>JAESGR010000002.1_pt1 | contig 1654010 bp, 1462 predicted proteins | sample 9269771 | NCBI WGS metagenome assembly JAESGR01 (sample SAMN15739572, study PRJNA653492) | algae metagenome | isolation source: Chroococcus sp. CMT-3BRIN-NPC107 and co-occurring heterotrophs from well... | place: USA: Clark Mountains Wilderness, California | collected 2010-04-18
AACACGGGTACAAACACCACGGCGCTGAGGACAACTGTCCAGGGCGCGTGACTTTGATTTTGCACGAATGATCTCTCTTCCTTTACGTACTAACTGCTGAATAGTAGGCATTACAAACCTTTATTTTTGGGACGGCAAAGGTATAGGATAACGCCAAATCATCAAAATAAAAATCCCAAATCGTTCGGGATTTGGGATTTCAGAGTAAAAATCTTAACAATTAGGCCACTTTGGTCATCCACCCGTACTTGTCTTCCCGCCTACCCTCGCGGATATCGGTCAGCCATTTCTTGATGGTTGGAGCAGTTTTCCACTCCTCCACATTAAAGGTCATTACAAAATCCTTGTACCTCAATTCCCTGATCAGGGATATGGTGGCAGCAGTACCGGTACCGAAAACTTCGTACAACTGGCCCGATTTATAGGCTTCGATAAGCTCATCAATACTAACATCTCTTTCTTCTACAGAGAACCCTGCCTCGCTCAACAGTGCCAGTGCGCTGTTCCTGGTAACCCCGGCAAGGATGGTACCTGCTCCAAGGTGTGGTGTCACGGCCTTGTTTCCAATAATAAAGATGACATTCATGGTGCCGATCTCCTGCACATATTTGTGTTCAAAAGCATCAGTCCAGAGAACCTGGTCATATCCCTTTTTCTTAGCCTGCGCTGTAGCATACATGGCTGATCCGTAGTTACCGGCAGCCTTGGCATAACCAACTCCGCCTGGAACAGCTCGTACATAATGCTCTTCCACGTAAATACGCATGGGAGCGTTGTAATAAGGTCCTGTAGGGCTTAAGAGGATCATGAATTTATACGTATCTGATGGCCTAACACCAATCATTTCATCAGTAGAAAACATAAATGGCCTGATGTAAAGAGAATGATCAGCCTGCTGGGGAATCCAGTTATGATCCAGCGCTATCAGCTGCTTGAGGCCTTCCATAAAAATATCCTCGGGCACCGCAGGCATTTGCATGCGCTCGGCTGAAATATTGAATCTCTGGAAATTATCCTGCGGTCTGAAAATGAAGGATTGTCCATCAGCATCCTTGTAGGCTTTGATGCCTTCAAAAATGGCCTGGCCATAATGAAGTGCTGCTAATGAAGGACTCAGTAACAGAGGTTGAAAAGGTTTGATCTCAACGTTTTTCCATTCGCCGTTCTCATAATCGGCTTCAAGCATGTGATCAGTAAAATACTTTCCGAAAGGAATGTTTTCAAGGGCAAGGTCCTGCAGTTTACTCCGCTCAACCTTTGTAACAGCAATATCCAACGTAGCAAGCATAATAAATTAATTTAGCGCAGCAAAGAAACAAAAAAAAGCTTAGAACAGTTATCGTATCATTGACCGCAAATGAACCTGAATCAGATTGATTTAACATCCCGGCTATTATCGGAATTATACGCAGATGTCCTTGTGGAATCAAATGCAACTCCTGTGCCCGGAAAAAAGGAAACAAAATACCTTGGAAGGAATGAGAAGAACATCATAGTTTTTGTTTCCCACCCTTCAGCTCCTTTCCTTCCGGATGCCGAATTGGTTTTCCTTACAAATGTTTTATCTGCCTGCAATCTTGGATTGAATGATGTAGCGATCATTAACAGGCACGACCTGGATGAAAAAAAGTCTGCGGACCTTATGAACGAACTGGAGGCAAAAAATGTATTGCTTTTTGGAATGGAGCCTTTGTCCATTGGATTACCAATGAATTTTCCCAATTTCCAGTTGCAGCAGTTCAATAAAAGGACCTATCTCACAGGCCCGCCACTTTCAGAGATTGAAAAAGATAAAACATTGAAAACAAAACTTTGGACAAGCCTGAAAAGCCTTTTCTGCATTTAGTATTATGAAACTGATTTTTGCTACCAATAACCAGCACAAGGTCGATGAGGTCAGGGCCGTATTACCGGAATGGTTTTCAATTATCACATTGAAGGAAGCAGGTATTGATGTTGATATCCCGGAACCTCATGATACCCTTGAAGCAAATGCTGTTGAAAAAGCAACAGTCATTTATCAGATGACGGGTACTGATTGCTTTAGTGAAGACACAGGGCTGGAAGTTTTTTCTTTAAATGGTGAACCTGGTGTACATAGTGCCCGCTATGCGGGTGAAGGCAGGTCTGCAGAACAAAATACTGACAAGCTATTGTCCAAATTGTCGGGGATCAATGATAGAAAGGCGCGTTTCCGTACAGTGATCTGCCTATACCTGAAAGGTCAGCAACACCTGTTTGAAGGGGTTTGTACCGGAAACATCATTGGTGAAAAAAAAGGAGACAAAGGCTTTGGTTACGACCCTGTTTTTATACCCGATGGCGCCGAAAAAACCTTCGCCGAAATGATTACTAATGACAAGAACCGGTTCAGTCACAGAAAGAAAGCTATGGACAAACTGGTAGTATTTTTGAATAATTTAAGTATAAACAGATAATATTGAAGGAAGTAAGCAACCAAATGTACACTGATACCGACTTAATTGAAGGATGCATAAGGGGGGATCGCAAGATGCAGGAAGAATTGTATCAGCGGTTCGCGCCTAAGATGTACGGTGTTTGCTTGCGATATGCCGGGAAGGCGGAAGAGGCGGAAGATATTCTGCAGGAAGGGTTTATAAAGGTCTTCAGAAAGATCGGAAGCTTCAGGAGCGAAGGCTCATTTGAAGGATGGATCAGGCGGATCTTCGTGAATACAGCAATCGAGCATTTTAGAAAAAAGACCTACCTGCAACCCATCACGGAATACGAAGAAAATACAGTGGAAGGGAAGTATCTTTCAGTGCTTGATAAAATGGCTGAAAAAGACATAATCCAACTGGTTCAGCAGTTATCGCCAGGCTACCGGACAGTATTTAATATGTATGTGGTTGAAGGATATACACATAAACAGATCGCTGAAGCTTTGAATATTAGTGAAGGAACAAGTAAGTCACAATTGTCCCGCGCAAAAATTATTTTGCAGGACCTGGTGACCAAATTCATAGATAAAAGAAAACAGGTACCATGAACAGCAGCCTGAAAGATAAACTAACCGATTTTGAATCCACGCCTCCTCCAAAGGCATGGGACAAGATCGTGGCTGCTCTGGATGACACCCTCCCCGCTTCCATCACCGAAAAATTATATGAATATCAGCAGGCCCCACCGGCCTCGGTTTGGAATAAGATCAATAATGAATTGAGTAAGGAACAGGAATCCGCGAAACTAATTCCACTCCTCAGCCGTTTTAGTAAAAATGCAAGGTATTCCGGTGCCGCCATCATCCTGCTCGTTCTTGGGTTGACCGCATGGTTCATTATTAATAACATCAACGGTACATCAGACCTTGCTTCTAACCAGACTATTATTCCTGTTCCAGGAAAAACGCAAGACAGTTCCGGTGTTTCTATCACAGACCCATCCAACAAAGTGGTATTCACACCTGAAACGAAACAGGTACCCGGGCCAAGGCCATTTGTTGTAGCATCGAAACCGAAAAAGTCTATTCTGCGTCCAGGCAAACCTATGCCATCCGCATCATCTGGCATGGTAAAACGCCGCCAGGTAATGGATCTTAGCCTGCCTGTTGACCGTTACATGGTTTATAGTGATGGGCAAAATGCACCGGTTAAACTTTCAAAAAAATTGTTTGAGGTGTTTGCCTGCATTCAGGAAGACCTCGATTGCAAGCAACGCATTCAATCGCTCCAGCAAAGGATATCCACATCAGCGGTTGCTTCTGATTTTACAGGCATGCTGGACATGCTGCACCAATTAAAGGAAAAGCAGTAATCTTGACCATGGCTAGGATCAGGATCGGTCTTCCCGACAAATTTAATTTCAGCACTTCTATTCCTGTTCGCATCTCAGATGTTAATTATGGAGGTCATGTTGGAAACGATTCCATACTTTCTATCATACATGAAGCAAGGCTTCAATTCCTGAAAAGCTTATCTTATACCGAACTTGATTTTGGTGGGGTCAGTCTTATTATGAGTGATGTGGCCATAGAATTCAAGACTGAAGCATTTTATGGCGATGTCATCATCGCAGCGGTTACAGCCAGCGATATCAGCCGTGTTGGCTTTGATCTGTACTACAAGCTTTCCAGGATCAGCAACGGGTCGGAGCATACCATTGCCATTGCGAAAACCGGGATGATCTGCTTTGATTATGATACAAGAAAAGTTGTTGCCATTCCTGAAACTATTAAGGAACAATTAAATGTAAGTGGTGGTCAGTAAACTCGGTTATTGAAGCTTAAGTATTCCAGATCTTCCAGCTTTCTTCAGCCTGTATGACAAGCATTTCGTGTCCGTTCTTGATCGTAGCACCAGCCTTTTCCCCCTCGAGAAGAAATTTTGTTTTTCCAGGATTATACACAAGATCAAAAAGGTAATGGTCGGGACCAATAAACTGGTAAGGCAGCGGTGGTGCTTCGTCTACCTTAGGATAAGTGCCAACAGGTGTCGTGTTAATGATCACTGTGTGGCTTTCCAGGATTTCCCTGTCCAGGTCTTCGTAATGCAGGTGATGTGGTAGCGACCTGCTTACGACCCTGAATGAAATACCCAGCTTTTGAAGCACGTAAGCCACTGCCTTTGAAGCACCGCCATGCCCCAGGAGTAATGCATGTTCCTGTCCTGTCCTTAGTAAAGGCGAAAAGGAGCGCTCAAAGCCGGTGACGTCTGTATTAAAACCCTGGAGCTTTCCATTCCGTATTTTAATGCAATTGCAGGCCGGTATTGGAAGCTGCGTTGCATCATCCAGTACGGTTAGCACTTCTTCTTTATATGGAATTGTTACATTCAATCCTTCAATATCAGGATGGTCTAAAAGAAAAGGACCCAGCAGCGCAGGTCCCATTCCTTCAAATAGTTCATATGAACAGTCTGTGATATTTTCTTTCGAAAACTTTTCTGTAAAAAATTGTTTCGAGAATGAATGCGTCAGTGGTTTCCCTATCAGCCCAAACCTTCTCATTTATACCGTTTCTTTATTCAGGAACAGGTTGAATGTATCACCTCTTAATCCTATCCGCATGGCTTCAAGAGGTATAACTTCTGTTGGCGCTATGTTACCCAGGTTAACATTGCAGCCCAGCAACTCAATGAAGTAAAGCTGCTGTGCCTTTTGAGGCGCTTCCCATATGACCTTTTCACCGGGAATCTGTGTAAGGATTTCCTGGACCAGTCCTTCCCTTACTTCGCCTGATCCGCGGTAGATACCAACGTTACCAGCTTCCCTTGCTTCTGCGATCACGTAAGTAGACCCGGCATTTAACTCTGCACGCATCAACTCGATCCATTTATAAGGAGGAATAATGTGAGCAGCATCTTTGCTTCCCACTTCACTCAGAACAGTTCCGTATTTGGTGAGTTTTTCTATATACCCGCACTTCTCTGCATGTGGGATCGTGATCGAGCCATCACTTACTTCCATATAGGAAATGCCGAAATTTTTACAAACAGCAATGAAATCATCAAACTGGTTACGGATCAGGAATGCTTCGAATAAAGTACCACCGAAATAAACAGGCAGACCATGGGAACGGTACACTTCAAGCTTTTCTTCAAGATTGGGAGTAACGTAGGATGTACCAAAACCAAGCTTCACAATGTCAACATGAGGGGTGGCAACACTACAAAAATTCCTGGCTTCATTAACACTGAGCCCTTTGTCCATGACCATCGTGATCCCTTTTGTCCTTGGCTTGCCAAAGCGTTCAGGTATTTGCGTGAGATTAAAATTCATTGCGAGATTGGCTTTGATTGCGCGCAAAATTAAGGGATTGATCCGAGAGAATCTTCCTGTCATGTTTAATGCGGGAATGGAATGACATTCTTTACCCGGATCTGACAAATGCATATAGGTACCTGCATCCGTGACCTTTATGCAGTTGCTCTTCACTTTCAGGGTACGCCATTCAGAAGGAACCTTAACCGAGACGTCGCGCAACTAAAAAGTTGATCTTCATATTCACAAAGAAATTTAAACGAACTACCTAGTTTTTCTTTCTTTTTTTATACCTCGCGATCATATCCACCACTGGTAATGATTGAAGGATAGCAGGATTCAGCTCAACGAATTTTTTCAGGTGCTTTGGCGCCTTCTGAAGTCCCTTTTCCAATTGAAGCAAAGCTTCCTTTGTTTTCCCTTGAGAAAAAAGACAGGCACTCAGGTAATAATAAAAAACAGGTTTATCATTTGTGTAGCTCAGCGCCTGTTGCACCTGGTCGATGGCTTCATCAAAAAATTCAGATTTGTAAAGGCACCTGATCAGCGCTTCCCAGCAGGAAACATTTTTAGGCCTTGCCCTGACAGCTGTAAAGAAACATTGGATCGCTTCCTTGATCTCATTCTGCTGAAACCTGCATTCGCCCATTAACAGGTTATATTCCGGGTTATTACGCTGGATCTTTAAAGCTGATTCCAGTTGCTTTACAGCACTACCAAACTGGTCTTCCTGGTAGTAAGTACAGGCGATCTTATAATAAAGTTTGCTGTCGTCCGGGTTCAGGTGAGATGCTTTCCGGTAATGGAACCTTGCCTGTGCAAAATTGTGCAGGCGGTCGTAACAGTGCCCAATCGCTTCATAAATCACCTCTTCAGGTTTGGAAAGTTCCAGCACTTTCTCCAATGCTTCAATGGCTTCCTTGAACTTCCTGAGCCTGATGTAGGCATCGCCAATATTTCTGTAGGCATAATCAAATTTCTCGTCAATGGTTATTGCATACTGGTAGGCATCTATTGACTTTTCATACAACTTCAGTCCCTGGTAGGCTGCACCAAGGTTGAACCAGGCAAGTTCATTATAAGGATGTTCGTCAATGATCTTCAGATGCAGCTTGATACTTTCTTCATTGCGCCCTGTAAAGTCTGTCCAGAAACAGATCTTGTATAAGGCTTCTTCATTGGTTGGTTCTGCTTCCAGGATCATCACCAGGCATTCAAATACCTTATCAAATTCTTCGTAATCATCGTAAACGTCGGCAAGTTCAAAAAGCAGCTCCACCTTTTCTTCACCTTCAAACTGGTGGATCGCCTCCTCGAGCAGGGCTACAGCCTTTTCCTGCATGTCCAGGGCCAGGTAAACATCAGTTTTCAGTATATAAAGGTTGATATCGGTACCATCAAGCAATTCTGCTTTATTCAGAACTTCCATGGCATCGTGGTACTTGCGGGTAGCAAGTAAGAGGTCAGCTTTTTTTAATAAAATGGCGGCTGAGTAAGGAAAATAGTCCGAGGCGATTTCTGCGGCCTCCAGGGCCTTATTCATATCTTCCTGGTCATCAAAGTGATCAATGATCTTTTCAAATGCTTCTTCTTCCAGGAATATGCTACTACGACCGTTCTTTAGATTGTTATATTGTTTTAATAACTCATCTATGCTTTCGCTTTCATTATCGTGATAGGGTTCTTGCTTCATGTTGTCTTCTCCAAATTAACCTAAAGAAAAAAAAAGACCAATTATTTGTAACAATTTCCAACTCTACCCGTTAAATAAAAGGGAAAGAAATGAAGGGAAGGCTTTGGGAATGTTAAATATTTGTATTATATTTGCTCAATAATGAACCTGACCGCTACCATATTCAAACGTCTGCTGAAAAGAAAACTGGCTACAGCTCTGCTTGTAACCGTATCTTCTGTTGCGGCTTTTGCTACCCTGGGTGACGGAGGTGGTTCCAAAAAAGCGTATACTTCGGTATTAAACCCATCAAAGCCAACCACTTACAGTTCAAAAACTTTCTCTTTGCGTTCTGGGTATAACTATAAGGGCAATAACCTTTTTAGTTCAACGCCAAAGGTTCAAAAGACGGTTTTACTCAATACGGTAACATCTTACAAGCGAGGAAACACCACTTATATCCTTCCTTTAAAAAAGAAGGTGATCCTTGATAAGGTGAGATTCACTTCCAGCGCTGCTAAATTTTAATTTCCAGCTTTACTTTCTTCGTAAGTCAGGATCCTGTACCCCGTACGTGGGATATCGAATTTTGCTGCAGGCACCGTTCCAAATGACAATTTCGACACAGTGTAAATGACCTTTAAATTCCCCATAGTCGTTTCATATTCAAGCGCTAATCCTGGTAAATTCCTGTTGGCATATTGAAATTCCCTGTTCTCAGGTACCAGCTCTGAAGTATACCATACGGTAAAAGTGGTTCCATCCGGAAGTGAACCCAAAGCTTTTTTACATACATACCCGAGGATGGTCTTTGTAGCTGATTGATCATAGGTAAACTTCACATCCTCGTATTTGCGGTTGGCATCCTTCCAGTCGGCAGGATTCATTTTGATCATGTATTTCTGATCGCCATACTCTTTTAACACAATCACCTGGTTGTTCGGCACATCAAGGATGGTGGATTGCGTGCCTAAAGAACTCACCATTTCCGTACGGATCTTTCCTCCCTTGATATACACAGCACTGGTAGCACCATCAAAGAAATCGGCATTCTGAGGCTTCTCACTTCCTGTATTGATCACAATATCATAGGAAATGGTGCCTTCTGTAAACTTCTTTTGCGACCAGACCTGCGAAATAACCAGGAAACTTAAGGCAAATAAAAAGATACTACGGTGATTCATTTTGTCAATTGTACTTTAAAGACGAACCAAAGATCATGATTAGTTGCGTAAAGAAAAAACCCACGCCTGTGCGTGGGTCAATATGTTAAAACTTTCATCAGCGACGGTTCTGCATGTCCTTCATCTTCTTCTGTTGTTCCTGCATTTGTTCCATCCGCTCCTGCCATTTTGATTTGGTCTTTGGCTTTTTACGGTTGGCGTCGATCTTTGCCAGTACCTTATCGTGATTAATGATGTAATTCTGAATGACGAACTGGAGTCCGAGCGTGATCAGGTTAGACACCGTGTAATACCAGGTAAGACCTGCCGGCAGCCTGTTAAATACAAACAACAGGATGATCGGGAAGAAATAAGGCATGTACTTCAACACCGGGTTATTCTGGTCAGGTGTCATGCTCATGCTGTATAAAGAGATCAGGAAGCTGGTAATGACCGCAGTGATGGTAAACAAGCTGACATGGCTTCCATAAATAGAACTGATCAGAGGGATATCCCCGAAATCCAGAATGGAGTCGTAAACAGAGAGGTCATCTGCCCATAAAAAGCCCTGTCCTCTCAATGCCACATTTGAATTAAAGAAACTATAAAGGGCAAAGAAGATCGGGATCTGAAGCAAGGCAGGTATACATCCACCTAAGGGATTTACACCGGCTTCCCTGAACAGGCGCATCTGCTCCATGCTCATTTGCTGTTGGTCGGTACCATACTTGGCTTTCAACTGCTCGATTTCCGGACGCAGTGCCTTCATTTTTGCACCACTCAGGTAACTGGAATAAGTCAGTGGGGAGATCAGCAAACGAATGAAAAGGGTCAATAAAAGAATTACAATACCGAAATTGGTCGTGATCTTGGCAAAGAGGTCAAACACCGGTAAGATGATCCAGCGGTTAATGTATTTCACAAAAGCGAATACGCCACTACCCAGATCCACCATGTTCTCCATTTCATTACCATAATTCTTCAGGATCTTATAGTCTGTCGGACCATAAAATATGCCCAGCGGAACGCTCACATTTGGTGTGGCTTCCAAAGGCATTTTCAATGAAGCAGTGGACCTGACCAATGTTCCTGAAGCAGTATCCGGTGTTGTCCAGTCGACACGGCCTGAAGAAAAGTTGCGGTTTTTTGCAACAAGCGTTGTATTGAAGAATTGCTGCTTCACACCCACCCATTTTACAGGGTCTTCAAACTCAATGGCATCTCTTGAAGCAATATTGAAATAATCGTAATCGCCATCTTCGTTGAAACAGATCCTTGATTGCTCGCGTTCGTAACTCAGGTCCTTCTGCAGTTGTTTTGCTTCATTACGCCAGGTAAGGTTCATGGTGTTATTATCAAACAACTGGCTGGCATTGGTAGCCTGCAGGTTGAAATCAACCATGTAATTGCCTGGCTTCATTACAAACTGGTGCACCAGCGAAGCGCCATTTGCCCTTTGCAACTGGTAAGTGATCGTTTGAGAACCATCAGGGTTTTTGGAAACAGTGCCGCCCGTAAAATACTGATCGGAAGATTCAGCGGTGCTTGTACCATTTTTGATCACATAGCTTATTCGGTCAAAAGCGGTAGAAGAAAGTCTTGCCGTGGTGCTGTCAGGTGCCTTAAACTTTTTCAGCTCCACCCATTTGGGCTGTGCGCCTTTATTGGTGAAAGCGATCTTCAACAAGTCATTTTCAAGGAAGGATAAACTTTCACTAACAGGAGGCGCCTGAACTGGACTGCCGCCGGTATCCAAAACAAACGGTTTGTTAGCCGTTGTATCCCTGATCACCGGTTTATTTGCCTTGGCCTGGGAATCAAGCCTTGCTTTTTCCCTTAACTGTGCTGCCTGTTCCTGGTTGTTGAAATAGAACATGGCAAAGAACAGAACGGCGAGCATAATAAAACCGATAACGGTATTGCGGTCAAAATTCATTCTATCCCTGTTTTAAAGGCGGCAAAGATAGTCAGGACTGGTCAGTTAACCGCTTCTTATCTTTTGTTAAAGCGCATCCTGTCAGATCAATTCGCTTTGCAGCAAAGGATTCTTGCTCGATGTCCTTTGTTCGTTGAATTTCTTGGCTGCTGCAACAAAATGCACAAACAGAGGATGCGGGCTTTCTACCGTGCTTTTCAATTCAGGATGATACTGCGAGCCAATAAAGAATGGGTGGTCCTTGATCTCCATGATCTCCACCAACCCTGTTTCAGGATTTGTTCCGCTGGCGACCATGCCGTTGTTCTCGTATTGTTCAAGGTACCTGTTATTGAATTCGTAGCGATGACGGTGCCTTTCAGAGATCATATTGCTTCCATAGATCCTGTGCGCCAGCGTACCGGGCTTAATGGAGCAGGGATACGATCCAAGGCGCATCGTGCCGCCTTTTGTAGTGATCTGTTTCTGCTCTTCCATCATATCGATCACAGGCTCAAGAGCATCTGCAGACATTTCGGTGGATTGCGCATTCTCAATTCCCAGTACGTTGCGGCCAAATTCAATAACAGCCATTTGCATTCCCAGGCAAATGCCAAAGAAAGGCAAGCCTGCTTCCCTTGCATATCGAACAGCAGCGATCTTGCCTTCAATGCCCCTGTGCCCAAAGCCCGGAGCAACCAGTAAACCATCCAGGTGACCCAGCTTTTCCGCTACATTCTCAGACGAAATAAATTCTGAGTGAATGGATTGAACGGTGACCTTGCATTCGTTCAGCGCGCCGGCGTGTATGAATGATTCAAGTATGGATTTATAAGCATCCTGCAGTTCAACGTATTTACCGATCAGGCCAATTGTGACCTTGGCCTTTGGATATTTTAATTTGTCAAGGAATTCCTTCCACCTGGTCATGTCCGGCTCATGAAAATTGGAAATGTTCAACTTTTTCAGAACGATCAGGTCAAGCCTTTCATTCAGCATTTGCAATGGCACCTCATAAATGGTGCTGGCATCCGGGGCCTCGATCACCGCCTCAAACTTTACATTGCAAAACAGGGCGATCTTTCTTTTAATATCATCATTAATGCTTTCTTCCGATCTGCACACGATCACATCGGGGAACACACCATTCTCATTCAGCATTTTAACGGAATGCTGGGTTGGTTTGGTTTTAAGCTCCTTGGCAGCTTTCAGGTATGGAATAAGGGTAAGGTGCACAACAAGCAGGTCTTCATCGGGAAGTTCCCATTGAAGCTGACGCACCGCTTCTATATATGGTAAGGATTCAATATCACCAACGGTTCCGCCTAATTCAGTAATGATCACATCGTATTGGTTGTTCTGTCCCAGCAGCTGCATCCTTCTTTTGATCTCGTCGGTGATATGTGGGATCACCTGCACGGTCTTTCCAAGGAAAGCACCTTCTCTTTCCTTGTTGATGACATGCTGGTAAATGCGCCCGGTAGTAACATTATTAGCCTGTGAAGTGAAAATATTCAGGAAACGTTCATAATGGCCAAGGTCCAGGTCTGTTTCAGCGCCATCTTCTGTTACAAAGCATTCTCCGTGTTCGTAAGGATTTAGTGTACCCGGGTCCACGTTAATGTAAGGGTCAAATTTCTGAATGGTTACACTTAAGCCCCTTGCCTGCAAAAGTTTAGCCAGGGAAGCCGCAATGATACCTTTGCCTAATGAAGAAGTAACCCCGCCTGTAACAAAAATATACTTAGCCATTGTTAATGGTTGACTGTTTGAGATTTCATTTAAATGATTGGGAACAAGCCTTCTGCCGCAGCCATGTTTACTGCTTTTGTGATTCACCCGCTCCAGATCCTGCTTGTCCGGTGACCATTGGAAGGTCAAAAATTCCAGAAGGTCATGCAAACCTACAGGAATTTTCTGACGCGAAAAACGGCTTTAACAGGCTGTGGAAAAGAACCTATTTAGAGTCAGTTACCCTTCGTATTCCAGGAGCAAGGATCCCAGTTTTTTCATGACTGCGATCAATTTTACAACATGGTAAGTGCCGCTTTGGATTCGGGAGAAGCTGATAACAATTTCTCAATTGCCGTGTCATAAAGTTCTTTCCAGTACCCGATCTTTCCCCAGTTTTCACCTAATACATGGATATCACCCTTCGTTACACGACCTAATTCAGTGATCCCGACGCCGGACTTACTCATCTTTATCTTAAAATCATCTGTTCCTGATGGATGTACAGATACCACTACCCTGCTTTGAGATTCACCAAACAGGAAGGCATCATTCCGCACACCTTTTACATCTGCAGATAATTCGAAGCCAAGTGACCTGAAGAAACCACTCTCCAGCAAAGCAACAAACAATCCGCCTTCGCTGATGTCGTGTGCACTGCTGATCATCCTGGACCTGATCAGATCCATTACAACACTCTGCAACTTGTATTCTTCTTCCAGTTCAAAATATGGTGGAGGTGAAAGCTCCACCCCAACGATCTTAGCCAGGTATTCCGATGAATTGATATCATTCCTGATCGTTCCCAGCAAAAAGATCACATCACCTTCTTCTTTGAAATCGAGGCCAGGTTTCAGGGAAAGATCTTCAACCAATCCTACCATGCCAATGGTGGGTGTAGGATAAACCGGACCATCAGGACTCTGATTGTAAAAACTAACGTTGCCGCCGGTAACCGGTGTATTAAATTTCCGGCACGCTTCACCCATTCCTTTTACAGCTTGTACGAACTGGTAATAGACCTGAGGGTCATAAGGATTTCCGAAGTTGAGACAGTTGGTCACACCAAGCGGCAATCCCCCGCTGCAAACTATATTTCTTGCTGCTTCAGCAACGGCGATCATAGCGCCTTTGTAGGGATCAGCATTCACATAACGGCTATTACAATCAACCGTTATGGCAAGTCCCTTTCCTGTTTCGCGAACCAAAACCACCGGTGCATCGGTTGGCGAATTGGTAGAAGCATTATTTGTGCCTACCATACTATCATACTGGTTAAAGATCCAGCGCTTTGATGCGATGGATGGCTGCCTGACCAGTTGTTCAGCTACCTGCCTTAGATCTTTCGGCTCATTAACGGCAGAAAGATCAAACTTTTCCACCTGGTCAAGGTAGGAAGGCCTTGTATAACTGCGCTCGTATTGAGGCGCACCGCCACCCAGCACCAGTTCGGAAGCAGGAAGCTGGGCTTCCAGTGTTCCATTCATATAAAAACTAAGCAAACCGTCATCTGTTACTTCACCAATCACCGCGTTCTCGAGATCCCAACGGCTGAATACTTCTTCAACCAAATATTCCTTTCCTTTCTGAACTACAAGCAGCATGCGCTCCTGGCTTTCACTGAGCAGCAATTCCCATGCTTTCATGTTCTGCTGGCGCATGGGTACTTTATCAAGGTCGATGCGCATGCCCACCTCACCTTTGGCGCTCATTTCAGCGGTGGAGCAAATGATCCCGGCAGCACCCATATCCTGCATACCTACAACGGCCCCGGTGGCGATCACCTCAAGACATGCCTCCAGTAATTTTTTTTCCTGGAAAGGATCTCCAACCTGCACGGCCGGCAATTCCTCAGCGCTTTCAGCGGTGATATCGGCTGAAGCGAAAGAAGCGCCGCCAATGCCATCTTTACCTGTGGCACTGCCCACGTACATCACCGGATTACCTTTTCCTTCGGCAGTAGCTGAAACAGTTTCCCCAACTTTTACAATGCCTACACTCATCGCATTTACCAGCGGGTTGGTATGGTAACAGGGCTCAAAATAAATTTCTCCGCCAACAGTAGGAACGCCAAAACAATTGCCGTAATGACCAATCCCGTGAACCACACCAGCAAGCAGGTGCTGGGTCTTATCCTCTTCCAGATTACCAAAGCGTAATGAATCCAATGCTGCAATTGGCCGTGCGCCCATTGTAAAAATGTCACGGTGTATTCCGCCAACACCGGTGGCGGCACCCTGGTAAGGTTCAATGGCGGAAGGATGATTATGTGATTCGATCTTGAAAACAACTCCATATCCATCACCAATATCCATCAGGCCAGCATTCTCCTCTCCGGCTTTCACCAGCATTCTGCCGCCTTCACGAGGCAATGTCTTTAACCACTTGATTGAATTCTTATAACTGCAATGCTCACTCCACATTCCTGAAAAAGCACAGAGCTCGGTGAAATTGGGTGTACGACCCAGTTTCTTTTTGATCATTTCAAATTCTTCTTCTGTAAGTCGGAGCTGCTGTGCGGTCTTTACGGTTACTTCCATGATTGAATGAAAGGTGCAAAACTACAATGAACCCGCTTTCCGCAAGCTTGTTTTATTCCTACTGTTGTGGATAATAATTTTTATTTTGCGCGGATTAAATTCAACTTAATTGGAGCACCTGCTTTTCGCTGCTTTCCTGGTATTGTTTGCATGGCTGGTGACCAGGGTTCCATTCTTTAAAAGATCGGGGCTTACTTCCTCCCAACTGATCATTGTTTTCCTATTGAAGGTCATGGCCGGCATTATTTATGGCTGGATCGGTTTATATTATGGTGAAATGGCCCAGATGGTTGATACATGGGCCTATCATTTAGAAAGCCTGCAGGAATACGAACTGCTTAAGAATAACCCTGCAGAATTTGTTCAAAGCATTTTCCGGAATACCTATGAAGGTGGATATGAGAATTTTCTTTCAACTGAAAATTCATGGTGGAATGATCTGAAAGCCACCTTCTTTATCAAGATTATCGCCATCATGAACCTTCTTACCGGTGGCGCATATTATGTGAACGTGATCATTTATTCTTTCCTGACGCTATTTGGACCCGTTGCTGTTTACAGGGTGATGCAGGATCTTTTTCCAAAGAAGAAAGTGGCAGTGCTCCTGGCAACGTTCCTTGTTCCATCATTCCTTTACTGGACCAGCGGCTTGCATAAGGATGGGTTGATCTTTGTTGGGCTGGGGCTGATCGCTTTCCATATGTACTTTGGATTCAGGGAACAAAGATTTCCTTTTTACAGGATCGCTTATATACTTCTTGGTATGCTGCTGATCCTTGCACTCCGGAATTTTCTTGTGATCACGCTGATACCAGCCATGGTAGCCTGGGTCATTTCCGAAAGGTCGAAAACAAGGCCGATCATTGTTTTTTCTGCCATTTACCTGGTCTTCATAAGTTTCTTTTTCCTGGCCAGGTATGCCTATCCCAAACTTGATTTTCCTGAAGCCGTAGTGGTGAAACAAAAAGAATTCCTGAAATTAAAAGGTGGATCCGCTGTTAAGGTCAAAGAGCTGGAACCAAGGTTTGCAAGTTTTGCTGCCAATGCACCGCAGGCTTTCAGCCTGACGGTTTTAAGGCCCTACCCTTCTGATATCAGGCATTTGCTTTCACTGGCTGCCGCCCTTGAGGTCATTTTCCTGTTATTACTTTTTGCTGCCTTCCTGGTCTGGCGAACCAATGGGACCGTTTCCCCACCCTTCATTCTTTTCTGTGTCTTTCTTTCCTTTTCAGTTCTGATGATGATCGGTTATACAGTCCATTTCCTTGGCGCCATTGTGAGATACCGGAGCATTATTCTTCCCTTCCTCATCGTTCCCATGATCGCAAGGATAGACTGGCGAAGGATCAACGAGTTGTTATTTGGAAACATAGAAAATAATAATAATATTTAGTTTTACCGCCAATTCCCTCCTAAATTTGGCATTGCTTTCTATAAAAGAATAAATTTTTTCCGCCTTACCCCCTTTTTTTCCACATATGGGCGAAAATAATTAAGTTTTTTCCGGGTGTTTTTATTCCTTTGCTGAAAATTCACCTATATGTCGCTTCGCTTTACAGCCATGAAAAACATCCAGGAAACCGGTAAGACCGGTCCTGAGACGGCTACCAAGATCACGGCAATATTTGCAGAAAATGTATTTACCCATGCCGTTGCCAGGCAGTTTTTAAGCGATGAAGCTTTTAAAAGCCTGATGGGCTCCATCAAATCAGGACAAAAAATTGACCGTGCCATGGCGGCTCAGATTGCCAATGGCATCAGGGCCTGGGCCGAGAGTAAAGGTGTAAGTCACTTTACACACTGGTTCCAGCCACTGACCGGTTCTACCGCAGAAAAACATGACTCGTTCTTTACCATAAAAAGTGATGGTACGCCCATAGAGCAATTCGAAGGCGATTCGCTGATACAACAGGAACCAGATGCTTCTTCTTTCCCAAGCGGTGGGCTCCGTGTTACTTTCGAAGCACGCGGTTACACAGCCTGGGACCCTTCTTCTCCCGCATTTATCATGGAGATAGGATATGGCAAAACACTTTGTATCCCTACCATTTTTGTTTCCTACACCGGTGAATCACTGGATTACAAAGCTCCCCTGCTGAAAGCATTGACAGCACTGAACCATGCGGCTGTGGATGTTTGCAACTATTTCGATAAGAATGTGAACAAGGTTACTCCTACACTTGGCTGGGAGCAGGAATATTTTGTAGTGGATGAAGGTCTGTTCAATGCAAGGCCTGACCTGATGATGTGCGGCAGGACCGTTTTTGGACACAGTCCTGCTAAAGGGCAGCAGCTGGAGGACCATTATTTTGGTTCGATCCCTGAAAGGATCTATGCTTTCATGCGTGACTTTGAAACTGAATCTTACCGCCTGGGTATTCCACTCAGAACACGTCATAATGAAGTAGCGCCTGCACAATTTGAGTGTGCTCCAATTTTTGAAGAAGCCAACATCGCTGTGGACCATAACACGCTGCTGATGGACATCATGACCCGTGTTGCAGCCCGCCATAAACTAAGAGTGCTGCTGCACGAAAAACCATTTGCCGGGATCAACGGAAGTGGAAAGCACAATAACTGGAGCATGGCAACCGACACCGGTGTGAACCTGCTTGCACCTGGTAAAACACCAAAGACAAACCTGATGTTCCTTGCATTCTTTGTGAACACCATCAAAGCAGTACACGATTATGCGGACCTGCTTCGAGCGGTGATCGCTTCTGCAAGTAATGACTTCCGTCTTGGCGCCAATGAAGCGCCTCCTGCCATCATCTCTGTATTCATTGGCCAGTACCTGTATAAAGTATTACAGGATGTAAAAGAACGTGTCACTGAAAAAATGGATGAAGCTGATGAAAGCATGCTGAAGATCGATATCCACAGGAGCATTCCTGAATTGCTGATGGACAACACAGACCGTAACCGCACTTCTCCATTTGCATTCACAGGAAATAAATTCGAATTCCGCGCTGTTGGATCTTCCGCCAACTGTGCCAACCCGATGACCGTTCTGAATACCATCATGGCTGAGACCCTGAAAAAATTCAAGAAAGATGTAGATACGCTGATCGACAAAGGAGAAAAGAAAGAGATCGCTATCATGCATGTGATCCGCGAATACATTGTTGCCAGTGAAAAAATCCTTTTTGAAGGAGATGGTTACAGTGCAGAGTGGGAAAAAGAAGCAGAGCGCCGCGGTTTGCCTAATATTAAAACAACGCCAACTGCACTGGATGCGATGGTAACTGAAAAATCAAAGCGGCTGTTTGAAAGCAATGGTGTTTACAGTCACGTGGAACTTGAAGCACGCCATGAGATCGAACTGGAAAAATACATCAAGAAGGTTCAGATCGAAAGCCGCCTGATGGCTGAACTGGCCACGACGCACATCCTGCCTTCAGCGGTAAAATACCAGAATACTTTGATCCAGAATATCAGGGGACTAAAAGAAGTTGGTCTGGCCGATAAGGCATGCACCCAGCGCACACAGATTCTTGGAAGGATCTCTGAGCATATCAATGAAGTAAGCCAGCAGGTCACTGAAATGATTGAAGCAAGAAAGAGGTGTAACAACATTACTGATACAAGAGAAAAGGCCATTGCTTATTGCACCGATGTTAAAGAAAAATATTTTGACTCACTTCGTTATCATGCGGACAAGCTGGAACAATTGATCGATGATTCAGAGTGGACCTTACCTAAATACCGTGAACTGTTATTTCTCAGATAATGAGACGAGCATATAAAATAAAAGCCCTTCTGCAATGCAGGAGGGCTTTTTAATGGCAATTAAATGAGGGTTATGTCAGTGCAAGCTTAGAAAAAAACTAGATGGTTATTGAGACTGCTACAATAGCAGCCAGAATAAGTGTTACAATAATGCTGTCCCTCACTTTTTCGTCATGCAGTAAAGAGTTGATTTTTTTCATACACAGAAATTTAAATGTTACGCAATCGGATTTTCCAGGGTAGGAAGGATTGGAATTCTGTGTTTTCTACAGGAAGGATTTGCCTGATAAAAGTAGATATATAATCTGTAACAACAAATACGTAAAATTACTCTCCTGAATCGCTTAATTCAAGCCAGCGCAGCTCTCTAGCGTCTATGCCTTCGTTTAAAATGCCAATCCTTTGTGTCAATTCCTGCAGCTTATCGTAGGGGAGTTCCGGAGATGCCAGTTGAACATAGATGGCCTTTCTTTCCTTTTCCATTTCGGCCAATTCTTTTTCCAGCTGTTCAAACTCCCTTTGCTCCTTAAAAGACAATTTTTTCTTAGGTACCGTGGCCTCCACCAGCACCTTTTTTTCTTCCTTTTTAGGCGGAGAAGCAAATACTGTATCCTGGTTTTTTACAGAATCCCGGTACTGGGTGTAATTGCCCGGAAAATCACTGACCTTTCCTTCACCCTCAAACACAAACAGGTGGTCCACCAGTCGGTCCATAAAATAACGATCATGGCTGACCACTACCAGGCAACCCTGGAATTCCAACAGGAAATTTTCCAGGACAGACAGCGTTGGCAGGTCAAGGTCATTGGTAGGCTCATCAAGGATGAGGAAGTTAGGATTACGAAATAGAACGGTCAATAAGTGAAGCCTCCGCTTTTCTCCACCACTCAGCTTTGAGATGTAAGTATATTGCTGATCCGGCGGAAAAAGAAACAATTGAAGGAATTGAGAAGCACTCATAGTGGCCCCGTTGGCCAGTGGGAAATGTTCGGCAATGTCTTTTACATATTCAATTACCCTCACATCTTCCTTGATGAACAACCCCTGCTGGGAATAGTTTCCAAATACAACAGTATCCCCAATATTGACCTTTCCACTGTCAGGGGGCTCCAGTCCCTGTAAAATATTGATGAAGGTGGATTTACCGGTGCCGTTCTTTCCAACGATCCCGATCCTTTCCCCCTTTTTAAAAGTGTATTCAAATCCGTCCAGGATGACTTTCTCACCAAAGCGCTTATTAACTTTTTTCAACTCAGCAATCTTACCTCCAAGGCGATTCATCCTGCTTTGAAGCGAAAGCTGCTGCTCTGCAACCTGCTGTTTGGCTTTTTGCTCCACTTCGGCAAACGCATCGATCCTGCTTTTTGATTTGGTGGTCCTGGCTTTGGGCTGCTTACGCATCCATTCCAGTTCTTTACGGTAGGTATTTTTAGCCTTGTCTATACTTGCCAGTTCACTTTCTTCCCGCATCGCCTTTTTTTCAAGGAAATTCTGGTAATCGCCCTTGTGAACGTAGAGCTTTCCATTGTCTATTTCCCAGATCTCTGTGGAAACCGTATCAAGGAAATACCGGTCGTGGGTTACCAGGAGCAATGTTACATTTTCCTTGTTCAGGTAATGTTCAAGCCATTCCACCATTTCAACATCCAGGTGGTTGGTAGGTTCGTCCATGATCAACAGTACATGTTTGTGTTCAAAGCCTATATCGATCAGGATCCTTGCCAGTGCGATCCTTTTGCGCTGGCCGCCGCTTAAAGTGCCAACAGGCTGTGTAAGGTTATGGATGTTAAGGCGTCCCAGGATCAATTGAACTTTTGCATCAAAATCCCAGGCGTTCAGTTCATCCATTTGTCCAAGGAGGTCCGGGATCCTGTCTTCATCATTGGCATCAAGCGCCGCTTCATATTCCTTGATCACCTTGATGACAGGATGCGCGGTATGAAAAATATTATCCAGTACAGTAGCACCTTCATTCAGCTGGGGCTCCTGCTCAAAAAAGGCTACATCAACATTTTTATTGACCCAGAGGGTTCCTTCTTCGGCCACCTCATTACCAGCAATGATCTTAAGCAATGTAGATTTTCCCGAACCATTGCGGGCCACCAGTGCAATCTTATCTCCTTCTGAAATGTGAAATGAAATGTTCTCGAAAAGCGGCTTAACACCATAGGACTTACCCAGGTTCCCGGCTGACACATAATGCATTGCGCAAAGGTAAGGAATCGTGAGGCGGAAGACGTGAGACGTGAGGCTAGGAATAAAGTGCGAGAAGAGAGAGACACGAAGGAATACAGAAGGAACGCTACGTCTCACGTCTCACGGGTGTTGGCTTCATGTCTCACGTCTCCCACCTCACGATTCACGAGAAGGTGACAAGAAAAACAAAGGCTGCCGACACCAATTGCCGGCAGCCTTTTATAATAACTGATGTATGATCAATCCTTCTTATCCAACCCTCTCAGCCAATCCACGACGGCTTCCCTTGTCTTTCCCAGTTTAGTTTGGAGGCGACCATATAATTCGTCTTCCTTTCCATCTTCGTACCGAAGATCATCATCAGTCAGATCTCCATGAGCTTGCTTGGCTTTGCCTTTGAGCTCATTCCAGCGGCCTTTCAATTCTAATCTGTCCATAATACTTAATTTCTTTAGATGAGTAAAAATCTATGCCAGAAAATAGTTCAGGTTAAGAGGTCTGCCTGAGTCTGGTTAAGCCAATCAACCATGACATTACATCAGTTTACTGAAGATGCAGGCATCATTACAGAAAGAATACCAGGTTGCACCCGGGCATGCACACTTGTTGTCTTACCCAGGAATTCTCCATCGATCTGGAAATAAGCCTTTTTCTGCAGGTAAAGCCAGGCTTCCTTTGTTTTAATTACTTCTATGCGCCGTGGATGGAATGACCTGTTGGTGAAGATCGCTTTTATGATCTCCAGCAGGTTGATCTTCCTGACAACAACAACCTCAAAGAATCCATCAGATACATTTCCTTCAGGATTGATGTTCGCACCGGTGCCATACTTGCTGGCATTGGCAAGAACCACCATATAAGCTTTGCGTTTAAAGGTCTCTCCGTCTGCTTGTATGCGCACCCTCATTTTCTGTTTTTCCCACATGACCCGGAAAATGGCCTTTCCATATCCCATCATTCCCCGCTTTTTGGATTGCTCAAAATATTTGACGAGCATGGCATTCAGACCAATATCACTCAGGTGAATGCAGATCTCCTCTTCATTGATGCGAATTACATCGATCTTCTGGGACTTTCCTTCAATGATGATCTTTAAAGCTTCGGTTACAGAAATGGGGATCCCCAGTTCCTTGGCCATCCCATTTGCTGAGCCTGCCGGAAGGATGCCTAAGGGAATGGTTGTTTCCTTTAGCATGGTGGCCAGCATCTTTACCGTACCATCCCCGCCTACCGCAACTACCCTGTCTGGCTTAATGGCATCGATATAATGTTGCACAGAAACCTTATCACCATTTCCGGTCAACAGGAAAAACTCCATGCTGTGTGGGGAATTTTTAAAAAATTCCCTGATCTCTTTTTCCCAGTCATTCTTCTGTTTACCCCCGGAAATGGGATTGATTACAAAAAACAATTTCAAAGTGACTGTGTTGTGCATACTTATTGTATCTGTCTCCTTATGCAAACACCCGACCAAGAACCAAAAAGAAAAAGTGGCATAAGAACCAGGCTGCTCCAATGGCTGGGACTTACTGACCAACCAACCATAAAGGTTTATCACGGTTACGGACATGCGGAACAGATGACGATCCATGGACACGTATTCAGGTTTGGCCCGGTGCCAAGAAAAAAATACCGGAAAAGTGTGATCCACAATACGCTGGCCTTGCTCCGCCTCTTTATGGTGAAGCCTTATCATGGCGTTGACCTGCAAATGGAATGGGAAGGACAATCCTTTTTCACCACTACAGATAAAGACGGCTTTTTTAAATTTGACTGGAAGGATAATCCGCCGCTTCCACAGGGTTGGCAGGAAGTAACTATCAAAGGAAGAAGGCACAACCGCATCATTGCCGAATCAAAGGGCAGCATTTATATCCCATTTGATACACAATATGGGATGATCTCTGACATTGATGATACATTCCTCATTTCGCATTCCGCAAACATGCGAAAAAGATTATTTGTACTGTTCACACAAAATGCCAGGAGCCGGAAACCATTTGAAGGCTCGGTAAAACACTACCAGTTGCTTGCAGCAAGCAATACTACTCCTGAAGCGCCCAATCCATTTTTCTTTGTGTCGAGCAGCGAATGGAACCTTTATGATTATATCCACGAGTTCACATTGGTCAACGGTATACCCCGTGGCGTGTTCCTGCTGAACCAGTTAAAGACATTCAGCCAGTTGTTGAAGACAGGTCAGAATAACCACCAGACAAAATTTACCAGGATCGTCAGGATACTGGAAACGTATCCAAAGCAAAGGTTTATTCTGCTGGGCGATAGCTCGCAGCATGACCCATACATTTATGAAGCCATCGTAAAGCACTTTCCAAAACGGATCCATGCGGTTTACATCCGCGATGTTTATAAAAAGAACCGGCAGAAAGCGGTTGATGTACTACATACAATTGAATCAGCCGGGGTGCCCTGTTGTTTTTTTGAGCACAGCTCAGAAGCGATCCTGCATTCAAAAAAGATCGGCCTGATCAATGAAAAAGAATTGGCCTGATTCAACTTTCTCACTGGCATAATGTTTAATAAATAATCATAAATGCATTGATATGGAAAAAAATCTTCAGAATGAGGAAGCAACAAAAAAATTCAGGAAGCTTGTAGAAGAGATAAGGACCTGCATGTTCATTACAGACAACAGAGATGAAAATCATACAAGGCCGATGTCTACCATTGAAGTAGAATCCAATGGAACTTTATGGTTTTATACAGATGTAAGATCCATTAAAGTGGAAGAGATCAGTTCTTCAAAGGAAGTACACCTGACCTATGCTCACCCGGGAAAAGAAAGTTACCTGGATGTTTGGGGAAATGCTTCGGTTGTAACCGACCGTAAACAGATCAAGGATAAATGGACCCCGATTGTAAAGGCCTGGTTTCCGCAAGGACCGGAAGATCCCAATATTGCTTTATTAAAAGTAACTCCGACCAATTCCTATTACTGGGATGCCGAATCAGGAAAAATGGTCGAATTCCTTAAAATGGCTGCGGCAATGGTTACCGGAAATCCAAAGATCGCAGAAGGCGCCCAGGGCAATCTTAAAATGTAAAGTGCAAATACGTTTCATGTCCTGGATGATGAGGTAGCGTTCAACAAATGATTTTGTTTAAAAACCACCTCATTGTCCAGGCATTTTTGGCATATTATTATTGAAGTAATAGTATGAAAGAGAAGGATCGGGAAGATTTAGTGCCTGTCAACGAAACAGGTGTGCAAAGCAATACAGAAAGCTCGGTAGAACTTGGAAGCGAAGAAGAGGCAAAAAGTTTTTACATGGTTGTAAAGGGCAGGCTCATGAATGTCAACAAATGGCAGGAGTTTGCAGGCGCTGCAACCGCCAGTTTTCAATTGACTGATGCGCTTGGCAATGAAGTTAACCGTGAGGTGGCTACAGGAGATCACTTTAAAATCGATATTCCTGGCCCTGGACCTGCCACCGGCGATGGCTTTGACTGGGTGCAGGTTGAACTGGCAGAAGAGGAAAAGAACGAAGAGCATGATATGTTTACGATAAGGGTGCGGCCTGCTACCAATCCTTTGAACGATCGTCAGGATGTTGCGCATTTTTTCAGCCAGGATGCCACTTCAAGTTTCATGGTGCGCCGTAAAGGCAACAAAGTCACTGCTGCAGTATATGGCCGAAATGAAAAGCCCAATACACATGCCGAGAAAGTAGTAGACAATATACGGAATGCAACAGTGGGTACAGGAGCGGTCAGTGGATTTTCAAAATTACAGTGGAAGAGCCTGGTAACGGGACTTACAAAAAAACCCTGAAAGTAGAGTGCTGTTTACTTACCTGGAGTTTTCAACTTTTCTTCCTTCGGTTTTTTCTTCAAATAACTTTTCATACAGGGGACTTTCCGTTTGCTTCCATTTATCCCAAAAAGTAAAATACAAACCGTAATTGTATTTGAATTGCTTGTGGTGGAGTGAATGGTGCGTTGCACCTATCAGCCATTTGCCAAAGAAGTGACGATGGAATTTTTTTGGATATAATTCAATATCTAGGTGGTTCACAACACTGCTGAACGTCATAATGGTCAGCTGAATCAATAAGATGTACAGGTGGATTGGCATCACCAGCAGCAGGGCTGGTAAAAAAACAGCCTGGAGTATACCTTCAAACGGATGAAAAGAAAAAGCTGTCCACGGAGAAGTAATGTTACTGTCGTGGTGCACTTTATGAATGACACGAAAAACCCGTGGATGGTGCATCCAGCGATGAAGCCAGTAGTAATAGGTTTCATGCAGGATCATTGCAATAAATAAACTTACAGGCAACCACCACAACGGATAGTCCTGAATGTCTGTGTAAACTTTTGTGAAGCCTTTTTGCCAGAGTAAAAGCATCACCGCGCCAGCCAGCGCAAAAATGAAAGCTGTTATGATACTCCAGCTGACCTCCTTCTTAAACTGCCCTGGTTTATAAGCTCTTTCGTTGATCTTTCTTTCCTGCCATTTTCCCGGATACCAGATGTAAAAAACACTGTGGAAGATGCCTGCAATCAGGAGGTACCGACCGATCACCACGGCAAAAACCACCAGTGTGGCCAGTGCGAACCAGAGGGGCTGTGAAAAATCGGGCAATTCCTTCATATGATCAAAATTAAACAAACAGGAGCGCTTAAGGTTTTGATAGCTAATAAGTTTCTATGATTTTCAAGGGCTTAGGCCGGATGGCAACAAGCTCAGCGCCCTTATCTCTTTACCTCTTCCGCAGAAAATAGGTTTAAAAAAAATAATTTACTTGATATATCAATATTTGATAAATCCAGTTATCTTTGACCTGATGGAAAAACTGGAAGGCGTTATTTTCTATACCCTGGACAAATCGATCAAGACGTACCGGCAGTTTGCACAAAGAAGGTTCATTGAATCAGGCCTTGACATCACCATTGACCAATGGCTTGTGCTGAATACGATCCATGAAAAACCAGGGATCAGCCAGCTTGAGATTGCTGATAAGGTTTTTAAAGACGCAGCATCCGTGACCAGGATCATTGACCTGCTGATCAAAAAAAACCTGCTTGAACGCAGTCAGCACGGGCAGGACCGACGAAGGTTTACGCTGGCTATTACAAAGGAAGGACAGAAAATGCTGGACAATGTTGGCCGGGTGGTAAAACAAAACCGTTCCATTGCACTGGATGGCCTTCAGGACAAAAACCTTGAAGACCTAAAGAAAACCTTGAACACCATTATTCAAAATTGTCAAAACTCAGAATATGAAACAGGTAATTAAAAAGACTTTCATTGTTGGCATGCTGCTCCTGGTCATTGGTATGGTCAGCGGCACTATGCGTACTACTGCCTGCGACAAAAAATTGACCACAAATTTATTTCCAGCTGAAAAGAAAGAGCAGCCTGCACCTTTAAAAACAAAAGTGCATTCTTTCCCTGATTTTATTCTGGGACATTCGATTCTTGATATCTAGGCTCCTTCGGCTGAAGCAGCTGCTACCGGAAGTTTTATCTGGTAGGTTCTTCCTTTTGAAACATTCAATGATTTGCCCCTGATAGAAGGGTTCATCAACCGTAACATTTTATAAGTAGTCCCATTCGCCCTGGCGAACTGTGCAAGATTTGGAATTGAGGAAGTGACCGTTACAGTACGATAAGGAACTTCATGATACTTCTCCTCATCCTTTAATATAAAACCAAGGCTTTCCGCATTGTCCATTAGCTGCTTGAAAGCAAGGATCCGGAAGATGTAACGGTTGGTTTCTTCAGGCAGCAAGAGGTCATAATAGTGATTGGTTCCCTGGTAAGTAGCCTGTGCATTGTATCCGCCCTGTCCGCAATTGAAAGATGCCGCAGCAGCAGTCCAGTTACCAAATTTCTCATAAGCACTTTTTAAATATTTGCAGGCTGCATCTGTTGACTTAATGATGTCATGACGGTCATCTACCTGCGATGAAGTTTCCAGACCATAACCAGGCGCCGTTCCGGGCATAAATTGCCAGAAGCCTACCGCACCAACTTTTGATACAGCTCCACTCAGTAAATTGCTTTCAGCTACACAGAGGTATTTAAAATCATCGGGTACTCCATTTGCCTTCAGTCGTTCTGAAATAGTAGGAAAATACCTGTTGGCCAGTTTCAGCATGTAAATCACATTGGCCTGGTTGTAATAGTTATAGAGGTACTCACGATCAAAACGCTCTTTGACCTCCCACCGCTCCAACGGTACTTTTTCACCGGCAAAAGAAAGCTGCGAAGGTATGGCGGGTGCATGCCACTGCGGGTTTAATGTATTACGATTTTCTTTAAAGGAAAACTGTGCGACAACGATAAGCGCCAACATTGCGCCTGAGGCGAAATTCAACACTCCGGCAAACTTCTTCATGATCTGTGGATTTATAAAGGTGAATGATTATATGAAACAAAAAGAGTGCCCTATCAGCTCTTTTTTGTGATTGTCTTGCTGCCTCTTTAACAATTCCTTGGTTGAAGCACATCTGTTTGGCACAGGATTCGAACCTTTAAAGAAACACGAACTATGAAAAAATTTATTACCCTTTTACTTGCCATCAGTTTCATCAGCGCCGCCAATGCACAATCAAGAAAGATTGAAGAAGCCAGGCGTGTAGTGAATGGCCAACCACAACAGGAAGAGCGCAGGGTTTATGATGAACAAGGTGTTCGTTATCCTGACAGTTACCCTGTAAATAATTCTTCGGAGATCGACAGGGTGAACAGGGATTATGATTATAAGATCCAATCCATCAGGAACAATCCGAACCTTAATTCAGAAGAAAAGGCGCGCATCATCCGCCAGCTGGAAAAAGATCGTGAAAAGAAGATCCGCTCGATCAGCAAATCTTACAACGATGATGATAAGAAGAAGTATAAGTCGAACAATGGAAAACACAAAGGCTGGACAAAAGGAAAAGGCAATCAGAAGAAGAACAGGGATTAATTATTCGTCTCTAACAATTATAATGAAAAATCCCCCCGCTGAGCCGGGGGGATTTTTCATTATTGTAATTTGAACGATTCCAGAAACTTTGTATTGAAATCCCCTGCCCTGAATTTATCATTCTGCATCAATTGCAGGTGGAAAGGAATAGTTGTCTTGATGCCTTCGATCACATATTCGCTTAAAGCACGGTACATGGTATCAATCGCTTCATGTCTTGTCTGTGCAACTGTGATCAGCTTCCCGATCATGGAATCATAATAAGGTGGTATTACATAGCCTGCATAAGCATGGCTGTCCACCCGAACACCGTGTCCACCTGGCTGGTGCAGCACAGTGATCTTTCCGGGTGATGGACGAAAATCGTTGTAAGGATCTTCCGCGTTAATGCGGCATTCGATCGCATGCAGTTGCGGTTCGTAATCCCTTCCTGAAATCTTTTCCCCCATCGCGATCTTGATCTGTTCTTTGATCAGGTCATAGTTGATAACTTCTTCAGTAACGCAATGTTCTACCTGTATCCTGGTGTTCATTTCCATAAAGTAGAAATTACGGTGCTTGTCAACAAGGAATTCAATGGTACCAACATTCTCGTAATTGATGGCGGAAGCTGCTTTCTTCGCTGCGTCTCCCATCTTCTTGCGCAATTCGGAGGTCATGAATGGTGAAGGAGATTCTTCAACGAGTTTCTGGTGACGGCGCTGAATGGAGCAGTCACGTTCACCCAGGTGACAAATGGTTCCATAACTGTCACCTGCTACCTGGATCTCGATGTGGCGGGGCTCCTCAACAAATTTTTCCATGTAGATGCCATCGTTCTTGAACGAGGCAGCTGCTTCGGCCTTTGCATTGTTGTAAGCTTTTTCCATCTCGCTGTCTTCCCAAACTACACGCATGCCTTTACCACCTCCTCCAGCAGTTGCTTTCAGGATCACAGGAAAGCCCATTTCCTTAGCAAGCCTTTTTGCTTCATCGAGGCTTTGCAGCAAACCATCACTACCCGGAATAACAGGAACGCCAGCCTTGATCATGGTTTCTTTTGCCGTGATCTTATCACCCATCTGGGTAATCATATGTGGTTTTGGCCCTATGAATTTTATGTTATGATCTGTACAGATCTGTGCGAACTTGGCGTTTTCAGCAAGAAAGCCATAGCCCGGATGGATGGCATCTGCATTGGTGATCTCGCATGCAGCCATCAGATGAGGGATGTTCAGGTAAGAATCTGCACTCTGGGGTTTACCAATGCACACGGCTTCATCAGCAAACTTCACATGCAGGCTATCGCGGTCTGCAGTAGAATAGACAGCAACTGTTTTGATCCCCATTTCCCTTGCAGTACGGATCACCCGCAGGGCAATCTCCCCACGATTGGCTATGAGTATTTTTTTGAACATTGAATGATTTTGAAAATTTGAAGATGCAATCAGATGCTCATTCAGCTTAAAGTGGCATTACAGGATTGCCATCTTCATTACTGAACTGCCCGTTATAAATCAGCTTGGCTCTACCAGGAATAAAGGCTGGTCGTATTCTACCGGCGATGCGTCTTCGACCAGCATCTTGATGATCTTTCCTTTAACCTCGCTTTCAATCTCATTGAAAAGTTTCATGGCTTCAATGATGCATACCACTTTACCAGGGGAAACCTCGTCACCAATCTCAATAAAATTGGGTTTGTCAGGTGAAGGCCTGCGATAGAATGTTCCTATCATAGGACTTTTAATGGTAACGGTATTGGATGGTGCAGAAGCCTGTGCTGGTGCGTTACCACCACTGCTTCCGCCCGGGGAAGGAAGTGCCTGCTGATAGCCCTGCTGGGGTAACTGGTAATTCTGAGGTGAAGGCATGGAAGCAGTTACAACCTGTGTTACCTGCTCTTCTTTCTGCCTGATTGTAATCTTAAAATCCTTTTGCTCAATCGTAACTTCTCCAATATTCGTATCGTTGACCATTCTGATCAATTCCTGAATTTGTTTAAAATCCATTTGTTTCAATTTATAATGATTTTGGTTTAAACAGGCGGCTAAGATAGGAAATCAGGCGCAAGATTCGGGAAATGCCGGATTTTGCATACCCTTAAAATAAAGGAGCTTCCGTAACAGAAGCTCCTCAATCTTTAATATGATCCTGTCAGGGTTACTTCACCCTTTCAACATATTCACCTGTCTTGGTGTTTACCCTTATCAGTTCACCTTCATTTACAAATAATGGAACCATCACGGTAGCACCTGTTTCAACTGTTGCGGGTTTTAGGGTACGGGTAGCTGTATCACCTTTTACTCCAGGCTCGCTGTAAGTTACCTTCACTACGATCTTATCAGGCAGTTCAACGCTCATTGGTGTTTCGGTTTCCGTATTGAACAACACCGAAACTGCATCACCTTCTTTCAGGAACTGGGGAGCGTCCACCATTGTCTCGGGTACAGCCACCTGCTCAAAGGTCTCATTGTCCATGAAGCTGTAGCCTGTTTCATCTTTGTACAGGTACTGGTATTCTTTTCTTTCAACACGCACCGGGAAGATGCTGTCACCACTGTTCCATGTTTTTTCAATGGTACGGTTGTTATCAACCCCTGTCAGCTTAGCCCAGACCTTAGCGGCAGCACGTGCGGTTTTGTTTTCACCGAATTCCACCACTTTGTAAAGGCTGCCATCCAGTTTAATGATCAAACCACGGCTGATATCAGATGTAGATGCCATAAAAATTGCAAGATTTAAATAATCGAAGAACGTTTCAAGGCGGCAAAACTAAAGGAAAATAGGCAGATAAGGGAAAGCAGGAGATGATTTTGCAATTTTACCGGCCAGTATCAAGGGCTTCATGTGCTTTGCTACTTTTAAACAGGAAAGGTGCGGCAATGCCACACCTTTCCTGTTTAAATTCCTTTAAAGGCCTATTTCTGTAAACGGATGTAATAAGGATTTGATGGATCCCAGTTATCGACCATGATGAAATTATTGTTTGAAACCCTGATCACATCATATTCCCAGGCTTCCACCGTAGGAATGCCGAAATCATCGAATTCAAAGATGATGGTGATCTTATTGGTTGCGGAATTATAACTCCAGCCACCGGTCATGAAGTAATTCTCCGGCGCGGTTGCATATACCAGTTGCTGGCAGGTACTTGTGCCCTGGTCCACATACTTCACTTCATAGTCTTCGTCATAGCGCTGTGCACCATTGCTGCTTAGATTCAAATCCGCCTTGCGGTAATAGACCGAATCGCCACCCAATGGAACGGACCCATTGGGAAGATTGCTTACATAGGAAAATCCGGAAGCGCTGTCGTATTCGCAATAATAATCGTTGTCCCAGCTTGTCCAGCGGTTGTAGATGATGGTATCCCGGTAGGTAGCATCCCAAGATGCTGTAAAGCGCCAGTTGCCCCCGATCCAGCTGCCATTGGCATCTGCACCAAGGCTGCTTACAAAGATGCAGGTTGTAACAGGCTGGCTGATATTACCGTTGCTGTCGTAAGCGCAATAGGTGACGCAGAATGTATCAGGAACCTGGATGTTCTGCGGCAGCACAATAACAATGGAACTGTCAATATTTCCATTACCGGAAGAATCAACACGCTGTCCCATGAATGGACTGGATCTTTTTTGTCCCGGTCTTACCCTTCCGCCAAGGTCGCGCGGTTTTGAATAATCCACATTAAAATATTGGGAGGATCCGTTCACGGTCACATAATATCCTTTCACATCACCGGTTATTACTTCGGGCTGGATAATAGCGTAACGGCCTGCAAAAGCAAGTACCGGTTCATTTGCTGATGCATCGAGCTGTATGCCGGCGCCTCTTGCAGCAGGCAGGGTTCCCTGTGTACGGACACCATGCCATACCCTGATACTGGCCGCCAGGGCTGCGGGATCTTTTGAGGACAGTGTTGGCCTAGTCTCTCCTTCATGAGATACTTCCCGCTGACAGGAGATAAAAGCAATCATGGTAATGAAAGCAATAGCAATGATTGCTTTGTAGTTGCGAAAAAGCATAAGATTGGGTTTGGTCTTTTAAATTTAAGAAATTAAATCACACGCCTTTTACCACAGGTTCTAAAGGTTCCCTGACAATGCAAATGGTAACCCCGTTGCACCGCTGATCATTATCTTTGAAAAAAAACTTATGAAATGGTGGCTGAACCTGCTTCTGGTGATGACGGTTAACCTGGCATTTGCACAATCACCACCTGTTGAGCCACCTGTAGAGCCACCCTTCAAAAGGTTTCCATCACTTCCGCCACTGACCCTTCTGTTGGGAGACAGCACCACAACCTATAATAAGGACAGCCTGCCTAAAAGCAAACCTGTCCTGTTCATGTTGTTCAGCACCTTCTGCGATCATTGCCAGCACACGGCAGAAGAACTTTTTGCCAAAAGAGAACAACTCAAAGGGATTCACATAGTTATGGCAACTTTGAATACCATTTCAGAAATGAACGCTTTCGTCAAAACCTACCAGCTGGACCAAATGTCCAATGTGGTGGTGGGTAAAGACCTTTATTTTTTCATGGTTCCTTTCTTCAACATCAAACAATTTCCTTACCTGGCTTTCTATGGAAGCAACGGGCAATTGATAGAAGGCCGCAATGGCGTAATGAGTGTTGAAAAAATGCTTGAAGTGCTTAATCCACCTACATCAAGATAATTATACGGATCATTCTTTCTTTTTTTCTCCAGATTCAATATTGAAATTTAATTGGCACGTTCAGGTGATTCCATATTGAACAGGTTATTCTCCTCTCTTTTCCGGAGACCGAAATTATACCGAAGGTTCAATCCGAACCTGCGGGTATCGCTTTCGCGGAAGCCCGATGCATTCACAGTGCCCTGGGCAAGGGTGAACTCATTCTTATTGGTATAAAAAATATCCTGGGCACTGAGCGTTGCGGTCAGTTTCTTTTTCAGGAATTGCTGGGACAGGCTCACGTTCAATGACCCAAAAGTAGATAGTTCATAGAACTGCTGCTGGCCGCGGAATCTTGCGAAACCGTTCAGTGACAATTGCGTCAATGGCGTGATCTTCAATTGCTGGTAGGTGAAGATGGTCCAGCTTCCTCTTTTAAAGGCAAGTGGCTTGCTTTCATATAACCCCTGGTAATGATTGTGGTTGTACTGGGCACCTACTACAAAAAAGTAACGCTTGCCGGGAGGAATGGCGCCCAATGCCCTGAAATAGGTTTCCTTATTGGACCCAAGATTATCATAAGTGCGGTAAGCTACAGAACTGCTGCTGTCAGCCTGGTACACAACCTGTGTGAATATATCCTTGGTATCGTTATAGCCAATTGCGAAGATGGGCCGTTCATCCACTGAGATGTTGGCCTCGTAATTTTTGGTGAATTGTGGACGCAAGGATGGGTTCCCTGTTTCAAAAAGGTACTGGTCAACACGACGCTCCGAAGGATTCAGGTATTCATAGGCCGGCCTGCTGATGGTGCGGCGGTACACAAGGTATGCACGCAGTTCAAAGCCAGCGATCTTCATAAGGTTCCGGCTCAGGTATACATAAGGAAAGAAATCCGTACGGTGAATGTCGAACGAAGTATCAGTTGGTGAAAGCTGATCGCCATTCATATTGGTGTTCTCCAGTCTTGTACCAACTTTCAGAATAATGCCATTCATATTCTTGGAAGCCTGAACATAGGCTGAATTAATATTCTCTTTATAACGGTAAGCCCTGGTTGAAAAGTAACGGGTCGTATTGCGGAAACCTACAAGCGAGGTTTTCAAACCCGTTTCCACTGTGATCTTATGGGGTAGCTTTTTCAAAAAATTGGTCTGCGCTGAAAAGAACTGCAGGCGGTTTTCAATCCTGCCGTCGGCATCTGCTTTTACCTGCGCCGGCTGGAAGTAAGTAGTGGTGAAAACCTGGTCTGTATTGTTGGGCGAGTAAGTATAGGAAAGATCGGTTGACCATTCTGATCCAAGACTATCGATCTTGTGTTTTAATGCCACCCCGTAGGAAAGGTTGCTGTTCCCGATATCATTGTTTACCAGGTTCTCATTGCTTTCAGCAATTGCACCTGAACTGATCTTCCGCACCAAGGACTGGTTCACGCTGTTATTTCGTGATTGGTTGATATTCATACGTGCATCCCAGCTAAGGTCCCATTTAGGGTCTAGCTGGAACGACATGCCTGCCCCAATGTAATAACTTCCGGTCTTGTATTTTGTAAATGCCTGCTGCCCCAGTAGTGAATCAATGGAAAAGATCCTGTCGGTATGGATACGGTCAAACGTATTCCTGCGGCTGTACTGAAGGTTAAGGAAAGATGTGGTTTTACCGTTATTGTTATTCAGGTTGATCCCAATAAACTGGTTGCCATAAGTGCCCTGGTTCAGGCCGGCCTGCAGGCTGCCGGTTAATCCAATGCGAACGCCTTTTTTCAAAACAACATTCACGATACCACCACTTCCTGAAGCATCGTACCTGGAGGAAGGCGTACGCATGATCTCGATGGATGCTATAGAGTTGGGAGGAAGGCTTTTGAGCATCGTAGCTACATCGGCTGCACTCATTTTTTGTTCTCTTCCATTGATGTAGATGGTTGCCGGTGTGGTGCTGTTCAGGTAAATATTGCCATCCTGGTCTACAAACAAACCAGGTGTTTTTTCCATGATCTCGTAGGCGTTGGTGGAAGAAGCGGCAAGGTTCTCCGGGTCTACTATGGTTTTGTCATCTTCCTGGCGGATCAAAGGTCTGGTTGAAGTGACTACAACTCCAGCAAGTGATGAGGAGGAAGGATCCACGGTATACTGGAAGACCGGCTTGTCGCCCTTCACAGTGATGCGTTTTTCCAGGGGCTGATACCCAACGGAAGTAACAGAAATAATGTATTGTCCACCTCCCGCAAGAGAAAAAGTTGCTTTACCCGTACTGTCGGTTAGTTTTTCAAATACCTGCAGACTATCGGTTGCGGCCTGCACCCGTATGGTTGCCGCCACCAATGGTTCGTTTGATGAGGTCTTTATCCTGAAATTAACTTCTGTATTTGATTGGGCAGTAGCAGCCATGGTAAGAATGGCAGCGAGAAAGGTAAGCAGTAACCTGGGCATAGCCGTAAAACTATGACCTGCTTTGTTAATCCTATGTTAGGAGTTGCTTTTTTTGCTTATAGTTTTTAGTCTAGGGTTTATAGCTGTTGCTGGTTCGCATGCTTTGTCTGTTGCCTATGTATAACTAAGTTATCCCCCTAAATTTGGTTAGTACAACTTGGAGCAGTTTCAGGATGGTCAAGGCATGATATCGGTTTTCCAGGAAAGAAAGGTTCTGTATTTATATTTGGCGGAGTTGACGGATATTTGTCCCGCGTATTGAAAAACAGTACAAAAAACAACCCATGAGGACGGTAAAAAACATCCTGGAATCAAAGCACAAGCCCTTCAACACAATTGAAGCAGACGCCCTGGTCATTGATGCGCTGAATGAATTGAACTCTGTGAACCTGAGTTACCTTGTTGTAATGGAAGGTGACCAGTTTAAAGGTATCTTTTCTGAAAGGGATTACAGCCGCAATGTGGTGCTGAAAGGCCGGTCCAGTTCCAATACAAAGGTTCGGGAGGTCATGTCTACGGACCTTCCCGTGGTTACCTTAACTGATACAGTAGAGCATTGCATGAATACCCTGAACAGTCACAGGACACGCTACCTGCTGGCTTACGACGACAACGAACAATTCCTGGGCGTTATTACCATTCACGATCTGCTGCGCCAGGTGCTTGCCAACCGTGAGGAAGTATTTGATTTCAACCTTGCCAAAAGGCTGATCGATCATGATGAAAGCGGGAGAATATATTGAGTTTATGGTTTTTGTTTTATGGTTTATGGTTCGTTAGTTTCAAACATTCTTTATTGGATGCTATTGCGTAGGTAACCGCAAAGAGCGCAAAGGATCGCAAAGAAATGAAGCAAGGGTTATCTGTAAAATCCGTGTAAACAGTGATTACAAAGGGTTTCACGCAAAGACGCAAAGAAGTCAAAGACGCAAAGATCTGTTTGGAATCATGCTGTGCCGGGTAGTTTTTGGGGAGGACAGGTGAGCAGAGTTGTACGGGTTGAAGACATTCTTTATGAATACTTCTATTCATTCCTATAGGCCATCGCAAGACCGCAAGGCCTTTTGAAGAATGATTTTTTTACTAGTTTATGTTTCCGTCTCACAAAAGTATCCGCCTGCGGCGGATGCAGATGCACGTATTATTCCTGTAAGGCTCAGAAAGTAAATGAGATCCGTCTTTAAATTGAATTAAGGAAGTAAAAGAGCGTACATAAATGCCACCTTTCACCTATCAAGTTTAAACTCCCATATCAACATTCCCACTCTAAACTCTCTCATCTATAGTCTATCATCTCAACTCAAAACCAGCTACCAGCTATAAGCCATCAGCCATTACCTACCAGCTTCTCAAACTTCCTTAACTTTATTTCTACCTAAACCCCTTTTCATGGATCAACGCATCATCAACCTTTACGACGAGTATACCCATAAACCATTGAGCAGGCAGGAATTCCTGAACCGTTTGACCTTAATGACAGGCAGCCTTGCAGCAGCCATGAGCGTATTACCTTTTCTGGAAAGCTGTGCCCCCGCTGCAAAGACAACGACCAATGACCTGTTCACTGAGCGGATCAGTTATGAAGGTTCAAATGGTACAATGAATGCTTACATTGCCAGGCCAAAGAAAGACAAACGTTATGGTGCGGTAATGGTGATCCATGAGAACCGCGGACTCAATGCACATATAGAAGATGTTGCCCGCAGGGCTGCCACAGCCGGTTATCTTGCCATTGCTCCGGATGCACTTTCTCCGCTCGGCGGCACTCCAACAGATACCGATAAAGCAAGGGAAATGTTTACCAAGCTTGATGCGCAACAAAATCTGCAGAATTTCATCAAAGGATTCGATTATGTGAAAAGCCGTAAGGACAGTAATGGAGCAACCGGTTGCGTAGGCTTCTGCTGGGGCGGCGCCATGGCTAATAACCTGGCTGTAAATGTTCCGGATCTTGATGCCGCTGTTGCTTTTTATGGAAGCCAGCCAAAGTTAACAGATGTGCCTAAGATCAAGGCAGCGGTGCAGCTTCATTACGCTGAACTTGATGAACGCATCAATGCCGGCATCCCCGCTTATGAAGAAGCGCTCAAAGCCAATAAGATCAATTTTGAATTATACAGGTATCCCGGTGTGAACCATGCGTTTCATAATGATACTTCCACTGCGCGCTATAATGAGGCCGCGGCAAAACTGGCATGGCAGCGCACCATTGATTTTTTCAACAAACATCTCTCGTAGCATGCAGCAATGGGTTTACCTGAAAGATAATTTTGTTCCTGAACAACAGGCAACGTTATCGTTCCGTGACCTTGCCATCCAGCGTGGTTATGGAATATTTGATTTCATGAGGGTGTCCGGCAACAGGATCCTGTTTGCTGAGCAGCACCTGGAACGTTTTTATGCTTCAGCGGAAGAAATGCACCTTCCTGTAAAACAAAGCAGGGAGAACCTGCTGCATATTATTGAGACCGTTGCCAGCAAAAACAACCTGCCCGAATCAGGCATCCGGTTGACGCTGACCGGTGGAGAATCCGCTGACGGATATTCGATTGCCGAACCCAATCTCATTATATCACAGCATCTTTTCAGCATGCCTGACGATGCAGGGTATTCAAAAGGGATCCGGCTGGTGACCTATGAACATCAACGACAGTTACCCCAGGTAAAAACAATTGATTATGCCAAAGCCATATGGCTTCAACCATATATCCGGGAACATGGCGGAGACGATGTACTTTATCATCATGGGGGGGGCGCTATTACGGAATGTCCCAGGGCGAATTTTTTCCTGATCAATTCAAATGATGAACTTGTAACACCAAAGGATTTTATATTGAGAGGGATCACCAGGGCCAACATACTTCAACTGGCCAATGATAATGCTTACCAGGTAAAAGAACGGAAAGTAAATCTCTCCGAGTTAAAGTCTGCTAAAGCAGCCTTCATTACCAGTACAACAAAACGCATTCTTCCTGTTTCAAAAATTGATGATACAACTTTCAGGACGGACCACCCGCTGATGCTGAAGCTCAGCAAAGCCTTGACAGCCCTGCATTTGGAGCAAATACACCATGCTGCGGAATAATAGGCACAAGGTGTAAAAACACTTCCACACCAAACCTCTTCAATATATGCCGAAACCAACTTCTGGTACTGAGTGGCATGTTTTATGGTTTACTAGCTGTAACTAAAAAATTAAAACTATGAGGTTTATACCAACAAAGATCCATGGATATATGGATTATCTGATGGGCGCACTTTTAATAGCTGCCCCCTGGTTATTTGATTTCGCCGATGGTGGCGCAGAAACATGGGTACCTGTGATCCTTGGTGCAGGTGCAATAGTATACAGCCTGATGACGGATTATGAATTGGGTGCCAGCCGTACGATCTCTATGCGTACGCACCTGACACTTGACCTGTTGTCCGGTATCTTACTGGCGGCTTCACCATGGTTGTTTGGTTTTGCTGATTACGTTTATGAACCACACCTGATCCTGGGTATTCTTGAAATTGGTGCAGCCCTGATGACAAAAAGGGTTCCTTCCAACGAGAGAAGATCGCACCATGCGCACGCACATTAATTTATTGATAGTAGTAAAAGCCTCCTGCTCTGCGGGAGGCTTTTCTTTGCGTTGCCTAACATGAATCGTTGATAAATTATACTATGTAGTTCAAAAGGACCTCAGGCAAGAAATGATCATCGTATCATTATACCGGATCTATTCCATCATACATCAAAAAAATCCCCCGGCCAGCCGGGGGATTTTCTCTTATTGATTCTTTTTAGGGATCTTTAATTTCCATCCCGGCTGGATCAGGTCGGGATCTGCAATGAGGTCCTTATTGGCATCATAGATGTCCTGCCAGTTCAATCCATACTTCTTTCCTATTTTGCTAAGGTTATCTCCTTTCTCAACAGTGTATTCTTCCTGTGCTGTACCATCGCCTCCAAAAGAATTAATGTTCATGATCAGGTCACCCGAACGGTAATCAGGATCTATGGTATTATAAATATCCCAGAGTTCCTGCTTCACTGTATTGGAAGGTGCGGTACCATCTATATAAAGCACGTTACCTTCCTGTCTTACCTGGAGGTTACTGACCCCTTTCAGAGAAGCTGAATCAATCAGCTTCTGGTATTTACCCCGTAGCGATGCAGATTGTATTGCCATGATTATTTGTTTTTAATGACTAACTGGTTTGAAATCCTTTGAGGATGCAGGCTGTTCACTTCCTGCATTAACTGCTGCAGCTGCTCCCTGTCCTGAACAGTACCGCGAAGTGTTACAATTCCATTGGACACATCGGCCTGAACCCCTTCATATTTGTTTACTACCTGGTCTACAGTTGTCCTCAGCTGACCATCATCGGCCACCTGGACCTCAGCGATCATAATGTTGTTGACAATTGATTTTACACCTTCGATCTGTTTGATTGACTTTTCAGCATTCTTGCGGCAGTCATCATCGCCGCAGGTTCCGGTCAGCGTTACCGTTCCTTCAAATACAGATGCGTTCACACCTGCAAGTGCTGGTTCCAGCTGTGTCTTTGCGTTGATGGCTGTCTGGATCTCCCCATCCCTGTTTGCCTTTGCTTTTCCCTTACATGCAGGAAGCAAAAAGCTGATGGAAGCAAAGAGCACTGAAAAAAAAGCGAGATTCAAATTGATTGTTTTCATTTTACTTTATTTTTTATATCCTGTTCTGTTCCTGTTCCTATGATGACTGTTCTGTTGTATGCAAAAACAGAACTTCTTAATCTTTTGTTTTTTGTTGAACGGACGATTGTAATGATTTTAAAAAAAATCAACATAGTATTACCTGTTCAACTGTATAAATTTTAAAAACCACGACGACCAAACATTCTTCCGAACAGTCCACCTGTACTTCCCATTCCCCTGCCGCCACTTAACATTCCAATAAGTGATCCGAAGCCGCCTCCAAAACCACCTCCTCCGAAACCACCACCAAAACCGGAACCATATCCCATTCCGCCGAAACCTCCGCCAAATCCACCCATACCTCTTCTGCCTCTCATGCCTCTTGATACAAGGCCGGCAAGTATAATGGGACCTGCAATTCCAAGCAGTCCTTTCATCAGGCTGCTGCCATTGATACCGGCAGCTTTCATTTTGTCTTCCATTCCGAGTTTACCAATGAAATTTGGCTGGCTGACTTCCTGGGGTTCCACTTCCCCAGCAGCGGAAGCTTTTTGAACAAACTGGTCCAGCAGTGATACCTGCTCCTTACTGACACCAATATGCGCAGCGATCCTGTCGATATTTTCTTTTTCCTCAGGCGAGTAGTTCTTGTCCGATTCTGCGAATGCAATCAGGTCGGTGACAAGTGAAAACCGGAGTTCACTTCCTTTTAAAATATCCAGGCAACGGGTAAGGTCTTCCCCTGTAAGTTCGGTTGCTGCCCTGGTAATCAGGCTTTTTTGCTCTATAGATAATTCTGCTGAATCTGAAAGTGCTTCAAGGAATTCCATTTCTTCTTCCGAAGCAGTTCTGTCCGCGGTTGCTATAGAAGCGATTGCAGCCAGGTAAGCACCTTTTTCCAGATCGTTATAATCTTTCAACAACCTTTCCTGTTCCATATGCAAGTTTTTTCTAAGGTCTTCAATTATTGTTCCAAGCAACTTGCGCCTGGCAATCGGGATAGAATGAATAAAAGCCACATATAAAAACAGGCGCATCAATGATGCAGCGATGAGGCATAAAAAACATTTATCATAAGTATTAATACGTAATAAAAAACCGTACTACCCGCAATTTTTGAGACAGGTTTTCAACATAACTTGAAGCATGATTAAAGCGACCAAGCAAAATGAAGTAGGGCTGTGGGAAGCCTGGATCGAGTTTGACAGCATTACACCTGGTTATTTTGGAATGCTGTACGTTTTAGGAGAAGTTCAAATGAAAAAAAAGAACCTTCATCCTTTTCTTATCAAAAGCATTTCTGAAGGAGATACAAAACAACTGGTGCTCAACATTGATGAATCATTACTTTCTTCAGGAGCAAACATGCAGGAGGTATCTTATTCCCAGCCACTTTTAAATATTGATCAGTATGCTTCCATTGTAATTTATGCCGGTGAAGAACTGATTGAACAAATAGAGGACATTGAAGTTCTTGTTTAATACGGTTTAGTTGTTTCGTAATTTTTAATTCGTACCTCTTTACCTTTCCGATCATGATTTAATTGGTTGATATGGCCAATGAAGATAAGGTTGTAACCGACCCCAGGGGCAACCATGTTCTTTTTACAGATCGCTTATGCCAGCTTAAAGATTTTGAAAAAGATCCTGAGTCATACGATGAATTTACCATGGTAATTGAAAAGCCTGCGGTCATGATCGAGGTTACAGCTCCTACCGCTACTTTATATTATTACCGTTCTGTTGGATGGAACAATTTTGTTCTTATTGCAGCTCGCAGGTCAAATGAGCAATGGGAAGCCATCGAATGCTCCAAAAATCCTTCCCCAGCCTTGTTATCTGAACTACTTAAAAAAGGAACCCAGGTCATTTGATCAGTCCGGTACATAAATATTATACTTGATGGCGTATACAACGATGCCTGCCATATTCTTCACTTTGATCTTTTCCTGGATCTTATCGCGGTAGCATCAACCTATTGAATGAGATCGTCATGCGAGAGAGGGATGTGATCAAGAATCCAAATTTTTTACTTTGTACCGGATTCATCATATATTTCACCTACAGGACATTGGTAGAGGTGTTTTTGCTAAATGGAAGAAGTATTGGAGATGATTTTATGAGTAAAATCTTCCAAATCCATACCTGGATCAACCTGTTATGTAATTTAATTTACGCACTGGCTGTTTTATGGATGCAAAGGAGACAAGCTTTTACACTGCGGTATTGATCATCAGCATCGTGCTGGGTATTATCATTACTTACTTTATCATTTCATTACTACGGCAGCAACGCCGGAGCCTGGCATTGTACCGCCAGAGCATTCTGACAGAGATCACCACACTTGAAAGGGAACGTTCCCGTATTGCCAGCGACCTGCACGATGAGATCGGGCCGATGCTTTCGGCTGTAAAGCTTCGTATCAATTGCCTTGAGGTGGAGGCGGAGGAGGATAAAGAAGACATCCGGAACACCAGTGGTCATATCGATGAACTGATCCGGCGCATGCGTGAGATCTCATTTGACCTTATGCCAAACACCCTGATCAGGAAAGGTCTTGTTATGGCCATTACTGAATTTGTTGAATATTGCGGCCAGCATAGTATCTTGAACATTACTTTTAAAAATAAAGGCGACATCACCCTGGAAGAACAAAAGGCCATCAACCTTTACCGCATTGTCCAGGAAGTGGTGCATAACGCCATTAAACATTCCAGGGCTACCAACCTTGAATTAGAGTTAACCAGTGAGGAACACCAGATCATTCTTTCTGCTACTGACAATGGGATAGGATTCGATCATGATTTAAGTTTGCGAGAAGCAACAGGCCTTGGCCTACGTAACCTGCTAAGCCGTACAGAGATCATGAACGGGAAGATGTTTGTAGAAAGCAAAAAGGACAAAGGCACACGTTTCTTATTTGAAATTCCGAAACATGGTTAATTCATCGATTCCTATCCGCTTATTGGTTGCAGACGATCACGAGATCTTCAGGGATGGCTTGAAAATGATGCTCCGCAAACAGCCCAACTTCGAAGTGGTTGGAGAAGCAGCCAATGGTGAAGAGCTGATCCAGCTGTCAAAAGAACTGAATCCTGATATAGTGATCACCGATATCCAAATGCCCAAAATGGACGGAATAGAAGCTACAAGACACCTGTCCAGGCAGCAGCCAGGTATTGGTATCATAGCGCTTTCCATGTTTGGAGAAGAGAACCTGATCGTTGATATGCTGGAAGCAGGTGCTAAAGGTTACCTCCTGAAGAATGCCCATAAAGAAGAGATCATAGATGCTATTAAAACGGTATTTGACGAACAGACCTATTATTGTTCTGCCACTTCAGTTAAACTTGCCCAACTGATCGCCAGAAGTAAATTCAATCCCAACAGGCGAACTGTCCGCCCTGAATTATCTGAAAAGGAAACAGAAGTGATCAGGTGCATCTGCCAGCAGATGTCCAATAAGGAGATCGCTGCAAAACTCAATTTAAGTGTACGCACCATTGAAGGCTAATAAGCACAATAGGAAAACCAGCTACAATATTAAAATAGGAATTAAAATAAAAACCAAATTTGCCAATCCAGAAATTATCAATTACCCAGGTAACTACAAACAATGAAATTAAAAAAGGATAGAATTGATTTATGTGCGAAAAAATGGCCGACCTTTTAAAATACCATAAGATCAGCATAGCTTCAATTAAAGTAAAAATGTTGCTATTGATAGCATTATAATAACCATTACGCAATAAAATTTCTGTGATCAATTCATTGGTAGCACCCAAGTACAATAAACTCAATATCGGGTAAAAGACCGGGCCTATTTTTTTGAATCTAATGATGCTGATTACAACACTAACGAATAGGCTGTAACTGGACATAATCATCAAGTCATACTGGCTCACTTCAATACTTTAGAAGGTTAGACTTGAGGGCGGAGGACAATAATCAGGACAACGTCTTCCTACTTCAACAATTTTTGCATCCTGTGTTTGGCTATCAGGCAGTATGTCTTTATCAGCGCTATCAACGGCGACAAGTAAAGTGTGTACTTTCAGACCTTCGTCCATTCCGTAATAAACCCTAATAGCATGGCAATCATCAGTTTCTAGCAAAGCTTGAATTGCACCCTTACTGAATGTCTCTGAAAAGCAAAGTATGTTCTGGCCCCTGTTATCGGGGTTGGTAATATTTTCTTTCTCATCCCTGTAGCGGGAAGTCATAATAATGGCCTCATCCAGCGAAATAAAATGGTTCATAAACAGTTTTTAGTAGTATGAAGGAAAGATGCTATTTTTCAACAAATAAAAAAACCGTATTACTACGGTATTTAAAATCAGCAGGTGGAACGGTAATGTAAATTGGGCACCTGTATCAAATAAGTTTTTCTTCCATCCTGCGCATCCTGTAGGCGTTCATGGCGGTGAGTCCAAGTTTTTGAATCAGCTTGTAATTGACGATCAGTCCCACTACCGCGCCAATACCCGGTATGAGTTGGGCCAGTTTGGCCAGGTCAATGTAATCCCGGTATTCCTGCTGGAAATTCCGCCAGTCGAACTTGTTGATATCTTCCGGTAACTTGCTGGCCTTTTCTTTCCAGTTCACCATGGCATTGTACACCTGTCGCCTGTGTTCCTGGCTGCTGAAAGCCAGCTGGAAAATATGAAGGATGTACAGCCTTTCCTTGTAATCATTGATATCGTGTCCGTACATGGTGGCAATGTCGTACAGCAGCTTGATCTTGATGCCCAGCAGGATAGGAAAATCCGCAAGTCCCAGCAGGATACCACCTGCGCCGGTTATCCCTCCTTCAATGGAGGCTGTTCTTTTATAATCACTGATCTTGTTTTGCACCGCGGCTTCCAGGTCTTTGAAGGCAGAGTAGCTAACGGCCTTTGGCACAGTAAAACCTGCGCCGAAAAGAACGCCACGGATCATCTGCTTGATCACGGTGGTAATGGTCTTGTGTACCTTGTCAGGAATATAACTGTTCATTTTGGTCTGCATGCGTTTTGACATGCGATCCAGAACCGTTGGCCGGCTGCTGACTTTTTTTTGCCAGGCCACGACTTCCTGCCTAACCTGATCTTCGTATTGCATTAAAGAAAAATGGGTTGGCTGTAATGTAATCAATTCGGGGAAATCAAATCCCCGGGCAGGCATATGCGCAAAGAGCCCACCAATGGCGGGCACAATGCCTTTTTCATTTTTTTTGAAGAACCGGAATTATCTGGCCTGCGGAGCCTTTGTGAATTCAGCTTCAAAACCCGCTTCTCTTACATAGTGCTTAACCTGCTCAGGACTCATCTTTAATGTTTCGATCTCAAGAAGGTGTTCAGGACTGTTGAGATTAACATGCCATTTTTCAATATGCGCTTCCTGCTCCAATTTGTCCAGGTGAGGCTTGATCTGCGTTACACAACCAATGCAATTGATATTTGTCTTAAAAAAGTAAGTACTCATAACTCCTGTTTTTACAACACTTCCCAATCCTGTGCCTAACAGGTGGAGAAAACTCCGCTAATTAAATTAAACCTCAATCACCCGGTATCTTCCCTTGTTAAAACGTTCTGAAATAGGCCCCAATACAGTTTGATGCTCATTCTGGTATTCCTGATTTTATCCAGCCACGGCTATTTTCCAGAAAGATGAACTTCAGGCATAATATTTTAATCAGTAAACAAAACGGAAATATGGACACGAACAGAAATACAAGGGGGCCGGAAGAACCCCGCAATACTTCCAATAATGTGGAATTAAGGTCAACTGTACCCAATGATCTTCCCGATTCACCTGAAGACCTTAAAAGACTTGAAGGTGAAGAAACCACCATTGACCTTCCGGATGTTAAAGACATTCCGGGCCAGGAGTTTGTAAATGCGCCAAGCCTTGGCAGCCTTGCAGATACAACCGCTTCTTCCGATGATGAGGAGGGAACAAGTGTTTTTGGCGATGATGTGGAAGAGGATGATGACGACTTTATCAGGGGAACAGAAGGTGATGTGCGTCCGGATGAACGCCGTGCCCTGGCAGATACGACCTATATGCCAACAGCCGATGAGAACATGCTGCGCCAGGCACGCCTGGACAATACCGATTTTGACAATGAAGCCCTGAATGAAAAAGGCTTTGGTGAGGAACTTTCAGGCGATGACCTGGATATTCCGGGTAATACCGACGAAACGGAAACAGACGCATTGGGACAGGGAGATGAAGAGAACAAGCTCTACAGTTTGGGAAGTGACGACAATGATAATGTTACAGAAGGAACTCCATAAGCAGAACAAGGGTCGACAAAAAGTCAGTTTAAAATGAAAAAAATACAGGGGAAATGCAATGGCATTTCCTTTGTTTTTTGAAGGTTGTTTTTATTATTGTCATTGTTAACCAATAAAAAATGGAGGTTACTATGTCACTCATGAAAAGAGCCGGAAACATTCCGCAACTGACTAATTTGTTTGATGACTTTTTAATGAAGGACCTATGGAACTGGGGCCATGACAATTATTCAACAACACAGACTACCATCCCTGCCGTTAATATCAGGGAAACTGGTGAAAACTACCTGGTTGAAATGGCTGCTCCAGGCATGAACCGTGAGGACTTCCGGGTGGAACTGGAAGGAAATCTTCTGACCATCTCCAGTGAGAAAAAGAATGAACGTGAGGTGAAGGAAGGCGAAAAGTACACCCGCCAGGAGTTCAGCTACCAGTCTTTCCAGCGGTCTTTCCAGTTACCAAAAGATGTGGTGGATATTGAACACATTGAAGCTAAATACGAAAATGGTGTTTTGAACCTGGTAATTCCAAAAAAGGAAGAAGCCAAACAAAGACCACCACGTACCATACAGATCAAATAAATGAAATTCCCCTGGCTCAGCCGGGGGAATTTCATTTATGAAATATATCAACCATCAATTTTATAAGGAAAACTGATCGTCTCAAGCAGGTGTGGAGTTTCAAATGGCTCCCATCTATTTTAACAGGTATTATTCTGCAAGGGGAGGAACAGGATTTGATGGTACTTGGTAAATCTGAATATTCATGTTTTCCAATGAAGATCTTATCATCAAGCTTTTACTTGTTCTGGCAGTAGGCGGAGTCATCGGGGCGGAAAGAGAATACAGCAGTAAGTCTGCCGGGTTTAGAACCATGATCCTCATCTGCCTAGGTTCTTTTCTTTTTACCACTTTCAGCCTGCTGATCACAGATGGCACCAATGACCGTATTGCTTCCAATATTGTAACAGGGATCGGTTTCCTTGGAGCAGGTGTGATCTTCCAAAGTGAGAACAGGATCAACGGCATTACGACTGCAGCAACAATCTGGGCTGTTGCCGCATTGGGAATGGGCATCGCCAGCGGATATTACTTTCTTGTGATCATTGCAACCATCCTTGTTCTCATATGCCTTTTCATACTTACCGGACTTGATGCGTCACTTGATAAGATCAACCTGGTTAGAAATTATAAGATCGTCAGTCCTTACAAGCAGGACCTGATCACCGAATATGAAACCATGTTCCACCAACACCAGCTCCGGTTTAAGAGGATCAAGCAGGCCAAGGCTGGCAAGTACATCACCGGCTCCTGGGTGGTAAGGGGCAAGCAAAAGAACCATGCAAAATTCATAGACAAGATTTTGCATGATGATACGGTGATAGAGTTTGAATTTTGAGGGGTTTCTGGTTTATCCGCCGAAACTTGAGCGAAAGCATATTGCGTAGTTAACCGCAAAGGGCGCAAAGAAGCGCAAAGAGATGCAAAGGAAAGTCAAGACAATCATTGAGCGAATGTATTAGCTCGCAGCTCAAAGCTCGGAGCTAGCCGCCATCAGCCATCAGCTTCTCCTCAACCTCACCCCCACCATCCTCACCAACGCATCAATATCAATTTGCTTCATGCATTTAAAATGTCCCTGGGGACAGCGTTTTCGGCCGATCTTGGTACAGGGACGGCACCACAGTTTGTGCACCTGGATGTCATCATAAGGTTTGGAATGATTGGCAAGATGATGATCGCCGTAGTAAGGCACCATTCCAAAAGAAGGTGTGGTACTGCCCCACACTGCAATGACCGGTTTTTTCAGTGCTGCAGCAATATGCATCAGACCTGTATCATGAGCGATCACCAGTTTTGACTTGCGCACAAGGTCTGCGCTTTCATTCAAAGAAAATTTTCCACAGGCATTATATACTTTAACCGGATCCACTTTCCTTATTTCTTCACCTTCATCAAACTCGCCCTTGCCACCCAACAGGATGATCGGGTGATCGATCTTGCTGCACAATTCCTGCAGTTTATAAATGGGTAGTTTTTTGGTGTAAAAAGATGCGCCTATAACAAGTCCTATAAACCCCGCGCTGTGCGATGTTGGAATGTCGTGCTGTTGCACCACTTCGTGGGGACGAATGAAATAATCCATGCCCATACCATCGTTGTAAACACCAAAAGGCTTAACAGTATCCAGGTAACGGTCAATGATGTGAACCTTCGGCATGACATTCCATTTCAGCTTCACGAAAATGAATTTTTCGATATTAAGCTTATTGAAAGAAACTGCGGGAACCTTCAGTGCTTTTTTTACTCTTAAAGTCCGCAGGTTATGGTGAAGGTCTATGATGTGATCAAAGGCTTCTTCGCGAAACTGGCTGATCATTGCTTCCCAGTCTGTCTGCAGCTCATGAATTTTATCAATGTAAGGATTGCCTTCAACAACAGACCTGAACTGCGGCTTCACCAGGAAATGGATCTCAGCGTCAGGCCTTTGTTTTTTAAGACAGCGTACAACAGGAGTTGTGAGCACAATATCGCCGATGGAACTAAACCTGATGATGAGGAACTTCATGGGATGGATGTCCAAGTTTTATGCGAATTACCTTAATTATTTCCAGACTCAAAGGGTAAGTAAGCATGGATCAGTGAGGGATGCTGCCTTCCGGTTGCTTGGCGGCTGATTCATCTGTTCCTTCAACATAATCCAGGTCCTTGTGAAAGGTTTCCTCTGTGAAATAAGCTGCAACCAGCGTTATGGTCATTACTATGATGCCTGTAACGATGGCACTGTACACAAAGGTCCAGCCCCAGCTTTCCTGGAAAAGATTTTTGAACATCAGGTTGATCAGGGGTAATGCTCCACGCACCATATTGGGGATGGTTGTAGCTGCGGTTGCCCTCAGGTTGGTGCCAAACTGCTCGGCACCCATGGTTACAAAAATGGCCCAGAAACCCGTACTGAATCCCAGGGCTGTGCAAATGATATACATCCTTACGTCATTGTTGTTCCATGGGCTGAAAAAAAGAATGCCTGAAATAATAGTGAAGCCATAAAAAAGAAACAGCGCTTTTTTCCTGCTTTTGAAATACTGGCTCACAAGTCCAATCAAAATATCACCGAAAGCAATACCAACATAAGCAAACATGATGGCTTTCCCTCCGATAATGGAATTCTCACCGTATAATTTATTTGCAAACTGGTTACTGAGATTCACCAACACACCAATGACAAACCAGGTTGGCAATCCAATGAGGATGGCAAGAATATATTTCCGGAACCTTGTGGCATTATTCAGGAACATCAGCAGGTTGCCCCTGCTTACTCCTGTTTGCCTGACCTGTTTGAACATGCCGCTTTCTGAAACGGATATTCGAAGTAGCAGTAATCCAATACCCAGGCCACCACCGATTTTATAGCAAAGCCTCCAGTCCTGCGTATAATCAAATGTAAAATAAGCGAAGACAGCACCAAAAAGGCCAATGCCCGCTACAAGAGAAGTACCGATGCCGCGTTTGGCCTTTGGCAGGAGTTCGCTTACCAGCGTGATACCTGCACCAAGTTCACCAGCCAGGCCAATGCCTGCCACAAACCTTGCATAGGCATACTGCTCTATTGTTTCAACATACCCTGTAAGGAAATTGGCAACGGAATACAATAAGATGGAACCAAAAAGAACACTTAGCCTGCCTTTCCTGTCACCCATGATGCCCCAAACAATGCCGCCAATGAGCAATCCAACCATCTGCCAGTTGATGATCTTTGTACTGGCATCCAGCATGGCGTTGGTATCACCTTTTTCTATTCCCAGGCCCAGCAGGCTTGGCTCTCTTACAATAGTAAAAAGCAGCAGGTCGTAAATGTCAACGAAATAGCCCAGTGCTGCTACAATAACCGTCAGGTTAAATACAGACGAAGGCGCATTTTGCTTCATGCATCAGGGTTTTGGATCCGTATCATTTGGAGTTGGCGCGATGGGCCTCTTCCCGAAAAATAATTTGTACACAACCGGTAGTGTCGTCACCAGGATGATACCCAGGGTAATGAGTTCGATATAATCCAGCAGGCTGAAGTCAAATTCACGCTTGATCCATTCTTCCAGGAAATAGCCACCCAGCATCATGCTGCAAACCCAGGCGATGCTGCCCATTACATTGTATAAAAGGAAAAAATCCCAGCGCATTTTTACAACACCGGCCACGATGGGAGCGAATGTGCGGATGATGGGAAGAAACTTTGCCAGGAAAATGGTAGCCTTGCCGTATTCATTATAAAATTCAGTAGCCCTGACCAGGTGCTTTCTGCGGAAGATCCAAGTCTCTTTACGTTCATATAATAATGGCCCGGTCTTTCTTCCAAACCAGTATCCAACCATGTTGCCAATAATGGAAGCTGCTATTACAAATAAAATGACTACGGGAATGCTGGGAATGAAAAATTCATCGGCCAGCCTTCCGAGTACAATGCCAGCCGCAAAAAGCAGCGAATCACCAGGAAGAAAAAATCCAACGAACAATCCCGTCTCAGCAAAAATGATCAGTATTAAAATATAGATGCCGCCGTTGGTGATGATCCAGGTAATAAAGTCGTGCAGGAAACCACCTTTCAAAAGCGTGATATGTAACAAAGTATCCATTTAATTAATTCGTGTTTTTAATGAACGTTCATCATGAACTCTCTTCCCTTAGCTTTCCAGCTCACCTTCCCATTTACTGACAACACTGGTCGCCAGTGCATTTCCAACAACATTGGTGGCGGTGCGGAACATATCGCAGAAATGGTCAATCGGCAGGATCAAAGCAACGCCTTCGGGTGGAATTCCGAACATGGAGCAGGTTGCCAGCACAACCACCAGTGAGGCCCTTGGTACTCCGGCAATGCCTTTGCTGGTAAGCATCAGCACCAGCAACATCATCAGTTGTGTTTCCAAAGGCATATGAATGTCATAGGCCTGTGCGATGGCAACGGAGGCAAAGGTCATGTACATCATGCTGCCATCCAGGTTGAAGGAATATCCAAGCGGCAATACGAAAGAAACGATGCGATCGCGGCATCCAAAACGCTCCAGTTCTTCCGTCAGCTTGGGGAACACTGCTTCACTGCTGGTAGTGCTGAATGCAATAAGCAACGGGCTGCTGATCCTGCGCAACAATTCCTTCATCCTTCCTTTAAGGATAATGAAACCGATGGTTAACAGGAAAACCCAAAGCAACGCGATACCGATCAGGAAGAAAGCGAAATACTTGATGTAAAATTCGAATATCTGGGGACCATTGATGGCAACTACAGCGGCAATAGCGCCAAACACCCCGATGGGCGCAAAGTTCATCACGTAATTCACCATCTTTAAAATGATATGTGAAGCAACGTCCAGTGCTTTTATCACAGGTTTGGTGTAATCGCCGATCGCTGCGGCGGCCACGCCGAAGAAAATGGAGAACACCACCAGTTGCAGGATCTCGTTTGTGGCCATTGCTTCGATTACACTCCTGGGAATAACATGCTCCACGAAACTCTGTACGGAAAAACCTTTTTGCTTGGTCATCAGGTCCTGGAGGCCGGCTTCATCCCTGATGCCTGTTTCAATATACTGGCCTGGCTGAAAGTAATTCACCAGCACCAGTCCCAGTAACAAAGAGATCAAAGAAGCGGATACGAACCAGAGAATGGCTTTCCCACCCACCCTGCCAACAGCTTTCAGGTCACCCAGTTTGGCAATGCCCACTACAAGGGTGGTAAATACCAGTGGTGCTATGATCATCTGCACCAGTCGGATGAAAATGGTACTCAGGATCTTGATGTTCTTTGAAAAACTTGCTATAAACTCCGGAGAGGCATTCACGTGTACCAGATATCCAACCAGGATGCCCAGGACCATTGACACTACGATAAAGATGGTCAGTCTGTTGCCTTTACTCATACGGAAGCTTTGATAATAGTGCGCCGAAAATCGGAAAAAATTGGCATAACCAAAGTTTGATTTATTTAATGGATGTATGTCTGTGCAAAACATTCAGTTCCGATATTGAATTATTCCATAATTTTCGACCTTAATCAAATCACAAGACTGTTATGAGTTTATTTGTCAAGAAGCCAATGCACGTTTTGATGAACGAAGCGAGTGATTCAGAAAAAGGGCTGAAAAGGACCCTCGGATCGTGGTCACTTGTTGCCCTTGGAATTGGAGCGATCATCGGTGCCGGTCTGTTCTCCCTTACCGGCATTGCTGCTGCTGAAAATGCAGGACCTGCTGTGACGATCTCTTTTGTACTGGCAGCTCTTGGCTGTGCTTTTGCAGGATTGTGCTATGCAGAATTCGCATCTATGATCCCTGTTGCAGGTAGTGCCTATACTTATTCCTACGCAACCATGGGTGAATTCATTGCATGGATCATTGGTTGGGACCTTGTGCTGGAATATGCGCTGGGCGCTGCAACCGTGGCCGTAAGCTGGTCGAGGTACTTGCTTGAATTGCTGGCGAAATATGATATCCACTTGCCTAAATCCATGGTCTGTTCCCCCTGGGAAACAGTCAAGCTCAGCGATGGAACTATTTATGAAGGTGGGTTGATCAACCTTCCTGCTATTTTCATTATTTTCTTTTTATCATTGATCCTGATAAGGGGGACAAAAGGCTCTTCCAATATCAATAACATCCTTGTTTTTCTGAAACTTCTGGTAGTAGTGGTATTCATCCTTCTTGGTTGGAGCCATATCGATCCGGCCAACTACGATCCTTATATTCCTGCAAATACAGGTGAATTTGAGAATTTCGGCTGGACAGGTATTGCCACAGGCGCCGCGGTGGTTTTCTTCGCATTTATTGGTTTCGATGCGGTTTCCACTGCAGCCCAGGAAGCCAAGAATCCACAGAAAGGCATGCCTATAGGCATTCTTGGATCATTGGCGATCTGTACTATATTATATATTCTTTTCGCACACGTCATGACTGGGTTGGTAAACTATAAGGAGTTTGCCAATGATGCCAAGCCTGCGGCTACCGCGTTTGCTAAAACAGGATATGACTTTTTACAGACAGCGCTGATCATAGCAATCCTTGCAGGTTATACATCGGTGATGCTGGTGATGCTGCTTGGTCAAAGCCGCGTATTCTACTCCATGAGTCGCGATGGCCTTCTTCCCAAGTTTTTTGGACAGATCCATAATAAATACCGGACGCCATTCAAAACCAATATTTTCTTCATGTTCTTTGTGAGCGTTTTTGCTGGCTTTGTTCCTGTAAGCGACCTTGGACATATGGTGAGCATTGGAACTTTATTCGCATTTGTGCTGGTTTGCATTGGTGTGATGATCCTTAGGAAAAAAATGCCTGATGTACCCCGTGCATTTAAAACTCCTTTAGTACCATTGGTTCCAATCCTCGGCATTGTGGTTTGCGTTTACCTTATGTATGCCCTGCCAGCCGAAAGCTGGTTCCGCCTGGCCATCTGGTTGGGAATTGGATTGGTGATCTACTTTGTATATGGACGCTTCAATAGTAAGCTTCAAAAAGGGACAGTTGTAACCCCAAAAGATCCCGTTGACCCTTTAAACCCGTTAAAGGATTAAAACAATGACTTGAAATAGAAAAAGCTGCCTGAAGAGGCAGCTTTTTTGTTGCCCCAAATCGTACTTTTGCTGGCCTCTCCCACGATGGGCGTAGCAAGCGGAATGAAGCTATTAATAAAAGCCTCTCTGCAACGATAAACAATAAACAAGAAACCATAAACACACTATGGGTCGCATATTCGAAGTAAGAAAATCTACCATGTTCGCCCGCTGGGACCGCATGGCCAAACAATTCACCAGGATCGGTAAAGAGATCGTCATCGCAGTAAAAGCAGGTGGACCCGATCCTGCCACCAACCCGGCCCTCCGCCGCTGTTTTCAGAATGCGAAAAGCGTAAACATGCCGAAAGACCGTGTTGAAGCGGCCATCAAAAGAGCGCAGGGAAAGGAAATGGGCAATTATGAAGAGATCCTTTACGAAGGTTATGCTCCGCACGGGGTTGCCGTATTGGTAGAAACAGCAACAGACAACCACGTACGCACCGTTGCCAATGTGAAAGCCGTTTTCACAAAGCAAGGCGGCTCATTGGGGAATAGCGGCAGCGTAAGCTTCCAGTTCAAAAAGATGGGTGTATTTAAATTAAAGCCCGAAGGACTGAATTCGGAAGAGCTGGAGTTTGAACTGATCGACGCAGGCCTTGAGGAAATGGGCGAAGGAAAAGGTGAGAACGATGAGGACGTGCTGGTGCTGCGTTGCGCCTTTTCAAATTTTGGAAGCATGCAGAAAGCGCTGGAAGAAAAAGGGCTTACACCACTAACGTCTGAAGTGGAATGGATCCCGACAACAACCGTTGAACTGGATGAAGAACAGGCACAAGACGTATTAAAGCTGGTTGATAAACTGGAACAGGATGAAGACGTACAGAAAGTATTCCATAACCTGGTGTAGCAGCAAACAATACGCTTGCACTTTATTGATAAAAGGAATGACAGCTCATTCCTTTTTTTATTGCAAACCACTTTTTACAGCTCTTCGGGTTGCTGATTATGCATTTGCTTAAGTAACCGCAAAGAGCGCGAAGCCACGCAAAGAAGCGCAAAGGAATACAGATTTCAGAGTGCAGACTTAAGAGTAGAGACTTAAGAGTGGCGAATAGGATAACGATGATTTATTCTTAAACTGCTTGTGAGGACACAAGCAGCGGCGGCTAGGCTTTGCGCATCTTTGCGCTTCTTTGCGCTCTTTGCGGTTAATGCCCCTCTATGCAACTGCAATCACTAAAGAAAGGTTGTATCTAAACAACCAAAAACAATAGACCAGAAACAAGAAACCTTTGACGCTATCTTTGCCCTGTGAAAGATGAACCAGTTATCCTGCTCTTTGATGGTGTTTGCAATTTCTGCGATGGAATGGTGAACTTCCTCATCCGGCAGGATAAAAAAAACATGTTGAGGTTCGCGGCACTGCAATCCGAAGCAGGAGAAAGGATCATGCGCCAGTACGGCATTACAGCGTTGAGACCCGACTCTTTTATCCTGATCCAGGATGGAAAGGTCTACAGCAGGTCAACCGCAGGACTCAGGCTTTATAATATCCTTCCCTGGTACTGGAAATGGACACAGCTCTTCTGGATTGTTCCCCGGTTCATACGCGACTTTTTATATGACCTGGTTGCGAAGAACCGTTATAAATGGTTTGGCAAAAAAGACCAGTGCATGGTGCCGACAAAAGATCTAAGGAGCCGTTTTCTCTCCTGACACCACTTCGCCTTCTTTTTCTTTCAGGCGGATTGAAAAGTACCTGGCCTGGTTGCGGTAATACATGATCATTGTAAAAATGATCCCCATAAAAAGTGAAAACAGGACAAATACCACAACAGCCAGCGTCCGGCTCCTGAACTCAGAAATAAAATAATTCAATGCGATCTGCAGGAAGCTGAAGATGATACCCCATACAATAGTGTACAATATAAAAAAGCCTGTTCTTGAACCTTCAGTCTGGATCTGCCATTCACGAAGGAAACGCTTATCATTTTTATTCAGTTCGGTCATAAGTTTAAGCTTTCATGGGAGATCAGGTCGATCTCGCCCTGCATATACATAACACACTTTCCGCTCAGCAGCACCCTGTCATCCTTCAATTCACAATGAAGATCACCGCCGCGTGGGGACAATTGCCTGCAGAATAATTTTTGTTTTTTAAGGTGTGCGGCCCAGTAAGGTACAATGTTGCAATGCGCCGACCCGGTTACAGGGTCTTCGGGAATACCAGCGCCGGGATAAAAACACCGGGACACTACATCAGCTGATTTTCCCTTTGCAGTCACGATCACACCGATTGTATCCAGTTCTTTCATTAAAGTATAATCAGGCTCCACATTTAACACGGCCGCTTCATCAGGCAATACAACAAAGTAATCCCGCGATTTTAAAATTTCAATGGCATTGGTAACACCAAGGCTTTTTAATAATTGATGCGGCTCTTTGCTGGCCTGGGGCATGCGTGCGGGAAAATCCAGTGTATACTGTCCCTCTTTTGCAAAAGCCTTTAAAGGCCCTGCTTTCTGCGTGGTGAACATGATCTCGCTCAGGTGTGGCTGGATGAAATTTTTGATCACATAAGCTGAAGCCAGTGTTGCATGGCCACAAAGATCAATTTCATATTCAGGCGTGAACCACCTGATATGGTAACCTTCGGCGCTGTTCTGGTCAGGCGCATCATTACGCACAAAAAATACGGTTTCGCTCAGGTTATTTTCCATGGCGATCTTTTGCATCAGGTCATCAGGTAGCCAGCTTTGTAGTGGTATAACGGCTGCCGGGTTACCTGAAAATACCTGTTCGGCAAAAGCATCCACCTGGTATATGGTTAGTTTCATTAATTCTGATTTAAATAAAACCTCGGCAAAGCTAGCTTATAACGAACAGCAACAATGCGGATACCGAAAATGAAAAATATCGATATGATCCTTACCATATCAGGCGGCATGGTTGTCTGCTTCAAAATGTAAAAAAGCGAGCCTCCTGCCACGCAGGCAAGCGCATAGATCTCCCTGTGAAAGATCAGTGGTACTTTGTTCAGCAGTACATCGCGGATCACACCGCCAAAGCAGGCAGTGATGGTCCCCAGCGCCACACAAATCCCAGCTGCAAATTGATAACGGATGCCCATCTCAACACCCACAATGGTGAACAAACCCAGGCCCAGCGCGTCAAAGGAAAAAAGCGCAGCATTCATCTGCTTCAGGTAACTGCCAAAAAGAAGGGCCAGCATGGCGGAAAAAAAGATCACAAGGATCGTGGTCTCATCGTGCAGCCAGGTAACAGGCAGGTTGCCTACAAGGATGTCCCTCAGGGTGCCGCCTCCAATAGCGGTGGCAAAAGAAACGATCAGCACTCCAAATGGATCCAGCTTTTTTTCCATGGCAGAAAATGCCCCTGATACTGCAAAGGCAAAGGTGCCAAGTATATCAATGATGCTGAGGAAGCCGGAGAACATGCGGCAAAGATAGCCCCGGGGCTGTTTCTGGTTTATCGTTTATGGTTTATGGTTCTGCAGGTCCATGGTAAAAGCTTTTGGCTAATAGCTAAAAGCCATAAGCTATTAGCTCGCGGCTCGAAGGTCACAGCTCTGAGCGTTGCATTTGCTTAGAGCCGGAAGGTCTTTTCCTTTATCATGGCCATGAATTCACTCCACTCCTGCTGGCTGCTGAACTGTGATTTTTGAACAATGTGCGCATCGTTCTCTGATATGTATAAAAACAAAAAGCTTTTGCTCTCCCGGACTTTAGTGACCTGGTGCCATGGTGTTGAAGATTCGATACCCTTCCCTGATTTTTCGATACCCCAATGGGTAAAACGGTAAGAAGCACCTTTCAGATACCGGACCCTCGAACGGTAAATAAAAAATCCAAAAACAGTGATGGCGACCAGAAAGAATGCCCCGAAAAACATAACCGGCATCAGGAAAACAAAAACAAGCACATACCATGGCTGTATCTCACCCGGAGCAAGTAAAGTATTTGATAACAGGCCTAGAACACCCAGTGCGATACTTAATAAAAAAAATCTTCTGATGATCTTCATCCTGACAGTCATCCAGCAGGTTGCTCTCCAGTAATCAGCAAAGCTGAGGTCAAGCTTTATTAAAAAAGTATCCTGCGTGATCATGAGTTTGGATTGGGAGCCAAATTATAAATTAACCGCAAAGGATCGCAAAGAATTTGCACAATTTCCTTTGCGCTCCTTCGCGCTCTTTGCGGTTATTTTTTTAGCAAAATAAGCACTCTGAATCTCAGAAACCTGTCACAACAAGAAACCAAAAACCAGAAACCAGAAACCAACTTACTTTTTTTTCAACACCACCTTTGCCTGGCTGAATTTGTACGCGGGCTCAAGGAAGGCAATGTAATTACTCCATGATTCCTTCTTATCAAAATTCTTCTTGTAAAGCTTCTTCGTAGTAATGACCAGTTTGTTTTCTTCCACCTTAGCGGTCGAAATAAATGAACCGCTTTCATTGTCCACACTGCTGTTCAACTCCTGCAGGCCTTCAACTGTATATCCATCAGGTATGGTCAGCACAATATTGTTTTCAATGGTTCTTGCATAAGGAAGCCAGATATCGGTCTGTCTTTGCTTCAGCTCATTTTCATCAAGCTTGATCTGGTCGCCAATGATCTCTCCAACGTTGAGAACATAATTCTTTCCCGCTTTGCTGACCAGTTTTTTGATCGTGAATTTTTCCCTGAACTGCAGCCAGGCCGTATCGCCATATCGGCCATCCTTCAATAACTCAAATCCTTCATACTTCTCTACGTCAAATTCATCTTTCAGGTCTTTCTCAAACAGCTCCGACCTTTCCGTTACACGCTCTGTTTTGTCCGGATCATCGTATTTAAGAGAAGTGGTGATTACGATGTCGTCCTTTTTCTTTCCTTTTTGCTTTGGCTCATTAAAATATTTTTCAAAATCTTTCGAAAGGTATTCCCTGTCAAGGTTGGCCTTTTCGATCTTGCCGTGTTTTTCTCCACCCAAAAGGCTTGTAGTCCGTTCTGCCTTCACAAGGTCCATGGAAGGTGTTAGGGTCAACTGGTATTCCTGGCGGTCAATATGGTCTGCCACTGTAGTTGGAGGAATAACAGCACGGAAATACCTGTTTACTTCGTCATACCCGATAGCATATCCTTCCACATTTTCCAGGTAAGAATAAGGCGTACCAAATGCATCAAAATTATTGAATGGCTCCAGGTAATAGTACCTGCGCTTGCTTTTGACACGGAGCATGAAATCCAGTTCTTCCATGAAGATCGCATCACGCCAGCTACCCAGCCTTCTTGGAATGTAAACATACAGCTCGGACTGCACACCCTGTGCAGCAAGGGCGGTACGCAGCGCAGTAGTGAAGGTGACACCGTTGATGCGGATCTCATCCACCTTTTCTTCCTTCCTTGAAACAACATCTTTTTTCTCTGCTGCCAGTACCTTTTTATATAATTTCTTTCCTGTCATGTATTTTTCAAGGTCGGAATGAACCGGTCCTTTGTAATACATTTCAAGGAAAACTTTTCTCAGGCAATAGTAACATTCACGGATCACATCATCCTCGGTCTTCAGCAAGCCATCTGCTTTCTTCTTCTGCAAGTATTCAGTTGTATAACCTACCAGCGCGCTTACGGTAGGTGTCATGTAAAGGCCTACACCAACGTAACGCTTGTACACATCGTCAATAGCCAGCCCTGAACGGTCAACGGTTGCTTCACCCAGGCCTTTGCTTTCAGAATCATTATCTGAAAGCAGGATCACACGGAACTTCACACTTGGTGTGTTGCGCAATTCAAAGCTCCAGCGTTCCTCGATCGTCTTTTCCCGATCCTTATCCATAAAATAGTAGCTCAGGTAAGAATTCTTATCCCCATAAACAGACGCTTTCGGATCGAACCTGATATTTGAAGCGCCGTTGTAGGCCCTGTAGCGGACCTTCATACCATTGGCCATGGTAAAGCGGTACTGCTGCCACATGGTAGCGTAATTGTTGGAAAGCGAAAAGATGAAAGGCGTGAACTCAATGCCGTTCTGCTTCATATCCCAGTCAATGGTGGACCGAACCGTATAGTCAATGATATCGCCTACTTCCAGGTTAGGGATTGCGATCTTCATTTTCTGCACGTTCATTTTAAAATAGATCGGACGATAGATCGCAGGAATATCGCTTTCATCTTCAATAGCGGTTGCCATATCAATTACCACTTCTTTTCCATTTCCTTTGATCACCTTGTACTGCGCTTTTCCATCCCTTCCCATGGTAACATAAAAGAAGGTGGAAAATTTTTCGAGGGCATTCTTGTCCTGTAGCCTGATCCTTTTGTGAACGTACTCATTGATACGCACTACGTATGCGGAACTTTTGGTATTGCCTCTTGTAAAAAGGAACTCATGCTTTTGCGCCATGATCACGGCGCTTTCATTTTTCCATTTATCAGGTACTGCGGTTGCTTTGAATTCATCCTCGATATTCACACCCAATTCCGGCGCCTGCGCAAACAGGAACAGGGACAGGAATACTGCCGGAAAGAAAAGGAGCACTTTACGGAACATATACGTTGTTTTAATTGTCTACTTCTTTAATACTACCTGGTCATTGTAAAATTTGTTGACCTCGGCGATGAAAGCATTCCATTCAGAAAATTCAGATCTTTTCAGAATTGGTTTGCTGACCATGATGGTTTTTGTATAGACAATGGACTTGCCCTTATTGGTATATGAACCTTCAAAAGAGAAGTTGGGCGTGGATTTTTTAAAGGAAGTGGGGAGATAATCAACTTTATACCCTTCAGGAAGGGTCAATTCTGTTTGAGTAGTGAGGAAATATTTCTGGCTGAATTCGTAATCATTTTTGCGGTCCGCAGGAATTTCAAGACCGGAGAATTCCTTCTCCCAATCCATAATGATATACAATTCCTCACCCGCTTTCGTGATCTGGTTCGATGCTTTCAGGTCAAAACTGATCTGAAGAGGCTTCTGCCTTTCATTGAAATCAGAATTCTTAATGTTGGTAACAGAAATATTCGCATCACCCTGGCGCAGCCAGTTTGTCATGGCATCCTCTTTATGATCGTTGCGAATGGAAGCAAAGATGCGCTGGGCCATGATTTTGCTTTCTCCATTGTACTCAATGGTTGCATTACCGGCCAGTTGATCATTGGTGATGGCAAGCTTCGCGACCTTTTTTTCTTTGTTGCGGTCAGCTGCAAACTGGGGGATCTTGTCAATAAAAAAATTCTTGCCGTCTTCAATCAGCACCTGCTTTCCCTGTATGCGTTGTGCGTAATCATTCAGGGCAATGTAATCCTCCGTTCCATCCAGGAAGTAGCGTTTGCCATTAAGGATCACGGTGCAGATCATATGGTTGTCTACAGAAAGAGAAGGAAGGGAATAATCGTATGGCAGATCGGAAGTTCCGATCCAGGTCAGCCGCGCATCGTAGCCTGCAAGCTTCAGCATTTCCTTCAGCAGGTTGGCTTTTCCTTTACAGTCTCCGTATTTTTTATTGTAAACATTCTGTGCCGCATCTGGCCTGAAACCCATGATGCCATTTTCAAAAGCTATGTATCGGATGTTATCCTGCACCCAGTAAAAAATGCTTTCAATCTTTTCAAGATCCGTTTTCTTATTGGCTGTCAGTTCGGCAACAGTTGTTTTGAGTTCGTCGGGCTTATTGCCGATCTCGGAACAAACAGAGCTGTACCATCCATAAAGGTCTTTTACACTTTCAAACAAGGTGGTACGTGAAGCTCCTTCCTTATAAGCTTTTGCCACAGAGATCACATGGGGGTAAGTGATGGCATGATTGGGCGACTGGGGTTCGGACAGGTAAGCAGGTACATCCTTAAAGCGGAAGGTTACTTTTGTAATGTCGCCTTCTTTAACAGACGTCTTTTCGATAACGTTGCCTGCAAAGTTAAATTCACGCAGGTCCAGTTCCAGCCATGAAGGAATATTGAACTGGATCACCCGGTCAACCGAAGGAAGATGCTCGTGAAAATAATGAGAGGTCAGGTATTTAACGTCGCGGTAATTGCTCTGGTAGGACAGCTTGAATGGTTTTCCTTTTTCTCCCATTGCAAATTTTACCACGCAGAGTTTTGAGTCGCTGTGAAAGATGCCCTCTTGTTGATAAGGGCCACAAAGTTTTTCCGGCCTGATCTCTTTGCCTTCAGGGTTGGTCACTTTCAGGTTATCGATCACCATTTCATCATAATAAAAAAGACCATCCTCGTATTTAATATAATCTTTCAATGGCACAAGAGAGATCTCCCTTTGTACAGTAGCCTTTACTTTTCCTTCTCCGGGCAAAGGCGTGGCGTTCAGGAAAAAATCAATTGTTTCCTTGTAGGAAGAAGCCACGGCATCCTCTTTTGGAAATTGCTTTTTCCATTCCGGTATCCTGTCTGCATATTGTTGTGAAAATGAAGTGAGAGAGAGAAAACACACAGCGGCAAGGGTGAGCCCTGCACTCTTCATAAATCTCATGCGCAATCGTTTTTGGGTACTACCAATATATTTCAATTTTCCATAAACTTCATGGAATCAACACATTTTTATTTGTTCCATTAAACAAAGGCCTTTATTGCTGACATGACCACCGGCCCGGGTCTTGCCGTTTAGATAAAAAAATCCTTATCTATTGCAGCGCCATTGAACTGTCATTAGGAATTATAGCCGATTTCCTGTTTAAAACTTATTCAGCCAGCATCTGTTTTACAATGGATTCAATTTCCTCAACATTAGGCTTGCTGAAATAATCGCCATCACTGCCATAAGGGGGACGATGGGCTTTGGCCGTTATGGTCCTTGGGGCAACATCCAGCCAGCGGTACCCGCCCTGCACTTCCATTACCTGGTTGAACATATAAGCTGTTGCCCCACCTGGCACATCCTCGTCAATAAATACAATCCGGTTGGTCTTTTTAAGAGAATCGAGGATCTTATGATGAATATCGAAAGGCAATAAGGTTTGCACATCCACTACTTCACAACTGATGCCTGCCTGTTCCAGCATTTGGGCTGCCTCAAGCACAACCCGCAAAGTAGAGCCATAACTTACCATCGTAATATCGGTGCCTTCCCTGATCACTTCGGGGATGCCCAGAGGAACGGTATACTCCAATAAATTAGCAGGAAGTTTTTCTTTCAAACGGTAACCGTTCAGGCATTCGACCACAATGGCCGGGTCATTGCCCTGCAGAAGTGTATTGTACATGCCTGCAGCCTGGGTCATGTTGCGCGGTACGCAAACATGCATGCCCCGCAGCGCATTGATCACCATTCCCATTGGGGAGCCGCTGTGCCAGATCCCTTCCAGCCTGTGACCACGTGTACGAACAATGAGGGGGCAGCTTTGCTGGCCTTTTGTCCGGAAATGAAGTGTTGAAGCATCATCACTCAGAGGTTGAAGCCCATAAAGCAGGTAATCCAGGTACTGGATCTCCGCAATGGGCCGCAGGCCGCGCATGGCAAGACCAATGCCCTGGCCCATAATGGTCAATTCCCGGATGCCGGTATCAAAAATGCGGTCAGCTCCATGCTTTGCCTGCAGGCCGGAGAATCCCTGGTTCACATCACCAATAAAACCCAGGTCTTCACCAAAAGCCACCACTTTAGGATTGGAAGCAAATAACGCGTCAAAGTAATGGTTCAGCACTTCAAAGCCATTCACCGAAGAAGCATCTGGTGCGTAGGCCACTTTTACCTCCCTGATATTCCCGATGTTTTTTTCACCCTCATTAAAAAGGTGGGAGTTGTATAATGCAGTATTTTCTTTTTGAAGGTCCTGGTAATAATCACGTATCCAGAAAGCCGCTTCGTTATTCCCGGCAAGTTTAAGGGCGGCATTTAAAGTGCGCATGACATCACGGCGAAGGGGTTCACGCAGGGAGGCCAGTTCACTGCCAAGCGCTGAAAGTTCATTTTCTTTTCCTGGAATTTTAGATGAAAGGCCTGTGATCAGTTCAACAGAACGGGATACCTGGTCCTTGATTGGTTTCAGGTAACGGTCCCATGCTTTTGCTTTTCCTTCCCTCACAAATTCTTTTGCCGCATGTTCGATGGAAGAAAGTTCTTCCTCGCTGGCAAGGGCGTTGGCAAGGATCCATTCGCGCATTTTTACAAGGCCATCCCATTCCCTTTCCCATTCAAGGCGGTCAGCGGATTTATAACGTTCATGGCTTCCGGAAGTTGAGTGTCCCTGCGGTTGTGTGATCTCTTCAACATGAAATATAGCGGGTGTATGGTTTTCCCTTGCCAGCCTGATCCCTTCTTCAAAGGCTTCACACATGCCTGCATAATCCCATCCCTTTACCTTATATATATGGTATCCGTTGGTACCTTCTTCTTTCTGCATTCCTTTCAGCGCTTCAGAAATGGAACCCTTGGTAGTTTGATATTTCTTAGGCACTGAGATCCCATAACCATCATCCCAGACAAAAACTACCAGTGGCACCTGCAACACACCTGCGGCATTGATGGATTCCCAGAAATGTCCTTCGGAGGTGGAAGCATCGCCAATGGTGCAAAAGCAAACTTCATTGCCATTGTTTGAAAGATGATCAAGATCCCTTAGCTGTGCCACCTGGCGAAAGGTTTTAGAGGCAAAAGCAAGCCCAAGGCCACGGGGCATCTGTCCTGCGGTCGGGGCTATATCCGATGAAACGTTCTTACGGTTGACAAGGTCGAGCCATTCGCCTTTTTCATCTACCCAGCGGGTAGCGAAATGGGCATTCATCTGGCGGCCTGCGCTGAAAGGTTCATGGTTGATATCTGGATCAGCATAGAGCTGGGCAAAAAACTGTTCAACATTGGCCAGGCCTGAAGCGAACATGAAGGTCTGATCACGGTAATAACCCGAGCGGAAATCACCCGGCTGGAAAAACTTGGCCATGGCAACCTGGGCCACTTCCTTGCCATCACCGAAAATGCCAAATTTGGCCTTGCCTGTAAGCACTTCCTTGCGCCCGATCAGGCTGACCTCACGGCTGACACAAACCCAGCGGAAGTCAGCAAGCACCTCGTTCCGGAAATGGTCGAATGACAGATTTTCGAGGGAATGTTCCTGTGCCTCAAACGTATTTTCCATAGGGCAAAAATAGGCGGAAAGGGGTCAGGAACCGTCACCGTTAAAAAAAGCCAAATTGTCGGACAGGCTATGCTTTACGGAGCCTTTGCCTTATTTTTGAGACCAGTAAACTTTTCAAATGAAACGCACCCTTTCTATTCTTTTCTTACTCATTGCTTTTACAGGAGTAAGGGCACAGACTGCAGCAGTACAGCAGGTGGCGGATCCGCTCACGGTGAAGGAAGCGGAACATGATTTTGGAAAGATCCCCCAGGGCAAGCCTGTTTATTACCAGTTTGAGATCAGGAATACCGGAACGTTACCATTGAAACTGGATAATGTAACAGCCAGCTGCGGCTGCACCACACCTGAATGGAACCGTGAAGAGATCCCCGCAGGCGGAACTTCACTTATCAAAGTGGGTTATAATGCCGCTTCAGAAGGCGCTTTTGAAAAATATATTACGGTATCGTACAACGGATCTGCTTCAAAACAAATCAAGATAAAGGGAAATGTATGGAAAGCTCCAACCGGGGCGGCCCCTTCTAATTCGTCTATACAATTTTTAAAACAACAAATTCAATAAGAATGAGAAAGCTGTTATTTATCGCCGCTGCTTTTGTAATGGGAATGAACGTATCTGCACAGCAGAAGCCTGACCAGGTTGCACAGGTTGAAGAATCTTACAACTTTGGTAAGATCAAACAGGGAACACCGGTGACTACTTTTTTTGAGATCAAGAACATCGGTGACAAGCCATTGATCATTGAAAGCGCCACTGCAGGCTGCGGTTGCACAACTCCTGAATATGCCAAACAACCGGTAGCTCCGAATGCTGTTACAAAATTAAAAGTTGGTTATAATGCCGCCAACCCAGGCGCGTTCACCAAAGAAGTGTATGTGAAGTTTGCTGGAATTCCTGAACAGAAAGTGATCCGCATCACTGGTGAAGTGGTTGATGCAGCCGCTTACGAAGCTTACACTAAAACCGAAGATTACAAAAAATGGCAGAAGGCTCAGAAGAAGCCAAAGGTTACTGCCAAAAGCTGATCACGGATTTCACAGATTTTAAGGGAAGGATTGCATGGAAGCATTTAGTTTTCCTGCAATCCTTTTTCATTGCTTACTGGTACCGAATAAAGATTAACCGCAAAGGACGCTAAGAACGCAAAGGAAAACGCAAAGTTTAATATCTGAAATCTCTTTGCACTTCTTTGCGTACCCTTTGCGCTCTTTGCGGTTCCCTACGCCAACTAGAAACAAAAAACTTCTTTGATACCTATTAACAACAAGAAACCAGAAACTAGAAACCAGAAACTTCTCTGTTTTAGAAAAATGCGCTAAAAGCAAACCCCTATTTCGAAATCTGGTTGTTTTTATAGACTTTCGCAACGCTTATATCAGATAAAATTCAAATACTATGTGTGGAATCGTAGCCTATATTGGTCCACGAGAAGCCTATCCCGTTATCCTGAAAGGACTGAAAAGACTGGAGTACAGAGGTTATGACAGTGCCGGAATCGCTTTATTGAACAATGGACTTAAAGTTTTTAAAAAGAAAGGCAAGGTAGCAGACCTTGAAGAAACTTTGCAGGGAAAAGACCTGCACGCTAATATTGGCATTGGCCATACCCGCTGGGCCACCCACGGAGAACCTAATGACCGCAATGCCCACCCTCACAAATCAGCTTCAGGCAAACTGGCCATGATCCATAACGGTATCATCGAGAATTATGCGCAGCTGAAAAAAGAACTGACCAACAAAGGTTATGTTTTTCAAAGTGATACCGATACCGAAGTCTTGCTTAATTTCATTGAAGACATCATCGAGAACAACAACTGCCAGCTGGAAGAAGCCGTTCGCATTGCACTGAAAAGAGTGGTTGGCGCCTATGTGATCGTATTGATCGACCAGCAGAACCCCGATACACTGATAGCTGCCCGTAAAGGAAGCCCGCTGGTGATCGGCATTGGTAAGAATGAACATTTTCTGGCTTCAGACGCCTCCCCCATCATTGAATACACCAAGGAAGTTGTTTATGTGAACGACTACGAACTGGCCATCATCAAGCCCGATGAACTGGTGCTGAAAAACCTTGGTAACGAAAGGCAGACTCCCTACATCACCAAGCTGGATATGGAACTGGCAGCCATCGAAAAAGGCGGCTATAAACATTTCATGCTGAAGGAGATCTTTGAACAACCCCAGACCATTCATGACTGTTTGCGCGGCCGCCTGGATGCAACCGGAGGCACCATCACGATGAGCGGTATTGACAAATATGCCGAACAGATCATGAATGCCAACCGTATTGTCATGGTAGCTTGTGGTACCAGCTGGCATGCCGGTCTTGTTGCAGAATACATCTTTGAAGAATTGTGCCGGATCAATGTTGAAGTGGAATATGCTTCCGAGTTCCGCTACAGGAACCCTGTGATCAACAAAGGTGATGTGATCATAGCGATCTCGCAAAGCGGAGAAACTGCGGACACCCTGGTAGCCATTGAAAATGCAAAAGCAAAAGGCGCTATTATCCTTGGTGTTGTCAACGTGGTGGGTTCCTCTATTGCAAGGGTTTCCCATGCGGGTGCCTATACCCACGCAGGACCTGAGATCGGCGTGGCTTCTACAAAGGCATTCACAGCCCAACTGGCGGTACTGACCATGATCGCACTGAAGATCGGTTATTCAAGAGGCGTCCTGAATCATGACCGCTACATGCAATTACTGGCTGACCTTGATGCGATCCCTTCCAAGGTGGAAAGCATGCTGCAATCCGTTACCAATCTGGAAAGGCTTGCGGAGAAGTATAAAGACGCTTCCGATTTTCTTTACCTGGGACGCGGATACAATTTTCCTGTTGCCCTTGAAGGTGCGCTCAAGCTCAAAGAGATCTCTTACATCCATGCCGAAGGATACCCTGCAGCTGAAATGAAGCACGGTCCTATCGCGTTGGTGGATGAGACCCTGCCTGTTGTGATCATTGCCACAAAGGATTCGTACCACGAAAAAGTAATCTCGAATATGCAGGAGATCAAAGCCCGCAAAGGAAAAGTGATCGCTGTGATCAATGAAGGTGATGAGCAAAGTATTGCACTGGCAGATGATGTGATCATTGTTCCAGATTCAGATGAGATCACTGCACCCATGCTTAGTGTAGTGCCTATGCAATTACTGGCTTATTACATTGGAGTACTGAAAGGCCAGGATGTGGACAAGCCACGTAACCTTGCAAAGTCTGTAACGGTAGAGTAAGTAACTTCACCCGAAGAGGAACATTCATGAATGAGATCCGAAAAAAGCCATTGCATGCCATTGGCTATAATTTCATTGCGCCGGAATACCTGCCGGAAGGAAAGGACGAATATCATCTACGCAATCTGCAGAACCGCAACGGTATCGAGTATCGCCGGCTGACCGCATACGAAATTGAAGTACTGGTGCGCAACAATAATACTTCTGATGACTGGAATAAGATCCAGGTATCTGATGCTTTCAATCCCGAGCTGGTCAAGAATTGCAAGTTCTTTGGCCTTGTAAGGATCGGTAAGCTGGAATCGGTTTCCATCGAATATCATAATGTCTGCCTGCCGGTAGGTCTTTACAACAGCACCATCATCAGCTGCGATTTTGGTGATAATGTTGTGATCTCCAATGTGAACTATATGTCGCATTACATCATTGGCTCGGAAGCCATGATCTCCAACATCCACGAACTGCACTGCACGGACCATTCCAAGTTTGGTAATGGCATCATCAAGAAAGGAGAAGAGGAAGTAGTAAGGATCTGGGTGGAAGTATGTAACGAAAATGCGGGGCGCAAGATCATTCCCTTCAACGGTATGCTTCCGGGAGACGCCTATCTCTGGTCCAAATTCAGGGACGATCTGCAACTAATGGAACGTTTCAAGGAATTTACCGAGAACAAATTCGATAAGCAGCGCGGCTATTACGGAAAGATCGGTGAACGCTGTGTTATCAAAAATACGAGTATCATTAAAGATGTTTGGGTTGGGACCGATGCCTACATCAAAGGGGCCAATAAATTAAAGAACCTCACCATCAATTCTTCCTACGAAGCTGCATCACAGATCGGTGAGGGATGTGAACTGGTGAATGGTATCATTGGCTTTGGTTGCCGCATTTTTTATGGTGTGAAGGCAGTCCGTTTCGTGATGTCATCGCATTCGCAATTAAAATACGGAGCACGGTTGATCAACTCTTACCTGGGTAACAATTCCACCATATCGTGTTGCGAGGTATTGAATTCTTTGATCTTTCCGGGCCATGAACAACACCACAACAACTCATTCCTTTGCGCTTCGCTTGTAATGGGACAAAGCAATATTGCTGCAGGTGTTACCATTGGCTCTAACCATAACAGCCGTGCTGCTGATGGTGAACTTGTTACCGGGCGGGGCTTCTGGCCTGGCCTGTGTGTAAGCTTGAAGTATAACTGCAAGTTTTCAAGCTTCACACTGATCGCCAAAGGAGATTACCCTGCAGAATTGAATATCCCACTGCCATTCTCACTGATCTCTAATGATGTGACCAACAACCGCCTGGTGATCATGCCGGCCTACTGGTTCTTGTATAACCTGTATGCGCTTGCCAGGAACGAGGGCAAGTACAAGGACCGTGACAAGCGGACCAGGAAGCTGCAGCATATTGAATATGATTACCTGGCTCCTGACAGCGTGAACGAGATCTTTTTCGCGCTGGATCAATTAAGGAAGTTTACAGCGGAAGCTTACCACCAGAAACATAAGAGTTCCATTGCGGCAGATAAGGTGCTTGAAGAAGGCGACCGTTTACTGAATGATCCCAAAACGGATTTCAGGGAAATGGAAATACTGGCTACCGGTTATGAGTGCAGCCACCGCCCGGTACAACTGATCAAAGTAAAAGAAGCTTACCTTATATACAAGCAACTGGTTACTTATTATGGTGTAATGCAGTTGCTGCATCATATCGAAAAGAATGGAATTGAAAGCCTTGATAAACTGTCGGATAGTCTGCCGGCAAATCCCGTGCGTAATACATGGAGCAATATTGGCGGACAGCTGATCCCCCAGGCTTCCGTAAAAGGTTTGCTCAAAGGCATCAAAGAAGGATCCTGCAATAGCTGGGAGGATGTCCACCAGTTCTACAGGCAATCAGGCCAGTCTTATGCTGAAGATAAATTGGATCATGCCTTTGCTTCATTGCTTGAAGTAACAGGTCTTCACGTGAAAGACCTCGGGCAAAATTTAAGGCCACTCCTGGAACAAGCGGTTGCTACCAAAGAATGGATGGTTGAGCAGATCTATGATTCAAGGTTGAAGGATTACCAGAATGAGTTCCGTAAAATGATCTACGATAACGACCGGGAGATGGAAGAAGTGATTGGCAAATTCGAAGACAATGTGTTTATTAAACAGCAGCAGGAAGCATTGCAGGAGCTGAAAAAGTCTGTATCAAGAGTCACCAGATCATTCAGTTTATAAAAAAAATCCCCCCGGCTTAGCCGGAGGAACCTTTTATAAAATATCAGCTAGAATTACTTTTTCAGGGTATCAGTAGCTGGAGTGTTTGTACCAGTAGTACCAGTAGTATCAAGACCACGGTTGGTAGTATCGATGGTTGGTGGAACTGCTGCTGCATTTGCTGCATTAACGGAATCATTGTAAGCAGTAGAATCAACAGTTTCGTTGTTGTTGCTGCTGTTGTCACAAGATACAAGAGCGCCTGCGATCAGGATCATTCCGAAGAACTTTTTCATTTTAAATCAGTTTTAGTTTTGATTGCGATTGGGCGCAAAGGTAGCGGTTGGAATGAAACATCCAAATCTATCGCGGATAGAAAAGGATTTTTCTGAAGGGATTTCGCTGATCACGGATTACACAAATGACATTGGATAGAGGATCATTTCCTTCGCTCAACTCTTGCTTTACCTCTGACAGTGATACTATTAAACAGTTAGTTTCATATAATGTAGAGTGTTGATACCCGTCTCCCGTGCCTTGCCTCACGATTCACGTCTCACGTCTCACGATTTCAGTCACACGCTTAACAAACAACTACTTTTTTCTGAAGAATATCCGTATAGGCACTCCCGTGAATTCGAAGTTTGCCCGCAGCTGGTTCTCGAGGTAATTTTTATATGGCGTTTTAACTTCATCCGGGAAGTTGGTGAAAAAGGCGAATGAAGGCACAACGGTAGGCAGTTGCGTAATGTATTTGATCTTGATGGAGTTTCCTCTAACAACAGGTGGCTGGTGCGATTCAATGGCTTTCAGCATGATGTCATTCAGCTTGGAGGTTGGCACTTTGCGCTGCCTGTTCTCATAAACCTTCAATGCAGTTTCAATCGCCTGGAAGATCCTGGTCTTTTCAAGAACTGATATAAACACAATGGGCACGTCGGTGAAGGGAGCCAGGCGTTGTTTCAATACTTTTTCAAAATCCTTTGCAGTATTGGTTGTTTTTGGGATCAGATCCCATTTGTTCACCATGATGGCAATGCCCTTGCCTCTTTTTGATGCGAGACTGAAGATGGCAAGGTCCTGCGCGGTGATCCCTTTTTCAGCATCCAGCAGCAGCATGCAGACATCTGCTTCATCCAACGCCTTGATGGCCCTGATCACGGAATAGAACTCCAGGTCTTCATGAACCTTGTTCTTGCGCCTGATGCCCGCCGTATCGATCAGGATAAAGTCTTTCTGAAACAGTTTATACCGCGTATGTATCGTATCTCTTGTTGTGCCTGCGATCTCACTGACAATGGTCCGTTCCTCACCGATCAGCGCATTCAGTAAGGACGATTTGCCAACATTGGGTTGCCCGATAATGGCAAACTTGGGCACATCTGATTCCTCTATGATGTCTACATCCTCAGGTATCAGTTCGGTCACAGCATCCAGCAGGTCACCGGTGCCGCTGCCGCTGATGGCGGAAACGAAAAATATCTTATCAAAGCCAAGGCTGTAGAATTCAGAAGCTTCCAGCATCCTGGTGTTGTTATCCACTTTATTGACCACTAAAAAAACAGGCTTGGTGGAGCGGCGCAGCACGTCAGCCATGGCATCATCAAGATCGGTCATGCCGGTTGCAGCATCAACCATGAACAGCACAACACTGGCTTCATCCACGGCGATCTTTACCTGTTTGCGGATCTCACGTTCAAAGACGTCTTCTGTATCGGGAACGAATCCTCCGGTATCGATCACATAAAAGTTCTTGCCGTTCCAGTCGGAGATGCCGTATTGCCGGTCGCGGGTCACACCGGGCGTATCCTCCACAATGGCTTTCCTGTGTTCCAAAAGCCTGTTAAAGAAGGTGCTTTTGCCAACATTGGGTCTTCCTACAATTGCAACAGTGAATCCAGCCATAGCGTGTTTTAAATTCCTGCAAAAGTAGGCCTAAACGGTTTCTGGTTTCTTGTTTCTTGTTTCTTGTTATGGCAAACCGCAAAGAGCACAAAGCCTACTCAAAGAGCCGCAAAGAATTGTTTAGCTAATCTTTGCGTTTTCTTAGCGGCCTTTTCGCTCTTTGCGGTTTCTATGCTTTCAACCAATAAAAAAGGCCTCCAAAATGAAGACCTTTTCTTGTTGCGAAGGGAGGGATCGAACCTCCGACCTTCGGGTTATGAGCCCGACGAGCTACCGCTGCTCTACTTCGCGATGTGGGTTGCAAATATAAGATGGAGGGTATTCCCCGCCAAACAATTTTTAATGGTTTAGTTTTACATGCAACAATTTAACATTCAGTGAAGTCGGGATTTGTAAACATATTCGGAAAGCCTAATGCGGGAAAAAGCACGCTGCTCAACGCTTTAATGGGTGAAAAGCTGGCCATCGTTTCGTCCAAAGTGCAAACCACCCGGCACAGGATCAAAGGCATCCTTTCCACTAAAGATTACCAGATCATTTTTTCCGATACCCCAGGCATTATCGATCCCAAGTATAAACTGCATGAAAAAATGATGCAGGCTGTCAAAGGCGCCATGGAAGATGCTGACCTGGCCCTGCTGCTGGTGGACATCAATGATAACTGGGAGGAAGTGGATGCCATCTTTTCCGCCCTGCGCCTGAAAGTACCGGCATTGGTGCTCATCAATAAAGTTGATAAGGTGAAAGGCGATAAAGCAAGAGAAGCAGTTGATTACTTCAGCAAGAAGAATTATTGCAAGGATGCCCTCACCTTGTCGGCACTGAAAGGCCAGGGTGTTGACGACCTGCTCAACCGTATTGTTGCTTTTCTTCCGGAAGGTGAGCCATTCTTTGCCGAGGATGAATTGTCTGACCTTCCAACAAAATTCTTTGTTAGTGAAATGATCCGTGAAAAGATCTTTACGCTGTTCGAGGATGAAATCCCCTATCATACCACAGTACTGGTGAATGAGTTCAAGGAAAAGACAACGCTTATCAAGATCAGGGCTGACATCATTGTTCAGAGAGAAACCCAGAAGGCCATCATCCTTGGTGAAGGCGGCAAAATGATCAAGCAGATCGGAACACTCTCACGCCAGGAAATTGAAAAATTCCTCGAGCGTAAGGTCTTCCTGGAACTCTTTGTAAAAGTGCGTCCCAAATGGAGGGAAAATGAAACTTTTTTGAGAGAGTACGGTTATTAAAATTAACCGCAAAGAGCGCAAAGAAAACGCAAAGGGACGCAAAGCCTGGGATGTATTTCCTTTGAGCTTCTTTGCGATCCACTGCGCCCTTTGCGGCTAATGCTCTACGCAAAAGAAATCAATAATGAAGAACTGTACTTAAACAACCATAAACAAAAAACAATAAACCATAAACACCTTAATGCCTTCTTTTTACAGAACTGCCGCTATTGGCACTAACATTCTTAATTACAGCTCCACCCCTGTAATGCACATCGCTTGAGCCACTTGCCTTTACACTTAATTCAACAGATACCGTTACAGATACATCACTGCCGCTCTTTGCATCAACCCGGCAGATATCTGCCTTGAAGTCGTTCCCATTAAAATCCGACCCACTTGTTGCATTGATCGTCAACATCCTGCTGGAACCGCTGATGACTATATCAGCGCCTGAATGCTGCTCTACCTCCAATTCGTCAACTTCAATTTTTCCATCAAAATCAGACCCGCTGGAAATGTGCATCTTAAAAATTTTCCCGGTGATGCGGCCTTCTACTTTAATATCGCAGCCGGAACTTGCTTTTAGCAGGTCAAGGTCGCGGAAAGAAACATAGGCCTTAAGGTTCTTTTGCGCGCTCATGACTATGCTGCTATTATCGTCATACCAGATCTTCAGCACACCATCAGCAACCGTTACCTTGATCTTTTCACGAAACTTTGATTCTGAAGCGCTGACCGCAACTGCCTCCTCACCTTCGGAAAGGTAAAGGTCGATGCCACCGGATATATGAATGGCATGGAAGTTCTTTGCCATACGCAATTCAGCATTTGGATCATGGATCTTTTTCTGTGCGGAGACTGTGTTGGTGAACAAGACAAAGCAGACGCAGGAGAGTAGTATATATTTCATAAAAAAATTTTGATTGCCTGATTAATGATTGAACCATTCCTTGTCCAAAAAAGCTGTTAACAACACCAGCCAACAACAATAAACAATAAACCATAAACAAGAAACTATAAACTCATACAGGGAAGCCCTCCGAAGAATCGGAAGGCTGGTGTATAATTATGACTGTTTACGACTTTTTTGAAATGGAACTTGCCCCACCGGTCTTTGATTCACGCACCTTTCCCTCTCCTGAATAAGATAAAGAGCTTGCTCCGCTTAACCTTGCAGATAATTCCTTATCAACATGGATGGTGATACTGCTGGCGCCTGAAGCATCTACCTTGCAGATACCTGTATAAAATTCATAAGCCCTGATCTCGGAAGCGCCACTGACATGGAACTCTGTGTTAGCCGCTGTGCCGGAAAGACGCATGTCTGAAGCGCCATTCAGGTGCGCTTCCAACGTACCACTGACTTCAAGCCTTCCTTTCAGATCGCTGGCGCCGGAAAGATGTACTTTAAGACTCGCCACTTTTAAAGTGCCATCAATAGATACCTCGCAGGCACCACTCACATTCAAAGCATCAAGTTCTTTTACGGAGATGTATGCTTTCAGCCTGCGGTTCTTTGTCCAGGCCCTTTTCTTTTTGTTATCAAAAGAGATCTTTAGCGTTCCATTTTCTACTACTGTTTTAATAAACGCCACATCGTCCTTGTCCTGGGCGCTGACTGCAAGCCCGGTTTCCGTGCCCTGGCTGATCACGATCTGGAAGTCACTTGCGATGCTGATGGCATGGAAAGTCGCGATACTGCGGGCTTCCGCGTTCGGGTCATTGACCACTTTCTGGGCCTGGGCAGATACACCCAATAAAAACAGGCAAAGGGACGTGAAGAGCGACTTCATAAGCAATTTCTTTATTGTTGAACGGCTGTGTTTGAGAAAGGTTACAATCGGTAAAAGAAATCTTCTTTATTTTTGTTGCTCATTTCAGTGTTACCGGGGTGCTGGATCCTGCAATAAGCAGGAAACCGGCTGAGATCATACCCGCAGAACCTGATCAGGGTAATGCCTGCGCAGGGAGGATTCCATTTTCTTATTGACCTCTCACCGTGCATTTCCCTTTCATTTAAAAATTTTAAAATGAAAAGGATTGCTTTATTAATTGGCCTGGCTACAGGCTTCAGTGCTTTTTCCCAGGAAAAAGAAGACTCAATTCATTTATTGCCAGTAGAGGTCAGGGCCATAAGAGCCAGTCCCACTGCGCCTTTTGCCAAAACAAACCTCGGCAAGGAAGCCATTCGAAGGCAGAATTTGGGGCAGGACCTTCCATTCCTGCTGAACCAGACACCTTCCGTGGTGGTCAATTCCGACGCGGGCAACGGGTTTGGCTACACAGGCATCCGCATCCGGGGCACCGACGCAACAAGGATCAATGTAACCCTGAACGGCATCCCGTACAATGATGCCGAAAGCCAGGGCTTGTTTTTCGTGAACCTGCCCGATTTCGCTTCTTCCGTTAACAGCATCCAGGTGCAAAGGGGTGTCGGGACGTCCACCAATGGCGCCGGTGCTTTTGGTGCAACCATCAACCTGAGTACCAATGAGGTGAACAAGGAAGCTTATGTTCAACTGAATAACAGCTTTGGCTCTTTCAACACCTGGAAAAACTCAGTTTTACTGGGATCTGGATTACTGGACGGACATTTTACAGTGGACGCCAGACTTTCCAGGATCACCAGTGATGGGTTTATTGACCGGGCATCGAGTAATTTAAGGTCAGGTTATATATCAACCGCTTATGTTTCAGGCCATACCAACCTGAGGCTAAATATTTTCTCGGGGAAAGAAAAAACCTACCAGGCCTGGAATGGTGTTTCCGAAGCTGACCTGAAGGCAAACCGCACCATCAATTACGCCGGAACGGAAAAGGCGGGAGACCCTTATCATAATGAGACTGATAATTACAAACAGGACCACTACCAGCTGTTCTTTGACCAGAAGCTTGGAAAGAACTGGCATTTCAATACGGCTGTTTTCCTGACGAAAGGCCGGGGATATTATGAACAATACAAGGCAGGTGAAGATTATGCGGACTATGGAATGGCTTACCCTGTTTCCGGACCGGATACTACCTACAGCACAGACCTCGTGCGCCAGCTCTGGCTGGACAATGATTTTTACGGAACCATTTTCTCCCTGCAATACCGTACCGAAGGAACAGAACTTATCATTGGTGGTGCAGGGACACGATACAACGGAGACCATTTTGGTGAAGTCATCTGGGCGGCAAAAGCATTAACGGCAACTGGTCCGTGGTACCGGAACGGCGCGGCTAAAAAAGACGGCAACCTCTATGCTAAATGGCAGCAGCAATTGGGAGGAGGTCTTCAAATATTTACAGATCTGCAATTCAGGAAAGTAGATTACAGCCTCAATGGTTTCCGGTACAACCCCTCGTTGAATGTGCACGAAGACTTCCTGTTCTTCAATCCTAAATTCGGATTCAGCTTTTCAAAGATGAACTGGTTGCTGTATGCTTCTTACAGCCAGGCAAATAAAGAACCCAACAGGGATGATTTTGAAGCCAGTCCTTCGGGCATTCCCAGGCCGGAACAATTACACGACTGGGAGGCAGGCGTTGAAAATAAAGGAAAGGGTTGGGCATGGTCAGCCAATTTATTTTACATGAAGTACCGCGATCAACTGGTACTTACAGGAAAGATCAATGATGTTGGTGCTTACACCCGCACCAATATTGGCAACAGCTACAGAACGGGAATTGAACTGCAGGGCGGATTTCAATTTACATCACTTGTGAAAGCCAATGGCAATCTTACATTGAGCAGGAACAGGATCAGGAACTTCAGTGAATTCATTGATGATTATGACAATGGCGGACAGATTGAAAAGTTTTATGAAGAAACGGACATTTCTTTCTCACCCGATGTTACAGCAGCTGGGACCGTCACGGTCACTCCCGCTAAATCATTCTCATTAGATATCATCAGCAAGTATGTAGGCAGGCAGTTCCTTGACAATACTTCGGATGTGCGTCGCAGTCTGGATGCCTATTATACGCAGGACCTGAGAGCTATATACCAATTCACCAATAAATGGCTCAAACGTGTTGATCTTGTCTTGCAGGTGAATAATGTTTTCAATAAAATGTATGCACCAAACGGTTATACCTTCAGTTATTATGCCAGTAACCAGTTCACCACGGAGAACTATTATTTCCCAATGGCAGGAAGGAACATCCTGGCAGGTTTGAACGTATCATTCTAAAATAAATTCAACCATAAAAAGGCCTGCCATGGCGGGCCTTTTTATGGTTGCAGCATTGAATAGCACAATTTGGACTGCAGGAAAATCATGAACAGTAGTCATAAAAAATCCCGCATAGCGGGACCTCAATGTTATAATAAAGACCAACCTGTTATTTTGTCGATCCGAATTTGCTTTGCCATTCTAGAATGCCGCCGGCTACATTCTTTGTATTCTTGAAACCAAGGCTGTCGAGCACCATACAGGCCATCATGCTGCGGTGACCACTGCGGCAATGGATGATGACCTCTTCATCTTTCAGGTCCTCAAGATCTTCTACCTGCATGGTCTGGATCTTTCCCAATGGAACAAGTTTACCTCCTAGGTTTGCTTCAGCGTATTCGTGGGGTTCACGGCAGTCGATCAGGTTGATCTTTTCGCCTTTGTCCATCCGTTGTTTTAATTCTTCAACCGATATATTCGTCATATCATAAAATGATTATGGTAATGGATCATCATTTTTATTTGTGGTATCGATCACAGGGGGATCAACACTCAGCCAAACCTCAACCAGCTGACCTGTTCTGATCCGGATGGGGAAACCATCTTCCGTTTTTGGTGTCGGGTTTTGGCGGTAAACAAAAGCGTTCATGGTATCCCGGATTCCTGGGTTTACATAAGGCTGCAGGATAAAGCCCGCCGCATCCATCTGCGCTTTTGCATCAAGATAAGTAAGACCAACAAGTTTGGGCACTGCTACCGCAACATCACCAACACCGCGGCTTAGCACCAGGTCAACTGTACTACCCACCCTGATCTTTGTTCCGGGTTTTATCTGATGACCATTGACCCATTGTTCAAGGACGGAGTTTTTTGCAAAATCCTGTTTGTAGGTTGTATCACCAAGGCGAAGCCCACCATTCCGGAGAATCATTTCTGCTGTCCGGAAACTGGCTCCTATCAGGTTCGGCATATCAATATCGGGAGGTACAAAGCGGTTAATGGTCACGTAAACCGTCCTGTTTACTTTAACCACTTCATCCGCTTCAGGCACCTGCTTGATCACCATACCGGGAGGAATGGAATCATAATAAAGTGAATCCTGGATCACTACTTCAAAACCGCCTTCTTCCAGAAGTTCGGTGATCTCGTTGATGTTCTTTCCGGTAACAGCGGGAACGGTCTTGGACTCACCATGCCTGGTGATCCAGTCCAGCATCAGGAAAAATATAAAAAAGATGCCGAGGATGACCCCAATACCAAATAATATGTTGAACCAGAGCGGCTTTTTTGTGATGTATTTAAACATGAAGGTTTTTCATTACGGGCTGCAAGATATAAAAATGCATGGTAGTCCACCTGTAAGGCCCCGGGTTTAGGAATTCTTTTTTAAAAGATGCTTCCCGCACCAGCCTATCCGTTTAATTTTTTGGTTCCCAGCGCTTCGTCCACAAGCTTCGAATAAAAGTCCTGCAGCTTCCATCCTGCCGCTTTTACCTGCTGCGGAATAATGCTTGCCTCGCTTTGACCCGGAACCGTATTGATTTCCAGCATATATGCCCTTCCCTGGTCCGCATTGTAAATAAAATCGATGCGTACCACTCCCCTGCAATTGAATACCTCGTAGATCTTTTTAGCCGAAGCCTCCATTTGTGTTTTCCACTCCACTGGAATTTGTGCCGGGGTTACTTCTGAAGAAGCACCCTGGTATTTGGCCTCGAAATCAAAGAAATCTTTTTGTGTGATCACTTCCGTGATAGGAAGTACAATGACCTGGCCCTTTGACCTGAATACGCCAACGGTGAATTCCCTGCCCGTGATCATTTCTTCCACCAGCACCTGGCTGTCCTCAACAAAAGCTTTTTCAAGCGCTTCTTCCAGCTGGCCTGCTTCTGTTACTTTACTCATACCAATGCTGGATCCGCCATTATTGGGCTTCACAAAAAGAGGCAGCTTCAGTTGTGATAAGATTCCATCAAGGTCATAACCACTGTGTTTGAACAGGTGAACCGATTTGGCAACCGGGATCCCTGCCATGGCTGCAACAGCGACGGTATATCTTTTATTGAATGTAAGAGCTGAGGTTGCGGCATCGCATGAAGTATAGGGAAGCTTCAGCATATCAAAATATCCCTGAAGCTTTCCGTCCTCTCCCGGTGTTCCGTGCATGCCGATGAAGATGGCGTCAAAACGTATCTGCTGGCCGTTCCTGCGCAGGGTAAAATCCTTTCTTTCCACCTGGGTACGGTCGCCCTTTTCATCTTCATAAAACCAGCCTTCAGGATTTACGTCAATGGTATACACTTCATATTTATCCTTATCCAGGTTATTGTAAATGGTAACGGCGGATTTGTAGGAGATCACTGCTTCACCGGAAAGTCCACCGGTAACAAGGGCAATTCTTTTCTTCATTCGGATGATTGTTTGAACAAAATTGGTAAGATTTTTACAGAATCATGGATTGTTTTTCAAATGCGTTCCATGATGATTTCGCTTTTTTCAAAAACAATTAATTGATGGATCATTTTCCGCAGCTTGCTGTAAAACAAAAAGAAAGGTGAAGGTCGTTTGCCCTTCACCTTTTTACTACAGGAAATATCACCTGTTTAATGCTGCAGCTTACGGGCTGCGGTTAAGATTGGACTATTAAGTTACGAATTACAAATGAAGTCTTTCCTTTTTGACCAGTAATTCTTCAACTGTTTCCCGGTACATTTCATCGGGCACACAGCAATCTACGGGACAAACAGCAGCACATTGCGGTTCTTCGTGAAAGCCCTGGCATTCGGTACATTTGCTGGGAACGATGTAATAAGTGTCAACTGCTATGGGGGCATTACGGCTTTCAGCAGGCACAACGGTACCATCTACGAGCGTATACTGGCCTTTAACGGAGGTACCATCTGCGATGGCCCATTCAACACCGCCTTCATAAATGGCATTGTTGGGGCATTCGGGTTCACAAGCTCCGCAATTAATACATTCTTCCGTGATTTTAATGGCCATAGAAATTATTTGATAGGTATAAAATTAATTTTGTCAGACAAATTTAATCTGTGAGCATGAAATTACCATTCCGGTTTTTAGAAAGTAATGACTCATGCCAGGGGAAATCAACATCAAATGAAGTTACAAGTAAGAATAGAACTGCTGGCCCGGTTGGGCGATTATCTGGCAAAGAACGATACTGAATGGGAAGTGGTGAAGGACAAGGCCTTTGCAGCAAACCCCTGGTTCCTGCCGGCTTTTACAGACATTGCCGCTAAAAATATATCAGCGCAATTTTTAAAGAAAGACCGGCTGGAGGTGCTGGCCAGCCAATACCAGTTGCCCCATATAAATCCGGATCCGAAAAAAGTAGGGATCGTGATGGCAGGGAACATACCACTGGTTGGGTTTCATGACCTGCTCTGTGTTTTTCTGACGGGCCATTATGCGCTCATCAAACCATCTTCAAAAGATGACCTGCTGATGAAGCACCTGGTCAAAAAAATGATCAACTGGGAACCTGAAGCCGCAGAATGGATCCTGATGCCGGAATTCCTGAAGGGTTGCGATGCCTATATTGCCACCGGCAGTAACAATACTTCCCGTTATTTTGAATATTACTTCCGTAAACAGCCTTCCATTATCCGCAAGAACCGCACTTCAGTGGCCATTCTCAATGGACGGGAAACAAAAAAAGAACTCGAAGCTTTGGCAGATGACGTGTACTCTTACTTTGGCCTTGGATGCAGGAATGTAACCAAGCTGTATGTGCCAAAGGAATATGATTTTGTTCCCCTGATAGAAGCTTTTAAAAAATATGAATACCTGGCTGATCATAACAAATACAGGAATAATTATGATTACAACCTTGCAGTTCACCTGCTCAACCGGAAATATTTCATGAGCAATGAAAGTATCCTGCTGATCGAGGACCCTTCGATCTTTTCTCCGATCGGGCAGTTGCATTATGAATATTATACAGACGCGGACGAGGTAAGAAATTCTTTAAAAGGGAATGAAGCGGTACAGGTGATCACTGGTGATGGAGGCCTTCCTTTTGGGGCAGCACAGGCTCCGGGCATAACAGACTATGCGGATGGCGTGGACACAATGGCATTCCTGGTTGGACTCACCCAAAAGGAAACGTTGCAGGGTCAAAACGGGAAGGAAGGTGTGGGTATGAAGCAAGGCTGATAAGCCTCAAAAGATCTGCAGCAGATCAACCAGGGGTAATATGACCTGATGGATAAATTCCATGTGAAAGAGCAGGAATATGGGTATGAAGAGACAGGCAAGCAATACAATGGACCTGGTGAATGCATTCGTGATTTTCTTCAACCACAAATCAACCGTCATGATCAGGACTGCCTGGATGATAAAATAAAGGGCTGGCTTCCCGAAACCGCTTTTTACCGGCAGGCTGATGGCCATTTCGTGTAACAGGCCTGAAAAAATAAAAGAAGCCCAGAAAGCAATGGCTGGCCCATATGCTTTTTTAACCGGGCGTAAAACAGCAATGGTGGTCAACTCCACAAAAGCCAGGTTCCATCGCTTACTCCAGAATTCATTCAACGACCTGGACCGGATTGGATCCTTGAATAAGGAAGTGACATTGACCCCAACACTTCTTAAAAAACCAGTGAAAATATTCAGCAAACCAAAATGCAGTATCAGGCTGAGACCCATTAAATAAAAAAGATACTGGTAAGGATACCAGGGTGGTGTAGTAATAGCTAAAATAAAGCCTGCAGTATTGATAAGGAGCCAACCAAGCAGCATTCTTGAAACACCTTTTATCAAATAGGACCTCCAGTCAGGGTAGGCTTTGGAAGGAAAAGAAAGGAATGGCCTTGGATTCATGCCAAACCACCCGTAGCAGAAGATCAGCCATTGGATATAATTCAGCCTTTGTCCCCTTCCCAGGTGACGATAAGCCACGAGTATTTTCATAGAAAGGAAAGTTGATGCAATCAAAAGGAGCATCAGGAATATTGGATCAGCATCGACAAAAAAATAAATAAAACCTATAAAAGCCAGTGTCAGCATCCATACAAAATTCCCTGGATCAACCTGCCTGCTTTTTAAAATGAAATATCCCCAAAGAGGGATCGTTAATATGAAGATGAAAAGAAAGGTTGGGGCCAAGATCTAATTAAAATTTATAAATGAAAGCCAGCCATAGACAAAGGTCAGGAAAAGGAATAAGGCCATTAACCCTATCTCACCTATTTTATAAATAAGGCCTTTGGGCGCCGTGGATGTATCGAAATAAAATAGCTGGATGAGGATCCTGGCCAGCCAGTACAAAAAAATAAAAAAGGAAATTGCTTTGGCAAGGAAAGTTCCTGACAGCAATTCATTTGTGCCGAAAAAAGAAATGATCCCAAAAAATAAATTGATCGCGAGGATATAGCCCGCATAGGTCCAGAACATTTGCGAAATCAATTTAGAAACCCTTTTCAGCTCACCATTCCAATTCAGTAATTTAGGGATCACCAGGCTAACGGTACTTAAACCGATCTGGAGCAACCCGGCCATTTTTAAAAGTAAGAAGAGAGATTCAGGCATTCAGAAAATTTCAAATAAAAAAAAAGCTATGATACCCGTTTATTATCAGCACAATCTGGTGATTGCATCAGCCATTTCCGGTGTGTCTCAATTTCCTGCAACGGTATCGGATATCAAATCAAACAAACATATAACTGCCGGCTGGTCAATGCTGAAGCAATTGAGACAAGACCAGGCCATGACAAAGTGAAACCAGAACCAGTTTTACAGCGATTGAAGTTAAGCGTTAAATTCACCCATAAGCTTCAACAGATCTACGAAGACCTTAGTAAATCAATTGTTAAACTGGACAACTGGCTGTTCCCATCAAAGGAAGTTTAGTTATTTTGTTTTGTCAGGGCATAGAATTTGACACATAAGTAATAATATTCAAATAAGGATTAACATGAAATGGAAACAACTCTTTCTGATCATTGCAGTTAGTGCATTTTCAGCTGTAGGCGGGGTTTGGACTTACAATAAATTCATGGCCAATGGCTCTTCAGATGCTGACAGGATTGGCACAACGAGTAATGGCCTTCCTGCTAATTATGCAGGATTTATTGACGGAAAGACAGGCGCCCCTGCTGAGGGTGTGGATTTAACAAAAGCTGCCAACGCAGCTGTGCCGGCCGTGGTACACATTAAAACAAAGATCGCAGCGCGTAAGCAGACCAATGACCTGCCGCGCCAGCGCAGCATATTTGACGATTTCTTCAATGATTTTCCTGGTTACGGACCCAACATGATCCCTGAGCAGCGTGCTTCCGGAAGCGGCGTTCTGGTCAGCGAGGACGGGTATATTGTAACCAACAACCACGTGGTATCTAATGGTTCCGGTGGTGTTGCTGAAGAGATCAATGTAACACTGAATGACCGTAAAACTTATAAGGCGCGTCTGGTTGGCCGTGACCCCAGCAGTGACCTCGCGGTACTGAAGATCGATGGCAGCAAATTCCCATTCCTTCTTTTCGGTAATTCAGCAAACCTTCAACTGGGCCAATGGGTGCTTGCTATTGGTTATCCTTTAGGATTGGAAACAACTGTTACGGCAGGTATTGTTTCCGCTACCGGCCGTTCCATTAATATCAACCGCAGGCAAAGCGATGCCCCGATCGAATCATTTATTCAGACTGATGCCGCTGTGAACCAGGGCAACAGTGGTGGTGCCCTGGTAAGCACCAATGGTGAACTGATCGGTATCAACTCTGCGATCCTGGCTCCTTCAGGCACCTATGCAGGTTATTCATTCGCCATTCCTGTGAACCTTGTTAAAAAAATTGTAGATGATATTGTTCGCTTTGGTGAAGTGCAGCGTGGCTACCTTGGTATCTCTTACGCACCAACCGAGGAAATGTCTGAAGAAGAGCAAAAAGAATATGGCATCCCTACTAATACAGAAGGTGTTTATGTATCTGATGTTTCAAGCGATGGTGGAGCATATGCTTCAGGTATCAAAAAAGGCGATGTCATTACAAAGGTCAATAACATCCAGGTGATCACAGGTCTGCAAATGAGCGCGCAGATCGCTTCTTTCCGTCCGGGTGATAAAGTACCCGTTACTTTTATCCGTAATGGTAAAGAAGTTACCACCACTGTAACACTTAAAAAGAAAGCAGGAACTTTTGAGTCTACTGCAGCTGCAAGTGTTGGCAGCACGCTGGGCGCTGAACTGGCAAACCTTGAAAGTGCACAGGCTAAAAGATATGGACTTGACGGTGGTGTATTGGTAAGGAAGATCAGGCCCGGAGGTTTGATCAGCCGCCAATCGCGCATGAACGATGGATTTGTAATTACTACCATCAACGGGCAGCCGGTTAAAACAACACAGGACCTGTCTACTCATTTATCTAAAGCCACTGGAAGGGTAAAACTGGAAGGTGTATACCTGGGTTACGACAGCACCTGGACTTATGTGCTGAACCTTGATAACGACAACGATTAATTTGGAAACCTTATACTGAAAAATCCCCCGGCTGACCCGGGGGATTTTTTTATAGCCTATGATAGCATTGTCAGCGGTCCAGGTATACAAGGAATTCGCCAGCTGCTATCTCAAATGAAATGTCCTGGTTATCAAAATCAAAATAATGACCCGAAAATAAATTTCGCATTGAACCTTTCGCCTTGTCATCCTTAACGTGGAAGCGGGTGGTATCCCTGGAAAGATTGAGAAGAACAATAACTGCACGGTCACTGCTTTTTCTTATAAATGCAAGGATCCTGTCATCAGCAGTTGTTGTCAGTCGCTGCGCCATTGCAGCCACATGTAAGGCAGGATGATTTTTCCTTGCTTTAAATAAGGTCTTATAAAAATCGACCAGTTCAAATTCACCTTCCCATTCAATAGGGTCTTTTTCAAAAAATTCAAGGCGCTTATGGTTTGGCAGTTCCTGCCCATTATATACAAGCGGAATCCCCTGCCAGGTGCAACTGAAAACTGCCAGTGCTTTTGCCAGCTCTCCATATTTTTCATATTCGGTTCCGTTCCAGGTATTTTCATCGTGGTTGGTCGTGAACCAGGCTTTGATCCCGGGCACATGCTGGTAACGGTCAATAATGCCTGTTAATTCATGAAGCGGTAATTGCTGGTGGTAATAATCACGTGTCCTGTGCATCCAGGTCCAGGTGTAAGCCGCATCAAACACCTGCATGTATTCAGGATGGTCCAATGGATCCATTTCCGCAAGCCAGAACAATGGTTTCAGTTTGTTGACCTCCGGAATGGCTTCAAGCCAGTAATCCACCTCTACCCATGAGGCAAGGTCGCAGCGGAAGCCATCGATACCGGTTTCTTTAACCCAGAACTTCATGGCATCGGTCATGGCGGTTCGCATTTGGGAATTGCGGTAATCCAGTTCGATAATATCATCCATCCCTGAAGCCTTTTTAAAATTACCGGTTTCAGGATCTTTTTCATACCAATCGGGATGCTCAGTTGTCCAGCGGTGGTCCCAGCCAGTGTGGTTGGCCACCCAATCCAGGATCACTTTGAATCCCATGTCCTGCGCCTTGCGCACAAGGGTTTTCCAGTCTTCCAATGTGCCAAATTCCGGGTTCACGGCCGTATAATCGGAGCAGGCGTAATAAGAGCCCATTGAACCCTTCTTATTCTTTTGTGCAATGGGTGTGATGGGCATGAACCAAAGAACTTCCACAGCCATTTCCTTTAACCTGTGTAATGCCGGCAGAAAAGCCCTGATGGTACCTTCCTGGCTGAACTGCCTGAGGTTGACTTCGTAAATATTGGTTGTCTGGATCCATTCCTTGCCCGCGGCAGCTTCATTCATTGATGTTCCTTTTCGTGTGATACTTTCTTAATGTTCAGGACAGGCTGCTTTTTGTAGTATGCCGTCTGAACCTGCTTATGTCAAAATAAGAAGTTAACGGCCAACAGGCCAAATAGTTTATCAACCGTTTAGCAGTTTAGCTGCTAATTTTGCACCTAATGAAGCGTTTTGACGTACCGGTTGTATACCGCAGCCCGTTAATATCTGCAATAAAGCAGAAACGAAAAGAGGAAGACCGCATGAAGCGGGACTTCTCACCTACCCTTCTCGATTTTGGTCCCCTGCGGATTTACCTTGCCCGCCATTTCGGTTTTTGTTATGGTGTTGAAAACGCAATTGATATTGCTTTCCGTACGGTAGACGAAAACCCCGGTAAACGCATTTTCCTGCTCAGCGAAATGATCCACAACCCACAGGTGAATGCTGATCTTAAAAACAGCGGCGTATCGTTCCTCCAGGATAATTCCGGCAACCAGATCATCCCTTTTGAATCACTTACTTCAGAAGATGTTGTGCTGATACCAGCCTTTGGCACCACCATTCCCATTGAAAATAAATTAAAGGAGATTGGCATCAGGGTCGAGCATTACAATACAACCTGTCCTTTTGTGGAGAAAGTATGGAACCGAAGTGAAGTGATCGCCAAAAGTGATTACACCATTATTATCCACGGCAAGCCAACCCACGAAGAAACAAGGGCAACTTTTTCTCATGCTTCTGCCAATGCACCTTCCGTTGTTGTGAAGGACATGAAACAAACGGAAGACCTTGCCCGGTATATCCTTGGAGAAAAACCAGCGGAGCAGTTCTACACTGATTTCAAAGGGCAGTTCTCCGAAGGCTTTGACGTGACCAGGCATCTTCAAAGGATCGGTGTGGTAAACCAGACCACCATGCTTGCATCAGATACTCAGGCTATCGCTGATTTCCTGAAGCAGACCATGATCCAAAAGTTCAACCTTGAAGAAAATAATGTAAAGGACCATTTCGCAGATACAAGGGACACTTTATGCTATGCGACCAACGATAACCAGAGTGCGGTGACAGGCATGCTGGAAAAAAGCGCGGACCTTGCCATTGTTGTTGGTGGCTACAATTCTTCCAATACTTCTCACCTGGTAGAACTCTGCGAAGAAAGGCTGCCGACTTTTTACATCAATAGCGAAGACAAGATCCTTTCAGGCCAAACCATCATGCATTTTAACTTTCATACAAACATGGAGCTGGTCACCGAAGGATACCTGCCTAAAAAAGATTTGGTCAATATCCTGATCACCAGCGGTGCTTCCTGTCCCGATGCTGTAGTTGAAGCGGTCATAAGGAAAGTAGTAAGCTTCTTCGAAGGCGCGAGAAGTGTGGAGGAGGTGGAGAGATTGATAGCTGTTGGCAGATAGCTGATGGCTTCGAGCCGCGAGCTTCGAGCTACGATCCCCGAGCTTTATTAGGTTTTCATTACTTAATTTCTATCAATTCAAGGATTTCAAGACCCGACCTTTATTTTGATACTTAAAAGCTAGCAGCTCAAGGCTCGAGGCTTCTCTTCATACATTAAACGCAAAGAGCGCAAAGAACGCTAAGGAGCGCAAAGGAATACATGGTCTGTCTGTCTTTGCGTATAATCTTTGTGTTCTCTGCGTTCTTTGCGGTTAATCTCTCTTACGCAATTGCAATCAGTAAAGAAAGACCGAGCCTAACAACTAAAAAAAAGAAACCAGAAACTCAATAAGTTTCCTCTACATTATGCGCCGGCTGATATAACAGTGTATAATATTCATCCGCCATCCGGTTGCTTTCAAACTTAAACCGAACATCACGCATGCCGTTCTTTACGATCTGTCTCCAGGTATTGTAGTTGTCGTAATACAATGGCAGGATCTCTTTGTTCAGGATCTCATACAGCTTGTCCAGGTCATACTGGTCCTGTTCCTGCACAGGGATCTTGGTGTATTCGATCGGTGGCACAACAAATCCATTATTGCCGTGTGCCATGAACTCGGGGATCCATCCGTCATTTGTAGAAAAGTTCACAGCGCCATTCATTGCCGCGGTCATGCCGCTGGTACCTGAAGCTTCACGTGGTACACGCGGATTGTTCAGCCAGCAGTCAGCGGCCTGCTTCAACCGCTTGGAAAGGCCCAGCTCATAACCGATCAGCACCGCGACGTTCTTGTAATTCTTGCTCAGGTGCACCAGCTGGTTGAACTCTGAAATGGCAGGGTAATCAACCGGGTAAGGCTTACCAGCCCAGATGATCTGAACAGGATATTTTTTATTATTCAGCAACGCTTCAAATCTTTCCCTGTCATGTGAGATCATACCTGCACGCTTGTAGCCTGCAAACCGGCGTGCCCAGACAATGGTAAATACATTGGGGTCGAAGATCTTTCCCGATTGGTCGGCAACAATTTCAAAAGCACGCTTCTTCAAATATTTTTTACGGTCATCAAAAGCCCAGTCGTTCCCTTCTTCCCTTGCATTGTACAGTTGCTTATCGGCCCAGTAACGCCAGTTCTGTGCATTGGTAATGGCAAGGATCGGGCAGATCTTATCATACTTTGACCACATCAGGCGCGAAACTTCTCCATGCAACTGCGATACGCCATTGGCAATACGCGCAAAACGCAAAGCAGCCAGCGAATGATTGAACTGGTCATCCTGCATTCCCGTCAGCTTTTTGGTTTCTTCAACGGAAAGGCCGCAGAAATAGCTCATTTTATGACAGAGGTAGATATCATGTTTTTCGTTACCGGCTTCTTCAGGGGTGTGCGTTGTAAACACCAGGCGCTTTCTTACCTCTTCAATCTTTTTTCCGAACTTCTGGTACAGGTAAAATGCTGCGGACAAACCATGGGCTTCGTTCAGGTGGTACACTTCAGGCTTGAATCCTATTTCATCAAGCAGTTTGGCGCCACCTACACCCAGTAAAATAAACTGAGCCACTTTGGTGGCCACGTTGGCATCATAAAGCCTGTGTGTAATGGTCTGAGAAATATAATCATTCTCCGGTATATCGGTGGTCATCAGGAACAGCGGGGCCGAACCAAAGGTTTGCGGGGGCAGGTACATCACCTTCACCCAAACAGGATGCTCATGAATGGTCACTTCAAACTGGATCCCTGTATCTTCCAGAAAACTGTATTGTTTTTCCATCCAGGTAACCTGTAAGGTCTGGTCCTGGTTGCGAGCCTGGTCATAATAACCATACTTCCAGAGAATTCCCACTGCTACCAGGTTCTGCCTTAACTCATAAGCGCTGCGAAGGTGTGAGCCTGATAAAAAGCCAAGACCCCCACTGTAAATTTTTAAAGGCTGGTGAATGGCAAATTCCATAGAGAAATAAGCCACACGCTTGTTATAACGATCTTCAACTGGGTAAGGAACTTTATACGATCTGAAATCCATTTGTCAATGTTTATGGCTGCGTAAAGTAAACAATTATCGGATAATGTGTTTGAACCACACAATATCCGGCTATTTATGATTTCCCCGGCTTTGCTGCTGCTGGCTTTTTTTCTTTCTTTTTTGGAAAAGTTCCATCAAATGAACATTCAAGGCCACGCCTTGATCCACAGCCTTCCATTTCGCGAAGGGTGACCGACGATTTACCGAAACTTAATTCAAGAACACAGGGATCACCTCCCTGTCTGTAAATGGCAGTGGTTGCGGAAGTAACCAGCACATCGGCCTTGATCTCTCCACCGCATGCGCCTTTGTTTGTTGATGTATGGATGAAAACAGTCAACTGATTTGGATAACGACCGTCCCTGACAGAAACAATGTTGGTTGCGTCCTTTATATAATCACCCGAAAATTTGTGCTTCGCAGGCAAAGTGTCGATCGGATTGATCACTTCTGTAGGGCGGTCATCAACAATATCCGTCATAACAAGGTTGAAGCGATGATTGGCGGCATCGTACTCAAACACTTCCCTACCTTCCGCGATCTGGTCATTGATCTTACGGCGCATGCCCCGGTTGATGATGGTATTGCGGCTGGTTTTCTCAACAGAGCTGAATTGCGCTGAGCCAGGGTCGTTATCAGGCTGTAAAAAAGGGAATGCCGCTCCAAACTGTTCGTTCTTATCGAAGGCAACAAGGATAGCGACTTTTTTATTGTTGGCTGCTGTGGCCTTTACTACAAATAATTGTTCGCCCCCGGGACCTGTCATCTGCACCATGGGTGTGTACCGTGCTTTTGTCTTTCCAAAAGCCAGGCTGCGTGCACTATCAAGCAATTTAAGAAATTCCGGATTGGAGATGGTGCCTGTATCGTTATTCAAAAGGAGGGCTGAATCGGAAAGGCGGTAAGGAATTTTTGTTTCCTTAAAACGACCCCCAAGAGTTTGCATATTGAATGAACCATTTTCAGGTTCCGTCGTTTTGTTGGAATTGCAAAAGGCAAGAGTAATGAGTAACAAAGCCAATCCAAATCGGTACATAGAAGCAATTTATCAAAATAAGCGAAAATCCGGCAAGATCAGGAGAACAGTTTGGCTGTATCCTAAAAAAATTTTAGGTTTATCTAAATTTTAAATTAGGCAGCCTTGAATTATTCAACCAGTGAAGAAAATTACCTTAAGGCCATCTTTCACCTTCAGCGGGGTGAAGGCAAGGTAACGACCAACGACCTGGCTGAAAAGCTCAACGCAAAACCGGCTTCCATTACAGACATGATGAAGAAGCTGAACGCAAAGAAGCTGCTGAATTACAAACCCTATTATGGCTTTTCGCTCAGCGAGGAAGGAAAACGCATAGCCATCAGCGTGATCAGGAGGCACAGGCTCTGGGAATTCTTCCTTTCGGAAAAACTTAATTTCAGCTGGGATGAAGTACACTCCATCGCAGAAGACTTGGAACATGTGCGCCATAAAAAGCTCATTGACAAACTGGATGAATACCTGGGCTTTCCCCGTTTTGATCCTCATGGCGACCCGATACCGGATCAAAAAGGAAGAATGAAAAATGTGAGCGGAACCATGCTGGCTGTATTGCCCGAGCATCAGCCCGCGGAGGTCTGCCAGGTGACCAGCCAGTCTACAGAGATCCTGGATTACCTGCTTGCAAAAAATATTTCCATTGGCACAAGGTTGGAAATAAAGAAGCGGTTTCCGTTTGATGGATCCATTGAAGTGAAGATAAGGAACCAATCCCTTGTGATGACCCAGCAGCTGGCCAATAATTTATTAGTCAAAAGGATATCGTTATGATGAAAGAGATTGAACAGTTCTTTACCGGTATAGGACCAATTTATTCTGCGTTGATCGCAACAACATTTACCTGGCTGGTTACGGCTGCAGGCGCTTCACTGGTCTTTTTCTTTAAAACCATGAACAGGAGTGTTCTTGATCCCATGCTTGGATTTACAGGTGGTGTTATGGTTGCCGCTTCTTTCTGGTCGCTGCTGAACCCGGCAATTGAAATGTCGGAAAGATTGTATCCAAGAATGCCCTGGATGCCTGCTGCTGTTGGATTTTTTGTAGGCGCCATGTTCCTTTACTGCCTTGATAAGTTCACTCCACACCTGCATATCAACTTCGGCGTGGAGGAAACAGAAGGCAGAAAAAACCAATTGCACCGGACAACCTTGCTGGTACTGGCCATCACGTTGCATAACATTCCTGAAGGCCTGGCTGTTGGCGTTCTATTTGGCGCAGCGGCACAGGGCATGCCTGAAGCAAGCATTGCAGGCGCTGTTGCGCTGGCTGTTGGTATTGGCATCCAGAATTTTCCTGAAGGCATTGCCGTAGCCATGCCCCTGCGAAGGCATGGCGTGAGCAGGTTCAAAAGTTTCTGGTTTGGGCAGCTATCTGCTATCGTAGAACCTTTTGCAGGTGTGGTTGGTGCTGTTGCGGTCATCTACATGCAACCGCTTCTGCCCTTTGCACTGGCCTTTGCCGCCGGGGCAATGATCTATGTGGTTGTTGAAGAAGTGATACCAGAAACACAAAGGGATAAATACACAGATCGTTCGGTACTGGGCTTCATCGGAGGTTTTCTGGTGATGATGATCCTTGATGTGGCGCTGGGATAGTCGTGAGGCGTGAGACGTGAAGCCAGGACGTGAGACGGGAGACGTGAAGCGTGAGGCCAGGGCGCGTGAGGCGTTAGGCGGGAGACGATAAGAAGTATTTATTGGATAGAAGCTGAATTGAATTGTTTTTTCACACATTCATTTATGTAGTATTTCCTTTGTTCCATTTATTGGGATCAGGTTGTTTCGTTTTAAAAACAATGTTTCTGAATTTAAAACATCACGGCCTTGATGTTTATAAACTCTCAAGTTCTTTTGTCCTTGAATGCTACCGGATCACCAGGATATTTCCAAACGAAGAAAAATTTGGAATGGTCTCCCAGATCCGAAGAGCCGCACTATCTGTTCATCTCAATATCGCAGAAGGCGCCTCCCGAAGGTCAGCAGTAGAAAGAGCCCGGTATTTTGAAATAGCCCGTGGATCCCTCATCGAAATTGATGCAGCTCTTACCATTGCGGAAAGCCTTGGATATCTGAGGCAAGAAGAAGATTTGAAAGTTATAATAGAATTAGGTCCAAGGTGTTTTCAGATTTTATCTAAACTGATATCCGCCAACTATACAAAAAAGGAGTAATGAGTATGAAAAGTTCCTTCAATATTTAAGCCTCGCCTGACGTTTCACGCCTCACGCGTCCTAGCCTCACGTCTCACGCCTCACGATTCAAAGCCTCACGACTTAAAGAACACGTCGTAAGAAAAGCGGAGCAAAGTGCCAATGACCACCACAAGAAAAAAGATGCGGATGAAATGATTGCCGCGGGCAATGGCCATCCTGGCACCCAGCATTCCACCCAGTGCATTGGATACCGCCATGGGAATGGCCACCGCCCAGATGATCTTTCCTTTAATGGTAAAAAGTACAATGGATCCCAGATTGGTAGCCAGGTTCACCATTTTAGCATGTGCGGATGCATGCAAAAAATCAAAATGCAAAAGGCTGATGAAAGCAAGGATCAGGAAACTTCCTGCCCCTGGGCCAATGAACCCGTCATAAAATCCTATGATCAGTGCCGTAACACTGCCAAGAATTACCTGCAGCCTTGGGCTGATCTCCCTGTCCGCTCTTTGCCCGAAATTCTTTTTTGTAAATGTGTAAATAGCAACTGCAGTAAGCACTGCCAGCAATACCGGTTTCATAAAAGCATTGCTGACCATGGTCAGCAGATATGACCCGGCGAATGAAGCAAAAAAAGCAATGGTGCACATGATGACCAGTAATTGCGCAAACAGCTTTACTTTTTTACTGTATTGAATAGCTGCAAATACAGTTCCGCTGAAAGAAGGGATCTTGGTTGAACCAATAATGGCTGCAACCTGGTGGCCACCCAGCAAAACCAGGGCAGCCGGTGTCTGTATCAATCCGCCGCCTCCAACAATGGCATCAACAAAACCTGCCGCAAATGCTGCAATGCATAAGAATATGATCTGTTCCGCGGCAATCTCCATGGGCCTTTTTAGATGCGCGAATATAAGCCGCACCGACTGAACCTAGAACTTCACCTGCAGTCCTGCCCCGATCAATGATTTGACCTGCGTGGCGGGCGATGTTTTGTCTTTTCCAAATATCCTGATGTCATCATCGTAAATGATATCTATGTTCCAGGTAGCAGCAAGGGCCCTTGAAAGCCGGACAGCAAAAACATTGGTAAAAAAGACATCAACATTCTTCGGATTATTCCTGTAATTGGAAAAAAGGTCCAGGCGCCCTTTATATGCAACTACCCTGTTCAACTCCTTGATATAATTGGCCGTGAGAAATGCGCCCACCTCCAGTTCGCTCTTCTTTCCCGGTTCAACACCATACAGTCCTTTTGCGGAAAGTGTATCGTCCCTAACAATGATCCAGCGAGCGGTTGCAGGTGATAAGAAAACAGAAAAATGATTATTGGGTTTATAATCAATGCCTGGACTCACAAGAATATAGGCAGGCGATAGAAAAGCCGATGAAAGGGTTTTGATGTTATCGGTATATGTATAGCCTTTAGCGATCTGGCTTCTGAAATTGAATAATCCCGCAAGGTTCCATTTAGGTGCAATCGCATAACCATATTTGGATAAAAGATCGATGCGGTCATCGTTTTTACGACTGCCCAGGCTGGTAGTTCTAACATAACCGAAGTTGAGGTCAAAGGTATTGTCCCAGCTATGCTTACCTTCTTTGTAAAAAGCAAAAAGGTTCAGGATAGAACTGATGGTCAGGCTGAATTCATCTCCGCCCGCAGCCCAGTTCTTCAACGAACCCTGGGCAAGGTTGAGGTTGTACATGCCGCCTTTTCTCCATTTCGCGGGTAGTGTGTCTGCAGGATTCTTTGCAATGGCTTTGGCAGATTCTTCTTGGAGCTTTTTTACTGTGGGGTCCTGCGCCTGCACTGATACAAGAACAAGCGATAAAGCAGTTATGGTCATTATCCTTTTCATAACTCTGCTTTGCATGCAAATCTGACACCATGTGAAAATGGGGTAATCCGGGTTGCCCAGAATAAGCCATAACCCCAGTTTATTACGAAAGTATAAACCTCTTCACAAATATTCAATACCTCTTTTATTTCCGAATGAATAAGCTTTCATCTCAGTTCAAATCTGTTTAGAAATAAACTAGAATTTCTGTGGTTTATTTCCACTCTGCATTTGGACCGGCACATGTATCTGGGAACAATCCCCACATTGAAAACCATAAAAATAAATCTATGAAAAAGATGTAGCGTGCTGTTACCTATGTTCATCTCCTCATGTAGCAAGCACAACTGATAATGATCTGAATGACAGAGACGTCAGATTTATGACGCAAATCTCTATAGCAATTAATGCAAAGTTCATTGCCGGAGAAATGGATTCAACATGAATTCAAATTACACTGAAATAACAATTCTCACCGCCAGGTACAATGGAAAGCAATCAGTCATCTTAATGCATTTGAAAAAAGCTGATTGCTCACTCCCTACCTTTGCGTGGCCAAAATATGTAAATGAATAAAAGAAAGTTAGGAAACACAGGACCAGAAGTTGCACCCATTGCATTTGGAGGAAATGTTTTTGGATGGACGGTCGATGAAGCTATGTCGTTTCAGTTGCTGGACGCATTTGTCGCTGGAGGATTCAACCTGGTAGATACGGCGGATTCCTATTCAACCTGGGTGCCAGGCAATAAGGGAGGTGAATCGGAAACCATCATTGGCAAGTGGATGAAGCAGCGGGGCAACAGGCAACAAATGGTGATCGCTACTAAGGTTGGATCAGATATGGGACAGGGAAAAAAAGACCTTTCAAAAAAATGGGTCCTGAAAGCATGTGAAGATTCCTTGCGCCGCCTGAACACAGATTACATAGACCTGTACCAGTCGCATTGGGATGATGAAAGCACACCTGTTGGTGAAACACTCGAAGCATACGGTCAACTGGTAAAAGAAGGAAAGGTAAGGTCAATAGGTGCATCCAATCTTTCACCCCAACGCCTGCAAGAATCGATCAATTTCAGTCGTGAAAATAACCTGCCTGTTTACCAGACACTCCAGCCTGAATATAATTTGTACAGCCGCTCCAGCTACGAAAAAAACTACGCTCCCATTGTTCGGAAAGAAGGATTGGCAGTGATACCTTATTATGCGTTGGCCAGTGGTTTCCTTAGCGGCAAATACCGTTCTGAAAAAGATGCAGGTAAAAGCGCCAGAGGAAGTGGCGTCACAAGAAAATACCTGAATGAAAGAGGCTTCAGGATACTGACTGCGCTGGATGAAATTTCATCTGCGTATCAAACAAGTCTTACTACGATTTCATTGGCCTGGTTGCTGACGAGACCCGGACTGGCAGCGCCGATTGCCAGTGCTACCACGAAAGAACAGCTGGAAGAGATCATGCAGGCTGCTACAATTACACTTGGACAAGATACCATTGCCAAACTGGATGAAGCAAGCGCTGAGTAAGCCTTGTTTATGGTGCTTTTTAAAACCTTTCATGGGAAGCTAACGTATTTTATTTTTTTATCATCCGATTTGCGAAGAAAGGCAGACCGCCAGGAACGCCAAGCAACCCAAAGGATCGAAAAGAAATGAACCTATATTCTTTTGCGCTCTTTCGGTTTGACTCTATGCCAGGCTATTCTATATGAAAGGCAAAGGCGGTAAAGCCCGAAAATCCCCTATTCCCTGCCATTTTCTTTCATTTACCATCCTCATTGATTAGCTTAGTACAAAGCCATACATATGCGTTATTTTATATTCCTTCTTTTAGGTGCCGTCCTGGGCACATCATGTAGCAATGACTCAAAGGTCCAGGGGGTTCAGGATGGTGAAGATTCCGTGAATGCCACGCTGGTGGACGGACATCCATCATGGATCATGCAGGGGAATGTGTACGAGGTCAATTTGAGGCAGTATACAAAAGAAGGCACCATCAAAGCATTTGAACAGCACCTTCCACGTTTAAAGGAAATGGGGGTTCAGACACTGTGGTTCATGCCGATCCATCCTATTTCCAAAACAGACCGCAAAGGCGTGCTGGGATCTTATTATGCAGTTGCTGATTACAAGGGTGTAAATCCAGAATTTGGCACCATGGAAGACTGGAAAGCGCTTGTAAAAAGGGTTCATGGAATGGATATGAAAGTGATCATTGACTGGGTACCGAACCATACCGGTGCCGATCATCCATGGCTCACAACCAATCCGGATTTCTATACAAAAGATGCTATGGGCAAACCAGCCATCGCTTTTGACTGGGCAGATGTACGCGACCTGGATTACAGTAATCCAAAACTGACCGACAGCATGATCGCCGCGATGAAATTCTGGGTTACCGAAACAGATATTGATGGTTTCCGTTGTGATGTTGCAGGTGAGGTGCCAAAGGAATTCTGGAGCAAATGCGTAAAGGAACTTAAAGCCACAAAGAACATTTTCATGCTGGCTGAAAGCAACGATGCCTGGTTGCATGAAGTTGGATTTGATGCTTCTTATCCATGGGATGCCTTTACCATTATGAAAGATATCGCAAAAGGGAAACGAACACCTGCAAGCCTTGATACAGTGATCCGCCGTTATGATTCAACTAAAACAGCGCTGCGGTTATTCTTTACATCCAACCATGATGAGAATAGCTGGAACAAAGCCGATTATGGCACCATGCCTGGTGAAGTGCATGCGCCATTTGCTATTCTTACACAAACAATTGCTCATTCGGTGCCACTGATCTACAGCGGACAGGAAGAACCACTAAGGGACAGCCTTAGCTTTTTTTACAAGGATTCCATTGAGTGGAAGAATTTTGAAAGAGCATCTTTCTATAAAACCTTACTGCAATTAAGGGCTAAAAACCCTGCGCTTGCTGCTAATGCATCATTTAAGAAACTCAAGACCGGTAACGACAATGCCTTGTATTGTTATGAAAGGGAAAAGGACGGAAATAAGGTTCTCGTAGTACTGAACCTGAGCAACCGCATGCAGCAACTCATCTGGAAAGAAAGCAATCCTTCTGAAAACAACTGGGTGAATGTATTCTCCGGAGAAAAAGAACAACCTGTAGGATTCAGCCTTGGTCCCTGGGGTTATGGTGTTTATGAGTTAAGGAATTAAATCTGCCTGATAGCATTTTAAATAAAGACCCCTGCCTACGCAGGGGTCTTTCACTTTTCATCCAACACACACACGGCTGCAAATTAGAAGAACCTGCGTATCTGCATGAGTCCTGATGGATGAACTGCCAAAAGTCCGGATGAACTGTTTTATGCAGGAAAAGCACTTTTATTTTGGTCTGAGCCTTTCTTTTAGCTTGCTTTTGTTTGACAATTAAGCGGGCACGCCTGTAGAATAATCTCTACAAAACCCCGAAAGATGTTGACAACCATTTATATCTACCGGGAAAGCCCTTGCATTTGCCGATGCATTTATGAGGCCTGTTATTTGCGAAAGTGTTTGTGCCATTCCTTAACGCATGCAAACGGAAAAAAAACACATCAACTATCCGAAGAAAATTGCCAGGATCTTTCTTAAGACCATTCTGTTCCTTTTTCTTTTCATCATTTTTATATTTCTACTCATCCTGACACCCCCTGTTCAGCGGTTCCTTACTTCGAAGGCAGAGAACTTCCTGGAGAACAAGTTCAAGACCAAGGTGGAGATCGGCGGTATCTATTTCGGCCTGTCCGGCAAGGTAAGCCTGAAGGATATCTATTTTGAGGACCAGACCAAGGACACCCTGCTTGCCGGTGAATCCATTAAGGCACAGGTGAATATCATGAAGCTCTTTAAGAACGAAGTGCAGGTAAAGGACATTGAGCTGAAAAATATTACCGCCAAAATCAAACGCCTTTTACCAGATACGGTCTTTAATTTCCAGTACATGGTAGACGCCTTTGTCACTGAACAGGCGAAAGTTCCGGATACTGCCCAGACCGCCCCCATGAAGATGAACATCAGTGATGTTTCTCTTGAAAACATCAACCTTGTTTACAATGACGTGGTCACAGGCAACGATATGCGGATGAAAATTGGGAACTGCAGCGTGACCATTGATTCTCTTGACCTGGAAAAACAGCATTATAACATCCCCTCAGTTATCCTCCGCAATACAACCGCAAGGATCAGGCAGACCAAACCACTTGTGACTGCCAAAGAAGTGGCTGCCATTGATACGGTGAATGTAGCTGCCCCTGCGCCTGCAATGGCGCTGAACCTTGATATTGTAGAATTCAGCAATATTGACCTTGATTATGCCAACGACGTTTCTGCATTTTATACAGTCCTGGACCTTGGAAAGCTGAAACTGGATGCGCGGCTTATTGACCTTGTCAACCAGAGGGTACACCTGGATGAACTTTCCCTGACCAGTACGACTTCCATGATCAAGCTAGGGAAAAAGGCAGCAGCGGAACAGGTTGAAAAAGCAGTAAAGAAAACTGTTGAAGTAGAACAGCAGCAGGGATGGGATGTGGTAGTTGATAAGATCAGGATCGATAATAACGTTTTCCAATTTGATAACGATAATACACCTGCGCTTAAACATGGCCTCGACTTCGCACACATGCGTGCCGACAGCCTGACCTTTCATGCCGATAACTTTATCATGAACGAGGATTCTATAGGTACTACGGTGACTGCAGGCAGGTTCAAGGAGAAAAGCGGGTTCCGGCTTAGTGAACTAAGCGGACAATTATTATACAGTTACAACCAGGCTTACCTGAAAGACCTATTGATCAGGACTCCAGGCACGGAGATCAGGCGCAGCGCAGTTCTTGAATATGCATCCTTTGAAGCCCTGATGGCGCATCCTGAAAAGACCATCATGGATGTTGAGATCGTTAACAGCAAGGTGCAGGTAAAAGACATTCTGGCTTTTGCACCGCAACTAAGAACACATCCGGCCTTTTCCAATCCATCAGCCGTTTGGAGGTTGAATATTGTCGGAAGTGGCAATATGGACCGGATAAATTTTGAATCACTGCAGTTCGCAGGATTAAGGAATACACAACTGGACGCGAATGGAACCTTGTCTGGCCTGAGCAATCCTGCAAATGCAGGCGGCAACTTTACCATTCACCGTTTTCACACGAACCAGACAGATATCTCCTTGTTCACAGGCCAGAAATTATCTGCTTCCGGCATTACGATCCCTGAATCTGTTGACCTAAACGGGACCATTTCAGGTAATGCAGGAAGATTGAACACTAATCTTAACATCAGTACTTCCCTGGGCTTTGCCGGTATTACTGGAAGCTTCAGCAACCTTATGGATCCTGCAGCTACTACATACAATGCAAGGGTCAGGGCTACCCGCCTCAGGATCGGCACCATCATCCAGAATCAGCAGGTAGGTTCATTTACCGGAACCATGACAGTAAATGGCAGGGGGCTGACACCGGAAACCATGAGAACCTCATTCACCGGTTATGTCAACAGCTTTGGATTCAACAACTATGCATACAGTAATGTAAGCATGAAGGGAACTCTGAATAAAACGGTTTTTGATGTGGATGTGAACAGCATGGACCCGAATGCCCACATGAAAGCAAGTATATCCGGTAACATGTCCGCCAACCCATCTTTCCGGATCAATGGATTTATAGACAGCCTCAAAACACTGCCACTAGGTTTTACAACGCAGCCAATGGTGTTCAGGGGTAAGATCGTAGGAGATGTGCCATCCGTTTCGCCTGATCACCTGGAGGCTGACGTTTGGATCACAGAAGGATTGCTGGTTGCCAACGGCAGCAGGCTTCCCCTGGATACGGTGCATTTTGAATCAGGGCGTGCAGGTGAAGGTCAATTCATGCGCCTGGCCTCCCCCATCGTGAACGCTGCAGTGGAAGGACAATACCGCCTGGCAGATCTGGGTGGCATTATGATCAACAACATTGATCCATACTTCTCTATCAGTCCCGAGACTGCAATGGCGGTTCAGCCTTATGATTTTACTTTCCGTGCAGATCTTACCTACCACCCTGTATTCGCTACGCTTGTACCTGGATTTACCGCAGCGCAAAACATTCATGCTGAAGGAAGGATCGCAACAAACGATGGCATCAATGGCCTGATCACAGCGCCTTTTATATCGTTCAACGGTAATACCATCAGCGGCCTGCAAACAACCATCCGCACCAACGACAGCGGCATGGTGCTCAACAGCGATATTGCTCACCTTGTAAGCGGCACCATGGACATTTACAATGTTGACCTGGATGCGATAGCATTGAACAACAACATCAACTTCAACCTTGGTATCGATGATAAATCAGGTAACAGTAAATACAACCTTGGTGGTCTTGTAACCCAGCCCAGTCCTGGTAACCTGACCATTCACCTGAACCCTGACAGTTTGCTGCTGAATTATGAAAAATGGTCATCGTCACCGGATAATTCCATTTCTATCATTAACAACCAGGTGCTGGCCAATAATTTCCTTTTGCAGACAGGCAACCAGCAGATCGTGATGCAGAGCGGTACAGGTGCAAACCCTCCGCTCAATGTTACATTCAACAATTTCCGCATTGGAACGGTTTCCGCTTTTATGCAGTCTGATACCTTACTGGTTGACGGTACCACCAATGGAAGCATCTCCTTGCAGAATATCATGACACTTCCAACCTTTACGGGCAACCTTACCATTACAGACCTTGCCTTGCGCCAGGATACGATTGGAAATGTGGCTATCCAGGTTGCATCAAATGGCACAAGGTATAACGCGGATGCCACCATCACCGGCAGGGGCAACGATGTGCAACTGGAAGGATGGGTACAGCCGCAGGGCAAGGATATGGCCATGGACCTTGATCTCGACATTCGCAGGCTTGACCTGAAGAATATGGAAGGAGCATTGAAGGATTTTATTACATCGGCTTCCGGATCCATCAATGGTAATATCTCTATTGCCGGAACTTCCACCGCACCTGATATTGAAGGAAAGATCAATTTCGACAGTACCAACATTACAACTACGGTGATCGGTGGACCATTGAAGATCGATAACGAGTCGCTGAATGTAACAAGTGAAGGATTTGTATTCGATAACTTTTCAATCCGTGACTCAGCCAACAATGTGCTGAACCTGGATGGATCAGTGGCAACCAGCAATTTCGTAAACTATAATTTCGACCTTGACATCAAAGCAAGGAATTTCAGGGCGCTTAACACTACCAAAAAACAAAATGACATTTTCTATGGAGAGTTGTTCATGAACACCAACCTTCATATAGGCGGTACTGAAAAAACGCCAGTAGTGGATGGTGGTATCGTCATCAATGAAGGCACCAACTTTACCATCGTGATACCACAACCTGAACCAGGAGTTGCACAGCGGGAAGGCATAGTGGAACATGTTGATTTCGATGCGCCGAAAAACGACTCTCTCTTCCTGGCTTATGATTCTTTGAACGTGACCAGCATCATGGGTTTTGATGTGGCTGCGACCATTGAAATCAAAAAGGAAGCGATCTTCAACATTGTTGTTGATGAAGCCAACGGCGACTTCCTGAACCTCAGGGGTGAAGCGGTTCTTTCAGCAGGTATTGACCCAAGTGGAAAGATCACGCTGACTGGTCCGTTTGAAATTGAAGAAGGTGCTTACCGCTTTTCCTTCAATTTCCTTCAAAGAAACTTTACGATTCAAAAAGGCAGCAATATTGTCTGGATGGGCGAGCCAACCAATGCGCAATTGGATGTAACAGCAGTGTACGAAGCCAACATTGCACCGCTTGACCTGGTGGGCGCCATGGAGCAGGACCAAAGGAATTTTTACCTGCAGAAACTGCCCTTCCAGGTGTTACTGAATGTAGATGGAGAACTGATGAAGCCAGCGTTAACTTTCGACATAACCCTTCCTGAAGACAGGAACTACAATGTTGCAGGTGATGTGGAGAATACCGTCAGGAACAGGCTGGCGCAATTGCGGCAAGAGCCATCTGATATGAGCAAGCAGGTATTTGCCGTATTGCTGTTAAACCGCTTTGTTGGAGAGAATCCATTTGCTGGCAGTGAAGGCGGTGGTTTCAGCGCAGGAAGCTTTGCCCGCCAGAGTGTGAGCAAGCTGCTGACCGAGCAACTGAACAACCTGGCAGCGGACCTGGTTGGTGGTGTTGACATCAACTTCGACGTAGCTTCAACGGATGATTATACAACTGGCAACCGCAGGAACCGTACGGATCTGAATGTTGGCATCAGTAAACAATTGCTGAACGACAGGCTAACGGTTACTGTAGGTAGCAACTTCATGCTTGAAGGTCCCCAGCCATCCAACCAGGGGTCCAATAATATTGCAGGTAACGTATCTGTCAACTACCAGCTGACAAGGGATGGAAGATACATGGTTAGATTTTACAGGAAGAATGAGTACGAAGGCATGGTGGATGGTTATGTGGTAGAAACAGGATTGGGTTTCCGGATGTCAGTGGATTATAACCGCTTCCGGCAGATCTTCCAGCAACGAAGGGTCAGAAGAGAACAACAAAAGGTGAACGCGGAAAATGAAGCAAAGCAAAAAGAACAAGAGCAACAAACAGAGCAGAAACAAAACCAGCAGACAAATGAACCGATCAAGGGTTAACATCTTCTTATGGATCACTTGCCTTACGCTGGCGGCATGCAGCACCACTAAAAATCTTCCTGAAGGTGAAAAACTGTATACCGGCGCAAGGGTAAGCTTTAACGGTAACAACTTAACAGCTAGGGAAAAGAAAGTTTTCCGCAGCGACCTGCAAGGAATGGTCCGGCCAAAAGCAAATTCCAAATTCCTGGGCATCCCTTTTAAGCTGCATTTTTATAACCTGTTTGGCAAAGCAAAACCAACTTCATTTTTTGGAAAGCTCAGGGATAAGATTGGAGAACCTCCCGTTCTATTAAGTACGGTTGACCTTGACAAAAATTCGAAAGTTCTTAGGAGCCATCTTGAAAATAAAGGATTCTTTAAGGCGGGTGTCACTGGTGATACTGTTGTAAAAGCAAAAAAAGCCAGTGCTAAATATGATGCGGAAGGTGGTGACAGGTACCATATCAATTCCATCGCATATATCAGCGACAGTTCCGAACTTGCCACCGCCATCATTGAAAGCTCCGGTGCATCACTTTTAAAGAAAGGCGATTCTTATGATCTTGATGTGATAAGGGGTGAAAGACTCCGGATCGATGCTTACCTTAAAGAAAGAGGCTTTTATTATTTCAATCCTGAACACCTTCTCCTCCAATACGACAGTACGATCGGCAATAACCTGGTGGACATGCGCATGGTGATCAAGCCGGAAACGCCCGCCAATGCAAGACAAGCCTATAGGATCAATAATGTTTATATCTACGGAAGCTACAGGTTGAATGCCACATCACTTGATACCAGCCGGGCCAATGCCGTGCAGTACGGTGGGTATTATGTGATTGACCGCCGCAACCGTTACAAACCAAAATTATACGAACAGGCACTCCAGTTCAGGCCCGGTGAGCTGTACAACCGTACAGACCACAACCTGACGCTGAGCCGCCTGATCAATCTTGATGAATTCAGGTTTGTGCGCAACCGCTTTCAGCCTGTGCCTGATACAGCTAAACTGGATGCTTACTATTACCTGACGCCCCTCCCCAGGCAATCGCTCAGGGGTGAGGTAAATTTCACAACCAAATCGAACAACCTGAATGGTACGCAATTAAGCGGAAGCTGGTTAAACAGGAACATGTTCCGCGCGGGCGAACACATTAGTTTAACTGCATACATCGGTAGCGAGATCCAGTTCGGTGGAAATTTTAAAGGATACAATACTTACAGGACCGGAGCAGAAGTAAACTTCGCGATCCCGCGGTTCTTTGTTCCGCTGATCGATATCAAAACCCGTGGTGGTTATGTCCCAAGGACCAACATCCAGTTGGGTTATGATGTTATGACCAGGCAAAAGCTGTATACACTTAACTCCTTCCGTTTTGGTTTTGGTTACCTGTGGAAAGAAAGCCTGCAGAAAAGCTATGAGTTCTACCCGGTTTCCATCAACTATGTGCAGCCGCTGAATGTGACCCAGGAATTTTGGGACAGCACCATGAAATATCCTTTCCTGAAAAGGATCGTTGATTCGCAGTTTATCCTGGGTACCACGTTCCAGTATAACTTCAATGAACTGGCCACAGGCGTTCAAAAGATCAATTCATTTTACTTCAACGGACTGGTTGACCTTTCGGGTAATATAGCAGGACTGCTGACCGGAGCCGACGCTCAGAACGGCAATCCGAAAAGGATCTTTAACGCAAGGTTCAATCAGTACATCAAGCTTGAAACAGATGCCCGTTATTACAGGCGTATTGGTTTGAATTCTACCTGGGCTAACAGGGTCATCATTGGGTTTGGTCATCCGTATGGTAACTCGGACCAGCTGCCTTATATCAAACAATTCTTCTCGGGTGGTAATAACAGTATACGGGCATTCCGAAGCCGCTCTTTGCTGGGTTCTTACCTCTTCCCGGGTGATACCACCAACCGGGGTTTCTTACCTGACCAGACAGGAGATATGAAAGTAGAATTCAATACAGAGTTCAGGCCCAAGATCAGTGGACCACTGTATGGCGCTCTTTTCCTGGATGCAGGTAACACCTGGCTGAAAAATCCCGATCCTGACAGGCCGGGTGCTGAGTTCAAAGGCAACTTCCTGAAAGACCTGGCCATTGGAGCCGGCGTTGGTATTCGACTGGACATTGTATTGTTTGTCATCAGGCTTGATGCCGCATTCCCGTTGCGTAAGCCATGGGAGTCCAATCCATGGGTGCTTAAACAAATTGATTTTACTCAAAAGGAATACAGAAGAGAGAATATTGTTTTCAACCTGGCGATCGGTTATCCGTTCTAGGGAAGCTGATGGCTATTGGCTTCGAGCTGTGAGCCGCGAGCTTCGAGCTTTGCGTGTTCAATGATTTTATTTCCTTGTCAATAGAATGATCTTCTAAGACCCTGACTTTAGTTTGTCTCCAGCTCAAAACTCGCAGCTCATAGCTCGCAGCTTCTCTCCTGTATTCCTTTGCGCTCCTTTGCGTTCTTTGCGGTTAATGCCTCTCTAAGCAGATTGAATCTGTAATGAAGACTGGACCTAAAGAACCAGAAACAAGAAACAAGAAACGCAATCGCGAAGCGATTGCAAATTCCTATTTTTGATCACCACCAAAACTGCTTTCTCATGTTCATCGGACATTTCGGCCTTGGCCTTGCCGCTAAAAAAGCGGCTCCTGCCGTTTCACTCGGACTGCTATTTACCGCCGCACAGTTTCTTGACCTGCTTTGGCCTACATTATTGCTTCTGGATGTGGAACAGGTAACCATTACCCAGGATCCAGCTGCACCTATTCCTTTGGTCTTTACGCATTATCCCATTTCTCACAGTCTTTTGATGGTATTGGGATGGTCTGTTTTGTTTGGCGCCATCTACAGGATGTTTCGCCGTGATAATAGAGGCGCTTTTATACTTGGTGTCTGTGTGCTAAGCCACTGGCTGCTTGATCTTGTTGTTCACCTGCCTGATCTTCCTTTGTATCCGGGTGGTGAAGAACGCGTTGGCTTTTCACTATGGAGATCGCCAATGGCAACACTTGCCATTGAAGCTGTGGTCTTTGTTACCGGCATTTATCTTTATCTGAAAAGCACAACTGCCAGGAATAAATGGGGCAAGATCAGCTTCTACATTCTTGTAAGTTTACTGGTGCTGGTGCACATTGCCAACATCTTTGGCGAAGCACCTCCTTCTGTTGAGGCTATTGCCTGGGCAGGCCAGCTGCAATGGTTGTTCGTGATCATTGCGTTCTGGGTTGACAGGAACCGGGATGCTGTAAGAAAGAACAGGGCAATGGAAAACACACCTGCAAAAAAACTGCACAATTCCAAGGCATTGTAAAATTTTCTGTTTTAATTAATGAAAATAACAGGCAGCACAAAAGTGCAGGGGACCTTATGTTTGTTTTGTGTTGCTGGCGACCATGCAGGCATTTTACTTATAAGTCTGATAGCAGCTTTGTTTAAAGCCATTTGATCTTCACTCAGAATTTGCAAATGGTCCTGTTGTACCTCAGCAAAGATCACCTTTCCTGCATCCGATAAATAAATGCGCACCTGGACTGAACTCCTGGCCAGCGAAATAGGGATTCCTTTTGGTATTTCCAGGTTGTTACCAATGAATTTATATAAGCCCTTGGTGCCTCCTGGGAATTTAGGATTGACTTCAACTGCATGAAACAGTGGTTGATCCTTAATTGAACTATCGCCCCAGGATTGGGCAAAGAGGTTTGAATGAATCAGAAATAAAGAAAAGAGACAAATAAAGTATTTAAAAACATTCATAAGATTGATTTAATATCCTTGTAGTAAAGGTGCCTTTTTATAATTAATCTATAACCCATTATTTCCATTGCTCCTTTCTGTAATTCTCTTTCTTACAGAGAAATTTATAAGAATGAAGTGGAGCAAATATGTTGTTTGTTCTTGGCACTTTAACCGCAAAGAACGCAAAGAGGAAACGCAAAGATTATTGCATGTATTCCTTTGCGCTTCTTTGCGCTTGCTTCGCGCACTTTGCGGTTAAAGTGCCTTTCAAAGCAAGCAGTTTATATAAGAAAAATTGCATCCAAACAACCAAAACAAGAAACAAGAAACCATAAACTAAAAACTATAAACCATAAACTCGCCATTATATTACCGCTATTGGAACAACCATCCCCATCTCTGAAATGATCTCTCTTTTCAATTCAATTTTAGCAACCTTTGTTACCTCAACATGGTATTGCTTTGCTTTCATTAATTCAGGTTGCCGCATTGCTAAAAAATGGGTACTGGTGATCTGAAAAGGATTTTTTTCAAAATGTATCTTGTGGTCAACCATTCCAAAAAGGTCTTTTTTGTCTGCTTCACTGAGCTTCCGGATTTCCAATACACGGATCACTCCAATAAGCTTTACCTGGTTCTTAAGGTCCTTCTGGATTTTATACACCCCAATACTATACAACCAGGTTATTAAAATGGCAACGGGCAGAACAATAAACCATAAGGTATAAGAAGGACCAAGATCATTGAATAAAGTACCTGAAGCTTTTGAATTCATGGTACGCAGCGAAAGTAATTTCAGATATTCACTTGGAATGAATAAGATAACAAGAAAAAAACAAAGATGTAGGTGGCTCCCTTTCTAAGTATCCTTTGACTTTTTGATAAATAATCTTCCAGTTTAAATACATCGTGCTCCGTCATTGGAACTTCCGTTACCTGCATAGCTGCGTTTATTTTTATTTCCTGGTACCAATATCAAAAAATAATGATTATTTCCAGCACTTGTAAAGCAACATCTTGTTCCTGTTTTCCACCAATGAGCGTTTACATCACTGCCGGAGTTGATATGATGCAAAAACTGGGAGCCGGTTCCATCTTTTGAATGATCACCTCTTTTATTTTAAAATCATTCCTTTTAAGAACGTCTTCCGCCATTAATGCCAGCGACTTTGTTTTATCAAATGGTGGCTGGTTGAATAAGAAGAACTGACCGCCATGCTTTAAATGCTTTTTTACCTGTGGCAGGTAATTTCCGGGATCTTGCCAGAAGACGCTTACATTGAATGCGACCACCTTATCAAACAGTTGATCATCAAAATACACATACCCATAATCTTCCTGTATCAACTGCACCAGGCCCTGGCCTTCAGATTGCCTGTTACGTTTCTGTGCAGACTGGATCATGGATTCAGACCTGTCAACCCCTATGATCTTCCCGGTAGTGATGGATGGGACCATCCTTTCAACTAAAATTCCGGATCCGCAGCCAATTTCAAGAATAATGTCTGAAGGTGCCGGTTGAATGATGGATAAAGCCCAATCGAACCGTTCTTTCAACAATGCTTTACGCATGACTTGATCAGGTATAAATTCAGTTAAGAACCAAGCATCATTTCCAGTCTCGCTGCTACTTTGCCTGCGTTGGGCAGCATGGCTGCCTCCAGCCCGGTATTCAGCGGCACTGCCGGAAGGTCCATAGCACCCAGCACCTCCACCGGAGCATCCAGCCATTGAAAACAATTTTTTGAAATGCGTCCTGCAAGCGCTTCCGCAAAAGAGTTGTTTTGCTGCTCCTCTGTAAGCACCAGGCATTTGCCATGTTTCTTTATAGTTGCATACACCAGTTCTTCATCCAATGGAAACAATGTTCGCAGGTCTATGATCTCAACCCTGCCACCAAAATTCCTTGCAGCACTCTTTGCCCAGTAAACACCCATGCCATACGTAATAATGCAGACAGATTCACCACTGGCCACCATTTCAGCAGAAGCTTCCTGCACAACGGCACCCTTGCCGAAGGGCAGGATGTAATCTTTTGATGGCTCAATGGACTTTGCATCTTCTGTACCGTGCACCTTGCTCCAGTAAAGACCCTTGTGCTCGAGCATGACAACCGGATTGGGATCATGAAAAGCAGCTTTCATCAATCCTTTCATATCGGCCGCATTGGAAGGATAAGCGATCTTAATACCTTTGATGGTGAGCAATGTTGATTCAACACTCCCACTGTGGTAAGGACCACCACCGCCATAAGCACCAATTGGTACCCGGATGATGGCGGACACCGGAAATTTTCCGCAGGACAGGTAACATGATTTGGATATCTCTGTCACCAGTTGATTAAAACCCGGATAGATGTAATCTGCGAACTGCACTTCAACAATTGGCTTTACGCCAACTGCGCTGAGTCCAACCGTAGACCCGATGATGTAGGCTTCCTGTATTGGCGTGTTGAACACGCGGTGATCACCAAACTGATCCCCTAGCGTAGCTGCCTCACGAAATACACCACCAAGCCTTTTACCTACGTCCTGGCCGTATAGTATGCAGGCCTCGTGTTCTTCCATCAATTCGCGGATGGCAAACAAGGCAGCATCCACCATGATCACCTTATTTTTTCCAGCACCTGCCCTCTGACCCTTTTCTTCGGTTACCGGTGTAGGAGCAAACACATGATCACGCACTGTTGCAGTATCTGGCTCGGGTGCCGCAACAGCACGATCGAATTGCGACTGAATATCCTCCCTTACCTCTTTCTCTATATTGATCAGGTCTTCTTCTGCGAATTGCTGCAGTAATGCACTCCTTAATTTGGGAAGGGGATCGCTGCAGGCATGTTTGGCCAGGTCTTCATCTGTACGGTAGAATTCTTTTCGTACCCCGCTTGTATGGTGGTTCAACAGGCAAACCTTTGCATGCACCAGCCAGGGCTTCCGGTGCTGGCGCACATGTGCCACTACCTTACGCATTGTCTCAAAACTTTGAAAAAGGTCGGTGCCATCCACCCTGATCTTATTCATGCCTTTGAAACCTTCAGCGTATTCAAAAGCATCCATGGCACGGCCTTCTTCTGCTGAAACGGAAATACCCCATTCATTGTCCTGCACCAAGTAAATAATGGGCAGTCCTTTTAATACGGCGAATTGAAACGCTTCACTCACTTCACCTTCCGTAACGGATGCATCACCCAGTGAACAAACCACTACCGGCAGTTCACCATCAGGTCCTTTTTGCAGCAGGCCGGATTGAATGGATTCAAGGTATTGTATGCCTTGCGCCAGCCCTGTTGTTGGAATGGCCTGCATTCCGGTAGCGCTGCTCTGGTGAATGATCTTTGGCCTTTCTGCATGACGGCTGTTAGGATGCGAATAATAACTGCGGCCTCCAGTGAACGGATCACCAGCTTTGGTCAGTAATTGCAGCATCAATTCATAAGGCTGCCAGCCCATGCCTAATAAAAGACTTTCATCGCGGTAATAAGGGCTGACCCAGTCATTGGGTTTCAGGTTAAAAGCGGTGGCAAGCTGGATGGCTTCGTGGCCCCTTGAAGTAGAGTGAACATATTTTGTAACGGGCCGGTTGGCTTCATAGGTTTCTGACATCACCCGGACACTGAACATCAGCCGGTAAGCAAGCAATAATTGTTGACGATCCATTCCGGCAAATTTAAGCGAGAATTACAGCCGAAAGAAGCTTCCCTGGGACAACTGGTGAAAACCTGTATCGTGAAATTGTTTCAGTAGTAACCAGTAAACACTGGTCTTTACGATCCTTTGATCTTGACATATGTTGTCATGAATTGTTAAGGTGAAATTGCTTCACCTTCACCATGCTATTTACTCTGCGTTTTACAGATTCATAGCTGAAGCAGATTGAAGAGAGGATCTTGCCGGACCAATTACTTCACCTCTAGGTTCAGGAGACTTTCTTCCTCCATGAATCCTTCCACTTCATCACCCACAACGATCTCGCCTACGCCGGCAGGAGTGCCAGTAAAAACCAGGTCGCCGATGTTGACGGAAAAGAAGTTGGAGATATAGGAAATGATGTAATCGAAATTGAAGATCATGTTGGCAGAATTACCCTGCTGCACCAGCTCCTTGTTCTTGTACAAACCAAAATTGATCTCTTTTTTGGCTTTTACATTGGCCAGTGGCACCCACTTGCCAATAACAGCAGAATTGTCCCAGGCTTTGGCCTTTTCCCAGGGGAGGCCTTTTTCCTTTAGTTCATTCTGAATGTCACGTGCAGTGAAGTCAATACCCACAGTTACAGCGTCGTAGTACTTATTGGCGAATTTTTCCTGTATGTATTTTCCGTTCTTGGAAATACGCAGCACCAGCTCGCATTCATAATGCAACTCGTTGGTGAACTCAGGGTAATAAAAAGGAGTATGTGGTTGAAGCAAAGCACTTTTAGGCTTCATGAAAATGATCGGCTCATCTGGAACATCATTGCCTAATTCTTTTGCATGTGCTCCGTAATTCCGTCCTACGCAAAAAATCTTCATAACTGAATTGGTAGTTTATAGTTAAATACGAAAGGATACTAACCCGGCACGGGTTGTTTATCCTTTATATTTATGGCTTCACCAGAGAATTGGACTTACAGGATTGGGATTAGGTGTGGTTGGTGCGCTAAAGTAAATAAATACTCTTATTCTTCATAACGTAATTTCCACATTATTGATTTTGTTCATTGTAGCCGTTAACCCAACCGTTATAAAGCTCTCAATGGCTTCGACACATTTATTGATCTTAAGTTTAACGACAGGCTCTTCTTCAGGTTGCCACTTTGATAATACAAAATCAGCCTGCTTTCCTTTAGGGTAGTTGTTTCCAATTCCAAAACGCAATTTTGGGTATTCTGTTGTATTCAATACTTCCTGGATGCTTTTCAATCCATTATGGCCTGCATCACTTCCCCCCGCCCTGATCCTTAGTTTGCTCAACGGTAAAGCAAGGTCGTCCACAACCGTAAGGGTTTGCTCAATGCCTACTTTTTCTTTGTCGATCCAGTATTTGACAGCCTTGCCACTCAGGTTCATAAAAGTAGTAGGGCAAACACAAACAACTGTCCTGCCCTTCCACCGAACATCTGCTACAAATGCAAGCCGGTCCTGCCTGAAAGCTGCTCCATGTTTAGTGGCAAATGCCATGGCCACATCAAACCCGATATTATGACGGGTGTGTGCATATTCATTGCCAACATTGCCTAAACCAAAAAGGATGAATTTCATTTTGATTTCTGATAAGCTTACAATTAAAACGGGTCAACAACTTTTATTTTATCCGATGCTCTGCAAAAAATCTTAACCACATAACAAGTCAAAAATAAAAATCCCGCTCCATTGGAAGCGGGATCTTTTATTGATGCGTTCAGCATTATTTCTTTCCGGCAGCTTTTGCAGGAGCAGCAGCCTTCGCAGGCGCAGCAGCGCCTTTTGCAGGAGCGGCAGCAGGTGCAGCACCTTTGGCAGGAGCTGTTGCTTCTTCCTGGCGAAGCGCACGTGTTGTTACAACTGATGCGATCGGGATCCTTGGTGAGTTCAGGAATTCGTAATTCTCTTCCTTCACATCCTGAACACGGATGTTGCCTCCGATCTCCATGTTCTCTACGCTCACTTCAATCTGCTCTTTCAGGTATTTTGGATAGGTCTTTACCTTCAGCGCTTTCATTTTAGTGATCAGTCGTCCGCCGGCTTTTACGCCTGCAGCAACACCTGTGTACTTCAATGGAATGGTGGCAATCACCTTTTTGTCTTCAACCAACTCAAGCAAGTCCACGTGGATCAGCTCATCATCGATCTTGTCAAACTGCAGATCTTTCAAAATGCAGCGATAGGTTTTGCCATCTACTTTAACTTCTGCAAACTGGAAGCTTGGTGTATATACTAAAGGCCTGAACGCCTTTGCAGGAGCTACAAATGTGATTTCCTGCGCACCCCCGTAAATTACACCAGGCACGAGTTCCTGAGAGCGAAGCTGGCGGGTGGCTGACTTGCCATGTTCGGTCCTCAGTTGTCCTTCGATTGTAATTGTATTCATGTATTTGAGTTTAAAAAATTTCATGGCCATAGGTGATGATCCATTTCAGGATACAACACTTTCGGCTATTTGTCTCTACTCTGCGAATGAAAGAACAGGTTGTTGATGCTCTTGTTCTCATACGCATTCCGGATGGCTACTGCAAATAGTTCCGCAACAGTGATCGCTTTGATCTTGTTGCTGTCCCTCAGCAGGGGTATGGTATCGCATACGATCAGTTCTTCCAGTGCAGAATTTTCAATGGTATCATAAGCCTTACCACTAAGCACCGGATGCGTGATCAATGCCCTTACCGTACGGGCGCCTTTTTCCTTTAAAAGAGCTGCGCTTTTTGCCAATGTTCCACCGGTATCGCAGATATCATCAATGATCACAATATCCTTGTCGGTCACATCTCCTATTACCACCATGCTGGCGATCTCGTTGGCCCGTTTCCGGTGCTTATCGCAAATCACCATTTCGGCTTCGAAATAAGAGGCAATTTCCCTGATCCTGTTGGTAGCGCCTACGTCAGGGGCCGCAAAAGTAAGGTTTTCAAGCCGCAATTGTGTTATATAAGGTATAAAAACAGCCGAACTGTCCAGGTGATCCACAGGTATATCAAAGTACCCCTGGATCTGCGGCGCATGAAGGTCCATGGTGATCACCCTGTTGGCTCCGGCGGAAACCAGCATGTTGGCGATCAGCTTACTGCCAATGGCTACCCTTGGACGGTCTTTCCTGTCCTGGCGGGCATATCCGTAATAAGGGATAACAGCGATGATCTTATAAGCTGAGGCGCGGCGGGCCGCATCGATCATTAAAAGCAGCTCCATTAAATTATCCGCTGGGGCATAAGTGCTGGCTACCAGGAAAACAAAATCGCCACGGATACTTTCGAGGAAAATGGGTTGGATCTCCCCGTCACTGAACTTTTGAATGTTGATCTTTCCCAGCTGGCATCCATACTTTTTACAGATCTGTTCTGCCAGTTTCTGAGAGCCGGTACCGGCAAAAATTTTAGCGAAAGGAGAATTCATGGCTGTAGATGTGCGGCGAAGATATTAACCCCACATCTAAATGAGCCAAAAAAGGAAAAAAATGAGCTACGTCATGAAATGGTGAAAAATTCGGGAAAATAAAAGGTGAAAAACGGGCAAGCAATGATTCTTTTCCCCCTTCCATTTTCCCGAAAGGCTGCTATTTTACTGGTTGTAGGCAGTGGCGCTGATCTGCGTGGCAGATATGTCCATAGGCTTTTCAGTAGTAGTAGCGGAAGCCATGTCCTGGTCTCCATTTACGCTGTAATAAACAGTACGGCAAACAAAGATGGCCAGGAATAAAGAAATACCATAAATCAGGGTGAAAAACAATACCGGGTGTAAGGCACCCATACCGGAGGTAGAACTACGTCTCATAGGCTTGGTTTAAGGTTGTTTTCTAAAAGGATTGGATAATGATTAACAGACACAAAATAAACACCTCAACTTATTTATGCAAGCGGAGAAATACTCAATCAAACAGTGGGCAAAAGACGACCGGCCGCGTGAAAAGCTCCTTGCCGGTGGAGCTTCCGTTTTAAGCAATTCAGAACTAGTGGCCATCCTGTTGAACCATGGCACAAGGGAGCGGTCCGCCCTGGACCTGGCGCAGGATGTGCTCAGGGCAGGAAAAGACGACCTGAATGAGCTGGGAAAGCTGTCTATCGGGGAGTTAACCCGCATTAAAGGTATTGGGTCAGCCAAGGCGGTTTCGCTGGTGGCTGCCATGGAACTTGGCCGCCGCAGGCAGGCCTGCATTTCAAGGGAAAAAGAGGTGGTGCAAAGCAGCACAGATGTTGCCAGGTATCTTCAAACCCTGCTCAGGGATTACCGCCACGAGGTATTTGCCGTCCTCTTCCTTAACAGGGCCAATAAAGTCAACCATTTCCAGATCATTTCCGAAGGCGGCATTACTGGTACGGTAGCAGATCCAAGGATCATCCTTAAAAGAGCCCTGGAGGAAGATGCGGTAAGCCTGGTCCTGTGCCATAACCACCCTTCCGGCAGCCTCAAACCCAGCCGGGCTGACGAGGAGCTGACCTTCAAAATAAAAGAAGCCGCCCGCTATTTCGACATCAAGGTGCTGGACCACCTGATCGTGTCTGACGATGGGTATTTTTCGTTTGCGGATGAGGGAATATTGTAGGGTTTAAGGTTTCTGGTTTCTTGTTCTTCAGACACAGTCATCCTTTATAAGTTTCAAATGCGTAGAAAGCATTAACTGCAAAGGACGCAGAGGAGCGCAAAGAGGCGCAAAGAATAAATGACACAACTTTGCGATTCCCTTTGCGATCTTAGCGTCCTTTGCGGTTTAGATTATGGTCTTGCTAAGTGCTGATTGAAAAGATTTCAGATCCATCGACCTAAGAACAATAAACAAAAAACACAAACCATAAACGTTCGCCAAAGGCAAAAAACATCATGCTTGCGCTGCAGGGCCGCCGAAGGTCATTGGGATCTGAACTTCTTCCAGGTCTTTGATGGGACCATTGGTGGATTCGTACCGGTTGACATTTTCCATCAGCGCTTTCATAAAGCGCTTGGCATGTTGTGGGGTAAAGATGATGCGTGATTTCACCTTGCTTTTGGGAGTACCAGGCATCACATTTACAAAATCAATTACAAATTCAGCATGAGAATGGGTGATGATAGCAAGGTTAGCATAAGTACCTTCTGCTACTTCTTCCGATATCTCTATATTGATCTGGTTCTGCGGTTGCTGGTCTGCCATGTTCATTGATTTAAGGTGCGAAAAACTTCAATTAAATAAGATTCAGGGTTGGAAGAAAACAGGTCTTCATTGATTACAGGTGAAACATCCCGGATACTTCTGAACTCTTTGATAATGCTGACAGGCCTTGCCTTCAGCTTCTTTAATTCCTTTGTTTCTGTATCCAGGTAGTAGTAGGAATAATTCAGGTCAAACTGCTTCAGGTTCGATTGCACAATATTGGTTGGAACGATACCGAGCTCTGAAAAATATTTCTTGTACAGGCGAAACCTGCCCTCACCGTGCAGCACCTGGAAAAAACACGATGAAACAGGATCGATTATTTTAGAGCTGATAAAATGTAATTCATCCTTTCTTCCATCCAGTTCGTAACTGTAAGTAAATGAATCCAGATCTGCGGCTTTGATCACATAAGGTTTGCCACCATTAAGGCTGTCAAACATTTCCAGCTGCTGGTAATAGGTATTGTAATTGATGGAAGCTGACCTGCCATTTGTCTGGTTGGCATAGAGCGTTCCGGAATGCTGCGGACCAAACAGGTAAGGTGTTCCCTGCACTTTATAATTTGAGATCACCACGTAGCTGTTACGCTGGCTTTCCAGCAGCATGTGGCTGAAGCGTTGTGCAGGATCCAGGTAAGTATTTCTGGTAATGTCATTACTTGTAAGTGTGGGTGTAACGCCTGGGTTGGTGCCACCCTGGCTCAAGCAGGAAATGGTAACAATAAAGCTCACCATAAGAAGGAACAGCTTACAAAAAGACATGAAGTAAAAGTAAGGATTTTGAACTGATATTAAGGAACGTGCAGCAGTTGTACCAGGACATTCAATAGTAGTAGGACTGGTTCAAGCATGGCTATTGATAACAATAATGAAGAACAAAAAAAAGTCCTCCCTGCCGGGAGGACTTTAAATTTAAGCAATTGGCTTTTATGGCCTCGGGCCACAATAGATCAGGGTATCAATAACAATCCAGGCCGGATTATTATTTAATCCCATTTTTACATACAGTGTTTTGGTCTGAGGATCAAAACGGCTGTCGTAAGCTGCTCCTGGACCAGGAAAGTTTACTCCAATACCGGCACCACCGCAACCGGTAGTCGCCCAAGAAGTTACGTTGGTAACTTTATCGGTTGTTGGATTCATTGTAAAATCAAAGTTCACGTTGCAGAAGCCGGCATAAAATGCATTTCCTCTCCACAAAGGCTGGCTGCTCATCCTTACACTGCTCGGACCCGTTGTTGTCAGTGTCAGGCCGTAAGCACAGTTGGTGCTGACAAGGTAAGGTGCGGAAGTATTACTACCCAGGTTCGCGTAAGCCTGCAGGCGGTAAATGCCATCATACTTGTTCTTGATGTTAAAGGAAAAAACAACATTCTTCATGTTGCTCGCGATGGTGTAACCATTGCTAACGCCGGAAATAGTAAGTCCAAGGCCATATTTCCTTACAGGGTTCAGAATGGAAGCATTCGGAATTGTAATCACTACATCAACAAACCTTTGTCCTGCAGGGATGGTAACTGTAGCTGGCACAATAAACGAACCTGCCGGCAAAGGCTCAAGACCAGCATCGGTTGCCAGTGTTGGGTTCACCGTAAGGGATACAGTAATATCTTCCCTGGCAGGGCCGCTTGATTCCAGGTTGACAGCGGTTGATATTCTCTGGACCGTATCAACCGAATTCAGTGCAACACTGATAGGGCTTACTGTAGACTGGGGAAAGCTGATACCTTTCTGTTCAGAAACCACCGTACCGTATTGCTGATCTTCAAATCCTTCGTCTTTCAAACATCCGGTAACGCCTGCCACTACAACACCGGCGAAAAGGAAGGAGACTAAATATTTTTTCATGCTGTTTTATTTTTAAGATGAATCTTCAGTTGTTAGTTCACATCCCAGAATACCCTGTTAGAGAATACATTCACGTTACCTTCCGCCGCTACGTTGGTTGGGTTATAATTGTATTCATTCTGTGGATACAACAACCTTACGGGGATCTCTGTGCGGGTGTTGGCAGGCCATACAGAAATTGGCGGACCTTCGTCGAAACCGATCGCAGAACCACCAAATCCATCGCCACCATAGACCATGTGACCGGTACCGTTGATATTGATCCTTCTGTAGTCAGACCAAACTTCAAAAGGGGCAACGGCATTCAGTGCAAACCATTTCTGCATCATAATGGTCCAGATCTTATTTGTTGAAACAGCAAAATCCACATCACTGTAAGTTGCATTATTGGTGCGGTAAGTAGCAGCAGCAGTAGCTGCATTAGGAACACCGAGCCAGATGAATGATTCTGTAATTGCATTTTCATACAATGTCTGTGCTGAAGGACCTGTAGTGATCCAGCCTCTTTGCCTGGCTTCAGCCTGAAGGAACATGCTTTCAACACTTGTCAGGATCCATGCGCGGGAAGAGGCTCCATCGGGAAGGATACCAGGACCATCCACTGTAGAAAGTGTTTGACCTGCGTTTGCAGAGTTGGCCGGCTGGCCATAGGCTACACCCCTTTGAACAGCATTTACCGGTGATGTTGGTTTTTTATAAAAACGGTCAATACGAGGATCGCCATTCCATTTGTAATAATCAATGGCAAAAGCGTTAGCCCTGATGATACCACCGGTAGCGGTACCGTTTTCATTGGCAACGAATGCCCTGTAATAAGGATTGGGCTTGGTTGGGGTAAAGCCCGGGTTGATGTGGGCAGACTCCCCTGTACCAAGAAATCCTTCGGTGGTGATCTTTGCCATTTCACCGGCAATGTCAAAACCCGGGACTGCATGTACGTGAACTAGCATGCGCAGTTTCAGTGTATTGGCAAATTTGATCCATTTGGTCTTGTCACCTTTGTATGCGAAATCGGTTTCAGCAATGTTGGGGTTTGCATCAAGGGATGAAGCAACAGGATCCTTCAATACAGTGATCGCAGTGTCCAACTGGCGAAAAAGGTCTTTATAAATGTCAATGCCTTTATCATACTTCGGTGTACGATTGGCATTACCCTGTAAAGCCTGTGTGTACGGAACATTGCCATACACATCAACCAGCATCTGGAAAGCATGTGCCTTCATGATGCGTGCAACGCCTGCATAGATGCCGGCACCTGCAGCTGTGGCATTCTTCAGCACATAATCGTAGTTGTTCGCATTGGCGTACAGGTTGTTCCAGATAGCAACCTGGAAGTCATTGGTGAAGGTATAGGTCTCTTCATCTGTAATTGCCTGGTAGTCACCTGATCTTGCCCAGTAACCCAGCCAGTTCTGCATGAATTTCCAGTTGGCATCAACGATGGTGCTGGTAGATTGCAATGCTGCAGGGAATACATCTGAATAAGTCGCGGTGGACCCTGTGATCTCATCAGGGTTGGTGTTGATGTTGAAATCTTCTTTTTTACAACCTGTCACCGCGGTGATGGCAAGGACTGCAAAAGAAGACAGATATAATAGTTTTCTCAATTTCATTTGATTGATTTTAGAACTGAACACTAATGTTTGCAGCAAAATTCCTTGTTGGAGGCATGTTGTAAGCTGTACTTCTGCCGGTAGCATTACCAGTATAAGAGTTACCTCCATTCGCAGAGAACTCAGGGTCTGTCCACTGGTTGGATTCAGGTAACCACATGAAAAGGTTACGTCCTGATACACCAACCATGATACTTTTAACAACGTTACCACCAAACCAGTTTCTAACAGGCAGGTTGTAGTTCAGAGCTACTTCCCTTAATTTCCAGAAAGAACCGTCAGCCAGGTAGTTGGATGTTACTGAAGTATTCAGAGCACTGTTCCAGAACTCTCTACCATAAGTCTGCGTGAAAATATCATTGTTCACAACAAATTTTCCGGTACCATCATCATACACTGAATTAGGCCATACGAAAGCACGGCGTCCGTTCTGTGCGCTTCTTTCAGAGATACCGTTATCGTCAAGGAATCCACCCAGTTCATCAGCTACGATCTGGTTACCGGTGCGGTAATCAGCAGTAGCGCTGAAGGAAAGGTCTTTCCATGTAATTCCAAGGTTAAGACCCAGGATGTTATCAGGCATGGTCTTGCCAAACATGGTCAGGTTAGGATTTGCTGTAGGCATACCTGTAACCCTGTCTACTACAACTCTTCCAAGCGGGTCCCTGATATAATCAGTGAGCTTGAACATGTATGCAGACTGCCCAACGATCACATAGTTAAAGTTGCCGATACCCAGTTCGTCAACACCATCTACCAGTTTGTAAACCTCATTGGACTGGTGGGTATAGTTGATCTTGAAATCAACATTTACGCTACCAAGTTTAACCAATGGCGTCAGGCGAAGATCAACTTCTACGCCGCTGTTCTTGAAAGAAGCAGCATTCAGGAATGACTTTGTATATCCGGTTGTATTTGAAATGGTGATCGGGATGATCTGGTCTGTATTGTCCTGGTTGTAATAAGTTGCTTCAATGTTGATGCGACCATTTACAAAACCTAATTCAACACCGGCTTCCTTGTTCACAACAAACTCAGGCAACAATTGCGGAGGATAGAAAGTAGTTCCTACAGTGTAACCTGATACACTTCCATATGGGAAGAAAAGTCCGGTACCGAAAGTAGATTCGTTATCATAGGCATTCAAAGCAGCAAGGCTTCCGGTTTTTGACCAGGCACCACGCAGTTTGAAATAGTTCATGATCTTGTTGTTCTTGATGCCGGGGATCAGCTCGTGCAAAAGAATGGAAGTGCTGACACCGGGATAAAAGAAGTCAATGTCTTTGTTTTCAAAAACACCACTTGCAGGAACAAGACGGCTGTCCCGGTCGTAGCTGGCCGTACCTTCAATAAAGATCTTCTGGTCCCAGTCGAAAGACAGGCGGCCGAAGAAACGATCCATCCGTGTACGGCTGTTGTCCACCGTTACATTAGGCTCGCCCTTACGTGCAACAACACTCAGGAACTCAGAAGTTCCGAGGTTGCCGCTGCCTACAATCAGTTGTTTCTGGCGAATGGTACGGTACTGGTAACCCAGCATACCCTGTAAGCCAAATTGAGCAAAGCGCTTGTTGAAATTTGTATTGAACTCCGAAGTGATCCTGCTTGCGATCAGGTTCTGGTCAGATACCTGCGCTGCAACATTCACATCAGAAGGATAATGCCTGGTTTGGTGGAAAGCAGAATGTGTAAACGCGCCAACTGTGTTGCGTGTTTCGGTGTTGGAGATCGCAGCACTCAGCCTGTACATGAACCCGAGCCATGAAGTAGCTTTAAAACTCAGTTCTGTATTACCAAAGATATCATCACCTTTTTGCGTAGACCTGTAATTGTCTTTTGCAAAATAGGGCGTTTTTCCAAAGTTACCCAGGAAGGTAGTGTAGTATCCATCGGGGCTGGAGAAGTAATCATTCCTCCAGTCTTTGTAATTCCTTAAATTAATATGACCTGGTGCACCTGTAACAGTATAGTATACCGCACGGTTGTTGTTGGCAACATTGGATGACTGGTTGGTATAACGGAGGTTGAAACCCGCTTTGAACCTTCCGTATTCCCTGTCTGATCTTAAAGTAACCGCCCTGCGATGGTTCTCATCATCAGGCATGACCCCCTTGATGTCAACGTTCTGTGCGCTCAGGTAAAAATCACCTGTAGAGAAAGACACATCCGTCTGGTTAGTGATACCTGTATTGAAGAAATCCCTTCTTCCATTTTTAATATAAGAATAGGGAACGCGCTGGATGTTGCCATTTGGATCAGGCTCACCCAGTTCTACCATTTCACCATTGAACTCTGGTCCCCAGCTTTGCTGCTCAACAGGATCGTAAATACCGTAGCCATTAGGATCGGTACTGTATCCAGAGCCATAGCGCTCCTGGAATTTAGGCATGTAAGAAATCTTTTCAAGCTGTGTCGAGTTACTGACGCTGATCACTGGCCTGCCGCGTGTACCTCTTTTAGTGGTAACGATGATCGCACCGTTCACACCATCAGAACCGTAAACCGCTGTAGCTGAAGAAGACTTCAGTACAGTAACATCGGCGATGTCGTTTGGATTGATGGAAGAAAGGTAACCAAGACCAATTGGAACGCCATCAAGGATCAGCATCGGCTGGTTGTTACCGGTAAGGGAGCGGATACCGCGAAGCGTGATCCTTGTATCTCCGAACACACCGTTGTTGGTGGTCATGATGTTAAGTCCTGATACCTTGGCCGTCAAACCATTCTGAAGGTTGGTAGGACGTGCTGCCGTAAGTTCTGAACCTCTCACTTTAGCAGTTGAATAACCCAGTTCTTTAGACTGCCTTTGTACACCCATTGCCGTAGTAACAATAACCTCCTGCATGTTGTTATTTGCAGTCAGGGCAATGCTTTGGACGCCTGGTCCGGGTGTGTGTGTAATTGCATTGAATCCGCTGGAGCTGATTGTAAGGGTAGCACCCTCCCTGATTGAAATGGAGAAAGCGCCGTTGTCATCTGCGCTAACCGTGTTTGAAGTACCAGTTTCTGAAACAGTTGCGAAAGGAACTGGCTGGTTGTTGTTGTCCCGAACCTGGCCCGTCACTGTTCTCTTTTGAGCAAGTGCCGCTATACTCAATAGCATCAGCACTGCAAGCAGTGATACAATTTTTCTCATGTAAGTCAGTTTTTGATTAAAAGCTTTTTTGATCCTGTAGTCCGCAGAAGCAATACTGAAGAGACAAGTGCTTTATGAACTCTGCTGCCTAAGGTAGGCTTTTTATAAAAATTACTTAAATTTTTTAAGAAGTTTTACGTGATTATAAGCGGAGATATACGCTTGGCAGCGGTAAAAGAAAAGCCGCCCGAAGGCGGCTCATCCATATAAATGCTTCTAAATTATTGACTTAGAACTTATCCCACCACAGTTTAGTTTCTACATCGTCTCCTCCGATGGCAGCAGCTGCCAGTTCGTAGTTGCGCCTGTTTACATTCTGCTCGTTTACCGGGTAAGGATAACGGACTGGAATAGCCGAGTAGGCATCCTGTGCTTCTTCCAGTACAGGGTGATCCAGCCTTCTCCATTCTATCCAGGCATCCCAACCCCTGTTGTAAAGTGCAATCCATTTTTGTACTCCGATCCTTTGCTTGTATTGTAAGGGATTGTACATCACAGAAGGCTGTGCAAGGTAAGCAGTAGCTTCAGCTGCTGTTCCACCCCAGTACAGGATAGATGCAGTTACGCCTGCGTTATAGTGTGTAGCAGCTGTACCACCTACATTGAAACCTCTTTGAGCGGCTTCAGCCAGGAACAATTCCAGCTCTGCATAGTCAAGCAGCAGGCCCGGGAAAGTTGGCGAAGTGATATTTGGATGCACATGTGAATACGGAGAATAAGCAGACTGTACGCCTGGATCTGCTCCGGAATAACCACCTGTTGGATCGGCAGTGAAGAAATTGTCGATCCTAGGATCTTCCAATGACTCCAGGCTGTCAATCAGAGTGCTGGCTGCAACAAAGTCATCACGGCCGCTCTGCACCAGGTCAACCCAAATTGGGTTGGTGTTTGGAGGTGCATTACCGTAAGCAACGTTTGCATTGTCTGCGTTGGAAGTGAATACACCACTTGCCACTGCTGATTCAACAGCTGTTCTTGCTTTGGTAGGATCGTCATCTACAATGGTCATGGCCATTTTCACCTTTAGCGTGTTGGCGTATTTTTTCCATTTGGTCACATCTCCACCGTATACTAAATCAGCTGAGCCGAGACTTCCGCTAGTGGTCACCATATTGCCAATGGCAACATCAAGGCGGGCCAGCAGGTCGTTGTAAATGGTCTTGGCATCATCGTATTTAGGGAATGGCTTGTTGATGTCCAATGCTTCAGTATAAGGAATATTACCGTAAGTGGTTACCAGGTAATACCAGGCCTGTATCTCCAATACTTCGGAGATGGCAAGCTGATTCTTACGAATATTAGCATCAGAAACGTCACCTGGGATCAGTGCCTTTGCTTCACGAAGGTCCCTGATCACATCCCTGTACAAAGCGTTCCAGGTAGCGTCATTGATCTCGCGACCGCCAAGGTCGTACTGGCTTTCTTCCGGATACTGTGTTTCCTGCCAGTGCTGAACGATCAAACGGAAGATGTTCAGGTTAACATTGGAAGAGGCCAGCGTATTGCTTAAAGAACGCTGTGCGTTGGTAAAGAAGGCATATGATGGCAGTGTGGCGGGGTTTTTAGGATCCACATTCAAACTGGATAGATCCTTTGTACAGGCCCCGAGCACCAGCACCATTACCGTTAAGGCATAAATGATTTTTTTCATGGTCTTTTATTAAAATCTGAATTTAACGTTGAAGGTCACTGTTCTAGTAGTTGGATACGCACCACTCTGGTAACCCTGGAGGTTGCCTGAGCTGATGGTCTCTTCAGGATCAGCATAAGGAATGTTCTTGTCGATGATCCAAAGATTTCTACCTACTAAAGACAGGTCAATGCCTTTGATTGGCTTGATCCTTCCGATCAGGTTTGAAGGGATAGAATAACCCAGTACCATTTCTCTCAGTTTCACATAGCTGGCATCGTAAACGAAACCACCTGCCGGCTGGCGATAACCAAGCGTACCTTCAGTGTTTGACCTGCGCAGCGTGTTAGGTTTTCCATCAGGTGCTACGCCTGGAAGGATGATACCACCACCAGTTGCAAGGGTGTTACGGGAAGGGTTGCCAAGGTCGTTAGTGCCTGCGGTTTCAGGATAAAGTCCTGTACCCATTCCATAATAAAGGTCAAGAGAGAAGATATCTCCACCCTGCCTTGTATCGATCAGGAAGGAGAAAGAAACATTCTTGAAACGGAAGCTGTTGTTCAAACCACCGATCCAGTCTGGATTCGCATTACCAATAACGGTATTGGATAATGGGGATACCAGGTAGCGACCATTGGTCTGGTTTACTGTCCTTTCACCATTGGTATAAACATAATCAGAGCCACGGATAGTGCCATATGGCTGTCCTAAGGTAGCGTTCAGAGAAACGCCAGCCTGGAAGTCTGCAAGTGTCAGGTTTTCTGCATCTTCAAACAGCTTCACAACTTTGTTCCTGTTCTGAGACCAGTTCAGGTTCACATTCCATGTAAAGCTTCCGGATTGAACCGGAGTTGCAAACAGGGAAACCTCAACGCCTTTGTTCTCGATAGAACCGGCATTCAGGAATTTAGATGTATAACCAGTGGCAGTAGATACAACAACTGGAGTGATCAGTTCATCTGTTCTTGAGCTGTAATAGCTTACATCAAAACCAAGACGGTTCCTGAAGAAGGCCATTTCAACACCAAGTTCATAACTTCCGGTTTGCTCAGGTTTCAGGTCTGGATTGTTTTTTGTTCCGGCAACTGAACCCTGAGGTGTGCCATTGATCGGTGCAACACCAACATATGTATCGTATACGCTATAAATCGGAGCGTCATTACCCACCTGGGCATAGTTGGCCCTGATCTTACCATAGCTCAGCCAGGTTGCTGTTGGCAGCAGCTTGGAGAAGGTAAAACCTCCAGAAATGGATGGATAATAATAGGTATTGTTATCCTCTGGAAGGGTAGATGAAACATCCCTTCTTACGGTAGCGTCCAAAGTCAGCATTTCTCTCCAGGTAAGGGTTGTACCTGCATACCAGCTGTGAACTTCCCTTTTGCCTTCAAACTCAGTTGGAGCGTTTGGCAGGTTCAATGAATTAGATAAAGCATAAACCCTTGGAACGATCAGTCCGCCATTTGAAGCGGCCCTGATGCTTTCGGTATTTCTTTTATTCAAGGTACCACCAAGCAATGCCTTGAAATTGATGTCAGATGTAATGTCACGGTCCATGTTCGCGATCAGGTCAAAGTTGGTTTCCCTGAAAGCGTTGTTGAAACGGGAATAAGAAGAAACGCCCACGCTTCCAACTGCTTGTCTTTCTTCCTGCATTTCATCAAAACCATCCAATGAGGCCCTACCTAGGATGTTCAACCATGGAACAGGCTTGAAATTCAGGCTGGCAACTCCAAAGTAACGGTTACGGGTATCATTCTCGTAGTTCTCGTAACGCGTAAAATATGGGTTGTCCCAGAAGTTAGGAATGTTGGCAAATGGATCGGCGTCCTTCATGTTCCAGGTCATGTTGTTCCTGGTCCTGAAGTAAGCTGCTTTTTGCTCTTTAATATCAACATTCGTCTGCCACCACTGACGGAAGTTGGTCATCAGGTTCTTATCATCATAACCGGTTCCGAAACGGCCCCTGCCTTCGATGTTGGTGAAGTTGATGGTAGCACCTGCAGTCAGTTGAGGGGTAATATTATAAGTACCTCCAAAGTTCACGAGGTTCTTTTTCACTTTACTGTTTGGAAGAATTCCCTTGTCATCATTCCTGGTATAACCCAACTTGAAAGTACCACGGTCAGATCCGCCATCAATATAAACAGACTGGTTGGAGGAAACCGGTGTTTCAAAGAATTCGATCGGGTCGTTCTCCGCAGCAACCCATGGTCTTGCTTTCAGGTAGTTGGGAGAAGTTGGATCAAATGCATCCCACTGGTAGACCATCTGATTCGGGTTGAAAGGTGCTCCGTAAGAAGCATCTTCATGAACAGGGGCAACGAAATCGACAGTTCCATCTCCATTGACATCCAGTTCATTAAAAAATTGGTCATGGTTTGGACCATAGAAACGGCCGTAACCTGCACCATAATCTTTCTGGTATTTGGCAAAAGTTGACCTGTCAACCCTGCCTACAGTGATACCAGAGTTCACAGTGATACCAAGACCCCTGTTTCCTTTTTTAGTGGTGATGAGGATCACACCATTGGCACCTTGTGAGCCATAAAGAGCGGAAGCAGCTGCACCTTTCAGTACAGTGATCGTTTCGATGTCATCAGGGTTAATGTCAGCAGCGGAGTTACCATAATCGTAACCACCACGGCCTGTACGCTGGTTGACGGTATTGGTGTTGGCGTTGCTGTAAGGCACACCATCAACAACAAATAACGCCTGGTTGTTTCCTGTAATTGATTTGGTACCACGGATCACAACGTTTGTAGATCCACCCAGGGTATTGGTCTGGCGGATATCCAATCCGGAAACTTTACCGGAAAGGTTCTGTACAAAGTTTGAGGTCCTGGTCTTTGCAACTTCCTCTCCTGATACCTGTTGTGCGGCATAAGGCGTCTGGTTGCGGGTTCTTCTGATACCAAGGGCGGTCACTACAACTTCGCTCATGGAAGTCTGTGTAGTGAGGGAAGCCGTAACAGCGGTCTGAGTTCCGATGTTGACCTCAGATGCGGTAAATCCGGCGGCGCTGAAGACCAGCGTTGAATTTGGGCCTGCCTGGATGGTGAAATTACCGTTTTCGTCAGCTGCAACTCCGGTGGTTGCGCCTTTAACTGTAATGGAGGCGAAAGGAACGGCCCTTCCCTGTGCGTCGGTAACACGGCCAGTGACCGTGCGCGTTTGAGCAATGGCTAAAGCTGTAAACAGCATCAGCACTGCAAGCAGTGAGGCGATTTTTCTCATGAATTCTTGTTTAAGATTAAAAAAGCAGCATTGTCAGTCCTTCCTTTACAGAACTAGACAATCTTCAGACAGCAAATTTTAACAATTTGCTGCGCCAAATTAGGGGATTTTTACTAACCTCTGTCATTTTACTGCCATAATTCATTCGTTTTCACCACCTATTACATTATAATTCTTACCTGTAATCTAACGGCAGACCGCGTTGAGCCACTAATTTGATCCAGGCCTGAACCTCTAAATAATCCATCCCGGTAGAAAGTCTGGGACCATTTTAGCCAGCAGTTGATTTTACGGGTCAGGTCCCAACCCAGGTTGAAATAGTACCGGAAGCCTTTTCCTGAAAAGGCCGGGGCGCTGAAAGAAAAAGGAACATCCGATTCATAAGCGTATAACCGGCTGTCAAAATCTTCCGTTTCAAAACATTGTAGTCTCAGGTTGAATTTCAGCCTCATACCCGCAGCATAGGCCCCTTCAATAAAAGAGAGAAACCCTTCCTGCCTTGCCGGTCCCTGGGTAAACCAGGTATATTCCATTCTTCCCTTCAACTGGAATTTCCGGCTGTGTGCCTGGGTAAAATGGACCCGAATGTTTTTATTCCCTGAAAGGTCCTGTTGGCGCATTACTTTGGCTTGTCCATTGACCGGCCGCCTGTGATCCCGGTAACGGAACATCATTTCAAACTTCCTTGAAGGCCGGTACCTGATATGAAGCATCTGTTCAAATCCACTACCTGGGGCGTCGGCCCGGGCCCTGATCCAGGGAAATTGAAAGACATCTACATAGGCATTAAGCTGCCAGTTGGGGTGCAGCCGTAGGGCCAGGCCGGCATAAAAGCCTTTTTCATTGACAGGAGATGTATTTTCTGTAAAGCTGTTTCCCCAGAGGGTACTGTAACCAAAATGAATGTTCCGGTATAATAGGGAAAGATCCAGTTTAGGGTCCAGCGAGATCAAACAGCCTGTAACCATTGCAGGTTGAATGTTTTTGTCTATCGCTGCTTCGCCAAAGAAATGAATGTTGCGGTGAGTATAACTGTAATCAATACCAAGGTTCAGCAGATCATCCCCTTTCATGGAAAACAGGTTGTAAGGTTCTTCCCTTTTTTGAAGCGTGGCGGAAAATTGATGTGCCAGTACACTGGCCCCGATATGGCCGGACCCATGTTTCCATTTAATATTGCCACCTGTTGAAAAAAGGGTGGCATTGTGCCGGTCCTGAACTTCAGATGCGGTTCGGTGTAACCCCGATGAAAGTAAAGAAGTGAACTGGGTACTGTCTTCATTTAATTGAACATCAATTTTTTTTCGGGAAACAAAGGCCGTTATTTCAAAATTCTTAACCGGAATGGTCATTCCAAACCCCCTGTGAAAAATAGCCTCCCCTGAGGAATGGTATGGGAGCAACACATTTGCCTGCCGTTTGATGAACATCACCTCAGGAGACCTGTTGAAAGCCATGGTCTGCCATTGGATCAAACCCTGTCCAAGATTGACGGTAAAATCACCAAGCGCAATGGCTTTAAACCTTCCAAGGTCACGTGCAAAAAAGTAACCCGAATAAAAATCAAACCCCCTCTTCTGGTGTTTTCCAAAGAAAGTTTCACCTGCATCTTTATCCGCCGTCATACCAAACTGGAGCAGGTTCTTATAATGATACCGGTATTGCAACATCAGGTGGTTTGGATCCCCGGCATAGCCGTTGAGCAAAGAATAGGCATATCCTTTTGATCTTTCCATTACTCTTGAAGCCCTGATCAATACCTGTTGCTCTCCCCCTTTTAACCGGGACTCTAATTTTTCCTGGAACTCTTGTTTTAGATGGATACTGACATAAGGAAGTAGCTTTTTTATGGTTGCGAGGTCCAAAGATGGAATAGCCTGCAATTCATATAAGGAGATCAATGGCCCCATCAACTGGCGGTACCTGATTATATTTTCTACCTGGAGGTCTGTCAGTATTCCCAGGGACCTCAGTGATTCTGCAGAGCCGGTATTCAAAGAAAGGGGCTCTTTTCTGAAAACCTCAAGCAGGCGTTCCCATCCCTGGTCTTCAACAGATTCTGATTCGGTAACTCTTGCCAATTCTTCAACCTGCGCCTCCTTCTCTTCAGGAATGTTTTGAGCTTCCGAAGTCTGATAACAAAAAAAGCAGGCTATGATAAAGCGTTTGATCATTCCGTATTTCTTTTTTGATAGACCAGCGCAAGCCCGGGCGTAAAGCCCAATTGGGTATGATAGCTGCCTGTAACTTCAAGCCGCATGGATCTGATCCAGGTGCCGGCACTCCAGTTCAATCCGTTGCCGGATGCATATCCGGCGCGAAAGACAAAACATTTGTCAGGATAATATGTCAACCCTGTCCTGAAATGAAGTGGCTGGTCCTCTTCCTTGAATAGTTCACCTGCAATAAATACTTTTTGGGATGGTTCCCATCCTCCTCCTAATGAAAAGCCTGCAGGCTTTTTTTCTTTTGCAGGAGAAGAGAGGTTTTTGGGTTGCTGCACCTGGATGCCAAGGCAGAAATGATCTGTAATATGAAATCTTGCTCCAACTGCGGCTTTAACCGATGCACCATGACCGTAATACCCGGCTTTTTCCATACCGTATTGAAACTGCAATCCGAGGTCAATGCTGTTGGCAAGTTTTCTTGCATAACCAATTCCTAACGCCGTTTGATGAAATGCCTTGCTGCCATTCTGCTCTATGATCAAACCAAAAGGTCCGGCAGCTGTTGGCAAAACCACGCAGAGGTTAAATGAAGAAAACGCCTTCATCAAAAAAGGTCTGTCCGAATAAACGCCCACGCTTGACTTATTCATGGCTGTACCTGCAGATGCATTGCTTTTAATGGAAAAAACATCCGCATGAGTGGAGCTGTAAGCTGTCAACTGCAGGGCTATGCCTTTGTTTTGAGCATGAGTCATGCACATGAATTGAAGACACCAAATAATCAGCAGAAAGGTTTTGAACATCATTTGCACGCGAACCTAATGATGCTGTTCAGGAGGCCCTTGAGGAAAAAAACAAATGATCCTGTGCCTTTACCTTTGCGCCATGCAGATTTTAAATGGGAAGGAAGCGTCGCAGGCGATCAAGGATGCATTAAAGATTGAGGTGGCGCAATCGGCGTCAAGGGGCAAGCCTGTTCCTCACCTGGTAGCCATACTGGTTGGTAACAATGGAGCCAGCGAAACCTATGTTGCTTCCAAAGTGAAGGCATGTGAAGAGGTTGGATTTAAATCAACACTCATCCGGCTGGAAAGCAACATATCCTCACTCAGGCTTCTGGATGTGATCCATAACCTGAATGGGGATCCAGATGTTGATGGCATACTGGTTCAATTGCCATTGCCGGAACACATTTCGGCTGATGAAGTGATCTGCGCTATTGATCCTAATAAGGACGTGGATGGTTTTCATCCAAACAACATTGGCAAGATGGTACTGGGCCAGCCCACGTTCATACCGGCAACACCGTATGGCATCATGCTGATGCTTCAGCATTATAAAATAGAAACAAAAGGCAAACATGCCGTGGTTGTTGGCAGAAGCCAGATCGTTGGCCGCCCGATGAGCATTTTGTTAAGCGGCTCCGGGAATCCGGGCAATTGCACGGTCACCATTTGTCATTCACATACCGTCAACCTGCAGGAGATCTGCGCCTCGGCAGACATCATCATCGCAGCGCTTGGCAGGCCTGAATTCATCAAGGCAAACATGGTAAAAGAAGGAGCCGTTGTGATCGATGTAGGCATCACAAGGGTTGCCGACCCATCCAGGAAATCGGGCTATCGCATCAGGGGTGATGTAGCTTTTGATGAGGTGGCGCAAAAGGCTTCTTTTATCACGCCGGTGCCTGGTGGCGTTGGACCCATGACCATTGCGGCGCTCATGAAAAATACGTTCAAAGCCTGTGCGGTGAAGACATAGACGTGAGACGGGAGACGTGAATCGTGAAGCTAGAACCCGTGAAGCGAGCGAAGGAACTTCAGCGTGAGACACCATCCACTTTTGAGCGGTAAAGAGATCGGAAACGGAATCGTGAGGTCAGTAACGGGAAACGAAGGAAAAGAGCGGATTCATCCAACGCTTCACGTTCCTCCGCTCCCGCTCTGTTTTTCTCGCTCTCGCTCTCCTCGCCTCCCGTCTCACGTCTCACGAGTTCTAGCCTCACGTTTCACGTACCCGTCTCACGTTCCTAGCCTCACGTCTCACGTTTCACGCTTCACGTTCCGTATCTTTGCCGCCCATGTTTGCAGATACAAAAACAGCCAGGAATACAGTGGTGCGGTATGGACCGGGCTCATTGCCGGTGATGGAACATTTTTACACCATCCAGGGTGAAGGATTTTTCCAGGGCAAGGCTGCGTATTTTATCCGGCTGGCCGGCTGTGATGTGGGTTGTGTCTGGTGCGATGTGAAGGAAAGCTGGGATGCAGAAAATCATCCTGTCTTGCAGGTTGCTGACCTGTTGGGCATTGTAAAAGAAACCAAGACGCCGATCGTTGTGGTCACTGGTGGCGAGCCTTTGCTGCACGACCTGTCTGAATTAACAGCAACCATTAAAGCTGCAGGATTGCGCACACACATGGAAACATCAGGAAGTTCTCCACTCTCCGGAAATTGGGACTGGATTACGCTGTCACCCAAAAAATTCAAGGCTCCGCTGCCGGAAGTATTGAAGGTTGCCAATGAATTAAAAGTAGTGGTCTACCATAAATCAGACCTTGCATGGGCAGAGCAGTATGCAGCACAGGTATCACCGGACTGCCGGCTTTATCTTCAACCGGAATGGAGCAAGGCTTCTTCAGTAACTCCTTTGATTATTGAACATATTAAGGCCAACCCGAAATGGCAGCTGTCGCTCCAGGTACACAAGTACATTAACGTTCCTTAATTGTTTATGGTTTCTGGTTTCTGGTTGTTGCAGGTTCGGCCTTGCCTTTCCTTTCTCTTTTGCGCTTCTTTGCGTCCCTTTGCGGTTAACATTAGCAAGTGAATCATCGCAAACCCTAAAAGGTTTGTAAAATCCTGCCCTTTCCTCCCCTGGAAAAGAATAGTTTTTACCTTCAGCAGATGAAAAACCCTTGCTTCCTGTTGTTGACCCTTTGCCTGGTCTTTTTTTCTTCAAAGTCCATGGCTCAATATGATCCTGAAAAGGTTGATAAAAAAGCAAAAGAGGCTTATGAAAAGGCCGCCGAAAGAGCAGACTATGGCAACCTTCCGCAAGCCATTGACTTGTTTAAAGAAGCGGTGCGCAGGGATCCGAACTACGTGGAAGCCTATCTCTCTATTGCCGGCGTATATGGCCAGCTGAAGAACTCCGAACAAAGTATTGCTTACTACGAGCAGGCATTCAAATTAGACAGCAATTTTACTTCTGATTACCGCCTTCCCTATTCCATCAACCTTGCAGGCCTGGGACGCTTCCAGGATGCACTGAATACCATTGAAGCCTTGCTGGCAAGGCCAGGCATCAATGAGAATGTACGAAAGGCATCTCAATACCGGAAAAGGACCTACCTGTTTGCACTGGATTTTGAAAAGAACAATCCCAATAAGAACTATGTTTTTAACCCGGTCAACCTTGGCAGTGAGGTCAACACCGCTGAATCAGAATATTTTCCAACGCTGCCAATTGAAGGGAATGAAATGGTGTTCACACGGAGACTGAACAACTTCAATGAGGACTTTTTCATTACCGATAAAAATTCAGGTACCTGGACTACTGCAAGAAGATTAAGGGGCAGCATCAACACGCCCATGAATGAAGGCGCGCAGACCATCTCGCAGGATGGCCTTTGGCTTGCATTTACAGGCTGCACGCGTGAAGGCGGCATGGGCAGTTGTGACCTTTATATTTCTTTCCTGAATAAAGAAGGCTGGAGCGAAGCCATCAACCTTGGCAACAAGATCAACACTGCAGACTGGGAATCCATGCCCTGTTTTTCTCCTGATAAAAGAGACCTTTATTTTGCTGCCCGCCGTGAAGGCGGTTTTGGAGGAAGTGATCTTTATGTTTCCCGTTTTCAACCCAACGGCCGATGGAGCGAACCCGAGAACCTTGGTCCCGGCATCAATACGGCAGGAGATGAATCCAGCCCCTTTATTCATGCCGATAACCAGACCTTATACTTCACTTCAAATGGCCACCCCGGATATGGCGAACAGGATATTTACCTGACAAGAAAAGGTGGTGACGGCAAGTGGGCCAAACCTCAGAATCTGGGTTACCCGATCAACACCATCAACCATGAAGGCACTTTGTTTATTACTGCCGATGGAAAGACCGCTTATTATTCCAGCGATCGCAGTGATTCAAAAGGCGGATTGGATATCTACAGCTTTGAGCTAAGGGAAGATGTGCGTCCCATTAAAACACTGTGGGTGCAGGGAAAAGTATTTGATAAAAAGACTAACGCAGGATTGCCTTCAGCGGTAGAACTCATTGACCTGGCAACTGGGCAAACCATTTCAAAAGTGCAGACCGATGAGCAGGGCAATTACCTGATCACGCTTCCTGTTGGAAAAGATTATGCATTCAATGTAGCCCGTCGCGGGTACCTGTTTTATTCCGGCAACTATTCGCTCAAAGGCAAATCCCCTGACTCCACTTATAAAAAAGATATCCCACTTCAACCCATTGAAGTGAATGCGGCCATTGTATTGCGCAACATCTTCTTTGATTTCAACAAGTTTGTACTGAAGCCTGAATCACGTGTTGAACTGGATCGCCTGGTTCAGTTGCTGAAAGAAAATCCTGCTGTACGCATCCAGATCGAAGGACACACGGATAATGTTGGTAAAGCTGCCGACAACCAAAAGCTGTCCGACAACAGGGCCAAGGCCGTTGTAAGCTATCTCGTTGCCAATGGTATTGCAGCAAACAGGCTGGTGGCAAAAGGATTTGGCGCCACTAAACCAATGTCATCCAATACTTCAGAGGAAGGAAGAGCGGAGAACAGGAGAACGGAAGTCAAGGTGATAGCGAGGTAGCGTTTCTGGTTTATGGTTTATGGCTCCGTCCGCCGAAGCTTTAGCGTAGGCGGATAGCGTAGAAAGGCATTTCACGCGAAGACGCAAAGAAGGCAAAGACGCGGAGGAATACAGACTAAAGAGTGCAGACTTCAGAGTAGAGACTTGAGAATTGAAGTGATGAAAGTTGACTGAAAGACTTTCCGACTTAAGGCACTTCGTTTACCAACACCTTCCGGCCTAAGGCATTCTTGATCTCCATACAACCTATCCGACCTGTCATCCTGAGCCAGCGGCGAAGGATCTATATGTACGCTACCTACGCCTACTATATAAAGAAGTAAAAATCAATCGGACTATTCCAACGCCAGATTTTGGCAAGAAAAGCCCCTTTCTTCGGAGGAGCTTTATTGCTTAACCGTTTCTATCGCACTTTAAAATAATAAACACCTGGCCCTGATATATTGTAACCAAGGTCAAAATGCTGATCAGTATTATTGAATACAAATTGAAAAGTTGCTTTAAGACAACCGTCCGAATGAGTATATACATTTGCTGCATATGTAAATAATACCTTAAAAACACCAATATTTTTTGGAACAATTCCAACCTCTAGTTGGTACCTGATATCAGATTCAATAAAAACTATTTCACTAATAAGGTTCACTCCATAATTGTAAATAAGGTGGCCTTTCTTAATGATGTATTCAAACTGGTTTGCTGCCTCAGCCAGACTTTGTGGTCCAAGTATCTCAAATACTGCTAAAGGCGTACTTAGGTTTGCAGCACCCTTATAGTTTATCAATTCGGAAGTGTGCAGGTCTTTTAAGAAGTTACTATCATCGATTGAAAACCAAATGGTATCTCCAATGTTGATTATGTCAAGATTAGGGCTTGCTTTAATAAAAAGCTCAAATGAGTGTGGCATACTAGTACAATTTCAACTCTCTTATTGCAGGTTGCATAAATGAGGGCACATAATAACAATACGCTTAACAGATTTTTCATTTTATAAGTTGCCTTACTTCGATTTCTTGTAAATCAGCATTTTCTCTTACTAATCGCGCTCTAAACCCAGCTGATTGAACAGGTCGTCCTTGGAAAACCCACTTCTGGGCTTTAACATTTTGAAAGTAGCTTTTTTGAACCCTTAATTGAACAATCAGTAGAAAAAGCATCCGCCGCGCCGGATGCTTTTTCTAATACATCCTTAGCTATTGAACTTTGAAATAATAATTACCAGGTCCTATTACATTAAATCCAAGACCAAAATGCTGATCAGTATCCTTGAATACAAAATTGAATTTAGACTTTTGGCAACCATCAGAATTGGTGTATACATTAGCTGCGTTTGAAAAAATTACTCTAAACGTACCTGAGGTCTTAGGTATGACCCCAACTTCTATTTGGTATCTGTTATTAGATTCAATAAAAGCAATTTCTCTTATAAGGTTGGGCCTATAGTTTGAGACAAGGCTGCCTTTCCTTATTATGTATTCAAAACGGTTTGCGGCCTCAACATGATTATCAGCTGCAAGTACCTCTAAAAAACCTATTGGTACACTTAGGTTAGCTGCGCTTCTATAGTTTACGATTTCAGCTGTGAATAAATCCTTTAGGTAATTACTATCATTGATAGAAAACCATATTGTATCTCCAATATTTACAATTTCCTGGTTAGGTATTGCTTTTATACCAAGTTCAAAAGAATAGGATTTAGTGCAATCAATTCTTTTAGTACATGTTGCATGAACGAAAACAGAAATTACGATTAATAGTAGTAACCCTTTCATTTTAATAATTGTAATCAGTAAGTTGTCAATCTTCTATTTCCTGTAAATTACCTTTTTCAACTAATAAGCTTGTTACCTGAATGAGAAAAGAGTGAGAGCGAAGAAATGCAGACTTTAGAGTACAGACTTCAGAATATATAATTAAGAGTGTAGAACAGGATTCAGAGATTGGTCGTTACAATACCTGCTTGTGAGGACACAAGCAGGGCTTACTGATAAAAGTAGCCTGAATTAAAAATAAAGCTTATTGAAAAAATAATGGGATTGGCAGTATTCTTCTATAGACGCTCTAATTACTAGCATCGTTACCTATAGCATGTAGTCTGATTCCAAATATGTGGTATTCATCATTCATTGTTGTTGTTTTTCCCTTGCCTACCACATTGCAATACCTAATTTAAAGTCATGCGCTCAGAACTGGTTTACAGGCTGGCTCTCACCCTGGTGCCTTCTATCGGAGATGTACATGCCCGTCAGCTGGTGGAGCATTTTGGCAATGCAACTTCTGTTTTCAATGCTTCTATTCAACAACTCGAAAAAGTGGAAGGCCTGGGGCCAAGTAAAGCCCTGTGCATTCAAAGGTTTACAGATTTTGATAAAGCTGAAAAAGAACGGCATTACATAGAAAAATATGGACTCAGGACGCTTTTTCTTACAGACAAAGATTATCCACAGCGCTTGTTGAATTGCTATGATGCTCCCATACTATTATTCTATAAAGGCACTGCTAATTTAAATGCATCCAGAATGCTGGGCATCGTAGGCTCAAGAAATCATACCGAATACGGAAGGCAGTTCACAGAGAAACTGGTAAAGGAACTGGCAGATGAACAGGTCACCATCATCAGCGGATTGGCATTTGGCATCGATGCTTTGGCACACCGGGCTGCATTAAAGAATGGTTTACCTACCATTGGTGTGGTGGGCCATGGATTGGACACGGTATATCCTCCGGAACATTTAGGATTGGCAAGGGATATGCTCAAAGCAGGTGGAGGTTTGCTCTCTGAATTCTTTTTCGGCACTATTCCGGATAAACACAACTTTCCACTTCGAAACAGGATCGTGGCAGGATTGTGTGATGCTACCGTTGTGATAGAAACAGAGATCAAAGGTGGAAGTATGATCACGGCAAACCTTGCCGATGCTTACCATAGGGATGTATTTGCATTGCCCGGAAGAACAACAGATAAAAAAAGCAGTGGCTGCAATCACCTGATCAAACACAATAAGGCGATGATGCTAACATGTGCACAGGACCTTCTGGAAGTGATGGGTTGGACCGAAAGAAAAGTTTCCAGGAAGCTGCAAAGATCATTTTTCGTGGAATTATCGGAAGAGCAGCGATTAATAGTAGAAATGCTCCAGGAAAAAGAAATGGTAAATATAGATGAGATCAATCTGAAGAGCGGAATGAGTACAAGCCAGGTAGCGGCCATCTTGCTGAATTTGGAACTGGAAGGATTGGTAGAATCAATGCCGGGAAAGGTATACCGGTTGATGTAAAAAAATTAAACCTAAAACAGGTTTGCAAGAAGCTGATTTCCAAAAAATTACAGAGATTGTGTCAGGCGGCTTAAGTGGACTGACACAATCTTTGCAAATCACTAGTTTTCAATCAATATGATCAATAAAATATAATTTGAATAAAGTGCCTTATTTGCCTATTTCCTTAACTACTTCCTGCTATAATTCGGAGCCTCTCTTGTGATCTCTACATCATGTGCATGACTCTCTCTCATCCCCGCATTGGTGATCTTTACAAACGTAGCATTCTTCAGTTCTTCAATGTTCCTGGCACCGCAATAACCCATGCCCGCTCTTAATCCACCAACAAACTGGTAAACGATCTCCCTGAGCGATCCTTTGTAAGCCACCCTTCCTTCAATGCCTTCTGGTACATACTTTTTCACATCCGCTTCAGGATCCTGGAAGTAGCGGTCGCTGCTGCCTACAGACATGGCGCCGAGTGATCCCATACCCCTGTATTCTTTGAATTTTCTTCCTTCATATATAATGGTGTCACCCGGACTTTCTTCGGTGCCGGCAAAAATGCTACCCATCATCACGCAGTCAGCACCTGCAGCAAGTGCTTTTACCATATCACCGGTGTAGCGGATACCGCCATCGGCGATTACAGGAATTCCCCTTTTACCAAGAGCGGCAACTGCCTGCATCACAGCCGTGAGTTGGGGCACGCCTGCGCCGGCAACGATCCTGGTGGTACATATAGAACCCGGTCCAATACCAACTTTCACAGCATCAGCGCCAGCATCAGCCAAAGCTTCCGCTCCTGCTGTAGTAGCAATGTTGCCGGCGATGACATTGAGGTTTTTAAAATTTTTCTTGACCTCTTTAAGCGCATCCAAAATCCCTTTTGAATGACCATGTGCACTGTCAAGGCAAACAACATCCACACCCACAGCCTGCAATGCGGCTACACGGTCCAGCAGATCCTGGGTAACGCCAATAGCGGCACCAACCAGCAGCCGACCTAAACTGTCCTTTGCGGAATTAGGGAATGAGGTCACCTGAAGAATATCACGATAAGTGATCAGTCCAATGAGTTTGCCTGAGCCGTCTACAACCGGAAGCTTTTCAACCTTCGTCTTGCGCAGGATGATCTCCGCGCTTTTCAGGTCGGTGCCTTCAGGGGCTGTGATCAGGTTATCCTTGGTCATGATCTCGCTGACTTTTCGCTGCATCACTTCTTCAAAGCGCAGGTCGCGGTTGGTAAGGATCCCGGCCAGTTTTCCTTTTTCATCAACAATAGGGATTCCACCGATCCGGTTTTCACGCATCAGTCTTTTGGCATCACCAACTGTGGCGTCTACTTTAAGGGTGATGGGATCAATGATCATGGCACTTTCGCTGCGCTTGACCTTTCGGACCTGGTCCGCCTGCTTTTCCAGCGGCATGTTCTTGTGCAGGATACCAATGCCCCCTTCCCTTGCAAGGGCAATGGCCAGGGCTGCTTCCGTTACGGTATCCATAGCTGCGGACAGCATAGGAATGTTGAGTGTAATGTCTTTGGTGAGCTTTGTTTTAATGTCTACATCCCGTGGCAGAACTTCCGAATGAGCCGGAACCAGCAGGACATCGTCGAATGTTAAGCCTTCAATGAATTGCTTTTGAGAAGAATTAGATGCCATGTGCAAAGATAAGGGAACGGGACAATTCCTGATTTCAGGTCTAAAACCACCCGGCATCTAGATAATAAACCAGTTTTTATTTGATTTCCGTTTAGTGGGAAAAAAGACAAAAACAATGTTTTTTTCCCCTTGGAAATCGAAAATGGGTTCACTAGCTTAAGTAATTCAATTTTCAATTGAAATACAATAACTGGCGGTGCAGCAATCCTTTCCTATGAGCATTGTATAAAATAATTAACTGTTCACATGAGAGAACTTCATGCCTTCTGGAAGGGAAACCATTACGCAGATCTAATTTCTATTGGCGTTGCCATTGTTGGACTGGTTATCACCTTGAGGAAAAAATCCTGTTTTGAAGATTATAAATTATTCGTTGTTTTATTTTCAGGATATATTATTGTTATCATTTCTAGTTTCTTAAAACCCGCATCCAGACAAAGCCCACATTTGCACTTGACACTAATTCAATTACACTATTTCGCTGACATAGCATTTACAATCTTAGAATTTATTATATACTCCATTTTCATCCAAAAACAAGTTAAGAAGGGAAATTATTTTTTAATATCTATCAGATTTCTATTTATAACATATGCCTCTGGTGTTGGACTAACGAGCTTTTGGGAAGCTGGCATGCCAGTAAGATCAGTGATTGACAATTTATTTACACTGCAAGCCTTATGCATATTTCCAGGAATTATTATTTACTATTTTGAAATATATTCTAATGAATCTTCTGATTCCAAACAAGAGAAACCTGCATTTTGGATCATCTCTGGAATTACACTATTTATGATTTCAACACTTCCCTATTCAATTATAGCCAACTACTTACAAGAAAACTATTTTTCAAAATCCTATGACTTGTTTTACATCTTTTACGTTTTTTACATTTTGCTATTCGCGATGATTATTAAGGCAATTTCATGTATAAAATCAATAGATAATAAAAAAGTACTTACAACAAACTGAACATCGATTGGAGAAATGTTGCACCAATTGAATTTTTAAATATGAAAGAAGCAATTAGGTATCTTGATGGCAGCTTTTATTTACATCTCATTCCTATACTATTTGCATTTGTTGGACTGTTTGCTTCATTAAAGAAAAGATCAAATAACAATCTTAAAATTTTCACATTATATTTTAGTGCCTATATTATTTCACAGCTTTCACTCTATTTGCATGTTTGTTTTTTCTTTAAGGGGTCATTCAAAATTTACTTTGTGTATACTGACTATTACTTAGATTACACTTTCACAATTTTAGAATTTTTAATTTTTACTAGCTTTTTCAGAATTTATATTAGAAAAATAAAAAACCTTTTTGAGGTTTTAATTTCCTCTTTTCTTTTCATATCGACAACCTTAGTAATTAATGATTTAATTTCCGTTGGGCACCCTGTACTTACATCAATGAATAATTTGTTTACCATTCAAGCCATTTATATTTTACCTGGCCCTATTTTATATTTTACATCTATATTTAAAACCTCACCAAGTCTCCTTCTTTGGCAGCAGCCAACTTTTTGGGTTGCTGTTGGAACTGCCTTTTTTATGGTATGTACATTGCCATGTTCACTTGTTATTAATTATTTGATAGAAAACAATTACACATTGTACAAGCAACTATTTTCAATCTTTTACATTTTTTATGCTCTGCTATTTTTTATGATTATAAAAGCATTCTTATGTATCCCTTCACACAAGAACTGACTGCTTTTATTGCTATTACGACTGGCATCGTCTTCTTGCTCGGAGTGTTGATTATTACACTTATCTCCTTGTATCAGAAGAAACAGAACCTTTTTAAGGCTAACATCGCCACACTGAAAAACGATTTCGAAAAAAACCTATTACAGGTACAAATAGAAATACAGGAGCAAACTTTTAAAAACATCTCGTGTGAGATTCATGATCATGTAAGTCATTCATTAACGCTAGCAAAACTCAACTTAAATACAATTAATTGGAAAGATGCTTTAAAAGCAGAGAGTTCGGTAAAAGATTCAATTCAGGTGATATCATCTGCTATTTCGGAATTGAGTGACATCAGTAAAAGCCTCAACTCTGACCTGATTAGCAACCTGGGACTGATCAGGGTGATCGAAATTGAGGTGGTAAGACTAAGAAACATGGCGCACCTAAACATTGATTTTGACATTCTTGGGGAACCATTCTATATGAACGCAGATAAGGAACTGGTCATTTACCGGATCATCCAGGAGGCTTTTAATAATGTCCTGAAACATGCAAAAGCAACAAAGGCATACCTGACGTTAGATTATCAAAGGAACCAGGTCCAGATCACTGTAAAGGATAATGGGGTAGGGTTCAATACAAATCAGGCCATACTTAAACGTGAAACCAATGCCGGCCTGGCAAATATCGAAACAAGGGCCAGGTTATTTAATGGAGAATTGAAGATCCATTCAACCCCTTCAATCGGCACACAACTATTAGTAAGTATTCCTCACATAAACATAGCATCATGAAAATCAGAATCGCTTTAGTGGATGACCATATCCTGCTCAGAAATGCACTCGCCGTGCTGATCAGGGGCTTTGACAATTGCACAGTGGTGCTGGAGTCTAACAATGGTGATGATTTTATCAAAAGCCTGAAGCATTGCGAAGGCATAGACATTGTTATCCTGGACCTGAATATGCCCGTGATGGATGGCTATGCAACCTCCATCTGGTTGAAAGAACACAAGCCGGAGATCCATGTTCTTATGCTTACCATGTACGACTCTGAACTTACCCTCATCAGATTACTGCAGGCAGGAGTCAAAGGCTTCCTGAAAAAAGATATTGATCCAACGGAATTGAAATTCGCTTTAAATGCTGTTCTGCAATCAGGTTACTATTATTCCACCCAAACTGCTGGCAGACTGGCCAATCTGTTCAGGGTGAATGCAAGGGATAATTACCGGTTGCAGAACTCCATGTTAACAGATCACGAAGTGGACTTCCTGAAATATGCCTGTTCCGACCTGACCTATAAAGAAATTGCTCAAAAAATGTCTTTAACTCCACGATCAGTAGATGTGCTGCGTGACCAGTTATTTGTAAAGCTGAATGTAAAAAGCAGGGTTGGGCTAGCCATGCTTGCCATCAGGCAAGGTGTGGTTACACAAGCCTATTAAGATTTTACAGCTATGATATAGGCCCTTGTATCACCCAGCCTGAATCTTTTCTTACGCGGAGTACTATAAATTTCTTTCAACTGGAGGCCAGCTGACCGGAACAGGTCATTTAGCTCAGAGATGGTAAGAATATAATCGATGCCCTTGATGCTTTCCGTGGTGCCATCATCGGCAATGATGATATGGCTGGTCTCAATCCTGGATGGGTTCAGCAGAAACTCATTGTCTGAAAGGTATTTATAACCATCAATATAGAACCAGTCCTTTTCCCTGAAATGCCTGATGGCGATCTCCGCGATCATCCAGGTATTGATGATAAAGGTTCCTCCTTTGACCAAACACCCCGCAATCTTATTTAATATATCCAAAGCTTCCCCTTTATCAAAAAAAGCAAAGCTGTTTCCCATGCAGATCGCTGCCTTATAAGTTCCCTGTAATTCTGCTTCTTCAATTCCGGAAAGGATTGCTTTTACGTTCAATGAGTCCTGTTCCGACCTTATTTTTATTTCATCTATATAAGCCTGGGAATTATCGATTGCGGTAACAACAATGCCCCTTCTTGCAGCTTCCAGCGCGTGACGTCCATAACCGCACATCAAGTCAAGAAGCTGGTCCCCTTCCTTTAATGCACTTGCTTCAATAATAAAATCCACTTCCGCTTCCGACAGACCTGGCGGAATCAGCTTCTTCCAAACTTCTTTATAGATGCCGTCGAAAAACTGGTTATTGATATTAGCTGTTGCGCTTTGTGGCATGGGATCAATCCAGGAGTTTATTGCGCATGGCATACATTACCAGACCTGCGATTGTTTTAGCGCCTACCTTTTGCTTCATGTTTTGTCTGATGGTCTCGATGGTACGCGGGCTAAGGAATACTTCCTTGGAAATTTCTTCAGTTGTTTTATCGTCTGCAATGCACTTCAGGATCTTGATCTCTTTTTCTGAGAATTTAACTGGATTTGGATAGTATTGCCTTACGCTTTTTTTATGTTGGAGTTTTAATAATACGGCCTTATTCACCAGGTCGTTGAAATAAAAATCATCATTCATGCAGGTGAGGATCGCCTGATAGATCTCATCCGGGTCTGTAGTTTTGGTGAGATAGGCATTCGCGCCCATTTCCATCATCTTGGTGATCATTTCCTGGTCATCGTACATTGTCAGTACAACGATCTTGATGTATTCATATTCTTTCCGGATGAGGCCGATGGCATTGATTCCATCCATTTCGGGCATTCGGATGTCCATTAATAATACATCAGGCTGTTTGAGTTTCAGCTTGTGCATGAGGTCTTTACCATCCTCAGCTTCCCACAAAATTTTTAAATAATCGCGGTCTTTTAAAGCCATCCTGATGCCATCCCGAAAGATCTTATGGTCATCAGCAATGGACACTTTGATTTGCTGGGTCGTCATGGAATTGGTTTAAGTAATTGACTTATAAGCAGAAGGGCTAGACAAAACTAATCGTTTTTGCTTCTGTTCAGCATGTTCACTTAAATATATTTTAAGGTATAGTACTCGCCCGATCCGTAAAATTACTGCGTATTGCCGGGTAAGAATACTAAGAAATTTCCGGGCTTGCAAGCCCCTCCCCTCAAATTCACCATGGCTCACTTGAGAAGAATGCAAATGAGTGGTACTTTTATATTAATGAAGGCATTTACCTTTATCCACTTTAACGAACCGCTTTCGCAGTAAGGGTTTCCGATTATATAAGGAAGCTTTCCACAAAAGACCTACTGGTTATTTTCCCATTAAGTTCCGGGGATATTCCCAAAATAAAATGAAGTTTTCCTATTGCCTGCACAGTAAATTTACTACATTAGCGGCGTAGTTATACCCCATTTGAAAAGGTAAGTGTACGCAAATTTACTATGAAAGGCTTGCCTGATCTGGGTTTTAATGGATGTGTGAGCATGGATAAGTGAAAGGCCCTATTGAGAAGGGTAGCCTAAAGGACAATTTTTGAAGCTCTAAACCACAAAACTTACTGACATGTCGACTAACAAAGTATTTCGTGCTAGGCCATTAGATCCGCCCCCTTCAACTGAGGTATGGTGGGATATACAATAACTGCCTGAATGCTATAACTCTTGTAAAAGGTTTTCTATATTTGGCCTGATGGCTCAATCTATAGAAGACCTTTTTGTTAATATACTGCTTATCATGGATGGTTTTGTAATCATCCTCTTTCTAATTTTCTTTAAAAAAAGCAGAACCCAATCCTCTCTTTGGGCCATAAGTATCTATGCCTTTTTAAGCCTTTCAGTTAACCTTATTGTAGAGGTTGCTAAAATTCAAAATCTTAATTATATATTATATAGCTTTTTTACATTTTGTGAGTATACCCTTTTTGCGTATTTACTTTGGTCAAATATTTCAGAATTACCTATTAAAAAAGCAATTACATATATAAGCATAGGATTTACAATTTTCCTAATATTTTACTATACAACTACAAAACCCAGAAGTATTGATTCTATTCCTATCGGTTTTGAAACCATCCTGATATTAATTTATAGTTTTTACTGGTTCTATGAACAGATGAAGGATACCAATAACCTTTTTATTTACAATAAATTTCAATTCTGGATTTTTACAGGCATCATGATCTATTTAGCAGGCTCGTTTTTTATTTACATATTTGCAAACCAGGTGGATAGAAAAGAATTAACCCAGTACTGGTTTCTTACAAATGTTTTTGCCATTATTAAAAGTATCTTTTTCGCAGCGGCCATATTCATTAATTATAATAAACAAAATAAGCAACCTACATATCAATCCAACCTACACCCTTATTTAAACTAACTGCCACCACCTTATGTTTTTATTACAAGCCTCGAGTCAATCGGGTATATCGCTGGTGCTCTTTATGGGCACATTGGGCATGCTGGTGCTGACCATAGGCTTGATCCTGTTCATTATCTTCCACCAAAGAAAAGTGATCCGCTACCAGTTGCGCCTTCAGCAAATGGAACAGGAACAACAAAAAGTATTGCTGAAAGCTTCCATTCGATTGCAGGAAGAAGAACGCCAACGCATCGCCGCCGACCTGCACGATGATGCCGGGCCATTGCTGGCAACAGCCAGGCTTTACCTGAACGAAAACCTGGTCAACCAGGATAAAGCGACCCAGCTCCAGTCCATTTTCCAGGCAAGGCAGATCCTTGACGATACCATTCAGCTCGTCAGGAATATCAGCCATAGCCTGATGCCCCCTACCCTTAAAAATTTTGGCCTTGAATCAGCCATCAATGACCTGTTCCAGAAGATCAGCGGCGCAGGTACCATCAATGCCAGCTGCCGGTTTCACGATTATAAGGAAAGACTAAAACCTGAAAAGGAAATGAGCGTCTTCCGAGTGATCCAGGAACTGATCAACAATATTTTAAAGCACAGTAATTCAAGTTTTATTCACCTGACCCAGAACATGCATGGCAACCTTTTTATCGTAAGGATCCATCATGATGGCCGTGGTATTGTTCAGGCAGACTTTGAAAAGCTCAACAAAAGTAACATCGGCCTTGGCCTGAAAAATATCAGCAGCCGCCTCAGAGTGGCACATGGTTCGATCTATTTTGAAAAAGACCCTTCACAAACCTATTATAAAGTAACATTGGAGATCCCTAGGGATGACTCAATTGAGCCTTAAATAGTTAAGTTTTATTTTTACGCAATCTGATGTGCTATGGATGTTATTAAAGTTGCAATTGCAGATGATCATAAAATCTTTCGGAAGGGAGTTGTCTTGTCCTTGCGCCCATTCACCAATATAAAATTCGTCCTGGAAGCAGAGAATGGTGATGAGCTGCTTCTTGGAATTCCCATATCTGAACCGGATGTTGTTCTGATGGACCTCAGGATGCCAGGCAAAGACGGAATTGAAACCACCAAAGCACTCAGCAAGCAATACCCTAACATTCACATCATTGTCCTGAGCATGTACGAGGACGAGCGCTTTGTTTCGCACCTGATGGAAAATGGCGCCAATGGATACCTTCTTAAAAATGCCGAGCCCAATGAAATTCGCAGGGCCATCATGGACGTTCACGAAAAAGGTTATTACCTGAACAACTTTGTGAACCGCATCCTTTTAAAAAAAGCACACTCCAAGCAAAAAGTAGTGCCTACGCTTTCCAACGAGATCACCATCAGCGAACGCGAAAGAGATGTATTGAAGTTCATCTGCATGGAATTCACAGCACAGGAGATCGCGCAGAAAATGGAGATTAGTCCGCGGACCGTGGAAGCCATCAAAGACCGCCTTATGGAACGTTTCGGCAGTAAGAATACAGCCGGGCTTGTGTTCTTTGCAGTTAAGAACAACCTGGTCGATTAACTTTCATTTCCTTCTTCTTTTGTCGACATCACTATTGCCTCCGTTTTGTATTTGAAGTTGAATAACGGAGCGCATTTGCAGTGCCAAATACCATCGTTAAACAAACACATTAAAATTAAGTATATACCCTTATGGTTGAAAACCATAGGTTTCCACCTCATCCCGCAATTTTTCCATTTGAACAAGCTGCCTTTCCATTTAGCCGATCAATTCATTGCAGGCAGGTTAAAAAAGACGTTCTTTGTTGACCTGCCCGGGTTGAAAACTTAATCAATAACGTTTTCCGTAAACGTGATCATACGCATGAAGACCAAGAATTTTACTGAAGAAGCCCCTTTGACCCTCCTGCTGGAACAGGCATTGCGGAGCCTGCCCCATGGTGTGGCCATCCTGGACAGGACTTACCATATTGCTTACATTAATACAGCCGGTCAGACCATTTTCTTTCAGCACCTTGGGAAGGCACCATCCGCAGGTGACAGCATGCTGGATTTTGCTTTAAATCCTGAAAGGGCATCAATTGCCAAAGAAGCCATTGACCGCGCCTTTTCAAACATCAGGAACAATTACCTTTTATATTATCCCCAGAATGGTGTGGATACCTGGCTGGAACTTGATTATGTTCCGCTACTGGATAATGGTCAGGTTAGTCATGTATACCTTACAGTGAAGGACATGACCGAAAAAGTAGAGCTGGAGCAAAAGCTCGAGAAGCAACGGAAAGCTGAAAAAGACAAGATCATCAAAGCAAGTCTTGAAGCGCAGGATAAAGAACGCCACCAGATCGGCCGCGAACTGCACGACAATGTGAACCAGGTGCTGACCACGGTGAAACTATATAACGAGATCTGTTACGTTGAAGATGTACCAAACAGGGAAATGCTGCGCAAATCAGTGGAACAGATCAATTACTGCATTGGTGAATTAAGAAAGATATCCAAACAGCTCTCTCCCCCCGGCATTGACGAAATAAGCCTCAAAGAACTGATCCGCGACCTGATCAACTCCATCAATGTGACCAACAAAATTGATGTACAGCTTTTTACCTTTGGTATCCGTGAGGAAAAGCTCAATGAAAAGATCCAGACCTCTATCTACCGCATCACGCAGGAACAACTAACCAATGTATTAAAGTATGCCTATGCTTCATCGGTGGAGGTATTTTTAGTGCAGACCTCTGAGAACATTGCACTGAAGATCCAGGACAATGGTGTTGGTTTCGACATGGCATCCAAACGCAAAGGGATCGGCATTACCAACATGATCAACAGGGCAGAGACCCTTGGAGGCAAAATAGATTTTAATACAGCACCGGGACAAGGTTGTACGCTGATGGCAGAAATTCCTTTGGCGATTGGCGATGATTAAAGTTTCATCTCGGGCACTTCCCCTTCGATGATCAGTTTACCCGCTGTTTTTGATTTGATCTCTTCTACTGAAATTCCAGGCGCACGTTCCAGCAACCTGAAACCATTATCTGTTACTTCCAGCACTGCAAGGTCGCTTACAATTTTCTTAACACAGGCCACACCGGTAAGCGGAAGACTGCATTGGGGCAGCAGTTTGGATTCTCCTTTTGGATTGGTATGCATCATGGCCACAATTATATTCCTTGCGCTTGAAACCAGGTCCATTGCGCCGCCCATTCCTTTCACCATTTTGCCGGGGATCTTCCAGTTGGCGATGTCTCCCTGTTCACTTACTTCCATAGCGCCCAGCACCGTCAGGTCGATCTTGCCAGCACGGATCATTCCGAAGCTTTCAGCACTGTCGAAAAATGCGCCGCCGGGAAGGATGGTCACGGTTTCTTTTCCGGCGTTGATCAGGTCAGCATCTATTTCTGATTCTAAAGGATAAGGACCCATGCCGAGCATCCCGTTCTCGCTTTGCAGCATAATGAACATGCCTTGCGGAATGTAATTAGCCACAAGCGTTGGGATGCCAATGCCAAGGTTCACATACATGCCATCTTCAAGTTCCTGTGCAATTCGTTTTGCGATACCGTACTTATCCAGCGCCATGATTTCAGTTTATCCTGTGATTTTTTTTCTAAACTGGTTCAGGTGAACCTGCATTGTATTTTGACGAACGATCAGTTGATCAGCCCTGTAGCTTCACTGTTTTCTTTTCAATCCTTTTCTCATATCCTGCACCCTGGAAGATGCGGTGCACATAGACTGATGCTACATGAATACTGTCGGGATCAAGCTCTCCGGGTTCTACAAGATGCTCCACTTCTGCAATGGTGATCCTGCCTGCCTTGGCCATGGAAGTTGAAAAATTACGCGTTGTCTTGCGGAACACAAGGTTACCGAATCGGTCGCCTTTCCATGCTTTTACAATGGAGAAGTCTGCATACAGCGCATGTTCCATCAAATATTTTTTGCCATTGAATTCCCTTACTTCTTTTCCTTCCGCGATCTCTGTTCCATAACCTGCCGGTGTAAAGAAAGCAGGAATGCCCATGCCGGCCATCTGTATCCTTGTAGCCAGTGTTCCCTGAGGGATCAGGTCCACTTCAAGCTCACCACTTAACAGCTGCCTTTCAAATTCGGCATTCTCACCAACATACGAACTCATCATCTTTTTTACCTGGCGTGTCTTCAGCAACAATCCAAGTCCGAATTCATCAACGCCTGCGTTATTGGAAATGCAGACAAGATCTTTCACACCCTTCTGAACCAGTGCATTGATGCTGTTCTCCGGTATGCCGCATAGCCCAAAGCCACCCAGCATAATGGTTGCTCCATCTTTTATGTCATGCAAAGCTTCCTGCGCATTGCCGAATTGTTTTTTCATAAATCAGTATTCTATTTCAAAAATAGGGAAGGAAGTGGAACTAATTGAAACTAAGCGGATCAATCAAGCTTTGGCTGCTTGACGTTTCTTCCTTTGAATGGAACCTTGTCTTTTGAAATGGTATCCGTTGTTGCTTTAGGAACGATCGTCACCTTTTCTGAAAGCACTTTAAGGGAATCAAGAACAGGCTGAAAAAGGTCTGGACGCATCTCGTAGAATTGCATGCTGGTCTTGAACTGCTGCCTGGTTGTTTTATGGATCCTGAAGATCTCGTTATACAACTGGTTGCTGCGGGCATTGCGGTTGAAGGATGTATCTTTTTCTTCTTCAACATTCACCATTTCATCAGCACGGAAAAGATCCCACATCACGGCTTCCATTTGTTCAGGGGAAAGCACATCTTTAGGATGATCCTTTTTTGAACAGGCAACTACCAGCAACGTAAGCAAAGCAAAAAGGAGGATCCTCATTTCAATTCTTTATAAGCGCTTGCGTTGGTGAGATCAAGTTTTACCAGAAGGTCACGGGCCCTGGTCTTTGTATCGGTGTTTGCCTTGCTGAATATTTTGACAAGCTCTGTGCTTTTACCCTGGAAGAAAAACTGGATGAACATGGAGTTGGGTGTTTCCTGGTTGACCGTATGAAGGTAATTGAGCGCATTCAGGATACCGGTGCGACCCTCCTCTTCATTGGCAAAGAACTGGTCCAGTCCATTGCGGTAGTAATTATAGATGGCATCGTGCACAAGGGTAAAGCGGCTGTCAAGAAGGTTCTCCACCAGCCTGAACCTGTTTCGGTTACCCGGACCATCGAATGGCTTCCATCCCGCGATGTCCTTACCAGATTCAGGTGCGTTGTTCACAATGAACTGCGCTTTTTGAAAATAAGGATCTCCACCCCTGGCATTGAATGAATCATAATCCAATCCAAGAATGATATTGACATAATAGGCCAATATAGCTGTGATGTTTGCAGCAAAAGGATCGTTACCCTGGATCCTGTTCTCATTGAATTCAACAGGCTGGAACTCCACGTACCTGAATACAACATCGGCATCCTGGAAATTGATCAGCGGAGATTCATACGACGTATTGAATACAGGCCTTGCTGCCTGGACGGTCAATGTAGCCTTGAAAATATTCTTGCCCTTGTCCTCGTCAATGTTCAACAGGAAATTGCATTTGATCTTTTCATGCGGCTGGTAAACATCATTGGTCCATTTCCTGTTGTTCAAAAAATTAGAAAGGGATGTCTGCAGGGTGGTAAATACTTTCTTGTCGATCTGCGTGCTTACCCTGTTTGAAAGCACAGTGATCCTTGCCTGCAGTTCCTGTGCCTTTACAGCATTTGAAAGCAGGAGGATGAATAATATGATGGTGAGTCGGATCATGATAATAATTCAGTTATAGCGTCTACAATATCTTTAGCGATCGAGTTCTTGGATTTCAGCCCGATCTTTTTTTCTGTACCGTTCCGGAAGAACAGGGTTACCTGGTTGGTGTCTCCACCAAAACCGGCGCCTGTATCATTTAAAGAATTCAGTACGATCATATCTGCGTTCTTCCCATTCAGCTTTTTCAGGGCATTTTCTTTTTCATCATTGGTCTCCAGTGCGAATCCTACCAGCACCTGTCCTTCTTCTTTTCGTTTACCAAGGTTTGCCAGTATGTCCTCGGTCTTTTTTAACTGGATGGAAAGGGTGCCTTCACCTTTCTTGATCTTTCTTTGAGACACTTCCACCGGTGTGAAATCCGCAACGGCGGCCGCCATGATGGCAATGTCATAATCTGGTTGGCCAAGGCAGGCATTGTACATCTCAGACGCTGAAACCACCTGGATGCGTTTGACGCCCGCCGGATTTTTTTTCTGCACAGGACCTGATACCAGTGTTACTTCTGCGCCTCTTTTCGATAATTCTTCCGCCAGTGCATAACCCATTTTACCCGAAGAATGATTGCCTATAAAACGCACCGGGTCAATTGCCTCGTAAGTAGGTCCTGCGGTGACCAATGCTTTTTTCCCTTTCAATTGAATCCTGTTGGTAAAGAATTCCTCCAGGATCTGCAGTATCGCTTCCGGTTCTTCCATCCTGCCTTCACCAACCAGGCCACTGGCCAGTTCTCCATGTCCCACAGGCATCACCAGTACCCCGTTCCTGGCCAGCACCTCAAGGTTCTGACCCGTTGTAGGATGGTGCCACATATCTTCGTCCATGGCAGGCGCTACCATCACAGGACAGGTAGCCGATAAATAAACGGCCACCAGCAGGTTGTCGCTCCGGCCATGCGCCATTTTGCTAAGCGTATTACAGCTCAGGGGAGCCACTACCATCAAATCAGCCCACCGGCCCAGCATCACGTGGTTGGCCCAGGAGTCTTCATCAAAAAGGTCAACCAGCACCGGGTTCCTTGAAAGGGTGCCAAGTGTCAGCGGGGATACAAAATCGGCTGCTGCCTTGGTCATCACCACCTTCACTTCTGCTCCTGCTTTCAAAAGCGCTCTGACTATAAGAGGCGCTTTATAAGCAGCAATGCTGCCTGTAATACCAAGTAAAATTTTTTTTCCTGCCAGCATGAGCTCTAAAATAACAAAATCAGTGGTTTACCTGCTATGTCATGGACGAATGACTTTAACCTGGCGATTGTTCCTACCCAACCGGAACTGCCTTTCAAACAAAAAGCGACCACGCCCTGCGTGATCGCTTCCTTTATCTTCTTGCTGTTCTTATGAGAACAGGTCATCTGTATTTTTCCTGTGGTACACTTTATCTTCAATAAATTCCTTGGTGGCCAGCAGCGCAGGATTGGGCATGCGCTCATAAGCCCTGGAGATCTCGATCTGCTCTTTGTTCTCATGGATCTCTTCCAGTGAATCGGTATGGCTGGCGAATTCTTCCAGCTTGTTGTGTAATTCTTCCTTCAGGGTAATATTGATCTGGTTGGCCCTTTTCCCAATAATGGAAATAGACTCGTACAGGTTGCCCGTTTTGTTCTTCAGTGACTGAAGGTCGCGGGTCTCAATATTATTAGGGGTGCTATTACTAAGCTGGCGTCTTAGCAGGCTCATTTGTATATTTTTTTAAATTGTTTTGAGATTGGGTTATATAGGTTTCCACCTGTGTTTGCATGTTGCTCTGGGGGAAACGATCAATAAAATCATTGCATTCGGCGATCACCTTTTCATAACGCTCCGCCTTTTTTTCTTCCACACTCATTTCAGCATACTGAAAGAATGCACGGATGGACATCATCTTATATTCCTGTGCCTTGTCTGAATCCGGGTAATTATTCAAAAGCTCGTTGAAAGAAATGGCCGCGGCCCTGAACTGGCCAAGGTCATAATACAACTGTGCTGCTTTGGAATCCTTATTCTCCAGTTTCTTCCTGGACGCGTCGATGATATCGCTGGCCTCCTTGTTACGGGGAGATCCGGGATGCGTGTTGATAAAGGTCTGCATCATCCCGATCGCCTTGATGGTGCTGCTCTGGTCCAGTTCGGCCTTTGGCGACTGCCTGTAAAAAGTATAGGCCCTCATATAATCCACTTCCTCGGCTTTTGGACTGTTGGGATAGATCTCCAGGTAGGTCTTGAACAGGTTTTCGGCGTTCATGTAATCACGCTGGTGATAAGCCGTGTAAGCGTATTTATAGTAGATGTCTTCAAATTCGGGCCTTCCCCTGAAGTTAGGCATTACATCTTCGTACAACTGCTGGGCGTAGTTCCATTTCTTTTTAGCATAGTACTGCTCGGCCATGCGCAGTTTATAATCAGCATCCTTGCTCTTTAAAACAGAGTTGATGCCCTTACAACCGGCAAGCGACAAAAGAATAAAAACAATGAGTCCTGTAAATTTCATGAAGGCTGGCAAAGTTAATCAGTTTGGGCAAATTTTCTCTTTTTAATGTAAAAGCAGGGCTTTTGGGAGTTAAGATTAACCCAAAAGAGTTCCTGGTTTCTGGTTTTTGGTTTTTGGTTTCTTGTTGGGAAACCTTTTATTCTACCTGTCCTACTTTAAGATAATTCGACGCGCACAAATACTTGTGGGAGCCTTTTAATTATACCTGTCCTGTTAATTCCCGGATGATTTGGTACAATCTCTTGGCCTGTTTCTTATTTTCCCTGGGTAATATCAGCTGAAGAATTAAACTGGCCAAAATAAAAGGAACCTTCTAGTAGCCATCCGTCTAAAGCAAATCCTGATCTAAATAGGACAACTCCGACCTAAAAAACAAGAAACCAGAAACCATAAACCAGAAATAAAAAAAGCCCCGCCGAAAGGCAGGGCTCTTTTATGATTAAAACTTAATTTTTTCTCAGGTTCGGGTGAGGAGCCGGAACAGTTGCCTGTCCTTCTTCTGCAGTTCCTGCAGCGCGAAGGTCAACACTGTTACAATCGCCACCGGACTGACCGTACTGGAAGATGAAACGTTCCTGGCTGATGCCTTCTGTTTCAACCATATAGTTGATCACAGCGTTTACACGATCCCAGCTTCTCTGCTGTTCTGCTTTGTTAGAAGCGCAGATGTAACCTGTTACCACTACGCGGCACTCAGGTGAGTTACGCATACGTGCAGCTACTGAAGCAAGCAATCCTTTCGCATCATTGCTGATGGCAGCACTGTTGTTAGAGAAGGTAACCACAGGAAGAGAGCCTAATGCAGTTGCACAAGCACCACCGGCAGTTCCAAGGCTATCGCAGCATGTAGGACGTGGGTGACGGCCAACACCATCAGCATCTACCGGCTGGTAATCAGTAGGTGTAACCAGTTCTTTATCGCGGCAATCAGGTACACCATCACCATCTGTATCACGGCTTACACCATGTGTGTCAACAGGACAACCTGCCGGAGTTTGCTCCTGGTCGAACTGGTCGGTAACACCGTCACCGTCAGCATCAGGCAATACAGGCTTTGGAAGGATCATCAGGCGTGGCTTGCGGATCTCCTGGTAAGCATAATCCAGTGGATTCATCCACCAAAGGGGTTCTGTTGATTTTGATCCCATGTTGATGTTCAGACCTACGGTGAAGTAGTTGTAAGCATCATGCTCGCGGGTAAACTCGGGGTTTGAAGGATCCTGCTCTGTCCAGCGCTGGCCGTCAAGCAGGTCATCTTTTACAATGGTGAACCTGTCTTCAATAGCAAGGTTCAGCCTGTTGCTTAATTTAAATGCAATACCTGCACCAAGGTGACCTACAGGCTTAACTGTGTTGCCGAATAATTTCGGACGACGCTCACCGTGGTTCTCGGCAGGAGTCTCGTAAGAATCATCAAGGATGTCCTTAACCTGGTCGCGAACATCTTTCCTGTTCTTGTATACGTTGAAACCGGTAACACCACTAAAATTATAAATCGCATTGTTTGCACCACGTGCATTCACTTTGGTATCATAAGTTGTAGCACCAAGACCCAGTAATCCATAAACCTGGAAACCTGTCCTGGCTCTATGGAAGCGGATGTTGTTCAATGTGAAGATACCTTCAAGGGCAAGGTCCTGGACATTTGTTTTGTAATTGTAGAAAACCGGAGCACCGCCAGTATAACCAGCCCAGGCTGGATTATTCAGGTAACCTGCGGAACGGGTCCAGTTCAATCCTTTACCAATGCCGTACATGTACTCTAAGCGGAGAGAAAAAACATAACCAAGTGCTTTCCTGATGTGAACACCGAAACCAGGTGCGATCTGAGAGGCAACATCACCGGAAACATTGAACATGCCACCTTTGATACCGATCTCCCACATGCTTCTGGGTTTCGCGGGATAGTTGTAAGTGCCCTGCATGAATTCTGTATGCTGAGGCATTCGACGGGAAGGAACTACGGATGAGTCTGCGGGGTCGTATGCTGTTTGTCCGAAGGAGCTAAACGACACCAACAGGCAGAACACTCCCAAGAGAAAAGAGTACTTTTTGCTTGCCATAACTATAGATTAAAATTTAAAACAATGTCCTAATCAGGGGCAAAAATATAACTTGACGTACAATTACCAAACTTTAAAATTAATTTACTACCCGGTAATCTTCATTAAGTTGCATTTTGCCAGCACAAATTCAGCAATTCTTGTACCACAACACGTTGATTAATTGTAGCTGTTGTACCTTTCGGAGGATTTACGAATGAAGCTACCCGTTAATTTAATTGACCACGAACTAAAGATTTTTGAGACGAAGTTCAAGGATGCAGCCAGCAGCCATGTACCCATGCTTGACCGGATCATGCGTTACATTGTAAAAAGAAAAGGCAAGCAACTCAGGCCCATGTTCGTTTTTCTTTCGGCTAAGCTTTGCGGTGAGGTCAACGAATCTACCTACCGGGCGGCATCTCTTGTTGAATTACTGCACACTGCTACCCTGGTCCATGATGATGTAGTTGACGACTCCCTTGAACGTAGAGGATTTTTCTCAGTTTACGCCTTATGGAAGAATAAGGTTTCTGTTCTTGTTGGGGATTATTTGTTAGCAAAAGGATTGCTCTTGTCGTTGGATAACAATGACTTCCAGACATTAAAAATTCTTTCCGATGCAGTTAGAAAGATGAGTGAAGGCGAGCTCTTGCAAATGGAAAAATCAAGATCACTCAACATGGATGAAGCAGTTTACTTCGAGATCATCCGCAATAAAACAGCTTCACTTCTTTCATCCGCCTGCGGTGCCGGTGCATGGTCTACCTCGGGCAATGAAGAACGTACAAGGGTCATGCGCGAGTTCGGTGAGAAGGTAGGCATTGCATTCCAGATCAAAGATGACCTGTTTGATTATACGGCTGAAAAAGTAGGTAAGCCAACAGGTAATGATATCAAGGAAAAGAAACTCACCCTGCCGTTGATCTATACACTCAACCATATAGATAAACCAACCCGGCGCAAGATCATCTACATCATCAAGAATGAAAATACCCGCAAGTCAAGCGTGAATTATGTTATAGATGTAGTTTCAAAGAATGGCGGCATTGATTATACCATCGGCAAAATGGAAGAATATAAACAGCAGGCGCTGAACATCCTGTCCACTTTTCCTGAGTCCGACATCAGGAATGGCTTCACGGACCTCGTTAACTTTGTAACCGACAGAAAATACTAACTTGGTGCCCCATGGCTGATCAAAAACGCTGGCGGGTGAACAGGGCGGATCCAGCCAGGGTGGACCACCTATTCCGAAGCCTTAAGATACATCCCGTACTTTGCCAGATCCTGGTGCAACGCGGCATCGACACCTTTGAAGCGGCGCATGATTTCTTTCGCCCTTCCCTCGACAAGCTGCACGATCCTTTCCTGATGAAGGACATGGAACTGGCCGTTGACCGCATTCTTGAAGCCTTCGGCAGCAGTGAAAAGATCCTGGTATTTGGCGATTATGATGTGGACGGCACAACGGCTGTTGCCTGCATGTTCCAGTTCCTTCGCAAGCACCACGACTACCTTGATTTTTATATTCCTCACCGTTACCGCGAAGGTTATGGTGTAAGCCGTGCCGGTATTGATTATGCGGCCGAGCATGGTTTTACACTGATCATTTCTCTTGACTGCGGCATCAAATCGGTTGAGCTGATCCAGTATGCAAAAGACCTGGGTATTGATTTCATTGTTTGCGACCACCACCTGCCGGATGATATCCTGCCTCCTGCAGTAGCCATCCTGAATCCCAAGCAAAAAGACTGCAGCTATCCTTTCAAGGAATTATGCGGCGCCGGTGTTGGGTTCAAGCTGATCACCGCGCTTTGCCGCACTTTGCATCTTCCTGATGAAACAGCCTTTGATTACCTCGACCTGGTTGCTACCGCCATCGCTGCTGACATCGTTCCCATGGTTGGCGAGAACAGGATCATGGCCTATCATGGCCTGCGCAAAGCCAACACCAATCCAAACAATGGCATCAGGGCGCTCAGCTACCTGGCTGCTTTTATCAACGAGATCCATATCACCAACCTGGTATTTATTATAGCGCCAAGAGTGAACGCTGCAGGCCGCATGGACGATGCACGCAAGGCCGTGCTGATGTTTGTAGCGGAAACTTATGAAGAAGCGCTTCATTATGCAGAGCAGCTGCATGCCGATAATACATCACGAAAAGAGGCAGATTCCAATATTACTGAAGAAGCACTTGCCCTTATCAGCGGTGACGTGCTGCAGGTGGAACGCAAGAGCACCGTGCTGTTCCAGCCGCACTGGCATAAAGGTGTGGTGGGCATTGTAGCCTCCCGTCTAATTGACCATTATTACAGGCCTACCATTGTATTGACCCAAAGCGGTGATTACGTGGCCGGCTCGGCCAGGAGCGTTGCAGGCTTTAATGTATACGAGGCCATTCACCAGTGCAAGGACCTTCTTCTGGGTTATGGCGGGCATTTTTACGCGGCCGGTATGACCCTTGAACCATCCAAGGTGGATGCTTTCTGCGCACGCTTTGAAGAAGTAGTGCAGGCTTCCATCCACCCGGAGCTGCTGATTCCTGAGATCGTGATCGATGCCGAGATCAGTTTTGCCGATATCAGGAAACCGTTTTACGATATCCTTTGCCAGATGGAACCTTTTGGTCCGGATAACCTGAACCCAACCTTTATTGCCCGGAAAGTTTACAATACAGGGTATAGCAAAGTGGTGAAAGATGCGCACCTGCGCTTTGTGCTGCAACAGAACGGTACTAAGATCACCGGCATCGGCTTTAATATGAGTGATAAAATGTGCCTGCTTACAGAGAACAAGCCCGTGGACATCGTTTTCCGGATTGACGAGAACGAATGGAACGGCGAGAAAAGCCTTCAGCTGAAGGTGATTGACTGCCGGATGTCGGGGACGTAAGATTAACCGTGGGACGTGAGACGGGAGCCGTGAGGCCAGGAACGGGAGGCGTGAGACGTGAAACGGGAGGCTATGACCCGTGAGACGTTTAACGAGATTCGGGAGTGGGTTGTTTTTTTATTCCATCTTTCTTTTTAATCAATCAATTACCACTGGAAGCACCTGAAACGATTGTGGAATACAGAATCTATTGATTTATGGGACAGGACTACGGTATGAAGTCCTTGCCTTTCATAGGTTTATAAATTTTTATACCCAATTTCTTCTATTTACACCTTCCTCTACCCTCATTAATTTGATGTATACTATATAATAGGTATCCGAATTCTAAGAGATGCCCAGATACCAGCCTCTACTGGCCTACTTTACAGCCTCAATCTTCACGTCTCCCGTTCCTGGCCTCACGTCTGACGTCTCCCGTCTCACGATTAATCTCCCGATTAAAAATTGTCAATCGGCTGTTGATAATTAATTAACCTTCAAAGGCCTCCGGGTAAACCCTTACCCCCTAGATTTGCCGTCCTACTTCAAACACACACGGACGGTTTATGAAAAAATTCTACTCGCTTTTAATGGCAGTCATTGCCATGACCACTTCTTTTGTTGCTTCGGCGCAAACACCGGTACCTATGGCATCACAGCCTGGGTTAACCTACACAGAAAATTTTGCTGACATTGCTAACTGGAGCAATGGTTTTACAGCCGGTGCTGGTGCAAACAGGTTTGGATCTGTTGCAGTGAATACAACCGGAACAATTCCAAGCGGAACAAGGATTACTACGGCAACTACATCTTTTACTACCAGTACTACTGGTGGAGTACAAAAAGGTACTTCCCAAACTGCTACCGGACAAACCCCAACTCAAAGCATTGTTTTGCTTTCTACGGGTGCTACTGATAACTCTAGTTCAACTGCAATAGATTTTTTCATGGACTTCACCGGTGTGAATGCTGGTACTCTTAGTTTTGATTGGGCAACCGTCTTTAATTCTACAGGAGACCGAAAGGGCTCTTTAAGAGTATATGCATCGACTGATGGATCTACATTTACTGAACTGACAGGTGCACAGGTTTTAAACTTTACAAATAATATTGCATCTTCCGGTAGTGTTACCTCTGTTTCGCTTCCTTCATCTTTTAATAACAGTTCAACTGCCAGGCTTCGTTTTTATTATCACAACGGAGTAGGTGGTTCTTCTGGTTCAAGGCCAAAGATCAGCATCGATAACCTTACGGTCACTGCTACATCAGCACCGGCAGGAAATACGATTGCTGTTGCTTCTGGAACGGCAGCCGCTGAACCAGCAACTGCAGGAAGCTTCACAATCAATTTTAGTGCAGCCACTACAGCTTCCACTGACATCAATTACAATTTTACCGGCAATGCCAGCTTTGGAACTGATTACAATGTTTCTTTTTCTTCAGGAACGCCCGCTAATCCTTCAACATCTACAGGTACACTTACGGTTCCATCCGGCACATCCAGCGTAACGGTTACAGTTACACCTATAGATGATGCATCTGTTGAAGGAACAGAAAATATTACGCTTACCTTATCTGCACCAACCGGTGGGTATACACTTGGCAATGCTGCATCTTCCATCAACCTGACCGACAATGATGTTGCACCAACTGTTTCTGTTGCTGCTGGCAATGCAGGTGCAGAACCTTCCACCAACGGAACTTTCAATATTACGCTTTCATCCCCCGCACCTGTTGGAGGTGTTACTGTTACCTATACCTTGGGTGGAACAGCCACCAGCCCGGATGATTACACAGATCTTCAAAGCGGAAGTGTCACCATTCCGGAAGGCGCATCCTCAGGTGTTGCTACCATGAACATCGTTGATAATGGAACCTTCGAGCCAACGGAAACCATTTCAATTACCCTAACCGGTGCTTCCAATGGTTACTCCATTGCTACAGGCACAGCCAGTATCAACGTAACAGATAATGACCTGGCTCCACTGACTCCGATCTCTTTAACAGGATCATACTTTCAGGATTTCAATACACTTGCTTCCACAGGATCAGCAACTACCAATCCACTTTCACTTCAAGGATGGCACTTAAATGAATCAGGCGGCGGGGGGCGCGATAACGAAGGTTATGCAGTAGACAATGGCGGTTCGGGTACTGGCGATACGTACAGTTATGGAATTACAGGTTCTTCTGACAGAGCTTTAGGAAGTATTGCTTCCGGTACATTGCAATCTTCTTACGGTGCTTACTTCACTAATAATACAGGGACAGCCATCACAAGATTGCGCATTGCCTATGTAGGTGAAAAGTGGAGATTGGGCACAGCTACAAGTTCAGATAAACACGAATTCCAGATCAGCACCAATGCTACAAATGTTGCCAATGGCACATGGACAGATGTGAACGAGCTTGACCTTGCTGCTCCTAATGTAGGAACTGCAGGTTCAAAAGATGGAAATGACCCTGCTAACAGAAGCCTGATCGATTATTCGATCAGCGGTTTGAACATTCCAAATGGAAGCAGCTTCTTTATCAGGTGGAATGATATCGATAATGGTGGTGCCGATGATGGTCTTGCAGTGGACAGCCTTACCGTAGAAGCTAACCCTGTAGACAACACCGCTCCTGTTGCAACAGGACTCAACCCGGCGGATAACTCCACTAACGTTGCTATTTCTTCAACAGCGACCATCACCTTCAGTGAAACCATCCAGAAAGGAACAGGTACTATTGAAGTGAGGCGCAGTTCAGATAATTCGCTGGCTCAATCCATTGATGTGGCTACAGGTGTTACCACTTCAGGTGCATCCGCGTCATTCCAGTTGTCTGGATTAACTGCAGGATCAGAGTATTACATCCTGGTCCATGCACCAGCCTTTACCGACCCATCCGGTAACAACTTTGCAGGCATCTCTGATCCAACCACCTGGAGTTTCAATACAGGAGCGCTTCTGTTCTCTGCTAATTTCCAGACCTGCGGATCTTCGCTGAGTGATGGATTTAAAGCTTACAGCCAGACAGGAGCACTTACATGGGAATGCACCACATTCGGCCGCACAGGCAATGGTGTTCAGATGAACGGATTCGCCGGTGGCACCAATGTGCCGAACATTGACTGGCTCATATCCCCTTCCATCAACCTAACCGGCACTAACTTCCCGATCCTTTCATTTTACAGCCGCACTGCTTTCAATGGAGAGCCTTTGCAATTGAAGATCTCAACCAACTATTCAGGCACCGGTGATCCTAACCTTGCAACATGGACCGACCTCAATGGCCGTTTCCCTGAAGAAGCATCCGATGTATGGACACTTTCCAACAACATCAACCTCTCTGCTTACAAGCAGCCCAATGTTCATATCGCATTCGTATACGAATCCTCCAACGATGATGGCGCCAGGTGGACACTGGATGATATTGCAATCGATAATTCTTCCACACCTCCTCCTGCAAGTCTTACCACCGGTACCAGCGACATGCAGTTTGGATTTGTTGCCGCAGGTGCATCCGCTGACAAGACCTTCACCTTTACCGGCAACGACATCACCGACGGTGTGACCGTTACATCAACCGGTAACTTCCTGGTTTCAAAGGATGGCGTAACCTTCAGCAATTCCATTACCTATACACAGTCTGAGGCGAACAACGTACCGCAGACCGTGACGGTACGGTTTGCTCCATCAGCCAATGACCGTAATTTCAACGGCAACATCACGGTGGCTACTTCTTCGCTCACTTCTACAGTGACCGCAAAAGGAACCAGCATTGATCCCATCAAAACCCTTGAAGTTGTGAACTGGAATATCGAGTGGTTCGGCAGTGCTGCCAATGGTCCAACCAATGACGCGCAGCAGGAAGCCAACGTAAGGACCATCCTTACCAATATCAATGCTGATGTTTATGGATTGACAGAGATCGTAAGTGAAGCAAGACTGGCATCGCTGACCGCTTCCATGCCTGGGTATTCTTATGTTATATCCAATTACGGTTCGCATACCAATACTTCCGCCAACCCTCCGGGAGCACTGGCTGAGGCACAGAAGCTGGCATTCATTTACAGAACCAGTGTGTTCAGCAATGTGACCACAACACCATTGTTCTCACAGGGTATCAATTCATCCGCGGATCTCAGCAACCCGGCTTATAATTATTTTGCAAGTGGACGCTTCCCTTACATGATGACCGCTGATGTGAACCTGAATGGACAGGTAAGGACCGTGCGTTTCATCCTTGTGCATGGTAAGGCGAACACTTCACCAACACAGGCCTCATACGATCGCAGGAAAGCAGGTTCTGACACGCTGCATCACTTGCTGTCCACCACTTTTGCGAACGACAATGTGATCATGCTGGGTGACCTGAACGACGACCTGGATTCAACCATCACTGCAGGCATCAGCCCGGCACTCACATCTTACATTGCCTTCACCAGTGACGGCGCTAATTTCAGGCCGCTGACATTGCCGCTCAGCCAGGCAGGAAGAAGGTCCACTGTTAGTTATAACGATGTGATCGACCACGTGATCGTATCCAATGAGATGAGTTCTTATTACATGAATTCATCGGCTAACATACTTTCAGATGTCACCGGCATGGTGACCAATTACGGAAGCACCACCAGTGACCACTACCCTGTATTCACGCGTTTTGCTTTTGATCCGACGATCGTTCTTCCGGTGAAAGTGCAGACTTTCAATGCAGTGAAGGCAGGCAACACCGTCAGGGTGACGTGGAGCACCAGCGAGGAACTGAATGCAAGGGAGTTCCAGGTAGAGCGTTCTGCTGATGGACGCAGTTACACTTCAATTGGAAGGATAGCAGCAGCCAACAGCCGCACCGGCGCATCCTACCAGCTGACCGACCAGCAGCCAGGACGCGGCGATAATTTCTATCGCCTCCGCGCCGTGGACATTGACAACAGGTCTGAGCTGTCACGTGTTATCAAGATCAACTTCAGCAAGGCTTATACATTTACGGTAACGCCTAACCCTGCCCGCTCCAAATTCACTGTTTCTGTTACAAACAACACAGGACAATTGCAACTGGAAGTGGTAGACATGAATGGAAGGGTTGTAAAGACACAGCTCCTTACATCCACCAATAATACGGTAGATGTGCAAACGCTTCAGAAAGGCCTTTACCTTGTCAGGTTGAAAGGAGATGCTGGTGTTTATACAGAGAAGCTGGTGATCGAATAGAATTGAATTTCGTTTTATAAGAAAGTCCTTCCTTAACGGGAGGACTTTTTTTGTTGGCGTAGAGAGATTTCACGCAGAGACGCTAAGACGCAAAGGAATACAGACTTAAGAGTGCAGACTTAAGAGTAGAGAGTTAAGAATTGGAAGGGCGAAAGTTGACTGATGAAAGCTTTTCTACCTTAGACTCGCTTTTTCTTTTTCAACCTCGCTTTCTTTTTTAACCTCTCCGGCCTAAGCCAACGTCGTTTCAATTGACTCTCTGCGACCTGTCATCCTGAGCCGAAGGCCGAAGGATCTCCTCTCCCAGCATTCAACGCCCAGTGTTTCAATAAGCCCTGATAATTTCATAACTGCTCCAGCGCCTCATTTTGTGGTTAAATAAATAGCCCTAGCATTAAAAAACTGGCAACAAAATGCAGCGCCTGCAGAATCATCGCATATGGCCAACTGTAAAATACTGAAAGACTTAAACCAGTAGCGAGCATATTCTTATCACGAAAGACAGAACTCTTAAGTGAAGGTCGATACCAGAAGTGAAAGACTGTTGTGCGGTGGCCCGGCCGGTCTACGCGGAGCGATTAGACCCGGCCTTGATCTTTCTTTGGTTACTTTCTTTGCATCAAGGCAAAGAAAGTGACAAGACTGTATTGGCAGAAAAGACAGAAAACAATTAGTGGATAATTGAAGTAAAGATGATTAGTTCCTTAAGCTGCTTGTGAGGACACAAGCAGGGCGGCTTGGGAAAAGTTCTTGTAAGGACACAAGCAGGGACGGGCGTGGAAAATACTGCTGTGAGGACACAAGCAGCGGCGTCAAGGTAACATAACTTTCGAGTTTACCAGCAGGGATGGCCGGCCAGAGGTGCCTTTGCATATTCTTTGCGCTCTTTGCGGTTAAAGATCAAAACAGATTTTTTTAACACCTTTCTGGCCGGGAACCCTTGATTTCAGGGGCGAAATCTCGCCCCAAACCCTTACCTTTGCGCTCCATTTTATTATTTAACCAAAAAACAGGGTAATGAACAATTACGAATTGATGGTGATTTTTACCCCGGTCTTGAGCGATGAAGAATTCAGGGCAGCCCAGAAAAAGTACACGAGCCTGGTGACCGACAACGGCGGCAGCATCGTGAGCGAAAATCCCTGGGGACTAAAATCACTGGCGTATCCGATCCAGAAAAAGACCACCGGTCTTTATTGGGTATCGGAATTTATTGCGCCATCCGACTTCAATGAGAAGCTGAAGATCCAGCTTCTGCGTGACGAGTCCGTACTCCGTCACCTGACCACAAAACTCGACAAATACGCCATCGAGTATAACCAGAAAAAGAGAAGCGGCGTACCAACAGGAACCGAAAAAGTACAGGAGGCTTAATCATGGCAAAAGCAAATGAGATCAAGTACCTGACCGCCATTAAAAGCGAGAAGCGCCCGAAGAAATTCTGCCGTTTTAAGAAATATGGTATCAGATACATTGATTATAAAGACGTTGAGTTCCTTAAGAAATTCCTTAACGAACAAGGAAAGATGCTGCCCCGCCGCATTACCGGTAACTCCCTGAAGTTCCAGCGTAAAGTGAGCGATGCCATCAAAAAAGCCCGTCAAATGGCACTGTTGCCTTACGTAACAGATCTTCTGAAATAAATTTTTCACCTAACCCCGCTATAAGCGGGAGACAGTCCGCCCAGGCGAGATTGGTAAAACAAACAACATGGAAATCATTTTAATTCAAGACGTTGACAATCTTGGTGGTAAGAATGAGCTGGTGAAGGTAAAGAACGGCTACGCCCGTAACTTCCTTTTCCCGCGCAAGCTGGCTGTTGAAGCCAATGCTTCTAACCGCAAGCAGATGGAAGAAAGGCAGAAAGTTGCCAAGAAAAAAGAAGACATCATGCTGGCCCAGATCAACAGCGTTAAAGCCAAGCTCCAGGAAGCTCCCCTGAAAGTCGGCGCCAAAACCGGCACCAGCGGGAAAATCTTCGGTTCCGTTACCGCACTCCAGATCAGCCGCGCTATCCGCGACCAGAAAGGATACGAGATCGACCGTAAGCGCATCAACATCACCGACGATGTAAAAGAACTTGGTACCTACAAGGCATCTATCGATTTCGGCAACGGTCAGCATACCGATGTTGAATTTGAAGTGGTTGCTGAATAATAACCCCAATTCATTTTGAAAAGTCCACACAAGCTCGTGTGGACTTTTTTATTACCCTAAGCTCTGCCATTGGATTCAGGTCACTGAATGGCTTTTTAACCGGGAACGCTTTTTGTGAAGGGTATGTTAACTCCAATACCTGGTCGCAAAAGCCTTAACCGTTCGGTAATCGATTTTAATCATTTAAAAAAGCGACTATGAAGCAATTTTACTCTTTTTCAAAAACCCTTTTACTTGTTGTGGCATTAGCCAGCTTTGGTACCGCTGAAGCTCAGAATGAAACAACACCGGCATCGGGGATCTGCACTAACGTTACCCAGAATTTCAACAACGGCACAGGGGGGTTTACTTCTCCAAGCGTATTTGGCAACATCACTTTTGACAGCGCCTTTTATTATAACAATGCCCGTGGAATGTGGACAGAACTTGGATCTAACCTAAACCGTGGCGCCAGCCTTCCCGGACCTGCTCCCCGTGTAGTGAACATCATTTCACCACCTTACGAGAACCCAAATCCTGCGGGCATTTTTGATGTGGGATTTTTCTACATTGTTCCCAATGCTCAGGTGGACCGATTCAACATCTCATTGGTGCGTATTACAGTAATGCCGGATCCTTCAGGTGGCGGTGATATTACCTTCCAGGAAGTGGTAGCCAGGAGCGGTTTCAAAACTTTTGCATCCTTTAGTGCACATCCGCCAGTCCGCTATATCGATCCTTTGGGTGGCAACTATGCCATTACCCACAGCGGCGATTCCAGTGTTGTGTGTATGCGACTGATCGACAGTGATATCACGGCCGGACCAAACGTTAGCTATAGGGTTGAGGTAACTTACCAGATCCTTACAGCCGGTTCTTACTCAGATTTTGATGAATTTGCGATTGGTAACATACAGGCGGCACCGCTTCCAGTAAACTTCCTTGGCGTGCTTGCAGCCAGGAAAGACAATGGCGTCCAGGTAAGATGGGATGTTGCTGAAGAAGTAAATGTTGCTGAATACCAGCTCCAGAGAAGTTCTAACGGACGCACTTTTACCACAGTAGGAACCGTTCCTGCCGGTGGCAAAAACCTTTACAGCTACCTTGATGGCGGAAACAAACCAGGCATGTTGTATTACAGGGTGAAAAGTGTTGACATTGACGGAAGGGCTAAATACAGCGGTATTGTACGCCTGAACGGGGCCAACAGCTTTGGCAGCGGCATCAGGGTCTATCCAAGCCCGGCTACCAGCGATATCACCGTACAACACAGCGAATTGGGAAGGACTGCCAGCATCACCATCAGCGGAGCGGACGGCCGCATCCTGAAAACCGTGAGGCCAGTGCCGGGAACATCCAATAGCATGGTGAATATCAGCGGCTTATCCAGCGGATTGTACATCCTGCGCCTTGATGATGGCAAAGGAAAAGTGGAGTCAGCCAGCTTTATCAAGCAATAATCTCCCTAAATATTTTCTTTCATGCTGCCCGCAAATTGCGGGCAGCATTGTTTTCTTTATCATTTATAATTTCTTATATTCGTCATGTCTTGGTGTTCTTTCAGTTTCACAGGGTCTTGAACGTTCACATTAATGTTCATTGTTTCTTGTTAGCTGTAAACACTTTTTAGTTGTTTTTTAAATTTTCTCAAATGAACATTTATGTTGGAAACCTTAGTTGGGGCCTGAAAGATCAGGATTTAGCCAACTTGTTTAGCCCTTTCGGTGAAGTATCATCTGCTAAGATCGTAATGGACAAATTCACACAACGAAGCAAAGGCTTTGGCTTTGTGGAAATGCCAAACGATGACCAGGCACAAGCTGCAATTGCTCAATTGAACGGAAGTGAGATTGAAGGCAGGAACCTTGTGGTGAATGAATCACGTCCTAAAGAAGGAAACGGCGGTGGTGCCGGCGGCGGCGGTGGCTTCAAGAAAAGAAGCTTCGGCGGCGGAGGCGGCGGAGGCGGCTTCAAGAAAGGCGGCGGAGGCGGAGGTTTCGGCGGTGGAGGCGGCAACCGTGGCGGAAGCGGTGGCAGCGGCGGCGGCTACAATCGCAATGGCGGCAGCGGCGGTTACAGGGACAGCTACTAATCATCCATTCAATAAGAATATTGAAGTCCTGCGGTACCAACCGCAGGACTTTTGTTTTTGGGGAATGTGTTTTGCATGCATCACGAAAACAAACGCATGCTTTTACCGATTGGAGATGATAACAGCGACCGGAGATTGACACCCTTTATAAACTACATCCTCATCCTCATCAACATTCTTGTTTTCATTTTTCTTCAGGGACGCTCGGAAGCGTTCACCAATTCCTATGCTGCCATTCCTGAAGAGATTATGACCAACAGAGACCTGGTTGGAACTGTTCAACTGGTCAACCCACTCAATGGAGAAACTGCAAGTCTTTATCTCGGTCATACGGGTATACCTGTTTATCTTACGCTGATCACTTCCATGTTCATGCACGGCGGCTGGGCGCACCTGTTCGGTAATCTTCTTTACCTGTGGGTCTTTGGCGACAACCTGGAGAATGTAATGGGGCATAAAAGATATCTGTTATTCTACCTGCTTTGCGGCGTGCTGGCCGGCATGGCGCATGTGCTCACAACAGCTTACATGGGAGGTAATACCTATATTCCAAGTCTTGGTGCATCAGGCGCTATTTCGGGTGTGCTCGGAGGTTATCTCTTACTCTTTCCTCGCAGAAGTGTGCATGTATGGTTCCTTTGGTTCATCCTTTCGGTACCGGCATTTCTTGCGTTGGGTCTATGGATCGTGTTCCAGGTGATCAATGGCATGGGAACTTTAGGTGGAGAAAAAGCCGGGGGCATTGCTTACGCTGCGCATATCGGTGGATTTGTAGCCGGCTTCCTGCTGGTAAAATTATTTGCAAGGCGTGAAGCACTGCTCTATACTAGAGAGAAAAGAGGAATTTTTTCGGCAGGCAGGCGATCTCGAAGAGGCTGGTACTGACATACTCCCCGTCAATATGAGCAGGCATGTCATCCGAAGCATTAATGATGATGCTGTCTGTTTGTACATACCGCACAAAAGGAAGCTTAATGTGTTCACCTTTTTCAATCACAGGCAGGTATTTCATCCTGGTCAGCGGTGCTATCCTGCCTACAAGATTCAGGTCAAGTTTTGCATCTGAATAGGAAGCATGCGGCGCAACCATGAAGCCTCCTCCGTACCGCTTTGTATTGGCGATGGATATCATAAAACATTCCTCGTCAAAATTCTCACCGTTCATCCGGATATTGCATTGCGTCTCGCGAAAGGCTACAATATTTTTTAAGATGGAAAGCATATAGGAAGCGGTACCTGCCAGTTTCTTGCGGCCTACAAGATCCTTTACAATGGAGCCGTCGAATCCTATGCCTACACCATTCAGGAAAAGTTGTCCGTTGCAGATACCGGCGTCCACCATGGTAGTACCTCCCTTCAGAATCTGTTCAAACTGGTCTTTAGTGGAAAGGTCGCCGTACAGCATCCAGTGAAAATCATTGCCGCTGCCCCCGCGGAATATGGATATAGGGATCCTTGTATCAGGATAATTGTTGATGAAGAAATTCAATGTGCCATCTCCGCCAAAGATCCATGCATCGGTGAAGCCTTCCCACACATCAGGCCAGGCCTGGGTGAAAATGGTATAGGCTATATCCTTTGCCTTAAGTAACTGCACCACTTCGTCGGAAACGCGCAGTGCTTTACCATTTTCTATGGTAGGATTACAAATAAGGGCTACGTGTTTTGCAGGTTTGTTCATCTAAGATCTGGTATACTCTTTCCCTTCGGATCATGTCCTGTTTTTCAATGGAAATTGTTTTTTTAAGCCCACAATATAAGCAGTATTGATAAATGCTGAATTTGTAAGCCGGACCACTCATCAGTAAGAACTGCCGTTAATGTTTACGGCAGTTCTTACTAAAGAGGGATAAAATAAATTTTATTGCCTGACAATGATCGTTCCCGCTCCATGATAGGAGTGGATCTCCCCATTGTACATTGCATCGGCACTCACCGGACCCTGTTTAAATTGTCCTGGCGATACTGCCCTTACCGCATAATAATATTTCTGCCTGTCTTCACGGGCATCCACAAAAAAATGGATACGGTCGTCGCGGATATCAAGTGAAACCGGATTGGAGGCATTGGTGATCCATTCCATTCCAGGTATTTCTTTTGTCCTTGGATTTTCGATCTCAAACCCTGCAGGCAGCAGGTCGGTGATCACGATGTTCTCTATGGTGCCACCATATGCTTTGTCAAGCGTAATCTCCACCACTACCAGGTCATTTTGTTTAAAGCTGTTTCCCTGTACCAGGTTGCCATGGCGGTCAAAGAACTGCCTTCTTACTTTCACATACTGGTCTTCCTGGACATAATCGCCCGTTGAACTGATGCCTTCCGCCTGCCAGCTGTAATAGATCCTTCCATTTCCTTTTGTAACAATCTCCACGTTATTGCTTTTCAGTAATGCACTGTTGCCCTTCCAATCATTTCCTTTCAGCGTACCAACCTTTTTACCATTGACCCTGATCTCAGCTGACATATCCGAACGGCCGGTCATGCGGGCAAGCTTACCTAATGCAAGGAATGAAAAAGCTCTTTCCTGTGTGTTTAAATATTGCTCTGACTTTAACCGGTGGCTTACATGTTTTGCCATTTCTGCAACCTGCCCGTTATTGGGATCCACTTCAATCAATGCATCCAATGCAATTGCTTCATCCCTTGTAGCGCTGTAAAAACTTCCACCTGTTTGCTGAACACTTTCTTCTCCGCTGAATGCCCTTGGCAACAAGCTGCTGAATGAACGGCGGTCGCCTGATATGGCATAAGCTGCCGATAAAAGGTACCGGCTGTCCAGCGCAAGCAATTGGGGGTTTGATTTATAATAATTCATTGCCGACACCTGCGAACGGTTTGCCAGTGAAAGCACATACAGTCCGTATGCCACTTCTTTCGGAGCGATCTTTTTTTCCTTGTCGCGGTTATAATAATAGAAAATGGTCTCTTTTGTCTTCAGCCTGCCCGCAATGTAATTCAGCATCGTCTCTATAAGGCTGTTGTCTACATCAAATCCTGCCTTCCTTGCTTCCAGGAGGAAATGGGCTGCATAGATGGATGTCCACCAGTCCTCTGTTCCCTCTCCATCCCATAAGGTTACGGCCCCATTGTATAGCTGGCGCATCTTGATCTTGCGGATGGCTTCGAGCACATTGGCATTCGCGTTTTGCTTTCCATTGCCTTTCAAATCCATCATGTCAATAAAATCAGCATAGTAAAGCTGGGGGAAGGCTGCGGATATTGTTTGCTCGGTACAGCCATATGGATACTGCACCAGGTAACGTAACTGCTCTGAAAGTTCTGCCACCGGCGATCTGCTTACGACAAGGTTGTACCTGAAACTACCGGGCAGGTATCCATTGGCCGGTATGTTGATGCGCTGTGTACTGTTACCAACAACTGCACCGCTGCCTGATATTTTTTGCAGCGTGGAAGCCGGCCTCACCGAGATCTCAATGACCTCTGTGAACTTTTCTCCAAGTGCCGCTACATTCACAGTGATCTTCGCTACATCAAGTTTGGGATCAGCCACAATGTTGAAAACAAGCTTTGCTTCCGTATTAGGTTGAATGCTGATGGATTGTGTTGCAGCACCCATGATCCGGACCGGGCCGGAAGCAGCAATTGTAGCCTGGCCTGTTGCAGCCTTGCCGGTTGTATTTGAAATGGTTACAGGCACCTTCACCGTATCACCGGGGCTCAGGAACCTGGGCAGCGCACTGCTTACTACAAGCGGGTCTGCAACTTTTACCGATGCTTCTGCAGCTCCAAAGCGTTCATCTTTATAAGCAAGGGCCATCAGCCTGACCTCCCCATTGAATTGAGGAAGGTCAAATTCAAAATCAACCACACCGGAACCATTTGCTTTTTTAATGCCGCTCCAGTAACTCATTAATTTGAATCTTTTTGCCGGCATTGGGTTCACACGCTTATCCATGCTTAGTTCACCATCACCACCGGTGCTGCTCAGGCGGTTCCTTAATTCAGGGAACAACAGGGGATACATATCAAATGCCTGCACACCCAATGCTTTTTTCTGGTAATAGTAGGCATACGGGTCTGGTGTTTTAAAGCCACTTACCTGCAACACACCATTGTCCACTGCTGCCAGCGTTACATAACTTCCCGGTGCAGCCTTTACACTGACACGCTGGTGTGTTTTGGACCGGACCGATTGCTGAGCGGTGATCGTTACAGGCATCTGCCTGGATTTTTCTTCCACTTTGATGCTCTTGAATCCATGTGCTACCGTCAGCGGAATATCAGAAACCTCGTGAGGCTTGATCAGTGTTGCAGTTATATAAACATTGGGCACATGCGTACCGGCCATCTTCAGCTCTATACTTGCCGAACGTTTGCTGACGTCTACATATTGATAGGAGATCAGTTTGTCGGTTTCCATGGTAACCAGCATGCGGCCGCTGAATGGTGTTTTAAAAAGAACTTTAGCCATTTCTCCAGCTTCATATGCTGCCTTGTCGGTTTCCATATCAATATGACCTTCATTACTTACTTCAAATGAACTGTTATCCGCGCCCCACGAACCATAGCTGTAAAATGTTTTACTGACATAGGCATTGGAACCCGGACGGTAAAGACGCAGTTCATAACTGCCGGGTGATCTTGGTACATAAGTGTACAAAGAGTTGGCCCCGATCTCCATATTTCCTTCTACCATGATCTTGTTCTCCTCCTGCGAGTCGTAACGGAAATAACCACCGCTTCTTCTCAATACAGTCCTGTATTCATGCTTGATCACCTGCATGCGTGCTGTGGCTTTTACCGGTGCGCCGTCCTTATTGACTGATACCAGGTAGAAGGAAGCAGGCTGGTTGAGTGCATAATAATAATAACCATCATTCCTGATGCCGTGAAAAACATCCTGCGTCACCACGTCCGCTGAGATGCGGCGGCTCACTGGCCTGCCCGTTTCATCAAAGACGGTTGAAAAGAAATTTGCTTTCAACAGCCCCGTATTGGCATACATGCCCGGCACGTCAAATGTGTAAGATGCATTCCCTGCCTCATCTGTAGTGCCCTGTTGTACAACAGCATCCATAAAGCTTGTCTGGTTGGCCAGGGTAAAATCATAGGCCGCATATTTCTTTGCCTTGAATTGCTGCTGCTGCACCTGCACCTCCACTTCAAAGTTCCGGTTGGCAGCAGGCGGACCAAAGAAGTTCATGGCATTGATGGAAACAGTGGCAGATTCAGATGGTCTTATAAAAGGCTTATCGAGTTTCGCTGTAACCTTAATGCGATCAGGAACAAATTCCTCGATCATGAAATTCTTTGAACCAAGCAGCACATCGTTGGAACTGTACACTTCCAGCAGGTAACTGCCGGTAATGGCAGAACCTGAAATATCAACACTGCCTTCCACCCCACCCTGTTCGTTAAGGTTCCTGCGAAATGATTTTAATTCTTTTCCATTAGGCAGGAGCAATTTCATTTTTACAGGAAGTTCACCCGGGCTCTTCCAGTTGCGATCGCGGAGCAGCACTGAAAAGTTCATGCGCTCTCCGGGACGATAAATATCACGTTCAGCATAAATGAATGCATCGAGGCCGGTAGGGTTGATCCTTTTACCGCCTACTTCAAATCTTGAAGTATTTACCCTTGTACTATTGAATGGCAGGTAAGTGAAATCATCGCCTGTTTTGGCAACGATCATGGCAGGCTTGAAACCAGCAAGGTTCTTTACCGGCAATTTGATCTCCACCGCGCCATCTCCATTGGTGGATCCTGTTCCCAGCAACTGGTTGTTTGCTCCGTAAACAGTAAGGTTAACGCCTTGCATGGGCAGGGCAGTTTTTAATGAATTGGCAAATACAAACATTTTGTCTGCCCCCTGCTTCGCGATCAGCCCGATATCTGAAAAGGAAATAAATCGGCTGTCGCGCACCCAGTAATGCTCTTCTGAAAATATGGTCACATGGTAAATGCCTTTTGATTCAGGAAGGCGGTCTTCGAATTGAGAGATGTTCAGTATCCTTCCGCCATTTGTTTTCTTCAGTGAGCTGGTCTGGATCTCTTTGCTGTAAATAATATCTCCCTGGGTGGGATAAAGGTATTCAGCAGCCTGGGGACCGCCTTCTTCTTCATCGTATTCCTGGTAACGCTGTGTTGATTCTTCCTGCGGATAGTAACCATGACGTTCGGCCATAAGCAGGTTGTTCTCATAGATCCTTGAAATGATCATTTTTACTTTCGGCACGTTGGTGATCTTCACTTCAATATCTCCGCTTCCTTTTTTAGAGAGATAAACGGCTTTGCTGTTGGTAAAATTGATGCCTGCTTCCAGCTCGCCAAATCCAACGCTTCCCTGGTAATCTTCGCGCAGCACACCGCCAACTTTTCCACGAAGTCCTTTAAGGATCATTACCAAGTATGCGCTTTCAGAATCAAACTGGTCGCTGCGTAGTACCAAACCATTCTCCGTTTGCTCGGTTGTATAGCTCACCTGCGGATCAAACCTTAAAAGAGAAGTAACGGATTCGCCATTCAATTGCTGGCTGGTATAAATGCGCACGACACCTTCATTGCCATCATGCTCACCTTCAATAGAAGTAATGTTGAGCACAAAAGGAGAAGGAATGGTAAAGGTTGTTTTAATGGATTCCTGCAGGCTGTTGGCGCCTTTTTCAGGCTTCAGACCTTCCTGTATGGTGATCCTTGCTTCATGTTCTTTATCCTCTGTTTTAATACCCTTCAACCTGATAGCGATCTCATTGTTGGTACCGATGTTCTGTAAAAGGAATTCTGTTTTGGCTCCATCCACTTCCACTTCCAGTTTATCCTTTAGTTCTTCAGCCTTTACGGGGTAATTGAATTGAAGCAGTACCTGAGGGAGCGCTGATTTGCTGCCTTCATCCTGCAACACCCAGCTGACCTGTGCATCGTTCAATTGCAGCGGCGAAGTATAAAAGCGGATCTCATCACCATCCTTTACATCATTGTATTCAGAATAGCCCAATACCTCGTTACGCACTTTTGCTTTGTAAGTGGTAGCCGGGAGCAGCGGTTCGGAAGGTGAAAAAACCAGTTCGTCCGGCGCATCCCAACGGAAACGTCCTTCGATCTCAGGATCAAAAGAAATATATTCAGTGGAATCCCAGTTATTCAATAGTGAATCGGGGTGAATGGGTTTGCTGAACCTGAATACCAGGTTGCCAAGCTGTGGCACTTCGCCTTTGGCATTGGTAAAATCAACTGCTACATGGTTACGGCTGCAGGAAGGAAGGACAATACACAGAACGGCGATGACCACCGGGATGATCGCGAGCAAAAACTTTTTACGCATATTTGGCTGGTTGGAGCGGAAGGAAATGTTGTTTAAATTAACAGTCTCAATTTCTGGATGAATGAAAGAAAGCAGAAATTAGTAGAATCAAAACAACGCTAAGGAGGCAGACTCGATGAGTCCATACGTATTTAAAAAATTACATCAGAAATTTACAAAGCAAAATTTAGTATTCCTAGTTAAAAGATTGGTAATTGTCTCCGGTTGTTTTTTCCTTTTATTTTTCCTGCTGAATTTTTTCTTTCCGCTTCGCGACCGCATTGAATATTCTACCATCGTAAGGGATGCTGAAGGCAACCTGGTAAATGCTTTCCTGACACCGGATGATAAATGGCGGATGAAAACCGAGTTGGAGGAGATCTCTCCTTTATTGAGAAAAACCATCATCGCTAAAGAAGACAGGTATTTTTATAACCATCCCGGCGTGAACATCTTTGCTGTTGCAAGGGCATCCTATAAAAACCTGGCAAAGCTTAAACGTACTTCCGGTGCTTCCACCATTACCATGCAGGTGGCAAGGGCGCTTGAAAAAAGAGAGCGCACTTTTTTTACAAAACTGATCGAAGTATTCCGGGCCCTTCAGCTGGAATGGAAGTATGATAAGGACGAAATCCTCCAGATGTATCTGAACCTGGTCCCGTACGGAAGCAATATCGAAGGGGTCAAGTCTGCTTCGCTCCTGTATTTTAAAAAGAATCCCGATCACCTTTCGCTTGCTGAAATCACTGCATTATCAATTATTCCTAACCGTCCTTCCACTCTGGTCATTGGCCGAAACAACAATACCATCCTTAAAGAAAGGAACCGCTGGCTCAGGAAATTCGCACAGGATGGTGTATTCTCCGAAAAGGAAATTGAAGATGCATTGTCCGAACCTTTACATGCTTACAGGTCCACGGTACCGCATTACATACCCCACCTATCCTATAAATTAAAAAGCACTTCTTCTGCAAGCCAGGTATCCACCAACATCAGGATGAACACCCAGCTGAAAGTGGAAAAACTAACGGAAGACCATGTCCGCACACTGCGACTGAATAATATCCGCAATGCGGCCGTAGTAGTGATAGACAACAGGACGCATGAAGTAATTGCTTACCTGGGTTCCGCTGGGTTTTCAGATACAACCGATGGAGGGCAGGTAAATGGGGCTGCGGCTATCCGTCAGCCGGGCAGCACTTTAAAGCCATTGCTGTATGGATTATGTTTTGACGAAGGCCTGCTTACGCCCAAACAGGTGATCAACGACGTGCCTGTAAATTATAATGGATATGCTCCTGAAAATTATGACCAGAAGTTCAAAGGATATGTCACTGTGGAATATGCGCTGGAACATTCCCTTAATATTCCTTCCGTAAAAAGTCTTCGTGAGCTTGGGAAGGATAAATTGATCAATAGCTTGGTGTCTGCTGATTTTATGCAGGTAAGGAAAGACCGGAATAAATTGGGTCTCTCCATGATCCTTGGTGGTTGCGGTACCAGTCTTGAGCAATTGACAGGCTTGTTCTCCGCACTGGCAAATAATGGCGTTTATACGCCTCCGCAACTGCTGAAGACGAACCAGAAAGGAAAAAGGGTCCAGTTGCTTTCCCCGGCATCGGCCTATATGATCACTGACATACTTTCCAAGGTAAACCGGCCTGATTTCCCGCTGAACTGGTCTGCCACCGAACATATGCCAAAGATCGCCTGGAAAACGGGTACATCCTATGGAAGGCGTGATGCCTGGAGCATTGGTTATAATAAGAATTATACTGTAGGTGTATGGGTAGGTAATTTTTCAGGGACCGGCGTGGCAGAATTAAGTGGGGCCAATACAGCAACTCCGCTCCTGTTCAAGATCTTTAATACAATTGACTACGACAGCAATTCTGATTGGTTTTCACCCCCACCTGGTTGCGACCTGCGGCAGGTTTGCAGTGTAACCGGAAGCGTGCCCGGAGAATTCTGTGATCACATTATTACGGATCATTTTATTCCGCTCGTAAGCAGGACGGAGCGCTGCGCACACCGCCAGGCTATTAAAGTAGCCGCGGACAGTTCTATGTCTTATTGTGAGACCTGTGCCCCGGCCGACGGCTACATCAAGAAATTATACAACATGGTAGTTCCGGAGATGCAGGATTATTTCAGTGTCAACGGCATTGCCTACCAGGTTATCCCTCCGCATAATCCTGAATGCGAAAAGATCTTTAAGGGTGAAGGCCCTGTCATTACCTCACCGCTGAATAAAAGCGAATACTTTTTGAACAAGCAAGATCCCGAGCCACTGCAGCTTTCAGCCAATACACCCAATGATGTCAGCAAGATCTACTGGTACATCAACGACAGGTTTTACAAATCGGCCCGGGCAGGTGAAAAGCAATTCTTTGTTCCACAGGAAGGCCGTGTTAAGATCTCCTGTACCGATGACAAAGGAAGAAACCGGAATGTCTGGATCGAAGTCAGGGCTGTTAATCTTTAGGTTGATCGACCGGGTCTTATTACAACCTCCTTACACTTCCTGCTCCTGAAGTATTCTGATTGACAACTGCGTTCCCACGGTAGCGTACATCACTGGCGCCTGAGGCATTGATGTCAAGCTTTTTATTGGCCGTGACTTCGGCATCAGAAGCGCCCGAAAGATCGAGGGTCGTGTTTTCTGTAACCAGGTCAAGGCAATGAATTTCGCCGGACCCGCTGATGGATGCTGCAAAATTGGTTGCCTGTCCTTTCAGGTTGATGCTGCCACTGCCGGATACTTCTGTTTCAACATCGGGAACCGATACCTGCATATTGATATCTCCTGAACCGCTCACGCTCATGCTAAGCGGGCCTGACCCGGTGAGCTGGTTGTCGCCAATGATGTCACAGGCACCGGAAACTTTAATATCCCTGAAGCCCGGAGCACTGGCATACAGGATTACTTTCCTGCTGGGACGAAGGTTGTATCCATCTTTTGTTTTCACCACCAATGTATTGCCATCTTTATAAACATCAAGGTATTCCATCAGGTTGGCATCTGTTTCGATCCTGGCCGAATTGCCTGCATCCTGGCGCAGGTGGACTTCAAGTGCGCCGCTAACATCGAGACTGTTAAATCCGCTGATATTCGTTTCCCTGGTAGTGATCTGCCCATTGCCACGAACCTGTTTGCCACCCATAAAGCGACAGGAGGAAAAAAGGACAAGTACAAGCAGCAAAGAAACAATGAAGATTCTCATTTGAATAAGTTTTGGTGTGTGACGAAGCCGGGATTGTTTAGGTTACTCAAATTACGGAGATATTTTAAGAAAGCTGAGGGCTTGATGAGGGAAGCTGTTGGCTGATGGCTTTGAGAGCTTTGGGCTGCGAGCTTCGAGTCTCGAGCTTTAGCGCCTCTTTGCGGTTGATGCCTGCTACGCAAAACAAACTTAGAAAAGAAGGACTGCATTAAAGAACCATAAACCAGAAACCAGAAACCAGAAACCAATAAATCTGCCCTAAAGGCAGATTTATTTACCTTCGTGCCCCATGACGGAAAAGATCCTGATTCTTGATTTCGGCTCCCAGTATACCCAATTGATTGCCCGTGCCGTTCGCGAAGCAAACGTTTATTGCGAGATCATTCCTTTCTCCAAGCCCATTACTTATAGCCCGGGTCTGAAAGGCATTATTTTATCCGGCTCGCCTTTTTCTGTGAACGATGAAAATGCCCCCGAGGTAGACGTAGCGGGCCTGATCCGGAATACCCCTGTCCTGGGCGTGTGTTATGGAGCGCAGCTTACGGCAAAGCAGTTTGGCGGAAAGGTTGAAAAGACCAGCAAAAGAGAATACGGCAGGGCAGTTCTGCATCTTGAAAAACAGGAAGACGGGCTTTTAAAAAACCTGATCCCATCCTCACAAGTATGGATGAGCCATAGTGATTCCATCCAGAAACTCCCCGAAGGTTTTGAGTTGCTTGCCACCACGGACAGCATTCCTGTAGCTGCATTCCGTCACAAGGATGATCCTCAGAGCAAACCGTTATATGGGCTTCAGTTCCATCCTGAGGTATACCATTCCATTGAAGGCAAAAAGATCCTGCAGAATTTCCTGGTGAACATCTGCGGTTGCAGCCAGGACTGGACACCGGCACATTTTATCACAGACACGGTAGAATACCTGAAGGGCCAGATCGGGAACCGTAAAGTGATCATGGCCTTAAGCGGCGGTGTTGATTCAACAGTAGCGGCCACCCTGATCAGCAGGGCCATTGGTGAGAACCTGCATGGCATTTTTGTAGACAATGGTGTTTTGCGCAAAGATGAATATGAGCATGTTTTAAAAACCTATAAAGAACTTAACCTGAATGTAAAAGGCATCAATGCCCGCAAGACTTTTTACGACAAGCTGAAAGGCAAGACCGATCCAGAAAAGAAAAGAAAAGTGATCGGCAAATTGTTCATTGACATCTTTCAGCAGGAAGCCAAAAAGATCAAAGGGGTTGACCTGCTGGGCCAGGGTACCATTTACCCGGATGTGATTGAAAGCGTTTCTGTGCATGGCCCTTCCGTTACCATTAAGTCGCACCATAACGTAGGAGGCCTTCCAAAAAAAATGCACCTTGGACTGGTTGAACCTTTGAGGTACCTGTTCAAAGATGAAGTGCGTAAAGTAGGAAGAGAACTGGGCATACCGGATGATATGGTCAGCCGCCATCCTTTTCCTGGTCCGGGCCTGGCGATCCGTATCCTTGGCGAGGTAACCGAAGAAAAAGTAAAACTATTACAGAAGGCAGATGACATATATGTTAAAGCCCTTAAGGCACATAATCTTTATGCAACGGTTTGGCAGGCCGGCGCTATCTTATTGCCGGTACGAAGCGTAGGGGTGATGGGTGACGAACGCACTTATGAATTTACGGTGGCACTCAGGGCTGTGACAAGTGTGGACGGTATGACAGCGGATTGGGCGCACCTGCCCTACGATTTCCTGGCCAACGTTTCCAATGAGATCATTAATTCGGTCAAAGGCATTAACAGGGTGGTCTATGATATCAGTTCCAAACCACCTGCCACCATCGAATGGGAATAGTATAATAATTTAATCTATGAAAAAACTTCTTGTTGCCCTATTTGCTTTTGTCCTGTGCAGTGATATTGTTGCACAGGATTCTGCGCGCCACAAGATCGCCCTTTTCACCCCTCTTTACCTGGACTCTGTCTTTGATGCATTTGGTAATTATCGTTTTGATAATGCCTTTCCCGGCTATGCAGCACCTGGATTGGAATTTTACCAGGGAGCGCAACTGGCGCTGGATTCACTTCATAAGAGGGGAGCGCAGCTGGATGTTTTCATTTACGATTCACGCTCACGCAGGAACAGTCTCTCACAACAGCTTAATGCACCGGAAATGCAGGGGGTTGACCTGATCATCGGGCAGTCGAACATTGCAGAAACAAAATTGCTGGCAGATGCGGCAATGAGAAATAAAATTCCTTTTGTTTCCGCCACCCTGCCCAACGATGCAGGTGTCAGCGAGAACCCCTATTTCGTGCTGTTGAATTCAACCCTGCAAACACATATAGAAGGCATGTACCGATACATGCAGAAATACCACCCGCTGGACAGGATCATTGTGTTCCGCAAAAATGGAACACAGGAAAACCAGATCAGGGATTATCTATCTGATTTCAGCAAGATCACTTCAGGCGTACCGTTGAAGATCGAGTTCATTGACGTGAACAACAACTTTTCAGCTGCAAACCTTAGCCGGCACCTCGACAGCACCAAAAAGAACGTTGTGATCGCAGGCAGCCTCGAAGAAAGCTTCGGCACCGCACTGGCACAGCAACTTGGCTCACTAAAAAGGACTTTTCCAATTACTTTATTTGGCATGCCTACCTGGGACAACTTCAATTTCAGCAAGGCTGAATTCAATAACATTGAAGTGATCTATACAACACCGTTTTATTATTCCCGCAGCCTGACACCACTGGCCACCAGGCTCACCGAAGATTTTACCAACCGCATGAGCAACAAGCCAACAGACATGTTCTATCGCGGTTATGAAACCGTATTAAGATTCGGGCTGCTCCTGCTGGACACAGGGAACGATATGGCTTCCAACCTTAGCCGGAAAGGCAATACCATCTTCACACCTTTCGACATCCAGCCTGTTTTCAAAGACCGCAGCGACATGGTGCTGGATTATTTTGAAAATAAAAAACTTTACTTCATCAAAGTGATCGGCGGCGTCAGGAACATACAGTATTAGGTAAGAACTTCGTTCTTACGTTTATGGTTTCTGGTCTCTTGTTTATTGTTCTTTAGATCGAATATTTCTTATTAATTCGTTTTCGTAGCAAAGCAATGACCTGTATTCCTTTGCCCCGGCTAAGCCGGGGTTCTTTGCGGTTAAATTGTTTTAGGACTGAAATTATTATTATTGGTATTGCATTGATTACATCTTCGGCCTAACCAGAAACCAGAAACCATAAACTATAAACTCCAATTATTGGTATGGCATTCGCATTGCAATGATTGCATCTCCGGCCTAACCATAAACAATAAACCAGAAACCATAAACCTCCCCCAATGCCTCTTATTGAATTTACAGATAAAGGCCTTTATTGCCCGGAGGGAAACTTCTATATTGACCCATGGCGGCCGGTGGATCGTGCCGTGATCACCCATGCGCACAGTGATCATGCGCGATGGGGCAGCAAGTCTTATCTCTGTCACCACGATACCAAACCCCTGCTGCAACAAAGACTTGGCAATAATGTTTATGAGAGCATTGGCTATAATGAGCCGGTTTATATCAATGGAGTAAGGGTTTCACTTTTTCCTGCAGGACATATTATCGGTTCGTCCCAGATCCGTGTAGAGCATAATGGAGCCATATGGGTGGTAAGTGGTGATTATAAGCTTGAAAACGATGGACTGAGCGGCCAGTTTGAACCGGTCAAATGCCACAACTTTATTACAGAATGCACTTTTGGCTTACCCATTTACCACTGGAAAAGCCAGGCCGAAATTTTTTCAGATATTCAAAGCTGGATCCGCGGTAACCAGGCTGCAGGAAAAACATCAGTTCTGATCGCATACAGTCTGGGAAAAGCACAAAGGCTTTTATCCTGCCTTGCAGAAGTTACTGATACCATCCTTATGCATGGCGCGGTATATAACATGCATATGGCACTGGTGAATGCAGGATGGAAATTACCAAAAGCGGAAAGGGTCAACCCTGATACGCCTAAAGAGTTGCTGAAAGGAGCTGTTGTGATCGCACCATCCGGCGCGGAAGGATCTCCATGGATCAAAAGATTCTCGCCTTATGAAGTAGGTATCTGCAGCGGATGGATGCAGGTGCGGGGTAATGTGCGCAGGAAGAACGCCGATGCAGGTTTCATCTTGAGCGACCATGCAGACTGGCAAGGACTGCTTGAAGCCTGCAAGGCAACAGAAGCGGAATGTGTTTTTACTACCCATGGCTTTCAGTCTGTTTTCAGCCGTTACCTGACAGAGCAGGGAATTTATTCTAAAGAAGTGAAGACAGAATACGGGGACGACGAGTTGATTGAGGAAGAGGGTATTGGTTTATAGTTTATGGTTTTTTGTTTATAGTTCTTTAGGTTCAGGCTTTCTTTACAATACTCAATTGCGTAAAGAGGTTAACCTCAAAGACCGCAATTTTAGAGTGTCAGTTCTATTATTGGTATGGCATTAGCATTGCATTGATTGCATCTCCGTCCTAACAATAAACCAGAAACTGGAAACAATAAACCATAAACAAGCTTGCGTCAATTTGCAGAATTAGTCACCCGCCTCGGTACCAGCACCCGCACCAATGACAAACTGGATGCGCTGGTTGAATACTTTTCCGTTGCCAATGACAAGGATAAAGTTTGGGTGATCGCAATATTCAGTGGAAGGCGGCCGAAAAGAGTGGTGAATACAACACAGCTCGCAACCTACTGTGTTGAAGTGGCAGGTTTGCCTTTCTGGCTTTTTGAAGAATCCTATCATACTGTCGGCGACCTTGCTGAGACCATCGCCTTATTATTACCCGAAACAAAGTCGCCCGAAGAAGAAGGCGCGCCGCTTCATTATTATATCGAGCAGTTAAAAACGCTTGAAAAAGAATCGGAAGAGGCAAGGAAATCTTTCGTGCTTCAATCATGGCAAAGCATGAACCATGCAGAAAGGTTTGTTTTCAATAAACTGATCACCGGCGGTTTTCGTATTGGTGTTTCGCAAAAAATCATGGTTAATGCACTTGCAAAAACAGTTAAGCTCGAAGCTTCTGTTATTGCGCACCGCATCAGTGGCAACTGGGATCCATCCACCATTGGCTTTGATGAATTACTGAGCGAACATGGTGTGACAACCGACTGGTCAAAACCTTATCCCTTTTACCTTGCCTATGCCATTGAAGAACCTGAGCTTCCCACACTGGGTGACCCTTCCAATTGGCAGGCTGAATGGAAATGGGACGGGATCCGGGGCCAGGTGATCAAAAGGAATGGTGAATTATTTGTCTGGAGCCGCGGTGAGGAGCTGATGACGGAGAAATTCCCGGAATATGGTGCATTATGCGAGGTATTGCCAGACGGCATTGCTATTGACGGAGAGATCATTCCCAGTGTTGACAAGAAACCCCTGCCTTTTGCCTTGCTTCAAACACGGATCGGCAGGAAGAACGTAACAAAAAAACAATTACAGGAGGCGCCCATTGCTTTCTTTGCCTATGACCTGCTGGAATATGAAGGCCAGGACTGGCGCCTAAGGCCCCTTCAAGAAAGAAGGGAAAAGCTGGAATCACTGGTAGCTTCATTCAACCAACCCACGCTGTTGATTTCACCTGTTGTTGCCTTTAATGACTGGGAGGATTTGGCCCGGCTCCGCGAAGGTTCAAGGGAAATGGGCGCTGAAGGCTTCATGCTCAAGAAAAAGACCTCTACATACCAGGTGGGCCGTAAAAGAGGCGACTGGTGGAAATGGAAGGTGGATCCACTCACTATTGACGCTGTAATGATCTATGCCCAGAAAGGTGCCGGCAGAAGAAGCAATCTTTATACGGATTACACGTTTGCAATCAGGGATGGTGACAAGCTTGTGGCCTTCACTAAAGCCTATTCGGGATTGACCGATAAGGAATTTGCCCAGGTTGATTCCTTTGTAAAGCGCAATGCCATTGAAAAGTTCGGACCTGTCAGAACCGTAAAGCCCGAGCTGGTATTCGAGATCGCTTTTGAAGGCATCGCTGCAAGCAACAGGCATAAATCAGGCGTAGCCTTACGTTTCCCGAGGATCTCAAGGTGGCGAAAAGATAAAAAGCCTGATGAGATCAATACCCTTGAAGACCTTAAAAAAATGCTTGAAACCTATGGCAAATAGTTCCGGGGCAGCAGTCTCCATTTTATCTTTAGGTAAAGCTGAAACCGTATGAAAAAGATCAGTGTCCTGGCTATGCTTTGCTTGCTCTTTGTGGCGGCCAGTGCCTATATCACAAGGCTTGGTGGAGATCAACCCGTAAAGATCCCCGCAAGCAAACAAAGAATAGGCAATGCAGAAAAAGGTTTTGAATACCTTACCACTGGCGACTATGTCAGAAGCGGTATTCCCTATTCTATTTTCATGATGGGCATGGGCGGTTCAAAGAACAATCATCTTGGCAGAAAAGGTCAAAACGAAAAACTACCCTACGAATACACAGCCGTAAGGGCTTTGAATGGAGAGATCCTTGTAGCACCCAATTGTCTTCAATGCCATGCGCAGGTTTATAAAGATCAACTGGTGATCGGTCTTGGAAACAGCGCGATTGATTTTACCATGTCACCGCGGTTAGATCCCAAATCACTGGCGTTAATGGAAGGATTCATCAAAAGAAATCCCAAGCAATATGAAGCTGCCGCTCCTTTCCTTGATGTTTCAAAAACAATCTTTCCTTACCTGGTTACCGATGTCAGGGGTGTGAATCCTGCGGATAAATTAGCCGGCATCCTGGCTGCGCATCGTGATCCGTCAACTTTTAAATGGCTGGGTAAATCCGGAATGGAGATCCCAACGGAAATGATCCCTACGGACACACCGCCATGGTGGCTGCTGAAAAAAAAGAACGCGATGTTTTATAACGGCTTCGGCCGCGGCGACTTCGGAAGGTTTTTAATGGCATCCAACCTGCTCACAGTAAACGATACATCTGAATCACGCCAGGTGGATGAGCACATGCCCGATGTACTGGCTTATATCTATTCACTTGAAGCACCCAAATACACCGGGACGGTCAACAGCCAGCTGGCAAAATCAGGAAAGAAAATATTTGAAAGGAATTGTGCTTCCTGCCACGGCACTTATGGGAAAAAGGAAACTTATCCTAACCTGCTGATACCACAATCCATCATTGGAACAGACTCGATGCTGTACAAGAGTAATTATTCCCATCCGCAATTCATTTCCTGGTTTAACAACAGCTGGTTTACAAAAGGCGATCACCCTGCAAGACTGGAACCATTCAGGGGATATATAGCGCCGCCGCTGGATGGCATCTGGCTGACGGCCCCTTATCTTCATAATGGTTCAGTACCAACCATTGAAGCCTTGTTGAACAGCAAGCTGCGGCCCGCATTCTGGACAAGGGACTTTGACCGTCCTGAATTTGATGAAGCAGCAGTTGGCTGGAAATACACTTCATCAGATACGGCAACGAAACGATACTACAACACCAGGCTTCCAGGCTATGGCAATTACGGACATTATTTCGGGGACCACCTGAGTGATGCTGAACGGAAATCAGTGCTGGAATATTTAAAAACACTGTAAGGAGGATATCATTGGAATTAAAAGCTTCACCTGGTTACAAGGTTGTTGATCAATGGCTGCGGTCAAAAGGATTTCATGCCTTTGCTTTTCAGGAAGAAGCGTGGGGGCAGATCATCCGGGGAAACAGCGGGCTTGTGAATGCACCTACCGGGACAGGTAAAACCTTTTCTGTTTTCCTTGGAGCATTGATCCAGTTCATCAACGATCATCCAAAGCAATACCAAACCAAATCAAAGAATGGACTGCAATTGATATGGGTCACGCCACTGCGTGCACTGGCGAAAGATATTGGCCGCGCCATGGACGAAGTGATCTGCGAGTTGGGATTGAAATGGAAAGTAGGTATCCGCAATGGCGACACTTCCATTTCTGACCGGCAAAAACAAAAACGGCAAATGCCCGAGGTGCTGATCATCACACCTGAAAGCATGCACCTGCTGCTTGGACAAAAAGGATATGCTGAAGTATTTACATCCCTCAAAATAATTGCTGTTGACGAATGGCATGAGCTGATCGGAAGTAAAAGAGGTGTTCAGGTAGAACTGGCGCTAAGCAGGATCATTGGTTTAAAATGGAGGCAAAGAGCAGCAACTTTAAATAAAGGAAAGGAGACTGCTGCTTCAAAAATGAAAAACGATCATGATCTTTCCATCTGGGGCATCAGTGCAACCATTGGAAACCTGGGTCAGGCAAAGGAAGTGTTACTGGCCCCGTTGAAATTACTGGGTGATGGATCTGAGGTTGGAACCATCATCAGGGCGAGGATCAAAAAAGATATCGAGATCGAATCCATACTTCCGGACGAAATAGAAAAATACCCCTGGGCTGGGCATCTGGGCATCAAGCTGGCGCACAAGGTCCTTCCGATCATAGATCAAAGCCGTACCACTCTTATCTTCATCAATACCCGTGGCATGAGCGAGATGTGGTACCAGACCCTGCTCACCATTGCACCGGAATTATCAGGTGTGATCGCCCTTCACCATGGGAGTATTGAAAATGAATTAAGGGGATGGGTGGAAGATGCCTTGCATGATGGAAAACTGAAAGCCGTTGTTGCCACTGCAAGTCTGGATCTTGGTGTGGATTTCCGGCCCGTTGAAACGGTGATCCAGGTTGGATCTCCCAAAGGTGTTGCACGTTTTCTTCAAAGAGCAGGACGCAGTGGCCATTCACCTGATGCTGTCAGCAAGATCTATTTCCTGCCTACGCATTCATTGGAACTGATTGAAGCGGCGGCATTGAAATCAGCTGTGGGGGAACAGTTCATTGAAAGCCGTGAACCCATGATCCTTTGTTACGATGTGCTGATACAATTTCTTTGCACCCTCGCTGTATCGGATGGCTTTTTTCCTGATGATATTTTACCCGAGGTAAGGGCAACCAATTGCTTCGCGGAACTGACAGATGCTGAATGGCAGGAAATACTCTACTTCATTACAGAAGGCGGCAATGCACTGAAGCAATATGATGAATATAAAAAAGTTGAAGTAGAAGGAGGCCTGTACAGGATCAACAGCCGCCGCATTGCCATGCGGCACCGCCTTCACATCGGTACCATTGTAAGTGATTCCATGATGCGGGTGAAGTTCATGACCGGGGGCTATGTAGGGATCATTGAAGAATGGTTCATTTCAAGACTCGAGCCTGGCGACAGCTTTACACTTGCCGGCAGGCAGCTTGAACTGGTAATGATCAAGGACATGACCGTGATGGTAAGAAAATCAACCAAAAAGAAATCGATTGTTCCCAGCTGGCTGGGTGGACGCCTTCCGCTTTCGGCAAGCCTCGGCAAGGTATTGCGCCAGAAATTTGACGAAGCACATGCACTTGTCACTAACAGCCAGCCGATCGCAGATATTGAACTGAAGGTGCTGCAGCCATTGTTCCAGCTGCAGCAAAATCTTTCGCATGTTCCAAAAGCCAACGAGTTGCTGGTGGAACAGATAGAGACCCGTGATGGCTACCACCTGTTTGTTTATCCTTTTGAAGGCCGCCTGGTGCACGAAGCCATTGCGGCCGTACTGGCCTATCGCATCAGCCGCATTACCCCCATTACTTTTTCAATCGCCATGAACGATTATGGATTCGAGTTGCTCAGTGATCAACCCATTCCGGTTGATGACAGCAATGTGTATGAATTGTTCTCACCTGACCAGCTGATGGATGATATCTACCGAAGTGTAAATGCTACAGAGATGGCCAAAAGAAAATTTCGTGACGTGGCGGTCATTGGTGGTCTGATCTTCCAGGGCTACCCAGGTGAGCATAAAAAAACAAGGCACCTGCAGGCGTCCGCCGGGTTGTTGTTCAATGTATTCAACGAATACGATCCTGACAATGTATTGCTGCGTCAATCCTTCCAGGAAGTATTTGACCAGCAGATGGAAGAAGTGCGGCTTCGCAATATGCTGGAACGCATCCGCCAGTCCAACATCGTGATCACCTATCCTCAAAGGCTGACCCCTTTCTGCTTCCCGATCAAGGTGGACAGCATGCGGGAAAACCTTACATCTGAAAAACTCGCGGACAGGGTGAAGCGCATGCAGCAGAAGTTGGGGAGAGAGGCGGAAGGATGAGGAGGCTTTTGGCTGATAGCTTTTGGCTGGTAGCGGTGAACGTATAATCCTATTGGCATTTCGTTATTGGAAAGAGATCATCTTGAAAAGCTGCGAGCTTCGAGCTTCGAGCTTTTTTGGTTTCAATTAATTTGTTTTCCTTTTCAATGGAATGATATTCTAGGTTCCTATTTTATTATGAAGTTCTTCAGGCTCGAAGCTTTCTGCTAATGGCAAGTAGCATTCCTAAAACAAATTAACCGCAAAGGACGCCAAGTAACGCAAAGAAAACCCTAAGCTGGCCAGTATTCCTTTGCGTTTCTTTGCGGATCCTCTGCTCTCTTTGCGGTTAAAGCCTCTTTACGCAGGTATAACCAATAAAGAAAGCCCGCACCTAAGAACCAGAAACAAGAGACCAGAAACCAGAAACTCCACCAACCTCTACCATAATAAAAATTCCCCTCAACTATTGATAAATTCTCAAAGGATCTTTAATTTAGATATCAGAGCATAAAACCTCACTCAATGGGGAAACGCCGTCACCGTAATGACACGCGTTTCCCTTTTGAATTTTCCGGCAATACGCTTCATCTTACTTAAACAAAAAGCCTTTAACGCCACATTATCACTTCACTGAATTATTTTCGCAGCCTCACATGCAGGCACCGCTTCTACACAAGCTAAAGGGACAGAATTTGTGGCTTTCGGCACTACGCTCGGTTTTCTGGGAGGAAGAAAAAACACTGGTTGTTTCAGACCTTCATTTTGGCAAAACAGGACATTTCCGCAAGGCCGGCATTGCCATTCCCCAGAATGTTTACAAAGAAGATTTGCAAAGGCTTGTTTCCCTGCTGCATCATTTTGGCCCCAGAAAACTGATTGTTGTCGGCGACTTTTTTCACAGCCATGCGAATGTTGAACTGGACTTGTTCAAAAAGTGGCGGCAGGACTTTGCCTCACTGGAAATTGAGCTGGTGATGGGCAATCACGACATCCTTCATTCCAAATGGTACCAGGAAGCCGGCGTGAAGCAATGGGAAAAAGACCTGCTCCTCTCCCCTTTCTATTTTACGCATGAACATTGTGAAACGCATCCAGATGCCTATACTTTTTGCGGGCATATTCATCCGGGCATCATATTGAATGGACTTGGTAAACAATCCCTGCGTTTCCCTTGTTTCTATTTTGGCGCCGATCACTGCATCCTTCCTGCATTCAGCAGGTTCACTGGCATGTATACCATCGTGCCACAAAAAACAGATAAAGTGTTTGCCCTGGTAGAGCAATCCATTATCAGCCTACAATGAATGGCGGAAAGCTTCACATAGCATATGACCCAATCTATGCCCATCCACTTCCGGAAGGCCATCGGTTTCCTATGCTCAAATACGAACTGATCCCTGGCCAGTTGATGTATGAAGGTGTTATAGGGCCAGGCAATCTTTTTTCTCCGGGCATCTGCCAGGATGATATCATACTGCTTACCCATTCAACCGATTACCTGAAACGTTTGAAGCAGCAGGAATTAACACCGCAGGAACAAAGAAGGATCGGCTTTCCCCAGTCACCGCAGCTTACGCACCGTGAGCTGATCATCACGCAGGGCACAATTGACTGCAGTTATCATGCGCTGCGTAATGGTGTTGCATTGAACGTGGCAGGTGGCACCCATCATGCATTCGCAGATCGCGGGGAAGGGTTTTGCCTGCTGAATGATTTTGGCGTTGCAGCCAATTACCTGCTCCATCAGAAAGAAGTAAAAAAGATTTTGGTCATTGACCTTGACGTGCACCAGGGTAATGGCACGGCAAAAATATTTGAGAATGATCCAAGGGTATTCACCTTCAGCATGCATGGCAGAAACAACTATCCCTTCATTAAGGAAAAAAGCAGCCTGGATGTTGAACTCCAGGACGGTACTGGCGATGAGACTTACCTGCAATTATTGCATGACCATCTTCCACACCTGATTCAATCCGTAAAACCTGACCTTGCCTTTTTTGTTGCAGGTGTTGACATTCTTCAAACAGATAAATTCGGAAAGCTGAAAGTGACTCCTGAAGGATGCCAACGAAGAGATGAATTTGTATTCAGAACATTATATAAAGAAAACATTCCCTGTGCAGTTTCTATGGCCGGAGGCTACTCACCTGATGTGAATACGATTGTGCAGGCACATTGCAATACCTTCAGGACAGCAAAAGAGATCTATGGGGTAAGTTAATGTGCCAACCAATTCAAGGCTGATGATCCCTCAATATTTCTTTATTTTCTTCAACTGGTTATAGTCAAGAAAATAAATAATGCGCAGTGACAACTCATTGCCATGCGGGTAAGTGAAGGTCTGGCGGAAATTATTGAGATAATACTTGTAAGTAGCTAAAGGTACAATAGCCTGGTAATCGCTGCCCAGCCAGTTCTTCCAGCCCGCGATCACACGGCTTCCCGGCCGAAAGTCCCAGGTAAAGAAAGCATCTATGTTGAATACATTGAAATTGAAATCCTGGCTTGCTACAAAAGGCCTGTCGATATAATTGCCTTCCGCATTCACATTAAAGAACCTGTTGTATTCCACCTTGCTCCAGTAGTGACGGGCACGGGCCGTAAAATTCATTCTTGGAGTGAAATTATAAATTCCAGAAAGAATGGTACTGAACTCCGTAAAATCCCGGAAGCCACCTATTGGGGCTCCATTCATTTCCCTTCCCGCGAAACCTACCTGGTTATTGTCATTCAACCTGGAGCCGTTCAGGCTTAAAGAAAAACGGTTGCTGAAACGGTACCGCAAGCCAAGAGAAGCATTGTAATAAGGATTGTTTTTAATGGCACCTTCGGCAAAGGCAACTTCATAATCCACAAACAGGCGCTTACGGCTATCGGTACTGCCACCAAAGAAAATATAATAATACCAGGGCTTGTCAACATGCACGCCTTTTGTCCGCAGTTCAAAATAATCATTGGTACTTGTAGGACGCGTGCCTGCAGTCAGGCGGATGTCCCACATATTACGGAACAGCCAGAAGCCATTAAATGTAAATTCTGTGTAAGAGTAACGATAAGGATTGTACAGCCAGTTATAATGAACCTGGAAGTTGTAACTGTAATTGAAGAATTTCCCTTTCGGCTCGTACTGGTTGTAGCTGAAGCCAGCCGTGTAATTCACTTCATTGGGCGCCTGCAGGTAACCCAGGTCATTGGCATCGTAGCCATCAGATTCCACACTGACACTTCCAAAATACTGGATTTGGCCACTCACTTTTCCAAGCCGTAATGTAGACGAGAATCCGTCATAAGGCTTTACAAACAACCTTCCGTTCTGGCTGAACGTATCGATGTTAGATGTAAAACTATATGGTGTTGACTGAATGAAACTGTATGGAGTATTGCCGAAGATCTTGCTGTACCGGGCCGTTCCTCTTAGTGAATACGTATTGCTTTTATCAAAGGCCGCAAAATCAACAGAGGTAACATTTGCATCCCTGTAAATTCCACTTCTTAGTACATTGGTATTGGTCAGCGTAACGAATGACCTTCCCTTGAATGCCTGGTCCAATACGATGATGTTGTAATTCGCAAGGGGCTCGGTCTGTATGAGCGTATCTGTTTCACCGGGGAATTTGATCAATTCAGCACGCATGGGCGCAGTAACTGCATTGAAAACACCGATACCCAGTTTCTTTTGGGTTCGCCCTGAAAGCTTGATGGCGTTATATAACTGTGTTACGGTAGGATTTTTTTGCAACCTGTATTGAGGGTTCTCATCAACGAATGTCCTTACCCTGGAATAATCCTGGGGCGTGGCCCCAACCCTTCGTGAATAAAAAAGTCCTGCCTTGTTGAACAGTTCAGTTCCTTCCGTAAAAAAAGGCCTGTTCTCCTGGAACTGGATTTCAAATGGTGAAAGGTTGTTCACTACATTGTCAGATATCACCTGTCCAAAGTCAGGTATGATTGTAGCGTCCAGTGTAAAGCTTTCGTTGATGCCATATTTTACATCCATACCGCCATTGCGCAGAAATTCAGTGTTCCTGCCCGAACTGTTTGGAGTTGACCTGACTCCGGTGGACACGTAAGGTGAAAAGCTCAATCTTAATGGTGGCTGAATATCACGAAGCTCATGGAGTTTACCAAACTGGTTTACAAATCCGTTCAGGTTTGGGTCGATCGGATTCCAGAAATCGCTTTCCGAATTGCGGCGCACGTAACGCAGCATCTGCAATCCCCAGGTCTGAACTTCCTTCTCAGCAAAGCGTAGTGAAATGTAAGGGATGCGCATCTCAACCACCCAGCCATCAGCCTTGATGGAGGTCTGGCTTTGCCAGACTGCATCCCAGGATTTATCTCCGTAATTCCCAAAGCCTGCATTAGAGTTGCCTCCAAGCCTGGCATCGGTTTGAACATTTGCTGATGTCACCAGGAACTGGAAACCATTTTGAAGATCATTATAGGTATCAAAAAAAATAGAGAAGTAATCAACATCGGTTTGCTGTTCACCATCCCTTGCTGTGAGCTGCCTGCGGATCAGGGAAGGATCATCGTATAAATAAGCGCTTACATAAATGGCCTCGTCGTCATAAAGGATCCTGACAACGGTACGGGTATCGGGTATGGCGTAAGGTTTTGGAAAAAATTGTACGAAGCCGGTGGCCACAGCCGCGGAATCCCAGGCTGCATCATCAAGGTTGCCGTCAATTTTAGGAACATGTACAGCTTTGGAAGCGGTCAATACCTTTTGTTGGGCTGAACTGTTTAAGATTAAAAAGCATAAAAAAAAACTCAGGCACACCTTACCCATGAAATCAGTTTGGCAGGGCGTAAATATAGCGACAAAATGGAAAGACAAGGATGGTAAAACCCCGTTCCTGAGTGGTTTAATTCATTCTTTTCTTGATCACGCTTACCTGTTGCTGAAGGTTTTGAACCAGGCTCGCCAGCTGGTTAACATCCCATCGCTGCTGTGTATTAGCCTTTGAAATGATGGTCTGGGCCTGCCATACTTCCAGTACATCCTCGGCATTTATGGTGTAAGGCTGATAGGCAGGGTTGTCGCTGACCAGGGTGATCTTGTTCTTTTGCCGGTTGTTTTTTAAGAGGCGCTTGTAAACAATGCCATCGGTCTTGGAAACGAGAATATAGGTCTGATTGGTCTTGATCTCTTCAAGGTCTGAAATACGTTCGCCTACGATCACCGATCCGCTTGGGGTGGGCATCATGGAATCACCAATGATCTCAAAAGCCCGGTAATCCCCACCTGCCATCATGGGAAGTGTAAAGGTGTTGAGTTCATCAATGAATTCAGGATCATTGTAACCAGCCATATACCCTGCGGCTGCTTTTACCGGAACAAAAGGGATGTCTATGCGTCCGCCTGCAAGCTTCTGGGCCCTGCGCTTTGAAAGATAAGTGGCTTTGTTATCACTCAGGTCCCGGCGAAGAAGATCGTCAAGTGTCAATTTGAACATATCCGCGATGGCTTCCAGGATATCGATCCTTGGCTCTGCCCTTTCTTCTTCATAGGCGCCGAGCAGCGAGCGCTTGATACGAAGCTTCAATGCAAACTCTTCCTGGGTCCATCCACGCAGCTTCCTGAGATATTTCAAATTCTTATTGGCGAGGGACATGACTAATATATTTAGTGCAAAATACTAATTATTTTAGAAAAGCAAAAGTTTCTGGTTTTTGGTTTCTGGTTTCTTGTGAAAGGCTAATAAAGTTTCGAGCTGTGAGTTACGAGCTTCGAGCTTTTGCGTGTTGAATGAATTTGGTTCCTTATTGAATGATATTTGAAGGATGCTGACTTTGTTATGGATCTGCTCGAAGCTCGCAGCTCACAGCTCGAAGCCATCAGCTAATAGCCATCAGCTAGAAGCTACCAGCTTTCCTAAAACTCCTACCTTTACCAACTTTAATTTGAATCGATGGCAGATAAAAAACGTCCTGTAATCCTGGTAACCAATGATGACGGGGTGACCGCACCCGGAATTCAGAATCTAGTTGAAGCGGTGAAAGATCTGGCAAAAATCATTGTAGTTGCGCCTGATAAACCTCAGTCCGGCATGGGACATGCCATTACGATCGGCAACCCCCTGCGCCTTCATAAGGTGAATTATTTTGGTGATATAGAAGCTTACCAATGTACCGGCACACCTGTGGATTGCGTAAAGCTGGCCGTAGATAAAGTGCTCCGGCACAAGCCAGACCTCTGCATTTCCGGTATCAACCACGGAGCCAACCATAGCATCAATGTCATTTATTCCGGTACCATGTCAGCAGCTGTGGAAGCTGCTATTGAAAGTATTCCATCCATTGGTTTCTCTTTGCTGGATTACGCACTTGATGCCGATTTCAGTGGCGCCAGGAAATATGCCCGCATCATCGTTGAACAGATGCTCAATAATGTACCCGACAAGCACGTTGTTCTGAATGTAAATGTTCCGGCAGTCCCCATTGATCAATTAAAAGGTGTGAAAGTCTGCCGGCAGGCTTATGCCAAATACGAAGAAGATTTTATTGAAAGAGATGATCCACATGGAAGGAAATACTATTGGCTCACGGGTCAGTTCGTTAATTTCGATGAAGGAACAGATACCGATGTTTGGGCTTTGGCCAATAATTATGTTAGTTTAGTACCGGTGCAATTTGACCTGACTCATTATAAACTGAAAGACAAACTTGAAAAAGACTGGAACATTTTTTCTGGCAAAGGATAACCTGAAAATGGGTCTTATCATGGGCCTGATCTTCCCGGTCATCATCTTCCTGCTTATTTATTTTTACAGGTTCCAGGAAGAATACGAGCTGGGTGAATTTGTTTATAAATTCTTCAACAGTAATGGGCTGATCACCTTATTTGGCGCCTGGTGCCTTGTAGGCAATATTGCCCTGTTCACTTTTTACATCAATACAGACCGTGACAAAACCGCCCGCGGAATTTTCGCGGTAACCTTATTGTATGGGATCATGGTACTGTTACTGAAGCTGTTCAATAATTGACCGCATCTTCATGAAGTATTACCTCATCGCAGGAGAAGCTTCGGGTGACCTGCATGGCAGCAACCTGGTTCTTGAACTCAAAAAAATTGATCATTCGGCTGATGTGCGGTGCTGGGGCGGTGACCTGATGGAGGCAGCCGGCGCCCAGGTGGTCAAACACTACCGAGACCTGGCCTTTATGGGTTTTGCAGAAGTGATCAAAAATCTTCCTACCATTTTTCGCAACCTAAGTTTTTGCAAGCAAGACATATTAAACTACGCGCCCGACGTACTGGTCCTCATTGATTACCCGGGGTTCAATCTACGGATCGCCTCCTGGGCAAAGCTTCGCGGCATTAAAGTGATCTATTACATTTCACCGCAGGTCTGGGCATGGAAAGAAAGCAGGGTGAAACTGATCCGCAAAGTAGTGGACAGGATGCTGGTCATTCTTCCGTTCGAAGCATCATTTTATCATAAATGGGATTACAAGGTCACCTATGTAGGGCATCCGCTTGCCGAAGTGATCCACCGGTTCAAAGAAGATCATAAAGGACTGCAGCCTGCACCGCGGCCGATCGTTGCATTGCTGCCAGGAAGCAGGAAACAGGAAGTGGCCATGAAACTGCCCCTGATGCTGGAAGCTTCAAAAAAATTTACCGGTCACCAGTTCATTGTTGCCAAGGCCACATCGCTTGATGACAGTTTTTATAAAGAACTGATGAAAGGATATCCTGAAGTGCATACTGTTACCAATGACACTTATCGTTTGCTTTGCCTTGCCGCGGCAGCACTTGTTACTTCTGGTACCGCTACGCTCGAAACAGCCTTGTTCGGGGTGCCCCAGGTAGTTTGTTACAAAGGCTCTCCGATCTCCTACCACATCGCCAAGAGACTGATCAGGATCAAATACATCTCGCTGGTCAACCTGATCATGGACCGGCCCGTAGTAAAAGAACTGATCCAGCATGAACTGACCGTTGAGAATATCAGGAAGGAACTGGAGATCATCCTGAATGACAAGGAAAAGATCGGCCAGATCAAAAAAGATTATGCTGAACTCAATCAATTGCTAAGGCAGGGTGGCAATGCTTCTCAAAGGGCCGCCCAGGAGATCGTTGGATTTCTGCAGGGAACTATTTCCGCAATAGCTTAATAGCAAGAACAATAAGAGCGAATATAAATAGCAGGATACTGATTCTGTTGATGCCATGCATGTAACCGATCCACTGGGTCTTTGGACGGTTGGGATCAGGCTTGCGCAGGTATAAATATTCTGCCAGTTGTTTGAATACACCCATAATAGTTGCAAAGATAATTCAAGTAGGTACCTGCCTCTTTTTTTGGTCTGCCTGAAATGAAAAATCCCCCTGGCTCAGCCAGGGGGACCCTTACTTATTTTTCGATTGTAGTTGCGAGGTTGTACCTGATCATGGCGCCGGATTGCGACGCAGTTTGTCCTGTTTCTTTAAAGCTCCTCTTACGTTATAAGCTTCAGGAGTAAAAGTGATGGCTGAGTTTGACCTGGATTTTCTTTTTCTTTTTTCCGATACGTCAGACCAGCCGCTTGCAGGGTGTAAAACGTTCTCAAAATATACAAACAAGCTACGGAGGTAAGTGTTCATAGTAGACACATTTAGGGTTATTGGACTTAGGGTTAATTCAAAGGTTCTCAAACAGAGTGTTAATAATCAAGGCGCTTTAAGCATTGAAAATGAACTCAAACAAACATAATCAAAGAAAATTATAATGTCAATGCCTCTTCGGCCAGAGCTGTTTTAGTATGGTTAAAACAGGACATTTTCAGGAGAATTACTTAGGGGCTGGGTTAATCCGGATCAATGAAAATACGGTCTAACTCTTCCATTGGAAAATGGCTTTATTTCTTATTTAATTCCTTGCGTAGAAAGGCTTTAACCGCAAAGAGCGCGAAGGCCGCAAAGGGTTCACGCAAAGGAATTCAAGCAAAGAAGGCAAAGACGCAGAGGACAAATTTAAGAGTGCAGACTTCAGAGTAGAGACTTAAGTATAGAGAAGAATTTTGAAGATGATACATCTTTTCAGCTGCTTGTGAGGACACAAGCAGTGCGGTCAAAGTTTTGCAACACTTTGCGTTCCCTTTGCGGTTTCTGGTCTTTACCCAATCGAAAGAGTAAAGAATGATTGAACCTAAAATAACCCACATACGCTAAAGCTTCAGAGGGCAAAACTAGAAACAGAAACAAGAAACCACAAACAACCATAAACCATAAACAAAAAACCATAAACAAGATCTATCGCCTAACATCTCCCACCTAAGGGATAAAAGGATAGTTAAGGTCCTGCAGGCGGTCAATGTTATGCTGCAGAATCTCTTCCGGAGTTCTTTGGCTATCGTAACGTAGTTTTAAAGAAAGGGCATACCCATCCAGGTCGGGGAAAAGACTGGCCCTGTGAAGGTTCATTTTCTGAAGATCCCTTAGCACTTCTTTTTTCAACCATGCAGGCACTTCGATCTTGATAACGGACTTGCTGAGTCCGGTTCCAAGAAAGTTCAGCTGTTCCATAAAAGGCGTGGTTGAAGTGCCTGTACTTAAAAAAATGGACTGCTGCAAAGAATACCGGCGGTTCATCCTGAAAGGTTCTACCGGGAATACCAGGCTGCGGTTGTTCTCGTAGAAGATCTTTTCAAAAATGGACTCGTTGATCATGTTCTTGGTTTCCAGCAGCGCTTCTCTGAATTCCTCATTGAAAATTTCAAGGGCACGATTCTTCAGGTAAGTAATGTTGATGCCCCAGATGGCCGCGTAAGCGCCATCCCTTATTTCGGCCTGTTCGTATGCGAAATAGGCTGCAGTGAATGGAGAACGCGTAAGGTCCAGCAGGCGCGTTGGCGCTCCGTGGTGCTGCATCAGGGCCAGCCATTCGATAAGGTGTTGTGGTATTTCGTCACGGCTGAGGTAATTCCGGGCGCCCCGCTGGAATTCCGAAACAAAATCACCTTCAACCCCTTTGTAATAAGATATAAAATCGGTGCGTTCAATGGCATTGTTCAATACCCATTCTGAATTAGCCTGCCCGCGAAAGGCCCAGTTCTCAGACAATTGATCCACAAATTTTTTGAAATCCGTCCAGCTTTGCATGCGGACTGTGGCATAGTGGTGTTCCATCAGGGGGAAGTATAGAAAATTTCACGCCAATGGGGAAGGGAGGAGCTATTGGCTGATTGCTTTTAGCTGATAACCGATTTCGCACAATTCTAGTATGATTTCGTTACTGGAACGAGATCATCTTTTGAAGTTTTAGTTCGAAGCGTCTAACGGAACATTAACCGCAAAGAACGCTAAGGGCCGCAAAGATGAAAGCCTGTAATTCTTTGCGCCTCTCTGCGCTCTTTGCGCTCTTTGCGGTTTTTTCTTCTTACGCAATCTGCCTACGCTAAGGCTTCAGCGGACAGGCCGGAAACAAGAGACCAGAAACAATAAAAGGACCTTACGGGGTCCCTTCAACACACATGCTTGCCTATGCCTTCAAAGTTCCGTTAGCCATTGCCTTACAAAGCTCCTGACTGTTTCTGTTACTTCCGGACCGGCGCGGAAGGCTGCCTTCCAATTGGAAGACTTCTTTTCATAGTCGGCCCGGACAAAATATTTTTTTCCATTGCGCTCTACAAGAGCTGCTTTATGATCAACGTCCTGCGTTGCTTCCAATACCTGCAGTAAACGCCTTTTTACAAAAAGGTTTGAATTGGCAGGAAAATGATGCTGCCATTGCTCATGCGCTGCCTGGTACTCCTTTAAGCGGGCTTCATATTGCCTGGCATCACCCAACATTACCAGCTTTACTGTATTGCTGTTCGGATCCTTGTATTCAGCCACCTGCTTTTGAAGCATTTCATAAGTAGGCTTAATGATCTTCCTTGTTTCCTCATTGGCATTCTTCAGGGTCTTGTCAAGATTTGCCAGGCCGCGCTCATTGCTTTCAATGCCTTCCTTCCTGATCTCTGCTTCCGTCCTTGGCTGTTTTGGTTCCGAAGGCATGCGCTTTTTTCTTTCTAATTCGTAAGCTTTTTTGAAAGCTTCGCTCTGAACATAAGTCTTTGTAAAAGCCAGCAGGTCTTTGGTTACTGCTGCCCTGTCGCCCTGCGCAATGTTCCTTATGTTTCGGGCCCCGGCATGCTGAAGGAATCCAAGCATGAAACTTTCCTGTATGTTACTGGCTCCCTCTTTTTCACTGATCCCAAGCTGTGACCAGAAATCATCAACCAGTTTCGAAGTTTTTGCGGAAGTCAATACAACAAAAAGAAACAGCAGCACCAGCAACAGGCCGATGAACCTTAACTGCAAAACTGTTCTTCTCAGCATTTTTTCTTCCATGTCCTGAATTTTCAGCTAAGGTGGTGAAGGGAAACCCTGCCGGCAACATGACAGTGTTTGAAGTGTTTGAATTGATACCTGAGTTGATCCGTTGATGGAATAAACAGAATGAGGCTATAAAATTCCTAACCACCTTGCTGAACCAAAATGAGCTTTTTATAGTACCGGAACGCTCATCCAAAGCCTGAATATTTTCGGACCGGAGTTGAAAATTTTGGAGGAAAATCAATTACGCTGAAGACATCATGCTGCCTTTCCGGGGTCCTTTGAACATAAGAGGCCAAAGGCTTCCTGGTCATTGTACAACATATTAAAATTGGTCATCTTACAATTCATCCCTTATTTCCTCAATTCATGCAAAGACCCTGTATTTTAGCTGCCCCCGGGCCAAAAAAACACAGCAATTGTCCTAATTTGAGTGAGCAACATGCCTTCCCTAGCATTACACATACCAAAATACACATCAAAAGATATCAAGGTGATGGGTTATACCATTATCCCCTATACCATTTTCCTGAATAATGTATTGTTCGGACAGGCTTATTTCAATGACCTGGGCAACTTCCTGCTGGCAACCATTGTACTGGCTCCCATCATGTCGGCATTTTTCCTGGTATGCAGCACCTGGGCTGTTTTTCTCCGCTTCCGTTTTCCACTTGAAACAGAAGCCAAAAAAAGAATGAGCCTGGCTATTGGCACTTTCATCCTGATGTCCGCAGTTACATTGTCCATATTATTAAGGGTTTATGAATACTTTAATTTCCTGGACTACAGGTTCAATGAGTCGCATTTTCTATGGGGATTCGCCTGCCTTGCCATATTGAATGTTTTCCTAACTTTTCTTCAGGAAGGCATTTCCAGGTTTGAAAAATACAGATCAACGCTGGAGGAAACGGAAGCTTTGAAACGAGTGTATAAAAAAAGCCAGCTGATGGGCCTTAAGAGCCAGATGAATCCTCACTTCCTGTTCAACAGTTTAAATACTTTATCAAGCCTGATACACGAAAACCCTGACAAGGCTGAAAATTTTCTGGATGATATGAGCAAGGTATTCCGTTATCTTTTGCGCAACAGTGACGATACACTGGTAAGCCTTGGGGCTGAACTGGGATTTATTCAATCTTATTACGCCTTGCTGAAATCAAGGTACGGGCAGGCACTTCAGTTAAGCATTAATGTGCCCGATCAATACCATGAATGGCAGTTGCCTCCATTGACGCTCCAGATGATCTTTGAAAATGTTTTCAACCAGAACCGCATGAGCAAAGAGCATCCGCTCATTGCAAATATTTCCATTAAGGATGAAATACTTTGCGTAGTGCATAACATCCAGCCAAGAATAGGGAATGAGCAGGGTGACGAATCGGGCCTCGAAAACATCTGCGAAAAATTCAGGCTCCTGGGACAGAAACAGGTTAATATCTCTGTTACAAACAACCAACGTACCATCTGCCTCCCATTGTTCACCACAGAAATGGTTGTAGCATGAAACCCTGGATGAAGCCTACAAGAATGGAACTGGTATCATTCCTCACCATGATGCCATTGCTTGCTCTTGTGCTGAACCTGATGCTGTTTAAGAACAGGGTATGGACAGACATCGATATCTGGCTTTATTCTTACCCGCTTGTGATAATACAGGGCTTCATATCATGGTATCTGCACATCATCGTTATGCACTGGCTGCGCTTCAGGTATCCTTTGATCAGCCAGACAAGCTTTCGCCTTACGGTTCTGGCTCTTGCGCATATCGGATTGACTTCACTCACCTTCGCCTCTCTGTTCTTCACCTATCACTTTACAGGGTTTTTGGATTATACCATTAACCTGGACAGCTTTAAACTCTCCCTGCTGGTTGCTATCGCGCTCACCATGATCGCAACAACCCTTTGGGAATCTGAATACACTTTCGACCAGCTTAAAACCAGCATTGAAGAAAAACAGCGGATAGAAGAACTGACCATCCACCAGGAATTTGAATCGTTGAAAAGCCAGGTGAATCCGCATTTTCTTTTTAATTGTTTCAATGCGCTTTCTTCCCTTATAACAGAGGACCATAAACAGGCCGAGGTCTTCCTTGATGAACTAAGTAAGGTATACCGCTACCTGCTGCGCAATAATAGCGATGGATTGAGCACACTGGGAAACGAGATCCGCTTCATCAGGTCTTATTATCAATTACTGAATACAAGGTACGGTGAAGGCCTTCAGCTCAACATCGAAATAGATAAGCGGTATGACCAGTATGTGCTTCCTTCCCTGAGCCTTCAATTGCTGGTAGAGAATGCCGTCAAGCACAACGTAGTGCTGAAATCAAAACCTTTGGTGATCGATATATTCACTGCTGCAGGCAATATCCTGATCGTTAATAATAACCTTCAGCCAAGACAGTCAAGGTCGTCAACACATTCAACACGCATCGGACTTGAAAATATCAAATCGAAATACGAATTGATCAAGCAGAAAGGCTTCCAGGTAATGCAGGATAACAGGAATTTTTCCGTTGTACTGCCGCTGATCTGGCAGCCGGTTCTGGAACATCATACCCTTATGAAGGAAAATGCGATTGTATAATAATTTAAACTAAGTGCATATGAAAATTCTAATTGTAGAAGACGAAGACCTGGCAGTAAAAAAACTGACAAAGACAGTGAACAGCGTGGATGAAAATGCCGAGATCATTGGCGTGGCTGATAGCATCAAGACCACAGTGGAATGGCTGGACACTCATCCCACCCCGGATCTGATCCTGATGGATATTGAACTGGCTGATGGGCAAAGCTTCGAGATCTTTAACCTGACCCAGGTAAAAAGTCCTGTTATCTTCACTACCTCCTACGATGAATATGCATTACAGGCATTTAAGGTCAACAGCATTGATTACCTGCTGAAGCCCGTTCAGAAGGAAGACCTTGAAGTGGCACTCAACAAATACCGCCAGCTGAAAAACCTTTACCACCAGGATGAAAAGAAAGCAGATGATGTAAGCATCGATAAACTGATCAAAGAGCTGCAACAAAAGCTGCAGCCGAAAGAATTCAGGAAACGTTTCCTGGTGAAACATGCGCAAAAACTTGTTTCTATCGAAACAGACGAAATAGCCTATTTCTTCAGCGATGGGCGGCTGAACTTCTTCAAGACCTATGACAACAAAAAATTTGTTGTGGATTACACCATGGATGAACTGGAAGAAATGCTTGATCCTGATAAATTCTTCCGCATCAGCCGCGCCTTTTACGTGGCCATCAACAGTATTGACCAGATCCATGATTATTTCGGCAACAGGCTGATGCTGCACCTGAAACCTGCCGTTGACAAGGAAGCTTTGGTCAGCAGGGAGAAGGTCAGTGATTTTAAGAAGTGGATGGGGAAGTAGAGGGAGGGAAGCCAATAGCTGGTAGCTATTGGCTGATAGCTGTTTTCGTACAATTCTAATTGAATTTCGTTATTGGAAGAAGATCTTCTTTGCAGCTGCAAGCTTTATATTTTAATTAATTTATTTCATTTCCAGTTTAAGGAATTTCTGTGCCTTATGCTTATCTGCAATACCATAAACTCATTGTTTCTTAAAAGCAAATCCGCCTTCTTCCTTTTAAAAAGAAAAAAGAATAAGAATAATCATTAGCCATAAGCCATAAGCTAACAGCCATAAGCTTTATCCATACAACGGAACCAGCACGATCACCGATACGCCTTTACGGTCTATCTGCATATCAAGTTCAGCAGCGATAGCGGCGGCGCGGTTTTCCATTTCCTCGATACGCCTGACCAGCATATGAGAACCGGAATCAAGGGCGGTCTCATCCTGTATCTTGAAGTGCAATTTGTGGTGATGAAAGTCTATGTGTACAGAAGTTTTCTTGCCACCGCAATCTTCCACCACGGCACGCAGTGCAGATTTGGCAAGTAGAAAAAATTCGTGACGCACCTTCATATCCAGGATCAGGGAATGCACCTTATTGTCTACTGAAAGCTGTATAATGGCCTGGTGGCGGCTTTGCAACGCTGCAATGAACTCCCGCAGGCGCATCAACGTTTCCGACATGGTATCATTCTTTGGATCGATGCTCCACAACATATCATCCATGGCGATGATCATGTTATGGCTTTTTTCACTGATCTGCTGAATATACTCTTTTGAGCGGCCCAGGTCTCGGTCTGCTTTCATCTTGGCCATTTCACTAAGGATATTGATATTGTTCAAAGTAGTATTGATATCCTGGTGCAGATTGTTTGCAATGGAAGAACGCATTTGTTGCACGGCACGCAACCGTTTCATTCTTTCCTTGTCAAGGTAAACAAGTAAGGCAATGGCAAGCAGGAAAAGTGCACCATAGAACCAGAAGGTCTTCCAGATAGGGGCCCGCACGGTGATCTGGAAAGATGTGGTCTCTTCACTGACAAGACCATCCGCATTCTCACTTTTCAGCCTGAATACATATTTGCCCGGGGGAAGGTAACTATACACAGCCTGGTGTGCATTTTCGGTATGTATCCAGTCTTCATCCAACCCTTCCAGCTTATAAAAATAATGCAGCTTTTTTTGTTTATGGAAGCTCAGGGCGCTGAATGAAAAACTGATGGAATTGTTATGGTATCGCAGCACCAGCTTCTGCTCTTTGCTCAGGGAATCAACAAGTAGTTCTTCACTCCCGGTCTTAAACCCAGTTATGATAGGTTTTACAGGCTGGGTTGGTTCCACCACTGCAAGCGGATTGAACACAAGGAAATTATGGTCCGTTGTAAATAGCAGCTTTCCATCACTCAGGTTATAAGCGCCTGCTGAATTGAACTTGTCATAAAAGATCCCATCCCTCCTGTCAAAGTATGACACCACATCTTTTTGCAGGTTGATACGGCAAAGTCCATTGGTCATACCGATCCACAATACTTTGTTTTTGTCTTTTACGCCGCACGCTGCTGTATTGGATGGCAATCCGTCATTCACAGTGAAATGACTGACCCGGTTGGTACTTGTATTGATAAGATCCAGGGCCCCGTTAACCACAACCAGCGTGGTATCATCGTACACGAATATATCAGTAGGGTTATCGCCAAAAAGCTTTTCTCCTTCCGGGCCATCGCCGGTGAATTCCCTGATCACCTGCCCTGTCAGCGGATTGATCTTAATTACACCGAATCCATTTGATGCTGCCCAGATATAACCCTGCGGATCCACGATCATTTTGGAGATAGCCTTATATTTTTCTACCAGGGTATAGCCTCCGGACGGATCCTGCGCACCGGCCCTGTAATCCCATTTTACGATCATGCCGGACTGGGTGCCAAACCACAGGTTACCCTGCCTGTCTTCCACTACCTGGCGGATGGTACTGTTTTCAAAGATCGCCGGCTGCAATTCCCACCGCTTATGCTTCAGAGGATCAAAAACATAAATAAATCCACCCTGCTGAACGATCCAGTTCAATCCTGACCTTGAATGATGGTGCATATCCCAGATGGACATGCTTGCATAAGCAGGCTGCACCTCGGCAGGCATCGGCAGCACATTAAATGATTTATCGTAGTGATACAATCCAACGCCCCAGCAACCAATGTACATGTCATTGGCAGTTTCCAAAAAAGCGTTGGCAGGCGCTTCATAAGGCATTGCATCGGTAGATCGTACAAGGTTGTAAGTATTAAAGACCTGTCCGTCCGGGTTAAAATGGTAAACACCGTTATCAGTACATAACCACACATTCTTTTCACGGTCCTCGTACATTTTGTACATGTAATCGAATTTGATGCTCTGCTCATTGCGGTATTCATTTGGGATCAGTGAAAGGTTGAAGGCTTCCTTTTTTCCCTTCCATTCCGCCATAAATGGATGCCCGTAAATCCATAACCGTCCGTTGGCCTGTTCAAACATTCCAATGATCTCATTATAGGCAATGGACATCGCCCATGAAGAGAACTTTCTTCCGTAGTCCCCGGTGGCTTTGTTGTAGGCATGAATGGTAGGCGTACCTACGGTCCGCTCCCATGTATAGAAAAAAACATCGCCTTTGGAATTAGTAAAAATGGTAGAAGCATCGGTCACGTTTTCCATGGCCTGGATGGCTGGCTCCCTATCCTGGTTATTCCCGCGGTAGCTGATCCGCCTGGTGAAAGGGTCATATGCCACAAGGCCGGAATCGCAGGCCATCCAGTATTTTCTGCCCACTTTATCCCATACAATATTATCCCGCTTCCAGTTCTTTGGCACAGGTATAAAATCATCCGCCCTTACAAAGCCCCGGGCTGCCGAATCAAAACGGTACAGGCCTGTAAATTTTTCATGAAGCATCAGGTCCCCTGTATGTGCTTCAAAAAAATATTTCTGAATGAACTCATTCTTCCTGACATGGTAATCTACAGGCACCGGCTTGAACCGGAAAGTCTTTGTATTAAAAGTGCCCAGCCTGTTGTTTGCGTCGCAGATCCAAAGGGTATTTTTTCGGTCAAGGAACAGAACAGGAATGTTGTTGGAAGGGACTGTAGTAGGGTAACCGATCCTGTTCCTGTAGGTCATGAAAACATTCCCATCATAGCGCTGCAATCCATTAATGGTAGAGATCCACATATAGCCTTGCTCATCCTGTACAATTCCGGTTACCATATTGGCAGCAAGGCCTTCGGAAGTTGAAAGATGGGTAAATGAATATTGTTTGGCACCCTGGCCTCCAGCATTTGAATACACCAAAATATAAAGCAGTATCAGAACGAACGTCCGTAACAATTCAGTCAGTTTTAATATTTCTCAAAAATAAGCAGTCTGGTATGAGGGTGATGCCGTTTCAAACGGGCAAACAAACAGTTGAAACAATCTTTTGAACGATCCATTTTTTTCAGCCGTAGAACTACGGTGAAAATAAGTGCAAACTCTTAATCCATTTCATCCTTTTTTTTCTCCGGTTCATTCAAAGCTGCCTTTGCAAAGGCCTGTTGCACCGGCATTTTTGCGTCCTGAACAAACCTAATCAACTCAAAAATTATGAAAAAGATTCTTGCTTTCGCAATTGCTTCCCTTTCCCTTTTTTCTTCATGCGATAAAAAGGACCATGTTAAAGATGAGGGATTCTTTAAAGGCCCTGAAGCTTCCCTGCATCATTCCAAAATATGGAGTTCCATTAAACTGGATAAGAACAATGTACCCGAGCAATTGATCCTTACACTCAAAGACCAGCTGATTGATGAAGCTAAAATGGTGAACCAGCATGGTGCCGGTGGTGGCCACCATCATGACGATATGGTCAATGTTGCCCTGCATCCCAAAGCTGTTGCGCATACGCCGTTCAAATTCATCAATGTTGCCTGGAATCCACAGGGACATGAGCCAGCAGGGATTTATGATACAGCGCATTTTGATTTTCATTTCTACCTGGCCGAGCTTCCAACTGTTACAGCTATGGTTGACCAGGCAAAGCTGATGAGCGCCCCAGCCGCAGCTTACCTTCCTGCCAATCATATTTCCGGTGCTCCGGTTCCGCAAATGGGTCTTCACTGGCTGGATATCACTTCTCCTGAATTATCAGGTGTTGCACCTTTCACCGAAACCTTCATCTATGGTTCTTACGATGCAAAAGTTGTTTTCTACGAACCAATGATCACCTGGGATTTCCTGAAGACGACGGCCAATTACCAAAGGCAGATCCCACAGCCTGCAAGCTTCCAGCAAAGCGGTTATTATCCCACCAAGATGCGTGTAGTTAAAAGAGATGGAACGACCAACATCATCCTGGATGGCTTTGTTTACAGAACGGCTTCCTGATTCACCTCATCCAACCATTAAAAAATTCAGACATGCAACGCTATCAGATATTCAATAATATTCATAAAGGCCTTCGTGCTGCCTTATACCAAACAGCATTGAAGCTGCAGCAAACCGATTTTCTTATTGAGGAAGAAGCAGAAGAGGCAACCAACAAAGTGCGGGAAGTGATCATGCTGTTCGATACACATGCCGGTAAAGAGGATCGTTTTATTCTCCCGGCCATAGCAGCCTATGAACCTTCAGTGGTAGACCTGATTGAATTGGAACATGAAAAGGACCTCCAGTTAAGCAGGCAACTTAATCAACTGGTCAGTCAATACAGTACAGCTGCTTCCTTTGATGAAAAGCTTGCAACAGGAGCAGCACTCACCATTGCATTTGTTGAATTCATGGTCTTTAACCTTCAGCATATGGCAAAAGAAGAAGACCTGCTGAACACTATTCTCCTGCGCTACTATACAGATGAAGAACTGGTGGATATCTCATCGCGCATTGTTGCAGCTACACCAGCATGGTTCAATGAATTCTATTCAGCATGGATGCTGCGTGGCCTCAATACTAGGGAAATGATCAACTGGATGAAAGTAGTTGAAAAAAATGCGCCTGCCATGGTATTCCAGGACCTGTACAATGCATCGAAAAGAGAACTTTCGCCTTCCAGGTTCTACCGCATACAAAGAGCGATGGCTGAAGGTGAAGTATTGGCTTAATTAATAAAAAATAATACAATGAAACAAATCATACTGGTCACTTCAGCAGTAGTGGCATTGATCGTAACAGGAATGATCGCCTGTAATTCAGGCAACGGCACACCTTCCAAGGATGGTGGAATGCCCATCACTTTGTCATCCGACAGCCTGGTAAAAAGAGGACAGTACCTGGTGTCCATCATGGGTTGTGATGATTGTCACTCACCCAAGATCATGGGTCCGCAGGGGCCACAGGTTGATCCTGCCTTAAGATTGTCAGGACACCCGGCAAATCTTCCAGTTGGAAAAGTTGACCCTTTGCAGTTCAGCTCCTGGATCAACCTGAATCATATGGGTACGGCTGCCGCCGGTCCATGGGGCATATCTTTTTCAGCCAACCTGACCTCGCATCCTTCTGGTATAGGCAACTGGACGGAAGAACAGTTCTTCAGGGCCATCCGCGAAGGAAAGGCAAAAGGTGTAGAGGGCGCGAGAACATTACTGCCACCAATGCCCTGGTTCCAATATGCAAGGGCAAGTGATGAGGACCTGAGGGCCATCTTTGCCTTTTTGAAATCAACACCACCTGTTGATAATACCGTACCCGCGCCGGTTCCCCTGAATAAATTGAATCAACAATAAGCTCCACCTCCTCACTTCAAAAGGTGCTCCCGTAAGAGCACCTTTTTCATTGATCAGATAAATTTCATCGTTTTACATTCTGCCGCAATTGACCTCTTAGAAAGTCGTTTTCACACCACATTTCCTGCATTTTCAGCATGTAAGTTTATAGCATCAAAACAAATCATATGGCAACAAAAATCTTTGTCAACTTACCAGTAAAGGACCTTAGGAGGTCAATTGATTTCTTTACAAAAGTGGGCTATACATTTAATGCGCAGTTCACGGATGAAAATGCTACCTGCATGATCATAGGCGAAAATATTTATGTGATGCTGCTGGTGGAAAGCTTCTTTCAGTCATTTTCAAAAAAGAGGATCCCGGATACAGCAACCAATGCGCAAGTGATCCTTGCACTTTCCGCCGACAGCCGGGAGGGCGTTGATGAATTGGTGCGCAAGGCTGTAGCCGCTGGTGCAACCACTCCTAATGAAGCACAGGACCAGGGCTTTATGTATGGGCATGGTTTCCAGGACCTTGATGGGCACCTTTGGGAAGTGATGTATATGGATCCCAGTTTCATCCAGCAACCGGCAGAGCAGGAAAGCACTGCCGTATAATATTGAACCATTACAGCAAACAGAAAGTAACTTACCTGTCTTGCTAACAGGTGATCCTACTGAATTACATGCAGGCGTATCCGTCAATAACGGATACGCCTGTTATTAATTGAAGCTACTAAAAAGTACGGATGAAAAGGGTCAGACCAGCGGATATTCGTCCGGAGATATCTGGATGGTCTTTGCTGGCGCTTTTTTACTGCCTTCGGGATTAACAATGATGGAAATAGCCTTCACAAGCACTTTTTCTCCTGTAGCCTTTGTTGAACCGGCGCCCGTTTCAACCGGGGCCTGTGTAAAGCTGTGCATATACAGGGCACAGCATAATATGGATAAGAGTTTTTTCATAGTATCGGATTCGAAAGGCAAGATAAATTTGGTAATCTGCTTTTGCAATAGAATTGGTCTAATTATAAGGCTGCTAAGCGAAATCTATTACAATTTTAAGGGGAGAAAGTAATTTTACGAAGGGGAAGAACGGGGGAAGGTTTATGGTTTTTAGTTTATGGTTTATGGTTTATACAGCCTTCCATATTTATTGAAATTGCGTAGTGATGCATTAACCGCAAAGAGCGCAAAAGTCGCAAAGAAAAAGCGCAAATGATACAGGCTCTAAACTTTGCGGTGCTTTGCGCATCCTTTGCGCTCTTTGCGGTTAATGAGTGATTGAAAACGTCGTTGAAAGAAAATCCTTATCTTGAAAATTCATTATTCACACTATGCCCTCCACCACAAAGCTGCTTTCAAATCCGCAATCAGGCAGGATCGTCTTCAGGCTTAGCCTGATGGTAGCGGCTTATTTTGTCCTGATGATCCTCCTTTCTCCCTTCCGGATGGATTACATCATTATTGGTGTGGTGATTGAACTGTTTACACTTCCTGCACTGTTGCTGCTGGTAGCACTCCTGATTGCATCCATCATTCTTTTGATACGTAAAGGTCCCGGACTTCGTTCCTTTCCCCTGGGTTCTCTTTTGATACTGATTTCGGTGATCCTCTTCATGACATTGCAAAAATAAAAAGCACTTATCCCAGAGCTGCTTCAGAATATATTTGGCAAAGCAGGGACCGATAAAAAATACTTGCCCCATTTCCGGTTGCCCAGGCTATGACGGGATTTTAATTTTGAAAAAAAAGAAATGCTTTCAGATCTCATCATGTATGAAGCCCTGGTCAATAAAGATGTCTCTTTTGAAGGACGATTTATTGCCGCTGTAAAGACCACTGGCATTTTCTGCAGGCCCACCTGCAGGGCGCGCAAGCCTAAAAAAGAAAATGTTGAATTCTTTTCCACCGCAAAAGAAGCAATGCTCAGGGGTTACAGACCCTGCAAGATTTGCCAGCCATTGCAAATGCCTGATGCTACTCCGGAATATATTCAGGCCATCATAGACCAGATCAGTCTTGAACCATCGGAACGTATCCGTGACGGTGCATTGAGAGCAAAAGGCATTGAGCCCAGTACCATCAGGCGTTGGTTCCTCAAACACCATGGCATCACGTTCCATGCTTACCAGCGCATGTACCGGATCAATTCCGCTTTCAAAAAGATCAGGAACGGTGAAAAAGTAACGTCGGCAGCATTTGACAGTGGGTATGAATCGCTGAGTGGGTTTAACGATAGCTTTAAATCCATATTTGGTGTGTCTCCTGCTAACAGCCGTGAACAACGCATCATTGATATCACCAGGATCCAGACACCTTTAGGTACCATGTTCGCCTGCGGGGTTGAAGAAGGCATCTGCCTGCTGGAATTCACTGACAGGAAAATGCTGGAGACCGAATTCAAATGGCTGGCGAAGTCACTCAATGCGACCATCGTGCAGGGATACAATCAACACTTTGCCTTACTTGAAAAAGAACTGGCAGGTTACTTTGAAGGAAGACTTCGTGAGTTTACGGTCCCGCTCTTTATGCCTGGCAGTCCATTTCAGCAGCAGGTATGGAAAGCTTTGCAAACGATACCTTATGGAAGCACACGCTCCTATGCCCAACAGGCTTTGGCCCTTCAAAAAAGGGAAGCAATAAGAGCGGTTGCAAATGCCAATGGGATGAACAGGATCTCTATCATTATTCCCTGCCACAGGGTGATTGGCTCAGATGGGCAACTAACCGGATATGGCGGAGGCCTTTGGAGAAAACGCTGGTTACTAGATCATGAAATAAAACACCTGCAGCCGGTGCCTGTTGCAGGCCTTAAGCTGTGACCGTTTCAGGAAACCCGATCTTTTCAAGCAGTTTATTGAACCTTGGATTTTCGCGGATGTTATCCGGCACCCAATGCTCGTACTTGATGGCTACAAGAACAGGATCCCTTTCTTCAACTCCCTTTTCAATAAAAGCATATGCTTCATCAATATCATTCAGGAAGGCCGCGGAAAGCCCGGTAAAGACGCTGGATACATAAACTTTCTCACCCCTGTCTTTCAGGTTTTCCATCAATGCCCTTGCTTTATTGTAATCACCTAACCTGCAATAACTGGTGATCAATCCATTTTGTGCAAAGTGATGCCTGTTTGAAATTTTCATGGCATGCGTAAATGCCACTACAGCCTCCTCATAACGGCCTTGTGCTACATAGACATTTCCTTCATAAATCCGGCATAGGAATGAATTTCCATCCAGTTTCAGTCCTTCCCTGCAGGATGCAAGCGCTTCCTCATTCTTGCCGGCTGCATACAGTATGGCGCCATGTACCGCGTAGGTGATGGAACTGAGGGGATCCAGTTCCTTAGCGATCAGTCCATGTTTTTCAGCCCTTGCAAAATCGCCTTTGACCCATGCCAGGTAAACGAGCCCGTACCAAAGGTGTCCCTGCGCAAATTTGGGATTGATATCGATTGATGTCAGGAAATGCCGCTCGGCCTCTGCCCAGTTCCATTCCGCGCAGGCATAATAATATCCAAGCGAACAATAGGGTTCCGGAAGTGTTGGGTCTAACCTGATCGCGATCTCTGCTGATTCTTTCGCACGGACCATGGCAGGCTTTGGTGGCACCAGTCCATAGAACGCAGAGAGCAGGTGCCCGTCCGCATAGCCTGCATGTGCCAGCGCGAATAAAGGATCCATTTCAATTGCCTGCTGAAAGTAACGGATCCCTGTTATGATTGAAGCACCACGCCTGTTGATATAGAACCGGCCTTTGAGGTACAACTCATATGCTTCCATATTATTTGTATAGGTTTTGGTCATAGTATCACGGTCGTTTTCGAGAAGGGTAAGCCGGAGCTTTTGCTGCACGGCCATTGCGATCTCGTCCTGGATGGCAAACAGGTCATCAATATTTCGGTCATATTTTTCCGACCAAAGGTGAAAGCCATCTTCTGTATTGATCAATTGAACTGTAATGCGGAGGCGGTTGTCCTGCTTGCGGACACTTCCTTCCAGTACGGTGCTAACCCCTAACTTTTCACGGATGCTGGCAAGATCCACCTGCTGATCGCTGAACTGGAAGGAGGAGGTACGGCCTGCCACTTTCAGTTCCTTGAGGCTGGATAAAGCGTTGATGATCTCTTCCGCGATGCCACTGCTGAAGAATTCCTGCTCAGGGTCGTTGCTCATATTGACAAAGGGAAGAACAGCGATGCTTTTTCCAGGGATGGAGGCTTTAGGCGGTATTGCCAATTCTGTCTCCCCTGCCCTGCCGGTAGCTTTTTTCCTGGGTTCTGTTTTGCCTACAAGGGAATTGGAACGGGGCACTACCAGGCCTTTATGATCCAAAGCGAAAACTTCCACGATCCTTTGAATGTTCTTCAGCTGGTAAACACCCATGGAAACCGTTTTGAACTCAGGATGGTTGAGAATTTCATCGTGTACCTTGTCTGATAGAAGCACACTGCCTGCCACACCCAGCGATTCTATCCTGGAGGCCATGTTAACGCCATCTCCAAAAACGTGTTTTTCTTCCACAATGACGTCGCCAATGTGAAGGCCCATCCGGACTGGCACCCTTGGGTCCTGCTGAAACTGAAGTTGCATGGATAAGGCACATTGAACCGCTTGTACTGCGCTTCGAAAAACACTTAAGGTCCCATCTCCATAATACTGGATGATGCGTCCATTATTCAATTCATGTTCCTTCTGTATCACTGCCCGATGGCGGTCTTTTAATTCTAGTGCCCTGCGTTCATCCTGCTGCATGATGGCAGTATAACCTTCAATATCGGTAAAAAGGATAGCAGCTAGCTGTCGTTGTTGTCCCATAATCTCAGTCCCATTAAATTTAAAATTTATTTACACAATTACCTATATCCTTTCCCATTTATTGCCAATCTACAAACCCGGTCCTTTTGATAAAGGATAGGACCGATCAAACCAGGCCTAATGAATATAGGCCATTTTGATCTTTGGCGATGGCTGAGTATTTCAGCCGGATCACCTTATTAAATTCATAGGGTGTGACATTGGGTGACAATTGATCATATATTGATTGAATAATATGAAACAACTGCTTTTTATTTTTATCGCCTGCCATTTAGCAAATGCCTGCATTTCACAGGAAGTGATCGGCAGGAACAAAGAAGAACTACGGCGGACTATTAAAATAAAAAAAACCGAGTTCAGATTCAAAAACAGTATCATAATAGAAACAGATTCTACCGTCGGGTTGCGGGTCCATGAAAAAGAATCGGTTGAAATGGACTACACCTATACGTTAGGCAAAGACGTGCTCTGTTATTTAGAAGAAATGTTGATAACCTGCAGGCAATGCACCGATGAGCATTTCAACCTGATTCTGAAAAAAAAGAAATATAAGTGGGTCCGGATCAATGAGAACACATATGTTTCTTCTTTTGGCAAAAAGAGACTGCTGGAACGTGTTTATCTTCAGGAAAAAGAGAATTACATACGGATCACTAAAATGAACTGGAGCCAAAAAACATACGAGGAAATTTTGCCTTCCTCCTAGGAGATCCTTACTTACAGTTACGTGGTTGTAAATTCAAATAGCTAAAAAAAGCCCCCGGTTATAATGGGGGCTTATTCAATTGAAACAGGTGGTTTTAAAACCTGTACCCGATATAGAACTGGACCACTGCGTTTTTAAAATCAGTCGTCTCCGGATTGAAAGGCAGGGGATAAGGATTTGTGGAAGCGTTCTCATAACGCTTGTACATTTTACCCAGTCCCAGGTTGTATCGGCCTCCTATGGTAAAAGCTTTTGAAGGATTGATCTCTATACCCGCAGCAAACCCGTAATCAATACGATTCATCAGGCCTGTTATGGAAGTATCTTTTCCCCCGGTGTTCTTTTTGGCATTCAGCAGGTAACCAATCTGGCCTCCGGCATGAAACTGAAGAAATCGGGTGAAGTTGAAAGTTCCTACCTGGGGCAGGTAAATGTAATCGTTCATTACATCAGTGTTCTGACCTCCGTTTTCAAAGCTGTAACCCTGCCTTGAAAATACAAGCTCCGTGCGGTAACTCATTCCGTTGTTGACTGGGGGTGCAAAAAATCCTCCAAACATGAAACCATTTTTATTCTCTGGTTTGAAACCCTGTTCGGAACCCGTGATATAACTCCAGTTATATCCGCCTTTAAGACCCAGCTTGGAACGCTCCTGGTCTTTTTGTGCAAAACTGTTGAAGCAGGCCAATAAAGCAATGGCTGCGTAGGTGATTCTTTTCATAAGTATTGGTTTTAAGACTGCCGCAGTAAGATATCAGGTTTCAGATACCTTACTCAATGATTGAAATATATTTTGCGAAAAATAGGGGTTATTCCGCGCTTTCCCTAGCGAATCGGCTTCCTTTCCAGAATGAAAGCCCGGGTCCTATCCATAAATCAAAGAGCCACAGTCAATAGAACAATATTGACGGAAAAAAATGTTGCAGTTCGGCCTTCTTTATTTCAAGGGCAGAAGGCGCCTGCCGGTTGTTTTTATCAACGCTGGCCACCTTGGCCCAGATGGTACCGATGATGATGCCGGCTAAAAACATTGATAGGAAAAAGCCCGTTGTTGTGGTCAATAACTTTTTCATGATCAAAAAGCTTTTGTTAAACGACAGGTTGATTCCTGCCTCATGTGCGCAACGAAAATACTTGCTCACCAGGGGTTAAGGAACCTGATTTGGTATGAACTGGAGATTTAGGGGTGCGAATTGTACCGGAATAATTGAATTAAATGCAAAGCCCGCATTCATCCTTGCCGAACGGGTTCCCGTTCTGGAAGGTTGCGCTTACATTTGCCTCCTGGAAAAAATGTGCATGTCCGAATTACTGTTTCAAAAATTTATTGAAAAGGTGTCGCTCACTGACAGGGAGCTTGAAGCTTGCAGGGCCTTCTTTATTTCTAAAAAACTCAGGAAACGGCAGTACCTGCTGCAGGAAGGAGATGTATGCAAGCACATCGCTTTTGTAGAGAAAGGATTTTTAAAATCCTATACAATTGACGGAAAAGGAACTGAACACGTCATTCAATTTGCATTTGAAGGCTGGTGGATCGGTGACCAGCTGAGTTTCCTGACGGGAGAACCTTCCATTTATACTATTGATGCATTGGAAGACTCGGAAGTTTTGCTACTGAGCCACGAGGCCCAGGAAAAAATGCTGGCCGCCATTCCAAAGTTTGAAAGATATTTTCGGATACTGTTGCAAAATAACCTGATCGCCATCCAGAGAAGGCTCGTAAGCTCACTCAGTCATACGGCAGAAGAAAAATACAAGAGTCTCCTGGCAAATTATCCGGATATCGCACAAAGAGTACCACAGCACCTGATCGCGTCTTTTCTTGGAATTACCCCGGAAACACTTAGCCGGATCAAAAAGCAGATAGCGCTTCGAAAATAGGATCAGTACCTACCAACGGTCATTCTGATCCGCAAGTCCCTGCGACATGGTGTGACACTGATGAGCCTCTAGCTGCAGGTAACAGCTTCAGCTTGCAGCAACATAAGATCAAATTGTACGAAATCTTCAACATCGGCTTTACCATATGACTGGATATTGACGACCCTTATTTGTAGAAGCCCACAATTTTTTTAAAGCATGACACCTGGCTTTTCTTCCTGTGCTCCTGCCTGCTTTTAATCGTACTCTGCTGCAAAATTGAACCTTCCTTATGCCTTTTAAACAAATTGACACTGTTCCATTATCATGTTTATCACACCAATACATATCCGAAAATGGTTGCATGGTCTGATTTTTTTATGGATCTTTTATTATTCACCATTTTTAAACCTCAGCAATGAAAAAAATCTTTACGCTTATTGTCGTAGCGTCCCTGGCAATGGGCATGATTCTGCCCTCGGCTTCCGCAGCAGTGATTGTAACGCCGTCCGCAGCATCTGTTACTGAACCTGGACCTGAAGCAGTAAAATCAGCTCTTGAAGCTTACAAGAACCTTTCTAAGAAAGAGAAAAAAGAGCTGAACAAAGAGGTAAAAAAGGCTTTGAAAAAGCACAAATCCGACATGAAGAACCAAAGGGAGCCTGTTGTCGGAACCCTTGTGCAAGTGCTGGCCGCTATTTTATTTCCTCCTCTTGGTGTTTACCTGCACGAAGGTGAGATCAACAAGCGTTTCTGGATCTCGCTGGTGCTGACCTTGTTGTTTTACGTTCCGGGCCTGATCTATGCCCTGATCGTGATCCTTGGTGGCGGTGAATCCATGTGATCTGCATTGAAGGATGATCGGGTATGATCCTCCGAAATTAATAGCAACCGCAAAGTCAACAGTAATATTACCTGTTGCTTTGCGGTTGTTTTATTTAACCTGGCTTTGCTGTATAACCATCCTTTTTCTTTCAGGAAAGTCGGCCAATTGGTACATTTGAAAAAAAACATGCGGTTTGGCAATTGGCAGGTAACAGGTGATGAGATCAAATGGGAAGGTGCCGGATTAAATCGTTTCCTGATTCCCACGGATCAATTAATGGCCACCCGGGCCAGGGGGGAAGAGCTTTTTTACGAATGGATCCTTACTGCTACAGCACAGAACTGGCTTACCCAGAACGATCTTTACGACCTTAATTATGCTTTCGTATTTGCGGCTGCCCAAAAAGACCTCGACTTTGATTACGACATTTTTGATGCGACCCTGGAAGAGCAATTTGACCAGTTCGATATTGAGGACGCAGACAATTTTGATCTTTAATTCCCGCATTTGTTAAAATCTTGCTGGATTTTTCAAAAAAATTTGGAAGCGGCTGATCTTTAATCCTACATTTGCTAACACTGTTAGATATTATAACTCAATGGGAATCGTAGAAAGAAAACAAAGGCAAAAAGAGGAAGTAAAGGCTTCCATCCTCAAAGCTGCATGGGAACTGGTGCGGCAGGATGGCTGGCAATCCCTTTCCATCCGCAAGATCGCCGATGCCATTGAATACAGTGTTCCTGTGATCTACGACCACTTTGAGAACAAGGAAGCCATCCTTCTTGAATTTACAAAAAGAGGTTTCCAATGCCTGAATGAAGAACTTGAAAAAGCCAAATCGCAGTTTTCAAATCCTGAGCAGCAGATTGAAGCCATTGCCTATGCTTACTGGAATTTTGCTTTCAGCAATAAAGAATACTACCAGCTGATGTACGGGCTTGGAATGCCAGGTTGCGAAACCGTACGCCAAATAAGCCAGCTAAAGACCTTTACCAATTTGGTGACCGAACCTATAGCTGCACTGATTGCCAAAAACAACAACAAAAGCGCGGATCCGTTCCTGAAACTTCATACCCTTTGGTCTACCCTGCATGGTCTGATCTCCATTAACATGATGGGACGCGATAATGGCCGTGACGAACTGAATGCTATGGTACTGAAAGATTTTATCAACGGTTTTTTACTTGGTTTAAAAACCTGATTTTTTTTGTTCAGGTAGTTAACACTGTTAGCAATATTAATAATGATATAAATTAAGCAAAATGAATCTCATAGAAGCTCTGAACTGGCGATACGCCGTCAAAAGAATGACCGGGGAGAAACTGCCGGAAAATAAAGTAGAAACCATACTGGAAGCCACGCGATTGTCAGCCTCCTCCATGGGTCTGCAGCCTTATTCCATCCTGTTGATTGAAGATGAGGATGTAAAAAAGCGCCTGCTGCCTGCTGCCTATAACCAGCCACAGATCGTTGAGAGTTCCCACCTCCTGGTATTTGCGGCGTGGGCCAATGTAACAGCGGAAAACGTAGAGGAATACATTGAAAGGATTGCAAAAACAAGGAACACCAGCACAGAAAGCCTGGAAGGTTTTAAAGCATCGCTTATGAACATCGTTAATGGAAGGACCACGGAACAGAAATTTGAATGGGCGGCAAGGCAGGCTTACATAGCGCTTGGTATTGCTATTTCCGCAGCTGCACTGGAGCAGGTAGATGCCACACCAATGGAAGGCTTTGACAATGCAACGGTGGATGACATCCTGCAACTGGAAGCCAAAGGACTTAAAAGCGTTACGATACTGGCTTTGGGATACCGCGATGCAAAAAACGATTTCCTTGCCAATGCTCCCAAAGTACGCAGGACAAAAGAAAACCTCTTTTTAAAAGTAGCCTGAAAAAATAATTGAAAATGAAAGTTGAGATATGGTCCGACATAAGATGCCCCTTCTGTTACATTGGTAAAAGAAGATTTGAAGCTGCTCTTGATCAATTCAAACATAAAGATCAGGTGGAAATTCAATGGAAAAGCTTTGAACTGGAACCGGAAATGAGAACAGATACTACTACTAATATTTACGAACACCTGGCCGCAAGAAAGGGCCAAAGCCTTCAATGGTCTGTTGGCGCACACGGGCAAATGACGGCAATGGCCAAAGAGGAAGGTCTGGAGTTCAACTTCGACCGGACAGTGGTAGCCAATTCATTTGATGCGCACAGGCTCATTCATTTTGGAATAGAAAATGGCCTGGGCGATGTAACGAAGGAAAGGCTCCTGAAAGCTTATTTCACTGAAGGCAAGGACATCAGCGACCATCTTACCCTCATTCAATTAGGGGCAGAAATCGGTCTGGATGGCGTAGCAGTAAAAGACATGTTACGGTCAGATGATTATAAAAGTGAGGTAAGGCTTGATGAAATGAAAGCCAGGACACTGGGTATACGTGGTGTTCCCTTCTTTGTATTGAATGACCGTTTTGGTGTATCGGGCGCACAATCACCAGAAATATTTCTTCAGTCACTGGAACAAGCCTGGGCAGAATCGGAAAAAGAGCTCAGTATGGCGGCAACCGGCGACACCTGCAGCACAAATGGTCAATGCTAAAACAACAACAACATTCATCCTACTAATCAAAAACAATGGCTAAAACAACATGGGTCCTCGACCCCACGCATTCAGAAATCCAGTTCAAGGTAAAGCACCTGATGATCACAACGGTCACTGGACATTTCAGCGAATTTGAAGGTAGTGTTCAGACGATCAATGATGATTTCACTACCGCGAAAATTATTTTTTCAGCTGATGTGAATTCCATCTCAACAAACAACCAGCAAAGGGATGCACACCTGAAGAACAATGATTTTTTCGACGCGGAGAACTATCCAAAACTGACTTTTAACAGCATCAGTCTTAAAAAACTTGATAAAGAAACCTACAAGCTTTATGGTTCCCTCACTATTAAAGGCAATACAAGGCCGGTTGAACTGGACGTTGAATTTGGGGGACTGGTTGAAGATCCATGGGGTAATATCAGGGCCGGCTTTACAATTACCGGGAAGATCAACCGCCAGGACTTTGGCGTGAACTTCAGCGCCGTTACTGAAACAGGGGGCCTTTTGCTCAGTGATGAAGTCCGCATCATAGCCAGCGCGCAGCTGGTAAAGCAAACAGTTGCTGAAGCAGTATTGGCTTAATCCGTACTATATATACTCAGACGAACGATAGAAACAGTTTGGATTTTAACGACAGCAAAGAGCCATGCCCAAGGGCATGGCTCCTTATTTTGAGCCCGGATCATTTATACTGTCCGTCGTATTCTTACTCCATTAACCGCTCCGTGGCAATAGACTCTTTGATCCCGGACAACAAAAAGTTATTCTTTTTTAAATCTAACCGGAATCAGGTTTCTTTGCTTTCTATGTCCCTCTTCATCACTTCAATCGCTTCCGGCAGCAATGGCAACTGTTATTATGCAGGCAATGACCAGGAAGCAGTATTGATCGATGCCGGTGTGTCCTGCCGGGAAATAGAAAAAAGAATGCAGCGCCTGGGACTTTCAATGCAAAAAGTGAAAGCCCTTTTTATTTCTCATGAACATAGCGATCATATCCGTGGCGTTCCGGTACTGGCAAAAAAGTACAGGTTGCCTGTTTATATCACGCTTACTACTTTAATGCACGGTGGCCTGAGCCTGGATAAAAGTTTGGTGGTCCCTTTCCTGGCATATGAACCAATTAGGATAGGAGCACTTTCCGTTACAGCTTTTCCCAAGTTCCACGACGCATCCGACCCTTACAGCTTTATCGTTTCCTGCAAGGAAATCAGGGTTGGTGTTTTTACAGATATAGGCAAACCATGCCAGCATGTGATCAGCCATTTTCAACAATGCCATGCCGCTTTTCTTGAATCCAATTATGATGAAGACATGCTGGAAAAAGGACAATATCCCTACTACCTGAAAAGAAGGATCCGCGGAGGTCATGGTCATCTTTCAAACAGGGAAGCGCTTGAATTGTTCAACACTTACAGGCCTTCCAATATGTCACACCTGGTATTGTCGCACCTGTCGGGTAATAATAATTGCCCGCACCTGGTTGCACGTACTTTCAGCCCGCACGCAGGCACTACAAAGATCATTGTTGCATCAAGACATGAGGAAACACCTGTCTTTCATATCAGGACCAGGTTAAGCGAGCTGAATACAATGCATTATTCCAACCATACGGGTACTGCGCAGTTACAGTTATTTTAGGGTTTATGGTTTTTGGTTTGTTGTTTATGGTTCTTTAGGCACAGACATTCCTTACTGATTTTATTTGCGTAGGTAGGCAGCAACCGCAAAGAGCGCTAAGGATACGCAAAGAAGCGCAAAGGCAGGTCGTGTATTCCTTTGCGCTTCTTTGCGTTTAAAATTTACGCCAATTGTAAAAAAAATTAATTGATGGCAGGAAGAACAATAAACAACAAACCAAAAACAATAAACCTCAGGATACGAGCCAGGCCAGTTTCACCACTTCCGGTTGCTTCATTCTTTCAGCAATGCGTTTATACCTGTCTGCCAGTGTGCTCAGGTAGTCCTGGGCCTGCACCGCGTAATCTTTCAGGCCGGTCAGCGTTTCAATCTTCCAGAGGTCTGTAAGGTGCCTGATGATTGAAGCATAATCGAACGTAGTATAGATGCCCATCTTTTGAGTGATGGCAGAGAATTGTGTAAACAGGTTATCCGTAGGGGCCTTGTCCATCATGATTGCAGGCATGGCGATCTGCTTTTTCATCATCTTTTCAAATGCCAGCAGCGCCCCATCCGGATCGATCTCGAAGATGCGGGCCATAAAAGTCTTGTAAGCTTTTTCATGACGTGCTTCGTCACCTGCAATGGTCTTGCAAATGCGCGACAACACGCTATCGCCACCTTTGTCGGCCAGCTTTCCTGTATTCACATGCGAGATCTTCGTAGCTCTTTCCTGGAAAGATGTATAGATCATTGCCTGGTAAGGATCACCCTCCGTACGTGGATCAAAACCATTTGCAAGCAGGTTATGGATCGTGATCTCAACCTGCTTCATATCAGCACGGCCGGAGAGATAGAGGTATTTGTTCAGGAGATCGCCGTGACGGTTCTCTTCGGCTGTCCAGCCTCTTGACCATCGGACCCATCCTTTTTCAGATGCAATGTTACCCTCTTCATTCACACCTTTCACAAGGTTAAAGAATGTCTGGTAAGTAGGCAATGCTTCTTCCGTGATCATATTTCCGATCAGCGATGTGATCACTTCACCCGGAATGCCCGCTGCCCTTTTTTGCAACTCACGGATCTCCTCCATTGCCTCAGGCTTGCTGAAGTCAGGTAAAAAATCTGTAGGCTGCCAGGCCGTGGTTGTGTCAACTAAAAAAGTTTCGGAAGCCTGTCCCGCCATTTCCTGCATGCCGGAGATCACTTCCATATTCTTTTCTAACTCATTGTTGCCGGGTGTAAAATGTACCATGTTGAATTACGAAGGTTTGACTTACTTAAACTTATCCAATAATAATGCCCACTAGCTTTAAACACAGGCCAATCAGAAAGATTAAGGCTTCAAATGGTGTAAGAATTCCCTGTATCAAATGATCGGCTTAACCTGGATCAACAAGCTGTCCATTGTAGAATTAACTGACCTGATAAAAGCTTTGGATTTAAACAGTAATTTACCAGATCCATCAATGGAGTTTAAAGAAAACCTCACTGAAATGGCTACAGTTTTATGAAATGGGAAAAGAATTGTACCATCTCAACGGATAACAGAAGATGGAATGACGCCATAACCCTGAACATATCCACCCAGGTTGATGATCATCCTGTCCAAGATCACGCCGGGGTCGATCATGTAGATACGAAGTTTGTGTTTCCCTGGGGAAAGGGATCCGGTTTGTATTGATCTCATGGCGGAATTACTCAGCACATTCTGCTTCCATTCTTCGCTCCTGCCATAAGTTTTGAAATCAGCAATGTGCAAAGGGCCGTCATCAACGGACAAAGCATACCGCATTCCCAGGAAATTGTTCACGGGATGTGTGGGCAAAGTATAGATCCTGATCTCGGGTGCTGCTTCTGAAAAACTATAAAACTCATATTCCACGGAAGGACTTTTTTCTTTTATTAGTTCATGGCTTGTCCAGCCCGTAGTATCCGGATTAGACCGGTATGCCTGGAGCGATCTTCCTGTATGTCCTAAACCTTCCAGCACCTTCCACCCTGCATCTTCCCTGTCGTTTTTTTTACTGAAATCACCTGCAAAAATTGAAATGATACCGTTGGATTCAATAAAGCATTTCCTGCAACTGACAACGGGCTGCAGGTTCAATGCAGTTACAGCAACTTTTAAAGACCTGGAACCATTTTTAAAAACAATATGGCCTTTGGTTGTATCGCTTCTTATCAAATCCCAATTCACCCTCACCCATAAACGCACCTGACTTTTTAAACCGCCGGGCGAGAGCATACCCTTTGACTGTGGGAGAACGATCCACTTTGATGAAGGCACTGCCTCCCATGCAATGGACCGGTCGCCGGTAAGAAAAACATCAATGAAAAAGGACTGCTTTGCATACTGGTCAAAGTATGGCAGACCGTAGGAAAAGGTCTTCTGTGATGCCATTGAATCAGTTTGCATGAATCCCTCCGGTGCAATGTCCCAGCTTTCTGTCCGTTTAATAACAGTCTGGGTCAAATCCGGCTCCTGGTACACAGGCAAATCCCTTGGTTTCATGGACATCATATGCTTCCATTTACCATTGGCAAGGCTATGATTAAAATATTCTGTCTCCTTTTCTATTTCCTGGTATGCGCTCTTTGATAGAAAAGCATAATGACCGGCAACGGTCCTTCCCTGCCTTGAATAATGAACCGCTTTGTCTCTGAATAAAAACTTTTTATTCATGTGTGAGCTGCTAACTACTGGATAATACACAAGCTCGTAAAAAGCATCTTTTTGTAACTGGGACATTTTTGGATACATCGCCTTTACTTTCCTTTCCATCGCATTGTACCTGTCAATGCGCTTTTGGGCTTCATCTCCATAATAAAAATGATTGTACTGCGATACCTTGGTTTTTGTTGTAGGCTCTGTCATGCTCCATCCCATGAATTCAGGCTTTCGTTCAAATGCAAGATTGTAGTAATTCCAGAGGATGGAAGCAATTTCAGCTGCATGCTGCTTTCCAAATTGCTGCTTTGCCCAGGCCTGTAAATGCTTTGCGGATGTATTGCTTTGCAGGAATTTTCCGGGGTCATAAGCCATTTCAAGAAACAGTTGAATATTATATTCCAGTGGCCTGATATCACCAACGTTCAGCACCCATAAGCGGTCAACCCCATTCTGGTAAGCCTTTATCATTTCCTCACGTATCAGGGCAGGATGTGTTGTGCTTAACCATAAATAATCATGTGGCCTCCCCCAGTAGGAAGCATGATAATACACTCCCGAGCCACCTGAACGCTTTTGTTCCACCGCATTGCTTAATCTCTGGATGTAACCATAATTATCATCAGGCCACACAAGGGTAATATCATCGGGCAGCTTCAGGCCTTTATCATAAATATCAAGCACTTCTTTGTAAGCAGTAAATACCTGGGGTATTTCCGTACTGTCTTTTTTCAGGTGTGAAGTAAGCAGCCTTCGCTGGTCTGAAATGATGGTGTTCAACAGTGCAATAGCTCCCTCTGGTGTTCTCACACCTTCCATCCCGCTGTCATGAATGCCCCGCATGCCCATTGTATAAACGCCATCCACTCCTGCGCTTTCCACCACCCTTTGTTCCCAGTAACGGTATACCTGTTGCTGATTGGTGATGTAATTGAAATCGCCCATGGTCTTCTTGTCCCACTCTCCCACATTATTTCGGAGCATGGGCTCAGCATGTGAAGATCCAAGTAGGATAGAATGATCTGCTGCTGTTTTTATATTTCCCGGGTAGGAAAAAAATGCTTTCGTGCTGGGATGCATGGCCGGCCAGATCAGGTTTGCTTTTAAGCGAAGCAGCAGTTCAAAGATCTTCGCATAGGTTTTTGGTCCAATGTCCCCAGTTTCCGGTTCGAAGGTCTTTGCAGCCCATGGCTGCAATCCCCAGTCCTCATCATTTAAAAAAATGCCACGGTATTTTACTAAGGGCATGCTGCTGACCGGTTTTCCGGCATGTATATATATAGCTTTTCTTTTTACAGGATGCACATCCGCCCACCATTTCCACGGCGACACACCCAGCATCCCTGATAATTCAAAGACCCCAAATGCTGTACCTCTTGGATCACTTCCGGTTATTACCAGGGCCTGCCTGCATCCAGGCATTGGCTGATCAATAATTGTGATCTGGCTGCCTTCCCATTTATCCCTGATAGCAGCTACATTCAACTTTCCCGAGCGGATCAACGCGTCTATAAATTGAGATTGTCCTATGGTGCCGGCAATGATGGCATACTCATTTTTTATTCCACCGTAGTTGATTGATGGTGATAATCCTGTTATATCCCTTAGGTCCTGGCCCAATGCTGTTACTGCTATCGAAACAACTTTTGCATCGGTGCTGTCAACAGATAAAGGAACCAGCTTGCCATTTGCATATAGAGGAAAGCTTCCTTTCTGCGCATCAAAATGAACACTCAGCATCTTTTGCTGTGCCGAACTCCAGAAGCCTGAAGAACAAAATACAAGGGTGATACATGATATTAAAATGCTCCTTATCATCGCATGAAATATACATACAATGATGGAACTGCCATCCTGTAGAATGAGGCAGGATGCTTATAGCAGCAAAGCTTCACCAATTATTTCTTCTTCGCGTAGCAATTGTCAGCATAACTGACGATAGCAATTTTTCCAGCTCATTGCCGGAAATGATATCTACCGTCGTTGACCACTTTGTTCCCTTATGCTGCTTACTGTTTTACCAGCGGAACGTTTCTCTGTAGCAGCTTCACCTCATAGATTGCCGGATCAAGCTGACTGAGAAAATCATTTTTATAATAAGCGAAATGGTAAGGACCAGGGCCCTTTCTTTTTAACAGTGCCGGGTAATACCGATCAATGAATTCCGGCGTATCAAAGATGCCTTTGTAGGCTTTGTACAGGAAGCTGTTGGTTGTCCTGAATGTTTCAGAGTTTTCCGGAAGCGTAAAGGTGGTGTCAGTAATAGGCTCCGTTCCGTAAAAAGGCCCGACGATATCCGGATTCAATTTCCAGAACCCAGAAATAGCGAAAGAAGCGTGGTTCCTCATGCCCTCTTTCCTCCTGCTGGAATGCGCCATTGTTGTGTTATTCAATCCCATCAAATCCACTGTTCTTCCCTGGTAAGCATAACCGAAACCACCTGCAGCGATCACCCCGATTGAAGGAAGCTGTTTCTGGTCTGCAAAAGTCTGGTTCAAATCATTAGCGATCGTCCGGCCCTTCCTGGCGATGTCAAAATCCTGGAACACTTTGTTACCGGATACGCGGTACTCAAGATAAAAGTCGATCCAGTTGGATTTGGGAATGAAGAAAAGCGCAATGACGCATACAGCCGTAATGAAGGCTCCTACCATCCTGTTATGGATCCGTACCGAACCAAAATAACTGGCCAGTACAGGCAGGTTGAATAAAGAGAGCAGCATCAATGGTATTATGGCCTGGTAAAACCTGTTGTATTTAAAATGATCACCGCCCGTCAGCACCGGAACAATCAGTCCGGACATCACCACTACGAACAGAATGGCCTGAACCCGCTCATGCGCATTTAACCTGGTGCGGCTCTTTTCTTTGGTCCAACGGAACAGCAATAAGACACCGAAGATCAGCAACATGAACAAGGCAATGGAAAGGTGCGGGAAATTATAAAGGAACTTGAGGAAATACATGACCCCTTCCTTCAGGTTATAAAGCATGCTGCTGGACACCTTGGCGTAATAGGTATTTGGTAAAGGATAGCCGAAATAAGAGATGCGCCATAGGATCAGACCACCGGCCACTATCAGAAAAGCCAGCAAAGGCATTACGGTACGCCTGATTGCAGTTGACCAGCCTGAGGAAAAGTAAGTTTGTAAAAGGAAGAGGATCAAAAACATGGGTCCAAAAAGCAAGCCTTCCGGCCTTGTAAGAACCATAACTGCTAGCAGTAAACTAAAATATAATGTGTTAACGCGTTTCCCATTGATATGATGCTCACAAAGCATCAGCGTTGTTTGCACGATCACGAAAAGCCAGATGCCCGTTTCCATCAGTGCCAGGATGCTCCATTCCACAAATCCCAGCGGAAAGAAAAGCATGGCGAGTATCAGCACATCAGAAGATGTAATCACCCGGTCCATTTGTCCATTTAATTTCCTGGCAAAAATGAGGACTCTGAAGATGGTATAGGTAGTGAGGATGAAGTTCAGTGCCAGCAGCAGGAAGGGATATTGCTGCGCTGACAGTTTGTAAAAAAAAGCTCCTATCAGCGTCCAGAGAATGGAAGTAAATCCTTCCACGCGTTCTCCTCCAACATCCCAGACAAAACCATGGCCTTCTGCAAAATTGCGCATGTAAACGAAATAGATGTTGGCATCATCCACACCATAATTTGGCTGGTAATACTTAAGCCAGAAAAAATAAGTGGTTACAGCAAGGGATAAAACGGTAAGAAGGAACAAGGGTGCTCTGGTTGCGGTCATGGTAGTCTGTTTTGGTGATCAGCCTTCAAATACTTTGAGCATTCCATCGTCATCAATGGCCAAGAAAAAAGCCCACATTACTGCAGACCTTTTATCTGGGAGCGCATTGCCGCCTGAAGCGGCACTGACTTTCCATCATCTGCGGGAAGCTCGGGAATAAAATTAATTAAGGCCCGCATTGCTGCAGACCTTTTAAAGCTGTGGAGAATACCGGAGTCGAACCGGTGACCTCTTGCATGCCATGCAAGCGCTCTAGCCAACTGAGCTAATTCCCCTGATGGGCTGCAAAAATAGGATTTCGAACGAGATTTTACCAGTATAATGGTATAATAATTTCAGTACGTTCTTCTAAAGATCATATGCAGAAAGGCGCAGAGAAAAAAAAGATCAGGAAGCAGCAAACGCAGCCCATGCCCGGGCTTCAGAAGAAAATGAATCCCAAACCTGTTTCCATCAAAGGAGGCAGTTCCAGGAAACTAGGCGGCAAAGTAGCGCTGATCACCGGCGGTGATAGCGGCATTGGCAGAGCAGTGGCTTTACTTTTTGCCCGCGAAGGCGCAAACATTGCTATTTCTTATCTGCCGGAGGAGCAGGTTGATGCCGAAGAGGTTAAGAGATTGATCGAAGAAGAGTTTGAGCAGGAATGCCTCTTGTTACCAGGCGATATCAGGAAGGAAAGGTTTTGTGAAAGGCTGGTGAACAATACAATAAAGAAATTCGGGAAACTGCATATCCTGGTGAATAATGCAGCAACACAGACAGAACAAAAATCATTGGAGGATATTACCGCGGAGCAGCTTTACGAGACCTTCGAAACCAATATCTTTTCCATGTTCTATATCACTAAATATGCATTGCCACACCTTAAAAAAGGATGCTGCATTATTAACACTACTTCTGTAACCGCTTACAGGGGCAGCCCGGAACTGCTTGATTATTCATCAACAAAAGGTGCGATCGTTACATTTACCAGGAGCCTTGCGCAAAACCTTGCCAAGAAAGGGATCCGGGTTAATGGTGTTGCACCGGGACCTATATGGACACCCTTGATCGTGGGAAGTTTCAAAGGAAAAAAAGTAGCTGAATTTGGTAGTGATGTGCCACTGGGAAGAGCCGGAGAGCCTGCTGAAGTTGCTCCTGCTTACCTTTACCTGGCCAGCGAAGACGGGGCCTATGTTTCCGGCCAGGTCCTTCATGTGAATGGTGGCGAAATTGTAAACGGATAATCCTTCAAGCCTCTGGCACTATTTTAGAAGCATCAATATATTATCTCACTGGGGTGTCACTATTGTGTCTGAGATCATACCCATAGAACCTGACCTGGATAATGCCTGCGCAGGGAGCGAGATAAAAAAAAGGTTCAGCATTTGCCGAACCTTTTTTCATTAATACAGGATCATAGTAATGCATCGGTTAACAGGTAAATGTTTTCCCGTGCAGTGATAAAAAGATCTTTCCCCGTAGTCCCCCCAAAGCATGCATTAGCAGGAATAGCGGGAAGTTCTATCTTAACCATTCTGTGCCCTTCACTGTCCAGCACTACCAATCCTTCATTCGTACACAGGTAGAAATTTCCATGTATATCGCATTTCACTCCATCGGCATTCTCCTTTGCAAATTCACGGATGAACTGATTTGACTGTACATCGTACTCTGAAATGAATTTCTCAAATGGTTTGTTGGAACAGATATAAATTCTGGAACCATCGGGAGAGAAACAAACCCCATTTGGGTACTGGTAACGGTCACATATAAGCGAAATTTTTCCTTCCCTGTAGCAGTAAACCCCTGCAACCGGCTGGAACTTAAATGGATTCAATTTACCATCTTTCAACCCATAAGGCGGATCAGAAAAATAAATACTGCCATCCTGATGGCAAACAATGTCATTAGGACTGTTGAATGGTCTGCTATTATACTCAGAGATGAAAGCTGTAAGTTTCTCTTGCTGCACCATTGCTACCTGGTGGCTGCCATGCCGGCATACAAGCAATTCCCCTTCCTGATTATATGCAAGTCCGTTGGAACCTGCCTGCTCTGACTTAAGATCCGCATCCTGCGGATCGGCAGTACCACTATCAGCTAAAAAGATTTCTTTCCTGTTGCCTGGGGTAATACTGTAAATGCAGTTGGCCGTGATATCGCTGAAAAGGTAAAATCCCTTTTTATTCCATACCGGACCTTCCGTGAAAGAACAATCTCCGGCAAGGGTTTGCAATACCAGATCCTTTCGCAGGAATTGAAATGCTTTTTCATGATACAGGGTCAGTGATACTTCCATGTGCTTACATCTGTGATGCCAATTTTGCCAGTACTTTCTCCAGGTCTATACCTTTTCCTAATACCGGCTTGAATAGGTCCCCTTCCGTCTTCAGACGATCGAAGATATTCCTGGCATGATAGGTCTTTGGTGTCAATCCTTTTTTTAATTCGCTCCAGTCAAGAGGCGTAGATACAGGTACCCCAGGTTTCGGCCTGATTGAATAGGGAGCTGCCGCTGTTTGCGTTTCCCTGTTTTGTAAAAAATCAAGGTAGATCTTTCCTTTCCTTTTTGACGGGCTGCGTTCCATCGAAGTAAGTTCCGGTAACTCCTGGTTCACCATGGTCACAACCAGTTCTGCCAGTTGTTTAGACTGGTCAAAATTGTATTTAGCGCCCAGAGGAATATAAATATGGATACCGGATGATCCTGATGTTTTTACGCAACAATCTGCCCCGATCGAATCAAGTACTTTTTTAACCACCTTTGCGGTTTCCATCACCTGTTCAAAAGTATTGGGCTTATCAGGATCAAGGTCGATCAGGCACCAGTCGGGCTGAAGTGTTGTGTTTTTGCGTCCATGCCATGGATTCATTTCAATGCAGCCAAGGTTGGCCATATAGATCAGCGTTGCTTCATTATCACATACCAGGTATTCCACTGTTACATTGGTGGATTCGCTGAACTCTTCAAAGCTGCTGATCCAGTCCGGCAATTTTCCACGCATATCTTTCTGAAAGAAATTAGGTGCTTCAATTCCATTCGGATGCCTGTTCAATGATTGGGGACGGTTCAACATATAGGGCATAATGAAAGGAGCGATCTTCAGGTAATAGTTGATCATATCTCCTTTCGTAAAACCTTCCTTTTTCCAATACAGCTTATTAAGATTGGAAACTTTAACCTCATTGCCGTCCAGGATCAATGACTGGTCTTCACCGGCACTGATGTCTACCTGGATGCCCGAGGATTTAATATTGAAGGCAGCTGCAGCGGGGCCATCTCCTTTTGCTGAAGTTTTAGCTGATTTCGTAGTGCTTTTTTTTGCTGCGGACTTGGCATCTCCCTTTTTAGATGCGGCTTTTTTAGGTGCTGCTTTCTTTGCAGGCGCTTTTGATGCTGCAGGTAAGGCCTTTTTGGTTTGCTGTTTTTTTCCTTTGGACAGGCTGGCCATATTTTTTGCTTTTTCTAGTTTAACGTCCTTTGCTTTTTTGTCTTCCCTGAGCCCCATGAATATGGGATGGCGCGCCATCCAGTCCTTTGTCCATTCAGTGAACTTGATCTCGCAAACCAATTTGGGCTTCACCCAGGTCACAGGCATGTTGCCCTTTGGACAGTGATTGAATGGACATTCATCAATAATAAGCGGCTGAAGCTTTTTATAGATCTGTTCAAGGCTTTTTTTATTGAATCCGCTACCTGTATGGCCTATATACACCAGTTCATCCTCCTGGTAAACTCCAAGCAGGAGTGCACCAAAGAATTTTCTTGTTTTACGGGGTTCCGTATAACCTGCGATGATCACTTCCTGCCGTTGATTTACTTTGATCTTCACCCAGTCTTCGGTACGTGTATCGATCTGGTAAATACTGGATGCCTTTTTTGCCATAATCCCTTCCAGTCCTTTTGATAAAGCCACCTTAAAGAAAGCCTTGCCTTTTTCCGTCACATGGTCACTGTATTTAAGTACCTCATGGTCCCCGGGCAACAACCTTTGTAACAATTCCTTTCTGTTGATCAGTGGAACCTTTGTCAGGTCCTTACCATCAAGCCAAAGAATGTCGAAAATATAGAACTGCAGTTTGGATGGTGTGTTCTGCCAGTTCTGTAACATCTGGAAATTGCCTAATCCTTTTTCATCCACCGCTACGATCTCTCCATCAAATACTGCACTGATGCCCAGTTCTTCCAGTGAATCTTTGACCGGAAAATATTTTTCTGAAAAAGACTTCTGGTTGCGTGAAATTAATTCCGTCCCATTTTCCGAACAGTAGGCCACAGCCCGGTAACCATCCCATTTGATCTCAAAGACCCATTGATCACTGTCGAAAGGCTCGTCTACCAGCGTTGCCAGCATGGGTGTTACATCAGCAGGCATTTTTGATGTTTTGGCCAATGCAGTTTTATCTCCCAGCACATCACCCATCAAAGCGGTCATTGATTTATGCGGGGCTTTTTTTCCTGCCGTCTTTTTCGCTTTTACAGAACCATGCGATGTTGATTTTTTTGAATCCTTTAAGGGAGGATCCAGTAATTGAATGGGCTTTTGCTCTTTCTTTTTAGAACTTCTTCCTTCCGGATGATTAGGTTCTGTGCCGTTTTCATGTGCAATTTCCGCGATGGTCTTTCCCGATTTAATGGACCTGTCTTGTTTGGTAATATCTTCAGTGGAAGCGTATTCATCCTTTTTCTTTACCAGGATCCACGAGTTCTCGCTACCATCACGGCGTAGCCGGAACAAAGCAAAGGCGCCTTTAATCTTTTTACCATGGAGTAAAAGTTTCAGGTCTCCTGCATGCAGTTGTTTAAGCAGCGTTTTTTCCTGGTCCTTACGGGAAAGGTTTTCATCAGTGAGCAATTCGTAAGTGCCTTCATCCCACAGGATCACTGTGCCTGCTCCATAATTCCCTTCCGGGATGATGCCTTCAAAGTTTTTGTAATCATATGGGTGGTCTTCAACCATCATGGCCAGCCGCTTGTCGGCCGGGTTCAAGGAAGGGCCTTTGGGTACTGCCCAACTTTTCAGAACACCTTCCATTTCCAGGCGGAAATCATAATGCAGACTGGAAGCATCATGTTTTTGTATCACAAATTTCAAAGAACCTTTTGAGGAGGCCGGTTTCCCCGAAGGCTCCGGTGTTTCGTTGAAATGTCTTTTCTTTTTGTATAATGATAAACTCATAATCGTCGTTAAAAGTGAAAAACTTATGCCACTGAAAACCCGTTTTATTGACGTGCCTGTAATGGCATGACTTTATCAGTCTTGCAAGCCTATTCACAATCAAATCAAGTGTTATGGCAGTAAACAAAAACAACAGCATTCATCTAAACGGATCAGCTGACGACAGGGCCCTTGGTGTCGATACCAGGGAAAAGGAACAGCATATAAACACCAGGGAAGGCGGCATTGAACATTTTGGCGCACTGGAACTCGACGAGCAGGTTAACGAGATAAAGGCACAACGCGGAACACCTGGCAAGACCGAGGAAGGTGATGAAGATTACGACGATGAGGAGACTCAGAACGTTGATCTTGAAGAAGACGATCTTGATGTTGAAGAAGATGACGAACTGGAAGAAGAAGACCTGGATGATGCGGAACTGGATGATGACGCTCCGGATGAAAAGGACAGCTATACTGATTACAATGGGAACTCAGATAGCAACCGGCCGGTCCGTTAAATAAAAAAGCCCCCGCCGCGGCTGGGGCTTTTTTTTATTGACTTAATAAATTAAGCCCGCTTCTTTGACTGATTGAGGCTTTCTTTCAGAACGTCCATCAGGTCTTTAACAGCAGCTGTACTTTTCTTTGGTTCATCCACAATGCGGATCTGTTTACCGGCTGCTTTAGCCTTGATCACTTTTTTCAGTTCTGAAACATAAGTATCCTTGAATGCTGCGGGGTTGAATTTTTCCGTCAGCTGCTCTATCAGCTTTATGGCAAGTTGAACTTCTTTGGGAGAAATCTTTTCAGATTTTGGCTTTTCAACCTCAGGAGCTTCCCTGATCTCCTCTTTATAGCGCATCTGGTTGATCAACAGAACGCCATTATATGGTTTGATGGCGCAAATGTGCACCCTGTTGCGCAACATGAATTCCGCCAGGCCAACTGTTTTTGATTCCTCCAAAGCGGTTAGAAGTAAATGGTAAGATTTATCCGCCCCTTTATCGGGCATGATGTAATAAGGCTTTTCGTAAAAGATCGGATCGATCTCCTCTTCTTTCACGAATTGGATGATGTCGATGGTCTTTGATTTTTCAGGACTTGCCTTGGCAAAGTCTTCATCTGTTACAATAACGTATTTACCCTTTGTGTATTCATAACCCTTCACAATGTCTTTCCAGGCTACTTCCTTTCCGGTTTTCGTATCAATCCGTGCATAGCGGATCGGTGCCATATCTTTCTTGGAAAGCATGTCGAAATTGAGGCCGTTCTCGGACTCAATAGCGCTATTGAGCTTGACGGGAATATTGACAAGTCCAAACGAAATAGAGCCAGACCAGATAGACCTCATAGAACGAATTTTTAGACTTAAGATGCAGGGAAATAGGTGCTGTCGGGACGAAGCTGACCGGAGCGGAACCAGGCTCCAAAGGTGCTGACGGCATTCTGCCACCAGGAGCTCTTTGTACTTGTCTTTGTTTCGTAGTATTCAGCTTTCATGATCTTTACCTTCACCAGCAGAAGCTGTCCGTTGTTAATGGCGCGAACATCGTCGGAAATGGTAACGTAGGAATTGATCTCCTCAGGATCGGTGACCACCCAGCCTTTACCCATGACCTGCAGGAAGTAAGGAGTGCCCTTTTTAAAGAAATCCAGGCGTGCAGGGAATTCTGTTTCAAACTCCTTTAGCGTTTGCTTTGGCTTTTGTACAAAAAACCAGACAAAGCCGTATTCATCAACCTTCAGGGTGCTTACGATCGTGGTGGGAAGTTTAAGCACTGAGTCGCTGAGGTTGAAGAAGATTGCGCTGCCGATTTCCTTAATTTTTTCCTGCAGAAAGTTCAATTGCTGATTGGTAGCCATAACATCATTTTTAAAATAACAAAGAGACTCAGCTTTATACATCCAAATTAGATACCAATCGCATTTCAGTATTAAAAGGTAAAAATACGGGCTGAGCCATGTGTAATTTTATCTACAGACCCAGGGAAATCCTAAAGGGATGACTACTTATCATTGGCACTATTTTTTTTAATATAGACGAGCAAACATTCATTTAATAAATATTTTATTATGCCAAGAACAACAGCAAAAACCGGAGCTACCAAGAAAGCTTCTTCGAAAGCAGCTCCGAAAGCTTCTTCTAAATCATCCGGCGGTAAAAGCGAGATGACGATGTTAAGAGAACTTTTTACGGAAGAGCTAAAGGATATCTTTTGGGCGGAAAAACACCTGACTAAAGCACTTCCTAAAATGGCCAAGGCAGCCACTTCTGAAGAATTACGCAGCGCTTTTGAAGAGCACCTTACAGTAACCGAAGGCCAGATCGAGCGTATCGAGCAGGCTTTTGAAATCCTTGAAATGCCAGCACGCGCCAAGAAATGTGAAGCAATGGAAGGCCTGGTGATCGAAGCACAGGAGATCATTGAAGAATTGCCTAAAGGAACAGCAGTTCGTGATGCAGGTCTGATCATCGCGGCCCAAAAGGTTGAGCACTATGAGATCGCTGCTTATGGCAGCCTTGTTCAATTGGCTAAGACCATGGGTGAGAACGAGATCGCAGACCTGTTACAGGAAACCCTGGACGAAGAAAAAGAGACTGACCAGTTGCTGACTGAACTGGCGGTTAGCGGAATCAACATTACCGCTGAAAGCGAATCAGAGGATTAATTGGCAATGAGCCATTTGTAAGCAATGATAAGAGCCAGGCCAGTTTGGTCTGGCTTTTTCTTTATTATACAGCAAGCTGATTAGGCCCGGATCAAAAATGAAAACATGGAAGCAGCACAATTGTCTCATAAAGAATTCCTTACCATTGACAAGGATTACAGCAAGGCCGCCAAGGTAGCAGACCTGGTCTATGTAAACGATAAGGACAAGGGCATTACCCGGGTCAAGAAAGGAAAAGGCTTTGCCTTTCTGTACAATGGAAAACCCGTAAAAGACGAAGCCCACCTGGAAAGGATCCGTAAGCTTGCCATTCCTCCTGCCTGGACCAACGTATGGATCTGCTATAAAGACAATGGACATATCCAGGCAACAGGATTTGATCTCCGTAACCGCAAACAATACCGTTATCATCACCTTTGGCAGCAATTAAGGAATGAAACAAAATTCCACCGGCTTTATGAATTCGGTAAGCTCCTTCCTACCATGAGACTGCGGCTGGAAGAGGACCTAGCTGGAAAAGAACTGAGCGAGGAGAAGGTGCTGGCCACCGTTATCAGTTTGATGGAAAGGACCTATATCCGAATTGGAAGTGACGACTATGAGAAGTTATACGGATCCTATGGATTGACCACTTTAAAAGACAGTCATGTTAAGGTGAAAGGTGATACCGTTCATTTTTCCTTCAAGGGGAAAAAAGGGATTTTTCACGATATAAGCCTGAAGAACCGCAGGTTAGCCAGGATGGTAGAGCGGTGCAAAGACATTCCCGGCAAGGAATTGTTCCAGTATATTGACCGTGATGGCAACCGGAAGCCAATTGATTCGGGTATGGTGAACCGTTATATCAAGGATACGACGGGCGGCGATTTCAGCGCAAAGGATTTTCGTACATGGGCGGGCACTTTAAACATTATCAGGGCATTTAAAAACATCGGAGAGCCCGACTGTGACGCTACCTGCAAGAAGAATATTCTTTCAGCACTTGACGAAGTGAGCAAAAAGCTGGGTAATAGTCGCACCATATGTAAAAAATACTATGTGCACCCAGGCATCATTAAACTGTATGAAGACAAGAACCTCAATAAATATTTGAAAGAACTGGATAAAATTGAAAAGCCTGATGACCTGACAGGATTAACAACGGAAGAAAAAGTGCTGATGAAGATCTTGCGGGAGCTTGTCTGAGATGGTTAGTGTGATCAAACTAAAGAATTAAAATAGCATTATTTACATTGATCTATTGGCTGGAAATAGTAGAATTGCACAGCTAAATGGAAGAAGGAAAATGGATCCATACTGTTATTGAAATACGTGTAAAAAACAGACAGTGCGCCGGTGTTAAAATAAAATTTGACTTTTTAAAAGATGAAGCCTGATTTACAATGGCTTATAAAGAAAGTGTCAGGCGGTTTAAATGGCCTGACACTTTTTGCTTTTTAAAGCCCGGAAAACTCCGAAATATGGTCCTTAACTTTTAATTATCTCCGGCTTCCTTTTTTTGAAGCGCCGCGTTTTGGACTTCCTTTTTTAGATGCACTTTTTTTAGATGCACCTTTCTTTGAACCACTTTTCCTCGATGTTCCTTTACTGGAAGCTCCTTTCCTTGATGCTCCTTTTTTGGATGCGGTCTTTTTTGAAGCGCCTTTGCGGGAAGCGCCTTTTTTAGAGGCACCTTTCTTAGAGGCTCCCTTTTTTGATGCACCTTTCTTTGAAGCAGTTTTCCTGGAACCACCTTTTTTAGATGCGCCTTTTTTAGCAGGAACTTTTTCACCTCTTTCCCTTGCCTCGGATAAACCTATCGCAATGGCCTGTTTCCGGGAAGTTACCTTTTTACCACTGCGGCCGCTTTTTAATTTGCCTTGCTTTCTTTCACGCATGGCTTCCTTAACTTTCTTACCTGCACCTTTTGAATACTTGGCCATAAAATTTGATTTAATGGGTTAATGATCTACTCTCAGGAGAAATATTTATACCATTAAATGAGAACAGGTTATTTCCACTATTAATCAAAAGATCTGAAAATCATTTTTATAAATGATCAGGTACGATTTTTTAACTCATGTAGAAAAATAAAGACTATGGATAATGAAAAAGTAATAGGTGTGGTGAATGACCTGATCCGCATCAACAATGACCGCGTAGTAGGTTATGAAAAGGCTATTGATGAGCTTAAAGTTGAAGATTCTGATCTGAAAACCCTTTTTCATCGCTATATTACAGAAAGTCGCCAGTACGGACAGGAATTGACAACAGAAGTGACCAGGCTTGGTGGAGATCCTGCAGATGGAACCACTAATTCCGGAAAGATTTACAGGGTTTGGATGGACCTTAAAGCTGTCGTTTCAGGCAAGGACAGGGCAACCATTTTAAACAACTGTGAGTTCGGTGAAGATGCCGCACAGAAAGCATATGACATGGCCCTGAATTCTGATGTTGAATTAGAGACCAGCCTTCGGGACCTGATCGTTCGTCAGAAAGCTCAACTTAGGGTTGGACATGACGAAGTAAAAAGATTGCGCGACTTAGAAAAAGCCTCAAAGTAGTACGCAGATATCATTTGCAACTCAAACTGAGGCCGGTTTAATGAACCGGCCTCCTCTTTGGGGAAATAACTACTCAGCCATCCAATTCCCCTATTGAATTCCATGCATTAATTTTTTGGCAGACTATTTATCTCTATATAGGAGTAAGAGGTCCTAACCCATTGAAGCGTTTGATGCAGCAACCTATTAGAATCAAGTAGTAAAAATTAACCTCATGACCGTTACAAGCAACCACACACAGGCCTGTTTCGACGCCTGGATGAACTGTGAAAATCTACTCGTTAGTCTTTCCAACGTTAAGGTTTCCGTTTCAAAGAAGGTTACGCAGGTGATTGATGAATGTGCCCTCATTTGTATGGGAACCTTCAAAGCCATTAAAACCGGATCTCCTCAAATGAGCAGGCTTGCTTTATTATGTGTGGGCATTTGCGAAGAATGCGCCGAGGTTTGTGAAGAGCACGATGCTCCTAATTTCCAAAAGCTTGCTTCAATATGCCGTCACTGCTCTGATTCATTAAGTTATATAGCATTCCCGGCAGCCATGATCCAGCACGCGGTTCCAACCAGCCATTAAATTCAATAGTCCCGTTTTTATTCATACCCCCGTACCCGAGTTCCTCCCTTGTAAAATTAAAAACGTTCCGTACGGGTTCCGTTCCTTTCCTGCAGGAATTATAGCAGGTCCCATTTAACCAATTACCATCGGAATGGGATCCCACTCCTACCCTTCTTACTAATTATAGTTTTTTATTAATTGGGTGACCGCTGGTTGCCCAATTCTTTTATCACAGATTACACGGATTACACGGATTGCACGGAATTGATTTCGCGGATCAAATACTCATTGAGTTATTCCAATTGCCATAATAGAAAAAGCAAATTCGCACATTGTTAATTGCATAATCAATGAATTATAAATGAATTCGTTATTTCTGGCAAAAGATGAAATATTTACTTAAGGAAAGATGTTGAATCAGACGTGCTTGAACAACAGGAATATCGCAAATTAATCCCTTCAATTCTTAGTATACAATCCCTTTTAAATATGGTGTGAATAAATTAGAACTTTCACGTGGCGGCAACTTTCCTTGTCATCCTAAATAAAAATCAAAGTGAGAGCGAGACGGAGATCGACAGAATGAGAAGAAAGCGAGAGACACTACAATTAAATTAGCAGAGTGAACGTATTTACGTATTTCCATCCGTGCCTCCGTGCAATCCGTGATCCTGCCCTCCGAATATAAGAACATCCAAATAATGAATGATTCTTACCATCCGGGCAATCCCATCGGAAAAATCCGCGCAATCCATGATAAGAAAATGGCTACAGTAAAAACTGTAGCCTTGCTGATAGAATGGACCGTGTATATGAGAAAGATTTTATGCTCTCCTGATAATACCCAGTAGTAATGCGATCACTGCCAATACGATCAAAATGTGTATCAGTCCAGTTGCGTTCCATGCGAATACGCCAAGTAACCAACCGATGATGCAGATAATCGCTAAGATGTACAAGATGCTTCTCATGATAAATGGTTTTAATTAGGTGTTCGTTACTTCTATAATAGAAAAAACGTTGCCACTCTTCAATTACCTGAAAAACAATAGCGTCGTTTTAAAAGCACCGGTTTGTGTGTAGCTATTTCCCCATGCTTGCTTGTGAATGATTTTCGATAAATTGATGATGGATTTAGTTTCAATAATGCAGATAAAGAATTTAAGAAAGGTCTTTAGGTTGTTCGCAGATGCGGGGTTCGCATTTGTACATGATAACGCATTCAAACTCAGTGCATCTTTAAGTTACTACACCATTTTCGCCCTGGGACCTTTGCTGATCATCATTATTTCACTTGCAGGGATCTTTTTCAAAAAGGAAGCTGTCCAGGGTAGCATGTATGGTCAGCTTGTTGGTTTGGTTGGCAGCGATGCAGCTTTGCAGATCCAGCAGATCATCCGCAACATACAGGATACAGAGATCAATACCACCGGTGCTGTAATTGGATCAGTGATGTTGTTCCTGGGTGCAACCGGGGTGTTTGCCGAGATCCAGGATTCTATTAATTATATCTGGTCGGTGAAAGCCAAGCCAAAAAAAAGCTGGCTTAAATTCCTGACCAACCGGCTGCTTTCCTTTTCCCTAATTATCGGGCTTGGATTCATTTTACTTGTATCCCTGGTATTCAATGCATTGCTTACTTTTTTGAGCGACAAACTGGTGCAACGCTATCCAAATTATGATATTGACCTTCTCAACATCAGCAACACTTTCATTATGCTTATTGTGATCACAGGACTTTTTGCCGTGATCTTCAAAGTGTTGCCAGATGCCGTCATCTCCTGGAAGGACGCCCTGATCGGCGCTTCATTTACTGCCGTGCTTTTCCTACTTGGAAAGCTTGCCATCGGATATTATATCAGTAAGACCAACCTGGGAATAACCTATGGCACTGCAGCCTCTGTCATCATCATCCTGCTATGGGTTTATTATTCAGCATTGATCCTGTTTTATGGAGCTGAATTCACTAAGGTGTTTGCACTTCACGCTGGTTCGGGGATCAGGCCAAAGGATACCGCCGTTTTCATTATCAAGCAGGAAGCCAGGGAAGTGCCGATGTCAAGATTAGATACATAAGTCGCGGATTTCATGGATTTTTCTGAGGGGATGGAGCGGATCGAAAATTTCTTTTTCGCTCTATCTCTTCTCATTCTCATTCTCTTTCTGGCACCTGCTCCTATTCTCTCTCTTTCTCCTTCTCTTTCTGTTTCTCTTTCACCCGCTCTCTGGTACTGTTGCTGACCCTTAGATTCTTTTTGTTAGGTTTTACCAGGATTATTTTTCTCATGGTTCAACAAGAAATAAAAGACTGATTAAAAGGAAAATAAACAGGGCTCCCTGATTGAATTAAAGATGAATTTCCTTTGCAAATGGCATAAAATTTTATTCGTTTGGGGCGACAGGCAATGAACTTCAGGCGATTAAATTAAAGTGTATATGAAAAATCTCAGACATCCTTCTTTCATCCTTGCCGTGGTAAGTATCCTCGCGTTATTTGTTGGTATCGGGCTGAAAGCCAACAGGTATCTTGAAGTAGGGAATGCTGTCATTATTGGCAGCGTTGTGCTCGGTGCCATCCACTGGGTCTGGACCATCATTGATGTTTCCAGCCGGTCCGACATGAAACCCTTCCAGAAAAGATTCTGGCTGATTGCCGTGGTGGCCTGTCCTGTTCTGGGAGGTATGCTGTTTTACGCTATGCACCAGACAAGCGGCCGTATCACTACTTAACTTGCAGGAAAAGTAATGGTAAAGGTGGTCCCCTGTTTCATTACAGAGGTTACATCAATATTGGCCTTGTGCGACTGCAGGATATTCAAGGTGGCGGCAAGCCCTAATCCCATTCCATTCCGCTTCGAAGTGAAATAAGGTTCAAACAGCCTCGAGATATTTTCTTCCGGAATGCCACATCCATTGTCCCTGATCACCACAACATGCGATTCTTTCATTGAGTTGATCGATACTGATAATTCACCTTTTCCTTTTTCCATGGCCTCAAGTGCATTGATGATGATGTTCAGGAAAGCGATCCTTAGCTTTTCCCTGTTGGCCATAATATAACAGGCTTCGTTTACATAACGCACCTGCATATTGATATGCTGCAACGTGATCCTGTCAATGGCTTCGGCAATCGCATCATCCATGATGGATTGAAGCGAGCATCTGTCGAACACCAGTTCGGTAGGACGTGAAGTATCCAGCAATTCAGTGATGATATCCCCGATCCGCTTGCTGTTCCGTTGAATGATGTCAAGGAATAAAGGCGTGTCCTCAGGTCCGTTTCCTTCCGAGCCTACAAGCTGTTCTACGGACATATTGATGTTGTTCAATGGATTGCGCACCTCATGGGCAAGGGTCCTTACAAGCCTGCCTGTGGCACCCAGCTTCTCGATCATCAGGTTAGCTTTCTCAGCCCTTCTGAGGTTGGTAATATCATGCAGCAGCCCCTGGTAATAAATATGCCCTGTGGCTTCGGGAGTAGCCGAGATGGAGAAGATGCAGGTCTTCCTTTCATCACTGCTGGTCTTCACTTCGATCTCAACGTCATTGATCTCACCTTCTTCTACCAGGATATTTTGGAGCATCGTACGGACACTGTCTTCAGCGATCATATCGTACACACACATCTTCTGCAGTTCTTCTTTGCTGTATCCAAAAAGTTCCGAGGTGGCCTGGTTCATGTCACGGAAAAACAGGGTTTCATCCGCGATGAATACAGCATCTTTTGAAAGCTCAAATATGTTCCTGTATTTTCTTTCATTGGCGCGCAATGCTTTCAGGTAAGCTGTACGTTCAAGAGAATAGCGGATGCACCTTTCAAGCTTGTCCGCATTCAGTTCGGTCTTGATCAGGTAGTCGGTGGCGCCCATCTGCATGGCTTCTATGTCCACATCCTTATTTCCCTTACCGGTCAGCAGCACGATCGGCTCTTCGCAGCCTATACGCACAGCTTCCTTCAGAAAGTCAAGACCGGTCTTTGCACCAAGCCGGTAGTCCACAAAATACATGTCGTAGGTCCGCTTCTGCATTTGCTGAACGGCATCATTGAACTTATACGACCAATCGGCCTGTATGGTATATTCCTGGATCTGTTTCAGGTATTCAGAAGTAATGAAAAAATCATCTTCATCATCATCTATGATCAGGATCTTAATTATAGGCGGCTTTACAGGCATCAATCATTCATTTTTCCCGGTAAACTGATCACAAAAAGGCAACCAGTGTTTTCAATAGTATTAACGCCAAGGGCTCCATTGTGCAATGCAAGGATCTCCATGCACTCGGTCAGCTTATTCCTGTTTGCTTCTTTCCATGAAGCATCGGAACAGATATTGGTGTGAAACAGGATCTGGTACATGCTTCCAACGTTATGGCCTGCACTTAAATTGCCATCCTGCTCCTGGCAATCAATATTCAGGAACAACCTCGAGCCATTAGGCGGATAAGAAAGGATCATTTGAAGCAGGTGGTCAAATAACAATTCAAGCTTTGTTTGGTTGCCAGGGATAACAGGCAAAGAAGCACATCGCAGGATCACCTGTTGCTGCCTGGTGAGGGCCTCGTGCTTTTTAAGACTTTGCCTGAGCAGTGTATTTAAATCCTGCAGGACATAGCCTGCCTGGCCTTCACCAGGCATAGTGCTGACAGAAGAAATCGTTGACATCAGGCAGGGTACTTACTGATTATTGAACTCCTGGTATTGCTTCATCTTATTGTAAAGGGTCTTCCTGTCAATATTCAGCAGCTTTGCAGCTTTGCTTTTATTGAAGTTGACCTTTTTCAATGCTTTCAGGATCATTTCATATTCCGCGTCAATACTGGCGCCTTTCAGTGTTGTTTCCGAAAGGGAACGGCCACTGTCCATATTGCCGGCACCTCCATTCATAGCGCTTCCACCATTCATTCCTTCATTGCTTGCCATGGAAGGCATCATGGAAGAAGTTACAGGCTCAGGTTGCTTTTCAAACTGGAGCTTGGAAAAATGAGAGATCTCAAACGGCAGTGAAGAAGCTTCCACCTGGTCGCCGTCAGAAAGCAGCGTGGCACGCTTGATCACATTCTTCAATTCACGCAGGTTACCGTACCATACATAGCTTCTGAAAATGCTTTCCACTTCAGGACTGAAACGCCTAAGACTTTTGTTCAGTTCCATATTGGTCTGGTAAAGGAAGTGGTTGGCAAAAAGCATGATGTCGTCCTGGCGCTGGCGCAGAGGTGGCACATCTATGCTGAATTCGTTGAAGCGGTGGTAAAGGTCCTCACGGAACTTGCCGCGGCGGGTTGCTTCCCAAAGCTTTTCATTACTTGCAATGATGATGCGTACATCCAGTTCAATATCCTTTGTTCCGCCAATGCGACGCATTTTTCTTTCCTGCACCACACGTAACAATGAAACCTGAATATCGTAAGAAAGGTTGGCGATCTCATCGAGGAAGATCGTACCACCATTGGCCAGTTCGAAACTACCTGTCTTCTGGTTCAGGGCTCCTGTAAAGGACCCTTTTTCATGACCGAAAAGTTCACTGCCCGCAAGTTCTTTTGAAAGCGCTCCGCAATCTATGGCTACGAATGGCTTGCCTTTGCGTTTGCTTCTTTTATGGATCTCCTGGGCGATAGCCTCCTTACCACTTCCGCTTTCTCCATGGATAATGACCGTGTAATTGGTTGGTGCAACCAGGTCGATCTGCTGAAGGATCTGGCGGAAAACCGGTGTATCGCCAAAAACATAATCTCCGGAAACGGTTAGTTTATTCTGGAACTGGTGACCAGGTGAAGCGGTATGTTCCGCTTCTGTGCGCTCTGAGACTTCGGCGGTTACCTTTTTTGCAACCACCTTTTCTTCAGCAGGTGTCTCGAGAGCTTTTTTAATGGTGACCAGGATCTCGTCGGGGAATAAAGGCTTTGTGATATAATCATAAGCGCCCATTTTCATTACCTCAACGGCTATTTTGATATCGCTGTAGCCGGTGATAATGATCACAGGCAGGCTTGGATATTTTTCCTTGATTTTTCCTAACAGAACGTTTCCTTCCATGTCTTCCAGGCGGAAGTCACACATGACCAGTGCGGGTTCGGTTGATTCCAGGATCTCAAGTGCTTTTTTGCCATTGTAAGCCTCAATGACCTCGTAGCCATGGCGGGTTAAAAAACGTTTTAGCAAAAGGCACATGTCCCTGTCATCATCAATAATTAAAATGGTCTGCATGGTTTATTTATATTGTTTAATACTTCGAAATTACTATTTGTGATCAAGCCCACAAGCCACGAACATGGGAAACAGGTATCTGTAATTGCTCCCTGTACTTGGCCACGGTTCTTCTTGCAACTGAAAACCCTTTCTGGGAGAGGATCTTCACAAGTTGCTGGTCTGTGTACGGGTTGGTTTTGTCTTCGTTCTCAATAACGTCCTCGATAGCAGACTGGATAACTTTGTTGGAGATCACCTGCCCTTTCTGGTTCGCGATGCCTTCAGTGAAAAGGTCCTTCAGCAACAAAAGTCCGAAAGGGGTCTCAGCGTATTTGTTACAGGTGATCCTGGAAACAGTGGATATATCCACTCCAACCATTTCAGCAACATTTTTCAGGATCATAGGTTTCAACTGGTTGATGTCCCCTGACATGAAATAATCGTATTGGAGCTGCACAATGGACCGCATGATCTTAAGCATGGTGCCTTCTCTTTGCTGAACCGCGTGAATGAACCACTGGGCGGACTGCAATTTATTCTTTATATACTGAACAGCGGACTTATCTGTAGTAACTTTAGCATTGTTTTCAGCCATTTCCTTCCAGGAGGAATTGATATTAAGGCTTTCGGACCTTAAACGATACAACGACACACTGATATCATCGCCATTGCGTGTAACCAGGAAATCGGGGAGAATATTCTGATTGGCGTTCACACCATCCTGCTGCTCGCAGACCGGTCGCATTTTGAGTGATGCGATCAGCCTCAGGACGATCTTCATTTCTTCATCATCAATGTGGAGGTGCGCTTTGATCTTGTCCATGTTGCGGTTATGAAGGTCCGCAAAATGATTTTCAAGGAGGTTGATGGCGGTTCTTACGTCGGGGCGCTTGGTATTCATCCGGTTCAACTGGATAAGCAGGCATTCCTTGATGCAGCGGGCGCCAATTCCAACAGGCTCAAGCTGCTGGATCTTCTTCAGGACAACCATAATGCTTTCCGCATCCAGCCATTTATTTCTTTTAAATGAAATGTCTTCAGCAAGATCCTCGATGCTTTGCTCCATCAGTCCGCAGTCATTGAACGAATCGATCACGTATTCCGCCAGTTCGATCTCGGCCGCATCTTCTGTTGTCAGCTTATACTGATCCTTTACAAAATTGCGGTAGTCGTAATGGTTGCTCAATGGCTTTTCCGGCAACTTGTCGTTGTGCAGGTAATTGCCATATTCCATTTTATAATCGGGGATATCATCGTATCCATATTCCTCCCAATCCTGGAAATCCTGGACTGAATCCTTGTTGTATTTGTCCACCAAAGGTTCGAACTCATTCTTTTGATCCTCCAGGAGGGGATTGTCTTCTATCTCCTGGATGATGCGCTGTTCCAACTCAAGGGTGTTAAGGTGGAAGAAGTTGAGCAGTTGAATTTGCTGAGGTAAGATCTTAAGCCGTTGCTTTTGAGCTAAGCGTTGGTTGATCATTGTATGTAATTTGGCGTACTATTTATAAGACAAGTGTGACACCAAAAATGAAGAATTGCTGAGTCGGTTACACTTTATTGGTTTTCAACAAATTGTGAAGTAACGAATGTGAGGCGAATGCAGTAAGTTTTTTCCATATAAGTTTAGTAATACCAAAATTTGGGGATTCTTCTCCCCGAAACAATAAGACTCAGTCCCATTTTTTAAGCATACTCAGCAAGGAATATCATTTGCATTAATGCCTCTTCTTTTTGTCATTCAAGCTTTCACAGAAATTTAAAATTTACAGCTGATGGTTGTGGCTGATGGCTGTTTGCTGATGGCTGTTTGCTGCTTTCGTACAAACCTGGTTAGATTCCGATAATTGGAAATTGTCAGAAGACCCAAAACCAGGATAGTAATGAGTTCAATTTGCAAAATTAATGAACCCATTTATCCGAATTTAGGATTGGATGAATTCTGAAAGTTTCTACCTGCTGCGACATCCATTCAGGAACACTCGCCTAATCCGTGATCATTAATCTAATTAAAAGATAGCCCGATTTCAAAAAAAGCAACTGGGCATATCCGCGCAATCCCTTCAGACAAATCCGTTAAATCCGCGATATTTATTCGCTGGGCCTGATACGGTATTCAAAAGATGCCGGTATAGGATAACGTTCCGCTTTGGGATTAGAGGAGGGATCTGAATTCCTGCGGTTCAGGGCCGGATAATTCCGGATAACAGGCATTGTTGGTTTGGAGCCAACCCACTTCAGTTGGCCAGACGTATTGACCGCATTCATTTTCGACATAACAAAGCTTCAATGGTTCCACCGGAGCTGATGGACCCTTACTCAACGTTCACGAAAAATATACCAAAACGTTATCAGGCAAGGAGTGTATTAGGTTTACTGCCGGGTCAACATTCGGGGGAAGTTCTTCCTCAAAAGAAGCCCATCATTTGCTTAGCTGATCTACAGCAAGGTCTTTAGAATGGTATGGTTCTTTAACTATTATCAATGAAAATTTATTAACCAACAAAAACCTTTAACTATGTTACGCTGGACATTAATCTTTTTGGTGATTGCAATTATCGCTGCCGTATTTGGTTTTGGTGGTGTTGCTGCTGGTGCGGCTCAAATTGCGAAAATTCTGTTTTACATCTTTTTAGTTTTGTTCATCCTCTCACTGATCGCTGGTGGGTTCAGGAGAGTTGACTAATAGACTGACAGTCATTAATTACAAAGGCATGGATCAACCATGCCTTTGTAATTTGTTGCCTTACAGATTTATCAAATTGGAACCTCAGGTCAGGCTCTTAATCAAGCTGATACCTGGCAAATGCAGGATAGATGCCTGTATAAACACAAAGGCCCGGAGCTCGCTCCAGGCCTTTTTACCTCAACCCTCTGATACCTAAAAAGCTAACCCCCTGGAATACATTCTTCACATCCACCTAAAAAACTCACTGACCAGGAGGTTAAATATTTTATCGGGATCCTTCGTTTCAACCTTCAAGGATCTCATCATCGTTACTATTCTCTTCACTTGTATTGGCAGCTGTTTGAGAAGGTGCATTCACAGTTTTGTTACCTCGCTGCTCATTTACGATCACCTTTTCATCAGAATTGCTGTCAGTAGGATTGGACTCTGCCAACGAATCGTCACCCCCTTCCCTTCTTGGTGTCATATCAGGCTGGGAAGCATAGGTAGGGTCCCCGGGCCTGCTGAATCCCGGATGACGGGGTGTGTTCATATCCCTGCTCATATTCTTTTGTTTTAAGTGATTATATAAGAAGACTAAAAACTATACCTTTTTTTGCAATACGGGAATGAAGCCGGATCAAAGTAATTTTTTCCTCACCTCACCAACTATACGGTAATATCTTCTACAGTAAATTCCTCTGAACTACACGCCTGTGGCGGGGGCTGCTTGTTCAGGTTTCCCACGGAACCTCGCAAAAATGCCCTGCACTTTTTGAAACAGCTTCTTTCTTTTTTCTTCGCCGATGATGTGCGAGGAGTAGTTTTTAACCAGGTAAGGTATAACGATCTTGGTGAACCAGCCTGCTCTTGCAAGAAGCACGCGCCTTATGAAAAGATCGATACCGAACTCTAATCCGAAGTTCATGAAAGGAGATGTATTGTCACGTGTAAAGACCTTGCTCACATTATCATATGCCTTCCTGATCGGTTGCAGGTTCGATCGGAACCCTGCGAGGTCAAGGCGAATAACGGCTTCCTGTGCTTTAAGGTGCTGCTGCAGGCGTTGTTCTTCCTGCAACAGATCGTCGTATGTGCGGATCTTACTCATAAATTTTGGAGATAAGCATGTTGCGAACCATAGGGATGATGAACTTCTTGCGGGTTACAAATAGCAGGACACAGAGTAATAAGAAGAAACCGGCCACAGCAAAAAAGCCTGCAGCCATATTATCAAACACTGTCCCCAGCCAATAGCCCAGTCCGAAGCCTACAAAAAATAAAAAGAAGAAGGCCAGGAAAAAAGCGCTGATGCCAAGGACTGCACCTGCGGCGGCATTGGATGCCCCACGCACGGCCTTCGCTTTAGCTACCTGGGTGTAAGTATTTACATAGTCGCTGACGTGTTCTTTCAGATTAGTCGCCTTTGTCTTGAAACTTTCTTCTTTAGGTTTTACATCTTCCATATCCGGTAAAGCTTAGGTAATAAATAATAAGCAGGCCCGCAGGCCTGCTCTTGTAGCTTCTTAACTGTAGCTTTCGCTAATGTTATTTGCTGTTCCTGTGGCAGCTTTTCCAGCTTTGCCTTTCAGGTTGGAAAGCTCACCTTTTGCATTGGCAAAAAGGTCAGTTAAGTGACCAGCCCAGTCGCCAGCTGTATCCTTAACTTTCTGCCTCATGTCGGATCCTCTTTCAGGAGCCAGCAAAAGACCTACTGCAACACCAGCTGCAACAGCACCTACCAATCCTAAAATAACCTTGGTTCTTGTTGTCATAACACTCTTTATTTAAGATGAGTAATAAAATTCTGCCTCAATATTTTAAATAATCATACCACACTGTAGCCGCCTCTACCTTTAAATTACTTAGTTTTAAGTGTAGAAAATTATACATCAATGCAATAATTTTATCGGGAACAATAGAATGGATTACGCAGATTTGGTAAAAAATTTAGGAATTAAAATTGTAGCTGAGTTATGATGATGCGGAAAAAGGTGTTGATTATCGATGATGAAGTTGACCTGTGTCTTTTGATGAAGACATACTTCCTTCGAAAGAACTACGAAGTCTATATTGCCCATACACTTTCAGACGGTATGTCCCGGCTGAATGAGTTTGCACCAGATTATCTTTTTATAGATTACAACCTGCCGGACGGACTGGGATGGGACAAACTTCCAGAGCTGTATCGTAAATTCCCTGAGGTTCAATTTCACCTGATATCTGCTTTTCGTCCAACCATGCCTACTGAATTGGATGGAGCCAGGCTGACCATTTGGGAAAAGCCTATCAGCCTCAAGTCATTGGACAATTTTTTTTAGCTACTGATTTCAATATGATTATCACTGATGTTTGCGTAGTCCTTCCCGAAATCATTTTGATGCATTCGTTCACACCTATAATCAATGGGCAAAACATTGCCCCTCACCTTTCGCATATCCCATAATGGGACTTCCAGTTGTATGATTGCAGAATTCCTTAAAATTAGAAGCGGGTCCTTCCGGACCCGCTTCTAACTATCATATGTAGTTGAAGTAGAGGATCAATCACCCCAGATCTCATCTTCTCCTTTCACCCACTTCTTAACAAGTTCGGTAGTCACAGATTTCGGACGTTCCAGCGGGAATCCAAGGGCTCTGTCCCAGCAAAGGCTTGCCAGTACTCCCAATGCCCGGCTAACGCCAAAGAGCACGGTATAGAATTCATATTCAACCATTCCGTAATGCACCAGCAGGGCACCACTATGCGCATCCACATTTGGCCATGGGTTCTTGATCTTACCAAGTGATTGTAGGATCGGAGGTACCGTATCGTAAATGTTCCATACGGTTTGCACCAGTGGATCATTAGGCATGTGCTTCTTACCGAATTCCATTTGTGCGGTGAACCTTGGATCTGTTTTGCGCAGCACGGCATGCCCATAACCCGGAACCACTTTCCCGGCCTGAAGGGTCTTCTGAACATAGTCGGAGATCTGTTCCTTTGAAGGGGCTTCTGTCCTGAGCTCCTGGCGCATTTCAAAGATCCATTTGATCACTTCCTGGTTAGCCAGTCCGTGAAGCGGTCCTGCAAGTCCGTTCAGACCGGCAGCGAAACTCAGGTAAGGATCACTCAGGGCCGATCCTACCAGGTGCGTCGTATGCGCGGACACGTTACCTCCCTCATGATCCGCATGGATGGTCATATAAAGACGCATCAATTCCTGGAAGCCTTCATCTTCGTAACCAAGCATGTGGGCAAAGTTTCCAGCCCAGTCCAGTAAACCGTTAGGCTGGATGTGCGCACCATTCTTATACTTACGGCGATAGATGTATGCGGCCACCCTTGGAAGGCGCGCGATCAGGTCCATGGCATCATCAAAAACAGCATCCCAGTAATCCTTTTTGTTCATGCCCGCTGCATATCTCTTTGAGAACTGGCTTTCTGTCTGAAGCGCCATCACGGCCACTACAAACTGGGTCATGGGATGGGTAGCGATGGGTAAAGCTTCGATCGTTGCAAATACGTGATTGGGCACATGGCTTCTGCGCTGCCATACCGAGGTCAGATGCTGAACGTCTTCTTCTGTAGGCAGATCGCCTACCAGCATCAAATAAAACAAGCCTTCAGGTAATGGCTCCGAACCGCCATCGGCCTTAGGAAGCTTTTGTTGCAGTTCCGGAATGGAATGGCCGCGAAAACGGATCCCATCCTGTGCATCCAGGAGCGATGTTTCGGTCACCAGGCCGGTCATACCCCGCATGCCCTGGTAGATCTGGGCAAGCTGCACTTCCCCGATCACTTTATTTCCATGTTCTTTGATTAGGTCTTTGATTTCGTTTGCTACAGTATCTGCTTTTGCTTTAAACCTGTCTTTGATGATTCCCATTTGAATAATTTATTGAGTAGGAACGGTTAATGTGACCCATAAAGTTATAGCATGATGCCGGAGGAACAAAAAAAAGCGTTGGACGCTTTTTTGGTTTTTGGTTTATAGTTTATTGTTTTTGGTTTCATACAGGTTTCATACACTCTTTAATCCACATCAGCGTAACTAACCGCAAAGATTTCGCAAAGAAGCGCAAAAGAAATACAGCTTTAATCTTTGCGTCCATTCGCGTACTTAGCGCCCTTTGCGTTTTACCTTATACGCAAATTCATTAAAAGAAATGCCCGAGATCACTCAGAACCATAAACAAAAAACTATCAACCAGAAACTACTTGGGGGCTTTCCAGTACAGGTACAATGCTACCACACTGAATATAATATTAGGAACCCAGGCGGCCAGTAAGGGGGGAAGGTTTCCTTTAACGGAGAACACAGTTGAGAACCTGTCAAAAAGAATGAAGGAAACCGCAATGAGGATACCGATAGCCAGGTGAAGTCCGCTGCCGCCCCTTACTTTCCGGCCTGCAACAACAGCGCCGATCACGGTTAACAGCAAAACAGTAAAAGCAGTGGCCGTCCGGCGGTGCATCTCCACCTTCAAGGCATTGAGCCCTTCCCTTCCTCTTGCTTCTTCTGTCCTGATAAAACCTGTCAACTCCGGGGTGGACAGCTTATCCTTCAGGTAATCATCTTTTCGCAATTCTTCAGGCTTCAGCTTCAGGTCTATATTCATGGTTGGATGCTTTGTAATGGTCTCATCCAAACTGTCGATCTTTCTTTCCACCGCGTTAATCAGTTTCCAGTTTCTTTTTGCGGTGTCCCACTGGATTTGTTCAGCACGCAGGTTATAGAAAACTTTATTGTTGCGCACCTTCTCCATAAAAAATAAACGCGCCGATTTTGTTGCCGTATCAAACTCTTTAATGCCTACATAAGAAATGGAATCAAGCCGCAGGTAATAACAATTGTAACAGGCGCCGAAACCTGAATTTTTAGAAGGGTCGTTCCTGTCAATATAATTAGCCTGGAAATTACTCCTGATCTCGTTTGCCTTTGGAATACCATGCCTGTTAGCGAACCAAAGTCCTATCGCAAAAACAAGCCCCCCGATGAGGTAAGGTCTTAACCAACGGTTGTAGGTGGTGCCTGCTGCAAGAATGGCGATCACTTCCGATCGCAGCGCCATTTTTGAAGTAAAAAAGATCACGGCGATAAATACAAACAGCGGGTAAAGCAGGCCCCAGATAAACGGAACAAACCCAAAATAATATTCCTTGATGATCTGGCCTGTTGACAGCCCTGTCTTTACAAAATCATCCGTCTTCTCACTGCTGTCAACTGCAACCGCAATCACCGTGAATAACAGCATGCAGAAAAAGAAGGTGGAAAAGAATTTACGCAGTATGTACCAGTCAAGCTTGGTGATCATCGGGGGCGAAGAAAAGGATTAATTAGGGAAAGTGCTAAAAAGAACTGCTAAAATCAGGTTAGTTCTAAGTACAGTATCAGCAGAGGTAATGCGGTTAACCATCATTCCTTAGGAATACCATCGATCACCACCTTTGAACCGGTGAAATCTATATGGTGACAGGCTAAAAGGCCCAGGTCAGCTGCAGGAAATGAAAATGCTTCCTTTTCTGAGTACTGGCTTTCATTCATAAGTGTGATCTCGTTGAAACGGATTCCAGCGCCGTATTGCCTGGAAGCATTGTCCTGGGAAGGCCGGTAAAGCTTTCCGCCATAACTGAAGATCCGGCCCGCCGGGCGTGAACTGGCAGCATGTGTTACAACCGGGTTCTGGGGGTGAGGTGTCCAATGAGCGCTGAAAAGGTCATTACTGTAATAAAGAAACAACTGGTCGTTGGTGGATGCAAAGGGGTGGTGCCACTTTGCAGCAAACATCCACCATTTGCCCTCCCGGAAAAGAAGTGTCGCATCCAGCAATTTTTCACCCTCCACCAGGTTCATCACCTTCTCCCACTCATAAGGAAATTTAGTGGCCCTGTACAATTCTACCGTTTCACTGGAAGCATGCTCAGGGACCATATAATATGCGCCTTCATGCAAAAAAACAAATGGATAAGACAGGTGATCCTTCGCCTCGATCACTTTCGTTGGACCGCTTGCATTTCCTGTACCTATTTCCATTACAGAAATATGTGCTTTTTGTTTGTTGTCGTCCCACTCTTCAAAAAAAATGAAATCCGCCCCATCCTTTTCAATAAGGAAAGGGTCAGCCCAAAAACGGTTTTGCGGCAGTTCCATTTTGATAAATTCCAATGTTCCCAGGATTAAGGGATCAAAGCTTTTTTTTGCATACAGCAATGTAAAACGACCCTTTTTTACGGAGGCCATTTTATAACTTAAATAGGCTTTAAAATTTTTCAGGATAAGAGATACCATCCGAAGGTTCCCGGGCATGCTCGAATCGCCATTTCTTTCTTCCATGAATTGGAAATGATGTTCATAAAATCCAGGTCCCTGGCGGATGAATTCCATCAACCGGTAGGGAAAGAAAGATGAAGCTTTCCATGCCATTGAATTGAAATTATTCTTTACAGAGAATGGCACAACGGGCGTGGTTCCTTCGTAAATAATGCGGTCCTTTCCGGCTTTCCGGATCATTAACCGGATCTCCGCTACTGCTTTTTGTTCCATCACTTCAGTAAATCCAGGAAAATTTCCATCGCTGAATTGTACGTACCATAGTCCATGCACTGATGCTTCACTGATATTTTCATCCTGATTTGAATTAAAGTCAACTGCATAGATCAGGTCGAGATGTAAATCTTTCAATGCCTGCAATTCACCTGGCTTAAGCTTGTATCCATCGATTGTCAGAGCTGATTCTTTTGAATTGAAAAGCCATTTATCAATAGATACCGCCGCAAGGGCGTCATATCCAGATCTGAAGTAAATGGATTCAAGCCACCGGAAAGCATGATAAGCAATAGGGGCTTTTACCGGCTGCTCATTCTTTTTCATTTTAATGAAGCAGAAAGAACATTTTTTGAGTTCAATAATTGCAGCAATGGTTTGATGGTACCAGGCCGGTACTGCATCATCATGAATAATAAACCCAACCTTTGTTTCTGACATAATCCAACCATTACCAGGTATCAAAGTCTGCACCGGTCAGCAGCAGGTTCTGGCCCTTGTACCCTGGGTCAAGATAAAGAAAACAGGAAGGCTCACGCTGGTAGATTTTGAAATGGCGGAGAAATTCCGGATGCTCCACCTTTTCGTTCAGGTGAAAAGAAATGGTATTCAGGCCTAACGAAAAAGCCAGCTTTATTAGTTTTTGCAGCACCAATTCATTAAACTTTTTATGATCACTTATATCTCCGATCCAAAAAATATCTGAAAGTTTGATCCACATGGTAACATCCTCAATCCGGATAAAAAATTTATCTGCAGAATTTTTATACTGCAGGTAAGCAGTATTGCGCAACACCCTGCCATTGGATACCGGGAGTGAGCTTGAAAAATCATCAGGTACTGATACAAGGTAATTTTTCAGGATCTTTTGAGCATAGGAATAATAAACCGAGGTAGTTTTAATCCTTCTCATCGCTTTATAAAGTGGAAAGGTTTTTAGGGCCAATTTCATATCCCACCGGATAATTTCATCTGTTCGCTCAAATCCAAAGTTGTTTATGAAGGCATGATAAGATGATGCGTTAGGCTGCGAGAAAACCATTTTTACATTTTTGTTCCTGCATTCCTGGTGCACCTGTTCTGCCAGTAGCCTGAACAATCCTTTACCCCTGTGTTGTTTGTCTGTTGCCGCATCAATGGATTGTGCGCCCAATACTTCGCTTCCATCGATTCTAAGCATCAGCGGACAGGCACCAAAATGACTGACTACCCTGTTGGTGTTTTTATGAATGGCCACATAGCTGATGACTGATGCACCCAAGTCCAGGGTGTCGTATTTCTTTTCAAGCGCTTTGGGATCAATGTTGACGCCATACGCTCTTGCAAAAAGTTCCTGCAACTGTTGAAAATGTTCCGCGGAGGTTTTTTCTATCCGGTATTCAGCTGACATTAGAATAAATATAACGTAAAAGCGTGCAGGCTGAATGACAGCATTAAGATTGAAATTTGGCCAGATAATTTTATCTCCAAATCAGTATTAATAGTATACAACCCCATCCTATAATCTTGTTTTAAGTATGGGAACCATTTGTTCCTTCCAGCTTAAAAAGTCTCCCTGCAGGATATGTTTCCTTGCTTCCCGTACCAGCCAGAGGTAGAAGGAAAGGTTTTGTATGGAAGCGATGGTGAGGCCAAGCATCTCTCCTGATTTGAAAAGATGGCGCACATAGGCCTTGCTGTAATAATGACTCATCTCCTGGTCCAGCCCTTCATCAATGGGTGAAAAATCCTGCTCCCATTTTTTATTGTCAATGTTGATCACACCTTTTGTTGTGAACAGCATGGCATTGCGCCCGTTCCTTGTGGGCATCACACAATCAAACATATCAACACCAAGGGCAATGCATTCCAGGATATTCCATGGTGTACCAACGCCCATCAGGTAACGCGGTTTGTGTAGAGGCAGTTGTTCGCAGCAAAGCTGGCAGATCTCGTACATCACAGGTTCGGGCTCCCCTACACTCAGTCCGCCAATAGCGTTTCCTGTCGCATCCTTGGAAGCAATGTATTCACAGGATGCTTTTCGCAGGTCATGATAAACCGCTCCCTGTACAATGGGAAAAAGGTTCTGGGTGTGACCGTACCTGTCAGGCGTTGCATAAAAATGGGCAAAGCAGCGGTCCAGCCACCTGTGGGTCAGCTTCATGGAGGCATGAGCATACTTGTACTCCGAATTGGCAGGGGGACATTCGTCAAAGGCCATCATGATATCTGCTCCTATGCTTCTTTCGATATCCATTACCTTCTCGGGTGTAAACAAATGCCTGCTTCCATCAATATGGCTTTGAAAAGTGACGCCTTCTTCATTGATCTTCCGGTTGGCGGCAAGGGAAAACACCTGGAACCCGCCACTATCGGTTAAAATGGGCCGCTGCCAGTTCATGAAACGGTGCAGGCCTCCGGCAGCTTCCATTGTTTCCATCCCAGGCCGCAGGTAAAGATGGTACGTGTTGCCCAGGATGATATCTGCATTGATCTCTTTTTCGAGCTGCTGCTGGGTAACTGTTTTTACACTGCCAATAGTACCGACCGGCATGAAGATCGGGGTTTCAATTACGCCATGGTCGGTTGTGATCTTGCCAGCCCTTGCCGGACTGTGGGCATCGTTCTGCAAAAGTTCAAAGGTCAATGCGGGCATAAGCGGTGCAAGATAAGCCAACAAATTTCCCGGCTGAAAGATGACCCCATAGTTAAACAGTTAAACTGTTTATCAAAATGCAAAGAAACATTGCAATTCTGCCGGAGATTTTTCTTCTTTGCCTAAATTCTGTCCTCAAATGAAAAGCAAGATCTTAATATTTGGCCTTCTGTGCACTTTGATCATCTCCTGCCAGAAGAACAGCGACCTGGAAGCGGCGAATGTTTTTGAAGATTCGGCTGGCCTTGATGTTACCCTTACCTGGACAGTAACAGACGGAAGTAATTCGATTGCGAACGCCGATCTTGACCTGATCCTGTACCAGGGTTCCGGCGCAAATAAACTTCCCACCAATATTACAAGCATGGATTCTGTAAATTTTGAACATTTCAGGATCCCCTCTACACTCCTGGATGGAGAGTATACCGTGACCGCGGATTTTTTTGATATTGACAAGAACGGAAACCTGAGTGTGCTGTTTGAAGGCAGCTCAACGCCTAAAAGGTATGAGATTCCAAATGCCGCTGCCTTTACTACAGGCTACCAGGGGCAGGAAAGAGACCTTGCCCGTATTCAAAAGACAGGAAACAGCTTTGTGGTGATAAGGCTTTAACAACATTCCGGTCACAATGTGCATTCTTCCATCCGGTAAATTATCTTCGTGGCCATGCTTATGACCTGGGAGGCTTATTTATTCGGGGCTTTGGTTCTGGTGACATTGATCCAGTTATTCTATTACCTTTTCTTTTTCAGGCGGGTTGCTTTTTACAAGCAAAAGCCAAAAGAGCATACACAACAACACCCCGTATCTGTGATCATTTGCGCAAGGGATGAGAATCAGAACCTGGGTACCAATCTGCCTGAAGTGCTTGTGCAGGAGTACCAGTCCACTAATGAGGTGATCGTAGTCAATGATAATTCACTTGATGATTCAAAATACCTGCTATCAGATCTACAGAAAACCTATAAAAAATTACAGATCGTTGAGCTGGCCCAGGAAGCCAAAATGATCAAAGGGAAAAAATACCCCTTATCCATTGGCATCAAGGAAGCAAAACATGAGATCGTGTTATTAACAGATGCGGATTGCGTACCGGCCAGCGAGCAGTGGATGTTCAAAATGCAATCAGCTTTTTCTGAGGGGATCGAAGTGGCTCTAGGATATGGCGCTTACCGAAAAGCGCCGGGCTTTTTAAATAAGGCGATCCGTTTTGAAACTTTTCATACAGCCCTTCAATATTACAGCTATGCACTTGCAGGCATTCCCTACATGGGTGTTGGACGGAACCTTGCCTACCGCAAAGAACTTTTTTTCCGCAACAAAGGATTCTCATCCATCAACCATATTCCAAGCGGTGACGATGACCTGTTCATTAACAAGGTAGCCAATAAACGCAACACCGCTGTTGTGCTTGACCCGGAAGCTTTTACCTTATCCAACCCAAAGCAAAGCTGGAAACACTGGATGCGGCAGAAGAACCGGCATTACACAACGGGGAAATTTTATAAAGGCTCCCACAAACTTTTGCTGGGTATTTATACGGCCAGCTTCTTTTTATTTTACCCGCTCCTGGTTGCTTCACTGATCTTTTTCGACTGGAAGTATGCGCTCATACCTTTCGCGGTGCGCGCCATCACCCAGGGCATTATCTGGAACAAAGCCATGAAACGTTTCCAGGAAGATGACCTGTTCCCTATGTTCCTTTTCTGGGATATCTGGATGTTCATCTACTACATCATCTTCACACCTGCACTTTGGAAGCGACCGAGGAAATCGTGGAACTGATGGGGTTTCTTGTTTCTGGTCTCTGGTTTCTGGTTGTTTACTAGTATCAAACATTCTTTTTACTGCCATCACTTAAGCTAGCCGAAAAGAAGGCGAAGCGCACAAAAGAGAATACATGTCTTTCAACCAGAAACAAGAAACCAGAAACCATAAACTGCTATCTATCTTCGCACCAATGGAAATCCTGCTGAAATATTTTTCGGATTTTAATCAGAAGCAACTGGAACAGTTCAGGGCTCTTGATGAACTTTATAAGGACTGGAACGAGAAGATCAATGTGATCTCCAGGAAAAACATTGACAGCCTTTATGAAAAGCATGTGCTGCATTCACTGGCGATCGCCGCTGCTTTTGATTTCCCGGCAGGCACCAGCATTATTGACATTGGCACAGGTGGCGGGTTCCCCGGGATACCACTGGCCATATTCTTTCCTAAAGTGAAATTTCATTTGGTAGACAGCATCAATAAAAAACTAAAGATCATTGAAGCGGTCAAAGAAGCCATAGGTTTGAAAAATGTAACAACGCAGCATATTCGTGCGGAAGAGATCAGAACAACGAAGTTTGATTTTGCCGTAAGCCGTGCCGTTGCCCCGCTAAAAGAGCTATGGACATGGAGCAAGCCCCTGCTACGCTCTTCACAGGTAAAAGTCAGCGGAGATGAAGGTGATGTTATTTTCAAGCCCGGATTGATCTGCCTGAAAGGGGGTGATCTTTCACAGGAGATCCATGAAAGCGGCACAAGGCCTAAAATGATCGAAGTTTCAAGCCTTTTTGATGAACCTTTCTTCCAGGAGAAATTCCTGCTTTATGTTACCAAATAAAAAACCGGTACAGGAATGCGTTCTTCGTGTACCGGCATTATTATTCAATGATTAATTACCAGCGCAGTTCCAGCCTGTTGTTCTTCCGCTCCAGATCTGCCATCCGGTTAGTAGGATCGATCTCAACCGAAGCAATTTCCGTTAGCCTGCGTTTGGTCTGTATCTCGTAAGTTGGATGTGTCCATTTCCAGGAGTCATAATCAGTCCTTGGTGTTTGTCCCTCTTCAACGGGCTTTTTGCCAAACATCAGGTACATCGGTACATAATGCCACTCCGAGCTTCCATCACGGAAGGTGACCTTCACATCAACCGGCATTGGAACCATGCCTGTTCTTCTTAGCCTGATATTGGTAGCACCACCGCCTTCGTAAAGACTGTCTATGCCATAGTCAATTGTTTTAGTTGTATTGACCCAGTATTGCCTGTACCAGTCCAGTTTCATATCGCTTACCTTTTCTGCAACCCTTATAAAGTCATTCACATTAGGATGCTTGAACCGCCATTGACGGTAGTATTCGAGCAGGATCCTGTCCCGCACCTGGGCGCCTACAATATATCCTAACTGCTCCATGAATACTGCACCTTTATTATACGCAGCATTGCTGTAAGCATAATTGGTATTGAAATGATCGGCATGCGTGGTCAGTGGTTCTTCCCTTCCGCTTTTCGCCAGAGCAATGTAGCCGCCATAATTGGCTGCGTGAAAACGAGGAAGTGTATTTTGGGCAACCGAATCAGACTTCCTGCGGTCTTCCGCTGATAAATTGACACTCTTTTGTTGCCTGTAATATTCTTCTACCAGGTTGGTGGCATATTCAGTGAAGCCTTCGTCCATCCATGCATAGAGTGATTCGTTGGTGCCCATAAGCATCTGGAACCAGGTATGCATCCACTCGTGAAAGGCTGTGCCAAGGCTTGAGCTTGCAAGCATGGTTGACATTGGATACTCCATACCGCCATCTCCCCCGTGAATAAAGGAGTATTGCTGGTAAGGATATTCACCGAAATTCTTTTTGATAAAAGGGTATACCGTTACTGCCGCATCGGCAATCACGTTCCATGCTGCATCTTCTTCTGCTGTTCCTTTTACATTGTTGTACAACACGTGAATGGTTGGTCCGCCGGCAATGGTCCTTGTCAGGTGCTTGTATTCCGGATCGGCCGCCCAGGCAAAATCATGCACATTAGGCGCAATAAATCGCCAGCTTAACTTTTCTCCTGCAGGCCTTGTGACCTTTGCACCTTTTGCTTCATAACCATAACCGATGCTGTTTGGGTTTTGCAGGTATCCTGTGCCTCCAAGAATATAATTCTTATCAATGTTAATGGTTACATCGAAGTCACCCCAGGGGCTGTAAAATTCCCTGGCAATGTAAGGGTTTGGATGCCAGCCTTCATAATCATACTCCGCCATTTGGGGATACCATTGTGTCATTGTGTAACGCACCTTTGTAGAGGGGTTGTCCCTGCCACTCCTGCGGATCTGCAATGGGACCTGTGCATCCCATTCCATATCGAAACTTGCCTTTCCCTTTGGAAGGATAGGCTTGTCCAGGATCACTTCAAGAATGGTTTCATGGTAAACATATTGCTGGGGGCGGCCGTTCATTTTGAGGGAACGGATCCGCTGGTATCCAATTTCATTTTCTTTCAGGTTGGCAATACGGTCTTTGACACGCGCGTCCCAATCCACCACATCGGCACCATTGCGGTCCTGACGCAGCACCACCGTTCCCTGCCGGCGGCTGCGCATATCCATCATGCTGTTAGGCTGGAATGCATTCCAGTATAAATGGTAGAAGACCTTTTTCAATGTGTCGGGGGAGTTGTTGGTATACTCAAGTTTCTGCCTGCCTTTATACTGGTTGGCCTGAACATCCATATCGATGGTCATGGTGTATTTTACCCGCTGCTGCCAGCGGTCAGCCTGTGTGAAACCGGTAATAGAAAAGAGCAGGATCAAAGCGATAAAGATCTGTTTCTTCATGTGGGATTGTAATTGATCAATCCTGTAAATTTCGGCAAAACGATGTTAGGAGAAAGAAAAAAGAGGTTTCGGGTTTATTGTTTATGGTTTCTGGTTGTTTAGACACATTCTTTCTTTATTCTTCTACTTGCGTAGAAAGGCAGAAAACGCAAAGGGCGCAAAGGACCGCAGAGAAGCGCAAAGGAATATTTGACCTAAGCTTTGCACTTCTTTGCGCATTACTTTGCGCTCTGTGCGTTTAATTTATGTCATGTCTTTAAAAAGCTCGAAGCTCATGGCTCAAAGCTATCAGCCAAAAGCTTCTCACAACGTCACCGCATCCCTCACCAGCCTTCCGTTCTTATTAAAGAACAGGTACTTTTTATACAGCTCATTCTGTTCAACTTTTACACGGTATCGTTCACCGCCATTAGGCAGGTACACGATGGCAGTTTCTTTTATTGGCCAGTCGGCGTACTTGCTTTTCCAGAATCCGTCTTTTACTTCATCACCCAGTTGATCGAAGGACCATTCCTTTTCCGTTTCTTTCCAGGCGCCATTGTTGGAAAACTTGGCAATGAACTTCTCTCCGTTCTGAATAAATGCAATATGAACTGAAACAAGGTTGTCTGTATATTTTACATTCTCAACAGATGAATAGCGTGCAGCAAAGGAGTCTTTGACCGCTTTTGGAATTTCACGCACCTGAGCAAAAGAAGTGGTAGCCGCCAGGCAGAAGGCAATGAATAAAAAGAGTGTCCTTGTCATAGTAGCTGGGTTTTGTAAAACGAATTTATCAATATCCCTTTATTCCCTGCCGCTTACTACGATCACGATCTCCCCTTTAACATTTTTTTGTTGGAAATGGTCATGCACTTCCTGTAGCGTGCCATGTTTATTTTCTTCAAACATTTTGGTCAGCTCGCGGCTTACAGAACAGCGGCGTTCGGGTCCGAAGTATTTAATGAATTCGGCAAGGGTCTTCACAAGCCTCACAGGAGATTCGTAAATGATCATGGTGCGTTCCTCTGTTGCCAGCTGGGTCAGCAAAGTGTGCCTCCCCTTTTTTGGCGGAAGAAATCCTTCAAATACAAAACGGTTGGTAGGCAACCCGCTGTTCACCAGTGCAGGTACAAATGCGGTAGCGCCGGGAAGGGTCTCTACTTTGATATCAAGCTTTACGCATTCTCTTACCAGCAGAAATGCAGGATCAGAAATACCTGGTGTGCCCGCATCCGTTACAACAGCCATCTTCTTGCCTGCGGATAACTGGTCTACCAGGTGTTGAAGGATCTTGTGCTCATTGTGCTGGTGGTAAGGACTGAGCGGTTTTTGGATCTGGTAATGGTTCAGCAGTCTTGAGGTATTCCTGGTATCTTCCGCCAGTATCAAATCCACTTCCTTCAGCACTTCCAGCGCCCTGAGCGTGATGTCCTTTAAATTACCAATGGGCGTTGGAACAAGGTAGAGCATAATTTTTTCTGGTGAATTTGAAATGCGGATCAGTAGCTTCAGGCGCTGCCGAGATAAAGATGGTTATCCTGCCACTTCGATTTCAAAGTATTCCATAACAGGATTGGCTAACAATTTACGGCTTGCTTCTTCCGCCATTTTTTTTGCTGCTTCCGGGGTGGCTGCATCGATCCTGAGTGTAATATTCTTACCGATGCGTACATCCTCTACACCACGTAACCCAAGGTTACCAAGACTGTTCAATACGGCCTTTCCCTGCGGATCAAGCAATTCTTTAAGCGGCATCACTTTCACCTGAACTGTATATGTCATCCTGGAAATTTTGCGCAAACCTAAGAAAAGAATCAAACTGTAAGGTCCATTGTTTCCTTACCGGTGACCTTTACCGTATCCTGCTCTTTTGAAAAAAGTGACAAAACCACGTAAAGCAGGAAGATGAGGGGCACGGCGAGCCATTGAAGCAGAATGATGGCGATCAATGAAAGCACCAACAAAAGGTACCTGGGCTGGTTATTCCTGAAAGAATAATCTTTGAATTTCATGGCCATGAATGACTTGTTGCTTAGCATCAGGAAACTAAGTAAAGCGATAAAGGCATATAAGACCCAGGGATTGATCAGGTAAAGTCGCAGGTCAAGGCTGGAATACCAGATGATCAGTGGAAAAGATGCCACCACAAGGCCTGACGCCGGAGAAGGCACACCCCTGAAACTTACGGTCTGGTTGGTGCTGATGTTGAACTTTGCAAGCCTCCAGGCCACAGCGCACGTAAATATGAATGCAGGTAAAATGGCAATGAGCGGAATGTCCAGGGCATTTTGCTCCTGGGCAAAACCGATCCTGAGCAACTGGTAAAGGATCATACCCGGAGCCACTCCAAAACTGACCATATCACTTAATGAATCCAGTTGTTCGCCCATTCCCGATTGTGCTTTAAAGGCCCTTGCAAGAAAACCATCCAGGAAATCCACCAGCCCGGCAGCAAAGATGAACAGGGCGCCCATCGCGATCTTTTCAGGCAGGTTCACATTCCTTGCAATGCCATCGATCAGCACAATGGTTTCCCCGGTCTGAAGGATATAAACTATGGCAATGCACCCAAAGACAAGATTCAGGAGTGTGAACAGATTAGGAATTTGTTTCATCAGTATTCATTTATGACCTTACCGGTCAATCTTTTACCGGTTTGTACTCATACCGGAAAATCATCTTTGTAAGTGATGACAGGCCTCTGCAATGTGTGGAGGTCCGAATCACTTCAGGTGCAATATTAAGAAAATGGTATTGTAAGGCCGAAGCCGAAGCCTGGCAAGCCAGATGATCATCCATTGTACATTATTTTTTCATGGATGCTTCAATTTCATCCACTGTAATGGGGATGCCTTCAAACAGGTCGATATTGCCATTTTTAGTAATCCATACATTGTTCTCGATCCTGACGCCCATCTGCTCTTCCTGGATATAGATGCCCGGTTCCACCGTGAACAGCATTCCTTCCTGGATAGGCTCTGTTCGGGTTCCAAGATCATGAACATCTATTCCCAGGTGGTGTGAGATGCCATGGTAAAGGTATTTGCGGTAAGCACGGTTCTCAGGATCCTCATTTTTCACGTCTGTCTCTTTCAGTAACCCGATCTTCAGGAATTGTTTTGTTGCTTCATCACCAACCTTTTCGGTATAATCAATAATCGAAATACCTGGCTTTAAAAGGCTTTTCGCATGATCATGTAATGCCAGGCAGGCATTATAAACTTCTTTCTGGCGTTGGGTAAACTTTCCATTCACGGGTATAGTCCTTGTAAGGTCAGCTGCATAACCTCCGTACAGGGCTCCGAAGTCCATCAGGATCATTTCTCCATCCTTGCATTCCTGGTTGTTTGAAACATAATGCAGGGTCCTTGCATTGTCGCCGCTTGCGATGATGCTGCCATAAGCTTCTCCGGAAGCGCGCTGGCTGAGAAATGAATGCACGATCTCGGCCTCTATTTCATATTCCATCACACCCGGCTTCACAAATTTCATGACCCTCCTGAATGTATTGTGGGTGATCTCAACGGCTTTTTTCACCACTTCGATCTCCAGTTGTGTCTTGATGCCACGCAGGTCTTTCATGATGCGGGCTGCCCTTTCGTAGCAATGCAGCGGGTATCGGGCCTGCATTTCATCAACAAAGCGGTAATCCCTCGTGCGGACAAGGCTTGCCTTGCGGTCGTTCTCATTCGTGTCCAGGTAAATACGATCAGCAAGGTGCACCCAAACCTGCAGCAGCGCATCAATGCTATCCAGCCAGGCTATGGAATCAAAGCCGCTGATCTCTGTTGCTTCTTCCCTGCGCAGTCGCCGGCCGTCCCATTTTTCTTTCATTTCGTTGGGACGCACCAACACCAGCACTTCCCTGTACTTTGGATCGGGATTGTCGGGGAAAAGGATCACCATTGTATCTTCCTGGGTGATGCCTGAAAGCCAGTAGAGGTCAGAATTTTGTTTGAAAGGATGGATCGCATCACCATTGCTGGGCACTTCATCATTGGAAACAAATATTGCGATGGAGTTTGGTTTCATTCTTTCTACGAAACGTTTCCTGTTTGTAACGAACAATTCCCGGTTGATGCGCTGATGTTTCATGTCGATCATTTTGTAACGCAGCAAAATAACCGAAATGAAGAAAATTTTCCCTAATTATTCGTGAAACCATGATGTTTTTCCATTGTGTACACCCTACACATGAGCGAGGCACGAATTTATTATATACTACCTTTGCCTCTCTAAACAAACGATTGCTTTTATATGTCAGTACCTACAATTTCGTTCTCTATCGAGAACCTGGTGAAGCTTGGCCTAAAGAATACGGAAAACATTCACTATCAATCAACTCCTGAAGAATTAGTGCAGGATACCTTAAGACTTGGCGAAGGTTTTTTGACGGATTCAGGAGCGCTTTCAATCATGACCGGAGAATTTACTGGTCGCTCGCCCAAAGACAAATTCACAGTAAAAGATGAGACAACAGAATCCACTGTGCATTGGAATGAATTCAATATCCCGATTGAAGAAAAGTATTTTCAAATCATATATAGAAAAATCACTGATTATCTGAACAAACAACCTGAATTCTGGGTTCGTGATGCATACGCCTGTGCCGATCCAAGATACAGATTGAACATCAGGGTGATCACGGAGAAGCCATGGACCAACCTGTTTGCTTACAACATGTTCCTTCGCCCTGAAGAAGAAGAACTGGATTCTTTCAGGCCTGACTGGCATGTACTGTGTGCACCAGGTTTGAAACTTGATCCGAAAGAATGCGGAACAAGACAGCACAATGCCGCTGTTGTTTCTTTCAGGCACAAGACCATTCTAATTGCCGGATCGGGCTATACCGGTGAAACCAAAAAAGGCATCTTCACGATACTTAACTATATCCTTCCGCAAGAAAAGGGTGTATTGAGCATGCATTGCAGCGCCAACCAGGGAAAAAATGGCGACACTGCTGTTTTCTTTGGATTGAGCGGTACCGGTAAGACCACCTTAAGCGCAGATCCGAACAGGAAACTGATTGGTGATGATGAACATGGCTGGACAGAAGACAACATCTTCAACTTTGAAGGTGGCTGCTACGCAAAACTGATCAACCTTTCTAAAGAAAAAGAACCTGAGATCTTTCACGCGATCCGTCCGGGGGCGATTGTTGAAAATGTGCAGTTCTTCCCAGGCACCAACAGGATCAATTTTGACGACGGTTCTATTACAGAAAACACAAGGGTTTCCTACCCGCTTCATTTTATATCCAATGCACAGGAGCCATCGGTAGGCGGTATTCCAAAAAATATATTCTTCCTCACCTGCGATGCTTATGGTGTGCTGCCCCCGATCTCTCAATTAACGCCAGGCCAGGCTATGTACCAGTTCATTTCAGGTTACACCGCAAAAGTTGCCGGAACTGAAACCGGCATTACGGAACCAAAGCCTACTTTCAGTGCATGCTTTGGCGCCCCATTCCTTCCATTGCATCCGGCCAAATACGCAGAAATGCTGGGAAAGAAAATGCAGCAGCACCAGGTGAAGGTCTGGCTGATCAACACCGGCTGGACCGGAGGTACCTATGGGGTCGGAAACCGCATGAAGCTGTCTTACACCCGTGCCATGATCACCGCGGCCCTTGAAGGAAAACTGGACAAAGTTGAAACTGTAAAGGACCCTATCTTTGGAGTGGCCATTCCAAAAGAAGTTCCTGGTGTGCCAACTGAGTTACTGACACCAAGAGGAACATGGGCAGATAAAACAGCTTACGACGAAAAAGCAAAATATCTGGCCGGACTGTTTGTAAAGAACTTCGACAAATACCAATCCGGTGTTTCAGAAGAAATCCGCGCTGCAGCTCCCAAAGCCTGATCTTTTATACATGAGAAAAACAAGTGTCCCTCCATTTATTGGGGGGATTCCTTTTATCACGGATTGCATGGATTTTACTGAGGGGATTGCGCAGAGCGGGGATGCTTTTTGATTTAAGATTCTTTTAGTTCGGAGGGAAAGAATCACGGATGGCACGGAGGACACGGATAGGTATAGGTGGTTATACTCTATTATCTCATTATATGATGTATTTCGCTTTCGTCTTTTTTCTCTTCCTGTTTCTGTTTCTCTTTCTGTTTCTCTTTCTCTTTCTCTTCCTCAAGGGGTAGATTTTTCATGAAAATCGTTAAAGGCAGTTGATTCAACGATGGACGGCTTTTTCAAAACGGCGGGTTCCCTTTTTCTGAAGTCGAAGTTCATTTCAGTCATGCTTACGCTCCTGTTTTGATCATGGTATTGAACAGCTTTTAAGATTTAGCTAACTTCTTTCTTATCAGGAGTTTTATATTTTTAAGGAAGAGATTATTTTTTGAGCGAACCACCGTCTGATTGAACCCATGATCCTATTCCGTCTTGTACTTGCCACCATTTTCGTGACGCAGTTCTCTGGAACTGTTCCCACCGAGCCTGCTGTTATTGCACCAGTACCGGCTTCTGTAACGCCTTCAACTGAGGTAGAAGACAATGAAACCCTTCCCTGGTTCCAGGAAAGAAGATTGTCCTGGGAGGATTTCCTTGCAGATCCTAAAAGGAATACGGATGCTGTTGCATCCACCAGTACTTCGTTGGGCATTGCCTACCAGGCAAAGAACGGCCGATTGAATTACGACATTACCTGTAAATTCTCCAAAGTCAAATCATGGGGACTTATCAAGACTGATTATATTCTTGCACACGAACAAGGTCATTTTGATATTACGGAGATCTGCGCCCGCAAGCTGCACCAGGCACTCCAGGCCTACCAGTTCGACCGTAAAAATTTCAAGGAAGACATCAACTTCATCTACCAGGAGATCGTAAAAGAAAAAGAAGCCTTACAGGAAGCCTACGATGGCGAAACAGACCACAGCCGGAACAGGAAGCAACAAATGGCATGGCTGGATAAGATCCAGGAAATGCTGGCAGCAACAGCGGACCATGCGGTGTATCCCTGAGAGATTTCACGCAGAGACGCAAAGAATACAGACTTAAGAGTGCAGACTTAAGAATAGAGACTTAAGAAGTGGAGGGATGAAAGAAGAATTGCCGGGGAGTTCAGAGGATAGACTATAGATGATAGAGTGAAGAGTTGGAATGTGGATATAAAAATTAAGACTTGATAGATGAAAGTTGAGTGATGAATTGATGAAAACATCTACGACCTAAGCCAACTCCCGTCTCAATCAACCTTTCTGACCTGTCATCCTGAGCAGAGCGAAGGATCTCCACTTCAAACTTTCAACGCCCACTGTACCAAGGAGCCCAATAAACTTAAGAAAAGTTCCAGCGCCTCATTTTGTGGTTAAATGATATGACTCTAACATTAAAAGCCTCCCAACAAAAATCAGCGCCTGCAGTATCTCCGAATAAGGCCAGTTGTAAATTAAAGAATGTTTAAATCAGTAGTGAGCATCATCTTATCAAGAAGGATTGAACACTTAAGTGAATGGTCGATACACACAATGACTGACTGTTGGGCGGTGGCCTGGCCGGTCTACGCGGAGCGATTAGACCCGGCCTTGATCTTTTTGCCCTACTTTTTGTATCAAGACAAAAAGTAGAAAAGACCGCATAAGAAGACAGAGAGAGAAAGAGAGCGAGAGCGAGGGAAATAAGGACTTAAGAGTAGATACTTAAGAGCGGAGAAGAGGGTTAATAAGATGATTCGTTCTTGAAGCTTCTTGTGAGGACACAAGCAGGGGCAGTGAGCGCGAAGCTGCTTGAAGAACACAAGCAGGTGCGGACGTCGGGAAGTGCAACTTTGCGTTCCTTTGCGTTCTTTGCGGTTAAGAAATTAAAAGCAGCTAATGAACCACAGGCACATGTCAATGAATTCTGACAGGAAGTCTGAAGCACCCTTCAGAACAGACCGTATAACTGTGCATCAATCTTGGAAATGATCTTTCCAAGATCCTCCTCGTTTTCACCAAACTTATTTTCATCACCATTGATGATCAGCAAAGGACCTTCTTTGTAGCTTTCGATCCACTTGTTGTAATACTCGTTTAACCTTTTGAGGTAATCGAGCCTGATGTTCTCTTCATATTCCCTTCCACGTTTCTGGATCTGTCCAACCAGTGTGGGAACGGTTGCCTGAACATAGATCAGCAGGTCAGGAGGCTGCACCATGCTTTTCAGCGTATTGAAAAAAGTAAAATAGTTTTCGAAATCCCGCTTGCTCATAAGTCCCATTTCGTGGAGGTTGGGCGCGAAGATGTGTGCGTCCTCGTAAATGGTGCGGTCCTGGATAACGGTTTCCGTTCCTCGGTGGATCTCCAGCAGCTGGTTCAACCGGCTGTTAAGAAAATAGATCTGGAGCTGGAAACTCCACCTGGGCATGTCTTCGTAAAAATCATTCAGGTAAGGGTTGTGGTCCACGTCCTCGAACTGAGGGATCCACTTGTATTGCTTGCTCAGCATCTCGGTCAGTGTTGTTTTGCCGGCTCCAATGTTGCCTGCTACCGCGATGTGCTTTGGTTTTTTCGATTTAGCCATAATTGAAACTGCGATACGTGATTTGCGGAGCGCGAAGCGACTGCAATTTTCGCATAACGCATTCCGGCTTCCCGTTGACCCATCCTGGTACAATTAAAACAAACTGTATTGACCAGGGTGGCGCAAAATATAATTTAAATACCAATTTTACAGATAATTCAGACCGATCAGGCTCCTTGCCTCGCTGATGGTTTTCCTTGCGCTTTCCCTTGCTTTCTCTGCACCCCGGTCCATGACCTTTTTAAGATAAGCTTCATCTTTCCTGATCTCTGTTGCTCTTTCCCTGATGGGTGTTATAAAACGGACCATATCATCACCCATTTGCTTTTTCATATCCCCATACCTGATAGTGCCTGCATTAAAATCATCCCTGAACTTTTTTACGGTGTCTTCTTCACTCACAAGCGACATGACCTGGAAAAGGTTTTGGATGTAATCCGGCATTTCGGTATTGGCACCTGCAGGTCCTCCGTCAGATTTGGCTTTGCGTATTTTGGTCCTTATCAAGTCATCATCATCTGCCAGGTAAAGCGTTGCAAACTGGTTTTCACTTTTGCTCATTTTCCCTGTGCCATCAAGACTTGGAACTTTCACCAGGTCTGCGCCGAAGTTGAAAGCTTTGGGTTCAGGAAATAATTCGCCATACCGGTGGTTGAAGCGCTGTGCGAAATTGCGTGCGATCTCCAGGTGCTGCTCCTGGTCTTTGCCAACCGGAACAAATTTGGCCTTATGAATGATGATATCTGCCGTCATCAGCACAGGATAGGTCAGGAGGCCCGCGTTAACATTCTGGGGCTGCATCCGCACTTTGTCTTTGAAGGTGGTTGTCTTTTCAAGTTCTCCCTTATAGGCAAGCATGTTCAGATAGAGGTACAATTCCGCGATCTCCGGCACGGCGCTCTGTATATACAGGCATACTTTTTCCGGGTCAAGACCTGCCGCTATGTTCTCCGCCAGAACCGTCAGCACGCTTTGCCTTAGAGCCTTTGTATCCGGATGCGTGGTAAGTGAATGCCAGTCTGCTACAAAAAAATAACAGTCATATTCTTCCTGCATGCGCACATAATTGCGCATGGCGCCAAAATAATTGCCCAGGTGCAGTAAACCGGTGGGACGTATGCCGCTGACAACGATCTCTTTTTGCATAAGGAGGGCGAAGGTAGGCAGATTTTTATTTTAGCGCAGTAAGCCAGAATTAGGGCCCTTTGACCTCTTAAAGCCCATGATCGCTTTTATTTAATTGCCCCTTGCTGCTTGCAAATCCTGTTCATATCAATTAGATTGGAAGCTGCAAAAAAGCTATTGAAAGGCAGGATTCATTGCCTGCAAACAAGGATAACGAAATAATTTTTTATGAAGCTTACAGAACGCCAGCTGCTCATCCTGGTATTCATTACGGTGCTATGCGGCTGCCTGTCCATATTTATTCCTCCTATCGCCATAAGGAACGAATCAGGCGACCTGGTTTATAATATGATGCTGAATGGCTTTCTGGCTCCATTCTACCTGACATTTTTCAATATGACAGGCGAGGTGCTTAGCTGGCGGGACTATATGAACCTGTTCTTTTACATTTTGCTATTGGCAGGTTTGTTACTTTATATCCGGAATCGAACAGAGATCCGTTTGATCCGGTTTGTATTTTCCATCATCTTTATTGAGAATGCCATTGGCCTTGCCTTTATTATTCCTTCCATTGCAAGAATTATCAATGGCGAAGGACAAGGTTTGACTATCTGGTTCTTTCTTACCTACCTGATGATCTCCGCCTGGTGCTTTTTATCCTGGACGATTTTAAAAACCCTGAAAGATTTGAAAGCCCTATCCGCTTCTTACTACCAAACTGGCGACGTCCTTACAGGCGTATTTGATGAACCTTCCCGGACCAAAAGATTTGTAAACCTCCTTGTTGATTCGGTGCTATGCATCCTGATCCTTTCCAAATACATCATGCATTTTAATGAAGGCTGGTTAGATGAAACCAGTGATACTTTAGGAGAACAGGCTTTCATTTACATCACACTGGGTGTCATGCGGCTGGTCTATTATATTTTCTTTGAATCCATACTGGCAGCAACGCCGGGAAAATTCCTGACCGAAACAAGAGTTTCAAATACCCTGGGTGAGCAAACAGGATTTCTCAATATTGTAGGAAGAACTGCTGCAAGAATGATCCCCTTCAATGCCTTTTCTTTCCTGGGACATGGCAACTGGCACGATCGCCTGAGCAATACAGTTGTGTTGAGTGAAGCCAATAAAGAACAGGCAGGCAGGAAAGCTGAGTAGGGTAGTGATTCCTATATCTTTAAAAAGCTAATAGCTAAAAGCTAATGGCTATTGGCTGATAGCTATTAGCATCTAGCTACAAACATTCCATCGGCTTTTTAATTTCGCTGCCCAACAGCTACAGCTAACAGCTAATAGCTAATAGCTGCTTCCTATCTTTGCCCCATGATCGTCGACGATGCACTCATAGACAAACTGGCACGCCTTTCCATGCTTCAATTCAATGAAGCGGAAAAGGAAGCCATCAAACAGGACCTTCAAAAAATGATCGGTTTTGTAAATAAGTTGTCCGAGCTGGATACTTCCGGCACCCAGCCACTACAGCATATGGGTGAAGCCATGAATGCTTTTCGTGAAGATGTATCTTCCAACACATTGGAAAGGGCTGCAGCATTAAGCAATGCCCCGAATCACGACAGCCAGTATATAAAGGTTCCCAAGGTCATTAAAAAATAATTTCTGACATTAAGAGAACAAGGGGTATAGAACAACAGCAGGCAAAAAAAGTTAACTTCACCTTCATGCAAAGCATCATTCACCTGGAAGCGATCCAGAAAAATTATTTTCTCGGCAAACTTGTCGTTGAAGTGCTCAAAGGCATTTCACTTGACATTTTCAAAGGTGAATATGTAGCACTGATGGGACCCTCAGGATCCGGGAAGAGCACACTGATGAACATCCTTGGCTGCCTTGATACACCCACAGGCGGCAGCTATGTATTGAATGGCCAGGACGTCAGCAAGATGGTCGATAATGCGCTGGCAACAGTAAGGAATAAAGAGATCGGCTTTGTGTTTCAGCAATTCAACCTGCTGCCACGTCTGACAGCTGCTGAAAATGTAGCGCTTCCGCTGGTGTATGCTGGTGTTTCCAAAAAGCTGCGCATGCAAAAAGCGCTCAGCGTTCTTGAAAAAGTAAACCTTGCCGACAGAAGCCATCACAAGCCTAATGAGCTCAGTGGCGGACAGAACCAGCGTGTTGCCATTGCCAGGGCGCTTGTGAACGATCCTTCCATCATTCTCGCAGACGAACCTACAGGTAACCTCGATACCAAGACCTCCTATGAGATCATGGAAATTTTTGGCAAGATCCATACCGCCGGCAATACCGTTGTACTTGTTACTCACGAAGAAGACATTGCCAATCATGCTCACCGCGTCATCCGGCTTCGCGATGGATTGATCGAAAGCGATAAGCGCAAGGCGGTTTCAGGCATGGCTGTTTAATACAGTCCCGGAAATTTCCAGGACCAGCATGCCTTCAATGAAACTTGATATTTTTGTTTTTCATTCAAAAAACTTCCATGGCTTTAAAGATCTATACGAAAACAGGAGATAAAGGCACCACATCATTGATCGGGGGTACGAAAGTTTCCAAAAGTCATTTACGTATTGAAAGTTATGGAACAGTTGATGAACTGAATTCTTGGGTCGGCGTGATCGGCGATCATCTTTCTGATACTGTTTCAAAGCAAACATTAAAAGAGATCCAGGACCGTTTGTTCACCATAGGATCATCGCTTGCCTGCGACCCTGAGAAAGAGCCTGCATTAAAGATCCCTGATCTTCATGATACTGATGTTACCTTTCTTGAAAAAGAAATTGACCGGATGAATGAATCACTTGAGCCTATGCGGGCTTTTATTCTTCCGGGCGGTGCGCCTGTTGTTTCATTTGCTCATGTAGCCCGTTGTGTATGCCGCCGTGCCGAACGCATTTGTGTTTCCATGCAGGTAGCAGATATGGAAGTGGAGCCGCTGGTGATCCAATACCTTAACAGGTTAAGCGACCACCTGTTTGTTTTAGCCCGATATGCAGGGCAGCTGGCAGGAGCACAGGAAGTGCAGTGGAAAGCGAGGGTGGAGGGAAGCTAGGAGAAAGCTGATAGCTGATAGCTTTTAGCTGATGGCTTGTAGCAGCGAGGGTACAATTCTACTATCATTTGGTTTTTGGAAAGTGATTTTTCTAGGAGCTTCGAGCAGCGAGCTACGAGCAGCGAGCTTTTTAATTCACTGATATTAATTTCTTTCCAATAGAGTGAAGGTTCGAAGCTTTCTTCATTACTTTAACCGCAAAGGACGCCAAGTATCGCAAAGGATAAGCATGCTTAATCTTTGCGTCGCTTTGTGTTCTTTGCGACATTGCTTTTAATCTTCTACGCCCTTGCTATAAGTAAATGACTAAGACCTGTAAATAACCAGAGACCAGGAACCATAAACCAGGAACCCTAAACGATCTTCCCATCGATCATCGTCAGCGTCCTGTCGCTCAGGCGGGCCAGTTCTTCATTGTGGGTAACGATCAGGAATGTTTGAGTGAACTGGCTGCGCAGATCGAAGAAGAGCTGGTGCAACTCCCTGGCGTTTGCGGAATCCAGGTTCCCCGTAGGCTCGTCTGCAAATACTACATCGGGCTGATTGATCAGTGCGCGGGCCACTGCCACACGCTGCTGTTCGCCGCCCGACATAGTGGTTGGCTTATTTTCAAGGCGGTCTTTGAGGCCCAGCAGCAACAGCAGTTCCGTTGCCCGGTCTTTTACTTCCGCCCGGTTTTTTCCTGACATCCACCCAGGAATGCAAACATTTTCCAATGCAGAAAATTCAGGAAGCAGGTGGTGGAACTGGAAAACAAAACCGATATGCCGGTTCCGGAAGGCAGCCAGCTTTTTACCCTGAAGCCGGGTCATATTGGTTTCATTGAGCGAAACCTCTCCCCTGTCCGGAATGTCCAGCGTACCTAAAATGTGCAGTAAAGTGGATTTGCCTGAGCCGGATGGGCCAACGATACTCACAATTTCCCCCCGTTCTATGCGGACGTCAACTCCTTTCAGGACTTCAATAGGGCCGTATTTCTTGTGAATATCCCGGGCAAAAAGCATAGATCATCAATTCGGTCAAATATCGCAAACAATCCGTTACGGTTAAGTACGTTTCTGTGTAAGGTGCCCTACGTAAAAAACGACATTTGGAAAATTACTTAATACCGCTACATTTGCCGGAAATTTGGAAGTTTGAGTTTGCAGGATTTGGCATAGAATTTTACTTCACCTTTCAAGTTGACAATAAAAATAAAGAGAGATGTTCTGGACCTTAGAATTAGCCTCCTACCTAGAAGAAGCTCCATGGCCCGCAACCAAAGATGAGTTGATTGACTATTCCATCCGCTCAGGTGCGCCTATCGAGGTGATCGAAAATCTCCAGGAACTGGAAGATGAAGGCGAGGTTTATGAAAGCATCGAAGACATCTGGCCTGACTACCCCTCCCAGGAAGATTTCCTTTTCAATGAGGATGAATACTGATCACGTATCACGGATTGCACGGATTGCACGGATTTTAACGAATTGATTTCGCGGATCGAAGATGGTTTAATGATTCGGGTATCCTTTTGTGCGCAGAATACAGATCACGGATTGCACGAAGTACATGGATGAATTTCCTTTGCGCTTCTTTGCGTATTCTTTGCGCCCTTTGCGGTTAAAATGATCTAGGTGCAGGTGCAAAAAAGCTCGAAGCTAGCGGCTCAAAGTTCGCAGCCATCTGCCAATAGCCATCAGCCTCCCTCCCTACTTCCTAAACGCATCCAGCCCGCATTGCAGCCATTCCACGAATTCATCCGGATCAGGAGTATAAGTCTTGGTCCTGGTCAGTGCTTTTTCATCTGGACTAATGATGGCATATTGTGGCTGTGAAGTCTTGAAGAAATTCTCGATCTGGAAGTTGGTCCATTTATCACCAACCGTAGTCACCTGCTTTTTTCTTCCTTCAGATGATGTGAATTCAAAACGCTCTCTTGCTGGCAGGTCTTTTCTTTCATCAACATAAAGAGAAACAACAATAAAACTGTCGCGCATCAGTGCTGCTACATCAGGATTGGTCCATACGTTTTCTTCCATGCGGCGGCAGTTAACGCAGGCCCAGCCTGTAAAATCGATCAGCACAGGCTTATTCTTTTCACGTGCTACCTGTATTGCTTCTTCATATGAATGAAGTGGCTGGATGTTCCTTTCGCAGTTCACCGGCCTTTCATACACACTGTAACACATTGGTGGTGGAAAACCACTGATCAGCCGGAGGTTCGCCCATTTTGTATTGGTAACACCCGGAACCAGGTAAAGTGTGATCACTGAGAATAGAAGAATAAATGAAAGTCTTGTCTTTCCGATTTTTGGTCGTGGCCCTTTTGAAAAAACACCCAACAGGTAAAGAACAATACAGATCCCTATCAGGACCCAGATACCGATAAAGATCTCACGCTTAAGCAATCCCCATTGCTCTACCAGGTCCGCGTTGGAAAAGAATTTAACGGCCAGCGCCAGTTCAAGAAAACCAAGGACCACTTTAACGGAATTGAGCCAGCCACCTGACCTGGGCAAGGATTGAAGCCATCCCGGGAAAAGTGCAAATAATGCGAAAGGAAGTCCCAGCCCGATGCCGAATCCGGCCATTCCAAAGCTTAACTGCGTTGCGCCACCATCGTTACTGGTAACACCTGCCAGTAAAGACCCCAGAATAGGACCGGTACATGAAAATGAAACGATCGCAAGGGTCATTGCCATGAAGAAGATGCCCCAGATATCATTGATCCCCGACTTTGAATCGATCCTGTTGGCAAGTCCACTGGGAAGTGTGATCTCGTAAAGCCCGAAAAAAGAAAGAGCGAATAATATGAAGACAACGAAAAATACCAGGTTCACCCATTTGTTAGTGGAGATATTATTGAGGATCTCGGGATCAGCAGAATCAACCAGGTGAAAAGGAAGACTAAGGAGCACATAGATCAGGAAAATGCTCAATCCATAAAGCGTAGCATTCACAATGCCTTTCTTCCTGTTGGCGGCTCTCTTTGTGAAAAACGAAACCGTCATGGGTATCAGTGGGAACACGCAGGGCGTTACCAGGGCGATCAATCCGCCGGTAAAGCCAAGCAGGAAAATTCCCAGGAGCGACTTATCCTCCGTATCATCTTCACCACAATTATTAACGGGGTTCTTTACATCGATGGTTGAAGACTTGATCCTGAAAGTTGAGGCTACGCCACCTTCCAGGTTTACAGTGAAAGGAAGGGGTGTGCTGCTGTAGAATTCTTCCTCTCCCCTTCCATAAGTATATAACAGCTCTCCTGTAATGAAAGGTGGAATCGTATCCTTTATTTGGATCACCTGTTTCCAGATCGTTGGCGACCTGTAAATGGAAACTTCCTGTTCCAGGATGGGGCTTTGCAATTTTTGAAAACTTCCGGAGTCTGCAATGCTTCCATCAAACCGGATCGTGGTATCTGTGATCCTGATTTCAGCAGCAGGTGATCCTCCAAGGTCCTGTGAAGGAGCGTAAAGGTCCCAGGTTGGTTGTGCAGGGGTTTTAAAAATCAGTTCAAATGTTTGAGGACCCGTCCTTTTACTGCTGACCTCCCATTTGTAAGGAGACTCCTGTGCATGAGCATAAAATGTAAAAAAGCTAAAGAGAAGAAACAGCAATCCTTTGGCTGGGTTCATGTCCAATCATTTAAACAAAAAACGAGTTCCCTCAAAAGAAGAACCCGTTTGCAAAAGAAGTATCATCCATGATTATTTCAAAGCAATTGTAAAACTCACGGTTTTTGGAGGAAGACATTTATGATCGTCACAGGTTTGAAAAACCAATGAGCCGGTAACGGCAGTCTTTGCCTTTCCTTTCAGTTTTACCTTCTGAACAAAATCAACTTTATTGCTGTATTGGTGCGCTGTGGCATCAAGCACTTCATCAGTGAACTTTTCCAGCTTGCCCACTTCTTTGACCTTGCCTTCGAAGTTCAGCAGCGGACTTTTATTGAATGTAATGGAGGTGGGCATTGCAATGGCGCCCTTGGGCTGATCCTGTGCATAAAGATGCCAGCCTGACTGAATGTTTGCAGTAAGATGAACCTCGTACTGGTCATTACTGATCTTTTTACTGGTAAAGGTCCAGGTTACAGGGTTCTGCGCCTGCGCTACCGCAGCAAAAACAAGGGTCAAAATCAGGAAGCCGAATTTCTTCATGCGTTGAGCTTTATGATGCAAATTTCTCTTTTAATCTGGTTCCGACTTGTTAAAAAGTACGGAAGGCCGTCAGGCAGGCATGGCGTCAAGGGCAAGCGAGAAAAGGAGGTTGAAAACTTTCCTGCCATCCGTATTGCCCAGTAAAGGCGAACAGGCTCTTTCCGGGTGCGGCATCATGCCAAATACATTCCGCGACTCATTAGAAATTCCTGCAATATTACGGGCCGACCCGTTTGGATTGGCCTCAGGCGTTACCTGGCCGGTTTCATCGCAATACCGCAGGATCACCTGGCCGTTGGCCTCGAGGCGGTCGAGTGTAGCATCATCGGCATAATAACGGCCTTCGCCATGAGCGATGGGTATTTTATAGACCTGGTCGCCTGCATCCTTTACAAACAAATTTTTGCAGATGTACTGCTGGTTGTTGTTACGCAATAAGGCGCCTGGCAGCAGCTGCGCTTCGCAAAGGATCTGGAACCCGTTGCAGACACCCAATACTTTGCCTCCATTGCGTGCATGATCCATAACAGCCTGCATGATGGGGCTGAACCGGGCAATGGCGCCTGTCCTGAGATAATCGCCATAGGAGAAACCACCAGGAAGAACAATGCAGTCCTCCGGGGTAAAGCCTTTCAAGTCCTGGTCTTTATGCCAAAGCATCTGTACGTCCTGTTGAAGGTCATACTTCAGTGCATCGTGCATATCCCTGTCACAATTCGACCCTGGAAAAACAACAATACCAAATTTCATGAAAGCAAAGTTAGGAAACGGTTTCTGGTTTTTGGTTTCCGGTCTCTGGTTTCTGCCAGGTTTAAACTTTCCTTTATTGAGCTGCGAGCCATGAGCTTCGCGCTTGGAACGTTTGAAAAACTGATCAGGGTCCTGATACATCTGTTATTCAGAAAAGATAATAATTTCAGGAGCACGTAAACCTTCTCACCTGTCGTCTCACGATACACGTTTAACGTTCCTGGCCTCACGGCTGACGCCTCAAAGCTCGCAGCTCGAAGCTTGCTTTCAACTGCCCCATGCTCCTATATAATACTGCTGGAACAAAATATACCCCAGCGTTAAAAAGAAGAGCAGGTTGGCGATCCATTTCGGGGCGTAATAATAGGCGCCAGCATGAAAAGCCGCAAAGGGTGCTGCCACCAGCACCCAGGTATGAAAGGTCTCCGCATTGTTGATATAAGGCACAAAAAGTGAAAGGAAGAGGTAAAGCAGCATAACACTCCAGTTCTTGCGCACCTGTATCAGCATCTTTCTTAAATTAACCTGGATGTGGTACCCGCCAACCAGGAAAGGCACCGTCAATAGCGATGTGCTGATAGCCAGCCAGATCGAGCTTTTTACAGTTGGAATGGACAGGTCGAACTGGGGGAAAAGGCTGGCCAGCGTTAGGTTATCTGAAAGGAAAAGATAGACCGCGTAAAAATAATACGGGGTAAGGCAGCCCATCAGGAAAAGAAAGATCTCGTTTAACCTGAATGGCTTCAGGATCATCAGACCCAGTAATATGCATACAATGAAAAGTGCCGAAGGAAAAAAGATAAATGAGCTGATACCGGCAATCAGTCCAATATTATAGATCCTGCCCCTTGCACTGGCTATGTTGTAAAGCCCGAAGATGAGCGTGAACATGGCAATAACAAAGGTTGCCGCCACCAAAGGCGCCGATAAATAGTTCCATTCAGGCAGAAGAGAGGTAATAAGCAGGTAAGACATGGCCACCAGGTAGTTCTGTTTGGGTGCCATCCTGTATTCATTCATCGTGAAATTCAGCAGCATTGCCTGAATGTAGATCAAGAGATAAGCGATGATTGCTGCCAGTGAAGCGTTGCTGCTGTCAGGAAAAGAGATCCCTGATACCAAAGCACGATAAAGATTTCCATCCTGCGCTGTTGAAACTACCGGTTTTGCATACAGGAACATCGGGATCTTGATCAGCAACCCGAACAATAGTAATATGATGATGTTTCCCGGGGACTTTTGTTTGAACAGGCCTACCACGCGGCAATGCTATTAATTATATTCGATTTTTGCAAAGCAAATATAATTGCGGTGAAAGCACGGGAGGATCATCTGTCGTGCGCTTACCTGTTTAGCATATTTTGGTAAAAACTCGTATCCGCGATCAAGGTTCTTCAAAGTTGGATTGCGGGCCACCTGGCCATCAGGTGATAAAGCAAAATCATTCAGGAGTAAAGCCCGCTTTTCATCAATATTAAAAAGATAATGGATCTGCGTGCCTGTATTCATGATCTGATAGGAGATCTTGTCATCTGATTCATCATCGAATTGTTCCTTGTGAATGACATTGCTCCATTGAAGCTTGCCGGTCTTATCAAAAGATAATACAGTAATGTTATCAGCATGATGCCTTACAGCCTGGTTGCTATTGTAACGGTTACGGTACCACCAGCTGTTATAAAGAGGCGACATGGTCATGTAGTCGTATTGTGTTAAAGGGGATCCGTACAGGTAGCCCCAGCGGTTCCAGGTGCCAAACCTTGAAGTAGTATAATAAGCTTCACTGTTAATAATGAACCCGCCGTCTCTTTTCACGATCACATTGCGCACGAAATAATCATTGAAAGCCATCTTCATATTGGCTTCTCCCCTTGCTTCTTTACGCAGCTCTTCACCGAGGGCTACTGTATTCTGCATCACAGCCTGGCGGCTTGCCTTATCGTAAACATAGAAATAAAACCCGTCGATGTTTCCCCTGCGATCTTTGTAATAAAAAGAAGTAAGGAAGTAACGCTTGTTCACATTATCCACCTTCACATGGGGTTCATCCAGCCAGATCTCTTTATGCGGGACGTCAATAGAAGTGAGCGTATCATCATTGGCACCCTTGAAAAGAAGCGCTGTGGCTTCAATGGATTCGCTGGAAGTGCGGTTGAACTTACAGAAGACAAAATCTCCATCATTGTCAAGACCCCATTCGTCCAGGTAGTCATTTCTTTCATCCATTTCAACGGAAAAGCGGCTTTTCTTTTTCTGGGTCAGTTTATCGTCGAAAAGGATGGTCGTGATCAGGTATCTTGATTTGTTCCGGGAGTTGACTTTAAAAACCATCAGGTGGCTTTTGTCTTCGCTGGAAACCACCGAATAGATCTTGTTATTGGCGGTGAAGCCAATATGGGAAGTGTCGAGGTCCATTACATCCGATACCTTCTTGCCCATGCCATCCACTTTCACTGCCTGGCAATAGACCACATTCCTTCTCTGGTACTGGTAAACCATGTAGCTGAAATCGTTGTAGGGGAAAAAATCCACATTGATGAGCCTGTCATTAGGGATGTAATCATGCTCCACCTTTCCTACCTGCATCATCTCGTTATCGTAAACCGAAATGTAATTGGTGCCACGGGTATTCTTATATATCAGAAAATTGCCTGATACTTTGCCTATGATCTCAAAATCCATGCGGCGGCTGTCATCCTTTTCGGGTTCAGAATAAACGATCTTTTGGGCCAGGGAAGTTTGGGCCCAGCAAACAAGTGCAACCAGGGAAAGGATTCGTAAAACCTTCATATTAAGAATTTCGACGCTTTAAAGTTAATTGTTGTCTGCTTATAAGACGGTTAAAATTGAGTTTGGATGCATATAACGTTATAACAGCCGGGACCGTATGTTTTTATCCAATAAAAACTTTGACATTATTTTTAACGTATACCTTTGCCCACTGCAACATTAAAAGGCACACTGTGAAAATACCTTTAAACAGGGTTTCAGCCGCGGGTCTCGTCGTGGCTTTAGGAATTATATACGGGGATATCGGGACTTCACCACTCTATGTTTTTAATGCAATCATTCTTGGAAGGGTCATTAATGAAGACCTGATCATAGGCAGCTTATCCTGCATCATCTGGACCATTACTCTTCAGACCACCGTTAAATACGTTTTGATGGTTTTGAACGCAGACAACCGGGGTGAAGGCGGAACTTTTGCGCTGTATGCCCTTGTAAGACGGCGAAAACGATGGCTGGTACTGCCAGCCATGATCGGGGGGGCAGCCCTACTGGCGGATGGGATCATCACCCCTCCTATCTCAATTACATCGGCGGTGGAAGGCTTAAGAGAACTACCCACATTTAAAGGAATTGAACATTATATCGTCTGGATCGTACTGACCATCCTTGGGATGTTCTTTTTCCTGCAGCAATTCGGTACCGCTTCCATTGGTAAATTTTTCGGGCCCGTGATGCTGGTCTGGTTCAGCATGCTGGCTGTTCTGGGCCTGGTACATGTATTTGACGAGCCCCGCATTTTCAGGGCGATCAGCCCCGTTTATGCATTTGAGTTTGTCAGCACTTATCCCAACGCCTTATGGCTGCTGGGCGCGGTCTTTTTGTGCACCACAGGTGCGGAAGCGCTTTACAGTGACCTTGGCCACTGCGGCAAAAGCAATATAAGGGCTTCATGGCCTTTTGTTAAGATCTGCCTCCTCCTGAATTATTTTGGCCAGGGCGCTTACCTGCTGTCCAAATACACGGGACTTGAGATCAGCACACAGGTAAAGGCAAGCCAGGGTATCAACGCTTTTTATGACCTGATGCCCCAGTGGTTCATTATTCCGGGCGTTGTCATTGCTACCACTGCGGCCATCATTGCCAGCCAGGCCATGATCTCCGGATCATTCACCCTGATCAGTGAAGCCATGCGTCTGAACCTTTGGCCAAAGCTGAAGATCCGATATCCGTCGGAAGCAAGGGGTCAGCTTTTTATCCCATCCCTCAACCTGATGATGTTCCTGGGTTGCGTAGGGGTGGTTCTTTATTTCCAGACCGCGGAAAGAATGGAAGCTGCTTATGGCCTGGCTATCATTATTACCATGCTGATGACCACCATCCTGTTCTCCAATTTCATGGTCTCCCGAAGGGTTAAGAAGATCTACATCTATATCTTTCTGGTCGTTTACGTGTTGCTGGAAACACTGTTCCTTTTCGCTTTATTGCAAAAGTTCTCGCATGGCGGTTATACCACACTGATCATCGGCGGTGTGATGTTCTTTGTGATGTATGCATGGTTCAAGGCAAGAAAGATCAAGAACCGTTACGTGGAATTTGTAAGGTTGGAGCACTATGTTCCAAAGATCCAGGAATTGAGCAACGACCGTTCAGTCCCCAAATATGCCACGCACCTGGTGTACCTGACCAGCGCAGACAATCCAAAGGAGATCGAGCATAAGATCATCTATTCCATCCTGAACCGAAAGCCGAAGCGGGCCGATATCTATTGGTTTGTGCACGTGGATACACTGGATGATCCTTATACAATGGAATATAAGGTGGACCATATCATTCCCAACGATATCATCCGGGTGGAATTCAGGTTAGGATTCCGGGTTGAGCCGCGCATCAACCTGATGTTCCGGAAAGTGGTGGAAGACCTGGTAGCCAACCGTGAGGTGAACATCACCAGCAGGTATGAAAGCCTGGAACGCAGTAACACAGTGGGCGACTTCTCGTTCATCGTCATGGAAAAGTTTCTCAGCCAGGACAACGACCTGCCGATCATTGAAAGGCTCATCATGAAATTCCATTTCTGGCTGAAAGATGTGAGTCTTTCCGAAGAGCGTGGCTTTGGGCTGGATGTAAGTAATGTAACGGTAGAAAAGTTCCCGCTCATTGTTGCGCCTGTAACGAATTTGAGGTTGAAGAGAATAGAAGAGTAGTTTCTGGTTTATTGTTTCTGGTTTCTGGTTCTTTAGATACAATCTTCTTTTATTGATCATAATTGCGTAAATTTTTAAACCGCAAAGGGCGCAAAGAACGCTAAGAAGCGCAATGGAATACAGGATCACATCTTTGCGCTCCTTTGCGCGGCTTAGCGTTCTTTGCGGTTGCTCTCTTTACGCAGTAGCAAACAGTATAGAATGGATGTGACAAAATAACCAGAAACCATAAACCATAAACCAGAAACCCCTGATGCCTGGAATTGTCTATTATATTGTTGGCGGCATTGTATTTCTTTCACTTGCCGTTTACTTTTTCCAGGACCTTTTTATTTTTAAACCGGAAAGACTTCATGCAGATTTTCAATTCAGGTATGACCTGCCGTTCAGGGAACTGAATTTTGATGTAGCACCGGGAGTAAGGATCAATGGACTGCATTTTTTCCGGGAAAACCCAAAAGGACTACTGCTTTATTTTCATGGCAACTCAAGAAGCATCAAAGGTTGGGCAAAGTATGCCAATGATTTTTTCCGTTATGATCATGACGTGGTGCTTGTTGACTATCGTGGTTTTGGAAAAAGCACCGGCAAGCGTGGTGAACACGATATGCTGAACGATATGCAATTTGTTTATCAAACGCTGGCAGCCCAATACACTGAAGCGCATATCCTTGTTTATGGCCGCAGCCTGGGCAGCGGCTTCGCAACAAAAGTTGCTTCTGATAACCATCCCAGATACCTGATCCTTGACGCTCCTTTTTATAATTTCCGGAAAGTAGTGGAGCGGTTCCTGCCCATGTTACCGCTACGTTTTGTTCTGCGCTACCAACTGCGTACGGACAAATGGATCAGGAAGGTCAGCTGCCCGGTTTATATCCTGCACGGCACAAAGGACTGGCTGATCCCTATCAGGCACAGTGAAGACCTGCAAAAGATCAACCCCCGGAAGATCACGCTGATCCGCATCAATGGAGGAGGGCATAACAACCTTCCCAGGTACCCGGAGTACCATAATTTCCTGAGGGATATATTGAAGTACTAGCGTAAGGCTGAAAGTTCTTTTCAGTTTTTGGTTTATGGTTTATGGTTTATGGTTGTTCAGGTCTGTGAGTGTTGTTTTTCATGCTTCTATAATCTTTAAAATAACCGGTTGGCATTAAACCCTTTGTAAGTTTCAGCAATTCAAACAGTTCCATCTGCAATTCATCCGAGGTTCATTGTTAAGGATCAATTAAATAACAATCTTTATTTAATCTTTACCTGTTCTTTTGTTTCCAATACAGGATAAAGCCTCAAACCATGACTAAATTTTACTTTGTGCTCCTGCTTTCTTCTCTTTACTTGCTGTCCTCATGTAAGTCAGCAAGCAAGGCTTATGAAAAAGGAAACTACGACGACGCTATCGAGATCTCCATTAAAAAACTTCAAAAAGACCCGGACGATTACCAGCTCAGGCAGGTTCTGAAAAATGCGTACAACAATGCCGTGCAGCAGCACGAGGACGAGGTCAGGATTCTTTCAAACAGCAAGAACGAAACAAAGTATGAAAGGATCTTCAATGAATACCTTTCGATGCAACATTTATATACCATGATCCGCCGTTACCCTGTAGCTATTTCCGTGGTGCAGCCTAAGGATTATTCAGAATACGTGGAGACTTACCGGGAAAAAGCCGCGGAAGTGCATATTGAAAAGGCGCAGAAATACCTGGAAGATGATCATCGAGGAAAACTGGCTTACAGGGATGCCTATTTGGAATACAGGGCTGCGCTCAGGTTCAAGCCCAACGATTTTGAACTGAAGCAAAGTGCAGCGGATGCATTGGACAGGGCGCTGACCAAGGTACTGGTAATACCAGTTGACAGCTACAGGAACTACAATGGCTCAGGATCATACCAGCTGAAGAATTTCCAGGACGATATCATGCGCACACTGGCTCATCATATGAACCACGACTTTGTTCGGTTTTACAGCGAATGGGAAGCCAGGAGCAAAAACATTGAACCAGACCAGATCATGGAACTGAATCTTTCAAGAGTACAGATCGGCATGCCTTACGATCAGACCAGCACCCGTGAAGTTTCAAAAGAGGTGGTTGTTAAAGAGATCGTGCACCGTCCCGATTCCATTACCAAGGTATATGGGAAGGTGTATGCAAAGATCACAACAACCAACCGAACACTGTTGTCAGAAGGTGACCTTGTGATCAGCATCCGCGATACAAGAGGGAACCTCATCTGGAACGAACGGTTCACAGGTCAGCACAACTGGGAATCTGAGTTTAAAACATACACAGGTGATGAAAGAGCCCTGAGCGATAGTGATAAATCACAACTGAATAAGCCCATGCCCACAGCTCCTCCTCAGGATGAGGTGATGAACCGGCTGTTCCAGCAAATACAAAATGATCTTTCCTACAGGCTACGGAACTATTACAGCCGGTACTGAAAAAAATAAATTCGTGAATCCCGCTTTTTGGCGGGATTTTTTTTATCCGGTACTTTGACGCCATGAAGTGGCTGAAGCGGAAAAGAATCATTAGAATGGCGCTGACCTTATTCATCATCTACGTATTGGGTGGACTGTTGCTTTACCTTTTCCAGGACCGTTTTATTTTTCATCCTACACCACTTTCAAGAGATCACCGCTTCAGCTTTGATCATCCTTTTAAAGAATTGAACATTGCTGTTGAAGGAAGGAACCTTAACCTGGTGCAATTCCCATCCCAAAAGAAAAAAGGGGTGCTGTTGTATTTTCATGGCAACATGGACAATGTGGAACGGTACGGAAGTGTGGCGCCACTTTTTACGGATTCAGGCTACGAGGTTTGGATGATGGATTACCCTGGCTTTGGAAAAACCACCGGGAGTTTAAATGAAAAAACCGTTTATAGTGATGCCGAACGCATTTATCAAATGGCAATTGAAAAATTTCCCGCTTCGGAGATTGTCATTTATGGAAGGTCATTGGGAACGGGCATCGCTGCCCAACTTGCCGGGGCCCATCCCTGCAAAATGCTCCTCCTGGAGACACCCTACTACAGCATGAAGTCCCTTGCAAGGACTTACTTTCCTATTTATCCTATAGGCCGCCTGGCAAAATATAATTTCTCGGTTCATGATTACCTCGGAAAAGTAACCGCACCCATTTACCTTCTGCATGGAGACAGGGATGAAGTGGTGCCTTATAGCCAGTCGGTCAGATTAAGAAAAGAACACCCCGGCGTGCACCTGGTGACCATCCCAGACGGCCGGCATAATGACCTTGCCGATTATGAAGTGTACCGATCTACGGTGAAGCGGCTGCTGGGAACGTGAGACGTGAGGGTAAAATCGTTTCACGATTTTGTTTCTGGTTTATTGTTTCTGGTTTCTGGTTCTTTAGGTACGGTTATTATTTATTGCTTCTATTGGCGTAGAGAGACATTTACCGCAAAGAGCGCAAAGGGCGCGAAGGCACTCAAAGGAATACACCTGATCTCTTTGCATCACTTTGCACTATTTGCGGTTAATTTGATTTCAAGCTGCCTGCAATCAATATTTCACCTTTCCCCTATCTAGTCTTAAATCATTTATCATCATTCCAACTCACACCTCAATCATCTATAGTCTATCATCTGAACTCCTTCCCGTCCCGCTCTGATTCTTCCGCTCTCACTCTACTTCCACAAGCCTCGTTTCATCATTAGAAACCAGCAGTTCGTAAGTGCCGCCTATTTTCAATGCATAATTCTCCTTTTCATGGCTGACAGGAAATCCATAGCAGACCGGGTAATCATATTCCTTCACCAGATCCTGGATGATCTCGTAAACAGATTGTCCGAAAGGCCGTTCTGTATCTTTTATTTCCGTAAAGCCGCCAATGATCAACCCGGCCAGCTTATCCAGTTTTCCATTGCGTTTCAATTGAAGCAGCATGCGGTCTACATTGTACAGGTACTCTCCAATGTCTTCCAGGAAAAGAATTTTGTGCTTTGTCCTGATATCAGAAGGGGTTCCCACCAGGTGTGCAAGTAAAGTAAGGTTGCCACCAACCAGTTCCGCTTTTACAGAACCTGGATGATTGAATGCATGGCCATCTGCGCGGTAGTCGGCAGGCTTTCCTTCTAATGCATCCCTGAGGGATTGTATAAACGGGTTTGGATCACTGTTATCATTAAAAGCTGCAGCCATCGGAGCATGCAGGGAAGCAATGCCATAGCGCGACTGCAAATGGGAATGCAGCACGGTGATATCACTGAAGCCAACTACCCATTTGGGTGACTTACGGAATTTTTTGAAGCTTAACCTGTCTATGATCCTGCTCAAACCATATCCACCCCGTGCGCATAAAACAGCATGAACTGTTTTGTCATCCAGCATCTGCTGCAGGTCATTCAATCTTTCTTCGTCAGTTCCGGAAAAATAATTAGGGGAAGAACTGTGTGTTGTGGAGCCCATACGCACGTTATAGCCCCAGTCCTGCAGGGCGTTGATGCAAGTTTCCATTTTTTCAAATGGCATAAAACCTGCGGGGGCCACCATTCCAATGGTATCGCCTTTTTTTAAATAGGGAGGGATGATGGTCGTTTTCATTCAACAAAAGTAACCGGGTTTTGCATGATTAAAAGAATTGGATCGAACCCTGGCATGATCCGCGTTCAAAACCAGTTGCTTTTGCCTATGAAAATGATCTTTTTGAAGAGCAGCAGGAATTAAGAAGCTTCTTCCAGATTAACCGCAAAGGGCGCAAAGGATCGCAAAGAGAAGCAAAGAGATCACATGTATTCCTTTGCGCTCCTTTGCGGTTTCTACCTCCATACGCAAATAGAATCAGTAATGAATAACTGCGCTTAAAGAACCATAACTTTTGCCTTATTCATAACGGGAAGGTTTCTTTATGCATCTTTGCTGACTGGCAAGGCAGTTGGGAACCAGGATGAATGACTGTTGCAATATACAGTCTTGATGTCATTTCCGATCTTTGCACCCGCAAGAGCCGGAAGCGCCGATGATGTCCTTGCATTTTAGCCGGGCATTTTGCTGCTGTCCCAGTGTGCGACGCAAGGGACCTTGAATAGAAATAAAACAGCTGATTACAAAAAAATGAAAGAACCGAAAAGATACCTGGTCACTTCAGCCCTGCCCTATGCAAACGGGCAAAAACATATTGGGCACCTGGCAGGGGCTTACATACCTGCTGACATCTATGTGCGCTACCTGAGGGCCCAGAAAAGAGATGTGGTATTTGTATGTGGTTCAGACGAGCATGGAACGGCCATTCCCATCCAGGCGATGAAGGAAGGCACCACGCCCCAGGCCATCATTGACAAGTACCACCAGGTGATGAAACAGAACTTTGATGACCTGTCCATTTCATTTGATGTTTACGACCGCACATCCAACCCCATTCATCATGATACCACCCAGGAATTTTTCACTTACCTGAATGAAAGGGGTCAGCTCGAAATAAAGGAAAGCGAACAATACTTTGACGAAGAAGCACAGACCTTTCTTGCCGACCGTTACATAAAAGGCACCTGCCCCAATTGTGGCTTTAATGGCGCTTATGGAGACCAGTGTGAAAAATGTGGCACTTCTCTTAGTCCCGATGAACTGATCGACCCTGTCAGTACATTAAGCGGAAGGCCGCCGGTTAAAAAGCCCACAAAGCACTGGTATCTTCCGTTAGACAAGCATGAAGGCTGGCTGCGCAACTGGATCCTGAATGAACATCAGAAGGACTGGAAGACCAATGTGCTTGGACAGTGTAAAAGCTGGATCGATGCAGGCCTTCAGCCAAGGGCGGTTACCCGCGATCTTGACTGGGGTGTGAAAGTGCCACTGGAGGAGGCCGAAGGAAAAGTGCTGTATGTATGGTTCGATGCGCCCATTGGATATATTTCCGCCACCAAGCAATGGGCACTGAACCATGGAAAAGACTGGAGGCCTTACTGGCTGGACAAAGAAACCAAACTGGTTCATTTCATCGGAAAGGACAATATTGTTTTTCATTGCATCATCTTCCCGCTGATGCTGAAGCTGCATGATTACATTGTTCCTGAAAATGTGCCGGCCAATGAGTTCATGAACCTGGAAGGCGACAAGATGAGCACCAGCCGTAACTGGAAGCTGGATATGCAGGATTACATTGATGATTTTGTGAAGAAGGAAAACGGTGGACTGCAACTGGTGGATTCCCTGCGTTATTACCTGGCCACCATCCTGCCGGAAACAAAGGACAGCGAATTTACCTGGAAGGGTTTCCAGGATGCAGTGAACAGTGAGCTGGTTGCCGTGTTCGCCAACTTTTTCAACCGAACATTTGTGCTGATGCACAAGCTGACCTCAGGAAAGGTCCCAAAGTTTCATAACGAGGTGGCCCACACGAAGGACAAGGCAATGATAGAAGAGATAAAGTTGTCAAAAGGTCGCATGGAAGTGCTTTTTGAAGAGTATAAATTCCGTGAGGCGCTTTTTGAAGTGATTGACCTGGCGCGAAAGGGCAACCGTTACATGCAGGAAATGGAGCCATGGATCAAGGCCCGTCAAACAAATGCTGAAGGCGTGCCTAATGCCGAAGCACAGGCGTCCATTGACAATACCCTGCACATATGCTTGCAACTTTGCGCCAACCTGGCTATTTACATCAACCCATTCCTTCCGAATACCGCAAGGAAAATGCTGCATATGATGAAGGTGGTGGAGAAAATGCTGGACTGGGAAAATGCAGGTTCTGTCAAACTTCTGAGTGTGGGATATTCATTGCGTCCTCCTGAATTGCTATTCAGGAAAATTGAGGACGCCGAAGTGCAATTCCAGGTAGACAAATTAAAACAGGGATTAGAAAGATCAAAAATGGAACAAAACAAAGCAACTGAAAATACAGCCCCAACACAGCAGGCAGCAGATAACAAGCCTGCAGAAAACAACCTGAAGCCGGAGATCGTCTATGAGGATTTTGGGAAGCTGGACCTGCGCATAGGCACCATTACGGCTGCGGAAAAAGTGGAAAAAGCAGACAAGCTGCTGAAGCTGAAGGTGGACCTTGGCTTTGAGCAAAGGACGATTGTTTCCGGCATCGCACAGCATTTCAGTCCTGAATCCCTGGTGAACAAACAGGTAATCGTGGTGGCCAACCTGGCTCCGCGCAAAATGAGGGGTATTGAAAGCCAGGGCATGATCCTCACCGCCGAACAACCTGATGGTAAGCTGATCCTTGTAAACCCTGACCAGGGAACCGTAAACGGATCGGGAGTAAGGTGAGACGTGAGGCGTGAAGCCTGAGTCTTGAACTACGTTTATGGTTTTTAGTTTATTGTTGTTTCTGGTTTTTATTCTTTAAAAATAGACATACGTTATAGAACTCCATTGCGTAAAAAGTAAACCGCGAACTTTGTCCGAGTATTTGGGTAGGGTCCTGGCTTGGCCTGGACAAGCGCAAAAAAATACAGGTTCAATACTTTGCGCTCTTTTGCGTTTCCTCTGCGTACTTCACGGTTAAATACGCTAGCTGAAATATAGCATGCCCGAGGTTGGTAAGAACTAAAAACTATAAACTTTCTTCTTCCTCAACCGGTTACAAAATAAACCGAGGCGCTGACTAATGTGGTATGAACCTGAACAAACTTGTTGCACTTACCCTGTGCAGCCTTGGATTGGTTGTCTTATCCTGTAAACACGAGATTCCTGAAACGGCACCTGGAGGCGGTACCGGGGGAGGTACTGGTGGTGGCGGTGGCGTGGTTCCTCCTACAGTAACCTGCAGTGCCGATACGGTTTATTTCCAGCAACAGGTCCTTCCGATCTTTATATCCAATTGCGCTATGAGCGGCTGTCATGACAATGCTTCACACCAGGACGGCGTAGTGCTGACCTCCTACCAAAGCATTATGAATACAGGTGATATCGAGCCTGGTGATCCTGATGACAGTGAGGTGTATGAAAAGATCACCGAGCACGATCCTTCTGACCGCATGCCCCCGCCTCCACGTAACCCGCTGACCCAGGCACAGATCAATGCCATTGGCACCTGGATCAGGCAGGGCGCAAGAAATAATTCCTGCCAGGCATCAGCCTGCGATTCGGTAACGGTTACCTACAATAATACCATCAAGCCGATCATCGCCACAAAATGCCAGGGTTGCCACAGCAGTTCCGCACCTGCAGGAGGGTTTGACTTCAGCCAGTATTCGGTATTAAAAAATAAAGCCCTTGATGGAAGGCTCTGGGGTTCGGTGAACCACTTTCCTGGATTTTCGCCTATGCCTAAGAACGGGAATAAACTCTCTACCTGCGAGCTGACGCAGATTCGCAAATGGATCGACGCGGGCGCGCCAAACAATTAATATATGAGAAAAAATTTTTTGATCATCTTCATGGCAGGCAGCCTTATCATCGGCTCGTCTTCCCTGAGCGGTTGCTATTATGATGTAGAAGAAGAATTATATGGATTTTGTGATTCCACCAACGTTACGTATTCGACAACTATTAATAATATCGTGAACAGTTACGGATGCGTGGGTTGCCATAGCGGTGCGGGAGCATCGGGCGGTGTGGTGCTGAATACCTATACAGGTATAAAGTCTAAGGTTACAGATGGAAGACTAATGGGCTCCATCAACCACGTAGCCGGATTTTCTCCAATGCCGCAGGGGGGCGCTAAAATGAGCCAGTGCGACATTAATAAGATACAGGCTTGGGTAGCCGCCGGGGCGCCCAATAATTGACAGGAACTTTAATATTTCATTATGAAACGGAAAATCATCCTGGGTTTACTAATTGTTGCAGTTGTAGGTATTTATATCGGTTATCGTAAATACCATGAAAAAAACGATGACCTGTCTGGTAAAAAGGCCGATGCGAGCTTAAATGCTTCTACACTGATTGCAGCCTTTGCCGCAGATACTGCGTCTGCAAACAGGCAATACATGGATAAAGTGATAGCGGTGGCCGGCAAGGTCACCAAAATAGATGCTGATGGGAACCCCGTGGTCATTTTTTTAGGAGCGGATGGGCAGATGTCTACGGTGAAATGCAGCATGGATTCCACTTATGCAGATGAATACAAAAACATCAGTGAAGGAACACAGGTAAAGCTGAAAGGTATCTGTACCGGCGGCCAAACGGAAGACCTTTTTGGTACGGATGTAACGCTGAAAAGATGCGTGGTCGAGAAATGAACAAACAATTTAATCCTTAATAAAATAAAACACCATGTTGAAAAAGAATCTGATCGCTGTTGCTGGTTTCCTTATGATCACTGGCATTACACAGGCACAGGACAAGTATTTTACAAAGAGCGCTAAAGTTGAATTTTACTCCAAAGCGCCACTGGAAGATATTGAAGCAAAGAATAAGACCGCCGCTGCCATACTGGATACAAAAACCGGGGCACTACAGTTCTCGGTGACCATGAAAGACTTTGAATTTGACAAGAAGCTGATGCAGGAGCACTTCAACGAGAATTATGTTGAGAGTAACAAATATCCGAAAGCTGATTTTAAAGGAACCATTACCAACAATTCCGAGATCAATTACAACAAGCCAGGAACTTATACCGCGAAAGTAAAAGGCAAGATGACCATTCACGGGGTTACAAAAGACGTGGAGACAACAGGCACGATCAAAGTGGAAGGCGGCAAACTGGAAGCTGTTTCTTCATTCAACATCCAGCTGTCTGATTACAAGATCAGCATTCCTTCCATTGTAAAGGACAAGATCTCCAACAACGTTAAAGTAACGGTTGATACCAAACTGGAACCATTCAAAGGTTGATCAATACATGAAACTAAAAACATTCCTACAACTGCTTATTTTTCTGGGCCTGCAGGCGACTGCACACAGCCAGGAAGAAGACATGATGAAATTGCTTGGCGAGGACAAGCCTAAAAAAGAATACGTGTACAACGCATTCAAATCTTCCCGGGTCATCATGTCGCACAGCATGGAAATGCTGCGCCCCGGTGTACTTGATTTCAGGATCCTGCATCGTTTTGGAAATGTTAACAATGGCCTGAAGGAATTCTTCGGGCTGGATGAAGCTTCCATCCGGCTGGGACTTGATTATGCTATCAGCGATGACCTTACCATTGGTGTTGGGCGAAGCAAACACAAAAAAGAGATCGATGGTTTTGTAAAATACCGGATCATCCAGCAGGCCACGGGGCCTCGCTCCCTGCCTTTCTCGCTGGTTGGTGTTGCAGGTACCACCCTTTCCACCATTCCATGGTCCGATCCAACAAGGGAGAATTATTTCTCATCCCGCATGTCGCATTATGGACAGGCAATAATAGGAAGGAAATTCAATGACGGGTTAACGATCCAGATCATGCCAACCCTCCTGCACAGAAACCTGGTGCCAACATCAGCGGATCCGAATGACCTTTATATAGCAGGCATTGGTGGGAGGGTGAAGCTTTCCAAGCGCATGTCGCTGAATGTAGATTACTATTATGTAATTAACCAGAATGAAGCGTTGGGTTTACACAACCCTCTTTCTGTTGGATTGGATATTGAGACCGGCGGCCACGTTTTTCAACTGCATTTTACCAATGCAATGGGGATGAATGAAAGGGCTTTCCTTACTGAAACTACCAATGACTGGCTGAACGGCGACATCCAGTTCGGATTCAATATCTCAAGGGCCTTCCAGATCAGGAAATCACGGAAACAATGATCACGGATCACGGATTGCACAGATTTTTCTGAATGGATTTCGCAGATCAGGGATGTGTCATTTAATAGGGATGTTCCTTATTGCGTAGAAACGATCACAGATACCAGAAGATTGATAGTTGAAGAAATACTTATTTTATTTGGTCCCCGCACTTTGCGGGGATTACTTTTATACAGATTGCAGGGATTCATTCAGGGTACTTACCATGTGTAACTAAGATTGTTGCTGAATTCTGGGTATGAGGAATTTGAAATGTTTTATTCGCTGCTTTTGTATGAAATCAGCATTTTATCCATGTAATCTGTGGAAACCGTGATCAGTAGGACTTGTTTAATAAAGAATGTCAGCATAAGAAATGAATTTTCTATCCTTGAGATCCATTCAGGAAAATCCGTGAAATCCGTGCTTGCATTTGAAAAATGGAATGCTTTTATTTAGGGAGCCATCCATACATGAAAGTCTATTGTATTTTATTATTCCTGACTGCTTCCCCGATATTCTCGTGTAAAGAGAAAGAAATTAGTATGGTTGGTAAATGGAAGATCCAGAAACATACCAGTTATGGCAGGTTCCAGGATAGGGACAGTTCCAATGCTCGCGTGCAACCAAATGTAAAATCCTATAGCTGGGAGGATATGCAGATGGCACTGACGAGTGACCAGGATTCCTCATTTATTCCCGGTCAAACCAGCTGGCTTCAACTGAATGAAGACAGCAGTTATGCCCTGAACGATTACGGCATGCTGGGCATTGCTCCCCAGGGCACTTATTATTATGGCCCTTTAAAAGGCCGATGGTCTATTACAGAAAACACCATCATTTTAAAAAGAAGAGAAGGATTTTCAATCCCTTACAGAGTGCAATTCCTTTCTGAAGATTCCATGGTGCTCGAAGCATATCAAAATCTTCCACTAACCCAACCCGAAAAACTTGTTGAGACGATTCTGGTTAGGTTAAAGGACTGAAGCTGCGGAAGCAATAATCACAAACATGTTCCGTTTTTAATTTACTACCATCCAGCAATTCAAATGCTTTACATGAGAAAAATCATGCTATCATTGTTGTTCACCCTGTCCGCAACACTTACACTTACAGCGCAGGAAGCCAATGTATATTTCGCATTCAACAGCCATATCATCAGGATCAACGACATTGGAAAACTGGATCAATTGGTGGAACAGTATCGTCAGCAGCCCTTCCCCCTCTTGCTGGTTGGACATACAGATACGGTGGGAGGCCAGCATTACAATGATGGCTTATCCGCCAGGCGTGTCAATTCCATCAAGGCCTATCTTCAAAAGAATGGCATCCGCAGCACCGATATTCATACGGAGTACTATGGCGAAGCAAAGGTTGCCGGCCATAACCAATTCTTTAACCGCCGCGTGGAAGTGTTCAGGAACAGAACAACAAAAGCGCCTGTCTTCAAATCTTACGAAGATTTCATAACCCATATCAGTCCGCGAAGTGAAGCATTCGACATACCCTCAAATGAGCCGGTAGACATCGAAGGGAAAAAGGGTACACTTCTTTCAATACCTGCAAATGCCTTTGTATACCGTAACGGCCAGGCTGTTAAAGGCCCGGTCAGGATCGAATTGACGGAATATTATTCCATGCAGGATTTCATCAGCCAGCGTTTGAGTACGATCTCCAACGGCAACGTACTCACATCAGGCGGCATGATCGACCTTAAAGCCAGGCAGGATACCAGTGAGATCTTTTTAAAGGATGGTGCTGAGATCAGTCTTGCTTTTCCAAGGTCCTCCAAAGAAGCTTATTTCACTTTCTATGGAGAACGGCAACCGGATGGCAGAATGAACTGGTTGCTGGATAAAGAACTCTGGGAAAAAAAGCAGCACGATATAGGGGTGATCCCAACAGCTGACGGCAAGGATTTGATCACCACCGATAAAAGAACTGCCGATGCCACCAATAAACTCATCATATTCGACCGCCAGAGCAACAGTTTTAAACAACTGACCCCGGAAGAGAAAAAGGCATTTGACCTGGCCAGGGCAAAAAGAGCAAAAGAACTTGAAGTGCATTACGAGGAACAAAGAAAGATCCTGGCAGCTCAATGGGAATATTATGAATTCCTGAGTACACGCAGACTGGGATTGATCAATTGTGATGAATTCATCCGCGATGCAAAGGTGCTGCATTATTATGTGGCAGTGCAGGATTCAGGCATGCAGCTTATGAATGCCTACCTGCTTTTCAGGGGATCAAGAGCGCTGCTCGAATTGAGAAAATACAAAACCGATCAATTTGAAATCAATGCCCGCCTGCCCATGAATAGAAAAGTAGACCTGCTAGTGACCGCAATGCGCGGTGACAAGCTGTTTGTTTTTTTTGATAAAGTGGAATTGGATGACAAGACAGAGGCCATCACGTTAAAGGAAAGTTCCTTCGTAGAACTTGGAAAGATCTTAAAAGATCAGAATCCTTCGAAGGATGCCCTTCAGTAAACCCAATAATTTAACTTTATATCAAAGATGCCTGGGCATCTCCATGCGTAACTTCCCTATTACCTCCATATCCCTTTTTGCTTATCTTAGCCAAATAGTTGTTTAACTAACTAATTTTTATGAATAAGCGTATCATCAAAAAGGTAGGAGTTTTGGGAAGTGGTGTGATGGGCTCCCGTATTGCCTGTCATTTTGCAGGCATAGGCGTACAGGTGGTCCTGCTGGACATTGTGCCGGCTGAAGCGAAAGACTCGGACAATAAAGCCCTGCGCAACAAGATCGTGAACGATTCCCTGCAGGCAGCCATAAAAAGCAATCCCTCTCCGGTCTACCATAAGGATGCTGTAAAAAAGATCTCCACCGGGAACTTTGATGATAACCTGAAAGATATTGCTACCTGCGACTGGGTGATTGAAGTAGTGGTAGAGCGACTGGACATCAAGCAAGCCCTGTACGAAAAAGTAGAGCAGTTCAGGAAACCCGGTACACTCATCACATCCAATACTTCCGGCATTCCCATTCACCTGCTCAGCAAAGGCAGAAGCGAAGATTTCCGGAAGCATTTCTGCGGAACGCATTTTTTTAATCCTCCCCGTTACCTTAGGTTGCTTGAGATCATTCCAACGCCTGATACCGATCGCGACGTGGTTGATTTCCTGATGAATTATGGTGACCTGTACCTTGGTAAGACCACTGTACTGGCAAAAGACACGCCTGCCTTTATTGCCAACCGTATTGGAGTATATGGAATGATGGCCATCTTCGGTGTCATTGAAAAATTAGGACTGACCATTGATGAAGTGGATGCGCTGACAGGACCGTTGATCGGAAGGCCTAAATCCGCCACTTTCAGAACAGCCGATGTAGTGGGCATTGATACCCTGGTAAAAGTTGCAAAGGGTGTTTATGATAATTGTCCTAACGACGAGCAGCGTGATGTTTTTAAAGTACCTGCATGGCTTGAAAAAGTAGTGGAGAACAAATGGCTTGGTGATAAAACAGGCCAGGGCTTCTTCAAGAAAACAAAAGGAGGGGGAGGTGAAAAAGAGATCCTTACACTGGACCTGAAAACACTGGAATACAAACCAAGACAAAAACCCAAATTCGCTTCGGTTGACGCGGCCAGGCCGGTTGACGACCTGAAGCAAAGATTGAAAATGCTGACCGGTGCCAATGATAAGGCAGGAGAATTCATCAGGCAGTTTCATTACGGGTTATTTTCATACATCTCCAACCGCATTCCCGAGATCAGTGATGAAGTTTACCGCATCGATGACGCCATGATGGCCGGCTTCGGCTGGGAGATCGGCGCATTTGAAAGCTGGGATGTGCTGGGCGTGGAAAAACAGATCCAGCAGATGAAAGCTGCAGGTTACAAGGTAGCTCCCTGGGTAGAAGAAATGGTTGCTGCAGGCAACAAAACATTTTACAAGATCGAAGCCGGCAAGCGCCTGAGTTACGATCCCGCTTCTAAAACATACAAGCCTGTTCCGGGTGGCAATGAATTCATCATCCTTAGCAACTACAAGGAAAAAACTGTCTGGAAGAACAGCAGCTGCCAGGTAGTGGACATAGGTGATGATGTGCTGGGTATTCAATGGAACACCAAGATGAACAGCATTGGCGGTGACGTGCTGAGTGGCATTACAAAGGCTATTGAGCTTGCAGAAAAAAATTACAAAGGACTGGTGATCGCGAATGAAGGGCCCAACTTCAGTGCGGGCGCCAATGTGGGCATGATCTTCATGTTCGCCGTTGAGCAGGAATACGATGAACTGGATTTTGCCATTCGCGCTTTCCAGCAGACCATGATGCGGGTGCGCTATTCTTCTGTGCCGGTAGTAGTGGCTCCGCATGGACTAGCACTGGGCGGCGCCTGCGAAATGAGCCTTCATGCGGACAAATGCTGTGCTGCCGCTGAAACTTATACTGGTTTGGTGGAATTGGGTGTTGGCCTGATCCCCGGTGGTGGCGGTACCAAGGAATTTGTGTTGCGTGCATCGGATGAAATGCATGAAGATGAACCCGAAACAGTAACGCTGAAGTCGCGTTTTTTGAATATCGCAACTGCAAAAGTTGCCACCTCCGCGCAGGAAGCTTTTGACCTGGGCATTTATCGCAAAGGCCTGGATGAAGTAGTGGTAAACCAGCTGCGCCGTATTTCCGAAGCAAAGAAATCCGTGATCGAACTTTCAGACAGTGGATATGTTCAACCTGTGATGCGTAAAGACATTAAAGTTCTTGGCAGATCGGCGCTGGGTGCCTTGTACGCGGGTGTTCATGGAATGGTACGTGCCAATTACGCAACAGAGCATGATGCAACGGTTGCAAAAAAACTGGCTTACGTGATGTGCGGCGGAGACCTGAGCGAGCCTACGCTTGTGAGTGAACAATACCTGCTTGACCTTGAAAAGGAAGCCTTTCTTTCACTTTGCGGAGAAAAGAAAACGCTTGAAAGGATCCAGAGTGTATTGAAAGGCGGCAAGCCCGTTCGCAACTAATGATCTGAATCAGCACAACATTTGCTACCTTCTGGGCGAAATGCTTGGAAGGTATTTTTTTTATCGCCTGCGGCCTTTGCTGGCCATTTCGGTACTCTGGATCATTTTTGGGATCGTTTTCTTCGAAAACCAGGTCAGGTGGGGTAATGATGTTGGCTTTCAAATCAGCCTGCTCCAGTTCGTACTTGCTTTCAGTATCAGCGGGTTCCTGATCCTTGTTGTTCTGAATATTTTTCTAAAACCTGCGCTGCAGCACCTGGCAGTATGGATGGCCATCGGGATCAAGATGATATTAACACTGCTGCTTTTCTTTGTGCTGACGGTCCTGTTCCTGATGTTCTATTACATTCTGGTGTATGAAGGAACGGTACAGGATTACCTGTTCAATAATACCAGGCATATTATATTAACGCGAACCTTCAGGCTGTTCATGATCGACATGGGCATCATGACCTTCCTGTCCATCATCCTTACCGAAGTAGCGGACAAGTATGGCCCCGGGATGTTCTGGAGCATGATCTCTGGTGAATACCACAAGCCAAGGATCGAGAACAGGATCTTTATTTTTCTTGATATCAATGAATCCACCACCATTGCCGAAGAACTGGGCCACGAAAAATATTTCCGGATGCTGCGCCGATTTTTTGCGGACATCACCCTTCCGATTATGCGCAACGACGGCTTGATCTACCAGTATGTTGGCGACGAAGTTGTATTGAGCTGGAAAAACACACCATCGAACAAGATCAAAAGCCTTAAATTCATCAGGAATGCCTTTTACTTAATGGAAAGACGCAGCAATTTTTACAGGAAACAATTTGGTAAAGTGCCAAGGTTCAAAGCCGGAGTCCATTCCGGTGAAGTAACCGCAGGGTTCATAGGTGTAATCAAACGGGAACTGATCTTTTCAGGAGACACGGTAAATACAACTGCAAGGATCCGCAGCATGTGTCATGAGCTGAATGAACAGTTTGTGCTTTCAGCGGATTTCATGTTGGATTTTCACCAGCCTTTCGGCTACAGGATCGAGGAGATCGGCACCATGGAATTAAAAGGCAGGCAGGAACCCACAAAACTTTTTTCGCTGAACTTTGAATAATGGGAGAAGCAGAATTGGACAGGCGCGAAAGGAAGATCACCATCTTCTCACACATAATGATCTATGGATCCGCTGCGTCGGATGATCTGGCCAGGCGCATCAGGGATGAGATCGAAACCATGTGGAACGAGCCCAAAGCGGTGCTGCTGATCCGCGATCTTCCTGTTGCAGTAGAATTCCGCGTTACAGCGGAAACTAAAAATAACATCAGCGAGCTTGAAGTCCTGAGTAATGTGAATCCAAGAAATAATTATTTCCGGGTAGAGGATTTTGTACATGGCAACATCTCTTTTGTTGATGGCCTGGGTTGCAATACCGGATATTTCCTGCTGGAAAATCTTTACGAGGGATCAACAACAGCTGCGCATGAATACGGGCATACACTTGGCCTTGATCATCCACGCTTCCTTGATATCAGGGGCAGGGGTATACCTGGCATCATGTTTCCAAGAGGCACACTGGTTGATCCTGCTTACCAGTATGATTCAAACATTCCTGCCGGTAAAAGAGGAGGAACGATGCATCCAATGTTCAGAAAGGTACTGACTTCAGACATTCAGGATCTTAAATTACATAAGTTGCGCTTTGAACACGACAGGGCGCTGGTTGGCGCTTTCACCAACATCTACCACTGGGACCACCGCATAACCGCTCATGAAGATTTAAGCCTGCCGCCTGTGAGGGGTTGAAAGAAAGCCGTAACTTCTGCATCATTTTCAAAAAAGCCATTATGAATAAAAACTGGTTCCTGCTATTACTGCTTGCAGTAAGCATGGGTGCATCTGCCCAGCCACGACTTCCCAAAAATTATTACTGGAAAAAACTGGACAACGGACTTGAAGTAGTTGTCATTGAGAACAGCCGTGTGCCGCTGGCCACCATCGAGATCGCTGTAAAGAACGGCGCTTATACCGAAGGGCCGGAATACAGCGGCCTGTCACACCTTTTCGAGCACATGTTCTTTAAAGCCAACAGGGATTATCCCGACCAGGAAAAATTCATCAGGCGCACCGAAGAACTGGGTGCTATCTGGAACGGGACCACGGGTACGGAAAGAGTGAACTACTATTTCACTTTTGACAGGGACAGCCTGGAAGCGGGTCTGAACTTCATGAATTCTGCCATGCGTTTTCCCATCTATCGCTCTGAGGATATGGCCAAGGAAAGACCGGTGGTCGATGGAGAATTTCAGCGTGCGGAAAGCGATCCCGGTTTTTTGCTCTGGCAGGAATCACAAAAGAAACTTTGGGGTGATTTGTTCTCCAGGAAGACCGCTATCGGCGACCATGACATCATCAATACAGCAACTCCTGAAAAAATGATGATCATCAAGGACAAATATTACCATCCCAATAATTCGATCCTGGTAATCACAGGAGATGTAAAGCATGAGCAGGCATTTGCACTAGCTGAAAAAGTTTGGGGCGACTGGAAGAAAAGTGATTTCGATCCACACCAGAAATACCCGATCCCTGAATTCAAGCCACTGACAAAACCCGAATATTTCATCAAGGAATCTTCCATTGCCGAAACACCTTATATCATGCTTTACTGGCAGGGACCGGATCACCGTAATGATTCCGCAGGAACGATCGCTGCCGATGTATTCTCAACGGTTCTGGGACTCAACTCCTCCAAATGGCAGCAGGCCCTGGTTGACAAAGGACTGGCATCATATGCAGGCATCAATTATGAAACAAACAAATTTGTAGGACCCATCAGCATTACCGTTATCCCGAACCCTTCCAAATTAAAGGAATGCTACCTGGAAGTAATGAACCAGGTAAATATGTTCAGTCAGCCAGATTACATTACGGATGAACAATTGCAAACCGCAAAAGAAGTATTGCGCAGGAACCAGGTGAGGAGTGCTGAAAAGCCTTCCACCCTATCCATGCAACTGACCTACCAGTGGGCCAGTACTTCACTGGATTATTTCACCGATTATTTGCCTAACATGATGAAGGTGACCAAAAAGGACATGGCGGATTATGTAACGCGTTACATTAAGGACAAACCTTTTGTTGCGGGCATGATCATCCACCCTGACCTGAACAAAAAAATGAACCCATCTGATTATTTTAAAAGTAAAGATTTCTAATACCATGCATATGAAAAAGATCATGTTACAACTGTTTTGTCTGGCGATGCTGCTGCCTTCCGCACTCCTTGCCCAGATGGGTGAAGCATACGAGATGAACCTCAATGGCGTGAAGGTCATTGTGCAGCCAAGCGGCAACGAGATCGTTGAAGTGCGTACCATTTTCAAAGGTGGCGTGCAGAATTATCCTGCTTCAAAAGCTGGTATTGAAAGCCTGGCCATGACCGCCCTGACAGAGTGTGGTACATTGAAAGACACAAAAAATTCTTTTAAAAATAAACTGGACCTGCGCAGCGCCCAGATGGGTGGATTTACAGCCATGGATTTCGCCACCTTCAGGATGAATTGCATCAGAGACGATTTTGATGCTGTGTGGGCGCTGTATGTAGATGCGATGACGGTGCCAAAGTTCGATGCCAAGGAATTCCTGCGTATCCGCCAGGATGCTGTTACAGGTCTGAAGGCAAGCGAATCAAATCCTGACTATGCCATTGACAAGATGGCGAGGCAATTGGCCTTTGCAGGAAAGAATTATTCCAAACAGCCGGATGGCACAGTAGATATTGTAAGTAAACTGACAGCTGCCGAAACAAAGAATTATTACAAATCCATTTTCAATCGCGGCCGCATGGTGATCATCATTGTGGGTGACATTGAAAGGTCGGATCTTGAAGCAAAATTGAAATCGTTTGTTGCAAAGGTCCCTGCAGGTGCTCCGTTTAAGCCAAAAAAAGAATCTTACAAACCAGCAGTCAATACGTTGAAGCCACAGCAAAAAGATCTTGCTACCAATTACATCCAGGGTATCAGCAGCGCGCCGCAGCCGGGCACTAAAGATTACAATGCTTTTGTTCTGGCGATGCGCATTTTCTCCAGCAAGCATTTTGTTGAAGTGCGCAGCAACAATGGTCTTTCCTATGCACCGGGCGCCTGGTTTAGTGGCGGGCTTTCGCCTTATTCAAACATTTATGTGACCACAACAGAACCCAATAAATATGTTGCGGTAGCAAGGCAGCTGATCGAAAAGATCAAAAAGGAAGGATTCTCGGATGCGGAATTAAAGAATGAAAAGAATGGGTACATCACCGAAGTGTATTATCGCCAGGAAACCAATGCTGCACAGGCAAGCGCTCTTGCTTCCAATGAAGTGGTGCATGGCAACTGGAAAAGGGCCAATACCATCAAGGATGAAATGAAGGATGTAACTACCCAGGACCTTAACCGGGTGTTCAGCCAGTACATCAGCAATATTACATGGGCTTACCAGGGTGATCCTAAAAAAGTAGATGCGAAACTGTTCACGCAAACAACGGTGCCGCAGGTGCCAAAAGAAACAAAAACGTTCTGATCTTATTTAGAATATTGAAAGGTGCAGCTTTAAAACCTGCACCTTTTTTATTTGATGTAGAGGGTCAAGCTTCCAATGCGCTTACGGCAGTATCAATGACTGGGTAGGCAAATAAAAAGCCGGTGCCCAGGATGCTTGCCGCACTGGCTGTCACGCTTTTCAATACTTCAATACTCATTTCGCCAAGGACTGCTTTTAATGCAAATTCAGGCACGTTCACAGGAATAAAATGCGACCGTTTTTGCCTGGCGATGGTAAAGACAAGTTCCTTGTTTGTTACAGGTCTTGGTGCAACAGCATTATAAATCCCTGAGAGCTGTTCATTCTTCAGCACATGAATGTAAAGGGCCACAAGGTCGTCGATGTGGATCCAGCTGACGTATTGATTGCCCGGGCCCAGGACAGTTGCAACACCAACCGCCAGTGTTTTTTTAAATTCAGGATAAGCGCCACCATCATTGCTTAATACAATACCTGTTCGAAGGATCGCAAGTCTTTTACCCAGTTTAACAACGGGTGCAATGGAAGCTTCCCACTGCTGGCACGTGTCGCCAAGGAAATCATGAGCAGGAGGATCTGTTTCTTTAAAAGGCAAAAAATTGGGAATGGTTGGATCAGGACCATACCAGCCTGTGGCTGAAGCGCTGACTACAGTTCTGACATGATTGGGTATGGTGGATAATGCATGCACCAGCAGCTCACCGCTCTTGACACGGCTTTCAAGGATCTCCTTTTTCCGGCTGGCTGTCCATCGGCCTTTTCCTACGTTAGCGCCAGCAAGGTGTATGATGTGATCCGCGGTTTCAATTGCCTTTGCATCGATCGTCTTTGCTGCAGGGTCCCAGGTTGCATAACTAATTGGGCCACTACCCTGCTTTTGTCCTCTTGTAAGGATGATCACTGCATATCCATTTGCCACCAGGGCTTTGGAAAGTGCCTTTCCAATCATCCCGGTTCCGCCTGTTATCAATACCGTTTCCATTTGTTATTTGCCTTACATCAATAACAAAGATCAGGAAAGAAAGTTCGTATAGACAAACAGCCTGTTGGTATAATGGAAATTGCAGATATTGGGCTGATGGGCTATCTTCAAACCAGAATTTTCCAACCAAAACAGCGACATGAGCACAGTTCTCTCGATCCAGAATCTTACGAAGTTCTATGGCCCCATCAGGGCATTGAACAATGTTTCCTACGACGTTCCTGAAGGCAGCGTATTTGGTATCCTTGGGCCTAACGGCAGTGGCAAAACAACTATGCTGGGTATCATCATGGATATCCTTAAACCAACAACCGGAAGTTTCCAGTTCTTTGGTAAAGCACCAGATGAAGAAACAAGAAAGAACATCGGCACCCTTTTAGAAACCCCTAACTTTTATCATTACCTCTCAGGTGAGAGAAACCTGAGGATAGCAGCCACCATTAAAAAAAAGGGGCACGACCAGATCGATGAGGTACTTAAAAAAGTAAATCTTTTTGAAAGAAAGAAAAGCAAGTTCAGTACCTATTCATTAGGTATGAAGCAGCGGCTTGCCATTGCTTCCTGCCTGCTTGGCGATCCCAATGTGCTTGTTTTTGATGAACCTACAAATGGTCTTGACCCGGTTGGTATAGCGGAGATCAGGGAACTGATCAAGCGTCTTGCCGGAGAAGGCAAGACCATCATCATGGCCAGCCACATGCTGGATGAAGTTGAAAAAGTGTGTACCCATGTTGCGATCCTGAAAAAAGGAGAGCTGATCACCGCAGGTCACGTGGATGAAGTACTGGTAAATGAAGATATCGTGGAAGTTTGTTCCAATGATCTGACAAGGCTTGAGCAGACCCTGAAGCAAATGAATGGCTATACGCACATCAGGCAGTCGGGATCAACGCTGCAGGTATTTTATCCTGCTGGCACTTCAAAGCCGGAGCAGATCAACCAGTTCTGCTTCAACAATGGTATTGTGCTCAGCCAGCTGCAGATCAGGAAGAAAAGCCTGGAAACAAAGTTCTTCGAACTCACTAATGAAGTACAGGCTCCAACTCAAAAGAAAGGCTGACCTGAAAACCCACATTTAACTCATTATTCAATCCATCATCATGTTGCACTTACTCAAAATAGAATGGCTGAAACTAAAGAACTACAGGACCTTCTGGATCCTTTCGGCCCTTTTCATAATCAGCATTTTCGGCATCAATTACATTGCTTATCAAATCCACCTGGAGATTCAGCGCGAACAGCCAATGACCAAGGCCATCATGGGAGGGCCATTTGATTTTCCAATGGTCTGGCATACCATGAGCTATTTCAGCAGCTTTCTGATGTTCATACCGGGTTTGCTGATGATCATTTCCATCACCAATGAATTCTCTTATAAAACGCATCGCCAGAATGTGATCGATGGACTAAGCAGGACCCAGTTCGTTACTGTAAAAATGGTACTGGCGGTATTGCTTGCACTGGGATGTACCATTACTGTTTTTCTTACAACACTTTTTTTCGGGCTGGCGGCCAGCGAAACACCACTTGACTTTGGCCAGGCCAAGGCCGTACTGTATTATTTTGTACAGGCCTTGAGTTATTCAGGTCTTGCTTTATTGTTCGGGCTTCTCTTTCGCAGGTCAGGTATTGCAATCGGTGTGTTCTTTCTTTACCAGCTGATCCTGGACGAATTACTGGCCGCATTGCTGAAAAGATATGTTGGCAAGATTGGTTATTTCATGCCGCTTGAAACCAATGACGTGCTGATCCCTGCGCCATTCGGAAATAACATTGCGCAGCGCTATTTGAACAGGCCTGATGTAACTGCATTACTGATCGGAGCAGCCGCTTACCTTTTGTTGTACTTCTTCCTTTCAAAAAGAAAATTTGAAACGGCGGATCTCTAATTCCGTTTATGGTACTTTAACCGCAAATAACGCAAAGGATCGCAAAGGAAAACAGTTCTAAACCTTGCGACCCTTTGCGTTTAACTACGCGGGTTGATACCCTAAAGTCCCCGCCCCAATAGAAGTTATTTTTAATATACTTAAAATCAACACTTTATAATTAAATAACAAATAGGTGTTTACCGGTATTGATTTCCTGCTCCTGAAACACGATATTGGGAGCGTAACCAATATCCAATCCTGTGAAACTGATCATCCTGTTTCTCTTTTGCGGCTCCATGCATGCCGCCGCCCAGTTGTCCGCCCCGGCCGGACCAACAGTGGATGAACAACAGTTCCTTTCTGCATTAAACAAACTGGCCTATTCCACCAAACTACATCACTGGTCTTTCAATGAACCTTTGCTGGTAGACAGCGGCTTTCATTTTACCGGAGATTCTATTACAGTCACGCTGAAGCATACACATAACAATTCCTTTTATCGCATACGCTATACTGCTCCTGTGCATCAACTGAAGGCAGTGGTATATGATCTTTACCTGATACTGGAATTCAAGGGAGAGGTAGTGAGTATATATGAGCAGACGAGTGAAGCGGGTCACTGGACCTTCGTGGAGTACCGTGACCTGCTGCACATTGGTATTGTTAATATGGAAGCCAGGGAAGAAAGAAAGATGAGGGAAGGAATTGAAAAAGCATGGGGCAGGTTAAGCATGCAGAATGGATCAAACAGGACTGCTTCAGCAAAATAAAGACGCATCATCATCCAGATATTAATTCCTATGAATACCCAAGAAGTGCTACAGGCGGATAACAGAAATAAGGCGGAGTTGCAACTGGATACTCAGGAATCCATCAAGTTGCAGGTAGTACCCATGCTGCCCGTATTCCAAAGCCTTTACAATGGTGAGATCCCATTCAGCATTGAGTACATTCAATGTACCAACGAAGACAGCTTTCCATTTTGGAAAGAGGCACTGTCTGAACCACCGTTATCAGAATTTGGTTTTATATCCACACAGATCAAAAAAGGAAGGACACATTATATACATGAAGAATTGCTGGAACGCTATCCAACGGTCTACCCGCTTGTTTACATACCTGCGTTGAGTTACCGCAAGAACAAGACCAATGCTGCACCTTCCATTGTAGTGGATGAAGCATTAAGTGCTTTGAAGATCTCCGGAGGATCGGCGTTTGTTTTTTACAATTGTTATTCTCCTGTGATCAAGATGACAGTTGAAAACATCACTATTCATGCGGATATGCTGTTACAGTTCCCCGAAAATGTATGCATCCTTGCAGAAGACTTCAGCTGGCTGATCTTCAGGTCAAGAGAAAACGAGTGGAGCTGGGGATATAAAAATGTGAATTCAGATCTTTACACGCTTGGCCAGCAGGTAACTTACATTCACCAGGCTTCAGCAACATCTTACCAGCTGAAAAAGATCTTTGCCGCTATTGCACCCAGGATGGAAGCCACGTTCTCTAAAGAAGAATTTGATGCCACGCTGGATCATTTCTTCACCTCAGGTGCAGACATATTTAAATACATCTTCCGTGGCAAGGAAACATGGGTGGAGGTGTTCTTCGAAAAAGAGGAAAGCTATTTCATCTGGTGCTTCAACACGTTCAACCGCGACATCGTTCCGCAATGGAAGGAGTATTTCAAGGGGTTTGAGATTGATTAGGGAGGCTTTTGGCTGGTAGCTGATGGCTTAGAGCTGCGAGCTACGAGCTGCGAGCCTTGAGCTTTGAGTCTTTAGGAATTGCAATGATTTTATTTTGTTTTCAATTGAATGAAAATTCAAGGTGCGGGACTTTATTCGGAAAAAGCCCACAGCTCGTGGTCACAGCTCATAGCTCAAGGCTGTCCTTTAACCCCAAAGAAACGCCAAGGAAACCCATCCGTGTACTCCGTGCCATCCGTGATCTGAATTCCTACGAGTAAAAAGAATCCGGGAATAAATAAAAATCTCCGATCCACGAAATCCATTCAGAAAAATCCGTGCAATCCGTGATAAAAATAACCCCCACCGTAAACGGTGGGGGAACAACTAAAAACACAAGCCTTAATAATTTCCCTTGTATGAACATACAGGAGGATATGGCTTTTTGAACGAAGTTTCTCCGATTTGGGAGTATGGATCAATCCGGTTTCTTACCTTCTAAAAAAGTATTGATGGTACTGATCTGCGCGCCGTTACGGCCGTCATCTTTTACCGAGTAATTGCTGTAGAAATTTTCAACAGAGGAAGTCGTGTTGTATAATTCCATGTTGCGGCGGATATATGCCGGTACATTCTCAAACTCATTGTTAGGATCGGCCGCGTTTAGGTTAAACGACAGATTACGTAACTTCTGAAGTCGTTCGGCTGCCCTTCTTTTATCTCCGGCCTCGTCCTGCATCGCAGGGTCCTCTGGCGCGAAGTCTTTTAAAGGTGTCTGAGTCTGATTTGCCGCTGGCACATCCGCCGCTGGAATGTCATTCCTGATTACCAATTGCATGTCGATGGATTCCAGATCCTCAACTTTTGCCATAGGTGTGGGAACCGGTTCTTCTGCAGGCTTTGAAGTGGAAACTTCAGGCTTGGACTCTGCGTAAATATTGGATGGTCTTGAAAGATAACCACCCGACGCTGCAGACGGCGAGGTAGTGTCTTGATTATCCTTGCGTGCATTTGCACCTGGATTGGTGTTGGTATTACCGGCCAGGATAGACTGGCGCAGTTCATCGAAACGGCTGTCGAGCCATTTCTTTTTCTTTTCCAGCTCTCTTTTTTCTTCTTCCGCTTCAGCTACTTCATCCTTTACTTTCAGCTGAAGGTGAACGGGTCCTTCCTTTTCTTCTTCGGGTTCAAGCTTCACTTCTTCAAAAAGCACCGGGCCTAAATGTAAAGCAATTTGATCATCCTTCTTTTCTGCCTTTGGCATTTCTGGATAACTTTCCTCAACCAGTTTAGGTGCAAGTACATCCTCTATAACAGGTGGTGTGGTGGCTTTAGGCTTTGGGCTTGGCTGCTCTCCTAAAGTCATGACGATCTTTTCTTCTTTTTTAGGTTCTGCCACCGGTTGCTGCCTTGAAACTTCACGTTTGGTAAATGGATCCTTATGCTCAAAACCTGTAGCAATAAGTGTAATCCCCAGGTGACTGCCAAGGGTATTATCGTATCCAAGTCCAAGGATCACATCAGTGTTCTCTCCGGCCTGGCTAAGCAGGTGGTTCTGTATGACCTCCACTTCGTCCATGGTGAATTCATGTTCACCTTCGGAAGAATTGATGTTGATCAGGATCCATTTAGCGCCACGGATGTCGTTATCATTCAGCAATGGAGAGCTCAGTGCTTCTTCAATTGCTTTCTGTGCACGGTCTTCACCATCACAGGCTGCATTACCAAGGATGGCAACACCGCCATTTTTCATAACTGTGCATACATCGGCAAAGTCAACGTTGATCTGGCCGGTGCTGTTAATGACATCGGTGATACATTTTGCAGCAGTTGCCAGAACATTATCCGCTTTAGCGAAAGCATCACGCATTTTCAGGTTACCAAACTGGTGACGCAGTTTGTCGTTAGAGATTACCAGTAAGGTATCGACATACTGCTTCAGGTTCTTGATGCCTTCTTCAGCCTGTAACTGGCGCTTTCTTCCTTCATAGGAAAAAGGTGTGGTTACAATGCCTACGGTCAGGATGCCCAGGTCTTTGCAGATCTTGGAAATAATAGGCGCACCACCGGTGCCAGTTCCACCACCCATGCCTGCTGTTACAAAGGCCATCTTGGTATTCACCTCAAGGATCCGCTTGATTTCTTCCAGCGATTCTTCTGTTGCCTGCCTGCCAATCTCAGGATTTGCACCTGCACCCAATCCCTGTGTCAGGTGTGGTCCAAGCTGCACCCTGTTGGGTACATTGCTTTGCGCGATGGCCTGGGCATCAGTATTACAGATAATAAAATTGACACCTTCAATATTCTGGCTGTACATGTGATTGACCGCGTTGCTTCCGCCGCCGCCGATGCCGATCACTTTTATGATTGAGGACTTTTCCTTTGGTAGATCAAAGTGGATCATAAGAATTTGGTTTGTGCATTCAACAGAATGCCGTTAATATTTTTGTAATGGATATTGATTGTTATAGCCTGTGATCTTCTTCTTCCTTGAACATTTCGATCAGGCTGGTCTTGAACTTGCCCCAGAAATTCGACATACCTCTCTTGCGTTCACGTGTCATTACAGGACCTTCTTCAATTTCAACTTCTTCCTGTACGCTTCTGAGTCCATCGGGAATTTCCACTTTTCTGAAAGTGCTTTCGAACAGCTTGCGCTTGTGCTCGTAATCATCATATCCTTTCAGGATCAGTCCAAGACAGGTAGCATACGTAGGCTTTGCCAGTTCCTCAATGTGCCCGGGTGCAAGGTGCTCTGTTGGCAACCCGATCCTTGCATTTAAGCCGGTTGCATATTCCGTCAGCTGGATCAGGTGCTTTAATTGTGAACCGCCACCGGTAAGGATGATGCCGCCATTAAGCATTTTGCTGTCCAGGCCAACCTGCTTCAGGTGATAGGTAACAAAATCAAGGATCTCGCTCATGCGCGCCTGGATGATGTTGGCCAGGTTCTTAACGCTGATCTCTTTTGCAGGCATTCCGCGAAGACCAGGAATGGTGATGTAGGCATTGGCCTTTGCTTCGTTTGACAATGCGCTGCCGAACTGAACTTTCATTTGTTCTGCCTGCGTTTTCAATACACCAAGGCCTGTTTTGATATCATTTGTGATGTTCTCACCAGCGAAAGGAATGACCGCTGTGTGCTTCAGGATGCCTTCATAAAATACTGCCAGGTCCGTTGTACCGCCGCCGATATCAACAATCGCCACGCCCGCTTCCACATCTTCCTGCGCCATTACAGCGGCGGAAGAAGCAAGGGGTTGCAGCACCAGGTCTTTTGTGATCAGGCCTGATTTCTCAACCGAACGGTTGATGTTGCGGATGGCATTCTTGTCACCTGTGATGATGTGAAAGTTGGCTCCAACTTTCACACCGCCATAACCAATGGGATCGGAGATATTCTGAAAATTGTCTACCGTATATTCCTGAGGGATCACATCAATGATCTGGTCACCTGCAGGTATATAAGTTTTGTATTGATCGGAGATCAATTGGTCGATCTCTTTTTGGGAGATCTCGTTGTCTGTATCATGGCGGACAATATCGCCGCGTGTCTGAAGGCTTTTGATGTGGTGACCAGCAATACCTACGTAAACTTCGTTCACTTCCAGGTTCGGGTTGGAAGCGTAGCAGTTCTCCAGCGCGGTCTTGATGGCCTTGATGGTTTCATCGATGTTCAGCACCTGGCCGTGTTTGACCCCGTTCGAGTTGGCTCGCCCAAAGCCCAGGATCTCCAGCTTGCCGAAGTCGTTCTTCCTTCCTGCAATCACCGCGATCTTGGTGGTTCCAATGTCAAGCCCCACAATGATTGGTTGCTCGTTGTTCATGTTGTATGTTGTTTTTAGTTGTTGTTAAACAGATTTCACAATTCACGGATGCATGTTGCCATGCAGCCTCAGTGTCACGATCTTCAAAACTGTTTTGGTTCCGCCAGGCCATCGGCGCCCGGGGCTTCAAGGGGGTTGGATTTATTTGACAGAAATGACCAGCGGAATTTGCGGATCGTGTAACAACAACGAAAGCGCAAATCAACGGATCATCCGGTCAACTCTAATTTCTTTTCGTCATAATGGCCTTAGGCCTCGGTCTCTCTTTCTTTTCTCTCTTTGGTTTTTCTACGGACTTTGATTTAGCAGGCCATTTCTTAGGTTCGGATATTGCCTTTACCGGTTGGGGCAAAGAGGTTGTGGTAGCACGCGCTTCATTTGTTTGCGTTGATGAAATGCTGGCTGAATCACGTGCAGGAGCAGGCAGCTGGTTCACCAGTTCTGTCTCCATGCTTTTATTTAAAAGCTCTTCTATATTTTTCTGTAATTGAATCGAATCAACCGGTGATGCAGTACCTCTGTGCACACCAATCACCTGCCCTTCGAACCTTGCATCCAGCACAGCGTATTTATCAAAGCCGGTCTTGCTTAGTACCTGGCGGTAGAACACCTTAAGGTTATGCAGTTTGTCACCGATCTTTTCAGTGGAGCCTATACGAATCACATGATTACCGATCACAGGAATGATCTCGAACCTGCGTTCAGGCGTAATGTCGATCTGCCCCACCTGCGCATTCCAGAATGGGTCCTGGTAAATATAGGTGGCTATGGCTTTTACTTCTTTTAACAAAAAGCTGTCTGCTTTGGAATATCTTTTTGCATTGGTGAAATTGGTCACTACCGGCACCCTTGCGGTCAGCTTCTCCAGCAAAGGCATACGTGTGCCTGCGCTGTCAAGATAAAAGGAAGTGCCTGCTGTAGTAAAGATCCTTGCGATCGGTTCCCGCTCAGAGACCGTTACATGCAATACATCACTATTGTCAAAATATAATTCAGCATCATGGATCCAGGCGCTGCCTTCCAGGACGTCTTCCAGTTTTGCCAGGTTGATGGCAGTGATCGGCCTGTTCACTAACCTGCCGCCGATAGCACGTTCCAATTTTACCAGGATATCGCCTTCTTCAATGTACACATGGTCGCCTGTACCCCTGATGCCGATTACTACTTTCTTGCAATGCGGTGTCCGCTTGCGGCTATTGGCTGCGATCAGCAGTGTGGTCATGCCCCCGATGACGATCGTCCAGGCTGCCAGGACCAGAATTTTCTTTATGGTGCGTTGCTTATTCACGATGCTTGTTCTAACATTTTTTTTACGGGTTCTACCAGTGCGTCAATATCACCGGCGCCAGCCATCACGATCACTTCTCCGAATTCCTTATCCAAGTGGCTGCAATGCTTTCGCATCCAATCCGGGAAATTTTCTTTAGCCACAAGCTGCTTATCACTTTTTTCCATTCTGTCCAGCACCATTTCACTGCTCACCCCTTCAATTGGCAACTCTCTTGCAGGATAAATGGGTAGCAGCACCACACGGTCAGCAATGGATAAAGCCTTAGCAAAGCCATCGGCAAAATCCCGGGTCCTTGTGAACAGGTGCGGCTGGAAAATGATGGTCACGATCCTTTGCGGAAAAAGGCTGCGCACTGAATTCAGCAGCGCTTTCAATTCTTCGGGATGGTGTGCATAGTCATCGATCAGCACAGGTTGGAGATGCGTACCTGTCACCTTCTTTTCCGGCGGAATGATGTATTCAAACCGTCTTTTCACACCTTTAAAAGCAGCAACCGCTTCACGGATCTTTTCGCCATCAATATCCAGTTCGTGCGCCACTGCTATGGCCGCCACAACATTCTCCACGTTGTGCATGCCGCCTATCTTCAATTCAACTCCTGGCAGCACGGTATCTTCCAGGTGTACGTCAAACTGGTATCCGCCTTCTTCAATTTTGATGTTGGCAGCGAAAACATTTGCGGATTCATTCTGAAGACTGTACGTGATCTTATTCCCTGTTTTGATCTCTTTTACTTTTGTCAGACCAAACCTGGTGATCAGGGTACCATTTGCCTTTACCTTATTGCCAAATCCAACAAAAGCATCCTGCATGGAAGCTTCATCTCCATATATATCCAGGTGGTCGGCGTCCATGGCCGTGATGACCGCTATGTCGGGGCTTAATTTTAAAAAGCTCCTGTCGTATTCATCTGCCTCAATTACACAGACATCAGGCCTTGTGCTCCAGAAGTTGCTGTTATAATTCACCGAGATCCCACCAAGAAAAGCTGTACTTCCAAAACCGGTGTGGCGCAGGATGTGTGCAACCATGGTTGATACGGTTGTCTTTCCATGGGTACCGGCAATGCAGATGTTGAATGAGCTACCGCTGATGGCCTGCAACACATCACTTCTTTTCACAACCCGGTAACCGTTGGACTGGTAAAAGACCAGTTCAGCATGCTCTTTTGGAATGGCGGGCGTATACACTACAAGATCCACTTCCTTCGGGATGACATCCGTGTCTTCCTGATAATGGACCTTCATGCCTTCAGATTCAAGTTCTTTTGTCAGCGCCGTGGCAGTACGGTCGTATCCGCTGACCACAATGCCCCTTTTCATGAAATACCTGGCAATGGCGCTCATACCAATGCCACCGATGCCTACGAAATAAACATTCCGAACCCCTTCAAGGGTGGTAAGTGGTGTAGCCTGTATGTTTTGTCCGCCTGTCATGCTTTCATTCAATCATATTATAGATCGTTGACGCTATCACGTCATCTGCGTTCACTACCGCGTAATGCGCAATATTATTTTTGAGTTCTGATTGCTTTTCTTCATCCTTTGCCAGCGCAATGATGGCAGGCACCGCTTCCTTCACCGCATCACTATCCTTTACCATCATTGCCGCGTTCTTTTGTACCAGGTTCATCGCATTCACGGTCTGGTGGTCTTCTGCCGCGAAGGGATAGGGTACAAACAAAACAGGCTTTTTCACAACACACAATTCAGCGATGGCCATTGCGCCTGCCCGTGAGATCACAAGATCTGCGGCGGCATATGCCTGCTCCATTTGCGTGATAAAATCATTTACATATATCCCCTCTTTACCGCCTGCCTGCTCTTTTGCCGTACTTACATAAGGCTTTCCCGTCTGCCAGATCAGTTGAAGTCCGGCTTTCAGAATATCATCCAGTCCTACGCCTATGGCTTCATTGATTGACTTTGCCCCAAGGCTGCCGCCAACAACAAGCAAGGTCTTTTTACCAGGATCCAATCCAAACGTTCTCAAAGCTGCCTCCCTTGACACCATTGCAGTTTTTACAATGGCCGGACGAACAGGGTTGCCGGTGATCTTTATTTTTTCAGCAGGAAAGAATTTTTCCATTCCATCGGTCGCTACAAAAACACCCGTTGCATTTTTCCCAAGCATGATGTTTGACTTTCCTGCAAAGGAGTTTGATTCATGAATGAAGGTGGGTATACCCTTTGCCTGAGCGTAACGCAAAACCGGAAAAGAAGAATAACCGCCAACACCCACTACCGCATCTGGTTTAAAACTTTTGATGATGTCCCTTACCTGCAAAAAGCTTTTAATAAGCTTGAAAGGCAGGCCGATATTTTTGATCAAAGAGCTCCTGTTGAAACCAGCTATGTCCAACCCTTCTATCTTATATCCTGCCTGCGGCACTTTTTCCATTTCCATTTTTCCCTTAGCGCCAACAAAAAGAACCTCAGTTGCAGGTGCCAGTTTCTTCAGCGCATTGGCAATGGCGATGGCAGGAAAAATATGACCTCCTGTTCCTCCACCGGCCATGATGATGCGTCCGCCTTTTACAGTTGGATCCTTCTTTACCTGGTCATATGTATCCTTTTCCACCATGTATGATCAGTTCTTTTCTTCCTCCTCATCATACGCTTCTTCAGCCGCTTCTGCTGCAACTGGTACACGTGCCCCTTCCAGCTGCTCTACGTTCCTTGCAACACTCAGGATGATGCCGATCGACAGGCAGGTAAACAGGAAACTGCTTCCTCCCATACTTACCAGCGGCAAAGTCACCCCGGTTACAGGAAACAGGTTCACATTCACGGCCATGTTGGCCAATGCCTGCAGGACAAGGGTGAATGAAAGGCCCAGTGCCAGGAAAGCGCCAAAAGCATAAGGACATTTCTTGAACAACCTGATGCTGCGGAAAAGAAAGACCAGGTAAATGAATATCATGAAAGCGCCACCGATCAATCCATATTCCTCAATGATGGTCGCATAAATAGAATCTGAATAAGGATGCGGCATAAAGTTGCGCTGCTCGCTGTTGCCTGGCCCTACACCCAGAAGACCGCCGTTTGCAATCGCGATCTTCATCTGGTTCACGTGGTAAGTGCTTTGGTGATCTTCGTCCTTATTGCCATACATGAATCCTTCCACACGGCTTACCCATGTTTCAACACGGTTGAATACCCGGGAAGAAGATTTTGTTTCTGCTGTTGTGTTATCAGATGATTTGTGTTTGACGATCGCCGCCATGATCAGGAAAATGACAGGTATCGCGGCAATGGTGATCACCATCAGTAAATGTTTTGAGGAAACCCTGCCAATAAATAAAAGCAGCAGGCAGCTTGCGCCAAGCAGCAACGCAGTGGAAAGGTTGGCAGGTGCAATCAGCATGATGGTCAGTGCAACCGGAAAGATCACCGGAAGAAATCCTTTTTTAAAATCTTTGATCTTATTCTGCTTCCGGCTCAGCAGGCGGGCAAGGAACATAAAAAGAGAAAGTTTTGCAAGGTCGGAGGTTTGCATCGTCATGTTGATGATGGGAAGCCGGATCCAGCGGCTGCCTTCATTCAGCGTGACGCCAAAAAATAATGTATAGATCAGGAGCGGTATGGAAAGCAGGAACATGATCTTGGCGATCCTGGAATAGATGGTATAGTTAACGCGGTGCGCAAAATAGATCACCAGCAGGCCAATAACAATGAAGGCAACCTGCTTGAACAGGTACACTTCCGTATTGCCTTTGTACATTTTATAGGCAAGCGACCCGGTAGCACTGTAAACCACCAGCAGGGACATTAAAGCAAGCAACACCACCATGCCCCATATCACTTTATCCCCGCTGGTTTTGCCAAGGATCTGGGAGCCCTTGATATTATTGGCAAGGTCACTGAACTTGATGTCCGCGGTCTGGCTCATAGGTTTTTAACAGCTTGTTTGAATTGGATTCCCCTGTCCTCGTAATTTTTAAACAGGTCGAAGGAAGCACAGGCGGGACTCAACAGAACCACATCTCCTGGCACACTCAACTGGAAAGAGGTCACTACTGCATCTTCAGCACTACCTGTATCAACCATACGCACAACGCCGTCAAAAGCTTCGTGGATCTTCTGGTTGTCAACACCCATGCATACTATGGCTTTTACCTTTTCTTTGACCAGGTCAAGGATCAGCTGGTAATCGTTGCCTTTGTCAATTCCTCCAAGGATCAACACGGTAGGCTTGGTCATGCTTTCCAGTGCGAACCATGTTGAGTTCACATTGGTGGCCTTGCTGTCGTTAATGAACTCCACGCCCCTCACGGTTGCCACGGTTTCCATACGGTGCTCAAGGTTCTCGAAGGTTTGAACAGCTTCGCGGATCTTGTTCTTGCGTATATCCATCGTAGCACCTGCCACAGATGCTGCCATAGTATTGTATTGATTGTGTTTCCCTTTTAATGCAAAATCATAAATGCTCATGCTTTGCTGCTCAGAGCCTGCATTCACATTCATTTCATTGTTCTTGATGTAACCGCCCTTGTCAACTTTCTGCTTCATACTGATCGGTAATTGAATTGATTTAATCTTATTTTCTTTTAAGTAACCTGTGATCACTTCATCATCAAGATTGAAAATGAAGTGATCGCTTGAAGTCTGGTTCATCGTAATGCGGAACTTGCTTGCAACATATTTCTCGAATTTATATTCGTACCGGTCCAGGTGATCTTCGGTGATATTGAGCAGCACCGCCACATCAGGCCTGAAGGTTACGATATCATCCAGCTGGAACGAACTGATCTCCGCCACATACAATGCCTTTGGATCTTCTGCCACCTGCCTGGCAAATGAATACCCGATATTGCCCACCAGGGCGCAATCAAGACCCGCGTGCATGCAGATATGGTAGATCAGCGAAGTGGTGGTTGACTTGCCGTTGCTTCCGGTAATGGCAATGATCTTGCTGTCACCTTTGTACCGGTAAGCCAATTCTATTTCACTGATGACCGGCACGCCTTTGCTTCTAAGTTTTTTTACCCATTCATTCTTTTCGGGAATGCCGGGGCTTTTCACCACTTCATCTGCGGACAGCAGCCTTTCATCAATGCCGCCTTCCATGAATTCGATCCCTGCGGCCTGCAGTTCCTTACGATAACCATCTTTCAAAGAACTTTCATCCATCAGCAGCACGTCGTGGCCTTTCAGTTTGGCAAGTAATGCCGCGCCAACGCCGCTTTCGCCGCCGCCCATTATGACCATGCGCTTTTTCATCGTTTTACACGTACGGGATTAAGGTTCTTCATGAGCATTACATTTGCCGCACCACAAAATCTTTAGGGATGGTATCGGCTTTTCATAGTCCTCTTTAGGTGGTTTTTCAACAATTCCTTTCTAAAAAATTTCTTACCTAAGCTTCAGCGTCACAATCGACAGTACAACACAGAGTATGGTAACGATCCAAAACCGGGTTACGATCTTGGCTTCGTGGTATCCTTTCTTCTGGTAATGATGGTGCAGGGGACTCATTAAAAGGATCCTTCTGCCCGTTCCATATTTTCTTTTCGTGTATTTGAAATAACCAACCTGCATCATCACGCTAAGGTTCTCCACAAGGAACACCCCGCATATGATTGGTATCAACAACTCTTTGTGAACAATAATGGCAATAGCGCCGATCAAACCGCCAAGCGTAAGGCTTCCGGTATCACCCATGAAAACCTGAGCGGGATAGGAATTGTACCAGAGAAAGCCTACGCAGCCCCCGATCATGGCACCGATAAAAATGGACAGCTCGGCCAGGTTGGGTATGTACATGATATTAAGGTAATCGGCAAACAACAGGCTGCCGCTGGCATACGCGAATATGCCAAGGCAGACACTGATGATTGCCGATGTACCTGTAGCTAAACCATCGAGACCGTCCGTAATATTGGAACCGTTAGATACGGCTGTAATAATGAAGATGACTATGAGTATGTAAAGGATCCAGGTGTAATCGCGCCAGCTTGCAGGCAACAGGGTGGCGTAATTGAATTCATGGCCTTTTACAAATGGAATGGTGGTGACAAATGATTTTGCCGGAACAAAATATTTGGTCTTGCCATTGAATGTTTTTGTGATCACCGTATCTGCGCTAGTGACGGCTGTATTAGGATTGCCCTGGTACTCCCTCCAGATCTTTACATTAGGGTTGAAATAAAGTGTTGCGCCAACGATAATACCCAGCATCACTTGCCCAAATACCTTAAAGGCACCTGCCAGACCGTCGCTGTCGCTTTTTTTGTAAGCAACGCCCTGTTCCTTTGCCCTTTTCTTTGATCGAAGTTTCAGGTAGTCATCAATGAAACCGATAACACCCAGCCAGATCGTGCTGACGATCATCAGGCGTACGTAAACTTTTGTCAGGTCGGCAAGCAGCAGCGTTGGAACAAGGATCGCAAGGATGATGATGATACCACCCATAGTAGGCGTTCCTTTTTTCTGTTGCTCTCCCTGCAGTCCAAGGTCCCTTACCGATTCCCCGATCTGCTTCCTGTTCAGGATATTGATCACCTTCTTTCCGAAGAAAGTGGAGATCAACAGCGCCAGGAGCACAGCCATCAATACCCGAAATGTAATGAACTGGAACAGCCCCACACCTGGAAACTGTATCCCTTCACTTCTTAACCATTCGAATAGATGATATAGCATGTTCCTTCTTTCTGTTTTTTATTTTCCTAACAGTTCAAACATTTCTCTCAATACTTCCTTATCGTCAAAATGATGTTTCACCCCTTTGATCTCCTGGTACTTCTCATGCCCTTTTCCAGCGATAAGTACAATGTCTTCAGGCTTGGCCATGCTTACAGCCATTTTAATGGCCTGCTTGCGATCGGGTATGGAAACAAATTTTCTTTTTGCCGCACTGTTCAGTGATGTTTCCATATCTGCAAGGATGGCCATCGGGTCTTCGCTTCGTGGATTGTCCGAAGTGAAGATCACCCTGTCGCTGTGCTCACATGCCACCTCGCCCATGATGGGACGCTTGGTCTTGTCGCGGTCACCCCCACATCCTACCACCGTGATCAGCTGCTCGTGCCCCTTTTTTAATTTTTTGATCGTCCCCAGTACATTAACAAGTGCATCGGGTGTGTGGGCATAATCTACAATGCCGATGATCTTATCCTTGCCTGAAATGATGTAATCAAACCTTCCTTCAGCGCCATCCGAACCGCTAAGGCATTGCAGCACCTGGCTTTTTTCTTCCCCCAGTGAAATGGCAGCACCGTAAACAGCCAGCAGGTTGTAGGCATTGAATTCACCGATCATCCTGAAATGAACTTCCTGGTCATTCACATTCATCACCAGGCCGGTCAGGCTGTTCTCAAGGATCTTTCCTTTGAAGTCAGCCATGGTCTTCAGGCTGTAGCTTTGTTTTTTAGCACCTGTATTTTGCAACATCACCGGGCCGCGCTTGTCATCGGCATTGGTGATGGCGAAGGCGGAAGAAGGGAGTGCGTCGAAAAATCCTTTCTTTGCTTTGATGTATTCGTCAAATGTTTTGTGGTAGTCAAGATGATCATGGGTGATGTTGCTGAACAGTCCACCCGCGAATTGCAAACCTGCGATCCTGTGCTGGTGGACCGCATGTGAGCTCACTTCCATGAACGCATAGGCACATCCTTCATCAACCATTTGTTTCAGTAATGCATTCAGGCTGACAGCATCCGGAGTTGTATGTGTTGAAGGGATAATGTTCCCTGCAATGATGTTTTCAACTGTGCTGACAAGCCCGCATTTATAACCAAGGCAGGTAAATAATTTGTACAACAGGGTGGCGATGGTTGTTTTTCCATTGGTGCCTGTAACACCAACCAGCTTCAACTTAGTTGAAGGCTGATCGTAGAAATTATGCGCCATCACCCCTGCTGCTTCTGCGCTGTTCTTTACCTGTACATAGGTTATGTCCGCTTTTTTCTCCGAAGGAATTTCTTCTCCCACAATCACCGTTGCACCCTGGTCAAGCGCTTTGGATATGAACTGGTGCCCGTCCACAGCAGATCCCCGTACAGCCACAAAAATGGTCCTCGACTGCACTTTGCGTGAATCGATCTGCACATCCCTGATCACAATATCCGTATTACCGGAAACTGCCGTCAGGTTCACCTTGTATAATATGTCGCTCAGTTTCTTCACGGGTGCAGTAAAATGGTGATTGTCTGGTTTTTCCTTATTGGGGTTCCTGGCAGTACATCCTGCGCTACTACTTTGCCCCTGCCCTTCACGATTACTTTCAGGTCCAGATTTTCCAACAGGTACAAGGCATCTTTTAAAGTCATGTTGCGCACATCGGCCATTCTGTTCTTCACAACCGGAATATTTTTTACCACTGTCTTATCAATACCTGCATCGATCCTTGTCCACTCGGCGCTTTTCGCCGAATCTATATGGCGCATCTTCACTTCTGAAAGGATCTGTCTTACTTCTGTTCCATTGCCTGCATAGAAATGAGAAGTGCTGTCCTTTACCACATTCACAGGTTGAATCCTTTTATTCTTCACATACATGGCAAACAGCTTGGTGGCGATCTCTTTGAAAACGGGGGCAGCCAGCTGGCCACCGTAGTGCATGGGCGCATGTGGTTTTGTCTTTACCACAACTACGCAGGTGTATTCCGGACGGTCTGCAGGAAAATAACCGGCAAATGATGCCTGGTAAACACCATCGTAATATTTTACATTGCCGCCTGCCACGTGTGCAGTGCCTGTTTTGCCGGCCACCGGGAAAGGACAATCAGCGAAAACAGCTTTCGCGGTTCCTTCTGTTGTTACAGCCAGCATGGCCTCTTGCACTGCACTGATCACTGAAGCTTTGCAGATCTGTTGGTCCAGTACAGTTGGTTCAAATTCTTTTATGGTCACGCCATTGCTGCGAATGCTGTTCACCAGGTAGGGCTTCAGCATTTTTCCATTGTTCGCAATGGCATTGTAAAGCATTAATGTTTGCAGCGGGCTTACTTCAATGGCATACCCAAAGCTTGCGGTGAGCATTGCATGAATGCCTTCCTTGTTGCGTTTTAATTTTGGTAGTACAGGCGCTTCTTCACCCAGCAGGTCGATGCCGGTGCGCTGGTCAAGATGAAACTTTTTAAGGTAGGCCCGGTAAGCTTCAGGATTGTTTGCGAAGGCTTTGTAAGCAAGACGGCTCATACCAACGTTTGAGCTGTGCGCAAATGTTTCTTTAACTGTAACAACACTTTTAGGAGCACGTTCAGCATCGGTAACATTCCTGACACCTACATAGGCGTTGCCGGTTGTTCCGATTTCAACATGATCCGTGATCTTGCTGCTTCCATGATCAAGTACCGCCATCAGTGTTGCCAGCTTTATTGTAGATCCAGGCTCTGTTGTTTGCAAAGCGTAGTTGTAGTTCTCCGAATAGGCGCCGTTCCTGTCAACACCAAGGTTCGCGATCGCCTTGATCTTTCCTGTTGCGGTCTCCATCACGATGCAGGTTCCATGCTGAGATTCACTTTGCACCAGCATCTTCATCAATGCATTTTCAGCAATGTCCTGGATATTCACATCAAGCGTTGTCATGATGTCCTTTCCGTTTTCAGGATCTATCTGGTAGCCATCAACAGGAACAGGGGCGCCACCTGCAATATAACGTACCAGCCTTTTGCCTGTAGTGCCTTTCAGCAGGCTGTCATAAGTTCTTTCAAGACCAACATTCTGGGCATTGTCACGTGATAACCCAATGGTGCGGCGGGCAAGCAATCCGAATGGATTGAGCCTTTTGCTTTTTTGTTCGGCTATGATGCCGCTCTTATTTCTGCCCAGACGAACAAGCGGGAATTTTCTGAAGGCCTTGTACTGTTCAAATGAAAGGCCTTTATGAATAAGGTAATAACGGTTCTTTTCGTTGAAAGCCCGTTGCAGTTCTTTTTTATATTGTGCTACTGATTTTTCATTGAAGAAATGGGAAAGCGAGATGGCAAATGAATCCAGGTGCTCACGGAAACGCTTACCACCTTTTTCACGCAGGCCATCCGCTGCAAGGTCCATGTAAACATCAAAGTAAGGAATGGAAGTACTCAGCATCTGTCCATCCTCGCTGTAGATGGTGCCCCTTTCGGCATCCAATTCAATAAAACGCTGGTGAAGGCTGTCAGACATACTTCTCCAGTAGTTCCCTTCAAAGCGCTGGATGTAAAAAGCACGGCCTAAAACAATAAAGCTCAATAGCACAACGCCAAGGAAGCTCAGATAAACCCGCCACAGTATGTCGCGCTTTATTTCCACGTTGGATTGGTTTTGCTTTACTGTTTTTGTTAATCGTTCGAATTACTGCTATCAATGAGAACCACCGGTGCTACTGTCAGTTCTTTTAATCCTATAGGCTCCACTGCTTTGGTCACTTCACTGGGTTTGCTTTTTCCCAGCGCATCACCTTTTACTGATTTGAATTCATGCTGCAACTCCTGCAGCTGCCTTCCTGTCTCGTCTATCTTCCTGTTCGTCTTATCCGCGTAATGCCCGTTATAGATGTACACGATGGCCAACATTGCCAAAAACAGAAAAAAAGGGATCTGCTTCATGACCGACTGGTAATTCAGCAGCCGCTTCAGGTTGAAGCGCTTCTCCTCTTTTTGTTTTCTATTGGATTCCATTTTTGGTTGTTCATTTTATTGGTTCGACCATATCATCTCAGGTCCTTTCTGCAACCCGCAGTTTTGCACTGCGTGATCGCGGATTCTTTTTCATTTCTGCCGCAGAAGCTACCACCGGCTTTTTATTCACCAGCTTCAGCGTATGCAGCCTTTCAGTAGTTACAAAGGGATTCTCCGGTTCAGACTCGAAAGTGCTGTCCCGAAAAAACACCTTGACAAGCCTGTCTTCCAGGGAATGAAAAGTGATCATTGCCACCCTTCCTCCCTGCTTCAGCACCTGTGGCACCTGGGTCAGCAGGTCCTTCAGTGCATTGAGCTCGTCATTCACCTCTATGCGCAGGGCCTGAAATACCTGCGCGAAATATTTATGGGGATTTCCTTTTACAATGGGTTGCAGCGCCGTCTTGAAAGCTTCAATGGTTTGAAGCCGGGCCGTTTTGCGAACTTCAACAATGGTCCTTGCCAGTGTTTTTGAATTGGTGACCTCTCCATACTGCTCAAAAAGCTTATGCAGCTTTTCTTCGGAATAGGTATTGACCACGTCAAACGCTGTGCTTTCCTGTCGTTGATCCATGCGCATGTCGAGGGGCGCATCAAAGCGGGTGGAAAATCCCCTGCCGCCTTCATCAAACTGGTGACTGCTAACGCCCAGGTCTGCAAGGATACCATCAACTGCTTCAATACCGTTCAGCTTCAAAAACCGTTGAAGGTGCCTGAAGTTTTGCGGAACAAAGATCACCCGCTTATCCTGGGGAAGATTTTGCCGTGCATCCGCGTCCTGGTCAAATGCGACCAGCCTGCCTTTATCATTTAGTTTTTCCAGAATAGCCCTGCTATGTCCGCCACCCCCAAAAGTGCAATCCACGTAAATGCCCCCTGGCCGGATGCTGAGGTGTTCGATCACCTCATCCAAAAGAACAGGTATATGGTAACTACCTTCCATTTAGGGGAACAAGGAATTGAATGATGAATTGTTTTTTCATTTTCAAATTCTTGGTCCGGTGATATCACTGCCTGCTCCTCCGCCCATGACCTGTTGGGCCAGGGTGCTGAAATCTCCAGGTGAATAGGATTCAAAGAACTTATCGTAATTGGTCTTAGACCAGATCTCTATTTTGTCTACCGCTGAGGTAAGGACCAGGTCCTTCGACAGCTCGGCATAGTCTTTTAAATTTGGAGGAAGCAATAACCTTCCTGCCGAATCCAGTTCTACCTCTGTGGCACCATTTAAAAAGTACCTTCTGAATCCCCGCACTTTTGGATCGAAATCATTCAGCGTACTGATCTTCTGAAAAAGCGGTTCCCAGCTTCTCATCGGATAAAGGCTTAGGCATTTCTCAAAACCCCTGTTAATAACAAACCGGGTATTTTCACCCTCCGGAAGCTGTTTTCTTAGGCCACCCGGCAACAAAAAGCGACCTTTAGGGTCCAGTGTTGCTTCAAATTCGCCGAGAAAGCCTGTCATTTTCAATGGATTGGGGGAATGATGGTTCGATTTCACACAAAATAACACTTTTTCCCACTTTGCTATGGAAAATTCGACGCTTTTAGTTTTCCACAGGTTGGGATGCCTTAGAATGCCCGATAGCATTAGGTTTCATCCACTTGCGTCCCATCCATTAAGGTTTTTGTGTGAACGAAGTGTGGATATGGGTGTATATCCTGTGCACAAGCCAATAACTTTGCAAACACAGCAGTTAGCTGTAAGCTTATGAAACACATCAGCATCAAGGATTTTACTTACACCCTCCCCCATGAGAAAATTGCTGAGTTCCCATTGGATCAGCGCGATGCATCACGCCTTTTGGTTTATAAAGAAGGGGTCATTAGTGATGATCAGTTCGCCAATCTTCCCGGATTTTTACACGAAGGCCAAACCCTTGTTTTGAACAACACCAGGGTAATGGAAGCAAGGATATTTTTCCAAAAACCAACAGGCGGACTCATCGAGATCTTTTGCCTAGAACCATATGAAAACAATGTTGAGACTGCTTTGGCACAAACCGGTCATGTTTATTATAAATGCTTCATCGGAGGCGCATCAAAATGGAAAAAAGGGCAGGTGCTTCAAAAGAGTTTGAATGAGGAAGCCACTGCTACCCTGGAAGCACGCTATGTTGACAAACTGGGAGACAGTTTTGTGATCCGCTTTGACTGGACACCACCACATTTAAGTTTTGCTGATGTGCTGCAGAAAGCCGGCGCCATTCCACTACCTCCTTACATCAAACGGAATGTTTCGCCACAGGATGCTGAACGGTATCAAACTGTTTTTAATAAGGAGACAGGTTCCGTAGCAGCGCCTACAGCTGCACTGCATTTTACTCCGCAGGTTTTGCAGCATCTCTCGGAGAAAAAAGTGGGAATATCTTATGTAACCCTACACGTGGGAGCAGGCACTTTCAAACCTGTAAAATCAGAGACCATCGGTGAGCACCAGATGCACAGTGAGCCTTTCAGCATCACAAGGCATAGCCTGCAACAGGTACTGGATGCAAAAGAGATCATTGCAGTTGGCACTACATCCTTGCGCACTCTGGAAAGCCTTTACTGGATGGGTATCAAGCTGATGAATGGTTTGCAGGATGCGTGGTATTTAGAACAATGGGAAGCCTATGAGCTCACGGATAAAATGATCTCTTACCGGGATAGTTTTGGAGGCATTTTTCATTGGATGGCCAGCAATTGCGTTTCTGAAATCAAATGCAGGACCAGCCTGATCATTGTTCCCGGTTATTCATTCCGCGTATCTAAAGGACTGGTGACCAATTTTCACCAGCCGGGATCCACACTTTTGTTACTGGTTGCAGCTTTTGTAAAAAACGACTGGAAAAAAATCTATGAACATGCACTGGCGCATGATTACCGTTTCCTGAGTTATGGTGACAGCAGCCTTCTATGGCGTCAGGACTGATCTTTTTTTAACGGCAATTCCATATTAAAGCAGCTGCCTTTTCCCAGCGTGCTTTCCACCTTGATCACACCTTCATGCGCTTCAATAACAGTTTTCACATAGCTGAGCCCAAGACCAAATCCTTTTACATTATGGATGTTGCCGGTGTGCGCCCTGTAGAACTTTTCAAAGATCCGCTTCACTGTTTCGCGGGTCATGCCAATGCCATTGTCTTCAAGGCGAATGATGAGCCTCTTTTGATTGGATGAGGTAGACAGGTGAATGCGTGGAGGCACATTTTCCTTAGAATACTTTACTGCATTGTCAAGAAGATTGTTGACCAGGTTTGAAATATGCACCTCATCACCTTCGATCAGGTCGTTTTCAGCATTCAGGCTGGTTTCAAGCGTGCCCTGTTTTTCCTGTAGGCGCAGTATAAAATTATCCGCCACATCCTGGATGATCTGGTGTACATGCAAAGGCTTTACGTTAAGCTGTACTTCCTGCCTGTCCATCAGTGCCGACTTCAGTATTGTTTCCACCTGGCGGTTCATACGCTGGTTCTCTTCCTTTATGATACTGCTGAAGTAGATCAGTTTCTTTGGATCGCTTTGCACTTTTTCATTCCTGATAGCATCTACCGCAAGTGAAATGGTTGAGATGGGCGTTTTGAACTCATGGGTCATGTTATTGATGAAATCATTCTTGATCTCACTGAGTTTCTTTTGACGCAGCATGGTACGGACCGTAAGAAAGAACGCGGCGAAAATAACAAGTGTAAAAATGATGGAGATGGCAATGCGTGGCCTCAGGTCGCGGTATACTATGTCTTTTACATCGGGTACGATCACAACAAGCCATTCATCTTCTGAAAGGTTTTCCGCTGCAGAGCCACTTGGCGGAACCAGAGGATGGATCCATCGCTTGTAGTTGACTGTATCCTCATACCATTGCGTGAAGTTGGGTGATTGTCTTTCAAAATCGCCTATTTCATCATTTTGAAATGTAACAAGACCAAATTCAAAAGGAACTTTTTCAATTCCATGTGTGCGGAAGGCTACCTGTATCTTATTGAATAATTCCTGTGAGGTAAACCGCTGACCAATATTGTAAGAACGGTAACTGTCAGAAAAAGGATCAATACCGGGAGGAAATCTTTTCTGCGTGGACAATGATGGGGTAGTGCCCTTAAGCTCTCCCAATTCCCGCCCTACAGACTTGGTCACATCAAATATTTTCTGCATTACCTGGTCCTCACGGAGCAGCAACATATTCTTCAGCCATGAGATCTGGATATAGATAATACCCAACAGGGAAAGCGTAATAAGGACGATGATTATCGGGAAAATGCGTTTCACAAATGGAAAGATGCTAAAAAATCGGCGTCCGCAAAAATATTGAGCCAAAGTTCATTTCCTGTGGCATAAGATTGTTATACCGTATTTTTAACACATATTGTTTTAGACTGTATGACACAACCAGCAGCCGGCGTTTTACTGATAGCCGATCCATTCTTAAAAGACCCCAACTTTATGAGGACAGTGGTGTTCCTCACAGAGCACCGTGAAGATGGCACGATCGGCTTTGTTCTGAACCGTCAATATGAAAATACCCTTGATGAATTACTGCCTGAAGTGGAAGGACATAAGCTTCCCGTATATTATGGCGGGCCTGTACAGATGAATACCATTCATTTTCTTCATCGCTATCCCGAAGAGGTTCCAGGGGGTATTGAAGTGATGAAAGGCGTTTACTGGGGTGGTGATTTTGATGCGGTCATCGATCTGATCAACAGTGGCCATGCAGACCCTGAAAAGATCCGTTTTTATATTGGTTACTCAGGTTGGAGCTCCGGGCAATTGGAAACGGAAAGAACCGAAAAGACCTGGCTGACCGTAGAAGCAACAAGGCAGCTGATCTTTCATCCCAATGCAGAGGAGATATGGAAAGATTCACTCAAACACCTTGGTGGTGAATATGAGATCATGATCAACTTCCCGATCGATCCACAGCTGAATTGATCAACAGGATTTATACCGCCAACCAATCAAACACCGGTCAATAACATAAATATGCATGACAGCCTGCACTTGGCAAACTGCCATGCAGTGTTTTTACAGGATGACCTTACGGTCCTTCGGGTACTTCACACTGTAACTGATGCTTAATTTCTTTTCTGCTCCCGGTGGCAGTGTCAGGTTCCAGGTAACACTGCCTGTTTCATCGTTCAACTTTGCATCCGGCGCCTTCCTGTCGTCTACATCTATTTCTTTTGTAATGGAAACAGGGAACTGGTCCTGGATGATCAGGTTCACTGCAGCACGCTTTGTATTGCGAACGGTGATCTCGTAAGATTTTGATTCGGTGCGATTGGATCCGATCAGGCGCTTTGAACTGAAATCCTTTACCAGCTTTCGCGAGATCTTTACACCGTTGTCCTTTCCAAGTGAAAGCGATAAGGTATCTGTGGAAGCGGAAAGGTCTATGTAGGTTTTGCCAAGATAAGTGCCTTCAAAATAAAGAGATGCTTCACCTGATTGCAGTTCATAATCTTCCCAGTTGATGATCTTCGCTGTTAGAAAAACCGAAGGGTCCACTTTAGGAACTGAAAAATGCTCGTACAGGGCCGGCACATCAAATTGACGGATGCCAATGGTGGTTGTTTTTCCATCGGTTTCAAGTGTGTATTTATCATCAATCACGTAAACAGTTGTTGTTGGCTGGTATTCGGTGCTGATGGAAACAGGCTGGATCTCTTCAATCTTACGCCTTGATGGAGGTGGAGGTAATTCATCTGCGGAAACAGACACCCTGGAACTATATCCAACCACAACTATCTCCTGCATATTGCTTGCAGGTGTCATGGCTATGGTGTAATATCCCTGGCGGATGGCGATCTCCTTGCTGTTGAAGCCTACATAAGAAAATACCAGTGCTCCATTGGCTGGAACATTACTGAATCTGAAAAAACCATTAGCATCTGTAGTTGTTGCAATGTTTGTTCCTTTTACCATGACCGTTGCACCTGACAGTGGCTGGCCTTTATCGTCCGTAACCCTTCCGGTAATGGTGCCAGCCTGCCCGGCCTGTGCTTTCATCCAGGCAACAGTGGGGTCATAAAAACCAAGCCTCCAGGGCTCCAGTGCAGATGGTGTGGCATTGTCCTTTGGATTGCCGGTACTTAATTGCAGGTTCACATCTTTCCAGGTTTCGCCGCTGCGCTGGAAAACATTTGCATTCATCAGTACCGATAGAGGCTTACCCACTTCTGTAACACGTACATCATAAGCCGGGAACCAGCCTGCATCCCTTACGGTATAGATCAACTGGAACTTGATATTTCTTGTTTCCTTGCAATCTATAAGTGCAACAACAGAGTAATTGACACTGTCTTTCTTTTTACTGATCTCGTTCAATTGAAGCGTTGACCTGGATAAATCCTGTTGCTGCTGCCTGATCCTTCTTTCCACTTCAAGTTGCTTTTGAAAGATCTCTGTCAGCCGCTGCCGCTGGAGGTCCAGGGCTTGTTTCAATTCTTCAGATTTAACGCCGGTGCTGCCACCGATCGATTGGTTCTTGCGGACCATTTCCTCTTCTTCTTTATAAACCTGCAACAGCTTCTGGTCATTCTCGATCTTTTCTTCAAGGTCTGACCTGCGGTTGATCAGTGCCCTTTCATCCTGTTCGATCTTACGCTGGCCAAAAAAATCCTTGACTGTTTGAACGGAAAGCAGGACAATGTTGGCATCGGCTTTTAACTGAAGGCTTTGTTGGTCCAGCTGGTTGCTAAGGCCTGTAAATACGATCTCTGTACGTCCGGGTAAAACGGAAACATTTGCATTTCGTTGGATCTGTGCGCCTGAAGAAAAAACGGTCACCTGCTGGATCTCCGTTTCTGAATTGACTTTTCGTGGCTGGGAAAATCCTGTTATAAACCACAGGACAAAGACCATAATGCAGGACAATCTCATAAGAAGCTTTTTTCAAGGATGTTGAAGGCCTGAAAATTACATAAATCCAAATTTTTTTTTATTTTACGATACCAAAACAAACTAATTATGGACCAGTACCAGTATGCCTCATCCCCTCCCTCCTCAACAGATATTTTTACCCAGGAAGAATTTGTGTTTGGAGGATTCTGGGAGCGCTTTTTTGCTGTTTTTATTGATGGTATCATTCTTTACCTTCCAAATTTTGTATTCAGTTACTTCCTTGATCCGCTTTCCGGTTACCTAGTAACAATGGTCATTCAGTGGTTATATTTCGCCTTGATGGAATCAAGCGCAAGAGGAGCCACGATTGGCAGAATGGCCTTTAACCTTAAAGTGGTCTCTGAGAATGGCGGAAGGATCAGTTTCGGCCAGGCTACCGGCAGGTATTTTGGCAAGATCATTTCTACCGTGATCCTGTTAATTGGTTATTTCATGATGCTGTGGGATGATAGGAAACAGACACTGCATGATAAGATGGCCGGCACTCTTGTAGTAAAAGCATAAATATTTTTCAAATTGTATATTCAGCTCCGGCATCAGCTGGAGCTTTTTTTATGGAAGAAAATCATTACATACCCCGTTCAACCGATAAACAACCTTACCATCTTGCAGGGGATCAAAAACTTGTATTTGCAGGAATATTCAGCAGAACGGCCGCATTTATAATTGATTGGATTATTGTAATGATCCCAAATGTATTGATGGCAGTTTTTATGGAGGAATCAGTTTTCAGGAACCTGCTTGTCATCACTATTATATGGTTGTATTTCGCGCTGCAGGAGTCAGGCCCCTTACAGGCAACACCCGGGAAAAGAGCCTTAGGCATCAAGGTGATCAACCTGAAAATTGAAAGAATGAGCTTCATGCAGGCAACCGGTAGACTGTTTGGGAAATATCTTTCCGCTTCCATTTTTTTCATTGGATTTTTGATGATCATTTTTGATCCAAGAGGTAGAAGCTTGCACGACCGGCTGGCATCCACACTGGTGATAAAAGCAAGGCATCCTGGAACTGATTAAATGGATAAATGATCTGAGCGCTCAGATCAACACATAAAAAAATCCCCCGCGTGGCGGGGGATTTTTTATTTAATATGCTGATCATTCAACGCTTGTGGCACCTTCGACAAGTACAGTGACCTTATTATTCAGGACTTCTACAAAACCACTTGTGATCTCGTAGTAAGTAGCATGCTGCTGCTTATCGCGCAACACCTTAACCCTGCCAGCTTTCAAAGCACTGACCAGTGGGGCGTGCCTGTCAAGCACTTCAAAAGAACCCGAAATGCCAGGCATCTGAACACCATACACTTCACCGCTGAACAACTTTTTTTCCGGGGTCAATATTTCAAGCGTCATTGTTTGTTTATTGTTTTTGGTTTTTTGTTTATAGTCGTTTATAGTTACTGTTCGATCTTAAGAACAATAAACCAAAAACTATAAACCATAAACTCCACTATCCTTGTGCCTGTGCCATCATCTTCTTGCCTTTTTCAATAGCATCATCGATGTTACCTACAAGGTTGAAAGCTGCTTCAGGGTATTCGTCCACTTCACCATCCATGATCATGTTGAATCCGCGGATGGTTTCTTCAATTGGAACCAGTACGCCTTTCAAACCTGTAAAGGCTTCAGCCACGTGGAAAGGCTGTGAAAGGAAACGCTGCACTTTACGGGCACGGGAAACGATCTGTTTGTCCTCGTCACTCAATTCATCCAAACCAAGGATGGCAATGATGTCCTGGAGTTCCTTATAACGCTGCAGGATCAGTTTCACCCTGTTGGCGCAATTGTAATGTGCATCACCAACTACAGAAGGCATCAGGATCCTTGATGTGGAATCCAAAGGATCCACCGCCGGATAGATACCAAGGTCAGCGATCTTACGGCTCAATACCGTTGTTGCATCCAGGTGAGCGAATGTGGTTGCAGGAGCCGGATCTGTCAGGTCATCCGCAGGTACGTAAACTGCCTGTACGGAGGTAATTGAACCATTCTTGGTAGATGTGATCCTTTCCTGCATGATACCCATTTCAGTGGCCAGTGTAGGCTGGTAACCCACCGCTGAAGGCATACGGCCTAAAAGGGCTGATACTTCAGAACCGGCCTGGGTGAAACGGAAGATATTATCAACAAAGAACAGGATGTCACGTCCTTTACCGGTGCCATCGCCATCGCGGTAGTATTCGGCAATGGTCAGACCTGAAAGGGCCACACGAGCACGGGCTCCGGGAGGTTCGTTCATTTGTCCGAAAACGAAGGTTGCTTTGGAATCGGCCAGGTCGGTCATGTTCACTTTGCTCAGATCCCATCCGCCTTCTTCCATGCTGTGTTTGAAAGCATCTCCGTATTTCATGATCCCGGCTTCGATCATCTCACGCATCAGGTCATTTCCTTCACGTGTTCTTTCACCAACGCCTGCGAATACAGAAAGTCCGGAATAGGCTTTCGCGATATTATTGATCAATTCCTGGATCAAAACGGTTTTACCCACACCTGCGCCACCAAACAGGCCGATCTTACCACCTTTTGCATAAGGCTCGATCAGGTCGATCACTTTGATCCCTGTGAAAAGGATCTCAGTTGCGGTTGACAGGTTTTCGAACAATGGGGGTTTGGCGTGAATGGGGCGTCCGTTCACTTTAGGAACCGGGGGCAATCCATCGATAGGATCGCCTGTAACATTGAACAGCCTGCCTTTGATGGCTTCTGTAGCAGGCATTTTGATCGGGCCTCCAGTATCTACTACGTCCACTCCACGGGTTAGGCCTTCAGTACCGTCCATGGCAATGGTACGTACGCTATCCTCACCAAGGTGGGTCTGGACTTCCAGAACCAGCGTATCGCCATTATCTCTTTTAATTTCCAATGCGTTATAGATCTCGGGCAGGTTGCCTTCGAACTGTACGTCCACAACGGCGCCGATGATCTGTTTTACCTTTCCAACTTTTGCCATAAATAGCTTTTAAAGAAGAGTTTTAGAAGAAAGTAACCCGGCTGAAGGGGCTGTTTTCTTTTCAGGCTGCAAAGGTAAGGGAAATCACGGATTACACGGATTTCAGGATCACGATTTTCACGGATGGCACGATGAATCTATGGGTTGGGAGAAAAGCTTCGAGCTATGAGCCACGAGCCACGAGCAGATCAAAACAACACGAGCAGATCAAGACATAGGAAACTTAAAATACTTTCAATTGATAAGAGCATAGCATACCTGACCCCAAAAGCTCGAAGCTCGAAGCTCAAAGCTTGCAGCCTCTCTCTACCCAATAACAAAATCAATTTAGAATTGTACGTAAGCCATGCTCACCTCCCGTCCTTGTCACCGAAGCCTTAGCGAAGGTATATCACGTCTCCCGCGTTCTAGCCTCACGTCTCACGTTTCACGTTCCTGGCCTCACGTCTCACGTCTCACGCCTCACGAAGTAAGCTCCTAGCTCGAAGCTCGAAGCTTATCTCCCCCTCCCGCGGCATAATTTTTACATCAATGAAAATAATCATTCAAATTATTTACTATGTCAAAGATGAAAGATCTCAAAGACCTGCTGAAACACGAGGTCATGGACCTATATTCAGCAGAAGAACAAATTATTGCTGCCTTACCTAAAATGATAGAAAAGGCCAATAACCCGCAACTAAAAGATGCACTAAGTATGCACCTGGAAGTAACCAAACGCCAGAAAGACCGCCTGGACCAGGTGAAAGAAATCCTGATGCAAGGGCAAAAGAAAACTGAAAAGAAAGGCCTGCTTGGCTTGTTCGGCTCGGACAAACAGGTTTGCAAAGGAACACAGGGACTGGTTGAAGAAGGTGAAAAGATGATGAAAGAGAACATGAACCCTGAAGTAATGGATGCAGCCATCATTTCATGCGCCCAGAAGATCGAGCATTACGAGATCAGTGGTTACGGTACTGCAAGGGCCTATGCCAGGGAATTGAATCTTTTCCCTGTTGCTGAATTGCTGGAAGAAACCCTGGATGAAGAATATGAAGCAGACGACCTTCTGACAGACCTTGCAGTTGGAAGGATCAACCAGGAAGCAGAAGATGCTGAAACAGAAACAGAGGAAGAAGAAGAAACCGCAGGCACAATGGCCTACGCTTCAGAAACCCGCTCCGGTAATGGCACTTCAGGAAGGTCCGGAACTTCGGGCGGACGAACAAGCACTGCCTCAGCTAAATCAACAGGTGGGCAAAAAGCACCGGCATCTAAAACTGCCGGCTCGCGTGGAGCATCTACCAGCTCAAGGACTTCTGGTGCTTCCGGTGGAAGCCGCACTGCAGGTGCCGGCACCAAGGCAGCGGCCAAGAAAACCGGTGCTAAGCAAAGCAGTTCAAATAGTCGCGGCGCATCTTCCGGCGGCGGACGTTCCTCAGGATCAGGAAGGGGAGCGAGTTCTAAAGGACGCTAAGCAGGTTAAAATAAATAAAAATCCCACGCCACGGCGGGGGATTTTTTTATGCCATCTGGTTCTTTAAAAAACCTTCAATCGTATTGCATGGAATGAACATTGGCTTTGAATCGATCGAGATCAAAAGCTCATTACCTGATACCGTGTAAGAACCTTCAATGTTTCCCATCACCTTTACCTGGAATGAACCGCTGTTGCCATCCCCCGAAAAAGTACCACCCTGGCTTTGCACGGCGGAGCGGGCTTTCCCAAGCATGGTTTCAATGGAATCTGTAATGGGTATGCTGAATTTGCACATAGCTTCAATTTTCAACAAAGGAACAAAAAGAAGACCAGTCGCCACTTCATTGATAGAAGCCTTCCATACCTGATCAAAGCTATTCCGATACTCATGACATTAGGATCGTCATTAAAAATGGAATATTCCAGAATAAAATTTTGAAATGGGTCGATTCTTATCTGAACTTTATAAGGATTGCCCATTCGCTACCCCATATTTTCTTAAGGAATTGTAAAATGGAGGTTTGCCGATCAGCCTGATAAGGCCAAATGAAAAGGCATATCTTTTGTTAAACAGATGAGGTATGAAGAACATCTTTTTTTATGCTGCCATGTTTTGCAGCATGCTTGCAGCCTGCCAGAATAGTAACAATCCTGTTTCCGACAGTGAAGATGAAAACGAGCCTGAACAGAAAAAGGTAAGTAAGCGAGATCATAGCATCACGAAAGCAAACTCCTATTCCAATCTTTTTCTTGACAGCATGAATATGGAAAAATTCATTGTTGACAAACAGCTCAGCAATGGAGTTGCCCGCAGGATGCGCAGTTTTTACAATACCCGAAATTACCAGTTTGCATGGTTCACATCAGATGGCCTCACCGAACAGGCTCGTGGTTTCTGGAACCTGCATGATTATATAACAACCTACAATAAGGATACAACCCTGAACGATAAGGTTCTTCAGAAAAGAATGGCTGCTATAACTACGGAAGAAAATCTGACTGTTTCTGCTTCGGACAAATCATATATCAATACCGAGTTGACCCTTACGCAGCACTTTATCCAGTACATGCGGAACAATTTCGAGGAAGGTTATGTTAAGCGCAAAGAAATGGAGCGCTTTGTTCCCCGGAAAAAAGAAGATATCATGTTCCAGGCAGATTCGCTGCTCACAAAAAAACATAAGGACAATAAATACTTTGAAGATGTTCATGAACCTTATAAAAAATTAAAGGTTGAACTGAAGCGGTATTATGACATTTCACAGAAAGGCGGCTGGCAACCAATCACCATAACAGGCAAAAGCCTTAAGAAAGGCATGGCCTCTCCCGCGGTAGCCCAGATCAAAAGAAGGCTGTCACTCACAGGTGACCTGAAAGTTGCAGATACCAGCCAGATGTTTAACGATACACTTGAACTGGCTGTAAAAAATTTCCAGGTGCGTCATGGCTTCACACCTGACGGCGTGATCGGTGCTAACGTGATGAAAGAAATGAATGTTCCTGCACAGAAAAGACTGGAGCAGATCCTGATGAATATGAACCGGATGATCTGGATGCCTGCGGACCTTTCCGGTAACCTGATCTTAGTGAACATTCCGGAGTTCATGCTGCACATTTACGAGGACAATAAAAAAGCCCTGGAGATGCCAGTTGTAGTGGGCAAGGAAGGACACACGACGATGATGTTCAACGGTGACCTGAACCAGGTGGTCTTCAGTCCATACTGGAACGTGCCACCAAGCATTGTGAAGAATGAGATCCTTCCTGCGATCAACCGTAACCCCGGGTACCTGGCTGCAGAGAATATGGAAGTTGTGGGTAACGAAGGAGGACTGCCTTCCATACGCCAGAAGCCCGGACCAGGCAATGCGCTTGGAAAAGTAAAATTCCTGTTCCCTAACAGCTTCAACATTTACTTCCATGATACGCCATCCAAGAGTTTGTTCTCCAGGGACAGGCGTGCGTTCAGCCATGGCTGTATCCGTCTTTCTGACCCGTACAGAATGGCCCAGTACCTGCTGCGCAATGAACCTGAATGGACGCCGGACCGCATCCAGGCAGCAATGAATGCAGGAACAGAAAAAAATGTAAGACTTAAGAAAGCTGTACCGGTAGTGATCACCTATTATACTGCCTGGGTTGACGAAGCAGGCAGGTTGAATTTCAGGGAAGACATCTATAAGCACGACGCTAAACTTTCCGCCAAGATGTTCACCAACAGCATGGCAACAAAGAGCATAGCAGCCAAATAATTAAGAGCAGGGACGTGATTGAATTTTAAGCGGCAAATTGTATATTTAGCATAAGCTGCTTAAGATGAAGTCGATCACGGCCTTGCTTTTTTATTTAACGCTGTGCTGCTGTGCCGCCGCACAGTTCAAAGAAAGAACGGCCCAACTTACAGCGCAATACAATAAAGCAATTACCGATTCGCAGCGTGTTATAGTACTGGGAAAACTGGCGGACCATTATTACAGCTTTAACCTGGAAAGATCAGGGGACAGTGTTGTAAATCAACAGATCATTATTGCAGAACTCACCCGCAGCAGGAGTCTTCTGCTCAAGTCACTTTTCGAAAGTATGACCCGGGGAATGACCCGGAATTCAAGCAAGGAGCGCTTTGAGAATGCACAACAGCGCGTTGAGAAAGCACTGAAATATGCAAAAGCCAACGACCTGGAAGACTATGTTTCCCTTGCCCATGCCAAATATGCCAGTCTTTTCAGGATGCGTGGCCAGATGGATGAAGCCCTTACACAGGCCAACCGATCTTTAGCAACTGCATACGATTCAAAAAATGATTCAATAAAAGTGATCGCCTACCTTGAACTGGGTGAAACCTACAAACAAAAAGGTGACCTGGTTCTTGCTTTTAAAACTTTTAATAACGCCTATGACCTGACCGATCCTGAAAAGCACCCATCTTTACATGCGGACATCCTTCAGCGTTATGCTTCCCTCTACCAGACACTTGGTGATAAGGAGTCAGCAAAGGAATACCTTCTTAAAAGTATAGATGTTCATACCGGATTGAATGATAGCCGGGGGTTGGTGAAAGATTATTTTCATCTGATCCAGATGACGGATAATTATGAATCCGCAAAAGGATACTTTTCTAAAGTCTATGTGCTTTGCGAAAAGGACGACCTGGTAGACCAGAAACTGCAGGCTGAAACCATGGAGTTCTCCTATTTTATTATTTCCGGTGATCCGGCAAAGGCACTGGCCTACCTTCAACAGCATCCTGATCTTATGCAATCCTACCTGAACCAGGGACAGCATTATCTTCATTATGTTACAGGTGAAGCGTACCTCTATGGAAAAAGTCCTGATTCAGCAGTGAAATATTTTCGTCTTGCTGAACCAAGTTTCATCAGTGATTATGACATGAATGCCCGCCAGGGTTTTTATGAAGAAATGGCAATGTCTTACCAGCAGGCCGGAAGGCAGGATGAAGCCATCAATTACTATCAAAAAGCCATGCAGATCGGTCAGCAAACGGGCAACCAGGCCGCTATTGCGGGCTATGCACTATCCCTGAGCAAACTTTACCAGCAACAGAATAATTTTCAGCAGGCCCTGTTCTATTACGACCAGGCCACGACCACACGTCAGAAGCTTGATCAGAAATCCGCAGAAAAAGAAATGGCATTGCTTGAAATTGCCAGGGAAAACAGGCGGCATGAAAAACAAAAAGCGGAAGAAGAAGCAGCTGTATTGAAAAAAAGAAATCTTCAATACTGGGGGATCAGTATTGCCTTGGTTTTCTTTTTTCTTTTGCTGATTCTGATAGGCATGTTCCCTATCAGCAAGCTCACGATTAAGATCCTGAGTTATTTTGCCTTCATTTCACTCTTTGAATTTATCGTACTGCTAATTGATTCCTACCTGCATCATGCCACGCACGGTGAACCCCTTAAGATCTGGATGTTCAAGATCTTTATCATTGCACTACTGGTACCAACACAGCATTTCCTGGAGCATGCGCTGGCACACTTCCTGGGTTCACGGAAGCTGGTTGAATTCAGGAAACAGATCTCCATCAAACGATGGTGGTCTTCAATCAAGAAGAACGCTAACGAAGAACCGGAAGCGGTTCATGATACTGCTGTTTCCTGATCAAAGCTCTATGGACAGACCGCATGAATTAGGCGGAGGACAGAGGTTACATCTCTCGTAATACAGTTTCCCGTTTTTCTTTGGCCTGGTGAGTGGAAAAATATTAAATTTTCCAAGGTCAATGTATTCAGAATAGTCATCATTGTCACCTTTCTTGAGGAGGAAAGTGGTCCGGTTCTTAAACTTTCTTTCTTCCCCGCCTACTCTTTCCCCATCGTCATAGTTGCCAAGGATGATATATACAGAATCTCCTGTTACAGCATTCAATGCTTCAAGAAGATCTGCTTTACGAATGGTGAGCGCATTGGTCCTTCTATGTTTGGCCAGAACATTTTCAAACTTTTTAGCCATTTCATTAGCAGTATCTTCTTTAACTATCCACCCGGCAGGTGTGGTTTGTGCAGATGCCACATTTGAAATTCCCATGAAGCTGGCGAATACAAGGATTGCAAGGATTCTGTGCATATCAGTAAGTTTTGGTATCTATAAATATAACTTTCCTTAGGGAAGAAACCAACGAACTACAATCGTGAATCGTGAGGCGTGAGGCCAAAACACATGAAACGTAAAGTCAGGGTCTGCTCTAGCTCTGGTCTCCCCCGTCTCACGTTCCTGGCTTCACGTCTTTCGTATCACGATTCACGATCTCCTTTTCTCTATTTTTGCCGGCATAGTATGAAGATTATACCAGTAGATAACAAACAGGCAGCAAAGCAGTTTCTCGAAGTTCATGTTCGGGCAAATGCAGGTAATCCCAATTTTATCCGCCCCCTGGATAACGAGATCAATGATGTTTTTGATCCCGCGAAAAACAAAACGTTCCGGTTCGGAAAGGTTCAGCGATGGCTGCTCCAGGACAATTCAGGAAAATTCATTGGCAGGATCGCTGCATTCACCAATAAAAAATACAAGAACAAGGGTGATGATGTACCTGTTGGCGGCATTGGTTTTTTTGATTGCATCAACGACCAGGCTGCAGCTAACCAGCTCTTTGATGTTGCCCGCCAATGGCTGGTGGAGCAGGGCATGGAAGCAATGGATGGACCTATCAACTTTGGTGAAAGGGAAAGGTGGTGGGGACTTGTGGTGGAAGGTTTCCAGGAACCTTTATATGGGATGAATTACAACCCTCCTTATTACCAGCAATTGTTTGAGACCTATGGCTTCAGGACCTTCTTCCACCAGATCTGTTTTGGAAAGGACCCAAAGGCAAAGCTCAATGACAAGATCCTTGAAAGGCACGCCATCTATGAAAAAGATCCCGCCTATATCGTCCGTTCTATCGAAAAGCACAAGCTTGAAAAATACGCAGCAGATTTTGTAACTGTGTATAACGCGGCCTGGGCCGGGCATGGCGGACTGAAGGAAATGAAAAAGGAACAGGCCATGCTGATGTTCAATAAAATGAAGCCCGTTATGGACGAGCGTGTCATCTGGTATGCTTACCACAACGAAAAGCCCATCTGCATCTTCATCAACCTTCCAGATCTTAACCAGTGGTTCAAATACCTCAACGGAAAATTTGACCTGCTGCATAAACTCAAATTCCTCTGGATCAAGCGCACTAAAAAATGCTATAAATTCTCCGGCATCGTTTTCGGAATCCACCCGGATTACCAGGGTATGGGGATCGATTCCTTTATTGTTGGAGAAGCCTATAAAGTTGTGATCCACATGGATTATAAGGAATACGAAATGCAATGGATCGGTGATTTCAATCCGAAGATGATCAACGTGGCCCAAAGTCTTGGAGATGTGCGCCAGACGCGCAAATTGACCACTTACAGGTATATGTTCGACCCATCAAAGCCTATTATAAGGCATCCTATTTTATAAACTGCACAGAGGAAGGTTGAATCGAAAATTTTAAAATTCCTTTCAGGTATTGCTGCCCCTGGACAAAGAACCAATCGCCGGATTTCACCCCGATTCAATTACCTTAGCAGCCGAGGCGACGTATGGAAAAATTCATTGTTTCAGCTAGAAAATACCGTCCCCAGGCCTTTGATACGGTTGTGGGACAGGAACACATCACCACCACACTTAAAAACGCTATCAGGACCGGCCACCTTGCGCATGCTTTCCTGTTTTGCGGACCAAGAGGCGTTGGCAAGACCACCTGTGCACGGATCCTTGCCAAAACCATCAACTGCGAGCATGTAGGCACGTCGGGCGAAGCCTGTAACGAATGCAATTCCTGTAAGTCGTTCAATGAAGGCACTTCCATGAACATCCATGAATTGGATGCGGCTTCTAATAACTCCGTAGATGATATCCGGAGCCTGGTGGAACAGGTACGCTTCTCACCGCAGGCAGGCAAATACAAGGTGTACATCATTGACGAGGTGCACATGCTTTCTTCATCAGCTTTTAATGCTTTTTTAAAAACGCTTGAAGAACCGCCATCCTATGCCATATTCATTCTGGCCACTACCGAAAAGCACAAGATCCTTCCAACGATCCTGAGCCGTTGCCAGATATTTGATTTTAAAAGGATCACCCTCCAGGATACCGTTGATCACCTTCAGGATATTGCTAAAAAAGAAGGGATCGAAGCCGACGAAGCGGCCCTGCAACTGATCTCCCAGAAAAGCGAAGGCTGCATGCGGGATGCATTGAGTATCCTTGACAAGATCGTAAGCTTTACCAATGGCCAGGTGAATTATGAAAACGCAATTGAGCACCTGAACATCCTTGACGCGGACTATTACTTTAAGTTGATGGACTGCATGCTGAACCAGGACCTGGCCGGAGCCATGCTGCTTTACGACGATATCAATAAAAAAGGTTTTGAAGGAGACATGGTACTGAACGGTTTTTCAGAATTCCTCAGGAACCTGCTGATCTGTAAAGATGAACGCATTGCAGGCCTGCTGGAAGTAGTGGAAAGCTTCCGGAAGCGTTATGCTGAAATGGCTAAGAAAACAGACGCTGGTCTCATCATCAGCGCATTGAATATTCTGAATGAAGCGGAGATCAATTTCAAGACCGCACGTAATAAAAGGCTGCATGTTGAACTGGTACTCATCAAGCTTTGTTACCTGGGACAGGCCATTCAGTTAACGGCTGTAGGCGGATCGGTTGATAAAAAAAAACGCGTTGAATCAGCAAGGCCAGTAGCATTCAGGAATATCCAGCCAATTGCGCTGAAAGAAATCCCTTTAAAAGAGCCTGCACCCGCTAAAGCACCAAAGCCTGTTACAGAAACAAAGCTGATCATAGAAACAGAACCTGTTATCAGGAAGCATTCACCTGAGCCCATTCAAACAACTACGGTTAAACCCACTGTTGGTACAAAAAAGCTTTCTTCACTGGAAAGGCTGCGGCAGGAAATGGGACTTGTCAATGGTACAGTCCTGGTAGAGGACAGGAACCTTGAAATAGAGCCACTGAAAGAGAGCTGGAAGAAGTTCATTGATGTTCTGAAAGAAGCAAAGAACCCTGCATGGCAAAGTTTTGAAGTAGCGGAACTGAGGATCGTTGATGCCAATTCATTTGAAGCGGTTGTAAAGAATAATATCAACCAGAAATTCCTTGAGCTGGAACGGAACAAGGCCTGTGAGTTCCTTCAAAAAGATTTACAGAACAAGGCGCTAAAGCTGACCGTTGTCCTCATTGAAGGACCAAAGGACGAAATGCCTTCCGACCTGCCGCTCAGCTCCAAGGAACAATACCTGAAGATCATCGAGCAGTTTCCGATGGTAAAGGAATTAAAGGACAGGCTGCGGCTGGAGCTGGATTTTTAGGGCAAGCCACGAGCTTCGAGCTTTGAGCTGCGAGCTTCGTCTTTCTTTGTTTCTTAATGATATTGATAGAACGCTGCCGCCGATTTATTGGCCGGATCTTAGCTCAAAGCTCGCAGCTAGCAGCTCAAAGCTTGTAGTCGGCAATAAGAAATGCAGTTTTTACTTTAATTTCGGCACTCAAATAATCTCATTAGAACATGGCTGAAGTGATCTTGATGCCCCGACTTAGCGATACAATGACTGAAGGGGTGATTGCCGCCTGGCACAAAAAGGTGGGTGACCCGGTAAAAAAAGGGGAAATACTGGCTGAAATAGAAACGGACAAAGCCACCATGGAGCTGGAAAGCTACAAGGACGGCACCCTCCTTCACCTGGGTGCTCAGAAAGGCGGCAAGATCCAGGTCAATGACCTTCTTGCCATCATCGGTAATTCAGGAGAAGACATTTCACAGCATATCGGCGGACAGGCCAAAGCAGCCGCGCCACAGCAGCAGGCGCAGCAAGAACCTCAGAAACAAGTCCAGGCACAGCAAGCTCCCTCAGGCAACACAGCTTCTTCATCAATGGATCTTTCCAAAATGGAAGAAGTGGTCCTTATGCCAAGGCTTAGTGATACCATGACTGAAGGTGTGATTGCCGGTTGGCACAAGAACGTTGGCGATGCAGTTAAAAAAGGTGAAGTGCTTGCAGATATAGAAACCGACAAGGCCACCATGGAACTGGAAAGCTACAAGAACGGAAAATTGCTTTACCAGGGCGCAAAGCAGGGTGAAAAGATCGCAGTGAACGACCTTTTATGCATTATAGGAGAAGAAGGCAAGGTTGATGTTGCCGGCATCGTAGCCGCTGCAAAAGGTGGCGGAAGCGCTCCTGTCCCACAATCAAGTGATGGGCAACAACAGGGTGGCGGGCAACAACAGCAGGCACATGCCCAGGGGGCTACAGAGCATACAGACAACTCTGTAAACGGACGCGTGAAAGCTTCACCGCTTGCAAAAAAACTTGCCCAGGAAAAAGGCATTGATCTTTCAAAGGTGCAGGGCAGCGGCGACAACGGACGCATTGTAAAAAGTGACATTGATAATTTCAAACCATCTGCTGCACCACAGCCACAAACTGCCGCACCTTCCAAAACGCAGGCTGTCGCAGGCCAGGAAGGATTTACAGACCATACGGTTTCCCAGATGCGCAAGGTGATCGCCAAGCGGCTTGGTGAAAGCAAATTCAGCGCTCCGCATTTCTACCTCACCATGGAGATCAACATGGACAATGCCATGCAGGCCCGCGTGCAGATGAATGAAGTAAGTGAAGTAAAGATCTCCTTTAACGATATGGTGGTAAAAGCGGCGGCCATGGCATTGCGCAGGCATCCGGCTGTAAACAGTTCATGGATGGGAGATTTCATCCGCCAGTACCAGCACATCAACATTGGCGTGGCCGTTGCCATTGAAGACGGATTGATCGTACCGGTGGTGCGGTTTGCTGATCAGAAAACACTGAGCCAGATCGCTGCTGAAACAAAAGAACTGGCAGGCAAGGCAAAGAATAAAAAATTACAGCCTAACGAATTTTCAGGAAATACATTCACCATCTCCAACCTGGGGATGATGGACATTGAAGAATTCACCGCCATCATCAACCCGCCGGACAGCGCCATCATGGCTGTGGGAAGGATCAAAGAGATCGTGGTTCGCAAGAGCGAAGGCTTTGGTGTAAGCAACGTGATGAAGATCACACTCAGCTGCGACCATCGAAGTGTGGACGGTGCTGTAGGCGCTGCCTTCCTTCAGACCTTTAAAAAATTCCTGGAGAACCCGGTAACCATGCTGGTCTAACTTTATTATAATTTTTTTTACAAAGCCTTCGCCACGCGAAGGCTTTTTCTATTTAACTTCTGTCGCCTTCTGGAACTAAAAACTAATTATGCTTTCATTAATCAGATCCTGCCTCCTGATCATTGTCTTTATTTCCTTTCATCACCTCAGCGCACAGGATATAAAAGAACATGTTCTTAAAAATATGGCGCCCGTTAACAGCATCCAGATCAGTGATACAAATTATAGTGACCTGGAAGCATTTGCCAGGGCCATTGGTAACAGGAGGATCGTATTATTGGGCGAACAGGATCATGGTGACGCGCCAACATTCCTTGCCAAAGCAAGGCTGGTCAGATTCCTGCATGAGAAATTGGGTTTTGAAGTAATTGCTTTTGAAAGTGATTTCTATGGCCTGGTGAAAGGTTGGGAAGCATACCAAAAAGGAGAAAGAAAAATAGATGAGGTCATCAATGAAGTATTCCCAATCTGGACCCAATGCGATGCGGCTGCTGATATTTTTAATTACATCAGACATACCCAACAGACCAGCTGCCCTTTGCAGCTTACCGGTTTTGACAACCAGATCCATGGCAGCTACCGCATCCGTAATTACAGAAATGATTTTAATGCCGGCCTGGCATTCTCCCTTCCGCAGGATTCAGCAAAACATTATGCGAACAGCTTAAACAATTTGTTGAACCTGGTTCATACCAACTATCCGCTTTCCAACAATTCCAGATTACCCAATGACAGCCTGGTAAATTATACCGCATTATTAAGCAATCTTCAGCGATCAACAAACACACTCCCTGACAGCAGCTTTTTCAGGATGATGGTCAATAGCCTTCGGGCCAATATTGACCAGGCCATTTATAGTAATGATAAGAGCTATCATATGATGATGAAAGTGAGGGATGAGCAAATGGCAAATAATCTTGCATGGCTCTTTCAGCATTATTATCCAGGCAAAAAGATCATTGTCTGGGCGCATAATTTCCATATTGCGCGCAATACCTGGTCAAGTATGGGCAATAATACGGGCAGGAATTATTCCATGGGCAGCTACCTTTTACCTGTCCTGGGAAAAGAAATGTATGTGCTTGGATTCACTTCTTACCGGGGAACGGCCGGCCGCATTTATGTGAACCCTTTTAAAGTTCCTAAACCAAAAAAGGCAAGCATGGAGAACTGGTTCTTATCCGCAAAACATCCATATGCATTCGTGGATCTTTCATCCTTTCAACCTAAAGGAAGGGTGGAATATTATATGAAAGGGAAGGATCACTCTAACACCATGGCGGTATGGCACGAAGTATTTGATGGGGTCTTTTACATTAAGGATATGTATCCCTGCAAGCGAATAAAATAATACCTAATCTTTAATTCAGGTTTTTCTGCTTCAATTCTTTTGTTACATAAAGCACTTTATCCTCATCGATCTTCACCGATACAGGACCTTTGGTCTTTAACCTGAACTCAGTTTCCTTGCCTTCCACCATAATGGTATGCATTGTTCTTTGCCCATCCTCGTGATTAAGTGTGACCAGCAATGGAAAGCGGAAAAGTGGCTTCTGCTCCTGAGTGATGTCAATCTTCAACTCATTACCATCCAGCTTCATCTTGATTTCCAGCTGCGGTATGCCAGGCTGGTACAGCCACTGGTCAAAGAACCATTTCAGGTCCCTGCCTGCAACCGTTTCAGCGATCTTCTGGAAATCTCTTGTATCCGCATTGCTGTCCTTATACTGCCTGTAATAAGACTGAATTATGGCTTTAAATTGCTCATCTCCCACTTCACCACGCAGCATATGCAATACCCAGGCGCCTTTCTGGTAACTGTTGGCATTCAACAATTCCATGAATGTTGAAACACTGTCAACCACGGGAACTTGCTTTCGCTTTGAAAATGCTATGATCTTGTTCTTATCATCTTTTAGTCTTTTAACAAAACTATCATGGCCATACTTTTGCTCAAAATAAAGATTGGTGAGATAGGTTGCAAAGCCTTCGCTTAGCCACAGGTGTGCAAAATTCTTTTCGGTTGCAGTATTGCCAAACCACTGGTGTATGATCTCGTGAGCCATCAGGTCTTCTGATTTGCGATCACCGGTCACGGTGTTCTCATCATAAAAAATAGCATTGGCATTTTCCATTCCACCGAATATGGTGGTGGATTGCACATTGGCAAGCTTCTTATAGGGATAAGGGCCAATATAGTCTTCAAAGAACTTCAGGATATCATCGGTAAGGCTGTAATCAAACACGCCTTTCGCGCTGTCCTTCCTGAAGACCCAGGCAGTGACCGGTATATGGTAACTGCTGTCCACCCTTGTAATGGCGAAACGTGCCACACCAATTACCATGACCTTTGTCGGGATGGATGCTTCCTCTTTCCAGTGCGTTCTTTTCGATCCATTGCCCAGTATCTTTTCTTCTAACAACAAGCCGTTGGAAACAACACTGTAATGTTCCGGGGCCGTTACAATAAATTCAACAGGTGATTTATCCGAAGGAATATCGCGGCATGGGATCCACTCGTGCGCACGGTCTGGCCAGTTATCTGAAAAGAATGTGCGTTCGTTGTATTTATTTTTTGAGATGATGAGACCATCTTTAGGAACACCCATGTATTCAATCTCGAAAGTTCTTACTTCTTCAGCGGCTGCCGGTTTGTTCAGATCGATCTGGACCTGGTTGTTGCGATGCGTGAACCTTGAGGACATCGTTTCAGTCAATTCTTTCACACGGAAAACCTGCATGCCTTTGTCATCCTGCACAGAAGCCAGGTCCAAAACAAACCTGGAGGTGGGCTTAAGAAATTTGATCCTGATGGTTGCTTTCCCGTTAATGGCATCTGAAGCATCGGTCAGTTCAATATTGAACCTGTAATGCTGTACGTCCATGTCCTGGGCTATGCTTCCAAGGCGGAACAAAATCAATATAGAAAGAAGGAAGGACTTCATAGGTGAAAAATAAGTGAAGTATTTGGAGTTTATGGTTTATGGTCTATTGTTTATGGTTCTTTTATAACAATCCATCTTTATAGGGCCTCCTGCGTAAAGAGAAATTAACCGCAAAGGGAGCAAGGAAACGCAAAGGACCTATACATGTTCTTTTCAATCTGTGTTATTGGTGAAAAACACGAACAACGGCGTAAATAGAATATGATACAGAAATTCTTTGCGTCTTCTTTGCGCTCTTTGCGCCCTTTGCGTTTCATTACGCAAATGCATCAAAAGACAACCTGAAGCAAGCAACAACAAAAAACTAAAAATCATAAACCATAAACCCTCAAAGTTTCTCCAGCATTTCCACCACTTTTTCCCTCCTGAGTATCACGTACCCGATCCGGTCGTTGCTGATGCCGTCTTTGAGCTGGTAGCTGAATTCCAGCTGGTCTTCAGTAATGGTGGTCTCGAAATACTTGAAAGCGATGTTGGGATATTGCTGCAGCTCTTCACCGATCTCGTACAGATGGGTTGAAAGAATGAACAGTGAATTCTGCATCTTGATCAGGCCTTTGATCACTGCTGTTGAACATTTCATGGCATCCTGCACATTGGTTCCTTTGAACAGTTCGTCAATCAGCACCATCCATTTCTTACCATCGTTGATCTTGTAAATCGTGTTCTTGATACGCTGCACTTCGTTGAAGAAATAACTTTCGCCCTTAGAGATATTATCCGCTACATTGATGTTCGTCAGCAGTCCGTCAAACAGGCTCAGTCGCATGTTTCTTGCCGGAACACCCATTCCAAGGTGTGCCAGGAATACAGATGATCCAACCGCTTTGATCAGGGTGCTTTTACCGGCCATGTTGGCGCCGGTAAGAAAAAGAAAATGCTGGCTTTGATCCAGCACCAGGTCGTAAGCCGTGGGCTGCTGTAGCAGTAAGTGGTACAGCCCCTCAGTTTTAAAATAAGGCGTTTCGGATTCAACGAAATCAGGGAATTTGAGGTCGTATGTTTTCACAGCCATGGCCATGGAATACCAGGCTTCCAGGCGGCTGTAGATCTCCATCAGCTCCAGTGTTTCTGCACGGTGGTCATTACGCAGGCGGTGAGCATAGTATAAATATTCCTGGATCGTGAACTGGGCCTTTGCTGTGCTATGCGCAAGTTTTTGCAGGGCCTCTTCCCGCAGGATCTTCCCCATCCTTTCAACGTAAAATAAAAGATTGCCCGGAAGGTCCACGCTGGTCAAAAGAAGGTATAGTTTATTCAGTCCCCGGTAAAAGTCCGCCAGGTGTTTGACAGAATAACGCAGCATGGAGTAATCATGCCCGTGAAAGACCTTGTAGGTATAACTGTTCAGGGTTGTCGGGTTCTGTGGAACGGGATCGAGGTTATAGTCCAGGAATTTATCGATCATGATCACAGTTCCGTTGGTGATCTCCGATGGCCATTCATCCAGGTGCTGCAAAAGGGTTTTTATGATGTTCTGGGTACCAAGGATGCGCTTGAGGTCATGGTGTGGTTCGGAAAAAAACCGGCGCAGCCATTCCTTCCCTCCTACTGTTTTGGTGAAATTCAGTTTATGAAAGATGGAAAATTCTTCTTCCACCTGGAAGATGGATATATCGTTGAATGTGATCTTGTCTATTTGCATAATATATGTCAGCCGGAGGCTGACTGTTTCTGGTTTAAGGTTTCTGGTCTCTGGTTATTAGGCTCATGATTCCGGATTGAAAGGTCAGTTCCTCCCAACAATCATTTGATCCATCTTGTTTAAAAATACCTGCCTGCACAGCTTTAGTCTCTTTTGAAAGTTAAGCGTTTTCCTTTGACAGATTCATTCCATTCTCCGTTTTGACAGACCAGGTTTCCGTTCACGAACGTATGCGTGATGGCTGCAGGAAATGAATGCCCATCAAAAGGGCTCCAGCCGCATTTATAGTGTATGTTTTCTTTTGCCACCTGCGTTGCCTTTTGCAGGTCAACGATGACCAGGTCCGCAAAATAACCTTCACGGATGTATCCTCTTTCCTTTACCTGGAAACAATCCGCTACCGCATGGCTCATCTTCTGTACGATCTTCTCCAAAGATATTTTTCCGAGGTTGTGATATTGAAGCATCAGCAAAAGCGAATGCTGAACAAGCGGCACTCCTGCATGGGCCTTTTCATAAGGCTCCTGCTTCTCTGCCCAGGTATGAGGTGCATGATCTGTTGCGACCACATCCAGCCTGTCATCCAGCAAGGCTTCCCAAAGCGCTTCACGGTTGTGGGCGGCCTTGATGGCAGGATTGCATTTGATCTGGTTTCCATAACGCGTGTAATCATCTGCGGTGAAATGCAGGTGATGCACACATACCTCGCAGGTGATCCGCTTATCCATTATTGGAAAGAGATTGGTAAAGAGTTGCAGTTCCACAGCTGTACTGATGTGAAGGATATGCAGCCGGCTGTTGTGTTTCTTTGCAAGCTGCACTGCCTTGAACGAAGATTCAAAACAGGCTTCCTCGTTCCGGACAATGGGATGATCGGATGGCTCCAGAACTACCTTTTCTGCTTTGAGTTTCTCCAGGTTGTGCCTGATGATAGACTCTTCCTCGCAATGCGTCGCGATCAGGAGTTCCGAACCGTCAAAAACCCTGTCAAGGGCCACGTAATTGTCAACCAGTAAATTTCCTGTTGAAGAACCCATGAACACCTTGACACCGCAAACATCATTTTTCTTTTTGTTGATGCGCAGCACTTCATCAAGGTTGTCATTGGAGGTGCCCATATAAAAAGAATAATTGGCCAGGGCTGCACTACCAGCAATCGCATATTTATCCTCCAGCAATTCCTGTGTAAATACCGGCGGCACCGTATTGGGCATCTCCATGAAAGATGTTACCCCGCCTGCAACAGCAGCTTTGGATTCTGAATAGATATTGGCCTTGTGCGTCAATCCTGGTTCCCTGAAATGCACCTGGTCGTCTATGCAGCCTGGCAAAAGAAACTTTCCTTCTCCATTGATCTCCGTAACTTTTTTATCTGTATCAATCCTGCCGGCGATCTTTTCAATTCTTTCATTGGCAATAAGGACATCAACAACACGGATGCTTCCTTCATTGACAGCGCTGATATTCCGAATCAGGTAATTTTGCATAATTTGTTCAACTAAATCGTGGGCATGCAATTTAAACAAACCCTTGTAAGACTGCTTTTTTTAATGATCCCTTTCACTGCAGTCTCGCAGACTTCTTACTTACAGCAGGATGCAAGGGAAAATATCATTCTCGAAAGACTGGAGATTAAAAGACATAAAGATTCCATACTGAACTTTTCCAAGATCAGGCCTTTTACAAGAAAACATGTTGCAGCCGCTTTGTTACGTTCAACCGGAGATGCTTCATCTGCCGGCATGAGCAAGGTGGATCTTTACAATCAATACAGGGCACTTTCCAACAGTATCGAGTATGTTCCTGACAGCATGAAGGCTTTATTCCGCTCCAAAAGAACCTTCCTGAAGCATTTTTACACCTCCCCTTCCAACTTATACGAAGTCAACGTGCCCGACTTCTTTCTTGCTGTAAACCCGGTTTTTCAATACACGGTAGGTAAAGAAAAAGACAATGACCAGCACCTGTTCCTTAATACCAGGGGCATTAGTTTAAGAGGACGCATTGCCAACAAGATCGGCTTCCAGGCTTATGTAACAGACAACCAGGAACGGGATCCTTTGTACGTTCAGCAATGGGAGGCTGAAAGACAGGCAGTGCCTGGCCAGGGTTTTTATAAGGAATTCAAGCTAACCGGCTATGATTATTTCGATGCCCGCGGACAGGTTACTTTTAATGTTACCCGTTACATTGATGTTGCATTCGGCTATGACAAGAACTTCATCGGCAATGGTCATCGCAGTTTGTTCCTGAGTGATTTTTCAAACAGTGCCTTGTTCCTGAAACTGAATACAAGGATCTGGAAGTTCAATTACCAGAACCTTTTCATGGAATTACAGGCAGCGGAAAGACAGGGTGCCGACATCCTGATCCCCAAAAAATATGCTGCCATGCACCACCTGGACCTGGCAGTTACCAAATGGCTGAACATCGGATTATTTGAAGGCGTAGTGTTTTCGCGTCCCGACAAATTTGAATTCGGTTACCTGAATCCGGTGATCTTTTACAGGTCCATTGAACAGCAAAACGGCAGCTTTGACAACGCAGTGGCTGGTATTGATGCGAAAGCCAATATAGCCAGGAAGGTTCAATTGTACTCGCAGTTCCTGCTGGATGAGTTCAACCTTTCCGAAATGCGCAAGGGCAGCGGATGGTGGGGGAACAAATGGGGTTTGCAATTGGGCGCAAAATACATTGATGCATTCAACATCAGGAACCTTGACCTTCAGGTGGAAACCAACAGGGTGAGGCCGTTTACCTATTCACACCGGGACTCTGTAGCCAACTACACACATTATAACCAGCCGCTGGCACATCCCCTGGGGGCTAATTTCCAGGAATGGATCGGCATCGCCCGCTTTCAGCCAATTGAAAGACTCTTTATCCAGGCCAAAGGAATTTTCTATACACAGGGCAGAGACACGGGAAGCGTAAGCTTCGGCAGCAATATCTTTTATCCCAATATTCCTCCGTTCAGGAGAAGCGATTTTGGTTACAACCTGGGCGCAGGCATCTCCACAAAAACCGCCTATGCATCCCTGTTATTTTCCTACGAGATAAAGCCTAACTTCTTTATTGAGGCTAATCCTGTGTGGAGAAAGGTTGGCGCTACGCCCTATACACAGGAACAAAACACCTTTGTGATCAATGCGGGTATCCGGTGGAATATGCATCGGCGCGAATTCGATTTTTAAAAACAATATATGAAGCAAATATTTTTTGTCTGCATGATAGTGGTAGCCTTTGCCTGCAATACAAAGACGCAGCAACAATCCGGCATTCTCCAACCTTCCGGTAAAGCAAAAGTTGACCAATTGATATTTGGCAGGTTTTGCGGCATGTGCCCGAAGGGTTGTGCCATCATGTACCAACTGGATGCTGTGCGCAATGAAATGCGTGTTGATACAAGCGAAAGATATTTTAAGTCTGAAGGAAAAGAATTGTCATTTTCAACAAAACCTTTGTCTGAAAAATCCTTTTTGACTGCCCGGGAGATCATGGACCAATTACCTGATTCACTTTTAATGGCCCCGGATAATGAACGTTTCGGCTGCCCGGATTGCGCGGATGGCTGCGGTATCTACCTGCGTCTTACCTCCGGAACGGTAACCAAATCGTTTTACATCGATTACCAGACCGACCAGCTCTCCGGCTACATCAAGCCGTATGCGGAGTTAATTAGAAAGAAGTTTGAAGAAGTCCATGGATTGTAGTGCCTGGTTTCTGGTCTCTTGTTTCTGGTTTTTAGATCGAACCTTCTCCAATGATTGTATTTGCGTAGAGAGATTTCACGCAAAGACGCAAAGATTATAAGGGAGTCATTGTGTGCAAGGTCGTTTTTTTGGAGGGCAGGTCACCGGGGTTGTTCGTATTGAAGAAATTCTTTAGGATTATTTATTCCTTTCAATAGTCAGTCTCAAGACGCAGGAATAAAAATATCCGCCTTTGGCTGATAGCAGCTGCAGGTATTGTCTGACCTCAGCGTCTCTTTGTGCATTCTTTGCGTCCTTTGCGGTTAATGTGCTGAATGCAAGGTTCTAGCTATAAGCGACAAGCTTCAAGCCTGGAGAATTTCAGAATAATTGTCAGGAGCTTAATTTATCATTCAATTGAAAAGAAAACAAATCATCGAAACACGCAAATGCTGGAAGCTCGCAGATAAAGGCTCGCAGTCCAAACTAAATCCAATCAGGATTGTAAATAACCCGTTCCACCCTTACGGCTCCCGTCCCACGTTTCACGAGCTAACAGCCATCAGCTAATAGCTTCTCTACCCCTCCAAATGAATAGAAAAAACTATCATCCTTGATTGAATGCCATCGATGACGCGGGAATAATTAAGCGCTTCGTTGCGTCCATGAAGATTGCTCAGCCCATTGCTGATCTTGATCTCGGGTGAGAAAATGAAAGATTGAAAATAAAAATGAAAGCCCATGCCGGCCTCGATACCGTAGTCAAGCTTTTGCAACCTGATCATGTCTTCTGTTTTCCTGGCCTTTGCATTGGAAGCAAGGTCAAAGTCAAGTTTGCCACCTCCAAGAAGGTAAACCCGGAAATTGCCGATCCGGTCTGAACGGAATTTCAGTTGAAGCGGGAATGAAGTGATTACCGACTCCACTCTCTTCAGCACTTCAGTCTGGTTATCGATGGGCTCTGGGAATTTCAAAGTGTATTTCAGGCTGCGTTCGGCGAACATCAGTTGCGGATTGAACCGGAGCTCAAAGCGGTTTGACAGTCTTGTGGTGGCCAGGAGTCCTAAAGAAAATCCACCTGATCTTGTTGACTCGCCTACCAGGATACTGTCCTGCTGCAGGAAATAAGGATGGTAATGGGTCTGAAAACCCGCGCTGTTAAATCCAAGGGTGATACCGAAATAATACTGCTTCAGGTCATGGTCTTCCATGTACAGCTGCTTGTGCTGCGCCATGGAGGCAGAACCTGCTGTAAGCAATATGGCCAGGAAGAGGTTTCTCAGGTATTTGGTAGTTTTCCAGCGAAAATTCAAAATCTTCATAAAGGTCTGTAAATCAATCAAATATTTTGCCACATCAGCTGACAGGGATCCAAACCTGGCCTGAATGGCGCTTTCGAACCCTTAAAACGCAGGTTTGTTGTAATAATTGCCAATCAAGGTGCTAAATGTTCCTGAAAGGCAAAGTAAGGACAGATTCAAGAAAATATTGGATTGGCTAATTGCTTCATGAAGTAGGAAAGGCCGATCCGGACTAACCGTAATTTTTACTGAGCAATAGCAAAGGGTATTCAAATAAGGATCATCCAAATTCCCAGATACAGTCACGCAACAGGTGCAGTGAAACCTGGCTGATACAAAGCTTCCCGTTAATGCAAATTTAAAATGCTCCTGATCGCACTTTTGTGCGTTAATGAAGTATGTGAACTGAAAGTTCAAGTGGATGAATTGCGAAAGCAAACTTCGTATATGCATAGATGTACGCTACTTTATGAAGTAAACCTTATTGATCTCATTCATCTTGTTCTATCAACTTTCCTTAGGGCAGTATAAAGTTGACAGTTCAATCGAAACCGAATATTGGCGTCTTTTGAAAGATTACCTGAAAACGTCAGGAAAAAAAGGACATTATGTTCAAAAAAGGGCTCGGACTTCTTACAGGCATTAAAACAAACACCTTAAATAAAAATGACCTTCGTCCAGTTGATACTTCTAAAGATCTACAGCATTTAAAATTTCCAATAAACAGCGCCTTGACAAAACAATTGACAATAAAATATTTTCAATTAGCACTACTTAGCTTAATAATTGTTGCCAAAGGTTATGGACAAACAGGAAGCAGAAGTTATGGGGTGGTAATTGTAGAAATTACAAAAGAAAAGAAATCAAAAAAGATTTATACTAAAGTAACAACGTCTTCGCCCTTCCCTATTGCAGATTCTACATGGGCGCCCTCTCTTGCAGAGAGTCTTAACCGATCCATTACGTTTAAGAAAAAACGGGCCAGGGCCGGGCAATATATAGTAGAAGTCAGGTTCCTTATAGAGCGGGATGGTAATATGACCGACATCCGTTGTGTAACCGATCCAGGTTTTGGTTTGTGCGAACAAGTAGCGGCTGCCATTACAAAGAAATACTACTCAAACAGGCCAAAATGGGGTCCCCGTATTGAAGGACAATAGCATGAACCCTTTAATAATTTACATAAGATAATACCCTGGTTGAAATGTAAAAACATACTTGCATATATTGGATCCATGAGCCGAATATAAAATTGCGAAGCAAAAAAATGGATATGAAACTCACATCTAAAGCGGAAAATATTTATACCAAGGTCAATAGTAAGGGCACCAAACTTGGAGACCTTCGTAAAATTGCGAAGGACATAAAAAAAGATCACCAGTTAGCATTGGAACTTTGGTCTACAGGTGCCTTTTTGCCCAGGCAGCTGGCCATCCTCATTATGGACACAAGGGAGCTTTCAAAAGAAATGGTTGATAAGCTATACGACGACATACAGCACCATGAAATGCAAGAAAGGCTTCAATTAACAGATTGGTTGATGGCGAACCAGCTCATGAAAGATAAAAGAACGACTGCATTGATCCTATCCTGGGAAAATAGTCCTCTCCCACTTAAACGAAGAACTTTTTGGTACTACCAGGGTCGATTGCGCTGGGTAGGACAAACACCGCCTCCCAATACTGAAAGCCTGCTTTCATCTGTTGAGAAAAGAATCCAAAGTGAAGAATCTGAGGTACAATGGGCCATGAATTTTACTGCAGGCCAGATTGGAATCTTCCAACCTGAATATCGGTCCAGGTGTATCAATATAGGAGAACGAACCGGTCTTTATAAAGATGAAGTGGTATCCAAAAATTGCACACCTAATTATTTGCCTTTATTTATTTCAATGCAAGTTGCTAAATTGAAAAAATAAGACTGCTTTAGAGATAGAATTATTAAATAATATTAGCAATGCAATCCATGTAAGGTTTACCAATGATTTAGATTCAGGAAACTTTAATCAGGCCGCAAACAAATGTATTTTCTGAAATAGATTTTGATAAAGCTTACGATTTACTAATTTCTTTTTAGGCTTCGGGCTTTCGTCCACTGTAAATACAACAGATGCCCAGGGTAAGTGGTTTGAATAAGGTGCGCGAGTAGCCTGCTTTGTTTAAGATAGCCACAAGGTCCTGGCGGTCCGGAAAGGCTTTAGCGGATTCGTTCAGGTATTGATATGCTTTTTTATTCTGGCTGAACCATTTTGCCATCTGTGGGGCAACCACGCCCATATACAGGTTATACAAATTTTTTACACCCGGTATCCGGGGTTTGCTGAACTCCAGCACCACCAGCTGCGCGCCCGGCTTCATCACCCTTAAGATCTCTTTAAGCCCTTTTTCCAGGTTTTCGAAATTCCTGATGCCAAAGGCAACCATCACTGCATCAAAAGTCTGGTCCGCAAAATTGATTGTTTCACCATCGCCGCGCAGGAGTGTAATTTTTGTTCCCGGCTTTTCCTGATCAACTTTTTTACGGCCGATCTCCAGCATTTTTTCAGAGATGTCGATACCGGTGATGGCCTGTGGCCTGAGCATTTTTGCAGCCATGATGGCCATGTCTGCGGTGCCGGTGGCCACATCCAGGATATGCGCAGGGTTATCAGCTTTCAGCATCCTGATGGCTTTTCTGCGCCAGCCCACATCAATACCTGCACTCAGCAGCCGGTTCATCAGGTCGTACCTTGGAGCAATTTTGTCGAACATCTCATTGACCTGCTGTTTTTTTCCACCTTCATCCGAAAAGGGCTTGATCTTATCGTGCGCAAACTCTGACATAGCCCGCAAAGGTAAGTCTTCGGCCTGCTCCTCTTTCCAGAACAAATGTTACGCTCATTTGATTGGTGAACCGTCTGTAAGACCTGGAATATCCGTACAAAGAACTTCGATAGGATCAGATTGAAAGCAGGTACTCAGTTTGCAGAAGCTATTCACAAATGGCCTTCCTTTGCAGCATGGAGATCATTAAAGCAGAATACCTGATCAGTAGTCCTTCAGTCGAACTTTGTCCAAAACCGGATCGGCCTGAGTATGCTTTCCTGGGCCGGAGCAATGTGGGAAAATCTTCGCTCATCAACCTCGTCACCAGTAAAAAGGAACTGGCCAAAGTATCGCGTACACCAGGCAAGACCCAGCTGATCAATCATTTCTCCATTACTTCCAATGATAAAAAGCAATGGTACCTGGTGGACCTGCCAGGGTATGGGTTTGCCAAGGTGTCGCAAAGCCAGCGGAAAAAGTGGGAGAAAATGATCCAGGACTACATCAGGAAAAGAGAGAACCTGGCGAATCTTTTCATGCTGGTGGACAGCAGGCACGAACCACAGCAAAGCGACATTGATTTTATTAACCAGTTGGGGAAATGGAATATTCCTTTTGCGGTGATCTTCACCAAGGCGGATAAAAGCACGCAGAAGGAAGCGGCAAGGCATGTGAATGAATTTATGGAAAAGCTGTCCGAGACATGGGAAGCACCACCTGCATTCTTTGTTACATCTGCGGTTAAGCATATTGGTCAGAAAGGCATTTTGAAACTGATAGCAGAGCTGAACCAGGAATTTGAAAATGCCAAAAAGAAGATCGTGTAATTCATTAATCCGTATATTGCAACCCCGTTTTGGCAGATACATTTATGAAAAAAATCTTACAGGAAAGAAACCTTGTGGTGATCCTTTTTGTGTTGGTCCTGATCATGTTCTCATTTGCTCAGAGGGATACTCAAAAAGTAAAAGGCGCTTATACAGCGAAATCAACCGGCGCAACTGAAAAGCTTGCTTTGACTTCTACGCAGGCCGGACAAAATGCAGGCACGTTGAAATAAACGGCCATGAAGCTCCGGTGTTGCCTGGTAACCGCCCTGGTGCTGATGTTTCTGTTAGCATCCTCTCAGCTTGACCAGGGAAAATTAGATTCTCTTTCCCGTTATATAGATTCTTCAGCAAAGATCACACGGCTTTCCATTGACAGCATGAACCAGGTGCTGGACAGCCTGATGCATTCCGGTGAAGCCAGAAGGCCGTTGCGTGAAAGCACACCTGCGTCCCTTCCCGAGAAGCAGTTTTTTGATAAGGGAAAAGTGGTCTATTGGCTTGCCGGCGGATTGCTTGTTGTTGCTCTTATGGTATCCTATCGCAGGTACTGGAAAGATTAGATGGTTTCTGGTTTCTGGTTTCTTGTTTCTGGTTCTTTAGGTGCAGTCATTCTTTATTGATTCCAATTGCGTAGAGAGGCATTTCACGCAAAGACGCAAAGAAGGCAAAGACGCGGAGGAGTACAGCTTTAAAATACACACTTAAGAGTGCAGACTTCAGAGTAGAGAGTTAAGAATTGGAAGGAAGAATGAAGAAAGAAAGGCTTGACCTAAGTCCATCTACTTCCCACTCAACTTCTCTGGCCTGTCATCCTGAGTGTAAGCGAAGGATCTAAGCCTATCAACCTTCAACGCCCATAGTATCAGTAAGCCCAAAGAACTCTTAGAAAAGTTCCAGCGCCTCATTTTGTGGTTAAATGAAGTGCCACTCCCATCAAAAGCCTGCCAACAAAATTCAGCGCCTGCAGTATCCTCGAATAAAGCCAATTGTAGTTTAAAAAAAGATGAAACCAGTAGCGAGCTAATTGAAGTCACGAAAGACTGAACTCTTAAGTGAAGGTCGATGCCTGTAATGAAAGACTGTTGTGCGGTGGCCCGGCCGGTCTACGCGGAGCGATTAGACCCGGCCTTGATGTTTTTGCTCTACTTTTTGTATCAAGACAAAAAGTAGAAAAGACTGAATAAGAGAACAGTGCGGGAAATAGAGCGAGAGCAAGGGAAAAGGCAGACTTAAGATTAGAGAGTTTAGAATAGAGAAGAACAGAAATAAGAAGATAATTCGTTCTTTAAGCTGCTTGTGAGGACACAAGCAGGGGCGGGTGTGGAAAAAGCTGCTTGTGAGGACACCCCCAAGGGTCATAATATGAGAACGTTTATGAATCTTCTACAAGAAAATACGACGCAAAATAATTTACAAAAAAAAACAGCAGGCAAGCGCCTCTAGCGTTTCCCTGCTGTCAAACTAAGCATTTACAAAGCTTAGTTCACCACTTTATTAGCACAACTGCTGCTTGCAAAAGCCTCTGGTTTTGCTTTGAAAGCAAATCCCATCCCGAGGATGTATCCCATAGCTTCCCTCAGGGCATCATTGCTCTTGAAATTCGGACTTGTGTTGATGTCTGCATGCACTTCCATGTCCACATTATATAAAGTAAAAAGATTGCACAATTCGTATGCAATCTCAATACTCTTGGCAACTTCTACCAGCATCCGTTCCTTAATGGAATACTGCTGGCGGGTTCTTTCGTTATGGATAAACATGAAGCCTCCGTGACCTTCCCTGAGAAAAACAATAACGGTAGCAAACTCGGTTTCCTGTCCTTTGACCTGTGAATCGGTTCCAATGCAAACTTTTAAACGATAACCTTTGGCGGTCTCGCGTTTGATGGCGTTTTCCACGGCATCGTAAATTGGTGTTTCAATGGGTTCACCGCTGAATTTTCTCCAACGCATAAGAAATGGGGTTTTTCCAAATTACGGAAAAACAGCCACCCGGCCAACGTTTTAGGAGCTTATTATGGTCATTGCCTTACAAAACGTTCAACGTATGACTCTTTCCCTCCATGAAATTGCACCAGGTAAATGCCCCTGGTTATGGAAGTCATATCAACCTGGTTCATGCCTGTTTTTATTGAACCTTTAGCTACTACCCTTCCGCTTTGGTCAACGATCATATATTGTCCCTGGTAAGGACTGCTGATATGCAGCATTGATTGTACAACATTCCCAACGATAGCGGGCCTGACCTGGGTTACATCACTGCGTAGCATAACAGTATTTGAATAAGCGTATCGGCCATTATCAAACAACACACGCAGCCTGTAAAAAACAGGGCCTGCCTGTAAGGGCTGGTATAGGTAGGTCCTTGAGCTTTGTGCAACGGTGTTCATCTTCCTGAAATCAGTTCCGTTTGCAGACAATTCAATCATTTGTTCAACCACATTTTCATCAGCATCTATCACCCAATTCAATTTGTGGCGGTTGTTATCTGCCTGGCCACTCAGCTCCAGTCTATGCAAAGCCAGAGGGCTCAGGTCATTCATGGTCCCCTGCAGCGAATAAGATCCAAGGCTGCCGTACTCGGAACCGTAAAGATTGCCCATTCCGTCCACCCTGAGGAAATATTGTCCTGCTTCAAGTATGGTATCTACAAAAGAATTCAAGGATGTACCGGGGTTGTAGGTATCCAGTACCTGTCCTGATGCATTCAGCAATTGCACCTGCATGTCGAGATTGGAACCAACATTACCCATGCCTACGTTGTAGGGCACTGCCTGCAACCTGAGTTGCCTTGTATGCACCACATTCAATTTAAAAAGATCAAAATCAGACGTGCGCTCTACAATGCCGCTCAACCTGAAAGTATCATTGGCCATCGCGGCTGGAGTGGCAAGTGCAAGATCCCCCGGATGATCATCTGCCCTGTATCCAAAACCATTTGATGCAGATGTAATGATATCAAGGTCGTTTTGGGTGCTGTTGCAACCATATGGGTTGGGACCGTTGTGCCAGACGGTCCAGTTGCGGTAATAACCAACGCCCATGATTGGGGCCCAGCCAATTTCTCCGTTCCCTGCCCCGGAATTGTATTCTGATGTTTTAACGCAGCTGGAATTATATACCGCCTGGTGACGCAGGCCAAGCGTATGACCTGCTTCGTGCGAAGCAGCCTCTGAAATATTCTTTACATTATGATTGAGCAGGGCCGTAAAAACGAAGCAGGGTGTATTGTCTCCCCATTTAAATGAGTTGGTATAAGCCACCCCACCGGCGCTGCCGTACCAGCCGGAAGTAACGGTGAGGACTACACGCATTCTTCTTGTAGGTGGTGCGGACCAGTATTTTGCTGAGTCGGTAGTGATGTTGATATTGAAAGGCCTGTAATCCTCGGATACCCTGTTAAACACTTCAGTGATCTGGGCGGCATTCAGGTTGGCCGGACCAAGCACCAGGGTACCACCGCTGTTCCAACTGGTCCCCGACAGGTAATGCCCATCAAAATCAAGGTAGATCACAGCGTTTGCAGCCGGGTAACTGGATTGAAAGGAATTTTGCGCAGATGCTGCAAGGGCTGTGGTCAGCAACCAGATCACAAGCGCGGATGTCAAAAGGCTTTTCATTGGATTGGATTATCGGAGGCTTAATTGAGGAAAAGGATATTATTCACTGAACAGGTCATACAGCGCTGTTTTATTCAATACATACCTGCCATTTTCCAAAGCCACTTCAAAGGCATCGCCATGGTGCATGCTGATGATCCTGCCCAGGTATACCACCGTTCCGTCCTGGCCTGTTCTCCTTGTAAAGGTGAATACGGCCCCCTGCCTGTTGCTTGAGCGCAGCACAACACTTTTTAAAGAAGCATCCTGGCCTTCTGATTTTGAAACAACAACACCTTTAAATGGAAATCCTGCCGCCAGGAACTGATTGATCTCCGTACCGATGGCCAGTCCAAAAACAGGTTCAAGGTCTGTGACCCTCAGGTCCATTTTTAAAGGCAGGTCGGAAAATAATTTTGGCTTGTTATGATCAGGCTCGTTGATGGGAATTGCCGGAGTTTGAGCAGAACTATAAAGACAGAAAAGTAAAGAAACGCCGGTGGCGAGTGCTTGAAGGATTTTCATTGGATATAGTTTTGTGGTGTTCAGCACAGTGCAGGCCAAACCTGCTCATTTCAACTCAGTCTGCAATGTTGCAAAAAAGAATTTTCCCTCAAAAGGACAAGGCAGTTTTCTTTGAAGATTAGGTACTAGCACGCGGGGAAGGGTCGTAAAGTTCCGAGAGATTTCACGCAAAGACGCGGAGGAAAACAAACTTAAGCGTGCAGACTTTAGAGTAGAGACTTAAGAACTGGAAGGAAGAGGATGAAATTCCGGTGAGTTCATATGATGACCCAGGAGTTCAGATGATAGACTATAGATGATAGAGTTAAGAGTTGGAATGTGGATATAAGATTTAAGACTTGATAGGAGAAAGTTGATTGATGAAATTCTTTCCGGACTCTTCCTCGCTCTCGCTCTGTTTCTCTTTCTCTTTCTCTTTCTCAGTATTGTCCTGTGCTCAGCATTACCAGCGTGCATCCCATAACCGGCTCTATATTATTTTCCTCCGCCATCCGGATCAGTTCCGGGTTTTCGGTGCCCGGATTAAATATGATGCGCTTTGGCTTCAGGTTCAAAATGTAATCGTAATAAGGAACCTGGTTGCCCGGATTCAGGTAGAGTGTCACTGTGTCAACTTCAGGCTCACTAACTTTTTCTGTCTTGATCTCTACTCCTGAAACATTTCCCTTCTTGCGTCCAACGGCAACCACAGGATGCTGATAAGCGGATAGCTTACGTACTGCCATGTTACTGTACCTTGAAGGATTTTCTGATGCGCCTAATACAACTGTCTTTTTTGGCATAACCAGGCTTTGGGTTCAGAATACAAAGCTCATGCCTTAAAAAGGCTTTCCATGCGTTCTTCGGATCATGGGCCCGGCAAGAAATGGGAAAAGTTTAAAACTTCTGACAAACAGGTTGCTTAAGAAAATGCTGCCGAAGAATCTCTGCAGGACCCTGCCTGTCCGCATCCTTGATTCAAACTGTTGTTTCCATTCTATTGCATATTCCACTTCCATTTTTTTCCGGGTGATCGATCCTTTCAGGTAACGCAATGCCAGGCCTGAAGCGATCTTGCTGCTGTGCAGCGCCATGCTCATGCCATTTCCACACAAGGGTGTAATGGTACCTGCTGCATCGCCAAGAAAGATCACTCCGTTAAACACCAGGTCTTTTTTAGAGAAATTGATCTGTGAAATGGTGACCGGGAATGTTTGCTCTATTTTACTTGAATCAAGAATGGCTTTCAGGTGAGGGTTAATAGAAAGTATGTCTTTTTCCATTTTATAGATGTCATTGCCTGATCGCTTCAGGTTTTCTGCATGCGTCATGTAGCAGAAACAATAAAGGCCGTTCTCTATTCTTGAAATGCCGCAATAACCATCTTTGAAATTGTGCAACCCGATGAAGTGGTCTGGCCAGTCAGTACGGATGTGGTACTTTACGCCAACATAATTATTCACTCTTTTATCCTGCTGCTGAAGAAAGCCGCGCTTCCATTTCAGGTCAAGATTGCTTCTTTTGCCAAATGCACCAAAGCATAACCTGGAAGTATAAGTTTCACCAACTCCGGATTTTGGTTGTGCAAGGATGGTGAAACTTTCTTGCTGGCTGACCTGGTCCACTTTCGTTTGTTCTTTTATGACAACTCCAGATCTTTTCGCAATGCCGGCAAGTGAATGATCGAGCAAGTAGCGGCTGATCCCAAAACCGCCTAATGGCAATTGAGTTGTAAACACAGTTCCTGCAGGGGCAGTCAGCTTAAGGGAACTGATACGAGGCAGGTCCATCTGGCTTAAAGGAATGCCAAGACCTTCAAGGTAATTCCAGCTTTCCATGCTGATGTACTCGCCGCAAACCTTATGAAAGGGATATTTTTCTTTTTCAAACAGGATCACCGAATAGCCCTGCCTGGACATCTGGATGGAAAGTGCCAGCCCTGCAAGGCCGCCGCCGATAACAGCCACATCATATGTTGTGCTTTCATTCATTCTTTTCTACGGCTGATCTTTATTTACATCCTGATAAATGAGTAGCCACCTGAATGCCCATTGCCAGTTGCATTGGAACTTTACAATACCCGCCTGCTTAAAAATGTTTTGCCATTCTTTCTGTGTAAACCCCCGAAGCACCGATAAAGGCGCATCGTTCTTTACAAGATAACTTTTTGAAAATGCAGCAGACAACCATTTAATGGAATAATAGGCCGCAGGATGGCGGTGCAGATCGTTGATGAAAAATCCAAATAAGCTGTTGACTCGCATCCAGCGCATCATGAATACCAATGCATCATTGGTAAAATGATGCGCAAAGAGCGACGAGAAAATGATGTGAGGCTTCTTTTCAAACATTACCCTGCTGTAATCTGAATGGATGAAATCTATTCCATGGTTCCTTTGAAGACTTTTTGCATACTGCACACATTCTGGACTGATATCGATACCACACAATTGCACCTGCAATTGTTGCTTAGTTGCCCAGTCCCTGATCACTCTTAAATTATCGCCACCCCCACTGCCGATCTCCGTGATGCGCAGCACTTCGTCCTTAGGGAAATAAGGAAGAAAGCTTTTTACGCCTTTCATCGTGATCCTGTGCCCGCCAAGGTGTGTATTGATAAAATCCAGTTCCTGCATGTTGATACGGATGTCTTTGAATTGAAGATCATCACGGTCAAGCAGTTCTTTTTTATCGGATCTTGATTTAAAGGAAGGCATTCAGGAATGTGCCGTAAAAGTTTCAACTGTAAGCCCAGGACCAAAAGCAGCACTGAACAATTTAGGGATCTTTTCCTTTTTCTGCATGATCTGCTTCAAAACAAAAAAGATGGTGGCGGAGGAAAGATTACCGTATTCGTTCAGCACATCATAAGAACTTTGGAGTTCCCCATTCTTAAGCGCAAGGCTTTTATGTATGGCTTCAAGGATCCTTTTGCCGCCGGGGTGAATGCACCAATGACTCACCGCTTCGGAAGAATGCCCATCACGCAACATGCACCTGTCAACTATGGCAGCGAAATCTTCCTGGATCAATTCCGGAATATAACCACTAAGGGTCATCAGGAAGCCACTGGAAGAAAGCTCCCAGGCCATATCCCTTTTGCCTTTCGGGATCACCTCACTGTAAAAATGATCAATGGTCAACCCGGGCAGGTCTGTTGCCGATCCGCAGACAAGGGCAGCTGCCGATCCATCACCAAACAGCAATGAAGATGCAATGTTATCCATGGTGTTTTCGCGCTGGAAGTGCAGGGTACAGAGTTCTGTGCAAACGATCATCACCTGGGCTTCAGGATCCGCTTTACAAAACGCATCAGCCATCTTCAAGGCATGGATGGCGGCGTAGCATCCCATAAAATTTACTGAAGTACGAAAGATGTCCTTATCAAGGTCCATCAGTTCCATGACCTGCAGGTCAAGCCCCGGTGCGCTCATACCTGTGCAGCTGACAGTGATCAGGTGGGTGATGCGGATCTTGTCATGAAAATGATGTAAACAATCCCTGATGGCATCCACCGAAAGCAGTGGCGCCTGTTTATTGAAAACCGCCATGCGTTGCTCCAGTGAAGGAAACGGCTCAAGGTTCTCTGTCTGGGGGTAAAATTTCCAGTCCTGCGCGGCTTTACTGTAATCGGAGATCACAGAGTATCTCTGCCTGATGCCGCTCTGCTGGTACAGGAAGCGCATCTTGCGGCTGTCCACTTCATTGGCCGCATAAACACGCTGCATGAAATGAAGGATATCCATCTGCTGATGGCAATAGGGCGGAAGCGCCGTACCAATGGAAATGATCTTGCTCAATGATTCAGTATAATAAGGGTTGTAAAAAAAACGATGGTGCAGAAAGTGGAAAGGATGTTCATGACCAGGCTGTTTTTAAAACTGGCCTCCTGCTCATTCCGCCACACCTTCATCATCCAGTACAGGAAAAATAAGACCACCGGTAACAGGGTTAACAAAAAAATGAAGAATTGGTTCAACCGGTCCTGCCCCTGCAGAAATAAATAAACCAGGACTGTTGCTGCCAGGAACAATACCATGCTGAAAACAAATGTCCCTTTTCTTCCCAGCAGGTAACTGATAGTTGTGACTCCATCTTTGCGGTCTTCTTCATGCTGGTAGATCTGGGTCAATGGGTACAGGGCCCCAATCAGCAGGCTGGAGATGAGGCAGGGTAACCAGGGCACATCTAATGTCTGCGCTTCATGAGCTGCATGGTAACTGATGTAGAAAACAGTGGCTCCCTGGAAAAGAAAAACCGTCAGGAAACCGGTTAGTGGAAAACGCTTTAAGCGGATGCCCCGGTAACTGTAAGCTCTTGAAGCGGTTATGTAGAGCAATATACCCAGCGTAAACCATGGGCTGATCACCAATGAAAGCAACAACGCCGCCATATCCATCAGCACTGAAATATTAAACAATTGCTTTGTTGGTTGCAACGGATTTGCCAGACCACCGATCGGTGTTTCATCACGGTCCATGTAGGAGTTATATCCATTGCTGGAAGGATAAACCAGGACATGCAAAATAAAGCCAGCCAGCAAAGCCATTTTCCAGTTGATCTCCGGCAGCTGGCTGAGCGCAAAAAGATAGACAGGCAGCAGGAAAAAAGAGAAATGAAACCTTAGTAATTGTATGGTGGAGCGCAATAGCATGCACTTAAAATTACTTCATAGAGTGCAGGGCCACCCGATTTCCTTCGGTATCATGTAGGAGAGCCCAGAAACCTAACCCCTGCCCGATCTCAGTTTTTACCTTGACTACTTTGCCTCCTGCTTTTTCCACCCTGTCCAGTACGAATTGCAGATCGGGCTCGCAGTTCAGGTAGATGAGGCTTCCTGTGTCTGAAGGCTGATAAAATTCAGGATTATGTACAATGGCCCCACCCCTTCCGCCGTTCTTGAAATCATAAATAAAAAAACCCATTTTGGCTGGTCCCATCTGGTTCACCGGCATCTGGTAATCGAAAAGGGTCTCATAGAATTGTTTCGCACGGTCGAAATCGGCAACAGGGATCTCGAACCAGTTGAGCGCATGTGTGTTCATTGATTTGTGTTTATTCTAATTTACGATATTGATTTTTCCTGGAACCCTTTGGAAAATTAACCGTAAAGGAACGCAAGAGCCCCAAAGAGAGGTTAGGAAGTCATCAAATGCCAGCATACATCATCAGGAAGTCTTAGTAATTTCCGGGCATGAAACAATTGCTGCTATTTACACTTCTTATTCTGACCCTTCAGCTGCACGCACAGCATAAACCTTTCCGGTTTGCCTTTATTTCCGATACGCACATCGGGTCGCCCAATGCCGGCGCGGATGAGGACCTGAGGCGCACCGTTTCAGACATCAATTCAATGACCGGGATTGAATTTGTAGTGATCACAGGTGATATTACCGAACTGGGCACCGATGAGGAACTGAGACTGGCCAAACAAATATTGGACAGCCTGAAGATCCCCTACTACATTATCCCTGGTAATCATGATACCGGTTGGAGCGAAAGTGGTGGGCTGGGTTTTACTAAAACATTCGGCAGCGATAAATTTTATTTTCAGCACAATGGTATCCATTTCATCGGGTGCGCTTCAGGGCCTTATGTGCGCATGAGCGATGGCCATGTTCCAAGGGATGCGATGAACTGGATGAAAAAAACACTTGACGGTATTGATAAAAAGCAGCCTGTTGTCTTTCTCAATCATTATCCCCTGGACAATGGATTGGATAACTGGTATGAAGTAGTAGACCTGTTGAAACAGCGTAATACCGTACTGGCGCTTTGCGGTCATGGGCATAACAACCGTCCTGTAAAGGCTGAAGATATCCCTGCTGTAATGGGGCGTTCCAACCTGAGGGCTAAAGCGCCTGAAGGTGGTTACAACCTGGTGGATGTGCTGCCTGATTCCATCACATTTACCGTAAGGACCCCTGTTTCAAAAACTGAAAAGAAGTGGACGGCAGTCGCTTTCAGAGAACAACAATATGATGCAACCAAAAACTTTCCGCGTCCTGATTTTTCAATGAATGACGATCCTCAGAACAAAAGGTCAGTCAGTGCAAAATGGACCTACGCTTCTGATGCCAACGTTATATCCACTCCTGTAGTTACCGGCGATCTTGTAGTGTTTGGTAACCAGAATGGTTTAGTGGAAGCATTGAAGCTGGGCAACGGAAAAAGAAAATGGACATTCGCCACGCAGGGACCAGTTTTTTCTTCTCCGGCAGCAACAAAAAACAGGATCGTTTTCGGATCAGCAGATGGATTTATTTACTGCCTGGATGATAAAGGCAAGCTGCAATGGAAACTGCGTGCCGGCGCTTCGGTACTTGGTTCTCCGGTCATTGAAGGCAATAGGGTTTACATTGGAAGCAGCGATCATTACTTTCGCGCCATTGATATCAATTCCGGCAAGGAAGTATGGAATTTTAATGAACTGGATGGCCCGGTAGTCAGCAAGCCGGTGATCTCTGGGAACAAGATCATTTTCGGTGCATGGGACCGGAACCTTTATGCGCTTGACAAAAGCACGGGGGAATTGCTTTGGAAATGGAACAATGGATCAGCCATTCGCAATTATTCTCCTGCTGCCTGCATACCAGTGATCAGGGACAGTGTTGTATTCATTGTAGCGCCGGACCGTTATTTCTCTGCGATCAGCATTCATACAGGCCAAACACTCTGGCGCACCAATGAAGCTACCGTCAGGGAATCAATCGGCATCAGCGAAGATGGGCGCTGGGTATATGGAAAGACCATGCAGGACACGGTGGTAGCATTCGCAGCGTCAGCTGAAAAGCAACCTGCCGCATGGAAAATGCATGCGGGTTATGGCTATGAACATGCGCCGTCTATGCTGATTGAAAAAGCAGGCACCGTTTTCTTTGGCACAAGGAATGGGGTGGTCTATGCAATTGATCCAACTATGCAAAGAAGAGTATGGACCTATAAGATCGACAATTCCATGGTGAATACCGTCAACGTGATCAAAGGCAAACAACTGATCGCCTCCACCATGGATGGTAAAGTGGTCTTGCTCCAAATGAAATGATGCTGTAGTTACCTTCTTCTCCTGAACTTTGAAAAAAGCCAGATGATGATGATCACCACAATACCGATCACAATGAAAGCAGCGTAAAAGCCTGCCTGGAATATATCGCCAACCAGGTCACAGGAACTGAAGATCATGGCCACGGCTAAAAGAGAGATCCATAAAGAATATTGCTTCATCTGGTCGTATTTACTGGGGTTTATGCAAAAGCTTTGCCGTATTCCGCTGTAACTGTCCAGGTAGCAGCATCTCTTGAAGACCAATTTGAATTTGAGCTGATAACAGGCAGTTGTACAGGTAGGGTCCTATGGCTGTAGACAATCATTAAGCGTTGACACCAGGCCGTTCCACTCACAGGTAATGCACCGTACATTTCCGATTGTGCACCGTAAAACTTCTTTTTCAAAGGAAGCGATTGAGGGTTATGTTGATATTGAAAATGAAAATCAACACCTCTTCCTGTCCTGGCTCCCAAATGCAATTGAGGCTTTAACCATAAGCTTTAGCGGAAAAGGTCCGTGGCTTTTTGCAATACGCTTCTACCTTGTCTGCCAACTGGAAGACTATGCTTGTCAGAACATTTGGAAGTGCCGTGCATGGGGTGGAAGCCCTGACCATTACCATTGAAGTGAACTGGATGGAAACCGGTACAGATTATATGCTGGTAGGGCTGCCAGACAGTGCAGTAAAAGAAAGCATGCAACGCATAGAAAGCACCATCAAAACAAATGGCTATGAAATGCCCCGCACCCGGTTTGTTGTGAACCTTGCACCCGCCGATCTTAAGAAAAGCGGCACTTCGCTGGACCTTCCCATTGCTGTTGGCCTGCTGGCAGCAACCGCCCAAATGAAAAATCATAAAGCCCTGTCGCAATACATGATCATGGGTGAATTGGGTCTTGACGGTGCGGTGCGTCCTATCAAAGGAGCGTTGCCCATGGCCATCCAGGCAAGAAAGGAAGGCTACAAAGGACTTTTTGTTCCGGAGGCTAATGCAAGGGAAGCAGGCATGGTGAACAGCCTGAATGTATATGGCGTCAGTCATATAAAAGACGTAACAAAGTTTTTTGAGAGTGGTGAAAAAAGTCTTCAGCCCGTGTCGATCAATACCAGGGAAGAATTTTTTTATGCCCAGTGCGATTTTGATGTGGACTTCTGCGATGTGAAAGGACAGGAAAACATCAAGCGTGCATTGGAGATCGCCGCGGCCGGTGGGCATAATGCTATATTGATCGGACCTCCGGGTGCAGGCAAGACCATGCTGGCCAAACGGCTGCCAACGATTCTGCCACCACTAACCCTCCAGGAAGCTTTGGAAACAACCAAGATCCATTCTGTGGCAGGAAAACTCCCTGAACATGCCACGCTGATCTCCAAGCGCCCATTCCGTTCGCCTCACCATACCGTTTCTGATGTGGCCCTGGTTGGTGGCGGCGGCAACCCCCAACCGGGTGAAATATCCCTAGCGCACAACGGAGTATTGTTCCTTGATGAGCTCCCTGAATTTAAAAGGACCGTGCTGGAAGTGATGCGGCAGCCCATGGAGGAAAGAAGGGTCACCATTTCACGAGCAAAGATCGCTGTTGACTTCCCTGCCTCCTTTATGCTGATCGCTTCCATGAATCCCTGCCCCTGCGGATTCTACAACCACCCTGACAGGCAATGCAGCTGTGGCTCCGGGCTGGTTCAGAAATACCTGAACAAAGTATCTGGTCCTTTACTTGACCGCATTGACCTTCATGTGGAGGTAACACCTGTAGCCTTTAGTGAATTGTCATCCCTGCAGGCCAAGGAAAATTCTGCTACAATCAGGGAAAGAGTGATCAGGGCTAGAGAAAGACAGGCAGACCGGTATCAAAATGAAAACGGGATCTACTGCAATGCGCAGATCAGCACAAAAATGCTGAGAGATGTTTGTATGATCAGCAATCCGGGACAGACCCTTTTAAAAACAGCTATGGAGCGGCTGAATCTTTCAGCCAGGGCCTATGACCGGATCCTTAAGGTATCAAGGACCATTGCAGACCTGGCTTTAAGTGAAGACATCCGGGTGGAACATCTTGCAGAGGCCATCCAGTATCGCAGCCTTGACCGTGAAGGCTGGGCAGGATAGGCTGGCACTATATTTATTAAAAGATGTTGTCCTTCTACTTCAGCCATGCAAAACTATGTTGTATACCGGGCATTAACCCCGGAAGAGATCAATGAATGCAGTTATTCATTGATAAAGTACCTGTCGGTTTATAATTTAAAACCGCCAAAGGATCAGACTGTGGTGGTCTATACCGGGCAGCCTGCGCGGCTTGAATCCTACGCCTCGTATTTCCATCATTTTGATTTTAAACCACCCGTGCTTGAAGAAGGCAGGGTAAGTACTTTACGAACATTTTTTCAGCAATACAATGGCAATGTTCTTTACCTGGATACCAATACCTATCCTATCTCACCCCTGGAAAATATTTTTAACGAACTGGAAAAAGGCGCTGCATTTGTGCTCGGTTGGAGAAAAGTGATTCCAAAAAAGAGTGGTGAAAAGGAATTAAGGACCATCAGGGTCAACAAGCAGGAAGTCCGCTTTGATCCTGCTGAACTCAATAAATGGAACGACAGCGTCATTGGCCTTAACACCAAAATGAAAAGCGCTCTTGATGCTATTGCTGCAGATAAAAAATCCGCAGGCAATTTTGATGGAGCCATGGCTGAGAAATTCCTGCTGCATCATCAGCTTCAGCAATTGAATGTGAAGACTGCTGATCATGCCATAGCACAATACGATGACCTGAAAGAATTCAGGGACCTGCTCCGGAAATTCTTTTCGAAGTACCAGGAAGAAAGTGTTCCCAACCAGGTAAAGCTGGCCAGCCATACCGATGCAGCCCTGATCCAACAACAGAAAAAAGAATTCAATGAGCTGCCCATGCTGCAGAAGCTGATGAAAAGAATTTCAGGTAAGCACTGGAACATTCGCCAGTATGAAAAAAAGATCTGATTGGGTTCTATAAGTTGAGGAATGCTACCGATTTTGCTTTTCGCAGGCAGGATCGGTGTGTTGACAGCTGTTTTGCTTCAAACCCTATATTTGCGCCATGGCAGAATTCAGGAAATTAAACTGGTATGAAAAATTCATTTTGAAACAAAAGGATATTGAAGCCTACAAGGATTATAAATACCATTTAGCGCTCAGCAAGATCACGCCAATAGATTTGAATTTTCCACAAAAAGACGCCTACCATTTTAAGCATAGCGGCAACTCCGGTGACATTATGTATGCCCTGCCAACCATTTATGCGCTCGCAGGATCCGGAAAAGCCCACCTCCATCTGGTTGCTAATGCACCAGCATCCTATGGTAAAAGGCATCATCCCCTGGGCAATGTGATGCTCAATGAAAAAATGATCGAAATGATCACACCGCTCCTGCTGGCACAGGAGCAAATCTCTTCATGCACCACTTACACCGCGGATCAACCCATAGATTTTGATCTTGACCTTTTTCGCTCCTATCCGCTGCTATTGAACCGCGGCAACATTGCGCGCTGGTATTTTTACATCTATGCCATTAATGCGGACCTGGGTAAACCCTGGCTGAAAGTTGATCCGGACACCAGTGTGAATGACAGGATCGTTGTGGCACGCAGCCACCGTTACCAGGCACCTGGAATTTCTTACACGTTCCTGAAAAAATACAAGACCGTTTTTATTGGTGTGGAGCAGGAATACAGGGATATGAAAAAAGAAGTTCCCAATATTGAATACCGTCCTGTAAAAAATTTCCTGGATATGGCCGGCCTGATCGCCGGAAGCCGTTTGTTCATCGGCAACCAATCTTTTCCTTTTTCAATCAGTGAAGGACTGAAAGTAAAGCGGCTCCTTGAAATGTATCATTTCTCACCAAATGTGAATGTAGAAGGTCCCAATGGTTATGATTTTTATTTCCAGCCACAGTTTGAAAAGCTCGTCGCGCAATTGTATGGATCGGAATAATTAAATCAGGTCCCTGTACACCTGGATGTACTCACCGGCAGCTTTCTCCCAACTGAAAAGTGAAGCTCTTTGCCTGATCATTTCCTGTGGCCGGTGCTGGTTGTAATGCCTCATGCCCTCTTCAAAATTCCTGCGCATCACCTCCGGATCAAAGCCATCAAAATAATACGCAACAGCTCCTCCGATTTCCGGAAGACAGGTAGACCTTGAAAGAAAAACAGGCTTGCCAAACCACATGGCTTCAATCACCGGCAGCCCGAAGCCTTCACCAAGTGATGGAAATAGAAAAGCTTCGCAGTGCTGGTAATACCAGAATTTTTCTTCTTCACCCACAGTTCCAACCAGCTTGAGCCGGTCAAGCACACCCATCTTTTTTGCAGCTTCCACCACCTGGTCTTTGTATGGAAGATCGCTGATGCCCGCGATCACCAATTCAAGATCATTTCCCTGGAGCAGGGCAGGAAGCACATGAAAATTCTTTCTTGAAACAAACTGCCCTATACTAAATAGAAAAGGCCGTGTGGGCGGATCTTTAGGCGGCATGAATTCTTTTGATGCCGGCACATTGCAACCATTGTAGATCACTGCTCCGGGTTTGTCGCCAATTTCCAGGTATTCATGTGCCTGTTGCCTTGTGTACTCTGAAATATAAGTAAGAAAATGGGCCCGGTCGATTCGTTCTTTGATCAATTTGAAATACCGCCCTTTGTGTTTCTTGCTGCGTTCACCTTCTTCAAGGAAATTCAGGTCGTGCACGGTGAATACAAATCTTGTGTTCTTGTTGAATGGACGGTACCATGAAAGTGTTGTGGTCGCATGCCAGACATCAAATACGTCTGTTCCGAACTTATAATACTTGTCAATGGATTTATGCCTGATGTAGCTGGCCTTATCGCCGAAAATACCAAAGTCTTTCACCGGCAGATAATACTGAAGGTCCAGGTCCGGTGGCTTCATGCAGGATAATGCCTGTCCCAACTCCACGGAAAACCGGTACAATCCATTGTAAGGATTGTACTTCAGGCGATGCATGTCAACCAGGACCTTTTTCATAAGCCGCACGAAATTAAGCCACTAAACCCATTCCGCATCTTTTGATGCAGGAAGCCTGCACCAGCAGCACATTCAGCGGAAAGACCGGATGTTTCGCAAAGGTGCCCATTCAAAATTGATCTTAGCTTACCAGATGTGCTATATAAATGAAAAAGTTATGGCCTGAAGCAGTTTTCATTTATGGAAGGACGCTTAATTGAACTTAGTTTATTTTCGGAGCATGAATATCCTGCTTCAATATTTGAAACCATACAGGCTGCTGGTGATCCTGGTTCTTTTCCTTGCAGCTGTCAACATAGGCTTTTCGTTGCTTGATCCGATCATATTCGGTAAGCTGGTCCAACTGGCTAATAATTTTGCCACTACTTTGAAATCGGGCAATAAAATGTCCTCAGAGGATTTCTACTGGGCATGGAACTGGGAAACGCCTGGTGTAATGTACCTGGTCCTTTGTTCCATTGGTGTGGCGATGGTGAGCCGGATTGCAAAAAACTTCCAGGATTATTTTCTCAGCGTAGTGGTGCAGAAATTCGGCGCCAAGGTCTTTACTGATGGATTAAAGCACGCCATGAAACTCCCTTACCAGGAATTTGAAGACCAGCGTAGCGGCGAAACCCTCAGCATCCTTCAAAAAGTAAGGACCGATACGGAAAGATTCATGAGCAACTTCGTAAACATTCTTTTTACTGTCCTTGTGGGCATCATCATTGTTGCCGTTTTCGCTTTCCAGATCTCTCCATTGCTTCCGCTGGTTTATTTCGGAGGCATTGCCATTCTGATGATCATCTCCAACCTTCTAAGCAAAAAGGTGAAGACCATTCAAAAGACCATTGTTGCGCAAACAACCTCGCTTGCAGGTACCACCACTGAATCGCTGCGTAATATCGAACTGGTAAAAAGCCTTGGACTGACGGAACAGGAAGTAGGCAGGCTGAATAAGAATACTTACAAAATTTTAGGCCTCGAACTGACAAAGGTGAAGCGCATCCGCAGCATTGGTTTCATCCAGGGCACTTTTGTAAATACCTTAAGGCAGGTGATCCTTTTCATGCTTATGTGGCTCATCTTCCGCGGCGAAATGGAATCATGGCAGCTCGTGACCATGCAGATCTATTCCTTCTTCATTTTTGGACCCTTGCAGGAGATCGGCAATATCATCCTGAGTTACCGTGAAGCTGAAGCCTCTCTCAATAACTTCAAGACGCTCATGAGCAAGCAACCTGAAAAAGATCCGCCGCAACCAAAGCATCTTGGTCCCATCAGTACCCTTGAATTCAGGAATGTAGGATTCAAACACCTCACAGTTGGTCATAAAGCCATTGACAACATTTCATTTAAAGTAGTGAAGGGAGAAACCATTGCTTTTGTAGGACCTTCCGGTGCAGGCAAGACCACGCTGATGAAATTGCTGGTTGGACTTTACCGACCACAGGAAGGCAATATCTATTATAATGGCATCGATGAGAACAACATTGCTTTTGATGATTTGCGGAACCAGATCGGTTTTGTTACCCAGGATACACAGCTGTTCTCCGGCACCATCCGCGAAAACCTGATGTTCGTAAATCCTGCAGCAACGGAAGATGAAATAACGGATGCATTGAACAAAGCTTCCTGTCAGAATCTTTTAATGCGTGCAGAAAAAGGGATGGACACCATGATCGGTGAAGGCGGATTGAAATTATCAGGTGGTGAAAAGCAGCGGCTTTCTATTGCCAGGGCATTGTTGCGCAAGCCCAACCTGCTGATGTTTGATGAAGCCACTTCTGCCCTGGATTCATTGACTGAAGAGGAGATCAACAAAACCATTCGCAACGTTTCATCCTTTAATGACCAGATCACCATCCTCATTGCGCACCGTCTTTCCACCATCATGCATGCAGACAGGATCTACGTGCTTGAAAAAGGAGAAGTGATAGAAACTGGAACACATGATAAATTGCTGGAAGAAAAAGGTCTTTACTTTGCCATGTGGCGGCAACAGATCGGTGAAAGGAAACCTGCAGCGCCTTCCGCTGCCGCAAGCAATTAAGGCATTACTTTAACGGGGATGTTTTTAACGGTATGGTTGCTTCCATGATCTTCAAAATCCACCCTGATGGTATAATTGGCCCTGGTAACGTTGATCACATGGGTCAGATAAAAATTATAGGTATTCAGTGTGTGAAGGTCAAAAGCCTGTTGCTTCAGTACGTTACCATTTGCTTCATCTATGATCCTGATGTTTCCTGCATGCAGGCCAATATCGGTAGCATTTCCTTCGATCTTTAAAGTATCCTGGTTGCGGTATTGCTGGTTCATTACTGGCTGGTTTACCTGCACCACCGGGAAAGTTGTATCATGATCACCTCCGGGATGATGGACTTCAGCACCTCTTTCCCTGGAACAGGAAAAGATCAGGAAGGCAACAATGGTCAGCAGGATGAAACGCATGTAAAAAGAGTTGTTCCAAATGTAAGGAATTAGGCAGAGATGCAGCCTCAACTTCCTTCCCAAAGTTGATGGATCAATTCTGAACTGTTTCCTTCACAACATTTTTAAATACAAGGGGAACGCTGATCTTAATTGAAAAATTCCTGCCCATGTTGAAAATGCCCTGACGCCCGGTAAGCATATTGGTGTCAGCGTATTTCAGCCGGTTCAGGTGATGCTGGTAAGCTTTGTTTGCCAGGTTGGAGCCAGCGAGGTGCACACTGAATAAGGTTTGTCCGCCACTGATGATGTCTGCTCCAACGCCGGCATTCAGTAAAGTATAGCCAGGTGTGCTGGTTTCAGTTCCGTAACCAAAGAATGGCCTGTCCTGCCTGAAGTTGTGGTCTGTTTCAAAACGGAAGTAGACATTTTTAAAGGCATTCCCCCCTTTTGGAAAATTGGCCCTTACCTCGCTGATCCACCTTGGCGCCGGGATCATCGGAAGATTTTCACTTCCACCTACTGGTTCATCAAACCGGCCTCTTACAAATGAAAGGTTATTTTCAAAATGCAGCCAGTCCAGAGGATGAGGGTGAAAATCGACCATCACTTCCCATCCTGAAAGCCTTGCATTGTGCTGGTCATACTGAAATGCCTGCAGGTCTTCTCCGTCTACATTGACAATAGAGTCATCACCTGATGCATTCGTTAGTCTTGAATAGAAAATGAAATCATTGATGTTGTTGTAGAAAGCACTGAAAGAAAAAGTCAGGTGATCATAATCCACTTCAACACCTCCATCAAATTGAAGGCTCTTTTCAGAATGAAGTTCCCTGCGTCCATACTCATACCGGTTGGTCCCTTCATGCGCGCCATTGGAGCCTAATTCAGGTAAGGATGGCGCGCGGAAGCCACGGGCAACATTGCCTTTCAAAGTAAGGAATGGTGCAGGCTGATATGTAGCTCCAAGAGAGCCGGAAAAATTGGAAAATTGCCTGGTGAATGATGCAAACTTTACTTCTGCTCCTTCCATCAGTTCCCTTGAATCAACCGTGCGGCGGTCATACCTGAGTCCCCCTGTCATGGTCCATTTTTCAAAACTCTTTTGGGTGAAAACAAAGCCCCCGGCATCAAAAAGATCGTAAGCCGGAATGATCACTTCTTCCCCCCTGTTCTTATTTTCCTGGATCATGCCACTCACGCCCAGGCTGGTATGCCATTCATTGCGGTCAGGTAATATCACCTGCGCATTGTAATTAAAAGTGCCCAGGTCGAAGAACAAGCCGGCCACGCCCGGTGTCTCGGGATCGCCATATTCCTTGCGGAGGTTTTGCTGATATCCAAGGTTTAATTTGATCCTGCTGAGTCCAAGTGAAAAACTATTATCTGAGATCAGCCTCCTGTGGCGGATGTGCTGGAAGGGATGAAGCAATTCTTTTGACTGGAGGTCCGCGTTTTGCGCTATTCTTTCCAAAGGTGTTTCCGCAAAAACCAGGAACCTGCCCGATGCATCTTCGCGTTCTCCTTCTACAATGCCTGCATGCTGGTTGTAGCTGCTGAAGATCAGGTGTGAGAAGCCCCATGATTTATTGATGCCCACATAACCTCCGAAATTTTCTTCATGAAACCTTGAGTTGAGCACCCTGCCATCGTAACGGTTACGGTAATCCTTTGCACCTTTCAGGCTGCCATAAAGGTTCCAGTTAAAGCCTTTGTTGTTACCGGCGATATTGGCGTTGAAAGCTGATTGATTGTTGTTGGTTTGATAACCTGTAATCACATTGCCCCTGATCATACCTTCCGCAACCGGCACATTTGTAATAAAGTTGATCACGCCTGCAAGTGCATCGCTTCCATAGGCCAATGAAGCAGGGCCTTTCAGGATCTCTACACGATCCACGCTGAGTTCATCGATCTCAATGCCATGCTCATCTCCCCATTGCTGGCCTTCCTGGCGGATACCGTCATTAACCACAACAACACGGTTGTAACCAAGTCCACGGATCACCGGCTTTGAAATGGCCGGACCTGTACTTACCTGTGAGACCCCCGGAACTCTTGTCAAAGCATCAATGATGTTGGTGGATGGGGTTTGCAAAAGCTGCGACTTACGGACAAGCGTAACCGGGATTGGTATTTTTCTGATGTTTGTGGCATTGCTTACACCGGTAACGGTTACACCAAGGTTTTCAACCACGGCCGGTGACAGTACAAAATCTTTTTCCGTTTCTCTTGCCAGGTCTATATGTTCTACAATGGTATTATATCCGATGTGAGAAACTTCAAGCAGGTGATGCCCCAGGGCGATGTTCCTGATGATGTACCTGCCATCCTTATCTGTTGTAGTACCAATGCGTGCATCGGCAAAATAAATATTGGCGCCTGCCAGTGGCATACCTGATACCGATTCAGTAACCCTTCCATACACAGATATCAGTACTGCTCCGGCTCTCTGAACAGGTTCCGGAGACGCATGGTTTACCTGGGCCGGAACAACAAAAGGAAGCATCAGCAATAAGGCGAGAATTATCTTCATAGCTTTTATGTGATGGCAAATGTAGAATATATGCAACTTTGATGCAAATATTTTTTAGACCTCAATAGCTTTATGGACCCATCAAATGGTACGCCATGCAAAAAAGTGAGCAAGAGTGAGGGGAGATGAAGATGTTTATTAATCAGCCGGCGGTCAGCAATCCTTCATCAGGGAAATGAAGTTTTTTACCACTTCATTGTACCCGGAAAAATGATAAGGCTTTTCAAGATAAGAGGCTGCTCCAAGCCTGGTGCAGATCTCTTTGTCGTTTTTATTTCCGGAAGTTGAAAAGATCACAACAGGAATGCCTGCAAAGCTGGGCGTTGATTTCAGATAGCTGAGTGTTTGGTGGCCGCTCCACTTTGGAAGGTTCAGGTCCAGTACGATCAATGCCGGAAGCGATTGAACATCAAGAGAGTTCAGGTAACTAATGGCTTCTTCGCCATCTGAAGCACAGACCAGGCTTGCTTTTGAAGAAAAGCCTGCAAGTGACTCTTCAAGGATGCTCTGGTCATCCGGGTCGTCATCAACATATAAGATCTTGTAATTGGTGGTGGTGGAAACCTGGCTCACTGGTTCAGTTTTGGTGGTCTTCAAAATTAGTTTCTGAACCCACCATGTTCCAACAAATCATATCACAACTTCTTCACAAAAGTTGAGACCGCTTTATAAAACTTGCTGCATCTGTTTGTGTATATAAAATAAAAAACAGGTGCATTCCGGTAACCACAGCATAAAAAAAGCCGGAGCAATCCCGGCCTTTTTAATTGATATTTTTTATGATCAAAATCGTTCTATGATCCCTGCAATTCCCTGGCCTCCGCCAACACAGGCTGTGACCATTCCGTATTTTTGATTGGTGCGTTTCAGGTCATGCAACACCTGGATGGTCAGCTTGGCTCCTGTACAACCCAGTGGGTGGCCCAGTGCAATGGCACCCCCGTTGATGTTTACTTTTTCAGGATCCAGTCCAGCTTCACGGATGACAGCAATTGCCTGGGAAGCAAAGGCTTCATTCAATTCAACCAGGTCGATATTACCCAGGTTCATATTGGATTGCTTTAAAACTTTTGGGATAGCGGCAACCGGCCCGATACCCATGATCCTTGGATGAACACCAGCTGAAGCACAGGCCACCAGTCGGCCAATGGGTTCAATACCCAGTTCCTTTACCATTCTTTCACTCATGATGATCACAAAAGCGGCACCGTCACTTGTTTGGGAAGAGTTACCTGCAGTGACCATTCCATTGGCAGCAAAAGCAGGCTTCAGTTTTCCAAGTGCTTCTACAGAAGTATCGGCCCGTGGCCCCTCATCAGTATCCACTACGTAATTCTTTTTCTGCTTTTTACCTTTTTCATCCAGGAACACCTGTTCTACCTGCATAGGCAGTATGCCTTCCTTGAAATATCCATTGTTGATGGCTTTCAGGGCTTTCTGATGCGAATTGTATGAAAATTCATCCTGGTCTTCGCGGCTCACTTTGAATTCTTTCGCCACTGCCTCAGCGGTAAGGCCCATGCTCAAATAATAATCCGGGTCTTCCGTGGCGATGGAAAACGCTGGAACGGTCTTCCATCCGGAAGTAGGCACCATGCTCATGCTTTCGGTTCCGCCTGCAATAATACAGTCAGCCATGCCCATGCGGATCTTGGCGGTAGCAATGGAAATCGTTTCTAGTCCAGATGCGCAATAACGGTTCACGGTCATTCCCGGTACGTCATAACCAAGAGCCCTGGCAGCAATGATCCTTCCAACCTGGAGGCCCTGCTCCGCTTCGGGAACTGCATTGCCTACAATTACATCATCCACCTGGCTTTTATCCAGCTGCGGCACTGAGGCCAGCAATCCTTTAATGAGGTCAATGGCTAGATCATCGGGTCGGTAAAAACGAAGACCTCCACGTTTTGCTTTGCCAACCGCTGTACGGTATCCTGCTACGATATAAGCTTCCTGCATATAAAATAATTGGTCTTAAAATTAATCATTTTCTCCAAACTAGTTGCATGAACAACTTTTTTTTAACGCTTCACGGATAAGGTTCTTTAGAAGGATTTTACTTCCTGAAACGCAGCAATTTAAATAAGTGAATTTATTTCAAACGGTTACTGTAAAAACAATTGATGATGCAGGTCTAAAAGACCCTGTCCTTTCAATGAACTGAGTTCGAAGAACAGATAATGATTGACCAGGCCGGGGATAAAGGATCTTGTTCAGGTCAACAACAAAGGGATTCATTTAATTTCGCCGCCGATGTATCAACTGATCAGAAGCATTCTTTTCCTGCTGCCTGCTGAAAGGGCCCACTACATTTCTATGAATCTGCTGAAAGCTGTTTGCTCAATCGGCCTTTTGCGCAGGTGGGTCAGTTCAATGTGCAAACCAGACAGGGGAAAACCCATCACTGTTTTCGGGTTGTCTTTTAAAAATCCTGTGGGCCTTGGCGCAGGCTTCGATAAAAATGCCCGCTACCTCCGTGAACTGGAAGCACTGGGTTTCGGGTTCATTGAAATTGGCACGGTCACACCAAGACCACAGGCAGGAAATCCAAAGCCAAGACTTTTCAGACTGCCTACCGACCAGGCGCTGATTAACCGCATGGGTTTTAATAATGATGGAGTTGAGGTCATCAAAGAAAGGCTGAAAGCCTGGAGAAAAAGGGAAGAAAAACAAAGAAGGAACGGCTCTGGAAGTCCGCTGTTGATTGGAGGTAATATAGGCAAGAACAAGGACACGACTAACGAAGATGCCTGGCAGGATTATGAAATATGTTTCCGGGCACTGCATGCTTTTGTTGATTTTTTTGTGGTGAATGTCAGTTCTCCCAACACTCCCGGCCTGCGTGCTTTACAGGAAAAACCGGCGCTCCATAAAATACTAACCCACCTGCAGGGACTTAACAGGCAATTTGGCCAGCAAAAGCCATTGCTCCTGAAGATCGCTCCGGACCTGACCAACACCCAGATAGATGATGTAATTGATCTAGCGATGGAGATCGGCCTTGATGGCCTGGTAGCTTCTAATACTACCATCAGCCGCGAAGGACTTCAAACTCCACTAAACGAAGTGGAACAATTGGGAATGGGTGGTTTAAGTGGAAAGCCGCTGACCCGTCGCGCCACTGAAGTGTTGCAGTATATCAACACAAAGACCGGCGCCAAACTCCCGGTGATCGGAAGCGGCGGCATATTTACAGGTGCTGATGCCCGTGAAAAACTGGATACTGGCGCCATCCTGGTGGAAGTATGGACCGGTTTCATTTATGAAGGCCCGGTAATTGTAAAAAACATTTGCAAGCATTTGAACAACTAATTTCGCAATATGGACGGATTAAATTTTGAAGCGCTGTTTACAGCCCAGGGTCTTATAAGTTTACTGACCCTAACAGTACTTGAAGTAGTGTTAGGCATCGATAACGTGATCTTTGTATCCATCATCATGGGCAGGTTAAAGACCGCCAGCCAGGTTACCGCAAGGCGCATCTGGATGATCACCGGTATGATCGTAAGGATTATCCTCCTGTTCTGTCTTAGCTGGCTCATATCCCGGAAAGGCATTGTTGTCTTTACACTACCTGTTATTGATAAAGGCTTTGACCTTTCGAGCCTTGTGATGCTGCTCGGAGGTTTGTTTCTTTTATATAAAACCGTTAAAGAGATCCACCACAAACTGGAAGGTGATGAAGAAGCTCTTGAGAATAATGCTACCAAAGCTGCAGCCGGTTTCGGCACGGCCATTTTCCAGATCATCCTGGTTGACATGGTCTTTTCATTTGACAGCATCATTACAGCGGTGGGCATTGCCAACCAGCTTTCCGTTATGATCGTTGCTGTGGTCATTGCCATGATCATCATGTTCCTTTTCAGCCAGAAGATCGCCAACTTCATTCAGAAGCATCCAACGCTGAAAATGCTGGCGCTTTCTTTCCTGGTCATGATCGCGCTTGTGCTTGTCATTGAAGGATGGGATGCGGAAAGGGCGCACGATATGCACCTGAAGAATTATGTGTATTTCGGTATGGCTTTTTCTTTCCTGGTTGAATTAATGAACATGAAGCTGCGTAAAAAAAGCTCCAAGCCTGTGGAGTTGCATAGCCCGGTGATGAAAGCCGGAACCGGTGCAAATGCATCTGCAGTAAATGAAAGTGACATGGCGCATTGACCTATTGGTCGGCCTTTGACACAAAATCGCTGGCGACGGACTTCACTGCTGCACTTTGATGATGCAGGGAAATAACCCGGATGTTGTGAAGCAATTCATCGTTCTGGTACGACCATTCGAACAATACATTCAGTGCACCAAGGCTGATTGGATCGCGTCCTCCATTTACAATGTTCTCGAGGCATTTTACCATTTGATTTGTAGCCTTTCGAAAATAAAGTCCATTGAAAATATTGACGAGCACCTGTCTTGATGACTCGGTCTGCAGCCCATTTTCCAAATACCGGTCAGCCTTTGGGTGATCCATAAAACGCAAAGCATAATAGGTAAAACCCCTGATCGAACTGTCGTCCGACCTTAGGTAAGGCTCAAGTAGCGGTAAAAGATTAGATGTGCCGCAATTTCCTATTACACTGAGAAAAAGCAACGGATCGTTCTCACTGTTCTTTTGCATGAAGGTGGCCAGTGCAAGGGCAATTGAATCTGCTAGTATGTGGTCAATATCCCTTAGCGTAAATACCAGGTTCCCAATTGCAAGCTGGGCTGCTGAACTGATTTGCGCATCGATCTCTGTATTCATTGCGTATTGAAGAATAGTCTCCCTCATCGCACGAGAAGGATGGCGGATAATTCCTGTAGCAGGAAGGACTTTTTTAAGCATTGTCCACTCATTTCTGTGTTGGTTCAGATACTTCACAAGGATAGATTGACTTGCTGGTGTTGCAGAAGTGACCAATCCTTTGCGGATGACCCTGAAAGCCACAGGAGAAATCTGGTTGCTTAAGAAAAAGCTTTCAATCATTTCGGTGGAATCTTTTCCTGCAAGAAAAATTACCCTGATGTCCTCTGCCAGTTGATCCTGCAGGGTTTCCTGTGTTATTAATTCAGGATCTTCTAACCTGCCTATGATCGATTTTATATGCAGTGTTGCTGCCTTTTCCTCTGTATTCTTTGCGGCCTGCCTGTTCCACCTCTCGGCATCATTAATGACGAAGCGATGTATTGCAGACCTGAAAAGGTTGTCTTCAAGTATCATGTTCTGATCAATTTTTTGCCTGCTGACCAATCGGCAATCAATGGAATCGTGTTGCACAGTAATGGTTTTATGATTGGCTTTTGCCTGCCTGGTGACAGCGCCGTTAATATGGGTCAATTGACCGGAGGAATTGAAATGGTATCCAATGCCAACCCTGTAATTTACGTGACGGCTGATCAGTGCTGTACCCGGCCTTTGATATTCCGGATTTAAAGCCACCAACCTGATATTTTTATCCCTTCCGGGTATCAATGCATACCTGGCTGTAAGCAAACCATCCTTTGACCTGATCATGGTTCCCCATTGATCAACCTGCGGGTCTGGGATAAAGAACTGGTATTGTTCAAGAAACTGGCAAACCAGGAATTCCGCAGCTTCGGGAGGAATGGATTTGAAATATATGCTGTCCACCAATCCATTTCGCTTCTGTAAAAAATAAAAACCTTTCTGCAAACATGCATCCACAGCCTTCAACTCTCCTTCCTGCAATGGAAGTTCAACATGCATTGAAGCAAAACTGCAATAAAAAACCGCTGCTTCATTCTCTTTTCTGATGCAGGTGATATTTGCAACGGCGCTAAAGCGGGCTTTCATTTCATTTGAGGCATGCCTCATATTCATCATATCTAGATCTGAACGTACCCTGGTGAAAAGCTTTAATTCAAAAACTGCTCTTTCTCCTGTATCCCACGAAGAAAAATTTTGCCCATACAACAATTGCGCAGTTCCCTGTAAGCATACAGCAAGAAGGAAAAACAGGAATTGTTTCATACAGTTGATTTTAAAAAGAAGCCATCCGTCCTTTAATGGCGGATGGCTCACCAATATTACCAGGCCAGGTCTTTACTCCTATCCTTGTCGTACAAGGTACCATGAAGTTTAAAAGCTACAGGTGTCTTGTACATTGGATAGGTATCTTTCCTGATACAGGGACCACCGCAACTCCAGTTACCAAAGTCAGGATATCGTACAAAAAAATTGACCTCCCCCTGAAGTGCCTCCAGTTGGCTTTCAACAAAAGTGGTATTAACCAGTTTCCATGTGTTGCTGGTGTAATCCAGTCCTGCATTTCCACCAAAGCCCACACTTCCTTTTAATAAGGTAATGATGCCTTCGATACCGCCTTCCAGCATGTCTTCAAAACCATAGGAAGCCGCGGCCCTTAACCGTACCGAGTACGTTGGTCCGATGAATGCGTCTACATTGGTACGTGTCATATCTGCTTTATAACTGCAACCAACAGCACCCTGCGTAGAAAGCGACAGGTTGAATTTGACCGTAGGGATCCAGTCCATGAAATTGGCTGCATTCAATCCTACAGGTGGCAGCAGTTCGCTGATATCAAGTTCCTGGTCATCTTCCTCCTCCAGTGTATTGCCATTTACCTGTGAGGTCTTGTTGAAAAGCGATTTGCCAACAAGGTTCACCACAACCTTGCGCACAAGCTTTTTACTGGAGTTAGAAGGTGACACAAACTCACCATTCATCGTAACGATTGGAAGCGTAAGGGTCACAGGAAGTCCCATAGCCACTTTCATATTGGCATTAAAGGAAACGGCAACTTTATATTCCGAATTGGTTCCATTGATGGCAGCAGGATCAATGAGGCCTGAAGCATTTTTTGGAGGTTCGGCAAAGCTTTTGACCACTAGTTCCGCATTAAGGATATCAAAGCTTGCATCATCCCCTAATTCTGCCTGGATCTTATCGGAAAGAGGTTTCAAAAGGTCCTTAATGGATTTTACTTCTTCGATAGTCTCTGCTTTTGCTGCGCTACCCAGTTTGCCTTTAAGGCTTGCGAACGCAAGGCTGCTCAGTGTGATGGCCGATGCCCTGAATTGTTGCCCTGCACCTGCCTGGTGAACAAAGATCTTCTGCGTTCTCGATTGCGTTGTCATCAGTGGCCTTACATTGGAATTGATCTGCAAATTCGCCTGTGTGATGCGGGCCTCGCTCAGTTGCGTACTACTGATCATATTGGCATTGGTCAGTTTCAGGTTACGGATGGAATATCCTTTCTGGTTCATGGAAGCTTCCAGTGCATTTAACCTGCGGAGGTATTCCTTCATGGTGATCTCCTTTCCGGAAATTGTTTTAACCATTTCAGTTTCGGTTATATTTCTGCCTGCTGCTTTCGCCAGGTCTGCTATCTGTATGAGTGGGACTGCCAAGGCAGGTTTTACAGTCAGCTGCGCCTGTGGCCTTGTGCTGATGATCACCTTATCTTTCAGCTGGGCCTGTATGGCCTGGCCATAGATGCCTCCCGCCAAGAGGGCGGTCATTACGATCTTTTTCATGATGTTCATTTTTAAGTATTGAGAAAACTTATTTAGTTCGCCTTTTCAAGGATCCAGATCTGTGTCTGGTCATTGGAAGATGGATTAAGTGTTGATACGGTGCATTCATTATTATTGACACAGCTATTTCCGGCATCGAGCAATTTTCCGTTCGCAAGATTCTTTATAACATATTTGTTATCCTTCACTTTGATAAATAACCAGCGTTGATTGGCACTCAGTGCAGGGGCGCCATTCTTTTCCCAAAGCTGCACAGTGGTATGACCATCATCCAGCAGGTCTTCCAGCTGACTGTCCAGTACATAAGTTTTCGTCTCACTGCCAAAGAACCCATCAACTGTTTTATTTCCAAAGCTGATGGTATACCCTAATGCACCATAGCGTTGCACTTTTACTTTGTTATTGGTAGTTGTCAGTTTCAGTCCGACACCATTATTCAACCCTGATTTTTCATTCAGCACTAATTTGCCATCTGAAGCGTACGAGCGGATATAATAATCTCCCTCAGTAATCGCTGCACCTGTTGCATTGTTAAAGATGGTGCTTGCAACAAACTGCAATACTTCAAGCCCTTCCTTAACAACAGCTGCTCCACCGTCAACCACTGTATTGATCACTTCTTTTGTAACTGTAAGCGGGTCAGATGACCTGCCCCGTTGTACTGTTAAAAGGTCGCAGCCTTCCAGGTTCTGGTCGGGCAGCGGCAATGGTGATGGAACCTTGCTCCTTTCAGTTACGCTAAGCTGGTTAAATGCTGCACGCAGGTACCATAAGGGATGGTGATAACAGAAAGGACTTCCGCCAATTGTATTGATATCGATCTTAAATTTGGAATTGGTCTTGCCGTTTACAACATCTGCAATGGCATTAGCACCTGCGCCAACCAGGGCCGGTATCAATTGTAAGCCCTCCTGTGCGCTACGCTCAGGTGCGCCAAACTGCATTGACTTTACATCATTGTAGTACACACGTACGCCAGCCCTTCTATAACCCAATGCATATGGTGCCAGCATAGTAACAGGATCAGTTATAAAATCAAATCGCTGCAGCCTGCCGCCCGGTAAAATGTTTTCCAGTGCTGTTACAAACTCCTGTGTCCCTGCATGTGGAGATGCATACAGGTATACACCTTGTGGAGTAATTCCTTTTTTAGACATGTACATGGCAAACAATTGCGCCTGGCCTGAACCAAGGCTATGGCCTGTGATCCATACTTTCTTGGTTGCGCCACCACTTTGCTGGATCTTCTGGTACAAAGACTCTTTGAAATTTTCATACTCAAGTGAAAGCCACATCCCTGCAAGCACTTTACCGGTTAATTCCGGTGTGGTCAGGTGACGGGCATCAAAATCAGACATCAGCCATTCGCCCCAGTCGTACATGAATGTTTCTACCTGGTTGGAAGCCACCCTGTCGGTGCCCCTGAACACTACGTATACTGATTGCGGTGTGGAGATCACCATGGCTTCGGGATCGTAACCGTTCGGGAAACTTTTGTGAACAAAACTGTATTGCGGGTTGGTAAAGAGCTTTGACGTGAGCCGTTTGTATTCACTTTCAAAATAGGAAGGGTTTGTGTGCAGCTGGTTGATGTACGCCGTTGTAGGCCTGTTGGCCACAGTTGATAAATACTGCGGATAGATCAGCGTTGTGAGGTAACAAAGCAGGTAGGCATTCATATCATTCCTGCCGGTAGAAGTGTTGCTGAAAGAAGCGGTAAAGGCTTCAGATCCTTTTACGGTCATGTTGGCTGCAAATACAGGAGAAGAAACCGGTGCCACCTGCCCATAACTTTGAAAAGTAATGGCTACCATGAGCACAGGAACGAAGGTTTTAAAAAGAAGCTGTTTCATTTGATTGTTATTTTAGAGGTAATGAGATCTTTTATCAGCGCATCATGCAGGAGATGGATGCGATTGGTGAAAATGTTTTAAACTGCCATTGCTGGTCGAAAACGAAGCGCATTCCATAGTTCAGCATGATGTTGCGGCTTACACGCCAGTCACCGCCAACACTCATGGTATTTGGATGTACTACATTCCAATTGACTGATGTCGGCAGCACATGACTGTTGGAAGGAGCAGTGAACGTCTCCGATAAAGCTTGCACAGGTGTCTTAAGACTTTTTTTCTCGTAGAAGAATTCAACAAAGAAGTTGAAAATGGGATTTCCATACCGCAGGTTCAGACCCAGGCTGTACAAAGTATTATCTGCAATAGCGCTGCTGCCTGTTTCTTCCCCTGTGGCATCGTCCTGGAGTGTAAAGGCCAGCTCCTCCCTGTACCATGTAGTTCTGGCAAGGCCCGTTACCAGCATTTTTTTTCCAATGCCAAAGCCGCCATTTAACCACATGCCCCATCCCGAATTCCTGTTCACGCGCAGTTTGATAATGGAACCGGCACTGTCTGTTTGATAAGTGTAGACCTGTCCTGCAGATACATCCAGGAAGGACGCGTTCCAGTACTCTGAGACAAATACCTTCACCTTGGCATTGATCTCGTCCCTGCGCTTGCCTGCCATTCCCAATAACTGCTCTTCGGTGGAACGGATCTGCTCGCGCACCTCGGGCTTGATGAAAATGTTGGTGGTGGTATCGAGCGTATGCTTCAATATTTTCAGTTGCGTATCCAGTTGGGCACGTTCATTATCATACTTCAGGATGATATCATCATAGATGCCTGTTGCCATCAATGGATCTTTCTCCTTAAAGAGATTCATTTTTAAAGCATAACCAATGCGGCGGTCATTGTCTTCGTTCTGAACTGTTCCAAGAGAAACATCAAGTGATGCCAGCCGGCGCATCAGGGGTGAGGCATGCTGGTATTTGTTCAGGCTCTTACGGTTAAAAAATACTTCCCAGACTGGTTGCGACTGGATGGCAATGTTTGGATTGAGCTTATAGGATTTAAATGACCAATCAACTTTAAAATCCTTGATATCGCTGGTACGAGTAACCTGGGAAGGTGTCACTCCCATCAGGTCAAAGACAGGAGCCGCAGGAATGCTTAACTCTTTCGGGCTAATTCGGCCGGCTGTTACATCTTCTCCTGCCTGTGCTTTTGAGCATTGAGAGCAGATGATCATAAAAAGCAGCAATAAATTCTTTGGTTGCATAAAAAAGATTTATAGTGTGAATGCTGGAAGTGATGTTTATGGTTTTGCTCTTCATCAACAGCAGCATGGTGCTAAATTCACTTTTCAAAAATGCTATTTCAATACCCCATTGGGTGATTTTGAGACAAGCTGATGGCTAAAAGCTATGGCTGTTAGCTGATGGGGAAGAAAGCTTATAGCTGATAATTGTTAGCTGATGGCTTTGTTTTGGTACGGTCCTTTTTATATTTAATGAAAGATGATACGTGGGGAGTTGAGATGATAGAGTTAGAGTTGGACATTAATAGGACTGATTTAAGACTGGAAAAGTGATAGGAGAAATAGGAATACCAGCAGCTTGCAATCATTTTAACCCCAAAAGACGCCAAGTATCGCAAAGGGAATACAAGACTATTCTTTGCGTTTCTCTTTGCGTTTTTAGCGCTCTTTAGGGTTAACTAAGCTCATAGCAAATAAAGAATGCCCGGAACAATTGAACAACAAAAAACCATAAACTAAAAAATATAAACTAAATCTTTCCCCACCCCTGCTGTTGCGCTTTCATGATGGCTTCACTCCGGGAGGCCACATGCAGTTTTTTGTAAATGTGCTTTACATGCGTACGCACGGTCTCATAACTGATGAACGATTTTGCTGCAATGCTGCGCAGGTTATGCCCTTCGGTGATCAGCAGCAGGATCTCTTTTTCCCTATCGGAAAGGTCAAAGTCCACCGCTTCGGGTGGAACAAGAATAATGTTCTTCCTGGAGAAGAACTGAAGTACCTGATTGGCTATTGAGGAGGACATGGGTGCGCCTCCATTGAATATTTCATGTACAGCTTCAAGCTGTTTTGATGGCGGATCATTTTTAAGGATGTAACCTGAGGCACCAGCACAGAGCGCATTAAAGATCCGCTCACTGTCATTGAAGACGGTTTGTATCAATATGCGTACGCAGGGAAACCTGTCACGGATGATCCTGGAAGCCTCGATCCCGTCTCTTCCCGGCATTTCAATGTCCATCAACACTACATCCGGGTTCGAACGCCGCATGTCAATTTCCAGGTTGTTGCAATCCTTAAAAGCCCCAACGCAGGTAAATCCATTCGTACCATCAAGGATCACTTCCAGTGCTTCGCGTACAAGCTTGTTATCTTCAAATATTGCAACCCTTATTTCCATGCTGCTACTAAATTGGGACTTGCTCATAAAGAATCCAATACCTCATTGGGTGATTTCACAATAAATGGCAACTAAAGTTCCAGGTGAATGCATACCATCGATCTGGAGTGTCATTCCTGCTTCCAGGGCTCGCTCCTGCATATTTCTTAACCCGTTTCCCTGTTTTACTTTTTCCCGGTCGAAACCAATACCATCATCACAAATGCTGATGAGAAGCTCTTGACCGGCAAACTTACCGGTAAAAGAAAGCTGGTTGCAGAATGCATATTTAACAGCATTGTTCATGGCTTCTTTGCAAATCAGGTAGATGTGACGCCTGATCTGCATGGGCAGTGTGATCGCCCTCATGCATTCATCAACCTTCCAGTTTACATGGATACCCTTTGCATCAGTGATGGCAAAAGCATATTCTTTCAGCCGTTCCAGCATCCTGTCCACATTATCATTTCGCGGGTTTACCATCCAAACAACTTCGTTAAGGTTGTTCACCATTTCTACTGCGCCGTTCTCAATAAGATTCAGGGAACGTGTTACAGATTCTGTTTTGTTCTGTGAGATCAGGTCGCGGACCACATGGCTGTGAAGGGCAATACCGCTAAGGGTTGAGCCAATATCATCATGGAGGTCTTTAGCCAGTTTATTGCGCATCTGTTGCTGTGAATTTTGCAGAGCTTCATTCTGACTTAGCTGGGTGATCAACTGCTGCTGCGTATGTATCAGTTTCTTCTCATCCATAGAAACTTTATAAACAATGCCCGTATTGAAAAAATAGATCTCGAAAGCCGCACCAAGCGCAGTAGGCAGGAAGAAGTATTGCATCACATCCTCTCCTATTACTCCCGTAAAACCCAGGATGACGATCACATTGGTAATGAATCCACCCACACAAATGCAAAAACTCGCCTTCAGTACATAACGCACCAGCTGATCGGTGCTGTTCCAAAGCCGTGTTATGAATGCAGTAAAAACAATGAAAAGGAAAATGCAGCAGGCATAATAAAATATCTCACCAACAGGATGATACTGGTACCCCAACAATTGCAGGGTAACAAGAACTACTATGAAACCCAGGATGGTCCTTGGAAGGAACAACAAACGCTTGTGCAGAACCGGAAAACGGGGCTTTAAGCCGGCAAAGTAGGCGCCGAAAATAAAATATTCAAAATAGAGCAACAGCGCAAGGGGCCTTTTAAACTGATCCACCACGGTGTAAACAAAAGTTTCTGGCTGCACATGAAACAACTCCTGCTGGTAGATGATGGACACATAAATAATGAAGGTCCCGATATAACTTCCATAATACAGGTACTCTTTATAGCGTAACTGCCACCATTGCACGGCAACGTATATGAATTGCGTTGCAAGAACACCCAGGATGAATAAATGCATATGTGATATTTGAACCGCCCGGGGATATTTCCCAGGTTTTAAAATTACTCCTGCTGAAAACGGGCAGCAATAGGCAATAGTGGTGATACTGTCATACCAGTCTTTCCTTAAGTGCTTTGGCAACAGCTTCAGTCATGGAAGCTACGTGCAGCTTATAATAAATGTTGCGGATATGGCTCCTCACCGTATCAAAACTAATAGAAAGAGTTGAGGCGATCATTTTATAACTAAGCCCTTTTACAAGGCATTGGAGGATCTCCTTTTCCCGCGGACTCAGGTGATAGGCTTCCTGTGGCGAAAGAGCAATGGGAGCAAGAAATTTCTGGAACAGGTTCAAAGCCTTGCGCGCAATGGCAGGACTCATTGGGGCGCCCCCCTGGTACGCTTCCAGGATGTAATCCATCAACCTCGCGGGTGGAGTATCTTTTAACAGGTAACCGGAAGCACCATTGCAGATGGCAGTAAATACTTTCTCCTCATCCTCAAAAACTGTCTGCATCAGGATCACGATCTGCGGATAAGCCTCATGAATGACTTTTACCGCCTCCACACCATTCATTCCAGGCATCTCAATGTCCATCAGCACAACATCCGGCGCTGTAAGCCTGATGTTCAGCAATACATTGGAACAATCCGGGAAGGCACCTGCCAGTTCAAGGCCTGTTGTTCCCTTTACTAACAGGGACAGTGCATCCCGGACAAGTTTGCGATCTTCGAAAATGACGACTTTAACTGGCATGGTCTAAATTAACTCATGTGATCGGGCTTTTTAATGAGCATTTTGGGTGATAGGCATTTGCAGGCTCACCCGTGTTCCCTGGTTGATTCCCGATCTTACCTTGAGGCTGGAACTTGCCTCAGCTGCCCTGTACTTCATATTCTTTAGTCCATTTCCCTCTGAATGTGCGCCTGCGTCAAATCCTTTTCCATCATCGAAGATTTCAAGCAGCACCTGGGTGCTTTCCTTCTGAAGTTTTACAGCAAGGTGGCGGCAACCCGAATATTTCGCGGCATTATTGACGGCTTCTTTAAAGATCAGGTAAAGACTTTTCCGTTGCTGCATGGTAAGCAACAGGTCCTGCAGCCTGCCATCCTGGAGGAACTGGAATTCAATATTGCGTGCAGTCAGCAAAGGCAGGGCGAAATTCTGCATGCGGTCGGCCAGTTTGTCAAAGCGGTCGTTTGATGGATTGATGGCCCAGACAATATCATTCATCTCGGTGATCATTTCCCTTGAGTATTCACCAATCTGTGTTACATAAGATGTGGCTGGCCCATCTTTTTCCATTTGGTTTCTTGCCACCTCACTAAGAAATGAAATACTCGTAAGTGTGGCACCCACCTGATCATGCAGATCCTGTGATATTTTAAGCCGGACCTGCAGCACCTTCTGGTAAGCCTCTTTTAATTTATATCCTACTGCTGCTGAAAAGAAAAGGACATCCAGAAAAACACCAACGAAAGTGATGGACAGACCTGAAAGACCAAGAATGCTGAATCCAAAAAATGAACTTGTAAATGCAAGCAATCCGCAAAGTGTAAAAACAATTCCCCCTGCAAGCAGGTAACGGTAATAAGGTTCCTTTCGTTGCTTCCAGGATGCTAAAAGCAAGGCCATTGCGGCAAGGATCAGTAATGTCCTGGAGCCAATGTTCACCAGCGGAATGCGTTGTGTAAATAATTGTGAAAGAATGCCTGCCACATGCAAAACAGAATAAGTGATCAAAAAGATTTGCAGGTATTTGATCACCCTGGACAGCACCGGTGTATCCGGTGCATTCAGGTTATTTGACTTTGCAATGAAATTGATATAGGAAACATAGAGCAGCATCTGTAAAGGTTCATCCACCAGGGTGTACACAGAAGTATCGCCATAGAGCATGGTATCACCTGCAATGCCGCCGAAGAATAGCCGGTAAATTGTAAATAAGCTGACTACTAAAAGATAAACACAGAAATCAATAAGGATCGACTCTTTATGCTGCAGGTAAAGTATCCCATGATACAAAGCAGCCATAAGACTGCTTCCCAAAGAGACCAGTGCCAGCACCTGGAAATAATGATCAGATATCAGGTTGGGATTCATCAGCAGTCAGTGTTCTTAAAGCTAGTAAAAAATAAGAATCCCTGCCGTATCAAATTATAAAGTGAAATGGACCAGTCAGGTCAAAATCAATTCATGCATCCTATCCCACCACCATCAGCGCTGCTGCCACCATGCCTGCTGTTTCTGTTCGCAGCCTGGTTTCTCCCAGGGTTACCGCAAGAAATCCATTCTGCAGCGCAAGGCTGATCTCTGAAGGTGTGAAATCACCTTCAGGCCCAATGAGGATCATGGAATCCTGTAAATCCCGGAATACAGTCAATGATTTTTTCTCTTCAGGCAAACAGTGGGCAATCAGCTTACTGGCAGCAGGCAGGTGCGTAACTGCATTTTTAAAATCGGTTGCCTGGTGCAACACCGGCAGCCAGCTTTGCTGGGACTGCAGCATGGCACTCACCAGAATATTTTTCATCCTGTCGTAGCGGAAAGCCTGCTTTTCCGTTCGCTGGCAGATCAAAGGAATGATAGCGCTCACACCGATCTCCGTTGCCTTTTCAAGGAACCATTCAAACCGTGCATGGTGCTTGACAGGTGATATGCCAATAGTTACCTTACGCGTATTTCGTTCCACCTGCTCCGATGAAACTGCACGCACAACACAGCGCTTCCTGTTGTCATCATCAATAGCAGCTCTCACCCTTTTTCCGGTACCGTTGGTGAGCATCAGTTCTTCACCCTTCTTCATCCGCAATACCTGGATCACATGTTTTGAAGTGTCTTCATCCAGCTGGATCTTTTCCTGTTCCAATTGCTCTATATAAAATAATGGAAGCGACATTGTGTTGATTGATGATGCAGTAATAACAGGACAATCAGCTGCAATAATAATGATTGTACCGACTGCAATTCTATGAATCTGGTTTATCAGCATATGAACTATTGCTTCATAAAATCAAAAAGCCCCTTGGCTAGGCAAGGGGCTTTTTTAAAAAATTTTTATTGAACTATTAGAACGGATCTTCTTCATCCATCCTGTCATTCATCTTGCTGCCTGTCTGAATGAACATTCTTGCGCCACCGTCAGTACCGGACACCGGTTTGAAATTGGAAGGCAATCCGAAATCGCTTCCGCCCTGTCCATCTTCTACAAATTTCTGTATATGCAATAATGCCCTCAGCTTGATGGTTTCAAGTGAACCGTTCCTGTGTTTGGCAATGCGCACGTGCGTTTCGCCGCGGTTGCTGTCACCCATTTCGTCCTGGGTAATGTCGTAGTATTCCGGACGGTATAGGAACATCACCATGTCAGCATCCTGTTCAATGGCTCCTGATTCACGAAGGTCACTCAGTTGAGGCATCTTGTTTCCTTCCTTTCGTTTTTCCACTTCACGGCTTAACTGGGACAGTGCGATGATCGGTACCTGTAATTCTTTGGCAAGTCCTTTCAGGCCGCGGGAGATGGTTGAAATTTCCTGCTCCCTGTTGCTGTTCCGGTCACCGGTTCCGCTCATGAGCTGCAGGTAGTCAATGATGATCAGGCCAAGGTTGCCGGTGTTTTTCAGGCGGCGGCATTTGGCGCGTAGTTCAAAAATATTTAAAGCTGCAGTGTCGTCAATATAGATGGGCGCCTGGGCCAGCCTCTGAATTCCTTTGGCGTACAGTTGCTTCATCTCATGTTCTTCCATTTTTCCGCGTGAGATCTTCTCCAGCCAGATCTCGCTTTCTGCCGAAAGAATACGCTGAACCAACTGGCCGGCACTCATTTCAAGTGAAAAGAATGCAACGCCGGTTCCCTTTGTTGGATGGAGTGCAGCGTTCCTCACCAGGTTCAGGGCAAATGCTGTTTTACCAACTGCAGGACGGGCTGCAAGAATAATGAGGTCTGTATTCTGCCATCCATAAGTGACCTTATCCAGGGAAGGAAAGCCGCTGGGCACACCGGAGATATCTTCATTCTGGTGGCGCAGGTCTTCGATCCGCTGAATGGTCTTTACAAGTACCGAATCAATGGACTCATAACTGTTTCTCAGGTGCGAACTGGTAACATCATAGATCTTGCTTTCGGCCTGGTCTAACAGGTCAAATACGTCGGTGCTGTCTTCGTAAGCATCGCTGATGATCTCACCTGAGATGCGGATCAATTCCCGCTGGATGAATTTTTGTAATATGATGCGGGAGTGTGCTTCAATATTGGCGGATGATACTACGGAGTTCGTCAGCTTGGTAACGTAATAAGGACCACCGATCATATCCAGTTCTTCGCGGAAGCGGAGTTCTTCCACCACCGTAAGAATGTCTATCGGCTGGCTTTTATTGGCAAGGCCCTGCATGGCTTTGAAAATGCGCATGTGGGCATCCACATAAAAACATTCGGGCTTAAGAATTTCTATCACGTTATCAAAAGCGCCTTTTTCCAGCATAATGGCGCCCAGAACTGCTTCTTCCAGTTCCCTTGCCTGGGGTGGCACCTTGCCATACACCATAGAGCTTAGGTCTATGGGAGTTTTCCTACGGGTTTTTCGGTCGCGATTGAGGTTAGTAAGATCCATACTGTAATTCGTCAATAAGGTTAAACATTGATTTTTCGATCAATGACCTATGGGGCTTTCTAGTCTTGGTTTGATATATAGTGGTTAGGTTTTTGGCCTAATATTGATCCCAGTAAGTCAGTCGGCGAATAAATGCAGAAAAAAATCTTGGACAAAACTTTTTTCAATCCACGTGATGTACACTGCCACATGCACATCAACTGCCATGTTATCCACAAAAATCCAGCTATTTTCCCATGAAACCGAGAGATGTGAACAAATAGCGTTCAAAAAAATACTTCCCCCTTTATTTGGCAGTATGGTTCAACTCACAGAATGGGACTATAGCCAAAAATGATCCGGTCACAACCCATTAAAATCCTTCCTAATCCTTGCCGGACAAGCATTTTGCGAATTTGTACTCGAAGGCCATTTGCATAAAACTCCCAATGCGTACGGGTTTGTACCCTTTTGAGCAGGACCCGGATACGTAGTTTTCCGATAAAAGCGGGACGGACAGTATGTTTCACACCTAAGGCTATCCCCTTAATTGGTCCTTTTTTTTCCTGAAATCAAGGGTTCCGGTCATGTAAATTGAATGCGAACGATGACCTAAAGCCTTGCCTGGCCTGCACTTTAAAGGAATTTCATCTCATAAGAATCTTTAATCATCTTTAAAAATTCAGCCTGAGCCATAGGCCAGCCTGGCTCAAACCGGGGATGGCGGCCACTTTCATTTTAAAATAAAACAAGGATAGGAACTGTAAAGCCGTGTCCTGCCTTTCAAATGTCCTTACCCGTTAGCATTAAAAAACACGAGGAAAACCATTTCCTAAATTGAGCAGGGCAAGTACCGGAGGGCTTTACAGGGTTCCTTGGATTTTAGTTTCTCGCAGCTCGAAGCTCAAAGCTTGCAGCTATTCTTTGACCCGGTAAAAACCGCTGGCCCCTATCTTTGCTCACTCAGAAAATGATTATTATTTCATGACGATCTCGTATAAATGGCTGCGTGAATACCTGCCTGTAGAACTGGAGCCGGAACGCCTTTCACAGATCCTTACTTCTATCGGGCTCGAGGTAGAAAAAATGGAGGTTTTTGAAGAAGTTAAAGGAGGCCTTAAAGGATTGGTCATTGCTGAAGTACTCCAGGTGGAGCCCCATCCAAATGCCGATAAACTTCGTTTGACAAAAGTCAGTACCGGTGAAGGCGAGCCCTTGCAGATCGTTTGCGGAGCACCCAATGTGGCTACAGGCCAGAAAGTGGTAGTGGCAACCGTTGGCACTACTATTTATCCTGCTGCCGGGGAGCCCCTCACCATGAAAGTGGCAAAGATCCGTGGGGTTGAAAGCCATGGAATGATCTGTGCCGAGGATGAAATAGGCCTGGGCAGTTCTCATGCGGGTATCATGGTGCTCAGTTCAGATGCAAAGCCCGGCACCCCTGCTGAGGAATTTTTCAGGCCTTACAGTGACATTATTTATGAGATCGGTCTTACGCCAAACCGAATGGATGCCATGAGCCATTGGGGGGTAGCCCGTGATGTGTGTGCTTACCTCTCACACCACGATCAAAAGGGAACAAAAGCAGTGATTCCCGATAGCACTATCAAGGCGGGTGGAAAAAAGCTTCCGATCAAAGTTAATATTGCAAACAAACTCGCGTGCCGTCGCTATTCCGGTGTCTGTTTTTCCGATGTGAAATTAGGGCCGTCTCCAAAATGGCTGCAGGACAGGCTCAAGGCCATAGGTCTTCGCCCGATCAATAACATTGTTGACATCACCAATTTCATACAGCACGAGACAGGCCAGCCATTGCACGCGTTTGATTACAATGCCATCGGCGGCCATAAAATAGAAGTTAGGAATCTTCCTGAGGGATCTTTATTCACCACGCTGGATGAAAAAGAAAGAAAACTTTCCGGCGACGACCTGATGATCTGCGATGAGAACAAGGGCATGTGTATCGCTGGGGTTTTTGGTGGCGTTAACAGTGGTGTTACCGAAAGCACCACCAATATTTTTCTGGAATCTGCCTGGTTCGACCCCATCACCATTCGTAAAACTTCTTTCAGGCACAACCTGAGAACAGATGCAGCTACACGTTTTGAAAAAGGCATCGATATTTCCAATACAGTTAATGTATTGAAAAGAGCGGCATCCATGATCATTGAGATCGCAGGTGGATCAGTAGCTTCAGATGTTATAGATCTTTATCCGGATCCGTTACCTAAAAAAGAGGTGGAACTTAAATACCAATACCTGAAAAAACTAAGCGGAAAAAATTACCAACCCGATGCAGTGAAGGCAATTCTTTCAAGCCTTGGTTTTGTCATTGTACGCGACAATCAGGATAGCCTGGTGATCGAAGTTCCTTACCATAAACCGGACATCTCTTTACAGGCGGATATTGTCGAAGAGATCCTGCGCATTGATGGCCTAGACAACATTGACATTCCTACATCAATCACCATTTCGCCTTCAGTAGAAACTTTATACAAGACAGAACAACTCAAAGAAAAGACCTCTGTTGTTCTGACCGGACTTGGTTTTTCGGAGATCCTGACCAACTCCATTACCAACTCGGCCTATTTTACAGAGAATGAAATTCAAGGAACAGTAAAGCTTGTCAATACATTAAGCAGTGAACTGGACATCCTGCGGCCATCCATGATCCATACCGCACTTCATGTGATCGCTTTTAATGTGAACAGGAAAAATAATAATCTCAGGTTCTTTGAATTCGGAAAAACCTATGCTACAAAAGCAGTAGGTACTTACCATGAAGAGAATCACCTTTCGATATACCTTACTGGTGCCGTCCAGGAAGCGCACTGGAAGGCAAAGACGATGGCTGCTGATCTGTATTACCTCAAGGGTGTGGCGGAAGCAGTATTGAAAAACCAGGGCATTGCTGTCAGTGAATTTTCAGGTTCTTCCAACCCGGAAATACCTGGCGGCCTTATGCTGACCTTTAATGGAGACAAGATCCTTGAGCTGGGAAAGGTCAGTCAAAAGCTGCTGACCCAGTTCGACCTGAAACAGCCTGTTTTCTTTGCTGATTTTTATTGGGATGCCATATTGAAACACGCCGGTGCAAAGGTTCAGTTCAAAGAGATCCCGAGGTATCCTGCAGTGGCCCGCGACCTTGCCCTGGTGGTACCAAAAAATATGCAGTACGGGCAGATCAGGGAACAGATCGGAAAGCTCAGGCTGAACAAGCTGCAGGAAGTAAAGTTGTTTGACGTATTTGAAAGTGAAAAGATCGGAGCGGGTAAAAAATCAATGGCCATCAACCTTACTTTCCTTGATGAAGAAAAAACACTCACCGATAAGGAGATCGATGCCTGGATGAACAAGATCATGATTACCTTAGAGAAAGAACTTTCCGCAGAGATCAGGAAATGACCCTCGACCAGCAATTCAATACCATCAATGAAAAGCTTCAGCAATTACTGAAGCAGTACAGCCGCCTTCAGAAGGAAAATGAAAGGCTTAAGGAAGAATTGCTGATAGCCCGGAATAAAGAAATGGACTGGAAGGCAAGGACAGATGAACTGCAGCAACAGGTGAGCATTATGAAACTGGCAACAGGCGAGATGAATGAAAAGGAAAAAAAGGATTTTGAAAAAAAGATCAACCAGTATGTAAAAGAGATCGACAAGTGTATTTCTTTTTTAAGCCAGTAACGCAATTATTATAGAATAAGAAAAGATAAAAAGCCTCCAATTGAAAAAGCCCTTACCACTTTGAAAACAATGTTGAATATTTGACCTTATGCAGGAAAACCTCATCCCCCTGAATCTTCTGATCGGAGACCGGACCTACCGCGTGCGCATCAATCCCAAGGATGAAGAGGTGGTCAGGAAAACTGTAAAGACCATCAATGACAAGCTGATTGAATTCAAAACAGCTTTTGCCGGCAAGGACATGCAGGATTATATAGCCATGGTCCTTGTCTGGTTTGCCACCGACCAGAATGCGGCCATCTCTAACCAGGTGAACCTGGATAATGTGTCAAGCCGCTTGCAGACACTGGAGAAATTGATAGATGGATCCCTCGAATCAAGTTAATTGGCTGTTACCTGCAGTTTTACCATGAGGCAGGATGATGTTGCCAGGCCCTTTGGAGGCCTTGCCCAACCTGTTCAGCAATTCATCCCATTTTGTATCTTCGCCCACTACCAGTTTAATGGAATGATTCAAGTTTATAACGATATAGACCACCAAAAAAACAAAAAACCGATCAATGGAACTCAGCATAATGACGCTCATCATAGCCGTGGCGGCCCTCGTTGTGGGCATCGTCGCAGGTAAATTCATCTTTGCAAAAGATACCCGCAAAAGGGTTGAGGAAGCAGAACAACAGGCACAGACACTGATCAAGGAAGCAGAACTCAGGGCCGAGACCATGAGGCAGAAAAAAGAGGTCGAAGCAAAAGAAAGGTTTGTACAATTAAGGGCAGAACACGAGCGCGAAGTGCTGGAACGCAACCGCAAGGTTGGTGAATCGGAGAACCGCCTGAAGCAGAAAGAACATACCCTGAACCAGAAGATCGAACATGCTGAAAGGCAAATGAAGGAAAACGATGCCATTAAGCAGAACCTTGCCCGCCAGATCGAAGTAGTCAATACCAAACAGGCCGAACTGGAAAGACACCAGGAAGAACATACGCGCCGCCTGGAAAAAATCTCCGGCCTTACAGCTGACGAAGCAAAGTCTCAACTGATTGAGACCCTGAAACATGAAGCGCATTCACAGGCGCTCTCTCTTCAGCAGGAGATCATTGACGACGCGAAACAAAAAGCAAACAAAGAAGCAAGAAAGATCATCATCCAAAGCATACAGCGCACCGCTTCCGAACAGGCCATTGAGAACGCCATTACGGTTTTCAACCTGGAAAGCGACGAGATCAAAGGCCAGATCATTGGACGGGAAGGCCGCAACATCCGTGCTATTGAAGCTGCCACCGGCGTTGACCTGATTGTTGATGATACACCGGAAGCCATCATCCTTTCCTGCTTTGATCCCTTGCGCCGTGAGATCGCCAGGCTAAGCCTCCAGCGCCTGGTGACCGATGGAAGGATTCACCCTGCCCGTATCGAGGAAGTGGTTGAAAAGACCAAGCGCCAGCTGGAAGAACAGATCATGGAGATCGGTGAAAGAACCGTGATCGAGCTGGGCATTCATGGCCTGCATAAAGAGCTGGTAAGGCTGGTGGGCAAGATGCGTTTCCGTTCTTCCTACGGTCAAAATCTGCTGATGCACAGCCGGGAGGTGGCCAACCTTTGCGCCATCATGGCCTCTGAGCTTGGATTGAATCCAAAGCTTGCCAAGCGCGCCGGCCTTTTACATGATATCGGCAAAGTGCCGGATGAAGAAACAGAATTGAGCCATGCATTGCTTGGTGCCAAGCTTGCTGAAAAATATGGTGAGATCCCCGCGGTGGTGAATGCCATCGGCGCGCACCATGATGAAATGGAAATGCAGTTTGTGATCTCCCCGATAGTTCAAGCCTGTGACTCTATTTCAGGTGCCCGTCCCGGCGCCCGCAGGGAGATCATGCAGCAATACCTTCAAAGGATCAAGGATCTTGAGAACCTGGCGCAGGCCTACAACGGCGTTGAAAAGGCTTATGCCATCCAGGCCGGCCGTGAGCTTCGCGTGATTGTTGAAGCAGACAAGGTAACCGACCAGGAAAGCGAAAAGCTTTCTTTCGAGATCGCGCAAAAGATCCAGAACGAAATGACCTTCCCCGGACAGATCAAGGTAACGGTGATCAGGGAGAAACGGGCGGTGAATGTAGCGAGGTAGGGAGAGAGAAGCTGAGGGCTGATAGCTGGTTAGCTGATGGCTGATGGCTGATGGCCACTTTGGAAATAAAAAGGAAAAAACACCTGATGCAGGTGTTTTTTCCTTTTTAAGGGTGTTCATGTTCAGATAAATTAAGCAATGAGAAATTTCCGGCAGCTGAGGATATGGAAAAATGGGATGCATATTGCCATCAATACATTCAGGCTGATTGAAACTTTTCCACGAGAGCTTCGGTTTGGATTTTCCAATCAAATGATTAATGCAGCTGTTTCAATTCCATCCAATATTGCAGAAGGCAGCAGCAGAAGCAGTGAAAAAGAATACATGAGATTTATTGAAATAGCATTAGGATCTTCTTTTGAACTTGATACACAACTAAGCATTACAGAAGCCATCAACATGGGCAATCCAGACATCAAACATGAACTACACCAATGCATTGAAGAAGAAAATATCATGCTGCATGCTTTTCTTGCAAGGCTGAGACAACAGAAATAGAATTCCTTTTAATTGGTTTACACCGGCTTAATGATCATGGTTCATAACGAACAAGGCATCATCATAAGATTTTTAATCAAAAGTCACGTTGAAAATTGGCTTTAAAGCTTCCATCTTCAGCCTATATGATCGTAAAATAAATATCATTGTTAGGACTCAAATCAATTTTACCAAAGCAGCCCATGCTATCAGCTAACAGCTATTAGCCATCAGCTGCCTTACATGCAAAAAAAGTTAACGCCTCCACTAAACCTTCCTCCCCAAACTCCTTCCTACAAAAAACTACTACTATGAGACTTTACCTCCTGCTGCTTCTGTATGCAATTCCATTTCTGTCCCAGGCTCAGTTGGGCTATTCATCAGGTTCTGTTTCAATGAACAGGGCATACGGTATTTATCCTTCACGGGCTGTTGTGGTGGAAGAATTCATGAACTATCATTTGCACAATATTCCGCTGCCTGGAAAAGGCAGCAATGTAGCCCTTGACCTCCGTTGGGGTAATCAAAAAAACGTGTTGGGATCAGAAGCGATCCTGCAGGTTGGCATAGCCACAAATAAATTGAACCAGAACTATACGGCACCGGTAAACTTATCTGTTGTCCTGGACATCAGCGGATCCATGGCAGGTGAAAGGCTTGACCGGTCCAAGGAAGCTGTGATCGCCATGCTGAAAAAATTAAGGCCATCAGACCGCCTGTCCATTATCACTTATCATACTAGGGCAGAAATCCTTTTACCAAGCCAGCTGGTAGGTAATGATACGGCGAAGATCCGCCAGCTTGTATCCGGTCTCCAGGTTCTGGGATCCACCAACCTGCATGGAGGCATGATGCTTGGGTTTATTGAAAATCAGAAGTTCTTTGATCCGAAAGCAACGAACCGGGTGTTACTGATGACGGATGGTAATGCCAATGAAGGTGTGACCGACCCGGCGCAGATTGCAAAAGATGCTGCAGGGTATAATGCAAAAGGCATTGGTATCAGTACCATCGGGCTTGGCAATAATGTGCAGTTCGACCTGCTCAGGAGCCTGGCAGGGGCCGGCAGGGGCCAGCACCATTTCGTGGATGATGGTGATGATATTAAAAAAGTTTTTATACAGGAAGTGGAAAGCCTGATCTCTCCAATTGCCAGGGATCCTAAACTTCTTATTGAATACAGTCCTGATCTCCAGCTGCAAAATGTTTATGGATATGCCCCTGTATTGGGAAAAGGGACCATTGCCATTGACCTGGACAATTTCAATTCCGGGCTCACCCAGGTTATACTGGCCAGGTTTGCTACCGGTGGCAACGAAGCCGGTTACGTCAAAGTGAGCCTGTCCTATTTCGACCTGCAGAAAAACAAGATGGAAGTGATCGAACTTCAATCAGCGCTTCAAACTGCACCCGGGCCAGTGCCTGTTTTGATTGATAAAGAGGTAAAGAAAAATTTTTCTATTGCCTGTATGGCCACCTCGCTTAAAGAAGCCCTTGCCGATCTGGAAAAGCATAAAGACCCCACCAACCTGAAACCCGTAACTATTCTCAAAGATTGCCTCGCCGCCATCGACCAGTTGTATCCGTCCGGATTGGACCAGGACCAGCAAAAGATCCGCGAAATCCTGGACCGCCAGGTGTTGCTCCTTCAAAAGATGGCACAACCTTAAAGAACAGGCCGAATCAGCCGAGCGTTAAGGTTCAGCCAAAACCAGGCACCAAACTGCCTTTGACGAAACATTGCGGAGACCGGGAGTTTTAAAAAATTTGGAGGATAGCGCCTCTTCTGCTACCTTTGCGTTCCTTAAATTTTGAGTTATGAACGCTGCAGTTGCCTATGTACACGAACAATTAACAGGCAGAAAAGAATTCCCTAAGTTCAAAGCCGGTGACAACATCACTGTCAATTATAAAATTATTGAAGGTAACAAAGAAAGGATCCAGTCCTTCAGGGGCGATGTGATCAAAAGACAGGGTGAAGGTGCTACAGCTACTTTTACCGTACGTAAGATCTCTGATGGTATCGGAGTAGAAAGATTGTTCCCGAATTTTTCTCCTAACATAGATTCGATTGTGTTGAACAAAAGTGGCCGTGTACGCCGTGCAAAGCTCTACTACCAGCGTGAACGCAGTGGTAAAAGCGCAAGGATCCAGGAAAAGAAAAGAGCATTGGCTTCATTATAAGAAATTATCACCTGTTTTTTATCAAGCGTCCGCCTCATGGTGGACGCTTTTTTTATGTAAATCATTCCATTGGCCTATCTTGCAGCTTATATTCTCAATACATTTGTATTGATTCATCGTTAAAATTTTTTTTATGGGTAACATGGGCTGGTCCGAAATCCTGTTGATCGCATTTGTTGTTTTACTTCTGTTTGGTGGTAAAAAAATTCCTGAGCTGATGAGAGGTCTTGGAAAAGGCGTTCGTGAGTTCAATGATGCGAAACAAAATGTGCGCAAAGAGATCGAGGATAGTGTATCTGACAAAGAACCTGAAATCAGGAAGACCAATACTTCATCCACACCTTCCTGATTATTCTTACCAACTAACATCAGGCTAAGGTTTGTTTTCTTTTTCCTCCATTGAGCAGTACCATGCCGAATTGAACAATGGCAGTACCACGTGTGTACAGGCAGTGCAGCACTACCTCTCCGCTATAGAAAAGCAAAAAGAACTGAATGCTTATGTAGAGGTGTTTGAAACCGATGCACTGGACCAGGCGGCCGCTCTTGATGCGTTGCACAAAAGCGGAAGAAAAGGCAAGTTGCACGGTGTTGTGATGGGACTGAAAGATAATATCTGCTACAAAGGCCACCAGGTATCTGCGGCTTCGGGCATCTTACAAAATTTTATGGCTCCTTATTCCGCTACAGTTGTTGAAAGACTGTTGGAAGAAGGAGCCATTATCATTGGCAGGCAGAATTGTGATGAATTTGGTATGGGCTCCACCAATGAGCATTCTTACTATGGGCCGGCATTAAATCCTTTGAACCATGACTTTGTTCCGGGCGGCTCTTCCGGTGGCAGCGCCGCTGCAGTGAAAGCAGGTCTTTGTATGGCCGCTCTTGGCAGTGATACCGGAGGTTCTGTAAGATTGCCCGCTGACTTCTGCGGTATCGTAGGATTCAAACCTTCCTACGGACGCGTATCAAGGTATGGATTGATCGCATATGCTTCCTCTTTCGACCAGGTTGGAATCCTTACTCATTCAGTAGCAGATGCTGCCACAATTTTTGAAGTCATATCAGGGCCGGATGAATTTGACAGCACTGTTTCCATCACCAAACTACCAACTGAAAAACCAGAAACTGCACGTCCTTATAAAATAGCTTATTTCCAGGAATGGCTCCATCATGCTTCAATTGATCCTTTAATTGCAAATGCTGTAAAAGAAAAACTCAAGGAATTAAAAGAAGCGGGTCATGTAGTTGAACCTGTACCCTTTCCCTTGACAGATTTCATTGTTCCCGCGTATTATATATTAACCACAGCCGAGGCATCCTCAAACCTTTCGCGTTATGACGGCGTCCGCTTTGGCACGTCACGTGCCAAAAATATTTCAGACCTGGTTAATTTTTATAAAGAAACCCGTACAGCAGGTTTCGGAACCGAGGTCAAGCGGCGGATCATGCTGGGCAGTTTCGTTTTAAGCACCGGTTATTTTGATGCTTACTTTACAACTGCACAAAAAGTACGTCAGCAGCTTTTAGATCATACGAAATTGATTTTCAAAGAGTTCGACTTCATCATTACTCCAACTTCTCCTACTTTGGCCTATCCTGTTAAAGGTGAACTTCCAAGAGATCCGATCGCCATGTATATGGGAGATATTTTTACGGTTTTTGCTAACCTGACCGGAATTGCCGCGGTTGCTTTACCATTATTTAAGGGATCTTATAACCTTTCTTTTGGTCTCCAAGTCCATTGTTCTACACAGAATGAGGTATCTTTGCTACGCTTTACGCATCAGATGATGCAACAATAAGAGAGAGTAAGGTTCCCGTGTGATTTTGATTAATCTTCTAAAAAGTTGTGATGAACAAACTTTTATTGTTAGCCACCAGCCTCATGAGCCTGATGATTCAGGGAAATGCGACCGGTGCACCCAATCTAGGACCAGGATCGAACGAGCAGGTACAAGTGAGTCAAGATTCCTCTATCAAAGAAGAAACGCCCGCCAATCCGAAAGAAGGTTTCAAAGACCTTTTCGAAAACGAATCCACTTCCGACTTCCACATCTCAAAGCTCAATCCAAAAGCAATCACCTTTGTTGAGGATTACATCGAAAAGCACAATGAGGACCTCATGAAAATGAAGGGATGGGGTAAACCCTATTTCGACATGATGGACGCTGTGCTTGCAAAGCATGGTCTTCCAACGGAATTGAAGTACCTATCCGTAATTGAATCCCAGCTAAAGAGTTCCGCCACATCATGGGCCGGCGCTGTAGGACCATGGCAGTTTATGCCTGAAACTGCACGCCTCCTGGGTTTGAAGGTTTCTAAGAGCAAAGATGAGCGCAGGGATTTTACCAAAAGCACGCATGCAGCTGCAAGGTATCTCACTAACCTGTATGGTATCTACAATGACTGGCTGCTGGTGATCGCCGCTTACAACTGCGGACCGGGCAATGTAAATTCAGCTATCAAAAGAAGTGGCAGCCGCAACTTCTGGGCACTGCAGAATTACCTGCCTACTGAATCACGCAACCACGTAAAGAAGTTCATCGCTACCCATTACATTATGGAAGGCGAAGGTGGCCTGACTACATTGACAAAAAGCGAAACAGAGAACCTGATGTTTGCAACAGAAGTTGAAACAGATGCGAATTACGCTTCAATGCATGTTACCGGTAAATACAGCTCTGTTGTAATTGCCGAGCACCTTAAAATGAATCTTGCTGAATTCAACAGGATGAACCCGAATTTTGACAGGCAGCTTTCTTCTAAAGGAAGTTTTGACCTTAGGTTACCTGCTGATAAAATGACCCTTTTCCAAGCCAGTAAGCCACAGATCCTGGAGCAATCGATCCGCCTGATGCTGATCTCCTCCAAAGGATAATTGGTAAACACTACACCACATTAAAGTGCTGACCCACCAGTCAGCACTTTTTTTATGGCTTCCGCTTTAAGCAGGCATTCTTCCCATTCCTTTTCGGCCTCACTATAGAAAGTGATACCAGAACCAACCTGGTAAGAAAGGTACTGTGAAGAAGCGTTATACATCAGGCTCCGGATCACTACGTTAAAATCAAAATCACCGCCTGGTGCTATATAACCTACAGTTCCAGAAAAAATCCCACGCGTGGATCCTTCATATTGTTCAATGAGTTCCATCACCCTGTGCTTTGGCGCACCAGTCATGGAGCCCATTGGAAATGTTGCCCTGATGATCTCGGAAAAACGAACGTGAGCTTTTAATTTTCCCGTGATGGTTGAGATCATCTGGTAAACCTGCGGATAAGCATAGATCCCAAAAAGTTCATCCACTTTAACGGTGCCGTCCATGCAGATCCTTGAAAGGTCGTTGCGTACCAGGTCCACGATCATTACATTTTCTGCCTGGTCTTTCTGACTTTCACTTAAAAGCTGCTTCAGGCGCAGGTCATTTTCCGAATCCTGCTGATCCCGTGTGATCGTACCCTTGATTGGTTGTGACCAGATAGAAGCACCCTGCTTCAATAAAAACCTTTCGGGGGAAGCGCACACCAGGTGTTGATCGTTCAGACGATAAAAAACAGAAAATGGATTGGGAGAGATGCTGGTCAGATCGAGGTACAATTGCAATGGATCGGCTTCAACACCTTGGGAATAAAACTCCTGGCAAAAATTTACTTCGTAACAATCCCCCCTGAGGATGTGCTGCTGCAATTGCCTTATTTTTTCCAGGTAGGCACTACGGGATAATCTTCCTTTTGCATGGATCCTCGGCCTGCTGCCCTCATGAATTTTGGTATCGTTGATCGCTTTATAAACTGCATCAGGGTCATCAGCTTTTACTGTCAGCTCGCCATTGCAAATGAACAACAGGAAGGCTGGTTCAAAGAAATGAAACAGGGGGAAGCCTACCGGGTCTTCCTTAGGTGATGCCTGTTGATGAAGGGAATGACCCAGGCTGTATGAAAGGTACCCGAAAAGCCAGTTATCCTGGTCCAGGAAGGCATCCAGGTCCTGCAGTGTCCCTGAATTGATACTTTTTACTGATCCAGCGCCAAGCAGGCATTCGTACCTGACCGGGTGAAGCTCGTAGCCGCAACTATCCAGAAAACAAAAAATGTTGAACTGGTTTGCCCAGCTCAACATTTTTCGCTTAAAACCGGTTATATCGCTGATGCGATAACAGTTTGTCAGTTGATGTTATTATTAATGATCAATAATCTTCTTCTTCTTCATCAAAGCCGCCATCATTGAAAAGGTCAAGGTCTTTAAAATCCTCTTCTTCTTCTACCTTGAAATCCTCTTCCTCTTCTTCCTTATCGGCTTTGCCTTTTCTTGATTTGGGAAGATCGAATTCCTCGAAATCAGGATCCCAGTCGTCATCACCTTCTTCAGGTTCGCCGTCTTCATCATCATCGTCCTCATCGTCATCTTCGGCTGCCTTTTTTCCGCCTTTCTTAGGGGCTACTTCTTCTTCATCATCGTCAAGATCTTCTTCCTTTGCTTTTTTAGGAGCCCGCCCTTTAGCCATTTCAACCAAGGGTTCTGCCAGAGATGTTCCTGAGGTTACCACCTCTTCTAAAATTATTGCCATATGAAGTTTTGCATTAGCCTTGTAAAAATTGGGCGAAGATTTCAATTCGCCAAATTTTGAAAATATTTTTTTTGAGCTCTTTTTGTTCAAGATCAAAACTTTACGATCTGATCTCTTCCGGGCCCGTTAGAAACATAGCAAACCTTTGCCTGCAGGTTCTGATTGATGAACCCAATATAATCAATCATTTCCTTTGGAAGGTCTCCGGGTTTTTTTGTGGTTGAAGTCTCTTTCTTCCAGCCGTTGAACTTGCGATAAAGAGGCTCTATATTTCCATTAAACAAAAACGGAACCTGTTTGGTTTCCTGCCCGTTGATCCTGTAGCTTGTACAAATTGAAAGTTCTTCAAATGCATCCAGCACATCCGCTTTTGTCATCACCACCTGCGTTACCCCATTCAGCATACAGGCATATTGTAAAGCCACAAGGTCCATCCAGCCGCAACGTCTTGGCCTTCCGGTAGTTGCTCCAAATTCGCTTCCTACTTTTCTTAATTCTTCACCAATGGAATCATTCAGTTCTGTTGGGAATGGACCGCTGCCTACCCTTGTACAATAAGCTTTTGAGATGCCGATCACTTCCCTGATCTTTTGAGGAGCCACACCAAGGCCATTGCAGACACCGGAAGAAATGGTATTGCTGGAAGTTACAAAAGGGAAAGTACCAAAATCGATATCCAGCATGCTTCCCTGCGCCCCTTCAGCAAGCACCTTTTTGCCGCTGCTGAGCCCTTCATTGATGAAATACTCACCATTTACGATGTTCAGCGTTTTCAGGAATTCAACCGCGTCAAAGAATTCTTCCTCCCATGCAGCGATGTCCTCATTGAAATTATAATTATCCAGCAACCGCTGGTGCTTCAGCCGAAGCCTGATATAATTGGTTGTAAAATTCTTGTTCAGGAGATCACCAACGCGAAGGCCGTTCCTGCCGGTCTTATCCATATAGGCGGGGCCAATGCCTTTCAATGTTGAGCCGATCTTTTCGTTTCCCTTGGAGAGCTCAGCGGCCTTATCCAGCGCCCTGTGTGTTGGAATAATAATGTGCGCCCGTTCCGAGATAAAAAGATTTTTCTTAAGGTCAACTCCAAATGAAGCCACCGTGGCGCATTCCTTCCTGAGTGTTACGGGATCCAGCACAACTCCATTGCCAATCAGGTTAACGGTCTTTTGGTGGAACACACCTGAAGGGATCTGGTGCAGCACTACCTTTTTATTGTCATCGCCTACATAAAGTGTATGACCTGCGTTGGGCCCACCCTGGAAACGGGCAATGATATCGTAGCCAGAAGCAAAATAATCCACGATCTTTCCCTTTCCTTCATCACCCCACTGCAAACCAAGAATTACATCAACCATATTGTGTTTTGTTAACGCTGGCAAATGTACGGGCAAAAAAATAGCCATCCGCCGCAGGGGGATGGCTATCAAAATTAAATTCCTTTATCAGCGGATCAGGGTTACGATACCTTTCTTTGTAATTACTTTATTATCCTTGGTAACACCTTCAGCCACCCAGACATAGGTGCCCGTTGTCAATTCCTTGCCTGCAAAATTTCCATCCCAGCCATGATTCATGGTGCTGGTAGCAAATACAAGCTGACCCCAACGGTTGAACACCCTGAAATAATTGAGTTTTGTTACACCTACAGGGAACGGGAAGAATTTGTCATTTTTCCCATCATTATTTGGCGTGAAAGCTGTGGGAACATATAACTCTGGTCCTTTATACACTTTCAGCACAACGGTTCCTTCACCTTTACATCCTGCCGGTGTACTGGCAATAACTGTGTAGGTAATATCATTCGAAACTGTTACCATAGGATCAGGATCTGTAGGATCATTCAGGCCGATGGCTGGGGTCCAGAGGTAATCCGTAGCAACTGATGACGCGTGTAACTGGAACTGGTCCCCCAGCGCAACCACCGTATCCCTTGTAAGGTTGATCACAATCGGAGGAGTGACTTTCACTGTAATTGTTGCCGGCTGCAATGACTGGCAGTTGTTGGCATCGGTCACATGAAGGAAATAAGTTGTGGTTTGGGAAGGCGTAACATAAGGACTGCTGCTTACATCAAATCCCTGGCTGCTGCCTGTAGACCACTGGTAACTGGCTCCGCCGCTTCCTCTTAACTGGTAACCCTGGCCATAACAGATCTCATTATCCGCTCCGGCATCAGCGACAGGTGCAGGATTCACATAAACCAGTACGGTATCATAGGCTACACACCGGCCCAGTGTTGCGGTTACCTGGTATTGAGTTGTAACAACAGGGGATGCGATGGGCGTGCCTGTTGTGGCGCCTGTTAAGCTGGAAGCCTGTGACCATGCAAACTGGGTGGCATTGGTAATGGCCTGTAACTGTACGTTCCTTCCTTCGCAAATGGTTTCATCGGCTGCTGGTGTTACATAAAGATTATTGGTCATCCCTACTGTAACCGATCCAATGGTGATACAATTATTGGCATCCCTTGTTGTAACTGTATAAGTACCGGGAGCTACATTGAAAATATTAGATGACTGGAAGGTGGTGCCATTGACAGAATACTGGTAAGCGCCTGTACCTCCAGCGGCTGTTACCGTGATCCTTCCATCATTTCCTCCATCGCAGGATGCATTGGCTGTAACGGATGTTGCGCTCAGCACCTGGGGCTGGGTGACATCAACGGCCTGCTGCCTGATGCAGTTATTATTGTCTTTGATGTATACTGTGTAACTACCAGCAGCCACATTAAAAATACCTGATGCCTGGTATGAAGCACCTCCAATGGAATATTGATAAGGTGCAGTTCCTCCAGAACCGGTTACGCTTATGGTGCCATTGCTCTGACCATTACAACGCACAGCCTGCGGGGTGGCAACCAGGGTTAACGCCGCAGGCTGGGTAACTGTAAATGTTTGTGTTCCGGAACAGTTGTTATTGTCTCTGATGTAAGCCGTATAATTTCCTGCTGCAAGTCCTGCAAACACATTTGAAAGCTGGTAATTATTTCCATCCATTGAATAGGTGTAAGTAGCAATGCCCCCGCCTGTAACTGTTATTGTAGCAATGCCACTATTGCTGCCATTACAATTTAAATTGGCAACAGCCACTGTTGCGGAAAGTGCCTGGCCCGGGCTCACAATGGCATTGAGTGAAGAGGTCATACAGCCTGCACCATCTCTCGCAACAATGGAATAATTACCAGATGCAAGATTCAAAAATGTGTTGGAAGCCTGGAACACACCGTTGTTCAATGAATAAGTATAAGGTCCGTTACCATTTGCTGGAGTAACAGTGATGCTGCCATTGGTTGCGCCACTGCATGATGTTGGTGTACTCACTAAACTTGCTGTCAGTGCGGCGCCTGCTGCAACAGTTACAGGTATGGGTGCCGATACACATCCAGCACCATCTGTGATCACAACAGCATAAGTACCTGCCGGTAGCCCTGTAAATACATTTGAAGCCTGTGGCGTTCCGCCGTTCAGAGAATAAGTGTAGGGCATATTGCCATTGGAAGGGACTACTGTGAAGCTTCCATTCGTAGCTCCATTACATGAAGTAGCTGCTGCTGTGGCTGTGCCATTCAAGGAACCACCGTTGGTAACAATTGCAGTTACCGGTGCCGACAGGCATCCTGCCGCATCTTTTATGACAATGGTGTAATTGCCTGCTGCCAGTCCATTGAAAACGGCATTAGAAACAAATGGACCATTATTAATCGAATATTGGTATGGGGCAGCGCCATTAGTTGCCGCAACAGTAATGCTTCCGTTTGCTGCACCGTTGCATGAAGTAGGAATAGGTGTAGCCGATGCGGTAATTGCAGGCCCTGTGACAACAGCAATATGAAGAAGTGCTGATACACATCCTGAAGCATCTTTAATGGTATAGGTATGTGCACCCTCAGCAACCCCGGTGAAAACAGAAGTGGATACATAAGGACCGTTATCCAAAGAATAGGTATATGGAGCTGTTCCGCCTGAAGCCATGATGATGATAGTACCATTCGTGGCCCCGCTGCAGGAAGTTGCAGTTGAGACAGCAGAACCAGGCAATACTTGTCCGGCAGGGACAACTATGGTTAACGGAGCAGAAGAACACCCTGCTGCATTTTTCACTATCACGGTATGGTTACCTGAGGACAGACCAGTGAATGTGGCCGTATTGACAAACGGACCGTTATCGATAGCATACTGGTATGGACCCGATCCATTGGCTGCTGTTATTGTCACAGACCCATCTGATGCGCCATTGCAGGAGGTAGAAACTGATGAAGCGGTAGCAGTAAGTATAGCTCCAACAGCAATATTTACCGCGACAGGTGCCGATGTACATCCGGCGCCATCTGTTACAACAACTGTATGATTACCAGGTGCAATGCCTGTAAATACGTTACTGCTTTGCGGTGTACCGCCATTCAATGCAAATGAATAGGGACCACTGCCGCTTGTTGGTGTTACCGTAACGGTACCATTATTCAAGCCAGGACAGGACGTAGCGCTTGAAACTGCCGTGGCAAGCAGGGCATTGCCCTGTGTAACCGTTACAGCAAGTGATCCGGAAACGCATCCTGCAGCATCCTTTAATATTACGGTATAGTTACCGGGTGCAAGGTTTGAGACCGTAGTTCCAGCCTGGTAAGCACCTCCATTCAATGAATACTGATAAGGGGCTGCTCCATTGGCAGGAGTTATATTAATGCTTCCATTGTTAGCGCCTGCACAGGATGTACTGTTAGCCGTGGCAGTAGCTGTAAGCCCAGCACCGGTGCCTACGGCAACTACAAGATTATTGGCCTGGCAACCGATGGCATCGCGGATCGCAATGAAATAAGTACCGGCCGGCAGGTTTGTAAAAACATTACTCGTCTGGAAAGCACCTCCATTGATATTATACAGGTATGGTCCTGTGCCGCTTGTAGGTGTTACTGTCAGGCTGCCATTGCTTGCGCCGGCACATGCCGTTGGAATAGCAGCCATTGTAGCTGCTAAAGGAGGTCCCTGCATAACCGTCACCTGGTAGTTGTTCAGCACACAGCCACTCGCATCTTTTACACCGATGGTATAGATGCCTGCCGGAAGGTTTGAGAAAGTGTTGTTGCTTCCAAAAGCACCGTTGTTGATGTTATACTGGAAAGGACCTACTCCATTTTGCGGATTGATGGTAATACTTCCGTTAGCAACACCTGTACATGAAGTCGGATTTGAAGTATGATTGACCGTAAGTACTCCGCTGGATGCAACATTTACTGTCATGGTTTGTGAACAACCATCTGCAGTACTGATGTTGATGTTATGGGCTCCACTTACAAGTCCGGTAAATGTATGGATCTGCGCATTAACAACAACCGGCGTGCCTCCATTATGCACAAGGGTGTAAGGCAATGTGCCCACCCCACCAGGGATGGTAACAGTGATGCTTCCGTTTGGTCCGCAGGCAGAAGCTGTTGATGATGCGGTTGCATTCAGGCTGGTGGTCTTGTTCACCGTAATGGTATCGTTGCTGTAAACCTGTGTTGACCCAGCGCAGCTGGTGAAATAAGATTTGACGATATACTGGGTGGAGGCAGCTGTTGGACAAATGTTGTTGAAGTTCAGGTCAAGCAGGCCAGCGGTAGTGGTAGCAGTATCCGCTGCAGTAGTTGTATGAAGGATGTTTCCATTGATATCAAGCAATTCGGCTTTTACAAATCTGGTAACACCTGCTGAAGGAATGAAGCGATAAGCTGTATTGGTCTCGGACCATTGTGTTGCATTTTTTCCAGGACCTGATACCGCCTTGTTGTAATACCAGTTCTGGATACCCATGATGGCGCGGCCACTCCCGGTGGATGAATAACATGCCTTTTGCTGAAAATAAAAATCAATCAGGCTGGTCTCTTCATAGATCACCATCTGAAATGTATTTGGCGTATTCAGTCCGCAGGCATTGCTTCCATAAACACCAACCCTGTTATAACTGACAATGAATTTTCTGCAGGGTGCTGTGCCTTCAATGCGCCACTCTATTTTCCGGTCGCTTGGACTGGCACTGGTTCCTTCAGCGATGGTCCTTGGATCCAGGTCTGAATAAGCTCCCATAATGGCTGCCCGGGGATAATAAGGTCCTGTTCTGTCGCATTGCTGCGCTGTGCCCGCACTTGGAATGCCCGGTGTAATGGTATAAGCATTATCGCAACTGGCATTGGATATATCAAAAGTCATCAGACCGTTTGAACCAATCACCACTTTGTTATATGTAGAATCATAAAAGCAGACCGGGAATGGAAGGTTAATGGCCGCACTATAAATATCGTCACTGTACAAAGAGTTTATTTCAGTCCCTGTTGGTGATGTATAAGCGTATGGAGTGTAAGGGATGCTGACGAGTGTGTAATCACCGGTGGATTTCAGGTGCGGGACCTGGACTTTGAGCGGCGTACAATTGACGCCGCATGGTAAATTAATGATCTTACCATTGTTACCGGTAGGAATACAGTTCTGTCCAAAGCCTTTGTATGTTACCAATAAAAAAAGTGCAAGGGACAGGGTCCGTAATAAAATAACTCTCATAAGCGCGTGAAAGGAAGTTAGGAGCAGTCAATTTAACACTTTTTAACATGCTGACCTGAGCAACCTCTACGCGATCTTACTGGATCCAAAGAAATCCGGAGATCTTTTATGCAGTAGGTTCAGCCTCAAACCTTTCAACAGACTGGATTCCATTAAGGCTCTTCAACCTGGTAACCAGCTCGTCCAGTTCATCTTTGTCGTGAACAAAAAGCTTGATGCTGCCTTCAAAAACGCCTTCACGGGATTCAATGGTGATGGCTGAAATATTGATCCGCAGGTCACCGCTGATGATATTGGTGATCTTGTTGACCACGCCCACATCATCCATACCAATGATCCTCAAGCCGGTAAGGAAGGAGATCTCCTTGTTCTTGGCCCATTTGGTCTTCACGATCCTGTGACCGTAATTGGCCATAAGCTTTGCGGCGTTCGGACAGGTGGTCCGGTGAATAGTCAGGCCCTTACCAGTTGTAACGAATCCAAATACGTCATCACCGGGAATAGGCTTGCAGCAATTGGCAAGGTTGTACACGATCCTGTCACTGCTTTCGCCAAAAATGATCAGCTCAGTATCCTTTTTGGTCAGAGCATTGGGATTGTATTCAGGCTTAGGATCAAGAATACGCAAAGGCTTTGGCGCTTCCAGCCTTTCGCCCATTACCTTAAATTCCTTCAAGTCCTTCAGGTCGATATTCTTGACTGCCACCTGGTAATACAATTCAAGCGGTGCACTGAGCTTATAATAATTGAGGATTTCTTCAATGTTCTGCATGTTCATGGGAACGCCAAGTCCTTCCAGCTTGCGCTGAATAGTGTACTTACCTTCTTCAGCAACAGCCTTTTTTTCTTCTTTCAGTGAATCCTTGATCTTGCTCCGGCCCTTCGCGGTCACAACAAAGTTCAGCCAGTCTTCCGAAGGCTTCTGCTTGTTTGAGGTGATGATCTCCACCTGGTCACCACTACGAAGCTTATGGCTGATGGGCACCAGCTTGTGATTCACTTTGGCGCCGATACATTTTACCCCAACTTCACTGTGCACCGCAAAAGCAAAGTCCAGCGCAGTGGCCCCAACAGGCAACATCTTTACATCTCCTTTCGGCGTATAGATATAGATCTCTTCTGCAAGAAAGCTTCTTTTGAAATCATGCAGGAAGTCCACGGAATCCACATCCTGGCTGGTCATTACCTCGCGGATCTGGTTGAACCATTTATCAAAGCGGCTTTCATCCGAGGTGCCTTCCTTGTATTTCCAGTGGGCGGCAAGGCCTTTCTCCGCGATCTCATTCATCCGCTTTGTCCTGATCTGCACCTCAACCCATTTACCCTGAGGTCCCATCACCGTTGTGTGCAATGCTTCGTAACCATTACTTTTTGGATTACTCAGCCAGTCGCGCAGGCGCTCAGGTGAAGGGTTGTACTCGTCTGTAATGATGGAATACACTTTCCAGCAATCTTCTTTCTCCTTTTCCGGAGTGGAATGAAGGATGATCCGGATCGCGAACAGGTCGTACACTTCTTCGAATGTGACGCCCTTTTTCTTCATCTTGTTCCAGATGGAATGGATGCTCTTTGGACGGCCATAGATATCGAAATTCAAATCCGCTTTCAGTAGTTTATCATTCAGAGGTTTGATGAACTCATTGATGTAACGTGTCCGCTCTTTTTTTGTTTCCGCCAGTTTACGGGCGATCTCCTTGTAAGTTCCTTCTTCCAGGTATTTCATCGCAAGGTCTTCCATCTCTGTTTTGATGTTATAAAGACCCATGCGGTGCGCCAGGGGCGCATATACATAAACGGTTTCTGAGGATATTTTCAATTGTTTTTCCTGCTTCATGCTGTCCAGCGTTCGCATGTTGTGCAGGCGGTCGGCCAGCTTGATCAGGATGACGCGGGGATCGTCTGTAAGTGTCAGCAGGATCTTGCGGAAATTTTCTGCCTGCTGCGATGCATTCACATCGATCACGTTGGAGATCTTGGTCAGACCATCAACGATCTTCCCGATCTCGCTTCCAAATTCGCGCTGAACATCATCTAGTGAAATATCAGTGTCCTCAACCGTATCATGCAATAGGGAACAAATAGTGGAACGGACACCCAAACCAACTTCTTCAACACAGATGCGCGCAACGGCCAGGGGATGCAAAATGTAAGGTTCACCGCTTTTCCTGCGCATGGTCTTGTGCGCTTCAGCGGCCATTTCGAAAGCATGCCGGATCAGCTTGCGGTCACCTGGTTTGATGCGTGCTTTGAGGGCACGTAATAAGGCACGGTATTCCCGAAGGATCAATTTCTTTTCCTGGTCTTCCGTAAGATTATACCTCGGTATCTGCGCTACAGTTTCCATTTTCACGAATTTAATGTTTTAACTGCAACCTCTGAAACAACAGGGCCGATTATAACGCTTTGTTTAAAGCAAAAAGCCCTTGTAAAAGGGCCTTATTTCATTTTATAAAATCATATCGCAGCATCACCTCGTGCCCGTTCGATCCTTTGTCGTAAAGACTTAAGGGTGTTGAATAAATATCAAAGGAATAACCAAGGTTCAGCTGTTTCCCGATCCGGATACCGGCAGATATCATCCAGGCCTGGCGGTACCTCCAGGAAAGGCCGTACCAGAACAGGTTCTGATGCTCTACCCTTCCACCTCCCTGTACCTCAACGGGCGCGTTGGGCAGGTAAATGATCATGGTATTTGTGGTAAGCCGTGTGGCTTCATCTATCCTGAATGTATAAGTTCCATGCAGGTAATAATGACGGTACAGTTTTGCTTCCTCGGTTGGATTACCTGTTCCCTGGTAAAGGTTGATTTTGGATTGAATGATCTGGCTCACAGATGCGCCAACCTGGAATTTATCGGTGGTATAGGCAAGTCCCACGCCTGCATCACCTTTGTATTTAACGCCATCACCACTGGTAACAGGATCATAAGAGCCAAGGCTTTGCTGAAGTTTGGCCTGATCAAGGCTGAACTGCTGGAACCGGCCTTCAAGACCTATGGAGAAACGTGCTTTATCAGACAATGGAACATAATAAGCATAGGCCATCTGCATGCCTGTTCTGGTTGTTGGCCCTGTTACATCGGAGTAAAGGTACCCGCCAATTCCAATTTTATGGTCCTTCAGGTAAGCACTTCCAAAGACAACGCCTGTGCGCGGGCTTCCGGGAATACCATCCCACATGGAACGGAAGCTGGCGCCAATGCTTGCCTGCTTTCCACTTGCTGTAGTTGCAGGATTGTGGAGGACACCATAAAGGTCATGAAAGCTTGATGTGGTCAATTGCTGGGATCTTGCTGAAATAAGACCCGACAGGCAAAACATTATGAGTAAAAGTTTTTTCATAAGGATGGATTGGATTATCTGAGAATGGAAACGTTTCCGCGGAGGTAAACAGTTTTACCATTTATGAGTTTAAATGACAATACATAATAATAGGTGCCGTCCGGAAGTGGTTTTCCGTAGTAGGTTCCATTCCAGTTGTTCCGGTAATCTGCGGCTTCATAAACCTTGCTGCCATAACGGTTGAATACCTGGGCGCTTGCCTTCTGAAGGCAGCTGCCTGTTGTAATCAACCAAAGGTCATTGATGCCATCACCGTTCGGACTGAAAGCTTCCATGGGCTTGACGCAATAAGGCACTACCGTAACGGTCACTTCGTCAGATGCGGTGCAGCCATCATTGCTGGTTACATCCAGCCTGTAGGTTGTGGTCACACTGGTTTTAATTCTTGGGTTCAGCTTGTGCGGATCATCTGCCTGTGCTGCAGGTGTCCAGCTATAGATACCCGGAGTTGCGGATGCTGATAATTGAACCTGGTCTCCAGCTATCACTACAATGTCCTGGCCCGCGTCCGCTCTTGGCATTTCCCTGATACGAATATTCAGTGTATCACTTGCCGCACAGGGTCCGGAAGTTGCGGTAATTACATAGGTGATATTGGTTGAAGAACTGATCAGCGGATTGGATACGGCCGCATCACTAAGCCCAATTGTTGGCGCCCAGTTATAACTGGTGGCGTTTGACTGGATCTTACCCACGAAATTAGTTCCTGGACATACCACCGTATCACTCATGGCTGCCATATAAAGATCATTCTGGAAGGGTACATTAACTGAGGTTGCAACAGAACATCCGGCAGCATCCTTAATGGAAAATATATGATCACCAGCTGTTAGGTTATTGAAAGAAGGATTGGTTTGAAATGCACTTCCGTCCATACTGTAAAGGATGGTGCCGGTGCCTCCCGAAGCGGTACCTGTGATAACACCACCAAGCGAACATGTGGCATTTTCAACATGTAAGGCCATGGAAGGAGTAAGCTTTTTAATGGATACACTGTCCTCAAATACAATCTCTTCTCCGGGTGCATTGCACGAAACGTAGGTAACCCGCATCAGGTACATAGTGCTGTCGCCTGAAGGGCAAATATCCGGAAACCTCAGGTTGAGTTCTCCTCCACTACCTGAAGTAGTATCGCCTGTTGCTACAACCGACCCATTTACCAGGAGTTCCGCCTTTTTGAACATCGATGCGCCGCTTGAAGGAATGAAGCGGTAAGCTTCTTTCATGTTCATTTCCCCCCACACGGTAGCATTCTTACCGGGTGCGGCTACAGCCTTGTTACGGTCAAAGTTCTGGATACCTAAAATTGCAAGGCCTTTATTGGCTGGCCGGCAAACAGGTTTATCCTGGATATAAAATTCAATGATGCCGGTACTTTCGTAGATCACCATCTGGTGCGTTGCTGAAGTGGTGCGGCAGATGTACATGGGTACATCCTTATAACTGGCAATGAACCTGCGTGCAGGTGCCGTGCCTTCTATCCGCCACTCGATCTTTCTTGCACCTCCATTGGCACTAAGCGGAGATACATCATGATAAGGACCCATTATTGAGGCCCTGGGATAATAGGTTGAATTATTATTGTTCTGAATGCCACCTGCATAAGGAATTGGCCTTGCTGCTCCCGATCCGCCACTGGTGGTAAGCGGCCAGCTGTTGGCCTTGTTGGCATTGGTGCTGTCGAAACTGATGACCGAATTGGATCCTACCACGGCCCTTCCATAGGTTTGGCCAAAAAAACAAAAGCGGAATGGCAGCAGGATCGAATCAGAGAAACGGTCATCCGCATAAATGGGCGTCAGCTCGTTGCCGGTTGCTGTTGCGTATGAAAATGGCTGGTAGGGGATCTGCTTAACAGTGTAATCTTCCGTTTGCCTGATGTTAGGAATGGTGGCGGTCAGGGTGGTACACCTTACTCCGCATCCCATTACGATCTGCCTTGATGGAAGGTCAATGACCGTGGCCGGATTTTGCGACCATCCCTCAATGGTGAGAAGCATAAGGGACAGCCCTGCAATGGTTTTCATAAGCTTGGCTTTAGGATAGGATCAGTCTGGTTTATCAGTGGAAAACTACAATAATAAAAGGGCAGATGCAAGTTTTCCTAAGAAGAAATACTGGGGATAAAGAGGGCTAAAGGCGGGGCAAAGGGCATCCTTTTAACGATTTATTGCGCCTGATTAAAGGATGGATCATGAATATTTGGCAAATCATTGTCCTATATCCCTTAGTTTTGCAGCCCGTTTATGGCGTCAAAAGCGGGAAGATGGTACTTCCGGGCAAAGCTTTTGAACATCATCAAACAGGCGGATGTGGCGAAATTGGTAGACGCAATAGACTTAGGATCTATCGCCGCGAGGCATGGGGGTTCGAGTCCCTTCATCCGCACAAACTGGACAAGGAACAGGGGAAACCAGGCCGGTTGACCTGTTCCTTGTCCGCATGAACGCATTTTCAATAAGAAACAATGGCTACAGTCACACAGCAGGATGTTGCTCCCTTACACAAGCAGCTTAGCATCACGATCAATAAAGAAGACTACCTCCCCTCTTTTGAGAAATCACTGAAAGATTACAGCAAGAAAGCCAACATTCCGGGTTTCAGGAAAGGCATGGTACCAGCAGGATTGATCAAAAAAATGTATGGCCCTTCCCTTTTCACTGATGAAGTACTGAAGACAGTTGACCGTGAAGTGTTCCGCTTTATTGAAACAGAAAAGCTGGACATCTTTGCCCAGCCCCTGCCGGTTGAAATGAACCTTTCACAGCTGGATGTCAATCATCCGAACAATTACACTTTCACTTTTGAGGTGGGCATGAAGCCTGAAATTCAGCTTCCTGACCTTGGTGCTGAACCCGTAAAAAGATACAAGGTCACCATTGATGATCAACTGCTGAACGAGGAAGTAGAACGCATGCGCACCCGGTATGGAAACATGACCGAGCCTGAAGCTGTTGAAAGCGATGAAAATGTTTTAAATGTCACTTTTGTTGAAACTGATGCTGCCGGAACAGAAATAGAAGGCGGCCTTCGCAAGGATAATTCACTGCTTGTAAAATATTTCCGTGGTGACTTCCGCAAAAGCCTGATTGGAAAAAAGAAAGGCGATGCATTTTCTTTGAACCTTGATGAAGCCTTTGAAGGCAAGGAAAAAGAATGGGTGTTGAATGACCTTGGCATTGATAGCGCAACAGGTAAAACTTTCCAGGTTACCATCACCAAGGTTGGACTGGTTGAACCAAGAGAGCTGAATGAAGAATTCTTCTCGCAGCTTTTTCCGAATGAAGAGATCAAAACCGAAGAAGCATTCCGTGAACGTGTGAAGCAGGAATTGCAAAAGCAGTGGGATGCTGAAAGCCGTAACCAGTTGCATCATACATTGTATCATGTGCTGTTGGATAAAACGCAGATCGATTTCCCTGCTGACTTCCTGAAGCGCTGGCTCAAGACGCAGGGTGAGAACAACCAGGTGAAATCAGATGAACAGATCGAACAGGAATTCCCTTCTTTTATTAACCAGTTGAAATGGACACTGATCACTGATAAACTGGGCCAGGAAGGAAATATCCAGGTGGAACAGGATGATATCAGGCAATTTGCCCGTCAGCAACTGCTTGGATACATGGGTATGAATGCACTGGATGAAGAGCAAACATGGGTGCGTGACTATATTGATCGCATGATGAAAGATCGCAAATATGTAGAGGATGCGTACAACCGTATCCAGACGCAAAAGATCTTCGACTGGGCTGAAACAAAAGTGAATGCTGTGGAAACTCCTATCACGAAGAATGAATTCACCAGGATGAATGAACAGCACCAGCATCAGCATCATTAGGGAAGCTGATGGCTGTTAGCTGTTGGCTTATAGCTTTTAGCTGATAGCTTTGTGAAAAAAAATCTCTTTTTAATTAGGAACCGGCTTAGGCCGGTTCTTTTATTGTATCGTATTTCTTTATATCACGCAAAAGCTAACAGCCATCAGCTATCAGTCAGCTTCTCTCGTGGCATTTTGTCCTGTTTTTATGGCAAGCATGGTATTTGATACCATCACAATCATTAATTTGCTTTAAATCTAAGATGATATGAGTTTTCAATCAGAATTTGAAAAATATGCCGTGAAGCACCGTGGAATGTCGAGCAATACGATAGACAGCTATGGCAAATACCTGGTTACGGCTTTAACGCCGAACATTATTGAAGAGCGCCCTATGAACGTAGCAGTGATGGATGTATACAGCCGTTTAATGATGGACCGTATCATATTCCTGGGTTACCCAATTAATGATGAGGTAGCTAATATTGTTACCGCGCAATTACTTTTCCTTGATTCTACCGACAGGACCCGTGATATCAATATGTATGTAAATTCCCCAGGTGGCTCTGTTTATGCAGGACTGGGTGTATACGATACCATGCAATATGTTAGTCCCGATGTGGCCACGATCTGTATTGGTGTTGCAGCGTCCATGGGTAGCGTGTTGCTTGCGGCCGGCACCAAAGGTAAAAGAGCTGCATTGAAGCATTCGCGCATCATGATGCACCAGCCCAGCGGCGCCATAGGCGGACAGGCTACCGATATTGAGATCACAGTAAAGGAGATCCGCAAACTGAAACGTGAGTTGTACGAGATCGTTTGTAACCACTCCGGAAAGACCGTGGAAAAAGTAGAAGCTGATTTTGACCGTGATTACTGGATGACCGCAGCGGAAGCCAAAGATTATGGATTGGTTGACGAGGTGTTGCTTGTTAACCCACGCAAGGACAAAAAAGCACTAGCTGAACCCAAATAATTTAAACAACAAAAGACTAAAAGATGAGTTTGTACGACCTGTATAATCGCCGGCCGGGCATGCAGCCAAAGCCGGGAGAACCCGACCCTGATCAACCGGAAACAGATGAAGAGAAAGAAGAAAGAGCGCAGATAGATACCCAGATGCTGTACAAGCGCCTGGAAAAATATTTCTTTCAGACCCGCAGCATTTATATGTGGGGTGTGGTAGATGATAAATCAGCAAAGGATGTAGTAACAAAACTATTATTGCTCGAGGCTGATAAGCCAGGTGAAGAGATCAAGTTCTTCATCAGCAGCCCCGGTGGTTCTGTTACCAGCGGTATGGTGATCTATGATACCATGAAAATGATCAAATCACCCATCAGCACCATTTGCATGGGACTTGCCGCATCAATGGGAAGTATCCTTTTAAGTGGCGGAGAGAAAGGCCGTCGTTTTATTTTCCCTCATGGCGAAGTAATGATCCACCAGCCTTCACTTGGAGGCCACATCCAGGGCGTAAGTGCTGACATGGAGATCCATGCGGAACAGATCCTGAGAGCAAAAGAAATGGGCGCAAAGATCCTGTCCCAAAATACCGGTCAGACAATTGAACGCATTCGTAAGGATTTCGAACGCGATTACTGGATGGATGCGGAAAAGTCTGTGGAATATGGAATTGTGGATAAAGTGATCGATAAGTTCTTTTAAACACAATATGACTTCTTTAAAGCCCCGTAAGCTATGCTCACGGGGCTTTTCATTAGTTGCGGACTCACCACAAGACATAAAAAATCCTGGCATTTGCAATGAAATGGTTGCGTCACTTTGGCCTTTTAAACAAACACGGATAGAAATTTGCTCCACTTTGATGAGTTACTGCAGAAGCAAAGAAATAATCAGGTGTAAACCCTATGTCTTTTAAAGCATTAGTGTAATTATTTCAATTGGATCATGGATTTTCAGCGGCCCCGGCCGGGGATTCAACATCCGTCATCAGGTATTTGAGCCTAAACCTTTCTTAATTCGTCTAAAACTTATCCGGGGCGAACGGTTTTTTCTAAATTTGCAGGCTTGTATGCAGCGAATCATACGGGAATTGCATTCTTTAATACGTAATCATCCAAATGGCTAAAAATATTTTGCATTGTTCTTTCTGTGGGCGCAGCCGCGATGAGGTTAAGATCCTTATTGCAGGTCAGGAAGGCCATATTTGTGAAAGCTGCGTAGAGCATGCCCGTGAGATCATTGACCAGGAACTGATGGTCCGTGATGACAAGTCGGCTGCTTCCGCCTCTTTCAAGCTCACTGTAAAGAAACCGATAGAGATCAAAAAGTTTCTTGACGAATACGTGATCGGCCAGGATGAAGCTAAAAAAGTTTTATCAGTAGCTGTTTACAATCATTACAAGCGTCTTCAATACAAGACCTCCGATACCATCAAGGACGAAATCGAGATTGAAAAGAGTAATATCATCATGGTTGGTGAAACCGGAACGGGTAAAACCCTTCTGGCCAAGACCATTGCCAAATTGCTGAATGTTCCTTTTACCATTGTTGACGCAACCGTTTTTACAGAAGCCGGTTATGTTGGTGAGGATGTGGAAAGCATCCTGACCCGTCTGTTGCAGGTTTGTAATTATGATGTGGCTTCAGCGGAGCGGGGTATTGTTTATATCGATGAAATAGACAAGATCGCACGCAAAAGCGATAATCCTTCCATCACCCGCGATGTCAGCGGTGAAGGCGTTCAGCAGGGCATGCTGAAACTGCTTGAAGGCACTGATGTATTGGTTCCACCGCAGGGCGGACGTAAGCATCCGGAGCAAAAACTTATTAAGATCAACACGCAGAATATCCTATTTATTTGTGGCGGTGCCTTTGACGGCATCGACAAGATCATAGCACGCCGTGTTCAGACCAATACCATCGGCTTCAACGTGGACAAAGTGTTGCAGGAAAACATGAAGAAGAACCTTCTTCGTTATGTGAATCCCCAGGATCTGAAAACCTTTGGCCTCATCCCTGAATTGCTGGGACGACTTCCGGTGGTCACACACCTGGATCCGCTGGATGCGATCACGCTTCGTGCCATCCTGACAGAACCAAAGAACGCCCTGATCAAACAGTACATCCGCCTGTTCGAACTGGAAGGGATCCTGCTGCATATTGATGATGATGTGCTGGATTTCATGGTAGAGAAAGCGTTCGAATTCAAACTGGGTGCAAGAGGCTTGCGCAGTATTTGCGAAAGCATCCTGACCGATGCCATGTTTGAACTGCCCTCGTCAAAAGAAAAATTCTTTACGCTGGATATGGAATATGCCAAGCGCAAGTTTGACAAGAGCAAGTTGAGCCTTCTGAAAGTGGCATAAGAAACAATGAACTGCGGGTTTGTTTTATACTGTTGTCATTCAAATCAATCATTCAAAAACAGGAAATATGTTCGGACTGAATCAGGACAATGTACAGGGACAAGTATCGGAATTAGTTGAAAGGCTGAAATCACAAGCGAACCTTTCAGATGACCAGGCAAAGAAAGTGCTTGATACCATCAAGAATTTTGTTACAGAAAAATACCCCATGCTTCGAGGCGCGGTAGACAATATGTTCGGAAAATAAATTCTTTGTCAGCAATTCATTTAAGGCGCTGCACCTGCTTCCTTCTTTTATTACTGCTCACCGGTTGCGCAGAAAAAGATGAGACAAAGGTGCAGCGCTCTTTTTATTTCTGGCGCACCGAGTTCAACTTAAGTGCTAAAGAAAAACATAATTTATCCGCACTTCAGGTCAATGATCTTTACACCAGGCTTTTTGATGTGGCGTGGAACGAGGAAGCAGGCCTGGCAGAACCGGTAGGCATCATAAGGTTCAATGAACCTCCGCCACCCGGAATAAGGATCACACCTGTCATTTTCATTTCCAATCAAACCCTCTCTAATACACCTTCTTCAGGTATTGATTCGCTATCCATTCAAATAACCAGGCTGGCGGAAACGCTGATCCGCAGCAATGGCTTGAATACATCAGGTGAGGTGCAGATTGATTGCGACTGGACCAGGACCACCAAGGAGAGGTATTTCTATTTATTAAGATCAATCAGGCAGTCTTCATTGCTACGGGGTAAAATACTTTCAGCCACCATCCGTCTGCACCAGCTGAAATTTGTTTCTGAAACAGGTGTTCCCCCGGTTGATAAGGGATTACTGATGGCCTACAACATGGGTAACCTTTTGCATCCTCAAACGACCAACTCTATCATCGACAGTGATGAAATGAGAAAGTACATCAGGAACATGAATGAATATCCATTGATGCTGGATATTGCTCTTCCCGTATTTGACTGGTTCGTGCTATTCCGCGATCATAAATTTGCCGGCCTGATCCACCGGTTGCCGTGGGCCAGCCTGCAAAGGAAAGGAGGTTATACTTTTGAAAGAGACACCGTAATTGATGGCCACCGGTTTACACAAAAAGACAGGATCCGTTATGAAGGAAGTACTGCCGGCGAAATAATGGAATGCGCCCATTTACTGAAAAGCAAGTTGCGGCGGAAAAAGCTAAATATTATCTTGTATCATTTAGACGAATACCACTTAAGCAAATACACACCTGATGAGTTGGAAGGTTTTTATAACAGCTTTCGTTAGCCTTGCCATGGTCTCTTTTCCCCAGAATCTTCTTGGCTGCGCTGAAGGCCCTGATCCCTATGACTATTACACATCTTTTTTCAGCAAATCGGCAGGTGTGGAAAAGGAGTACCGTCCTTTTTATCATACCACCATCATCAACTTTTATGACGACTGGGACTGGTCCGTTCCACCCGACTATGACGCAGACCCGGTGATAAGGGAATGGAAACAGTATTGCAAGGTTGCTTCATCCGAAGATGTATTCAACCTGGTATACAAATCCAGGCTTGCCGATCTCACTGCTATTGCTTCAGGAAAGCTCACAGACAGCCTGCGTGCAAATGAGATGGTGAAATGCCTGGCAACACCAACTAAAAAACCAGTCCTTGAGTACCTGAAGCTTGCCAAAGAGGTGGAAGGATTTACCTATGTCGAAATATGGGATCAAATAAAGAAAATATCGGCTGCTGAAATGAACCGGTATATTCTATTGGCCAATTCAAAGTACAAAGCGGCACCTGATGCTTTTCTGAAAAACAAATATGGCTTTTTGCGGTGCAAGCTGGCTTTTTACGACGGTCGTTACGAAGACTGTATCAAATGGTACAACGAACAATTCAATGCATCCAATACCTCATCGGTCAACCAATTGGCATTAAGTTATAAGGCAGGCAGTTATTTCAGGACTTTCAGGATGAAGGAAGCAGCCTACTTTTTCAGCAAGGCTTTCAGCATGTCGGGCAAACAAAAAAAGCGCAACTTCATTGGCTTTTACTGGTCAACCGATCATGCAGACACAACCCTGATGGAATCTTACCTGGCTTTTTGCAAAACGAAAAATGAGAAAGCTTTAATGGCAGGAATGTTTGCCCTGCACAGGAACAACCCTGCTTTGGAAACCCTGGAAAAGGTTTATGAACTTGATCCGGCTTCTCCCATATTGCCCATCCTTGTAACAAGGGAAGTGAATAAACTGGAAGAAAATTACCTGGCACAGATCCTTGCAGAAAAAAAAGATGGCAAAGTGTTTCAACAAAAGGAAATAGACAATTCTGGTGAATGGAAAGAGATCAGCAACCAGGTTAAAGCTTACCAGACTGTCCTCAGCAAAATGGCCCTGAACAAAGAGATGACTAACAGGGGATTTTATATTGCCGCGGCAGCTTATGTTGCTTTTATTGGTGAAGATTATCTAAAGGCAAAAACAATAATGGCCGAGGCCAATTCACTTACAACCGACGAGAAGATCCGTGACCAGCTGAAAATGACGCGGCTCCTGGTCGCCGTTCATGAAAAGGGCCTGGATGAAGCAAGGGAAAAAGAAATCATTCCCGCAATTGAATGGCTTTTAGAAAAAGCAAAAGCCGATGACGAGTATCGTGCCTTCTATCGTAATTTTTTCACCAACATTATTGCCCTTTATTATGAAAATAAGGCTTCCAGGCATAAAATGGCCCTGGCTTACGGCACTGGTGAAATGGGGTCGCATAAGACTTCCTTTGATAACAACTCCTATTTTGGGTCCAGCAGAGGTATGGACTATGTGCGCGATGAATTGAATAGCGAAGAACTCCTGAAACTGCATACCATGTTCCGGAGTAAAAGCCTGAGCCCCTTGGAAAAATTCATGCTGAATCATGCCTCATTCAATGAAGATGATGTGGTTGATGTGATCGGCACCAATTATTTGCGCAATCATGATTTTGTAAATGCAATATCCTGGTTAAAAAAAGCAGTCAAAGCACGCAGCCTCACAATAGATCATTACGATTACAGGTCTGGGGTAGATACCATTTATAATGTTGATCCTTTTTTTGATTACCTCAACGACTGGCAGCGTTTTGATAAAACCCTTACAAAAGCGCATACCAAATTAACGCTGGCACAGCAGTTCCTGCAATTGAGTAACAGCATTGATACTGCAAAGAATGTCAATGCAAAATCCAAACTGCATTACAGGCTTGCTTCAGGACTTTATAATATCAGCTACTACGGCAACAGCTGGCTGGCTGTTACCTGGTACCGGCCATCCGACCTGTGGAACGAGGGCAATTACAGTTCGGAATGGGAGAAGGAATACTTTGGTGTTCATGCGGCCAAGGATCATTTTCAAAAAGCTTATGAACTGGCCACAGATAAAGAATTCAAGGCTGCTGCTTTTTTCATGATGGCCAAGTGTGTGCAGCGGCAAGTGCTGGCACCCGATTACAAGGGTGGAGATTATTCGGCGTATGAAAATAAAATGAAAGCCTTCGAGGTCAGTTTTAAAAACAATCCTCTCTTCCCAGCCTTCAATGCACAGTTTGAAGGAACAAAGTTTTACCAGTATACGTATAACAGGTGTTCTTATCTGAGGGATTTTTTGAAGAAGTAGGAAGGCAAGTAGGCAGGCTGTTGGCAGATAGCTTTTGGCTTTTAGCTTCGAGCCGTGAGCCACAAGCTTCGAGCTTTTGCGTGATGTAATATGAGTATTTGCTTCAATGAAAGAAGGCTGCAGATTCAGATTTAGTTCTCAATAGCTCGAAGCTCGTGGCTCACAGCTCGAAGCTCTCTCAATAATAAAAAAAAGATCCCGCTTTGCAGCGGGATCCCCTGGTTCGTGGTACATAGGTCTGGTTTTCCGTCCTTAGTATTTCAATGACCTTTCGGTCTTATGTTCTTAACTGCAACCCATGCTGTTGCCACAGTTCAGGCATTTGTAGCAGGTGCCACTACGGACCGTGATGTGACCACAGGTATTACAGGAAGGCGCATCGCTTTGCATGCTGCGTGCAGCAACGCTGACGGCATCCATTGAAGCATTTTCCTTAGCGCCATTTCTTGCTTTGACAGCTGTTGCTGTTGTTGCGGCAGCTGCTGCAACAATGCGCAGGTTGGATAATTCAGGCTGCTTCACTGGCTCATCCCATTCTTCTGTGCCGGTGTTCAATAATTCCGGCTTGTCAAGTACATGCACAAGGTCAGTACGGTTCAGGTACTCATAACCCAGCGCACGGAAGATAAAGTCAACAATTGAAGTAGTTGATTTGATATTCGGGTGTTCAACAAATCCAGCAGGCTCAAACCTTGTAAAGACAAATTTCTCTACAAACTCTTCCAGCGGCACTCCGTACTGAAGTCCAATGGAAATGGAAATAGCAAAGCAGTTCAGCATGCTGCGCATGGTTGCTCCTTCTTTGGCCATATCAATAAAGATCTCCCCTACTGTTCCATCAGCATACTCACCGGTACGCAGGAACACGGTCTGTCCGTTGATCTTTGCTTTTTGTGTAAAGCCACGGCGTTTTGCAGGCAGCGTACGTCTTTCAACAATGGTTGCCAGCTTGCGTTTCAGCTTTGTATCAGGAGAAGCCTGCACACGCTTTTGCACTTCTTCAAGCAATTCATCAATGGTCAGTTTGGCCATGTCAACGATGGTGGATTCAGGAGCGGAAGCAATGCTTGCACTTTCTGCTTCACCTGCTTTCTTCTTCTTATCTGATTTATTGCTCAGAGGCTGGGAAAGCTTGGAACCGTCGCGGTAAAGTGCGCAGGCTTTCAATCCAAGTTTCCAGCTAAGCAGGTAAGAATCTGCAATCTCCTCTACGATTGCTTCGTGCGGCAGGTTGATGGTCTTGGAGATGGCGCCGCTGATGAAAGGCTGTGTAGCAGCCATCATGCGGATGTGACCATGTGCATGAATGAAACGTTCTCCTTTCTTACCACATTTATTAGCACAATCGAAAACGGCCAGGTGCTCATCTTTCAGATAAGGCGCACCCTCAACGGTCATTGTACCGCATACATAATCATTTGCTGCTTCAATAGCTTCATCGGAAAATCCAAGGGCTTCGAGCAGGCTCCATTCGAAATTGAAATATTGTTCCGGTTTAAAGCCAAGGCGCTTCAGGCATTCTTCGCCCAGCGCATAAACATTGAACACAAATCCAATTTCAAATGCAGAAGCAACTGCATTATCCAGCTTCATGATCTCTTCGGCGATGAAACCTTTTTCACTTAAGGTCTGGTGGTTGATGTGCGGAGCACCTGCAAAGGTTCCGGCACCCACCGCATATTTAATAATGGAAGCAACTTCATTTGGCGCGTATCCAAGGTTCTTTAAAGCAGCGGGAACAGATTGGTTGATGATCTTGAAATATCCACCGCCTGACAGCTTTTTGAATTTTACCAAAGCAAAGTCAGGTTCAACTCCTGTAGTATCGCAATCCATTACAAGACCAATGGTTCCTGTTGGTGCGATCACGGTTGCCTGCGCATTCCTGTAACCATATTTTTCTCCTAGCTCCACTGCGTCATCCCATGCCTTGCAGGCAGCTTTCAATAAATAATCAGGACAAAACTGTGCGTTCAAACCCTGTGGCTTTACACTCAGCTTTTCATAGCTGTCCGCATCGTAGGCTGCAAGACGGTGATTGCGCATCACGCGCAGCATGTGCTCCTTATTTTCTTCATAGCGTGGAAATGCTCCCATTACTTCCGCCATTTCAGCGGATGTTTTATAGGAGGTGCCGGTCATGATCGCTGTGATGGCGCCTGCAATGGCACGGGCTCTTTCGCTATCGTAAGGAATGCCGCTTACCATCAGCATGGTTCCAAGGTTGGCATAACCCAATCCAAGGGTCCTGTATTCGTAACTCAGCTGAGCAACTTCTTTTGAAGGAAACTGTGCCATCAGCACGGAAACTTCAAGAACTGTCGTCCATAGACGGCATACATATTCAAAGCCTTCCACATCGAAGAAATTCTTTTCAGTATCGTAGAATTTCATCAGGTTGGCGGAAGCCAGGTTACATGCCGTGTTATCCAGGAACATGTACTCAGAGCAGGGATTGGAAGCCCTGATCTCACCACCTTCAGGGCAGGTATGCCACTCGTTAATGGTGGTATTGAATTGCGTACCTGGATCAGCACAACGCCATGCTGCGTATGCAATCTGGTTCCAGAGCTCCTGCGAAGGAACTTTCTTCATCACCCTTCCGTCGGATCTTGCTGTTAATTCCCAGTCTTCACCTTTCTCCAGCTTTTCAAAAAATGAATTGGGGATACGAACGGAATTATTGGAGTTCTGCCCGCTCACTGTTTTATAAGCTTCGCCTTCATAGTCGCTGGCATAACCTGCATCAATCAGAGCGCCTACCTTCTTCTCTTCTTCCACCTTCCAGTTCACAAACTGTACGATCTCGGGGTGATCCAGGTCCAGGCATACCATCTTGGCCGCTCTTCTTGTTGTTCCACCGCTTTTAATAGCGCCGGCTGCACGGTCACCGATCTTAAGGAAGGACATCAAACCACTTGAAGTACCACCGCCACTCAGCTTCTCACCTTCACCGCGAAGGTTTGAGAAGTTGGTGCCAACACCCGAACCATATTTGAAGATCCGTGCTTCACGTACCCAGAGGTCCATGATACCACCATCATTGACCAGGTCATCTTCCACGCTCAGTATAAAACAGGCATGAGGCTGGGGCCTTTCATATGCTGAAGTAGATTTTTTCAACTGGCCATCCACCTGGTCTACATAATAGTGACCCTGGGGCTTACCTGTGATGCCGTAGCTTTCGTGCAATCCGGTGTTGAACCATTGCGGCGAGTTGGGCACGCACATCTGGTTCAGGATGCTGTATACCAATTCTTCGTAAAAGATCTGCGCATCATCAAACGAAGCAAAGTAACCATAACGTTCACCCCATACTTTCCAGCAATTGGCCATACGGTGTGCCACCTGTTTAACGGAAGTTTCTCTTCCAATGCTTCCATCGGGTTGGGGTACGCCGGCTTTACGAAAATATTTTTGGGCAAGGATGTCGGTTGCGATCTGGCTCCACTGCTTTGGAACTTCCACATTGGTCATTTCGAATACGATCTCTCCTGAAGGGTTGCGGATCACTGACGTTCGGTAATCATACTCGAACTGGTCAAAAACGTTGATGTCTTCTTTTGTGTACTTACGCTGGAACGTAAGTCCTTTTGATGCTGCTCTTTTTTCACTTGCCATAGGTCGACTGTTTGATGTTTTGCAAATTGATTTTAGATGGTCCGGGAAGTTTGGGGCGGACGACGAAAATATCCTTGTGAGCTGAAAAAATGAAGCCAGAGATATACACAGCTGTGGATAACAACACGCTTATCAAGCCAGTACTACACCTTGTGGATTTGAAGTGCAAAAAAAATATTTTCAATGAAAATTCTTTTGGTGAAAAGATGCAAATGATTTATCTGTAAACAGCTCAGCCACAATACACAAGATGCATTTGAAGAAAAAGAGCAACCAGCAAATTATACTGTTGCAACTCATTACCATCAGATGCCTGTGATGCATGAATAATAAAGAGATTTCTTTCATTGTCCCTTTGAACCCTTATCGTTATAATGCACTTCGGACAGGCATCACCGCAAGTGATTGCGGAGGCCGGAATGGATAGAAAAAGCGTTCTGAAAGCCATCTCAAATCAGGTACAGGTGCATTGCCAAAAGTTTTGCATTTTTGCAGTTCAACGATATTCATGAAAATGCAGGTCTATACCTCTTTGGAAAAACATAAAAAGGCCGGACGAAAGTCATTTGCAGTGCTGGTTGACCCCGATAAAGCGGAAGATGCCGGTCTTGACCAGCTGGTGCAGCTTGCATTGGAAGCCCGTGCGGATTATTTTTTCGTTGGAGGAAGCCTCGTGGTTTCTGAGCACCTGAACGATTGCATCCGGAAGATCAAAAGCAAAACAGATATTCCTGTATTGTTATTTCCAGGCAGTCCTTCGCAGGTAAGCAGGGAAGCGGACGCCCTTCTTTATCTCTCCCTCATCTCAGGACGCAACGCAGACCTGCTGATAGGGCAGCATGTGATCTCAGCGCCATTTGTAAAGAAGACAGGATTGGAGATCATACCAACCGGTTATATGGTTATTGACGGCGGCGCGCCTACAACCGTTTCTTACATCAGCAATGCAGCGCCCATCCCTGCAGATAAAAATGATATTGCTTTCTGCACTGCCATGGCAGGAGAAATGCTGGGCATGAAATTGATTTACATGGATGCGGGCAGCGGCGCAAAAAAAGCTATATCTGAAGAAATGATCAGTGCTGTTGCCAGGAACATCAGCATTCCCCTGATCGTTGGCGGTGGCATCCGCGATGCTGAAAAAGCTTACCTGAATTGCAAGGCCGGTGCGGACGTAATAGTTGTTGGCAATGCAATCGAAAAAGATCCTTCACTGGTAAAGGAAATGGCTGCTGCCATTCATTCTGTGAGGACGCCTATTGGAATGTGATCAGTTTCTTCAATTCGATGAACAGAAAGGATTCCGCCAATGTATAGGACCAGCCACTTCTGCACAACCCAGTTAAGAAAATTTGAAGAGTTATACGACCAGGCTTAGGAATGTTAGCTCGTAACTATGATTTTATCAATCTTGAATTGACCAATAGCCTCACTGAATATTAAATGAATTAAATATCTTTTCAGCAATTGTCATGTATTCACCTTCTTTGCCACTCTTTATCGTCATCGTTATGGCATAACCAATTTCGTCTTTTAAGAAGTAGCGCTGCATTGTAATAAGCTTGAATTTACCTTGCCGGCCTGTGTAATATAATTTATAAAACAGTTGGGATACAGTACTATCCAATTTGCTGTCAGTAACTACAACCTCATTTACAAAGTTCTTAATCTGGCCTTCGCTTTCTCTCCCCATTCGGGAAAGGTCATAACCCTGCCCATGAAGATCCTGAACAAATACGTTGATGTTTTCAATAAAGTGGTCCAGGCTGTCTGTCTTGGGAGAAAGCAACAGCAGATCCATTCCAAAAGTTTTGCTGGTATCTAACCTCCACGATTGCGGATAGGTTATGGAGTACCTTCCTTTGGTCAGATTTGTATACGAAATTGTATCCAATTGAGCGAAAACCGCACTGGTACTTAATAAGGATAAGAGTAAATAAATAGTTTTCATTTTATGCAATTGAACAGGCTTTTGGGGAGGAAATGTATGCATCGTTTAAGGGTTTGATTGCATTTTAAGACGTGGATTTAATTTTCAATTCTTCTTCCTGGATATAATCATAATCTATGATCCTGCATTTCCTATGAGAACGAGATAAAATTCGGATCAATAGAATGAAGCCATGTTACGGATTATTAAGGCCAGGTTAACAGCTGCTATTTGTTAACTGGAGGTTTTGCAATTTTACCAGTGCTATTGGAAAGGATCCCTACCAGTTTTTCTTCCTGGTAAAGTTCAAAACTATCCTTATACGTAAATACAATGCGATCGTACACTGGCGGAGCGATCACGTTTCCGGTATAATCGATCATTCCATGTTTCCCATTGTGAAAGATGCGCGCCCAGGCATAATTATCCAGGTCGCCTTCTGAGATGCGGTCATAAATGGCACTGATCCTTTTTCCTTTGCCGTTCAATAGAAAATACTGTTTTTTATATCCATCCAATTTTTGAGAACCGATCATTACTTCCCTGTATTTATTGGAAAAGAACCAGACATTTTCAAATGGTTCGGGATATAATAATTTGCCATCCAGTGAAAACAACCACCATTGCTCATCTTTTGCTGCAGCAAATGTTGAATTTCCAAAATGACGGTAATTGTCAAAATAACCGTCGATCAGCTTTCCCTGGTAAAGATCATAAAGCTTCCATTGCCCATTCTGCTTGAAACGATACAAAGGAAGCGCCTCGTTGATGGAATAGGCAAATTCCGCACTGTCGGCTTTTATCGAGAAAACGGTATCGAAAGCTGAATTGAAAACAACTGCTTTCGATTCTGCCTGCAAAAGGATCAGGCCTTGTATGGATGATCTCCAGTGCCAGATGAAGTCCGACACCTGTCCACCCTGTGCGTCAAACACTCCAAATTTTTCACCTTTCTGAACAAGAAAGAAATTGTCCACCTTTTCTATCCTGTCGTATTTAGCAGGAAAAATGGTGTCCTTTTCATTCCTGACCGATCCCCACTTCCCTTCATGCATAAAGTTGCTGTACCAGTCTGAAGGCGAAGGTCTTTTCCTGTAAATCCTTTGTTGTACCGTTTCTCCAATTGTATCTCCAACAGTTCCCAGTACTTCCATCGGAGGTGGAACCGCCATATCTTCCTGAGGAATTTCTTCGTCCTGTATGATCCTGGGTGGCGTTGACAAGGCGCTGTAAACAGTCGGTAATTTTTTCTTCTGAAACACGAATGGTGTAGCTGCATCAGGAAAAGGATAGGGCTTTTTAAAATCGGGACGGTATGCCTGGCCAAATGCATTTGCTGCAAAAAAGAAAGAAATCAATAAGATCCCGTATTTCATATCAGGACAAGATAAAAAAATTCCGGAGGATCAATACAATGAAGCCCGGTCAGCACGCGGTGTCTGCTTTCCGGATATTATCGGTTGTGTTGCCAATGCAATTGCCCTGATCAGTGTAACCATATTTGGAACATCGATCCTCGTGGTATCATCGCAAACCTGGTGGTAGCACAAATCATCATCACTACTGGCCATAATGGTGTGGGCCGGAATGCCGCGTTTTGCAAAAGGATAATTATCGGATCGCCTGAACAATTGCCTGGCCGGATCCGGGTCCGGAAGCACTTTTGTCTTTGTGCCAGCCAGGTTTGTTTTTAACAGCTTTAACATGTCAGAATTCCTGGTGCCGGTAACAAAGAAAGCATCGTTACCTACCTGGGGCACACCGATCATTTCAATATTCACTACGGCCTTGATCTTATTTGGGTCCACCAGCTGTGAAAAATATTGGGAACCCAGGAGCCCTAATTCCTCACCTGAAAAAGCGCAGAAGATCAGGGTTCTTTCATTATCACCTCTCATCGCAAAATATTTTGCAAGAAGCATGAGTGCAGTAGTCCCAGAGGCATTGTCATTGGCGCCATTATAGATTTGGAGGTTCGCGCTCCGCTTTGGCTCATTCACACCAAAATGGTCAAAGTGCGCTGAAAAAATAATGGCTTCCTCAGAAAGTGAACGTCCCTCAATTACACCAATCACATTCACGAGCACATTGGTGGCAACCAGCTTTCCTGAGCTGTCTTTCCAGGCTCGTTTTTTATGCTTTACACCAAAAGGCTGCAGCATAGAACCAATCCCTGATTCAGGCTGCAGGCCCGCAGTTTTAAAATAGTCTGCAATGAAATTGGCTGCCTTCGCTAAATCAATGGTATAATTTCCCCGCCCATTTAAACTATCGGAAGCCAGGATATTAATGATCCGGTCCGCTTCTTTTTCATCAATGCTATCAATAGTGTTTTGAGAAAAGGCCGGGTAAGTAAACAACAGAGCGAGTATAGTAAGACGTGCCAGCATGAATACGTAGTTCGAATGTACGGCATCACAATAAATTATGTCATCTTCAGAAGCGCAATGCTATCGAAGGTTCTCCGTCTTCACCCTTGCAGGTGTTTCCTTTCCCGAAACAATGGTTGCTGAACTGAGTGCGATGGCTTTTATGATCTCTGTCATGTTAGCAAGGTCCAGGGTTGATACTTCATCACTTGCTTTATGGTAATAGGGCTCGCCCTCCATTTTTGCAGTGGAGATGGTATGCGCCGGAACGCCAAGCCTGGCGAGTGTTGCATTATCGGACCTGTAAAAAAGCTGTTGCGTTGGATAAGGGTCCGGCTGGAAGGTAAAGCCTGTCCCCTGAAGGTTCTTCTGCATGATGGATCCCATGTCCGACATTTCATACCCGGTGATATAAGCGCTGTTCTTTCCCCATTTGCTTTCCGTGCCGATCATTTCGATATTGAACATGGCGGCTACCTGTTCGGGTTTGAATTGCCTGGAGAAATACTGGGAACCGAAACCACCCATTTCTTCAGCAGTGAAGGTTACAAACACCAATGTCCGTTCGTTGTTGTTCAGTTTCTTAAAATGATCCGCCAGCATAATAACGGCTGTTGTTCCCGCGGCATCATCATTGGCGCCATTATAAATACTGTCGCCATCCTGCGGGCGTCCAATGCCAAGGTGATCGTGGTGCGCGGAAAAGATCACAAATTCTTCCTTCCTGCTTTTACCGGGCAGAATGCCCACCACGTTGTTCAATTTCATTTCATCAATGCTATGTTCTGCCTTGATGGTAAACTCTTTTGGCTGGTATTTTCCAAGAATGAACACCACGTCATGTTCCGTTTTAAACATCTGGCGCTTCAGGTTGGGAAGCCTTGAAAAATGGGTGGCCAGGGATGAATCAACATACACAAGAAGGTTTTCTTTTAAGCCAACCAGTTTTCTTGCCTGCGCAAAGAAAGCGTTCCTGTCGGTCAGGTCTGCATCCATTGTTGTCACGCGGAAACCTGATTTTTCATTCACTTTTAGCTCACGCTTCGAAGTAATGACCATCACATGCTGCGGGTTGAAATCAACATCATCCAATTCCGCTTTCAGGTTCATCAGCTTTGGGGTGATCATGGAAAACGACTGCAGGAATCCACCACCTGCAGCTAAAGGTTGCAGTCCGGCCTTTGCAAATTCGGCGGCAATGAATTGTTCGGCTTTTGCTATTCCCTCCGTACCGGTCCTGCGGCCCTGCATACTGTCGGAAGCCAGCATTCTTTCAATGCGCTCCACTTCTTTGGCGTTGATGGATGGAATATTTTTCTGCGCTTTGCAGGCAACGGAAAGAAAAATTAATGAAGCGGACAGGAAAAAATTTCTCATGTGTACATCGATTAAAAAATGCATGGTAAAGTTGCATGCATTACTGAGTAATGAAAGAAGATGCTGACCGATAAAATAAAATAATATAAGATCAAAGACTCATCATTTCCTTGAACTTCACAGTCTGCCTGCGGCTGACTTCAATCTTTTCACCACCTTTCAATTCAAGTAAAAGTCCTCCATTGAAATAAGGTTCTATTTTATCTATGAGGCGCAGGTTCACTATATGTTTCCTGTTGGCCCTGAAGAATACTTTTTCATCAAGCCGTTCTTCCAGCGCATTCAATGATTTTAAAATAAGTGGCTTGTTGTTGGAGAAGAACACTTTTGCATAGTTACCTACGCTTTCAAATAAACGCACTTCGCCCAGTTTTACAAACCAGCAACGCTCGCCATCCTTTACAAACACCTGGTCATTTTCATTCAATATGCTGTTATTCTCCAACAGGTGGCCATTGGTTCGCTCACCATTCACACTCACTCCAGCTTTTTTCAGCTTCTCTACCGCATCTGCCAGCCTGCGTGGCTCCACCGGTTTAAGCAGGTAATCCAGCGCATTCACTTCAAATGCCTTCAGCGCATATTCGTCATAGGCTGTTGTAAAAATCACCTGTGGGGCATGGTCCAGTTCAGACAGCATATCAAACCCCGTCTTACCAGGCATTTGTATATCAAGAAACACCAGGTCAGGGTTATGGTTCTCGATCTTTTGAAGTCCTTCATCCGCATTGGAAGCTTCATCCACAATCTCGATCTCAGGAAAATCCTGCAGCAACTTCCTCAGCTCTGAACGGGCCAGTCTTTCGTCGTCTATGATAATCGCTTTCATGTCTTGTATTAATTTAATGGTATTGGTATCTGAACTTTTGCTTCCACCAGGTTCTGGTCAACCTGCCGGATCTGGAACTTTGCTTTTTCACCGTACAACAACTGCAGGCGGTCGCGGGTACTGGAAAGGCCAAACCCTGAAGACTTGGCGCCGCCGTTGAGGTAACCGGTATTCTGAACAGAGAGCTCATGAAAATTACCCCTGAAATCCGAGGTGATCTTTACAACACCGCCTTTTACCTGCTTGCTGATGCCATGCTTGATGGCATTTTCCACAAGGGTCTGCAGCATCATGGGAGGCACCTGCTGCATCAGGGTATCATCGTCTACCAGGTATTCAACCCGCAGGCGGTCTTCAAAACGCATGTTCTCCAGTGCCAGGTAATCCTTTACGATCTTCAACTCATCGGAGAAACAAATGGTCTCGCCTTTTTCCGCGCTCAGGCTGCTGCGCAGAATGTTGCTTAACTCCGTCACAGCTTTGCGGGCCCTGGCCGGATTTTCATCAATCAGTGCCCTGATGCCATTCAATGCATTGAAAATAAAATGAGGATTGATATGGGCCTTAATGGTTTTCAGTTCAAGTTCCTTTACCAGCGCTTCAAGCTTGATGGTATCCATCTGCTGCTTGCGGCTTTTCATTACGAAATGGTAAATGAAATAGATAGCGCTCCATATAATGAACAGGGAAAGGAAAGACCCGAAATTGGAATAGAACAGCTCCTTATAACTGTACGGTGTTCCTTCCGCTCCGATCCTGAGTGAATAAATGAATTCAAAAGGAGCCACCGCAGTTGCGGAAAGCAGGGCAAATGCTATGATCAGGATGATGAAGCCAATGATCTGCTGCTGGATGTTCTTCATCAAAAGGCCTGTGGTCCGGATCAGCTCACGCATCATGTGAGAGAACAAAATCCCCATTTCGACGATAAAGAAAAGGCGCTGAAGGCCTCTCATGCTGTAACTATGGAAGACAAAAACGGTAAAGCTGATGTTGATGAAGGCGAATAAACCCCATCCTGCCAACTGAACGGCCCAGTATCTCGAAATTCGCAATCTTGGCATCCTGTAAAGCTAGGTTTCTTAAAAATGAATGACTGCCAGTAAATATACCAGTGGAAGATAAGTTTTACAAATGGAGACCAGGAACGGATTTTAGCCAATTTTGTCTTTAAAATGGACAGGAAAACGGCCAGGGATCTGGAAAACCGGTCTGACTTTGCCAGGCTAAAACGCCCCATCATGTTAAAACTTGTGCTAATGGGTAGGGTGACCAGGTAAGCTTATGAAGATGACTGAACCTATTTCTTTGGGCTTTGTTAAGCTTCATCAGTCCCCTGTTTTGTCAGGAAAAAGTAAATACTTTTACACCTCAATTTAACCCCAATGCAAATAACTGCCGGGCCGTTGCTCCGTACCATTAATTCACCCGCCGACCTGAAAGACCTCCCCAAAGAAAAACTTCACCAGGTTTGTGATGAATTACGCCAGTACATTATTGATGTAGTAAGCGTTCATGGCGGTCACTTTGCAGCCAGCCTAGGTGTTGTTGAATTATCCGTTGCCCTGCATTATGCTTACAATACACCTTATGATCAGCTGGTCTGGGACGTAGGTCACCAGGCATACGGGCACAAGATCCTTACCGGCAGAAGAGAGAATTTCATCACCAATCGCAAATACAATGGACTGAGCGGGTTTCCCAAAAGAAGTGAAAGCGAATACGACACTTTTGGTGTAGGCCACTCATCCACTTCCATTTCAGCTGCACTGGGTATGGCCATGGCAGCTAAATACAAAGGAGAAAATGACCGTAAAAGCGTGGCGGTCATTGGCGACGGGTCTATGACGGCCGGCATGGCCTTCGAAGCCATGAACCATGCAGGCGTTGCAGATACCGACGTGCTCATTATCCTGAATGATAATTGCATGAGCATTGATCCTAATGTTGGTGCACTTAAAGAATACCTTACCGATATTTCTACGTCGCAGACCTATAACAAGCTGCGCGATGATGTATGGCATCTGCTGGGAAAACTGCCCATCGGCAAACGTTTTACAAGGGATATGGCATCGAAGCTTGAAGCCAGCATCAAAGGGATGGTGACCAAAAGCAGTAATCTTTTTGAATCGCTTAACCTGCGTTACTTCGGTCCTATTGATGGCCACAACATCACCAAGCTTGTTGATACGCTGAAAGACCTGAGGAATATTCCAGGGCCCAAGATCCTTCACATTGTTACCGTAAAAGGCAAAGGCTACGACCTGGCTGAAAAAGACCAGACCAAGTGGCATGCACCGGGTCTTTTTGACAAGATTACAGGCGAGATCTATAAAAAGAAATTCGATATCCCGCAACCTCCCAAATACCAGGATGTTTTCGGGCATTCCATTATAGAACTTGCGGAAAAAAATGACAGGATCATTGGTGTCACTCCTGCAATGCCAAGCGGCTCTTCATTGAAATTCATGATGGATAAAATGCCTAACCGCGCATTTGACGTAGGGATCTGCGAACAGCATGCTGTAACATTAAGCGCCGGGATGGCCACCCAGGGGATGAAGGTTTTTTGTAATATTTATTCTTCATTCATGCAAAGGGCCTACGACCAGGTGGTGCACGATGTGGCCATTCAAAAACTGCCGGTGGTTTTCTGCCTCGACCGTGCAGGGCTGGTAGGTGAAGATGGTCCTACACACCATGGCGCTTATGATATTCCTTATTTCCGGTGTATTCCTAATATGATCATCAGTGCGCCAATGAACGAAGCGGAGCTGCGCAACCTGATGTACACAGCTCAACTGGAAAGCACCAAACTGCCGTTCGTGATCCGTTACCCGAGAGGCGAAGGGGTTATACCTGAATGGAAAAAACCATTTGAAGCAATAAACATTGGCCAGGGCCGGAAGTTGCGTGATGGAAAAGAGATCGCGATCCTTTCGTTTGGCCACCCGGGTAATTTTGCCGCAGCCGCCATCCGCGATCTGCGTGCCGATGGCATCACACCGGCGCATTATGATATGCGGTTTGCCAAACCTCTTGACGAAGCACTGCTTCACGAAGCACTTGGCAGGTATGATAAGATCCTGACCGTTGAAGATGGTACTGTTGTGGGTGGATTTGGGAGTGCTGTTGCTGAATTCATGGTACAGCACCAGTATAAGAATGATCTGAAAATGCTGGGCATCCCTGACCGGATCGTTGAACATGGAACATTGAAAGAGCTGCACCGCGAATGCGGATACGATGCACAGGCAATCGCCGATGCAGTGCGCCAGTTGACAAGGGAGCCAGCAAACGCAACCGTTGCATAGTCTTCCGTATGTTACAAGAATGAGGTTTATTTAACGGGTGGTGTTTTCACATACCAAAGGATATTTCTATTTTCCGTTTCAAATCATTGAAATGAAATCCTGGGTATCCCTGCTTCTCCTTACATTCTTTTTTACTTCTGCTTCGGGCCAGGCAGCCAGGCAAAAGGTCAATGGCTGGCATTTGAAAGATGCGGCTGAAGGTTATGCCGGCATCAGCCTCCAGAAAGCTTATGCATTATTACAGGGAAAGAAAAGTTCTACTGTCATCGTAGCGGTGATTGACAGCGGTATTGATACCCTGCACGAAGACCTGAGACCTGTATTATGGAAAAACCCCAAAGAGATCGGCGGCAATGGCAGGGATGATGACGGCAATGGTTACGTTGATGATGTGCATGGATGGAACTTCTGCGGAAGTCCAACAGGCGAAAATGTTCAAAGGAACTCTCACGAGGTGGCAAGGGTGTACCATAACTGGAAGCAGGAATTTGAAGGCAAAAAGGCCTCGCAGGTGCCTGAAGAAAAACAATTCCTCTTTGCCCAATGGCAAAAAGCTGCTTCTATTATCAACAAGGATTATGAGGAAGCTACCGCGCAGATGTCCAACGTGGAAAGCTTTTTGACAGCTGCAGAAAGATCATCAGCCATCATTACCCAACATCTTTCCGTCACCGAATTCAATGCAGTAGCCCTGAAGCCGCTTAAAAAGCATTCGAATGAAATGGTGGCCAGGTCAGCTGCATTCTGGGAGGAAGTATTTTCCAATGCAAGTGATACTTCAGTCAAACATACGGCCGTCATTAAAGAGATACAGGATTATAAGAACCAGCTACAAAACAAGATCAGCCGCAGGAATGATCCGCCCGAAGACTTTCGCGGTGCACTTGTAAAAGACCGGTATACGGATATCAACGACAGGATTTATGGCAATAACAATCTGAAAGCAGGCAGCGGGGATCACGGGACCATTGTAGCCGGTATTATCGCCGCTGCAAGGAACAACAGCATTGGCATGGATGGCATTGCGGACAACGTGCGGATCATGGCCATCAGGGCAGTTCCTGGTGGTGATGAACATGACAAGGATGTAGCACTTGCCATAAGGTATGCAGTGGATAACGGGGCAAGGATCATCAATATGAGCTTTGGCAAACCCGTATCTCCATACAAGCATTTTGTTGATGAAGCGGTACTTTATGCAGCTTCCAAAGGCGTACTGCTTGTGCACGCAGCAGGTAATGATGGTAAGGACATTACAGAAGATCTCTTTTACCCCAATCCTGAATTGATCAATGGAAAAAAAGCCACCAACTTTCTTACCGTAGGTGCCAGTGGTGACCTGTCAACCGGAGGATATGCCGCACCATTCAGCAATTACAGCAATAAAAGGGTAGATATTTTTGCTCCGGGCACAGCTATCTATTCTACAGCTACTGATAACCGTTATATAGCGGCTGATGGCACCAGCGTGGCAGCCCCGGTTGTCAGCGGCCTTGCGGCATTACTGGTTTCTTATTTTCCGGAGCTGACACCGGAACAATTGATCAGCATCCTGATCGAGTCGGGCACCAGGATAAACGAAGCAGTTACAGTTCCGGGCAATTCAAACGGAAAGAAGGTTCCATTTTCAAAACTTTCATCAAGTGGAAAAATAGTGAACGCAGCAGAAGCGGTGAAGCTGGCCATGGGAAAATAGTTTGGTTTATGGCTTTTGTTTATGGTTTGTGGTTCTTTAGGTAAAGTCTTTCTTTATTGATCCAGATTGCGTAGAAAAGCATGAACCGCAAAGGGACGCAAAGTTGTGAGCCTGCATTTCTGTGCATACCTGGCTCCTTTTGCCGTTTATGTACTATCAACATCTTATGGAATTACAAAACCAAAACGTCTTATGGACATGAAAAAGCATTTGCTTCCGGCTTTTTTACTGCTGCTGGTGCTTGCAGGAGTTGCCTATTATTTTATTCCACGGTTTACCTACTACCATTTACCTGTTCCTTCCCTTCCTGTAAGCAAGGCAAATAAAAACCTGCTCGCTGCAAAGACCAGGGAGCAGGCAGCATCTGTAAGGTCCTTTATCAATAAGAAAAAGCTTTCAGATGAATTTTGTTTCCTGGTGGATATGAGCCTTCCAAGCGGCCGCAAAAGATTCTTTGTTTATGATCTGAAAAAAGATATGGTGATCCTGTCAGGACTTGTGGCCCATGGCAGCTGCAATACAGATTTCCTGGAGCAGGCCAGTTTCTCCAATACACCCAACCAGGGTTGCAGCTCAGTGGGCCGTTATTCAATTGGCAACTCCTACAAAGGCCAGTTTGGAAAAGCCTACAAGCTTCATGGGCTGGACAGTTCCAACTCCAATGCCTATAAGAGATATGTTGTGCTGCATGCTTATGATTGCGTTCCCGATTATGAGATCCATCCGCAGCCTTTGTGCAACAGCCTTGGATGTCCAATGATCTCCTACAAGTTTTTGGAACAGCTTGGAAAGATCATAGATCAATCGGAGAATCCGGTGTTGTTGTGGGTTTATCAGTAGGTGCGGTTCCTGGTTTATGGTTCCTTGTTTCTGGTTTTATCCGCCGAAGCCTTGGCGAAGGAGGATTCTTTAAGTGCAGTCTTTCCTTATTGATTGCACTGCGTAGTAAACTGCAAAGGGTGCAAAGGCAAGCAAAAAAGCTCGCGGCTCGAAGCTAGCGGCTCGAAGCCCTCAGAAGCCATCAGCCATAAGCCAACAGCTTCTTACAACAGCCTCATATGCTCTTCATCTGTCAGCCCTTCTTCCAGCTCATTGTATTCGATGATGAAGTTATTCATGCCCTCACCCATCACAATCCGCAGGTACCTTGATTGTACCAGTTCCAGCATCGAAAGAAAAGTAAAAATGGCATGCACCCTGTTTTCTACAGTCTCGAAGATCTTTTCAAATGAAAGGGTGCGGTCTCTTTGAGCAAGGGACATCATATGGGAACGGGCACCTTCCATGGTATAGTTGTAGCGCACCACTGTGTGCACCGGCTTATTGAAACGTTCGTAGTGGCGCTGCATGGCCTTTTCAAAAGCCTTCATCAGTTTAAAAAGTGTGATGGTCTGTACTTCAGTTCCTTCACTGGCTTCTTCACCGATATAGGAAAGTTCTTTTTGAATATTGCCTCTTTTTACCATCAGCAGGCGCTCCGCTTCCATGGCAGCCATCTCGGCGGCGGCTTCCTTGTATTTCTTGTACTCAAGGATCTTGTCGATCAGCTCCTGGCGCGGATCAACTTCATTTCCCTGGGCATCTATTTCTTTCCTTGGCAGCAGCATTTTTGCCTTGATGCGCATCAGCGTTGAGATGAAAAGGATAAACTCACTGGACAGTTCTATGTTCAGCGGTTCTTCGCCGTGAATAAAAGCCAGGAAGTCATTGATGATCTTCGTGATTGGAATATTATAGATATCAAGTTCGTCCCTTTCAATGAAAAATAAAAGCAGGTCAAAAGGCCCTTCAAACTGGGCGAGTTTAATCTGGTAGGTAGCGCTCATAGGTCAAGTTTTAGGCAAAATAAAGTCCCGTTTGGTACGACTCCGCTAACCAAACGGGACTTTACAAAAATAAGCTTTCCGGCTTAGAATTTTGCAGCCAGGCCTACACCAAGGAGTGACCTCATTTGGGTGGCGGCAACATTTTTATTAATGCCGAACATGCGCACATTATCGTCATAAAAAAGATCGAAGCTATAGTTCACCTGCAGCCATTTGTTTACGGTCATGCCAATGCTGTTGGTCCAGTACACATCCACGTTCTTTGGCTCTTCGTATACCACATCAGAGTTCAGGTCCAGGCGTGTCTTCCACATAACATTTTTTACTACTTCTTTTTTGAACAGCAAGGAAACATAAGGACCTACTTCAAAACGTACCTGCCTTTCAGGATCAACACCGTACAATTCAGCAATGGTCCTTTCTTCAGATCCATCAGGCTTGATGCCACCCTGGTAATTCAGGCTGTAAGGCGCATTGGTAACAATCACCCACCTGGCAGCCAGGCCGGCATGTGCGCTGAAAGAACCGTTGGTGGTCCGGTATTGAGCACCAGGGCTGAATACAAGGTATGCAGGAGCAAAGAATCCGGAGATACGTTTTCTTGGCATTTCAGTGTAATCAAAACCATTGGTGAACTGGCTTCTCAGGTTGCCGACAAAGCCAATGCCCCAGTTCTTTTTCTTTAAAGCGTATCCGTATTTTGAATAAAGATCGATCTTGTCATCGATCTTTCTTACCCCTGCAGAGGAAGTATTGATAAGGGCGTAATTCAGGTCAAGGGTATTATCCCAGGTTTTTTTGCCCCAGGCCTTGGAAGCCCAAAGGTTCAAAGAGGTCATGCCTGTGAGGGAAAATTTTTCTGATCCGGCGGGAGCCCAATTCCTGGAGCCGCTTTGTCCGCCCATAATGCTAAGCATGCCACCCGTTTTCCAGGCTGTTGCAGGCTTTTCCTTTTTTTGAGCTGAAACTGTGAGCACGGAAACAATAGCCACTAATAACGTAAAGAAACGTCTCATGTCAGTAAGTTAGTTTTAGTATAAGCAGTACCCATTCGGGTATGGCCAAAGATAATAGATATTTTGAATCGGATTTATTTCTTTAAGCTGTCCCTGATCTCCATTAAAAGCTTCTCCTGGAGCGTGTATTCGGGTGCTTTGGGCTCTGTTGCAGGCACATCTTTCTGACGCCTTAAACGGTTGATCCCCTTGATCAGCAGAAAGACCACAAATGCAAGAATTATAAAGTGCAGAACCACGGAAATAAAGTTTCCCCAGGCCAGTACCGGACCAAGCTTTCTGGCTTCTGCAATGGGCAGTCCTTTCGGGATCCCATTTTTTAAAGGAATATACAGGCTGCTGAAATCAGCATTAAAGAACATTCCAATGATTGGCATGATCAGGTCATTGACAACAGATTCAACGATCTTGTTGAAAGCCGCGCCAATGATCACACCCACGGCAAGGTCTACCACGTTGCCGCGTAAGGCAAATTCCCTGAATTCTTTTATGAGCCCCATAAAATAAATTTAATGATGAGGTAATCTACCTTATTTATTTGAGACCCGGATACTTCATGTTCAGGCCGGCCAGCCGGTCCACTACTGCTTTAGCAATCAGGTATTCCTTGTACCAGTTGTTATCAGAGGGTATGATCTGCCAGGGAATTTCATTGCAGTTTTTAAAAACATCCTCATACATCTGCCTGTACCGGTCCCAGTGCTTTGCTTCTTCAAAGTCTTTTTCATTGTACTTCCAGTGCTTAACAGGATCTTCCAGTCTTTCCCTGAAACGTTCCTGTTGTTCTTCAGGGGAGATGTGCAGGTAAAATTTCAGGATCTGTGTATTATTATGCCTGTGCAAAAGATCTTCAAACTGGTTAATGGCAGCGAATCTTCTCCTTGCCGTATCATCATCGCACCAGCCATGAACGCGTGTCACCAGCACATCTTCGTAGTGGCTGCGGTTAAAGACCTGGATCATGCCTTTGGCCGGCGCTGCCTGGTGGATGCGCCATAAAAAATCGTGTGACCTTTCCAGTTCCGTCGGCACTTTAAAAGACCTGACCTGTACACCCTGGGGATTGATCTTTCCGAATACTTTCCTTACAACACCATCCTTTCCGCTTGCATCCATGCCTTGAAGGACCACCAGCAGTGAATGTTTTTGTTCAGCGAACATGATGTCCTGGAGGTCGTTCAACTGCTGCGCAAGTGCAGCAGTGGCTTCTTTCACCGATTTTTTATCAAGATCCCGTGGCGCTTTTGTGTCAATACCGTTAAGTTGGCTCATAAAAAAAAACTCATCAAATGTAAAGTTCCGCACTTTTGCAGGCAATATGTCAAGAGACAAGGTAATTCATTGGACGATATTTATTGTGCTGGCATTGATCTGGGGCAGCGCTTTCATTATTATGAAGACCACTGCTCATGATCTGAACGGGCTGCAGATCGGCTCAATACGCATCTTCGCGGCAGGAGCGGTCTTCTTTCCATTCGCTTTGTTCCATATCAGGAAAATTCCCGCGAAAAAACTTCCCTTCATTTTACTTACAGGTCTTTTAGGCAATTTGCTTCCGGCATTTTGTTTTGCCATTGCCATTGAAAAAAAGGTGAACAGCTCTATGGCAGGTATTCTGAACTCACTGACGCCTTTATTTGTGATCACCATCGCCATCTTCTTTTTCCGTTCAAAGGTCCACACTAAAAAGATCATCGGTGTTCTCATTGGCCTTGTGGGACTTGTGATCCTCAGCCTTTCAAAAGGAGGGGTGAGTTTTGAAAATTATGGCTTGATCCTGCTGATCCTGGTCGCAACGGTTTTTTATGGGTTGAACGTGAATATCGTTGGGCATTATCTTAAAGACGTGGACCCGATACACATGGCTACCGTTTCTCTTGCACTGATGGCCATTCCATCGGCTATTGTTATATGGCAGCAGGATGTCCCTGACATGTTCCGGTACGACGATCAGGTACGGTGGTCAATTCTTGCCGTTATACTCCTGGGTGTTGTAGGCAGTGCTATAGCAACAGCATTGTTTTATGTATTGATCAAAAAGGCAGGTGGCCTGTTTGCCTCGCTGGTCACGTATGCCATACCGGTAGTAGCCATATGCTGGGGGATCTGGGCCGGTGAGGACGTTACAGCCATCCAGGTTGCATGCCTTGGATTGATCCTTGGAGGTGTTTACATGGCCAACAGGTCCTGATAAGCATTGGTGTCAGGACATCAAACGGCCATGATCTCTTTTTCTTTAGCGGCCAGGTGCTTGTCAACAATACTGATGTACCTGTTGGTCAGTTCCTGGGCTTCCGCTTCATAGTCTTTAGCGGCATCTTCGCTCAATCCATTCTTCTGGGCTTTCTTGATCGCTTCAATGGTATCGCGGCGGATATTTCTCACAGACACCTTGCAATGTTCTCCTTCACCAAGGCACCTCTTTACCAGTTCCTTTCTTCTTTCTTCCGTAAGTGGCGGAAGGAAAAGGCGGATGATACTTCCATCGTTCTGTGGGTTGATACCAATGTTGGAAGCAATGATGGCCCGTTCAATGGGCTGCAGCATATTCTTTTCCCAGGGTTGAATGGTCAGGGTACGTGCATCCATCACGCTCACATTACCCACCTGGTTCAGAGGCGTTGCCGAACCATAATAATCCACCATGATGCCTTCAAGCATTTGAGGATTGGCTTTTCCGGCCCTGATCTTTACCAGTTCAGCTTCCAGGTGATTGATGGCTTTCTTCATTGAATCTTCAGCCATTTCCAATGCTAACGACACTTCTTCAGGTGACATACCTTTTCGGATTTAGTAGCGCAAATCTAATTATTTACGTCTTAAGATGAACGTGATATGAAGTTGCTTTCTGTTACTGGCCAGCTTGAACCAGAACATTGAGAGACTAACAGGCCGGTGCGACGCAAATTTTTTTCACCTTATCAGACCAACCTAAAAAACTAAAGAAGATTTTTGAACAAGGACAGATGTCCGGGAGATTTATTGCTCTACGGCTGCTGCTTCATTCTTGAGGGATACAACCTTTGTTGAAGGCAGCACCTGTTCTTTATGATTGAAGGATCCTGCAATGACCAGCTTGCGGGCCGGTTTTCTGAAAAAAATGAGCGCACCAATAGCACTGAAAGAAATGATCAGCATCAGGAATACCAGGAAGGTAGAACCCCATGAACGTGCCATGTAAGCGCCGGCGATAAAAAAAATATTGATCAGTAAACAAGTGATGGTTACACCCCGGTGATTCAGTCCCCGGTCCAGCAGTAAATGGTGGATATGGTTCCTGTCAGGAGAAAAAGGTGAGCGTCCTTTTGCAAGGCGAATGCTGAAAACCCTGATGGTATCCAAAAGAGGAACGATGAGAATGGCAATCCCAATAGCAACTGAGGAAGCAACTGGTATGGGCGAAGCAACATCATCAGCCACAGTGATGAATTTTATGACCATGATCGCGTTCAGCAGACCCAGCAGTAAAGATCCTGAATCGCCCATGAAGATCTTGGCAGGGTGGTAATTGAAATAAAGAAAGGCCATGAGTCCACCAGCCATTGCAAATGCCATGACAGCGAATTCTGTATGTCCGGACATTAAAAAATAAGTTCCGAAGATGGTCATGGTGAGCATGCCCAGGCTGGCGGCAAGGCCGTCAACACCATCAATCAGGTTGAACGCGTTGATCACCATAATGATGGTGATATAGCTCAGTGCAATGCCAATAGGTTCCGGTAAAGCATTAATGTTCATCAGGCCATGCATGCTATCGATCCTGATGCCGCCGAAATGAATAACAACCGCTGCTGCGGCCATTTGTACAAGAAATTTCTTTTTAGCTGACAGCACAAGAATATCATCCTTCAGACCAAGGAAGAACATGATGATAGCGCCTGCAATAAAGTACTGAAAATTAGGTGAAGTGATGTTGGCTGAAAGAAGAACAGAAAGAACAAACCCCAGAAAGATACCTACGCCTCCAAGTGATGCGATGTGTCTTGAATGCACTTTGCGCGCATCAGGTACATCGTATAATTTTTTTTCATTTGCCACCCTGATAATAATAGGAATGACCAAAAAGGTAATAGCAAAGGAAACCAGACTTGTCAGCAACACACTTAGCATTCAGCAGGGATTTGGGGGGCAAATTTAAGCTTCAAGACTGAACCTTGAGCATTTTTTTAAAATATGTACCTAAAAAATCTAAGAGTTTTCCATTGTTACGTTTTGAATAACATTTATTTTAATAAAACATCGCACATTTGCACCGCTTACCGGATATCATTAAAGAACAGATCAACTTATCATTCATATGCCTACTCTTCCAGAGATCGCTTCACAGATACGCAGGGATATTGTCCGCATGGTTCATGGCTGTAACAGCGGCCACCCCGGCGGATCACTTGGCTGTGCTGATCTATTAACGGTACTGTATTTCCATATCATGAAACACAATCCACAGGCATTTGACATGAATGCAAGAGAGGAAGATGTTTTCATCCTATCTAACGGTCATATATCTCCTGTCTTTTATTCTGCGCTTGCACGGTCCGGTTACTTTGATGTTAAGGAGCTGGCCACTTTCCGTAAGCTTGATTCGCGCCTTCAGGGACATCCTACAACACACGAAGGTTTGCCAGGTATCCGCATCGCCACGGGTTCGCTTGGCCAGGGAATGAGCGTAGCCATTGGCGTGGCCCTCGCTAAAAAACTAAACAACGAACAGAATGTGGTGTATTCACTGCATGGAGATGGTGAACTTCAGGAAGGACAGAACTGGGAGGCCATTATGTTTGCACCACATCACAATGTAGACAACCTGGTAGCTACCATTGACTGGAACGGGCAGCAAATTGACGGTCCTACTTATAAAGTTTTGAACATGGGTAACATCCGTGAAAAGTTTGAAGCTTTCGGATGGCACACGCTTGAAATGAATGGCAATGATATTGATGAAGTGATCCACATCCTGACTGAAGCAAAATCCCTGGTAGGTAAAGGAAAACCCATCGCCATCATCATGCGCACCATCATGGGTAAGGGTGTAGACTTCATGGAGAATGACCACAACTGGCACGGTGTTGCACCAAACGATGAACAACTGAACACCGCCCTCAGGCAACTGCCTGAAACCATGGGAGACTATTAGGGTTTGTGGTTTATTGTTTATGGTTCTTTAGGTACAGTTATTTTTTACTGATACGGATTGCGTAAGAGAGATTAAACGCAAAACTTGTCCGCCGTGCGGTGAACGCAAAGAGCGCGAAGGGGACGCAAAGTATTGTACTGTATTTTCTTTGCGCTTCTATGCGTATACTTTGCGCATTATGCAGTTTAAGGGTTTGCAAGCTGCCGGCACTTCAATTCTTCAATCACCTATCAAGTCTCAACACAAACATCACCATTCCCATTCTGATCTCTATCATCTATAGTCTATCATCTGAACTCAACCGCTGCTACCAGCTATCAGCCATAAACCACCAACCACCAGCTTCCCTACTCGCTTCTCAACAAGAACTGCTGCCGTGCGGCGCGTTGTGCCGGGAACCAGGCAGCCAGGAAAGCAATGACCACAACGGTTGATCCAACCAGCAGGAAATCGGATGGGATCATTTTTACAGGGAAGTAGTCTATCATGAAAGTAGTACCGCTCAATGGCACCAGTTGAAATTCTGTCTGGAGAACGCAGATGATAACCGCCAGAAGCATCCCCAATCCCCCACCAACAAAGGCAAGCAGCAATCCTTCCGTCAAAAAGATCTTCCTGATGAATGAGCGGTCGGCACCCATGGCATGAAGCACACTGATGTCCAGCTTTTTTTCAAGCACCAGCATGGTAAGAGCGCCGATCATATTAAAGGCCGCCACCACAAGGATCAAACAAAGAATGGCATAGATGATCCATTTTTCCAATTGCATTACTGAATACAATCCAACATTCTGCTCGTAGCGTGATTGAACAACATACCTGTTCCCAAGAAGCTTCTGCAAGCCTTCCTGCACATCATCAATATCAGCATCCGGAATGATGGCGATTTCGGCTCCACCATACGCGTCGGGCGCCATACCCATTAACTGTTTTACAAAACCAAGGTTGGTGATGGCGTATTTATTATCGAAATCCTGCTGTATCACGAAGGTGCCCGATGTATATGCCGTGCCAGGACTGATGGATTCAAGCGGGTTGGTCAGATTGATATCACCCTTGCGTGCCATATAGATCGATATCGGGAAAACCTCGCGGTCTGAATCTGTATGCAGGGCACTTTCTACTCCATAGCCCAAAACCACTTTTGGTTCCTCCACCGTACCCAGGTCGAAATTCCCCTGGATCAGGTGCTCCGGAACATTGGTAACCTTTCCATAATTATCATCTACTCCTTTTAAGAAAACTACCGACTGGTATTCGAGCGTATCAATGTCTTCTGACTGGAAATCACGGAAGCGTTTCTGCAGAAGGGCTCTTTCTTCAACCACAAGCGATACATTCCGGATGCCTTTCACACTCCTGATCTGCTGAAGCTGCGCTGCAGTAAGTGTGATCTGCTTGCCTGAAGATGGGATCACTTTAAGATCGGGATAAAAAGAAGAATACAAGGATTTCACCAGGCCTTCAAACCCATTGAAAACACTCAGCACCAGGATCAGCGCCGCGGTGCCAACAAGAATGGCAATGATGGAGATCCAGGCAATGATGTTGATGGCATTGGTGGATTTCTTTGCTTTGAAATAACGCCAGGCAAAAAGAAAGTTCAGGATAGTTCGTTTTAATTTCTGTTTCTAAGTTAATGCAAGGATTTCTATGGCACGTTTACATTGTTCCAATCAGTTCAGTAATTGAAATATCGTCTCCAATTCTCAACTCTTAAGTCTCTAGTCTGCACGCTTAAGTCCGAAGTTTTATTCCTTCCCTTCTGCCTTATCTTCTTCTGATTTAATATTCCTGAACAGTTCTTCCATCTTGAAAACATGGTCAAGTGTATCATCAAGGAAGAATTTTAATTCAGGAATGCGCCGCAATTGCTGGCGCACCCTGGCTGCCAGTTCCTTTTTTACTTCCCAGGCTCTTTCTTCTATTTTCTTCAAAGCGGCTTTTGGGTCTGGCGCGTTAAAGATGCTCAGGTAGATCCTTGCCTCCAGCAGGTCTGGTGTCACTTTCACTGAGGGAACCGATACCATTCCACCGTCAATGATGTTCAATCCTAACCGCTGAAAAATGGCATTGATCTCCTGTTGGATCAGGCCGCCCACTTGTTTTTGTCTTTTCCCTTCCTGCATAGCTTTCTTTTCAATGGCTGTAAAATTAGTTACTTTGTCCCTTTCAAATATTGTGCAGCTGCCATCATGAAGAAGTATTCAAGGATTTTCTCATACATCTCTGCTTATAAAGGTCAGATCTTTCTTTATTTCCTGTTCGTTGTCCTTTCCATTATTTTTTCCATTGTTTCCATTGGTATGCTGATGCCTTTCCTGGACCTGATCTTTAAGGAAGGCCAGACCCTTACCTCCCAGTCCAGTAATCCCATCATCAAAACAGTAAATAGTTTCCTGGTTGGGACCATCCGGGAAAATGGCGGTGGTATTGAAGGAAAATTAAGAACACTTGGGGTGATCTGCCTCATGATCATTACCTCGATCTTCCTGAAGAATCTCTTTCTTTATTTTTCTTATTTCATATTGAACCCTTTAAAGAACCGGGTGGTCAACCAGCTGCGGTCAGAGTTATATACCAAGATCCTGCACCTTCCCATTGGTTATTTTACAGAGCAACGCAAAGGTGACCTGATCAGCCGCATTACCAACGATGTTGGAGAAGTGGAAGGTTCAGTTGTGGGCGCCCTGGAAGGATGGATCCGTGATCCGCTTACCATTATCCTGAACTTCGGCTTCCTGTTCCTGATCAGTCCAAGGCTGACTTTTTTCCTGCTGTTTTTCATTCCAATTGTAGGACTGATCATTGGAAGGATCACCCGTTCCCTGAAGAAACAGTCGGCAGAAGTAGCCGTCAAGCATGGAGAGACCGTTTCTATTCTGGACGAAACCCTGACGGGGCTGAGGGTTATCAAGGCCTTTAATGTGGAAGCTATGATCCGCGGAAGGTTTTTTCGCGTGAACGATGACCTGTTGCTGGCGAAGAACAAGATCTCCCAGCGCCGCGACCTGGCCTCCCCCACTTCCGAATTCCTGGGCGTGCTGGTATTCTGCGCCATTCTTTATTTTGGCGGTACGCTGGTGCTGCGGGGTGATATTGCGCTGGAAGCCTCTGCCTTCATCGGTTATCTTGCCCTGTTCTACAACATCATCAACCCTGCCAAAGCCCTGTCCACATCGTTCAGCAATATCCAGAAAGGCACAGCTGCTATCAATCGTATAGAAGAAGTACTGAACACCAAAAGCACGGTTGATGATAATCCATCCGGTAAAAAACTTAAAACCTTTACCAATGGCATTGAACTGAAGAACGTTTCTTTTTCATACGATGGCGTTGATGTCCTGAAGAACATCAACCTGACCATCGAAAAGGGAAAGACCATTGCGCTTGTAGGTTCATCCGGGGCCGGTAAATCAACCCTTGCCGACCTGATCCCCCGCTTTCATGATGTCAGCGGTGGTCAGCTGCTTATAGATGGTGTTGATATCCGCGAATATTCACTGACATCCGTACGCGACCAGATCAGTATTGTTACACAGGAGCCGATCCTTTTCAATGACACCATTGCCGCCAACATCCGCATCGGTAAACAGGATGCTGGCCAGGAGGAAATAGAATCAGCGGCACGCGTGGCCAATGCGCACAATTATATCTCGCAGAAAGAAAACGGATACCACACCAATGTTGGTGACCGTGGCACCAAGCTAAGCGGCGGGGAACGGCAGCGCCTCACCATCGCTCGCGCCATCGTCAAGAATCCACCCATCCTGATCCTGGATGAAGCCACATCCTCTCTTGATACGGAAAGCGAACGTCTGGTGCAGGATGCCATCAACAACATGATGAACAACCGCACATCCATTGTCATTGCGCACCGCCTGTCCACCATCCGCCACGCGGATGAGATCATTGTTCTTCAAAAGGGCGAGATCGTTGAAAGAGGCACCCACGACCAGCTTCTTAAAAAGCAGGGATATTATTACAGGCTTGTGCAGATGCAGGAAGTCAAATAGTTTATGGTTTCTTGTTTCTGGTTTCTGGTTTTTTAGGTGCAGTCTTTCCTTATTGATTCAACTTGCGTAGAGAGATTTCACGCAAAGACGCAAAGAAAGCAAAGACGCGGGTAATACAAACTTAAGAGTGGAGGCTTAAGAGTAGAGACTTAAGAAGTGGAGTGATGAATTTTGATTGATGGAAGCTTTTCCTATGTAAGCTACTCATCTCCCAGCAACCTCCCTGGCCTAAACCAACTCCATTTCAATAAACCCTCTGCGACCTGTCATCCTGAGTGTAAGCGAAGGATCTAAGCTTCCAACCTCCAATGCCCATTGTAACAATATGCCCAATGAATTTCAGGACTGGTCCAGCGCCTCATTTTGTGGCTAAATGATATGAATCTAACATTAAAAGACTGCTAACAAAATTCAGCGCCTGCAGTATAGCAGAATAAGGCCAATTGTAGATTAATGAAACTTTGCAACCATTATTGAGCATCATCCTAACGAGAAAGGCTGAACTCTAAAGTGATGATCGAAACCTGTAAAGAAAGACTGTTGTGCGGTGGCCCGGCCGGTCTACGCGGAGCGATTAGACCCGGCCTTGATCTTTCTTTGGTTACTTTCTTTGCATCAAGGCAAAGAAAGTGACAAGACTGTATTGCCAGAAAAGACTGAAAACAAGTAATGAATAATTGAAGTAAAGATGTTTCGTTCCTTAAGCTGCTTGTGAGGACACAAGCAGGAGCGATCCATAGAACAGGGTGGATAAAAAGTAATCAAGATCCGAGAAACAAAATCATTGAGCGTCGTGCTCCACATACGCTACTATAGCATCAATATCTTTCTCTGACAAATCAGGAAAAGGAGTCATCACATATCCATATATAGACTTCAACTCAGAGGTATAAGGATCCCCCGCCATAAACTTCGCAGGGTTCTTTATCCATTCATACAGCTTCTTCCTGTCGGACCATGGCCCCCGTTCTGTAAAACCGGAAAGTGCCGGCGCATTTGCATCTTTGTTTAATAAGTGGCAGCTCTGGCAATTCGCTTTAAAGATCTTTAAACCCTGGGTTACTTCGGGAGATGGTGGAATAACTTCAGCTGCGGCGGATAATAATTTAATTTCCTCTGAAGGGACCTGCTGGTTTAAATCAGGATATATTTTAATGAACCCGAAAGCAAGAAAGTAAACCACGACGATCAACAGGCAGGCAGGCAATATGTGCTTTATCTGACCCATAATGCAAAGGTCTGACAGGAATGTCACATCACCAATGAAGGCAGGAAATAAATGTCATCAGGCCAAATTGATCAATACTGCTATGCCTTTTTAGTTTTGCAACGAAGCCATGATGAAAGGGCGCAGAAGTCTTAACCTCAAAGGAAGCTAAGGAACGCAAAGCCAAAAGCTTGTATTTCTTATGGGGTTCATTGCGCTCTTTGCGGTTAAAGATCTAAAGAAGCAGGCCATAGCCAACCAGGTGGGTGGGGAGGATTTATGTATCACAAAGAATTTCAATTCATTGATTGAATAAAACCTTCCTTTTCACGGTTATATTTGCATTCTTTTTAAACGATTGCCCTTTTATGAATTTCGAAACTTCAGAGATTACTTCCCAGGTAGCACAAACGGCACGGGACTTTGCGATACAACACATCAAGCCTCATGTAATGGAATGGGACGAAAGCCAGGAATTCCCTGTCCAGATTTTTAAAAAACTTGGCGAACTTGGGTTAATGGGCGTGCTGGTGCCGGAACAATATGGTGGCGCAGGACTTTCCTATTTTGAATACAAAGTAGCAATTGAAGAGATTTCCAAGGTTTGCGGATCTATTGGCCTGAGCGTTGCCGCACACAATTCGCTTTGCACAGGTCATATTCTAAGTTTCGGGAACGATGAGCAAAAGCAACGTTGGCTTCCAAAGCTGGCAACCGCTGAATGGATCGGGGCCTGGGGACTTACAGAACCCAATACGGGAAGTGATGCCGGTAATATGAAATGTACAGCCACCAGGGATGGTGATCATTGGGTGCTCAACGGAACAAAGAACTGGATCACACATGGCAGGTCAGGTGACATAGCAGTGGTCATCTGCCGTACCGGCGAACCAAGGTCTAAAGACAACGCTACTGCTTTTGTAGTAGAGCGTGGCACACCAGGGTTCAGTGGCGGTAAAAAAGAAAATAAGCTGGGCATGAGGGCGAGTGAAACCGCTGAGATGATCTTTGAAAATTGCCGCATACCTGATAGCAACCGGCTGGGCAAAGAAGGTGATGGTTTCAAACAGTCCATGAAGGTCCTTGACGGTGGCCGCATCTCTATTGCTTCCCTTTCCCTTGGCATTGCAAAAGGCGCTTATGAAGCTGCTTTAAAATATTCACAGGAACGCCACCAGTTTGATAAGCCCATATCTTCTTTCCAGGGCATTTCCTTCAAGCTGGCAGATATGGCTACAGAGATAGCAGCAGCTGATCTGCTGACACAGCAGGCATGTGACCTGAAGACACGCGGAGAATCCGTAACGAAAGTTGCAGCCATGGCCAAATATTATGCATCTGAAGTTGCTGTAAGGGTTTCCAACGATGCCGTACAGATCTTCGGGGGATATGGCTATACCAAAGACTTCCCGGTTGAAAAACATTACCGCGACAGTAAACTATGCACCATTGGAGAAGGCACTTCGGAAATACAGAAGCTTGTGATATCGAGGGAAGTATTAAGAGGATAGTTTCTTGTTTCTGGTTTCTGGTTTCTAGTTTTTGAGATCGAACATTCAAAATAATTTTGTTGGATGGTTCTTATTGATATGATCAATAAGAACCTTTTTTATGTGGCAATCTTCCATTCAAGCTTGATCCAGCAGGAAAAACAAAAAATAATTTCTGCATAAAACATTGTCTTAAACAATCAGAAAACCAGCAACAACCAGAAACAAGAAACCAGAGACCAGAAACAACCCTATACTATAAACTAATCGTGAGGCCATCATATGCCAGGTGCATCCCCTCCGGTAGCTCCTCCTCTGTTTCCCCGTGGCGGCCCATCTGGTGCGAAAGGTGTATGAAATAAGCCGTAGGTACTTTCAGTTTCTGTACAAGGGCCACCGCTTCATCCAGAGCGTAGTGCGAGATATGCTTTTCTTTTCTTAAGGCATTTACCACAATCACCTTGCTCCCGCTGATCTTATCCAGCTCTGTTTCATCAATACGGTTGGCGTCTGTAATGTAAGTGAAGTCCCCAAAACGATAGCCCCATACCGGCATTTTCAGGTGCCAGACCATAATGGGGATGATCTCAAGGTCGCCAATCATAAAAGGCGACATATCAATGGTGTTCAGTTCCAGTTCGGGAACTCCGGGATATTTGCGGTCGGAAAAAGCATAGGCAAATTCCCGTTTGATGGCCTCCATGGTCAGTGCATTCGCGTAAAGTGGCATGGGCCTGTGCTGGAAAAAATTATAAGCACGTACATCATCCAGGCCTGCCGTATGGTCTTTGTGCGGATGGGTAAACAGTACGGCATCAAGGTTCTTCACTCCTGCCCTCAGCATCTGGAAACGAAAATCAGGCGTGGTATCCACCACCAAAGTTGTTGTTGATGATTCAATGAGGATGGAAGTGCGCATCCTGTTGTCCTTGGGATCCGGCGATGTACAGACCCTGCACCCGCAGGCGATCATGGGTACGCCACTGCTGGTTCCGGTGCCCAGGAAGGTGATCTTTAATTCAGGATAATGCACTGTCAAATGTATAAGATGTCCGCATTACTTTGGAAACATTCTGAAGGAAAGCTTATGGCTGATAGCTAATAGCTGTTAGCTAAGAACAGCATATATGAATGAGTGGATGGAGGAAAAAAATACTTTTTCTATGAATGTTTTGAAGCAAACCATAAAACTGGTTGATCTTCAACCCAACTGCCCTTCCTCTCCTTCCCTGGCAGCATGGTACCTGCCCATGATGTCTTCGTATAACTTGCGGCTTTCGGGAGAAAGCGCCTCCGCATTGATCTTAAGTTGAGGAATCAGGTCGATCACTGTATTGATGCGGCCTTCAAGCTGAAGGAATTTGTTCAGTACAACCACCTTCCTGTCTTCAAGGATACAAAATCCGCTTTGAAAAGTGCCCCGCTCATATCGGATGATATAGCCCACTTCTTCGATCACTTTTTCGATCTTATCCAAAGTCGTCTGATTGTACTTCATAGTAACGCGATTGGTTTATCACCGGCAAAGTTAAGCCCAATTGCGGTTCGGCTGTACAGCTATGGAGAGATCAATCCTGAATGCAAAGCCTTATTTTGAAACCATCTGTATCACCGGAACGATCATTTCTTCCAGGCTGACACCACCATGCTGGAAAGTATTCTTGTAATAATTTACGTAATGGTTGTAGTTATTGGGGTAACAAAGGAAAACATCCTCCCCGCCGAAAATGTAAGATGAATTGATGGTGGGTGAAGGCAACCCGATCTCCTTCGGATCGCGGTAGGCCAGCACTTCCTTGGGATCGTAATTCAGGTTCCTACCATGCTTATAGCGGAGGTTTGTAGTGGTTTGTTTGTCACCGATCACCTTCACCGGCGTTTTTACCCTGACGCTTCCATGGTCGGTAGCTAAAATGATGCGGATATTTTTATCTGCGATCTTTTTCAAAGCCTGGTGAAGGTGCGAATGTTCGAACCATGAGGCAGTGATGCTTCTGTAGCTTACCTCGTCGCCCGCCAGTTCCTTCAGCACTTCCATTTCTGTACGTGCGTGGCTTAGCATATCAACAAAATTATATACGATCACATTGAGGTCGTTGTTCAATAGGTTATGTACGTTGTTCATCATCTCCAGGCCTGCCTGGTTGTTGAGCACCTTTGTATAAGAAACCCGCAGATCACCTTTGCCAGCGGCTTTCAGGCTGGCCCTGAAGAATTCTTCCTCGCTCATGTTCTTGCCACCCTCTTCGTCATCGTTCTTCCATTGCTGCGGAAAGCGCTTTTCAATTTCTATGGGCAACATGCCTGCGAATATGGCGTTCCGTGCATAGTGCGTGGCGGTTGGCAGGATGCTGTAAAATGTATCTTCTTCCACCAGCCGGAAATTCTCGGCGAAAATTGGCTGAATGGTCCTCCATTGGTCAAAGCGCAGGTTGTCCAGAAGGAGGAAAAATGTGGGTACGCCTTTTTCAATATTCGGATAAACCTTTTGCTTCATCAGCGTATGCGACATCACGGGTTTATCAGTGGCTTTTTCTTTCAGCCACGAGGCATAATTACGGGAAATGAACTTAAAGAATTCTGTATTTGCTTCATTTTTCTGGCTTTGGAATACTTCCTGCATTTCAGGACTATCGCTTCGCTGCAGACTGAGCTCCCAGTGCACAAGTTCCTTATAGATCCCCATCCATTCGGTATGATTGGGATTGGAGTTAAGGGCCATGAAAAGGTTACGGAACTGCTGCTGGTAATCGCTTGTTGTTTTTTCCGCCACCAGCCTGCGGTTATCTATAATCTTTTTTAAGGATAGCCACACCTGGTTCGGGTTCACCGGCTTGATCAGGTAATCCGAGATCTGGCTGCCGATGGCTTCGTCCATCAGGTTTTCGGTTTCGTTTTTGGTGATCAGCACAACAGGGATACTGCTGTTGACCTCCTTGATCTTGGCCAGTGTTTCAAGCCCTGTAATCCCGGGCATGCTTTCGTCAATGAGCACTACATCTACAATATGCTCTTTGATATAATCAATGGCATCAAAGCCATTAGTGAGGGTATGCACTGCATATCCTTTATTTTCCAGAAATATTTTCTGCGATTGCAGGCTTTCGATTTCATCATCTACCCAAAGAATTTTCGCTACGGCCATTGTAATTTCCAGTTTGTGTGTCTTTAATTGTCGTGAGGCGTGAGACGGGAGCCGTGAGGCCAGAACACGTAAGACGTGAGACGTCAATCGTGAGGCATATTCCTAATATCAACCTCATCTCACTTCTTTCGACTTCTCTTCCCTGTTTAAAAGAAAATAAGCGTACCGTCCTGAATACCCACTCGTCTCACCCTTCCCGTCTCACGTTCCTTGCCTCACGTCTCACGCCTCACGTTTCACGCCAAGCAAGCTAAGAAATTTACAAATGGTTCATGACATGTAAATTTGGGCCGCAAACTAATTTAACAATAGCTGACAGCATGCCGTATGTACGCAAGATCATCAATGACCCGGTGTATGGATTCATCACGATAGACCATCCGCTCATTTTCGAAATCATTTCACATCCTTATTACCAGCGTCTGAGGCGCATACATCAGATGGCTTTTGCATTGCTGGTTTACCCGGGCGCCGTTCATACAAGGCTTCATCATTCGCTTGGGGCATATCACCTGATGGGACTTGCCCTGCAGGAGCTTCGCAATAAAGGCACCGAGATCTCTAAGGATGAAGAGATCGGCGCAAAGATCGCCATTCTCTTACACGATATCGGCCATGGGCCTTACTCGCATGCCCTTGAAAAAAAACTGATCAAAGGCGTGCATCATGAGCACATATCGGAACTCATTCTGCAGCTTTTGAATGATGAACTGAATGGCCAGCTTGATACCGCCATCGCCATCTTCCAGGGAACCTATCACAAGCAGTTCCTGCACCAATTGGTGTCGGGACAACTTGACGTGGACCGGATGGACTACCTCACCAGGGATTCATTTTTCACCGGTGTATCTGAAGGCGTAATAGGTTACGATAGGATCCTTAAAATGCTGGTTGTTCATAACGGGGATTTGATGATAGAGGAGAAGGCGATTTATTCAGTTGAGAAATTCCTGGTGGCAAGGCGGCTCATGTACTGGCAGGTATATCTGCATAAAACTGTGGTGGCAGCAGAAAAAATGCTGGTTAAGATCATTGAAAGAGCGCAGGAACTCATTGCAGCCGGCATAGAACTGGAAACCGCATCAAAAAATCTTGATTTTTTCCTCAAGCAGCACCAGCCCCAGGATAATTTCATCCGGCACCTGGAAAAATTCACCCAGCTGGATGATACCGACGTTATGTGTACCATCAAAAACTGGTGTGGTCATTTTGATAAAGTTTTGTCAAGATTATGCAAGGGCCTGGTTGACCGGAAGCTGTTGAAGGTGCGTTTCCAGGCTGATCCATTTGACGAAAATATTATTGGAGAATTAAGGTCGGAAATTGCTGCAAGACTACAGATTTCAGATGCTGAAGCAGCCTATTTTGTCTTCACAGGGGAAACCACCAATACAACATATAATCCCTTTGATGAACATATAATGGTCTTATTTAAAGACGGTACGGTCACGGATATCTCCAAGGTCGACAATGCCTTAATTCACCAACGCCTATCCACCCCGGTTAAAAAATATTACCTTTGCTACCTCAGATAAGAATAAAAGGCTTGAAACGGCCGTTATATTCGTGATTCCAGACTTGAAGAACTAAAACTTATGCAGTTTACAGCCGCCCAGATCTCTATACTGGTTAATGGGAAAATTGAGGGAAATGCCGACGCAGCCGTTACTTCTTTTGGTAAGATCGAAGAAGCCGAGCAGGGGCAGCTGACCTTTCTTGCCAATCCTAAATACGAAGATTACCTCTATACTACCAAGGCTTCCATAGCAATTATCAACGATTCGTATGACCTGAAACAGGCGGTGCATCCTACCCTGATCCGAGTAAATGATGCTTATTCGGCTTTTGCCCAGTTATTGAGCAAGTACCAGGAAATGGCCACCCAGCAAATGAAGGGTATCCAGCAACCCTGTTTTATAGCTCCTTCCGCAAAGCTTGCCAATGAGGTTTTTGTAGGTGCTTTCTCCTATATCGGGGAAAACGTAAAAGTGGGAACCAATTCCAAAATTTTTCCGAACGCGTTCATAGGCGATAATGTGACCATTGGTGACAATTGCATCATTCATCCCGGTGTTAAGATCTACCATGATTGTATCCTTGGTAATTATGTAGTGATCCATGCAGGAACCGTCATTGGTTCAGACGGCTTCGGCTTTGCGCCGCAGGCTGATGGTTCGTTCAAGAAGGTTCCCCAGATCGGAAATGTTGTGCTTGAAGACAATGTTGAGATCGGCGCCAACACAACCATTGACAGGGCTACCATGGGATCTACCTGCATCAAGGCTGGAGCAAAGCTTGATAACCTGATCCAGATCGCGCATAACGTGGAAGTAGGTTATAGCACCGTGATCGCGGCCCAGGCAGGCGTTAGCGGTTCTACCAAGATCGGAAATAACGTGATGATCGGTGGCCAGGCCGGCCTTGTAGGACATATCCAGATATCGGACGGGTCTAAGATCAATGCTCAGAGCGGCGTATCCAAATCATTAAAAGAACCATATACAGCGGTTACCGGCTCTCCTGCCGGTGATTATACCAGCGCCCTGCGCAGCCAGGCCGTATTCCGCAACCTTCCCCACCTTGAAAAGCGCATTTACGAACTGGAAAAGATCGTCAAGCAATTGATGGAAGAAAAAATAGCTTTTGATGGTCTGCCAAAGGCTGACCGTCTATAGGTTGTTTTTAGTTTTGGTTTGTTGTTTCTGGTTGTTTAGGTCAGAATTTCTTTTCATTGTAATCTCCATTGAGATCCATTCAAGCTTGTAATTCAATTCTACCTGCAAATGCAGAAGGTATTTTGAAATTGGATAGATCACCTTATAAAGCAACTCCAATCAACCTGTATGGTTCATTAGCCATATATTTCAATTCCTTCAAACAGATTAAAGTAATAATTACCGCTTCACGAATTCCGTCTCAAGTTCCTTGCCTCACGATTCACCTTTCTAGTCTCACGTGTTCCAGCCTCACGTCTCCCATCTCACGCCCCATATAATGGCTTCATTCTCAGCCCCTGATTAGCCTGTTTTTTAACAGGATTTCCGTTGGCTGAGCCAGCTATTTTCGGTACATTTGCACGAATGGACCAGGCACGTCTCAAGTGCTTAAAATTCCCCCTAAAATGAGCGAAATTCTGGATACGGTTACAACCACATCAACCCCCGTAGTGTCACCCCATTATGGAGCGGATTCCATCCAGGTCCTTGAAGGACTTGAAGCGGTACGGAAGCGTCCCGCGATGTATATCGGCGACATTGGTGTAAAGGGTCTGCACCACCTGGTGTATGAAGTAGTTGATAACTCAATAGATGAAGCCCTTGCCGGACATTGCAAGAACATTCTGGTGACGATCCATGAGGATAATTCTATTTCGGTTGAAGATGATGGCCGCGGTATTCCTACAGGCATTCATGCCAAGGAAGGCCGTTCCGCTCTTGAAGTGGTGATGACCGTCCTGCATGCAGGCGGTAAATTCGATAAGGACAGCTACAAAGTTTCCGGCGGTTTGCACGGTGTGGGCGTGAGTTGCGTGAATGCACTCAGCAAACGCCTCCATGTAAGTGTTTTCCGTGAAGGCAAAATATTTGAACAGGAATACAGGATCGGCGTACCCCAATACCCCGTCCGCGAGATCGGCGTATCTGAAAAAAGAGGAACCACCGTTCACTTCTGGCCAGACGATACCATTTTCATCACCTCAGACTACAATAAAGACATTCTTGAAGGCCGTCTTCGTGAACTGAGCTTTCTGAACAGGGGTCTTAGAATTACGTTGAACGACCTCAGGGAACGTGATGAAGAAGCGGGTCTTACCTATACCAAGACTTTCTACAGTGAAGGCGGTATTGTTGAATTCGTGGAAATGCTGGATAAGAATGGTGGCCGTTCAAGCCTGCTGCCTAAAACAATTTTTGTTGAAGGACGCGATGAAAAGAATAACGTGGCGGTTGAAGTGGCCATGACCTATAACGACAGCTACAGCGAACATATTTATTCCTACGTCAATAACATCAATACCATCGAAGGTGGTACGCACGTAGCCGGTTTCCGCCGTGCCCTTACCCGTGTGTTTAAAAGTTATGGCGATAAGCAGGGCCTTTTTGAAAAAGCAAAGGTCAATATTGAAGGCGATGACTTCCGTGAAGGCCTGAGTTCCGTTATTTCAGTTAAGGTCCCAGAGCCACAGTTTGAAGGCCAGACCAAGACCAAACTTGGAAACAATGAGGTCATGGGCATTGTTGATACGACGGTTGCCAGGGTGATTGAAGCTTATCTTGAAGAAAATCCAAGGGAAGCGAAGAATATCATCCAGAAAGTGATCCTTGCAGCCCAGGCAAGAGCCGCAGCTAAAAAAGCAAGGGAGATGGTACAGCGCAAATCGGTACTTAGCGGAGGCGGACTTCCAGGTAAACTGGCCGACTGCTCAGAACGCGATCCTGATAAATGCGAATTGTACCTTGTCGAGGGTGACTCGGCTGGAGGAACCGCAAAGCAAGGCCGTGACCGTGGCTACCAGGCCATTCTTCCGCTCAGGGGTAAGATCCTGAACGTTGAGAAAGCAATGGAGCATAAGATCTATGAGAACGAGGAGATCCGCAATATGTACACTGCTCTTGGCGTAACCGTGGGCACACCGGATGATCCAAAAGCCCTGAACATTGTCAAACTTCGTTATCATAAGCTGATCATCATGACCGATGCCGATGTGGATGGAAGCCATATTGCCACACTGATCCTTACCTTCATTTACCGCTATATGAAAGAGCTGGTGGAACAGGGATACGTTTACATTGCACAGCCACCGCTTTACCTGGTTAAAAAAGGCAAGGAACAATCCTATGCTTACAACGAGGAACAGCGTAAGGCCCTGGTTGAAAGACTTGGCGGCGGCCACCCTGAAAGCGTGAACATCCAGCGATACAAAGGTTTGGGTGAGATGAATGCGGAACAGCTTTGGGAGACCACTATGAATCCTTCTACAAGGACGCTGAAACAGGTAACTATTGAAAGCGCTGCAGAAGCCGACAGGATCTTTAGCATGCTGATGGGAGATGAAGTTGGTCCAAGAAGGGACTTCATTGAAACACACGCCAAGTATGCCCGCATCGACGTTTAATAAAGACTTTATAAATGATAAAGGTTGACCCGAAAGGTCAACCTTTTTTGTTTTTAGGGATGCTATGCGCTATTTTACTTCACGATGAAAAGGGTATTGCTTTTTATATTTCTTCTACCATTTACCGCAGCTGCACAAAATATTTTAACGGGCAGGGTTGTTGACGCTGGAACCAATGAGCCAATTAACGCAGCCAGTGTGTTCCTGAATAATACTTCAATAGGCACTTCCACCAATACCCAGGGCCAGTTCAGGATACAAATCCCGGCAGGTAAATTTGAGCTTATTGTTTCTTCTATTGGTTATGAAACGATTAACCTGCCTGTCAGTGGAATTGAAATAACAGAAACACTGGTCATTAAGATGAATTTAAAGGCTAAAGAACTGGAAACCGTAGTGATCGAGCCATTTGAAAAGGACGGTTGGGAAAAATGGGGACGCTTATTCCTGGAAAATTTTATAGGCACTTCTGAAGGTGCGGGTCAATGCAAGATCCTGAATCATGAAACGATCCGCTTCCGGTATTCAAAAGTCAAAAATTTACTCACCGCCATTGCCATGGAGCCGCTTGTTATCGAGAACAAGAGCCTTGGCTATAATGTTGTTTACCAGCTGGAGCAATTTCAATTTGATTTTAAGAACAAGTTCCTTTTCTTCCAGGGTTATCCTTTTTTTAAGCCTATGGAAGGCAGCGCTGCAAAGCAGAGAAGATGGGAATCCAGGAGAGCCGATGCTTACTCCGGGTCGATACTGCATTTTATGCGGGCCATTTTTACCAATAAACTGAAAGAAGAAGGATTCGAGGTAAGATCCCTGAAAAAGATTGTTAATGAAGAAAAACAAAGGGTAAGAGCGGTTTACGGTAAATCTTCGAGAAAGGTAAGTTCCGCCGGTGGAGCTGTAACGGTAACCCATAGCTCCAATATACCTGCGGACAGTCTGGAGTACTATGAAAAGATCCTGAAGCAAAAAGATTATTTCGAAGAGATCGGCAAACAGGTTTTACCAGGGGACAGCATTGCCTTTGCAGTTGACAAGGCAATAGCGGGACTGGAGTTCCCCGACTATCTGCTTGTTATTTTTAAAAATAAGCAGGCCCCTCCTGAATACCGCAGAGTTCATCCCGAAAATGGAAGCGCCATCGTATCACATATTACACTGCTCCATGGAGGGCATGTAGAAATCTACCACAATGGCATGTACTACGATCCGGCCAATATGCTGTCGCTTGGATACTGGTCTTGGTCGGAAAAGATTTCGGCTATGTTGCCGTTTGATTATTGGCCGTGACTTTACGCAAAGACGCGGAGGGGATACCTACTTAAGAGTGCAGACTTAAGAGTAGAGACTTAAGAATGGAATGATGAATGAAGAACTTTCTCAGGAGTTCAGATGATAGACTATAGATGATAGAGTTAAGAGTTGGAGTGTAGAAATTGGAGTTGAGACTTGATAGGAGAAAGTTGATTGATGGAAGCTTCCCGATCTAAACCTGCTTATCTCCTATTCAACCTATCCAACCTAAGCCAACTCACGACTCAATAACCCTCTCCGACCTGTCATCCTGAGCCGTAGGCGTAGGATCTAATCCATCCAACCTTCAACGCCCACAATATCAATAAGCACAAAGAATTTCAGAAAAGTTCCAGCGCCTCATTTTGTGGTTAAATGAAGTGACACTCCTTATCAAAAGACTGTCAACAAAATTCAGCGCCTGAAGTAGAACCGAATAAGGCCATTTATAGATAAGAGAATGGTTAAGCTAATAGTGAGCATCACCTCATCACGAAGGACTGAACTCTTAAGTGATGCTCGATACACACAATGAAAGACTGTTGTGCGGTGGGCGGGCCGGTCTACGCGGAGCGATTAGACCCGGCCTTGATCTTTTTGCTCTACTTTTTGTATCAAGACAAAAAGTAGAAAAAACCGCATAAGCAGAGTGCGGGAAAGGAAAAGAGAGCGAGTAATACAACTTAAGAGTGCAGACTTCAGAGTAGAGACATAAGAATGGAAAACAGAATTAAAAATGATTTGTTTTTTAAGCTGCTTGTGAGGACACAAGCAGGGGCGATCTAAGCTTTGCGGTTCCTTAGCGATCTTCGCGCTCTTTGCGGTTAAACATAAATGAGGACTGACTGCCTCCACTACTAAGGATCAACCGTAAATTGCAATATGACCTATTCTTCTTTAACGGACCGTTACAACCATATGCAATACCGCAGATGCGGAAAGAGCGGTATGAAATTACCCGCTCTTTCCCTGGGCCTCTGGCACAACTTCGGTGAAACAGATGATTACAAGAACTGCCGCAACATCATCCATACCGCCTTTGACAATGGCATCACCCATTTTGACCTGGCCAACAATTATGGCCCTCCACCGGGCGGCGCTGAAGTTACTTTTGGAAAGATCATGAAGCAGGACCTTCAGCCTTACCGTGACGAGCTGATTATTTCATCCAAGGCTGGTTATGGAATGTGGCCCGGACCTTACGGTGACTGGGGATCTAAAAAATACCTGGTTGCAAGCCTGGACCAGAGCCTGAAAAGAATGGGCCTGGATTACGTTGATATTTTTTACCATCATCGCCCCGACCCGGAAACACCGATTGAAGAAACCATGGCTACACTTGACCTGATGGTAAGGCAAGGCAAAGCTTTGTATGTAGGTATCTCAAGTTACGATCCCCTGCAAACAAAACAGGCGGTTGAAGTTTTACGGTCACTCGGAACTCCATTGCTGATCCATCAACCCAAATATTCCATGCTTGAAAGATGGGTTGAACAGGGCCTTCTGGAAGTGCTGCAGCAAAATGGGGTTGGCTGTATTGGGTTTTCATCACTTGCGCAGGGCCTGCTCACAAATAAATACCTCAATGGCATTCCCCAGGGTTCAAGAGCCGCCAGCGGAAGGGGAAATGGGGCACTGGAGCCGGCAGCTATTAATCCTGAAATACTGGGAAAGATTAGAAAGCTGAACAATATTGCAGAAAATAGGTCTCAGACCCTTGCACAAATGGCCCTTGCCTGGGTGCTTAAAGATCCAAGGATGACCTCGGTGATCATTGGTGCATCAAGTCCAGAACAGGTGATCAACTCCATTGGTTGCCTGGAGGGACAACCATTTGACCCAGAAGAGCTTAAGCAAATAGATGAGATTCTGAAAAGCTAACATTTGGTCTTAAGCTCGATGCGAGGTCTTATAAATATGGCTGCTATTTTTAATGCATAGCCAACTGATCTATAGTATTCAATTTTGGTAAACAGGTCTGTTTTAAACGGGGAAAGGCAGAATTTGGCCTTCAATTTGCCAAAAAACAGTAGATTTAATTATTACTAACCAAAAACCTATCATATGGCAGACATGAACCTTACCGCTTATAATGTAAAAACCAAAGAAAAAAATGTTCCGATCCACGATGCTGTGATCACTAAAACCGCCAAAGGCGCTTACATGGTCCAGGGTCACGACGGCAAGGGCAATAAGCTGACAACACTTTGCAATGAAGAAAAAGCATTGAACGCCATTAAATCCGGTGTAGCAAAACAGGGTTGGTAACTAAACTTATTTCATAAAAAAAGCTGTGGTGCAATGCGCCACAGCTTTTTTCTTTTATAAGAGCTTTTTAGTGCTTGTTTAATTTAAAGGAACGCTCCTGGTCACCCGTAAATACCTTCAACAGGTACACCCCGTTGGCGAAAGCGCTCAGGTCAAGTTGTATTTTCTGAAGAGTGCCATTCCCGTTCACCGATATTTCTTTTACAACGCTTCCCTTTGAATCATAAACCCTTGCAAGCAGTCGCTCCTGGTTGTTGACCTGGTATACCAACCAGAAACTTCCATAGGAAGGATTAGGGTACACCTGCCACACTACCTCATCGCTGAACTGTACAGAACGGATGGGTGAATATTTAAAGCTTCCATCCAGGTCTACCATTTTCAATCGATAATACCGGATGCCTGATTTGAGCGGATCAACATCGGTAAAACTATAATCCCTCAGGCTGGAAGTATTCCCAAGACTGGCCACCTCGCCGATCTTTGTAAAACGGTTGGATGCAAGGTCTGCACTGCTACGGGCCAGCTCAACCTCATACTTCTCAACATTTTCTTCCGCGGCAACTGTCCACTTCACCAGCACATCGCGAACACCCTGCTTTTGAACAATGAAATCCAACAGTTTGACCGGTAATGGCGTACTGCGGTTAAACCCACCATTATTCAGCCAGAATTCGGAAAAATCCTTCACGCGGAATTCAGCATAGTATCCCCTGTCAAAAGGCACTTTTACTGCTACATCTGAATTGATGAAAGACCACATGCCCTGGTTGTTATCAGATATGGTTCCGTTCTCAAATCCATCGTCGGTGTCGCTGTATTTTGAAACACCCAGCTCATAAGCTGAAGCAGGTTTTGTACAGCCTGCGCAGCTCGTAGCTGCAATAAGAGCTTCAGTTTCCGTATCAAGGAAATAAAAACGAACCATTGCACTATCCGCCAAAGCTGTATTGACCGGCTTAATGGTGATATTCCTGTTATGGTAATACTGGGTGGATGTAAACCGTACAGCAGCCGTATGAATGTAAGCCTGCACTGAAGTCATCCCCAGGTCCTGGTTATTGGGATGCACCGATGCCACCAGCTGGCCGCCAGATTCAAAATGGATCCAGCTGTTTCCTGAAACTGCCTGGCTAACGGGGCCTGCCATCGTTGTTCCTGTATAAATTCCTTTTGTATTATCATACACATGAATATCATCAATGGCCATTCCTTCACGATTCACGGCAGGGTCCGAATTGAACACAAAGCGAATCCTTAATTTTTCAATACCTGCAGGTAATGCAGTTGTAGCTACATGCCAGCGTGTATAGTTCTGAATGCTCCAGACCTGGTCGGCCTTATTGTACCAATTGGTACCAGTGCCCTGTGCGCCCAGTTTGGTCCATGTGATGCCATCCGCTGAATATTCGATCCATGCCGCATCGCAAAGATCAGCGCCGCAATCCTCCAGGTCCAATGCAACGCTGAAGCTTAGTGTAGGGGCTGTCATTCCCACTACATTAAAACATGGCGAGTACAGGTAAGAAAGTTCGTTATCATTATAATTTCCTTCGAGCCTGGTCTTCCATGCCTTTGCGCCACTGGCCGCCCGGTTGATCCTGGAAGAAACCGGAGTACCGTAAGCCCAGCTGCTGTTCTTTCCCTGGGGATACCAGTAGCCATCGCCTGTTTCAAAATTCTGCAGGTATGGGAAGGTAGTGATCACTGGTGTATTGACAATAGTTGTCCGTGTGGTATCATTTTCACGAAAGCTATCCGCCCCATAATCAACAACGGCTTCAATGATGTAAGTTCCCAATGCTGAAAGATTAGCCGCTGCAATGAAACCATATTGAACCGTATCATTCGCAGCAATGGATGGGATCACTTCATTGATCCAGGTTCCGTTGTTCACCCTGTACCGGACGGGCACATTGGTGATCATTGTATTGGAACTGTTTCTAACCGATACACCAACAGGAACCGAAGCATTCAACCCGCAACTCACTGTAACTGGTGTATCAATTCGCAGCATCTGAAGGTCGTTGAACACTTCGTAAAGCCGGATATCATCGAAAGAATAACCCCCTGCTACTTCCCTGTCCGTTGCAGGATATTGTCCGAACTGGCCCCAGCGCACCTGGAAAGATGAGGTCAGCGACTGGCCATTGGCCGTTAAAAGATCGGATATTTCAATGCTTGCTGATTTACTGTATTGCCCTGGTTCCGCATGGTGAGCATCCAGGTCAAAAGCTTCGATCCATGGTTGGGTATCACTGCCCCTGATCCATACCTTATTGGAAGGGTGTTCAGGTTGATTGTGATGGGCAAACTGGAAATCAAGCCGCAGGTCGTTGGTAACAGCGTTGTATAAAGAAAGATTAAAAGTGCCATAGAGATAATTCGTATTTCCCGGATTGTGTATCCGGTCAGCATCAAGGGTCAAAGCCTTTGTGCCTGAAAAAGCCATCCCTGAATTTACAAAGGTCCTCAGCCTGCCGAAGGCTGTACTGTTTTCAAAATCATAACGGTCAAGCCCATTCAGGCCGGTGGTATCTTTTAAATACGTTTGTGTGGATGCCGTTTCCAGCTGGTCAAGGAAAGGTGTTGCAAGGTTGATGACCGGGTTGGGAAGCTGCTTTACCAATTGATACAATGTATCATTTGCACGGACGGGGTCGGCGGGGTAATGAACAACCACTGCAACCTGGTAACTGCCAATCGCTGAAAGATTTGCAGTAGAAACAAAATTGTAGTTGAAAGTGGCTCCGGCAGCAATGGAGCTTGCAATGTTCTCAGTTACCCATGGTCCACCATTGATGGAATATTTAATATCAAAATTGGAAATGGCAACATCATCCAGGTTTTTTAACTGAGCCGACACAACTGAATTTGCACCCAGGCTCGTTGATGTTGCTGCTCTGCCGGAAACAGGGGTCAGTATGTCGATCAATTGAAGGTCATTGTCGGAAATGGACCCGGAGCAACTGCCACTGTTTGGCTGGCGTGAAACTGCCTGTGCTCTGCGGCCGGCTTTTCCACCAAGCACTGCTCTTACTGTTACCCAGTAAAGACTATCAGGAGAAAGGCCACTGAAAGTGTAAGTATTCTGGGAATAAGGAACCACTGCAACCTGCTTCATTTCGTCTCCCCTCAGCATCATTACTTCGTAAACTGCAGATGGATCAGCCACTGCAGTCCAGTTCAATGCTATATAACCCTGGCACTGAATGGCAGCAAGTGATACAACCGGCTGGCCAGTGATGGTAAAAGGATTGCTCATGCTTGTTTCTCCACTACCGTCTTTTGTGATGCGTACCCTTACCTGGTTGGAAGACACATTTGGAATCCACCAGGTATAAGTCAACCGATTGACATTAATTCCTGAAGCAATATTGATCCAGGTAGCGCCATTATTGACAGAATATTCAAGTGTTGCGGTGCCTGATGCAAATCCGGCCGCTTCCCAACTGATCTTCATCCTGTCAAAATCATTGGTGCTGGGCGCCCATCCTTCCCCTCCAATGGGTGAGGTAAGTTTTAATTCAACAGGGATCACATCATACACAACAAAATATTCCTGAGGAGCATTCTGAGTGATGGCAGTTCCTTTTACCCTGAATGTATAAGTGCCGGAAGCAGGATTGACGATTGTCACCTGCTCCATATTGTTGATATGGTCCGCGCCTGATGTAGATGGATTGGTAATATTGGCTGCTGTGGTATCAAGTACCCTTGGCAGTACCAATGTTGCAGACGGATCAACCACTTCGAGGTCCAGGTCATTCACGAGAGTTTGCGTACTTACCAGTGAAGCTGCTGGATCGTGCCAGTATAGCATCACTTTTAATTGGGCAGTATTTGCAGGAACGGTAATGTTATGTGTAATGGTTGTGCCCTGGTTACTGCCGGAAGTGAAATAATGATTCTGTTCAATCATATCCGTGCTGCGTAAAAGGTTCATCCATCCGAAACCATAACTGTAATCTGGTCCAACATTACCACGGTCAGCGGATCCATTACAGATAATGGCCTTCATCAGGGCGCTTTTAGGGTTGGCGCCTCCGTTTAGCTGACGGTATCGCTGGTACAGTAAAGCCAGTCCACCTGAAACCTGCGGTGCGGCCATGCTGGTGCCGTTATTATAACCGTAGATATTTCCTGCCCACGCGGATGCAACAAAAGAACCCATGCTTACAATTTCAGGTTTGGTCCTTCCATCCCTTACAGGTCCTTTACTTGAAAAGCCGCTGATGGCACCGGAATCGGTTGTTGATCCAACCGTGAGTACATTTTTTGCCGATTGATAACCACCATAAACTGTTCTGAATCCAACCGGGTATGGAGCACAGTTCATTGTACCGCTGTTGCCTGCAGAAAAAACATGCTGCAGGTGAGGAAGATCAAAAGCCTGCTGGTCGAGCAATCTTGAATAAAGGTCATAGCTGCCATGAAAAGCACATTCATTGATGTTGCCGTAAGAATTATTGGTGATCACCATGCCGTAATCCTGCACGTAAGCGGGTGCGTTATTGATGATACCTGAAAATGCCTGGCTGATGATCAGGGATTTGGGTGCATATCCCCTGTATAATTCATTGATATTGCCGGCGCCTACGGCACTTCCATGCACATGGTGTCCATGCCCTGCACTCAGCGGCGCGGCGGAACGGTTGATCAGTCTTCCTGCAAAATCAGCATGCGTCTGAACATCAGCGTTATCACCAATGCCTACTACCACACCTTCACCATTTAACCCTTTTCCGCCATCGGCAACTGAAGCATTGAGCACATTGCCCCTGCTTGCCGCGCGGCTGTTGTAATTAGTGGTGTGGTCTTCCGGCGGCGCCGGTTGTATGTAATCCACGAAAGGAAGTCCTGCTATTTCAGTGATCCTAGTCGTTGCAATCCTGATGTGAATGATCTGGTAGTCGGCATATTGTGACGAAACAACATCGATATTTCTCTTTTGCAGTTCCACCAAAACGTCAACAGGTTCAAAAGACTTTGGAAAAGAGATCCAGCAATCTACTGTGCCCCCTGCTTTTACGGCCCACGAAGGGATCTTGCCTGATGCCAGATAGCCATCCATTTTCTGCTCGGGTCTTAGTGTGAACAATGCCCGCGCACCTGCTTCCAGTAAAGACTGTAGCTTAACCTGGCCTTTAATGCTGATGGTGTAGGAATTGTTTGGAATATAATCCAGGATCTGGATACCTGAGGATGACAATACTTTCCTTTGTTCAGCTGAAGGAATATTCTCAAAATGAAGAACGGCAAATGACTGTCCATGAAAACGGCCTGCATTCAGATTGAAGGAATCAACCAGTGACTGTTTTAAATTGTAAACAATTGGAATGGAACCTGTCTTTAATAAAAGTTGAGGGCCTTTGTCCTGCGCCATCAGGGAGGTCATCAATGCAAGACATGCACAAAGCAGCACCAGTTGGGTCTTTTTCATGGATAGATTTCTTGGATTAAAAATAGGACAAATACATCCAAGATGAAACCCTTTTTAAGTATTTGTTTATCAATGGTTTCTATTGCTTTACCAGCTTCAGGAACCTGGGCTTGCTTCCGTGTTCAAGCTTCAGCAGGTAAACACCCGAAGCCAGGTTACGGCCAAGGTCTATGGGCGCCAGCTGCACAAAACCATTGCCCGAAAGCTGGAAGCTCCTTAGCAGGCCGCCCGAGGCGTTAAAGATCTTCACGCCGACCTTTTCGCCTGCATTGACCTGGTAACGCAGCTGGAATTTGCCTGAGGTCGGATTGGGATAAACGATCCATTCCAGTTCGTTGCTCCACACGATGGGGACAGGTTTGGAATAAGCAAAATTCCCAAATTCATCCACCGCTTTTATGCGGAAATATTCAACACCCTGCCTGCCGGTGCCTGTAAGATTGAATGCATAGTCCTGTGGCTGTGCAGAAAGGCCCGCAGATGGCAGCTCTGAAATTTTGCTGAAATTTCCTGCTTCATAAGCTTCATTTCCTTTGGCCAGTTCAATCTCAAAATGGTGAATGTTGATCTCCGATCTCGTAGTCCAGTTCAGTACTGCCTTGTCACGACCAGACAGCATTCCGGAAAATTTTGAAATGGTAACAGGAAGCGATTCCTCCTTATTTAATCCACCATTATTTAAATAAAATTCTCCGGAAGCTTTTATTTTGAACTCAATATAATAGCCATTATTGAAAGGGATCACCTGCACTTTACTGTTGTGAATGTAGTTCCATAAACCTGAATGATTGTCACCCGCAATACCATTCAATTGAGGATCACCCGTATAGTGGGAAATGCCCAGGCGATGTGCATGTGAAGGTGCTGTACAGGCATTGCAGGTTTGTGCAAATAACATTGCATCCACTTCTTTATCCAGGTAATACAACCTGACCGTTATTGAATCTGCAGGCACCTTCTCTGTATCTAAAATGAAATTTCGGTCAAGGTAATGCTGGCCATGAAAATTCCTGACGCTTCCGCGGTTGATGAAGGCCAGCAGCTTTGTAATCCCCAGGTCCTGCCCGTTCGATTGCAGGGACGCAACGATCTTTCCATCTTTTGAAAAATGCTGCCATTGGCTGGAGTTGCTGACTTGCTGCTGCAATGTCATGCTGTCCACCGGAGCATCATAGATCTGCATGGTGCTGTCAAAAACATGCACATTATCGATCCCAATGCCTGACCTGTGGAAGACCTGGTCTGTGTTTACAATATAACGGAACTGGATGGTTTTACTATTTTTCGGCAATTGGTAAGACGACACCCTCCACCGTTCATGTTTCTGCTCAACATAGTTTGGGTAAAAATTATACCCGTTCATTGGGTAAACTGATTGCCAGGGACCTCCATCAATTGCATACTGTTTTATATAATTATCGCAGAGAGTAGCCGTAACGCAATCTTCCAAATCAACGGCTGTACTCATGCTTATGATGGGTATACTCAAAGATCGGACATCGTAGCATGGAGAGGTTAATATGGAATTTTCACCAGGACCATAATTGCCATTCAGATTTGTTTTCCAGGCCTTTGATCCGGAAGCAGCATCGTTGATGGCAGATCCTGATATACCGCCCCACTGCCATGAATTGTTCACGCCTTCTGCTTTCCAACCACCATCGCTTTCTTCAAATGTTTCTATTATTGGTGCCTGTTTGAGTGCATGGTTATAAAAGTCCAGCATCCGAAAATTATTTTCAATCCGTGCATCGCCTGCTACTTCGGCCCAAGCTTTAAGTTGATAGGATTGGAAAAAAGAAAAATCCGCTGTTGCAATAAATTTGTAAGCTATAGAACTGTCAGGTGCTAACCCAGGAATGGTTTCTGAAACAATGCTGCCTCCATTTACCTGGTATTTAACAATAATGTTGCGAACCATACTGTCAGAATGATTCTTCAACTTAATGTGTACGGGCACAGCAGATCCAAGTGCACAGGAATTTACTTTGAGTGAATCAATACTCGCCAATTCAATATCGTTATTTGTAGTGAACAATTTAAGGTGGTTGATACGGTAAGTTACCTGGCCCGCTGCATGAACAAATCGAACCTGGAAGGAAGCAGAAAATTGCTGGCCGGCCTGCTGCAGCAACCGGGTTAATTCAATTGTTAAATTACCTCCCGGACTTGGAACACCACTCCTGTTGATTGGAATTGCAGTGATCCAATCATCAGCATCACTCCCCCTGATCTGAAGTAAATCTTTTGCATGACCAATACCCAGGCGTGTAAATCCAACATCCATTTGAACTTCATCAGTCATGGAATACCTGGATAGATTAAAGGTGCCAGATAAGGCATTCACATTGGTATCTCCTGCATTGACTACTTCCAGAATTGCCAATACATTTGGTCCGACACCCAAAGGTCTCACATTCAACCTTCCGTTAACTGACCGGGATTCAAAATCAAATCGCTCAATACCATACAATCCCTGAAATGACTGGGAATAGATCCTGACCCTGGCACTATCAAAATTTTCCATAACGGGCGAGGAAATATCCAGGGGCTCATTTTTCAGATGCCTGATCAGGAATACAGCAGTATCGTTCAGAACATTTTCATCCTGTGCATTGTTCTTAACAACAACTTTTACACGATAATTTCCGGAAGAAGAAAAATCATATGTGGATGTAAATGCATGAACAATGGATTGGTTTGCCGGTATGGTAACTGTGCTGGCCTCACTCCGCCATGGACCATCATTTACGTTGTATTGAATGCTGAATCCCGTTACATTCTGATCATCCAGGTTCCTAACCTGCACCTTAATCTGTTCCACACCTAATTGAGTGGTTGTAAATTTTCTTCCGGTGCCTGGTGCTACAAGAGCAAATGGCATGATATCATTTTCAGAAATATTTCCATTGCAAGTTCCATCAACAGGTTGCCGGCCCACTGCTTCTCCCCTTCTGCTGGTAATGCCATTAGCGGTAGCCTGTACGCTTACCCAATAAACACTGTCCGCAGACAATCCATTGATTGAAAAATGGTTGTTTAGCGTGTATCCAACGCGTTGCATGGCATTGCCTTTTTTCATCAAGACCTCGTACCCTTCTGCACCAGTTATTAATGGCCATTCGATATGAAAATAACCTGGACATTGACTGGCAGACAAGGAAATAACCGGAACAGGCATGATCGTAAATGGAAGTCCAATGTTAGTACGGCCGTCAGTTCGATGGATCCTGACCATTGCAGTGGCGGTGATCACATTTGGAACGGTCCACGTTAATTGCCTGGCGCCAGAAGCAATATTGTTTTGAATAGATTGCCAGGTGGCACCACTATCCGTAGAATATTCCAGGGAAAATCCTGAAGTTGAATTGCCCCATGAATCCCACTGAATGATCACCTGCTCTCCGGGAGCAAGCTTTTCGCCACCGGAAGGAGAAGTAAGCCTTACCGAATCGGGTAAGAAGTCATACACCAGAACATAGGATTGATCCGGCAGCATGTCAACGTCAAAACCTTTTACGCTTAACTCATATGTGCCCGGAGCAGGATGATCGATCACAACCTGTTCCGTGTTGTTGATCCGGTCAATACCATGGGTTGCCACACTGGCAACGAATGCGGGTCGCGCATCCAGAACGTAAGGCAGGGTTACCTGGCCGGACGGCGCTTTTACTTCAAGGTCTAGGTCATGACCAAGCACTTCGCTACTAAATACACTGATCACCTGGTCGTGCCAGTACAACATCACTTTTAATTGGGCTACGCCTGCCGGCACCTGGATCAAATGTTTTTTGATGGCACTGGCCTTTACGGAATCTTCCAGGTAATGACCTGTGTTAAGTATTTCTACAGCACGAAGCAAATTCATGGAACCAAATCCATAAATAAAATCAGGGCCTTTATTTCCGAGGTCATTAGCGGAATTACAAATAAGTGCTTTCATTAATGCACTTTTTGGATCTGAACCGGCATGCAACTGCCTGTATCGCTGGTATAATAGTGCCAGGCCGCCGGTAACAGCCGGAGCAGACATACTTGTACCCGTATTGGTAAAATAAATATGATAGGGCACTGTTGAAAAAATACCTGTGCCTGGTGCTACCAGGTCAGGTTTGATGCGCCCTTTGGATCCTGGACCTTTTGAAGAAGCATTTAAGATATTGCCAGTAGAATTAATGTTGCCAACACTAATCACATTCTTGGCATCATTACCGCCACGGATCACAGTACCATAACCCGCAGGATAATTCATACAGGTAGTATTGCCGGAATTCCCTGCAGCAAAAACCTGTAAAACACCTGGAAAGTCCAGTACCTGTTTATCCAGGGACCGGGAAGCAATGTTATAAGTTGTATCGAAGCACAAGGTTCCGTTTTGCCATGAATTGTTGGCCAATACCAATCCATAATCGCGTTGCAATGGTGCCAGGTCTGTATGGACCAACCTTCCCATCCGGCCTGGAAATAATGAAGCTTTGGGTGCATAACCGGTATAAAGAGGGTTGCGCAATCCTGCGCCACCAACGATCCCATGCACATGCGTGGAGTGGTAATTAAATTCTTCAACGGTAAGATTGTCAACGATTCTGTCCGCAAGATCCACATGCCCCTGCGGGTTGCCCGCATCATCAATACCTACCGTAACACCTTCGCCGGTCAGGCCATAATTTGAAACAGTACTTTGTAAAACATTGGCCCTGGAATAAGCAGTAGAAAGATAATTTAGCGGAACCGGATCGTACGCTTCTTCTACAAAAGCAACAGGTGTTAACCGGATGAGTCTACTCAATCCATCAGCCGGAACGTCTACCTTAATCAAACGAAACCGGCTGAAAGAAGTGGTATCATGTTCAAAACCTTCACTTTTAAAAAGTTCAGTTACCTCTTCGATTGAAAAACTTTCAAAAATAGAAGTCCATACTTTTTTTGGAAAGTTATCTTCTGTTACAGATGCCTTTTTATGATACGGAATGATTTCAAAAACCGATGTTGCCCGTTGCTTTTGCAGGAAGCCAAGGTCAAGGGGTCGCATGATGCGCACCACATAAGTATTTTCAGGAATCAGGTCAAGCACCATCATTCCTTTTGAGCGCATCAGCATCTTTTGCTCTGGTCTGAGGTGCTCCTGAAATTGAATGAATACCATTAGTCCAAGGTGCGCTGAATGTAATTTCTGATTCAGGACACTGATCTGCGCAGCATCTAAATTTTTTGGAGGAAAAACAGTTCCGTTTTTAAGGTATACAGGGTATAAAGTCCTCTCCTGGGCCATGCCTGATGCAAAGCACAACAATAACAGGAAAGCAGCGTATAGTTTTCTCATAAAGGCTTACCCAATATAAGAAAAAGCTGGTTCTATGCAGTTACCGACTTTTGAGAAACCTGTCCATGCATACGGTGAAGAAAATCGTAAACATCCTGCATATCCCTGGCTGGTTCCATAACCAGCATGAAATTTTTACCAACCTGTTTAAGCTTTGCTTTATTGGTACCAGTTTGCAGGTATTCCAGGATAGCGTTGAACAGGGGTGATTCAAAATAAGGTGAGTCCGGCCGGTTAATGAAAAAACAGCGCAGCGTATCGCTCTTTAACGACATCTTTTCAAAGCCCAGGGCAACAGCCAGTTTACGGCAGCGCACCGTCACAAAGAGTTCCATTACCTGCGGAGGCAGGGGGCCAAAACGATCTGCCATTTCAACTTCCATTGCTTTCAGTTCTTCTTCCGTATCACAATTATCCAGGCGTGAATACAGCGACAGCCTTTCAGTAATGTTCCCTACATAATGATCGGGGATCAGTATCTCAAGGTCGGTATCAATGGTGCAATCCTGAACGTAATCGTCCTGTTTGGATATTTCATCTTTGAACAGTTCCTTGAATTGGGTCCTTTTCAGTTCACGGATGGCTTCTTCAAGGATCTTCTGGTACATCTCGAACCCGATCTCCGCCATAAAACCGCTTTGTTCACCACCCAGCAGGTTACCCGCTCCACGGATGTCAAGGTCACGCATAGCGATCTGGAAACCGGATCCCAATTCACTGTGCTGTTCCAGTGTCTGCAAACGTTTTTTTGAATCGTTGGGCAGCGTGCTTAAAGGCGGTGCAAGCAGGTAACAAAATGCACGCTTATTGCTTCTTCCCACGCGTCCTCTCAACTGGTGAAGATCGCTTAATCCAAAATGGTGTGCATTGTTGACGATGATTGTATTGACATTAGCAATGTCTACACCGCTTTCAACAATATTGGTACAGACCAGCACATCATATTTTTTGTCAATAAAGTCCATGATGCGTTCTTCCAGCTCATGTCCTTCCATTTGCCCATGCGCATATCCAATACTCAGGTCTGGGCAAAGCTCACTGATGATGCCAGCCATTTCCGGGAGGTTCTGCACGCGGTTATGAATGAAGAAAACCTGGCCACCACGCTCGGTTTCAAAGTAAATGGCTTCGCGTAAAAAATCCTCGTTGTACATCCGCACTTCAGTTTGTATTGGTTGCCGGTTGGGTGGGGGCGTATTCATGATCGAAAGGTCCCTGGCACCCATGAGGCTGAACTGAAGTGTTCGCGGAATAGGTGTTGCGGTCAACGTCAATGCATCCACATTGGTGCGGAGTGTCTTGATCTTTTCTTTATGACCCACACCAAACTTTTGTTCCTCATCGATGATCAGTAATCCAAGGTCCTTGAACTTGACTTCCTTTCCAAGCAGGGCATGGGTACCAATGATGATATCAACCTTACCTTCTTCCAGTTTTTTGAGCGTATCTTTTTTTTCCTTTGTGGATTTAAACCGGTTGACGTAATCAACGGTTACAGGAAAATCCTTTAACCGGTCACTGAAAGTTTTATAATGCTGGAAAGCAAGAATAGTGGTTGGTACCAGCACAGCGGCCTGCTTTCCATCCAGCACTGATTTGAATGCCGCACGAACAGCGATCTCTGTTTTACCGAAGCCAACATCGCCGCACACGAGCCGATCCATGGGTGAAGGAGATTCCATATCTTTCTTTACATCCGCGGTGGCCTTGCTCTGGTCAGGCGTATCCTCGTAAATGAAAGAAGCTTCAAGTTCGGTTTGCATGTAATTGTCAGGCGCATGCTGAAAGCCTTGCTGGGCCTTTCTTTGAGCATAAAGCCTGATAAGATCGAATGCAATTTCCTTGACACGGCTTTTGGTCTTTTCCTTCAGCCTGTTCCATACATCGCTGCCCAGTTTATTTACTTTAGGAACTGTACCTTCCTTGCCTGTGTATTTTGCGATCTTATGCAGGGAATTGATGTTCACATAAAGGATGTCGCTGTCCTTATAAATGATGCGCACCGCTTCCTGCAACCTGCCCGCCACTTCAATTTTCTGAAGACCGCTGTACACACCAACACCATGATCGATGTGCGTCACAAAATCGCCGGGCTGTAATTCACGAAGTGCCCTTAGCGTTAACGCCTTGCTTTTATTGTAAGCCTGTTTGACCTTGTATTTATGATAGCGCTGGAAGATCTGGTGGTCTGTATAACAAACAACTTTGGTGTCTTCATCTATAAATCCTTCATGAATGGAAGTTGCAAGAGGATTGAAATGGATCTCCTCTTTCAGGTCTTTAAATATGCTGTAAAGTCTTTCAAGCTGCTTTGGATTCTCAGCGAACAGGTTCAGCTCAAACCCTTTTTGCTCCCACATTTTCAGGTCTTTGATCAGCAGGTCGAACTGCCGGTTGAAAGCGGGTTGCTCTTTTGTATTAAAAATGATCTCGTGTCCTGGTTGTTCAGGTCCGCTGTACCCAAAATACACAACATGCCTTGGCTGAAGCCCTTCAAAGAATTGTTCCGCTGAAATGAATTCCTCAGGATTGATATCTCTTTTTATCAGCTTGTCATCCGTTTCCTCCGCTTTGTCCTTTACGGATGTTTCCATCAGTTGGAGGAACATCCTTAGATCTTCGCTGCTGGTCAGCAGCTTTTCGCGCAAAACATCTTCCTCCTGGATCCAGATGACGGTATTGTCAGGAAGGAAATCTAAAATGGAAACCTTGTCTTCATCATCAAACTGTGTGTCAACATTTGGAATGATGCTGACCTGCAAAAGCCTTCGCTCACTTAGTTGTGTTTCGGGATCAATGATCCTGATGGAGTCAACATCATTACCAAAAAGTTCTACCCGGTAAGGCTTTTCATTACCAAAAGAGTAGATGTCAAGAATGCCTCCGCGAACGGCGAACTGCCCTGGCTCGTAAACAAAATCCGTGCGTTCAAAGCCATAATCCACCAGCTTTCCATACAGTTCATCCGGTTGTATGGTGTCACCATTTTTAATGTGGATCATGTTGGCCGCGATGGCTTTTGGCACCACTACCTTTTCGAACATGGCTTCGGGATAGGTCACCAGTGCGCCGGTGCGGTTACCTGTTGATGATGAAAACTTTGTCAGTGCTTCGGTCCTCAGCATCACATGCGATGAATTGAGCAGCCTGTAATTTTTCCTGTTCTTGAATGAGGAAGGAAAATAATGGATGTTCAACGCGTTGGTCAGGTTTTCAAGCGTGTTATGAAAATAGGCCGCATCTTCTTCGTCATTACAGATGAAAACATGATTGAGCTGGGCGGTAGAAGGATGCAGAAAAACAGAAGCGGCAATAAAGCCGGCAGCACTCCCCCGCAAATTTTTGGTATAAATCTTCTGGGGCTGGGCAAAAGAAAGCTTGTCCGCCAGTTCAAAAAGGCGGGGGGAATTTTGAAACTTCTCCAGCAAACCAGGTACGCTCATCGGGGGTGCAAAGATATGGGGGAATCGTGAGACGGGAGGCTTGGAAGGGAAGCGTCAGACGTGAGGCTAAAACCCGTGAGACGATAAGTGGGAATCGGGGGACCAGTAAGGCATTTTAATGATGAGGTATGCCTGGCGGAGTTTAGTATTTTGATTTTAGATAATATAATCCTGGTTATACAGAAAATCCCCTGGCCAAAGCTGATCATTCTGGCTCCGTCTCACGCCTCCCGCCTCACGCTTCCCGTCCTTGCCTCACATCTCACGTCTCACATTTCACGTTCCTTACATAGGTGATTATTTTATCATTTATCCATTTTTAGCCTTAAAAGAGCTACCTTGGTAAGTTCAAATATGTATCCAGCTATGAACCGCAAACACCTGACCGTTCTGGTATCCGTACTTGTTTTAACTGCAACGGTCCTGGTTTTCAAATTCCGTGAAAACCAAACAAAAAATTCCTTTTCCGGCTCAACAGAAAATGATGAGTCCCCGGAAAGAAGAGCCCTGCTTCACCGCGAGCGGCTTAAGTATGAATTTGACATGGTCAAAGACCCCGCAACAGGCAAGATCCCGGAAGGCATATACCAGCTCGAAATGGCACAGGCAAGGTCGATACCGGAAAAGACCATCGACATTCTTTCTGGTGCTGCGTCCAGGGTCAATGTGCTGAATACTTATTTTCCTGCAGGTCCCAATAACATTGGCGGCCGTACCCGTGCCCTTGCTTATGATGTCCGTTACGATGGCACCACCAACCGTGTGATCATGGCCGGCAGCGTTAGCGGTGGCATCATGCGTTCTGTTGACGGAGGGGCTACCTGGACAAGAGTGTCACCCGAAAACGATATACACAATCTCACCAGCCTTGCACAGGATCCACGTCCGGGATTTCAGAATACCTGGTATGCAGGCGGTGGCGAATACCTGGGCAACTCGGCTTCCGAACTAGGCGCTTTCTTTTTTGGTCAATACATCTGGAAATCTGTAGACAATGGCGCCACCTGGGCCCGGCTTCCAACCAATACCATCCAGGATATACCAGGAAATGCTGCCATTGGAAACAGCCTGGAATCAAGTAACATTGATCACCCATTTGACCTGGTTCACAAAATAGCTGTGAATCCTGCTAACGGCCACCTGTATGTGTGCGGACACAGGAGACTGATTCGTTCTACAGATGGCGGCGCAACCTTCCAGACAGTTTTCGGAAGTACCGTAGGAGCAACATCTGTGAACGGCCAAATGGATGTTGTGATCAGCAACACCGGCAAAATTTTGCTTGGTGTGAATGGTGGCAATCCCGATCCGAATCTTAAAGGTATCTGGACCTCCACATCAGGTGCACTGAATAGCTTCACACGCATTGCCGGCGGACAGAACCTGGGCGTTGATTCGGTTGACGGATGGAGAGGCAACACCTATGCGGCCAACGCAGGTAAAAGAGTGGTGTTAAACTATGCACCATCCAATCAAAACATCGCCTACATTCTTTATGAAAATGGATTGAGCAATGAAGGTGCTAATCCAAAACCCGAAGCGGACCTTTTCAGGCTTGATATGACCAGCGGCAACAGCTGGAGCAACCGTTCTGATAACATGCCTGATTTCCCTGGTTTTAATAATCCTGCCACGGATCCTTTCGAGATACAGGGAGGTTATGATATGCACGTGCACATCAAACCCAATGATCCCAATTTCGTGATCGTGGGTGGGTCAAGCCTTTACCGCTCTACAGATGGATTTGCATCAACTGCAAATACAGCTTGGATCGGAGGTTACAGTCCAACAACCACCGCAACAGCGCTGTTTCTTTATCCCAACAGCCACCCTGATATGCATAACCTTTCATTCAATCCTTCCAATCCGAATGAAGCCATTTCAGCAAATGACGGCGGCCTGCAAATAACAACCAACATCACTGCATTCAACAGTGCTTCTGCACCTGTTGCCTGGCAGATGATACCAAATTATCAGACCCTCCAGTACTATTATGTAGCAATGGATCCTGAAGTAGGCAAGAACAATTTTATTGGTGGTGCACAGGACAATGGTACATGGGTACGTGATAAAACCGGTATTGCAGGTGTTGGCACCCAGGACAGCAATAACCACCGCCGCGTGATCAGTGGTGATGGTACCGCCGTTGGTTTTGGAACCATCGGATCTGGCGGGCAGTTCGCATTTGGAGGGTTCCAGCTTGGCGGCATCAGAAGAATTGGACTGGGCAACTCGCCTACCCAAACCGATATCATGCCTTCAGGCCTTACCGGCAATCCTGGCGGAGGCTTTGGAGAGTTTGTTACCAATTTCAAAGTAAATCCTGATAATACCGACGACCTGTATTACGTGAACTTCAACCGCCTGTTCCGCACCACTGCATCCAATACGGTAAGCAGTGGCAGCTGGACCGAGTTGACCAACGTAGGCACTCTGATCGATCCAAACGGATTGACCGGAGGCGTAAACGTGATCCGTGGCATGGGCTTCAGCCGCGGGCCGTATGCAACCAGCCATGTGCTTTACCTGGGCACTTCCAATGGAAAGATCTACCGGATCAACGATCCAAGGAACGTTGATGCCAGTTATACACCCACAGAGATCACTCCTGTAGGAAGCACAGGCAGCATCCAGGACATTGCAGTAAATCCAAACAATGATGATGAAGTGATGTTTGTCGCTTCCAATTATGGTGTTGTGAGTGTTTGGTGGAGTAACAATGCCAAATCAGCAAATCCAATATGGAAGAATGTTGAAGGCAACCTTACACTTCCATCATTCAGAAGCTGTATGATCGTTGTAAAAAAAGATGCGGCCAATCAGCCTGTCACAGAATATTATGTAGGAACTTCTGTCGGGTTGTACAGCGCTGTTGACATTGGCAATGGCACTCCAAACTGGCAGCGTGAAGGCGGCAACGTACTGAACTTCGCTGTCATTCAATCAATGGCTTACAGGCCCGGAGATAATGTTTTGCTGCTGGGAACTCATGGCAATGGAATGTATTATACACAGGTGGGCACGCCTAACTACACACCAAACCTGAATACAGGTGTTACTCCGGTTACAAACGACCGCAATTTTATCCGTTTTGTCGGACCAACCCTGAGCAGGGGAACCGTTCAGTATGCTACAGGTAACATGACTGGTATTAAGAAGCTGACCGTACAGTTAACAGACCTTTCAGGTAAAGTGGTGGTAAGGAAAGAAACCGGGTATGTATCAGGCTCTGTTGACCTGTCCCCACTGGCTACAGGCAGCTATATACTAACGATCTATAGCAGCGACGGCCAATACAGGCATATTCAAAAACTTCTCAAACAATAAAAGTTAAAACCCTCCAAAAAGGAGGGTTTTTCTTTACTTGCCCTATTAATTCACCTTCATTTTAGCATCTAACCAGTATGAAAAAGATCCTGATCATAGCAGCCGCAGTATTTTCATGTATGATAGTGCAGGCACAAACCAAAGGTTCTATTAAAATTTATGGTTTTCAGCAACCGGTACTGGGAGGTGCGGCGCAGGGAAATATCGTGAATGAAAAAGGCGATGAAGTGCCAATGGTCCGGGAAGCAAAATTCAATTACCTCGTTTACACGGCATCTGCTGCAACCATTATTCCAGTGGAGATCTGGCTTAAGGGGAAAGCATATGCTGCTGCCCCACAGAAGGTGACCCTGCCTGTTGTCTTTGATAATCCAACCATGATAGAAAAAAAGATCCTGGTACCTAAATCTTCAAAAAAAGTACTGCAACTGGAATTAAGGGACCTGAAGGGAAAAGGTAATACCAGGGCAAAACAGCTTGCTGCTTCCAACCAGCTGGTTGTTGTGTACAAACAGGCTGGCAAAACCTACTACCAGACTTTAAAAAAGCTCACAGAGCTAGAAGCGGTGATCATGCCCTAAGAGTTTATGGTTGTTTAGATACATCTTCCTTTATCATCCCGATTTTTTTAAAGCTTAGACAAGCTGCTACAATAAACCAGGCTTAGGATCCAGTTGTTGGTGGAAAACACCAACAACGGCGTAAAAAAGTGAGCTTGTATTTCTTTGCGGCACTATGCGGTGATGCCTTCTACGCAAATTGAAATAGTAAGAGAGGATTGATATAAGAACAAGAAACCAGAGACCAGAAACAAGAAACCAACTGGGTTATAAAAAAAGAAAAAGCCGGTAAGAATACCGGCCTCTAACCTAAACCGTCCGACTAAAATATCTTGAGTTAATTGTGTTCTGATATAGTATTTCCAACTACTATGCCAATAAACTTCCGGGCGGATAATGAATAAACGGAGAAACCCTAAAAACCTTTTCTGTAAATTGTTAAAAAAACCCACATGGCACTTCAACCCTGGCGGAAGGGCATCATCACCAGAATCGAAAACGAAACATACAATACACGCCGTTTCTGGATAAAAATCCCTGAAGTGGAAGTGTTCGATTTCATTCCCGGACAGTTTGTTACCCTCGATTTGCCCATACACGAGAAGCCTAATAAACGATGGCGCAGTTACTCCATTGCTTCATGGCCGGATGGCACCAATGTGATTGAATTGTTGATTGTTTTACTCGATGGTGGATTAGGCACCACATATTTATTTAATGAAATTTCTGAAGGCTCAGAGTTAACCCTTAGAGGCCCCCAGGGCGTGTTTACGCTTCCTTCCGAACTGGACAGGGATATGTTCCTGATCTGCACAGGGACCGGTATTGCGCCATTCAGGAGTATGATCCACCATATACAAAATCACAAGCAGCCCCATCAGAACATTTACCTTGTATATGGCACCCGCAAAAAAGAAGACCTGCTTTATATGGATGAGATGATGCGCCTGCAGCAGGAAGTGGAAAACTTCCGTTATATACCAACCCTGTCAAGAGAGCAGTGGGATGGATGCTGCGGTTATGTTCATGCTGTATATGAAAATCTTGTTCTTGAAAAAATGAATGGCCACAGCGAACCTCCGCCTGCCAGTTTTTTCCTTTGCGGATGGAAGAACATGGTTGATGAAGCCAAGCAAAGAATCCTGAAACTGGGGTATGATAAGAAGCAGATTCATTTGGAGCTATATGGGTAGAGGCAGTTTCTGGTTTCTGGTTTATTTTTTCTGGTTCCTTTTGGCTTGCGGCTTTAATAATATCACTCTGGCGTAGTTTAAACGCAAAGAACGCAGATGAACGCAAAGCAACTCAAGATCCTTACTTTGCGATTCTTTGCGCGGCTTTGCGCTCTTTGCGGTTATTATCCTTATGCAATTAGGATTACTAGAACGGACAGTATCTAAAGAACCAGAAACAATAAACCAGAAACTATAAACTACTCTTCACAAGATTCTTGATCTCCTCAATAGGTATTCTTTCCTGGAGCATTGAATCGCGGTGGCGGATTGTTACGGTCTGGTCTTCCTTTGACTGGTGATCAATGGTGACACAGAAAGGAGTGCCCAGTGCATCCATCCTCCGGTACCGCTTACCAATGGTATCTTTTTCTTCGTAAAAACATTTGAATTCCATCCTGCATTCGTCCATTATGCTGCGGGCGATCTCGGGAAGGCCATCTTTTTTCACCAGTGGCAGCACTGCCAGCTTGATAGGCGCCAGCTTTGGCGGAAGCTTTAAAACAACACGGCTGTCTTTTTTCTCTTCTGTGCTCAGGTCTTCTTCAAGGTAAGCCTCACTGATCACCATCATGACGGTTCTGTCAACGCCTATGGAAGTTTCCACTACATAAGGAATGTAGTTGCCAAATGCCTTTCCGTTCTCATCAAGATCGTTGTCGAAATACTGCATTTTTTTACGGCTGTATTCCTGGTGGCTTTTCAGGTCGAAATCCGTTCTTGAATGTATGCCCTCCACTTCCTTGAATCCGATCGGGAAGCTGTATTCAATATCGCAGGCAGCATCTGCATAATGCGCCAGTTTCACATGATCATGAAACCGGTAACGGTCTGCAGGTATGCCCAGGCTCAGGTGCCATTTCATGCGTTCGCCCTTCCAGTATTCGTACCACTGCTTTTGAGTGCCGGGACGAACAAAGAACTGCATTTCCATCTGTTCAAACTCGCGCATGCGGAAGATGAATTGCCGTGCAACGATCTCGTTCCGGAAGGCTTTACCGATTTGTGCGATCCCGAAAGGAATTTTCATCCTTCCTGTTTTTTGAACGTTCAGGAAATTAACGAATATACCCTGGGCTGTTTCAGGCCGCAGGTAGATCTTGTTGTCTTCCTCAGAAGAAACAGCACCAAATTCAGTAGAGAACATCAGGTTGAACTGGCGCACGTCTGTCCAGTTAACGGTACCGCTGACAGCGCAGGCGATCTTATTGTTTTCAATAAGCAGTTTCAGTCCATCATAATTATTACCGGCCAGCAATTCATCCATCTGCTTCAGCAGCAGCTCCGCCTGTTCGGCATGACCTTCTTTTTCAAGTTCATCCGCTTTTGCTTCTATCAGGTGGTCAACACGATAACGCTTGTTGCTGTCCTTGTTGTCGATCATCGGATCACTGAAATTGTCCACGTGACCACTTGCTTTCCAGGTAGTAGGGTGCATGAAGATGGCCGCATCAATGCCCACGATGTTCTCATACATCTGGGTCATGGTCTTCCACCAATGGTCCTTGATATTTTTTTTCAACTCACTTCCCCACTGCCCGTAATCGTAAACAGCGCCCAGTCCATCATAGATCTCCGATGATGGAAAAATAAAACCATACTCCTTGCAATGCGAAATAATAGCCTGAAACCGATTGTTGTCCGTTGCCATGGCGGCAAAGATAATGGCTGCCGCCGTTTCTGGTTTCTGGTTTATGGTTTATGGTTGTTTAGGTGCAAGCTTCTTTGCTTTGCGTAGTGAGCAATCGCAAAGGGAACGCAAAGTTCAGGTCATTAAAGCTTCACGCTCTCCTATTGCTCTCGCTCTGTTACCCGCTCTCTTTCTCTTTCTCTTTCTTTTTCTCACGCATCACGTCTCACGTTCCTGGCCTCACGTTTGACGTCTCACGCCTCACGTCTTAATGATTTCTCTCCTGATGACCGGCTGATAAAATACAGCAGCAATCCCCCTAGCACTTTACCCATTCCAGGACCGGTATTCTTTGCCTTCACTTTTACTTTTTGTTTTTTTGGCTTTGGAGGAGGCACCATGGCCGCGGCCCTTGCCAGCTGAAGGTATAAAGGATCGGTTGCCACCGGCGCCTTTTGCTTTGGTGGTGCGGCGGGCTGATTGTGAGGAACAACACCTTTATCCAGTTTCTCCTGTATACGCTCTTTCTTGGCCTCGTTTTGTTGCAGGCTTTGTTGTCCGCCTTCCACTTCTACAGTAGATACAACAACAGCATACTTATCCGGGTGGATCTGACCACCAAATTTTAATGCATACTCTTTTGTGAAAACAGCACCGAAATAAAGGATGATGGAAGAATAATAAATCCAGAGAATCAGGATAACAAGAGATCCCGCTGTGCCATAAGTTCCGCCAACATCGCTTTGAGCGATATAAAAAGATATCGCGAATTTGCCGATCACAAAAAGAACAGAAGTAAATATGGCGCCTGCGATCACATCTTTCCAGCGGATCTTGGCATCTGGCAAAACTTTAAAGATCACGGCGAAAAGACCAGTTACAATTGTTAGCGTCAGTACCAGGTTGATGATGTAAAATACCACCACGGTCACATCCGGAAATGAGTCTTTTAACCTGTTGCCTATTCCTTCCACAATGGCTGTGACAGATAAGGAAACCAAAAGCAGAAAGCCAAGACTGACTATGACACCAAAAGAAAGAAAACGGCTTTTAAGCAGGAACTTCATTCCAAGTTTGGGTTTAGGCTTTAATCCCCAAATGGTGTTGATCGAATCCTGAATTTCAGCAAATACCGTAGTAGCACCAATAATCAGCGTAATGATACCTATGATCATGGCAATGGTTCCCTTGTCGCCAATTGCCGCATTTTTGATAATGTCCTGCATTTGCAGGGCTGCCTGGGGACCAACAAAATTGTCCAGTTCCCTGTAGATGGTTCCTTCCACTGCTTCGCGTCCCAATACAATTCCGCAGATGGATATAATAACGATGAGCAAGGGACCCATTGAAAAAACGGTAAAATAAGCCAGTGAAGCGCTGAGCTTGGTGATCTTGTATTCACCAAATCCTTTAAATGATGCCTTCAATACAATCCAGATACTCTTAGCATTTACTTTCTTCTTCATATTTCCTGCTTTGCATGCAGACTATACAAAAAAGCAGCCAAGCGAAGTGAGACGGGAAACGGGAATCGTGAGGCAAGGGTGCGTGAGACGGGAGACGTGAGACGTGAGGCTAGGAACGTGTAACGGGAAACGCCAATTGTGAGACATACATCAATACACAGCATCACGGACTTAAGAAACCAGAAACAAGAAACCAGAAACAAGAAACCTAAATAACCTTCACATGGTCGCCGGAACTTTCATTCTCATCCTGCTTCTTTTTTTCCTGGGCTTTCAAGGACCCCTGGCCGTCCTCCACTTCGATCAGCTTTACCCAGACAGCATAATGGTTGGGTTTGATGAGACCGCCATAAACGGTAGCATAAGCCTTTGTGAACTCAGCCCCGAAATACAGAATAATGGAGGAATAATAGATCCAGGAAAGAATTACAACCAACGATCCTGCAGTCCCGTAGGTAGTGCCAATATTACTGGAGCCTATGTAAAAGGTGATGGCCAGTTTTCCAAGCATGAAAAGCACGGCCGTAACAACAGCCCCGGTGATCACATCTCTCCACCTGATCCTGGCATCTGGAAGCAGCTTGAATATGATGGCAAAAAGGAAGGTGATGATGGAAAAAGTAAGCACCAGGTTGATGATATAAACGATCATGACCGCCATTTCGGGAAACATGGTCAACAATTTATTGCTCAGCGCCTCAACCAGGGCCGTGAGTACCAGCGATACCAGCAACAGGAACCCAAGCCCGATAACAATGGAAAAAGAAAGCAATCGGTTCAGCAACATTTTCAGCCAGCCTTTTTTTGGTTTTGGTTTCAATCCCCAGATGGAATTAATGGAATCCTGTATTTCTGCGAACACGCCGGTAGCGCCAATAAACAATGTAATAAAGCCTATGGTTGCCGTGATATATCCCTGTCCGCTGGTAGAGGCATTGCGGATGATCTCCTGGATCTGGGCTGCTGCGGGAGCACCTACAAATCCACTGATCTGGCCATAGATACTTCCTTCAACAGCTTCCCGGCCATAAAAAATATCAGCAAAGAAAATGATCACGATGAGCATGGGCCCAATGGAAAAGGTGGTGAAGTAAGCCAATGCAGCACTGAGTTTCACCACTTTATCATCTATAAAGGCTTTAAAAGTAGTCTTCAGTAATTTCAATACTCCCTTCCAGGTCAGCTTTTTCTGCATGCAGGTATTTGAAGCAACAATACACAAAAATCAGACAGAAGATCGCGGAAACAGGATGAGAAAATATTAAAGCCTGTACATGATGATCTTTTGCTGACCCTGACGGCTGGTATAATTTCATTATGTCCACGATCCAAATTTCGATGCCCTCATTCATACCATACATGCAATTTGCCATGCAGATCAAAGTCCTGGGCTTTGAACTCTTAAGCTACTGCTTTGTTTAGCCTTATTTTTGCAACCAATAAACGGAAGTAAGCGTATAGGCAAATACGTTAACTTTATTTCACAATTAAAAACCCGTTAGTCATGGAAGGAAAGAAAGCTAAAATATTGTTATGCGAGGATGATCCGAACCTGGGAAGTGTACTAAAGAACTATTTGGAATTAAATGATTATGATGTTACCCTTGAGCGTGACGGCCGCCTTGGACTGGCAGCTTTTCAACGAGAGCAATTCGACCTTTGCCTGCTGGATGTAATGATGCCGAATATGGATGGGTTTACACTGGCTGAGGAGATCCGCGACATCAACCCAGACGTGCCTCTTTTCTTCCTGAGCGCCAAGACCATGAAAGAAGACATCATCCAGGGATACAAGCTGGGTGCTGATGACTATATAACCAAACCTTTTGATTCAGAAGTTTTACTTCATAAGATCAAGGCTATTCTGAAACGCAATGAAGAACTCAACCGCGAATCAGAGAATAAAGAATACGACCTGTCTACCTATCATTTCAACCCGAAATTGCGTGAGTTGTCTCATGATGGCAAGACCCAGACTTTGTCTCCAAAGGAAAACGAATTGCTGAAAATGCTTTGCGAGCACCTGAACGACCTGTTACCTCGCGAACAGGCCCTGAAAAGGATCTGGGGCTCCGATACTTACTTCAATGGAAGAAGTATGGATGTGTACATCGCCAAGCTGCGTAAGTACCTGAAGGACGATCCAAAGATCGAGATCGTGAACATCCATGGCAACGGCTTCAGGCTGGTGGTCCAGGGATGATCTTTAAAATAATAACCCGAAAAAAGGAATGGCCAGGCCATTCCTTTTTTTATTCACTTTGGACTTTATTGTTCGTAACCTGTACCGATCTTTTCCTGCGCCTGGCGAAAAGCATCCCTGAACATTTCAAATTTGTTATCGGTCTTTTTCCAGTTGATGTCTTTATACCTGAAAAAACTATCCAGCTTTTGAAAGGCCATCAGGTTCTCTGAAGGACTGTAAAATTGAGAGACCCATTGCTTTGGCTGGTCTTCTAATGGTACCAGGCTGAAACCGTTTGCATACATTTTAATAGGCCCGGGAAGGCTTCTTACATCGAGCGTGGTCTTTTCTATCCTGATGCCCCAGTCAAAATACTTTTCCCAGTAGCGAAAGTAATTTTTGATCCTGCGTGTGATCTGCAGGCTGCCTTCCTCTTCTTCAGCTTTGATACGCCATATGTTGTTCTGCGGTGCAAAAGGATTATCTGCCTGACTTTTAAAATCATTGTCAAAGCCCTGGAAAGTATAGACCGCTCCCCTGCTTCGGTGCAGCAATTGAACTATATCATCTTTAATAGCCCTGAGTTCAAGGTCCAGCACCTGCTTATCCTGGTTAACCAGCTTTACAATTCCTTCCTTGAAATACCATCGGCCTGATTCGTATGCGCCTATATCACAGGAATAGGTACCATCTTTCTGCAGGTCAATAAAACTATAAGGCTGCAGGTTGATGGAATACTCCATGCTGTTGAAACCGGAAGGAGGGCCGATCTCTTTTTCTGAAGGGAAATCACTGGAATCATAGAACCAGACCCTGGCCAGCTGTTCTTTTTTTGAAGTGCAGGAAAGCACCAGGAACAAACAGGTTACAAAGGGGAAAAACTTTTTCATAAACAGGCAGATGAAATGGTAGTGCCCGGAAAATACTCAGATTTTTTGGTACCGGAAAGTAGTTATACAATTGTTCCTTTCACTTGTTCCATAGTTTATCCAATCAGGAATATGCCCCTGCCTGCAGGTTGACATTTTACTCTTCGCTCTTAGCGTTAAATATTAAACAGTGTAGGTCCTCCGGTAGCAGGAGGTTTTTTGCCCAGGTGTTCGTAAGCTTTATACGTGGCTTCGCGCCCTCTTGGTGTGCGCTTGATAAATCCTTCCTGTATCAGGAATGGTTCATATACTTCCTCAAGCGTTCCCTGCTCCTCGCCTACTGCTGTTGCAATGGTTGAAATGCCAACCGGGCCGCCTTTGAATTTTTCAATAATGGCGGATAAGATCCTGTTGTCCATATCATCTAATCCATGTTCATCCACGTTGAGTGCTTTCAATCCATGCTGGGTGATGCCAAGATCAATGGAGCCATCGTTAAGCACCTGAGCAAAATCGCGTACCCTGCGCAGCAAGCCATTGGCGATACGGGGTGTACCACGGCTGCGGCGTGCGATCTCTCCCGCGGCATCAGTCGATATCTGCGCGTTCAGTATTTCCGCCGACCTTAGGATGATCCTTTTTAAAGTATTGGTATCGTAATATTCAAGCCTTGATTTAATGGCAAAGCGGGAAAGCAGCGGTGCGGTCAACAAGCCACTACGGGTGGTAGCGCCAATCAATGTAAAAGGACTCAGGTTCAGCTGTATGCTTCTTGCATTAGGGCCGCTGTCGATCATGATATCAATGCGGTAATCTTCCATCGCAGAATAGAGGTATTCCTCTACTACAGTGCTCAGCCTATGGATCTCGTCTATGAATAAAACATCCTTGGGTTCAAGGCTTGTCAGCAATCCTGCAAGATCCCCGGGTTTTTCAATGACCGGTCCCGAAGTTTCTTTGATGTTCACGCCCAGTTCATTGGCAACGATCCTTGATAAAGTTGTCTTTCCCAATCCGGGGGGTCCATGGAACAGCACATGGTCCAGGGCCTCGTCACGGATCTTGGCTGCTTTGATGAAGATGCGCAGGTTCTCAATGATCTGAGGTTGACCCGAAAATTCTTCTATCGCCCTGGGACGAATGTTATTCTCGTATTCCTTATCCGCAGGGGACAGGTGATCACCATCAATATTCAAATTCGGATTTGCCATGATTCATTTGGAGCGGTGACCTTCAGCGGGCAATCCCGCGACTGGTTATTGTTGCTCCCGTATTTGTAAAACTAAGTCTTTTAGCAAGGTCTTCCGCACAAGAAATGCTTAAATCATGATTACATTTGAAACAAAAGGATTCTAATGAACATAGGTGTATTGGGTACAGGAAGCGTAGGTGAGACAATTGCTTCCGCTCTCATTTCGAAAGGCCATTCGGTGATGATGGGCAGCAGGTCGTCAACTGGAGAAAAAGCAGCAAAGTGGGTGAAAGGCCATAAGAAGGGAGCCAGCCAGGGAAGCTTCAATGAAGCTGCCGCTTTTGGAGAGATCGTTTTCATTTGCCTCAATGGAGAATTCGCCATCAGTGCCATCAGGACCATTGACGATGGCATGGTTGACCGTAAGATCGTTGTTGATGTGACCAACCCGCTTGATTTCAGCAGCGGCATGCCGCCTACCATCCTTGAAGGATTAGGCAATTCCAACTCTCTTGGCGAGGAGATCCAGAAAGAACTGCCTCATGCTTTTGTTGTCAAGGCTTTGAATACGGTAAATTATAAATTAATGGTGGATGCCAGGAAGGTCAACAAAGGCGATCATCACCTTTTTCTTTGCGGCAACGACCTGCAGGCGAAAAACCAACTGAAACATTTTTTGGTAGACCAGTTCCACTGGAAACCCGATCATCTCATCGACCTGGGCGACATTACAAAATCTAGGGCCATTGAAGCCATCCTGCCTTTCTGGGTCACCGTATGGCAGGCGCTTGGTACACCGCTGTTCAACTTCAAGATCGTACAGTGAGCGTCGTGAGGCGGGAAACGTCAGACGTGAGGCTAGGAACGTGAGACGGGAAGCGTCAGACATGAGGCAAGGGGAACCGTAAGACGGGAATTGTCAGATGCGAAGCGTAGTTTCTCTCCAACAGCAATAACTGTTGTTTCGTGGTTTTTTGACCAGAAAAAAACAGGTTCTGCGTGAAAAAAAGCGGGAAGGTCTTAAAGACCTTCGAGGTCTTTCAACACCTCGAAGGTTTGAGTTAAAAACTGCGTTCATGAAAAAAACATGGTACCACTGGATCTTTTTCCTCCTCAATGTTCTTCTTATCGGGGCCATGGCACTTTACGCCTTCAATGATCCGGGACCTGAAGAAAAACTGGGCCTGCTGATTTTTTTATTATGGATTTATGGAATTATTTTCCTGGTTCAGCTGCTGGCAGGACTCTACATGCTCTCTTATGATCGAACGATTGAACTGGGAAGAGGCCTGTTGAAAGGATTGGGATTTATATTGCTGGCAGGTGCTGTGTTTGCGGTGTACCTCATGTTCCCATGAGTTTGCTGCAATTGGAAATCTTCAGCTCACCTCTTTCATCATTCCCAAAAAAATATCGGGGTCGGGACAATTATCCAGGTAAAAATCTTTTTCCGAATACCTGCATACTCCCAGGTAGTCACCACGTTTCTTTTGCATGTCAAGGATCACCTGGAAATGCAGGTGCGGAGGCCACTGGCCATTTTCTTCAGGTTTACCAAAAGCGGCGATCACCTTTCCTTTTTTCACCGGGTCGCCTTCTTCAATATTGGAGATCGAATCAAGGTTCAAATGTCCGTACAGCGTATGAAACACCATTCCATTGACCTGGTGCTCCAGGATGATGGTGGCCCCGAAATCACCAAAAGCATTATTGAAAGCAAAGCTGTGGACCGTTCCATCCAGAGGGCTGCTGACAGGGACAAGCGCTGGTCCCCAGATATCAATACCAAGGTGCAGCCGCCTTGGCTCCAGTCCCTGCGGATCATCAAATACCCTGCTCCTGCTGTAAATGGTCCTGTATTCTCCGTAACCACCTACCGCATACCTGGCACCTGCCGCCCTCAGTTTTCCGGTGACATAAGAAGAGAAGAGACCGGTATTGCAAAGGATCTCCCCGGTCAGGTCTTTATTTTCATCTGTAAAGTCCAACTGGATTAATTTGTCGCCCTTTTGAAAGGGAACAACGGGCGCAAAAGACCCCCCATACTTTGATAACCATTCCTCAAAAATCTTTGCATTCATTTTTGTACTATCTATAACTTTAAAGCACGCTTCAAAACTAAATATAAAAAATATGACCAGAAGATTGCTGCTATTTGCTGCCCTCCTCTTTGGACTGGGTAGTTACGCACAGAACAATCCTTTATGGATGCGCTATCCAGCCATTTCACCTGATGGCAAAACAATCGTTTTTTCTTACAAAGGCGATCTTTATAAAGTGGCTGCTGCAGGTGGAGAGGCTTATCCTTTAACGCTTCATGAAGCCCATGACTACATGCCTGTTTGGAGCCGCGACGGCAAATGGCTGGCATTTGCATCAGACCGCTATGGGAATTTTGATGTTTACGTTATGCCTGCCGCAGGTGGCGAATCAAGGCGACTGACCTTTCACTCTGCCAATGATTTTCCTTACGATTTTACTCCCGATGGAAAAACAGTGATGTTTGGCACTAACAGGAACGACATCTATACTTCTGCAAGATTCCCTCAACGCGGCCTGTTCCAGAAATTGTATAAAGTTCCGGTGGAAGGCGGACGTTCAGTAATGTTCCTTTCAGCAGGTTCTGAATTTGCACGATTCAATGCAAAAGGAGATAAAGTGGTTTTCCAGGATCGCAAAGGTTATGAGGATGCCTGGCGTAAAAGACATACTTCATCTGTAACACGGGATATCTGGATCTATGACACAAAAAAAGATGAATACGTACAGGTGTCATCCTTTGAAGGTGAGGACCGTGAGCCGGTCTGGGGATCAGATGACAATACTTTTTATTTTCTCAGTGAAAAAGACGGATCACAGAATATTTACAAAGCCACTTTAGGCGGCGCCAGTACAATTACCCAGATCACTAAAATGAAGGACCACCCAATTCGTCATTTATCCAGGTCCAATGACGGCACATTGACATTCAGTTATGATGGAGAGATCTATACATTGAGAGAAGGGGGCAGCCCTCAAAAAGTAAAGATCACAGTTGGCACAGATTCGCGTACCAATGCCGAAAAAATCCTGCCAATCAATACCGGCATCACACAATCCGCTCTTTCTCCCAATGGAAAGGAGATCGCTTTTGTTGTAAGGGGTGAAGTGTTTGTAACATCAGTAGAAGGCGGCCTGACCAAGCGCATTACCAATACGCCACAGCAGGAACGCAATGTCCGCTTCAGTCCTGATGGCCGCTCCATTTATTATTCAACTGAAAGAGGCGACAGCTGGGACATCTACCGTGCATACATTGAACGTAAGGAAGAACCCTATTTCTACGCTTCCACCGTTGTAAAGGAAGAACCCCTCGTGGCAACGGAAGCGGATGAATTTCAGCCGGAGCTGTCTCCGGATGGAAAAGAAGTGGCTTACCTGGAAGAAAGGAATGTTGTAAAAGTGATGAACATCGCTTCCAAAAAATCAAGGACCATTGTACCTAAAGGCGTCAACTTTTCTTATGCTGATGGCGACCAGTATTTTACCTGGTCACCTGATGGAAAATACATTGCTTTCAATTCAGCGGAAGGCCGCTGGGGAACTTCAGAAGTAGCTCTTATGAAAGCAGATGGAAGTGGTGAAAAAATGAACGTGACCAAAAGCGGTTTCTTCGACGGACAACCCAAGTGGGCTTTTGGCGGTAAAGCATTATTGTGGTCAACTGACCGCGATGGTAAAAAACCGCTGGCTTTCCAGGGTGCCCGCGAGGTGGATGTTTACGCAATGTTCTTCGACCAGGAAGCATTTGATAAATTCCGCCTGACAAAAGATGAATTCTCCCTGGAGAAAGAACGAGAGGAAAAAGAAAAAGAAGAAGCAAAGAAAGATACTACCAACAAGATCGCGCCTCCCAAAAAAGGATGGGAACCACTGTTTGAAGGACTGGATAACCGCAAGCTGCGCCTCACCATCAATTCAGGAAATATTTCTGATTATATGCTGAGCAGCGATGGTGAAAAGCTGTACTTCATGGCACGCATGGAAAAGGGTTACGACCTGTGGATGACCAATCCAAGAACAAAGGAAACAAAGCTGATCGCGAAGCTTGATGGCGGTCCGGCCGGAATGGATGTTTCAAAAGATGGCAAATCCCTTTTCGTAGTAAGTGATGGCAAGATCATGAAAGTAGATGCGGACAACAGCAGGGTAACACCGGTTACGGTCAATGGTGAAATGGTTTTAAAAGCAGACCAGGAAAGAGCTTACATTTTTGATCATGCATGGCGCCAGGTTGCCAAGAAATTCTATGATCCAAAGATCCATGGCCTGAACTGGAAAATGTATCGCGATACGTACGCCAAATTCCTTCCGCATATCAATAACAATTACGATTTCCAGGAATTACTGAGCGAACTGCTTGGTGAACTCAATGCATCACACACGGGAGGAAGGTATTCGCCACAGGTGCAGAATGTTGATGCTACGGCATCCCTGGGTCTTTTGTACGATGAAACTTATGATGGCAATGGTGTAAAGATCATGGAAGTACTGGAAGGCGGACCGGTGATCAATGCACGCACAAAGATCAGGAAGGGTGCTATCCTTGAAAAGATCGATGGTGAACCCATCAACAATAACATGGACTGGTCACGCCTGCTTAACCGCAAGAACGGAAAGAACGTGTTGCTCAGTCTTTACGATCCGGAAACAAAGCAGCGCTGGGATGAAACCACCAAACCGATCACGCAGGGTGAAGAACAGGCATTGCTCTATACCCGCTGGGTGAACATGAACAGGAAGAAAGTGGAAGAACTTTCCGGGGGAAAAGTAGGTTATGTGCACATACAGGGAATGAACGATGGCAGTTACCGCACGGTGTATGAAGATGTACTGGGTAAGGCAGCGGATAAGGAAGCCCTGATCGTTGATACAAGGTTCAATGGCGGCGGATGGCTGCATGATGATCTTGTTACCTTCCTCAGCGGCCGCAAGTACCTTGATTTCTCACCCCAGGGTGTGAAGCCAACTTCAGGTGAGCCGCGCAATAAATGGGTTGGACCATCATCTGTTATCATGAGCGAAAGCAATTATTCCGATGCTTATCTTTTCCCTTATGCTTATACAAGTCTTGGAATCGGAAAGACCATTGGAATGCCGGTGCCCGGTACCGGAACCGCTGTATGGTGGGAAACACAAATTGACCCTACACTTGTATTTGGTATCCCAATGGTAGCGACCATCGGAAGAGAAAAAAGACCAACGGAAAACCTGCAACTCGAACCCGACATTAAAGTTCCGAACGATTACAAATCTGTTCTGGCAGGAAAAGATCCCCAACTTGAACGGGCAGTGAAAGAGATGCTTGAAGAGATCAAAAAAGCCAAAAAAGATTTCTGATAAAAATATCCTGGTAAATAAGAACCTCCTGTAAAGCAGGAGGTTTTTTTATTGTTACCCAGAAATTTTAATTATTTGATTGACTTGAATTCAAAAGAGATCAATTCCCTGCTTTTCGCAACCTGATCATCGCACTGCTGTTCTCGGTACTTGCAAGTCTTGCTTCATAACGTTTATCTCCAACAATGGCCACCATGTAAGAAGTATTTGGCGGAATAGACCCGAGGTTTTCAGCAACCATGATCAGTTCATTGGAATCTTTCAGATCTGAAACCGACAGCCTGATGGTATAAGCCCGGTCTGTAAGTCTGATATGCTTGAACAATAGTTGGTCATTCAGGAAAAGTGAAATTGAGTCACCATCTATTTCAGCGTTATCATAAAACCTTAGTTCAACGGAATCACCGGCCAATGGAATTTCCGCAGTGAATTCCTTCTTTCTTAAAGTGAACTTTTCTTCAATCGTTAAGGGTCTTGCGGCAACAGGTGGGGAAGGAACAGGGAACGGTTCTGCTTTGGGCTCAGGTTTACGCATTGGTGGAATAGAAACCATCCCTGGCCTTTTTGGTCTTTCAACCGGCGGAGCTTCCACGCGTGGATTGTTTTCAGGGTTGAAAGCAACCAGGGATACGGAATCAATGATATCGGGGTCGTTGGTGCCTGTTGTAAAATGATCGATCACATAATCCCATTCGTCATGGAAACCGGTTTCCGGCACTTTGGTCAGGCTGACATCTCCTTCAGGATCGCCATTTTTATCCTTAGGGCCTGCACGCCCATCAAGGTACATTTCTCCGCCACCGGGACAATTGAAATCGGCAACCGATAGCAATGGAACTTTTCCGGGGATACCTGTAAGCCTGCTGCCTTTCTCTTCAATCAACCTGTCGTCCCACCATACCACGCTGTTATCATTGGCGTCGAAATAACCCCTGATACTGTAACGGCGATAGCTTGCAGGTGATTCGTAATAATAAGAGGTGCCTGTAAGGCTGTCGCCATTCTGTATGATCTTCACCTCTACTTTCTTTTTGTCAATACGGCCCTTCCACACACCTGTTACCTGTTGGGCTGAAAGCGTTGTGCAGGCCAGTGCCAGGAAGGCAACAAAGAAGCATCTCCTGTTCAGAAAGTACGGGTTCAACATGGCATTAAAACGGCCGGATGATGATATTATTTCATCTCCCGGCCATATGAAGAATTTAATAAAGATTTAGACCCAAAAGCTTGCATTTCTGGTTACTTAAGTTTGGGTTTCCTCATTTGTTTGTTTGGCGTAAAGGGAGTAACCGCAAAGAGCGCAAAAAACGCAAAGCAGCGCAAAGGAAATACAGTTGCGTCTCTTTGCGTCTCTTTGCGTTACTCTGCGTCCTTTGCGTTTAATCTTTCTAAGCAATTATGATCAATATGGAATGACCGTGTTTTAAGAACCATAAACAAAAAACAATAAACCATAAACCATCAACGGTCCCTGCCTCACGCTTCACGTCTCACGTCCTCACACCACTACATTCACCATCTTTCCTTTTACGAAAATGATCTTTTTGGGCGCCTTTCCTTCCATCCACTTCATTACAACCTCATTGCCCAGCACAATTGCTTCCACCTGCTTTTGTTCTGCGGCCAGTTCTATGTTAATGGTCGTACGCAGTTTTCCATTAATGGAGACCGGGTATTCCTTCGTTGTTTCTGTAACAAAGCGGGCCTCAAATTTTGGAAAGGATGCATCAAGGATACTTCCTTTGTTACCCAGTACCTGCCATAGCTCCTCGCAAATGTGCGGAGCATAAGGCGTCAGCATAATGATCAAAGCTTCCAGCACTTCGCGTTTGTGGCACTTAAGATCATTCAATTCATTTACACAAACCATGAAGGCGCTGACACAGGTATTAAATGAAAAGCGTTCGGTATCCTCTTCTATTTTTTTAATGGTCTTGTGAAGGGTCTTCAGTTCTTCAGGTGTTGCTTTTTCGTTTGTAACGATCAGCCCTTTTTCCTCTGTCGCAAAAAGACGCCATAATTTTTTCAGGAAACGGTGCACACCTTCTATGCCCTGGATATCCCAGGGCTTGTCCTGGTCGATAGGGCCAAGGAACATCTCATACATCCTGAAGGTATCGGCACCATACCGTTCTACTACATCATCAGGGTTGACAACATTGAAGTAACGCTTGCTCATTTTCTCCAGCCTGGAGCCACAGATATACTTTCCATCTTCCAGGATAAATTCAGCGTTGGCAAAATCAGGACGCCATTTTTTAAATGCTTCCGTATCCAGCTCAAATCCGTCGACCATTGTGACATCCGCATGCAATTCATCTGTTTCATATTGGTCTTTCAATCCAGCTGAAACAAACTGTTGTGTGCCACGTACCCGGTAAATGATCCTTGAATCACCGCCTATCTTTCCCTGATTCAGCAACCGCCTGTAAGGTTCATCAAAACTGATCAGGCCAAGATCAAAAAGCGCCTTGGTCCACATGCGGCTGTAAAGAAGGTGTCCAACTGCATGCTCCGTACCGCCTACATAAAGGTCTACCTGGTTCCAGTAAGCACTGATGGAAGGATCACAGAATTGCTGGTCATTATGAGGATCCATATACCGCAGAAAATACCAGCTGCTGCCTGCATATCCTGGCATAGTGTTGGTCTCCAGATTGCGTGCCGTCCATTCAGCAACGTTAGCAAGCGGCCCCTCGCCTTCCGGTCCCGGCTGATAACTTTCAACAAACGGTAATTCCAGTGGAAGTTCCTTTTCATCCATGGGATAGGCAATGCCGTCTTTCCACTGAATAGGAAATGGCTCGCCCCAGTAGCGTTGCCTGCTGAACGCGGCATCACGCATTTTGTAATTCACCTTTCTTTTCCCTATGCCCATTTCTTCCAGTTTACCAATCACGACTTCAAGGGCATTGCGCATGACCATGCCATCCAGAAAATCTGAATTGGAAAGTTTGGCATCTTTGGTAGGATTGGCTTCTTCACCATTATAAGCATCACCAATGATGTTGGTAATGGGCAGGTTAAAATAGCGCGCAAACTTGTGATCACGTTCATCACCGCTAGGCACACCCATGATGGCGCCGGTACCATAACCTGCCAGCACGTATTCAGAGATCCAGACCGGGATCCGCTTTCCATTGAACGGATTAAGTGCATAAGCACCCGTAAAGGCGCCTGAGATCTTTTTTTCGGCCATGCGTTCCCGTTCGCTGCGGCTTTTTACAAAACGTATATAGTTTTCTACTTCTGTTCTTTGTTCTTTTGAAGTAATGATTTCCACCAGCTCATGTTCGGGCGCCACAACCATGAAATCCACACCAAAGATGGTATCAGGTCTTGTGGTATACACCCGCAGTTTCCTGCCTGGCGCTACATGGTCTGCTATTTCAAAATCAATTTCCGCCCCTGAACTTTTCCCGATCCAGTTGCTTTGCATTTCCTTCATTGCTTCGCTGAACTCCACACGGGTAAGCCCTTCCAGTAAGCGGTCTGCATATTCCGTGATCCGCAGGTACCACTGGCGCAGTTTCTTTTTGACTACAGGATAGCCACCGCGCTCACTGACTCCATTCACCACTTCATCATTGGCCAGCACTGTTCCCAATGCCTCGCACCAGTTCACCTCACCGTAACCGCAATAGGCAACACGGTATTCCATTAAAATGATCTCCCTGGTCTTTTCATCAAATATTTTCCATTGGTCCGCGGTAAAGCTGTTGCCGCCTAAGCCCGGAACCCTGAACTGTGCATCGGGGATGGGATGTCCTGAATTACCCTCACGTTCAAATATTTTTACAAGACCCTCGATGGATTCGGTTTTATTGCTCTTGCGGTTATACCAGCTTTTAAATAATTGCAGGAAGATCCATTGGGTCCATTTATAATATTTTGGATCCGATGTCCGCACCTCGCGGCTCCAGTCATAACTGAAACCAATATTATCCAGCTGCCTGCGAAAATTATTGATGTTCTGCTCCGTACTCACAGCAGGATGGACGCCATGTTCCATCGCATACTGTTCCGCAGGAAGGCCAAAGGCGTCATAACCCATAGGATGCAGCACATTAAAGCCTTTCAACCGCTTGAAGCGTGCATACACATCAGAAGCAATGTAACCCAAAGGATGTCCTACATGCAGCCCGGCCCCGCTTGGATAAGGGAACATATCCAGCACATAATACTTTGGTTTGGTGGAGTTGTTAGGCACCAGGTAGGCTTTACCAACGATCCATTGCTCCTGCCATTTTCTTTCAATATCCCTGAACTTATACTCCATTACTATTCTGAATTCAATTTTATGAACGATAGATCCAATCTGGATGTTCTGCCACAATTGACCTTTCCAACTATTTCCAGCGTTATTTTAGCTTATGATCATAATGTGACCAGCCTTTGCAAATTGTTTAAAGGCAAGGTATCATCTGGCAAATTAAAACCCGGGAAGCTGCCGGCAAAGTGGTCAAAACACACAAATGGCCTTTTATCCAATCACCTCTCCCTGCAATAATCACAGCTGGCAATCGTTAGAGAAAGGCAAAAATAATCCATTCGACCGTTTAATTGTTTGTAAAAGCGTCAGGCCCGGGGTTCATGAATGTTGCAAACAACTATTTTTGTTCAGAACCGGATACCTTTTGATATTCCATACCCTTTTGGCTTGGAAGACAAGGAACCTTTAAAATCCTGATAGCATGGCACAATTTGGCAAAGGAGCCGCAAGGCGTGGAAAACCATCGTATTTCATGTCCATTCTTGGAGTGACCCTCGTCCTGTTCCTTCTTGGAATGGTGGGCTGGCTGGTGATCAATGCAAATAAGATCAGCGACCACTTCCGCGAGAACGTTGAAGTACAGGTAAATCTCCGGGGTGATATTTCCAGTAAAGACAGCATTGCCCTGTTGCAATACATCGCGTCCAAGCCTTATGTGAAAGATTACCGTTATATCAATAAGGATATGGCAAAGGAAACCTTCATCAAAGGCGGAAACCGCGAGTTTGATGATATCCTGGCATATAACCCCCTCCCCAACAGTATCAATTTCCACCTGAAAAGGGAATACGTACAGATCGATACCCTGGAGCAGATCAATAAGACCATCCTGCAGGAACAGCAATTGCTGGTTTCCGATATTGATTATCCAAGGGATGTGGTGACCAATTTGAACAAGAACCTTCAGAATGTGAGCCTGATCCTGCTGGCAGTTGCTATTATCCTGGCCATTGTTGTGATCATCCTTATCGATAATACCATCCGCCTGGCTATGTTCAGCAACCGCTTCCTGATCAAAACAATGCAAATGGTAGGCGCAACACGCTGGTTCATTGCAAAGCCCCTGAATGCAAGGGCCATCATTAATGGCGCCATCAGCGGAGTAATTGCGGCAAGCCTTGTTTATATTCTGATGATCGTAGCTGAAAGAATGATCCCCGACCTGCGTTCCATAAGGGATAATTCTACCCTTGCCATTCTTTTTATCGGGCTGATCATCATTGGTATCTGCATCACGGTATTCAGCACCCACCGCAGCGTGGTAAAGTACCTCCGCATGAAGCTGGATGAACTTTATTAAGCGCAACGATAGGCCGGCAGGCGCCGGATAACGAAACCAAATAACCATAAACTTTCTTTATTTTGCCCTTTTTAAGTGAGAACATGAAGCAACAACCCAAAAAGACAATTACCGTAACTCCAAGGGCAACTGAAACTACCAGGACCACCGTTGCCTCAAAAGACACCGCAGCAAGGAATACAGGGCACATTTTTGACAAGTCCAACATTCAGTGGATGGTCATTGGCGGAGTGGTAATGATCATTGGGTTTTTGCTGATGGCCGGCGGCAAGAGCCCCGACCCCAATGTTTTTAACAAGGATGCGGTTTACAGTCCAAGACGCATCACTGTCGCTCCCATCCTGATCCTGATCGGGTTCATTATCGAGATCTACGCTATTTTCCGCACGCCAAAAAAATAAGGCATTAATTATTAAGATGAGCATAATCGAAGCCATCATTATTGCCATAGTGGAAGGCCTTACGGAATTTCTGCCTATATCATCCACGGGCCATATGATCATCACCAGTTCACTGCTGGAGATTGGTGAGAACGACTTTACCAAAGTGTTTGAAGTGTCCATCCAGCTTGGCGCCATCATGGCCGTTGTGGTCCTTTACTGGAGGAAGTTCTTCCAGTTCAACCGTCCTGAATTTTACCTGAAGCTGATCGTAGGGGTGATCCCTGCCCTGGCGCTTGGATTTTTATTTGGCGATGCCATTGATGCCATGCTGGAAAGTCCAACCGTTGTGGCGATCAGTCTCCTGCTGGGCGGAATTGTTTTGCTTTTCGTAGACAAATGGTTCAACCAGCCCCTTAGAGGAAAACAGGATCCATTTGCCGCAGAGACCACCCGTGCTGAACTCATCGAAGCTGATGAAAGACTGACTTATCCGAAAGCACTCGCCATAGGCATGTGGCAGGTTCTTGCCATGATACCGGGCGTCAGCCGCAGTGCCGCATCCATCATTGGCGGCATGCAGCAGCGACTGACCAGGAACTTCGCTGCGGAATTTTCTTTTTTCCTTGCCGTTCCCACCATGTTCGCTGCTTCAGCCTATTCTCTTTTTGTCAAAAAATGGAACGGTAACGGCATTGAACGAAAAGGCTATGAATTGATCCTGGAATCTACCGGTAATACCTATGCGTTCATTGTAGGCAACATCGTTGCCTTTATTGTGGCCCTTCTGGCCATCCGCTTTTTTATCCGTTACCTGCAGGTCTATGGCTTCCGTGTATTTGGGATTTACAGGATCATTGCCGGAATTATTTTGCTTGCGCTGATTTTTGCCGGGGAGATGAGGGCGTGAGGGATCGTGGACGTGAGACGTGAAGCGTGAGGCCAGGGCGCGTGAGGCGGTGAGACGAGGAGATTTTGTTTTTGGTTTTGTTTATCGTTTTTCGTTCTATAGGTGCAATCATATTTTATAGATGACAATTGCGTAAAAGGCAATAACCGCAAAGAGCGCGAAGAAGGCAAAAATGAAGCGCAAAGAAGGAATACTGATTTTCTTTGCGCTGCCATGCGTCCCGGCTTAGCCGGGATTGTGCTCGTATTTAATCTAGGCCATAGTAAAATAATGTTGCTCAGAAGCCAGTAAGAACAATAAACTAAAAACCACAAACCATAAACACGTAACGTCTCACGTTCCTGGCCTCACATCTCACGTCTCCCGTCTCACGTTAATGTCTCACGTTTCACGAATGTGCTTACATTTACAGAACCACTAACGCCAATGCAAACTGCTCCAAAGAAAACGATCAATGCCTGGGCCATGTACGACTGGGCCAACAGCGCTTACAATCTAGTCATCACATCCACTATTTTCCCTGCTTATTATGAAGCTGTTACAGGAGATGACAATGAAAAAACGGTGGACCAGGTCAGCTTCCTGGGACGTGAATTTGTAAATACCTCCCTTTACAATTATGCGCTTGCATTTGCTTTCCTTGTGGTAGCATTTTTATCTCCCCTGCTTTCTTCCATTGCCGATACCAAAGGCAATAAGAAAAGTTTTATGGGATTCTTCTTTACCATGGGCAGCATTGCCTGTGTACTGCTGTACTTTTTTAAAGGAGATCTTTTGGGCCTTGGCATCGCCTGTATGGTGATCGCCTGCATCGGGTACTGGTCAAGCCTCGTGTTTTATAATTCTTTCCTGCCCGAGATTGCAGCACCTGAAGACCGCGACAGGATCAGCGCCAAAGGCTTCTCCTATGGATATGTGGGCAGCGTGCTTTTGCAGATCGTCTGCTTTTTATTTGTGCTGAAGCCCGAATGGTTCGATATTACAGATACCAGTTTTGCACCAAGGCTTTCCTTTCTCCTGGTCGGCATCTGGTGGTTTGTTTTTGCCCTGTTCTCTTTGCGAAGGCTGCCTTCATCATCACCGGCAGTTGCCAATCCTGACAGGGACGTTCTTGCAAAAGGTTACCAGGAACTAAGTAAGGTTTGGAGCCAACTGAAACAGATTCCCGTGCTGAAACGTTTTCTTGTTTCTTTTTTCTTTTACAACATGGGTGTGCAGACCGTCATGCTGATTGCCACACTTTATGGAAAAGGTGAATTGCAGATCCCTACCGAAAACCTCATTATCGCAATCCTGATCATTCAGCTGATCGCGATACCGGGCGCATTGCTTAACTCCAGATTATCGGCCATGCTGGGGAATATTAAAACCCTCATGATCTGTGTCGGATTGTGGGTGGTACTTTGCGTCATCGGGTACTTTCTCCCTGTGAACGGTATTTATGAATTTTATGGATTGGCCGCTGTTGTGGGATTTGTAATGGGTGGAACACAATCCTTAAGCCGAAGCACCTATGCCAAGCTGATGCCGGTAACAAAAGACACCACTTCGTTTTTCAGCTTCTATGATGTTACGGAAAAGATCGCGATCGTTATAGGCATGTTCAGCTTTGGTTTTATCAATGAACTGACAGGCACTCAAAGAAATTCTGTTCTGGCGCTGGTCGTTTTCTTTGTACTTGGATTTCTTGGCCTCCTCTATACAAGGACTGTCCAGAAAAGATCACCTGTAACCACATAGACCATTCTTTTAATGACAGTACAATTCCTCCTTACTTTGCATTCCTAAAAAGGAATCCATGCAATTATATTCCGTGAATACAGGCCTGTTCAAACTGGATGGCGGCGCTATGTTTGGTGTTGTGCCCAAATCGCTCTGGAACAAGCTCAATCCTGCAGATGAGAACAATCTTTGCACCTGGGCCATGCGTTGCCTTCTGGTGCAGGATGGTGATCGCCTGATCCTTATTGACAATGGAATTGGAAACAAGCAGGAGGCAAAGTTCCTGGGGCATTATTACCTGCACGGCACTGATACTTTGGATGGATCACTTGCGGCGCATGGTTTTCACCGCGACGATATAACTGATGTTTTCCTGACGCACCTGCATTTTGATCATTGCGGTGGATCCATTATCAAAGAAGGAGACAGCCTGGTGCCTGCTTTTAAAAACGCAACCTACTGGAGTAACCATGATCACTGGCAATGGGCTGTAGCTCCTAATGACCGTGAGAGAGCATCTTTCCTGAAAGAAAACATTTTACCTATCCAGGAAAGCGGGCAACTGAAGTTCCTTCCATCTCCAAAGCCTTCCCACGATCAATTGGCCTCAGCACATTTTACTGAAAATTTTTCCGTCAGGTTTGTTCACGGACATACCAGTGCCATGATGCTGCCCCAGTTGCGCTATAAAGGAAAGACCATTGTTTACATGGCCGATCTGTTGCCGTCAGCCGGTCACATTCCCATGCCTTACATAATGGCCTATGACATGTTTCCATTGACAACACTGAACGAGAAAAAAATATTTTTGAAAGAAGCTGCTGACAATGACTATATCCTGTTCTTTGAACACGACGCCCAAATGGAATGCTGCACCTTGGTGAATACAGAGAAAGGGGTGAGAGTGGGGAAGAGTTTGAGGTTGGAGGAAATATAGGGGGTTTATGGTTTATGGTCTCTGGTTTATGGTTTTTTTAGATACAGTTATTCCTTGTTATTTCGGATGGCATAGTTAAACGCAAAGGGCGCAAATGCGCCAGGGAAGCGCAAAGCAATACAATCCTTAAACTTTGCGACTCTTTGCGCTTCTCTGCGCTCTTTGCCGTTCATGCCTTTTACGAATGCTGACTTATAATGAAGACTGGCTGAAGAACCCACCTTCTCCGCCGCGGCGGATTCGGCGGGCTGGCAAGAAACAAGAAACCAGAAACAACCACAAACCAAAAACCATAAACCCATCAGCCGCCCTTAAACTTCTTCAACCCCTTCAGCGGGTGCCTTAAGTTCTTATAGTTCATCATGTCCACTTTGATGGTACCTACCACGATGGGACTTTCGATCCGCACCGGGATTTTGTTGGCGTCATCTGAAACCCATACAGTCATTTTTTCTCCGCCTTCGAATATGGTGCCTTTTACCAGCAAAGGCTTGAATTTAATGGCCCTGAATTTCCCGTAGCGGGTCTTGATATCTTCTTTTCCAAGGTAACGGATATACATGTTGTACACTTCATTATCGAGGAACATGGTGAAGGGAATGCGGTCGTTGACCTTGTATTTGCTGAAGTCTATATTCCTTGCATAATAAATTGAGCTCAGCACGTCCTGGACGCAATCCGGAACTTTAAAGACACCCGTTGTTGTAACAGCTGTATTGGCCTTGCGGTTGAAGCTGATGTTCTCGTATTTTTTATAGCCACCTTCATCTACGTTCCTGATGAATTTCAGCGGTTGCATTGTGGTGGTATCGATAAAGGTCTCGTATTTGTCACGCACCCGGAAGATCCAGTCGTAAGAGGAATTGGTCTTGCCTTCTCCCGTAATATGGAATACAGGCCTGCCATTGAGTTTTTCCACACTGTTAGAGAAAGATGCAGTACCTGCATTAACGTAAACTCCTGCAAGGTTGTAAAAAACATGAAACACGATCTGCTCGGCAGATTGGGTAGTTTTATTGCTGATGTTGCAAAACTCGTCTGTCACAGGCTCCTGAACCTTTGGTGTAAATGCAAAGATGCCCAGTAACAAGATCACACTAAACCTGATTCTTTTCATTTTTCCTTTTAAAAACCTTTATGTTCAGGATGAGCAAACTACCAATAATCGCCGGCAAAATCAAGTTAATAAACCAAACCGTGATGGTGGTCAGCGCTACGCCCAGCAGGTTTCCCGTATAAATTCCCATAAGGCTGATACTGATCTCACCCCTGAGCCCTAATTCAACCAAAGCGATCGATGGGATGACAGCCATAGCAAGGAAAACGATGCTCATAACGGCTGCAATTGTTGCCGGGTCAATATTAACACCAAAGAGATAAAACAATAATATGTACTGGGAAACAAAAACCAGGTACCTGACAAAGGAAAGAAGCAGGATCCTTGTTAAAAGTTGCATGTTAAAATAAGCCAATGCCTCTACCAGGTAATCATACCTACGGCTCCTGATCCATTGCTGGAAAAGCCCCTTACCTCCTGCAATTTTAAAGTATAGCAGGGCCAGTACCAGCGCTGCCAGTCCAAGGCCATATACCGTAAACTGGTATGCGATCACCCATTGTTCATGCACCTGGAGCAGGTCCTTCCGGAGTACCACTAATCCGATCAAACCCATGACTACCGTAACCAGCAGCTGGGCGCAGCTTCCGATAAGTGTAACCGAGATCGTTCTTAGCCTGTTGCCTTCCGGCAGGTACATCATCCGGCCCAGGTACTCTCCTACCCGGTTAGGCATTGTTACCGAAAAAGAAACACCCGATAGCACTGCCTTATAAGCCTGTGCAAAGCGGATGGGAACGACAGGGGATACAGACATCTTCCACTTCAACGCTTCCAGTCCCCAGTTCAGCGGCATCAGCAGGATACCAATGAGAAAATAGATAATGGCTGAAGATCCAAACGAGTCTTTAATGTGGCGCCAGGATGTTTCAATATGTGGCTGTTGCTGCAGATGCCTTACAATAACATAAGCCAGCCAGGCGAAGAGCAAAGGACCCAAAAAATAGTTGATGAAGATTTTGATATTTTTGCCCACCTGCATTCCGGTAAAAATACCATCTACTTGCAAAAGCCTTCCAAAATAATCATGGGCATTGACCCTGGTACGCTCATCATGGGTTACTGTGTGCTTGCCGCGCAAGGCGACACCATTTCTATTAAAACCATTGATGTATTGAAACTCTCAGCAAAGGATGACAATTATGAAAGACTGCAGTCCATATATAAAAAGATAACCGAGCTGACAATAAAATACAAACCGGATGAATTTGCCATCGAAGCACCTTTCTTTGGCAAGAATGTGCAAAGCATGCTGAAGCTGGGACGGGCCCAGGGCGTTGCTATTGCTGCTGCCATCGGGCAGAACATTCCTGTAACGGAATATGCACCGCGCAAGATCAAACTAGCGGTCACAGGAAATGGCAATGCGGATAAGGAACAATTATGGAAGATGCTTCAAAAGATCACAGCGCTTCCCGACAAACCCAAATACTATGACGCTACCGATGCACTTGCTGTAGCACTTTGCCACCATTACCAGGGTCGCACTGTCTTTGGAAAAACTGAAGGCGCCAAAACAAAATCCCCTTCTTCCAAAAAGAAAAAAGGGGATTGGGAAAAATTTATCCAGTCAAACAGCCACCGGGTAAAAGGCTAATTCTTTAGCGGTTTTGCTGTTGTTTTATTTTTCGTGGCCGCAGGCTTTGAAGTTGTTTTGCTCTTAGGCGCTGCTTTTTTTACAGGAGCCTTTTTCTGAAGGGCAGGTGGTGGTGGCGGTGGAGTCATCATCATGGCCAGGGAATCGCTATCATCACTTGCACCTGTTACAGCCTCGCCAGGTTTTAGTACTCCATTTAGTAAAATTCCAAACCATGCTTGCTGGTTATTCATCCAAATCACATCAGAATAAGTAATAGTATAATCCTTATCGTTGAATTTTACAAAGATCTTTCCTGTAGCTGACTGCATACCTTCCACCTTTTCAATATCGCTTGTATCGGCAGTATAACCTGCAAATTCTATGTCTGTCCAGTTGAGGCCTTTAGTTTCTCCTTCTTCAAGAAAGTTCCGAAAAGCAACAGCCAATTTCCCTTCTATATCATTCTCGTATTTTTCTTTCGTAAATCCCTTCATTGTTACCTGCATTAAACTGTCTTTGGTTATATCAGAGGCATCCGAAGTTTGTTCTAATACCTGTTTCAGGAAATCAACCATCTGCTCGTATGTAGGGAACAGCTGCAGATAGGCCTTCTCGTCTTTTTGCTTCAGGGACCGTACAACCTTTTTCATATGATTGTCCAGTTCCTGAGCATGAATGGAAAAGCTTGTAAAGAACAGGACCAGTAAAAAAACAGCTACTTTTTTCATAAACACAGTTTATAAGAATGACAGGATCTTTTGCTGCACTTCTTTCAGGTGCTGGTCATCTGCCCTGCTTTTGGACTGCGTAAAGTTGAGGTCATTTGCAGAGTTGATGGGGATCAGGTGCATGTGTGCATGGGGCACTTCAATACCAATGACGCTGATGCCGCAGCGGTTGCAGCGAAAACCCTTCTCAATGGCTTTTGCAATAGGCTTTGCAAAGACCAGCATCTGCGAAAGGTAAGCGTCATCAAGGTCAAACAATTTATTCACTTCTATCTTGGGGATCACAAGGGTATGTCCTTCCCTTAATGGAAACACATCCAGGAAAGCAAGGAATTGATCGTTCTCGCTGATCTTGAATGCAGGCATTTCGCCGGAAATGATCTTTGAAAAAATGGTCATGCCTTACAGGGATATATCTTCCACTTTGAATTTGATAACACCGACAGGTGCAGTTACCTCTGCTACTTCTCCGATGTGCTTTCCCAGCAGCCCTTTTCCGATGGGTGAAGTATAGGAGATCTTTCCTGCTTTCAGGTCAGCTTCCTTTTCACTTACGATCTGGTAGGTGACCTGTTTTTTTGTATTCAGGTTGGTAACTTTCACTTTGGTAAGAATGGAAACTTTGCTGATATCAATGGCTGTTTCATCAATGATCCGCGCTGTTGCGATCTGTCCTTCCAGCGAGGCGATCTTGGCTTCAAGCAAACCCTGGGCTTCCTTGGCCGCGTCGTATTCGGCATTTTCTTTCAGGTCTCCTTTTTCCCTTGCTTCTGCAATAGCTCTTGAAGCTGCCTGGCGCTCTACAGATCTCATTTGCTGGAGTTCGGCTTTCATTTGTTCCAGCGTACCCTTGGTAACGTATTGAATATCGCTCATATGCTTCCGTTTAGATATAAAGAAAAAAATAGCAACGCCCCGGCTAACCGAAGCGTTGCATCATTTATGTAAAAATAACAAAATTTGTGGCAAAAAAACTTCAGGTCACCCGGTAATTCCGTAGCAGGAGCGGTTTGGCGGGCCTGTAGTCGCCTTGTAAATGTAGATTAATCCATGGAATGATGAAAATAGATCTCTTCAATAGGCGAGTCTTCCGTTTGCCTTCCCGTGGTCAACCCGATGACCCGGTAGTAGACCATATTGTGTTGAAGGTCACAATCCTTAAACCGGTAAGACTTGGACCGTGTGGCCATAACCTGGCCTGCAGGCTCAAATTCAACACCATCATAGGACCGCTCGATCACAAAAGCTATGACTTCCTTTGAACTGGTTGCCCATTGAAGTCCGGCACAATTGTAACCCTGCGGATGCACCCGGAAATACTCATACGAACCGCCTGATGAAGGGATAGGCTTCGATGTAAAAATTGTAAACGAGGACAGCGCCATGAATAAGGTAATGCATAGGAGTGTAGATTTAGGTTTCATAAGCTGTGATTTTGGTATATAAAAGATACAGCTCATGAAGGCGCTAAAACAGAGCAAACCTTCTTAGGTATTCGGAAGGCATTTGTCCCCGGAAAACGGATTTGTACGCAGCAAACTTTCCGAAATATTACTACTGCAGGTCAAGCTTTAAAAGCAGTGCATCTGCCATGCGCTGGAAAGCCTCATCGCTGTATCCAGCTATATGCGGGGTAACAATGACATCAGGATGATGCAGGAGAAAATTGAGCTGTTCCTCTTCGCTTTTTGTATAACTCTCCAGTTTTTCATTCTCCAATACATCAATCCCGGCACCTGCGATCCGGCCTGCATGCAGGGCCCTGATCAGCGCGGCCGTATCTGTTACTTTTCCACGGCAGGTTGTAATGAAAAAAGGTTTTCTCTGAAGGCCGTCAAAGAAAGAGGTGTTGATCATGTGGTGGGTCTCAATTGTCAGCGGAAGATGAACGCTGACCACGTCTGCGTAACGACTGATCTGCTCCATATTGGCTTCCCTGATAAAACCTTTTCCGAATCCAGTCTTGTATTTATCGTAGGCAAGAACCGTGACGTTAAAAGGTTCAAGCAATCTTGCAAAGGCTGACCCGGTATGACCATATCCGATCACGCCTACAGTTTTCCCGGTCAATTCAGTTCCCCTGTTCTCATTACGGCGCCAGATCCCCTGCTTTACTTCCTGGTAGGAGCGGTTGATGTGGTTCATTACATTAAGCAACAGCCCAAGTGCATGTTCACCAACAGCGTTCCTGTTGCCTTCCGGGGTGCTGAAACAAACTATACCTTTTTCCCGGGCATAAACGGCATCTATCAGTTCCATCCCGCTGCCCAGTCTTCCAATCCATTTCAGATTGACAGCAGCATCCAGCATTTCCCTATCCACCTTCACCCTGGTAGTGACAACAAGTCCCTCCGCATCCCGGATGCGGAGCTTGAGTGCCTCATAGCTAATCTCGGGCTCATAGACAACCTCGTCGAAATGCGGTGAAAGCTTTTCAATCAGCACAGGGTGCGCAGGAGCGGATATAATTACTTTCCTGTTCATTTCATAGAAAAGGTTAGGTCTGCGAACTGCTGCACGCTTAGTTGTTCTGCACGCTGGTCAAAAATTGGCTGTTGCATAAAAGCAGTTTCAAATAAATTCTTACAGGCATTTCTCATTGTTTTCCTCCTTTGTCCAAAAGCTGTTTTTACCAGCAGAAAAAAAGCTTCCCTGCTCTTCAGGTTGACTACAGAATGACGGGGTAAAAGTTGTATCACACCGCTTTTTACTTTAGGCGGAGGATTGAAACTGCTTTCCTGCACATCAAAAAGGTAAACCACATCATAAAAAGCCTGCACCAGCACACTGGTCACACCGTAAACCTTGCTTCCGGATCCGGCTGCAATCCGCTGTGCCACTTCCTTCTGGAACATACCGATCACGCAATCCACCTGCGGTGTCCATTCCAGGATCTTAAAAAGGATCTGGGTTGAAATATTATAAGGAAAGTTTCCTACTACTGTAAAGTTGTCACTGTAAGGCGGATCGATCTCAAGAAAACTTTGATGGATGATCTTGTTTTCGAGTGAAGGGTAGGTCTTCTTTAAAAAAACCACTTTTTCCTCATCCAGTTCAACTGCCTTGAATTCGATACCGGGCAGTTCAATAAGGTATTTGGTCAATGCCCCACCACCGGGACCAACCTCCAGCAACCGTTCGAAGCTGCAGGTGGTGAGTGCAGCCACGATCTTCCTGCAGATGTTTTCGTCCTTCAGGAAATGCTGTCCAAGTGATTTCTTTAAAGTGTACACCTTGCAAAAATAGATGATGGTTTTTTGTTTGTGGTTTTTGGTTTTTTGTTGTTCCTGGTTTCTGGTCTCTTGTTTCTGGTTGTTTAGATATGGGCTTTCTTTACTGAATACTTTTGCGTAGATAGGCATTTAACCCCAAAGGGGCGCTAAGAGGTTAACTTATTGGCAGGCATTAAGTATTTCTGAATTCTTCTTTCACCATTCAAGTCATAAATATCACCTCCACAATCCAACTCTAAACTCTATCATCTATAGTCTATCATCTGAACTCAAAGAGGCCAACAGCCAAAAGCAATCAGCCATCAGCCTCCCCCAAAAACAGAAACCCTCCAAAAGGAGGGTCTCTTTGGCAGCAGTACTAGACTGCTTATAACCAATTACCGAGTTGATTATTCTTTAACGACCTTTTTGGTCCAACGGTTATTGTTTACTACAGCCTCAACTTCGTACACACCTGATGGCAGGTTGCCGATGTTGCTGATGCTGTATGGTGTCTGTCCGGCCTGCGCGTTCAGGGTCTCTTTGCGCAACAGTCTTCCTGTAGCGTCATAAAGATTGAGGCGGATGCTGGCAGATTGATTAAGGGTGAAGGTGAGGTCAACGGAATTTCTTACAGCACCACGCACCACCATACCTTCCTGTGATTTACGGCGGATGAGCACCACTTTGGAATATTCATCGCTGCCATCTGAATTCACCATTCTTAAACGATAGTAATAAGTGGTGTTTCCAGCTGCATCATTGTAGGTATAAGTAGATTGTGTAAGGCTGTTCCTTGACGCGATGCTCGTGATGGTCTGGTAATTCACACCATTCGAACTTCTCTCCAGTTCATATCTTGACATGTTGATTTCCTGGTCAACTGTCCACTTCAGCTGGTTCTGAGTACCCTGTTCTGTTCCGGTGAAAGAGATCAAATTCACTGGTAAAAGAGAAGGAGTGAACTTTGGAGAGTCGAATATGCCCTTTCCATAAGTGGCAGCTCTTACCTTGTTGCCCGGGATCATATGAAGATCTGTGATCATGGTTGCGTCCCAGAGACCACCGCTGAAGTCAGTCCAGGTCACACCACCGTCACCGGATACATACACACCAATGTCGTTACCAACATAGATGGTGTTTGTCCTGGCAGGGTCAACCAGGATGGCTGTTGTAGGCACATCCGGAAGATTACCGTTATCAATATCGGTCCAGGTAGTACCGCCGTCAATGGATTTGAATACGTGCGATGATCCGAATCCACCAAGCGTTACCCAAAGGATGTTATCATTTGTCGGGTGAACAGCAATGTCCATAACATACCTGTTCGGTGTTGGCAAACCTGTATAAACGTTTGTCCAACTGGTACCACCATTGGTTGACCTGAAGAAATTAGCAGGAGGATTATAATGGATATCATCAACATCACCATCGAACTGAGCGAACGGAGATATGGAAACCCAAAGCTTGTTCTCATTGGTTGGAGAAACGGCCAATGCTACCGCGGTCTTATGCCTTGCCTCAATGTAAGTTGTTGCGGTACCATGCGCATCTCCCGAGAACGAGGTTCCGGTATTGGTACTTTTATGCAGGTTATCAGATGCCAGGTAAACTATAGTGGGATTTGATTTACTGAAAGCCAATGGTGCACAAAACCCTGTACGAGAGTCCGCTACTGAACCCCAATAGGTGGCAGCAGCAGCATTGGTCGATGTTTTGTTGGATGATTTATAAACAGCTCTTGCATCGCGCGACATCATTACAATCTGGTCGTTGGTTGGATGTACGGCTGCTGGTCCACCATCACCCCCGATGATACGTTTCCACCTGCCAAGAGCACCATCATAAACGGCTGTATTGTTATCCTGCAGACCACCAACAAAGAAGTTAGCATCTGTTGTTGACTGGCCGGTTGGTCCATAGAACTGCGTTGTCTGCAAACCACTGTTACAGGTTTCCCATGTAACACTCGTTCCTACAAGGTTCGCATTCCTACTGAAGTGGATTCCGCCATCACCAATGATGTAAAGCGAATCACTTCTGCCTGGAACATATTCAATCTCATGGATATCACTATGGATATACCTGTTACCACCCTCCTGGGCTCCGGCAACCAGGTAAGTGTTCATTGTTGGAGCACTTGAACCCAGAGAAGAAGCTGTTGCGGAAGTTGCACCCAGGGTATACTTGGCAGCATTCACACCTGCAGCAACAACTGTGTTCACGTTGTTAGGATCCACTGCAAGGTTGTGTGAAAACCAGTACTGGTAACTACTGTGCCCGGTTCCTGTAAAACCCGACCAGGTGGCGCCAAAATCAGTACTACGGTAGATTTCTGTAGTAGCGCTTGCAGAGGTACCGTAACCTGCATAGATCGTATTGGAAGCAGGATGAATATCAAGTTTGATATAACCGCTTATGGCTGTTGCTGCAGGAAGTACAGAACCCACCCTTGTCCAGGTTGGAGTAGCAGCATTTGCATTCGTGGTACGATAAATACCTTTCAGGGTATTATTCAGGTTACCAACAGCTATAACGATCTGTGCATTATTAAGTGGGTTGATCAGTACATCCGAAACATAGCTTATGCCGATCATTTTAATGGTCACGCCTGTGGTAGCATTGTATTTGTAAAGACCATCGGATGCGGCAATAAAAACAATATTCGCATTGGTCGGGTCAAAGCGTATGCGCTGGATACCGGTCAGGTTGGCCAGGTTCAGGCTCCATGCCTGCTCCCAGTCAGCACCACCATCAATACTCTTTAAAAGACCAACACTATAAGTTCCCCTGGTCTTCCAAACGTTCAAAGCGGTATTGTTTGGATTGGGAGTAGTCCCTGTAGAATCGGTACGGTATAACTCTCCTGTAGCAGCGTAAATGATATTGGTATCGGTTGGATGATACAGGATTGATGTAACACCCAGGGCAGGAAAGCCAGTAGGTATCGGGGTCCATGCTTCAAGGCCAACACCACTCGTATAAGACCTGAACATACCACCCGTAGCTGACCCGGCTATCACCGTTGTATGCTTCAGTGGATTTACGGCGATACAAAGCATCCGGCCTCCTAAGGTCCTTGGACCGATCGGGGTCCATGCACCGGCATTGATTCCGGTAACACGGGATTCAACCGCCGCTTCCTTTTTCATCTGCTGCGCCTTTTTCCAGGCAGCCATATACTTGCTGTTGATATGGTAAGGATCAGGATAGGCCCTGGTCCACCAAAACATGCTCAGTGCTTTCCCGGCACCGCTGGTACGCTCTCCTTCTTCATTCTCTTCCTCACTTTTCATTGACATCTCGCTGGACCCATCAACGGGGCTTTTCTGCGTTCGCACCAGGTAAAAAATTCCAAGGGATAACATGATCCCAGCTAACAGGACAATTGGCTTTTTCATTTTGTTTTTCTCTAGGGTTGGGTAATGGTTACGATAACACTCTTAAAATTCGAATCATTTATTTACGATAAGGGTTTGCGTTGTAACGGTCTTGTTGACTGTGATCCTTACCATATAGCTTCCGGCAGCAAAGCGATCCACAGGGATCTCTATCCTGTTTGTTCCGGGCTTAATGGTAACATCAGTTTTATATACCCTTGCACCGCTTCCATTAAGGATCTCCAGGTTGCCCTGCATGCGCTGGTCAACGGAATTGATCACTACAGAAGCATTTGCAGATGCCGGGTTTGGAACAAGCGACATGGTAAACCTGTCGATCTTATTCTCTACCCTGCGGATCTCACTCATCCTGGCAGATCCATCCTTACCCATTATTCTTAAACGGTAGTAAGTAGTTCCGGCCATTGGGTTTGCATCAGCAGATGAATAGGTTTCATTAGAAGCACCATTTCTTGCATCGCTGCTGTGGATGATCTCCCAATTTAGTTTATCCGCACTTCTTTCAATGGTGTAAGCCGCAACAGTATTGTTCTCATATACAGTCCATTTCAGGTCAACGGCATGCGCGTTGTTCATCTTCGCATCAAACTCAGTCAGCTGAACGGCAAGTGGGAAGCTGTTAACCGGAACACGGAAGTCTTCCACTTCACCATTAGTGAAATAACCTGTGGCATGATTCCTTGTCATCGCCGCGGAAGTGATACGGATCCTCAGGTAAGTATATGAACCATTGGTCAGCGGAGAAGTGGCTCCCTGGATATATAACCATACAGTTTGCGCCGAAGCACTGCTTGGGATGGTCATCGGTGTCATTCCTTCTGTTGCCTCAAACGTTCCGTTTCCATTCATATCCAGCCAGGCGCAAAGCGTTACAGGTGCGCCACTGTTATTAAAGACGCTGGCCTGTGTGGCATAAGAACCATATAAAGGATTATAGATACTAACAAAGGACATCGCATCTTCATCTGTATCAACGTTAGCTAATGCAGAAGAAGTTTTATCCCACTCACTGCCCCATGTAGCTCCGAGACGGATATTCTCAGAACGTTCATGCACCGCTGGACTTCTTGGGATTGGATCGTAAGTGGCAGGTGCGTCACCGAAATCGCAACGCGGACGGTAAGGCTCTGAAGCATCACCCGCACCACCTGGCCACAGGTAAGGACCATCCACAATAGTGATTTTGTATTTATTTGTCAGGGAGTTGATAGTACCTGCGCCGTCATACTGGCCTATGGAATCACGTACATAATAAAGGTTACCATCCCAATCCATGCTGGCCTGGCCGCTGTACTGGTAAGAAAACGGGTTTGTATATACCGTCTCCTGGCCTGTTATCAGGTTATAGTGATGATATTTACTTTGTGTATAGGTAGCAGGTGTACCATTCCGCGCAGTGTTATAATTGATCAGGACACCATTCTTGAAAATGAAGTCACCCCAGTCATGCACCGATGTGTTGGTACCATCTACATAAACGTTACCACTTGCGTAAACCTGATAGGCATTGGAAGGCACGGGGGGAGTTCCGGTAAAATCGATACGCCAGATGATACTCTCCCTACCTGCAGTAGAAGATCCTGAGCCGGATCTACCACCCTCAATACCCAGGTAAAGCGCTCCATCATAAAAAGCCGCACCAGCTGACTCGATACCAAGAGAAAAGGTTGTGATACCAAGTGAAGTCTGAATATCAGCAAGTACAACCGATCTGGTCATTGTATTCAGATCAATCTTTTTCAATTGCCTGTTCGTTGAAGAGGGTGAACTGTTCTCACTTATATAATATAAGATCCTGTTCACTGCATCCAGACCAAACGAATTCACATACTCACGGTCACTATCCAGGAAAAGGAACCTTGCGGCCCCGGTACCCGGATCAACATAATAAACAGAATCACTATCCGGTGTAACAATGGTATAGCTTGGCTGATTATTCAAAGGCCCTGTGAAAGGACGGAAGTTGTTGGTGATCTGCTGGTAATTATTTGGAAAGCTTCCGGTTACACAGGCATTAAGATCTGACAACCAGAAAGGAGCATCACTACCCAACGTTGGTATGGTCAGCCTGACAGACTTAACCGGTCCTGCAATGGTAAAAGTTGCACTTCCTGTATTCAGGTTGTTAGTCAGTGTTGTGGTGTTTGCTGTAACAGCTGTATTGGTATTTAAAATTATCGTCTGAGACACCGACAGGATCGTTCCTGTATAAGTGGTTACATTCACTGGTAAAGCAAAGCTGCTGTTATCGAATGCATCTACGTTGATCCTTTGCGACCTGTCTATGTCGTACAATGTAAAACTCAGATTTTCTACTACCGTATTAAATGTAAGTGTTATGGTCTGGCTCGCTGCAGTTGGGGTGAATTGTACATCATCACCTGCATACAAGGCTGATACATCTCCTGTGTGGGAGTTGTTCTCACCATCCGCGATGGCGGCAGACATGGTAACAGTTACAAAATTTGGCCCCAGGATAAATTTCTGGGTTCTTTCAATGGCATCGGTAACGGTACTCTGGTAAGGAGCACTACCTCCGCTGTTGTAGAAAAAATCCAGCTTATCCCAATTGGTCTGGGCAGTGGTTGTACACTGGGCCTGCATGCTTACAGCACTGCATAGGCACAGGATAGACATGAGGATACTTAAAATAGTTTTCATAGACAGGGTCGGTTGGGTTTCAAATGATACTAGATACAATTCCGATCTTACGGCTAAGGAATTCCAATAAACTTTGTGGAGATGTAGAAGAGAAGGTTTAAATAATCTCAAGGATTACATCTTCATTAGGTAGTGGATTTCCTACACGAAAGTCAGAGTTTTTACTTAAATATGCAAGCGTTTGATAAAAAACTTATACCCAGAAACGCTTACTTACACAGTATCTAAGACCAACAGAACCAGGTTTTTCAAAGATGATTGTCAATTAATTCCGGGTCAAGCGTAAATTGTACCGTAAACTTACGTATGTATACAGTTTGCATTAACGTTTGATAATCGTTTTCATTTATTTATTGAAATTTACATATGAACAAACCTATCATCGGCATCACTTGTGGAGATACAAATGGCATCGGAACGGAACTGATCATCAAAACTTTTTCTGATCATCGCATCCTGGAGCAATGCACTCCTGTGATCTTTGCCAACCATAAACTCATTAACTTTTACAAGAAGGCCACGCCGGATGCCCATTTCAATTACCAGAGCATTAAGGATTTTTCTAAACTGAATCATAAGCAGATCAATGTTTTTACCTGCTGGGAAGAAGAGATCAACATCAACCCGGGAGAATTAAATGATACCGGTGGCAGGTATGCAGTGAAATCCCTGATGGCAGCAGCTGAAGCTTTAAAAGAAGGTCATATACATGGAGTAGTAACAGCTCCCATTCATAAAAAGAACGTGCAGTCCCCGGAGTTCAGCTATACAGGCCATACACCTTTCTTTAAAGCCTTCACCAATGTACCTGACGTGCTAATGCTTTTATACGCTATGAACCTGCGCGTGGCGCTGGTTACAGAACATCTTCCTGTTAAAGAAGTGGCAGAGCACATTAAACGTGAATCCATCGTTTCAAAGATCAACCTGCTGCACCAGAGCCTGCGCGGCGATTTTGGTATTGATAGACCAAGGATCGCCGTGCTTGGCCTGAATCCGCATGCAGGTGATGAAGGTCTTATTGGCAGTGAAGAAGAGCAGATCATCCGTCCTGCCATTAAAGAAGCAAAGCAACAGGACAAGCTTGTTTTTGGCCCTTACAGTGCGGATGCCTTCTTTGCAAGAAGGTCTTTCCTGCAGTTTGACGCGGTACTTGCCATGTATCACGACCAGGGGCTGATCCCTTTTAAAACCATTGCAGTTGGTGAAGGTGTTAATTTCACAGGTGGCCTGCCGTTTGTGCGCACCTCACCGGACCATGGCACAGCCTTCGACATCGCAGGAAAAAATAAAGCTGATTCCACGTCTTTCACCGCTGCGGTATTCGAGTGCCTTGAGATCATCATTAAAAGAAGCGAGTATGATGAACGCAACCGGAATCCATTGCGCAAGATCACAGCCGAAGTACTGAAAAATGTAGTGGATGAAAGGATCGATGACAGCATTGATGCACCATAAAGGAAGAGAGCGAGGAATACAGAACGAGAAACAGAGCGGGAGCGGAAGAGAAGGGCGAGAGATAGAGCGGAGCGAGGGAAAGGTTGGAGGTAGGTCAAAGAAGATCATTAATTGTCAATCATACTTCGCCTTATCAAGTCTTTCCAACTCTGGCCTCAATCATTTATAGTGTATCATTTGAACTTCTGTGTAAGTTCTTCTTTCACCCCTCCAATTCTTAGGTCTCTACGCTTAAGTCTGCACTCTTAAGTTTGTATTCCTCTGTGTCTTTGCGTGAAATCACTTTTCCCGGAACACCTTGTCATCAATACCTTTATTGATGATATACCCCGAATATGTAAGGATTACCGCTCCTTTTGTATCAGTAGCTTTTGCAGGTGGTTTTGAACCGCCTTTGTCGTATTCAACCGCAATGCCTTTGGGAAGCTTGTAATCTTTGGTGTTGAAAGTGAATGTTACTTTATCCGGCAATCCCCAGTTGCTGTACTTACCATAAGCCAGATCAATTTCATAACTGCCATTTTCCCTTGTGGTGATGGCAGCCTTGCGGATCAGCAAGGCTTTCTCATCAATATAAAAAGTGCTGATCACTACCTGGCTTTTTTCATCAAGCGGGATAAGCTTGATCATCTTCGTCCTGGTCCCTCCCACATCCTTATACCCTGCAAAAATAGCTTCATACTTTTCGTCGGCCAGCAATAATGAACTGATATTAATGCTGACACCGCCCTTTGGCAAAATGGAAATGCCGTCTGCCTTTTTGATCCTGAACTGATCGGGTTTTTTAAAATATACAGTGACCTTGGAAGGGGCTGCATTGATAAAGGACACATTGATCTTCATTTCACCGTTTGCCTGGTAATCTTTTACCATGTCAAGCTTGGCCTTTACCTTATTGATCAGGATCTTTTCATCCTGTAAGGGCTGTGGCCTGCTGAATGCATAAAGGGCCAGGATCAGAACACACCAGTATCTTTTCATATCACGACAAAATATCTTTTCTTGAAAAAACCAACCAGGTCAAAGAAACAAAAATTACGATATGGGCCACCAGTACAAGCGCTGACTTTAACACTTCCCACTGGTCCACGGGCTTGTCGAACAGTCCCTTCCAGTTAAGCATATGATTGATGAAAATAAAAGGTTTGATCGCATTGAACACTTCAAAGTCCATTGTAATCAGGATCGTGAGCAGGATCACAATACTCATGCAGGCGATGATGGGACCAATGGAGTTTTCGGAGAAAGCAGATAAAAAGAAGGCCAGGGCTGCAACTGTGACCATGGCCAGTGCAGCAAAACCAAATGCAAGCGCGTATCTCCAGAAAACATCGCTGCTTTCAAGCAGCACCACCATATTGCTTTTCAATATCAGCAGGTCATCCACTCCAAAAAGAAGCATGGAACCAAAAAGTCCAAGAATGGCCATGAACAATAAAAGCGCAAGCGTATAAATGGTGGTCGCCAGGAATTTGCTCAGGATCAGTCCCGACCTTGTTATGGGCTTTGAGGCAAGCAATCTCAATGTACCCATATTGGCTTCACCAGCCAGCATATCACCTGCCACCAATGCAATCAGCAGGGGCACATGGATCAGCAGTGTTTGCAGGATGGTGTAGCAAACAAAATATCCGTTCAGCTTTTTGCCTTCAACTACAAAAGTCTCATTGAAGGATTGCATCACAAAATTAAGGTACTCTTCACCATCTGCATAAAGTGCAAACTGGATAAGAAATACCAGGGCTGCAATAGCGCCAAAAGCAATGTAGGTTCTTGGCTTGCGGAAGATCTTGAATAGCTCAATTTTTGTAAGCTGCCACATGCTGGTTGCCTGTTGTGAGTGAAAGGAAATAATCTTCAAGGGAATATTTAGGCTCCAGTGAAATGACCTCCACACCTGCTTCAACCAGGTGCCTGTTCAAAGCCGGAATGTCATTCCTGTCCATACGCAGCATGATACCGGATGATGTTGTTTGCACCTTATTACGCCATTGCGATGCCCATAGTAATTTTTTTGCCTCATCATCATCAAGGGTGCGTACCAGTACAAGACTGTCGGAAGGATCGAGCAGGCCGGCTACTTTTCCCTCGGCAACCTTTTTACCCCTGTCAATGATCAGCATGGAATCTGCAATTAGTTCTATTTCCGCAAGCAGGTGCGAAGAAACTACAACGGTACGGCCTTCATTCCTGCTCAGGTGCAGTATCAGATTACGCATGTCCGCAATGCCCTGCGGGTCCAGGCCATTGGTAGGTTCGTCCAGGATGATCAGCTGCGGATCATGTATCAATGCGCAGGCAATGCCCAATCTTTGCTTCATGCCCTGTGAAAATGTACGCACCTTACTGTTTGCTCTTTCCGTCAACCCTACCATTTCCAGCTGCCGCATCAGGTCTGCCCTTTTTGGTGCCGTTCCACTAAGTCTTGCCATGATCTTCAGGTTCTCGTAAGCAGTGAGGTATTTGTAAAGGTCTGGCTTTTCGATGATGGCGCCAATGTTACGAAGCACCTCCAGCCTAAAACGTGCTATATCCTTTCCCAGAATATGAATGGAGCCTGAGGTGGGACGTACAAGTGTAAGCAACATCCGGATTGTTGTGGACTTTCCGGCGCCATTCTGTCCTAGAAAACCATACACTTCTCCTTTCTGCACGGAAAACGAAAGGCCGTCCACAGCTTTTACTTCTTTGAATTGTTTTGTAAGGCCGTCGACTTCCAGTATGGCGCTCATGCTATTGAAATTAGGAAAGGCTGAACAGCTATAACAATTAATTACCCAGATAAGTTTTGAGGTTCTCTACATATTTTTCAAAAGCGGTGATGCCCTGGCTGGTGACCTTGCAGATAGTCTGAGGATAGTTGTCCTTGAATTGCTTTTGCACTTCAATGTAACCGGCATCCTTCAGCTTTTGTATCTGTACACTGAGGTTGCCTGCAGTTGAGCTGGTCTTTTCTCGGAGGAAAGTGAACTCCGCTTCTTTTACGCTGATCAGCAGGGACATGACCGCCAGTCGTAATTGGGAATGCAATATGGGATCCAGGTCTTTAAACACAGGGGTTCTACTTGTTCTTGTTTTGCTTGATGTATTGCTTGCGCAGCAGGTAGCCTGGCACAATAAAACCAATAAAAATTGCAATAGCCGACACAATCATCGAATAAAGAAAATCATCCATTATAAAGATCAGTATTGCTGCGACCCAGTTAAAAAAGGCTCCGATGATAAGTGGCCTGAACCTGATAGCGCTTCCGTGAATGAATAGCCAGAATGCATAAAGGATATAATAAAATCCGAAAAGCCTTCCGCCGGCATCTAACAGGAACAATCCTGCAACCATTGCAAACAATGAAATAAAAAATCCTTTCTCGAATCGCTCCAGCAGTTCCTCAACATACGTCTTCACCGCCTCCCGCTTTGTAGTAAAGGCCATGATGCTATAAATCACAGAACCCGCAACAAGCATACCTGACCATACCTGGCTGATATATTCCATTTTTTCTACCAGCATCAGAACTATTGAAGTTACACTTGCGCCAAACAACAGGGAACCCCAGAACAGCCAGGGTATGCCCGATTCCCTGTGCTCGTCTTTTGCCGCAGAGATCATTTGTTCAATCAGGTGAAGGCGTTGCTTATTCGAAAGATTATCCTGTTCGTCCATAAATTAATTTTTGGATTTGATCATATGACCCGGAATGATGTAGCTGGTCAGGATAGCGGCGGCTGCAACCAGGAGTTGGTAATCGAAATGTACCCATATGCAAAAAATTGCAAGTATCCAATTGATGATACCACCTATCACAAGTGGCTTGAACTGAAGCATCAGCCCTGAAACAAAAGTTCCTAATCCATAAAAAAGAATAAAGAAAGGATATGCATTGTACCAGGAACCTTCCAGTTGGCTAATAATAATACTTAAAACAAAAAAACTTATACCGACACCGGTCCACAGGTAAGACATACTGTCGCCGATATAGGTCCGGGATGTTCTGTCACGTTTTCTCGAGTGCATAATGGTAATGAACATTGTCACAAATGTTGCCAGCCAGACGATATAATGATGCGTGTAATCCACCACCACCTTTAAAAAGAATTGCCCGAGAATGCAAAGGAAGGTCACCCAACCCCATAGCAGGAAATAGAACCTGTTTTCACTAAGGTTATTCCTGGTCTTACGGATCATTGATTGGATGACCTGCAGGCTTTGCTGTGGCGAAAAATCTTCTTCCATCTTAAATGATGCTTATTTGTACTGGCTTAAAAAATACTGCGTCATTGCTTTGCCCCAGTAAGGATGAAGCGGAGACTCGGGTTGAAAAGTATCGAATTTTTTGAGGGCTTCGTTAAAGAGTTTTTTTGCTTCTTCCTTGCTTCCGCCATACTGCTCGGGTGTGAAATATTTATCCTGTGCTTCCAGCAGGTAGGTCCTCGGATTTTCAGGATTCAGTTTCCTGGCCTGCAGCAGTGCATCCTGTGCAATAGGTCCATAGGTCATAAAGCGATTCATTGGATCACCCATCATCCTGAGGGAAGCAACCATTTTCATGATGACATATATCTCTGAATTATCCTTACTCAGTTCGGCAGCTTTTGTGATCATTTCATCTGCTTTGTCTGCAATGGGATCAAGCGTTTCAGTCATTCCACCCATTTTACCTGCTGTAAGGTTATAACCCATGTTAACATTGGCAAGGGCGGCATAATAATAAGGAAGCCATTGGTTTTTCTCTGCAAGTGCAATGCGTTCAAAAGTATTGGCCAGCGATTTCAATCCATCAACACTTCTTGTGGTATCAAAAGCAGCTACCTTTTCCTGCATTGCTTTTGTATATTTCTCATTCTGGCTGAAACTAACTGTGGCCAGCAATGATACTGCTGCCATTAAAAGGATCTTTTTCATTTGTTATTTTTTTATATTGATTGTTATTGCTGTTTTTTTTCCCTGATCAGTTTTTCATATTCGCGGTCAACAAAAGTGTCCCTGTGGGTCATATAGGCGCCGATGTAATGAAAGGCAAGCCCAACTCCCCAGCCAAGCGTAGGCCATGCGGGCCATGGAATGCTATCGTTGTAAACCCTGCTGCCAGTAAAGAACCAGATGGCCCAAAGAAAGAGGTTAACAATAATGTAAGTGAACAGGTGACTTTTGAAGGAAGCTCTTTTACGGGCAATGTCCCATAAATGCGGATCCTTGTCTGAAGGCGTTTGATAATGGTTCATTTTGTATTGATTGAAATTTAAAGATTGTTGTTGATGGCATCCTGGCTTCTGTCCACACCAAAAGAAAAGAAAGCACCCAGGAAAACAAATGTCTTTGTAGGCGGTACGATGGCTTCCCTGCGCAAACCGTTGTAAGAATAGTTGTATCCGAATACCTGTTTGCTTCCCAGCACGTTGGTCACTGAAAAAACCAGGACCGTGAATTTGTTTGCTCCCTTGCCAAAAATATTGGGCAGGTAATTTACGCTTAGGCTGACACTGTTGTAATCAATTGTCTTTCCCTGGTCGTACATCTTGTACTGGTTGCTTGCATTATCGTAGCGGATATTATAATAAGGCCTGCCTGAAGCGTAGGTATAAGAACCATTGAACTGGGTCTTCATCTTTGAAACGAATTTTTTTACAACTAGCGAACCGGTATGACGTGCTGCAAATGATGGCTGGATCGCCTGGGGATAATTTAAAAAATCTCTTTTGGTATCCAGGTAAGAATAAGAGACCCAGTAGTCCACATTTTTAATGGTTTTTTTATCCCTCCAGAAAAATTCAATGCCTTTTGCATCTCCATACCCGCTGTTGCCCGTGGCCACCTGCATGTAATTCACTACTCCGGTCTTCAGCAGGTTCTTGTATTTTTTGTAAAAGGCTTCAGCACGGAAGGTGGTCTGCCCTGTTACTTTCTGGTATTGTGCTATGTAATGCGTGGCTTTTGAAAACTGGAGTTCTACCGGTGAAGGCAGGTACCTTCTTTCTGGGTTCTGGTAAAAGGTTCCGTAGGCAAGGGAAGCCTGCCCGGTACGACCTACCTTATAAGCCAGTGATATCCTTGGTGAAACATTCATCTTATCAAGCAGTGATGAATGCTCTGCACGGACACCTAGTTTAGCTGCAAGGTCATTGGTCAGGTAGATGTCTGCTTCTCCAAATCCGGCTTTCATGTGCTCCTTTACATTGTTGGGATATTTACCTCCAGGCACTTCCATGTCATTCCTTTCATCACTGAAATTGTATTCGCTGCCGAAACGAAATGCACTCAGGCCATGCAACCTTCTTTCAAAGACAACCTTGGCATTAAAGAAATTAGATCTTGAATCCAGAGCGAATTCCTTGAATTCAAAGCCTGGCAGGGACAGCTTATTGTTGTTGTCATCATGCAGGTTTCCGGCAATGTCGTCTTTGTTGTTTGTATAAGAGATACCGGTATTGATTTTCCAGTTGTTACCCAGGTTCTCTCTCCAGGAAAGGTTGTGGTAGATATTGAAGTTCTTCAGGCGAAATGCATCCCTGAATCCTGGCGTATCAAGTGAAGGCGTGGTAAATCCAAGTTTGTTGGCGCTGAAATAACCATAGTATTTTAATATACCAGATGAAGAAGTCCTGATCCTGAAATTGGCATCTGCTGTATGATAATCCGGTACACGAAAGAAATCCTGTTTTTGTTTCAAAACTTTAAAGGCCAGTTCCAGGTTGGTATAACCATAGCTAAAGCCCCATGACGCTTTTTTGTTTTTGGAAAGCTTTTGCAGTCCGCCGCTTGCGCCAATAACGGAAACACCAAGGTTGGCTGAACTTTGCTCGGGGAGGTCAATGGTCTCAAGGATCAAAGCCGATGAAAGTGCCTGACCATACAAAGCGGAATAGCCACCAGCGCTGAAAACTGTTCCTTTCAGGATCCATGGCGAAAAGCGGCCGCGCTGCGCTACGTTTGGCACACTGCTATAGAAAAAATTGTTGACCAGGGAGCCATCAATATAGGTTCTGGTTTCCCCTGCTGTACCGCCTCTGACAAAAAGGCCTTCGCTTTCACCTACCTGCTGTGCACCTGGGAGGGTTTTTATGGCCCCGGTAACATCGGCATTGGCGCTGGCAGTTGTGAGAATATCTATGGAACTCAGCACGGTCGTTCTTTTTTTATCGCTGGCCTCAAAGGATCCGGCGGTGATCACAACGGCTTTCATTTCATCAAACTGCTCTTTTAAAGCGATCTGGATCGTTAATGGATTCCCGTTCAGTTCAACTGCCTGCTCAAAAGGTTTGAAACCAATGCCGGTTGCCACCAGTATAAAAGTCCCTTTTTCCATTGTTTCAAAGGAAAAGTTTCCGGAAGCGTCCGTTGTGGCGCCATCGTAGCTGTCTTTTATGGAGATACTGACCCCGGAGACCGGCTTGTTTTTCTGATCCATTACTGTACCGCTCAGTTTGGTTTGAGCAGAAAGGCTATTTACAAGGACCAGGAGGACAGTAACAAACAAAAACTTTCTCATAATCGGCGATTTGTAGAACAAACATAAACTGGTTTATGATATAAACCAATTTATATTCCAAATATTTTTTATGGGCCAAAAAAAGAGCGCCGGTTAGGCGCTCCTTCTAATGTGCTTATATGATTAGCGACGGTCGGGGCAAGGGTGATTGGCGATCCAGACCTCGATGGTATTGGCCGCAGTGATCACTGATTGCGGAGGTGTTGGCAAATGTGCCGGGGTCAGTTTTGGAATAGTGCTTAGCCAGTTCTCGATTGTGATCGTTGCATTATTCAGCGGAGGCCATAAAGCGTAATCAGTAAAACTCAGCTTCAGGGCGGTCACCGTACCGAAAGCTTTCCTGGCATCCGGTGAAGCATTGGGAGCGTTGGAATGATAGATCCCTTTTCCGGTCCCTTCGCTATAATCCTTTCCACCAAGGGTGATGTGACCATTTAAACTGGTATCACCGCCATTGACATCAGGCCATTTTTTAGAATAATCCAGTGCAAAGTATACAGAGGGCTCGTTTGAACAAATATCCGGTTCTTCACCAATGATCTCAGAGGAAGATCCTGGAGGCGGAGGTGGTGGCGTTGGGCTGGCAGTACACTGGCCTACCGTATAAGTGAACTTGGTAGCCCATTCGTCCTCATCATTATTATCATCATTATGTCCGCCACCGCAGCCATGATTGCTTTCATGGTAGATCAATGTCCCGTTACAGCCATCAGCCCAGAGTGATTTTTGTTCCTTCACTCTATTGTTGACAACTTTTACCACATCAGCATGGGCAGAAATGGTTGGGACCCCGGTGATATTATTCAGTACAAAAGTGAATTTGCGAACAGTATAGGGAGCTCCCATTGACTTCTTTACCGGGAACTTGCTGACATTCACTCGTCCGGAATTATAAAGAGGAATGTTGGTGTTGGTGCCAACATAAAGGTCAAGTTTTTTCAGGAACCAGGCAGTGGTATTCATTACATAGGTAACGTAAACTTTCTGATCAGAACCGGTTCGGATGATCAGGCTTCCCACGCTGGAACCGCGTTCAGGACAAAGCTGTATGGTCTTGATGCTGCAAAAGGAAAGGCCTGTATTTGGAATTTCGGCGATATCGCCTGCAATGCCGGTAAAGGAAACCGCTGGAGTAGTTGAACCATAATTCCAGGTTGACGCGATTTCTGATTCAGAAGAAGCAAGCGCAGGATCTGATCCCAGGTCTTCTCTTGTACAGGAAAAACTGATGAACGACAGGGACATCGTCACCAGCATAAAGGGTTTAGAAATTTTCATAAAGGGTAGTATTAAAAACGATTAATTAAATCCAGCGCATCCAATAGACTGCTGGAAGATCCTAAGTAAATCCAACGCAAAGAAATCATGGTAAACCCTTAATTGCAAGCTTTTACTATCGTTATTTATACACAGCCACTCGTAGAACTACGTAAAACTTAACCCTGATCTTTTCGGTTTTTACGGTTTTGCTTTACCGTTAGGGACCGATCCATAAATTTTACAATGGTTTAATTGCTGAACGTCAACAGCTCTTTCCAAACATTAAATATTATATGATGCTGTATTATTTATGAAGACCTTATTTAATACAATTATGCAGAAACTTCCAGGATTACTTCTTCTATTCCATTTTAAACAGGGTTCAAATAAAAAAACCGGTCCGCCAAAGGCGGACCGGCAATTTAGAACCGTCGCAAGTTATGTTAGAAATTTTCTCAATGGCCGCAGATCAATTTTGATCCTGATCTATGAACCAGGTTTGCAGATTTTACCTGCTGTAGCTGCCTGATCACTCTGACGGACCTGCATTGAAAGAGACTTTATATTGACCAGGGATGCTGTTCCAAAACTTTGGATGAACCAGGGTCAGTCTTCATTTCAGGGATGCATGAAACTGAGAAAGCAAAAGGATTTTGGATTGAGTGAATTAACCGATCGCCAAACGAATGGCCGGACGAACATTCCTGGCTGGTGCCTGGGCTGCCTGCTTGGTTACCTGCTGGATACCTTCTACAACAATGAAGTAAGTCACAACTTTAACCATCAATTCAAAATAAAGACGCAGCAAAAACAAAACAATACCTGCAATAGCAACAGGAACAAGAAGTAAAGGAAACCACTGTGAGAGACCTTTAAAAAATTTCTGAAGGGAAACGATCCCTTTTGGGGTAACATTAATAAGCTTCATAGTCGGAATCAATTTTAGTTTAAAAAGGGCGGTCTTCGAGGATAAATTGATTACCGGCTTAACAGAGGAGGATTGGAAATAGCGTGAGACAAAGTAAAGGCGCAATTCCGGAAATTGCAACCCCGGAAGGAAAAAACACCTGGGATAATCTACTATTCTACAACCGTATCTTTCATACCTGAATAATTCTTTATGCTTATTCAACTGTGATGCACGGCATTGAATTCTGATATGTTTTATTTTTTTCATCTGCGGCTCCTGCATGATTAGTTTTCCACAGGGATGAGAGGTCGTGAAGCGTGAGACGTGAGGCAAGGAACGTCAAGCGTGAGACGTCAGACGTGAAGCTAGGGAACCGGGAGACGTGAGATAAACATCATTTACATGGTACTTTATTACGGTCATACCTTACTGTTAGATGATAGTACAGCGTGGGAATAGATCAACCGCAAAGAGCGCAAAGGATCGCAAAGGAATATACCAACTGTCTTTACTTTTTTGCGTGGCCTGGCGTTCTTTGCGGTTACTGCCTCTCTACGCAATTACAATCAGATAAGTAAGACTGCACTTAAACAACAATAATCAATAAACCAAAAACTATAAACTTGTTTTCGCTCTCGCTCTCCCCACTCGCTCTTTTTCCTTGCCTCACGTCTCACGCTTCACGTTTTTTCCTCACGTTTCCCGTCCCACGTTTCACGTATAAAAAAAATCCCCCCGGCCGGGCCGGAGGGACGCTTATCTAAAAAATTAGGATCACTTGTACTGAGGAACAATGCCATTGGCCAGTTCCGTCATTTTACGGAGACCATCTTCAGGCAGGTTACCTTTTTTAAATTCAGCCAGCACTTCAGGAAGCTTGTTCTCCATTTCCATCAGGAAGTGGTCTTCAAAATCCCTTACGTTCTTAACCGCTACCTGGCGCAGGAGCCCCTGTGTACCCAGGTAAATGATGGCTACCTGCTTTTCAACAGGGAACGGGGCGTATTGTGGCTGCTTGAGGATCTCCACGTTACGGGCACCTTTATCGATCACCGATTTTGTAGCAGCATCTAGGTCACCACCAAATTTGGAGAATGCTTCCAGCTCGCGGTAAAGCGCCTGGTCCAGTTTCAATGTACCGGATACTTTTTTCATTGACTTGATCTGGGCGTTACCACCAACACGGCTCACGGAGATACCTACGTTGATCGCAGGGCGGATACCGGCAAGGAACAGGTTACTTTCAAGGAAGATCTGTCCGTCCGTGATCGAGATCACATTGGTTGGGATGTAAGCCGATACGTCACCGGCCTGTGTTTCAATGATTGGAAGCGCGGTCAGCGAACCACCACCTTTTACAAGGTGCCTGATGCTTTCAGGCAGGTCGTTCATGTTCTTTACGATCTCGTCATTGGCAATCACCTTGGCGGCACGTTCCAGCAAACGGCTGTGCAGGTAGAATACGTCACCCGGATAAGCCTCGCGGCCTGGAGGACGACGCAGCAGCAGCGATACTTCCCTGTAGGCCACAGCCTGTTTGGAAAGATCATCATAAATGATCAGGGCAGGCCTTCCGGTATCGCGGAAGAACTCACCGATGGCGGCACCTGCAAACGGCGCATAGAACTGAAGCGGAGCTGGATCCGAAGCGGAAGCCGCAACAATGATAGTGTAATCCATGGCGCCTGCATCCTGCAGGTTCTTCATCACACCGGCAATGGTAGATGCTTTTTGACCAATGGCTACATAGATACAGTAAACAGGCTTTCCTGCCTTAAAGAATTCTTTCTGGTTGATGATGGTATCGATACAGATGGCGGTCTTACCGGTCTGGCGGTCACCGATCACCAGTTCACGCTGTCCGCGACCGATCGGGATCATGGCGTCAATGGCCTTGATACCTGTTTGCAAAGGTTCTTTAACGGGCTCTCGGAAGATCACCCCGGGCGCTTTACGCTCCAGTGGCATTTCATAACGTTCACCTGTGATTGGGCCTTTACCATCAATTGGCTCCCCCAGGGTATTAACAACACGTCCAACCATGCCCTCACCCACTTTCAAAGATGCGATCTGGCCTGTCCTGCGCACTTTTGATCCTTCCTGTAACTGCCCCATCGGTCCCATTAATACGGCACCAACGTTATCTTCTTCAAGGTTCAGGGCAATACCCTGAACACCGTTTTCAAATTCCACCAGTTCACCTGCACGTACATTCCCAAGACCGTAAACACGGGCAATACCGTCTCCGATCTGTAAAACAGTTCCTACTTCTTCCAGGTCTGCGCCGGTGTTGAAACCGCCGAGTTGCTGTCGAAGTATGGCACTTATTTCATCTGGTTTTATTTCTGGCATATAATGATATTTATGAATTTTCCCGGATACAGCAAAGGCTTTTTCCAGACTGTTTTTGAGGCTGCAAAAGTAGGTCAATATAGGTTGATAACAAAAAAGGACAGAAATAATCTGTCCTTTAAAAACTTAATGTTCGGCTATGCTTATTGAACCACCAGTTTGGCAGTCTTCAGCCCTTGCTCATGGCGAACCATAATGGTATAATAACCTTTTGCAAGACCTGAGATATCAATAGTGAATGGAGAAGTTGAAGCGTTCACCTGCTGCCATTTACTTACCTCCTGCCCTTTCGCGTTCAAAAGCGTGATATCCACAGGTGCTGTTGTACCTGAAAGGAATACCCTGGCCTTGTCTTTAGCAGGATTGGGAGATAAGGTCAATACCAGTTGATGCTCTTCTATTTTAGCCTGGCGGACCATGGAATGGCTCTGCCTGTTATCAATGTCTTCCTGTTTCAGGCGGTAATAATATACCGTGTTTGGCTGAACAAACCTGTCTGTAAAGGCATAAGAAGATACCCTGTCGGTATTGCCCTGCCCAGCGACCCATCCTAAAGATGTGAAATCTGTTCCGTTAATGCTGCGCTCAACATAGAAGCCTTTGTTCTTTGACTCTGCTGCTGTTTTCCAGTTCAGCACGATTTCTTTTGATGCGGGTTTGGCTTCAAAGGAAATGAATTCCACCGGTAACAATATGGTTGGCGATACCAGCATGAATTGCGAGAAACCGGTAAAATTGGCTGTATAGGCTATGTATCCTTCAGCAGGATACTCTACCACAGAAATTGGTGTGATAACTTGTGCATTGGTGCTGCTGATCACACTATTCAAAGCCACTCCATCATTAACCTTCAGGATCTTCAGCGAAGTTCTGCTGGCACCCCAGATGGAAAGTTCTGCGGTACTGAAATAAAGCGTTGCCTGGTATGTAGCTGTTGAATTTGGCACTGAAGGACTGATCTGGATGACCTTTTGTGTCCTCATATAGCTTCCTCTTGACGTATTTATGGAGGCAGTTCCATTGCCTGAACCAATAAGGGAAGCAGTCACACAACCCAGGTCGGCTGATGCATTGTTGATCCTTGCCATCACCTGCTCATCTTCACTTGTAATATAAACATCCTGTGCGGAGAAGATATTCAGGATACCACTGCTGGCCAGGTCACTTTCAACCATCCTTGTTGTTGCGGTAAGCAACACGTTATCTACAAGGAATGATGGGTTGTTGGCAAGTGTATTATCATTGATCCACCTGAAACCAAGTTTAAAGTTGGTGTTCAGCAGGTAAGATGGCAGTGGTATGGTAATATTGGTAGCGGCAGACCTTCCATAAAGCAGGTAGGGAACGCCGGCATCATCTCTAAGAAAATCAAAGAAGGATCCGTCCAGGGAATATAGCACAGCGCCAAAGTCATGGTAACCAGACGCATCTGTTTCCCCCAAACATTTATATGTAAAGCTTAATGTTGGATTGATCAAACCTGTTGAGCTGACAGCAGGTGTTATCAGGTAAGCATCTGAAATGCTTGTTCCCGAATAGGTCAAAGGTTTACTTGAAACGTTGCTGGTGATATAGGCAGACTGGCCAGTAATCCCCGTACCACCATTACTTCCTACCACCCAAACATTAGTGCCCGCAGGTGACCTGAAAGAACCTGAAGTCCATCCCAGCGGCAATGTTCCGCCGGAAGTTCCGAAAGATTCATTGAGCATGTTGATGGTGCCCGCGTTATTGATCATTGGTGTTAGATCATCATCAGTAATAGAAAGTGTAAATGTTTGCGAAGCCGTAGCAGGGATTACACCTGTTCCGGTGATAATATAATTCAGCACCAGGGTTTCCGTTGGTTCCACTGCGCCATCATCAATAATGCGGATAGTGATCACTTTAGGTGTGGCATCACCATTTGTAAAGGAAACAGAAGCCGGTGTGATGGTATAATCTTTCGAACTGGTAGCAGAGCCGCTCATACCAAATGATACGGTAGCATTTCCCGTTGCCGCTGTAAATACGCTTAAAGAAACAGTGATCTCTTTATACCTGGGGCAAATCCCGGCGTTGGGCGCTTCTGACTGCAGCGAACTTGACATAGAAAGGCGTACTGAATTGCCTGGAGGGGCAATACATACCGTTGAAGTACCCAGCTCTTTTCTGCGGGGGCTATTCAGCATCACGGTCTGTATCCTGGCTTTCTGGTCTGCGGTAAACGTATTTACACAAGGATCATCGGTATAATCCATGTAATTCTGGAACATCTTTGCTACCGATGGGGTACAACCGTTCAATGTACCTGAAGCCGGGCAACCCGTTGTTTCCAGGTTCTGAGGCGGTGTGTCGGCACAATAATCATCCGCACAGGGACCATCTCCCCAGATGTGGCGAAGTCCGAAAAAATGTCCTGCTTCGTGGGCCAGGGTGCGGCCAAGGCCATAAGTTGGACCATATGCGCCAGGCGATGATACACTTCCTACAGAAGCATAATGGATCATCACACCGGCATGATTATCAGATTCAGAATTGGCAAGGCCGGCAAGCGTGGAAGAAGCCGGGAAGGTTGCTTTTCCCAGCAACGTGGCGCCAAGGTCTAATGACCAGATATTAAAATATTGATATGGATCCCAGATCGTTGAGGGCATGATAGTCTCATCCACATAACTATTGGAAGGCCTGCCATCGTAGGGAGGGGCAGCCCAGGCCATAGTATTCCTGTTGATTCGATTGATCCCCGGCTCTGCAAGCTGGGTTCCGGTGGGGGAGATCACGGCCAGGCAAAACTGGACTTCGATGTTGGCAGCTACAGCGTAAGGACTTCCCGAAAGGTTGGCGTAATCCGCGTTCAGCTGTGCAAGTTGCTGCTGAATCCTGGCCTGGCTAAGGTTACTTCCTGTGCCTACGGCTTCTCCATTATGTACTACATGAAACACTACCGGAACGGTATAAGCGGCATTGATACGGCCTGAATGCAGCCGATCTTCCGTTCTTTTCTTGATCCATGTTTCAAATTGATTGTCGGATTCCGCACTGGGATGTAGTTGGCGGTATTCCTGCAAACTTTCAAAGGTTGCGCACCGTTTTGAGGGTGCAGGTAAAGTTTGGCTAAATGAATAATGACAGATAAATACTGCCATGAAAGTCAACAGGTTCTTCATAAGGATGGTTTGGCGTCGACAAAATAGAAAAAAAGAGATGATCCGCATAGCTGTACCATAAAAAAATCCCGCTGTTAGCGGGATTTCAACTCGTTACAACTTGCATTATTAATGAAGCTTATATATAAAATCATTATTATCAAATTGCTTAGAGAGCTGTTTCAGGTCGTAGGATACACTGGCGTCTACCAGTTTATCTCCGCTCTGTAAAACAAATCCGCCGATGATCTCGGGGTCCACAGTGGTTTCCAGCTCAATGTTCACCATATCGCTGGTTTTGCGTACCTGGTCAACTATACTGGCCTTAACCGCTTCACTAACAGGCGCCGCTGTGGTCAGTTTTACAATATGAATGCCGTTCTTATCCTTGTATTGCTTGATGAAAGCAGTAATGATCGCGGGCAATTCTGTTTCGCGGCCTTTACTGATCAGGAGCTTAGTAAAAGAATCCGTCATCTGGCTGATCTTTCCTGCGGTTATAGCGCTGATGACATTTACTTTCTTATCTGAAGCAATGACCGGGCTGCGCAAAAGGTTCAATAACTCACGGCTCGACTGGATGAGCTGCTGCAGGTAAAGCATGTCCCTATACACCTCATCCAGCTGTCCTCTTTCAACAGCCAGGTCCAGTATTGACTTTGCGTATCTTGATGCTAAACGTGGATTAAGCATGGGGTTTCTAGTTTATTGTTTCTGGTTTATGGTTTCCTGACCGCCGAATCTTTAGCAAAGGTGGTTTGTTTCCCGCCTCTTGTTGATTTGTCTGAACGACTGTTCTTCACAACAAGAAACCAGAAACATGAAACCAGAAACTAATTCAGTTTGACTTCGTTCACCAGGCTTTTAATATGCTCTTCCTGGGCGGCGGTGGAACCAAGTTCCCTGCGCAGCACTTTTTCTGTTACTTCAATCACCAGCTTGCCAACCTGGTTCTTTACATCAGTAAGGGCTGCCATTTTTTGTGCGTTGATCGCATGCTGGGCCTCGATGATGATCTTGTTGGCTTCGTTCTTTGCCTGCTCTTTGGCTTCATTAATGATGCGGTCCTTTGTTTCCCTTGCTTCTTTCAGCATCAGTCCTCTTTCTTCGCGGGCCTGGGCCATCAGTGCTTCATTCTCATTTTTCAATTGAGCCATTTCTGCTCTTACCCGCTGTGCACTTTCAAGTGAATCGGCAATGCCTCGTTCGCGCTGGTCAAGAGATCTCAGGATAGGTCCCCATGCATATTTTCTCAGGATAAGGAACACAATGATAAATGCAAGAAGGGTCCAGAAAAGCAATCCTAATTCAGGTGTTAATAATCTCATGTCTGTCTAATTAAACAATTTTCAATTATAGAGATCAGGTGAAATGTTCTTATTTGTTATTCTCCTTTCACCTGCTGAACGATCAATTGAAACTGCATCCTCCGCCCTGTGCTTTGGATGCAGTTTTTACTTTAGTTGAGCATCCTGCTTATACGAACATCGCAAGGATACCAGCGATCACCGCGAACAGCGCAACACCCTCAATGAAGGCCGCTGTAAGGATCATGTTGGCACGGATGTCGTTGGAAGCTTCAGGCTGGCGGGCGATTGATTCAACCGCACCACGTCCGATCTGACCGATACCAATACCGGCTCCGATCGCTGCAAGGCCTGCGCCAATAGCGCCACCTGCATTCGCCCAGGGAACGTCGCTCAACAATGTGAATAATAAATCCATGTTTCTGTGTTTATAATGATGAATAAAACGCTTTTCTCTTTCTATCTCCCGCAGTTAGATGATAACAGGCCTGTCCGGAGCCAGGTTTTCCTCATGGTGTTCACTATGCCCGCCTTCAACCGCCTGCCCGATGAATACCGCTGTCAGGTTGGTGAAGATGAAAGCCTGGATAAAAGCCACCAGAACTTCAATCACATATATAAATACCGCGAAGGCAATTGAAATGGGAGAAAAGCCCCAGCCAATGCCTGTACTCATATTTCCGAAAATAAAAATCAGTGATACAAGGCAAATGATGATGATGTGTCCTGCAAGCATGTTCGCAAACAAACGGATGATCAGCGCGAAAGGCTTGGTGAAAATGGACAGGATCTCTACCGGGATCATGATCAGCTTAATGCCATGGGGTACCGGGGGCCAGAAAATGTGTCCCCAGAAGTGCTTGTTGCCGCTGAATACAATCACCAGGAAGGCAACCACTCCCAATACTACGGTGAATGCAATATTCCCGGTTACGTTAGCTGAACCTGGGATCAATCCGAATATGTTATTGATCAGGATAAAAAAGAAAATCGTCAGCAGCAATGGCATGTAGCGCTTGTACAAAGGCCCGATGTTCGGTTTGGCCACTTCGTCGCGTACAAAGGTGATGACCGGCTCAATAGCATTCTGCCAGCCTTTTGGCGCTGTAGTGATGCCCTGGCCTTTGGCATAACGCCTGGCTATGGAAAGCATCAGCACTACCAGTATGGTGAGTGCGATCAGCATCTGAACTACATTGCGGGTTAAAGAAAAATCGTAAACAGTTACATTAAGCGGGCGGCCGGTCTTTTCATCAACGGCAATGATTTTTTCATCGCTCAGCAACCGGATCTCATCTTCACCCATGCCTTCTTCCTTAAGTGTCTCCTTGTAATGCGCCGTTACCAGGCGGTAACCCTTGTAAGCATCGTGGCCATGATGAAATTTACCTGAACTGAAAATCTCAAGTCCTTTGCCAGGAACATATAAAATAACAGGCAGCGGAATGGTAGCGTGATAATCGCCGATAGAAAAGAAATGGAACTCATGGGCATCCATTACGTGGCCAAAGATCACTTCGTTGGCATCGAACTTACCATGACCCTCATCTTCCCTTTGCTCATCACCTGCATTGGCATCGTTACGTTCGTAACGCCTGTCTTCGTTCTGCTCTGTTTTTTCTCCTTCTTCAGGCTCGCGCTGGGCCATCAGATCAGTGGAAAATCCAAGGGCAAAAACGCTGAAAGTCGCTACCAATAAGCTTTTGACACGTTTTACAAACATAATCTACCCGAAATTTGCCGCAAAGATAAGGACGGCATGGCAAATTAGCTGTTTCAAAAAAAGAAAGCCGCATTTGAAATGCGGCTTTCTCTTGAAATTGGCCTGGCAGAACCAGGCCGGATATTTTAAAGAACGCGCCAAAAACGAATCGGTTCCTCGTATACCACATTACCACCCAGGATCGCCTTGAAATCGATCTGGCCAATATTCCTGGCAAAGGCGAATTCGCATACAAGTCCATCATCCTGGTAAGCAGCCCCGTTGATACTTGTTTGCGATACCATTGAAATTTTGACCACATTATTAAAGGTCTTACCATTGACTGTAACCGTAGCATTGGCGTCCGTGCAGGTCAGTTTATACCGGACTTTCGTAGGCACTCCTGAAACAGTACCAGAAAATTCAGCCGAATTCCATGTAGTTCCATTCGCCAATCCTTCTTTCAGGAACAGGATGGCACCTTCGGGGTCGCCGTCAAAATCCGTCATGGAATAATAATCCGAGAATGTCCATTCGTAGTATTCATTTGCCGCGGTTTTGCGGTAATAATACTCGTAAGAGTTACCCGCCTCATCGGACATTTCAAAAATATTGTACACATTACCACCGAAAGTAGCGGTTGTACCCATTGATTGTTTTAATAAAGTATCGCCCCCACCCTGGTACTCTTCATAGCTCCACCAGCTGTTGGTGGTCATTGGGAAGTGAACGCCTGCAGGTGGCGGTGGCGGAGGGGTGCCTGGTGCGATGGTCACCGGGAAATTACAGGTGCCGCTTGCGCCGGTAACAAGGAAGGTAGGGTTACCAGCCGGAGTTGGATTACCCGATCCCGTAAGGATGACTGTTTGTACACCAGAGGCGGTAAGCGTTCCTGTTCCGCTGAAACTAATGCCGTTTACGGTATTGGTCGTGATGTTATAAGTTCCGGGAGTTGTTACATTCAGTTCGATTCTGACCGTATTTACGGCAGTCAGGGCCGTACCCTGGGTATAGGTTCCGTTGACAACATAATTCAGGCAATTGGCTCCAGTACCGGAAAGCGTATAAACAGCAGTGGTGCCACCGCCTCCTCCACCGCCACCACCTGGTGTTGCAGGCTGAACCGTTACAGGAACCTCACAGCTGGTAGAATCGTACACAACGGTAAAAGTATTAATGCCAGCGGCTATTGGTGTTCCGGTACCTTTCAATACCACTGCTGCACTTCCGACAGCGGTAAAATTACCCGAGGCCTGGAATGAATAACCGTTAATTGTATCTGTTTTGATGGTGTAAGGACCAGTTTGTGTTACGGCCACCTGGATCTGGATGGTACTGGTATCTACCAGGGCAGCACCTACTTTATAAGTACCTCTTACAACTTTAGGCAGGCAATCTCCGGTTGCATCAGATTGCAGAGAGCCTTTGGACAGTTGTCCCTGTTCAAAGCTTTTTTCTTTCCCACAGGCAGCAAGGATCACCAAAGCCCAGATAAGGGAGTAAGTCAATGACTTCATAGCAGTTCACGATTTTTGCTAAACTACATTTTTTCGGAAATATCCCGCTAGGAAAAACGGTTTTTGATCCGCGAAATGGACAAACTGGCCCCTGCTTTGACCAGTGGCAAAATTTTTAACATTTCTCAGGGAAATCCTGATCGCGCTTCTTTTTAAAATGATGCTTGCAAACAGAAATTATCCTGCAGTGGTAGCCCGTTTTGCTCCAAACTGCATCTCGTATAGCTTGCGGTAATATCCATCCTGGCGGATCAACTGGCCATGATTACCTACTTCTTTCAAAGCGCCTTTATCCAGTACAATGATCTGGTCCGCACGCTGAATGGTAGATAACCTGTGAGCAATCACAATGGAAGTGCGTCCTGCGATCAGGGTTTCAATTGCGCGTTCTATCAGCAGCTCACTTTCCGTATCAATGGAAGATGTGGCTTCATCAAGGATCAGCACTGAGGGATTGTACAGGAGGGCTCTTATAAATGAAAGCAGTTGCCGCTGGCCTACCGACAGCGTTGCACCTCTTTCCATTACATTATAGTCATAACCTCCTGGTAATCGCATAATGAAATCGTGCATGCCGATCATTTTGGCCGCTTCTTCCACTTTATCCCTGGTTATGGCCGGATTCAATAAAGTGATATTATCCATAACTGACCCTGCGAACAAAAAAACATCCTGCAACACCACACCAATGTTTTTTCTTAACGCATCCAGCTGCCAATCCTCAACTTTTACATCATCTATTTTAATACTGCCTTTATCAATTTCATATAACCGGTTCAGTAAACTGATGATGGTGGTCTTACCGCTTCCTGTATGTCCTACAATAGCGGTGGTCTGTCCCGGCTTAACCGAAAAGCTCAGGTCCTTCAGTACAGGAAGGCCTTCAGTATAACCAAAGGTGACATTTTCAAAATCGATCTTGCCTTTCACCTTTTGAGGAGCAAAATTTCCGGAAGATTTTATGTAATCATCGTTGTCCAGCACCTTGAACACCCTTTCGCTGGCGATCATACCCATCTGCAGTACATTGAACTTATCCGCTATGATGCGCAATGGCCTGAACAGGAGGTTCAGGTAAAGTATGAAAGAGATCACTTTACCCTGCTGGCTTTCGTGGAGCTGCACCGCTTCCTTGGAAGTCCACCAGACGATCAATCCAATGGAAAGCGCAAGTACGATCTCCACTACCGGAAAGAAAACAGAATAAGCAAATATGGCTTTCACATTGGCATCCTTATGCTCCTTATTGATCTCGTTGAATTTTCCGAATTCGCGCTTTTCAGCTGCAAAAGCCTGCACAATGTGCATACCCGTTAAATGTTCCTGCACAAATGCGTTCAGGTTCGATACGGCATTGCGCACACGGTGAAAAGAGCGGTTCACGCTTTCCTTGAAATAATAGGTTGCAATGATCAGCAGGGGAAAAGGTATCAGGCAGATCAGGCTAAGCTTCCAGTCGGTCCAGAACATTACAGCAACAATGCAGATGATGGAAAGGATATCGGCAATGATGGGGATCAGTCCTTCCGCAAAAATATCGTTGATGCGTTCAATGTCATCCACTGTTCTTGTCGTCAGTGTACCAATTGGGGTGCGGTCAAACTGCCGGAGGTTCAGGTGCAGGATCTTTTTATAGGTCTTTACCCTGAGGTCTTTGACCACGGATTGTCCAAGCCAGGATGTGATATAGGAAAAATAAAAACGGAGAGCAGTTTCAACCAGCAAAAAAGCGATCTGGATGATGGTGATGTATATGACCCAGTTGAAATTGGATTCGGCTATGTATTCATTCACCGTAAACTCTATTAGTCTTGGTCTTACAGGAGTGAACAGGGCAAGGATAATGGCAAGTGCAATGGACCAGTAAAAGCGGCGTTTATAAGGACGTGCAAATCCAAGCACCCTTTTGAGAAGGCTGAAATCAAAGACCTGCTTTTTAGACGCTGCCTGGTTCAGAAGTGTTTTTTAGTGGTGCAAAAATAAAGGGACAGGGATTGTTTTTGGTTTATTGTTTATGGTTCTTAAGGTTCAGGCTTGGTTTAAAAGATGCAATTGCGTAGAGAGATTAAACGCAAAGAGCGCTGAGAAGGCAAAGAAAAGCGCAAAATTAGAAGCTGTATTCTTTGCGCTTCTTTACGTATTCATTTGCGTCCTTTGCGGTTAAAAGGATTTAAAGTCGCGTTGCTGTAAAATCTTCACCCATGGCACTGTTGTAGGCTTTGATAAAGATGGCACCAAGGTTCTTGTGAGGAGGAATGTAGTCGTCGAAACCTTCCTGTTTTCCTGCCTTTGATTTGAATTCATTCCAGAAATTGATCCATTCGATGTTCTTGCCGTTACGAAGCTTATCAGTCAGCAGTTCAATAAAAGGCTTATTGATCACTGTACGGCCGATCTGCTTGGAAGCAATGATATGTGCATCTTCGGAGTGTTTCAAAACGTCGTGGATCAGGTGGTAGCCACCGCAGGAACCAAGGAACACAACCCTGGCAGAAGGCTGAATGTGCTCGATCGTAGATTCGGCGTAATAACTGTGCCCCCTGTGGATCACCACGGTTGGACTAAGATTACGCTCAACCAGGTAGTTGGTCAGTGCATCCTGCGCTTTTTCATCTTCACCTGTCTCTTCGTCGAACCATTTGTTCAGGTAAATGGAAACCGGTTTCCCTTTGACGGATGTAAAACTGATCCATTGTTTTTCATCTGTTCTTTTCCAGATGCTCCTGTCCTGGAACTGGCCCAGGAAACCATTGAAGTCGTTCCTGCCATCCTTATCACCAAAGAAAAATACCTGCATCACTACCCTGTCGCTTGAATCAACAACAAGCGATTGATGACTCACCGTATAAACCGGAGGAATACCAAATTCTTTTGTAAGGTCAATGCTGCTGGCACTATCCGCGGATTGAAATAATTTATTCAGAACATCATAGATCACGATACCCCGCTTATTATTATCCTTCAGGTTCTTTTCATAGTTATTCCGTACATTCTTCAGCATTTCAGCGGCGACCGGTTTGATGGTTTCCGCGATGCTGGCGTATGAATCCGCCACGTCCACCCCATCTTCAAGCCCACCTGATTTTTCAAGACCGTTTACAAAGGCACGCATCAGCGACTGGGCATCATCCTGATCGGGAAATGAATTCAGGAACTGGCTGAGGGTGTTATAGCCTGCTGCCATTTTAATGAACTTCTTAAAACGGTCGAATCCCACCATCATCATCAGCGAATCTCCGCGGTTACCGCTTTTTTGCATTACCAGAGGGTAAACACCCCGGGTATAGCTGGAAGTATAGATCTCTTCTCCTCCTGTAATAATGAGGTAATACAATTCAGCCGGTGTCAGTTGCTGCAGGATCCTGAAGCGCACCACATCGGGTTGTTCGTGAAGTCCGTTGATGGTCTTGATGAATACGTCCTTGGCTCTTTTTGCCAGCATGTTGTATAGCGATTCCATTTCATGAATGGTCTCGCCTTTCATGGTCCTGTTTACATAATCTACTCGTGTTCTTACAAGAAGCTTATAATATTTTACATCATCGCTTTTTACCGCGTCAATGTCTTCAAATTTGATATGCCCTTTCAGAATGTTATCAAGGAAAGGAAAGTAGATCTGCCCGCTGGGACTTGTTGCCATTTTTGAAACTGCCTGTATAAAGGGATCATCGATCCTGCGGATAGCATTACCAAGCTTATTATTGGCAGCGGCGTAATCGTATAATTTCTTGGGGTATTTATATCCGGCCATCCTGATCATGCTATCGCGGAAAGGCACATCAGGATTATCTTTTAATTTGATGAATACCTGGTCCGGATGCTGAAGCAGGTATTTGCGCAGCATGGAGGTCTGCATAGTGCGGATGCCCATGTTGTTATCAAATGCGCCACTGGAAAGCACCATTGTGCTGACCTCGTAGCTCATTTTATCCATCAGGGGTTCTATGGACTGGCCTTTAATATCTTTCTGGATACCTGCTTCATAAGCATCAAGAGCAGAAGGAAAACTGGAAGCAGCGAAACTGCGGCGTTTAAAGGCCGTCGAGAAATTACGGATCAGGTTTTCAAGCCCTTTCAGGTAACCAACTTTTTTCTGGTCCCAGATAGCAGAGTCCTTTTCTATCCTGCATTGAATATTATCAACCCTCAGTGTCAGGGCCTGGGTAACAAAGTAATTGATGTCATCATTATTGCCTGCTATAAACTGCGCATCAACCCGTCCATCTGCTTTTAAGGCATTGCGTTGTTCTTTATCGATGAGGTCGTGCCACCTGGCCCTGTTGATAGGAGGCTTACACCCTTTATCCTGCGGAGGTTGCGCCACCGCCATAGAGGCGAAGCCAAAAGAAAGGGTTAATGCAAGAATACCAGATCGAACATCCATACGGCACATAGTACAAATTTAAAACCAATCAGGTTAACCATCCGTTAAGGTCGGCAGGCCGGCTTCAGGTTGGAATTGTTGAAAGGATGCCTCAGGATGTGCCACAGATAATTGACAATCAACATCTTTAAGGCTTCAGACTACATTCCGGGCACAAGATAATGCAAGCCTGCCTCAACCGCCAGCATCCATAAACCTGAAAATTGACAGGATGAGGGATCAGCCAGAATTAATTAATTATTAAGTCTGACCCTTAAGCCCATGGCTGCAAGCACAACCACAGTGTTTTGACTTAGGTTTGCGAAATGACAGGAATGGACCTGAAGAAGGTACTGATTGCAGATGACGAACCTGATATTATCGAGATACTGAAATACAACCTCGAGAAAGAAGGCTACCAGGTTTATACAGCCAAGGATGGCGATGAAGCCATTGAAATGGCAAAGCGCTCCCAGCCAGACCTGGTTGTGCTGGACATGATGATGCCAAAGAAAAACGGCGCCCAGGTCTGTGAGATCCTCAGGGCCCAGCCACAGTTTCGCGAAACCCTGATCATGTTCCTTACTGCACTCAGCGATGAGGCCACCCAACTGAAAGGTTTTCAGACCGGAGCTGACGACTATGTAAGCAAGCCCGTAAGCACTTCTGTGTTCGTTTCCAAGATCAATGCCCTGTTCCGCAGGCTCAGGAAGCCCGAAAATAAATCCATTGAGATCGACACCCTGGTCATTGATCCGGAAAAGTTCAATGTTGTTTATGAAGGAAAAGAGATCACCCTTGCGAAAAAAGAGTTTGAGTTATTACACCTGCTGGCCTCAAAGCCGGGCCGCGTATTTCTGCGCAACGAGATCCTGAACCAGGTCTGGGGTAATGATGTGATCGTTGGCGACAGGACCATTGACGTACATATCCGAAAGATCAGGCAAAAGCTGGGGATAGACTGCATTACTACGGTAAAGGGTGTAGGCTATAAATTCGAATTGTAATTTGCAGCCATGCTGGCCACCAAAAATCTTTCATCCAGGCAATTGGCAGGTTTTACAGCCCTTGCACTTTCCCTGCCCATCAGCCTGGGCATATACGTGCTGGAAGGCAGCTGGAGAATTTCCCTTATTTCCTTTGTATTGATCTTTTTGGGCAGCTACGGATTGATCTTTTCCATCATCCAGAATTTCATTTACCGGAAGATCAAACTCATCTATAAATTCATCAACCAGACCAAGGCCAGCAAACGGGAAGAGATGTATTATAAACTGATCCTGCCGCAGAAAAGCATTGACGAGGTGCATGATGATGTTGAAGCCTGGGCCAACCAGCGATCCCACGAGATCGAACTCCTTCAAAAGAATGAGACCTACCGCAAGGAATTTCTGCAGAATCTTTCCCATGAATTCAAAACACCTGTCTTCGCCATACAAGGTTATGTTGATACATTATTACAGGGCGCCCTGGAAAATCCCCAGGTGAACAAACGCTTTTTGGAAAAAGCCGCCAAGAACGTGGAAAGACTGGTGAACCTGATAGAAGACCTTGATGAGATCTCAAGGCTTGAACGCGGCGAATTAAAACTGAATGAGACCAACTTCATTATCCAGGACCTGGTGAAAGAAGTCTTTGAAAGTCTTTCGCTGAAAGCAGAGAACCAGAACATCCTGTTCACGATCAAAAAAGGTTGCGAACAACCTATCATGGTGCATGCGGATAAAGAAAAGATCCGGCAGGTATTGATCAATCTTGTTGACAACTCCATCAAATACGGCAAATATGGCGGATCAACAGTTGCCAGCATGTACCGTACGGATGATGGCCGTGTTCTTGTGGAGATCACCGATGACGGAATGGGTATTCCTGAAAAGCACCTGGCCAGGGTATTTGAACGGTTCTTTCGCACTACTGAAGGACGCAGCAGGGATACGGTAGGAAGCGGCCTTGGACTATCCATCTGCAAACACATTATCGAAGCGCATGGCCACAACATTCATGTGCGCAGCAAAGAAAATGTGGGAACCACTATTGGATTTACCCTTGACCCAAGGAAAGATCAGTAAACAGGAGCGCCTGTTTTAAGCGCATTCATAAAATCCACTGCTTCGTGACTCATGATCCTTTCCTGTATTTTATTGTCATAAGGAAAAACGAAAAACCTGCAATTCTCATCCAGGTAAAAATCCACACGCTGAATATTTGTACTGCCTTTTGAAAATTGTAGAAACCCTGAAGGCTGCCTGCAATTCTTCACTGCACCTGTTTTGCCATCTATAAAATTGGCAAGTCTTTGGATCGCATCACTATTTTCTGTTTCCACCACCCTGCTGCCTTCCTGGCCTACCGCTTCTCCAAAGAAAGTAATGGTAAGCTTGTCTGCATCCTGCAGGTTAGACTTAAAGGAACTGGTACAGGATACGCAGAAAAAAATCAGTGCAATAAAGGAACGGTACATAAAAAAGTTATTAGAGGAAAGCTAACAATGAATTCAGCATTTATTACTGAGGGAAAGAGAATTTTACCGTTGTTCCCTCCTGCTCTTTTCCTTCTGCCACGATCATTCCGCCTTTCTTGTTAATGATCTTCCTGCAGATGCTAAGGCCAATGCCATTTCCGGGATAATCATGAGTGGCATGGATCTTAAAAAAGACATCAAACACTTTCTCATTATAAGCTTCGTTAAACCCAATGCCGTTATCCTTAACACTGATCTCAAGTATCCTTAATGGTTCTTTAAAGGCGGAAATTTTCCTTGTGCTCCAGCCATGCGTTATGATGATCTTCAATGACCTTTCAGGGCTTTTGAATTTAACGCTGTTGCCAATGATCTGGTCAAAAAGCGTGTACAATCTTTTTGAATTTCCGGTGATCATAACTTCTTCAAATGCTATCATATCTTCCGTCAACTGGTATTTTGAAATTAACAGCTGTATAATCTCTTTCAGAGAGACTACTTCATTGCTGTCTACCTTCATGAAAGAGCTGTAATAATCAAGCGTGCCTGAAAGAATGCCCTGTGCATCCCTGGTTGCGGACATCAGCCTTTGCATATACTGCTTACCGGTATCCGAGAGGTTATTGAATTCCTTATTGTGCAGGAAATCGGCGAACACCTGGATCTTGTTAAGCGGCTTTCTAAGGTCATGATTTGCGGCAGCGGTGAAACTTGACAGTTCGATATTGATGTTTTCCAACTGGTCATTATTCTCTGCCAGCTGGTCGTTGAGGTGCTTGAGTTCAGTTATATCCTGCGTAACCATCAATACGCCAAACACTTTGCCATCATGGTCCTTTAAGGGAGACACATGCAAATTGCAATACCCGTCACGCAGTGTATAAGCATAGTTCTTATATACGTTGCTTTCACCTTCCAATCCCTTCCGCAGTAACTTCTCATAATTGGAATCACTGTGCTGCGGAAACACTTCATACAGGGTCTTGCCCACAATATTGCCTGCATACAGCTCAAAGCTTTTATTGATGCTTATGTAACGCAGGTCCTTATCAAGAACGCCCATGAAGTCAGGGCTGGTGTCAAAAATAGCCTGAAGCAACTGTGATTTCTCTTCCAGTAATTGGTTCTGTTTCGTCAATTCGCTGTTAAGGTCATGGATCTGGTTAGCGCGAACCACTTCCTTTGTCAGGTCTCTTGCTATAACAACAGCGCCGGAGATCTTACCTGCGTCATTGCGCCATGGGAGTATTTTCTGGGAATAATAAGCATCCCTGAACTTGCTTTCCACCTCCATCAGGATGTATTCCTTTCCTTCAATAGCTTCTGATAAATAACGCACCCTGGGATCATCCTTTGAAGAGGGCACCAGTTGTTCAATCGTTCTTCCCATTGCGGCTTCCTTTGAAATACCAAACCAGGCTTCAGCCATTTTGTTCCAGTAAACAACTTTAGATTCGGTGTCGTATCCTACAATAATGTCAAAACTGTTATCGGAAAGGAATTCAACCATTTTCGTGGTCAGTGAATGAACGGAGGTAGTATGCATTGGGATGAATTGTCTGGAGGTTCAATAAAAATAATCAATTCGCAGAGGCCCCAGCAATTAATCTTATTCTGATTCAGGGATTTGATAACGTCTTAGAATTAATTAAAACAATCTGTTGGTATAAGGTCAGACATAAAAAAACCGCTGGTCAGCAGCGGTTTTTTTGAATGTTATTGATTTACCTGAAACTGGTCCAGGTCTTCCACCAGGAATCTCCAACAGCAGCTGCTCCCCTGAAAGATGCCGGGGTAAAGAAGGTATTGGAAACCTTTGCATGGGTAAAATCGCCGCCGGTTGCCGCTACTGAACCTGCCGTTGGATTAAAATCCACCGAACCATCGTATTTGAATGGGTTGGTCAGCCCAACATCAGAATTATTGGCAAGGACTGAATTTCCTCCGCCGGTCCTGTTTAAATAATTAGCCAGTTCTGTATTGTTCCAGCCTGTAGGCGCTACAGTGCTGGCACTATAAACCAACGGATTGTTATTGCCGGCCAGTATGGTGTTAGCGATCACTGCTTTTGGTGAAGTTCCAGCATAATTCAGATCGGTTGGTGTTCCAAGGGATCCGTCAAGGTTCAGTCCTGTAGGATAGCCCATAAAGATCGAATTGAAAATGCTCACTGCACTGTTCCTGCGCAGGTGCAATGCACGACGGTAATTGGAGTTACCGATATTACTTAGCGTGGCACGCGGGCCAACCAGTGTGATATTGCTGAAAGTAGCACTGGTCTGGGGAGTAAGGTTGCTTCCTCCTGCATCATTGTCCACTTCAAATCCATTGCTGTTGCTTACGTCGGCAATCGTACTGTCGCGCAATACAATTCCGTATTGCACCCTGCCGGAGAAACCGTTATCCATATCAAAATCATCATCAAGGCCTTTGTAAGCGATCAGGTGTTTTGCATCTACTGTTCCGCCAAACCATTCAAAGCTGTCATCATTAGCATAGCTTACCTGAACGTAATCAATGGTGGTTCCTTTACCTACTCCACCCAATGTCAGCCCATTCAACTCCTTATCGGGTAAGAAAGCATATCCTGCGTATTCTATGCGGACGTATTTCAGTATACCACTGTTGTCATTGTCATCTGCGCCACCGTAAAGGCCCAGGCCTTCAGCGTTGTTCACGCCACCTTCTATCTCGCCAACACCTGTTACACCATTGAAAGAAGTGTTTGTTTTTGCGCGTCCCAGGATTACCACACCGCCCCAATCGCCACGGGTAGGATTGGATTGGTCGCTGGTCAGCACAATTGGCCTGTCAGCTGTTCCTTCAGCGAGGATCTGCGTACCGCGTGTGATCACAAGAGTTCCTCTGGAAGATTTTTCGCCCTGGATAGTGACACCCGGCTGAATCGTCAGCCTTGCACCGTCAACCACATATACAATTCCTCTCAGCTTATAGGTCTTTCCTGATTCAAGTGTCCTGTCAGAATTGATACGGCCGGAAAGAACAAGATGATCAGCAGTGCCGGAGCCGCCTCCATTATTGTTTCCATCATCATCCACTTCAATTTTGCGGCAGCCAGATACCAGCATGATCGCTGCGAGCCCTATCAGAGAAATGCGTTTCATTGTTTTTACTTTTAATAATTTCTTACTTGATGTTGTATGCGAACGTGAATGAATAATTGGTGCCGTAATTCCTGTTGATGGCCACTGCATCACCTGAACCGGCTTTGAATTTTTTATTGAAATCCAGGTCGTGATAGAAATAAGCGCGGCGGTTGAAGATGTCGCTGATGTTCAGGCGTACTTCCCCTTTCCTTCCAAGGATCTTTTTTGCCAGCTGCATGTCAAGCAAAGGCCTTGGATTCTCCCAGATGTCAGCGACCGCTTCATTACCAACAAACAGGATCCTTCTGCCGATCTTATTATACAGGAGCGTACCTGAGAAACCAGCCTTTTCCAGATCATATTGTAATCCAACATTTACCAGGTAAGGACTTTGACCCTGAAGTGGCCTTTTGAGTGAGGCCTTATCTTTTACTTCGCTTTTAATGTAACTGAGGTTACCTGTCAGCGTAAAGTTTTTAATTGCCTGTCCAAGAAAATCAAGCTTTTTGCGGAATTCAAATTCGGCACCGAATGCAGTTGCCTTGTCAACATTGTTCACATTGAATGTATTGGATGCAGGGCTGGTCCTGTTGAAATAATACTCTATAGGATCTTCAAATGATTTGAAAAATAATCCAACCGTAACCAGCTCGCCCCCTCTGGGATATACCTCATAGCGGATATCTGCATTCGTAATCCTTGTACGCTTTACCTGGTTATTACCAACTACCTGGGCGTTCAGCTCGAAATCGTAAAAAGCAAATGGACTGAGCTCCCTGAATTCCGGACGCACAACGGTCTGGCTTCCACTTAACCTGATGTTGGTATTGTTGTTGGGCTTGAAGGTGAGGTTAACACCCGGCAGGATATCTGTTACCCTTGTATGCACATGCCGTTCATCTGACGTCTTAACGCTTCCGATCACCTGGTCAAAGTCTTCGATCCTTGCACCCCAAACCAGGCGCCATTTTTCGCTGAACTGGTTATCGAACTGGATATAGCCTGCATTCAGAATAGAGTTGGCCATGTAGCGGAACGCTTTGCCTGTCAATTCACCAAACTGCACCTGGTCAGCCCCTGTCCCAAAGTTTTCCGGAGCAAAAATTTTATCAGGCGTCAACAGCTTAATCCGGTTACTGGTGGTATTGATGAAGAAAGGACGGCTATCGAACAACCTGTCCTTTACCTGGAAAAGATAACCACCTTTTATGGTCTGGTTATACCCAAGCCAGCTGAATGTTTTACTGAGATCACCACCGGTATTATAGATGTAATCGTTCAGGAAGCTATAAAAGATGCTGCCGCTCTTCTGGCTTGAGCCGGATCCAAGCAAGGCATAAAAAGGTGAGGAAGGATCCAGTCCGTCCTGGGTATAGAACAACCTGCGCTGGCCCGGAATGTACTGGTCAAGTATGTTAAAGCCGCCATACCATTTCAGCCTGACCTGATGGCCTGGAAAGTTATGTTCGCCTACCAGTTGCGTATTGTAAAAAGTATTCTGCCTGAAACCAAGTTCCTGGGCTTTGATATTATCCCCTACACCCGGTCCCATAATGTAGTCTTTTCCTGTTCGGTCGATCACAAAATCACTGGTATTCACATTCAGCATGTTCTTGAATGATACACGGTGGTTACTGTTGAATTGCACGCTGAAGTTGGCAAGGGCGCCTGCAAGCACGTCGCGGGAATACCGCCTGTTGCTGTAGAAAAGATCATATTCACCATTGTTGTTCGCAATGATGGAATTGGTGAACTCAAGGTTCCTGTTATTTTGATTGTAAACTATCGCCAGTACGCCACCAACCTTTTTGTTGAACAACTGGCCATTGAATCCGCCATTCAACTGGAAAGAAGCATTCAACGGTGCGGATGCAGGAGAAGCTGTCCATACATTGCTGAACCGGCTGCCAAATGCGTTCTGTTGTTCGGCGTTCATGTTATTGAACTTCGATTTTACAGGAAGCCCTGATGGAAGCGCCCTGTTCCCATTTTCAAAACCAAGCCAGTCCAGCTGGCCACCTTTATATTGAAGGAAATCATTTCCAATGGTCTTGCTGTTAAATCCTGTACCCACCTGTATGCTCAGAAAGTCTGCAGCAGGAATTTCCTTTGTCTGGATCTGCACAAGACCTCCTGCCCATTCACCGGGCAGTTCCGGAACAAAAGCCTTATTAATGATGATATGGTCGATCATGGCGGAGGGAAATAAGTCGAATGAAAAAGTTTTCCTGTCAGGTTCCGTACTGCTTAAAAGGATGCCATTAAGCATGGCCTGGTTGTAACGGTCCGCCAACCCCCGGACCACAAGGTATTTTCCTTCCTGAATGGAGGTGCCTGGTACCCGCTTCAACACTTCACCCGTATTGCGGTCCGGGGAACGCCTGATGGATTCGGCGGAGATCACGGAAGCAACTGTATTGGTGTTTCTTTGATAGGCGATAAGAGAATTAACCGATTCGCGACGGGCTGTTGAACGTGCGGTCACTACCACACCTCCAAGGTCCTTGCTGCTGGATTGAAGGACAATGTTCAATTCATTGGCAACATCAGCAGTGACTTCCACTTCGGAAATTGTTTTGCTTGAATATCCTACGGCTGTGAATACCAGTTCATGTTTTTTTCCCGGGAGGAGCGCCAATTCAAACTGGCCATCCATGTTGGTGGCGGTGCCGCTTGCGCCATTGAGTTGAATGGATACGCCGGATAGGGGTTCGTTCTTTTCATTTACCACCTTCCCGGTTAATTTCTGGGTCTGGGCAGAAGTAGCCTGTGAGAATGCAATCAGTAAGAAAAGGTACAGGAAGCGAAGCATGCCTTGATGTTTGTGCAAAGGACGACCTGTGGTGTTACTGTACTGTTACCCGCAGGTTAAGGATATGTGATCGCAATGTTATGGGAAGGTTAAGAGGTTTATGGTTTTTTGTTTGTGGTTTATTGTTGTTTCTGGTCTCTGGTCTCTGGTTTCTGGTTCTTACAGCTCGCGGACATTTCTTTAACACAATTGCGTAGAAAGATTAACCGCAAAGAGCGCAAAGGACCGCGAAGATTTATCTGAATTCTTTTATTCATCTATCAAGTCATAAATCATACTTCAACATTCCAACTCTAATCTCCATCATCTATAGTCTATCATCTGAACTCAAGAGAGGCCAACAGCTATCAGCCAACAGCTCGAAGCTCGCAGCTCACAGCTCGCAGCTCGAAGCTTCTCTAAAACCTCAACTGCATCCTTGCAGTAAAAACATTATCCCTTACATCGGATGAATAACCATTTAACGAAGTGCTTTCGTTGCGGACGATGTCGTAATAGAACAGTGCTTTCAGGTTGTCATTGAAATAATGCGTTAATCCAAAACCAAGCGTATTAAAGCGGATGTCGGCGATGCCAAGGTTGGATCCAGTAAGGCCTATCTGGCTTTCCTTTGCCCGCCGGTTGGGATCATACCAGTCATATTTGGCAATGATTTCCCAGCGTTCATTGATGATATTCTGAAGAAAGTAAAAAACAGCGCCATCAAATCCCCTGATATAGGTTGGTCCCATTGGAAGTGTACCCGGGTTGACGGTGGTGGTTGCAGTACCAGGCTGCTTTCCTCTCCAGTATTCAGCTCTCCATTCTGTTTTTCCCCAGCCATGTTTCAGGATCACCTGTGCGTCGGCTCCATAATATTGGCGTGGAGCTTTCTCACCGATGTTTGATTCTGAAGAATCAACTGTAAATCCATTAACAGGTGCCTTGCCTGTCATGTCATATTTATATTTAGTTGCCTGAAGCCATCCTCCTCTTAGAAAAGAAAGCCCGGCGCCTATTGAAAATTTTTCTGAAAACGTTACAGGCTTCATTGTCAGGCGGCTGATGATGTCTTTATAGGAATCAAATTCTGCCGGACCCGACTTACCCTGCCCATTGAATACGCCAACATCAAACTTAAAGAGCGGATCTTTCCGGCCTGCTTTTCTTGATTCATAACTGATCATGGCTCCAAGGTCGCGTTCGCTGGGCATCAATATCTGCGACATCCTGGCACGCTCCGGTGATTCGCGGAAGGAAGAAGAAAGATTGACCTCAAAACCAAAAGGCCGGGCAAACAAACCCGTAGTCAGGTAGAAGTTCCGGCTGGCAGGTTCATAAACACGGATGAACATATCCCGGATGTTTACATCACGCTCCGTGGCTTCAAACTGAAAGGTGAACAAAGCGGCAGGGAAATCATCTTTCTTTCCCGGTAACGCATAATCGATCTTGACCCTTGCCCTTCTTATGATGAAACGGTTATTGGCATTGGGCGAAAAATCCGGGCCGCTGTAAGTGTCAATGCCTTTTTCCTGCGCTACCTGGTACTGCGGCTGCATATATGCAGTAATATACAGATGTTCAAAGCGCTTGATCACAGGCCTCACAGTATCCCTGATAAACAAAGCAGAGTCATAATCACTCAGGTAACGTTGCGCATTGCCTGCCATTGAAGCACCTGCAAGGGTTATTACCATGACAACTCTTTTCAACGCAATGGAACTATTCAGGATCATCCTCATCTTTAGCACGATTTATGGAAAGACTACTTCAGGCCGCAATATTAAGTTATTATTAATTTTAAGTTAAGCACTCCGGCCGCTTCAATTGAGGCTAACTTCGCTCATCTGTTTAAACATCAACTATGAACATCTTTGCTAAACTATTGGCCCCTAAGAATAAAGTTTTTTATGAACTGTTTGAAGAGGTTGCTGATAACGTGACCAAAATGTCTAAACAGCTTTGCCAGGTGATCAACGAGCCTGACTTTGATAAAAGAGCGAATCTAATCTCACAGCTGGAAGATCTGGAACATGCCAATGACGATCTGACCCACCGCATCTTTACAGAACTGGGCAGAAACTTTATTACTCCTTTTGACAGGGAAGACATCCACTTCCTTGCTTCCGCGCTGGATGACATCGCCGACTACATTTATGCTTCAGCCAAAAAGATCAACTTCTATCGTGTCAATCCAAACGATACCGGCTTACAGAAACTGGCCGAGATCATTGACCAGAGCACACAGGAAGTAAAAAAAGCAGTTGTAGAATTACGTAATATGAAGAACCTTCGCCTGATCACAGAATCACTGGTGAAGATCAACAGCATGGAAAACCAGGCTGATGATGTTTTTGATATGAGTATCGAGAGACTGTTTGCAACCGAGGCGGATGCAAAGGAAGTGATCAAGAAAAGAGAGATCTACCAGGCTATGGAAACAGCTACGGACAAATGCGAAGATGCCGCTAACGTTATCGAGTCCATCATTGTGAAGTACGCATAAGGATCCAATAAAAGTGATTTGCTGCTATCCAAAGCAGTTTCATTACATCTCTCAAAGCAACGACCAACAGAAAAATAAGAACTGACACATGACCATGTTCCTGATAGTGATCATTGCCCTGGCACTGATCTTCGATTATATCAATGGTTTCCACGATGCTGCCAATTCCATCGCTACCATTGTTTCTACCAAGGTACTGACGCCATTCCAGGCAGTTCTATGGGCTGCGATCTTTAATTTCGCCGCCTTTTTTATTTTCAAGGACCATGGTGTTGCCAATACGGTAGCAAAAACGGTAAAGACCGATGTAGTTAGCGGACATGAGGGCATGGTGGTCATTCTTGCAGGCTTGATCGCTGCTATATTCTGGAACCTGCTGACATGGTGGTTTGGAATTCCATCATCATCATCACATACATTGATCGGCGGATTCGCCGGCGCCGGTGTGGCGGCAGGTGGATGGAGTGCTGTTAACAGTGACCCGATCATAAAGACCGCATCGTTCATCATCCTTGCTCCTCTCGTTGGTATGATGATCGCTTTCATTATCTCAATTTGGTTCCTGTATTCGTTTCGAAAAGACTGGCTACCACGGCTGATCTCTGTTGCGGTGATCGTTGGCGTAATATTCTTCCTGGTATCTGAGGTAAAGACCGCGCCTTCCGCGCTTACAGGCTTGAAGCTGGAAAACAGGATGGACAGCGTTGTGGTGGCAGATGTAGCCATCTCTTCTTCCGCAAGGAATATGGGCTTCAAAAAGGGGGATGTGATCCTGCAGTTCGACCAGGCTGCCATAACAGAGAAAAAGCAGGTGGACAAGGCTATGAGAAGGCATCACAGGGGTGAACAATTCAGTTATACTGTATATCGTAATGGTGCAGTAATACCTTTTACCCAAACTTACCAGACGTCTTACCAATCAAGGTTCTCACAGATCCTTTTCTATAGCCAGAACTTTAAATGGTTCCTTCTGAGTATTATTATGCTGGTAATGGCTGTCTTTACTTTCTGGCTGAATACACTGAACGCCTACCGGGCCAATGCCTGGTTCAAACGACTGCAGCTGGTATCCTCCGCTGCATTCAGCATCGGTCATGGTGGTAATGACGCGCAAAAGGTCATGGGTATCATTATGGCAGCCCTCATCGCGTCTGATCCGCTTACCTACAACATGGAACATATGCCCACCTGGGTACCGCTTTCCTGTTACCTTGCCATTGGCCTGGGTACCATGAGCGGTGGCTGGAAGATCGTAAAGACCATGGGTACACGCATCACCAAGGTGACACCTTTTGAAGGGGTGGCCGCTGAAACAGCAGGCGCCATCACACTATTTGTTACCGAGGCATTGAAGATCCCTGTAAGTACAACGCATACCATTACAGGGGCCATTATTGGTGTTGGTGCAACAAAAAGACTCTCTGCAGTAAGGTGGGGCGTCACCATTAATTTGCTCTGGGCCTGGGTGCTAACCATACCCGTCAGCGGACTTTTAGCTGCAGGGATTTATTTTCTTGTAAGTAAGTTCGTTTAATCTTCCATTTATTTCCCGAGTTTTGCCCGGCAAATTAGGACTATGGCAAAAATTCTTGTAACGGGCGGCTGTGGCTATATTGGCTCACATGCCATTGTTGACCTGATAGAAAACGGATATGATGTGATCTCGGTGGACAATAACGCCCGTTCTTACCCGGCAGTATTGAAAGGCGTTGAGAAGATCACAGGAAAAACAGTAAAGAATTACAAGGTGGACCTCTGTAATTTCGATGACACCTTTGCCATCTTCCAGGAGAATACAGACATTGATGGCATCATTCATTTCGCCGCCTATAAAGCTGTAGGTGAGTCAGTTGAAAAGCCCCTTCTGTATTTTGAGAACAACCTTTATTCGCTGGTCAACCTGCTGAAATGCGTGCAGGAGTTCTCCATCCCTTATTTTGTTTTTTCTTCTTCCTGCACCGTTTACGGCAATACGGATCATGAAAAGGTTACCGAGGAAACGCCACTCAAGCCAGCGGCTTCACCTTACGGATATACAAAGCAAATGGGTGAGCAGATACTTGGCGAGTTTGTAAAAAGCAGTCAGACCAAAGCGATCCTTCTCCGCTATTTCAACCCTGTTGGCGCGCATCCTTCCACCAACATTGGTGAACTGCCTATAGGCAAACCGCAGAACCTTGTACCGGCCATTACGCAGACAGCCATTGGAAAAATTCCAATGATGCACGTATTTGGCAACGACTATCCAACAAGGGATGGAAGCAATGTCCGCGATTATATTCATGTTTGTGATATCGCTCATGCGCATACGCTTTCGATCAGGTATATGGAGCAAGGCAGGCTAAAATCCAACTGTGATGTATTTAACCTGGGAACCGGCAATGGCGTTACCGTTCTGGAAGCCATCAAGGCTTTTGAAAAAGTGAGTGGCCAGAAGTTGAACTACCAGGTAGCCCCCCGCCGCCCGGGAGACATTGTAGCCATCTATGCTAACAATGACAAGGCAAAGAACAAACTTGGCTGGGATCCTAAATTTTCACTTGACGAAATGATGAGCACAGCATGGAAGTGGGAAGTAAGGCTGAAAGAAGATGAAAAAATGTTCACGGCTTCCAAATCAGAATTGAATTAACAGTTTTCAATGGTGAAGCATCTTTATAATCACAGGTGCTCTGTTGAACCGGTAACATCAAACTGAAAACCCTAGTTTTGCACCGATGCTAAAAAATATTCAGCCCACTGGCAAGAAAGATACCCGCAGCGGGTTCGGCGATGGTATTGTTGAACTTGCACGCAAAAATAAAAATGTTGTTGCGCTTACCGCGGACCTGGCAGGATCGCTGAAGCTCCAGCAATTCATTAAGGAATTTCCGGAGCGCTTCATACAATGCGGCATCGCTGAAGCCAACATGATGAGTATGGCGGCCGGCCTTACCATTGGAGGTAAGATCCCCTACACAACCACCTTCGCCAACTTCTCAACCGGCCGTGTGTACGACCAGATCCGTCAGAGCATTGCCTATAGCGGAAAGAATGTAAAGATCTGCGCTTCCCATGCCGGACTTACGCTTGGAGAAGATGGTGCTACCCATCAAATATTGGAAGACATCGGGCTGATGAAGATGATGCCACACATGACGGTGATCGTACCATGTGATTACAACCAGACCAAGGCAGCTACGATGGCGATCGCGGACCTGCAGGGACCTGTTTATTTACGGTTTGGAAGACCAAGCTGGCCCATATTTACCAACCCCGAAGAACCCTTTGTGATCGGTAAGGCACAGCAGTTCTCAGAAGGTACTGATGTCAGCATCTTTGCATGTGGCCACATGGTTTGGAATGCGATCCAGGCAGGTGTTGCCCTACAGGAAAAAGGACTTGGTGTTGAAGTGATCAACATCCACACAATTAAGCCCATTGATACCGAAGCTGTGATCAACTCGATCCGCAAAACGCGTTGTGCCGTTACGGTTGAAGAACACAACATCATTGGCGGATTGGGTGATGCCATCGCACAGGTGGCCGCAAAGAACTTTCCTGTTCCAATTGAATACATTGGCACAAAAGATACTTTTGGTGAAAGCGGAACCCCTGACCAGTTGCTGAAAAAATACGGACTGGATATTCCGGATATTATTAAAGCAGCTGAAAAGGTATTGGAAAGGAAGAAAGCTAATAGCTAGTGGCTGAGAGCTTTTGTACGCCATAGGCGGATGCGAGCTTCGAGCTTTTGCGTGTTTCAATGATGTTGTTATTTTTCAATTGAATGAAGATCCGGGACCATATGGATTCATTTACCATTGCTGGTGGCTCGAAGCTCCTCTAACGTAAGCCTGCTGTAAAGAACCAAAAACCATAAACCACAAACCATAAACCCGAAACCCCTCTATCTTTACGCCTGATCCAGGATCAAAAAGTAATTAATGGAGCAAAGAGACCGGTCAGACAAGGAACTGTTGTTACAATTCAAGGAAGCATCCACCCGGGAAGCGGCTTTTACAACCATCATAAAGAAATACCAGGAAAAACTTTACTGGCACATCCGTCGGATGGTCGTTGACCATGACGATGCCAATGATGTGCTTCAGAATGTATTTATTCGGGTCTGGAATGGACTCGAAAATTTCCGGGAAGATTCGCAACTTTATACCTGGCTATACCGGATCGCAACCAATGAATGCCTGACCTTCCTGGAAGGCCAGAAGAAAAGGGCTCATGTCAGCCTCAGTGATACCGAAAGCGGCCTCAGCAACAAAATCAAGGCAGACAGGCATTTTGACGCCAATAAGCTTGAATGGAAATTACAGCTGGCCATCCAGCTACTGCCCGAAAAGCAAAGGATCGTGTTTAGTTTGAGGTATTACGATGAAATGCCATACGAGGAAATGAGCCGTGTGCTGGAAACCAGCGAGGGAGCCTTAAAGGCAAGCTACCACCACGCGGTAAAAAAAATAGAGGATTACATTAAAAATCATTAAACCTTGGGACCTGTCATGGGTCTTAAAGCTTGAAAATGAATCAGAGGCTTCACATACAAAACGAATTGGAAGAGCTGAACAGCCTTTTGCCTGCGGTAAAACCTTCAGAAGTGTTTACCGTACCCCAAGGCTATTTTGATCAGTTCGCTGCGTCGGTGCTTGCACGGATCAGGGCTGAAGAGCCTGAAATGCTGGCTGAGCTGGAAGAGCTGTCGCCTTTACTGGCCTCCATTCCACGCCAAATGCCTTATGAAGTCCCTTCCGGTTATTTTGAAGGAACATCCAGCGGCCTTTCTTTTTTGAAAGGCGATGAGGTGCTTCCTCCTATATTCCAGTCTATCGGTAAAGAACAACCATATACGGTTCCGGCGGGTTATTTTGAACAACTGCCTTCTCAGGTACTTGCCAGAATAGAGCAGCCAAAAGCAAAAGTGGTTTCCATGCCACGCAAGTGGATGAGAATGGCTGTGGCTGCTGCCATTGCCGGTTTGATCGCGGTTTCAGGATTCTGGTATTATAATCAATCCAGGACCATATCTGTTGATGATCCCAAGTGGATTGCGCAACAGATCAAAACCGTTGATACAAAAAGCCTGGAAACTTTTATTAAAGCCGCTGATGTAACAACTGAAAGTTCCCAAACGGTAAAAAGCAAACCTTCAGGCGAGGATGTAAAGACCCTTCTGAAGGATGTTTCTACCAGTGAGCTGGAATCTTTCCTTGAACAGGTACCAACGGATGATGAAGACCTGATGTTTAATTAAAAGCCCTACTATGAAAAAGATTTTTTACATATTCAGTTTCCTCTTCACTATTGGCTTCACAGCCAATGCCCAAAGCGCCGGTGACGGCACCAAGGTCCGTGAACGAATGGTGGAATACATCCAAAAGAAGCTTGATCTTACCCAGGATGAATCAGAAAAATTCACGCCTGTCTTCATGCAATATTTCCGTGAATTAAGGCAAACCAACCAGCAGTACAGGGGTGACAACCTCGTATTGCAGCAGAAGATCGTTGAATTGCGGATCCGTTACCGTGATCAGTTCAAACCGATCATTGGTGAAAAACGCAGCAACGAAGTGTTCCATCACGAACGCACCTTCATGCAGGAAGCCCGTAATCAACTTGAAGATCGCTTGCAAAACAAGAAAGATGGCCGTGCTAATGAATAAATGATCAAACGCCAGTTGTACCAAATATGTTTTTCATCTATATTTGAAGCTGGTGTTTTTCATAGGTTAGCAACGGCCGGCTCTTTTTAGAGCGGGCCTTTTTTTATCACGGATTGCGAGGATTTTTTATCACGGATTACACGGATGATCGGAAATTTTACTGTGCGGATAAGTTTCTCTTCAGAATATGTATCACGGATTACACGGATGGCACGGATTACTGAGTATTTATTACCTGTATTCGACAAGCCACTTTCTTCAAAACAATGATTAATCACCTTCCTGTTTCTTATTAATCAAACAAATACCTCATTGCGGCACTTTGCGCTTCTTTGCGGCCTTTGCGGTTAATCTATCTACACCATTGCAATTAAAAATTCTCCGATACTTTTAAGAACCAGAAACTAGAAACCAGAGACAAGAAACTTCCTGATGTATGCTACTTGCCCCACATGGTAGATGTCGTGCTGGATGATGCCGTGCAGTAATTTTCTGAAATTGTATTTTCTTTCCTTTACCTGTTTGTCAAGGAGGTCATCACTTTGCCTGCTGAGCAGATCAACCAGTTGCTTTTGTGTTTCTTCCAGTCGTAACAACCCTCTTTCAAGAAGTGTACGGTCATTGTGATCGAGTGCCTGCCAGTCGTTGTCTTCAAAATAAGCAAGTGATTTTTCAGGATCAGGTTCTATCCTGTCGATGGTGAATTCACGCCAGATGACCATGTGCCATAACAATTCAACAATGCTGTGCTGCCCATTTGTTTTTTCAAAAGCAATTCTTCCATCCACCTCATCAAACAATTCATTCATGCTTCGTCCAAACCAGGGATTGCCCCTGTAAGCATCTTCCAATTGCTGAATGATAAAAGCAATCTCTGTCATTGGTGCTTTATTTAGATAAGTTAAATGGAACTAAGCTTTCAAATTAACCGCAAAGGACGGAAAGGCAAAGAAGGACCAGACTAAAGTTCGTCTTTTATTCATGCGTGCCGTCCGCGATAAAAATCAGAGCGAGAGCTGAGAGCGGGAGCGAAAGAATCCCGATCAGCGTCCCATCAGGTAAATCCAAGCATTCAAGAATCCATATCCGAAAAGAAACCTGTCTGCAACATTAAAAAAATCTCCGATCATCCGTGAAATCCAATCAGATAAATCAGTGCCATCCGTGATCCTATTTACTCAGGTACATGCTCCTGTCCTTATACAATTGCCTGAAGTAAGGATCCCGGAGGTCTTTGATGAAACGAATGGCTTCTCCTGTTGATTTCATCTCGGGCCCCAGCTCTTTACTTACATTAGGAAATTTATCAAAAGAGAAAACAGGTTCCTTGATGGCAAAGCCGGTCAGCTTTTTTTCGAATTTAAAGTCCTTTAATTTTTTATACCCCATCATCACCTTAGTGGCCACGTTGAGGTAAGGGATCTTGTATGCTTTAGCAATGAATGGTGTAGTACGTGATGCCCTTGGATTGGCTTCAATCACGTACACTTTCCCGTCCTTGATGGCGAACTGGATATTGATCAGTCCTTTAATGTTCAGCGAGCGGGCGATCTTTTCCGCGTAGTGCTCCATCGTTGTTACAATAAGCGGTGTAAGGTTGAAGGCAGGCAGCACCGCATTGCTGTCACCACTGTGGATACCAGCCGGTTCAATATGCTCCATCACACCCATTACATGAAAATCTTCACCATCAAAAATGGCATCGATCTCAGCTTCCTGGCAACGGTCAAGGAAATGATCGATGAGGATCTTATTGTCAGGAATATGTTTCAATAAACTAATGACAGCTTTTTCAAGTTCATCGTCATTGATCACAATACGCATTCTTTGTCCGCCCAGCACATAACTTGGACGCACCAGTACAGGGAATCCAACTTTTTTTGCCACTTCAACCGCGTCATCCACATTGAATGCGGTACCGTATTCAGGGTAAGGAATGCCCAGGTCCTTCAGCAGGTCGCTGAAGCGGCCACGGTCTTCCGCGATGTCCATACTGTCAAATGAAGTTCCGATGATGGGGATTCCCTTTTCATGCAGGCGCTTTGCAAGTTTCAGGGCAGTCTGTCCACCCAGCTGCACAATAACACCTTCCGGTTTTTCAAGCTCAACGATCTCCCAAAGATGTTCCCAGAACACCGGTTCAAAATATAATTTATCAGCAGTGTCGAAGTCGGTAGAAACGGTTTCTGGATTACAGTTCACCATGATGGCTTCGTAACCCGCTTCGCGGATGGCCAGCAAGCCATGTACACAGCAATAATCAAATTCAATCCCCTGCCCGATCCTGTTAGGACCACTACCAAGGACAATGATCTTCTTTTTATCAGTCACAATGCTTTCGTTGGAGCCGCCGGCTTCGAAAGTGGAATAGAAATAAGTGGTCTTTGCTTCAAATTCAGCGCTGCAGGTATCTACCATTTTATAAACCCTGGTAATGCCGGCAGCTTTTCTTTTTTCATAGATCTCATCTTCAGTTCCGTCCTGGATGATCCTTGAGATCTGTTCATCACTAAAGCCATGTGTCTTTGCTTCGCGAAGCAGGTCCAGGGGAAGGTCTTCAAGCCAATGATTTTCAAGTCTTTTTTCAATATGGCAGATCTTCTGGATCTCATAAATGAACCACCTGTCAATACCTGTTGCTTTAGCAATAGTATTCACACTTACACCCAGCATCAGGGCATCCTTGATCCTGAAGATGCGATCCCATTTTGGAGTTTTGATGTATTCCAGCAATTCTTCAGCATGCATCTGGCTGCGGCCGTAATAACCTAGTCCAACTGCATTGTTCTCCAGGCTCTGGCAGGCCTTCTGAATAGCTTCGGTAAAGCTTCTGCCGATTGACATGACTTCACCAACACTTTTCATTTGCAGTCCTAATGTATCGTTTGCGCCTTTGAACTTATCGAAGTTCCATCTTGGTATCTTGACAATGACGTAGTCTAGTGCAGGTTCGAAATAAGCAGAAGTTGTTTGAGTGATCTGGTTTTGCAATTCATCCAGGTTATAACCAATGGCCAGCTTTGCAGCTACTTTAGCAATGGGGTAACCTGTTGCCTTGGAGGCAAGGGCCGAAGAGCGGCTCACTCGCGGATTGATCTCGATGGCAATGATTTCCTCTGTTTCGGGGTTCAATGCAAACTGCACATTACAGCCACCGGAAAAATTACCCAGGTCGCGCATGATATCAATGGCAGTATTGCGCATCAGCTGGTAAGCCGTATCGCTTAAGGTCATGGAGGGTGCCACCGTAATGGAATCACCGGTGTGCACACCCATCGGATCGAAGTTCTCTACCGTACAAATGATGCAGACGTTATCATTGGCGTCGCGCAGCAGTTCCAGTTCGAATTCTTTCCAGCCGAGCACTGCTTTTTCTACCAGCACTTCGTGAATCGGTGAAGCCTGCAAACCACGTTGAAGGGCCTCATCAAGATCCTCAGGTCCATGAACAAAACCACCACCCGTTCCACCAAGCGTAAAGGAGGGACGGATCACCAGCGGGAACCCGATCTGCTGGGCAAACTCTTTACCTTCCAGCCAGGAATTGGCGGTCTTGGCAGGCGCCACCGGGATATTCATGCGGATCATCCATTGCCTGAACTTTTCACGGTCTTCCGCTTTGTCAATGGCCTTGATATCTACCCCGATCAGGCGAACGTTATGTTTTTCCCAAAGACCAAGATCTTCAGCTTCTTTTGCCAGGTTCAGAGCAGTTTGTCCACCCATAGTGGGTAAAACCGCATCAATCTGGTTTTCATCCAGAATCTGTTCAATACTTTCCACAGTTAAAGGCAACAGGTAAACCTTATCTGCCATCATTGGATCTGTCATGATGGTAGCCGGATTACTGTTGATCAGCACTACTTTAATTCCTTCTTCTCTTATGCTTCTTGCCGCCTGTGATCCTGAATAATCGAACTCGCAGCCCTGCCCAATGACAATAGGACCGGAACCGATGATCAGCACTGATTTGATGGAGTTGTCTTTAGGCATTCTGTATTTGGAAACTTTTGGATATAAAAAAACCGGACGATTGTCCGGGTTGCAAAACTAGGGTAATTCTGCCTATGGAAATGATAAATAAGGGATGCTTCCGCATCCCTTATTTCAATCTTATCCTGTTCAGCTCTGAGAACCGAAGCTATTGCCGTTTTGACTTCCAACTTTACCGCCGAAAGCGTTCTTCAGGCCGGAAAGGTTTTCATCAACGAATTTTTTACCCTTGTTTTTGAGGTCAGTTTTTTGCTGTTCACTCATTTTAGAATACTTGTAAGCACCGAAAGCAGCTACACCTGCTAACAGTAACGGGCCTAAACCTGGTTTGCGCATGATCATTTATTTTAAGGTTAACAATAATTACCCATAGGGCAAGGGTATGTAATAAAATATCATACCGAAGCATCCGTTTGGCGGAAAGCTTTCCTGAATTCATCAAAAAACTCATCAAGCCCTATGGTTACTGACCTGCCTCTAAAAGGAAATTAAACCGGCCAGTTATGCAAAATCCCGGAGGCAAAATTTTCTGTGCAACCATACTTACTGAACAGAAACAGCTAAGGGTCAATAACAAAGGCTCTAATTTTGCCTTGAACAATGAGTGCCTCCGTAAAAGTTTTAAAAAGAAAGGATGAAGAAAAGTACTGGCCTTACTACTATTTTTATTTTTTTAATGTTCTTGTCACTGGCCCAGGAGCCCGCCTATCCCCAATCTTATTTTCGCCATCCCCTGAATATTCCAATGGAACTGGTTGCCAATTTCGGCGAGCTGCGCACCAACCACTGGCATATGGGCCTGGATATCCGTACCCAGCAGAGAGAGAACCTCCCGGTTTATTCAGCTGCCGAAGGGTACATTTCCAGGGTAAGCGTAGCGCCTGGGGGTTTTGGCAGGGCCATTTACATTAATCATCCTAATGGCTATACCACATTATATGCCCACCTGAATAATTTTGAACCGGGGCTTCATCAATATATTAAAGAACAGCAATACAGGCTCTCATCCTGGCAAATAGATCTTGAACTTCATCCGGGCCAGTTCCCTGTACAGAAGGGCAGCTTTATTGCCTACAGCGGCAATACCGGAGGCTCCGCCGGCCCTCATGTTCATTTTGAGATCCGCGATACAAAAACAGGGAAATGCCTTAACCCATTGCTTTTTAAATTCCCTATTGCCGATGCAGTTGCACCTTCCATTTCAAGGCTTGCTATGTATAACAGGAATGTTAGTGTATATGGCCAGAGCCCGCAGGTGCTGGCGCTGAAGAAAAGCGGTAATGCCTATACACTTGCAAAATCTAACACCATTATAAGCAGAAGCGATCGCATCAGCTTTGCCATCACAGCAACAGACCGTTTTTCCCGGTCAGCAAATCCAAATGGTATTTACAGTGCACAGACATTTGTAGATGGAAAACTTGTATCCGGATTTATCCTCGATAATATTGACTACAATGAAACACGGTACATGAATGCGCACATTGATTACAGGCACAAGGCCAATGGCGGTCCCTGGTTGCAGCACATCAGCCGTATGGAAGGTGACACAACCGATATTTACCTTCCAGCCGGAGAAACAGGTTTCCGGTTCACCGACCAGGAAACACACGCTGTAAGGATCGTTGTAAGGGACGCCAATAAGAATCAATCCGTGATCAGCTTTAATGTCCGGTACGAACCCATTGAAGCAGCTGAAAACGAGGTGCCTGCTGACCGTTTCCTGCCAGGCCAGGTCAATATTTTTGAACGACCCGGCTTCCAGGTATTCACAACCGAATACAGTCTTTACGACGGGGTGGACCCGGTCTATTCTCAATCAGACCAGATCATACCCGGTGCAGTTTCTCCTGTTCATACTTTTTTAAATGCAGGCATTCCTGTGCATGATGCTATTACCGTACGCATTACTCCAGGCAGGGATATTCCAGAAGATCTTAGGGAAAGGGTTGTGATGAAACAAATTTCAGGAACACGAACTGTCATTGAAAAAGTGTCCTGGCAGAACGGTCAGGCAACAGCAAAATTCCGCCAGTTTGGAAGCTGGCAGTTGTTCCTTGACCAAATTCCGCCAACCATCAATTCCATTGGCACTGGTGATACCGTCAACCTTTCCAAAGCCACGCGGCTGGTGTTCACACCAAAGGATAATTTGAATGGGATCAGGAGTTTTAAAGTTCATGTGAATGGACAATGGCTGCTGTTCACCAATGACAAAGGCCGCACCTGGATTTACAGTTTTGATCAATACTTTCCCAAAGGCGTCAGCGAGCTGGTGGTAACGGCAGAAGATATTGCGGGCAATGTTGCGGAAAGAAGATGGCATGTACGGAGGTAGGTGGGTTTATTGTTTTTTGTTTTTGGTTGTTTAAATGTACCGTAGCAATTTTTTTTGCATTGGCGTAGTTAAATCGTAAAGAAAGTGAAGAACCCAAAGAGAGTATTATGCTTTGAGCTTCTTTGCATATGCTTTGCGCTCTTTGCGGTTTAATCTTTCTACACAATAATTACCAGTAAAGAATATCTGTACTAAAGAACAATAAACCATAAACCAAAAACCATAAACCAGAACCCCCTCCGGGTTATCTTTGCCCCCATGCAGGAGAAAGTAAGGGTAAGGTTTGCACCCAGTCCAACAGGTGGTTTGCACCTGGGCGGTGTGCGTACAGTGTTATACAATTATCTTTTTGCCAGGAAGCACGGTGGCCAGTTTATTGTGCGCATTGAAGACACAGACCAGTCAAGGTACGTAGCAGGTGCTGAAGCATACATTTTTGAAACCCTTAAATGGTGCGGACTGGAGCCTGATGAAAGCACCCAGCATGGAGGCGGGTTTGGTCCCTACAGGCAAAGCGAACGCAAGACATCTTACCGTCAATACGCGGAAGAACTGGTGCGCAATGGAAAGGCTTATTATGCTTTTGACACCCCGGAGGACCTTGATGCCATGCGGGCCAGGCTAAGGTCTGATGAAAATCCTACACCGCAGTACGATCATAAAGTACGAAATGTGATGCGCAACTCGCTGACACTTCCTAAGCAGGAAGTAGAGGAATTGCTGCGCAACAACACCCCTCATGTCATCCGCATTCATATGCCCGAATCAGAAACGGTCAGTTTTACAGATATGATCCGGGGCGAAGTGAGTTTTGATACCTCCATTGTAGATGACAAAGTGTTGCTGAAAGCGGATGGCATGCCCACCTATCATCTTGCTGTTGTTGTTGATGACCACCTGATGCAGATCACGCATGCTTTCAGGGGCGAAGAATGGCTTCCCAGTGCGCCTGTGCACATCTTGTTGTGGCGTTATCTTTTTGGAGAAGCCAGCATGCCTCAATGGGCGCATCTTCCTCTTATACTGGGACCTTCCGGAAAGCTTAGCAAGCGTGACGGAGCTAAATATGGTTTTCCAGTTTTTGCAATGAACTGGAAAGATCCCAAATCCGGTGAACTCACAGAAGGATTCCGTGAAAGAGGTTTTCTTCCGCAGGCTTTTGTGAACCTCCTGGCCATGCTGGGCTGGAATGATGGTACCGAACAGGAAATTTTTACGATCGAAGAACTGGTAGAACGATTTACCATTGAGAAGGTTCATAAAGGCGGGGCCAAGTTTGATTTTGAAAAAGCAAAATGGTTTAACCACGAATGGATCAAAAAACTACCGGCCTCCGCATATGCTGCACAGGTGAAGGAGCAATTTGCTGCCAATGGCATTGAGATCAGTGATGATGCTTATTTCGTAAAAGTGCTTGACCTTGTAAAAGACCGTTGCTCCATGCTTTCCGATTTTTGGGAACACAGTGCTTTCTTTTTCCGGGCACCAAAGGAAATCGACGCCACTCCGATCAAAGCCAAATGGAATGCTGAAAGATTGTCTTTCTTCCATGAATTCAGTAAAAGCCTTGCAAGCCTGAGCAGCTGGCATGCCGCTTCAATGGAAACACTGTTCAAGCAAGTTGCTGAAAAAGCATCGCTGAAACCAGGAGAATTGCAGCTTCCATTAAGACTGATGCTGGTAGGCGGTAAATTTGGCCCTCCTGTATTTAATATTGCAGAAGTATTGGGCAAGGATGAAAGCATTTCCCGGATCAACAATGCATTAATTCAATTTACAGACCTCAGATAATGAACAGACCCTTACGTGTGCTGGTTGCCAAGGTAGGCCTTGATGGACATGACCGAGGCGCTAAAGTGATTGCCGCTGCGCTTCGTGATGCCGGAATGGAAGTGATCTATACAGGGCTTCGCCAGACGCCCGAAATGGTGATATCAGCCGCTTTGCAGGAAGATGTTGATGCAATCGGTGTTTCCATTTTATCAGGTGCGCACATGACTGTTTTTCCAAAACTCCTGGCGCTGATGAAAGAGAAAGAAATGAATGATGTGCTCCTTACCGGCGGCGGCATCATCCCTGAAGAGGATATGAAAACATTACAGGCACAAGGCGTGGGAAAATTGTTTGCACCTGGAACGCCTACATCAGAGATCGCAGAATATATCAAAGAATGGGTTCAACAACACAGATCATTTTAAATATCTTTTATGTATACAACCTTACTGACCTCACTGGATAACGGCATTTTCACCATCACCATCAACCGTCCAGATAAATTAAACGCGTTGAATGCAGCGGTCATGAACGACCTGGAGCTTGCCATGCAGGAAGTTGGTGTCAACGTGGATATAAAATCCGTTATCATTACAGGATCAGGACAAAAAGGTTTTGTCGCAGGTGCGGACATCACAGAATTCCAGGGATTAACAAGCGGAGAAGGTATGGACCTTGCCAGGAAAGGACAGAATGTATTCTTCATGATCGAAAACAGTCCGAAGCCTGTAGTGGCGGCAGTCAACGGGTTTGCACTGGGTGGAGGTTGCGAACTGGCCATGGCCTGTCATTTTCGAATTGCAAGTGAAAATGCAAAGTTCGGGCAACCCGAGGTTAACCTGGGGTTGATCCCCGGCTATGGTGGAACACAAAGACTGGTACAACTGATTGGCAAAGGCCGTGCACTGGAATTGCTGATGACAGGAAATATGGTGGATGCGCAAACGGCCCTTCAATATGGACTTGTAAATTACGTTGTGCCTCAAACAGAATTGCTTGGGAAAGCACGATCCATCCTGGAATTAATCAATACCAAAGCACCGCTGGCGGTCAGCCGCTGCATCTCGGCTGCCAATGCTGTATTTGGACATGGAAATGGGTTTGATATAGAGATCGAAGCCTTCGGCGAATGTTTTGGTACAGAAGATATGAAAGAAGGTACAGATGCATTTTTACAAAAAAGAAAAGCGAACTTTTCAGGCAGATAATATTTGTTATGAAATGCAGTTCTGTCATGAGCCTTCTTATTATATGTTTCCTGTCCTTTCAACAACTGAATGCACAGGAAAGCAAATGGGAAAAGGCCTACCATCACGAAGTAAAATTGGGAAGCGGCATTGGAACGAGCGCCTTCACCGGAATTTCTGTGATGGCAGGGTACCAATACCATGAAGCAAAAAACTTCCTGGGACTTCAATACAACGCTTTAATGGAATTTGTGCTTTTCGGAGGCAGCGTACAAATGGTGTCTGACCTTTCACTGACGGCAAACAGGGAACTATTGTCAAGATTGGTGAAGATATCAGTGGGAGCAGGCATAGCAAGGGTTTGGCATACCATCAATTGGGACGAACCGGACGAAGCACGCTTCTCACAATGGGGATTGCCGCTTGAATTGAATATCATAATAGGGCGGAACAGGCTGAAAGCGGGTCTATCAATTCACTACAATTCCAACGCGTACAACGACTTCTGCAATTTCAATTCTGCGCTCCTGTTTTCCTTTTAAGGCTTTGAATCATTTTGAGGAAATACACGGATCGTTCGCATGTATCTTGTTTTATAATAATCACTTAACGGTGACACCGTAACGCCATGGGCTTTCCCCGATGTCGAGTGAATGAATTCCACAAGGCCATTGTTGTTGGAAACCACGATGCCCATATGCCCTACCGTCCTTTCCTGGGGATTGGTTCCTGTAAAAAGCACGATGTCCCCTCTTTTTGCTTCAGTCAGTTCAATGCTTCTTTCCATTGCGCTGAAATCAACTGAAGACCGTGGGACTTTGAGGTTAAAATGATTAAACACGTAAGTAATAAACCCTGAACAATCAAAGCCTGTCCTGGGATCAGTAGATCCGTATTTGTACGGCACGCCTTTCAGTGTTTCCGCAAACTGCACAAGAGCTTCGGGGTTAACATTCCCCGTGTTGATCCGTTTACCGTTGGCTGGAGGGAGCATAATAACTGTATCCCTGATACCCGTATCCACGTTATTGTTATCCGGTAAACTCAGGGCATTGAGTGTATCATTGGTTAATATGATCCCTGAGTCTGCATCCGGGGCCTCCCTTCTGTTCACTACATATATACAGGAATGCAGTATGAAAACAACTGCAACAGTGGCCATTTTTAATCCTGGATGTTTCATGACAGATTTTAATACGTACCCGTAAGCCGTGCAATTTTCGGGCTAACTTTGCGCCACTTAATGATATAACATGCAATACCGGACAGAAAAAGATACCATGGGGGAAGTTCAGGTTCCTGCTGATGCCCTTTACGGAGCCCAGACACAAAGAAGCATTGAAAATTTCAGGATCGCCCAGGATATTAACCGCATGCCAAAGGAGATCATCCGGGCTTTTGCCTACCTTAAAAAAGCAGCGGCCATCACCAATTTCGAAGCAGGTGTACTGCCTGAAGAAAAAAAAGACCTGATCTCCAAAGTTGCAGACGAGATCCTCGAAGGCAAACTTGATGATTTTTTTCCATTGGTTGTATGGCAAACAGGCAGTGGCACCCAAAGCAATATGAATGTGAATGAGGTGATCGCTTACCGTGCCCATGTGCTTGCCGGTGGCCAGCTGAATGACAAGGAAAAAAAGATCCATCCGAATGATGATGTAAACAAATCGCAATCATCCAACGATACGTTTCCAACGGCCATGCACATTGCCGCATACAAAATGCTGGTTGAGATCACCATTCCCGGGATCGAGAAGCTTAGAAATACACTTGCTGAAAGAAGCAAATCATTCATGAATATTGTCAAGATCGGAAGAACGCATTTCATGGATGCCACACCACTTACGCTTGGCCAGGAGTTCAGCGGTTATGTATCTCAGTTAGATCATGGGCTTAGAGCAATAAAAAATACACTGCCGCACCTGGCAGAACTTGCACTGGGTGGAACCGCAGTAGGAACAGGCATCAATACACCTGAAGGCTATTCGGAAAATGTTGCAAGGCACATCGCCAAACTGACCGGGCATCCATTCATTACCGCGGAAAATAAGTTTGAAGCCCTTGCTGCACACGATGCCATCGTTGAAGCACATGGGGCTTTGAAAACAGTAGCTGTAAGCCTGATGAAGATCGCCAATGACATCCGTATGCTTTCTTCAGGTCCGCGTTCCGGAATCGGAGAGATCTTTATTCCGGATAACGAACCTGGTTCTTCCATCATGCCTGGCAAGGTGAACCCTACCCAGTCCGAAGCGCTTACCATGATAGCGGCGCAGGTACTGGGTAATGATGTAGCCATTAATGTTGGAGGCTCCATGGGTCATTTTGAACTGAACGTTTTTAAGCCAATGATGATCTACAACTTCCTGCACAGTGCACGCCTTATTGGTGATGGCTGCGTAAGCTTTAATGATAAGTGCGCAACAGGCATTGAACCTATAGAAGCAAACATTAAAAAACATGTAGACAATTCGCTGATGCTGGTGACCGCATTAAATACAAAGATCGGTTATTACAAAGCCGCTGAAATTGCACAGAAAGCTCACAAGGAAGGAACCACATTAAAAGAAATGGCGGTGAAGCTTGGGTACATTACCCCTGAAGAATTCGACCAGATCGTTGTGCCAGCAAGAATGGTAGGAAGGTTGTAACAATGCAGGCATTGTTGTTTATGGTTTATAGTTTTTTGTTTATGGTTTCTTAGGTCTGATTAGCATTATGAAAAAATAAAGCCACCCACATTCAAACATGATGTGGGTGGCTTTATTTATAACATAGTCTAACAAATAGAAAAAGCTACGTTATTGATAACTAAATGAAATAAAAAACTATTGAAAAAATAAGTCTCCGACAGGCAACCAAACTGTAAAGCATATTCGATCTAATAACCAGAAACCAGAGACAAGAAACCAGAAACAAAAAAAAGATACTTGCATTTTTTCGCTCAATTGTATACTTTAACAATACGTAGCTAAACCAAACCAATATCCTAAAATCCAACCAACATGAAAAACGGTTTAACTGCATTCCAGTACAGCGGTTACCCTCTGACCCTGGCGAATGCATCAAAAGAAACATCAAGAAGAGGCGGCCTTACGGTTGTTAGAAAACCAAAGCATGAGACATACTGTCACCAGCCTATGATAAGGGTTCACCAGATGGTGCAAAGCCCCATCAACTGGGATGTTGACTGGTTCGGCAATTATGAGTAATTATTGCCTGATGATCTTTTCCGTTTGCAATACCTGGTCGTACCCGTTCCTTACTTCTACCAGGTAAAGGCCTGGTGCCAGCGTTGCAATGCTGACTGGTGTTTCGTTCTTAACCGTTTTTATTTCACGTATCATTACACCACTCATATTGTACACCCTGATGTAGTAGGGCTTTTGCGCACTTGTAGTAACTGATACCATGACCTGGTCATGTGCAGGCACAGGGTAGATGCGGATCGCCTTTTCAACGACAGGACGGTTATAAGTAACATCATTGATCGGCAGAACGATACCGGTATAGGTGAATTCCAGGATTGAACCTGCGTTTGGTGGTGGTGTTCCGCCACCGTTAAAACTGCCTGTGGGTCCTGATGTTTGCCCGCTGGCATCGCAGGCCATATAAAACTTCAACCCGCTTGGCGATATCGCCATATCACGAAACCTGCCCTCGCCCCTGAAATAAGAAGCTGTATCTGCGCTGCCAGAGACCGGTATCACACCAGTGCCAGTATTATTCAACCTGATACGGTAAACCTTACCTGCCTTCAGGCAAGGGATCAATAAAGAGTTCTGCCAGCCCGGGATCTTGCTGAACCTGTAAAATTCAATACTGGATGGAGCGATGGTAGGCCATGTAAGGTAATCACTGGACAAGCTGTTGATCTGCGATTGTGTTCTTGTGAATAAGGTATAAATAGGCAGTTCTTCGTTAGATGTAGCAGCACAAAATGCTCCTTCATCAACACTTGTGTTGCCGCCTAATGTCAGTCCATTATAATTGTTGTCGTTATAACCCACCATTTCATTCCATCCGTAATTTCTGCCTCCACTGATAATATTTACTTCATCGTCCGATTTGTCGCCATGTTCTGAAGAATAAAGATGATCAACTCCATTCACATTGCCCCAGACAACACCTTGCGCATTCCTGTGTCCGATGGAATAAACATAATCGCGTGGTGATATCGGTGACCCGTTATAAAATGGATTGTTATCCGGAACCCAGGCATCCGCACCTGCATCTCCATCGATTTCTGTATTCAGGCGCAGCACTTTCCCTTCCAGTACATCGAGTGTTTGTGCATTGTTGGTACGCGATGCATTATTGAACTGACCTGCTCCCATATCTCCGATGGTGTAATACAATTTCATGTCAGGTCCAATGGTAAGCCTTCCCGAATTGTGGTCATTGCTTCCTGGAATGTTATCCAGTATGATAACTGGATTTAAAAGTGTGTTACCGTTATAATCATATCGAACGATCCTTGTAAGGAAGTTGCAGGGATTGGATGAATTCGGGTTCGTAGAACAGGTTTGGCCTGTAGGACGGCTAAAGACATAGGCCAGGTAAACCCATGGCTTTGCACTTCTTGTACTGAGGCTGGTTGCATACAGGTTCGGGTGCAGGGCCATGCCCATTAAGCCTCCCTGTGGCCAGCGTCCACCATCGCCCGGGCTGAAGTTTTTTGAAGCGGAAAGATTCAGCAGTGTTGTACTTCCACCATTTCCAACATGAATTCTTTTTACAAGGTAGGTCACATTCTCTGTGGCCCATATAGAGTCATTGGGGCCATAAGTGATCTCCCAGGGACCATTTAAACCACTCACTACTGTCCTTTTTGAAAAAGGTTCGCCTTGCGCCTGTGATGTAAAATAAATTAAATGAAAAAAGAAAATAATGAGTAGTGGCCTCATACAATTGACATTGGATTGAAGGACAATTTAGCTGGATGCCCTTTACCAGTCAATAGTAACATCACTGTTAAAAATCCCTTTATATGTCATTACCCAATGGGGGATTTACCTATTGCTACTATATTATAGATGGTCTACTTTAGTACCGAATCCAGTTACCAAGGAAAACCAAACTTAACCCTAGCTTATGAAAATCTGTCTACCCCAAAAGGCACTTGGTAGATGGTTTGCTTTAATACTGGTATTCGTTACTTCTATCAGCCAGGCGCAAACCATTGAATTCGGCAAGAGCTATATCAATGTTACAAAAGGACTTAACGGCGGAACGCTTGAGACTGGCGATACGCTGGAGATCAGGGCTGCAGTAGCTGTCCGCGCCGGCACTTTTGATAGTTGTTCTTATACCGATGCTATTCCTGCAGGTACCACCTACATTCCCGGTACGGTAAGGGTACTAACCAACGAAGGAAAAATATACAAGCAATTTACTGATGCGGTGTTTGATGACGAAGGTTGGATCACAGGAACAACTGTGCGCATCAACCTTGGTTACAACCAGGCCTCTGCCCCTGCAACCAGGTGGAGAAGAGGCAGGCTTGCCAATACGCACCGTCCGTCATTCTATGGCAGCACCTGTATCATGATCGCATCTTACCGGGTAAGGATAACTGCTGCTTTCGGTGCCATGATCAGCACAGGCGGTGGATCTGTTACATACAAAGTAGGTACAGCCACCTTACAAACATTTACCTTCCCAAATAACAGGATACTTGTTTACAGGAACTATGGCATCTGTCCCAACGCTGTTGGTGCAAATGCTTTGGGTACCGAGGCAAATGGTACGTTTGGTTCAGGAAGACCGCGGAACCGGGGAACTTCAGCTAATGTGCCACCCAGCTACACGTATTCACAATTCACAACCGGCGGACCCAACGATTATTACTATGGGATCGCTAATAATACCAGCACGCTTACCAATTATTCCACTTCCAACAACTGGAACAAACCGGATGCTTCCACACCTACGCACCGTGTATTCCAGGTTTGGGATATCATTGGTGACCATACAGACGCAGCATCACCAACAATGGGTAATCCTGCAGCTGATACGGTGGCCAATGCAAATGGCGGCTACATGCTGGTGATCAATGCGAGCTATAAAATTGACTCTGCTTTCCAGCAGACCATCTCAAATCTATGTCCCAATACATACTACGAGATCGCAGTATGGATGCGGAACATTTGTTCCAAATGCGGTTGTGATTCGGCAGGAAGGGGAGCAAGTACAGCCGGGTATATTCCTACAGCTTTTAGGGATACATCAGGTGTATATCCAAACATTACTTTTGAAGTTGATGGTGTGGATTATTACACCACGGGCAACCTGCTCTATTCAGGTCAATGGGTCAAGAAAGGATTTACTTTCCTGACAGGGCCAACTCAAACAAGCTTTAATTTGAAGTTCTTCAACAACGCACCGGGCGGTGGAGGAAACGACTGGGCGCTTGATGATATTTCTGTAGCTACCTGCAGCCCGAATATGGCTTTCACACCAACCAACCAGCCGACAGTTTGTGAAGGTAACGTGGTTGATTTTGGAGCTTACATCAGGTCGTATTTCAATAACTATACAAGGTATAAATGGCAGAGAAGCTATGATAATGGACTTACATGGCAGGATTCAGGCCTGCCGGGAACGGGAACGCCAGTCTGGAATGGTTCTGATTATGAATACTTTGTAGCGTATCCAACATTTGTTGCAACCAGGGCAGACAGCGGCATGAAGTTCCGTGTTGTTGTTGCTTCCACAGCAGCCAACCTGAGTAACAACAGTTGTATTTATTCCGATGCAGCGTCCATTCTGACACTGAATGTGATCAATTGCGGCGAACCCCTTGCAACTGATATTCTTTCCTTTTCAGGAAAGATCGGGGAAGGCGCTTCATTGCTGAACTGGACGACCAGTAAAGAAGACAAATCGGTAAAGTTCATTATAGAAAAAAGCGTGGATGGAAGGAACTTTTCCGAAGCAGGAACTGTCACAGGATATCATAACCCTATCAGTGAGACCAACAATTACAGGTTTTCAGATCCTTACAATAATGGTTTTGTTTATTACCGCATCAGGATGGTAGACATAGACCAGAAACAGAAATTTTCACGCACCATCAGGCTTGGTAATGAAACCTCATCCATGAGTTTTGTAAATGTTCCTAACCCTTTCAAGGATCAACTTATTGCGGAGATCCAGGTAATGGAATCGCAAACGCTGAAGCTGTCACTGATCGACAACATGGGAAGGCTTGTGAGGACTCAGAACTTTACCGTGATCAGCGGAAACAACCGTATTACCATGGAGCACCTTGAAGCTTTACCTGCAGGTATGTATACGTTACAGGTGCAGAGCAATACGGAGCTGCTTGCGAAAAAAGTAGTAAAACAATAAAATATTGACAACGGTGGATACTCTGTCTAACGGCCCATCTGGGCCGTTAGCTTTTTCAGGTCACATCACATGTGCCTGGTCGCTGAGTTGTGTATTCGTCTCTGCTGTGGGCTCAGGATCCACAGGCTCCTGCCTGTGAACAAAACGTTTCTGGAATAACAGTAAGGTTATCACACCAACAGAAATGGCCGCATCGGCAATATTGAAAATAGGACTGAAGAATTCAAAATCCTTTCCGCCTACCAGTGGCATCCATTCAGGAAAGGTTGATTTTACCATTGGGAAATAGAGCATGTCCACCACGTTCCCATGAAGAAAGCCCTGGTAACCATCAGATGAAAACTGTGCAATGCCCGGGTATTTCATGTACTCACCGGTAACGGGATCAGGAAGCATTCCTTTGTCGAAGATCATTCCGTAAAACATGGAATCGATCAGGTTGCCAAGTGCGCCTGCATAGATCAGTGAAGCGCAAACGATGAAACCTCTTGTGTATCCTTTCCGGATAATGCGGACCAGGTACCAGGTACCAAAGATCACAGCAGCCAGTCTGAAAAGGGTCAGCGCCATTTTGCCCCAGTTACCGCCTAATTCCATGCCCCAGGCCATGCCCGGGTTTTCAATGAAGTAAAGCTGGAACCAGGAAAGCCCCATAACATCGTTAACATGACCAATGGGATACGTGGTCTTGATCCAGATCTTCAACGCCTGGTCGGCAATGATAACCGCAGCGATGATCAGAAAAGCAGAACGCAGCTTCATGTAATCGATTTATACTGTCCTTTTATGGTGGAACGGTAATGCTGTAAACGTACCGATCCTAAAAAGTGAATGGACAAAGATAAGGGTTGGCCTTTTTGGGCCATTCCTAAAAAAGTTAATCTATTCGTGGAAGTAAACCCGTTTTACCCTCTGTGATACTGACGTCAGTATTTCATATGGTATGGTGCTGATCCAGTCGGCCAGCTGCTGTACAGGCAGGCCTTCACCAAAGACCACCACATCATCCCCTTCCTTAAGGCCTTCAATGCCGCTGATATCGATCATGGTCATATCCATGCATACAGAACCAATTACAGGAGCCAGCCTGCCCCCTGCCAGCATTTGACCTACCCCATTGCTGAATTGTCTTGAATAACCGTCTGCATACCCAATACGGATGGTGGCGATGGTTGATTCTCTTTGAGCGATCCACCTGCGGTTATAGCTGACCGATTCTCCCTTGCCGATCCTTTTTATCTGCGCAATGGTCGAACGAAGCGTTGCCACAGCCTGCAGGTCAATGTTCCTGTCCTTTACGGTTTCAATCCCATACAATCCTATGCCCAGGCGGACAAGGTCCATCCGGAGTTGGGGATGCCTTAGAATTGCCGCGGAATTGGAAAGGTGCTTTAAAAAAGAATGTCCTGTGATTTGCTCCAGTTCGATGGTAGCCTTTTGGAAGATACTTGCCTGCTCAATGGTAAATGCATCCTGTGCCGGGTCCTCGCTGGCGGCCAGATGCGAAAAAACAGTTTGTACACTAAAAGCGCCTGATTGATTCAGGTAGTTGCCAAGTTTTAAAATTTCCCCTGCCTTAAACCCAAGCCTGTTCATGCCAGTTTCCACTTCTATATGAACAGGGTGTTGTTTAATGCCCTGGGCATTGAGGTAATCATTGAAATGGTATAACTGTTCAAATGAATAGATCACGGGCTGCAGGTTATACTCCAGGATGGCCTGGAAGGAAGTTTCTTCTGCGTTCATGACCATGATCGGAATGCGGATGCCTGCTTTTACAAGATCAACACCTTCATCCGCATAGGCCACTCCCAGGTATTGAACATTATGGTACTGGAGCACTGATGCGATCTCCGCGCCACCGCTTCCATATGAAAAAGCTTTCACCATTGCCATCAGCCCTGTTTCAGGCTGCAGTAACTTCTGGTATTCCTTTAAATTATGCGCCAATGCATTCAGGTTGATCTCCAGAACGGTCTGGTGTACTTTTCTTTCAAAAAGTGCAGCAACCCTTTCAAATTCAAAAACCCTGGCGCCTTTTAATAAAATGATCTCGTTAAAGAAACCTGAGCTCTTAAATTGCGTGATGAGGTCATTGGTGGAAGGGTATGTAGTTACATTAGTTCTTTCTCCGAACCACCCCGGTAAATGCTGCGATGATTCAGGTCCCACAAGAATTAACCGGTCAACTTTGGCTGAACGAAGCAGCCCCGCGATCTCCCTGTACAGATCCGGCGCTTCCTTTCCACTTTCAGCGAAGTCTGAAAGGATCACCGTACGGCGAAGGCCGGAGCTTTGCTGTTGAAGAAATTCAAGGGCAATTTTAAGAGATGTGGTATCTGCGCTGTAGCTATCATTGATCAACAGGCAATTGTTGATCCCATGCTTTAATTGCAGGCGCATATCAACAGGGTGAAGACCTTTAAAAAGCTGGAGGAACTTTACATGCGGAACATTTAAATAAAGCAGGGCACACAGGCAGGTCATGGTGTTTTGCACCGAGGCGTCATCTGTGAAAGGAATGGACAGCTCAAACGATCCGGAATGGTATTGAATGGTTAAAATGGAAGCATCAGTTTCCTTTGTTACCTGCATCAAACGGACTGTTGCTTCTTCTTCATTCCCCCATGTAAATTTTTCAGCAGGTGTATGAATGGACCTTATGATCGCATGCTGCCCGATCAGAACTTTTGATTTCTGAAACAGCTTCAGCTTCTCTTCAAGCTTTTGCTGGTGAGAAGTGAAATGAGCATCATGCGCTTCCCCAATGTTGGTAAGGATCCCTATTTCAGGGGCAATGATCTCCTGCAGCGCGTCCATTTCACCCGGCTCTGAAATGCCGGCTTCAAATAGAGCCAGGTCGTGGTAGTGATTCATCTGCCACACACTCAATGGTACGCCTACCTGCGAGTTATAGCTTTTTGGACTTCTTACGATCCTGTATGATTCTTTCAGCAACTGGTACAGCCATTCCTTTACAATGGTTTTTCCATTACTTCCGGTAATGCCAATAACAGGATAGGCAAACTGCCTGCGATGATAAGCTGCAATGGTCTGCATTGCCTTAAGCGTATCAGCAACAAGGATCACATTACCGTCTCCGATGCCGGTGAAGTCAACAGGTTTGCTTACAATAAAATTCCTGACACCCTTGGTCAGAGCGTCTGCAATAAAGCGATGGCCGTCTCCATGATTTGTGATCAGTGCAAAGAAGAGTGAGGTGTCGCCTTCGATCACCCTGCGGCTGTCGTGCAGCAGGTACTTCACAGTATGATTGGCGCCTTTTACAAGGAACTTCCCACCGGTAATATCACAGATCGTCTGTACCGGGTGCATTGAGATTAGATCTTTTGGTCCTTCTTGTTGCTATCTGGACCGAGTATACCATAGATCCTGCAAGACAGATCAGGATCACCATCAAAGAAATGTAGGCAGGCACATGGACCCACTCTGCCAGCAACATTTTCAATCCGATAAAAACAAGGACAATGGCAATACCCTGTTGCAGGTATTCAAATTTGTTTACAGCCCCTTTCAGCAAAAAGAAAAGTGATCTTAAACCAAGAACGGCGAAAATATTACTGGTATAGATAACCAGGTTGCGCGCGGGCGTATCGGTAACAATGGCAAACACAGCGGGGATACTGTCAAGCGCAAAAACGATATCGGTTGTAGCCAGCATCACGATCACCAGGAAAAGATTGGTAAAGAACCGTTTGCCATTCACTTTTACAGTGAGCTTGCCGCTGACATCTTCGTGAATGATAGGTAAAAACCTGTTCAGGAATTTATAGACCGGATTGGTTGCGGGATCAAATTCATCTTCCTGTCTTACCGTAAAAATCTTGATGCCTGTATAGAGCAGGAATGCCCCAAAGATGTAAAGGATCCACTTGAATTTCTCAACCAGAACAACACCTACAGAAATAAAGATGATCCTGAAAACGATGGCCATCAGGATGCCGATCAGCAATGCCCGCGGGACATGGTCCTGCCTGATATTGAAAAAACCGAAAATGAGAATAAAAACAAAAATGTTATCAATGCTCAGGCTCCATTCCATAAGGTAAGCACTGATGTATTCCAGCCCCGGCTGTTTCCCTTCATTGATCCATACATAACCACCGAAAGCAAATGCAAGTGTTACCCAGAAAAGCGTTTGAAGCAGCGCTTTCCTGATGCTCATTCCGGTTGATTGCTTACTCAGCAATCCAAGGTCAAAGATCAGGGCAACAAGGATCACACCACCGAAAACCAGATACGTAACTTGTTCTTGCGTCATTAGCCAGTCTTTTGAACGGTCAAAGATAGGGAACTAAGAAAAGTGAAATCATTAGGAAGCGTACCTGCGTTTGCGAAAGAACTGGTAGGCAAATGCAAATACGATCACAAGAAATATAGGAAGAGCTATATTGATCATTTGCCACATGCTTCTCTCGGCTTCCACCTTTCTTGTATCCAGTGACCTTAATACGATCTCCTTATTCCTTGTGGCAATGATGGTATTCTTGCTGGTCATGTACTCAAGGCAGTTTAGCAGAAAGTCACGGTTCGCAAACTGGTATTCGTATTGCGTATTGGTTGTAAAAAGATTCACCCCCATTGGTAAAGGCCCCTGTTGCTGGGATACATCATTCATGACCATATCTCCATCAGCTACCACGATCAGTTTTGCATTTTCATTGCTCTGAGCACGAAATCCTCCGAATGCGGCCAGGCTGTCCTGTTGAGCCCTGCTTACCCTGTTGCGGTACAAAGAAGGAAATTTGCCCTCCAGCAACACCGCTACAGGTATATCTTTTTTATTGAACAGGGCATCTTCAGGGGTATTCCGGTTCTCATTTGGACTGATGAGCGCAGGCGTACTGATGGTTCTTGAATTGGCTGAACTCTGAAGCAGGAAGGTCTTGCGGATGCCTTCAACCTCAATGGTATCGATTGAATTCACAAAACGGCCGGCAATCAGCCCGATGTTCTTGTTGATAACATGGTTGTTCCTTGATTCAAAAAGAGGATAATAGTTCCAGTGAAGGAATTCCCATTGCGGATTCTCACGGCTACCACCAACCGCAAAAGGGAGAAAATCACATTGAAGATCCATCACCAGGTCAAGGTTGGGTCTTACCCCGTAATTAAAAAGGATGTCATTCAAATTCAGGTTACGGTCATAGGCAATGAGCTGCTCTTTATAACTAAGGCTGTCAGGTTCCGCATGCAGGTTGTCAATGAACATCAGCACTTTTCCCCCACGCATCAGGTACTGATCAATCTTCAGTTTTTCATCAGCAGAAAATGATTCCGTGGGCTTCACTATAAGCAGCACCTTCATGGTATCCGGTATGGTGGGTTGTGTTTTGAGGTTGAAGGTGAACATCTGGTACCTGCTGCTGACCACCTGTTCCAGGTCGGCAACATCAGCCTGCACAGATTCGCCATTGCCTGTAGCATAAGCTACAAATGGACGGTTATAATTGATCATCTTGTCAACGGAACTGGTGAACTGGTATTCCATCATGGCTTCAGCGTTGTTCAGCTCAGATGGTGTGATCACCCTTGTACTACCCTGGTAAAGACTCACAAGAGATGACTGCCCGTTGTAACTGGCAATAGCGATTGGAAATACCAGTTTGCTTTCCTGTCCTGATTTTACCTGCACAGTAAGGTTGATAGGTTCAACACCCATAGCCCTGAGCGAATCGCCCCAGCTTTTACCATTACCCGCATCATCATCAGGTGAAATAAAACGGTAGTTGATCCTTTCATTGTTCGTTTCCTTCAAAACCCTCATGAATTCCTCGGTGGTATTGGAAAGCCTGCGAAAGCCTGCAGGGAAATCACCCCTGAGGAATACCGTTACATCAAGGTCGTGCTCCAGTCCACTGAGCAAATCGCGTGTTGTTTGGGTCAATGAATAGCGCTTATCTTCTGTAAGATCAAAACGCTGGTGAAAGGCCGAAGCAATAAAATTGATGGCCAGCAAAGCTGCAACAAGGCCTATCCACCATAACAGTTTCTGTTTCTTTTTCATTTATCGCTTTTGCAGGTTTTGTCTGGTGACCAATAGAAAAAAAAGAATAAGGCTCAGGAAATACACTACATCCCTTGTATCAATCACACCGCGGCTGATATTCTGGTAATGAAAATCGATCCCAAGCATTTCAATAAAATAATCTGCTCCATTGCGGAACGCGCCAAGCTGGCTGATGGCATTGAACCCAAAATAAAACAGGATACAGGCAATGAGGCTTATGATAAAAGCAACTACTGAATTCACGGTGAAGCTGCTGACGCAAATGCCAATGGCTGTAAATACCGCTGTTAAAAGGAACAGTCCGATATAGGAACCAATGGCAGCTCCGGAATCAATGCCTGTTGTGGCAGCCAGCCTGTTGATGGTAATATAATAAACGATTGTTGGCAATAAGGCGATCAGTGCAACAACTAGACTGCCCAGAAACTTCCCGGATACGATCTGCCAGCTATTGAGAGGCCTCGTCCTGAGTAATTCATAAGTACCCGCTTTGTATTCATCAGCGAAACTGCGCATTGTGATGGCAGACACAAGGAAAAGCAGGACCCAGGGTGCGAAGGAAAAGAAATAGTCCAGGGAGGCATACCCATAGTCAAGGATGTTATTCTGCGGCAGCACGAACAGCACAAGGCCATTCACCAGCAGGAATACAATGATGGCGATATACCCGGTAAGACTGCTAAAGAATTGTCTGAGCTCTTTCTTGCAAATGGACCACATGATTGGTGCAAAATAATTAATTGAATGGGATTCCTGCTATGTTGTCTGTTAATGGAATCTTTCAACCAGTGAAAGCTAACCCGGTTTGAACCATTCAGAACGTTTGAATGAAGCATGAAAGTATCATTACCAGATATTTTCATGCACTACGATACAAAGAGCCAGGCTGTATAGAAACCATGAAAAAAAGGATCCTGAAGATCCTTTATAAAAATAGAGTCACAATCCTTGTAATCTGTGCAATCCGTTATCCTTCCATGCGAATCAATCACAAACCGCATCAGCGAAATCCCCTCAGGAAATCCGTGCCATCCGTGATATTATACCGCAAAGCTGTCACCGCATCCGCAGGTCCTGCTGGCATTGGGGTTATTGAAAAAAAATCCTTTACCATTCAGGCCATCGGAAAAATCCAGCATGGTATTGACCAGGTACAGGAAACTTTTCAAGTCTGTCACCAGCTTTACGCCATTATCTTCAAACACCTGGTCCATTGGCTTTTGCTCATTGTCAAAATCCAGTTTGTAACTAAGGCCTGAACATCCGCCGCCCACTACACTCACCCGCAGAAAATAACTGTTATCACCGGTAATGCCGGCATCCTGCATCAGTTGTGCTACTTTGGCCTTGGCCTTATCACTTACATAGATTGCATTATCTGTTGCTGTCATTTCTGATCATTTTAGCCCTGAGCTATCCGGAGGAACCATAGGATTCCCGCAGTAAGCAGACTAAAGCAATGCTTTAGTGTACAACGCTTTCCTCGAACTTCAGCTCGGGCAGGTTATTTTTTTTGCGGTAATCATTCACTGCTGCTTTGATAGCATCTTCGGCAAGCACGGAGCAATGGATCTTTACCGGCGGCAGGTTCAATTCTTCAACAATTTCCATGTTGTCGATCTTGATCGCGTCATCCATGCTTTTGCCCTTTAACCACTCTGTGGCCAGTGAAGAAGAAGCAATAGCGGAACCGCAACCAAATGTTTTGAACTTTGCGTCCTTGATCAAGCCTGTTGTTTCGTCCACTTCGATCTGCAGACGCATTACGTCACCGCACTCAGGTGCGCCAACCAGGCCTGTGCCTACATTAGGTTTACTTTTATCCAACGTACCCACGTTCTTAGGGTTATTGTAATGGTCGAGCAGTTTATCTGAATATGCCATAATACTTTATTTTTTATTTGTTGTTCATCCCTGAATGTGATGCAAAGCTACACCTTACCAAACTAGTGTGCTGCCCATTCAATGGAATTCATATCAATTCCTTCTTTATACATTTCCCAAAGCGGGCTCATTTCCCTGAGCTTTAGAACTGTTTTTGAAACTTCTGCGATCGTGTAATCGATCTGTTCTTCCGTGGTATAACGCCCCAATCCGAAACGGAGAGAGCTGTGAGCCAGGTCATCACCCAGTCCAAGTGCTTTCAGCACGTAAGATGGCTCAAGTGAGGCGGAAGTACAGGCAGAACCTGAGGATACCGCGATGTTTTTATTGAAACCCATCATCAGGCCTTCACCTTCCACATATTTAAAAGAGATGTTGCTTACGTGTGGCAGGCGGCTTTCGGGTGTACCATTTACATAAGCTTCTTCCAGTTTCAGCAGCGCTGATTCCAGTTTATCACGAAGCCTGCTGGTGTGCTGTATGTCCTTATCCATTTCCGCAATGCAAAGTTCGGCTGCCTTACCAAATCCAACAATGCCCGGAACGTTCAGCGTACCGCTGCGCATGCCTCTTTCATGTCCGCCACCGTCCATCTGGGCGGTAACCTTTACACGAGGATTCTTCCTGCGAACATACAAAGCGCCAACACCTTTTGGTCCATACATCTTGTGTGCGGTCATTGCCATCAGGTCGATGCCGTCCTTATTCACATCAACAGGAATTTTACCTACCGCCTGCACACCATCAGTAAACACAAGTGCACCAAATTTTTTGGCGATGCGGCTGATCTCTTTCATTGGCTGGATCACACCGATCTCGTTATTGGCATACATGATGGCAATAAGGATGGTAGTTGGCTTCATCGCTGCTTCCAGTTCCTGCAGGTCGATCAGGCCATTCTCTTTCACTTTAAGATAAGTTACTTCCGCACCAAGCTTTTCAACGTGCTTGCAGGTATCCAGCACTGCTTTATGCTCGATATTGCAGGTGATGATGTGGTTGCCTTTGGTAGCATACATTTCAAACACGCCTTTGATGGCCAGGTTATCAGCCTCTGTGGCGCCGGAAGTAAAGATGATCTCTTTAGGATCTGCACCAATCAGTTTCGCTACCTGCTCGCGGGAATAATCAACGGCTTCTTCCGCCTGCCATCCGAACGGATGGTTGCGGCTGGCGGCATTACCAAAACTGTCGGTAAAATATGGAATCATAGCTTCCACTACCCTTGGATCGCAAGGAGTGGTCGCGTTATGGTCAAGATAAATAGGAAGTTTCAACATATTGCTCTTTTGTTCAATTATCATTCAGACTGCAAATTTACCTCAAAATGCCGGTAATTTGTGGCCCATATCCTGTGAGCCTATTTAATATTACCTTAATTCGTAAACCTCTTCCGATGCTTAAAGTTGAACATATTGGGATTGCCGTTAATTCTTTATCAGAATCTGTGCCCTTGTTCGAAAAACTGCTAAATAGTCATTGCTATAAGACCGAGTCAGTGGCTTCGGAGGCAGTCAACACAGCCTTTTTCCAGAAAGGCAGCACAAAGGTAGAGTTACTTGAATCCAGCAGCCCCGATGGGGTAATCAGCCGGTTCCTGGAAAAAAAGGGCGAAGGCATCCATCATATCGCATTCGAGGTGGCGGATATTCACGCGGAAATGAAGCGGCTTGAAGGGGAAGGTTTTAAAGTGCTGAATCCCCTGCCCAAAGAAGGGGCGGACAATAAGCTGGTCTGCTTCCTGCACCCAAAAGGCACCAATGGGGTGTTGATTGAGCTTTGCCAGGAGAGAAGCTGAGGGCTGATGGCTGATAGCTTTTGGCTGATAGATTTTAGCTGATGGCTACGAGCCGCGAGCTTTGAGCTTCGAGCTTTTTTAGGTGTTAATGATTTAATTCCGGTTTCAATTGAATGATATTCCAAGACTCTGAAAGGTTGGAACCTGCTCGAAGCACAAAACTGAACATTAACCGCAAAGTGCGCAAAGGAGCGCAAAGAAAATCTCATAAATCCGTGTCCCCCGTGTCATCCGCGATAAAATCAGAGTGAGTGCGGAAAGCGGGAGCGAAATACATCATAATGTAATAGTTTGAGTGACTATACCTATGGATTCCATCCATGTCCTCCGTGCAATCCGTGATCCTTCCCTCCGAATGAAAAGAAACTCCAAATCAATAATAAACTCCGTATCAGCGCAATCCATTCAGGAAAATCAGTGAATCCGTGATACGGGGAACCCCAGGTAGATACCCGGGGTCATTTCCTCAACGCCTAAAAAAAAATGTTTAAAGAATTACCTGGCCGGCAACCTGAAGACCTTTGCCATCAGTTACCGATACGATACAAGCACCTTTATGTAATGTATTTGTGGCTAAAATGATCTGTCCGGCAGGTTGCTGGATTGATTGAACCCCCAGGACCTGGCCGTTCATAGCAATGAACTGCACTTTTACAGGTCCACTGATGGCAACTGGAAATTGCAGCAATACTTTATTACCTGTCATGGATGCGATCCTGACCTCAGCCTTGTTTGTGGCGGACGGCCTGATAGAGCGGACAGGAGTGTATACAAAATTGCCATCTGCATCAACCTGCCTGACCTTATAATAAACTGTCCTGGTAAGAATGTTCCTGTCCATGAACGTATAATTGGTCAGCGTATTTGAGTTTCCGGATGCCATAACGGTTCCAATGGCAGACCAGGAAGAACCATCAAAACTGCGTTCAACTACATAAGCATATGCACCAGATTCTTCCGAAATTGACCATTGTACCAGTACATCTTTATTATTTGCTGCTACTGAATAGGCAACAAATTTTACCGGCAGGGTGATCACGCTTTGAGCAAAAGGTATAAAACCACTTGTCAAGCGGCTGGCCAATTGTGGACCGGTCACTGCGATCTGGCTTCCTTCCCAGATCTTGTCTGCACCAAGCCTTAATTGTTCTGAAGGACTTCCCGTGCCCTGGATATTTCCTCCGATAAAAACAGTGATCGAGCTGTTATCATCCAGCGTTAATTTACCACCGGACAATTTTAGAGTGCCATAAACTTTAAGGACAATACCATTAAGGGAGTTGATCACCGAATTGATGATGATCGTTTTTCCAAGGCCAATGACAACGGTGTCGCCATGCTGCGGAACACGGTTCAAGTCCCAGGAACTTGGGGTATTCCAGTTACCCGTAATGGATTGTGCTTTAATAATGGGGGCGCCATTGGCTACCGTACAGGATAGCATAATAGCAATGAGAAGGATGGTTTTCATGAGGCGGATATTGGTGGTTTTTTAGGTTCGCTAGGTGATCAGCTTAAAAACACTAGGTGTTTACGCTTATTACCAGGCTCAGCAACACAAAACTAGCCTTAGGTTCGCTTAATTGCAAGTATAATTACAGTTAATTTTAAGGGAATCCACTTAGTGCCTTTTTAGTGCCTGAATAACAAACAGATAGGCAAATAATATTATTTGACAAACAAATAGGTCGCCGTACTAAATCATAAATGATCTTAATATAAGTGGGCCAAAAGAAGAAGTAAGGCTATAGAGAAAGAGATAAAACCTGTTAACTCAAAGTATCCGTGAAATCCATTCAGATCAATCCGTTTTATCCGTGATCCGTGAAATCCGTGATCCTATCCGTGATCCTCGTTGGCCAGGGAGTCAGAATTTACAATGCCCAGTTTTTCAACGGCTAATTGTGCAGCGATCTGGGATGCATCTTTTTTATTGAATGCCTTACCCTGTGCGATCAACCTTCCATTAATGACAGCTGCTACGGTAAAAAGCCTGCGGCCATTTTCGATCTGTTCATTGATGGTCTCAAATTCAAGGTTCTTGCCGTTTTTATTCGCCCACCCGTAAAGCTTGTTCTTGTGATTGATCTCGAGGATCTCCAGGTCATCAACAAACATGTGAGGGATGATGATCCGCTCATTGACCCATTTATTGGTCTTCTTATAACCCTTATCCAGGTAAATGGCCCCTACCAATGCTTCAAGGGTATTACCAAAGATCTGGCTGGTCTTCAATGATGAATCAGAACGGTTATAAACGGTTACTTTTTTCAATCCCATTTTTATGGCGATATCATTTAGCTGCTGGCGGTTCACCATCTTGCTGCGCATTTCTGTAAGGAAGCCTTCTTCCTTATAGGGATATCGCTTGAAAAGATAATCGGCTACCAGGGCACTTAAAATGGCATCCCCCAGGTATTCAAGGCGTTCATTGTTTTCGTCAATGGTGTCCTTTACAGAACGGTGTGTGAGAGAGGTTTTGTATAAAGAAAGGTTTCTGGGTGAGTAGCCGAGAACCACTTTCAAACTTTTTTTGAAAGAGGGGTCGGCGTGCTTTTTATAGAGGGCTTTCCAAAAATCCACAGGATTTTAAACTACAACTTTTATTTGGCCGGAAAAAATGATGTTCTGAATTAAGCAGAATATTTTTTAAAGATCATGCATGCATTGTGACCGCCAAAGCCGAACGTATTGCTGAGTGCTGCATTTACCTGGCGCTTCTGCGCTTCATGATAGGTAAAGTTCAGCTTCAGGTCAAGGTCCGGATCATCGGTAAAGTGATTGATTGTTGGCGGTACAATATCATTTTGTACACTCATAATACAGGCAATTCCTTCAATAACTCCTGCTGCTCCAAGGCAATGCCCGGTCATTGATTTGGTAGAACTGATGTTCATTTTATAAGAATGCTCACCGAATACCTGCAGGATGGCTTTTGATTCCGCGATATCTCCCAGGGGCGTTGAAGTTCCATGGGTGTTGATGTAGTCGATATCTGTTATTTCCAATCCGGCATCGCGCAGGGCCTCCAACATCACATTTCTTGCACCAAGTCCTTCGGGATGAGGTGCAGTCAGGTGGTGTGCATCGGCGGTGGCGCCTGCTCCTGCGATCTCGCAGTAGATCTTGGCGCCACGCCTGACAGCATGCTCGTACTCTTCAAATACGAGCACCCCTGCCGCTTCGCCCATCACAAATCCATCGCGGTCTTTGTCATAGGGACGTGAAGCGGTCTTATAATCATCATTGCGTTCACTTAGTGCTTTCATGGCGTTGAAACCACCAACACCTGCTTCCGAGATCACGCTTTCAGAGCCACCGGTAATGATGATGTCAGCCTTATCAAGCCTGATCAGGTTGAATGCTTCCATCATGGCATTGGTGGACGATGCGCAGGCGGATACAACAGCGAAGTTGGGACCACGGAAACCATGTCTCATGGAAATATGACCTGCAGCAATGTCCAGGATCATTTTTGGAATGAAGAAAGGATTGAACCTTGGTGTTCCGTCTCCTTTGGCAAAATTGGTCACTTCTTCCTGGAATGTGATAAGGCCACCAATACCGGAAGCAAACACTACCCCAATGCGGTCAGGGTTTTGTTCTTCTTTGGAGATGCCTGCATCCTGAACTGCCTGGTCACTGGCAACAACAGCAGTTTGCGTAAAGCGGTCCAGTTTACGGGCTTCTTTCCGGTCAAGGAAATTATTGGCATCAAAGTTCTTGATCTCGCAGGCAAACCTTGTTTTGAACTTGGCTGCATCGAACAGGGTAATGGGGCCGGCTCCGCTAATACCATTTCTCAGGTTGTTCCAATATTCCGTAATCGAATTTCCCAGAGGTGTCAGCGCGCCCATTCCGGTTACAACCACTCGTTTTAATTGCATAGGACCTGCGATAGATTTGTGTAAGATAAAACCGCCTTCGCTGCAGACGCGGGAAGGCGGATTTTTTTATGGGGCTCCTCGGTTGGAGCCTGCACAATTAATTATTTAGCATGTTCTTCAAGGTAAGCAACTGCCTGACCTACAGTGGTGATCGTTTCGGCTTGCTCATCCGGAATAGAAATGTTGAATTCTTTTTCAAATTCCATGATAAGTTCGACGGTGTCTAATGAATCAGCGCCTAAATCATTGGTAAAAGAAGCCTCGTTATTTACTTCAGCCTCGTCCACTCCCAGTTTGTCTACAATGATCTTTTTAACTCTTGCTGCAATGTCTGACATGTTGTATAAGTTTAGTTATAGTGGTGCAAAAATATAAGTTTTTGTAATAAATACATTTCTATCCTGAGTTTTAGCGGAATGAGGGCAAATGTTTTTTATCTGGTATACCGATCAAATCGGTTATTGTCAATTTGCTGACTAAGCAGATATTTGTAAATTGAACTCAATCAACGCACAGAAATGGCTTTAAAGATCATCGATCATGGAACTCCAGAATACTTTCAAATGGTTAAGCTGCGCGATGAGATCCTCCGTAAACCTTTAGGACTGGGCTTTTCACCGGAAGAGCTTGAAAGCGAAAAGTCCAACCTTCTTATGGGTGCATATGAAGACGACCAGATGCTTGGATGCTGCATGCTGGTGGAAGAAGGATCCAATACGGTACGATTAAGACAAATGGCAGTAATTAACGACCTCCAGGGAAAAGGTATTGGAAAGGCCCTGATGCAATTCGCGGAGAACCTCGCCCGCGACCGTGGCTACAAAAAGATCACCATGCATGCACGTAAGAATGCCATTGGCTTTTATGAAAAGATGGGATACAAACGAATCGGCGAAGAATTCAACGAGATCACCATCCCGCATTATATGATGGAAAAAGAGCTGTAGGAGTTTCTGGTTTATTGTTTCTGGTTTCTGGTTGTTGACAGGTTTCGGGTTTCTTTTATGGCAAATTGCGTATTTAAAAGCAAAGGACGCAAAAGACGCAAAGAAGCGCAAAGTCGAGAATTTGAATTTTGCTGCCGCTCATTTCTCCGCTCTCTTGTCTTTCAATTCTTAAGTCTCTACTCTTAAGTCTGCACGCTTAAGTCAATTAATTTTCTTTCTCCGCACTCGCTCTTTCCTTGCTATCAGCCATAAGCTATAAGCCAACAGCTATCAGCTTTTCTTCACCACCTTCGCTTTCAGCAACTGCCTCATTTCATATACCTGGTCAATGCCTGTGAAGGCTTTCTTTGGTACAAGCAGAAAAGAACGGCTGTCGAAGTAAAGATGAAAGAAATGTGGCGTTTCAAGAAAATTGCTTAGCTCTTTCCAGTTCCAGGCCCGGCCACCCCGTTCATTACCAAGACTAAATTGATCGGCACCGAATTCCATGGTGAAATGATCGCGGAACGTGGCTGCTTTGCGGTAAACAACGCCTGGTAAAATAAAAAAGAAAGCGATCATCAGGATGAACCATAGAGAAGATCCCACGAGGAAAGCAGTTGGATCGATCTTCCTGAAATAATAAAGTGATACGGAAGCAATCGCAAATACATTCACCAGCACGATCATCAGCCTGATCTCACGCTTGTTCAGAAAATGATAACGAAGGGCCTGAATCACTTGTTTTTTTTCGTAGTTGAAATGAATGATCATCGAGCGGTTATTGTTTTGGTGTTTGCAATTCGCCCTGGGTAATGCTCCAGTTGCCCAGTGGTTCTCCTTTGATGCCTACAAAGTCAACGGACAGCTTGCGGTTTCCCTTTGCACCACTTACTCCTACCCTTCCAAAGTTCTGCTTTTCATCCAATCCAAAAACACGGTATGGATTATTGATTTCAGCGCCCGAAAATCTACTGGTGCCTGATGTCAATGGCGAAATAGTAATGTCATATAAAGGATAGCTCCCGGGCCTGTTCACCCGGATCACTTCACTAAGATGCCTGTCACCGCTAAAGAAAAGCACTCCATTAAGGCGGTATGCTTCAAGGAAATTCATCAGTTCAAAATATTCCCCGCTGAAATCCCTGAACTTATCTTTTGTTGAAACCGGGTTCAACACCTGGCTGCCCATTACAATGATCTTAAAGGTTGCATTGCTATTGAGCAATGAATTTTTCAACCACTGCATCTGCTTTTCACCCAGCATTACCTTTTCCGGATTCGGAAGTCCGTTAACAGAATCCTTTACTTCATCCGCACTGCGCCACCAGCGGTCATCGCACAGGAAAATGTCAACATCACCATAAGACACCATTGTATAAACCCCCTCACCATTCTGGCCATAAGATGGATTAGCCCAGTAACTCATGAACACTTTGCGACTTTCGTCTTTTAAAATATAACTGCCCGAGCTGTTATCAGGACCGTAGTCATGATCATCCCATGAAGCATAGTGCGGCATGGCTTTCAGCAATGGTTGTAATACTGCAAGAGAGCGGTCGCGGTGCGGCCTGTACCAAAGTCCCCAGGTACTGTAAAAATCTGTTTCCCTTGTATACCAGTTATCACCTGTCCAAAGCATGAAGGCTGCCTTTTCACGGGCCATGGTCTCGAAGATCGATGAATCTCCACCATAAGGCTTGCCCGGCCTGTCAAAAATGGGTTCATTAAAGTAAGCGCATGACCCGGTTATGAAATTAAAATCCGGAGCCGGCTTCCGCCATTGCCAAAGCTCTTTAGTGGTAAAGGAACCTTTTTGTTTCGCAGGCTTGTCATCGATCACAAAGGAGTAATCATAGGTAGTGTTCATTTCAAGTCCGCCTAAATGAAATTGAATGGGATTGAATTCACGTCCCAGCTCCCCCTTATATGTAATGGACTTTTGCGCGGCAGCATTTCCTTTTTTATTGTAGGTGAGTTTGATGCTTTTGACAGCAGGTGTCACTTCGATCCAGATCCTTGCATCACGCAACTCAACCTGGCCAAGCATGGGACCTGATACTACCTGCGACCGCGTTGCTGAAAAAATGAAGAGCAAAAAAAAGCAGGAAGCCAGGCGAGCGATCATGGTACGATACTTTGAGTAAAGGTAAGCGCGGTGTCCTTGAAAATAAAAAAACCGGTCAGCTTTCGCCGCCCGGTTATAAGATATAAAGATCTGATCAGTTATTCGATCCTGTAGCAGGGATATTGAACAAAGCAGTCAGCTGTTCATAGCTCATAGCTTTCAACTGTTCAACTGTATAGCCTGATGCTGCACCATTGGCCATACGGCCACCTGAAACACTTCCTGGAATCACAACATATCGGAAATCACCGCCCGGAACAACACCGCTTGCATTGGTATCACTAAGGTCTGCAACGAAATAAGTGATGGTACCCGCTTGCATAAAGGAAGAAACCTGCTGGATCATTCCCCCTGCAGGATAGATATAAGGCAACTGTGTATTGCTGGTGGCAGCACTCCTGTAATAAGAAAGCACAACACCATTGTCGATGACTGCAGCAGTTACTGCAGGAGCGGCACGGTTACCGCGGCTGATGGTTCCATAAGTAGCATGTGCAGAATCGGCCCATGTAAGAGTGGATGCAGCAAACCATGCTGAGTAGATCACATTGGCTGTTCCGGCAGGACCGGCAGGACCCTGGGCACCCTGTGGTCCTTGAGGGCCAGTTGGACCAACTCCGCCAGCAGGACCGGCGGGACCGGCGGGACCGGCAGGTCCGGCAACTCCATTGGCACCTTGTGGTCCCTGTACACCTGGAGGACCTACAGGACCTTCCTTAGTACAACCCGAGGCTATGAAGATGAAAGCAAATAATGCAAGAAAGTGAGAATGCAGTTTTCTCATAAAGCAGTTTTTGTAAAGGTTTATGTATTTGAGTAAAAGTAATGGATAAGATGTTATTTTCCAATTCCACCTCAGCTGTGTTTTTAACTCCGGTTAAGACCTGTTGCCTACATTTGTTGCCTTCAACCCAGATACATGCAACTGAAACAAAAGATAGCGCTTCTTGCCCTGCTCTCAACGCTCACTTCAAGCGCTCAATTTACCAAAGGCACAAGGATGACCGGAACTTCCCTTGGCACAGCAGCTTTTGGAACCGGTACCACAGACATAAGCTATCCTAATGTTGGAGGCTTTAAAACTGACAGTCGCAATTTCAACCTGAGCCTGACTCCATCTTACGGTGTTTTTTTTAACAACAGGACTGTAGCAGGGATTACTTTCCTGCTCAATACTTCCTACCAGAAACTGGATCAGAAAACTTTGCGTGATACCATTTACAGCAGCTCCAGGTCCAATAATACCGACATTGGGTTAGGCTTATTCCTAAGGCATTATTTAAGCACTACAGGAAGCCTACTTCCCTTCCTTCAATTTTATGTGAATGGCGGAACAGGTTTTGGAAAGACAAGCGGCTTTGCTTTTGGTACTGATGTCATTGGTGATTACAGGGAAGACAACAAAGGAGAAACAACAAAGCGCTTCTTCATAAATACAGGATTGAATGCCGGCATTTCCAGGATGATCACTCCTGCAATTGGGTTTGAAGTATTTGCAGGTTATGCCCTGTCACAAACAAAGTTCACATCAGAAAATATTTCAATCAGGAAGTACAATGCTGCTGGCCAGACCGTATTTACATCAGAACCCACACAAAGATTCAAGGGCCATGGGATCAACCTGGGCCTGGGCTTTCAGCTCTTCATTAGCAGAAAATAAAAAACCCCTCAACAGGGGCTGAATAGTAAAAAACACCGGGCAGGCATACTGCCCGGTGTCAAGAATTATTTATTCATCATCTGCTTTGCTTCAATGCTGAGCGTAGCGTGTGGAACAGCACGCAGGCGGGCCTTATCGATCAGCTTTCCTGTTACGCGGCATATTCCGTACGTCTTGTTCTCAATGCGCATCAAAGCTTTTTCCAGGTGATCAATGAACTGGATCTGGCGGCTGGCCATCTGGCTCAGCTGCTCCCGCTCCATGCTCATACTTCCGTCTTCCATGGTCATGTAACGTCCATCTTCCATGTCGCCTTCGTCTTTACGGGTAATCAATCCCTGTAAATAGGCCAATTCCTTTTTCGCGGTATCTAATTTCTTTAAGATCAAATCTTTAAACTCGGTAAGCTCAGAATCTGGATATCTCATTGTCGGGCCGGTGTTTTCGTGTTGATGGGTGTCTAAAACGGATCTCATAAAATCTGGTTCATACTTCACTGCCTTTGTTGTAGAGGTTTTCGGGATCACCACCTTGATTGGTTTAGGCGGGTCTTTCTTTACTGGCCTTTCTAACGGGCGAATATCTGGTTTTACTTCCTGTGTGGAAGGGGCAGAAATAGCTGGCTTTTTAACAGGCTCAGCTGCTTTTACCGGAGGAACTGCTGACTTTAAAGTTGGCAATGCAGCCTTAACAGCAGGTTGCGCGGTTTTCACCGGGGCAACAGGCATTGATTTAGCTGGAATTGATTTTTTAACTGGCGGAACAGGGGCAGCCTTTTTAGCCACAGCTGCAGGAGCAGGCGCAGCTTTTTTTACCGGTTTAGGCGCTGGCTTGGCCGGCTTTGCAGCGGCCTTTTTAGGCGCAGGAGCGGCTTTTTTAGCGATGGCTTTTTTAGGAGCCGCCTTTGCTACTGGTTTTTTGGCCGCGGCTTTCTTGGCAACCGGCTTGCCACCGGAAGATTTTGAAGGCTTAGACGGTGCTTTTTTAACGGGCTTGGCAGCTTTTACAGCTGTCTTTTTAGGTGCTTTTTTTGTTGCCATACAATGTTACCCCTTTTTTAAAACGATGACTTTTAATGGGTTATCGTTGACTTCTATCTCAGTGCCACCATCCATTTCCGCTTTCATCTCTAACCTGTCTGCCAGAATTTCCGCGCAAATATACGCATAAAACTTGGTCAAAGATTGGCCTATGCCATTATTGGCAGATACTTGTACTTCTATCCTGTCTGTAAGGTCAAATCCGCTGTCTTTCCTGATCTTTTGAATCCGGTTGACAAACTCCCTGGCATTACCTTCCTGGATCAGTTCTGGTGTTACATTGATATCGAGGGCTACAGTTAGAGGGCCTTTGCTGGCAACTGACCAACCGGGAATATCCTCACTGATGATCTCTACTTCATTTAAAGCGAGTTCTACAGAGTCTCCGTCAACAGGGACTGAATATCTGCCTTCTTTTTCAAATAACGAAATATCGTGTTGACTAAAATTTGTAAGTGCTGTTGTGATCGCTTTCATTTTGGATCCAACTCTTTTTCCAAGCGCCTGGAAATTCGGTTTGATCTTCTTTTTAATAAAGCCTTCTGTATCCGAAAGGTATTCGATCTCCTTGACGTTCACCTCAGCTTTAATAAGATCCTCTACCTGCTGCAATTGTTGTTCCATGGCGGGTTCCAGAATCGGGATCAGTACTTTTTGCAATGGCTGACGAACCCTTATATTCGCCTTTTTGCGAAGTGAAAGCACAAGGGAGGAAGTATCCTGGGCCAGCTGCATCCGCTCTTCCAAACCAACATCAATAAGGCGATCATCAGCTACAGGAAAACGGGAATGATGCACCGAAGCTTCTTTGCTCTTCCCCGTCACAGTATTCAGGTTTACGAATAGCTCATCACTAAAAAACGGAGAAACAGGGGCCATTAAACCGGTCACAGTCTCCAGGCACTCAAATAGTGTCTGGTAAGCTGCTACCTTATCCAATTCATATTCTCCCTTCCAGAATCTTCTGCGGCAAAGCCTTACGTACCAGTTGCTCAGGTGTTCATCCACAAAGTCCTCGATCAGCCTTCCGGCAATGGTTGGCTCAAAGTCATCATATGCGGCTGTAACCTTTTTAATGAGGGTCTGCAGGGATGAAATGATCCACCGGTCAATTTCAGGCCTTTCATTTACAGGCAGGTACGCCTCTTTAAAGGTGAAGCCATCCACATTGGCATATAGCACAAAGAACTGGTAGGTATTATATAAGGTACCAAAGAATTTCCGCTGAACTTCCCTGATGCCTTCAAGATCAAACTTCAGGTTATCCCATGGCGATGCGTTGGTGATGAGGTACCACCGGGTAGCATCGGCGCCAAAATCCTCAATGGTCCTGAAAGGATCCACCACATTGCCCAGGCGCTTGCTCATTTTATTGCCGGACTTATCCAGCACAAGACCGTTGGATACAACAGTTTTGTAAGCCACATTATCAAAAAGCATAACACCCAGGGCATGCAGGGTATAAAACCATCCCCTGGTCTGGTCCACGCCTTCCGCGATGAAGCTTGCAGGAAAACTTTCTTTAAAGGTATCCTTGTTTTCAAAAGGATAATGCCACTGCGCATACGGCATGGCACCACTGTCAAACCAAACATCGATCAGGTCTGGCTCCCGGCGCATGGGCTTTCCGCTGTCTGAAACCAAAACAACCTCATCTACATACGGCTTATGCAGGTCAAGTATGCCATCGTGGAGGTAATTTTTATTGACGTCGCCGCCTAATACTTTGCTTGCTTTTTTGATCTCACTATTCAGCTCATCTATGGAACCAATGCATTTTTCTTCAGTACCGTCTTCAGTTCTCCAGATCGGCAGGGGCGTGCCCCAGTACCGGCTACGGCTGAGGTTCCAGTCCACCATGTTCTCAAGCCAGTTACCAAAACGGCCCGTACCGGTGCTTGCCGGTTTCCAGTTGATGGTCTTGTTCAGCTCCACCATCCTGTCCCGTTTGGCAGTGGTCTTGATGAACCATGCATCAAGCGGGTAATAGACCACCGGTTTGTCAGTACGCCAGCAATGAGGGTAGCTGTGCTCATACTTCTCAACCTTAAAAGCCCTGTTTTCCTTTTTAAGTTTAACCGACAGGTCTACATTGACATCTATATAATTTTCCGCGCTTTTATAATCCTTAATGAATCTTCCGCTGAATTCCCCAAGGCCATCAATGAATTTTCCTTCACGATCCACAAGGGTCAAAATGCCGATGTTGTATTTTTTCCCAACCCGGAAGTCATCCGCACCAAATGCAGGTGCTGTATGCACAATGCCGGTACCATCTTCGGTGGTCACGAAATCGCCAAGCAATATCCTGAATGGTTTGGCATCAGGAGTAATGGCCCTGATAGCCTGCTCCGAATTTGCTTCGTAAGGCAACAGCTGCTCGTATTCAAGGTTCTCAAGGTCTTTGCCTTTAAAGCTGCCCATGATCTTCCAGGGAAGCAGCTTGGTGTCAGGTGTATAATCTTCCAGGCTGGCCTGCGCTCCTTCCGGCTTGAAATACTTGCCCAGCAAGGCTTTGGCTAGAATTACATTAACAGGAAGGTGGGTATACGGATTAAAAGTTTTTACAAGAACATACTCAATGGATGGTCCAACGGTCAGGCCAAGGTTGGAAGGAAGCGTCCATGGGGTCGTGGTCCAGGCAAGGAAAAAGACTTCGTCTTTTTCGTTTCTGGTTTCTTGTTTCTGGTTTCTGGTTCCTTGCTCGTCTGTGGCTCCTGCCTTTTCGCTCGCAGCTCGGGGCTCGTGGCTCGCAGCCTCAAAAAGAAAATCGGAGCGTTCATTCCTCACCGCCTTAAACATTGCAACGGTGCTGGTGTCCTTTACGTTGCGGTAGGTGCCTGGCTGATTCAACTCATGTGAACTAAGGCCGGTGCCGGCAGCTGGTGAATATGGCTGAATGGAAACACTTTTATAAAGAAGGCCTTTTGAATACAGTTCCTTCAGTATCCACCAAAGGGTTTCAATGTATTCGTTGGTAAAGGTGATATAGGGGTCTTTCAGGTCTACCCAGTAACCCATCTTACGGGTCAGGTCATCCCATTTATCCTTGTAACGCAGTACCGCCTCCCGGCATTTCTGGTTGTATTCCGCTACCGAGATCTTTTTGCCGATGTCTTCCTTTGTAATGCCCAGTTCTTTTTCAACGCCAAGTTCAATGGGTAGGCCGTGCGTATCCCATCCACCTTTCCGGGATACTTTAAATCCCTGCATGGTCTTGTACCTGCAAACCAGGTCCTTTAAAGTGCGGGAGATCACATGGTGAATACCAGGCAGGCCATTGGCCGAAGGAGGACCTTCGTAAAAAACAAAAGGTTCCGCACCCTCTCTGAGGGAAACGCTTTGCTCGAATGCCTGTTCCCTTTCCCATCTCTCAAGGATCTCTTTTTCAATGGTTGGAAGGTTCAGAAACTTAAACTCTTTGTACTTTTTTGCCATATGGGCTCCCGGCTTGGTTGAAAATGGCTGCAAAGGTAAACAGCTTTTGGCAGGATTTAAGGTTTCAACCTTATTAAGCCCTTGCCCTTCTTCACTTTTAACGGTTCTCAAAAAAGGAATAAAACCACAAGTCCCGATTTTCCATTTTGCGTAAGCGCATTTTCCCGAATCGATAAACAGATTTATTGGATGTGGCGTCTCTTTGCGTCAAAATTTAGAACGTGAGAGGATTCTTTATCATCGGATTATTTTTGGTTGGACTTAACAGCCTGGCACAAAACGGGCTAAATGCCGAAAGCGGGATTCAGCTGGTTGCTGAACTTCCGGGTGGCGTGATCACAGGACAGGTCAAAACTTATGACAACCAGCCGGCCGCCTATGTTTCAATTACTTTAAAGGAAAGCCATAAGATCACCACAACTGATGAAAATGGATTCTTCACTTTGAAAAACCTGAAAGAAGGCGTTTATACACTCGAGATCTCCATGGTAGGCCTCAAAAGCCAGCAAAAAATCATAGAGGTAAAGAAAGATGCCGTTTCCAACATCAGCATTGTGCTGGTGGAAGATGCCCGGCACCTGAACGATATCGTGATCACCTCCGGCAGAAAGCTGAATAACAAACCGCTTTCCCTTGGAAAGATCGAGATCGACCCGATGGACCTGCCTCAAAGCCTGACCATCATTGGCCAGGGCCTGATCCGCGAACAGCAGTCCATGCGCCTGAGCGATATTATGAAAAATGTGAACGGTGTGTACCTGGCTACAACAAGGGCCAGCACACAGGAAAATTTTTCAGCCCGTGGGTATGCTTTTGGAAACAATAATCTATTCAGGAATGGTGCCCGTCTCAACTCCGGATCAATGCCTGAAATGAGTTCTCTTGAAAGCGTTGAAATATTGAAAGGCAGCGCAGCCATCCTTTACGGACAGGTTGCGCCAGGAGGCATTGTGAACATGGTGACCAAATCACCCAAATTCCAGGCGGGAGGTGAAGTATCCATGCGCGCTGGCAGCTATGATTTGTATAAGCCTTCTTTTGATGTGTATGGTCCTATCACTTCCTCTATTGCCTACCGCGTGAATGGGGTTTATGAAACTGCGGGAAGCTTCCGCGATCAGGTCTCTTCCAAAAGATATTATGTGAATCCTTCCCTTCGTTTCAAACTTGGAGAAAGAACTGAATTGAACCTGGATGGCGATCATCTTTACAATGAATTCACACCTGATTTCGGAATTGGCTCCATTGATAATACAAAGCTTCCGGATGTTCCAAGGTCTCGTTTTATGGGCACGTCCTGGCAGTACAACAAAATTAACCAAAGCACGCTTACACTTGGTTTAAAGCATGCCTTCAGCGAATCATGGAAAATCAATACACTGATTTCCTACCAGAAATTCGACAGGGATTATTATGCTGTAGAAAGGATCCAGGCAAAACCAAATGGTGACTGGGAACGCCCGCTGGGACGCATTTTGTCGGACGAATCCTATTATACCGGACAGGTAAACCTGAATGGTAAATTCAACACTGCATCGCTGGAGCATACCTTGCTGCTTGGCGTAGATGCGGATCATTCACTGACCACCAATAACGACTTCAGGTTTCCAGTTGTAGCTGGACTGGCCGCCAATGGTTATGATGTTATCAATATCCTGGATCCGGGGAAATATACACAGCGGAAAGATATTCCGGAAGCAACGATGATCCGCAGGCGTGAAGCACCTGTCAACAGGTATGGCATTTACGTTCAGGACCTGGTGAAGCTTTCATCCAAATTCAATTTGCTTGCTGGGGTCCGTTTGTCCTATGTTGAAACAAAAGGGATTGATTCAACCAATTTGCTTACCAATGCGCAGGTAACAGGGAAAGGCAGGTATGATAATGCTTTTTCTCCACGGTTTGGCATTGTATACAAGCCCACTGAAACCACATCTCTTTTTACCAGCTATTCCAATTCATTTGTTGTCAACAGTGGACAGGATATTACAGGGTCATCCTTGCGTCCTTCTCTTATAGACCAGTATGAACTAGGTGTGAAGAATGAATTCTGGAATGGAAAGTTGTCCGCAAACCTTACCCTTTACCGGATCATCAACAACAACCTTGCACAAACGGCTCCTTTCCTGCAGAATGGCACGCCCAACAACAACACCAATATCAAAATGCTGACCGGGCAGACCACCAGTGACGGCTTGGAGCTTGACCTCGCCAGCCATCCTTTCAAAGGCCTGAACATTACTGCAGGCTATAGCTTCAATTATATGCGTTATACAAAGACGGATACCACCATGGGATCGTTCAAAACAGGGGAACGACTGGTGAATACGCCCGCGCACACAGCCAACTTTACTGCCTTCTATACCTTTCATGAATCCATACTCAAAGGACTGAAGCTTGGAACAACCGTGGTACACATTGGAGAGCGGATAGGAGGATGGAATACTGATGTTAATGGTATCAATCCGGTCCGTTACCGTTCGCGCAGCTTCCCTGTAAAAGGATTCACCACCATAGATCTGTCAGCAGGATACAATTATAAAAAGATCGGTGTACAGGCAAAGGTATCCAACATCACCAACGCGCTGAATTATTATGTGCACGAGAACTACAGCATCAACCCTATTCCGCCAACACAGTTTGTAGCGACAGTATCCTATAAATTTTAATTAAACTTTTCCAGGAGGAACAGGGCACCACATGTTTTGCTTCTTTTTGCAAATCAATTCGATCCCATGAAAGTATTTTTTCGCCGTATCCATCTTTACTTAAGTTTTGCCGCCGGCCTGGTGATCCTCATTGCCTGTCTGACCGGCGCCATCCTGGTCTTTGAAAAAGACCTGCAAATGGGCCTGAACAAGAGCAGGTATTATGTAAAGAATGCAGGCGAAAAGCAATCATTGACACAGCTGGTCAGCCACGTTAGGGACAGCTTTCCGGGATACAGGATCAATGCCATCAGGGTGTATAAAGATGCGGAGCGATCTGCCGAGATCCTTGTAAGTGCGCCCGTAAAAAAAGAATCCAAAGCACCTGAAAGCCCTGGCGCAAAGCCGGCACCGCCACCAAGGCAACCAGGCTTCACCATTTTTACAGATCCTTATTCCGGGCAGATCCTTCAGAAATACAGTTACCAGGAAACTTTTTTCTACCAGGTATTTGCACTGCACCGGTGGTTGCTTGGTGGCCAGAACGGTATTGGTAAACTGATCGTTGGTATCGCCACATTCCTATTTCTTTTTATCCTGCTCACCGGGTTGATCCTCTGGTGGCCAAAGACCAAAAAGATCATGATGCAGCGCCTGAAGATCAAGACTTCCGCAAGCTGGAAAAGACTGAACCATGACCTGCACATTGTACTTGGATTTTACAGCGCCATCTTCCTTTTCATTTTCGCATTTACGGGTTTAGCATGGTCCTTCGAATGGTTCAACAAAGGAATTTATACTGTTACCAATTCACCCATGCAGGCAGCACCGCCACCTAAATCGGTATATGTTGCCAATGCGCAAAAGATCAACCCTGACCAGGCTTTCGCTGCGGCTAAAGCTGTTTACCCCGAAGCAGAATCCTTCAATATTTCTTTTCCAAAAGATTCCACTGAAGCCATCAATGTTACCATGCTGAATCCCGGGGCAGCGCACGAATCAGCAACGGATGCAGTATACATTGACCAGTATTCGGGGAAAGTGCTTGGGCAACTTCCCTTCAGCCAGAGAAGCCTGGGCGCCCGCGTACGTTCTTCTTTCAAGCCCATTCACACCGGAAGCATCTGGGGAATGCCATCGAAGATCATCGCATTCATTGTCTGCCTGCTTGGCGTAACCTTCCCGGTCACAGGCACCATCCTTTGGTGGAACAGGACAAGAAAAAAGAAGAATGGGAAGGCAGCAACGACATCTCTTGTGGAAGTAGATGCGTGAGGGAGTAATGGTTTATTGTTTTTAGTTTATCGTTTATAGTTTCTTTCTAGCCTCTGAGTTTTCTATTTATTTATGGCGTAAATAACCGCAAAGGGCGCAAAGGACACGCAAAGCTAAGCGCAAAGAATTGTATTTCCTTTGCCGCTTCTTTGGGCTCTTTTCGGTTAAAGTATTGGAGAAAAGCTTCAAGCCGTGAGCTGCTAGCTACTTGCAAATTAAAAACAATTCAGGGTCTTAGAATATCATTCAATTGAAAACAAAACAAATTCATTGAAACACCAAACGCTCAAAGCTCATAGCTCGCGGCTCGCAGCCAAAAAAAGAATCTCTTTCCGGGTAAAGATATATTTCTCACGATTCACGTCTCACGTTCCTTGCCTCACGTCTCACGTCTCACGTTTCACGATTTCATCAGCCCTCATCCCTCATCCTCTTATATATCCTTATCCCACTCATCAACACAATCACGAACCCAACCAGCCCCGCAAGTCCCCAGACAAAACTCAGGCTGCTCTTTACTGTTGCCAGCATTACAATGGCGACGAGGAATATTGTCGCTACTTCATTCCAGATGCGTAATTGCTGCGAGGTTTTTTTGAAGATGCCTGCAGCCTGTTGCGCATAAATGTTGTGAAGCGAGAAATGATACAGGTACAACAGGAGCACAAAACAAAGTTTGATCAGCAACCACCGGCCTTCAGGTTCGAATAAGGTTCGATGCCAGTTGCCGTAGAACAGGGTCAATGGTCCAAATATCAATGTAAGGACAGCGGAAGGCCAGGTAATGCCAAACCATAAGCGTTTGCTCATGATGGCAAACTGCTTTTGAAGAATGGATCTTTCCGGCTCAGTTATATCGTTCGCTTCGCGGTTGTAAATAAAAAGCCTTACGATATAGAACATCCCTGCGAACCAGGTGACCATGAAAATAATGTGTAGCGCCTTTATGTATTGATAGGTCATTGAAGGACCATTTCCCGGTTACCATCAGCATATTCCCTGACCCATTTAGCCAGCGCGCCAACCCATAGCGGGTGCACGTTGAGGCAGGGGATCATCTCAAAGCTTTCGCCTCCGGCGTGCATAAAGCTTTCCTTTCCTTCCTCCGCGATCTCTTCTAAAGTTTCAAGGCAATCGCTGACAAAGGCAGGACAAACGATCAGGAGTTTTTTAATGCCTTCTTTGGGCAATTCTTCCAACCTGGCCGCAGTGTAAGGCTTCAGCCAGGGATCTCTTCCCAGCCGGCTTTGAAAGGACATGGCCCATTTTTCCTTCGGTATGTTAAGCCGCTGTGCAACCACCTGCGAAGTTACAAGGCATTGATGCCTGTAACAGCACTGGTGTGCCGGTGATGGAGTTTCGCAGCAGTTGTTCACCTTCAGGCAGTGCTGGCCGGTCATGTCTGTTTTCTGAACATGTCTTTCCGGGATGCCATGGTAGGAAAAAAGGATCTGGTCGTAAGGGCGGTCCAGGTAAGGTTTGATGCTTTCGCAGAGGGCATGCAGGTAATCTTCGTTGTTATAAAAAGGCCTGATGCTGGTGAGTTTGAATTTATATCCGCCTTTCTGGTGCTGGCTCTTTGCATATTCAACGGCAGTCTCATAACTGCTCATGGCATAATGCGGATAAAGCGGGACCAGGATCACTTCTTCAAGGTCAGGATGCTTTTGAAGCAGGTCGTCAAAAGCTTTTTTGGGGGATGGGTTGCCATATCTCATGGCGATCACAACCGGTTCTTCAATCTCTTTTTTCAACACGTCCCGCAATTGTTTGCTGATGACGATCAGGGGTGAGCCCTTTTCTGTCCAGATGGATTTATACGCCTTGGCCGAATTGGGTGCACGCAAAGGAACAATGATCCCTTTGACCAGCAAAGCCCTCAGCAGCCAGGGTTTGTCTATCACCCTTTCGTCCATTAAAAATTCATCCAGGTAACGCCTCACATCCTTTACTTCCGTTGATTCCGGCGATCCGAGGTTCATTAAAACAACAGCTCTTTTCATGTAGATCCCTTGCGATTGGCAAAAGTAAATGTGATGGACAACTCATGACGCAAAAAGTTCAGTTGAGTACGGGTGAATTACAACCTGATGAAAATCAGGTAGTGAAATGACAGACCAATGACAGATGCGGCCCTAATCTTCCCATTTGCAAATTACTTTTGCACCGTTATCGTTTACTAATAAGGAATGGATCCTCATCACTTTAAGAACATATCGAACTTTTTTGTCGCCGGCATTAATTATAAAAAGTCGGATGCTTCGGCAAGAGGCCAGTTCGCTATTAATAACGAGCAATACGAGAAGATCCTTTATACGGCCGCCACTTTAGGGCTGAACGAAATTTTCATTCTTTCCACCTGTAACCGTACAGAGATCTATGGATTCGCGCTGCATTCTGACCAGCTGATCCAGCTTTTATGTTCACAGACCACAGGCGATGCAGCTTCTTTTAAAGCCGCGGCTTATATCAAAAGCGGAATGGCAGCCATTGAGCACGTCTTCCATGTGGGTGCAGGCCTTGATTCGCAGATCCTCGGTGACTATGAGATCGTTGGCCAGCTGAAAACCGCGGTGAGGTTCTCCAAAGAATTGGGCTTTGTTGGCGCATTCACCGAAAGACTGATCAACAACGTACTGCAATCTTCAAAACTGATCAAGAACAATACGGAGCTAAGCGGTGGGACAGTTAGTGTTTCCTTTGCTGCCGTACAATATATCCGCGACATTGTTAAGGACCCAGGCTCAAAGAACATTCTTTTGCTTGGTGTGGGCAAGATTGGAAGGAACACCTGCAAGAATTTGGTGGATTATCTTCAAACAAAAAAGATCACCCTTATTAACCGGTCTCCTGAAAAAGCCGCAGAACTTGCCAATGAGCTGGGCCTGGCCTGGGCTACACTCGATGACCTTGAGGAGGAGATCGCGAAAGCAGACATTATCCTGGTTGCCACCAATGCAACTGAGCCGGTTATTTTACACAAACATCTGGCGAACGGTCATCCAAAACTGATCGTTGACCTTTCCATTCCTTACAATGTTGAAGCTGCCGCTCAGGAATTACCACATGTAAGGCTTGTCAATGTGGATGAACTTTCCAGGCTGAAGGATGAAAACCTGAAAAGGCGCGAGGCGGAAGTCCCAAAAGCAAAAGCCCTCATTGCAGAATTGATGTTCGAATTCAGCGACTGGTGTGAAATGCGCAAGCATGTGCCCCTTTTAAAGGACCTCAAGTTAAAACTCAAACAAATCTATACGCACCCTTTATACCTTCCCAATGCCACTGTATCCTGTCCAAAAACAATGGACGTTCGCATACAGCGCGTACTTAACGACATAGCAGGTAAGATCAGGGTCAAAAACCAGCGGGGTTGTCAGTACATTGCGGCCATTAATGAATTCATCAGTGCCAACTAGTGATCAAAGAATTATAAGGATCGGAACAAGAGACAGCCAGCTTGCCATCTGGCAGGCTTCCAACGTTCAGGACCTTTTGAAAAAAACTGGTGTAACGTCTGAACTGGTGTACATGAAAAGTGAAGGTGATGTGGATACCGTTACGCCTTTGTATGAGCTGGGTGTACAGGGTGTATTTACAAAGACGCTGGATGCCGCACTGCTGAACAACCGCATTGACATTGCTGTGCATTCCATGAAAGATGTTCCTACTGCGCTGGCACATGGCATCCGGCAAGCCTCCGTATTGAAAAGGGCTTCTTACAAGGATATTTTTGTTTACAAGAACAGGTCGGATATAGACATACTGAAAGCATGGGACCATGGCGACCGGAAAAAGGCATTCACCATCGCTACCAGCAGCATCAGGCGCATCGCTCAATGGCTGCATCGCTATCCTGGCCACACCGTTGAAAACCTGAGAGGCAATGTGAATACGCGGCTTCGCAAAGTGCAGGATAACAACTGGAACGGCGCCATCTTTGCCGCCGCAGGAGTTGAAAGGATCGAAGTGCGACCGGAGAATTCAATTGACCTTGACTGGATGCTGCCCGCGCCTGCGCAGGGCGCCATCATGGTCGTTTGCAGAACGGGTGATGATTTTGCCTTTGAAGCCTGCCAGTCATTTAATGATGAAGACACGGCACTTTGTACCAAGATCGAACGTGATTTTTTGCGGGCCCTTCTTGGCGGCTGCTCCACTCCTATCAGTGCCCTGGCCCAAAGCAATAATGGAGAAATATTGCTGCGCGGAAATATTGTGCGGCCTGATGGAGGTAAAAAAGTTGAGATCGAAAAAATTATTGCAAGAGAGAAAGCTGCCTCACTGGGTAGTGAAGCAGCTACAGAGATCCTTACCAGGGGAGGAAAAGAGATCGTTGAGACCATCAGAAAAAAAGGACTTTAATGGCCAGGTACAAAGTTCTGAGCACAAAAAAATTGCATGCTTCGCTTTTGCTTCTGGCAGAAGCCACTGAAATAGAAATATTAGAAAAAGAATTCATTTCCATTCAACCCCTTGCTCCAAACCTTGCTCTTGGAAAGGTCATTCCTTTCCTGGATGGGAAACCGTACAGTGTTGTTTTCACCAGCGCCAATGCAGCTTCGGTGCTGGACGATATCTTTCAGGGCCTTGACATGTATCCCACACCCAAATGGAAAGTGTTTTGTCTTGCAGGAAGAACAAAGGATGCGCTACCGGTTACCATTCCTGATGAGGCCATCATGGGTACAGGTGTAAATGCTGCGGACCTTGCACAGCAGATCATTGCAAAAGAAGAAAAAGAGGTTGTCTTTTTTTGCGGCAACCAGCGCAGGGATGATCTTCCACAGATGCTGCTCAAAGCAGGCATCGGTGTTCAGGAAGTGATCGTATATGAAACACTGGAACTTCCTTCACTTGCAGATGAAGATCTTGATGGTGTGCTGTTCTTCAGCCCCAGCGCCGTACATAGTTTTTTTTCAATGAACCAATTGCCCGCGAAAACTGTTTGCTTTGCCATTGGACTTACAACGGCAAGCGCCATTGCAGATTATACCGATAACAAGATCATTACCAGCGAAGGCACCAGCCAGGAAATGATGATGGCCACCATGTTATTTTATTTTCAGAACATCAATTGTTACGAATGAACGAACTAAAGAATGACCTGCTGCTGCGGGCATTGCGTAAAGAAAAAGTAGAGCGTCCTCCTGTATGGATGATGCGTCAGGCAGGAAGATATTTACCGGATTACATGAAGCTTAAAGCCAGGTATGATTTCTTTACAAGGGTGCAAACACCCGAACTGGCCACTGCAATCACCCTGCAACCCATCGACCAGGTGGGCGTTGACGCGGCCATCATCTTTTCCGATATCCTGGTGATCCCACAGGCCATGGGGCTTGAGGTATTGATGGAAGAAGGCAAAGGTCCTTCTTTGCCAAAGACCATCATCACACAAAAAGACATTGATGCGCTGCAAACAACAGGTGTGGAAGAAAGCCTGAAATATGTAACTGATGCGCTTTCGCTAACCAAAAAAGAACTGAATGGCCGTGTGCCGCTCATTGGTTTTGCGGGTGCTCCCTGGACAATTCTCTGTTACATGGTGGAAGGAAAAGGAAGCAAAACATGGGACAAGGCAAAACAGTTTGCCTACACACAACCCGAACTGGCGCACCAGCTGCTGGCAAAGATCACCGACATCACCATTCATTACCTGAAAGCACAGGTGCGTGCCGGTGCAGACACCGTGCAGGTATTCGACAGCTGGGCCGGTGCTTTAAGCCCTGAGGACTTTAAAATATTTGCGCAGCCTTACCTTTTGCGTATTGCAGATGCTTTAAGGGATGATGCGCCTGTAATTCTTTTTCCAAAAGGAACCTGGTATGCATTAAATGATCTGAGCCAGTCATCAGCAAGTGGTATTGGTATTGACTGGTGTGTTTCACCGAAGATGGCAAAAGAACTGACAGGCAACCGGATCACGATCCAGGGAAACTTTGATCCCGCTAAATTACTGGCGCCGGTGCCGCAAATTAAAAAATGGGTAAAGGAAATGATCGATGGCTTCGGCACACAGAACTACATTGCCAACCTGGGACATGGCATCACACCCAACGTTCCTGTTGATCATGCAAAAGCTTTTGTTGACGCAGTAAAAGAATACCGTTCTTAATTGTTTAAAAATTTGGAAGGTGAATCACTGATGGTCACCCCTGCTAACATAAACTATGGCATCTGATATGAACATCCGGGAAGAATGGATCCGGTACATTCACCAGCTACAGGACGTTATCTGCGCAGGCCTTGAAACGGAAGATGGCAAGGCCAGGTTTATGGAAGATCAATGGGAAAGGCCTGAAGGCGGTGGTGGTAAAACAAGGGTGATTGCGAACGGAAACGTTTTTGAAAAAGGCGGTGTGAATACTTCGGTAGTTCATGGAGATGTTACAGAAGCCATGCGCAGCCAGTTGAAGATCAACGGTGCAAAATGGTTTGCCTGCGGCCTTTCACTGGTCTTGCATCCTTACAATCCATTTGTGCCTACTGTCCACTGCAATTACCGCATGTTCGAGTTGTATGATGAGCAGGATGTCCTGCTGGACCGGTGGTTTGGAGGAGGCACAGACCTTACGCCTTATTATCTTATAGATGAAGATGCCCGCCATTTTCACGGAACCTATAAAGCAGTTTGCGACCGGTTTGATCCAGCGTTCTATGCAACGTTCAAGGAAATGTGTGATAACTATTTTGTCAATACGCACAGGAATGGAGAACGCAGGGGCATTGGTGGTATTTTTTATGATTACCAGCGCACCGGGAAAGATAAAGATGTGGCCTTCTGGATGAATTTTGGAAAGTCCTGCGGTGACGCATTCCTGCTGGCTTACCTGCCTATCGTTAATAAAAGAAAAGATCACACATTTACGCCGCTGCAAAAGCACTGGCAGGAAATACGCCGCGGCCGTTACGTGGAGTTCAACCTGGTTCATGACCGGGGTACCATTTTCGGACTGAAGACCAATGGCCGCATCGAAAGTATTTTAATGAGCCTGCCGCCTACCGTTAGGTTCGAATACAATTACCAGCCGGCTCCGGGGTCTGAAGAAGACCGCCTGCTACAGGCCTGCCTGAATCCACAGCATTGGGTTTAATCAGATAAGTCTGGAGCTATTCATTTAAGATAAGTCTGGAGCTATTCATTTAAGGGTAAGCTTTTATGACTTAGACTTAACAATTACAGCCGCACCCTGTCTTACCTTTGCGCCTTCGTGAACTTATAGTATCATGAGACATGAACGGAGAATCCTGAAAAGCTTTAAATAAAGAATTTCCACGTTTCACGTTCCTGGCCTCACGATTCACGTCTCCCGTCTCACGAACAAAATTGAACCAAATGTATTTACAGAGAAGGAACAGGATCTTAAGACAATCACCGGCCATCAGAAGCCTTGTTGCTGAAACCCACCTGACGCCGAATGATTTCATCGTTCCGCTTTTTATTATTGAAGGACAGGACCAGGTATCGGAGATTGCTTCCATGCCTGATTATTACCGGCGTACCCTTGACCTTACAGTGAAAGAAGTGAAGGAGTTATGGCAGATGGGTTTGAAAACGGTATTGCTTTTTGTAAAAGCAAAAGACGAAACCAAGGATAATAAAGGAACAGAAGCGCTCAATCCAAACGGGTTAATGCAGCGCAGCATCAGGGCAATAAAAGATGCGGTTCCTGATATGCTCGTCATGACCGATGTGGCGCTTGATCCATTTTCGTCCTTCGGACATGATGGCATTGTGGAGAACGGAGAGATCGTAAATGATGCAACGGTTGAAGTGCTGGCGCAGATGAGCGTGAGCCATGCGCGGGCGGGCGCTGATTTTGTTGCGCCTTCCGATATGATGGACGGGCGCATTGGCGCCATCAGGGAAGCCCTTGAACACAGTGGTTATACCAAGACAGGCATCATGGCTTACAGTGCTAAATATGCTTCCTGCTTTTACGGACCATTCCGCGATGCACTGGACAGTGCGCCCGGCTTTGGTGATAAAAAGACTTACCAGATGGATTATGCCAATCGCATTGAAGCGGTCAAAGAAGCTGTGATGGATGTGGAAGAAGGCGCTGATATCGTAATGGTAAAGCCTGCTCTTTCCTACCTGGACATCATCCGTGAAGTAAAGAATAAAGTTGATGTGCCTGTGAGCTGCTATAACATCAGCGGTGAATATGCCATGATAAAGGCAGCAGCAAAAATGGGATGGATCGATGAGAACAAGGCTGTGCTTGAAACACTGACATCAATGAAAAGAGCCGGCGCGGATCTGATCGCAACGTATTTCGCAAAGGACGCGGCGAGGATGATTACGTGAAACGTGAGACTTTTATCGTGAAACGGGAGACGTCAGACGTGAGGCTAGAACGCGTGAGGCGTGAGCCGGGAAGCAAAGCAAAAGCGAGTGCGGAGAGCGAGAAAGAGGACGTAAGGCAGAATCAAGAGTGAGAGCGGAGCGGGAGCGGACATAAGGCTTATGAGGTAGCAAATACATTTTTATTGCAGATGTCTTACTTTCGATGGTGGTGATGAAGAAAGTTTTTTTGGATGTACCGGTGGAGTGGATAGAAAAAATATTACAGACCCTGATGACTCGATTCACGCAAAACGTCTCACGTTCCTGGCCTCACGTCTCACGCCTCACGTCTCACGACTAACCCCCCTTCCCATGAAGAAAAGTAAAGAACTATTCAACAGAGCGCAGCAAAGCATTCCCGGTGGTGTGAACTCACCGGTTCGTGCATTTAAAAGTGTGGGTGGCACGCCTGTGTTCATGAAAAAGGCCAAAGGCGCTTACCTGTTCGACGCAGACGACAAAAAATACATCGACTATATTAATTCCTGGGGACCAATGATCCTGGGTCATGCCTATGAACCTGTAGTGAAAGCCATCAGGGAAAAGGCACTGGAGAGTACTTCATTCGGAGCACCTACGGAACTGGAGATCGACATGGCGGAGCTGATCAAAGGCATTGCGCCCAATGTAGACCTGGTTCGCATGGTAAGCAGTGGCACTGAAGCCTGCATGAGCGCCATCCGCCTTGCCCGTGGCTATACCGGCCGCAACAAGATCATCAAATTCGAAGGTTGTTACCACGGCCATGCCGATAGTTTCCTTGTGAAAGCCGGCAGCGGCGTGGCTACACTTGATATTCAGACCGTGCCTGGCGTTACGGCCGGCGTATCTGCCGATACACTCACTGCTCCATATAATGACCTCGGCGCGGTAAAGCAATTGATCGCACAAAATCCAAAGGAGGTCGCCGCCATCATCATTGAACCTGTGGCAGGCAATATGGGATGCATTCTTCCACAAACCGGTTTTCTTGAAGGCCTTCGCAAGATTTGTACTGAAGAAGGGATCGTTTTTATTTTTGATGAAGTGATGACGGGTTTCCGTCTGGCCCTGGGTGGCGCGCAGGAAAGACTGAAAGTGGACGCAGACCTGATTACTTATGGTAAGGTGATCGGGGCCGGCATGCCTGTAGGCGCTTTCGGAGGAAAGATGGAGATCATGCAGCACATTGCTCCACTTGGCAAAGTCTACCAGGCTGGCACACTTAGCGGCAACCCGATCGCCATGATCGCAGGTTATACTTTAATCAAAGACCTGAAGAATGATCCGCTGATCTACCACCAGCTGGAAGAAAAAGGGACCTACCTTAAAAATGGTTTGCAGAAAGCATTGGATGCTGTTGGCATTCCTTATGTGATCAATCACCTGGGGAGCATGATCTCCGTGCATTTCAGCGAAAAACCTGTGACAGATTTTGCAGCTGCATCTGCAGCTGATAACCAGCGCTTCAATGCATTTTTCCATGCCATGTTACGCAGGGGCATCTATCTACCACCATCAGCCTTTGAAAGCTGGTTCCTGAGTAACGCGTTGACCATGGACGACCTTGATACAACCATTACCGCCGCTGAAGAAAGCCTGCACGAGATCCTTTCAGCGAAATGATCAGGGAAGCTTTTTGAAGATGGTGTGATCGGCGTAAAAAGTTCCGAAAGGAAATAAAGAGGCGGCCAGTGATATCAATGTCTGCGATACATTGAACCTGTATTGATCACGTGCAAGGAACACTGCAATGATGTACCAGATAAAAAGAACGCCATGCGCCATCCCAACAACCCGCACCATCATAGGTGAATCAGCATAATATTTTAATGGCATGGCGATAAGAAGCAGTACGAGGAATGAAATTCCCTCCAGGAGTGCTGATGTGCGCAAATGGGCTTTAATGGAACCGATCCTGTTCATATTAATTGATGGGTGGATTTAAATTTTAGAATGATTTTGAAGGGCCTGTCTTCAATGCAAAAAGAAGGATACGATACCTACTACGATCAGTACAATGCCGCTGATCCGTTTTTCATTATGCTCAATGAAATGCGCACTGAGCAGGTTCACTCCTTTATGTCCCAGAGTTACCAGTAATAAAATTCCTGAGATGCTGACGATGGCATACAACACGGCGATCAGCGATACCAGCCCCATGCCGTAGGCACCCGCTGAAAGGAAAAGGCTTTCCACTTCCAGGCAGGGTGAAAGGAACATCATGACAATAAAGATAAGGACCCATTTGCGCTTGCTCCGCTTGAAAGCAGCCACATCCTTTTGCGCACTGTGATGATGATGCGGCAGGTTAACGGTAAAATAGATCAATCCAAAAACGATCAGCAGTACAGATGATACCACGTAAATGGAATTGCCGTATTGTTCTTCGAGTTCCTTCCCGATCAGGCCAAGGATCAGGCCTAGCGCAACTGTTCCAAGCACATGAGCCATAGCGGCAATCAGCGTGACAGTTGTCACTTCCCTTGGCTTCCATTTTTCCGCACGGGCTACAGCAACAAGAGGCAGCCAGTGATTTGGGATCAGGGCATGTACGATAGCCAGTAAAACAGTTCCTGCAATTACACTGAACATGAAAAAATATAAAGGGGCAAAATTAGGGGTGCAAACCCAATGGATGACAAGCTTTGTACAAGGCCTGGCAGATTCATCGCCAGAACAGGCTCCGGATTACCTTAAAAGCAGTTCACAGGGTTTCAGGCCGGTGTGCTTTTTAAAAGCAGTGGAAAAGTGAGAAATGGAAGAATATCCCAGCATGGCTGAAACTTCTGTCACGCTCAGGCCTTTTTCATACAAAAGGTATTTGGCATGCTCCATCCGCTGGCTTTGGTAGAAATCGAAAATAGTGGTACCGAACATTTCCTTGAAACCTTTTTTCAGGTAACATTCATTGATGGCTACTTTCCGGCTTAATTCCCTGATGGTGATCGGCTCTCCAATATGCTGGATCAGTACTTCCCTTGCGCGGATGATCTTATCACGGTCTGCTTCGTTAGCCAGGAATTTACAGGTAATGGTATCGATCTCTTTTTCACCCAGCAGGCAGTCCAGGCTGTAAAGCAGCAGCATTTGGGTCTGGGCATTCACATAGATATTCTCCAGCGTATCGGTGTAATTATGATTGGCCACACCTTCCAGTACCACCCTGGTCTTGTTGCAAACCGGAACCGTTTTACTGAATGAGGATTTATGCCTGAAAGAAAGCACATCTTCTGTAAGTGTTGCCGCCTGGCGGCCTTTTACAAACTGGGATAACAGCGTAGAAGTAAAAACAAAACTGAGGACATCTATACTTTCTAACCGCTTGTCGCAGAGTGAAGTGCCATGGGTTTTACAGCGGCAATCATTTTCATACTGCCTGCAATACATATTACCTGTAACGCAGAAGCGTAGCTCCAGGTAATTTTTTTCGGGTTGGGAAGGCTCAACATGATATACGATCATGCCTTTATCTTCCGACATCCAGTCATCGGGCCGCACAAAACGTTTTATTGAATATTCAACTGAACCCGGAATGCGTTGCCCGGCCTCGTAAGCCAGGAATTGCTGCATGCGCGGCTGCTCGGTCAAAGCATCGATAAAGGTGGAGGCGATCTGCATCTTCCGCAAAATTACGTTTCCTGCGGAATCCTTAAGTTAAATGCTTGTCATATCTTGACACGGGCCGCAGGGTTTGTTTTGGATTGTTGTACGATTGTTTCATACTTTCGCCGGATGCAGTCAAGCAGTAACGGTACTGAATTTCAGCACACTTTGGCGTCTGAAATTAAAATCACCGGTGTCGGCATCCATTCAGGTGCCACGGTTGAAATGACCCTGAAACCTGCCGAACCTAATACCGGCATTGTTTTTAAAAGGATCGACCTTCCAGGAACACCATCAGTAAAGGCAGATGTTGATAATGTGGTAGACACCACACGGAGTACGACCATTGAAGCCAATGGCGCCCGGGTGAGCACCATCGAACACCTTATGGCAGCACTGGTGGGCAGTGAAGTAGACAATGTCTTAATCGAGATCAACGGCGTTGAGGTCCCCATCCTGGATGGAAGTTCATGGCCTTTTGTTGAAGTGATCCGCAAAGCCGGTATCAGGAAACAGGAAGCGGCCAAGATCTACTACACCCTTCAGCACAACATCAGTTTCACCGATGATATAAAAAAGGTGGAAATGGTAGCGCTGCCCTTCCACGAATACAGGATCAATACCCTGATCGATTTTAATTCACCGGTACTTGGAACCCAACACGCGGCATTGCGCCACATTTCGGAGTTCAACGAACAGGTGGCACCATGCAGGACATTTTGTTTCTTCCACGAGCTGGAATACCTGATCGACAATAACCTGATCCAGGGAGGTGACATCAACAACGCTATCGTGGTGGTTGACAAACCAGTAAGCGATGCGCAGGTGCAAAGGATCTCCAAGGTTTTCAAAAAAGAAAATGTAAAGGTGAACGAAGGCGGCATCCTCAACAACCTTGACCTGCGCTTTCCTAATGAGCCTGCCCGTCATAAATTGCTGGATGTTGTTGGCGACCTTGCGCTGGTAGGTTTTCCTTTCAAGGCACACATCATTGCCAACCGTCCGGGCCATTCCTCCAACGTTGAATTCGCAAGAAAAATCAAGGAGCATATCAAAAAATACAAGCACAGGCTGAACGTGCCGCAATACGATCCAAACAAGCCTGCTGTTTATGATATTCACGCCATTGAAAAAAAGTTACCACACCGTTATCCCTTCCTGCTGATCGATAAAGTGATTGAGCTGACGGAAAAGCATGTGATCGCTATCAAGAATGTTACTTACAACGAAGGATTTTTCCAGGGTCACTTTCCGGGCAATTGTGTAATGCCCGGCGTACTGCAGGTTGAAGCGCTGGCACAAACCGGCGGCATCCTTACCATACCAGAAGATCCTGATCATGATTACGATACTTATTTTCTGAAGATCGATCATTGCAAATTCAAAAACAAAGTTGTTCCAGGCGATACGTTAATCCTTAAAATGGAGTTGATGAACCCGGTGCGCCGTGGGATTTGTGAAATGAAAGGAACTATTTTTGTTGGCGACAAACTAATAGCAGAAGCAGAAATGGTTGCTCAAATCGTTAAGAAACCCAAAGTAAGAGTATGATTTCACCGCTGGCATCCATTCACCCCAATGCACAACTGGGTAATAATGTAACGGTCGATCCTTTCGCCGTTATTCATGACCAGGCAGTGATCGGAGATGGTTCACATATCATGTCACATGCGGTGATCATGTCACATAGTAAAATTGGAAAGAACTGCAGGATATTCCCCGGCGCTGTGATCGGCGCCATTCCACAGGATCTTAAATTCATTGGAGAAGAAACAACAGCGGAAGTAGGTGATAACTCCACCATCCGCGAATGCGTTACCATCAACCGTGGCACAAAAGATAAATGGAAAACGGTTGTCGGAAGCAATTGTCTGCTGATGGCATACGCGCATGTGGCGCATGACTGTATTGTTGGTAACAACGTGATCCTGGCCAATGGCGTGCAGCTGGCAGGCCATGTGGAGATCGGTGATTATGCCATCATTGGCGGGCTTGCCGGCGCCCATCAGTTCACAAGGATCGGCGCACATACCTATATCGCAGGCCATACGGTCATTCGCAAGGATGTTCCTCCATTTGTAAAAGCAGCGAGGGAGCCTATGAGCTACATGGGCCTCAACATTGTTGGATTGCAGAGAAGAAGCTTTAAGCAGGAAGAGATCGATACCATCTCTAAAATTTATCACCTGCTGTTTGTTGGCAATCATTCCACCTCCACAGCGGTGAACATGATCAGGAATGAAGTGCCGGATGGTGAACGCAAAACTGAGATCCTGCACTTTATAGAATCTTCAAGAGCAGGCATTATCAAACGCTACTCTAAAAATGGCGTAGATGAAGATCTTGCTTTCTGATGCCGGAAAGCGCTTTAACCGCGAATGGATCTTTCGCCATGCCAACCTCCAGCTGGAGAAAGGTCACGCTTATGCCATTACTGGTCCTAACGGTTCAGGCAAATCCACGCTTCTTCAAACGATCGGTGGCTTATTGCAGCCAAGTGAAGGGGAGATCATTTATACAATTAACGGTTCACAGGTAGCACAAGAGAAAGTGTTCAGCCACATTTCATTTTGCGCCCCGTACCTTGATGTGATCGAAGAAATGACCTTGACGGAATTCCTCCGGTTTCATTTTTCTTTCAAAACCATGTTACCGGGACTTTCTATTGAAGAGATGATCACCTTAACAGGACTCTCCGCTGCTGCTGACAAACAGATCCGTAATTACTCCTCAGGAATGAAGCAAAGGGTAAAGCTGGCACAGGCCATTTTATCCGATACGGAAGTGCTGTTACTGGATGAGCCCTGCACCAACCTTGATGCAACGGGCATTGAACTGTATCATTCCATGATCGAAGGATACGGGAAAGGAAGACTGATCATTGTCTCTTCCAACGATGAAGTGGAATACCGTTTCTGCCAGACCATCATCCCTATACAATCATTAAGAAATTAAATGCCTGGAATGGGGCATAAAAAAAGCCTCCGCCGCAGCGGAGGCTTTTATGGAAAGCTTTTGAATTAATCTCTTGATGCCAGTTTCGAAAGCAGGCGCAGGATCTCCAGGTACAACCATACAAGGGTCACCATTAACCCAAAGGCGCTGTACCATTCGAAGTATTTTGGTGCACCATTGTTTGCGCCCTGCTCGATCATATCAAAATCAAGTGTCAGACGCAAAGCCGCTACCGCAACGATCACCAGGCTGATGCCAATGCCGATCGGGCTACTGTCGTGCAGGTAAGGCATGGTAGCCCCGAACAGGTTCATGATGAAAGAAGCCAGGTACAAAAAGAAGATACCCATCATCGCCATGGTTACCATTCTTTTGTATTTCTCCGTTACCTTAATGATGCGGAAGTGGTACAATGCATACATGGCTCCGGCAGTTCCCATGGTCAGCAACACGGCGTGCATAATGATGCCGGGGTAAGATGCTGCGAACACATGGTCGTAAACAGCCGAAATGGCGCCAAGGAACAAACCTTCGCAAAGCGCATATCCAAGGGCCAGGTGAGGCGCCCATGTTGGTTTAAATGTAATGACGATCGCAAGAATGAACCCAGCGATCATGGAACCCCATAACCATGGAGTAATGTTTACTCCATTGTAAAACTGGCTCCAGGTAAAAGCGGCAGCGCCAAATAACATGATGAACATGATACCGAATTTATTCATGGTACCGCGGATGGTCATGAACTCGCCGGCAGCCTGCGGGATAACGTTATCAAAAGCTTTTTCTGAAATGACAGGATTACCAGATTTAAAAATTGCCATATTGGAAATATTTGGGTGTGAATATATTAATTGTTCGCTGTCCTGCAAATGGGGAAAGAGTTAAATTCCGTTTATTGTTTTTGGTTTATCCTTTATGGTTAGATCGAACAGTCTTTTTGTTTCAACATTAACCGCAAAGGGGCAAAGGAAGCGCAAAGGAGTCCCAAAGAAATAACAGCCCGACCTTATGGCTCTTTGAATCCTTATAGAAACCCCGACCTAAAGAACCCTCCTTTGCATAAAGCTTCGGCGGATAAAACCAGAAACAAGAAACCATAAACCAGAAACAACCAAAAACCACAAACCAAAAACCATAAACCCCTCTATCTCTGACTTGCTATAAGTAAATTCAAATCCGTGTACTTGAGGTTAAAACGCTCGCTGAGGTAGAAGTTGGTGAGGGCGCCTTTGAACATGTAAATACCACTGCGCAGGTGGATCTGGTGCCAGACCATTTGCTCAAAGCCGCCATCTTCGCCGGCTTCCAGCAAAAGGGGCATCAATACATTTGAAATGGCCTGGGAAGCGGTCCGTGCAAAACCGGAAGGAATATTTGGAACGCAATAATGGATCACGCCATATTTTAAATAGATGGGACTTTCATGGGTGGTGATCTCTGCCGTTTCAAAACAACCGCCCCGGTCAATGCTGACATCAATGATCACACTGCCTGTCCTCATGCTGCTTACCATCTCTTCCGTTACCACAACTGGCGTGCGGCCGGTCTCAGATCCAAGTGCCCCTACGGCAACCTCGCAGGTCTTCAGCTGTTTGGCAAGCATGCGCGGCTCGATCACCGAAGTCCAGAGGCGCTGACCGATATTGTTCTGCAATCTTTTGAGCCGGTAAACACTGTTGTCGAAAACCTTTACGGATGCGCCTAATGCAAGGGCTGCCCTTGCAGCATACTCACCAACGATACCGGCGCCAATGATGATGACCTTTGTTGGCGCGATGCCGGAAACACCACCCAGCAGTACGCCTTTTCCATGGTTGGAAGAGCTCAGGTACTGGGCAGCGATGAGCATTACCGCGCTGCCCGCGATCTCGCTCATACTACGGACGATAGGATAAGATCCGCTATCATCCTTCAGGTTTTCAAATGAAATGGCTGTGATCCTTTTTTCCATCATCTTCTGCAGCAATTCTGCTTTCAGAACACTGAGGTGAATGGGAGAAATGATCATCTGGTTGAACTGCAGCAGCGGAAGGTCTTCATCAATGACCGGTGCACTCTTTACCAGTATAGGGGCTTTGTAAACTTCGTCGCGGTTATATGAGATACGGGCACCTGCCTCACTGTAATCCCTGTCACCAAAATGCGCTGCCTCACCTGCATTGTGCTCAATGGTCACATGATGTCCGTTGCTCACCAGTACCGACACGGCATCAGGCGTCAGTGCGATCCTGTTTTCCTGAAAAGCGATCTCTTTTGGAATACCGATGTGCAATTGAGCGCCTTTGGGCTTGATATCTAGGGTCTCCTCTAAGGTCTCGTAACTGAATGAGGTACTGACAAATGGTTTGTGTTGTGTCATACGCAGGGCCGTGGCTTCTATTCGTTCTACAAATTACGATTGTTTTGGTAATTCAATTCTTACCATACGGTTAGAAGCATCTACCGGCTCAATAAATACGTGCGCGGTGAGTTCATCAAAAAGTTCAGGCGCTTTTTGCGGCCATTCCACCATACAAAGCGCGCCACTGTCAATGGCATCATCAATGCCTGCCTGTACTGCTTCTTCGGATTTTTCGATGCGGTACAGGTCAATATGGTACATGGTCTTTTCCATTCCGTTCTCTCTGAAAGCATACTGGTTGATGATGGAAAATGTGGGACTGGACATCTGGTCCCTGATCCCTTTTTTACGGCCCAAAGCCGTGATCAGCGTGGTTTTTCCTGCACCCATGGGACCATGAAAAGCAAAGACCTTGATATTCCCGACCTTTTCCCAGAATGCCTGTGCGAATTCATCCAGACCTTCAATTGAAACTTGCATCTGCATTGCACAAAATTAACGTTGTATTGCAACCCAGTTGAAAAGAAAAGACGCAAATCATACAGCAGCCCCCTTTGTCTAAAGTAAATTTGCAGTTGAAACATTAATGGAGCAAGGAATGGAAAAAATCCAATGGAAAGTAGATGGGATGACCTGCGCCAATTGTGCGCTGACGATCAACAGGTACCTGCAGAACCAGGGTGCCCAGGGCGTTGCTGTCAGCCCGATTGATGGAGATGTCAGTTTTGAATTGAATGGAAAAAAGACGGAAGAACAGCTGGCAAAAGGTGTGGAAGCATTGGGCTATAAAGTAAAGGCCAACGGGCACGATCATGGCCATGACCACGGCCAAGCCGGCGGAAAAGATTTTCTTACCAACAATATTCAGCGATTCTGGTTCTGCCTTCCTTTTACAGCCATCCTGATGCTGCATATGATCCCGGGTGTTCATGACAGTCTGCATTTCCTGATGAATCCATGGCTTCAGCTGGCACTGACACTCCCGGTTTTCCTGGTGGGCATGAGGCATTTCGGCAGGTCTGCTGTTAAAAGCCTGCAGAACGGAATGCCCAATATGAATGTGTTGATCACGATCGGTGCGGCTTCAGCCTTTATTTACAGCCTTATTGGTGCGGTGAGGGGATTAGGGCCGGATTATCTTTTTTTTGAAACAGCCGCCACCATCATTACACTAGTTTTCTTTGGTGAATACCTGGAAGATGCTTCTGTTCAATCCACTCAGCGATCGCTGAAAGGCCTGATCAAATCGCAAAAAGTAATGGCTAATATGATCGCTTTTGATCATGAATACAAAGAAGTCATCTTCCCGGTTGAAAATACACAACTCAAACCAGGCGACCTGGTATTGATACGGACTGGCGAACAGGTTCCTGCTGATTGCAAGATCCTATGGGGAGATGCGCTGGTAAATGAAGCGCTGCTTACCGGTGAAAGTCTTCCGGTTGCCAAAAAGGGAAAGGACAAGATCATTGGCGGCAGCATTGTGGAAGAAGGAAATCTTAAAGCACAGGTAACTGCTGTAGGAAATGATACGGTGCTGGCCAGTATCCTGAACCTGGTAAAAAAAGCACAAGGTGAAAAACCGCCTGTTCAGCAAATGGCCGACAGGATCAGCGCCATCTTTGTTCCCATTGTTTTGGGTATTGCATTAGTGACACTCGTGGTCAACTGGATCGTACTGAAAGAATTTACACCCTCCATGCTTCGAAGCATCGCCGTTCTGGTGATCGCGTGCCCCTGTGCAATGGGGTTAGCTACACCGGCAGCCATCGCTGTAGGACTTGGCAGGGGCGCCCGCAATGGTATCCTTTTCCGGCAGGCAAGAAGTCTTGAACTGTTTCGTGGCATCAGGCAGGTGGTCTTTGACAAGACCGGCACACTGACAACAGGAAAATTCCGCATTGCAGCTTTCGAGGCCATCAACATTCCGGAGGATGTTTTTAAACAGGTTGTTTATTCTCTTGAAAAATACTCCAATCACCCGCTGGCCAAAAGCATTATTGCCGAATGGAAAACCGGCGAGATCCGATGGAAAGAGATCGCCGAGATCAAGGGCAAGGGTATGAAAGGAACGGCTATGGACGGAAGTGTTTATGAAGCCGGCAACTATACCATTGCCGGAGAAAACAGCAGCGGCGACCATAACATCTATGTAAAAAAAGACGGGCGGCTTATTGGCTGGATCGACCTTGAAGACGAACTGCGGCCTGAATCAAAACAGGTGATCGACTACCTGAAATCAAAAGGGTTAAAGACCATCCTGTTGAGTGGAGACCGTTATGCGAAAAGTAAAAAACTGGGTGATGATCTTGGTATTGATGAAGTGATCGCGGAGCAGACCCCTGAACAAAAACTTCAAAAGATCGAAGCGCTTTCTGCACAGGCACCCACCGTAATGGTAGGGGATGGCATCAACGATGCACCTGCGCTTGCTAAAGCTACCATTGGTATTTCCATGAGCGATGCTTCACAGCTGGCGATGCAAAGCGCACAGGTTGTGCTGATGAACAGCGGGCTAAAAAAATTACCAACCGCACTTGGACTGGGGCGGCATACCTACCTGACCATCAAGCAAAACCTCTTCTGGGCATTTATCTATAACATCATTGCCATTCCCGTGGCGGCGCTTGGTTTTCTGAGCCCAACTTTCGGCGCGCTTGTTATGGGATTGAGCGACGTAGTGCTGGCTGGAAACTCTGTGAGGTTGTATGTGAAGAAGGTAGTTTAGAGAGGCTGATAGCTGTTGGCTGAGGGCTGAGGGCTAATAGCTGATGGCTGTTTGCTAATAGCTAATAGCCAATAGCTAATGGCTTTCTCTACAGTCTCTTTGCTTTATGTATGGCACTTAATTTTCAAGCATTGTTTAGCAGGCAGGAGGTGGCTTCTGTATTATAAAAATACCTGATGGGTTAGAATTGATGAGGCGGAAAAAATCAAAAACAACCTGTTAATCAATCAGAATAAACTATCTTAAATGAATTAGCTTGCCTGCCCTTCATGTCTTTGCAACTGCCACATAAAACCCTTGATCTGTACCTGCTGGCGAAGAAGATCCTGAATTGTTGTTACGAAATAACACAGGACCTGTCGCCCGAAGTACGCAGAACACTTGCCCAGGAAATGCGCAAGGCATCACTTACTGCTTACCAGAAAATCATTATTGGTTTAGTCCAGGAAAAGAAAAAGAAAAGAAGGCAATATTTTCAGTCCGCATTGGATTCACTTGTGCTTATTGATGCCATCATGGAAGTATTGCTTGACATGGACCATATAACCGGTAAGACAGCGAATGAATTAACAGAAATGATCCAGACTGCCTACATGATCATCGAAGGAAGGATTGAAAACAAAAATGGGGAATGGGACAAGCGGAAGAAATAATAAAAAAATACTGGGGTTACGACAACTTCCGGCCACTGCAAAAGGACATCATCGAAGCCATTCTCCGCAAAGAAGACACATTGGCCCTGCTTCCGACAGGAGGTGGTAAATCACTTTGCTTCCAGGTACCAGCCCTCATGCAGGAAGGCATCTGCCTTGTTATTTCTCCACTCATTGCACTGATGAAAGACCAGGTGGAAAACCTGAAAAAAAGAGGCATCCACGCACAGGCGATCTACTCAGGCATGAGCAGGCCTGACATGATCAGGACACTGAAGAACGCAGCTCAGGAGCACCACAAATTTTTATACGTTTCACCTGAAAGAATTGAAACCAGTTTATTCAGGGAATACCTTCCTGCCTTGCACATCAACCTTATTGCTGTTGACGAAGCGCATTGCATCTCGCAGTGGGGTTATGATTTCAGGCCCTCCTATTTACGCATCACTGATTTAAGGGAAGAATTGCCCCGCGTTCCGGTTCTGGCGTTGACTGCATCGGCAACTGCGGAAGTACAGGAAGACATCTGTTTGAAATTGGGATTTGTTTCTAAAAACATATTCAGGCAGCCTTTCGAAAGGCCTAACCTTAGTTACAGTGTTTTTAAAGTAGATGCAAAGCCCCCCAGGATCACACACATCATTCAAAAAGTTCCGGGAAGCGGCATTATCTATTGCAAGAGCAGGAAAAGAACAACGGAGATCGCAAACCTATTGCAGATGCATGGCATTTCAGCAAGCAATTACCATGCAGGCCTGAGTGCCACAGAAAGAACCGACAGGCAAAAAGCATGGATCAATAACGACATCCGGGTGATGGTCTGCACCAATGCATTTGGCATGGGCATCGACAAGCCTGATGTAAGGCTTGTGGTTCACGCCGATGTTCCCGATTGTCCTGAAAACTATTACCAGGAAGCAGGAAGGGCTGGAAGGGATGGAAAGAAATCGTACGCGGTACTGTTACATCATGAAAAAGATATTACAGAACTGAAGGACCTCCATGTAAAGCGCTTTCCAACATTTGAGACCATTCAGCAGGTATATGGAGCAATGGTGAATTTTCTGCAGATACCTTCCAATACCGGCCAGTACCAGTCCTTTACTTTTCGATTTGATGAATTTGTTGCCAACTTTAAGCTCGATCCAAATACAACCCTATATGCGTTAAAAGCGCTGGAAGCGGATGGATGGCTTGACTTCAATGAAAGGTCCTTTGCTCCTTCCTCCGTTCAGTTCACTACTTCAAAGGAATTGCTTTACGATTTTGAAAAGGGTCATCCTGAACACGAGGCCCTGCTCACCACAATGCTGCGCACTTATGAAGGAATATTTGATTTCCCTTCCTTCATTTCGGAATTGAACCTTGCAAAACTGATGCGGCGCCACGAAGAGGATATCAAAAAGGACCTGAAAACCATCCATTCATTTGGCATCATCCGGTACAAACCCCAGAACGATGAACCGCAGATCATTTTTCAAAAGAACAGGGTACCCGCGGAAGACCTCAAGATCAACCTGCAATTGTATCACAAACGCAGAGATGCGTTTGTGCGTCGCAGTGAAAAGATGATCAGCTATACAGCTCATACAGAATGCAGAAGCCGCTTTATTAACGATTATTTTGGCGACGCTTCTAAAAAGGATTGCGGCATTTGTGATAACTGTCTTTCCAAAAGACCCAATGATCTTTCAAAGGAAGAATTTTCAAGCATCAGCGAAAAGATCGGCAGGTCGCTGGGCAAACGTTCACTGAACATTGAGCAGCTTTTATCTGAGATTGGCAATATAAAAAAAGAAAAAGCCTGGAAGGTGATTGAGTTCCTTCAAGCTGAAAACAAAATGGAAGTGACCGATACAGGTTTGATCAGGTGGAAGGCATGATCACCAACCGGTCACCAACAGGTTTTGCGCAGCTTTTAAAGAGCATTTCTGGTACTTTGCATAAGCTTTTGCTGCAGCTGTCCTTACTTCAGGTGCACCTTTTCCATTAACCCATGCTCCCAATGCATCGTGAAGCGTATAAGCTTCGGGAGCCATTAGTCCAGTGGTCCATACAAGTGGTGCAGCACCGGAAACTTTCAGTTTCGAAGAGAAATAAGATTTACTATAGCAGGCAAGTATGATCGCATCACGCTTCTGGTCATTGACCGCACCGAAAGTTTCATCAAGAGAAAAATCCATCAGGCCATCATGACCAATGTATGAAACAAGATTGGAGGCTCCACCAAATACCAGCGTATCTTTTAAATGAATGACCTGTTCATGCCGTGCACCTGAAGAAGCTTTTAAAAAATCAATTGTGGTCTGCCTGATGTATTGCCCGTCATAAGCATCAGCCAACATGTAAACCGGCTTTGTTTTGTGGCGGAACAGCAAGCGCTCCAATACCATTTCGGAAGGGTTAGCTTTAGCTGTAACCAGTTCCCATTCACTTTGCTTTCGCCTGAAAAAAGTTTTCACACCGGCAGCAGCGCCCCAGTATAAGTTCGATTTCGGATCCTGTCCATTTCCAAGAAAAGCAGGCACTGGTACAATGCCCTGGTATTTATTATCGCAAAGGGCTACATAAACATGAACTGTCCTGAACGGGGAGGGTACTAATGTTTTTGCAATTTCGGGTTCAGATACATTTGTTGTTGCAATTACAGGATGCGCCGCATCGGCACAGCCCAATAGTAAAAGCAGCAGGATCAGGTATGGCATCACATAAAGGTGCAAGCGCTTCATATTTCCATATCAGAACAATGAATTTTTTCTTCTTCTCGTTCCGCCCAGGCCTAGCACCCCCAGCAAAGACCTTGTAATCATGGAGGCCGCTGTTCTGCCAGCCTGCCGTACGATCGGACTATCCAGGATGCTTTTCTCTGGTTTTGCCGCACGCTTTTCCGCCTTTGCGGCGGTCTCTGTCTGCCTGGTTTCTTCAGCCTTTTGTGATGCCTGGGTTAGTTTCTCATTCAGGATCTCGTAAGCGCTTTCTGAATCCACTGCCCCATTGTACTTGCCTGCGAGCTTTGATCCTGAAACCAGTGACCTGATCTCTTCATCGGTAAGAATGTCCATGCGGCTTTTGGGCGGCGCCATCATGGTATGCACCAGTGGTGTAGGAATGCCCTTTTCATTCAACAGGGTAACAAAGGCCTCACCAATACCCAACTGAGTAATGACATCATCCGTTTTATAAAAAAGGGTGTCAGGATAATTCTCCGCGGTTTGTTTGATCACCTTCCTGTCCGCGGCCGTGAAGGCCCTGAGCGCATGCTGCACTTTCATTCCAAGCTGCGAGAGTACTGCGGCCGGTATGTCCATTGGGTTCTGTGTACAAAAAAAGATCCCGACGCCTTTTGAACGGATCAGTTTCACAACCGTTTCTATCTGGTCAAGCAACACCTCTGATGCTTCATCGAAGATCAGGTGTGCTTCATCAATGAATAATACCAACTTGGGCTGTTCTATATCACCTTCTTCGGGGAGCGTGGCATATAATTCCGCGAGCAACTGCAGCATGAAGGTTGAAAACATTTTAGGCCTGTCCTGCAGTTCAGTGACTTTCAAAATAGAGATCATCCCTTTGCCTTCATCGCTGATGCGCATAAGGTCTTCCACTTCAAAACTCCTTTCCCCGAAAAACGCATCTGCTCCCTGTTGCTGCAATTCGATCACCTTACGAAGGATGGTACCGGTAGAAGTGGTAGATATTTTTCCATAGGAAGCTTCCAGTTCCTTTTTTCCTTCATTGCTCACAAACTGCAGGACCTTGATGAAATCTTTCAGATCAAGCAGCGGTAACCTTGAATCATCACAATACTTAAAGATCATGGCTACAATGCCGCCCTGCGTATCGTTCAGTCCAAGGATCTTGGAAAGTAAAACCGGTCCAAACTCACTGACGGTTGCCCTAAGACGTACACCCTGTTGGTTGCTTAGTGTAAAGAGTTCAACAGGATATCCCTGGGGCTTATAATCCAGTTGGAGCAAAGAGATCCTTTCTTTGATCTTATCGTTCAGCGTGCCTGCTGCTGCAATTCCACTGAGGTCGCCTTTGATATCAAGCAAGAGGACAGGCACACTTTTTTCGCTGAGACCTTCGGCAATAGCCTGGAGTGTTTTGGTTTTACCGGTTCCGGTTGCACCGGCAATGAGGCCATGGCGGTTCATGGTCTTTAAAGGCAGGTAAACATCGGCGCTTCCCACTACCTGTCCGTTAAGCATGGCCCTGCCCAGTTTAATGCTTTCACCTTTGAAAGCATATCCATCTTTCACCGTTTTCAAAAATTGGTCTTTATCAGCCATAGAATTTGAATTTCGGGCTGAAAGTACATAAAAGAGAAAGATCATACAATGCCGTGATTCGCTGCTAATAGCACCTTATTGAACAGAGACACGAATGAGTTTTAATTTTTACCTGGCGTAATCCAACCCCAAAGAGCGCTAAGGATACGCAAAGAAGCGCAAAGATTAGATCGTGTATTTCTTTGCGATCCTTTGCGTCCTTTGCGGTTAATGTAATGTGTGAAGCTGCGAAGTAAAAAAGGTTTAGGCCTTTATCCAATGGTCTGTCAAATAGTCCTGATATCTCTGACCGGACTAATAGGAACTATAAACCAAAAACAACAAACCATAAACAAACAAGAATACCTATCAAAATGAAAGAACCGCTGCATTAAAGCTTGCTGTTGCCGGTATGCCGGTCTGCATCACGTAAAGTCTTTTTTTCGAAATTCTTTTGCAGTGCATCCGTCAGGTTAACGCCAGTCTGATTGGCAATGCAGATCAGTACCCATAAAACATCCGCCAGTTCATCTGAGAGTTCTTTGCCTTTGTCCGATTCTTTAAATGACTGCTCTCCATACATCCGGCTCATCAAACGGGCCACCTCTCCTACTTCCTCTGTCAGGATCGCCATATTGGTTAATTCACTGAAATAGCGGACGCCTGTGGTTTTGATCCATGCATCAACCTGTTGCTGCGCTTCCTGTATGGTCATAATTTTTTAATTGGCGGGTGGTTTAATTTGATATCCATCAGGGTAGCGATCGACCGGGCCCTTTGCTTCATCAATTCAGCCCGTTCACCCGTAAAATGCTCATCAACCGTTTGGACAAACAGCGATATCCATTGGTCCAGGTGTTGCTTTTCTATGGGTGATAACCGGTGGATGTGCTGGTGCACTTCCATTACATTTTTCCCATAACGATGTACTCCAAAGATCACGGCTTCCCAAAAGTCGGCGATCAGTGGCAAGTGGGTGGCCAGGTCCAGCGGAACCACTTCGGTGAAGAACCGGCCGATCACTTCATCCCTAAATGCTTTTTTATAAAAAGCTTCCAGCACCTTTTCAATATCCTGCCGTGATGTGATATCCAATGATTGTAAAAAAAATTTTAATTGCGTGAAGTTAGTAACGCTATGGAATTAATACAGGTTCCATCTCATTCCCTGTTCTTTGTATCTATCAAAATCGTAACCGGCCCGTCATTGAGCAGTTGCACTTTCATATCTGCACCAAAAATTCCGGTCTGGATCTTTTTACCAAGATCCTTTTCCAGTTGAAGGATCATTTTTTCATACATCGGTATGGCAACATCCGGCTTGCTTGCTTTAATGTAACTGGGCCTGTTACCTTTTTTTGTTGAAGCATGCAGGGTGAACTGGCTGACAAGCAGGATGTCTCCCCCGGTGTCCAAAAGGGAACGGTTCATCACACTTTCATCATCATTAAAGATGCGCAGGTTAACGATCTTGCCGCTCAGCCATTGAATATCTTCAGCCGTATCCGCGTCTTCAATTCCAAGTAATACCAGCACACCCGAAACAATGGACCCGGTGACCCTGCCATCAACAGTAACACTGGCTTTTCCTGTTCTTTGTATAACAGCTCTCATGAGAATATTTAGCAGGCAAATGTATGAAGGCAGCCGCAGGCATGGCCCATTGCATCATCTGGTTTACCTTTACACATGCCCGATCTCTCTTCCGAAATTTCCATACAGACTACCAGGAGCGGTGGTAAAGGTGGCCAGAATGTGAACAAAGTAGAAACAGCCGTTATCGCTTATTTGGATATTGAACAATCCACCCTGCTGACAGATGAACAAAAACAGCTTATTCACCAGAAGCTTGCCAACAGGATCAATTCAGAAGGAAAGCTTTTTGTCAAAAGCCAGACCTTCCGAACTCAATTAGAGAACAGGGAGGAAGCCGTAAAAAAGATCAACCTCCTGGTAGAAGAAAGCCTGAAACGGAAAAAGATGCGTATTTCTACTAAACCCTCTAAAAAAGCCAGGGAACAACGCATTGAGCACAAAAAAAAGAGGTCTGAACATAAAGAAGGAAGAAAAAAGCTGCGTCCGGGCGACTTTTAACAAGTATCTCCCTTCATTTTTTTTAGCTTAGAGTGATGAAACTGCTTCGGCTGATCTGTGCTTTACCTTTGCTGCTGCTTCTATCCTGCCAGAGAGAAGTAAGTCCTGCCCCTGTTGTAAAAGGGAAGGTCCGGTTGCAATTCTCCAATATGGCCGGCGGTACGCCTTTTCAATTGAACACACCCTATATCAACAGGGCTGGTGAAGACCTGGTGGTGACCAAGTACAAATATTATATTTCGAACATTGTATTCATAGATACCGCAGGAAGACCGCATCCCATTGACAATAGTTATTTCCTGGTGGATCATTCCAACACGGCTTCCTTAAATTTTGAAGTAGCTCCCAATGTGGGCAGGTACCATCAATTGCAGTTCCTCGTAGGTGTTGACAGCATCAGGAATGTAAGCGGTGCACAGACCGGCGCACTGGATCCTTTGCTGGATATGTTCTGGACATGGAATACCGGTTATATTATGGCCAAACTGGAAGGAACTTCATCCCTGTCCACGCTTCCAAACAACAGGATCGAATACCATATCGGAGGTTTTAAAGGAGTTGATAATGCTTTAAGGACCGTTACACTTCCTTTTACCCAGGCCTCGGATATCAGCAATGAAAAAACCCTGGTTATTGGTGTGCAGGCCGAATTGTTTGACTGGTTTGATGCTACCCATGCTCTTTCGTTGTCCACATCTCCGGCCATTATGTCTCCAGGACCACAGGCAAGAAAGTTTGCAGACAATTATGCCACGATGTTTTCCATTACATCCATTCAATCCTTATGAGGAAGCTGCTGACGATATCGGTCCTTGTCATGCTGATCACAGGCATTGCCTATACACTGGGCGCCTGCCGTAAAAAGGATGTAGCGCCCAAGGCAAAAGGCATTACGTTTGAAATACCCGAAGGCTTTCCACAACCTCATTACAATTTTGCCAATAACCCTTTGACAGAAGAAGGCGTTGAACTCGGCAGAAGATTATTTTATGATGGAAGACTGTCAAAGGATGGAAATTTTCCCTGCGCCTCCTGTCACCAGCAGTTCGCTGCTTTTGTAACCTTTGATCACGACCTGAGTCATGGGTTCAATAATGCCTTCACCCTGCGCAATGCGCCATCCCTGGCTAATCTTGCATGGGAAAAAGAATTTCACCGCGATGGTGGCATCAACAACCTGGAGCTGCAGCCGCTTGCTCCCTTGACAGCTCCCAACGAAATGGCGGAAACAGTGGCGGATGTGGTGGCCAAGATCAAGGCGGACGGAAAGTACCAGCAGATGTTCCTTGCCGCTTTTGGTGATGGTGAGATCAACAGTCAAAGGATGCTGAAAGCACTTTCTCAATTCATGGTAACCATGGTCTCAGCCAACAGCAAATATGACCGCGTAAGAAAAGGCACCGCAAGTTTTACCATTCCAGAACAGGCAGGCTATACGTTCTTTAAAGCAAAATGTGCTTCCTGCCACCAGGAACCATTGCTTACAGATCTTACTTACCGCAACAACGGACTGCCTTTGAATAATTTCCTGGACGATAAGGGAAGGATGCGTATCACCAACGACCGCAATGATTCGCTGAAGTTCAAAGTACCGTCCCTGCGAAATGTAAACCTGACCTATCCCTACATGCACGACGGCCGTTTCTGGAACCTTCCGCAGGTGCTGGAACATTACCGCACGGGCATCAACCAGAGCGCAACCTTGGATCCTTCATTAAGGCAGGGTATTCCCATGACCGATACGGACAAACAAAACCTGATGGCATTTCTCAGGACACTAACAGATTCCAGCTTCCTGGTAAATCCTAAATTTTCCCAGCCCCAATAGTAAATCCTTGCATAACTGGATTTGCATCAGTTAAATTTGCCTTTTCCAAAATTCTATGTAATTGAGCGGTATCAAAAAATTGGCGGGGCAAACATTGTGGTATGGGGCAAGTTCCATTGCTGCCCGTTTTATCAATTACCTGCTGACGCCCTACCTGACCTTTGCTTTATCAGGGGCTGATTTTGGAGAAATGAGCCTGGTGTATTCACTGATCCCTTTCCTGAATGTGCTTTTCACTTATGGACTGGAAACAGCTTATTTCCGGTATTCAAAAAATAAGGAACAGGAAGTTGACGTGTATAACACAGCCATGGTCTCATTGGTTGTGAGTACCATTTTCCTGACCATCGTTTTGCTCCTTTTCCGTGTGCAACTGGCCACACTGGTTGGGGTTGAAGACCATCCGGAATACATTACCTGGGCAGCATTTATCATTGCCTTTGATGCGCTGGCCGCGCTGGCATTTGCAAAGCTCCGATACGAAGGCAAACCGGTAAAGTTTGCTGCTGTCCGCATTGCAGGTATCCTGATCAATATTGCACTGACCTTCTTTTTTCTTTCCATTTGTCCAAAGATCGTGAGAGAGGATCCCACAGGTTTCATCGCCACATTTTACGACCCCGGGATCGGGGTTGGCTATGTGATCCTGGCCAACCTGGTGCAGTCCATTTTTACACTCCTGTTCCTTTCAAAGGAACTGATGGCTTTCAAGTGGCGGTTCAACCAAAAGCTCTGGAGGGAGATCATTATTTATTCGGCACCGTTGGTGCTAGCAGGTTTCGCCGGCATGATCAATGAAACACTTGACCGTATTATGCTGAAATGGTGGTCATCAGCGCCTTCCGAAATGGCTGCCAAAATTGAAGTAGGCACCTACAGCGCCTGCTATAAGCTTTCCATCCTGATCTCCTTATCTATCCAGGCATTCAGGATGGCTGCAGAGCCATTTTTCTTTTCAACAGCGCAGGGCAAGGACCCTCAGCGAACCTATGCCAGGGTGATGAAATTCTTTGTGATCACCATTTGCTTCATGTTCCTGGCCGTGGCGCTTTTCCTTGATATATGGAAGCATTTCATACAAAACCCAGTTTTCTGGAAGGGGCTGAAAGTGGTGCCCATACTTTTGCTGGCCAATATGTTCCTTGGGATCTACTACAACCTTTCCATCTGGTACAAGCTTTCCAACCGGACCATGGCCGGAGCCTGGATCACATTGATTGGCGCGGGTGTCACGCTTTTGATCAATTATTTATTTATTCCTTCGTATGGTTACATGGCCTGTGCCTGGGCCACATTTTTCTGCTACGGCACCATGATGGTCGTTTCTTATATCTGGGGACAGAAAGCCTACCGCGTACCCTATGCCTGGCGTAAACTGGTGGCCTATATCGTTATTTGCGTATTGCTTTTTGGTTTGCACAGCGCTTTTGAGTTGATGGACCTGAACGTATGGGTGAACCATGCTTTCGCACTGGTGCTGACCGGTGTTTTCGCACTGCTGATCGTTACGGTGGAACGTAGGGAATTCCAAAAGCTGCCTTATGTGGGCCGGTATTTTGGCAGCACAAGGGTTCAGGGCCAGGTGCAATAAATGAGGGTATTCCGGGCTTCATTCAAGCCTCACAAATGGATTGGTCTTCATCTCATCCCCTATTGTAGTTGATCCGCCATGACCCGGGTGCACTACGATATCCTGTGGAAGCGTATATAATTTTGTTTTGATGCTTTCTTCCAGAACTGAGAAGTCACCGCCAGGAAGGTCGGTCCGTCCAATGCCCCCGTCGAACAGCACATCACCGCTAATGAGGAACTTGTGATCACGGCTGTAGAATGAAATGCTGCCAGGCGAGTGTCCTGGAGTGAACAGAACATGCAGTTCTTCGTCTCCCAGCCGGATCACATCGCCTTCATTCAGGTATTTCAGTTCGCCATCGTAATTATCAAAAGGAAGCTGCCAGCGCATGCCTGTTTCCGGTCCACGGTCCAGCACCTGCTTTTCAAGGGGGTGAAGGTGTAGCGGCAGTCCGAAAGTCTTATGAACGAAGCGGTTACCAAAAATATGATCCAGGTGGCAGTGGGTATTTAACAACAAAACCGCCTTTAGATCGTTTGTGATGATGAAATCCTTTAATTCCTGCTCCTCTGAAGCAAAATAGCACCCCGGGTCTATAATACAGCAGTGCTTTGTTTCGTTGTACACGATGTACGTGTTCTCCTGAAGTGGGTTGAAGGTAAATGGCTGAACCGTTAACATGAACCTTTTTTGTATTTTTAGTTGCAATTTAAAATCCAAAGTTGCCAAGTTTTATCATTCTCTAATCACACAGCATTCATTTATGAATCAGATCATCCGACGATTTTGCTTGCTTGTCTTTACTTGCCTGGGGATACAATCCCTGCATGCGCAGGTGAGCTCCGTGGAGTTTGGAAAAAATCGTGTCCAATATCAAAAGTTCAATTGGAAATTTTACCAGACTGAAAATTTCAATACTTATTTCGCGCAGGACGGCCTTGAGCTGGGTAAATATGTGGCCCAGATCGCGGAAAAGGAACTGCCCCAGCTGGAGGAATTCCTTGAGTATGGCCTGCAGCGCCGTACCAATGTTGTAGTCTATAACAACTACGACGAAATGCAGCAGTCCAACATTGGACTGAATCTTGACTGGCAGAACAGCGGTGGCGTCACTAAAATGGTGAACAACAAAATGGTTGTTTACTTCGATGCCAACCATCACAATCTTCGCAAACAGGTGCGCCAGGGAATCGCGGGCGTGCTGCTGGCCAACATCCTTTTTGGTGATGACCTGGGTGAATTCGCCGCCAACCAAACGCTCCTGGACCTACCCAAATGGCTGACCGATGGTTACATTGATTACGCCGCTGAAGAATGGAGCACCGCACTTGACGACCAGTTGAAAGCAGCCATACTTGGTGGTAACTATACCAATTTTTACCAGTTCGCATTTGAAAAGCCCCTGCTGGCCGGACATGCTTTCTGGCATTACTTCGGGAACAAATACGGAAGGAACAAAACCACCTACATGCTTTACCTGGCACGGGTATACCGCAACCTGAACAGCGCCTCCGTAAAGATCACCCGCAAAAAATTCAAAGAAGTGCTTCGTGAGTTCATGGCTGACATGAGCGAACAATATTATAAGGACATCCGCGGAAGAAAGCTGGTGCCGCGCGGCCAGCTTTCAGTTATCCAGGAGATCGGCAAAAAAGATTACATCCGTTTCAACGCCAACCCCATGCCCCGCAGCTTCACCTATGCCGTGGTGGAATTCAAGCAAGGGAGGTACAGCGTTGTTCTCAGCCAGAACTTCGTGAACAAGAAAACACTGTTGCAGTATGGTGTCCGTTCCAAGGAAGACGATATCAATCCCAACTACCCTATTCTTGCCTGGGATGGAAAAGGCACAAGGCTTGCAGTGATCTACAGTGAAGAAGGAAAAACAAAGCTTTTTGTATATGACATCATCAGCAGGATCAAGGTAGTAAAACAGGACCTGCCGCAGTTTGACCAGGTGCAGGATGCCAAGTACATGCTTGACAACAACACGCTTATTTTAAGTGCAGTGAAAAGCGGGCAGACAGACATCTTCGTATACAAGATCGATAAGCAGTCCGTTGACCAGATCACCAATGATGTGTATGATGACCTTGACGCGTCTTTTGTGGCTTTCCCCAACAAGACCGGTATCATCTTTTCAAGCAACCGTCCAAATGCAACTGCAAAAGATGCTGACACGGCCATACCTACCAATCATTACAACATCTTCCTGGTTGATAACTGGAACAAATCTGAATTCAAGCAGATCTCCCAGCTGACCAATGTAAGGTTCGGTAATGCACGGTTCCCCTCCCAGTATAATGTAACGCACTTCACCTTTGTATCAGACGAAAATGGTATCAATAACAGGTATGCAGGCTTCTTCACTACTGAAAGGGCCGGTCTTGATACCTTATTTTTTGTAGGCGATGAAGTGTTGCGCAATCCTCCTGACAAAGAACTGGACAGCACCCTGAGTGCATGGGAAAAAACAGAACCGGACTCCGTTGGATTTGTTTCCATCACTAATGATTCTTCTTATGTATTCCCACTGACCAACTACCAGAGCAGCCTCCTGGAAACACGCAGCGCCGGTGATAACAGCATGGTCAGCGAAGTGACCAGGCAGGGCGATTACAAATCATTGTACAGGCTTCGGGTTGATGAAAGCACACTAAGGCGCAGGAACGTTACCGCAAGACCAACTGAGTACATGAAGAAAGTAATGGACCAGGCCCGCATTGCTTCCGGAAGGGCCAGTACTTTCCAGGCAAGTGCGGATTCCGCAGCCAACAAGCAGGATAACTTTTTCAACACCGAGTTTGACCAGGAGAAAAAAGACAGCTCGCAATTAGGAAAGATCTTCGAGGCGCAACAGCTTCCGGAAGATAATATCCTTGGAAAAGCAAAGCTGTATGAATACAGGCCACCAAAATTCTTTAACGATTACCTTGTAGCAGGATTGAACAATACCGTATTTGTAGTGAACAAATACCAGCCCTATGCCAATGGTGCCGGGCCGATTGATCCATCCAATGGCAATGACATCAATGGTCTCATCAGGATGGGTACAACCGATCTTTTTGAAGACTTTAAAGTATCCGGTGGCTTCCGCATTGCACCAAACCTGAGGGACAATGATGTGCTGTTTGAATTCATGAACCTGCGCAGGAGGTTTGATTGGGGCGTTACTTACTATCGCAGCAGCCAGGAACAGAACCTGATGACTTCTGGAGGGCAGTTCGCACCGGCAAAGCAATTTTCCACTTATTACCTTGGCCGTTTCCGCTATGCGCTGGACAGGGTCAGAAGCCTTCGCTTCACGGTAGGACCACGTTTTGACAAAGGTGTATTCGTTGCTATTTCACCTGACCTGCTGAAAGAGCCTGACAACAGGAAAACTTACGGACAGTTGTCACTGGAATACGTACACGATAATACACTGAACCCTGTAATGAACATCTGGCATGGTCTGAGGTGGAAAGCTTACATGGACTGGTTCACGCAGCTTAGCAAGATCAGAAATACAGAAGGCCGTTACCTTTTCAATGCGGGATTCGATGCCCGCCATTACCAGCCGCTTTACAGGAATGTGATCTGGGCTGTACGTGCCGCTGCAGACTTTTCATGGGGTAACCAGAAAGTGGTTTATTACCTGGGTGGTGTAGACGGATGGCTGAAACTAAGAGAGAATGAAAAGCTGGATGCGGCGGGACAATTCGCAGGCTACCGTTACTTTGAAGGCGGTATTGCCAACAGGCCTGATAGTGATGCAGATTATGCTTACCAGGCACTGGCTGTGAACATGAGAGGCTTCAAGCAGAATGTTGCCAATGGAAACAATGCCTTTGTTTTTAACAGCGAAGTAAGGGCCCCCATTTTCAGCACCCTGTTGAACAGGCCAATCAATAATGCTTTCCTTCGTAATCTTCAATTAGTTCAGTTCATTGACCTGGGAACTGCCTGGAATGGTGGCTACGATAAGTTCGCCCGTCCTGCTGTGACCTATTCAGACAATAACGGTAATGTAGTTGTCAAACTGAAGGCAGGTGGCATTGGGCCCCTGGCCGGTGGTTATGGATTTGGCGCACGCAGCACCCTTTTGGGTTACTTTGTTCGCTTTGATGTGGCCTGGCAGATGGATGGTCTTTTCAGGGGCAGGCCTCAGACCTACCTTGCATTGGGACTTGATTTCTAAAAAGGAATACCTGAAAATATAAAGAGACGCTTTCAGCGTCTCTTTTTTTATGCTTTACCAGAAAAAGGGAACTGCAATGAGGCCGCTGGCTAAGCCTGGACAAAAAAGCGCAATGGAATACAGGCAGCTCTTTTTTTATCCTTTCCCAGAAGCGATCTTTTTGATTGAACAATAGATCAATGTCATCAAAATGAAATAACAAAAGATCATGCTCCAGTCAAAACGATTACGTACTGGATGAATGACCATGTAAAGTATTTCATTGAAAAGCGAAAAAGGATCGGCAATAATATCCCAGCTATTAAAACGTAGATACCTGCCAATAAAAACCCCAAATGCATTCAGCAGCATCACCGGGTAAATGAAAATCCAATCACTTTTTAATGCCCACCTGGAAGTAATGATCCTTTCCATTTGCCTTACAGATAAAATACCCATCAGCAAACCATTCCAAACAAATGACAGGATGAGTGCCTGGTCATACCAGAAGGGAACAACAAAGCGGTTTTCCAAATGAACAAGGTCGGTAATGATGTAGAATGCATTAGGGATCATCAGCATCCATGCAATAAGCAATGGCACAAGGATGCGGGTACGTTGCACCCATGCTGGCCGCCTGGCAAGTGCAGTAGAAAGAAAATAGGGTACGGATGCGAGGAACAGATTCCAGACAAGAAATGAAAAGAATGTCTCCCCGGAATAAAAAATGCGGAATGCCACCATTGCCAGGCTGAACAGACATGAATAAAATAAAATGCCTCCGACAGGGTTTGCTGCTACGGCTGTATGATTGGTAGTTGTGCGATAAATGATTGCCTTGTTCATGCTAGAAAAATTTTGGGATGAAAATGACACTGCCAATGGCAAAAGCAGCAATTGCTGTAACAAGAACCGCTGCCGCTGCCAGGTCCTTTACAACCCTGATCTCAGGATGCCTTTCCCTGGAAATAAAGTCCATTGCTTTTTCGATTGCGGTATTAAAGATCTCTGCCATCCATACCAGGGACATCGTTGAGCCCAGTGCAAGCAATTCCACCCTGGACACTTTCACAAAAATGCACAGCATAATTACAAGAACACTGAAAGCAAGATGGATGTATGCATTGTGCTCCGTGCGGAACAGGGCCGATAAGCCATTGAATGCATAACGGAAGCTTCGAAGCCTTGCCGCTAAAGAAAATTGATTTGTTTGCATATAATTTTTTGTGATGTTTTGTTAGCCATCTGAGGAAAATGATGTTAGATTTTTTTTGCACTCCTTTGTCCGGGCTTAGCCGGGATGTCCTTTGCGTTTAATTTTCTGGTGTAAACTGCGAGCTGTCATCTTCCTGTCTATGTCCCACCATCTTTTTAAAATGAGGAAACAGGATCAGGTTCGCCACAAGCACTGATACCATTGCGGGAATGCAAAAAACCAATTGCTCTCCGGAAACCATGATATTCGAACCTGTAAATGCAGCAGACAAAACAAATAGTCCGGAAGTGATGCTGAAAAAAGACACTCCCAGCCAGATCATGAATACGGCTGAAATGGGAGCTTTAATATTTGTTACGATACCAATGGCAAGGAAGCTGAATAATAAAGGAAGCAGGGAAAAAACAAATCCAAGTGCACCAAACAGGACCAGGACCTGCAGATCAATTTCTGAAATGAGTAGCCTGTCACCGCCTTCGTACAAATAAATTCCGGCATAGAAGAGCCCTGGATGAAAAAGATTAGCCAGCAGCCATGAAAATGTTACGTATGCGTAAGGATTCATAAAACGATATTTAAATTTTCCATGACACCATAAATAAATAAAACAAGGAGCAGCATCCCGCTTAATAACACTACGGAAGCATTGCCCTTTTGCCTGAATAACATTAAATGAATGGTGATGTACTCAGGGTCCTGGTCCCATTGAAAACGCAGGATATAGGCAAGGTTGATCAGCAAGGCAGTGATGGGTCCGAAAATGATCACCGCATTGATGTTCAGGCCCGGGGGCTGGTTCCCACCCCAGCTATGCAGGTAAGGTTCAATGATATTGAACAACCCTGGTGCACCTAATGCGTATTTTAAAACAGAGGCCGTCACAAATGTCAAAGCAGGCAAGCAAAGCAGCATACCAATAGTAATAGCCCATGAAGATTTGATGGTTGTTTGCATATCGATGATTTTAATGAATGAATAATTGGTCCAGTGAATGCTGGTGAATGATCTTCCAGATCTCCCGGTGCAGGTCTTCTTTTGTTGATGCGGTCACGTTTACAATGGCGTAAGAAGGCTCTCCCCTTGCAGCTGCCCACCTCCATTCAAACTGGCTGTTGGTCTGCTGCCTGCCATTGCTGTACCACCATGCAGTATGCAGTACATCTTTTCCATTGACAAGATCAGAGGTGTACACCTTATGGCCATGCACGACTTCTTCCTGGACCCTTTGAAATGAATATCCGCTGCCATTCCAGCAAAGCATCGGGTTGTGTTCCGAATCATAAAAGGCACGGAGGTATTTGACATAAATCAGTGCCGTTTCGTTTTCAACTTTCACAATGCCCGGCTCGGGTACAGATACCTGAAAGCCTGCCAGATTTTTTTCTGACGCGTGAAACTCCTTGTATGTATTGGAGGCATGCACCCGCTGGTAGGCAAGCAGGAGAAGGGCCAGAAGCAGTACATGCTGATGAACTAACAGCCTGCCTGCTCGTTTGCTTTGTTGAATATCTCTTCCCCACCTGTTGACCCAGAACCTGGCAAGCAATACTGCAGGAATGAAAACATAGACCAGCAGGCAGACCAGTCCTGCAATTTCATGTGCTGTTGTTTCGGGCAGTATGGTAAACTGCACCAGCAGAAGGATGCGCAACAGGTTGCAAATGATATTGAGGGCCAGGATCAGCATTAAAAAACACAACACTTCCCACCAGGCAATCTTCCTGTTGAATTTTTTTTGAAAGAATCCCAGGAGCAGCAATCCAAGCAGCAGCGATACGGTAAGCATATTCAATCCCATGCAGGCGGGGTCTACTGAGAACTCGTTTCCATTCAGACTGATTATATTGCCTTTTACCTGCACGCCACCATTCAGAAATGCCAGGAGCTTTCCGGCAACGGCAGACAATTGCAGGCGTATGGGGAATGTGAAAATGTTTGCTGCGGATTCAAAAACAGGTGAACACAGGAACAGGGTGAGAAAACCTGCAAAACCCGTTGTTGCCGTTGTTCTTTCAATGAGGAACAGGATGCAGAAACCAATTGAAAAAAATAAGAACGTTTGCACCGGTATCCAATAACAAAGAACCAGGAAGACCAGGGCAGCCACCAGGTACCGGTATCCATTCTTTTCCGGCAATCCCTCCTTCTGGTTGACAAGAAAACAAAAAGCTGCTATACCCAGCACAAAACGTGCTGAAAGAGGCTGGATGTAGGTCCCAAGGCAACAAATGACAACAAGGCCATAAGCGCAGAGCATGATCCATTCCGGTTTCAGCATCCTGATTCCTGTTCTTAAAATAACGCCAGTCATAATTAAAATTTTGATCTTACGTACAGGTAAAGCACTACCATGGCTGCAAGGATGATCAATGCCCATTCATGTGGCTCCGGCACAGCGCCGCTTGAACCCATCGATGCATTTTGAAGCGTTGTTTTGGTATCACTGATACCAAAGCGGTCGTAATCTTTTTGTGTTTCCAGCACGATCAGGCTAGAGACCGGTGATACCACGTATGCCTTCTTTGCCTCAATTGCAAGTGTATCAGTTTCCACCGCAGAACGGTCAAAACCATCAATGCCCAGTTGCTCCATGATATGGTTGTACACGAACAGGCGCATCAGGTGATCAGGCGCAGTTGAAGTGCCGTTCCCTTCCTTCTTTTCAATGACCAGTTCAGCGTTATGGATTACGATTGCCTGCTCGCCCTCCTGGTCTTTTGGAAATTCATTTTTTGAAAGCAGGTCAGTTAAATTCTCCACATCTCCCTGGTCGTATTGTAGCAACCTGAATTCTTTTACCGACCGCAGGAAACAGGACAACTCTTTGCCAAGGTTATAGAACCTTACCTTCTCTCTTTTTTTCGAGAATGTTTGCAAATGGGTAAAGAAAGGGGTACCCTGCAATTCTTTCAGGTTGGGAGAATAAGCACCGCTTTTACTGATCACAAGTGAATGATCTGCATCTGAAATATTCTGGAAAGGAAATAATGAAAAAGACCTTGCAGAAAGCTTTTCATACAACGCCTGCCTGTTGGTTTCATTCATCCTGATCATCTCATTATCGTGTACATAAACATTCTTGCCGCTGATGGCTTTCCATACAGATTGAAACTCATTTAAAGTCCAGGAATTATTGATATCAAGGTATACATCTTTAACGTCAGCTGTTTCCATTTGCCTTTGGTATGGTGAAAGGGAGTAAGATGCGCCGTCGAAATTGAAAGTATGCGGACGGAGACCCTGGTCTTTGAATTGGAGCGACCAGCGCGGACGGTAATCTCCTTCACGCGTAAATGTATTTTCTTCCTCCAGGCTGAAATCACTGTCATCGAAGCTCTTTGAGGAACCCATCATTTCAACAGTGATCTTTTCATCTGCGCTGGATGGATCGGGTCCAAAAAACCAGATATTGTCATACTCCAGGTGATCTCCGTTTTTTTGCAATGGTGCAGTGATGCCAACCTTGAAAGTCCTGCTGTCGCGGGGCATGACAGGAAATACTTTTACCGATACGGTGTTACCTTCCTGCCAGTGCAGGATCGATGGATCCCTTCTTTCAGTGCCAACTATGGTGCGGTAGGCCTCCGTTGCTTTATCCGGGGTTGTCAGGATCGCTTTTTCTTCAACGCCATTAACCCAAAGCGACAATGAAGAGATCACAGCGCCTTCCGGCATGTGAAGCGTGTAGATACCTTCCTGCTCGCCCCGGAACTTTTCAGGTGAATGATTGAAAACGGTGATCAGTTGTTCCGTGTAGGAAAGGTGCATTTCAGGCCAGATGCGCACATGGGTCTCCACCTTTTCTGTTGTAAGGTCATTACCGGACCAAAGGCGTTCCACTGCCTGGTACCTTGCCTTGTATTTGCTTTCAAGGATACGGATACGCTCGTCTTTGGAAGGCATCAAGGGTACCGAAAAAAGTGCTGCCGTTACGATCAGCGGGTCATGCACCTTTTTTTCATTGTCAAGACTCATGGAAGAAAGGTCCATGAACAATGATCTTTCAAAACCTGATACGCGGTAAACAAGGTCTGTCTTCAGCACCTTTTCAGACATGTAATGGCTGGAGGAATGACTTGCTACGTTCATCCATCCCGGCAGATCGCTGTTACTCCTGTTGATGGAAGCATAACTGTTGTTGATCTTCTTAACTTCCCTGTTCCATTGAAGAGCGTAGATGAACATGGTGCCTATGCTTAATAAAACGCCAAGGGAAAAGCCTGCCCAATACCTGGATTTTCCATCAGCAAGGCGGTTGATGAGAATGATGGTGTTTATTGAAATGATAAGCGGAATAAATGTGTGGATCGATAAACCAAGCCCGATCAGTCCAAAAAAGCTGATGATGTATAAGGGAAACAGGAAAAGACTGTAATAAATGAATAAAACAAAACCCACACCCAGCACAAAAACGCTTACATACCTCGAAGGGACAGGGATATCTTCAAAAAATACAGCAAGAAGGTAATTCACACTGACAAGAACAATCAGGCAGGTTAGCCACGTGGTGGAAGTTTCAAAGACATTCATTTCCCTGTTCAGCGAAAAAGCACTGATAAGGAAAAGGACCAGCAGGCAAAACCGATGATGGATCCTGTTTTCCTGAATTCTTACTTTTCTTTTGTTCAGCAGGTAGGCCCAATAAAGAACGGCTATTGTATAATTCAAAAGGAATAATGGAAAGGGCTGGTCTCCCGTATTAAATAACAGCGGAAGTGAAAAGAGGCTAAGGGAAATAAGGATCAATGCCCATCCGAAGGCCAGTAATCCATCTTTGAGTTTCGTACTGATGCTTAGCATAAAATTGGTTGTTGGTTAATGAATTTTTTCTATTGCTGTGTGTTAATCAATGTGTTCAGGATTACCAGCTCAGTGGCAGGATCATGCTTCCATCTTTGTGCAGAAAAGGCAGCACGATCGCAGGGCCGGAAATGCTTTGTTGATCTTTGATACGGCTGCCTGCTTCTGCAAGGACTTTCCCTGGCTTTACTTCACTGAAGGACAAATGAATGGTTGTAAGTGCCAGGATGACCATGAATCCTGTTATCACTTTGCTCCACACCTTATTGGTGAAACGGGCATTTGCTTTTGCTGCTTTCATGATTGGTTTGTTTTAAGCGGTTGTTGTATGAATGGTTCAAGGCGATCTTTTCTTCTGTTTCAAGAGCCCTTATCTTCCTATAGCATGGATACAAAAGGGCGAGGGCAAAAACCCCGAAGCTTGAATCGATCAGCATCCAGCCGAGGGGAATATCCCGGAAAGGACCTGCAATGAAAGCCGCCGGAATAATGAGGACTGCTGCGATCATTCCAAAACGGACCACCCAGATATTTCGGACTGGGTCCTTGTATGGACCAAAGAATAAAATGGCAAGCACGATGTGTGCAAAGGCCAGCCAGTCGTAACCATACAGCAGGAAAGGAAAGGCTTCATTGGTGTGCCTGTAACCTGCCAGTACTTTATTCAGCCATTCGTACAGTTGGGTATTTTGTGGAACGATCCTGAGAAGGGTTGATAGCTGCCAGTCAACCGGAATGGCAGTGAGGCCACTGATGAAAAGCGCTGCCATAAAAAATCCAAGCATCATCCTGACCTGTTTCATTGTTTTATTTCTGTTCATAAAAAGTACTTTGTATTTCAAAGTGTAAGGGCAAAAAAAATCATTTCATGCCCCTGATCATTTTTTCGAGTGCCGAGATGTGGTCTGTAAAAGCTTTTTCACCTGCTTTGGTAACCGAATAAGTGGTGTTGGTCTTTCGGCCGATAAAGCCTTTGTGTACTTTCAGGAAACCCTCTTCTTCCAGGGTCACCAGGTGGGTAGCCAGGTTTCCATCGGTCACTTCGAGCATGCCTTTCAGGTCATTAAAGGAAATTTCTTCATTGACCATGAGGATGCTCATCACGCCCAGGCGGATACGGTTTTCGAAAATTTTATTTAACCCGGAAATAGGATTGTTCATGCTGTTTCGGCTTAAGTCGTTCTTTCATATTTATTCCACATAACAATGCCATAAATGATATGGAGCAGGCCAAAGCCAATGGCCCAGAAAAAAAGTCCATACCCTGCCATGGAAGGCAACAGGTTCAGTCCGCCCAGTATCAATTGTCCATAACCCATATAACGGATCTCAGGTAAAGCGAACTTGCTGGCATTTACAAGGCCAAGACCATAAAAGATCAGGCAGGCAGGGGGTATCAGCTCATAAGCATCAAGCTGGATCAACCGCAGGATCATGCAAGCTCCAATGAGCATCGGTACTGCCACATTGATCATGACCCTTCTTGCAGCAAATCCCCAAAGGCTGATGCCAGTCTTTCGGCTGCGCAGCCAGGTGAATAAAAAGGCAAGGGCGAATGCTGCTACAAAAGTGCCTGCAGCGAGGTACAACAAGGTTAGATCCAGCCGGCTATAATCCAGGCCTGGTGCGTTGCTTGTGTTCTCGATCTCGTTATAATTGACCTGGCTCCCGCTGCGGTAAGGCTTCAAAATATCATAAGCCATCCAGGAGGCGATCAGGGCGCAAACACCCGCGGCCACACCACTCAGGCCACTTAAGCTGATGAAGCGGCTACTCTTCTGCATCATCTGCCTGATGTCTTCTATAGAATCCAGGTGCTGGTTGTTGTCACTCATAAAAAAGCACTTTGTACTTCAAAGTAAGTACAATTTTCCTTTACCTGCAAAAAGATTTTGGAATTCTTTTAAAATAGGTGTGGTTTCTTGTCCCCCCTAGTCTTAGTGAAGGCGGATTGCATAGCAGAGACAAACCGCAAAGAGCACAAAGGGCCGCAAAGGAAATATACCAGTAATCATATTTCTTTTTTCTTCTATCCAGTCTCGATTCAAACTTCCTCATTCCAACTCTTAACTCTATCAACTATAGTCCATCATCTCAACTCTTTTGCGTCCTTTGCGGTTAAATTATAGTCAGGCTGCCATCAACTGATTTCGTCGATAGCTGAAAGGATTACCTGGCAGGCTGTCCGGATCTCTTCTTCTGTTATGGTCAGTGGTGGTGAAATGCGCAGGCAATGCGCTGCAAAAAGAAACCAGTCGGTGACCACACCTTTGCTGATGCAGGCGTCGATCACTTTCTTGCATATTTCAAATGAGCTGAATTCAACGGCCATCCATAAACCAAAGGACCGGACTGCCCTGATCTTAGGATGCACAAGCAATTGGCGGAACAGGGCTTCTTTTTCAGCTACGGCACCTGCAATTTGTTCATCCAGCAAAACCCTGAAGGCCGCTTCGCCAGCCGCGCAACAAACCGGGTGGCCTCCAAAGGTGGTGATGTGACCCAGAACAGGATGATCTGCCAATTGAAGCATTAGTGTCCTGTCCGCAATGAATGCGCCCAGGGGCATTCCACCTCCCAATGCTTTTCCCAGAAGAAGAATGTCAGGGATCACATTGAAATGCTGAAATCCCCAGAGTTTCCCTGTCCTGCCGAAACCCGCCTGGATCTCATCAAAGATCAACAGTGCTCCTGTTTCATCACACCTTTTTCTTAACCGGATCATCCATGATGGATCCGGTGCAACGATGCCGCCTTCAGCCTGCACGGTTTCTACCAACACACAGGCAGTTGATGCATTGATCCGATGCAGGTCATCAAAGGAATTATAATTTAAATGATGGATGCCGGGCAGCAATGGCCTGAATGCATTGCGCCAGTATTCGCTGCCGATCATGCTGAGCGCGCCCTGAGTTGAGCCATGGTAGGAATCATTAAAGGCCATCATGTCCGTGCGGCCGGTGATCCTTTTTGCAAGCTTCATTGCACCTTCAACAGCTTCAGCTCCTGAATTGGTGAAGTAAACCGAATTGAGTGAGGGCGGCAGGTTGCCTGCAAGCAGTTGCGCATAACGCACCTGCGGACTTTGGATAAATTCACCATAGACCATTACATGCAGGTAATCATCCAGCTGGTTTTTGATGGCTTCAACAACAGCGGGATGCCGGTGCCCCACATTCGCTACGCTGATGCCACCGATAAGATCAATGTATTCTTTTCCTCCCCAGTCAACCAGCCTGCAACCCTCAGCTTTGACAATTTCCAGGGCCATCGGAGCCTTTGATGTTTGTGCCACATGCTGCAGGAAAAGTTGTCGCTGGTTCATAAGGGGAAAGATACAATCGCTTCGCGATTGGGTTTATGGTTTTTGGTTTATGGTTTATAGTTCTTTAGGTGCAGTCTTTCTTTACTGATTCTATTTGCGTAGAGAGATTTCACGCAAAGACGCAAAGAGCGCAGGGACGCGGAGAATTCAAACTTAAGAGTGCAGACTTAAGAGTAGAGATGTGAGAATTGGAAAAATGAATGAAGAAAGATGGCTGATGAAAGGTTTTCCGATCTAAGCCTAGTTATCTTTCATTCAACCTCTACGACCTAAGCCAACTTCCGTCTCGCTAAACCTCTCCGACCTGTCATCCTGAGTGTAAGCGAAGGATCTAAGCCTTCCAACCTCCAACGCCCACAATATCAATAAGCTGACAGAACTTCAAAAAAGCTCCAGCGCCTCATTTTGTGGTTAAATGATATGATTCTAGCCTGAAAAGCCTGCCAACAAAATTCAGCGCCTGCAGAATCACCGAATAAGGCCGATTGTAGATTAAGACATCATTAAAACCATTAGTGAGCTTATTAAAGCCCAGAAAGACTGAACTCTTAAGTGATGGTCGATTCCAGAAGTGAAAGACTGTTGTGCGGTGGCCTGACCGGTCTACGCGGAGCGATTAGACCCGGCCTTGATCTTTTTGCTCTACTTTTTGTATCAAGACAAAAAGTAGAAAAGACCGAATAAGAGAACAGAGCGAGACCCAGTGCGAGGGAAGACTTAAGAGTGCAGACTTAAGAGTAGAGACGTAAGAATACAATTAGAAAGATGATTCGTTCTTTTTGCTGCTTGTGTGGACACAAGCAGGGGCGGCTTTGAACAATGATTGTGTGGACACAAGCAGGGCGGGCGTTGGGAAATGCCTCTTTGCGGTTAAATTAGAAAAGAGCAACTTGTCACCTTGCAAGATGTCTATTCAATAGCTTTTAGAAACTTTTTAAAAAGCTGATCCGCCAGTATAGACCTGTAAACATCATCATAATGCACACTGCTGATGTTGTCCTTTTCAGGAATAGAAAGTTTTGTATCGTCTTTTTCAAAAGGCCCCGCAACGCCCAGGTACGACTTCTTCATTGGAGCATCAGCTTCCTCTTCATCATATTCTTCCTTAAAACTGACTTCAAAAAGGTAAAAACGTTTGGTGCTGCCTTTGTATTCAGCCTCCACTCTTTTAAGGAACTTTAATTGAATGTCTTCCGCTTCATACTCATCTTCATACATGATACTTTCATGAATATAACTTTCGGCGAATAGCTTCTGGGACCGGCTGGTTGCAGGGAATATTTTTTCTTTCCCGATCTTTTTCAGGCCTTCATACAAACCAACACGATACGCTACGTTCCTGGAAAGACTTGAAAGCACTTTTGCATCTGCTGGATGATCGTTCTTTACTAAAGCGATCAATGCGGCCTGCTGAACATCCAGGTCTTTGGAAGATAAAAACCTGGCGATCAAAGCATCTGCTTCCCTGTCCTTGTAAAGGCTCAACAGGCTGATGATATCGATTGAATGCCCGTAGTAAGTGCTCTCCTTTGAAATCCAGGTATGCCACATGCTGGCAATCCTTATAAACTCCTTTTTGCTGGATTGAAAAACATCAAAGCTGATCAGGTTACTATCTATTAAAGTCCTGGCTAGCGAGATGGTCTCAAGGCCAATTTTCCTGTTGTCCATGTAACGCAGGAATTCAGGGAAAAGGTCTTTGGATAATTGCAGGTTTTTATAAAATGCCGGAAACAACCTGTAGCCATCGTCACTGTCGGGAATTTTCTTTGCCATCAACTCCCTTACCAGATCATAGGATCTTTTGTTCTTTGCATGTGCAAGCAAAGCGAGGAGGTCAGACCGCAGCTGTTGTATAATGGTATCTTCTTTTGTATAACTGGTCTTCACCAGATCAAATATTTTTTCCTGTTCTTTCTCAGAAGCGCTGGCCATCAGGTCCTGGGCAAGAATAAGTAACCTGGAATTAACAGATATGTATTCACTCTGCGCGTACCTGAAAGGAACAAGCGACTGTTCAACAAGCGGCAACAGGTCTTCCTGCTGAAAAGAAACATCTGAGAGGGCATCGTAAGCTTTTGAAAACACCAGGCTGTCATTGGACCGGAGGTCATTGAATAACAGGCTTGAATTCCTGGCAAGCCCTTCGCCTCCCTTTTGCTCTCTTGTTACTTTGAAATCATTGAAAAACCGATCCTCATGATTCTTTGTATTACCCGGGGCCGCGTTGGCAGTCATGGTATAAATGGTGCGGCCACTGAGCAGCATACGTGTCCTGCTGTAGGTATTGTGTGATTTATTGAACTTATAGATTTCAACTCCATGGAGATTACCATTACGAACAGGCTTTGTATACAAAATGGAATCCTGCCAGGTATTTACATTCGATCTTTGCCAGTCTGCATAAATCGAATCCACCTGTGAAGCCCAGTAATATTTGCTCAGGGATGATTTGCTTACCTGGTAGATCGCTGATGAATGAGGGTCCTGGGTAAAGAAGTTCACTGCCGGATCTTCGTTTGTGGAATCCGTTGCAGCCGTGATGAAAGGGGCCGGGGCCCACGTGGAAAAATGGTTTTCCCCATCCTGCTGCATGCTCCATGAAGCCTCCGGAAAATCAATAAGTGAAAACGATGAAAAGAAATTCTGAATGTCCTTGTTGTTTTTTAACAGCGTATCATATTCTGCCAGCAACAGGTAATTACGGTTGGCTCTTTTAACGATCAGTGCTGTGATCATGCGGTTCTCGAAGGGCTGGCTGACAACCAGCTTACCGGGAAACCCATTGATGCTTGTATCTTTTGCTTCCAGGTCTTCCTGGTTCATATGTTCTTTCAGGCTTTGTATGTAGGTCTGGAAAAAGAACTCGTCGCTGAAGTAACTGTTACCTCCGATTGTTTTGCCGGCAGATACCGTGTAATCAACTGTGGAATTCAGGTCGAAGGAAGAATAGGTGGTCACCTGCATTCTGTCAGAAGCGTCTTCATCCATTTTTTGAGGAACAACTCTTGGAGCATGAGGAAACCTTATTCTAAATCCATCTGCCTGTACATCCATGTATTTCCATTCTGAAGCTTTCTGGGGAACAGGGACATTCCTGAAAGTGTTAAAAAAGTATTCTGCCTTTTGATTGAAAACATTCTCACGCGATTGTGCCGATACAGTCAAAAGATAGAACATAGAACCTGTTACGATTTCCTTTGAACGGAAAAAAGCTTTGTTCTTTTCCCTTCCCAAACCTTCCAGTCCCTGAAAACCATCTTTTGAAAAAGGTTTACTGCTTAAGAGCAGCGCGTTACCGCGAAAGATCATGTCGTTCAGGTGCGACTTGGCCACATCTTCAGGTTTTTTCCTCTTTTCAGATGCATTCAATGGCCCTGTGATCAGCATGTACAACATGCCGCCGGCAAGGTCATAATGAAAAGTTACCTGTCTTCCATAAGCGCCTTCCTGTATGGTTGGCTTGCCGGGTAATTCATAGTGCAAGCCGTGGTGCTCTATTGTGAAGGATTGCCATTTAGCCCCTGCTGTTTTAAACTGGTAGGATGACGCAGGCAGGCGTACGGAAGAATAGACCGGTTCAACCTTGTATCCTTTTTTCCTGAGCAGGGCAATGATGCCTTCCTTGCCTGGCAGGTGACCGGCACCTACCGCTGTGAAAACCGATTTTGTTTTCATCAGGCTGTCCATGCCGCGGACCATCACAATGTTTCTTTTGTACAGGAACCCATTCAGCGTTTCCTGGGTAAAGTATGTATTGAAAAAACGGTCGATCCCATCAAGATCTTCTTTGTAATACAGTTCATGGATAGGTGAGCCAGTTTTTGTAAAATCCCAATTCTCTATAAGGTCAACAAAGTGCTTTGTCTGCAATCCCTTTGACAGCGATCCGAAAGCCGCAACCTGGTCCTTTACATCTTCCAGGCCTATGACATCCTTCCCTGCCCTCCTGGCCATATCAAAAAGAAATGCATCCATGAAAGTCTCCATGGCCTCTTCCTTTTTCTCGCTGGTCATGATCTTTCCAAGGAAATAATCCAGCATGGCCTTCTTGCTTTTCTTCGGGCCTTTTGCATTGAGTGTAGAGAGCTTTTTTTCAAGTACCTTCATTTGCTCTTCCGTCAGTTCCCTGCCCTGGCTGTTGTCTGTACTCAGTTCACCATTCATATAAGCAGTAATGATGGAGTTGGCGCTGTCAGGGTGAAACTCCATGGCGAAAGCGTCGGCCTGTTCCAGGTACTGGTACAAGGAATCCTTGAAGTTGAAAGCTCTTCGTTCATTCACGTGCATGGTACCGAAAAGGAATGAAGGCTTGGTCATCCCGTTACCACTGATCCTCCATAATAGTGTAGGGGCAGGCTTTGTTTGGGCCAGGCAGAAAAGCACCATAAAACTCAGTGAGAACGTGACGGTTAGCTTCTTCATAGGAATCATTATGACCTTGTTTTGCAGTAGCGGCAATTAACGCAGATTTTAGGGAACAACAAAGAATTGCCCGCTTTTTCTCACATTTGCCCCATGGCTATAGTCTTACCTGTAGAGGGCATATTACCGGCATGGGGCTCCGGTTGCTTTATCGCACCCAATGCCACCATTGTTGGTGATGTAAAGATGGGTGACCAGTGCAGCATCTGGTTCAATTCGGTGGTCCGCGGAGACGTCAACAGCATCCGTATCGGCAATAAGGTCAATATCCAGGATGGGGCGGTGATCCATTGCACTTTTAAAAAAACAAAAGCATTGATCGGGAATAATGTTTCTATCGGACATAATGCCATTGTGCATGGATGCACCATTCACAATGATGTGCTGATCGGAATGGGCGCTATTGTTATGGACAATGCGGTGGTGCACAGCAATACCATTATCGCGGCAGGAGCTGTGGTGCTTGAAAATACGGTATGCGAAGGCGGATCTATTTACGCGGGCATACCGGCTAAAAAAGTAAAGGACATAGAGCCTGAAAAAGTGTCAGGAGAGATCAACAGGATAGCGGATAATTACGTGGGTTATGCCCGCTGGTTTGAACCAGTAAATGAAGCAGGCAAATCCTTTTAATCCCGGGATTTTCACCTTATCTTTAAGGGACTAAACCGCATCTAAATGAAAACCTTACGCTACACCCTCCTCATTGGCATGTTCAGTTTCATGCTTTCATCGTGTAGTTTATTCAAGCCCAAATATGGATGCGGCACCAATGGCGGACGTAATGTAGGTGCTGAAAAAGTGCTGGAACAGGATCCCAAAAAAGTAAAAAAGTTCAAGGCATAGCATTACAGTTATGCAGCTTATCGGATAATCCCTTTGTCTTTAGAGTAGTTCTACCCGGACATCGGGTTCGTATTTTTACTAAACAAAAAGGTCTATTATGAGCCTCACCCTACGAACAACTTTAGGTTGTACAGAAGCCGTTATTGATGATGATGGTGGTCTGAAACGTTTTTACCAGATCGCTAATATTCTGACGGACGACCTGAAGGTCAATTTTGTCAGCAAAGAAGATGATTTTGACGCCATCAGCTGGGATTTCCAACTGGGTCATCACCTGCTTACTTTGCAGTACAGTATTTTCAATGGTATTTCGTTGTTCCCAACCCGAACCAAGGATGCACGCAAACGCGACAACCATGCAGTGGTGGAACTTGCCAATGTACTGGAAGGAAAACTGATGTCGATTGATATGAGAAAGACGATGGCGTAAGAATTTCTCACATAATTTTTAAAACAACAAATCAGTTTATGGTTTGTTGTTTTTTGTTTTTAGTTCTTGCAGGCACTGGATAAACTTTAAAATCACATAGCGTAATTAACCGCAAAGGACGCTAAGGAATACAAACTTAAGAGTGCAGACTTAAGAGTAGAGAGTTAAGAATTGGAAGGAAGAAGGAAGAAAACTGCCGCGGGAGTTCAGATGATAGACTATAGATGATAGAGTTAAGAGTTGGACTGTAGAAATTGGAGTTGCGACTGGATAGGAGAAAGAGGATTGATGAAAGCTTTTCTACCTTAGTCACGCTCTTTCTTTTTCAACCTCTACGACCTAAGCCAACTCCCGTCTCAATAAACCTCCTCCGAGCTGTCATCCTGAGCCGTAGGCGTAGGATCTAAATCTTCAACCTTCAACGCCCATAGTATCCATAAGCCCAAAGATTTTCAGAACTGTTCCAGCGCCTCATTTTGTGGTTGAATGATATGACTGTAGCATTAAAAGCCTGATAACAAAATTCAGCGCCTGCAGTATCTCCAAATAAGGCCAGTTGCAGTTTAGGAAATGGTAAACCAATAGTGAGCATCACCTCATCACGAAGGATTGAACTCTTAAGTGAGGCTCGATGCCAGAAGTGAAAGACTGTTGTGCGGTGGCCCGGCCGGTCTACGCGGAGCGATTAGACCCGGCCTTGATCTTTCTTTGGTTACTTTCTTTGCATCAAGGCAAAGAAAGTGACAAGACTGTATTGGCAGAAAAGACTGATAACAAGTAGTAACAATTTGAAGTAAAGATGTTTCGTTCCTTAAGCTGCTTGTGAGGACACAAGCAAGGCGGCGTATCCTAAAGCTGTTTGGGAGGACACTAGTAGGTGCGGCTTGGAAAAAAGTTCTTGTGAGGACACAATCAGGAGCGGTGCGGAGCGAAGCTGCATGTGAGGACATAAGCAGTGCGGTCAAAACTTTGCGATCCTTTGCGTGAAACCCTTAGCGGTTTTCGCGGTTAATGTCTCTTTACGCAATCCGCCTGCGCCAAGGACTCGGCGGACAGGCCAAAAACCAGAAACAAGAGACCAGAAACCAGAAACAACCAAAAACAAAAAACCAAAAACTATAAACTATAATTTCCTCAATATTTCGGCCCCTGAATACTCTCCAGGATATTATAATAACTAACATACCTGTCCTCATCAATCTCACCATTTACTACTGCATCTTTTATTGCGCATCCGGGCTCATTAATGTGCTGGCAGTTGTTGAACTGGCAATCATTCAGGCGCTGGCGCATTTCAGGAAAGTAACCAGACAGCTCGGTGCGTTCAATGCCTACCAATCCAAACTCTTTCATGCCCGGCGTGTCAATCAGTTTGCCGCCGAAAGGGAGGTCGTACATTTCAGCAAAGGTGGTTGTGTGCTGTCCCTTGCCGCTCCAGCCGCTAACATCCTTGGTCCGGATCTTCAGATCAGGCAACAGCATGTTGATAAAAGTTGATTTACCTACACCGCTATGGCCGCTGAACAGGCTCACCTTAGTTTTCAGCAATGCAAATACTTCTTCTATTCCCTGGCTTTGCTTAAGGCTGGTACTGAATACCTGGTAACCGATGGCATTGTAGACCTGCTTCAGTGTCTCCAGTTGCTTTAATTCTTTTTCCTTATAAACATCAGTTTTATTGAAAAGCAAAATGGCGGGCACATGGTACATTTCGCAGGCAACAAGGAACCTGTCTATAAATCCCTGCGATGTGCGTGGCTCCTTCAGTGTGGCCACAAGAATGGACTGGTCAATATTGGCGGCCACAATGTGCTGCTGCATTTTGGCCCTGGGCGATTGCCGGTTGATCTGGTTGCGGCGTTCGTGGATCTTTGTGATCATGGCCGTACCATCCGCATCGTTCTCGCGTTCAAAATCCACAACATCACCTACAGCAATAGGATTGGTGGATGTAATATGATCGAGCTTGAAAACACCTTTGATGCGGGCATTGTAAAACTGCCCCTGCTGGTCTTTTATGGAATACCAGCTCCCTGTTGATCGATAAACAATTGCCTCCATGACTAAGGAAATGTACGTAATAATGTATACTTCAATATAAGCTCCAGGCCAAGGAAGAATAAGGCTGCAAGCACCAGGTAAACAAACTGCTCTTCATACCTGGTCTTACTAACAATTTCCACTTCCGATTTTTCAAGCCGGTCAATATGCGCATAAATAGATTGAAGACTGGTTTCATCCTTGGCCCTGAAATACTGTCCACCCGTTTGTGCGGCAATTCGGCGCATCAGGTCTTCGTCCAGGAATTTACTGCCACTGACGCGCTGCCCTGTCATGGCATCGATAACAGTTTCCGCACCCATGCCAATGGTATAAACTTTCACTCCTTTTGTTTTCGCGATCTCCAGGGCCGTGTATGGATCGAGCAACCTTGTATCCGGCGCTTCTTCCTTTCCATCCGTCAATAGAATGATCACTTTACTTTTTGATTTGCTCAGCGAAAGCCGGTCAACAGATTTAGCCAGCCCCTCGCCTATTACGGTCCCATCCTGCAATAACCCCGATTTAATATTGGTGATGTGTTGCAAAAGTGTCTGGTGGTCCGTTGACAAAGGGAATTGCGTAAAGCTTTCACCGGAAAATATCACAAGACCGATCTGGTCTACGGGCCTTGCTCTTACAAACTCAGCTGCCATTTGTTTGGCTACTTCAAGGCGGTTGGGTGTAAAATCAGGAGAAAGCATACTGCCGCTGATGTCCATGCAAAGAACTATATCGATGCCTTCGCCTTTTGTCCTGTTGCGTATATCGCTGCGTTGCGGTCTTGCAATGGCTACAATGATGCAGGTGATCGCCAGCAACCTGAACCAGAAAGGAAGATGCATGGTGGAATTTCGGAATGTCCTTACTTTAAAAGCATCCGATGTGGTCACCATCATCGAAGCTTTTCTTCGCCCCAATAACCTGAAATGCAAAAATGCGATAAGGGGCACCAGCACTAAGAGCAGGAGCGCCCAGGGATATTTAAACTCAATATTTTCAAACCAGTTATACAGCATGATCAAGGTCCTCGATTGAAAGTATACTTTGGTGTACAACATGCAGCGCTTCCCTGCTTTCGGTAACCTCCGGCTGAAAGCGGGCGAATTTCACACCATCACTCAGGCGTAAAACCTGGAGCAGGCGCTGATACGCTTCCTTTTCCATATCCAGCTTACTCATCTGGATGGCCAGGTCATCGGTTGTTTTTGAAAACGAATGAATGTTCTTTTTATGAAATAAATATTCGCGCAGAATGTCAACAAGTTCGGAATAATATCTTTTAGGCTCTGTTGCTTCCAGGCCGGAGGCTTTCAGCGTCTTTAGCCTGTCAACAGCAACATCAAATGGATCTTCCCTGATAATGCGCTGTGGCACCGGTACTGGTTTCTTCTTGCCTTTGGGAAAGAACAGCGCGAACAGGATGACAAGCAGCAAAAGCCCTATCAGGATCCAGTACCATTTTGAATCTCCTGTTTTCGGTACATCAATGATGTCTTTGATCTCGTGGTAGGGCTGGTTGGGATCAAAGGGACTGGTAAATACTACATCAATGGGCAGGGGCTTTGTCTTTGCTTTACCTAATGTTATGGCTGGGATGTTCCACCGGCCGCTGTCAAAACTAATGAGTGTAAGAACCTGCTGAAGGATCATTTGATTACCATTCAGCTGGCTGTCTACTTTGGATCTTTGCGTGATCTCAAAATGCGGGATGGAATCTTCGAACCAGGTGAGACTTGTGCCATTGGGAACAGTAGCAGTTAGCTTCAGCAGGAAGGGCTCGCCTAGCAGAACTTTCTGGTTGGTAACAGTTGCACTGGCTGTCTGTGCCTGGCCATAGGACAGTACCGAAGAAATTATAAATATGGTCAGGCAAAGGATCCCTTTCATTATTTGTTCCTGCTGATAAAAAAACGTTGAAGCACTTTTACGTAATCATCATCGGTGCGCACATGCAAAAGATCGCTGCCTGCTTTTTTGAAACTTTCTATGCTGTAATCCGTAATGCGGAAAAATTCCTTTTCGTGCTGGTGGCGGACAAATGGACTTCCTGAATCCACCCATTTTTGCTTGCCGGTTTCAGCATCTTCAATGCGCAACATGCCCAGGTCGGGAAGGTGCTGGTCCATGCGGTCATAAAGCTTGATGCCCACAATGTCATGCTTGTTACCTGATACCCGCAAGGCATCGCTGTAATCCGCATCAATAAAATCGCTCAGCACAAATGCGATGCTCTTCTGCCTTGTGGTGTTGTTGAAATATCGAAGCGCTTTTCCAAGATTGGTTTTCTTTTTTGAAGAATCGGAAGAAAGCAATTCCCTGATGATGTAAAGTGCATGCTGTTTCCCCTTCTTAGGAGGAATATATTTTTCAACCTGGTCGCTGTAAAGGATCAATCCTATTTTGTCGCCATTGTTTACAGCTGAAAAAGCAACGACTGCAGCGATCTCGGTGGCGATATCTTTTTTAGTTGCCTGCAGTGTTCCGAACAAAGAGCTGGCGCTTACATCTACCAGCAACATGACTGTCAGCTGGCGCTCCTCTTCAAATACCTTGCTGTATGGATGTCCAAACCTTGCCGAAACGTTCCAGTCAATAAAGCGGATGTCATCTCCCGCTGCGTACTCTCGCACTTCCTTAAACGACATACCCCGGCCTTTGAAGGCACTGTGGTATTCCCCGGTAAAAAGATCTGTTGCCAGCTTTTTACTTTTGATCTCCAGGATCCTGACCTTTTTTATGATTTCGGCTGTGGTAAGCAAACTCTTTTAATATTTATTATTACATCAATAAGAAAAACCTAAGGCAGATTGATCTTGTCAAGGATCTTGACTATGACCGCTTCGGCTGTCACGTTTTCCGCTTCGGCCTCGTAAGTAAGACCGATCCTGTGACGCAACACATCATTACAGATCGAACGAACATCCTCCGGGATCACATAGCCTCTTTTATTCAGAAAAGCCTGGGCCTTAGCCGCTACGGCAAGGTTGATGCTGCCCCTTGGCGATGCACCGTAAGAAATCAATGGCTTCAGTGAGGCCAGGTTATATTCCTCCGGACCCCTTGTGGCAAAAACAATATCAAGAATGTACTGTTCTACTTTTTCATCCATATAGATCTCACGCACCATGTTACGTGCAGTTAGGATCTCCTGCATAGAGACAACCTGCTTTACAGATGGATAGACCATGTTCTGCACATTCTGCCTTACAATAACCTGTTCTTCTGCCTTTGAAGGATAACCCACTACTACTTTCATGATAAAACGGTCAACCTGTGCTTCCGGAAGCGGGTAGGTACCTTCCTGTTCCAATGGATTCTGCGTAGCAAGAACAAGAAATGGCTCGTCCAGTTTATAAGTGGTATCACCAATCGTAACCTGTCTTTCCTGCATGGCTTCCAGCAGTGCACTTTGAACTTTTGCAGGGGCCCGGTTGATCTCATCAGCCAGTATAAAGTTGGCAAAGATGGGTCCCTTGCGTACAACGAATTCATTGCGCTGCTGGTTATAGATCATGGTACCCAGTACATCGGCCGGCAAAAGGTCCGGAGTAAATTGTATCCTGCTGAAATGCGCATCAATCGCCTGTGATAATGATTTAATGGCAAGCGTTTTCGCAAGACCCGGAACACCTTCCAGCAGCACGTGACCATTGCTTAATAAACCAATCAGCAACCTGTCCAGCATATAGGATTGTCCTATGATCACTTTTCCTACTTCCTGCCTGAGTACATCTACGAACCTTCCCGCGTGACTGATACGATCATTCAGTTGCCGGATATCTTCTGCGGTTTTTACCATTACTGACATTTGGGTTACAAAATACGAAGCCTCCCTTAGCAAATTACCTGCCGGGATATTAATTTTAAAACAGGGCAGTTACGTGCGGAACAGGGGATTTAAGAAATTAATGAGTAATTTGTAACCGGAATCAATCATTACAGTTATGAAAAACACTCTGATACTTCTTGCCTGCTCTATCTTTTTATTCAGTTGCGAAAAAGATGATGACGATACCCCCGCTGAGCCTACAAAAACAGAATTAATGACAAAGGCTTCATGGAAATATGACAATGCCGGTGTGGATGCAGACCGTAATGGAACGATCGATTTTCCTGCAGGCACTATGCTCCAGGCCTGTCTTACAGATAATATCCTGACACTTTCTGCAAATGGAACTGGCAACGTTGACGAAGGTCCGACCAAATGCGATGCGGCCCAACCACAAACCAGTGCACTTACCTGGAACTTTACAAGCAATGAGACCATGATCAACCTCAGTGGGGGCGGCATTGTTGGTATATCAGGTCAGGCGAAGATCCTTGCACTTTCCAGTACGGCGCTGAGTCTTTCGAAGGATACCACCATCGCGCCGCTGGGAAATGTGGCTTTGATCGTAAACCTGAAACATTAAGATTTAACTTCAGGACAGGTACTTGGCCACGATCGGAAGTCTTCTTCCAACGCCAAAGGCCTTGCAGCTTACCCGTATGATGGGACAAAACTGGTTACGCTTGTATTCATTGGTATTTACAAGCTTCAGCACCCTTGTAACAAGCGCGGGATCATAACCCTGGCTGATGATTTCTTTTGGTCCCTGGCTTAACTCGATATACTGGTAAAGAATCTTATCCAGCACCTGGTAATCAGGAAGGCTGTCACTATCCTTTTGTCCGGGCCTTAATTCAGCGGAAGGTGGCTTGGTAAGGATGTTTGAAGGAATGATCTCTTCATTTTTATTGATATAGGCTGCTAGCGCATAGACCTGCATCTTGTACAGGTCGCCCAATACTGCAAGGCCACCGGCCATATCGCCATACAACGTACCATATCCTGTAGCCAGTTCACTTTTATTAGAAGTATTCAGCAGGATGTAACCGAATTTATTGGCAACTGCCATTAAAAGATTTCCTCTTGTGCGGCTCTGGATATTTTCTTCTGCAACCGAAAATGGGAGGTCTTTGAAAATTGGCTTCAGTGTAGCAATAAAACTTTTATACACCGGCTTGATCGGAACAACATCAAACCTGTTACCAAGGTTCCTGCTCAATGCTTCAGCGTCGGTCACTGAATGACCGCTGGAGAACTCTGAAGGCATCAGCAATACGTGCACATTTTCCCTGCCGAGCGCTTCAACCGCAAGGGCCTGTACCACCGCGCTGTCAATACCACCACTCGCACCAAGAATGGCTTTGCTGAAACCCATCTTATTGAAATAATCCCTGATGCCAAGGATCAATGCATTGTGGATCTCCCTGATGTTCTTTTCATCCATCAGGTAAGTAAGCGTATCGGTATCCCTGCCCACTTCATTGGCAGAATAATAATATTTATGCGCAACAGCGGGGGCTTCTTTCTTTTGAGAAAGTTCCTCCAGGTCAAAAAGGCCTTCATCTTCACTGAAGTAATTCATCTCACGCACCATTTTACCATTGATGTCACAAACCATACTGCCGCCGTCAAAAACCAGTTCGGTCTGTGCGCCAACCGTATTGCAATAAAGCATTGGTATGCCGTATTTGGCCACATGCGCTTCTATAATGCTGCGGCGAACAACATCGGAAGCATAATTGTAAGGAGAAGCGGAAAGATTGATCATTACATCGGGCTGCTCCCTGATCAGGATCTCCATGGGCGTGGTGCGGTACAATGGGTTATCACCAAGGTTCCAGATATCCTCACAAATGGTAACCGCGAGTTTCTTTCCCTTGAAATCAATGCACTTCCAGTTGAAGGCAGGTTCGAAATAGCGGTACTCATCAAATACATCATAAGTTGGCAACAGCGTTTTATGGATCTCTGCTTTTACTTCCTTCTGGTATAAAAGAAAAACCGCGTTGAACAGGTCCTTGCCTTCTTTCTGAGGATTACGGGCAGGACTTCCGATCAGCACACCAATATCATCAGCCACTTCCCTGATCCTGTCAATTGCTTCGTAGCACTGGACAATGAAGTCTTCAAATTCAAGAAAGTCACGGGGAGGATATCCGCATATACAGAGCTCAGAAAAAACGACAAGTTCCCCGCCTTCAGCTTTTGCCTTTTGCACAGTGCTGATGATCTTTTTAACGTTCTCTTCGAAATTTCCTATGTGATAATTTTGCTGCGCAAGAAAGATTTTCATGTCTTGTGAAATAGTTCTTTATCTTTCAAAGTTCTGTAATAAATTATGAATAACCCCGTTTTCATTGGCATGTTCCGTACCTGTTTAATGGCAATGATCGTGCTGCTCTTCTCTTGCAGCCAGCAAAATGACAAGCCTGATGTTTCCCGGATAAAAGTGGATGTGCAGATCGAAGCATTTGAAAAAGATTTTTTCAGCATCGACACCAACCAGATTCCTGCATCACTTCAAAAAATTCATGCTGCGCATCCTTCCTTCTTTCCTACTTTCATGATGAATGTCCTGGAAACAGACCTGAAGGACAGCAGCACCGGCTTCCAGATGGTGAAAAGTTTTTTGTATTACCATTCATTTCTTTTTGATTCGATCAGGAAAAAATACCCCGACTATAAATGGCTTAAAAGAGACCTTGATGATAACCTGAGGTATGTAAAACATTACTTCCCGCAATATGCCATTCCCAAAATTGTAACGTTCATTGGACCTTTGAATGCGCCGGGTATTGTTGTACTTGAAAAAGGTATCGGTGTAGGACTGCACCAGTTTGCGGGAAAGGACGCCAGCATTTATAAAGCACAGGAGATCATCGGCATGTATCCTTTATATATTTCAAGAAGATTTGACAAGGAGTATATGGTGCCTGGTGTGATGCGCGGTGTTATCTCTTCCATCTATCCTGATTCAAGCATGGGAAGGCCATTGATAGAGCAAATGATAGAAAAAGGGAAAGAATGGTACCTGCTTGATCATTTTCTTCCGGATGCACACGACAGCCTGATCACAGGATTTACTGGCGCCCAGGTGGCCTGGTGCGAAAAGAATGAAGGCCATATCTGGAATACCGTTGCCAGCAACGAGGACATTTATACGATCGATCCTACCACGGTACAGAATTATATCGGTCCCGGCCCATTCACGCAGGGCATGCCCCAGGAATATTCTCCGGGTAACATTGGCCAGTGGATCGGTTGGCGCATTTTACAGAAATTCAGCAGCCGCAATCCCGAAATGACCTTGCAACAGGTCATCTCCACTTCAGCTTCCAGGATTTATAATGAAGCCAAATACAAACCCAAGTAATCAGGGAGATCGTCAAAGGCATAAAAAATGGGTCCGCTGTAAGCGAACCCATGCACTATTTAAATAATATCCGATTGTCGTTAGTTGTATTTAAAAGGGGTAACCATCTCAAAAGCGGGGATGTTTACCGTGAATAATTGCTTGTTATGCAGGTTCTCCATCAGGTAAATGCCATGCATTCTCCCCATTTCGGTATGCAGGTTACAGCCGCTGACATACTGGTATTCCTCTGTAGCGGAAATCACAGGCTGCATGCCCACAACACCTTCGCCTTCAACTTCACGATAGCTACCATCGCTGTCAAAGATGTACCAGTGACGGCTATGCAATTTCACAGGGAAACCGTTATGATTTTCAATTGTGATACGGTATGCGAACATGTACTCCGACTGCAGCGGATTGGAATAATCCTGCTGGTAGAACGTCTCCACACTCACCTTAACGCCTTCCGAAATCATGCTGACCATACTTTGGGGTTTAGACATTAAATAAATCAAAGTTGTTGCCACAAAATAATAAACCATTTTTTCTGGTGTAAAACTTAGTCCAAAGACTAATTTTGCGGCACAAAAACCTCAAATTACTCATATGAAAATAGCGGTTGCCAAGGGTGATGGAATAGGTCCGGAGATCATGCAGGCGGTACTCAATATCTTTGACGCCAACAAAGTAGGACTTGAATATGAATACGTTGACATGGGTAAATGGGTGTTTGACAAGGGGTTTTCCAATGGAATGACGCCCGACGCCCAAAAGTCTATTGAGGAGTTAGGGATACTTTTTAAGGGCCCAATGGAAACCCCAAAAGGCAAAGGTGTAAAAAGTGTGAATGTTACTGCCCGCAAAACGTGGAATACTTACGCCAATAAAAGAGTGTTTCAATCTCTCCACGGTGTGGACACGGTTTTCAGTAAAGCAGGAATCAATATCGACATTACGATCGTCCGTGAGAATATTGAGGATACCTATGGTGGGATTGAACACATGCTTACCCATGATGTAGCCCTGGGTCGGCGGTTTATTACCCGGCCAGGGAGCAACCAGGTGATCCGGTATGCTTTTGAGATGGCCAGGCAAAAAGGCGCTACCCGAATTACCTGCGGCCATAAGGCCAACATCATGAAGCTCACCGATGGGTTGTTCCTGGAATGTTTTTACGAGATCGCCAAAGAATATCCTGATTTAAAGTCCGATGATAAGATCGTTGATGACCTGGCCATGCAACTGGTGGTGCGTCCCGATCAATTTGATGTGGTGGTGATGACCAATCTCCAGGGTGATATCATTTCTGACCTTTGTGCCGGGCTTGTAGGCGGATTGGGTTTTGCGCCATCGGCAAATATTGGTGATCATATCTCTATTTTCGAAGCAGTTCACGGAACAGCCCCTGATATCGCAGGAAAAAATATTGCCAATCCAACCGCGCTGTTGCTGAGCGGACTGGCCATGCTGCGTCACCTGGGTTACATGGAAAACGCTGCGGTGATCGAGAATGCCCTCCTTTATACACTTGAGCAGGGTGTACGCACCGGTGATTTTGGTGACCGGTCCAAAACAGCAATGAATACATCACAATTTGCCGATGCCATTATTGCCAATTTTGGAAAGATGCCTGCCTCCAATGCAAGGCCTATGCTGGCCAATACGCCTTTTACACCTGCCGTCTGCCACCTGGACCGTAACCCAATGCTTGTGACAAGGGAAGCGCAGCAGGAAAAGATCGTTGGAGTGGATATGTTCATTGAAAGCGTTGAACAACCGGAAGTGATCGCAAAAAAATGTGTTCATCACGGTGGTACCAAGTTCAAACTGATCAGTATAAGCAACAGGGGTACCCAGGTATGGCCAACCGGGTCCAGGTATACTAACCTTGTGAACCAGTACAACCTGAGGTTTGAAACACTGAATGAAATGCCGCTCACACAACAGGACATCATTGGACTTTATGTCAGCCTGAGTCCTGACTTTAAAGTTTGCTCCCTGGAGTTGCTGAATATGTGGGATGGCAAGCGTTCTTACCTGCTTGCACAGGGCCAATAAAAACATGAAAAGCCAGGAAATCCCTGGCTTTTTAAATTGATGGCAAGCTGCATTGAATAGCAGTGGTTGCTGAATGGTTCCAGGGATCAGGGAAAAGCCCCAAATCCTTTCACAACCAGCACGTAAAGTGAAGTGGCATAATTATTTTGAATATGTCTGCCTAATAAAAAAAATCCCATCCTGCCCGAAAGAAAAACCCAAACCCGTTGACCATGCGCAAACTAAGTTTCTTTTTCATACAGCTCTTCCTGCTCATCAATACAGCAAATGCCCAGGTGCACACACCCAGGTTCATTTCCATCAATTCCAATACAAATGGGTTTTATGAGTACCTGCCGCAAGGATATGGTTCCGGCACCCAGACCTATCCCCTGATCCTTTTTATTCACGGAAGTACTGAGCTCGGTAATACAGGTGCAGCGCTGTCCACTGTTTTAACTTCGGGTATTCCCCATGAGATCGAGGTGGATTCATTTCCTGAAAGTGTTACGGTCAATGGACAGGTGCATCGCTTCATTGTGATCTCTCCCCAGTTTCATAACTGGCCCACACCCACAGATATCAGCCAGGTACTTGATTATGTAGTGGCCAATTACCGTGTTAACCTGAACCGCATATACCTGACCGGATTAAGCATGGGGGGCGGTGCTACATGGGAATTTGCAGGAGCCAGCGCTGCCAATGCCGCAAGGCTGGCGGCCATTGTACCGGTTGCAGGAGCATCCTGGCCGGAACAGACCCGCGCTTATACCATTGGTGATGCAGACCTTCCCGTCTGGGCTACGCATAACAATGGCGACCCGCAGGTAGATGTATGGTATACCAATTATTACGTAGACCAGATCAACTCAAGAAATCCAACGCCACTGGCCATCAGGAGCATTTTCAATTCCAATTTACATGATGCCTGGAGCACCACTTACGATCCTTTCTATCGCGAGAACGGACTGAATGTTTACGAATGGATGCTTCAATACCAGCGCAACATCGTGCCTTTGCCGGTGAACATCATCAATTATAAAGCAGTGAAGTCCGGGCAGAGATCTGTGATCAGCTGGACGACTACTTATGAGGCCAACAACAGGCATTTTACGGTTGAGCGCTCTTCAAACGGTATCGATTTCCAAATCATCGCCACCATTGCCGGCGCCAACACCGGCAGAGATTATGTGGCTTATGATGATCGCCCGCTGCCAGGCGATAATTTCTACCGGCTGTCACAAACCGACCTCGATGGCCGGATCACCTATTTTGAAATTCTGAAAGTGAGCATGACGGCTGTAAAGGGCGGTATGATCCTTTCGCCCAATCCTGCACAGGGTAATGTGAACATTAAATTAACCAGGACTGAAACAGGGATGATGCAGGCAGGTATCATTGATCTTAATGGAAGGATGATCAGGTCCTGGATGATCAATAAAACTGCCAATGAGTTCACACAGCCGCTGGATGTGTCAGCACTTCCTTCAGGAACCTATTTTATCCAGGTGAAAGGAGATGGGTTTGTGGAAACAACGAAGCTGGTAAGGAATTAGCGATTTGTTCCTGGTTTCTGGTCTCTTGTTTCTGGTTCTTACAGTTCAGTTATTCTTTATTTATTCTATTTGCGTAGAAAGATTTCACGCAGAGACGCAGAGGAATATGTACTTAAGAGTGCAGACTTAAGAGTAGGGAGTTAAGAATGGAATGATGAAAGAAGAACTGCCGGGGGAGTTGAGATGATAGACTATAGATGATAGAGTTAAGAGTTGGAGTGTAGAAATTGGAGTTGAGACTTGATAGGTGAAGGAGGATTGATGAAAGCTTTTCTACCTTAGTCACGCTCTTTCTATTTCAACATCGCTTTCTTTTTTAACCTATCCAACCTAAGCCAACTTCCATCCCAATTAACCTTTCTGACCTGTCATCCTGAGCCGAAGGCGTAGTATCTCCTCTTCCAACCTTCAACGCCCACAGTAACAGGGAGCCCAAATGATTTCAACTCTGTTCCAGCGCCTCATTTTGTGGTTAAATGAAATAATTCTGGCATTTATAAACTGCCAACAAAATTCAGCGCCTGCAGAATCTACGCATATGACCAATAGTAGTTTAAGAAAAGAAAGAACCCAGTAGTGAGCATATTCTTGTCAAGAAGGACTGAACTCTTAAGTAAGGGTCGATACCAGAAGTGAAAGACTGTTGTGCGGTGGGCGGGCCGGTCTACGCGGAGCGATTAGACCCGGCCTTGATCTTTTTGCTCTACTTTTTGTATCAAGACAAAAAGTAGAAAAAACCGCCTTAACAGAGTGCTGGAAAGGAAAAGAGAGCGAGGGAAAGGCAGACTTAAGAGTCCAGACTTAAGAGTAGAGAGTTAAGACTGGAGAACAGATTTGAAAGATGATTTGTCTTTTTAAGCTTCTTGTGAGGACACAAGCAGGGGCGGGCGTCGTGAAGTGCCTCTTTGCGTTTCCCTTGGCACTTCTCTGCGCCCTTTGCGTTTAAATTGATTTATGCAGTGCAAAAAAAGTCATCACTCTCATTTCAAAATTCCAACTCGTAACTCTATCATCTATAGTCTATCATCTAAACTTATACGCGTTTAGCATTGGTAAAACCATTCTTCTGCAGCCACTGTAATACTTTATCCCGCTGGTCTCCCTGGACAAAGGCCACGCCGTCCTTGGCACCGCCACCGGTTCCGCAGAAATTCTTCAGCTTCTTGCCAAGGTCTTCCAGGTCAGGCTCTGTACCAATGAAGCCTTCAACAACTGTTACGGCCTTTCCGGCCCTGTGTTTTGAATCCAGGCGCACTTTCAGCTTTTGCTGCTTTGGTGGAAGGGTTTCAGCTGCCGGCTGCCCTTCCTCGTCAAACCTGAAATCAGGATCGGTACTGTAGATAAACCCGTTCCTGTCTGGTTTATTTTTCTTGCTCATGACCGCAAATTTAATTCGAAGACAAACCTTCGAGGTGTTTAAAGACCTCGAAGGTGTTTAAAGACCTTCCCGCTTTTTTTCTGGAAAATCCTGGTTTTTTTCTGGCCAGTTTCCCCGTTTTTAACATCAATTCCTGCGCTATTTTTTTAACTCGGCCTTCAGGCTCAGATCGAGGCTTTTGGCCTGGTGGATCACTGCTCCGGAGCTTATAAAATCCACTCCTGTTGCCGCATATGTCTTGATATTAGAAAGCGTAATACCACCGCTGGCCTCTGTTTCAAATGCATCGCCAATAAGTTGTACCGCTTCGGTGATCTGGGCAGGTTCAAAATTATCAAGCATCAATCTCAAAACCTTCCCCTTACCGATCTGGATAACCTTACGCACGTCTTCCAAACTCCTTGTCTCTACTTCAATCTTTAGGTCAGGACGGTAACGCTGCACATAATCATACGCCCTGTTAATGGCATTTTCGATCCCACCGCTGTAATCAATATGGTTGTCCTTCAGCATGATCATATCAAAAAGCCCGAACCTGTGGTTCGTGCCACCTCCGATCCTGACCGCTTCTTTTTCCAGAAGGCGGAAATTGGGTGTGGTTTTCCTGGTATCCAGTAACCTTGTCTTAAAACCTTTCAATTGATCGGTATATAGGCGTGTCAGCGAGGCAATGCCGCTCATTCTCTGCATAATGTTCAGCACCAGCCTTTCGCATTGGAGGATGGTATGCACACCGGTTTCCACTTCAAAAGCTTTTTCACCCGGCTGCATATCTTCGCCATCTTCTTTATACCTGGTAAACTTTGCATTAGGTCTTTTATACAAAAAGATCTTTTCAGCAACATCCACTCCGGCCAGCACACCTTCCTGCTTGATCTTCAGCACAGCCTTACCCATTGCATCGGCCGGAATGCAGCAAAGCGTTGAATGATCACCATCACCTACATCTTCCTTTAAAGCCGCATCCACCAGCTGGTACAACCTTTCATTAAAATCTTTCATGGTGACGAAGGTAATTGTGAATCGGGAGACGGGAGGCAAGTGCGCGTGAGACGTGAAACGGGAGGCGTCAGGCAAGGAACGTGAGACGGGAAAGATGAACGTGAAACAGGAGGCGTGAGACGGGAGACGGAATGCAGGAAAGATTACATCCAGTTAGGTGATGTTATTTCTTTTACATGATTCCTGATTGCAAAAAAAATCCCCCCGCCGAGGCGGGGGGATGAATCATTTATCTGATGCTATTAAGTAGACTGGAACCTGATCTCCTTGACCAACTGCTTACCGTTCTTGGTCTTCATAAAAAACGTTGTACGGTAATTTCCTGCCCTTGTTTTTAATGTACCGATACAGAACTGGCTTCCGCCATTATCACCTTTATGGGTCACTTCAAAACCCCTGATACCGTTATTGGTAAAGAAATCCTGCAGCACCATTACCGCTTGTGATTTGCTGTAACTGTTGCTTTTATCAGGAAGGGCGATCTCAATATTATCATCTACATAACGCGATAATTCCGTAGCATTTCCTGACCGCAGCGAATTGATCACATCATCAAGTCCGCTTAGTGCCGGTGTAAAGGCACTCATGGTAAAAATGATGGCAGCACAGGAAAGTGTAAAGATTTTTTTCATATATAATGGCTTATTTGCCCCTCTTATCGAAAAATGTGCCACGTTAAGGACGGCCGTTTAACCGATCTAAAATAAACAAAACCTTTACGTTTTTATAGCTTTGCAGCCTTTAACAAGAACTACACTATGCCAGATAAAAAAGTCATTTTGGTCATCATGGACGGCTGGGGCCTTGGACAGGTAAAGGATTCGGATGCAATCCAGCATGCAAATGCGCCTTTTGTCAGCTCTCTATACAATCGCTTTCCTAACACCACTTTAACAACCTGCGGAGAGGCTGTAGGACTACCTGAAGGCCAGATGGGCAACTCGGAGGTTGGTCACCTTAACCTGGGCGCAGGCAGGATCGTTTATCAGGAATTACAAAGGATCAATGTAGCCATCCGTGAAGGCGAACTGGCTAAAAACCCTGCTTTCCTGGAAGCCATTCAATACGCTCTTCAAAATCAAAGGCCGCTTCACCTGCTTGGACTTGTCAGCGATGGCGGTGTGCATTCGCATATCGAACACCTGAAGGCAATGGTGAACATTTGCCAGCAGAATGGATTGAAAAATGTTCTTGTGCACGCCTTTACCGATGGAAGGGACACCGATCCTAAAAGCGGCCTTTCCTTCATCACCGATCTGCAGCAGCACCTGATGAAAACCGTTGGCGCAATTGCTTCTATAAGTGGCAGGTACTATGCCATGGACCGCGACAACAGGTGGGAAAGGATCAAACTGGCGTATGATTGTATGGTCAACGGCATTGGTGAACGCTGCACCAACCCGATCGACGCCATCAATTCTTCTTATCAACAGGGCATCACAGACGAATTTATCAAGCCTCTGATGGTTACCAACCCCGATGGCACCGCTATTGGCACCATCAAGGAAGGCGATGCAGTCATTTGTTTTAATTTCCGTACCGACCGTTGCCGTGAGATCACAAAAGCATTATCGCAAATGGATTTCCCTGAGCACGATATGCAAAAGATCCGCTTGCATTTTACGACCATGACTGAATACGATGCCACTTACGAAAATGTGCGCATCATCTTCGATAATGACAACCTTTCTCAAACCCTTGGTGAAGTGCTGGAGCAGCACGGAAAGACACAGATCCGTATTGCTGAAACAGAGAAGTATCCTCATGTTACTTTTTTCTTCAGCGGTGGAAGGGAAAATCCTTTTAAAGGTGAAAGCCGCATCATGGTGCCTTCACCCAAAGTTTCCACCTATGACCTGCAACCCGAGATGAGCGCAAGAGAACTGACAGATGCTATTGTTAAAGAGATAAGGACCGCCACCGTAGATTTTATTTGTCTTAATTATGCCAATGCCGATATGGTTGGTCATACCGGAGTGTGGGAAGCCGCCATTAAAGCTGTTGAAACAGTAGATGAATGTGTTAACCGTGTAGTGACCGCAGGCCTGGAAAATGGGTATACGATATTCCTGACCGCCGATCATGGCAATGCAGACTATTTGATCAACCCGGATGGCTCGCCAAACACAGCCCATACGCTGAACCCTGTGCCCTTTTTTATCATTGATAAAACCTGGAAGGGGACTGTTACCCCGGGAAAGCTTGGGGACCTTGCGCCTACCATCCTAAACTGGATGGGATTGCCTGTTCCGGCAGCCATGACAGGTAACAACCTGATGCATTGATTTCCTGTGGTTTATTGATTATCATTGTATCCTGCTTGAGGAACATTAAAATCCATATCATCCCGGCCTTACTGGCATGTATCATTGTACTGCCACTTCTTTTCTCGGGAGGATTACAGCTATTCCAGGTTTACCTGAAACACAGGGCCGAACACAGGTTACAAAACGAACAGCTCCAGGCTATCCGCTTTCCCCTGCATTCTGTAAAATGGGTTGAAGAAGATCGTGAGATCATGGTGGATGGACAGATGTATGACCTCAGTTCCTACGTAGAGCAGGATGGCTGGTTAATTGGCAAAGGGGTTCATGACGAAAAGGAAACGCAGGTCATGGCCCTCCTGAATAATTTCAATGAAAAAGAACAGGATAAGGCCATCATGCAATTGCTCCTTTTCAGCCAGTTCTTTATTGCCATTGTAAGCTTATCTTTTTCTTTCCGGTTTGATATCAAACGTTCAATCAATTTTATTTTTTACCTGCCTTCTTATACCAATCCTTTTCTGAAATCTTTCTTTCAGCCACCCAGGGCTTTCATGTTCGCTTACTGATCCTCGTTTTATTGTTCTAATTAATCGACCAAACATGAAAAAACCATTCGGGTTAGGCCTTTGCCTGGCCATGTCCTGCCTTGCATATACGCAGGATACGCTATCAGAAAAAAAGATGGAAGACATTGTGATCTTCTCAAGCAAATTCGCAGAAAATAAAAAGAACATTGTTCAAAGAATAGACGTTGTTTCAGCACAACGCATCGCGCAGCTCAATGCACAGAATACAGGAGACCTGCTGACCAATACCGGTAATGTATTTGTTCAGAAAAGCCAGCAGGGCGGCAGCAGCCCGGTGATCAGGGGCTTCGAAGCCAGCAGGGTGCTGCTTGTAGTGGATGGCATCAGGATGAACAATGCCATTTACCGCGCCGGGCATTTACAGAATGTGATCACGATGGACCAGAACATGCTGGAACGTGTGGAAGTCTTATATGGTCCTGCATCTACGCTCTATGGCAGCGATGCACTGGGGGGTGTAATCCATTTCCGCACCAAACAACCCAGGCTTAGCCTTGATGGAAATCCCTATTACACCGGCTCCGCTTTTGTCAGGTATAGCAGCGCCAACCAGGAAAAGACCGCGCACGTGGACCAAAGCATCGGAGGCCGGAAATTCGGCTGGCTTCAGTCTTACAACTTCAGTGATTTCAGTGATATGAAGATGGGCAGCAATTACCCTGACAGATTTCCGGATTTCGGAAAACGCACACAGTACATCGCAGACTATAATGGGATCGATTCCATTTTTACCAATGAAGATGACCGCGTACAGAAATTCTCCGGTTACAAGCAGTGGGACATCGCGCAGAAATTCCTTTACCGGCCAAATGAAAGGGTTAGCCACCTGCTGAACTTCCAGTTATCAAATTCAACTAATGTTCCCCGTTATGACCGTTTACAGGATGTGCGGAATGGCGCTTTACGTTATGCAGAATGGTATTACGGCCCGCAGTTGAGGGCATTGGCGGCTTATGAATTCAATTTGAAAAGCCCTGGAATATTTGATGAGTTCAGAACCATCCTGAGTTACCAGCGCATTAAGGAAAGCCGTCACCAGCGCGAGTACCGCAGGTATGACCGGCTGGATAACCGGATTGAAAAGCTCAATGTTTATGCAGCTACCATTGATGGAAGAAAGTTCTGGGGGCACCATGAGCTGACCGTGGGAATAGACGCGCAGCTTAACGGATTGGAGTCGATTGCTTACAGGAAAAATATCAACACAAGAGCAACCGTTCCACTGGACAGCCGTTATCCGAATGGTGAAAACCAGATGAATTATTACGGCGCATACGCACAGCACCTGGTAAAGCTTGCCAATGGCAAACTGGTGTTGAATGATGGCATTCGCTTACAGACAAACCGCTTACGGTCTGACATCCGCGATAACTCCTTTTTCAATTTTCCATTTACAGAGATGGGGCAGGATAACATGGCGGTCACCGGCAACCTTGGCCTGGTCTATATGCCTGTCAATGATATTCGGGTTACTACCGGGGTATCAACGGGTTTCCGGGCTCCGAATATTGACGACCTGGCAAGAATCTTTGAATCCAATACTGCTTCACGCCAGCTCATAGTGCCCAACCCTGGTATTAAACCGGAATACACCTACAACGTTGACCTTGGCCTGACCATGCGTATTGATGAAAAGTTCAGGTTTGAGATCAATGGATACTATACCTGGTTCCGCAATGCCATCGCCCTGGTGCCTTTCCAGTTGAACGGCCAGGATTCGGTGAACTACAATGGAATCATGAGTAAGGTATATGCTAACCAAAATGCAAACAAAGCAGTGATTTACGGGGCTAATGCAAGCGCCAGTATTGATTTCCTCAGGGGCTTCAGGCTTCACAGCACCATCAACTATACCTATGGCAGGTTAACACCGGAAGGAAAAACAGAGATCCCTATGGATCACATTCCACCCGTGTTCGGAAAAACTGGACTGAGCTTTAACAGGCCATTCCTGCAGGCAGAGGTCTATGCACTTTACAATGGCTGGAAGCATATTGAAGATTATTCACCAAGCGGTGAGGATAATGCTCAATATGCGACTGCAGAAGGAACACCAGGATGGTTGACGCTTAACTTTAAGTCCACCATTCCGATAGGAAAGCACCTTTCAGCGCAGGCCGGTGTTGAAAATATCTTCGACAGGAATTACCGCTATTTTGCTTCAGGCTTTTCTGCAGCAGGAAGGAATTTTATCCTTGCGATGAGAGCCAGTTTCTAATCATTTCAGCATCGCCGGCGGAGATATTCCACCGGCGATGCTTATATCCATTTCAAATCATCCAAATGAATCCGAAAGCAAGGGCTGTCAGAAGATACCGGACCTGGCACAAAAGGGTGGGACTTGTACTGTTCATCTTTTTCCTGGTGATGGCTGTGACCGGACTGCTCCTGGGTATGAAAAAACAGACTGGTTTGCTGGCCCCGACCCAAAAGGGAATGTCTGCAGATGCGGGGACCTGGCTGCCCATGGACAGTCTTCAAAACCTTGCTGTCCGGTACCTTGGTGATTCAGTAGACCGGAGCTTATCAACCGAAATTGACAGGATCGATATCCGTCCCGGCAAAGGCATTGCTAAATTCCAGTTCACCGATCATTTCTGGGGCCTCCAGCTTGATTGCACAACAGGAAAGCTGCTGCTGGTGGAAAGAAGAAGCGCCGATTTTATTGAAGCCCTTCATGACGGCTCCATTGTTGACCGGCTGTTTGGCACCAGCGATGAACAGGCCAAAGTAGCTTATTCCACCCTGATGGGCGCCAGCCTCCTGCTCATGGCCCTCACCGGCTTCTGGCTCTGGTATGGTCCAAAGCGGATAAGGAAGGAAAGAAGAGCGGGGTAGTTTCTGGTTTCTAGTTTCTGGTTTCTGGTTGTTTACTGGTATCGGGTATTCTTTCATTTAATTGGTTTAAAAGGCAATCTGCAAAGGGCGCGGATTAGGCGCAAAGAATCGCAAAGGAACTATCTGGACTCTCTTTGCGCATCTTTTCGGTTAATGGGTCTCTACGCAAATAACATCAGTAAAAAATGACCGTACTTAAAGAACCATAAACCATAGACCAAAAACCAAAAACAGTCTTCCTCCTCTCCCTGCCTCACGGTTCACGTCTCACGCCTCACGTCCTAACATTCACGGTTCACACTTTTCTTTTTACGAATTTTGGACAAAGGGTGCAGCAATTCACCAAATAAATTGTCTAAATTACAGGCAACCAAACGGGTTATATGACCGAGGAAGCCATTTTACAAGGCTGTTTAAAAAACAATGCTTCAGCTCAGAAAGAACTGTACTATAAGTTCAGTTCTAAGATGCTGTCTGTTTGTTACCGGTATGCGCATAACCGTGAGGATGCGGAGGACATGTTACAGGAAGGTTTTATCAAGGTGTTTTCGCAGATACACACTTTTGAAGGCCGTGGAGCACTGGAGGGATGGATCCGCAGGATCGTTGTTCACACCTGCATTAATATTCTGAAAAAGAATAAACGGTTCAATGAAAGTGTGGACATCATTCATGCAACAGGCGTTCAGGTGAGGGAAGAAAGTATCCCGTCCATCATCCAGGCAAAAGAAGTGGTTGAGTGCATCAGGCTTTTGCCGCTGGGATATAAAACCGTATTGAATCTTTACGCCATTGAAGGATACTCTCACAAAGAGATCTCGACAATGCTGGACATAGAAGAAAGCACAAGCAGAAGTCAGTACACCCGGGCGAAAGCCATGCTTGAAGATATCCTGTTGAGGAAAAAGATCCTGCATAAGCCGAAAGAGCAGTTGTTTATTGCGGCTTCCGGTGGTTAAGTTAGAAATCCCTATCCCTAAATGCTGACTGAATATGAAGAGAAATTTTACACACGAAAACTTTGAACACTTTCTTCGACGAAACGCAGACCATGTCCGGATGCAGCCAGGCGAAAAGGTTTGGAAACATATTTCCCGAAGCCTGAACCGTGGCAGCAGGAGAATGGCGATCATTGCTTCCTTCCTGCTTACAGCATCATTGCTCACGCATATCGCTTTACAGGAAGCACCCACAACACGCAAGGCATCAGGAAGTTTGAACACAGAGAACAATTCAGCAATAACAGTCAACGGCAATCCTTCTACTCCAACAACTTCTTCCACCGCAGACCAGATTCAATCGAACCGCATACAAACAAATCCAGGAGCTTCTAATCCGGTAATCAATTTCAATTCGCCTCCATCTTCTGACCGGACATCAACAGATCCATTATTTGAATCTGCAGACAGGGCAACTGCTCTTTCAGAAAGAGAAACATTGGATGAAACGATCCTGCAGGCCGATGTAATAACTTCAGATATCCTTTCTTCCAGCCTTTCAAATGAAACTGCATTTCAGCAATCAGTAACAGACGAGCATATACCTGCTTCCTCGCAGACACCTGCAAGACAAATGGAAACTGTTTCGCTTACGCAGGTAACTGAATTACCGCTGACCATTGAAAGTGTGATCAATTCCTATAAGGCAAGAAAGAAACATAAGGTGACTACACAGGCATTCTTTACTCCTACGGTCAGTTACCGCAAACTTTCAGAAAACAAATCTTATGTGCGTTCACTTCCTGCAGGATCCAACATGGATAACGAGGCGAATGTGAACAGCAACGTGATACACAGGCCGGACATTGGCTTTGAAGCCGGCATGATTGCCAGGTATCCTGTATCAAGGAACATTAAAATCCGGGCAGGCTTACAGTTCAATATCAACCGCTACGACATCAGGGCATTCCAGACCACGAGGGAACTGGCAACCATCGCCCTGAATGAGCGTGGTCATATTGATTCCATGAGCAAAGCCACTTCTTACCGTAACAAGGATGGTAACCGTATTAACTGGTTGCAGAACTTTTATGTACAGGTGAGCGCACCCGTTGGTGTTGAATACAGGATCGGCGGAAATGAAAAAAGATACTTTGGAGTTGCCACAACCGTACAGCCAACTTATATCATCGGCCGCCAGGCTTACCTGATCTCAACTGATTATAAAAATTACGCTGAAGTGCCTTCGCTCACACGCCGTTGGAACGTGGCCACCAGCTTTGAAACCTTCATTGCCTATTCAACCGGCCATATCAACTGGCAGGTTGGGCCACAGGTACGCTACCAGCTGCTCTCCAGCTTTGTAGATAAGTATCCTGTAAAGGAAAATCTTTTTGACTTCGGTCTTAAAGTAGGTCTATCCATCAATAAATAACAAGGCTAATTGCTTATCCGGACCCCGCTCATAAGGCGGGGTTTTATTTTGGGAAGGAAGCTTTTGGCTGATAGCTTTTAGCTGATAGCTTTGGCGTGTTTCAAAAATCTTGTTTGTTTATAATTGAGGAAGGTCTGAAAGTATTATGAAATGTTTGAATTGCTCGAAGCTGACCGTCTCACAGCTCTTCTTACGATAACGAAATCAATCCAGCATTACGCTTCACGTTTAACGTCTCACGTGTTCTAGCCTCCCGTTTCACGACTCCCGCCTCACGTCTCCCGTCTCACGTCTCACGAAAGCCAACAGCCCATAGCCATCAGCCATCAGCCAATATTTAACAGCTTCTGCCCCGAACATAATTTAAATTTGCCCCCATGATCAGATTCGTTCTAGCCCTGATGTTTTCTGCCCTGCTGTTTTCCTGCAAAAACAAAAAAAAAGGTTCCGGCACCGATAAGACCTTTATAAGCGTTAACAACATCATTCGTGAAGAGATCGCCCATATCGACACATCCCTGTACAGCATCATCAAAGTGGAATCTGACGGAACGCGTACCGATACCACGCCTGTCAGCCGTGAAGCCTTCAGGAAGTATGCCAGTGAATTTCTTGAACTGCCCGATATATCCTCAAAAAAGCTCAGGGATGACTATGAAGAAACTTCCTTTTTTGATACACTCACCAACAAAGCAGGATTCAGCTATACAACCACTGACCCTGAATTGGAGATCAAGCACCAGGTGATCAATATCCTACCGGTGCCTGGCATCGAAAGCATGGTGGAAACCATTTACGTCCATCGCATCATTGAAGAAAATAACGCCCTCGTTGAAAAGAAGATGACCTGGGAGGCACGCAAGTGGTTCCAGGTGGTCACCATCACTCAAAAAGAAAACGCGCCGGAGCAGGTGCATAAATTAAAGCTGATATGGACAGAAGGACCTTCGGCAGATTAATTGTGGAGTAACAAGCAATGACAAGCACGGAATTTCAAGACATAGCCCCTTCATTACCCGTCCTGCCAGGAATCTACAAGTATTATGATGCCCAGAACGATCTTGTTTACGTAGGAAAGGCAAAGAATATCCGCAAAAGGGTCAGCTCTTATTTTACAAAGACCTTTACCAGCTACAAGACTCATGAGCTGGTGAAAAGGATCCGTCGTATCGAATACACCATCGTTAATTCCGAACACGACGCTTTTTTGCTGGAGAACTCACTCATCAAGGAGTTCCAGCCCATGTTCAATATCAACCTTAAGGACGACAAGACCTATCCGTACATCGTCATCAAGAACGAAAACTTCCCCCGGGTTTTCCTTACAAGGCAAAAGATCGAGGATGGCTCACAATACTTTGGGCCTTTTACATCGGTAAATAAAGTAAAGGAGCTGCTTAACTTCATCAAGCAGACCATTCCCCTTCGTACCTGTCCGCTGAACCTTGTACCAAGAAATATTGATAAAGGAAAATTCAAGGTCTGCCTCGAGTACCACCTGGGTAATTGCAAAGGACCTTGCGAGAAACACCAGTCGGAAGAAGACTATAATGAGAACATCAACCAGGTAAAGAATCTTTTAAGAGGCAACCTCTCATCCGTTCTGCAGCATTTTAAAGGGCTGATGAAGGAACATGCCATGGCGCTTGAATTTGAAAAAGCAGAATCGGCAAAGAAAAAGATCGAATACCTGGAGCACTACCAGTCACGGTCCATCGTGGTCAGCACTACCCTTCATAACCTGGATGTTTTCACCATTCAAAAAGACTCAGACATTGCTTATGTGAACTACCTTATGGTAGTGAACGGAGCCATCATCCAGACAAAATCGCTCAAAGTAGAAACACACCTGGATGAGTCTATTGAAGAGACGCTTTGTTTTACCATAGCCCAGTTGCGCACCACATTCAACTCCGAAGCCAAAGAGATCGTTGTGCCTTTTGAAATTGATTACGATGAACCCGGAACTTTTATCACGGTTCCAAAATCAGGTGACAAAAAAAAGCTGGTGGAGCTGTCTGAAAAGAACGTCCAGTACTTTATCGACGGCCTCAGGGCAAAAGAAAGGCTGAACCTGGGTATCAAAAATGCGGATAAATACAATGTGCTGCTGCAGATCCGTGACGACCTTCAGCTTACTGCCGTACCGGTTCATATTGAATGCTTCGATAACTCCCATTTCCAGGGCAGCTATCCTGTGTCTGCCATGGTTTGTTTCCGTAACGGTGAACCTGCCAAAAAAGATTACCGTCTGTTCAATGTAAAGACGGTTGAAGGCATCAACGACTTCGCTACGATGAAAGAGGCTGTTTTTCGCCGTTACAGGCGCCTGAAAGCCGAAAATGAGCCATTTCCTCAACTGGTGATCATTGATGGCGGAAAAGGGCAGCTGAGCGCCGCACAGGAAGCCATTGAAGAACTGGACCTTTCAGGTACCACAACCCTGATCGGATTGGCCAAGAACGAAGAAGAGATCTTTTTTGTAGGGGATAAGGAATCCCTGAAGCTGCCTTATGATAGTGAAAGCCATAAAATGATCCGCAGGATCAGGGATGAGGTCCACCGCTTTGGTGTTAACTTCCACCGCGACAAGCGAAGCAAGGGCACATTTAAAAATTCTTTGAAGGATATCAAAGGCATTGGAGCTTCTACAGCCGATCTTCTGCTGAAGACCTTCCGGTCTGTCAACAACATCAAGCAGCAGCCTGTTGAAGAAATAGCGAAGGTTGTAGGGATATCGAAGGCGAAGCTGGTGAAGGCGTATCTGGAAGCTGATGGCGGGTAGCTATTAGCTGTTAGCTGCGAGCCTCGAGCTGCGAGCTTTGGCGTGTTTTAATGAAATTGTTTTCTTTTCAATTGAATGATCATCTAAGACTCTAATTTTATTTTAAAAGGTCTCGAAGCTCGCGGCTCGAAGCTTTCCTCCCACATAACCGCAAAGGGCGCAAAGCAAACGCAAAGAACGAATCCATTAAATCCGTGATCAAATAAAGAGAAAAGAAGAAGAAGTAGAAGAAGCAAAAGTAAAGATCGATACCTGGGAAAGAGGTTGTCATATCCGCGAAATCCATTCAGAAAAATCCTGCTCTATCCGCGATAAAAGAAAATGGGGCCCGGATAGAAATCCAGCCCCGTTTTTAAAATCCAATATCCTATGAAAAACCGTGATAAAAATACTGAATCTTATGATATTTCCTATACGTATTTACCACATTTTTTAAAAATAGAAACAGTGTAAACCCCTGCTGGGAAAAGAAACGTAGTTATACGAATAGCAAAAAGACCAGCGTGAGAAAACAGTGCGAGAGTTGAGAAATAGTGCGAGAAACAGAGCGAGAGCAGGAATGCAAGAGCAGAGAAAATGTGCGGAGAGCGAATATGAGGTGGAATTAAGATGCGACTTTTGTGATTCCTGTTATAACAGCGAATGAGTGCAATTTCGGAACCAGATGGAATCTTTTTATCATCAGCGAAATTAATCCGTGGAATCCGTGTAATCCGTGATATAGAAAATCTGTGCAATCCGTGATAATAAAAGGAATCCCGTCTCAGCCAGGCCGGGACGGGATTCGGAGAATAAGGTTTTATTTCTTAATACGACCAGAGATCCTGCTCGTAGTTAAATATGCGTTCTTTGATGTTATCGCCTTCAAGCAATGCCAGGATCGGATCTTTGATCAGCACCCTGATGTTACTGTTGGTTGAGTTATCAATCGTAGACTTGATGATATAGCTGCTGAACATGCGGCTTTCAAAAAGCTCTTCCCATGTCATACGGCTAACACCCATGTTCTTTGGATTGTACACATCGTATTTTGCCAGTGTCGGGCGCAGGTCGGGGTAATAGACCCAGAACATTACTTCTGTACCTCTTTCCCTTTTTGTGCCTTCAAAGTAAACGGTCCTCAATGGAGCGATACCAACGATACGGCAGAACAAACGGCTTGCTTCGCGGTCAAATACCCACTCTTCCTTGATACGCAGTTTCATTACGTTATCCGGGTTGAATGTTTTTTGTGTTACTACACGCTCAACGATCTTTGTTGGGTCATTGATGTCGGTAACATTGGTGGTATCTGCGCCACCGCCGCCCATTGATTCCTGAACCTGCTGGATGGAATTCATCTGGGTAAAGCGATCGTCAGCAAATGTTGTGATCTCCCCTTTTCTAACAGCATTCAGAAGAATGCTGATGAAACGCTGGTCACCATTATCGTCCTGGGCTTTAAAACGGAACGGAAGGTTCATTTTTTCGCGCAGGTCGAGTTCTCTCCATACTTTTTCAGCATAGAGGGCATCGTCCCACCTCAGGTGCTCGTAGGCAAGAGGCGTACGCTGGTTCATGGATTCACCCCTGGATTCAAAGGCGCCATCAGTCCTGAGAGACCTTTTGGCCCCGGTATCCAGTCCACTGCCTTCAGAGCTGTCGACACGGATGGGAACATTTCCATAAGGATCATATCCTCCGGCGTTGTTGTTGTTCTGCTGGCTCGATTGCGCGGGGTTGGTACCGGCTGCAGGCGTAGTGCCTCCGCGGCGTGACCCACGACGACCTTGAGCGTCAGCACTGGTCACCAGGGTGGCGGCCAGAACAAACAGGAGGGCGGATTTTATTGTCATACGTTTCATTTTGAGTAACGTTTTTTAATTGATGTTATAAAGCAAGGCTGGCAGCTTCATTTCCCTGCCATCAGGACCTGCTGCGTAGATATCTTCTATGGTGATGATATCTCCAGAGCGAAGGTTCTTGATGATATTCTTGGCCCTTGAAGAGAAAGCGTTTCCTCTGCATGGCTCGTTAATGATGTCACCTGTTTCAGGATCTGTTCCTACTACTTTAAACCTTGTTACGTTGTACTTCAGGTTCAGCGGGAAGTTCTCGATATAAGCACCCACACCAGCCTGCGCACTCAGTGTAGCAGCGTTTACGTAATCACCGCTCTTCTTGCCACCAACGGTAGCACTTGGAGGCGGCATGGCACGTACACGGAAGGGAACTGCACCAAGTGCCTTGCCTTCAGTTGTTGTTGCCGTGATCACGCAATTGTCTGTCTGCTGCGTTACAGTTACAGTATAGTTACCCATACTTCCGGAGTAGCTTGCGCCACCGCCGGCTACACTGATCCTGATTCTTTCAGCACCTACACCACCACCGGAAACGGTGATCTTGTTAGGGTAGCCGATGTACAACACGTTCATTTCCGGAAGGGCAATGGCCGCGTTGGAAGAACCAATGGTATAAGTAATGTCTTTTCTGATCGTTTGAGGGTTTCCGTCCTGGTCAACATAGTTGATCACAACAGGAACCGTTCTTGGACCAACACCCTGGGCAGTTGATTTGAACACTGCCATACCATCTTCGTTGGTAGGGAGTGTCTGACCACCGATAGAGATCGTTGGCTTTGCATCGGTACTGAAAGCACCAACACCAGCACTGATCTCCAGCTCCTGGCCGGGCATCAGGTAATTTGAGTTCTGACCAACAATGGCCGCGAACTTGTTGAAGCGGACCTTAACAGCACCAACCTGCTCGTGGAAAAGGGATACAACCCTGTTCTCCGAGGTCTTGATGTCGTTCTGGAATTTACTCAGCATGGTGATGGCCGCAACGGTTGGTACCATTCTGAAATAAACACCTTCCCAGGTCTGGTTTTTTCCTGCACCATGACCGCCTTTTGTTGGAGGAATATCCAGGTCGATCTGTTTCAGGTAAGTATTGATCTCTTTCGCATGCAGCGGATCAATAGCAACCATCTTCTTTTTATAATCTTCAAGTCTTTTTTTCAGTTCTGCGCCTTTTCCCTGCTCTACCATGATACGGGTAGCAACATCCTGGCTTTCTTCCTTATAAGTGGAATCGCCCTTTCTTTTCGGGTCGAAATCCGCTTCTTTCAGGATCTGGGCTTTCAGGGTATTGATATAATTGTTCAGGTCAGAGGTCAGGGCAACTGCGGCGGTAGCTTTTGGCATCCACTCTTCAGCCTTAGTTCTGCTTGCAGGATCGGCCTTTTTTTCTTCAAACGACGCCATGATCGTTTGGGTTGAGGCATCGATCGTTTTATTGGTCGTGCTTAAACTTCTCTCAACAGTTTTGAAGGCATTGAGGATCTCAGCTGATACGTTCAGTGCTAACAGGGCTGTTAACACCAGGTACATCAGGTTGATCATCTTCTGCCGCGGCTCTTTAGGTAGTGCCATATAGAATGAATGATTTTAGTCGCTTTAAGGAAATTGGTTCTGTCGTTATAACGTAAAAACTACTGTCTTATTATCTGCCTTGCATTGCACTGAGCATATTGCCGTAAATTCCGTTCAAACGGCCCAGGTTATTGGCAAGACCAGTGATCTGCTCAGAAACTTTCTTGGCATCAGCAGCGCTGTTAGACATCACGGTAGATGTTTCAGCCAGTTTGCCGTAGAAAGTGTTCAGGGCTTTCAGGTGGTTGTTGCTTTCCTGCAGTTCCAGCTCATAGATAGTATTCAGAGAAGACAGGTTCTTTGTCAGCACCTGGATCTGGTCGTGGAATACTTTTGCGCCTTCAGAAGCAGCATTGAAAGCAGTTACAGAATTAGCAGCGTTAATGTAAGCGTCTTTTACCTGTGTAAGGGCTGTGGTCACTTCACGGGTTTTCTTCGTGTAGTCACCGGTAGCAGCAACTACATCGGTAATATCATTCATGTTTGTAATCGTGGAATTCAGTTTCTTGAAACCTTCACCCAACCTGTTCAGGTTTGCAGGCGTGATATCAGCTTCCAGGAGCGCCTTATCCATTGAGTTCAGCACCTTGTTTTGTGGTGTTTCTACAACGGTCGCAGCACTGTGACCATGCTCGTCTACAGCGGGATAGTACAAATACAGGATACCGTAAACAAGGAATACAAGGGCTTCAGCGGTCAGACCAATCTTCAACATCAGGTCAGCTGATGGAGTGTGAAGGATCTTTTGAAGGGCTCCCCAGATTACTACTGCCGCGGCAATAGATACAATCACGTCTACGATTTTACTTACTTTAGGAGGAATAGCAGCTGCCATAAAACTCGGATTTTAAAAAATGGTTGGTTATAAAAGAATTTTCAATAAAAGATTTGCATAATATGTAATGATAAGGAAAGGCTGTTAAAACCTCTCCTTATCAGATACATAGATTATTTGCGGCGGCTTGTTTGCGCTGGCAGGTCAATGACCGAGCGGAAGCCAATGTAAGATTTAGTTGAATCCTGGTATTCGTAAGTTGCGGTACCGGTCTGCAGGTAATAACCTACATCTTTCCAGCTACCACCACGAATCACCTTACGCTTCATGCGGGGAGGATCACTATCCTTTGCATTCCAGCGAACGTCAGGGTTCATATCATGCTGGAAGTTGTTCCGGCCTTCATAGAAAATGGTTGAAGTCCACTCGGCAACGTTACCGGACATGCAATACAGACCGAAATCATTAGGCCAGTAAGCGTCGGAACGAACAGTGTAGAATCCACCATCTTCAGGGTAGTTACCGCGGCCTGGTTTGAAGTTGGCCAGCAGACATCCCTTTTTGTTTCTCAGGTAATAGTTACCCCATGGGAACATAGACTGTGAGCGTCCACCCCTAGAGGCATATTCCCACTGAGCTTCTGTAGGAAGACGGAAATCTGATTCCTGTACTCTTTTCTTGGAATCAAGGAAGGCGTTCAGGTAATGCGTTCTCCATTCGCAGAAGGCATTGGCCTGTATCCAGTTCACACCTACTACTGGATAGTTACCGAAGGCAGGGTGAGAGAAGTAACGTTTGGTCATTGGCTCGTTGTAAGAGTAAGAGAAGTCACGAATCCAAACCAGGGTATCCGGGTAGATGCGCACATCCTTCTTTACAATGAACTTTGAACGGGGCTGATTGGCATTTTCCCTTTTCGCAGCTTCTTTCAGATCGAAAGTTTCGGAATGGTAGACGAGCTTGGAGGCATCGATCTCTTTCTTACCGAAAACACGGTCTTCAGGAGCCAGGATCAGGTCAGTCAATGATTCAACAGTTTTAGGGTCGGCCCATTTCACTGTCTTCATTTTAGCCCAGTCAACAGCTTCAACACCATCGGCGTTTGTTTTCACATAACCTAATTTCTTGGCTGCGATCGAGTCACGAACCCACCATACAAACTGGCGGTACTCATTGTTCGTGATTTCAGTAGCATCCATCCAGAAACCGGAAATGGAAACAGAACGATTACGGGAGCTGAAGGCATAAGCTGGATCCTCATCCGAGGGTCCCATATGAAAGGTTCCCTGTGGAATATAGACCATTCCTGGAGGCTTGGGTAAAGTGTAGCGGCTACCGGGAGCGATGCCATGTAACTGGCCATCATTCGGCAGACTTCCGCCTTTGTCTTTCTTACCGCAACTGGACAACACAAGTGCTGTGAGTGCGAAGAGAGTGTAGTAATGGTTTTTCATTTTCATACACAAGGGTATTGGGCAAATATAACGTTTTGAGACAAACGATGACACAAGGTTAAAATTTATTTTTCTCATTTCCAAGTGACCAAAAATTATTTCTGGCGTGTTAAAATAAACGGCTGTTGTAGCTGAATATTGTACACATTTTCAATTTATTTTGCTTTTGTTCCTTTACCCGATATCTGCCTCGTAATTACACGTAGCCCGTCTGTTTCTCACTTTAAAATACACCTAAGTACCTGGCCATCATCTGCCTTACCTGGCCATGCTTTCATTTCCCTCCTGGCCTGACCCGGATACCATGATCAACTTATAATGATTAAACATACTAAGTATTTGTACGAAACCATCATGGGGTTTATGGTTGATGGTTTTTAGTTTATGGTTGGCTGCGTCCTCCGAGCTTGCCGAGGAGGTGGGGTTTTATGTATGATTTTTCAGATATGAAATAATTAATATGCGTAGAAAGGCAGGAGCGCAAAGCATACGAAAAGTGACGCAAAGCATACAACACAACTTTGCCCCGGCTTAGCCAGGGCATTTTGTGTCCTTTGCGGTAAAAAATTCGGGAAGATGATAAGACCTTAATTATTTCTTTGATTCGTTCAAAAGGAACTGGTCCAGGGCAGCTACCATGGATGGGGCCTTTGGTTGGGGGGCAATGATGCTCAGTTTCAAACCGGCCTCTTCAATGGCCTTGGAAGTATTGTTTCCAAAAGCCCCGATCACGGTCCCATTCTGCTTGAACTTGGGTACATTATCAAAAAGGCTCTTAACACCACTAGGGGTGAAGAAACAGATCACATCGTATTCAGTATTGGAAAGGATGTCCTTGACATCATTGGAAGCTGTGCGGTACATAAAAGCCAGTGAAAAATCGCATCCGTTGGACTTCAGCCAACCGGTGATTTCGCTATCCTGCTGATTTTCAGAGCATACATACAGCAATTTTTCATTGCTTTTATGCTTGTTGATGACGTCGAAAAGACTTTTGTTGGTGCCGTCGGAGCCGTAAAACACCTTTCGCTTGCGGTAAAGAATGAATTTTTGAAGGTAAAGGGCAACGGCCTCGGTAATGCAGAAATACTTGGTATCCTGGGAAACGCTGACCTTCATTTCCTCGCAAACCCTGAAGAAATGGTCAATGGCGTTCCTGCTGGTAAAAATTACAGCTGTATGTGTTTGGATATCAATCTTTTGTTTACGGAAATCCTTTGCAGGTATAGGTTCCAGCCTTATAAAGGGATGAAAGTCTAATTCCACATCATACTTTCTACTCAGCTCAAAATAGGGAGACTTGTCGCTCTCTGGTTTTGGCTGGGTAATTAAGACCCGTTTTTTGTTTTTTACCGCCGTAGCGGTCTTAACCCCTTGTTTTACCATGGTGCGGTTCGGCTATCGTTGTGCAAATTTAATGAGTTTCCCCTAGAAATCTCAACAACAGTTTGTTAATCAGCAGAAGTGGGGCTATCTCGAATGCCGCAAGATAAAGCAGAAAATGGAAGAAATGAACCCTTGTCTGCCTGTGAATGGAAGAATAGGAAAGAAAATACCGGTAAAGGAAAAGTCCCACGATAAGGGCCACGCTGGCACCAAAAGCGATCTTGTAAAACAGCCCTTCAGAAAAGGCCAGCGCCACCAGGAAGGGTAACAGCGCTACCCCGATGATCTTGTTGGTTGTGAAGACAATGAAGATGTACACATTGATGGACTCACCTAACTGGAATATCCAGCCGAAAAATTTGAGTGAAAGAAATTTCACGCTGTAGATCGCTACCAACCCGATAATGCAATAAACAAAAAGCAGCCAGAAAGCGATATCGGTTCCAAGCCCTGCATATTGCAATACAAGAGTTAAAAAAAGAGCGGTTGATAACACAAAAAATATGTTCAGTAAAAGCGAAGGCAGGGGATATTGCACCAACTGGTCCTTTGCCTGCCGGTGCCTGACAGAGAACTGGAAGAATGTTTGAAAAAGGTCGTTAATGTATTTGGTAAAACTATTCCTGATCAATGCAAAAAAGATGAGCAAAGCGATGAGGGAATAGAAGAGGCTTTCATTGCCCTGTTTTGTTCTTCTTTGCACCGGGTAAGAGATCGGATCGGTGAAGCGCAAGAACGGATGCCGCGCATAGATGGTTGAATCCCACTTTGCTCTTTGCGCCCTCTGGTTCAGGCTATCCCTCACTATGGAATCACGTATCACCATTTGCCTGCTTCTTTCAATGGAATCACGGAGGCGAAGTGAATCGATCCTGCCCTGTCCCTGTCCCCGGGCACTTATGAAAAACATCAGACAAAAAACAACGGACAAATATTTCACCTTCATCATCGGGGCTAAAAATAACTGACAAAACCGAGATGCACCTTCGATTGCCGCAGATTTATCTGGACATCATCCCTTTTACCTACTGCCCAGACCAGGCTTAAAATGCCTGCCTTTGTTTCCAGGGACAGGCCCATCCCCGTTCCAAAATAGCCGTGGTGCTTTACTGCTTCCATCACATGATTACCCCACCCGCCATCAACAAAAGCAAAGAAGTTGGAGTTCACATCAAAAAGAAAACGATACTCAAGCGTACCTATAGCAAATTGCGAAACGTACTGGCTTTCTTCATTGAAGCCCCGCAACGTTTTATATCCTCCGATCTGGAACATTTCGTTTCGGAAATAATTTGCGCTTTGATAGATGCCAGCCTGCAACCCCAGCTTCATTGTACTGGATCTCCCGATGGGAAGGAATCTTTCAGCGTTGCCCTGAACCCTGAACTGGTAAGCTTTAAGGCGCACCGAATCGTATAAACTACTGAACTGGAAAGAAGGATCTCCAGGATCTTTCAACTCCAGGACCTGCGTATTCTTTTTGATCCTTTTATTACCCGCTGTTGTTGTCAGCACCAGGTTGGCGCCTTTGCGGGGATTAAGCCTGTAATTGGTATTATTGAAATTGTAAGTGATTCCGAGGTTGAGTGAACTGACGTCCGCTTCATCGGGAAGCCTGTGGCTTTGAACAATGCTTGCGGTATTGACCTCGTTCAGGATCGTTTGTGTCAGCCTGCGCTGAAGGAATACAGAAGCGGTCTGCCTTTCTTCAATGCGGTAAGATGTGCCAAGGTTCATGATGATATTTAAAAAGGCGCTGTCCTTTCTAAACATGTCAAATGAAAAATTCAATCCGAACCTGGTACGCATAAAGTAGGGCTGGTCAAACATGATGTTGAGCCTTGGCGACCGCTGTTGCAACTGCTGCCATACGAACCCCATTACTTCACTGTTGCCAAGCGCATTGCGCAAAAGAATGTTGGCGTCGACAGTGAACAATACTTTCCTGGGATCAAGCTGGTTGCTGTTCGGCAGGATACCGACCAAAGCATTCACCTGGCTGCTTCTTTTTTGCTTCAGGTACAAATTGAGCACCGAACCGGTACCAAGTAAAGTAAGATCGGAAGGCTTTTCTTCAGTGACATAGGTGAGCTCAGCGATCTTTCTTGAAATGCTTTGCAGCTTCTTTTTGTTATAAGGGGCGCCCGGTGGTAATTCAAGGTAACGCTGCAGAAAAAGATTGCTGATCCTGGCATCGCCAAAAACCCTGATGCTGTCGATCTTGTATAATGGGCCCTGCGCAATGTTAAGCTTTGCCGATACCTCTTCCCCGATGATGCTGATGCTGTCCAGTGACACGCGTGCAAATGGATAACCCTGTTCTTCAAAATAATCCAGTATCCCGTTCTGCGCCGATTCCAGTGTTTTAAAATCTATGAGTGCCCCCTGCATTTTCCGTGGCCAACGTGCGGCCTGTAACAGGCCTTCGTGTTCGGGGGCTACGCTGATCCTTGCCCAGCGGTATTGACCGCCCAGGAATAGATGAACCTTAGCTCCGGCCGTATCCATTTGAATGCTGTCAATGGAAGCTGTCATGAAGCCCTTTGTTCTTAAAGCAGCAGCCAGTGTTCCCAGGTAAGCATTGGCCTCTGTCCTGGAAACAAAAGATTTTGTAAGGCCTGCCACGGCCAGCTTTGATGAATCCATGTCAACAGCGATGTATTGTACCGGGTAGGTCTGTGCACCTGCCAGGCAGCAGGTTGTTAAAAAAAAGATCAGAGCAGCCAGGTGTTTTAACTTCGCCATCGATTCATAAAAATAAGGTGCATGCGGGCAAGCCTGCAAGAGACGCCGAAAAGGATAACGAAGTTGGCTGGAATTTATTTGCATATCCCCTTTTGCCGGCAGGCGTGCAACTACTGTAATTTTCATTTTACCACCTCTCTCCGCTTTAAAAGTGAGCTTGTACAGGCTTTGATGGGGGAGATTGAACAGGAAAAAGATTACCTGGCCGGGAATACCATCAGCACCATTTATTTTGGAGGCGGCACTCCAAGCCTGCTCGAAACAGGTGAAATAGCCCAGATCCTGCAAGCCATCAGTGGTCATTTTACCATTGAGCAGAACGCGGAGATCACCCTTGAAGCAAACCCTGATGATATTACGGCTGAAAAGCTGGAAGCCTGGAAAAAAGCAGGCATCAACCGCCTGAGCATCGGTATCCAATCCTTTAACGAAGAAGAACTACGGTGGATGAACCGTGCCCACAATGCAGCGCAGGCTGCAGGCTGTATTGACCTTTGCCGCGAGAAAGGCTTTCATAATTTCAGTATTGACCTGATCTATGGCTCTCCCCTGCTTACAGATGAAATGTGGGAGCAGCACGTAAAAAAAGCCATCTCCGCCAACATTCCGCACCTGTCCTGTTATGCACTGACCGTAGAAGAAAAAACACCGCTGCACAAATCCATTCATCTTTTAAAAACCTCCAATGTAGATGCCGACCGGCAGGCGCGCCAGTTCCAGTTGCTGATGAAATGGCTGAGGGCAGCAGGGTACGAACATTATGAAGTGTCCAACTTCGCGAAGCCGGGATTCAGAAGCCGTCACAATTCTTCTTACTGGAAAGGCGCCAAATACCTGGGTCTGGGTCCTTCCGCACATTCTTACAATGAGACAGAGAGGCGGTGGAATATTCCCAACAACCCTGTTTACATCAAAAGCATTCAGGATGGCAATGCAGAAAGGGAAACAGAAACACTCACCGAAACGCAGCAGCTGAATGAGTTCATCATGATCTCGCTTCGGACAATGGAAGGCATGGACCTGGCGGTGCTTCAAAATAAATGGGGGGTTCTGGAAAGAACAAGAGTGGAGCGGGAAATGAAATCATTCATCAATAGTGGACTTGCTGTTGTGGAAAATAATTCGGTACGGTTAACCGATGAGGGTATGCTGATGGCGGATGGTATTGCGGCGCAGCTATTTGCGGAGGAAGCTTCGAACTTCGGGCCTTGAGCTAAGATGACTCCAACTGAACATTAACCGCAAATAAATACAGACTTAAGAGTAGAGACTTAAGTGCCTTTTCCTCGCTCTCGCTCTGTTTCTCTGCATGGACCTTAATAGATCCTACGCCTTCGGCTCAGGATGACAGGTCGAAGATGGTGACAAGGAATGACATTGGCTTAGGTCAGATAGGATAAATGACAAGGTTACCGTATGTATGAAAGACCTTCATTACTCATCATTCTTCTTTCCAATTCTTAAGTCTCTAGTCTTAAGTCTGCACTCTTAAGTATATATTCCTCCGCGCCTTTGCCTTTCTTTGCGTCTTTGCGTGAAACCACCGGAAACCATAAACGTAATTGCAAAGCAATTACACAAGAACTTCTTCTATCATCTGAAACCCTTTTGCAGGTTGCAGGCGGTCCCAGAGCATGCGGTAGATGGTTTCGGCAATGGGAATGTCTGCCTGGATGTTGCGGTTGATGTTGTAAATGCATTTGCAGGCATGGTAACCTTCCGCCACCATGTTCATTTCCAGTTGTGCAGATTGAACGGTGTAACCTTTCCCGATCATGTTGCCGAAAGTACGGTTGCGGCTGTATAATGAATAACAGGTCACCAGGAGGTCTCCCAGGTAGACGGATGCCGCGTAGTTGGGATCCTTTTTATTGGTCACCGGGTCGGTCAGGAAGTGTTCTCCAACAACAATATGTTCAATACCTACTTTGCGAAGAAAGGATGCCATTTCATCCGCCGCGTTGGCGATGTAAACGCTGAGAAAATTATCGCCGTAATCAAGACCATGTGCAATGCCAGCGCCCAACGCATAAATGTTTTTCATCACGGCTGCATACTGTACGCCAATGATATCATTATTCACAACTGTATTGATATACCCGGTATTGAACCATTTGGCAATTTCTTCCGTCATCCTGATATCGGTGCCGGAGAAAGTAAGGTAGGAAAGCTTTTCAGCTGCTACTTCTTCCGCGTGGCAGGGGCCCAGCACAGCAAAATAATTTTGAAGCGGGAAATCAAAAGCGGTAGATAAATATTCATTCAGCAGTACGTCAGGCCCAGGAACAAGACCTTTGATCGCAGAAATGATCTTCTTGTCTTTCAAACTGGAAGCCGGCACCTGCTCCAGCACCGACGTGATATAAGCCGAAGGAACTGCGATCAGCAAGACATCAGATCCGTCAATGACGGACTGCACTTCATTCTGCATATTCAGCAGTGATACATCGAAATGTGCAGAGCTCAGGTAATTGGGATTATGCCGCCGGCTTTGAATGTATTGAATAGACCCTGGATTACGGATCCACCAGTTCACGGATCTTTTGTTGTCTGTCAGGATCTTTACCAGGGCTGTAGCCCAACTTCCGTTTCCAATAACGCCGATCCTTTGTTGCTTTTTTTCAGTCATCAGTTCTTCTTCGTATCAAACAATTCATCACGCGAAACAACGCGGATCTTATCACCCTGTTTTAAAGTTTTGCTAACCGCATTAAAAGGCGCCGTTACAACTTTTTCACCGGCCTTCAATCCTTTGATGATCTCTATGTTCGTGATATCCTGGATACCCGTAGTTACAATTCTTTTTTCCACCGTGTTATCTGCTTTCACTACAAATACAACTTCTTCCAGGTCATCGGTTGCTTCTTCCGTTTCAGTGGCTTCTCCATTTTCCTCCCCGGGCTTTTCATTTTCCTTTTTCTTGTCAGCAGCTGTCTGGTCACTGCCCTTTACTCTTGCTGCCACGGCAGCATTCGGAACACTCAAAGCATTGTCCACTTTCTTTGTTTTGATCTCTGCACTGGCATTCATACCGGGCCTGAATGGCAGTTGCTTTGGACCGGCGGAACTCAAAAGGTCTGCGTATGAAGAAGGATCAAGGCGGATATAGACCGTGTATTCGGTTGCTTCGGTAGAACCAACGCCTGAAGCGGCCGTACGTGCCGTGCTGCTTGCGATCCTTGTAACGGTGCCACTGAATTTACGTTTGTTATAGGCTTCCACTCTTACATCAGCGGCAGCGCCCATGCTGATCTTCACTATATCGTTCTCTCCTACCTGCACCCTTACTTCCATGGAACTCATATCAGCCACCGTCATCATTTCGGTACCGGCCATTTGTCCTGTACCCACCACTTTTTCTCCACGCTTTACCTTCAGCATGGAAACCACGCCGTTCATTGGCGCGACGATGGTTGCCCGGCTCAGGTTTTTATTTGCCATTTCCAGTGAGCTTCTTGTGCTTTGGGTATTGGCCTGCAGGCTTCGGATATTCTGAATGGCTGCATTGTAGTTAGCCTGCGAGGTGCGCAGCTTTGTTTCGGCAATTTCAAATTCAGATCTTGAAATAACCTTATCATCAAAGAGTTCTTTGCTCCTGTTGTAAGCCGTCCTGTCCTGGTCCAATTGCGCTTTCATGGCATCAAGGCTGGCCTGGCTGTTGGCAACGGTTGCCTGTGATGATGATACGCGGGCGGCAGCTTCATCTCTTTGCGAAGCATAAACATCTGCATAAACACGTGCCAGCACCTGGCCTTTGCGCACACTGTCGCCTTCTTCAACATTGAGTTCAACCACTTCGCCGGAAATATCAGGACTGATGGCAACTTCAACTTCAGGATATACCTTGCCACTGGCGGAAACAGATTCAACGATCGTTCTGACCTGGGCTGCTTCAACGGTCACCTTGATACCGGTCTCTCCCGAGCCGCTGACCATCTTTGCAACGATGAGAAGAAGGATCAGGATCCCAAGCCCGATCAATATCCATTTAACAGTTTTGTTCATATAAAAGTGATTTCGGAATCTGTAGCAAAAAGGTTTGAAAGGTTTGATACATAGCGATCAGATCACTCGAGCTTCAATCCCTGGCCTTTGTAAAATTCAAGCAGTTTTACACGGAAAACATAATCATAGCGTGCTGATATCATTTCGATCCTTGCCCTTGACAACCGGTTCTGGTTGTTGAGGACATCGTAAGTAGACAACAGGTTCAGGTTATACCTTCTCTGGGCGTAGCCGAAAGCTTTTTCTGCAGCTTCCATGGCCTTTCTGCTGGCGTTGTATTTTTCAATCGCAGCAACTGCATTATTATACGCTTCGTAAATATCCTGCTTCAAGGTTTGCTGGTCCAGCGTATTCTGCAACTGTAATTGCTCAACACCAATCCTTGCCCTTTCAACAGCAGTTCTGGCCCTGAAATTATTCAGGATCGGTACCTGGAAAGAAAGTCCGATGCCCTGGCCAAAATAATCTGATAATTGCCTGCCGATAGGGTCGGACCTGAAATTTCCAGTTTTTGCACCCTGGCTGAATACGGGCTGCTGTACAAAATAAAAATTTCCACCACCGGCATCCACACGCAAAGGTGTTGAATTGTATCCACTGATCACCTGGTCATAAACGGGAACATTGTAATAAGCAAAACGTGAGTTCAGGTTGGCAAAGGCAGCTATGTTAGGGTATAATTGTCCTCTTGCTGATGCTACCTGCTTTTCCGCGGACTTGATCCTTAACACTGAAACTTTCTGCTGCGGCAGGTTGGCAAGTGCTGATGCATACACAGCTTCGGGCTGCAGCTCCGCAAGGTTCTCAACAGGTATGAGCTCAACGGGAGGATTGGTAATGTCAAATGGCAGGCTGGCATCAAGGTTCAGCAACGCTTTCATCTGCAGCAATAATTGCTGTGTATTGGAGCGGGCCGTAATCAAGGCCGAACTGTCGGTTGCCAATTGTGCTTCCAATTCAGCGGCATTCAATTCGGGGAGTGAACCGGCAGCCACCTGCTTCCTGGTTACTTCCAGCTGGTTCTTTGTCTGGTTCACCTGCACCATCATAATATTCTCATTCTCTTTAGCCACCAGGATCTGCAGGTAAGCTACGGCAACATTCATGGCAATATCATTCTGCACTTTGGTAACCTGTGCCCTTTCTGCTTCAATTGAAATTTGGGAAGCAGCAATGGTATTTCGAACAGAGAACCAGTTGAACAAAGTAACACTGCTTTGAAGTCCGGCAGTTGTATTTAGGGCCTGCCTGTTTTGAAGTACGCCAGTAGTTGGATTCTCGCTGAGTCCAAAGTTGTAACCTGCATTGATACCAAAGTTCAGGGTTGGCACCTGCAGCCCTTTATTTTCCCGGTAATTTAATTCGGAGATCCTGACCTGCAGGTCGGCCTGTTTTACGGAAATATTATTGGCCACAGCATAGTCAACCGCTTTTTTCAGGTCCCATTTTTCCTGGGCCTGCCCGGTTAATGCAAGGAAGACCAGGATGGAGCATAACATGAATGGCTTCATATCGTAAAAGTAAATGAAAAACAGTGGTGCCGCCTAAATGGATGCTAATGCATTTTCAAGGTCAGAAATAAGATAGGATGGTTCTTCCAGGCCCGTATAAAGACGGATGTACTGGTGCCCTTGATTGGAAGGATCAAAATCTTCAGGCAGCATGCCTGCGCATTTTGGAATGACCAGCGATTCATGTCCGCCCCAGCTCACAGCCATCAGGATATGCTTCAATGATTCGCAGAACCTGGTGATGCTGTCTACGGTACCATCCTTAATGGTAAAAGTAAGTAAGCCACAGGCATTCTTCATTTGCCTGCGGGCAAGATCGTACTGTGGAAATTGAGGATCAAATGGAAAAATAACCCTGCCTACTTTAGGATGTTTTTGCAGGAACCGGAAAACTTCCCCAGTGGTCCTTGTGATCTTTTCAAGCCTCGCCGGCAATGTCCTTAATCCCCGGATCAGCAGCCAGGCATTGAAAGGCTGAATGCCACTTCCGATATTGAGGTATTCCGAATCAAAGATCTTTTTCATCATGGCAGCAGACCCGCTTAATACACCGCCCAGTGTATCACTATGGCCACTGATATATTTGGTGGCAGTCTGCATGGAAAGGTCAATACCGTAATCTGCAGGACGCTGATAAATAGGTGTGCAATAGCTGTTGTCTACCATGGTAACAATGCCCCTGGGCTTTGCCAGGGCCGCTACGGCGGCCAGGTCCTGCAGTTCGAAGGTCCATGAGTTGGGTGATTCCAGGTAGATGAAAGCGGTATTGGGTTGAACCGCTTTTTGAAAATTGGCGATATCGGTTCCATCAATGTAGGTGGTGGTAACGTTAAACCTGGGAAGGATTACATCAAACATTCTTTGCGCCCATGAATAAGGCGCATTGACCGAAATAATGTGATCGCCTGATTTTACATTGGCCAGCACACCGGCAAATATAGCAGCGGCGCCACTGTTAAAAACAAGACTGTCCTCTGTTCCATCCAGTGCAGCCAGTTTCTTACGAAGGATGTCAACGGTTGGATTGAGGCCCCTTGAATAAAGGTATCCGCCCATTTCATCCTGGAAAGCTTTGCGCATGTCAGCCACTTTAGCAAACGCAAAATTGCTGGTCTGCATGATGGGTGGAGAGATGGCATTGAAATATTGTGAACGCTCTTCTCCCAGCTCGTTAAGTATATAGGACAGTTCCTCAGGCAACATGGTCTGATTTTGATTTGACTCCTTTTACAAGAAAATAGATCAGCAGGAAAGCAAGGAATACACCGATGGCGATACCTGCCAGGTCGGGGCGGTCAATGGCAATGATGATCCCAACAAAAACATAAGCAAGTATAAAGATCAGGGGCATTGCAGGAAACAATTTCATTTTATAAATGCCGGTGCCGTCAAGATGCCTGGTGCGCTTGCGCAGGATAAAGATGGTGGCAGCGGATGTTGCCATTCCTATTGAATCAAGAAAAATGGTGAACGAAAGGATCTCTTCGAATGTATCAGCGAAAAAAAGCACGATCACGCAAATGCCTGCAAAAGCTGTCAGGCTCACTGTCAACACATCTCGCTTTTCATCTTTTTTCTGAAATGCTTTGGGCAGGATGCCATCCTGGCTCATGGCATACATCACGCGGGGATTGCTTAACAGCAGCACGTTCACATAGGCCAGCACTGCCATGAACAGCAGGATGGTAAATACCAGGTGTCCTGTTTCACCAAACATGCGCTGTGCAACAATGGCCGCGATGCCGCGGGTTTCCTTTAATTCCTGGAAGCCGATGATCTTGTAGTAAGAATAACTGACCGCCAGGTAAAGCGTGATGATGATGAAGATGCCGATGAAAATTCCCTTCGGCATGATCTTCCTTGGGTTAGCCACTTCATCACCAAAGTTGATGGTTTGCTGGTAACCTCCATAAGTAAAAGAGACTGCCTTTAATGCCAGTCCGAAAAGCAGCACCCTGCTGGTCCAATCAGTTGTGGCATCCAGCACAGGCTTTGGGTTTTGATTGTACAGGTGCGGAAAGAAAAGGGCCGCTATCAGTACCAGGATCATACTGATCTTGATCAGCATGAGCACATTCTGGGTGCGTGAACTCATTTTAAGTCCCATGAGGTTGATGCCGTAAAAAAGAATGATGGCGCCCATGGCAATGAGGGCCTGCACGAATTCGCTGGGCATGGTTGGAAAGACCACTGTTGAAATGTATTCACTGCCGATCAACGCTACACCCGACAGCGAAGCCGCATTGGAAATAAGAATGATACAATTGATAGCGAAAGCCACCGAAGGATGGTAACAGGTGGCGAAGATCTTGTAGTAGCCGCCCGTAACAGGAAACCGTGACCCGATCTCCGCGTAAGTGAGCGCGCCGCAAAGCGCTATAAATCCGCCAAGCACCCAGGTGCCGAAAAACACCTGTGGCGTCCATGAAGCTTTTGCCGCGTCCAGTGCTGTCCTGAAGATACCCATTCCAATCACCAGGCCTACAACAATCATCGTAAGGTCAAACAGATTGAGCTTTGGTTTTTCTGTCATGGTTTGAAGATAAGGAGGAATGCAATCTGACGATTGCGTTTCTGGTTTATGGTTTCTTGTTTCTGGTTGTTGACAGGTATCGACCATTCCTTTATTTGCAGTTGCGTAGGGTGATGAACCGCAAAGAACGCAGAGGACGCAAAGAAGCGCAAAGATTAATGCTTGTATTCCTTTGCGTCCCTTTGCGTTTCCTTTGTGCTCTTTGCGGTTAAAGTTCTTAATGAAACATTGTGCCTAAATAACCAGAAACCAGAAACCATAAACCAGAAACAAAATCCCTACTTTCGCTCCTCGTTACTGGTCTCTCCGTCTCACGCGGAGGGTTAAAAGGGAAGTCCGGTGGAATTCCGGCGCTATCCCCGTAGCTGTAAGCCGAAGGTGAATGGAATCTCTGATGCCATCACCAGGCCTGGATAAATAACCACTGTGGTGCTACAGCGCCATGGGAAGGTATCCTGGCTTCGGCAAGCCAGAAGACCTGCCAGTTGCATTCCGCTACGGCGGGTTCATCATGCTTTCGGGTGAAAGGCAAAGATGTCTGGTCACCGACTGCACATCTCCCTCAATCAGAAAGCTCTTAGTTAAACAACAAAAAAAACTATGAGCAAGATCAAACTGCTTACACTTTCATTGCTGCTTTCCACTTTCGCCATGGCGCAGAAAGATTCTGCCGCGACCACTGAAGGATTATCAACAAATCATGAACTGAACCGGGTTGTTGTAACGGCCAATAAATTCCCCCGCAAGCAGGCGCTTACAGGAAAAGTGGTGTCTGTGATCAACAGGGATGTGCTTGAACGGAGCAGTGGTAAAACCATTACCGAACTGCTGAACCAACAGGCAGGCCTTACGGTCATTGGTGCACAGAACAACCTGGGCACCAACCAGGATGTATACATGCGTGGCGCCGCACTGGGACGCACACTGATCCTGATCGATGGCATCCCGGTTTATGACCCTTCCTCTCCTACTACCGCATTTGATCTGAATACGGTGAGCCTGGACAATGTAGAGCAGATAGAAATTGTAAAAGGAGCACAAAGCACATTATATGGGTCCGATGCGGTAGCCGGTGTGATCAACATCATCACGCGAAAAACTGCAGATAAAAAATTTGCGCCGCATGTAACCCTGGCCGCAGGATCTTTCAACAGTTACAAGGCAGCAGCCGGGATCAGCGGCGGCAACCAGAAAACGGCTTATAATTTACAGTACACGCACCTGCGGTCTTCAGGATTTTCATCGGCTACTGACAGCACTGGTCGCCAGGGCTATGACCGTGATGGGTTTAAAGAGAACGCTTGGAATGCAAGTGTTGGCACTGCGCTGTCATCCAAAGCATCGATCAGGTTCTATGCCCAGCACAGCCGTTATAATACTGAACTGGATTATGCCGCCTTTATTGATGACCGCGATTATGTTGGTGAAGTAGGGCAATACTCCCTGGGTACCAGCAGCACCATCAATTATGGTAAGGGAACGCTGTACTTCAATTATAATTACAACAACATGGATCGTCAATACCTTGATGACTCCAGCTTTGTTCCATCCAGTGGGTTTACAAAATTTGCAAGAAGAAGGTACCAGGGAAGATCACATTTCCTGGAAGCATACACGCGGATTGGTGTGATTGAAAACCTTGAGCTGCTAGCGGGCGCCGATTACCGTTTCCATAAAATGAGTCAGCAGGATCTATCCATCTACTCCGGCCCTTTTATCAGCGAATCCAAAATAGGTGGTGATTCGGCAAGGAACAACCAGGCGAGCTTTTATGCCTCCGCGCTTCTGGACAACAACCAGGGCGTTTCAGTGGAACTGGGAGGAAGGATCAACCGCCATTCAGAATATGGAACCAATGCCACTTACACCTTCAATCCTTCCTTCCTGGTCAACGAAAGATTGAAAATCTTCGGAAACCTTGCATCCGCTTATAAAGTGCCAGCACCCTACCAGTTGTATGATCCCACTTATGGCAACAAAGATTTGGAACCCGAAAGATCCAGGACAATTGAAGGAGGCGTGCAGGTATTTCCTTTGAATGGGGTGATGGCAAGGGTGGTTTATTTCAACCGCAACATCAAGAACGGGATTGATTACAACAGCATCACCAACCGGTATTTTAATTACAATACACAAAAAGATCATGGATTGGAGCTGGACCTGAATGTGGCCGAAGGACCTTTTGTACTGACCGCAAATTATACTTATGTGACCGGGAAAGTGAATGCGGTGAATTTTGTTTATGATCCGGCCACCTGGACTTACAGCGCCAAAGGCGATACGGCTTTCAATAACCTGTTCCGAAGGCCAAAACATTCCCTCAACGCCACGCTTGGTGTACAGGCGGCGAAGCAGCTTTATTTCAGTATTACCGGTAAATGGGTTGGCAAAAGAATGGAGCCTGTATTTGGACAATCACCACTGGAACTTGACCGGTATCACACCATTGACCTTTATACCGAATACCGTTTCGCGAAAGGCCTGAAAATATTCGCTGACCTGAAGAACATCACTGATGAGAAGTATTCAGAAGTACTTGGATACAATAACAGGCGGTTCAATTTCATGGCTGGCATGCGCTTAAGGATCGACTGATGAAAACTTTTTTAGCCTGGAGTGGCGGCAAGGATTCTGCTTATTGTCTTTACAAGGCGACTGTGGAAGGCTTGCCGCCTTCTTTACTGGTTACTTCGGTAAATGAAGCGCACGACAGGGTTTCCATGCATGGTGTCAGAAGCATAATGATTGAGCAACAGGCTTTGTGCTTAGGTCTGCCATTCATGACCATTCCACTTCCGGCCGCGCCATCCATGAACGAATATGAAAGGGCCATTTCATCCGGCAACCAGCAATTGAAAGGAAAAGGATTTGGAACGGCCATGTTTGGAGACCTGTTCCTTGATGACCTTAAAGTTTACCGCGAGCAGTTGTATACGAAGGACGGCATCGGGTGCAGTTTCCCGCTCTGGCAGATGGATACGGGATTTCTTTTAAAAGATTTCATCAGCCTTGGATTCAAGGCCATCATTGTATGCGTGAACAGCCGCTACCTGGACACATCTTTTTGCGGAAGGATCATAGACCAGGAATTTTTAGACGACCTGCCATTAGGCGTAGATCCCTGCGGTGAAAATGGTGAGTACCATTCTTTTGTTTTTGACGGTCCCGGCTTCTCGAGACCTGTTGTATTCAAGTTGGGTGAAGTCACTTACCAGGAATATGCCGCGCCAAAACAGGAAAAGGATTGTTTCAAAGACCCGGAACCACCTGCAGGATTTTATTTCCAGGACCTGGTTCCCGTTTGATAGCTGTATGAAGATCTGAATGCCTTCCTCATTAAGCCGCTATTATGGACAACCTTATTTTTGCCGGATGGAGTTTACCTTGGAGAACCTGCTGACGGTTACGTTTACTTTATTCGCGGTGATTGATATTATCGGTTCCGTGCCGGTTCTGATCTCACTTAAAAGTAAAATGGGCGGTATCAACGAGTCCAGGGCCACGCTGATCTCTGGTGCTTTCATGGTAGGCTTCCTGCTGATCGGTCAGCCTTTTCTGAATTTGCTGGGTGTGGATGTGCGGTCATTTGCTGTCGGCGGTTCCATCGTGATATTTATTCTTGGGTTGGAAATGGTGCTTGGATTGGAATTCTTCAAAAGTGAAAAGGACATCAGGGCTGCAACGGTAGTGCCCATCGCTTTTCCGCTGATCGCTGGATCAGGCACCCTTACCACCATCATATCGCTCAAGGCCAACTATATGCAGACAACGATCCTGATGGCCATTTTGCTGAACCTACTGATCATCTTCATCGTGCTGAAATCATTGCGTTTTATAGAGCGGATCCTGGGACCGGCAGGTTTGATTGCGGTGCGCAAGTTTTTTGGCGTAGTTTTGCTGGCTATTGCCGTGAAGATCTTTGCAGCCAATGCACCGGAACTTATTAAGTAGTTTGCCTGAAGGCAGGCATGTTTATGGTTTTTCGTTTATTGTTTTTGATTGCGTTCGCCGAAGCTTTGACTAAGGCGGTTGGTTTTAAATTTCTGGTTTTTTGGCCTCGTAGTACAATGGATAGTATAAGGGTTTCCGAAGCCCCAGATACAGGTTCGATTCCTGTCGAGGCTACATATATTTATATCACACTACATAAGAATCAACAACTTACGAAGTCTATAGTTAATTCAGTTGCCTATATAGTTGCCCTTCTTTAATTAATACCAGACTTTCCATTTCTAATCGAATTTATTCTTGATAAAAAGACTGCAAAAATCTTACAAAAAAGGCAGGTATTTAATTGGCTTTATGGCTAAAGGCATGGGATCTAGAGAAATTATGCCAAAATGAGCAGCCCTCAATCTGAGATAACTAGATCATAAAAAGGTGAAGGCCAGGAAAATGCCATTCCCGATACAGAATATAAAGTCTCTAAACATATATTTGATTATCAATGGTTTGACAACATTTATTTTAAATTAGGTACAAATAAGGAACAAAACTTTCTTCGTATTCTATTTCAGTCCTTATTTTGACTTTTTATCATCCTTGATTATAGCTTCTATAAAATACATTATATGAATCGTAAAGGACTAATGATGTTTGATGGCCCAAAAGGGGAAAGCATATTTTCAAAACCTTTTTTGTTTACTCATGGGGTTAATGAAGCAGTTAATGTTTTGGGTAAAGTAAAGGAATCTAAAGACGACAGATCGATAGCAATTTCAGCAGCTTTAGCCATAGAATTCATCATCGATAATGTATTAGCTCTATTAATACCAAAATATTACCTTCTTACAGAGAGGACTGATTTCTCCTTTTCTTTCAAAATAACTCTCCTGAAGGCTTTAAAAATTATTCCCTTGCATATACTACAATGTTGTGATGCAATTCGAAACATACGGAATGATTTTGCCCATGATCTAAATAAACAATCCTTTGAATCTATTAAAAAGAATCATTTAGAATTCATAAAACAACTATACCTACATATTGATTATACTCCCGATAAGAACAAAACAAATAAAGAAATTTTTGATCAGGTAACTTGGGTTGCAATCTGTGGATTAGACAGCTATAAGTCGAATATTATGAAGTTGGCTCAGAAAATAAATGAGGAAGTATTTATTTCAGATCTTGAAAAAGATAGTATAAAGGATATGGATGACTTTATAAATAAAGACCGAACAGATAAACTCGTAAAAATTGATATTGTGGATGGTGTTGAATATCGGTATTATGAAGACGGTTTTGTTGATATTAAAGCATAAGACCAATAATGTCAAGGGCTCGAACCAGTCCTTTTTGTATAAATGAAAAGTGGGAAGAGCATTGAAACCAAAACGATCAAAGATTCTTAGCCCTTTGGTAGCCTTGTAAATATTGTCCATTGCTAAATCAGAAATAGTTGGCTTTCCTTTTTTGCTGTTCTTTCGTTGTGTATCTGGTTCGGTAAAAATTTTGGTGCTGTACTTAATAATCTCTACTAAATTCTTTTTACGGTCCTTTACGGGCCTTGAATGCTGTGCGCCTTGGATGGCTACCTTGGGAGTCCAACAGGCCAGCCATTCGCCTATTATTGCCTTTGCTGCCCATTGCCGTGTAACAATCAAATGGAAATGGGGATTGTAGGTTCTGGCTTTGGGATTGAAATTGCATTCCATTGACTTTATCCCATTAAGTTTATGGTCAGTCCCTCTCTTGCTTCGCTTTTTATACTTGCTGATTTCGCCGTAACTGTCTCTTTTTAAACAAGTAAAAACCAAGTCCAGCTATAATAAATCCGGTACCCCAGTAATAAAACAAATAACTATTCTCCTGTTTTATAGTCAATTCACTATTAAGAAACGAACTGCTTCCTTTATTCAATTCGTATATAAAAATATAGCTGTATGGCTCGCCCAATTTTTTCTCATCGAACTTTGAGATTCTCAAAGAAAGTTCTTGCCCTTTCTGCATATCACTTTCAAACTTCTCTTTTGCAAAAAAAGACAAAAATTCAGCTGGAATTTGAAAGGTCTGTGGATACTCATTGAGCAATATGTAGTATCGTTTTGTTCCTTTTTCCCCATCAATAAATGAATAACGTGACATTGTACCACTAATGGAAAGTAAATCAGAAGACGAAGTCACCTTGTTTTTTGTAATGGTTATATACAAAAACCAGCATCCTGCCAAAACTGAGAAAGTAGTAAATGCGAACTTCTGCCGGTCAATCCAAGGCTCTATGTAATTCCAAATAATATTCAAATAGAAAGTCTTTGTTTACCGTTACCTCTCTAATATACGTATGTTTTTAGAGTTGGGCAATTGGGTTATTTCAGCTAATCAATGTTTTGAGGTTGCCTAACTTTTCGCAGTCATCACACTCAAACCTTATAACAAGTGATATAGATCATAACAACTTGCCTTTTTGAAGAGTAACTTTATAACCTAAAATTTTAACTATTACAATCACTGACCTTCAAAAAATCATGTTTCTTTCCTTTTACTTTTCCCTTTTTGTTATATTTCAAGTGGTACACATTAGAACTATCCTTCAATGGGTCATTACTGAATTGTTTAACGCTAAGCGTCTGAAACTTCTGCCATTTCCATTTGGATAATAAAAATGTAGCCCGCTTGGTTTTGTCGCTTATCATCAGCAGGGAGAAAGGCGTTGTTCCGTCCATGGCATATGCTAACAACAGTCCAGCGTTGCCGTTTTGAGGCCTTGCTGAAATTCTATAGAAATAACTGCTTTTGTTACCTCGCGATTTGCTGACATCGATCTTAAAAATTTGCCCGCTCTTAAATTCAATTTCTATTCTTTGAAGCAACCCATCTAAAAATGTTGTGCTGAAGTCAATACCAGAGATTTGAATGGTTTGAAATAAGTTTCCGCCTTTTACCATAGATAATTCTGACGATGTATCGAGCCTCGCTGTTGTATTATTCCACTCAATCAAAGGTGCATCGTCCGTCAAAAATAATTTCAAATCACCATTACCTGCATATGTTCCTCGATAGCCGCTAATAGTCAGCGTCCTTGTTTTTACGTCGTATACAGCTTCGTGGCTTCCAAAGAAAAGACTTTGCAGCTCACTTTTAAAAAAAGTTGCTTTGTATTCTCCATTATTGATACATGTAATGTACCCCGTTTGATCATGGAAAACCTGAAGACTATCGTCCACTTGCGCCTTTGCAGTGCTTGCAATTAAAATGAAGAGTAGAGAAATAAGTCGCATAAAGTTCAGGTATTTAAGGAAGTTGCCGCTAACTCTCTAATATATGCATGTTTATAAAGTTGCGCTATTGGAGTTATTTCAGCTAAATATAATGTCAATGTGTTGTGGTTGCGTATTTTAGAAGTAACCAAAAAAAGCATGTCCAGTCCCAGGCTATTCCAAGTCTGTGTTTATATGGTTATCCAATAGGTTCCTGAGTTCTGCTGGTGGGTTATAATCTGTTAGACCCATCTCCCAAGTAGGGTGCAGCCAATCAGCTGCTTTAGGATCATACTCCCATTGGTAATAGTCCACTAACCATTGTCCACCTGTGGAGGCCTTCTTTTCAGCTTTTGGAGTATTGAACCCAAACCTATCAAAGATTCTTATCCCCTTGGTAGCCTTGTAAATATTGTCCATTGCCAAAGCATAGATAGTAGGCTTTTCTTTTTTTCCACTCTTTCGGCTGGCATCCAGTTCGGTAAAGGTCTTGGTCCTGTATTTAATGATTTCCACCAGATCGCTTTCCAGGTCTTTTACGGGCCTCGAATGTTGTGCTATTTCATTCGCTATCTTTTTAGGCCAACAGGCCAGCCATTCGGCTTTAATGGCTTCTGCAGTCTTTTCATTAGGTACTATCAGGTGGAAGTGCGGGTTATAGGTCCTGTCTTTAGGATTGAAGTTGCATTCCAGTGATTTTACTCCTATTAGTTTGTAATCCGTTCCTCGCTGGCTTCTCTTTTTATACTTGTTTACGATCTTTTGGAACTTAGAAAACATTTCCTGTATGGTTTTTTGAAGCTGCTCATGCTTTACAGATTGTCTGGTAAGGGTAACAAAATGAGGGTCGGACCAGGTCGTAAGAATAGGTTGATACCTATGCATTAATTCAGCCCTCCTGTTGCCGCTACAAGTGGCGCAAAATCGGTTCTTGCAGTAATTGGTATAAAGCCTTCCATCGGATGTAGTTACCTTACTCTGGCAGTAGTAGGTATTCCAATAAGCCTTTTCCCGGTCCCTGGCTCCTTTGCTTTGAGCTGCTTTTATAAGGGGCAACATCACCGTGTTTGTAATAGCTTTCTTTTTAGCTCTATTTTGTATGGCTTTGTGGTTGCTTAATTCTGTACCCTTACCATATACCAGGATAGGTATTTGCTGCCTGACAGGTAGGTTAGTTGTCCCGGTTTGTGCTAATGTATCAAGCCCTATGATAGGAAGAAAAGCTATGGTCAGGGAAAACTATTAAGTGAAAGAAAAAAAACCCTGAAGGGTAATCTCCAGGGACAGCCTTGCGGCCTATGAGCTCAATACAATAAAGATATTTAGTCAGGTTGTTAATTGGGGGGGGGGAAAGCCTCAGGAATTAGGGTGAAATAACCCGAAGAAAGCTAACTGGGTTGTTTAGGTTAATAGGTTTAATGCACTTCAAGCATAAAGGCATGGCTGCTTTTTGACCACATCATATGATCCAGGAACCTCCTCTTTTTGCACAATCTCTCGTATCTAATGCTGCCTTTGTGGGTTTTCCATTGTAGAGCCGTTTCCAGCCTGTTCCTTGCCCTTGAAGTTTCTTTATGACTGCACCCTCCAGTAACTATCACACTATTTCACAGCTTGGAAGCATGCTGAGAATCCTAATAGAATTGAATATTAAATTGAAGAGGTTTCCCATATGAGCTATAATTTTATTAAAGTAACTTTTAGCATGAAAATTAAATTGTACTTGTTTATCACATTATGCATTATTTATTCCTGCTCAAACGATTCCCCTAATGTAAAAGAGGTATCCGAAGACACAAGTAAAATTTTCCCGTATTTATTCCTAGTTGATACAATTGATATTGTTGATCCTGTAGTTGTGAGACTTAATTACCTGAATGAGAAGACAGAAAAGTTTCAAACAATATTAATTTCTAAAAGGAATTTTGATTCTCTAAACACAATTGATTTTCAAACTTTGATTAAGTCCGGAGGCATAATATTTGTTATGCCCTATTCTTTCAGTTGTTTGTTATCAAATTTACTTTATGATTCATCAAGTACAGCTTTTACTTCTATGTATTTAAACCTGCAAGCTCAATATCGAGGCTCTGAAGAAGATACAATTTATCGCTTATATCCACAATATGAAAGGGATTTTTATAATTTTGATAAGCCTTGGGTAATACATGAGATTTTGCCAACAAAATTTTTGGTGTGGAACGTCAGCAATAACATTTTTCGGTATTGCCAGTCAATGGAACGCAAACCATTTCAAGGATATATTGTAAATATCGCAGTTCCATTTCCAAAGATCCGAACGTAAAACAAGGTTTTATAAGTTATTCTCCTTCAAAGCTACCTAAATAGAGGAACGTCCCTTTCCTGGCTCCTTCTCAGACATAAAGGCATGGCAGCTTTGAAAAGCCTTTCCTTATATTTCCATCCTCCCATCTCTCATACAATGCCACAAGGCTTTTGGAACTCCCTTAGTAAGTCTTAAATGATCCATTTCTCTCTGTTTTAGTCGTAGCCTGTTATACCTAAAAAGATACACTTAACTTCAGGACAAACCTCTCTCATCCCAGATCCCTCCTTAGGCATAATTGCTTTGCTGCCTTGCTCTAGGTCATATAACACAGGAATGAGTCTAAGTAAAATCAAACAAGAATTTAATAAATTTAAGCGGCAAATGGGTTGCCAATATGTATGAGAAACAGTAAATGCCAATTAATAATTTTAAATAAAATCTATATTATCTTTTTTCTTATTTCATGCTTTCGGCCATATAATGAACAGCTTATTGCACCCAAGAAAAATAATTATTGGGATATTGCATATATGTATAAAGAGTCGTATTCCAGCCCTTTTTATTGTTTCAATTTTAAGCAAAATGGAGAATGTTTCTATTATTATTATAAAATAGATAGTATATCAAAAGTTAGGCTTTTGTATGATTTTGAAGATGTGATTGTCCCGAATACATGGAAAATTTATAATAATAATACTATTCAAATTCAAGGTGTTATTTACAATATAAAATTGATTACAGAAAAACAAATGATTTTAGTTAATCAAAAATTTTCAAAGGACTCTTTACATTTAGTTCCTTCAAAGGTTGAAACTTCTAAAATGAAGTAAAATGACACCTCGGAATCAAAGTCTCTTCAAAAGCACAAGGAAAGGCAGCTCTGTAAAGTATTGCTTATATGTCTATCTTTCCATCTCTCATACAATGCCAGAGGGCTTTTGGAACACCCTTGGTAAGCCTTAAATGGTCCATTTCTCTTTGTTTCAAACGTAGCCTGTTATACCTAAGGGCTGACTTGGTTAAGCCTCCCTTGAAGGTCCTTTGACCCTCGCAGGATCTCTTAGTGATGCCGTATATGATCGGCTACCTGTGTAGCACTACCTCATTTCCATTAATAAATCAGAAAATTGTCTATGCGCAATGTTTACGGTATCAGTATCAACTTCGATCGTAAGTTCATTCCTAATGGATAAACTTTTTGGCTCCGATTTGAAATTGAGCCAGGTTGAATTTTTTAATATAGAAAAACCAAGTGTGAAATCCTCTGACATGTCCTTGATTTCAGCCAATCCGTTATTCTTTTCAATAATTGATTTCAAAGACATCAACAATGATTCAAGACTTTCTTCATTGAACCAAATGCTTTTGAAATGAAGGTGATTTTTTATGTTTAAAATGTCATAATAAATTTCAATATCCGTCTGGACACTTGGATAATTTAAACGTTCAAAATCCAAAGGCTTTAATACTAAATGAAAACCTATCTGATTTATTTTAAGCATTTCAGAGTCTGTATTTGGCGATAACCCTAATATACGCCTTGTTGATGTAACCCCATTTTATCCGTCCCTTTCCATGTCCCTCCTCAGGCTTAAAGGCATGGCAGCCTTACTCCACATCATGTGATCCAGGAATCTTCTTTTTATGCATAATCTCTCGTACCTGGAGGCTGCTTTAGTTGTTGGTCCCTTGTAGAGACCTTTTAATTAGGAGAAGCAACCATTACGGACATTTCACTTACGTTTTCATTGAATAAAATAATTGAGTCAGAATTAAAAAGGAGAATTTTGTAGTCATACCCTAACATATTTATTATGGAGTCACCCTTAAACTCCCATTCGTTTGTAACCTCAACGTCCTCAAAATCAAAAAGTGTTCTTACAACTTTCTGCCCTTGCTGTTTATAATAGTAGTATAGACATTCTCCATTTGCATCAAACTTGAAACTATATAATGGATTTGAATAGTAAACAGAATCTTCTTTACTATAAACAGAGGATATATCCCAATATTTATAATTTCCACCAGTTAGTATCAAATTCTTTTTGTCGTAGCAACCACCTAATGAGAATATCAAAATTGCTAATAATGCTTGCCTCATGTATAGATCAGAGTTTGAACTTTTTAAGTGCTCATTTCAAATAAACTTTCCAATAGCAAACAACATGATTATCAATTGAACCACACCACTTACTAATGCCTCTCCAGATCTTTTCTAAGGCATAAAGGCATCGCTGCCATAGACCACATCATATGATTCAGAAACCTTCTTTTTTACACAATCTCATGTACTAGAGGCTGCCTTTGTAGGCTGTCCCTTGTAGAACCGTTTCCACCCACTTCATTGCCCTTGTAGTTTCTCTATAGTTTTCCACCTTCCAATAGCAACCTTCCATTAATCTGGCTAAGAGGCTATCTGATAATCTAGCTCAATTAGATAAATAATCCAATACGAAGGATACTAAACTTGTATTTCCTGACTGGGTAAGCATTTAGTCTTATCACATAAATACGAGAAGGGCTTTTATGGATAGTGTATTACCTCTAACCGAGTACCCAACTAATTAACTCCTTAGAAATTGAAACTTTTGGAACTTTAGTTCTATGTTTTCCTTAAAGAAACCATAGATAAACTAATTGTTTTTCTTCAAGTAAGCACCGCTTTGAGATTAGAATTAACTTCTTTACTGCTTCAATTGCATAGCTAGACATCTCAATGTCTTCCGTTGGGTAAGTGAATTGCAATTTTGAATACCATATTTCAGTAACTTTTTTGGCATCAATTAGATCAAATTGAGAAAAAAGCTGTGGAATAGTTTCATTAATTAATGAAGCACCTCTGTCTATTGTATCAAAGTAATGTGTATGAAAATCTAAATTGCTTCTGAGTTCAATGATTTGATCTATACCTAATAATGAAGAAGCTGAATTTAAAAGCAAGTCAAAATCCTTAGGGCTTAGATGTAAACTAAAGTCAGCTATATTCCCTTCCTCATCTAGTAAGTTAATAAAGTCAAAGTCTTCATTAGCTACAGCCTGAATAATTTCATCACTTTTACCTAATGCGAATTGAAGGGACAAACCCATTTTACTAAATGATTTCTTGTTCGTGTGTTATTAGTATATCTTTCTAATGTACTAAGGTATTAATTCCCTGTTAGAGATATTCAACCAATGGTAATTACCCCTCCCATTCCAAATCCCTTCTCAAATATAAAGGCATAGCAGCCTTACTCCACCTCATATGATCCAGAAACCTTCTCTTTTCGCAAAGCTTTTCATACCTGAGAGCTGCTTTGGTTGGCTGTCCCTTGTAGCATCGTTTCGAAAACTGCTCAAACTTCTTCTGGAGATTGGAGTTACAGTTCTTTATAGATAACAGTCTTCTTATTTAAGATCGAATCTTGTATCTCTAAACTTATATCATACTGTTCGCCTGGTGGTAAAATGGGCAAAGTGAACCTTACGAATGGCAATGAACCTTCAACCTTTTTAACAAATGCAAACTCATTTCCCTTTTGTAGCCTTTTCACTACTGAATAGTCTAATCTAATTTTCGGTGGTCTAATCAAATATAGAAGTATTGAAACTTCTTTCTGGCTCCCTTCCTGTTGGATTTCAGATGTAAAATTAATCAAACTTTCCACTAGGTTTGTAACTCCTACCCATTTGTTATAGTCTATAATCACAAGCGTTCTATTTTCTAAACTTATAAAAAAGTAGCGCTCTGGCACTTCGTTTTCCTTGTAATAAATTGCAGGACCAACCGGTAAACCATAATAGTAAAAATCTCTATAAAAACATTTCCCGTTTTCCTTATAAAAGGAATTAAATCCATTTTTTAATCCATCATTAAAATTTGAAATAATCATAGGATTGTTGTTTTCATAATAATCTATTGCAATACCATCTTGAATGCCATTAGTAAAATATTTTTTGGCTGTCAAATTTCGCTGGAGGTCATAGTAATAAATAGTATCATGAAAAATGGAATCATTAACTATTTGACCTTTTATGATCTCATTACCTTTTCTTATTGTGGTAACTTTATTTTTATCAGTACAGGAAATGATCAATAGAATCATTGAATAAACAAATATTTTAAAACTCATGGTGGTAATGGTCTTCTTATTAATTAAATTAAAATACCTTTAATATACCTCAAAGACTACTATGTTTCCTTCCCTTTCCAGGTCTCGTCTCAGACTAGCGGCATCGCAGCCTTATACTACATCATATGATCCAGGAACCTTCTTTTTTCGCTCAATCTCTCGTACCTGGAGGCTGCTTTATTGCATTATGTTTCCATTATTATAAACATTTGACTTACGAACAATGCCATTCTCAAAAAATTCCCAAAGTCCATTACGGCATGGTTCATAATAAGGGCCGTCACTACGTTCTCTCCTTCCGGCAGAAGACTTATTCTTACCTATTTTACCAACTAATTTGCCTGTGCTTTTGTAATGTCCTCGTTCTAACAACATTGAATCTTTTTTTAGATATGATTCAATATACAGACTACCCCTACAGTCTTGAAACTTTATCTTAAAGAATCTATCTCCTGGGTATTCCTCTTGAATAATTGATTGGTTACAACTGTCTGGAACAATAGTTAAATTATATTCATGGAGTTTGATTCTATAATGGCCAATAATATTTTCATTTTTGGCAAGAGAGGATATGCTTAGTAGAAAATATAAAAACCTAATCATAATTAAAGATAACATGGGTTTAGAACTTTTCCTCCATCTCCAGGTCCCTCCTCAGGCATAGGGGCTCGCAGCCTTACTTCAAAGCATACGATCTAATCACCTATAGTTTAGTAAGGTTGACATAATCTTGGAAATTCTTGATGATTTCAGCTTGCCCTTCTTTACGACATTGAAGCCTATAAACAACAGGGGTATTTTCAACTAACACATGAAGAGTAAGCCCATCGTCATAAGGAAGAAAACTTGTTCCTTGATAAGTCCAAACCTCTCCTAAACCGTGAACAACGCCATCAAAATCAACAAAAGGCTTTATGACTAAATAATCCTGCCTTGGTATAAGATTAAGGGTGTTGTCCATTAAGTAAATCTCAGGTTTCAAAATACGAAGATTTGACACTCCGTTTACAACTCCCTTTCCAGGTCACTCCTCAGGCATAAAGGCATTGCAGCTTTGGGCCAGATCATTTGATCCAAAGCTCCTCTTTCACGAAGTCTCCTACTGTTCTATTAGGGTTTCCCCTATAGAGGCGTTCCAGCCCTTTCCCTATAAGGCTTCAGTTTCAAAAAATAATCTCTTCTCCTGCAAGCCCGTTAAAGAATAAATTAACCCTTCAGCCTCAACCTTCAGGTTTATGGATTTGAGTGTTTTAGGCAATACTATTCTAGCTTCTTTTAAATACGGCATTACTGGACTTTCCTTTAATTCCATAGGAGTGAAGGTTGTTGAGTTATAGGAGTAAAATGCCTTCACTTTGGCTCTGGGAAATGTAGTGAAAAAGAAGATTTGTAATACACTATCTTTTGATTTATAGGACCTTTCTATAGATCTATCTACACATGGATATCCTGTTTCTAAGTAATTGCTTTTTGAAAGCTCAATTCCATAGCTGTAATGATTGCCATCGTCTAAATCAAAAATGTATCTATTTAATAAATCTTGGTTATCAAAATTGAAACGATGTCCATATTTTTTACCAACTAGCCTTCCATAAACCCTTTTTTGTTCATTTCCTTTATCGTAGATCCCTAAATATTGTCTATTGAAATATGAAAAGGTCATTGATCTTTTAGTATTATAAGTTCGATCACTGTTAGCTTCAAATTCATTGATAATAATTGTCAGAAGGCTTTTGGGCCTGCAACCTGTTAAGAAAGATAAAATGACGAATAGAACAGAACTGAGTTTTATGGATTTCATTATATAGTTGCTTTGCTTTGAGTTATGTTCGTTTAGGAAAAATTGTTAAAGATACAATTGACACTATATCATAGTCATTCATTTCCAGGTCTCTCCTCAGGCATAAAGGCATAGCTACTTAATTTCAGCACACTTCTTATAAAAAAGCCTCTTTTCTATAACGCTTTATATTCAGGTCTGATTTGCTTTGCCAACATCCTTGGCAGGACCTTCATTTAATTTTGGATCCCAGATATTATTAAGGTCCCAATAGAAAAGGTTTTCATCTTGATCAATCCATATTTTCCCTTTATTAATAAAAATTTCATTTGAAATAAGTTCAGTAACAACTTCCTCCGTTACCTCTCTAAATAGTGAAATCTCCTTACCTAAATATGTTTTTCCAAATAAGATTATTTCTTGAACTCCATCTGGAACAACACTTATCCTATCTCCAATGTTCTTTATCATATAAAAACTTACAATAGCTGAAGCGATTATTGTCCCTGTGATTTCCTTTTCCTTAGTTCCCGTATTCATATTTTTAAATGTGATAACCTCTCTCTTATCTACATTAATTAAATTATAAGTAACACCCATAAGAAGTATTTATTAAGGCAAACCTAGTGAGTTACTTTTTGTAAGTTCTATCTAGTGTTATAGCAATTTCGTAGTGTAGCTAACTTCCTTCAATTTCCCAATTTAAATCCCTTCTCAGGCATAAAGGGATGGCAGCTTAGTCCACATCATATGATCAATGTACCTTCTTTTTTTTCATTCTCTCCTTAATCTGGAACGTATTTAATTCGACAGTTTTATCCTCTATACCTTAGCTGTCCCGTCTGTAGGATTGTTGTACCTGTTTATGATAACGTATTAAATTTATTTAATGAAAAGGGTAATTAGATTTTCTTGCTTATTGTTCTCATTGCTTTTTTTAGTTACTTCTTGCAAAAGAAGGACAACTAAAGAAAAGTATGTTTTAAAAGATTCAAAGAATCTAAATTTTGACTTAGATAGTGGGCATCGAATATATAAGAACAATTGTTGGTCTTGCCATGGAAATAATAATTCAAGCTATCATTTTTATCCATCTCTTCCTGAAATGATTAAAATGGACAATTATGTCTTAGAAAAGAAATTGAGGATTCTTGAAAATGATAGTTTACATAAATCAAACTTTAAATGGAAAACAAGACATGAATTTGAATCATTGATTTATTTCCTTACGAAGTATGATGGAATAACATATTAAAAGCCTTTAATTTTATATTATAAATAATTGGCCCAATTTGCTTTCAATATTTTTGCATCATATTTATGGTTGGATAAGCTCCAAACTAAAAAAGCGGACTTCATATGTATCCACTATCCAAGGTCTTTCTCAGGTATAGCGCATGGCGGCCTCAAACGGTTCCTTATATATCCATCTTCCATCTCTCATACAATGCCACAAGGCCTTAGGAACACCCTTAGTAGGCCTTAGATAATCTATATCTTTTTTACTCACATTAATTAATAAACTATATCCACTTTCCTAATATTCACTAATTAGTATTAAGGTTCACAATTCCGCCCATATGAGGAGGCAAAGAATGTTCCCAATCTTTAGTATACTTTTCCCTATCTTCTTTACTTATTCCTGCTTTCATCAATTCAAAAAATGGGGGTTTTGCATATGTGGTAAGATTTATATACTCAACCTTTTCTTCATCCAAATAAATATGTGTCTCTACGATTTTGTCTGTACCGGTTAATATTATTTTGTTGTCTCCCTGCCATTTCCCTTTTTGAAAGAACTTATTCAAATAAAAAAAAGTAGTTATCCCATTATAAAATAGGATTCGGGCGGTTTCAATATCATCCAGTTCCTTGACTGCAAAGTATTCAAATGAAAATACTAATGGTTTAACTAGAATTTTTGCAACAACACCTTTTTTCTGAGGATGCTTAAAGCGTTTTACTTCAAATTCAAAGAGAAAGTTTTCTTTTAGTATTGTTTCCCTTATTTCTTCGAGCTTCACAACATCATATTCTTTATACTTTTCAGCGATTCTTAGCATTGACATATGAATAATATCTAGGCGGATCCTATTCTTTTCTTCAATACTTTTTGTAGCGAAACTGTCAGTGAGATATTTAATATTTATATGAATCTGCTTTGCGGTCACTTTGCAAATAAACTCTCTTAGGTCATGGCCAATTTGATTTATTGAAATTGAATAATGATCCTGCTGGGTTTGATGTAATAGCTTTGCGTAGATATATTCGATTGCTCCCGCTTCAGGCCCACCAACACCTTCACTGGCAACTGAATCTAATCGAAATCCTTTTTGAGCCATAGTAAAACGATGCAATTTCAACTAATAGAAGTATTCGAGAATAGAGAAAGGTTTAAAGATACAATTGGCCTCATAATGTTTCCTTCCCTCAGTCATAATAGCCATGACTGCTCTGTAGAGCCTTTCTTTATATTTTCATTTTCCCATCTCTCATACAATGCCACAGGGTTTTAGGTATTCCCTTAGTAAGCCTTAAATGATCCATATCCCTCTGTTTCTGCCGTAGCCTGTTATACCTGAGTGCTGCCTTTGTCAGGCATCTCAAGAAAGTTCTTTTACCTTCACAAGACCTCTTTGAGATACTATCAATATGCTTACTTATCCTCCAGTAGTTGTCATTGTAAATATCAAGTTTGGAAGCAATCTGACAGTCATAATATAGCCTTGGATAACTAATTTTTCATGGTATGTAGCCATTCACTGTGGGATACCTTATAAGTAATGGATTTATTAAACCTTGAAAAATAAGGCCATACAAACCATTGAACTCATACTCTTCATTGGTAATAAGAAAATTTTTAAAATATATCTTACTTTTAAAAGGATGGAGAATCCCATCCCGGTTATTTAATCGCTTTTTTGCCCAAGTAAACCATTCTTCTAGTCTAGTTTCTAAAGATTTCCATTTTGAGTAAGGAATTTCAAAGTTTATTCCTTTATACAAGAACATTCCATGGTTTTCCCAAGTTTTCCAGTTTTTATAATAGGTTGGGGGATAGTACAAAAACTTTGCTTTAATTAAAGTATCAACCTTTTCTATAACCAGTATAAAAGATGTATCAAAAGCCTTATCACCGCTAAATATTAATTTTGTTGAATCACTAAGATCTAAAGCATAGGCTTCAGTTTCTTCAGAAAAGAAGTTTTTAATTCCTAGATTCTTACTGACTATTTCTTCACTATGATGATTTTTACAACTAGATATTAATAAAGAAATTATAAAAATGAGTATGTTGTTAAACATATAATTTCTGAAAGCATTCACCTTTATTTTGGTTTTGAGTAAATGATTATTTAAAGATACAATTGGACTTATACTCTACCATTCCCTCTCCAGGTCCTCCCTCAGACTTAAAGGCATTGCAGCTTTATACCAGATAATATGATTCAGAAACTTCCTCTTTTTGCACAATCTCTCGTATCTAATGGCTGCTTTGGTAGGGTGTCCCTTGTAGAGTCGTTTCCAGCCACTTTTGCCCTCTTAGCTTTTCTATATGCTTGTCTACCCTCCAATTGCCATCGCCCATTTACCGAGCTTAAAAACAATCCTGAAGGAAGGATAGTTTAACTACTGAAAAGGCGACCATTCCAAAGGTTTTCTGCTCCTCGACCGATAGAAGCCAAATACAAGAAGAAAATAAACAAAAAACCAAAAATGCAGAAAGTAAGAATTTGTGCTTGAAGAGTATAATGTTTATGCCATATCGGTCCAAATAAAGCAAATAACAAAGCTGATAGTACCAATATAATTAAAATGTAAACGTCCCCTAAACCTTTTCCGAAGGTCAGTTTGCTCATAATTATAAGACTTATGAAAGCTATGTACAAGGCAAACAAAACCCTATTTGACCAAAGAAATACTTTCAAATACATCGTTTTAAATGTCGTTATTAAACGCAGCTTGAAATAACTGCTTATAATTAAAAAACAATAGACCTTATAATTTACCCCTCTCTTTCCAAGTCCCGCCTCAGGCATAGGAGCAGGCACCTTTGAAAGGCCTTTCTTTATATTTCTATCTTCCCATCTCTCATACAATGCACCAGAGCTTTAGGACCCCCCTTAGTAAGCCTTAAATGATCCATCTCTCTTTGTTTAATCAGCCTGGCTTATAGCAAGGCTAACTTTGTTAGTATCCCTTTGTAGTATAGCTATATAAAACTTTATTCTAATTCAATTAAATAATTCCCATAATCTAATTTCATTTCGTGTAATTGCTACTGGTTAAATATGATATACCAAACGAGGTTACTCCTTCATTATCTATAGATGTATAAGGGGAGTGTTTCATTGCATCTCCATCAATTGTTTCAATTAAAATTAGAAAGTCGTCTGTATATACTTTGCTAATAGTTTTATTTATTAGAGGTAAGTCTTCATTGTTATATTTTGCTAATTCAATTTGCTCTAAATTGATAAAGCCACCTAATCTCAGGGAATAATATTGAGAGTTTGTCTTCAAAACTATCCAATCTTCATAATTAGGAATAAAAATTGCTTCTATACGTTCTCCTTTCATTGCTTATTATCAATAGGAATAGTTGCTTTTATTAGTTAGCTCTTATGTCAGTTAGTTTAAAGGTACCCCTTTGACAAATAACCCTTACTTACCCAGTTCCCTTCTCAGGCAAAGCGGTATAGCATATTTAGACCACATCATATGATCCTGAAACCTCCTCTTTTGACACAGTTTCTCATATCGAATTGCTGCCTTTGTTGGGTGTCCTTAGTAGGACCGTTTCCAGCCCTTTCCTTGCCCTTGGAGCTTCTCGATATGCTTACCACTCTCCAATACCCATCGCACCATTTGACTAGCTCGGAAGCAATCTGGTGACCTTGTGTAATTAAATTACCTTGCTCTTTGGTATATGCCCCAAACTCCATTGGAGAACTCGCCTGCCACAAACGTAATTGATGCACTGGCAAAAATGATTTTATATACATTGAATATGAAATCCTTCCCGTATAATGGGTCCTTTATAATGGCCTTTTCATCAGTCTCTATCCATTTATGCTCCCATATATTAAGGCCTTCTATTTCAAAACTTCCTTGTTCTGAAATGGTCTTTTTATGTTTCCAGGTAAAATTCATTTTGACAAGTTATTAAAGATAACGTAGTGGTTGCTAAGCACTCCTTTCCAGGTACCTCCTCAGGCATAAAGGCCTCGCTGCCTAATTTTATGGCTCAGAATGCCAGAGGTAATGTATTAGGATTTTAGGCGTCAGTCTATCACATATTGCTTTAATTCCTCCATACAAATATGGATTTGAAAGACTATGAACTGCTTCCTTAATTTCTTCACTCTCAAAATCAATGTCATCTCTAAGCTCTATGGTATTGGCCCAATCTTCTAGCGTTTGATCATTTATTAACATGGAAGTATACCTTTCCAATATCGCAATTAGATTCCTTCTTGTTAATACCACAAGCGGAACTTCAGAATCCCAATCAAATTTTTGTAACTCTCTATGGATAGAAAGTAGATCTTCATTAAAACTTAATAAGTTATTTAATACTTCAATCCTTTTTGTGCTGCTTTGGTCAAACATTACTTAAATATCAATTGTAAGGTACTTATTTTTATTCCAGGTCCCTCTTTAGGCACAAAGGCATGCTGCTCTGCATAAAGGTATAGCTGTTTGATTCTCTTGCCTGAATATCACGGATAAATGTCGCAATCAATTTCAGCTCCGACTTCATTAATAAATGTTATGGCACGTCTACTAAAATTTAATCCAGGTGTATCATCGCCCATTTGCAATACTACTTCTAAAACTAAATAGGCATCAGGGACACTATTCTTAAAATGTTTCAGTTCCTCCTTATAAGGCTCAAGTACTGATATTAGCTTTTCAATTTCCTCGTAGCAATGAGGTTTTGTCAGTTTAGGAGTCGAATATACCCACGAAGTAGCTTTTGGAAGCTGCCCCCTCTGATGCATGTTTTTAAATATTGTAGGTTTTAGAGAAATGTATTTATCGAAATCCTCTTGTGTAATCTTGGGGTCCTCTGTTTTAATTGCAAAATATATGTAGCCAGTGGTAGGGGTCATCGAATTTCTTTAATTAGATAAGAATTTCCGAATGTAATTGGTTTAGTCAATAAATAGACTTTGAACTACCCCTCCCAATTAAAGTCCCTTCTCAGGCATAAGGGCATAGCTGCTTTTGACCACATGATATGATCCAGGAACCTTCTTTTTTCGCGCATTCTCTCATACCTGGAGGCTGCCTTGGTAGGCTGACCTCTGTACAACCGTTTCCAGCCTGTTCCTTGGCTTTTAAGCTTCATAATATGCTTATCTACCGTCCAGTAGCCATCGCTCCATTTACCTAGCTTAGAAGCTATCTGGCAGTTATCATAGAGCATGTAGGAACTAGGTGTTATTCCTGAATAAGGCGTTTCATATTTATTGCCATTTCTCCACCTCCAATAAGATAATCATGATTGTTAACACAAAGAATCCAATGGTATTTCTTAGAAACAAGATAAATCTCATCCATCGATACTAACTCTGCTAAAACATAGGTTATATCTTTTAGATACCCTTCATATATCCGAAACTTGTCTTTTTCTCTGACTGTTTCATTAAGCATTAGCCATACTTTCTCCTGATGGTCTATTAATTTGTATAGATACACATCCAGGATCCATTTATCCAATTGGATGGAATAAGTTTCACTTTTTAAAACCTCCCAAAGCCATGCAGGACGGTCATTAGTCTGCTTAATTTGACAAAAGGACTTAAATACCTTTTCCTCTATTGATTTCCATTGATCAATATTGACTGGCTTAAAACTTGATTCTGGAATGGAAGCGACTTTCCTAATTCTTTCTATTTCTTTTCTTAATTCTGTCCACATAAAATATGGGTAATGCTTAGAGCAGAGCAAAACAATTTTTAATTCATGATCATTGGATAGTTGGGTTAAGGCCGCTTTTGCTTAATCTTGGCAAATTCTGAGACCAGCAAGATTTTATTGGTGCTGTCATTAATGTAAAAGTTGTAATAACCGAATTTGTTAAATGATTCCACCTTAAATATCAAAAAAGTGGAAGGTATGTTTTCATGAAATGTCTTTTCATAAGAAACAAGAGTAGAAGTAATTTCCCCTCCATAATCTTTCCGAAGTTTATCAGATAATATATTAAACACACTGTCAAGTTTAACATCCTTAAAGGCTGTCAATACAATGACGTCCATCTTTGAGAAACATTTTTCAGATCGCTTATTATATAGATCATCCAAAAAAGCAGAAACCATTTTCTGATAATGTGTGTCGGAATTTTGCTGAGAATTACAAGAAAGAATCAAAAACAAAAAGATTGACAACAAAGTAATTTTTACCATACCCCAATTTATAACTAACCCACTAATATAAATGTTTTTAAGGTTGCCCAATTTGGTTGAAACATGCTCAGTATCCAAAGACTTTTATTATACATTCTTATGCAGCAATGCGATAGATAGCTAGATTTTGTCAGATTTAGGAACAGTATTCATATAGTTTTTTAACCAATAATCCATTTCTCCATTTCTATTTTCTCCTACAACGAACCGTCCATCTGGTAGTACAGCAGTTGCACATTCATCCGTTAGAAGAAATAAATTGTTTCCTCTTTTATACACTACTCCAGTTTCAATTAATTTATCTATAAACGATTCGAATTCTTGCTTATCCCGAGAAATGGAGTTTATAAAGTCGTTAGAGCCTATATCTATTTTTCCGAATTTACACAACTGCATAATTATTGCAAATTGCTTTGATTCTAAAAAAGAAGGTTCCCAAGGACGTTCTTTATAAATAGTGGAATTCAAAACTTTAGCAGAAAATGGGTAATATTTGTATTCCCATCCATATTTGTCACCTTGTTTTGACAATTTACAATTTATGTATTTATGAACTGTCTCGAAATTGAAGTCATCCTCTCCAAATATTTCTGAAGATATTTTATATTTATATGAAAGTCGCGTCCAGATTAATTCAAGCAAAAAATACATCGGTTTGTGGGGAGCAGTCATATAAATTGGCCAATAAAATTCATCTTTCATTAATGGTTGGCCGAAAGGCATTCCATTATTTTTTATGATTGAATTTTGCCCTGATATTATAAGGTTGGGTAAACTATTAGCCCCAAATCCCCTAGTATTACCTTCTTCAACTTTTTTTTCAATCATATTTGAAAATCCTTCTCTTAAACCGTACTCTGTTTTATACCCAAAAAATGCGAATACAATTCTTATAGGAAAATAAGCCTCCATTAGAAGGGTATGATACATATATTGTTCAATATCAGTATAGTCCCTTAAAGTAGAGTTATTTGGCATCTTAGTCATCAATATGCCCCTATAAGCATCCTTTGCAGCTGATAAGATATAAGGTTCTGCCTCATTATCTGGCTCATTGCTTACTTCCATTACTGATTTTAGGTTCCAATATGCATCATCCAAAGACTGGGATTTCAATGACTTCTTAACCTGAATTACTGCTATTACTTGATTAAAATGATAAATGTACTTTTCCGTAAATGGAATTGGATCTCCTTCTCCCTCTACCAACATACAGTCAATTTCACTGCTTAATTTACCCTTAGAGTTAACTATTTTCCCTCCTACTATTTTTAGATTAAGTCCCTGGAAAATGCCTTTAGTAAGAAGTTTTTGTGTTAAACCTTCATACATATCGCCAATTAGGACGGGATGGTTGACTATTTCATATTTTTTTATTAGTTCTAACCCTTTTTCTTTTATTTCTTCCAATAAATCAGAAACGGTATTAATCATTTGGACCTATTTTGATCCTTAAAATATATTATTAAATATTTAAAATTCTATAATGATTCTCATTTGAATTAAGCCCCTCAATGTCCATCTTATTTTTGAAGTCATAAGGAGGCCATAGGAGTAAATCTTCATTGAAATAGTGATAGTGTTTCCTGCCCCTTTTAGAGCAGCGTTCATTTCTTGCGGAATGCAGAAAATTGGTCTTAATTAATCGGATAGTTACCATCTTGCTTTATGTAGCATAGATATTTAACTGCCTACCTTCTACTTGCCTGGTAGTTTTTAAATTCTGCAGGGGTTAATTTCAAATCTCCATGCTCATATTCAGTACCCTCCAGGATGTACCATATCTCGGTTATTGTGGTACTTGTTTCCTGTCTAGCATGGGCAGCCCTTAGGGTCTTTAAGCTCACGGAATTTGTTAATGATTTAACTTCTCTTTATAACTTGAGTCTACCATAACATTTCTCGCATTGAGATTGAATCGTCTGGCCAGCGGATGTAATAAACTCTTTTAGATAAATCATTTACCGTATCATCAATAGGGACGTACCAACGATTATAGTGCCATCCAGGTGCATAAGGGTTTCCATCTATGATTAAATTCATTGCAGCTAAAAGAGGTGAATACACCTTATTTCTAAAACCAAGCTTTATTTTCTTCTTCCTAATACTATTCATGTAATCAGCGTTATTATTACTTATTATAATTGTAATAGTATCCTGAAGTGAAATATTATAAATGTTATTAAAACTTCCTCCATTAGGCTGCCCTGCATAATCGAATAACTCACATTTTACGTAAATGCTTTTGAGGTTAGAGTCGTCAAAATTTATGAATTTGATTTCAATAGAATCCAATTTTTTTACCTCTTGGTCTTTTTTGCATCCCACAAAAATAATTATCAATAGTAACCAACGTAGTAGTTTCATTTTGTGAGATTATTTAATAAATTCTGTACTGTGTATTAAGATAAAATATATAATCGCTGGAAAAGGGGTTCTGATAGCTCGAATTTTAACTCATTTCTTAAAAAATTTATTCAGTCATAATTAATAAATCCTTTTTATTCATACCGTATGTCAAAATTTTTATCTTGAAACCTGTATAAAATGGGTTTCTCCTGTTTTTATCCAAAAGAAACCCATTATGCGATTTTTTTACATAAATATTGTAAAATACCAATTAAAAATAAACTACATTTTTGCTAATATAATAAAAGGATACAAAATGAGAATGTTGATTCATCTAAAAATAATTACCCACGACGAATTTATATTGCTTAACATCATTTTGTAAAATGACTCTTACGATATAGCTTCCAGGTAAATATCCTTGTATGTTTAACCTGATACTATTTTGATCTAAAGTATTATATATTACTTTTTTAGATTTGCCCAGCATGTCAACTACATGAACTTCCTTAACATCTTTAGTATTTATTCCTGATATTATAACCTTATCAAAAGCTGGATTTGGAAAAATCCCACTCATTGGCAACTTTTCCTCTTGTACTATTTGAGTTGTTAACCCCTTCTGAGCTATAATACTTGAATTATATAATGGTCCCGGATAATTATACGTAGACAATAAAGAAGGGTAATTGCACCCTAAATCAAAGTATCCCCAATCCAAGTTTGCATGAAAGACACTTCCATAAGTAGCTTCAAAATGTGGGTTTAATGTGATGCTAGATCCTGCAGTCCAAGTAGTTCCAGGACTTGGGGTATTTATGGTAACATAGTATGGTGTAAGGTTCCCATATCTATCAATTGAAGTTTCAATGGTACTATTTGCTTTTGAGGTGTAACTGTCATTATTAACAACAGTGTAGTACTCACCTATTTTAAAATCTTGGTCTACACCTCTATAATTTCCTAAAGCATCATAATACATGGCAGTATTAGGAGGTATAGAATAATTCGAATATGGTGGAATCGCATCTACATTTGTAGAAATATCTGGAGGAATAAACTGATCTGCATCAACTTCTGTGTTAACTTCGTAGTCTTTTACAAAATATAAAGGCTCCCCTAATCCATCAGTCCTTTTAAGTTTTGCCCTAATCCGGATATAAACTTTCGTTACTGGGGTATTAAGGTTCATTGACGCTTTAGAAATACATTCAAAGCTGTAAAATGGTGTTTGAATAATATGGTATCCACCTCCGTCTGCATCATAATGTGCTACTTCCAACCTGTTAGCTTCTATATCTGCTCGCATGTGATTAAAATAAGTATAATACCCTCTAACTGGATAGTTTTCTAATGGATTCATGGTGACGTTTGTTGGGTCAACAGGCCCTGATGGGTCAACAACTTTAGCCATTAATGCTCCCTCCAAGGATAAAACAGTAAGCCCGGACAAAGAATTTAACATTACTTCCAAAGGATTCTTTAAGGCATACGCAGTATACTGGGAGGTTTTCTGAACACCACTTTTTGGATTAAGACTATTTGGCAAAAGAGTTCGCCTTAAATATGTAACGGTTTTTACTACAGGTGTATATTTAAGTGTCATCATTCCTAAAGCTCCATTGTAATAAGTAGCATTATTAGAATTAGACGCTACATCCGATGTGCCAGGTATTTTAATTACAAACTTTTGGACTACAACCTGGGCTGAAATAGTCCCATTAACCTTTAAATCATAACTTGTAAAACTTGGTGCTGCTGATGCTCCACTGCTCTCTTTGAAAAATCCCACAACTGCACCCGCAAACTTCATGATTTGGCCTGCTGTACCTAAAAATCCAGAAATATTAGAAAAGAAATTATGGAAACTAGCCTTTGATTCAGTGCTTTGTTTTACGTCTTTTGCTATTAACCAAATTTTCTTGGAGATCCCATCACCTTTACCTGCTAAGTTTTCTTCAACTTTCTTAGCAATTTTATTCATGTTACTTATAAAATCATCTATAGATTTGGAAAAATTGATGAGTTTTAATCCATTAGCAGTATAGTTAAATGAGCTAGTGCCTGTATTGACATTAGTTGCTTTAAATGCGCCATCTTTAATAATTGGTCCGGGATTGCTTGACCCCTCTATATCAGCAGTTAATAGGTTATTAGTGACTCCATAAATAGTTATTTCTAAAGACCCATGATGGTATGTTGGGTGTTGAATATTAAAATCTAACATGGTGTAAAACTCAGCCACTGCCCATTGATTTTGCCCAACAGATTCATTTAAGGAAACTATTACTTCATTTGAAGCAATACCCGCTTGCTGTGATAAATATTTATCTGGTGCAAACATGATATCATGCGCATCAGAAAGTGTTGCAGGACGTAGGTCATAAACACTTCTAACCGTCATTAAAAGTTGCGAATAATCAACTGTACTTTGGCCCTTAAATACATACACCCGAATCATTCCGGTATACCTATTATATAATGCAAAATAAGGACTAGACACATCTGATTGGCACCCGAATTTCCTAAGTAATAACTCCCATCCTTTAGCCTTTGTATAATCTAAATCATCAGCAATAATCTTCAATTTACCAGTGCCAGCATTAACAAAGGGTGACCCCATTCTTGATAAAAATCCTGAGGAAGATGTTCTAGCAGCCCAATTACCGCAATAGCTAGGATTTAGTGGATCAATCATTTCCCAGTTCCAATTAGAGTTTCCAGAGCCATCTCCGTAAATACCACAAACATTGGTATTGCTTATATCTGTTTCATTCGGACAAGATTGAGAAAACGCTGGTTTACATAAGCAACCAAGGATAGCTACCAAGAAAATATATTTCAGTTTCATAAATTGATTTTTGATTATAAAACATTATTTCGCTTGGGCCACTAACAATTTTTTAATTTTTTCTATTTCTGCTTTTAGTTCTTCGAGGCTTGCGTTTTCACTTCCGTCCTTTGATTTCAGTTCATTAACTTTCCTTTGAAGCTCTTGATTTTCCTTATTTAGATTAATAATGTATAAAGTCAACTCTTCAATTTTAGCTAGCAGCCGAGCATCTGTAATTGCTAAATCATTTCCTTCCTTTACCATCATTTCTGCTGAAGGAATTCCAGGCAAATGACTATTTTTCTTAATGAAATTTTCAACGCTATCTAAATTCATTAACTGATAATCGCTTTTAAATACATAGTCTGCCCAATCACCTGTAGTTTTTATTGCGACCTTAACCCTTTCAGTTAATATTCCCGATTCTACAAACAACTTATAATTCCCATTAAATAAATTGTTATTTATAAGATTTTCCCCAATTAATACCTTCCCATCTTTACGTGCAACAAATATTTTTTTATATTGAAAAGAGCTCAAGGTTGGATCATAATTTGTGAAAACTATTGCTTCTCCTGCACTTTCGCCTCCCACACTTACTAAATCAATATGTCCACCACCATTCGCATAATTTGAAGTATTTACGGGAAATAAATGCAAATAAGGACCTGTAGCTGAAACATTACTTCCCGCACTTATAATAAATTGTTTGCTTGTATTTTGTGTGTTCCCTAAAATGTGGGGAGGAAATGTTGGTGATGTAAATTCTAAAATGCCACTTGGAACAGTTGTTGATTGGGCAGAACCAGTAATAGCGAATAAAACAATGATTAACGTTGAAAGTAAAGATCTCATAAATTAAATTTTAGTATTTAAGAATCAAATTTTTCTAATTACAACACTTCCACCTATGTCAGGGATAGGGACATAGGATATTCCTTTCCCAAGGCAAAATTGCTCTATCGCCTTTTTACAACCTGGATAGTTCCTATTGGAATAATCATGAACCATAATGAATCCATTGCTTGATATTCTAGGATAAAATGTCTCTAATCCCTTTAATGTCGGTTCAAATAAATCAACATCAATACTCACAAATGCGAATAATTTGTTTTCCAGCCCTTCAAAGCTTTGAGGAAAATGGCCCTTTTTAATTATACATTTTTTTGGGTATGGCATTATTTTCAATACTTCATTTATAGAGGTGTTAGCAAAATCTTGATGCTTGTAATTGTTTCGAATTTTTTTTTCGTACTCAATATCTTCCTCTGAAAACCCTTCGAATGTATCAAACAGGTACAAGTCCCTATCTGTAAAAACAGCATTGATATACTTGGCGAATCCTCCTTTATATACTCCCAATTCCGCTATCTCGCCAATTACATTTTTAGTAACTATTTCGTTTGCAAGCAATTCTAGAGTTGTAACTCGGACATAATCCAAATTATTCAATGGAATAAGGGTTTCCCTTCCCAAAAAATTCAGACTTCTTATCAAATAATAGTGTCTTTTTGATATTAATGAGGTTGCAGCCTTAAATAAGCCTTTAAGCATAAAAATTAATATTCTGGTTATGACGAAAATAACTCAGAATGTCTGATTGAAAATTAAGGACAGCCTTAAACCCAAAATGAAATACGGAAATAAATTTGTAGGTTAATATTTAAGCAACATTTATATACTGTGTTTTAAAACTATAAATGAATATCGGATTATGTTATCTTGATAAATACCGTAGTAATACGGAAGTTTTGTATTTACAAATTCATTATTAATTGACTTCTCTATAATTCACCACTGTTTCAAACCGTCTCTGTTGTAACTTAATCACGTGGCTTATAACTTATGATGCAATAAAAATCTTATTTCATGTTTTTTACCCTTGGTATTTATAAAAAAGTTTCATATTGATATAAATAATAGGTTTGCCGTTATGCATAATGCGGTTAAGTAGATACCTCAAAAAAAATTACTCTGGAAGTTGCTCCCCTTTTTCACCTGTTATTGAGGATTTATTGAGGAAATATCCTCATTACCTTCTTGCTTTACGAAGCATATGTATTTTACTGGCTGTCTTCTGCTCCCTTGGTAGTCTTTAAATTCTGCAGGAGTAAGTTTCAAATCGCCATTTACATATTCAGTTCCCTCCAGGTTGTACCAGATCTCAGTTTTAATTGGAATTTCTTCAGGGTTGGCCTTCCCCTTTATCATGGCTTTTAAAAAGGCAATCTTATCATGTCTGCTTTCCATGCTCTTTATTTCTTGCTCTGATTTACTATGCGATCATAGAGGGCATCAAGCTGCTCATCAGTTAAAGACTCAATTTCAATATCAAGGGTAGTAGCTTGGAGCTTAGGTATAACATAGGGCAGTAAATCACATAGAGCATTTATCTTTTCACGTCCCTTTAGGGCTGCAAAGTCTGCCCTAATCGTGTCAACATTGTCAGATATCAGGGTTTCAACCAGGTTTTTAATAAGTTTGGTTTGAGTGTTTACCGCTCCTTTTGGTTTTCCTGCCGGGTTGCCTGAGATTCCTTTTTCAAATGGCATGTCACTTTAATTTAATTGTTATTTACAATAGAGTTCAATAATTTATAAATTCTGCTATGTGAGTCACCTGCTGGCCTAATCGCATTTCAAATGCTTCCTGTTCTTTGCCTTCATCATACCATATAGCACCTTCCGGGGTAGTGCATCCAAAGACCTTTCCGTTCTGAATTAGTAAGAGGCAAGCAGGTGAATCAATGAGAGCTGAAGTGGCCACCTTACCTTTTATAAGGTCCTTCAGTAGCTTTATTTTGGTTTTTCTGTCCATAGGTGTAATCGGTTAATGTTAACAATTCTCGTTTAGCAATAGTTTTAAGGCCTTTTATTTAGCTTCCAAAACATTTGATTTGGTGATTATCGAATACTACAGGGTAAGCATTATCTACTAGTGCTAGGCCTGTTGGTATGTCTTGTGTTACCAGTATATTTTCCAGATCCTGATCTTCCCGGCCTTTATGCTGAAGCTTTTCTTCAATTTTGCTGCTTACCCGAAACCTACCCGGAATGGCTTCCTGAATCCTTGCTACCCGTTCTGTCCATTCTTCAAAGCATGTCTTACCACTCTTAATATTGAAGTAACCATAATCGGGAAACCAGGTAACAGACCTTCCTTGTAATACTTTATAAATGCTGTATTCCCGCCATTTGCATCCTGAGGCGCCACCAGTTGCCAACCATACGAATTGAGGCATATAAAAACTAGCAATTAAAGCTGTCTTTTCGCTTTCAACTATATACACAGGTTTATTGGGGTATTTGGTTAAGAGATGACACCCAAAGAAGGTTTGTTCAAGATTTAGTTTTTTTGTGTCCTCAGTTAAAAATTTTCCATAAACCATTGAGCATGGCCTGTCTGTAATTTCCTGGTAATAAGTTTTGCTGACTTTGTCATACCTCTCAACAGTAGCACCTTCCTTCATTCTTTTACCATTTAATGGCTCACTTAGCATCAACTTTACCTGTCTAACATTGCTTTCCTCATCAATCTGCCAAAAAACATGGGCACCTCTCCAGTATTTAGATGTTCCAATCAGGTACTTACGACATAGTTCATCAGCACCATTTTTTGTAAATAAGGTTGCCAGATACTTGTATAAATTATTCTCATTATAGTTTTTAAGGGATTTTTCTACAAGTACCAGTGGCAAGAAGTCCCTGGACTTATTTTGCTGAACCTCCCTCAATTCAATGAATGGCTTTGCATGGACACGACCCTTCTCCCTCAACCATTGGTACCATGTATATTCATTGCCACAGCCATGCTCCCGGTCACAACGCCCTACATGACCAGGTAAATACTCGCCCGTCTCAAAATCCACTATCCTCACGAATCGCTTTTTTCGACAGCTATGGCATAGAAACTTCCTTGATGATTTGTCAAGTCCATATCGATATGCCTGTCTTGTGTTCATTTTTATTTGTTGTCAAGAAAAATGTTTACTTAAATACTTTAACTGCTTTAACTACTTTAAAGTGCTTTAATTAAAGTACCCAAAACACCTACTTTAACTACTTTACCCGCCTATATATGTAGGCGGTGTTAAAGTGGTTGGGCAAAGTAGTAGGTAGTTGTTTTCTCTCCAGGTAACTTTTCCTTATTCTCCTTCACCCACCCCTCATTCTTATAATACTTTAAAAACTCAGTTGCCTTACTTTGACCGAACTCTATTCCATATTTTTGAAACTTTAGTTTAATCTGGGTTTCCAAATCGGCGTATTTAGGCCTACACTCATGGGAGAATATTTCCCTTAATATTTCACAATGCTGTAATTGCGGTAATTGGTGCGGTAAAAGTGCTCTACGCTTTCCATTGCCTTCAACTTTGGGCTCCCAATTCTCAATGACGTAGGGCAATCCGTGTTCATTTACGCCAAAAGTGAAAGGCTTAAATTCCATCCCTCGGAAGTATTCAGGACTTACGATTGACCTTTCATTATTATCAGCATCTTTTGTCACAGACAATACCGATTCAGATTTATTAATTAGCTCAGTCCCCACATGGCCCCTGGCATTATTGTCAGCCTTATTTTGATGTAGTACGGTAATTATATGGATGTTCCTTTCTTCAGTCCATTTAAGCAAGAGATTAGTAATAAGTGTAGCTTCCTCGGGACTATTAATATCAGAGACCAGATCCCTAATTCCATCAATAACAGCCAGCCCAATAGAAGGATCATTGTTTAATTTGTGTTCTATAAGTTCGCGTCTACTCTTAGTATCAAAAGTTCTTAGGCAATAATATTCAAGATTTACTGTTTCAAAGTCTACACCGGCAGTATTGAGGATTCTTTTTAAAACAATAAGTGCATGATATGAGGATTGCTCTGTATCAAAAACAACTATCTTTTTCTTACCAGGTTTTAGATGGCCCTGAATTTTATCCATCAAAATATCATCTCTTAATAAAGCAGCTACAATAAGGCTAATAAGAAATGTTTTGCGGCTCTTAGCCTTACCTATGATGGTAGAAAAGTTACCTAAAGTGGCAAAAACCGAAGGGATACCATTGCAGATGAATTCAACAGCTAGAGGCGGTTCTCTTATATCATCATTAGGATTTAGCTTATAATTAGAAAGAAGATCAATAATGTTGTTACTTCCCAATCCTATAATTGCCCTTCTGAAAGGTGTTTTACTTGTTACTTCCGCTTCTGCAGCTATATCATCCACAGATAAAAAGGAGCTGTCGTAAGGTTGTCCAGAATTATTTTGTGTAGTTGAAATTGCCCCTCCTACCACTTTTCCATTTGTAGCCATCAGGGATCAATTTTGTATTTTTTTAAGGCTTTGACAGATTCAACCACTTCTGAGTATATGAAATATGTGCGGCCTGCAATTCGATGTTTCTGCAAGATTCCATCTTTGGCCCATGCATGAATGGTGACCAATGAAACATTAGGAGAGAATAGTTTGCGGGTTTCCTCGGGGGAAAGAAATTTGTTTTGGAGATCTTCAGTCTTTGCCTTCCTGATTCCAGCTTCAACTTGCTTTTCAATGATAACAGCAATAGCCTCATAAAAACTTTCCATGGAGGTTCCTTGTAGTATAATCCCTTCCATTTCAGGCAGTTTTTTGTTGAGGTAATTTGATTAGCGCATCTTTTTCAAATCGAACCAAGCGGCCTAGTTTGATTGAAGGAATACACCCGGCTTTAGTCCAGCGATCCAAGGTAGTTACAGACACACGGAGAACCTGTGCCGCTTCAGATCGGGTTAAATAGGGGCTGTTGCCACCACTTACACATAGATTCATTTTTAATGAATTGATGAATAATAAAATGGATGTTTGGCCCTGCGACTTGGTTAGAGCTGGCAAGACACTACGTGGAGGTAAAGTGGAATTATTGCGGAGGTTTGTGAACGCATGATAAGGTTACCATTTGCGTCCCTTTTGGCTTCATGTACCACACGACAGCGGCAATTGATCGTGTTGGCTGGTGATGCTGATGGATCACCGGGAAATTAGTGACGTTGTTTTTAAGATATGTTCGACATATGTTTTACACATCAACAATCATTTTAAAAACTACATCACCATGGGAAAACTATTAAAGCAAAGAACTAATTCAAAGTAAATATAACCATAATTGCCGGTAGCTAGCATAAGTCACCAATAGTAATTTGTTCACATTGGTGGATAAATCTGGCTAATCTTTTTCACTTCACTTTTTTTGAAAATGGAATAATCAACTTACTGCCTTTAATAGCATGCTGCTCCATTGCTTTTGTATGTGTTCATCAAGTCGTTTAGCTGTATCTAGCTTGGAATGCCTCAGATAACGTAAGAAGCTACTCTCTGTCTTATGGGTTGTAACACGCATTAAGTCTATAACCGGGAAACCCTCTAAATAAAGGTTAGTAGCAAAGGATCTCCGGGCAGTATGGGAAGAGACGCATTGCCAAAGTTCCAGGTCCGGCTCAGTGCTTAACCTGCCTTTTTCATTTAGCCCCGCTTCCTTGCATGCTTCTTTTATATATCCATTATACTTCTGGTTACTTATTGATCTTGGGAGCCTGTTAGGATTATTCTTATACTTTTCGAAAATCTGCAGAACAATAGGGTTAGCGGGAATAATGACCAACTGCTTTGTTTTTGAAGTAAGCATCTTGATAAATAAACGGTCCTTGATAGTGACAATATTTTCCGGCTTGACTGTACTTGCATCACTATACCGTAGTCCAACAAAACAGGTGAAAACGAACAAGTCTCGTACGTTTTCCAGCTTTTTATTACCAGACAAGTCATGTTTCCAGAGCTTCAATACTTCATCACTGGTTAAATAAACTGAATCTGTTTCCTGCCATGGGGCACTAAACTTTTTATGCTTATGCTCGATATTAGTGGTAAATTTTAAATCAAGCGCCTCATTCATAAAGGTCTTTATGACGCTTATATGTTTTGCCTTGGTATTCTGAGAAAGTCCCACCTTGGATAAATAACTAATGTATTTACGGTAAAAATCAAGGTTTACGGTATTGAAGTCAACTGGATAACGCTCTGACTTTTCAAATTGAATAAGATGGTTTTTTACTGTTAGGTAAGTTTTAGTGGTATGCTTGCTTTTTTCATCTCCTTCCCTGGTCTTTATTTCTCCCTTAATAAACCTATCAGCAAGCATATAAAAAGAAGGTCTTTCTATGTCTCCCTGATTTTGATTAATAAAGGATTCTAAGGCCTGTTTCAGGACGCCCTTTGCAGGAATACCCTTTGATAGCTCTTTCCTATAGGTTTTGAGCAATACCTGCTCCAGTTTGTCCAAGAGATCATTTAGGGAATGCTGACCATCTAAAGTAGTTACCTTGTTATTCTTTACCCTTTGCTTTGCATCATTCCAGTTGGCCTCTAATACCTTTTCACCAAAAGTCCAAACAAGCACCTGCCCACTAAATTTGAATTTCAGATAGATCAGCCTGGGACCATTCTTCTTTTCGGGCTTTTTAAGATAAAAGTTTACTGCACCTGCCATATAATAAAAGTAAGCCAGTTGCCCCTACAGTTGCCCCTTTTTTCTTAATTATCTTAATAAGTAATGTTAAGATGAATAAACTGAAATCCTCTCTAGGAAAGGGGTGCCACTGCTACATTAATAGAAAGTATAAAAGTGGTTTAAAAAGGTTCTAGTCCTGTCGAGGCTACATAATTTATAAGCCAATGCCATCGTAAGTCAATCACTTATGATGGCATTTTTGCTTTGGGGTACACATTGGGGTACACTTGGAATTGTTTTGGTGAAAATAATTTAAAATCTTTCCTATTCTGCTTGGCTGAAAGGATGGAGTTACCATTTATCAATAATGACTCCTAGGATTAAAGTATAACTGTATCCCCCATACCTCTATGCTATTCAACAGATTGCAATTTTACTTATGCTAAAAATTCGAATTTTCTTTTAAATAGGAAATATGGGTAAGACATTGATATGGGGAGGGTGGTAATTAAAGGAAATAGAACTTTATATAGTAGGGCCAGAGAACTGACAAATTCAGATTATAGCAATACTATTTCTAAAATCTAATACTTTAAAAGTTTGATATACTTTTTTGTACAACATCTCAGTTTCATGTGTATAGGATAGCAGTGGGAAGGTGTCTGGATAAGTTACTTTCTTCTAAATAAAAAAATAAGGAGCAACTTTTTGTTGCTCCTCGAAAATAACTTAATGCTCAATTATCATAAGTTTTGCAGCTTGCTTTGTTGAAGCAATAATGGTAACTAAGCAAGAATCCTCTTGTTAGATGACTTAGGAGTAATAGGAGCCTTCTTAAAACGTCCCCATGCAACGAAAGCAGCGAGGGCAATAAGAATGAAGTTCATTCCGATAGCGGGTGTTTCCCCTCTTGATATATGGAAGGCAGCGGCAAAAAGCATGACAAGTGCAAGTCCTACTGCAGCAATCGGTGTCAGTTTAGGCTGGATACGAAGCAGTGAAGGAAGAATCAAACCGAGAGCGCCTAAAATTTCAGCTACTCCGATGAAACGGACAAGTCCTTCTGATACTTGTGCAGTCCAAGGCAACATTTTAGAGAGTTGGTCAATCGGTTGCGAGACCTTCATAAAGCCTGACATTAAAAACATGGCAGCTAAAATAACCTGTGCGATCCAAAGGGAAATGTGTAAGGCCTTTGAACGTTGTTGTTGTTTCATAATAATCTTTTGTTTGATTGAGTGGTTTAATTTCTTGTTTGTATGACAAAACTACTCCAGCAGGGCACCCTCCTCCAATGCGTTTAGGCAAGAAAAAGCATTGACAAAAGTCAATGCTTTAATATGTATCGATGGCCACCCGACTCTGAACTTGATAAACCAGTTACATTTAGGCAATACCTTTGCTCCGGTATCACAGCAACATCTATGTCAAAAACATGGACATCCAGAAGAAACGATATACAATAGAATTAGTGGGCGACGGCCCTGTACAAATTGCAGAAGATCAAACCGTTCTTCAGGCTTCGCTGGCTGCCGGCATTCCACATTATCACGCCTGTGGAGGCAATGCCAGTTGCTCCACATGCAGAATATTGGTTGAAGCAGGTAAAGAACAATTGGCAGAGCCGACTAATATAGAAATAGAATTGCGTAAAACCATTCCTTTTCCACCTGACATGCGCCTTGCTTGCCAAACCTCTGTGACCGGTGAGGGAGTTCGGGTGCATCGCATGATCCGTGATGAGACTGATATTCTGTTTTATATAAAACAAGATTCTATTGATGAACTGAACCACACCGGTTCTCAAATGGAGCTGGCGTTGTTCTTCCTGGATATACGCGACTTTACGCCATTTGTTGAAAGCTATCTTGCTTTTGATGTGATCCACATCATGCGCCGGCTGTTTGCACTTTTCAGAAACGCTGTTGAATCTAACAATGGACGGATCATAGAAACGGCAGGTGATGGGTTTTATGCTGTCTTCGGCTTTGATACAAAAACTGAAACATCTGTTGAAAACGCTTGTAACGCAGGATACCAGATTTTCAAAGATCTGGATGATTTCAATTGCAGTTATATGGAGAAACATTTTCGTCACCGTTTTGCAGTAGGGATAGGTCTACATTCCGGAAAAGTCGTCGTCGGCAACATTGGCATTGGCGTTAATGACAATCTTACTGTGACCGGGCTTGCCGTGAACATTGCAGCCCGCCTGCAGGCAGCAACCAAAGAACTGAATAACAACTTTCTTATTTCACAGGAAGCTTTTGATAAACTGTATGAAAGGCCTGATGTACGGGAACAAGAGATTGAGATCAAAGGCGTAAAAAGAAAGGTAAGGGTACATCTTATCGGCCAAGCGTATAGCAAATAAGGGGAACAACCTCCCGTTGTTCCCCTTATTTATAAATTAACTCCTTTGCCAGGAGATTATTTACTCCTCTACTTTAATTAGCGAAAGACTAGTCTTTCTACTTCTTTACCATTTTCTTTTTTTATGAAAAAAATGGTTCTTTTACCATCGACTTCACCCATTATAGTCGACCATCCTGGTTGCAAATCGACTGTATTCGCTAGTTCCTTATCATTTACATTGGTGATGTTGAAAACCGGCTTTGCAGGAAGTTGCAGTTCTTTTGCTTCTGCTTCCGGCACCTGAGCCATAAACAGATATTCTTCAGCGATCTGTCCATTCCTCCACTTTGCTGCTGTAGCCATCTTAACCCCGGGTGCAGCCAGTGATCCCACCACGCCTGTCCATTCACCCTTTGCTACGTTTGGAAAGTGCTGAACGATTTTTATGTTTTGAGATTGTTCCAAAGCAGTATGAATATATTTTTCGTGGGCATCCATACCAACCGTACTCCATCCATCACCAAATACTTTTACATCCTTTGTATGATAGTTTGCCAGTACATCCACACTATGGTTCCATCCAACAAAGTCAACCAAATGGAAATTGTTGGTATTTAATTGCTCTACTTTCATTGCTTTCTTCTTCGTCTGACTGAAAGCAGCCAATGGCAGCATAAATAAAGCTGCTATGGCAATCACAAATGTTTGTTTTTTCATTGTTCAAATTTTTATTTGTTATAATTAATACTAATTATTCTACTTCTTTCAGAAGTTCATCTAAGTCAAGGGGCTTATTTAGTGCCATTGCTTTTTCCATTGTAAAGTTGCCATCTGTCATAACGGTCCAGTAGCTTGGGTCTCTATCCCATGCCAGTTCAATGCCGTTTTCATCAGGGTCGGCCAGGTAAACAGCGAGGTGTGTATAGTGATCGCTTGAACCATTGATGGGATAATTCTTTTCCCGTATCCGCTTCACTGCTAACGCAAGGTCTTTTTGGGTAGGATAGTTCAGCGCAAAGTGATACAGGCCTGTTGCCTTTGCTTTTCTATGCAGAGGCTCAACCCCTTCACTGAACCAGGTATTCAGACCTATGTGATGGTGGTAACCACCTACAGAGAGAAAAGCTCCCGTTCCGGCATTGAACACAAGGTCAAAGCCCATTACATCACGGTAAAAAGCAATGGAGCGTTCTAAATCTGATACTTTCAAATGAATATGACCAATGCGTAATTCTGTAGGAGCATGATAGGCCTTGTCCGTGTAATTCATAATTATTGAATTAATTCTTATTAATGGTAGTGTTTGCTTCTTACTTCTGTTCGTTCAGACCATATATTAATCCGTCTGGTCCTTTAAAATGGCGATAGGCATATTTCATCTCTGGTACCCTGTTGATGTCACCGAGAAGTTCACATCCAGCCTTTTTAAGCTCTTCAGAAGCTACTTCGATATCATCTACTCTAAAACCGAAAGCAACACTACCGTTGTAACCAAAATGCGTAACTGTGCTTTTTTTATACAGCTCCAGAAGGGTGCCGTCTGCCGTTGCGAATACTTTTATCCCTTCGAATTCCATAATTGGTTTCAGGCCCATAACGTTTCCAGCCAAAGCTGCAAAAGCATCAAACTTATTATCCTCTAAGGTGATGGCATGCCAGGTGATTCCTTGTACATTCATGATTTATCGTTTTTTGTAAAGCAAAGCTACCCAATGCCATGCCCCTCCTCCAATGCGAATAAGCAAGAAAAAGCCTTGACAAAAATCAACGATCTCAAAGCAGATTAAATGTTGCTGATCATTTCAGGGCATTGCTCAGGTATATTAAATATGCCAATTATCAGCATCTTTGTACTCTACTTTCATCAATCTCTAATTGCCATGTACGAATTATTCTTCCAGAAGTTCAATGAGAAGGTTCCTCTTACCCAGGAAGAAGAAGCATTGATAAAGCAATACCTGACCCCCAAGAAGCTTCGTAAAAAGCAATACTTTCTTCAGGAAGGAGATGTCTGCAAGCATTCGGTTTTTGTTGAGAAAGGTGCATTGAGAGCATACGTATTAAATGAGAAAGGTGATGAACACATCACAGCCTTTGCTTTGGAAGGATGGTCGATTGGTGACATTCCAAGCTTTATGAAAGGAACACCTGCTTCTCTTAATATAGATGCGTTGGAGGATAGTGAACTGGTGCTTATAAGTAAACAGGCGCACGAAGAGCTGTTGCTCAAAATGCCTAAATACGAAACCCATATGCGCATCACGATCACCAATGCCTACATTGCCCTGCAACAGCGAATGACCAGCATGATTAGCTTGCCTTTAGAGGAACGATACAAGACTTTCACACAAATGTATCAACACCTCGTTCAACGTGTTCCCCAGCACATGATTGCTTCTTTTATGGGACTTTCACCGGAAACCCTTAGCAGGGTAAGAAGCCGTATCAGCAGTAAAAAATAAAAGACCATTCCCAGACGCATTGACAAAAGTCAATGCTTTTTCTTGCTCAAACGCATTGGAAAGAGGCGCTCTGCATGAGTAGTTTTGTGTTCTCAAAAGCAAGAAAATGAGCACAAAACAAACAATAGCAATTATTGGGGCGTCGGGAAACATGGGCTCTGCCATTTCTAAAAGTCTCTCCAAAGGATCTTATAGATTACTACTTTGTTCAGATGAAGGAGGAAAAGTACAGGCAGTGGTTGATGACATCAAGAACAACAATCCTGCTGCTGATGTTGAAGCCATTGGTTGTTCAGCAGAAGCATCCTGGGAAGCAGACATCATCATCGCCGCCGTTCCTTATGCTGCAGAAGAAGAAGTGGCCGCCAAAATCAAAGAAGTAGCCAACCAAAAAATTGTCATCAGCATTTCGAACCCGCTTAACCAAACGTTCAACGGTTTAGCAACGGCACCAGATACAAGTGCTGCTGAAGAATTACAAAAGCTCCTGCCCAACTCAAAGGTGATCAAAGCGTTCAATACCACATTTGCTGCTGATTTTGCAACGCCTGTTATTGACGGCAAACAAGTAGATGCATTTATTGCCGGTAACGACGAAGAAGGGCTGCAAACCGTTTCCGAACTGGTGAGCACAGCAGGCTTTAACCCGATAGTAGCAGGCGATTTATCTGTAAGCAGGACCCTGGAGTCTATGCAGCTGTTGCTGATTCAGCTTGGCATGAAGTACAACTACAACTGGTTAGCTGGCTGGAAAATCTTACACAACTAAATCATACTTTCTTAAAACCAATAAAAACAAAACAAAATGAAAAAGTTCGCAATCCTTTTCTCCGCATTTTTAGCTTTGACTGCCTTTACAACGGCTGTAGCGCCCTGGCAAAATGATGACCCGCATTCACAATTGGGGTTCACGGTAACACACCTGGGCATCTCGGATATATCAGGCACTTTCAACGATTTTGATGTAACTGTCAATTCAACGAAGCCTGACTTCAGTGACGCTAGATTTGAATTAACTGCCAAAATTGGTTCGATTGACACAAGGGTAGAAGCAAGGGATAACCACCTGAAAAGTCCTGATTTTTTTGACGCAGCAAACCATCCGACACTTTCCTTTAAAAGCACATCACTGAAAAAAGTGGGAAAGAACAGCTATAAACTCGCTGGTAACTTAACGATGCATGGTGTTACAAAACCTGTTACAATGGACCTGGTATACAAAGGAACAGTTGAACACCCGATGAATAAAAAGCAAGTAGCCGCATTCCAGTTGACAGGTACCATCAAGCGCTCTGACTTTGCGATCGGTGAAAAATTCCCGGCTCCAATGATCAGCGATGAAGTACGCATCAAAGCTGACGGTGAATTTGTACAGAACGAAAGCAAGTAAAAAGAACAACTATGAAAAAGCTGTTACAGGTAAATAACGCAGCAGGGACAACGGACGTTGCCCTGCTGCTTGCAAGAATCGGGATAGCCGCCCTTATGCTCACGCATGGATCTCCAAAGCTGATGATGTTGTTTTCAGATGCGGCGGGCAAATTTCCCTCCGTCATGGGCATGGGTGCAGAACTCTCCCTTTCGCTAACCGTCTTCGCTGAAGTATTTTGTTCAGTATTAGTTTTGGCTGGATTTGCTACCCGGCTTGCAGTGATTCCTTTAGCAATTACAATGTTAGTGGCTGTTTTTCTTATTCATGGCTCAGATCCCTTTTCAGCGAAAGAATCTGCCCTGCATTATTTACTTGTGTACATTATCCTGTTGTTTGCAGGGAGTGGCAAATACTCGGTTGACTATTTGTTGCATCAAAAAGGAGCAACAGCAAGAAGCATTCAGAAAAGACAAGACACAACCTTACTCATTTACCAATAACGAAAACTGCAGAATGAAAAGGAAACAATTCATAAAAACTGTCACAACAGGAGCTGTTGGTTTGGTTGCATTCTCTGCTTTTAGAAATATTGCCAATAGCTGTCAACCTAATAATCAAAAGAAAAACATGGAAAAGGAACTAGCAACATTTGGCGCTGTCCATCTTAATGTCACCAATCTTCAACGATCAGTTGCATTTTGGACAGATAATATTGGAATGAAAGTTCGAAATACTACAGCAGAGTTTACTGAGCTTGGCACAGACAAGAACACACTGGTGACCCTTTATCCAACTGCAAAAACACCTTTTAAAAATGGTTACAGTGGCCTTTATCACCTCGCTATCCATCCATCAACGGAAGGTGAATTTGCCAGGGTGCTTGCAAGGCTAATTGCCAAACGTTATCCGATCTCTCCTACTGACCATACAATGTCAAAAGCGATCTATATGGAAGATCCTGACGGCATTACCGTAGAAATTACACTGGAAACCCCAGAAAGGTTGGAACGACTGGATTTTAGTAAAGGAGCACCGAAAGCAATCGATAAAGATGGTACAGTACGAAGCCCGTCAGCGCCATTGGATGTTCAGGCTGTTCTGAAAGCCTTACCCGACAATGATATTAACAGCCCCTTAGCAGAGGATACAAAAGTCGGGCACATGCACCTGTACGTTTCCAACCTGGAAGCGACAAATGATTTCTATCTGAGTTTAGGTTTCATTCAAAATATGGCTTTGCCAAACTTAGGGATGTATGACTTAAGTGCAGGTGGCGCCTTTAAACACCGTATTGCTTTCAATTCCTGGCAAAGTTTAAACAAGCCACAAGCACCGGAAGGCACAGCAGGGATGCGGCACTACACAATCAACTTCGATACACCTGAACGTTTGCAAAAGGCACTCCAGCATTTGACTTCTGCTGAAACTCAAAAAGACGGATACCTGGTTGCTGACCCGGCAGGTAACAAAATCCTACTGAAAGCGTAAGTTTTTCAGGATATGAGCACAATCAACTTAACATCTTAAAGGAATAATTAAAAGTAGATAAAATGAAAATTGGAATAACAGGAGCAACTGGGCAATTAGGTCGTTTAGTCGTAAGCAAGCTGAAAGAAAAAGTACCAGCAAACAATATCATTGCGTTGGTTCGCTCAACCGGCAAGGCAGCTGATTTGGGTGTTGAAGCCCGTGAAGCAAATTACGATCAGCCTGAAACTTTAGAAACAGCTTTAAAAGGCATTGATACTTTACTGCTGATTTCAAGCAGTGAGGTTGGAAAACGAGCAGCCCAACACCAGAATGTAATAAATGCAGCCAAGAAGTCTGGCGTTAAACGGATTGTATACACAAGCCTGCTTCATGCTGATACAACTTCCATTAGTCTTGCAACTGAACATATTGCAACGGAAGCAGCCCTGAAGGAAAGTGGCATTTCTTTCACCATTCTTCGCAATGGTTGGTACACGGAAAACTATGCTGGCTCTATCCCGGGTGCCATTGCAGCAAGCGCCTTATTAGGAAGTGCCGGAGACGGCAAAATTTCTGCCGCCTCACGAAGCGATTATGCTGAAGCAGCTGTTGTTGTTCTGACATCTGAAGGTCACCAGGGTAAAGTATATGAGCTTGCCGGAGATAAAGCCTTTACCTTAACGGATTTGGCTGCTGATATTTCCAGGCAGAGCGGAAAGAACATTCCTTATAAAAACTTACCGGAAGGAGAATATGCTAAGATATTAGCCAGCTTTGGCATTCCTGAAGGATTTGCACAGGCCATTGCAGGCTGGGACGTTGGTATTTCTAAAGGTGATTTGTTTGATGCAAGCAAACAGCTTTCATCGTTAATTGGAAGACCTACAACGCCTGTTGGTGAAGTAGTGGCTGAAGCTGTAAAGTAATCCTCACAGCCCTCGAAATCTGTACAGATAGTAAAAGCTACTTCAGTAGCTTTTTTTTTAACCACCATAAGGCCTTTTATTCACCTTCCTTATATGCGGCCAACCGCCCGATATGGAGCCTGGCTTTTATAACGGGACCAATATGATCAGTTACGGGCTTGCAGTACTAATGCGTTGGTGAACTCGTTGGCGACTTTACTTTATTTGATTTTACCTTTGTTATACAATTCAGCCATTCTGGATTCGTCAAAGGCTTAACCCTAATAGTGTTACTCTTAACCAGGTGATAAACCATTACAAAAGATCCAGTTACTGTCAAGGCTACAAATAAATACATAAGAGATATTCAGTATCAAGCATTTATAGGGTTTGTATTTATCTCAGTTACCTATAAGTTGCCCTTTTTAAAAGCAGCAGGGGCCAATCTTAGTGAGGCTGCCCTGCGATCGATTCCGCATATTTTTTGAAGTACCTCAATATCTCTGCCTCATTTTTAACCATGATTTTTGTCATTTCCGTAGCGCTTCTGGATGGCGGCCAGGACATGCTGTCTTTCTCACTATGGTACGCATCTACATAATATTCAGTTTTGAATAGCTTCATCTGTTTAACACTGTCAACCTTCTTATTGAATGAGATTTTCAGGTGATTCAAGGTTTTGGAATAATGTAAGACCAGGCGACTTGCAGGCATATTATTATTCGCAGGGAAAAGAAAAACTTCCCTTAATTCAGATCTGTTTGAATTCCATATGGCACTATCCGGCCTTACGTATAAAAAGCTATCCCAACGGTTTGTACCTGTTATCATCCTGATCATAAAATCAACTTTTAACCGGGGGGCGTCAACTTCTGAGTTAGGATCAAAAAGAAGTCCGTAACTGCTGTCGGAATGGAATACCCAAAAACGACTTTTCCATTCACTGCTTACTACGCGGCCCGAGGAAGTGATTTTATTAGCAGAGGAATCAAATTGCAGTTGATTAACTATTGAATCCTGACGATATTGGATCTGATACATCACCAACGAATCCAAATAAAAAACCCGGTATGAAGTTTCACCCATTACTGGGCTTGTATCGCGTACTTCAAATGCTTCAATACTGCTATTTGATTTGTTCTGGATAGAACAGCCCACCCCCTGGATAAATAAAAGAGGGAAAAGCAGTAGAACTATATCTCTAATCATCAGTAAAATTTTAAATATCCGCTCAGACCAACTGATTTGCATTCTCAGGTTGAATCAGGGTGCCAAACAAGTAGTTTGAGCAGGTATGATCCAACTTTTGGTTGGTCCGATTTGAATTATTTGCTGATAAACTACATATTTTAATTGCATTCATGACATGTGTGTTCAAAAGCATCTCTTCCAAGTATATAAGATTGGGCACCCACCATTAATTTTTTTGTGTCTTTATTTAGAACATAGTTGACTTTTAAAGCTATTCTGAGCAACAGAAAATGGAGGTATTCAAATGAGCACCTGAAGGAATCGTTTTGTTGTGAAAATACTTATCCTTTATTATTAGGTTTTTTTTACCTGGAACCAATAACTTATAATACCTCTCATGAAATTTGGAATGCCCATGCGCACGCAGGTTATGGTGTTTGAACAGCATTCTTTCGCTTATTGTTAAGGTGTCCCCATTTAGTACCATACTGTCTGGAACATAAATTTCTGTTCGGCTCAAAGACCAGTTCAGCCTGCGAATCTCTATTGTATCTCCTACTTTTGAATACTGCAAATGATCGTTGGAATTGTCAAAGTTGTACTTACCAGACAAGCGACCGGAACCATAGGCTAATTGAAAGGCTTTGTCTATACTGTCAGAATACTTTATATATTGATATTTAAGAAGCTCAACTCCTTTAAACTCAGGATTCTTCATTAAGAAAAATGTATCCTGCACGGCCTTGTCTTTCTCATTGCTGATTGGCATCATCAGTGGTTTTGGTGCTTCCTTGCAATTAATACTTGTGAGCAGAAAAGCTATTGAAACTAAAAACAGGGTATAAGAAAAGCAGCTTCTATCCATTGTTGTTCAAAGTTTAGTAAATAGTGCCATTTTTCTCATAAAGACAAGGCTCGCCTAAAACGTAAGCATAGAAAGATAAAAAATTAAACGATAGACAGCTTTTGGAACCTGGTGTAATGTTATTTAGAATGTTTACTAAAGCAATGAAGGCAAGTGCCAGCATCAGAATTATTGAAGCTACTTTTAAAATATTAAATCTTTTCGCAAGCATGAACTACAAAAAATGTTTAAAACCCCAATATACACAGCTCATATTTCCATCTTCCAATCTAGCATGCAGTGCCACAAGGCTTTTGGAACACTCATAAGCCTTAAAGAATCCATTTGCCGTTGATATTATTGAATATTGTTCAATTGTTCAGCACTGCTCTTCAGCCACCATATTGCAAAAGCGATGTTAGCTGCTGTTAGTTTCTAATTGTGAAGCCGTTAGCGGCATGATCGAAAATCGTTCTATATGTATTCATGCCGCCGGAATCCACAGCAGCAATTGCTGCCTTTGTTAAGCCTCCCAGGAAGGTTCTTTGACCCTCACAAGACTTCTTTGTAATACTTGCAATCTGCTTACTCAGCCTCCAGTATTTGTCATTGTAAATATCGAGCTTGGAAGCTATCTGACAGTCATAATAAAGCCTGTAGGAGTAAGCCTTCCAGCTCATGAAGTGACTAGAGGCATAAGCCTGGTAAAGGATTCTGCATTTGCGATAGGTCCGGGGGCAGATAAAGTAAAGCACACTGCCTCTCCCCAGATTGGAAGGCTGCTCAAATAGCCGTATAGGGTAAACGGTAGGAGGTCTGCTTGCTGTCCCTGCTCGTATAGAGGTAATCAAGCTCTATAAAGCTGCCACCTCCCTCGATGGTCTTGTATTGGCTCCTGATTCAGGTACAGTTTGCCGCCCCTATAATTAACCTGTATCTATTGTTTCTATTATGGATAACCTCAAAGCCTGACAGGGATTTACAGACTGTACAAAGGACTACCGCCCAAGTACACTTTTTACCAGTTGTCGCAAAATTCAGGCTTTGCTGTAACATTCAGGAGTCTACTTTCGTCCTATGGAGGAATTCGTTTAATCATTTATAATCATAAACCATTTAGTAGTATGAGACAGATTCTTTTAGCCGCTGCTGTAAGTTTAGTAAGCGTAGCCGCTTCCGCACAAAACAAGAAAGAAACGATTGAAGGCAATGGAAAAGTAGTGACCCGTGATGTGGCAGTCAGCTCGTTTGATGTCCTGAATGCCAGCGGTTTGTATGAATTAAAATTATCGCAAGGCAGCACCGAGAGCGTGAAAATAGAAGGCGATGAGAACCTACTGGAGTATTTTACGGTAAAGCAAGAAGGCTCCAAGCTAGTGATTGATATGGATAAGCTGAAGAACAAAAACAGCGGACAGTTAAGGCTGAAAGTCTATGTGACTTTCAAGCAATTAAAAACACTAGATTTAAACACCCTTGGTGATGTAAAATCAGAAGGAAGCTTGTCGTTTGATGATTTGAAGCTTTCTAAAAACGGTGTTGGTAACCTGGATCTGAAGCTGACTGCTAATAAAGTATCATTAAACAACCAGGGTGTCGGCAATGTCACGCTTTCTGGCAAAGCACATAACGCCGTATTCCGCCATGAAGGTGTAGGCAGCTTGAATGCAGGTGATTTTGCTGTGCAAACCGTAGATATTAAAAACAACGGCGTTGGTAATGCAGAAGTTAATGCCGAGAAAGAATTGAAAGTAGAAGACAGCTACATGGGTAAAATAAAGAACCGCGGCACGGCGCTAATAAAACTTCAATAAAGAAGTTATCTGAACCATGCTTTGAGTGATTAGGGGATTAAGAAGATAATAGACCTTATATCCACCTTCTCGAAAACTCATAAAGAAGACCCCGATTATTTTCTTCTCTCGCGAGTCGCCAGGCATAGACTCCCGAGGGAAGAAAATTGCCGCTATCCAATTGGATTATCTCCTGTTATTTTATAATTGTCCCGGTAGATCCAATATTCATTTTTTCTGTTTGAATCTCTCTATTCGAATCTTAATATCTGTATTATCCTTTAGAATCTTAATAGGAAGTGTGTCTAACGGGTGAGAATGATGTCTGAGGATGTTTCCCAACAATTTTTACTCAGAAATGATTGTTGATTGCATGTCTTTATGGATTACCTTATCACATAAACTCAAAGTCACTTTGGGATCATTTAGGATTTAAAAATTCAGACTTTGCACGATTTTGGAAAATAATAGTTAGGGAATTATTTGCCTTTTATTCAGCTTCAATTATACCGGCAAATAGATCTTAAATACCGACCCTTCACCAACCACACTTTCGACCCTGATCATTCCATTGTGGTTTTCCACTACTTTTTTTACAATGGATAAACCTACCCCGGTTCCGCTGTATTCGGCTTTGCCATGCAATCGGGTAAACATCTGGAAGATCTTTTCGGCATACTCAGGTTCGAATCCAATGCCATTGTCTTTTACCGCTATCAAGTGGTAGCGTCTCTCATTTTCAGTTACTTCACTGGCAATAATATCAATATGGGGGATAACGTCCTTCCTGGTGTACTTCAATGCATTGCTGACCAGGTTTTGAAACAGTTGCTGCAATTGCCTTCGATAGCCTTTTACAACTGGCAGTTTATCTACCTTGATCAAAGCGCCCTTTTCTTCAATATCCAACTCAAGGTCTTCCAGCACTCTTTGCACTTTATCATTCAGATCCACAGCTTCTGATTCATGTGGACGCTGGCTAACATGCGAGTAAAGCAGCAAATCATCAATCAGGTTGCCCATACGCTCAGTTGCATTTTCAATCCTGCTGAATGACCTTGCCTGGGTTTCATTGATCAGCGTACTAAGCTGGTCTCTTAACTGGTGCGTAAAGAACTGGATCTTGCGCACAGGTTCTTTCAGGTCGTGTGAAGCAGCATGGGCAAACTCCTCCAGGTTCTGGTTGGAACGTTGCAATTCCTTATTGATTTTTTGTAAAGAATTGTTGGCTTTAGCCAGTTCTTTAGTTCGTTCCTCTACCAGGCCTTCAATCTTTTGAATTGCCATCTTTTGTTCAGTAATATCAAGGACAGATCCTATAAAACGGACTGGCTGATCATTGCTTCTAAAATAAACTTTGCCTTTCGCACGTACCCATCTTATGATTCCGTCTTCGGCCCCAATTGTTCTATACGCTACATCATACTCCCCGTTACTCAAGGATTTGTTGAAAGTTCGATTCAGCTCTTCTGAAATACGTTCCCGATCATCCGGGTGGAGACGCTGTATAAAATCCTGTTCAAAGGAAACAGGCTGCTGGTGACTGATCCCAAAGAGCGTCCTGCAACGATCATCCCAATGCATATAGCCCGTTTCCATATTCATATCAAAGGTGCCGAGCTCCGCTGCTTCCTTTGAAAGACGTACTTGTTCCAAAGCATTTGCCAAATCAGATTCCTTTTCTTCCAGCTTTTGCCTGGCCAGCACCTGACCTGTTACGTCAACGCTAACATCCAGTACAGCATATACATCACCCTTATCATCAAGTAACGGAATAAAACTTATATTGAAGTAGCGTGCTTTTTTATCGGACTTAAAAAACACAGGTGCCTCCTGTGCTACGTAAGGCATTCCGGTTGTGCGCACATCATCTACCAGATCAAGGAACTTCCGGTCTTCATCCACTAAACCAGAAAGAAGCTCACGAAACGATTTTCCTTCAATATCAGGCCCCGCAGCCAATACATCAATCATAAACTGGTTAGGATTTTCAATGATCAGGTCAGGTCCTACGAATACACCCATAGCGGTAGGAGCAGAGTTTAGAATGGAACGAAGCTTAGCCTCGCTCTCCTGTATTGCATTTTCTGCTTCCTTCCGCTTTGAAATGTCTTCCGTGGTAACAACCAGAAGCTTTCCAATTTTATTGACGATAAACCTGAACCAGTGCCGCATGCCGTCGCCTTCATACCATTTTTCAAAGTCAGCGGGTATTCCTGTTGTAGCTACTTCTATAAATTTATCCAGTACACCGGTGTCCTTTACGTGCGGAAATTCTACCGTATATAATTTGCCAACCAGATCTTCCCTTCCTGTAGTTCGAATGGTAAAATGGTTTACAATAACAAATTTGAAATCCTCAATTTTCCCTTCCTTATTGTAAACTTCTTCATACACCGTAAGGGAGTTGGGTGAAGCATCAAATACGGTGCGAAGCAACGCCTGGTTATTCTTTAGTAATTGCTCTGAAGCCCGGCGTTCTGTAATATTCCGGGCAACAGCGAAGAGATACTGCATACCATCAAGTCTTAACCCATTTACTTTTACTTCTACCGGAAAAAAGCTTCCGTCTTTTCTTTTATGCAGGGTTTCGAATTGGGGAATCGTTTGCTCCCTGGCCTTCCTGAATAATTCTTTATAGGCTGCATCATTATAGATAGGATCAGCATCGGGTACCCGGATGGATCTGGCTTCTTCCTCCGTATATCCCCAGGCTTCCAATGCTTTGGAGTTGAGGTAAGCAAATGTCCCGTCTTCACGCATCAGGATGAAGGGATCCTGTGCATTGTCCGCCATGAATTTGAATTGCTTCAGGGTAGCTTCACTTTTTTCAACCTTAAGCCTTGCTTCCACCTGTTCTGTCACATCATGGGAAATTGTGAACACACCCGTTGGTTGCAATCTTCCTTCACTGTAATAAGGCTGGTAAACCAGGTTGAAATAGTGCTGCTCTTCTTTGCCATCAACAAAAGAGTTTACCTGCACTTCATGAGCAATATAAGGGCGTCCGGAATTACGCACCTGGTCAAAGAGGTCTATGATACCCTGCTCTTTTAATTCGGGTAAAGACTGCAAAATTGGCTTGCCAATGATCTCCGGCCCTTTGCCCCAGAGTTTAAAAGCTTCTTCGTTGGCCATTTTAAGCACATGATCATCACCATCTACCATGCCTACTACCATTGGGGCATGCATAAACAAGCCGAAAGCTTGTTCTATACCGTCCATCTGGACTTCTCTTTTTTCTGCCTTTACCTTTGCGGTTATATCTTCTGCAGAATGTATGATGTAGGCTACTTCGCCTTCAGGGGAGAAAACAGGTTTATTGCTTGCCTTCCAATATCTTTCCGAGAAGCTGCCATCTTCCCCCGCAATATCATAACGTTGAACGGGCAACTGGTGGGATGCTTTGTGCAGGCACACATGCATTAAAGAATCCATGAGGTCCCTTGCTCCCGTATCTGTAGGATCATCAGGGTTTGCAGGAGACATTTCGAAAATCCATTACCAATGATGCTTTCTTTCTTATAGCCTGTCTGCTGCAGGTATTCAGGTGTAGCCGCCAATACAGTAAAGTGAGGAACATTATTTTGCAGCAGTATGCAGCTGCCGGGAAGGGCCTCAAAAAGTGCTGTCTGATACAGCTCGGATATTTGAAAAGATGCAGATGTTTCGTACGTCATGTTGGGTAACAATGAAGATAGGGATTACAGCCTGAGTATATTGTTAAGGAGGAGTATTGGAGTGTATGGATCGAGGCAAATAAGCTCTGCCAAACAAACCCTTCCAATGATCCTGGAATGAGCCATAAATATACTATCCCTGAACACAAAAATTTTTAGAGCAGGTTCAACCTATTACTGTTTATGGAATAAATAATTCAACTTAAAGGTTCGTGTTAAACGATCTGCAATGGCACTACAATGCTTTTGAGTAAGTTCCTTTGTTAGTATGGTGGCCAGAAGGCAATTGCATACTACCTCATGTACAAGACTTTGGAGTTGTGCTTTGTATAAGGAATTAAATCTAAGAATACAACACGATTCATTTAATCAACTGAAAGCGGGGGACCTACGACCTTCATTTCATTTTCAGCGAATATTTGTGCCACCTGTTCTTTCGTTGGTTCGCCTTTGAATGCAGCCATCTTTACAAAGAACTCCTCCAGCTTTCCTGCAGGTTGAACGATCACGTTCATTTTTGCTTTTTCACTTACCTGTGTCCATGCATGGGGAACTTTACGGGGCAGGAAGATGGTGTCACCCGCTGTTAGCCTGAATTTCTCTTCCCCTACCACGAAATGATATTCGCCTTCAATAATCTTGAATATTTCGTCCTGGTTGTGATGAACATGCAAAGGGGTGCCTCGTTTTGGCGATAGCCCGGTTTGCTCAAAGATGGCCAGCGCGCCATTGGTGTCTTTCCCGGAAACCTTAAGGTCCAGGATATTTGCATTCACCCCTTTTAACTGAATGTGCCCGTGTGTTCTTCCTTCACCGGAACCAACCTTAAAGCCTTTAACGGCTCTGCTCACTCTTGATTTATAATCAGCAAGGGCTGTCAACGGAACTGAGGAAACCAGCGCTAACAGGAATTTACTTCTTTTCATTTTTTTATTTTTAGCCATTCTCCATGATGGTAAAAGAAACAGGTCTTCTGCAGTTACCTGCAAGGGATATCGAAGGAGGGCTGCATGTTCCAGTTAGCAGTTTTTGCCTGAAGATTGTCAGCTTTAAAAAACTTAGGATCCTTTATAAGAGGTTGCTCATTGCCATTTAATCCATCTTCTAAGATTAAATGCGTTTTCATCACGCTTACCACAGCTTACACCACTCTTACCTAACTCTTACCACACTCTTACATCACTCTTACATCACTCTTAGCCTTATGTAAAATGTGCACTTTCGTTCAATTTGTTCACTTTCGGCCTTTTTCGACCTTTTCCTGCCATTTACTATCAATTTGGTCACTCAATTTAGAAACGACCTTCTCCAATCATACTTTCAGCCAGGCAATTTCATCACACGGCTTTACGGGAAGTAGTTAAAGGTACAGTTTGCGATGGTTACCCGGCCAGGAACAATTCATGCTGCAAAAATTTCATTTCATACCCTTTTTTGCATAGGAGTGGCAACCACGCTTTTATTTTTATCAGCATAAATCAGCGTGTTTTTGCCCATGTCAACCGGCCTGCCTTATCACCTTACCTATGCCGCTGCATGCGCTGGAACCTGCTCTAAACCAATACAACATGCAACGAATTCTACTCCTTCTGCTTTTGAGTTTTTCATTTTCCCCTTCAGTCCGGGGCCAGGTAACGCAACTCGCCTCAAACAACAGCCTGGAACTGCTCGCACCTTTAGGAAATAACAGGTCGCTCCTTCTTGAAGCAGGCATGAACCGCCTTTGGGTCACCGATGCAAGTACCGGTGGAACCTTTAAACTTGCCGATACCATTACCTACAACGGCGCGGGTGGATTACTGAACGGCCAGTACGTGTTTGCGGCAACCAGTCCCTCCTACGGTTCAGAGCTTTGGATCACTGATGGAACCATTGCCGGGACCCGCCTTGTGAAAGACATCCTGCCAGGAACCCAAAGCTCGGAGCCGCAGGATGCTTTTGTCCTGCTGAATGGCAACCTGTATTTTTCTGCAAGCACTGCCAATGAAGGACGCGAACTATGGTATACCAATGGAACGGAAGCCGGTACCATGCTTTTAAAAGACATTGTTCCCGGTCCGGCCGGCAGCGCTTTAAAGGGCAGGTACAATTTATTTTCCAATGGAAGCTATGTGCTCTTTAACAGTGTTACCGCTGCTACCGGGTACGAACTATGGCGCACCGATGGTACAGATGCGGGCACGTATCTACTGAAAGACATCAACCCGAATAGCGCCAGCTCAACGCCATCGGCTTTCCAGGCTTACAACAATATGGTCCTTTTCCTGGCTGAAACAGCAGCTGAAGGCCTTGAGCTATGGCGCACCGATGGTACTGCGGGAGGCACAGAACTTGTGGAAGATATCCGCACAGGACCTGCTTCCTCTATCAATACAGGGTTCCCGGTGCCCAACTTTCCAATGCTTTACCCTTTTAACAACCGCCTGCTGTTTATTGCAAATGACGGGACTACTGGAGAAGAGATCTGGACCACAGATGGTACCAACGCCGGTACCTACCTGCTGCAGGATATTAACCCCGGGCCGGACCGGTCCTTTGTGACTTTATTTACCAGCGTTGCATTGAATGGCAAGCTGTATTTCACGGCTTACCAGCCGGCTACCGGCGGTGAGTTGTGGGAAACAGATGGCACCATCGCAGGTACAAGGCTGTTCAAAGAAATCATGCCCGGCCCTGACGGTGGCACTCCTTTCCTGATGCCCAACCTGAAATTCATCAACACCACCACGTGGCCGGTTCACCAGGGATCGTCGTTTTACTTTTTGTTCGGGCTGCCTGCCAATGGTGGCGTGGAACTGTGGAAGAGTGACGGTACCGATGCAGGTACTGTAAAAGTAAAAGTGATCAAAACAACAGACAGCGATTTCGGCAACGTTTCTTATGTGTATACTACAGCGGGACTTTATTTCTCAGTGGACGATGGCATTCACGGCGATGAGCTGTGGAGGAGCAACGGTACTGAAGCAGGAACATCACTTTTAATTAACCTGAATCCTAATCCGGGTGAAGGCAGCAATATCGAGTTCTTCCCCTTCCCGGTTAACAACCAGTTTTTATTTACTGCAACCAACGGTGACAATGCCTTTATGCAGGACCTGTACCGCCTGGATGGAAACCTTGTACCATTGCCTGTAAGACTGCAAAATTTTTCAATCGCATTAACCGGCAGTGATGCTGCGCTGCAGTGGCTCACCGCAAGTGAAGAAAACACCCTTGAGTTTATCATAGAGCGCAGCGATGATGGTGTACGGTTCAATCGCATTGGCGCGGTAGCAGCTGCCGGAACAGCAACAAACCAGGCTTACGCATTCAGGGATGCAGGCATCGGCAACAGCAATCGACCTGTGGCCTATTACCGCCTGCGCATGAAGGACATAGACGGAAAAGAAGCATTCAGCCAGGTAGTTCCGCTGAACCTGAAGCCAAAATCCGGCTTTGCCATCCAGCTTTTAAGAAACCCGGTGCAGAATGAGATAAGGCTGACTGTTGGAAAAACAACTTCAGGCATCAACCTTAATCTGATCGATGCGTCTGGCAGGATCATTAAGACCTGGAAAACAAAGAGCGAGACAGGTGTGCTTACCCTGCCGGTCAGCAACATCGCCCAGGGCACGTATTACCTCCAGGCAGAAAGCGGTGGCAAAAGCAGTGTTGTCACCATTCTAAAAAACTAGAATAGGTATTTCCTTTTATTGCCGCGGGACCTGGTGAAGGTTCCGCGGTTTTTTTTAGTTACTTATTAATTATGCCTGGTGAAAGCAGTTTTTCTCTATTCGTTAAGGACAACAACTCCTGGTTCCTTAAATGGCATATAAGCAATGAAAAATGATCCGCGTAATTTCTAAAAATAGTTATCTAGCTTTAGGAACCGGGTAACATTCATTGCATAATGCAATACAAGTGTTTACTAAAAAGAGGTTCGCTGCCTTTGGATTGGAAAAGCAGTGATTTTTTCTGATTAATCATTTTTATTTTAACCACAGGATTTAGAAAGGAATCAAATTCTAAACAGAAAACGAGTTAACTTAAACTTATGCCAATCATTGTAACCTTAAATGTTATGATGGCAAAACGAAAAATGTCTCTCAATGAACTTTCCAAAAAGGTTGATCTGACTTTGTCAAACCTTTCTATTATAAAGACCGGAAAAGCAAAAGGCATCCGCTTTAATACTTTAGAAGCCATTTGCAAAGCTCTCGATTGCCAGCCAGGAGACCTATTAGAATATACTAAAGGTGATCAGTGACCGGGCACCATACGATCATTAACTGCCAATATGGTTTTACAAATAGAAACAGTCAAAGACCAGGTACAACATACCACCGCCGCATCAAAATGAAGTGAGATTACCGGCAGCCTGTTTCGGCTTCATGATCTAAAAGGAATGAAGTTTCTCACCTTTATTCATGAATCTGAAGAGCAGAATTATTCTACATCGAAAAAAGCAGTTTCATTCCAAGTAGCATCGACCTGAAGTGTCTTATCAAAGCTCTTTTATCAATTTTTCATAAACGTTTCTGTCTGTATCCAACTGCTGGAAGGAGCAAGGATGTGGTAGATACCAGCAGGCAGGTTATGTACCGGAATGGCGAGGGACACCGTTCCCTTTGATACGCTTTGCTCCCTTACCACTGCGCCAGCTGCGTTGATGATCCTTATTTTTCCGGCATGCGGCATGGTAACCTGGACACGCAATTCATCCTGCACCGGGTTCCTGAATACGATCATGCCTGGTGATTTTCCATTGCGGATGGCAATGATGGGGCTATAGGAAACCTTGCCATCATGGTCGGTTATTTTCAGGCGGTAAAAACCAATGCTGGCAATTGGTTGATGGTCTGTATAATGGTACCCTCTTTCAGAGCTGCTGTTGCCTGTTGCATGTACCTGTCCGATAGAAGAAAAGTTTGTTCCATCAGCACTGCGCTCAATGTCAAATACTGATGCATTCCATTCAGATACGGTGGTCCAGTCCAGTTTTACGGAATTTGCCTGGAGCACACCTGTGAAGGCTTTCAGTCGTACAGGCAGAACAAACTGGTAAGAGGGGTTAGCCAGGCGGGCTACTCCAAACTGGGCCCCACTGTAGCCACCTACAACAAGCGTATTGTTCCAGCCCATTACACTGGCATACGCTTCCGAGGATCCCATTTCAATTCTGAGAATTCCATCCCCGTCAAAAGAATTGTCCAGTGTACCATTAGAATGGTAGCGGACCACCAGGAAATCGCTAAAGCCGAATGAATTGGAAGTTCCTGCAAGCACGATCTTCCCATCTCCCTGTACCACCATGGAATAAACCGCATCGCTATTGGAACTGAAAGATTGGATGATGATCCCATCGCCATCGAGGCTGTTGTCATGTGCGCCATTCGGAAGCACCCGCATGATCAGCACCTGGTTATCTTTTACACCTGCTGCTATGATGCGTCCGTCCTGCTGCACCGCAACAGCGTAGGCAACCTCATTGCCAAAAAAATCGGTAAGAAAAGCACCGTTGCCATCAAAGGTCACATCGGGTACACCATTGGCAGTATAGCGTGCAATAGCAAAGTCATCATCTACATTTCCAGCCACTACAATCTTACCATCGGGCTGGCGTGCCATGGAATAAATAATGTGAATGCCAGACCAGAACGTATTGACAGCAATGCCACCAGTTCCGAAACTGGCATCAAGGCTGCCATTCGGATTGTAGCGGGCAATGGCAAAGCGGCTGGTGCCATCAGATGTGGTGCCGCCTGCAAGTATCTTTCCGTCGGGCAGGAGCAGCAGTGCATAAATTTCATCGCTGCCGGTGATGTTGGTTGTCACTTTTCCATCACCGTCAAATGTGGGGTCGAGGCTTCCATCAAGATTATACCGTACCAGGGCGAAGTCCTGGTTGCTACTGCCTGCTGCTATAATTTTTCCGTCCGGCTGAACAACCAGTGTCCTGGGAATATCGGAAGCATTGGGCGTAAAGTCAGTAATCACCACGCCATCGCCATCAAAACTGTTATCAGTAGACCCGTCTGCATTGAAACGGGCTACTGAAAAATCATCATTGCAGCAGTTGAAGGACCGTCCAACGATGACCACTCTTCCATTACTTTGAACAAAAGTTTTTGATAAGGACTGCGTTAGTCCGGGGGCAGTGGCGTAAGCCTTACCATCAAAACTAAAGGTAGGATCGAGTGTTCCATCCTGGGCAATGGAAATGATATAAAGTACCGTGAGGAAGAAGGTAAAGAGTGTGCGCATAATCATCCTTTTAATTGTCTGAAAGGGGGGATGGCAGTTTTGGAAAGGATGAATTGGTATTCCAATGTAAGAAATAAGAACTTATGGGGATATATTAAGTAAGGTAATTCAGAAAACGAATCAACCTCATCTGGAAAAGCCTGCTTCGAACAAGGCTTTAACTAAATTGCAAATCTTATTCTTGTTCACTAATGTTGCAGCAATGAAAGCCCGCCTTCTGCTGGATCAATTGATTTCAAACCCCAAAAAACTTTTCCTGATTGATAGTTCAGGTGCAATGGTTACAGCATTTTTATCAGGCGTCATCCTGGTAAGATTTGAGGAATTTTTTGGCATGCCGCGAAAGGTCCTTCTCTTTATGTCACTATTAGCCGCCGTTTATGCTGTATACTCCATGGGCTGTTTCCTTTATGCAGGGCTGCACTGGCGGCCATTGTTAAATACAATTGCTGTTGCTAACCTGGTCTACTGCTTTATTACGGTAGCGTTCATCTTTTTATTCTTCAGGGACCTGACCACCCTTGCGCTGACCTACTTTTTTTTAGAGATGCTGATCGTTGGCATTTTAGTATTCATTGAATTAAAGGCAGCATCACAAAAAGACATCAATCTCCGGAAGCATTAATAATGAAGTTGCTTAAAGAGTCAAAGGACGATGCAGTTATTTCTTTCTTTAGCGCTCCTGCCTTTTAATCATTCAACCCTTTACCCTGCAGGATCAGCGGCATGCATTTTTCAATCCTGGACTCACGGGTCTTTGATTGCTTTGGAGCGGTAAAATAAAGATTGTAAGCTCTTTGCCGTCCTGGCGTAAGCGCATCAAAAGCTCTTTTCAGGGAAGGCTGCTGCTTTAGTTTCTTTTTAAATTCTTCCGGAAATTCAAGGGTAGCCTTCGCGCCAAAATCAACTTTCAATCCCGCCTTTTCAACTTCAATGGCTTTTAAAATATAGGCTTTCAGTGTGGGTTCCAGTTTCAGTATTTCATCCACGTGGGTAAACCTTACCTGGCGGGCAGACTGCGTGTTCTTTGTCTGCTGCACAAGAATGCCGTTAGGATCCTTCAGTAAAGCTCCTTTGACAAACAGTATTGCACAATATTCTTTAAAACCATGGATCAGGACAACATTATGCTTCTCGTAGGTGTAGCAGGGAACACCCCATTTCAATTCTTCGGTCAGTCCACAGCTCAGGACGATCATTCGCAATTGGCCGTATTCTTCCCGCCATTTTTTTGCTTTTGTAAAAAAGAAATCAACTTTTGGATTCATTTTGCTCATAATATGCGCTTAAGGATGCCCGTAGTTAAAATTTCTATTAATGCCGGCAGCTATTGAATAATAATATCCTGGAATTTATGATCCGGAGGGATGTTCTCGAACAGATCCTTTGTGATTTTGATCTTTGCATCCGGGTCTTCTATAGTGAAGTAATAGATCGAGAAACAGGATAAGAACTTCTTTTCCGCTCCCTTCACAACAACACTGTTATAACTTGTGCTCGTATTCGATTTCAGGCTGCTGACCCCTTTGATGGAATAAGTTCTTTTAACCTTAACATATTTATCGTTTTCGGCCTCCGTTGTATAGGAGATGGAATTCTCCGAGGTCTGTGTTGTCTTTGTGTCGGCCGGGATCCGCTGGTCAATGATAATGCAAAATGAATGTTCGCTGGTCCTTACTTGCCTGAACCAAAGCCCCCTGTCCGTATCCGGCAATGGGTCAACCACTTCATAAACAACTTTGTTTGTCGTGTACCTGGTATCATCAAGGTTAAATATAAGGGGGCCTACCTCATTGAGTCCTTTTTTGGATGCATACACATTCATGGACAACTTCCAATCATCAGGGTGACCCATCATATCTGTTTCCTGAACTTTATCCCTGATCGACCTGAAAATATAGGCCTTTACATGACTGATGTCTATTTCAACTTCAAATGTTTCGTTCAGCCTTGGCTGGGGCGTTGAAACAGATAATGCAATTGCCTGTGTTTTAGCAGGCAGTGAGTCTGTTTTTTGAGCAAACCCACAAAGAAAGAAAACAATAAATAAAAGGAAAAAAAGGAATTTTTTCATACTGCAGTCAGAAAGTGATCGGTTTTATAAAGCAACCCCTTATGTCTATAACCAGTGAATTTATAAAAATTACTTCATTTCAAAAAGATGACAAATTATGATTTGACTGGTGCTTTTTACGGGATCAAAGAGAAGGTGATAAGTGACACCAAAAAGGCTTTAATGGTTGGGTGTAAACTGTGGTAGCGATACGTATTTTTGGAATAAAGTCAGCAGACTTGTGAGCATTTCTATCAGGTGTTTGAAGTCCAGGGGTTTTACAAGGAAAAGGTTAACGCCGCCCTCATAGGCATTCCTGATATCGAATTGTGCACTGGAGGTAGACATGATACAAACCGGGAGCAGCTTTAATTTGGGATGGGATTTAAGTTCATGCAGGGTGGTTCTGCCATCCATTATAGGCATATTCAGATCAAGTATGATAAGATCGGGAAGCCTGCTTGTGCTGTGTAAAAATTTCAGTGCATCTTCTCCATTGGCTGCCTCCGTGACCTTGTAGTCATCTCCAACCAGATTGATAGCTTCTATAAATAATTCTCTGTCAAGCGCATCGTCGTCAACCAATAGTATTTCCATTAGGGCCATTTGCATTGGATGTCAAAGTTAATCTTCTTTTGACTTTGATTGAATTAAACAGATTGTTAGTACATTAGATATTTCACCCCAGACCCTAAAACCCAGGCTTTGCATACGAAAAACGTTTTTGAATTATTGTATGAGGCAAGTCAGGCCATTACCTCTGAAATAGAATTGCAGAAGGTTGTTCAAAAGGTTACTGATATTGGAACAGAGCTGGCAGGAGCCCAATTCGGAGCTTTCTTTTATAATGTCATCAATCAAAATGGAGAGTCTTTTGTTTTGTACACCATTTCCGGTGTGCCAAGGGAAGCTTTTTCCAAGTTCCCCATGCCCAGGAACACGAAGATCTTCGAGCCTACTTTTATGGCAACCGGTACTGTCCGTTACAACGACGTGACAACTGAACACCACTTTGGCAAAAACCCGCCTTATCATGGAATGCCAAAAGGCCATTTGCCAGTAAAAAGCTACCTCGCGGTTCCTGTAGTATCTCCTTTTACTAAGGAAGCCATCGGAGGATTATTTTTTGGACATTCCGAGGCTGGAGTATTTACAGAAGATTCGGAACGGCTCCTTGAAGGTATTGCTTCACAGGCGGCTATTGCCATTACCAATGCCCGGTTATTTGAGGAAAAAAGCTATAATGAATTAAAGCTGAGGGAACAAAGGGAGCAATACAAAAGCATTTTCAATGCTGTTTCCGATTCAGCTATCATTTATGATGAAGATGGGACCATTGTTGAAGCTAATCCAACTGCAAGCCAGCTTTATGGATACGATCATGATGAATTATTAGGCATGAACGCCAGTAACTTTTTCCTGACTCCTGAAGATTTTACTGCTTTAAAAGAAATTGCTTTATCTGGAAGAGAATATTCGGGCGTGCATAAACGCAGGCGCAAGGATGGTTCCCCGATCGAAGTTGAATTCAAGGGTGTTCGTTTTTTGTTCAGGGACAAGCCGCATGTTCTTTCAGTATCAAGGGACGTAACGGCAAGAAACCAGTCCGCAGAAGCTTTACAGACAAGCGAAGCCCTTGCCAATGTCATTACAAGTGTGTCACCTGTTGCGTTATGGATGACCAATAGCGAAGGGCAGGCACTGTATTTTAACCAAACCTGGTATGATTGGGTTGGCGGCACAGTAGATTCTCAATTAGGGACCGGATGGATCAATTATATTTCACAGGCTGAAAGGAACGAAACAGATCAAGCCTTTAAAAACGCGTTCCGTGACCGGAAACAATTCATTGCAGAATTCAGGATCGTAAGGAAAAATGGAGAAGTGCGCTGGTGTCTTTCCCAGGGAAGTCCCTACTACAATCAGGATGGTAAATTTGCAGGATATGCAGGTTCAATTTCCGATACTACAGAGCGGAAATCTGCAGAACAAAAGCTGACCAGTCAAAACGCCCTGATCAATACAATCACCAACAACACCCAGCAGGCTTTACTGTTAATGAATGATAAGCAGGTATGCACGTATATGAACCCTGCTGCCGAAGAAATGACAGGCTTTAAATTAAAAGAGGTAACTGATAAGCCTTTGCATTATTATGTTCATCATACCCACCCCGATGGCAGGCATTTCCCTATAGAAGATTGTCCAATAGACAGGGCACTTCCAACAAAAGCACAAACCAAAGGTGAAGAAGTGTTTATTCATAAAGATGGTCATTATTATCCGGTAGCTTTTACAGCGAGCCCTATTATAGAAAACGGCATTCCTGTAGGAACAGTAATTGAAGCACGGGATATTACAGAGGAAAAGAGGATTGAAGAAGAGCTGCGAAACAGGGATAAGCAGGTAATGCAAATGCTGGAAGGAAAAGTAAAGGAAAGAACCAGTGAACTTGAAAAAACCAATTTTGAGCTGATGCAGTTCACATCAGTTGCATCACATGATCTAAAGGAACCTGTAAGGAAAATATCCATTTTCAGTAAAATGATGAGGGATAAGCTGAATGGCAATCTTGATACGGCTTCAGAACGTTATCTCAATACCATCATCAGTTCATCCGACCGCATGGCACAACTGATTGATGACCTGCTTGCCTTTTCAAGATTATCCAGTACACAGGTAGAGTTACAAGATGTAGATCTGAATAAAACAGTGCACGAAGTACTCAACGATTTGGAGATCCCAATAAAAGAAAAAAATGCAACGATTAAAATTGGAAAGCTTCCCACTTTAAAAGGTATACGCATTCAACTGGGCCAGTTGTTTCAGAATCTCGTTAGTAATTCGCTGAAGTTTGCACACCCTGAAAGACCTGCGGAAATTTTTATAGATACAGAAGAAATAAATTTAAATGGCCTAAAAAGATTAAAGATCATTTACAGGGATAATGGAATTGGCTTCCGGCCCGACCAGGCAAAAAAAATATTTGAAATATTTTATCGTCTTCATAATAAAGAACAATTTGAAGGAACAGGAGTAGGCCTGGCCATTGTTAAAAAGATCGTTGAGTATCACCATGGAACCATCTACGCCGAAGGAAAAGAAAACGAAGGAGCAAGCTTTATAATCGAACTGCCGCTGACAAATTAATTTTTATTTAAGCTTGTGCACACAAAAACTTTCTGGTTTTACACAAGATGAACCATCGTACTTCAGCAGGGGATCCCTGGATCCAATCATACCCTTTATAAACCCGGTTTTTAAATATAACTATGCAATACAGCGCAGAAGGTGCAAATGCCTGTTGGAACCAGGTATTGCCACCTTCTGCGCATGATTGCTTTTATTGTTTCCTGTTGTTTAAATCTGTGTTACCGCTTTATGACGCTTCTCACTTCGCGCCAGTCCTCTCCCTGGATGACCAGGAAGTAGTTGCCTGAACGTAGATCCTTTAATGATAGACCAGCCTGGAACCCGCCCGTAGGTTTATTGTATGGAAACTCTTTCAGGACAACACCAATACTGTTCACTACCTGCACTTTGAACCTACCGGAATAAGCGTTATCAATTTGTATATTGACATGATCGGAGGTTGGATTTGGATAGATAACTGCAGCTTTGGAATTTTCAGATAATGCGGGTCTCGGTGCTGCCTTTGCATAGGTCGTGGGCACCAATTTAAAATCAACCCAGTTGATATTTACTGAACCACCTTCTATATAGAACCTTAAATCCTTGGGGTATTCGTCCATATACATAGGAACTGTGACAGAAGTCCAGTTCTGCCATCCCCCTGTATTGGGAATCACCACCACAGCTTCAGGTGGTCCATAATAATTAACTACATTGATCTTTACATTATCGTGTGGTGAAGAAACACGAAAAGTCACCTCATAGGAGCCCACGATGTTAACCCTGGAATATTGAAACTCGATCATGGAACCCGGATCAAGCCAGCCAACATTATGACCACCACCTTCATCCGTAGTAGGTTCAATCTGCGCTCCAAAAGCCCATAGGTAGTGCTCGGCTTCCCATCTTCCTGGTATCTGGTGGTATGGATAACCAATAAAATTTGTTCTGGTGAATTGCAGCCAGTTAATATTAAATCCACCACCTCCGTCAGAAATTATTCGGAATCTTTGCCTGTTTCCTTCAATGTAAACGTGCTGTGAAACAGTTTTCCAGCTTTGCCACGATCCTGTCTGAGGAGCTTCTACAAATAAATTAGGATAATAGTCTACACCGTCAATGTTGAAATTAAAGCGTGCATTGGGATTTGGTGTAGCCACCCGAAAATCTATCCTGTAATAACCAGGCTCCAGGTTAATTGAATAATCCATATAATCACCATGATCGATATACCCCACATTTTGACCCCCGCCCTCGTCGCTTGTTGGTTCGTTCTGAACGCCGCTCATCGTTCTCCAATCTTCAGCTTCAATTTTTTGGTAGGTCAACGCAGAAGGCGATGCCGTTGATGTAACTGAGTTAGTTATTGAGTGTCCTGATGTAACACTCGAGGGCAATTTGGTCCCTTTACTGCCAAGCATTGCCACTGAAAGATCCTGCGCAAAAGCAGGAGCAATAGAAAATCCAATTAACAGAAAGCACAGAAGCTTTCGCACAAGCGTAGACATACAATCCATATTGTTTGATTTAAGGATGAACTTGCTTGTGGTGGCTTGTAATTGGTTGCCCGGAGGAATTGGAATATCAATTTACGTTTTTTGTTGCTATCTGTTACTAAAAATGTTGTCAGCTTAAACTGATCAGATAGGCTCTCCTGCTGGGTTGAAAAAATTGCTTTAACGATTCCATGCTCACCTGGCATGTATTTGAAATAAATTACTGATGAAGCATTCTTCACTTTTAAATTGGAAGCTTTCAACAGTTTATTTTAAAATGTGTACTGCCTATTAGATGGCATATTTTATGGAGAATAGTATATGGCAGTTCATAAAAGTGTACCAAACAGGGAATGAATAGCAGTGATAGAATGTCAAACCATCATATTTCTTGCCGCCCTGGACTTATTGTAGATAACTTACCCCCACAAACTAGAGCATGAACAATACTTTCGGGAAACCCATTATTCCTGATAACGAAGCTTTAAGATTAAAGGCTTTGAGATACCATATCACTTTGCAGGAATTACCGGAGCGATTTTTTAACCACCTGGCAAATATTGTGGCAAGGACCTTTAATACTCCAATCGCTCTTATTTCCATTGTTGAAGAAGATGAAGTGTTCTTCAAAGGAAATATAGGAATGGAAGAAACAAAAAGTACGGACAGGGGTGTCAGTCTTTGCTCGCTGGCAGTATTACAAGCCGACCCCCTTATTTTTAATGATGCGATTGAAGAACCCTGTCTTCTTTCAAACCCACTGGTGGCTGGCGAATTCGGCCTTCGATTTTATGCAGGCGCTCCCATCACAACACCTGAAGGTTTTCATATAGGCACTGTGTGCGTGGTTGACAAGCAGCCAAGAGAGTTTTCTGAAGACGACAAACAACTTCTTGTGGAGTTTGCCAAAAATGCGATGAGCCTGATTCAACTGCATAGCTCAGTGAAAGAAACAGCTGTGATACAGATGCATACCCAGTTGACGGTTTCCACGGATAGCGAATAGCGATGGCGGACAGCCGCTTTCGTACCATTGTTTATTCGTTCCGTTTAGTATAAGGTGCCGATGATCAGGTTTTGATATATTGAATCCACTTGCATTAACTTTTTTTGATAAAGGTTTTCATGGCATCATCCCAGATCCAAATTTCAGGTGAGCAATAATTGCAGTCCTCGTAATACCCGGCAGCATCAGGTGGATTGACCACTAATAGCCTGCTATCAGCCTTGAATTTGTAACCGGCTGAAGCAATGGGTCCAAAGAAAACCGCTCCGCTTCTAAGGTCTATGATCGCACTGCTTTGGCAGGAAGTACCACAACCCCACGAAACAAAGCAATAATGGCCGGCAAAATTTAAACCTTCTGATTGATACGTACCAGTAAGTACCGTTTTAAATCTTTTCGCATCCTTGTTGCTATTGAAATTAACAGGCGCCATAGACCCATCAAACTGGGCTACCTGATACTTTTCAAAAGGTATCATATCATTGAATTTCACCTGGGCAACCTTATATTCCCGTTGGGGAATGAAGGGCACTGAATCCTCAACCATAAGTACTCCTCCAGTTTCAATAATATTGAACCTGCCATCTGCCTGATAGATCATTCTTTTACCACCTGCCGTTTTCCTGATGACAAGGCGATTGGATTTCAATTGCCTGGGCAGGTTGAATTTGCTTAAAACAATCACGCTGTCATGCAACTGGTAAGTGCCTTCGTGCCTGATGGCACTGCCCATTGACGTTACCACCCCGCTGTACCATTCATAAGTATCATCTTTCCGTAATATTAAATGCGAGGAGTCGGTTCCTGACCTGAAAGAAGCCTTGAAAAGGACGGGGCCGGGTGGATCATCACATGCGAATAGGAACATGACAAAGCAATACAAGAGGCAAAAAGTTTGTGGCAATGAAAATGTTTTCCTGTACAATAGAAAGGGTTTAGTATGCAATGTTTGTAAGTTCCTTATCTAATTCAACATGATATAAACCTTCCTTGTCCTTTTCGGATACTTGTTTCAGTCCGGTTTCAAGACATTGCCATGATACAGCGCTGATACTTTGTAAAGCTTTATTGCATAAGGCGGAATCATCAGTGAAGCAATTGGATAACAGCGGTGAAAAATCTATCCAGCTGGTTGCATATGGATCATCCATGTTCTTTTCATACAGGGATACTGTGGCCAATCTCAGACCATTGTAAATCTCATCTGGAAATTTTATCAAATCAAGCCTTTCTTTGTAAATCTTAATAACAGGGGTCGGATTATTACCTACAGATGTAAGGTTTGTAAAAACAGCCATCAAGCCTTGGTCCTTATGAATTACAATGGCAGGGTTGATGCAACCATACATGAATTGTTCATTTATACGTAACCATAATAAAGCAGGGAGCCAATTTTTAAATATCCGGTGGATTGTAGCTTTAGGCAGTAAGGAAATGAGTCTTAGCTTCAATCCCTGCCACCCATCAATATCATAATAGCGCATAAATTTTTCAAGCGATACTGGAATGCCACCCGGGATTGAAGCAACGGTTGTATCATCAACGGTATATTTCATGAGGTACAAAATTATAAGGAATTCGTAACGAAACACGCTGGCCTACAGTATTATATCTTCTCTAAATTATGAGTGCTTTTCGATTTTAGCAGTCGTTGGTGTTCTCCACTAACAACATGGAGTTTGAATAAGGACAATGGGCTTTGACACTTCGAAGAATTAGATCCTTCGCCTTCGGCTCAGGATGACAGGTCTGAGAGGTAGTTAAAAATCGACGGAACGTTAGTTCTAATAGGTCTTCCTCAATCCTCACTCATCTTTCTCCTATCAAGTCTCAACTCCTATTTCTTCTTTCCAACTCTAAACTCTGTCATCTATAGTCTATCATCTAAACTCCATCGAAACTCTTTCTATCATCAATCCACTTCTTAAGTCTGCATTCCTCCGCGTCTCTGCGTGAACCCTCAACGCTTTGCTGCAAGCAATTCATCCAGTCCTTCCATTGCTTTTGCCAGGCCTTCTTTAAAGCCCATCCTGATGGTCGCATCCAATTGCGAAAGGTCATCAAAAGAAATCCGGATTTCCACCTGGGTCAGGTCACCTTTGTCAGAAAAGCTTACTTCCCATTTGGACTTTGGCATTTCTTCGTTCACTATTCCCTCTGAATCTGTAAAAGCATCCAGGCTGGTAAAGCGTTTCTGCACTTTTATTTCCTTGTAATCAGCCTTGGACCAATGTGTTTCACCTTCAGGACCCACCATGGCATAAAGCCAGTAACCACCTTCCCGGAAATCCATTCTTTTTGTTCTTGCTTTCCAGGGTGCCGGTGCCCACCACTGGTCCAGGATCTCGCTTTTAGTATATGCGTCCCAAACAAGAGGAAGTTCGGCTTCGAATTCCCTTTTTACCATGATGGTTTTCTGTTCCCTGTTTACAGTAAAGTCAAAAGCTAATTTGGTATTCATCTCTTTTGTTTTTTGATGACAGATAATACTTTGTCCAACTCGCCGAAGCGGCTTTCCCAAATTTTCCTGAACTGGTCCAGGTACTGATCCACTTCCATCATTTTCGCTGCTTCCAGCTGGTAATAGATCTCACGTCCCTGCTGCTCCTGTTTCACCAGCTGGCATTCGGTCAGGATCCTCAGGTGCCTGGAAACAGCCTGCCTTGTTGTATCGAAATGTTCGGCAATGGCATTTGGGGTCATTGCCTGTGTGGCGATCAGTAAAATGATCGCTCTTCTTGTAGGGTCTGCTATCGCCTGGAAAACATCACGCCTCATAAATCAGCTTATTAATTGGGAAACCAACTGGTTGCGAATATATATGCAACTAGCCGGTTTCACAAATAATTTTCTGAAGTTTGCAACTACTCAAGTCGTTAATTCCATTACTTCAGTTAGTTTTTAGAAAATTAATGATAGCCTAATGGAGAAAGCATCGGTCACCAGGAAATTGAACCATTCAGGTAATAATATGTTGTGCAAGCTGAAACCAGGCGTCTAACCGAGCTTTTCAGTCCTGGAAAAATTTATTGAATATGTATATAGCAAGGAATTTATCGTTAAGCTTCATCATCCGCTTTGCATGGAAGCCGTTATTGACCTTCTTTATTTACGCAAGCATTCTTACCTGCCTGTACGAATTTGGCGGGTTTACCTTTATAGCCATCCCGTTCGCACCGATTGGACTGGTTGGAACAGCAGTGGCCTTTTATGTAGGGTTTAAAAACAATTCGTCCTACGAAAGATTGTGGGAAGCCAGGAAAATCTGGGGTGCCATTGTCAATCTAAGCCGGACCTTCACTGTTTTTGTGCTGGATTACTTTAAGGTCAGCGACGAAATGGATTATGACAGCCTGAAAGAACACAGGCGTATCATGATCTACCGGCACATTGCTTATATCAATTCTATTCGGATCGAATTGCGCAGCAGGAAAGTTTGGGAAAACAAGAACGACCCGTTCTTTAATATAGTAAGTGAAGACACGCCATTCCATCACCAGAACCACCTGGAAGAGATCAAGCAATTCCTGCATGATGATGAAGCCGAGTTCCTGTACAACAAAAGCAGTACATCAACCCATATACTCAGGAAGCAAAGCGAGCATATTCTGCATTTACTGAATATGGGCTGTATTGATACGCTCAAACAAATAGAACTGGGCAACATCATCAAAGATCTATACGATCAGCAGGGGGCCTGTGAGCGGATCAAAAATTATCCCTTTCCCAGGCAATATGCATTTTTCAGTGAACTGTTTGTCTGGATCCTTGCCATAGTTCTTCCTTTTGGATTGATCGGAGAATTAGATAAGCTCGGGGCTCCATTTGTCTGGCTTACGATCCCGCTCAGCGTGATCATTTCCTGGATATTCAATGTCATGGAGATCGTTGGTGATAAAAGTGAGAACCCTTTTGAGAAAGGCATCAATGATATTCCAATGACTGCCATCTGCAGGAACATTGAAATAGACCTGCGTGAAATGTTGGGTGAAAAAGATATACCCGGCCGCATATTCCCGGTTAAGAATATCATCATGTAAGAAAGAGAAAGAGGAATACAGACTTAAGAGTGCAGACTTGAGAGTAGAGACTTAAGAAGTGGAGTTGTGATATAAGAGATTTGACTTCTTTTTCGCCATCACTCCAGTTCTCCTTCTCTCTCTGTATTCCTCTTTCTCTTTCTATTTCTTGTCTCTTGGTTGTTGCAGCTTGTCCATCTGGGCTGCTACCACGGTGTCAGGCATCACGTTGCTGCTGCCCACCATGATTTTATTCTTCAAACCCGACACGATCTTATCATCTCCTTTCATCAGGGCCTGGTAACCATCCTTGGCCACTTTTGCCGGATCAGACAACTTGGTATCAAGGATCTTTGATTCCTGCATATCCGCCTTGTTAAAGAAATCCGTATCCGTTGCCCCGGGCTGAAGGGCCGTCATTGTGACCGCGGAATCTTTCAATTCCCTGATCAGGCCTTCCGTAAGATGTAATACATAGGCCTTCGAAGCATGGTAAACCGCCTGCCATGGGCCGGGGAGCTCCGATGCAATGGAAGCCAGCTGAAGGATCTTTCCTTCGTTGCGCGCCACCATGTCTTTCAGGAATAAGTGGGTAAGGACGGTAAGTGCGGTTACATTCAGCTGTATGATCTCGAGTAACCTGGTAATGTCTGCTTCTACAAACAAACCGTATTGTCCCTGTCCCGCGTCATTCACTAATACATCCACCAAAAGATTCCTTCTTTTTACTTCTTCATACAATTCAAAAGGAGCGCCTGGTTGAAAAAGGTCTTTTGAAATTGTGACCACATCAATTCCATACTGCTGCCTGAACTCTGAAGCTTTTTGCTGCAGGTCTTCTTCTGTCCTTGCTACAATAATAAGGTTATGCCCATCCTCCGCGAATAGCTTCGCCAGTTCATACCCGATGCCGCTGGTGGCGCCTGTTACCAGGGCATACCTGTTTGTGCTTTCTGCCATAAGCTGATTTTTAATTTTAATTACTGTTCATGTTCCTCTCCCTGGTCCTCATTTTCATTTCCCTCGAGGTCATTCATGTATTTTCCTGATTGCTTCTTCGCAGCCTGGTCGTCTTCTGCGTCTCCTGCATAATCATCCAGGTTCACCTTCACATCCTGCACGCTTTCCGCGCTTTCTGTTTCTGATCTTTTGCTCTTGCCCATAATATTGTATTGTATGGTTAATGAATTTCAATGCGCTGACCGGTTTCCATTGCCTTGTAAATAGCAAGGAGGATCTTTACATCCTGCCGGCCCATCTCTCCCGGAACCGGTGTTGGTCTGCCCTCTTTTATAGCCAGGGCGAAATCATCCATCTGCCTTGCCTGCTGGTTCACCTGGGGAAAGTTCATATCCCCGCCGGATGATCTGCCCTGAATGCCTTCATAATTGTAGCCAGGTGACAACTCAGCCCACCCCCTTTCCGCTTCTGCTCTCAGTACATTCATCTCGTTGGTATAACTGGTCTTGCAATCAGCAAACAGGCTTCCCGGGAATTCAAGCTGCCAGTCCAGTCCCTCTTCTATCGTTCTGAATTTCTGAGGATCGGTCTTTGGAACTTCTTTTGCCCTTACTGCAACTGGTTCCATTCCTGTAGTGTAACGACAACCCTGGACACAATAGATACCTACATCCATCAGCGGGCCTCCACCTGCCATCGCTTTTTCCACGCGCCAGCCCTGCACTTCCTTCATACCATTCTCGGCTTTGATCCGCAGGAGTTTGCCAAAAGGTTTTTCCTTTCCGATGCGCATCATTTCCTGGTTATGAGGTTCAAAATGCAGCCTGTAACCAATGGATAATTGTTTGCCTGCTTCCCTGCAGGCAGCGATCATCCTGTCGCAGTCTTCTACTGTTAGTGCCATGGGCTTTTCGCAGATCACGTGTTTGCCAGCTTTTGCAGCCCTTACCACGTATTCCGCGTGCATATTATTAGGAAGTACGATGTACACGATATCAATATCCTGGTTATCCCTGATGCTATCGAAGTTGTGGTAGTTGTATATATTGCCCTGCGGTAGGCCATACCTGCTTTTCCATTGCTCCGCTTTTTTAGGGTCACCTGTAACAATACCTGCCAGGTAACAATGCTTTGTCTCCTTCAGTGCCGGTGCTAATTGACCTTCGCTGTAGCTTCCTAAACCTACCAGTGCAATGCCAAGCTGATCCTTTTCCTTTTTACCATTCATGTTACGCCTTGAATAGGGCAGCAATGCAGTCCGGTAAATATGAGAACCCGTCTGTATGCTGCCATTAATGTTAGTCGCATAATTATTATACCAGATATTTGATCAGCAGGAAATTAAAACACATAATCTGGCTGAAGGATTTGATGTTGAAGAATAAAAAAATATCAACGCTATATTCTGATACAGGATCATACCGAAGAGAATGCCTGCTATCTACTTAAAATTTTCGTAGATGAAATGTGCTATGATCACAGCGGCCACTACCGAAAGGATCGTAGAGAGATATACAACGAAGTTGGCCCTCGACTGCCTGGTGAATAACCTGACAAGTCCATAGCTGAGCAGGAACAAACCTGCAATAAGCAGGTAAAATATTTTGTCCAGTTGGATCATTTGCAATCCCAACAAGACGCCTCCAATAACGCTGCCCAATAAACTACCTGCTATACTACCGTAAATGGTCCTGGCGTTTACTGCCCTGTCCCTGTGCCATGCATTTAATTCATCGTACTTTCTTTCTATGATGTCATGGGTTTCATCCGGAGTGAGGATGTCTGAAGAAATGATATTGAACAATAAAGAGGCATCTTTTCCTGGGACAAATAACTTCGCTGTTTGCAGGCGGATTTTTTCAGCTTCCAGAATTTTCTCTTCTTTTTCCTGGAGCCGGGACATCATGGTTCCAAGGCCTCCGCGCCTGTCCAGGGCAATCTTTAAAGCTTCATTTGCTTCTTCTGAATAATCATCCCTTTCCATGTAAACGCGGTATAACTCCTCGTCGCTGTAAGCTTCGTATTTTGACAGATGGTCTTCAACCTGCAGCATATTGGTTTGTTTTGATTGTTGCTTAAATTACAAAATTCAAATCATTTGGTAACAGGTCAGCCAGTCCGTATGATTAATTCATTTCCAAAAAGACCCCTGATAAAAGCCTGCCTACTAACCAAATGAACATTATGATACCTATAAGAACGATCCTTCTGCCATGCTTAATGGTCCTTGCATCGTAATCGTAAATCCTGGACCCATTGGGAAGTGTTTTTTTGGAATAGCCCCAGTTCCAACCGATGAACAGGCCTACAGGAAAGAACAACAGGCAGACAATATATCCCCATACTATCATGCCGCCACTGACAGTTTGAGGTGTTGCCAGTTCTTTCATCCTTTTATTCTTCAGATCTTCCGCTTCTTCAGGCTTTACTTCCTTTCCCCTGTCTGCAAGTATTTTTTTTGCAAGCTGGTAATCCAGGTGGCCCCATTCATCTGGTTTTTCAATAATTCCATGCAATTCATCATCAGAGAATTCAAATAAATAATGGTCCTTTTCCACTCTATCCAGTTCAAGCCTGTAATATTCATCAAGAACCTGGTTGGCCCTGTCAAAATCCTTTGGCCTGATCTTTAACCGGTAGTCTTTATTCAGTTCATTGTTGGCATAGCTCGGGTCAAAAACAAGGGCGTCTTCCTCGATAAGGAAAGCAATATCGTGCTGGTTTAGAATTTCAGCTATGTCTCTTGCCGTTCCGGGATCCGGAAAAACTTTATAAGTGATGAAGGTTTCATTCATGAGGCGTGTAAAGTGATTCAGCTTTTATAAAAGATGTTTTAAGGTTAACTGATCTTTCATCACCGGCTGGAAGGTTTTGGAGAAAGGTATTAACTGCATTTGTCCATTCCAGCGAATACTTTATAAGATAATTTTCATGACCTGCAAGTGGAAAGGTAACCAGCTTTTTGGGGCAATCCAGGCGCTCAAAGATCTGAATGGTTTCCTCTTTGGTTACTTTTAAATCTTTGTCACCATAAAGCAAAAGTGTGGGACAGGTAATGGCCCTTGCGTATTTAACGGGATTATGGTCAAAGGCGTTAAATCCATTTTGAACCCCACCCCATAATACTACCAGGTGCGCCATGGGAAATGAAGGGACGCCCATAATTGAGAACCTGTTCCTGACAGTCCGCAGCATTGTACCGAAAGGACATTCAATGATGATGCCTGCGACAGGCAGCCTGGTCTCATGAAGCGCTTTCATGATGGCAACAGCACCCATGGAAGTTCCAAATAAAATGATCCTGCTTTCACCTTTTTGAACCAGGTATTCACAACAGCTTTTTACCTGCTTTGCTTCTTTATATCCTATAGTAGTCTGGCTGCCTTCAGAGCCACCGGATCCCATAAAATCCACCAGCAATGTATTATATCCAAGCTTCAAAAAAACTTCAGCCTTATCAATTAAGGATGATTTTGATCCGCCATAACCATGGAACAAAATGACCGTTCCCTTTGCAGCTGATACTTTGATCAACCAACATTCAATGGATCTATTGCTCTTGATCTTGATAGTTTCATATGCCAAACCTGGAACTAAAATATTCCGCGGCCGGGGATTACTAACACCTGTCAAAGCGATGTTTAACTTTTCACCAAAGGACAACGATCCAGGGTCTTTGGTCCGGGTTTTCTCAGCGGTGCTGAAATGAGTGAAGTGGTAAGCATGCAGGAATGCGATCACATTCAAAAGAATGAACAGGAAACCTGCAAACCATAAAAACCGCCTGAGGTTTTTTTTATTCTTCATGAAATGTTTCCCTGCAGTTAGAATTCTTACAATTTATTAAAAAGAAATCTATCACAGGAATTTGATGATTGCAGGCGGACCTCCTTTCTGCGCAGAAACACTGATCACGGATTACACAGAGGACACGGATCCACAGGTATTTCTTTGCGTTCCTTCGCGGACTTTGCGCTCTTTGCGTTTATTTTTTTCTTGCCTGCTGAGTAAAAACCCTGCTAACTGCGCTTGTTATAATCTGTCAGGGCATAATGCAGAATAGCCACCGCCAGGAATCCAAGATGAAAGGCCAGGGCCCGCTTGTCTTTCCTGATTGGAGCGGCAAGACTCAGGGCAGACATCCCCACAAGGAAACCAATGTCGGCTTTCTGGTGTGTTTTGAAAGGAATGCGTTTTTGCAATCCAACAGGTGTATTGGTTAAAGCATTCAGTACCGTAAACCCCGCACCGATTGCCCTGTATGTATTTGATGCCTTCCTGTTTATTCCAAGCAAGGATGGTCCTAATAATTGAACGCCGGAGAAAACATAATCCAGTACTCCGTGTGCTTTGGGTGTCAATGGCTTTTTCATGTTGTGTTTTTCTAAACACTTACAAATCCTGTTCCTTTTATGAGCAGGGTGATCAATGAGAATATAGGAACGAACGCAGCGTGTCATTTCCGCCGATCATGATCAAATAGCGGATTCATCCATTAAAATGTGACCTTGTAAACACACTTTATCGGGTCAAAATGTAGCTGAACAATGCTTCCTTTTTGCCAGTCTCATGGTTAAGCATATAGATCTCTACCCTGTCCTTTCCATATTCCAGGAAATAACTAAGGCGTAATTTATCAACTGTCCAATATTGCTGTTCTTTCAGATTTCCCCCGGAGTTGTAGAAGAAGAGATTTTCGGTTTTATGGACAGTGGTATCGGTTGAGGACCGGTAAGAATATTGAGTTGTTGTTTCGCTTGTCATCCTGCTGTTAGCTTCAAAATGGCTGACAACAACCATGCTGATGGCAGTATCACTGGTATAGTAACTCCAGGTAATGAATGTCTTTTCCCTGCTTACCAGGGTGTCTCCTTTGTACAGGTACTTTGTCTCACTGTTCAAAACTGAATCTTTGCCCTTTTCCAGTTTATAAATCCTGTTCTTTATGATCAGGCCTTTATCATTGAATTCGAGGTAATTGATCCTTGTTTCAGAACTATAGTTTGTGATAATGCCCAACAGGTGACCGCTTCTTTTAAGCGTGCTGTTTTTAATATTAGAAAAATCATCTGGCACCAGGTCCATCATGGTGTTGATGTTCCTGTTACATACTGCAGTATACTTACCGGTGCACATCAGGGAAAGAACGCTTTTCCTTTCAACAGGCATCAATTTTCCGTACTTGTGATAAAATCCACTCCCGCTGGTATAGCTATCCCTATTCAGATGCAGCGTGTCGATGAAGCTTTGATCTTTGTACATCGCTACCTTGCGGTATTGGTTCAAAAAAGTTTTGGGGGTTTGCTTCATCACAAATTCTATGAAGTGCTTTGCGCTTTCGACACCATAAGTCTGCCTCATGTAGCCAGGATCTGAAGGGGCTGGCTCCATACTGACTTCCTGTGACCTGGCATTAAAGAAAAGCAGCATAAGCATGAGCAGCGGCAGGAGCTTCATAAAGAGATATTCAGGACCGGAAAATACGCTGCTGAATTGAGAATGGTAATTGGAATTGACTTTTTCTCAAAATGCCAGCCTGGACATAGCCCTTCCGGAAATGATCTTAAAACAGGCTGGAGCTGATGATTTACTCAATCCTATGCGAGAAAAAAAACACGCTTCAGGTGAAAAAAAGCGGGAAGGTCTTAAAGACCTTCGAGGTCTTTAAATACCTCGAAGTTTTGTTATATTAAAGCCTGGTCAGGCTTACTTTCTGCCAGTTCCTTTACTTTATCCAGTGCTTTCGGAAATACTTGATTGAAATATTCCTGGTGTTCCTCTGTAATATCCACTTCAACGGTCAGTTCCGTTTCACCGCCTTTGTCAGCCAGGTTGTAGATTTCCATTGCTCCATACCAGTTGCTGCTGGCATCGTTGGGAGGTAGTTCCTGGCCATTTCTGATCTCCCCCTGGTGCCTGAACTGCATGACTTCATTGGGAACCAGCTTGTCAATGGTGCTGAACAAACCGCCGCCATCCTGGGACAGGAATTGCACCTTGCTGCCTTCTTTCCAATCTGAGACAGCATAGGAGCCTTCCGAAAATACGTTTGTCCATTTCCTGTAGGTCTGATCTTCCCACAATACATTCCAAACAGTTTCCCTGGGCGCCCTGATGGTACTTGAAAATCGTTTCCTTGTCATATAGATAATTTTTAAATGTTTGCCGGGATTTACCGGGGCAATACGATGCCTTATAAAATTAGAAAGTAGTGATGGCTTCCAGGAAGGTGGAAAGCGGCAAATAGGGGGTTGATAGCGGCAGTGTTAGGTTTATGGTTTTTTGTTTATGGTTTATGGTTCTTTATATACCGTCATTCATTCCTGATCCTTTTGCATAGGGAGGCAGAAACCGCAAAGAGCGCAAAAGACCGCTAATGGACGCAAAGAGGATTGCCTTTGCGCTTCTTTGCCTCGGCTAAGCCGAGACGACCTTGTGGTGAGATGTAAAATCTGGCTCAAAGCAGGCCCAGCCTTCTTGTTTTGCGTGCAGAGATTTTCTTTGTTGCTTAAGGATGCATATTGTACCTTTCTCCTATGTGCCAACGATTCTACTGCACGGTCTTTGTAGCAATCCGGAAATGGAGGAGTAGTGTATGAATGTATATGAGTTTTCAAAGCTCGATTGTGGAGCCCAGATTGACCTCTTGCAAAAAGAAGGCGTTTTCATCGGCAAACGCAGGATCAACCAGCAGGCAATTGTTCTTTACCAGTTCCATGCTTTTTACGTGGAGATCGTATACCTGAAATACCGCCTTGTTGTGGCCAGCATCCGGTGTTCTGTTTCTACCAGGATCCTTGAACCATATCTTGATGCCATTGATATCGGGGAATTTACCAGGTCCCATCGCCTATACTAAGCCGTTATCTCAGCCATCAGAATTTTCCTGATATTTTCTTGTTATTCTGTAACATTGCTCAACGTATGCACCACCACCAAGATTACCACATGACACAGCCACGCCCTTCAAAAAGCATAATTCTTTATGCTGATGATGATCCTGATGACCTGATGCTCCTAACCGAATCTTTTACTTCCTATTCAGAAGATGTTGAGATCATAACTGCCTGCGATGGATTTGAGGCCCTTTCCTATCTTAAAGAACTTCCCCAGGATGCCCCTTCACCCTGCCTCATTATCCTGGATATCAATATGCCTCGCAGGAATGGAAAAGAAACACTGATCGAGATCCGCCAGATCAACAGGTTCGCTGAAATACCTGTAGTGATGTTCACCACTTCATCGCTGCCGCATGATAAGACGTTTGCAGAGCGTTATAAAGCAGGCTTCATTACAAAACCTATTGACTCAAGGCAGATGGCCTCTATAGCAGACACTTTTATAGAACATTGTACGGAAGAAGTCCGAAAGACCATTCGCAAAAAGTAAATTTACTTTTTCCTGTTCCTTTTATTACGCACTATTCCCTGTGCCATTTTCATATTTGCAGGAACGCATCTGTAAATAAAATATACATGCACCCTGATCGAAAAATAATGTGGCGTTATCGAAAAACAGATTCAGGCTAAAGGTTTCCGTTAGATATTTGTTTCAGTTCATCGCATGGATGCATCATCGCCCTGAATCATTTTTTAACCATCAAAACCAATCCTTATGAAAGTTCTTTCCTCTATCTGTATGCTATCCCTGGCTGTTGCAGCCAGCGTCGGCATGAGCTCTTTTACAACAAAGGAAGTCTCCAAACCTCTCTTTAATGAATACAATGCCCAGCACATTTCTACCATTTCTGTTGGAAGCACCTATGAGTGGACATGGAGCGTGACCAACCCAAACCCAGGCAATGGAGACAATGGGACCCTGCAAAACCTCAGTCACTGGTCTCTGGCCATTTCAGACCTGGTTTCCGTGCAGGACATTGTTGCTGTTCAGTACTCCACCGATGGGATCAACTGGCACAACCTTCCGGTGAGCATGGCCATTGATAAAAGCCAGGAGTGTTACACAGGCACCGTACTGAAGTTTGATTACGGTACAAGCGGTGGAACACCTACTTATTACAAACTGGTGGTGGACCAGTACTTTACAACAGGTGCTACCATAGCCAATTTTAAAAGTGGGAAAGTTACAGGCTGTTACAATGGCTCGGTTACAGGTATTGGCACTCCAAGTGAAGATCCTACACCACGTTAACCGCTATTTATTTTTATTGTACAATGCCCCGCCATCGCGGGGCATTTTTGATTTACCCGATGGCCATTTTTCTTTCAACCCGTCTTGGTGTAACCTGCAACAAGGACTGGTAAATAATGTACGATAAACCACAACCGATCATGATAAAGAACAACATCATGAAATAATCATTCAGGTAGAAACTCAGCACAATGCCGCTGATGAAATAACAAAGCATAAGTGCTTCAATCACATTGATCCAGGTAATCCGGCCGGACAAGTATACATTACTTGTATTGATGTCTGATTTAGGTGTCCGTACAAATTCCGATTTCGATCCAAAAAGACCCTGCAGCACAGCAAAGGCATTCTGCACCGACATGCCCATGTATATAACCAGGAAAACTGGAAAATTGGAAAAGAACTTCACGCCTTCAGGCATTGTGCTGGATTTTGTTCCGTTGTAATAAAATAGTGTCAGTGCAATAAGGTTCACTGTAGTGAACAGCGTATACTGGGTAAGTTCAATAAATTCTGGGTACATGTTTCGTAACACCAGCAATGGTATGGTGAGCAGGGCATTGACCAGTAGGCAAACAAATACAAAGCTTCCAAGTAAATGGAAAATCGCATGCAGCTTCTTTCCGAAAGGAAGTGTTGAACGCACCACGCGCATCATCATTTTTTTCGAAATCTGTGCCATGCCCTTCGTCCAGCGGAATTGCTGGATCTTGAAAGCCTCCATCACCGATGGCAATTCCGCGGGGACTTCCACCTGCTGGTCATACACCAGCTTCCATCCTTTTAACTGTGCCCTGTAGGAAAGGTCCAGGTCCTCGCTCAGCACATTGCCATCCCAACCTCCGGCATCTACAATACATTGCCTGCGCCATATGCCAGCAGTTCCGCAGAAGTTGATAAAGTAACCTGCTTTTGACCTGCCTGTCTGCTCAATTGAAAAATGAGTGTCCAGAAGAAAAGTCTGAATCCTCGTAAGACAATTCTGCCCGCGGTTCAAATGCCCCCAGCGTGCCTGTACCAGCCCGGTTCTGGGGTCCGAAAAATAAGGGACCATGCTTTTAAGAAAACCCGGGGCAGGCGTGAAATCCGCATCAAAGATGGCGATCAGATCACCCTTGCATTGTGCCAGGCCATCCTGCAGTGCGCCAGCCTTGTACCCCTTCCTTTCTTTTCTTCGGACCACCTGTATGCTAATGTCAGCATTCTTTAATGCAGCCACTTTACGATCGATGATCGAACTAGTTTCATCAGTGGAATCATCCAGCACCTGCACTTCAAAACAGCTCTTTGGATAATCAAACGCTGAAATGGAATCAAGCAGGCGCTCGATCACATATTTTTCATTGTAGACAGGAACCTGGATGGAAACAAAGGGAAGTTGAGACGGGACAGTAAAGGTATTTTTCGAGCTGATCTTTTTTCTTTTATAGTGCCAGATAAGATGCAGCTGAACAAGCGCATTCAGGAAAAGCCAGAAAGAGGTCAGTATATAAATGCCGTAAATAATGTATCCGATGATCTTTACAGGGTCGTTCATGAAAATAGTTTAAAGCCGATGATCGGAATACAAAAGCAATGCCTGTTAGCATTGTACAGGTAGGACTTTGCAAGAGCTATTTTGCAGGCTTTAGAAAAGTATTGACAGATGTTATTTTATAGTTGAAGTTTTCCATTGTCATGGGGGAGGGATTTTAAACAATGATCTACTTGATGGCATTCTTGCCGCCAATAATTTAACTGCAAAGGGCGCAAAGAAAGCGCAAAGTTTAGGCTGTCGTTGCTTGATTCCGCAAAAGCTTAGATTATATCCTTCTCACACCGCCCCTGCTTGTGTCCTCACAAGCAGCTTAAAGAACGAATTATCTTCTTAATTCTGTCTTTTGTTCTTAAGTCTCTACTCTGAAGTCTGCACTCTTAAGTTTTTATTCCACTCGCTCTGTTTCCCGCACTCTGCTAATGCGGTTTTTTCTACTTTTTGTCTTGATACAAAAAGTAGAACAAAAAGATCAAGGCCGGGTCTAATCGCTCCGCGTAGACCGGCCGGGCTACCGCACAACAGTCTTTCATTACAGGTATTGACCTTCACTTAAGAGTTCAGTCTTTCGTGACTTCAATTAGCTCACTACTGGTTTCATCTTTTCTTAAACTAGAGCGGGCCTTGTTCGAGGATACTGCAGGCGCAGAATTTTGTTGGCAGTCTTTTGATTGGAGTATCACTTCATCTAACCACAAAATGAGGCGCTGGAACATTTCTGAAGTTCTTTGGGCTTATTGTTACAATGGGCGTTGGAGGTTGAAAGATTTAGATCCTTCGCTTACGCTCAGGATGACAGGTCGAAGGAGGTTTATTTAGATGGGAGTTGGCTTAGGCCGGAGAGGTTGCTGGGAGGTAAGTGGGCTTAAATTGGAAAGCTTTCATCCATCAGCTATCATCACTCCAATTCTTAACTCTCTATTCTTAAGTCTGCACTCTTAAGTCTGTATTCCTTTGCGTCTTTGCGTCTCTGCGTGAAACCTCTCGCGTCTCTGCGTGAAACCTCTCTACGCAAAAAAAGATCCCTGGAGCGCAGGGATCTTTTTTCTATCGATGTTTTAAATTAGTTCTTAAGAATTTTGAATTCAACCCTTCGGTTCAGCTGCCTGTTCTCATCTGAATCGTTTTCAACAACAGGTTTAGTTTCTCCATAACCCTGTGAGATGATCCGGTTAGGTGCAATGCCTTTTGAAAGGATGTATTCCATTACAGATCTTGCCCTGTTATCACTGAGCTTATAATTATAATCATCGGAACCCCTGCTATCGGTGTGGGCACTCATTTCAATTTCAATGGCCGGGTTATCACTCAGCAATTTAACAACCCTGTCCAGTTCAACAAATGATTCGGGGCGAAGATCCCATTTATCAAAGTCGAAGAATACATTGTTCAGCCTTACAACCTGTCCGATCTCGATCGGCACCAGGTAAAGATCCTTGTGGATTTCTTTGTAACCGGCTTTTACAAGTGAATCGAGGTTCAGGTTCTCAGAGATGGCAAAGAATTTATCTGCTGTTGCCCTGATGCTGTAATTCTTATCATAAGGCAATACGATCTTGAATGAGCCATCCTGCGGATTGGAAACAGCATTACCCGCTTCCACACCATCAGGAAGTGTTTCGTATACCAGGGAAGCGCTCAGGGGCTTTCCTGTTTTCTTGTTGTATACATTGCCGCTTACCATCAGCACCGGGTTGGGCTTTTCCCTTTCCAGCAATTTCACTCTTACAATGTCGCTTTCACCATAAGTATCCAGGCTGGTACTCATATACGCATATTCACCACCGGCATCAAGGGTAAAGAACGCATCCCAGTCAGGTGTATTGATCGGCGATCCAAGATTGATCGGATCACTCCATTTCTGCCAGGTCTTATCCAGTCTTCTTGTCATCCAGATATCGTTATCACCAAGTCCACCCGGACGGTCACTGCTGAAATAAAGTGTTTCACCATCCGAAGCCAGGTAAGGCGTCATTTCATTGTATTTGGAAAGATTGATCTTCTTGCCCAATGATTTTGGTTCGGACCAGGTACCATCCGGTTGCAGGAAACAGACATACAGGTCGTTGTTATAACCACCTTTTTCTTCTGACATATACAAAAGCAGCGTTTGGCCGTCGTGTGCCATGGTGGCGCCGTTCTGGTTCCCGCGATCATATTTCTGGTAATTTCTGATCTCCAGCATCTGGGGTTTACTCCAGGTGCCATTCTTTTTCAGGTAACTCATGCTAACGCCATTGCCGGCATAGTCACCATCAATAAAGGCATTCCTGATCAGGATCCTGTTATTATCAGGAGAGATCCAGAACACTGCATTATAATGGTAAGTGTTCAGCGGATATTCCATATGCTCAGGTGCACTCCAGTGGCCTGCTTCGTTGCGGAAGGAGTACCAGATATCCTGTGAATTGGGAATGGAGTTATACTTGGTATTGGCAGGATGGTTCTCCACAATGAAGAAAAGGATGTTTCCATCTGCAGAGATGGTAGGCCTCAACTCCGCGAGGTTAGAGTTAACGATCTCTCCGAGGTTTTCGATCTTAATAATGGTGGATTGCAGGATGACATTTTCTTTCTGGGCCTTCAGGGTTCCCAGGGTATCATCCGCAGCGGGCTGGCCATAGGCAAATTGCATGCAGGCCAACAAAGCTGTAAAGCAGGTTAGTTTTCTCAAGGTCTGGATTTTGAACAAAATAATAATTATTTCCGGGTTTACATATGGAGGAAAGGTTGTATGTGTATTCGTTTCACGATTATGCAAAAAGGCATTTCACGCAAAGACGCAAAGGAGCGCAAAGAAATACAGACTTAAGAGTAGAGACTTAAGAAGTTGAGTGATGAAAGAAGACTGATAACAACCACTAAGACCCAACACTTCTTCCATCTTAGAATATCTCTCCGGCCTGCCATCCTGAGCCAGCGGCGAAGGATCTAATTACAACCTTTCAACGCCCATAGGTAACGAACGACCTAATCATCAGAACTCATACGCCATTGTGGGTGGAAACACCAAAAACGGCGTAATGCAGAGAAAGCGAATGAAAGGCAACTTATATATTAAACTCAAGAAGTGTAGAACAGCATTATGAAGATGAATCGTTACTTAAACTGCTTGTGAGGACACAAGCATGGCAGCATTAAAGAATAAAGTTGGATAACTAGAGCATTCCACGATGGAGCACGAAGGAATACATGTTTATTCTTTGCGTGCTCCTCCGCGTCTTTGCCTTCCTTGCGTCTTTGCGTGAAATGCGTCTTTGTGTGAAATCTTTTTGCGGTTAACATGGCAAAAGAAAAGAGGACCTATGTAGATCCTCTTTAAAAAAGTTATATAAAAAGCTTAAGCTGTTCTAAGGCCTTCAGACTTTTTCTGCCAGTCCTTACTAATCAAATTGATTAGGATATTCCAAAGATGGTCTTCATCTTCAGGCTTTTCGAAATAAAGGCTGGCGCCCAGCTCCAATGCCACCTTGTTGTTACTTGGCCTGTGCGAAGCACTGTAAGCAACAATAGGAAGCTCATCATAATTCCTGTCCTCCCTTAATTGCTTCAGGCACTGCACGCCTTTTTTGCAGGGCATTTGCATATCCATGATCAAAAGATCGGGAATATAAAAATTAAGCAGCCCCAGCAACTCGTCTGCACTGGTAACAGGAATTATTTTTTTTGTAGGATTCAGCCTTTTTATGATCTGCTCCATTTTGAAACAGTCTTCAGATTTGCCGGCAACAACAATGGATTCCACACATTTATGTGGAAATGTTTCGTCGTCCTTCAGGCATTTTAGATCTCCCAGCTGCCAAGCTCCCCTTTGATTTTCCATTTTCACCTTTATCTATGGCGTTATAAAAGAATTACCACCCTTATCCTACAAATATGATGCTCATCAGGGCTAAAATTTGCAATTATCTTCCACAATAAATTGTTTGGAAAATTTTAACAACACCCCTGCTTTAATTAATCAGTTTATCAAGCAAGCTGAACTTTTTCTTTCAAAATTTTATCAGTTCAATTTAAAGCGTGCCCTGCTGCTGATGGAAATTAATTGATCGTGAAGTTGAAGAACCGCTATCAATACAAGTCATTTCATTTATCTTCAATGGAACCGCAACCAACATCTGAAAGATGTTTTAAGGTTACCTGACATTGCTTGCTCCAACAAACATTCAACGGAACAATTTTTCGTTGTATTCCAGTCACCTGATGATGTCTGATTTTTAACTAGCGTCAATTATGGATTGACCAATCAATTAAGACTGTATGAAGATGTCAGCATTTTTATTGCTTGAAGAATCTCAAAAAAGAGAAGCACTGCTTATCAAAGGAACATTGATCGGCAAGCGTCCCGCAAATAATAGTTTTGTTTTTCTCTACCAGCTGGATGGCTTTTATGTTGAAGTGTATTGCAAACTGCATGAAGGACAGGTAACGGAATACAGGGCTTTTGAAAACATCTCAGAATTACACCCTTACCTGGAAAAGATCTCTTTGGAAAACCTGCTTTAATGTTTTGGTATGGATATTAAAAAAAAGAAGGCCGGATAGAAATCCAGCCCGTTTTAAAATCCAATATCCTATGAAAAACCGAGACGAAACTATACCTCTCTTTCGAAAGATGCAATAGTATAACTACTGAATATTTTATATTGCTGATTTCAACATTTGAAATTCACTTATAATTTGCTGTTCAAGCGAATCCACTTCAAAAACAACTCAGCTGGGCGATGCTACACTGCAGTAACATACGTAATGGGATATTAAGTGTAAGCTCTTAGTTGCCAATAGATAGATACACCATTTGTACTAAACATCAGCTTTCATTCGGGCAATTCATTCAACAAATCGCATAGTTATGCTAAGTGCCGGGATAGGCGGAATCACCCTTAAAGTCTATGGATGCAGGAAGGCTATTATTATGTAAATGATCCCCTGGGAAACAGGATCGCAATTCCCCCACGGTTTCAAACAATGCTTGATGGGGAAGAAGAGATCTACGATGACCTGGCCACTGTCTTTCATAATCCCCTGATGGTCCTTGAACTAAATACTGGCAGGGATGAACTGCATTATTACAGGGCCATCGGCTGGAATATCACATTGCTGGCAAGTGCTTTCAAAACAAAGGATGGATGGGAAGTATTTAGCTGCACCAGGAATCCATCCATGCATATAATTAAAGAACTGATAACACACGGCAGGCAGTTAAAATGACCGGTAAATGCAGATACCAGGATGAAATTTCTTTGGTTTGCAATCCCATGGTAATTATTGTGAACGATCTATCTTTCCCTTATGAATTTTGATCTGGTAGTTGAAGGTGTACTTTATCATTTTTCCAAAATAACTGAAACCAGTTTCCTTGTGGAAAGACAAGGCTTCTCCTGTATTATCTATAAAAAGAAATCATGGGTGACTGCGGAGGAAGGAATTTCTGAAGACCTGGTAGAGGAACTTGGGGAAGCCATAGACGTATATTTTAAAAAGAATTGAGTCCGTTGATATCCATCTGGATGAATTGTGAAGATCAATGCTCCCTCCCACTTAGCATTTTTCCATAATCCTTATTCAGCAAGGGTTTTAATGGTTATCAACATTTTTATCCTTGCAATTGTGCATAGGTGTGGATAGTGGTGGAGAAGTTACATTCATTTATGATTCAACGACTTACACATTTCAAAGTAGGGAGTCGCTTCATCGTGGCATTGGATTTTAGCCATACCATTTGTATGAGCCAGCCAAAACAAAACAAGCGATCCGCTTCCAGTAAATCAACACTGTCCGTCAAGCGGTTACCTGCAAAAAAAACTACCGAAAAAAAATCTTCAAAGGAAGGTGGTACCAGGCCTGACGCAGATATTGTTATCGACATACGGCAGAATAAAGATCTGTCCAGCATCGTAGAACTGGTGAAAAGAAAATTCCCGGATGCGCCTCGCGTCAAGATGCCAGCCGATCTGAAACCTATGCTGGCAACATTGGTAGATGAACCTTTCAATGATGAAGAATGGCAGTTTGAATTAAAACTTGATGGTTACCGCGCACTGGCTTACCTGAAAAATGGAAAGTCTGATTTGCGATCACGCAATAATCTATCGTTCAACCAGAAGTTCAAACCAATCAATGATATTCTTGCTGCATGGAAGATCAACGCTGTTGTAGATGGCGAGATCGTTGTGTTGGATGAACAGGGCGTGCCAGATTTCAATGGCATCCAGCAATGGGTGAAAAAGAAACAAGGCCATTTACATTATTATGTATTCGACCTGTTATGGCTGGATGGCATCAGCCTGATGGAACAACCCCTTCACCTGCGCAGGGAAGCATTAAAAAAGCTGGTGCCTGAATCTGGCATTCTTCGATTTTCAGATCACATTGACGGATCGGGCATTGATCTTTTTGAACTGGTGAAAAAGAACAAGCTGGAAGGCATCATAGCAAAGAAAAAAAATGCCACCTACCTTCCGGATTCAAGAGCAAAGACCTGGCTGAAGATCAAATCGGAAGAAAGACATGAAGCCGTCATTTGCGGTTATACGCTTAATAACGACAGTGACCGTCATTTCAGTTCACTGGTGCTTGGTGTGTACGACCAGGAAGAACTAAAGTTCATTGGACAGGTTGGCACAGGCTTCAATGCAAAGTCACAGGATGTTTTGATGCAGAAGATGCGTCCATTGATCATTAAGCGTTGCCCTTTTGATGAATTGCCGGTGCTTGGCGCACCCGTTACATGGATCACACCATCACTAGTATGCGAAGTAAAATATACGGAATTGACCAAAGAAGGGTTGATGCGGCATGCTTCCTTCCAGGGATTGCGCGAGGATAAATCCACTTTTGAAATGAACCCTGAGCAGGAAGCTGACACGGATGAAATTCTTTCAGAAGCCAAAGAGGATGAAGGAAAAAAAATGCTTGTCACTCCATCACAAGAAGAAATGGTAGTGACAGTTGATAACCAGGAATTGAAATTCACCAACCTCAAAAAGATCTACTGGCCTAAAGAAAAGATCACGAAGGGCAACCTGCTGAATTATTATTACAGTATCGCTGATTACATGATGCCTTATATGAAAGACAGGCCTCAATCCCTGAATCGCTTTCCAAATGGCATCAATGGTGAAAGCTTTTACCAGAAGAACATGGCAGGAAAGGTTGATAAATGGCTGAATACCTTTAAACGCATGAGCGATTCATCCGGTGACGCAAAAGATTTCCTGATCTGTACCAATACAGCTTCGCTTCTTTACATGGCCAACCTTGGCTGCATTGAAATGAATCCCTGGCATTCACGGGCACAATCCCCACTGCATCCTGACTGGACAGTGATCGACCTTGATCCGGGTGAGATTGGATTTGATAAAGTCATTGAATGCGCACAGGTGGTCAAAATGGTGCTGGATACCCTGCAGGTTCCCTCTTATCCTAAAACTTCAGGATCCACTGGCATACACATATATGTACCGCTGGGTGCCAAATACAATTACGAACAGGCAAAACAACTGGCGGAACTGGTTGCTAACATGGTGCACGAAGAACTTCCTGATTACACAAGCCTGGTGCGGAATCCACAGAAAAGAAAAGACAAGATCTATATTGACTACCTGCAAAACCGGCCGATACAAACCATTTGCGCACCTTACTCCGTTCGTCCGAAACCAGGGGCTACTGCCTCCGCGCCGCTGCATTGGGATGAAGTGAAAAAAGGATTGCAGATCTCACAGTTCACGATGAAGAACATGCTGCAGCGCGTAAAAACAGAAGGTGATCTTTTTAAAGGAGTACTTGGAAAAGGGATTGATCTAAATAAGACCCTGAAGAACCTTTCCAGTTTAATTTAAGCCCAGCTGGCGCCCTGTTTTTGTATATGCCTTTGCTTCCCCTACTTTGACCGAATGGCTCCACTGTGGCTGTGGCATCGCTGCGTGCAGGTGACTGAACACCTGGGAAAGGTCGCGCATGTCGACATAGTGGCCGCAATCACAAAGAATGAAATGTTGTTTTTCCTCGGCGGGAAGATGGTCAATATTCTTCATACCTTAAAATATCCAATCACTGTTCCTTAATCCTGAAATGACGGCTACTGATGCCCACGATTTATGAACAGGGTTATCAACATGAAGTTTTTCTTTAATGTCAAAGTGATTTCACGCAAAGACGCAAAGAAGGCAAAGACGCGGAGGAATACAGACTTAAGAGTGCAGACTTAAGAAGTGTAATGATGTAAGAAGAAATTCTGAGTGAGTTCAGATGATAGACTATAGATGATAGAGTTAAGAGTTGGAATGTGGAGATATGAATTGAGACTTGATACTAGAAAGTTGACGGATGATCTATAGAACCCTAATAGACCTAAGCGAACCTCCATTCCAGTTAACTACCCCGACCTGTCATCCTGAGCCAAAAGCGTAGGATCTCCTTTTCCAACTTTCAACGCCCCTGGTAACATAAGCCGTTAGAATTGCAGAAAAGTCAAGCGCCGGATTTTGGTTGAATTAAATATATCTAGCTTAAAAAAGTGCTAACAAAATTTAGCCCTTGCATTATAACAGCAAATGCTAATGGTAGATTAAGAAAGAATCTGGAAAGGAGTGAACTTGCTATAATCACTAAGGATTGAACGCTTGAGTAATGGCTTTGTATTTCCGCTCCTGCTCTGTTTCCCAGCTCTTACGCCGTTGTTGGTGTTCTTCACCAACAACTTGACATAAGATCTTTGCGCTTTACGCCGTTGTTGTTGTTCTTCACCAACAACATGGTACAATTATCTTTGCGCTTTATTATTCAAGGTTCGCCCTATAACCGGCTTATCCTTAAACTCTGGTTGTTGGTTAAAACACCAACAAGGGCGTAAAGTAAATCTGCTCCCCTGTGTCTTTGCGTGAAATTCTCAGGACGCCTTGCTTTTGAACAGACCCTTGATCTTACTGCCAATCCCTTCTCCACCTGATTCTTTATTCCCACCCAGCAAAAAACCATATGGTTTCAAGGGTTCAACATGATCGCAGATGATCTTGGCAATACCCATTAGCGGAATGGCGAGCACCATGCCCGGTATCCCCCAGATGAATTCCCCTCCTACCAGTCCCACGATCGTTGCAAGCGGGTTAATGCTGACCTCTTTTCCCACCACAAGTGGCTCCAGCAGGTAGGTCTGTATCGTCTGCACCAGCGCATAGGTAATCACAATACCAAGGATCACATTCATATCCCCGCCCTGGGCAAGGCTCATAAGGATGGTTATTCCGGTCCCGAAAAGATTTCCAACAAAAGGCACGATCTCAAGCAAACCACATAGCACGGCGAAGAATACCGGTTGCTTTACACCTACGATCATAAAGCCGATGCCGTACATGATCCAGAGACAAACGATCATGATGGAAAGGCCAGTCAGGTATTTAAGCCCCACCTTCCATGCGTTGGCCATGATGGTGCCGGTATTGGCCTTCTGATTTTCGGGCACCAGCTTCATAACAAACTTTTTCAGGTGGTCTCGGAAATATAAAAAGAGAAAGATATAGACCAGTACCAAAATGGCATTGGTGAGAAAAGTGCCAAGCCCGCCAAGGAAACCGGTCACCATAGCGCCCATCTGGCCACTGCCGGATGACTGCTGTTGTTCCTTTACCATCTGGTCCTGCTTCCTGACAGAAATACCAAATGTCTCTTTGATAAATTGCTGTAGTTGCTGGCCTTTCTCTGTCATGTTCTTTTCGATCTCAGGTCCTTTTTGGGACATCTCACCTACCTGCCAGGCCAATAAGCTGATCACGATGCCAAAGAAAAGTATGAACACTAGAAGCGATAGAAGAATGGAACCAACCCTCCCAACGCCCCAGCCTTCCATCTTCAGGGATAGGGGCAGCAGGAGCATGGAAAACAAACCCGCGAAGGTCAATGGCACAAAAAAAGGCCTGCCATGGTGAAGGATAAGCGCTGCAAGAAATATGATCAGCAGGATCTTCACCCAGCGGGTCGTGATTGGTTCTTTCATGGATGAGCATAGTAAAATAATTATACCAGCTCAACGATCTGGTACATTGTGTGTTGTAAACTTCAAAAAACTTATGTCAAGTTTCCAGGATGTGATCCGCTCCGGCAAGCCAGTATTGGTTGACTTCTTTGCAGAATGGTGCGGCCCCTGCAAAATGATGGCGCCAATCCTGAAACAGACCAAGGAGGCCGTGGGTGATAAAGCAACGATCATCAAAGTAGATATCGACAGGAACAGGGATGCTGCTCAATTCTACCAGATACAGGGTGTTCCTACATTAATGCTGTTCAAGGATGGACAATTAAAATGGAGACAATCAGGTGTAGTGCCCGCCAATGCGCTTGTGCAGGTGATCAATGAACACAGTTCCTAGAGCATTTGCCTGATGGCAGCCTTTAAAAAAGGAAAAGCAGGTAAGGTTGAAATGATCCCCAGCTCCTCCTGCAGTGTAGTTTCGTTATCAAGAAATTTCATCACCTTACTGGCTTTGTTCTTTCTAAAGAGGCTGGTAAAAATGCTGTGGCCTGCAAGTGTCCTGTTGTAAAGAATGTGCAGCAATACGCTGTCATAAAATTGAAAGCGACCCTTCTCCGCTGATGAGACCATTTTCCCATTCACCAGTTGATTTACCAGTTCCGCACTGTGCTTTTGAATGAACTGGAAAGTATACCCGCTGGAACCTTTCGTACGTCCTCCTGCTGTTCCAAGGTTTGTGATCCTTGCCTTTCCTTTGGAAAAAGCATGATTGGTCATGGGTATCACGCCAAACTCAGTTTCTTCTATTGTGTAATCACGAAGGCCAAGCACATATTCAAGGTAATGTTTGAGACCCGTGTCATATTCATTTGGCTGCAAGAGGTGCGGAGAAAACAGGGTGTATTCAACCAGGGCTTTGTGACTGGAAAATGGAAGCACATAACAAAAAGCGGTGCCCCTTTGCTGGCTGATCCTGAAATCCATCAGTGTTGCCGATAATGCATCAAACCTGTGGTGGTCCGTATGGATGGTCCATCCTTTAAAATGCTGCAGCATCCAGATCTCCCTGGGATCAAGGTCAGGCTTTTGGAATATGATGCTGTTAAATACATGCCCGGCTGTAAAATCTCCTCCGGAAGTCTTCACCATCGCCCGTTCATCTTCCTGATCAATTGCTTCCACCTTTGCATCGAGGAAAGAAAAATTGGGCGCTTCCCTGATCAGTTGCAGGCAGTAGTCGTAAAAATCAATACCCCTGACCATCTTATAACGATAAGGCGCTATGTCAAGAGGTTTGGAGAAGCCTTCATCATAATACCATAGCTGGCCCCAATGGCGGAAAACTATTTCCTCAAACAATCCCTTTTCCTTTTCCCAGAAACACCAGGTGCGGTCGTTCGCTTTTTTTGAGTCCTGGTCAATGAGGAGGATCATTTTATCCCTGAACTTTCCGGAGCGGATCATATGCACTGCAAGACTCAGCCCGGCACAGCCAGCGCCGGAAATAATATAGTCATAATGATCCTGCATGTCTGATCCGGATGTAGATTGTTTTATTGCGTTGGTGCTTCAAGCCTGATACCTGGCGAGGTAAAAGACCTACTACTGAAGTATGAAATTCAGGAAAATAAATGGATGTATGATACAAGGCTGTTAAATCAGGGGAGCATACTTAGGCAAGCCTGTTCTCCGTGCCTCCATTTCTGTCCGGCGCGTAAGCCACCCTTTGTGATCCCAGTTTGCGGTCCCGGCGCACTTTTTCCCAATATTTTTTGTGAACCATCAGCATGCCGAAGCTTTCTCCCTCGTGCCTGTCAAGGTGCTTATGGTGCATTTTGTGCGCCCACCTGATGGCCCTCACGTAGGTGCTCTTGCTTCGGGTGAACCATTTAAACCGCTGGTGAATGATCACATCGTGCACAACAAAATAAGCAGCTCCATAAGCCATGATGCCAAAGCCAATGGCCTGCATCCACCACACTTCATTAAGATGCCCGAACAGGATCAGTAATATGCTTGGTATGGCAAAGATCACAAAGAACCAGTCGTTCTTTTCAAAGAAGCCAGGCTCCTTTTGGTGGTGGTCCCTGTGAAGTGTCCAGAGAAAACCATGCATCACAAACCTGTGTGTCAGCCAGGTGATCCCTTCCATTGCCACAAAAGTGGCCAGCAACACTAGAATAAAATATACCGGAATCATGATCTCTTTACTTTAAAATGCTCTGAATAAATTCAGCTCTCACTACATCAATACGTCACCCAATGCAAAAATAATTTCTTACCTCTTTCCATACTTTCCTGCATGCCACGCTTCGATCCTGGGAAAAGCGATCCTGAACCATGAAGTAAAACGCGTCGGCTGTTCATTGATCGCTGCCTTCAGCGCTTCAATGCTCATGTAACAATGATCCGCCACTTCTTCCTTTGAAGGATGGACTTCACCATTGTATTCTCCGGCAAAAACATGATCGTATTCATGTTCGATCAGGTCATTCTCCACGTGTGCATGATAATGAAAGTCAAATATCTTCTGAAGCGGTACAACAAAGCCCATCTCTTCTTTCAGCCTTCTTTCAGCCGCATCCCGCACATCCTCACCGGGGAAAGGATGACTGCAACAGGTATTGGTCCACAAAAGTCCGCCATGGTATTTACCACCAGACCTTTGTTGCAACAGCATCCTGCCCTTGCTATCGAAGATGAATACACTGAAAGCACGGTGCAGCAAACCCTGCCTGTGCACCTGCATTTTTTCAGCTGTACCCACTTCTTCATCCTGCTCATTCACCAATATGATGCTTTGTTCCCTCATCAGATCATTCTTAACCTGTTCTTTACGCCTGCCCTCAGCACAATATAGGCCTTATGGTAATTTGGTATGCGTATCCTTGCCTGCATGATCCTTTGCGGCTCCGTGTTCTTGATCTTTGCAAACAGTGAATAATAATATTTATATGCAACATACACACCAAACCTTGCTTTAAGCGGCAATTGGAGGATGCCCCTGTAAGCTTCCCTGAAATCCTGCTCGATCTCTTTTTCTATCTGCATCTTATCCCGCTCCGTAAAGTTGCGGAAATCACAATCCGGGAAATAAATCCGGGAAAGGTCAATAAAATCAGCCTTGATATCGCGCAGAAAATTTACTTTCTGAAATGCTGCACCCAGTGCCCTTGCAGGCTCTTTCAACTGGTTAAAAGAGGCTTTGTTGCCTTCGCAAAAAATATAAAGGCACATGAGTCCAACCACTTCGGCGGAACCATAGATATATTCCTCGTACCCCTGCCTGCTGTATTGGTTTTTGGTAAGGTCGGATTCCATGCTCCGGAAAAAAGCATGGATCAGTTCATGGTCGATGCCATAAGCATTGACTGTCACCTGGAAGCTGTTCAGTACGGGGTTCAGGCTGATGCCCCTTTCGATTGCTGCAAAGGTCTCCGTTTTAAATTCTGCAAGCAATCCTTCCTTATCATGGTCATGAAAAGTATCCACGATCTCGTCAGCGAACCGCACAAATCCGTAAATGTTATAGATTGGCCTGCGCAGGTCGGCATGCAATAATTTAATGGCAGACGAGAATGAAGTGCTGTATCGCTCTGTTACTGACCTGCTGCATTCATAACTCACCTGGTGAAAAAGATCAACCGTCATAGATCAATTTTTAAACGTTTTTAAAACCTGCCTCGATACAACTTCACCGCTGATCAGGCTGGGAGGAACACCTGGACCGGGCACCGTAAATTGCCCGGTGTAAAAAAGGTTCCTTACTTTTTTACTTTGACAGGATGGACGGAAAATGGCGGTTTGGCTCAGCGTGTTGGCTAAACCGTAAGCATTGCCTTTGTAGGAATGATAATCATTTACAAAATCAGATACTGAAAATGTCTTTTTGTAAATGATATGCTCACTGATCTGCTGACCTGTATGCTTTTCAAGCCTTTTAATAATCCCGTGGAAATATTTTTCTCTTAATTCCTCCGTATCATCCTGCAGTCCGGATGCAACCGGTATCAGGAATACAAGGTTCTCGCAACCTTCCGGTGCAACGGTATCATCTGTAAGAGAAGCAACACTTAAATAAAATAAAGGTTCGGAAGGCCATCCCGGGTTCGCATAAATTTCATCAGCGTGCCGATCGAAAGGCACATCGAAAAAAAGCGAGTGGTGTTCTACATTTTTTAAACGCGTGTTCAACCCCACATAATATAGCAGGCAGGATGGAGCCAGCACTTTCTTGTCCCAATACTTTTCCGTATAACTCCTGTAGGCTGAAGGCAGCAGGCTGTCTTCGGTAAAGTGATAGTCAGCGCCGCTGATCACAGCATCTGCCGTGTACACTTTGTTGCCCGTAACAACACTGGTGGCTTTTCCTTTTTCAACAGTGATCTCTTTTACTTCTTCATTGAAAAGGAAAGTTGCTCCGTAAGATTCAGCTACAACCTGCATCGCCCTGACAATTGCATACATCCCGCCTTCAGGGTACCAGGTTCCTCCCCTGATATCCGCGTAATTCATCAGGCTGTAAAGCGCGGGAGTATCCTGTGGCAGGGCACCAAGAAAAAGCACAGGGAACTCCATGAGCTGGCGAAGGCGTTCGTCTTTAAAATGTTTGGCTACGTGAGATTTGATGGAAGTGAATACGTCCAGCTTGAAAACATTGCGTACTACATTCCAGTCAAAAAATTCCGTAACGGATTGACCCGGCTTGTACACAAGGTCACGAATACCGATGTCATATTTCTTTTCCGCTTCTTTTAAATAGCTGTCCAGTTTTTCGCCACTTCCTTTTTCAATGGATTCAAATAGTTCCTTCAGGGCTTCATAGCTTGCCGGGATATTGCTCCATCCTTCTGGCCAGTATACACGATAAGAAGGATCCAACCGTTTGAGCGCATAATAATCAGAAACTTTTTTGTCAAACTGGTTAAAGAACCTTTCAAAAACATCAGGCATCCAGTACCAGCTTGGACCCATATCGAACGTGAATCCATCAGCGATCAACTGCCTGGCCCTTCCACCCGCCGTTTCGTTCTTTTCAATCACTGTTACAGTCCATCCTGCTTTTGCCATAAAGGCAGCAGCGGAAAGGCCAGCAAAGCCGGAACCTATTATGATCACTGATCTGTTCAACGTTCAATGTTTTTTTGCAGGATCTTTTTCGCAAAGTGGATCCGGCTCTTGATAGTTCCCAGGGGTTCGTTCAGGGCAAAGGCAATTTCGTGGTATTTGTATCCCTGAAGGTATAAAAGGCAGGCTGTTTTAAATATGCCGGGTAATTTGTGAATGGCTGAGTTGATCTCCTTCAATCTCGTCGTGATCTCTCCGGATTGAACCGAATAGGATTGCGTATGCTTCAGCTCCTGCATGATCGTTCTTTTCCGCTCGCGCCGGCGGTAATCATTGATAAAAATGTTGCGCATAATGGTGAACAGCCAGGCTTTGATATTGGTTCCGGCCTGATAATGGTGTCGGTATGCGTACGCTTTATACAAAGTTTCCTGGCAAAGGTCCTGTGCCGACTCATGGTCCCTTGTAAGTGATATGGCAAATGGCTTCAAACCTTCTGCATTGGTCAAAACCAGATTATCAAATTCCTGAATACTCATCTTGTTTAAGTTTTCCTATGTCAAAGCTAAACAAGAAAACATAAGAAAAAAATTTTTTATTTGACCTCTTCCATAAAGCGTTGAACCTCAAGGAGCGAATTCAGGAAAATGACATTTTGGGATGGAACCTGCTTAGCGGGAGGGATACCAGATCCGGAGATCAGGATGCGTGCATCAGGGGCCGCATTGGTTACAGTGGCAAGAAACTTCTGGAAACTATGTTGTCTGGGAGATGATGTAAGGTGGATGTAAAAATAATTTGGCTTTCGCACAGTCATCAGGAACTGTATGTCTTTAAGAGGAACATTGGCGCCCAGGTAAATAACGGCCACGCCCTTCCTGCGCAGGAGATAATACACGTATAATAAACCCAGTTCATGGTGTTCATCTTCCGGGAGAAATAACAGGAAGTTTGCATGGGAATGACGTACAAGAGGAAGGGCATCAATGGCTGCTACCAGCTTCTGGCGGATGATGCTTGAAACAATATGCTCCTGTACCGGTATGATCCGGTTGGTTTGCCAGAGAATACCCACTTTCTCAAGAAAATGAAACATCACTTCCGTGATCAGCGATTCAATTCCTTTTGATTCGATATACTGGTTCAGTTCCCACTCAAAGTCGGCGCTTTTTAAATCGATCATGAATCCCACGAGCGTGTTGACCAGGCTTTCCTGGCGGGCTTCTTCCTGCTGCAATTGCATTACGGCGTGATTTCTTTGCTCCGCGCCCATTTCGTCGATACGCGAGATCTTGTACCCATACTTGTTGAGCAGGGCAACCGTAAGAAGGGTTTTTAGTTCTTCGTTGTTGTAAGTTCTAATGTTAGTCTCTGTCCTGGATGGCCGCAGAAAATGATAGCGCTGCTCCCAGATCCTTATGGTATGCGCCTTGATCCCGGAAAGTGATTCCAGTTCCTTGATTGAATAAGCCATATACAGGGTTTCAACCACAATACAATTTAACGAAAGAAAGGTTGCCTTGTTGGGAGATTTGACATCAGCAAGGCATGAACCTGCCACAAGGAAGAAGTTTATGAAGGTTTAAATAGGGAGGGGATGGCTTTTTAAAGCTTATGATTGATCAGCCTTCCGGAATCCTTGAGCCTTTTCAGCAAGGGGGAACCACCCAGTTTCTTCATCATTTCCAGTTGTTTCAGGTTATGCAGATCCGTTCCGGCAAGGTCGTAATAATCCATTTTTGCAAGGTATTCCGCCAGCTCAACTGAGGTTGTACCATAAGCTCCAGCCAGGGAAAGTAGGTTCAGCTGAAAGAGGCAACCTGCGTTTTTGAGGTCATCGAAGAAAGATTTTTTTCGCATCAGGTAAATATACCTTTCAGGATGTGCAATGACAGGCTGGTAGTCCTGCATCTGCATTTCAAACAATACACGTTGAAGGTCCATGGGCGCAGTGATCATTGAAAATTCAACCAGCACCATATTGCCGCTGATGGTGAGCAGGGGTGCTTTTTTTTCAAGCAGGCCTTCAAAATATTCATCAATGAAATATTCTGCAGCGCCATGCATTTCAACATCAACCTTTTCAGCTGAAAGTGCTGTTCGAACTTTTTCAAGTCCTCCACTGATGGTGCCCGATGTATTGGGATATACTTCCCAAAGAATGTGAGGGGTTGTGATCAATTTCTGGTAGCCGAAATTCAGCAGCCCGCGGATCATTTGCATGGAAGTGTCCACATTGGGTGAACCATCGTCAACTCCGGGAACAAGATGCGAATGCATATCAGCATTCAGCCAGCCCAGGTCAAGTGCAACAGATTTTTTACGTGAAAAGAACATCAGGTTTTTTTCTTTAGTAAAAGTTCTGAATAAAGTTGCGACATTTCTTTTACCAGCCGCTGGTAACTGAAACGCTGCATCACGTGCTGCCTGCTGTTGGCTCCCATTCTATACCTGAGCGCATCATCCTCCACCAATCGCAAAAGATGATCACTGAAACCTTCTGTATCCTGTACATCTGCAAGCAGCGCTGTTTGTCCTTCCACCACTATATCGGAAATACCGCCAACACGGGTAGAAACAATGGGTTTATTTGAAGCCTGTGCTTCGATCAGGCTCACGGGCGTGCCTTCATTGAAAGAAGTAAGACAAACAATATCAAGGCCTGCGTTGATCTGGTCTACATCGCTCCTCCACGAAGTGAAAACCAGCGGATGCGGGTGTTCGGTATCATTTTGAGTGGTAAAAGGAATGTGCACCTGCCCGGCAACGTTCTCCAGGTCGGCCCTGGTTTCACCATCGCCAATGATGAATGCCCTGACCTTTTTCTGCGTATGATGCAGCACATGCGCCAGCGCTTTCAGAAAAAGGTAATGGTTCTTCACCGGTACAAGTCTTCCTATGATGCCAATGGCGATTACATCGTTTGTCAACCCAAATTCCGCACGGAAGGCCGCACGCTTTTCTGTGACATTGGTCTGGAAACGGTCAAGGTCAAAACCAAGCTGGATCACATGGAATTTTTCTTCAGGCCCGATCCTGAAATCGTGCACCAGTTCTTTTTTCTGCTGTTCGGAGATGGCAACAATGGCATCTGTCTTTGCAGCCAGGTACCGCTCCGTATTGATAAAGAACTTTGATTTGAAAGAATTGAAATAGGAGTGAAACACATGGCCATGAAAGGTATGCACCAGCGCAGGCACTTTCAGCGCGGCGCCTGCCATTCGACCCAGGGCGCCAGGTTTGGCTGCATGCGTATGAATGATATCAGGCTTGTAAGTCTTCACCAGGTTCTTAAGTTTCTGGTAAGCAAAATAATCAGAAGCAGGATTGATGGAACGACCCATTCCGGGAATGGTAACGTAGTTGATGTTCAACTGCTGAGCCAGGTACTCAGCGCTTTTTTCATGGTCTTCCTTTTCTCCAACAACCAATAAGGTTTCAAATTCAGGCGCCATGTATTTGGTCAGGTACACCGCGTTCAGTACGGGGCCACCTACGGCAAGACGGTTCAATATGCGGATGACGCGTGGCATGGGCGCAAAATTGCAGTAAAATATTAACGAAAAGCGCGGGCTTAATTCGGTGATTAAAATATTATTTTCGCCCGGTGCAGCAGTACTTGACTATCTGGGACCTGATCTTAACGCCTGTATTTCTTCTGATACTTGGTTTAATTGCCAAAAATCACAGGGATAAGGTTTACCGCACCGGCAATCCTTTACGGAAGTACTACCTGCCCGGCCTCAACTTTAAATTCGGTGGCGTCATCTTCATTGCACTGATCTACCAGTATTACTATGGTACGGGAGATACGTACCATTATTTTGAACATGCCCGGATCATTAATTCGGCTTTTGAAGAATCGCCTTCCATCTGGTTTCAATTGATCCAGAGGACTTCGCCTGATGAAAACCCGGAACTTTATCCTTACACTTCACAACTGGCCTGGTACAGGGATCCATCTTCTTATACCGTTGCTTCCATCGCAGCCATACTGGGATTGATCACGGGCACCACGTATATGCCTACCGCATTGCTGTTCGCGTTTTTCTCTTTTACCGGTGTGTGGGCCATGTATAAGACCTTTTACAATATTTATCCAAGGCTGCATAAGGAACTGGCTTTCGCTTTTCTTTTCATTCCCAGCACTTTTGTATGGGGTTCGTCCATTTTCAAGGATACAGTTTGCATGTTCGGACTTGGCTGGATGACCTACAGCACGTTCAGGATCTTTGTCAACCGCGACTTTTCCCTCAAGAACCTGTTCATGCTGGTGTTCAGCTTTTACCTGATCGCTGTCATTAAATTATACATACTTCTTGCCTTCGTGCCTGCGCTTAGTTTGTGGCTGTTGATGTCGTATTCGCACAAGATCAAATCCAGCGGAGTAAAACTGATCGTGAATGTGATGTTCATTGGTATCACCATCGGAGCTTTCTTTTTCTTTACCGCGCAATTTGCCAGTGACCTGAATAAATATTCGCTGGAAAAGATCGCACAGACCGCTGAAACCACCAGGGGTTGGATCTCGTATGCATCGGGAGATGAGGGATCTGCCTATGACCTTGGAGAGTTTGATCCAAGCTTTACGGGGATGCTGACCAAGTTTCCGCAGGCTGTTGTGGTAACACTTTACAGGCCATTTATCTGGGAATCAAAAAAAGTGATCGTGGCGCTGTCCGCACTTGAAGCCTTGCTGTTCCTTTTCTTTTCCCTGAAAGTATTATTTACCCGGTGGAGCCAGCTGAAAACATTGATGAAGGACCCGAATGTCCTGTTCTGCCTGATCTTCTCCATCATCTTCGCATTTGCCGTTGGTATTTCGTCCTATAATTTCGGCGCCCTGTCGCGGTACAAGATCCCCTGCCTGCCTTTCTTTGGAACGGTACTGGTGATCCTGTTATACAAGGACACCAAGATCGATCCGTTTGTACCGGTAAGCCGCCCTGCAAGGGTACCCGCAGAAGTTACAGCTGTTTAACCAGCATTGACACATCGCTTACAGACCTTGAATAATCTTTTTTGACACCGTCATTGGCAGCAAGCATCAGCAGCTTGAACTTTTTCCATTTGTCCTGCTGGAAGAAAAGGATGTAATACAGCATGCCTGATAGAAAGACCAGGTAATTGATGAATGCAGGGATCCTGCTCTGGCGAAACTTGCTCAGGAAAACCGTGTATTTATTGCGGATAAAATAATAGGCGCGCCATTGAGAATGCACATCCCAGGTGCCTTTATAAAAAAAACCGGCATTCTTAGGATGAAAATGATAACTGTCCTTCACTGTGAACAAAGGGAACAATCCCGATTTCTTCAGCCGGTAGAAATATTCAGTTTCCTCACCCCAGAGGAACAACTCACTTTTTGGATAACCTAACTGGGTGATCACCTCGCGATGAAACAGGGTTCCGTTCCAGGGCATGATGTGTCCTTCAATGTATTGTCCACTGATATCATTCAGGGATTTGTAATGCTTTAATTTAAATACCAGTGATTCACGGTCATCCTTGTCGAGGACCAGAGAGTTCTTTGCCGCTACCTGGCCAGGGCGGGCTTCCAGTAATTTTTTGAGCGCAAGCGGATCTGGCAGGCTGTCGTCATCCATGATCCAGATCCAGGTGAAGCCGCCATCATAACCTGCCTGCAGCGCGGTCTTCATACCAGCAGCAGGACCTGCATTCTGCGCAATGGTGACTACTTCGATACCAGTTTGCTGCTGCAACCAGTTACGTGTTTCTTCAGCGCTGCCATTGTCAACAATGATGATGCGTTCGGGCATTCGGACCTGCTTTTTGATGGATTCAACGCATTCTTTCAGAAAATGCAAGCGGTTATAGGTCAGTACAACGGCTGCACATGTTTCTCTTTCCATCAGGCTCCCAGGATTTTTTTGTAAACGGAGGAATATCTTTCCAGCGCGTTGGACAATGAATAGAATTCCTGTGCGCCCTGGCGGATCATTTGCTGATCGAACCGGGTGTTCAAAGCTTTATCAACAACATCCTCATAGACCTTCTTTTCGAACTTGTCGATGACGATGCCGCTTTCATATTTTTTTACAATGTCCGCAACATCACCCACACCGCTGTTGGTAATGACAGGCAAGCCCATGGCCATGATCTCGCCATGTTTTGTTGGAGAAGATGATAATTTTGAAAAACATGGCTTGATGAAGAACACGGAGAAACGGCAGCAGCTTAAATACAAGGGAATTTCTTTTCTCAACACCTCTGTGAGGATCACCTTTGACTGCGGTATCTCATATTTAGTGATGTAGTCCACCACTTTATCATGCTCGCTTCCATTAATAAGCATCAGGAATTTCACCCTCGGCGTGCGTTGCATGAAAGTCTTGAACAACTGCATCATCTCATCTACCATGTACCAGGTGCCAACCGATCCAACATAGGAAACAACGATATCATCTTCAGCAATACCAAGCTTTTGTTTCAGCTCACTTACTTTTATTTGATCAATTGTTTTTGGATCAAAGAGATTGATGTCCACGCTGCAGGGAATGACCGTTACATTATCAGGCACTTTCAGCAGGTTCCAGGAACGGATCTGCTCCTGTGCCTTGTAGGTAAGACAGGTAGTATAATCATTCACACGAAAGCATTCCGCTTCCTTTGCCTTGAAATATTTATAGACCCGGTTATAAACAGGATTCTTAAGGTCCCAGAGGTTGCCGTCAACACGTTCATCGGCCCAGAAGCCGCGAACATCATTGAGGTACTTGACGCCGAATTTCTTTTTCAGCTTCAGTGCCACCAGAGTAGGGATGCCTGAACGCGTATGCACAAGCTCAAACTTCTTTTTACGGTGCATGATCTTTGCCATGCGCCACATGTTCTGGTAATCATATACCGAAGAAAGTACAGGGGGATGCTTATGGTACTGGATGGGTACCCAGTTGACCGGGTGATCTTTGATGATCTCATCTATCAGGTGCTTCCGTTGCTGGTACCGCGCCGGCTTTTCGCAACTGATGATGGTGTATTCATAGCCATGTTTGGTCAAACCCAGTAAATATGGAAGGATCTGCGATTGACCCAAAGGATCGGTAAGGCCATCATAGGAAAGAAATAAAACTTGCTTCATTCGGATCATTGGTTGGTGGCGGCTCAGGCTTTTCTGCCTACGGCATGCCAGTAAGGAATGGATTCGCTGAACTTGATATCTGTAAGGCCTGCCTGGTGCATCATCTGCTCGATCTGTTTTTTGGAGAAGCGTTGCTCCAGTGGCGTACCAAAGCGGTCCAGCGCATCATTCTTCATAATATAGAAGGAAGTTTCCTCGTAACCATGAAGCGGAATCCGCTCCCTGATCTTTTTAGGAACACCCATCTTGCGTGCAACACGGCTTACAGTAACAAAAGGAAAGTACAATCCTACAGCCAGCGTAGTGCAGACGGCACTTTTCATCTTCTGCGGCATTTTGCTGATACCGCGCCGCATCAGGTTGGAAACATGAAAAATGCTTTTATAGACCGGTCCTTTATTGTCAAGGCTGTAATAGAGGTAAACAAGAAAATGACCGCCTTTCTTTACTTTCTTCACGCAGTCGGCCATGGCCTTTGCCGTATCGGGGATATGATGCAGGACACCAAGACTGAAACCAAAATCAAAATGATCATCAGGAAAAGGCAGGCTGTCAATGGAAGCCTGGTATAATTGCGTATTGGGCTCATCCTTTAAAACAGCACTGGCTGCAATCACGGCCTGGCTTGGATCCACTGCCGCTACTTTTCCAAGGCGCTTGCAGATGTATTTGGTCCAGCGTCCGCTGCCACATCCGAAGTCAATGCCTGTCTTATCTTTTCCCAGCATGGAATCATCAACAATGTCAAAGTACATGTTGCCGATCTTTACGATCTCATCAAGGTCGAAAGCATGGTACTGCTTCCATTCTTCGCCAAATGATTCTACGGTCTTGTGGTCAATATTTCCACTGCCAACCTCAAAACACCTGATCTGCTTTCCGTTCGATTCAATGATCTGACGGGGGCTTATTGTTTCAACTATCATAGAATTGGTTACATCCATTTGTTATACCAAAGCTGGAACATTAATATGTACCATACCTTGAGGTATTTTTCTGTGCGGCCATTATACAGGTCTTTCAGCAGCCCTTTCACTTCTGAAGCCTGGAACAGTCCATGTTTATTCAGGTTGCTTTCGCTTAATGCTTCTTCCACCACCGGTCTCAGTTCATTGGTAAGCCAGGATTCAACAGGAATGGCAAATCCCATTTTTGGTCTTTCCATCATTGCCTGCGGAATGTGACGGTGCACGATCTGCTTCAGGATGTATTTTTTTTGACCCTGGTGGTATTTGTAATTGGAAGGCAATTGCGCAGCCCATTCAATGATATTCTGGTCAAGGAAAGGCTCGCGTCCTTCAAGGCTCACCGACATGGTGGCCCGGTCAACTTTCTGGAGAATATCATCCACCATGTAAGTCTGGTAATCCACTGCCATCATGTAAGAAAGCGGGTCAAAATATTCCTGCTTCAGTTCATCGGTCGCATGTGCGGTTGACAATTCCTGCACGGGTTGAGCGAACAAACGATTGATGTCTTTTCCACTGAAAACCTGGCTCAGGTTCTTCAGCAGTTCCGGAGTGGAAGGATCATTCAACAGGTTCTTCAGCTTATCGTAACGGCTGTGGAAATTATACTTGTTGCGGAAGTAAGGGATCTTTTCAGATGAAACGGATTCCATTGCTGCCGCGGCCATTTTGCGGATCGGTCTTGGCACGGCGTTCAGTTTCTGGCCATAGCGTGCAATGTAATCGTACCTGTTATACCCTGCGAAGATCTCATCACCTGCATCGGCGGACAGAGCAACCGTAACATTTTTCCGTGCAAGGCGGCTCACAAGAATGGTTGGTATGGCGCTGCTGTCAGCAAAAGGCTCGTCGTAGTAATAAGGAAGTTCAGGGATGATCTCCAGGGCTTCCTGCGGCGTGCAGTAATACTCCGTATGTTCTGTACCTAGATGCTGCGCGATCTGTTTTGCAAATGGCGCTTCATTCAGCTTTTCATCAGTTGTACCTATGGTGAAGGTCTTGATCTTTTCGGTGCGGTCCTTTTGCAGGAGGGCTGTCACGCAGGAGCTGTCGTAACCGCCGCTCAGGAAAACACCAACAGGCACATCGGCCACCATGCGCAGGTCAAAAGATTCTTTCAGGATCTTTTCCGTTTCATCAATGGCATCAGGTAGGCCGATCTTCAGCTTGGGCTTATTGTATGCATCATACACATTCCAGTACTGGCTAACCGTATGTTTCCTGGTCTTCAGGTCAACCCTGATCAGGTGGCCCGGCGGAAGCTTGAAAGCATTTTCAAAAATGCAGTATGGGTGCGATACATAGCCGTATTGCAAAAAAGAAGCAACGGCATTTTTGTTGATCACTTTTTTGAATGCAGGATGCACCGTGATGGATTTCAATTCCGATGCGAAAAGAAATACATCATTCTGCTTGTAATAATAAAAAGGCTTAACGCCTGCACGGTCGCGGATGCAGATCAGCTCATTGCTTTTTTCATCAAACATGACGATGGCAAACATGCCCCTCCATTGTTTAATGCTGTCCACACCCCACTTTCTCCAGCTGTGCAGGATCACTTCAGTATCGGAATGCGTGGTGAACTGGTGCCCCTCGGCAATGAGCCGATTCCTGATCTCTTCATAATTATAGATCTCGCCATTGAAGATCAGGTGCAGGCCATCGTAATGCATGGGCTGGTTGGCTGCAGAACTCAGGTCGATGATGGACAGGCGCCTGTGGCCAAGCCCGATGGCCGCATCTGGCGTGCGTGTAAGGAATACACCCTGGCCGTCCGGGCCGCGGTGAGGTACGGCACAAGCCATTTTGGCCAGCACTTCCTCTGTGCTTTCCTTTTTAAAGTCTATAAAACCTGCGATTCCACACATATTGCAAAGAAAAGTATTTCAATCATTAATAAAAGCGCATTTCGGTCAATCCTGGTTGATGGCATAGTCGGGCCGGGTAAAGAAAAGGGCCGGCTGGTGATAGAACTGCAATGTCTTGTATTCCGTACCTGCTACTGACCACCATTTTCCTGCGGCTTCCCTCCTCACAGGCACACGGAACATATTTCCATTTTTCAGCTTTTCAGCAGGGATGGCCTTCCCATCAGGATCTGAGACCAGTGGCTGTTCCGCTGCATTGTTGCTGTAATAAATATGAGTTGCCCCCTGCGGAACAAAAAAGTAAAGCTTTCCCATCATCGAATAAGTAGGAATACTTTTAAAAGCAGCCCATTGAGCCGGAGGGAAATGCAATTTGAACCAGGTGCCCGACTTCATATAGATCCTGTAAGCTTTTCCAGCAGTTGCTTTGAGGCTGATCTTCTTCCACGTGGGGCCAATGTCATAGGTCTGAAAAGCCATATGCTTTCCATCAACGGTATCAACCAGGGTCACTTCAACTTTCTGGTTACTGTTGTTAGCAGAGCCTTCGTTGATCTTCAACATAAAATTGATAGATCCATCTGGTGATGGCATCACATAGGTCTCAGGAAATTCAACAAGCGTCATCCCCTGTGGATTGGCTTCTTCTTTTGCAGCGCTTTTATTTATAAACTTCATGTTGCCTGCTGGCTTTACATAAGCCATGCCTGCCTGCAGAGGGTAATTTCTTACATCTGAAACAAAGTCCTGTTCAATGGTTCTGGAATCCACTTGCTTCAACACCCGCATCACTGAGCCAAGGGGTTCAAATATGTTATAGCGGTTCTCCATGTTCTTAAAATCCTTCGACTTTCTTGTCATAAGCTCACCGATACGCGTTGTATGCACCATGCGCAAATGGTAAGAAGACCAGTTATAGCGAACAAGTTCATCAAGTGTTTGTTCTTTCAGATTTTCTGGCGCGTTGCTCCATTGATAATAAAGCACCAGGTAATGAGTATAAGATTTAAGACTCGCCAATCTTTTCTGGACAGCAGGCTCATTTGATTTTGCCAGTGATAGCTGGTTCAGCAGGTAAGGAAGATCCACAGCGCCCCGGAAGTCAGAGAGTTTGCTGAAATAATTTTTTGCCTGCAAAGAAGCAGTGCCGAACAATTGTTCGTACATCCTGCCTGCAATACCGGAAATATTTTCATTAATGTCCCAGCCAAGCCTGCTCATATAATACAGCCCGGTGCCTGTACTGCCTATGCCAAAGGAAGATTCAAGCATGAACCCTTTAATGTCCTGTGATTTCCAGAAAGCTATTTTATCCGCCAGCGCTTCAGGCGTGTAGGCTGCAGTTAGGGGAAGGTCAAAATGCCAGTCAGGAATACCATAATAATCATAAAGCATCAGGTAGTCATGGTGCTTTGTCCAGTCCTGTATTAATTGATTCGGAGTTCTTCCATTTTGGAAAGCATAAGGGATCACCTGCACCAGCATGTTGGATTCGGTGGGAAATGTTGGCACTTCCGCGTGGGTATTGTAAGCGTAAATATTAACGAAGGCCTGGGGTGACATAGGTTTGATTGCTTTTGCCACTTCATTGGCCATCAAAAAATACCTGTTGCTGATGGACCCGATCTTTTTACATTCGGAACATTCACATTCATTGTAACCATCGGCAGGATCAACGGAAACAACGATCTTTTCTGTTTTGTATTTCGACTGCTTTAACCTTGACTGCAATTCCTCAACACGGTCTTTCAGGTACACTGCACGCAGTTGTTTATTGCTGATGCACCATTTGGCCTCGGGGCTCCAGGCAACACGTTTTCCATTGACAAGGGCCAGCCAGGATGGATTGGCCTCGAGCAGCGTTTTGTATTTGGCATTGAAAGTTTCCCCATAATGCCCGCCAGGTGAGACATCTCCGCCCATGCGGTTGCGGCGTTTCCAATCGTCCCAGCTACGCTGCAGGGTGCGATCGGGATCAATTGTTTTCGCAGGCAAAATGCTGCCGGTCCCAAAGAAATTACGAAGGTTGAAAGAAGGCGTAATGTATTGCTGGGTGCTGATGGTGATTTTTGAAAGCCAAGGAACGTGCATCCATTCATCACCAGGGAAATACCATTTGAATCCCAGTTGATCCAGGAAAGTATAAATGCTTCTTGAAAATCCGGCAGGATGTGTTGAAAGCAGGTGCAGGCGCCGGCTGTCGGCACTGATCACAAAATCTTCTATGGTGCCCTTATCAAATTTTTGCCTGTGTGCGGATGGAATTCTTGAAGGCTCGTTGATCAATACATATATCCCTTCGGCATCCTGGCCGGCAAAATTCTCCACCTTAAAGCTGCGTCCTGTTGCCTTCTGCAAAAAGAACTGGAGATCCTGGATGGAGCTTTTCGCGATCTCGTCATTGGTAGTGCTGACAAAGATGGTCTGACCATAAAAGCCCGGCGCAGCATCGGTCGCATTCGCTACAACACCAATGAGAAAAAAGAGTAGAAAGTGCAGAATAGACTTCACAACGATATTGGATTTTAAGCGTCAGGAGCAAAACGGGTGCCTTCCGCAAATCTAATTGCCAAATAAATCAAAAACTAACGGCCTGAGGCTGCAATTTAACGTCCAGCATGCTTTGCGCATACAAATGCTGCAGGTTACGGAAATAAACCTGCTTGCGTGCAAAGCTGTTGATCCTGTCATAAGCTGGCGCAGTCATTTTCAGAACGTCTGTTTTCCCTTCCATAACCGAAGCAATCTTTCTTGAAAAGTCCTGCGGATCATCCAGGTTGAAATAAACCGCGTTCTCTCCTGTCACTTCCCGTAAAACAGGAATATCGGAAAGGAAAGCAGGCAATCCACAGGCAATGGCTTCAAGAAGGGAGAGCGGCTGGCCTTCAAAGAAGGAACACATCACATAGGCATCGTAAGTTGGAAGCACTTCATGCATGCTTGCATGGCTGCCTTTTAAAGTCACGCGAAGGTTGCCGGCATCAATGGCGGCCTGCAGTTCTGTGCGCAGGGGCCCTTCGCCATAAACATCCAGGGAAACATTGGCAGGCAGGTGTTTGAATGCTTCCATCATGTAAGCATAGTTCTTCTGATAACGCAGATTTCCAACAGCTACCAGTTTCAGATCCCTGCCTAATTCCTTTTTCTGGCGGAATTGAAAATACCTGTCGTCAATAAAATTATAAAGGACATTGGATGAACCTTTAACACCCACCCACTGATCAAAATCATCCATCACGGCATGAGATACTGCAATCACATGGTGCTTCTTTCTGTAGGTGAGTTTATCAAGCCAGAGAGAAAGCCTGTTCTTTGTATAATTATCAAGGCTGGAAACAACGTGCAGGCTATTGAATAGGGGCACGCTTGCTGGTGTTGCCATCCTTGCCAGGATGTTTGAAAAATAAAGATGCGAATGCACCAGGTCGATCTTATGCCTGTTGATATACCTGCGCAACTGGAATGCCTTTTCCGGTAACTGGAAATTGCTGGTCCGGTTCAGGTTCACCAAACGGCAGTTAGCCGGAAGTTCCGACTTCAGGTCATCCGGGGTGTTCAGGATGACAAGGTGATGCTCGATATGGTTCAGTCCTTTAATGACATCGACCAGTAAACGTTCGGCGCCTCCCCTTCCCAGGGAGTCGATAAGATGTAATATTTTCATTAGGATTGGATATTAGTTTTTCCATACAGACAGGTATTTGTTAACGGTTTGGTCAACGGAATGATATTCACGCACAAAATGGTGTGCTTCCCTTCCGATCTTTTCGATCTTTTCAGGATTCAGCACCAGCGCTTCAACCATCTGGTAAATATGATCTGCATTTGGTAGGATATTGATCACGGGAGCTTCGGTAATATTCATTACCTCCCTGTATTCCGGCTCGTTGCCACTTAAAGTGGCACAGCCATAATACATGGCATATAAGGCATTCATGCTGGGGCAATAACCATTGGGCTGGTCCACCACGATGGTTGCCTTTGCCAGTAGTTCTTTGTATTGGGCGAAAGGAAGGCTTTCGCTGTAAACGATTTTCACCCTTTCTCCAAACTTGGCCTCAATACGGCTCAGTGCTTCGCGGATCAGGAAGGTGCCTTTGGCGCCTTCACGGCCTTTTGCCCAGCCATGAAAGATGATGATCTCGTCATATTTTTTGTCCTCGATCCTGAAATTCAGCTTGCCGGTATCAATGGAAAGCGGGATGAAAGGAAGCTTTGGAAACAGCCTGTCGTAGGCCATTTTGTATTCAATGCAAAGCGGCACAACGGCATCAACATGCTCCCGCAACTTTTTGCTGATGGATCTTAACTTCGGATCATCCCAGTAAACGGGCTGGCCTGCCATGTCATGCTTTAGCTGCAGCGTAAAAACATAGTAACGGAAAATACCTTCCCGGTAGGCATCCCAGATCACATCATCGTCACCGCAGGCCAGTAAGAATTTTTTAGCCTTGGCACGGAACAGGAAATGATAAACGATCTTTTCGATCTGCCTTGGGAAAATGCCCGGGTTGATCAGCTGGATCACATCAAATTTTTCCTTGCGAATGAAACGTATCAGCGAATAATACTTGTAGAGGATCTGTCCGTAACGGACCAATTTGCTTTTGCTTTTAACACTGAGGTCAAAATCCCTGGGAAAGTCGCGGTAGGCATTACCGTTATTAGCGGATACAACATGGACACCACGCTTTTTTAAGGCAATGGCAAGGTCGGTATGAACCCCGCTGTATTCACCGAGCAGAAGGACTTTCATTGATATTGGACTGGATTAACTGGCTTTCTGGGTGCCAATATAATAAAAGCGATTTCCCCATCCAATAGGCAGGGAAGAGATTTTTTTGGAGATCTGCCCTATGAAGTATTCGAGCTTCTGTTTAACCGACCGGCTTTCCTGCCATTTGCCAGGTAAAGGCCAGGCCCATTCGAAGACTTCGAAATGAAGGGTCTTGAAGTGGATGCGCTCGAAGAACTCGCGCTGGTTCTTCCGGTTGGAGAAGAAAATATGAAAAGGACGCATGGGAACGGTCCTTTTGGGCATCAGGAGCTTTTTCACCTGGAAGTTGCCCGCGATAAATATGTTGGCAAAGTTGAAATTGTGTTCGATAGGACCTTCAACAAACAGGATCCCTCCGGGATTCAGCCGTGTGCGAAGGATCTGTATGATGGCCTGGGGATTGACCAGGTGCTCCAGTACATCACCCAGGTGAATGATATCAAATTTTTGCGAAGGGTCGTTCAGCAGGCTGTCGATGGTAAGAAAGGAAATTCCCTGGTGCGCTTCTTTCAGCTTGTTGACCAGCACCGGGTTGTACTCGGCGCCATACAGTTCAAAATCCAGGTGCCTGAAGAACCGCAGAAAAGCCGCATCACCGCAGCCATAATCAAGGAATTTTCCTTTTGTTTTATGCTGCAGTAAAATATCCATTTGCCTTGTATAATCTTTGCCTGCATTGAAGTAAAATTCATTGTGGTAATCGATCGAATACAATTTCTGAAGGTCATCCTCTGATAGAAGCGGGTCAATGTATACCAGCTTGCAGGCATCGCAGGTGACATAATGAAATTTCTTTTCATTGAATTCAATGGCAGGATAATAAGAAGGAGAAGATTTGTCTGACTGGCAGAATAAGCATTGGCTTTGCATAAGCGGATAATTGGTTACTGTTCCCGGTTCGGGAGCATTAATTTATTATAAATTGTATCAAGTTTCTGTAAATATTGTTCTTTCTGGTAATTTTCCCTTGCGATCCTGATACCTTTTGCAGAAAGTTCCTTCAGGTCGTATTTGCGGTGGTACACATCGCTCATCAGGTTCACAAAAGCAGGCAGGTTATCAGGGGCAAAGAATAAAGCATTTTCGCGGGCTACTTCCCTCAGCACAGGGAGGTCGGTCAGGATGAGAGGCAATCCAACAGCCATGGCCTCCGCAATGGCAATACCAAAGCCTTCATAAAAAGACGACATCACAAACACGTCGTAATCCGGCAGGTAATTGTAAATGTCTTTCGCTTTTCCACGCAGGGTCACTTTAAGGTTGTTGTAGTCGATCACCTTTTGCAGTTCTTCCCTTAGCGGTCCTTCACCAAAAATATCCAGGGTGATGTCCAGGTTTTTCAAACCCTTGAAGGCATGAAGGATAAAAAAATAATTCTTCTGCTCTCGTAAATTACCAACGGCCACCATCCGCAGGGGTCGGTAATGCGGGTTATAATCTTTGATCGTTTTTTCGAAGTAAACGGGGTTTACGAAATTGTACAGCACATTGGATCCGCCTTTAATGCCAACATGTTTTTGAAAATCGTCAAGGGCCACCTGGGAAACAGCCATGATATGATGATGCTTCCTGTATGTAACTTTCTCAAGCGGCAAAGCAAGGCGGTTCTTCTGGTAGCTGTCCAGGCTCATGGTATTGTGAATGGAAAACACAAAGGGGATCTGTTTGGGTGTAGCCACTCTTGCAATCACGCTGCTCATGTACAATTGTGAACGCACCAGGTGGGGCCTGTGCTTTTTAATAATACCCCTGAGTTTACTGATGCAACGGGGAAGTGATTTGATACCTGAAAATTGAAGGCAATAATATTGTTCGCAAATGACCTGGTCCTCACGGAAATCATTTTCCGGTGTCAGGGTCACCAGGATGATGCGGTAACGGCGGTTCAGTTCATCCAGCAGGTTGACCAGGGTGGTTTCCGCGCCGCCTCTTGCAAGCGAATCGATTACATGAACAATAACAGGCTTCGAGGGATTCATGCTGATTTCAGGAACTCCATTTTTTATACCAAAGCTGGAAACTAAATAAAAACCAAAGCAGGCTGTAATTCACCTGGCGACCTTCCTTATAATCAGAAAGTAATTTCCTGACCTGTTTTGTATCAAGCAGGGCAAGGTTGTCATCGCCCAGGACCTCCAGGAATTTTTCCTGGTAAAAGTCTTTGATCCACGACTGCAGGGGAGCTGCGAAGCCTCTTTTTGGAAGCCGGTATAATTCATCGGGCAGGTACCTGCCCAATAATTTTTTGAGAATGTATTTTGTTTCGCCATTCCTGATCTTGAAATGAACGGGGAGTTGCGCAGCAAACTCCACCAGCCTGTGATCCAGGAAAGGTTCCCGCCCTTCAATACTGTGATACATGGTAGCCCTGTCCACTTTAACAAGGATGTCATCTGCCATGTAGCGCTCAAAATCCCACTGGCACATCTGGTTCAGGATATGGGTATGATTGCCATTAAGTGTTAAGGGCTCCCTGTAAGAAGGCAATACTTTTTTGAGCGCTGTTATTGAAGAAGACCGGATGATGGTCTGGTAAAAACTGATGAAATCACCTTTTGCAAGAATATCACCAAAGCGGTTCATCTTTTCAGCATAAGCCCCGGGGTTGACAGTAGCAATTGCCCTCAGTGCGCTTTTTCCGGTTACCCGTCCCAGTGAGCCCATCTTTTCCAACTGGCGCCATCGGTCTATATATTGAATATAGCGCGTGTACCCTCCAAATAACTCATCACCCGCATCGGCACTCAACACCACCTTTACGCCATTGTTCTTTGCAAGCTCGGAAACATAGGCTGTAGGAATGCAGGAGTTATCTCCGTGAGGCTCGTCATAAATATCATAGAAGTGTTCCAGAATGGAATAGGCTTTCTCCTGTTTCAAAACTCCTTCCGTGTGATCGGTGCCAAGGAAATCAGCGATCTTTTTTGCGTCCCCGGACTCATCAAAAGCTTCTTCGTTGAAACCAATGGTGAAAGTTTTCAGGCGCCCGTAATTTTTAGTGAGTACTGCGGTAACAAGGGAGCTGTCAACACCGGCGCTCAGAAATACGCCAACCGGAACATCGGCAACCATGCGGTATTTAAAAGAACTGACGACCAGGTCTTCCAGTTCATCCAGCACATCGTCATCCTGCCTGTTCATCCATGCGGCATTCTCCTGGAAACGGACACTCCAGTATTTTGTGATGGAAATTTTTCCTTCCTGTAATTTAAGGTAGTGGCCCTGCGGTACTTTTTTTACATCCCTGATAATGGATAGCCCGCTGCTCACATAGCCTACTGACAGGAATTCAGAAAGCGCCCGTGGATCTATATTTTTACGTTCTTCCGGAGTGAGGTAAGACTTGAAGCTTTTCAACTCACTGGCGAATGCAAGCCTGTTATCCTTAAAGTAATAATATAAAGGTTTAACACCAGCCCTGTCGCGGATCAGGTATAAAGCTTTTTCCTTTTTATCAAAAAGCGAAATGGCAAACATGCCGATGAAGCGGTTAACACATTCAGGACCCCACCGATCGAAGGCTTTCAGCACCACTTCAGTATCGGATGAAGTATTGAACTGGTAACCTTCTTTTTTAAGATCTTCCCTGACCTCCTTAAAATTATAGATCTCGCCATTGAAGGCTGTTACCAGGTGCTCGAATACCATGGGCTGGTGACCGGCAGGGCTCAGATCAATGATCGATAACCTGCGATGGCCCAGTGCAACGCCATCTTCAAAGTAAACACCGGAATCATCCGGTCCACGCCTGCTTAAACAGGTGACCATATTTTCAAGGTCTTTCGCCGACCTGCCACGATCCCAAAATCCAGCTATTCCGCACATTTACTTAAAGGCTTTTTTCATGATACCTACGATGCACTTTATAACGGACCTGATATAGATCCAATTGAACTGAAACCAGGATAAAATCTTTTTAAGCGATTTTACGCTGGGTTCATGGGTGGAAAGGTAGTAAGCAAAATACTGGAACTGCCTTTTCCTGGCCAGCTTTATCTCTGCAGGAAATTCATTTTCGTATTTCCTGAAAAAGTATTCATTCCCTTCCTGCATATGTTCCAGGTTGCGGCTGATATTTCCTTTGTGGTTTCCCCTGTAAAATGTAAGCGGCTTATGCATGTACCCGATCTGTGTAACGCGGGCCACCCGGTACCAAAGGTCGCGGTCTTCCACTTTAGCATCCTCATCATAATAACCAAGCTCTTTTAGCATTTCATGGTCATAGATGATGCCTTCGGGGTTGATATTGGGCGCCTCTAAAAGCTGTGGCAGGATCCATCCGGAAACAGAGGGTTTCTTGAAATAAAGCGATATCTCTTCGGTGACATGGTCATAATTGTATCCATTGCCATAAACCATCTTGTACTGGGGATTGCGTTGGATGTAATCAACCTTGTAAGCCAGGTTGTCCATATCCCACCAGTCATCGCCGGCCAGGGGGGTCATATATTTTCCACGGGCATATTTCCTTAAACCGAAGTTCAATCCTTTTACGCATCCCATATTGTAAGAGGTCTTTTCAGCAAAATACCTGACACCCGAGCCTTCTAAAACCGCCAGGCCACGTGCAAAGGTCTGATCGGGCGAATCATTATCAATAAAGATGATCTCGAAGTCCTTATAAGTTTGATAGATCACGGACCGCAGGCAGCGTTCGATGAAGTCTTCATGAAGGTAACTCAGGATCAGCACCGTTACCATGGGTTGTTCCATAACTGTTTACAGAATATATTTTTTCATCACAAATAACATTGTAATGAGATAAAGGGTATAGTTTAATGCGAATGCAAATGTAGCACCGATCAGCCCATAGTTATCAATAAAAAATATAGACAGCAGAACATAGGTTGTACTAAAAACGATCTCGGTGATCAGGAAAGGCCTGATCATGGCCTTGGCCCACATCAGGAAACCAAGCAGCCAGCTGCTGATCTTGATGAAGTCCCCCAGTAGCTGGAAGGTAAAAAGTGGCTTCATGGGAAGGAACTCCGGTGAAAAAAGGATCAGCACCACGTAATGCCTGAACAACCAGATGAGGAGCGCCAGCAGTCCAACAACGGGAAGGATCATTTTATACCCGCGGAAAATCTCTTTACGCAGTTCGCCTTTATCGGAAATTTCACTCAGCCTGGGCAGGTAATAAACACTTAGAACTGTTGTAATGAAAGTGAGGTAATAATCTGATATCCGGGTAACGCCCTGCCAGTATCCGGCCTCTGTAATTGAAAATTCCCTGATGATCTTGTTCCTTACGATCAACTGGATGCTCGGCAATACCAGGCTGCTGATCACACTCATCATTGTAAAAGTGAAAAGCTGCCTGATTACCTTATTGTCCCAATTCAGGAAAGAAGGTTTCCAGTTAAATCCATGCAGGTGCTTATACAAATAACAATTGACCAGGAAGACCATAAAAGCTGTTCCGTTCACTGCCACTAGTACCCCTTTGACGCCCCATAGGTAGGCAAACAGAACTGTAAATACAATACCAAGAATAGAAAAAGAAATATTGGAAATGGTCAGCTTTTTAATTTCCTGCAGACCATTGAAAATCGAATTGGACAGGGAATTTAAAGTGGTAAAACTGAGGAAGATGCCGAAAAGCAGGTAAACCTCTGCGTAATCTGTTGTGTGGAACGCCAGTTTTGATAACCAGCCTGAAGCCAGGATCACAAATAAGGTGATCACCCCGGAACAGATGAGGACAATAGAGAGGGCATGGGTCAGGATCCGTTGCTGCATCGCCCTGTCACCCTTATTTTCTGAAATGTATTTGACAACACCCATGTTCACCGCACCGGCGCCCAGCATGGCAAGGATGGATGTGGTGTTCTGAAACTGCCCAACCATGGCAATGCCGGCAGGCCCGATCTTAACAGCAACAACTTTTGCTACGATAAACCCGCAGATGAAAGTGATTGCTGTACTGATGGAGGTATAGAAGGATGTCTTGAACAGGTTCATACATCAAACCCGTTTACCGTTTCAGCAACAAAGGCCAACTGCTCGTTGCTGATGACATCGGAAATGGGAAGGCTGATCACTTCTGCATGGATCTGTTCACTGACAGGGAAGCTTTGATTATTCCATTCTTTATAGGCTTCCTGCTTGTGCGGCGCGATCGGGTAGTGGATCACGGTCTGGATGCCTTTATCAGTCAGGTATTGCTGAAAGCGTTCCCGCTCTTTGGTACGCACTACGAACAGGTGCCATACATGCCCTTCCTTTTTTACAAGGTGAGGCAATACCACTTTTGGATTAGAAATATTTTTCAGGTAGAAGTCAGCAGCCTTCTTTCTTTTTTCATTCGATGCTTCCAGCTTGCGCAGTTTTACACGCAACAGTGCTGCCTGCATTTCATCAAGCCTGCTGTTCACACCTTTGTAGATATGATGGTATTTTTTGCGTGAGCCATAATTCCGCAGTGCTTTCACAACCTCATATAGCCTGTCATCATTGGTGGTAATGGCGCCGCCATCGCCAAGTGCGCCAAGGTTCTTGCCGGGATAAAAGCTGAAGCCACTGGCATCACCCAGGTTACCGCTTTTTCTTCCTCCCTGCACCGCACCATGCGACTGCGCAGAATCCTCGATCACTTTCAGACCGTGCCTGGAAGCAATCTTTGAAATGCTTTCCATATCACACAACTGCCCGTAAAGATGTACGGGAAGGATTGCTTTTGTGCGGGGTGTTATGTGCTTTTCAATTTCCTTTGGATCCAAAAGGCTAGTGCTCAGTTCCGGCTCTACCAAAACAGGAACAAGGCCCGCTTGCGAAACAGCCAGGATGCTTGCGATGTAGGTATTGGAGGGAACCAGTACTTCATCGCCATCTTTAAGGATCCCTAATTCCTTATAGCCTGCAAGGATCAGTACCAGTGCATCCAGTCCATCGGCCACACCAATACAATATTTTGTTCCGCAGTAAGCGGCAAATTCTTTTTCAAATGCTTCTACCTGGGTGCCCAGGATGTACCATCCGGAGTTAAAAACTTCATCGATCGCTTTTTTAAATTCATCAGCGTACTGATCGTTCACAGCTTTAAGGTCAAGAAACGGGATCATGTTATGTTAATTGGATTTTATAAAAATCATGTACAATGGCTCTTGCGCCAAAGCTTTCTTTGTTGCGGATCAGCCCTTCATTCAGTACCCTACCTTCTTCCACTGTTGAAATCCCAAAACTGAAATAGGCCCTTCCGCCATGGTTCTGTAACACAGTATCTACAATAATATCCAGCGCACCAATGTCCTTTCCTTCATCTGTAATTCCAATATACTGGGTATGGATCACCCTGGGTGTTTCATAAGTGATAGTGCCGCCCAGTGAATTACCATCCTTATGCACCATATATAATTTGATGTTTTCAGGAAATCTTTCAGCCAGCATAGTGATCTCTTCCGCGGTATGCGTAGGCTTTACATTGTATTTTGTCCTGAGCAACTCTTCTTCCAGTTTCATGAAGGTTGTAAAATCATTACTGGCAGATACAACAAGGTTGTTTTTCCTTGCCTTGCTCAGATTTGATTTTGTACCCTTGGTATAGGAAATTTTTTGCGACAAGTCCACAATGGAACTGATATCACGCCTGTACAACTTTGCATCCACACGGAACAAAGCATACAGGTCTTCCTGCGCAGGCATGGAATGATAAATGTAAGGTATGGGCTTGTAGATCACTTCCTTTATGCCTTCTGCCTTTACCTGCTCCAGCATGGCCTGCATGGCTTCCAGTACAAATCCCGAACTGGCACGCTTACCCATGATGAACCCTCCATAGGTCAGGCCTCCGTGTGAATTCAGCATTGCTTCCTTCCTGCTGGCAGGCATCACACACAGCAATTCATCTTCTTTATAGAATAAAAGGGAATGATCTGTAAAACGGTCCGCATGGTATTCCATGTAATTCCTGTAAAAAAGGAACAGGCCGTTCTTTGAATCAGTGATGAACTGGTCCCACAGATCTTTCAGGCCCGGATTATATTTTTCAATCCTTACGTTGTTCATAGTGTACCTTCTAATTCAGCGTATCCAAATCCATCCGCTCCCATATTATTCCCGTTATAGATCATGTACATCTTATCCTTGAAGGGTAACAGGGAAGGATAACATAGCGTTTGCGAATCCCAGCCTGAGTCAGATAAACTGATCCCCAGGTCTTCGTCCTTTCTTACCCAGTGGATCCCGTCCTCGGAAGTGGCAACCCCGGGAAAATAATCTCCATGAACGGTGCCCTTTGTATAGAACAATAAATACTTTTTGTCATGGATCTTGTAAACCCTTGGCCTGCCGATGCGGTATTCTGGCCAGGTCACATCCACACAAAGCACAGAGGGCTTATTGAAATGAATGCCGTCTGCGGATTCCGTATAATGGATATTGTAAAATGGAAATGGCTTGTCGTTGATCATCTCCCAGCGGTTGCCGGCTGCATACCAGATCTTCCAGGTACCACCGTCAAATAAAGCGGTATGAATGGCCCTGATGAAATGCTGGTTGTCCGACCTGTCCAGCACAGGTGTATTGGAGACCCGCTGAAACGTCTCGCCATTGTCCTTGCTGATGGCAAGTCCTGTGAACGCGAGGAACTTTGCTTTTTTTACCAGTTGAAACCCCACATAATACATCCGCCAATCGGTTCCGTCCCGGACCACATCACCCAGTATTACACCGTTGTCGTCGAATGTTCCGGGTGTACCAATGTCCAGTGCCGGCTTTTCGGATACCCGTAAAATTTTTTTCGGATCCGCTGGGTCCAGGTCTACAAATCCAATCCTGCTCACACCTTCTTCATCACGAAAGCCTGCATACACACGGATCTTTCCATCCATCATGACAGGCGTTGGTGTCAACGCCGAATTACGGCTCCATCCCAGTTGCCCTGTATTCGAAAAAATCAATCCTTTTTTGATCCAGCGCATTATATTTCATTTTCAGCCACACCAAACGCTTCGTAGCTGCTTTTAGGCGCAGGCCTGGCAGGAGATCCAACAAGCAGCTTGCCTGTTTCGGAAGGCTTAACGATCAGCGCCCCGCTGCCAACAATATTATCCTTACCCAATTGAATATGGTCATTGAAGGTAGCGTTCACACCAAGAAAGGAATGTGAACCGATCACGCAAAAACCGGAGATCACCACATGCGAGGAAATGTAAACGAAATCCTCGATGATGGTCTGGTGACCTACGTGATTACCGCTCCACAGGATACAACCGTTCCCGATCTTCACTTTATGCTGGATCACGTTATTCTCGAAGATCATGCAGTTCTCTCCGATGGTGGCATTGTGCCAAACAAAAGCTTTTGAGCTGATGTAAGAAGCGCAGGTATATCCTTTTTCCTTCACCATGCGAAAGCATTTGGCCCTGATGCGGTTCAACTTGGTATAGGATATGGCTACAAAGATCTCTACATCAGTTGGAGCATATTTTTTTTCCACCTCATCGAAACTGATCACCGGCAGTCCGTAAAGCTGGTCTTCTTTTTTATAAGCCGCTTCCACGGTAAATGCCACGACTTCATAAGGTGAGTCGTGTGTAAAATATTCATAAGCGATATCAGCGGTTTCACCGGTACCAAAAATGACCAGTTTTTTGTTTTTCATTTGACGTAGTTTAAGTATTCCTCGTAAGTTCTGATGTAATCGGTGGTATCATAAAGTTCTGAAGCCAAAACCAGGCAAATGGCACCTGAAGAAAAATTACTGATGTCACGCCACATACCCGGGAGCACGTGCAATCCAAAGAATGGCCGGTTGAGTTGAACGGTCTTTTTGTTGCGGCCATCATCAATGGTAACGTCAAAACTTCCACTTGCCGCAATGATCATTTGCTCCAGGCGCAAGTGAGCATGTGCACCCCTGTCCTCACCACCCGGAATGTCGTACAGGTAATATACCCGCTTCAGGTCAAAGGGCAGCTCAATGCCATTCTGTACGGCGGTGATATTGCCGGCACGGTTTTGCAGCCGGGGAAAATGAACAATGTTGCAGTCGAATACGGTGGTCTTTTTCACTTTTGCTTGATTGAAGTGAATGCGGAATAATCGTAAATATATTCTTCGCTGTTGTACAGGTGGTCCGAAACGATCAGTGCCAGTGAATTGGTGGAGAAATTCTCCATATGTCTCCAGATCAGTTTTGGAACATAAAGTCCGAAGTAGGAACGGTTCAAAGAAAAAGTCTTCTTTTCCTTACCATCATCCAGCACCACGTCGAAGCTTCCGGAAAGCGCTACAATGAATTCCTGCAGATTTTTATAGGCATGGCCCCCTCTCTGCTCACCACCGGGCACGTCATAGATCCAGTAACTTCTTTTGATGGCAAAAGGGATCTGCGTCTCATTCTGGAAATAAGACAGGTTTCCTCTTGCATCAAGGAATTTGGGAAGGTTGATCAGCTTTACATCATTTAATGTCATCGCGCAGGGTTCTTAGGTATTTTCCATAGCCGCTCTTTTCATAGGCATCGGCCAGTTTGATCAGTTGCTCACGGTTAATGAACTGGTGACGGTAAGCCACTTCTTCAATGCATCCCACTTTAGTACCCTGTCTTTTTTCAATGACCCTGACAAATTCCGTAGCGTCATTAAGGGAATCAAAGGTACCCGTATCCAGCCAGGCTGTTCCCCTGTCCATCATGGCCACTTTCAACTGGCCGCGGCGCAGGTATTCCTTGTTGACATCCGTTATTTCGTATTCTCCGCGCGCAGATGGTTTCAGTTCCTTCGCGATCCTGACCACCTGGTTATCGTAAAAATATAATCCCGGCACCGCGTAATTCGATTTAGGGTTCACCGGTTTTTCTTCAATAGAAATGACCTGCCTGTCCGAATCAAATTCAACAACACCGTATCGCTCCGGGTCTGAAACTTCGTAAGCAAAAACATATCCGCCTTCGATATCTACAAGCGAACGCAATAACTTGCCAAGCCCTGATCCATAAAAGATATTGTCTCCAAGGATCAGCGCCACTTTATCTTTTCCAATAAATTTTTCACCCAGCACAAAGGCCTGTGCCAATCCGTTCGGCACTTCCTGCACGGCGTATTCAAACCGGCATCCCACATTGGAACCGTCACCCAGCAATCTCCTGAACTGGGCATTGTCTTCAGGTGTGGTGATGATGAGGATCTCCTGAATACCAGCCATCATTAAAATGGATAACGGGTAATAGATCATCGGTTTGTCGTAGATCGGCATCAGTTGCTTGGAGATCGCTTTCGTGATCGGGTAAAGCCTTGTACCACTGCCGCCTGCTAGAATGATCCCTTTCATATGGTTGGTGATTTTAGTTTAAGACAGTCGCTGATGAATTTTCCCCTCAGCACGCAGTCGTCGGTCCAGTAATATTTCCACTGGCCAAAACGGCCAGCAAGTATGATCTTGCCTAATGCATCTTTTGATGGTTGCCTGGTACCCCAGTCTGTCATGGGCAGCAGGTCGTCTGGTTCTCTTTTCAATCCAAATTCGCCCAGCCAGTTCAATACTTTTTCCAGTGCCGCTTCATACTTCAGATCAAAAATTACATTCGCGTAAGGGATCCATTCGGCATGGATCGCTTCAATAAATTCTTCGCCTTTTACAAGACCCATCCGGATCATCTCTTCCTTCACCTGGTCACGGATGTGGTCAATAGATTCGCTGAGCGGATGGTATTTTGAAAAATAAATTTCCACCTGGATGCCGCATTTGCCTTCAGGCGCATTGGCCGGTGACAGCAGGTCAGTGAAATTGATACGTGTGGAATACATGTCTTCATCATAAACATACATCCATTGCTCTTTTCTCGTTGGTGGATGCGCCACTTCAAAATTAAAGATCAGTAGTTGTGAGCATACAAGTTCTTCAGCAGCTTTCAGTATATGATCCGGCGCATTGCAAAATTGAACGAACTCGGGAAGCGGCAAAGTAGAGACCAGGTGATCAAATGATTGCGTGGTGCCATCTGCGCAGAGTACATTTTTTTGCTGAAGGTCTACACGCACCACCTGTTTATTATAACAGATGTTCATTCCCTGCTGCAGTAGTGAAGCGTACTGGTAGTAGCCGCCTTTGGCAGGGTAACGGATCGAAGTAATATAATGCGTTGAAGTATCCGGCTCTCCCTTGTACCCCTTCTGCACCACTTCAACATCCGGATAAAATACCCGGTTGCCCACCCAGGATGTTACCAGTTGCTCGGGCCCTATGGTCCAGTATTTTTTGGTGTACTGATAAGGAAAGTTCTGTGCAAAAGTTTTACCGAATGCGGCAGTCAGCCACTGGCCGTAATCTGCGGGAACAAAATTTTCATCTGTCTTCCGGCGTGTCTCAATGAAATCTTCCAGGCATTGCGTACGTAACGGTTCAGGCACTGCGTAAAGATTTGATTGTGCCGGATGCGGTATCCATGATCCTTTATAATAATTAGTTGGATAAACAGGATACTCCAAAAAGTCAATCGCGCTTTTTGCAAAAAGTTCTTTAACGTACTGGTGTTTGGTAAATGATACATGCGGACCCTCATCCCAGGTAAAGCCATTCACAGTTTTGGAATGGATATGTCCACCCGCATGTTTTTTGGCTTCCAGCGTCAGGCATTGCTCATGCCCAAGGTGGTAGGCTGTGCTGATGCCGGTAAGGCCTGCGCCCAGGATGATCACCGTTGGTTCAGACATAGGCCCTGATAGAATTTATATATTTTTCCAAAGTCTCTTTCCAGTGCGGCATCCGGTTGAGGCCCATGGAGGAAAGATTGAAATTAAGTGCTGCTTCATTGGGAGATACCTTTGCCAGTCTTTCGAAGGGCTTGTCGGCAGGCACCACCTTGCAGGGCAATCCAAATGTTCTGATGATTTGCTGCACGTATTCAAACCGTGTGCAGCTTCCTTCAGAAACAATGTTGAAGGTGCCCCTGATATTTTCCTGTATCAACACTCTTATCTGCCTTGAAACATCTTCCGTATTGGTTGGGTTCCCTGACTGGAATGGATCGCTTGTGATGGATTCCCTGGTAGCTGCTTCCTTGAAACGGTTGAAGACAAAATTCTTCTTGTGCTCCGTTGATCCCCCAAACAGCCAGCCGGTACGCAGGATCAGGAAATCATCGTGCAGTTCCTGCACCAGCTTTTCACCTGCGTATTTTGATCGATGGTAAACCGTTGTTGGCAGCACTTCATCGTATTCAGCATAAGGCGCCTGTTTGTAATTGCCATAATTGCCGGTGCTGGAAATGTAGATCATCTTATGCGGAAAAGACCGGGCCGCATTCAGCAGGTTCAATGTACCGTTGTAGTTGACCTGGTAACAGTCTTCCGGTTTTTTCTCCGCTTCTTCCACATTGGTGTAGGCAGCAGCATGCAGGATGATATCCGGCTTATTTTCCTCCAGGTATTTTTTTACACCGGCAAAAGATTGTATGTCCATTTCTTTGCGGGATGCAGGAATGATCTCGAAATCATCTTTCAGCTCCTGCTGCAAAGCGGACCCCAGCATTCCCTGCGCGCCTGTGATCAGTAGTCGTGGCATTATCAACGGTGTTTCAGCGGCCAGGAATAAGGAATATCATTTTCAAAAGGGTCGGCCCTGTGAATTTCTGTAGGGTCATGCGGGATGTCGGTGAAGTTGGCCACAATGGCCTCTTTTGTTCCCACACCCATGAAGCCGTTCCATACGCGGGGCGGCACCGTGATCATGCTGTAATTATTCTCACCGGGGTACACTTCCATCACTTCCCCTTTTGTTGGAGAATCAGGACGGTCATCGTACAAAACAAATTTGATGGTACCCGATACCACGTAATAATTCAGGGTCATCAGGTCATGGATATGCCAGGCCTTGATAACACCAGGGTACACCGTACTAAAGTAGATCTCTCCAAAACTTTTATAGAGCGGGCTGTCGTTGCGCATCATGTGCATGATGGTCCCTCTTTCATCGGGGATCCGCCTCAGAGGAGTAACTTTTACGCCTTCGATCATATGTTCATGAGTTTTTCAATGTCCTGTAATATCAATGAAAGTGCTTCTTTTTTCTGTTGCAGGTGTTGCTTGTACCAGTGAATGGTCAGTGTGATGGCTTCATCTGTTGAGAAGGCCGGCTTCCACGAAAGTTCTTTCCCTGCTTTTTCAATATCCAGTTGCAGCAAGCCGGCTTCATGCACCGCGCCTTTTTGTGGTGGTGCATCAAAGCTTCCTTCGCCCCAGGTGGCTATTGATTTTTTTACCAGTTCTCCAACCGGCATCTTGTCTTCCATTACAGGTCCGAAATTATAAGCCTGCGCGAAATGCACGGGATCCTTTTCCTGGCGGGCCCCTAAAACAAGGTAGCCATGCAGGGGATCCAATACGTGCTGCCAGGGGCGGATCGAATCAGGATTACGAACCGTAACCGGCGATCCGGAGGAAAGGGCACGAACAATGTCCGGCACAATACGATCCTTTGCCCAGTCGCCGCCACCGATCACATTGCCAGCCCTTGCGGATGAAATGGATTTACGGTGCTTTTGGTATTCGGCGGGATTAAAGAAAGAGTTACGGTATGAATCCACTACCAGTTCGGTGCAGGCTTTTGAAGCGCTGTATGGATCATATCCACCAAGCGGATCGTCTTCCTTGTAAAAATAATCCTGCTCTTTATTATGGTATACCTTGTCTGTTGTGATCACCACAACTGTACAAGGCTTATCGAGGAGACGCACCGCATCCAGCAGATGCGCCGTTCCCATTACGTTCACCTCAAATGTTGCAATTGGAAATTCGTAAGAATACCTTACCAATGGCTGCGCGGCCAGGTGGAATATAAAATCGGGAGCAAATGATGTGATTTCGCTTTTTAAACCTTCCCTGTCTCTGATATCAGCGATCACGGAACTGCATAAAGTATCACCATTGATCAGGTGATACAGATCTTCGTTTTGCTGCGGCGCAAGGGCATAGCCTTTTACCTGCGCGCCTAACTGGTGCAGCCAGGTAATGAGCCAGGAACCTTTAAAGCCGGTATGCCCCGTAACGAAAACTTTTTTGTTGCTGTAAACTGCTTTCAGATCCATTTTACCAAACTTTCCATTTTGCATGTCCTGTCTGCCATTCGTGTTCCAGTTCCGTGCGGTCGCGCAGTGTATCCATCGGCTTCCAGAATCCATGATGCCTGTAAGCGATCATTTCTCCTTTGCCTGCAATATTTTCCATGGGTTCTTTTTCCCATGTAGTGTCATCGCCTGCAATGTAATCGATGACGTTGGGCTCGCACACAAAAAAGCCACCGTTGATCCATGCGCCATCACCTTTGGGCTTTTCAGTGAATGCTTCCACAACACTGTCCCCGGCAAACCTGATGGCGCCGAAACGTCCTGATGGCTGCACTGATGTTACGGTACACATCTTGCTGTTCTTTTTATGATAGGCTACAAGTTCTGTAATGTTTACATCAGAAACACCATCTCCGTAAGTAAGCATGAAAGGCTGGTTGCCGATATGGTCCTTTACCCTTTTGATCCTTCCGCCGGTCATTGTATTGGGTCCGGTTTCCACAAGTGTGATGTTCCAGGGTTCCGCCTGGCTATCGTGCACCTTCACTGAATTTTCCTTCAGGTTGATGGTCACGTCTGATTTATGCAGGAAGTAATTGGCGAAATATTCTTTGATAAGGTAACCCTTGTAGCCAAGGCAGACGATAAAATCATTGTAGCCATGGGCCGAATAGATCTTCATGATGTGCCAGAGGATCGGCATTCCGCCGATCTCCACCATGGGTTTTGGTTTTAATCCGGTTTCTTCGGAAAGGCGGGTGCCCAGTCCACCGGCAAGCAGTACAACTTTCATATTGGATTTTTCTTTTAATACAGGTCCCTTCTCAATGCGCGTATTGCGTATCGTAATAATTCTGGTATGCCCCAGATGTAACATTCTTCAGCCAGGTCTCATTCTGCAGGTACCAGTCAATGGTCAGGCTAAGCCCTTCCTCGAAAGTGACACTTGGCTTCCACCCCAGCTCCTTGTTGATCTTGGTAGCATCTATCGCGTACCTGCGGTCGTGACCTGGTCGGTCCTTGATATAAGTGATCAGCTTTTCACTGGTTCCCAGAGCATTGTTCAGCTTTTTATCCATCTGCTGGCAAAGCAGCTTTACCAGGTCGATATTTTTCCATTCATTGAAACCGCCGATGTTATAGGTTTCGCCGGTCTTTCCTTTATGGTAAACAAGATCGATCGCGATAGCGTGATCTTTTACATAAAGCCAGTCACGCGTATATAATCCATCACCATAAACCGGCAATGGTTTTTTGTTAATGATATTATTAATGAAAAGCGGGATCAGCTTTTCGGGGAAATGGTTAGGCCCGTAATTGTTGGAGCAATTGGTGATCACTACCGGCATGTGATAGGTTTCGCCATACGCTCTTACAAAATGATCCGATGATGCTTTTGATGCAGAATAAGGTGAATTAGGATCGTAAGGTGTTTCCTCCGTAAACAACCCTGTTTCCCCAAGAGCGCCGTACACTTCATCCGTTGATACGTGGTAGAACAGCTTACCCTCGTATTTGCCGTTCCAGAATTTCTTTGAAGCGTTCAGCAGGTTCACTGTTCCCACTACATTGGTAAAAACAAAATCAAGTGGTGAAAGAATGGAGCGGTCAACATGCGATTCAGCAGCCAGGTGGATCACACCGTCAGGTTTGTGCTCAATGAACACCCTGTCCAGTTCCGCCGCATCAAGAAGGTTTACTTTTTCAAAAATATAATTGGGAGCAATTTCAATGTCTTTCAGGTTTTCGAGATTACCTGCGTAAGTAAGGGCGTCAAGGTTGATGATCCTGTACTCAGGATACTTCGTCACAAACAGTCTTACCACATGAGAGCCGATAAAACCGGCGCCGCCTGTGATAAGGATTGTTTTCTTATGGTTCATAGGTTCCATTTTATTGATAATAGCCTGCCATCGGATGAAAATCTCCCTTTAGTCCCACCGGCTCCACCGTCCTGATCTGGTGTACCAGGTCAATGGAGGGCAAAGCTTCGAATAATTTAAATCCCTGGCCCGCCAAGATAGCTTCATAATTTTTGGTGTGCAAGTTGGAAAAGCCTGAACTGAATTCAAACTGTGTTCCCTGCATGCTCAGCGACCTGAATGTCCGTTCTTTTTTATCATGAACAGCAGGCAGATCTCCTTCGTTGATACTAAGGAACCACCTTACCCTTGCTCTTTCCAGTTCAAGAAAACCTGCAGCCCTGTCTCCCTGGTGAATGTGTACGGTGCTTTGCTGCACCTTTCCAAAGATCCAGATGAGCATATCAAAAAAATGAATGCCGATGTTGGTGGCGATACCGCCGGATTTGCTGATGTCACCCTTCCAGCTTGCCTGGTACCAATTGCCGCGTGGGGTGATGTAAGCAAGGTCCACATCCGCTTTCTGATCCTGAGGCAGACCGGCGATCTTATCTTTTAGTTTAAGTATATCCGGGTGCAGCCTTAATTGCAGGATGTTGAATACGTCCTTACCTGTTTCTTCCTGCAACTGCACCAGCACTTCAGCATTCCATGGATTCAGCACGAGGGGCTTTTCGCAAATGACCGCAGCGCCATGCTTCAATCCAAATCTCACATGCGCATCGTGCAGGTAATTGGGCGTACAGACCGTAAAAAAATCAATTGGCCTGCCTTCCCTTTTATTTTTTTCAAGAAAGCGGTCGAACCGCTCAAACTCAGTAAAGAAATGTGCTTTTGGAAAAAATTTATCAAGAATGCCTACAGAATCAAACTTGTCCATGGCAGCAACAAGGTTATTACCTGTAGCTCTTATGGCATCAAAATGCCTTGGCGCTACAAATCCTGCTGCTCCTATTAATGCAAAACTTTTCAAACCTCCTGTTTTACAGCCCCGTCAACAAGCAGGTAAGATGCGCCGCTTTCGGTGCAAACAGCTTTTCCATTCGCATCAAACTCCAGCCTGGATCCATGCGCACTTACCCAGCCTACCTGTTTTGCAGGGTTGCCGGTGACCAGGGCAAATGGCTGCACCGGGCGGGTGACCACGGAACCTGCACCTACCATTGCATAGCTTCCGATCTCGTTACCACAAACCAGCGTGGCATTGGCGCCAATGCTGGCACCCTTGCGGACGATGGTAGGGATATACTGGCCTTTCCTGCTAACAGCACTGCGTGGAATATTGATATTGGTAAATACCATGGAAGGTCCCAGGAAAACATCATCTTCACAGGTCACTCCCTCGTATAATGAAATATTGTTCTGAACATGAACATTGCTGCCAAGCACAACGCCTGAAGCAATAAAAACATTCTGGCCGATTACGCAATCCTTACCGATCCTGCACCCCGACATCAGGTGGCAGAAGTGCCAGATCTTCGCACCATCTCCTATGATACAATCCGCATCAACAACAGCCGTGGGGTGTACAAAGAAGGACATGCTTTTTTAGGTAGAATAACTGAAATGATGACGGCTGCGGTACCACTCAAAGGTCACCTTCAATCCTTCACGGATGGTAGCAACCGGACTGTAACCGAGCAATTGTTTTGCTTTTGAAACATCAGCAAGACTGTGCTTCACATCGCCCCTGCGTTCCGGTCCGTATTTGGGTGAAAGGTCACTGCCGGCAATTTCCTTGATCATCTCAAACAGGCCATTCAAAGTTGTCTGTTCACCAACAGCAATATTGTATACCTGGTTCACTGCACCAGCTTCTGTTGTGAATAAGGCCCTGTCATTGGCATGCACTGCATTCATCACGTAGGTAAAGTCGCGGCTGTGCTCTCCATCACCATTCATTAATGGGGGCTCGTTGTCCAGCACAGACTTCATGAACAAAGGGATCACCGCGGCATAAGGTCCCTGAGGATTTTGTTTCGGACCAAATACATTAAAGTACCTGAGGCCGATCAGCTGCAGGCCATAAACATCAGCGTATACCCTTGCATACAGCTCGTTCACATATTTGGTAACCGCGTAAGGAGAAAGCGGGTTGCCGATCTTGTCTTCTACTTTGGGCAGACCGGGATGGTCACCATAGGTTGAGGAACTTGCCGCGTATACAACACGTTTGATAGATTTTTCCTTAGCCGCTGTAAAAATGTTCAGCGTGCCGGTCACATTCACTTCATTGGAAGTCAAAGGATCGTTGATGGAGCGTGGCACAGAGCCAAGTGCTGCCTGGTGGCTGATCACGTCTATGCCATCGCAGGCCTGCAGGCAGGTATCATAACTCCTGATATCGCCCTGCAAAAATTCAAACTTCGGGTTGGACTGAAATTCTGAGATATTCTTTTCACTGCCTGTTGCCAGGTTGTCAAGGACTCTCACCAATTTTACATCAGGCTTATTAAGCAGATATTCGACAAGGTTGGAGCCGATGAAGCCCGCGCCTCCTGTTACTAGTACACGCATTTATGCTGTTGTTCTTTTTTTCTTTTTGGTTTTCCATTTCTTCATATCCAGCCAGCCAAACCATTTGGTCAATGCTGTTTGTGGCTGCTCTTCTTCTTCAAAATAACCGGAGCCCTGTCCGTAGCTGTAGCCATAGCCATACCTTCCATAACCATAGTATCCGTAACCGGTGCGAACCTTCACATCGTTCAGGATGATAGAGGTCCTGGGCAGCTTGCCTTCGCGGTGAAACGCGTCGATCAGGCTGATCTGTTTTTTATAGGTATGTCCCTGGCGCACGATGTATAAAGTACAATCCGCGAATTTGCTCAGCGTCATGGCATCGCTTACCATTCCAACAGGGGCAGTATCCATAACGATCACGTCAAATTTTTCACGCAGGTAAACAAAGAGGTCATTAAGTTTGGGATCAAGCAACATCTCTGCAGGATTGGGAGGAATGGGGCCGCAGGGCAGCACATAAAGATTAGGCTGGCCGGGAACTTCCAGCGGAAGTTCATCAAGTCCTACCTTACCAAGCAGGTAGTTGGTAACACCTGGCTTTTTTGAAATGAAAAGCTGTGAAAGGATCTTTGGCTTGCGGATGTCAAACTCAAGGATGATCGTCCGTTTTCCCGCCAGTGCCATCACAGCCCCGATATTGGTGCTGATGAATGATTTTCCCTCACCACTGAAAGAAGAAGTGACAAGGATCACGGGTTTCTTCATGTTGTTGACCACGTAAGCAAGATTGGACCGGATGATCCTGAACTGCTCAGCGATCACACTGCGGTTATTTGGTGTGGCCACCAGCGTTTCCCTGTTGTAGGAATGGCCCACTTCTCCAAGTATCGCTGTTGTTGTGAGCCGCTCAATATCATTGCGCGTAGTGACCTTATCATTCATGATCTCCAGCACAAAAATGAACAGAGCAGGCAGCGCGAAGCCTACCACGATGGCAAGCATCTGCGCATTTTTCCTGTTGGGTTTTACCGGGCTGTTGATCTCGAAAGCATTTTCAAGCACCTTGGTATTGGAAATAGTTGAAGCCAGTGCAATAGCAGATTCCTCTCGCTTTTCCATCAGGTAATTAAATACGGCAAGCTTGCTCTGGAGTTCGCGTTCAATATTGATCAATACCTGTTGTTTTGAAGGTAAAGCCCTGAGCTGGCCCTGTACAGACCTGTTCTTTCCCTGTATATCCGCGATCACAGCGTTGATGGAAGACTTGATGTTGCGGATATTCTCAAGGATGTTCTTCCTGTACTTTTCAATCTCTTCTTCTTTTTCACGAACCAGGGCACTGCCGGGTGCCACCTTGCTTTCCAGCAAATCCTTGCGTTCCATCTGCGAAACGTTGTAGGCAGCGATCAGGTTATTGAGGGTCACATCCTGGAGGCCCAGTGATGTAGGAACCCTTTCATAGTTGTTGCGGCTGTTGCGGAGGTAGTCTTCGATCATCTCAGCTGCGGTCAGCTGGGTGCGCTGCACGTTGATCTCGGCATCCATCTGGCCGATCCTTTCAAAGTAACTATCGGTCTGCAATTCAGGACTGATCAGGTTCTCTGACTGCTGGTAATTGATCTTGCGTTCCGCCACACTATCCAGTTCGTTAGAAACTACGCCAAGCCTTCCGTCAATGAATTCTTTTGTCTGCTGCGTGGTGGCATTTTTTTCTTCAACGGTCTGCTTTTGGTATTCAAGCATCAGCTGGTTCACCACATCCGCTGCCATGGCAGCATTGGTGGATTCAAGAAGGATCACAAGTATGCCTGTATTGGCCCTTGGAACAACCAGCACGCTGGAAGCCAGCGCACGGGCAGCGGATGGAGTAGGATTCCATTCCACCTTGTACTCATCTGCTATTGCAAATTCAGCATTCCTGTTGATGCGGAAAACACCATTGGAATTCTTAAATACATCGCCAAAGGTGAACAGTTTACTTTCACCATTAATGCGGAAACGGCTTTGGTCCTCGAACTGGATCTTCATCACGAACCTCGACGAATCAGCCAGTTCCAAAGCCTGTACATCAAATGGCCGGTTCTTATATATGTGAAGTTCCTTGATCTTGCCTTTTGCGTAATAGGTAAAGTTGATGTTAAGTGCACGCACCACGCGTTCCATCAAAGGCCTTGATTTCAAAACCTCGATCTCGCTCTGGATATTCTTTTTATTGTCGGAGTAAAATAGCTGGTCAAATTTTTCATCACCGGAACCGCCGGCTTTTTCATCGCGGATCACCAATGATCCGCTGGCACGGTAGACCAGGGTGGCATAGCGAAGGTATACGTAAGCCACAAAAAGGGAAAGCGCAATGGAGATGATGAATAAAGGAAGAAAGCGGATATACTTAAAGAACAGGTCTTTAATATTCAGGCTTTTCAGTTCGTTTTTTTCGGGCAATTTTTCATCCATGGGGATGGAGGCTTAGGATATTGGTTATTTAATTAGATTCAGGATCAGGGCAACCGCTGCAAGTCCGCTGGTTAAAAAACCAATCTGCTGGGCAACGGTCTGCTGTTCTCTTTGTTTTGATTTTTCCCTGGTAGCTTCAATTACCACCACGTCGTTCTGCTGAAGGTTATAATAAGGTGAAGCGAACATATTTCCGGATGTAAGGTCAACTGTTCCGATCTGCCGCTTTCCGTTGGTCTCACGAACCACCTTTACAGTTTCCCTTTTACCAAATTCAGTGATATCACCCGCCAGGCCAAGGGCTTCCAGGATAGTGATCCTTTCAGTAGGTACGATGAATGATCCCGGTGTATTGACCTCGCCCAGGATGGTCACCCGGTAATTGGCAAATCGGATCACAACAGAAGGCTGAACCAGTTGTCCTTCCAGCTTTTGCTTTATGTTATCCGCAAGTTGGGTCTTGGTCAGTCCTTCGGCTTTAATTGTTCCCAGTCTTGGGTATTGAATATTACCATTGACATCTACCAGAAAACCAGAAGTGGCCGCTGATGTTGAATTTGCAGGGAGGTTGTAAAGCTGGTCGGCTTCCGGGCGTGTGGCCGCGCTGTAGATCTGTATAGACAGGACATCGCCTTTCTGAATGATGATATCCGGAAAAACATAGGCGTTATCACCGGAAGTATCAATGTTTGATTGGAGGTAGTTGTTTGGCGCCCTGCGCTGGGCTGTGCAGGAAATGAAAAAAAATGAACCGATGGCAATCAATAGGTGGATGCTACGCATTAACTGATTTTTGTCTGTGCTGAAATAAGCTTCGATTTTTCAATATAGGCAATAAGCATGTACCCTAAACTGTCGATACAGACTTTTACCATTTTATTTTTGACTTCAATGACCCTGCCTTCCTGGTCCATCATCGGGCCTGCAGTGATGCGAACCCTGTCTTCCGGATCGAAATCCATCTTCACCACTTCAATGTTCTCGTATTCATCCAGGAACCTTTTGATCTGTTGCATTTCACGTTCCTTGATGATGGCAGGCTTACCGTTCCAGTAAACAAAATTGACAACGCCATTGGTCATCCGCACTGCTGTCCTGTCTTCCTCTGAAACCTTCACAAATACATAGGATTTGAAAAGAGGTTCCTCGATTGTCTTGATCCTGTCGCTCCATTTCCGCCTGACCTTATTCAGTGGGCAATAAGATTCAATTCCTTTCAGCAGCAACAGGCTGTTCACTTTCTTTTCCCACCGGGGACGCGTATAAATGGCAAACCACTTTTTACTCACTGCAGGATTTTACATGGCTTCGCCTCCCTCAGTCCCACTACAAATGCTGAGCATGACCCTAAAGCCGTGCAAATATAGTCCTTGAACTGTGACTGGCAAACCTGCGAAAAATACAGAGATTGAATCAGTTATTTTAAAAATTCCGGTCTCCTCATTTTTTCCGGCGGCAGAGCGGGACTGTACGTAGTTGAAAAAATTCTTAAGTGTTGAGTATCAATCAAAACCTACCTGTTTGGGATGGTTTGCACAATCTCCCGGTGAAACTGGTCAGTTAAAGAACAGGATGCAAAAAGAAACGCACCGGGAAGATCACTGCTGCGATCATTCACCCAAAAACTCTATTATTGAACTTCAAACCTATCTTTTGAAGCAGCAACGCTATTATTCGCTGGATGTATTCCGCGGCGCAACGGTAGCCCTGATGATCCTTGTGAACAATCCGGGGTCCTGGGGCCATATCTACGGTCCACTCAAACATGCGCCCTGGCATGGCCTCACTCCTACCGATCTTGTATTTCCCTTCTTTCTTTTCGCAGTAGGCAACGCCATGGCCTTTGTGATGCCCAGGCTGGAAGCCGCTGGCGATGGTGTATTCTGGAGAAAGGTATTGAAACGGTCGCTGCTCATTTTTGCTATTGGACTGTTCCTTAACTGGTGGCCTTTTGCCCGCTGGCAGGGTGATGAACTGCTGAGGAACGGATGGACCTGGCAGGTAACCGATCCGGCAACGGGCATCACACAGGTGTCAGGCGTCAGGATCCTTGGCGTTTTGCAGCGTATTGCTATCTGCTATTTGTTCGCTTCCATCATTGTCTATTATTTTAAAACAAGAGGCGCATTTCTCATTGGACTAATCTTACTGCTGGCCTACTGGATGCTTTGCTATGTCCTGGGTGACCCTGCAGATCCGTACAGCATGACCGGCTGGTTTGGGAATGCTGTTGATAGGGCAGTTCTCCATGAACCACACATGTATAAAGGCGAATCCCTCCAGGGCAAGCCCTATCCTTTTGACCCGGAAGGGATCATGAGTACCATACCGGCTATTGTACAGGTGATCTTTGGCTACCTGGTAGGTGATTATATTTTAAAGAGAAGCCAGCTGGCTGCGGCGGGTGAAAAAATGTCTACGGAAAGCCATCCTGAATCAGATCATTTCAAACCCGGAACTAATACCATTTACCTGCCCGCGGTAGAAGAAGCAGCCGCGGCACCTTTATACCGTACGCTGACAGGACTGTTCATTGCATCAATGGCTTTCCTTTTTGCAGGCTATGCTTGGGGATTGAATTTTCCGGTCAACAAAAAGATCTGGACCAGTTCCTATACGGTTTTGACAACCGGTATGGCCATCGCGATACTGGCCACGCTGATCTATGCCATTGAGATCCGCAAAGCGAGGGGATGGTGGACGCGCTTCTTTGATGTGTTCGGCAAAAATGCCCTTTTTGTTTTTGCCCTCAGTGCCTTTCTTCCCAAAGGCCTGCGCCTGATCCGCATTCCCAATGGGACCAACGCGGCAGGCAAGCCCATTTACCTGAGTCCATGGAACTGGTGGTATGATAAAGTCACCAGCAAGATCCCGGGTGCACCCGAGCTGGGCTCACTTGCATTTGCATTGACGGTGATCCTTTTTATGTGGGCTATCTGCTACTGGATGGATAAGAAGCGGATTTATGTGAAGGTGTAGGGAGAGAGCTGATGGCTGATAGCTGATGGCTTTTGGCTGTTGTCCGTCGCGGCGGATGCGAGCCGAGAGCTTCGAGCTTTTGGAGTACTAAAGCCCTAATCCTTGCGCTCTTAGCGTTCTTTGCGAGTTAATCCCTCTTTACGCAATCTGCTTGCGCATTTAACCTGGATAGATCAATCAGGAACAATAAACCAGAAACAAGAAACTCCCCTATTTTTGAACAAATCTTATCATGGAACTGGAAAATGAGCAGGAAGCTGCGGTGGCCTTATTGTTTGCCTGTGTAATGAGTCAGAACAAAGGCCTGGGCCAATCCCAGATCGAACAACTCTCACGCATGTTGGTGCTTTCATCCCGGTTCAAAGGTTTTGACCTGAATGCTTTGAGTGCGAAAGCCCTCACGCTACAGGCCCAGCAAGGAAGCAAAGCGGTGATTGAAAAGGCAGCACCCATGGTCTCTGAAGATTTCCAGGAAACTTTATTTGCGATGACCTGTGAGATCATGACTGCCGATGGACAAATTGATGAAGCTGAAAGTGAGATCCTTGCTATGGCAGCCCTTTACCTTGGCCTTCCTGTTGAAAGAATGAAAATGATGCTCACCACTTACCTCATCCGCAACAGGTGGAACGTCCTCATTGTTGACCCGGAAATCAATGGGGTTCCTGGTTTATAGTTTCTCGTTTCTGGTGCATGCGTAAAAGCTGCGTAGGATTGCGTTGAATAGATTAACCGCAATGAGCCAAAGAAATACACAAAGGAGCGCTAAAGATTCATTTAACTCGCGTCTCACGTTTCCTTGCCTCACGGCTCCCGTCTCACGTTTCACGATCTCGCTCAAAGCTCATAGCTACCGCCATCAGCCAAAAGCCATCAGCCTTCCTTGGTCCCCTTTTTGCACCCCAGTATAAAAAGCACATATGAGCAACAATAGAAACAACGGGAATCCGAACAACCAGGATCATCCGCACCAGGAAGGACAAATGAACAATACGGCTACTACAGACTCATCATCGGGACAGCGCCGCACTCAGAACAACAACCAGTCCATGAGTAATATGCTGAATGAATCTGAAGAGCAGAAAGCCGGTAAAGCCCATGGCCAGAAAGATGAATCGGGAGTGCAGGATGAGGAACGTCTTCCCTGACAAATGTCAACAAAATATAAAAGGCCCGGATGGGCCTTTTTTTATGCATGGGTTCAATATTTCGTGCCAGGCTGGTTTACATTTCTTTCATCTTTTCCTTTAATTCACCCAGTTTCTTTTCTTCTTTGGCCACTACTTTTTGCTGGTTCTCCTGCTGGTTTCGGTTTGATTTCAGGTCCTCTTCAAGGTCTTCGATTTTTTTCTTCAGTTCCTTTTCATGGTCAATCAGCTTTGCATGTTTTTTCTGGGCCAGCTTAAGTTCTTCCTCCTGATCTTCTATGTCCTTGCTTAATTTAAAAGCTGCGGTCTCAGACAAAAAATTATTCAGGAATTTCCTGGCTGCCTGGTAAGTGGTTTCATCTGTTTCTTCTGAAACATAGAATTCTTCCGTTTTACCAACGATCAGGTAGATCACTGAATTTTCTTTCTTGCGTCCATTACTTTCCACACGGAAATAAAGGTCAACCAGTTGTTTATTGAGGGTAACTCCTTTGAAAGTGTAATAACCATGCATCTTATTCTGCTTCCAGAAAAGCTTGCCTTTTGTTTCTGCGTCGTAACCGGTCTTTTTAAGATTTTCAACAATGGCGCCTTCAGCAATGTCCTGGTCGTAAGGAACAGCCAGCATGAGGGCAGGGCGGTCGCCGCTGTTAAAATTCACCTTTGTTGCAATGGATTGGGCTGTTGCGGAAGTAAACGCAAGAAGCAGCGCTATCAAAGCAGTCAGATTTTTCATGGATTGGTTATTTGAAACAAAATAAAAAACATTCCCGCAAAAGAGAAGGGTGACTGGCGCAGGCCGTGTTTTTTCATTTTTCCACAAGTATAAATGCTTGTTGCAGCACGGGCTTTAGGGCGGTTGGGGTTGTTTACCAACAAACAGAGAAAGCGGAGAATCAAGCGAGAGCGGGAAGGAGAGCGGTAGGACATTCTTGACTTCCATAAGTTCTTAAGTCTCTACTCTTAAGTCTGCACGCTTAAGTTAAATTCCTCCGCCTCTTTGCGCTCTTTGCTTCATTCCGTGAAATGCCTTTCAACGCAAGGAGTACCAGTAATGAATGACTGCACCTGAATAACCAGAAACCAGAAACCAAAAACCAGAAACCTGCCTCTATTGTATATTTGAACTGCAGAATACAGAATCATGAATCAACAAGCTACCGCTGTTAAGCAACCTGGATTACTTCATAATTTCAATGCTGGTCCTTCTGTCATGCCCCGCGAGGTATTTGAAGAAGCCAGCCGCTCCCTGCTTGATTTCAACGGGACCGGGCTATCGATACTCGAGATCGGCCACCGGACAAAGATCTTCCAGGAAGTAATGGATGAAGCCATTGCCCTGATCAGGGAATTGATGCAGCTGGATAGCAATCATGAAGTGCTGTACCTTCACGGCGGCGCCTCAACGCAATTCTTCCAGGTTCCCATGAATCTTCTGGATGAGAAAGCAAAAGCTTCCTATACTGACACAGGCATCTGGGCCTCAAAAGCCATCAAGGAAGCCAGGCTGTTTGGACAGGTTGATGTGGTTTGCAGTTCCAAAGAAGCTACTTACAGTTATCTTCCAAAAGAGTTTAGTGTTGATCCATCATCTGCCTACCTGCACCTGACCACCAATAATACAGTATATGGAACGCAGTGGCAGGACCTCTCCATTTTTTACGACAAAGGCATCCCACTTGTGGCAGACATGAGCAGTGATATACTCAGCCGCAAGGTGGACTTCAACCGTTATGACCTGATCTACGCAGGTGCTCAGAAGAACATTGGTGCTGCAGGCGTGAATATCGTTGTTGTAAAAAAAGATATGCTTGGAAAAGTAAGCCGCACCATGCCTACAATGATGGATTACAGGAATCATATCGAAGCTGGCTCACTTCTCAACACACCACCTGTATTTTCCATTTACGTGTGCATGCTCACACTAAGATGGCTCAGATCCATTGGAGGTGTGGCGGAAGTTGAAAAAAGAAACAACAAAAAAGCTGACCTGTTTTACCAGACCCTGGAGAGGCTTCCTGTATTTAAAGGCAATGTAGCCCCGGAAGATCGCAGTAAAATGAACGCATGTTTTGTAATGGCAGACCCAGGAATGGAAAAAGAATTCGCAACAATGGCTGAAAGCGAAGGCATGATCGGCATCAAAGGCCACCGCACCACCGGCGGCTTCCGCGCTTCCATGTACAATGCACTTCCTTACGAAAGTGTCAAGGCACTAACGGACCTGATGGTGCATTTTGCAACTAAGAAAGGATAAAGGGGTTTATAGTTTTTGGTTTATGGTTTTTGGTTGATTCTGGTTTCTGGTTGATTAAGTTCAGCCATTCTTTACAGATGCTTTTTGCGTAGAAAGGCATTAAACGCAAAGAGCGCAAAGGGCGCAAAGAATCGCAATAAAGAAATTTTAAAATCCTTTGCGGCCCTTTGCGCATTTCTTTGCGCTCTCTGCGGTTAAGTTCGGAAAAAGCTCGCAGCTCGAAGCTTACAACTAGCAGTCTCAACTGCTATCAGCCCAAAGCCATAAGCTATCAGCTTTTTCTCAACTTCTATACGGCAGCTTCTTCGCGATCCAGTTGCTGAAATATTCAATTTGACCATCAACATTGTACGGCATGTCAGCCCCGCCTGAACGGTACGTCTTCCAAAGCAGTTTGCTATCATTGGCATCATACAGGTAACTGTTCATATTGATGTCAGACGAATTCACACTTGGCACATTGACCGGTGATTTAGCAGCGCCAAGAAGTATCCTTCCGGCTTTCATTCCATAGGCAACATTATCACTGAAGTTCTTGTCGGTATCCAATGTTGTCATCAGTACCGCATCCACACCAAGAAGCTTTGCAAGATCTTCGGGCTTTCGATCATAGAGGTCTGTGATGGCAAGGTTTTGTTCCTTCAGGATGGCATTGGTTTTCTGGATTGCCTGGAATGCAACCAACTGTCCCCTGTTATTACGTGATGTTTGTTTCAGCAGGTAAGAATGCAGGCTTGATTGAAAAACATAGCCCCATTCATCATTGGCCTTTTTGATGGATTCTTCCGTTTCCGTCCTGGCCCTGTGGCCTGTCTGCGTGATCTTCAACGGAAGCACCGCAATGGACCTGATGGTAGTTTCATCCTGATCAGGAGATTTATAAACGGCCCGGTTCGCACAGGAAGCCATAAAGCTTATAGAAAGAAGAAGTAAAAAGGTTCTCATAAAGGTATTTTTGGTTAGTAATCTTAGCTCAAAAAACAAAAAACGTTTGAGCATTCCTGTTAATGAACTTTAAATTAAGAATTCATTAGGAGAAAAGCAATGGGGTTGCTGGTTTATGGTTTCTTGTTTATGGTTTCTGGTTGTTTAAGTTCATTCATTCTTTATTGATTCCAATTGCGTAGAGAGATTTCACGCAGAGACGCAAAGAGCGCAGAGACGCGGGGAATACAATCTTAAGAGTGCAGACTTAAGAGTAGAGAGTTAAGAATTTGAAAGAGGATAGCTGATGGATGAAAGCTTTTTTTCTTTATGCATACTTTCCCTAGCCTACCTCTTCGACCTTAGCTAACTCCCATCTGAATAAAAGCTCTACGACCTAAGCCTACTTTTATCTCATAATACCTCTCCGACCTGTCATCCTGAGCGTAAGCGAAGGATCTATCCCTTCCAACCTCCAACGCCCACAGTAACAGGGAGCCCAAATGATTTCAACACTGTTCCAGCGCCTCATTTTGTGGTTGAATGAATTGTCTCTAGCATTAAAAGACTGCCAACAAAATTCAGCGCCTGCAGTATACCCGAATAGTGCTAATTGTAGATTGATGGAACTTTGCAACCAGGAGTGAGCATCACCTCATCACAAAAGACTGAACACTTAAATGAATGTTAGATACACACAATGAAAGACTGTTGTGCGGTGGCCCGGCCGGTCTACGCGGAGCGATTAGACCCGGCCTTGATCTTTTTGCTCTACTTTTTGTATCAAGACAAAAAGTAGAAAAAACCGCATAAGAGAGTGGTGGGAAACTGAGCGAGAGCGAGGAAGACTTAAGAGTGCAGACTTCAGAGTAGAGACTTAAGAATGGAGAACAGAATTAAAAATGATTTGTTCTTTTTAAAGCTTCTTGTGAGGACACAAGAAGGGGCGGCTTGGGAACAATGCTTGTGAGGACACAAGCAGGGCCGTATTTTACCTGGTCCTATGGTTAGCTTTTTGGGAAGAACTTTAGCTAACAGTGCACGAAATGCAGTTAGGCTGCTTGCTTTACTTTAAGTTTGCGCTGAAAAAGCTAACTTATCTATGGCTGCAATCAAACCTTTTAAGGCACTTCGCCCGCACAAAGAATACGCAGAGCAGGTTGCCTCAAGACCCTATGACGTTTTAAATTCACAGGAAGCCCGTAAGGAAGCGGAAGGCAACCTGTTATCCTTCCTTCATGTGACAAAATCTGAAATCGACCTTCCCGCAGGTATAGATATCCATACAGAAGAAGTTTATCTGAAAGCAAAGACCAACATTCAACACCTGATCGACCGCCACATCCTTTTCCAGGAGGATAAACCCTGCTACTACATTTATGAACTGGCATGGCGCGGCCGCACACAAACCGGACTTGTATGCGTTTCTTCTATTGACGATTACTTCAAAGACGTGATCAAAAAGCACGAATACACCAGGCCTGAAAAAGAACTTGACCGCATCAATCATATCCGTACAACCAGGGCACAAACCGGCAATGTATTTCTTGCCTGCAAAGACATCAAGGAACTGAATGACATTTTTGCCCACTGGAAACAGCGCCATAACGCCGAATATTATTTTACTGCTTCCGATGGTGTGGTGCACAGCATTTGGGTGGTGAACGCTGCGGCCACCATTGATGCTATCACCCATCTTTTTGAAGAAAAAGTTCCGGCCACCTACATCGCTGACGGACATCACCGCGCTGCATCCGCTGCAAAGGTCTCAAAAGACCTGGGTACAAAGGAGTCGGCCTGGTTTCTTACCACCATCTTCCCCGCCAATCAACTGGCCATCCTGGATTACAACCGGGTGGCAAAAGACCTGAACGGGTTGAGTGAAAACGAATTCCTTGCAAGGCTTGAAGCCGAATTCACCGTTGAACCTTCCGAAACAGCGTTTTCTCCAAAAGAACTGCACCAGTTCGGCATGTACCTGGGCCAGAAATGGTATAAGCTTACATCAAAGCCCGGCACCTTCCGCAATGACCCTATTGGCATCCTTGATGTGACCATCCTGCAGGAAAATATCCTGGATAAGATCCTGAACATCAAAGACCCAAGAACGGACAGCCGCATGGACTTTGTAGGCGGAATCAGGGGACTGACCGAACTTGAGAAAAGGGTAACCAGCGGGGATGTTAAAGTGGCATTCAGTTTGCACCCGGTGAGCATTCAGCAGCTTTTTGATATTGCAGACAGCGGGAATGTGATGCCACCAAAAAGCACCTGGTTTGAGCCAAAGCTTCGCGATGGCCTGCTGACACACCTGATCTGATTATAATAAACAGCTTTGATTCGCCTTAAGCCCGGACTAAGGTTTTGTTATTTTACGCCGGATGGGCTGGCTGTCTTTCTTTAATTTTTACATTGCCGGTATGAAAAGGATTTTTCTCTTTATCACCCTCTTTTCTTTTTTTTCTGTCTTTGCCCAGGATCCTACTCCGCAGGAAACTGCCCGTAACTTTTTGCGCAACGGCGATTTTGATAATGCCATATTGGTACTGAACAAAGCGCTTCAGCAGGATGGCAATAACCTGGAACTTCAAAAAGACCTGGCCCTTGCTTTTTTTTATAAAAGAGATTTCGCACGTGCCCGCACACAGGTGGAAAATATGCTGGAGCGCGATGATGCCGATGTTGCCACCTACCAGATCGCCGGAAGTGTTTACAAGGCTATGGAAGAAGTGAAGGATGCTGATAAGATGTATAAAAAAGCATTGCGGAAATTTCCAAGAAGCGGTCCACTTTACAGCGAATACGGTGAACTGCTGTGGCAAAAGCAGGATTATGATGCCATTAAGCAGTGGGAAAAAGGAATTGAAGTTGATCCGTCATATGCCGGCAACTATTATAACGCAGCCCTTTATTATTACTATACAAAAGACAAGGTGTGGACCCTGATCTATGGTGAGATCTTCGTGAATATGGAATCTCTGACGGAGAGGGCAACAGCCATGAAAAAACTGGTGTTTGACGCGTACAAGGAAAAACTATTCGCTGATGCAGACATTATGAAGGACCAGGAAAAGAAAAGTCCTTTTGCAAAAGCAGTGCTGCAAACCCTCGGGAAGCAATCATCCGTCATCAACCGTGGCATCAATACAGAAGTACTTACCATGATGCGGACAAGATTCATCCTTGACTGGTATGCCAGCCATGCAGGGAAATTCCCTTACCGGCTGTTTGAATACCACCAGCAATTGATCCGCGAAGGCATGTTCGAAGCTTATAACCAGTGGCTCTTTGGAACCATTGAAAACCTTCCTGCATTTGACCAGTGGACAAAGAACCACGCAGATGCCTATAACACCTTTGCCACTTTCCAGAAAGGACGCATTTTTAAAATGCCGGCGGGACAGAATTATCAGGAGCTGTAGAGAGGTTTATTGTTTTTTGTTTTTAGTTTTTAGTTGTTCCTGGTATCGAGCTTTCATTCAAACTTTATTGCGTAGAAAGGTTTAACCGCAAAGGATCGCGAAGAAATACCTGTTTCTCTTTGTGTCCCTTTGCGTATTCCTTGCGCCTTTTGCGGTTAATCTAAATTTTCGAAACCCGCCATCAGCCAACAGCTATAAGCTATCAGCTTCCCTTGTTCCAGCTCGCAGCTAAAAGCTGAAAGCTTTCTTCCCCCCTTCATATTACAATTCTCCCTCATCCCAATTAAACGTTTCCGATTCTATTCCTAAATTCATACATTGTATCCTACACAAATTGTTTGCTATGGATCAACCCAGAAGGTTGTTTGATTGCCTCGAAGAACAGTTAAAGAAAGGCGGGAACGATGCAACACTGGCAGCCAAGGAAGGTGGCAAGTGGCGCAAATACAGCACCCTTGAAGTAAAAGACCTGGTCAACCAGCTAAGTGCAGGCCTCCTGGCAATGGGTTACGGACCTAACGACATGTCGGTGGAAGGCCGCGATAAGATCGCCATCCTGTCCAAGAACAGGCCTGAATGGATGCTTATGGACCTTGCCGTGCAGCAGATCGGTGCCGTACTGGTTCCGCTTTATCCAACCATACATATCAATGACCTTGAATTCGTGCTTTCAGACGCGCAGGTGAAACTGGTATTGGTCAATGATGAAGAACTGTTTCATAAAGTGCAGCATGTCAGAAGCAAGGTGCCTTCCATCCGCGAAGTCTATAGTTTTGAACACGTCAGCGGAGCCCCTCACTGGAAAGAAATGCTGACCAGGGGAAAGCAGGAACACTACCAGCTGCTTGATACCATCTCCGCCAGGATCAATATGGAAGACCTGTTTACCATCATCTATACTTCCGGTACTACCGGAACACCAAAAGGCGTGATGTTATCACACCGGAATATCTTTTCGAACGTGATGGCCTGCATGCCGTGTTTCCCTCCGGGTGATAATATGAAGGCGCTCAGCTTCCTGCCGCTTAATCATATTTTCGAACGCATGGTCACCTACCTGTACCTGTTTCGCAATACATCCATCTATTACGCCGAAAGCCTGGAAACCATTGGAGAAAACCTGAAGGAAGTAAGTCCTACCATGTTCACCACGGTACCAAGGTTACTTGAAAAAGTCTATGACAAGATCATGGCCAAGGGTTATGAACTGACTGGTGTGAAAAGGAAGTTGTTCTTCTGGGCGCATGGACTTGCCGAACGTTATGATGTAAGCAAGAACCAGGGATTCTGGTACAATACACAACTGGCGCTTGCCAACAAACTGATCTTCAGTAAATGGCGTGAGGCCCTGGGAAATAATATCAAATGCATCGTATCGGGCGGCGCTGCCTGCCAGGTCAGGTTGATCCGCATCTTCAGTGCAGGAAGGCTGATCATCATGGAAGGCTATGGCCTGACAGAAACATCACCGGTGATTGCTGTTAACAGGTACAATGCTTCGGAACGCAGGTTCGGAACGGTAGGGCCCCTTATCAATAATGTTGAAGTAAAGATCGCCGAGGATGGTGAGATCCTTTGTAAAGGTCCTAATGTGATGATGGGATATTACAAGCGCCCTGACCTTACCGCGGAAGAGATCAAAAATGGATGGTTCCATACAGGTGATATTGGCACATGGGAAGAATCACGTTTTCTGAAGATCACAGACAGGAAAAAAGAATTGTTCAAAACAAGCGGCGGTAAATATGTTGCGCCGCTGCCGATTGAAAATAAATTAAAGGAATCCACCTTTGTTGAGCAGGTAATGCTGGTTGGTTCAGAAAAGAAATTCGTTGGTGCGCTGATTGTTCCGGCGTTTCCTTACCTGCACGACTGGAGCCGCAAAAATGGCCTTCCTGATTTGCCCAATGACGAACTGATCCGTCATCCTAAAGTGCTGGGCCTGTTCCGCGACCTGGTAGAAAGCTTCAATAAGTATTTTAACCATGTGGAGCAGGTAAAAAAATTCGAGCTCATTCCGCACGAATGGAGTGTTGATACCGGTGAAATGACACCCAAGCTTTCATTGAAAAGAAAGGTGGTCATGGAGAAGTACCGTGATGCGATCAACCGGATGTATCAATAGGGTTTCTGGTTTATGGTTTATGGTTTCTTGTTCCTTCCAACTACAAAGAGCGAAAATGAAACGCAAAGATGCCTCGGAATACTGGCAGTAAACTTTGCGTATCCTGTGCGGTCCTTAGCGTTCTTTGTGTTTTTGCTTCTCTACGCAAATACAACTATTAAAGAAAAACCGAACCTAAGAACCAGAAACACGAAACCAAAAACCATAAACGCAATCGCGGAGCGATTGCAAAAACTAGCTTCCTTCTATCGATTGATTATCCGTTGAAGGCTGCTGCCTGATCTCGTCTGCGTTGGCACCGCTGATATTCTGAACATCCTGCAGGTTATTGGGCTGCATGGTTGAATACTCATCCTGGTTCTTTAGCTGCTGATCTGTTTCTGTTGGCTTTGGATAGGATTCGGGTCGATCATTCTTTCCTTTTTCTTCACGGTTCATGGTAAAATATTTATTGGTATAAAAATCATTAAGCCCTGTATTACTACAAGGCTTAATGGATAACATTTGTTCATTTGGATCTGAAAGATCCTGCAAGGAAGTATTACATACCACCCTGTCCGCTGCGTTCTGTATTGCCGGTGCCTGTGCTACCGCCACGTCCCTGGTCGCCGCCTTCTACAACGTCGCCCTCAGAACCGCCCATGTCAGAACCACCCTGAGAACCTAAGCTGCCACCCTGGTTGCCCATAGAGCCTCCCTGACCGCCGCTGGTACCCTGGCTTTGTCCGCCCAGGCCTTCAGAACCGCGCTGTGATCCACCTTGTGAACCACCCATGTCTCCACCTTGAGAGCCACCCTGAGATCCCTGGGAACCTTGTGAACCCTGAGACTGTTCTCCGCCGCCCATTCCGGAACGACCGAGATCCTGATCTTGATTTGTGTTGTCTGCCATAACTGTAGTTTTTAAAATCAAAAAATTTAGAACTACAGGTCACAATAAAAACATTGTGCCTGAGCATTAATGCAGCGGCACCATTAATTTCCAATGTGCTTCCGGATATTATTTTAATAAGCATCCGGTTGATGGGGAACTATATCAACAACCACCCTGGTGGCATAAGACTAATGTCTATTAAAAAAATGGACTGTTCAAACCTGGATTACCCTTCTGAAACTTGTCCATCATAATCACTTCCTGTCACACTTCTTTTAGTAGTGATGCCCGAGCCACGGTTACCTCTGCCTGTTACACCTGTTGCGTTTCTTAACGCTTCGTTACCCATGTCGGTAGTACCACCGCGGCTGGGAGAAGCAACCTGGTGATCGCTGTTGCTGTCGCTTGCAGGCATTGCCGAACGTTGTTCTTCTGATCCCTGCTGGTTCTGCATGTCTTCCTGGTTGTTATTTTTTTGTCCTTGTGAATTTTCCATAAACCTGATTTTTAATGATGAATGAATATTGTAATCTCTAATGATTACTTCCCCTGCCCTTCCCTGTTCCGTCTGAGCCATTCTGTTGTCTTCCTTTTCCCTGTCTGTTTTGTTTCTGACTCATGGTCTCGAATTGCTGGGACGTTCCCTGCTTGTCCGCCTTGCCCCTTTTAGGAGCATCTTCGCGGTGATTTGCTTTGTTTGGCATACACTATTTTTTTAAGTCAATCAATCGTTAGTATTAAAATCCTGTTGATACTTATTTAAATCAATTCAATGAACAATTGCCTTTCATCAAACCTGATTCCATTGCGTTTTTTCAAAAGACAATACATCAATAGCGGAAAAAACTATGCCTGAAATAACCCTAAACGCCTGCCCCATTACCTTGCAAGTAGTTCCGTGATCAGTTCATGCAATTGCCTGTTATAGGTCTGACTTTTCACTTTCATTTCACCGGAAGCAATAATGGATGGCCCCATCAGTGCGAACCAGGTCTGCGATGAGCCGCTTACGAGAATGCCATGCTTGTTCCAGGTGTTTTTTGAGTTGCCCCTGCCGTGGTCGGTTGTGATAAGGAAAGTTGTATTGCCGGCATACTCAGGTAATGATTGCGTCAGCCTCCATAACTCTCCAATCATACGGTCTGCATCGGATGCTTCCTGTAAGTATTGATCGTATCGTTTGTGATGCCCTGCATCATCGGTACCGCTAAAGCTCAGGAAGACCACTGAAGGTTTATGCTTCATCATGTATTCCCTGCATGCGATATAGGTCAGCTCGTCGTACCTGGTTTCGCCTTCCTCGTCGATCACATCTGCCTGAAGCGAATTGATCATCAATTCCGAGCGGCTTAATTTATCATCCCGAACCGAGTTCAGCCCGCTATTTAATTTCACACCGCTTCTTTCTTCATTCAGAATATAAGGGAACATGTCCCAGGAAGTAAAAGCAGCTACCTTACCCGCATACGCACTGTCGCGGTTCAGTTGCTCCAGTATGTTGCGGTTGGTGTTTTTATTCCGGTGATTTCCGGTTATGGTATAATCCACACTTCCTGTCAGCAGTTCGCTGTAACCGGGGTATGATAAATTATAAGGATTTGAAACGTTGACATTGTTCTGGTATTTCCTGTTGCCAAATACCTGTCCTTTGGGTGCAAGCACATTCCAGAGAAAAGGCATCAGCTTTTGCCTTCGTTCATGTGGTGTAGCAGCCCAGTATAAAGCTTTGTTCAATTCCGGGTCTGCAGTAAAATCCGGATCACTGATCAAAGCAGAATCAGCTCCGTTAAATACCTCCTGCCAGCGAAAACCATCAAGTGTTATGATCACCAGCCTGTTTTGGGGATCATAAGAAAGCGCAGCCTTCTGGGTAGTTACGGATACACTGATCAAAAGACACATCAAACAAATCACAATACCTTTCATAAAAAACCGATCTTATTAGACAGTCAAAAAACTATACCAATCTAACACAGCTGTAAAAGATTGGTATTGATTGTTTTAAGAATTGTCCTTCCAGATGTGGTTTTTACGAACTGGGAAAAGCTACGGGGTATTGTGGGATCATAAACGGATCCTGTTCCGGTAACAAAAATCTAATGATATTTTAATATTGATTGTAAGTAACGAAAAGGTTTATGGAAAAAGCTTTTCGAAAAAAAGGTTGATCACTTCCACAAGGATCAGTGCGATAATGATCCATTCAAGCAGCGTACTGTTGCGGTATTGAAGGATGTCTTTGAACAGATCAAGGTTTTCTTTAATGATACTAAGTCCTTCCTGTATATTCCTGAAACGGACCTGCAAATCAAAGGTTCGTTTTAGTCCGGAATCAATCCTGTTCAGATTCTCATCTTCCCAGACTTCAGGTGGTGAATCAAAAATGTACAGGTTCTCAGCGATCCTGTTCTTCAGATAAAGCGTTTTACCAATGTAACGGGTAAGATTACCGCCCGAGATGGCAAGCTTGCCTTTGATCTCCAGGTTCCTTGTATGAAAGTTGGTTTCTTCAAGAAGTTTTTCTGCCAGCTCTGTATAATAATCCAGCGTAACGGAATGCGATACATTCAACATGATCAGCCGCAGCACTTCAACATCCGGTTCAGTGATCTCGATCTGGTTATAGCCAAACTTGTTCTTTGGCGCATTGACCAGGATCTGGAATTCTTCACTCATTTTTTCTTCAAAAGGATTGCGGCAATAGCCTGAGATGAGTTGAAGGAAACGCACCACTTTTTCATCCGGGCAATTCAGGAAACAAACCACGCCATACTGGAACACGTAAATAAAAGCGTCTTCTGTTTCACGGTAAAACAATTCATTGGAATCACTATAATACAAGTCGCCCTTGTAACTTGTTTTAAATAACTTGATGTCGATACTGTCAGCGATCTGGTGTGCAATTACCTGAAGCTTTTCATTCATAAAAGAATTTCCATTTAACGTCTTACAAAGAACCGGGTTTTGTTCATTACATGAACATGTTTCTGGTTTCTTGTTTCTGGTTCCTTGTTGGATGCAGGCCTTTTGAACTAATGGTTTTTGCCTAGAGAGATGGAAATAGGCAGCCTTTTTCTAAGCCGTATTATTTAAAAGAAACAACAAGTTCTAACAGAACAAGAAACAAGAAACAAGAAACAGGAAACAGGAAACCAGAAGCCCTCTTCCTGCTCAGCTACGCTCCGGCAGTCGGCATAACCATTGCATGCATGCTGCATATGAAGCGTTCTTTATTGCTGTTTGCCGGGATCATGATTACGGGAATCAGCTCGGCCTGTCCTTTCTGCAATCCGGAGATCAGTGAAGCGATTTATGACAGCACTTTTTTTCCAAACCTGGTGATGATGCTTTCTGCATTCATTGCTGTGGGTGTTGTGGTGCTGGTACTTTCGGTGCTTTCAACCCGCAGGCACAGGAATAACCTGTCAGCTAATCCGGGCAGGCAGCTCCTGAACCCTGTGCCGCTTACCACTACTTCCCTCATACTGGGCATTGGCATTGGCGGCTTTATTGATGGTATTGTGCTGCACCAGATCCTTCAATGGCACGAAATGCTTTCCAACAAACTGCCGCCTACCAATTATGTAAATAAATCGGTGAACATGTTCTGGGATGGCATCTTCCATGCATTTACCCTGCTCGTAACCTTTACAGGACTGGTGCTTTTATGGAAGCTGCTGCGAAGAACAGACATTGACCGTTCGGGTTATATATTTTCAGGCGGACTGCTTGCAGGTTGGGGTATATTTAATATTATTGAAGGTATTATCGACCATCATTTACTCAGGCTGCACCATGTAAAAGAGGTATCCTCCAACCAGGAAGCCTGGGACTATGGATTTCTTGGACTCTCCGTCATCCTGCTTCTGGCAGGATTTGGGTTGATGAACCGAAGAAAAGCATACCATTGAACAGGGTTCAAAGCATCCGTTTTGGGAAGTTCCGGAACGGAAGGCTGTTTTAAACGTTTAGGCATTTATCTTTATAGAAGTTTATGAAGAAAGGACTTTTGTTAGTTGATGATGATCCGGAAGACAGGGAAGTGTTTGCTGATGTGTACCTTGCCCAGTTTCCGGGTGAACAGTTATATTTCGCTGAGAACGGTGAAAAGGCATTGCACCTCCTTGAAGATCTTTCAAAGGAAAGGGCACAACTTTGCCTGATCGTATTGGACCTGAACATGCCCATCATGAACGGGACCCAGACACTAAAACAGCTGAAAGATCATACGGATTTCAAAAACATACCCGTTGTTATTTACTCTACTTCCGTGAATGATATTGAGCGGGAAGAATGCTTCAAGCTGGGCGCACTGGACTACCTTGTCAAACCTTCAAGCTTCAGCGACAGCGTCGAAATTGCAAAAAAGCTGAAGCGGATCTGTATTCAGTATTAAGAGCCCAATTGTAATAACTGCAAAGGCATTTCACGCAAAGACGCAAAGACACGGAGGAATACAGGCTTAAGAGTGCAGACTTGGGAAGTGGAATGATGAAAGAAGAACTGCCGCGGGAGCTCAGATGATAGCGTTTACAGTTGGAAAGAAGAAAGAAAAATTGAGACTGGATAGCCGAAATCAAATTGATGACCGGTCAAAAGCTCTTTGATCCTAACCGACTTAAGTCAATATTATTCTGTTAACCTTCCCACTTAAGCCAATCCGTCGTTACTGTTTAACCTGCACGCACTACGTCCTCTTACTTCCAGTCAACCTCTCCGACCTGTCATCCTGAGCCGAAGGCGTAGGATCTAAATCTTCAACCTTCAACGCCCATAGTATCAATAAGCCCAAACAACTTCATAAATGTTCCAGCGCCTCATTTTGTGGGTGAATGATATGACTGTAGCATTAAAAGCCTGCCAACAAAATTCAGCGCCTGCAGTATTATCGTATATGGCCAATTGTAGTTTAAGAAAAGAAAGAACTCAGTAGTGAGCTTATTAAAGTCAAGAAGGACTGAACACTTAATAAATGGTCGATACCAGAAGTGAAAGACTGTTGTGCGTTGGCCCGGCCGGTCTACGCGGAGCGATTAGACCTGGCCTTGATCTTTTTGCTCTACTTTTTGTATCAAGACAAAAAGTAGAAAAGACCGCAGATAAAGGCAGTGCTAGAAACAGAGCAAGAACGTGGAAATAAAGACTGAAGAGTAGATCCTTAAGAGTGGAGAACAGAATTAAAAATAATTTGTTTGTTAGGCTTCTTGTGAGGACACAAGAAGGGGCGTCTAGAGCGAAACTGCTTGTGAGGACACAAGCACGGGCTGGCATCGGAAGATGCATTTTTGCAACTCTTTGCCCCGCTTCAGCGGGGCTCTTTGCGGTTTATCTATCTACGCAACACGCCTACCAAGGCTTCGAAGAAAAGGTGTAAAAAACAAAAATGATCAACCTCCCTGCCGCACGGTTCCCGACTCACGATTCCCTATCATCGATTCATGAAAAATATCCGCGAGGGAAAGGAACTCAATCAGCAGTTGCCTCACCTGGGCTTCCGTAGTTGGTTTCTTCCGGCAGAACATAGCGCCGTCTTCAATGAGCTGCTTTTCGATATCGGGTAATAAGTTTGTTGAATATACAGCTACAGGTATCCGTTTGAAGCGCTGGTCCTTTTTTAAAAGCATCAGCAAAGTAGAACCGCTTAGCCGCGGCATATTGTAATCCAGAACAATCAGTGAAGGCAGTTGGGAATCCTGGTCACAGGCTTCCAGGAATTCCATCAGCGCTTCACCTGAATTTAGAAGCTTTACTTTATTGGTAACATTCAATCCTGCATAAACATCTGCTACTATTTCAAGATCATCCGGATCGTCGTCCACCAGGATCAGGCATGGATCCGGCTCGGGTAAGGGGGAATTTTCAGTTATCATAGTTTCATTGTTTAGGATTCTCATTTCTACCCCCTTTTTGCCCTGCTTTAGCCAAAACCATTCCAATTTCAAAAACCCGGTTAATAGCAGGTTTGGGCTGCAAAATTACCTTTAGACCAGCCTGAAATTTTAAGCTATTTGTTTAGAAACTTTCCGAATCGTAGACAAGCACTTTTTGCCATAAGGAGGAGCAATTTGAAACAAATTGTTCATGAACAGGATCCACCTGGTAAGCATCGTGCGCCGCCTTGTTCTCAAAAATGAGGAGCAGGGAATAACTGTAACTGGAATCGATAACCTCACGACTGGTGCCTGCAGGTTTTCCAATATAGGCCGTGGAAATATGTTTGATAGGAAGCAAGGACCGGATACCACGCTCAAAGTTTTTATTTTCCTCAGTTGATGATGCTTCTTTCAGCCAAAAATAAACCTGATGTACAAACATGTTTGTGTTGTTATGCGTGAATTTATTAATTGTTTCTGGTTTCTTGTTTCTGGTTTCTTGTTACGGAGCTTAAAATTATCCAGTTTGCACAGGACGAAAGCTTCGAGCTGTTAGCTGCGGGCTTTGAGTCTTGAGAAATCTCTAATAAAGTCTGGTTCTTATTTGATCATCGTTTTGAAAAGAAAATAAAATCATTGAATAGGCAAAAGTTCGAAGCCTCCGGCTCAAGGCGCGCAGCCCAAACGAAATCATTTTCCAATATCGAAATGAATTTAGGGCTGTATGAAAACGTTCCAGCCTCACGCCTCGCGGCTCACGTCTCACGTTTCACGAGGTAATCTAGCCTGCCTTTTGAAACTGGACAATTCTCCCATTCAAAAATAAGTGGAGACCGTTGAAATAAAGAAACCCAAATCAGTATAACCCACAAAGGACGCACAGAACGGTAAAGAGACGCAAAGCTTTATCCTGTTTCTTTGCGTTCTTTTCGGTTAACGTATTGTCTTCTCTCCTTCGCGATAAGTAAAAAGAATCTTTGTATCTTGTATACCTATGTTTCATTCAGATCTAAGGCAGGAGATCCAATTCCTGCATGCACAACTGGATTACAAAAGGAGAAAGTTCGGGGAACTGATCCGGGAAGAAAATAGTTTTGTTCATTCAAAACGGCTGTTTCAGGAGATCAGGACCATTGAAAATAAACTGCAGCTCTGCTTTGAAGAGTCGCGTACACAAAAAGAGGGTTAAGTTCGATTTTTTAATGCTTCTATATGGCCATTATGGAAAAGCCATTAATCAATGAAACTTTCCAGCTTCAAAAATTTAAAGGCAAAGGCGGATGGACCTATGCAGAGCTCCCCGGGATCCTGCAGGACAAAACAAAGCCTTTCGGGTGGGTAACAGTAAAAGGCAGGATCGATGATCACCAATTCAGCAATTATAAACTGATGCCTATGGGCAAGGGCAGGTTATTTTTCCCTGTAAAGTCGGACATCAGGAAAAAAATAGGAAAGGAAGCCGGGGATATGGTCTTGATCCTACTTTATCCCGATGATTCATTACCAGAAATACCCGCAGAACTTCTTGCCTGCCTTGAATCAGAACCTGTAGCCTGCAAAAGGTTCCTTGAACAAAAACCAGGCGTCCGGAAAACATACATCGATTGGATCTATTCCGCCAAAAAAGAGACCACCCGCGTAGAAAGGATCATATTGCTGATCGAAAGATTGTTGAAAAATGAAGTAGTTATACCAAAAGTTAAGTCTACCCAAATCTGATGAATGGCTATTAAAGAGTATGCAATGATAGAGGATTTCCAAATCCTGTGTTTTGAAAGAGTACGAACTAAATTGAAAAAGCAAAAGCCCGCATCCGCCGCGGCAGATCGCAGCAAAAACCATCAGCTTCTCAAGCGCATTGCGACAGCATATAACTTGCGATCTTCATCATGTATGACAGGTTATCCGGTTTTGTGATAAGCTCTGCGCCTTTCTCCCTGAATAGCGCTTTGTCATACGGGCTTTCACTGGATGTGAAGATCACAATTGGCACACTGTTCAATCCCGGATCCGATTTAATACGCTCGAATGTTTCCTTTCCATCCAGGTAAGGCATATTGATGTCAAGGATCACCAGTGAAGGCATGTCGGTATTTCGGTTCTTAAGCGCATTGAGATAATCCAAGGCCTTAGCTCCGTTTTCGATCAGCACTACTTTCACTGAAGGATCTACTTCACGTATCGCCTCATAAAGAAACTCCCTGTCATCAGGATCATCATCCACATATACCACTGTTGGGCAGTTCTGTTTCATTTAGTAAGGGTTCACATACAAAATTATTCAATAAACTTCTCGGTATTGCCTTTTTTTATAGCGGCCCCAGCCGTTTGTGCAGGCAGTAAAAGAATAATGGAAGTGCCTGCGCCTGGCTTGGTACTGATAGAGATCTGGCCGTGATGGTTCTCCATGATCTTTTTGCAAAGGGAAAGACCAATGCCTCTGCCACTTTCCGGGTGAAGCCTTCTGAACAATTCAAATACCTGGTCCTTGTACAGGGGATCGAATCCAATCCCATTGTCACGGAGTTCGATCCTTATAAATTCTGAGTAGTTGTACTTGCCTTCAATGTTTCTGAAACTGTTCATTTGTAAACTGGTGGCAGATACTTTTACAAATGCTGTGCTTTCATCCCGCCTGAACCTTGCTGCATTGGCCAGCACATGGTAAATAAGCATCTGTAACTGGTCCCGGTCTCCATAAACTTCCGGAAGGTCAGTTGCTTCAATGACGAGGCTAACCGGATCAAATTCCTGTTGCACCTGTTTTTGAACTACAAGCAGGATCTTCGTTAGGTCTACCTGTTCGGGCTTCATGACAGACTCTGTCAGCCACACATATTGCTGAAGACCTGCAACTATGGAACGCATCTGCTCCGTTACCCTTAACAGCCTTTCAATTGTGTGCTGCGGTGGTTCCTTCCCCTGGTGGTTCTGCATCATGTTAACAAAAACAGTGATCTTTCTTAAGGGCTCCTGCAGGTCGTGTGTTACTACACGGTTGAATTGCTTTAATTCCACGTTCTGTTTGGCCAGTTGCTCCAGGTGCCTGTCCATCTGCTCCATATGCTGCTGAAGTGATTCCTTGGCCTGGATCAATGCGGTATTCTCATTAAGTGCGGTTTCAGCAGCCTTCTTCGCAGCAATCAGTTCATCCTCGAACTTTTTACGGTTCAATACAAGGATGCCTATATGTACCAGTAATTGTATTCCTTCCACTTCCCTGCGCTCCGCATTCATCAGTACAGGTATGTGGTCCTTGCTTTTGGATTGCAGTGTGATAAAGATCTCATTAACATGTCCCTGTATCTTCACCAGCGGAAAAAAATGCGTCTGGTAAAAGATCCTTGTAGCCAGCGTGAAGATGATATCCACCTTCTGCTTCAGCAATTCGGATTTACTAAAGCCAAGGTAACTGCACAACATCTGGTTCACTTCTGTGATCGTGCCATCTTCAGTTGAAGTAAAATAAAAACAGGGAGCCTGGTCAAGATAGCTTTCCATCAGGCAGCCATTGCCAGATAATCACGGATAAGGGAAATTGTTTCTTCCGGATGACTCATGTGGGGACAATGGCCGGTTGCTTTCATCACCTTAAGAGAGCTGTTGGACATGTTTTTCGAAAGGTATTCGCCTACTGCCATTGGAGCAATGATGTCTTCAGAACACTGAAGGATCAAAGTGGGCAGCTGTAGTTTCTTAAGGTCCATTCTGTTATCTGAAAAGAAAGTGGCTTCGGCAAATTGCTTCGCGATCAGTGGATCGGTAGAACAAAAACTTTGTGTCAGTTCTTCGCCCAATTCAGGCCGGTCCTTGTTACCAATGATATTGGGTGCCAGGAAGTTGGCCCAGCCAATATAATTTTTTTCCATGGTCTCCAGCAGGTCTTCAATATCCCTCCTTTCAAAACCACCAGTATAATCCTTATCGTTAATGTAACAGGGTGAAGGACCTACCATGACCAGCTTTTGAAAATAGGCAGGCTCTTCTATAGCGGCCAGTAAGCCGATCATGCTGCTTACCGAGTGGCCCACGAAAATAACATCAGATAATTTAAGGTCTTCACAGATTTCAAGAATGTCCTGTGCATATCCCTGGAGTGAAGCATATCTTTCGGGATGATAGGCCTGCACATCGGAGTTGCCTGCACCAACATAATCGAACAGGACGATCTTATAATCATTTTCAAAAGCAGGTGTTACAAAGCGCCACATATTCTGATCACATCCAAAGCCGTGAGCAAACAACATTGGCTGTGTGCCTTTACCAAAAATCTTTACGTTATTTCTCCGGGTGATCTGTGTTGTCATACGCCTTAAACAGTTAAATCAATTGCCAGATGAAGATACCAAATGCCTGGATCAATTGCTCCGGCCATCTTGGCAAAAAATCCGGCTTCGGGAATTGAAAGGAGTGCAAAATTCGCGTAAAATGCTGATAGCAACGCCCCGGCAATCGTTAAACATGGTTAAAGGTTTCCGTGCTAAATTTTAATTCGAAAACGTGTCTGATACCATGCAGGAACTTTTAGGGATACCAGGAACAAAAAAACAACCTTGATTTTCACTTCAATGCTCACCTTTTTTTTGGGGAATAATGGAAGCGTAGGAATACTGGCAGTATTGTTTATATATGTAATTGATTTGTAGTCATTTAATAAAAATCTGGAGTCATTTTTGCACTGGATGTAAGCAGTTAAAGTACCCAAACCGTGAAAACAAATTTTGAAACCCTAAGGCTTCCTGTCCTGCAGAAGCTTTTTATTGCTGAAACAAAGATCTTCCTTACCGCCATTGAAAATGGCGAGTCCTGGGAACAGCTGGAGCAAAGAAGGATCCTGATTAAATCCCTTGTTGCTTTGATCGACCAGAGGTCAAAATCAAAAAAATCAGTTGCTGAAACCAGTACACCGGTTTCTCCCGAAGCGCCGGATCATACGATTGTGAACAATCATCATTTCCTAAATGCCAGTGCCGCGAAAACCGGCACCTGACTCTGTTGACTCACTTCCACATAAAGCTGAAACAGCAATTGCATTATTAAATTTCATCTGCCAAGCTGCTGGCATTTCATCAGCTGCATTCATCAATGAAAGGAATGGCTGTCGACTGAATGAATGAAATCATAGAACCAGATAGCGTTCAGTGCTCTTAAAATTCATTGAGATTATAATTCACGGGCTTCTTGCACATGAATCCAAATGAGCAGGCTATCAATCATTTTGGTAAAAACAAACAAAAAGCGTTGTAGTAACACGACGCTTTAGTCAAATCCAAATTTTTTTATTAAAATATAATGCCCTGTATTTCACAACATTAGTGTATACAAATTGCAGGGTTTTGACTGCCAGCCTTTCTTCTTATTGATTTTGGCTCAGTTTTTTAAATAGGTATTTGGTCTATATACAATGAAATGGCTTTATACAAGATATTATATATCGATGATGACCAGGATGATATTGACCTGCTGACGGAAGCTTTAAGTGCTTTCTCTTACAAGTATGAACTTATTTCAGCAAATAATGGAGAAGAAGGTATTGCAACCCTGAAAGCGCTTGTGCGTAAGAGTGATAAGCCCTGCCTGATCATCCTTGATATCAATATGCCGGTGATGGATGGCAAGCAGACTTTCCAGAAATTAAAAGAAGACAAGGATTTGAAAGACATTCCGGTGGTGATCTTCAGCACATCCAGTAACCGTATGGATATCATGTTCTTCGAAGGAGAAAAAGTGGCTTACATGACAAAGCCCGTACGGCTGGAAGAACTTTCATTGATCGCCGGGAAAATGATGGACCTGTGCGATAAATAACCGGGTACACTATAATGGTTTTCACATATTCATTGGTCACTGTTGCAGTAAGCTTACATTTTTCAGTTACATGAATGCCTGATAGGGCCAATTTGAAAAGCATGAATCTTTATGCTCCATGTTGTGGCAATCTGTAGCTTTATACCAATGGGAAATGCACAAACCAATCAAATCATTTTAAACTACCGGCTTGCCAGCGCAAAGGACCTTGGGGACGTTTATGAATTGTACATGAACGAGGCATCCAATCCCTACCTCACTTATGACCACATGGATGTACAAAGCTTTGAATCCATATTTAAGGAGCTGCTTCAAACCAAAACCTTGTATGTGGCGGAACATCAATCCCAAATTGTGGCATCTTACCGTCTGATCCGGAAACCACACAGGCAGGCAGGAACAGTTTATATTGGAGGCTTTGTGATAAAGCCAGCATACCAGGGAAAAGGAATGGGCAGGCAGGTGCTTGAAAATATTAGAGAAGAAGCAGCTTCCATGGGCATAAGACGCATGGAACTCACCGTTGACCTGGACAATATTGCTGCCATTAACCTGTACAAAAAACTGGGCTTTGAGATAGAAGGGCTGATCAGGTCAAGTTATAAAAGAAGTGATAGTGATGATTATTATGATGAATACCTCATGGGATTAATTATACAATGACCATTCAATAACCGGCTTTAAAACGAAAGTTATGTATCACAGGCAGGATCAGGAATTTGGGTGATGACACAGCCTCCAGTAATTCATGATCACGTTCAACTCGTTTTTCATTTCTGAAAGCGATCCTTCTTTTTTGAAAAATCCCTGCACAGTCATTTCCTTATAGGCCTTGTTAACGGATGGCTTATCTACAGAAGTTGAAAAGAAAACAAATGGAATGCTTTTCTCCCTTAACTCGGAATCAGCATCAATTTCCATTTTAAATTCAAGTCCGTTTTGTTCCGGAAGGTTTACATCGCAAAGAATGAGGAATGGATTCTCCTCGGTGGTTTTGAGGTATTCCCAGGCGTAGGAACAACGTGAAAAATGAAGGATGACGTTGGAAACGCCTAAATCGTGGATGATTTCCTGAATGATCTCATTGTCTTCGTTGTCGTCGTCAATAATAAGAATGGGACCATTTTTCATGCTTAAATGTATGGCTTAATGCCTGAAGGAAAAATTTGACTTAACGTGGTTCCTGCCTGCCCCTGGGCCCTTTCTGTTCATCTTTCTGGTCTCCCGGTGTGTAAAGAGGCCTGTAAAAAAGCTCTGATGGATTCTCTCTCGATGATACGGCTGAAGGAGAAGTATCGGATAAAAAAGCTGGTTCCTGGCGCTGCAGTAATGCTTCATATTTAGTGCAGGCAAGTACGATCTGAGAATCTGTTAACTGGGCAGATAGCGAACATTCGTTGATGTTGCTATCGGAATCCTTTAACCTGCTTTTGGTTATAAATTCCGCCAGTCTGCTACGGCTTGGAAAATTTAAGATTACGTTCTTCATAGACTTCTAAGTTACCATGCATATAGCGCTAAAAGAAGCTCAGCAAGATGGTTTTAATCAAACTTTATAGAAGCCAGGTAAATCAGTTGTTCCGTATTCCCTCCTGTCAGGAAAACTACAAGCATCAAACCCTTCAAACAATTACAAATTTAGCATTCTCATTTTTGCATCAGCAACCCGGAATACTATAGTAATAATTCTTAACAAAGACAGAACTTTACCTGACCAAGGATTCAACCAATGCCTGCATTTCACCATACCAGTTTCCCTGTACTCAAAACATCCCGGCTTTTGTTGAGGGATATCCTTGAAGAGGATTGCAAACAGGTCTTTTTCATGAGGTCCGACGAAGAAGTGAACAGGTTCCTGGACAGGCCAAAGGTTCATACCATGGAAGAAGCTTTGCAGTTCATAAGAAATGTTCCTGTATGGATGGAACAAATCAAGGTATATTATTGGGCCATTGCTTTAAAGGAAACCAACTTACTTGTCGGAACCATTTGTTTATTTAACCTGGAAGATCACCCGAAGCGAGCAGAGATCGGATACGAGCTTCACCCCTCTTTCAAGGGAAAAGGCCTGATGCAGGAAGCCCTGGATGCTGTGATCAGGTATGGCTTTGATATCCTTGACCTGCAAATGATCACTGCCTGCCTTGTACCGCAGAATATTGCTTCGGTTAAATTGCTCCAAAGAAATCATTTCAGAATGGATCAGGATTTCCGGTACACTTCGAAGGAAACAGCTAAGGACCTGTGCTGTTATTACCTTAAACGCAAGGGCTTCAAACTTCCGGAATGATGCTGAATGATGGATCAATGATACCAGGGTACCTCCTTTGATAATTTCGATGATTTTTAGATATTGGGTGATAAAATGGATGCTTTAACCTGAACATTCAAATATCCATACCCAAAATAAAATTATGAACGGGATCAAGGAACGGGTCATTTCCGTGAGCGGGAAAAAAATGAAGAGCCTACTGCTAACAGATACAGCTATGTTGCTTTCAAGCCAGAACTTTAGTTCGGTGGACGCATTTAATGAAGGGTGGGCTAAAAAATTATCCCTGGCCACAAAAACAGAAATTAAATTCAATTCGATCAAATCCATCACTAAGGAAGAGAACGAAGAGCACTATTTGGTCAAATACAATGGTGTGATGAACTTGCCCAGTGAAAGCCAGATTTCCTTTCTCTCAAGGGATGAGGAAGAAGCCTTCCTCAGATACCTTGAAAAAGACCAATATTTTGAGCGCATAGAACAGCAGCTTTCTCCTGTAAAAGCGGCCATGCCTTATATATTTGGCCTTTTGCTTACCCTTGCCTTTACAATATTCTCGCATTACCAGGCAGTAGAGATTGAACATGGTACTCTTGAATATGAAGGAACCGGCAAGTCCAGGCTGTACAATAATCTCATTGAAAAGATCGGTGTTACCGGCGTATGGATCATTGGAGGCCTGATCATCCTTTTCATTTTGTATAAGATCTGGCAGCGTTATTCCAACCCTCCGCACCAGGTAAAGTTCCTGCCACGCAACACCTGATGGGCATGGTCCTTTTAATTAAAGCCTGCCAGATGAAAATCAATTGTTAGTTGTTGTTAGATCTTAGTTTCACCTTCGCTGATCAAAAGAACAATGTTCACCGGAGTGCATACGTATATACCAATGATCAGCACCTTTGGCACAGGAAACACGTATTGGCATGGTCTTAATACAGTTCTGCATTAAGTTATCTGCCCACATTCATCCTCATCCATTCCATTTGCTGCCCCACTGTAATTATTTGAGAATGAGGTAATTACATGACCCTCATGGACTTCAGTTCTGGCCCGATAGTTATACATCATAAGAATTGCTGGCTATTCAGCAGACTTAAAAATTTCAAATAATGTCAAATAACAATCTGGTTGGTCTGAATGATACCAGAACAACCTTTCGAAGAAGCATGACAGCGCTTGCGCTGCTACTTGTAGTTCCTGCACTCTTTTTTTCAGGATGTAAATCATTGACTAAAACCCAGAAAGGCACTGTCATTGGCGCTGGTGGAGGCGCAGTGATCGGAGGTGTTGTAGGACGCGCAATGGGTAATACCGCAATGGGCGCCATCATTGGTGCTGCAGCCGGTGGTGTTGCTGGAGCGGTGATCGGAAGAAAAATGGACAAGCAGGCTGAAGAGATCGCCAAAGAAATGGGTGATGCAGAAGTGATCAGGGAAGGCGAGGGAATTGTGATCCGTTTCAAGGAGCAGGTATTGTTTGGTTATGACCAGGCAACGCTGAACCCAACTGCTAAAGCCAACCTGGATAAATTAAGAGCTATACTGGTAAAATATCCAGAGACCAATATCACCGTGATTGGCCATACCGATAGCAAGGGTACCGACCGGTATAACCAGAGGTTATCGGAGCGTCGCGCTCAGGCTGTAACCAATTATGCTATTCAAAATGGTATCAGCAGTGCACGGCTGACCGCCATTGGTAAAGGTGAAAGCGATCCGATCGCTGCTAATGATACAGAAGCCAACAGCGCTTTGAACAGGCGTGTGGAATTTGTGATCACGGCCAATGAAAAAATGAAAGCAGAAGCGAAAGCTGAAGCGGGCACCCGCCCTTAGGATAGATAAAAAAATAACATGTCAAAAAACAAAAAACAGTTCGGCATCTGGATGGATGCCCAGCAGGCAACCATCGTTGGAAGAGCACAGTTAGAATCAGGCGATTTTGTGATCCTTGGTCACGAAAAGAACACCAGCCAGGGAAGCAACTCCAACGAGAATGCATCTAACAATGCTGAAAGAACCTTACAGCAGAAGTATTTCAAAGGGATCAGCACGCATATGCAAAATGTAGAAGAGCTGCATGTTACCGGTACCGGCCAGGTGCAGGAGCAGTTCATCAGGTATATGTCGGAATCTTCGCAATTTAAAAATGCTAAAACCAATGAAAGCACTTCCAATAAAATGAGCGACGATAAACTGATCGCCTTCTTTACGGAAAAGTTCAATTGATCTCTTAGGACCTAAATAAAAGCTGCTTCCATGTGAAGCAGCTTTTTTATTCGGATACGTTGAAAATCAGTGCAGGATGCGTTGTAACGGTATGTGCAGCCGAACTATTTACACAATATTTCCAGGGAGATCATTATAACAAAATTGACCTGCTACCATCCTCTTTTATTCAGTCTTTGGGCTATTTGCAGGAAAACATTAACAATGAAAAAGGATGATGATGTTGAAGGGCTTGGTACTTTCAATAACCATGTTGAAACTGCTGCTGCTTTTTTGCCTGCTTCCTGCTGCTACATTAGATGCACAGGAACATATCCTGGTGGTCCGGAAAGGAAATCAAACAGTGAACAGGTTTTGGACAGGACAATTCTTTGCATTCCAGACTTCCGACGAGCAATGGCAGAAAGGAGAACTGATGAGGATCACACCTGACTCTTTTTACATAAGGCCTATGATCGTTCATTATAATTTCATGTACAACGATACCGTCCGGTTAAAGGTTTTGGGCTTTGCACTTTCTGATGTGCATAGTATGCCAAAGAAAGGTGTGCTTATCGATTACAAGAACGGTGCTTACCGCATCAGCAGGTCGGGAGGGCATGTACATTTCTATTGGATCAAATCAGGCCTTCTTTTCCGGATTTCAGGTGCAGGCTTTGCTGCATTACACATGGCGAATGGGTTGATCAATGATGATTTTTCTATTAAGGACAACAGGCTTAAAGTAGCAGCGGGAGTTTTCCTGGCGGGTGTTTTAATGAAGATGTCTTACAAACCTGTTATACCAATGAATAAAAGAAACCGGGTAGAGAGCTTCCAGGTTGCGGGACCATCACCATCATGAGCTGTATTTCCCTCTCCTTTTAAACTTGTCAAAATAAATTGTGATTACTAACACAACCAGAATATAAATGATAGAATAAAATTCTACAAAAGGCATTATTACAATATGCCTTGATAAGCGGACAACAAGATCCTGAATTTTTATTATTTATTCCAGTCCCAATGGCTTGCCAAAAGGAAAGCGCAATGCCCCTGAAGGTTTGATGAAGTAATTGAACTAAAAAGGGACCAATCGCTGGATTTATAAATCCATAGTATTATTTTACTGTAATGAGAATATTTGGAACACTGGTCATAGCTTTGATTTTGCCGGCATGTACCACTTCAACAAAGGAACCTGGGAGAGCTCCCTTCATTGAATCGCTCCAGACCGCAGTCTTTACCACAAAGTATGTTCTGGAGGGCCATGAAATTACCAGGGTTATACATGACCAGGAAGATGGTGCCTGGCAGTTCTTCAGCAAGGATCCCATCGAAGATTTTGCAACAGTGGCAAAGGTGGTCAGCCTTGGGCAGATGATTGCACTTGACAGCAGCCTGCTTGAAGTATCGAACCTGAAGCCTGGTTATGCTGCCAGTAGGAGTAGCAAAGGCAGCGAATGGTTAATTGAACAGATCAAATAATTCATGCGTTCGTTTAAACTCAGTTTACATGAGAAAGATCGTTGCCGGTTTCGCCTGCAGCCTGGATGGGTACATAGAAGGCAGGGATGGCTCCTATGACTGGATCCTGATAGACAAAGAGATTGACTTTACAGCGCATATGAAACGCTTCGACGCCTTCTTTTATGGAAGAAAAAGTTACCAGGCCGTTACCAGGATGGGACCACCCGATACTTCGGTAAAACATTATGTATTTTCCAATTCCTTAAATGAAGTGAAACCGGGATATACGCTGATCAAAGGCGATACGGCCAGGGAAGTGATGCATATAAAGAATGCACCCGGAAAGGATATCGCGGTTTTTGGTGGCGCGGGTTTGCTGGCATCACTTTTAGACCTGGGACTGGTTGATGAACTGGCAATTTCATTTATTCCTGTGCTCCTTGGATCAGGAAAACCTATGGTTGATGTTTTGAAAGACAAAGTATGGGTGGAACTAAGGAAGACACAAACTTATTCCAACGGAACAGTTGTATTGAGCTATAAGACCAAAAGGAAATTGAATCAGCCGGGAGAGCGTGAGGCGTGAGCATGAAACGTGAGACGTGATACGTGAATCGTGAGGCCAGGGCAAGTGAGACGGGAGGAAGAGAGAGGAACAGAGTGAGAGCTAAATCGGGAGATAGTCAATGCTGGAATGGCATGACTTCGATTAGTGCCGGCACCCCTAATATTTGGATTCAAATAGGCTATTTAGCCTAAGATAATTTGCCCGGCCTTTATGGTAAAGTCTTGGAGCCTGTATAACTGCACTTGGACTGATCCTTGGTCACATTTGTGCAGCCAGGCTATGGCTGAAAACAGGCACCATTGAATACATGCATAAAGAAAGGTACCATCCAGAATTTGAATCTTATGCCATAAAATAAAAGCTATTGGTACCTTATCTCTTTTACGAAACGGACAACCTGATATTCAGATATATTAAGATCACATTATACTCATGTATCAAAAACGATCAGTATAACATGAACCTCCTTGCCAGATTATTCGGCTCCAGACCAGAGCAAACATTCAACACAGATCTTGGTGTTTTCCGGCTTGTCCATAGCAAGAAAGACATCCATACCTGGTCCTGCATCAGTAATGAGTTGAGCTATGCTTGCCAGGGAACCACATCCGAGCCTGATCCTGAGCAGCTGGCCTTCCTTAAAAATGCAACCCGGGAAATTAGCAGTTTGAATCCTGCACTCACCCGCAAATTCAGGGATGAATTGAAAGAAGCAGAACTGCCAGCAGAATTCAGTACCTGGGAAGAACGCTTTAGCCTGGTGGGACTTGAGGTGATGCTGATCTCCAACGGCATCCCTTATTGGAATGTAACATTTGAGGATAAAAAATCTCCACATGCCCATTTCAATTTATACATGAAAGGAGAAGAAATATCAGATATGTCAATAGACACTTGAAAGTATGAAATGCAAATGCTGAGACGTGAGACAGGAGCCGTGAGGCCAGGGCACATGAGACGGAGGAAGAGAATGAGAAACAAAGCGAACAAACAAGAGGTAGAACTGAATGGGCAAGAAAAAATTGAACGACATAAAGCAAAAAATCAGAGTGAATGCAGAATCATGAATCTTCAAAGATGAGGATTAGACCAAAAGAAATTAATGAAAGAGAGCGAGAGCAGACTCAATAATTGAAATTACGAATGTGTACTGATCCAGAGTATTTTGAGTTCCCGTTAAACGTCTCACGGGTTCTAGCCTCACGATTCACGCCTCACGTTTGACGTTCCTTGCCTCACGATTAAAAATCCCGTTATGAAAAAAAAGCAACTGGTCGTTTTAATTGCCACCCTGGTCAGCATATTTGGATTGTACTGGATCAATGCGGGTAAAACATCGCTCAAAACAACAGGTGAAGTGGCGGGGAGGGAAGAGGTCATCAACTATACTTTGCCACCAGGGTTCATCTTTAGCATTTGGGGTCTGATCTACCTTGGTTTTTTGATCTATGCATTTTATGGATTGAAGAAAGAAGCTGCTGCTGACCGGCAAATGAACCGAACTGCTTACCCGGTAGCCCTCAGCATTATTTTAAATTTATCCTGGACCGCTATTGTTGGCGCTGAACTGTGGGTCTGGGCTTACCCCCTGCAATGGATCATGCTGATCATTGCCATTGTTATCCTCTTCAGGTGGGAACTGGATGAGCGGCCCTTATCACGCATCCAAAAGTTTTTGTCCATTCCGTTTGCCCTGTATGCTGGCTGGCTGACAGTTGCCATGATCCCTTTTACATCGGACCTGTTAAACCGTTCGGACTGGAACTATAAACCCTTTTCACAAACCACCTGGGCGCTGATCATTTATGTTGTCGCCAGCGTCATTGTATGGGCAGCCTTTCAAAAGCTGAAGCAGCCCTTTTACCTGCTGCCCCTCGCCTGGGCCTTATTTGGCTATGCCACAAGATTTAATGGTTCACTGCAGATAACTGCAGGCTTACTAGCAGGTTTAATATTGGTCTATTTCTTATTCCAGATCCCCAGGTTTTACAGCAACCATGCAAATAGGTCCGATAGTAAAATGGCCACGCCAAGATGATGTGAAGTCATTGTAAAAAGTGCAGGTAGCGTGCGCATTGATTGATTAAGCCTCCTGCTACATAATGGTTCAAAAAGCCTCCGTAACATCAATTGACTTTGCTATACCCATTATCTTTTTAATGAAAGATGTTGGCAGATTGCTAATAGCTTTCCAGGCCGGACAATGAATGAATAGCAAGTACAAACTTTTATAATACCTGCTTTAAGCGTATAGTATCGTAAAAATATACATCATCAGGTTCACAAGTAGCACCATCGCATATAAGCCGGTAGTGCGGCCCTTATTGAGTGAAAGCATCACCGTGAACACAGAGAGACCCAGCAGGATCATGGATTTTTTATCAAGGCCAAGGACCAGCGGCAGGTCCATTATGGTACACACAATCGCAACCGTTGGGATGCTAAGGCCAATACTGGCGAGTGCAGACCCTAAAGCAAGGTTAATGCTGGTCTGGTACTGGTTGCGCCTGGCTGCACGTATCGCAGCAATGCCTTCAGGCAACAGGATGACGGCAGCAATGGCTACTCCAACCAAAGCTGTTGGTAACCCTGCATTGACCACACCGGTTTCAATAACAGAAGAAAGTTTTTTCGCCAAAAACACCACAACTGCCAGGCAAAACAACAATAAGATCAAACTTGTTACTGCCTCCTTCCTTGTCACCACTTTTGATTCTGTAATGGTCTCTGACAGGAAATAATGACGGTGTCCAATGGTTTGCGTAAAAATAAATGAAGCGTAAATGATCAAACAACAGGAAGCCACAGCAATGAGCTGAGGAGCGCTGTAAGCAGGACCGGCAACACTGGTGGTGAAATTTGGCAATACCAGTGAGAGTACCAGGATTGAGACCAGGCTTACAAGGGCAATTGTCACACTTTTGGCTTCGAATGTCTGTTCCTTGTACTTAATGGCGCCAACAAGCATGCTAATGCCTAAAATTCCATTCAGGATCAGCATGACCGCTGCAAAAAGTGTATCCCTTGCATAGGTTTCCGCACCGGGACCCACATTCAACATCAGTGAAACAATAATGGATGCTTCCAATAATGTTACTGCTACTGCTAAAATGATGGTACCGTATGGCTCCCCTACTTTCTGAGCCACAACTTCTGCATGATGTACCGCAGACAGTACTCCGGCAATTAAAGCCGTGATCGCAACCAGAGTCAGAAAAATATTGGCGCCAATGGGAACTGCCAGGTAGATCACCCCGGAAAATACAGGTGCTATATAAGCCCAGTGCAATAACTTCTTCATACTGGATTTAAAATCCCGGCAAAGATGAAGGATTAAAATATCATATAAAAAGAAGCTGATTGGAATGCTTTCAATGGCAGAGGTGCTTCTTTTTGTCTTATTCCTGTTTTGACCTGGTGTTTTTCAGGAAAGCGGCTCAGGCCTGGGAGCTGTTCCGGCAGGCCTGGACCGGTCTTCAGGAAGCGGAATGAATTCATGATTATCATTGGGTGGCAGCACAATGCGGCCCTGCTTCCAGTCTTCTTTTGCCTGTTCAATCCGTTCACGTCGTGATGACACGAAATTCCACCATATAAATCGTTCGCTCAAAGGTTCGCCACCCAGCATCATGAGCGTTGTTTGCTCTTTGGATTGGATGACCGGTTCCGCCCCCCTGGTAAACACCAGCATTTGTCCTGCACGGTAGGTGACGGCCCCAACTTCAACGCTTCCTTTTACAATGTAAAAGCCCCTTTCAGAATGTTCTTTGGGGAGCGTGAATTTTGCGCCACCATCAAGCACCGCATGAATGTAGAAAAGTGGAGAGTAGGTCCTGACATCGTTACTTAATCCATAAGCATTGCCAGCGATCAGCCGCATCCATACGCCCTTGTCTGTATAAACAGGCAATTCTTCGGGTTTATAATTTTTGAATGATGGTGCAGTTTCTTCATCCTGTTCCGGCAGGGCTACCCAGGTTTGGATCATTTCAAGTTGACCACCCGCCAGGGCGGAAGGATCTTCAAACCGCTCAGAGTGTGCAATGCCGCTGCCTGCCGTCATCCAGTTTACTTCACCAGGCCGGATCACCTGCTCCACGCCAAGGCTGTCACGGTGCGTTACATTCCCACCCAACAGGTAACTGACTGTTGACAACCCAATATGCGGATGTGGTAAAACATCCAGCTTGCTGGCTATAGCCGGTGGTGTTTCAACAGGACCAGCATGATCCATAAAAATAAAAGGGCCTACCATCCTGCGCTTCCGGAAAGGCAGGATCCTTTGCACTTTCAATACTTCGCTGATGGCTGCAGGACGGGCATCAATAACAGTTTCGATCATAAAAGAATTTGCAGGGAATATTAAAGGTACGGCCAATACATAATTGAAACATCTCATCTGCAATGGCCTGTAATGTTTTCGAAGTTGAAGACAATTCTTCAGGCAGCTTCTTTTAAAGGACTTTTCAGCATCTTGGAAAGAATGGCTTCCCAGTGCCTTGCCTTTTCGTTCATCTCCCTGATCTGGTATACATCTCCTGTTTCATGATGATAGAATACCATTTCAACCGGAGGATTACCTGATTTCAATTCAAAGCATAAGGAGATCTTTTCCAGTTTCTCCTCCAGCTGATTGTCTGGTCTACCAGCCTTGATTTTTCCATATTCCTTTTTTACAAAGCAGGCTTTCACGTTTCTGAGATCGACCAATTGGTCAAAGGCAGTTTTTTCATAGTTACCTGCCAGCACCAGTAGTTTTCTATGTATGCCATCGAGGCCAATAGCAGCATCCTGCAATATTTCCTGGCTGGAAAAGGTCAGGTCATAATATGTCCCAAGCTCGCTGAAGCGTTTCAGGAATTGTTTCATGTTGCTTTGTTTTTTGCATATCTGCATATGAATAAATAGCAGCGTTGCCAGGGTGATAAAACCAAGCAGAACGGTTGCGACAACTACACTTGACATGTTGGTTGATTTGAAGAGCAGGGCGGTAAAGCATTGAACGCTACTGCTGTCTGTGCTTAAAAAAGATAGAAGCTATCAATAGCGGAAAGGTCAAAAGAAGCATAGAATAACCGGAATGGGCAATGAACCCCTGTTCCAGTACAATTGCGTTCAGCAATAAAGCTCCGGCCACCATGATTCCGCCAGCAGATGATTCTTTTTTGTTTTGTTGCATTGTAACACGTTTAAATGATTGATTACTTCGAAATAGAAAGCAGCAAACAATCCCAAGCCGAAAAGCACAGGTCAGGCTTGGGCTAACGTGTTAAAGTCCTTGAATGTAGCGATAGCAAAAAGTGAGGAACAAAAAGGAAGGAATTCGGGGAATGACCAGGTATAGCAATCACTCATGTCAAGGGTGACACGGGTAACGTGCAGTGTAGTATTGATATTTGTTGAACTACTGGTCATTTCTACAAATTTAATCAACAAATGAGGAATAAAGTCCTAATGAATCTAAGGGTTAGTTAAAAGCATCTCACAAGGATTGCATCATGACAAGGAAATGAAATGATCAAGTAGCCAGTGGTCATAGAAAATAAACATCCAGGGATTTGCAAAATATTCCCGGCTTTAATAATTAGGCCTTAGGTCGTCCGATTAACATTGTAGAAAAGAATTTGGAATTATTCCACTAACCAACTCCAAACGTACCCCAAAATGAACCCAAAATAAAGCCGTCATAAGATTTAGTTACAATGGCATTTCTGAAATAACATGTCAGCCTTCGCTGAAAGCTTGGGCGGACGCAGCCCCGAGGTTTGAAACCCGAACCTTTTGCTTCGGATTACCTGGTTTATGTCCCTTATTGAGTATTAGCTTGTAAAACTGGCCAGCAAAAAGTTCGAGTTTTTCGAGATGTATACATGCACATCCCAATATTATCCTGTTGAACTATAGCAGCCGGATATGGGAATTGGGGTATCCTTGTACCATTTTCTTCCACTTTTACGACTATTGCTTAAAGGGTATTTGTATCTTCATAATCATTCATATGACCTACGAACCAGTTACAACTTCGGTCAGCGCTGAAGCATGGTATATACCTTTATTTGAAGCGCTGTCCAGCAACAGTTATCTGATGCGGATAGATGCACCACGCTATACAATTATAGCCGTTACGCCGCAGCATCTCAGCCTTACTGGATTAAAAAAGGAAGATGTTATTGGGAAAGGCGTATTTGAGGTTTTTCCTCCTAATGTCAATGATCCTACAGACACAGGCGCACAAGACTTTTTAGCTTCACTGCAATATGTAATAAATCATAAGGAACCGCATCAATTACCCATTCAACGGTACGATATAATGGACAACCAGGGCCGTTATATGGAAAAATACTGGAAGGCAGAAAGTAAACCAATGCTTTCTCCGGAGGGTGAAGTAGCTTATATCATCCATTCAACGGAAGACATCACCGACCAGGTAATGGCTGATGAAATGAAGCAACAAATAAAGGGTATGGAGCAGGCAGATGCCCTAAGGCGCCTTTATGAAACCGTTACAAATAATACGCCTGATCTCATCTACGTATTTGATTTAAACTATCGCTTCACGTATGCCAACAAGGCACTGCTCACCATGTGGGGACGCAGTTTAGAAAGTTCCAATGGTAAAGGCTTCCGGGATTTAGGCTATGAGGAATGGCATGCACAAATGCACGAAAGGGAAATAGATGAAGTTGTAGCTACGAAAAAGCCTATCAGAGGGACTGTTTCATTTCCTCATTCCGAATTGGGAGTACGGATTTATGATTACATTTTTGCCCCTGTTTTTGATGAGAAAGGTGAAGTAGAAGCCATTGCCGGCACTGCAAGAGACATTACCGATATAAAAAGAGCTGAAGAAAAGATAAAGGAAAACGAAGAAAGATTTTCGGCCGCCGTAAAAGCAGTTCAGGGAGTCATTTGGACCAACAATGCGAATGGAGAAATGATAGGTGAGCAACAAGGATGGTCATCTCTTACAGGACAATCGTTTGAGGAGTATCAAGGCTATGGCTGGGCGGATGCAGTTCATCCGGATGATGCACAGCCAACCATTGACGCCTGGAATGAAGCAGTGAGAGAACGCAGGACGTTTGAATTCATGCACCGGGTAAAACGAAGATCAGGGGAATGGGGTTACTTCTCTATTCATGCAGTTCCGCTTTTTGATGCAGCAGGGTCTATACGTGAATGGGTTGGCGTGCACACAGATATTACTGAAAAACGAATTGCAGAAACTGCGCTTTTGGAGAGCGAAAACCGCTTCCGCACTATGGCTGATTCTTCGCCTGTGATGATCTGGACATTAGATGCAGAAGGTAATTCAACTTACTATAATAAAAGAGCAACTGAATTTACGGGACATTCAGAAGAAGAATTGAAGGATGGCAAGACCTGGCAAACAGCAATACATCCCGATGATATCGATCATGCAGCAAGTGTAGTTGGCAAAGCTGTTCAGAGCAATCAACCTTATCAAATGGAATGCCGTATGAGGCGGGCTGACGGAGAGTGGCGTTGGCTATTATCTCATGGAACGCCTCGGTTTGGCAAGAACAACGAACTATTGGGCTATGTTGGTTCTTCGGTTGACATTACAGACCGCAAATTGACTGAAGAGGCATTATTCTATCGTAAGGCTCTTTTAGAAGCACAAAACGAAGCTGTGCCCGACGCTATTCTTATTGTAGATACAAAAGGTAAGATGATTTCCTTTAACCAGCACTTTGCAAAGCTTTGGAATATCCCTCAGGAGATCACTGAAGCAAAGGATGATACAGGGGCCCTCAATTTTGCTATGACCCAGGTAGCAGATCCAAAAGGTTTTATTGAAAGGGTAAACTATTGTTATAGCCATCCCGATGAAACATGCATGGAAGAAGTATTGTTTCGTGATGGGCGAATTATAGAACGTTATGGCAATGCAGTAAAAGGTGACAACGGTACCAACTATGGTTGGATTTGGTATTTCAGGGACATCACAGAACGCAAAAAGGTAGAAGAAACGATAAGAGAAAGTGAAGAGCGGTTCCGTACCATTTCTGATGAAAGCCCCATATTTGTTTTTATCATCGACTCTGATCCTTTGGCTCCTGTCAGTTACTGGAATAAAACCTGGCTGGAATATACCGGGCAAACTTCTGAGGAAGCAAAAGGCAGGGCTTGGGATGGTATCATTCATCCAGATGATGTACCTGTTGTAATGGATATTTATGTGCCGGCATTTACAAACAAGCAACCTTACTTTATTCCTGCAGTAAGAACTAAGCGATATGATGGTGTATACAGGTGGCATGCCTTTAAAGGCAATCCCCGGTATTTGTCCGATGGTAGTTTTAATGGATATGTAGGCGTAGGGTTTGATGTCCATGAGCAAATAACTGCTAAAGAGCAACTGGAGATAATAGTGAATGAGCGTACAAAAGAACTCCAACGCTCCAACGATGACCTGCAACAATTTGCCCACGTAGCCTCACATGATTTGAAAGAGCCCGTTCGAAAAGTAAAAACTTTTACCAGCCGGCTGGAGCAACACCTGGAGGGCATGTTGGATGAAACAAGCCTCAGGTATATAGAAAAAATACACAGTGCCACCAATCGGATGTTCAGCATGATTGATGGTGTGCTGACCTATTCTACCATCAATGCAAGCACACAGGCGCCAGAAATGGTGGATTTGAATGAGGTAATGAAAAACATCGAAGCAGATTTTGAAGTTGTCATTCAGAAAACAGGAGCAACATTGACTTACTGTGGATTACCTTCTATAGAAGGCGCACCGGTACTTCTGTATCAGTTATTCTATAACCTTATCAACAATGCTATCAAGTTTGCAAAAGCAGGTATTGCACCTCAAATAAATATCACGTCAGAAATCATCGGTGATGATGATAGACGAACTGTAAAACTCCGATTATCTGATAACGGAATTGGTTTTGAAGAAGAGCAGTCTAGTTCAATATTTGAAACCTTTACCCGTCTTAACTCAAAAGACAAATATGAAGGCACTGGTTTAGGACTTGCGCTTTGCAAAAAGATTGTAGAGCGGCACAGTGGCAGCATCTCAGCCAGCGGTGTTCCGGGTGAAGGAGCAACTTTTACGATCCTGCTTCCAGCCAGACAAAATGAAAAGGTTATCTAGAAATGGACAAAAAGGTATTATTATTGGCAGATGACGACATTGATGATACAGAAATGTTTTGTGAAGCAGTGGCAAACATTGACAAAAATATTGTTTGCCACTGTGCTCCTGATGGTCGGCAGGCATTGCAAATGCTAAACGAACTTTCTGAAAAGCCAAACATTATTTTTCTTGATGTAAACATGCCGGTGATGAATGGTTGGCAATGTTTAAAACTCCTGAAAGAAGATAGCCGCCACAAACAGATACCGGTGATCATAGTTTCTACTTCATCTCACCAGCGAGAAAGAGATATTGCAGGTGATTTGGGTGCTCTTTGCTACCTTACAAAGCCTAATGACTTTAATGAACTAACAAAGGTGTTGCAAATGGTTGTAGCTAATCTTGGTGATGGGTTACTAAATGCACTCCAAAATATGCAGGGGTCTTTCTCCCAGTTTGTTTATTGCTATCAAGCTAAAGCGAAAGAGTAATTTAAAAGAGGAAATAAGGAGGAAGGACCAAACAAATACATGAGTATTATTAGCCCATTGTGACACACACTGTTCTTAATCCATCCGAATCTTCATGTTTCTGCCAGAAACAGACATTTGTAGTCCCGACAGGAATCGAACCTGTATCTAAAGTTTAGGAAACTTCTATTCTATCCGTTGAACTACGGGACCGTTACCTTACCAGGGGTGCCCTGGTCCGGCGGGCTGCAAAAATAATGGTTTGTCTTTTTTGAAGGGCTTATTTTACTAAAGCGGCTAAAATTAATTTACAGAAGGGTCTCTCCTACCTGAAGCTGTTTCTAATTGACGGCAATTTTAACTGGCCATCCCGCCTCTGCAGTTTTCCAGATGCTTTAAATCAATTCCGTAAAAACACCTTTTCCCGCTTAACACAGGCGGCCTATCTTTGCCCTCCGTAAAAAATATCATGAAGTTTTATAATTGGCTGATCAAATATCGATTATACGCAGGGATCGCCCTGATCATTGCCGGACTGGCGCTGAACCTTACCATCAGTGGTTTCTGGCCTGTATTCCCGCTTTACCTTGTTGGCGCGATCCTGATCTTTGGACACTTTTTCTTCGGGCCGCTCCGCCTGATCCAGGAGCACCTTGAAAGTGGCAATATTGATGAAGCTGAAAAAGTGGTGAATTCCATTAAATACCCGAACCTGCTTTATAAGCCGATCCGCTCTGTATATTTTACCCTGAAAGGCAACATTGCCATGATGAAGCAGGACTTTGACACTGCCGAGGTCAACATGAAAAAAGGCCTGGACCTGGGTATGCCTATGAAGGAAGCCGAAGGCGCCAGCATGCTGCAAATGGGCATGATCGCCATGCAGAAGAATGATCTGAAGCAGGCTGAAAGCTATATCCGGGGAGCCTTACGCAAAGGCCTTCCAGATAAAGAGAACCAGGCCGCCGCTAACCTGCAGATGTGCAGCCTGATGATGAACAAACGCGAATTCAGGGCCGCAAAGGAATTCTTCCGCAAGGCAAAAGCACTGAAGCCTACCACACCACAGATCGTGGACCAGATCAAGCAGATAGAAAAATATATATCGCGGATTCCGGGATAGATCACGTATCACGGATGGGAGGATTTTTAAGAAATGGATTTTCGCGGATGCGGAAGACTTTCTTTTTGTTCCGGAGATCACTTTATTCGAAGAAGAATCCAATCACGGATGGCACGGAGGATACGGATTGGATACTTTGGGTCCACGTGTTGCATAATTCCCCGTTTTTACTTTTGGTTGTATCTTTTTTCCTAATGTTCCAAAATAACTTTCGTTTTGGATTGCTCTGATACCTGTATCTATTATTAATATTCCTAATTATCTGCTGATTTGTTCAACGCTTACGACCGCATCGAGGTTGAGTGGGCCGTAGAGATGTGGAAAGGATTCGTTGACGGAGGGAGCCAGCTCATATTTCAGGGGATGGTTCAGGAGGTTTGGATCTATGCAAAGCTTCACCAGGTCTTTTTGCCCTTTGTAATACCGCTCCAGCACACCTTCTACTTGGCTGCTTTCGCTCATATGGATGAATCCCTCCAGGGCCAGGGATGGTGCTTCGTAAGATCCTTTTTCCTTGGCGGCTTGCCAGGCAATCAGCGTAGTAATATGATAGATCAAGGGAGCTTTGTTTTTGGTTTATGGTTTTTTGTTTATTGTTCTTCAGGTACAGTTTATCTTAATTGATAATACTTGCCTAGAGAGGCAGAAAACGCAAAGAACGCAGAGGATACGCAAAGGAACACAAAGTATAGGTTCTGGATTTCTTTGCTTCTTTGCGGTCTTTGCAGTTAAATTAAAGTAGTGCTCCTAGTTGATCCATAACTGCATCTCCTCTCCTTTCCATCCTCCAAACAGGTCCTTTACTTTCCCATAGCGGTAGATAAATATCTTCTGCAGCTGGCCTTTAACCAAAACCGGATAGGCCATGTTACCCAGGAAACCCAGGGGCAGGCGGAAGTGAACGATGTCCGTCATTTCAGTGCCGCCTTCAATGGGCGTAAAATGGTGCTGGTGGTGCCAGAGGGTAAATGGACCCTTCCGCTGCTCGTCCACAAATCGCTTCAGGCGTTCAACATGGGTGATCTCCGTCATCCACGACATGGTAATACCAAACAGGGGCCTGACATTATAGGTGAGCACCTGGCCGGCATAGGTCTCACCCGGCTGGGGCGGACTTGTCACTTTCATATTCAGGAAAGCTGGCGTTATCTGCAACAGGTTCTCGGCCTTTGAAAAATAAGCCCATGCTTCCTCAACAGGTACAGGGATCTTTTGGATACTTTTTAAATAATGAACGCGACCCATGAAATAGGAACAATACGAAGCGGGCTTTTGTTCAAGACACTAGAAACAGAGCGAGAATGAGGGAAACCCAGAGTGGAGAACAGAGAAAGAGCGGAAAAGACACGGGGTAACAGTGAAGAAAGTGTAAAGGGATAGAAACTACCAAAAAACCTTTCCTCCCGCTCTTGCTCTCTCCCTCAGCACTCGCTCTGTTCTCTCCGGCATACTATTCGCTCTATATTCTATGGTTCATTCCCACTTTCTTCCCCTACCTATGATACATCTGTGAAACTGCTGCTTTGAGGCTTTAAAAAATGTATTATGCAACGGGTTTATTTGCTCCTCCGGAATAACCAGGAATCCGGCCCCTACACAATTGATGAATTAGGTCAACAACATTTGTCGGCAAACGACCTCGTTTGGGTAGAGGGAAAGAGCAGCGCCTGGGCTTATCCATCCGAACTGGATGAATTGGGATCAATTTATCTGGAACCTGCCATAAATGGAAAGGGTACCCAGCTTACCGGTACTGCCGCAGTTAAAGGAGAAATTGAAAACCGTGCAGAGGAGCTTCGCAAACGGGCACTTTCCTACACCCCCCAGTCTTTTTATACCCATCATACACATTCCGCAGACCAGGAAAAATACCGATCCGTACTGTTTCCTGGTGAAGAGGGAATTGACTTTGTTTACCACGGCCGCAGAAGGGTTGAGAACCTTAGCCAGTACGTGGCTGCTGCCATGCTGGCCATCCTGCTTGGCGTTGGCTGGTACCAAAGAGGCCTGTTGTTCCCAATAAAAACAGATGATGCAACAACCGCATCTGCAAGGATCGTTTCCACCGAAGCAAATCTTGCCAAAGTGACCGTTGAAAACCCCGCTCCGGCCACCATGGCAACAGTGCCTTCGGCTGATTCCGAGATGTTTATTTCAACCGCTGCAGTTGAGCCTGTCACAAGAAAATTGAAGCCCTCCAATAATGCTTACCAGTCCTCTGAAAGCAACATGACTGCGTCAACAACAGTTGAACCTGCGGTGATCAATGATGCAGCGGGCATTGCTGAAGAAAAACGCGAAGAGATTGTCAGCCCTCCTCCTGTTGTTCCGCAACAGGCAGTTGTAATTGAAAAAACTGAACCAGTCTCCACCGATAAAGAAACAGCCGAAGCCTCCGAAGAAAAGAAAAGAGGTTTAGGACAGGCCCTGAAAGGCTTGTTCAAAAAAAAGAAAAAAGACGATGAAAAACCCAGTGAAGAAAGCAAGGCTACGCCTGTAGATTAATGCGATCAGGTGATACGTTGATATGAAATTCGTAAACCTATTTCCTCCTGCCCTGGAAAACATTGCTAACCGCATATCAACGTATCCTGAATCGTAGATTTCACGCCGAGAAATTTCACGCAGAGGCGCAAAGATTTATACCGCATAGAACTTTTGCCTGACTGCCTGGTTTTATCAATCATCAATCCTCTCTCGCCTATCAAGTCTCAATTCATCTATCTTTCCTCCAACTCTGAACTCTCTCACCTATAGTCTATCATCTGAACTCCTTACGTCTCTACTCTTAACTCTGCACTCTTAAGTTTGTATTCCCCTGCATCTCTGCCTTCTTTGCGTCTCTGCGTGAAATTTCTCTGAGTGAAATCACTCCAGCCTCATCGGTTACAAAAAAATTATTTTGCCATTCATGTATAAAATGGTCCAATCAACGAAAGTTGTCGTAATTTAAAATCACAAAACCATTTGCCATGAAACAAAAAACTCTACTCTTTCTGGCTTTACTTCCCATGCTCTCAACTGTAAATGCCCAAAAAAAACAAAAACAAAAGCAATCGACCGCATTCGCCATCACCGGCGTTCAAAAAGGTCAATCCAACTGGACGGAGGTCAGGCTGGTTGATGTTGCCACTGGTGAAGAAGTGAAAAGCATCTACCAAAGCGCGCAAACCATCGAAGTGCTCAATGCAAGGACAGGAAAACCAATTGTAAAAAAAGAAGCCCCGCAGACAGCCGAACCACAGGTAAGAAAGATCACCGTCTCAAACCTGACACCTTCTGCAACTGCTACGGAACCGCAACAGCAAAAAGTTAGAACGGTTGTCATTAACAGGACCTCTGTTGATCCGTCCAAACCATTTGCCACTACTTCCGCTGCCTGCGCTTATGATGCCAAACACGAACGTCTTTATTACACACCAATGGGCATCAGCCAGCTTCGCTACATCGACCTGAAATCTAAAACTCCCAAAGTTTATTATTTCGAAGATGAAGCTTTTGGTGTGCTGTCACATGCACGTGATGTCCCCAACCAGATCACAAGAATGGTGATCGCCTCTGACGGTAATGGCTATGCGCTGACCAACAACGCTGAACACCTGATCCGGTTCACCACTGGTAAAAAGCCAGTTATTACAGACCTTGGCCCACTTACGGATGATCCTTCCAACGAGATCACCTCAGTTCAAAGCAAGAGTGGATACGGCGGCGACATGGTGGCGGACGCACAGGGAAACCTTTACCTGATCACCTCAAACAAGAATGTTTTCAAGATCAGCATCGAAACCAAAGTAGCGGTTCACCTGGGACGTATCAAGGGATTACCTGCAGGATTCTCCACCAATGGAGCTATTGTTGATGAAGACAGCAAAGTGATCGTCAGCAGCTCCAGCTCAACCCAGGGCTATTACAAGTTCGACCTGACCACCCTGGAATCAGAAAAAGCCAACAGTTCTGCCTCCGTATTCAATGCATCTGATCTTGCCAACGGCAATCTTGCCTTTGAAAAGAAGAAAAAGAAAAGAGAAGAACCACAACCGGTAGTGGAAGAAGTTGTAAAAGGAAAGGAACCAGTTGTACCTGATACGGAAAAGAAATTGCCAAAGCCAGGCACGGCAAGCATTTCAGTATTTCCTAATCCTGTTACCAATGGCCAGTTCAAACTATCTTTCAATGACCAGCCGGCCGGTAAATATTCCATACAATTGATGGATGTTGCCGGAAAGATCATCAGCAGGCGCGAAGTGACCATCAATAACAAACTGCAGGTGGAAGAATTCCGCTTACCGGAAGTACTCACCGCTGGCAGTTACCTGGTAAAAGTGGAAAGCCTTACAGGCAATTTCTCCGTTACCAATAAGCTCTTTGTTCAGTAAGATCTCAAATTTTATAACCGGTCAGCATCTATTAATGCTGACCGGTTTTTTTATGTCCATTGCGTAAAAAGAGATTAACCGCAAAGAACGCAATGAACGCAAAGTGACGCAAAGAAATACAGGCTAATCTCTTTGCGATACTTTGCGTTCTTTGCGGTTAATGTAATTGAGGCAAACTTCGATCCGCCACGGCGGGTCGAAGCTATCATCCATCAGCCAACAGCTTCTATATCTATCAGCTGCATAAAAAAGCCTTCGATAAACCGAAGGCTCTTTTAATAGAAACATATTTATTGAAACACGCAAAAGCTCGAAGCTATCAGCCATCAGCCAAAAGCTAACAGCAGCTGCTAAGATCAGAAAGTCCTGGGCGTACTCTTTGCTTTTTCGATCTGCTGCTGAATGGCGGCCTTGTCACCTACCATTACCTTGGTCATCTTGTTATAATCAATATAGTTCTTCGCCATTTGCGTAACCATTTCAGGCGTCACTTTATAAATATTCTTGACGTAATTATTCAGGTAGTTCTCATCAAGGCCATACAGATCCAGAAAGTTCAACTGGCCAATGATGCCCGCTGGTGTTGAATTCTGCAAAACAAAAATGCCCGCTTCATAATTCTGGATACCAGCTAGTTCATCCTTCGATGGAGCTTCCAGTTGCAGGCGTTTGATCTCTCTTTCGATCTCGTTCAATGCATCTACCGTATGTTCACTGGTAACGTCTGCCTGCTCGTACCACAGGGAGCTGCCCTTGCGGTTGCTGACCGTGCTGAAAGGCGAATAGGTGTAGCCTTTGTTCTCGCGGATGTTGCTGGTAATGCGTGAGCCAAAAGATCCGCCAAGCAGTGAATTGGTCACAAGCAGGGGAACATAATCCTTATTGGTAGGCTGAACAACCGGCAATCCAACCATCAATGTTGTTTGCGGAGCGCCTTTACGGTCGATCAGCATGGTATCTGCTGCAGCCACCGTATTTACCGGTGGGTAATATACATCCGGTCCGGCCTTCCATGTTTTGAAGGAAGAGGCAACAGCTGAATTGACAACCTTATCATCAAACTTGCCAACCACATAAAGTACGGAACGTTTTGCTCCAAAATTCTTATTATAAAAATCCCTCACCATGTCAACCGTAAAACTGTTGATCATTGCTTCTGTTGGAAAGCTCTTTCCATAGCGGTGGTCTCCGTAAACAGCGGTAAAGAACTGTTCCTGTGCTATTGCCTGAGGAACCGCTTTTTGAGTGGTCAGCTGCCTCCTCATATCGCCCTTCATCCTTTCAATTTCTGATGCAGGGAATGCAGGAGCCTGTACCAGTTGCGAGATCAGCTTTATGAAATCACCAGCGTATTCAGATAATACAGAGCCATTGATAACAGTGGTGGTAGGACCCACATTTACGTTCAGTGATCCACCCATCATGGCCGCTTTTTTTGAAAGCGTTGCGAAATTCATGGTAGCTGTTCCTTCGCGCAGCAGCCTGCCGGTAAGGTTGGCAAGCCAGATCTGTTCCGGTCCTTCATGCACCTGGCCTGCTTTGATGATCAGGCTGATGGTCACTTTAGGCACATCGCCGTAATGGACTAACGTAGTCCTTAAACCATTGGGATAAGCCTGCGTTTTCTTTTCAGACAATTTAAAATCCTTTGCCTTTCCTCCGGGAGGAGGCGTCTGCACCTGGGCGATCGTGTGATTGCAGATCAGCAGTGCAAGGAAGAGTGTAATATGATTGATCGTTTTTTTCATGATTTGGCATCTTTTGGTTCAATGAGTAATATGGTCCTGTTGGATGGAACAAGGTATTTCTGAGCAGTTTTACGGATCAACTCCGGGGTTACTTTTTTAAACTGGCTTTCAATGGTATTGATCCTCGCTGGATCATCATCAAACAATGCGAAGCAGGCAAGCAGGTTAACTTTTCCAAGCCCAAAATTACCACCCAGCATATCATACAAACCCGAGCGGGTCTTTACCAATGCCAGCTGCAGATCTTCAGCGGTAGTGTTATTTGCAATATCAGCGATGGCCAGATCGTACTGCCTGATAATAGAATCAACAGGCACCGTTGGATCGTGGATCAGGTTGGAGATCCACAGCATGGGTCCATTGTAGTCAAACATATTTCCAAGGCCAATATTGATACCTGCGCTTACATTGCTTGTATATCCTTTCTGCTGTACAAGGGCCTGGTATAATTTGCTGTCCTGTCCCTGACCGAGCATCTGGTCGATCAGACCCATGGCATAATATTCGGGCGTGTTGCGCTCAGGCATTTTATAGGCAATGCCGAAGGCAGGTTTTTTGGCAAGCTTGTCTTCTTTTGTGAAGCGCTGTTCTTTTTCCTGCGGCGGTTCCTTTAGGTCCGGAAGCGGTGGAAGTTTGGATGCAGGGATCTTAGAGAAATACTGATCGATCCATTTACGGGCCTGCGCCATATCAAAATCTCCTGATACTACCAGCACCGCGTTGTTAGGCGCATAGTAGGTTTTAAAAAAGGCATCCACATCTTCCAGTTTGGCGGAGTCAAGATCTGCAAGGTCGCCATAGAAATTATGCGCATTGTACCAGTTCTTATTGGCATACTGTGGCATATCAAGCCATGGGAAGCCACCATAAGGTTGATTGAGCACGTTCACCTTTACTTCGTTCTTGACCACACCCTGTTGGTTTGTAAGGTTCTCCTGGGTGATCTTCAAGCCTTTCATTCGATCCGCCTCGGCCCATAAAGCTGTTTCCAGTTTATGCGAAGGCATTACTTCATAATAGTTGGTAAAATCAAAGCGGGTTGATCCGTTGAGGATGCCACCATTCTTTTGCACCAGGTTGATGAATTCCATTTTTCCAAGGTTTTCAGATCCCTGGAACATCATGTGTTCGAACAAATGCGCAAAACCAGTCCGGTTCTTAGGTTCGATTCTGAAACCAATGTTGTAATAAATTCCAACTGCAATGGTAGGGGCTGTCTTATCGGGTGAAAGAACCACTTTCAGGCCATTTGGCAGTTTGTAGTAAGTAACAGGCACTTTCAGCTCATCGGGGGGACTACCAGGTTTATAACGCCAGGAGACCAGCACCATGGAAGACATCAATAGCCATAGCAGCTTTCTTTGAAATGGGAAAAGATTCATAAGCATATGTTTATTTCTTTTTAATGATGGTTGTAAATGGAATGGTTCCATTTTGACACCTTAAAGTACCAAAGGCGGTACATTGGCCATTATAAAATTTGACCAGTGGTTAAAGGAAGGGACAGGGAAGCGGCACACTGGCAGTTTTATAAATACCAATGACAGGCTGAAATTACGAAGAAATCCTACTTGGAAAAACCTGGAAAGCAACAAATTACTGCTAGAGACGTGGTAATAAGTAATGGAAAGATTCCGGAAAGTGCAACCGGAGACCAGGGACCATGCGTGCCCGTGACTCAGCAATGGAAAAGGAATTAAGCAGTGTCAGCGGTAACGATGTGCCGATCCAAAAGTCGGAGTGGTATAGCAGATGGAATTTAAAATACCAGCAAAAGAATTACTACCCAAAGAAAAACGGAAACCGGAAGAGCAAACAGCAAACCTTGCAGCCAACTGAACTGCTGTTGTTGCCTTATTTTGTATTTGAATTTAGATGTCATTTTTTATAGGATTTCCAATAGAAAAACAACAAACATTCCAAAGACTTAAATATATGGATCTTAACATTTTGTAGTGAGAAATAACCAAAAATCCCATTCATTATGTTAATGAAAAATAGTGTGAACCAAAGTCTGCAAAATCGATAAAATAAAGCCAGAGTGTGCTTTCATTCAGACACCCTGGCTTTTAAGGAATTCAGAAGTTTTGTTCATCAGCACTGGGTCCATAACTTCCCGGAATTGGTATATCCAACAGCCTCAGATAAACACCCAGTTGTGCCCGGTGATGCGTTGTTTGAGCGAAACTGTGGCGGATGACTTCATACTTTGTCATAACAGAATAAATCTGTTCGCCATTTCTAAGGGTCCATTCTGGAAGCAAATCATCTTCTTTAGCTTTCGACAGTTCAGCGATCCCTTTTACCAGCGATCTTTCAAATAGCTGCACCAGCTCTGTGGTATCTTTAATGGGAGTAGGCACATACGCACTGGCAGCAAAATCCAGCTCTTTGGTGGTGAGCGCCATGGCTACCCATGAAGGCAGTTCCGCTACATGGGTGGATAGCTGGATCACAGACATGCTTTTAGGGTGTGGCTTCCAGTCAAACCTGTCGGCCGGGACCCGTTCCAGCATTTTACGTGTTGTAGTTGCTTCGCTTTGCATTTCCTTTAAAAGAAGTGGAATGATCTCCATATAAAAATTGTTTTTACAAAGAAACCAGCGACCACTGACAACCCTATGGCAGTCGGGTTTTTATAGCAGTACTTTTTTTCGGAGATTCTTGAGGAGCTGTTGGCTGTTGGCTGGTAGCAGAGTCCGTACAATCCTAAATTGATTTCTTTTGAAGATGATCTTCCTTTTAGCGGACAGGCTCTTAAAAATCTAACCGCAAAGCCAATCATTATAGAAAGCCCGAACCTAAAGAACCGCTAACAAGAAATCATAAACCAGAAACCCTTGCTGCTGCCATATAATCATTCAACGATATATGGTTCATGTTCGAAAATGGAATATGGGTTTCTCTTACCTGCAGGATCCGGGCAACCTTGAAGTCCCTGTATTCCTTCCGCAAATAACACCATCCGATCAGGTGCCAGCTAAAGGCATAAAACATCAATCCAATGGGTTCAACCCTGCGCTTACTGACCTCACCGGCTTTGTTCTGGTAATCCAGTTCCAGCACCTGTTTTCCGGAAATAGCGGACTGGATCAGGGAAAGATATTCGAAGGCATTGTGAAAACAGGAAGGCAACTGGAAATGTATGTTGCGGTTGAGCGCTTCCAGCTTTTCCTTCTGCGGACCCCGCAGGACTGCCTTTACTTTATTCAATGCTTCGGAGTAGTGTTTTCTGATTGAAGCATCGGCAAATCCGGAGACCATGGTTTCCATGAGCAGAAGTGCATTGGCCTCATCTGAACTAAAAGAAACAGGAGGAAGGAAATATCCCTGTACAATGAAATAGCCTTTATGCTGTTCAAAGCTTACAGGAATGCCCTGTTCACAGAGTGCTTTAATATCCCTGTAAACCGTTCTGACACTGATGCCAAACTTTTCTGCAATGGCCTCTGCTGCTACAAACTTCTTTGACTGCAGTAAGGTCAGTATTCCAAATAGTCTGTCTATCCTGTTCATGAAACGGTTTTTGGGTTTCTGGTCTCTGGTTTCTAGTTTTTTGTTCTTTTAGGGCCGTCATTCTTACTGCTTGTTGCGTAGAAAAGCAGTAACAGCAAAGAACGCAAAGGAGCGCAAAGAAATCAGATTTAAGAGTGGCTTGAAAGGACTCAACCAGGGCGGTCATTACATTTCGACACTTTGCGGTCCTTCCCATTCTTTGCGTTTCAATAAATTGATGCAGCCAGCTTATACTGAACTTGTATTAAGCTCCAGTTGTTGGTGAAAAGCACCAACAACGGCGTAATCATTTTTTTAATTCTGGTTCTCAACTCTTAAGTCTCTGCTCTGAAGTCCGCACGCTTAAGTCTGTATTCCTCGCTCTTCTTCCTGCTCCCGCTCTCTTTCTCGCTCTGCTTTTATTCTATCCAAAGGATCGAATTCCCCGTGCGGTGCTCATTCTGCTCCCATAACTTATTTTTCGGATCAAGGATCCATTCACCATCCACAACAAACTTATACCGCACTTTACCAGGTGAGAGATGAACCGGGAACACCCAGTCGTTACCAACTTTTTTCATGGCATAAGCGGTAGGATGCCAGTTATTGAAATCACCTGCAAGGAAAACAGTATTTGCATTAGGATAACCTTGCAGACGGAAGGTATAATTAGCACCGAAGACAAGGTAGGAATTACCCTTGTTATCCTTGTTATGCGGATTGGGTGGATTGGCAGGGTCGGAAATCCATTTTCCATCTACTCGGAACCTGTATTCATGATTTCCAGGGCCCAAAGTATAGGGAAGCTCCCAGCCGGTAGCGGTCCTTTGCATTTCCAGTTCAAAATCCCTCCATGTATTAAAAGAACCAGCCAGCATGACCTGCTTTGCATTGGTGAAACCATTCAGACGGAAAACGTAAGGCTTTCCAAGCCTGATCACTGAGTTAAATGCCTGAACGCCATCGGGCAGTTTTTCAGAATTGGCAGGGTCAGCATGCCATGAACCATCTACAACGAACTTATAGGTGTGGGTACCTTCTGCAAGGTAAACAGGCAGTTCCCATCCATTGGCGGTCTTACTCATGGCAAGATCGCGGGGACGCCAGTTGTTAAAACTCCCGGATACATAAACGCGGTTGGCGTTCTGGAAACTTCGTAATGAAAACAGGTAATTGGTGCGGAAGAAAATTGAATTGGTATTGCCTCTTCCATCATTTTCAGAAAGAGCGTTATCACTATCAATTTTCCAGTCACCATCAACTATGAATTTATACCAGTATTTACCGGGTTCAAGCCTGACATTCGCAATCCAGCCGCTGTCGGTACGGATCATGGATAAAGATTGAGGGTCCCAGTTATTGAAGCTGCCGGCAAGCTTTACCCTTTGCGCTTTCTGGTGTCCCCTGAGAAAAAATGTGACAACAGAATTTTCAGTTTTGAAAGGCAACTTGTTCCTGAACCGGTTATATCCAAGCACCCATCGATTGCTAACAGCCGGGAATTCACCAATAAAATTGGAATGCTGCCCGCTGAAGGTGATCTTATCACCAGGTGTCTTCAGTGGATCAAACCCCATCAGGGGCTTGCTGATCAGCACATGGTCATCGTTAATGAAATCAACCTGCCAGCCCATTTTCAGCAGCGAATCATCATCATTTCTCCTGATGAATTGCTTCAGGCCAATGTCACTTAAATTAAACTGGGTGATAAAACTGTCCAGGGTTGCTTCACGGATCCGGCGGCCCATCTCAATGAACATCTTTCCATTCTTTACGGTGTAACGCTTAACGGGTTCCTGGGCGGGAGCATGGTAGGATGGCAATAGAAATAAAAGAGCGCACAGTACCACGCGTATCAATTTTTTGATGGTATGTATGGTACTCCTCATTTCCATATGTACATTTTACGCTTTACAAAGTTAAACCCTACTTTATGCAGGGAAAGGAAATCAAACCCAAGCACCCCATCTATACATCCATGCAACGAAAAGCATGTATTTTCCAGGTTGGTGATCAGCACCGGCAGGGTGCCTATTTCCTGGCCTCCTATGCGCATATTGGTAAGGTTCCCTGACAGGGCTTCGACGCTTTGTGTCCCGGATCCGGTAAGCATGATACGTCCCGTGACCACAACATTTTCAAATACGTTATCAGGCAACTTACTATGCAGGATGTTTGATTCCGCAGCACAATCAATAATGAACTTATATTTCTTTCCGTTCAGTTCTGTCTTTGCAATGATCCGGTTTTCCATGATCTCGATTGCGATCTCCGTATAAGTTGAAGGGTCCTTCAACTGTTCGCTCCGGTATTTAGACGCTTCCTTGCGTCCGATACGGTGAAGATAAATGAGGTTATTTTCATAGTCAATGATCATTTCACATTGTTTAAACATATCAATCCCTACAAGCCCGAGGATCTTTACCCCTTTGCTGTTCTCAATATGTCCAAGATCTATTAGGTCAGCTTCTGATCTGAAATACTGTAGGCTTCCGAATGTGAATTCCAGTATGGTGGTCTTCAATATGGTCGAAGTGGTGCCGGTTACGCTGCTGGTTTCACCATCCGAGATCTGGCGGGTTGGGTAATCCCTGAAATAGGTGATATTAAGGACAAGATGAGGAGCGCCGGTATCGAGGATGAAATTACCTTCTGTGGTATCAGCTCTGGCTTTGATCAGCATCAGGTTTCCTGCACGTGTAAATGGGATCACACAGGAAGAAGAATCATTGGAAGAAACCGCCTCGGTAAAACTGATATTGCGGATCAGGCCCTCATCACCGGGAAATTCAGAATTTATGGCATGCGCCGATCCGGACAAAATAAGCAGCAGCCCGGCCACCACGCAAATCCTATGTAAAAGCAATCCTCCCACGGAGGACTAAAGTAAGGAAATTGGGTTAGAGGCCTGTTACCGTTTGTGGTTTTTAGTTTTTTGTTTATGGTTCTTTAGGTGCAGCATTTCTTTATTGATGCTAATTGCGTAGAGAGGTATTTTACCGCAAAGGACGCAAAGAAGTTGGCATTTTTCTAAATAATCCATGCCTTCCGTGATCCTGTCTTCGTCGAATAAAAGCCTGATTGAAAAAGGAAGGGTTTATTGCTACAAAAAATAAAGGACTGCCTGGAATATAATCCTTGCAATCCTTTCAGTAAAATCCGCGAAAACCGTGATCCTTATTGGCGTCCTTCCTTTTTATCTTTCTTACGCCCGATGCCATAACCAACACCACCGCCAACTACGCCACCAACAACACCACCTACCACACGATTCTTTTTATTGATCACTGCACCAGTTGCCGCACCTACGCCGGCTCCAATGGCAGCACCTTTTGCTTTATTTGACCAGCCTTTATTTTCCTTGGCTGCATTAGATGATTCAGAGTTCATGGTACCACTGTTACCTGATGTTCCGCTGGAAGAAGTTGTTGTCTTTCTTGCAGTTGATGTTGACCTGCTGGCAGAAGTACTGCGCGTTGCAGGAGCTGCCAGTGCCGCGGCACCTGCTGCCTGTGCATTCTGGTCATTTTGAGTGGCACCTAATTCATTCTGTGCTTTCCATTGCTGGAATTGCGCCAATCCTGTTGTATCAGTTGTTGGGGTTGATTGCACCGCTGCATCTGAACGCTTATTGCTGTTACAAGCCGCCAGAGACAGAAGTCCCGCAACGCCTAAAATGGAAATAAACTGTTTCATATTGTTTTCATTTATTTGGTATCCGACATATCGCCGATACCTATAGCTTTCCCAACACCGTGCCAATGGGAAAAAGGTGATTTTAAACTGGAATTTGTGGAATTAAAACAAAAAAAATGTTAACGACACGTGGTTTTCAAGCTCATTAGTGGGAAGAGAAGGGCAGGTTGGGGAAAGCGTTTGCTCCAAGTTGCTTTAAATTAATTTAACCGCAAAGGACGCAAAGTAGCGCAAAGAATACAGTCACCAAACTTTGCGTCCCTTCGCGTTCTTTGCGCCCTTTGCGGTTAAGGCAAATAGCATCAGTAATAAACTGCACTAAACAACCAGAAACCAGAGACAAGAGACCAGAAACAAAAACCCCGCACTTGCGGGGTTTTTAGATATTGGATATAAATTTTCAATTAATAACGACCGTCTTTCTTGTCCATTCCGCGACCGATACCATAACCGACACCGCCACCAAGGACACCACCAACGATACCACCTACAACACGGTTCTTTTTATTGATCACCGCACCTGCAACGGCTCCACCAACTGCTCCAATGGCAGCACCTTTTGCAGCTTTAGAGATCTTTTTTCTTGCTGCAACCGGCGCTTTCGCTGCATTGCTTGAAGAAGAACTAATGGCACCGCCATTTGAACGGGAAGAACTTCCTGAAGAAGCAGTGCTTCTGCGAACGGGTGCTGATGCTCTAGGAGCGGCAGCTACCGGAGCAACGGCTGCATACTGTGTGGTCTGCTGGTTCATTTGTGCCAGCTCATTCTGAGATTTCCATGCCTGGAACTGTGACAGCCCTGAAGTATCTATGGAAGGTTGCTGTGGCATATCTGCTACCGGACGCTGAGTACCGGTGTTACATGCTGCCAAAGACAGAGAGATCGCTAAGATGGGTAGTATTGTTTTCATAATCATTGTTTTTAGTATGAATAATTCAATGTTGCATACCTATAAACGAACAACGTGCCAACGGACGTTATTTAATGTTAATCGGGGGTAGTTAACAAAACTTTGGAAGCCTTTCTGGTGGCGGATCTGGCATTAACAATCCTTTAAATGAACGACATTAAACCACAGTTAAAATCTACTAACGGTCATCTATAAATGGAGGCCTTTTCTTCCTGACTAATATGATCAAGAGCGTTCATAACATTTGATCGTATATTAGTAAATAGGTATGTAAATGATAAGCGCTCAATTTATCTTATAATTTTTTCAATTTGATTACCAGTTCCTGGAAAACACCTTTTGCAGTAACTGCGTATTCCTGGCACTTGCATTACTGCGGATCTCAAGTTCCTTCTGCTCTATCTTCTGGAACATGGATTCGCTTACCATACCAGCCATCAGGGTTGGGAGGTCCAGGTTAAGCCTGTTGCCTACCAGTGCCTGTGCCGGCTTGATAATTTTGGCCCACTGCTCTTCAAGCTTATATTCAGCAAGTGCTGATTGCATGGAAGGTTTTATCGCATTGCGCAGGTCGGTACCAACAGTACTTCTGAGGTATTGTGTACCTGCACTGCCACCACTTTTAATGATCTGTATGGCATCTGGAAATGTAAGCCTGTTAATACCACTGACAAATACAGGTATGGATGATTGTGCCGCTTTTTCGGAAGCCTGTCCAAGTGTTGTAGTAAACCGGTCCAGTTCATTGGTCAACCCCAGTTGCTGAAGTGTTGCCAGTGTTTTACGCAAGGGCTCCGGAAACAAGGTTTCCATCACCTTATCCTTGGTAAAAGATCCGTTGACACCTTCCCTGGCGCCTGTTTCAAGCATCTGCCTGATGGCAGCTGCCGCATCTGCTTCCGTTAATGTATAACCGCCCAGGCGGGAACTGCTGCAGGAAAAAGCCGCAGGTAAAACAATGCTTAAAAGAATGGGTAAAAAGAGTTTTTTCATACGTTTCGTTTATATGTTGAATAGGCAGACCGAAAAACCGTGCAGAAGTTTGAACCGGAATTGTTAAAGGTAGATTGAAGGAAAGCGGCACGTAATGAAAAAATTGAAACGTTCCAGCAGAAGATCCTTTTAAAAATTCATCGCTTATTTAAAACCAGGTGGAGTTATAAGCTCAAGTGCACTGTAGAGGATCTGGTTGATCAGCACATTAAAAATTGCAAAAAGGTTCTGAAGTACATGGGTTAATAGCATGCAAAAAAGGGTTGCGCAAAGCATTCTTTGCGCAACCCGTATCTTATTTAACCCGAAAGGTTAGGAAAGGAATTTTTGTTCCTGGATAAATTTATTTTCGAGGGAAAGCTCGATGATGCATTCTGCGATCATCCTTTCTTTTGTAAGGACTGCAAGTGACGGATAACGCTCGTCTACAAATTTGAATAATTGCTGGATTGCTTTGCTGGCCTGCATTTCGGCCTTACCTTCCTGCAGAAGGGCAGTAGTCAGATCTTTCATGTAGTTGGATATTGGTTTGAAATAAAGTATTAAAATAGATTTTAATTCTATTTCGTGCAAGTCCCTTAGAAAATATATTTCAGAATTTTTTCCACGGCCTTACTGACAGGGATGGATTCTTTTGTATTCTACTATGGAAATGCATTGGATGATTTTTGTCTCAAAAGCCAATAAGGCTTTATGCATAGCGCTTCAGCAATGCCATCATCGGTTCATTCTCCTGGATCCTTGCATGATCCAGCGGCGTTTTGCCCCTTGAATCTGCCAGGCTTTGATCTGCGCCTTTTTGAAGCAGCATCTCTGCAATGCCCAGGTGGCCGAAAGTGGAGGCGAAAGTGAGCGCTGTGGCGCCATTGGCATTCCTTGCATTGACATCTGCGCCGGCCTCTATCAGTTTTACAGCAATGTTCTGGTAACCTTTGAAACAAACTCCCATTAAGGCGGTATTTCCGGCACCGTCACCACTATCCAGCAAAGCGCCTTTATCCAGCAGGAATTCAACCACCGCAGGCTGGTCATTGTACACTGCCAGGATCAGGGGTGTAAATCCTTTCATGTCCACAGCATTGATCACCTGCGGATCTTCTTTGTAAAGCGCTTGTACTTCTTCCAGGTCTCCTCTCCTGCATGCATCAAAAATGGGCGATCCGTTCATGGCAATATGTTTATCCGGTGCAAATATAAGTCGCGCCAAACACGTGAAATTTGAGATCATATAAGAAGAGATGATCATACATTGGGCCTGCTGCCCTACCTTCGCCTTAATGGATTGTTAACAGCCTGAAGGCTGCCAATAAACAGCAAACGCTTCCGTTCTTCCTTTATCATTTGAAAAATCACATGCTATCCAACCATAACTGCCTTATGAGACCAGCCATCTTTTTCCTGCTGCTCCTTTTTTCTTTCCATCATGCAAATGCCCAGTTCAGACTGAATGCTTCATCTTCCTTAGATGAAAATGAAACGGCTTATACCGGCATGAGCTACGAGCAGAAAAGCCAGGTTCGCAAACTGTACCAGCACAACAGGGGTATCATTCTGGGTTATCAACGTGGCGTATCCAATTTAATTGAACTGGGAGGTGAAGCGCACTGGCGTAAAATGAGCCTGCGCAAGCCAAGGATCACCGGTGCCAACATCAATATGGAATATGATTTCATCAATCATGTAGTGGGCTATAAAGCTGGTATGTGGATGAAACAGGGAAGGATCAATTTTACTTACGGTGCCAACTTGGCTTACTTTACGGACTTCAAGGGCAATCATCGTTACGGCATCAACCCTGCCATTGGTTTCAGGCTTGCAGGTTTTCATTTGATCAACGGATACAACATTACAACAGGCGACGCGGAGTTGGATGAGATCAATACACTGTACCTCAGCCTGCGCTATTATTTCCCACTGGAAAACAAATTCACCTGGGACCGCAAGACACAGCGCAAGATCAAGCAGAAGCGCAAGGAAAAAGAAGAACGACGCGAAGAAAGAAGGAATAGAAGAAATAATGGAAAGGAAAAAGAAGAAGAACCAAAAGGTTTATGGAATAAGGTGAAGGAGAAGTTTAAGAAGAGCTGAGGAAAGCTAATGGCTTTTGGCTGATGGCTTTGAGCCGCGAGCTGCGAGCTTTTGCGTGTTTTGATGAATTTGTTTTCTTTTTAATTAAATAATATTCCAGGACCTTGATAATACATTAACCGCAAGGACGCAAAGGAATACAAACTTGAGAGTGCAGACTTAAGAGTAGAGAATTAAGAAGTGGAGTTATGAATTTTGATTGATGGAAGCTTTTCCTGTGTAAGCTACTCATCTCCTATTGGACCTCTCCGACCTAAGCCAACTCACGACTCAATAACCCTCTCTGACCTGTCATCCTGAGCCGCAGGTGAAGGATCTCCTCTTCCAACTTTCAACGCCCATAGTACCAATGAGCCCTAATCACTACATTACTACTCCAGCGCCTCATTTTGTGGTTGAATGAAAAGACTCTCACATTAAAGGCCTGCTAACAAAATTCAGCGCCTGCAGTATTCCCGGATAAGGCCAATTGTAGTTTAGGAAATAAAAGAAGTCAATAGTGAGCATCACTTCATCACGAAAGACTGAACTCTTAAGTGAAGGTCGATACACACAATGAAAGACTGTTGTGCGGTGGCCCGGCCGGTCTACGCGGAGCGATTAGACCCGGCCTTGATCTTTTTGCTCTACTTTTTGTATCAAGACAAAAAGTAGAAAAAACCGCATAAGAGGACAGAGCGGGAAACAGAGCGAGGAAGACTTAAGAGTGCAGACTTAAGAGTAGAGACTTAAGAGAAGAGAACAGAATTAAGAAGATGATTTGTCTTTTTAAGCTTCTTGTGAGGACACAAGAAGGGGCGGTGCGCAGTGATGCAATAGATTACAGTACAGTATGGCTGAAAACTGGGTGCTGGCAAAGCTCGAAGCTCGCAGCTCGAAGCCAAAAAAAGGGTTGGACGGACAACCCGACCAACCCTAATGACTTATATATAAAAATCAGTATCTGTTCCTGTCCTTGTTATAACCGCCGCCGCTTCCGCCGCCACCTTTATTATAGCCGCCACCTCCGCCGCCACCTTTATAACCTCCACCGCCGCCGCCACCTTTGTAGCCGCCGCCTCCACCGCCACCTTTGTAACCACCTCCGCCGCCTCCGCCACCGCGGAAGCCGCCGCCACCACCGGATCCACCCCTGTCATCAGCTTCCTTTACAACCAATGGCTTGGTTCCAAGTGAAATATCATTCAGGTGTTCAATGGCTTCACGGGCCTCTTCGTCATTGGGCATATCCACAAAAGCAAAGCCCCGGCTTTTACCGGTTTCCTTATCCATAGCTACTTTGGCAGAAGCAATGGTTCCGAATTTTTCAAAAATTTCAACCAGTTCATCATCATAGAGATCGTACGGAAGTCCGGCAACAAAAAGTTTCATACAGATATTTAAGTGGGTAAAAATACATTACAAATCGCTCGTAATCCAGTACCTGCCCATTTTTATAATCAGGTTAGGCTGGTATCGTTGTCCGTGCCCTCTGGTTCCAGCTTTTCTTTAGGGTCAACAAATCCCTTCAATTCAGTAAGCTGAGGGTCACTTTGCTTCTGATTCTTGTCGCTTACAGACTGTTCTTCCGCTGCTGGCTGGGATTTCTCGTTTGGCTCAATTGATCTGCTCATCATATTAATTTTTATTACTGATTATAAAGCAAACCTTAAACCAGAATGCATGAGCCAGGAATTTTTAGGTCATCCAGTAGAAAAAATTTAGCGCGGGGACCAGCAAGCCGGGAAAAATCCTCCTTTCACTTAAACAACCCCAATTATGCATTTATCAGGAACAAATGCCTTCCACCCGAAGACATCAGGTGCACTATTTCTTCCTATCAAAATCAATCATCATAGATCAATGCTTGAACATATGCACCTGCAATTAAAATCCATTAATCAATATTTTCCAGGAGATCATGTTACATAAAGACACCACTTTAACATTTGCATAATCTGCAACTGCACTTTTTTCTGTTGTACAATTCAATTTGAAGACGGTCCTCTCCAACAATATTTTCGTTTTGTTATTGCGATCATGCAAGCCATTACAAAATATGTTTTATGAAATTTGAGAAAGGGAAAGGATCCGATTTTTACAACAACCTGAATCTGGAGATCGACAGGTACTTTAAATCAAACAATCTTACAAAGTATGCAACACCAGCCATTTATATTAAAGGCGGCATCCTGCTGTTTATGTACATGGCCTGTTATGCCAGTACTTACTTCCTTCCTGATAACCTCTTGCTGCTGGTGCCCATTTATATGATCATGGGCCTAAGTGGCGTGATGATTGTTTTCAACCTGGTACACGACGCCTCGCATGGCGCCATTTCAAGGAACAAAACCCTGAACAATGCCATTAAATACATTGGTGACCTGGTAGGGATCAATACCTATATCTGGGATATCAGGCACAACATCCAGCATCATACTTTCACTAATGTGCTTGGAGGTGACCTGATCATCGAAAATATTCCCCTGCTCCGTATGAGCCCACACCAGCCATGGCGCAGGCATCATGCCTTTCAGGTGTATTACAGCATTTTCCTTTACATGTTTTATTCTTTCTACTGGATGTTCGTTATTGACTTCCGCCTGTTCTTTATGAAAGAGATCTGTAACCTGAAGAACCTGAAGCATCCTAAAAAAGAATGGATCCTGCTTGTATTTTTCAAACTGGTTTATGTGACCTACTCTATTGTATTGCCGATCCTGTTAACGCCATTAACAGCCTTGCAGGTGATCGGCCTTTTCCTGGTGATGCATGCAGCCGCAGGATTACTCCTGTCATTCATCGCCGTACTGGGACATTTTGTAGAAGGTCCCTCTTTCCCGGAGGCTGAGAATGGCATCATTCCCAAAAGTTGGAGTGAGCATGAACTGGAAGCCACTATTGATTTTGCGCCTTCTTCAAAAGTGATCAACTGGATCACCGGCGGATTGAATACCCACGTAGCGCACCACCTTTACCCGCAGGTTTGCCATACGCATTATTACGCCATGACCCCGATTATTGAAAAGTTTTGCATGGACAATGGATATCCATATAAAAAGGAAACTTTTTCCAGCGCCATCGCTTCTCATTTCCGTTACCTTAAAAAATTATCGAAGAAGGAAGAACAGGCAGCAGGATTATGGTTCTCGCTGGCAAGGAAGCGGGTTGCCCGCAAAACCGCGAAACGCATGCTTACCCCCCGCACGCAGCAGGCAAATTCCTGATTTGGCCAGTCCTGACTAGTACTTAACTAAAATGGAACGTTCTGCCGGACGTTTCATTTTTTACCACTGTATGCATTCGCCCGGCCAACACGTTGCTTTCATTGGTTGAAAAGGCCCCTAAAAAAACAGACCGGTACATGGTTAATTGTCCGCATTTTCCGCCATGGACGGGCTCCGTTCGCCCGCACCAATTCAGGTTAAGTTTCCATTTAACCAATATATCCGCCACTTAACTACCTTTCGCCTTCCAGCTATCCTTTTGGCCAGCATCGTTTTTACGATGTGGGTTAAATTAGAATACGAATCAATTCGTTGTTATTGGATCTACTTAACATTCAACTGCAAAAAGATCAACATGAAAAAAACAATGTTTTCGCTTTTATTCCTGGGCTTTGCCCTGATGGTAAAAGCACAACAAGCGCTGACCATTACGCCAGCCAAACCGGTGCCCGGCGGCGCCATCACCCTAAAATTTGATCCAAAGAACACTAATCTTTCCGGATTAACTTCCATAGAGGGCTATGCCTACCTGCTGGAAGGGAAACTACCGCTTGTGCAGGCTGTAACGCTGAAAAAAGAAGGTGATGCATTTATTGGATCTGTAAAAACAAACGATACTACCAAAGCTGTTTTCTTCAGTTTTTCAAATGAGGACATCAGGGAGAACAACAATGATGAAGGATATTATACCTTATTATATGATAAGAAAGGAATGGAAGTGCAGGGTGCGAACCTGGCCCTGGGCACAGCTTTCAGCAGCTATGCCAGCATCTGGGGCTTGAAGCGCAACACCCAGAAAGGTGCGGCTTTTAATAAAAAAGAATTCGAAACTGCAGCCTCAAAAGAAAAATTCTACAATGAATATTTTACCTACCTGGCGCAATCTACCGAGCCGGCTGATAAAGAATTGCTGAAGTCAGCGCTTCAGAAACACATGGCCCGTACAGACCTGAGTGAAACGGACCTGGAAAAAGTAAAAAGTTTTTATAACAACCAGCTGAAAGATAAAGAGCAGGGTGAAGCTGTGACAGCGCTGATCAAACAACGCTTTCCTGAGGGTAACTGGAAACGTACCGAACAGATCCTGGCCTTCAACAAGGAAAAGAACCTGTTTGAGAAAGCAAAGATATTTGACCAGATCACGGCCAATTACAAATTTGGAAAAGATGACCAGTTCCACCTGGACAGGCTGGCCAGTATGCTTGCACAGAAATTTGCTGATACTGCGGATTATAAAAGCATGTTCCGTTACGCTGGCCTGATGAATGACCGCAATGGCCAGGCAAATGTTCTGAACAGCATTGCCTGGAAAATGTCAGGTCAGGGTGTGTACGGAAAACCAGGCGACCTTGCCAGCGCAAAGGAGATCTCTCAAAGATCTCTTGACCTGATCCAGCAGGAATTAAAATCGCCTTCCTCAAAACCCTCTTACCTGACAGCAAAAGAATATGAAAAGAATCTGAATGGAAGCTACTATGGCTTTCTAGATACCTATGCCACACTGCTTTATCACAGTGGTGAATATGAAAAAGCCTATGAGCTTCAGAAAAAAGTGGTGAAGCATTTTAAAGGAAAGAACATCAGTAACAATGAGACCTTCGCGGTGTTGACTGAAAAAGTAAAGGGTCCTAAAGAAGCCCAGGAAATGCTTGAACAATTCCTGGCTGAAGGAAAGTACACTCCTAAAATGAAGGACCAGCTGAAGACCTTGTACCTGGCACAGAACAAGAATGAAGAGCAGTGGGTTCAGTACGCAGGCGGACTGGAAGTGATGGCCTTCAATAAGCTAAAGGCAGACCTTGTAAAGAAAATGATCAATCAACCTGCACCGGATTTTAAATTAAAGGATATGACCGGAAAGGAAGTTTCACTTTCCTCATTAAAAGGCAAAACCGTTATTGTTGATTTTTGGGCGACATGGTGCGGTCCATGCCTTGCTTCTTTCCCTGGCATGCAGAAAGCAGTTGATAAATTCAAGAACAATCCCAACGTGGTCTTCCTCTTTATTGATACCTGGGAAGGTGGTGATGACAGGGAGAAAAAGGTGAAAAGCTTTATCGAGAAAAACAATTACTCCTTTGCCGTTTTGTATGATGAGACAAAAAAGGAAAACCCCGATGAATTTTCTGTAGTGAGCAATTTCAAAGTAGATGGCATCCCTACAAAATTTGTTGTGGACAGGAACAACAATATCAGGTTCAAAAGCGTAGGTTACCATGGCAGCACAGATGGACTGGTGAATGAACTGACTGCCATGATCGATATCCTGGCTTCTGAACCAGGCACCAATACTGAAGCAAAAAAAGCGTTCTGATAGACCGAGGTCCAACCACAGACTAACAACACCTACCAGTACTGGTATAAAAAGGATGACATCTGTCATCCTTTTTTTATTGGAGCAACTCCTGTCCATTTCACCCCGCGATACTTTATTTTCGCAGCATGAATTTCCTGAAAGGGATCACAATCCTTCTCTGCCTGGTTGCTTTCAAGGCAAAAGCCCAAAGGACCGATCCATGGCTGAAGGAATTGCTGGTATCCAGGGGCGATTCATTGATGCGGCATATTCTTTCCAATCCGGACACCTTTCAGTACCAGGTGATCTTTACTAGGATTGACCGGGACAATAAAGGCAGGCCCAGGTTTAAGCCATATCATCTTAATGTCGACAGGAACCGTTATTTCAATCCGGCATCCACCGTAAAACTGCCTACTGCACTTGCTGCCCTGGAAAAACTAAACAGGATGAAGGTGAATGGTGTGGATCGGAATACCACCATGTTAACCGACAGCGCATTCAGCGGCCAGTCAAAGGTGATGAAGGATACTTCTTCTGCGAACGGATTTCCTTCCGTTGCCCACTATATCAAAAAGATCTTCCTGACCAGCGATAATGATGCCTACAACCGGCTGTATGAGTTTGTTGGCCAGGAAACACTTAATAGAAGCCTGCAAAAGAAAGGATATGATGATGTGCGCATTACCCGCAGGTTTGTTCCCATGACCGAAGAAGAGAACAGGCATACCAATCCAATAAGGTTTGTAAAAAAGGATGGAACGATCTACAGCCAGCCGGCTGCTTACAGCAGTTACCAGTTCAGTTTTGGAAATCCTGTTTTGATCGGAAGGGCTCACCTGGACCGCAATGACAGCCTGATTCTGCGCCCTATGGACTTTACCCGGCACAACAATTTGCCTCTGGAAGACCTGGATTACATGATGCGTTCTGTAATGTTCCCGAAGTCAGTCCCTAAGAAAAGACGGTTTCTTTTAACGGAAGATGACAGGAGCTTTCTTTACACGTACATGTCGGCCTACCCATCCGAAAGCCGCTTCCCTAACTATGACACAACCGAATTCTTTGACAGCTACACTAAATTTTTCTTTAAGGCCGGCAGGAGAAAACCGCCGGCACACCTGAAGATTTACAACAAACCAGGGTGGTCGTATGGTTTTTTGACCGATGCCGCCTATGTAAAGGATGAAAAATCCGGTGTGGAGTTCCTGCTTTCTGCCGTGATCTATGTGAATGCAGATGGAGTGCTCAATGATGGCAAGTACGAATATGAAAAAACAGGGCTGCCATTTTTTGGGGAGTTGTTCAGGGTGATCTATGAATCGGAACTGGAAAGAAAGAGGCAATAGGCCGCTAATGACCGGGTGCGGTTCCCCGGCTGAATCTTTCCCTGGGCCAGGCTACAGTTCATATGGCCCAATATACTGTCCATCCAAAAGAACCGCATTTCAAATCCCTTCCTATGGCATCAAAAAAATATTTTATCTATATTGCAGCGTATTACCAGGATTTATTATCTTAATCCTGAATCCCAATCCTTCCGAAAACCGAAGATCCTTTTTCTGAAAGTCTGAATTGAACCTGAAGAACCACTCACCAGACTTTGTGTGTATGTATACTATTTTGGATTCTATCGGCGCTTATCTATATGTTATCTTTTTCGTGGTAACCTTCCCGGCTTACCTGGTCCTCCAGTGTTTCATCGGCCTGCTGATTGCTTTTAAATTTCTCCGTATGTACGGAAAGCAATTGTTCAAGGCTTTCGGTGTAAAAAAGAGAAGCTATCACATTCCCAAGATCGCCAGGCTTGCTGTTGTTCGCAAAGCCGCCTAGGGGTTATGGTTTATTGTTTCTGGTTTTTGGTTTAGGTACAGTCATTCTTAAAACCAGTGCAGAAAGACGATAACTTCTTCTTTCGGAAATCATAGGTTTTCAAAAGTCTTTTTAGAGAATAGGGGTTATATAACCTATCAGGAAGGTTTTGCTTTTTTGTGTAACCGCAAAGAGCGCAAAGAATGCGCGAAGGAACGCAAAGAAATACATGACCTAGTCTTTGCGATCCTTTGCGCTCTTTGCGGTTAATGCCTTTCTAAGCCAACCCCGTAAATAGAATGCCTGAGATCTGTAATAACCAAAGACCATAAACCAGCCTGCTGGCATAACATTTTCAATATTGAAGGAAACTTCATCATGAAAGACAAACAATTCGACCCTGCACGTCATAATGAAAAATCACCTGCGCCGGGACTGGCCGCTGTGAATACCCATAATCCCGAAGAACAGCCCATGGATCAGGTATTGGATGATCAGTTAGGTAAGTCTGAAGAGGGTGGCCAGAGAAATGATGAGCCACAGGATGATGCAGCCAAATAGTTTTGATGGTCAGTTGCCATCTAACACGCATATTTGCAATCCGAAAGGCAGTCATAGGTAGCCTGCCGGAATTTTACATCACAATTTATTTTTATTGATGGCATTATTTGAACAGCACCTGGTGGTTAAGAAGTCTCAGATACCCGGTGCAGGAAATGGCCTCTACACCAAAGTGTTCATTCCAAAAGGTTCCCGTGTTGTTGAATATAAAGGCAGGAAGACTGTTTGGAAAGAAGTAAAGGACCAAAGTGATAATGGTTACATCTACACCATCAACCGCAACCATGTTATTGATGCAAAGCGGACTCTTTCAGCATTGGCCCGCTATGCTAACGATGCGGCAGGTATTACCAGGGTGAAAGGACTTAAAAATAACTGTACCTACGTCAATGACGGCTACAGGGCTTTTATTGAAGCACTCGTCGATATTCCTGCCGGAAGCGAGATCCTTGTTGAATACGGTAAGGACTACTGGGACGTAGCCAAAGAAAATATCCGCCTGGACAAGCTGGATAAACAAAAGAACGGAACTGGGAAGAAGAAGTAGTGGGTTTTTGGTTTATGGTTTATGGTTAGTGGGAACAGTCGGTAATGTAAACTAAAACTTAGATGTTTCAGGAACAGGCAACTTGTAACAACAAAAAACCAAAAACAAAAAACTATAAACTCTTCCTTTCTAATAAGGAAGCCACTCGCCGCTTAATGGTCCCGTCCTGAAAATAGCGGTACAGGTTTTTGCCGGGACAGGTGGTTTGAGTGGAATTGTCCCGGTGGGTGCTGAGTGTTTCAAGAGGTATTCCATATTTTTTACTGCAGTAAGCGATCATTCTCACCAGGGCATCCAGCTGCTCTTCACGTACTTCCTGTTGTTCCAGGTTACCCAAACAGGTAATGAGCAGATGCCCGGTAGGATCATATTCCGTAGCGGTCTCTCCAACTGTTTGAACAGATCTTCCTTCATAAATTTTTCCATCCGGCGCAATCAGGAAATGATAAGGAATATCAACCCAATTCCTATCAGGACCCATGCCCCAGGCCTGGATGTTCCTGATCTTGCGTGCCGCATCATCCGTTATTTCGAGCTTCGTGCCTTCATGATGCACTGTGATCCTTACAGGTGTATGTTGCTTAAATGGCCTGGGCTCCAGGGCATTCCAGCCGGATCTTGGAATGATGCTAACCTCCTCTGCCACCTTCTGCGTTTTCTTTCCGGCTGTACATCCAAGCGAAAACAACATGATCAGTATAATGATTCTTGTCATCATATTCTTTAATTGACATCATTGATCTTAAAACATTATTGCGGCAGCTGCACATCTCTTCCTTCACTTTCGTTACCTACCCTGTCAACAGCTGTTACCCTTATAGCAGTAAGTGGTGTTGACTGTCCATTAGGAGCAGTTAAAGAAGGACTGAGCTTGATTATTCTTTCATTCCTGTTCATGATCCTGTAATCCCAACGCGTACCATACTGGTAATATACAACCCAACGGAAAACATCTTTTTCATCAGTATGACTCCAGCTGACCTGCAGCGAATCAGCTTCCCTGGTTGCAGTAGCAGCAGGCATTGCAGGGGCCTGCGCATCGAGCCATGGACTGGGCGGAACCAGTGCATCTTTTCTGTAAGGACCTTCAATGAGCCCTTTGGCCATATTTGGGTTCTTAGTCACCGATGATATGCTCCAGTGAATGGCACCCTTGCTTTTTGGCAGCATGCCCCGGGTGATCATGATCTGGCTCATGGTCTCCGTTACAGTTCTTGCGCTTGTGTCTCTTCCCACACTCATGCCTGGCCAAAGGTGGCGGTTCATTTTATTTTCATCTGCCCACCATCCCAGTAAAACAGGAAAGCTTAATCCAATGCGGTTAATGGGCCAGTAAAGCTGTGGCGCGAAATAATCGATCCAGCCTTTATTCAGCCAGAGCCGTGCATCTGCATACAATTGGTCGTACTGATTGAATCCTTCTACTGTGGAAGGATAGCCAGGCTTCCAGGTACCAAAAGGACTTAATCCGAATTTCACATGGGGCTTTTCTGCCTTGATTTCTTTATAGACTCTTTGAATGAAAGTGTTTACGCTCTCCCGCCTGAAGTCGCCACGGGAAAGTTTTCCTCCACTTTGCTGGTAAGCGGCATAGCTGGCGGAATCAGGAAAATCATCACCCTTGTTATAAGATGGATAAGGATAGAAGTAATCGTCAAAATGCACACCATCAATATCATATCGCCTGACCAGGTCCCTGACAACAGCGGCTGAATGATCCTGCGTTCCTTTTTTAGAAGGATCGAACCAATAATAACCTTCTTTCAGATAGACCACCAGGTCAGACTTTCTTTTTACAAGTGAACTGTCACTGACAGGTCCTCCTGAAATATGATGGGCACGGTAAGGATTCAGCCATACATGCATTTCAAGTCCGCGGTCATGAGCTGCATCGGTCCAGAATTGCAAAGGATCATAAAAAGGTTCTGGTGCTTTTCCCTGCACACCGGTCAGGTAGTAAGACCATGGCTCAAGATTGCTTTGATACAGTGCATCCGCCTGCGGCCTCACCTGGAAAATGACCGCATTGAAGTGATGTGCCGCTAAAAAGTCAAGCAGTTCAATGGCTTCCCGCTTCTGATCTTCAGTAGACAATCCTGGCTTGCTGGGCCAGTTGATATTGGCGACCGTAGCCACCCATGCTGCCCTGAATTCCTGGTCGGCTTTTGGAACAACCGGCGCTACTTCAGTGCGTGCAATTTCCCTGGGAGAAGAGCAGGATTGAAAAAGAAGAATGGAAAGCAGGATTTTGGTGATCAGCAATCGTGAATGCATTGGGGTTTATGGTTTTTAGTTTATTGTATTTTGTTGTTTCTGGTTTCTGGCTCACCCGCCCAATCCGCCGCGGCGCAGAAGGTGGTTTGTGGTTCTTAAGACACATTCATTCATTACTGATTCTAATTGCGCAGGGAGGCAGTAACCGCAAAGAACGCCAAGTGACGCAAAGTAGTGAGCCTGTATTCCTTTACGTTCCTTTGCGCACTTTGCGGTTAACCTGTTCAAATTACGATCACAACTTCAAATATACTTTGCCTTCTCTTTCTTCTACGGGATAAGTTTGAATGCCTTCTTTGGATGGCCCGGCGGTAAGGGCACCTGTATGAACCTTGAACTGGGAACCATGCCACGGACATTGCACCGTTCCGCACATCATGCTTCCACCCGCCAGAGAGCCACCTTTATGAGGACATCGGTCATCAAAAGCAACATACTGGTCTTCAGTCCTTGCCAAAACTATGCGCTTGCCATTGACATACAGCAGCTTCATTGCATTCACTTTCAGTTCACCTGAGGCCGCCACTTCCACATGGCCATCCTTACCGTTGATATGGGCTTCATTCCATTTTGCTGAATGCGCGTATCGAACATCAACACCAATCTGGTTCCGGTACACAAGTGTGCCACCCATCCAACCTGCAAAAAACATGAGGCCTGCTCCAACCACTTCCAAAGCAAGTAGGGTATACTGTTCCGGATCGTCCTGGCGGCGTACAAAAAATGCAATGGTAAAAAGTATAAGCATGGTGGTATTGGCCAGTCCATGTTGCGCACCCCTTTTTTTGGCGGAGCTGTCAGGAGGAACAGTATTGATATAATCAATGATACCAGGTATGGCAGCCAGCACAGCTCCTATGATGCCTGCCAGGTTGCAGTAATATGCCACGGTCAGCAGGTCGGTACTTTCCTGCGCCCATCCCAGGATATGAAAGACAAGTGTACCGGTAAAAAATGCAATGGGAAAAGGGATCAGTATCGGGTGCAGTGGATGTGATTTGATATGGGCCTTGCTTTTCATTTTGCAGGTTTGCTCCAATACATCAAAAAGCTTACCCGGCAGTTTGTGCAGCCTGCCAGCCCGGTCATGAAGATTTAATAAAGAATGACCCGATATGTTTTATTCCCAAAATATACGGACCAATTATGTGTCCACAATGTTGTTTTACATCTTCAGCTAATCCATACTGCGTCTTTCAAACAAACTGCAGGAGGCATAACCCTTGCAGGCATTCTTAAAATTTTTATCATGGCAAAAGCAGCAAGAAAAAAAACCGCGTCAAAAAAGCGGGGCAGACCAGCTTCCAAAAAATCTACAGCCAAAAAGGCTTCCCTTAAAAGCAGGTCAAAGACGGCTTCCAAAAAATCTTCGACAAAAAAAACAGCAGCTAAAAAAACAGGTTCCAAAAAAGGAGCTTCAAAAAAAAGTGCCGGTAAGAAAGCGGGTTCTAAAAAAGGAGCTTCCAAAAAAGGAAAGAATAAGTTGGGTGTTAAAAATTCACTTGTAAACAACATCAATGCAAAAAAGAAAAAGGGCAGTTCAAAATCCGCAAAGCGATCTACTGTTTCTAAAAAATCCTATAAGGACATGAAGAACAATTGGGGCAAAAAATAAAATAAAAACGCTGGTCCTTACCCGGTGTTACCATGGCAGGGGCCAGCGTTTCAATGTTAGGTCAATGGTATTAATCATCCACCTTTGTCACACCATTCTTGGTCTTTGTTTTAATTGATTTGCCGTCCTTTGTTTTTACTTTAGTTTTCACCTTTACTGGCTCTGATCCTGTTCCTGTGGCGCCTGTTGTTCCCTGTCCGGTGCCGGTAGTTCCAATCATTCCTGTATTACCAGTTCCGCTTGTGCCCATCCCGCTGGTTGTTGTGCCGGATCCTGTACCAGTTCCTAAAGTACCAGTTGTGCCGGTTCCTGTGGTGCCTGAACCGCTACCGGTTGTTCCGGTTCCTATGGTGCCTGAACCGCTACCTGTATTGCCAGTTCCATAAGATCCGGTGTTTCCGCCTGTTCCTGTAGTGCCAGTGCTGGTTCCTGAATTGCCGCTACCAGTTCCTGTACCTAATGTTCCGGTTCCTGTAGTACCTGTTCCTGACGTGCCCTGTGAGCCGGTTGTACCAGTGCCAGTACCAGTTGTACCTGTACCAGTGCCAGTACCTGTTGTACCTGTGCCGGTATTTCCTGTACCATTATTACCTGTGCCCGTACCGGTTCCTAAAGTACCAGTTCCTGTTGTTCCGGTACCTGTTCCGTAATTTCCTGTTCCACTTCCGGTAGTACCCGTTCCAGTGCCATAAGTTCCTGTGCCTGTATTTCCGGACTGATTTGTTCCGGTACCATTGTTCCTGTTGTTGCCCGTATTGCCAGTATTACCTGTGTTACCCTGACTCCCTGTGTTACCCTGGTTGCCCATGTTGTTCGTACCGTTAGTGGTAGTTCCGGTGTTAGTCCTGCTGTTACCGTAACCTGTAGTATCGGTCCCTGTTCCATTGTTATTGGAGCCATTGTTTCCTGTTCTGTTGTAACTACCGGAGGTGCCGCTGCCATTCCCTGTGGAGCTGTTCGTGTTTCCGTTGCGTGAATTGGTATTACCGGTACCTGTTGTTGTTTTGCGGTTGGTATTGGTATTTGCCTTTGCCGCATTGCTGGAGGTACTGCTCTTTGTTGTGGTACCCTTCTTTGTTGTACTCTTTTTTGTTGTTGATTTTTTGGTTCCTGTTGTAGATTTCTTACCCGTCGATGTCTGGGTATTCTGCGCATAGCTGAAGACTGTTAGCCCTGCCATCAGCATGGTGGTGATGATCCATTTTTTCATAGCTTAATATTTTTTGAATGAGTAATACAGGAAGGTGCGCAAGAATGATGCGCCAGTGAATTGCTCTTTTCCACAGTGGATTTTATGGAAGAGACGCAATGCCGGGGTGTGCATAAATTTTTGCGAAGTAAAGTGCAGAAAGTGTCCGGGAACCGGACATGAAATGGCCGGCAATAGATATGCTTACTTTCAGCATACGAATATCACCGGCATATAACAGGGAATCTTAAGATTGCAGCGCAGCTTATGCGTGATTCAGGCTGGCCTGTTGCAGGTGGCAGCGTACCGAATCGGAAATGGAACTGAACAGAAGATCTGCTGATGGATGGGTTATGGACGCAGGCTTTTTAAAATCATGCTGACAGCTGATGCAGCCACCTGGTATGATCCGGCTTAACTGATCATCATACACACGGACCGTATAGTTAATGGTATCTCCTTTATCCATTAACAAAGTGGCAAATGCCAGGTAAGTTTTTCCTTTAAAATCAAAAGAGATCGTAAACGCTCGGATCATACAGCAACATTTAATCATGAAAAAATCATTGGCAAAAGCTTAAAAGCCTTGTCAATTATAAATGCACCAACACCGATCGTAAAAGGATCAGGCAGAAGAATAAGCCTGTTATGCGAAGTGTAGAATGCCTTATATAACAACAAGAATTATACCCATATTTTCCACAAACTGTACTTTTTATAAAGTTCCGAAAATATTTTAACGATCTATTTTGGCCTAAGTCATCATCATTTTCGGATGATCTTGATCTCTACCCTGCGGTTGGTTGTTTTATCTTCTTCCGTTATTTCAGGATCCACAAGAGGAAATTTCCTGGAGAAGCCTTTATAACTCATTCGGGAGGCATCTATTCCATTATCAACCAGGTAATCATATACTGCCTTTGCACGGTTCAGTGAAAGGTTCATGTCATTGGCATCATAGTCCATGGCATCGCCAGTAGGATTTTCAAAGCAACAGATATGTCCCTGTATCTCTATTACAAGCGTTGGATACTTTTTCATGACGGCTAGTAATTCACGCAATGGTTCAGCAGCCTGCGGAAGAAAAGTATGGCGTCCGCCAATGAAGTTGATGTTTCGCAGCCGGAGTGTTTCTCCTTCCTTAATGGAATCCATCCGCTCAATGGAAAACTCTGGGGCAGGTGTGGTGGTGCTCACCGGCTGCCCAGTTGTATTCCAGATGATATCCACCCGGCGGTTCTCCTGTCGTTCGGAAGCCGTGCTGTTATCATTTACAGGCGCCCTTTTACCATATCCTTTTCTAACAGATATGGCAGTGGAAGGTATGCCGCCACGCTCAAGGTATTGCTGGACAGATAATGTTCTTTTAACGGATAGCTGGTCATTATATGGATGCGGCCCGATGACATCACAAAAGCCGTTGATGACAAGCTGGCCGCCGGACCTGCCGCTTTTGAATTGCTGAATGAAACCATCCAGTTTTGACCTGGCTTCAGTTGTTATGTAAGCTTTGTCAAATGGAAAATATACGCTGATCGAATCGCTCCCCTGCGCGTTGAGGGTGCTTACCGCAAAAAGAAAGGAGATCAGCAGACAGATCGTTTTCATAATGATGTTTCTGGTTTCTTGTTTCTGGTTTCTGGTTCTGTTTCCCATCACTCCTAAATTAATTTAGACGCAAAGAGCGCAAAGAAGCGCAAAGGAAATTGTAACGCTTCCGGTTGTTGGTGAAAAAACACCAACAACGGCGTAAATATCCAGCTATTTAATATCAGTTATTAGCCATTAGCTATTGGCTAATAGCTATTAGCTTGCTTTTAGCCTGCCCGCTGTGCTTCTTCAGCTGATGCTCCTTCTGTTCTCCGGTTTACTTTGTAAACTTTTCCAAACCGATAAGTCAATGCAATGGTCACCACTCTTGTATCCCTTTCAAGCCTGAAAGATTCCGTCGCACCCTGGAACCAGGTAAACCCCTTCATCCATTGCGTATAAAACAGGTCTCTCATGGCCAGCCTTACCGTCCCCTTGTTCTTCAAAACCTGCTTGCCTATGCCTATGGACAATTGGCCTGAAGGATCCAGCAGTTCCTGGATATCATTCTGGCTCCGGGAAGTGTAAAAACCTGATACCTCACCAGACCAACCTTTATTAAAGCGGAACTGGTTCGAAACATTCAGGTTCAGCTGGTTGATGCTTGCATTGAGCCGCTGCCAGACCACACCTTCCATTTTTTTGTGGTTATAGACTGCATTGGCTGAAAGCGACCACCATTTGGCAGGTGATAATTGTAATCCTACTGAAATGCCATACACCTGGAGCCTTCCTAAATTGCCTTCCGTATAAATGATGATGCCGTTACTGTCACGGGGAAATATCTGAGAGAAATAATCTTTGGTCACGCTATAGCTGACACTCGTCACCAGCAGTTCTTTATACAGGTGACTGAACTTGAAGTTCCATGTATACTGAGGCCTGAAATAAGGATTACCAGCCTGGTACGTGTATTTGTTGATGATGGAAAGAAAGGGATTCAGTTTTTGAAATGCAGGCCGGTCTATGCGCCTGCCTGCGCTGATATTAAAACTGTGTAACGAATCAGCTTTGTAGCCTGCAAAAAATGTAGGGAACAATGAATTGTATGAGCGGTTAAAAGATGAATCCCCTCTTGCCGCATTGCCCAATTGCCTTCCGGAATAATTTGTCATTTCGTAACGGAGCCCACCCTGCAGCGACCACTTGTCGAAAGCAGTTTGAAGATTGGAATAGGCCGCATGAATGTTTTCCTTGTATAAAAAATGATTGGTCCTTCCAAGGTCCTGCTTCCAGGTCTGCACATCGCGGTACTGGAAATCGGCGAGGTTATCCGTATTGATATGAGAAGATTTCCACCCGGCTTCCCATTTGATCCTGTCCAGTTGCTGCGCATAATCCGCTTTGCCCGATACAATGTTGATCTTCGTTGGGATTTCCGCTCTGGATGCTTCGATATAGGCAGTTGGAATGATACCGAAATTCTCAAAGAACTGGTTGGAGCTCATTCTGTAATCCAGCATATCCACATCAGCAGTCAGTTCACGCTTTGCGTCAAACTGGTGCCGGAAATTAAAGTTGATACCATAGTTCTTCTGTTCAATCCCCTGGTCACTTTTCGTGAGGATCAGTGAATCCACTTCACCGCCTGCGTTCATCCAACGGGCTGGATTGCTGATGGTGGTAACACGATCAATGAACAGCGTATTGATATTTGTGCCGATGGTAGTGCTGGAATTAATGAAGTAATCTGCACCTGCGCGGATAGCATGTACCCGGGCCGTGCTTTTAAAAAAAGAAGGTTGCTCTAAAAGAGATACTACTGAACCATCCTGGTCGAGGTAGGTACGCAGGGCACTCAGTCGTGTAAAGCTTTGGTTGAAGTTATTGTTGTAGTTCAAAAAGATATTGAACCTGCCCTGCCGCACATTCAGAAGAAGACTGTTGTTGTTCTTTGGATAAAATCCCTGGCCGTAATTGGAACTGACTGTACCATTGAAACCCCGCTGAATGGTTTTTTTGGTTTTGATATTGATGACACCCGCATTTCCAGCAGCTTCATATTTGGAGGATGGCTGGTCCATCAGCTCTACCTGGCTGATCTGCGAAGCGCTCATACCACTGAGCACGGTCTGCAATTGAGTGCCGCTCATGTAAGTAGGCTTGCCATCGATCAGCACCAACACCCCCGGGCGTCCTTTAAGGGAGATATTACCCTCGCGGTCTACCGTAATACCTGGCATTTTTTCCAGGGCTTCCAAAGCAGTTGCGCCTATGGAAGTCACCGAAGCCTCAACATTGACCACTGTTTTATCAGGATGCAGTTCTATAAAAGGTTTACGCGTTGTTACCGTAATACCGGCCAGGTTACTGCCGGCAGCCTGCATGGAAATAATTGAAACAGGAGTTTTGTCAAAACCATTTTTCCCACCTGGCTGAAATACCGGAGTAGCATGCGGGGCAAAACCAATCAGGGTTACCCTGCCGAAATAAGATCCTGGCTCAAGGTCTGAAAAAAGCACTGTTCCGGCAGAATCGCTCATCTGGATCTTGACCAATGCACTATCCTTAAACCGAAGCAATTCAACTGTTGCATTGGCCAGCGGTTGCTGCCTTTCGTTGACGATCTTCAATTGATAAGCGGACTTCTCCTGGGCGGAAGTTGTAAAGTATAGTAATGAAAGGAAGAAGAGGATGCCGGTGCGCATGAGGCAATTTAGAGGTTTGAAGGAGTCAGAGGGCTAATTTTTGCCTAACGGCGGTTATTGAGGATGATTTGTATTCAATGCCTTTCCCAGGTAAACCGCAAAGAGCGCAAAGGACGCGCAAAGAGACGCAAAGGGAATACATGACCTGATCTTTGGGTTCTTTGCGGTTTCTGCCACTCTACGCAAATGCAATTAGTATTGAATGACCGCACCTAAACAACCAGAAACAAGAAACCATAAACCAGAAACCTCAATTATTCCATAATTGATAACGCCGCCTTGGCCTGCGCAATCACCTCATTCGGTCCTGTGTACTTTGCAGGTTCGTCAGAGAGTTTGACAACCGGTGTCCAGGCTTCACCTTCCGGCAGTGCTTCGGTCATCTTCATGACAATGTTCATGGCTTTCAGGCCCGCATCATTCGTGAAGTTGGTACCAATACCAAATGAAATGCTCACACGGTCTTTGCAATGATCCGCAATGGCCTTTACTTTTTCCAGGTTCAGCGCATCGGAAAAGATGATGGTCTTTGAAAGCGGATCGATGCCAAGCTTTTTATAGTGTGCGATGGTCTTGTCCGCGAAGTGAAAAGGATCGCCGCTGTCATGCCTTACACCATCAAACAGCCTTGCAAATTTCTTATCGAAGATCTCATAAAACTCATTGGTGGTAAAAGTGTCTGATAAGGCGATACCCAGGTCACCACGGTAAACATCTACCCAATGCTCCAGGGCCATGGAGTTGGCCATTTTAAATCCATACCTGGCGGCATGGAACATGAACCATTCATGCGCATGCGTGCCGATTGGCTTTGTATCATGCACCCTTGCCAGGTGTACATTGCTGGTGCCGACAAAAGTCTTTCCATGCTGCTTCAATGCTTTTACCACTATATCGTGCACTTCGAAGGAATGCCGTCGGCGCGTACCAAATTCAGCGATCTTCACATCCATAGCTCCATAGCTGCGGATCTTGCTTTTTGTTTTTTCTATTATGGCTTCGTTGCTTTCCCTTTCCTTATTCTGAAGCTTGTAAAAGATCTCGGAGATCAGGCAAAGCAAAGGTACTTCCCATAAAATGGTACGGTACCAGTAACCTTCCACATGAACTTCTACCGCGTCTCCTTCCTGTTTAATTTGCACTTCGGAAGGATCGTAGCAGTAACCCTGCAAAAAATCAAGGTAAACAGGATCCAGGTAAGGACAGACACCGGCCAGCCAGTGCTTTTCTTCCCTGCTTAATTTCAAAGAGGCCATTGAATCCACTGATTCCCTGAGCGCTTTTGCAAAGCCATCGGGAAACAGGTGTTTGCCGCGGTTAATGAACCGGTACCTTGCACGGGCCCTGGGAAACAATTTTACCACGCCCTGCTGCATGGTGAATTTGTAAAAGTCATTGTCAAGCAGGGAAGGAAGGGTGATCATGGGGGGAAGATAAGAGAAGCTGATGGCTTTTGGCTGATGGCATTGTGAAGCTTCGAGCTGCGAGCCTCGAGCTTCGAGACATTTCTAAATAAAATTAGAGAGTCTTAAATGATCATTGAATTGAAAGGAAAACGAATTCATCAAACACGCAAAAGCTCGAAGCTCATAGCTTTCATTCATAAACCATAGACCAGAAATCATAAACCACTATGCTTCACTATTCCCGGCCAGTCTGCTGATGGACTGGAACAACTGGTCTTTAGTGAAAGGCTTTTCGAGGTAAACATCAGCACCATTTTCCAGGGCTACATCTTTCACGGCCCCGTCGTATCCGGAGATCATGATGATCTTAATGGCCGGGTACTTTGATTTAACGTAGCTGATAAAATCGACGCCAAATCCGTCAGGCAGCTTGTTGTCTAATAAGATGACAGAGGGTTGCTCTTTCTGAAGATATTCTTCTGCTGCAACCAGGTTCTTAACATGATCAAGCTCCATGTCATTGCCGTTCAGCAGGATGTTCAACAGCAGACACATATCGCCTTCATCTTCAATGATCAATACTTTTTTTACTTTCTGACTTTGCAGTGTAGTAGTTGCCATGGTCAATTTTTTAATATCGAAGGATTAAAACAGGTGTTAGGTACCAGTAAAAAAGTGTGGAAGAGCTTTATTAACCGGTAGGTATAAATCTTATAAAAAATCGTTCCAAAAAAACCGGGATGTTCCTGCGCATTGAAGATGAGCCCGTAAAGCCAATTCCAGCCTGGATTTTAAACAAATCGCATCATTTCCATTCCCCAATAATTGGGGCCTTTCCACAAAATGTAAATAGGGGAACCAGATTGGATCTTATTGGTTTGATGTATTGCCGGTGTCAGGGTCAGCATCGCCACGGATATGATCATCCGATAACTGGTCTTCATTCAGCAACGGGTCGGTATGCTTTACGTCTTTATATCCCGAAGCCGAATCATCCGCAACCCTTTCCCAATAATCCTTTCCCAAACCTCTTTCGGATTCGCCGGTGCCAGACGCATTGTCTTTGCGTTTGCTCTCATTCTGCTCCCATGTTTCGCTGATGTTGGAAAACTCGGTTCCTTTATGTTGTTGGTCAGGCATATAGATCAGTTTAATTTATTAAATATGTTCCTGTAATGAATGAAAAAATAATGCCTGTGGCATCAATTTAGAGGCTGGAATAAAAAACTTATGAAAGAAAAAGATGAAAATATATTGCCCCAGGACAAGGACCGGCACCTGGATGTACCGGGTGAAGCGCTGAGGGATAACAGCATTAACTTCCTGGAGGTAGAAGAATCCAACGATAACCGTGGTGGTGACAGAAGGGATGATGAAACCAAAGAACGCCAACGGCAGTGGAAGGAAGGCCTGGAAGAAGGCAGGAAAGCGGCCAACAGCAACAGGTCCGGACAGGAAGATGAAGGCTAGGCAACAAACCAATTAAGCGCGCCTGGTCATTTTTTTATTCGTATCAGTGCTTTCATTCGGCGCAGCCTTTGCCTGCAAAAGGCATGGAAAAGATCCTTGAACAGGTAAGGGCGTTCGCCGATCATGCCCATGGCGACCAGAAAAGAAAGTACACGCCCGAACGATACATTGTCCACCCAGTGAGGGTGATGGAACTTTGCCGTCAATACAACAATGCCCTGCCGGTGCTGGCAGCTGCCCTGCTGCATGATGTGCTGGAAGATACCCGGGTCACAAAAAAGGAATTACACCAGTTTCTTCTCACCATCATGAGCGAGGCAGATGCAGATGAAACAGTGAAACTGGTAGTAGAACTTTCAGATGTGTATACACGTACCGCTTATCCAAGGTGGAACCGGAGCAAACGCAAGCAAAAAGAATCAGCCCGCATTGAACAAACCAGCGGCTCGTCACAAACTATTAAATACGCAGATATCATTGATAATTGCAGCGAGATCGTTACCGCCGATCCTGAATTCGCAGAAGTATTCCTGCTGGAATGCAGGATGCTGCTGAAGCAGATGAAGAAAGGAGATGATGCGCTTTACCGCAGGGCAGTAGAAACCGTAGATAATTGTCTTCGAAGATTATAAGATGTTGTCTGGAGAATTTCCGGCACCTTGCCGGAATTTTAACGCAAAGGGCGCAATCCCGGCTAAGCCATGACGCAAAGGAGCGCAAAGAAATATAGTGCCTAAAACTTTGCGTTCACCTTTGCGTGACTTAGCGTTCTTTGCGGTTAATGCCTCTTTTACGCAAATCGAACCAGTAAAGAATAACGCACCTAAACAACCAGAAACCATAAACAAGAAACCATAAACTATAATGGCCGAAAATCAGAACGTACCAGAATCAATCATCCGGAAGCCGCTTACCGTTGAGAAGACCGTGTTTCCTATTTTGCTTGCCATCAGCTTTTCCCATTTGCTGAACGATACCATACAGTCCCTCATCCCATCTATCTACCCGCTGGTCAAAGATTCATTCCGGCTGAGTTTTACCCAGGTGGGCCTGATCACTTTGACCTTCCAGCTTGCGGCATCCTTGCTGCAACCCTTTGTTGGGTTTTATACCGATAAAAGACCGCAGCCTTTTTCGCTTTCCGCAGGCATGGCCATTACACTTGTCGGATTGGTATGCATGGCATTTGCCGGAAGCTTTGGTTTATTGCTGGTATCCGTTGCATTGATCGGCATTGGTTCATCTGTTTTTCATCCTGAAGCTTCCAAGGTTGCTTTCATGGCTTCAGGCGGCAGGCGCGGACTGGCCCAATCCATTTTCCAGGTTGGTGGCAATGCAGGCAGCGCCATAGGACCTTTACTGGCAGCGGCCATCATTGTACCATCTGGTCAATGGAGCATTATCTGGTTCTCCATCCTTGCATTGCTTGCCATTATCGTGTTAGCCCGTATCGGCAAATGGTACCAGGGCAACCTGCGCATAGGACAAAGAGGAAAAACAGTAAGCGTTCAACAGCAACTGCCGAGAAAGACAATTGTTTTTGCCATCACAATTTTGCTGGTGCTCATTTTCTCAAAATATTTTTACCTCGCCAGCATGAGTTCTTATTTTACTTTTTACCTGATCGACCGTTTTGGACTGTCGGTACAAAGCTCGCAGGTACATCTGTTCCTTTTTCTTTTTGCTATAGCACTGGGCACTTTTTTCGGTGGACCCTTGGGTGACCGCTTTGGAAGGAAATATGTCATCTGGTTTTCGATTCTTGGCGCGGCGCCTTTTACTTTATTACTTCCTTACGTTAATCTTTTCTGGACTACCATCCTTAGCGTAATGATCGGTTTCATCCTGGCCTCTGCTTTCTCAGCCATCCTTGTATATGCTCAGGAATTGCTGCCGGGAAAAGTAGGCATGGTATCGGGACTGTTCTTTGGCTTTGCATTCGGAATGGGAGGATTGGGGTCTGCATTGCTGGGTGCCCTGGCCGATCATACCAGCATACGCTATGTATACCAGGTCTGCGCGTTTTTACCCTTGATAGGATTGTTAACTGCTTTTTTGCCGGATCTTAAACAATCGCGTTGAGAGGGCTTCACGCAAAGAGGCAAGGGAATACAAACTTAAGAGTGCAGACTTAAGAATAGAGCGTTAAGAATGGAATGATGAAAGGAGAACTGCCGCGGGAGTTCAGATGATAGACTATAGATGATAGAGTTAAGAGTTGGAGTGTAGAAATTGGAGTTGATACTTGATAGGTGAAGGAGGATTGATGAAAGCTTTTCTACCTTAGTCACGCTCTTTCTATTTCAACATCGCTTTCTTTTTTAACCTATCCAACCTAAGCCAACTTCCATCCCAATCAACCTTTCTGACCTGTCATCCTGAGCCGTAGGCGTAGGATCTCCTCTTCCAACTTTCAACGCCCACTGTACCAATGAGCTCAAAGAATTTCAGAACAGTTCCAGCGCCTCATTTTGTGGTTAAATGATATGACTCCAGCATCAAAAGACTGCTAACAAAATTCAGCGCCTGCAGTATAGCAGAATAATGCCGATTGTAGATTAAGAAAAGAAAGAACCAAGTAGTGAGCATCACCTCATCAGGAAAGACTGAACTCTTAAGTGAAGGTCGATACCAGAAGTGAAAGACTGTTGTGCGGTGGCCCGGCCGGTCTACGCGGAGCGATTAGACCCGGCCTTGATTTTTCTTTGGTTACTTTCTTTGCATCAAGGCAAAGAAAGTGACAAGACTGTATTGGCAGAAAAGACTGATAACAAGTAGTAAATATTTGAAGTAAAGATGATTAGTTCCTTAAGCTGCTTGTGAGGACACAAGCAGGGCGATCGATAGAACAGTGCTGTAGCGGAAGAAAGAACTATTGGTGTTTCAGATGTGAAACACCAGCTGCTCATTCCCCCTCACCAACCATCCTCCCCTTCCGCCAACTACTTAATTTACCTGTTTAACTACCTTCCATTTTGTAGTTTTATCCCTCATGTTCCCATCTTCAAATCTCAGAATACTTATTGCATCCCTGCTACTTCTGCCCTGCCTTTCCGGCTGGTCACAATACTCAAAGGAAGGATTGGACCGGATGAAGCGCGAGGCTAATGCGCTGGAGGGACATAAAAAAGTCACCGCTTATACTATACTCAGTAAGGCATATTCAAACAGTGAGCATTACCAGGCCGATTCGGCCCTGCTTTATTCTGAAAAGGCTTTGAAGCAGGCTGTCAGGATCAGTTACGATGAAGGCAAGACAATGGCTGCCTATCGAACTGCTAACATTGCCCTGCAGCTATCACAGGTAAATAAAGGACTCGAACTTTACAGGCTCACACTTGACCTTGCAAGGGAAAAGAAAGATCAAAAGCTTTTTGCCATGGCCATCTACGGCATTGGCAATGCACTTTGGTACCAGGGAAAATTTAAATCATCCATCGACACGCTGAACCTGGCGATTTCCGAATTCAACCGCCTGGGCATGTTCAGCGAAATTGACGATGTCACCATGATGCTCAGCAGTGTGTACAGCGATCGCGGAGATTATGAAAGTGCTTTTGAGGTAGCGCAAAAAGCCCTGCGCATCAGCACCAGGTCCGGCGACCGGTCCAACATTGTTCTTTCACTGGTGCAGCTGGGATACCTATATCGCAATATTGGGGATCATGCCACGGCAATGGAATATTTCAAAAAAGGTTTTAAATACAACCCTGCTCCATTCGAATGGTCCTACCGGCACCTGTGCAACCGAACGGGCGACCTTTACCTTGAAAAGAAACAATACGATTCAGCTTTTTATTTCTACAGCCAGAGTATTCAGAGTCATGCGGAAAGCAAAACATCACTCCTGCGTATGGCAGACTACTGGCTGGCCCGGAAACAATATACCAAGGCACAGGCATACTTCAATAAAGTATATAAGGGTTTAAAGGATGGAGGTGAAGGCAACCTTGTGATCTTTGCCCTGCTTGGACTAGGTAAGACAGCGCTTGCAAAGCAGGATCCTCAGAATGGATTGCGCTATGGTTACGAAGGCCTGGCTTATGCCCGAATGCGCGATTCGCGTCTGACCCTTCGGGATGCTTACCAGGTATTATATTCTGCCTATGAAGCCCTGGGCAACGGCGACAGCGCCCTTTATTACTATAAGCGCTATATGCAGGAAAAAGAAGCTGTGGTAACAGACCAGTTCAAGGGAAGGTTGTATGCTGCAAGGCAGGCGTCCCAGATCAAGATGCTGGAAAAAGAGAATTCGATCAGTGAACAAATGCTGAAAAATAACAGGCTGCTCCGAAATGTGCTGGCAGGTGGTATCCTGGCTATTGTGATCCTGGGTATGGTGGTGCTGTGGAATTTTATGCTGAAGCGGAAGAACGAAAAACTAAAGCACGAAAGAATACAGACCGAGTTGAGGCGCCGTGCGTCAGAATTGGAAATGCAGGCCCTGCGTGCCCAGATGAACCCCCATTTTATCTTTAATGCACTAAGCTCAGTGAACCATTTCATTTTAAAGAATGATCCTGACCAGGCTTCCGATTACCTTACCAGGTTTTCAAGACTCATACGACTGGTTTTGATCAACTCACAAAAAGAAGTGATCCTGCTGGAAGAAGAAATGGAAATGCTGCGCCTTTACCTTCAGATGGAACAACTGCGCTTTCGCAATGCCTTTGAATATTCTATCAATTACGGCGGGAATATTGACCCAGGTTACCTCACTGTGCCGCCTTTGCTGCTTCAGCCTTTTTGCGAGAATGCCATCTGGCACGGCATGATGCATGGGGAAGCGCATGGAATGCTTACGATCGATTTTTATTTTGAAAAGGACCTGCTGGTCTGTACGATCAGCGATAATGGAATAGGCCGGGAAAAAGCAGCGGCGCTGGGCTCCAAATCAGCCGAGAAAATCAAGTCGCTGGGTATACAGCTGACAAAAGAAAGGCTTTCGCTGTTCAACGATGGAGCGGTGCCTGATTATTATGAAATGAAAGACATCAATGATAACAATGGAAATGTATGCGGTACAAAAGTGATCCTGAGGATAAAACATTCATTGCCCCGAAACCCCAGGGTCCAGGCATGATGAAGGCGATCATTGTGGATGATGAACGTGATTGCTGCGAGGTGCTTGCTATGATGTTGAAAAAGCATTGTCCACAGGTGGAGGTGGTTGCCATCTGCCAGTCAGCGGAAGAGGCGATACTTGCCATTGCAAAGCACAGGATACAATTGCTGTTCCTTGACATAGAAATGCCACACATGAATGGGTTTGACCTGTTAAAGCGATTGCCTTCCATAGACTTTGAGCTGATCTTCACCACCAGCTACGACCAGTATGCCATCAAGGCCATCCGCTTCAGTGCCCTGGATTACCTTTTAAAACCCCTCGACCGTGAAGAGCTGCAGGCTGCCGTAAAAAAAGCTGAGGATCGTCACCAGCCGGTTGTTCCGCAACAACTGGAGATCCTGCTTCAGAAGCTGCAGCATGCTCCGGGCGCTATGCCGCGTATTGCATTACCAACAATGGAAGGATTACAACTCGTGCCAACCGTTGATATCATCAGTTGTACATCAAGCAGCAACTATACAACCCTGTCGTTGAAAGGGGCGCCCAAACTGGTTGTTTCACGTACCTTAAAAGAAATTGAGGCCATGCTGGAAGAACATGATTTCCTGCGGGTGCATCATTCGCACCTGGTGAACCTTAAAGAGATCAGGAAATATATCAGGGGTGAAGGTGGCATGCTGGTGATGAGTGATGGTTCTTCCATTGATGTTTCCAGAAGCCGAAAAGAAGCACTCCTGGCAAAGCTGCAGGCACATTGATGAACATAAAGCGCAACTTACGCACGCATTCCCGCTAACTGCTCATTGGCGATAGCTTTCATTGGTGTTGGATGCTAGATTGAACTTCAATCAGCAACCATGAAAAATATCCTTCTCCTGTTTTCAGCTATCGTTCTTTCCTTTAGTGTTTATGGACAACGATCTGTGCGTTGTTACAACAAAGGGCTTCTGCTTGCGGAAAGATCCGCATATGAAGATGCCATAAGATTTTTTACAAAGGCAATAAGGGCGGACCCAAAGCTTGCGAAAGCTTATTACAACAGGGCCCTTGCTCACTCAAGACTTGGACATTTCGGAATTTCCATCAATGATTATTCTGCGGCGATCAGGTTGGATCCACACCTTGCCGCCGCGTGGCTGAACCGTGGTGCAGATAAAAAAGAAATGAACGACCTCCAGGGTGCTTTAAAAGATTATGACCAGGCCATCATGGTGGATCCTTTCTACGCAAAAGCTTATTACGACCGCGGTATCGTTTATTTCGAGCTTAGCAAGTATGAAACTGCAGAAAAGGATTTTTCCAAAGCTATTGCATGCAATCCATCCAATGAAGCAGCCTGGTACAACAGGGCCCTGGCAAGGATAAGGCTCCAGCAATATGAAAATGCTTTAAAAGATTTTGATATGGCCCTCAGCCTGCAGCCGTCAAAGGCCCGCACCTGGAAACAAAGAGGGAAATTGTTGATGCATTTACAACAGGACACAGCTTCCTGGAACGACCTGCAGCAAAGCCTGAAATTAAACGACAAGGATGGAGAGACATGCCATCTTTTATGCATGGTTGCCATGCGACTAAATAAAGAGCAGGAAACAGCATTTTACAGGAATAAGGCACACAGCCTTGGGTTTTATAAATGACCTTTTGTTTGGTTTGTAATTGCGTAGGTTACCGCAAAGAACGCGAAGGCCCGCAAAGTGGTGTAAAGTTAGTTTCGGCATTTCTTTGCGTTCCCTTTGCGTTTTTTGCGCTCTTTGCGTTTAATTGCTGTGAATCATCTTTGTGCATGCCCTTTCCCCTTGAGCTCAGAAATATCAAAGTCGGTGATGTATCAGTAGAATTGTTCGTACCAGATCTTTTTGCCATTCAGCAGGCATGGAAAAAAGGCATGCCTCATTTCCCTTACTGGTCGCAGGTATGGCCATCCGCTATTGCCATGTCTCAATTCCTTTTGAAACATCCTGAGCTTTATAAAGACAAGCAGGTTTTGGAAATTGCAGCCGGCCTTGGGTTGCCTTCACTTGTGATCGCAAATAGCGCCCGTTCCGTTTTGTGTACTGATATGGACGCGGAAGCCGTAGCAACTATTCAGCGCTCTGTGAACCATCAACAAATAAAAAATGTAACCTGCAGCACAATGGACTGGAATCATCTTCCTGAAGGCCTGCATCCCGGCCTATTGCTGCTGAGTGACATTAACTACGATGCAACCCAGTTTTCAGTCTTGCACGGGGTGCTTCAGCATTTCCTTCAACAAGGCACAATGGTATTGCTTTCCACCCCCCAGCGTCTTATAGCAAAATCATTTATTGAACCTTTATTGCCTTATAGCATCGGGCAGGAAGTGTTCACTGTTGCTCATGAAAAAAATGAAGTTCAGATCACTGTGATGGTATTGGAAGATCACAACTCAGGAAACAACGACCTGTCTATTTTGTCTTTTTGACCTTTGACTTCCATTTTTCGCCGTTCACCTCGGCTGCGTATTGAATCACATCACCTTCCACTTTAATGATCGTTACTTTTAACTTATCCCCCGGCTTGAAAGGAAAGCCCGGCACAGTACTGGAAAGCATGACAAGCGTATACTGGCAATCGCTGTTCCAGGTCATTTGTGAGCGGATCTGGTAAGCTCCATCGGAATAATATTCTGTATGCGTACTGTCGGTGATCACAAAATAAGAAGTGGGGTCCTGAGCATCCAGGTATTTAAAAGTTCCGGAATGCATCAAGGCGCACTGTTCCTTTTTCTTCGACTGTCCAAAAGATGTAATGCCTAAGGCGAGTAAAGAAAGCAGTAATAATGATCTCATATTTTTAAATTTTTGGACCCGATGGACTTCTTTATCCAAAACCATCTTTTCCGGAAGCAATATAATAAAGACCCGTTTGTAAAACCAGCCCGGGCGGAAAGGCAGGCAATTACTTTTGAACTTAGATCAGTCCTCCTTTATTACATTTATCTTTTTAGGAATGTATCCATATAGAATTGTTCGAGATGGGTTACCAGCCGTAAGCCATTAGCCACCCGCTATCTTTCCACATTACTAAATTTTATAGTATTTGGGGCTACCTTTACCGTTTAAGATGTCCGCTGGCAAGGTTATAACAAGGCCAGCCGGTCACCAACAAAGGATCTATTTTTTTTAAAAGCATCAACATGTCCATTGCCAGAGATCAACTACTGAAGAAATTTGAAGAGGAGTATGAAAAGCTGAACGATCATCAGCGGACAGCTGTGGACCAGGTTGAGGGGCCCGTTATGGTGATTGCCGGACCTGGTACAGGTAAGACCCAGATCCTTTCGGCCCGCATTGGACGCATCCTGCTTTCAGATGCGCAGGTGGCACCTTCCAACATACTTTGCCTTACTTATACGGATGCGGGTGTGGTGGCCATGCGCCGAAGGCTTTCGCAATTCATCGGTCCCGATGCATGGCGCGTGAACATCCATACCTTCCATGCCTTTTGCAACGAAGTGATCCAGGACAACCTTGGGCTATTTGAAAAAACAGCCCTTGATCCCATCTCCGACCTGGAACGTATTGAATTGATGAAGGAACTGATCGACGGCTTTGGAAAGGATCATCCATTAAAGCGTTACCGCGGCGATGTATACTTCGAGATCAACTCCCTGCATTCACTTTTCAGCCTGATGAAAAAGGAAGGATGGACCTCGGATTTCATTTGCCAGAAAGTGGATGAATACATCAATGACCTTCAGCACCGCGATGAATACATGTGCAAGCGGGCCACAAAGGATTTCAAGAAGGGTGATATCCGCTGGGACAAGATCGAAGAGCAGAAGGAAAAAATGGAAAAGCTGCGCGCGGCCTGCAACGAATTCAAAAAATTCCAGGAGATGATGCGTGCACGAAACAGGTACGATTTTGATGACATGATCAACTGGGTGATCGAACGTTTTGAGAGCGATCCGAATTTATTACTTCAATACCAGGAACAGTTCCAATACATCCTTGTTGACGAATACCAGGATACTTCAGGATCACAGAACCGCATTGTTCAATTGCTGATCAATTACTGGGACAAGCCCAATGTGTTTGTTGTTGGAGATGATGACCAGAGCATTTACCGTTTCCAGGGTGCCAACGTGGAGAACATGATGCAATTCTCTGATGGTTATAAAAAAGACCTGCTTACAGTTGTACTGGTCAACAATTACCGTTCTGCCCAACCGATCCTGGATATTTCAAAAGCATTGATCGACAGGAACCAGGAGCGACTGGTGAAAAAAATGAATGGCCTGAGCAAGGAGCTTGTTGCCAGTCATGCGGATTTTGTGGTTGATACCAGCGGCGAAGGCGGAACAGTTCTTCACCTGAAGCATGCCCCACGTGTTCATACCTACGAAACACAGCGCGATGAAATGATCGGCATTACTGTGGAAGTCCAAAAACTCCTTGCTAAAGGTGTTCCCGGCTCCAGCATAGGCATCATTTACCGCGAGAATAAATACGGAGATGAACTTGCAGGCTTTTTCCGCCTGAAAAAAATTCCATTTTACAGCAAAAGAAGCCTGAACATTCTTGACCAGCCTTTCATCCGCCAGGTATTGCTTGTACTGGATTACCTGCATGCCGAACACGATATTCCATACGGTGGCGATGAAATGCTTTTCGAGATCCTGCATTTTGAATGGCTGAATATTCCTCCGATAGAGATCGCAAAAGCTTCCATGCAGGTCGCTGAGCTGAAATATAAAGGCGCCAGCACATCCTTACGTCAATGGCTATGCGAATCCTGCGCCAGGCCACCCGCTGATCTTTTTGACATGGGCCTGCACAAAGGACTGAAAGAAACCTGCGCCATGATGGAAGGCCTCATAAAAGCGGTTTCCAATCATACGGTCCAGGGCCTGCTTGAAAAAGTGATCCGTGAAGCCGGCTTCCTTGGTTACATCATGAACCATCCTGAAAAAAGCTGGCTGCTGCAATTACTTACCGGCTTTTATGACCATGTAAAAGATGAATCACGCCGTCACCCTCTGCTGAACCTGAACGATTTTTTGTCACGCATCGACCTGATGCGGAAAGAAGGACTGGTACTTCCGCTTGTACAGGTGAGCGGTCATGAAAAAGGTGTTAACCTGATGACCTGCCATGGTTCCAAAGGGCTGGAATTTGATTATGTTTTCTTTGCAGGCAACTCAAGTAACTGCTGGGAAAAGAAACGTAAACCTTTCAGTGGTTTCTCTTACCCTGATACGCTTTTTGCATCAGCTGCCAATGGCAATGACACGGAAGAATTACGCCGCCTTTTTTACGTGGCCCTCACCCGCGCAAAGCGTTACCTGGTGATCTCTCATTCCAACTTTACCAACGAAGGCAAGCCCCTGGAAGCATCCATGTTCCTGGCCGAGATCCAGCAGGAAGCACACCTCCCAACCCATAAAATGCACACTGCTCCAGAAACGACACTTGAATTCGCAGAGCTGCAATTCAGGGAAATTGCACCGGAGGTTCAGCACCTGGACGATGACCTCGTGGATCGTGTGGTACATGGATTCCAGATGAATGTTTCCGCATTGAACAATTACCTGCGCTGTCCTTTAGGATTTTACTACCAGAACATCGTCCGCATTCCTTCGCCAAAGAACGAAGCGGCTGAATTCGGATCGGCCTGCCATTATGCTTTGGAAAAGCTGTTCGTGAAAATGAAGACCAATGACCGCTTTCCATCGCTTGATGATTTCCTCCAGGACTTCACCTGGTTCATGGCCCGCCACAGGGAAAGTTTTACCAGGGAACAGTATGCAAGACGCCTTGAGTATGGTCTCCAGGTGCTTTCTGAATATTATAAGACCAATGTCACCAGGTGGAACAAGATCGTATCAATCGAGATGAATGTACGCGGTGTAACGCTGGATGAAATTCCATTAAAAGGCAAGATCGACAAGATCGAATTCAATGGAAAAGAAGCCATCGTGATTGATTACAAAACCGGTGATCCCGAAAAATGCAGCGACAAGATGGTTCGTCCCGGCGCAAAAGAACCCAATGGCGGCGACTACTGGCGTCAGGCGGTATTTTATAAGATCATGCTGGACCTGCTGCCCCGGGAATGGAATGTAACAGGTGTTGAATTCGACTTCCTGGAACCGGACAAAAAGAAACAGTACCGCAAGGAACGCGTCTCGATTTCGTCAATAGACATCGACCTTGTAAAAGAACAGATCAGGACCGTATGGATGAAGATCCAGCAAAAGGATTTTTATACCGGCTGCGGTAAACCAGGATGCCACTGGTGTGAGTTTGTCAAGACCAACAAGCTGGCGGTTGCATTGCACGAGATCAAGGAAGAAGAAGAAGAAGTGAGAGGCCCGATGTTTAAAGCCTAAGTGTTTAGGCTGTTTATGGTTTCTGGTCTCTTGTCTCTGGTTCTGTAGATACAATCATTCCTATCCTATCCATTTTAGTGTTTAACCACAAAGCCGGAGGAGTTCAGATGATAGACTATAGATGATAGAATTTTAGAGTGGGAATGTGGATATGGGAGTTTAGACTTGATAGGCAAAAAGTGAAATTGGATTTTTTTTACTTCCATGGTTCAATTCAAAAACAGATCTCATTTCATTTCCTTATCATTTTAGAACATCACATGCAGCTGCCGTCCGCCGCAGGCGGATATTTGTGAGACGAAATACAAACTCGTAAAAAAATCTTACTTCAGAAGGCCTGCGTCTTGAGATATGCTATAGAAATGAATGGATGTATTCGTAAAAAAGGTCTTCAACATGAACAACCCTGCTGACCTGCCCTCCCCAAAAACGACCCCGCACATAATGACTCCCTCTTAATCTTTGCGTCTTTGCGTGAAATCTCTCTTTGCGCTCATTGCGCCCTTTGCGTGTAATGCCTCTCTACGCGATCCGCCTATGCCAATGCTTCGGCGGACAAGCCAGAACAACCAAAAACCAAAAACAACAAACCAAAAACTATATTATGACTTCATTATGACTTCCCTCCCACCCTTTTTGTGGAAACGGATTAAGTTTGCCCCCCATGAGGTCATTTTTAGTGCTGATCCTTCTTTCTGCTTTTTTCATGATTGCCCTGGCAGGCAACTATGGCTGCGCCAATATTGTACCTCCCGCCGGCGGACCCCGTGATACCTTGCCTCCTGTGTTACTGGATGCAAACCCTAATGATTCATCGGTCAATTTTTCCGGCAATCGCATCACCCTGGTCTTTGATGAATTTGTAGATCTTAAGGACGTACAGAACAATTTTCTTTTCACCCCCATCTTTGATATCAACCCTCTTGTGACTGTTCGCCAGCGTACCGTTACTGTCCGCTTCCGCGATACGCTTGATGCCAACACCACTTATACGCTCAACTTCGGTGATGCCATTGTGGACATCAACGAAAGCAATGTGCTGAAAGATTTTGTTTATACTTTCTCTACGGGGCCGGTCCTTGATTCCCTGGAATTTTCAGGGAAGGTCTTGCTGGCTGAAACAGGTAAGATAGATTCAACCCTGATTGTGGTGCTTCATACCAACCTGGCCGATACGGCTGTAAAGAATTTCAATCCAAGGTATGTGTCAAGGCTGGATGGAGCAGGCAACTTCCGATTCAGTAACCTGGCTCCTGGCAGATATGCTGTGTATGCATTGGGTGAAGCTGGTTCTATGCGCCGCTACCAGAACACAAAAAACCTTTTCGCATTTGCGGACGAGCCCATTGTTGTAAGCGACAGTACGGCACCCGTTACATTATATGCCTACCGCGAAACTCCCGAGGCGCCTCCAACTGGCGGACCAACTGCCACCGGCAATAGGGGTGATAACCGCCTTCGCCTAACGACCAATGTTTCCGGTGACCGCCTGGACCTGTTGGGCGACCTTGTCCTCAACTTCAATGTTCCGCTCAGAATGTTTGATTCTACCAGGGTGGGGCTTTCCACTGATTCCACCTTTGCACCGGCGTCTTTTACTTCAACACTTGATTCTTCAGGAAAGATCCTCCGCCTGAAAAGTGATTGGAAACCTGGCACACCCTATAACCTGGTGCTGGACCGCGAATTTGCTGCAGATACGGCTGGCCGACAGCTGTTGAAGACAGACACCCTGAACTTCACCACCAGGCAATTGGGAGATTACGGCAAACTGAACATCCGTTTCCGCAACCTTGATGTGAGCCGTAACCCGGTACTGTTATTTGTTTCCAACGATGTTGTGGTCCAATCTATACCTATCAATGGAAATTCCATCAGCCGCAACCTCTTTCCTCCGGGCGATTATGTTCTTAGAATTCTGTATGATACCAATGGCAATGGAAAATGGGATGCGGGCAAGTTCTTCGGCACCCGCAGACAGCCTGAACTGGTGGCGCCCGTTGAACGCCGTATCACCGTGAAAGCCGCGTGGGACAACGATTTCGACATTGTTTTATAAGTCCTTTTCTAACATTTCTATAAGGGCATTTTAGCGTAAATTTGCCTCTATGCAATTCTCATCAGCGCTTCTTGAAAATGCCGTGAACGAGTTCGCCAAACTGCCCGGGATCGGTAAAAAAACAGCCCTCCGGCTGGTTCTTCATTTACTGAAGCAGGAGTCTGATGACGTGCAGCATTTTAGCGAAGTGCTTTCGCGTATGCGCAGCGAGATCCGGTTTTGCCAGCGCTGCCATAATGTTGCCGATGCCGATATCTGTTCCATCTGTTCCAATTCCATGCGCAAGCAGGATGTGATCTGCGTGGTGGAAAACATCCGTGATGTGATCGCACTGGAGGGCACGCAACAATTCAGTGGCACCTACCATGTACTGGGCGGCGTTATTTCACCACTTGATGGCGTTGGACCTAACCAGTTGAACATCGATACGCTGGCACACAGGGTTCAGAAGGAAGAAACGGCGGAAGTGATCTTCGCGCTTTCACCCACCATCCAGGGAGATACCACCATTTACTATATCCAGAAAAAACTACCGGCCAATACCCGTGTCACAACAATTGCCCGTGGAATTGCCTTTGGAGGCGAACTGGAATACGCGGATGAAATGACCCTGGCGCGCAGCCTTCAGAACAGGCTTCCCATTGACAGCTACGTGTCCTCAGGCGGCAGGTAAGGAGCTACTCTTATTTAATAAATTCATGATACGGCTCCCGGTTCCTGTATCCCGCTTAGGGAGGTGCTTTGGCATGAACCTGACTGAAAAGAAAAAATAGGAAAGGATAAGCGACCTTTTCTATCTTTGCACCCGGCGGATTTGTTTATTGTTCGGCCTTTCAACAGAACTAATAAACGTTGTACTCCTGACAAGGTTTCCCTCGTTTATTGGCTGATGATGATGCCGGCTCCAAAGCCCAGGTCAGCACCGGTTGCGTCGCACTCCTGTACTGCAGCAACCATGGCAGCAACTCCGCTCAAAACATCAAGCATTATGTCAAACATCCGAGACCTGCTCAAAGAAAGGATCCTTGTGATCGATGGCGCCATGGGCACCATGATCCAGCGCTACAATTTAAGTGAGGCCGATTACCGCGGCGACCGTTTTAAGGACTGGCCTTCCGACATCAAAGGCAACAACGACCTTCTTTGCCTGACCCAGCCGCACATCATTGGTGAGATCCATGGTAAGTACCTTGAAGCCGGCGCTGATATCATCGAGACCAACACGTTCAACGCGCAAAAAGTTTCACTTGCCGATTATGGCATGGAAAGCCTGGCTTACGAGATCAACCTTGCAGCCGCAAGGATCGCGAAAAAAGCCTGCAACCTGGTTGGATCCGGTGAACAGAAGTTTGTTGCCGGTGCTATCGGGCCATTGAATAAAACGCTGTCACTGTCACCGGATGTAAATAATCCCGGATACCGTGCCCTTACTTTTGATGAGGCCGTGGAAGCTTATTATGAGCAGATCACTGGCCTTGTTGATGGTGGCGTTGATTTAATTCTCATTGAGACCATATTTGATACGCTGAATGCAAAGGCGGCCATCTTCGCCGTTAAAAAATATTTCCGCGACAAGCAGCAACCAGAACTTCCGATCATGATCAGCGGTACCATCACCGATGCATCCGGAAGAACTTTAAGCGGCCAAACCCTTGAAGCTTTTTATACTTCCATCGCTCATGCAAGGCCCTTGAGTGTTGGGCTCAACTGCGCGCTGGGTGCAAAAGAAATGCGTCCGCACGTTGAGGAACTGAGCCAGATCGCTTCCTGTTACACCTCTGCTTATCCGAACGCCGGTCTTCCCAATGCTATGGGCGAATACGATGAACACCCGGAAGACACGGCGCACTTCATTGAAGAATGGGCCCAGCAAGGATTTGTGAACATTGTTGGCGGCTGTTGCGGCACAACACCGGATCATATACGCTGCATTGCGGAACATGTAGGCAAGCTGAAGCCAAGGCAACTGCCTGTTGTGGAAAAAGGCCTGCAACCACAGGAAGATGTTCAGCTGAAAGAAGTATCGGGTTCGCTGGCCTGATAAAGGGTACCAATTGTATGCACCAACCTATGCATCTGAAAAAAATTATTACAGTTGCCTGCTTTCTTGTAATGAGCCTGGCAGAAGCATCATCGCAAAACCTGCGGTGGCTTGTGCCATATCGTTCAGGCAATCTTTGGGGACTTGCAGATACTAATGCCAGGGTGATCATCAAGCCTCAATATGAAGAAGTGGACTTTGCATTTTATAACAGGATCCGCTTCCGAAAAAAAGGTCTATGGGGTTATCTTGATGAAAATGGAAAGGAAATACTCCCTGCTAAATTTAAAACTGCAAGCTACTTCTTTTCCCATATTAACGGGGTTGTAAGAGCCGTCGTTTCCTATCCTGATGGTACATCTTATTATATTGGCCCACATGGTGAAATACTTCAAAATAATAATCAAATTGTAGAAGGAGCAGCCTTACCAGATGTTGAGGGTGTTGAATACAGAACGCCTGACACCAAGGATCTCAATCAATTGTTCGCCACTCAATATGATTCCATAAAACCTGCTTACCAGGGTAAAGGAACTGAAGGCTATCCTGTACAATACTATACGGTTTTTAAAAATGGAAAGGCTGGATTAGTGGATAAATTCGGTGAGCTTCTGATCAATCCCAAATACGACGGCTTCATTACCTATTCTTCGAAATTCATTGTTGCAAAGGAAGGAAGCAAATACAGGATCATCAATGAAAAAGACCAGCCTGGATACAAAAGCTTACTGGATAGCGTGATCTATATTCCTTCCTATCGCATGATACAAATAAAGGAAGGAGGCAAATGGGGGATATTGAATTTTGATCTGACAACATTAATTCCTTCAGAGTATGATGAAATTTTTACTTCCATGAGCCATCCCAATATGGAGATTTTCAATAGATCTTCAAGTTACGGCTCTTTTGCCTGGCACCACCTTTACCTATTGAAACAGGGAAATAAATGGGGCGCCTTTTTCAATCATAATAAATACCTGCTGAAACCAGTTTTTAATGAAATATACCGGGCTACGGCGTATCACCCTGGTGCGGGCCGCTATGAGCCAGTATACCTGAATGTCCGGCTTGAAAACGGAAAAGAAGGCTATGTAAATCAAACAGGTACAAAGCAGTTCTTTAAATAAAATAACAATGACGACGCTTTCAATAAAACCTTATTTACGATTATCCGGTCTTGAGCCCCTCATCATCCGACCCGAATCAAACTTTGTTAACGTAGGTGAACGCGCCAACGTTACCGGTTCAAAAAAATTCGCAAGGCTGATCAGGGACAACAAATACGAAGAAGCACTTTCGGTTGCGCGCCAGCAGGTAGAGAACGGCGCCCAGGTGCTTGACATCAATATGGATGATGCGCTGCTGGATGGCGTAAAAGCCATGACCACCTACCTGAACCTTTTACAGGCAGAACCGGATATCGCCAGGATCCCCATCATGATCGACTCCTCGAAGTTCGAGATCATTGAAGCCGGGTTAAAATGCGTACAGGGAAAGTGCATCGTCAACTCCATCTCAATGAAGGAAGGTGAAGAGAAATTCATCCGCGAAGCACAGATCTGCCAGGCGTATGGCGCAGCAGTAGTTGTGATGGCCTTCGACGAGCAGGGGCAGGCAGATACACTCGAAAGAAGGATCACCATCTGCGAAAGAGCATATAAGATCCTGACCGAAAAGGTAGGCTTTGAACCACAGGACATCATCTTTGACCCGAACATTTTTGCTGTTGCCACGGGCATTGAAGAACACAATAACTATGCGGTGGATTTCATCGAAGCCACGCGCATCCTTAAGAAAAAAATGCCGCTGGCAAAGATCAGCGGTGGTGTGAGCAACGTTTCATTTTCCTTCCGGGGCAACGATCATGTGCGGGAAGCCATTCATTCCGTCTTCCTGTATCATGCTATCAAAGCCGGTATGGACATGGGCATTGTGAATGCAGGACAGCTTGTTGTTTACGACCAGATCGAACCGCAACTGCGTGAACTATGCGAAGACGTCATCCTGAACAGGCGGCCCGACGCAACTGAAAGACTGGTCAACTTTGCCGAGACGGTGCGGGCGAAAGGAAAAGAAGAAGTAAAGAATGAAGAATGGAGGACCGGATCGGTTGAAGAAAGACTCAAGCATGCACTTGTCAATGGCATTACCGATTATATTGATGCCGATACGGAAGAAGCAAGACAGAAATATCCTAAACCACTTGAGGTGATCGAAGGACCATTGATGGCAGGCATGGACGTGGTTGGCGATCTTTTTGGAAGCGGCAAGATGTTCCTTCCACAGGTTGTGAAAAGCGCCCGCGTGATGAAGAAGGCTGTTGCGGTCCTTACTCCATACATTGAACTTGAAAAAGAAGCAAGACAAAAAGCACATACGGCTGCCGGTACTATAAATGTTGAAGCAGCAGGCGCCGCGAAAGTTTTGATGGCCACCGTTAAAGGAGATGTGCACGACATTGGTAAGAACATTGTTGGCGTTGTGCTGGGTTGTAACGGATACGATGTGATTGACCTGGGTGTGATGGTACCAGCCGACAAGATCCTTGAAACTGCCATCAAAGAAAAAGTTGATGTGATCGGTCTGAGCGGGTTGATCACACCTTCGCTGGATGAAATGGTGCACATTGCACGCGAGATGAAGCGCCGTAACATGACCGTTCCCCTTCTGATTGGTGGCGCTACCACATCAAGAACACATACAGCAGTCAAGATCGCACCTGAGTATGGCAATGGCGTGGTGCATGTACTGGATGCATCCAGGAGCGTTACCGTGGTGAGCAACCTGCTGAACAAGGATCAAAAAAAATCTTACCTGGAACAGACAGGCAAAGAATATGCAGGCCTGCGCGACCAGTTCCTGAACAAGCAAAAACACAAAGTGCTGATCCCTTACGAAGAAGCGCTTGTGACAAAAGAATATTTTGACTGGAGAAATTATCACCCGGTAAAACCACAGGTCGATGGGGTGAAAGTGCTGAAACAATTTGACCTGGGCACCATTGCCCAATACATCGACTGGGGCCCGTTCTTTATTGGCTGGGAAATGCCCGGAAGATTTCCGGAAGTCCTCACCGATAAGATCTTTGGTACGGAAGCAACAAGGCTTTACAACGATGCGCAGCGAATGGTGGAAAAGATCGTTGCTGAAAAATGGTTTACTGCTGATGGTGTCATTGGCTTCTGGCCTGCAACATCCAACAATCGCGATACCATTACAGTCACAACATCCAATGGACCTGTTCAGCTGGAATCTTTACGCCAGCAAATGAAAAAGGCAGTTGGCCAGCCATCTTATTCCCTATCAGATTTTGTAAAGCCAGGTGGTCCTGATTACATGGGCGCATTCGCGGTGACGGTTCATGGCGCGCGCCAGCACATCGACCGCTTTGCATCCGAACATGATGAATACAATAAGATCCTGGTGCAGATCCTTGCCGACAGGTTTGTTGAAGCTTTTGCTGAATGCCTGCACAAACAGGTGCGCATGGAATTCTGGGGTTATGCGAAAGACGAGAACCTTACCAACGAGCAACTGATCCGCGAAGGATACAAAGGGATCAGACCTGCTCCGGGTTACCCGGCCTGTCCTGATCATACGGAAAAACTGAAGCTGTTTGAACTGCTCAATGTTACAGAGAACATTGGCATTGAACTGACGGAGAGCCTTGCCATGAACCCGCCTGCTTCTGTATGCGGATGGTACTTCGCGCATCCTGACAGCCATTATTTTGGATTGGGAAAGATCGGCCGCGACCAGTTGGAAGACTATGCAAAAAGAAAAGGCATGAGCATTGAAGAAGCTGAAAGATGGTTGAGACCAGTGTTGGAATAGAAAATGTTTTTGGTTTTTGGTTTCTGGTTTCTGGTTTTTACGGTCTGCCTGCTGGAAATTTAACCGCAAAGAGGGGGAAGTATACTTTGCGCTTTTTGTGGTTGTATGCCTTCTACGCAAAAGGACTATAAACCACTAATATCTACAGGAATGAAACAACTGATTTGCATACCACTCCTGATGTTCTTCGCTGCGGCTTACGGGCAAGTGAAAAAGGAGAAGAACAGCGTCCTCATTTACCCTCAGGCAAAAACTTTCTTTCTTCAAAACCTGCATGTAAAGGAGATCAGGTTTCAAACGAGCCTGCAAGAAGAAATCTATGTCAATGTGGTTGAAAAGGGCGATGCCGATGAAAGCGGGTCCAACAGGTTCAGTTTTGGTTTTATTGGTGACCTTTATCTTTTCGAAAAAAAATTCGGGGCTTTCAATTTTCCTTTCTCCTACATCAGGAACCAACTGGATTTTAAAGCAGATCGAAGTTCAGTTACAGGTTACATCAGGCAGGATACAGTATTTTTTAAGATTATTAATGAATATGCATCGCGCAACCCTTCAGCAGATAAAATCTGGCTGAAAGTTGAAGATACCATTGCCCTTTTGCAACCATTAACTGTACTGGAACAACAACTGGCTGCTGCCGTCAGAAACGTATCGCCTCGGGAAAAGCTTTTTGATTCCGTTTTCCTTTTTAAGCTGCTGCTTGAAAAAACAGGTGTGATCAGCGAGGTAACAACCATCACCGGTGAAGGTGCAGCTTATGCTGCTGCCTTCATGCCGGTACTCAAAGCCTCCGGGCCATGGGACCCATTTGAAACCGGTGGAAGGGGTGTGCGTACAAGAGTACTGTTTTACATCAGGTTGAACAGCGATGGCAGCGTGACTGCTGCATATAAACACTGAGGGTTAGGGTTGTTTATGGTTTCTGGTTTCTGGTTCTTACTGGTCCCGGACATATTACGATCTAATTGCTGGAAATCTTACGCAATCATCAATAAAGAAGTTGTCAAACCTTGGTTCAGATGGCGAAATAAAGTATGGCTATCCCCGCCAATACAACTAATCCTGCCATCATCATCCGATCCCTGCTTTTCCTGGATTTTTTCCGTATGTATGCATCAAATGCCTGACCTGAAAGAAGGTAACCCCTGAATTCATTCCTCAGGCGGCGCATAATACCATACCTCCCAACACCTACAACAGTTATATATGTATGCAGGACTTTCGATGTACATAGAAGGGAACATTTGCTCGCTGGGTTTCTTATCGAAGAGAGTCTTGCACGTAACCTTATTCATTAACTCCATATGCAATGCATCGTGTTCCTTATCTGAATCAAAGGAATGCAGGCTTTTTCAAAGCATGCATGGCACATAATGAAAGATGGTCATTTTTCATTTAGCGTAAAAGCAAACAAGGAAAATTTTTTTATGGAGCCTACCTGTAGGTTAACCGCAAAGAACGCAGAGTATCGCAAAGGGTTTTCTTTGCGCTTCTTCGCGTCACTTTGCGCTCTTTGCGGTTCCTGCCTCACTACGCAAATAAAATCTCAGTAAAGAAGGATTGATTTAAAGAACCAGAAACTAGAAACCATAAACCATAAACGCAATCGCCTCGCGATTGCATCTAAAGTTCCGCGCCCAGCTCATAAAGGAACTGGTCCGGATAAAATTTCGGGTGCGACCAGTAACGTCCAAGGCGAACGATCACTACATTCTTTTCAGGATTCACATATACATACTGGTTCAGCATACCCGCTGCATGAAAGGCGCTGGTACGATAGGCGACACTATATCCACCCTTTGCATTACGAACCTCGGTGGCAAAGGGTGTGGAAGCTTCAAAAAGAGCGGCTTCGGTTGAGTCTTTAAAATATTTATAGCGGTAACGGCTCCACCACTGGTTATGATAACCATGCATTTTTTCCATGCTGTCTACCCTGCTTACCTTCCTGATCCAGTCTGCATTTACGATCTGTTTTCCATTCCATTTGCCTTCATTCAGGTATAACTGGCCAAGCTTTGCAAAGTCCCGCGCAGTAGCGTTGAGTCCTGCGAATGCCAGTTCATTTTTTCTTCTTTTATTATCTACATTCCAGGTTGCATTGTATTCCGCTCCCAAAGGCTTCCAGATCTTTTCCTGTAAATAAGCGGATACTTTCATGCCGGTTGCTCTTTCAAGCACCAGACCAAGCAGTTCGGTATTGACACTCTGGTAAATAAACGTTTCACCTGGCTCTCTTTCCATTTTTGTTTTAAAAGCATGCTTTGGAAGGTTGGGCCTGAAACCCAGCTTGATGGCATCATCAATGCCTTTACCATTTTCCCTGAAGGAGGCACCGCTGCGCATGTCGAGCAAATGCTGCAGGGTCACTTTTGCCCAGGCCTTATCGGTCTTTAATAACTCGGGAAGGTATTTGGTAACAGGAACCTGCGTTGAAGGGATCTTTCCTTCTTCAATGGCTATGGCCATCAGCGTGCTGATATAGGACTTGGCAATTGAAAAGGATGGGAACAGCGATTGCTCACTAAATCCATTGAAATAGCGCTCGTAAAGAATGCTATCATTCCTGATGACAACAAAGGCTGCGGTCAGCGAAGACTCCAGTTCCTTGTCGAGGCGGACAGCCAGCTGGCTAAAGCCGGGATCCGTTTTGGCATTGATGAACTGGTAAGGCTGATCTGCCTTCTGAACAGGGACCGAAGGCATGCGGGCATGATCGGCAAGGTTGAACTTTCTGACTTTGTAACCACGGACAACCCAGCAGGACGAAAGAACGATAGTAAGAAAAAGGAAAAGAATGATGCGCATAAGAAGATTTGGAAAGACAATGTATAGACAACCGGCGAACAATAAGAGATGCATGAACCTTATAATTCCTGTCCAAGGTTATAAATAAACTGGGTAAAGAAGAGATTTGCATTCCTGAACCTTTTGCCCAGCCTCACGATCACCAGGTCCTTGTCCGGGTTCACATAAATGATCTGGTTTAAAAATCCACTCGCGTTAAAGGCTCCGGTCCGGTATCCTACCCGGTAGCTGTTGCCAACCCTGCGTACGGGAACGGAAAAAGCGGTCTGGTCCCTGAAAGCCATCGCTGTTGCCGAATCCTCAAAGCTGCGAAAAGGCATACGGCTCCACCAATGGTTCTTGTAACCACCCCATCGCTGCATGGTATCTTCACTGGCAACGGCCTGCACCCACGCTTCATCAACAACCTGTTTGGCACCAGCCCTGCCCCCGTTCAGGTAAAGGCGGCCAAACCTGGCAAAATCCCTGGCTACTGCATTAATGCCAGCAGAGGATATAGCCAACTGGTGCTTTTTACTATCCACATTCCAGGTAGCATCATGTTCAGCCCCCATAGGCTTCCATATCTTTTCTTCCAGGTAGTCTGGCAATTTCTTTCCCGTCGCCCTTTCAATGATCAGTCCCAATAGCTGGGTATTGATGCTCTGGTACCGGAAGCGTCCTGGTTCCTGTGCGATCTTTGCTTTCAGCAACTGCTTTTCAAGATTGCGGGTCAGACCATACCTGATGGCATCATCCTTCAGATCATAACTGCCTTCGTTAAAATCCAGCCCGCTTCTCATATCCAGCAAATGCTGGATGGTGATCTTTTCAAATGCAGGGTCGCGTGGCTTTAATTCGGGAATGTAATAGGTGATTGGATCTGACAGGGACCTGATCTTTCCTTCTTCATGTGCAATGCTCACTAGGCTTCCAGTAAATGATTTGGCCATGGAATTGGAAGGCAGCAGGGACTGGGGGTCAAAGCCATTGAAATATTTTTCATAGATAATGCTGTCGTGCCGTACCACAAGAAAAGCCGCGGTCTGGGATTGCTGGAGATTGGAGTCCAGCCAGGCACTTATCCTGCTGTATTGCGGTGCACCAGCACCTTCAAAAAATCGAAAAACGGAATCGGCACGATGGACCGGAACAGAAGGAAGCTTTTGGTGGTCGGTAAGGTTCATCTTTCTTAAGCTGTAAGCCCGGGCTACCCAGCAGGATGACAGGCTCATTGTAAGAAGGATAAGAATCAAAAAACGCATGAGCTACATTCCCGAATTCCCGTGCCAGAAAAGGCGAATATTATTGTAATGAGCCCTGAAACAAAAATCCCCCGGGCTGAGCGGGGGATTTTTTATGATCAAACAGTTTCTGTAAACTTTTTGTATGTCGCGATCTTCTTGTGAAGGTCCTCCGGTCTGAAAGGCTTTTGAAGAAAGTCATTAAAGCCTTTACCTGCAAGGAACTCCTTCATCTGCGGCAGTACGGCAGCAGTGAAAGCAATGGCCGGTATATTGGCGTTGATCTTACGGATCTCGATCAGGGCCTGGTAACCATCCATGATAGGCATGTCTAGATCGATCAGTACCAGGTCGTATTCATTTTGCCTGAACAGGTCAACCGCTTCCTGTCCGTTCACCGCTTCATGAATATTCACTTCCCAGCGCTGCAGGAATTTACGGGTGATTGTCATGTTCACCGGGCTGTCTTCCGCAACAAGTACCCTGGTACCTTTAAGTGCTGCCAGCACACTTACTTTATTCTCATTAACAAAAGGCTTGTTACCCTGTACAAATGGCATTCTTACAGAGAAATAAAAGCAGGAACCTTTTCCTTTTTCACTTTTGAGTTTCAGGTCGCCACCCAGTTTCATTACGATCTTCCGGCTGATGGTCAGTCCAAGGCCCGTACCACCATAACGGCGTGTTGTGGATGTTTCAGCCTGGTTGAATGCATCAAAGATGGTTTGCTGGTGCTCGAGTGTCATACCGATACCGGTATCTTCAACTGCAAAATATACTTCAACAGCATCGCTGTCTGAGGCTTCTACTTTCGCGGAGATGCGTACCGTTCCTTTTTCGGTAAACTTGAATGCATTTCCAATGAGGTTGGTCAATACCTGCTTCAACCTGGTCTCATCACTTTTCAGGTAACGGTCCAGTGCCGGGTCAACATTGGTCTCGAACCTTACATTCTTGGATTCGAACTGGTTCTTGAACACTGTGTGGATCTTATCAAGAACGGTCTTCAGGTTGAATTCATCAACCGCCATTTCCATTTTATCTGCTTCGATCTTACTGAAATCAAGTACGTCGTTCACAACACTGAGCATGTGCTCGGAGGAATATTTTAATACTTCAAGGTTTTGCTGCTGGTCGGGTAAGGATGGCTCCTGAAGCATCAGGTTTACCGTTCCAATGATACCATTAAGGGGCGTACGCATCTCGTGGCTCATGTTGGAAAGAAAACGAGATTTGGCAAGTGCAGCCGTATCTGCCTTTGCTTTTGCTTCTGAAAGTTCAAACTTCTGGCGCTCCGCTTCCTGCCATACTTCCACCAGCTGCCTTCCGCTCTTGTTGATATGGAATACCGCGAAGAATACGAAGATGATGGTGATGGCGAATGAAAGGAAGTAGTTCAGTGTGCTGATCAGGGTGAACCATTTCTCGTCAATATTCTCAGCAAGGAAATACTGGTGCGGCAGTACAAAGGCACAGACCGCGCAGCTCACCGATACGGAAAGGTTGACAAGGGCATTAGGCAGATCCTTTTCAAGGTCATAGTACAGTGTATAGGCAATGAATGCCGGGAAGTAAAAGAATACAAAGTAAAATCCAATGTTCAGCGTGTTACAGATAAAGAACAGCAATACACTGAATGAGGTGATGAACATGGAACGGGCCATGTTGTAATGACGGGCGTGGTTCAGCCAGTATCCGAAAATACCGGTCACCAGCATCAACAGGGTAATGACCATCAGGAATGATGAATTCAATACAAAACTCAATGCTACATACAGCATGTAAAAGGACTGGCAGAACAGCCCGATGAAATTTGAGAAACGTACACGCTGCATTTCATAGACGGGCATGTCTTCGTGTACGCCCAGGTTCATAATGAGTTTGTATAGCTTATTCATAGTTGCTGGTATGGGTCATGGTAAATGGTTATTGCTGCAGGCCTTCTGTTCAATGAACGGAAAGGATCGAACAGGTATCGGTTATTTTAACTGATGTAGTATTGTGGTGAAGGCAGGCAGTAAGGAAGTCTGTGCTTGTGTAAAGGGTCTCATAGGATTTCTTTTAATGCATACCTCCATTGTGATAAAGAAGTATGGAATGGTAAAATAGTAACACTATTTAATATTTGCAACATATCAGGAATGAATGCTATCTGTATCCCCGCTCAGTTCTAACTTGTTTTAGATCGAAGGAATCAGTAATTTTCAGCCTCTTTTTCTAATACCACAATGAGTGACCAATGAGTGACAGCATCTTTCGTAACATCAAAGACCTTGATACGGATTACCTTGACGCGGCCTATGCAGACGATGCAGAGACAGCGGCAGTGATCTTTGAGCAATACCTGGCGGACTTTCCGGGCAACCTGGAAGTACTGAAAGAAAGCATCCGCAACAGGGATGTTGAACGTTTCCAGCACCATATCCACAAACAGAAGCCGGGCTTTAGTTATGTTGGATTGACAGATGTTACGCAAAAGATCCAGGAGCTGCAGGTGAAATGCACCAGTCCTGAAGACATGAACACTTACAAGCCAGAGATCGATGCGATGGTATCAAGGATCGAGGCCTCAAAAGATATCATCAGCAAAACACTTACCCAGCTTCAGTCTTAGTTCAGGGAGCTATCCGTATGCTCAATCTTTCTTAAAATACTCTTTTTAGGAACCAGTCTTTCAGAAAGCTTGTTCAGCGGCTGCTTCGCGGCTGCTCTTGTTTGAACCTTATCATAATCTTCCCACATTGTATTAAACAAGCGGTCAAGGGTGGACGTGATCAGACCATAATTCTTCACATACCGGGCATGGTGCATGGCATGATAGGTTGGCGTATTGATCACTTTACCGATCATTGTGTTGGCATAACCGGGATCGCGTATCTCGAAGTTGGAATGGCCCAGGGTGTTGGTGATAAAGTAAAAAATATAGTAAGCCACGATACCATAGAAAGAAATTGGCATGTACCAGGACAGAACGGCCACCGGTGCAATAATGCCTACCGAAAAGATCAGCTTTTCAAGAAATGAAAATGAAATGGAGCTGAGCGGGTTGGTCACTTTCGACTTATGGTGCTCCCTGTGTATCCACAACAAGGATTTATGGTGCATTGCACGATGAGAGAAGTAATGCCAGATCTCCGTCCATACAAACACTATCAGGAAAGTGTAAGTGATGGTAAGCCAGTTCTCTGGCGCCGCCACCAGGAAGCCGCTGTATAAAGCAGCACCGATCAGGCATGAATGCAATGGAGAGGTCAGCCATGAATTATTCAGCTCTTCCCTCAATTGCTCCTGGTCGGCCTGCAGGTTATAAACTCTTCTTACTTTTTTAGACTTGTATAATAAGATGAAACTAAATACGATCACATGGTTCGCTACAGCCAGGATCGCCAGTGTTATTATTTGTTCCATACAATTAAAATTTAAACGCCGGATGATACCGGTACTGGTACCTTTTTGTAGAATACCGGCTTTTTGCCATTGTTCTTGAACTTGTAAATAAATGTTTCCAGCACACCTACAAAGAAGTCGGCCCTTGCACCAATGAAGATCCAGCTGGTGCGCATCTTACCGTCGAACATCAGTTCCTCGGAATGCAGCAGTTTGGATTTCCTTGGATAACCGTAGATATCAGCAAGACTTTTGGCAATGGTTCCGTAGATCAGCATTTTTTCTTTCTGCATGGAAACTTTGAATGCGAACAGCAACCAGAACCAGTAACCCCAGAACCCTTTCCTGCTTTTAACAGAAAGCCAGAAGCAGTTCAGTTCACAATAGCTGGTGCCTTCTACAAATTCATAAAGACTTTGCTTGCTTGGATCGCCGGCAAATACTTCAATGGTCCTGTACGGGTTGATGTTGCCAAGGACAAATCCTCCGCACATCCTGCTCTTTAAATTGAAGGCTGCATAAACAGAGCGGCTCTTAAGAAAATCCATCGGAACGTTCAGTCCCGACGCGCCCATGTATTTCTGCCTGAACTCTTCAAGCTGGTCATCCTTTGTGATCTTACGCAGGAATAACATCTTATAAAAGCTGGCGAAAAAATTACTTTGCTGGGGAGCCTTGACCTCTATAAGGCTTGACCTGAATTCTTTTGCAAAAGTGCGGATGGCCGCCACTTCGCTGTTCAGGATCAGGATAGACTGGTGAATGCCAATCTCGTCGTTGATCCTGTTATGCTTATTGAAAAATCTTGCTTCTTTAATGCGCTTCAGGTCCACTTCAATAATATCGGTGGTCAGCTTACGCTTCTGAAGGATAGAACCGATCTTGTAAATGACATAATCCATCCCGCTTTTCTGGTTCTTCATCAATACCGCGGATACTCTTTCAAAGAATAACTCCAGTCTTGACTTGGGGATGTTCTTTGAGTAGATGGTCCACTCAGGACGCTCAACAAGTCTCAGCCAGCTTGGATTATTTTCTACTTCCGCAGTGCCATTTGCCAGTACGGATTCCACTACTGTTTCCCAAACCCTGGCCAGGTTATGCGCTTCTTCTGCTGTCTCATCCAGGTATTCCGCAATTTTCAGGTCTCTTTCTTTTGCGTTCTTAAAAAATTTGAAGACCCAGAAATTAGGGCTGATCGATAGTTCCATAGAGCAATTTTTTGGTCGGATTACTTATTATTTTCGCAGGATTATTGGGCTCGTTCCCAGGTTGTGGTTCTACCAAACATCGAAATGCCAACATAACCTCTCAGAGCAAGGGTCTTGCCTTTAAAGGTGATGTTAGCATCGTAGGTCTTACCGTTCTGGGGATCGTATATTGTTCCATCTTCGTAATCGTTACCATCCCTTTTAAATTTCTTCAGGATCAGCAACCCCACGATAGGCTGGGTTCTTAAATTGGCCTTTGGATTTTTCTTATCCAGCTTGGCAGTTCCATTTTCAACAGGTTCTTTCAGCCATATGATCTTTCCATAGAACTTTCCGTCACGGCCTTTGTAGATCTCGATCTTGGCGTCTTTCTCTTCGTTCAGCCATACGCCTTCGATCTGGTCTGTCTGAGCCATGGCAATTGTATGCAATCCCAGTATAGCTGAAAGCATCAGCGTGAACTGCAGTATTGTTTTCTTAAGGATCGTCATTTGTTCATGGTTTTATAAGATGATAAGAACCTGTATCGATTATGGGAATACAATTCCCTTGTAACGCGTTGCGTCCAGCTGCGGAATGGTAGAACCATATTTCGCATTGATCTTCCTGATGATCTCATTAGCAAGCAGGGCATTTCCTCTTGGCGTCAGGTTGATGCCGTCAAGGGAAAAGATGCCACCGGTTACAAACTGTGCATTCATAGCAACACCATTATACATGATACCGCTTTTTGCATTGCTCATGAACCCGTTCACATCAACAAAGGCCAGGCCTTTTGCTGTAGCAATGGCAGACAGTGTGTTGTTATAAGCAGCAATAGCTGTATTGATCTGGTCCAGTTCAGTTGAAGTCAATACAAACTGATTCGGTATGGGTTTCATTGATCCCCAGCCTGCGCACTTCAATGAATCCTGCGGAACGGTCAGGAGGATCATCTCGCCCTGGTTTGCTTTTCTCATTCCGCCCGGAGCGTTTGCATCTTCGATCATAAAACCGTTGGCACCTGCCTGGAAAGAAATACCAAGTGGAGCATAAGCTGCTGAAAGACCAGCGGCATTAGCTGCGTCAAGCATCAGTCCATTATAAGGAACAGTTGTAAAGAATGGAAGATGACTTAATTCAGGAATGTTCATGATCACACCTTTTGCGTTGCCTGCAGTAAGGGTGTTGACAATAGCATCCATGCTGCCATCAAAACCAAAACCTGCAGGACCGGATGCCGGTGTAACAGCATCCTGTGTTCCGCCGGTAAGTGCATATGCCATTACATCATCCTGCCCGATCGCAAGCGAGAAGAAGGTTGGTGCCTGCATCGCCGCGTCTGAAAGAATAGAGCTGGTTTCCATGTTGGAAGCCATTCTTGTAAAGAAAGGGTTATAGTTACCCGGGCCGTTGTTGAAATCTCCATAACCAGGATAAACCGTGGTGATGGATTTCATTCCAGGCACAGAAATGTTATTGAAAGGTCCCTGTGCAGCTACGCTTGACATAAAGATGCCAAGGTCGCCCATTGGAGCGGCAGGCATTGGTGCCAGTGAAGTAACACCAGCGCAATCAGCATCAGGCATCAGCACGTAACGTGCATTCTGCATGGCGCCAACTCCAACTGAAGCAGCATCAACAAGCGGCTGTTTGAACTCACCACCGCCGATCATTTTCAATTGCTGTGCAACAAGGTTCGGATAAGCAGTTAACTGGGCCTGCTGGTAAAGTGCATTGTCGGCATAACCGGCAGACATTGAGCTACCAATTGCGATATATTTTGAAGCATCAACACTTCCCTTTACCGGAGCAGGTACATCTACATCTGGTTTGCAGGAAAAAAGTAACAATGCTACAGAAGCAGCGGATAAGGCTTTATTCATATTATTTTTCACGGTAGTAGGATTAAAAGTTATAGTTGATGGAAATGCCTGGCATGTAAATATTGGTCTTGTAAGTACCATTCATCTGGGTTTCAATATTCCTGTCTTCCCTTGTCATGCTCTGGATGGTAAATGAAGCATCCACTGCAAAACGTGTGTTCACTTTATATCCGAAACCGAAAGAATAGTTTACGTGTGCAGCATCCGGTACATCGGGGCTTACGTAGCCATCCTGTACGGGCGTGCTCAGGTATTTGATACCAGCCCTTGCATCGAACTTGGGGCTCATTGCGTATTGCGCGCCAAGGCGGATCGCAAAAGCATCTTCATAGTTACGCGGCGATTTTGTATCGGCCAGTTCAGGTGTATTGTTTACATAATCGAACGTAAGCGTATCAAATGATTTCCATCCTACCATGTTGGCATCAAATGCAAAAGCAAGTTTGCTTGAAGCCTGGAAGGCAGCGCCAAATGTCATGATGCTTGGTAAAGGAAGCGCAGTAGAGAACTTACCGTTTGGAAAGCTTGAAGCAAGTGAAGCGGGAACGGTAAAAGTGGCATTACCATCTTCCAGTTCCATATTCACCTGTGAACGGTAGGTAAATCCAAAAGAAAGCGCAGTGGTTGGCTTGTAGTAGATACCGGCATTAAAGCCCATACCGCTTGACTTGCCATCCAGTTCCGCCTTACCATAATTGCCGTTATTGTCAACAACAGGAATATCCCTTTGAAGGTTTACTTTACCGGTTCCATAAACAAATCCGGCACCGATACCTAATTTATCGCTGATCTTATAACTGATCGTCGGCTGAATGAATACTGCAAACAGTTGCAGGTGGGTCAGGGCAAACCTTCCGGTCCATCCTTTCTCCCAGTCAATCGTGCTGCCGAATGGTGTGTACGCAGCCACACCATATTTCAGCCTGCTGCCTTCTTTGCCCATAACAACATATCCGGTAAAAGGATAGCTGACAGGTGAAGTTGTTTCGGAGACCCTTTTAGAGCTGGCATCTACATAACGGACATGCGAAATGACCGGGGTTACACCAAAGCTCGCGCTGTTAGATTTCAGGAAAGAAACACCACCGGGGTTATAAAACAAAGCGGCACCGTCCTGGATGTAAGCCGTGCCGGCTCCACCCATTCCCTGTTGCTTTTGTCCCTGTAAACTTACCTGAAAACCCTGGGCGCTTGCCAGGAATGGAAGGCAGACTGCAATTGCTGCTACGATTTTTTTCATGAGGATTGACGATTAAATTGTTATATACGGTACGGATCTCTGTTACATGATTGACTGCTCCGAACGGCCCGGATCAGTAAACGTTTGAATGCTTCTGCTAAATTCTGAAAGCTGCTTTTCTTAAAGTTCGTTCCGATGTAGAAAGTGAAGTCGTGGTAATCTTACCAGAATGGAATGACGGTTTTTTCACAAAATACATTGGATCGATTCAATACTCAGCACACGGCCAAACAACTCAAACGGCCATAAAAGTAAAAAGAGAAATATATAATTGCAAGTGCTTACCGTGAATAATACAGAACTAATATTCATTGGATGAACAATTTCTTCGCATAAAAACTATGCATTGCTGACTGAAACCCTTGACTGACATAGCTATTCCACGTGAATGACCCTGCGTAATTTTAATTGGAAAAAAATATTAATAAAATGCACTCGTAATTCTACGTTTATTCAATGGCGTTATTACGATGACAGGTATAATTGAAAATCTTTCGTTTATGCAGGTACGTGATAACATTAAAAGGTTTTGTATTATGACTAATTTTTATCAACTGATGTTAGTATAAAAAAACCTCCCTCAGCTAAGCGGAGGGAGGAACGATTTTTTGTCAGAGAGGTGGAAGATTGTGGCTTCTAAGTTAGGATTGGATGTTCTGGTTTTTCTTCAGGATCGGACGTTTGGTTTTCTTAGGCGTTGGTTCTTCTTTCAGGAATTGGATCTTACTGGTCTTTCTTAGGATTGGTTGGTCTTTCTTACTAGGATCTGGATCTGGTTGGTTTTTCGGATATCGTCTTTCATTGTTACCCGGATCAAAGATGCAAATCCAAAAACCCTTTTCCTGCCCATTTCGATCAACGAAAGCTTCTTTTCGACAAATGAATAGATTGTTTCGATTTGAAAAAAAGCTCAAGGGTTTAACTGCACATTAACCGCAAAGAACACAAAGGACGCAAAGAGTCTATCCCTTTGCGTCCTTTGTGTCTGCTTCGCGTCCTTTGCGGTTAATGTTTCAAAGAAGCGCCGAAATATTAAAACAATAAAGAGAGGCAATTAATTCTAAAGCACACCAAGCTTCTCTAGATCACTTCTCAACTGTTCAGGGGAAACAAAAACAATGCTGCGGATACCCAGGGCTTCTGCTGCTTTGATATTCCTGACATTATCGTCAATAAACAAAGTCTCTTTTGGATTTATATTAAACCGCTTGAGCAACAGCTGGTAAAACTCAGGGAAAGGCTTGCGCATCTTTTCCTCTCCGCTGACCACCCTTCCGTCGAACCAGTGCAGGAATTCGTATCGCTCCAATGCAATGGGAAACAATTCCGCACTCCAGTTGGTCAATGCGTAGAGTTTATATTTTCCTGCGGTTTTAATTTCCCTGAACACTTCTACGGTTCCTTCAATCGGGCCGCCAAGCATTTCTTCCCACCGGCCATAGTAAGCTTCAATGTACATGCGCCACTCAGGGTATTTCTCTACCAGTTCAGCAGTTGCTTCCTTTATTGATCTTCCTGCATCCTGCTGTTCATTCCAGTCAGAGGTGCAGATGGTCTCAAAGAACTCCTTCTTCTTTGCTTCATCATCAAACATGGCATCAAAAACATAAGCCGGATTCCAATCGATGAGCACACCGCCGAGGTCAAAAATGATGTATGTTATTTGCATCGGGCGAAGATAGCGTTGGTTTCTTGTTTCTTGTCTCTTGTTTCTTGTTCGTTAGGTACAGTCATTCTTTGGGGAAGGAACTTGCGTAGAGATAGAGGCTTCGAGCTATGAGCTTCGAGCTTCGAGACGCTCAAAAATTTACAGTGTGCCCGCAGTTCATCAAACTGAAACAGAATTAAAATCTTAAACTAAACCAAAGCTCGAAGCTCATAGCTCGAAGCCATCAGCCAAAAGCTATCAGCTTCCCTCCTTGTACCTTATCTTAAAATACAGCATTGTCAACGACAATAAAAGAATGGTAGCATTAGTAAAGATGATCGATACCTTATCGATGAGTATACCATAGATCAGCCACATGATCACACTGATCGTGGCAAAGGTGAACATCAAACCGGATACACCTTTTGCAGATTTGGTCTGCCAGGTTTTAATGACCTGTGGCAGGAAAGTTATGGAAGATATAATGCCGGCGGCCATGCCTAAGACTTCTACAGAATCCATGTTAGTTGGTTGTTGTTATTAAACCCAACTAATGTATAACATTCACATCTGGATTACTAGTACTCGTTCAGATACAAGTTTATCCTCTGCTGCCAGGAAATAAAAAAAGATTAACAGCAGTACCCCTGATCTTTCCAAATGTTTTCCCTTAAGGCTTTGTGAGCTGGGAGCTTCGAGCTTTTAGCTACGAGCTATGAGCATTGGTGTAAACGTAAGTAAGATTAAAATCAGGGTCCTGGTATACCATACGATTGAAAGAAAAAAATTTTGAAACACGCAAAAGCTCGAAGCTCACAGCTCTTTATTTCTTATACTTCTTCAAACCTTTACTATTATCATTTGTTGCAGGAACAACGCTTACCGCCATACCGCCACCGGCAGCCATCAGGAAATTCAGGGTTGTTGCACTGTCCACAATGAACCTTTCGATGGTATAGGCCATTGGGTTGTTCTTCCAGTGGGCATTGACGGCATCCCTGTAAATGGTCGCCACGTACCTGCGGCCTTTATCAAGGAAGGAAAGCGGCGTACTCAATGCCCTTTGATTTTCATCCGTGATACCGCCGAGGAACCAGTTAGGAGATCCCTTTGCTTTTCTTGCGATCACAAGGAAATCACCCGGCTCACCGGCCAGCACTTTGGTATCATCCCAGTCTACAGCCACATCCTTGATGAACTGGAATGCGTCCAGGTTCTTTTCATAATTTTCAGGAAGATCAGCAGCCATTTGTAATGGGCTGTACATGGTAATGTATAATGCCAGCTGTTTGGCAAGCGTTGTCTGCACCTGCTCTTTTTTTGAAGTGTCGTAAACGTTCATCTTGATCTGGAAGATACCAGGCGTATAATCCATAGGGCCGCCCATCAGCCTTGTAAAAGGCAGGATGGTCTCATGTGCCGGCGGATTTCCAGAGCTCCATGCATTGAACTCGTTGCCCCTTGCCGCTTCACTGGCCATCCAGTTAGGGTAAGTACGATGCAGACCTGTAAGCCTGACGGATTCGTGCATATCTACCATGATGCCATACTTCGATGTTTTATCAGCGGCCCTTACATAATGATTCACCATCCATTGTCCATCATGATGTTCACCGCGTGGAATGATCCTGCCCACATAACCTGTCTTTACCGAATTCATACCATGCGCCTGCATAAAGCGGTAGGCAGTATCCATCCATCTTTCGTAATTGGTAACAGACCCGGAGGTTTCATGATGCGCAATGATCCTGACACCTTTTTCCTTTGAATACCTGGCAAGTTCCTTTACATCGTAATCCGGATAAGGTGTAACGAAATCAAAAACATCTTCTTCCCATTTACCAAACCAGTCTTCCCAGCCGGTATTCCAGCCTTCCACCAGCACAGCATCAAAGCCATGCCTTGCAGCAAAATCGATGTATCTTTTTACATTGGCCGTATTCGCACCGTGGGGAACTTTGGTGGACTGCTGCGATCCAACCTGGCTTCCGGAATAATCCCAGCTGCTCTTTCCTACATGCATTTCCCACCAGACACCTACATATTTTTGGGGCCTGATCCATGAAGTCTCCTGCAGTTTTGATGGTTCATTCAGGTTCAGGATCATCCGGTTTGCAGCGATGATGTCGGTTGCTTTATCACTGACAATAATGGTGCGCCATGGAGATCTTGAAGGGGTTTGCAGGTAAGCTTTATTTCCTACGGCATCAGGAACAAGGTGGGACCGCAACGTAAAACTGGATTTATCCAGTACCAGGTTCATGGCCGGGTAATTTACCAGCGAAGCTTCATGGATATTGATGTACAGGCCATCGTTTGATTTCAACATCAGCGGGGTTTGCACCGCATTCCTGTCAAAAAATGTTTTAGCATGGATCTCCTGTGCGAATTTGCTGCTGCCAGCATCTACTTCACTCAGATTCGTTTCATTATAGATAAACTCATTGGTGTCGTAATCCCCAGGGATCCAGAAAGCTTTATGGTTACCTGCCAGGTGAAACTCGGAGCGTTCATCGGCAATTACAAAATGTCCAAGGTTGGGCTGCGCCGGGAATTCGTAACGGAACCCAACGCCTTCATTAAATACGCGGAATACAATATCCATTAAGATGCCCTTGCTCTTTTCCTTCAAGCGAAGCTTCACTTCACGGTAATGATTCCTGATGGAGCTGTACTCACCCCAGACTGGCGCCCAGGTTTCATCAACCATGGAGCTGTCCATTCTTTCAAGTGTAAAATTATTTAAGATCACTTCCGGCTCTTTGAATTGCAGTCCTAACGATGAAGGCAGCAGCACTGCCCTGCCTTTAAAGCTGACCGTATAGCTTGCACCATTATTGATGGAAACCGCCAGCCTGATATTCCCGTCAGGTGAAACAGTATTGATTGTTTGGGCCTTTGCAAAAAATGACGAAATCAGGGCTATGCAAAAAAGGATTCTCATTTGTTTTGATTAACGTTTTTCAAACAACCACCATTTGCGCTTGCGTGGTTTGATCTTGTAATTGGTCTGGATGTATTTGTGAATATGGTTCATGGCCTCATCCACATCGTCTGTCAGTAACACCAGGTTCAGGTCTTCGCTTGAAATGGTTCCCGCCTGGATCATGGTTTCCATTACTGCAAAGAGCGGCTGGTAAAAATCTTTCCCGAACAGCACGATCGGGAAGCCATGAATGGTTTTTGTCTGAACAAGGGTTAGTGTTTCAAACAACTCATCCATGGTGCCAAAGCCGCCGGGCATGATGATGAAAGCGTAAGAGTATTTAATGAGGATGGTCTTGCGCGTAAAAAAATATTCGAAAGTCATCCACTTGTTCATGTATTTATTATGCGCCTGCTCAAAGGGCAGCCTGATATTACATCCTACCGACATGCCATTGTTCTCGAAAGCGCCGCGGTTGGCAGCTTCCATGATCCCTGGCCCGCCCCCTGTCATAGTAGTAAAGCCCATGACGGCGATGCGTTTACCAAACTCCCGCGCGCATTCATAATACTTATGGTCTTCCTTGAACCTTGCAGAACCGAATACCGTGATGCAGGGCCCCACAAAATGGAGCGTACGCACCGAAAGGATCAATTCTTTAAAAACCCTCCAGGCAAACTTAAGTTCATAGCCCCTGCTCTTAGGGCCTTCCAGGTAAACATGTTCCTTGGGAGGAATAATGGGTTCTTGTTTTGATTTGGTAGGACCTACCTTTTGATGTGTCGCCATAGCAATCTGGAATAAAAGTAGGACAAAGGAAGGAAAGAGAAGCTATTGGCTGGTGGCTTTTGGCTGATAGCTGATGGCTGATAGCTTCGAGCTGTGAGCCTCGAGCTTCGAGACTTAAAGGTTACAACAATTCATTCTTGTCTCAATTTAAGAAGGTCTGAGAGTCATGGAATACAAGTGAAATTTCCCGCGGCTCAAAGCTCACAGCTCGAGGTTTTCCAGACCATAAACCAAAAACAACAAACCAGAAACCCCGCTATCTTCGCTTTATGAAGATCATTTCATACAACGTCAATGGACTTCGGGCGGCTATGAAAAAAGGCTTTACCGATTGGCTCCGGTCACATCCGGCTGACGTGATCTGCATACAGGAAAACAAGGCCCAGCAATCCGATGTGGATTCCAAAGCATTTCGTGAACTGGGATACGAGGACCATTGGTTCTGCGCGCAGAAAAAAGGATACAGCGGCGTAACGGTATTTACCAAAATAAAACCGGATAATATTCAATGCGGTACCGGGCACCAGGTAAGTGATGATGAAGGAAGGGTAATGCAGGTTGATTTTGGAAAGGTGCGGCTCATCAACGCTTATTTTCCTTCAGGCACTACAGGTGATGAAAGACAGACCTATAAATACAAATGGCTGGAAGAATTCTATGACTACATCCAGCAGCTAAGAAAGACGCATCCCAACCTGATCCTGTGCGGAGACTATAACATCGCACATAAGGAGATCGACATTCATAATCCGGCAGGTAATAAAAAGACCTCAGGTTTTTTGCCGGAGGAAAGAGCATGGATGGATAAATTCTATGGCAATGGATGGGTGGATGTGTTCAGGGAATTTAAAAAAGAACCACACCGCTATACCTGGTGGAGCCAGCGATTCCCTTCAGTACGTCTTTCAAATAAAGGCTGGCGCATTGATTATATATCAGTAACAGAACCATTGAAACCCTTCCTGAAAGACGCTGAAATTTACCCGGACGTTCAGCACAGTGATCATTGTCCTGTATTTGCTGAAATTGATATTGAATCTATGAACATGTCTTAATGACTGATTATGAGAAATGGAAATGTGCAGGACGAAACAGCCATCATTTACAATGTAACCGTAAAAGTTGAAGCGGCCATCGCGGAGCAATGGCTTCAGTGGATGCTTGATATCCATATTCCTGAAGTGCTGCAAACCGGATGCTTTGAATCGTACAGGGTGGTGCGCCTTCTGGAAATTGATGACAGTGAAGGACCTACTTATGCAATTCAATACAATGCCATTTCAAAAGCATTGTACAATCGTTACATTAACAATTTTGCATCACAATTACGCCAGAAAACATTTGATCAATGGGGACAGCGCTTCATTGCATTCAGAAGTGTCATGCAAGTTGTGCAATAGATGTGTACAAAATGGCATATGTTTATTTATCTCACTTCATTTTGTTCATTCCCCTGAAACCCTTGTCCTGCCTGCATTTCCAAGCATATCTCCAAAAGCCTTGAGCAGCAAGGGTTTCAGAGGAGCAGGTTCAAGTAAATTATAAAGTCCCACATTGTCATTTCGGCTATAACCCTTGTCCGATAAGGCTTTTAGCCTGTGCAAAAAAATTTAATATTGGAGAATATAATTTTGTCGGAAGCAAAAACCATATAAATTTGTTCCACTCAAATCTTTAAACAAATCACTATGAACAAAGCTGAATTGATCAACAAACTTGCTGATGATGCTGGCGTTACCAAGACACAAGCAAACGCTGCCCTGGATTCTTTTGTAGAAGCTGTTACCAAAACCCTGAAAGGTGGTGGCAAAGTTACACTGGTAGGTTTCGGTACATTCTCAGTTTCCAAGCGTGCTGCCCGTAATGGCCGCAATCCTCAGACAGGTGAAGTTATCAAGATCAAAGCTAGGAAGGTTGCCCGCTTTAAAGCCGGTAAGGAACTATCTGCTAAATTGTAACCCGCTGAAAAAACTCATTAAAAGCTTCCCTCATAAAGCGGGAAGCTTTTTTATTCTATTTTTCTGAAATTTGCATCAATTAAAAAATACATCATGGGAAGAGGCGATAAAAAAACTAAAAAAGGAAAGATCTTCAAAGGTTCTTTCGGTAAGTCAAGACCTGCTACAGAAAAGAAAACAACTGGTAACAAGCCTGCTGTTGCTAAAGAAAGTAAATAATCCTGTTGATTGGTTGATCCGGATACATCAGTGTAACACTGGTGCTTCTCTGATCAACTGATCAACCTTTATTCAGGGCGCCAGCCGTTCTATCAGCCAGGAACCATCGTTCTGCAGGCTGTATTGTATCCTGTCATGTAACCTTGATGGTCTTCCCTGCCAGAACTCCATGATCACAGGTTGCACCCTGTAACCACCCCAATGTGGCGGCCTTTTCACTTCTTTATCCGAATAAGATGATTTCAGTTTCGCGTATTCGCTGTCAAGCCATTCACGGCTTTCTATAACGGTGCTTTGCGGAGATGCCCAGGCGCCTAACTGGCTGCCGTGCGGACGGGCATGAAAGTATTCATCGCTCTCCCTGTCATCTACTTTCCGAACTAAACCAATTACACGTACCTGCCGCTCCAGCTCCTTCCAGAAAAAAACCAACGAAGCCCTTGGGTTCTCTTCCAGCTGTATGCCTTTATAGCTTTTGTAATTGGTGAAGAATACAAATCCGTGCGCATCAAAACCTTTCAGCAAAACAATGCGTGCCGAAGGCATGCCATCAGATGATGCCGTTGCCAGTGTCATGGCATTGGGCTCTACGATCTCGCTCCTGATCACCTGCTCCCACCATTTGCTGAACTGGTGAATGGGTTCTGGGGCAATGTCTGCTTCCAGCAGGCTTTCAGTGGCATATTCCCGACGAAGCGCGGCAACAGAGTTGTTCATAGCTGCAAAAGTAACGCGGAGCGTTGTTTCTGGTTTATGGTTTTTGGTTTCTGATCTTTAGGTCGAATATTCTTTAAAAATTCTAATAGTGTGGTGTGAATGGCTTTTGTTGTTATTGCAACAGTCAATACACAATTAGTACATCTCAAGAAAGATCTAAGTATTTGATATTTAAAAGCTGCAAGAAGTAATACATGGCGCTTATCATGAAATTCCAGGAAAAAATTGAAGTGTATCGAATAGAAGTAAAAAGAAATAGCCTTTAAAAATGATCGCTGGAACAAAAGAAACTCCGCTTCAACCATAAACAAGAAACCAGAAACCAGAAACTGCTTCTATTTTTTTCTCAGAAGCTGATCCCTCTCCTCCGCTATCATGCTGAGCATACTTTCCAGCTCGCCGATGCGACGCAGCTCATTCTTCATCTTGTTGTTGGATTCTGACATGCTGTACATGTCTTCATTCAGGTCCTGGAGAAACTGGACCTTTTTCTGCAACTGCAGTCTTTGCCTGTTGGATTCGGCAAGTTTATCTTCTGTCTCGGCCAGCTGCTGGCGCAAGGCCTGTGTTTCATTTAAAGTTTGTTCAAGCTTTTCCTGCTTGCGCACCAGGTCGTGGCGGACCATGTCGTAACCTTCATTGGCTTCCTGCAACTCAAGCTCCAGCGCTTCCGCTTTTGAAGCCTGCACTTCCAGTTCCATCATGCGGCTCTGAACGTGTTCAAATTCTTTTACAACATCATCAATACGTGAGGTCATACTGTGGGCCATGGTTACCTGCTGTTCCAGGCTTTCGATCTCAGCATCCTTCTTTTCAAGGGCATGCTCCAGTTTGCTCACTTTATGTTGTAATTCCTCAACTTCTATTTCCAGTACTTCCTTGCCATTATCTTCCAGCTCTTCGATTTGTTTCAGGAATCCGATCAGTAATTTTTGCTGCTGTGAGATGGTTTGTTTCAGTGAATCAACCAGTTCATCCTTGGAAGTAACGGCAGCTGTTTTGGTAACAGGCGCTTCTTCTTCAACAACCTCATGTTTTGCTTTTGATTTCAGCAGGCGTTCCTGAAGAGCAGCAAGTTCATTATACTTCTCATCCAATGTACGCTTTTCCGCTACCGGTGAAGCAGCCGCTGCAGCCTGCACAGTATAAGGCATGCGCCTTGTTGGTGTAAGTACCTTTTGCAATGAGCGGTGGCTTGCCCTGAAAAAATAAATGGTAACACCCAGGACAACAGCGCCCAGGAATAAGATTGCGATCTCCAATAAGGTAAGATGAATAGAAAAGAGGACCATGCAGCTAGTTCCAGTAAGTTGGGGACAAGCTAATAAATATTTTTCAAAAGCAATAAAGGATAGAACTAAATATTAACTGGTGACCAATGTTCCAACTTTCTCTCCCGTTACTACACGCTTAAGGTTATTGGCGCGGTTCATATCGAACACCACAATGGGAAGATCATTCTCCATGCACAAGGTGAATGCTGTCATATCCATCACATTGAGTTTTCGTGTAATACATTCCTGGAAAGTAATGGTATTGAATCGTGTTGCGGTCGGATCTTTTTCCGGGTCTGCCGTATAAATCCCATCAACCCTTGTGCCTTTCATGATCACATCAGCCTTGATCTCAATCGCTCGCAATGAACCGGCCGTGTCTGTTGTAAAATAAGGATTGCCCGTACCCGCTCCGAAGATCACTACCCTTCCCTTTTCAAGGTGACGGATGGCCCTGCGACGAATATATGGCTCCGCGATCTGCTCCATTTTAATTGCGCTTTGAAGTCTTGTATAGACACCGATCTTTTCAAGGGCGGCCTGGAGGGCCATGCCATTGATCACAGTGGCCAGCATTCCCATATAGTCGCCATGCGCCCGCTCGATACCGGTTTCAGCCTCATTCATTCCCCTGTAAATGTTTCCGCCACCAATAACAATGGCAACCTGCACACCCAATTCCGTGATGGCCTTGATATCCTGCGCATAAAGACCCAGCACAGTGGTATCAAATCCAAAACTTTTATCACCCATTAAAGATTCACCTGAAAGCTTGAGCAAAATGCGTTTGTACTTAGGGAGCATAGAGAAAATTTCGTTGCAAAGAAAAGGATTTCTGATGAAGTTCATCAGGATAGGTGCATTCCTTGTTCCAGGATACGGTTGTTGATCCATACTGCGATTGCCGAAGCCGAAACCGTTCCACAAAATAAATTGAGCCAAGCCTCCATATGAGTTCAAAACATCATGCATTCAACAAGCATTCATGATCGGGGCCAGGCATTCTGATGAATCATTAACTTCAGGCCGTGTTTTATAGTTTACTGAAGCTCTATGCAAGGTTTACCATCAGGGTTTATTGCAGCCGTATCGTAATTCACGGACGTGAATGGCTGCACCGGGACGGCCCATTGCTGCTGGCGGCCAATCATCCCAATTCATTCCTGGATGGAATGATCGTTTCTACATTGTTTGAAAAAAATATCTATTCTCTTGCACGCGGAGACGCTTTCAAATATTCATTTGCCAACCGGCTCCTCAGGTACCTTCACATGCTGCCGGTATACAGGACAAGCGAAGGCGTTGGAAACCTTGAACACAATTACACTACCTTCTCTTCCTGCATCGAAAAATTCAGAGAGCAGGGTATCGTGCTTATTTTCAGCGAGGGCGGATGCATTAATGAATGGAAGCTTCGCCCGCTTCGAAAAGGAACAGCCAGGCTTGCTACCAGTACATGGAAGAGCGGAATTCCACTGGTAGTTGTACCGCTTGGCATCAATTACAGTGTGTTCAGGAAATTTGGAAAAGAAGTGCACCTGCGATTTGGTGAGCCTTTTGGTGTGGAATGCATGGAAGGTGCAGAAAATGAAGGCAGGCAACTGCTGATGTTCAATCAGAAATTACAGGAAGGTTTGGAGAAAGAAGTGTATGCTATCGCACCTGGTGATCACAAAACAGTTCAAAAAATTTTTACTTACCAGCCTCCCGCAATACAGAAAATACTTTTGTTCTTTCCCGCCCTGCTGGGCGTTATCCTGCACTACCCGCTTTACCTTTTTGCACAATTGATCGTGCTGTTACGGTTTAAAAAAAGCGAACACTATGATAGTGTGCTTGTAGCCATACTGGAAATCCTTTACCCATTGTACCTTGCAGCACTGATCATCCTGGGAAATAAAATTTATCCTTTAACTGGCTGGAGCCTGCTGCTTGCTTCACCTGTGTCATTGCTGGCCCTTGCTAAAATGAATTACTTCAGGAAGTGATAATTGCTAATGCAGGACTGTATTATTCAGGCAACTGCATTGAAAGTGAATAGACCATGGGTAGCTTATCTTCAAGGCCTTTCACCCTCCAGTTGCCATCTTCGCCCTGGACAATGTTACGGAAACAGGGATAAGGCGAATAGGAAAACTCGTTGAAGAATTGTAATTGAAGTCCCTGTTTCAGAAGCGCATTCAGCACTTCACTGATGCTGTGGTTCCATGAATATTCCTTTGCCCTGATGTCTGCACCAGGATCTGTATAGGTGCCTTCAGAATCAATACTGATCAAAGCATGATTGTGGTAGTGGTATTGCACGCGGGTAAAGTCCTCGTCCATCATCCATACCACCGGGTGAAATTCTGCCATGTAAAACGAACCGCCTTTTTTCAGGAACTGCCTGATGATGGCTGCCCATCGATCAAGGTCAGGAAGCCAGCCGATCACACCATAAGAGGTAAAGACCATGTCAAATGTTTCATTAAGGTGATCAGGAAGATCGTAAACATTGCAGCAGATAAATCTTGCGTCAAGTGATAGCTGGCTATTCAGATTTTTTGCTTCAGCAATCGCACTGTCGGAAAGATCTACACCAGTGACCTTTGCACCCATGCGTGCCAGCGAAAGGGAATCCATTCCAAAATGGCATTGCAGGTGCAGGATCGATTTGCCTTTCACATCGCCTATCTCACCCAGTTCAATTGGGGTCAGTGCGTTTTTGCCATTTAAAAAAGAAGGAAGGTCATAAAAAGATGAATCCTTATGAATGGCAGTGCGCTTGTTCCAAAGATCCCTGTTGGCCTCGAAGTAATGCTGGTATTCCTGCATAAAAAAAATCCCGTCCGCCTTTGGCGGAACGGGATTCAATATAGTAAGAAAACCAATTATCCTACAGCAACACGTTTGAACTCTGTTACTTTCAGATCGGCGCCAACACCTTTAAGGTATTCTCCAACAGATTTACTGTTGTCTTTTACAAAAGGCTGTGCAGTCAATGTATTTTCCTTGAAGAACGCATTCAGTTTACCTTCTGCGATCTTACTCATCATTTCTTCGGTTTTACCGGCCATCTTTGGATCCTGTTTCATCTGGTCCATCACGATGTCCTTTTCACGGGCGATGATGTCAGCCGGAACTGAATTGGCATCTACTGCAACGGGGTTCATGGCTGCGATCTGCATGGCCACGTCCCTTCCAGCTTCACCTGCGTCCTTGCTGAAGCCAACCAGTACACCCATGCGGTAAGCACCGTGAATGTAAGAAGCAACATAAGGCGCTTCTACTCTTTCAAAACGGGCCACACCGATCTTTTCACCGATGGAAGCCAGTTTATCATTGATCAGGTCAGATACCTTATTGCCATTTACACTAACGTTGTTCAGTTCTTCCGCGCTTTTTACATTGTTGGCCACTGCTGCGTCAGCAATGCTTTGAGCGAAGGCAACGAAATCCGCATTCTTTGAAACGAAATCCGTTTCGCAGGAAATGAGGATGATGAATCCTGTTTTGTTATCAGTGGTTGTCTTGGCGATCACGACACCTTCTTTCGCTTCGCGGTCGCTGCGTTTGGCGGCCACCTTCTGTCCCTGCTTGCGCAGCCAGTCGATAGCAGCTTCAAAGTCACCACCTGTTTCAGTAAGCGCTTTACGGCAATCCATCATTCCAGCGCCGGTTGCCTGGCGAAGTTTATTGATATCCTGTGCTGTAATTGTTGCTGTTGACATTTGTATTCTTTTGAAATATGTTCAATGATCCGCCGCAGGCGGATTGATTTTGTTTTGTCCATCCTAGAATGTGACCAGTGATTCGCTGGCCGTCATTCACGGAATTAACGTGCGCCTCCAGGACGACGGGCTCCGCCGCCACCTGCACCGCCACCCGAAGGTGTACGACGACGCTGGCCACCACCACCGGTGCCACCACCAGGTCCACGGCCCGGACCGCCAGGTCCGCGACCAGGTCCACCCGGTCCGCCAGGACCACCGCTTCCGCCACGGCCGCCACGACCACGTCCGCCTTCAGCATTTGCTTCGGCTTCAAGGCGTGCTGCTCTTTTTTCGTTCTCCTGGTCTACATTACCCTCATCACCTTCTTCGTCTTTGGCTGCTTGTCTTTCGGCAAGGCCTTCAGCGATAGCTGCAGTGATATAGTTGGTAACGATAGCGATTGATTTTGTAGCATCATCGTTGGCAGGGATCGCGAAATCAACTTTGTTAGGATCGCAGTTGGTATCAACAATACCAAAGGTCTGAACACCCAGGCGCTTGGCTTCAGCCAGAGCAATGTGCTCGTGACCGATGTCGATGATGAACAGGGCGGCAGGTACACGTCCCAGCTGGGCGATACCACCTAAAACCTTTTCCATCTTTTCCTTATCACGTGAAAGGGTCAGGCGCTCTTTTTTGGTAACGCTGTCGAATGTACCATCACCAAGCATTTTTTCGATGCTTTGCATTTTCTTCACGCTCTTACGAACGGTATTGAAATTGGTCAGCATGCCACCAAGCCAGCGCTCGGTAACATAAGGCATGTTCACACGCTGTGCGCATTCAGTAACAATATCTTTAGCCTGCTTCTTGGTACCAACGAAGAGGATCTTTTTACCGCTGCGGGCGATCTGCTTCAGGGCAGCCGCAGTTTCCTGCAGGCATTCTGTTGTTTTGTTCAGGTCAATGATGTGAATACCTTTCTTCTCAGCGAAGATGTAAGGCAACATTTTTGGGTTCCACTTCTTCTTCAGGTGACCGAAGTGTACACCTGCTTCCAGGAGTTGCTGTTGTAATGAAGTGTTTTGTTCCATTTTTGAGCTTTTAGCTGTTATCCGCCTGAGGCGAATAACAGCTGTTTAGTTTAAATAAAATATTTTTCATTCACTATCGGCCAACAGCTAAAAGCCATCAGCCAAAAGCTTCGATTAACGTTTAGAGAACTGGAAGCTTCTGCGTGCTTTCTTCTTACCGAATTTCTTACGCTCTACAGAACGTGGATCACGTTTCAGCAGACCGGCAGCTTTCAGTACGGGACGGAAATCAGGGTTCAGGTCAACCAGCACACGGGCAATACCCAGCATGGCAGCTTCAGCCTGTCCTTTTACGCCACCACCTGTAGCATTGATCTTCACATCGAACTTGTCAGAGGCTTCGATGGTCTTTAAAGGTCTTTCCACCTGGTTCTGCAAATAGACCAGCGGGAAATACTTTTTATAATCTTTATCGTTTACGGTGATGGTGCCATTTCCTTTTGACAGGAATACCCTTGTAACGGCTTCTTTACGGCGACCAACACTATTTCTTTGCTTTTCCATTGATTACTTTTTGGAATTTGGAAAGTGATTGGAATTAAAATTTGAGATCCTTAGGTTGCTGTGCTGTATGGGGATGCTGATCGCCTACATACACAAATAACTTTTTATACAGCTTGCGTCCGAGACGGTTCTTAGGCAGCATGCCTTTTACCGCTCTTTCAATGATCACTTCCGGTCTGCGCTTCAGCAGGTCCCTTGCGATCTCTTCCCTGCGACCACCAGGATATCCTGTGTAACGGTCGTACACTTTCTCATCCAGCTTATTGCCGGTGAACTTGATCTTGTCTACGTTGGTAACGATCACATAATCGCCACAATCTACGTGAGGGGTGTAATATGCCTTGTTCTTGCCGCGTAATACTGCAGCAATACGAGCGCACATACGTCCCACGGTTTGATTGGTACCGTCCACAACATACCAGTTGTGCTTTACGGTAGCCGCATTCGCATGCTTTGTTGTAAAATGTAATTTGCTCATTAAGAAAAAAATTAAGCTCAGGCTGCCGGCTTTGGCCGCGTTCCTTTGCTGGTTAAAAAAATCAACAGCCGCGCCATCCCGCTGCCGTAGCCTCAAAGCATTCCTGCTTTAAAAGGAGCGCAAAGGTAAGGGTGGATGGATGTGCCCACCAAAAAAACAACTGTCTATTTTTAAAGACACCTTTATAACCGATTGATTTTCAATAAATATTTTGCTATGTTTTTAAATTCATTAACGAAAACACCCTACAGGCGCCACTTACAGGAGCATTTCCTGCCTGTTACTGGTATAATGAAAGGTAGCCTGACCATCAAATTCAGTAACTTTCATCCCACCTTATTTCAAAACATTGCCATGCCTTTTATCTCGGCTACCCGGCTGCGCATCCGCTCATTCCGTTTCATGCCGGCTTTTATCCTGCATACTTTCCGCAGCTCGCGCCAACTGGTAAAAGCCCCTGGTTTTCTGAATGGAAAAACCCTTGTTGATAGAAAACTGGTTTTCTGGACTCTGACATCCTGGGCTGATGAAGCATCCATGAGGGCCTACAGGAATTCCGGCGCTCATAAAGCAGCCATGCCCAAATTGCAATACTGGTGTGATGAAGCATCGGTTGCCCACTGGCAGCAGGAAACAGCCGGACTCCCAACATGGCCAGACACCCATCAGCAGATGCTGAAAGGAAGGATCTCCAAGGTGCGTCATCCTTCGCCCGATCATCTATCCATGCAGATCGCTGCACCACGGTATCCTTCAAAAATGGAAGGAAGCTTTAAGCCTCAAAAATGATCTCCTGAAAGAATTTTCCATTTGCATGCAATGGTCGACTCTAAAATCTTGTCAGCCAGAAAAAAACAATGCATCAGAAAAAACTTTGGGCGTTCTTTTTCCTCGCTTGCGCAGCCTTTTCCAGTTGCACTAAAAGCGGGGTTGGTTCCGGTACGGGCTATTTAGGAGGTATTTCAGGTAACAGTGGCGGCCGCTTTGATTCCATAGCAGAAAATCCTTTTATCAGGACCCTGGATTCAAATGTGTCTACCTTTTCCATTGATGCCGACGGAGCTTCCTATGCCACAATGCGAAGGATGGTTACGGAAAACAGAAACACTTCCAGCCTGGCACCATTTCTCAGGACCGAAGAATTCATCAATTACTTTACTTATGATTATCCTGATCCTAGCGGCAATGATCTCATTGCTGTTAACGGGGAAGTAAGTGAATGTCCATGGAATGCTGCTCATAAACTGATACGTGTGGGCATCAAAGGAAAATCTGTTGAACGCTCCCATTACCCCGCTGCTAATTTTGTGCTGTTGATTGATGTGTCAGGCTCCATGGCTTCGCCAGATAAGCTGGAATTATTGAAAAATGGATTTATTGACTTTGTAAATGAAATGCGTCCACAGGACAAGATCGCTATTGTAACTTATGCAGGAACTGAAAAAGTAGTTCTGAATTCAACACCAGGCACTCAAAAGCAATTGATCATTGACAAAATAAGGAGTTTAGGTCCAGGCGGAGGCACTAACGGTGAAGGTGGAATTAAAAAAGCCTACGAGATCGCTGCCGCTAATTTTATTACGAATGGAAATAACCGCGTAATCCTGGGAACAGATGGAGATTTCAATGTCGGGGTCAGTTCAACAGATGCTCTTGTAGACCTGGTAAAAAGTAAAAGGGACCAGGGAATTTTTCTGACTACGCTTGGAGTGGGCGCGGTGTATAACGACCATATGATGGAGCAGATCGCCAACAAGGGAAATGGCAATTATGAATACCTTGATTCCAAAGAAGAGATCAGCAAGATCTTTATCCATGAATACAGCAAATTTCTTACAGTTGCACAGGACGTCAAGGTGCAGATCCGCTTTAATCCTGTACTAGTTGAGGAATACCGGTTGATCGGGTATGAAAACCGCACTTTGCGCTCTAACGATTTTAATGATGACAGTGTGGATGCCGGTGAGATCGGCTCCGGCCAGACCATTACTGCCCTTTACGAGATCCTTCCCAAATCCAATGTTGATTTCCGGAACAACCCTTCTTTTTCAATTCAATTCCGTTATAAAAAACCATTGGAAACTGTGAGCAACCTGCTGGATCTTGATGTTTATGACGAAGGAAAGAACTTCAGCCAGTCAAGTGAAAACATGCGGTTTGCAGCATCAATGGCGGCGCTCGGGCTTCACTTACGGAATTCCCTTTACAAAGGAACGGTGAACATTGCAAACATCAGGAACTGGGCATCAGCTTCAACAAGTTTTGATCCAAACGGATACCGGGCAAAGCATTTACAATTACTCAATCAATTGAATTAAATACACAACCGCAAGTTTATTACTAACGGAAATAATGAGGCAAACGGTTTTACACATTCCATACTTTTGTCAGTATGGACACAGTAAAACCTTTGGGCCGGTCAAGTTTTGGAAACCCTTCAAATGCAGGCAACGTGATGTCGGAAGAAGAAGCACTGCAATTGCTGAACGACTGGGTGGAAAATGAACGCCTGCGCCTGCATATGAAACAAGTAGGCGCTGTAATGAAAGCCTGGGCCATTCAAAAAGAAAGTGCCAGTAAAGATGAAGCACACAAATGGTGGCTTGCCGGTGTATTGCACGATGCGGACTGGGATAAATATCCAACCGAACATTGCCGCGTAATCATAGAAGAACTGGAGAAAAGGAACATCGATCCTGAAGTGATCCATTGTATTGCTTCACATGGGCCCAGGCATTTTGGAGTGGAACCTGAAAACAATATGGATAAGATGATCTATGCGTTTGATGAATTATCCGGGTTCATTCACGCTGCAGCTTTGATCAGGCCCGCGCGTTATGATGGTATGGATGTAAAAAGCGTGCAGAAGAAACTGAAAACGGCTTCTTTTGCCGCACAGGTAAGCCGTGATGACATCAACGATGCTGTCTCTCGCATTCCGCATTCTCTGGATGAGTTGATTGAGTTTGTGATCCAGAACCAGAAAGACGTTGTTTAACAATTGCGGCGCAATTGCGTTTATGGTTTTTTGTTTTTTGTTTATGGTTCTTTAGGTGCGGTCATTCTTTACTGATTCCATTTGCCTAGAGAGGCATTTCACGCAAAGAAGGCAAAGACGCGGAGGAATACAAACTTAATAGTGCGGATTTAAGAGTAAAGATTTAAGAGTAAATTGAAGGATGATTTTTTAAGGAGCTAATGGCTATAGGAAAGACGTCTTTGCAAAAGAGTTACGCCGTTGTTGGTGTTTTTCACCAACAACAGGAACTTTAGGGCCAGACATATCCTGTTCTGAATAATAGATCCTTCGCCGCTTGCTCAAGATGACAGGTCGAAGTGGTTTACTAAGATTAAGGAGCTCTTATTTCAATTATTTTTGCCTTTCCGGCGTCCTTTGCGTCTTCGCGTGAAATTCTCTTTGCGGTTAATCTAAAAGGATTAGGTTTTGAAATTAACCAATCATCATCACTGCCGTAACTCAATGCTTTCTATTTCCACTGTCTGCGATCTTGTACCCCGCTCCTTTGGATTTAAAAAGATCAACTGCACTTTTTCAAGGTCTTCAAGCCTGAAGCCCATGTCCATGCGACCATCGAAATACAATGGTAAAAAGCCAGGATAAGGCCTGGGCAGCAAAAGAAATGAATCAGGCCTGAGCTGGTTTAAAGAAATCCTGTTATCACTGAAAGCAGTACCTAATTCAAACTCTGTTGAAAATGCCGCAGCGCTTTTTGTAATGAATACCACCTTCACCCGTTCACCGGCCTGTTGCCCTTTTGCACGAAGGATCACCTGTTTCATGGCGTCCAGGTTTGAAGCTCTTGAAGCCAATTTATCGCCTGCAAAAAATTGGGCTGCCATCATTTGCCCGGGGGCCGCATTCTTCATTTGCACCTGCATCACCAGGCGCCCGGGTCTTTCTCCCGTGATATAATTAACAGAGTTAGACCTCCAGTCAGGATTGAAAACAGACTGGTCCCTGCGGTCAGAAAAAGGATCAAACAATAACAATGGAGCACCAGGAGCTGCAACAAATGTTTGCCAGGTCTCATTATCGTAAAGATTGTCCCAGGCATATGGATTTCCCTGGTGTTCTCCTGGAAATACAAGAAATGAATCTTCCTTTTGTACAATGATGCGATAATTGATCATACCAGGGATTGCAAGTTCTGCAGGCACTTCAGCTATGTACTGAATCCCGGATGTACGTTGCATGGCTATGGTCTTCCACTGATTGGCCGTGTGACGCAACTCTACCGACACACGATAGCTGCTGTCAACTCCTGGTATCATTGCCTTCAATATAAATGGCCTTCCCGTACTGACTTCCCCAAATGGCTGATGCACCACTGTAATTTCTGGCTCACTCTTTTTCTCAAAAAATTCTTTAGGATGATCTGCGGTCATTGCAGGCGCCTTGCCAATTTTCGCACCATTACGCATGATGGTGTATACGCCTGGCCTGATAGAAAAACCATTTCCATCATTTGAAACAATCTTACCATCTGTTCCTGTTACAACAAAGCCTGCTGAAAGATCAGGAATGCTGATGGTCATTTTATTTTCATTGTAATGAAGTTCCGTAACAGTCTTTTTTGGTGAAGCTCTTTCAAAAGGATCGCGGAGCACAACAGCATCCGGCATCACTTCCAGCCGCCAAACACCGGCACTTAACCTATCAAGGAAATAAGCCCCTGTTCCTTCGTACTGGATAATGGGAGATTTTCCTACACCTGCAATTCTTTGTAAGGCCGCTGATTTTACCGGTTGGGTTTGGGTCGTATTGGAGTAATAGAATTTTTCAGACGCATTCATTTCGCTAAGGGATTCCTCATAGCTTACGCGAAAAACATCAAAGGATGTGTTATGGGGATATCTGCCATAGGATTTTAATCTTGGAACACGGTGGAACACTTCCGAGGCTATCAGTAAACTGATGGCCTTGGAAGGTGTGTAGGCAAGATTGAGGTAGTGGGTCTGGTATTCGGTATTTCCATAGGCTGTTGCCAACGGGTCATAAGCAAACTGCGTAGCCCATTGAAAGCCTGCCGTCCGAAAGCTCCTGGCCATTGCAGGGTACATATATGATTCATACACATCGCCTGCGTCAAATTCATACACCATCCTTGCCTTGTTGCGGTAGGCCGGAATGGTATCGAATGGAATGGCATAATGGTCCACATGCGGAAGATAATTTCCATGAAGCGTATGATTGGCAACAAGACCTGTTGGATACCATTGAAAACTTACTCCCTGTATGTCAGCATTCGCCACAGGCTCCGCATACCTGGGAGATTCACTGATGTTATAAAAGACTGGTTTGCTCCAACCTGTGCCGCGCACTGCTTTTACCATCCTTGAAATATAATCCGCAGCCTGTTGCTTTGTTCCAGAATGATGCGGCTCGTTGTTGATCTCCAGCGCGATGATATCCTGGTCCTGGCCATAAGTTTGTTTGGTGTAAGGATTCACATGTTTCAGCAACTGGGCCAGGTAATTCTCCTGTGCTTTGATGGCTGCTTCAGTCACCAGCACCTGCTGCTTGTTCCATTTAGATGAGAAACTTCCGGTTCTAATATCAGGCTCGGGATAACCGCTCCCCCAGAATGCCAGTGGTGTTAAAAAGATTTTGATGTTCTTTTCCTTTAGTTTCCAGACCAGGAAATCAAAAAGCCTGAGGTGTTCATTTTCTTTCAGGTTACCCAGCGAATCGGAGATCTCCGTGTCCCACACATGCACACGGAAGGCATCCAGTCCAAGCCTGCTCATATGATACACATCAGTGGTGATGGCCTTTTCCAGGTCAACACCAAGTGCCTGGTGCGAACGGTAACCGTAAGCAAAAGGCACAGTGTAATTCACGCCAAAGAAACTTGCTTCAGCCTTTGTTTTTGTATAACGCATCACACCTTTGCCATCCACATATACCAGGTTTTGTGCATTGCTTTGCAGGGCAACATAGAGAAACAATTGAATGATCAGCAGGAACTTCATTTTCATCACCACTAATTTAGGGCATCCGCATCAGCCGCATAAAAAAAGCCCTCATGTTGTTACATGAGGGCTTTAAAATTTATAAGTTCAGATCAAAGCTTTACCAGCGTATACTGACCCGTAGTAAAATCAACAGTGATCTTATAGTTGCCGGAAACATCAGGAGCAGGCACATTCGGTCCCTGAACCACAATATCCCCGTTCAGTTTGGAGCTGCCTCCATATTTCATTCCCCAATCCCCGTTTACAGGTAACAACAGGTATTCCTGTCCTGCTGTAAGCGCAATGGAAGCCAGTTCAAACTTACCAGGGCTGACCTGAGTGAACTGCTGGCTTGGAACCGGAACAGGATTATTCCATCCACCCGGCGTTGCGCCACCTACAATATACAGGTTGGCTGGAGGTGTCATGATGCCTGGGTCATCTTTGAACTTTGGCAGCGAAATGTTCACCGGGTTGGTTCTTCCATCCCACTTTACAGACCGTATAAAACCAAAATCGTTCACACCTTCTTTCACCACACCGCCGTTGTTCCTTACAACAATGTATTCAACGGTTGCGTCTTTAGGAACAGATCCGATCACCTTGTTGGTTGCAGTAGAACCGCTCATTACGCGGTACATCGGGTAGGACTGGTCTGTAAGGTTCCCACCTTTCTTTACCAGGAAATATTTCAGGCTCGTATCAGCGCTGTTCACGTCTGCGATTACTGACATCCGTCCGGTTTGAATTCCTGCAGAAGGAAGCACCTGTGGGATCGTCTGCATCACTACAGGCTTTCCTTTCCAGTTGTAAATGGTGAAGTCCTGTGTGCCAGTACCGTTCCATGTTGAGTTGGAAGGTGTTTGTCCCTGGTTGCCCAAAGCTTCACGGTTCCAGTCACCAAGTGTGAACTTGAATTCCTGTGTAGAGGTCAGGTTCAAAGCAATATAAAAGCACTGTGGACTCAACTTGGTCAGCTTGAACATTGAGGCGCCACCGGTCCAGTCACCCGCACCGCCATTGGCCGCTTCAAAAGCTCCTGTGATGTACACATCTTCATTGGCAGCAAGCGGCTGTGTAGAAGTAACCCTGATCCAGACATTCTTACCAGGAGGCAATGTCATGCTGGGGAATGAACACAGGTTGCGTGTTTTGTTATTCAGGATGTTGACGTTGTACGACTTTTTATTTGTCTTTCCAGCCTTGTCGTAGATGGTGTATTCAACGGTATAAAAACCGGTTGGACCACCCATATCAGGGTAAGGGAAAGGTGTGTTCACCATGACCCTTTCTGCAGTTGTATGCGTTAGGTTCCTTATCACGTTGCGTGCAACAAGAGTCGTGGTGCCTTCATTGTAAATCCTGATCGCCACACTGTCAATGCTGCGGTCATCGCTGAACGCGATGTAAACAGGAACATCAGGATTGTCGTTGGTCAACTGGATCACATCATAGTTATCTATGGCCATGCCTTCAATAACCGGATCTGATTTATCTGATTTCTTACAGGCCCAGACCACAAGGCCGACCATAAGAAAGAGTGATGTTCTGATGAATATCTTTTTCATTTCTTTAGTTTTTTATTTTTAGTAGCCTGGGTTTTGAGTAAGATTTGGATTGCCTGTAAGTGCTGTTCCGGGAATCGGGAATAAAAGGTTCCTTGAGTCTGACTGACCTTTGAAATCATGTGCCAGCAGGAATTTTCCAAAGCGGATCATATCCTGGCGGCGGTGTCCTTCCCATGCCAGTTCGCGGCCTCTTTCATCATAGATCTCATCAAGGCTTGGCTCACCTGCCAGTGGTGCCAGTGAAGCACGTGCTCTCACCTGGTCTACCAAAGCTTTAGCTCCTGTGGCATTTGTGCGCCTTAAAGCTTCTGCCTTCATCAGCAACACATCAGCATATCGGAAGATAGGGAAATCATTGGAAGCGCTTCCACCATCAACAGGTCCTACAGGCAGGAATTTCAGGCTTCTCGCACCTTCGTTGACACCAGCAGCGGTGAGAGAGCTGATGTTCAGATCGTAAGTCACGCCACCAGGTTGAGTACCAACAGCCCACTGGGCTTTCCGTGCATCAGATGCCACATATTTATTTACAAAATCCTGGTGAACCGTAGTTCCATTCCAGGAGCTTACATTGAACAATGCTGTTCCGTGCGGTCCTTGCAAAGTACGGATGCCGATGATGTTCCTGGGTGCTTTCAAACCATCAATGAAGATGGAAAGAATGGTCTCATCTGTCGGGTTCAGGTCCTTGAAAATATTAAGGTAATTCGGGTGCAGTGAGAAACCACCCTGGTTGATGATCACATTGGTTGCAGCGAGTGCTTCAGCCCACTTAGCTGTACCTGTGTACACCTCAGCGTTCAGGTAAACTTTTGCAAGCAAAGTATAACCAGCCCATTTATTGAAACGGCCATAGAAAGTACCGCCTTTAATTTCTGAGAGGTTATCAACGTTGTTCTTTAATTCATTCACTACAAAATCGAACAGTTGCTGACGTGTAGCCTGTGGCACCTGAGAAAGTGCAACGCTATTATCTGTGAACAGCGGCACTCTTCCCCATCCATCCATCAGCATGTAGTAGTAAAATGCACGCAGCACTTTTGCTTCGGAAAGACTTGCTGGAGGTGCACCAACTTTCGTCAGCAGGGCAACTACTTCGTTTGATTTATTCACGGCTTTGAACAGCCAGTCCCAGGTATTTCTCATGAACTCATGTCCTGGTGTCCACTGATGCTGATATAACTGGCGCCAGATACCATTATCCGACCATGCACCATCGCTGCGCGTTGGGATCATGGCCTCGTCGGTTGTCATTTCGTTCAGGTCGTACCAGCCGCGGTCAGCACCGGCATAGCCTTTACCATTCCAGTCTCCACGGATCTCCGCATACAGATCGGCGATCCTTGAGTTGGCACCGGCTGTAGTGGCGTAGAAAGCGTCCGCCTCCATTTTATCATAGATCCCTTCATCCAGCTTGGTACAGCCGCCTGTAAACAGGGAAGCGATCGTTATGAAGCAAATGATTTTTTTCATATATAGCAATGTTTATTATTTAAAAATTACGTTCAGTCCCAGGGCAACGCTTCTTGTGCGAGGATAGATACCATAGTCGATACCAAATCCATTACCACCGGAAAGACTCAGTTCCGGATCAATGCCTGAATAATCAGTGAACACAGCAAGGTTATTCGCAGTCACAGATGCCCTGATCCCGGAGATGTAACGGATCTTTGAAAAATTGAACCTGTAACCTACTGTCAGGTTTTCAAACCTCAGGAAAGACCCATCTTCCAGCCAGAAATCAGATGTCCTGTCAATGTTCTGGATGTTATCTTCCAATGCTGATTGAAGTACGTTGGAAACACCAAGATTTGACAGGGCGCTTAAAGTTGCCCTTCTTGCGTTGTAGATCTTGTTTCCATGAACACCGCGCCATACCATGCTTGCATCAAAATTCTTGAAGGTCATGCTTGGCGTGAATGCGTAAGTGAACTTTGGAAGTGCATTGCCTACCACCATGCGATCGCGGTTAGGCAGACCACTGCTGATGTCACCTTCATCCAGTCTTCCGTCTTTGTTAAGATCAGAAAGGATCTGGTTACCGTTGGCATCAACACCAATGTGCTTGAACAGCCAGAAAGTACCGATCGGCATTCCTTCGATCAGGTAACCGATACCATTATTGGTTCCTGCCACTCCTGTTGTTCCACCAGAACCCCAGGCAACATAGTTCCTGTCAAGTGTTGTTGGAATACCATTCACATTTACGGTACCGCTTAACTTATCAACAGTGTTCCTGTTGCTGGTAAAGTTTCCTGCAAGTGTTACGGAAAGATCACGGCTTTTGACAAGGTCATAGCTCAATGAAACTTCAACACCCTTGTTGATCACGCTGCCTACGTTAGCCAGTACGTTATTGAACTGGAACTGTGGTCCGATGGGAACAGTATAATTGAACAGCAGGTTTTCAGTTTTGCCATAATAAACATCTACGGAACCATTCACCTTGTTTTGTAACAGGCTGAAATCAGCTCCTGCGTTGGCCATCTTGCGGGTTTCCCAGCGCAGGTCGGCATTCGCATTTTGTGTAATGGCGAAATTAGGGATCAGTGATCCGCCAAAGAAAGTAGTACCGCTCTGTCCTACCAGCTGTAATGAACCCTGCGGAGCAAGGCCCTGCTGGTTACCGGTGATACCATAACCAATTCTGAGCTTCAGGTCATTGAAAAGGCGCTGGCTGCTCATGAATTCTTCCTGGGAAATTCTCCAGGCAATGGATGCCGAAGGGAAATTACCCCATTTGTGGTTGGCTCCAAATACAGACGAACCATCGCGCCTGATACCTGCGGTCAGGTAGTAGCGGTTCCTGAAAGAGTAGTTCGCCCTTGCAAGGAAGGAAATGATGGTACGGTCGTTTTTATAAGAGTTCACATCACCAGAAAAAGCCTTGGTGATATCTGAAGACTGTAATGAGTTGAACGTAAGGAAGTCGTTAATAAAGCCCCTTCCGCTGGCGCCAAAACCATCATAGATGGCTTTCTGCCATTCGTAAACACCAATCACGTCGATGTTATGATCACCTGATACTTTCTTGTAATTCAGGCTTAGGTCCATCAAACGTTCGTTGGTATTGTTCTGTCCTCTTGTGGCAATACCACTGTAGTTACGTGCGTCTTCCCTTGTAGTTCTTGGTGAAGCATAAGAGCCATAAGAGTTGGCCACCTTGCGCCAGGAACCAAAGAAACCGGCAGTCAGTCCGCGAACTACTTCAAGGTCTGCCCGAAGGCTACCAAAAAGGCTGTTCGCTTCGCTGCCGTCAATGATCTCTTTTGCACGTGCATAAGGATTCACATAAGAAAAAGCAAGGGGGTCAATGAAGTAAGCAGAGCTGTCGCCACCACCAACTTTCTGAAAGTAAACGGGGTCAGTAGGCCTTCTGCTGATGGCACCACCTACGTTGTTACCTGCATTGTTCCAGCGGCTGTTGCTGATGGATGAATTCAGGTTGAGGGCGATAGTCAGTTTATTGTCCAGGGCTTTTTGTGTTCCCTGGAAACGGCCGATATAATTTTTGTAACCGGAATTTAGGATCAGACCATCCTGCTGGATTGCTGTCAGTGATGCACGGTAACTGAAGTCATTTGACCCGCCACCAAAAGCAATGTTGTGGTTCTGCGTGTTGCCGTTACCTGTGATCAGGTCAAACCAGTCTGTATTGGCGCCATAATCATTTGGCGTCAATCCGCGTGCAGTGGCTGCAGCGCGCCATTCAGGCCCGGTCAGCACGTCAAATTTTTTAGATACTCTTTCAGTAGCGTAAGAACCGTTGTATTCAAGTGTGGTCCTGCCTGCGCGGCCTTTCTTTGTAGTGACGATCACTACTCCGGCAGCGCCGCGTGAACCATAAATAGCGGTTGCTGACGCGTCTTTTAAGATATCAACAGATTCAATTTCGCTTGGAGGCACCTGGTTCAACAGGTCAATGTTTCCCTGGATACCATCCACCACAACCAGCGGATCGTTACCGCCGCTAAGGGAAGTGATACCACGGATACGGATCGAAGGCGCAACTCCAGGTTCGCTTCCCACCTGTGTGATGGTAACGCCAGGCGCACGGCCTACCAGCTGCTGCAGCGGATTGGTAATGGCGCCCTGGTTCAGGTCTTCTTCACCGATCTTGGTCACCGAACCGGTAACGTCTCTTCTGCGTTGAGAACCATAACCTACCACCACCACCTCATTCAGGTTGGTGGAAGAACCCTGTAAGCTTACCGTCATTGTATTGCCGGTGATGGGAGCTTCCTGGCTGGTATAACCAACCGAAGTAAAGACCAATGTGGTTACATTGGCGGGAACAGTGATGGAAAAGCTTCCATCTTCTGAAGTTGTTGTCGCTTTAGGCTGTCCTTTCAAGCTGACAGTTACGCCAAGGATCCCTTTTCCTGTAGCGTCGAGCACCCTTCCTGAAACAGTTCTTTCCTGTGCTTGCACCACAAGGGAAGAAAGGAGCAGCATGGGCAGACAAATCGTGTAGAGCAGTTTTCTCAGATTCATAAGCAATACTAATAAGTGTTTAATTAAGGAGTTGCAGTCGTAATGTGTATCCAATACACAATTTTAAATAAATTTTAATTCTTTCAAAATTTTCTTAGCCCAAACCCTCCATATTTTCCTTACGGGGCAAGGTTTGTAGGATGAAACCCATCATCTCACTTTCATTGGTTAGACAACCATGCGCACCTGTTCAGGTTTCTGTGCCCTGCCTTTGTTCAGCTGGTTCTTCAACTTGTAAAGTTTGCCGGGCCTGTGCGGCACATCTTCCTCCATTTCATTCAGGTCAACCAGCCAGTTCTTTAAAGTGATGCGCTTTCTGAAATTGCGCCTGTCCAATTCAACGCCAAGGATCGCTTCATACAGGTCCTGCAGTTCACGCAGCGAAAATTTTTCCGGCAGCAGGTTGAAGATCACGGGTTGCTCCATCACTTTTTCCCTGAGTCTTTGCAGGCAGGTATCAAGAATGCGCTTATGGTCAAAGGCCATGACTGAAACTTCGTTCACAGGATGCCAGTGCAATTCATTACCGGTGTACCGAAGCGTATGTGTTTTGATATTGACCAGTGAATAATACGCGGTTGTAATAACGCGGCCTGACGGGTGACGGTCCAGTGCGCCGAACGTATGAACCTGTTCAAGGTAAACATCATTCAAACCCGTTCTGGATCTGAGCACGCGGTAAGGCGCTTCTTCCATATTTTCATCCGGGCGAAGCAGGTCGCCGAGCAGTGACCATTTGCCTGCAAATTCGGCAAGGTCAGATTTGATCAGCAGCACCTTCAATTGCTTTTCCTCGTAACCAAAAATCACACAGTCAACTGAAACCGCAATATTGAAGTACTCCAGGTGGCTGTTCTTTTCAGAAGCCGCTGTTTTTAACGGTACTATTTTTTGCATAAGCGAACTATTGAATCGTTAGTTTTAAACTTTGGGTAGCAGATCTTGTTTTTATGCGGATATAATAACTGCCCGTGGAGGCTGATAATTCTTTTCTCTGGAACCTTAATTGGTGACTGCCTGCGGAAAGGTATCCCTGGTGCAGTGTCCTTATGAACTGGCCCTGTGCATTCAGCAATTCCAGTTTCACCTGGCTTCCCTGCGGGAGGTTCAGCTTCACTTCCATATTCGATTGAACGGGGTTCGGGAAAAGCCTTGCTTCCATCACCGAGCCTGTCCATGGAATAGAGGTGACAGGTGTCACGGTAGCATTGTTCACATTCCTGTTCACCCATACATGAAACTCTCCTGGTGCCAGCGTGATGGTTTGTGACCCTCCGGTTGCGGTAATGGTTCCGTTATTAAGGTATTCATACCAGGTGCCTGCATTCTGGAACGTAACGTTGCCACTGGTTTGGGTCACACCAAAATTTCCTACTACCAGCAGATTAGAAGTATCAGTGGTGATCTTGATCCATTTAAATGCACCGGAAAGACTTTGCTCTACCCTGTTGCTCATGAAAGCGGTCTTGTACAGCGGGTGTGCCCGAAGCGCATTCATCCTGCTGTACACTTCGTATACATGCCTGCGCCTTGCTTCCTGCTGGTAATCCCAACGGATTGGCTTTGGGTCAAGCTTCCTGTCGCAATCACCTCCCTCACCATTGGTGGAGAGATAACACCTTGAATAATCATATCCCAGTTCCCCAAACTCCCAGATCATTTTAGGTCCCGGAATAGATAACAGGAATACTGCATTCAGTTCCATGCGGAGCAGCGCTGTGGCTGTATCCCTTACATTATAACTTCCTGATGAATTACCGTATTTGATGTTCTTGAATGTTACCCTTTCCTCATCATGGCTTTCCATGAAGGTTACCAGGTGCGGGTTGTTCCAGCCTCTTGTGGTATGAATGCCACCTTCGAAATTGGAGTTGGGCAGGTGACCCATGGATGCTTCCTGGAACTGCGTCCAGACATTTGCCCAGAGCATCATACCATTATCTGATAATTCCTTTTCTTCCTGGTTATCCGCGAAATGCTCCAGTATCATGTAAGCAGTGGGATCCACCGCCTTTACTGCATTGTAGTAACTGTTGATGATTGCGATACGGCTGGCATCATAAGCAGAGAAATTCCCGTCATTAGTGGAAGCACGTTGCGTTAATCCTTTGGAGAAGTCAACCCTGTAACCATCGATCCTGTATTCAGTGATCCAGTGCTGCAATACACGGTTGAAAAATGTTCTTGTATGCGTGCTCTCATGGTTAAAGTCTTCACCGAATCCAAATGCATGCGGTTGTACGGGATTGTACCATGGATTATTAGCTGCCGGCCTGTTGTTCTGGTTATCCCAGTACAAACGCGCCAGCGGAGATGGACCTATGGTGTGATTGAGCACAATGTCCATGATCACGGCCATGCCATATTTATGACAGGAATCAATGAACTCTTTGAGTGTATTCTTTGGTCCGTAATATTTATCAGGTGCGAAATACTGGTAACCATTGTATCCCCAGCTGCTATTGCCTTCAAACTCGTTGAAAGGCATGACCTCAACCGCGTTAATGCCAAGACGTTTGAGGTAGGTCAAAGTATCCCTTAGTGTTTTCCAGTCGTGAGCGGCAAGGAAATCACGGAGCAAAAGTTCATAAATGATGAGGCCTCTTTTATCGGGGCGGGTAAAACTGGTGCCGGACCAGGTATAAACCGGCGCAGCGGTCTGCAGTACGGAAACGATACCGCCTGTTCGCCCAACAGGATAAGGCTTCAGGCCAGGGTAAGTTGCCGCAGAAATGCCAGGATCATTATTCTGGTCCAATACCTTTTCCGCATAAGGATCAGGTACCCTGATGGTATCATCCACTTCATACTGGTAAGCATATTCGGTACCGGGCGTAAGGCCTGTAAGCCTGATCCAGTACCGGCTTCCATCAGGTGTTTTATTCATGATGCTGCCCAGGGTTTCAGTCCAGTTATTGAAATCCCCAACCACCGAAACAAGATTTTTATTTGGGGCATGGAGCACAAGAGTAACGGCTGTCTGGTCGGTCTCGTAGTTGATGCCATCTTTTACACCCGCAGGAAGAGCTGCTACGGGGGAGGATGCCGGAGCTACAAAAATATTCAGGGTATCTCTCCTGGTCTCAGCACCATCAATGGCTTCGGCAACTACCTGCTGATTACCAAGAGATGGAATGGTTGCCGTGTAAGAAAGCGTCTGCACACCGTTAGCCGAGGCCACTTCCGTACCATTAAAGTATAATTTCATATTGGATGCCCTGTTGGCATTACCCCTGATGTTGAAAGTATTTCCAACCGCCCAGGCCCTGGGTTCAGGAACTCTCACATAGCGGGGTTCAGTAGGCGGCTCGTCCACTCTTACAGCAAGACTGGCGGTGTAAACGGGGATGAACATATCACTGCCGTCACTGTTCGCCTGCTTTTTATTGCCATTGCCACTGCGGAAAAGGATGGCGATCTTTTGAATTGTTTCGGCACCATTGGTGATGTTGAAAAATGTGCGCAGGCTCCCGGTTATGGTGTAAGTCCATTTGTTTGAACCAATGTAAGTAGCAGCTGAAGCGGGCTGTTGCTGCCCCCAGGTGAATTTTGAATACCTCCAGTCATTCTGTGAAGTACTGAGGTTGGTGATCACGCCAATATGTACAAATACGTCCGATGTGGGTGTATGGTTGATCAATCCCTGGTTGCCTTTGGTGGCATCCATGGTAATTACCAGCGTTTGAGTGGAACTGTTTTCAGTTGGAAAAGGAGGCGTCCAGGTAAGCAGCTGGGCCTGAGATAAAAAAGTGCATAACACGGCAATGCTAAGGAGTAGCAGTCTCTTCATAACAAGCAATTATTGGCTTAAAGATATATCAATATGTACTTAAAACACATTATAGAGCCAAGTTTTTGGTACTGAAGAGGTTGGGGGGGGTCAGAGGCTGTTGGCTAATAGCTTTTGGCTGGTAGCTATAGAGAGAGCTGTGAGCTTCGAGACTCAGCTTAAAAATCCACATACAGGAATAGTGCATAGGCTTTACAAGATTTTTACGATCCTGACTAATATTAAAAATTCTCATATTCATACGCAAAGCTCGCAGCAAGCTCATAGCAAGAGGCTAACAGCTATCAGCCAACAGCTATCAGCTATGTGAGCCAAAAGCTATCCTTCCAAATCCTAATTTCGCTTCGCTATGACTGATAAGATCAAAACGTTTCAGAAGCAAACAGAAGACCTGCTTAAAAAGATCAAAACCGGAACGGTAGACATTAAAGACACCGATCAGCTGCGTGATGTGCTGCGCTTTCACGAACACCGTTATTATATACAGAATGATCCACTGATATCGGATTTTGAATACGACAGCCTTTATAAGCAACTGGAAGCTTTTGAAACAGAGAATCCCGACCTGGTTGTTCCCGATTCACCTACGCAACGGGTAGCAAAGGGCCTGACAAAGGATTTCCCAACCGTGCAGCACCTGGTGCCCATGCTTTCGCTGGATAACTCCTATGATAGTGATGACCTGCTTGACTTTGACCGCAAAGCAAGGGAACTGACTGGTGAAAAGGAATTAAAATATTGCGTGGAGCCCAAGTTCGACGGCGCCAGCATCTCCCTGGTTTATGAGAACGATCAGTTGGTAAGGGGCGCCACCCGGGGTGATGGCGTTCATGGAGATGACATCACGCCAAACATCAGGCAGATCCGCACCATCCCGCTTATTGCCCGCTTTTCAGAATATGGCTTGCATACCGTGGAAGTGCGGGGTGAGGTGCTGATCAACAAAAATAATTTCAAGCTATTCAATGATGCTTTAATAGAGCAGGGTACGCCACCTCTGGCAAATCCACGTAATGCTGCCGCAGGAACGCTGAGGATCAAAGATCCCATGGAGGTCAAAAGAAGGAAACTTGAAGCCTTTACTTATCACATCAGCTACTATACCCTGATAAAAGATGATGGTGAACTGCAATCACATTCCCAAAGCCTTCAGATGCTTTGGGACCTTGGCTTCCGTAGTCCCAACAAGGAAAAAAAAGTGCTTACGGGCATACAGCAAGTGATTGACTATTGCAGGGAGTTTGAAGCATTGCGCGATGACCTTCCCTATGAGATCGATGGCATGGTGATCAAGGTGGACGATTTCAACCTCCAGGATCAAATGGGCATGACCACCCATCACCCGCGCTGGGCCATTGCCTATAAATTCAAGGCAAGACAGGCAACGAGCAAGCTCTTGAGGGTGGAATACCAGGTGGGCAGAACAGGTAATATTGGTCCTGTTGCCAAGATAGACCCCGTGCATATCGGAGGAGTGACGGTAACATCCGTTTCTCTTTTCAACGAAGATGTCATCCGCGATAAAGATCTGCGTATAGGCGACACCGTTTTAGTGGAGCGGGCAGGCGATGTGATCCCTTATATCGTAAAAGCACTACATGAGCTGCGCAACGGTGATGAACAACCGATAAAATTTATTTCCCATTGCCCATCTTGTGGCGACGAGCTGTACCGTTCCGAAGAAGAAGCTGCCTGGAGGTGTACAAATATCAATTGTCCCGCCCAGGTCCTTGAAAAGCTGATCCACTTTTGCAGCAAGGACGCCATGGATATCAGGGGCCTTGGCAATGCTAACATTGAAAAATTCAATAAGCTGGGTTTACTCACTTCCATTCCACATCTGTACCGCCTGGACTTTGAAGCTCTTGGAAAACTGGAAGGTTTTGGCAAGCGATCCATTGACAACCTCAGTAGTGCCATCGAGCAATCCAAGAGCCAGCCGCTGCACCGTTTGATCTATGGACTGGGCATCCGCTATGTTGGTGAGACCATGGCTAAAACCCTTGCCCATGCTGTCGATCATCTTCTTGACCTGCAGAAATTTGATGAAGAAGCGCTACAGAATTTAGAAGATGTAGGGCCGAAAGTAGCGGGCTCTGTTATTCAATTCTTCAGCAATGATGACAACATCAGCATTCTTAAAGAACTTGAAAGTCTTGGCCTGCAACTGAGGAATGAGAAAAAAGAAATGGCAACCGGTGGTGATCTTGCAGGGTTAAGTTTCCTGTTCACTGGCACCATGTCAAAGCTCAAAAGAAGCGAAGCGGAAGAAATGGTGGAACAGCGCGGCGGTAAGATACTGGGCGGTGTCAGTTCTAAACTCAATTACCTGGTGGTTGGTGAAGATGCAGGAAGCAAGCTTGAAAAGGCAAAAAAGATCGCATCCGTCAAGATCCTCAGCGAAGACCAGTTCCTCAAACTGGTAAATGAGGGCTAGAATGAATCAGGCATAAAATTTTCTGCCTTTTCACTGCCTCCATGTTACGGGGTAAAAAAGGATCGGGAAAAAAGTGCGTTATGATCAAAAAATTGACGGGTGAAATCTGGAAGCCATTAGTATTCAGTGGAAGCAAAGAATTGAGGAATCGCTATGCTGTTTCATCAAGCGGACGCATTGCCAGTTATCGTGAAGATGTACTGGAGGACGGTAAACTGCTGAATGGTTCACTGACCACCGGTTACCGCACGCTTAACCTGCACAGGCCTGGACATAAGGGAACGCTCTACATTCATCGCGAGCTTGCCAAGCTTTTCCTCAAAAGGCCTTCTCCACGACATCGCTTTGTGATCCATATCAATCATAACAAGTTGGACAATTCTGTCCGCAACCTTAAATGGGCCACGCTGGAAGAAATGATCGGGCATCAACAGAAGAGTCCGGCCAAGATCGCTTACAAGAAAAAACAGGCTACCCGCGATGTGGGACTCAAGCTCAATGCCACTCAAGTGCGCCGCATCAAAGACCTGCTCAACAACAAGAACCGCCGCATCACCATCAAGCAGCTTGCTGATAAGTATGAAGTCAGCGAGATGACCATGTACCGCATCAAGAGCGGTGAGAATTGGGGAAGAATAAGATAACGTCCGCCTTCGGCGGACTGTTTATGGTTTTTTGTTTTTGGTTTATAGTTGCTTAGGTCTATTATGCATTTCCTTTTGCACGGTTCTATCAGATCATACTTATCTGCTTTTCCCCTTACTTAATTCTTTATTGTGATTTCCTTTGCGTCCCTTTGCGGTTAAACTTCATACGCAAAAAGAACCATTAAAGTATAATTGTAGTTAAAGAACCATAAACCAAAAACCAGAAACAATAAACCGCTCTATGCTTGAACCGCAGACACTAAAATTTTTAAAAGGCTTAAAAAAGAACAACAATAAACCCTGGTTTGATGCGCACCGGAAAGAATACGAGGCTGCAAGGATCGACTTTCAGAATTTCATTCAGCTGGTGATTGATGACCTGGGCAGGTCAGACCTTTCCATTGCAGGGTCAACAGCCCGCAACTGCCTGTTTCGCATCAACCGCGACATCAGGTTTTCAAAGGATAAAACACCTTACAAGACCAACATGGGGGCAAGCATCAAGCAAGGCGGCAGGAAAGCCCTTTTTGCAGGATATTATTTTCATTGCGAACCCGGACATAGTTTCATTGGAGGCGGTCTCTGGATGCCTGAAGCGCCTGTATTAAAAAATGTACGGCAGGAAATTGACTACAACTGGGACGAATTTCAATCGATCCTCCGTGAAAAGAACTTCAAAAAAATTTATAAGGACCTGTTCCAGGGCAATGAGCAAAAGCTGAGCACCATGCCAAAAGGCTATGACAAGGAAAATCCTGCTGCCGAATACCTCAAATTAAAAAGTTTCATTGCCGAAACCTCCGTTGCAGATGAAGACCTTACCAAAGCGACCCTGCATAAAAAAACAGTTGAAGCCTTCAAGGCACTGCAACCATTTCTGCAATTCATTAACCGCGCTATATCAAATGAAGATTAAGTTCCGGTCATTTTCAATACTGTCCTTTCTCCTTTTCAGCATGATGGCGGGCGGCCAGCAGCAATCAATTGAGAACCTTGTATTCGAAGGTGCCGGTATCAGGGGCATTGCTTTTTCCGGTGCCATCCAGGAACTGGAAAGCAAAGGCGTACTTCCCGCTATTAAGCGGGTTGGAGGCACTTCTGCAGGCGCCATTACCGCATTAATGATCTCATTGGGTTATAACGCAGCTGAACTGACAGCGATCATCGGGCAAACTAATTTCAAAAAGTTCAACGACGGTAGGTTCTTTTTTGCCGGAGGCATTAACAGGCTCAGTAAAAACTTTGGATGGTACCAGGGCAGGCGTTTTCAGAAATGGCTGGAAGAAGTGATCATTGCCAAAACGGGCAACGCCAACATCCGGTTTTCTGAATTAAAAGCTGCAGGGTTCAAGGACCTTTACATTACGGGCACAAGCCTGAATGAACAAAAGCTCATTGTTTTTTCTCATGAGAACTTTCCGAATATGAAAGTAAAGGACGCGGTGCGCATCTCCATGAGCATACCGCTTTACTTTGAACCGCTATTCATGGATGAACATGGCTCCATCCTTACCCGTCCAAAGAACAAAAAGAACCTGAGGGTAATGGTTGATGGCGGTTTCATTGCCAACTTCCCCATCCGCCTCTTCGACAGCACCCGCTTTGTTGGAAGTGACACCAATACTTTCTTTTACAATCCTGCCACAGTTGGTTTCAGGATCGATACCGATGAACAGATCCTTAATGACCGTGAGAACAAAGGACTTGTTACCATGCCTATTAATAACCTTGGACAGTATATGGCGGCTTTCTACAACCTGGTGATCGAGAACCTGAACCGCCAGAACCTTGTACCGGAAGACTGGAAACGTACCATATCTATCAGCGATGGCCACATCGGCGCCCGCATCCGGAAGCTGAAGAAATCAGAGATCGCCACGCTGGTGGAAAACGGAAAGGCCGCGACGAGAGGATATTTGGAGAAGTAAGCCGAATTGTGAGACGAAGGCTGTTTATGGTTTATGGTTCTGCATGTCCACTATCCTGCTTCTGCATTATGGATTTGGCCGTCTAATTATAGATTAACCGCAAAGGACGCAAAGTAGCGCAAAGAATTAAAGTTTCATCTTTGCGAACCTTTGCAGTTCTTAGCGTCCTTTGCGGTTATCTCTTCTACGCAATTGCAATGAAAAGTTTTCTCGAGACCTGTCAACAACCAAAAACCATAAACAAAAAACTATAAACTAAACATATTGCTTCTGTATCAGATATTCCGCTATCTGCACTGCATTAGTTGCCGCGCCTTTTCGCAGGTTATCACTTACCACCCACATGTTCAGTGTTTTTGGTTGGGATTCGTCTCGGCGAAGCCTGCCAACAAATACTTCATCACGGTCGTGCGCCCAGAGCGGCATGGGATAAAGCTGCTGGGACGGATCGTCCTGTACAATGATGCCTGGACTTTTTGAAAGGATATCTTTCAACTCATTCAGGTCAAACTCATTTTCAAATTCAACGTTCACGCTTTCGCTGTGACCGCCCATCACCGGGATACGGACAGTAGTGGCTGTTACCCTGATGGAATCATCTCCCATGATCTTTTTTGTTTCCATTACCATCTTCATTTCTTCCTTGGTATAACCGTTCTCCATGAACACATCGATCTGCGGGATCACGTTAAGGTCTATCTGGTATTTGTAGGCCATCTCCCCTTCCTTGCCACCGCGTTCATTGAACAGCTGGTCAACAGCTTTCTTTCCTGTACCGGTGACACTCTGATAGGTGCTTACAACAACTCTTTTGATCCTGTATTTTTTATGAAGCGGCTGCAGGGCAACCACCATCTGGATGGTAGAGCAATTCGGGTTGGCAATGATCCGGTCGTCGCGTGTAAGCACTTTCGCATTCACTTCCGGTACCACAAGTGGTTTTTCCGGGTGCATCCGCCAGGCAGATGAATTATCAATAACCGTGATGCCTGCATCAGCAAACTTTGGCGCCCACTCCAGCGAAGTATTACCGCCAGCGGAAAAAATTGCGACGGCCGGCTTTGCAGCAATGGCATCCTGCATGCTAACGATCCTGTATTTCTTTCCCTTGAATTCAACTTCCTTTCCAATCGATCTTTCGGAAGCAACCGGTACCAGTTCCGATACAGGGAAATTTCTTTCCGCCAGCACCTGCAACATTTTTGTTCCAACCAGCCCGGTAGCACCAACAACTGCAACTTTCATAATAATTTTCTTTATTGCTCTTGATCCTGATTCATAAAAAAACCTTCCAGTGGGAAGGCTTACACATACGATCATGATGCACCTTCCGCTATGAGAATGGTTTATGACCTTGCTTCGTATGTTTAATCATTTTCATCGAGGAGCGAAAGTATTGTAAAAAGAGTTTTTTCCCAAATACAAAAGTATTTTTCACTGGTATGCATTAAGAGGTCTGTTTAGATTAGGATATGAAAATCCTTTTCATCCTGGCCATGTCACTGGCCGTTAAATGGGCCGGAGCTCAAGGAGCAGAACGCTTTTCCATACTGATCACGGAGATCATGGCAGACCCCTCGCCTGTGGTGGGGCTACCCAATGCGGAATATATTGAAGTGAGAAATTGCAGCGGCACAGCCATTAACCTTTCCGGGTGGAAGATCGGGGATGCAGTTTCGGTTGCGAACATCAGCGCCAACTTCCTGCTGCATCCGGATAGTGTTGTGATCCTTTGTTCAAATGCCAATATTGCTGCTTTTTCATTTTTTGGAAAAGCCATCGGTGTCAGCAGCTTTCCTTCACTTGATAATGAAGGCGACCAGCTTACACTGCGCTCGCCTGGTAATAAAGTGATCCATTCCATTGCCTATACAGCAGCTTGGTATGGAAGCGCTGCAAAAGCTGAAGGCGGATGGAGTCTCGAAATGATCGATACAGGGAATCCCTGTAACGGCAGCAACTGGAAAGGAAGCAATGATCCTCGTGGAGGAACTCCCGGGAAACCAAATTCAGTTAAGGCTGCCAATCCCGACACCTCCTCTCCTTCCCTTTTGCGCAGTTATTCAACAGACAGCATCACCATTATGCTTGTCTTTGACGAGCCGCTGGACAGTCTTTCCGGTGCAGCGGCTGGTAATTATCAGCTGGCAGGCATTGGTATTACTTCTGCCAACACTGTGTCACCCTTGTTTAATACCGTCCAATTGAAACTGGCTGCACCCTTGCAAAAGGAGCAGGTGTATGAAGTCATTGCATCGACTGTGAAAGATTGCAGCGGAAATTCCATCAGCATGACTGGCAAGGTGCCTGCAGGTTTAAGCCAGCTGGCGCAGGCTTCGGACATCATCATCAATGAAATACTTTTTGATCCCAGGTCTGGGGGATATGATTTTATTGAATTGTACAACCGTTCCAAAAAAACAATAGACCTGCACGGGCTAACGGTGTGCAACAGGGATAACAATGGAGCGCTGGCATCTGTCAAAAAAATATCTGAACAACCTTTCCAGATTTACCCCGGGATGCACGTGGTGATCAGCAATGACCGGGTAAACCTTGGGCTTCAATACCTGGTTAAAAATAAAATGAATGTTTTTGAAGTGGACCTTCCATCTTATCCTGATGATAAAGGCATTGCAGTATTGGCTGACCTGAATGCAAATATTATTGACGAATTACACTACGATAAGAAATGGCAGTTCCCGCTGATCGCTGATCCGGAAGGCGTATCACTGGAAAGGATCAATTCAGACGACAGTACGCAGCGCCAGGGCAACTGGCATTCGGCCGCATCAACTGCAGGATGGGCAACACCCGGCTACAAAAACTCTCAACAGAAAGATGCAATGGAACCTGGAAATACGGTCAGCGTTGACCTGGCCATCTTTTCACCCAACAATGATGGATTTGATGACCTGGCAATCATCCGGTACCAGGTGCATGACAGGGGATGGGTGGCAAATATTACCTGTTTCAATTTGCAGTGCAGGCCTGTAAGACTGTTGGTCCGCAACGAGGTCCTTGGCCTGAAAGGCTCATGGACCTGGGATGGACTGGATGACAAGGGACGTCCATTGCCTTCAGGCAATTACATCCTGCTGGCAGAATGTTTCAACCTCCAGGGAAAGCGGCAAAGGTTTAAAATTGCCATTGCATTGGCAGGACCGATGAAATAACAAGAGATTTCACGCAGAGACGCGAGTGGTTTCACGCAGAGACGCAAAGACGCAAGGGAATACAAACTTAAGAGTGGAGGCTTAAGAATAGAGACTTGAGAAGTGGAGTGATGATAGAAAGAGTTTCTCAGGAGTTCAGATGATAGACTATAGATGATAGAGTTAAGAGTGGGAGTGTAGAAATTGGAGTTGAGACTTGATAGGTGAAAGGAGGATTGATGAAAGCTTTTCTACCTTAGTCACGCTCTTTCTTTTTCAACCTCTACGACCTAAGCCAACTCCCGTCTCACTAAACCCTCTCCGACCCGCCATCGTGAGTGTAAGCGAAGGATCTAAATCTTTCAACCTCCAACGCCCATAGTAACAGTAAGCCCAAAGAATTAAGAAAAGGTCCAGCGCCTCATTTTGTGTTGAATGAAATGACTTTAGCATTAAAAGACTGTCAACAAAATTCAGCGCCTGAAGTAGCTCCGCATAAGGCCCGTTAGGGATGAGAAAATGACAAAAGCCAATAGTGAGCTTATTAAAGTCACGAAAGACTGAACTCTTAAGTGATGGTCGATTCCAGAAGTGAAAGACTGTTGTGCGGTGGCCCGGCCGGTCTACGCGGAGCGATTAGACCCGGCCTTGATTTTTTTGCTCTACTTTTTGTATCAAGACAAAAAGTAGAAAAAACCGCATTAGCAGAGTGCAGGGAAACAGAAAGAGAGCGAGGGAATACTTAAGAGTGCAGACTTAAGAGTAGAGAGTTAAGAACGAAAGACAGAATTAAGAAGATAATTCGTTTCTTAAGCTGCTTGTGAGGACACAAGCAGGGGCGGGCGTTGGGAAGTGCCTCTTTGCGACCCTTTGCGTGAAATCTTTGCTCTCTTTGCGTTTAAGGAATTAAAAGATTTTTTATGCCATATGGATTTTTTTTGGCCACTGGCATACCGGCATGAAGAGGTTTAATAGCTTTTTTCACCTCTGGCCCCGCAGGATGCGAGTCCTTTTCTTAAATTAATAGCATGAAACCGATCAAGTCATGGCTTCTGCACCCGGTTTTTCTGATCAGTCTTTGCACAATGATCCTCAATGATCATTACCTAAAATACCAGTATGGGAATTGGCTGACAGGAAAACTTTCCGACCTCGCAGGGCTGGTGGTGCTGCCTGTTTTCCTTACAGCCTTATTTCCACGACATCAAAAATGGATGCTCCTTATTGCAGCAGTTTTTTTCATCTGGTGGAAGACTGCGCTTTCACAGCCTTTCTTTGATCTTGTTCAAAAACAATGGCACCTGCACATACCAAGAACAATTGACCACACAGATCTTTTTGCACTGGCAGTGCTGCCCCTGGTTCTTTATATGAAGCCTCTCAGTTTTTATCCTTCCTTACTGTTCAATAGCTTCAGGTTATTCAGTGGGCTGGTTGCATTGGCAGGACTTTGCGCTACTTCACCACCACGATATTACCAGGGTGGTGACCGTGATGCATTGTTCGTGCACCGCAGGCTGAAAACTTCTAGCTCCGAAGATCAGGTGATCCGGCTGCTGCATCAGGCTGGAATTGGAGCTGAAAGAGATACGGCCAGTTTTAAAAACATTACATACCAGAATATTTATCTTGAAAAGCAGGACAGCTCTGGAGTAAAACTAATAAGGGCAAATCAGGTTTTTGGATTGCAGGTCTATGAAAAACTCGATCCACCCAAAGGCGCTTATATTATTCCAATAATGGCCTTTGGAGCAGATACGCTAAGAGATGTACGCTTTTATTACGCTGACTGGGGAAAAAGAAAAAAGCAAATTGAAATATCAAGTTTTAAATATAGTAATCTCCACCAGTGGGGTGATCCGGTTGAAGTTAACAAGGCGACCAAAAAGTTTGGTAAACTAATCCGGAAAAGGTTAAAAGCTGTTTTGAAGTAACCAGATGCAACCTGCCTTATTGTAAAGGCCTAGAGAGATTAACCGCAAAGAAGCGCAAAGGAAATTTATGATCTAATCTTTGCGACACTTTACGGTCCTTGGCGTCCTTTGCGGGTAATGAAAGTTTAAACCAACTCGATCTCAAAGCTGACCAGCTCCTGGAAACGCTGCAGCCTGTCGTCAATATCCTGGCGGGTGATCTCCTTCAGCCTTTCGGTTCCAAATTTCTCTACACAGAAACTTGCCATGGCCGAACCAATGATGATCCCGGTCTTCATATTTTCAAAAGAAATGTCCTTTGTGCGTGCGATGTGACCGATAAATCCGCCGGCAAATGTATCGCCTGCGCCTGTAGGGTCAAACACATCTTCAAGAGGCAGGGCCGGGGCGAAGAAAACATTCTCTTCATGAAATAACAATGCGCCGTGTTCGCCTTTTTTGATGATAAGGTATTTAGGGCCCATCTCCATGATCTTCCTTGCAGCTTTCACCAGCGAATATTCGTTGCTCAGCTCCCGGGCTTCACTGTCGTTTACCATCAGCACATCCACTTCGGCCAGAACTTTCTTAAGGTCGTCAAGCGCTACCTCCATCCAGAAATTCATGGTATCCATCACAATGAGCTTTGGCCTCTTCTTCAATTGCCTGATCACGTCCAGTTGAACGGCAGGCACCAGGTTGCCCAGCATCAGAAACTCGCAGTCCTGGTAGCTTTCGGGCACCACAGGCTGGAAGTTCGCTAACACGTTCAGTTGCGTATCGATCGTATCACGTGTGTTCATGTCCATATGGTACTTGCCACTCCAGAAAAAAGACTTTTCATCCATCTTGATCTGAACGCCATCCATATGAACGCCTCTTGCTTCAAGCTCCTTCAGTTCCTCTTTTGGAAAGTCATAGCCTACAACAGAGATCTGTTTGATGGGTTTTGTAAAATTGCTGGCACTCCAGGCAATATAGGTGGCTGCTCCACCAATGATCCGATCACTTTTTCCAAAGGGTGTTTCTATTGCATCAAAAGCCATCGAACCAACAACAATAAGGGACATGTTAAACAAAAATTTAGTTGTGTATTGCCGGATTGCGGCGTGCAAACCTAAGGAATTTTATGGAGGATGTTTCTGGTCTCTGGTTTCTTGTTTCTGGTTCTTTAGGTACAATCCTTTTTTAATATTTCATTTGCGTAAAGCTTTTAACCGCAAAGAACGCAAAGAACGCAAAGAACGCAAAGAACGCAAAAAGCGCAAAGGAGGCGCAAAGGAATACGACTACATCTTTGCGAACCTTTGCGGCCTTAGCGCTCTTTGCGTTTAATCTCTCCCTACAAAATAGAATGATCAAGTCCTGAACAACCAAAAACCATAAACCAGAAACCATAAACGCAATCGAAAGATTGCCTATACTTATCTTTACCCACCGTATGATCCACTTCCATTCGCTCAGAGTTCAGAAAGTCCAGAAGGAAACAGAAGATTGTGTTTCAATCACCTTTGAAGTGCCCCCGGAGTTAAAGGACACCTTCAGGTACAAGCAGGGACAAAGCCTGACCATCCGTAAAAAGATCGGAAGCGAAGAAGCCCGCCGCAACTATTCCATCTGCAGCGCTCCTTTCGACGACCTGCTCCGGATCGCAGTAAAAAAAGTGGAAGGCGGGAAATTCTCCACCTACGCCAACGAAGAATTAAAAGAGGGTGAATACCTGGATGTCATGCCGCCCGTGGGAAAATTCCATACGGAACTGCACCCTGATCAGCAGAAAAATTATGTTGCTTTTGCAGCTGGCAGTGGCATTACGCCTGTCCTTTCCCTGATCAAAACAACCCTGCAAACAGAACCCAAAAGCAGTTTTACACTGGTGTATGGTAACCGCACCAAGAACTCTATCATCTTCAAGGAAGAACTGGAAGCGCTGAAGGATAAGTTCATGAGCCGTTTTAGAATCTATCATATCCTCAGCCGCGAAATGTCTGACACCAGCATTAACTACGGACGCATCGATCGTGAAAAATGTGACCTTCTGTTTTCAAAGCTGATAGACCTCAAAAAAACTGACGAGGTCTTTCTATGCGGCCCGGAGGAAATGATCTTTTCCGTTCGCGATTACCTGTACGCCCAGGGCATGCCCGCCGATCATGTTCATTTTGAATTGTTCACCATTCCAGGACAGAAAAAATCAGTTGTTGAAACCAAACAGGTTGAAGTTGCTGATGAAGGCCCGAAAGCAAAAGTGAGTGTGAAGCTGGATGGCATCCTGTTCGATTTTGAATTGGGTCTTGAAAGTGAAAGCATCCTCGACGCGGCGCTAAAACAGGGCGCGGACCTTCCTTTCGCCTGCAAGGGCGGCGTATGCTGCACCTGCAAAGCAAGGCTACTCGAAGGAAAGGTCAATATGGATGTAAACTGGGGACTGGAACAGGACGAAATTGAGCAGGGTTTCATACTTACCTGCCAGTCGCACCCGGTGACGGAAAAGGTAGTGGTGGACTTTGACGTTAAGTAACAAAGCTCTTATGAGATACGATGCACTTCTTCTGATCCTGATGTTAACCTCCAGTTGCGGTGAACAGTCTTCAAAACCAAAAGATGCATCAAGTGAGGAAACAACATCCAGGACTATCGCCCCTCCTGAACCAGACAGGGAACTAAGGGAAGCATCACAAACGCTTGCTGTACTGCGCGCCTTAAAATGCACATTCAATAATCCGGATACTTCTTTAGTTGGTATTCACATCAATGACACACACAGCGCTAAAGGACTGATTGGTGAAAAAGACAGTTTTCTTTTCGGTGAGACCTATGGTTATTTGTCTGCCGATGGCCGGGAACTGGCATTTCTAACAGCACATCCCGGTAATTCAGCATTTCACATCAGCGAATTTGAAGTCAGGAGGCCAGCCAAAAGCGAAGCCAATCTGAAAAGATCTGCCTTCCAGGTATTCAAAACTGAAAGCAACATCCATTTGGGCATAGACAGGGAAAAGGTGACGAAGCGTTTTGGAAATTGTTTCGTTAACTCAACTGATGGCGATCTTGAAGTGATCCATTACCGCATCGAAGCGCCAAAAGATACAAGGTCAGGCATCTTGCAAAGGCACAACCTGCCATTTTATTTCTCGGATTATTATTTCAGGAAAGGAAAACTGGAACGGTTCAAATTCGGATTTGAATATCCCTGACGTTACTGTTTTTCTACTTCTCTGATGGTACCGCTGCTACTTCTTTTTCTTTCTCCAGCAACTCCGTGATCGTTTTTTTGATCCAGAAGGCAGTACTTGGAGAAAGACCTGAGGAATGAAAATAAACCTTGCCCTGCTGGTCAACGATGAGGTGCGTAGGATAAGACTTCACGCCATACATGCCTGAAATACTTCTGCCATCTGATATCATATCATATTTAAATGGCGACTGTTCAAGGAAGTTCCGCAAACGTTGAGCATCATCCAGGGCCACCGCAACAAAAACAACTTTTTTATTGGTACGGAAACTATCTACAATATCATTCAGGTCAGGGATCTCCTGCCTGCAGGGTGGGCAATCAACAAACCAGAAATTCATCACAAGGATCTTTCCTTCCAGTTTATTCAGGTCGTGTTTCTTACCTTCCAGGTCCCTCGCTTTAAAACCATTGAATTTTTTTCCTGTTGTAAAATATTCGCTTTCTCTTGGTTTCATTTTAGTAAACCTGGTTTCAAGATCTTTTTCAGAGAGCCTGATCAGAAGAAACTCCGTATTCTTATCTTTTGGATCTACTGCTTTCACCTGGTAGCCTTTCATCACCAGTTTGGTCCAGATGGCATAAGGATAAACAGTACCTGAAGAATCCTTTACAACAGATTGTTCATTGAGCTGAAGTCGTTGAGCATTGGCAGATAAAGCCGTGAAAAGGCTGAACAGGAGGCAGGCAAGCAATCGCATAAGCAGCAGTTTTCACAAAAATATTGAAGTCCGGAACTATGACAAGGCCCTGCTTTGGTTAAATTTGTTGTTGGTTTGGCTAAGCCTGGGTCTTATTCCCGGGATCTGTCACCCTAAATAAAGCACTATGACCATTCAAGACCCAGAGCAGATTTTCCAGGATAAAGTGGATGCCGAGATCCGCATTGAGCCTAAAGACTGGATGCCGGAAAAATACCGCCAGACACTTATCCGCCAGATCAGCCAGCATGCGCACAGCGAGATCGTTGGCATGCTGCCGGAAGGCAACTGGATCAGCCGGGCTCCATCGCTCAAGCGCAAACAGATCCTCATTGCCAAGGTCCAGGATGAAGCCGGGCATGGGCTTTACCTGTACTGCGCTGCTGAAACACTGGGCATCAGCCGTGATGAAATGATCAGCCAGCTTCATAGCGGCAAGGCTAAATATTCCTCCATCTTTAATTATCCCACCAATACATGGGCAGATATGGGTGCCATTGGCTGGCTTGTTGATGGCGCTGCCATCATGAACCAGGTGCCACTTTGCAGGGCATCTTACGGTCCATACAGCCGAGCCATGATCCGTGTTTGCAAGGAGGAAAGCTTTCACCAGCGCCAGGGGTTTGAAACCCTTCTGGTCCTGAGCAAAGGAACCGATGACCAGAAAGCTATGGTGCAGGATGCCATTGACCGCTGGTGGTGGCCCAGCCTGATGATGTTTGGTCCTCATGATTCTGAAAGCCTGCACAGTGAAAAAAGCATGAAGTGGAAGATCAAGCGCTTTTCCAATGACGAACTGCGCCAGCGGTTTGTTGACATGATCGCAGAGCAGGTAAAATTACTGGGAATGACACTTCCGGATCCCGATCTGAAATGGAATGAAGAAAGAGGTCATTATGATTTTGGAAAGATCAACTGGGACGAATTCTGGAATGTGGTCAATGGTAATGGTCCCTGTAACCAGCAGCGGTTGGATGCCAGGAAAAAAGCTTGGGAAGACGGTGCCTGGGTAAGAGAAGCTGCAGTGGCACACGCCGAAAAAAGAAAGTCCAGGTTGCAGCAGAAAGCTGTTGCCTGAAGAACTCTTGATGCCACCTTATTTATTGCATGAGCAGGTGGCGCAACGACCAATCACGATTAAAATCTTCTCAGCTATATGAACATTTTTCGCAAATATTATTATGGTGATATTCCCGGTGAGCATCTTGGAAGCGGCGGGACAGCATCAGCAACTGAGTGGCCTTTGTGGGAGGTCTTCATCCGCAGCAAGCAGGGGCTTGATCACAAGCATGTAGGCTCGCTTCATGCTGCAGATGCGCAGATGGCCATTGAAAATGCAAGGGATGTTTATACAAGAAGGCAGGAAGGCGTGAGTATCTGGGTCGTGGAATCCAAATACATCCATGCTTCCAATCCTGATGAAGCGGAAAGCTTTTACGAGCCAGCAAATGATAAGGTATACCGTCATCCCACATTCTACGACCTTCCGGATGAGATCAAACACATGTGATCCTGGTGCATGATCCTGCATGAAAAAAGTTTTGGCTTCCATAGCTTAAGAAACCATTGAAATGAAAACAGCATCGGTCAACATATCAACTGAATCTCTTTTTTCTTATGTGCTTCACCTGGCAGACAATGCTTTGATCCTTGGGCAACGCAATGCCGAGTGGTGTGGCCATGGACCCGTGCTGGAACAGGACATTGCCATTACCAATATTTCCCTGGACCTGATAGGGCAGGCAAGAAACTTCTACCAGTACGCAGCTGATCTATTCAATTGTTTGGATAAAGATGGGAAACAACCGGCTGACCGCCTGCTGCCTCGTCCGTGGAAATCTTTTGAAAGAGAGCTGACTGAAGATGACCTGGCGTTCTTACGCGACGAAAGACAATACCTGAATGTGCTTATCACGGAATTGCCAAAAGGCGACTGGGCTCAAACAGTTCTAAAGCAATTCTTTTTTTCTGCCTTCCAGTTTTTTCAATACAGCGCGCTTCAGAACAGCGTTGATGACAGGATCGCTGGTATCGCTGAAAAATCATTGAAAGAGACTGCTTACCACCTGCGATGGAGCAGCGAATGGGTGATCAGGCTTGGTGATGGTACGGAAGAAAGCAGGCGCAGGATAGAAACCGCCATCCGGGACCAGTGGCCCTACACCGGTGAATTTTTTAAACCAGCCACTTTTGAGATACAATCTGGTTCTGAAGGTTTTGGTGTTGATCCATCTTCATTAAAAGAACCATGGATGCAAAAAGTACAGCAGGTCTTTTCTGAAGCTTCTCTTGACCAGCCTAAAGAAGGCTGGGCGCAATCCGGTGGCAAAGAAGGAAAGCATACAGAGCACCTTGGATTTTTGCTTGCGGAAATGCAATACCTGCAAAGAACTTATCCAAACAGCACGTGGTAAAAGAATCTCACATATGGCAATTGCTTGAAGAAGTCAAAGACCCTGAAGTCCCTATCCTTTCCATTCTTGACCTCGGTATTGTGAGAAAAGTATCGGTCACGGAGGATCATGTACGCATCACCATTACACCAACTTATTCCGGTTGTCCTGCCATGGATGTCATCAGCATGGATATCAGGCTGAAGCTGATTGAAAAAGGGTATCGTGATGTATCAATCGAACAGGTCCTTTCCCCGGCATGGACCACAGACTGGATGACAGAGTCCGGCAAACAGAAATTAAAGGCTTACGGGATTGCCCCACCACTGGAAAAGCAGCAATTCTGCAGCAGTGATATGTTCAGGGAAGAAGCAGTGTCCTGCCCAAGGTGTAACTCCTACCACACTGAACTGGTGAGCCAGTTTGGATCAACCGCCTGCAAGGCCATGTACCGGTGCGTGGAATGCAGGGAAGCGTTTGATTATTTCAAGTGCCATTGAGTGGTTTATGGTTTATAGTTTTTAGTTCTTTAGGTACAGTCTTTCTTATTGGTTTGCATTTACGTAGAATAACCGTAAAGAGCGGGAAGGCTTGCAAAGCAAACGCAAAGTGTAAAGCTGTATTTCTTTGCGTCTCTTTGCGTATTCCTAGCGGTCTTTGCGTTTAAATTATAGTTAGGTAACAATGAAGACAGCAATTGGTAATCTCAATCATCCTAACTTTCCGCCATCATGAGCTCAATTTTGTTTGAAAAATCCGGAAGCATAGGTGTGATCACACTTAACCGCCCTGAAAAATTTAATGCTTTCAATGGACCGATGGCCCTTCTGCTGCAGGAACATTTAAAAACCTGCAGCACGGACAAGCAGATCAGGGCTGTATTCATTACCGGTTCAGGAAAAGCATTCAGCGCCGGTCAGGACCTTGATGAAGTGGTTGATCCCAATGGTCCCAATGTCATTAAAATACTTGCTGAACATTATAATCCAATTGTGCGCCAGATCAGGAAACTTGAAAAGCCTGTTGTTGCGGCGGTGAATGGCGTTGCGGCAGGCGCAGGCGCCAATATTGCACTTTGCTGTGATGTAGTGGTGGCGGCAAGATCAGCATCTTTTATCCAGGCCTTTTGCAAGATCGGGCTGATACCGGACAGCGGTGGTACCTTCTTTCTGCCACGACTGATTGGCTGGGGAAAGGCAACGGCGCTGACCATGCTTGGAGATAAAGTAGCTGCTGAAGATGCGGAGCGCATGGGAATGATCTATAAAGTTTTTGATGATGGAACTTTCGTTCAGGATGCCATGAAGCTTGCAGAGACACTTTCATCCTTACCAACAAAAGGCCTTGCCTACACCAAGCAGGCCCTGAATAATTCCATGTTCAACAATTACGAAGACCAGTTGCACGACGAGGAAATATTCCAGGAAAAGGCCGGCAGGACGGCTGATTATAAGGAAGGCGTGCAGGCATTCCTGGAGAAAAGAAAACCAACATTTAAAGGAGAATGATGCCACAGGATAAAGATGCAGCAGCCCGGCATGTTGTTGAACATATGATGAGGCACGACCGTTTCAGCCAGTGGCTTGGCATAGAGGTGCTGGAAGTAAAGGAAGGCTACAGCCGGATCAGCATGTTGGTGCGCGAAGAAATGCTGAACGGTTTTGGAGTGATCCACGGCGGCATCGCTTTTTCCTTTGCTGACAGTGCCTTTGCTTTTGCCTGCAACAACAGGAACAATCTTTCCGTAGCACTTGATGTCTCCATCAGTTTCAACAAATCACTTCATCCAGGCGACATTATTACAGCCGAAGCAAAAGAATCGCATAATGGCCGCAGTACAGGCCTTTACCTGATAACAGTGACCAATAGCCATGGCGTGCAGGTAGCTTTCTTTAAAGGCACCTGCTTCCGTACCGGCAAACCGCTTCTGCCTTGAGGTCCACTTAACCAGTAGAAAAACTTCGGAGCTTCATTAACTTCCTTAACCGCAAAGGGCGCTAAGGAACGCAAAGGGCCGCAAAGTTTCCCTCCTTGTCTTCCTTTGCGTTTCTTAGCGCTCTTTGCGGTTACAAACGCCAGTCTAACTAAAAGAAGGATAAAAACAGTAAGCACGATAATCATAATGGGCAGATAGGATCGCTTCATTTTCCGTATCTTAATTTATCACGGTTCAATCACCACTTATGTCTCTCAAAATTCTACTTCTGCCGGCCTTAATTTGTAGTTCCCTCACGCTTATGGCACAAAAACCAACACCGCCTGCCACAAAAAAAGGTCCCAAAACCTTTACCGAACATGGCAGGACAAGAACTGATGATTATTTCTGGCTGAACAATCCATCGGACAGTAATGTGATCAGCCACCTGAACGCGGAAAATGCCTACACTGCGGCCTACCTCCAGCATACCAGGCCTTTGCAGGAACAATTGTACAAAGAACTGGTGGAAAGGATTCCGGCACGTGACGAATCACTACCTGTAAAAGAAAATGGTTACTGGTATTATTCAAGGGTGGTAGAAGGTGCGCAATACCCTGCTTATTACAGGAAGAAAGGAACAACAACCGCGCAGGAAGAATTAATACTGAACGTGAATGAAATGGCAAAAGGCCACCAGATCTTTCTTGTAGGAAATTATATTGCCGGTCCGGACAATAAGGTGCTGGCTTACCTGGTCGACACACTGGGCAACCGCCGTAATACCATCCATTTTCAATCCCTGGGCTCTGCTAAGATCATTTCAGAGGTGATCCCCAACGCTTCTTATTCTCTTGCCTGGGTCAACGATAACCAATCACTTTACTATACGCTGAATGATCATACGGTGCGCAGTTTTAAAGTGATGCGACACAGGATGGGAACCGATCCTTCAAAAGATGAAACCATCCTGGTAGAACGGGACAGCACTTTTTCTGTCGGACTGTCCGCTTCAAAAGACAACCGCTACATCTTCATCAACATCCGCAGCACTACTTCTTCTGAATCCTATTACCTGGATGCGAATGATCCTAACGCAAAGCCTGTATTGATACAGCAAAGGCTTAAAGATGTTCTGTATTCACCATCTTACCGCGAAGGAAAAATATTTCACATCCTTACCAACCACCAGGCGAAGAACTTCAAGCTGGTTACTGCTCCTGTTGACCAGCCTGGGATCGGCCAATGGAAAGACCTGATCCCTCATGAGCCAAAATCGCTTCTGCAGAATGTGGAAGTATTGAAAAATTATTATGTAGCGCAACTGAAAGTAAATGGTCTGAATACCATCAGGGTGATAGACAGGAACAGCAGCCAGACGCACAGTATTGACTTTGGCAGCGCTGCCTACCTCGCCAATTTTATGCTGGCTACGGACGATTATGATCTTGACAGCATCCGTTATTCTTTCATGACCATTACTACGCCAAATAGTCAATACAGTTATCATCTAAAATCAAAAGAAAGATCGCTGCTGAAGCAACAAAAAGTAGGTGGCGGTTTTGACGCATCACTTTACGAAACAACGCGCATATGGGTGAAGGCCAAGGATGGAACCATGGTGCCCGTTTCGCTTGCTTACAAAAAAGACAGGTTGAAAAAAGACGGCAGCAATCCGATGCTGATCTACAGTTATGGATCTTACGGGTCCAATTCAGATCCGAGCTTCAATAGCGCTGTGATCAGTTTACTGGATCGCGGTTTTATTTATGCGAAACCCCAGATCAGGGGTGGCTCCGACCTTGGCAGGGAATGGTACGAGCAGGGGAAATTGCTGAACAAGAAAAATACATTTACCGATTTCATTGATGTAGCGGAGTTCCTGGTGAAAGAAAAATATACTTCAAGCGACAGGCTTTTTGCCAATGGTGTTTCAGCGGGCGGGATGCTGATGGGTGCCATTACCAATATGCGGCCTGATTTATTCCGCGGTATTATCGCGGAAGTGCCCTGGATGGATGTGATCAGCGATATGTTCGACAGCAGCCTGCCACTTACCACGCTGGAATACGATGAATGGGGTGATCCGAACAAGAAAGAGTTTTATGATTATATGATCACCTGGTCACCGCTTGATAATGTGAAACCCTCGAAGTTCCCTGCTATTTTGGCAACCGGTGGACTTCATGATACGCAGGTGCCTTATTTTTCTCCGGCAAAATGGGTGGCAAGGGTACGGGAGCACAACCTGGGCACCAATCCTGTTCTTTTTAAAGTGAACATGGGTGCAGGACATGGCGGTGAATCGGGCCGTTATGAACGCCAGCGTCTTGAAGCTTTGAAGATGGCCTTTATCATTGACCTCCTGCCCAATACTGGTGAAATGCAGAAAGGGGGAAAGAAAAAGGATTTTTAACCGCCAGTTGTTCATGCACCTGTTGAAAATGAAAGCCTAGTTTTAAGGTTCGTGAAAGAACAACTCCTTACCCTTTTCAGGGACCATCCCGACCTGGCCATTGCGATCAGCCTTCTGGTCAGTATTGTTGTTGCGGTGCTTGGTTTGGTGCCAAGTGTATTTATTACGGCCGCCAACATTTTATTTTTTGGATTCTGGAAAGGGACCATGGTATCACTTGCCGGGGAAGCAATCGGAGCTTTCATTGCTTTTTTGTTATACCGGAAGGGGCTTCGGAATCTTTCACGCCAGTCACTGCAAAGATTCCCGCGGCTGCAACGTTTACTGGAAGCGGAGGGCAGGGAAGCTTTTATGCTGATCTTTTCATTAAGGTTGTTGCCATTTGTTCCTTCAGGTCTTGTAACCTTTGCTGCGGCAATAGGAAAAGTTTCAGCAACTGTTTTCTTTTTTGCCAGCACGCTTGGAAAGATCCCCGCCTTGCTGATTGAAGCATGGTCGGTGTACCAGGTAACTGAATTTGGCTGGCAGGGAAAGCTGGTACTTGCAGTTGTTGGAGTATTCCTTGTGTACCTGGTGATCAGGCAATACAGAAATAAGTAACCTTTTCCTTCAGCACATGAACCGCAAAGAGCACATGAACCCCAGAGAAACGCAAAAGGTCGCAAAGAATTCAAGCCAATATCTTTGCGTTCCCTTTTGCGTACTTAGCGTCATTTCCAGTTAATACTCCCTACGCAATTTGAATAATAAAGAATGACTGCATTTAAAGAACCAGAAACCAGAAACAATAAACCAGAAACATTCTAATGCCTTTCTACCAATTCAATAACATCAAACCCGTTGTTCATCCTTCAGCTTTCGTGCATCCGCAAGCGGTTGTTACCGGGCATGTCATTATCGGAAAAGACGTTTACATCGGGCCTGGGTGCGCCCTGCGTGGCGACTGGGGAAAGATCGTGGTATCAGATGGATGTAATGTGCAGGAGAACTGCACCGTTCACATGTTCCCGGGCGTCACCGTGCTGCTGAAAGAATCGGCGCACATAGGGCATGGAGCCATCATTCACGGAGCGACCATTGGAAAAAATTGTCTTGTTGGCATGAATGCAGTGATCATGGATGAAGTTGAGCTGGGTGATGAGTGCATTGTAGGTGCGCTGTCATTTATCAAACAGGGTGAAAAGATACCGGCAAGATCCGTTGTTGCAGGCAATCCTGCCAGGATCATTAAAGAAGCAAGCAACGAAATGATCGACTGGAAATCAGAAGGCACCCGCCTTTACCAAATGCTGCCTCAGCAATGCCGTGATACCCTCCTTCCTTGCGAACCCCTTACCGAAGAGGCCCACCAGGAACCATTGTTCAGTAATCATTATCAGCCTTTTAAAAAAAGCAAATAAGGAACACAGGAAAAAAATCAAACAGGTCTTAAAATTTTGTAACTTAAATCTCTGTTTTATCAGATTAAACCAATCAATATGAGAAGAGCTTTACCCTCGGCCTTGTTCTTATCCGCCCTTTCTTTATTCTCCCTTACTTCATTATCACAGAACGACCGTTTCGCATATGCCATTACAGACCTTTCAAAAGACGGTGCTGGCTGGAATGCATTACGCAAGCTGGATCTTCAGACAGGCGCTTACAGTGAGGTCTTACTGGATGGTACAGACGCTAAAGCGGCCGCTTTTGACGCGTCCACAAAAAAACAATTGAGCCTTCAGCCCGATGCACGCTTTGGCACCATGCTTCAAACCCCATTTGGTACCGGCGTGGCTGCAGTGGCTTACGATAAAAAGCACAACCGTCTCTATTTTACGCCAATGTTTATTGACCAGCTGCGTTACATCGACCTGAAAACAATGAAACTGTATTATGTGACAGACCAGGCCTTTACCAATTTAGGCAACATGCATAATGACGAAGGCAAGATCATCACACGCATGGTCATTGCACCTGATGGAAATGGATATGCCATCACCAATGATGGAAATACATTCATTAAATTTTCTACAGGCAAAAAATCAAAGATCGAACACCTGGGTGCGCTGGTTGATGATCCTTCCAATAAAAATATTTCCATTCATAACCGCTGCAGCTCTTTTGGCGGTGACATGATCGCTGATGACAATGGCAACCTGGTCATCATTTCTGCAAGGAACAATGTTTTCCAGGTCAATACGGAAACAAAGGTGGCCAAACACCTGGGATCCATCCAGGGATTACCGCAGGCTTTTACCGCAAATGGAGCTGTAGTTGATAATGAAGGTTTCCTGCTGGTGAGCAGCGCCGTAGACGGAAATGCTTATTACGTAGTGAATACCAAAAGCTGGCAGGCTACACCCTATGCTGCAGCAAATGGTGTTTTCAAAAGCTCCGATCTTGCAAACAGCAACTTCCTGTCATCAAAAAGCACCAGGAATTACAATCCTGAAGATCTGATGCTTGCCAAAAGACCCATCGATCAACTTTCTAAACAGATCTCTGTTTTCCCCAATCCTGTTACGGAAAGACAGGTAAATATTCAGTTCACCAAAGTCCCCAGCGGAGATTACACCATCGAACTGACAGATGTGCTGGGACGCAGCGTACAGCAAAAAAGGGTGACCGTTAATAATGAAGAGCAGGTGCAGGTTCTTCAATTAAATGAAAATAATTCCAAAGGCATCTACCTGGTAAAAGTATTTGACAGAAAAATGCAAACTGTCTTTACACAAAAAGTTATGGTTCAATGATCATAACCTGATCCCTCTGACAGAGCGCCGGCCCGTAAGCCAGCGCTTTTTTATTGTCTGTTTGGGTCGTGTTCAATTGGTTTCAGTTTTTAAGTTAAGATGAGCCTGTCATCAGAAGCCGTTGGTATAGATCAAACCTTCGAGGTTTTTAAAGACCTCGAAGGTCTTTAAAACCTTCCCGCTTTTTTTCACCAGCTATCCGGGAAAATAATCAGCTCTTAACTGTTGTTTTCACCATGCAACAATGATCCAAATTTGATTTGATTTCGATCCTTTCCGGCTCAATATCTTTGCAGCCAGTTAAAAAGCACCTTTTGGAGAAAAGCAACTTTGTAGATCAGATCAGGGTATTTTGCAGAAGCGGCCATGGCGGCCCGGGAATCAAGCATTTCAGGCGTGATAAACTCACCGCTCTGGGTGGTCCCGATGGCGGTGACGGCGGCCGCGGCGGCCATATCATCCTTAAGGGTAACAGCAACCTCTGGACACTGCTGCATCTCCGTTATCATAAGAACGTACTGGCCGAAAATGGCGAAAAGGGCAGCGACAATAACAGGACCGGCCGTAATGGGAAGGACATCATTATTGAAGTTCCACTTGGCACCATCGCCCGCGACGAGGAAACCGGTGAAAAAGAACTGGAGATCCTGACTGATGGTGAAGAAAAGATCTGGTTGCCGGGTGGAAAGGGCGGGCTGGGAAATACAAATTTTAAAACCCCTACCAACCAGACACCGGAATATGCGCAACCAGGGCTTCCCGGACAGGAAGGCTGGAAGGTGCTTGAGCTGAAAGTACTGGCCGACGTAGGCCTCGTTGGCTTTCCCAATGCCGGGAAATCAACCCTGCTCTCAGTGATGACGGCTGCCAAACCAAAAATTGCGTCGTATGCTTTCACCACGATCACGCCTAACCTGGGCATGGTGGAATACCGCGAAGGAAAAAGCTTTTGCATTGCCGACCTTCCCGGGATCATTGAAGGTGCGGCAGAAGGAAAAGGATTGGGCCACCGGTTCCTGCGGCATATTGAACGCAACTCCATTTTACTTTTCGTGATCCCCGCCGATAGCAAAGACCATAAAAAAGAATTTGAGATCCTGCTCAACGAGTTGGAACAATACAACCCCGAACTGCTGCACAAGCAGTTCGTGATCGGCATTTCCAAAAGCGATATGCTGGACGATGAATTGAAAGAAGCCATTGCAAAAGAACTGCCTCAGGATATCCCCCACATCTTTTTTTCTTCCATGATCAACTATAACATCCAGGAATTAAAGGACCTGCTGTGGCAGGTGTTGAACGAATCAAATGATTGATTCTGTTTCTGGTTTCTGGTCTCTTGTTTCTGGTTCTTTAGGGCAGTTTTTTTTACTGATTCCATTGCGTAAAAAGGCGTTGGAAAGCTGCGAGCCTTGAGCTGCGAGCTTCGAGACCTTCTAAAATAAGTGTCCTGAAATATTATTCAATTGAAAGAAAACAAATTCATTAAAACACGCAAAAGCTCGAAGCTCATAGCTCGCGGCTCGAAGCTTCCCTAATTCCTAAAATTCTGCGTGATCATCAAACCATAGATCCCTCCATCCAGCACACCAATACCCAGCCTTCCATAAGAAGGATTCAAAATATTTGCCCGGTGACCGGGAGAATTCATCAGGCCATTATGAGCCATCTTCAGGGTTTGGGCCAGGGCAAGGTTTTCGCCTGCTGTCATGAACCTTACATTTTGGGCTCTCATGCGGTCAAATGGATCTTTACCTTCCGGGGTATGGTGGGAAAAATATCCACGGGCAAACATATCTCTTGAGTGAAGCCGTGCAACAACCTGCATGGGCGGATCGGCCACCACTGGTTTCAGTCCCTGCTTCAATCTTTCGGCATTGACCATTTGTAACATTTGCGCTTCCAGGTCTTCGCGGACCTTAGGATCCTTTACAGTATAATAAAGCTCAACACTTTCCTCGGATTTAGGATCCACCGTCATCCGATGCATTGTCCGGCGGACAGCGTCATCAAAAACGGGAGAGAATTTGGCATTCACCCAATCAACACCTTCCGCCATCCTGCCAGCCACCAGGCTTTCCCTGGTTGTATTGGAAAGTCCGTTGGATATTGGGAATGACAACAGCAGTGCTGCAAGGATCGTAGCGTAAATACAGCCATGGATCAGTCCCGGAATGGTTCCAAGGGCCTGGTTGGCGGTGTGGCCGTGGGTCTCGCTTGACACAGACCGGATGGCCCGGCTGGCAATGAACCCGACCAAGAGCCGCGACAATAAAAACATGATCAAAAAAGACAGCGGCCTGGCCCAGATGCCTACCGGTATGGATTTCTCCAGGTAGTTGGCAAGATAAGGGTAGGTCCAGAAAGCTATCAGAAGGGTCGCCAACAGGGTGATCAGTTCCGCTGCCCCGGCAATAAAGCCTTTTCTCCACCCTGCCCATACGTATAGCAGGATCACAATGCCCAGCATGATATCAATGATGTTCATAACAAGGGTATTCATACAAATATGATTCCCGAAAAAGTAAGCAGAGCATTAATACGGTGTATGGTTTCTTGTTTATGGTTTTTGGTTGTTAAATCCTCTAAGATTCTTTTATTGGATTTGCGTAGAGAAGGCAGTAACCGCAAAGGGCGCCGAGAACGCAAAGTGACGCAAAGAAATACAGGTTCAATCTTTGCGCTCCTTTTTGCGCTCTTTGCGGTTAATATAGGTTAGGAAATATTCGACTTGGAAACTGGCCTTTTAGATTTTTTAAGAATAGGAATCAGTTTTGAAAGACTGAAATTTTAAGAAACCAAAAACAAGAAACCATAAACCAGAAACAACCCCTCTCGTCCCGCAACTCCTTTTTTTCATAGGTTTGCGTTGCACAAAAAATATATGAAAATGAGAAAACTTTTTATGACGCTCTTCTTAAGCGTAAGCCTGCTTTTTAAAGCTGCGGCCGACGAAGGGATGTGGCTTCCGATGCTCCTGGGCCAGCAGGTTTATGCCGATATGGTGAAGAAAGGCCTGAAGCTTTCCAAAGAACAATTATACAGTGTCAACAAAGCATCTCTTAAAGATGCCATCATCATTTTTGGCAATGGTTGCACAGGCGAGATCGTGAGCAGCCAGGGCCTGATCTTTACCAACCACCATTGCGGTTATGATGCCATTGCCACCGCAAGTACGGTAGAACATAATTACCTCCGTGATGGATTTTATGCTGCAAGCCGCGGACAGGAACTGCCAACCAGCCTCACTGTTCAATTCCTGCTGCGCATTGATGATGTGACAAAGGAAGTAATGGACTCACTGAAAAATCTAACCGGCGCAGAAAGAGCTGCACGCCAGGCAACCGTGCTTGCTGCCATCAATGCCCGCATGAGCGATCCTTCCAAAAGCATTGAAACAAGGGCAAGCCCTTTATTCAAAGGCAACCAGTACCTGGCATTTGTTTACCAGCGTTACCGCGACGTACGCCTGGTAGGAACACCGCCGGAAAGCATTGGTAAATATGGCGGAGATACAGACAACTGGGAGTGGCCACGCCACACGGGTGACTTTTCGGTTTTTCGTGTATATACTTCACCTGATAACACTCCGGCTGAACACAATATTCAGAATGTTCCGCTGAAGCCTAAATACTTCCTGCCTGTTTCCATTAAAGGTGTTAAGGATGGTGATTTTGCAATGATCTATGGTTACCCAGGAAGCACCAACCGTTACGAATCATCTTACGGCATCAAACTGGCGACAGATGTCAACAACCCCACGCTGGTGAAGCTGCGCGACATGCGCCTGAAGTACATGTTCGAGGAAATGAAAAAAGATCCTGCTACAAAACTTCAGCTGGCATCCAGCTATGCCGGCATTGCCAACTACTGGAAGTTTTATGAAGGCGAAACAAAGCAATTGCTCAAATACGATGTGTATGGCCAGAAGCAAAAGACAGAAGCAGCCTTCACCCAGTGGGCAGCAGCGAAACCGGAGTATGCGCCAATTTTTAAAGACCTTGAAGCTTCCTATACTGCATGGCGCCCTTATGCCCTTCACCGTCAGTATATGAACGAAGGTATCCTTGGCTCCCCGCTGCTTGCATTCGCTGCCAGCATGCAGTCTGTTGAGAACCTGCTTGTAAAACCCGGTACCCCTTCAGCGGATATCCGCAAGGCGGTGGATGCTGCCAATGCATCGCGCCAGAATTTCATCAAGGGCCACAATCGCGCTTCTGATCAGAACATTGTTGGTGCTGTTTTGCAGATGTATTACAATGATGTTCCAAAAGACCAGCATCCCAATGGCCTGTACGAAGCATTGCGAAATGAATACGGCGCACTCGATAAGCAATCCACTTACCAGAAATATGCGGAGGCCATTTTCCGCAATACCATGCTGCTTGACGACAGTAAATGGAATGCATTTGTACGCAATCCGGATGCGAATACTTTGCAGCAGGACCTTGCCTACAGCCTGGTGAACAGCTACCTGCGGAATTACCAAAGCAAGTACCTGCCGCTGTACCAGCAGTTCAATGCCAAGAACAACGAATGGGGAAGGCTGTACCTGAAAGGAACAGCTGAAAAAAATCCAAAGCAGGTAATGTATCCTGATGCCACATTCACCATGCGTGTGAGCTATGGAAAGGTGGATGACTACAAACCACGCGATGGAGTGAACTACGATTATGTGACCACCATGAAAGGTGTGCTTGAAAAATATAAGCCGGGCGATTATGAATTTGACCTGCCTGCAAAGTTCCTTGAACTGGCCCGCAATAAGGATTACGGCCAGTATAAAGATGCCAGGACAAATGACCTGGTGGTTGGATTCATCACCACAAATGATATCACCGGAGGTAATTCAGGTTCTCCTGTGCTGAACGGCAATGGTGAACTGATAGGACTTGCATTTGATGGAAACTACGAAGCCTTAAGCCATAAGCTGGCTTTTGATAAGGATCTGAACCGCACCATTTGCGTTGATGTCCGTTATGTGCTTTGGTGTATTGACAAGCTGGGCGGTGCACCACACATTGTCAAGGAATTGAGCATCAGGCGTTGATCTGACTGATTTATTTGAAGCCGTTCCGCGAAAACCGGGGCGGCTTTTTTATTTTGCTTATTTTTCAATTGTAAATCACACGTAATTGAAGCATTTTTACCTTTCTGTATCCATCCTCCTGCTTTCCATTTGTTCATCGGGGCAAACCATGTTCTCTGTTGGAACTGACGTAAGCCTGTTGCGCAATTTCAGTCCGCAGCAAAAATTCTGGGCGCTTGGATCAACGCTTTCCGTGAACTTCCATGTAGCACCAAAAGACGGTCCTTATATCTGGTTGTCCTATTTCACGCCCGGAAGGTTCACCAATACTTTTACCGCTGTTGCCAAATCGCCGGGCACGGATCCCCAAATAAGGAATTTTGTTGTAGGTGGAAAATGGAACCTTCGCAATGTTTCTGTTGGATGGAAGCATTACTTGAAAGGCTCATTTAATGAAGAATACAATTGGAGCCTTTATGGGCTTGCCGGGCTGGGCCTCCAGTTCACAAAAGTCCAGAACGACTATAAAACAGCTATTGATACAGCATTGTACACTACCAATGCACCTGCTTCCGGGCTGCGCAATGTGTATGGCTGGACAGCAGACCTTGGGCTTGGAATTGAGTATCCTGCCGCTCCTGATTTTTATTTTTTCAGTGATGTCAGGACCTGGCTGCCTGTAGGCGGAAAGGAATCCCCTTATTTTCACAGGAATGAAAAGACGCCCTTTCCTTTCACCATTGGTGTTGGCTTCCGCATATTGTTCTTCAACAATTACTGAACTTTTATATCGAATCTTCCTTCCGTAACAGTAATAGGTGGTGCTGCCGGATCAGTGGTATTTGCCGCTGTAAATGAAAAACTGCCTGCAATGATGTTGTTGACCCTGTCAATTTTTGTGAACTCCACCCTTCCGTTATGTAGCGATCCTGTAATGTATTCGGCTTCTGGTGTGAACCTTCTTTTGATATGATATCCATAGCTTGCTGTTTGCAGCGGGTACCTCTGCGAATGCTGGTTCAACAGGTACACGCCAGCTAAAGCTGCATCCTTTACATAGATCTCGAATTCCGTTTCATCAGGAGAGGATCCGAAATTGCGTGCATTGATCACGATGGATGCGCCGCCATCGGCAAATCTTCCTTCAAGCAAGGGAGCAGTCGGAGTAATACCAAAACCCTGTGGAGCCCACATTACGTTATTTATTTTTACTCCAAAAGTATTGGTGCCCGTTTCAGAAGTTGGAGGAAGTTCATCAACATCTTTCTTACACGAGATCAACGTGGCAGCACTTAAAACGATCAATAATAGTTTTTTCATAGATAGAGGATCAGTTGTTCAATTAAGCCCTCAAGAAAGCTATTTATTGCGCAGGAATCAAGGGATTTTCACTTATTTGCACAAAACATTTCATGCAGGCAGGCACCATCATACAATCCATAGAGCTTTACAAGCTGTTTGTTCCATTGAAAGAACCTTTTGTTATTTCACTGGGTCCCATCCATAGTGTACAGAATGTGGTTGTCATCCTCCGTACTGCCGACGGTTGCGCAGGTTATGGAGAATGCAGTCCGTACATGTCCATTAATGGTGAAAGTATTGACACCTGCTTTATTGTTGGGCAGTACTTCGCCCAGCTTCTGAAAGGAAAAGATGCGCTTGATATCGAAGGGGCCATGCAGATCATGGACAGGACCATATACGGGAATACCAGTATCAAAAGTGCTTTTGATATTGCACTTCATGATGTTGCCGGCCAGCATGCGGGCGTACCTATTTACCAATTGCTTGGAGGCCGCAATGATAAAGTACTGGAGACCGACATGACCGTTAGCATTGGTGATCCGGAAAAAATGAAAGCGGATGCCATAAGGTTTCAGCAGGAAGGATTCCCGGCAATTAAAGTAAAGCTGGGTGAAAACAGGGAGAAAGATGTTGCCCGTATCCGTGCCATCAGGGAAGGGATTGGACCGGATCACCCACTGCGCATTGATGCCAACCAGGGTTGGGCAGGCGCCGATCTGGCCATTGAAGTGCTTCGGGCTTTAGCCCCTTTTAACATCGAGCACTGCGAAGAGCCAATTCCCCGCTGGCAGTACATGGAGCTTCCAAGGGTGTCAGCGGCTTCACCCATTCCAATCATGGCCGATGAAACCCTGGGTGATGAGCACGATGCAGAACGGCTCATTGGTATGAAAGCATGTCCCATGTTCAACATCAAGCTTGGCAAGTCATCAGGTTTTTTTAAAGCAAAAAAGATAGCGGAGCTGGGCGCAAAGGCAGGGATTGAAATGCAGGTAGGTGGCTTTATGGAAAGCAGGCTGGGAATGACCGCGGCTGCGCACCTGGCCCTGACAAATGATCACATTCACCATTGCGACTTCGACACGCCTTTAATGTTCACGGAAGATCCTGTCATTGGCGGCATACAATACAAATCCAAAGGGATCATTGAACTTCCGGATGTACCCGGCTTGGGAGCTGTAATTGATTACGCCTATCTGCAGAATGCAGAGAAAGTAATATTCTGAGGATTGCGTAGAGAGCTTTCACGCAAAGACGCAAAGAGGCGAAGACGCAGAGAATACAAACTTAAGAGTGCAGACTTAAGATTAGAGACTTAAGAATTGGAAGTAAGAATGAAGAAAAAAGGCCTTACCTATCTGACCTAATCTAACGTCCTTCCCAGTCAACCTCTACGACCTGTCATCCTGAGCCGAAGGCGTAGGATCTCATCCTTCCAAACTTCAACGCCTATTCAGGAAGCCCTAATTATTCAGTAAAGGAGCAACGCTTAATTATGTGGTTGATAAGAGCACACTCCTAACTTTCCTAAACCTCTTGTTGTTGGTGGAAAACACCAACAACGGCTAAAACGAAATACAGGACCTCATCTTTGTGCAACCTTTGCGTTCTTAGCGTCCTTTGCGGTTAGATTGCAAGAGTGATGCCTGGCCTTTAATAGCCCTAAGGAACATATTATTCAAATATAAAAATGGGTTCTACTTCTGCTCCAAAAACTTCTTCAATAGTGCAAAAGACTTGGGCCACGAAGCATAAACCGATTCTTTGTAGATCCGGAGCGCTTCACCTGAATAGTTATGGCTGTGGATGATGTTGATCTTTGTTTGTTGTGGACAAACCTTTTCAAAACTTACATGAAGATGTAGGTGTCCCATTTTACCTGTAGGAGTGATGTACATGATCTTTGTGACCTCGATGATATTATGGTCCGTATCCACCTTATCAACCACGCCAAAGATGGCATGCTGCTTCGAAGAGATCTGCTCGCCCCAGGCAAGATAAAACATGCCTCCATGGAAAGGCTCCACAATGGCGCTGTCGGCTTTCCACCAGCGTTTGAGCTCGGTGCTGTCAAGCCAGGCGATCATACCCTGCGATGGACTTCCATTGTATTGGAATTCCAGCCGGGCTGAATTATCATCTGTTCGTATTAAATCTGCGAAGTTGATTGGATACACAAGTACGAAGATGTAGCGAATGCAACGGAGAATTTTTCCTTTTCGCTGTAGATGATTTTTTTTTCGATAAATAAACAGGGTACCGTAACATTGCGGAACACTCTGAAGTAATCTTACTTAGGCAACTTCCGATGACAGGTAATACTGGGCAATCTTCTTGTGAAGATCTTCAGGCCTGAAAGGCTTTTGAAGAAAATCAACAAACCCTTTTTTGCGTAAGTACTCTTTCATATCCGGAATTACAGCCGCCGTAAAAGCGATGGCAGGTGTATTGGGATTCATTTTCTTTATCTGGGCCAGGGCTTCATAACCATCCATTACGGGCATGTCAAGGTCTATCAGCAATACATCAAACTCCTGGTCATTGAATAGATTTACCGCTTCCTGGCCGTTGGTCGCTTCTTTTACTTTCACATCCCAGCGCTGCAGGAATTTCCTTGTGATCATCATGTTAACGGGACTGTCTTCGGCAACAAGTATCCTCATGCCTTTAAGGCTTTCCAGTACGCCAACTTTATTTTCATTTACAAATGAACTTGTGGCCTGTGAGAGCGCCATCCTGATGGTAAAGAAAAATTCGCTTCCTTCACCAACCTTGCTTTTTACTTCCAGTTTTCCACCGAACATGGATACTATGCGTTTACTGATGGCAAGTCCGAGACCGGTACCACCAAAACGTCTAGTTGTTGAAGTTTCACCCTGGTTGAAAGCTTTGAAGATCACTTCCAGCTTTTCTTCGCTCATGCCGATACCGGTATCTACAACAGAAAATTTGATCTCCGCGCCAAGGTTGTCATATGATACCATTTTAGCAAAGACCTGTACGCTCCCTTCAGGGGTAAACTTCAGTGCATTGCCGATCAGGTTGGCAAGCACCTGGTTCATCTTGGTCAGGTCGCCTTCAAAGTTCTTATCCAGCGCCGGATCAATATTGAAGCTGAAGCGAAGGCCCTTTTCTTCAAATTGATTCTGGAAAATGGTCTGAATTTTTTCAAGGCTTGAACGCATGTTGAACATTTCCTTGGTCAGTTCCATTTTTCCGGCTTCCATTTTACTGAAATCCAGAACATCATTGATCAGGCCAAGCATGTGCTCGGAAGAGTATTTCAATACTTTATAATGCTGTTTCTGCTCCTGAAGCAATGGCTCCTGCAGCAGCAGGTTCACGGTGCCTATGATCCCGTTCAAAGGTGTACGTAATTCATGGCTCATGCTGGAAAGGAACCTCGATTTTGCCTGTACGGCTGCTTCCGCTTTGATCTTTTCTTCACTAAGTTCCCTTTTTTGTTTTTCCAGCTCCGTATTGATGCGCATCAGGTTTTCGCCTGTCCTGTTCACCAGTGAGACAATGAAAACGATATAGGACATGGTAACGCCTATTGCCATGGAGTAATTCATAATGCGGATCAGTGCAGTCCACTTTTCCTCAAGATTTACAGCCATGAAAAGCTGGTGTGGAATAGAGAACGCGCAAATGCAGCAGACCATCGTAACAGAAAGGTTCAGCAGTGCGCTGGGCAGGTCGTTTTTGATATCATAATAAAGCGCATAAGAAACAAAAACAGGAAAATAGAATACAATAAAATAGGGCCCGACATTCAGGATATGTGCAACAAAAAACAGGATGATGCTAAGAGAAGAAAGAAAAACAAATCTTGCCGTATTGTACCACCCGATCTTATTACAATAAAAGCCAACCATTCCACTCACCACAAGAGCTGAAGACATAGAAATGACAAAAAACGACTGAAGGAAAATTCCCAACCCCAGGTAGAATAAGAAAAAGCATTGAGCAAACATCTCCAGGAAATTAGAAAACCGGACCCTGTGATACTCATGTACCGGGAGCTTATCGTTAATACCAAGATTCAGGATATACTGGTAAATTCTTTTCATAAGGTTTGGAATTGGATTGCTGCCGGATACGGCACATTATTGTTTTGTGCATGATCCGTTTTCTTGCTTGATCTGGGTAACTTTCTGAATTGGCCTGAGACGACCTGAAGATGACAGCGGAAGCATATCGGTTTTCATGGATCGGTTCAAACTGAAAGGACCTGGATGTTTACAGGTCATAAATATAATGTCGGCCTTCAATATTCACAACATTAAACAAAACTTGGATAATTGGCTTCTGCCTGCCCCCTATTTGCATTGAAGACCAATAATATTTATATTGTAACGGTTATATATAAGGATCTGACCATTTTATCCTGAATTCAACCCTATGGAAAAAAAGATTTTTCAAGGCGGAACTCAATTAGACAGCGCCTTCCTGGAAGCTGTTTATGAAGGCAATACCGATACTGCTATTACTGTTTTCGAACAGTACCTGCAGGAACTTCCCGCTGATATGAATGAATTATCGGAATGCTTTGAAAGTGGCGACAGTGAAGCTTTCCGCCGCCTCATCCACAAACAGAAGGTCCGTTTCAGCTATGTTGGACTAACAGATGTTACAGCGCAGCTAAATGCCCTGGAACAGAAGTGTGCAAGTACCTCAAATATTAAAATTCATCAGGCGGAAGTGGAAACGGTTTTTGGCCGCATCCATTCAGCAACTGAATCTGTACGTGATATATTAAAGCGATTGAAACAGCAACAATTGTAAAAGATGAAATTGACAAGCGTTATTGTAGAAGACGAGGCTTTATCTCGCAAGATCCTGGAAACTTATTGTGAAAAAAGTGGACTGGTCAATTTAATGGGAAGCTTTGCTTCCGCTGACGAAGCCCTTGTGTACCTGAATGCGCACGAGGTTCAGGTGTTGTTCCTTGATGTTGAAATGCCAGGTATTGACGGCTTCGAACTGCTGGACAACCTGCTTTACATGCCAAAGATCATTTTTACTACTTCCAAAACTGAATATGCCTTTAAGGCATTTGAATATGATGTTGTGGATTATCTGAAGAAACCTGTCCAGTACAGCCGCTTCCTTAGTTCACTTCATAAGATCACGGAAGCAGCTTCCGAAACCCAGAAGCCTTCCGGGGAAGAAGACTTCTATATCAAGAGCTCCGGCAAATTCGTAAGATTACGATACAAGGATGTCCTGTATATTGAAAGCCTTGGTGATTATGTAAAATATATTACTGATGAAAAGGCTTATGTCACCCACAGCACCATGAAGATGGTTGAAGAAAAGATGGGTCCTCATAATTTCATGAAGGTGCACCGTTCCTTCATTGTAAACCTCCACAAGATCAAGGACATTGAAGACTACACGCTGGTGATCTCCGGCAAGGTCATTCCAATGAGTAAGGCATTGAAAGCAGAAGTACTGAAGCGATTGAATATCGTTTAACGTAATTCCACCTATCATTCGTCGAAAACCTACGATTATTAATCGAAAGGTTACGTCGTACAAAAAATTCCCGTTGCATCTTTACACCATCAAACAGCGAAACCCTAGAAAACAAACATAGTCCAGATCCGAAAAACCAAATCCTAAGATCCAGTATCCCGTAAAAGACTAAAAAAACCAAACCTAAAAAACCAAGTAAAATCCAGGTTCCTTTAAAAAACCAAAATCCATCCAAAAATCCTGAGACCAAATCCAACGATCCTAAGAAAAACCAAAACGTCCAACATCCTAGACAGCCAGTTTGAGATCCAAACCCATTGATGAAACTAAGCCGCCGTCTCAAACTTTTTAAGAATCCCGCCTCCCGGCGGGATTTCTTTTGTTTATTGTTGGGTGAAGCTGCGAGCTGCTAGCTTCGGGAATTTAAAAAAGGTCAGATCTTCATCCATTTAACAATAGAATAAAATAATAAAATTATCCAGTCTCGAAGCTCGAAGTTAGCAACTCGAAGCTTACTCAATCGCCATCAGCTAACAGCTACCAGCTATCCGCTTCTCTCCCTATCCGCTTCCCTCGGCCTATCCTTCCAATGCCACAAATGCAGGCATGCATAAGTCCTGAACGGCGACCATTTTTTGGAGATCTTCAGCATGTTCTCCCTTAATTCCTTTTTGCTGGTGTCATCCAGCTTGTAGATATTTTTCATGGCCACCTGGATGCCGTAATCATCTACTGCAAATACATCGGGCCGGCCCAGCGTGAACATCAGCAGCATTTCAACGGTCCATTTACCTACACCCTTGATCTGCGTGAGCATTTCCACCACTTCCTCGTCTTTCATCTTTTTGAACTTCTTATCGTCAAGGCCATGATCAATGGCAAACTGCGCTACGTTCAGCACATACTGGGTTTTGGAATTGGAAAGGCCTATTCCTCTTAACTTATCAAAAGGTGTATTGACAATCTGCTGTGGAGTGGGTTCAGTGGCTCCATACAAATCAAGAAAGCGGGTGTAGATCACCTTGGCCACCTTGGTGGACAGTTGCTGGCTCATGATGGAGGCACAAAGTCTCAGGCAGATATTCTTATGGAACTTCAGTTCAAAAGGCTCATGCTGGTCGAGGACCTTCTTTAGTTTTTTGTCTTTGGACAGGTGGGTGATATAATCCATCTTCATCTTTTTAGCCTGAGTACAATGCCATCATCGCCTGAGGCCCATCCTGTATTGGCATCGAGAAAAAAAATCTCGTACAACTCTTCTGTTGCCACACTTGCTTCTTTGGTCCAGGTAGCGCCTCCATTGTTAGATCGGTAGATGCCACGACCAAAAATAGCAAAGCCAACCTGGTCATCTACAAAATGAACGTCATATGCAGTTCCAATCCAATGCTGATAAGGAACCCATGTGTTGCCTCCATCTGTTGTACGAAAAATCCTGGAAGCGCTTGTTGACATCCATCCACGCTGTCCACGAAACTGTATGGCGGAAATATATTCACTGGAATTTGATAATGCATAAGCTTGGGTCCAGGTAGTGCCCCCATTTGATGTCTTTAGCAGTGCACCATATTTTCCTGCCCATCCGTTTTGGGCATCAGTAAAATAAACACAGGAAAAGCGGCCAGTTTCCGCCATGCTCCAGGTATTTCCTCCGTCTGCTGTTTTCAACAAGCCGCTATCTGACGCATTGAAGCCGTTTGATGTTGTGGTGAACCAGACATCTATCCCTCTTGGCGACCCGGCGACCGTTCTCCATGTAGCGCCGCCATCCGTTGTAAAACCAAAACGTTCACCCATAAAATATCCATTCTGTGCATTCATGAAATTAATGGTGTATACCATCGTTGTTTGATTCATGACCGCCGGGGTCCATGTCTTTCCGCTGTCTACAGACCTGTGAATTCCAGAGTGTGTGGCAAGGAATCCCCGGGCAGGATCTGTAAATGCCACATCTGTCATAGTTCCAAGGTTTGTCTTATGCTTTGTCCATCCTGCACCCAGGGTGTCAACCACCATGGGTATAACGTCAACCTTTTCAGGTGAACAGGAAATAAAGCCAAAAGGGAGAATTAATAGGAAATATATAACTGGTTTCATCCCTTCGAATTTAAGACGGTACTTTGACAAGTCAATCATCCTCTGGTGATCCGTAATATCATAACTACATCTGATGGCTCCCACAGCATTGAGGTTCCTGGCTTGCAGGTAAGCTACCATTCAAAGCATGGTGCCATTCATGAATCCATGCATGTGTATATCGAAGCAGGGTTGAGGCACTGCTTATCAAACCACCAGGAAGGCGCTATCCATATTTTTGAAATGGGCTTTGGTACAGGGCTGAACGCTTTCCTGACGCTGCTGGAGGCTGAAAAAGAAAAGCTTACTGTTCATTACACTGCATTAGAACTGGAACCTCTATCCGGTGAAGAATCGGACCAATTGAATTTCCCGGTTCATCTCGGTAATGAAGCTTTATTCAAAAGCATGCATGATGCGCCATGGGAAGAACCAGTTGCGCTCTCTTCTTCATTTACTTTGTTGAAACAACAGGCAGACCTGCTCCAGTATGAAACTGATCAACGGTTCCATATCATTTACTTCGATGCATTCTCACCAACGATTCAATCCGAACTATGGACAAAGGAAGTGTTTACTAAATTATTCAGCATGCTCCTTCCCGAAGGTTTCCTTGTTACCTATTCCTCCAAGAGCATTGTACGGCGAGCCATGGGAGAAGCTGGATTCAGGGTTGAAAAGATCCAGGGACCTTACGGGAAAAGAGAAATGGTACGTGCATACCGAGCGTAGCTCGGTTGTTTCTGGTTTATGGTCTGTGGTTTATGGTTCTTAGGTTTCGATTTTTCTTTATTGGTTCTAGTTGCGTAAAGAGATTAACCGCAAAGAACGCTAAGGACCGCAAAGTATCGCAAAGATGTAAGCCTTTATTCCTTTGCGCTGCTTTGCGTATTCTTTGCGCACTTTGCGGTTAAAGAGCTATCAGCTACCAGCCAAAAGCCACCAGCCCTCAACTTCCCAACCCCCAACTCATCCCACCATCTTTTTCATCTTTCAGTAAAATACCTACTTCAGCCAGTTGGTTGCGGATCTTATCTGAGGTCATCCAGTCTTTTTTGGCCCTTGCTTCCTTTCGCAGCTCGATCAGCACATTCATCACCCCCTGCAGCTTTTGCGCTTCTGCGGCGGTTTCACTTTTCAAACCAAAGATGTCTTCAACAAAAACTTTCATCTTTTGTTGAAGCAACCGGAGTGTGGCTCCCGACAAAGCATCGGGTTGTATAGAACGGTCTTTTATTGAATTGATCACCGGCACCAGCTCAAACATGCTGGCCAGCACTTTGGCTGTATTGAAATCATCATTGATGAATTCTTCAAATTCATTCAGCAACCGGGTGACTTTTGGTTCAAGCTCCCCGTCTTTTGCATCCACATTTTCTTTGATGTTGTACGATTGCAGCCAGTCATGCGCCTCCATTAAACGCTTCATGCCTTTTTCAGCAGCCTGCAAGGCTTCGTTACCAAAATCAAGCGTACTGCGGTAATGCGTCTGTAATATAAAAAAGCGCACCGTCATTGGTGAATAGGCTTTTTCAAGCAGGGGATGATTGCCACTGAACAGTTCCGTCAGCTTGATCACATTGTTATAGCTCTTGCCCATTTTACGGCCGTTGAGCGTGATCATATTGTTATGGATCCAGTAACGTACCGGCGCCTTATGATTGCAAATGGTGCTTTGCGCGATTTCGCTTTCATGATGTGGGAACTGAAGGTCCATACCGCCACCGTGAATATCGAACTGGCTGCCCAGGTATTTGGTACTCATCGCCGAGCACTCAATATGCCATCCGGGAAATCCTTCACCCCAGGGACTCCTCCATCGCATGATGTGTTCCGGCGGCGCTGCTTTCCATAAAGCGAAATCCGCTTTGTTGCGCTTCTCTTCCTGTCCTTCAAGATCACGTGTTGTTTCCAGCAGGTCGTCCACCACCCTTCCACTCAGCTTGCCGTACTCATAGTTTGACGCGTACTTCTTAACATCAAAATATACACTGCCATTCTTTTCATAGGCGTATCCTGCCTCAATGATGGCTTCGATCATGTTGATCTGTTCAACAATATGCCCGGTTGCAGTTGGCTCTATGCTTGGCTCAAGGCAATTAAACTCCTTCATGGCCCAATGGAAAAGATTGGTGTATTTCTGCACCAGCTCCATGGGTTCCAGTTTTTCTATGGTTGCCTTTTTAGAGATCTTGTCTTCAGCTTCACGGCCCTCTTCTTCAAAATGACCTGCATCGGTTATGTTGCGTACATAGCGCACCTTGTAACCCAGGTACATCAGGTACCGGAAGATCACATCAAAGGTTACGTAAGGTCGCGCATGACCCAAATGGCTTTCGCCGCTTACGGTTGGTCCGCAAACATAAAGTCCAACATGGCCCGCAACCAGCGGCTCAAAAACTTCTTTCTCTCTGATATAGGAATTGTAAATTCTTAAACGGCTCATAATGAAAATTAGGTCTGAATTGAAATTGAATTCCGGGGGCGGGAAGTTCAACAGCAGCTATGGAGGATGGAGGCCATGGGGCCAAAGATAAGCGGAATTATTTTTTGAGTTTAAGATCTGCAACCAGCATGTAATGGTCCGAATGGTCCTTAACGATCCTGTTGAACTGCTCTACTTCAAAATCCCTGGTAGAAAGGATATAATCGATCCTGAGTGTTGGGGAAAGAGCGGAATAAGTTCGGCCGATACCAAAGCCCTGCTTCAGGAAGATATCCTGCAGGTTATTTCCCTTGATAGTGAAATAAGTATAAGAATTCGGTACATCATTAAAGTCCCCTGTAATGATATAAGGATACGGGCTGTTTGAAATAATATCCCTTACAATGTCAGCCTGCCTCGACCGGAATATAAAGCCCCTTTTCAGTTTACTGAAAATATTCCTGGAATTCTCTACCAGGTCTTCCTCTGTGTTCTTGATCTTTTCAATGCTTTCATAATCCTTCTTCTTGAACTGTACCGACTGCAGGTGGGTGGTAAAAAAGCGGATTGTATCAGAATTGAACAGTACATCTGCCTGGATCAATGCCTCCGGCATGCCGGGCCGGGGATAGCGGATGATGCCGCTATCAAGGATCCTGTGCCTTGAAAAGATGGCCTGGCCAACCCATTGCTTGTACCCGTCATCGTCCCACGAATAATAATAGTAAGGATAACCCAGCTGCTTCATCATGTAGTTCAGGTTATCATAATAGATGCTGTCGGTGGAATGAAAGAATTCGCTCAGGCAAAGGACATCGGCATTCTGCTCTTTCAACTGATCCATCATTTTTAACCTGGTCTGGCTGCCTTTGTTGTTGTTCCTTCTCCATTCTGTAAAACGGGCCACGTTCCAGTGCACCACACGCAAGGTGCCAGGGGCTTTCTGGTAGTTGAAGTTGTCGCTCAGGTGCATGCCGAAGAGAACGGAGAGGCTTTTATAGCCGATCAAAAGCGGTATGATCGAGATGAGGGCAAGCTTTGGCTTGAAGAACAGCCAGAAGAAGATAAACAGGAAAAGGACCAGGGTGATAATCGCGAAGCCAAGTCCCAGAAGTGATATCACCCAATATCTTTCGGGACTGGCATAAGGAGCCAGGCAGGCGAGTAGGAATACGATCGCTGTCAGGACATTCAGTATAACAAAAAAGACCTTGGTGAATCTCCTGTAATTACGGGCCATTGATGCAATTTACAAATCTTCTTTGCTTGCACGCTTTAGCATTTCCTTTTCATCTTCAGTAAGGGATTGATAACCCTTCTGGTGGATCTTATCAAGGATCTCGTCGATCCTTTGCTGCGTGATGAGGGGGGTCTTTTTATAAGGCTGCACTTTGGAATTGTAAAACAACTGTGTTTTAACGGCCTTGCCTTTTGCTGGCTTCTCAGGGTTAAACAAATTAGTGGTCCAGTCAAAGAACTGGTTGATCCAGCCGCTCCAGTCTCTTCCTTTTCCCAGTTGAACCATGAAAAGGAATCCCATGCCTGCGCCGGCAATGTGTGCAATATGCCCACCCGGGTTGTTCTCAGGAATGGTTGCAAGGTCAATTACAAGGAAGATCACGGTGATCACCCAGAGCGGAATTCCGCCATTGAGCATTGGGAAGATGCGATAATTGGGTGCAAGCACCGTTGTGGCGATTGCGATGGCCATGATGCCCGCCGAGGCGCCCAATGCTTCGGCAAATTCAAGGTCAACCCTTAAGGCTGGTATCAGGTTAAATGCAAGAATATATGCAAGAGCACCTGCAAAACCTCCATAAATATAGATGGGGGTGATCTTCCGGTTGCCGGTAAGGTCCTGAAGAATATGACCAAAAGCCCATAGCCAGAGCATATTGGCGATGATATGCCATACATCTGCCGGGTTGTGTACAAACATATGGGTGATCAGGGTCCAAGGTCTGGTTGCCAGATTTTCAAGTGAGGCCGGAAGTGTTAACCAGTGCAGCACCTGGTCATTGAATAACAGGGTGCCTTCCACTTTTCCATAACTGAAAAAATAAACAACTTTAGTAAACGCAAGAAGTACAAATACCACAAGGTTGATAGCGATCAGCAAGGTCAGGGCATTACCATCCTGCCCGATCGTCAATCTCCTCCTGTTCTGTTGTTGATAATAGCTCATGGTCTTATATCGGACTGCAATTTATCGGCCACTAATAAAAATGCCTGCGGTTTGTTTTGTTCCAAATTAATATTAAAATAAATCCCGTCACAGCCCCGCCTAAATGGGCAAATCTTGCAATAGTATCGCCCTGCATTCTTGATAATCCATAAAAAAGATCCACAGCGATCATGAACAATACCAGCCATTTTGCCGGAAGAGGAATCGGGGGGAACATCAAAGTGATTTCCGTGTTCGGGAACAGATAAGCAAACGCTACTAAAATACCCATTATTGCACCGGAAGCGCCAAGCACTGGAGCAAGTCCGCCTGCATACTGATCATAAGGCTGGCCACTCAGGTAGGCGTCCAGCAAAAGATCGCAGCGTATGTATTGAATGACCAGGTGAATGAGCGAAGCCCCAACCCCGCAGAGGATATAAAAAATAAAGAACCTTTTTGGTCCCCACACATTTTCAAGACGCCTTCCAAAGAACCATAGCGTTAACATATTAAACAAAAGATGCATGAAGGAGTCCTGCGAATGCGCAAACATGGATGTAGCGATCTGGTAAGGCTGGAACCGTTGCCAGTCCTGCCGGGTGCCCTGCATGATCAGGATGTCCTCTAATTGATCAGGCATGAATGGATACAGCAACAGCCTTTCTGTCAATTGCTGCTGATGCATGATCAATTGTGCAAGCCATACCAGCACATTGATGATGATCAAGTTCTTTACAATAGGTGGCATATCATCAGGACGGGTATATCTCATCTGTTGCTTTTAAGTTTGAGCTGTACCACATTTTCAATGTGGTGCGTATGCGGAAACATATCTACGGGCTGCACCCGGGTCACTTCATATTTTTCATCCAATCCATTCAGGTCCCTGGCCTGGGTAGCAGGATTGCAACTTACATAAACTACCAGCGGTGCTTCCATATCAAGGATCTTTTTAACCAATTTTTGGTGCATGCCTGCCCTTGGCGGATCAGTGATCAGAACATCCGGTTTTCCATGTGACTCAAAAAATAGATCATCACAAACATCTATCACATCACCGGTAAAAAACTCTGCATGAGAAATTCCATTCAGTGCTGCATTTTCCCGTGCATCACGAACCGCCGCGTCAATGGCTTCCACACCAATGATCTTTTTAGCCCCGCGGCTGCAAAAGATGCCAATGCTGCCCGTGCCGCAGTAAAGATCATAAAGTGTTTGCGTTCCATTGAGTTCGGCAAAATCCCTGGTGATTCGATATAACTGCTCGCCTTGCGCTGTGTTGGTCTGGAAAAATGATTTTGGTCCGATCTTGAAACGGAAATCTTCAAGGCTTTCCACTACATAACCCTTGCCTTTATAAACAACAGGCTCCAGGTCGAAGATGGAATCATTCATTTTTGGATTGACAGTGTACAGCAAGGTTGTCACTCCGGGAAAACTGGCATCCAAAAATTTCATCACCACTTCCCTGCTTGCAGTTTCCTGCGGACCAAAGATCACATTCACCATCACCTCTCCGGTGCGGCAGATCCGTACCTGCAGGTTGCGCAGTAGTCCTTTGTGCTCGCGGTAATCATAAAAACTGAATCCTTTATCCCATGCAAACTGGCGGAGTGCATTTCTTATTTCATTGGTAGGTTCGGGCTGAAGCCAGCATTTTTCTATGTTGACGATCTTATCAAAAAATCCTTTCGCGTGAAAGCCCAGCACATTGCGGTAAGCTTTGTCCCTGTCTTCACGGTCGAAATGGTCGCGGGGTACAAATTCCTTGGTGCTGAAAGTATATTCAAGCTTGTTGCGGTAAAACCTTGTTTCCTGCGCACCGGCAATGGGAAGGAAGGGAGGCAGTGCAACCTTGCCAATCCGGCTCAGGTTATCGAACACCTGCCGCGCTTTGTATTCCAATTGTTTTTCATAAGGGAGCATTTGCCACTGGCATCCTCCACAAACACCAAAATGCTGGCAGAATGGTACTACCCTTTCAGCAGAATATTCATGAAACTGAAGCGGATGACCCTCCGCCCAGTCCTTCTTGCTCTTGGAAAGGCGTACATCCACCACATCACCCGGCACAACGCCTTCAATGAAGATCACCTTGCCATCCCTTCGCGAAAGGGACTTTCCTTCCGCGGCATATTGCTCTACAAGAACCTTTTCCAGTACGATGTTATGTTTCTTTCTCACAGCGGGCAAAAGTACGAAGGGTAGAGATGGTTTGGAAAAATGGTGGAGAACGAGAGGCAGTTTCTGGTTTCTGGTCTCTGGTTTCTGGTTGTTTAAATACAATCTTTCTTTACTGATTCGGGTTGCGTAAAGAGGCGGAAACCGCAAAGGGCGCAAAATGCGCAAAGGGGGACGCAAAGATTGGAGTTAGATTTCTTTGCGGCACTTTGCGTTACTTAGCGCTCTTTGCGTTTAATTCCTCTACGCAAATAGGCCAGCAAAGAAAGACTGGAACTAAAGAACTCCAAACCAGAAACCATAAACCAGAAACCAGAAACCCTTTTAACAGTTTTTCCTCCCCACCACCCTCCTTTTTGAATATTTTTACTTTCTATGAAGCAATTGGCCACCCTCTTCTTTCTGACCATTTCCATCTTTGCCAAGGCCCAGAACGGCTACGAGATCAAAGTGACCCTCAAGCCCTTTAAAAACCAGTATGTGTACCTGGGTCATTATTTTGGAAAGACGCTTCCCATCATCGACTCCGTTAAGTTGAATGAAAGGAGCGAAGGTGTTTTCAAAGGACCAAAAAAACTGGGTGGTGGTATTTACCTGGTTGGTTACCCCGACAGGGCCAGGAACTTCGAGATCCTGATCGACAAGAACCAGAAATTCTCTGTCATCGCCGATACCGCGCAGATGCAAAAAATGTCATTTGTCAATTCACCTGAAAATGTTGAATTCAAGGCTTACCAGCAATTCATGATGAACAACGGAAAGCAGATGGATTCATTGATGAAGGCAAGGCAGGCCACAACGGATCCTGCCAGGAAAAAAGCGATAGAAACCAACATCGAAACAGTCAATAAAAAGATCGCCAAATACAGGACGGACCTGATACAGAAACAACCAACAAGCCTGATGGCCATGCTGCTGAAAGGCATGCGTGAACCTGAAGTCCCGGTAAATCATCCTGCAGCAAAGACCGATTCCATGTTTGCTTATAAATATTTTAAATCACACTACTGGGACGGTGTGAATTTCTGGGACGACCGCCTTGCCCGTACGCCTTTCTTTGAACCCCGCATTGACAAATACTTTGATCAACTGGTTTATCCCTCCGCCGATTCGGTGATCAAGGAGATTGACTGGATGATGGGTTATGCCAGCGCAAGCGAAGACATGGAAAGATTCCTGCTGCTCAAATTCGTGAACCGCTACCTCAACTTCAAGTACATGTGGGAAGACGCGGTCTTCGTTCACATTTTTGAAAAATACTTTGCCCAGAAATCCTACAGCTGGATGACCGATAAAGGCCGCAAGATGATCACCGACAGGGCTTACAGCCTGATGGCAAACCTGTTTGGCACTAAGGCGCAGGAAGTGGACCTCCCCGATCTTTCAGGCAAAAAGAAAACACTTTATTCGGTTGAATCACCCTTTGTTCTTTTTACTTTCTGGGATCCTACCTGCGGTCACTGCAAGGAAGTGCTGCCTAAAATAGACAGCATGTACCAGGCAAAATGGAAAGGGCTTGGCCTCAGGGTATTCGCGCTGGCAAAAGAAACAGACGGAACCAAATCAGACTGGACATCTTTCATAGAGAAAAATAAGCTTGAGCAATGGGTGCACGTGTACTACTCCAAAGCTGAAGAAAAATCACGTGTGGATGCTGGTATTCCCAGCTATTCGCAGTTGTACGATGTGCAAAGTTTTCCTACTTTGTACCTGCTGGATAAGGAAAAACGCATCATCGCCAAAAAAGTAACTTTTGAGCAGGTGGACGAGATCCTTGCCCAGAAGCTTAAAACACGTTAGATCTCTTATGAAAAAACTCGCCCTCGCGTTTTTTGTGCTGGTTTCCCTGTCTGCACCGGCACAAACACTTTTCACGTATGGAAAGGACAGTGTATCACTGAACGAATTTCTCCAGGCTTATCATAAGAACAATTCAAAATCTGGTAATGAAAAGGCGCTGCGCGCTTACCTGGATCTTTACATAGCCTCAAGGCTGAAAGTAAAGGAAGCAATATCGCTTGGATATGATACAATGCCGCAGATGCAGGCTGATATGGAAAACCTCAGGGCGCAGATCCTGCCGGCCTACCTGAATGACAAAGAAGATATGGATCGCCTGGTTCAGGAAGCATTTACACGCAGCCAGAAGGATATTCACCTGGCCCACATCTTTATTCCCGCCGCACCTGATGATCAGCAAAATGAAAAGAAAGCACAACAGGCACTGGCCGCGCTGAAAAGATCCTCATTCGCGCAGGTGGCAAAAGAATATTCCGCAGACCCTTCCGCCAAAACTAATGGCGGCGACCTTGGTTATATCACGGTATTCAGTCTTCCTTATGAGCTGGAGAACCAGGCCTACGCGTTGAAACCGGGGCAGGTATCAAATATTTTTAAGTCAAAGGCCGGGTATCATATTTTCAAAAATCTTGGAGAGCGTAAAGCATTGGGACGGATCAAAGCCGCACAGATCCTGCTGGCCTTTCCACCTGATATTGATGAAGCAGGAAAAAATATTTTGAAGCAAAGGGCCGATTCACTTTACAACCGGCTGGCGAAAGGCGATGATTTCGGAAAGCTTGCTACACAATTCAGCAACGACGTGATCTCAGCTGCATCCAACGGGCAGATGCAGGAGTTTGGTGTCGGAGAATTTACACCTGCATTTGAGAACCTTGCATTTTCATTGACAAAAGATGGCGCTGTATCAAAGCCCCTGCTTACCGAACATGGTTATCATATTGTCAAAAGGATGGCAAGGCTTCCTGTTTCCACTGTAAAAGATCCAGCCACCATTCAATCAATTACAGATAAAATTCAAAGCAACAGCGATCGCATGGCAGGACTGAAAGCAGCCCTTGCTAAAAAAGTGCTTGCAAAAGGAAAATATACGCCTGCTGTTTTTTCCCGTGACGAGTTATGGCTTTTCTCGGATTCCATTCTTGACCGCAAGCCTGTGAACAGGCCACTACGCATCAATGAAAACAATGTTTTATTCCAGTTAGGGAATGATCGCTTTACCGTGCTTGACTGGATCTCCTTTGCTCAATACAACCGTTACAGATCAGACGGCTCTGGTGTGAAGCCTTATCCTGCTTTGTACGAGGACTTTATCCAGAACAGTGCATTAAAATATTACCAGTCGCACCTGGAAGATTTCAGCGAACCGTTCCGACGCCAGTTACACGAGTTCCGTGATGGCAACCTGTTTTTCGAGATCATGCAGAAGCATGTTTGGGAACCTGCCCAGCAGGATTCGGTTGCTCTCCGGCAGCATTATGCAAAGAATATGTCGGATTATACCTGGAAGGAAAGTGTGGATGCCATTGTTTTTTATGTAACAGATCCTTCCATTGCAAAGACGGTGCATGAACAGGTGAAGCAATCGCCAGGTACATGGCGCACCATTGTTGCCAACTTTGGCGAAAAAGTTGTGGCCGACTCATCGCGTTTTGAAATGGACCAGCTGCCAAATACCGGCAAACAGGTGATGGAAGCAGGACGTGTCACTCCCATGCATACCAATAAGGAAGACAATACCACTTCATTCTCCTACATCGTCCGCCGTCATAAAAACCCGCAGCAAAAAACTTTTGCGGAAGCAAAGGGCATGATCATCAACGACTACCAGGTTGAACTTGAATCCGCATGGGTAAAAGAATTGAAGAAAAAATATCCGGTGGTGATCAATGAAAAAGTTTTGAATGAATTACTTAAGAGCAAGAGATATTGAGAGGTTTCTTGTTTCCGGTCTCTGGTTTCTGGTTCTTTAGATTCAATTTTGCATTATTGACGCTATTTGCGAGGAGAGATAAGAGAGCTTCGAGCCGCGAGCTATGAGCTTTGAGCCAATACAAGTTCCAAACAAAATCAGGGTCTTGGGATATCCCTTTATTAAAAGAAAACAAATTCATTGAAACACGTAAAAGCTCGAAGCTCGTGGCTCAAAGCTCGCAGCCATTAACTAACAGCTTCCCTACATTACTTCCCTCACCACACTCGCAACAATATGCGGCTTACCTAAAGTGTAGTAATGCAGCACGGGCACGCCGGCAGCTTTCAGTTCCTTTGATTGCTGCAGCAGCCAATCCCTGCCTACGATCTCAACATCTGCATCGGTCTTGCACTTCAGGATCTCGCTTGATAGTGCTTCCGGAATATCAACATGAAATGTTCGTGGAATAACCGTCAGCTGCTTTTTGGTGGAGATAGGTTTTAATCCTGGTATGATGGGTATGGTAATACCTGCATCGCGGCAGGATTTTACGTAATCAAAATACTTCTTGTTATCGAAGAACATCTGCGTTGTTACATACTCCGCTCCACGGTCAACCTTTGCTTTCAGAAAAGCCAGGTCAGTTTGCATGTTGGGACATTCAAAATGTTTTTCAGGATAGCCCGCCACACCAATGCAGAAATCTGTCTTCACGGCATTCTTCAAATCTTCTTCCAGGTAAATGCCATTGTTCATATTCACTACCTGGTCCAGCAGTTCGATGGCATAGCGGTGACCACCTGGTTCTGCCTCGAAAAAGCTTTCATTACGGGGCGCGTCGCCGCGAAGTACCAGCACATTATTGATACCCAAAAAATTCAGGTCAATCAGGGCATCTTCTGTTTCCTGCCTGCTGAATCCACCGCAGATGAGGTGTGCAACGGTATCCACCTGGTAACGGTGGTTGATGGCAGCGCAGATACCTACTGTACCGGGACGTTTCCTTACTTCAACTTTTTCAAACGTACCATCGGGTTTGCGCTTGAACATGCTTTCACTCCTGTGATAGGTCACATTGATGAACGCAGGCTTGAATTCGTTCAGGGGATCGAGGTGTTCCCAAAGTGCATTAATGCTTTTTCCCTTCAGCGGAGGCAGGATCTCAAATGAAACCAGGGTGTTTTTCGCTCCATTGATATGCTCAATAATCTTCATACAGGGTGCAAACATAGCACGCAGTTAATGAAATACAAAAGAGGAAGGGAAAACTACGGCGCTAGTGGCTTTCACCTTATTTTTACCGAAACTATTTGTTTGGAACTGAGGATACATACCAAAGAATTGGTGAAACAGTACCGGAGCCGCGTGGTGGTGAACCATGCTTCCGTGGAAGTGAACCAGGGTGAGATTGTCGGCCTGCTTGGTCCGAATGGTGCCGGCAAGACCACTACATTCTACATGGTGGTTGGACTGATCAAGCCTGATGAAGGCAAGGTTTTTTTGAATGACCAGGACATCACCGCGCTCCCGATGTATAAAAGGGCCCAGATGGGTATTGGTTACCTGCCGCAGGAAGCCTCGGTGTTCCGTAAACTAAGTGTTGAAGACAATATTTCTGCGGTGCTTGAAATGACCAGGCTGACCAGAAAGCAGCAGAAAGAAAAACTGGAAACCCTGCTGAAGGAATTCCGACTTTCACACGTTCGCAAAAGCAATGGTGATGTTTTGAGTGGTGGTGAAAGAAGAAGAACTGAGATCGCAAGGGCACTTGCCGTAGATCCTAAATTCATCCTGCTGGACGAACCCTTTGCGGGTATTGACCCCATTGCCGTGGAAGACATCCAGGGCATTGTAGCCAAGCTGAAATACAAGAACATTGGGATCCTCATTACAGACCATAACGTAACGGAAACCCTTTCCATCTGCGATCGGGCTTACCTGCTGATCGAAGGAAAGATCTTCCGGCACGGCACCGCCGACCAGCTGGCCGCCGACGACCAGGTAAAAAAGTTGTACCTCGGCCGGAATTTCGAATTAAAACGCAAGGATTATCTGTACGAAGAACTGAACCTGGAGCATCCTACCGTTCCAAATATGATCCGCAGCCTCGAATGGGGTATTCATGAACTAAGCAGGATCGAAGAAACCGAAAGCTATAAGAACCGCTTCCTCCCAAAATCAGGCGCCAACCAGAAAGAATACCAGGACGAGCTGGTTGAGTACAACAAACGTATGACAGAAACTTTCCAGACGATCCTGGAATTCACCGAACAATCCGGTGATGAGAACTTTAAAGCAAGGATCGATGTGCTGCTTACAGACGGCATGCACCGGAAAGGTGCCCTTCAGACCCTCATCGATTACCTGAAAAACTACGAGAACGCCTCAGTTAATTAAGTTTTGAAACGGCTGGTCTCAACTTTCTCTTTAACTTGCCCTACCGGATGAGACTTCTTAGCCCTGCCATATCAACCTTAGCCCGTTTACGCCTATGGTCCATTGAACAATGGGTAAAACAGCCCATTAATGTACAGTTTGATGTCTGGCAGGACCTGATTGCAGCAGGGCAGTACACTGAATTCGGACGCAAGTACAACTTCTCAACCATTCAAACCCTCGAAGCTTTCAAACGCAGGGTGCCCATCCATGAGTATGATGACCTGAAGCCTTACATCGAACGCATGATGAATGGGGAAGAGAACCTTTTATGGAATACACCCATCGAATGGTTTGCCAAGAGCAGCGGCACAACCAGTGAGAAAAGTAAATTCATTCCCATCAGCCAGGAAAGCCTGAAGGACAATCACTACAGGGCTTCAAAAGATATTTTGAGTTTTTACTACAGCGCACAACCGGAAAGCGACCTGCTTACAGGGAAATCGCTTGTTATCGGTGGCAGCCACCAGATCAACCAGGTAAATGGAGAAGTGCAGTATGGCGACCTGAGCGCTGTGATCCTGCAGAATTCTCCTTTCTGGGGACACTGGCTGCGTACGCCGGATCTTTCTATTGCATTGATGGATGAGTGGGAAAGCAAGATCGAAAAACTGGCCCAGACCACCATCCATGAGAATGTTACCTCGATGGCCGGTGTTCCTACATGGCTCATTGTTTTGCTGAAAAGGATCCTCGAGATCACCGGCAAAAAAACGATCAGGGAAGTATGGCCCAGTCTTGAGCTGTACCTGCACGGAGGCGTAAGCTTTGTTCCATACAGGGAGCAATTCCAGAAACTGATCGGCGCGCCCATCAACTATCTTGAAATGTACAATGCCTCTGAAGGTTTCTTCGCAGGCCAGGATGATGTCAATGCCGATGGCATGCTGCTAATGTGTGATCATGGTGTCTTCTTTGAATTTTTGCCGATGGAAGAAGTTGGCAGTGAAAATCCTCGCACGATCCAGCTGGACGAAGTGGAGCTGCACCGCAACTATGCGCCTGTGATCACTACCAATGGCGGCCTGTGGCGTTACCTGATCGGTGATACCATCCAGTTCACTTCACTGCAGCCTTTCCGCATCAAGGTATCCGGAAGGATCAAGCATTACATCAATGCATTTGGCGAAGAAGTGATCATTGACAATACAGACAAAGCCATTTCCATTGCCAGCGAGCGCACCGGTGCCATTGTAAAAGATTACACTGCGGCGCCGGTATATTTTTCCGACGCGCAGAATGGTGCACACGAATGGCTGATCGAGTTTTATAAAGCTCCCCAAAATTTGAATGAGTTCACCTACGAACTGGATCTTGCCATCCAAAGCGTCAACTCCGATTATGAAGCCAAAAGGCATAAGGACATGGCGCTGCGCATGCCGCTTGTGCATGCAATTCCTGAAAACAGCTTCGACCGGTGGCTTGCCAGCAAAGGCAAGCTGGGCGGGCAACACAAGGTGCCGAGGCTTGCGAATGAAAGAAAGCTGATTGAGGAGATAAAGGAATTTATTGGGAGAAGCCGCGAGCTGTTAGCTGATGGCTTCTAGCTGTGAGCTTCGAGCTTTTGCGGGTTTTAATGATTTGGTTTTCTTTTCAATGGGTGATCATCTAAGACCCCACTTTATTTTGTATTTCTCAAGGCTCGAAGCTCGAAGCTCACAACTCGAAGCTACCTACTACATGTACAGTCCACCATCTACGCTGATCACCTGTCCGGAGATGTAGGCGCTGAGGTCGGAGGCAAGAAATAAAGTAGCATTGGCAATATCTTCTGCGGTACCAAACCGGCCGAGAGGAATACCTGATTTGTATTTATCTGCCTGCTCACCTTCCTTCAGGTAAGAAGTCATATCGGTTTCAATGAATCCTGGGGCAATGGCATTGCAGCGAATGTTCCTGGTGCCAAGTTCTTTTGCAACAGATTTTGTAAATCCTATCACACCTGCTTTTGAAGCGGCATAACTTCCCTGACCTGCATTGCCCATCAACCCGATAACAGAACTCATATTGATGATGCTTCCTTTTTTGGCTTTCATCATTGGCTTGATGATCTGCTTGGTCATATTGAAAACTCCATTCAGGTTGATCTGTATCACATCATTCCATTGTTCCGGAGTCATACGAAGGAGCAGGTTGTCCTTAGAAATACCTGCATTGTTTACACAAACATCCACAGTTCCGAAATCCTTTACCACATCATTGACAAACGTTTCACATTCTGAGAATACACCTGCATTACTGCGCCATGCCTTTGCATTTACTCCAAGTGCTTTTAGTTTTTGTTCTAATGCTTTTGCTTTATCTGCGCTTCCTTCGCTCACATAAGTAAAAGCTATATGTGCGCCATGCTCTGCCATCTTTAATGCCACGCCTTCACCTATTCCCCGCGCGGCCCCTGTTACAATCACAACTTTATTCTCGAGAAGTTTCATTGGTTATGGTTTGCCGCAAAGATAATGTGGGTTTATGGTTTCTTGTTTCTGGTTTATGGTTTCTGGTTTATTGTTTCTTAGATCCTAACTTTCTTTAATGATTCTATTTTGCTTGGAGGAAGGTAACCGCAAAGAGCGCTAAGAATACGCAAAGGGGCTCAAAGAAATACATTGAGAGAAGCTTCGAGCCTTGAGCCGCGAGCTTAATAATTTTCAAAATAAAGTCAGGGTCTTAGATGATCATCCAATTGAAAAGAAAACAAAATTATTGAATCACGCAAAAGCTCGCAGCTCGCAGCTCACAGCTCGAAGCCATCAGCCTTCAGCCTTCCTCACCCCTCACCCCTTCACCTTAAACCGCTCGATCGCTTCCTTCGTATGATCGCTCAGCACCAGCCTTCCGCTTACTTCTGCACGCCTGAATAAAAGATCATCCCAGTCCTCAGTTCCTTTCCAGAAGATCTTTTTCAGTTCATGCATGGCTTCAGGACTGCTGTGCGAGAGTTGGTGCGCGAGCCGTGCAACTGATTCGTCCATGCCTTCCACGGTTGGATGCACTTCAGAAAATAAACCCTTGCGCTTGGCCCAGTCACTGGTGCGCCACATGGTGGCATCAATGGCCAGCTGGCTGAATGCAGAAGTGCCGATCTTTCTTTCAACAGCAGGTCCCACTACAAACGGACCAATGCCTACGGCCAGTTCACTCAGCTTGATCTCGGAACTTTCATGGGCAATAGCGTAATCAACCGCTGCAGCCAGGCCTACGCCTCCCCCAACACACCTGCCGTGGATGCGGCCGATAATGAAAACAGGACATTTACGCATGGCATTGATCACATTGGCAAAGCCGCTGAAAAAATCAAAGCCTTTCTTTTCGTTCTCGATGGCCGTGAGTTCGTCAAAAGATGCACCTGCACAGAAGGCTTTTTCGCCACCAGATTTTAATACGATCACGCGGGTATCCCGGTCCGTGCCCATGGCATGGATCTCGTTGGCAAGTTCCTCTAAGATCCTGCGCGGCAGCGAATTGCTTTGGGGATGAAAAAACTCGATGGTGGTAATGCCTTTGTGCGTTTCACTGACAACATATCCATTGACGATGTCCTTTGCCATAATATTCATTTTACATGAAAAGAAAAATGGTGTGCAGCCCTTTTTTCTTCCCGTTGATTCCTTTATTATTTCTCTTGTGAAGTTAATAAATACCTTCTTCTGCTCAAACCTGGCTGTTGCACACTTTCTTTCTCTTCCAATTGTCAGCTGGTGATTGCTTCCATCTTCTTTAAAAATCTGATCAAAAAATCAATTCTTTTTATGAACTCTTTCTCTTTACCATGGTAAGGATGGTAGCCACACCTGCATGCTCGCCTGTTTCGTCCAACATTTCAACCAGCCATTTCACAATACCTTTTGGAATGTCCTGTTCATCTTTGGGATCCTGCGGGAGTTTTTCCTTGCAAGTGAACCTAATCGTGATCTCTGCACCCGGGTACACCGGCTTGGTGAACCTTAATTCATCGATGCCGTAATTTAACAGCACCGGTCCAAGGTCGCTGCCATCAACAAATAATCCTGCTGCTGCACTCAGGATGAAATAACCATGGGCCACCTGCTTTTCGAACATGGTGCCTGAAAAATCAGTATCCTTCTTATGCGCATAAAAATGATCTCCGCTCAGTTCCGCGAAGGCATCAATATCTTCTGAAGTGATCACTCTCTTTTCTGTAACGATCTGATCGCCTACCTGTAATTCTTCAAAATATTTTCTGAAAGGATGCACGCCACCTGTAATGCCTTTGGCATTGGGCTGGTACACTTTTGTAATGGCGGTAATGCTGGTAGGCGAACCCTGTATGGCCACGCGTTGCATGTAATGCTTCACACCTCTTACACCGCCCATTTCTTCCCCGCCGCCTGCTCTTCCGGGGCCTCCATGTATCAGCAAAGGAAGTGGAGATCCGTGTCCGGTGCTTTCCTTTGCGCATTCTGCATTCAGCACCAGGATCCTTCCGTGATGCGTTGCAGCACCAACCACGAATTCAGTTGCCAGCCAGTCATCAGCCGTAACAATGGTGCAGCAAAGTGATCCCTTGCCTTTCTTGGCAAGTTGAACCGCTTCATCCAGATCCTTATAAGGCATGATAGTACTTACAGGACCGAAACATTCAATGTCATGCACATCCTCGCTGCGGAAGGGAGCATCGTTCTTTAAAAGAACAGGTGAAAGAAAGGCTCCTTTTTTTGCATCCGCATCAATCACTTCAACACTGTCAAGTGAACCGTAAACGATCTGCGAAGTGGCCAGCAATTTCTGGATGTTCTGCCGCACTTCATCCCTTTGTCCGGTGCTTGCCAGTGAGCCCATGCGCACTTTATCATTCAGCGGGTTGCCGATGGTTGTTTGTCCAAGTGATTTGCCCAAGGCGATGTAAGCATCTTCCATCAGGTGCTCAGGCACAAAGATCCTGCGAACCGCCGTGCACTTCTGCCCAGCTTTCACAACGATCTCCTTTCTTACCTCCTTGATAAAGGCATCCCATTCCGGTTTGCCTGGAGTAACATCCTGACCAAGCACAATGCAGTTGAGGGAATCCGCTTCCATATTGAAAGGAACGCTTTCAGCAAGAATGCGCTGGTGCGATTTCAACATCAGGCCCGTACTTTTTGAACCGGTAAAGGTGACAACATCCTGCGCGGTCACATGATCCAGCAGGTCGCCTGCACTTCCGCAGATCAGTTGCAGGGCACCATCAGGCAGAATGCCCGATGCGATGATCTCTTTTACTACAGCTTCGGTAAGGTAGGAGGTAATGCTTGCTGGTTTTACAACAGCAGGCATGCCTGCAAGCCAGTTGACAGCGCATTTTTCAAGCATGCCCCAAACAGGAAAATTGTAGGCATTGATATGAACGGCCACACCTTCCTTTGGTACCAGGAGGTGATGGGCCATAAAGGTGCCACCTTTGCTCAGTGTAACAGGATCGCCATCGGTTGTATAAGGAAGATCAGGAAATTTCCTGCGGAGCGAAGCATTGGCAAACAGGTTACCGATACCGCCTTCGATATCGATCCAGCTATCAGCCTTTGTTGCGCCGGTATGATAGCTGACCTGGTAGAACTTTTCTTTTTTCTCCATCAGGTGAAGCGCAAGCGCTTTCAGCATGCGGCCTCTTTCATGAAAGGTCATTTTCCTGAGTGCGGCGTTACCGGTGTTTCGTCCATATTCAAGGATACCGGCAAAATCAAGCCCTTTTGTTGTAGCGGCAGCAATCGTTTCCCCGGTAACCGCATCATAAAGCGCCTGGCCCTCGCCATCACCCATGATCCATTTACCGGTAATATAATTCTCCAGTTTTCTCATCATAATCTTTGTTAGGGACGTAAAGATAGAGAGGTTGATGGTTTCTGGTTTCTGGTCTCTTGTTTCTGGTTTTTAAATACGGACTTTTTTTACGGATTCTAATTGCGTAGAGGAAGTTAACCGCAAAGGGCGCTAAGGGACGCAAAGCAACGCAAAGATTAAAATCAAAATCTCCTTTGCGCTTCTTTGCGCCCTTTGCGGTTAATGTATTGTAGGAAGCTTCGATCCGCCATGGCGGATTCGAGACCTTTCAAAATAAGTCAGGGTCTTAATAATGGCAAAGGGAAACAAACTCATTATAACACGCAAAAGCTCGAAGCTCTAAGCTCGTGGCTCGTAGCCAACAGCTATAAGCTATTAGCTACCAGCTCTCACTCCCTCCACCCCAAACTGCTTCAAATGATGCAACGCATGCTTGTACAGCAATGAAACATTCTGGTCGTAATTCAGGTCGCCGAAGAGCGGGTTGCGGGTTACCTGTAAGTTGTTCTTTTCAAAAACGGAGAAGAACAATTTCAGTTCTGTTCTTAGCTCCGCTATCGCTGCCTCCAATGAAGGATTCCGTACCGGTGCAGGCACTTCGGGCAGCAGGGGGTTCTTTGTATTTTCCCTGAAAGGATGATCGGTCATGATGAATTCCCTCATTTTCTGCAGGGTGGGTTCAGGTGTCAGAATATCTTTGAACACCATCTTGCCCGAGGCAATGCGTACTGCATCCGCAAAATGCTCGATCATTTGCTGCAGCGTCATTTTACCCCAGGAGGGCTTTGTATCGAAAGGAGTTTTCTCTAAAAGTGGAATAAACCTGTTTTTCAGGAAATCAACTTTTGCATCGTTCATAGCCGTTTATTGAGCGGAAACAGTCTTGTGCGACAATTCGTTCTCGATGCAACTGCTCAATGCCTCGAAGATCTGGCTCACACTTCCTTCACCATTGATCCGCTGCAGCTTTCCCTGGTGTTTGTAGTGTTCGGCAACAGCCTCGGTCTCGGTCTTGTAAACCAGGAAGCGCTGGCGCACGATGGATTCATCGGTATCATCGCTGCGGCCAGAGGTTTGGCCACGCTTCATGATCCTTTTTACCAGTTCATCTTCACTCACGTCCAAAGCAAGCACTTTGGAAATAGAACCCTTTCTGAATGATAACAGTTTGTCCAGGGCTTCAGCCTGCGCAACGGTACGTGGAAATCCATCGAACAAAATACCTTTTGCATTGGCATGCTTCTCCAGGCTGGAATCGATCATACCAATTACAACCTCATCAGGAACAAGCTGGCCTTTATCCATGAAATTCTTGGCCTCAAGTCCAAGTGGTGTTTTGTCGCTGATCTCCTGGCGTAGCAGGTTTCCTGTGGACAGGTGCACCAGGCCAAACTTCTCGACAATTCTTTCAGATTGCGTACCCTTTCCACTCCCGGGAGGGCCAAACAGGATGAGATTGAACATTTATTACTAACCTTAAGTGACAAATATAACGGGAAAATCTATAAAACGGGTAGGGAAAAAGCCCCTGTCCCAACCACGCCATGAAGCAGCAGTATGTTGACTGGATGCAGGTTCCATTCTACAGGGGATTTCCCTGTCTTCGGTAAGAATAGCACTAAAAACCCATATATGCTGAACGCTATGCTTTCACATTTGTTTAGTCTTAGATACCCTCCATGCATGCTTAACTTTAGGGTAAGAAACAAACATGAAACACATCCTACTATTACTCCCCCTGGCTTTCAGCCTGCAGTTTTGTTCTTCCCAATCAAATAAAAAAATAACTATGGATAGCTCAGAGAAAAAAAACCCGGTTTATTCCAATACAGACACGTCCAAAGTTGAAATAAGCGAAGATGAATGGAAAAAGATCCTGCCCCAGGATGTGTACTACATCGCCAGGCAGAAAGGGACCGAACGCCCTGGTACCAGTCCTTTCGAGCATTCAAAAGAAAAAGGAACGTATTACTGCGCAGCCTGTGGTAACGGCCTGTTCGTCAGCGATACCAAATTTGACAGCGGTTGCGGATGGCCCTCTTTTTACGAGCCGGTCAGCAAGTCCAGCATCATTTATACACCCGACAATTCGCATGGCATGACCCGGACCGAAGTCCAGTGCGGCCGTTGCAAAGCGCACCTTGGACACGTCTTTGACGATGGGCCTCCTCCAACCGGCCTCCGCTACTGCATCAACGGTGTGGTACTCGATTTCAAAAAGGCCAAAGAAGCAGAGAAAAAGTATAAGGAAAACGGGTAGTGTTTCTGGTTTCTGGTCTCTTGTTTCTGGTTGTTTACTAATCTCAAACATTTCTTCTTATTCAATTGCGTAGGTAACCGCAAAGGGCACAAAGTGTCGCAAAGATGTTCCTGTATTCCTTTGCGAAACTTAGCGCCCTTTGCGGTTCCCCTTCAGTTAGGGTCCTCTAATAAAAATCTAAAATGACTCCCAACAGGGAGTTTTTTTATGAACGGAGATCACTGGAAATTCCAGATACATTAAATTTAAACTTCATAAAACACCTGCTATGAAGTCTCCGATTTTGCGCATTGGAAAGCTCATGCTCCTGCTGGTCTTAAGCATCCAGGTCACTGCACAATTTGACCTAAAAACCCCAATTCCAAAAGATCCTAAGGTCAGGATCGGGAAGCTTGCAAATGGATTGACTTACTACATCCATCAAAATCCAAAGCCGGAAAAAAAAGTGGAGCTGCGCCTGGTTGTCAATACCGGCTCGGTGCTGGAAGATCCTGACCAGCGTGGCCTTGCCCACTTCATGGAGCACATGAATTTTAATGGTACAACGAATTTCAAAAAAAATGAGCTGGTCGACTACCTGCAGAATATCGGCGTCAAATTCGGTGCTGACCTGAATGCCTATACCGGCTTTGATGAAACCGTTTATATCCTTCCCATTCCTTCCGACGATCCAAAGAAACTGGAACAGGGATTCCTGGTTCTGGAAGACTGGGCCTTCAACAACCTGCTTGACAAAAGTGAGATTGAAAAGGAAAGAGGCGTAGTGCTGGAAGAATCCAGGCTCAGCCAGGGCTCGCAGGAAAGAATGAGCAGGCAGTATTTTCCAAAGCTGTTCAACGGGTCCATTTATGGCGAACGTTTGCCGATCGGTAAGGATTCCGTGCTGCAGCATTTCAAATACGCAACGCTTGAAAGATTTTACAGGCAATGGTACCGTCCCAACCTGATGGCCGTTGTAGTGGTTGGCGATATCGATCCTGCAGTTGCAGAACAAAAGATCAAAGCGCATTTCAGCAAATACAAAAACCCCGCATCAGCCAAACCGCGTCCTGCTATCATCCCAATAAAAACATGGACCAAACCTGAAGCCATGGTGGTTACGGATGAAGAAGCGACCAATACCGTTTTGCAGATGTACAACTTCGTAAAGCCTGCCAAACAAATTAAAACCTGGGGCGATCTTAGACAATCCACTGTTGAAGGACTTGTTTCATCACTCATCAACCAGCGGCTGCAGGAATTGACCCAAAGTGCCAATGCACCCTTCATGTTCGCATCAACGGGCATGAACCAATTCTTAAGGGGATACCAGGCCTTTACTTCCTTTGCGGTCCTGGGTGAAAATACTGCCGACGAGGCCATACAGGCGCTGATCGCTGAAACGGAAAGAGCCAGGCAGTTTGGATTCCTGGCCGCCGAACTGGAAAGAGCAAAAGCCAACCTGCTGAACGGTGCTGAAAGACAATTTAAAGAGCGTGATAAATCAGAATCAGGACAGATCGTATGGCAGTATGTGAATCATTACCTGCAACAGACGCCTATTCCCGGAGCAGAGAACAGGTTCAAATTCCTTCAGCATGTTCTTCCAACAATAACTCTGGATGAAGTGAATTCCATTGCCAAAAAAATGCCCGCACCCACTAATGCCTTCACACTGATCACCGCTCCGGAAAAAATGAAGGATAAGCTGCCTACAAGCGAAGCCTTACTTCAATCTGTTGTGGCTGCCACCACAAAGCCTTTAACAGCTTACGAGGAAAAGGCCGTAGCAAGTGCACTGATGGATGCAGTGCCTACAGCAGGAAGCGTTGTAAATGAAAAGAAAAACGAAAAGCTTGGCACAACGGATTTTGTTTTAAGTAATGGTATCACGGTTACCATCAAACCCACCACATTCAAAAACGACCAGGTGCAGATGGATGCATGGCGCTGGGGCGGCACACATAAATTTGGACTGGCCGATAAAGAAAATGCTTCACAGGCTGCAACTATTGTGCGTGAAATGGGCATCAGGGACATGGCGCCCACGGACCTGAAAAAATTCCTGGCAGGAAAATCAGTTACCGTGATGCCGTACATGAACGACCATGAGGAAGGAATTGAAGGCACAACCAGTGTGAAAGACTTCGAGACCTTTCTTCAGCTGACGCATCTTTATTTCACGCAGCCCCGGAAGGACGAAGGCCTGTTCAACGCCTATGTAAAAAAACAAAAAGGCATGCTGCAATACCTGAAGCAGGACCCTGAATTATTTTACCAGGACACCCTGATGAAGATCGTTTATAAAAACAATCCATGGATGCAGATGTTGCCAACAGAAGCAGACATGGCAAAGCTGGATCTTGAAAAGGCCTATGCTATTTACAGGCAGGTGTTCGGCAATGCACATGGCATGCACTTTACATTCGTGGGCAACCTGGATCCGGCAACTGCAAAGCCACTGCTGGAAAAATACCTTGGTTCACTGCCGGCAACCACAATGGAACCAATGTACAAGGATCATCTTGTTCGCCCGGTATCAGGCGTAGTGGAAGCCAATATCAAAAAGGGGAAAGAAAAGCAAAGCTTCATTACCTTGATGTTCACCGGTGAGACCACTTATACCCGCGAAGATGCCATGGCGCTGCGTGCCCTGCTAGATGCCCTGAACATCAAAGTGGTTGAAAAGCTGCGCGAAGAAATGAGCGGCATTTATGGAGGCGGGTTCTCCGGTTCCATTGAAAGGCGTCCTTATACACACTATACAATTACTGCATCAGTGCCTTGTGGTCCTGAGAATGTTGAAAAGCTGACCGCTGCGCTGATGGACCTGATCAAAACTGCGCAGGAAAAAGGCGTGGATCCCAAAGACCTGCAAAAAGTGAAGGAAACCTGGAAGAAGCAATACCAGACCGGCATCCAGACCAATGACTTCTGGTTGTCGCAACTTTCTAATGCCTGGATCAATAGGGAAAACCCGGAAGCGGTGCTGGACTATGAGCAACGCGTTGATGCACTTACCGGCGAAGCCGTACAAAAGGCCGCACAGAAATTCCTGAACATGAACAACTATGTCAAAGCGGTGCTCTACCCCGAGAATGCGGTAATACCGGAGGGCAAAAAGGCGTTTTAGGCAATAGTATATTGGGTTTATGGTTTCTTGTTTCTTGTTTCTGGTTCTTTGGTGCAGTCATTCTTTATTGATTCCAATTGCGTAGAGAGGCATTTCACGAAAAGACGCAAAGGAGGCAAAGACGCTGAGGAATACAAACTTAAGAGTGCAGACTTCAGAGTAGAGAGTTAAGAATTGGAAGGAAGAAGGAAGAAAACTGCCGCTGGAGTTCAGATGATAGACTATAGATGATAGAGTGTAGAGTTTGAATGCAGAAATGGGAGATAAGATTTGATAGACAATAGCTGAGTGATGATTGAGGAAAATCTCTCCGATCTAATTCCAGGCTCTTTCAATGTGAACCACTTTGACCTGTCATCCTGAGCCAGCGGTGAAGGATCTAACCCTTCAACCTTCAACGCCCATGGTTCAAGGGCCTGTGCACCCTACGCCGTTGTTGGTGTTTTCCACCAACAACAATGGATTTTAGGATTTTGCTATATATAATAGAGTTTTCCCACAGCGCTGTTGTTGGTGGAAAACACCAACAACGGCGTAAAAGAAGTACCAGGAAACAGAGCGAGAGCGAGAGAACTTCAAAGCTGCAATGTTAAAGTATACAGTAAGCTCAAAAAATTTCAGAAAAGTTCCGGCGCCTCATTTTGTGGTTGAATGAAATGACTCTACTATCAAATAACAGCCAACAAAATTCAGCGCCTGCAGCATCTACACATATGGCCAATTGTAGTTCAAAAAAAGATGAAATCAGTAGTGAGCATATTCTTGTCAAGAAGGATTGAACACTTAAGTGAAGGTCGATGCCTGTAATGAAAGACTATTGTGCGCTGGCCCGGCCGGTCTACGCGGAGCGATTAGACCCGGCCTTGATCTTTTTGCTCTACTTTTTGTATCAAGACAAAAAGTAGAAAAGACTGAATAAGAGAACAGTGCGGGAAACAGAGCGAGAGCGAGGGAATACTTAAGAGTGCAGACTTAAGAGTAGAGAGTTAAGAGTGGAAAACAGAATTAAGAAGATGATGCGTTTCTTTAAGCTGCTTGTGAGGACACAAGCAGGGGCGGCGTTGGGAATAAGTTAGATAAGAAAAGCGCCTTGTGAGGTACAAGCAAACGAAAAACTTGAAAAGAATTTTCCCTCCTCCCCAACCTTTCCAGATTTATAACAGTACATGTATAAAATCGTTATTATGAAAGGATCTCGTCTAGCCCTCCTACTGGCCATCCTGGCCATCACCCATTTCAACTGCCAGCGCGAGCTGAGCGATGTTGGCGGCGGCACCCAGCCGGCTACTGCACCCAGTCCTGTAAAGGCCAACCTACAGGGAAATATTATTGATGAAGCCGGCCAGCCTGCTGCCGGTGTGCGGATCCAGGTTGGTTCTAAAACTGCCATTACGGATAGCCGTGGTTACTTCCGCATTATGGAGGCAGACCTGGATAAGAACGCATCCAAGGTAACAGCCGAAAAAGAAGGCTACTTCAAGGCTTTCCGCACTTTCAGGGCCACCAGCGGCAGCCAGCAGGTGAACATCAAACTCGTGAAAAAGACGCTTACCGGCACCATTGCTTCAGCAAGCGGCGGCGCTGTAACACTTACAAATGGCGCCAAAGTAGCCCTGCCAGCCAATGGTGTGGTGGTTGCTTCCGGCAATGCACCCTACAGCGGGGATGTAAAAGTATATGCTGCCTACATCGACCCAACCAGTGCTGACATTGCTGAAACGGTTCCTGGTTCTTTTATGGCCGATGACAAGGCCAACAACCGCGTTACCCTTGCATCATACGGCATGATGGCTGTGGAGCTGGAATCAACCACGGGGCAGAAACTCCAGGTACGCCCAGGTTCCAGGGCCACGCTGACCATGCCTATCCCTTCATCCATCCTTTCATCTGCACCTGCAACCATTCCTTTATGGTACGTGGATGAAGCAACAGGCTTGTGGAAAGAAGAAGGTTCTGCAACAAAGAGCGGCAGCCAGTACATTGGTGAAGTAAGCCATTTCTCTTTCTGGAATTGTGACATCAGTATTCCTGCCATCACACTCACTGTAACACTAAAAACTTCGCACGGACTCCCATTAACGAATACAGGTGTAAGAATTCACAGGACAGGGAATACGCCTGGATCAGCCTATGGTGTAACAGATTCATTAGGCCAGGTGAGTGGATTGGTGCCTGCTAATGAAAACCTTGTTTTGGAGGTTATTGACAGGTGCAATAATGTGATCTACACGCAAAACATAGGGCCGTACCAGCAAGCTGTTAACCTTGGAACAATCAATTTGCCGAATAGTGTACTTTCCCTGGTTACCATTTCCGGAAAAGTGGTCAACTGTGCAGGCGGCAATGTAACCAACGGTCATGTGATACTTCTTCATGGAAACAGGGTTTGGTATATAGATACGGATGCATCTGGTAATTTCTCAGTGGTAATGGATTGGTGTTCCGCAAGTATAGCTGATATCTCTGTTTTAGGAGTTGATGAAACAAACACACAGCAGGGAACCATGACTACCGTTCCTTTGTCATCGCCAACCACTAATGCGGGAACGCTTTCAGCCTGCGGTACATCAAGTGCACAATACCTGAACTATACCCTTGATGGCAATAACTTAACTGTAGGCGGCAATACCAATGATTCACTTTATGCATATACCAATACAGCGCAAACAGGTGGAGGTTATACAACTAACATTCTTGGGGCCAATCATGTAAACGGAAACAACATGAGTTTTACTTTTGATCATCCTAATTTAAGTTCAGGCACTTATGCGATTACAGCATTTCGTGTTCAGAATGCATCCAACACTACAGTGATCACTCCATCCAATGTAGTAGTCACCAGGTTCGCTCAAAATATCGGCGACTTTTATGAAGGATCCTTTTCAGGCCAATACAGGGATGCTGCAAACGTAACACATTCAGTGAGCGGAACCTTCCGCATTATGAAGCAGTGGTAAAGGATTTCATTTGAGTTACAATAGGCGAAACATAGCGCAGGCCCCGGATTCTTCCGGGGCCTTGCCATTTGTGTTCGTACATCATTATCAAGCAGTAAACTATAAGTAAGCCCCCATAAAATGCCATCTATCAATTTATACTTCCATCAAAAAGCCCGTAGTAAACACTACAGGCTGTAAACTAACTGCATTGAGATATTATTCCTTTCTGAGGAACCACTGTTACCTGAAATTGTAACCTTTCAAAAAAAGAATTTTTATAACGAATGTTTTATTATCCTTTCTTTTTTGTTGGTTAGTTCTTATCTGCTCCATTGAAAAAGAGTTGCTGCTCTTTGCGACCTTTTGTCCCTGCTAAGCCGGGATCCTTTGCGGTTGATCTAGCCCACATTGTTTAAGAATGACATTAACCGCAATGAAGGGCTGCACACATTGTAAAATAAAATATGCTTCACTCATGCATCAAACTATTATTTCATCTGAACCATTTTTTTAGGAAGATCGCTTAGCAAACTTTCCTTTCTCTCAATGAAAATGTACGTTTTATTGAAATCTGTTTTGGCAACTCATCTATTGGCATAGTTTTGTCTTCTATTCTATCAAAACCAAGAATCTATGAAAAAGAGGATGCTCGTTTTTTCTCTCGTTACCCTGGTAGCCCTTTCGTTTACAGCATGTAAAAAAGAGATCGATCAGTCAACCCTGAACATTCGCATGACTGATGCGCCAACTTCACTTGAAGAAGTAAACATTGACCTGGTGGAGGTGACAGCAAAGTTTGCAAGTGACACCAACTCGTGGGTAAACCTGCAGGCTAATCCGGGTGTATACAACCTGCTTGATCTGCAAAATGGCGTTGACACGCTGATCGCTTCTGGCACCTTCCCTATCAATGGAATGGTAAAAGAGATCCGCCTGGTTGTTGGATCAAATAATACCGTTAAAGCAAACGGCCAGGTTTACCCGCTCACCATACCAAGCGGAGCTGAATCCGGTTTGAAGATCAAGATCGACAAAAAGCTGCGTGCTACTTTGGAATCCGTAGTGATCGACTTTGATGCAGCCCTATCAGTTACTGAAGAGGCAGACGGATACAAATTAAGGCCTGTCATCAGGGTGAAATAACACCCATTAATTATTGAATCATTCAGAACCTCCTGCCAAATGGCAGGAGGATTTTTTATTCTAACTCTGGCCCCCAGTAATTATTTTTCAACTTTTTGAAATTGGAAGTATATTTATTTTTTCGCTCCACTACTGATCGTTAGGTCCTTCCATTGAACAACCTCCTATAAGAACCTCTGCGATTGTTTTCTTATGTCTTTTCTATCTCTCTAACACAATACATACGGATGAAATCTTTGCTTACGCTGATGATCTTTTATTCCTGTGCATGCTATTCACAAACAAGGATGCCACTGTTTGAATTAGGTAATGGAAAGACACGTACTTTATCTGTTACAGAACGATACCTTCTCATTGACATGCTGACCCTTGGTGATAACAGCACCATCATCGTTCCTCCTGAAATGGATGGCTGGACGGTCATTGCCAATGAAGCCGTCATAGGAAAGAACGTGACCATCATGGCTTCAGGATCAGCAGGTGTTGGAGGTGGTTACGGATACCCTGGCGTAAACGGCGAAAAAGGCGGCGCCAAACCAACCGGTGGTTCTATTGGTGGCCGGGGCGATGATGGAAAACCAGGAAAAAATATACACCTCACCTTAAACATCCGCAGCATAGGATCGCTTGTGGTCATCACCAATGGCGGTGCCGGAGGCCCGGGGGGCCAGGGCGGCATTGGCGGTAATGGTGCCAATGGCTATTGTCTGTTCTCATCATCTGAATCTTCTATCGTACCTGCACAGGATGGCGCCGGTGGTGGTCCGGGAGGTCATGGAGGCAACGGCGGCAACGCGGGCAACATAAAAATCGGGTACCACCTTATTCACGGAGTTGTCATTCCGGATATTACCACAAGGTTCATCACCTCCAGCAATGGCGGACCCTGTGGCGCCCAGGGCCGGGCCGGTGGCGGCGGCCAGGGTGGTGACGGCGCCAAGTGCCGCTCTAAAAAAACCAATAAAGGCACCCACGGTCCTGCAGGCGCCGCCTGGGACAAAGAAAGGAAGTATGCACAGGAAGGAAAGAGTGGAGTTGTGGAGGTTTTGGAGATATGATATGGGAATGATGACTTTTGAGTGTAGATGTGATTTCAGATGATAGACTATAGATGATAGGGTTTTGAATAGGAGTTTTAAATGTTGAAGTTGGACTTTTTTAAATTTCCACACAGGAAGAACTTGCGCCACGCTTGTGTCCTCACAAGCGCTTTTAGGGTAGCGCCCGGCTGTGTCCTCACAAGCCGCTATAAGAATAGTCCAAAACTTTAGCACCAATCCCGATAATCATGCAAGAAATCAAAATCATTGATTCCTGTTGCATAGAATTTAGCAGAGGAATAAAGATATTTTGTTGGATCATTCACCAGACTCCACTTGCCTCTCATAGGATTTTCATGCATGTATGTCAGTTTCTGAATAATAGTTGTGCTTTTCTTTAAAATCAGGCAATGCGGATGGATCATCCAAAAGTTATGCGCTCTGCATTTCCAGGATACTTCGAACTCTTTCAATAATCCCGGTTCAAATTTTAAAGCCTTTCCAAATTCTTTGGACGTATACTTTTTGAAACTTGATACTGGAGACTCCCTGCCATTCCTGGCCTTGCACTCCCAAATTAAATGAATGTGGTTCGGCATAATAACAAAGCCATAAACTTTGATGCATCCGATCTTGTGCAAATAGGAAAGCGAATTTGTTATGGCCTGTTCAAGTTGGAAATCTCTTATTATCGGCTTCCAATTTTTTATGGTGGAAGTATAAAAAAGAAGTTCGTTGTAAATCATTCCAGATAAATAAGGAAATAGATTTCCAAAAATCGCTTGTGAGGATACAAGCAAGGCAGGGATTTACAACATCATCTTTTGTGAAAATTCTTTATCGGAATGATATGATCAAAAAATAATCATCATGCTTTCGTTTTAAGTATTGTGATGGTTTATCTAAACTCTAAGGCTTGTGAAGACACAAGCCGGGCGCTGAAGCCAGGAAATCTGAAGTACAACAAATAACTCAAATCTCTCCATTCCAATTTCATCCATCCAACTCTCAATTCTATCATCTATAGTCTCTCATCTGAACTCAATCGGGTTTTCCTTATTTTTATGGAACACAACTCTTTATATGAGGTTACTTTTTCTTTTGTTTACAATTTCCCTGTCCTTTTCTTCAACGGCGCAAAAGCATTCTCTTGACCAATTCAAAAACTGGAAGCCTCGAAACATCGGGCCATCCGGCATGAGCGGCCGTGTAACAGCAGTTGACGTGGTGGTGAATCAGCCCGACACCTGGTACATCGGTGCTGCTTCCGGCGGTGTCTGGAAAACCGACAATGCAGGTTCCAGCTGGACCTCGCTTTTTGATGACCAGCCCATGCTGAACATAGGCTCCATCGCCATCCAGCAATCCAATCCCAATATTGTCTGGGTAGGCACCGGTGAGGGCAACCCAAGGAACTCTCTGAACATTGGTGAAGGCATCTATAAAACTATGGACGGCGGACGTACATGGAGAAAAATGGGCCTTGAAAAAACAAGGAACATCCACCGCATCCTCATCGATCCATCTAATCCCAATACAGTATATGCCGGTGTGATCGGCAATCCTTATGCGGAACATCCCGAACGCGGTGTATATAAAACAACCGATGGTGGCGAAACCTGGACACGCGTGCTTTACACCAATGAATCAAGTGGTGTGGGCGATATGGCCATGGATCCATCCAACCCCAATAAGATCATCGTGAATATGTGGCAGCACAGGCGCACACCATGGAGCTTCAAAAGCGGTGGCCCCGGCAGTGGACTTTATATGACCATGGACGGTGGCAGGAACTGGAAAAAATTAGGAAAGGAAGATGGATTGCCAACAGGTGACCTTGGCCGCATCGGTATTGCATTCGCCCGCAGCATGCCTTCACGTGTGTATGCAATGGTGGAAGCAACAAAGAACGGGTTTTATAAAAGTGACAATGGTGGTTTCACCTGGGAGCTGATCACATCAGATCCCCGCATTGTAACCAACCGCCCTTTTTATTTCCAGGACATCGCCGTTGACACCAAAAATGAGAACCGTATTTACAGCATACACGATATTGTTGAAGTCAGCGAAGATGGAGGAAAGACATTCCGTACCATGCTGCCTTATGCCGGCATTCATCCCGACCACCATGCCTGGTGGATCCACCCGGAGAATCCAGATTTTATCCTTGATGGAAATGATGGCGGTATCGGAATATCACGTGACCGCGGCAGGACCTGGACCTTTGATGAAAAACTTCCGTTTGGTCAGTTCTATCACATTAACGTAGACAATGAAATTCCATACAACGTAATGGGTGGCATGCAGGACAATGGCAGCTGGCATGGCCCTGCCTACACCTGGACAACAGGAGGCATCCGCAATTATTACTGGAACAATGTTGGCGGAGGCGATGGCTTTGATGTGATGCCAGACCCTGATGATGCTTCGTGGGTTTACTCCATGAGCCAGGGTGGTAACCTTGGACGCCTGAATTACAAGACCGGTGAAAGATGGAACATCAGGCCTCCATCGCTTGACACTTCAATAAAGTTCCGCTTCAACTGGAATGCCGCTATTGCGCAGGATCCTTTTGATAACAACACCATTTATTACGCAAGCCAGTTCCTGCACCGCAGCACCGACAAAGGCGCGAGCTGGGAAACCATTTCACCTGATCTCACAACAAATAATCCGGAGCACCAGAAGCAGGATGAGAATGGTGGTTTGACACTCGATGTTACCGGCGCGGAAAATTATAATACCATTCTTGCCATTGCTCCTTCGTACAAGGAAAAAGGAGTGATCTGGGTGGCAACCGATGATGGAAATGTGCAACTGACAAGAGATGGCGGGAAGAGCTGGACCAATTTCAGGGGAAAGATCAATGGACTTCCTGTTGGTTCATGGATCCCGCAGATCCGTGCATCGCGTCACAACGCGGGAGAACTTTTTGTTGTTGCCAATGATTACCGCCGTGGCGATTTCAAGCCTTATATTTTCAGGACAACCGATTACGGTAAAACATGGACAAGGCTTGTTGACGAGAACAAGGTAAAGGGTTATGCATTGACAGTCATCCAGGATCCAGCAGAGCCTAACCTGATCTTCGCCGGAACTGAAGGTGGTCTTTGGGTATCGCTGGACAATGGTGCTACCTTCCAGCAATGGAAGAATGGCTATCCTTCGGTTTCCACTTTTGATCTGGCCATCCAGGAACGCGAAGCTGACCTGGCCATTGCTACGTTTGGCCGTTCTATCTGGATACTCGATGACATCAGGCCTTTGAGAAAACTGGCAGCAGGCAAAGGACTTGCAACAGATAAAAAACTGGTGGTGTTTCCAACACCGGATGCCTTCCAGGCACAGAACCGCCCAGCACCGGGATACGACTGGAGCACCTATGGCCTGTGGGATGCAGAGAACCGCCGCCGCGGGGCAGCAGTGTCCTATTTTGTGGCACACACTAAGGATACTTCATCCAAAGCCAAAATGGACAGCTTGCAGGTGCGGATCTATAATGAGAAAAATGAGCTGGTACGTAACCTTAAATGGAAAGCAGATACAGGCTTTAACAGGCAGTTCTGGGGCATGGAAGAAAGAGGTGTACGTCCGCCAGGATCACCTAGGGCAAGGATGGCCAACAATCCCGAACCGGCAGGACTGCAGGTATTTCCCGGTACCTATAAAGTAGTGCTGGCGCTTGGTAAAGACACCGATTCAACAATGCTTACCATCAAACCCGATCCAAGGATCAAACGCAGCAATGAAGCAATGATGGCACAGCGTGCAATGGTGGAACGCCTGCGTAAAAGTTCGGGCAAACTGACAGAGGCTATGGATCGTTTGTCAGAATCAGAAGAGCTGCTGACAAAAATGCAAACACAACTACGTGGTGTGGAAGGCAAAGAAACAGATTCACTGCGCAAGCTGACCGTTACCGTGCAGGATTCTATCAAGAACATACGTGAATTCATCAGCGGCCGTACCAGCGACAGGCAGGGACTATCCCGTCCGCAACAGGTGACCGTTATGAACACCATGCAAACCGCTCAGCAATACATCATGGGTAAGAGTGTTGCTCCTGGCAAGCAGGAAGAAGCGCTTGTGATCAATGCCGAAAACATGATCAATGAAGCCCTTCGCCGCGTCAACCGTTTCTATGATACCAGGTGGAAAGATTACCGCCGCCAGGTTGAAAGCAACAGGGTGAGTTTGTTCAGGGACTATGAGCCGATACAGTGACGTGAGACAGGAGACGTGAAGCGTGAGGCTAGGAACGTGAGATGTGTTTCGGAAAACGATAATTAATTATTTTAATAAAAAACCCCTGGCAATTTTGCCGGGGCTTTTTTTTTGAGGATCAAATCATCACATTAACCTCAAAGGCCGCAAAGAATCGCAAAGGGGCGCAAAGATTTTTGCCTGTATTTCTTTGCGATTCTTTGCGGCCTTTGCGGTTAAACTTTCACGCATTTACAATCAATAAAAATGTCTGATCCAAACAACCAGAAACCATAAACCATAAACCAGAAACCCCTTTTCCTAACCCCTTGTTAAGTCTTTTTTGTTAACATCCTGCGGCATGAAAATGGAACATACAGCGCATCAAACAAAGAGGACAATAAAGCATGAAAAACAAAATTTTACCCTTACTATTTTCGCTCTTTCTTGCTGGTGGCGTAATGGCTCAGAACAGCCGTATCGGCCAGCACGAAACCATCTCCAACTGGACCGTTCCCAAGTCAGGCTTCAGCACCGTGACCGAAGGACGCCAGATCGCTCAGGAGATCATTGACGTGGTAGGACTGAAAGCAAACTTTGAAGTGCAGGCAGCCAACATTCCTAATGCCGCCGCTGTAACTTATGGCGGTAAAAGATATGTGCTGTACAACCCGAATTTCATTAACCAGCTGGTTAAGACAACCGGTAATAAATGGGCTGCTATTTCTGTGCTGGCGCACGAGATCGGCCACCACCTGAATGGCCACACTTTAACAAGCAGTGGCAGTCAGCCGGCAATTGAACTGGAAGCAGATGAATTCTCAGGCTTTGTGCTGCGCAAGATGGGTGCTTCTCTTACTGATGCGCAGGCAGCTATGAAAACGCTTGCTACTGAAAAAGCCAGCCGCACCCACCCCGGACAAAGCGACCGCCTGACCTCCATCGCAAAAGGATGGCAAAATGCGGACGACCAGGCTGCCGGCAGAAAATCAGTTGCTAAAGCGCCCGAAGTGGAAAGGCCAAGGCAAACCGCTTCAACGCCACGCCAGGCAACGACGCCTCAAAGACAAACTTCAAACTCACCACAGAACAGCACTGCATCTGCAGGACGAACTGTGATCTCTGACAGGAATATCATTGGACAGGTGAGTTTCCAGGCCGATCCAGGGACCACTTATCTTGTCACCAGCCAGTACAACCTGGTAAAGGTGGTCAACAATAGAGTTCAGGTCATTGGAAAGCTTGCCAACCTTAATAGCAGGCAGTATCCATACGTGATCTATGACGATCAGAATACGCAACTGCTGGTTGATAACAGGGGCAAGATCCTGACAAAGAATGGCCGCCAGGTTGGTGTGCTGAGTGCACGTGGATGATCCTGAAATATTTTTTTTAAAGCTCCTTCATGGAGCTTTTTTTTGCTCTGAACCAAAGTTTTATTTCTTAGGCATAATTTTTTAGATAGGTTTTCTTCAACCCTCCGACTATGAGCCAGAAAAACGTTATCCTGTACGCGGAAGATGACCCCGACGACCTGTATATAGTTCAACAAGCCTTTTTGCAATATGATTCAGCTATTGAAGTGGTGCATGCCGAAAACGGCATGCAGGCGCTTGAGTTCCTGAACAAAATGCGCATGCAGGGATACCTGCCATGCCTGATCGTTCTTGACATCAATATGCCTGGAATGGATGGAAGAGAAACCCTCGTCCGTCTAAAAAATGATCCCTTGTTCAATAATATCCCGGCCATATTATTTACCACCTCTTCCAGCCAGCTCGATAAAGATTTTGCAGCCAAATGGGCCACTGATTTTATTACAAAGCCTGTTCAGTATGCAGACCTTGAAAACCTGGCAAAGAGATTTGTTGAACAATGCGACATGGAGATGAGCAGCAGGGAAAGCTAACAGCTAATAGCTATTAGCGAATAGCTTCGAGCCACGAGCTTCGAGCTTTTGCGTAATCTATTGTTTCAAAAATATTTAATTGCACTTAGCTCGTGGCTCGAAGCTCATAGCTCGCAGCTGATGGCACTGCCCCTCAGGGATTTGTTTCTTCAATCACCTCATCTCCTTTTTTTCTGGCAGGTGGAGGAGGTGGTGGTGGTTCCGGTGGTGGTGGCGGATCAACTTTTTCCGGCTTTGCTGGCTTAGGTGGCGGAGGTGGCAATTTAGCTTTTGATTTTTTCACTGGAGGCGCCGGAGGAGGGGGCGGGGGTACTGGCTGTTCCACTGCAGCCGGTTCAGGTGGTGGCGGAGGCGGTTTTGTCTGGCCTTTTTTCTGGGCTATGGCCTGGCAGGATGCCATTACAACAAAGGCCATGATAAAAATTCCTTTTCGCATATGGTTTGATTTCGGTCTAAGATGTGCGGGCAATTTTATTCCATACAAAAAGTTGATTTATTTTTTCAATGCTTTTCAGCGGTACAAAACCTGTTTGTTCCTCAGTAAAAAAAATAAGGACCGGAATTTTACAAAACTGCTACCTGCTCCAGCGCTGCCTGCACCAGCCTTCTGCTCCTTTCCCTTACATTTGCCGTAAGTCAAAGGCATGAAACTTTCTCATCTATCACAGACCATGATCGGCTCAGAAATTGTAAAACTGGGCGGCGAGATCCGGGAGCGTATCAAAAAAGGCGAACGCATTTATAATTTTACCGTTGGTGATTTTGATCCGCAGATCTTCCCGATCCCGAAGGAGCTGGAGGATGCGATCGTTGATGCCTACAGGAAGCGCTATACCAATTATCCTCCGGGCGAAGGAAGCTTTGAACTGAGAGAGGCCGTCAGCACCTTTTGCAAATCTTACCAGGGCCTTCAATACAGCACCGATGAGATCCTGATCTCTTCAGGTGGCAGGCCCCTGATCTATGCGCTTTTCAGGGCTGTTTGCGATGAAGGCGACAAGATCATTTATGCCGTTCCCTCATGGAACAATAACCATTACGTGCATTTTGTAGGTGCAGAACACGTCATCATTGAAGCAAAGGAAGAGAACAACTTCATGCCCGTTGCAGATGATATCAGGCCACACCTGAAAGGCGCTTCTTTCCTTTCACTTTGCTCCCCGCAGAATCCAACCGGAACAACGTTTAAAAAGGAAGAACTGTCGGCTATCTGCGACATGATCGTTGCAGAGAACAAGAGTCGTGGTGAGGATGCGAAAAAGCTTTACGTGATGTTTGACCAGATGTACTGGCACCTGACTTACGATGGCATTCAGCATTACGACCCAGTATCCCTGAATCCGGAGATGCGTAATTATACCATTTTCATTGATGCCATCAGCAAGGTCTTTGCGGCAACCGGCGTACGCGTGGGCTGGAGCCTAGGCCCTTCGGCAGTGCTCAATAAAATGAAGTCCATTCTTTCCCATGTTGGCGCCTGGGCGCCTATGGCGGAGCAGAAAGCTCTGACTAATTTCCTTGGCCAGGAAGACGCTATTAATGCTTACCTGAAAAACTTTAAAAAGGAACTGGAAGAAAGGCTGCGCAGGATCTATGATGGCATCATTGATATGAAAAAAGAAGGCTTTCCTGTGGATGCGGTTTCTCCTGAAGCTGCCATTTACCTCACCATAAAAGCTGACCTGGTTGGCAAAACAGTTCCCAATGGGGCTACGCTTCAGACGCAGGCCGATGTAACTTCCTACCTGCTGCAACATGCAAGTCTTGCCGTAGTTCCTTTTTATGCTTTCGGAGCTCCAAAGAATTCTCCATGGTACCGCTTAAGTGTTGGCACCTGTAAAAAAGAGGAGATCAATGAAATGCTGGGCAAGCTAAAAAAAGCACTCCAACAAGTAAAATGAAGCACAGCCTCCTAACTTTCATGGCCGCTGTCATGGTGGTTGCCACCGCTATGGCACAGGACTCAACTGGTCATCAGAAATTACTGGTTCAGTTTTCTGAATATTATTCCCAACTGTCAAGGCAGGGCGGCACCAATTTTTTTGAAAAGATCACGCAAGTATCCAATGCATTGCTGCAGGTTGAGAATCCGGCTTACCGCCAGGCTAAGAAAGAACTGAAAGCTGCTTTTTCAGTAAAAGATGAAGAGGAGGCCGTAAGAAGATTAACGGATACGGTGCTGGCGGAGTTTCGAAGAACAATGCTTGCCCGCGAGATAAACGTTTCACCAAAGCTTAAAGACCCTTTGAATGTTTACAATGCCGGTTATTGTGGCTGCGTGACAGGTTCGGGGAAAAAAGGAAATGATTTTTGGGAAGCCAGCAAAGCCTGCGATGTCAGCATGTTGAATGACCGTGCTCTTGTCAACAGGCTCAAAGTAAGCACCCTGCTGCTGACGCCTCTTGAAAAAACAACAGTACAGCAGTTGCTGCTGTTGAACAGTTACCTCAATTGCACGGCATTGACAAAAGAGATTGATCAGATCATCCTGGACCAGGCGCTGGAATCCCATTTTTCTGACAGGTACAGGCTGGTGCAATCAAAAGCTGAGGAGGCATTGGACTTGGTGAAACGGAATAAAAGAGATTCATTGAAGCTGCTGTTCCCGGCTGCGCACAATTTTGAGCAGGATCTTTACCAGGTCCAGGCCCTTTTGAAAAAGACAGACATGTTCGTAGGCAGTAACAACAGGGAAGGTGATACCACCACCATTGTGCGGACCTATTTTACAGATGCCAAAAAGCCTGTGCTTGCTGGGCAGGCCATCTTTGTCATCGCGGTTACAAACGACGAAGCACGTATGCTGAGCATGCGTTATGTTGCTGCGGCTGACATTAAAAACAAAGAAGAGATCATAAAGGAATTGCGGGAAGTGCCCCCGCCTCCAATGGAGATCATTAAAGACTGATCAGTTCCTGTTGATGAGGAAATGGAAAGGTTTCAGCTTCGTTCTGCTGATGGCCTTTACAATGGAACGTGCTTTTCTGGTGATGTTATTTCTTTTGACTAACTCGTGAGCGGCACAAAAGACGTCATTGCTTTCAGTGCGAAGGAGAAGTTCATGTAAACATTCTACCTGGCGCTGCAGAACATCTTCGTTGTACACATCCGCTTTGTACAGGACAAGTAAGTCGCGGTTGTAGTTTTTCATTATAGCAAGTTTTTTACATGCCCTTTGACCCGGGGCAACCACAATTCTTTTCTTTCTTGGCACCATTACCTGAGTAATAGTTCTTATGACAGCTTGCTAAAGTAAAAGCAGTCAAGAACAATGCCATGTAGGTTAGTTTTTTCATAAGACCCATTTTCTAAATTAACTATTTTAGGCGCTATTTAGTACACCTTTCGTACAATCTTTTAAAAATAATTATGGAACATATAAGCGCTACGGTAAAACCCCTAGTACTTGTAGCGCCACTGGATTGGGGATTGGGACATGCCACCAGATGCCTTCCGGTTATAACTGCTTTATTAAGCAGGGGTTGTAATGTAATGCTGGCCGGGGAAGATAAGACCGCGGTGCTTTTACAAAAAGAATTTCCCGGCCTTACCCTGCTTCCTCTGAAAGGATACAGGGTGAATTATGCCGCCAGTGGCTGGAAACTGCCATTGACCATGGCGGCCCAGATCCCCGACATACTTGCCGCCATAGACGATGAAAACCAATGGCTTGAAGACCGGATCAGGGAATACAACATCAACGCGGTGATCTCAGACAACCGCTATGGCCTGTTTAACGAAGCCATCCCTTCGGTCTTTATCACCCACCAGCTTTCGATAAAGACCCCTTTTGGCAACCTTGGCAACCGTGCCCTGGAAAGACTGAATTTTGAACAGATAGAGAACTTTTCCTCCTGCTGGGTGCCCGACCATGCAGGCCAGGAAAACCTGGCCGGTGACCTCTCCCACCCCGGCAGGCATCTTTCCATACCTATCCGTTACATCGGGCCGCTGTCGCGTTTCAACCGGAAAGAAACCGCTACAGATCAAACGGTCCTCCTTCTTCTTTCCGGTCCCGAGCCTCAGCGAACGATCCTGGAAGAGTTGATGCTGGATCAATTAAAAACTTTCGTACAACCCGTTGTACTCGTGCGCGGACTGCCCGGCATGGATGATCTTCCTGTTGTTCCTGCACATGTACAGGTACACAATCACCTGCCTGCCGCCGAACTGCAGGAGCTCATGGCAAGTGCCTCCCTGGTGATCAGCCGTTGCGGATACAGCACCGTGATGGACCTTGCCGCCATGCAAAAAAAAAGCATCCTTATACCAACACCTGGACAAACCGAACAGGAATATCTTTCGCGCCACCTGATGGAAAAAAGCTTTGCCCTTTGCATTCCGCAATCAAAGTTCAGGCTCAGGAATGCCATTGAGCTGGCAGGGCATTTTAATTACAGACTGATTGCTCCTGCATCTTCGAGATTGCTGGAGCTGGCGGTGAAGGAGTTGGTGGGGAAGCTGAGGGCGGATGGCTGATAGCTTTTGGCTTCGAGCCTTGAGCTTCGAGCTTTTGCGTGTTTTGATTAATTTGTTTTCATTGCAATTACATGGTCGTCTTGACTCTGATTTTATATCGAAGGGTCTCGTAGCTCGCAACTCAAGGCTCGAGGCTTTCCTCCCCCACATTAACCGCAAAGAGCGTCTCGGCTTAGCCGAGACAAAGGAACGCAAAGTGAATAACGCTTCCATTCGCGAAATCACTTCCGAATAATCAGTGTAATCCGTGATTTGCTTTACTTCGCATAAAATAAACTCCAAATAAATAATGCAACGCTCCATATCTGTGAAATCATTTCTTAATAATCCATGTAATCCGTGATTAGAGCTCATCTTGCAGTGCTTGGCACCAACCTTTTCTTTGCTGCGAACTTCAGCCTTGTGAAAACGATTTCTCCTCACCTGATCGGGCCATTTGCATTGAATGTGTTAAGGGTTGGATTGAGTCTTGTTCTATTCTGGACAGTTTGGATGTTTGGAAAAAATGATGCGGGCTTTCGAAAGAAAGACCTTGGAAGATTTCTGCTTTGCGGACTTACTGGGGTTGCCATTAACCAGATGTTATTTATTAAGGGATTAACACTGACTTCCACCATTCATGCTTCACTACTGATGCTTGTTACTCCAATCCTGGTAACAGTTTTTGCATTGTGGGTGCTGAAAGAAAAGTTTACATTCTTTAAAGCGGCAGGACTGGCGCTTGGTATTGGTGGCGCTACCCTACTGATCCTTCAGAAAGAACCTGGACATGAGGCTTCCAATTATTTATTAGGCGATATGCTGATCCTTCTGAACGCCATTTCCTATTCGATATATTTCATTTTGGTGAAACCGTTGATGGAACATTACAGCCCATTGCATGTTATTCGCTGGGTGTTCAGTTTTGGTTTTTTGATGATCCTTCCATTTGGTTGGGGAGAAACAATGCAGGTCAATTGGCATGTTTTGCACTGGAAGCATTTTGCTGCACTTGCAGGTATTGTTGTAACGGGAACTTTCCTGGCCTATTATTTCAATGCATATGGCATCCGCCATCTTGGCGCCGGAACAACCGGCAGTTACATCTATACTCAGCCTGTCTTCGCTGTTATCATTGCCACTTACCTGCTTAAGGAAACATTAAGTACAGAAAAGATCCTGGCAGGCATTCTTATTTTCTTAGGCGTATTCCTTGTATCACGAAACACAAGATCACGGATTACACGGAATTTCCAGAAGTGATGTCGGGGATGAAAGTATCCTTCACTTTGCGCTCCTTTGCGCCCTTTGCGTTTAATGTGCTGTTAGTGTCTTCCACCTTAACAAGAAACCAGAAACAAGAAACAAGAAACGCTCAAACATTTTTCGGATAATCAAAAAACAAAAACGTCTTCTTCGCATCGGCAAAGCCAGCCCATTCCTCCGTGTCTGCCTGCACGGCAAATACACCGGAAGTAGGAACGTTATCGATCCTGATATCCGCAAGGGAATTTGCATAATCCGTAATGCCGGGGTTGTGAGAGAACAGGGCAGCAGACTTGTGCTTGTCATTTAATCCAGCTACGGTTGCATAAAACACCTGTGGTGCAGCCAGGTAAAGGTCCTCTACCAGCTTGATCTTGTCTTTATCAACCTCAAAGGCCTCGGCAAAGATCTTCGCCGTTTTCTTTGCTCTTTTTGCAGGACTGGAAATAAATACATCGATCTCTTTGAGCCGCTCTTTCAGTCTTTTCGCCATCTCCGGTGCATCGGCTTTTCCGCGCTCATTCAATGGGCGGTCAAAGTCTGACATGGAGGGATCATCCCAGCTGCTTTTTGCGTGTCGTACAAGCACAAGTGTTTTCATTGTATAAATGTCGGGGTTTTTAGGGGAAGCTGTTAGCTGATAGCTTTTGGCTGATGGCTGATGGCTCTAGGAAAGCTTCGAGCTGCGAGCTTCGAGCCTCGAGCTTTTGCGTGTTTCAATGAATTTTTTTTGTCTCAATTAATTTCTTTGCGATACTTCGCGCTCTTCGAGCCCTTTGCGGTTAATCTTATTGCGCAAGTAAAACCAACGAAGAATGACCGCACCTAACCAACCAGAAACCAGAAACGTTCTCAATAACCGCGACTGTTCTTTCCCTCCATATAATTCATGAACGCCTTGTTCACCACCCTGTTCCCTCCCGGTGTTGGATAGTTGCCCGTGAAATACCAGTCGCCCAGGTTGTTGGGACAGGCCTCGTGCAGGGATTCAATGGTCTGGAAGATCACGTCAACAGGGATATCAAGACCCGAAGGAGTGATCAGCTGTGCGATCTTTTTGGTGATCTCCTCGATGGAAGATGATTTATAAACCTGTTTGGCAAGGTTCACGGTATGCAACTGGTTGTTGCGGTTGAGTTCTTTGCATTGATCATAGAGGTCTTTCAGCATGTCTTCCTCGCCTTTTTCTTTCAGCAGTTCTATTGCCGCATTAAAAGCAATGAAGTCCCCCATCTTGCTCATATCAATTCCATAGCAATCGGGATAGCGGATCTGCGGCGAAGAAGAAACAACGATGATGCGCTTAGGATGCAGGCGCGCCAGCATCCTGATGATACTTTCCTTGAGTGTTGTGCCGCGAACAATAGAATCATCGATCACCACCAGCGTGTCAACATTCTTCCTCACTGTTCCGTAGGTGATATCGTACACGTGCTGCACCATTTCACTCCGGCTCACATCCTCGGTAATGAAGGTGCGCATCTTCACGTCCTTAATGGCGATCTTTTCCATCCGCACTTTGCGGTTCACCATCTCGCTGAGTTTTTCTTCCGTTACATCAGAACCCCATGACAGGATGCGTTCGATCTTGATCTTGTTCAGGTAATCCTCGCAGCCTTTTAAAAGACCGTAGAATGCAACTTCAGCTGTATTGGGAATAAAAGAAAAGATGGTATTCTTCAAGTCGTAGTCAATCCTTTCCAGCACCTGTTTGCTCAGGTTATATCCAAGCGCGGTGCGTTCGCGGTAGATCTTTTCATCCGACCCACGCGAAAAATAAATGCGTTCGAACGAGCAGGCCTTTCTTTCCTTTGCTTCAACGATCTGCTCATGGTACACTTCACCTGATTCCGGTACGATCAAAGCCTGGCCGGGCATCAGTTCCTGCACTTCATTCTCTGCTACGTTGAATGTAGTGCGGATGGCGGCACGTTCAGATGCTGCCACTACCACTTCATCATCAATATAATAGTAAGAAGGACGGATGCCATGCGGGTCGCGGAACACAAAGCCGGTACCATCGCCGGTAATACCGCCTACATGAAAGCCACCGTCAAAAAGAGGCACTGCTTTTTTCAACACTGAAATGATATCAACCTTACCTGGATTTGCTTCATCGGCCTTCACCATAAAATGATGCAGCACTTCCAGCATGGCTGCCAGGTCACTTTGTTTTTGAAATACACCAGGCTCCATGTTCACAAGCGCAAACAGTTCATCGGTGTTCACAAGGTTAAAGTTGCCGGCAAGCGCCAGGTTGCGAGACGGTATGGTATGTCTTTTAATGAAAGGATGGCAGAACTCAACGTTGTTCTTGCCCTGGGTGCCATAGCGCAGGTGGCCCAGCAGCAGTTCGCCCATAAAGGAAAGGTGTCCCTTCATCAGGCCCGGGTAATTGCCAACCTCTGTATTGAATTTCTGGAGTTCCTTGTATTCATCACCGATCTTCCGGAAGATGTCGGCGATGGGCTGGTTCTCGCTGCTGCGCATCCGTGAAAGAAATGGATAACCCGGTTCCACGTTCAGCTTTACAGCGGCAACTCCTGCGCCATCCTGGCCGCGGTTGTGCTGCTTTTCCATCAGCAGGTACAGCTTGTTCAAACCCCAAAGGACCGTTCCGTATTTCTGTTGATAATGCGAAAATGGCTTACGAAGCCGCATGAAAGCCAGGCCGCACTCGTGTTTTATTGCATCACTCATGGTAGAAGAAGTGCAAAGTTAGCCCAATCCACCCAGCAAAATGCAGGATCTCAGGAAACCGCACCAGTCATGGCGCCAGGAAGGAAAATGCGCAGCAGGCAACCGTTTCCGGGGGATGATATCACTTCGGATGAGCCGCCAAATAGCTCGATCCTGTTGCGGATATTGGTGAAGCCCAGTCCTTTTTTGGCAATGGCCTGGTCAAACCCGTTCCCGTCATCGCTGATCTCCAGCACAACGTCAAGGTCGTTTGTGCGCAGCGTAATGAATACGTTGGTGGCTCCTGAATGCTTTACAATATTATTCAGCTGCTCCTGGATGATGCGGAAGAAGGTCAGCTTCTTGTTTTCCGGTAGCACATCTTCATCAAATTCGTCATGTATCAGCTCGATCTTCAGCGATTGCGTTCGATTAATGGAATCTTTCAGTTCATGAATAGAGTCTACTAGTCCAAGGTCCTTTAGTGTTGAAGGCACCAGTGATCTTGACATGGCCCTGATCTCGTTGATCACGTCCGACACGCCTTTTTGGGCCATCGCCATCATTTCATTGGTAGCGTTTTCAGGTGTGCCCTTGGCCATATCCAGGAACAGTTTAATGGTGGTCAGTTGCTGGCCGATATTATCGTGAAGCTCCTTACCGATGTCAGTTCTTTCTTTCTCCTGTCCATCGATCGTTGCCTGGGTCAGCTGTTTCTGGTGATTGATCTGGTCCGCTATCAGCTTCTCTTCCAGTTTCTTTCTTTCTGTAAGATCAGTAAAGGAACAAACCAGGTGAATGATGTTACCGTTACTATCAAGGATCGGGTCAACGTTGATGATGATCCAGATCGTCTTCCCGGTTACCGGATGCAAAACACCCATCAACACATCCTTTACCAGTTGCTTTGTCTGAATAGCCCTGTAACCTGGCCTTTCTTCCAAAGTGAACAAGGTTCCATCCTCATGGATCGAATGCGAATAAGTTTCCCAGATCTTCTTTCCTATCAGGCCTTCTTCAGAAATATCGAACATCCGGTGCATGGCATTGTTCGACATCAGGATGTTCCCCTCGGGATCCTGCAGCAATACACCGATCTGCAGATCGCGGATGAGGGTACGGAAACGTTCTTCGCTTTCTTTCAGTGCGTCTGTTGCCTGTTTACGCAAAGTGTCGTCGTGGAAATAAACAACAATGTTATTGACGTAAGGATTGGACAAGAGGTTATGTCCACGCACCATGCACCAGAGCCATTCGCCGGTTTTTTTCAAAAGGCGAACAACAATGTATTTGATCTCCGGGTTCTCTTCCACTTCTTTTGTAAATGAAGTAAAAGCCCAGGTCAGATCATCGGGGTGAACAAATTCAAAACCGTTCCTGCCGGTCACTTCCTCCACGCTGTAACCCAGTACATGCCTAACTGATGGAGAACAGAAACTAATGATGCCGCTGGCATCCATCAGGATCATGCCATCCAGTGAATCGGCAATAAGGGTCCGGTAGAATTGTTCGCTTTTGATCAACTGTCCTTCCGCTTCTTTCCTTTCTGTAATATCCCTTCCAACAGAAAGCACACCCGTTGCTTTTCCATCGGCGTCATAAACAAATTTCACAGTGTGCAGGAAGTACTTTGGCTCACCGTTGCTTCTTTTGTACAGGATCTCACCCCTCCAGATGCCATTTTTTTCGAGTTCAGCCGCCGCAACATTCCTTTCCGTATCCGGGTATTCAAATGCAACAAGGCTTTCCATTGGCTTTCCAATGGCATCTTCGGCCTTAATGCCGTAATAGGATTCAGCCATCTTGTTCCAGCTCAGGACCCTGTATTGAAAATCAGTTGTAACAATGATATCGGATACATTTTCCAGGACATTGGCCTGGTAATGCAACTGCTCTTCTTTCAATTTCTGGCTGTTGATATCAACCACAGATCCAATGAAACCTATGAAAGTATCTTCATCCAGGAAGCGCGGAATACCAGTTTCCTGCACCCATTTATAACTTCCATCACCCATTCGCAACCTGTACGTCACCACAACAGGCTTGCGCTCGAAGAAATGCCTGTCAAATTTTTCCTTGGTTGATGATGCATCATCCGGATGGATCAATTCATCCCACCCGATCTTTTGAAGATGTTCAAGACTGATGCCTGTAAAATTCATCCATGGCTTGTTCACATAGGTGATCTCGTATTCGGGATTTGACATCCAGATCATTACTGGTGCCGAGTCGGCCACATCGCGGAACCTGGTCTCGCTTTCCTTTAATCTTAGTTCCGCTTCTTTTCTTTCTGTGATATCCGTACCGGCGATCACACATCCCAGTGGTTCGCCCTGCTCGTCTTTCAGTAATTTGAAACTGTTCAGCAGTGTAATTGTCTTGCCGTCAGTTGGCCTCACAAAGAACATCTCGCCGCGCCACTCGCCTTCCCTCAAAACAGTTTCTCTTACTTCCGCTGTAGTGGCATTCTGGTAAGTGATCTTTATCATCTCACCCAGGTTCTTCCCAATTACTTCTTCTGCCTTCAGGCCATAAACCTGTTCTGCGGCCTTGTTCCATGACACCGGCTTGTATTCAAGATCAGCAGCGGTCAGCACATCCGAGGTCTGCTCAACCAGGTTGGCCAGCAACCTGATTTTATTTTCAATCTCCTTCTTTTGTGTGATGTCTGTTTGTGTACCCCATACCCTTTTCAAAAAACCATTTTCAACAATGCCGATCGCATTGTTCAGGAAATAACGGCTGTTTCCATATCGGTCCTTTTCATGCGATTCCGCGCCGGATACAACAAAACCATTTTTGATGAAACTGGTGAAGTACTCAATGTTCAAAGGATCTTCCAGGTCAAGCAACTGGTCTGTTCGCAAGCCTTCCAGTTCATAAGCATGCTGGTAACCGTACATACGGGCCATGGCATGATTACACTCCGCCAGGTAACTGTCCCTCCTGATGCGTTCAACGATCTCCTCCAGCGGCAGGTCAATGGACAAAGGCTTGCGGAACTCCTGGCAGAAGATGCCTTCAGAGCTCTGGTCAATATAGGTCTTGTAACGTTTTCTTTCTTCTTCCAATCGCTCCTGCAGCCTTACCCTTGTGGTAACATCAACTGCAGTAACCTGGTAGTAGGAAGTTCCTTCGATCTCGATCTTTGATAAGTACAGTTCCACCGAGATCAATTGCAGGTTCTTCTTCCTGTGCAGGTAAGTATCGTTGGCATCCATGTAAGTAGTCAGCTGGTGGATGAACTGGACCTTGCTTTCCTCATAGAAAAGCTCAATGAAAGTAACCTGTGAAAATTCTTCGGAGGTGTAGCCGTAAAGTGTAGTAGCGCAACGGTTGGAAAAAAGGATCTCGAATGATTGCACATCGATGATCCATGCAGGCAAACCCAATTCACCTAATAGATAGGTAGACAAGTCCCGGAGGGCTTTATCGTTTTTCAATAGGGTTGGAGCCATTGGATAGTGAAAATTACACGAGGTCGTTAAACTTTCACCAAGTTAATTTACGAAAGGCAGAGTTGGAAGATTATTTCCATATAATAATTCCTGCTAAGGAATTTCTTTACCCGGCCACAGCAGTAAATGATTGATCCTTAATAGGTGGCGGGCGCTGCAGCAGTGTTCTGACTACCCGTCCATTTTTTCATTTGTTCGCAGGAAGCACCTGGCAGATCGATCATTACATAAAAATCGGGGATGTGCACAGTCAGCCACTTTTCAAGCGCATTGTATTTCTTTTCTTCCAGTGCACTCTGGGCGATCTTGTTGTAATCGTCGCGCAGGTTCATCTGGTGAGGTTGTGAGCGGGATTTCAGGAAGAGAATGCGAACACCTTTCTTCTGTGCCCTTTCATCTGTAAAAGCCATTGGCTGCGTGATCTCGCCAAGCTTGATCTTGTCCAGGATGGCAACGATATCTTTTGGCAGCTCATCGATGGAATTGTAGCTGTCTCCATCGCGGCTCATGATCCATGGGCCCGCGAATTTGGCTGATTCATCTTCTGAGTACCTGCCTGCCGCGCCAATAAAATCTATGTTGCCGGCGATCACTTTTGCACGGACGGAGTCAAGCTTGGAGATGGCCTCGTTCATTTCTGTTTCTGTAACAGGAGGTATACGAAGGATATGCTTTACCGTAGCGTTATCGCCATTACGCTCCACCATCTGGATGATATGGTAACCGAATTTTGATTTGATCACAGGAGAGATCTCGCCATCTTTCAATCGGAACGAAGCAGCCAGGAACGCCGGGTCCCAGGTCTTTTCATTCCTGTTCAGTTCATAGCGGCCGCCATTTTCTTTAACACCAGGATCTTCGGAATAACGTGCTGCCAGCTGATCGAAAGAAGCAACTTTTGACTCCACCTGGCGCCTGTAGTTATTTAATTCATCGATCACATATTTTTCCAGTTCCCTTGAAGCTTTGGGGTAAACCACGATCTGCCCTATCTCCACTTCAGATTCAAAAAAGGGAAGGCTGTCTTTTGGGATCTTATTGAAATAAGCGTTCACCTCAGCCGGTGTGATGCGCACATTGTCAACAATGGAGCGCTGCATGGCCTCTGCCAGCTTGCGTTCGCGTACAGATTCGCGTGCATCGTCCTTGATCTGGTAAACCGTTTTATTGGCGATGTTCTCAAGTGCTTCGATAGATCCGTAAACGCTGACAAAGTAGCGGATACGCTGGTCCAGTTCTGCTTCCACTTCTTCCTCGGTCACCACCAGTGAATCCTTTTCTGCCTGCAACATAAGCACCTTGGATACCAGTGCCTGGTCCAGCAGCATGCACTCGGCATTCTCCGGAAGGGTCTGACCCTGGCGCTGGGCGTCGATGATGGAGTTCTTGATATCGGAATGCAGGATGATGCGGTCGCCAACGATCGCCGAGATCTTATCGGCAACGATCTTCTGCGGCTGCGCATTGGAAACAAAAGCAAACGCGGTCAATCCTAAAACAACAGAGAGGAACTTTTTCATAATAAGGTGTAGTTGCCAAAAATACCTTTTAGAAAGTAAATTAAGCATGTCGTTAAAGCTATTAACAAAGATTTGAGCTGTTTCTGGTTTATGGTTTCTTGTTTCTGGTTCTTCCAGGCCTCATGCAGGCTTTAGATAAGAATTTGCGTAGAGAGATTTCACGCAAAGACGCAAAGAGGCAAAGACGCAGGAATACAAACTTAAGAGTGCAGACTTAAGAGTAGAGACTTAAGAATGAAGGATGAAGGAAAAATAAGGCCTGACCTATCAGACCTAAGCCCTCCCACTTCCCCAGTTTACCTCCACGACCTGTCATCCTGAGCCAGCGGCGAAGGATCTCCTCCTTCAAACCTTCAACGCCCACAGTACCTATAAGCCCAAAGAATGTCATAACTGCTCCAGCGCCTCATTTTGTGGTAGAATACAATGAGACTCCAAATAAAAGACTGCTAACAAAATTCAGCGCCTGCAGTACCTCCGAATATGGCAAATTGTAGTTTAATGAAACTTTGCAACCATTATTGAGCATCATCCTAACGAGAAAGACTGAACTCTTAAGTGATGGTCGCTGCCCATATTGAAAGACTGTTGTGCGGTGGGCGGGCCGGTCTACGCGGAGCGATTAGACCCGGCCTTGATCTTTTTGCTCTACTTTTTGTATCAAGACAAAAAGTAGAAAAGACTGTATTCGCAGAAAAGACTGATAACAAGTAGTAAATATTTGAAGTAAAGATGTTTATTAAGCTGCTTGTGAGGACACAAGCAGGGCGCGTATCCTAAAGCGGTTTGCGAGGCATAAGCAGGGGCGGCATACCCTAAAGCGGTTTGTGGGGATACAAGCAGTTGTGCTTAATAAAAACAAAAAGTCCCCCGCGCTGCGGGGGACTTTGATATGGTAATGTTGTAAACTTTACAACGTTCTCTTTACTTCTTCCTGTTCGTAGGCCTCTACAATATCCCCTACCTTGATGTCATTGTAATTCTTCACGGTCAGACCGCACTCCATACCGACCAGCACTTCCTTCGCGTCATCTTTATAACGCTTCAGTGAGCCCAGTTCGGCGCTGGCGCCTTCTGCTGTTGGATACACAACGATACCATCCCGGATCACGCGGATCTTGTTGTCGCGGCGAATCTTTCCGTCCAGTACCAAACAACCGGCAACGGTGGCCTTGTCGAACTTGAACACTTCCCTGATCTCCACGTTGGCAACGATCTTCTCCTGCATCTTCGGTTCCAACATACCCTCCATCGCACTGCGGATCTCGTCGATCACGGTGTAGATGATCGAGTAGGTCTTGATCTCGATACCGGCATTGTCCGCAAGGCGGTTGGCCTGCATGGAAGGACGTACGTTAAATCCAATGATCACGGCGTCGGATGCTTCAGCAAGTACCACGTCACTTTCATTGATCTGGCCCACGCCTTTATGGATCACGCTGACAAGGATCTCCTGGGTAGAAAGCTTCTGCAATGAGTCGGAAAGGGCTTCAACAGAACCGTCCACGTCACCTTTGATGATCACTTTCAGTTCCTTGAAGTTTCCAAGAGCCAGACGGCGTCCGATCTCGTCGAGGGTGATGTGCTTCTTGGCACGCATACCCTGTTCGCGCAGGATCTGTGCGCGGCGGTTGGCCACTTCTTTTGCTTCTCCTTCATCTTCATAAACCCTGAAGGTCTCACCTGCCTGCGGGGCACCGTTCAATCCAAGGATCAATACCGGTGTGGAAGGCGGTGCTTCTTTTACGCGCTTGTTCCTTTCGTTCATCATGGCTTTCACGCGACCGAAATGCTGTCCGCTCACCACAATGTCACCGGCACGCAGCGTACCATTCTGAACAAGCACGGTGGCTACATAACCACGGCCTTTATCAAGCGTTGCTTCAATGATGGTACCGTTAGCTTCCCTGTTCGGGTTGGCCTTCAGTTCAAGCAATTCTGATTCAAGCAATATTTTTTCCAGCAGCAGGTCCACATTCAAACCCTGCTTGGCTGATAGTTCCTGGCTTTGGAATTTACCTCCCCACGATTCAACAAGCAGGTTCATTTGTGCCAGCTGCTCATAGATCTTTTGCGGGTTGGCGCCGTCCTTATCGATCTTATTGATGGCAAAGATCATGGGCACCTGCGCTGCCTGGGCGTGCGAGATGGCTTCACGCGTCTGTGGCATGATGGCATAGTCCGCAGCGATCACGATCACCGCGATATCGGTGACCTTGGCACCACGGGCACGCATCGCGGTAAACGCTTCGTGACCTGGCGTATCAAGGAAGGTGATGTCTTTTCCGCCTGGAAGATTTACCTGGTAGGCACCGATGTGCTGGGTGATACCACCCGCCTCACCGGCTACTACCGTTGTTTTACGGATGTAGTCAAGCAATGATGTTTTACCATGGTCAACGTGACCCATGATGGTAACGATCGGGGAACGTGGCTCCAGCTCGGAAGCATCGTCGTCCTCTTCCGCGTCCTCTTCCATCTCCATCTGCTTTTCCATGTCGATGAACTCCACATCGAAACCAAATTCCGATGCTACCAGTTCAATAACTTCCGCGTCAAGGCGCTGGTTGATGGATACCATGATTCCGAGGCTCATACATTTGGAGATCACTTCTGCGAAGCTTACATCCATCAGGTTGGCCAGCTCACTCACGGAAATGAATTCCGTTACCTGCAGCTTGTTATCGGTAACCCCTTCATTGGCTTCTGCTTCTTCACGGCGAGCGCGGCGCAGCTTGGCTTTTGTCTTGCCTTTACCACCACCGGAACCGCCAGAAAGCTTGGCCTGGGTTTCCTGTATCTTTCTTTGAATTTCTTTTTCGTCGATTGTTTTGTCGTCGCCGCGTTTGGTAAGACCTGTGCGGGGTGCACCGAAACGGTTACCACCACCACCGGCTCCAAAACGATTGCCCTGCTGTGCGCCACCGCGACCACGGTTAACTTCGCTGCTGCGCTGGATGCCGATACGTCCGCCACCACCCTGGCCCTGCGTTGCGGTACCAGCCTGGCCTGCGCCTGGTCTTGGCTGGAAGCCCTGGGCATTGCCATCTTTCTTCTCGATCGGGATGCGTTTGCGTTTGCGCTTCTCGTCAGCTTTGGGACGGGTTTCGCTGTCAACAGGCAGCTCGATCTTACCAAGGATCTTTGGTCCTTCCAGCTTATCGGCCCTGATGTTCTCAATCAGCGGTTCAAGCTCTTCTTCCGGCTGTTCAACAACAGGAGCTGTTTCAGCCTGCGGTGCTGCGATCACCTCTGGTTCCACCTCTTCAGCTTTTGCTTCAACAGGTACCTCCTCGGGTTTGGCTTCCTTCTTTTTATCTTCTTTTTCTTTTTTCTTGGGTGCGGCCTTTTTAGGACGGGTAGAGGAGTCGATGCTGGAAAGGTCGATCTTGTCCAGGACCTTCGGTCCTTCGATCTCCGGCGCATCCACTTTTACCACTTCCGGCTCAGGCTGGGCCTTGGGTGGCTCGGGCTGAGGTTCAGGTTTGGGGGCAACAACTTCCACCGGGGGTGGCGCTTGTTCAACAACAGGGGGTGCTGGTGCTGGGGCAGGAGCTGGCTCTTCTTTCTTCGGCTCTTCCTTTTTTGGAGCTTTCTTTTCCGGACGGAAAGAAATATCCTCTTCGTCTCTTTTCTTCTTCGGTTCTGATACGGCACCTTTAGGCAGGTCGATCTGGACGGCCTTTTGCTTGGCCACCTTGTCGCCCTGAAACTCAGCCTGGAGCGCCCGGTACATATCTTCCGAGAGCTTGGCCGTAGGCTTCAGATCGTCCTTGCTAAATCCCTTGCCCGCCAAAAAATCAACAAGGGTATCCTTACCGATGTTGAACTCTTTGGCCGCAGCCATTAACCTTGGTGTTGTTGTTTCTGACATTAAATGCTTTTAGTGTTGCTGTGAGTGATCTGTGTTTATTGTTGATATTTCAACGGCACTTCACTCACACTATTTGTTGCGGTACGGACCATCATGAATGTTCCGGACAGCATTTTCATAAACCTTTTCAAAGCCTGATGCAGCGCTGAATTCATGGTTTTTAACCAGCGCTGCGGCATGCTCTTTATCTCAAAAAAGTTGCGGATTATGGATAAAGATATAACCCGCTGATGCTTTTCAATTCTTTTCAAAAAAATTCCTGCTCAGTGAACCGGAATGCCTTTAAGCGATACCGGAAACACCGCATGAATTTTACTCTTTTTCAAATTCCGCCTGCAGGATCTTACGCACATCGGCGATGGTTTCCTTTTCCAGGTCGGCCCTTCTTTCCAGGTCATCGGCTGACAGGTTCAGCACTGAGCGGGCGGTATCGCAACCAATGCGCTTCAGTTCGTCAATGATCCATGGTTCGATCTCATCGCTGAATTCTTCCAGGTCAATGTCGAAATCTTCAACCTCGCCTTCATTGTCGCGGAATACATCAATATCATAACCGGTGAGTTCGCAGGCCAGCTTGATGTTCACGCCCCTGCGGCCAATGGCCAGGGAAACCTGGTCTGGCTTCAGGTAAACGCTTGCATGCTTGCCTTCGTTATCCAGTTCCATATTGGTGATCTTGGCCGGCGTCAAAGAACGCTGGATAAGCAATTGGGTATTGTTGGTGAAATTGATCACGTCAATGTTCTCGTTCTTTAATTCGCGAACGATACCGTGGATACGGCTGCCTTTCATACCTACGCAGGCGCCAACCGGATCGATGCGGTCATCGTAAGATTCAACGGCCACTTTGGCTCTTTCCCCCGGCTCGCGAACGATCCTTTTGATCACGATCAGTCCATCGAAAATCTCGGGCACTTCTATTTCCAAAAGTTTTGCCAGAAACTCCGGTGACGTACGTGAAAGAATGATCACGGGCGTATTATTTTTCATATCCACTTTCTTTACAACAGCGCGGATATTCTCACCTTTCTTAAAGTAATCCTGCGGGATCTGCTCACTCTTTGGGAGGATCAGTTCATTGCCTTCTTCATCCAGCAACAGGATCTCTTTTTTCCAGACCTGGTACACTTCGGCGGAAATGATCTCGCCAATGCGGTCCTGGTATTTTTTAGCCAGTACGTTCTTTTTCAGGTCAGAGATGCGGCTGGCCAGCGTTTGCTTGGCAGCCAGGATGGCCCTGCGGCCAAAATCCACCAGGTTCACTTCCTCGTACAGTTCTTCACCTACCTGGTAATCGGGTTCGATCTTAATGGCGTGCGAGTATTCAATTTCCTCGTTGGTATTATAAATATCACCGTCTTCAACAATGGTCCTGCGACGGAAGATCTCGAGGTCACCTTTTTCGGCGTTCACGATCACGTCAAAATTATCATCTGCGCCGTACTTCTTGCGCAGAAGGGTTTTGAATACGTCTTCCACCACGCGCATGAGCGTGGGACGGTCAATATTTTCGGCATCCTTGAATTCCTGGAATGCCTCGATCAGGTTGATACTTGCCATATGCTTGAATTTTAAAAGCTCTTGCCTGTAGCTTTTGGCTGTTAGCCAGTACAGGTTGAAAGCCTTTTTTAAAACTTGATTTGAATTTTCGTGCTTTTGATATCCGTAAATAAAAGCGTCTCCTGTCTTGTTACCTTCTTCTTTCCTTTTCCTTCCTCGATCTCGATCACAATGCCATCTTCTTTCAGTTCTGTCAGCTTGCCCTCTCTTTTCGATCCGTCGTTCAGAACAATGTCCACGTAACGGCCGATGTTCTTTTTGTACTGGCGGTTCAGTTTCAGAGGCTCGTCCAGCCCCGGTGATGACAACTCCAGCGAGAAATCACCATCGGGATACATGCCACTTTCTTCCATATCCCGGTACAGCTTACGGTTATAGCTGATCAGGTCAGAAAGCGGGATACCTTCGTCCGAATCAATAAAGATCTTAAAGTTGTTCGTGGGCTTAATCCTGATCTCTACCAGGAAATGGGCGGGATTGCCGCTGATCAATGCCTGTACCTTTTGCTCTATAGCCTGAATGATGTCTGTCTGCATATCGGAAAAGAAGAAGGGAACGTTTTCGTTCCCTTCATTTGTTCATTGCCTCGGCAAAGGTACGATAAACGTTAATTATCCACCAAATAAAGGTTGGGTAAAAAGGGGTATGTACCTTTGTTTTATCATGATAATGGTCATTTTTTACGCTTTGTTAGCATATTTGCTTTACAAGCTTGTCTTTGGTTTTATCATCCCGGTTTACCGTACCACGCGTAAGGTCAGAAGGAGTTTTAAGGAAATGCAGGAGAAAATGCGGACTGGCGGAACTTATCCGGGGGCAAAGCCATCACAGCGTCCCAATCCTGAACCCCAGCCCAAGGGCAAACCAGCTGTTGGTGATTACATTGACTTTGAAGAAGTAAAGTAAGTGTTCCATTTTTAATTACTTTTGGCAGCGTGAAACGTGAGACGTGAATCGTGAGGCCAGGACCCGTGAGACGTGGGCTAACAGCTATAAGCCATTAGCTATTAGCTAATAGCCATCAGCCAATAGCCATCAGCCATCAGCTTTTACAACCGGATCCTTAGCTCAGTTGGTTAGAGCAGCAGACTCATAATCTGCGGGTCGTTGGTTCGATCCCAACAGGATCCACAGAGGCTTCGAAAGAAGCCTTTTTTTATGTCATTGATTGATCGTGGTCCTGCTCGAATAAATACTATCTGACGTGATAAGCGTTGACTTGTAAAAAAACCCCTTGCCATCTTTTGAAGCCTTTACCAATTCCGGTTTGAATACATTAAAGACCATGCTGGGATGCTCATCTCTTTCATAAATGCTGATTAATTTGAGCTTATCCTTAATTTCCGCCAGTTGAATGTTCCGGTGAGAGGCTTTATTACCATATCCAAAACCTGGTGTTACTAAAATAAAATCAGAGTCATTTTTTATTGAATCCAGGATTATTGGTGGAGGAGCAAAAGGGGAAGGTGTAAAATCAGCATTTGAATAATAAGCCTTCTTTTCAGGATCATAAGCAGTCTTGTCGGGATCACCCTTATCCTGAAAAGAGATGGCACAGCTGACCACTCCATGTGCGATTTCCCTTAACACTTCCGCCTCCATACCCAGGCCATCCTTGAACTTTGAAACTGCAGGCCTTTTAACGAATGGAACTTTCAGGTAATACAAAGTATCCTTTTCATCAGAACTTGAAACAATCAATTCCTCAAAGCCAGGCTCATTTTTACTTCCGGCATTTACAGTAACATTTGATTGGAACGAGGCCTCATTTTTACAAGCCGCCAGCAAAAGCAACAGTCCGATAGTTAGTGTATTTTTCAATTTGTTGATTGATTCATTATTGTAAAAAGTAATGATTCGCCACTTTGTCATTACGCTTTATCCAATCACACATGATCTTTTGGAATAAAACTATTTCTTTCAGTAGCAGGATCAATATAAATAACGATACAGAATGATTTCTTCACCAGATCTGGCATTGTGCACACCTTCAATTTTTTTATATTTTTCCAACGTCGCCACATAACATTTTGTCCAATTACCTGCTTTCTTATCCAGTTGATAGATCATGTGTCTGACCATGAAGCTGTCATTCAAATCATGCGACTGGCCATAATGGATCTCTTTACTATAAAATGTCATGCTGTCCAATACAGCCCTTCCACTTTTATTCAGGTTATTTTGCTGCATCAAAATGCTGTTATCTACCTGGTTAAAAAAGAAAACCTCAAAATCCTTATAGGCCATCAGCGCCTTAAAATCTGCTGAATTGCGAATGCTTGCCAGGTTGCCACGGGTATCCAGGTAGGTACCTGCCAATGCCTCGAACTGTTGCTTTAATGATTTGATCTCATCATCTTTGTCCGCGAATGCATCAACACAACCTGTCATAATAAAACAGGAGGCGATCAGCAGGTAGATTGTCAACTTCATAGCAGGTTATATAGTATCGTTTTTGCAAATAGACCTACACGCATGAATTGAGCAGCCGTGATTATCAGAATGGGAACCAATTCTTTTCGGTCTGCCATAGGGGTAAGATACAAATCTCTTCAATTTGTAAAAACTCCATCCGCGTAATTTAAGTTACCGAGCACCATGGAAATACATCCATATAGTATCATAGTCTTTTCTCAATCCCTATTGCTGATTGTGCATGAAACCAGCCGAGATGAATCACCATCTTCATCTTACTTCCTTTCATCCACTTATCTTTGCGCCTGTTTAACCTTTCATTAACCCGGTCGGGGATACTTTTGTCCCCTTAACAATTTTTATGAGAAAAGTTCTGTTGATCGCTCTTACCCTGATGACCAGCCTTACCCTGTTTGCACAAACCGATACATCCAAGCGTGTGCTGAAGCCTTCAAGCACGGCCCGTACCGGCGACCACCTGGTGTTCCAGATTGGCCACACCACCTGGCAGAACAAACCTGACTCCATTAAGACCAAAGGTTTTTCACGCAGCTTCAACGGATACTTCATGTTCGATTTCCCATTTAAGACCAATCCTAAATGGAGTGTGGGCATCGGACCCGGCATCGCGGTGGACAATGTGATGTTTGACAAGATGACCGTTGGCATCGCTGAAAACACACAGTCCGTTCGTTTCAACGACCTGAGTGATACCAACAGCTTTAAAAAATACAAATTGATGACCACCTACCTGGAAGCCCCGGTAGAACTCCGTTTTACGGCAAGGCCTTTCGATAATTCCCGCAGCTTGAAGTTTGCGATCGGTGCCAAGGTGGGTACGCTGTTGAGCGCCACTACCAAGGGCAAGAACCTGGAGAACGAAGCAGGTGATCCCATCAACTCTTATACTGAAAAGCTGAAAAGCAAGCGTTTCTTCAACCAGAACCGCCTCTCCCTCACCGGCAGGATCGGTTTTGGATATTTCAGCCTGTTCACAACTTATGCCGTCACGCCATTGTTCAAAGAAGGCCTCGGACCACAGGTCAGGCCAATGACGATAGGGTTGATGATAAGTGGACTATAGGGTTCGTTATTATCAAATATTGTTTAAAGGATCGCAGTTTCATTGCGGTCCTTTTTGTTTCTGGTTTCTTGTCTCTGGTTTCTGGTTCGTTAGGCACAATCTTTCTCTATTCTTTTTAATTGCGTAGAAAGACATTAACCGCAAAGGACGCTAAGGACCGCAAAGGTTCGCAAAGAGGCTTCTGTATTTCCTTTGCGCTTCTTTGCGTATCCTTTGCGCTTTTTGCGGTTAAAAGGATTACGCAAATGAGTTATATAAGGAAGGGTTTTCCTAAAGAACCAGAAACAAGAAACCATAAACCAGAAACCTTCTCAATTCTTTGCACCAAATTTGTAAACTTAAAAGAAACCCTTTTCAACAGAACCATCCATGCTGGACAATAAGAATAAGATCGAACAGGAAGAAAAAGCCGTATTGGTAGGCGTAGTTCAAAAAGACCAGACAGAGCATGCCGTGCAGGAATACCTCGACGAGCTGGCGTTCCTTTCCGAGACGGCAGGCGCCGTAGCGGTCAAGCGTTTCATCCAGAAACTGGCCCACCCGGACAGCAAGACCTTTGTCGGTAAAGGAAAGCTGGAAGAGATCCGCGACTACTGCAAGGCCCATGATATTGACCTGCTCATTTTTGACGACGAGCTCACCGGCTCGCAGATCACCAACATTGAAAAGGTAACAGGCACCAAGGTCATTGACCGCTCCGACCTGATCCTGGACATTTTTGCCAGTCGCGCCAAGACGGCCCAGGCCAAAGCCCAGGTAGAGCTGGCGCAGTATCAATACATCCTTCCCCGCCTCCGTGGTATGTGGAAACACCTTGAACGTCTGGGTGGTGGTATCGGTACAAGGGGTCCGGGTGAAACCGAGATCGAGACCGACCGTCGTATCGTCCGCGACAAGATCTCTCTTCTGCGCAACCGTCTTAAAGAGATCGATAAGCAAGCCTTTACCCAACGTAAAGAGCGTGGTGAATTCATCCGCGTGGCACTGGTGGGTTATACCAACGTGGGCAAATCCACCATCATGAACCTGCTCAGCAAGAGCGATGTGCTAGCCGAGAATAAACTGTTCGCAACCCTGGATACAACCACCCGCAAGATCGTTTTTGAGAACACGCCTTTCCTGCTGAGCGATACGGTAGGGTTCATCCGCAAACTCCCCCATCACCTGGTAGAAAGCTTTAAAAGCACGCTGGACGAGGTGCGCGAAGCGGATATTTTATTGCATGTAGTGGACATATCACACGTGGCGCACGAAGACCAAATTGGTGTAGTGAACAAGACCCTGCAGGAGATCGGTGCATTTGAAAAGACCATTATCACCATCTTCAACAAGATGGACCTCTATACAAAGACCACTTTCGACGAATGGCTCGACGAACCTACCCGCGACCAGATCCTGCTGGATCTGAAAGAAAAATGGATGCGCGCCACCAATGGCAACGCCATCTTTGTGTCTGCCCTCGAGAGGAACAACATCGATGAACTCAGGCAGATCATTCTGAATAAGGTCCGGGAGCTCTACCAGATCCGCTACCCCTACCGTGCGGAGTACTTCTATTAGATTTCACGCGGGGAGGGGTTCACGCAGAGACGCAAAGAAGCAAAGACGCAGTTTAATTTTTGCGAAGATTCTTTTTGGATCGATCATTCTTTTTGGAACAATGGTCCTCATCGCCCTATTTCAATGAGCAATCATTGAATTTATCCGTGTCATCCTACTTCTAAAATCAGCTTATCCGCCATATAGCCTGTTTCCAGGCAGCATCTTAGCTCAATTGTATTCTAATCTGTGTCCTCCGTGTAATCCGTGATCCTTTTTTCTTCTTCGATTTTCGTGATCTTCGATTCATGAATGATAACCTGCGATGGATCAAAGTCGCGGAATCCTTATCCGAGATCCGGTTTAATCCTAATCACATCGCTGAAGTAGATGCAGATGGAAAGACCATCTGTGTTGGCAGGTTCGGTGATGCTTTGTTTGCCTTTGCCCAAAAGTGCCCTCATGCCAGCGGACTGCTGGTGAATGGATTTATTGATGCGATGGGCAATGTGGTTTGTCCCCTGCACCGTTACCGGTTTGCTTTAAAGAATGGACGGAACGTAAGTGGCGAAGGCTATTACCTGAAGCACTGGCCTGTGGAGGTCCGGGAAGATGGTGTTTGGGTAGGTTTTGAAAAAAGCAAGCTGGCCGGACTGCTATAAAAAAACCCACCTGTTCGGCGGGCTCCCTTGGTATCGCTTAATTGTGGGTAAAGAAGTTAATTGCGGGTAAAGAAATTGGGTGTCAGCATATGGATCTTTTTTTCCTGTACCAGTTTCTGCACAAAGGCCTGGTAGATGTTAGCGGGCGGTGTGGCCGGCTTTTGGGTTTTCCTGTTTTTCATGGGTCGGATTTAACAATGGAAAGTTCAGCACTAAAAGCCTAAAGGGCAAGCACCCAGGGCCGTTTTTCGACGGACTAAGAGTAATTTTTAGAGGAAGAACACAATTTTATTTGCAAAGCCTTGTAAAACAATCTGCTTCTTTATTTTTTCTGTTTGGGAGTTTTTCAAAAACCCTTATTTTTGCCTCCCCGAAAAAGGAGATTCATACTCTTGATGAGGGAATGGTAAGATGAATTTGGCTCCTGGACCTAAGAAACCAGAAACTAGAAACCTCAAACCAGAAACATAATACTTTCCTCCTTAGCTCAGTTGGTTAGAGCATCTGACTGTTAATCAGAGGGTCTCAGGTTCAAGTCCTGAAGGGGGAGCAGGGTTTAAAAGCCAATAGTATCAAGGGTTCCAGTAACATGGGACCTTTTTTTATGTGCATACTTTTTTAAGGTAGTCCATTGGGAAGTCCATTGAATATCCATTTATGGGGTGATTTCAACTTCCATCTATCCCTGATTTTTAAAGCGATTTGAGCCCCTGAAATATATCAATGCCCCAGTAATCACATTATAAGCCCTTAAAGCACCATTTATTTAAATCTGCGAATAGGTTAGGGATTGATATTTACCCTAAAAAAAATTTTGGGCAAATTCTCTTCCCTTTTTAATCAGAATATGTTATTGTTTATATGTAGCGTTCAAACGCTGCCTAAGTCCGAAAGGACAATTAAAATAACTCAACACTATGAAAAAGTTGATAATAAAATTCCTATACGACTTATTGGTAGGAGTTTTAGTATGGCTAATTATAGAAGGTCTTAAATCATTCTTATAAGCCAAGAAGGGGTCTCTTTAGGCCCCTTCTTCATTTTCTTCAATCACATCATTTTTCCACAAGGTAGAAGGTTCATTTTGGACAAGTTCAGTTTATCCCCTTTATATAATTCATGATCAAAGATTTACAGCCTTGTGAATCCAAATATCCCAGGCGTTATCTTATCAACACAAAGCTTCCTTTCTCCAGCTTTGCTGGTTCACCGGCAAGCTGGTACTGGCAGGTCCAGATAAATGCAGCGCCTGGTGTTTCAATTCCGCCAACCTTTCCATCCCAACCCCTGGAAGGATCTGCTGTCTGAAAAACGATCTGTCCCCAGCGGTTGTAAACAGTAAATAAGTAGGACTTCACTTCTCCAAAGATCAGGGCCTGCATTTTATCGTTGCGGCCGTCACTGTTTGGCGTAAACGCGGAAGGCACAAACAGGCCTTTCAGGCATTGCTTCGCATGCACCACTACGCTGTCCCTGCCCTTGCAATTCTTCGCATCCTTTACTTCAAGCCAGTAAATTCCAGGAGCAGAAATTGTGATGTCTCTTAATGCGCCGCCGGTGCTCCACTGGTAAGAAGCATAATTGCCGGAAGGTTTCAGCTGGATGGTTCCATAGGAGCAGATGGCAGTATCGCCAAAAAGAAAATGCTGTGGCAGCGGCAGAATGGTATTGATGGTTGTAGTGCCTGTACCTGTACATCCATTGTTATCCCTTACCGTAACCCCGAACTGGCCCGTTCCCCTTGCAGTAAACGTTCGGCCAGTTGAACCATCCTGCCATAGGTAACTCGAAAAGGATCCGGCGTCAAGGGTTCTGCTGCTACCCATGCATAATTCGGGATCCTGATCAAGCGATACCTGGGGAAGCGGGAATACCTGTAGAACATTGAATGTATCAAAAGAGCGGCATCCTTCCGCCGTTGTCCCTATCACATCAAAAGCCCCTGCTGCATTCACGTTGATCTGCTGGCTGTTACTTCCGTTGCTCCATTGGTAGCTGGCAAATCCTGGTCCCGCATTCATAGACACTGAAGCACCGGCACAAAAACTGGTATCATTTCCTAACCGGATGCGCGGTGAATGATGCACCCTAATTCGAACCGTATCAAATGCGAAACAACCCAGAGTTTTCTCCGCTTTTACAGAATAGAAAGTATCCACCAGCGGGTTAACAACGATCGATCTTGTTACCAGGCTATTGGCCCTATAGTCAGGAGACCAGGAATAGGTCAAAAACCCTGTAGGTGCAGCAAGCTGTATGGTATCCTGGTTACACTTCACACGGTCCGGACCAATGTCAATTGGCACCGGGGGATGTGCCGATACAATGATGGTATCGCTAAATACATCACCGCAGGCATTCGAGGCCTTAATATGATAAGTGCCTGGCTGTGTAACAATCAGAACTGAATCAATGCTGCCATCCTGCCATTCATAGGCAGCATATCCCTTTCCTGCATTCAGCCTTATGGTATTGCCCGGACAGATCAGTGTATCCAGCCCAAGGCTCACAGGCCCTTTGGCATCCAGCACGTTGACAAAAACAGAGTCCAGGATGGGTCCGCAACCCTGTAACCTTCCATAGATATATCCTGACCAGGGTGTGCGAAAACGGAGGCGATAAGTTGAATCATTCAACATAATGACGGATTGCACACCCGTGGTATCGAACCGGATTGGTACAAGGCTTCCGCATTCCCTGTTCTTCCTTATTGTAACCTGCAATGATTGGGTGATACAAATGGTATTGGCTGAAGCAATCAGTTCAAGGCTGTCACAAAAAGAAACCTGACGGCAACCAGGTATGGTAATGACAGAAAGATCGCTTGCCGTAATGGTCTGCACCATGCTTTCCTGTAGAAGATTTGTTCCGATGGAATCAAGTGGTTGACTGACGGTAATAAAGGGATAAGGATGTATAAAGGTTTCGCGGTCATCTACCCCGATACAAAACGATGAAGAATCTGAAGGATGCAATTCAAGCATTTCAATTTTTGAAATATTGGTAATGGAATCACCAAGCAGTTTCACGACCATGTCTCCCCGGCGAGGCGTTTTGATAGCCTTTGTCTCCATAGGGATTCCTTCACCGAGGTAACGTTTTTTTCGCTGTTTAAGGATCTGTCCATCCTTGAATTGCACGTAATACACATCAGCTGTATACCCTGAAATAAATTTGAGCATCGTAAAAAGGCCGGTGCCATCGGGGAACATGCTGATGCGGGTATTGTAAGTATTGCTTTCGGTAAAATTCCTGAAATTATAAGCTCTTACAAAATTCAGGTTGCTATCAAGTTCCACTACAGAAGCATGATAAAGGGCTGATGCACTGTTATACGGGTATTGATAACTTCCATGGGTCTTGCCGGTGAGCACATAGTTACCATTTTCGAGAACCTGCAGCGGATCGTTACCCAGGAAGGCAACCCTGTGACCGGAAGTATCGGATGATTGAAAAACTTTTGTCTGAATTGTATCCCCGTTGCCTTTGTTGATACGGTAGACGGAAACAAAATAAGAATAATCCGAATATTTACCGAAGAAGCGCACCTCGTTTTGCCTGATGTCAAAACCAAACGGATTGTCCCAGTCATTATAGGACTCATAATTATTACTCCACTTGATCGATCCATCTGCCACATTGATCCTTGTCAGGCATCTGCCTGCTGCCCAGAATGAGCCACACATGAAAATGTCATTGGTATAGGGATCCTGTTTCACCTGGTTCATGGAAAAAACGCTTGTGCTTCCGTAACCCCTTCCCCAGATCCTTGACGTGTAGGTCTTGCTCCAGATGATATCCCCTGTGGGATTGGTACGTGTAAAGATCAGATCATCGTTCTGGGCAGACCTGTTGTTGATATACCCGGTCAGCAGGATGGTGCCATCCTGCAATTCAGTGGCTTTATGGTAATTGATGTAGTGATACCTGGAATGATTTACACTATCATATCTCCTTGTCCAAAGCACGTTTCCATCGAAATCACATTTCATCAGGAAGGCAAAGACGGGATATGGAGCATTTCGTGAAATACCTTGCCCGGAGATCAGCAGGTTCCCGTCTGCTGTAGGAAAGGGATCGTAAGTATAAAAGCTAATGGAGTCATTCCTGATAAATACTTTCCCTGAGGTATCAAAGCAAATCGTTTCCTGGGCAGAGGAGGCACGCCAGTCGGAGATCATTTCTTTCAACGACTTTTCAGGAACTTTTTTGGTGTCCTTACGGCCCACGGTTCCTGCAAGTGGCGCCTCATTCCTTAAATTATGGTTCCGCATTTTATGAAGGGCATGCATTGAATCCAGTTCCCGGGGGCTCCACCCTTTTTGTTGTGTCCAACCGGACAGGGAACAGCATACGGATAGGATCAGCAAGAAGGCAGTCAGCTTTGGTAAGAACATAAGGTTCGTAAAATAACCCTTTCAACTGATAAATAATAGTGATTGACTGCACGGAAGATTCCTTCTCTAGAAAGTACCGTGGCAAGGCTATTACTCAGTATGGTGACAGCAAAGTACTAGACATTGAAGCTGCCTTGCTCTCCAACCATTCAACTGCTGTAAACAATTACCGGGAGGAAAAGAGTATAGCAAGGAAGGAAAAGAAGTTATACCCGGATGGGCAACCACCGCCCCCTGATATGCCATATGATCGTAAGAAAAGCTATGGACAAGGGAGCCATTAGGAGAAAGAAAAAGGGAATAGAAAAATAGACTCACATAAATACATTTTTAATAAGTGGTAGAAACTTTACATCTATTAACGAATAATGGCATATGGCATTTTTAAATGAAGCAAATAATATAATCTAGATCATATTAAAAAAACGCACTTATAATTCAATTACAAGTGCGTTTCACTATATAAATGTTCTTATTGGCTTATATCCCTTTTTATTTGTAAGCTGTCATTGATGATTACCTTAAATTCATTTTCCACATAACCCATGTCATTAGAATAGTATGTAGCTTGCCCTACAATTGAATCTTTAATAAATAGTTTAAATGAATATAAGACATCGTGACCAGCAGAAATTGAATCTGTAGTAGTAAAAGCTGTAACCCGTTCCTTAAGTTGAATATCATTAAACTTAATTTTATGATTATTTATAAAAGCATGTGCGCTATCAAACCTAACACTTGAATTATTCTGGATAGAAACCGACACTTCTTTGGATTTAAAAAAACATGACATGAAAAAAAAGCTAAACCAAGGTATTAGTTTCATAATTATTGATTTGTAGGTACAACTTGCGTCTGCCCAGGACCTGTAAGAATAAGACCATGAGTTCCTGTATTGCTATATCCAAAACCGTTATTTCCCCAAAAGTTAGGATCTTGTGCAGGCGACAAGAAAGGTTTAAGATAGCGTAAATCACCATTATTTAATTTATCAAAAATAGCAGTAGCAATTGAAAGGTCAGTAGTAGTATAACAATTCCAGCAATAAGAAATACCAATTCCATTATTAAAAAGGTCCATTGTTTTCTCCAATTGCAATTGTTGTGGAACCTCCGATTCATGTGCTATCCCAAATCGACGGACAATCTCAGAGGCTGTTGTTGGGGTAGGGGCTAAACTTGGTAAACAATCCCTTGTATTGATTGCATTAAAGAAAGCATGCCTAAAAGCATCCTTTTTGTCATTTAAGCCATCATTTTCAGCACCAGTAACACCCATATAAACATTAGCAAGTTGAAAGGCCTTAGGCCAATTCTTATTTAATATTGCTGCATTGTAAGGGTACATCGCAATTAATGCCCTTTCTGCCAATGTTAACTCTGGGTCCTGTTGACCTATATCATAACCTAAATTAAAATTATTAGTGTTGCTTATCCAAGGAATATCCTCCCACCAAGCAACCAGTGTGTTAGTTGATGTGGCATGTCCTTGAACAAAAGTTAGGTATTCGTTATTGTTGATCATTCCATCAAGATGTTCATTAGCTACAATTTCAGCTGTAGTTCGAATTTGTTGGGTAGTAGCCAAATAATTATACATTTCTATTGCCCTATCAGGATTTGCTTGTAACCAATCAACTTTGACTTGGTTCAAATTTAATCTTGTTCTAACGAAGTTTATATAGTCAATGATTACTAATGGTTCAGCCTCCCAGCCAAAATTATCATCCTCCTCGTCTGATGCACACGGATCTAAGCCATTTATTGGTCTACAAGGATTTCCCCAAGGGTCAGTATCTTCTCCGGAAGTTGGGTCATCACCGCCAATGTTGCCACCACCACCGTCAACTTCGTAGTAATAAACTGTACAGATTTCCAATTGACCCTCCATATAACAATTTGGATCACTATGGCTTGTTTCTCTTGCAAGTAAATAAGGAACACACCACGTAAAAGTTGCGCATTCTTCAATAGCTATTGTTCTCGAAATAGGAGTTGATTGACTTGATTGTAGTTTCAGTTGTACTATTGTGTCTCGCTGGAAATTAAATAGGTTCTTGTCCTTAACTGTAAATCGAGTTGTTCCATAAACCTCATGTTGGAAAGATGCAAAAAGATTGAAAACTTTATTTGCATCCCATTTATACCCAGTCCTAGCATGATAACCATATTGTTGGTACTGTTTATAATATATAGTGTTAAATAGCGTATCGGAACCTCGTATCCATACTTCTAAAACAGCACCTATGAAGTTTCTATTTGGCTGTGAAAAAGGGATATAGATTACTTGTGTGGAATTTGTGTCTATAACACTAGATCTTTCATTAATGTTTCGCTTTGACATCTTTGCCTTATTCCAAATAGGATATCCTGCATAGCCAACATACTGATCAACAAAACTTAATTGCTCGTTTTGGGCTTTAATTTGTGCTACAACTGCGATAACAGCAGGATCGGTATCAGCTGGTATTTGAAAAAATTTCTTTTCTATTTCAGTGTCTGTGGAATATGAGATTTGATTGAGTTCAGACTTTTTACATGAAAATGTTGCTAACAAAAGAATCAAGAGGCTTTTGACAAGTAAGTAATTGAGGGACCTAATTTTTTGCATAGTAAAGGGGGTTAAAATTAAAGATGAAGTAATTAATGACATAAAGTGTACGTAGTAATACGGTAGCCGTAATTTATCCTTTGTCAAGCTATAACTTGGATTAAAGCAATAAATGATTTTATCAACACCAAATGCTGAGGATTTTCTATTGTTATATTGGCATTGTGCCGGGAATTCCATTAAGCATGCGTTCAGCGATCTCCAAAACCTCGGAGGCATCGTTAACGGAGCTTTTATAATCTCTGCTGCTGCAATGGTTTATTACAATAGTAAATGGCAAAAAGAAGCACGAATGAACCATGTCTTGCAAACTGCACACAAACAGGCAGAGCTTTCATAGCTGAAATCCCAGGTGAAACCACATTTCATTTTAAACACGCTGAATAATATCTATGCTTTAGCGGTGAAAGGTTCAAGCAGCACAGCAGATATGATCTACCGTCTTTCTGATCTTTTTCGGTATATGCTTTATCACAGTCAGCAGTCCCAGGTGCTTTTGGAAGATGAGTTAAGCTACATAGAGAACTACCTGGCTTTGGAAAAGATACGATACACCGGAAGGCTCGATATTCATTAATCGCTTCAATAGTACAGCTGGTGTACGCATTCCACCGCTCATTTTATTACCCCTGGTCGAAAATGCTGTAACGCACGGCATTAGTAAACAAGTTGGTGAATGTTGGATACGCATAGACGTTTCTTATGACAATGATCAACTGACACTAAAAGTGGAAAATAGCAAACCCGAATTAGTTGAATTGAAACCCGAAAGCGGCATTGGGTTACAAAATGTACGGCAGCGCCTGGAGATTCTCAACGGCGGTCGTCAGCAAATGCAGGCATTCGACAATAAGAATACTTTCCTGGTAGTACTGAAAATCAAATATGAAGGGAATGACGAAATATAGGTGTGTGATCATTGAAGACGAACCCCTGGCGGCGGAACTCATTAAAAGCTATATAGAAAAAGTTCCCCACCTCACCCTGGCCGCTGTATATGAAAATGCGATCAAGGCCTTTCCTGCAATGGTTGATCAGTTGCCTGACGTAATATTCATTGATATTGAAATGCCCGGTATGAGCGGCTTGGAATTGTTACGCAGTTTACCTAGCATGCCTCATGTGATCATCATCTCTGCGTATAAAGAACATGCTATTGAAGGCTTCAATTTAGACGTCACAGATTTTGTTTTAAAGCCTATGAGCTTTGAACGTTTTATGAAAGCAATTGGAAAGCTGAGCAGGCAAATGATTTATAAGGAAGAAAAAGAAATCAGCAGCCCGGCAGCAGGAGATCCTTATTTTTTCTTCCGTGTGAATAAAGAGAATATTAAACTTTACCTGAAAGATATTCTCTGGATCGAAAGCTTCAGGGATTATATAAAGGTTATTACAACCCAAAATGAGTTAATGACCTATGAGCGTATTTCTGTAATCGAACAAAAATTACCGGAGAATTTATTTACACGTATTCATCGATCTTTTATCGTTGCAAACCACAAAGTTGAAGCTGTGACGGCCACTCATCTTCGCATCGGACAAAACATGCAGCCGATTGGTCGCAATTACCGTTTGGATTTTATGAAAAAGTTCCGTGGTTGAGCAGGTGTCCACCCCTCCAACCATGTATACTTCACGGGGCAGGAACCGCAATATGTTAGCGTCTTGCATTAACATACCCGCAAAACGGATATTTTGGAACTTTCAATTGGAATCTAGCATTACTATAGCTCTATATTTTTCAAACCTTTATATGTGTTTTAGGTTTATACACCTTAAGAAATGCCGTTTGATCCTAAGAAAAGCAAAAGAAAGGGTAAGCCACTTAAGAACCAGGTCTTAGTTTAGCATCAAATGAAATTCTGTCCTTGGGAAGGAAATACAGCAGCATGCCAAAATAAAGTGCGTGGATCAACTGAACGGAAATGGCACCCCAGCTTTCAATGGTCGAACTGCCGAAAATGAGTGCTGCCATCGTGAGAAGTCCCGCATATATTGCAATTCTTGTCTGCCACCCCAAAATCAAAAGGATACCGATAAGCAGTTCAATTACCGGCAAAGCATATCCAAAAGGCAACACTATGACATCCGGTAAAATTGATTTTTCAAACTGCTCTTTCATTCCTTCTGCAAATCCGCTTAGTTTCGGCAAACGAACCAGCCCGTGACCAAACATACTCATGGCTAGAGGCAGGCGAAGGAAAAAATAAGCGTATTTTGATTCCATCTTTTTTTTATTGAATATGTTGATTTTTTTAATGTCAAATCAATAAAACACAGGATTTACCTTTAAAAAATTTACACATTTAATGCAATTAAGTATACAAGGCCTGGCGTAACTACAATGAAAGAAATGTCATACCGCGAAGTAACCGGCTATGAAGTAAAAGAAGACCTGCTTGCCTGAATGCCAGGCATACGGTTACATCTGATTGAGTTCCAGGATTATGGAAATGGCTTAGAGCAGGGATATCTAGATGACATCTTGATCATACGCTTGCACCGCGATTTTATTATTCCGGTAATGGTATAAGGCTTAGCATTTGGTAAAAATTTGTTGCATATCATGTAGGCTTGAATGGGCGGAAAGTAAACCTGGAGAAGGCGTCATTTTCAAACATCTACTGCTTGTAAGCCCAGAATATTATTAATCTTGTGCTTTTGTGTTTGTGAGAAGATTGCCCAAATCATTTTACCTCCTGTGGCAATTCAAGACTGCTTTGGGGTCGAAAATATAGGTTCCTGCTTTTTTATTTCGATAAGCGTTGCCATAATGTGGTGTACAGTCATCCCTTATCACCTTCCGGATAAAACCCTGGATACGGTTAAAAGCTATCATACCACCTAAGCTCCTTTCTCCAGCTTCACGGCCTCCCCGGCAAATTGACACTGCCAGCTCCGGGAAATGGAACTGACAATTTTTCTCTCCCACAATTTTTTGCACAGGGTTTGATGGCGAATTTTTATAATGAACAGCCCTGGCTTATGAAAATCATCTTGCTGACACTACTGTTTATTATCGCCGGCCCCAAGCACATTTCAGGGAGCGGCTTAACTGCATCCTGGGACAACCTTATCAAGCATTCTTTACCAGAAGAAGAGGGCAAAAAAGAAAAAGGTGCCGAACAGGATACCATAGAGGATGAAGAACATGATCCTGCCAGCGTTCATTGCCCTCAAATAATTTTAAATACATCAATCATCCACGTGGCACTGCCACAGCTCTGTGCGGCTACCGACTTTATGAACCGTCCTTTTACTCCTCCTGACAGGGCCTAATGCGCAATGTTGATACATACGTTTTTTACTAATTGCTCATCTTAAAATGCTATTTATGAAAAGGTATGCTCTTAATACTTTTAAATACGATCTTCCGTCCAGCATCGTCGTTTTTTTAGTGGCAGTTCCTTTATGTCTTGGAATTGCATTGGCTTCCGGCGCCCCTTTTTTCAGTGGCCTGATAGCGGGTATTGTAGGTGGCATTGTCATCGGATCCCTCAGTAACTCGCAGTTAAGTGTAAGCGGACCGGCAGCAGGCCTGACTGCCATTGTGCTCGCAGGAATAACCAGGCTGGGCGCTTTTGAAACATTTCTGGTGGCGGTATTTTTAGCTGGTGCCTTCCAGCTATTGTTGGGTTTTTTAAGGGCCGGCAGCATCGCCAACTATTTCCCCAGCAGCGTGATCAGAGGCATGCTGACTGCCATTGGCATTATCATCATTTTAAAGCAACTGCCTCATGCCGTTGGATACGATTCCGATACTGAAGGAAACCTGAGCTATTCCCAATCCGACGGGAATACTACACTTTCAGCCCTGACGCATCTACTGAATGAGATACATATTGGCGTAACCATCATTACCCTGGTATCCTTGGCGATTCTTATTCTGTGGGAAAAGCCCTTTATGAAGCGGCTCAAGGTCATTCCCGGTGCCCTGGCTGCAGTAGTGGTTAGCATTTTACTGAACCTTTTGTACGCTGCATTTATTCCGTCACTGGTTGTAGCCAAAGAACATCTGGTCCAGGTGCCTGTCGCCAGCAATGTTACTGAGTTTATCGGCCTGTTTACGCTTCCTGATTTTTCAGCGATAGGGAATAAAGACGTGCTTATAACAGCCCTTACCATAGCAGCGGTGGCTTCCATTGAAACTTTGCTGTGCATTGAAGCAGTGGATAAGATGGACCCACAGCGCAGGGTAACCAACCAAAACCGGGAGCTAAAAGCACAGGGTGTTGGTAACATGATCTCTGGCCTCCTGGGTGGCTTACCGATCACTTCCGTTATCGTTCGTTCAACAGCCAACATACACGCCGGTGCCAGGACCAAGGCTTCCACCATCATGCATGGAATACTGATCCTGCTTTGCTGTGCCTTTATTCCACAGGTCCTGAATATGATCCCACTGGGTGCACTGGCTGCGATTTTGTTGTTAACAGGCTATAAGCTGGCGCGGATCTCTGTATTCAAAGAAATGTTTGCGAACGGAAAATACCAGTGGATACCATTTATCGTTACAGTGGTAACGGTCGTGTTCACCGACCTGCTGACCGGCGTTGCCCTGGGACTGGCAACAAGTATGATTGCCATTCTTTATGGAAACATGAAAAACTCCTATTACTTCCATAAAGAAAACCATCATGAAGGAGAAATCATCAGAATCCATTTATCGGATGAAGTATCCTTTTTAAACAAGGCCAGTATCAAGCTGACGCTTGACCATCTGCCCGCGCACAGCACGGTAGTGATAGATGCCACTGACACGCAGTACATCGACTTTGATGTGCTTGAACTGATCAAAGAGTTCAAAAACATAAAGGCTCCGGAGAAACATATCCAGTGTGTACTCACAGGCTTCAGGGAAAAATATAAAATTGACAATACGCATAACGTTGTATCGGAGCAGGCGTATGCACCCATTAACACTAAAGAGTTAATAGGCAAGAGAGAAACCCTCGTTCATAATTAACCCTAAAACCATAGACATGAGAACCCTTACGAAAGAATTGCAACAAACCATAACACCGCAGCAGGCACTCCACATTTTAAAGGAAGGCAACCAAAGGTTTATAAAAAACCTCAAGGTGAACCGCAACCTCCTTGAACAGGTAAACGAAACAAGGGACGGTCAATGGCCTTTCGCCATTGTTTTGAGCTGCATCGACAGCCGCACCTCGGCCGAACTGATCTTTGACCAGGGGCTTGGTGATATCTTCAGTGTACGCATTGCCGGAAATGTGGTTAACGACGACATCCTGGGCAGCATGGAGTTCGCCTGCAAGATCGCGGGATCTAAATTTATATTGGTGTTGGGCCATACACACTGCGGTGCCGTAAAAGGCGCTTGCGACCAGGTGGGAATGGGTCATTTGTCTACCCTGCTTTCTAAAATACAGCCTGCTGTAGTTCAGGAACGAACAACAAAAGAAAACAGGACTTCGGCAAATGCTGAATTTGTGCAGAATGTGGCTACGTTAAATGTAAAAAGAAATGTAACGGAAATTCTGGACAGGAGTTCCATATTACGCCAGTTGGTTGATGAAGGCAAAGTAGGCATCGCAGGAGCTATGTACGATGTGGCCTCCGGGAAAGTGCAGTTTTATGATGATACGATCATGATCAATCAAAAGGAGAAGGCTGGTATGGTGGAAATGGCTGGCTAATGCGCTACGGCTTACCTACAACCAGGTCACTCCACTATAGCAGAAATAGCCTCAGCTATCGCCTGAGGCTATTTTTTTTAAAAAAGAGCTGGTGGGATGAGTTTCTGCCAATTCGTTCACCTGCGGTTTGTCTCAATTCTTATGTAAAACATCGGCAGTCATTCGTAGCGGGACTGCCAATTCATTTGATGGAAAGCATCAGGTTATTAAACATGAACGTCGGCTATATGAAAAAGAAATTGCGAAATTGGTCTGCTATTAGGATGCTTTCTTCCTGGTTGTGGGCTTAAGACTTTCTTTCAGCTTCTGCATCAGATCTTCAGTAGTCGTGTTGTGAACCACTTTCAAAGGTTTAAAGGCTGTACCTTTTCCTTTTGCCTTGCTCTCGATCACTTTCATCAGCTTTTCAGAAAATTCATCTTTGAATTCTTCGGGCTTAAATGGCATGGTTAATTGATTGATCAATGCGGCGGCCATTTTTAACTCTGCATCCTTGACATCTGCTTTAGGTATGGTAAGCGTTTTAGGACTCCTGATCTCTTCTGGGAAACGAAGGCGGTGCATGACCAGAATATCACCCAAAGGTTTAACAAGGCAGATCCATTCCCTTCTATGGAATACAAGTGGTCCAAGCGCGGCCTTTCCTTCCCTTTTCAGTGCCTCCCTAAGGAGCGCGTAAGCCCTTTCACCCTGTTTGTCAGGTTCCAGGTAATAAGGCTTTTCAAAGTACCGTGCATCTATCTCATCCTCTTTTATGAACTGGACAATACTCAGGTGATCCATTTTTTCCGGCGAGGCCTTTTTGATATCCTCCTCATCTACGATCACCACTTCTTTGCCCATCTCATAGCCTTTAACGATATCAGCATGCTTTACCTCAAGACCCGTTGTCTCATTCACTTTTTTATACCTGATACGGGCATTGTTGTTCTTATCGAGGCTGACAAAAGGTATGGTGCTTTCCTCCGTGGCACTATAAAGCCTGACTGGAATATTGACTAATCCAAAACCCAGAGATCCTGTCCAAATTGGTCGCATATCTTTTGTTTATTAATGTTGCCCCATATTGTGCAACATGAGATTGGATTCAAAAAACAACCCTAATGGAGGATCGGGTTATCAAAGTTGAAAACCAGTTATTAACACCTTTATTGACACTGTGCGAAATGGAGCTAGAGCGGGCTTAACCAAGCCCTTTTGTAAACAGAGAATAAGATCCCGCAATTGCAGTATTTCAACGTTCAAAAGGTTTACAGACTAACTTCTGAAAGTAAAGCAATATGACTTTACTCATGTTATCTGGTCAAATTCAAACATATTTTTGTTTGGCAGTGCTGAACCCTATTTCTTTAATACAAGCACTCCAGGTAATCAGGATATTATCAATAACCCAAAAACAGATTATGGAAAATAAATCAAACCAGGCTACACCTCAACGTCCTGATGGCGAACGGATGCTCAATGCGCCCTTAGTTGAAATGGATCTGAATAAATTTATTCAACAAATAAAAGAGGAAACCTCCTGGGCGCAAAGTGACCGCAATTCAATCACCCTGTTTAAGTCACCTACCATGCGGATCGTTTTGCTGGGGTTACATAAAAATGCAGAATTGAAAACCCACCAGGCGGCTGGTGTCATTTCTGTCCAGGTGTTGGAAGGAAGCATGAATTTTATTACAGAAGAGAAGTCAGTTCTGTTGGAAAAAGGACAAATGATTGCACTGCAGGAAAACATTCCGCATAGTGTACGAGCGGAAACAGAAACTTTTTTTCTACTGACACTTGCAGCGAATAATTTCCGATTAGAGTGAAGGTTTGAGACCCTGAAATTAATTTAACCGCAAAGAACGCAAAAGGCGCAAAGAAGTACTTGCTTAGTCTGAAGTAATAATGACTGAATGGAATTGCATCTTTCTTCTTTTCGGGAAGTTGCTTTAGTCCTATACTTGGTATATACTATACTTACATATCCCTTGCATTCAGCAACCCCGCAGGCACTTTTAATTCTCCCGTCCCCGCATCGATCAATCCATTCCTTTCATCCTCAATATTGGTTGCCTGGGTATAAACGTCTCCTGCAATGGGTCTTTTCCTTAATTCTGCTTTATAAAGGCTGATCTGCTCCGCCCTTGACTCCGAATCCTTGGGACCACCGTAATCCGCAAAACCAAATCCACCCCATTCGCTAACGATCAGGGGCACCTGTCTTTTGTAAAAGAATGGATCTCCTACCACAAGCGGAAAGGCAGCAACGCCTACCAGCTGTCCGCTTACCAGTTGATCCAGCATTTCTTTCCACCGCGTGATATCCGGTGTGTAAAGGTGAACACTCAACAAATCAGACTTCAGGCGCCCTTCAAAAGAGATATGCTGCCAGCCGTCATTGTCCACCACAAGGAATTGCGGATGGGCGATCTGCATATAATGGTACATGTCCATTACATACTGGCGGGTTTCGGGGTTGGTGGCAATGTCCTGCACACCCCAATCCTCGTTATATAAACTCCAGATCACCACCGAAGGATGCGTCTCGATCAGCGAAAGCATGCGCAGTAGTTCATCCCGGTGATTGGAGCGGCTTTCGGGACTTGACCGGTGCGGGCTTGGCACTTCTACCCAAAGCAGCATACCCATCTTGTCTGCCAGGTTGTAGATCCTTGGATCCACGCCTGCAATGTGAATCCTAACCAGGTTGCAGCCCAATTCCTTCATGCCCTTCATGTGCAGCTTGATCTCTTCGTAGGTGGCTTCGCCCGGCTGGTACAGGATGCCGTCTAGATAAATGGGTTTGTTATTCAGGTAGACGCAACAGCCGCGGGCCTCTATTTTACGAAGACCAAAAAATGTTTCTATTTCAGCCGCATAATTATTTTCATCGATCAATTGCGCCACCAGGCGGTATAGATTGGGCTCTTCCGGGGACCAAAGCTTAGCGTTAGGTATCTCCAGCACCACTCTTTGGTTCTTTTGCCCTTCATTCAACCATAATTTAAAATCATCAGTGGCGATGGGTTCCGCTGACTCCTGCTTGCGGCCGTATACCATCAAACGAATGGTATAATTGCCGGCATCGTGTATGCGTGTGGTGAGGTTAAAACGCACCAGGTTATCCTCCACAATGGAAATCACGCCTACACGGGAGCGAAGCCTGTTGCGTTCCACGGTTTCGATCCAGATGCTCCTGACCGCGCCGGTGTAGGTCTGGTACCAGATGCCCCCACGTTTATATACATGCGATTCCTGCTTACCACGTGGAAGATCGGCATTCATGGTGTCTTCTATGCGTACGGTAATGCGGTTGGTCGGCTGCAGCAGGTCGTCGGGAAGCTCGTAGGAAAACGAAGTGTATTCTCCCACATGTGCTTCTTCACCTTCTATTGTTTTCAATAAGATCCCGTTCAGCCAGACGCGTGTTTCGTAACCGCAGGCCCCAAATGTCAGCTGCAGCAATGAGTTGGATGGATTGTTTCCATTTACCCTTACCGGCAAAGGAAACTCGCGTTCGTACCAGGCCACCACTTTGTCCCGCCAGGCACCATCTTCTTTATTGCCTTTTGCCGCAGTAATGTGCTGCTCTACCGACCCTGGCCATTCAGCAACTTCAGTATAATTGTGTTCCCTGTACCAGGCTTCGGTAAGGCCCACGTCATCCGCATCTATGGAAAACTTCCAGGTACCATCAAGTAGCACCGGCGTATTGGACCGGACCACCGCCCTGGGTAAAGGGTTGACAAAATTGTCTTCCGCGAATTTTTCTTCCTTGCTCTTGGTGGTATTGTAATTGGGATGAAGTTCAGTCATACTGTTTCAAAGTTTCATATATACAGGAAAGTCACAAAAGATACCGATTCTAAAAGTTTATTCAGGCTTTGCATTGTATACAACATACATACCAAGGATTCTGTTGAATACAGAAGCCAATGCACGAACGATATTTAATAGGTATGCAGGTATCCTATTCATTCCTATTATATAAGGGGTAAAGAGCCCATAATTTAAAAAATTTACAAACAAGCGGAAGGCAAAGGAATCGAACCCTCTGGCAGAACCAGGCACGGTTTTCAAGACCGCTTACCGACCATTCGGTGCTGCCTTCCATGAGCGGAGAGCAAGGGAATCGAACCCTCACCGGAAAACCGGCCAGGTTTAGCAAACCTGTGCAACAAACCAGTATCTGCCTACTCTCCATTATGTGCCGCAGGTAAGATTCGAACCTACTCACCCCGTAGGGACCAGATTTACAGTCTGGCGTGCCTCTCCAACTGCACCGCTGCGGCATAAGCACGGGTGGCAGGACTTGAACCTGAAGCCTATGGTTTTGGAGACCATCGCTCTACCAATTGAGCTACACCCGCAAAAACAAAAAACCCGCTTGGCAAATACCAAGCGGGCTGCAATATCTTTTGAATGAGACAGGTCAAATGATAGCTCGCTTGGCACCAGAACGATACCAATAAGACGAACTAGAATATGACTGCACCAGTTTCATTGAAAGGCAAAAATAGGAAAATTATACAAATGTCATAATCTCAGTATAATCAGGTTAGCCTTCGTTAATAAAATAGTCACCAAAATGCATTTTCCTTCCACTAAAGCCATTTGCAAATCGTTCCAGTCAATACCCAGGCCATCATTGGCACTTCCTATACAGATTTCCTCCTTGTCAACGCCCCTCATTTTACTTACGAATGCTATTACCGTCAGCTGGAATGATTGATTTGATTATTACCGGTAAATAAGTGTTGCTCAGGCACCAATTACATTCGATCTCTTAGCTGTTCAATTATCCACTCCATGTTTTTGGCACGTCTAAAAGCAAAACACTTTTCCCTTTCTGTGTTATCAATTTGATATTTAAAACTGGCAAATGGCTTTTTTCCTATTATGGCTTGTAAAAGTCTGACTTTCGTAGCATCGTTGTCCAGGGAGTCTACAAACGCTTCCATCACCTGATAGCCTTGAGAAGAACTCATTTTCTCAATTTCAATGTATTGTTATGGATCTGCATTGACCTTGTCAATATCTTCCTGCCATGGTGCTTTTATGTCATCATCAAATTCAAAAACAAATAAATCATCTCCGGGTATGTAATAACCTCCAGGTTTTTTTTATTGATGAAGCATTTTTCACCTGCCTCCAGGCTATCAGCTATATTTTTAATTATTTCAGTTGAAATTTCCATCTAAAGAAATTATCGAAAGCTTTCGCCAACGACCAGGGCTTGTCGAAGGTTGGGATCTATATTCAATTGCTTGGCAAGATCTTCGAAACTAGTTCCTGGCCAAAATACTGAAATTGATATGTGTTACAAAGCTGCTGGACCAGTTCCTACAGCCCAACTTTTGGAAAGCTGATGTTAGCAGTAGTTTTAGTCACACCAACTTACACATTCTCCCTTACGATTGATCCACATCCACTTTCCAAATATTTTTGTCTTTACCATGGTATTTGCACCGGTTGCTGAGAAACTGCTAGCTTTGTAATATTTAAAAGGAATGACAACATTATTTTTTTTATCGATAAACCCAAACCGACCATTCTTTTTTACACATGTAATGCCTAAATTATCAAATCTATCCGCTTCAGAATATTCAAAGGGAATAATTGTTTTTCCGGAACTGTCAATGTAGCCCCATTTTCCGTTTTTCTTTACCGCACATAGACCTGACCAAAAGCATTGAACCTCATCGTACACGTTAGGAATTATTGTATTTCCTACTTCGTTAATAAAACCCCACAGATTATTGATGCGTACTGCAGCCAAACCATTTACACAATATGAATGTGCTTTGTCAAACTTTGGGATAATTTGGTATTCTCCTTTTGAGTTAATAAACCCCCACTTACTACCTTCTTTCACATTAGCTAATTCATTTCTGAAAAAGCCAGCAGCTCTAAACCACCTACCAATTTCCTTTCCGTTTGAATTTACATATGTATATAATCCATTTTTTCGCACTTTAAAAAATCCACCTATAAAAATATCTATGTCATCATAGGTGCCAACTGAGATTACAACATTAAAGTTCTCGTCAAGAATACCTTGTTTTTTTCCATGATAATAAAAACGATAAGAAAACCCTTCTTCACTATCAAACAATCTATTTAGCCTTGAAAATGTTGCTGGAACTAAAACTTTTCCTGTAGAGTCGATAATTCCCATTTTACCCTTAAAGCTAAAGGTTGCAATACCATTTTGATAAGGCAGGTATAAAATGGTGTCAGACTTATTTACTAAGCTGGATGGTTGACCGTCTGCGGATAAAACGGAAAAAATTAATAGGCATATCAAAACTTCAAAGTACCTCATAAAATTACTGCTAACGTCCAAGTTTGCCTATGGCGTGTAACCAAGGTAAGGTTTAACTATAAAGCATGAAGCTTTTGGCAAGACTATGTTGTGCGCTGTACATCTACCCGATTTTACTATATTCAGATTTGGAAACTGTTTCTGATTTAAATAATGGATCAGGGGTAAATATCAATCTTGTTCCATAAAACCGAAGCCGTGATTGCTTCTCGCCATCTCCAATTTTGGAAATAAAGATTTTGTCATTCAATTCCCAGTTGCCTTCACTTATTGTTGTAAAATCTCCAAACGTATTCATTTTAGTTATAATTCGAATGGTATCTGATGTGATTTTAATTTTAATAGAGCTAAAGCCATGTTTACTTAAAGCTTCTCCATTAAGACTTACTGCATCCCAATCTCCATATAAATGTTCTGCCTTGATTTTTGTTTCTTTAGAATTAAATAAAAAACTGAAAATTCCCATTACGATTGCTATGGTTTAATGAAGTTTCAGAAATGGCGCACAAATTCTAATATACGAATGATCCTAAACCGTAAGCCCATCTTCCTGGATAGCCTACAAATGCAAGCACCCTTACTTTAAGCTATGGCATGGTGATTCCGTACTTCTTATAAAGTTGAGGAAGCTCCTTCTTATACTTCTTAACATCCCATTTGACCTGGAATCCCTTCAAATAGGTTTTTAAAGAATCCATCATCCCCAGTGACATGCGCCACCTGTCAACACTATCAGGATTCAACAGCGGCAGCACTTCATAATTTCCTTTCTTCAAAAAATTTAACTGGGAGCCATACATTTGAGGTCTTTTGTTTTTGATTTCTATCCTGTCATACAGTAGTGCGTACTGTGATGGCGGGGTTCTTTTCTTTAACACCGCTTCTTTTATCATAGGAAGGTATTTCTCCTGGGTCTCCAGGTCCGCATGCTGGATCACGGCAAACAGTGCCATGTTGGCTTTGATGCCTATATCCTTTACACCGAGCCAGCCATGTTTGTCAATGATTCCTGTAACGATCTCCAGGTTCTTCTTTTGGATGCTGTTGATCTCTTCGGAATTGTTTTTCATTTTCTCCATCATTTCCCTTTGCTTTTTCTTTGAACCCTGGTTCATTCCATACCGGTATTTCTGGTCACTGACAAGCACGGAATCAAGGATCGGTAGCAGGTATTTTAAAGAATCATGGGTAGAGAACCCTGTGATGTCTTTATATAAGAACAACGACTTTGGGTCAGGTGGTGGTTTTACCTGCCTGGTTTGACATGCAGCAATCAACAACATCATCAGGCCCGGTAACAGGTACTTCATAAATTAAATTTAAGGAGCCCAGACGTTTTGAATTGAATTCTTTCTTTAATAAGAGCTGGATTGTTGGAAGAAAGTGTTGTGTGTAATAAAGCTTTCTAAAGACGCCATTTCCTGAGCCTGGTTTTGCTATAGTCATTTCATTTCCTTTAAAAATTTATTAATGAACCAGCCATAATCCCTTTGCCTTTTTGAAATTATTATTAAAGATTTCCCCTAACTTTAAAAGAAGGAATTCCAACAGGTTAGCTCAACCGGCGGGCCTGAATTACTGCTAGATCCTGTTCAATACCTGCCTGCAAAGTAATCTACAGGTTAACCGAAAAGGATTTGATAAAAGATTCCAATAGTTTCAGCAGGTATTCCTGATGATCCTCCAACGTCCTTTGTATAAAGCAATGTAAACTCCATGCTGTACCACAGCAATCCTCCAAGGTGAAGCCAATTAAATTTCATCATCATGAGGACGCGGTCAATTTCTTGTGCATTACTCTTCTTTTTTGCAATTGTTTCTTTTTATACCCTGCAGGCCCAGATACCTACAGCCAATAGCTTTTCATCCCAGGTGCCCTATACCGGTATTTACCGTTATGGCATCAACCTTGGTTTTTTCCCCGGCTGGTCGGCTCAGAACAACGCCACCCTAGCTGCCGGAACATCAACGGTAAGAGGCGCCGGCATGCGGACCTATCGGATTCCTTTGTACGACGATTTCCTGACCCAGTGGGGTCTTACCGTTGAACTGGCAAAATTCAGGACCTACGCATCCCTGGGTGCCGATGATCATACCGCTTTTGTTGGAAATCCCTCACCCGCACACAGGGATACCACCACCTATCCAGGTTGTACGGAGCAATCCAGATCGTTCAAAAATCTTTTTGCACCCATCTGGCTTGATTCCGCGAAGACACAGGTCAACCCTGCCAACTATTATGCAAAATACCTGTACGATGTGGTCATGACCTATGGCCAGTATGTGAAGTTCTGGGAAGTGATGAATGAACCCGACTTCACCTATTCCAGTGCCGGTTGGATGGATACCTGGATGACTCGTGATCCTGCTGCCCAGGAGCTGGAGAACCTTCGTGCGCCCATCTATCATTACATCCGTATGCTGCGTGTTTCATGGGAGGTCATCAAAAAATTTCAGCCTGGTGATTATGTCTGCGTGGGTGGCCTTGGTTACCGTGGTTTCCTTGATGCGGTGATGAGAAATACCGACAACCCGGTTGATGGAAGTATCACTGCAGCTTACCCTCTAAAGGGTGGCGCTTATTACGATGTGCTCAGCTACCACAACTACCCGATGTATGATATCTGGATGACACAACGCAACTCAGACAAAGCCGCTGCTGCATTTATCGCAGCCAGGGATAGAATGAACAGCATCGCGATCGCTCATGGCTACAATGGAACACAATATCCAGCAAAGCAATTCATTTGCACCGAAACAGGCGCTTCCCGTTTTGTGCAGGGTAACACCTGGGGCTCCAATGAAGGACAGAGAAATTATGCGATCAAAGGATCTGTGCTGTCACAGAAGAACAGCATCCACCAGGTATACTGGTTCAGCCTGAGCGATGGCCCCGATCCCGCTAACCAGCACGATCGCATGGGTTTGTACAACTACCTGGGCGCTACTACACCTTACAACCAGACACCCACTGACCAGGGTAAGGCCTTTGCTACCATGACGGATTTGATCTATGGAAAAAGGTATGATGCGGCAAAGACGGCTGCATTAGCACTTCCTGCTGAAGTGGAAGGCGCGGCATTCCGTGCTGCTGATGGCACCTATACTTACGTGCTTTGGGCAAAGTCAACCCTGGATATTGATGAAACAGCAACTGCCCAATACAGTTTTCCTGCTGGTGTTATTCTGAGTGCCAATGTTACCAGGAAGGAATGGGACTTTGCTTACAGAGCCGACTCAGTCACCATTTCAAAAACCGGCATCACGCTCACTGGTTCACCCAGCTTTTTTACCGATGGCGGCAACCAGGCTCCAACATCCAATGCAGGTGCTGATCAAACCATCACGCTGCCTTTGAATACCGTTACACTAAGCGGCAGTGGCACTGATGCAGATGGCAGCATTGCTTCTACTGCATGGTCACAGGTATCCGGTCCCTCTACTGCAACCATTGCAACACCACTCCAGGCATCAACAACCGTGAACAACCTGGTGCAGGGCATTTTTCTTTTTGAATTTAAAGTAAAGGATAATAGGAATGCTGAAGCAAGAGACACGGTAAAGGTGACGGTCAATGCTGCTCCGGTTACCGTGCGCATAGAAGCGGAGGCTTATACCACCATGCATGGTGTGCAGAAAGAAGGCACTACTGATGTCGGTGGTGGGCAGAACGTTGGATATATCGATGCCGGCGACTGGATGGAGTATACCATCAATCCTGCTACAACCGGTGCTTATATTATGAACTTCCGTGTGGCCACCCAGAATCCCGGTGCCCAGTTCCAGGTCAGGAAGCCGGATGGAACCATACTGGCCACCCTTGCCGTGCCCAACACGGGTGGATGGCAGGCCTGGCAAACCATCACCACAACCGTAAACCTTAATGCAGGCAGCCAGGCCATCAGGCTTTATTCAATTGGTGGCAACTGGAACATCAACTGGTTTGAATTCCGCCTAGGTGGTGTGGTGGCACCCACGCCGCTTGCCCTGTGGATCGAGGCGGAAGATTACAAAGCCCAATTTGGCATCCAAAAAGAAAGCACTGCCGATGTTGGCGGCGGACAAAACATAGGATACGTTGATGCAGGTGACTGGCTGGATTATGCAGTGAACATTACCGCAACCGGAACCTATAAAGTCAATCTAAGAGTTGCCAGTCCTATGGGTGGCAAACTGGAGATCCGTAATGAAGCCGGTATGGTGCTGGCTACGGTAACCATACCCGCGACCGGCGCCTGGCAATCATGGCAAACTGTATCAGTGAATATGGTTCTTCCTGCAGGTCAGCAGACGCTGAGGATCCATGCGGCGACTAATGGATGGAATTTGAATTGGTGGGAGATCAAGGCGGTTGAAAGTTTTATGACGAGGGTATCTGGAGATAGGGATAACTTATTTGCGCATTTAAAAGTTTCGTTCTATCAAAAAATCGAATGAATAGGTTGTAGAAAATAGAAGAGGCACTAGAGGAATAAAAATGACCATTCAAAAAATATTATTTGAATATGGGAGAATTACTGTATTAAATTTTATTATTTAATAAAAGCCCATTTTTCGAAATAGTTCCTTGTTTCTTCATCCGTACTATATATATAACAACCTTTCATACCTCTTGTCATTAAGGTCCTGTAAGTATTTTTGATAATAGCTCTAAGAGTAGACTTTGCTTCTTCAGGCGATGTTTGCAGCAATTTTTTATACCCGAAAACTGTTCGATCTGATTTAGCCCGTGCTGCTGGGTTTGTGAGCACTTTCCCATCACGGACAGTAAGGTCTTCACCAATAATAACTCCTATATAGTCAACCTCAAGGCCCTGACAGGTATGAATGCATCCAACTTCATTTACAGATTCCGGAGAAACGATCCAGAGGCTTCCATCCGTTTTTAAATTCCATTTCATCCTGAAATCTGTTCCCGGGATCACAATATCGAAGGCATCCGCCACTTTCTGACTTGGCCACTCCCAGCAATAACCGGCTACCAATCTTGATTTATTATTGAACTTGTTTTTTTCAAAAATGGCATCCCTTAAACCTTCAGGGGTGGAAAATATTTTGAATTCATAGTCTGTTTGATCAAGCGTATCGTTAGCGGTTTCTCGTATCTGAAGGACATGGTCGAGCCAGGCAAGGTATCCATCCGATCCATTGCAGCGGAACTGGGAAGATAGCTCACCCATTTCTACATCCGCCCCGGCAACTTCTGCTTGCTTCTTTATTTCAGCTATTGTTCCTGCATCATCTATATGGACCCTTTGTGCTTCATCTATGAAGAAGACAGTGCATTTGGAAGCGTTGATCACATCCCGGATCTGGCTCTTTCCCATGTACATGTATGCTTTTTCGGCAAGACGATGGGCTTCATCTACTATTAGTGTATCAAAAGTGTTCGCTTTAGTATTGACAAAAGAGCCTGCTCCGCTGAATAGGTTGGAGACTACTGATTTTTTAAATGAGCCTGTTAGTTTACTTTCATAAACAGCACGAGGGGCTGCATTTTTAGAAACATATTGGGCTAACAGACCACGATTGGTTAACTCTACTAAGAGGTTAATAGCTACAACTGATTTTCCTGTGCCTGGCCCACCCTTTACAATCAAAACTTTTTTCTTTTTTGAAGTAGCTGTAATAGACATAGCTTTTGCAGTTTCATAAACAACCTTTTGATCATCAATCATTACAAACTCAGGATTGCCCTTTAGCATTGAAATCATGTTGTCGGCCAGCATCTTTGAAGGCCTTATCTTGCCATGGTCAATGCGGTAAAGTATCTGTGTAGTATCACCATACCGGACCCATTGCTTAATAAAATTCCGAAGTTTTAAAGCTTCACCTTTCAGGAATACTGGAGCAAGGGCTATGTACTCTTTATATCTTTCATTGGTAATCACATCGTCAGCAACATAGTTATGCAGGTACGCACACGGATGTAGATTGATGTTTTCTGTATTGATTGTTTCATTAAAGTTCTGTAATAGGCTGGCATAGGACCAAGCCTGGTAGGAAGGATGGGTAAGTTCCCGAATAGCTCCCCCAACAAATGAGTTTACCACCCCGTCCTTTAAGGAAAGTGTAGCCTCCTGCCATTGCTTTAATTCTATGAGGATAGCATATTCTACTTTACCTTCTCCCAGACCTGTCAAGATAAAATCAAGCCTTTTGGCCGTTTGAGGCAACCTGTACTCGATAGCTACACCACAATTATCTGGTATTGAAGGATCGTTAAGCACCCGATCCATATACTGCATGGAATGCTTCCAGGAAGCTATCTCCTGCCTGGAAGTACTATGGTTCATTTTTTTCTGAAAGATCTCATGGATACGAACTTCGATGCGGTCTGTCAAAACATCTTCAGCAAATTCAGCCTTTGTTGCCTGGTAAACGATCATGTTTTATAAGGTTATGTGATATTCCTTCCGCTTTGCAAATAATATTATAATTCATTATATTTTTTGGCTGTTCCCTTCGCCTTATCCACTGGATACTTAAGACTATTCTTGTGAATTTTATCCAAGATAATCTGCCGCACATCTAAATTGTATTTGTTAGCTAAAAGTATTGCAAAGGAAAAAATATCTGCAAGTTCTTCCTGAACCTTTAAAGCATCTGCTTCCTCTCCAGATTTCCATAGAAATAATTGAAGCAACTCTCCCGCTTCTACATTTATGGCTAACGCTAAGTCTTTAGTATTATGGAATTGTTCCCAATCCCTTTCATCCCGAAATTTTAAAAGCTCGCTGGTTACATGTTCAATGTCTGTCACGTTTTCAAATTGTGCCTTAAATATCTTATCAAAATAAGTTTTAGCCAAACGAAATCATAATCGTATTGCTTGATTATGCCTCCATAATTATTGTATACCGCGTACTCCTGCCACCACCTTCTGGCTTCAGGATTCCAAGTTCCACTAACTGCTGTAGGTCCCTTGTTGCAGTGGCCTTAGAGGCTTTCGTTATCGATACATACTTACCTGCATTCATTCCACCTGTAAAGCCACCAGGCCCTTCTTCGAGCATACGCCGGATCACTTTCAGCTGACGCTCATTCATTGAATGCTCATACCTATGAAAGAATTTTGACTTTCTTAAAATGAAATCAACAAATTCCAGCGCCTGATTTTGCGCTCCAAGGGTTAGATGAACAAAGTATTCAACCCACCTAGTGATCTCATTACTTCTTTGCGCCTGCTCCAAATTGCTGTAATAGGCTTCTTTATCTGTTTCAATTGTACGGGAAAGACTGAGCATGACCGGGCGGCCCAAGGTCTGAGATAAGGCTTTTTCAGCAACGGCCCTCCCGATACGTCCATTGCCATCTTCGAATGGATGTATCGATTCAAAGTAAAGATGTGCAATGGCTGAGCGTACAGCCGCTTTTCTGATCTCTTTATTCCCATCGGGCATAGATTCATTGAACCATTTAATAAAGCGTTTCATTTCCTTAGGCACCTGAGAAGAAGGCGGTGCTTCAAAATGAATTTTTTCTTTGCCAACAGCCCCAGAGATCACCTGCATTGGATCTTCATGCTTCCGCCATATCCCAATATTGATCCTTGTATTGCCCTGCATCAGCATTGAGTGCCATTCCAGGATCTTTTTTTCTGTTAATGGTTCAGCATATGTTTTGCGCACATCGATCATGAGCTGCCCAACCCCAAACGCTCTTTTGTCCTTCACCTTATCCTGAATCGTATTAAGACCAAGATGATTTCGTATAGAGGAAACCACATCCTGCGGGTTCAGATGCTCGCCTTCGATCTCAGAAGTTTTTATTGCCTCTATGACCATCGTAATGATGATGGTTTCCATCTCAACATCTTTCGGCATTGACTTCAGCATACCCATTACAAGCCCGGTTTGTTCTGCCAGTTGGAACAGAACATCATCTAAAGTAGTGAGGTCGTACCGGAATTCAGGCCAATCCGGCTGCTGCCAATTATAGCCCATGAGCCGAATATAAGACCTATTCGGCTCAAAAAGGTTATATATTTGAGCTGAATAATAGATTGAATCGGCTCAGCAAGGTGAAAAGGATGATTATTTAGGAGCTTGGCTGAATTTTAACCGCAAAGAACGCAAAGCACCGCAAAGAGGTATCGCAAAGATTTGAGGCTGTATTCCTTTGCGATCCTTTGCGTAATCTTTGCGCTCTTTGCGGTTAACTACGCAAATAGCAAAACTTACCAGCTTCCTATTACTTGTACAATGCAAACACCAGCAACACCTGCCCCTGCTCTTCTATTTCCCTATCTAAAGTCAACCCAAGCTTTTTCAATAACCGGATCGAATTCTCATTGTCCTTCACCGTTGTTGCCATGATGCCTTCATGCTTTGGATCTTTCATCAATTCATCCAGCACTGCTTTGGAAGCTTCGTAAGCATAGCCTTTTTTTCCAAACCGGGTCAGGAAAGCAAAGCCAATATCATGATGTTCCAGGTAGTGCCTTTTGATGATGGTAATGATGCCGATTGGCACCATCCCTTCTTTTATGCAGGCCACCAGGTATTGTACACTGGCATTGTTCAATGTCTTTTGAATGTAGCCATCTGCATCTTCCAGCGTTCTAATATTCCTGTCGCCAATGAACCGGATCCATTCGGGTGTATTCATTAATTCAAAAACAAAGGAGCTATCTTTCGGAGTCAAAGCCCTTAGAGCCAGCCTTTCTGTAAACAATTCTGAAATCATTGGTAAAGCATTCTAATTGATTTGTTTTCCCGTTTATGAACAGTCGATAGAAGTAACACTGTTCTAATAAAAGAAAGCCCTACTCACTTTCAGCAACAGGAGCCGATACCATGTTTTTGATTCGTAGCGTGCAGAACTAGGAAAGCAAGTCATTGGCTTCCAATTGCGCAAACAAGTCCTGGATATCTTCCTCTTTGTCTATTTGTATTTGCAAATGAACCAGCCCATTTTTTTCAATATCATTCCATACAGGCAGGGCTTCCCGGAGTACTGGCGCAATGGCAGGCGTAACGGCTATGGTAAAAAGCATGATGCTAAGGTATTATTTTGATCAATAGGTCTCCCAGTACTTCCGTCATCATCCGGACGAATAACAAAAATTTTTATACTCGTCCAAAGAGCATAAATAAAAAGAAGGCCGGGAACCACCCCGGCCTTGCACCTATGAAAAACCGCAAAGTAGACTAAGTTAAAAGCCCGCTCTCACATCCCTGTCAGGCTCTGTACTGACACCGGAGCGGTACAGCGTCAGTGCACCTGTTGCCGTGTTAAAGGAAAGCTCGATCCATCCGTAGTACACCTGGCTGTTCTTGGTTACCTGCACTGGCAGGAACTTGTGGTCTACTGCTTTCCAGGGACCATCCCAGGTTACTGCGCCACCATTGCGCGGAACCGTCTGGCTCACCATTTCAAACATCGCTTCATCCGACCAGGTAAATCCTGTGCTGCCTGTTGCATTGATCACACCACCATGGTGGTAAATAATGGATTCATCATGGGCATCTGTCAGCAGTTTGCTGTTCTCACCGGCAGCAGCCGTTAAAGTATAAGTATCCGTTCCCAATACATCGTTACCTGCCGTCCAGTTCTCAAACCATACGTCCGAAGGACCGTCCCCGTTGATGTCGATACCACCCGGTGTGTGCATGTTGATCACACGTGCCGACAGGTCGCGATAGAACATTTGGGGATGCGTTGGCGTAACTTTCGATACAACGTCTTTATCCTTTTCGCAGGAACTCAGACCAATGATGATTGCAGCTAGTAGTAGTGTGTGTTTCATGATTCAAAGAAAATAAGACACACATCTTTTTCCAATGAGGATACGCATAGATTGTCAAAACCGGGTGATCAATTGGTGGAAATGCAGCGATGGAATGGAAGAGTAAGCTGTTAGCTTTTAGCTGTTAGCTGATAGCCACCCAATTTTGTTAATTCAAGGTTCCTTTGTTACTTATTATATAGTATAAGTGAATCCCACTTTTATCCTACCCGATCAATAAAAGAATGGTACAATCAATGATTCCCTTGTTGATGCCTGCACCGAATGGCCTTTTTTACATTTTTGTGCTGCCAACCTTAAAGAGGTTGTCATTCAATAGTTTAAGGACTAAGATAGTGCCCAGGCAACTGGGCCTTTTTTAATTTGGACCGATTTCCTGCGGTCAAAACCGTTTTCCAATAAAAAATGATGTTTGGGAGATAATATCGCCTTGGGAATCATATTGGACTCCGCCAATAGCTCCTATTGAGAAATGGTTATTAAAAGTGTATTGATAAAATATCTGTGCAGATCCCCCTGCAGAATAGGTTCTAATAGGAGAGCTATGATTAAAATATATAACTGGTATTGGAAGGTTAGTAGCTGGAGGGTATAAGATTGTTACATCATCAGGTAATGAAGATGATTGATATCGAAATAAAGGTCCCAATCTGAAAGTCAATTCATTTGATGGGCTGGAGATTATTTTATAACCAAGGTGTCCAACGATCTGGAATCCTGCAACCGTGGATCTTATTGAGCTGTTATACTCGCGACCATTATAAGTAAAGAAAAGTTGATCCTCGGAATCATGAATTGTACCGCCTAAACCAGCCGACCAGCTAAGTTTTCCTTTAAATCTTTTTGAAAACTCAGAATTAAACACAAATCCATCCATATCACCGGAACCATTAACTGTTCTTCCTACACTAAGGCCAATATGCCGGGTACCTACAGCTGAATTCTGTGCCCAGGAGAAGAGAGGAAGTAATAATGCAATTGCAAATAATCTTTTCATCAACTAAAATAAATTAAGTGTTGGCCGTTCAAATCAATAATACACTTTTAATTGAGTTTACAGCCAACACTATAGTTTTAAAACCTGATTAATAACCGTACCTGGAAAATGCAGCACACCCGCGCTGAATGGAAGCAACCAATGATTATTTGATCATACGCGCGCAAAAGATCCATTCTGGAGACTGGCCAAAAATGCCTTACAGGTTTTCAAATTGCCGATCTAATCACAACATCATTCAAATAAAAACGGTACCGCATCTGCGGTACCGTTTTTCAAGGATGAACCTTTGTTCAGTTATTTATAGATCCCACCAGACTTTGTCCGTGATCCTTTTCACACCCGGGAAGGCCGAATTCCTGGTGATCTCAGTTTCAGGATACAACAGTCTTGCAGGCAGTTCATTCGTACCCAGCGTGGACGCGGCAGACCTTACAAGGATGTCAGGATAACCGGTCCTTCTTAGTTCAGTCCAGGCTTCAAAACCCTGGAAGCCGATCATGGCAAAGTACTTCTGTGTAATGATGGCCCTGATCTGACCAGCCAGGTCTGATGGCAATTGCGCTGCAGGCGAACTGGCGATATAAGTATTGTAAGCCGTTGCAGAAACACCCAGTGCATCAAAGCTTGCCTTGATACCTGCATTATACAGTGTTTGTACACTACCATTTGCCCAGCCTCTTGCTACCGCTTCGGCTTGCAGGAAATAAGATTCCGCCGCGGAGATCAGTTTTACAGGTGCTGTAGCAGCAGTGGCGCCGGTTGCAGTGGCAAACCTTCCACCTGTAATGGGCGCAGGAAATGTTGGAGCAACAGCAGGCTGTGTACCAAAGCTTCCCTGCGGAATGCCCACCACGTTACCCGCAGCATTGGAAGTGTACAACACTTTCAACCTCGGATCGCTGTTAGCAGTTAATGCATTCACTGCCGTATTGCTGGCCACCAGGTTCTGTGTACGGCCAAGGCCTACACCTTCGGCATACAGTGGATTCTGGTTACCGCCAACATTCTGGTAAGCGATCCTTGCATCCGTTGTCAGGAATACAGGATTGGTAGCATACAATGCCTGGATGCCTGCCTGTGCCTTTGCTGGATCAACATTGCTGATGCGCATGTAAGCACGCAACAAGAGGGTGTTACCAAACTCTTTCCACTTTGCCATACCATTCGCACCACCACCAAAGATGATATCATCGGTACCGGGATAATTGGACCCACTGCCTGCAAGGGCAACGCCTCTTTTTGTCCAGGCGAAAATGGAATCATACACTTCACTTTGCGGATCATAAGAAGCAGACAGCAGCTGGTTGCCTGATTGATTTCCTTTCAATGCATCCTTCAAAGGAATGTCACCAAAAGCATCGGTCAGCAACTGGAATGCATAGGCTTTTTCAATCAGCGCGATGGCAACATAGTTTGGATTGCGCGACTGCTCCAGCAGCGTTATATCTGCCAGCGCATCGTTATAAAGAATACCCCACACGCGGTCAAAAGCAGCCGGCTCGGGATTGTATTGGTCAATGGCCTTGTACTGCGATGATGTTGGGTTCTGCGTCCAAAATTGTGAATAGATACCACCATACACCTGCAGGTTATTACCCACAGCCATACCAATGGCCGCCTGCGTTGAAGGCTGCACCAGGTTTTCAGTAGCCGTTACCGGTGCATTCGGGTTCTGGTTGACATCCAGGTACTTCTTGCACCCCGTGCCAGTCAGCATCACCGCACCCGCGGCCATTGCTAAAAGTTTGTTTGTTATTGTGTGTTTCATTGTTTTATGTTTTTTCTCGATAGACCTTTTCGTGAAACGTGAGACGTGAGACGTGAGGCAAGGAACGTGAAACGGGAGGCGTGAGACGTGAGGCTAAAACCCGTGGGACGTGAAACGAAAGTTAGATTCTGAAGTTTTCGATCATCATCATTATTTTAAGTGCTGATGATTTTATCCTTCATTCATTGCCCCAATGATTTTATTCTTCCATTTCACCCAATTTTCCTTTTCACTTTTCAATCTTCATTATTGAAGATTGATGTTCTCATTATCAAGTCTCCCTATTCAAATCTCACGTCTAACGAATCATGTTCTCTTCCTCAATCTTTCGTTTCACGATTTCTGCTATCCGCTCTCTCTCCTTTAATTTCCGCCTCACGTTCCTAGCCTCACGTTTCACGCCTCCCGTCTCCCGTGCCCTAGCCTCACGTCTCCCGTCTCACGTCTCACGACTTTAGAAACTAAGTTTTAAGTTCACTCCGTAGTTTCGAACAGAAGGTTGCGCGGTAAAGTCAAATCCTTGCGTGTTGCCGGAACCTGCCGAGTTGATCTCCGGATCTGCATACCTGTTTTCTTTCGCGGTCTTGATCCAGAGGTTGTTACCGAACAGGCTCAAAGAAGCGTTGCCAAATGGTGTACGCTCCAGCATTCTTTTTGGAATGCTGTAGGTCAGGTTGGCTTCTCTCAGTTTAATGAACGAAGCATCCAGTACCTGCTGGCCGTCCACGATGCCGCTATAGTAAGTCTGCGGGTTGAATTTCTTGGTGGTGTTCTCTACGTACTTGCCGGTTGCTTCATCCATGTACACCGAGTTAGGGAATATGTAACCGGCGCGGTCGCCTTCAGCTGTTTCAGCCGAAGTACCTACGAAAGCCAGGATATCCTTGGTGCGCGAATAGAACTTGCCACCCTGCTTGGTATCAAACAAAACACCCAGTGAAAATCCTTTGAAGTTCAGGATGGTTCCAAGCGATGCCTGGAAGTCAGGGTTGTAAGAGCCCAGGTAAACCGCTGTTGGTGTCAACAGTGGCTGACCGGTAGTGGCGCTCACAACAACACGTCCCTGGTCGTCGCGCTGAAGGTCCCTTGCATAGAAGTTACCGTAAGGCTTTCCGTTGGCGGCCACAATGCTCATGCCGCTGAATCCACCCAGCACGATCTGGTCAACATCCAGTCCCGATACCACGTTGCGGTTGCGCGTGAATGTTCCGTACAGTTCCCATGTCAATCCGTTGGCTGTCTTTACAGGCGTACCACGAACACCCAGCTCCACGCCCCTGTTCTTCACAAGACCGGCGTTGGTAACACGTGATGTGAATCCTGAAGAAGCCGCGATCGGCACTGCCAGGATCTGGTTCTCGGAATTGTTCTGGTAGTAAGACACATCAAGGCTCAGTCGGTTCTTCAAAAGACCCAGTTCAGCACCCACTTCGTAAGCGGTGGTGATCTCGGGCTTCAGGCTTGCGCTTCCGATCTGGTTGCCCAGGGTATAACCCGGAACGTTGTTGAATGGAAACACGGTAGAACCAAAACCGCCGTTAATGGTGGTCTTACCGTAGTAAGACTCCAGCAGGTAAGGATCCGCATCGTTACCAACCCTTGCCCAGCTTGAACGCAGCTTACCATACTGCAGCCAGCTGCCGATGGCATTGTCTTTCAGCAGTTCGCTGAACACAAAGGATGCGCTCACACCTGGATAAAAGAACGAGTTGTTTGCCTTTGGCAGCGTGGACGACCAGTCGTTTCGGGCCGTAGCGCCAAGGAAAAGGAAGTTCTTATAAGATACGTTGATGTCCGCGTAAGCGCCTACCAGTCTCCTGTTGGACACTGAGTTGTTGCTTACTACAGGACCGTTGCTGTTGGCGAGGTTGTAGAAGCCAGGGATCACCAGTCCGCCAGCGGCGTTGGTACCTGCTTCCAGTGAGTTCACTGTACGCACCCGCATGTTATGTCCCAGGAGCACGCTGGTTTCCCAGTTGCTGCCAAATTTTTTCCTGGCAGACACCATCAGGTCGTTGGTGATATCGCTGATGTTATAGTTGGCTTCATAGTAACGGCCCGGTGAACTCCTGACCACACCGGCGTATTCGCTGGTGGTATCAAGCGGTACCAGGTTGAACTTTGGATCCGTTTCTTTCCTGCGGTCGGCATAGATATCACCACCTAAACGGTTGGTGATGTTCAGCCAGTCAACAGGCTTGTAGGTAACGGAGAAATTACCGATCACCCTGTCTACATTGTTCTTATTGCTGTACGCGTTCAGAAGGTAGTAAGGGTTCACGGTATAAGCGCCATAGTATCCATAAGCTTCATTGCCTTCCGCATCAAACTGACCGCCGAAGCTGTTGTATGGATTGTTCAGGTCTTTCAGGTCAGTCAATGGAATGTTACGTGGTGTTTGCAGCACGTTGTTGTAGACGGAACCGCCACCTTGTCCGCCGCCTACCTGGTCGCTGTTGATGCGCGAGTAGTTGACGGAGATGGAAGAGCTGATCTTGTTGGCCAGCTGCGTAGTACCGTTAAAGCGCACGTTGTAGCGATTGTACTTGTCGCGGTCAGTGGGCATGATGCCGTTCGAGTTCAGTGAATTCAGCGACAGGAAGTAAGACGACTTGTCCGAGCCACCTGAGAACGACAGGCTGTTGTTCAGCGCCGTACCGGTTTTGAAAAAATCCCTTACGTTATTTTTTACGGCACTGTAAGGACGCTCTTGCCTTACGCCGTTGATGGACTGACCCCATGGTCTTGTAACACCATCAAAGCGTGGTCCCCAGCTCCAGTTTTCTTTTGGGTCGATCACGCTGTTATCATAACCCTGTCCATACTGGTTCTGGAAATCGGGGAGCTTCAGGATGCTGGAGAACGTCATGCCTGTAGAAAAGGTCACGCTGTTCTTCCGGTTCGCATTGCCTTTGCCTGATTTGGTGGTGATGATCAGCGCACCATTCGATGCACGGGATCCGTAGAGCGCTGTAGCGCCCGGACCTTTCAGCACCGTGATGCTTTCAATGTCATCGGGGTTGATGTCGTTACCGCGGTTACCAAAATCCACGCTGGAAAGGCTACCGCCACCCAGGATGCTGGAGTTGTCGATGGGTATACCATCCACAACAAGGAGCGCCTGGTTGGAGCCGGTGATGGACGAACCACCACGGATCACCACGCGGGAAGAAGAACCGGGAGCGCCGGCTGTTGATGTAATGTTTACGCCAGCCACCTTGCCCTGGAGGGCATTGAGTGCGCTGGTGCTTTGTCCGCGTGTCAGTTCCGCGTTGCTCACAGTAGGCGCGGAATAACCAATCCCTCTTTTTTCGCGGCGGATGCCCTGTGCGGTGGTCACGATCACTTCAGCCATTTGTGCTTCGGCGGCAGTGAGTACCACGTTACTGGACGCGCCGGGAGCGAGGGTCTGTGCCTGGAAGCCAGTGGCCGTGATGGTGAGGCTGGCCGCATCGCCAACCGAAATGGAAAAAGCACCCTGGTCATCGGCCCTAACGGCTTTGCCGGTGCCTTGTTCGGTCACGGTAGCAAATGGAACCCGGTTGCCCTGGGCATCCCTTACCACGCCGGTGACCGTCCGGGTTTGGCCGAATGCCATTGCGCAGGTGAGCAGCAGCATCGCCAGTAATGAAGTCATTCTTTTCATGTTCACTTGTCCTGTTTGTTTTAAGGTAAAATGCAAAGAGCTCCCTGGTTGGAAGCAGAAGAAAGCGCATTGTGTTATTCTGCGCTTACATTAAACGTAAAATGAAGTATTAACTGATGCATGTATCCGCAGACTAACCAAATGCCTTCCCGGATTCAGAAAAAGCGCGCCCGAATTCAGCAAGAAGCCTTCTAACACAGCACAAGTATTTGATAATAATCCTGTATTCTTTGCGCTTCTTTGCGTCTCCTCTGCGTGCTTTGCGGTTAAATTAAACTCAGGGCACTTTGATGTTTGTTATAGGAATGTAAATGAAAAATCGCTTTAACTGAAAGCTTGCAAACGAATTGTAAAGATTTGTGAATCATGCCCTTGCAGAGCACCCCTCTTCGTAACTTCCACTCTAAGAAAGGGAGTTAACGACACATGAGATGGAAGGACGGCAGTGAGGACTTAAAAACTTCTCCCACCCCCAATTTTTACCCAAAGAAGATGATCCTCAAACAAGGCATCAGGCACTACCTGCTCGACACCGGGGACATCGTATACATTTACTCTCACAACAAAGTGGTCTACGTGGTAGACTCCCGCAACCAGAAATACCTGGCCGACAAAAGCCTGCAGCGCCTGGAAACAGACCTGGATCCCAGCCTTTTCTTCAAAGCCAACCGTACCCACATCATCAACTTCAATTACATCCGCTCATTTGTAACGCATGAAAAGAATAAGGTAAAGGTGGAGATGAAGATGACTAATAAAGATGAAACTGTTTTAGTAAGCCAGCCGAGGGTAGGGGCGTTTAAGCAGTGGGTGGTGGAGGGGTTGTAACATGAAAATCAATTGCACGGCATACTCAAAATCTGCCGTTCGCAAGAATGTATCGGTTCGACTCCGATCCCGAGCACAAGGCTCAAAGCCTTACCTGACAAGGCTCTGAGCTTTTAAAAAGTCAAAGCAGACCCGTAGCATATTAATCAACGTGCCACAAAAAGTGTCACAAAAATTAAATGCTATGATCACACTCCCAAATGGTTGCAAATGCAGCGAAATCAAAGTCACGCCTTAAGAAAGTTATTCCATCCTAATTATTGAGCCATTTTATGGATCTGGAGATTTGACATTATCTAGGCTGACCCTCCTCATGGAGTTTGTAATGATCTGTCTTTCACTGACTTTAAATATATCACAAAGAGCAATGAGAACAAGGATTTCAGGATAACACCTTTGCTGTCCTATACTCCAATGGCACTACGTTTAACCTTAGGCTTTTCGAGCCTGCCAATTAAAACCTTTGTAAAATGTTCCTGGGTCCAATTCCATTGCTTGTGCAGGTAGATCATGTTTTTCCGAATGTGTCTCAGTTGCGCCCTTCCTGGCCAGGTGGGGCTTCTTGGGTTATTAATGAGTAAATTCAAGAAAACAATTAATTATGGCAGATGATAAAAAAAACACCGGGAAACAAGATGATATCCGGATCAATGTTAATCAAGACTATGAGTTAAGAGATTGGGCAAAGACTTTAGGAGTTACTCCTCAGCAATTAAAAGATGCTGTAAAAGCAGTAGGTCCAGTTGTTAAGGATGTAAGGAAGTATTTAAATAAGTGAAATGAATGAAGATTCTAAAGCCTCACCTCGCAAGGGTGGGGCTTTTTTGTGTCCTTTAAAAATTAGGGTATAGAACTATGGCACTATTCGATGACGAGCAATGACAAATAATTGCTGGTTGTTTCCTTTGCTCCAGGTCTTTGACAAACTTTCGCCTTAATACTGAGGGGAATTCAGATGGCCCCCTGTAGCTTTGTAAAAATGCACGTCCGTTGTAAATAACTGGCGCAAACAACCCCCAAAGCCAGTTTTACGAATGCATTTTCCTGTCCTTTTTAAAAGTATGATCAGAAAGTAGCTTCGTACATGTCACGATACCGATAAAAGTATACTTACTCTCAGAGAGAGAATTAAAGGATCATTGCATGAAAATGCGAATTCCATATTTAAGGGTAAGCATGGTTGAATACCTGTTGAATTAAGTTCCATGATGATCTGCAATTTGTGGCTGGAGTTCAGAGCTAAACTATCGTATGTGATGCAGCCGGCAGTTATGAATTTTGAATGGGACCTTTGAAAGTTGAAATTATTTCAAAAAAAGTTAGGGAAAACATTGCCTTTTTTCCAAAATGAGATATTTATAATAAACACCTAAACATTACTCGATGAATAAGTCTCCACCACCTACCTAATTCTCATCAATTTTTTTACAACCTCAATATTTAAAGGTTGTTAGCAATCATTTAATAAAAAAACCGGCTGCTACGAACAGCCGGATCTTACTCCGGAACGAGTCGAACTTCTATTTTTTAAAATGAAACGAAAAATATCATCCAAATCTAAGAAAAACCGCAAGAAAGGGAAGCAAAATGCCAGCTTTTTTGCCAGGTTAAAAGGCCACTGGCCATGCATCAAATTCTTTTTTGACTGCATTCTGTGGATTTATCTCGAATTAAACAAGTATAACATCTTGTAAGGCAATCATTTAACTTCCCAGGTGAAAGCCTGGGAGGTTTTTCATTTCATTGATCATTTTAGAGGATCCGTTTGTTTTCTTTTGGGTTCCGGATAAAGCTACCGGCTTTGTGCCCAGGTTAACGGTCAAAAGCTCCCTTTCCCTAACCTTGAAAATGTCGCACAGCTACATAAGGACTGGATTTTTTTGAAACGAACTCCCTACTTGCTATTTTACCTTTTTATTGTTAATTCTACTTTTAAATGCCATCTGGATTTCAGCACCAGGGTACTTGTCCCGGGCCCATTTCACGTATCCTTCCATTGTGAGCTTTCTTTTCAGGAAAAAGGCAGGCCTCCAGCACCTATTTGGTGGTTTCCTTGGGTTCCGGTGTCTCACTGCTCCATTTAAGATTATTCAATGTGCATCGATTATAACTCCTGCCTAATACAGAAATTAGAATCCACCGATATTCAATGATATATGAATTAATCTTATGTTTTGCGGTACATATAGAAACTCATTTATGAGTCTTATATGCTTACTTTATAAGCTAAATAACAAAATTAGAGATTAGTCAATAAATCCAATTGGTAATAGAAAAACAGTATAAATACTTATTTCTTTTCCCTGATTTTCGTATAAATTAAACAGTTCATTCTTTCAAATATTTAATTCCATAAGCTGCCGGGTCTTTAAACTTTATGGCAAAAATTACAGATTACAACTTTGAGCTTCCTAATATATTTGCCCAATTACATAATGGGGATTTGCCGAACAGCGCAAATAAACCAATAATTATTACAGGAAAGAACCAAATAAATGGCGAAGATGGATCCTATGTCGTCAAATTTAAAAGAGCCGAAAGAATGTCGAATGAAGCTTCTATGAGGGAGCTATTAGCATCCTTTATTGCTATGCAACTGGATGTTAACATTGTAAGTCCGGCAATTATAGAAGTAACCCCAGAATTTGTAGAAACACTTAAGGGCCACGATTGTTGGAAGGTTGCAAATATGAGTTTAGGATATAATTATGGATCACTCTACAAAGGAGATTATAGTACTTTGATTTTAAATCAGCCTCTCAATCAATCTCAATTATCTTATGCCCAAGATGTTTTCTGCTTTGATTTGTTCATTCAAAATAGCGATCGAACATTCATAAAGCCAAACATGCTCACAAACGGTATAGATATTTATGCTTTAGACCATGAAATAGCTTTTGGTTTTATTTTTACACCTTTTATAACACCCTTGGTATGGGAAATGCAAGAAAATAATAAAGTATGGATAAGAAATCATTGCCTTTTATCGTTAATAAAAGGAGAAAGGTATGATTTTGAAGGATTTACAGATAGATTTGAAAACCTTACAAATCAATTTTGGGAAAAAGCTTGGGCTTCAATCCCAAATGAATTGAGAACTGATCAATTTAATGAAATAAGAGAAAAACTGACCATGATAGCTTCTCAAAAGGAATTGTTTACATTAGAACTGAAAAAACTATTGTCATGAAAACTTATCAATACCAAATTCTGAGATTTTTGCCAGATAGGGTTACGGGTGAGTTTATCAATTTGGGGATAGTTGTGTATGAGCCTCAAAGCAAATTTATAAAGGGTAAATTCTTCCAAAAAATTACAAGAGCTTCATCCCTATTTCCGACTGTTAATAGCAGATACTTAGCAAGTACCTTAAAGCATTTGCAAAAGGAATTTGACAATTTGTCAATTAGATTTAATTCAGAATTATATTTTGATAAGTATAATTCGATTCAGGCAATAACAAGTTCTATTTTACCTATAGATGATAGTTCACTCTTTTTTACAGAAAGTAAAAAAGGGTTGGATATTGATATTAATATTTCCTTAAACTGTTTGTTTGATAAGATAGTAATGAGGTATGTAGATGAAACTGAAAAAGAACAGTTAAGTGATAAAGATGTTTGGTCAAAAATTTATAAAAGGTACTTTGATGAGTTAGGTTTATCTAAACATTTAAAGGAACATACTATTAAAACAGAGCTCGATAATTGGAAATTCGAAAAAGCTTGGAAAAATGGTGTGTGGAATTGTTTCGAATCAATATCATTTGATCTGGTTAAGGAAGAATCAATAAAAGACAAAGTTTATAAATGGGCAGGAAGAATTGATGAACTTCAATCTTCTAAGGAACCATTTAATTTGTACCTACTTTCCAAATTGCCAACTCAACATCGGAAAATGAAATCTTTTATTAATAAGAAAATTGGTAAAATACAATTTGCAAATAATGTAAAAATTGAATTAATTTTTGAAGACAAAGTGGAAATAGTTGTGGGAGAAATCAAACAAAAAATAGATAAACACGAAGATCAATAACCAATTATTTTCAGCCATGTCCAATAGCTACCCACTCTTCAAAAACGATAAATCTGTAACCCTTCTTTTAACCTCTATTTGACTTCATAAGTACCTAAATAGATTTGATGACTGTTCATTAGAAGTTCCATATACTAAAGCTATTTCCCTCGCATTATACCCAAATTCCTAATAAAGTATGAGGTTCAGCCTCAAATAAATTTTGAGTTGATTAATCCCTTCATCTTTATTTGGAACCTTTGTTTCTAAATTTATTTGAGTGTGTTTATAATTCCCAAAGGTTAGAAGCACTATCAAAAATTAAAATATCTACAGGAAAGCCTTGTAATTTAGTCCAGTTTCACGTTTACCTGGCTTCACTTGGAGATATTGGCACACGCCATTCAGATTCTACTGAATTTATTGTATTCCTACCCAATTTTAATCAATAGCTGTTACCAATGGTAACCTTGTTTCCGAGTGCTCGCTCATTCAATAATCTTTAATTCCCGCTTTTAGCAGCTTAAAAATAAGATATCAAGTATGCTACTATATATTATGGTTGTTCTCAAGTAGAATAAAAGGCAACATTTTTTTCTAATTTATTATATATGGCAGGAATTCTTCCCACGCTCTGGGAAAGAATGAAGAAAAGAATTCCAAAAACAACTAGGAAACTTCTTAATAAAGAAGGGTATTTAGACCTTATAAATACAACAAATTACTATTTATCAAGTTCTTTAAGGAGATTTAACAGATCTTCAGGGTTGGTTATTTGCAAATTAGATGCATGCTTTTCCAATAGTTCCTTTTTAGCCTTTCTATTACTTTTACTATTTAAAAACTTACGCATTTTTTCAATAATGCCATCGGTCTTAATTTCTGCTTTTACTTCATTTCGAAGTCTAAACGAAAATCCACCACCCGCAATTGTAATGAATATTAATCCTATAATAACGATAGCAGCTATATTAGTACCAGATAGAAGAACATCTCCTGGCGATTGGACGTTAAGTTTAACATTAACATCTTCTTCTCTGTATTCAATGTTTTCTTCTTTGCAAAACTCTTCCACTAACTCCAAAAACAATGTTCCCATTTCAAACAAGTCTTTGGCTTTAATTTCTCCAGTAGCCTCCACCCTTAGAACTACATTGGCTTTACTCCCTTTAATATAGAAAGAACTAACTTCTTTATCAATGTATTCCGAATAATCCCCAGCATCCACAATGGTTTGGTGTACATACATCAGACTGAATAAGTTTGGATCCAAATCATATCTTCGTTCCGTACTTAGCCATCGTACCTTTTTCCTTTTTTGGAAAGGTGAGTCTGATTCATTAATTGGGGTACTTAAATAAGTAGCGGTTTGAGTAACTTCGCCAAAAGATATTTCATGTGAGCTATGGCTCGGAATCATAACAATATCACCCTTCTTAATCTCATAGGTGAACTTCATTAATTGGGAAGCAACAAATCCTGGGCGGAATTCATCCTCATAAACTTCAGAAATCCTTTCGGAAAGTATTCTAAATCCAACAGCATCCCCAGTTTGGGATATTTGGATGTCTTCCAAAGTAATTTCATTATACCCAATTGCAACATAATTACCGCTTTTAAAAGATTCATAAAATTCTCCTCTATTTGTTCGGATCAACCAATAATTTCTATCAGTTTTTACTCTAGGTAATAATTCAAGCAATTGAGATAGCGATAAATCTGGCATTATATAAGTTTCAGTAGTAGGAAAAATAGTTAATGTATTAAAATAGCCAACAGTACTAATACGGCATGTTGCTTGTCTTAGTATGAAATTACTATTGAAGTATCTATATCTACAAATTTTTACGACATTCCTTTTACTTTTTCTATTAAAGTATGATGGAGAGTATTCAAACTCCCTAGATAATTTTCTTGGATTTTTTAAAATTCTTTCTATTTTGTCTATCATAGACAATCGCCATTCTTCTACTTGTTTTGAATAATTCTAGAGTAAATCTAGCAGAACAATATCAGGATAAAGGTTTAAATCCCATGATCCTTTCTATATGATGGTGAGGAGTATCTCATATCAATGCTATAATTTCTCCACTCTCAAAATCTATATTCTTTCTAAGCTCAATGGTATTGGCCCCATCTTCTAGCGTTTGATAATTTATTAACCTAGAGGTTACTTTTCCAATATTGCAATAAGCTTCTTTCTAGTTAAAACCACGAGTGAATTTCAAATCCCATGTAAATTTTTTGTAGCTCTATATGGTTAGAAGAGAGATTGTCATTAAAACTTATTAAGCCCTTTAATACTTCTACCCTTTTTTTCCAGCCTTAGTCAAACATTACTCAAATGTTAATGGTAAAGTTATTATTTCTCCTCCAACTCTTCCCTTAGGGATAAGGGCATCGCAGCTTTAGGACACACCATATGATGTAGAAGGGCCAAGTTGGCGTACTCCCTTAACGTTCTCTTGTGCTTAACATATGCTTTTGGGAAAGTTATAAATTAGCATTTGCATCTTCAACGAGATAGCTACAATGCAAACGAGAAAGCGAAGCTTCTGTAAGTAGTATTGCATGGAACATCAAAGGATTCTTTGACTTGTCAATAAAATCCTCCGTATTCACACTGTAAAATACCTGGTGATGTGCGGGATCAATCGCGTATATGTCACGAGATAACTTCAAAGCAGTTTCCCATATAGCACAGTCCTTAAACTCAGGTTTCTTTTTTGAAGGAGGTTGTTTCAATCTAACCCTATCTAGTGCTGGCTGCGCAATCTCATCTGTTGTTAGAAATATCGTACGGGCAATCACGCTGTCAGCCAATACTTCAAAATTGTCGGCAAGCCCCTTGTCGTGTATTGTTTCCACAATATAAGCAGAACCGAATATTTCATTTATAATCTGAATGCATGTATTATGATAATGCTGTGTTTTTTCTAGCGATTCCTGAGTCTCTAATTTGATGTTCTCTTGATGATCATTCCACTCTGTAATTGTAAGGGACGACGCTACAGAATAAATAGTATCAGCTTGGATCAAACCATTTATTCTATTTAATGCTCGATAAGAATTCAAATCCCCTTTTCGATACGGAAATCTCAATATTTCCAAGACTGAACTTGTATCCCAAAAAAGCACAGGCTTTGGAGAGAGGCTATATTCATTAGCAACAAAATCCTGAATCGGTCTTACAATCGGGTTATTAATTACGCTCATATCTCTCCAATAAATCTATAGAATACTCAAAGTCTAAACCTAGCTTAGTGGCCATGTCGTTTGTCCATCCGTTTTCTTCTAGCCAAACAATAAGCTCATCAACGGAGAGTTGAGTCTCATTCTTGAAGACGATAAATACGAATTCGCACCAACGTTCGAAATCATATGAATTAGAATGACCAGTAGCTTTATTGGCACTGAAAGAAAAAGCTTTAAGTGCATCAAATGCTTCTTGTCCAATAGTATCGATTATACGTTTGATAGGAGCAGATATATCAACTTGCCCTCCATATTTCTCTAATTCCTTATTTACGAAAAGTTTTATGAACTGATTCAATATATAGTTATACTCTTTGAATTCGAGCATTCCAGTCTCGACAGGAATAATGTTGAAAACCTCGAAATAGCCGCTATAATCCCACATCCATAATAAGCCGCTAATTGTCTTATTACCAAAGAGGTATTTCTCACTCTCGGCGCACAAAATGCGTTTCTCTTTAGTGAAAGTGTTCTTCTTGTAGTTTTCAACCAAATCATTGCGAATTTTCCAAGAGGAGTTGTTTAGATCATTTATAATGTCTTTGAAGAAGTGATCCTTCTTATCCTCTTCTAAAAATATTTTGAGCTTCTGATAAGTTTCCATAAAATAAACCTTGACACGTCAAATTAGGTCCTATTAACTAGAGAGATAAATTACTGTATTTCCAAAAGACCAAGCTCTTCGAACATCGGAGGGCAAGTCACGGCTAACTCTCTAATATACGCATGTTTTAGAGAAGCCCAAGCTTTGTTATTGGAGCTAATATTTTATTATTCAACCGGTTGCAATTGCGCATTTTTGTAGCCACTCAAAAAAAGTATGTTCTTTGCACTCTCACTAATTTAAAAGCGCAATTGTTCAAAGTCTCTTAAAACTTCATCTTCCCATTTCTCATATACTGCCACAGGTTTTTAGGAACTTCCTTAGTAACCCTTGGATAATCCATCTCTCATTGTTTGAGTCGTAACCTGTTATATCTCATGGCTGTCCTAGGCTTCTCAGGGATTTTCTTTTACCATCACAAGACTTTCGTGTGATGCTGTCAATCTGCTTACTTAGCCACCAGTATTGCCATTGTAAATATCGAGCTTAGAAGCTATCTGACAGTCCTAGTAAAGCCTATAAAGCATGCCTGATCATAAAATAATTAGAGTCATAAGCCTTGTAAACTATTCTGCATTTTTCCGATAGGTCCGGGGACATATGTAAAGCATACTATCTCTGCCTAGATTAAAGGCTGCCCAAATACGCGTATTATGTAAATGTGGGAGGTTTTCTTGCCATACAAGCACGTAAAGAGGAAATCTACCTCTATCCTGTGTGATGTCATTTAGGAAACTTTCTAAATTTACCATTTTCCCACTCCCCATACTTTATACCCTTCCAAGTCACGAGGCCTGAATAATTAAAGTTTGGGCCTAGGTATTTGTAAACAGCCCTTGAAGTCTGTTTAAATAAACGGTATTCAACTACATCTTCAAATTTAAAGTCATTATTTGTGATATTATAACAATAGTCAGAAGGGCTTATACTACCTTTATTTGTATCAGGGAATTTTTGTGAAATCATATCAATAATTTCAAATCGTTTAAATTCTTTGCCTTCTTTCCCTTGAAAGGTTTGAACAATTTTATTCCAAATTGATATTTTATAATTACCCATGGAATTTTGATTATTATTCTTCATCTGCTATTGTAGAAAACTATGTGAGTTTCAGTTGCTGGTCTTAAGCTTTTATACCAGTCAGTTTTAATTATCACTTTCTTGACTAACTCATTGAGCGAATGAAACGGTGTTTTAAATAGCCTGCTGCACTGTCAGATAAAAAAAATTATTTGGAGTTCATTTGGTTTCCGTTACCATATCCTCAGCCTTAACTCTAAGTTTCCTGGAAAGCTCCTGCCGTAGTATTTCGATAACTTTCTTGTCAGAATCTCTAATAGTTTCATTTTCTATTTCTGAGAGATAAAAGGCAAATTCTATTAGAAATTTTTCTGCAATCGTTCCCTGCTGCCTTATATAGTCACAATAGGGATGGCTATCACTCAGGATAAAAGAACACTGCCCATTAACATATCGGGGCTCCCACACACAGCCATCCAAAATAGGTCCGTAAACAGCACGTAAATCTCTATCGGTCCTGTCTTGTACACGCACTATTCTATAATCTGAAGCATTTATAGCACCCTTCCGTCCTAGAGCAGAAAACATGAGAATAAAATCAAGGAGCTTATTGAAAATGCCAGAAAAGGCATCTGCAAATCCCATTCTATAAACTTTCAATTCATCTGCCACAACATTGGAAAACATGTCCCAATTGCTTAGGGCTATATGGTTTAATAACTGATTGTCATATTTATTTATTATAGAACGTAAGGCAACCGGTATGTATATCCTTTTATACTTTCTTCCTTCATGGCACAAGGCATCAAATATCCTAATACTGGAAATTTCATAGTTATTAAGTAAAAGGAGGTCAGCCATTTCCTTCGTCATCCCTTTAATTCCTGATTGATTTATATAATTATCAATGAGATCATATAAATCATCTTTTGTGGTCTTGTTCGCCTTTGTAGGTTGCTCTTCAATAGCTTTTGTCCAATTTTTTCCAAGTGTTCTGTGTATGTAGCTATATAAGAAAGCAGCACCTATATGATCAATATACTTTTTAAGCAGCTCTCCACTTTTATCGAATATTCCATAAATTAGGTCTACCGGCATTGGAATAGTCTTTTTCCAAAATATAAGATCAACCTGCTTTGTATCTGGTAACTCTTTCAGCAGATAATTCTTGAAGTCATATTTATTAAGTGTATAATTTTCCATTATTGCTTATTATCATTTTCTGAATTTCCACTATACTGTAAGGAGGAGATTTTAAATGAGCAATGCCATGACAATTTGGGCATAATGGGACCAAATCTATTATCGGGTCCGGTTTAGTAATACCCGCTAATGAGACAGGATTCAAATGATGTACATGTATAAATTGTCGAGCAATATCCCCATATTGATTTTCAAGGTTAAGTCCACATGCCTTGCATGAATAGCCATGATAGGCCAGGCAAATGGAGCGGTTGATATGACTTCTCTCGTGAGTTGTACTAATTGTATTTACTACTGCTCCTTCCTCTTCTGCTTCGATATTGTAAGGCAGTATAAATAATAATAATGATAGTAGAATATCAGCAAAAGCATTTTCCGAAAAAAAATCTGATTTTTTTCTGAATACAAGTTCCAGCCACCAACCATCAGAAAAAACATCGGAAGGGTTTAAAGCATCTTCAATTATTTTTCTGTTTTTGTACAACCTTACATTTTGCTTTGCATTAAAAAGTCTACGGATAGGCAGTTCAGTATCTTGCAAAATCGTATCCGCATATTTGAACAAGTCCATCGCATAATCCCCAAATTTGATGCTTGCACGATATAAATTAAAAGCTTCGTTTATTTCAACACTATAACCTTTCCCTTTCTCAATGGCTGGGTCTGAAACCCCAATTGTTCCGGCCTCCAAGATGTTAATAGACCAGGATGATGGCATTCGCTGCCTCAAACTTTTGAAGAGTGAATCCATTATTCCTCGCCTCCTTTTTCATCGTCATTTTCAGATTCATCTACTTCTGGAAGTTCTTCAGCTAATATTCTGAGAGTTCTCGAAACGCTAATGCGCATCTCTTCGATATTCCTTCTTACATTATCTGATAAAATACTTAGTTCTGCTTCTGCAAGACTCCATAAAAGTGAGTCCATTGCAAGGATTAAAGCCGGGTTGTCAATATTTGGATGATAAAAGCGTTTGTAATACTCATGCGATGTATTGATAACAACTGCATGTTTGTTGTCATCAGCCAATGCTGGCATCCACAACACCCCATCCTGTAATGATTCAGCAGTCTGAATTACCTTGTCGTGTGTGTCATTGATGATGAGCCTTACATTTGTCAATCCAAATTTGTTTCGGATTTGTGCTTCGCCCTTATTCTTATCTACTGATTCAACCTTTGAACCAGAAGTGGCGTTGTCATGGTGTCTTTTGATTGCTCCACTCGACTTATCATGCTGGGCACCTAGGGTATCATTCTGGGCGGCAGTTGGCTTTCCACCTTTACGATAACGGTTATCTGCTTCTCGTCTTGCGGGGTTTAACATGCGTTTTATTTCCTTTCTCCAAGCATGTGGAAGGTCAATTCTTGATTTTTTTATGTCAATCTGGAAAAAGTCGTCAAGCTCATTGTTAAAATTCATTTCAACACGGACAAGATTCATATGCGGTTCTTTGACAAACATTCTATGTGGCCATCCTCCGGAGACAATCATTCTGCCTTCCCTGAATACATGAAATCCTTGTTCTTCAAGACCATACCTAGCTCTTTCAAGTTCTTCAGTTGTAAGGTTGTTCTTTATTGGAAGAATATAAACGTTTAAATCAAAACTTCCCACTTCAACATCTTCACCAGCTACCTTATTTAATACCCTTAAAATATTTTTATGAATGTCAAGTCGTCTCTCATCCCCTTGGTTTAGCCAACGGCAAAGTGGATCATATGGCTCTAGGGCAACTTCATTTATGCTGATGCTAACATCACTAAATTCATTTTCTTTTGCAAGAAAGTTATAATATACTCCTGAAAGGTGGTTTCGCAGATCCTCTGTAATCTTTTCAATCTGTTTCGCTCCAGAACCTTCAGCATCTGCCCTAATAAGGCGATCAATATTTTCCCACAAAACAAGTGTTCCATTACCCAAGCCAACAAGTTCCTCTAAATAAGCAATATGTTCCCTGTACTCATCAAGTTGTGGCTCAATTAATATCCATTTGTCCTTTTGCTTAATTATATCCAGATCCCATTGCCGAATACTGTAATCACCATTCTTTCTACTTATCAAAGTCAACTTTCTACATTGGGAAGTAGATGCTGTTTTCAATCCCATTCCAAATTTCCCTAAAGACTTACTGGATGCTCTTGCAGGTGCTCCATATTTCATTGCCATTTTAACTCCTTTCTCGTTCATACCCTCACCATTGTCTGCAATAAGTAATACTGCTGACCCATCAAATTCTCTTGCAAGCTTCACTCTGATTTGGGTAGCATTAGCTGCAATAGAGTTGTCAATAACATCTGCAACAGCAGTAGAAAATGTATATCCGGTATCACGCAAACTTTCTACTAGCCTGGCGGGAGAGGGCTTGATGTCATCGTCTTCCTCTTCAATCTTTTCAATCATTTCTGTATTCATTTTTTAGTTTTTAAAGGTGATATATTAGTTATTTGTTCATATTCTGTTTGACTAATTTCATCAGTCGGCACAATCACTTCTCCTGAAAGTGACTTCTTAGTCTTTAATCTTACATCAATAACTTCCTCTATAGTGTTAGCGTAGTACAGGTAGTAAATGTTTACACCTTTTTTTTGTCCGTTTCTATATGCTCTTGCTGACGCCTGTTCTTCAAGTGCTGGATTCCATTGCCTTGTGTAATGTATAACATGGTTTGCGGCAGTAATATTCAATCCCATCCCCCCGGTTCTAGGATTTAAGATCATAATCGAGAACCCTTTTGTTTGAGAAAAAATGTCAATACTTTTCTGTCGATCCTCTGTAGCAATTCGTCCGTCAATAATTTCTATGCCTATCTTATAATGAGTTGATAGCACTTGCTTGAATATGTCAATCATATTCAAATACTCTGTAAAAATCAATACCTTTTCATTGCTATCCTTTATTTCATTTAATATTTCAATCGTTCTTTCAAGCTTTACACTCTCTTTTGAGAGTGATGCAAGATCATAAATTGTAGGTTGTTCATTTCGAAGTATAATCGGATGGGTTGTAAATCTCCTGAGGTCCAGAATTTCTTTCAAGACGTTCACCCCGGTTCGCCCTTCTGTCTTGCTCAGAATGTTTTTTCGCTGTTCATCATATAGTGCTGCTTCATTCTCACCCATCTCTAACGCTTGATGTATGTCAATCCGTCTTGGCAATGAATCAAGGACATCCTCCTTTTTCCTTCTTAACATTATTACAGATATATATTTTTTCAGTGAACTCAAATCAATTGTAGAAATTGTTGATTCAATATCTGCTTTTATATATTTGTTCGCAAATTCCTTCCTCGTTCCCAAATAGTTTGGATTGACATAATCACCTAAAGACCAAAGGTCCAAGAGAGAGTTTTCCACTGGAGTACCGGTCATTGCTATACGTACGTGCGATGGAAGGGCATTTAGCGCTATTCTTCGTTCAGAATCGGGATTTTTAATAAGACTTGCCTCATCACAAATAGTAATTCCCCATTGAATTTTATTAAAAAGGTATAAATCATTTATCACTATGGAATAAGAGGTAATTATGACCCTATGTTTTTCTAACACCTTTAAAGAACCTGTGCGGTCTGGACCATGATGGATATATGGTTTTAAGGATGGTGTAAAAAAATAAAACTCTCGCCTCCAGTTCTCAAGAAGCGTCCCTGGAACAACAATTAGGATTTTGTCCAGAATGTTTTTTTCACTCAGCCATGCAATCAATGCAATTATCTGTGCTGTCTTGCCAAGACCCATATCATCGGCTAGGATTCCACCCATCCTATTAAGACAACAGAATGCAAGCCACTTAACTCCTTCTTTCTGGTAGTTATAAAGCGATTTAACAAAAAGGTCACTGTGAGTTGCTAAATTATTTCCTCCAAATAGTTGGCAGAAATCAAGTTGATCCTCATCGAAGTGCAAGTACCTTAACTCAGATCTCCTATTATAAAACCAAAGAACTTTATCAAAGGGAAGTTCATAGCCATTTTTCAGGTTTGACAAAAACTCTCTACTCCAATCTATGGATTCTTTATCTATCGGAACCAGTTTGTAGTCTGTTTGATTATCAATAATTATGAAATAACCAGTTCTTATTATAAAATTAATTTGTTCAGGTTTAAGAAAATACTCACTTGTTAATCCTTGAACGAAGGCGGTTATGGTAGAACTAAAAGTATGAATGTTGATTTTAAACTTTAACTGCGCAGCAAGGCGAAGGAATTCAATTTTTTTACTTTGTTCAGTGAATTTAATATTTTCAAATTCACAGCCTCTTAATGGTTTCTTCTTTATAAAAGTTGAAAATATCTCATCAGCATTAAGAATCGAATAAGATGGGGCTGAATCCATTAGTTCTACAATACAGGAATCTTTATCCATCACTAACATTAAAGTTGAGAAAGTGATCATATCATCATGTTGATATTTGATATTATCCAACCTATGGCTTTTAGATGCCTTTGCAGTAGCCTTAATTTCATCAAGTTTTTTTCTTGCCTCCATAATAAATGTATCTGGATTCTCACCAGCTGCAAGAAGCATTTCTTTAGCATCTTCTAAAGTTTGATCTTCAAAATCTGATAAAGTCTCTAAAAGGTTTTTAAACAGCTCTGTATAGTTCTTTTCTTTTTTCATTAATTCACTGTTTTTTTATTCATAGATGGAAGGATTTTGAGGACGATCTTTCGTAGTCGCTTTTGTGCATTACGAACAAGATTAATTTCGACACCGTATTCTTCAGCAATTTCTGAAGGCTTAAGGCCGTCTTTTAGACCTCGATAGACCAGGCAAACTTGTGGATCACCTCTCATACTGATAAGTATACTTTCATTTAGCTGCTGATAATAAATTTTGTCCTCTAAAGAACTGGTGAAGTATTCGTCGTGTTTATTATTTACTTCTTCAAATGTTTGAGTGTGTCTTCCGGTGCGCAGCTCATTACTAAGATGACTCTTTACAACGCTTCTAAGAAAAGCAAGGAGGTCTAGTTCTTCCTCAGGCTCCCAATTTCGTATACCACTATAAACTTTCTCTACGGCATCCATAACCAATTCTTTTGGTTCAATTGTAGCTGGGAGATTTTTATATTTTACGTTACATAACCAAACTGAATAAGCCATCAATTTAATCAAAATGGCATCCCAATCTTGCTGATCCAATATGTTTATAATATCTTCTTTCATACCTCTATAAAAAAATACAGCTAGTTAAGAACAAGAATTTGCCAGCCCTTGCCAAATATTTTTTACACTTATCCACAGGGACAGGCGAATTATCGGGATAAACTAAATTTTTTGGGAACAAGAAAATATCAGAAATTTGGCATTATGGCAAAAACAGTCCCAGCGAAAGGTTCAGAATTTCAAGACCTTCTAGAAAAAGCACAATTGTCCCTTAAGGAGGCTTCTGAAAAATATCAGATTTCGCTCAGCACTATGTATCGATGGTCAAGGGGGGAGTGCGAGACCTCCAAAGCTTATTCATTAATAATAAAAGATTTAAAGGATATAATAAAAACCTCCGACTTTACTACCATAACACCAAATTCTTTCTCATACATAGATCTATTTGCAGGAATAGGAGGATTTAGAAAAGCTTTTGATTCTATTGGAGGGAGATGCGTATTTACAAGTGAATGGGACAAGGCCAGTAGAATGACTTATCAGGCAAATTACAACTGTGATCACACGGTTGCAGGTGATATTAAAGAATACACGGCTGATGAGTCCAGTTTAGATAGAATCCCAAACCATGATCTTTTAGTTGCAGGGTTTCCATGTCAGCCTTTTTCTATTGCTGGGGTATCAAAAAAGAATTCATTAGGCAAAGCTCATGGTTTTAGATGTGATACCCAGGGTACCCTTTTTTTTGATGTTGCACAGATAATTTCTCATCATCGTCCTGCTGCCATATTATTGGAAAATGTAAAAAATCTTATTAGTCACGATGAAGGTCGGACTTTTAAAATAATCATGAGGACCCTTGAGGACGAATTAGGATATACCGTAAAATGCAGGGTAATTGATGGTAGAAGTTGGGTACCTCAGCATAGAGAACGCATATTTATAGTAGGATTCAGAGAGGATGTTGGCTTTGACTTTTCCAGATTTGAGATTCCTAGTCCAGAAAAAGGTCCAAGGCTGATGAGCATTTTTCATAAAACAGAGGAAGAAGATGAAGCCCCTTATTTTGAAAATGGGCAAATTGCTCAAAAATATACGATCTCTGAACACCTGTGGAATTATCTCCAACGCTATAAGGAGAAACATGCATTGAAAGGGAATGGATTTGGATTTAGCTTATGCAAACCATCTGATGTAGCCAGAACCTTGTCAGCTCGATATTATAAAGACGGGTCAGAAATTCTTATCGAACAGCCAGGAGAGCGACCTCGAAGACTTACACCCAGAGAATGTGCACGCCTGATGGGATTTGATGCTCACAACGAATCAAATTTTAAAATACCCGTATCTGATACCCAAGCATACAAACAGTTTGGTAACTCTGTAGTAGTTCCCTGTGCTACTGCTATAGCAAAATTTATGCTCCCTTACATGCTCGAGGTTATTAGAAGACAAGGTAATCAACTTGAATTTCCATTTTATACCGAACCTAAAAAAGCTTTGTCTGCATAATGGCTGATATAGTTTCTTCGGAAAAGCGTAGCCAGATGATGGCAGGTATAAGAGGCAAGAATACCAAGCCGGAATTGATAATAAGATCTGCTCTTCATAAGAAGGGGTTTCGTTTTCGCTTACATGTTAAACAACTTCCCGGTAGACCAGACATTGTGCTGGCAAAACATAATGCGGTAATTTTTATTCATGGTTGTTTCTGGCATGGACATAATTGCCATCTTTTTAAATTTCCTTCAACAAGGAGGGACTTTTGGGTAGAAAAAATTTCTAAAAATCGTTGTATTGATTCAAGAAGTATTAAATTATTACAAACTGAAGGATATCGGATAGGTGTTATTTGGGAATGTGCAATTCGTGGAAAGTCGAAATTAGACTTTATTGAAGTCATAGAGCTTTGTAGTAGGTGGATTGTATCTCATGATAAAATGATTGAAATTCACGGTCAATTATGAAGCTCGCAGTAGAATTTTAGCTTTTATCTGTATCCGTATCTTGCAAATCTTGATACTTCCTCTTAAGAAATAATACATATTTCTCTAAAAATTCAACTCTTTTTTTGAGTTCGAGCCTTGAGGATTCAACTGCTCTAATTTCGCAACCAGTGCTTCAAATGGGTTTTCACCTTCCCCTTGCTCTACACGTTTAAATCAATTATTGTATTTTGCACATTTAAATTTTAAGTTTTGGTACTTCCTAATATACACATGATTTTACCGTAGTCTTACCTTTAATTAAACTAAGGTTAGGTGCTATTACGTTGCAATCGACAATTTATGACAAGTATAAAATAGATTACCTTAATAAAAACCCCGGAGGGTAATCTCCAGGGGCAGCCTTGCGGCCTATGAGCTCAATACATTAAAGCTATTTAATCAATTGGTTAAGTAGAATAGGAAACACTCAGTAATTAATGGGAAATAACCCAAAGAAAACTAGGCGAATTGTTTAAGGTGAGCAATACACTGATTCCTAGATGGATTGGCACTTTGCATCTAGTGAGGAGATAGCAATTACTTAATTGTCATTATGACTATTGCCTTAAGTGGCTGTTCTACGGGAAGCTCTTACCTCTTGCACCAAGTATCAAAGAAGAAACAATAATATTTTTAAGATTGATTTCTTATTGTTAATAATTAAGGGCTACTATACAAACATTGAACCTTTATCACATTTTCACAACCCTTACACAACTCTTACCCCACTCTTACATCACTCTTACCCCACTCTTAGCCTTTCCCAAAACGTTCATTTTGTTCATTTTTGATCACTTTGTTCACTTTCGGTCATTTCCGACCTTTTCCTACCATTTACTACTCTTTCGGTCACTTGACTTGGAACAGGCCTTCTCCAAATAATACTTTCACTAAGCAATTGCATATCACCGGTGAAGGCTAAACGGCTGGCCTCAACAGCCAATTTATCATCATTTAAATTTTATTTTATGGCTAAACAATCCGGTCACATGCCCATCCAGGGCACAATCGGTGACCTTAATTATTACAAAGCTGCCGACGGTAGCTTCAGGGTCAGGCGCAAGACAAGCGTCAACAAAGAGCGGATGGCAAACGACCCCGCCTTTGCAAGGACCAGGGAACACATGGCTGAATTTGTAACAGTAGCTAAAGCAGGAAAGATCCTGCGCGATGCCTTGAACAAACTCACCAGCCGCGTGTCTGACAAAACAATGGGTAAAAGGCTTGCCAGCGCCCTTTTCAGTATCGCCAAAGCAGATCGTCTGAACAAGCGCGGACGCCGTAACCTGATGGACGGGGACATCACCCAACTGAAAGGTTTCGAGTTCAGCTCCACCGGTTCAGTGGCTACCACTTACATTGGAGGCTACACCCCTTCAATTGACCGTGCAAGTGGTAAGCTATCCATTGCCTTTCCGGCCTTTGTGCCTGAGGAGGCAGTGTATGCGCCGGCTGAAGCCACCCATTTCCAGCTGCATGCTGCTGGTCTTGAGATCAACTTCGATACGGGAGCAGTGGTGTATAATCTCTCTTCCACTCCCAGGATCGAGAGATCTATTACACCGGTAACACCTGGAACGCTGGAGGCATCAGTAACGCCCAACAGCACCAATCCATTGCTACTCTTTTTTGCCATTGAGTTCTGGATGGAATCCAACGGGGATTTCTACCAGCTCAACAACAAAGTGTACAATGGCGTGGTGGTAGCGGATGTATCAAAAGCATAACTCATTACAAGAGAATTGTTATGAATAACGCTTTTCCTCTTTGCACAAGATCAGGTATGGCAGGGGGTACTTTGCTGATCATACTGGCAAATATCAATTCAGCCGACATTTTGAAAACTGCAGTCATGGCCGTAGTTGGAGCAATCGTCAGCTTTTTTGTTTCCCTCTGCTTACAATGGGTCATCCGCAAATGCCGTAAGTAGCACCTTAAAGCCCTCCTGCCTGGTGGGAGGGCTTTTTAAATCATTCAGCATAAATATCAGACATATAATCAGTTATCCAAATCAATGCAGCTTGTCGAAAAATTTTCTATGAAATAATCGCAATTATTATTGTTTTTCGATAATATCTATGCTATATTTAATAAAACATTTTTATGACTCCAAAACTAACTACCGGGTTGGTCCTCTATGTGGTCATTATCATTGTAGGGCTGATTCCACTCCAACAAAGTCAGTATCAAAAATCTCCAGAGGGCAGCATACTTGATGAGACCTCCACTTTATACCTTCCCAATGATTCTTTACCTCATAGAGAATATCAAAGGATTATGGACTCTATAAAAAATGTTGAAACGGAAGCATCTACCAGGGTAAAATACTCAGGGTCTTCTACAAGTTTCCTTGGCTTTGGTTTCGCAAAGTGGGAGGATAATGATTTTGTGAGCGAGGAGGGTAAGACTAAAGAGCCCGATGAATACTTTTTAAAGCTTGACAATTATCGTACAACAGATTACCTGGTAAAGTCTGTTTACCAAAATGGAAAGTATTTCCTGGTCTATCCTGTATGGGATGATCCTTCAGCTTCAGAGTCAAAAGGCCATATGGAAAAAAAAGAGGTAGCACTCAAATACGTTCCATCAGAAAATTCTAACGAAAGAGGTTCACTGTTTCTCCAGGTATCTAAATCAAAGTACAATTTCTTACAAATCCTGATCACCTTACTCATTTGGGTCTTTGGTTCCCTGTATATTGTTGCGATCATATACCTGCCTGCAGTTACCCTGTACAAGATTTCAAAGGGAGAACCATTTCATCCTGTGAACTACCGCTACTTAATAATCATTGGCTCCCTATTAATAGCCTATGCAGTATTACCTGTCTTGGTCGGGTTATTCGTAAATAAGTTATACAATGAAACGATCCCTCAAGGTTTGTATTATCCATTTTGGGAAGTACTAATTGAACAAAAATATATGGTAATGACGGGTCTTGTCCTTCTATTGATAGCGTATGCATTCAAAAAAGGTGGCAAATTAGAGGAAGAACAGGCCTTAATAATATAATGAACCGATGCCCATTGTTGTAAATCTCGATATCATGCTGGCAAGGCGGAAAATGACCTTGACAGAACTAAGTGAAAGGGTGGACATCTCAATTGCCAACCTGAGTATCCTAAAATCTGGAAAAGCCAGGGCCATCAGGTGGACAACCCTTGACGCCCTTTGTGAAGTACTGCAGTGCCAGCCCGGAGACCTGATTGAATATATGGATGCAGAATCCTATAAACGATTGTTTAGAACCTGATTTGATAACCCATAAAATAGATCAGTATGCCAGGCTTTTATCCGCCTCCGCGGCGTAGCATCATTTTGACAAAAGACATTGAAAATATCACCGGTTATAAGAGCCAGGCGGCGCGTCGTCTATTAAATAAGATCCGCAAAATGCTAAATAAGCCGCCAAAGTCCCTTGTGTCTATCCGGGAGTTTTGCTCCTGTACTTCTTTGGATGAACAGTTTGTGCGGGAGTTTATATTATAGCTATGAATGCCTATCCAATAAAATGAAAAGCCTCTTTGGTCTGTACCCTTCCTTACCACATTCTTCACGCTAAAACCAATTTTATGCGCAAATTCCTTTACGTATCTCCTTCAGGATCTTCCTGGAAAGTACACTGGCAGCACGAATTCAGCGGTCCTTTGTTTCGTAGAAAAAAAGAAGCTTTGACGGAAGCCCGCCGCATGATCGCATCACTTAAAAAAGGGATGTTATCCTCTATTAAAATTAGAAAAGCAAATGGTAAGTTCCAGGCTGAATGGACCTATGGAAGGGATCCATACCCGCCTAAAGGTTAGAAAGCCACTATGGTTAGTGGCTTTCTGGAAGCAATTTAACATTGAATGTAATGTTGGTTATGCTCTTAGGTCACAAGCTTGACTTTATAGAATTACTATCTTTAAACAAATCCGATAGTTTAGCAAAACTAAATCCTATATAAAAATACTTTGGTGATTGATTTTTTGGACTCAGCATATGTAAATTTACCCCATAGCCTACAAATATTTTGTTTCTAAAAAGTCCTCCCTGTAAACCTACCCCAATTTCTACATCCTTTTCGGTACTAAAATCAAGGTAAGAGACATTAATCCCAATAGAGGGTTCAAAAAAATTGCTTACCCTATTTCTCTTTTTAACGCTAAATCCACTAGAATTTGGTGCAATATTTAACCCTCGATCTTGTTTATAGAATGTCCACATTAATACGGCACCTCCTGAGCCTTTAAAATTAGAAGGTGATACTTTGTCTTGAACAACCTTATGCTCCTCAATCCTCTTAACTAATGCGAACATATCAGCAATATCAAATTTCCAACCTGTCTCACGCAAGTAATATTTTCCGATGGGCAAACGAGGAGAATTTGATAAACTATCATTTACTGCGTCTTGTATCCAGGTTACATAAAGATTCATCACTTCACCATTCTGTGCTCCGCTTTTACCTAAATCAATTGATGCATAAACTAGTTTCTTATAAATCAACCGTGCTGCTTCTATCGAAATCAATTTTGTTAGTTCATCGCTATATGTACCAATAAAATCATAAAGCGCACTTCGCTGAGCTCTTAGTTCCAAATAATCATAATACCCATACACATTATAATCAGGAATTTGAATTCCATTTACATTTATAGTATCCGCTAAATCCTTGATGATTTTAGCCAATGGGGTTCCTCTTAGTTTTGAAAAATCATATAAGAAATCAATTGACTCTCTTAAAAGATCTAGATTATTCAACACTAACTGATCTACTGCATTGTCTGAGGTACTTATCTTTACATTATTTGTCAAAGAAGCAATGCCGACCTGGTAGCGATTTAACCTTGCTTTTAAGGCTCTGTAACTAACAACATCTTTATTTATTAACGATAGGATTGCCCTTAGTGCATCTCCCCCTCCGTTTTCAAATGAATTGACATAATCACTAACTATATTCAACTTATCTGCAAGGTAAAGTACCACTGCTTTTTCTCTTTCAACCATATAGGATACATCGTTATTAATAATAGTATACTTTAATTCTAATCTCCGTAAGGCCAAAATAAATTGCTGCTTAGTTGAAACACCTGAAAAAAAGTTTAATGTATCTCTATGATCAATATATCTGGTATTTACTCCCCTTTCAATTGCCCTCGCTTCAGTAATTAATGTCTCCAAATCAACATCCTCTACCAATTTTCTGATTTTCTGAATCTCCAATAAATTTCTTTCCTCATATTCCTTGGATCGTTTTCTTCCAGTTAAATCAATATATACTACTCTATGAACTGAATCAGCATTCCCTAATTCTCTTATTAAGTTCAATAATTTTACCGTTAATTGAGTTGGTGGTTCAGATTTAACGCCAATGGTTTTTCGCTGAATTCCAATTTCAGAATATGGATTCACTTCTATTCTTCTTGTACCATTAAGACCTGAAATTTCTGCTTCTAGTGAAAATGTACCTTCAAAGTCTTCGTTTGTTGCCAAATTAAGTTTATCAAATGTGATTTTGATTTCACCATCAATATCTAAAATATTGAACTTTTGATTAGGTACGTTTTTCCTTTCTTCCCAGTTCCAAATTGTGTCCAATCCACCTTTTGTTGGGGTTTTACGATACTGGACGAAAATGTATTGTCTTGGGTCTATTTCCTGTGAGTATGAACTAATGAATCCATTTACCAATAATATAAATATTAGCAGTTTTGGCTTACGTAAAATCATAAAATAAAAATTTAAATAGTGCAGTTAATTATATCTGCATTTTATCAAATTTCATTTTATGTAAATACCGTATTACTACGGAATATTTTTAAATCAAAATTCTTTATAGTGATAACTTATAAAATGTGGAAATCGAAGTGCTGCAATAGAAAATCTATTATGCTTATCGAGCAATGCTTTAAAGCCAATAGATTGAAGGTGATATGGAAGTAACTGTTTTTGCAGAAATGAGAATTTTAGCCTTCGTAGTGCTGTAGGAATTATGACCTAAAACAAACTTATCCAAAAAAGAAGCATGAGGTTGCGGATTGTTAATAGTTACAGTTACATAGTAAAAATCCTTGAACAAATGATTTTGAACGCTTCAAGACCAGCATCCTGTATTACATATTCACCAATACATGTCTAAGGGAAAGACATTCAGATCTAGGCTGCATACATACAATTTGCTTGTAACAGTAGCAGCATACCAACCTTTCCTAAAATCTCATTAGATTAATTACTCTAAATCTCACCCCTTAAAAAACACCCCCGTCAACTTCACGCCCTTCCCATTCTCTACATACAAAAAGTACTGCCCCTGCACCAGTCTGCTAACATCAAGGTCAGCCTTCCTGGAAGCATTTACCACCCTGGTTTGTGTGAGCACCACAGCGCCCTTCGCATCGGTTACCCTGATGTTCACAAGGCCGGGCGTAACGTCTTCTTCAAATACGAGGGTTAAGATCTTATCTGCAGGATTGGGCATCAGCTGCAGGGCAAGTCTTGCTCTTGCATCCAGTTGCGCCATTCTTACTTCTGAATATTTGTACTTGCCGTCGGCATCAACACCCTTCAGGCGGTAGTAGTATTTTCTTTGCGCTACTACATCCTGGTCGGTCCAGGTGTAGCTGCCGCGGTCTGTGCCGGCCACAGGCACCCAGCCTACCCTTGTAAAGCCGGTGTTCTCATTCAACGACCGTTCGATCTCAAAGCCCTTTGCATTTTCCTCCGTTTCCGTGCTCCAGTTCAATACGATCACGGAATACTTTGGCACTGCTTCAAACAGCACGTAGCGCACAGGCAATGGCACGTTGATGGCCATGCCTGCAACAGTCGGCGTATAATCAACCAGGTCTATTCCCAAATTAGGATCTGTAGTCGCATCAAATCCCGGTTCTGCAATTTCAAATACACCTACACCGGTGCCGGTCATGGTGTTCCGTACAGTCAGCACCTCCACCCAGTTGTTCAGCGTCCATTGTGCAGGGAACGCAAATGGTGTATTGGCCGCGGAAAAAGCCTGGAAATGATACAGGCCATTGGTCTTGCGCACATCCGACTTTACAATGTTGTAGCTGGTGCTGACAGGACCAAGGTTTACATTGTAGCTAGCCAGCCACTTGATGCCAAACACCAGGTCTGTTACATAGTTGGCCGGGCCGGGAGGCGTACCCGAAGTGGCACGCAGCTCCACGCCAATGTTGCCGCCACCTTTGTTCACGGTCCTGATCTCAAAGGTCTGCGCGTTCAGTCCAACGCAAAGCATCAATAACACTACGGATAAAAGGGATCGCATCTTTTTCATTTGCTTCTATTTGTCAATTTGGCAATTGTTCAATGATTACTCGGTTCGGGGTGGAAAGTCCAACAGCACTTAAGATCGCATTTTTATCGTTAGCAGCGCCATTGTACCGCACCCTTCCATCCAGGTTCACATCGGCACGGTGATAAATGATCAAAATATTGTTCGGCGTATTCAGTCCAACCGCCGCCAGCAGCGCGTTCTTGTCGTTGTTGGCGCCATTGTAACTCACGCGGCTGTTTCCATTCACATCGCCTGACCACAGCATCTTCACACCGTTCTGTGTGGCTTGTGCATCGGTACCATATGTGGCCGTTGATCCCAGCGTGAAATCAACAAGACTGGCGGTTGCATCGTTCAGCGTTACCGTGGCACTGGCCATCACACCCAGGTGGTTGCGGTGACGGATCGCTACGTAATACGCATCAGGTGCAATGTCACTGAATACCACAGGCGATACACCATCCATGTCCACAACCTGCCCGTCGCGGCGGATCAGCGCCGAACGGCTGCCCAGTACCTGCCTGGCGTCTGCCTTGTTCCGCAGCTCCAGCCATACCCAGTCCACAATGGCCGCATTACCTGTTGAATCCATCACGCCCGCGTTCATGGTTGCCGGCGTGGCGCCATTGGCAGAAATAAATCCAAGCGCTGGATAAGGATCCGCAACCGGCAGCAGCGACCTCACTCTCAAACTATCCACCATCAGGCCATTGGCAGCCATATAGGGTCCCTGCAGGAATGCTTTGACCGATACCAGCACTGTTGGCATGGCGCCGCCTACGGTCACCTTCACCACGTCTGTATGGAACAGATCTCCATCGCTTACGATCAGCAGGAAGGAATAGGTCTGTCCCCTGTTCGCCGCTGTTACGCCAAAGGTTGGTGAAGCCAGCGTGGAATCGTTCAATACAATGCCGGCAGGTGCTACCCAACGATAAGTGATCACATCGCCGTCCGGATCCGATGAACCATTGCCATGCAGCTGGATCGATGCAGGTGCATTCACCGTTGTATCGTTACCCGCACGGGCTATTGGTGCGCGGTTGGTTGATTGTACCGTCCATGCTAATGATACTGCACCACTTCCATGTCTACCGGTCCTGTACTTGCTGAACGAATCCAAACTGAATTGTAAAACATAACTGCCGGGCAGACTGTTAGCGGTCCTGATGCCTTTTACGATATAGGCCGTATCATTCAATCTTTCTATTTGAAGTGCTGCAGTAGATACTGGTGTACCGTTCCTGCTGAAGCGCATCGCACGATGCAGTCCTGTATCGCTTAATAACCGTGCAGAGAAGTTCAGTCCAAGGGTATCTACCTGCGTACCCACCGTTTGATTTGGCGCCTGTAGCCATTTTGCCGTCAATGCATCCAAATCAACGAACAGGTCTTTCTCCTTCACACTCAGTGCCCCGTTCACACCAATGGCCGTCACCCTGATCTTCGTGGTGCCGCCTGCAGCAAGGGTTACGGGTATCTGCACCGCTCCTCTTGATACAGCCGTTCTTGTGGCCAGCACGGTCTCACCGCTTAAGTCTGTTTGTGATACCTGTATCTGAGTAGCCGCTGTATCAATATCGAATTGCACACTCAGTGAAAGTCCTGAGGTCAATCCATCCGTGTTCGAGAATCCAAGATCCGGGTTCACTACCAAATTACTGATCGTGATCAGTGATGAGCGTTCTACACTCCAACTCAGTACCTGTGTTCCTGTACCGGCATTACCCGCCATGTCTTTCAACCCGGCAAGGTTAATAGCAAAAGTGTAATTGCCATCAGGGTAAGTCAGCATGCCGAAGTTGCCTGCCAGCCAGGTCTTCAAATCCGTATTGGATAGCTGCGCGATGTTCAGCGGCAGCAGCTCACCATTTCTTCTGAGTTCCAACGAAGCGGTATTGAATCCACTCACTTCTTCATTGAAATGCATCTTAATGTATGGATAGTGCTGCGCACCCAAACTGCCCGAATCACTCTTGGCAAAGGTCACCATCAATGGTCCCGTATTATCCAGGATCAATGTAATGGACTGCTGCTGCATACCACTCACCCCAGTCTGCGACTTGATGTTCGGTACATCCACCGTCAGCACATAGGTGCCGCTTTGTGTAAGAATGTTCTGTAGTCCCGACAGGTAGAACAGCTTGCGATCCGCTCTCACGGAATCTATGATGATGGATCCGGCCTGCTGCACGCCATCTTTGGTAATGATGAAGCGTTGCGGCGTTACCGTTGATGTATCGATCGGCATGTTGAACAATACCTGTATGCTGTCAAATGCAGTCGCCATGTTATTGGCTGGTATGCCCTGGAAGGCCTGCACCGTTGGTACGGTCAGGAACTGTGTCCAGCTCACCTGCTTACCTGTGGTTCCATTGATGCCGTACACATCTTTCACACCGGCCGCCTGCGCGGTAAAGGTGTACAATCCATTGCCTAATGTCAGGCTGGATAGATCTACCCTGAATGTGGCTGTATCAATACGTGTGATCACAACAGATGGATCAATGATGTTCGCTCCACCCTGGAACCTCAGTGTCAGGTCATCACGCGTGAACGTGGTAGAATCGATGGCTTTGTTGAATACCACGGTCAGGTACTGCACCTGTACCGGTGATACGTTGGCCGGCGCCCCCGTAATGGTATCCACCTTCGGCACATCAAAGTTCTTCGGCTTCCATACCACTGTGTAACTCACCGGCACCAGCGATGGGAAGGTATCCACCAGGTGGAAGTTATCCTCGTAAAGGGGCGGCCTGTTCACAGGCAGCGTTACAAACGTCAGCCAGGCATTGTTCAATGGGATCACCTGTCCATCGCTGCGCGTAACGCTTTGCAGCTCAAAAAAACCTTTACCCGGATCCGGAAGTTTGATATAGTTCCAGCCGGTATCCGAAGCCGTTACCGTCAGTGTATTGGTGAATGTTGGTGGTATCACCAGTGAAGAGAAGCTGCCGGTATCGGCCACATCCACTTTCTCCGTACGCATGCCCTGCGAGAAATAAATAATATCCGGCATGTCATTCACATCAAAGATGTCATTGACAAGGAAGTCGTTGATGCCATCATTGTTGGTATATGCCCTGATGCTCTTCGTGAGCTCATGCAGCTTCACACCTTTCACTAAACTCAATTCAGGATTGCCAAAACTGTTGTCGTGCACCACGTTGGACTCATAACTTACAAACTTGCCTAACAGTGAGCTAGTGAAATACCACTGGCCAACCCTTGTCTGGCGTGCTGGCACGGTTCCGAAATTAATATTGGAAAGACCCAGGCTCACCGAGTCGCCCTGGAATGCCGAACCCACCATGCTGAAGTTGATGGACAACCCGCTTTCATTTTCAACGATCTTTGGCGCCGCAGATGAAATGGTCATGTTAACAGCAGGTCCAAAACCCTGGTTCTCTACCATCACGGAAAGTTCTGCAGGAACCATTGGTTCGATCTCTGGACTGGTTAGCGCGTCATCACCCAGGATATTTCTTTGCATGAAATAATGCAGCATCAGATTCGGGCTTGGGTTCACGGTGATCGGCACTGGAGACAATGGCATTGTCACCATGGCGCCTACATAGGGATCCCAATACCGCACCGATCCGCCGAAGTTGTACACTTTAGGAACTGTTGGCGCTGCACCTGGCTCCGGAATGAACAGGAACTTCACAATGCCATGCTGCTGCGATGCAATGTTGCCGGTACCGGTAACGTTTGCAAGATTAGTAAGCGCACCTGTATTGATCTGGAACAAACCATTGCTTGGAACACCAGCTGCATCCGTGATCGACATGAATACGGAAATGGAATCCATCGCGTCTGTTGGATGTCCGTTGAAGATGTCCAGCGTTCCATCAAAGGCTTCCCTTGTCATGGTCAGCGACTGGCTGAACTGCACGGTCACGTTGGCGCAAACCTCGTTCTTCTGTCCATCAAGGATCACGTCCATGGATTCATCATTCTCCTCGTGCATGTTATCAACAGACTCGTATCCTTTGGTCACTGCCAGGTTATGTACATCAACCAGTGAATCTGAATAAGCTTTAATGTTCATCCAGTTAATGATGCCCGGGTACTGGCTGTTGGGTTGCAGCACACCGGCATCCCTTGCCTGGATACTCAGGTTCCAGCGTGTAAAGAAGGCCTGGATGGCAGTATCCGGCATATCAAAGCCGCTCATGGCTGCAATGATCGGAGCCTGCACATTTTGTGGGATGGCATCCAGTGAATCCACGTAAGTATCTATATGCGCATAGAAATCATACCATGAATCATATTCAGACAATGCGCCGAAGTATTCCGTGTTCCAGTTGATGCGCATCTGGTAAGCCTTCTCCACCTGCTTCAGGTTGTCATAGATCTCCTCCAGTACCGCATTCATACCACTCGTCGTTCGTCCGTTCGATCCAATATAATTTCTTAAAAGATTTGATCTTCCTTCTGCTGTGTTCAGGCAGGTCTCCAGTGCGCCCAGGATGTCTTTCAAACAAAGCAACTGCGCAAGGCCCGGTACTTTTTTAGCCACCGCGCCAACCACTGCGCCGACAGTATATGCCTGGAACAGGCAGGAAACATAATCCATTACAGATCCCTTGTCGACCAGGGTATTCAATCCGCAGCCTAATGGCGGCGGAATGTCAATACCCACGCAACCCAGTACGGCCTGTGCCAGCTCGTTCAGACACTGCGCGCAACTCTTCTTCGGATTTTGAACCGGCGGTGTGGTACCAACACCAACATAGATCGGTGGAGGACAATAGGCGCAGGATGGATAACCACCCGGGCCGCCCGGACCAATGTTCACATAAATGCCATCTGTGCTGCCCGGTGAAGGTGTACAGGTCCTTCCAGAGTAAGTAAACAGTTTACCACCCTTCTCCCAATTTCCGCTGGAAAGATTGCAGGTATACCAGTAAACAACAGAGGTGAAATCCTGGCAATTACCACCGCTGGTAACACGGGCAGAACTGATGCCCAGGAATTGCGAGATCTGGTCGTAAGAAGGCGTGCCGTATCGTCCGCCCGGAGGTGGACCCGTACGCCTGCGCATGATCACGGGCACCTGTATCGCTTGCTGTCCCAGCAGGTCGCCCGGAACATAATTGGTGATGAATTCATATTCCGCATCATTCGTAGGCAGGTTGAGCGCTACGTCTTTGGCTGTGATCAGACCATGATTGGTCAGTGTTACGTTGAACGCATAGGTCTCCGTGCCTGATAATTGCGGCATGGTATCCGGCATGCTGATGATCACCACCGGCATCGGCACATGCGTTTCAAAGACAGTCGTCAAAGTAACTGTGTACTGGTCCTGGATGGCAGTGGGCACCACGTTCCAGCTGAATGTGATCGCCTGGTAGTTGATGAATACATTATTCTCAATGGTATCACCAGGAACAATGATCAGTGTATTGTTGTATGGGAGGTGCTTTTCTTTTTCAACGGTAATGCGGTGTTGTCCTTCAGGGACATTGCCGGCCATGAATACACCGGCAGAATCCGTATAGCCTTGCGCATATACGGCACCGGTAAAGTAGTTCTTGATCACCACTTTGGCGTCCTTCACTTTTGGTTCACCTGCAGTATAGTAAGTGAACTGGTTGGTGACAACCACTTTCACAGCACCCGTGGTCTCCGCTACTTTCTCAAACGTGAATGGCAGTGCGAACGTGTTGCCATTCTGCGCGCCAATACCAATCGATCCATTGATCGGGTAATTGAACGGCACATCAGGCATGGCCTTAAATTTCAACACCACTACAGCTGTATCGCCTGGTGCAATGGATGGCATCACCACCGGTGTCACACTGCTTAACCAGCTGACCTGTGGCAGGTTGATGTTGATGTTTCCTGTTGCACCCATTCCCCTGTTCACCAGTTTCACTTCTACCAGCTTCTCACCATTACTTGTCGAAACAGTCACATCGATCCTTGTTCTGTCGGCTGTTATGTATGCGGCTGGCGCCTGGCAATAGTAAAGCATGTCCTGCTTCTGTATATCGCCTTCGGTGGATTTCACCTGCAGCGTCGTTACTTCAAAATTGCTTCCTGGTGAGAGCGAACTTCCAATGATCCTGTATGGAAGGTTCACTGTCTGGTTGCCTGCAAGCAAAGGCAGCGGATCAAACAACATCTTCGCGCCATTCGGCAGGTTCAGCGGCTGCAGGGTAACATTCTGCAGGCTCTTTGCACTCAGGTTCCTGATGCTCAGGTTACCTCTTAATGTATCATTCAGCACCACGCGGAATTGCGGCACGATGCCATCCTGTATGCGCAAACCAAGGATATCAAATGCATCCTGAGCAACTGTATCTTTTAATCCCGGGAAGCAGGCGCCAATGGTATAATGCCCTGCTTCGGACGCCATTGGTGTCCACTGCGCGGAATAATTACCCATCGTATCCGTTGTAGCCGAAACCGTACGCCTCAGACCATTGGTGATCACATAAACATCCACGGGTTTGTTTCTGGCCGGCTGACCATTGCTTCTTGTAGCAACACCTGTAACGGGCACCGGAACACCTTTAAAGAAATAAGCGTTGGTCACTTGCGCGGTCACCGTGTAGTCTGGCTTGATGGTCAGGTTCAATGCCGCTGAAGTGTTGTTGGTCGTCAGCAGTTCCACCATGGCCAGATCATCGTTCACTTTGAAGAGTACTTTCCATTTACCCGGCCTGTCAGGCGCCAGCACGGCGTTCAATACCTGTACGGTCTGTCCTGCAGGAATGCTGGCCGCAACAACGTCCGATGTCAGCAGCGAATCGCTTGCATCGATTACGCCATCCAGTGAAAGGTAACCACGTACCAGTGCACCACTTGGAGCAGTCGCGGCGCCGGTGTTCTTAATTGATATTTCATAATTGAAGATGCTCATTGCCTGTACGGCAGTATCGTTCAATCTTGCATTGGTGATCTGCAGGTCAGGCTTGTTGAGGTCCGTTACCATCACCCATACAGATCCTGTAGAGAAGCTGGTGGCAGTGGCATGGAAGTACACCTGCTTGTTGCCATCAGTCGCATTGTCGTTGATGGTGGTGATCACTACATCAATGAATGAGCTTCCGGCAGGGATCACAACAGATGCAGGTAGTCTTGCTTCCGCCGTATCGGAAGAAGAAAGGTTCACGGTCAATGGTAATGCTGCTGGTGTATTGCGTGCCACCCTTATGGTGCCCGCATTGGCAAGGCCTTCAGCCAGCGTCAGCTGTGCTGCGGTCACCTGCAATGCCGGTCCGTCATTGTCAGTTACTTTCAGTGTATCTGAGAAAGAGCCTGATGAAGTGGAAGACGCGTTGCAACCGCAGGAAGGCACATAGATGGCCGCGGTAACGATCACATTCCGGTCACCATCTACCTGCGTATTATCAATAACACCGATATGGAATGTTTTTTCTCTTTCTCCTGCTGCCAGGCTGATGGCTGATGGCAGCATCAAATTATTTGGAAGATTGGTAGAAAGGTTGGCGGTGAACGCTATGTTGTTGCTGTTCACTTTCCTGCGCAGGGTGGCCTGCGTGGCGAACGGTCCACCGGTTTCAGACACACTGCTGGTCTGTATCACCAGTTCCAGTCCTGGTATATCATTATCCTTGATTAATATGCTCTTGCTGGTTGGACTGCAGCCTGCTGCCCCCGCGTTGATGGTAACTGTTACATCCATTTCAGGGATGCTGTCCTGCTGCACTTTCAACCTGACCATAGTGGTAAGGCTTCCTGCAGGAATGGTCACTGATGGCGGAACAGCCAGAGTTGTTGGACTGCTGGATGTGAGGAATACCTGCTGCGGTGTTGACAATAGCTGGGTCGTGGTGATCCTGAAGTTCACGGAATCACCTTCCATAGCTTCAAGCGCCAGTTCTGAAATGGTCAGCGTTGCCAGGTCGTTCTCCAACACAGAGAAATTAGCCTGTGCACCCTGGAAGCCGGTTGCAGATACGCGAACACTATCATTCAGTGTGCCTTCGATCACGCTGTTGTCAACAGATGTTATCACAAAGGAAACGCCTGCCTGTCCTGCCGGGATGTTCATGGTGGCCGGGTAGGTAAACCTTGAAGGATTACCCAAAGTAATATTTACAAGTAGGTGTCCAAGGTAAGAGCCTGTACGTTTGACCGTACCTGTTATCGTGCCACCTTCCGTTACCTGCGGAGCAGATAGTTCCAGTGTCAACAATTTTTTGATGTTCCATGCAGTTGGCTGAGCCGCAATGTTATTCTGGTAGCCACCGCTGACTTCCGTAACACCATTGGCCGGTACTACTTCAACGGCAAATACACCCTGGTCGCCTATATTCAATTGCAGTGGCAGTTGCACTAGATCTGTTCTTGGTACAAGGATGCCGGTATCCAGGTTGCCTGTTCCGGTAAAGGTCCTTTGCTTCACCAGCGTGCGGTTCTGTCCATTGATGGATTGCACGTAGATCCTTTCGGTCCAGCTCATTGGCGTAGCTGCAGTTCCAATATTTTTAATATTCCAGCTTAACGTCACCGTATCACCAGGAGCCAGTTCAGGCCTTGTATTCGGCACATTGGTCACAGTGAGGTCCGGTGAAGGCGGAGCGGCAACAATAAATGTTCTTTCTGCAAAAGCAGCCGCGTATGTTGCATTACCTGCCTGGGCAGCACGGACCCTTACGGTTCCCGCGCCTTGCAGTGTTATGGTATTGCCGGTGACTGAAGCCGGTCCGCTTACAATACTGTACGTAACGGCCAGTCCTGATGAAGCCACCGCGTTCACGGTAAACGGCGCATCGCCAAATATTTTATTCGGGATGGAATCAAAGACCACTGTTTGCGTGAGCAATGTATTCACCGTAACAGGCGCGGAGAACGGACCGGTACCGCATGGATTGGTATAAGCAACTTTATAGGTCGCATCGATAGCAGCTAGGTAACTGCTGTTCACAGCACCGGCAAGCAGCGTATCGTTGCGGTACCACTGGTAGGCTTTAACGGTGGTGGAGTTCGGGTTGGATGCATGAAGCGTACGGTTACTCACCGAGATGGTAGGCGTCAACGTTGGCGCTCCTGCATATACGGTTACATGCAAGGTCCTGGTTAGGCCAACACCGCAGCTGTTAGAATCAGATAAGGTTATTGTATGACTACCTGCAGTTGTCCAGTCAATGCTGGCACTGTCGCTGAACGAGGTCAGCGTGCCGCCGCCTGAAAGGTTCCACTTCCAAATCACATTGGGTTCAACATCACTGGCTTTGTACGACTGTTGTCCAAGGCAATTGCTGTTGCTGCCAACAATGGTGAAGTTCTGCTCAGGCTTGCGCACTACAGTGAGCGTTGTGGCGCTGGTATAACTCGTATCCTGTGGATTGGTGGAAAGGATCCGCACCAGGTAACCCTCGCCTTTCAGTGTGTTGGCAGGGATGGTGGTGCTGATGGTATCAGAAAGGGAGCTTGTGATGGTACCAATGGTAACAGGTGAAACAAAGCTTCCAAACTTGTCGGAGAGTTGCGCGGTGAAAACATTGCCTGCACCAAAAGCTGTATTAACGGTGTAGGGTATACGAAGCGGCGTACCGGCGCAAATGCTGTCAGGAAGGTTGCCTACGGTTACATAAATTGGTGCAGGCGGCTCCACGCTGAACGGCCATTTGTTGACAAGGCTCCAGTTACCGGCTGCATCCTTAGCCCTTACATACAGCACGTGGTTGGCAAAGGTCAAACCGCTGATCTGTATCGGTATCACGATATCGGCAACATCGGTACCAGGCGTGAAAGGCACATTCTTACCGTTACCTACGCCCGGATCGGTATCAATGTAATATTCGATGCGGGTCAGTGCCGGTGAAGGTTGTAAAGGAGGAACAGATCCTGGGCTAAACGGTTTGTAGAACAGCCAGATGTTGGTCAATCCCCAGGCGCCATTCGCATCCCGCGCACGCACATAAAGGCGGTGTGTTCCGGCAGTCAGGTCATCCGGATTAATGGAGATGACCGCATCGCTCAACTCGGTACCCGCAGTAAATGGAACGGCCGTGCCATTGCCATATCCCGGATCATTATCAATGTAATATTCTACCCTGCTTAAGTTGGGAACAGGTTGGAGCGGTGGTGCCTCAGTGGTGCTGTAAGGGCGGAAGAACAGCCAGGAATTGGTCAGGCTCCAGTTACCATTAGCATCGCGTGCCCTCACGTAGAGGCGATGAACACCCGTTGTAAGTAATGTTGGATTGATGGAGATGATGGCATCCTGCACATCGGTTCCACCAGTGATCACCAGTTCCGTTGCATTGCCAAATCCCGGATCATTATCCAAATAATATTCTACCCTTACCAGTCCCGGAACAGGTGGAAGTGTTGGAGCATTTCCCGGATCGTAAGGCTTGTAGAAAAGTAAGGTATTGGTCAGGCTCCAGTTGCCAGCCGCATCCAATGCACGAACATACAGGCGGTGCACGCCTGCGGTAAGCACAGAAGGATTGAATCCGAAAACAATATCCTGGATATCTGTGTTAGCAGAAGTTGGGATCAGTGTGCCATTTCCCTGGCCGGGATCATTGTCAATGTAATATTCAAGTCTTGTGATGTTAGGCACCGGTATGGTACCAGGTGCAGTGCCGTTGCCATAAGGCTTGTAAAATAGCCATGTATTGGTCTGGCTCCAGCTGCCGGCCGCATCCTGTGCACGCACATAAAGGCGGTGAACACCTTCGGTCAAAGAAGAAGGCTGAAGATTGATCACGGCATCCTGGATATCTGCACCAGCCGCTACATTCAGCGCTGTGCCATTGCCATAGCCGGGATCATTGTCAATATAATATTCCACTCTTGTAATGGAACTCTGAGCTTGCGCCTGGCTGAAGCCAAGGCAAAGCAGCAGCACAAGCAAGGCTCGCTGTAATGGACCGTTGACCTTTAGCAAGGACAATACGCTCCGGTATATTATGGAAACTTCCATACGTTGCACCTGGATCTTTACTGGATGTTTACAATTAGTTGTTGCTCCTGACACTATTGGTCACCTGGTAAGGATCGCTGGTAGCAGCAGATGATGGCGCAGTCAGTTTATAAATGGAAGGCACAGCAGGCACGCCGCTGATGCGGTAGACATAAACGGGTTCACCTCCAAATAGTCCACAGTCTGTTGGCGCACCGGCAGCATTGGTGCCTCCACCAATTGCAGGAGAACCTGCTTTCAGCAAAAACCAGTTCTCATCAAAAGATGCGTTATAGTTATAACTGGGGTTATCGGAAGTGCCACCAAGGCGGTTGAAGAGTGTTGCAGTGCTTTGATTCCAGCGGTTATTGGAACCCTGTGGTGCAGGACTGGGTTGTCCTTCAATAAAAAAGTTGGATTCGTAAACCGTATTCGGGTTCGCATTAGAATTGGAATAATAGAAGATGGAATTCTTCACCAGGAAGTTTGCCTGTCCCAGGCTTAACACGTTGGCACCACCCTGGAAATGCGGAACACAGTTAATGATGGATCCGCTGCTTGCAATATTATACATACTAAATCCTCCAACAAGGATGGTATTGTACACCTGGATGTTGGTACAGGGGAAGTTATTATTGTACACCATACCTCCACTCAGAAATACACAGCTGATGATCTTTATATCATTGAGAGAACGGGTTTGGTTGTAGATGTTGATACTGGCCCTGCAACGCCTGACGATAACTTTCTGAGCAAAGATATTTACATCACCGTTAATGCCTTCTACAATGGTACTATCAGCACCGGCATTAATGTTAACCCCCAGTTGGGATGGTGCATCATTCCCGATGGCCTGCATACCAGGATGAACATCGAAATTGTAACCAAAGCCAATGATCACCAGTCTTTTTGTAGCAGTACCATTATGGCTGCCATAGATCTGGAGCGTATCACCGGCAACAGCGGCACCATTAGCGGAGTTAAAGTCGGGATAATCAATTCCCACACGAAGAATGCGGGCATCGGCGGAATGCATAGCAAAAACAAAGAACAGGCAGGCAAGCAATGAGCGTGACATAAACAGCAGTTTAGGTATAAAATAAAATAGATAAAGCAGTGTAAAAGTTCTTACAGGAGTGGGACTAACGGTGGTGTTTCAGCAAGGTGTTGGAGATGGCGCAACTATTCAGGGGGTATTGGAAAACCGGATAAAGAAATAAATATTTCTGATACGAGCAAACCGTATAAACCACGTAGTGGTCAAATTTGAGCTCATATCGATCTTACTAAAGTTGGAACAACAATTAGCTGTTGTTTTTGAAACAGATTGATAATGAAGAACTTTTACACAGTAATAGCAGTGCATTCAAGAAAATAAAAAATGCAGCAAGGATGTAAAAAAACTTTTTATGGGCAGAAATGGGCAAGAAGAAAGAGTGCGAGGGAAGATTCTTCTAATTAAATGAACCGCAAAGAGCGCAAAGAATACGCAAAGGAGCGCAAAGTTACCACGCCCCTGCTTGTGTCCTCACAAGCAGCTTAAGAAATGAATCATATTTATACATCAATCATTCTAAACTTTAAAAATAGATCCTTCGCTTACGCTCAGGATGACAGGTCAGAGAGGTTGACTAGTATGTAGTTGGTTTAAGTCGTAGCTACTTATTACTCACCCTCTTTGCGCTTCTTTGCGTGTTTTGCGCTCTTTGCGTTTAATTACTCTACGCAATTGGAACCAGTAAAGAAAGATTGAACCTAAAGAACAAGAGACCAGAAACCAGAAACAACAATAAACCAAAAACAAAAAACTATAAACTCTCCGAACCAAGAAACTCATTATCTATAACGTCCACCCTGTCCTCCAGCACCTCCACATCCTTCAGCTTCCTGTTGATCTGCCTGGTACGTACACCAACAACATCATCCAGCTGGTTCAAGCCTGTTTGAATATTGGTTTGTGCCTTTTCAAGCAAAGCCCCGAACTGGTTGAACTCTTTCTTTACAGATCCCAGCACCTGCCACACCTGGCTGCTGCGTTTTTGTATCGCCAGGGTGCGGAAACCCATTTGAAGACTGTTTAAAATAACTGCCAGTGTCGTAGGACCAGTGATGATCACCTTGCAATCGCGCTGGATCTCTTCCAGCAAGGAAGCCTTGCGCACTACTTCAGCAAACAAGCCTTCAAACGGCAGGAACATAATGCCGAAGTTGGTGGTGTCCGGCGCGTCAATGTATTTTTCACAGATGTCCTTTGCCATTTTCTTGATCACACCTTCCAGGCTTTTCTGTGCTGATTCTATTAAAGCAACATCACCCAGATCATAGGCATTTTGCAAATGTTCGTAAGCATCTTTAGGGAACTTGGCATCTATCGGCAGCCATACATAATCGCGATCACCTTCCTTGTTGGGAAATTTAACGGCGAACTCCACCCGCTCGCTGCTGCCTTTTTTGGTGACCACATTTGCTTCGTATTGTTCGGGTGCCAGGATATTTTCAAGCAGCATCTGCAACTGCACTTCTCCAAATCCGCCGCGCATCTTTACATTGCTCAATACCTTCTTTAATCCGCCTACGTCCTGAGCCAGCGTTTGCATTTCTCCGAGTCCCTGCTGCACTGCCGTCAGTTGCTTGGTCACCATGTCAAAGGATTGCCCCAACCTTTCATGAAGTGTTTTTTGCAATTTCTCTTCTACTGTTTCGCGCATCTGGTCCAGCTTCTTCTCGGTGCTTTCCACCATTTTGTTCTGCTTGTCTTCCAGCTGGCCAAATTTTTCGCGCTGCAGGTTGTTCATGCCATCCACGCTCTGGACAAATGTTTCCCTGAACCCTTTAAAAGATTGCTCCAAAGCCTGCCGCATCATGTTGCCGTCTGCCTTGGCCTGCTCGTTGACCGCGCTTAGTTTTTCTTCCACTTTCGCAGTGATCTTTTCCAGTTGCGCTATGTTTTGTCTTGAGCCTTCTTTCTGTTCGGTCTTTAATTCGTCAAACTTTTGCCTTTGTTCCAGTGAAAACTCACGCAGGTTGACTGTTACTGATTCGCGGTTTTCCTTGTTGCTGCTTTCCAGTTTTGCCATCAGCAAATGGATCTTTTCTTCCAAAGTTTTAGCCACCTGCTCACTGCCCGATTTGTTTTGCAGGATGATGGCCTGCAGGGTATCATTCATTTCCTTTCTGAAATGATTCAGCGTATCGTTCAGCTCCTGCCGGTTCTGTGCGGCAACAATGCCATTCTCCTGCCTGGCCGTCTTGAAATCTTCTTTCAGATTGAAGGTGATGGTATCCAGCTTGCGGAACAATTCTTCCAGCTTCTGGTTTAAAGCAAAGAGATTGTTATTTGGTCTTGGACGAAAGAGAATAATCAACCCAATGGCTACACTTACCAGGACACACAGGACGATGAGCAATATTTGCATAAGCAGTTGTTTTAGAGAGGGGTTTCACGCAAAGACGCAAAGGAACGCAAAGACGCAAAGAAATACAAACTTAAGAGTGCAGACTTAAGAGTAGAGACTTGAAAAGTGGAGTGATGAAAGAAGAGATTTCGTAGGAGTTCAGATGATAGACTATAGATGATAGAGTTAAGAGTTGGATGGTAGAAATTGGAGTTGCGACTGGATAGGAGAAAGAGGATTGATGAAAGCTTTTCTACCTTAGACTCTCTCTTCCTTTTCAACCTCTTCGACATAAGCCAACTCTCGAATCAATAAACCCTCTCCCACCTGTCATCCTGAGCCGAAGGCGTAGGATCTATCCCTTCCAACCTCCAACGCCCACTGTACCAGTAAGCCCTAATACTTTCAAAACTGTTCCAGCGCCTCATTTTGTGGTTAAATGCAAGGTAACTAGCATTAAAGGCCTGCCAACAAAATTCAGCGCCTGCAGTATATCCGAATAAGGCTAGTAGTAGTTTAAGAAAAGAAAGAACCAAGTAGTGAGCTTATTAAAGTCAGGAAGGACTGAACTCTTAAGTGAAGGTCGATGCCTGTAATGAAAGACTGTTGTGCGGTGGGCGGGCCGGTCTACGCGGAGCGATTAGACCCGGCCTTGATTTTTTTGCTCTACTTTTTGTATCAAGACAAAAAGTAGAAAAAACCGCATAAAAAGACAGTGCGAGAAAGAGAGCGAGGGAAGGCAGACTTCAGAGTAGAGAGTTAAGAACGAAAGACAGAATTAAGAAGATGATTCGTTTTTTAGGCTGCTTGTGAGGACACAAGCAGGGGCAGTGAGCGCGAAGCTGCTTGTGAGGACACAAGCAGGGACGTCAGGGTTGAAAACTTTGCCTTCTTCTTTGCGTCCTTAGCGCTCTTTGCGGTTAATGTTTAGATGAAAGCATCGATCTAACTCAACGGATCAATGTAAATGTTCCCTTCAGGAACACAGGCCCTTTATCATCAGCGCCGCTGATGGTGTAAACAAAAGCATTCCCATCTACCGGCACACCTTTATAGGTTCCGTCCCATCCTTTGCTGATGTCAGTGGTTGAAAAGATCTTATTGCCCCACCGGTCATAAATGGCAAATTCTTTCAGCTTCAGTGCAGTGCCCGGTGGAATGCGGAACACATCATTTTTGCCATCGTCATTGGGCGTGAATGCTGAAGGAATGAACAGCTTATTTCGGATGGCCACCACAATGCTTTTTGTATCAGAGCATCCGAAAGCATTTGATACTGAAAGCTGGAAGGTTGTTGTTGCATTCAAAGGCGTTGTTACAGGCGTTAAGGAAGTGGGATTCGTCAGTAAGCCGGCAGGCGTCCACTGGTGCGATGTAATTGTTCCCTGGACTGCTGGATTCAAAGTTGCCGGCTGTCCTGCATTTACTGAAACACTGGATGGATTGAAAGTGATCAATGGATTCGGGTGCACGGCCATGGTCACCACATTTGAAGTGCCCGGTGTTGTACAGGCTGCATTGGCTGGTGTTACAGTGCAGGAGAACTTGTCGCCATGTCCAATGGTTGTAGTGGTGAAACTGGCTCCAGGCATTGGTGCAGGCAAACCATTGATCATCCACTGGTAAACAGGCGAAGGCCCTGCATTTTGGGCAACGGCGGTAAAAGTTACAGGCTGGCCTAAACAGACTTCAGTAGCAGAAGATGTAATCGTAATAGTTGCCTGCATAGGATCCGCAACTGACATTACAATGTTATTGGATGCTGCAAGAGGATTCTGAACGCATTGAACAACAGAACCAACCCGCAGGGTACAACTTACAATATCCCCGTTATTCAAAGCAGTTGCTGTGAACGTATTGCTGTTTGTACCTGCATTTACGCCGTTCACCTGCCACTGGTAAATAGGATTTGGTCCTGCTCCAGCGCCTGTAGCTGTAAAAGTTACCGCGGTACCCCTGCAGATGTTGCTGGACGATGCCGTGATGCTGACAGTTGGATTAATGGGTGTATTTCCATTCACCGTGATCGCATTGGAATAGTCCTTGGTGGTACCACCGCTGCCACCGCAATGGGGCACAGTCATGATGCATTCCACTGTTGCTGGAAAAGACATATTGGGATCGGAGAAAAATGGACTGTTGGTGCCAACGGGTGATCCGTTCACAAGCCATTGATACACGGGGTTCGCGCTGCCACTTACATTGGTAGCAGCGAAAATGAGTGGTGTTCCGGTACAAACGGATTGCCAGTTATTGATGGCAATGGTCACTTCTGGACCTGCATTATATCCCGGATTGGATTGGATGGTCACCGCATTGCTGGTGATGGTTACGGTATTGCCGCAAAGGATCGTTGTCAGCTCACAGGTGATCACATCGCCGGGAGCAACGTTACCAATATAGGTGGATGCGCTGGTACCATCATTCACACCATTCTTTTTCCATTGATAGACCGTATTGGTCCCAAGTCCAATGGTGGTTGCAGTGAACGTAGGCTGGGCATTATAACAGAACAGTGTAAATGAAGCAGCAATAGAAATGGTTGGTGGCGGACACGGACCATTGCTGATCTTCCGGACCCGGTGGTTGGCAACATCAGTTATAAAAATATTTCCGGCCGGGTCAAGAGCGATATTTCCAGGGTTATTTAACTGCGCATTGATAGCAGGTCCGCCATCTCCTGAAAACCCGCTTACCCCTGTTCCGGCGAATGTAGTGATGATGCCTGTTGCGGCATCAATTTTACGAATGCGGGATCCGGCAAACTCCACGATGTAAACATTGCCGCTGTTATCTGTAGCAACGCCAATGGCACCATTCAGGTCGGCATTGCTTGCAGGCCCGCCATCACCGCTGTAGGCGTTGACACTGCTTCCGGCCACGGTGCTGATGGTTCCGGTACCCGCTGCTATTTTGCGAATGCGGCTGGTAACACCCCAGTAACTCTCAGCGATAAATACATCCCCTGCCTGGTTTACAAATACACCATGAGGCCCTGCAAGCGATGCGTTTGTTGCAGGTCCGCCATCTCCTGTAAAGGTGGAAAAACCTGTGCCTGCTATGGTGCTGATGATCCCTGAAGCAGCATTGACTTTACGAATACGGTTATTGTTGTAATCAGCTATGTAAAGATTACCGGATGCATCTGCTGCGATGCCTATAGGATTAAACAGCGTGGCACTGGTAGCTGGTCCGCCATCACCTGCGAATCCCATGGAGCCATTTCCCGCAACGGTTGTGATCATGCCAGAGGGAGAAACCTTCCGGATACGATGCCCCTGGTATTCTGCAATGTAAATATTTCCTGATCCATCGGAGCATACAGCAAATGGTTGGTAAATACCTGCGTTTACAGCAAGACCGCCATCACCTGTGGAAGAAGGAGCGCCATTACCTGCAAAATGCGTGATGATGCCGGTACCTGCGTCTATTTTCCTGATCGTGTTCTCAGAGGTAACATAAATATTACCTGAGGCGTCGGTGCATATGCCCCTTGGTAATGGCAATCCCGCCTGGGTGGCTGGTCCGCCGTTACCTGAAAGTGCAACGGTGCCATTCCCTGCAACAGTCGTGATGATCTGTGAAAAAGCAAGTTGGTGCCCCGTTATGAGCAACAGGAAAAGCAGGAATTTCAGGCATGCATTCTTCTGGAACAGGCGCCGCACAAGCAGTTATTTTGCAACAAATTAAATAAAGTTTGTCTCTGGTAAAAGGGGTAAAAGAGATAAGATAGGAAAGGTTTAACATGGGAGTTCAGGGCGGGTATGGTTACCCCAGAGAGTTGAGATGATAGACTATAGATGATAGAGTTTAGAGTTAGAATGTGGAGGTATGAATTGAGACTTGATAGTAGAAAGAAAATTTTGGAGATGTGATAGGGAAGGCTTGGCTTTTCTTTCGGCTTCTTTTTATTAAAAACAACTGCGCCTTTGCCTTCTTTGCGTCTTTGCGTGAACCCTCCTTCGTGGTTAAAGTTGCTTCTTACCAGCAATCACTTCCGCCACCGAAGTCCACTTAATATCCCTGTACCGCACATTATCCAGCGGATACAACTTCGGCAGCCCCGTGAACATATCGTGCAGGTATTGCATGCCCTGCCAGGGCGGGAACACTTCTTTCTTTTTCGGAAATAAGGTCTTGGCCACTTTGATCATGGCACGCAGCGTACCCAGTCCACCCGCTCGAAATAGTTTGTAGGGCTGGCCCGCAACTTTAGCAGCGGTGGCCTGTAAACCTTCAACGTTGGTTTCTTCCCCAGCGATCCGTAGGTATCTTGGTGTGGATGGATCCAGTGCAGCAGCTGCGGTAAATTCGGCCGTATCATCCATGGTGGTGAAATCAAGCAATTGGGTGGCATCACCCCAGTAAACAATTCTTTTGGCGCCGTAAAGGATCACGGGTGCCTGTCCTGTCAGAAGATCGGTGAACATCCCGTTAAGAATGGAAGTGGCGCCGATGGGAGCTTTATCCAATCGTTCATTGAACTCTCTTCGCAGATCAAGGTTACGGTTATTGCCAGGTGTAAGCCTTGTATAATCGATGCAGTAATCAGACGGAATGAACCGTTGCACACCAGCGTCCACTGCGGCTTTCAGCAGGTTGGCCTGCACATCAATGATCACATCCCGAAGTCCCGATAAAGCGGATACCACGCAGGCGCCGCCATTACAGGCTTCCTTTAATTCAGCCAGATTGCTGTAATCAACAGCAACGATCGTTACACCTTCTTTTTGTAATGCCTCTGTATGAGGATTGTTACTTCCTTTCCGCACAAGGCCCCGGACGGTAGCGCCCCTCTTTATTAGATGCCTTGCAATAGCACTACCCAATGCACCGGTTGCGCCTGCCAGGATGATCGTTTGTGAACCCGCACCGTTTTCCGTATTCCACCTGTCTGTATTGGTCATTGTAAGTTTTCTGTTTAGATGATGGTCACCTGCTTCCTGCAAAAGCCTGTCCAACAACGCCAGTATAACAAACTGCATCAATTTAAGTTCTGAGGGAGGCCGTCCTATCAAGGCATGCCAGTCGTACCTTTATAGCCTTGTATTTAAGCTTTAACAACACTCCCGGAAGAAGTTGAACATGGAAAAGAAACCTGGTATTGATATCATCAACGAGGTGCTTGAGGCCTGCATCATCGCCTACCCGGTATCTTCTTTCATCATCAGCCTGTACAAGCAATACATCAGCAGGGGATGGCTGACCAAAAAACAGCTGGAAGGCCTGTATGGAAAGGCTAAGGACATCAAGGAACTCCCTCCAGGAAAACTGGCCTCGCTGGAGGCGCTGATCAACAAAATGCCAAACCGTTACAAGAGTGAGGCGCCTGCCGCCACACCCATGTACACCAAGGATGAATCGACGGGGCAACTCATTGAAGCCATCCTGGCCAAATACCCGCAGCACAAGGCCGTGCTTGTTATGCAAACCAAATACAATAACAACCAGCCGTTGACAAGTTCAGAGATGGCGGATTTGAAGCGGTTTGGGCAGGTGGTGAAGAGAAGCTTCGAGCCGTGATCCGCCGCGGCGGATTCGAGCTTTTGCGTGTTTCAATGAATTTGTTTCACCTCAGGGCTCGCAGCTCAAATCCGCCGCGGCGGATCGCAGCTGTTCTCATTCTTTGCGCCACTTTGCGTATCCTTCGCGTCCTTTGCGGTTATTTCAATTAAATTGAATCGCCGCAAATCAAATAAACTAACATGGAAAGTAAGAGCAACATGGAAAGCATCAATCAACCAAATAAACCAACAGCAACCACCAAAGTGCAAAAGCCCCGGAAAAGAAGAGGCCTTATTGCTGTAGTTATTGTCTTGCTCCTGCTTGCAGGGATATTCATCTGGAAAGAGATGCAGATCCGGGATCTTAAAAAGCAGCAGGCTACTGAAAGACAGCAATACCAGGATGCAGCAACACGCACCGTGATGCAGGCCCATATGGATCACCTGAGGCTTTTGGTTAAACCTTATGTGTGGGCCATCCGTGCCGAAATGATGATGGGTAACCAGGGCCAGCTGAATTTATATGCCAATGACCTGGTGCAGGAAAAGAACTTTCAGCACATTATAGTGGCCAACGAGCAGGGCATCGTGATCTCATCCACCAATAAAAAATTTGAAGGGCAGCCTTTCGCCTCTGTTGGTAAACCTGCCTACCTGTCCAGCAACACCACCATTGTTGAAAAGATGGGCGCTCAAACCATTGTAGCTACCAGTCCCGTTATGGGATTCAATACAAGGCTTGGGACTTTGCTGATCGCTTACAACGTACCTAAAACAAATTTTGCAGTACCGGCAAAGCAATAATGCTTTTTCCTCCTTTGTTACTTTCCCCGGGCAGACCATGACGGTAATGGCTCAATATTAGCAGAACTTGGAAAAAAGAGTTTATGGTCACACAATCAATTGAATCAGGCCAGGCGGTTGAGCTGATAGGTAAAAGCGGCGCGACTTACCAGGGCAGGATCTACTCCGATAAACAAAGCAGTTCAGAACTTCCTTCACCAGCCATCGTTTGCCTGAGCAACAGCAGCTTAAACGACGGCCAGTGGAAGCACCAAATCAGGGACATATACGATACCAAAACCATTGAACAGGCCCTCGATCATTTCAGGGAAAGGGACGACATCAGCCATATGATCCTGATCCCCGGCACATCCTACGACGGCACAGACAGGATAAACGACCTCCGCAGGGCATACATTCATGGGTGAGAGATTTCACGCAGAGACGCAGGGAGGCAAAGACGCGGTTTTTTATTTGTCGGGAATTTCTTGTATTCAACTCGGCATTATTCAGAAAATACCACAATAAGTAAATAAATTATTCCCTGCGTCTTTGCCTCCCTGCGTCTCTGCGTGAAACCCTCCGTGGCATAAGAATTTTATGTACATAGGTCATGGCCCGCATTATCAACCTCGAATTTCATTTGTTCGATAAACCGCAGAACGCTCTGGTGAGCCTCGGCGGTGATGAAAAGCATCCCTTTGTCCATGTAGAGCTGACCGACAGCTTTTACCAGGGCTTCTTTGGGATCCAACATGTTCGTTACAAGGGATTTGATGGTTACAAGGCTTTGGGCTTCTACAAAAAGGATGTTTTCCTGAGAAGACTTTTTGATGCGCTGGCGCAGGAGCTGGAGCGGGAGCTGAGCAGGAACTATGCGAAAGTGAGGAATCTATTCCATCATATGAAGATGCAGCAATCCTGACCTTCCTGAGTACAATCAGCCTGACAGTAATTTAACTGCAAAGAGCGCAAAGTAAACTTGAGGATCTCTTCTTTGTGTCCTTAGGTCAAGGCTTAACCGAAATTTGCTTGGTGGTTACTGCCCTCCTACGCAAAAAAAGTTCTATAAAAAATGACAGTGTTTACACAACCAGAAACCAGGGACCAGAAACCAGAAACTTCTAAGGTTCTTTACAGTTAGTGTAAATTTAAGCGCGTGGAAGGTGAATAAATCATTCTTCTCCATCCTCACCTCTTCCTTTCTTCTTAATATTATACCTGTTGACCAGCGATGTAAATTCATTGATGCTTGATGGAACGCCTTCGAGGGTAATGACAGGGTCTTCACCTGCTTTGGAAATGGCTTCGCTGTGCTTTAATAATAACTGCTCTACAATCAGGTTAATGTAATGCTTGGTCATATGGTGGCTGATCTCCACCGTATCAAGTAATTGTCCCTGTAAAAACATCACCACTTTCATCTTGAAATGATTTGATTTGTGGGGTTCTTATAAGGTTCAGCGGGTGGTTTTGGCAGTGATATTAGCGTGCGTCCAAGATACGCTGCCTGTCAATTACTTCAATCCTGGTGCATATTCGTTTATGCGTAGCAATTGTAAGTGTTATTAATTATTTCCAGAAAATAAACATCCTGATACGCCTTTTAAGCGCTTCTTACATACCATTCCTGAAATCATTACAAGTAACGGTGATCAATAATCGAAAAAAAAGATGATGCGGACATTCTAATGTGCAATTTTCAGTTTGTGATAAAAATTAACAGCAAAGAACGCAGAGAACGCAAAGAAGGACCGCAAAGTTTAGGTCCTATAGATCTTTGCGGCCCTTTGCGATCCCATTGCGCTCTTTGCGGTTCCTGCCTCTCTACGCAAATAGAATCATTAAAGAATGACCCAACCTAAATAAACAAGAAACCAGAAACCCCACTGGCATAATTGTTATGCTTTACCCATACAATCACCACCGCCATGGACGCACCAAAGTATATTGTTGTTATTGGAACCTCTGCAGGAGGAATCCGGGCATTGGAAGAACTGGTGATGCAACTGACGCCAGAGATGGACGCTGCCTTCTTTGCTGTGCTGCACCTGTCAAGGAAAGGTATTGGCCAGCTGCTTTTCCAAAGGCTTCAACAATATACAAGCCTCATGTGTAAGGTGGGTGAAGATGGTGAACCCATCAAAAGAGGAACCATTTACCTGGCTCCGCCTGATGAGCATATGCTGGTAGCTGATGGAAAAGTAGTGATTGGTAAAGGCGCGCCTGAGAACCGGTGGCGGCCTTCCATCAATAACCTCTTCCGTTCCGCGGCTGCTTATTACAACTCGCGTGTCATTGGCATTATAGCCACCGGGTTAATGGATGATGGCACTTCCGGCATGTCTACCATCAAGCGATGTGGGGGCATTACCATTGTGCAGGATCCTAATGAAGCGGACCATCCTGATATGCCGCTTTCCGTACTGGGTAATGTTCATGTAGACCATGTGCAGCCACTGTCACAAATGGGGGAATTGCTGAAAGAGATCATAGCCGGACCTGCTCCCCAATCCGCTTCGGTGCCAGAGGATGTGAAAATAGAAACAGCAATTGACCTGAGGATATCAACCAGAATTGACGAGATGTCTGGGTTTGAAAAATCTGACATAAACTGCCCTGATTGCGGTGGTGGACTTTGGATGACACAAAAACAGCATCCTGCACATTACCGTTGTCATGTCGGTCATTCATTTACCGATAGGGAGTTACTCATCCGTATTTCAGAAGTGATGGAAACAACTTTCTGGGCATCTCTCCGGATGATGGAAGAAAGAAGAACGCTGCTTCTGAAATTACACAAGAAAGATTTGGAAAGAGGCTATGCATCCATTGCGGCTCAGCACCTTAAACGCGCGGAAGAGATGGAAGTGCATATTAATAACCTAAAAGAGATCCTGTTTACTGCCACTACAGTTGAATGATGAGCATGAAATATTGAACTGTGTAGAACTCTGCTTTTCAGGAAGGTGTTAAACGGGCAAATCCATAGGCAGTTATAATGATAACAACATCTCATTGATCTTACATGTCAATGGCATGTTATTTTAGTTTTTAATGTCATTCAAATTAAATCAATGGGAAAAATTGCGATAATTGTTCATGGTGGCGCCGGACCTGATTCAGAGTTCATTAAAAAAAACGCGGATGCTTATAAGAAAGGATTAAAAGAAGCGGCGGATACCGGCTATTCAGTACTGGTAGAAGGCGGATCGGCCCTTGATGCTGTGGAAGCAGCTGTAAATTACCTGGAAGACAACCCGCTTTTTAATGCTGGCAGGGGATCGGCACTTACCCAAAAGGCCGAGGTTGAAATGGATGCATCCATCATGAATGGCAAGGACCGTAAATGCGGCGCCGTTTCCATTGTCAAAAATATCAAGAACCCGGTCACGCTGGCAAGGGCCATCATGGAAAAATCCAAACACATTTACCTGGGCGATATGGGCGCGCTTGAATTTGCGCATAAGGTAGGTTTAAAGCTCATGCCTGAAGCCTACTTCATCACCGACCATGCTTTTGAACAATACCAGGCAGCTGTTCAGGAAGAAGAAAACACCATTGAAGAAGCAGGCGAATACCAGGTGAAAAAGAAAGAGCATGGAACAGTTGGAGCGGTTGCACTTGATACCAATGGTAACATTGCCGCCGCTACCTCTACAGGTGGAACAGAGAACAAGATGCCCGGCAGGATCGGCGATACATCCATGATCGGTGTTGGTGCTTATGCAAGCAATGAAACCTGCGCCGTATCCGGTACTGGCGATGGAGAATCACTCATCCGCAATGTCATTTGTTTTCATCTGTCTGCCCTGGTCAAGTACAAAGGCCTGCCATTAAAGGATGCAGCACGCTTTCTCATGCATGAAGAGTTAAAAGATGAGGAAGGAGATATCGGTTATATCGCATTGGACAGGGATGGCAACCTTGCCATGGAGTTCAACAGTGAAAGGATGCATCGTGCATGGAGAACTTCTGATGGTGAACAGGGGCAGGCAATTTATAAATCCTGACTTGTCCGCCGCATCCGCCGCGGCGGAGAAGGTGGACCTGTTCGCCGAAGCCTTGGCGTAGGCGGATTGCGTAAAAAGGCAGGAACCGCAAAGTGCGCAGAGAAAACGCAAAGAAGCGCAAAGATTTAAAAGCAATATTCTTTGCGGTCCTTTGCGTTCTTTGCGGTTAAAGTGTAATCATCGTGTATGGTTATAATCAGCATTAAGCTTAAAATATAATCAGGTGTAAGATCCCAAAACAATAAACCATATCATATGTTATGATCATGTATGGACAAAAAAAGGCCGGATAGAAATCCAGCCTCGTGTAAAATCCAATATCCTATGAAAAACCGAGACGAAGATAATGGGTAAGTTCCAGAGTTTCATTATTATATGGACTTAATTCTATTAATTCTTTGAAAACCAGGATAAATACTGCTTATATACTTTAATATCCTCATGTATCGAATAATACATGAGTTATTTACCTTTGAAAGCTTGTTATATCCCTTATGAATAAATCTGATCATGACGAAACCATTGACGAAAAAGCCTGAAAAGCTTATAATAAAAAACATTTTCCTTGCTGATGATGATGAAGATGATGTAAGCATTTTCCAGGATATGCTGAAAGAAGTTGGTCCTGAGATCAAGCTATCCATCTTCAGCGATGGCAATGAATTGATCTCTCACCTGCAATATTTGTTACCGGATCTTCTTTTCCTTGACCTGGATATGCCCAGGAAAAACGGACTGGAATGCCTGCTGAGTATCAGGAAGAACCCTGCTTCTGAAAACCTCCCGGTGATCGTGTTCTCATCAACAACCCGCCAGGCAAATATTCAGACCGCCTATGAAATGGGAGCGCATCTCTTTTTGATCAAATCACCTGCTTTTACGGAATACAGGGCTTCTATCAAAGCTGTACTGGAACTTGGATGGTCAGATCCTGCTGCAGTAAAAGAACAGTATTGTGTCAATGGCAGGTATACGCCGTTTGTGTAAACCAGATCTTTTATCGATCATTTCTATTAGCAAATAATGCTGTTTAATTTCCAGCAGTGCATGTTGTTATTATCTTATACAACCTGGTCAATAAACATATAACGTTCATGTATATGTTATAAAACCGTTTTTTAATTTTTTAAATCGCGTTATTTCATTTAAATTTAATTAACCCCACCCCAACGAATCATCCCATATTCCGCATCGAAGAAAATTAGGCTACAGCTACTCCTGTATTGTGCATCAGTCCACCAGTTAAATCCATTTTTATGGATCCTTATTTTGAATTCAGTTTCAGGGGCTACCTGTATACATGTAATGCTTATTACGACTTTTCGCAGTCCCCGTTTTTTATATTTATTATTCTGAAAGCGCCAGAACTGATCTGGGAATTTGGCGAAGAGGTTACCATCAAAACAGATGGCAGAAAGTTATTGCCCAAGCGGGACGACTCCATCAGGAATATCGTGTTTTTAAGGCAGGCGATCTTTGATAGTCTTAAACAAACGGATGCCTTTATAAAAGCAACAGCAGGAATTAACCATTCGGACGAATCCCTTCAAGCAACTATATGAAAGAGGAATTTAAAATCGAATGGGCTACGGGTTTATCCTCAGCTTTTTGAAATATTTCCTTTTTAGCCCATCTTATAGCCAAAGAAGGTCAGCAAGCGGGGAAGTTTTCAAGCTGTTGCCCAATACATTGATTTTCTAGGTTCATCATTCACGCTGTATGCGGTTAAAAAAACTGATGAAAAACAAAAAAATAATTCTTTGTTGAGCTTTTTTACCCCCCCCCTCTGAATTAGCTTTAACAGGCAATGAAAAAAGTACTTCTGATCTTTCCCGATACAACCTCCATGGCTGATTTCATAATCCGGTACAGGATAGGCAATGCTGAATGTAATTCTATTGAATGTTCGTTACTGACCATGCTGACGGAACGGGAGATCATGATTGCTACCCAAAACTTCCAGGCTTATGTTCAGGACCATGGCTCCATTCTTATTATGGAAGAAATGAATGATGAACCATCGCTCATTTTCGAACATAATCGCTATAATTCATCACTATTCTCGTCGCCACCAAAGACCTACGTTAATTGACCGCATAAAATGTGCATCAGCATGTATTAAAACCTTGTCACACTTTGGTGATACAATCTATCCCTCCCACTCACTTTCTTTTTCGAATTTAAAAGATTGAAAAGAATCTTGAATAGACTTATTAAAATACATGGATCTCCATTGCAGAAATTGCAGTTATAACAATGCTGTGAATAATGTGAATACTATATGTAGATATTAAAGAAAGTAAGCCTCCGCGAAATCCGCTCTATTAGATCCAACGGAATCTGTGATAGGTTTTTATGCATCATCCTTATCCACTCCATCCAGAAAACCATTTGGAAAGTTTAAACAATTCATATCTGTAAGCGTTAGTCAATCCACTCAATCTTTTCCGTGAAATCCGCTTAATCCGTGATCTTGTAATCCGTGATCCGAAAGGGAAATCCCCAATTAAGGGGATTTAATGATTTATAGAAAACTGTCAACGATCGTCGATCCGTACGATCCTTTCAGAAAGATCCGTGCAATCCGCGATATTAGAAACTGAATCCAACACCTACTTTGATGGTCCTGTTGTAAGCGTTCAGGCTTTGATTGGCATCAGCTCTTGCTAATCCGTGATCGTAAGCGGCAGTGATGTTCACGCCATTCCCGAAGTCGTAGCCAATACCACCGGTGATGGCAGCGTCCCAACGATTGAATTGTTGGGTGGCATCCAGTTTTTTATTCAACAGGTTGAAACCAAGCACACCGGCTGTTGTTCTAAGATCTGCCTTGGCCAGGTAAGATACCTGAGGGCCGGCGAAGACCTGGAATCCATTGATGTTTGCTTTCAGTACAACCGGAAGATCTATATAATGCGTGTTAAGCGCAGCTTTTGCGTTTGCACCCAGGAACTCTGCGCCTTTCAGGCTCAGCTCACCTTTCATTTCATAGCCTTTCTGTGCATAATAAATACCTGGTTCAACAGAAAAAATGCCACCCAGCGGAACGGATGCATAGGTTCCTGCAAACAGGCCTGTACGGTTCTTTGAAGTGATGCCACCATTGGTAAAGTCCATCAGGCTTTGAAGGCTGCTGACTGCATCACCACTGACACCGGAAGAAGTTACACCGGCTTTGATACCGAAAGAAGGCTTTTCCTGTGCCATTGCAAATGTTGCGGTCACCAGGGATACGAGGAGTAGAAGTTGTTTTTTCATAAAATGGAACGTTGGTTTTTATGTCGTTCTGCAGTATGAGAAAGCAAATGCGCAGGAACGATTAATGAGGAGCGTCTAAGATTATGTTAAAGGAGATTTCATGCGTAGAGAGATTTCACGCAAAGACGCAAAGGCGCAGAGGAATATGTACTTAAGAGTGCAGACTTAAGAGTAGAGCGTTAAGAATGGAATGATGAAAGGAGAACTGCCGGGGGAGTTCAGATGATAGACTATAGATGATAGAGTTAAGAGTTGGACTGTAGAAATTGGAGTTGCGACTGGATAGGAGAAAGAGGATTGATGAAAGCTTTTCTACCTTAGTCACGCTCTTTCTTTTTCAACATCGCTTTCTTTTTTAACCTATCCAACCTAAGCCAACTTCCATCCCAATCAACCTTTCTAACCTGTCATCCTGAGCCGAAGGCGTAGGATCTAATCCATCCAACCTTCAACGCCCACAATATCAATATGCACAAAGAATTTCAGAACAGCTCCAGCGCCTCATTTTGTGGTTGAATGAATTGTCTCTAGCATTAATGGACTGGCAACAAAATTCAGCGCCTACAGAATCTACGCATATGACCAATAGTAGTTTAAGAAAAGAAAGAACCCAGTAATGAGCTTATTAAAGCCACGAAAGACTGAACTCTTAAGTGATGGTCGATACCAGAAGTGAAAGACTGTTGTGCGGTGGCCTGGCCGGTCTACGCGGAGCGATTAGACCCGGCCTTGATCTTTTTGCTCTACTTTTTGTATCAAGACAAAAAGTAGAAAAGACTGAATAAGAAGACAGCGGGAAACAGAGCGAGAGGGAGGAAATACTTAAGAGTGCAGACTTCAGAGTGGGGAACAGAAATAAGAAGATGATGCGTTTCTTTAAGCTGCTTGTGAGGACACAAGCAGGGGCGGGCGTCGTGAAGTGCCTCTTTGCGTTCCTTCTTTGCGATCCTTTGCGTCCTTTGCGGTTAAAGGCAGTTTAAATCCGCTCCATTCCGTGTAATCCGTGTAATCCGTGTAATCCGTGATAAAAAAAAGGCGGTGCTTTTCAGCACCGCCTTCATCTATATAAGTTCAAAAGATCAACGATCTTTTAAAACCCTTGCTTTGTAATGTACTCCATCAACCAGCACATCCAAATGATAAACCCCGGTACTCATTTTTACATGACCAAGGTCGAACACTGCGGTTTCCCCAGGCGTTGTGCGCTTGCTGGCCACCAGCCTGCCCTGTGCATCATAAAGGTTCATGGCAACAGCGCCTGTGGGCACTTTTGCAAAGCGAACCTTCAGGCTTGTGCTGAACGGGTTACCCAGAACAAACATCTCCTGTGCAGCTACTTTGCTGTTGCGAACAAGAACAGAATTGCTGATCATGGATGTTTTATCTGACCAAACCATTTTGATGCGGTAATAATTCAATTCCACTTTTTCATGATCAGTGAAGCTGTATTGAGATACAGACCTTGAATTTCCAACCGACTGAACCGTTCCGATCTTGCGGAAGTTGATGCCGTCGTAGGATTTCTCGATCTCAAAATGAGAGGACTTCAGTTCGGAGGAAGTGGTCCATTTCACATTGATATCGTCAGGAGCACCTGCGCGCTCAGTTGCCTGCGCTTTTACGATCAGGTTATTGAACTGCCTGCCCGGATCGCCTGCGCCAAATCCGCCGAAGCCATTTTCAAATACTGCGGTCAGGGTGTAGCCATCTCCATAAGTGCCATGCACTGGAACTAAAACCGACTGAACACTGCCATCATTGTTCGGCTGGGCGTTTGACGCTGTTACATCGCTGATGCGGTCTTTGACCTTTACAAGCAACACTTCATCCCATGTATTCTTGGTAGCGGCTTCCCATCCTTCTTTCTCTGCTTTGGTGTAGTAGAAAGTAACCTCGTAAGATCCGGAAGGATTGTTGTTCTCAGGAATAACCTGGAAGGTCTTATCCATCAGGAAGTTCTTCTTGTTACTGTTCCAGAATTTGGTGGCACCGGTTCCTGCCCTGTCTATTTTAACTTGGGTACATCCGTAGTTATGACCTGAAAGGTTCCTGATCCTGGCAATGATCTGGCCTGCAGGAGAATAATAATAAAGATCATTGTTGGAAGTCAGGTACTCTGTCTTAGCTGTATTCAATGCAGTTGCGATCGTATTGATTCCGAAATCAAATCCAAAGGTGGCATTGATACGGAAATCACTTACAAATGCTGCAGGCAATGCGCATCCTGCCAGCGGCTGGGTGGTATGGTTCGCGTAAACCGTTGCCCTTACACCAGCGCCAAGCGGGTAAGAATTGCCTTCCATGTAATCAGGAAGCGCATCCACCGGGCCAGATTCGTTGTCGAAGCAGAACTGCACCGCAACATTGGAAACGCCATCCCAAACAAATGGGGTGGTGAACTGGAATACGTTTGCTCCACGTACGCTTGAATAATCAGCACTGTACACCGGCGTGAACGGCACATTGGTATAATTGGTCAGCGCGGTTGCAGGCGTATTGGCCAGGGAAATGGTAAATCCTTTGAAAGGACGCGTGCTGTTCTTATCGATCACATTAATGGTCAGTGACCTGATGCTGCCATCACGGTAAACACCTGCTGCTTTGAGTTCGGCAGCCGTGTACAGCGATTGCATCCTGTGCTTGATCTTGTTGGAAGCAAATGGCGCATGTGTGCTCACATTGCTGGTAAACGTGCCTACACTGTATTCCTGTATTGTTGGAACCGCTATCGGAGCATGGTCATTATCCTTAATGGTCATATCAAATGTTCGGATAGAACCTTCCTCTGCGTTAGTGGTGCCAGAAATGATATAAGAGAATGTAAAGGCTTCCGTATTTTCTACTTCAGCATCATCATAGATACGCAGTACAATGGTCTTCTTTTCTTTCACGCCATTGGCAAATACCACCTGGTCTGATGGATTGCTGAAATCACCATTGGTAGTGAAATCAAAATCAACACCTCTTACAGCGGTATTACCGCCTGCTACATTTATAGTAACAGTGGCATCTCCTGTAGGTGCATTGAAGATATCCAGGTCTACATTGTAATCCCTGTACCCGCGGCAGCCCATGCTGGAGGCGGTCTGCTCGGTAACCGTAAGCGCTTCCGTTGCGAAATTGATTTCAGGTGTTGTAGTAGTTGGTACTACAGCTGTATACAATCCGCGTCCGTGGGTTGCAGCAACAATAGTGTTGTCGCTTGTCCTGAGCTTCAGCATATCTGTACGCACCGTTGGGAAGCCTGCGCTTACCCTCCAGATGGTATTGGTACCATTGACTGCTTCTGTTGTATAAACACCGGCTTCTGTAGCAATGATCAGCCGGTTATTGTATTGCGGATGAAAGATCGCCCAGCGTACCGGCATGTCGGGAAGGTTACCATCAATTGGCGACCATGCTTCTCCACCATTGGAGCTGTACCAGACATTGTTCACACCATAGTTGGTGAAAACAGCCACCAGGAAATTGTCAGACGTACCAACGTTAACACAGTTCAGGAAACCGCTTGGGAAGCTGGCCCCGGTAATATCTGCAGTATTGGCCTCCATATCGGCAGCAGATACCGTATTGGCATTATCAAGCCTGATCAATTTACCTGTACTGCCACCAATGAAAACACGGTTGGCCGTATGAGGCGACACTTTAAATGAAGTGGCATTGCTGTTCGCGCCATTGCGAATCAGTTTAGGCACCGCAAGAAGGGTAGAAGTATTGGAAGTATGGGCATTGATCCAACGGCGGATTTGCAGGTTGGGTGCATTGCTGACACCATTGCTCGCGTACATGGTATTGCGTTCATCATCGTAATCAAATGGGTTCACAAACAAACCCGTAGCGGAGGAAAAGTTAGCCTGGCTCCAGGTCTGTCCGCCATTGATACTTCTCCTGTACTGACTATTTGTATAGCTTCCAAACTGGATCAGCGGGTTCTTCTGGTTAATGTGCACAAAGCATCCATCACCACCTGTGACTTCAATGGATGATGTAAGTCCGGGGTACTTGATCTGGTGTACACCATTATCCTGTGCACCTGCAAGCAGGTAAGGCGATCCGGCATCAGGGTGAATGGCACCTGCATAGAATTGCTTGATACCAAGGTTACGGTTCTTGTCTCTCCAGGTAGAACCACCATTGCGTGTCAGGAACAATCCACCATCGCAACCGATCAGGATCCTGTTCTCGCCACCAATGTTCCACCACTGCATAAAATGATGGTCAGCATGCACGTAAGGCGCAACAGTTACCCAGGCAGTAGCTCTGGTAATGGTAGCGCCATCATTGTTGGAGCGGTAAGCATCCAGTCCACCCATCATGATCTGCGATGGATTGGAAGGGTTGATGGCAAGTGTGATATTGTACCATCCCTGCGTATTGGTAAGGCTGGCTGTATAAGCAGTAGTATTCTGTTTGGTAAATGTTGCACCACCATCAACAGATTTGTAAGAGCTGTCAATGTTGTTGGAGGTGTTGGTGGTGATACCATAAACGATGTCACCATATGTTGCCAGTTCAAGGCGGTTGGCGCCCGGTGTGCCAAGCCTCCTGATGCCGAAGCTGCTGTTCCATCCGCTGGAATTGGTAACGTTAGCCGGATCATCTGTGTAACGGTGGCTCACGGAGCCAATACCACCTGATACGTAACCAAAGCTTGCATGGAACCTGCCAGTTGTACTCAGTTCAATATCGGTACAAATGTTATTGGATGTAAGTCCTGTTGGAGTGATATCCTGCCATGTATTACCACCGTCCTTGGAACGAAGGAGGCCATAAGGTTGTTCGATCGGTGTGGTCAGTGTACGGCTTGCCAGGTAGATATTACCTGCAGCATCACAAAGTATTTTGAAATTGCGTATCAGGCGTGTGGTGGATGGCAGATGCGACCATGAAAGACCGCCATCAGTTGATTTCCATACACCCTTTCCAAATACAGCATCTGCATTGTTGGCTGCTTCACCTGTTGAGAAGTACATTACATTAGGCTTAGTAGGATCCTGTGTAATGGAGGAAATGGCCATGTTGGAGAAGTAATCATTAATTACCTGCCAGTTGGGGATCTCTGAAAGGAAGTTGGTACACCTCCACAGGCCTCCTGCCACACCACCAGTATAAACCGTGTTACCTGTAGGATCATTCAGCGTATCTACAAGTACAGCCCTGATCCTTCCTGATGTGTAATTCACACCAGCACGTGTATTACCATTGCTTGGTCCGAGTGAATCGTAAATTGGTCCGCGCTCTTCCCAGTTCATGTCCATAGTAGTGCGCGTGCCTCTTGCAAGCACCTTCAGGCTCTCGGTATAATCCATAGCAACACCAAGACGTTCAACCGGTACATAATCCAGTGAAGGGTCCCTGGTCTTTTCAATTTCAAGCAGATCTCTTTCATAAGGATTCTCATACTCATCTTTTCCTTCTTCTTCAAAAGTTGTGATGAGTGATTCCTTGTTCTTGAATTGAGGGTAAATAAAATAAAAAGCCGTGCATAGACACACAGCAGCTACCAACAGGTAAATTTTTCTCATTGTGCAATAAGTATTAATTAAAAAGCTCGTACAAAATTGTGGGAGGTATAATGGTGGAAAACTACTGGAATATAAGATAATTCTGAATGGCAGGTGCCGAGAGGTTAAAAATAAACGGTGAACGAAACAAAAAGATCGGCTTAAGCTGGGCAGTTTTAAAACTACTTTCTTACAAGAGCGTACCCATCAGCATCTCTGTAATTCTCGGTCAGGATCATGATAAAATCTATCAGCACCCAGATACCGCAGCCTCCCAGTGTCAATAATTGAAATATTCCGATCCCCGTATGACCCGTATAAAAGCGGTGCACGCCTAAAGCACCCAGGAAAAAACAAAGCAGCAGTACGGTCAGCCAGTCTTTCCTGTTTCCCAAAGCGGCAGGTCCGGCATAGGAACTTTCACCCGCAGGTCCATAAAGCATAGCATGTTTGATATCACCAAGCTTCATCCACCCCGGCATACCCTGCTGAAATACCATGGTATTATCAGTAATGAAGTGCTGGTTTAACAGCAACAATAGGTCCTGCGATTTAACGGGGCCTTTTTGAATGCCATCCTGCTGGTACCACCAGTTGTCTGTACTCATGATGCTTTTTTTTAATTGGGCTTTGTAATAATAAACAATTTCATGAATATGTTGGAGAGAAGCTGTTGGCCTATAGCTGGTGGCTTATGGCTTATGGCTAATGGCTATTGGCTATTGGCTATTGGCTATTGGCTATCAGCTAATAGCTAATAGCTAATAGCTAATAGCTAAAAGCTTTTATATAATGTTGTATAATGAAAAATGAATAATTGTTTCCCTCATACTACACATAAAAAGAAACTCTTATCAGACGTAAAATTCCGAAAGCACTTCCACTCTAATTTGTTTGAAAATTTACCCCGCGTGCTTAATCATATTATTGGGTTTGTATCTTGAAGTACTGACGCGATTCTGGCAAAGAATATTTTTTAAAATCCAAAACCCAAACCTTATGAAGAATGCTTTTATCATTAGCATGATGATGCTTTCCTTCGCCGCCAAATCACAAGGCCCCCAACAACTGGTTGATGTCCCTTACGACGCATGGCCCGGCGCAACAGTAAAAGGTTGGCTTTACCTGCCCGCCGATTACAACACCTCCAATAAAAAATATCCTGTCGTTTTCTTTTACCATGGACTTGGTGAAGCAGGATCCAACCCATACCAGGTTTTGAATAATGGCATTCCGCAATTGATTGCCGGTGGCATGAGGCCCGATAACATTACCAATCCTGTTGACGGACAAAAATATTCTTTCATTGTGCTTTCAGTGCAACACTGGGCATGGAGTCCAAGCCCCGAATGGCTGCCGCATGAATTGAAATGGCTGAAAGAAAATTACCGCATCGATACCAACCGTGTTTATGTTACCGGTCTTAGTGCCGGTGGACAGGGCAGTTTCAGCGCCACTGTGCAGAACAATGCAGTGAGCAGGCTGATCACCGCCGCCGTTCCAATGAGCCCTGCTTCCGTGTGGCCATACGATCCTACCTTGATCAACCAGAACGGTATTGAAACATGGTTCTTCTCCGGTAATGCCGATGGTGGTTATACAGTGAACGCATCCAACTACAGCACCGACTGTAACATTCAGTACCCTGGTTCCAGCAAGCTGAATATTTATTCCGGTGGTCATTGCTGCTGGACTACTTTTTACAACACAACCTGGAAAGATCCTTCCAGCGGATACTCCGTATGGGAATGGATGCTGACCAATTCAAAAGAAACCGACGGATGGATCCCGGTGCCGGTTGACTTCATCTCCTTCGACATTAAAAAAGAAGCATCCACAGCAAAGCTGACCTGGAAAGTAGCGGAGGAATTCAATGTGACAAGGTACGAGATCGAGAAGAGTGTAAACGGTACGGGTTTCTCTAAAATAGGATCCGTGAACGCAGCCGATATTACGGAATATCATTTCACCACAGCGCTTTCTTCCGCTAATGGCCAGTACCGCATCAAGGCCGTTGACATGGATGGTAAATATAAATTCAGCCCGGTAGTGCATTTCAACAGCGGAAGGGCCTCGGTAGTCATCAAGGCATTCCCAATTCCGGCACAAAACGAAATTACTTTACAGCACCCCACAGCAGTGCAGGCAAGCCGCATTACCATTACGGCTGCTGATGGAAGGCTTGTAAAAACCGCTTACCCCAACCAGGGTTTGCAGCAAACAAATCTTGACCTTTCCAGACTGAACCGCGGATCTTATTTCGTGCGGTATGAAGATGGAACGGTGATCACAGAAGTAATTAAGATCTCGAAGCAATAGTTAGTTAGATGTGAATTGTAAAAGGCCGTGGTTTTCCATGGCTTTTTCTTTTTGGGAAGCTGATGGCTGGTGGCTTTTAGCTGATAGCAGTGAACGTACAATCCTATATTGATTTCTTATTTGAAGATGAATTTGTTTGGGCTTCGAGTTATGAGCTGCGAGCTGCGAGCTTTTTGCATTTTTAATTATGGTATTCACTTTTCAATTGAACGGGTATTCTAAGACCCTGGCCATTTTTAATGCCTTAAAGCTCGAAGCTTGTGGCTCGAAGCTCAATGCTTCCCTCAACCACATTAACCGCAAAGAGCGCAAAGTATACGCAAAGGCGCTGTATTCAGCTCGTAGCTCATAGCTCGCGGCTCGAAGCTTTGCATGAATCCCGTGCAAACCGTGATAAAATGAGAGCAGGCCTTTCGGCCTGCCCTGTATTTGATCGGTTTTCTGGGATATGTTCAATCTCTTGAGGAGGATGATATCATCCTCATTGCTATTGCTTCACCAGCTTCAATACGTGCTTCTCGCTGCCCTGGCTGATCTCTACGAGGTAAACTCCTGGCTTATAATTTGCGCCCAGTACGATCCTGCCATTGGCCGGTAAGCCTGTCCTGCTTTCAATCACCCTGCCTGCTTCATCCATCACCCGAATGCCCAGTGCACCTTTGGAGTAAGACCTTGTCAAAAGCGTGAACTGGTCCCTGCTTGGATTTGGGGTTGCCTTTACTTCAAGGGCATCGGCCGCTTCCTCAATGGTGCCGTCACCTTTCCTGATGGTCACCTCTGAATGATCATGCGGCACAATGACATCAACCGTTTGCGTACTGGTGTTGCCAGCGGCGTCTTCTGCTTTGATGGTAATGGTATAGATCCTTCCATTTCCTGATCCTGAACGCTCCGCTCTCAGTTTCAAACGATGATTGTCTATGATCTCCCAGTCAGGTCCGGTATCGCCATCACCAGTTCCGTTCACCGGCTCATTGCTGCTTACAGAAATAGAAGTTGCCGTTACACCGCAATTATCACTGGTATTATAGCTGACAGTAACATTGCGCATTTTATGGTTTGGAGGCCAGAGCGCAGCCGGATCAGCGGATACATTGGTGATCACGGGCGCTTCATTGTCCTGTACTGTAATATCCTGTGTTACCGTAGTGCTGTTACCTGCTGCATCGGTAGCAGTCCATGTGATGGTAGTAGTGCCAACAGGATACAAGGCCTGTAAAGTCTTGCCATCGCTTCGAATACCTGCATTGCTGACCACACCACAATTATCCGCGGCTGCGGGAGCAGTAATGGTTGCCGCTGCACCGCAAATTCCAGGATCTGTACTAACAGCAAGGTTGCCTGGTGCCACTGTATAAACAGGTGCTTCCGTATCATCCACCTGTATGCTGAACTGGTAAGTTGCTGTATTGCCCGATGCGTCGCGAACCGTCCATGTAATGGTGGTCAAGCCTTTTGGAAGGGTTTTTCCATCCAATGTAGAGCCGCTAACAGGCGCAGACGTTGCGCCTTGTTGTGTAAGGGTATAGCTATACTGCAGGTTGGTATTACAACCGTCCGTTCCAACAACATCAAATTGTTTACCTGCTGAAAATGAACATGAACCAGTTTCAGTCGATACAACAGTGGTACTGCCATTTGTAAATCTTGGATCAACAGGCGTTACCTGCGGAGCTTTTTTATCCTCAATGGCCACCTGGAAACTGCACGCTGCTGTTTGTCCAACAGCATTCGTGACTTTTATGGTTACTGTTCTTGCACCGGCTTCATTGAATACCGCTCCTGCTACAGGTGATTGTTCAATGGTAGTGGCGTTATTATATGTTACCAAAGAACTGTAATCAGGCATTATCGCCAGGCAATTGGTTGCCAGTTCAAGCTTCTGGTCGCCCGGACAAACAATGGAAGGTGCCACATCAGCGATCCTGTTCGATGGTGTGCTTTCATTGTGGAAGCGGTCGATGGAAGTGACCGCGTAATAATATACCGTTCCGGGATCTGTATTCTTATAGGCGAACCCTGAAGTATCGTTTGCGGTTATAGCCAGTATGTTATTCGCATTGGTGAGGTCAACATCCGGTTGCGCAGAGCGGTAGACCACAAAGCGTTTTGCCTTATCCAGTTCATTGGCTGCATCAGCAGGTTTGGTCCAGTTAAGGAATACCGAATCCCCTGCACCCCTTGTGGCAGTAAGTGCGGATGGTGCTTCAGGAGGTGTATTGTCTCTCCAGGGCATCAGTGGCAACAATGCCGGCTTGTTGAAAAAGAATAATCTTAATGAATCGCGGAAGCCAAGCCTTGTGGCGCTGCGCAGTGAACTTGTATTATATATTGCCTGTCCATGGATGTTGGGTTGATTCCTGTTCAGTCGCACTTCGTTAGGGATCATGGTAGGTTGTGTCCACGGCAATCCTGCCGCTGCATCATTTACTTTGTATCCGGCCATTCCAATGTACATGTTCCTTCCAAACGTATTGTTATTCCACCATGGCACGATCAGGCTGTAATTGGCACCCGGCTGGCCCATGTACCAGTAAACCTGTGGTGCCAGGTAATCGATCCATCCTTCCTGTAACCATTTCTTTGAATCGGCAAATACAGCGTTGTAGTGCTCATTGCCGGATGTAGGAGATCCAATGGCAGGATTGGTGCTGTTGCGATAGATACCTGATGGCGATACGCCAAACTTGACCCATGGCTTGATGGCTTTCACACTATCATACACTCTTTTGATCAACAGGTTCACATTATCTCTTCTCCAGTCAGCCTTAGAAGTAAAGCCTCTGGGATAGGCAGCAAATGAAGCATCATCATTATAAACACCCGGTGGGTAGAAGTAATCATCAAAATGAATTCCATCCACATCATACCTGTTCAGGATGTCAACGATCACAGAAAGAATATAATCCCTTACTTCCGGGAGTGCAGGATTCAATGTAATAGTAGCTGGTGTTGTCAGCAGCCATTCAGGGTGTTGCTTGGCAACATGCGAAGCGGAAAATCCCGACAGATTTGACGCAGTGGCAACTGCACGATAGGGGTTGATCCATGCATGGAATTCCATTCCTCTTTTATGGGTCTCATCAATCATGAATTGCATGGGATCCCACATGGGGCTGGGTGCGCGACCCTGTAAACCGGTAAGGTCGGCCGACCATGGTTCAATGGTGCTTGGATACAAGGCATCGCACTGGCTGCGTACCTGGCCAAAAATCGCATTCATGCCTGTAGCCTTGTGGTGATCAATGATGGTAAGGAATGCGCTTCTTTGTTGTGCCGGTGTTTGTGTGCGGCTGGGCCAGTCGATGTTTGAAAAAGTTGCGATCCATGCGCCGCGGAATTCGCGCTTCGGAGGATTCTGTGCCAGTGTAATTACAGAAAAGTTGGCTGCAAGCAGCAGGGTGAGTAGCAGTCGATTCATAATAGCAAGTTTGCGGGATTGCGTAATTTACTGCCTAAATCAATATAATCCTGCAACAATTTTTCCTGTCCAACCGCATAAAACCGCAAACCTGCATATTTAAGAAACAGATCAGAATCTCAAATCATTGATTTAGAAAAAGAAGGGTTTTAAAGGTCCGATGATATTTTTTTCTTTCCTTAAGGCTTCTATTCCTGCTATGCCTGCTTCATTGCTTCATTTGAACTCATTAAACAAGTCTGAAAAGAAGCTCGATGCTTAAGAGGCTTCTTTGGCAACCCGATCCCTTATTTCCTTATCTGGTCAAATAACTTATCTTTAGAATGATTTGAGCCTCGCAGCAGTAATCTTAATGAATCCTGTTTAGTAATCAGCAGTCTTGGTTATTTACTTCTTGCTTTCCTCAGACCATTTAATCAATTCAATTTATTTGTATGAACATTTATGTTTCAAACTTAGGTTTCAACGTCCAGGACGATGGACTAAGAGCAATCTTTGCACCGTATGGAGAAGTAACTTCCGCGAAAGTGATCAATGACAAGGAAACAGGCAGGTCAAGAGGATTCGGCTTTGTTGAGATGTCCGATAATGCAGCTGCTCAAAAGGCAATCGCTGAACTGGACCAGAAACAAATGGATGGCCGCGCCATCAAGGTTGTAGAGGCCAGGCCAAAGACTGACCATCCAGCCAACAATGGTTACAATAAGGGTGGTTTTAACAAGAACCGCTGGTAAAAAACTTCAATGCCCCCTCGGCTGAGCCGAGGGGGCATTTTTTTATTCTCTTTATTCTCTCCGCGGACTTCCTTGCAAATTGATTTTGCAAATGATGCTAACAAAAGCATCGCGAATAAAATGATGACATATAAAATCACCATTTTGCTTTTACCGATTATATTTCTCCTTGGTAGCTGTTCACTGTTCTCTGACACTTTAAAGGTTGAGGTGCCAAAAGGTTTTGTAGGCTGGTGCTATGTAATCCCCCTCTCTAGTAAAAAAGTATCAGCATCTCCCGTTGTTGATGGCAAATACCAGGTAGATACAAACGGAGTAGTCCTTATACCTGCATATGTTTTTGATGTTAGAAAATCTCACGTATTGAAGGTGTATGAAGAAAGTGTGGATATTAGTAATGATAATCGATATGCAGGCAGTGTGTACCGTACAAAGTCTACAGATAGCATAAAATATAACTACATACACTTTTACCTTCCTTCATTAAAGGAAAGGAGCATTCCTGATGGAGAGGAATATTGGAGGGAAAAAATGGATAAGTATTATCAAAGCATGAAGTTTGATAGTTTACTGCAAGTAAGAAAGATTGTTTTTTAAAATAGTTCCCCCACAATCATAGCCTCAGGTGAATCTGCCAAGTTAGATCTTGCTACGATGTTCTTTACAATTAAACGGAGGTAGATTTTATCAACACCTCTTCACTCCATTTTGCCATGGGCGCCGTGGCAAATTCAATAATGTTTGACTGGTTATCCGTGCCATCCAATTCCCTAAAAATCCATGTAATCCGTGATATTTATTTATCCACGGTAATTTGCCTGTCACTTACCAGTAAATCCCCATAAGTAATTGTACACAAATACCTTAGCACTTCTGCCCGATCTTTTAAAACGGCTGAGTTTGGTACAGATTTTTCAGTAATATAGCTGAGATTGTTAACCTAAAAACTGCCCTATGAAAACAATGTTCCAACTGTACCGCCAGAATCCCATCGTGGCGCTGATCATTAACAGTATCGCCTTCTTTATTTATATCCTGACCATCATCTTCATGATCGTTCTGCTGACTGTTGCTTTTACCGGATAGAACCTTTTTCTCAATCTGTGATTTTAGGATGGATTTCCGCCCTGCACTTTTGTGCAGGGCTTTCCTGTTTGGCGAAGATGAACCGGTCAAACCTTTCACATTTAATAAGGAAATCAGACGCTCTGCGGCATAATGCTTGCTCCTATGCGCCGCCACACGACCGGATCTAAAAATGACTGTTTCAAGGCCCCCTTTCCCATTGCAGTTTCCGCTTTAAATCAACATCCTAAAATGCGTTTAACAAAAATTCATTCCCTTATGGCTGCCCTGCTTTTTGCAGGTGGCTGCTCAAAAGAAGATAAAACCGCTTCAACCACCCCAACGGAAGAGAACTGCTTTGTAGGCAATTCTGTCCGTGATGGTGAGATCATTGAAGGCCAGTATATCATTGCCTATAACAATAACTCTTCTGAAATTCCAACGGCTGCCTCCGGCCGTACGGTCAGCGTTCAAAGGGTTGAAGACTACGCAGAGGTCCTGCTGGAAAGAAATGATATCTCCGCTTCAGCCATCAAAGGCGCTTTCTCCGGTGGCCTTAAAGGAGTAGTGGCCCGTTTAACAAAATCCGAGCTACAAACCTTAAGAAATGATCCGTCCGTTGGACAGATCGAACCAGACCGCATTATTGCACTGGGAGCCTGCTTTGAGGTAGTAGAGCCAAGGACCATTACCTGGAACATACAGAAAGTAGGCTACGGGAATGGTATTGGTAAAACAGCCTGGATCATGGACACCGGCATCGACTTCGACCATCCAGACCTGACGGTTGATGTAGCCCGAAGTAAATCCTTTATCACCAATGTAACCTCCGCGGATGATGAGAACGGCCATGGCACCCATGTGGCCGGCATCATAGGCGCAAAGAACAATACATTCGGCGTGCTGGGTGTGGCTTCAGGCGCTACACTGGTTTCGCTTCGTGTATTGAATAAGGATGGAGAAGGCACCCTGGGATCAATCCTGCAGGCGCTTTCTTATGTAAATGCCAACGCTAAAGCTGGTGATGTGCTGAATATGAGTATTGGCGAAGAAGAAGTATCCGAAATTCTTGACCAGCAGGTAAAGAATACCGCGGCAAGGGGTATCCTGATCGCGATCGCCGCAGGCAACGATTCAAAGCCGGCCATTCAGTTTTCACCCGGCAGGGCAAATGCCGCGAATGTTTACACGGTATCTGCGGTTGACAGCCTGGGCAATTTCGCTTCTTTTTCCAACTATGGTAACGACGTGGTAGACTTTGCCGCGCCGGGTGTACGCATTCTTTCCACCTATTCCGAAGGCCGTTATGCCAGGATGAGCGGCACCTCTATGGCTGCTCCGCACCTTGCAGGCTTGTTATTGCTGAATGGAAATAACATCAGGTCTTCCGGAACCGCATTGAATGATCCCGATGGTGTAGCTGATGCCATTGCGCAGAAATAATAAAATATTTATATAAGACCGCATTAAAACACCTCTGAGGAGGTTTTTTATATGTATTAGGGTATTTAAACTTCAGGCGTTTGTTTTACCCAGGTCCAGTTCATGCTTTGCCAGGTGGAACCGGATATGTTCAAGAAGTTCCTGCATGACAAGTGGCTTTTCCAGCATTTCATCAGCACCAAACCAGGCGGCGGCACCAATGTTCTGATCGTATCCCGACATGATGATCACTTTGGTTTGTTTCAGCTTAGGGTGATCTTTCAGGTCGCTGCACACTTTACGGCCATCTTCTCCGTGAATGTCCACATCAAGTAAGATCAGCTGCGGCCGCCAGGTGCTGATGATCTCAACACCTTTAAGAATGGTTGATGCGGTCTTTACATCATAGCCTTCAAAGGTTAGTTTCTTTTCCAGCATGATCAGCAAATCTGTATCGTCGTCCACAACAAGGATCTTGTGCTTTGTTTCCATTTCAATAATTCATCAAAAACAGGACCAGCTGAAAAAAATATCCCTCCGGGCTTTTGAGCCGGGAGGGATAAGCAATTCAGGCGGTTTAGGTTGAGGTTTATTCTGGGTTTTTCAAAAGGACGCCTGGGTTCTTCATAGCATTGGATTCAGTTCATAGGATATTACGGATCTCAAACGGGCTTCAAAGGATAAGAAAAAAGAAGTTGACTGATATTGGATTTGGGTTTTTCAAATAGCCGCACTCGCGGTTGGATTTTAGTTCTTTGGCTTTTCTAAGGATATCGAAAGATTGATTATGAATCAATCAACTTCTGATACAAACATACTCTGCTAACGCTTCTGCATCAATAGGATTAATGCCCCATTTTCAAATTATGGTAATTACTGACGAGAGGTAAAGTTCTGAAAAAAGCGTACGGAGAAACGCTACGTATAATTCGCATCACTTCCTTGAAGGCCTTGACAGGCAAGGGTTTCAGAGATCATTAAAATAATCCAATTCCTTGATCAGGCACATGTATAAAGTAAATCACATGTTTTTAATCGTATCAAATGAAGCTTCATCGTCAGCCTGCTGATCTTTTAACCGCAAAGAGTGCAAAGGAATCGCAAAAAAGCGCAAAGGAAAGGCAGACTTAAGAGTAGAGACTTAAGAATCAGAAAGAAGAGGTATGGAAGAATTAAACCTTGTTTTTATTACGCCGTTGTTGGTGTTTTTCACCAACAACCAGAATATAAAGCAAGGTCCACCACATGAAGAAAACCGAAGAGGCCCATGTTGCTGTTAACTCAGGCAGCGGCTCCTCCGAGTAATTACCATCAACGGAGTAAATATGATCTTCAAACATCGCTCCCACTCTCGACTTTATCATCTATTGATTTTATTTCACTCGTCTTGTTCTTAATCTTCAAGTTGTTGGTAAAAAACACCAACAACGGCGTAAACGGCGTAATGACCTGTCCTTCTGCTCTACGCTCTATTTCTCCGCACTTGTATTTCCCCTCGCTCTCGCTCTCTTTCTCCGCACTTACAGATAAGACAGCCACCAGCTCTTTTTCCTCCTCTTATAATTCCCATACCATTTGCAGGCAGGGTAAAGCAACAATACCAGTACTGCCCAGATAATGTAGACAACACCTAATGAAACGCCTTCACCCGGCACAACGAAATTGAATGGAAAGCCGGGAGTGGCTACTATCCCTTCGGAAAATGAATATCCCCGCAACAGGAAATAGAACATGCAGGCGAGGTGGATCAGGAAGAAATGCAACAAAAAATAAAACAGGGGCACACGGCCATATACGGTAACAAATCTTGCAAATGCATTTTTAACCGGACCGGCCAATGCAAGAAAGATCAGGGCTGGTCCCAGTGTAACACAAAGAAAGAGCAGTGAGGGCGGATATTTCTGCAGGTTGATGAAGGAGAAGAAAGAGTACAGTTCATTTTTTTGCTGGCTCCATTGCTGCGGATCGCCATACACATTGCCTGCTCTCAGTATTACAAATAGCACCAGGGCTGCAATGCCAAGGGCAGCCAATACTTTTTTGCGGCGCAGCGGCGGAACATCCTGCCTGAATAGCCGGCCAAGGCAATAACCCAGTAAGAGCACACCGGTCCATGGCAGGAAAGGATACAGCATCATGACCATCCTTCCATTGCCTGCAGGCCTTACGCCTGGCCTGTGCAGGAGATCGTACCACCATGCCGACTGGAAGCCTGGCGCCTGTTCAAAACGATCGAGCAGGTTATGTCCAAATACAATGATCAATCCAACGGCGAGAATGACAGGGAACGGCAGCCAGACCATTCCTGCCAGGATCACCATGCTGATGCCGATGGCCCAGATCACCTGTAGTACGATGTTTTGGTAATAAATATCAAAACTGAAAATGAAAGTCATCAGCACCAGTTCCACTACGATCAGCCAAAGACCCCGCTTTAAAAGAAACAGGCTCAATTCCTTTTTCGTCTTCCTGAAACTTTGCAGGTAAGCAGAGCACCCTGCAAGGAATACAAACACGGGTGCGCAGAAATGGGTGACCCAGCGTGTAAGGAAAAGTGCCGGCGTGGTGGTTGCCAGGTTCAGCGGATCACCGGTAAAAGTGGCCACGTGAAAAAAATCTCGTGTATGATCGAGGGCCATAATGATCATAACGAACCCACGCAAAAAATCAATAGCGTTGATCCGTGCAGAAACGTTTGTTTCAGTCAGTTTTTGTGCTGGAACGGCAGTTGTGGAATACATGGTTGAAACTTTTTGGGAAGCGACAACCAATATAAGGAGTTTATGGTTTATGGTTTTTTGTTTATGGTTCTTTAGGTTCGGTCATTATATATTCATCCTCTTTGCGTAGAAAGGCAGGAAGTTGTACTTCCCATCCGTGAAATCTGTGTAATCCGTGATCCGATATTGATTAACTTCAAACCTAACCAGCAATTATGGAGAAGAATCAGAATATCGGAACCGGTCCGGGTGATGAACCGAATGGGTCATCCAGGAGAAGTTTCCTTAAAAGAACCACTGCCATCACCGCCCTTGCAATGACGCCGCCAGCCATCCTTAAAGCAGGTGAGCAGGATGAAAAGATCGCAGCCTATTTTGAAAAAATCCCTGTGACGATGGAAGTGAACGGGGTGCCCCGTAGCCTGAATGTGGAGCCGAGGGTCACGTTACTTGATTTCCTGCGCGAGCACCTGCAGCTGACCGGAACAAAAAAAGGTTGCGACCATGGCCAGTGCGGTGCCTGTACGGTGCATGTTAATGGCAGGCGCGTCAACTCGTGCCTGTCGCTTGCAGTCATGCAGGAAGGAAAAAAGATCACGACCATAGAAGGTCTTGCGAAAGGCGAAACCCTGCACCCCATGCAGGAAGCATTCATTACTTATGATGCCTTACAATGTGGTTATTGCACCCCCGGGCAGATCATGTCCGCGGTTGCATGTATAAAAGAAGGACACGCCAACAGTCCGGATGAAGTACGCGAGTTCATGAGTGGCAATATTTGCCGCTGCGGCGCATATTCCAACATCGTGGATGCCATCATGGATGTAAAACAAAAAGGAGGCGACCTGTGATCAACTTTCAATACGTACGGGCAGTTACAAAAAGAGGAGCACTTGACCTTGCAAAAGATCCAACCGCACAATTCATTGCCGGTGGAACCAACCTGGTGGACCTGATGAAGAAAGGTGTTATGACACCTGAAAAGCTGGTAGACATCAACAACCTCCCACTTAAAAAAATAGAAAGAGAAGATAAAGGCCTGCTCATCGGAGCGCTTGCGCTGAACAGTGATGTTTCGGAAAATGAGCTGGTACTGAAGGACTGGCCGCTGTTGTCTCTTGCATTGAAAGCCGGTGCATCCGCACAGTTGCGCAACATGGCCACTGTTGGCGGCAACATGATGCAGCGAACCCGCTGTCCTTATTTTTATAATACCGATCTGCCATGCAATAAACGGCAGCCGGGCACGGGTTGCGGTGCACTGAAAGGTTACAACCGCATGCACGCCATCTTTGGCGCCTCGGAAAATTGCATAGCCGTGCATCCAAGCGATATGTGCATTGCGCTTGCTGCCCTGGATGCTACAGTACTGGTCAGCGGCCCGAAAGGGGATCGCAAAATACCCTTCCTTGATTTCCACCGTTTACCAGGCGACCAGCCGCAAAAAGATAACAACCTTCAGAAAGGTGAATTGATCACGGGCGTCCACATTCCCAATAACGACCTTGATAAAAACTTTCATTACCTCAAGATCCGCGACCGTGCTTCTTATGCTTTTGCACTGGTGTCTGTTGCTGCGGCCATGGATATCAAAGGAGATACCATCAGGGATGCACGCATTGCCATGGGTGGTGTTGCGCACAAACCGTGGCGCATGAAAGAGGCGGAGGCTTTTCTTAAAGGAAAAGAAGCAACGGAAGCCAACTTCCGTCAGGCAGCGCAGATCGGAATGAAAGGCGCAAAGGGTTACGGGGAAAATAATTTCAAACTGACAATGGCGCCAGTGGCCATCGTTGAAGCACTCACCACCGCAAAGGCAAAAGCTTGATCCATGAATGACAACTTTAATACAAACGAGACTGATATAAATGTCAATGGTCTTCACATTGAAAACAGTTTTATGAATGGATTGAATGATCCGGAAGATCGAGTTGATGGAAGGGCAAAAGTTACCGGCGCAGCCAAATATTCAGCAGAGTTTACGCATCCCAACATGGCCTACGGTTTTCTTGTAGGCAGCGCCATAGCTAAAGGAAGCATTTCTTCCCTGGATACAAAAGCTGCTGAAAGGGCACCAGGTGTTCTTGGTGTGATCACTTACCTGAATGCACCAAAGATCCCGGGCTATGATGCCGGTGAAAATCCTGCAAAAGGTCCAACCTGGGGTGGAGGGCTGAAGATCTTTAATAGCGACCGTATCTATTATTACGGACAGCCTGTTGCCCTTGTGATCGCCGACACATTGGAACGGGTGCATCATGCCGCAGGCCTTATAAGAGCAAAATATAATAAGGAAACGCATACAACTGACCTCGAACAGAATACCAGTAAAGCCGCTGCTCCAAAGAATGCCAGGCTGGGTGATTATAAAAGAGGCGAAGGTGATGTATATAAAACGGCGCTTGTAGTTGTTGAAGCGGAATACCGCATGCCGATAGAAGTGCACAACCCGATGGAACCGCATGCCACCATTGCCGTATGGGAAGGCGATAAGGTAACGGTCTACGAAAAAACACAGGGTGTAAAGGATACACAGCGCAGCATCATGAATGCTTTCAAGCTGAAAGCTGAAGATGTAAAAGTGATCGCTCATTATGTTGGCGGCGGCTTCGGCGCTGCCTTGCGTACATGGCCTCATGCAATTGCCGCCGTGATGGGTGCAAGGAAGATCGGAAGGCCGCTAAAGCTTGTTCTGCACCGCGAACAAATGTTCAATAATGTAGGGTATCGCCCCGAAGCCATTCAAAAAATTGGGATCGGTGCAACAAAGGAAGGCAAGCTCACAGGCATTACACATGAAGCTTATTCGCAGACCTCCACTTATGAGGAATTCACGGAAGGCATTACAGCGATGAGCCGGTTTATGTATGCCTGTCCCAACGTGGTGACCAAATACCGCATCATGCCCCTTGATCTGAGCACGCCAACATGGATGCGCGGACCAGGTGAAGCTACCGGCGCTTTTGCACTGGAATCTGCCATTGACGAACTCTCCTACGCATTGGACCTTGACCCTATAGAACTTCGCCTGCGCAATCATGCAGATACAGATCCTGAAAGAAACAGGCCTTTCTCAAGTAAATACCTGAAAGAATGTTACCAGATGGGAGCCGATGCAATTGGCTGGTGGACCCGCAACCGCAAGCCGCGGTCCATGCAGGAAGATGGCTGGCTGGTTGGATATGGTGTATCATCAGGAACGTTTGGTGCATTTCGCGGAGGAGCCTCAGTACTTGCAAGATTGAACAGCGACGGAAGCCTGTTGCTGCAAAGCGCTGTCAGCGATAGCGGACCCGGTACGGCTACGGCCATGACACAGATCGCATCTCAAAGCATGGGATTGCCTCCCAGTAAGATCACCTTTCAATTAGGTGATTCTTCACTTCCTCCCGGACCAACACAGGGTGGATCCATGACCACGGCTACACTTGGATCAGCCGTTCATGAAGCAGGTGAAACTTTAAAAGCAAAGCTGGCGGAACTAGTGGTCACAGCAGGACATTTTCATGAAGCCAAAAGAGAAGAACTTGTTTTTTCCGAAGGCGGCATCAGCATGAAGAATGATCCTTCCAAAAAGATATCTTATTCTGAACTGTTCAAAGCCGCTAACATCCCTGCGCTGGAGATCACGCAGGAATCAAAGCCTCCTGGTGGCGGTAATTATTCCATGTATTCCTTCTCCGTGCATTTTGTAAAGGTCAGGGTGCACCCATCCACCGGTGTGGTTCGTGTGGCCAGGGTGGTTACCTGTGGAGATGCAGGTAAGATCGTTAGTCCGAAAACTGCAGCCAGCCAGATGATCGGTGGTGTTGTTGGCGGCATTGGCATGGCACTGACGGAAGAAGCGGCCATTGACCACCGCTATGGCCGCATCATCAACAATAACCTTGCAGACTATCACCTGCCTGTTCATGCCGACGTGCCTCATACGGAAGTTCTGTTTGTGAACAAACCGGATCCCATCATTAATCCTATGGGCTCAAAAGGCATGGGCGAGATCGCCCTGATCGGCTTTGCACCGGCAGTGACCAATGCCATTTATCATGCAACAGGAAAAAGGATCAGGGAAATACCGGTGACACCGGACAAGGTGATGATGCAATCATAAGGGTTTCTGGTTTATGGTCTCTGGTTTATGGTTGTTTAGATACAATCATTCTTTACTGAGTCCAATTGCGTAGAAAGGCATTAACCGCGAAGAGCGCAAAGTGCACGCAAAGAGGCGCAAAGAATACAGACTTAAGAGTGCAGACTTAAGAATTTGAGTGATGATAGCTGATGGATGAAAGCTTTTCTACCTTAGACTCGCTTTTTCTTGTTCAACCTCGCTTTCTTTTTTAACCTCTCCGACCTAAGCCAACTCCCGTCTCACTAAACCCTCTCCGACCTGTCATCCTGAGTGTAAGCGAAGGATCTCCACTTCCAACCTTCAACGCCCATAGTACCAGTAAGCCCAAAGAACGTCAGAAATGTTCCAGCGCCTCATTTTGTGGTTAGATGAAGTGACACTCCAATCAAAAGACTGCCAACAAAATTCAGCGCCTGCAGTATCCTCGAATAAGGCCAATTGTGGATTAGGAAATGGTTAAGCCAATAGTGAGCTTATTAAAGCCTAGAAAGACTGAACTCTTAAGTGATGATCGATACCAGAAGTGAAAGACTGTTGTGCGGTGGCCCGGCCGGTCTACGCGGAGCGATTAGACCCGGCCTTGATCTTTTTGCTCTACTTTTTGTATCAAGACAAAAAGTAGAAAAAACCGCATAAGAAGACAGAGAGAGAAAGAGAGCGAGAGCGAGGGAAATAAGGACTTAAGAGTAGATACTTAAGAGCGGAGAAGAGGGTTAATAAGATGATTCGTTCTTTGTGAGGACACAAGAAGTGCATCGTATCCTAATTCTGCTTGTGAGGACATAAGCAGGGGCGGCGAGACGAGGTGGTTAATGCAAAGAAACACCTTGGGATAAAACAGTCTTGCTTGGAAGAAAAAGAAAAGAAATAATCATTCACGACGCCGCCTGTGCAAACACAGGCAGGCCATCGTGAAGATTTTATGAATGGTTTTTCAAGAGAGTAGCCACACTTTGTTTGGAAAAGATACCAGCCGGATCATGCCTTCCTGTAACCAGGAGAAATGACCAGTGGAATAGCTTTCGGGAAACAAGGGTACGCATGGGGGCCCGGGCTTTGGGAAGCCGGCAGGCTTAAACTACTTTCTTTACTTTCGGCATCAGGTAGTCGTCAATCTTTGACACCAGAATCGCCGTATCGAAAGGTTTTGGAAGCATATCATCCGCTTTGAACAATTGCGCCCTTCTTGGATTGGGATCATGTCCGGAGATCAGGATCACTTTCATTTCAAGGGAAGGGTCAGTTTTCAATTCAAAACACAACTGGCGGCCATCTTCTCCATTGATATTTACATCCAGGAGAACAAGGTGGGGTTGCACAATCGGGATCAGCGCTTTGGCTTCTGCAATGCTGCAGGCAGTCTCTACGCAGTAACCTTCGCGGTCAAGCCTGCGCTCGAGGAGCATTAACAGGTCGATGTCGTCATCAATTACCAGGATTCTTTTTGGTTTTTCCATCGTTCACACTATTTGCTTGTTTACAAAAAGCAGCTGGTTCGCGCACTGCTGTCCTAACACATTTTTGTTTTAAATAGTGCCTACCACGCTTATAGGCGTGGTAGGACTTAAGATTTTCAGGCGGTTAGATGGTTTGGTTTTTCACTATTGGCCTGGGCTTTCAAAGGATTGGAATTGTTTTCAATAGGATCAGGACATCGAACGGGTTTTCAATAGATAGGTGGATTTGGAAAATTAGAAGTTGACTGATATTGGATTTGGTTTGTCTTTTGGATATTGGATTTTGACTACTAAAACTTACTGACTTACTGGACGGGTTTTCGGATACTGGACAGATTGATATATCGTATCAATCAACTTCTGATGCAAAACTATATCCGGAGAGGGCCCTGCACAAGAGCGCTTTTGACCATATTTGGGTGTATGGAAATTACTGTGTTGATGGTGTTTTGAAGGGAAGATTACCTGTGGAGGGGACGTAGAAGTACGAGGAAAAGCTGATGGCTGATAGCTTACCTCGTGAAACGTGAGGCGTGAGACGTGAGGCCAGGAACGGGAAACGACAAACGTGAAGCGTTAGACATGAGACGTGCTTTTAAATTATTTGTCTTTAACACGAACAACAACACTGACAAGCCCTCCCAAAAACGACCCTGCATACAATGACTCACAACTTATCTCTGCGTCTTTGCCTTCTTTGCGTCTTTGCGTGAAATCTCCCGGATAAAACCAGAAACAAGAAACCAGAAACAACTTTACTTTGTTTCATGGATCAAATCAACTGGGGCATTATTGGTTGCGGCAATGTAACGGAAGTAAAGAGCGGTCCTGCATTTAGTAAAGTGCCGCATTCTTCATTGGTAGCGGTCATGAGAAGGAACGCAGAGAAAGCCGCGGACTATGCAAATCGCCACAATGTATCAAAATGGTATGCCGATGCGCAGCAGCTGATCGATGATCCCGATGTCAATGCCATCTATATCGCTACGCCGCCAGACAGCCATGAAGAATACGCCATCCGTGCCATGCAAGCCGGTAAGCCGGTGTACCTTGAAAAGCCAATGGCCCTTAATGCCGCTTCGGCGCAACGGATTGCAGACGTGGTCTCATCCACCAGGGCCAGGTTAACGGTGGCGCATTACAGAAGGCAGCAACCGCTTTTTTTGAAAGTGAAAGAACTGCTGGATAATAAAGTGATCGGAGACATTAATCATGTAAATCTTACCCTCTTTCAGCCACATCACTCCAAAATGATAGCGGCTTCCGAAAAAGCCTGGCGTATTGATCCGGCTGTTTCCGGTGGAGGGCTATTTCATGACCTTGCGCCGCACCAGCTCGACCTGATGCTTTATTTCTTTGGTAAAGTAAAAGGACCTACCGGCATGGCATCCAATATTGGTAAACTATACGAGGCTGCTGACTCTGTGATCGGCCGGATGGATTTTGAGAATGGCGCTTCTTTTAAAGGTTCGTGGTGTTTTGTAGTGCCCGAAGTGGAAAAAGAAGACACCTGCAAGATCTATGGAACGAAAGGTACCATCAGTTTCTCGGTATTCGAACACAATCCCATTCAGCTTGCCACCGACAGGGGACCCCAGACATTCAGGTTTGAAACACTCCCCCATGTCCAGCAGCCTATGATCGAAAAAGTAGTAAAGTACTTCCGTGATGAAGCAGAAAATCCCTGCCCGGCAAGCGATGGGGTTGAGGTGATGAGGGTCATGGATGCTTTTACAGCAGGAAAATAGTTTATGGTACTTAAATCAAGCATTTTTTACTGATCCCTTTGGCGTAGTTTACCGCAAAGGAAGCTAAGACAATGCAAAGGGTCATAAAGAGAGTGCATCTGTATTTCCTTTGCGATCCTTTATGTAACGTCTGCGCTCTTTGCGGTTATCCTATTTACGCAATAAGAAACCAATAAAGAAAGACAGAGCCTAAGAACCAAAAACAAAAAACAATAAACCATAAACACAATCGTATAACGATTGTTGAAGCTTATTTTTGCTCATAAACACATACAATGGCAAAGACAAGGATAACGATCAACAATAATGGTTCTACTAAAATAGAAGGTGATTTTGAAATTGTGGATCCCAACGGTAATGTATATGACCTTGCAGGAAGAGAGATCGTTTCGCTGTGCCGCTGCGGACTTTCCAAGAACAAGCCCTTCTGTGATGGCGCACACCGTGGACATTTTGAACACAATGCCGTGGCTTTTGCCCTTCCTCCTAAGAAGCAGTAAATCCTTATTGCTTTAACTCCCTGGACCACTCTTCATGCAATGGCTCTCCCCTGGAGTTCATGCCTTTGTGTGTCCACACCGATCCATTGAGGCTGCCATCAAAACTTAAGGATGCTCCAACCCTGCTGCTGTCACGGGAAAAGAATTCAATGTGCTCTGTATATTTTCCATTTTCAAATGTATAGCGGCCGCCACCGGTTCCTAAGAACTCCTTTGTTTCGGTGTTGATGGCCATCCACTGGAACCTGGTGCCTGAAAGCAGCTTTAATGTTTTGCGGGCTGCGCGTGGCACGGGCTGCATCTGTCCATTGTTCATCCTTCCTGAAATACGCCAGTTACCAGCGAGTCCTCCCTTTCCATAGTCCAGCCGGGTGAAGTCAGCAGAAGATCCATTGATGTTGGTTGAAAGCTTGTCTGCGCTGATAGCAACTGCATATTCAGCCGCCTGTCCCACCTTTTCCTTAGTCATTGAATGGAATTCTGTGGCAACATGCAAATGAGCTCCATGAGTATTGTAGGTACCACCTGTAGTTTGAATGAACTTCCTGGCCTTCTGGTCATATTGCGTATGGGAAAAATAACCATCCTGGAAAATGAGCACTTCCTCCACGGTTCCGGTCTTCCGGTGCCAGGCACCCGAAAGGTCGCTTTGTTGCTGATGAAAGTTGAACGCCGTGGAGAAAGCCAGAATAAGGACTAAGAAGGGAAGGATGAGCTTTTTCATGATCAAACAATTGTTGAAAAGTTACTGAATCTTTAAAGGACAAAGGCCAGTTCTTCGTCTAATAGAAGGAGTTCTACCGGGAAAGAAAATGCATTGTGCATTGATATGTGAATATCCTGTAAATAAGTTAACCGCTACATCTTTCAAGTCGGGAAAGCTTTTTGAATCAGTAGGGTTATGAAAAAGAGCGGTATGACATTGAGTAAGAAAGCAGCATCCATCCTGAACAAAGGCAAACAAGCCCCCCAACCAGCAGACCTTGAACCCATGCTGGCAACATTGGTAACAGAACCGGTAGAAGATTCCGCTTGGTTTTACGAAATGAAATGGGACGGATACCGTGCCATTGCCTATATGAACAATGATAATGTGGAGATCCGTTCCCGCAACAATAAATCCTTCAACGAAAAATTTTATCCTGTCGTTCATTCTCTTAGGAAATGGAACCTGGAAGCAGTGGTGGATGGCGAGATCGTAGTGGTGGACGAACATGGCGTACCTGATTTCAGCGGGTTGCAAACATGGAGAAGCGAAGCAGACGGACAATTGGTCTACTATGCCTTCGACCTGTTATGGCTGAATGGTATTTCACTGATGGAAATTCCACTGGAAGAGCGCCGCGAAGTTTTGAAATCATTGATCCCTGAAACAGAACAGGGCATCCGTATCAGTGCAACCATGGAGGAGATCGGCAAAAACGCATTTGATCTTGCCAATGAATTGCACCTTGAAGGTGTGATGGCAAAAAGATCCAACAGCCTTTATATTCCTGGTGCAAGGTCAAAGGACTGGCTGAAGGTCAAGACTGAAAAGCGGCAGGAATTGATCATTGGTGGTTATACCCTTAATGAAGGAACCAATAAATTATTCAGCGCTCTTTTGCTGGGGATCATGGAAAATGGAAAGTTTCATTTCCTGACACCTGTCGGTACCGGCTTTAATAAAAAGATGCAGGAAGACATCATTCAAAAATTGAAACCTTTTGAAACAAAGGAATGTCCTTTTGTTGAAGTGCCTGAATACAATAAGCCTTCCCGCTTCCGGCCAAATCCTCCCAAAGCAACAGTCACATGGGTAAAACCAAAGCTGGTAGCAGAGATCGCATACCGCGAAACCACGCCTGACGGTGCTTTCAGGCAACCATCATTCAAAGGATTGCGCGAAGACAAAAAACCATCTGAAGTGGTGATGGAGATCCCTGCACAAACTAAGTCCATTGTAAAAGAGAACAAGCTGGTAAAACAAAAAGTGATCGCTGCACCACCCAAAAAAGAACGCAGGACTTTGCTCAATCCTAAAGAAGCATCACAAACAAGGGATATCAACGGAAATGAATTGAAGTTCACCAATCTTGATAAGATCTACTGGCCGAAGGAAGGATTTTCCAAGCGCGACCTGATCAACTATTATTACCAGGTGGCGCCTTACATGTTGCCTTACCTGAAAGACCGTCCTCAAACACTGAACCGGCATCCTCATGGCATTGAAGGCATGACCTTTTACCAGAAAGACGTTAAAGGAAAAGCGCCTAAATGGATCGAGACGTTTCCCTATTTCAGCCATATGGACCAGCGTGAAAAAGAATTCCTGGTAGTAACACACGAAGCTTCGCTGCTATACATGGCTTCACTTGGGTGTATTGAGATCAATCCATGGAGCAGCAGAAGAGATGCACCCGATAATCCTGACTGGTGCATCATTGACCTTGATCCTGACAAGAACCCTTTTGATAAGGTGATTGAAGCAGCAAGGGTAACCAAGGATGTACTGGATAATATTGGAGTTCCTTCTTATTGTAAAACTTCCGGGTCAACAGGTTTGCATATCTATATTCCACTTGGTGCCAGGTATACCTATGAAGACTCTAAAGAATTTGGACGTCGCATTGCCAAGATCGTACATGCCGAAATACCTGATTACACTTCAATCGAGCGCAAGACCGCGTTAAGGAAAGGCTGTTTGTACCTGGATTTCCTGCAGAATCGTCCGCAGGCCACGGTTGCGGCTCCGTATTCATTGCGGCCAAAACCCTTTGCCCCCGTATCAATGCCTTTGCACTGGGAGGAAGTAAAGCCCGGCCTGCAGATAAAGGACTGGAATATTACAAATGCGGTGGACAGGCTGAAGTCAGAAGGTGACCTTTTCAAGGGTGTTCTGGGAAAGGGCATCAACATGGAAAAAGCCATTATAAAGCTGGAAGCCATGATGCAGCTTGTAGGAGTATAGGCTATTGCTGCATTTCGTCAAGGTTCGCCTTCGCTTTGTCAAAGCAATTAGGAATGGCTATGGCGCCACGGTTCCTTTGTAGCATTAATCAAAATTAAAAACGATTTTATGCAAAGGAAACTCACCCGGTCATTCACATTGCTGTCATTCGCCTCAGTAATGTTTTTAACCTTATTCTCTTTCACCACAAAATTTGGGGGAGACATCATCGAGATCTACTTGAACAAGCAGTTGCTGATGAAGCAATTCGTACACAACGAAAAAGATGTAAAGACACTTACGCTGGCGCCCACGGACATGAACAAGCAGCTGGATATCTATTACCGCCATTGCGGAGTGGCCGGTAAGGACAGGACCCTTCACATCAAGGATGACCAGGGCAGGATGGTAAAGAACTGGCGCTTCAACAATGCTGCAGGTAAAGGCGATGGCATGACCCTCCAGGTGAAAGAAATCCTCTCCGTGTCCAAACTTAAAGGCATGCAAAGGCTTAACCTGTATTATGTTTCAAAAGAACTACCTGCAGGGAAATTTTTAGCGACGATCATTTACAGGGAGAAGGCAGTAGCGAAGCTGTGAGGACGTGAATCGTGAGACGTGAGGCCAGGACAGTTTATGGTTTTTTGTTTATTGTTTATAGTTCTTTAGGTGCCGTCTATATTTCCTGATCCTAATTGCGTAGATAGGCAGAAAACGCAAAGGGCGCAAAGAAGCTCAAAGAGTTTCCTTTGCGCTTCTTTGCGTTACCTTGGCGGTCTTTGCGGTTAATATAAATAAGGAAATCTTAGAGCCTTTTAAATCATCTATCTGCCCTCCCACTCTAAAATCTATCATCTATAGTGTTTCACCTCAACTCTTCCTTGGCACGCAGAATGCATACGGTATCATTAGACTACCTTTAGCACCACTGTATGAAGCCATTTTTCCTTTTATTCCTGACCCTGTTCCTTTGTGTAAGCACCTTTGCGCAGCAGCCGGACTCTACGGACAATTTATTGTTATCCGGCGATACGCTGGTGAATGACACCACCGATCCTTACCCAGGGAGATTACTGCAAGACGATCCTTCTTATACAAGGAAAGCCCCCTGGTACATTGTTTCGGGTAGGGTGCTTTCATCCAATATATTTAACTGGGCCCTCAATAAATATTTCTTCGGCTTCGACTGGCCGGCCACTTCTATCCAGGACTGGAAAAATAATTTCAAGGCAGGACCACATTGGGATGTGGATCGCTTCAGCATCAACTTTGTGGGTCACCCGCATACAGGCAGCTATTATTACAATGTGGCCCGGTCGAATGGTTATTCCTACTGGGGCTCTTTACCTTTTGCATTACAGGGTAGCCTGACCTGGGAATACCTAGGTGAAAATGAACAACCTTCCTGGAACGATATGATCAACACGCCGGTCAGTGGTGCTTTCCTTGGCGAAGTATTTTACAGGGTATCATCCAACATTCTGAATGACCAGACACGCGGAGGTGAAAGGGTCTTCCGTGAAGTCCTTGCAGGTGTCATCAATCCAACAAGGGCCCTTAACAGGCTGACCCAGGGAAAGATGTTTCGTGTTACCAACAGGGAAGTGTACCAGAAAGAACCCATGAACGTGACAGTTTCAGCCGGAGTCCACAAAGTAAATAACAGGACAGGCCACGACAATTTATTTGGAACCGGCGCTACCAATGCACTGGTAAACCTCCAGTTTGATTATGGCGATCCTTTCGAATTCAGCAAGCGCAAGCCTTTTGACTTTTTCAGGTTCCGCATTGAAATGAGTTATGGCGCAGACAGCAACCTGCTTGACAATGTGCTTGGTTACGGACTACTTACAGGAAAGAATAAAGGCAGCAAACTGATGCTCGGTCTATTTCAGCATTTCGACTACTGGCGCAACAATAACATTTTTGAATTGGGTTCATTAGGCTTTGGCGGAGGACTTGCGCATCGTGCTGCTATTGGAAAGCGTGGCAGTTTATTGTCCAATGTGCACCTGGCAGCCATTCCTTTTGCAGGCAACAATACCAGATTTGGCCCAGACACCTCACATGTCCGGAAGTACAATTACGGAGGCGGGTTGCAAGCCAAGTTTGAAGAAAGTCTTTCATTGAATAACTGGCTGAACCTTGGGTTCCTGGCTTATTATTACTGGATCCACACTTATGACGGTCTTCGCGGCAACAGCTATATCGGCATCCTGCGTCCCTCTGTTGGCGTAAAGATCTTTCGAAACCTGAACCTGGGATTTGAACACCATATTTATCTCAACGACCGGTATGATTACGGAAGAGAAGCGCTGCATTTGAAGCGAACAGAGCAAAAGCTGTTCCTTCAATGGGGATTTAAACAGTAACTGTAAATACGTGCTGCTCCTGGATGCTTAAAGCATTTTTCAGCCATAAGTTACTGCCAGTACATACTTCTTGTTTTCCAAAGGCTCTGCTTGACAAAAACGCTTTATTGATTTAACTTAGGCTAACTGCAAGTCCCGCCCCCCATCAATACTGCTATCCGTGTGCATTCGATCATCATCGCTAACAGGATGTTATGGCTATCATGCTTCAATCAGGAAGCCGGAAAGTCCGGGGTTTGCTTTTATTTGTCACGTTGTCCTTCTTAACAGGCCAACTGCCAGCTCAATCCGTAATTCAGGGATCGGTAATTGACAGGAATGAACAACCATTCGGCAATGCCAATGTTTTATTGCTGAAGGCAAGGGATTCTTCCCTGGTAAAAGGCATCCTGACTTCTTCAAATGGCAGATACAGTTTTGAGAACATAGCGCCAGGTACATACCTGCTATCTTCCAGTTACACGGGTCTGCAACCTGCATACACAACTGTTGTTACAGTAGATGGTAAAAACATCATCAACATACCTCCATTAAAATTATCGGAGCATGAAAAAGTTCTGTCATCTGTCCAGGTAATAGCCCGCAAGCCTCTTTTTGAACAGAAGATTGACAGGATGGTGATCAATGTAGCATCAAGCATAACCTCTGCCGGCAGTACTGTGCTGGATGTGTTGGAAAGATCCCCCGGTGTAGTAGTTGACCGCCAGAACAATCTCCTGGTGCTGAATGGAAAGGATGGTGTAATGGTCATGATCAATGGAAAGATCAACCGCATGCCAATTGCCTCGCTGATGCAAATGCTGGCATCCATGAGTTCCGATAATATAGAGCGCATAGAACTGATCACTACACCCCCGGCTAACTTTGACGCTGAAGGTAACGCAGGTTATATCAATATCGTTCTTAAATCAAACCCTAACATGGGAACGAATGGATCTTTTTCCATTACAGGAGGATGGGGCAATAAGGAGATTGCTGAGGGAAGCGGCAATTTCAATCATCGCAGGAAAGGGTTCAACCTCTATGGTGATTACAACTTCTCGCGCTTTCACCTGATGCAGGACTTCCAGTTTTATCATGCTGTCAGAAATGGCAGCCGCCTGCTGGAGAATTATTCTTTCAGCAACCGAGATCCGGTTGAGCGGGTTCATGCACCTACCCTGGGGATCGATATAGACCTGTCAAAAAATACCATTATTGGAGTCCTGGCTACTTTTTATCACCGTAAATGGACCATGGATGCGCAGAACACAGGCCAGGTATTTTCTGATCACAACCTTGATACCATTATCCGCATCAATAATTATGAGTTGCACACATTAAAAAGTTATACCGCAAACCTGAATCTTCAGCATCAATTTAATGAAAAGGAAAAATTGACCATCAATTTCGACTACATGTACTACCGTGATCACAACCCGGTACGATACAGTAATGAATTCTTTAACGGGCAGAATGTATTTATAAACAGCGAACAGGTATTAAGTGAAAAGCTGACACCTATAAAATTCTGGATAGGAAATGCCGATTACACAAAAAGACTGAACAAAAGAATAGAAATGGAAGCTGGGATCAAGAGCACAGTGTCACGTTTCACTAATGATGTGCTGATACAGCGATTGCATTCCGGTTCCTGGTCAAAGGATCTGGAGCTGTCGAATCTATACCATCTTAAAGAAGATATTACAGCAGCTTTCACATCTTTGAACATAACAGCATCTGAAAAAACATCTGTAAAAGCAGGTTTGCGTTTTGAGTACACCAATTCCAATCTTGGATCCGCAACTAAAAAGGACATTGTTGACCGCCATTATGGCTCCTGGTTCCCTGGCTTTTTTCTTTCACACACACTCAATACAAATAATTCAGCAAATTTTTCATACACCCGGCGCATTACAAGGCCAACGTTCTGGAACCTCGCGCCATTTGTGATCTTTATTGATCCTAACACTTATTTTTCAGGAAACCCTGGATTGCAACCTTCCATTACGGATGCGTTGAGCCTTGCCTATACTTATAAGCGGAAAACATTTTCCCTTTCTTATAGTTTTGAAAATACCCCCATTACCAACTTCGCACCCAGGGTTGATCCTGCAACGAACAAAGAAACACTTGCCGCAGAAAACCAGGACAACCGCGTTACCTGGGCAATTAATGCTTCGCTTCCGGTAAGCATTAATACCTGGTGGTCCGTTCAAATGAACATAGGTGGATTGATACAAAATCTTGATGGATATTATAACAAGGAAAGGATCAGAATCGCTCAAAAAACTTTCCGGTTGAATGCTACGCAGAATTTTAAACTTCCAAAAGAATATACTGTGTCATTGAATGGGTTTTATAATTCAGCAAGTTTGTTTGGCATCTACAAAAACAAAGGATTTGGATCTCTTGATGCCGGCGTACAAAAAAAAATAAGCACCCGCTCTATCCTCCGTTTCAATGCAGCCAATTTATTAAATACCCTGAAATATGAAATTGATGTAAACCTGCCTGAGAAGAACCTTGTTGCCAATGGACTTCTGGTTTTCAGAAGGCAAAGCTTCCGTCTTACCTGGACCCACAGCTTTGGGAGCGATAAGGTAAAGGATAAAAGGTCCCGTAAAACAGGCAGCGAAGAAGAAAAATCAAGACTTCAAAATTGATCAGCATGCTCAGGCATTCATGGCGATGCCTAATTCTTTGTTCCATCAGGCTTTTATAAACCTGTGCATTAAAATTGACCATCAAACCATTAGATCATTTTCTAACTTGCCATTCACATGGCAGTTGTTATCACTACAAAACCTGTTTTTAAGCCCCATATTGATTTCAAGGTGCAGCATGCTGTGCTGGAAGAACGTTCAACCATTGTGCATTGCATCCTGATGGAGTTTGCAGCCATCCGTATATGGCCCACCACTTTTCTTGTCCAGGACGATGGCAGCAGGAAAAAATTGTTACAGGCCTACCATATAGCTGAATATCCTGACTGGAAGATCGTAGGTCCAGGTCATTGCTTTACACTGGTTTTTGAAGGATTAGATAAAGGTTGCCGGTTGTTTGATCTGTTCGAAGACATCCCGGAGCCCGGAGGTTTTCATATTGAAAATATAGAAAGGAACAAGACGGACGTATACAGGTTAGACATTAAGGAACTTGGTATATAGATTAACCGCAAAGAGCGCTAAGATCACGCAAAGAAGCGCAAAGGAAACTCTTTGCCATTCTTTGCGGTTAATACCTTTTTACGCAAAGAAAATCACTAATGAAAGACTGCACTTAAGGTACCAGAAACCAGAAACAACAAACCAGAAACTGTCACTAATCCAAAGTCCGTTTCCTTGTTACTACTTCTTCCCTGCCCCTGTCTCTTCTGTCCAGCATCAAGGGGATCGTGCTCAGGATGCAGATGCCTGCAAGAATGCAAAGTCCAAGGATCAAACCATGCTGAGGCTCGCCGTACACAAACTGGCGGCCACCACTGATCACTTCTTCGCGCACGTCGGTTGACCTGTAAATGGCATAGCCAACTGCAGCCAAAGCCAATATGAGTAAAAGCATGATCGTTGTTTGTCTGTTCATATCATTGATTTTAGTATGAGGATTACGGTTACTGCTTATTCAAATTGTGTACCAGCAGGCCGAGGTCTTAACGGTTGATTCCTCTTTGTGCATTAAATCACCAGAAATTATTGCTGAATAGATTGTCTTTGTTGTAGTTACACAATTGAAGCCTGTTAGATTCCGCCGGATGAGTTTCACGATCAGGCCCTGAATGTTTATTGTTGCGATAAGAAACAGCACGCATAAGAACATTGTTGCCCTTTAATTGATTTACATACCAGGGACGTGATCATTTTAGTTTTAACTGGTATTGCATGAATGTAACAAAGCATATTTTATGCTAAGCATCAGGTCATTTGTTACAGGCTTTAACATCTGCTTCATTTCATTACCGGCTTTTTGCAGTTCATACCCTAACATATTTTATCCGGTAGCCTGCTGTATTTTCTTTGAGGTATGAAACAGCTACTTCTCGTCTTTGCCGCATCAGTTGCGTTTTCTGCCTGCAGTAAAAAAGATCATGTCTTCAATAGTTTCCCGGACAACCCGATCATGTATCACACAGATCTGAACAACAGGGAAGTGAAGTTCAATCAGCCGGCAGGCGTTGATGTGGATAATGATGGTATATCCGATTTTGTTTTCACTACGTGGCACATAGGCGACCCTGTGTTAAAAAGAGATATCATCCAATTTCATGTGTCATCTAACACAAGCACACTTTTGATGGTTGGGGATCATAATGATTCACCCATCTTTCAGAAAGGTGCAACCATACTGAATGGCGGATCTAACGGTTATGACTGGTTTGAGGTTTCATTGCTGGAGCTGGCACAAAAAATAGTTCCGGAAAGAGGCGCTCCTTTCTGGCAGGGTGCATGGAAAGACGTTCAGCGACAGTACATCGCCATACAGGTAAAACGGAATGGATTATTATTTACTGGTTGGGTGCAGGTAACATTCGATACGTCAAACGAAAAATTAATTATTCATAAAGCGGCAATCAGCACAGAACCATTCAAAAACGTAAAGGCAGGAATATAAATATTTTTTAGGCGGTTTTCATAGGGTTAAAGGCGGGATTTCAATCCTGCCTTTTTTATTTTGAAGAAGAGATCAAACAGGTTACCTGGCAATTGGTAATTCATTCTTCCACCCGCTTAACTTGTAAACGTAAAAGAATCTGACTGTTTTCCCCATTCGTACCGTTTCAATTTTTGTGACGGAATCGATCTTTGAATAATAAGGATCAAACTTCTGATGAACATCGTACCATTCATCTGATGGAACAATACAAAATGCGTTAGTAAAGTTGAGGCTGTCTTTGCGCCAGTTGTTGATCCAGAGATAATGATGCGTATCCACAATGGGACCAAGGCCGATCATACTGGTTCCTGCCGGCCGGCTGAAATAATATTCAACATGTGCGCCCCACCATTTGTATGATACCAGGGGCGTATTTGGGGGTACATCCCTTGTTTTTACAGCGTTTCGATAGATGCCTGCAAACTCCTCACCTCCTTTTTTCCAGCCATAGATATCCAGTCTTGTATCGCCTTTTCCAAGGTCCTTTTGGTCCTTGCTTCCAAACATTCCGGGGTAGAACCTGACCACAAATGGCCAGCAAACAATAAAAAGAATGAACCCGCCCAGTAAAAGTTTGATCCATGAAGGAAATATTTTGGCCTCCTTTTCTGCCAGCCAGACCGCTGCAACAGGCAGCAGGCTAACCCAGGCCGGACCACTCCAGTGAGGGTAAGTATCCCTAGATATGGCAATTATGAAAAGTAAAACGATCAATGGAATCCCCATAAACTGGAAAATGGAGATCGCCGGGCTATGAGTGATTTCCTTTTTTCTCCAGGCAGTCAGGGCCATCCCTATTAATATTACAATGAAAGGGTTGTTTAATAAAAACTGTCCCAGGAATTCTTCGAAGAAATAGCCGCCATCAATAGCTGACCTTTGAATGACCACTCTTTCACTGTGAAATTTATAAGTGACAAAGTCATGGCTGATGTTCCAAAACAGTATCGGACTGACAATCAGCGCTGTAAGTAACACTGACACATACAATTGCGGCATTTTTAGCCAGGTCCTTTTGTGAAAAAGGATGAACAGTCCCAATCCTGTCCACAAAAAAACACCATGGATCTTACTCATAATGCAAAGTCCTGCTGAGATGCCAAACAGGATCCAGGAGGACCAGGAACGCCCGTTCTCACAGACCTTCGCGATGGCAAACATGCTAAGGGTCCAGAACAACATCTGGGGCGCATCAGGCCAGATAAAAATCCCTGCTATCATGCCTGCATAAAAACTTGCATTGTACAGGCAGGCAACATACCATCCGGCCTTTTCAGAATGGATCAGCGATACGGCCTTGTAAATGAACCATGTGGAAAGTGCACAGCTAACGATACTGCCTAATCTTATAAACCCTGGATAGTCCTCAAGCAAAAGGTTTGCTGTAAAAAACCGGATCCATACAGCAACCATTGGCGGGTGATCAAAATAGTTCCATTGAAGCTTCTGGCTGTACAGCCAATAGTAGGATTCATCATTTCCAAGTTCAACAAAAAATGCCAGTCCCAGCCTGATACAAAACAACAAAAGTATGAGTAACAAAACCTTACGTGTGTAAGGCGCCTCTTTTAATGCAGGGCTTGATCCAATGCTCATTGCGGCCATTATTGCAAACCTCAGACCGTATCCAAACGATCTGTAATATGGACTGAATTTTGAAGTAATGAGCATGAATTCCGGGAACATACCCAATGGAGGCGATTTGATGGTTTGATTTACGTTTAAGCACTTCCGTTAGGTATATAAAATATTTATTATTTGTTTTGAGCTGTTTTTCTGTCAGCAGAAATAATGAGGTGGTTTATGATACTTGTTCCCGAAATTTTCCGTTTCTTAGTCTTGGATTTGGATTTGCTCACTCTATTTTTCGCTTCAAAATGACCCTGGACCATTTCAACAAACTTGATGATATCAAGCAGGAAGAAATCCTCATAGAAGAGGGTGTTCTTATTGCCGACCGTGTTTACCGTGGATTTAAAATTCTTTTATTCCAGGTAAATAAATTTTACGTGGAGGCTTACTACAATTTATACTACAACGTGGTGCAGGGTGTGCACAGCTTCGAAAATACCGACCACCTGGATCCTTATCTTAAAAAGATCTCCATTCCTTCTTTTCCCGGCTTACAGAAAAGCTAGAGGGGTTTCTGGTTTATTGTTTCTGGTTTTTGGTTTATTGTTCTTTGCAAGCAGTCTTGTTGATTGATTGCATTTGCGTAGAGAGATTTCACGCAAAGACGCAAAGAAAGCAAAGACGCAAAGGAATACAAACTTAAGAGTGGAGACTTAAGAGTAGAGACTTAAGAAGTGGAGTGATGAATTTTGATTGATGGAAGCTTTTCCTATGTAAGCTACTAATCTCCTATTGGACCTCTCCGACCTAACACAGCTTCCAACTATATAAACCCTCTCCGACCTGTCATCCTGAGCCGTAGGCGTAGGATCTCCTCTTCCAACTTTCAACGCCCATAGTACCAATAAGCCCAAAGAACTTCAGAACTGTTCCAGCGCCTCATTTTGTGGTTAAATGAAATGAAACTGCCAACAAAAGCCTGCCAACAAAATTCAGCGCCTGCAGTATCCTTGAATAAGGCCATTTGTAGATTAAGAAAAGAATAAAACCAGTAGCGAGCATATTCTAGTCACGAAAGACTGAACTCTTAAGTGATGGTCGCTGCCCATATTGAAAGACTGTTGTGCGGTGGCCCGGCCGGTCTACGCGGAGCGATTAGACCCGGCCTTGATCTTTCTTTGGTTACTTTCTTTGCATCAAGGCAAAGAAAGTGACAACACAGAACAGCAGAGTGCGGGAAACAGAGCGAGAGGGAGGAAATAATGTCCTAAGAGTGCAGACTTAAGAGTGGAGAACAGAAATAAGAAGATGACGCGTTTCTTTAAACTGCTTGTGAGGACAAGCAGGGGCGTGCATTGGGAAAGGCTTGTGAGGCTCAAGCATGAAATCGTGGTTGAAGTACTGGTTGCCGATGGTAAATGTTAGGAAATTACGCTTCTCCTTCTATATCACCATCTTCTTCCATTTCCCTCTCCTGAATAAAATATAAGCAGCAATGGTAATGGCTGTTTCTGCAACGGGGATGGCAATGAAAACACCTAACGGTCCCATCTTCATGACAACAGCAAGCACATAAGCCAGCGGAACCTGGAAAGCCCAGAATCCGCAAAGGTTGATGATGGTTGGCGTCCATGTATCACCGGCGCCATTGAAAGCATTTGCCATCACCATACCGATACCATAGAACACATAACCCGAAGCAATGATCCGCATGGCATCAGCGGCATAATCTTTGACGATGGGATCAGAAGTAAAAAATGAAATGATCTGCTCTGCCAGCGAAAAGAAAATGACCGACACGATGAGCATAAATATGATGTTGTACTTGGCGGTCTTCAATACAGAAGCCTCTGCTCGCTCCGGTTGTTTAGCGCCAAGGTTTTGTCCTACCAGTGTAGCGGCGGCATTGCTTAATCCCCATGCAGGCAGAATAAAGAACATGATCACCCTTAACGCGGTTTGATAGCCTGCCGATGCATGGTGACTTCCGGTTTCAGCAACGATCTTGGCAAGGAAGATCCAGCTGCACGATGCGATCACGAATTGCAAAGTACCCGGTGAGGCAATCTTTACAACCGATCGGATGATGTCCCAGTCGAATTTTAAATGCCTTGCGTAGATGCGGATGGTGCTGCTTCCTTTTGCAAGGTGATACAACTGGTACATCACTCCAATCCCACGACCAATGGTTGTAGCCCACGCAGCACCTTCAAGACCCATTCCTTCAATGGGACCAAACCCCATGATCAGGATAGGACACAAAATGATGTTACAGATATTTGCCAGCCACAGGCTTTTCATGGCCATGGAAGCATCTCCTGCCCCGCGAAAAATACCATTGATCAAAAACAGCAGCATGATTACAAGGCTGCCTGCCATCATGATGCGTGTATAGTTTGTGCCCATAAGAACCGTATCACGGTCAGCACCCATTAGTTTAAGGATGTCGGCTGCATAAATGAATCCAAATACGGAGATCACCAGCGTTATACCTACTGAAACATTAATGGCCTGCATACCTGCTTTGGCTGCACCATCCGGATCTTTTTCACCAATGCGCCTGGCTACGAGCGCCGTTGCCGCCATGCTGATCCCAATGGCTAAAGAATAAATGATGGTTAATACCGATTCTGTTAATCCAACGGTCTGTATTGCGTAGCTGCTGTTTGGAAGATGGCCTACAAAATAAAGGTCTACCAGCGCGAAGACGGATTCCATCATCATTTCAAGGACCATGGGAATGGCCAGCATCACAACAGCCTTTCTGATGCTTACGGTGGTATAATCCTGCTGCTCGCCCTTCAGCGCGTCTTTGATCTGGGTTAAATAATAGGAGAATTTATTGGTAGTGGCTGCCTGGGACATGGTAGCGGAAGGTGTTTATGGTTTATAGTTTTTGGTTTATCGTTGTTGCCGTGTGATGCAGGCACTTTAACATTAAAGATACCAATTACCAAATTCTTTGCGTCCCTTTGCGCTCTTTGCGGTTCAGCCTCTTTACGCAAATAGAGCCAGTAAAGAATGATTGAATCTAAAGAACCAGAAACCAGAGTCCAGAAACCAGAAACAACCAAAAACCATAAACAAAAAACTATAAACCTATTTCCCCTGTTGCTTCCCGTAGCTTCTCAAGGTACAACTCAACATAGGCTTCCTTTTGTTTACGCTTGTATTGCATGATGAACCTGGGATGAGGCAGTGTAAGGATTCTTCCAAACCATCCTTTTTTTTGATTCAGCGCTGAGAGGTATTTATAATTCTTTTCCCCTCCTATGCAAAGGCAGGTAGTAGTGTCTGTCTGAAACGATATAAGACTCTCAATGCTTTTAATGATAAAGGGTTCTACGGTAGCCTTCAATTCTTTGTCGTCATAATAATTGATGTTCTTTCCATGCTGCACAAAACCAAGCGGACAGACGGACCCGATAAAAAACCTGCTGTAAAAAGCTTTCGGACCGCCGTAGGCCGTGATCATTTCATAAATGAATTCAGCGGAAAGTTCAGATTGTGCTTTAAAGGAATGCCCGATGCCGCAATGTTCCTTCAGTTGTTTTGGTGCCGTAAAATTTACACCCGTCACGCCTGCGCCAAACCTACCGGGATTGATGCCCAGGAGTAATATGCGCTTATTTGTATCATTATAATATTGCTCGCAAAAAATTGAAAGGACCTGCATTACCTGTGGGTCTGCATGCGGATAAAGCCATTCGACCTGATTGGGAAGCGCCCTTGGTGGCTTTAACTCCTGGTAATAGCTGAGGATGTTTTCTTTCCAGGTTAACATTTGGCGTAAGAAATTTAACCGCAAAGAACGCTAAGAGCGCAAAGATAAACGCAAAGTATATTTTTCTTTGCTCCCCTTAGCGGCTCTTTGCGCCCTTTGCGGTTAATAGTCCAGGAGGATCTTTTTATAAATCACTCTGCTGAATAGCGAAAGACACCGTTGCTTTGGTTTTCTCCCACATGATATTTAATTCGCCACCCAGGTTATTGGGCTTAACTTCTATGGTCATCAATTCAACATTATCAGTTAAGGTTTGCGTCAGCATGGGAACTTTTAATACATCAAGTGAAGGATCATGCTCTGTTCCCCAGGCATTGGCCCTGCTGTTGAAAATAAGTGTCCAGCCTTCCTTGGATGGAATTGTCCATAGAGAATAGGTACCTGCTGGCAGGATCTTTCCTGAAAATGAAAGGGGCTTGTCCGAGAATATTGTTGTAGCAGCATTGGCGCCTGTACGCCAGGTACGGTCATAAGGCACTACTGCGCCAAAGATGGTCCGGCCACGCATTTTGGGCCTTGAATAATCCACTTTAATGGTTGCATCGCAGGTCTCTGTAACAACTGAATCCTGCACACTGATCACCATGGAACTTTTCTGGTCTTCCTCGTAGAAGCGCTGTGCCATCGCGTCTAGGTCCATTTGTCCAACAACCTTACCGGTCACATTCCAGGTAGAACCAATTGCGTCAATGGAATCCAGGTCGCCCCTGCTGTTATGGTAGATGGTCAGCATGCCCATGGCGGAACTTCCTCCTGTGATCTTGTTTTCACCGGTCCTTTTCAGGATCAGCTTTTTCATTGCGCCCATGGAAAGGTGATTGCTGGTAACACTATCTCCGATTTTTCCAGGTGCGAACTTAGGCCAGAATGCCAGCAGGAACCGGAACGGCGATCCTATGGCGTTAGCAGTCATGCAGGTTCCTTTAAACTTCTGAATCACAGCTCTGGTACCTGTCTTATGCTGCAGAATAATGGAATCGTTCCTTGATGAAAGATCGATTGCAGTAACAGTACCCAATGGTGATATAGGATTCATGGTATAACCTTTTGCCCACTTCAGTTCCCCGTTGGGATAAAGCTCGCCTTTCAGCTCTGTCATCTGGATGGATGGCCGGCTGACAACCCGCAGGTAAAATTGATTGTTATTGATCTGGAATGCCCCGGCCATCGTGGTGTCTTTTCCAAGCGTGTACACCATGAACCTTGGGGTTTTTTGAGCATCAACAAGAGCAGGCAACAGGAGTAGCCATAAGATGAGTACAATAATCATGGCAGGCGGTTTAGTTCTTCTAATCTACCTCAATGCATGACCAAGTACGAGGACTTTCGTTTGAATGGCGTTATACATCCACAGAGAGAAAACAGTGTTAAAACCGATAACTTTTTTTTGACAACAGCTTATAAAAATGTGATCGTGTGTACTTTTTCAAAAAGATGGATCACCCTGAAAGCTAAGCCAGGCAAGTGTTTCAGCTTTAGCACAAACCTGAATTTATTTCCCTTGATACTGACAGGGAATGAACAATGCAGGCTGAAGCATGAAAAATGAAATCTGAAAGACCATTAAATGGCATCTTGTCCATCACGGCAACTGGACAAGATTAAAATTTATGTTATCCTGAATTTATCCGGGCTTTATCTTCAATAAACTGGAACAAAATAGTGCCTGCTCCACTGTTCCTGTCATACCACCACTCAATCCCCTAAATTTGCCGCCCCATGGAACTGGACCTTAAAAACGCGTCGCTCAGGAAACTGATCCTTCATTATATCGGCAACAAGAACAACCTCGAACCCCTTCATCTTTCCAAAGAAGCGCTGGACCTGGATATTGAAGTGCTGCAGGCCATACAGGACAGTTTCCTGGCCAGGTTCAGGAACAACCATGAATACTTTTCATTTCAACATCCTTCTTCTTTGCAATACCACGAAGTTTACAATTATTGTAAACAGGTCTTTGACGATCCTGCCCGCTTTGAAGAACTTTCAGGGTTCATCGCACAACAACTCTATGATGCGTCCACACACCCGAAGGTGAAGAACGGCGAATTCTACCTGGCTTATTTTGAAGCGCTTCCCGTGGACGGCCGTATGCATAAAGCTATCGGGATGTTCAAAACAGAGAATAAATCACTTTTCCTGGACGTAGTGCACACGAAAAAGAAATTCGAGCTGCATATGAAAGAAGGCGTTGAGCTGAACAGGATCGACAAAGGCTGCCTTGTTATCCGGAACAGGGAAGATGATGGTTATGACGTGTTGCTTTTCGACAACCAGAACCGGGGTGAGGAAGCCCAGTACTGGAAAGAAAAATTCCTTTCCCTGGCTCCCCAGAAGAACGAATTCCACAACACCAATCACTTCCTTACGCTTACCCGCCAGTTCATTACCGGACAATTGCAAGATGATATTAAGCTGGATAAGACTGGCAAAGCAGGCCTGCTGAACCGGTCCATTGATTATTTCCGTTCCAAAGAGACCTTCGACATTGACGAATTTCAAAAAGAGGTCTTCGAAAGTGAAGAGGTGATCGAATCCTTCCGCAACTTTGGCTCCCGTTATACTGAAAGCACCGACTTTGACATAGCTTCTTCCTTTTCAATTTCCACCGACGCGGTCAAAAAGCAAAGCAAGGTGTATAAAAGCGTTCTGAAACTGGACAGGAACTTCCATATCTACATACATGGCCGCACAGATCTTATTGAAAAAGGTATTGATACGGATGGGAGGAAGTATTATAAGATTTATTATCAGGAGGAAAATTAGGGAAGCTGATGGCTGTTAGCTGTTGGGCGGATAGCTTTGTTTACGTGCAATCCTATATTGATTTTGTTATGAAAGATGATCTTCTTTTGTGGCTATGAGCTGCGGGCTTCGAGCTTTTAGCTCTTTCAATGATCTTACTTCATTTCCAATTCGATGAAGGCTCCAGACACTGAAGATATTTTGTCATATCTCAAAGTCCAAAGCTTCTGAACATTAACCGCAAAGAACGTTAAGAGCGCAAAGAAGCACGGAAAGAACCTATAGATAAGAGATGCCAATTGATAAACAAAGGTTACTTTTTCTTTTCTTATGGTTCATTTTTAAATAACTAAACACCCTTTCACCCCTAAACCTTTATTAGAACAACACGTGAAGCTGTTTCCGCCTAAGGCGGATGATTTTTGTGATAAGAATATGACTCGTAAAAAAATCATTCTTCAGAAGGCTTTGCGTCTTGAGACAGGCTATCGACATGAATAAAAGAGATCATGGTAAAGATCTTCAACTTGAACAATCATGCTGACCTGCCCTCCCCAAAAGCGACCATGCACAGAAAGAATCCCTTCTATTCTTTGCGTCTTTGCGTGAAATGCCTTTCTATGCAATCCGCCTAGCCCAAGCCTTCGTCGGATGAAACCAGAAACAAGAAACCATGAACCAGAAACCCCTCTTCGTCCTGCGAATCCGCCTGTACGTATAACGTTTTTGCCTTCGGTCTCCCGGTATGATACGTTTGTGGCCGGATAGAGAAAACCAATTGCTCATACCAAAAACTACGTTATGCGTTTATTCCTTTTATTACTTCTTGCAGGTTTCACTGCTACAGGCGCCTCCGCCCAGGTTAGCGGAACAGCCAAAGACGCCCAGGGCCAGCCCCTGAAAGGCGTTACTATCAGTCTTTTGAAAGATACGGTTGTTGTAAAGCTGGCAGTATCCAAAGAAAATGGCAGTTATCTTTTCAACGATGTAAAGCAGGGTAATTACCGGGTAAGCGCATCTCATGTGGGTTTTGCTCCCATAAAATCGGCTCCCTTTGACGTAGCCGATTCGCCTGTTACCGTTGCTGATATCAAGCTGGAAAAAGCAGCAGGCGATATGAAAGGCATTGTGGTCACAGCAAAAAAGCCAATGGTGGAAGTAAAAGCTGATAAGACCATCCTGAACGTGGAAGGCACCATCAACGCAACCGGCTCAGACGCTCTCGAACTGCTGCGCAAGGCTCCGGGTGTAACCGTAGATAAGGATGACAACCTCAGCCTGAGCGGCAAGAATGGCGTGCAGGTGTTTATTGACGGCCGTCCTTCACCGCTTGCCGGCCAGGACCTCGCCAATTACCTTAAGTCGCTCCAATCCTCGCAGATTGAAGCCATCGAGATGATCACCAACCCTTCGGCCAAATATGAAGCAGCAGGTAATGCAGGGATCATCAACATCCGCCTTAAAAAGAATAAATCCTTTGGAACCAACGGTTCTGTAAATGCCGGTTGGAACATTGGAACTTTCGCCAAATACAACAGCGGTATTTCCCTCAACCACCGAAACAAGTCAATCAATGTATTTGGTAACTACAACTATAACAGGGGCCGAAACACCAACACCATGAGTATTTACCGCTCGGTAATGGATACGCTTTTCGACCAGGATGCCGTAATGAACATGAGGATCAGGTCACATAATTTCAAAGTGGGCGCTGATTATTTCATTAACAAAAAAAGCACCCTGGGTGTGATCGTGAATGGCAACATCGCTGAACCCAATATTTCAAATGTAAGCCGCACACCGATCTCTTATATTCCTACAAAAACGGTTGACAGGATCCTTGTTGCGGATAACAAAAGTGTTTCCGAAAGGAACAACATCAATTATAATCTGAACTACAGCTATAATAATCCCAACGGGCAAAGCCTTATTGTGAATGCCGATCATGGCAACTATGACCTGTTCAATGATCAGTACCAGCCGAACTTTTATTACGATGCCTCTGGCCAGAACAAGATCAGCAGCGTGATCTACCAGATGATCGCTCCAACCGATATCCGCATTTCATCTTTGAAAGCAGATTACGAGCAGAACTTCAAAGGCGGAAAGCTTGGAATTGGCGGAAAGTCTTCCATGATACAGACAGACAATGATTTCCAGCGTTATGATGTGCTCAGCTCAGGCAAGGTGCTTGACCAGGAACGCAGCAACCGCTTCCGTTATGATGAGAACATCAATGCCGGCTATGTGAATTACAATAAATCATGGAAAGGCTTCATGTTGCAGGCTGGTGTTCGTGTTGAGAATACAGTTTCCGAAGGCCTTTCCAATGGAATGAAAAAAGGTGGCAGCGGCTTCCAGCCGTATGATTCAACTTTCAGACGCAACTATACAGATGTATTCCCTAGTGCGGCCGTAACTTTTAATAAGAACCCAATGAGCCAGGTTTCCCTGACCTATAGCCGCAGGATCGACCGCCCGGCTTACCAGGACCTTAATCCTTTCGAGTTCAAGCTGGATGAATATACCTTCCAGAAAGGAAACATCAACCTGAGGCCACAGTATACCAATTCATTTGGCATTACGCATACTTTTAAATACAAGCTGAATACAACTTTGAATTACAGCCGCGTAAAAGACATGTTCACCCAGTTACTGGATACTGCTGATGGAACAAAAGGCTTCATCTCCAAGCAGAACCTGGGCAGCCAGAACATTGTTAGCCTGAATGTGAGTTATCCTTTCAGCTACAAATCTTACAGTCTGTTCACGAACGTAAATACAAACTACTCACGTTACCAGGCTGATTTTGGCCCTGGCCGCCAGATCGATGTGGATGTAGTAGGATTTAATTTCTTCGCCCAGAACAGTTACAAATTTGCAAAGACCTGGACGGCTGAACTGTCTGCCTTCTATAATGCACCAACTGTTTACCAGGGCAGCCTGAAAGCAAAAGCCATGTACGCCATGGATGCAGGTCTTCAAAAGCAGGTGCTTGCCGGCAAGGGAACCATCAAAGCTTCAGTGAGCGATGTGTTCAGGACACTGAGGTTCAGGGGTACCACTGATTTTGCAGGCCAGGTAACCAACATTGAAAGCCGTTGGGAAAGCCGCCAGTTCAAACTGAACTTCACTTTCCGCTTCGGAAGCAACCAGGTGAAAGCAGCGCGTCAGCGGAGCACCGGTGCGGAAGATGAGAACAAGCGTGTTAATGGTGGCGGCGGAGGAATCGGAATAGGCCAGTGATCACTTAAAATAAAAGAATGCGGCCACTTACTTTGTGAGTGGCCGCATTCATATAAAAAGCATTGCTATCTGGTCTGTTGTCAGGTTTAAAAATAATGATATGGAGCATGCAATTGAAAAGTCTGCAACAACGTTTTTAAATTTATACCTTACATCATCCAAAAAACATCTTTTGAAAGTTTACCAACGATACAGCCTGCCGAAAGTTTTTTGGGTGGTATTATCCATTTACGTTTTCTTTTTATTGCTGGGAGTTACTGTAACAGCTATGTCAACCAATCATGACTGGGCTGAGACTTTCCAGGCAAGGCATTTACTGCGCATTGCAACAGGCATCATTTTGTCAACGCTCTATTTTTTTGTTTCCCTTAATCTGTACAACCATATCATTGTTGAAAGAAAAAGCACTTTTCACTATGTGAAGATCACTGCTGTTGCGCTGATTGCTGTATTCACTTATAATTTTGGCTTTGATTACCTCTTCCCGCCAAAGGTTAGAATGAACGAGCAACTCCCCATGGGTATCCGCATCTTTTCCTATGCGGTCATTTCTTCCTTCATTGTTGGTCTCAGCCTGATGATCGCTTACCTGAACAACCTGCGTGATGAAAAGATCCACCGCAAGGTGCTGGAGGCACAGAAGATGCAGCTGGAAGTAGAAAAATCGCAGGCCAACTACAACTTTCTGAAAGCACAGATCAATCCGCACTTCCTGCACAATACACTCAATTTCCTCTACGCAAAATCACTCCCTTATTCTCAGGAGCTTTCTGAAGGCATACTAACCTTAAGTGACATCATGCGTTATGCGCTGAGTGAAGGCAATGCCAAGGATGGAAGAACGCTTTTGAAAGATGAAATTGAACACCTGCAGAATGTTGTCAAGATCCACCAGCTCAGATTTTCCAACAAGCTGAATGTTGAACTGGAAGTGAACGGCGTAGTGAATGGCGCCACCATCATCCCTTTTGTGCTCATTACGCTTGTTGAAAACGCTTTCAAGCATGGAGACCTGAAATCAGTTGAAAACCCTATCAGGATACGGATTGATGTAGGGGATGGATGCCTTTATTTTTTCTGCCGCAACAAAAAGAAATCAGGACCAAAAGAACTATCCACGGGCATTGGACTTGAAAATATTCAAAAGCAACTGGAACTGGCTTATGGTTCAAAATATAGTTTTAAAGTAAAGGATGAATCTGAATTTTACACCACTGAATTAACCATCAGCACACTATGATCAACTGCATCATTGTTGACGACGAGCAGCACGCTATTGACATATTAATACATTACGCAGGTCAAACCCCGTTGTTGAATCTTGTCGGACACACCACCAACCCTATCGAGGCTTTGCAAATGGTGGCCACCCAAAAGGTTGACCTTGTTTTCCTGGATATCCAGATGCCGGAACTCTCAGGACTTGATTTTATCAAAGCCATTAATGGAAAAGCAAAAGTGATCCTGACCACGGCCTACAGCGAATTTGCGCTGGAAGGTTATGAACTGGATGTTGTGGATTACCTGCTGAAACCGATCCGCCTGCCCCGCTTTCTTTCGGCCGTGCAAAAAGCAGCCAAACCACTTTCAGATGCAGCGCCACAGAACGAGCAGTCCAATGATGATTATATTTTTGTAAAGACCGAAGCAAAAGGCAAACTGCTTAAGATCAACCTTGCCGATATAGAATACATTGAAGGCATGAAGAATTATGTGGCCATTTACAGGGGCGGTCAAAAGACCATGGTGTACACCAGCATGAAAGAGCTGGAAGAACATCTCCCAAAAAAAGAATTCCTTCGGGTTCATCGCTCCTTTATCATTCCCATCTCGCGCATCACCGGTATAGAAGGAAACGTGTTGCGGATAAAAGAAGTGAAAGCGGAGATCCTGATCGGGGAAAATTATAAGTCAGAGCTGATGGACATCATCAGGAGCAAGACCATTTAAATGGTCATTAAAAGCCCTTGCGCCCAGGTATCATCCATAATGCTTGCAGGGAAAACGCTTCAAAATTGAATGCTTACCTGGCAGTTGAAGTTTGCAGGTTATTCTCTGGTATGCGGGAAGCAGGTGGCAGGTCCAGGTTGAGTGGCAATTCGCGGTTTACAGCCGGTTTTTTACGCCTGCCTGCCCATTCCGTGCTTTTGGCAGAAATGATCTCGCTCATGGACTTTCCATATACCTTGCTTTCCACCCATGAAATGATATCCATATAAGCGAATGATCTTGTTTCAAAACGATCCTTTTCAAATTGCTTGATCCTTGCAAGGAAAGATTGCAGTTCTCTTCTCACCACCATGTGCGAGATCGAAAGGCTTTTACGCAGGAACCTGAACATTTCTTCCTCGATGAGGGTAGGCTTTTCCTTTTTCGCCATGAACCTGTAAACAGACTTGGTCAAATACTCCAGCAGGCTGTAGTTCTTTAATTCATAATGCGCCAGCAGGTGCAGCAGGCGTGCATAGCATTGAAGGTCGTGCCGGAGGTCAACAGGATCGTTGATGATCTTTTGCAGGTAATCGATACAGGTTTCAAAATCACCACTTCCAAAATGAAGCATGGCTATTTTGTAATTGAGCACCAGTATGCGATGGCGGTCTACAAATAAGGAATTCGCCTGCATTTGCGCTTCTATCTGGGGCACCAGCAACAATCCTTTCCTGAAAGTGCCGCTGATAAAATGCTGGTTCATTCTTGCCTGGCTGATATAGATCCATGCCTGGATACGGAAGTTATCATGTTGCTGAACGCGGTCTGTTTTAGCGAATGCTTCCAGCACATCAATTGTTTCTTCCAGCCTGGGATAATTACGGAGATCGAAATGGGCATTCAGCAGGTTGTGAAGGCCTTTGATGTAATGCCCAGTCTCTACGCGCTTCATCAGTGGATTGGCTTCAAAAAGGTTCACCCATTTCTGTGCATAGCGGTAGTAAAGAATAAAATCCTGCCTGATAAAAGCATACCAGCTATAGCTTTGGTAGAGGTAGAGCTGTTCATAAAATCCTGTCTGCAGCACTGCGTCTTTGGGCATGAGCTCATGAAAGAATTTTTTTACGCGTTCTTCATCAGCTTCATTGCGTGCATGGCCATGCCTGATGTACCAACTATACAACTGTAGCGCAAGGTTGGAAAGGCGTGCCACCATATCCATCTGGCTTATCACCTGAATGGCTTCCGAGGAAAGGCTTTCCGCCCTATCCTGCATGCTGCGCGTAATATGAAGTCCTTCGATCCTTTTTTCAAGACTGATGATCTGGATCAGGATATTAAACTTCTGGTGTGTGTTAGCCATTTCCTTGGCCTTTTCAAGGATGCGAAGGCTTTGAAGAAACAAGCCTTTTTTATAGAGAATGTGAGCGTAATCAAATTGCTCGTTCAGCTGGAGGTCAATGCTTTCCGCGCTCTTTAAAAGGCGCAGGCTTGCCATGATCTGTTTGTAGAGATGGGCTTTAAGGTTGGAAAGCTGTGTCTTCTGAACGGTTGGTAATTTTTTGAGCAGCGCCTTTTCATCAAAATCCTTCATATGGTCAATGGCATCGAACAGCTGAATGACCTTAAGGTTCTCGTTGGAAGAGCTGCGTTTGATATAGAGCTTGAAATGGCGTTTTTCCGCTTTCTCAAGCGAATGAATTAACTGGAATAATATATCTGTAGACCGGTTGGACATAACGACAATATTTTGCTGTAATGCAATATAGTAGCAGGTTTCAGCTGGCTGCAATCCGGTTTGGCACCGTTAAATCGACCGTAAGTTGTTCTGAATTTTTTTCATTTCCGTTCTAGATTTATCATCTGAACGAAACAAATAGCAAGCAATCGTTGAAGCAAGTAATCGTCAGGCCCTAGTTGAGGTTCGTTCTAAGAAAATCAAACAAACCTTTTTTTCATATAGCAAGCAATCGTTGACGCCCTTCTGTTTCCACAGTGAGGGCTTTTTCTTTGTCCAATATAGGGAGGAAAATTAAGAATTTCTTAAATTTTTTTAGGAAAGTCTGGGCGTAGAAAGGCATTTCACGCGGAGAAGGCAAAGAATACAGACTTAAGAGTGCAGACTTAAGAGTAGAGACTTAAGAAGTGGAATGATGATAGAAGGAGTTTCGCGGGAGTTCAGATGATAGACTATAGATGATAGAGTTAAGAGTTGGAATGTTGAAGTGGGAGTTATGACTTGATAGCCTAAATTAGATTGATGAAAGATTAATGATGAAGATCACTTCAACCTAAGCCAACTCCGGTCTCAATAAACCCTCTCCGACCTGTCATCCTGAGTGTAAGCGAAGGATCTATCCCTTCCAACTTTCAAAGCCCATAGTATCAATAAGCCCAAGGAACTTCAGAAAAGTTCCAGCGCCTCATTTTGTGGTTGAATGAAAAGACTCTAACATTAAATGGCTGCGAACAAAATTCAGCGCTTGCAGTATTGTCGAATAGGGCCCTTTGGGGATTATGAAATGGTTAAGCCAATAGTGAGCTTTTGAAGCCTAGAAAGACTGAACTCTTAAGTGAAGGTCGATGCATGTAATGAAAGACTGTTGTGCGGTGGCCCAGCCGGTCTACGCGGAGCGATTAGACCCGGCCTTGATCTTTCTTTGGTTACTTTCTTTGCATCAAGGCAAAGAAAGTGACAACACAGAAAAACAGAGTGCGAGAAACAGAGCGAGAGGGAGGAAATAAAGTCCTAAGAGTGCAGACTTAAGACTGGGAAACACAATTAAGAAGATGATTCGTTCTTTTTGCTGCTTGTGAGGACACAAGCAGGGGCGGTGCGAGCGAAGCTGCTTGTGAGGACAAGCAGGGGCGGCTTGGGAACAATGATTGTGCGGAAACAAAGGACGCAGAGGAGACGCAAAGGATCCCAAAGGAATTTGGCTTTCCACTTTGGGCGTCTTAGCGTTCTTTGCATTTAAAATACACACAGGAATGTACGATCTGCATACATTCCTTAATTTCATTTCGAAAATGAACAATAACAATACAATCGACAGTAACCTGCTCAGGCAGATCTTCCTGATCCTGATCATTCTTTTCCTGGGCATTGTATTGTTCAAAGAGCTTTGGTTCTTTCTTTCTGCTTTCCTGGCTGCCCTTACCTTTTACGTGATCATGCGCGACCGCATGTTCTACCTGACTGAAAAAAAAGGATGGAAAAAATCTTCTGCCGCCTGGGTTCTCATCTTTCTTTCATTCTTTGTGATCCTCGTCCCTATAGGCCTGCTTGGCAATATCCTTTATTCCAAGATCAGCTATGTGGTGACGCATTCCTCAGAAATGCTTGATGCGCTCAAGAAGACCGCTGCGGGCATCAGCGAAAAGATCGGTTACGAGATCATCAAGCCCAATTCCATCAACCAGCTGGGTCCTGAGCTGGCCCAACTGCTGCCAAAGGTCCTGGGCATTACATTAGATACCATGACCCTCATCGTATCCATGTACTTCATGCTGTATTTTATGCTGGTGAATGGCAGGGGAATGGAGGATACCCTTTATGAATACATTCCGCTTAAAGATGCCAATGTAGAGCTGATCGGCAAGGAAGTCAAGACCATGGTGATCTCAAATACCATCGGAATACCACTGATCGCACTGGCACAGGGAATTGTAGGACTGATCGGTTACCTGATCATCGGCATCAATGAACCCTTTCTTTGGTTTGTAGCCACCTGTATTACGGCCATGTTGCCCATTGTTGGTGCTGCAGTGATCTATGTTCCCTTATCTATAATGTTATTCGCTCAGGGAAAAACAGGCCAGGGCATTGCCATGACGCTTTGGGGGTTCCTGCTGATCGGCCTGGTTGATAACTTATTTCGTTTCATGCTGAATAAAAAACTGGGAGATATCCATCCCCTGGTAACTGTTTTTGGTGTGATCGTAGGCATCCAGTTGTTTGGATTTATCGGCCTTGTTTTCGGGCCTTTGCTCATTTCCATGTTTATTCTTTTATTGAAAATCTATTCTTCAGAATTCATGGTCAAACGCAGAGCTACCAACAGGGTAAAATAGCGTATAATTACTTGTTAATCAGGCTCTTCAGGAGCAATTTAGGGTCGATTTCTTAAAGTTTTCCCAGCGTTTGACAAAGAATTCCATACCGGCACAATATTTTCATACGGGGTGCGTTCCATTAACCCGAAAAACCCAGGAGTGTGAAAGTGAGAAAATCTATTCTGTCATTGTCCAGCATCTGCCTCGTAGTGTTCATGTTTTTCGCCACTAAGGCAGACGGTATTAAATCTGCTCAGCTTGCTTCAAGTGCAATGGGAGCAGGATCTTCGTTAACAAGTGAAAAATCGCTTGTTAAATTTGAACCAGCTGCAGAGTCCGCTGAAGCCATCGCATCCAACCTTTATGACAGCCTCGGCTTAGGTGAGCTTGGACTTGCTAAGCCAGCTATGATGATTGCCTATACCGGCTTCCAGAACCTGATCGATAAAGGCCAGGTAAATAATCCTGATATCCTGACCATTGTTGATTTCAGCCAGAGCTCACAAAAAAAGAGAATGTACATTCTTGATCTTGCTGCAGGTAAGGTTTTAATGAATACCTACGTAGCCCATGGAAAGAACTCAGGTTTGAACTATGCTAAAAGCTTTTCAAACATTCATGAGTCTTTGCAGAGCAGCCTCGGTTTTTATGTAACAAAGCAAACTTACCAGGGAAAGCATGGTCTTTCATTGCGTCTTGAAGGAAAAGACAAAGGATTCAACGACCAGGCTGAGTCAAGAGCAGTTGTAGTTCATGGTGCTGATTATATCGGCGATCATCGTCTTGGTTCTGCTTACATGGGCAGAAGCTTTGGTTGTCCGGCAGTACCGCAGGCTCTTGCACCTAAAGTGATCAACATCATCAAAAACGGCACAACGCTTTTCATCTATTCACCTGATGAAAAATACCTTGACCGTTCTTCTGTATTGAATTCCTGATAGAATATCCGCATTGAAATAAGCGCCCATTCTTTAAAGGATGGGCTTTTTGTTTGGAGAGAGGCTTTGAGTCGTGAGCTTCGAGCTTCGAGCTTCGAGCTTTTAGCTGTTCCAATGATTTTATTTTTGTTTCAATTTAATGATCATCTAAAACCCTAACATAGTTTAAGAAGTTCTCAGGCTCGTAGCTCGTAGCTCGTAGCTCATAGCTCGCAGCTCGAAGCCTCAACAAAATCATCTTTCAATAAGGAAAAGTAAATAGGATTGTACGCAACCTCTACAAGTCTCACGGCTCCCGTCTCACGAGCTAAGCTAACAGCCAAAAGCCATCAGCCAATAGCTCGAAGCTCGCGGCTCATAGCTTGCAGCTCTTTTCTCCATCTACCCTATCCAAAATGCGATCAACTGCGCCACACACCCCACCATCAAACCTGAATAGATCTCAAAGTTGGTATGATCAGAATGTATGAGCCTTGCCGTGCAAACCAGTCCTGCAATGAAAGTTGCAACAGAAAGGTAAGGTCCGAAATTCATGAAGGTTGAAAAGGAAATAAGAAGCATGAAGGTGAACATCACTCCCATGGAAAGTGCATGCATGCTGATCTTGAAAAAACTGTTGGCAACAAGCCCCAGACTGGAAGCAAGAAATATTGCCAGGCTGAGTTTCACTAATGGCGCCGGCACTTCTTCCTGGTTATGCAGCACATACCACATCCAGAAATAATAAATGCCGCAGGCAACATAAGGAATGATCCTGTCCTTTTGTGTTCTGAGATGAACACTTTGGATAAAACCCAGGCCCTTTGCAAGCAATACGGTCACCAAAGGAAAGATGGAATACATCAGGAAGAACCTGGCCAGCATGATCACTTTTCCCTGCGGCGTATAAGCCGGGAAATACAAGGTATGGTACACCAGGAAAGCAAGGATATAAACCGGGATGAACAAAGGATGGAACAGGTAGGAAATAAAACCCGCTGTATACCTCAGCACCGGATGAAAATGTTCACGCTTTGGGTGCGCTTCGGAAATCATGCTGCAAACTTATAACTCCTTGCGCAGCCTTGCTACAGGAATATTCAGCTGTTCCCTGTACTTGGCTACCGTACGCCTGGCAATGTTGTAGCCTTTCTCCTGCAACAGTTCCGTCAGCCTTTCATCACTTAACGGCTTTTTCTTGTGCTCGTTCTCGATCAGGTCGCTGAGGATCTTCTTCACCTCTCTTGTTGAAACCTCTTCACCTGTATCCGTTGTCAGTGATTCACTGAAGAAAAACTTCAAACGATAGGTGCCGAATTCAGTCTGAACGAATTTTGAATTGGCCACACGGCTGACTGTGGAGATATCCAGGCCTGTTTTTTCAGCAATGTCTTTCAGAATCATTGGACGCAGGGTGGTCTCATCACCGGTAAGAAAGAACTCGTGCTGGTGATTCATGATCGCTGTCATGGTGCTTAAGAGCGTGTGCTGCCTTTGTTTGATGGCATCAATGAACCATTTGGCTGCGTCGATTTTTTGTTTGATGAAGAGCACCGCTTCTTTTTGCCTGCGGTCTTTTTTTGCACCACGATCGTATTCTTTCAGCATATCGCGGTAGCCTTCGCTGATCCGCAGTTCGGGAGCATTCTTGGAGTTCAGTGTCAGTTCCAGCTTGCCGGCATTATTGAAGATGAAGAAGTCGGGCACTACATAGCTTTCCGCTTTATTTACTTCTCCAACATTTCCTCCAGGTTTTGGGTTCAGCTTGGTGATCTGGATCATGACCTCTCGCAATTGCTCATCATCGAGATTCAGTCCACGCTGTATTTTTTCAAAATGTTTCTTGGTGAACTCGTCAAAATATTTGCTGAGCGCCTGGTGGGCCAGGTCAACATCTTTACCTTCTTCTTTATGACGGTTCAACTGGATCAGTAAACATTCCTGCAGGTTGCGTGCGGCAACGCCGGCAGGATCAAATGCCTGGATCCTTTTAATGATATATTCAACTTCTTCCTCGTTGGAATCGATGTTCTGACGGAAGGCCAGGTCGTCAACAATAGCGGATGTTTCCCTGCGCAGGTATCCATCTTCATCAATGCTTCCGATGATCTGTTCAGCGATCCTGTATTGGCGCTCATCAAGGTTCAGCATGCCCAGTTGTGCTTCCAGCACCTCGTAGAAGCTTGTTTCCACTTTATAGGGCATCGTGGTCCTTTCTTCCTGCTCACCATAATTATCATCGCGTAATTTATAATCAGCTATATCGTCGTCGCCTTCCTGAACATAATCAGATATGTCAATATTCTCATATTGATCCTCACTTCCCGACTCCTCAAATTCTTCTTCATTCGAAGTATCAAATTCATCCTTGGATTCTTCAAAACTATCATCGTGGTCTTCATCGGTCAGTTCAAGGGCAGGGTTTTCTTCCAGCTCTTCTTTGATTCGTTCATCCAATATAGCTGTCGGCACCTGAAGCAGCTTCATGAGCTGTATCTGCTGCGGCGATAGCTTCTGTAAAAGTTTCTGTTGTAGACTCTGGCTTAGGCTCATGTATGGTTTCGTCTGTGGCGAAAAAAATCCGCCGTGTTCACAAAAATCAAGCCGTAAATTTAGTGCAAATTGTAATCCATGGGCCGGATCTTCCCTTTGCTCCTCGTCATTTTGCTGTTAAATTCCATAAAAGCAGCGTCGCAGCTGCGTTTCAGCCCATCAAGGGATAGTTTGCCCCAACGCATAAGCTTGAGCGTTTTGCCGCAAAACTTCTACAATCAACATCTCGGTTTCTTCTGTAAAAAGGAGGCCCTGTTTCAAAGCAGGTTCCGCGTACCGTTGTTCTTCAGATTAGGATCGAAAGACTATGTGGATCATATGGAGGCCAAACCTAATACGAGGCTGGTGAAGGCTGTTGGCTTTTAGCTGATGGCAGAAAACGTGAGACGTGAGGCTAGAACGGTTTATGGTTTATCGTATTTTGTTTATTGTTACTTAGGTTCGATGATCTTTATTTGAGATTAACCGCAAAGTGCGCAAAGAAACGTAAGGAATACAAGAACACAACTTTGCGCTTCTTTGCGCACTTAGCGTTCTTTGCGGTTACTACCTCGGTACGCAAATGGTTTAAGTAAAGAATGATTGATCTAAACAACCCATCTTCGCCGCCACGGCGGATTCGGCGGTCAGGCCAGAAACCAGAAACAACTAAAAACTAAAAACCAAAAACTACCTCCTATTGGGATTCTTCGGCAACCATGGCATCTCTGGTATCAGCGCCGGTTCCCTGTAATAGTTGTTTCGAAGAGAGTCGCTCCATCCATTGGGGTTGTTCTTGAAACTTTTACTGCTGAAATAAATGGCGCCCTGTACATTTTCCTGTGTTCTTAATGAATCGATCTGTCTTGGAATAAGGGTCTTGTCGCGCCAGGCGGCACTGGTGCCGGCTTTATAAATGCCAAGGCCAATGTAGCAATGTCTTCCAAACGTGTTGTCATTCCACCATTTCAACAAAGTATTGTAAGGAGCAGCTGAATGGCTGAACTCCCAGTAGATCTGCGGTGCAACATAATCGATCCAGCCATTCTCCAGCCAGAGCAGGATATCAGCGAACAAGTCGTCGTAGTTGGCAAGTCCGCCACGTGTAGCACTTCCGCGCGGATCCTGCGCTTCATTGCGCCAGATACCAAAAGGCGAGATACCGAATTTCACCCATGGCTTTGTTTCCCTGATCATGGTGCTCAGTTTCAGGATGATCGAATCAACATTGCTTCTTCTCCATTCGGCTTTCGTCATGCCAGCACCATACTTTCTGAAAGAAGCGGTATCAGGAAATTCCTTTCCCGGAAGCTTGTATGGATAAAAATAATCATCCATGTGCAGCCCGTCGATATCATAACGTGTAACGATATCTCGCATTACTTTCACCACCCAGTCCTGGCCTTCCCTGTTACCCGGATCAAAATAAAGTGTATTACCATACTTCACGAACCATTCCGGATGAATACGGGTAATATGGTTGGGAGCAAGCAGGGATGACCGCGCAACGTTCATGACAGCACGATAGGGGTTGCACCATGCATGGTATTCAAATCCCCTTTTGTGCGATTCGTTGATGGTGAATTCCATAGGGTCATAAAAAGGAACTGGAGGCTTTCCCTGTTTTCCTGTCAGCCATTGGCTCCAAGGCTCGTAGGGTGAAGGATACAGCGCATCCGTAGCGGGACGCACCTGCATAATGACCGCATTCATGCCGTTGCGCTGATGCATATCGAGCTGGCTGATGAATTCAGCCTTTTGCTCTTTTACACCAAACTGTTTGGGAAGTGGCCAGTCGATATTTTCGACAGAAGCGATCCATACACCCCTGAATTCATATTGTTGTGCAAATGATACGCAAAGGAAACAGGAAAGGACCAGCGTCAGAATAAATTTCATGGGTATGGTATCTGCTTTAATTACTTTGTTTGAACAGCCCTGAGCTTATCAAGAAGGTTACTGAGCGCAGTGGATTCTTCTTCTGTAAGGTTTGACATGATCTCCTGGATGTGGTCTGACTCAGCGTCCAGTTTCTTTAAAAGCTTCAGGCCTTTTTCTGTAATAGTAACGTCAACCAGGCGCTTGTCTGTTGGACAGATGACCTTTTTAACCAAACCTTTTGTGACCAGCCGGTCCACAATACGGCTGGTATCACTCATTTTATCCAGCATCCTTTCCCTGATCTGAAGGGTGGAAAGTGGTTTGGGTGCTGATCCGCGCAGGATACGCAGGATATTGAACTGCTGGTGGGTAATGTCTTCATGCGCAAGAAAACCTTTGATCTTCTCCATGACCCAGCCATAGCTGTACAAAAGGTTGATCATGGCCTTCTGCCTTTCGCTTATAAAATTCGCTTGTTGTATGTCCTGGTCAATACCCATTCAGGATTGTAAAAATAAATGATATGGCTGATTTGGTTTGTTAATGATAGAAGAGCAAGCTGGTTTAATTCATCATGTCAACCCCATACTTTCACACCTTCGGAACAATTGGCGCAGATATCAATATTTTGACGGCTGTGCAGCACCTTGCTCCTGAATTCTTTGTATTGGGGATTCTTCCATAATGTTTTGAAGCTTTGATTATGCAGGCTGCCAAGCTTATGCATCGCATCCTTGTCAAAGCAGCAGGGCACCACGGTTCCGTCCCAGGTGATCACAGGGTCGTGCCACAGGCGCCAGCAATGACGGGCGTTGTTTCCCTTGAATGTCATTTTACCTTCCCTGTTCTTTTTATACCTGCTGTATTGGTTATTGACAGGGATCAGTTCATTGGGATCATTTTCATAATCGTAAACCTGTGCTGTCTTTAACCGCACTTCATCCACACCCACCTCGCGGCCAAGACGCTTTACATCTTCTATCTGGTGTTCGTTGTGCCGCACAACAAGGAACTGGAATATGATAAAAGGGGTCTTGCTTTTTAATTCTTTCTTCCACCTGACAATGTTGGCTGCACCGGTCAATACTTTTTGAAGGTTACCACCTACCCGGTATTGCTGGTACGTCTCCTGCGTGGTGCCGTCAATGGAAATGATCAGCCGGTCAAGGCCGCTCTCAACGGTTTTACGTGCATTGTCATCATTCAGGTAATGCGCATTGGTAGATGTTGCCGTATAGATCTTTTTGGAAGCTGCGTATTTTACCATATCCAAAAAAGCAGGATTCAGGTAGGGCTCACCCTGGAAATAAAATACCAGGTATAACAGATCGGGTGAGAGCTGGTCAATGGTCTCAGTAAAAAAATCACGCTTCAACATACCTGTAGGCCTTGTAAAGGCTCTTAAACCGCTTGGACATTCAGGGCACCGGAGGTTGCAGGAAGTTGTAGGCTCAAACGAAATGGAGATAGGGAAACCCCATTGCACCGGTTTGCCTGAAAGATTACTCAGGTGATAGCTGCCAAAGACCTTAGCTGCATTCCACAACCGGCGAAGGGTCATCTTCTTCAAAAAGTTGAGGCTGTCATTCCGGTTGAACTGGGGCATACGGTAAAATTAACTTCGTTTGAGCATTTATCGCTTCGCATAACAATAAACAATTCATATCGTTGCAGTCATGGCCAGCAGGGCGAAAAAAACGCAGCGATATCTAAGGTATTTCATCTTTTGCAGCCTCGTGGCCGGTTGCGCCTTCCTTTTTTACATCGGTTTCCTCTGGTACCGCAGCCATGACCCCGAAATGGTTGTTTACGAGGAATTCGGGATCCCCATCCCAATCAATTACGAGATCCACGGTATTGATGTGTCGCGTTACCAGCAACAGATCTCCTGGGAATCGGTCAGGGACATGCAGGTTTCAGGAATTAAGCTGGGATTCGCTTTCATCAAGGCAACGGAAGGCAATAAGAATTTCGATCCCTATTTCAAGCGTAACTGGAAGAAGTCAAAGGAAGCTGGCATTACCAGAGGCGCCTATCATTTCTTTGTTCCATACAAGGATGGACGCACGCAGGCAGAGAATTTCATTAAACATGTGGAATTGGATAGCGGTGACCTGCCACCCGTGCTGGATATTGAACAGATAGGCCGCACGCCTTCTAAAAAATTGAGGGAGGAAGCGCTGGAATGGCTTGCCATCATGGAAACACATTATGGTGTCAAACCGATCATTTATACCAATGCTGATTTCTATAAACAACACCTGCAGGGATTCCTGGATGATTACCCGCTTTGGGTGGCGCATTACCTGCAGCCCCACCAGCCAAGGATCTCACGCGACTGGGCCTTCTGGCAGCACAGCGAAAGCGGTCGTGTGAATGGTATTTTGTCCAGGGTTGACTTCAACGTTTTCAATGGCGACTCACTTCAATTCAGAGCATTATTAGTACCTTGACCAGGATGGATGAGTACAATCAGGGATGGGACCCCGAGGTAAAGCGGTATTTCAAAAAGATCATCAATTCCTTTTTCCTTTTCGTCTTCTGGCTGCTCCTGGCGTCAACTGCCGGCTTCTTTTATGACCTTGCGCCGATCCATGGCCCGGTGCGCTGGTACAACATTCTTTTCTATGTACTGTTGGCACTCAGTTTTGCATGGCTGATGTATTATTTGTATAAGACGTGGTTACGAAAGCCCTGAGGGGTTTATGGTTTTTGTTTATTGTTTTTTGTTCTTAAAACTCAATCATTTCCGATTTGTTGCTATGTCGTAATTTAACCGCAAAGCACGCTAAGAGGTTAAAATAAAATGGATGATGCCCGAACCTAAGTAACCAGAAACAAGAAACCAAAAACCAGAAACCGTTCTAGCCTCACGTCTCCCGTTTCACGCCTCACGCTTCACGAACTATGGTCCGACACAATCACCCACTTCCTCCGGATTTTTCTTAATAACAGCGTATAGTGGCCGCTTAAATTGCCAATGCTGCGCTCCAGCATCCATTTGCCAATGACATAGGCGTACTTACTGGACAGTTGATCAACTTTCAGGATATCGAAAGAAAGCTTACCCATGGCTGTTGTATCAGGATATCCCTTTTTGTAGTTGTTGAGGGTATTCTGCCATCCCCTGGTAACACCGGATTTGCCAATAAAGGAGAGTGAATCGCTTTTCCAGTAGGTCTGCATGAAGCCTTCCACATCACCGCGGTTCCAGGATGCTGTTTGTGAGATAAGCAGGTCCCTGATCTTTTGCTCTTCGCGCGATTGAGCTGAAAGGAAATAGGTTGACAATAAAAAAAAGGCTAACAGGAAGGTTCTCATGACACGCGTTTGGAAGAAAGTTAACACAAAAGCGGAAAGAGGGTTAAAAATCATGTTAATCCAATCCAAACCCAGGCTTACCAATCTACCTTTGCGGTAATCATTTGACATGTCCAGAAAATCAATCTTCCTTATTGTCTTTTTTTCCATTTTGGTACTGGTGTTCTTTTTTACCATCTCCTACCTGATACCCGAATATTCCAAACCTAAATTCAAACCGGTCAGCGAAGTAGGATCTTTCCGGTTTACCACACAGGATGGAAAAGATTTTACTGATGCAGATATCAAAGGCAAAGTGACTGCAGTGGAATATTTCTTCACTACCTGCGAAGGCATTTGCCCAAGGATGAACAAGAACATGCTGACCGCTTATAACGAATTAAAGCAGGAGCCTGATTTCCTGATCCTTTCACATACCAGCGACCCCGAGCGGGATTCCGCTGCAAGGCTTAAACAGTTTGCCGATTCAATGGGAGTTGATACAAAAAAATGGATCTTCCTGACCGGCAGAAAAGATAGTCTCTACAATATGGCCCGCTACAGCTATGCCATTGACGATCCTAAAAACCACTTTCAAAAGATAGAAGATGACTTTCTTCATTCGCAGTTCATGGCGCTGGTCAACAAAAACGGCGAAGTGGTGCATGTATATGATGGGCTGAAACAATCAGAAGTAAATGAGATGATCAGGGAAGCAAAAAAGCTGCTGAAAGATTAACTTTAGGTATGAGTGCGATCGAATTGAAATCTGTTGATATCCGGCTGAACGATATTTTAAGACGTAAGCATCTTTCAGTGACTGACAGCCGCAAAAAGATCCTTTCTCTTTTCCTTATGAGCAAGGACGCGCTGGCGCATGGTGATATTGAAAAGAAAGCAGGAGAAAAATTTGACCGCGTCACGGTTTACCGCACCCTGCAGACCTTTGTTGAAAAAGGCATCATTCATACCATTCCCACTGCTGATAATTCCGTGCGCTATGCATTGTGCAAGGATTGTACAGAAGGTCATCACCACGATGACCATGTGCATTTTGTCTGCAGCAATTGCAATGCTACAATTTGCCTTGACGAGATCGTTTCACCGGAGATCAAATTGCCCCAGGGTTATAAACCGGATTCTGTACAGGTCCTGATCAATGGCATCTGCAACAATTGTGTAAATCAAAGCTGACCTGCGATTTAAATTTTAAATCCAACGAATAAAAAAAGACCATGCAATTGAGCTTGGTCTTTTTGTTTTAAAGGTCTTAATAGTTTTATCCTACATCAACGAACTTCAGGATGGGTGATCTTCTCCATTTCCTGCTGCACAAATAACATCAGTTCACTGATATAATCCGGCGCGAAGCTGAATTTCAACCCTGCTGCTTCATATAATTGCGGAAGTGTTTTGGTTCCGCCAAGTTGTAGGGCATTGATGTAATTATTGATGGCCTTATCCTTGTTTTCCTTGAACTGTTTCCAAAGGCCGATCGCTCCTAATTGCGCAATGCCGTATTCGATATAGTAAAAGGGAACTTCAAAAAGGTGCAACTGCCGCTGCCAGGAATAATTGCGGTATTCGTCAAGACCAGTTACATCAATAGCTATGGAAGTGAATTCTGTCATGATCCTTCTCCAGTTGGCAGCTCTTTCTTCAAGGGTATGCGTTGGATTTTCATATACCCAATGCTGGAATTTATCAATTGTAGCAATCCATGGGAAAATGGTCAGTACCCTTTCCAGCTGGTGCTGCTTCGCCCTGCGCAGGTCATCCTTGTTCTCGAAGAAAATATCCCAGTAATCCATGCTGAAAAGTTCCATGGTCATGCTGGCTACTTCTGCGATCTCCATTGGGTACTCCTTGAAAGCGGTGAGAGGCAACTTGTGTGCAAGGAAGGAGTGAATGGCATGTCCGCCTTCATGTACCATGGTGGTAACATCGTGCATCTGTCCGGCAGCGTTCATGAAGATGAAGGGTGCGCCTGTTTCAGGAAGCGGGCAGTTGTAACCGCCGGGTGCCTTGCCTTTGCGGCTGTCAAGGTCCAGCCTTCCCATTTCCTTCATCTTCACCAGGCATTCTCCAAAGAACGGATGCATTTGGTTGAAGCATTCTATGGTCTTGTTCACCAGCTCTTCGCCAGTTTCAAATGGGCGCAGGGGCTGAACTCCTTCCGGCTCCGCATCTATATCCCATGGACGAAGCGAAGGAAGTCCAAGCTTTTGCCTTTTGCGATCGTATATAAAATCAACCAGTGGCATCATCTGGCTGCGTACTGCTTCATGAAACTGGAAGCAGTCTTCTTTTGAATAATCGAATCGTCCAAGGTCTGCGAACTTATAATCCCTGTAATTCGGAAAGCCTGCATTCAATGCGATCTGGTGACGCTTTTCCAGCAATTTGGAAAACATGTCATTCAATAGATCCTTGTCCTGCATGCGCCTGTCCTGTATTTTAAAATAAACTTCTTCCCTCAGGCTCCTGTTGGGATTTTCCAGGAATTTTGCGGCCTGCTGCAGGGTGTATTCGCGGCCTTCCACCTGGATAGACATTTTACCTGAAACAACGCCGTACTGCTGTGCAAGAACCGAGGTCTCGGCCTGCAAGGGAATGTTCTCTTCACGGAAAAGTTCAATGCTCTTTTTTACATTCCTCAGGTATACCTGGTAGGCTTCAGAGCCCAGGCTCTTTGTGTATTCGTTCTCTACCAGCTTGCGGTTCAACTTATCAGAATAAGGCTGGATCTTTGGCTGGATCTCCATTACAAAATAGGTAAATGCGTCCTCCAGCGCCTTGTTCTCGGTATCACAGGTCATGCGGATCTGGCGCCATGCTGCATCTTCGCCAATCACTGCTTCCACCTCGCTCATGTCCTGCAACCAGTTCTCCAGATCCTTTGCTGAATTCAAAGGCCGTTCAAGCAGTTCTTTAAGGAAAGGTTCAAGTCCCTGCCAGTCTGTTATTTTAAAATCCTTTGGTAAATATTTTCTTGGAATGCTTGTTATCTGTGCCGTGTACTCCATATGATTTCATTTAATGCGCAGCCGGTTCTGGTTGTCCATCGCATGCATGATAATACCAGCTTAATTGTTCGGTATTTATCCTGCCAACAGTTTATATAGCAACGAGCCAGAAGAAGATCTTTTAGGTAAAGCCTCAATCAGGAAGGCTTCGGCCAGGGTTGGGATCTTATTCTTCGGTTTTCTTTTTCCTTGTTCTTTTTGGTTTGGCAGGAGCCTCTTCAGCCGGTGCATCAGCAGCCACTTCCTGTACTTCAGCAACAGGTTCCGCTGATTCACCTTCTTCAGGGCTTTTTGCCGTGAAGTCGATCTTCTGCTCATCCAGTACTTTATACCAGGTGATCATTTTCTTCATATCGCTGCTGTATACCCTGTCAAAATCCATATCAGGATACACTTTCTCGAAATATGTTTTCAATGCTTTGTTGTCTTTCACATCAGGAAGCTTTGTCTTTGAAGCTTTCATGGCAGAGAAGATATCAGTCAGTGAAACATTATCACCAACCGTATAGATCTCGATGCTTTCAAGATGCGAAAGATTGTGAACGCGGGAAGAAACAAACTTTGTGCTCTTGTCATCAAGAGAGCGAACAATAGCGCCATCGCTTTTGCTGCTCAGGACCTCAAAAAGTCCTGCTAATCCGGTTACAGCTACTATGCGGTTATATTCCATAAGTCCAATTTTTTTGGGGTTGCAATATACACCACAGATTGTACAAGCGGCACGAAGGCGCACATAACAGCATATAATTAGGATCAACAATGCTTTTAAATGATCATAGTTTTTTTAAAAAGACGTTAATTTAGTTAGCCTTAATTAACCTTGACCAGGATGGCAACGGCATACTTTTTATGGACTTTTACAGGCATTCATAAAAAGCACTGATGTACAAAAAAATCTGGCTGACAGGAATTTCCCTATTGATGATCTTTACCATTAAGGCACAGAGTTTTACGGTAAGTGGAGTACTACAGGACCAGGCGGCAAGGACGCCACTTACAGGTGCTACCATCAGACTGACCAGTATTACGGATTCCTTGTTGTCGCTTTCCACCTTATCCGATTCAACCGGCAGTTTTACATTCACTAATCTTGGCCGGGACAGTTTCTTACTCACCATCAGCTCGGTTGGCTATAATGTGATACGCAGGAGCATCAGGATCGATTCAACCGATATTATGATGGAGATCGCAGCGGTTCCCAATGCTTCCGCAGAGTTGGAGACAGTTGTGATCCGCACTGCAGTTTCACCTGTTTCTCAAAAAGGCGATACACTTCAGATCAATGCAAGCCAGTTCAAGGTAAATCCGGATGCTACTGCCGAAGACCTTGCAAGAAAGGTTCCGGGCATTACCATTGAGAATGGCCAGGTAAAAGCCCAGGGTGAGAATGTGCGACGGGTAACGATCGATGGAAGGGAGTTATTTGGTGAAGATGCAACAGCGGCTCTCCGTAACCTGCCGGCCGAGGTCATTGATAAGATCCAGATCTTCGACCGCCTTAGTGACCAGGCTCAGTTCAGTGGATTTGATGATGGCAATACCAGCAGGGAGATCAACATCGTGACAAAGGCCAATATGCGCAATGGACAGTTTGGCCGCGTGTATGCAGGTTACGGAACCGACAACCGTTACAGCCTTGGCGGTAATGCAACATTCCTGAAAGAAAACAGGAGGATCTCACTGGTTGGTCTTTCCAACAATATCAACCAGCAGAACTTTTCACAACAGGACCTGCTCGGCGTTACTTCAAACGCCAGAAGCGGTGGCAACAATAGAGGCGGTGGGCAAAGAGGTGCCAACAACAACCAGGGTGGCGGTGGACAAAGAGGCGGTAACCAGGGTGGCGGATTTGGTTCCAATTCCAATTTTCTTGTAGGCCAGCAGCCTGGGATCAACAGGACAAATGCGCTAGGCATCAATTACTCAGACATATGGGGTAAAAGTGTAACGGTTTCGGGAAGTTATTTTTTCAACAATGCCAACAACACCACCAATGAGCTGTCCAACACACAATATTTTTCAGAAGAAGTACCCGATATTATTCAAAACACCAGGGCGGAAAGCAGGAATAACAATCATCGCTTCAGTGTCAGGTTTGATTACAGGATCGACAGTTCCAACCAATTACTCATTACACCAAGTCTCAGTTTCCAGGATAATAATTCAGAACGGACCGTTACTACTTTAAGGATGCGAAGCCATGGTGATACCAGCAGGTTAGCAACCAATAATACTTCAGGCAGCCGGACCGGAAACAATATTAATAATACCATCCTGTACCGACACTCCTTTCCAAAAAGAGGAAGAACATTTTCTGTCAGCCTGAATACTTCCTTCAACAAGCGGGATGGAGAATCCTATGTCAATACTTTTGAAAGAAGATTTAATTCAACAGGGCCTGAGGATACATCAACGCGAAGGTTTTCAGACCAGTTCAACAACGGGCAGCAAGTTTCAACAAACATTTCCTATACAGAGCCGGTAGGAAGGAATTCGCAGTTACAGGTGAATTACAATCCAACTTTCTCTAACAGCAATTCTGACCAGCAGACCTATGGTTTCAATACACAACAGGGAAAATACAGCGACAGGCTGGACAGCCTTTCCAACAAATTCGAGAACAGGAACAGGTCGCAAAATGCCGGGCTGTCTTACCGCTATGGCAACCGTGACAGGCAATTGTCTTTGGGAATGTCATACCAGACAACAACGCTGAATAGTGAACAGACATTTCCAAGAACGCTTACAGTAAAAAAAACCTTTAGCAACATTCTTCCTAATGCAATGGCCCGGTATAAGATCTCTACCAGGAGCAGCCTGCGGTTCAACTACCGTGCAAATACCAACCAGCCGTCGGTAAACCAGCTGCAGAATGTTATCGAGATCAACAATGCGCCGTTCTATTCAGCAGGTAACCCTGAGCTGGAGCAGCAGTACATGCACACAGTAAGTTCGCAATACACTTATACCAATACAGGTAAAGGCCTGCTGATGATGGCTAACATTTTTTACCAGGCTGCAAATAATTACATCACCAATGCCACTTACATCCCGATCCTTGGTGATTCAACGATTGGTTCCGGCATTATTCTCAGGGATAGCTCTGATCAATTGACCAAACCTGTGAACCTTGATGGTTATTCAAGCCTTCGATCCTTCTTTACATTTGCCATACCGGTAAAGGCCGTTAAATCCAACCTTAACCTGAATGGTGGCGTAACCTTTACAAGGCTTCCTGGTATATTGAATATCGAAAGGAACGAAACACGTAACCTGACACTGACCCTGGGCACGGTGATCGGCAGCAACGTAAGCCAGTATGTAGACTTCACCGTTTCTTACAATGCAAATTTCAACAGGGTGCGCAGCAACAGCCAGGCTAACATCAACCAGAACTATTTTAACCATGTGGCAGGCCTGCAATTGAACCTGCTTTCCAAAAACGGCTGGTTCTTTCAGAACGATCTGAATAACCAGTTGTATTCCGGTCTTACAGAAGGCTTCAACCAGGCTTATACCATTTGGAACATGTCTGCAGGCAAAAAGATCATGAAAGAACAAAAAGGCGAACTAAGACTGAGTGTTTTTGACCTGCTCAGGCAGAACCGCAGCATCAGCCGTGAGGTGAATGTGAACTTTATTGAAGACACGCAGAACGAAGTGCTCACGCAGTACTTCATGCTGACATTTTCTTACAACTTAAGGAACTTCGGAACTGCTGTTACCCGTGGTGGCAACAACCCGGTAACGCCAAGATAGCTTCATTTTATTTACAGAAAAACACCAGGAAAGGGTGAGGATTTTCACCCGCCGTGCGTGAAAAATACTTCGAAGGTCTTTAAGACCTCGAAGGTTTGAATTCACCCTTCCATCCATGCCTTGAATTCCGCTGCTTTTTCCTGGCTCACGATCACTTCTTCCTGCACGGCAGGCTCCATTTCAAGCGCCAGTTTGCTTTTAGGGAACACCCTGATCCTTTTGATGGCGTTCATGTTGACAAGGTACTTGCGGTTCACTCTGTAAAAAAGGGAAGGGTTGGTCTGCTTTTCAAGATCTGCAAGTGATTGGTCAAGGATGAATTTCTGTCCTTTGTGGTCAACCAGGCAAACCAGTTTATGCACAGCATAGAAGTAGGCAATGTCTTCGGCCCTGATACTGAAATAATCCGCGCCCCGCTTCACCAGCAACCGTTTTTTGTATGTGCCGTTCACACCATGCTGCCAGTCGGCAAGCTTTTGCATATTCACGGTAAAGTGCCTTTTGAGTTGCTCGTACTTGGAAAGAGCCTGTGCCAGCTTTTCTTCTTTGATAGGTTTTAAAAGGTAATCAATGCTGTTATGTTCAAAAGCCTCCTGCCAGTATTCGTCGTATGCCGTTGTGAAAATAACAGGGCATTCCACTTTTAAGGAATCAAACAACTGGAACGAAAGGCCGTCACTTAATTCAATATCCATGAACAAAAGATCAGGAAACCCGTTTGAGGTCAACCATCCAGCTGAAGCTTTCACGCTACCCAGCACTGCAAGCACCTGCATATTCGGATCAAGATGCAATAAAGCCTTCTTTAGTTTTTCCGCTGCGGGTATTTCGTCTTCTATGATAACAGCTTTCATGGTCAATCAATTTTCAGTAAAGGCAAATGCACGGTAAAGGATTGAAGTGTTTCTTCAATAAGCACTTCTTTCCCCGTGATCAAACGGTAACGCTCCTGCAAATTACTAAGCCCGATCATTGAGGATGGTTTCCTCAATTCTTTCTTATGCAGGTTGTTGTGTACAACAATGCCTGACCCATCCAGGTAAACAGAAAGTGTCAGTGGTTCCTCCTCACTGAATTCATTGTGCTTGATGGCATTTTCGGCAAGCAGTTGAAGGCTGATCGGAGGGATAAGGAACCGGTCATTCCATTTTATATCCACATTCATTTCCATCAGAACAGCTTTCTCAAACCGGATCTGCAGGAGTGAGAAATAGTTTTGCAGGAAGTTCAGTTCTTCACCAAGCAACACCAGGCTGCGCACCTTATTTTGAAGGATGTAGCGATACACATCGGCCATATCATCATTGAATTGTTTTGCCCTTGCCGGTTTTTCTTCTATCAGGTGGGAAAGCGTATTCAGAGAATTAAAAATAAAATGCGGATCGATCTGGTTTTTCAGGGCTTCCAGTTCCGCTTCGGCTTTGGCTCGTTCCATCTGCTCGTTGCGCAGTTTATCGCTTTCAGATTCTTTTACAAGGAACACCGTTTCATATACGTGCGTAATGAAGATCACGCAGATCATGATAATAAGAGTTGAGGTGATGACCGTGTCCCAGTTCACATTGCCTTTCCAAAAGATGTTGTACCACCCTATCAACATAAGCATGCTCACAGGAATGGTGAAAAAAGAAACGGCAAGCAGTAGTGCAAAGATCTTTCTTACCGGTTTGTTGAACCAGTTGAAATAAGAGCGCATGGTAAACAGCAGGTAACGGTTTCCCTGCCAGATCACAAAAGCAAGAAGTATGGTGTATCCATAGGCCAGCTTTACCTCCCAATGAGAAAAAGCGCGGTGATCAACCATATTCGTAAAAACAGGTATGATAATACCAAAGAAGGGGATCAGTATCAGGCGGAAACCAACATCATTGAGCTGCATGTCGGGAAGCTTTGTCGGGCCAGGTCCAACCCTTATCGCTCTTTTTTCCGGCTTCATGCTGTTTTGTTTCGGTCATCGAAAAATAGAAAATACATTCGGCATCCGCATCATTCTAAACACCAAAACTTTAATTATGGACATGAGTACTGTTAACTGGCTGGCTGTGTTGGTAGCCGGCATTTCTTCCTTTGTTTTAGGGGGCATCTGGTACAGCCCTGCCCTGTTTGGAAAAGCCTGGATGACAGAGAACAACATGACTATAGCGGATGTGCAGGCAGGTAACAAAGCAAGGATCTTCGGATGGTCCTTCATTTTAAGCCTTATTATGGCAGCCAACCTGGCGATGTTCCTGAATACCCCTGAAATTGACCTGGGTATGGGTTTGGTTTACGGGTCGCTGAGCGGACTTTGGGTGTTCTGCGGCATTGCCATTGTAGCCCTTTTTGAGCATAAAGGCAGCAGGTACATCTTCATCAATGGTGGTTATTGCCTTGTAGCACTGACCCTGATGGGCGCTATCATCGGGGCCTGGAGAGGATAATACTGAGTGAATCAACAGGAAAACATGTTTCAACTGTTCTGCGTGAAAAAAAGCGGGTAGGTCTTTTAATTCCTTGAAGGTTTTGTCGCTTCTATTTCACCCAGCACCTTTTCGATCCGCTCCTTCAGGATGCCATGCTGTGTAAATCCGCTTGCCAGTAAATAAAATTTTGATTCGCTAACCTGCATCAGCACACACGGGAAACCAGTTACCTGGAGTTGCTTCACCAGGGCAAATTCATAATAGGCCTTTTCCCGGTACTCTTCTGATTGAAGCTTTTCGTAGAATGCTTCCTCCGGGATCCCATAGCGCTGAACCAGGTGACGGTAGGCTTCGTTATCGGTCAGGTCCCTGCCTTCATAGTTTAATGCGTATTGTATATCTGAGGCCATTGCAACTGCCTTATCAGGAAAGTATTCTTTGAAAATGCAAAGTGCAATGGCTGGTTTGGTGGATTCGGGAAACCAATCGCTTTTGTCAGGGTTGAAAACATGCCATAGAAAGTCCTCGCCAAATTTGATCCCTGTGGTCTCTTCAACGGTTTTGTAAGCTTTTTGAATATAACCCGCGATCACGCTGATATGCCGGGGCTCCTCATCGAAGATCATGCCCCCTGACAGAACATCAAAGTCAAGCCTTCCACTATATTCTTTGGCTATTTGTGTGATCACTCCGCTGAAGCCATAGCACCAGCCGCAATAAGCATCATAACAATAAAAAAGCACCGGCTGATTTTCCATTGCGCAAATATCACGGATTTCATGGATTGTAAAAGACTGTATTATCACGGATGCCAGTCCTTTAAATGACTCATCATTTATTTATTTCGATTACCTACTCTTCTCTTGATCCAGTTCTTTTTACTTCTTTCGCGTTACTTCGTCAAAACGCTGGTCGTAATCTTTTCTCAGGGTGCCCATCATGCGGTCCCAAAAGGTAAAATACAACCCGTAATTCCCCTTGAAATACTGATGGTGCTGGTTATGGTTCACGGAAGTATTGATCCATTTGCCAAGCGAATGCCGGTTAAACCCATTCGGGTACAATTCAAATCCTAAATGACCATACACATTGTAAACGATCATCATGAAAAAGAAAATAAGCAGGTGCAGCGTATGGATCGGAAGGACGTAAAGGAAAACAAGAAAAATGCCCGCCTCAACCAGCGCTTCCAGCGGATGAAAGGCATAAGCTGCCCATGGTGATGGGTTGGTGGACCGGTGATGCACGAGGTGAAATATTTTAAAAAGCTTTTTATGGTGCATCAGCCTGTGCGTCCAGTAGAAATAAGTATCGTGTAAAATAAACAGCAATGGAAAGGCCAGGAAGAAATAAAGCCAGCCGTGCTGTTCGATATCCGTATAATACTGAGTGGTTCTTGCAATGGCAGGCACATGCAGCATGGTCAGCGGCACCAGTGCGAAAATGGCAATGGTCACAAGCGAATAGCCGATCTCCCTGAGGTAATCCTTTCTATCAGGATCACGCTGCTGGATCTTTTTCTCAGCCCTGATCTTGCGCAGCAATACATAAAAAATCAGGAAAAAGATACCGGCCACCATAAAGTAGCGGCCACCGATGTTCCTTAAGTAATATAGGTATTGATCTATCACGGATTAAATGGAATTAATGAATGGATTTTCACGGATTACGGTCATATACATCACGGAATAAATGATTGGATGAGCGGATTTGTACGGATACGCCGGTTTATTTTCTGATGGTCCTTATTTTTCAAAATAAATATACTCTTCAACTCTTATAACTAAAAACTTAAGCCCTGCCTCTCTTTGGCTTTGCTAATTTCAAAAATCATGCTTTGCTGTTGCCGAATTTTAATTTTAATGCTTCTTTAAAAAATTATCAGCTTGCTTTCAAATAGCCTAATGCGCTTCAAGCCAGTTGGAGCCCTGTCCAACTTCCGCTACGATAGGAATGCCGTTTGGCAGCACCATAGCCGTTTGCATGCATTCCAGGATGACCGGTTTCACTTTCTCTACTTCCTCGGTGATCACATCAAACACCAGCTCATCATGCACCTGCATGATCATTTTCGATTTAAAGTTATGTTCCTTAAAAGCCTTGTGGATCTTTACCATTGCCAGCTTGATCATGTCCGCCGCCGTTCCCTGTATCGGTGAATTGATGGCGTTCCTTTCCGCATAACCACGTACGGTAAAGTTGCCTGAATTGATATCCCTAAGCCACCTTTTCCTTCCAAGTACGGTTTGCACATAACCATTTTCTCTGGCGAAATTGATCATCTCGTCCATATACCTGGTGATGCCCGAAAACTCTTTTTTGTAATTATCAATGATGGTCTTTGCTTCTGCCCGGCTGATGCCCAGGTTCTCTGCCAGTCCAAAAGCACCCTGGCCATACACGATCCCGAAATTGACGCTCTTCGCTTTGTAACGCATCTCCTTGGTCACGGCTTCCTCTGCTACATTGTACACCTTGGCCGCCGTTGCGGTATGGATGTCCTTATTCAGCTTGAACGCTTCCATCATATTCTCATCGCCACTGATGGCTGCAACGATCCTTAATTCGATCTGTGAATAATCGGCGCTGACAAGCGTATGGTGCTCATCCCTTGGAATAAATGCCTTACGTATCTCCCTGCCCCTGTCTGTACGGATGGGAATGTTCTGAAGGTTCGGATTATTGCTTGAGAGCCGTCCGGTTACTGCTACCGCCTGTCCGTAGTTGGTATGAACCCTTCCGGTCTTAGGATTGATCAGCAGCGGCAATGCATCCACATAGGTTGACCTTAGCTTGGTGTATTCACGATAGGCAAGAATGTCATCCGCGATCGGATGCTCGTGCGCCATTTTCTTCAGTACATCTTCACCCGTAGCGTATTGACCTGTCTTTGTTTTCCTTGCTTTCGGATCCAGTTTCAGTTTTTCAAACAACACTTCTCCCAGCTGCTTCGGGGACCCTAGATTAAAACGTACGCCTGCCGCTTCGTAAACCTTTTCTTCGTGTATCCTTGCTTCCGTATCCAGAACACGCGAGTATTCATTCAGGAAGTCCATATCGATCCTTACACCTTCATATTCCATATTCATCAGCACAGGCACAAGCGGACCTTCCACTTCATCGTAAACATGTTTCAGCTCCGCTTTTTTGAGCAGGGGCTCAAATGTTTTCCTGAACTGCAGTGTGACATCGGCGTCTTCAACAGCATACTCCTTTACCTTATCCACAGGCACGTCACGCATGGTGCCCTGGTTCTTTCCCTTTTTGCCAATCAGTTCTTCAATATGGACCGGCTCATAATTCAGGTACCTGGCACTCAGCCAGTCCATGTTGCATTTACCATCAGGTTCCACCAGGTAATGCGCCAGCATGGTATCAAAGAGCTTCCCTTTCAGTTCGAAGCCATACCATTTCAACATCAGCATATCATACTTGATGTTGTGCCCGATCCAGGTCTTGCTTTCATCCCTGAAGAAAGGCTCAAATTGCATAAGGATCTGGTTGGCTTCCTGGGGATTGGAAGGAATGGCTACATACCACCCTGTAAATGGCTTCACTGAAAAGCTCAGGCCTACCAGTTCCGCAGTATTTGCATCAATGCCGGTGGTTTCAGTATCAAATGAGATCTCATTGTTCTCTTTCAGCGCCTCAAGAAGTACACGCATTTCTTCTGGGCTTTCAACAAGCTCGTATTCATGCGGTGTATTCTGAATATTTTTTCCGGGCTTTACCACAGAGATCACTTCTGCTTCTTCGCCATTGCTGCCGCTGAAAAGATCCGCCTGTACGCCCGAAGTAGCTTTTTTAGCACCCGGTGCAGGTGGCGCTCCGCCTTCACCCAGCAGGCGGGCAATGATGGATTTGAATTCCAGTTCTGTAAATATTTCTTTCAATGCTTCCCTGTCCCATTCCTTTAACCTGAAATTCTCTTCATGAAAATCAATGGGAACTGAAGTAATGATGGTGGCCAGTTTTTTAGACATGATAGCATCCTGCTTTCCTTTCCTGATCTTCTCACCCAGTGCGCCCTTGATATTTTCCGCGTTTTGAATAACGCCTTCCAGTGTTCCGTATTCCGTCAGCAGTTTGCAGGCTGTTTTCTGGCCTACGCCTGCAATGCCAGGAATGTTATCAACCGCATCACCCATGAGCCCAAGAATATCGATCACCTGGTCTACATTCTGTATGCACCATTTTTCACAAACTTCCTTTGGCCCCATGATCTCTACATCCCCCCCCTGGTAACCTGGTTTGTAGATTTTTACTTTATCGCTCACCAGTTGTCCGTAATCTTTGTCAGGAGTAACCATGTACACTTCATACCCTAATTTCTCCGCCTGTTTGCTCAATGTGCCAATCACATCATCCGCTTCGTATCCATCACTTTCAATGATGGGAATGTTCAATCCCCTGATGATCCTTTTAATATCCGGTATGGCAAGTGTCAGGTCTTCTGGTGCATCCTGGCGGTTGGCCTTGTATTCCGAGAAATCGGTATGACGTTCTGTTGGAGCTGCAGTATCAAAACATACAGCCATGTGCGTAGGTTTCTGATTGTCGATCAGTTCTACGATCGTATTGGTAAACCCGAACTGGGCATTGGTATTTTTTCCTTTGGATGTGATCCGTGGATTGCGGATCAGCGCGTAATAAGCACGAAAAATAAGTGCCAGCGCATCCAGTAAGAACAACTTCTTTTCCATGGCGGCGAAGTTATGCAATTGCCTTGCACAAGCATAGAAACCCTGCCGTTAGCAGGCAGGGTTTAGCAATTAGTTATGGTCGCGACCCGATTAGTTGAAAGACAACTTAAGGGCTTCAGTTTTATCGCTCTGATAATTAGTAGTGGTATTGTTCTGGCTGTTCTTCTGTGCAGCCTTTTGCAGATAATGTTCAGGGTTACTTACCAGAGTAGTTCCAGTTGCACTTGCAGCATTTGATTTTGTTTCTGCATCCTGCGCATTACTGTCCTTATGTATAAAGTTCAGGTAAAGTGCGAAGAACAATAAATTGAAGGCGAAGAAATTCAATACCCGGGAGATGCGCTTTTTCATAAAATAGGATTTAGGATGTGAATCGAAGACCAAAATAGAGCGGGATTCTATGAAATGCAAACGGTTTCGACAGAACTGATTAAAATTTCGAAGAACCACTTCAATGCATTCGTAGATCTACGAAACCCAGTGGCAGCGGGCATTTGAAACCTAATGTATAAAACGCTTATAACGAAGTGATTTGACTTGATGATCTTCTTTTATCAGCAAAACCTCACCCGCTATAACCTGTACAATTACGTGTTTTTTCCGCATGCATTTCCGGAAACTTACCTGTTGCCTGCATGTTGAAAATACGGGTCAGCTTTTCATGCCTTCCAGGCGCTTCTGCATTGCAAACATTTCATCCCTTAATCTTGCGGCTTCCATAAAATCCATATCACGTGCCGCCTTTTCCATTTCTTTTTTTGTCTGGTTGATAGCTTTTTCAAGTTGAGGAATGGTCTTGTATTCAACATCACTTTCAGCAGCCAGGGTAACGATTTCCTCTACCGCGTAAGGAGAGTCAGGATCATAACCTTTGATATCAAGCACTGATGTCTGCGCCATTACCTGTTCCTTTGATTTGAACACTGTGCGTGGCGTAATGTTATGTTCAATGTTGTAAGCCACCTGCTTTTCCCGCCGGCGGTCCGTTTCATCGATGGTGCGTTGCATGCTTTCTGTTATGGTATCAGCGTAAAAGATCACAAGTCCTTCCACATTCCTTGCTGCCCTTCCCGCCGTTTGCGTCAGGGAGCGCTCGTTACGGAGGAAGCCTTCCTTATCGGCATCAAGGATCGCCACCAGAGAAACCTCTGGAAGGTCAAGCCCTTCACGCAAAAGGTTCACGCCTACCAGCACATCGATCTTCCCTAACCTCAGGTCCCTCAGGATCTCAATCCTTTCCAGAGTATCTACTTCACTGTGGATGTATTTTGATTTGATATCGATCTTCTTCAGGTATTTATCCATTTCTTCCGCCATGCGTTTGGTCAAAGTGGTTACAAGAACCCTGTCACCTTTCTTTACGCGCTTATCAATTTCATCAAGCAGGTCATCGATCTGGTTAACACTTGGACGCACTTCTATCGGCGGTTCCAGCAAACCTGTAGGCCTTACAACCTGTTCCACCACTACACCGCCTGTTTGTTCCAGTTCATAATCGCCCGGTGTGGCGCTCACATAAACTGTCTGGTTCAAAAGGCCTTCAAATTCATGAAAGTTCAGCGGACGGTTGTCCAGTGCCGATGGCAACCTGAATCCATAGTCTACCAGTGTCAACTTGCGGCTCCTGTCACCCCCATACATGCCACTTACCTGGGGAATGGTCTGGTGGCTTTCATCGATCACACAGATAAAATCCTTGGGAAAATAATCAAGCAGGCAAAAAGGTCTTGTGCCTGGTTTGCGGCGGTCAAAGAATCTTGAATAATTCTCGATACCATTGCAAAAACCAAGTTCACGGATCATTTCAAGATCATATTCAACCCGCTCTTTCAGGCGTTGCGCTTCAATAAATTTTCCAACGCTTTTAAAGTAATCTACCTGGGCGTTCATTTCATCCTGTATCTCATACATCACGTTCTGCATGATGTCCTTTGGCGCCACATAAAGATTGGCAGGGAAGATGGCCGCGTTATCCAGTTTGCCGATCCGTTTTCCATGCTGCACATCAATGCTTTCGATCTCCTCGATCTCGTCGCCGAAGAAAGTAACCCTGTACCCAAAATCGACATAGGGAAGGTTGATGTCTACGGTATCGCCTTTCACACGGAAGGTGCCCCTTGTAAATTCAACTGTTGTCCGGTTATAAAGTGAATCTACCAGCGAATGAAGAAAACCCTGTCTCGAGATCCTGTCTCCTTTTCCAATCCGGATGATCCCGCTTTCATAATCTGTTGGATTACCCATACCATATATGCAGCTGACGCTGGCTACTACAATAATGTCCCTTCGTCCTGAAAGTAAACTTGTGGTTGCCCTGAGCCTTAACTTGTCAAGTTCTTCGTTGATGTTGAGGTCTTTTTCAATATAAGTATCCGACACCGGCATGTATGCCTCAGGCTGGTAATAATCATAATAGGAAACAAAATATTCAACCGCGTTATCCGGAAAGAACTGTTTGAATTCACCATAGAGTTGCGCAACCAGGGTTTTGTTATGCGTTAGAACAAGCGTAGGCCTTTGAACATTGGCGATCATGTTGGCAACCGTAAATGTTTTACCCGAACCTGTAACACCCAATAAAACCTGGTGACGGTCGCCTCTTAAAATACCCTCTGATAATTGCTCGATGGCCGAAGGCTGGTCACCGGCGGGCTGATATGGAGAATGAATCTGGAATCCCATGGTCTGCTAAATTAATCACGGATTAAAGGATTTTGATCATTGCACTTTTAGTGCAACTGGATTTGCACGGATGGGCTAGATTTCCCTTGGACTCCGGTTTCATTTATCCCTGCTTGCTTAATTCTTAGCATGGATAAAAGGATTTTTCTCATGGTGCTTTTGGCGCAATTGGATTTGCACGGATGCTTTAATGCAAATTTTCCTATGATAATTCATTATTCGTTTTTTCTAATTGATCGTTTACCGCGACATTAGGATTTGCTGGGATTTAATTCAATTCATGAACCCTTTAAAGCACATCCATAAGCCTTGCTGTAGCTGAAAGTAAGGTTTAATAATGCTTTTAAACACTAGTTAAATGTTGATAATCAAGCTACTACATATATGGCATTGTTTTGGTAAGAATGGAGGAACAAGCCACTATCCTTTTAACAGCTATCCAATCCATAGAAATACCATTCCTTCGAAAAAATTTATGAAAAACTCCGCCTCATTTGTGTAGAGTCCAATTTGAAAGCCGCGGAAATTTCTAGCCTATTGAACACCTAAAAGAAGCCTGTTGGTACCCCCTGCAGGCTTTACTTTATCAGGGATTTATAAAGATTTGGACTCATAGCACTTCCCAGTGCTAGTGGATGTGCACGGATTCTCCAAGTTGAATTTTATCCTGTAATGTTTGATATTCTGCCTATAGCTATATTCCTAACTCCCTAAATATTAATCGCAGATTTCGATAGGATTCCTCTAATATTAACGGCCTTTTTCGTAAGGCTTAGCGGTCTTACTACTAAGCTTAAATATTAAAATCAGAGCATTTGTCAAATCAGAGGTTCTCATCGGTGAAATCTGTGGAATCCATGATCGTGAAATCCGTGATAAAAGTCATCCCGCCAGCTTTGGGCCGGCGGGATGATATCTATTTAAAAGGATCAGGCGCCTGCCAATTCTTTGATCTTCTCACGGATCTTGGCTTCGATCTCGTCAGCAAGCTGAGGATTATCATGAAGCAGCCCTTTAACGGCTTCACGGCCTTGTCCTAACTTATCGCTGTTATAGCTGAACCAGCTACCGCTTTTCTGAACAATGCCCATTTCAACACCCGTATCCAGGATCTCGCCCACTTTTGAGATTCCTTCTCCGAAGATGATATCGAATTCTGCTGTACGGAAAGGAGGAGCAACTTTATTCTTGACCACTTTTACTTTCACACGGTTACCTACTGCTTCTTCACCGTCTTTGATCTGGCTCATGCGGCGGATATCCAGGCGCACGGAAGCATAGAATTTCAAGGCGTTACCACCGGTTGTTGTTTCAGGGTTTCCGAACATCACACCGATCTTTTCACGCAGCTGGTTAATGAAAATACAGATCGTATTGGTTTTGCTGATCGTGGCGGTCAGTTTACGGAGTGCCTGTGACATCAGGCGGGCATGAAGACCCATTTTGCTGTCACCCATTTCACCTTCCAGTTCACTTTTAGGAACAAGGGCTGCTACCGAGTCGATCACAACGACATCAAGTGCGCCGGAAAGGATCAGGCGGTCGGCAATTTCAAGTGCCTGCTCACCATAATCCGGCTGAGAGATCAGGAGGTTATCGATATCCACACCCAGCTTTTGCGCATAAGAACTATCAAAAGCATGTTCCGCATCAATGATGGCACACATGCCGCCTTTCTTTTGTGCTTCGGCGATGACATGCGTAGCAATGGTTGTTTTACCGGAGCTTTCAGGACCGTAGATCTCGATCACACGGCCTCTTGGCAGTCCGCCGATACCTAATGCTGTATCCAGGCCGATGGAGCCGGTGGAAACGACATCAATGGCCGCCTCACCTTTTTCGTTCATCATCATAACACTGCCCTTACCATAGTCCTTGTCGATCTTGTCCATGGTGAGTTTGAGTGCCTTTAATTTTTCGCTGTTTGACATGTTGTTGTGTTGTAAAAAGTTAGGAGAACTGGTTAGTTTAAAATTACGCTTAATACACCTTCGGTCAAAAATATATTAAGTGGTAAAGCTAACGAATTTAGCAACAAAAGGCTAAAATCTTTGGATAATTTCCACATAAAATAATGTGAATTTCCCATCCATATTTTGTGTTTTAAAGCTTGGTATTTGATCATTTGTCGTGTTGCCCTGAAACCCTTGCCCATGGCTTGTTTCAGCTGATCACCTTTTAATGGATTTTTATTTTTCCAAAGTGCATTTCAGAAGCTGCCGGCCAAATAAAAAATGATCCAATGATCCGGGCCCATCCTTTCGATTTCTCTACTACCAGACTGAACTGTTACTTCCTGTTTTTCAGGTCTTGGTCCAGTAGTTTAAACAGTAACATCAATTGACGCTAACCAGACAAAGATTTCTGATGATACCTAACCAGTTAACAACAATTTTCAGGAAGTAATTCTCTTACCATCTTTCCAGGTATTCATCCAATGAAATCCTTTAAAACACAGCGCCTTCACCTGGTATTGTTGTAGTTCAAACAGAACTGGTAAAGCCCTGTTATAGCTTAAAAAAAGCTTCCGATGCCTGCAAAAGCTGTTTATATTTGTTTCCTGCAAAACAGTCAACCATGAAAAAATTTTTCTTTTCCGCTCTTCTCTTTACAGCCCTTGGTGCCTGTGCACAGGAATCAACTGAAATCAAGCCTGCCGCTAAAGGTGTTGTTTACGGAACAGCGATCACCCCGCAGGGCACAACATTGACTCCATCAGAAATCCAGGCCAATATGGCCGGTGGTTTTTTTGAAGGCAAGGTAACAGGTAAAGTAACTGAAGTATGTAAGACCATGGGATGCTGGATCAAAATTGAAAAAGGCGATGGCACTTCAATGATGGTCAAATCAAAAGATCATGGATTTTTTATGCCTCAAAACCTTGTTGGCAAAACCGTTGTGATCGAAGGGACTGCTGAAGAAAAGGTAGTTACAGAAGCAAAACGCAAACACTTTGCCGAAGATGCAGGGAAAAGCAAAGAAGAAATAAAGAATATCAAGGGTGATGAAAAGCAGGTGCAGTTCATTGCAAAAGGAATTATGGTAGTGGATTGATCCTGATTTAAAAATATTGTAGTCCGTCCGCCTTTGGCGGACGGACTTTTTTTTACTGGCACAAGAATTTCTGCTGTAGGGATATGAAATACCTAATGTTGCTGGCCACCGGCCTTTCAGTGCTATCCTGTAACGACGCCGCCTTGAACAATTCTGAACAGGACACAACCCAAAAGGCTGATTCTATCCAGGCGCATCACGATTCAACCAATGTAGGTGTTGCCACAAGGCCGCCGGAAGGCGTTTTCCAGGCAACACTTCCCTGTAATGACTGCAAAGGGCTTCAGCATACTATTGCCTTTCACAACGACCTTTCTTACCAGCTGGAAGAAATGCACATGGGTAAGAATACCACTACCCAGACAAGGGGTCATTGGAAACCTGCCAACGGCATTATCTCACTGTATGACCAGCAAAAAATAGCAGCCCAGTACCAGTGGAAAGGCGATACGCTTGTATTGATGAATGCAAACCGCCAGATCCCCTTACAGCAACGATCACTCGCATCCGGCCTTGATGTATGGAAGAAAAAATCAGCAGCGGGAATTGATTTCTTTGGTGTGGGTAACGAACCATTCTGGAACGTTGAAGTGGATGAGAACAAGCAAATTCAGTTTCACCTTTCCGACTGGCCTGCCCCGCGCAAGTTTGCGTCAGTTCAACCTGTTATTTCAGCCGACAGCATTGTTTACCTGACAAAAAATGATTCAGCTTCCCTGCGCATTACCATTTACAACAGGTTCTGCAGCGATGGCATGAGTGATAACATCTACACAAGCGAAGTAAAAGTGCTGTTCAACAAACAGGTTTACAGGGGATGCGGGCAGGTTTTTGCAGATTACTTTTCAGCAAAGCGATAACCAGTTCAATGCCGGACCACGAACATGCCCCCTGAAGGTTTAACCTCGAAGCTGCCGTTCTTTTCTTTCAGCACCAGTTCACTTGATAGCTTTTCCTGTGATATAGGCCTGTAGATCACTTCCGTTTCTTTATTGGCGTCATAACCAGGTTCAAATTCTGTAATGGAAAGGTCGGTCAGCAAAAAGGTTTGCGACACCGTATCAACGGTCCGGAAGTATTCATTGAGGTAAAGCGTACTTACATGGGTGCCTTCTGAAGAAAAAGCATTTGAATTGCCTTCGTCAAGATAATTCCTGATCTGGAACTCCTTTGGTACGCTCATTTTCAGCCATTCATTTCCAAAGACAAAATTGAACCTTCCCATATTGGGTTTAATGTTCAGATCATAAGCTTCACCGTTACGGATGTATACCGAAAAAACCCTTGGACTCACACTGCCTTTGTACATATCATTCCAATCATGGAAATACAGCAGTACAGCATCGAATCCTGACTTGTTCCTGATCGTCATTTTCACATCTCCTTCTTCTTTTGGCAACATGCCTGATGATGAAAGAGGGCACTGGCCTGTTGCAGGCCTCGGCGCGGCCGGTCCATCGCCTGATGTGACTATGAGGTTATATAGAAAATGCTTAAAGTTGGCTGTGTTCTTTGTATTGTTGATGCCTTCAACTAACTGAGCCATCTCGGATACGGTCCCGGATCCGGTGCCATAACGGCTGGCATCACCTGCATAGTCAAAGGGCCTGGGGCTGCTGGTAGTATCGCAACCCTTTCCAAGCCGTACAAAGATCAGCACAAGCCATATGCAGATAAAGATGATACGGCCAATGGATGGACCGGAGCGCTCCGTGGAAGATGTGGACCGCCTGACCGTTCTTCCGCCATTGCTTTCATTATTGGCGTTGTCCCTGATGGTGCCTTCATATTGCTTCAGTGTTTCCTTTTGAGACGAATTACATTCAATATCGTTCAGCCGCAGACAGCACTGATGCAGGTAATACCAGGTTGCTTTGCGTTGAAACCTGAAGATCAGGTTTAACATTTGCCGCATGAATTCATCGCGTGTAGTACCGAATGAATCCGGAAGCTTGTTGAAGAAAGCAACCCAGTTGCCATTAAAAAGAAAATGAAGAATGCTCTCGTCCTGCCTGAATTTTTCCCAGCTTAAGTTTTTGATGGTATAGATCAATTCATCCAGGTATACCCTGATCTTTTGGTAAGCGTCATCCTGGTGTTCGGGAAGTATGAAGCTTTTATAATTCAGAAGGCATGCCAGGGAAAAGAAATCCTTCTGCTTGATGAGTGTATTGGAAACGACCTGGAAAGAACTGGCGAAATAGGGTGAAATGAAATGAACGAACCGTTGGTCATAAAGGTAAGGTTCAACTTTTTTGAATCCTTCAACGTCAAATGTGTTTTTCTCCAGGAAATTCAGCAGCACATCAAAGCTATACACTGTACAGTGCGACTTCCATACCTGTTCATCGGTAACTCCATCAAGTAATTGTATGACATCATTACGGGTATATAGCGATCCATCCAGTGTGATCTGGTTATCCTGAAGCGCCATTTCTGCCAGCAGCTTTTTTTTGGTGCGGCTGATTGACTGGGGTGCAAAAGGCTGGATCGGCTCGGATGCATGCGACACTAACCGTACTGGTGAACGATATTCCATAATTAACCGATACCGGTTCCCTTGATTTTTATTTTTTGAATTTCAGCGTCATCGCCGGATACCAGGTGGGTCAGGTTAATGGTCACAGACTTCAGTTCTTCGAACCTTTCCGCTTCCAGTGCATCTTCACCCTGTTTGATCAGGGTCTTGGCTATGGATGGCTTCTGGTAATCAGTCATTGGAAGGTTCCTGAAATACATGAAATAGTTGATGATAAAGTGGCGGGTGTTGAAGATCAGCCTTGAACGCAATTGCTCCATGGCATCGATCTTGGGCCGCAGGATGGCAGTGCTTTTGGCACGAAGGAACTGTTGTTCGTCCTTGATCAGCCGGTCGTATTCACTCACCAGTTTCTCGCGGCCGAAATCAACAAACGGCAGGTGCTCTTCAACAAAATTTTTCACTTCAAAATAGTCCGCCTGCAAAGTATATACACGCTGCTCTTTACCTAAAGTATCATATCGTGAAGAGATCCTTTTCCTTGCTTCATTGATCTCAAACTTTTCATCCGTGATGTCGCCTTCTTTCATTTTGGATACGCGCAGCTGCAATTTTTCCGCTTCAATGATGCATTGGCGCAGATCGGTATTCCATTCGCTTTCCTCATCGCGGTTGCGCTCATCACGCAGTTCGCTGCGCATTTCACGCATCAATGCCGTTATATCTTCCTTGATGCGGGCAACACTTACATATTTTTCGGAAGGGCTGAATACATTTTTGAACTCCTGCTCTGTCATTGCCAGGAATGCGGTGACAGTAAGGTCACGTGATTCACTCATTTCAAGACTGATCTCCACATCAGAGCCTTTAACAAGGTCAGCCTTCAGGTCTGTCCCCCTGATCTCGATCACACCAATCACAAGGTTACTGTGAGGGCGGCTGTGGCGGCTGCCTTCAAGCACATTGATCACCAGTTCTTCCGTGCTGCCCATTTTAATGGTCCTTGTGATCTCTTTATAGATCGTCTTTTTTAAAGGCAGGATATCATTGCGTTCAAAGACCACCTGGAGCTTTGTACTGTTATTCTCCACATCATCCACTTCAAGGCAGATATCACCTGGCAAAGGCTGGCCTGCAACATTGAACTTGCCCTGCATGATCTCGATGGGTGATGCGGCAATATTTACCTGGTTATTTACCTGGTCAAAAAAACGTATGCTGAAACGGTTCAGTGTGAGCTTTTGCAAAGGCAGGAATTCTGATATGCGCTTTTCAACTTTCTTGATCCCTGAATCATAGCCGCCATCCTCCCGGATGATACGGTAAGACAGGTTGCTGAAGTCACCCTCAGGAATCGCCATGTATAATTCTTCGTCTTCACTGCTTACAGACTGGTAGACTGCTTTCAGGCTTCTCCCGGAGTGGGTCTCCTGCTCTATTGATCCAGAGCTTACTGGTAAGCCTGGCCCTTTAGGACTGCTGCTGATGCCACTTAATTTTGAACCTGCATAATAAGCTGAACCGGCTACAATGGCAGTGGTAGGATCAGCATCAAAGGCCAGTGGAATCCCTGTTTGCGATCCTACTACTTCCCGTACATATGGTATGTAAGTAGAGCCGCCTACCATGATGATGTGATCGATACCTGATGGCTTCAGTGAATTTCTTTCAAGAATGGTGTGAATGAATTCCACTGTTGAAGTGATCTTCTCGTGAATGATCTCATTGAGCTGACTGCGCGAAATGCGGACCACCATGTCCTCATCGCTGTCGGGAAGCGTAAATTCGATCTCTGTTTCTTCAACGTGCGATAACTCTTTTTTCGCCTCTTCTGCTTTATAAAGAAGAATGTAAAATAATTTTTCGAGGTTCCCATGCCGGTTCCTCATCTGTTCTTCTATTGAATCGTCACCAGTATGTTTGACAATGGCAGGTACAATGATCTTTTCAATAATGAGGGTGTCAAAATCCAGTCCGCCCAGAAAATTGTTGCCTTCATGATCCACTACTTTCAGCTCTCCATTGCTGACCGAAATAAGGGCCACGTCAAATGTGCCACCGCCAAGGTCATATACCAGCCAGTTACCTTTCTCTGGTATTTCTTTCTGGTTCTCATTAAAGAAGGCCAGTGCCGCAGCGATCGGCTCCTGCAACAACAACACTTCCCTGAAGCCGGCTTCATATCCTGCTTTTTTGGTGGCATTGGATTGAACCGTATCAAAGGAAGCCGGGATGGTGATCACCACGGATTCGACGGTTTCTCCTGTATGCACAAAATTTTTAAGCTCTTTCAGCACCATAGCAGAAAGCTGCACCGGTGTGACCATGGCAAGGGTGGAAGACACAAGGAAACTTTCATTGGTTCCCATTTTCCTTTTAAATGCGGCAAAGACATTACCGGGGTCTTTGGTCACATATTCCTTTGCTTTATCACCAACCAGGATCCGCTCGCCCCGGAAGGCTACGGCAGAAGGCAGTGTTTCTTTATGACCTAAAGGATTTTTGAAGACCTGGACATTGCCACCTTCAAATTTTGCTATGAGGGAATTGGTCGTTCCCAGGTCGATTCCAAAATTGACAAAATTCATACGCGCTTATTCTACAACAACAATTGCTTTTTGAACGATCTTTTTTACGGAGTTATCTGTCTGGTACACGATGGGTTTGATCACATCGGCAATCACCATCTTTGTACGGATCTTACCTACGATATTTGCTTCGCAGTCTGTACGGGTCTCATCCCATTTTTCATGAAGAGGATTATGGTATTGAAAGCCCAGCTCTGATAATTCTGATTTGATCCGGTCCAGGTTTCGCTGGATATTGCCGGCCTGCTGAGTCCCAAGTTTTTTCTCTACTTCGAATACCTGGTTAATGATGTTTACGATTTGTTTCATGAGCACTGAACGGTCTTTTGCCGGCCTCTAAAGATAGAGGGCAGAAAATGAAAACAAAACTAGAAAAAGTATTTTTTGAATAATTTGACAAGCACATCCAAATGTAGGCGCAAACCTCCCAGTAAAGGGATATGAAGTATGGATGCAAATAATAATTTGTCGTAACCAATACGGGTGGCCCAGCCCTGCATATAACATTAAAACGCAGTCATTCACCTGTTCTCAGGATCAGCAATAAATCTGCTGCATCATGTATAAAAAAAATTGAACGCATTCTATTGCTGATACGCTGTTTGGAACAGCATTTGACCCCCTTTTAAAAGAGCAGCAGAATAAGGAATGGCAGAACTGTCATTCCAAAACCTTAAACCGCTAATAATGAAAACACTGGTAAGCGTAATGGCCGCCGCAATTGTCTTCGGCTGTGCAACAGAAAAAGAAGTCCAGGTTGCACTTGTCAATGCAGAACTTGTCAACATTGATACAATACAGCGATATAATTCCTATGAGCAGGTCCTTACATGGAAATGCCCCGACAATGTCAGGTACGTTAGTTTTGAACCAATAAGCAAATATTACAAGGTGGGAACCGTTCTACCGGTCATGATCAAACGATAATCTGTTCCTGCGCCTTTACTATATCCAACCGGCAACCAATTTAGGTTGCAGACAAAAAAATGGGATATAGGGAAACTGTTCAATTGGCATTATCGTTGCATCATTCTCTTTAAAGAACAATCATGGACAACGGCAACAACAATCAAAAGCCACAACCCGGTACAGGCAGTGCAGAGAACCAGGGAAGGGGACGGGAAGAACAGATGAACCAGGGCGTGGATCAGCAGGGAAAGGACAAAATTGCAGAGGAAGCCGGGCTAGACAGGAATGATTTGACCGATATCCGCGAGTTGGGTCAACTAAGCGGACGTGATGATTATGCAGGTGGGGACAACGATGGTATGAGTGAGCAGAGTACCGGTCAACCCACCGACAGGTGAGCAGCATACAACACGCAACCCTGTCCCATACACCATGGCTCCAGGGAATTGCAAGGGCTGGTCTCATCGCAAAGGGAATGGTTTACCTCATACTTGGAGCCCTGGCCTTCATGGCCGCATTTGAAATTGGCGGCCATACCAACAGCGAAGCAAGCAAGAACGGAGTTTTCGGATTTGTAAAACAGTCAACCGGGGGTGTGCTTCTTTTAAGCCTGCTGGCTGCCGGACTTACCTGCTACAGCATCTGGAGGTGGATACAGGCCTTTTCATCCCTTAAGAAAAGCGAACAATCGGACAAATTAAAAGGTCTTCGCTACTTACTCAGCGGCTTGATCTACATGGCGCTTGCATTTACCGCAGCACAGATGATCTTTCAGAACAGCAGCAGCAGTGGCGACCAAAACCAGCACTGGTCGGAAGAAATTCTGAAGAAGCCCTTCGGCCAGTGGTTACTGGGTATTGGTGCCCTGATCCTCGCCGGTATTGGTTTTTACCAGATATGGTATGGACTTTCCGGAAAATATAAAAAGCATGTAAAGCAACAATCCGTTCAATCTTCATTTGCTTCAGTGCTGCTTAAATCAGGAAAGATCGGGTATGCGGCAAGGGGATTTGTGTGGCTCCTCATCTCATGGATGATGATCCAGGCTGCATTTCATGCGAATGCTTCCGAAGCAGGCAATACCAGCAAGGCCTTTGATTTCCTTGAATCTTCTTCCATGGGCTCCTATTTGTTGGGCGCCCTTGGATTAGGACTGATCGCATACGGTGTTTTCAATTTCATAAGAGCGCGGTTTGAGAAATTTTAATGCAGAGTTATTCACTTTAAAAACACTTTCAAGCAGGCTGAACACCTGCCGCTTGTGTATTTCATTTCAACAGGTTATTTAATTGTCCTAATTTAATAGACACCTTAAAACCTCTGATATGAAACCAGCTGTACGTTTTTGTATGCTGTTCCTGCTTTCCGCGGCAACGGCAGATGCCCAACTTTCTTTACGTCCTGAAATTGGCTTTGACAGATCTCAAACATCTATCAGGCAAAATGAACTACCATCATTAGACCTGCAGGGAGAAGGCGCACTAAGCGCATCACTCAGGCTGGATTATCGTTTCAAGGGAGGACATGGACCATATACTGCTATTGGCACAAGTCCTTCGCCGGTACAGTACAACTTTACAAGTCCTTCAACAGCCATGTCAACATTTAATACTGCAACAAGTTCACTTCGTTTTCGTTTTGAAACCGGTTACCAGTACACAAGCAAGGCCATTTCATTAGGGGGGAAGTCATCCAAAGCGTCGGCCTCCAAATCGTCTGCTCCGGCAGCAACTACGGAAGCAAAAAAAACATGTGGCTCCTATACATACCGCAGCCAGTGCGGATCTAAAAAAGTACAGCCTGCTCCTCAACCCGCCCAGCCATTGAATATGCGCATCATTCCTTCAGTTGGTGTGGCTTTTCATCCGGACGCGGACAGGGACATCAAATCCGGCAATGGTTCTTACCAGTATAACGCTGGAGCATTCCGTACAGCACTTGTATCAGGCATGGGCTTTGAATTTGGCAGGGGTAAGCAAAGGCTTGGCACCATGAGTGTATATTATTCAAGAGGTCTTGGTGACGCCATGTCTGATGATCTTGTGATCACTGACAATGGAAAAACAAGTGTAACTCATTTTACTTCCAGCCAGTCTTCATGGGCAGTCAGGTTTGGTATTCCTTTTACACTTGCCAAAAAAGCAAAATCAACCAAAAGTTCTTCCGGCAGTTCCAAAAAAAGTTGCGGCTCTTACAGTAGCAGCAGCCGCTGTACAAGGAAGATCTGATCTTATTGATCATAGGGAAAAATCCATGCAGGCGCATGGATTTTTTTTTACCTTCTTTCCGAAGCTTTAGCTGATGGCCTTATTCATCGTTGCCTGTTTCTACCAGGCGGTAATGCATGGCATGCGGAAGCGGCTGTATCGGTTCACCAATGTAAACAGCCCATCTCTTTGTAAATGCCGCGCCAAAGTAAAGAATTAGCGAAGAATAGAACATGAACAGCAGCAGCAGCACAATGGATGTTGAAGTGCCATACACCGTATTGATATTGCTATAGGTCAGCAACCAATGCAAGAGCAATTTGCCAAGTGTAAACAATACACCTGTAAGGAATGCGCCTGCAAAGGCCACATTCCATGCTGGTCTTCCATCAGGGAGGAACCTGAATACAAATGCAAACCACAGGGTAACGATCACCAATGATAAAAGATGATTGAGCACGCTATTGAAATATGCGGAAAGTATGGGAGAGTACTCAAAGATGTAACTGCCTATAAATGCCTGGATTCCCTCCGCAATAATGCCAATGACGAAAAGTACACCTGCAATCAATATCACAAAGGATGCACGTAACCTTGTTCTCATGGTCTTTGCAAATCCATGCCTGCCTGTGACCCTGATCTTCCATACCTGGTTGACTGATCCCTTGATGATCTTGAATAAGGTTGTAGAAACAAACAGCAGGAAGATAAATCCCCCGGCAGTAATGTACCAGCTTCCTGACATGCTGTTGATGGATCTTAAAATCTGCACCAGCGGCCGGACTGCTTCAGGACCCAGCGTATCTGAAATGCTGCTAATCAACTCTGCGCGAATGGTCCGCGGTGGAAGTAGCAGTCTGAAAAACTGGATCAGTATGATCAGTATGGGTGGAAGTGCGAAGGTTGTAAAAAAAGCGGTAGCGCCAGCCATCCTCAGCGGATCATTCTTCATCAGCTCCTTCAGGGATTCCCTGAATAAAGCAGGCAGGTGTGCTACAATGCTTTTCCTGGATGGTTTGGTCATGAAGGCTGTTTTTCTGCTGCCGTTTTATTGATTTGAATGATCAAGCCTCTGTGCAAAATTGAAGTTACCATCTTATTCATCCCATTATTGTTCCATAAAATAAAGATGGTCGGGTGGATGAAGACGCAGGCCTTTTAAAATTCAACAATTGCCCTGAATCCCATCCATCCCATAACAAGCACTACGATCCACCCTGCAGCCTGCATCCATAAAGGATGCCTGTATCCCTTCATCAGGTGGCTACGTGTTGATGCGATCAGTATAATGGCCAGGGCAAAAGGAAGGATCAATCCATTCACACCACCGGCCAGCACCAGCAGGTCCTTTGGTCTTCCTATATAAATAAATATGATGGTGGAAAGAATGATAAAGATGGAAATCCAGAGGCGCTCAAATGTACCAATCAAGGGATGGAACGTTTTAAAAAAAGACACTGATGTATAAGCCGCGCCTACAACAGATGTAATGGCGGCACTCCACAAAACAAACCCTGAAACCCTGAAGCCAATATTACCCGCAGCAGACTGGAAAACCGAAGCCACAGGATTGGCCGCATCCAGCATGACACCTTTTGAAACAATTCCCAGCACAGCAAGGAACAACACATAACGCATGGTTGTACTGATCAGGATACCACCGACGGCACTTCTGTCTACCCGCTTTACCTGCTCCTTCCCTTTGATACCTGCATCAAGCAACCGGTGCGCTCCTGAAAAAGTGATATAACCTCCAACAGTTCCGCCAACAATGGTAAGTATGGCTGTTGTACTGATCTGCTCGGGAATAAAACTATGCTGTATTGCTTTTAAAACCGGCGGGTCCGCGGTAATAGCAATGACCAGCGTAAAAAGGATCATTAAGATCCCGAGAATACCGGTGAACCGGTCAAGCATTTTGCCAATCTCCCTGAACCAGAAGATAAGGAGGGCAATGATGCAACTGATGATAGCCCCCTGTTCGTAAGAAAGCCCCGTAAGTACATTCAGGCCAAGCCCGCATCCGCCTATGTTGCCGATATTGAATGCAAATCCCCCGATCATTACCAGCACCGCAAGCAGGTAGCCTAAGCCTGGCAGCAAGCCATTGGAAAGGTCCTGTGCCCTTAATTCACTTATGGTAAGGATGCGCCAGGTGTTTAGTTGCGCGCCAATGTCAAGTAAAACCGCCACCAGGATCACAAAGCCAAAAGAAGTAAGCAGTTCCTGCGTGAACACCGATGTCTGTGTAAGGAAGCCTGGGCCAATGGAGGAATTTGCCATCAGGAATGCGGCGCCCAGCATGGCGGTGGTCCTGCTGTTCATGAATGAACAAACAATGATAGTGGCATAAAGACTTCAAATCTCAATGTAAAAACAATCATGCAGCAGGGTTTAGTAGTGCAAAAAATAAATGTAAAAGATGGCGGCATCAGGGGCTCACCATTGGCAGTCTCAAAGCATCGGATATTGCTTTTGCGAAATAGACCGCATGGGCGCCATCACTATGAAGGCAAATGGTTTCCGCTTTGATCTTAATTTGCTTTCCCGATACCGTGGTCACTATTCCTTCCCGAACCATTTCCGTTACCTGGTCTAAACAATGCTCCACTGTTCCAATAAAAGCCCGGGGCATATTGCGGGGTGTCAGGCTTCCATCATCCTGGTAGGTCCTGTCAGCAAATACCTCGCTTTTTGTGGAGATACCCATTTTTTTAGCCTCTTCTACCAGCACACTTCCGCTCAGCGCATATACTTCCATGGTTTCGGAAACATCCTTCACGGCTGTAAGTATGGCCTTTGACATTTCCCTGTCCTTTGCCGCCATATTGTACAAAGCGCCATGAGGCTTGATATGATGCAGCTTTGCACCTTTCTCACGTACAATCCCCTGCAGCCTGATCAACTGCTGCATCACCAGTGAATAGATTTCATCAGGAGGAAGTTTTATTTCCCGGCGTCCAAAATTTTTCTTGTCGTGAAAGGAAGGGTGTGCTCCAATCCGCACGCCATGTTTGATGGCAAGGTCCACTGTTTTTCTCATCAGCGCATCGTTACCTGCATGATATCCACAGGCAATATTGGCTGAAGTAATATAGGGCATCAGCGCCTCGTCATTGGCCATGCCCTCTCCCATATCGCAGTTGAGATCACACTGAATCATTCAGGAATTTTTCCAATTTGAATTTACAAGTGTTTTTTAATTGCTCCAGAAATTTTTTACGTTCCATCATCTTTTCATGTGCGGTATCAAGGCCCGTGATTGTAAATTTAATTTGTTCATGCGGTTTCTTTTGGGCAAGCACTCCAAGGCTGGAAGAAATAATTTGCGCCACTCTTGGGTAACCGCCCGTTGTCTGATGATCAGCCATTAGAATTACCAACTGGCCATCAGGAAATAATTGAACGGTTCCAAAAGCTGTTGCTGATGAAAGCATGGAGGAACGGGAAATCTTCAACGGCAACCCCTGAAGACGGTAACCCATACGGTCACCCGAAGTTGTAATGGTAAACCTTTCATTCAGGAAAAGGGTTTGTTCCTTTTTTTCAAGCCAGTCCCATTCGGGTCCTGGAATAAAATGCATGTCCCTGAAACTGGTTGGTCTTTCCGGCGCTTTCCAATGCGGTTGTACCAGCGTGTTTGTTTTATTAAAATCAAAAGCTTCCAGCTCAATACAGTCCCCTTTTTTCAGGGCCCTTCCAATGCCTCCGGCGCCGGCTTTCAGGTCTGTACTGTAGCTGGAAAGCCAGGGCTGCAACCGCATTTCCGGAAAAAGAGAAAGGTAGGCCCTTGCACCACTGAGGTTTGAGGTAAACTGCAAAGTGCTACTCTTTACAACATACACGGGCTGATTCAGCGGAATGTATCTGCCGTTGATCCTCGGTTGAAAATTTGCTCCTGTCAAACAGATCATTACATCCCTTGTAAAATGGATCTCAGGTGCAGGAAAATGAAATTCAATCACAGGCGCATACGCTTCTTTGCCAAGCAAGGCATTGGCAAGTCCGGCTGAATACAGATCCATTGCCCCGCAAGGACCAATGCCCAGGTGCTGGTAACCAAAACGGCCTCCATCCTGGATGGTATCAAGAATGCCCTGTCTGGTAATGATCAAACTCATGCCTTGTGATTGGATAAAAACGGATGGAATCTCCCGGTTGAAAAAGAACAGGTGTCTTTGCAACAGGATCAAATAATGAAACAGGTGTTCTTCCTATGATCTGCCATCCACCCGGAGAGGAAAGCGGATAGACACCTGTCTGGCGGTCCGCAATACCAACTGAACCGGCTGCAACTTTTTTTCTTGGTTGTTCAAGCCGGGGTGTTTCCAGTATCGGGTCGACCATGCCCATGTAGGCAAACCCTGGAAGAAAGCCGATCATGTAGATCCTGTACAATGGCTTTACATGAATTTCTATGGCCTGCTCTATGGTCAGCCCTTTTTGTTTGCACAGTTGTTTCAGATCGGGTGCAAATTCGTCATCATAACAAACCGGTATCTCCAGCATCCTGCTTTCTTCGGCCACAGGAAATTCCTGTTCCTGCAAAACCTGTATCAGCAATTGCTCAACGGCTTTGTACGGATGGTCCATACCCTTACTGTACATCACCTGAACATCATAATGAATAGTGAGCGAAGCATAAGCCGGTACAACATCCAGTATCCATTCTATTTCTTTTGCTTTTACACTGCGGAATACCTGGAGAATCAACTGGCTGGTGGTTTCATCGGCATTAGTTCCAAATTCGACGGTAATGGCGGAATCACCCAATGGAAATACAGTTGGTGTGTTTGTCATGGAGGATGGGCAAGTTAACGCTTAATCTTTACCACTTGTTTTTGCATGAACCACCGTAAAAAAAAGATCCCATTCGCCGAAGGCGCAATGGGATCAGTATTTAAAAGGTTTATTGCTTATGCAAAAACGGCTGCGCCGTACATTTCTTCCCTGAGTTCTTTTACACGTTTGTCCGTAAAGTATTCATCAAAGGTCATTAACCTGTCGATGATACCCTTAGGCGTCAGCTCGATGACCCTGTTGGCAACAGTTTGAATGAATGTATGGTCATGTGAGGTAAGCAGCACTATGCCGGGAAAACTGATACAGCCTTCGTTGAAGCTCTGGATACTTTCCAGGTCAAGGTGGTTGGTTGGCTGGTCAAGAATGATACAGTTTGGATTCTGAAGCATCATCCTGCTCAACATGCAGCGGACCTTTTCACCTCCACTCAGTACATTGGTCTTCTTCATGATGTCATCACCGCTGAACAGCATCTTTCCAAGGAATCCCCTGAGGAAAGGTTCATCGGCATCAGTAACATGCGAAGGCACATACTGGCGAAGCCATTCAAGCAGGGAAAGTCCATTCTGGAAGAACGCATTGTTCTCCAAAGGAAGGTAGGCCTTGGTAATGGTGGTGCCCCACTCCAGTTTGCCATTGGATGGCTTCATGTTCCCGTTGATGATCTCGAAGAAAGTGGTAACAGCCAGGGGATCCTTGCTGAGGAAAGCCACTTTTTCACCCTTATTGATGCTGAAGGTGACCTTATCAAATAATTTTCTTCCGTCAATGGAAGCACTGAGGTTCTCAACGTTCAGGATTTGGTTACCTACCTCGCGCAACGGCTGGAAAATAATACCGGGATAGCGCCTGTTGGAAGGCTCGATCTCATCGATCGTTAGTTTTTCCAAAGCCTTTTTACGGGCTGTAGCCTGGCGGCTCTTGGATGCGTTGGCAGAGAAACGCGCAATGAACTCGATCAATGCGGCACGCTTGTCTTCCGTCTTCTTATTCTTGTCATTGATCTGGCGCGACATCAGTTGCGATGACTCGTACCAGAAGGTATAGTTACCAGAAAAAATCTTGATCTTGGCACGGTCAACGTCGGCCACGTGGGTACAAACAGCATCCAGGAAGTGACGGTCATGCGATACAACCAGTACAATGTTCTCGTAATCGGCAAGGAAGTTCTCCAGCCAGCTGATGGTCTCGATATCCAATCCGTTGGTTGGCTCATCTAGCAGCAGGATATCCGGGTTTCCGAACAGTGCCTGTGCAAGCAGAACCCTTACTTTCAGGTTGGAAGGAATGTCCTTCATCAGGCTTTGCTGGAATTTTTCAGCCACTCCAAGCTCGCTCAGGAAAGTGGCGGCATCGCTTTCGGCAGTATAACCACCCATCTCTCCGAACTCTGCCTCCATTTCGCCGGCACGCATATAATCATCTTCAGTTGCATTCGGATCGTTATAGATGGCATCCTTTGCATGCATGATCTCCCACATTTTCTTGTGGCCCATCAATACTGTGTTCAGCACGGTCATTTCATCAAACTCGAAATGATTTTGCTTCAGAACAGCAAGCCTTTCACCCGGGGTAATTGATACCGATCCTTTGTTTGGTTCGATCTCTCCGGAAAGTATTTTCAGGAAAGTGGATTTACCTGCGCCATTGGCCCCGATCACTCCATAACAATTGCCCTTATTAAAGGAAAGATTCACTTCGTCAAACAAAACGCGTTTGCCGAAAGAAAGCGTAACATTATTAACTGAGATCATAGCTTCTTAAAGTTGTTCAGCTTCGCGGGAGAAGTTTTAGCGAAGGCGGGCAAAGGTAAGATTTTAGAGGCTGCCAGGGAAGGATCATTCGTTAATAAAACGTGGGAATTTGGCAATGGTGGCAAAATACTTGTAGTACCAGCTAAAACAGATTGGAAATGAAAAAGATAATGGTCATCTTCTTAAGCGCGGCTATGTTTTCATGCAGTAACTCCGCGGATAATACCACTTCTCCCGATACATCAACGGACGGCACAACAGTAAGGAGCGATACCACCACCAACGACCGCCTGATCGGCGATTCCATTGTGGTCCCGGACCAGAGAAGCCGCCAGGGAAACATTAACAACGATTCTGCTTCACATTCACCCAGATAAATAAAGGATCATGAAAAAGGTATTAGGAATTTTTAGCTTGTTTGTATTACTGTCCTGCAGCAATAATGGCGGAGAAAGCGGCGCTGTGGATGATGGCATCGGCGTTTCCGATTCCAATGGAGCCCTGCCCGATAATGGCACCAATGTGCATAGCTCACAGATCGATACTACCAGTTTTGGTGACAACCGCGTGGATACTGAAAAAAGAGATAGCACCTCTACCAACCCTGACCAAAGGCATTAAGACCCTGGCGTATAGGTTGGTTCATGAATTTACCTGGGGTGCCAGGTCGCCTGGTGCTGGTTCTTTTACGATCCTGTTCAGTTTTCTCTGGCTGAACTTTTCAAGGCGGTTCAGGATCCATATGGATACAACCAGCCACAAAAAGCCAATGGCGTATCCTGCCATCACATCGGTAGGGTAATGAACTTTAAGGTAGATCCTGCTAAACCCAATGAGCTGGATCCATATAAACAGGATAAGGCACAAAGTATATTTCAGCCACTTGTTTTTTACAGACTGCCAGATGAAATAGATCAGCAGTCCATAAAAGGTCATGCTCATCAGGGCATGGCCGCTGGGAAAACTAAGGCCCTGGGCAGCCTGCACCAGGGGGATCTCCGGCCTTTCACGGCCAAATAAATTCTTCAACCCGAACATCATCAGGAGACTGCTGATGGCAATAGCAGGGATCTTGATCGAATACCATTTCAGCTTTCTTACAAACAGGAAAAAAGCAATGAGCACCAGGTTGGCAGGTATCAGGAATTTATGGGTTCCGAAAAATGTGATGAATTGCATCACACTTGTATTTACAGGTGACACCAGGCGGCTTACTTCGGCGTTGATGTAAACATCGAGCTCTTCATTGCCATTAAGGAATATTTTTCTTGCGATCGTTACAAATGCCACCATGGATACAAGGCAGATCGTAATAACGATGATCATTTCAACAGAAAGTAACGCAAAACCAGCCCAGAACTTCTTCACCCGGCGAGACAACCTTTTTACCATATACATGGAAGCTACAAACAGTATGCAAGAAAAACGATTGGCATATGAAATAGACAATTAACCACCATGGTCATTCGAATTAGCCCGAAGCTCAACGTGGGCTAAATGTTTATAAGCCAGCTGAAACAACAAGTAGGATATGCGGTTCTGGTACAATTTTTATGCTGTAATCAGTATGGCAAAGCCAGTATTTACTTCAAAATCTTCTACGATCCATAAAGTGGATTACAACGAGAAGGAAAAGGCATTGGAGATCGAATTCCGCAGCGGGAATGTATACCGCTATTACGATGTGCCGCCCAGGCTCTGGAAGGTCTTCCAGCTGTATATCGAATGCGAGGGCTCAGCAGGTTCTTTCTTTAATGAATACGTCAAGAATCAATTCACCAGTGAAAAGGTGAAAGATACCAGCGCGGAACAAGACTAATCCTTATAAAAATAGAGGCCCGCCATGGCGGGCCTTTTTTATGTTGTAACTCAATCTTGCAATGACTTCCGTCATATTGCCCTGGTTTACTTAATAGTCATACGTCACTTCTCTCCCATCGGCGTCAAAGAACTGGTATTTCGGAACACCCAGGGTAACGGTCTTTATCCTGAAAATATCTTTTACAATATTGGGCACATCTATCTTAATGACCAGGCCAACCTGTGCTGCCGGAGAACGCTTCATGATCTCTTCAAGAATAATGGCGGGCAATTGTTTAACAGCCACCTGCGTACGCGTATCCCTTCGTTCACCATTGGCATGGTAAACTGCAGTGGATGAAATAAGGCCATTGTGGAAGTTCGCCGTCCAGTCCCCCCTGTATTTGCTCCAGCTTACATTGGTAGCTGTAGGGTAATCGCGCCTGAATGCTGCTGTAACTTTTGCCGGCTGGTTCTTTGATGGCTTGGGACCTTTACCGTCAGTATCTTTTGTTCCTTCCCAGATACCAGTGCTTACTGCCTTAGGGCCACTAACGCTGGCGGTTTTTTTATGGGCAGGGGCATGTTTCTTTGCTTTTCCTTTCTGGGCTTCAGCACCAGCGAACAAAAGGGTACAAAAAGAGAGAATGAGTAGCTTTTTCATAAGATGGAATGGTTCTGTAAGTGGTGAAATTAATAAAGAAGGCAATGAATCAATATAGCGGAACTACTTGTTATTATTACGATGTGCCGGCTTTAATACCTTGTGCTATTGAAAATATAAAGAGACCCTGGGTTCGCTGATCATCCTCATTCCAAAAGAAAATTCCACGGAAATACTGTTCTTTTTCACATGGAGCTTCTTTCCTTATTGATGCTGCAGGGCGCGAAAATTTAACTACTCAATTTTTTAGCAATGCCCCTCTCAAAATGTACCTTCGCCGCATGCAAGAATACCTGAAGGGATTGAACGAGCGGCAGCGGGAAGCTGTATTGACAACCGAAGGCCCTTTAATGATCGTGGCGGGTGCCGGAAGCGGCAAAACAAAGGTGCTGACCACCCGCATTGCCCACCTGATGTCGAAAGGTGTTGATGCTTTTAATATCCTGGCGCTGACCTTTACCAATAAGGCTGCCGCGGAAATGAAGGAAAGGGTGGAGCACATCCTGGCCAACCGTGAAGCACGCAATTTATATATTGGCACCTTTCACAGCGTTTTTGCACGTATCCTACGCAGCGAAGCGCACCGCATCGGCTATCCTAATTCATTTACCATTTATGATACCGACGACGCAAAAAGCGTTGTAAAGGCTGTTACCCAGGAACTGAACCTGGATGTCCAGCACTATAAACCCAATGTGGTCTACAACCGCATCTCCTCTGCAAAGAACGCCCTTGTTGGCGCTGAAGAATATATCACTGATTACAACCTTCAGCAGGAAGACATGCGTGCCAACCGGCCCATGATCGGCCATATCTATGCAGCTTATGCAAAGCGTTGCTTTAAGAATGGGGCCATGGATTTTGATGACCTCCTTTTTAAGATGTATGAATTACTGAAGAACCATCCGGAGATCCTGCATAAATACCAGCACAAATTCAAATACATCCTGATCGACGAGTACCAGGATACCAACCCTGCCCAGTACGAGATTATTAAATTATTTGGAGCGGCGCATGAGAATGTATGCGTGGTAGGCGATGATGCCCAAAGCATTTATTCATTCCGTGGCGCTACCATTCAGAACATTCTCCAGTTCCAGAAAGATTATGATGATGTGAAAGTGATCAAGCTGGAACAGAACTACCGCAGCACACAGAACATCCTCAGCATCGCTAATGAAGTGATCAAGAACAATAAAGGCCAGATCCCAAAGACCCTGTTCACGGAGAACGCCACGGGAGAAAAGATCAAGCTGGTGCGCACCATGACCGATAACGATGAAGGAAAATTCGTAGCCGATGCCATGCAGGAATTAAAGCTGCGCAATCATCATAAGAATAAAGAATTCGCCATCCTTTACCGCACCAATGCCCAGTCCCGCTCCTTCGAGGAAAGCCTGAGGCGCATGAACATTCCTTACACCATCTACGGCGGCATCTCGTTTTACCAGCGTAAAGAGATCAAGGACTTCCTTGCTTACCTGCGCCTGATTGTAAATCCAAAAGACGAGGAAGCTTTAAAAAGGATCATCAACTACCCGGTGAGGGGCATAGGTAAAACATCTGTCGACCGCGCCATTCTTGCCGCTAATGAAAGAGAGATCAGCATGTGGGAAGTGCTCGAGGCGGCACCAATGTTCGGGTTCAAAGCAGGAACCCTGACGGCCATTGAAGAATTTGTACTAATGATCAATTCTGTCAAAAGCATGCTGCCCACGAAGAACGCCTATGATATTGCTTTTCATGTAGGCAAGCAGACTGGTTTTGTAAAGGAATTATTCAACGATAAAAGTACTGAAGGTGTTCAGCGCTATGAGAACGTGCAGGAATTGCTGAACTCCATCAAGGAGTTTACAGAAACTCCAATGAACGAGGAAAGCGGTGAGGTAGGCGACAAAGGACTGGCTTCTTACCTGCAGCAGATTGCCTTGCTGACCGATGCAGATCAGAAAGACCCCAATGCGGACACTGTGAAGCTGATGACCATTCACGCAGCCAAGGGGCTGGAGTTCCCTGTTGTATTTGTAGGAGGCCTGGAAGAAGGCCTGTTCCCGAGCGGTATGAGCATCAATACAAGAGAAGAACTGGAAGAAGAACGCAGGTTGTTCTATGTGGCCATCACCAGGGCCAAAGGAAGACTGTATCTCAGTTATGCAAATACGCGTTATAAATTCGGATCGCTGACGCAGAATGATCCCAGCAGGTTCATTGACGAGATCCCGATGGAATTCATTGATAAAAGCTTTGCAGGCGGGGGTGTAAAGAATCAAAGTGCATCCGGATGGGGCCTTGGGTCTGCTTTCGAGCGGATGCAGCGAGGATCGGGTAATACAGCCAGCGAACCGAAGGAACGGACCTTTGTTTCCACTATCATCAACAACAGCAAGACAAAAGAAGTGGTGCATGTGCCTTCACCTAATTTTGTTCCCAGCGATGTTTCAAAGCTCGAAGCAGGCCAGAAAGTAGAGCACCAGAAATTTGGTTTTGGGGAGGTGACAAAGGTGGAAGGATCAAACCATAACCCAGTGGCAACCATAAAGTTTGAACAGAATGGCGAAAAGAAGATCATGCTGAATTACGCAAAGCTGATGATCATCCAGTAAGGTGTTATTTTAAATCTTTGATGGAGCGAAGGATGGCAAAGCCGGCTTTTGCTCCATTTTTATTTTGGGTAAATAAGGGATATTTTCAACTGAGGCCTCTTTTAAAAGCGGTTTATTCCTTTTATATTAGCCATCCGCCCCTTGCGGATCCAATCCTAAACCCAGACAAATGAAAACCATTTCTACCCTGCTCCTGTTATGCGCCATGCTTGGTGCAGTCGCCCAGGAAAAGACCGCTCCCACCAAACTTTTTTATTTCCAGAGCAAGGACAGTCTTTACGGTGTCAAGGACCAGAAGGGCAGGATCATTGTCAAACCTGAGTTTACACAGGTTTACATCCACGATACTAAAACTCCAATTGAAACACCTTTCCTTACCCTGATGAGGATGAATCCAAACGATCCCCCGGGCCTTTCGACTTACATGTCCTATTTTGACAGGCAGGGACAATTCCTTTTTCATCCTTACTGGTTTGATAATGGACCAGATTTGTACAATGATGGCCTGATGCGCTTTATTGAAAACAACAAATTCGGTTTTGCTGACATCCAGGGGAAAAAGAAGATCGAGGCGAAGTTTGATTATGCAGAGGCTTTCCGTTATGGACTTTCATTTGTTTGTACCGGTTGCAAATTTACACAGGAAGGTACCGATGATGAAACATTACAGTTGTCTGAAGGTTCCTGGGGGCTGATCAATACTGAAGGAAAGGTCATCATTGAGCCGGGCGGCCTTTCTCCTGACCAGGTCAACAAGATCACCGATAGTCTTATTTCACTTGCCGGCTTCCCTGAATACAATGCCGTTGAAAGATCTGTGATCACAAAGATCGAAGCGGTTCCCGGCATTAAAAAATGGCTGGTGGCCAGCTGGCAGGGCACCAATTTCAATAAGATCACTTTCCTGATCAGTGAAAGGCCTTATCCAGGGTTCCCTTACTTCCTGGTGAAAGCTTATGGCCATGACAATTCTGATGTTACGGAACTGGAAAGTTTCCTGGCCTCCAAAGATGGCAAGGTGCTTTATTCCACGGTATACGATATGAACGGCAAGCCATCTCCCATTGCCACCTGGATCGAGGAGCAGAAGCAGTATGAAAGAGAGGCGAGGAGGAAGAAATAAATGTTTAGCCTTCCATCAAATGAAATTGCTATGAAGTACCTGTGTCTGGCTTTGTGCTTTCTCGGTCTTGTTTCCTGCAGGAAGGAAGAAGTTGAATATAAACCCGTGGAGTTGTGCAATGAAAGAACGAATAACGTTGATAGTGTAAAAATGCTTTTCAATGGAACCTGGGAATGGCAGGAAGAAAAATTCGATCGCTGGAGAGATCCGACTAAATATAACACACCAGAATCTGAAAAAAGTTCCAGGTGGTTAAGGATCGTTGGTGATTCGGCTTATTTCTATAGAGCATTGCAATTTGAAGCAGCTTACCGGGTGAGTATCGTCAAAAAGAGTGAAGCACGCCCAGGCCCAGATTACCTTTTGGATTCATCGGCCGTTCTTGCCTTTTATAATGAAATGGGCAGGATATATTCTGATGTGCGCATCTATATGTGCAATAACCAGATGATCCTGTATTATGCCTGGGGTTCTGAGGAATTTGGCAGACAGATCTGGAAAAAGCTTAGGTGACCTTATGTTTCGATTACGATTCCCACCGTATAACCAGCTCAAATTTTAGGTGCCTGGTTTGCAATTGTTTAATGTGTCTTTGCTTAAGCCCTACAATGAGCTTTAATTGTTTTTTGGAAATATCTTCACCCCATGTACTCTCTTTTTAACCGTTTGTTCCGTTTTGCGTAAAAAAATTGCCGATCCTATTGCGTAAATTTGCCTTTTAAACCGAGCATATGATCAAGACTGGAAATCCTGTAATCAGCATATATACCGAAATGACCCCTAACCCGGAGACCATGAAGTTTGTAGCCAACAAGCTCCTGTACCCAGGCAAAAGCATTGATTTTCCGGATGTTCAAAGCGCAAAACCTTCTCCTTTGGCAACCGAACTCTTTGGTTTCCCCTTCCTCAGGGCTGTGTTCATTGCCTCCAACTTTGTAACCCTTACCAAGACGGCAGAAACGGATTGGGACGATGTGATCCCTTCCATCCGCCAGTTTTTGAAAGAATACCTGGAAGAAGGCAAGCCTGTGATCAACGAGGAAGAAGTGGCTTCCATGAAACAGGAAAGCAGCAACGAGGTGAGCGCCGATGATGACGATGTAGTGAAGCGCGTAAAGGAATTGCTGGAGAATTATGTAAAGCCTGCGGTTGAAATGGACGGCGGCGCCATCCAGTTCAAAAGCTACCAGCATGGTGTGGTGAACCTGATGCTACAGGGAAGCTGCAGCGGTTGCCCATCATCTATGATCACCCTGAAGGCCGGCATTGAAGGCATGATGAAAAGAATGATCCCTGAAGTAAAGGAAGTTGTTGCCGAAGCTGAATAATTGAATTATCGTATTGAGCAAATAAAAAAGAGCAGGGTTTCCTGCTCTTTTCCTTTTATCCACCTACACAAAAAAGAATGGACACCCGGCCGGTTTTAAGCCCGCTCATGTAACATTCCGCGATCATCCTTCGTAAAGCAGGTAAATTGATCAATAACTGCTTTGTTATGAAGAACAGCATTTTAATGGCGGCATTTCTATTGTTTATGCTGGCCGGACAAGCACAATTAACCTACAAGGGATTGCCGGTGATCACCACCAAAGCCATGCAGGCTGATTACAGGGTAGACACGGAATGGACCAGGGGCCGCTGGGGCATTGCGCCTGAGGCCAGTCCGGATGTATTGCTGGTTCCCTGTTTTTCAAGGACCGTTCATTTTTCATTTCATACCGATTCAGATTCCATTGGTTTTCCAATAAGCGGGGGGCAGTCAAAACAATTTTATGTGCGCACCCCGGATGGGCAGTATGCACTCACAGAAATAAAGGGGTTCAATTATGAGCCCATTGCTTTCAATACCGAATTAAGAAAGCCTGCTTACCGTTTCTGGTACGAATCCGGCAGGAACGAGTACCTGGAGAAATTCAGGTCAATGTACCCGGTTGAAGCCCTGGTCAGCGGCTTAAACGCTGATTCTGCCAAAGCGCTGCGGATCCTCCACTGGGTGCACCGTCAATGGAAGCACAATGGCAACAATGAGCCACGTAAAAAGGATGCGATCTCCATACTGGAGGAAGTAAAGGAAGGCAAGAATTTCCGCTGTGTTGAATACGGCATTGTGGCCTCTACCGCCCTAAATGCTATCGGCCTCCCTGCCCGTGTCCTGGCCTTAAAGACAAAAGATGTAGAAACCACGGCATCTGGCGCAGGCCATGTATTACTTGAAGTTTACCTGAAGGATTTAAAGAAATGGGTGCTGATGGATGGGCAGTTTGATGTGATGCCTGTCCTGGATGGCGTGCCTTTGAATGCTATTGAATTTCAGCAGGCCATTGCCGGCAATTTTGACCGGCTGCAGCTAAGAAGCTTGTCAGGAATGGATAAAGGCGCTTATGTGAAATGGGTGTACCCCTACCTGTATTATTTTGATGTTCCTTTTGACAACCGCGAAGGTGCTGAACTGAAAAAAGAAACACACCAGGGAAAGCCGGTCCTGATGCTGGTACCAAAAGATGCAAAGAACCCAACCATTTTCCAGCAGAAATGGCCGATCAGCAATGCGGTCTATACCAACGCTGTTGTTGATTTCTATGGGGCTCCTCAGGAAAAATAACTGGACTTTTCCAGAAAAACATCAACAAGACCTGGGTTTTGCATCATCGGTTAGCGTGAAAAAAACTTCGAATCCGCCAAGGCGGATTCGAGGACTTTAAACACCTTGAAGGTTTGGTTTTTAGTTCAAGTCCCCTAAATAAATTTGAAAGAACCCTGTGTAATCTTTCCATGCTTTCATCTTAAGGAAGCAAAACCAGGCTTATGTCCAGATCATTTCTTCTGCTTCTTGCAGCCCTGTTCTTCGTTCGCTGCAGCCAGCAGGTCATCAACAGCGCACATGTAACGCATCCTGAAACAGCTATTCCGGTCATCAGGGTAGCCACCGATACAGGGTCTTCCAACCTGAGGCTGTCTGCAATGAAAGTGAGCGTTGTTGTTACGGGTAATCTCGCCAGGACCACTTTTGACCTCACCTTTTTCAATCCTATGGACAGGGTTTTGGAAGGCGAACTGGATTTTCCGCTTGCCGACGGCCAGACCATTTGCAGGTATGCACTGGAAGTAAATGAAAAATTAAGGGAAGGTGTTGTTGTTGAGAAAACAAAAGCAAGAGTGGCTTTTGAGAACACCATTCGCCAGGGCATTGACCCGGGACTGGTAGAAAAAACAAAAGGCAATCACTTCAGGACCCGCATCTACCCTATTCCAGCAAAAGGTTATAAGCACCTGGTTATTGGTATTGAACAGGCCCTTTCATTTTCCGGCGATGCATTTGTATACCAACTGCCACTGTACACGAAAGATGTGATCGGCGATTTTTCTCTGAGGGCAAAAGTGGCGAATCCCACTAGGAGCCCGGACCTTAAGAACAATGAATTGCCCGATTTTAATTTTAGGACAGACAGGGATGATTACCTGGGAGAAATATCGAAAAAGAATTTCGAGCCAATGCATCTGTTTACGTTCGCCATTCCGGTTGACAGGACAGCAAAGCAGGTTGTATTTACAGAAACAAAAGACGGCAGGACCTGGTTCTATGTAACCAGCTTTTTCAATAACAACGGAAAGACCAAAACAAAGCCCGCTAGTGTTTGCGTGTTGTGGGATATATCAGCGTCTGCAGACCGGGATCGCACCAAAGAGCTGGATCTGCTCCATGCTTATTTAAAAAAGGTGAAAGATGTAAAAATTGTACTGGTACCATTTCATATTACACCACTGCCTGCTGAGAATTTTACAATCAGCGATGGTATTGCAACAGGCCTGCTGGGTCATTTGAAAAATTTACAACATGATGGAGGCACTCAGCTTGGAGCACTGGATCTGAGACAATATGGTGCCGATGAATTCCTGTTGTTCTCAGATGGAATTTCAACATTTGGTAAAAAGGAGATCATCCCGGGTACAAAGCCGGTGCATGCGATTAATGCAGCGCCTTCTGCCGACCATGCCTATTTAAAATTCCTAGCAAACAAAACGGGTGGACATTACCTGGACCTGAACAAAATGGAGCTTGAAAGATCAGCAGACCTTCTCGGAAGCCAATGGATGCAGTTGATGCAGGTATCCTACAACAAAGATGAAGTAGAGGAACTGATCACAACAACAGATCTTTCATCTGGTTCGGTTTCCCTCGCAGGCATCCTGAAAAAAAATACGGAGCTCTCCCTGGGGTTTGGATATGATGCAGAACGTATCACGGAAAGGCAAACAATATCCATTCACAAAAAGGAAGCATCTGATGTGAAAAGAGCCTCTTCCATAAAGATGCATACAAATAATGCAGAAGGCATCGGCAGAATTTGGGCCTCGATGTGGGTAGACCAGCTCGAGATGCAATTTGAAAAGAACAGGGACCAGGTCACGGCCCTGGGAAAAGAGTTTTCCATTGTAACAAAGAATACTTCACTATTGGTGCTTGACCGGGTGGAAGATTATGTGCGGTATAAGATCCTGCCGCCGAAGGAATTGCAAAAAGAATATTTCGATCTATTGCAGGCCGAAAAGGGAAATGAATCAGAAGAAAAAACAATTGCATTGAATGAGGCGCTTACTGCCATGGAACAATTGAAAGCATGGTGGAATCATCCGCCAAAGCGCACTGCTACTGATGATCAAAGCGGAGTTGATTCTTTAAATGCATCAACCTTTACACCAAGTGGGGCTTCTTCAAATGCATTGATGCCCGGCCAGGTATTACTGGATTCTATTGTTGAAGGTGAGATGGCTCAGGAATCGGCAGACCAATCTTCGGTCAGGTATTTTTCTACGGCTAATGGAGAACAGGCACAAAGTCTGTCCAATGGGATAGCTCCTGCACCAGCACCAATCGGAAATTTAGAACCATTGATGAATAAAGAGGCCTCAGATGTTTCAGAGATCAATATTGTAAGATGGCATTCAAATGAAGCTTACTTGAGAGAACTGCAAAAGGTTGATGCAGCAAACCGGCTGCATCAATACTTTAAGCTTAAAAAACAGTATGGTCATCAGCCTTACTTTTTCGCGGACGCTGCCAAATTCTTTTTTGAGAAAAATGACCTGTTCAACGCCATGCGCATTCTTTCCAACATTGCGGAAATGAAAATGGAGAACGCCGAGTTGCTGCGTGATATGGCTTACCAGTTGATGGAAATGAAAGAAACATCCCTGGCCATTGAAACGTTTAAAGAAGTACTTGCCATCAGGGAAGAGGAGCCACATTCCTACCGCGACCTTGCCCTGGCATACAATGAATGGGGCCGGTACAATGAAGCAGTAAGTATGCTATACAAATTGATCACCGGCACCTGGGACACAAGATTTGGTGAGATCCGGGCCATTGCCATCAATGAAATGAATGCCATCATCAGCGCGCATCCCGGAGCCGTAGATCTTTCAAACATTGATAAAAGAATGGTGTATGCCATGCCTGTTGATGTGCGCATTGTCATTGGATGGAGTGCCGACAATTCAGACATTGACCTTTGGGTAACAGACCCTAATAAAGAAAAATGTTTTTATTCCGACCCTATTACAAGTTCCGGTGCAAAAATGACCAATGATGTTACGCAGGGTTACGGTCCGGAAGAGTACAGCCTGAAAAGAGCGCCTGACGGTACTTATACTGTTGAGGTGAACCTGTTTGGCAATACCCGGCAGACCAATGGAGGGCCCATTACCATCAAGGCAGATCTGTTTACGGATTTTGGAAGGCCCGGCCAGAAGAAAGAGACCATTCATTTCAGGGTAACAGAACAAAAAGAAGTGGTGACCATTGGAAAAATGAAATTTAACCGTTGAATGTAAAAGATCGCATATTTTATGCTTTGATTTCCAATAAACGTTCTTATGATGGTTGCGGGGTTTGATGGAAATGCCGTTAATATTTTATATTTTCGGAATCAACGATTTGCCTCATTAAGCCAGCAAAATGCGTATCCTTTTTTTTCTGATCCTATTGCCTCTTTCAACCCTTGCACAACGCGAAGCATCGGTGCGTGATCTGAAAGCACGTCGTGTACACGATGACTCCAGTTTTGTCTATGCGCTGCCTTACCAGAAAGGAAAAGCTTATTTACTGATCCAGGGTTATCAATCAAGCATGTCGCATAAAGGTGAGTTTGCACTGGACTTTAAAATGCGCAAAGGCACCAGGATCTGTGCGGCAAGGTCAGGGGTGGTTGTAGGTGCAAGAGGCGATTCAAAAAAAGGCGGCCTGAAACCCAAATTTCTCTCTGAAGGAAATTACATTGTCATTCAACATGATGATGGATCTCATGGTATGTACTGGCACCTTCGATTTGGTGGTGCGTTGGTAAAAGTTGGCGACACCATAGAGCAGGGACAGGTCATCGGCTTCAGCGGCAATACCGGTTATTCAGCATTCCCTCATCTTCATTTTGAAGTTGCAGCCCCCGGCAAAGGCCAGGTACCCACCCGTTTCCTCACCCGTAAAGGAGCCCGCTATCTAAGGCCGGGCAGGTGGCATAGGAACAGATAGGTTTATGGTTTTTGGTCTCTGGTTTTTGGTTGTTTAGATACAATAATTCATTGCTGATTCTATTTGCGTGGAAAGGCTTAGAGAGAAGCTGCGAGCTTGAAGGAATTTCCCTCAAAAAATGAGGGCATGAAATATTATTCAATTGAAAAGAAATCAAATTAATTAAACCACGCAAAAGCTCAAAGCTCGTAGCTCGAAGCCTCACGTTTCACGTCTCCCGTCTCACGGCTACCAGCCATCAGCTATCAGCCAAAAGCTCGAAGCTCGTAGCTCAAGGCTCGAAGCTCTCTTAGCTTCCCTCCGGCAACTCCTTAAAATCATACCCACACTTCCCGCACTGATACATCTTCGTTATCTCCACAGATTTTCCATTGAGCAGCATGGAGGCAAGGGCGCAAAGCTTGTTCTGGTAGGGACGGTTCACCACAACGATCTTCAATTGATGCGCATGGCAGATAGGACAGGCAATGGAACGCAGGTAAGCTTCTTCGGCATTGTTCAAAAGATTCCAGGCACGTTCAACCTGTGAATGATGCACCATTAGTTTCATGCCTCCGATCGCCTGGCTTAAAAATGGATTGGTTGTGACCACATTTTCGTCCTTCAAATGACAATTGATATTGGAGTGCTGCAACATGTTCAGCACAATATTGGCTTCTATATAATTGTCAAAAGATCGAAGTGAAACAAAATCCATAGACAAATCATTGACATGGTCATCCTGCCCAAGCAAAAAAACTGCCGGGTTGGACCCGGCAGCATATTACGTAAAAATTTAATGATTCTTACTGGTTCAGCATTAAAGGCATGACCAGCATCAGCAGATCTTCATTATCATCCTGTTCCATTGGCTTGATGATGCCAGCCTTTGTTGGAGTTGACAGTTCAATCCGGATCTCCGAACTGTCTGCCGCGTTCAGCATCTCGATAAGGAACCGGGCGTTGAAGGCAATGGTCAGGTCTTCACCATCATACTGGCACTTCATGCGCTCATTACCTTCAAATGAAAAATCAATATCCTGCGCGGCCAGCTGTAACTCACTGCCACTGATGTTCAGGGCTACCTGGTTGGTGCTTTTATTACTGAAAACACTTACTCGGCGCAGGGCGCTTTGAAAATCGGCCTTGCCAAGCACCAGCTTGTATGGATTATCTGCAGGGATTACCACTTTATAATCCGGAAACCTTGCATCGATCAGGCGACAGCTCATCTGGGTAGTGCCGTGCTTCACAAAAAGATGGTTGCTGTTGTAGTTTACCGTGATGTCATCATTATTATCTGGCAGGGCTGATTTTAAAAGATTCAGTGGCTTGCGGGGAACAATGAAGGAGTCCTGCTTTGGGCTGCTGGCATCAGTTCTTTTATAACGGACAAGCCTGTGCGCATCTGTAGCCACAAACTGAACATGGCCTTTGTCCAGTTCAAAATAAACACCGGTCATTGCTGGCCTCAGGTCGTCATTGCTGACAGCGAAAAGGGTTTTATTGATCGCCGTAACAAGAGCCGTTGCCGTCATGGTAAAGGATGTGGTATCGTCTGCCACAGGCTCTTTTGGAAAATTATCCGGGTTCTCACCCATGACCTTGTACTTACCATTATCGCTGGTGATCTCTATTCCATAATTCTTGTCAATATTGAAGCTAAGCGGCTGGTCGGCAATGTTCTTCAACGAGTCCAGGAGGATCTTTGCAGGAATACAGACTTTTCCGCTGTCCTTGGCTTCGATATCCATTTGAATCCGCATCACAGTTTCCAGGTCGGTAGCTACAACCGTCAGCTTGTTTTTTTCTACTTCAAAAAGGAAATCTTCCAGGATCGGCAATACGGTGTTCGCATTGATCACCCCGGCTATATGCTGCAGCTGTTTCAGTAACTGTGAGGAAGAAACAATAAATTTCATGTAAGTAAATTTGAATAGGGTCGCGGCGAAACTAAGCATTTTTAAAACATAGTTATTGGCACTTTATCAACGGTCACGAAGCCCTTCAGGATACCAATCAAAGCAATGCCTTTAATGGAAGTTCCCGAAGGATCTGCATTGAAACCGATCCCATCTTCGGTGCTTACGGCCCATATTTTGAAGATTAATGATTAGGCCGGATCAAGAGATAGATTTTTGGAGTTTGAAGTTGGATATTTGTGTTTTTTAACGAAAGAAGCGCTATGCTCGATAAGATTTTTAGCTGGTCAAAAAAGAAACCTGAAGAAGAAGCAGAGGCGGAGCCGCTAATTTTCTTTGGCCGTTATTCCGACAATAATAAAACGGTCGAAAAGGTTGAAAAATGGAATGAAGCCGAAGCGCTTTTCAAAGAAAAAAAATATTTTCAAAGCATCGCTTCTTTTTTTGAATACCTGAAGGATGATGATTTTGAAAATGTCTACCACGAGCAGAGCGAAAAAACAGGCCGCTTCCACTTTTACCAGGGCTCCAAGATCATACGCGGAACTTACAACGAGACCTCGTTGCAGGCTGAAAGTGTACTGGCTACCATGCCTATGCCCAGCGTGCCTGTTATGCGCCGCCTGCTTGAACTGAACTTCAATCTTTATTACAGCCGCTATGCACTGAATGGAGATAAATTAAGCATGCTGTTCGACTCCGATATTTTCACGGCCAATCCAAGCAAGTTATACTATGGCCTGAAAGAGCTGGCTACAAAGGCAGACAAGCAGGATGACCTGCTGGTTCAGGATTTTACTTCGCTGCTGCCAACAGATACCGAGCACATCACCAGCATACCGGAAGCCGAAAAAGAAGTAAAGTTCAAATACTTCAAAAAATGGATCTCCGAAACCCTTGACATGATCAGCAATATTGATGCTGACAAATTCTCGGGTGGCATCGCCTACATGCTTCTTGCGCTTGCCTACCGGATCGATTACCTGATTGTTCCGGAAGGAAAGCTGTTGCTGGAACTTGAAAAAGTAGTGGAGATCTATTTCCGGAAAGACGACCGCCAGGTAACGGAAAAGAACCAGGATATGGCCGACTGTTACCAGAAAATGTTGTCCAAGGATAAGGAAGGCTTCATGCCTTACCTTTTTCGCTCCAAATACACTTTTTCAATTGTAACACCCCAGAATTATAAGGCCATTTCAGACGCCATCTTCAATGCCAACCAGAACATTGCCTGGTACAAGGAAAATAAGCTGCCTCATATTGCAGCGAGGATCAGCGAATATGGTTTCTCTTATTGCCAGTACTCTTACAGCCTTCCCAAACCGGTTTCTGAATTGTTTCATCTTTTCATGCTGATCAATTACCCGGATTTTTTTGGCGAGCTGGGCTTCAAAGAAGAACTCTATAACATGCAGACAAAGGAATTCAACAGGGAACTGATTGTTTCAAGGATCCATTCCATAGAAGAGCGATGGAGAGATAAATATCCCGAGTTTAAATTCAATATCGATAAGCTGAAGTTTGACAACACGGTGGCTTTCAACCAGACCTTTACCACCGAGATTGAATTCCTGAACCTTGAAACCAAATAAACGAATGGCTCAGTTCATGATAAAAGCATCCACCATAAATAATGCCTCGAGAAATCTTTTAAAATCATTTAATCCGCGATTTTGAATACACAGCAGATCATTGAACTATACCGGCCGGCCATCATCCAGATCGCTACCCAGGCAAGTACCGGGACAGGTTTTTATATTAAGGAGTTTGACCTGATCGTCACCAATGAGCACGTGATTGGAAAGAATGCCGAGGTGACCATTGCAGGACGCCTGTTCGACAAGCGCCTGGCCCGCGTGTGGTACACCGACCGCAAACATGACCTTGCCTTTCTTCAGCCACCATCCGAAGTGCAGATACCGGAAGTAAAGCTTGGGAAATACGATATGGTGAATGATGGAGATGTAGTGGTAGCCATCGGCCATCCCTTCGGCCTGAATTATACCGCCACCCAGGGTGTGATCTCCAAAGTTGACCGCGTGCGGGACGGTGTTAAGTACATCCAGATCGATGCGGCCATCAATCCGGGAAATTCAGGCGGCCCGCTTGTAAACAAAGAAGGCGAGATCATTGGCATCAACTCCTTTATCATCCGTGGTGGCGACAACCTGGGCTTCGCGCTTCCGGTGAGCTACCTGAGGGAAGCCCTTGAGATGTACGCCTCTTACAGGGGCCAGCCTTCTACGCGCTGCCATAGTTGCAATACATTGGTACTGGCCAGCAATATCGATTCTACCAAGTACTGTCCTTTCTGCGGAACGGAAGTGAAACTGCCCCAGCTTCCTGAACGTGAATCAAAGCCTGTAGGCGTTGCCAAAACAGTAGAAGAGATCCTTACTGAACTGGGCAAGGACGTTAAGCTGGCACGCGATGGCAACAACAACTGGAGTGTAAAAGAAGGCGCCGCCAAGATCAAGATCAATTACAACCCGGATAATTATTTTGTTGCTGGGGATGCATACCTCTGCCAGTTACCATCCGATACGGCCCGCATCAGGCCCCTTTACCAGTTTCTATTGCAGGAGAATTATAATATGGACAGCCTTGTGCTGAGCTGTGTCAAGCAGAACATAGTGCTATCCTGTATTATGTACGACCTGGACATGACCAAGGAAGCCGGTATTGAAATGCTGCGCGACCTTTTTCAGAAAGCCGATTATTATGACCAGCTGCTTGAAAAGGAATATGGATGTACTGAGCTGCTGGAAGAATGATGGCAATGATGCAGGAACTAATTGATACGCCATGCAGAAAAAATACCTTACCAGGGAACAGGCCTTGCAAAAGCTAAAACATTTTTGCGGTTACCAGGAAAGGAGCCATTATGAAGTAAAGCAAAAGCTTTGGGACCTGGGCGTAAGAAAAGCAGAACACGATGAGATCATTTCAAACCTGATTGAAGAAGATTACCTGAATGAAGAACGATTTGCCAAACAGTTCGCTGGTGGAAAATTCAGGATGCTGGAATGGGGGCGTAAAAAGATCTACTATGCGCTGAAGGAAAAACAGGTAAGCGAATACAACATCAAAAAAGGAATGAAGGAGATCAGCGAGGAGGATTACCTGAAAACTTTGAAATCCCTGGCTGAAAAAAAATACGCCTTGCTAAAAGGCGAGCAATACATGGTACGCAAGAAAAAGACGATCGATTACCTGGTTCAGAAAGGATACGAATCACCCCTGGTAAGCAGCGTCATTGAGCGGCTGACCACCAAAGAATAATTAAAAACACGAAATTGCAAATATGAAAAGCATTTTTCTTTCCCTTTGCTTGTTTCTCAGTACAATTACGCTGGCTCAACCCGGTACCACCAAAGCAATTGAACCTGATCAGGAAACCAGTTATGAAAACATGGAGTTACTGGTAATTGCACTGGTTGGTCTGTTTATCCTGCTGCTGGTTTACTTCTTCTTCAGAAGGAACAGGAGGAAAAGCTGATTCACAAGAAACAAGAAACCAGAAACCAGAAACACCTTAGGTCTATTCCACAAAGATCTTTTCTTTTATCACCTGTCCACTACCTGTTACCTGTACCACGTACATTCCGGGAACAAGGCTGGAAGGAAGGTGAACAATCATGGTGCCTGTAAAACCATTCAACCTTTTCTCAAACACTACCTGACCTGAAGTATTCACCAGCCGCAATTGATCTGAGGGGTTGCCTGACTGAAGTTGTATGGTCTTATTGCGAACCAGGGTAGGATTGATCTTTATGCCTGCTTTACCGGTACCCAGTCTTAAAATGGCTGAATAGCGGGTTGAGCCATCATCATCCTGGATGGCCAGGCGATAGAATACATCTCCGGTTGATGAATAGTGATGCCTGTACGTGTAGGCGCTTCCGTTAGAGATCCTGCTGGCGGCAACCGTACCAGCCCTTTGAAAGCCTGTTCCATTGGTTGAATACTCAATATGAAAACGTGCTGTATTCTGTTCATATCCTGTTGTCCACTGCAGCTCATTGATTGAACCGGTGGTTCTTGCGGAGAATGCCGTTAATGTTACCGGCAGTACACCTCCTCCTGTTGCCACCACCCTGTAAACCGTATTGGTACTCTGGGAAGCTGCATATAGCTCTCCCTCCTCATCTTCTCCAAAAGAAACCACAATATTGATAGGGCTTGATTGGGTACTGCTGGTATAGCCACCGGAAGAGGGGTATACCGTATAGATGTTTCCTGAATATACATCTGCAGCAATGTAATACCCGCGGAAATTAGGATAGTCAGTGCCCCTGTAAACAAAGCCGCCAGTTACTGCTGCGGGGGCTCCAGGCGGATTATTGTATTCAAATATTGGCAATATATCATTGGTTGGGTCACAGAGTGGAACGCTTGCATTTTGAACCGTGCCTTCGAAACAGCGCCAGCCGTAATTGATGCCAGCCGTACCGCCTGCAGGACGGAAGTTCACTTCCTCTTTTATATCCTGGCCCACATCGCCGATCCACATGTTTCCGGTCTGGCGGTCGAAGCTCCACCTGAAAGGGTTGCGCAAACCATATGCATAAACGGCGCTGTCAAAAGCGGCATTGCCAATAAAAGGATTATCCGGAGGGATCACATACCTGCGGCTATTGTAAAAGCTATCCACATTGAGGCGAAGCATTTTGCCAAGCCTTGATGATCCTGTCTGTGCGTTATTTCCGGGATCATTGGCTGCACCTCCGTCACCCGTTGCGAAGTACAGCATGCCATCCGGCCCAAAATTCAGATCACCTCCATTGTGATTGGAAAAAGGCTTGGGTATGCTCATCATGACCCAGAATGAATCAGGGTTGGCAACATTGGGATCAGCGGCAGACACCTTTCCCCTGGCCAGTTCTATATCACCTGCTGTGTTGGTATAATAAAGGAAAAAATAGCCATTGGTATCATAACGTGGATGAAAGGCCATGCTCAAAAGGCCCTGTTCGCCGCCTCCTGTAGAAAGGCGGCTCGCAATATTGGTGAAAGGCGTTGCCAGTAAACTTGTGCCGTTCCAGACCCTTACCGTTCCGGGTTGTTCAACTATAAAAAGACGGTTACTTCCATCGCCTGCATCCACAATATCTATCGGCCGGTTAAGTCCTGTGATAAGTGGCTGATAAGTGATCACCGGGGGCTGGGCCAGCGAGGCCTTTGTAAAAAATGAAAGGAGAAGCAGAAAGACCTTCAGGCAGGCAGGTAGTGGTTTGCTCATAAAGTTGATTTGGGTGCACATACCGCCGCAAATTCAATGCCTGATCATTGCATTCATAAATTGGTTTCTTTTGCAGCATGTCATCGCTTTCCGTTACACTGGTACAAACCAAGCTTCATTGGGAGAACAAGGAAGCCAACCTGAAAATGCTGGAGGAAAAAATACTTTCCTTACAGTCACCCACACACGTAATTGTATTACCCGAAATGTTTTCAACCGGCTTCAGTATGAAACCGGAAGTGCTTGCCGAAAAGATGGACGGGCCTTCCGTTCAATGGATGAAATCATTATCAGCCAGGAAGAAGGTGATCCTTACCGGCAGTCTCATTATTGAAGAAAATGGTCATTTTTACAACAGGGCCATCTGGATGCTTCCCAATGGCCAGTACGGGTTTTACGACAAGCGGCATTTATTTGCCTATGCAAAGGAAGACCAGCATTACAGTGCGGGCAACAGGAGGCTTATCGCCTCTGTTAATGGATGGAAAGTGAACCTGCTTGTTTGTTACGACCTGCGGTTCCCTGTATGGGCGCGCCAGCAAAGAGAAGAAAATGATTTCGAATATGACCTGCTCATCTTCGTTGCGAACTGGCCGGAAAAAAGAAGTCATGCATGGAAAACATTATTGCAGGCAAGGGCTATTGAAAACCAGGCATACGTGGTTGGAGTGAACCGGGTAGGGGATGACGGAAATGGTATTCATTACTCAGGCGACAGCATGGTGATTGATCCGCTGGGCGAAGTAAAGTACCACAGACCAGAAGCAGAAGACCTGTTCACCATTACATTGGAACGTGAGTATCTTAACGGCATGCGTGAAAAATTTCCTTTCTGGAAAGATGCCGACAAATTTCAATTGCTCAATGAACCCGGGGCGCCGGTATTAGGTGCTGAATCAGACGAGGAATTCTGATTGCTGCATCCTGGCCATCCCTTTTTAATAAAGCCAGTATTAGCGACGCCTGATGGAAACCAGGGTGTAGGCATAAGGCGCATTAAGGCACATGCATGAAACCTTTTGTCCTGTATTGGACAGGCAGGCGTTCACACTCAGCTGGTCAACTTGGAAACTCTGGGGAAGTTCCCTGACTACGTAAAAAGAAGAAGAATCGGCGGTATTGGTGGCTGTTACGGGAGTAAATACCCATCCCAATCCGTCAGCAGCAGGGTCTCCTTTCCACTCGATCTTTCCATCCTGGCAGACAGCTGCCACGTCAACAGCGTCTTTTTTACAACTGACCAGGATGAAGGCCGCAGAAAGGATGAATAATAATTTTTTCATGTTCGATAGGGCTTTATTCCATTACTGACAGCAAATAAAGCTTCAGCGTTGCACCCGGCGGGCCGTATTGTGCTGCCAGATCAGCTGTCGCACCTTTTCCATCTTGTAATCTGCATTCCTTTGGATATCTTTTGTATTGGGAACCGATGGTATTTCGGGCATCACGCCAAATCCTTTTTTCTCTCCCTTGTCTATGACCAGCCTGAATAAAGGCAGTCGCATTCTTACCCTTGTATTGGGAAAGGTCACATCCGGTATCAGCCAGGCTGTATTGCCATAAGCGCCACCACCTGTTTCTTCGCCCACAACAAAAACATTTTCCTGTGGCTTCAGGGCCTGTGTAACCAGTGTTGCCGCGGAAAAAGTGTTACCGCCTGTCAGGATGTAGATGTTGCCCTTGTAGTTCAGCCGCTTTTTTGGCTTAAAGTAGCGTTCCTCGAAATAACGGAAATGGTAATTGCCATCTTCTTTTTTGCGGGACATAAATATGAAGAACAGCCGGTTCAGGAAATACCCGTTTTGCAGATGGCCGTACCGGCTTCTGTTGGAAATGGCATAGAGCGAATCAGCGATCTTGAAAGGTTTTTGCGCCATGTACTTTGTCAGAAGGTTTGATAAGGTGACACTTCCCCCGCCGTTGGCCCTCAGGTCAATGATCAGGTTGGGCATTTGTTCCTTATCCAGTCTTTTGAAGGTATGCCTGAAAAAACTACGCAGTTTATAGTGCTTTGAAAAGGTGCTGAGATCCATAATGGCGGCTTGCAGGGCCGTATCGATCCTGAGATTCCGTGCTGCCAGTAACATCATTCTTTTTCGCTCTTTCCTGGATGAAGCGGGCGGTGGTCCCCCGATGCGCATTCTGCCCGAATCGCTCGCCGGGTTATATGCTGATACTATAGCAGTGCGCAAATTGCCCGTGCTGTCCAGGAACTGCACTTCCATTTTTGGCTTTAGCCCATAAAATGCATTGTATAGGCTTCTGAAAACACCGGCATTGCTTAATGTCTGGTACTTATGCGTAGTATTTAATCCATCCGCTGAAAGGTGACTAAAAAAAGAATCGATCAGTTGTTTGACAGGCTTGCCTTCAATAGCAGTTAACTGAACGCCGCGCTTTACAACGGTATCCCTGCGGTTCATATTGGAAGTAACAAGCACCGTATCGTCCCAAACTTTGAATGTCAATGGGAAATTCCTGATCCTGCTCACCGTATCCACGTACCTGACAGCAGCTTTGGATGGCCGTATGGAAGTGTGCCCGCACCGGATCTTGGCTACAACAAAACTCAGCACATTGCGGAAACCACCTTCAGTCAGGGAATCATTCAGTTTTGCCCGGCCTATTTCAAAATAAAGGTCAATGCTGTCCTTTGGTGTGTACCAGTAAAGGCTCGGATGCGATTCTTCCAGAATATTCCGGAAAGTCTGGTAATCTTCCTGCAAAGCGGCAGGTGCGAATTTTTTCGCAGGGTGATAGTTCTTGCTCACGGCACAGCCACTGATCAGGAGCATTGATATGATGGGCAGCCAAATTTTCATCAGGGGGGAATCATTTAAAAGCGTTCCATCCTTGAGCTGTCAGCGGAAGCTTACTTCCGCCTTTGGTAAAGATGTTCACACCGGCTTCTTCATCGGTCATGTAACCGATCACGCTAATATCCGTATTTGCCGCTATTTTTTCATAATCATCCTGACGAACGGTAAACAAAAGTTCATAATCCTCGCCTCCGCTCAGGGCGCAGGCTGTAGGGTCCAGGTTGAATTTAAAAGCGGCATTCCGGGTATCCTCGGCAATTGGTATTTTTTCTTCATATAACACAACCCCCAGCCTGCTTTTGGTTGCAAGGTGCAGTATCTCTGAGCTTAAGCCGTCGCTTACATCAATCATGGATGTTGGAAGGGTTTCAGCTGAAGCAAAGAACTCAATGATATCCCTGCGGGCTTCCGGCTTCAGGATACGGCCAATGATGTATTGCTCGTCTTCAAGGTCAGGCTGCACCTGTGGGCTTTCCAGGTAGATCTTTTTTTCGCGTTCCAGGATGGTAAGTCCAAGATAAGCCGCTCCAAGGTCGCCGCTTACGCAAAGCAGGTCGCCTTTCTGGGCCGTGCTGCGTTTTACATATTGATCAGGCGTCACTTCGCCAATGGCAGTGCAGGAAATAATAAATCCCTTTTGAGAAGAGGTGGTATCCCCTCCTATCAGGTCCACTCCATATTTATCACAGGCAGCATAAACACCTTCGTAGAATTCATCAAGGGCTTCCACGCTGAAACGGTTGCTGAAGGCAATGCCCAGTACAATATGGGTCGGCGTCGCATTCATGGCGTAAATATCACTAACGTTCACCACTACGCTTTTGTAACCAAGGTGTTTGAGCGGCGTGTACATCAGGTCAAAGTGCACGCCTTCTATCAGCAGGTCTTTGGTGATAACGGTCTGCTTGCCAAAATGATCGATCACTGCAGCATCATCACCAATGGAAACGATGGTGGAAGCGCTTTGTATTTCGACGTTCTTTGTGAGGTGATCGATCAACCCGAATTCACCAAGCGAAGCCACTTCGGTCCTGTTATCACTCATGTTAAGTATTCTGTTTTTGGAATAACTGAAAGAAAAAAAGGAAAGTCAATAACGGACCATTTCGTCCTTTATTTTATCCGGCCAGGACCAGCCTGCGGCCCTGTTTGCGGCTCAAAAATAACCCGCTTTCATACAGCGGATGTCACCAGGCATATATTTTATCCGGCGAAAGCGGCACCGGATGAGGTTTGGCTTATTTGGAGATCAGGCTTTCTCTGGCACATTCCCCCTGATCCATTCCTGGATCTCATTATGTAAATGGCCATTGGTAGCTATGATACCCGGCTGGTAGGGCGAATAAGGTTTGCCTTTCAGGTCTGTCACCCGTCCGCCAGCTTCTTCTACCATCAGGAAACCGGCCGCGCTGTCCCAGGCCTGCAGCTTATGTTCATAAAAACCATCGAATCTTCCCGCTGCAACCCAGGCCAGGTCAATAGCGGCAGAGCCCAGTCGCCTCACCGGAATGCCCCTTCTGATGAACCGCTCAAACACCTGCAATGGCCCATTGGGTTCATCCAGGTAGGTATAAGGAAAGCCTGTTACCAGGCAGGCGTTTTCAACTTTTTGCTTATTGCTTACACGAATGGGCCGGTCATTCAGGGTGGCGCCCTTTCCTCTTTCTGCCACGTACAGTTCTTTCATGTAGGGATTGTAAATGGCGCCCAGCACCATTTTTCCCTGGTGTTCAATGCCAATGGAAATGCAGCAGATAGGGATCCTGTGGGCAAAGTTCACAGTGCCGTCAATCGGATCAATGATCCATTTGTATTGCGAATCCTGCACCAGGTCACCGCATTCTTCACTTAATATATGGTGCTCGGGAAAATTCTTTGTGATCACCCCAATGATGGCCTTTTCAGAAGCATGGTCCACTTCTGTAACAAGGTTGTTGACGCCTTCTTTGTTAGAAATGGTGAACTCCAGTTCATCAAATCTCCTCATTTCCGATGCCGCAGCCTGGATGGCTTCTAATAGTGTGCTTTTGAGCATGGGCAAATATACTTGCAGCCTTCCGAATGGCAGTTGATTTCATGCCTGCCTTGAATGGTTTGTTATAATTACCTGGTACAACCCTTAAGCATTCCTTTTCGAAGTTTGAAGCGATGTGCGCACCCGCCTTGCTCCTTTTGTTTTATAGATTGTAAAGTGTAGGTTTGTTCGTTTTGACAAATATCCAGATTGACCTTATCCGTTATCATAGTAAACTACAACGTAAAGTTTTTCCTGGAACAGTGCCTGTTTGCTGTCCGGAAAGCAATTGAGGGCCTTGATGCGGAAGTGATTGTTGTGGATAACAATTCCACGGATGGCAGCCTGGATTACCTGGGGCCTCTTTTTCAAGAGGTCAATTTCATCCACAGCAACATTAACCTTGGGTTTGGAAAAGCATGCAACAGGGGTTTGGAATCCTCCACAGGAGATTTTGTTTTGTTCCTGAACCCCGATACGATTGTTGCGGAGAACTGTTTTTCCAAATGCCTTGAATTCTTTGGTCTCCATCCCGACTGCGGCGCTCTTGGTGTGAAGATGATCGATGGCGGGGGAGCTTTTCTGAGGGAGTCTAAACGTGCTTTCCCTTCTCCGATGACCTCCTTGCTGAAGCTCGCAGGCCTTGCCTCGCTTTTTCCATCATCACCATTTTTTGCCCGCTATCACCTTGGCCATCTTGACAAGGACCAGCATCATAAAGTAGATGTTCTTGCCGGTGCATTCATGATGCTTCGCAGAACTGTCATAGATACCGTTGGCGCCTTTGATGAAACGTTTTTCATGTACGGAGAGGATGTTGACCTTAGTTACAGGATACAAAAAGCCGGCTTTCAGAATTATTATTTTTCCGGCACCACCATCATCCATTTCAAAGGCGAAAGCACCAGGCGCGGAAGCCTGAATTATGTAAAGATGTTCTACCAGGCCATGAGCACTTTTGTAAAGAAGCATTATGGCGGTACCAAAGCCGGTTTATTCACAACATCCATTCATCTCGCTATCTGGTTAAGAGCCGCCGTATCGGCAATGGGCAAATTCTTCAGATGGGTTGGCCTGCCCGTGATCGATGCCGCATTTATTTTACTTTCTTTCTTCCTGGTCAAAGAGATCTGGACCCATTACATCAGGCCTGATATTGTTTATCCTGACAGGCTGCTCTTTTTGGCTTTCCCTGCATTTACACTTGTGTATTTGCTGGCAGCGTACTATGCCGGCCTGTACGACCGTTACTACAAACCGGTAAACCTGGTGCGGTCTACGGTTGTGGCAACACTGGTGCTGCTGGCCTTGTATGCTTTACTGCCCGAAGCTTACAGATTTTCGCGTGGCATTGTTGTTTTTGGCGCCATGGGGGCTTTTGTACTGATCTTCTTATTAAGATGGGTTTTGCTTGGCATGCAGGTATTGCGCCAGCCTGCAGAAAAGATCACAAGACCTTATATCCTGGTGGCAGCATCAAAAAATGAATTTGAACAATTCAAAACTTTTCTTGGGGCCAGTACCATACAGGACAAGATCATTGGCAGGATCAGTGTGAATGGTGATAAAGGTGGCGCCATTTCAGGGCTGGACGCACTGGAAGAAAAAGCACACGACCTGGACGCGCTTGAGATTGTTTTTTGCGCCGGCACTTTAACTTATGAAGAGATCATCCGGAGGACGGCATCCACACCGGACAGGATCAAAAAAAGATTTCATGCTGCGGGCAGCAGGAGTATTGTTGGTAGTGATGCCAGTGGAAGCTCCGGGGAAACAGTTTCCGGGGAAGCAGACCTGAAACTGCTAAGACCATCGCGCAGGAGAACAAAAAGGCTGATCGACATTTTAACGTCTGTAGTCTTTCTTCTTAGCTTTCCTTTGCATTTGTTTTTGGTAAGGCGTCCCGGACGATTTTTAAGTAACTGCTTTTCAGTGCTTACGGCAAACAAAACCTGGGTAGGTTATACACGCAAAAGAAAGCACCTTCCCATGGTCAGGCCAAATATTTTGGGCCCTAACGGACTGACACCCGAGGTGCAGCGGTCATTGCCAGAAGAAAACCTGGAGCACCTGGATCAATGGTATGCACGCGAGTATGAGCCATGGAATGATTTGAAATCCGTGCTCCGGAACTACAGGCACCTGGGGGCCTGAGGCTAAAAACAAGTTGTTACTTTTATTGATTAATTTTTAACCTGTCTGAATGGCAAGGATCATAGATATAAAAATTCCGAAGGCAATAGCAGCAGCATTAAGGATCCCTGTGAATGATCAGAGGAGACAACAGCTGCGTGTGTTGAAAAAGTTATTGAAGAAGGCAAAGTTCACGGAGTTTGGGCAGAAGTACCGCTTCGATGAGATCCTGATGGGCCGGCACATTGGAAAGGATTTTCAGCAAATGGTTCCGGTTCATGATTACAATAAGATTTACGAGGAATGGTGGAAAAAAACCCTGGATGGCGTGCCCGATGTGGCATGGCCCGGGAAGATCAAATATTACGCATTAAGTTCCGGCACTTCAGAGTCGGCAAGTAAATACATACCCGTTACCAAGGAGATGCTGCGCAGCAACCGCATCAATTACCTGCGCCAGATGCTATCACTGATCAATTACGAACACCTGCCACGCAATGCCATGACAAAAGGGTTCCTGATGCTTGGAGGCGCAACCGACCTTCAAAAAGGAAAAGCAGGCTGGTATGCAGGCGACCTCAGTGGCATTTTAATGAAGAACCGCCCATTCTGGTTCCAGACTTTCTATAAGCCAGGGGGCAGGATCGCAGCCATCAAGGACTGGAATACAAAACTCAATGAGATCGTGGAGCATGCAAGGGAGTGGGATATCGGTTACATTGTAGGTGTGCCGGCCTGGTGCCAGATGTGCATGGAAATGGTAGTGGAGCATTACAAGGTGAAGAACATCCACGAGATCTGGCCCAACCTCGGGTTTTTTGTTCATGGTGGAGTTGCTTTCGAACCATACAAAAAAGGATTTGAAAAGCTGCTTGATAAACCCATCGTATACATTGAGAATTACCTGTCAAGTGAAGGCTTCATTGGTTACAAGGACCGCGAACAGGCGAAAGGTATACGGTTGATCCTGGATAATAACATATTCATGGAATTCGTTCCTTTCAATGATAAGAACTTTGATGCAGATGGAAAGATGGTTGATAATCCGGAAGCGCTTATGATCCATGAAGTGGAGCTCGGCAGGGAATATGCGCTTTTAATGAGCACCAATGCCGGTGCCTGGCGTTACCTGATTGGCGATACCATCAGGTTTGTTGACCTGGAACGAAACGAGATCGCGATCACAGGGCGCACGAAGCATTTCCTGAGTCTTGTTGGAGAACACCTGAGTGTTGATAACATGAACAAGGCCATCCAGCTTGTCAGCGACGAACTGAACATCTCTATTCCCGAATACACTGTTGTAGGTTTTCCGCACCAGAATTACTTTGCCCACAAATGGTACGTGGCTTGCGATGATCCCATTGATCCGGAAATACTGGTCAAAAAAATTGACCAGCGTCTTTGTGAGCTGAACGACGATTACGCCGTTGAAAGAGGAAGCGCACTTAAAGAGATCTACCTGCAGAAGTTACCGGAAGAAACTTTCATGAAGTTCATGGAAAGAAAAGGTAAACTCGGCAGCCAGCATAAATTCCCCAGGGTCTTAAAAGGAAAGATGTTGCAGGACTGGATCGAGTTCCTGGGCACCGTCAACGCCGCGAAAGCGTGAGGGGTTTCTGGTTTCCGGTCTCTTGTTTCTGGTTTGATCATTCTGGATTCATCTAAGGCGTATTGTCTGATCTTCTCATGTCTATCCCATAAATGTTTTATCTGGCGGCTTTTCAATGGCATAATTGTTTTTGTATTGACTGCTCCCGGTGGTGCTTTATGCAAGGGATGATGATATTGGTTTTTGTTCATGGTAGTTGGGCTTGAGGTCTTGTTAATCCAATATTTATAGTAATCTTTTGATCCAATAAGGTATGACCGTGCATTAAGAACCAGAAACAAGAAACCATAAACCAGAAACAAAAAATCAAAGGTTTTTTAAAAAATTATGGAGGTTTTGTTCAAGGGAATCACATTAGGATTGCTGCTCAGCATTGCTGTGGGGCCGGTTTTGTTTTCCATCATCAAGCAAAGCATTAACAATGGGCTTAAGGGAGGTTTCGCATTTGTACTGGGTGTTTCATTAAGCGATATCACACTTGCGGTCGCTGTCAATTTTTTCACTGAGCTTTTCAGCAACCTAAAAAATGTACGGGACGAGATCGGGATCATAGGCAGCATCTTCCTGATCTCTGTCGGCATTTATTTCCTCTTTTTCAAAAAAGTAAAATTCAATGAAGCGGGTCAGCAGGTGCTGCAGTTCCGAAAACGGGATTACCTGAAGATCATGCTTGCCGGGTATTTTATGAATATCCTTAATCCAGCCATCATCATTTTCTGGCTGACCACTTCCACCGCATTTATCAGCCACGACCTGCAGGGACGCATCACCATTTTTACCACAGCACTGGTATTGGTCCTGGTATCAGACATTTTAAAAGTATTGCTGGCGAACAAGATCAGGCAGAAGCTCACCTTGAAGAATATACAACTGGTCAATCGCCTGAATGGCCTTATCCTTATCGGCTTCGGCATAGCGCTGCTTGTAGGGTTGATATTTTACAGCAACCATATCCCGGCCTGATTTAACAATTTAGTAGTACCGTCTTGCGTAAGTTTAATCATGCGCCTGCTGCTTATTGTGATCACCCTGTTCGTGGTAAATCCTTCCATTGCACAGAAAGGCTACCTTTTTATAAAAAAAGGTGTCAGGAAAGTAAAGTCGATTCCTGAAGGTGCTTCCATAAAATTGCAAACTACCGATGGCCTTCGTGAAGGCTACCTCACCCTGGTCAGGAAAGATTCCATATTCATTAACGGCCTTCCGCTGAAAATATCAGAGATCAGAAAAGTTTACCTGCACGGCCATCATTTCTTCAATAAGAAAGAGGTCTGGTATACGGCGCTTGGTACTATAATATCCGCACTGGCCATCCGGCTTGTATCCTCCAAACAAGACAGGGATGCATCCGCAATTACAACGCCCATGTTAGGAGCAGGACATTTATTATATAAGGGTGTTGGACGTAAAATCAAATACGGCAGAGCCGCATACCCGATCGGCAGGAAATTTTACTTACAGGTATTCGATCTTCGGCCACTTTGATATCAGGTCAAATGTTTTATTTTCAACTTCCAGAATTTCATGAAGAACAACAAAACAGGAAGAGGCTGGCGTATCTGGCGCATCATCAGGAAGGTATTCCTGATCCTTTTTATTGCGCACCTGGTATACCTGGTTGCTCTGAAATGGATCGATCCCCCCGTTACCATCACGCAACTCCAAAGCTGGATATCAGGCCATGGTCTGAGTCGCGATTATGTTGACATTGATGAAATTTCTTATCATGCAAGGCTTGCGGTGATCGCTTCTGAAGACCAGAAGTTTGCCTTGCATGGCGGGTTTGACTGGGTAAGCATTGACAAGGCCATGAAGCACAATGAAAAAAAACCAAAGCGTGTGAAGGGTGCTTCAACCATTAGCCAGCAGGTGGCCAAGAATGTTTTTTTATGGCAGGGAAGAAGCTGGGTGCGTAAAGGTCTTGAAGTTTATTTTACAAAAATGATCGAATGGATCTGGGGCAAGAGGCGGATACTGGAAGTATACCTGAATGTTATTGAAATGGGTAAAGGTGTTTTTGGTATCGAAAGCGCCGCACAGAAAAATTTTAAAAAGCCCGCATCAAAATTAACGCAGCGCGAAGCGGCACTCATCGCCGCATTTTTACCAAATCCAAAAGTCTATTCCAAAAAACCATTTTCCGGTTATGTATCATCCAAGTCAAGATGGATACAAAGACAGATGGGCTACCTGCAGAAAAATCCGCAGATCAACAAGGTCATACGGAACTGATCACTCAACCTCCAGCTTGATCTTATTGCTGTTGTGTGTATAAAGGTCGCTGTCAGCCGCAATTGCAAACCGCATGAAATAGGTTCCTTTCTCAAGTTTTGGCAGGAACGTCAGGGTTTTGGATTTTAATTTTTGCAAAGTTTGCAAATTGCCGCACGGAATATCAGTGATCCATGTTTGTCCCCTGAACAATCCTGCGATCACGGCGGGATCAACTTCAGGATGCGCATCCAGGTATGCCTGTTGGTAGGGAGGCACATTCAGAAAGAGGTTCATGCGCAGTGAATCATTTTCCCTGATGCTGTACTTTTCCTTATCCGTTGTGATCATCAGTTTCGCAAATGAATTGTAACTGCTGTCGAACCGGTAGCCTACTTTCCAGAGCCTTCCCTGCAGGCTGTCTGTCATGCGGTCCAGGTTGTAGATATCAAGAATGAAAACAGGTCTTCCAAGCATTGAATCTTCTATGGGCCAGAAATTATAATTGTTCCTTCTTTCCCTGTAATAATTGGGCGAGTAGGTCTTTTGTCCTGTATAAAACCAGTGCTTTGATGCTCGCTGGTAGGAATTGTTGAAAACAACAGGATATCCCTTTGTCACCTGCATCAATTCTTCTGGCCATTCCTTCCATCCATGAAATCTTTTGGCTACAGCCTTGCCCGGCACCAGGTCAAACACCATCAGGAAGCGGGCAGCAATCACAAGGACCATGGTGATGGGCACAAGTCGCATCAGCCATTTTCTTGAACCCTGTCGTGACAGAAGGTAGTGGTGCGATAAAACAATAATGGGTATGATGGCTGGAGCGGTCCAGTTAGCCTCCACCTTTCCCTTGAAAGAACTAAGGAAGAAGAACAGGAATATGCCAATGGCTGTAAACTTCAGCGCTCTTTCCAGGTCATTCATTGTCCTGTATCTAAAGACAGCCGGCAGAAGGATCACGCCCGCAAGTGGTCCCGCCAGAAGGATTTGTCCAGCAATGTATTCCAGAGTATAACTGACTTTGTATTTGTTTACGTTGCTTTCAAAAAGGTGATAACGGAAAGAGATCCAGTCATGGTTGTATTGCCACCATAAATGCGGAAGAAAAAGCACCAGGGCCATGATGCCTGCCACATAAACCTTTGGTTGGCGTAAAAGCTTCAAATTGGAAAGCAGAACAAAGAAAAGGATGATCACCCCATGGTATTTGCTGAACAGCATGCAGGCAGCAACAAGGCCAAGCAATAAGGTATTCTTCCATGAGAATGTCCTTAAAAAATTCCGGTAGGCAAGAAAGAACAAAGCTGTAAAGAACATCAATGGCGTATCGGGCACAGACATAAATCCTGATATCTGTACAACAGCAAGTGAAATGCATATGGCATAGAACAGCAGCGGCTCTCTCTTTGAGATCAGTTTCTCACAGATAAAAATTGTAGCGGTATTCAGCAGCACCGCCAGCAGGCGCACGCCAAGTTCACCGGGAAGGAAAGTGCCCAGGCGGATCATCAATGCCGTCATGGGTGGGTGATCAAAATATCCCCAGTCAAGGTATTGGGCAAACACCCAGTAGTAAGCTTCATCATCCTGCAGTTCGGTGAAGTATGCCTGGATCAAATTCAGCAGCAGCCAGGTGCCATAGAATAATATACGGTGATGCCTGGGAAGCTCCTTGTTCTGGTTCATTTTCTATTGTATACAGTGTCTATAATGCTGACCGCAGTTTGCAGCCGCTGGTAATCCTGCCCCGAGATCTCCGCCCACCTGGTGCCATTGGCTATCATAAGTTCTTTATACATTTTAAAAAGACGCTTGCGAAAATGGAGGTCCGGGTATTCTCTTAATTCATCGGGTGTCCATGGAAGGTCCGTATCGCACAAAAAATAAAGATCGTATTTGCGCATGGCGATCTGCTTCAGGATCCATGTATGGCAATTTTCAAAAGCCACCTCGCACCATACTTTCATCACGAACATATCTGTATCGATAAAGTAAAAGCCATTTTTTGCTTCAGCCAGCATGGTGTCTTCCAGGTGGATCTGGCCACGGGCTATATTCAGAAGGTCTTCAAAATTATATTTACCGCCTTTTTCTTTCAGGTACTCCCGGGCAAACTCCGGGCAAAAACAGGTTTGATAGTGCAAAGCCAGTTGCTGGGCCAGGGTGCTTTTTCCGGTTGATTCGGGTCCTAAAATGATGATTTTCTTCATGGGGTTATTTATGCTGCAACAGCCTGGTTCATTCGCTTGTTACCCTGAACGGTAATTTTTGCGAATCTAATTCCTGTTGATGAAATCTATTTCAATTCATTTCTTTCTGTGGTCCGCTTAGCCCTGCAATACCGGTTGCTGCCGCTTTTGCAACTGGTTTTTTTAAAGCCCGCTGTTTCCATTCCATCAAACCATAAAAAGCAAGCACCAGGAGAATTGCATAATAAAGGCTGCTGACCACCATTCCTTTTATATAGAACAAAGGAATGGATGCGATGTTGGTTGCGATCCACCAATACCAGCTTTCCACTTTTTTTCTTGCCATTAATAACATGCCTGTAAATGCAGTGGCAGTTGCCAGGGAATCACCAACAGGGATCACATTCTCATAAAAACCATCCTGCAGAAATCTCAATGTGGCATAAAAAGCAATGTAAAGGACAAGAAAGAATGCCAGCTGCATTTTTATTTCCTTGCTGCCTGAGTAAGTGATGTGAAGCACCCTGTTGCGGGACCTGTCTTTCAGCGACCATAAGATCCAGCCATAAATGCTCATGATAGTATAAAACAGGTTGACCGCAGCCTCCCCGATCAATTCGTTTCTAAAGCTCAGGTAGATATAAATGATGGTGCTGATAAGACCTACAGGGTAAACCAGTATGTTTTCCTTTTTGGAAAACCAGACACTGGCAATGCCGGTTGCAACGGCAACATATTCCAGCCCAGTGGTGTTTTTCAGGTTGGTGAGGAATTGCTGGTAAAGATCCGGCATAAGAAGCAAAAGTAGGTACAGAATGGGAAAGCAGGGAGGATGGTTGGGTTAGGTAGTGTCTCTGTTTGAAATATTTGGTTCTGATGCTTAATGGATCTGGCTAATTAGTCAGGGTTCTTTAAATTTACTATGATAAATGAATACCAAAAAAGCAGATATAAAAGTTAGAATTCAAGATGAATACGCTTTCGTAAATCTGAAGTGGCTGCGTGGTGCAAGTCGATACAACAATTGCGGAAACCACAACGGTAAACTGTTGAAGGACAAATACCCCATAAGAATAATTTTAGGCAGACTAAAGGATATATTTAATTCAAAATGAGACACTACGCTGGGTTATGCAAATTCATGATGTTAAAGCCCTGCTGAAAAGATCCTTTCAATGGCATGATGTTGGGCTACTACCCTCATTTGCCAATTATACCTTCGCTTTACACATCCTGGTTACATTGCTTTTTGTACCTTAACAGTATGTGGCAGAACCTGATTGATTACTTTAATACGCTGGAAAATCGTCCGCTGGAACGAATGCTGTTCCTGGTGAGCGGTATGCTGCTGCTTTGGCTGATCGAAGGGGCCATCCCTCTTCTTTCCCTGAAGTATAAGCGCAATAAGTTGCGTCATGCTTCCATCAATTTTTCTTTTACTGTCATTCACCTGGTGATACATACAGGGTTCGCCATTCTTATTGTCATGCTTTCCGATCTTTCGCGCCAGAATGGTTTTGGCCTGGTGCATTGGTTCAACGCTTCTGTGCTTGGTGCCATCCTGATCACTTTTGTAGTGCTTGATTTTTTTGGCGGATGGCTGGTTCACCTTGTCCAGCATAAGGCACGTGTTCTCTGGAGGTTTCACATCATACATCATTCCGATAACAATGTTGATGTTACAACAGGCCTCCGGCATCATCCTATTGAAAGCGTTTTACGCGGAATTTTTTTCCTGGTTGGCGTTGCATTGGCCGGCGCACCCATGTATGCTGTCATGATCTTTCAGACCCTGCTGGTGCTCACAGTCCAGTTCACGCATGCCAACATAAACCTTCCGCGTTGGCTCGACCGCATGCTGAGCTACGTCATTGTTTCACCTAATATGCACAAGGTGCATCACCACTGGCAGCAACCTTATACAGACAGCAACTATGGTGCTGTGCTGGCGATCTGGGACCGTATGTTCGGCACTTACCAGCACCTGGAGCCAGGCCAGATCAGGTACGGCCTTGACCGTTATTTCCCCAATGAACACGATGAGAACTTTGGCATGCTGATGCGCAGGCCCTTTGGCAAATTGGAATAGGACATTCCAACCATTCTTTCCCTGGTTATCTTCGCCCCATGAAGAAGATCGCCATGATCCCCGCCAGGTACGCCGCAACAAGATTTCCAGCCAAACTAATGCAGATGCTGGGCAACAAGACCGTAATCAGAACAGTCTATGATGCAACAGCAGCAACAGGCTTATTTGATGAGGTAGTGATTGTAACGGACAGCGATATTATTTATGATGAAATGGCCGGGCATGGAGCAAAAGTGCTCAGAAGCAAAAGGGAACATGAGAGTGGCAGTGACAGGATCGCTGAAGCCGTAGCTGACATGGACGTAGACCTTATTGTGAACGTTCAGGGTGATACGCCTTTCATAAAAAAAGAGCCCCTCGAAAAACTGATCATGCAGTTTGAAGATCCGACCGTACAGGTAGGGTCATTGATGCAGGTGCTGGATCCTGCCACGATTGAAAATCCCAATCATGTAAAGGTCTGTGTAGATAAAAACATGAATTCGTTGTTCTTTAGCCGGAGTGTGATCCCTTACCCCCGCAACCAGAACATTCCAATTACCTGGCATAAGCACATTGGTGTCTATGCCTTCCGCAAATCAGCCCTGCTGCAATTCACTTCCTGGCCGGTTACCCCCCTGGAGGATGCGGAAAAAATCGAATGCCTGCGTTACCTTGAAAATGGCATCCCGCTGCGGATGGTCCTGACCGATTTTGTAAGCGTTGAAATAGACACCCCCGAAGACCTGGTAAAAGCCGCTGCATTGCTATGACCATTCATGGAAAAAAGCAGCGTCTTACTTGGGTTCCGGGCTAAAATATGTATCTTATCTCAAACATTGTTTATGAAAAGGTTGATCGTTCCGGGGTTGTTGCTTTTTTGTTTGAATGTCAATGGCCAGAAAACCATCGATGTAACATCGGGTGATGTCAATGCCGGAAACCTGCTTAATAGCATTGGTGGCGAACCGGTGCTTATGGCAAAATTTACCGCCCTGGTAGAAGGAACCAATTTTTTCAGTAATGACTGGCTGAACGGCACCATTGTTCTGCCAGGTGGCAAAGAATACAAAGGGCTCTCCATCAAGCTGGATCTTTTCCACAACGAGGTCCACTATAAGGATAAAGATGGAAAAGAATTTATTGCTACTGTGCCTATCAAAGAAGTGATCCTCACTGAAAATCATGTCAACCACCGGTTCATTCATTCATCAGCTATCAAAAGCGCTACAGATATTAAAGAAGGCTACTACCTCTGGCTGCACACCGGTCCAACATCATTGTATAAATATTACAGCAAACAGTTGTCAGAATACAAGCCTTATGGATCCGCTACAACTGAGCAAAAGATCAAGACCACAGATAATTACCTGGTGCTTCACAATGGTGTGCTGATACAGATCAAAAAGCTGAAAGACGCCCCTACGGTCCTTGCCAATAAAAAGAAAGAGCTTGAAGAATACCTCAAATCAAACGAAAACAAAACAAGGAACCTGGACGACCGCTTTACGGACCTGGTGACCTATTATAACCAGCTGACCCAGGAAAAGAAATAATCGCTTCAGCATCAGCCATTACTAAATTTCTCATTCGAAATGGATTTTTTATCTTGCCCTGATGAACAGGGCAGAGAAATATTTGCGTTACATCATTCCTTCCGCTCTTTTTGGGACCAGCAGGACCAAGACCATCCTCAACGTTAATCCTGTCAACAACGACACCCGTGAAGAAGCTACGGAGGTACTCACCACTGTTTATGACTACAATGAACAAAACCTGGAGATCAAAGACCGTGCTCTGGTCGAAGAATGCTATCACTTTAAAGAGAACAACAGGATCACCTGGATCAATATAGATGGACTACGCAAGGCGGAAGTTGAAAAAATAGGTTTGGATTATGGCATTCACAACCTGATCATCGAAGATATCCTGAGCGTCAACCAGCGGCCGAAAATGGATGAAGTGGAAGGTATTTTGTATTGCCTGCTGAACATGCTTTATTATAATGAGAAAAACTGCACTGTTGAACAGGAGCAGATCAGCATTGTACTGGGCAAAGGTTTTGTGATCACTTTCCAGGAAGATCCAAAGCGGGACGTGTTTGATCCTATCCGCGACCGGTTGAAGGTGCACAGCAAATTGCGCCAGCGCGGAGCGGATTATCTCTGTTATTCCATGCTGGACCTGATCGTTGACAATTATTTCTTTGTAATGGAAAAATTGGGCGACAGCATTGAACAGGTAGAAGAAGAGATCATCCGCGCCAGCAACAAGCGCTCACTTGCCAGGGTAACGCAGTTGCGAAAGGAAATGATCATCCTGAAAAGAAACATTGCGCCGGTCAGGGATCTTGTCGGCAGTATTATCCGTTCCGAAAGTGAATTGATTGACGAGCGCACCATTAAATATTTCAAGGACATTCATGACCATATTTCACAGGCCCATGATCTGAGTGAAAACTATCGTGATGTGATGATCAGCATGCAGGACCTTTACATCAATAATGTGAACCTGAAGATGAACGAGGTAATGAAAGTGCTGGCCATGGTAACCTGCCTCCTGGCACCGGCCACAGTGATCGGAGGTATTTTCGGAATGAACTTTACAAAGATCCCCACCGCGGATAATGAATGGGGTTTTTATACTGCTGTCAGCCTGATGTTATTTATTCCTGTTGTTATGCTTTACATCTTTAAACGCAGGGGCTGGTTCTGATCAGTCCAGGGGAATTTTCCATTTGGAATAAGGACGGAAATTAAGCGTGTCCGTATAGCTGAAAACCTGCATCGTTGTAAAAGGCGTGATCTTCCATATGGTGGGCCTGATCTTCCCTTCATGTGATTCCCAACCGGCAAGCAGTACCTCGCCGTTGTCTGTCCATTTTGCATCTTCAATGCCTGCTGCGGTGCCAAGGAATAAAATCCGCTGCTTTGTATTTTTTTTGAAATCGATCAGGGAAACCTCTGTATCCGGTCCTGCTTCCGCAAACATGGACTTGCCGTTTTTTTGAACAGGCTCATAATTATAACTCACCATGTCGATGGCCCTGGAGCTATCGGAGTTGAAAATGAGGAAAGGTGTAAAAGGCCTCAGGCGTTGCGTATCTAATTTTTGTGGCTCCAAAGTTTCCAGGGGGGCCGTTGTTGCCAGGAAAAAGCTGTCGGTGGAAAAAGATGGATCAGCAGCCGAGAAGTGTTTGTAAAGCTCAGGGAAAGCAGCCTGGATCGCTTCGAGTTCAAGACCTTCGGGATCAGATTCGGTTATGGCAGTGGCTGTATCTTCCCGTGGTTGTTCCCTATCTGCGCTGTTGTTACAACCGGCAATCAAAACCGCTGTCAAAAGAATGAAAATCGATTGCTTCATGCTTATTTCTTTTTGTAGATCGGAACTGTGCTGCAAGGCTCTCCGTACATGATGCTTTTGGCTACAGGCGTCAGCAAATGCGTGATGGAAGCATATGCAAACGCCTCAATTGTTTTTTCGCCACACCCCTTTACAACGATGCGCTGGTCGCGGAAAGCTTCGGGATCAATATTCTCTATGCTTTTGAGGAAGAGGTGTTTGTAAAACTCTGTTGTGGTACCGGTGTAAATACTGGCCGCAACGGGACGCAGGTAAGTGGCTACAAGCATATAGGCCCATACAGGAATGATGGCATCCACGCTGCAGGTGATGGCCACATGCTTACCCGAATAAATACTCCAGTCCAGGTTCTTTAATGCCTCGCGAAAGTCTTTCTCCTTGAGGATCAATCCCATGAACAGGTGGTCCTTCAGATCAAAACTGACCATTTCACCCACAGGCATGTATTGCTCAAGGTCCAGTGTGATCAACCCGCTATTGGCAACCTTGTTTATAATAACGTCGCTCATAAAGCAAAGTTAGGAAAAGGAAAAGGAGAGAATGTTAAGGGTTTCTTGTCTCTGTTGATTTCACGCAAAGACAAAGGAATACAGACTTAAGAGTGCAGATTTAAGAGTAGAGACTTGAGAATTGGAATGATGAAGGAAAAAGTGTCGAGGGAGTTGAGATGATAGAGTTTAGAGTTGGACTGGAGAAATTGGAGTTGCGATTGGATAGGAGAATGAGGATTTACGATTGATGAAAACCTCCCCGGCCTAAGCCAACTCCGTTTCAATAGACCCTCTCCGGCCTGTCATCCTGAGCCGAAGGCGTAGGATCTCCTCTTTTAACCTTCAACGCCCCTTGTTCGAGGACCTGTGCACCCTACGCCGTTGTTGGTGTTTTTTCACCACAACAATGGATTTTAGGATTTTGCTATACATAATAGAGTTTTACGACAGCTTCTGTTGTTGATGGAAAATACCAACGACGGCGTAAAAGAAGTACGAGGAAACAGAGCGAGAGAGAGGGAACTTCAAAGCTGCAAGGTTAAAGTATACAGTAAGCTCAGAAAATTTCAGAACAGTTCCAGCGCCTCATTTTGTGGTTGAATGATATGACTCTAACATTAAAAAACTGCTAACAAAATTCAGCGCCTGCAGTATCCTTGAATAAGGCCATTTGTAGATTAAGAAAAGAATAAAACCAGTAGCGAGCATATTCTAGTCATGAAAGACTGAACTCTTAAGTGATGGTCGATGCCTGAAATGAAAGACTGTTGTGCGGTGGGCGGGCCGGTCTACGCGGAGCTATTAGACCCGGCCTTGATCTTTTTGCTCTACTTTTTGTATCAAGACAAAAAGTAGAAAAGACTGAATAAGAGAACAGTGCGGGAAATAGAGCGAGAGCAAGGGAAAAGGCAGACTTAAGATTAGAGAGTTTAGAATAGAGAAGAACAGAAATAAGAAGATAATTCGTTCTTTAAGCTGCTTGTGAGGACACAAGCAGGGGCGGGCGTTGGGAAGTGCCTCTTTGCGACCCTTTGCGTACTTAGCGTTCTTTTCGGTTAATGTTCCTAAGTAACCCTTGTTCTCAAAAATGGAATTACCTGCTTGTAGAAGTCACTAAAAGAAAAAAGCCGCCGGGAAATCCGGCGGCTCCAAAAATATCAAATGAGATTTAGAAGAAATCAACCCGATTATCCTTGATCTTGGCAGACTGCCTTAGAACATTTACTGGTGTCTGGTACATCGTCTGCTGCTTTTGCTGGTTTACCATTGCCTGGCGCTGCTCTTCAATGCTGCCGGCCATCACCGAAGTGGTGGTCACATTATTCACGCGAAGTGCAAAAACACCGCTGATTCCTTCAATGGCTTCAGTAACAACCTTTCCTTTATTGGCAGGATTGAATGTAGCACCGATCACTTTTGGCTCGTAAGCAAGCTGGTTACCGCCATTGAACCTTACGCTGTCAGCAGTTTGTGTTTCAACTTTCATTTTTGCTGACACTTCTTCAACAGTGTTGAACTTTCCGATATTTCTTTTGATCACTGCAGCCTTTTTTCTGTTCCTGATCACCGGCTCTACATAGCTGCGCACTTTACTAACGCTCTGCATGCCTGGCTTATCAACATCTGTCACAACAGCCACGATGTAATTGTCGCCAACTTTTTCAGGGCCAACAACATCGCCTTTATCGGCATCATAAATGGCCTTTACAAGTGTTCTTGAGTTGCCGATACCGCTGATCATGTTATCAATAGGCTTGATATCTGTTGCTGACATCCTGTTGATGCCCCTGTTCTTTAATTCTTTATCCGCCTTGTCGTTGAATTCTTTCTGATTGTCTACATCGGAAGCAAAGATCTTTGCAGAATTATAAACGTTATTCTCCGTGACGGTTGATGGCAGGATCGGCTTTGCCATATAAGCAATACGGTAACCCGGGGAAGAACCTTTTTGTGAAAGGACCTCTATATAGTGATAACCATATTCAGTTCTTACTACGCCTTTTGTTCCAACAGGATTGGTAAAGATGAAAGTGTTGAATTCAGCCACCATTTTACCTGTGGTCACATTCTCGTATACGCCATTGTTCTGAATGCTTCCGAAATCATTGGAGAACTTTCTTACCAGTGTATCGAAGTTACCGCCCGATGCATGCAGCAGGCGAACGCTGTCAACCAGTCTTTTTGCAGTGCTGTCGTCACGGGTCTCAATTACTTGCTGTGTTTGCGGATCCTGCACCTGGAAGGATATCAGGATGTGACGCACCTTAACTGTATCCGGAATTTGTCTTGTGTCAATGATCTTGGACATGACAAAGCTGCCCTGGTCAGCATAAGGTCCGTAGGTGGAACCGACAGGCTGGGCCAGGATCACATCCTTGTTTGGATGTTGAATTTCTTTATTAGTGATGTAGCTGTCGTAAAAGGGCATGCGGCTTCCCTGGCGGGTAAGGAATGATGCAAAATTGGTGGTAGTATCAAATTGCGGCTTGATGGCTTCGAGGCTTGTGCGAACAGCGGCGCTGTCAGCACTGCTTGGAGAAGCGCTGAACATCACATAGCTGATGTTGCGGGTCTCTTCCTGCTGGATGAAATCCTGTTTGTGATCGTTCATGAAATCTTTGATCTCATCATCTGTTACCTTTATGGTAGAATCGGCAACAGTGGTATAAGGTACGCTTGCATAGGTAATGGAACCCAGCAAAGCATTGTCAGCATTTTTTTTCTCAACCACCCATTTGGCAACATAGATCGAGTTGTTCAAGAGAGAATTGTACTTCTGCTCCTTGCGGCTTTTTACAATGCCATCCAGGAACTGGTTCATTTGCTGGATCTGCTGTGGGTTCTTGCTCATGCGCACACCTGCAAAATATTCACGGGCTTTGTTAGGATTATAAAGACCGGTAAGAGAATCTGCGAAAGCAGTTTTAAATTCTTCAGGGGGATTGTCGCCAAAAAGAATGTCATCCACTTCAGCATCAGTAACCGTAATGCCAAGGGCCTCATATTCTTTTTCCAGGATCAGGGTATTCACCTGGTCGTTCCATACTTGTTGCATCAGCTGGTTGCGTCCTTCCTCATCAATGTTCTGACCGTTATTACGGGCATTGGTTTCCATCATCGCAACCTGTTGATTGAACTGGTCGATCTTGATGTCCTTTCCATTAACAGAACCTACAACATCGGAACCGCCTCCGCCAAACATGCTGGCGCGGCCTGAAAGGGCATCCATTAAAATGAACCCAAGTAATGATAGGGCAATCGCTACAACCGCGACACGGGCATACTTGTCTCTGATATTCTGAATAAATGACATAGTGGTGGTGTTCTTTTTAAAACAGGATGGCAAAAATAGGGGAAAACAATATATGGACAATTTGGGGAAAACCGCTGCAGGCCGCAAAAATCAAGGGTTTCGGCGAAATTTTGGGAACCTTTTAAGGCTTGCGGGCAGCGCATCACAACGATTGAAAAAGCTGGCAGGAAAAGAACTCCCTTCCAGGCTTCGGCTTAGAATTTCTTTTTAGGATGAACCAGTTTCATTTCTGCTAACAGGTTACCCGCTCCTGCATATTTATCTACAATAAAAAGGATGTATCGGATGTCCACCATAATGTTGCGGCATATGGCAGGATCATAATTAAGGTCGCTCATGGTTCCTTCCCAAACCCGGTCAAAGTTCAGTCCCACCAGGTTGCCATAGGCATCAAGGGCCGGACTACCTGAATTACCACCCGTGGTATGGTTGGTGCCTATGAAACAAACCGGCAATTTTCCGTTCTGGGCATAAGGTCCATAATCTTTGGCCCGGTACAGGCTCACCAGTTTTTGGGGAACATCAAATTCATAATCTCCAGGCTTGTATTTTTCCATCACACCATCCAGGTAAGTATAATGGTCGTATTGAACGGCATCTCTTGCGCTGTAACCTTTCACCTGGCCATAGGTCAGTCGTAATGTGCTGTTGGCATCGGGATAAAAGCGCTTTTCTTTCATCACCTCCATCTGCGCTTTCATGTATTCACGCTGCAGTTGGTTGATCTCTGCCTGGATAGCATTCAGTTTTTGTGCGATAGAGCTGGTGAATTGCTGAACCAGGCTATTGGAAAACCGCATGGCAATGTCTTTTTCAAGGTCTTTCACGGCCTCTTCAGGTTGTTGAGACAGGATCTTTTGAACAGATGAAAAATCAATCAGCTTTGATTCGTCAAAGATATTTTCAGCAGAACGTGCCGCGTTATTCTTGTCATTCCAGATCTCAGTGGCTTCTTTTCCAATAGCGGAAGGGGGTACATTCCGGAAATACAGGTCCATCAGGGAAGCAAACACCTTTTGATCTATCTCTGGATGGTAATCCTTGAAAAGCGGCTCCAGTGCTGATAATGCTTCAGCCCTTGCCTTTTCAAAACCCGGTTTTCCTTCTTTCAGGTAAGCTGCAACTACTCCATATAATTCGCCTGTGATCGTAAATAATTCAACGGCATTGGTGATCTCAGTAAAATGATCCCTTACCAAGGCATAGGGCTGTACCTCGGCATACTTTGTATTTATCTGTCCAAGGAGGTCACCGTAGGATGCATTCCACGTTGGATGGGCAGCAACTTTTTGCTGAAAGGACGCTTCGTAAACCTGCTTTTTGGCGATGGCGCCTGTTTGAGCAATACCCTGGCTTTCCCCGATCCATTTTTTCCAGGCATTGGCAATGCCTGCGTATTTGGAGGAATACTGAAGCTTGATGGCCTCATTACCGCGCATATAGCTGTCCCAGATCTTTAGGGTCTGGTCACGGATATTGATCTTTACAGGATTCAGAACTTCAGCCATCATCTTCACCGCGCTGGCCGGCAGGTATTCCTGGGTCCTTCCGGGGAAGCCAAACACCATGGTAAAATCATTCTCAGCCACACCATCCAGGGAAATGCTGAGAGCATATTTTGGTTGATAAGGAACATTGTTCACTGCGTATTCGGCCGGCCGGTTGTTTTGATCCGCATAGATCCTGAACATGGAAAAATCTCCTGTATGTCTTGGCCAGATCCAGTTATCGGTATCTGCACCAAATTTTCCGATCGAAGAAGGCGGGGCGCCCACCAGCCTGATGTCTTTAAAAGTTTCGGTAATGAACAGGTAATACTGGTTGCCATAATAAAAAGGCCTAATCAGCACATCCTGCCAGCTTTCCTTTTTTGCGTCTTTTCTTATTGCAGCCAGGTTTTTGTCAATAGTGGATTGGCGGGTGCGTTCGTCCATACTGCCTGTTACGCCTTTTAATATATCAGATGTCACATCTTCGATCCGTACAATGAATGTTGCAGTAAGTCCGGCATTTGGAAGTTCGGCCCCCAGGCTCTTTGCCCAGAATCCATCCCGCAGGTAATTGTTCTGCATGGAGGAATGGACCTGTATGGCATCGAACCCGCAGTGGTGATTGGTCAGCAACAATCCTTTCTGAGAGATCACTTCCGCTGTGCAAAAGCCTCCAAAGCTTACAATGGCATCTTTCAGGCTTCCCTTATTAATATTATAAATGTCTTTGGCAGAGATCTTCATCCCCATAGCCCTCATTTCCTTTTCATTCAGCTGTTCCAGCATCTGTGGCAGCCACATGCCTTCGTTGGCAGATACAAGGTGACTGGTAAAAAGCAGGAAAATGAAAAAGTATCTTTTCATTGTGATCATAATGGCAATCGTTTAGGGGATAAAAGTAAAATCTTTCCTGCCTCAGCTATGAAAAAGTCCTGTGGATTAAGCCCGGATTGTGTGTGTAACTTTTGATGGATTGTGCATGAAGGGGTGAACAGTTGGCCGGTAATTTATTTTTGGAAGCGGATTTAAAAATCAGTGTGCATTGTCCCCGGTTTATTCGTGGTTAATGCACACTGAAAAAATCTCAAAGGCCCTGTTTTTTATTCAGCGGTTTTAAATTCACATTCTGTTAATATGATCGCTCAACGCCCTATAGTTAATACATTTGCTGTGGATTACTTAAGGAGTGTTGTGAATAAGTGCAAAGTGTTTACACTGCCAAAAAATAAAGTTTCTACTTATCCCCCAATTCACAGCCCTAATAGTAATAGACTTTATATATAAATAATAGAATACTATATACTATTATATGGATAACGAATTGTTGATAGCGAAAAATGAACTTCAGGAAAACGGGTTCCTGGACATGGACATTGATCCGGCCCTTGACCTGTTCGCGGAGATAGAAAGACTGAAGAAGGAAAAGAACGCCATCGTGCTGGCGCATCTTTACCAGGAACCGGACATCCAGGACATCGCTGACTTTATTGGCGATAGCCTCGGTCTCGCACAACAGGCAGAAACGACCAATGCTGACATGATCGTCTTTGCAGGGGTGCACTTCATGGCTGAGACAGCAAAGATCCTTAATCCGTCTAAAAAGGTGGTTATACCCGATCTGAAGGCAGGTTGTTCTCTCAGTGAATCCTGTCCTCCCCCTTTATTCAAAAAATTTCGGGAGCAGCATCCTGATCATATTGTGATTTCCTATATTAACTGCAGCGCAGGCATCAAAGCCTTAAGCGACATCATCTGTACTTCCTCTAATGCAAAGGTGATCGTTGACAGCATTCCTAAAAATCAGCCCATCATCTTTGCTCCGGATAAGAACCTTGGGGCATGGATCAACAAGGAAACCGGCAGGAATATGCTGCTATGGAATGGCGCCTGCATGGTACACGAGATCTTCAGTCTTGAAAAGATCACTAAGTTGAAAGTGCGTCATCCAAAGGCAAAGCTGATCGCACACCCTGAATGTGAAGAACCGATCCTGAGGATCGCGGACTTTATTGGATCTACAACCCAGCTGCTTGCCTACAGCCGCAATACACCGCACCAGGAGTTCATTGTGGCTACCGAGGCGGGCATTCTGCACCAGATGGTGAAACAGGCACCGGGAAAGACCTTCATACCTGCTCCGCCGGATAATAGCTGCGCTTGCAACGATTGCCCGCACATGAAACGTAATACCCTGGAAAAGGTTTACCTCTGCATGCAGTATGAGCATCCGGAGATTGAGATGGAAGAGTCTTTACGATTACAGGCTAAAAAATCTCTCGACCGCATGCTCCAGATCAGCGCCCAGGCAGGACTGTAAGGGGTTTATAGTTTATGGTTTATGGTTTCTGGTTGGTTAGGTCATGTATTCTTTATTTTAAGAGCCGTAACGTTAATGTCCGATTTATTTCAATTATAAATCCTGGACATTAAGCACCACAACCCAGAGGTTTCAATGCCTTATTTTTTAATAATGAATCTCCGACCTTAAGAACAATAAACAATAAACCATAAACCATAAACAAATCCGAAGGATTTACCCCATGTCTTTCCTAAAAGAACTTCACCACATCGCTATTATCTGTTCGGATTATGAACGGTCAAAGAAGTTCTATACATCGGTGCTGGGATTTAAAGTCATCCGTGAAGAATTCAGAAAAGAAAGGGCATCCTTCAAACTGGATCTTTGCCTTGATGATCATTACCTGATAGAACTGTTCTCTTTTCCTCAGCCTTCACCAAGACCCACAAGCCCGGAAGCCACAGGTCTCAGGCATCTTGCTTTTTCTGTTTCTGATATGGAAGCTGCCATTGATATGTTGAGACTTCATGGCGTCATCGTGGAACCAGTGAGGGTTGATGAATTTACCGGTAAGCACTTTACCTTTTTTCGAGATCCCGATGACCTTCCTATTGAGATCTACGAAAAATAAATCCTACGGAATTGTTTCTGGTTTATAGTTTTTGGTTTCTGGTTTTTTAGATCGAAGTTTATTTAAAGATTGGAATCAGGCTTAATTCACCTAAATAGTTTTTAGGCTGCTGATCCATTCCAATAATGAATATTGGACCTGACAACCAGAAACCAGAGATCAGAAACAGAATCTTGGGATTTATTGTCTGGTTTCTTTCAATAATGTACCCTCGACCCAACCAACCAGAAACAAGAAACAATAAACCAGAAACAGTCCGCCGGAGGCGGACTACTTAACTCTAACTAGAAAGTACCTTCCAACAACCTCTTCCCTTGTCGCAGGATTGATGAACTTTCCTTTCATCTTGGTGATCTCGTAATCTCTTTGACCAGTGATCTGCATGGCCTTTAATCCTTTCCCGGAAAGTTCGGGTAGTTTGCCGCTGTCCACCATGATCCATACAGGACCAGGGTGCAGCATCACCGAATCATTGAACTCTCTTCTTAATGTGGAAGTATAATAGTTGTAGGAAGAGCTGTAAACATTTGGCCAGAAATAAACGGTGGCCGGATCCACGCTGACCGGTTCTTCCCTTATATCCACTCCGGGTTTTGTTTTTCTTGCCATTTCATTACCTGATTGGTAAGTGAGTAATTGCGGATAAAAATTTGAATTCATTAAAAAGAAGACAAGGGCTGAAGTCAGAACCGATGCTACCAGCATGATCCTTGTACGGCCGGCCACAGCTTTGAAAATATAAATAGCAGCAGCCATCAGGATAAAAAATCCACCGACAGCAAAAGCATTATTCACGGGAAAAGCCCAAAGGTTGACCACTGCTGCAACGATCAATGCAAGAATGCAAAGCACCAGTTGCACAATGAACATGCTCTTAATGAATTTAGCATTGTCAAGGTTAAAGTAAAGATGACTTGCTGCCAGCACTGCTGTTGCAGGGAAAATGATATTCAGGTAATGCGGAAGCTTGAAGCCCGAGAAGGTAAGCATCAGGGCCATGATGGTAAACGTTCCGATCGTCAACCATTCCCATTTTCTGTTTGCAAAACTTTTCAGTCTTTTGAAATAAGCTACAAATGCAAGAATACTCCATGGTGCAAATGCCCAGAGAAATGAATGAAAGAAAAAGAGCCGGTCATTCTTTGCATCCGCTCCGAAACTGTCACCCTGGAAGCGTTCAAAGTTTTGTTTCCATAAAATAAATTCTACCCCCGAACGGCCGCTTTGTCCCCGGATCACTTTTTCAGGATGCAGGTCGTATTGAAGGTAATAGCAATAGACTACCGGTGCGATCAATGCAAAGAAGGCAGCGATCAATACCAGAAGGTGCCAGTGGTAAAAACTTTTCCAGTCTTTTTTATAAATGATGTAAAACAGGATGCCAATGGCAGGCGTGAATACTGCAATATGTCCCTTGGTGCAAAAGCCTAATGCCAGGCCAAGGGCAGCACCCAGTACATTGATCAGTCTTTTATGGTCTGTCCAGTCCACCAGTTGCCAGGTGGCAAGGATAACGGATGCAGTAAGAATGGCATCCATCCTTACATCATTGTTCGCCAGCATATAGGCAAAGGCTGATGCTACGATCAGCGCGGCCAGTTTTCCTACTTCATTATTGTACAAACTTTTTCCAAGCCTGTAGGTAGCGTAGGTGCCCATGATGGTAAACAGGAAGGAAGGAAATTTGTAAGCAAATGTTGTTACCCCGAAGATATTATAGCTGAGGGCGGAAAGCCAGAAATGCAAATGTGGCTTATCAAGATAATCCTTGCCATGATCAACAAGACTCACGTAATCACCCGTAAGGTACATTCTTAATGCGATCACGGCATGATGCGCAGAGTCGTTATCCATTAAGGGAACAAATAACCCAACGATATAAACAAGGCCAAGCAGTCCAAAGAGAAGCCAGTATATATGGCGCGGTAAAAAAGTATGGTGCACGCGCGAAATTAAGACTTTAGAAGGTCCTTCACTTTTTCACTCACAAGGTTCCTTACCTGGTTAAAATCTTTTTCTTCCATATGCCTTGGATCGGGTATCTGCCAGTCGATGAATTCCTTTGCAGGCATCCAGGGACAGGCATCGCCGCAACCCATGGTAACCACTACATCAAATGGAGCATCAGCCTTTACTTCATCCAGCGATTTGGATTGATGAGATGACAGGTCGTAACCTAATTCTTTCATGGCCCTGATGGCTTTTGAGTTAATCACACCGGAAGGCCTGGATCCTGCACTATATGCTTCCACCTGGTCACCTCCATGCATTTTTGCAAATGCCTGTGCCATCTGGCTTCTATTGCTGTTCTCGATGCAAACAAATAAGATCTTCTTTTTCATTGGAGGCTCTTTTTCATGATCACCGCAGAAGAGAGGCACACTGAATTAAATTCGGAAGTCTGCCTGATAAATGGCCCAACATCTTCCCTTGAAATAACCTGGTAATTTCTTTGGTAAAAGAACTGTGAGGCTGTGGTGGTCAGAAGGTAAAGATCTTTCACGCCATGCTGCCTGGCAAATTGCTCAATGTACTGGACCAGCTCCTTGCCAAATCCCCATGATCTTCTTGATGGATGAACGCTCAGGCTTCTGAGCAAGCCTTCCGAACCGTTGTGTTCAATACCTACTGTACCAATCACATTGCCTTCGTCTTCCAATATAAAGATCCTGGTGCTGGCCTGGATGTCTTTAACGGGAAGATCACTGTTCCTGAGCAAAGCTAAAGCAGCAGCTATGTAAGGTTGGTCCGCCGGAATAATTCGCATGACAAAATTTGAATGACCAGGAGCGGCCGGATGTTTAGCTGTTCCTGGTCCGGTTAGATAAATATTCAGCAGCAACCCCCATTGGGATCGCAGCAGGGTTTTTCTGCGGAAACGGTAATGCTGTAAATACCGGGATCGGATTGTTTCAGGTTTTCGAGTTCATCTGCAGAAAGATATTCCAGGAGGATGTTATCCGGTATGATGATCTTCTTTTCTTTCTGGACAGTGATATTCGTAAAACCAGCTTCACTGATCAGCCCCAGGTAAGTTTCTTTAGGGATCGCCCCTGAAACACAGCCTGCATACATTTCTGCCGCCTGCTTTAGTTTTTCAGGCAGCGCTCCTTCAAGCACGATGTCGGAAATAGAGAAATGACCACGCTGCTTCAGTACCCGGAAGATCTCCGCAAATACATTCTTTTTATTGGGTACCAGGTTGAGGACACAATTGCTGATCACTACATCTGCCCTCTCTGCCAAAAGAGGAAGCTTCTCAATATCACCCTGCCTGAATTCAATATTGTTGAACCCTAGTTTATCAACATTAGCCCTTGCCTTTTCAATCATTGCTTCACTGAAGTCGATCCCGATGACTTTTCCTTTTTCACCTGTAAAACGCCTGGCTACAAAAGCATCATTACCTGCGCCGCTACCAAGATCCACAACCGTATCACCCTCTTTAATGCTGGCATATTGTGTGGGGATACCGCATCCAAGGCCAAGGTCCGCATCAGGCTCGTATCCTTCCAGCTTTGAATAATCATCTGCCATGATGGTAAAAGCTTCATCAGGTGTGCAACAGGCCGTTGCACCACAACAGGAAGTCTTGTTTTGTTCTGTTGATTGGCTGGCGATCTGGGAGTACCTGGATTTTACCAGTTCTTTCAGTTCTGTTTCGTTATTCATGATTGTTATTTTTAGTGATGGGAAGCGATTCACAAAGCGTTAGATTTTTCAGATTCAGCAGCAGGCTTTATCATTCTTTTCCTTAAGCCTGTTAAACAGGAAACTCAGGTCATTGGTGAATTTCTCAAAGGTTTTCCAGTTAATGCAATAACATGAACGGGGACCGTCCACGGTGCCTTCAATCAGGCCTGCATTCTTTAATTCCTTTAAATGCTGCGATACGGTGGACTGGGCAAGCGGCAACACTTCAACGATCTCGCCACAGATGCACTGGTCCTTTTGTGCCAGTACTTTAAGGATGGCAATCCTTGCAGGGTGACCCAATGCTTTTGCTATCTCAGCCAGCTCCTGTTCCTTTTTTCCAAATTCTTCTTTCTTATGAAAAGCCATGGTTTAAATCTTATATCGCAAATATACGATGATTAGATTCACAGTTCCAAATATTGTGGGATGTTTTTGGTTTCTGGTCTCTGGTTTCTGGTTCTGGCGAAGACTCCATTAGTAGTTTAACCTAAAAGGGCTTTGCGATTCTTCGCGCCCTTTGCAGTTCATCTTCTAGGCAAATAGATTCAGTAATAACTGGTTGAATTCAAACAACCAGAAACCAGAGACCAGAAACCAGAAACATTTAAAGGTCTCTAAGTCTTTCAACGGCCCGTTCCAATGTCTCTTCTTTCTTCGAAAAGCAAAAACGCAGCACCTGGTGATCGGTGCCGGCAAGGTAGAATGCTGAGACTGGGATCGTGGCCACGCCTTTTTCTTTTGTCAGGCGGATGGCAAAATCCTTTTCATTTTCTTCTGTAAGGCCTTTGTAAGAATAGATCTGGAAGTAACTTCCAAAGGAAGGGATTGGTTTAAAGGGAGTGGAACGCATCAGATTCTGAAAATGGTCTCTTTTCTTTTGCAGGAAGCTGCCTAATTCCAGGTATTGTTCACGCTTTGATAAAAAGGCTGCAAGCCCTACCTGCTTTGGGGTATCGCAGGTAAAGCAATTAAACTGGTGGATCTTTCTGAATTCATTCATCAGTCCGGGAGATGAAATACAATATCCCAGCTTCCATCCTGTGCAATGGTAGACTTTGCCAAAGGAGAAGCATACATAACTGCGCTCAAGGAGTTGCGGATATTTTAAAACACTTTCGTGCTGCTTGCCGTCAAAGATCAGGTGCTCGTACACCTCATCGCTGATGATAATGATCCTTGAATCCTTTGTCAATGCAATTAACTGTTGCATGTCATCTGCAGACAATACACTGCCTGTAGGGTTGTGGGGCGAGTTGATCATGATCGCCCTTGTCCTTTCCGTGATCTTATTTTTTACTTCGGTCCAGTTGATGCTATAATCGGGAAAGGTCAGCTGAATGGTGACAGCCATGGCACCGTTGATCTCTATTCCCGGGATATAGCTGTCGTAAGCAGGTTCAAATACAATCACTTCATCACCGGGTTGCAGAATAGTGGTCAGCGCGGTATAAATGGCATAGGTGCCACCGGGAGTTACCGTAATATCTGTATCCGGGTTTACTTTGGAATGATAAAGAAAGCCTGTTTTTTCCGCGATGGCCTCACGCAGCGGTATGTAACCGTTCATGTGAACATACTGGTTATGCCCTTTTTTCATTGCTTCACTTACCATGGCAAGCAGTTCCTCATTCATGGGGTAATCCGGGAAACCCTGGCCCAGGTTAATGGCCTGGTGCTGTGCGGCCAGTGCGCTCATGACGGTGAAAATTGTCGTTCCTGCGTTGGGTAGTTTTGACTGGATCTGCAAAGTGAAAGTTTTAAAATTGAATTGGCAAAGATAAATGCAGTCAGGTGCGCAGGATGCATTTTCATGCAAGCCTTATAGGATTAAATAAGAAGTTGATCGGACCTAATGCCTCAGCCGATGATCGCGGAAGCTTCTATCTCGATGAGGTATCCCGGTTCGATCAGTCTGGATACTTCTACCATTGTTGTGCAGGGTTTGATCTTTCCGAAAACCTCTCCATGCGCTTTTCCGTACTCCTGCCATCTTGAAATATCTGTAACAAACATCCTTGTTCTTACCACATGTGTCAGGTCGGCACCTGCCTTGTTCAGTATAGCCTCGATCTTCTGAAGAATGAATTTTGTTTGCAGGTAAGCATCATCTCCGCCTACAAGATTGTTTTTTTCATCGACCGCAACGGTGCCGGTGACCTCTATGGCATTGCCCACTTTAACGGCGCGGCTGTATCCTACAACGTCTTCCCAAATGGCGCCTGAAGAATAATTAACCCTGTTGAGTGACATATTTAATAGAGATGTTTTCCTGTTTCATCAGTGGTTCGCAGTGGAAGCGAAGCAGTACCTGCGCCAGTGTGATCACATCTTTCTGGCAGTATTTTACGATCCTGTCCAGGTCTTTATCGTTCCAGTAAACATTGTGCACTTCACTGCCGTCAATATCATCCTTTGGAGAAGGGATGCCCAGTACCTTGGCCAGTAATTTCAGTGAAGTAAAGCTTTTGTAATCACCAAACTTCCATAGCTCCATAGTGTCAAGATGCCGGACTTCCCATGGTTTGCGTCCTGCAATCTTCAATGCTTCGGGGATCTCAATTCCGTTGATGATCATCCTGCGGCAGATGTAGGGATAATCGAATTCCTTCCCGTTATGCGCACATAAAAATTTCTCTGCACTGCCCGACCATGATTGCAGCATCTGGGCAAAATCTTTCAGCAGCTTCTTTTCATTGTCATCGCAATACGATTTTACAACAAACTTCCTGTCCTGCCCCTGGCCCTGGATGCACCCGCAGGAAATACAAACGATCTTACCAAATTCAGCATAAATGCCAGCCCTGTCATAAACAGATTCGCTGGTATCTGAATCAGAGTTCCTGATCAGGAATTTTGCTTTATGGTCCCATAGCTCTTTCCAGTCATCGTCCAGGTACTCGTATGCCTCCTGCTGTGACACCGTCTCTATATCGAGAAAGAGTATGTTATTAAAATTCATGGTGATGGTTTGATGTATCAGGTATTCCCAGGAACAGTCATCCTGCCTCTGTTCGACATTCCACGGATTACTTGAGAAACCAGCGGATTGCTAAACGGATTAGTAAAACTAATGATTTAAGATGGAAAAGGTGTGGAATAAGCGGTCAATCCTAGAGGAACTTATCCCCTTTATTCCGTTTTACTTCTGCTACGTATTCCTTGATCTCCTGTTCCTTATCCTTCTGGCAGATAAGGAGCACGTCTTTGGTATCAGCAACAATATAGTCTTCCAGGCCCTGTAACACCACCAGTTTTCCATCGGGAACATGTACAACGCATTTGGAAGCATCAAAAACAATCACGTTGGTTCCGGCCACGGCATTCTCCAGGTAATCCTTTTCCATGTTATCCCAGGCGCTGTTCCATGTACCCAGATCACTCCAGCCAAAAGTACCGGGGATGACGTACACGTTGTCTGCTTTTTCCATTACGCCAAAATCAATGGAGATGTTGGTGCATTGCGGATAGATGGCTTCTATAACATGTTTTTCTTCAGGTGTATTCAATTTGTCCTGCTCAGAAGCAAACAGCTCATACATTTCGGGCATGTGCTTTTGAAATGCTTCCAGTCCATGTCTTACACACCAGACAAAAATTCCTGAGTTCCATAGAAAGTCTCCGCTGGCGATAAAGGTCTGCGCCAGTTCCTTATTGGGTTTCTCGGTAAAGGTCTTCACTTTGAAAATGGAAGGTGTTACCTCTACACCTTCATGCTGGATATAGCCATAACCTGTATTTGGATAGGTAGGCTTAATTCCGATTGTGATCAGGGCATTGAAATGATTTACAAAGCGCAATGCATCGGTGCAGATCTCAAGGAATTTATCCTCATTCAGGATCAGGTGATCGGCAGGCGCAATGATAAGCGAAGCATCAGGATTTTTTTCCTGCAGCTTGAAAGATATATAAGCAATACAAGGGGCAGTGTTCTTACGGAATGGTTCGCCAATGATGTTTTCCTTTGGCAATTTGGGTAATTGTTCAGCCGTAATGTCCATGTATTCATTGGCCGTAACCACATAGATATTCTCAATGGGAACAAGCCCCGCGAACCTGTCAAAGGTTTGCTGTATCAGGGTCCTTCCTGTTCCAAGAATGTCCAGGAATTGCTTTGGGTGGTTTACACGGCTTAAAGGCCAGAACCTGCTTCCAATTCCTCCGGCCATAATGGCCACATATATATTCTGATTCTGAATTTGGTTCTGCATCTTTTTCTAGATCAATCCTTCTTTTACTAAATCGTGAAGATGCAATATGCCCAGGTACTTTCCATCTTCCGCCACCACTAATTGCATGATCTCGTTTTTACGCATTAAATCTAATGCGTTTACAGCCATTTCCGAAGGTGCAATTGTTTTAGGATTCTGGCTCATGATGTCCTTTGCCTGGATATGTTGAATGGTATCACTTTTCTCGAGCATCCTGCGCAGGTCACCATCCGTGATGATGCCTACCAGTTTTCCGTCGGTTCCTGTAACGGCAGCTACGCCCAACCGTTTCCGCGTGATTTCCATGATCACTTCTTTGACAGACTGGTCTGTTTTTACTTCAGGCCTTTCATTGTCCACGTAAAGATCAGCTACCCGCAGGTATAATTTCTTTCCAAGGGCTCCACCTGGATGCAGTTTGGCAAAGTCCTCCATGGCGAATCCCTTCTTTTCCATCAGGCATACCGCAAGGGCATCGCCCATCACCAGTTGTGCTGTTGTGCTGGTGGTTGGAGCAAGGTTATTGGGACAGGCTTCCTGTTCAACTGTGGTATTCAGAACGAAATCTGATTTCTTGGCCAGGTAAGAATTCATGTTGCCGGTAATGGCGATCAGGCAATTGCCGAAGTTCTTCACCAGGGGCACAAGCACTTTGATCTCAGGACTTTCACCGCTTTTGCTGATCACGATCACAACATCATCTATCTGGACCATTCCAAGGTCTCCGTGTATGGCATCGGCGGCATGCAGGAATATAGCGGGCGAACCTGTTGAGTTCAGGGTGGCGACGATCTTTTGGGCGATGATGGCGCTTTTACCGATCCCGCTGATCACAACGCGTCCTTTGCAGGCAGCCAGGCTGTCAATGGCTTTATCAAAATTCTCATCCAGGAGGTCGATCAATTGCCGGATGGCATCCGCTTCCATCTGGATGGTCCGGAAGGCGGCGTTCTTGATTGAAGTTTCCGTTTTCAAGCCCACAAAATTAGCGCAAATGCGGTGCAAACCCCTATTCTGGGAAATGGTTGTCATTTTAACTATTTTATGAAAGGGATTGGCGCTTACTATTGTAAATTCGCTTGCCTTTTGGCGACCAGCCACGAACGGCTTTGATCCGATACCTGAATGATAACCGGCTTTAAAGCTGTTCCCCTAGTCCCATAAAGGCATTTACTGAAAAAGCTTTACCTAAAGCTTCAAAATTGTTGAAACAGATGCCTGTTAAGAAAAAAGCTGCTGCAAAATCCACATCCAAAACCAAATCCGCACTACCGGTCGATTTGAAGGCCGCCCTTATAGAAGAATTCGGGTTCAAAGATTTTAAAGGCACCCAGGAAAAGATCATTCGCTCCCTTTTTGCCGGTAAAGACACTTTTGTCATCATGCCCACAGGCGGTGGCAAAAGCCTTTGTTACCAGTTGCCGGCCATCGTCTCTCCCGGCACAGCCATTATTGTCAGCCCGCTGATAGCCCTTATGAAAAACCAGGTTGACCTGGTCAGGAGCTATAGCAGCAAGGATAATGTGGCCCACTTTCTGAACTCCACGCTTTCCAAAAAAGAGATCCGTGAAGTGCATGAAGACCTTAAATCGGGCCGTACCAAAATGCTCTATGTTGCCCCTGAAACCCTTACCAAGCAGGAAAACATTGAATTTTTTACGGACCTCCAGGTCTCGTTTTTTGCCGTGGATGAGGCCCACTGTATTTCCGAATGGGGGCACGATTTCCGACCCGAGTACCGCCGCCTGCGCGAAATGATGGAGCAGATCAACGACAAAGCGCCCGTGATCGCCCTGACGGCTACGGCTACTCCTAAGGTTCAAAGCGATATTGTGAAGAACCTGGGTTTAAGAGATCCGGAGATCTTCATTTCCTCCTTTAACCGCGACAATCTTTATTACGAAATCCAGCCGAAAGTCAAGAAGGACCAGACCATTAAAAATATCACCCGCTTCATTGTTCAGAACAAGGGCAAGAGCGGTATTATCTATACGTTGAACCGAAAAACAACCGAAGAGCTTGCTGATATGCTGATGGCCAACGGCATCAAAGCGGTGGCTTATCATGCTGGTCTGGACTCCAAGCTCCGGGCTACGCGTCAGGACCAATTCCTCAACGAAGATGTGCAGGTGATCGTTGCTACCATTGCGTTTGGGATGGGTATTGACAAGCCGGACATCCGGTTTGTGATCCATTATAATATTCCAAAGTCCATTGAAAACTATTACCAGGAAACCGGCCGCGCAGGCCGTGATGGCCTGGAAGGCAAGTGCATCCTGTATTATTCCCATAAAGATGTTTCGAAACTGGAACACCTGATGCGCGACAAGCCTTTAAGTGAACGAGAAGTAGGTGCACAGCTCATCAGTGAGACGGTGGCTTACGCTGAAAGTGGTGTCTGCAGGCGGAAGATCCTCATGAGCTACTTTGGTGAAGAGTATAACACGCCAAATTGCGGCAGCTGCGATAACTGTAAGCATCCGAAAGAAAGAGTGGAGGCGAAGGCCCAGGTAGTGCAGGCACTCCAGGTAATAAAGGCTTTAGATGAGCGCTTTGCAACTGATTACGTGATCCGTATAATTACTGGTTTTCTGACACCGCAGATCAAAATGTACCGCCATGAAGGCATGGCTGAATTCGGGATAGGCAAAGACCAGCCTGAATATTTCTGGAATTCATTGATCAGGCAAATGCTTCTGGAAGGCTTGCTGCAAAAAGATATTGTTGAATACGGTGTTCTGAAGATCACGAAGAAAGGAACCGACTTTGCCAAAAAGCCCAAATCCTTCCCGATCGTCATGAACAATCTTTTCGAAGATGCCAATGAGGACGATGAGGACAGCGGCGATACCGGCGTACCTACCGTGACCGACGAGAAATTGTTTGAAATGCTTAAAGAGCAGCGGGCAAAGGAAGCAAAGAAAAAGAACCTGCCTCCGTTTGTGATCTTCCTGGAAACTTCCCTGCAGGACATGGCCACCATGTTCCCTACCACGATAACCGAACTTGAAAAATGCCAGGGCGTAAGCAAAGGGAAAGCACTGCGTTATGGCAAGCCTTTCCTTGACATTATCACCAAATACGTTGAAGAAAACAACATTGAGCGTCCGGATGATTTTGTAATGAAGAGCGTGGTAAATAAAAGCGGTAACAAGGTGCATATCATCCAGCAGGTGGATAAAAAGATCCCTCTTGAACTGATCGCCAAAAACCGTGAGCTGAGGATGGATACCTTGCTGGAAGAGATGGAGACCATTGCGGCCAGCGGCACTAAGTTAAACCTTGATTACGCCATTGACCAGATGCTGGACGAGTACGAGCAGGAAGAGATCCTTGAATACTTTAAAGGATGCGAGACTTCATCACTGCAGATCGCCCAGGAAGAACTGGCTGATGGCAATTACAACTGGGAGCAGCTGAAGATCATGCGGATCAAATTTTTGAATATTTACGGGAACTAAGCGCTGACATTTTTCCCAGCTATTCAGCAACATTTGATCAAAAACCTTATTTTTGCTGCCCGCTGATTGATTCACAGTCAGATGGAAGGAATAAAAGGAAGGATACCTGAATTTTATTTCTTTTCAAGGGAGCGGTATCAGCCCGAGGCGGAAAAGGACTTAATGGTGCGGTATCCGCCGTGGCGGAAAAGGACCTAATATACTTAAGGTGCGTATCCGCCAGTGGCGGAAAGGACTGAAAATAAATTGGTGCGGTAGCTCAGTCGGTAGAGCAAAGGACTGAAAATCCTTGTGTCGGCGGTTCGATCCCGCCCCACACCACAAAAAAGACCTGGTTAATTACCGGGTCTTTTTATTTTATTGTAGCAGCCTTCTTATTATCAATCCTTTTTTGATTCAATTGTGCGGTATCCGCCGCGGCGGAAAAGGACTGAAAATCCTTGTGTCGGTGGTTCGATCCCGCCCCACCACCCATAGATGTGACAGGGTTATTACCCGTCTTTCTTATTTTATCGCAGCAAAAGCTTCTTATTAATTTTTCTATAATTAAAGTGCTTTCCTATTCTGAGGAAAGGATTGAATAATCTTGTATTGCAGGCTAGATTCCGGAAATAATCATCTTCTAACAGGGTCAGCATATAAGGTTTTGCCCATAGAATCGATCACTTATAAATTCCTCATGCATAATTGGCTTTTCGCGAAGAGAAAAAAAACACAAAATCCAGTGTTTATTCTTTCGATCTAGTCTTACCTATTTTTTATTTTGCTGATTATGAGAGTTTATGTTCATAGTCTATGTGTTGTATTCTCCATCTAGCGGTAAAACCTATGTTGGTTTTACAAATGATTTAGATCGGAGGTTAGTTGAACATAATATTACTGAGAGCAAGGGGTTCACTTTGAGGTACAGGCCATGGATCTTATTGTATAGCGAAGGTTCTGAAACAAAGTCCGAAGCCATGAACAGGGAAAAATATTTCAAGACCGGCAGGGGACGGGAAGAAATTAAAATGATCGTTTTAAATTACCTGTCAAATATGTCTTGATGCGGTATCCGCCGTGGCGGAAAAGGACTGAAAATCCTATGCGCTTCTCTAGAATATGTAAAACCGGAAGCACAAAAAAACTTTATTGAAAGCTGACAATTGTTTCATTGATCACCTTCAATTCTTTCATTTTTAGGACAACGTTGGATTTGTGTGAAACCATCCAACTATTTGTTGTTGTAAATACAGCTTCCACTTTTTCACTCAAAAAAATATCTGAAGTGGTAAGGTCACTCATATTCTTATACTTCTTTTTTATTAGGTCCAACAAAAAGCCTTTCTCATAATCCGTATCTGTTTCAATAACCAGACTGTTATTGTTTTTCTTTGAGCTTATGGTTAGAACAGCAGGCATTTCGATGCCGCCAAATTCTCCCAAGGCATTTACATCATGTACCATTGTTTTTTGAGATATCGTGGAGTTATATGGAAATGTATACGAGTATGCCTGCATGAGGTAATTAAATTGATTGATTACGGTTTCCAGGATTTTCGGCTCTGCCAATTTGAAATAGGCAATTACCTTTTGTTTCATGCTATCAATCTCAGTGGCTTTTTTCGCTTTCATTTTTCCCAATTCATCAATCATTGAAGAAGCTACTTGTTGAACCACTTTTAAATACTCATCGCTGTTCTTTACTTTAAAAGCCTGCCCTGTATTTTTATCGACGAATAATTCATATTTAAATGTGTTAGTCTCCTTTTCTATATTTTTTATTAGCCCAATAAAGTTGTTTACTACAGAATCCAGTTTTGGAGTAGAAGACGTTGTTTCAATACCTACTAAACTAGGTTCATTGGAAAATGATAAAGTATAGTTTTTAACCGTATCAATAACCTGAATACTGTATTTTCCCCTTACTTCTGTATTATTCAAAAGACTGTCCTTTATAAAAATCCTGGAAATAGTTGCAGTATGAACGCTTTTTTGATCTCCCAATTTCCATTTGGGCTTTATTTGGTGTAGTTGCTTACCTGATTGACTAAAAGTAGAATTGGAAAGCGATAGCAGGCAAACGATATATACAATGTGTTTCATGATATGTTTTTGATTAGGTGCAAGTTTTTTAGATTAGGTGTTTAGCGCATCTTACAAATTCATTTTAATGTATCCTAAAAGGCTGCAAATACCTACAACAATAAATAATAATCCAGCCAAAAGAAATAGCGTCAAAACAATATAATTAAACCCCTTTTCGCCGGCGAGAATAAATTTATGAGGATCTTCTGAATCATATAGGATTTGAACTTCTTTACCGATCATTTTACTGTAAGATTTAATTTTACTTAAGTCTGTTGATATATAAACATATGGTTCTCGTGAGATAAGCTGCCCATTGATTGTTAAATACTCAATAATTGGATACTTACCATACCTGCCGAATTCGTATGTCAATATTCTTCCAATGCTTTTAATACCATTATGACCGATTCTATTTTGAAAACGGACAAACCTAACGGCTGCAAAAGAAAATATAGAACCAAATGAAATGAAAAAGACAGCAGGTTTGATAAAAATCAAAATAAAGAGAACAGCAATAATGTAAATCCAATATTTTTCTACATTCTTCATCTTTTCTTGGGATTAGGAAAATTAAATTGGGTAACAATAATAACAGTTTATTGCTGCTAAAAGAAAAGGCTTGCCGATGTACCTGCATTAGGGTTCGGTATGCTGACTAAGTTATTTTAATGCCCGCGAATTAAGGCAGACGATTTAAAAAGTACCTTCTTCTGGTCATATAATGGCTTCTCCAAAAAAGGAACTGTTTGCGTTTGGAAAAACCTTGTGAGTGTTTCACCACCTGACCTTTGGTATTAATCTTGAATAACTTCTTATGGCCAATATAATAACGCAGCTGTCTGCTGGATGCATTGGAAAGGTTGTACATGGCCAAATTCCTTCCATCTATAAAGTAATGGGAAGTATCTAAAATCCGACCATAGGATAATATCAAAATCCGGCTGTTAACCGTATACGTACCACTGGCAGTATCTGCAATCAAATTTCCCTGCATTCGATAAGTGAAACTTGAATCCTTGCAGAGTATAATTTTTGTACTAAAAAAACCTATCTCAGCAAATCGTGAGTAATATGTACCATCTATACTACTGGTGGGATTGCATGAACTTAACCCCATCAAAATAAAACAAAGAATATTAAGGGTATAAAATGTTTTCATTGTGTATCAAAGAATGCTAAGTCCTGGCCACCCCTGTACAACTTGGGCATGCATTGCAGGTCTAAGATAATTAAAATGCTTTCAGACACCAGGTAGGGATTTCAGTAATATAACATTAGCGACAGATTTGAATAGCTTTTGTTGTACATCATTAAATTCGTCGTATAACCTGCGTTTAAAAAGTCGGGCTTTAGAGGAAACAACGACTCTCAAATATTATAACAATAATAAAACGACATGTTAATCCATCCCCCTCATGATATTATAAAACAAAAAGATCCGGTAGACCTGTAATAACAGGATAAAGAGAAAACCCGCAAAGATACCGGAGCCCAATGCCCAAAGCCATTTGATCCTGTAAAAACGATGGGCAGCAATAGTAAAGTAAACCACCAGCGCAGTTAAATTGAAGGTGGTGGCAAAGGAATTGAAAGTTCCTTCACCGGCGTGGAAGAACCATTCGTTGGGCAGCTCTATAAGTAAGTAAAATAGCGTGAAGAAGAGTAATAGGAAAGAGAAGAAATGAGTAGCGAAAGCCAGGTGCAGACCGAAACCTTTCTTCTTTTGAAAGAAGAATACTCCGCAGGCAATTGCAAAGAAAGGAATGAAAAGAAAAATGAAGGTTTTCGACTTACTTGTCATTTTTTCCTGAAAAAGAAGTTTAAGTGCATTTAGATCTGCATCAGCTCCAAACTTTTGTAAAAAGTATTCACGTGTATTAAATAAGCCGCCCCTTGAATTACTTAAGTAGCTATTCAGGTTCAATGCAAAAATATTTGACCCGCCTACGATCAGAAAGAAGATCAGGTTGCAGACAATGAACAGTTGCACCGGCTTCATAAAGGGCACCTTCCTGCCTGCTTCAAAATTCAGCGTCAGCATGCCGGGCTTCAAAAAAAGATCCCTGATGGACCTGAAGAATTTATTATCAAAGTGCGTGATCCCTTCAACACCTTCTTCTACGAAGTGCCTTGCTTCAAAGTCGTGTTTTGAGACCTGTTTCTCACCACAGGATGCGCAGAATTTTCCCAGGAACGGGTTGCCGCATGTAGGACAACAGGCTACAGGATCAACTTTATTCTCTATTACTTCCACAATACAATTTAACTGACTTATTCATTATCTGATTTCATCTGGTGCATCGGCCACGACCCGTGTAAAATAAAGAAAACCTCCGAAGAAAATTCTTCGAAGGTTGGTATCATGGTCGAAGCAAGATGGTTTTAAGCCATTTCCTATTTCACTTCAGCCAACAGGCTTTTAATATGGTCCAGGTGCTTTCCAAATTTCTTTTGCGTTACGGCCCTGCTCAGGAAATACTGGAACACAAGGTAAGCTGCATAAGATGAAAACCTGATAAGGGGCGAGAGGTTGTGCCAGGTATCCAGCATCCTTACGTTTTGGTAAAGCGGGATCACTTCAAGTAAAAAAATAAAGAACAGGATCACAACCCGCGCAAAGATCAATTGCCAATTTAAGCGCTGCTCCATCATTGTAACATGTTTCTCAAGGTTGGCTGTTACTTTTTCTTCCATGCTTTCCATCCTTCCCGTAAGCCTGTAGTTGATATAGAATGCGCCTGTCATGGCCAATGCAAAGACAATGTAAGTCCAGAACAGCAGGTGCGATGGCATACTGTCCACATTGCGGGCCTGTGTTGCAATGACGATGGAAGTCAGAGCACCGACGGCCATCATCTGCTTTTTGAACGAAGTTCTTAACGATGCAATAGGTCCTTTACTTCTCTGGTGGATCAGTTTCATAATATCTGGTGTTTTAGTTTGTGTTTGGTGTTCCTGTTTCCAGGATAGTTTATAATCGTCCAGTTCCATGATCAATTGTTTTTAGTAAGCTGGCGTAATTTGTCTTTGATCCTACTCATCTTAACCCTTAGGGCCCCTTGAGAAACCCCCAGGATGTCTTCCATTTCTTCATAGCCGCGGTCTTCCATATAGAGCATCACGATGGCCTTGTCAATGTCGTTCAGTTGCGCAATGGCCGCATACAATTGCTTCAATTGGTCTTCTTCCTGTCCCTTGTCCTCCGCCGTATGGGAAGGCATATGTTCCGGCTCAAAAGAGGTAATGAAGTCCTTTTGCTTTCGCAGGCCTGTGATCGCTGTATTAATGGCTACCCGGTACAACCAGGTGCTGAATTTAGATAAGCCTTTGAACTTCGGATAGGCGATCCATAAGTGGATCACGATCTCCTGGAAAAGATCCTGGCGGTCGGCAGCGGAATAGGCATAAATCCTGCATATTTTATGGATCAGGCCCTTGTGTTCATTGATCTGCCTTTCAAATTCCTTTTCCTTGTCTTTATCGGTCACGCCTGCGATGCTTTATGTAATAGTCGCACTTTGTACCTGATTGTTACAAGGAGAAGTAACAAATTTTATGACGGGTGGGCCGCCATGGCAGATCCATCTTTCTGTCAATGGGAATTTAGGTCAGGATTTAATTGAAATGCATGGTGATGCTTTCTATAGGATACAGAGCTTCAAAACTGCTTTGCATTGAAATACAGGTGGAAGTAAAGTGGCTGGTTAATGGATCTCTTCAATGAGTGAGTCAAGGGTCCTGTTGATCCTTTCTTTTTCTTTCATCAGCCGGTAATAGTGTACGCTTTCTCCTTTCATGCTGCTGCGTAACTGCAACTTGTGGTCAATGCTTTTCAGGTTCTTTCTCTTGACCTGGATTTCAGATTCAAGGTGTTGCATTTTTGTACTGTTGGAGCAGGAACATGCCATGACAATGATGAAAAGGGTAATTGATCTTGTTGTCCAATTTGTAAGTTTCATAGCAAACGGATGTCTTGTAAGATGGGCAAAATTCAAATGCCGGGCAATAGTGGGTTTCCTTTCAAAAGAAGCGTAAAGTTCCGGGTCTGTTGGCCTATTCTCGCATATACTTAGGAGCCAGGAATAAAAAAGCCCTGGATACCAGGGCTTTGAAGTTGATGATTTTACATGATCAGACCATGGCGGTCAGATCAGTCTATTTTATAAATAGCAGTTAATTCCGGTTGGGTCAATACACGGTCATAGATCCTTACTTCATCAATGCGGCCCTGGAACTGGCTGCCATATCCCTGCCACCAGGCGCCAATCTGCAATGGCGATCCGCCTCCGCAGATCACAGCCGCCGCTATGGATCCTTGTGCAACCAGGTGACCATTCATGTAAGTTTTGACGGAGCTGCCATCGTAGGTGACTGCCAGGTAATTCCAGGCATTTACCAATGGTGTTGCATTGCCTAATGTGGCAGGACCGAAGGCAGTGGCTGTATTTTGATCATTGCAATGCCCTGCAAGCTTCATATTGAAACGGTTGCCGCCCTGGGCATGATTCACAATAATATTAAAAGACTGGTTCATGATACCCGATGCCGGAACTGCATAAGATGTTTTGGAAAGAAGGACCATTTCAGCGCTGGAAGAAGGATTAAATTCCATATACATGGTGAATTTAGTAAGGCCTTCAAACAGCTGACCGGGGATTTCCACCCTGTTCGTCGTTCCATTCAGTTGCAGGGCCTGGCCTCCTTCAAAGTATTTGTTTTCCTGGTAGGCGACGGTTCCAAAGCCGGTCCCATGATTTGCTTTCCCGCTTGAGTCGCCCAGGTTTCCTGAAAAAGGCAGGTAAAGTAGCAGCCCGTTATTTAAAGTGGAAGAATCAACAGGAGTGGGATCATCTGTATTTTTTTCACAGGACACGAGCATGGAAAAGAGCACAACAAGGGGTACTAAGCGCAGCATATGGTTGAATTAATGTTTGTTCAAAAATAGGGTTATTCAGTACTGGGCACGTTGAACAGGTCCGGATTATTTTAGTGAGCCCTATAGTTCCAGATTGATCAGGCTGATTGGTTCTGAGGCCAGATCAAGCCGCTGTTGCTCCTTTGTGTTTGTAGCTTGCTGCCAGTTCTTCGAAATAAGCCATCTGGCTTTTCAGCTCTTTATAAGCTGATGCTTTCTGAATGCAGGCAATAGCACCTTTTTTTACAAGTTCTTTTTCAAGGGCAGGACTGCAGGAAGTAGTAAAGAAAGCTACCGGTATCAGAGCAAATTGCGGGTCCTGTTTCAAGGTTTCCAGTACTTGAATGCCGCTCATCATGGGCATGTTGATATCAAGCACGATCAGCGAAGGAAATTGTTTGACATTTAATTTTTTCAATGCCGCTATTAAGTCAATACCTGACCCAAAGGTCTTTGCATTACAGGAGGATCCAAGGCTGTCAAAAGATTCTTTGATCAGTTCACGGTCATCAATGTCATCGTCAACGAAAAAAATTTCGGTGTTATGAGGGTTCATGTGGCTGCTAAGAAGATTGTACCTAAGAGTGGGAATGATCGTGTTTGGTTGCGCGATGAATAAAAATTTCTGTACTGTAAGATCTTGTATCAGCACGGTTGCGTTCGGCTTTAAATAAGGGAAAACCATCGTCCATATAGGTCTGTTAGCCGAACAAGACTTATTTGGCCTGTATCAGCTGGTATTTTTGCAATTCATTCCTTAGAAAAAAACGCTGGTAGTGGCCAACGATGCACGCAGGCTGTGCAGGTTATAACCAGGTACTTTCCGTCCAACTGTGTATGAGTGTTAATTGTGCAATGAACTATGAAACGTTTATTATGGAAAGAGTAAAAGCTTTAGAACATACCATTTTCTGCATTGATGACGACCCGGATGACCTTAACATGCTGCGTGATGTTGTCAAGGGCATTGATAAGAAATATTCAATCATGGAAGCGCGCAATGGCGCAGAAGGTTTGAAAGAATTACATGCAATGAAAAGCAGCGATGAATACCCCTGTCTCATTGTACTTGATATCAACATGCCTAAAATGGATGGTAAGTCAACCTTCCTGTCAATAAAAGCCGATCCCCGTCTTTCCCGAATTCCTATTGTGATTTTCAGTACTTCGTCCAATCCAATGGATAAAATGTTCTTTGCTAAAGAGCACGTTGAATATTTTGTTAAACCGGTGAATTTCCAGCAGCTTGTTGAAGTGGCTACAAAAATGCTGAGCTATTGTGCGTAAATATCATTTACATCTGATACCGGCTGTTGTAAGGCCGGACTCCTTTGCCGGGAATTTTTGATCTTTCCTTTTCCCAGAATCCTGATGCCATGGCTCATGTTGCTATAGCCAAATTCATAACACAGGTAAAACTGTTTGCCGCCTTTTCCACCAATTACCTGTGTAAAATAATGGAATAGAAACCCATGCTCCAGTAACAAGGGCTTATCTACAATGCAGCTTTCATTATTTCCCAACAAGTTCTCGAGAATCTTCCTGTTCTTTCTCAGGGCATTGTTCACCTTGCGGATATACTGGTTGGTGCCAGCCTTCTGGCAATTATTAAAATGATTGCGGCAATAATCATTGCAAAATTTTTTATCGCTTCTTCCTTTTAGTTGTTTTCCGCAATTGCGGCAGGACTGATTTTGCATTTGGTCTGTCATAAAGCAAAAATGCATTTGTCTGGTACCGCATGTATGTGTTTTTACCCGGAAATAAATGTTTAAAATCCGGCTGCAATAAAATAGGCAGGCATATTTGTTCTGTCATCAGCCCAGGCGCCGCTGGTGATTGAAATAAATTTCTGAACCTGCAGGTAACATGGCCTGCAAAAACCAAAGACTATGGATGCATTAAAAAACAAAGTTCAGCTGATTGGCAACCTGGGACAAAAGCCCGAGGTAAAGACAACGGTTGGAGGAAAGAAGATGGCCCGCTTTTCAGTAGCCACTAATGAAAGCTATCGCAACACAAAAGGTGACCGGGTTACCGAAACTCAATGGCATAACCTGGTGGCCTGGGGTAAGGTGGCCGACATTGCTGAAAAGTACCTGGATAAGGGAACAGAAGTGGTGATTGAAGGCAAACTGCTTAACCGGAGCTACACAGACAAGGCCGGCGCTAAAAAGTACATTTCGGAAGTCCAGGTTTCAGAAGTGCTTTTGCTTGGAGAGAAGAAAAAGTAGCGGTGGATCTCAATGCCGGGAAAACACTGCCCGGCATTTCCATTTTATTAACAGCGGGATTGTCTTTATTTGCAACAAAGCCGCCTTAAAACACGTCTTTATGGTGCTTTGAATTTCCTGTAATTTTTACCTAGGTCATGTTTCAAAAAGACAATTCAAATACAATTTTCAGTCTGGCAGCGGACCTGGTCAATCATACTTCACAGCATGTTTTTCTTACAGGAAAGGCCGGCACAGGAAAAACTACTTTTTTAAAGCATATACGGGAAACCACCGGCAAGAATGCAATTGTTGTAGCACCGACTGGAGTTGCTGCCATTAATGCCGGAGGGGTGACCATGCATTCCTTTTTTCAATTGCCTTTTGGTCCTTTTGTTCCAGGATCAGCACCACGCGAAGGTTTGATTGGCTTTGCAGAGGTTACGGACAAGCACAGCCTTTTTAAGAACATCCATTTTACTTCTAACAAGCGGCAATTGCTGCAGGAACTTGAATTACTGATCATTGACGAGGTGAGCATGATGAGATGCGATATGCTGGATGCCATTGATAGCATTCTTCGGCATTTCCGCAAAATGCCACACCTGGCTTTTGGGGGCGTGCAAGTGCTTTATATCGGCGACCTTTTTCAATTGCCTCCTGTAGTTTCCAATGAGGAATGGAACCTGCTGCAGAAATTTTACGAAAGCCCCTTTTTCTTCAGTGCCAAAGCCATTGCGGAAGCACCGCCACTCTATATTGAATTAAAAAAGATCTACCGGCAGAATGAAGTAGAGTTCATTGATGTGCTGAACAGGATCCGTAATAACGTACCGCTTAAAACTGATTTTGATTTTTTAAACAGCAAGTACGATCCGCAGTTCACACCTGCAGACGATGAGCATTTTATTACGCTGACAACGCATAATAAAAAAGCTGAAGCCATCAATGCGGAGAAGCTCAGGCAACTCCCCGGGAAGGTTCATTCTTTCAGGGCAGAGATAAAAGATGATTTTTCCGACAAGGCACTTCCAACAGATATGGAGCTTCAGTTAAAAGTTGGGGCCCGGGTGATGTTCATTAAAAACGACAGCGGAGGGGAACGTCGTTATTACAATGGCAAACTGGCAACGGTAACTGCCATCAGCGACAAAGAGATCACCGTGGATTTTGATGATGGTACCCCGAAACTGGTGCTTGAGAAAGAAACATGGGAAAACATCCGGTACATCTATAACCGGGAGGATGATGATATTGATGAAGAGGTCCTGGGAAGTTTTACGCAATTCCCGATCCGCCTGGCCTGGGCCATCACCGTACACAAAAGCCAGGGTCTTACTTTTGAAAAAGCTGTTATTGATGCCGGGGCTTCATTTGCTGCTGGCCAGGTATATGTTGCCCTAAGCAGGTGTACATCCATGAAGGGACTTGTTTTGAGATCAAGACTTTATCCCTCCAGCGTTTCTACAGATCCCCGCATCATTGCTTTTGCTCAGAAAGAAGCCAATGATGATCATCTTGCAGAGATTCTTGAAAAAGAAAAATACAATCATTGGGGTACCGCCCTTGTCAAGCTTTTTGACTGGTCCAAGATCCTAGGTTCCCTGAACGATTGGATTGAGATCATTCCTGAAAAAAAGCTCCCGGATGTTCCCGGTACGCTGGCGCTTGCACAGGAAATCCTGATCAGGGCCAAAATACAATCGGATGTTGCTGCCAAATTTAAAAAGCAACTGGAAGCTATCCTTCCCGGTGCGCCCTCGGATCCTGCCCTGTTAATAGAAAGGATGACTAAAGCCATTACTTTTTTTTCAAAGGCCATCGCTGAAGAAATCCTGGGACCCCTCCAGGAACATGTTGCTTCTATCCGTTACGTCAGCCGCATTACAAAGTATAAGGAAACCGTACATAGTCTTGAAAGCCAGGTATACCAGTTCCTTCAAAGGCTGCTGCAGTCGGAGTACGGCACTTTGAAGTTCAATACGGAACTGGATTATTCATCCTATGAACCAGGAGCACAGCCTGAACAAAAAAAGGGTGAAAAGAGAGTGAAGGGCGACAGCAAGATCACAACCCTGGAACTATACCGCAGCGGCAAGACCATACCTGAAGTCGCCAAAATAAGGAATATGGCTGTCAGCACCATTGAAGGACACCTTGGCCATTTTATTCTATCAGGTAAAGTGAGTGTAGAGGAACTGGTGTCAAAAGAAAAGATCGAACCAATCATGAAAGCAATCCGGGAGGCAGGTTCTGAAAGTCTTGGACTGATCAGGTCAAAACTGGGAGATGGTTTCAGCTTCAGTGAGATCCGGACTGTTTTATATCATTACCTCTTTCTGCAGAAAGAACCTGTTTGATTTTAACGAACAACAATTTGCCATGGCTTGTTCTTTGTGCAGTATAAATCATGGTTCATATGAAGCTGATCTTTACCACGGTTATTTTAATACTGTTCTTATCGGCTTGTCGCACCTCGGGGCCTGGCCTCTTTGGTAAAACAACTCCGCACGAACAATACGGCAAAAAATTATCCGAAGCAGGGCTGGATGAAACATCACTGGGAAAGCTATGGTTCAACGCAGCTGACCTTGCGTTGTCACAGCCCATCTCGGTAACGCTTCCCTACCGGCAGGCTGGTTTCTTTGCAGCGGATAAACCCAGAGCAGTTGGTTTGCAATTCAACACTAAAAGAGGCCAGAAACTTTTTTTCAGGCTGGAGAAAAATCCTGCAAGATCCTTTGCAGTCTACACTGAGTTGTGGCAAACCCGCCCGGGTGGTAGCCCTTCCCTGGTAGAGTCACTTGACAGCACCAAAAATGAATTTACCTATGATGCAGATGGTGATGAAACACTTATTCTAAGGGTACAACCTGAATTGCTGAACAGCGGTTCTTATGAACTTTCTATTTCAATTGGACCATCTCTTTCCTTCCCGGTTGCAGGCAAATCCGCCAGGATTGGAAGTTTATGGGGTGCAGACCGTGATGGAGGCGCCAGGAGGCATGAAGGCATTGACATCTTTGCCCCTAAAAGAACACCTGTACTGGCTTCTGCCGATGGAACCGTGAACCGGGTGGAAGAAACGGCGATCGGTGGCAAGGTGGTATGGCTCCGGCCAAAAGACCGGAACATTAATTTGTATTACGCCCACCTGGATGAACAAAAGGTTTCACCCGGTCAAAAGGTCCAGGTTGGCGACACACTCGGTACTGTTGGTAATACCGGGAACGCCCGAACCACACCCCCGCATCTTCATTTTGGAATTTATGGTTTTGGCGGTGCAATGGATCCTTATCCTTTTGTAAACCCTGAGGTCCGCAGGCCTGCAGGAATTAAGACCAATCCCCAAACATTGAATGATTTTTTCCGGACCACAAGGGATGTAAAGCTTGATAATGGCCAAACGCTGAAGAAGCATACGGCTGTTTTTGTTTCTGATGTGGATGGACAGTTCTACCTGGCGGAATTACCGGGAGGAACCAAGCAGAAAATACCCGCAACATCTATTCAAACTATTGATAATCAGATAGATACGAAACTATTAAAAGATTCAGCCTATGTTTACGACAAGCCATCTCCCCTATCTCCTGTAAGGGTAGCTTTAAGGCCATCAGCGAAGGTTGAAGTATTGGGCTATTTTGGAAATCATGCCCTGATCAAAACAATTGAAGGGGAAAGAGGATGGGTTCCCCAGCAACTTGTCAAATGATCATCTTCCCATATAAACCATCAGGATCTGCACATCGCTTGGATTGATCCCAGAGATACGACTCGCCTGGCCGAGGGTCTGCGGCCTGATGCGGATCAGTTTTTCCCTGGCTTCAGTACTCAATGCATAGATCCTTGAGTAATCAAATTGTGAGGGAATGGCGAGCGTTTCCATCTGGCTCATACGTTCAACCAGCTCCTTTTCCTTATCGATATATACCTGGTATTTTACCTGGATCTCTGCCTGTTCGCGGCTTTCAGCTAAAAATCCAGCCAATGCATCAGCCATTTTTGGCACCTTGTTTCTGATGTCTTCCAACTGAACATTAGGTCTCAATAGGATTTTTTCAACTCTTTGCTTTTCAGTGATACTTGCACTTCCAATTTCCTGGAAGAAAGGGTTGATCTCAGCCGGGTCAAGGGAAGTTGAATGAAGTAAAGTTTTGATGGCTTCCACCTCTTTTCTTTTTGTAAGCACTTTCTGCATTCTTTCTTCTGAAGCAAGTCCTAACCGGTAACTGGTTTCTGTAAGGCGCAGGTCAGCATTGTCCTGGCGTAGCAGGGTACGAAACTCAGCCCGGGATGTAAACATGCGGTATGGTTCCTGGGTTCCTTTGCTGATGAGGTCATCTATCAGAACACCGATGTAGGCTTCACTCCTTTTCAGGACCAGTGGCTGTTCACCTTTTACTTTTAGGTAGGCATTAATTCCGGCCATTAATCCCTGGCAGGCTGCTTCTTCATAACCGGTGGTGCCATTGATCTGCCCTGCAAAGAATAAGTTGCTGATGCCTTTTGTTTCAAGGCTGTAATTCAATTGCGTAGGCGGGAAATAATCATACTCAATAGCATAGCCTGGCCTGAAGAACTGCACCTTTTCAAAACCGGGCACTTTGCTCAATGCCTGGTGCTGAACTTCTTCAGGTAAGGAAGTGGAAAACCCATTGACATAGATCTCTACCGTATTCCATCCTTCAGGTTCTACAAAAAGCTGGTGACGGTCCCTTTCTGCAAACCGGTTGATCTTGTCTTCAATGCTGGGGCAGTAGCGAGGGCCTATTCCTTCTATCCTGCCGGTATACATTGGACTCCGGTCAAACCCGGTCTTCAGCAGATCATGTACCTCAGGGGTTGTATAGGTGATCCAGCAACTTCTTTGCGCTTTAGGCTTAGGCGTATCCAGGTAGGAGAAACCAACAATTTCATCATCTCCCTTTTGTTCTTCCATTTTAGAATAATCCAGGGAACGGCCATCTACCCGGGGTGGTGTTCCCGTTTTCAGGCGGTCACTTTCAAAACCATAGCTCACCAGTTGTTCCGAAAGTCCTTCAGCAGCTCTTTCAGCGACCCTTCCTCCTCCTAATCTTTTTTCCCCTATATGGATCACTCCATTCAGAAACGTTCCATTGGTCAAAACGACAGATTTGGACCTGATCTGATGACCAAGGCCGGTAACAACCCCTGCAACTTTGTTGTTTTCTATGATCAGTTCACGGACCATGTCCTGGTAAAACGATACTCTTTGGGTTTGCTCCAGCATTTCGCGCCATTTCTGGGCGAAAAGCATCCGGTCGTTCTGGGACCTCGGGCTCCACATGGCTGGGCCTTTAGATTTATTGAGCATTCTGAACTGGATCATGGAAACATCTGAAACAATTCCGGAATAACCGCCTAATGCATCAATTTCTCTTACGATCTGGCCTTTTGCAATTCCACCCATGGCAGGGTTGCAGCTCATTTGAGCTATTGTTTGCATATTCATTGTTACCAAAAGGACGCTGGAGCCCATATTTGCTGCGGCCGCAGCGGCTTCACACCCTGCATGACCGGCCCCAACAACAATTACATCATATTCCTGGAACATGAGCAAATTTACCCAATGTTCCACGGGGAACATGTTAAGATTGCATCGTTGATCTACGCGTGAAAATTGCGGGTTTCACGTGGAACGGTAAAGGTTGAGGTAATAGTCCTCTTTAGACCGCATCAGTTTAGATTGCTTTGCAGACTTATCCTTGTAACCTGAAAGGTGCAGTGCTCCATGTAGCATTACCCTGAGTAATTCTGTGGAAAAGCCTGACCCGAATGCTTTCGCATTTTCTTTAACCCTGTCAATGCTGATATAGATGTCTGCAATTAGGGGAGCTTTAGCGGAGGACAATTCAAAAGTGACAATGTCGGTGTAGGTATCATGGTGCAGGTACTCCTGATTGATCTGAAGAAGGTAGGAATCAGAGCAAAAGATGTAATTGATGTTTTCTATAACCCTTCCTTCTTTTTTGCAAAGCCTCAGAATAAATGATTTTAAACTGGTCCTGTTGCGTAATGTAAAATCGTTTTTTAAAAAATGAAACCTGATTTTTTGCTTTGCGACAGCCATATTTCAAAAATCGTAAACCCAATGGAACTGATTGATATAGATTTGGGTAATATCATGTTTATGAAGCTATCGGAACTGAAATCAGGGGAAAGAGGCACCATTACCTCTTTTGATAGTCCTGACCTTGAACTGAAGTTGATGGAAATGGGCTGTATCCCGGGAGAAGAAGTGGTGGTTGAACAGGTGGCCCCTTTGGGTGATCCGATCTCAATCCGCATTGCAGGATATTCTCTCAGCCTTAGGATCAATGAAGCCAGCCATATAATTGTAGAGAAATAAGGGAGCATATGCAGATTGGCCTTTACTTCGGATCTTTTAATCCTGTGCATATTGGACACCTGATCATAGCCAGCCACATCCTGAATGAAACTGCCCTTCAAAAGATCTGGTTCGTGGTTTCGCCACAAAACCCTTTCAAGCCCTCAGATACATTGATGAATGAATATGACCGGTATCACCTGGTGCAGAAAGCTGTTGAGGGTGATGACAGGTTAAGGGCAAGCGATATCGAATTCTCCCTTCCCAAACCTTCCTATACGGTTCATACCCTGGCTTACTTAAAAGAAAAGTATCCCTCCTACGAGTTTCATATCATCATGGGAAGCGACAGTTTTCAAAATATCAGAAACTGGAAAAATGCAGATGTCATTGTTCGTGATTACCCAATCATAATTTATGAGCGTCCCGGGTTTGAAGTAAAAAATGAAGCCGGAGCCAACGTGCATATCATGAAAGCGCCCCTTCTGCAAATTTCGGCTACGCATATCCGTGAGCTGTTAAGAAAAGGAAAATCCATCAAATACCTTGTGCCTGCTTCAATTGAGGAAGAAGTAATGAATTCGGCATTTTATAAAAGATCAAATCAGGGCACCAAGTAAAAGACAGGCTACTACAAGTAAAGGAGATGGTAGCTTTGTAAAATAAAGGACCAGGAAAGTGCCGGTGATCACAGCTATGTTGATCAAACTTTCTGTTTTGGCTTCCACCAGTGAGATATCCTTCATGATGTAAAAGGTTGAAGCAATCATGATCCCTACCACCGCTGCATTGATCCCTTCAAGGGAGCGGTAGATCACCGCATATTTTTTAAGATTGGTCCAGATAGGAAAAAAGAAAAGTACCAGCAGAAAGCTTGGTAAAAAAATAGCAATAGTTCCAATAAGACAACCTGCCAGTTGCATCATTTTCCCGTGCTCCTTCAATGCCATGCCACCTGAAAAAGAGGCAATGGAAAATACAGGACCCGGCATGGCGCGAACGATTCCCATTCCCGTGGTCATATCATTCTTATCAATGAGTATGGCGCCGTCGTCCTTTTTCTTTTTCTGAAGAGGCCTTACACAAAACTGCTCATACATCATGGGCATCAGTACATGGCCACCACCAAAAACAAGACTCCCCATCCTGTAAGAGTTCTCAAAAAGATTCAAAGGTTTCCGGTTAGGCCAGGAACCTTTCCGGGCAAGCTCACTTACTAACCCGGCCAGCACAAAAATGCTGGCGAATAACCAGATGTTCCCCCATTTGATCTTTTTGTGCTTGACATCCTGTTGCGGGATCCTTTTTTTACTGAGGTTCGTCAGAAAGCCACCCAGCACGATCAATCCCGGGAAGATCCAGGGTGTTTTAAAAAACAGGAACGTAATAACTGTGGCCACCAGCATGATTACCCAGGTGATGGGATTACGGATGGAGATCTTAAAAGCCATCAGCGAAGCATAAGCAAGGAAGCCTACAGCCAGAGAAGGAACATATTTAAAAATATTTGTATTTAAAGATCGTTGATCTGTAAAGTGTAAGAGGAAAGAAAAGGCTCCCATAAGTATGCAGGCGGGTGCGATCCAAACCAAAAGTGTTACGATAGCCAATGGCAGACCTCCTCTTTTATAACCGATCAAACTAACAGTCTGAGTTGATGAAGCACCGGGAAGCAGGTTGCAAAATGCGTTGTACTCCAGTAACTCTTCGCGGGTGACGTACGGTGTTTTGTCAACAAACATCTTCATCATCATGGCTACATGAGCCTGGGGTCCGCCAAATGCAGTGATGCTGTACAGGAATACATTTTTTAAAAATGGGACATGTCGATGCATCATGGCGCGATAAAATTAGAAAAATGGATTGTGCCGGGCATCATTCTCAAACTGTGATTATATTTATTTATCAACAGCTACATATGAGACCAATTATCGCCCTCACTTTACTTGTTCATTTATTTTCCCTTGATGCTGGTGCACAAAAAAAGGATACCGATGCCTATATCAAAACGGCCGTTGCCCAGGTTGAATCCAAATGCATTGCATGGCGCCGCGACCTGCATCAAAATCCTGAGCTGGGCAACAGGGAGTTCAGAACTTCAAAATTGATTGCAGCACACCTTCGCTCACTGGGAATGGAAGTAAAGGAAGGCGTAGCAAAAACTGGCGTTGTGGGTATTTTACATGGTGGCAAACCTGGTCCCGTGATTGGACTTCGTGCAGATATGGATGCACTTCCTGTTTCTGAAAGAGTTGACATTCCATTCGCATCAAAAGCCAAAGCGCAATACAATGGGCAGGAAGTTGGAGTGATGCATGCCTGCGGACATGATACGCATGTGGCTATCCTGATGAGTGTTGCCGAAGTTTTATCCGGAATGAAGAAAGATCTGCAGGGCACCGTAAAGTTTATATTTCAACCCGCCGAAGAAGGTGCGCCTGAAGGTGAAGAAGGCGGCGCTGCCCTGATGGTAAAAGAAGGTGTGCTGGATGACCCGAAAGTAGATGTGATGTTTGGCCTGCATATAAATGCGCAGACACCCGCCGGACAGATCAAATTCAGGGAAAAGGGAATGATGGCCGCGGCCGACTGGTTTTCCATAAAAATCAAAGGCAAACAAACCCACGGCGCTTACCCCTGGCTTGGAGTAGACCCAGTAATGATTGGAACACAGATCATTTCCGGATTACAAACCATCGTGAGCCGTCAAAGCGAACTAACAAAATATCCTGTTGTCATCTCAACTACCATATTCAAAGGCGGAATCAGGGAGAACATCATACCTGAAGAAGTAACCCTGGCAGGAACCATCAGGACGCTGGATAAAGACATGCAAAAAGATGTGTGGGCAAGAGTGGAACGCACTGCAAAAAATATTGCGGAAGCTTCGGGTGCAGTGGCTGAAGTAAGCTTCAGCTCAAAGACCCTGGTCACTTATAATGATCCGGAGCTGACTGCTAAAATGATCCCTTCTTTAACAAGGGCTTCAAACAATAATGCTACCACGATGGATGCAGTAATGGGGGCAGAAGATTTTTCTTACTTCGCAGAAAAAGTGCCATCACTGTTCTTTTACCTTGGCGGCATGCAGCCAAATAAAAAGCCGGGTGAAACAGCACCGCACCACACACCGGATTTTTATATTGATGAAAGCGGCTTTAAAGTAGGCATCACTGCATTTTGTTACCTGGTGATGGACTATGCAAAGCTTTCAACACAAAAAACAGATAACAAGAAAACTCAAAAATCATTTTAGTGGCGGCACATAAATTTATTACGATCCTGCTTGTACTTGTGTTGCCGGTACAAGTGCTCATTGCGCAAAGGACAGATAAGAAGCTTCAAAAGGAGATCAATGAAATGATCCGTGGATTTGGAGGAGATATTGGTGTGTATGTAAAAGACCTGCGCACGGGTAAGGTTGTAGCCATCAATGCAGATTCTGTTTTTCCTACAGCAAGCATGGTCAAGGTTCCAATTCTTGTTGGTACCATGGATAAGATCAACCGCGGCGAATTAACAATGGACCAGCCGCTCCAGTATCGCGATTCATTATTGTACGCAGGTGCTGATATTCTTGGCTCGTTCAAGCAGGATGAAAAGATAGCGTTAGGAAAAGTTGTGATGCTGATGCTGACCATGAGTGATAACACAGCCAGCCTTTGGCTGCAAAGCCTTGCCGGGACAGGCACAAGGATCAATGAATTGATGGACAGCATGGGCTTTCGAAATACGCGTGTTAATTCAAGGACGCCGGGACGGGAAGCCATCAGGAGTTTGTATGGCTGGGGCCAGACCTCTCCTAGGGAAATGGCAACGCTGATGGAAATGATCGTAAAAGGAGAAGTGATCAGCAAAGAAAAAAGCGCTGTAATGCTCCGGCTGCTGGGAAGAAATTTTTGGGACAAAGCAGCCATTTCTCAAATACCATCAGATGTTTTTATTGCAAGCAAAAATGGCGCAGTCGATGGCAGCCGCAGTGAAGTGCTTTATGTAAAAGGCAAAAAAGCGGCTTATGTTTTTTGTATCTGCACCAAGAACAACAAAGACCAAAGCTGGAATGAGAATAACGAAGCATGGGTATTGACAAGAAAAATCTCAAAGCTTCTTTGGGAAAAGTACGGCGATTAATTTTACAAGCTTTAACCGCAAAGGGCGCTAAGAATGCGCAAAGAAGCGCAAAGCATACAGCCTCTAACTTTGCGTTCCCCTTGCGTCCTTCGCGTTCTTTGCGGTTAAATTAAATTCAGCAAACGCTGAAAAAATAAACAGTTCGCACTGTTACCATCACTTGAACAACTGGTAAAACAATAAGCTCATTAAATAAGCCAGCCCGGTCATGTAGAAGAACTGGATGAGGGGCCACTTCCAGCTTTTGGTTTCGCGGCGGGTAACGGCCAGGGTACTCATACACTGCATGGCAAATACGTAAAAGACCATCAAAGAAAGCCCGGTGGCCAAAGTGAACAAAGGACTTCCATCTTCTTTTTTAGCCACCCTCATTTTATCGGTCAGCTTCAGGTTTTCACTATCCTCACCTACACTGTAAAGCGTTGCCATGGTTCCTACAAAAACCTCGCGTGCCGCAAATGAAGTGATCAGAGAAATGCCGATCCTCCAGTCAAAGCCCAAAGGTTTAATGGCTGGTTCAATGGTTTTGCCAAGGATACCTGCGTAGGAATTTTCCAGCTTTCTTGTCTGGTAGGTCTGTTCTATTTGTTCTGCAGGAATGATGTTTTCAATTTGTGCTTTAGCGCGGATCTGTTCTGCTGCTTCCATCCTGCTGCCAGGGCCAAAAGAACTCAAGGCCCAGAGCACAAGGCTGATCACCATGATCACCTTTCCTGCATCGGTAACAAAGATCCTTGCCTTGCTTAACATCGTCTGCGCAACATTGTTCCACCTCGGCGACCGGTAAGTGGGCAGTTCAAGAATAAAAAAACTCTTTTCCCTGATCTGGATAAAAAACTTGGCGACCCATGAAACGATCAATGCCATCACCAGACCCAATAAATAAAGGCCCATCATCACTAATCCCTGCAAACTCAAAAAACCCAGGAAGTACTGGTCTGGTATCACCAGCCCTATAAGAATAGCATAAACCGGTAACCTGGCAGAACAACTCATGAGCGGTGTTACAAGGATCGTCAGTAATCTTTCTTTTCGGTTTTCAATGGCCCGTGCACTCATGATAGCAGGTACGGCACAGGCAAACCCACTGATCAGTGGCATTACGCTTTTACCGTTCAGTCCTACACTGCGCATCAGCCTGTCGGTCAAAAAAGAGATGCGGGCCATATAGCCTGTATCCTCCAAAAGTGTGATCAGTCCAAACAGGATCATGATCTGTGGGATAAAGATCAGTATGCCGCCCAGTCCTGCAATGAATCCATTCACCAGCAGATCGCTCCACCAGGCCTGGGGAAGAACTGAAGCGGTCCAGCCACTCAGTGTAGAGAAAAGTGTTTCAATCCAATCCATCGGGTATTGCGCCAGCCAGAACACCGCCTGGAAAAGGAAGAACAAAACACCAAGCAGGATCAGGTAGCCCCATCTTCTGTGCAGAAGTATGTTGTCGAGTTTATCTGTAAGTAAGGTTTGCTGAAGCGGATCTGGCTCTGAAACCGATACCTGCATGATGTGCTTGATACGGGTATAGCGGTTCAAAATCTCTGTTGCCTGTGTCTTTGTAGGATTGAAGTTGTGTTTTCTTTCAATGTTCTCGATCCTTTCCTGCATACCATTTTCAAGCTCGAATGATTCGTGGTTGATCAGGTAATGAATGGAGGCGTAGTCGCTTAACTGGGGTAGGGAAGCCTGGATATCCTCGATAGGCCCAGCTGCCAGTTCCCTGTTGCTGATAAAATCTCTTGAGGCAACTTTATATTGGTGGGAAGCGGTGAGTTCAATGGCTTTCTTTAGCTGAGGAATACCTTTTTGCTTGCGAGGGTTCACGGAAACCACCGGCACGCCCAGTTCCCGCTCCAGTTCTGCAAGGTCGATCTGGATGCCTTTTTTCTTTGCCAGGTCAACCATCGTAAGTGCCACTACCACAGGCTTTTTAAGATCCAGGATCTGGGAGCAGAACAGCAGGTTGCGTTTGAGGTTGCTGGCATCTACCACCACAACAAAAACATCAGCCCTGATCTCTTTATCCTGGTTCAGTAATACCCGGTAGCTTACCCATTCGTCCAATCGCTTGGGATAAAGGCTGTAGGTTCCGGGAAGGTCAATAATGTTACCCTGGATGGTTTCTGAAATGGATGTGATGCCGGTCTTTTTATCAACCGTAACACCCGGGAAGTTGCCTACCCGTTGATTCATGCCTGTCAGGCTATTGAAAAGGGAGCTTTTACCACTGTTTGGATTACCTACTAATGCTATATGGATGGTATGGATTGCCACTGTTCGGGCCGCAAAGGTACTGGCAGGTAGGGCTGGCGCCTTACGATATTGGAAGTATTATCGCGGATTTAAGGATTTTAAGATGGCTTTCACGGATGGAGGGAAAAGACTTTTTCATTCTTTTGGCAATTACCAAAATCCTTCTAATTCTGTCTTCAATTCTTAACTCTTTACTCTTAAGTCTGCACTCTTAAGTATTCCCTCTCTCGCTCTGTCTTCTTATGCGGTCTTTTCTACTTTTTGTCTTGATACAAAAAGTAGAGCAAAAAGATCAAGGCCGGGTCTAATCGCTCCGCGTAGACCGGCCGGGCCAGCGCACAACAGTCTTTCATTGTGTGAATCGACCATCACTTAAGAGTTCAGTCTTTCGTGACTTTTAAGCTCACTATTGACTTAACCATTTCCTAATCCATAACTGGCCTTATCCGGGAATACTGCAGGCGCTGAATTTTGTTTGCAGGCTTTTACTGCTAGAGTCCTTTCATTTAACCACAAAATGAGGCGCTGGACCTTTTCTGAAATTATCAGGGCTTATTGAAACAATGGGCGTTGAAGGTTGAAAGGCTTAGATCCTACGCCTTCGGCTCAGGATGACAGGTCAAAGTGGTTCACATTGAAAGAGCCTGGAATTAGATCGGAGAGATTTTCCTCAATCATCACTCAGCTATCGTTTATCAAATCTTGTCTCCCATTTCTGCATTCAAACTCTAAACTCTATCATCTATAGTCTATCATCTGAACTCCAGCGGCAGTTTTCTTCCTTCTTCCTTCCACTTCTCAAGTCTCTACTCTTAAGTCTGCACTCTTAAGTCCGTATTCCTCCGCGTCTTTGCGTGAAATGCCTCTCAAAAAAAATAACATCTCCCCATTAAGCTTGCACACTTCTATTCCGTCCAATCGGCAAGAAATAAATATTTTTGACTTCGCCTTCAAAAAAGCTAACCGTGAAAAGATATTTTATTGGTCTCCTTTTAGTGTCTTCCATTGCTGAAGCCCAAAAGCTGAAAAAGGAAGACCGTCAGCTTGTTGAAAATCTCCAGGGACATGTTCGGTACCTGGCTGATGATAAGCTGGAAGGCCGGCGCACCGGAACTGCAGGGGAAAAGCTCGCCGCTGCGTATATCGCCAAAGCTTTTAAAGATGCAGGACTAGCTCCAAAAGGCACCGACGAATATTTCCAGGCATTCAGCTTTTCCGATGGCAAGCAGGTGAATGAATCCACCTACTTTTCTATCAATGATGAAGCATTGAAGCTTGAAAAGGATTACTTCCCGCTTTCTTTCAGCTCCAATACAACACTTGAAGCACTGCCCTCGGTTGCTTTACAGGAAGCTGGCATGCCCTGGTTCTATGATGTAGCCGAACTGATCCGCGAAAATGCCCACAACCCTCACTTCGATCTGAATGAGGCACTATATACCAAAGCTGGCAACCTGAAAAATAAAGGCGCTTCAGCCATATTCTTTTATAATGCTTCGGATATTAAAGATGGCATTCAATTTAATCCAAAAGACCGGTTGCCTTCCCTCAACATACCGGTAGTTTACATCACCAGGCAGGCATCCGCTAAATACCTGGATGATGCATCAGCAATCCTTGATCTTAAATTAAAGACAGATATCGGCGAAAAGAAAAGGACAGGCACTAATGTGGTTGGATACATTGACCGAGGGGCGGCTAACACCATTGTTCTTGGCGCTCACTATGACCATCTTGGATATGGAGAGGACAACAACTCGATGGTTCGAAATGTAAAAGAAATACATAATGGCGCTGATGATAATGCAAGCGGCACTGCTGCCTTATTGGAGCTGGCCAGGTTGCTCAAATCGTCAAAGCTTGCAAAAAATAATTACCTGTTCATTGCTTTCAGCGGAGAAGAGCTTGGCTTATTCGGATCCAGGTATTTTGTTGAGAACCCGACAATAGACCTGTCTAAGGTGAATTACATGATCAACATGGATATGATCGGCAGGTTGAACGATTCAAGCAAAACGATCACTGTTGGCGGCTTTGGCACTTCACCTGCGTGGGGAAGCGCTTTTAATGGTGGAAAGAAAAGCAAACTGGTCAAAGGATCCCTGGCCTTCCGTTTTGATTCAAGTGGGACCGGGCCCAGCGACCATACTTCATTCTACAGGAAAGATATTCCGGTACTATTTTACTTTACAGGCTTACACACAGATTACCATAAACCTTCAGATGATTTTGAAAAGATCAATTATGGGGGTGCTTTACAAGTGGTCAGGCACATTTTTAGCTTGATCGAACAGCAGGATCCAGTAGGTAAGCTGGCATTTACAAAGACAAGGGAAGCCCAGATGACCACAACCGCAAGGTTCAGTGTTACGATGGGTATTATGCCGGACTATTCTTATAGTGGAGCCGGTGTAAGGGTGGATGGAGTCAGTAAGGACAGGCCGGCAGAAAAGGCAGGCCTGCTGGTTGGAGATGTGATCACATCACTGGGTTCATTCAAGGTGACCTCAGTAGAAAGCTACATGCAGGCACTGGGAAAATTTAAAAAAGGAGATAAAACACAGGTATCATTCCAGAGAGGAAAAGAAAATCTTTCTTCTACTGTAGAGTTTTAGTATTTTAATTGACCAAATCCAACATCGTTATGAAGCTTGTTCTCGATACCAAAGACCTGACAGATGGTTTTTTTGAAGAGACCAAATTATTGGGCATCATGGCGCCAATGAAAGATTACCAGTTTTGCTGGCAGCTGAACAATCTCATTGGTCTTGATTTCAGAATTAATAACGAGCTGGAAATACAGCTTAGCAAAAAAAACCGCAACTACTTCTTCGCGGTGTATGAATACCAGGAACCCGCAACCTGCCTGATCCATTATTTATATAACAACCAGTTTGATGGTGAATACCTGCTTCCTGAATTCAAGCACCTTGATTTTCTTTGGTTATTGAAAGGCGACCATGTTTCAGAAGAAACGGTTCAAAAGCTGAACCAGTCGCTCAGGTCCATTGCAGGTGTTCAGCTTGTTGTGGAGCTCACCAATGAAAAGATCAAAAATAAAGAGCACCTGCTTTTTTGATCTTTCTTCTCTTACTATTATCCGCACTACTTAGATCAGCATTAACTTCAACAGTATAATCATGTGGCAGGAACAAAATAATACGCTTTACCGTAAGTTTGAATTCAAAGACTTCAGCCAGGCATTTGCGTTCATGACAAGAGTGGCTTTCATTGCAGAAAAGATGGATCACCATCCTAAATGGACCAATGTCTATAACACAGTTGAAGTATGGCTGTCAACACACGATGCCGGGAATACGGTAACAGACAAAGACCAAAGGCTGGCAGCAAAAATTGACAAGCTTCTTTGATGCAACTGACAGACACCATACTGATGGTGCGGCCCGCATCATTTTCCTATAATGCTGAAACAGCCAGGAACAATTATTTTCAAAAAGAGATCAGTGATCCCAGGATAAGGGTGAATGAATCTGCGGTGAAACAATTTGATGTGATGGTAGGCATCCTTCAAAGTCATGGAATCAATGTGCTGGTCATTGATGATACCATTGACCCTCCGAAGCCGGACGCCATATTTCCAAACAACTGGATGAGCACCACCAGCGAAGGACTGGTAAGCGTATTCCCAATGTACGCAGGTAACCGCAGGCTTGAAAAGCGGGATGATATCCTTAAAAAGTTACAGCAGCAATTTGTAGTCAATGACTTTCATGACTGGAGTGAATTTGAGGCGGAAGCCATGTACCTGGAAGGCACCGGCAGCATGGTGATGGACAGGGCCAACCGGTTGATCTATGCTGGGATCTCGGAAAGAACACATCCTGCCATTGTAGAAAAGTTTGCTGCTGCAAACGGCTTCCGTGCAATCACCTTCCGGGCAAACGATCAGCATGGAAGGGCTATTTATCATACCAATGTGATGATGTGTATTGGCGACCGGTTCGCAGTGCTTTGCCCAAAGGCTATCAGCGATGATGTGGAAAGGGTGGCGGTTGCCCAATTGCTGGAAACAACAGGACATGAGAATATTTACATCACCCAGGAACAGATGGATGCATTTGCTGGCAATATGCTGCAGTTAAAAAACAGGAAGGGTGAATCGTTGATCGTTTTAAGTGAAACCGCCCTTCATGCATTGCGTCCCGAGCAGGTGAGCAGGCTGCAGCATTATGGCAAGCTGCTGCCAATGGATGTTTCTGTGATAGAATCCGGGGGTGGAAGTGTGAGGTGTATGATGGCAGAGATTTTTCTTGAGCCAAAGAATGTGGCTGATTTACCTTAAGCATTTAAAACGCCTCCCTGCTTGTGCCCTGACAAGAAGCTTAAAAAACGAATCATCTTTATAACCCTCTTCTCCACTCTTAAGTCTCTACTCTTAAGTCTGCACTCTTCAGTCTGTATTCCCCTCGCTCTCACTGTGTTTCTCGCACTGCCTTTCTCTGCGGTTTTTTCTACTTTTTGTCTTGATACAAAAAGTAGAGCAAAAAGATCAAGGCCGGGTCTAATCGCTCCGCGTAGACCGGCCGGGCCACCGCACAACAGTCTTTCACTTCTGGTATCGATCATCACTTAAGAGTTCAGTCTTTCGTGACTAGAATATGCTCGCTACTGGTTTTATCTTTTCTTAATCTATAAATGGCCATATACGACTATACTGTAGGCGCTGAATTTTGTTAGCAGTCTTTTAATGTTAGATCATGTCATTCAACCACAAAATGAGGCGCTGGAACATTTCTGAAAGTATTTGGGCTTACTGGTACTATGGGGTTAGAGGTTGGAAGAGATAGATCCTTCGCTTACACTCAGGATGACAGGTCCATGAGGTTTATTGAGAGCGGGAGTTGGCTTAGTTCGTAGAGGTTGAAAAAGAAAGAGCGTGACTAAGGTAGAAAAGCTTTCATCAATCCTCTTTCTCCTATCAAGTCTCAACTCCAATTTCTACACTCCAACTCTTAACTCTATCATCTATAGTCTATCATCTGAACTCCCGCGAAAGTTCTCCTTTCCTCATTCCATTCTTAACTCTCTATTCTTAAGTCTGCACTCTTAAGTTTGTATTCCTCCGCGTCTTTGCATGAACTGCCTCCCTACGCAATTGATACCAGTAAAGAATGATTGATCTAAATAACCAGAAACCAGAGACAAGAAACCATAAACATGAATCGCTAGCGATTCATAACATATACCACCTTTTCTCCTTTTCCAGTGATGCTTCCAATGGGCGTTGAAAAATTTTGGAGCGCATGGGCATTCAGGATCTTTTTAAAGGCATCCACTTCACCGGGTGAAACTGCAATCAGCAGGCCTCCATTGGTTTGAGGATCGGGAAGAAGATTAAAGGCTTCCATTACATTCACACCTTTTTCAAACTGCACTTTCGCACTATAGCTGTTCCAGTTCCGGAAAGTGGCATCCGGAATGGTGCGCTGCGCCAGGTATTCCAGGAGTCCTTCTATTCTTTGAATGGCGTTATAATATAATTCAGATCCAAGACTACTTCCTTCAGTCATCTCTATAAGGTGTCCCAACAACCCGAAGCCTGTAACATCTGTCATAGCATGAACACCCTGCATACTTCCAAGCGCAGCCCCGGCTTTATTAAGTGTTGTCATTTGAATGAGCAAAGAATGATAGTGCTCATCTTTCAGCACACCTCTTTTCAATGCAGTGGCCATTACGCCTGTGCCTAAAGGCTTTGTCAAAAACAACAGATCACCCTCCTGTGCACCGATGTTCGTTTTAACATACCCGGGATGCGCGAAGCCGGTAACTGCCAGTCCAAAGATTGGATCCGCAGAATCAATGGTGTGTCCGCCAGCAAGGGGAATGCCCGCTTCCGTACAAACAGATCTTCCGCCTTCCAATACTTTTTGTGCTTCATCAGCAGGCAGCTTATCGATGGGCCAGCCAAGGATGGCAATAGCCATTAGTGGTTTACCGCCCATGGCATATACATCTGAAATAGCATTGGCTGCAGCGATCCTTCCAAAATCATAAGGGTCGTTGACTATGGGAAGAAAGAAATCGGTTGTAGAAATAATTGCTGTTGATTCGTTGAGCTGGTATACTGCGGCATCATCCGATGTATCATTGCCTACCAGCAAAGCTGGAGATTGAAACCGGCTGCTTGTTTTCAATATCTCCTGCAACACTGATGGTGCGATCTTACAACCACATCCTCCGCCTTTTGAATATTCTGTGAGTTTGATTCCTGGCATGGGACAAAGATAGCTTTTGGCTGTTAGCTGTTAGCTGATGGCAGCTTTCTTACAATCCTAAAGTCATTTCGTTTATAGTTTGTGGTTTATTGTTTATGGTTGTTTAGATCAATCATTTTTACTTATGCCATTGCATAGAGAGGCACAAAAAGAAAAAAAGCGCAAAGGAATAAAGGCACTAATCTTTGCGAACCTTTGCGGTTAATCTCTTACGCAAAGTGAATCAGTAAAAAATGATTGTGTTTTAAGAACCAGAAACCAGAAACCAGAGACCAGAAACAAATTCACTTCTCCTTACAGGCAGCAAGTATGCGATCTATTGCTGGTTTGCGGACAGAGAAATGATTAGCGCCCCCGATGGTCTCAATGGAAATTTTAAGTGAAGGATAATTTCTTTCAGTGATCTGTTTGTAAAAAGCCCTTGAAGAGAACAGGACCTTGTTGAAGAATTCCAGCGAGCCTGCATAGATGTGAATATCTGCTTTCAGGTCCCTGGTTGTTTTTGCCATTTCAGTTTCAATATCCATCAGCTCCCGGCCGTTTGCCCAGACAGAAGGACTGATGGCAAAGTAGTGATCAAACATTCCTTCGTTTCGCAACGCTGCATAAAGGCAGAATAGCCCGCTGAAGGAATGCCCGACAAAAGAAGTTTCTTCCTGGTTTGGGAACTGTTTTTTGATATGAGGCAAAAACTCTGTTTTTAAAAAACTATAAAAGCGGTGCGCCTGTCCGAAATCATTTTCCTTGTTTTTACTGATATCAGCAGGAATAAAATCACGACGGCGTTTTGCATGGTAATCACCAATATGGCCTATTGTAACAACCAGGCAGTTTCCAGGCAGGTCAGCTTTCCATTCAGGGTTGGTCCCTAAAAAATATTCTCCTGTACCGATGGTGCCATCCGCTACGAAAATAAAATGATAGCTGCTGTCCGGGTGGAACCCGGCAGGCTTTCGGAAACTGATCTGGTAATTATCTCCAGTAGCTGCAGAATGAAATTGAAATGTATCAGATGGCTGGCCCTTCGGGTTGTTTTTGCAGGAAATAAACAACAATATCAGGAAGAGGCCACATTTCATATTATTCCTTTTTCTTTTTCCGGATCACCAGGGTGGCATTGGTTTGAAGGTCTGCGCTGAAATTCATCTGGTACTGGGTCTCTCCATCCCTTACAACCAATAGCCCTGTATTTGGAGGAATGGTACCAAGGTTCTCTGCTACCAGCAGCAACCTGAATTCAGAATCAGAGTTTTTCAGGTAAACCGTTTTTTTAGTGGCGATTGAAGTCAGCTTTGTAGCCGACAGAATATTTTCTCCATTCAGGTATACAGATACGGAGTCCCCATCAATGATACCATTATCATAGAAGGCCAGCACGATACTGTCCGATGACACTTCAACTGCCTTCAATGCATTTTGCCTGCGCTGGTCAACAGGCATTTTAGTAATAACAGGAATGACCTCCGCCACAGGTTTTACAGCAGTCGTTACTGGTTCAGGTTTTTTGACTGCCTGCTTGTTGTCTTTTTTAGCGATGTCGTTATTAACTGCTGCAACAGCTTTGGGTTTGCTTTCCTTCGGAGTTGCTTTTGGTTTTGCAGTTGCCACTGCAGTCCCGGTTTGCCTTGGATCGGCAATGATGTTCATTTGTTTCAGGTGCGTGATCAACTCCGAGCTGGCGCTGTCTTCAGTCTTTTTCAGATCTATGGTACCAGGAATAGAATAATATTTTTTTGTCCTGTTCGTCTGCCATTTACCATTCAGGTCAACTACGCTGTCCTGGCCATTCAGAGGGATCACAGAAATGCGCCCCACACCTTTTGCCGGAGCTTCGGGATAATTGTGCCCAATGAACTCCTGGTCTTCCACGATCAGCTGGTTGTTTTCAATACGTCCTTTGATGCGGCGCACCCCATAATAAAAAGTATCGTTTGAAACAAAGGTGGTGTAAGAATAACCCATGATCTTACCCCTGTATTCACTCAGTGCTAATTCGTAGTTCTGGAGTTGCTTGGTGGTATCGTTATACAATTTGCCCTGGTAAAGGCCACGAACTGACTGGGCGGAAAGGTTCATGCAAAAAACAAGCATGAGCAGGAGGAAACGGCTTTTCATATTGTTTGGTGTTTCAGCAAAAGGCTGTTTACATTTTCAATGGATACTGCAGGACATTCTATTTTTCTGACCAGTGTTTCAAGGCCATCTCTTTTGTTCAGGCTTTTGATATACAGCTTGTCATAATAGGACAATAAAATACGGAAACATTCTTTAAGATTCCCAGCTTTAAGGAAAATCAATGCATTCTTTGTTTCAAGACCGCCGAGGCGCTTGCGGATCCGGCCAATGGCATCCTCAAGGCGCTCCTCAGGGCAATTGCTGTAGCCCTGGAAAATATGGTTCAGGCGTTCTTCAAAAGGTATCTCAAGGAAACTAATGGGAGAAACACGCATCTGTTGCCATAAAGCATCAGGAATATTACGATTGCCAATGCGCTGGCTCTCATCTTCCAACCAGATCATTCCTGCTTCCCCTTTCTGCCATAATTCCACTGCAAGCAGGTTCTCAAACATTTCCTGGCTTGGTTGCGGAGGCATATTGATGTTTCCAAAAGCAGATCCTTTATGCGAGGCCAGGGCTTCAAGATGGATCACTGTCTCACCCCGCTTTTCCATTTCAAAAAGAAGCTCTGTCTTCCCCGAACCTGTATAACCACCCAGAATGGATAATGGAAAAGGCATTTCGAAAGTGTCCAGCACCTGTCTCCTGAACACTTTATATCCGCCTGACAAAAGCTTTACCTTAAAACCATAAAGGTCCAGCAACCAGGCAACAGCACTGCTGCGCATGCCCCCCCGCCAGCAATAAATATGTACTACCCCCGGACCATCAACTTTTGGATGAGAGGAAAAAAGGCCTTCAACAGTCTCCACCATCTTTCTCATTTTAGGACCAAAAAAGTCCAGGCCTATCTTAATGGCGGCTTCGCGACTGTCCTGTTTATATGAGGTCCCAACCTCTTTTCTTTCCTCGTCAGAAAAAAGCGGAAGATTGAATGCCCCAGGTATATGACCATGCAAATATTCACCAGGCGACCTTACATCAAGCAGCAAAGCGCCGGGTGGAACATCCAGGAAGGAGGTAATTGGAAGTCTTTCTGTTGGCACAGGGCAAAATTAAAACCTATAAGCCACCTTCAGTTCCATATTAATATGTGGTGTTATTTTATACCCTGCCACTGCATGGGGAATACTGATGTAACCGGCATTGAAATCCGATGGCTGTTCGCCATTGGCACCCCTTATACTAGTGTGAACACTGCGTAAACCAAAACCTGTTGCAGGCTCCAGGTACCAATCCTGCGAAAGAGGGATCAGTGCCCCGGCTTTAAAGGCAAGGCCTGAGATATTTTTCCTGATATCTGCCTCCTGGAAAGTATAATCATTGCCTTGCCTGGTGGCATAATGACCGTTGTAACGGTTGTACCGCACTGTTGCTCCAAAGAACTCAGCACCTATAAAACCTTCCTTCCAGATGTATGATTTAAACCCAACCTTATATTTAAAGTTGGTATGATGGGTACTGTCATTTGTCAGTGATTTCAGGATATAACATGGAATTCCAGCGGTTACCTCAAAGCCAAACCTTCTGCTTACCCGGTATTCAAAGCTGAACTGGGCTGAAGGCGTTGAAGGGTCAAGAAAACCCAGCATATTAAGTTTTACAAAATATTCCCTGGACAAAGGCGACTTTTCCTGCCCTTCCTGAGCAAGCAGGGTAAGGAAGCATGGCGTAAGGAAAAATGAAAGGATCAATCTTTTGAACATAAGCAGTTATTGCCGCTCAAAATAATGCGCATCGTTCAAAATAAAAATGCCCCCGGCTGAGCCAGGGGCATTTCTTTAAAAGAAATTATGCTTAGTTATCTTTTACTTTAGTAGATCCGTCTTTATCGATCTTGATCTTCTGATCTTTTGTTTTGATCTTGGTATCACCGTCTTTATCAATTTTCACCTTTGCATCATCAGACTTTGCTTTTACATCACCATCACCTTCGTCCACTTTCACTTTCACTTCATCATCTTTCCACCTGGTCTCATAATCGATCCAGTTGCCATTGTCCTCGTACATCATTTTGTTACTATCCCACCTTACTCTTCCAAGCCGGCTATCGGTTTCATCGTACAGCCACCAGTCAGTATCCGTATCCGCGATCACATACCTTCTTACAGGCTCATTGGTTTCAGCATTGATCCTGGCGCCGGTAGTCCGGTCAACATTGATCTTAATTGGTTTGCCGGTCCTTGCATCACGATACCTTCCGGCCTCGCTGTTCTTTTGGAATTCATCTGCTTTAGCAGCGTAATCAGTTGTTGTAGTGTTAGAAGTTATTTCAGTCCCGGTAGCATTGGTGCTATCATTTTTTGCAGTTGTATCCGCGTCATTGTTACACGCAACGGCAAATAAGGAAGCTCCAACCAACAGGCCGAAAATTTTTGTCTTGTTCATGATAAAAATTTTTGTTTCAGCCTATCGTTGCAAAAAAGAGACCAGACAGCAGAGTTAAAAATAAAGCTTGCGGGCTTAGCCGTTCATGGAAGCAAGGAATTCTTCATTGCTTTTGGTGCCCCGCATACGTTTCAGGAGTTCTGACATGGCTTCTTCCGTATTCATGTCGTTCAGGTAAACCCTAAGCAGGTTCATCCGTTGCAATACTTCTCTTTCCAGCAACAGGTCATCGCGACGGGTAGAGGAAGATACCAGGTCAATGGCAGGAAATACGCGCCTGTTGGCCAGCCTGCGGTCCAGTTGCAGTTCCATGTTACCAGTACCCTTGAACTCTTCAAAGATCACCTCATCCATCTTAGAACCCGTGTCAATCAAAGCGGTAGCAAGAATGGTAAGCGATCCGCCATTCTCTATCTTACGGGCCGCACCAAAGAATTGCTTGGGTTTCTGCATGGCATTGGCTTCAACACCACCTGAAAGCACTTTACCTGAAGCAGGCGCAACAGTATTGTGTGCCCGGGCCAGCCTGGTGATGGAATCCAGTAGGATCACCACATCATGACCGCACTCAACAAGGCGTTTTGCTTTTTGAAGCGCAACTGTAGAAACTTTTACGTGTTTTTCAGCAGGCTCATCAAAAGTTGATGCGATCACCTCAGCACGAACACTGCGTTCCATGTCGGTAACCTCCTCGGGACGTTCATCAACAAGAACAATGATCAGGTAACATTCGGGGTGGTTGGCAGCGATCGCATTGGCAACGGCTTTCAGCAACATGGTCTTACCTGTTTTTGGCTGTGCCACGATCAGGCCACGCTGGCCCTTACCAATTGGCGTGAACAGGTCCATGATCCTGGTAGAGTAATCATTGGGCGTAGTGAAAAGATTCAGTTTCTGGTGCGGAAAAAGTGGTGTCAGGTAATCGAATGGTACACGGTCACGCACTTCTTCAGGGCTCTTACCATTGATATGCTCTACTTTAAGCAGTGCAAAATATTTTTCACCTTCCTTTGGCGGACGCACAGAACCGTATACGGTATCACCGGTCTTTAATCCAAACAGTTTTATCTGGGACGGCGACACATAAATATCATCGGGAGAAGAGAGATAGTTGTAATCCGAAGATCTTAAAAAGCCATAGCCATCAGGCATCATTTCCAGAACACCTTCGGCGAGGATGATACCATCAAATTCAATATTGAAAGCCTGGTCACGGCGTGGAGGATAGAATTTCGCCGGGCCACCCTGGTTGTTATTTCTTTCAGCCTGCTGTGGTTCGGAAACAGACGTTTCATCTTGTTGCTGTTGCTGCTGGTTGGGTTGATTTTGTTGTGGCTGCTGCTGTTGTTGTTGTTGCTGTTGTGGTGCCCTGACCTCCAATACCGGGGCCGGAGCTTTTACTTCTTCATCCTGTTCAGCAGCTGCTGAATCATCTTTTTTCCTTGTTCCGCGTTTTGGCTTTTCTTCTTTTTTTGCAGGGGCTTTTTTAGTTGCAGTTTTTTTAGTCTCAACGATTGGTTCGTCGATCTCGGCTTCTTCAGTGCTGTTTGCAGTAGTTGCTTTAATAATGCGACGGCGCTTGCCTTTTTCAGGAGCCGCGTTCTTTGCACCCGCGCTGTTCATTACAGCTTGTCTGTCAAGGATTTTGTAGATCAAACCCTGCTTGTCCAGCTTTTTTGCATTATCAATATCCAACTGTTCAGCAATATCCAGTAACTCCGGAACAAGCATGTCGTTCAACTGCAAAATATCGTACATATGAAAAGATTATCTTTTAAAAACAAAGGTCAGATCTAGGAATCTGAGGGTTGATTTCTTTTATGAAATGAGGTTTGAAACTGGGGGTTGCGAGTAAAAATGGGATTGGGCTCTCAACTCTTTCCGCTGCAATTATACAGCTTAAATGAGAAATTCAAAAATTTATTGCCTTATCCAGCCCCATTTTAACCCGCATTTACCGTGCACTTTACCGCGTGGATTATATTTGCGCTCCTTCTCCGCCAGGGCGGATCCGGCAGGATGGGATGAGCGTAAAATTTGCACACATGTTCAACAAGAGAATCAAGATCAAAGAGCTTCTGAATAAAGAACCCCAGGGCCAGGAAGTAACCGTTATGGGTTGGGTGCGCACATTCCGTAACAACCAGTTTGTTGCACTGAATGATGGATCAACCAACAATAACCTTCAGGTTGTCCTGGAGCTGGGTCGCTATGATGATGACCTGTTGAAACGCATCACCACGAGCGCTTCACTTAAGGTAACCGGCAAGGTGATTGAATCACAGGGCAAAGGGCAAAAGCTGGAATTAAAAGCAGATGTTGTTGAGATCCTTGGCGACTCGGATCCTGAAAAATATCCATTGCAGCCAAAGAAGCACAGCATGGAATTTTTAAGAGAGATCGCCCATTTGCGTTTCCGCACCAATACATTTGGTTCTGTTTTCCGTATAAGGCATACGCTTGCATTTGCCATTCATAAATTCTTCAATGAAAAGGGATTTGTTTACCTGCATACACCCATCATCACTGCTTCTGACGCAGAAGGTGCCGGTGAAATGTTCAGGGTCACGACACTTCCATTTGATGCCCCTCCACGGAAGGAAGATGGAAGCATTGATTACAGCCAGGACTTCTTTGGAAGGAGCACCAACCTTACCGTGAGCGGTCAGCTGGAAGGTGAATTAGGCGCCACTGCATTTGGCGAGATCTATACATTTGGACCAACATTCAGAGCAGAGAACTCCAACACTGCTAGGCATCTTTCCGAGTTCTGGATGATAGAACCTGAAATGGCTTTTTATGACCTTGAAGATAATGCCAACCTCGCCGAAGAATTCATTCAATACATCATCCGCTATGCGATGGAGCATAACGCAGATGATCTTGAGTTCCTGCGTACGCGGCTGTTAGATGAAGAAAAAACAAAACCGCAGGCCGAAAGAAGTGAGCTTGACCTTGTTCAGAAGCTTCAGTTTGTACTGGATAATAAATTTGAACGCATCACCTACACTGAAGCCATTGATATCCTGCTGCAGTCACCCGCATATAAAAAGAAAAAATTCCAGTATGAAGTAAAGTGGGGCATTGACATGCAAAGCGAACATGAACGTTACCTGGTTGAAAAACATTTTAAAAAGCCAGTAGTGGTCACCAATTATCCAAAGGATATCAAATCTTTTTACATGCGGCAGAATGATGACGGCAAAACAGTTGCCGCCATGGATATCCTTGCTCCCGGTATCGGGGAGATCGTAGGTGGTTCGCAACGTGAAGAAAGGCTTGATAAGCTTGAACAGCGCATGAACGAAATGAACATCCCGCAAGCTGAAATGTGGTGGTACCTGGATACACGAAGGTATGGAACCGTACCGCATGCTGGCTTTGGATTAGGCTTTGAAAGGATCGTGCAATTTGTTACAGGGATGTCCAACATCCGTGATGTAATTGCTTTTCCGCGCACGCCCAAGAACGCAGAGTTCTGATCATTCAGGCAGCGCCAGAACAGGGGTGTGGATCTTCTCCACAAGTTCGCCGGTATGTTGCTTTGAGAACATACGCTCAAAGAGATTGTGCTTGTGAGGGATCACCATCATGAGGTCTGTCTGGTGTTGCCTTGAAAATTGGAGCATTCCATCAACAAAGTTCCCGTTGCTGATAATATGTGGTTCAGCACCGAGTTTTGACGCAATGGCTGACAGGGCCCCTGTTTCTTTTTTTTCATCGGTTAGCACGTGCACAATGCTCAATGATGCTCCCAGGAGCGAAGTAATATTTTTGATCTTTTCAAAAGGTATCTGGTCCTCATGTGTGAGGTCGGTAGCGAAAGCTATTTTTTTCAATGGGTTGTTCAATACACCGCCCGGCACAACCAATACCGGCAGCCTTGAATGCCTGAGAATTGATAAAGCGGTCTGGCCAAAGAAAATATCTTCAATGCCTTTGTGTCCTTCATATCCTGCCACAACAAAAACTGGTTTCAGCTTGCTGCAGATCTCATTAAGTTCATCTGTAATGGCACCCAGCCGGCTTTCTGTTTTTATATCAATGCCAGGAAAATTTTTCTTTACTGTTTCCGCCGCCCTGCTCATATGCAGATCCACGTTATGGTGGATCTCATCGGATGAAACGATCAGCATGGGAGTTTCACTGATGTTCACCGGCAATTGGTAAATATGGGCAAGATGAAGAGAAGCGCCGATCTGACTTGCCAATGATGCAGCAAACATAGCCGCTTCTTCAGATGCCGGGGAAAAATCAGTGGCTACAAGTATGGTATGCATGATGGGTTATTTTTTATTTGAGCCTTCATAGAATTGAAGAATAAAAGGCCGGATCTGGTCCGAAGCCAATTGCCTGCCTTCGCTGCATTGCAAAATTGAAGAATCTGATTCATAAACAGCAAAAAGAACAGGATAAGGAGGTTGACCGGGAAGGCAGGCAGTTCCCTGGAATTGGTTAACAGTTATACCCTGCAAAAATGCATACCGCCTTAAGTGATGATCGGGCGTGGAGATGGTAACGGTATTGCCTGATTCCTCTTTTGCCTGCAGCACCAATGTTGTAATTCTTTTTACAGGAGATCCTTTTGACTTTTCCTGTTTCAGCCTGTTGCTTGCCATGACCTGTTTCATGGTAAAGTATCCTCCATGCAGACATTCGATCAGGAACATCAGCAGAAGGAAATTCCTTAATGAAAGAAAAAGTGTATTTCCCTTGAAAATAAAGTTGAATAATATTGTCTGTATAAAGACTATAAGAAAGAGAAATGATCGCGCATCCTGAACATAGGTCCATGTGCTGGACAACCCCTGGTAATCCAGGCTTTCATACCTGGCAGACATATAAAATAGCATCCCCAGGATCAGGCATGCCACCATTACCCCCGATCTTAAGACCACTGGTTCTCTTCTCATGATCCTTCTGACCAGGAGGACGAGGCCAACCAAAAGCAAAAGGTCGATCATCTGGAACAACATGGTAATTGATGCTGGCTCAAGTTTAAAGATGTCCTGTAGCTGCACACCCCAGAAATTGGTATTGATCAGGGATGCGCTGATGAATGGAAAAGTTTTCAGCAGGTTTTCCGGGTAGAACCCACTGACAAATTCATTTACCTGGGCTGTAAGTTGAAATGGACTTTTAAAGGATCTTAAATGCCCAATCCAGTACTGGAAAAGAAATGCATAAACCAGGCATGCCGCCAGTATGGATAAAGCATGAAGCAGATGTGTTTTGCTCCATTTATAAAGGGCATAAAACACCGGCATGATTGCAAACAGCAGCGCAACAGGCAGGTACAGGAATTTGATCATACTTAAAGAAATAATGCCTGCTACCAGAAGAATGCTGTACCTGGTAACAGGACCATGCTTTACGAACTGACAGAAGAAGTAAACATTCCACATCATCAACCCAATGGCGAGTGTGTCTTTTGGTGGTGATTCCAGTTCATGCGGATAAAGAAAAAAGCCTGCACAAAGGACCAGCAGGTTGGCGATGCTTCTTTGATGTGAAAGGAGGAGACTCATCCGAAACATGCCGCTAAGGAAAACTGTCCAGGAAAAAACATCCAGGCAAAAAGAAGTAGCAGTAAAAGATTTAGTTGCCCATAAAAAAGGAAGTGCCAGGTAAGTGTATAGTGGTGAATAAACAGCCTGGTTATATCCATAGGTTGGCACACCGTTAATTGCGCCAGTTGGTTCCAGAGGCGGATGCCCATCAAGGATACTTTGAGCAAACAGCAGGTAAAGCGATTTGTCGCCTTCAAGATCTGTAAAGATCCAGGCGATCATGATCTTATTTAACAGGGCCAGGAGAAAGCAGAATAAGGTAGCCGGCCTTGAAGAAAAATAGGGCGAAAGCCTGGAAGGGATATCCCATTTCGCTAAACTGGGTATTGCCATAAATCGGGCGAAAAGATATTGTATTAAATGAAGAAGGATAAAAATCCTGTCTGTTATATGAAAATGACGTAGCCTGGCATCTCAGGAAAAAACCAGCATATGGCAGCGATCATTGAATCAACAGGCAGAAGCAGGGTAAAAAAGGGCAGCACTCATAGTCTTAAGGTGGACATGACCCCCATGGTAGACCTTGGGTTTCTGCTGATCACATTTTTCATCTTTACAACAACACTTTCTACTCCCGTGGTGGCGAGTCTTGTCATGCCAAAGGAAGAAGGGGCGCCCACACCTGTTGCTGCAAGCAAGGTGATGACTGTATTACTGGGTCCGGATGACAGGGTTTATGCATATGAAGGTCAATGGGAAAGGGCTGTAGCAGAAGGAAAGGTGATCTCAACCAACCTGGCAGTTGAAAATGGCGTAGGTAAATTGATCAGGGCAAAACAGCATGCCATGGATGCTTTGGGGCTTAAAGATCACTTCCAGCTGGTTATCAAACCCCTGGATGGGTCTACCTATGGGAATTTTATTGATATGATTGATGAAACAAAGATCAACGGGGTAGAAAGGTTCGTGATCGTTGCCCCTGAAGAAGGGGAAACCCTTTATGTGTCAGACCTGAAAATTGGAAGTCCTGGAAACAGCAACCAGAAATAAGAGCGATAGCCTGGCTGTTCATCTTCTATTTGAGCGTTGTGACCAGCCCACTTAAGGTAGGCTCATAAAGGTCCAGACAAATTAATAATTACTGCCGCATACCGGGCTCCATTTTCAGCCTATTACCCTGCCTTCGCCTGTCAATGGTTTGCCGGGGCTGGGGCAAAGAGCTATCCGTATTACCAATCTTTACCTTTTGCCATTCACTTTGTAATTTTGGCCACTAATTAAAAATTTGCTGTATGAACATTCCTGTAGTAGACCTGGCTGATTTTCAAAGTGGTGACAGAAAACGCAAGGAGCAATTTGTGAACGCACTGGGTAAAGCCTATGAAGAAGTAGGCTTTGTGGCAGTGAAGAATCATGGCATCCCGGATAAGCTGATCGCTGATCTTTATAAATATGTGCAGCAGTTCTTTGCTTTGCCAACTGAAAAGAAGTTGCAGTACGAGATCAAGGAACTGGCAGGTCAAAGAGGATACACTTCATTCGGTCGCGAGCATGCCAAAGGATATGATGCACCTGACCTGAAGGAATTTTTTCAATATGGCCAGACAGTAGAAGACAAGGACCCTATAAGTGATGAATATCCTGATAACGTTACTGTGTCAGAGATCCCTGAATTTACACCCACACTTTTCAAAGCTTACCGAAGCTTTGAAAAAAGCGGCACTTCATTGCTCCAGGCTATTGCACTTTTCCTGGGACTGGATGAACATTATTTTGATGAATACGTGCACAATGGCAATTCCATTCTGCGTGCCATTCACTATCCTCCCATTAAGAACGAACCCAAATCAGCCATTCGTGCGGAGCAACACGAAGACATCAACCTGATCACTCTGCTGGTAGGCGCTTCTGCTGATGGTCTGCAGATCCTGACCAAACAGAATGAATGGGTAGGTGTGACTTCACTTCCCGAGCAGATCGTTGTCAATGTTGGTGATATGCTGCAGCGCCTTACCAATAATCAATTGCGTTCTACTACACACAGGGTGGTCAATCCTCCACGTGAGCTATGGGGCACTTCCAGGTTTTCCATTCCTTTCTTCCTGCATCCAAAGGGAAGCATGAACCTAGCCTGTCTTGAAGGCTGCATCAACGAAAAAAACCCGAAGCAATATGAAGATGCAACTGCAGGTGAATACCTGGATGAGCGGCTGAGGGAGATAGGACTAAAGAAGTAGAGGTTTCTGGTTTATGGTTTCTAGTTTCTGGTTGATTATACAATCATTCTTTAGTGATTCTATTTGCGTAAATAAAAGGTAACCGCAAAGGAATACATTCTCTTTGCGTCGCTTTGCGTATTCTCTGCGCCCTTTGCGTTTAAATTTCTGTTAGATGCTTCGACCTAAATAACCAGAAACCAAAAACCAGAAACCAGAAACTCTTTTAACTACTGCTTAACGTGAATGTATAGTACCTTGTTAGACATCACTAACAACAAAATAACGGGTATGAAGAAACTTCTACGCACTTCTGCTCCCCTGCTGGCTTTATTCTTTGCAGGCATTGCCTCTGCACAGTCTCCGGACCCTGACCAGAATCCGAATTACGCTGTCAGCCGTGATAAATACATGAAACTGGCAGACTCTGTTAACCAGTGGCACAGCACCACCATTCAACAGACTTACAAAGCTTACGACTGGTACGATGCGCGCATGGAAAGACGCGAAAAAGACCGCCAGTTCAGAAGAGACCTCCGGTTACTCAGGAACAGCAATTACTACAGGCCATACTATAATTACCGGCCCTACCATCATCCCTACAGGTCTTATGCACCATGGGGCTTCTGGTGGCGTTGATCAAATTATCCTTCATCTTAAATCAAGTGTATGAAAAAAATTGTACTCTTCACTTCACTATTCAGTGCATTACTCATTGCCGGTTGCGGACGACATGTAGCAAGAGTAAGTCCTAATGAGCAAATTGATATCAGTGGCCGCTGGAACAATACGGATTCAAGATTGGTGTCAGAAGAAATGATCAGCAACATCCTGTCCGCCGGCTGGCTGGCAAAGCATGTAGGTGCTACCTCTCAAAAGCCTGTGATCATAGTTGGATTCGTTGCCAATAAAACCCACGAGCACATTGATGCGGAAACTTTCATAAAAGATGTTGAGCAGTCATTTATTAAATCTGAAAGGATCCGTCTTGTGCAGGGAGGAAAAAAGCGTGAAGAACTCCGCGCGGAAAAAGCTGACCAGCAAACCAACTCCAGTGCAAGCAGCATGAAAAAGTTTGGTCTTGAGCAAGGTGCTGATTATATCCTGCAAGGTTCGATCAACTCCATTGTTGATGCGCACAAGCGTAAAAAGGAAGTTTACTACCAGGTTAACCTTGAGCTTACAAATATCCAGACCAATGAAGTGGTGTGGATCGGCGATAAAAAGATCGCCAAGCTGGTACGTAACTGATCATCCTAATAGTTGGATATGCGCCAGGTTCTCCGGTCCGGCTTCTGCATCGGGTTAATTTCCCTAACCCTTTTCTTCCTTTTGTCGTGTGCCAGCTATAACAGGCGGGCCAGCTATTACTATAACCATATGGCAGGAGGAAATTACCAGGAAGCATCAACTGCGCTGGATCATAACCGGCTGCTTAAAAAGAACCGTAACAGGCTGCTTTACCTGCTGGAGAAAGGAAAACTGTCGCACCTGATGCAACAGTACGAAGCCAGCAATCTTTATTTCAATGAAGCGGACCTGATCATGGAATCAAGCGTTTATACTGCAAAGGATCTGCTTGCAGGTAACCTGATGAACCCCATGCACGAAAAGTACAGGGGCGAGGACTTTGAAAAGTACATGGTGCATTATTATAAGGCGCTGAACTACCTGCATCTTGGCCAGCCTGCAGAAGCCCTTGTTGAAGCAAAAAGGATCAACCTGCGCATCTATGCACAAGAAGATGAAACCCGCAATGACAACCATTACAGCAAGGATGCTTTTTCACTGATGCTGCAGGGTATGATCTATGAAAAGAACAGGGAATGGAATGACGCATTCATTGCTTACAGGAACGCTGCGGACCTTTACCTTGATTGTGATAATAATTTTTATGGGACCAGTCTTCCCAAACAACTGAAAAAAGACCTTTTGCGCATGGCAGCCGTGAATGGCTTCACTGCTGAAGCAGCGTATTATGCGCAATTGTTTGGTGAAAGCCTGAATTCTGATTCTGTTGTCAGCGAAGGAGAGCTTGTCATTTTTTGGGAAAATGGATTGGCGCCTGTGAAAAAGGCACAACACGTGAATTTTACATTGTCAAAAGACGGCGAAGGAGATCTTTTCTTTATTGATGAAAGTGGATCGTTTCATGTGCCCTTTGACTTTTCAGCTGGGGTTAACCGAGATGATGAGCGGCTGGGAGATTTGCAATTCCTGAGCATTGCCCTGCCAAAATATGTTGCCCAGCCCCTGTTTTACGAGGATGCATCTATCCAGGTCAATGGCCAGTCATTTATTCCGGAGCAGGCCCAAAACATCAACGAGCTGGCTTTTGCAACATTAAGGGAACGATGGTTGAAAGAGCTTTCTAAAACACTGACAAGGCTGGCCATCAAAAAACTGGCTCAAGCTGCTACCAATGCCCTGGCTGAAAAAGAAGAGGAAAAGAACAAGACCAGGGAAAAAAAGAAATATACAGCCGGTTCCGTAGCCGCAGGCCTTCAGATTTTTCACCTTGTTTCTGAAAAGGCAGATACCAGGAACTGGCAAAGCCTTCCCCATAGCATTTACTTTACAAGAGTGCCTTTAAAAAAGGGTTTGAACGAAGTCTCCATAAAAGTTCAAAGTCCATCGGGCAAGTCAAAGACCTTCGACCTGGCCATTCAGAACAGCGGGGGCTTGCAATTTTACAGCCTTTGCACGCTGAATTACTAATATTTAGCAGCCACTCTTCACCATTTTTATCCATTTGTCACAAGTTTAAAAAATTATTCTGAAGGTAGTTTTGCGCCTGAAATCCGTGATTCCATTGGGTTTCAGGCCCAAAATCACCTATTGGCTATAATAAGTTACTTTAAATTATTTGGTACTATAGTTTGCATAGTACCAAATATGACCATATCTTCGTGTTGTTATTAAATAAAGGTGGTGTATGTCACCGCCAAAAGACCAAAAAACATCCCGATGAATATTGAGAACACACAGAGCCAGATGAGGAAGGGAATCCTGGAATTCTGCATTCTTTCGGTCATACGCAGGGGAGAGGCCTACCCCAGTGATATTGTTGAAGAAATGAAGGAAGCCAGTCTCCAGATCCTGGAAGGAACGCTCTACCCGCTGCTGACCAGGCTTAAAAACGCAGAAATGCTTACGTACCGGTGGAAAGAAAGCTCTTCCGGTCCTCCGCGGAAATATTTTTCACTCACAGAAAAAGGTGAGGCTTTTTACAAGGAACTCGAGCAAACCTGGCAGGAACTATCACATGGTGTCAATACCCTGGCAAACAAAAAAGGACCAACAGAAAATCAGATTTAAACTTCAACCAAACTTTCGAATACATGAAAAAGATCATCAACATAAACTTATCTGGCAGGGTCATCCCGATCGAGGATACTGCTTATGAAAGTTTAAAACGTTATATAGAAAGCCTGCGCCGCTATTTTGCAAAAGAGGAAGGCCGGGACGAGATCATCAACGATATAGAAAGCCGCATCGCAGAGCTCATGAACGAAAAGATCCGCAGGAACAACAACCCGGTTTCAGATGCGGATATTGACGAGATCATTGGCTCTATGGGACGCATCGAGGATTTTGAAAAAGCGGATGCCATGGACAGCACAACTGAGCCATCTGATCCTGGTTTTACAACCACTGCGGATGGAAGCTACCAGCAGCAGAAAAGACAAAAAGGCCGCCTGCACCGTAATGGCACTGATAAAATGATCGGTGGTGTATGTTCCGGCATCGCCAGCTACATCAATATGGATCCTGCCATTGTAAGGTTGCTGTTCGCCATCATTACCCTGGGCGGTTTTGGATTTGGATTTCTTGTTTACATCCTGTTATGGATCATTCTTCCCGAAAAACACCTGGATACCTACATTGGAAAAAGGCTTTTCAGGAACCCGGATGACCGCATCATTGGTGGTGTTGCCGGTGGTATTGCCGCATATTTCAATAGAAGCACACAAACGATCCGGGTGATCTTCGCCGCTCCATTGATCCTGAACATTCTGATCAACCTGATCAACGGAATTTTTTCTCCATGGAGATTTGATTACAGCCCCGTAGACCTGGCGTTTGGATCCATTACTTCCACTTTCATTCTTGCCTATATCGTTCTTTGGATCGTACTTCCTGAAGCCAAGAGCCCATTTGAAAAAATGGAGATGCGCGGAGAAAAAGTGGATGTGAACCGCATCCGCCAGAACGTGCAGGAAGGCATGAGCGATTTTAAAACCAAGGCCGAAGCCTGGGGCGAAGATGTAAAGGCGTTTGGCAAGCGTGCATCAACCCGCGGAAAGGAATTTGCAAAGGAAGCAGAACCTGTGGCAACCGGGATCGGGCACATCATAGGTGTTCTTTTTAAAGCTTTCTTCCTGATCGTTGCCGGCAGCATCGCCTTTGCACTTTTTGTTCTCTTAATGGTAGTGATCTTTGGTGGCGGTACCGTTCTGTGGCCTGTTAAGGAAGCATTGTTCCAGTTTGTTCTGGAAGGATTCTGGCAGAAAGCATTCTTCTGGGGCACTCTGATCCTTTTCATTGCCGTGCCGCTGATTGGATTCATCGTCTGGCTGGTGCGCAGGATCATGAGAGTTCGTTCCAGACAAAGGTACCTTGGCTGGACCTTCGGTGGACTTTGGTTCCTTGGATGGGTGGCGCTGGTTGGACTGATCACCAGTGTTGCCACTGATTTTCGGGTGCACCGCGAAGCAGCACAGGATATTAATGTAATGCAGCCCGCGAATGGTAAAATGGTAGTGATGGTGAATGACCCGGAGATCCGTTACATGGGCGACCTGATGTTTGTTGATTCTGATAATACAGGCTGGAATTTTACAGACGACAGCCTTCAATTGGGTAATATCAAGATTGAAGTATCACCAAGCCGCGACAGTAACTATTATGTGACCATGGTCAGAAAAAGCTTTGGCAATAGCTATAATAAAGCCATGTCTCTTGCCAACAGGATCAACTATAAGGTTCAAAGCATGGACAGCATCCTTGACCTGGGCAGTGGTTTTTCTGTAGCACGCAATGATAAGTTCAGGGGCCAGGAAGTGGAAGTGCAGATCCAGGTACCCGTAGGCAAGAAGATCCGTTTTGATGAGACCATCGTTGAAAAGTTCTCTACGTTCGATGTCCGTGTGAACGAACGCAGGCGCAACAATGTAAGCTTCAGATGGGACGACCATTATTACCTTGGCTACCGCACCAATGTTGATTACACCATGACTGCTTCTGATGGCCTTGTGGCAGCGGATGAAGGGACTAATAACCTTGATTCAGGAAATACACAAAACACAGATACTACAACTACACCTGCTACCGAAGAAGAGCGTAGGATTGAAGAGCAGAAAAGAAGGATCCGTGAAAAGGCAGAAGAAGAAATCCGCAGGCTTGAGGAGCGTGAAAGAAGAACAGGGTTTGTACCCGGCAAACGTTCGCAGGCTATGAATCACAGGAATGATCCTTTCCTGTTCTCATTCTTCATATAATCACGGATTACACGGATTTTCTGAGGGGATGTCGCGGATACGAGGAGAGTGTGTATTATATGCTGGCAGTCTTTGTTTTAGGAGTGAAGGATCACGAATGGCACGGATAACACGGATGATTTTCAGGGATAGATCTTAATGAAGTTGCAAATTTTGGTGAGCAGTTAGTTCGTGGGGCCGTACATTTTTTTATGAAAATTCAGAGATAGATTAAAGACCATATTAATTCGGTTGAAGTGCCGTAGTGGAAACATTACGGTATTCGGGAGGCTCCACAAGGGAGCCTCTTTTTTATCGCGGATTGCACAGATTTTCCTGAAGGAATTTCGCGGATCACGGATTGGAAGATTTCCTTTGCGGTTCTTTGTGCCCTTTGCGGTTAAGGTACAGGATGATGCTTTGACCCCGAAAGTACCGCAATGCACCTTAATTTGATTTTCAGCTACATTTGCGTTGCTTAAATGAATTATAAGAATGAAGCAGACACCTTTCACGCAGAAGCATATTGATTTAGGAGCAAAGATGGCGGAGTTCGCAGGCTATAACATGCCTATCAGCTACAGCGGTATCAATGAAGAGCATCATACGGTCCGTAAAAATGCCGGCGTATTTGATGTAAGCCATATGGGAGAATTTATACTGAAAGGTGAACATGCACTTGACCTGATCCAGCGCGTTGCCAGCAACGATGCTTCCAAGCTGACAGCAGGCAAGGCACAATACAGTTGCCTGACTAATGAAGAGGGCGGCATTGTGGACGACCTGATCATCTATTGCATCGAAGAGAATAAGGTTTACATGATCGTGGTGAATGCTTCAAATATTGAAAAAGACTGGAACTGGTTACAGAAATACAACCATAACAATGTGGAGATGCACAACATTTCCGATGCTACCTGTCTCCTGGCTGTGCAGGGACCAAATGCCACACGCATCCTGCAATCACTGACCGATATGGATATCATGAACCTGAAATATTATACGTTCGTCAGGGGTGAATTCTGCGGTGTGAAAAATGTGGTTGTTAGTGCTACCGGTTACACCGGCGCAGGCGGAGTTGAGATTTATTTTGAAAGCAAAGATGGCAGTGCTGATAAGATTTGGAACGCCATCTTTGAAGCAGGAGGTCCTCAGGGACTGAAACCAATTGGTCTTGCGGCAAGGGATACGCTCCGGCTTGAAATGGGATATTGCCTTTATGGTAATGACATCAATGATACCACCACTCCATTGGAAGCGGGCCTTGGGTGGATCACCAAGTTCACCAAAGATTTTACAGCAAAGGAAATATTGCAGAAGCAAAAAGAACAGGGCATACAAAGAAAGCTTGTTGGTTTTGAAATGATCAATAAAGGCATTCCCCGCAATGGATACGAAATACAATCGCCTGAAGGAAAAAGTATCGGGCATGTAACTTCCGGCACACAATCACCCAGCCTCAACAAAGCCATAGGCCTGGGTTATGTGGCAAAAAATCATTCAGACCTTGACCAGGTCATTCATATTAAAGTCAGGGACAAGCTACTGCAGGCCAGGGTAGTAAAGCTTCCATTCAGTTAAGCCATCCTTATGCCACTGATCCATCTTACAACTTTTATAGCGGCGCCTATGGAACGGGTCTTTGACCTGAGCCTGAGTATTGACCTGCACAAAGATTCAATGGCTGCTTTTGGTGAAACTCCGGTATCGGGAACAAGGTCCGGCCTTATAAAAAAAGATGAATTCGTTGTATGGCAGGCCAGGCACCTGATGAAGCAGCGTTTCCTGAAAGTAAAGGTTACGGAACTTCAACGCCCGGTATTTTTTATTGATGAACAGGTGGAAGGTGATTTCAAAAGAATGAAACACGAACACTATTTTAAGCAAGCCGAAAATGGCATTTTCATGATCGACCAGTTTCATTATGAAGTGAAGTTTGGCAATTTTGGCAAATGGTTCACACGCATCTATTTCAACAGGTACCTGGAGCGATTGCTGGAGCAAAGAAATGAAATGATCAAAAAGGTAGCTGAGAGCGACCAATGGAAAAAATATCTTCAGAAACAATGAGCACACCCACTTTACATACCTGCCTCTCACCTGCCCTGCTGCACCTCTATGATGTTAGAAACTCAATTGTAGTGGTGATCGATATCCTGAGGGCAACATCAACAATGGCCACTGCACTTTACAATGGTGCTAAAGAGATCATACCCGTGGATTCAGTTGAACGCTGCATCCAGCTGGGTCGCGAATTGCAATGCATTACGGCTGGGGAAAGAGATGGCAAGATCGCGGAAGGACTGCAATACGGCAATTCGTCGTTTGAATATCCAAGGGAATTCATCCAGGACAAGATCCTCGTACTGACCACAACCAATGGAACAAAGTTGTTGCATATGGCACTTAACAAAGGGGCTACTGAGATCATTACCGGTTCGTTCCTGAATTTATCTGCAGTATGCAGTCACCTGGTACAGGAAAAAAAGAATGTCATCCTTGCCTGCGCTGCATGGAAGGATAAGGTGAATATGGAAGACACGCTATTTGCAGGCGCCGTTGTTTCAAGGATCAGCGAACACTTTGATATCAACTGCGATTCATCTCACCTTGCTCATGTGCTTTATAAAGCAGCGAAAGAAAATCTTTACGAATTCATGAAAGAAAATGATGCTTCCCATTACCATCGCCTCACCGGCTTTGGACTGGAGAAGGACATCCGCCATTGTCTCACCGAAGACCTGGCCAACGTGCTTCCCGTGTACAGGGATGGTAAGTTGGTCATAGGATAGTTTATAGTATTTGGTTTATGGTTTTTTGTTTCTGGCACCGCCCACCGAAGCTTTAGCGTAGGTGGGTTCTTCAAATACAGTCATTCCAATTTTTCTCAATTGGCGTAATTAACCGCAAAGAACGCAAAGAAAAGCGCAAAGGAATACATGGAATGCTTTTGCGTCACTTTGCGATCTTAGCGTTCTTTGCGGTTAATATAAAAGGAAACCTCTTTCCCAATAACGAAATCATTATAAGATCGTACATTAAGAATTCTCCTTCCCGCTTCACGTCTCGTCTCACGTTCCTGGCTTCACGTCTCCCGTCTCCCGTTTCACGTACTCCCTCCCCTTAAGTGTTATCCCTGTCTTTTAAGACTTATTTGGGCATTTTCGCATGGTTTTCCGGGTTTCTTTCCGTTACTTTTGCAGATTGCCTATCGCGGATCGGTTGAAAATGCAAGCGATCCATAAAAGTTGAATGGAGCAGTAAAAGGTTGGTAGAAGAATTGTGATGATGAGAATAAAGACTGCCTGAAATTCGTTGTGATTGAGTCCGCGATGCAACATCATACACTGTAAATCGAACATTCTTTGGCTTTACCGCATTTGCTCAAATACGTATATACCCATGGAAGCGACGAAGTGATCCGGAGGGGAAAAAAGATTCATGCGATCGGCCTTGTAGAGCTGGTTGAATATGATGAACTTTTTGGTTCCGCCGTTTTCCGGGTGAAGGATGATAATTACTCTACCTTTTACAAGGTTCACATCCAGCATTTCAAGGATCCAAAAACCCTGTCGCTGCGTTGCGCCTGTCCATATAACCTGGGTGAGATCTGCCGTCATGAAGCAGGTGCACTGATCCGCCTCCAGGAAATGATCGATAAAGGCCAGTTACAATCAGATACACTTCAATACGACCAGCGCCACACGGTTGCCAAGATGAAGGCGATCGAAGGCCGTACCATACAAATGCTCGCAGGGCCAGCACTTTACCAGGAAGCAGAAAACTGGCTCAGGCACAACAAGCCGATCATAGAAAGCGCTAAGGATGAAACCGTGAAAGCCAGGGTGAAGCTTGATGGCACAGAATACGCAGTTATCATCCGGCGCAATGAAGAGCGCAACTTTGATACAAGCTCGGATTATGAGGATCCTGATCACCTGCTTTGTCTTCCCAAGGTGATTGTTTTCATGTACCTGCTGTACAAACATGGCCAGCATTATTTTGAAACCATCCGCAACTGGGACAAGGAAAAAAATAAATTGCTCGAAGCTTACGGTTATTCCCTGAGTGATGACCTGAAGGGAAAGTTTGAATTCAACTACAAAGATGGAAAGCCCTTCCTCCGTGTTCTTGACCGTAACATCAAAAGGATTGCCCTGCCTTCCTCACCACTTCCAAGGTTTGAAAATCTGCCAACGGTTGTTGAAGAAGAAATGACTCCAAAGGAGCAAACCATGTCCAAACGCGTTGGATTGGTTTTTAATTTCAATAAGACTGCTTATCCATTTTTCACACTGGACATGGTGGAAGGCGAGATGGACGAAGAAAACAATTTTGCCGGCAATGTTGAGAAGCTGGAGCTGGGTAAATACATCAACCTGGATGCATACAGTGAGTCAGACAAGAACCTGCTGATGCTGGTGCGCAAACTGCAGGACGCGGAAGTCAATAAATATGTCAGCCGTAATTCACCATTCTCAGGCATTTGGGAAAACATCATTCATCATGAAGGTGATGAACTGCCCGAAGAAACCAGGCGACTGATCGTTGAATATTATTTTCCAAAACTGAAGAAGATCTTCCTGGAAAATTCGGACACCCCGGTTTTTTACCTGGACAAATCAAAAGCTTTCAAAACAGCCAACCTGCAACGCGTTGAGTTGAACAATGAGTGGCTGCTGCCGAATTTTTCGGTAGTGAAAGCAGCCAAAGGCTATGCGATAGAATGTTACCTGAAGCCAGGCGCGGTTTCCTATGGATTAACTGACAATGAAGTGTCCTCGCCCCTGCTGTTCCTTTATAATCACCAGCTGCACCTGTGGGACAATGCGGATGCCGTAGAAGTGGCTGAGAAATTTTTGCCCGATGGCGTGATGAAGATCACCGCAGATACGTGGCAGGAATTATTGCCAAGATTGGTAATGCCCCTGACCAAAGAATACAAAGTAGATTTTGACCGCAGCCTTGTGGAAGAGATCAAGGACGGTGAACCTGAGGTAAAACTGATGCTGCATGAGAAAGGCGAATACCTGGTGTTCCAGCCCATCTTTAACTACAAGGGTTTTGATACAAAGGCAAAGGATAAGGATGAACTCGTCATTCCTGTAAAAGATAAAGTGGTGGTAGTGCGGCGCAACCGTGTGGCTGAAACTTCTTTTATTGAAAAGCTTCAGACCCTGCACTCCAATTTTATTCCTTTTGATGATGGCGCGGCACTGGCACTGAAAGGAGTTGATGTTCTGAAAAATAACTGGTTTTTCCTTTTCGTGGATGCCATGAACGAGGCTAAGACACCTGTCTATGGCTTTGAGCAGCTGAAGAACTTCCGTTTTAATACCGCAAAACCAACAACGCATATTTACATCAGCAGTAACACAGACTGGTTCGACGCCAAAGTTGATATTATCTTCGGGGACCAGAAAGTAACTGTTGCGGAAGTAAAAAAAGCATTGGCCAACAAACAGCAATTCGTTCAGCTGAACGATGGCACCCTCGGCATCCTGCCAGAGGACTGGCTAAAAAAATATTCACTGCTCTTCAAAGTAGGGGAAGGCCGTACGGACAAGTTGAAATTATCGCGCTACCACATGAGCGTGATCGATGAACTGTACGAGACCCGTAACGAAGAAGAGCTGACCATACAACTGGAAGAAAAGTATGACCGTATCAGGAACGTTGACGGAATAAAGGAAATTGATCCACCCGCCAACCTGCAGGCCATACTGAGGCCCTACCAGATAGCCGGTTACCAGTGGCTGAACTACCTGCATGAAGTGGCATGGGGCGGCATCCTTGCAGATGACATGGGTCTTGGTAAAACGGTGCAGGCACTGTCCTTCCTGCAGCACTATTTTGATCATTATTCTAAAATGAAATCGCTGGTGGTTTGTCCAACCACCCTGATCTATAACTGGGAGAACGAGATCAAGAAATTTACACCAAGCCTGAAGTATCATATTCATCACGGGGCAACAAGAAGCCGCAACCTTGATGAACTGAACCAGCATAATGTGATCATCACCACTTATGGTACGTTAAGAAGCGATATCAAACTGTTTGTGCAGATACCGCTGGATTATGTTGTGCTGGATGAATCGCAGGCCATTAAAAATCCTTCAAGCAAGGTTACCAAGGCGGCTTCATTGCTGAATGCGAAGCATCGCCTGTGCATGAGTGGTACACCTTTGCAAAACAATACATTTGACATTTACGCGCAAATGAACTTCCTGAACCCGGGCATGCTGGGTTCAGTGGAATTCTTCCGCCAGGAGTTTGCCATTCCAATTGATAAATTCGGAGAGGCGGAACAAAAAGACCATCTTAAAAAGATCCTTTACCCCTTCATCCTGCGCCGTACTAAGGAGCAGGTTGCAAAAGACCTTCCTGATAAAACAGAGACCATTCTTTTCTGTGAAATGGAAAGTGAGCAGCGCAAGATCTATGATGCCTACCGTAACGAATTCCGTTCAAGGATCATGGGCACCATTGAAGAACAGGGCATCCAGCGTTCACAGCTTACCATTCTCCAGGGATTGATGAAGCTGAGGCAGATCTGTGATTCACCTGCTATCCTTAACGACACGGAAAAATTCGAGAACCATTCCATCAAGCTGGAAGAGTTGTCCAGAGAGATCGCTGAGAATATTGGCAACCACAAAGCGCTTGTTTTCTCGCAGTTCCTGGGCATGCTTGGCCTCATCCGAGAAAAGCTGGAAACGCTTGGCATCAAGTACCAGTATTTTGATGGAAGCACTTCTGCGCCGGACAGGGAGAAAGCCATTCAAAGTTTCCAGAACGATGATGAGGTGCGTGTATTCCTTATCTCACTCAAGGCTGGTGGTGTAGGTTTGAACCTTACTGCTGCGGACTATGTTTACATTGTTGATCCCTGGTGGAACCCTGCTGTGGAGCAGCAGGCGATTGACCGTACACACCGTATCGGGCAGACCAAGAATATCTTTGCTTACCGGATGATCTGTAAGGACACCATTGAAGATAAGATCATGCAGCTGCAGGAAAAGAAGCGCTTGCTGGCAAAGGAGCTCATAGCAGACGATGCCACATTTGTGAAAGCACTGAGCAGGGAAGATGTGGAGTACCTGTTCTCATAACCTGCATTCGGAAGGATCACATTATGTCATCATTCGAATGATCCAGGCCTGCCTTTATTTCACTGTAATGCCTTCCACTATTTTTGTTAGCTCCTTTACTGAACTTTCCAAACCACTCATCAGGGCAACATGAAAGACCAATCCTTTTTGCACATTGTCCGCTGGGATGATTTGCTCTTTTATGTAAAATTTCCTGTGGCCTTCATAAAACCCCAGCCATTCCATTTCTTTTGAAAGGAACATTCCTTTTGTTTTGGTTGCTGAAGATTCTGAAAGCGAATAACTGGGATGAAAAAACGAAGGATGGCGTCCTGCATAAACTGTCATGCTGATCCAGTTGGTATCGCCATATTGCTGGAACCTGCTAACCCTGAAAACCTGGAAGTCATATTTCTGGTCTACGGTGATGTAATGATCCTTTGGAAGTTTAATTTGAATTTTCTTTCCGCTGCCTGTTAAGTCGTAGACTTCCGTCCGTGCTTCCCTCTTTAGTGCACGTCCACCTTTTTCAAAAGTGCTGAAAACGTTTTCCGAAAGTTCCTGGAACTGTTGTTTAGCAACAAATGCCTCTGGGTTGATATAGGCATCGATCCTCAACAATGATCTGTCAGGCATCTGTACCATCAGGCTGTTGATCAATATGCCCGGATTGGTTGAATCAAAGACTACAGGCGTAGAAAGCAGCAGGGTTACATTGTTTTTTTCAGAAAGTATCTTCCGTTTAAAGAAGCCCGATGTATCATCTTTTGTCATTGAAGAAAACAGGTTCCCGTCTGAAAATGAAAACAGTTCTTCGGCAAAAAATACCAACCTGTATTTTCCTGTATCCATCACGATCCTTGTTTCGGCATTGATGTTGGGGTCAGCGGCCATTATGTCCACCGACCGGGAACTGTTCATTGCCTGATCTGGTAACCGCAGAAAAGCCCTGTCATTCAGAATGGATAACTTTTTATTCAGCACAAGCCTGCCAAGGTCCTGGCCTTCAGCAGTACTTATCAAAAACAAAGTGAGGAGAATAAATCCAGTATGCAGGCGCATGTAAATTGATTTCATATTAAGTTACGAAAAGGAAGGATGGAAGCATTTGGCCGCTTTCCAGCTGACACCATTTTTGGAATTTTTTAGGATAAAACAGTAAGGGGGTTGCAATAAATGAGAACCCCAGTCAAAGAGCTCATTTGGATCGTAAGCCTGCAATGCATCTCCAGGTATTTTTCCGAAGGGTCATAAGGGTTTTCGCCCTTTTTTCAGGATTCATCGCCGTTCGTCCGCCCATTAACGTTATTTAACCCCGAAGCATAAGGTTTGCGAATATCTTCGTAATACATACAACGCTTATGAAGAAGTTATACCTGTTGGCTTTGGCTTTGATTGGCTTGAGCTTTATCTCCGACGCCCAGAAAGTGGCCGGGGTGGTCAGGGGCATCTTGCAGGATTCGGTTTCCGCTTCCCCTCTTGCGGATGCCACCGTATCGCTGATGGACCTGAAGGATTCTTCACTTATTTCTTTCACACTGACCCAGGAGAACGGACGCTTCGAGATCAGGAACATTGATGCAGGTAAGTACCAGGTTGTTGCTTCCTACACCGGACTTCAGTCTTTCAAGAAATCATTCACCATTTCTTCAGAGCAAAAGGAAATAGACTTAGGCGTTGTTCAGTTACTGCGTACCGGCAAATTGCTGGATGAGGTCATCATTGAACAATCACCTGTTCAGATCAAAGGCGATACCATCGCTTTCAGGGCCGACGCATTCAAAACAAAACCCAATGCAACCGTTGAGGACCTTTTGAAAAAGCTTCCCGGTGTGCAGGTTGAAAAGGATGGTACGGTAAAAGCCCAGGGAGAAACGGTTCAGAAAGTATATGTTGATGGTAAGGAATTCTTCAGCAACGATCCCAAGCTGGCTACAAAAAACCTGACGGCCGACATGATCGACCAGGTTGAAGTATACGATGATATGAGCGAGCAGGCCAAGTTCAATGGCATTGATGATGGCAGCCGCACCAAGGCCATCAACCTGAAGCTAAAAAAAGACAAGAAGCGTGGCACTTTTGGAAGAGTGTATGGTGGCGTTGGTACCGATGAACGCTACGATGCAGGACTGAGCACGAATTTCTTTAAGGGCGCGACCCAGGTATCTGTGATCGGCCGAAGAAACAATACCAACAATATGGGCTTCACTATGGGCGACCAGATGGGTATGTTCAGTGGCGGTGGAAATATGAGCGGTCCAAGAGGTGGCGGAGGTGGTAACGGAGGTACTGCAGGTTTTGGAGGCAATGGTACAGGGCTTACCACCACTTCAATGGCGGGCATCAACTACCGCGACCTGTGGGGTAAGAAACTCAACGTAAACGGCAGTTATTTTTATAACCATGCAAACCGTGAGAACTTTGGAAAATATTACCGACAAACTTTCTTCGAAGACACTACCATTGCCCGCAACCAGCAATCATTCACCAACAACATCAATGCTAACCACCGGTTCAACTACAATATCATTTACAATATTGATTCTTTCAATTCTATTATCTATACACCAAATATCAGCTTTCAGAATTCAGAAAGCTTTTCAGAAGATACCATCACTTCCTTTAAGCAGTACAGTGATATCAGCAATAAGCAAAGCGCCATTTATACTAAAAGGAATAATACGGGCAATGGCTTCAACATGAACAATAACCTTATCTGGCGCAGGAAGTTCAGAAGAGCCGGAAGGACCTTGTCGGTTAACCTGAACAGTACTGTTAGTGAAAGTGAACGTGAGTCTTACAATATCGATAACCAGGAAGATTTTGACAATGATGGCAATCCATTGCGCTTCAGCAGAAGAAATTACCTGACCACAACGGATAATTCCAATAACAGTTATGGAGTCTCAATGTCCTATACAGAACCTATAGGCAGGAATAAGATCCTTGAGCTGAACTATAGCCATAACGGCAGCGAAAATGAATCGGACCGGCGCGGGTATGATTTTAATACAGTTTCAGGAAAGTTTGACCAGGCAGAGCAAACGCTTACCAATCATTTCCAGAACCGCAACAGCTCCAACCGTTACGGAACCAATTTCAGGCTGGTGAAAAAGAAATACAACTTCCAGGTGGGTGTTTCTCTCCAGAACAGTATGCTGGAAACCAACAACATGACACTAAAGACAACGATCACTAACCGTTATACCAACCTGTTTCCAACTGCATCTTTCAATTACCAGTTTGCTCGCAGTAAAAATCTCCGGTTCAGTTATCGCGGAAGTACCAGCCAGCCAAGCAGCTACCAGCTTGATTCTGCAACTGACCGAAGCCGGTATCCTTACCTGTACAAAGGGAATCCATTTCTTGACCAGGAGGTGCGCCATGGCCTGACGCTGAGCTATACGGCTTTTGATCCTGTGAAATTCCGTAACATGTTTGCGTTCATATCATTCAATGCAACGCAGGACAAGATCGTGAATTCTGTACGCAGGTTTGGAACAGTTGAGCTCAACAGCCCGGTAAACCTGAATGGCGCTTATAATATCTCCGGAAATTTCAACATCGGATTCCCGATCAAAAAGCTAAAAGGTGGTAATATCAACTTTACAACAAGAGGTAATTATATCCAGGACCCCAACCTGGTGAACGACCAGATGAATTATACGCGCAATGCCATCATTGGAGAGGATGTCCGCCTGAATTACAACTTTAAAGATAAGCTGGATGTAGGTGTATCAGCCGGTGTTACTTACAACTCCGTACAATACACAGGATCTGCAGGACAGGACAATTCATTTGTTTCGCATGCTTATTCCATTGACGCTACCTGGACCATGCCCAAAGGCTTTATTCTTTCATCCGATTTTGATTACAACTTTTATACAGGCAGAACGGATGGATTTAACCAGAGCTATGTGATGTGGAATGCGGGCCTTGGCAAAAGAGTGTTCAAGAACAAAAGGGGCGAATTCAAATTATCGGTGTTTGACCTCCTGAACCAGAATGTAAGCATCAACAGGATTGTTGAAAGGAATTATATCGAGGACATACAGAACACAGTATTAAGAAGGTTCCTGATGCTGAGCTTTACTTACCACATCAACCGCATGGGAGGAAAGAACATTCCAGCGCAGAACAGGCCGGCAGGTGGTGGAGGAATGCGGATGACCAGGGATTAAGCAGTGTTGCGGTTTTACACAGACCCTAAAGATGCCTTAATACAAATGCTGAGTTTAGTTTAAACGAAAACGGAACATAAAAAAGAACCCCCCGTCGAGTCGGGGGGTTTAATTTTTTTACCTCAGTGATCTTTTCCTTGCAGGAACATAACTGCGGGCAACATTAGAGTTTCCGAAGATGAGTACACCTAAAATTGACTTCACAAAACGCCATAGATTCATGGATGGCCTGTAGTAAGCTTTATAGATAGCAACCTCTTCTCTCGCTTGAACAATCGTTCTGTTTTTCATATTGGATGGTTTAAGATGTGGAAAAATGGTTAAGAAAAATAGCTATTTATAATGAAAAAACGAAACCTTTCTCTATTTTGGCGTAGAATATCGATCACAAATCCAATTTTTACTATGAAACTTTACCAAAACAGGCTACTGCTTATTAGTTTTTTATTCCTGAACATCGCTGCCTCAGCCCAAGTCAGGCTTCCGGTCTCAAACAATGCCTTAAGAACTGATCTTCAAAAGGTTATTGAAGATTTCTCAAAGCAATTTACAGCGCTGAAAGGGGAAATGCAATCGGAAAATCCCCAAACAGTCGAGTTTACTTCCCTGCTTCAGCTGAGCGGATCTGAAAATTCGGTGATCACCCAGTATTCCGGGTCCAAACCCATTTACAGCTTCAATGCCCTGATGCTGACCACAGAAGATTTTGAAGAGGCTACTGCCAAATACAAATGGCTGTACAATCAGTTAAAAGGGATGACCATCAGGCTTAACCGTGATTACACTTTTTCTCTGGACGGAGATTATGAAGCTCCTGCTGAAAGCCTCAAGTTCAGCAGCAGCATTATGAAGCTGGTTCCAGGCGCCACCAATCTTACAAAGATGAAAGTGGAGATCGCCATGCAGTTCGAATTCCCTGAGTGGAAGGTGAGCCTGCTGGTCTATGAAAAGGAAAGAGAGGACAAGGACAGAGGGGAGATAGAGGAAGAGGACTAGGGGTTTAAGGTTTATGGTCTCTGGTTTATGGTTCTTTAGGCTTGATCATTCCTATTGATTCAATTGCGGAGAGAGGCATTAAACGCAAAGAGCGCAAAGGATACGCAAAGAACCGCAGAGGAATACTAGAAACCCTTTGCGAATCTTAGCGTTCTTTGCGCTCTTTGTTTTTAATGTATTGAAGGAAAGCTTCGAGCCATGAGCTACGAGCTTCGAGAAGTTTCAAAAAGAATTAGCCTCACGCCTCACGCGTCCTGGCCTCACGTCTCCCGCCTCACGTTTCACGATCAAAGCTCGTAGCCAATAGCTAAAAGCCATCAGCCAAAAGCTAACAGCCACCAGCCTTCCCTCCCTACTGCATTCTGATCATATTACCCGAGGGCATGTTCCTGCGCATTTCTTCCATCAGCTTATCACGTTCCTTTGTGAATTCTGCAGCGGTAACTTTTTTGCCATCGCGGGGCTCCCTGATCTTTGAGACGCTGACTTTTGGTGAGACCTCTACCGCTTTGAATACAGTGCGGCCATTGTTAACATCCATTTCCAGGATCATTCCCGGTAACTGACCCTGGTATTCTGCACCGGGGCCGGCAGGCACCGGAATATCAGTAGTAAACCAGGCAACAATGTTTGCCGTGTCGGCAACTTCTTCGCGCTTCATTACTCCATTCTCCATGGTTGTCATGGGTCTTGTGCCGATACGCTGCGCTGTTGCTTTACGTACGGTGTAATTCAGAATGGTCTTTGTTTCTTCCGATAGCTTCCATTGCAATTTGCGAATGCTGTCTGTTACAACAAAGTTCCTGTCCATTATTTCGCGCTGCTCGGTTTTGGTCTGGGTGGTGAAGTTGTGGAATATAACATCATTCAGTCCACCCGGGCGGAACATCATGACCATGCCATTGCCGTTATCAATTGTATTCTGTCCTTCCTGGTTTGGATCTGGAATGGATTGCCAGAGAGATTGGCTGTTGCCAAACAGCAATTCAAACTGGTCTGTCCTGGTGGCAGGCAACTGTGCAGCCATTTCATTATTGTTATTGCTATTGAACACGCGGCGCGGGAGCTGCATGGTGCGTTCATATACAATTTTGCCTTCTTTCATTTGTGCGCCGGACGCCAGTGAGAAGGCCATACAAAGAGCAATCAGTATTTTTTTCATCTCGTAAGCTTTGTTCAAATGTATTTTACTGCTGCAGCAAATACAGTTAAATCAGGTTGAAACTACGTTAATAATGGTTAAAGGCTGTAGGAGCGGTAAGTGAAAAGGGTATTTTTGTCCTGATGCGAAGCCTTAAGAATATAAAGCTGTTACCTGTATTGATGGCATTGACCATCCTCATCATTGCAGGCTTCCAGGTGTACTGGCTGCAAAAATCCTATGAGCGTGAAAAGCGGACCCTTGAGATGCGTTCCAATATGATGTTCAGGGAAACAGTACTTAGCCTGCAGGCATCCAAACTTAAGCTTGACAGGATGATGATGGATTCGAGCCCGGTCAGGTTCAGGATGAGCCAGGACCAGGAAAGATCTTATAACATAAGGGTGGTGCCAGGACAAAAAATGGTTTCACTGGTGAATGCATTGAATAAAAGAGCAGAGGATTCCATCATCGGCAGGTTGAAGCAGGACTCTCTCCTTGAAAATACTTTTATATTCAGAAAGAACAACAGTTCCAAGCCAACAAGGCCTGAATCACGTCTGATGCAGTTCCTGTATGATGTTGACTCGCTGCAGGATTCTGTCCGCATCATTGAGATCAGTAATGCCTTTTCTAAGAGACAGGCACAGCAAAACCTCCAGATTCCATTCAGCATACACCGTTCAGAAGGAAGGGGTGAGGAAAGAGCTTTTAACGAGATCACACTGGGCTTTGCACGGCCGATCACTTATCATCTTTCCTTGGGTGATTCGTTCTACTTCATTTTAAAAAGGATCGGGGCAGCCATATTATTTTCCGTTTTCCTCATAGGCGTTACCATCCTTTCATTCACACTTTTATACCGGAATCTTTTGCGGCAGCAGCGCCTTGCCGTGATCAAGAATGATTTCATCAGCAACATAACGCATGAACTGAAAACACCTATCGCAACGGTCAGTGTTGCCATTGAAGCGTTGCGCAGCTTTAACGCCAATATGGACCCGCAAAGGACCAAGGAGTACCTTGATATTTCAGCCAATGAACTTCAAAGGCTCTCACTGCTGGTGGATAAGGTCCTGAAACTTTCCATGTTTGAGAAAAAAGAAGTTGACCTGAAGTACGAGCCGCTGAATATGAAAAGCCTGGTGGATGAAGTAACCGCATCCATGAGACTGCAATTTGAAAAGCACCAGGCCAAAGTGAACGTATCCGCAGATGAGAATGCCAGCCTGGAAGGCGACAGGCTTCACCTGGTCAGCGTGATCTTTAACCTGCTGGACAATGCATTGAAGTATGCCAACGGGGCGCCTGTCATTGATCTTACTGTAAGAAATGAACCGTCAAGAGTGCAGGTGACGATCGCTGACAATGGCATCGGCATCCCTTCGGAATATAAAGACCGCATCTTTGAGAAATTTTTCCGTGTGCCCAAAGGCAACCTTCACAATGCAAAAGGATATGGCCTGGGCCTGAGTTATGTTTCCTATGTGATCGAAAAGCATAAAGGAAAGATCCATGTTGAATCAACCGAAGGACAAGGAAGTAAATTCATCATCTCCTTACCCAAAACAAAAGCATGAGCAAAGGAAAGATCTTTTACGTAGAAGATGAGATCTTCCTGGCTAAGATCGTGAGTGAGACCCTTCAGGACAAAGGATTTGAAGTGGTAATGGTGCATGATGGCGCACAGGCTTTTGAAAGTTTCGTTTCTGCACAGCCGGATGTTTGCTTACTTGACATCATGCTTCCCAATAAAGATGGATTCGCTATCGCGGATGAGATACGTGAAAAGAATACTGAAGTGCCGATCATTTTCCTTAGCGCAAAATCCTCCACTCATGACGTGGTCAATGGATTCAAGACAGGCGCTAACGATTATATCCGCAAGCCTTTCAGCATGGAAGAACTGATCGTTCGTATAGAAAATGTTCTGAAGATCAAGCCGGCCGCATCGGCCAATGATGGTGACCTGGCCCTGGGCGGTTATTTATTCAATCCCCGCCGGCAAACACTCAATCATCCTGCAGAACAAAAAAAGCTTTCCTACCGCGAATGCGAATTACTTAAACTGCTTTACCTGAACAAGAACCAGATCGTGGAAAGACGCGACATCCTGAACCTGCTCTGGGGCAGCGACTCTTTTTTCAACAGCCGTAACCTTGATGTATACATCACCAAGCTGCGCAATTATCTTAAACTTGATCCTTCCATAGAGATCATTACCATTAAGGGTGTTGGCTACCGTTTCATCATGAACTAAGTGGCATGTAATTTTCAAAGCTGCCCATATGTGGCGGTTGTTGAAGATTAGGAAGTACAGGATGTTGCTAATTTGGTTTTCCGTGATCCTATCGGTCCTGATCGTAGGTACTTTTCTTTTTGTACGACATTATGTTGAGCCTGTGCTGAGAAACAGGTTGCATACTTTCATAGTCCAGGGCTCTGACAGCCTTTACAAATATTCATTGGGCAGCCTTGACGCCAATTTCTTCGGTGGCAGCGTTGAGGTTAAAAATCTACACATAAGAGTAGACAGCAACCGTTACGTGTTACTGAAACAAAAGAACCAGCTTCCGCCACTGACCCTCCAGCTTGACCTGGTGAAAGGGCGCCTGGATGATATCGCCATCTTCCCGCTGCTGTTTGGAAAAAAGATCAGGATCAGCCAGATCATATCATCGGGTGCAGACATCAGGTTGTCGAGACACACAAGGAAAACAGACCAGGAAAAAACATCTGTGCCGCTTTGGAAGGCCATGCAGCCGGGCATCAATGCTGTTGAAATTGACAGGATCAGGTTAGATGGTGTCAAGCTGTTATACAGGCATGCAGATACTGCAGAATCAGTAAAGCTTCAATTCGACAGGTGTGAAGGTGTGTTTGATAATATCAGGATCGACAGTGCATCTGAAAAGGACCCTGAAAGGTTAGGATTTATCAGGGATATGCAGATAAAGTTCAATGACCTGAAATTCCGCTCTCCTGACTCCAGCTTCAAGCTAAAAGCGAAATGGATCTATTACTCATCCAAAGGCAAAACCCTGGAAGTGGATTCTTTTAAGATGCAGCCGACTAGGGAAGATCCAAAGGACTTTTATAGTTTCAAGGGAGTGCAGGCATCCATGGATGTGTACGAGATAGCAAGGGTGACAATGAAGAATTTTGACCTTCGCAATTTTCTGAACTTTGATATGTACAAGGCTGACAGCATTACACTGGATCATCCCACAATGTCCATTTACCTTGACCGAACCTATCCTCCATCAGTTTACAGGAGCAAGATCGGTGGATATCCCCACCAGCGCATTTTACGGTCCAAATCACCTGTTTACATCGGAAGTTTATCTGTTATCAACGGAGGCTTTTTTTATAAGGAAAAGAACAAGAACACGCAAAAGGAAGGCACCATTGCTTTCACAGATGTCAATATGAAAGTGCAGCATGTGACAAATGATCCTGCACGCATCAAAAAGCAGCCGTTTACCAGGGTAAAGGCTGAAGGAAAGCTTTTTAATACCAGTCCGATCAACCTGAACGTGCTGTTTTATCTTGATTCAGCCAATGGCAGGTTTGATGCAACGGGATCTGTAAAAAACGTACAGGCATCGCAATTGGGCAGCATGGCACTGGCTGTATCAAGCATGCAGCTTTCTTCTTTTAACCTGCGCCAGCTACAGTTCAGCATCAGAGGTGAGGATTTCGGAGCCCGATCTGATGTGGCCATGCTGTATGATAATTTTTCCGTTGTTATGAATAAGGTTGATAAAGAGACCGGGGCCATTGACAAAAGTAATTTCATGACCCGAGTGGTGAACAACCATGTGTTCTGGCCATCCAACCCGGGACCTGATGGAGTAGAGCGAAAAGCAAAGGATGTACAGGTTGCACGCACCACCACCAACACTTTCTTTGGACTGTTGTGGCACGCTTTATTTGCAGGCATGCAAAAGGTGATGAGCAAATAGAAGCACCTTCCTACTTTTATATCATGATGAAGGCATACACGGCAGGAAAGATCTTTACAGGAACCGGATGGCTTTCTGATAAAGCTGTTATTGTTGTGAATGACAGGGTGCATGATATTGTGCCGCTTTCCGGTGCAGGACCCATCGTTCAATCGTTTGGACCTGATTCCATACTTGCTCCTGCATTTATTGACGTACAGATCTATGGCGCCAATAAAAAACTGCTTGCTGTCCATCCTACAGAAGAAGCACTAAGCGATCTTGCGAGTCATTGTATGGAAGGCGGTACGGTTCTATTTCAGCCAACCCTTGCAACAAATTCAATAGAGATTTTTTACAAGTGCATTGATTCCGTCAGGGCATATAGGGCAAAGGGAGGCAAGGGTGTATGGGGATTGCACCTGGAAGGTCCCTGGATCAACCCTGTAAAAAGGGGCGCGCATGTGGCATCCTTCATTCATGCTCCGGGGATTGATGAAGTAAGAGACCTGCTTGAATATGGCAAAGGGATCATCACCATGATCACGCTTGCTCCCGAAGTTTGTTCTGATGAAGTAATAAGAATGATCAGGTCTTACAATATTGTTGTTTCCGCAGGCCACAGCAACTGCAGTTTTGAACAGGCCAATAAGGGTTTTGCAAATGGAATCACTGCCGTTACGCATTTGTACAATGCCATGAGTCCTTTACAGCACCGCGAACCAGGTCTGGTTGGCGCCTGCTTTATGCATGATTCGGTAAAAGCAAGCATCATTGCCGATGGCCATCATGTACGGTTTGAGGCGATCGCTATTGCAAAGCAACTCATGGGCGAGCGGCTATTTGCCATTACAGATGCTGTTACTGAAACAAATGAAGGACCCTACCCGCATCAGCTGGAAGGAGATAAATATACTTCCGGCGGAACATTGAGTGGATCAGCCATCAGCATGCACCGCACCATGCAGAACCTTGTGCAGCAGGCTGGTATTCCTGTTGAAGAAGCATTAAGAATGTGCAGTCTTTACCCGGCGCAGGTACTGGGCTGTGATGATAGCAATGGAAAAATTGCGCCGGGAGCCATGGCGCAATTCGTTGTACTGACTAAGCAATTAGCACTGGTGGATGTGATCACCTGATAACAGGCTTCATGGAATAGGAAGCTTTCTTCCTTTTTGAATATCTGAGCATCCAGGTTATAGTGAATGTTGGAATGAAATCAGTAAACGGTAAAAGCTCTTCAGCGAACGCAAACATGCCACCAAAGAATCCTTTGCGCACGCCAAACATCTTTAAATAGATCATGGCAGAGATGGGCGCCCACAGAACATCCAGGAACTCTCCAATGACCGGCAATCCAAAGGAGGCAAAACCTATAACATCCATAAGGACGCATGCTGCCAGGGAGGGTAAAGGCTGATCTACTTCAAGCGTCTGGGTACGCTTCTTCATGAAAAGTTGCTTCATTAATTGTATTGGGTTTTAACGTTCTTAATGACGAGCCTGCAGCCCTAATGGTTGTATGGCATATTATTCGGATGCATAAGGCATGGGCAAGGTTCATATCGGAACATCAGGCTGGAGCTATAAACACTGGAAGGACCTGTTTTATCCCCACAAGCTAAGAACTGCTGACTGGCTGAAATATTATGCAACGCAGTTCCAGTCAACGGAGATCAACGGTTGCTTTTACAGGATCCCTTCAATTGAAACGGTTGTCAACTGGACCGAGCAGGTTCCGCCGGGATTCACCTTCTGTCCCAAGATGAGCCGCTTTCTCACCCACATGAAAAAATTAAAAGATCCCGAAGAACCACTGGAACGTTTCTTTGATGTATTTGAGCCCATGAAAAAGAAGATGGGCCCCGTACTGCTGCAGCTTCCACCATTCCTGCAATTTGATTATGACCGCGCTGAGTATTTATTCGCACTTCTGAAAAAGAAGTATAAGGCTTACGATTTTGTGCTTGAGGTTCGTCATGAGACCTGGATGAATGAAGCACTGACACTAATGGCAAAGTATGATATCGGCTTTGTTATTTCGCAGTCTGGAGACCAGTTCCCTTATTCTGAAATGGTGACCTCAAAGAATATCTATGTTCGGTTTCATGGTCCAAAAGAATTGTACGCTTCTTCCTATACGGATGAAATGCTTTTAAGCTTTGCGGATAAATTTAAAAACTGGCTGAAGGAAGGCCACGAGATCTGGGCTTATTTCAACAATGACATACATGGTTATGCGCCGGAAGATGCCCGGAGGCTGAAACAAATGCTGGAATAGAAAAGAGCAGTGACGTTGGTCACTGCTCTGTATATTTAGTTTTCAAGGGCATCAATAGATGAAGCGCTACAGGTTGTCCTTTTCATCCTCATCATCTGCATCATCATCCGTATCAATAATGAGGTCATCTTCGTCTATGTCATCCTCATCCAGATCATCTTCAAGCTCCACATCAAACTCTTCTTCATCCCCCATTTCTTCATCGTCCCCAATGATCAGGTCTTCTTCTTCCTCTTCTTCTTCATCATTCAGGTGTTCGCCATTGATTGGTTTCATTTCGCCGGATGACGGTTTAAAAACAATTTGATGACGCAGGCCGGAAAGTTCGGTTTCATTATTTTTCATAACCCCTTTTTGCCTATCATTAAAAAACCTGTGCCAAAAATGGCTGTACCTAAAAGGGCAGATGGGCACAGCGACAAAACACTAAAAATCAAAAACATGGGGATTGTGACCTGCTCTTTTGTTCCGGGAAAAAAATCCGGGGCTATCGTACAGGGATAGAGCCGATGGGCGGATATGTAGAATAAAAGAAGCATGCATCACGGATTACACTGATTGCAAGGATGATTGATCGCGGATTGTTTGGACGGTTTTGCTCAAATTTCCACCGTTACATTTACCGTCCCGGCTTACTGGGACAAATGAGCGCAAAGAGGGATTACTACTTTTTAAGAAGCATATCGCTGTAGGAATCTGCCAGGTAGTCTTCTTCCCGGATGCCAAGGATGCCTGCAAAACGGCTGCATTGCTCCTTCAGCATGGTCATTCCAATAGTGTCATACGCATCAATGGCCTCTATTTCAAGAAAATTTCCAAGGCCCTGCACTTCATCAAAATGAAACTTCACGTTATCAATGAAATAGATCCGACGTTTTTTATCAACGATGGTCTTGATACCAAGCGCAGTGGTCAGGATCTGCTTCAATTCGCCGGATGGCTTATGCTGGTAAAGGATGACGTTGGATTGCTTTGCCCCGGCAATGTTGGCCCTTTCATAATGGATCAGGGCATGTTCAATGTTACCTTCCCTTAGCTTCAGGCGGCCTTTTCCCACATTGAAATAAGTGTCCACCTGGTGATCCTGCCCGATATAACGCGGCTGGTATTCCTTCAACTTTTGTTCTGCTGCCTCAAGGCTGGAGCAACTTGCCTTGCATTCAAAATTGACGTGCATGGCGCGAAGGTAAGCGGGCCGGAGACTCATTGACCAGTCAAAATGGAGGAAGCCCTAATAAGACTGAATTTGCTTAAGCCATTGAGACATACGTAGTTTAAATACGTCTTTGCCAACATCTCAAAAAAGCAGGATGATCATTAAACCTTATATGATGAAGAAGCCCGCCTACAAAGGGCTTCAGGGGCATTCTTTTCGCTTAATGCGTAAAACTATTAGACCAATGGAGTTGTATTTTCTAAGGGGTTTTACTAGGTTTGCTCAGTAGTTTTACTGTCCATTAATCCAAACCTATGAACAAAGAAATCTGTACCTTAAAGCAGGATGGCGTGCCCCTGACTTTTTACATCTCCTTTGATAAAACACTATCGAAGTTTGATTTCCTTCCGGGTCTTGGCAACGCATTCGCCCCAAGCTTTACTGTTGTGAAGGAAGACCATGAGCTGATCTCCTGGGATTCAGTGCCTGAAGAGCTCCTGGAACAGGCTAAACAGAAGATTGAGGCCATACTGGATTCCGGATTTTTCAGGGAATAGACATTACCACTTCATTGTCTGCTTCAGTTCAATTGAACTGAATAATCAATCAGGAACATAGTTTGATAGGTATTTCCTGGCTACGGCCATATCAGGATAAACCATCAAACAATGAATTATGGAAGATCTGTTTTCAACCAACTTAGGCGTTAATAACAAGAACCTGAATTACAGGGTAATATTCGACGATGAAAAGTATGTATTCCTTACAGAAGCGGACCAGGGTGAGTTTTCACGGTTTTCTTTCAAGCGGGAGCATGATGAGTGGGTTGACCAGGAAATGCTGCCGCCCGATGTAAGGAAACAGGCGGTGGATGCACTGGAGAAATACCTGCTGAAACAGCATTAAGCCATTACTGATACCATTTGCAATGCCACAGCGGCCAGTTCACTGTTGCCTTTGAACGTAACCAGATGAGCTGTCTCCTGTGGCTTTTGGCTTTTGGAAAAAAGTTTCCAGGCAATTTGAGGATCTATTTCCAGTTCCGCCTGGGCCATACCCTCCACCTCCGCCATTTGCCATTTCCCGGATTTCCTGATGATATCAAAACTGCCTGCCGGATCAGTGAGCACTGAAAGTCTTACACGTGTTCCATCCTGGGCCGTTGTATTGCGGTAGGTATGTGGCAGTGCAAAAGCGAATGTCCTGATAAAAGGCTGGAAGAACTCTGGTGTCATGATACCGGGTTTATTTACAGCATCCCTGATCTGCTGCTGGTGGAGCCATTTTTCGGTGTATTCACGGGCAAGATGCATCCAGTTCAGGCTTTCTTCTTCACCTGCCCAGGCAACAGGGAATATGGCTTTGTCCGAGGGATTTAGCGCATTGTAATAATCGCAAACAAGGCTTCCGGTAGCCTGATGCAGCAGTATCATTACCGATGGGCTGATCCGTTTGGAAGCAATTACCCATTCGCGGTTCAGGTCATTCAGCCATTGAACCAATTCTTCATATGAATTGAATTGAGGAGGCGTATTGCCAAAATACCTGTCGCGCTGGATGGAAAGCACCCTGATATTACCATCCAGCAGGTGGGCTGCCACATCCTTTACTTTCCACTGGCTTGCAATGGTCTGCGCTTCCCATTCCTTTGGCTGAAGTGAAAGCAATAATTCCTGCAACTTCATTTCAAGCGGCCGGAAAAGGTGAGCAACCCGAAGGGCATGCATATCCATCAATAGGAGTTCTTTTTAGGTGCAAGGTAAAGGCGTTCATCCATTTTTTCCGGTGATGTGAATGCCGGAATAAATGCAGTGATGGGCCTGGCCTCCTTTTCAAAATCATAGACCACCAGGTAGTCACCTTTTTCAAATACCATGATATTGGCCATGTAAAAAGGATGAACAGCATTGTGTTCAATCCATATCCTTTTTACATCCAGGTCTTTGAGGTCACGGTCTGCTTTTGCTTTTGCAGCCCATATTGCGGAGGATATGCTGTCGGGTGTATCAGGATGCACCAGTTCCATTTTTGATCTTTCCCTGGCAACTTCAATATAGGTTTGTTTTTTTGCCCTGATCTCCTCTGAAACTTTATCCTTGCAGGAACAAAGAAGCATGACGACGACCATCGCCATCCAAATCATCAGGGGCCTGATATCATTTGAAAATATCAACATCTTGTTCGATTGGATTATAAAATTGCAAATCAAGATAATAAGGAAAAGGGAGAGAAAGAAAGCTGCGATCCGCCCTGGCGAATGCGGCCGTCGTTGATAGACTCCTATTTAACCATTTTATCTACGCCCGAATCAAAACAATCCTTGACCGTATTCCATTACGCAAAAGCTCGAAGCTCGAAGCTAGCAGCTCAAAGCCATCAGCCATCAGCCATCAGCCTCCCTCAATAATTCACCACCTGCTCTTCAATCATTTCAGGAATTTCCCTCCACTCGTACTGCTGATTCCTTAGTTGTGCTTCAAAACCCGCTTCATTGATCGCTTCCTGGATGGTGCGGTAGGTAAACCGGTGCGGCGCACCTGCGGCACTGACAACATTTTCCTCGATCATAATGGATCCAAAATCATTGGCACCCGCATGAAGACAAAGTTGAGCGGTCTGGCGCCCGACTGTAAGCCATGATGCCTGGATGTTCTTGATGTTAGGCAGCATGATCCGGCTGATGGCGATCATCCTGATGTATTCATCCGGCGTGGTCAGGTTGTGTACGCCCCTGATCCTTGTAAGCAAAGTATCAACATCCTGGAAGGTCCATGGAATAAAGGCCAGGAAGCCTTTAGCATCCTCCGGCTTTTTAGCCTGCACTTCGCGAAGACGAACGAGGTGCTCAAATCTTTCGCGTATGGTTTCAACATGCCCAAACATCATGGTTGCAGAAGTAGTGATGTGCAATTTGTGAGCTTCATGCATGATGGCCAGCCATTCATCAGCACCGCATTTTCCTTTTGAGATCAGCCTGCGCACCCTGTCCACCAGTATTTCAGCCCCTGCCCCGGGGAGTGAATCCATACCTGCTTCTTTCAATGCTTTCAATACTTCATGATGGCTTTTTTTCTCCAGCTTACAGATGTGCGCTATTTCAGGAGGGCCCAATGTATGCAACCTGATATTGGGAAATTCTTCCTTGATCTGGCGGAAGGTTGTGGCATAAAAATCCAGTCCCAGTCCTGGATGGTGTCCGCCCTGCAGCAACAGCTGGTCGCCGCCGTAACGAATGGTCTCCTCGATCTTTTTTCTGTAGGTAGGCATATCCGTGATATAAGCTTCAGGATGCCCGGGGATGCGGTAGAAATTGCAGAATTTACAGTTGGCAACACAAACATTGGTTGTGTTCACATTGCGATCGATCTGCCAGGTAACCTTGCCGTGAGGAACAGCTTTCTTCCTTAATTCATCCGCCACATACATCAACTCTGTCAGCGGGGCCGATTCAAATATGGTCATTCCTTCTTCAATGGAAAGGAATTCGCGGTCCAGCGCTTTGTTGTAAAGATCTGAGAAGTTCATAATGTGCAAAATTAGGGACGCAACGGCACAAGAACGGGACGAAAGGTTTTAAGTCTTGAAAAGCTTAATATAATTTTAGAACTTACAAAGATCAACAATCCTGTAACGGCTTCTTCTGAACCAATTACTTTGAAAAAACGATTCCTTCATATATTGTTATTTCTCCTTTCTTCCCTCGCCATAAAAGCGCAGGAGGAGTTCATTGACCCATCCAGGTTCCTGACAAAGTTTAACTTCAGGACACTTACCGGCGGCGTTGTATTGCTGGAAGCCCAGCTGGATACCTTCCCTGACAAGCTTCGCTTTATACTGGATACAGGAAGCGGCGGCATTTCACTTGATTCGCTTACATGCGACTATTTTGGCTTGAAGCCTGTTCCTTCCAACAGGACCATCAGGGGCATTGCCGGCATTAGAACCGTGGGTTTTGTCAATAACAAAACGCTGCATCTTCCCGGGTTAACCATCGACAGCCTGAACTTCCATGTGAATGATTACAGTATCCTGACCAGCGTTTACGGTGAACAGATCGATGGGATCATCGGGTATTCTGTATTAAGCCGTTATATCCTTAAGATCGATTATGACAGTTCTAAAGTGGAATTCTGGACAAAAGGCGCCCTGAAATACCCGAGGGGTGGCTATTTACTGAAGCCGCTGATCTCAACGCTTCCCGTTCAGGCTGCCAAGGTCAGGGATGAAGTCAGCATCAATACCCGGTTTCTTTATGATATGGGCGCGGGACTTTGCATGATGCTTTCCTCTGATTTCATTCGCGACAGCGCCCTGCTTGGAAAAAAGAGAAAGTTCTATGCAAAAGAAGCGGAAGGACTCGGCGGCAAGATCGATATGCAGATGACCGTGATCAAAGAGGTGAAGCTTGGACCTTACCGGTTCAGGAATGTTCCTGTTTATGTATTTGACGATGAATACAACGTAACCTCCTATCCTTACCTGGGCGGTATCATCGGTAATGATCTTTTGCGAAGGTTCAACGTGATCCTCAATTACGACAGGCGCGATATTTACCTGGTGCCTAACTCGCATTTTGCGGAGCCATTTGATTATTCCTACAGCGGTATTGAACTGTATTATCTCAATGGAATCATACTGGTAGGCGATGTTGCAAAAAATTCACCTGCTGAAGCCGCGGGCCTGCAGGAAGGTGATATTGTTGTAGGCGTGAACAAGATCTTCAACCAGAACCTGCAGCTTTATAAAGCCGCCATGCAAACACCAGGAGAAAAAGTGAAGGTGGTGGTAAGAAGGGACGGTGAACTGAAAGAGTTCGAGTTCCGCATCAAAAGCATCAAGTAACCCCTGCTCAGTAGACAACTCCAGCTGTGCATTGGAGTTAACTTTTCTATCTGCCCTTTCTGCGATATTTTTACAGACCCGGGTAGGGATAATGTCCAGCCCGGTGATCCCCGAACAATTAAAAGAACAGATCTTGGTACAATTTGAAAGATTCACCCTTGACAATGGCTTGCGTGTCATTGTTCACAGGGATACTTCCACTCCAATGGCCGTTGTAAATGTGTTGTATGATGTGGGTGCAAAAGACGAGGACCCCTCAAGGACCGGCTTTGCGCACCTTTTTGAGCACCTGATGTTTGGTGGCTCCATTAACATCCCGGTCTATGATGAACCGCTGCAGATGGCAGGAGGAGAGAACAATGCATATACTACGAACGATATCACCAATTATTACATCCAGATACCGGCCGAAAATTTAGAGACCGCTTTCTGGCTTGAAAGTGACCGGATGCTTTCCCTGGCTTTCAGTGAAAACAGCCTGGAGGTCCAGCGTAAAGTGGTTTGCGAGGAATTCAGGGAGCATTACCTGAATAAGCCTTATGGTGATGCCTGGTTCAAAATGCGTGAGCTTGCTTTCCAGGTTCACCCTTACCGGTGGATGACCATCGGCAAGGAATTGTCACACATAGAAACAGCGCAGCTGCAGGATGTCAGGAATTTTTTCTTCAAGCACTACCGTCCTGTGAATGCTGTGCTTACAGTTGCCGGAAATGTTACGGTTGACCAGGTAAGGACACTGGCGGAAAAATGGTTTGGACCAATTGAGCCTGGTGAAAAATACCTGCGCAACATTCCGGAAGAACCGGTGCAATCAGCGCCCAGGAAACTTGAAGTGACCGCAGACGTTCCTTTGGATGCACTGTACAAATGCTGGCATATCTATCCACGCATGGACCAGCGCTATTACATTTCAGATTTGATCACCGAAGTTTTAAGCGGCGGCGGGTCATCTAGGTTGTTCCAGGCACTGGTGAAGGAAAAAAAGCTTTTCAGCAATATTGAATGTTACCACCTGGGCACCACCGATGCCGGTTTGCTGACGATTGAAGGCAAGCTGGTAAAGGGCGTGAAAATGGAAGAAGCCGAAAAGGCCATCCAGGTGGAGATCGATAAACTTAAAACTGAAAAGATATCGGTGGAAGAACTTGAAAAGGTGAAGAACAAAACGGAAAGTATGATTGCCTTTGAAGACATGAGCCTGATGAACCGTGCCAACAGCCTTGCTCTTTATGAATTACTGGGTGATGCAAGCCTCATGAATTCAGAGCTTGACCGGTACAACGCAGTAACTATCGAAGACATCCTTGAAGAAAGCAGGAAAATATTCCGCGAAGAGAATTCTAATACACTCTGGTATTTATCTAAGAACTAACCATGCGCACTAAGACTGAAAAACTGAATCGAAAGAAAGCACCGCCGATAAAAGATGCCATAGACCTGGACCTTCAACTGAAGCCGTATGAAAAATATGTGTTGAAGAATGGCGTTGAAGTTTACTCAATAGATGCCGGCGCTGAGGAAGTGCTGCAGGTGGAATGGGTATTCTATTCGGGCAACTGGTTCGAGGAAAAGAACCTGACGGCTGCATCAGCCAACTTTCTGCTGAAGAATGGAACTACTAAAAAGAATGCCTTCCAGATCAACGAGCATTTTGAATATTACGGCGCTTACCTCAATAGAAGCTGTTTCAATGAAACGGCTACCGTTTCGCTTTTCTGCCTGGCAAAACATACGGAAGCATTATTGCCTGTAGTAAGAGAACTGCTTACCGATGCGGTCTTTCCTGAAGAAGAGATCAGCACGTATGCGCAGAATATGAAGCAAAGGCTGAATGTCAACCTTAAAAAATCTGATTTTGTTGCTGGAAGGCTGATCGATGCCTACCTGTATGGAGAGCATCATCCTTACGGCCGCTTCAGCAGGTACGAAGATTTTGATGCGATCAAACGCGATGAACTGAAAAAATTCTACCAGGATTATTACGTCAATGGACGCTTTGTATTATTTGTTTCGGGTAAACCACCCGCCAACATGTTTGCTTTGCTTGAAAAGCATTTTGGCGACCTGCCCAACGGGAAATTATCAATAGCGCCTATTCAGGCAAAACCTGCAGAAGAAAGAAAATACAGGGTATCGAATGATCCGGAGGGTGTGCAGGGATCGATCAGGATGGGTACTCATTTTCCAAACAGGCATCATCCTGATTTTGTAAAAGTGCAGATACTGAATAATGTTTTCGGAGGCTTTTTCGGGTCAAGGCTGATGAGCAACATCCGTGAAGAGAAAGGTTATACTTACGGCATTTACAGTTACCTGCAGAACCATATCCAGGAAAGCGCCTGGGTGGTCAGCACCGAAGCGGGCCGTGATGTTTGTGAAGCCGCGATTGTTGAAGTGTACAAGGAAATGGCCCTGTTGCGTTCAGAGCCGGTAGATGATGAAGAACTGCTGCTGGTGCGCAATTACATGATGGGTTCTATCCTTGGAGATCTTGACGGCCCATTCCAGATCATCAACCGCTGGAAGAATATCATTCTGAATGGCCTTGATGAAAGCTATTTCTACAAGCAGATGGAAACCATAAGGACTGTAAGCGCCGCTGAACTGCAGGAGATGGCGAACAAGTACCTGGTGCCGGAGAGGTTTTATGAGTTGGTGGTGGTGTGAGGAGGCTGGTAGCTGATAGCTATTAGCTGTTGGCAAGGACGCGTGAGACGTGAGGCGTCAAATGTGAGGCTAGGGAACCGTGAGACATGAAACGGGAATCTTGAGGCAAGGAAAACAGAGCGAGTGTGGACAGCGGTAGCGGGATTTGTGAGGCGTGAAAAAGGTTTTGCAATTTTAATTACAATTCTTTTATTGGGACGATATCATCATTGGACGGCTTAGAGCGGCGAGTTTGAGTCACCGAGCTTTTGTTTTTTCCAATAAGTTTATTTGTTTTTCAGTTGGATGAAGAGCCTAGTTGCAAGGACTTATTCGAATTGCATCCGGCTCGCAGCTAAAAGCTAAAAGCCAATAGCTATTAGCTTTTCTTACCTTCCCAAAAAATTCCCATGGGCCTGATCATTAAAATTCTTGTCACTGCCTTTGCAGTTTACCTGGCAGATTATTTTCTTGACGGTGTGCACATCAACGATGATCTGAAAACGGTGATCATTGTGGCGCTTGTGCTTGCCCTTCTCAATACTTTCGTTAAACCGATTCTGGTGATCCTTACCATACCGGTCACCATTGTCACACTTGGATTGTTCCTTCTTGTCATTAATGCGCTGATGGTGAAATGGGCGGCCAGCCTCATTGACGGCTTTGAAGTGGACGGATGGTGGCCGGCATTGCTGTTTAGTCTTATTGTTTCATTGACAACGGCGATAGTTGGAGGATTTTCCAGGGACTAGGGAAGCTGTGGGGCTTACCTCGTGAGACGGGAGACGTGAGGCCAGGAACGTGAGGCGAGAGAGGGTTACTACAATCTAATTTGATTTTATTGGCTTCAAGCCTTGAGCTTCCAGCTAAGAGTTTTTTTCGGTTTCAATGATTTTAATCTCGTTTCAATTGAATGATCATCTGAGATCCTGATATTTTTTGAAGTGCCTCAGTCCGCCGTAGACGGGTTCCTCCATCACCTAACCGCAAAAAGCGCGAAGGACGCAAAGATTGCGCAAATGAGGCGGTGGACTTTAGCCACAACCTGCAATTGCTGTCCGCCAAAGGCGGATAAATTTTGTGGGACGAAAAATAAACTCTTAAAAATGATCTTTCTTCAGAAGGCTTTGCGTCTTGAGCCAGGCTATTGAAAAGGAATAAGAGTAATCGTAAAGAATTTCTTCAACATGTATAATCCTGCTGACTTGGCCTCCCCTAAAACGAACCTGCACAGAATGACTCAAACAAAATCTTTGCGTCTTTGCGTGAAACCTCTCTTTGAGTGAAACCCCGCGGCATATCAGGGAATTTTCCGCTATGCATACGGCCTTCCGTGATTAAATTCGCATATGCAGTTTGACCGAAAGCACCTGTCTAATCCAATTCTGAGAGAACTTTATACCAACCTTTTGTGGCCACGCCTGATCGAAGAAAAAATGCTGGTGCTGCTGAGGCAGGGAAGGATCTCCAAATGGTTTAGCGGCATTGGGCAGGAAGCCATCTCTGTAGGCGCTGCAATGGCACTGGAGCAGGACGAATGGATCATGCCACTTCACAGGAACCTTGGCGTATTTACAACAAGGAACATGCCCCTGCACCGACTGTTCATGCAATGGCAGGGTGCGCAGGAAGGTTACAGCAAAGCCCGTGAACGAAGCTTCCACTTTGGCAGCCGCGAGCACCACATCTGCGGTATGATCTCACACCTTGGACCACAGTTGGCCATAGCAGATGGCGTAGCACTGGCGTATAAATTAAGGAAAGAAGGTAAAGTATCGCTTGCATTCACAGGCGATGGCGGCACAAGCGAGGGTGATTTTCATGAAGCACTGAATGTTGCAGCTGTGTGGGACCTTCCCGTGATCTTTGTTATTGAAAACAATGGCTATGGACTGAGTACTCCGGTCAATGAACAATACCGTTGTTCGCAGCTTGCGGAAAGAGCAAAGGGTTATGGAATGGAATCCGTTGTGATCGATGGCAATAACATCCTGACTGTTTATGACACCATAAAAGGAATCAGGGATTACTGCATCACCAATCAAAAGCCTTACCTGGTGGAATGCATGACATTCCGGATGCGCGGCCATGAAGAAGCCAGCGGTACCAAGTATGTGCCAAAAGAACTTTTTGAACAATGGTCTGAAAAAGATCCGATCAAAAATTTTGAAGCATGGCTTGTGTCTGAAGGTGTGTACCAGTACGCGGAAATAGAAGCCATCCGGAATGTGCAAAAACAAAAGATAGAGGATGAACTTGCAAAGGGTTTTGATACAAAGCCTTTGCAGATTGATACGGAAGCCGAAATGAAAGATGTTTATGCCGAAGTTCCCGCCGAAGCAACAAAAAATATACATCCTTCTTACTCATCAAGACAGCTCAGGTTCATTGACGCCCTGAAAGAAGGACTTCACCAGAGCATGCAACAGCATCCCAACCTGGTACTAATGGGTCAGGACATTGCGGAGTACGGTGGGGCTTTCAAGATCACGGAAGGATTTGTGCAGGAATTTGGAAAGGACAGAGTAAGGAACACACCTTTATGCGAAAGCGCCATTGTTGGCGCAGCGCTGGGCCTTAGCCTGGAAGGATTTAAAAGCATGATGGAAATGCAGTTCGCTGATTTTGTAACGGTTGGTTTCAACCAGATCGTAAACAACCTTGCAAAGATCCATTACCGCTGGGGCCAGAAAGCGGATGTTGTGATCCGGATGCCAACAGGCGGCGGCGTTGGTGCGGGACCTTTCCACAGTCAAAGTAATGAAGCCTGGTTCACGCATGTACCCGGACTGAAAGTAGTATATCCATCAAACCCCATGGACGCAAAAGGCTTGCTGATAGCTGCCATCAATGACCCCAACCCTGTCCTGTATTTCGAACACAAAGCGCTGTACAGAAGTATCAGCGGACCGGTGCCGGAAGAATATTATGAAGTTGAAATTGGCAAGGCAAAACATGTGCAGAAGGGTGAGGATATTGCCATTATTACTTACGGCAGCGGCGTGCATTGGGCTGAAGATTTTGCAGCGGAACACCCGGAGATCTCCATAGACATCCTTGACCTCAGGACTTTGCTTCCAATGGATCATGATGCCATCAGGGAAGCGGTTAAGAGGACCGGTAAAGTACTGATCCTGCACGAGGATACGCTAACCGGCGGCATTGGCGGAGAGATCAGTGCCTGGATATCGGAGAATTGTTTTCAATGGCTTGACGCACCCATCATGCGTTGTGCTTCACTGGATACACCTGTCCCTTTTAACATTGAACTGGAATCCAACTTCCTTGCAAGGAAAAGAATGGAAGAATACATTAATAAGCTGATACAATATTAGAATTGTTTTGAACTGATCATAATGAACAATACCGGGCATTGCTGTTACCCGGTATTGTTAGCAAAACCTTTCATTGTTACAGGTGAATGGTCATGTCATCGTCAACCTTTTGAGGCTGCCGCTTATTGCCGGTGCGTATGGTGTATTTTCCGACCGGAACAGCCACCTTTCCTTTTTCCACTCCCGACAGGTAAAGGTTCATTCCTGATTCATCATAAATGCTCCAGTCAGCTGAACTAAATGAAATATATCCCACCCGCAGTTTTGTATTTTTTCCTTTTTGTAGTGGCACATCTTCAACAGGAATGTTGTTGATCTTTACTCTGTATGTTCCTGGCGAAAGAACGATAGGATAGATCTGGGTACTTAATACAAGTTGGTCACCCGCGTAAACAGCAGTCTCGAAGCGGGTACCGGAAGGTACTGTGCCGGTCAGCCTGGCAGATGCGGCCCTTGATGCACCATCTGTTTGTACCCAGGGTTGTGCATCTTCCATGGTTATGGCGTGTGCAATACCAATTGCGGCTGTCTTTGTGCCTGCGCAGGGAGATGATTCACGAAGCGCATTGCCAAGGGCTTCTTTCAGGCGGATCGGCAATATTATGTCTGACTGTGTGTTCAATGCATCAAGGATCATACTTCTTGCAAGCTTACGCTGGTCTGTTGTGAGCGGATCAAGACTGATTGCTCCTATTTTCCAGTTGAAAGCTGGCTTGCCCACATCAACCAATGTGCAATTCTGGAGGTCCATAACAGGGTTGGCCATAACTTCAAGGACCACATCAGCCACGGTTCCATTAATGGCAAAGGGTGCACCGAAATGACATTCGCCGTCCCTGCCGCAGGGCGTGCTCCTGATGTTCATTTTATCTACGACGATCTGCCCGAAAGCATACCTGATGTACATGCCGCTGTTATTGATCCTGACCTCAGGCTGCACTGATGGCAGCGATAACTCCCCGATGTTCACTTTAATACCAAGGCATTCGTTCTGCATGTATTTATGCTGTGCCAGCAGCTCAATGCTCATTCCATTGCGTGCAAAGAGGTGGGCTGCATTCAGTGCGATATCCATTGGTTTGGCGAGGTCGCTCATAAATCCCTGGTTCTTGCCGGGCAATGGGTTATCTGTTTCAAAAGGATGAAATTTTAAAATAAATGGGGGGTCCTTTTCTCCATTATCATTTTCACTGTTCTGGGAAAGCTGACCGACAATACCTTTTGGCGTTTCGGTCATTTTTGCTTCACTAACGGTTTTAAGTTTCTGGGCATAGCAGGCTAGCACGGTAGCTGATGCCATAAAGAGCATTATCAGCTTTTTCATACACAAAGATTATAGAGGTGAGAAATGCCGTCTTCAGGGAGAGGACCAGGAAGTACTTATGTTTTGGTCAGGCACGGGTCTTTAACCTGACAGCATGCACATCCTTTACGTACCTGATGATGAATGTGCGCTGTCCTTTAGTAAGATGAAAGTTTTGAAGATATGTACTTGAGCGGCTGTAAAAGGGTAAGAATCCCTGTACGGAAAGGAATGATCCCAGGATTTTTTTATTTGGTTCATCGATGCTCAAATTGGCTGATTTACCGGTAGTAAAAAGTTACGCCAATTTGGTTGTACAACCTAGTGAGCCGCAGCATAAATTGATGAAAGGCTTAAGGAAATTGAATTTAACCGGGGCACTTGTCCTCCGGCATGAAGAATGGTATCTGATGAGTTTAAAAACTCAGCTTCATATTAGTGCCGGGTCCCATCAATGCTTTTCCGCTGCGTATGCCAAGGTGCTTTTCATTTTCTACAACAAGCTGCCCATTGACAATTACAAAATGAAATCCTTTTGAATAGGCATGCGGCTTTTCATAGGTTGACAGGTCAGCCACTACATTCTCATCAAAAATGACAACATCAGCGGCAAAGCCTTCCCTTAAAAGCCCCCGGTCCCTTAAACCAAATTTCTGGGCAGGCAAAGAGGTCATGCGGCGGACTGCTTCTTCAAGGCTTATGACTTTTTGTTCTCTTACATATTTACCAAGTACACGGGCATTGGTGCCGAAGCCTCGCGGATGTGGAGCACCCTGCCCAAAGATCCTGATGGACGCATCGGAAGCAAACATGTTGAAAGGATACTGCATGATGCGTTTCACATCTTCTTCGCTCATGCCATGAAAGACCATGGATGCGCCTCCCGCTGCCATTAGGTCCATTACGGTCTGCACTTCATCGGTTACTTTATGTTTACGTCCTTTCAGCAAATTGATCTGCTCTATGCTTTTTCCATTGAGCGTGGTATCGGCACGATGAAAAGCAACCACCGCGTAGGAAAAATTTTTTAATTTACGTTTCTTCAGGTTCTTCAACATGTAATCTGTAATGTATTTCCTGACTGCTGGCCTTTGCAGCCTGGCTTTAATTGAATCCTGTCCATCCGACAGCACATCTTCCGGCAGCATGGTACTGAGTCCTGTACTGCTTGCGGTATAAGGATATTGATCAATGGTCACATCCACGCCGGATTTACGCGCCGCGTCTATCATGGCAACGGTCTGAACGCTCCTGCCCCAGTTCTGCTGGCCGCTTAATTTAAAATGAGAGATCTGCACGGGCATGTTGGCGCTTCTTCCAATGTTCAAAGCCTCTTCTATGGCCTGTACAATACTGTCGCCTTCATTGCGCATATGCGAGGCATACACACCCTTGTACATTGCTGCAGCTTTCGCCAGCCTCACAATTTCCTCCGTCCTGGAATAAGTGCCCGGGATATAGATCAGGCCTGTGCTCAATCCTACTGCCCCATCCTGCATGGCCTTACGAACAAGCGCTTCCATTTTTTTCATTTCATCTTCTGTTGGAAGGCGGTTGGCTGTACCCATTACTTCCTTGCGCACATCGTTGTGGCCAATAAAGGTGGCTACGTTCACGGAGGTCTTTAGGGAATCGATCTGCCAGAGGTATTTTTTGATGTCTACATGTGATGCACCGCAGTTGCCGGTGATCACCGTAGTTACACCATCCAGAATGAAATTATTGGCGGTTGGATTTTTCAACTCATCACCTTCAATATGCGTGTGCACATCAATAAACCCCGGCGCTACGATCATGCCTTTGGCGTCGATCACTTTGGAGGCGGTCATGCCGGAAAGGTTGCCCACTTTCAGGATCTTACCATTCCTGATGGCCACATCACCCCAGATCCATGAATTGCCTGTACCATCCAGTATGCGTCCATTGCGGATCAGGATGTCTGCCTCCTGTGCATGGGTGATCAAAACAAATGAAAGGAAAAGGAAAAAAAGGATAGGCTTTTTCATGGGTTAAATCTAATCATTAACCTCAAAGAATACGCAAAGAGAAGCGCAAAGAAAGACAGGAACTTTCTTTTCAGCCCTTTGCAGTTACTGCCTCGCTACGCAATTTGAACGTATAAAAAAGGTCTGCACTGAAGCAACTATAAACTATAAACCAAAAACCATAAACCGTTTCTACTCACCACCTTTCTCTCCTACAAACCAATGCTCCTTATTTCGAAACAGCACGTTGAAGGTTGTCAGCGTACCGTAGATGCGGGTGATGTATTGCTGCAGGTTTACTTTTTCTTCGTCGCTCAGTTTTTTGTGCGCATTGATCTGCTGTTCCATTACGCGAAGCCTGTCTCGAAGCATGACGATCTTGTGAAAGAAATCTTCGATGGGGACTTCCTTTGCCTTTAAACCTTTATCCGCAGGCTGCAGGATCATGGTACCCTTTTGCCACCTGTCTGCAAGTGGTACAGGTTCTGTGATGCCTCCCCAAAGCCTGAGGATCTTCAGCAGGGACCTTTCCACGTCGGAATGCGTTTCTATTTCAACGGTAACATTTTCCGGAATGATCTCTTCAAGCGCCGTATCGTTCTTGTCAATTTCTTTGATGCCATGATAAATAAAAGAAATAAGGTAAGAGGCATAACGCACGCCCACGATAACACCAGGACCATGTTGTGTATGCTGTAAGCGTGTGCCGATGCCAAGGGTCAGTTGATCCATGTTCCATTGATTTGATGACAAGATAAACAATCAATAAAAGTCAGCGTAAAGAGAGATTTCACGCAAAGCATAAAGAGAGATTTCACGCAAAGACGCAGGCGACGCAAAGAAAGGCATGGAAGCAGCTTGACCTAAGCTCTTGTCCTTCTCTGTATGCCTCTCCGGTCTGCCATCCTGACCCAAAGGCGAAGGATGACAGGGAGAGAGTTGAGATGATAGACTATAGATGATAGAATTTAGGGTTGGATTGTTGTTGAAGAAGTTTGACTTTTCTTTGCGTCCTCTGCCCTCTTTGCGTCCTTGCGTGAATTGCTTTATTGCTGGTTAAGGCGAAAGACCCTTATAAAATTTTCTCCCAGTATCTTCCTGATCTCCCTTTTGCTGTAGCCTCTCTGTAATAATGCCGTTGTGATATTGGGAAATCCGCTTACATCGTCCAGTGCCTGAGGTGCGGATTCTATGCCGTCAAAATCAGAACCTAATCCTACATGGTCTATACCTGCAATGCGGACAATATGATCGAGGTGATCGAGCAGGAGTGCCAGGGGAGGGCGGAGCGCTGCCGCTTCTGCGGGAAACAGCTTTGAGATCCATTCGTCTATTTCATAGGAAGTGAGGTTCAAAGCCTTCAATGAGTCTCGCTGCTTTGCGTGAGATGACAGGAAAGCTTCTTTCCTGCGCATATAATTGCTGTCCAGGAAACCGGAATAAAAATTCAGGTGAACAACGCCCCCGTTCCTTGCAATGGCACGCAACTGGTCATCGGTAAGGTTGCGCGGATGGGGGCAAAGCGCATGGGAGCAGCTGTGAGATGCGATCACCGGTTTGGTAGTTGTGGCGATGACATCCCTGAAAGTTTGTTCACCTACATGACTTACATCCACCATCATTCCCAATTCATTCATCCGGCGTACAATAGACCTTCCAAATTCATTCAATCCAGCTTTGCTGTTTGGGACAGTGTTCGCCGCTTCATCTTTAGCAGAAGTAGCCCATGATGTGGAGTTGTTCCATGTTAGCGTCATGTAACGGACGCCGCGCCTGTAAAAGCTATCCAGGTAGGCAAGGTTGTCTTCTATCATGTGGCCACCTTCAACACCCATCATGCAGCCCAGTTTTTTTTTAGCTACAGCTGTTTTGAAAGATGAAGGGTCTGTCACCATCATCATGCGGGTTGGATTACGGGCAACCAGCGCAAATAAAGAATCGATCTCGCGGTTGGCATAGGCAAATGCGGTACCAGGGCCAAAGCGTTCATTACAAAAGATGGAAAAAACCTGGACGTCCAATCCACCTGCTTTCATCCGGTCAAGGTCAGAATGGGCAACGCCCCGAAGGTCATTTTCAAGGTTGATGCCGGTGGAAACAACTGCAGACAAAACATCGTTGTGCGTATCCACTACAATGGCTTTACGATGAAGCTTTGCTGCTTTCTGGGCCGTTGCCTTCAGAGATGAAAGTAACAGGAGGAAAAGGAGTATGCGCATGGGATGAAATTACGTGAAACGTAAACGTGAAGCGTGAGACGTGAAACTGGGAATCGTGAGACGGGATCCACCTTCGCCAAAGCTTTGGTGGACAAGGATGTGAGACGAAAAGAAAAGCGAGAAACAGAGCGAGCACGTAGAAAGAGAGCAAGCGCGAGGAAAAGCGTGAGTGCTCGAGCGGTACTTTACGCCGTTGTTGGTGTATTCACCAACGACAAGAAGTAAAGGCAGCTGCATAAATAAGAGCGTAAGAACATGGATCGTGATCCACCTTCCTAAAGCTTCGGTGGACAAAGATGTGAGGCTAGGAACGTCAGACGTGGGACGTATCACGTCCTCGCTCCCTTTCTCAGAAGGTGGGTTTGGTTTTGAATTTTTCTCCTGCCGTTTTGATGTAGTACTGGAAGTCGTATTCGGAAGTATAAAGAATGAATTCGTAGGAAGGTCGGTACATGGCCATGAAAACATCCAGGTCAGCGCCTTCAAGCCCGGTCAGTCTTTTTACAAGTCCTTTGTTGAACCTGTAATCAATGAACTTATCCTGTTCCTGTTGAAGCAGCCGCTCCTGGAATTTAAGTGTGGATTTATTTTTCCTGAACTGGAATACCCTGATCAGCTCCTGCAGGTCAATACCCGCGCCGGTAGGCCCGATAGAGGTCATGCTTTCCAGGTTAGGCTTGCGGAAGTCAAAGATCTTTGCATAATCTTTCCTGTTCTGAAGGGAGTCCATGCGGTAGCTGCGGTTCTTGATCTTCACTTCGTCAAGCACCTGGTTATAGGTTTGAAGGGCGATGTCGAACTGGCCCACGTCAAAGATCTTGAGCACGGGGTATTTTCTTGTAGGCTTATCCAGGTAAGAGAACCAGATGGAATCTTTTTCAGCAACATCGATGGAATAGCGTCCCTGGGCATCGGTTGAAGTGCCTTTGCCGGAAGAACTGAGCACTGTTACTGCTTCAACCGGCTTAAGAAAAGTGCTGTCGTAAACGGTTCCTCTTACTTTATACTGTGCACCGGCCCATTGCGCCAGCAATACCGCCAGGCAGCTTAATATGATCCGGGTAATATGTAAAGGCGGTTTCAACTTGCAGCAAGTAACGAAAGAAAAACAAAATGTGTAGTTAAAGAGGTTTATTGTTTCTGGTCTCTGGTTTCTTGTTTCTGGTTTTTTAGGTTGGGGCTTCGTTTACTGGATTTAACTGCGTAAAATTATTTAACCGCAAAGATCGCAAAGGACGCAAAGAAGCGAAAAGGAAAACAGGATCATCGATCTGAGAACCAGAAACCAGAAACTATAAACCAGAAACTGCTCTAAGCCTCACGTCTCCCGTCTCACGCTTCACGACCTTGTCTCCCCCTTTTATTTTAACGCTGAATAAACCAGCACCTTAAACTTCTCATGCACGTCGCCATGTGAGTTGGGATATTTGTTCAGGAACAGCTGCGCCACGATCTTTTCTTTTGGATCGATCCAATAAGTTGAACTGAACATGCCACCCCAGAAAAAGGAGCCAACAGATAGCGGCTTTTTCCCGGCGTTGTTCTCACCAACCACTTCAAACCCAAGACCGAATTTATTGCCGCTTCCTACAGTCAGGTTGCCGATCTGGTTGCTGGTCATCATGCGCATGGAAGCCTTGCTCAGCAGGCGTTTGCCATCATATTCGCCTCCGTTCAGGAGCATTTGCATGAAGATGGCATAATCCAGAGCGGTGGATGAAAGACCACCACCACCTGAAAAATAAGTTCCTTCGGTTGCCGGGTAATCTGAATAAAAAGTTCCTTTGATCTCCAGTGTTGCAGGCGCTTTTACAAGCTTGCCCTTGTCTTCGGTATAAAGCTTTACCAGTCGTGAATGTTTTGAAGCCGGCAGGTAGAAATAGGTATCCTTCATGCCTAATGGCTCGAAGATCCTCTGGCTGAAGAAACGGTCGAGGCTCTGGCCGCTCACAACTTCTATCAGGTAACCCAGCAGGTCGGTATTCAATCCATAGCTCCATTGCTCACCCGGCTGGTGGGCTAAAGGCTGACTGCCAAGGGTTTTCATTTTATCACCAAGCACGATCCGGTCAACGCCAATACCACCCGGAACACCCGCTTTGGCATAAATGGCTGTCATCTGGGGACTTCCGATCTGCGCGTACCCAATGCCGGATGTATGTGTAAGCAGGTCACGGATGGTGATCTCTCTTTTTGCGGGGATGGTTGTAAACGTGGTATCGGCTGCATTGTATTTTTCTACAACGCGAGGGCTTTTGAATTCCGGGATGTAACGAGAGATAGGATCATCAAGCAGGAACCTTCCTTCTTCATAAAGCATCATCACACCCACAGAAGTAATGGCCTTTGTCTGGGATGCGATCCTGTAGATCGCGTCCTTTTTCAAAAGGGTTCCGGCTTCCAGGTCAGAATAGCCAATGCTTTTATGATAGACAATCTTGCCATCCCTTGCAACAATGGCAGTTCCTCCTGAGATATATCCTTTCCGGACGTATTCCTGTAAAAGGCTATCAATGCGGGACAGCCTTGTTGCTGCCATGCCCGCAGCATCTGCAGGCACTTCTTTTAATACAGGGCCGTTCTGGGCCAGGGAAGACAGCATGATGAGCCAGACAAGGCTCGTGCAAATCAAAAACTTTTTCATAATAACAATTTAGTCAGCCTGGATCACCCGATCAATAACTTCCGGAAAATACCGGTGCTCCAAAGCATGGATCTTTTCAGCCAGCGACTCAGGCGTATCTGTAGGGAGAACTGGACATTCTTTCTGAAAGATAACGTCTCCATGGTCATAATGCTCATCAACATAATGAATGGTAATGCCTGAACTGGGCTCTTTTGCTTCGATCACGGCTTTATGAACAAAGCTTCCATACATGCCTTTACCACCAAATTTTGGAAGAAGGGCCGGGTGAATGTTGATGATGCGCCTGGGATAGGCAGCGATCAGCGCCATTGGTATTTTCCATAAAAATCCTGCAAGGATGATCAGGTCTGCCCTGCCTGAAAGCTCTGGCAGGTAAGCATCGCCCCTGAAAAATCTTTCCTTTTCAATCAGCAATGCCGGGATGCCTTCCTGTTCAGCAATGTTGATCACACCTGCACCCGGCTTGTTGCAAACCACAAGGGAGACCTTTACAAAAGAGGAATGCCGAAAATGTTCGATGATACGCCGTGCATTGGAACCTGCGCCGGAAGCAAAGATGGCAAGGTGCGTGATCTTAGGTGGATCAGGCATACGATGTGATGAGGAAACAAGCCCTTCACCATGGTTCTTTTTCAGGATGCGCATGCGTTCCAGGATCTTTCTTTCATACTTCCAGAAAAATGAAAACTGACCAAAAAGCAAGGCAACAAAAAGCAGGATCGCCTGGTAGCCAAATACAAGGATCAGCAGGCGCAGGCTCAGTTTCAATGTCCATGAGGTCTGCTCATTGAACCCAACCCATGAAGTGATGGCCTTGGATATATATGCGGTGAGCGTGCCGGTAATAGCAAAAACACAAAGGATCAGGATGAACTGTTTACTGCTTACCTTCCATTTCTGCTGAAGCCGACGAAACATGTTGGTGGTGGTTGAAAGAGAGCGAAATTAGAGGTTTCACCACCATCATTAAATGACTAAGTGAAATCCTCTATTGCATTTTTCAACAAGATGATTTTGCTGCTGACCTACACATGACAACAATTTTCAATTGCCTCAAAAACATCATTAAAAAACGCTGAAAGTCAAGCTGGTAGCGGGTTAAAAAAAAATTTGCAACCATGCTGTTTTGTTAAATTCCTGTCATATTTTTGCAGCCGATTCAGGAAATTATCCACATTTCAGACCAATCGTTTCTATGAATTTTTATAACTCAATTGCACGGAAGATTGTACTGCCCGGTCTTGTTTTTCTCCTCTCTTATACATCTGTTCAAGCTCAAAACGCTGCTACCGGAGAACAGCTTTACAGGCAGCAATGTCAGAGCTGTCACAGGATCGATGGTGTGGGTAATGCGCCGGCCCTCAGGGGATTTCTAGAAAGAGGCCCATGGGCAGACAGGCAAAAATTGTATGCATGGATCCATAATCCTCCTGCATTCATGGCCAATGATCCATACACTCAAGGACTGAAAGCGCAGTATGGTTACGTGATGACGCCTTTTCCTTCGCTTTCTGAAAAAGATATTGATGCCATTGTTGAATACATCGTCAATTATGCCACACCCGAAGAAACAGCTGGTGGCGGAAATACAGATACAGGTGAGAAGACCGATGCGATGAACTCCAACGAAGGTGCCGTCACCTTTGGTATCATCTCACTTATTCTTGCAGTTGTTGCACTGATACTGTTGCAGGTGAACAGCAACCTTAAAAAACTTTCCGACGACCGTGAGCACATCAGCCGTCCTGAGCCTGTTCCTTTTTACCGCAATAAAATTTACATCGCATTGCTGGCGCTTGTCTTCTTTGTGATCGGTGGTTTTTACATTGCCAAGGCCACCATTAAACTGGGACGCCAGAAAGATTACCAGCCGGACCAACCAATTTATTATTCGCATAAGGTACACGTAGGCATCAACCAGATCAACTGTCTGTATTGCCACTCTGCCGCTACAGAAAGCAGGCATGCCACCATTCCTTCCATCAACGTATGTATGAACTGTCACCAGGTAGTGCATACTTATGAAAAAGGACCTAAACTGTATACTGAGGATGGCCAGGAGATCGATGGAACCGCCGAGATCAATAAACTGTTCGCAGCTGCAGGCTTTACACCTGGCCCCGGCGCCAAATGGGATCCAACAAAAGCAAAACCGGTGGACTGGATCAAAGTTCACAACCTGCCCGACCACGTATACTTCAACCATGCCCAACACGTAACAGCCGGTAAGGTTGCTTGCCAGACCTGTCATGGAAATATCCAGGACATGGATGTTGTAAAGCAGTCTTCAGAACTGAGCATGGGCTGGTGTATCAACTGTCACCGCGAAACAAAAGTTGACTTCTTTAATTCAAAGGATTCTTCCGGAAACAGGTTCTATAGCATCTACGAAAAGTTCCAGAATGACCTGAGGCCTGACACTGTGAGGAACAGGTTCGGAGAGATCATCAGGATCAACAAGGCAAGAATGGACAGCGTAACGGTTAAAGACATTGGAGGACTTGAGTGCCAGAAATGTCACTATTAAGGATTACTGCTGTACGGTAGCGTATCAGCATGGTACACCAAACAAGATTTGTCTGAATTTTTCAAAATAAAATATGAGCGATAAAAAGATTTGGCAAAGTTTCGCTGAACTTAATAATAAGGAAGGGTTTAAAAAAGCAGAGAAGGATGAATTCAAGGAAGAACTTCCTTTTGAGGACCTTGATGACAAAGGATTGCTCGATTCCAAGACCCCCCGTCGCGACTTTCTGAAATACCTGGGATTCAGCACTGCAGCGGCAACGCTTGCAAGCTGTAAAATGCCTGTAAGGAAAGCCATCCCCTATACCAATCGTCCCGAAAACGTTACGCCAGGTGTTCCTAAGTTCTACGCCAGTACTTATGTTCAGGAAGGTGATTCCGTTCCTATTGTTGTAAAAGTGAGGGAAGGAAGGCCGATAAAGATCGAAGGAAATGACCTGTCTCCATTGACACGTGGTGGTACCTCTGCCCGTGCGCAGGCTTCCGTTTTGGATCTTTATGATACTTACCGCCTGAGGCATCCGCAGCGCAAATCAGGAAAAGATTTTTCCGAAGTGCCAACCTTTGAGCAACTTGACCAGATGGTTGGAAGCGCACTTGCCGGAGCCGGTAACGTGGTTTTGCTGACAAGCACCATTACTTCTCCTTCCACAAGAAGGGTGATCACTGAATTCCTGGGCCGTTATCCCGGAAGCCGCCATGTACAATACGATGCCGTTTCCTACAGCGGACTGCTGCTGGCCAACAACCGCAGGATACCCGCTTACCAGTTTGATAAAGCAAAAGTGATCGTAAGCCTTGGTGCCGATTTCCTTGGTACCTGGCTCTCTCCTGTTGAATTTGCAAGACAGTATTCTTACGGCCGCAAGATCAACGAGAAGAACCCGACCATGAGCAGGCACTACCAGTTTGAGTCGTACCTGAGCATGACCGGAGCCTGTGCCGATGAACGCTTTACACATCGTCCTTCTGAGACCGGTCTTGTAGCGGCTGCCATTTATGCAGCACTGACCGGTGGAGCCGCGCCTAACCTTGGTGCACTCAATGCATCCATCAGCAAGGTGGTTGCAGACCTTCAAAAGAACAGGGGCGCAGCACTTGTGGTTTCAGGAAGCAATGATCCAAACGTACAGACAGTAGTTGCGGCCATTAACAGCGCACTCGGTGCAAATGGCAGTACCATTAATACCGGAGTTACGCTGAACAACAGGCAGGGCATTGATTCAGACATGGTGACCCTTGTCAACGACATGAACGCAGGTACTGTTGGAGCGCTGCTGATCTACGGAACCAACCCTGCCTATACCTATTTCGAGGCAGATAAGTTCAAAAAAGGAATGGAGCGTGTCAAGCTTTCTGTATCATTCAACGAAAAGATGGATGAGACCACAGAGCTTTGCCAGTATTCAATTCCATCACATCATTACCTTGAAGCATGGGGTGATGCCGAGTCCCAGACCGGGCATGTTTCTTTCATTCAGCCTACGATCTATCCTTTATTCAAGACGCGGCCATTTCAGACCTCATTGTTGAAATGGGCTGGCAACCCTACCGATTACGATAATTATTTCCGCAACTTCTGGACAGGCCAGTTGGGTGAAGCGACATTTGATAAAGTATTACAGGATGGTATCCTTGTAAATGGAAGGCCTGCATCGCAGACAACGGCAGCCATTTCGCCAATGCCTGCCCTTGCAGATTCTCTTCATACACAAAACCCGCCTCCGCAACCAACAACTGGCGGCGGTGCAACCACCGATGCTGCAACAACTAATAATAATACAGCAACTGCCACGCCTCCTCAAACGCCTCCGGTTTCACCTGCGCCCCCAATTACGCCTGCACCAACTGGATTTACTGGTGGCGGCAATGTTGCAGCTGCGCTGGCAGCCATTAATGCAGGAAAGAAAGGTGGTAAAACAGAGATCGTCCTATACCAGAAAGTATCTATTGGCACAGGTGCATCATCCAGCAACCCATGGCTGCAGGAATTGCCTGACCCGATCACAAAAGCAAGCTGGGACAACTATGCGCTGATCTCCATGAAAAAGGCAGATGAGCTGGGCATTGATTATAAAAGTTCTGATTACGAATACTACCCCAACAAACCAAAGATCGACCTAACCGTAAACGGTAAAACGGTCAATCTCCCTGTGTTTGTGATCCCGGGTATGAATGCCGATACCATTGCCGTAGCCGTTGGTTATGGAAGAAGCGAAAAGTTTGGAAAGGCTTCACACGACATCGGGCAGAATGTGTATCATTTCGGAAGGTGGAACGGAACCACCATCGACCATTATGCTGATGTGACCACATCTGCCAAATCAAATGGCAGCCATAAGATCGCGCAGATCCAGGTGCACAACTCATACGAAGGAAGGACCGATGTGGTGAAAGAAACTACGCTGGCAACTTTCCTGCGCAATCCAAATGAGTTCAAACACGAAAGGGAAGAACTTTCAAAAGATTATGCAATGAAGACCGGCGACTTCCGCAAGGAAGCCACGCTGTACGGAGACCATGCCCAGCCAGGCTTGAAGTGGGGAATGTCCATTGACATGAACTCCTGCATTGGCTGTCATGCCTGCGTTGTAGCCTGTCACGTTGAAAATAATGTTCCAGTGGTAGGACGCAAGGAAGTGATGCGTTACCATGATATGCACTGGCTTCGCATTGACCGTTATTTTGTAACGGATGATCAGAATCCTGATAACCTGAAAGCAGTGGTGTTCCAGCCAATGCTCTGCCAGCACTGCGATAACGCTCCATGTGAAAACGTTTGCCCGGTAGCCGCTACTATGCACAGTTCGGAAGGCATTAACCAGATGGCTTACAACCGTTGTATCGGAACCCGCTATTGCGCTAATAACTGTCCATATAAAGTACGTCGCTTTAACTGGGCTGATTACATGGGTGCAGACAGCTTTGCAGACAACCAGAAGCCACTTGTGGCCAATGGTGAACTGGATGAAGTGGTGCTGCAGATGAATGATGAACTGACCAGGATGGTACTGAACCCGGATGTTGTGGTTCGCAGCCGTGGCGTCATGGAGAAATGTACATTCTGCGTACAGCGTACACAGGCTTCCAAGCTCAATGCAAAACTGGAGAACCGCGAGTTCCGTGATGGTGATGTTGAAACAGCCTGCCAGCAGGCCTGCCCAACAGATGCGATCATGTTCGGGAACGTGAATGACAAGGCCAGCAAAGTGACGCAGATCCGCCAGGAAAACCCTCAGCGCCTGTTTTATGTACTGGAACCAATACATACACTTCCGAATGTGAACTACCTGGCCAAGGTGCGTAACTCTGATGAGATCCTGAAAAGGGAGATCATGGGTTCTGAATTCAACAGCAATCAAACCAACCCGCCGGCGCAGCATATGCCTGCAACGGAAGGAGCGCACTAAGGAATGAGAGAGCGAGTGCGGAGAAAGAGAGCGAGAGCGAACGTGAGTTTTTTTAAATAGAATAGTAAAAGTGTGAGACTTGGGACTGCCCGGGTTTCTTTGAAGAAAAAATAAAAGGTAACAAGCCAGGCGTGATCATCCCAGCGGAAGGTGCAAATGGCCAACAGCTTTAAGCTTTTAATATGGCAGTAATTAAATACGAATCGCAGGTAAGACCTCCACTGGTAGAAGGGCATAAGGATTACCACCAGGTAACAGAAGATATTTGTCGTCCCGTGGAGGCCGCCCCGACCAAGCTTTGGTGGATCGGCTTTATTATTTCCGTGCTATTGTTGTTATTTGGTGTGTATTCAGTGACCCGTGAAGTGATCTACGGAACCGGCCAGTGGAACCTGAATAAAACAATCGGATGGGGTTGGGACATCACCAACTTCGTTTGGTGGGTTGGTATCGGTCACGCGGGAACTCTGATCTCCGCCATCCTTTTACTGTTCCGCCAGGGTTGGAGAACAGGTGTGAACCGTGCGGCGGAAGCAATGACCATCTTTGCGGTAATGTGCGCGGGCCAGTTCCCGATCTGGCACATGGGTCGCGTATGGAACTTTCCTTTTGTTTTCCCTTATCCAAATACACGTGGCCCGCTGTGGGTGAACTTCAACTCTCCATTGTTGTGGGACGTATTTGCGATCTCAACCTATTTCACCGTATCGCTACTTTTCTGGTACAGTGGTCTTTTACCTGACCTTGCTACATTGAGAGACCGGGCGAAACTGAAATGGAGAAAAAGATTTTATGGACTGGCAGCTTTCGGCTGGACCGGTTCTACCAAGCACTGGCAAAGACATGAATCACTTTCTCTGGTACTTGCAGGACTAAGCACGCCGCTGGTACTTTCGGTACACACGATCGTATCATTTGACTTTGCAACCTCGGTGATCCCGGGATGGCACACCACCATCTTCCCTCCTTACTTTGTTGCGGGCGCCATCTTCTCCGGATTTGCAATGGTACAGACCCTTTTGCTGATCACCCGGAAAGTACTGGCCCTAGAAGAATATATTACCATCGAGCATATTGAAGTGATGAACAAGGTAATTGTACTGACAGGATCCATTGTTGGTATCGCTTACCTTACCGAGCTTTTCATGGCCTGGTATTCAGGTGTGAAATACGAGTGGTTTGCCTTTGAGCAAAACCGTGTGAACCTGTTCTCACCATATGGCTGGAGCTACTGGCTGATGATGGGTTGTAACGTGATCTCTCCGCAGATCTTCTGGTTCCGCAAAATGAGAAGGAACCTTGTGGTGACCTTCTTCATGTCCATCCTTGTGAATATCGGTATGTGGTTCGAGCGTTTTGTGATCATCGTTACATCGCTATACCGCGATTACCTTCCGTCATCCTGGAGTACTTATTATGCGCCCAGTATCTGGGAGGTTGGATTTTACCTTGGTACGTTCGGACTGTTCTTCACCTGTTATTTCCTGTTTGCGAAGTTCTTCCCGGTGATCGCCATCGCTGAGATCAAGCATATCCTGAAAAAGAACGGTGAATCGTATAAAGAGAAAATGGATGTGGTAGAGAAAAAGCAGGTCGATCATTTTGCACATGAACAAACCCATGCTCATTAGAAAATTTGCACCTGAGGAACAAGAAACTATAAACCAGAAACAAGAAACTCTATTATGCCTATAAAAAAATTTGTTGTCGGTTGCTTTGATGATGAAGCGGTATTGTTTCCCGCTGTAAAGGCGGTCCGCAAGTCAGGCTATAAGATGCACGATGTTTATACGCCATTCCCCATCCATGGCCTGGATGCGGCAATGGGGTTGAGGGATACAAGCCTGCACACTGCCGGATTCATTTATGGCATCACAGGAACAACTGTGGCTTTCAGCTTCATTACATGGGCACTGGCTTATGACTGGCCAATGAATATTGGAGGTAAACCTTTCTTTTCATTGCCTGCATGGATACCGATCATGTTCGAATTGACGGTATTGTTTGCGGCTGTAGGCATGGTGCTTACCTTTTGTTACCTGTGCCAGCTGGCTCCTTTTGTTAAAAAGGACCACTTTCACCCAAGGTCTACTGACGACATGTTTGTCATGGTGATCGAATGCAGCGACAGGACCAATGAAGCTGAAGTGCGTGATTTCCTGACCGGCCTTGGCGCGCTTGATGTAACCGTACAGCAAAAGGAAACAGGCTGGTGGATCGGACGTTATGACAAGGAGCAACAATTAATTGGTAGAACCGCATAAGGAGCAATAAAAGAACAGTAATGAGAAAATTCATTCTTGCAATGGCCATCGTAGCATCAGCAGCGGTTTTCGTTGGTTGCGGTGCCGATAAAAATGATCCGGGCCGCGCTTATATGCCTGACATGTATTACAGCAGGGCCTATGAAGCTTACGGATACAATAATGTTGGTGGTGAATACGACAGCTTAAGAAGAAGAGGGATCCTTTATACAGGTGTTCCCGTATATGGAACAGTGGCGCGTGGTGAAATGTTGTCTTACCGGCTTACACCGGATTCGGCCGGCATGACCAAGGCAGAAACAACGCTTCGCAATCCTTTTGATTCAGCCGGTGTCAGCCCCCAGCTTTTAAAGGAAGGTGAGCGCCTTTACCTGGTCAACTGTGGAATTTGTCATGGTACCAAGCTTGATGGAAACGGTCCGCTGTTCAACAATGGGCAGGGTCCATACCCGGCAGCGCCAAGAACCCTTATTGACGACCAGGCAAAGACGTGGACCGATGGACATTATTTTCACGTGATCAGTTTTGGTATTCGCCAGATGGGAAGTTATGCATCACAATTAAGGCCGGACCAGCGGTGGTGGGTGATCAACTACATCCGCTCCGTACAGGCTGGCCCTGCCGGTGCAAAACCTGATTCAACAGCCGCTGCCACACCTCTGAACCAGGTGCCAGGTGGAAATGCAGATTCAACCAACCAAACAAACAGGTAATTCAAAAAGATATTTCAATGGCAAGTCTAGACCGATATGTGATTCCAAGGCGATACAACCTTTTTTCAATGGCCCTTATGGCGGTTGGGATCATTTCGTTATTGATTCTTTTATTTACGCATGGCCTCAGCAACGACGAGCATCACAGGGCAAGGTTCTGGGCTTCCCTGCTTCAGAACAGTGTTTATTTCCTGCTGATTGTTAACGCTTCCATGTTTTTTATTACAGCCACCACCCTTGCCTGGGGCGGCTGGCAAATGAGTTTCCGCCGGGTGCCTGAAGCCATTTCAACCTGTGTGCCTGTGATCGGTGTCATTACACTCATTATCCTTATGGCGATTGTGTTTGGTGGTGATCATGTCATTTACCACTGGACAGATAAGCATCATGTAGAAGAAGATTCGATCCTACATGGCAAATCTGGTTTCCTGAACAAGACCTTCTTTACTGTCTGGACCTTCATCACCATTATTGGCTGGTGGCTGCTGGGAAAGAAGATGCGTACGCTTTCACGCAATTCGGACGATAAGAATTTCACCCTTGAGGAGGGAAAAAAATACATCTGGAACAATACGGTTTGGGCAGCGATCTACATTGTCCTGTTCTCTCTTACCGTTTTGTCATCCATTCCATGGCTCTGGATCATGAGTATCGATGCACACTGGTATTCCACCATGTTCAGCTGGTACAGCTTCGCGTCAACATTTGTTGCCGGTATGGCCCTGATCACACTGTTTGTAGTATTCCTGAAGAATACAGGGCACCTGCCTTATACCAACAGGGAGCACCTTCACGACCTTGGTAAGTTTATGTTCGCCTTTTCTATTTTCTGGACCTACCTCTGGTTCTCTCAGTACATGCTGATCTGGTATGCAAACATTCCTGAAGAGACAACTTATTTCGAGATCCGCCAGCAGGGTCCTTACCGCGGACTGTTCATACTGAACCTGCTTGTCAATTTCCTTGCCCCATTGCTGATCCTGATGACAAGGGGTGCAAAAAGAAACTACGGAACCATTACCATGATGGCGGTGCTGATCATTTTTGGTCACTGGCTGGATTTTTACCAGATGGTGTTCCCTGGAGTGATGAAAAATGAAAGAGGCATCACCGAGGTTCCTTTAATGCTTGCTGATTTTGGTATTGCCTTAGGATTCGTAGGACTCATCATGTTTGTTACAGTGCGTTCATTTGCAAAGGTTCCGATGGTACCTAAAAATCATCCGTTCTTTAAAGAAAGTATTATACATCATACATAAAATGTTTGAAGCCCGGATGGTACTTCCATACGGGTACGATAAAAGAAACCGATATGTCAACAACCTGGATCATAATAGCCTTCATTTTGGGATTCCTGATCGTATTCCAGATTGCAAAGGCAAGTGAATATGTAGCCATCCTGAGAGGAGAAGAAAAATCTAGAAGGGACAGCAACCGGATCAACGCCTTCCTGTTACTTGCCTTCCTGATCCTTGGATTGATCGGGGCATGGCTTTGCCATGAAGCCCTTGAACCAAAAGTCCTGGGTGCACCTGCTTCCGACCATGGAGAAAAGATCGACAAAATGCTGTGGATCACATTATGGGTGACCGGTATCGTTTTCGTGATCACCCAGGTAGCCCTGTTCTATTTTTCATTCAAATACCAGGAGCGTGACAACCAAAAAGCTTATTATTTTCCGCATAATAATAAGCTGGAATTGATCTGGACCGTTATTCCAGCTATTGTGTTGACTGTTCTTGTTGGATACGGTTTGTATTACTGGTTCCAGATCACCGGCGAAGCACCTAAAAATTCACAGGTAATTGAAGTGACAGGAAAACAATTCGGATGGGAATTCCGTTATCCAGGCGCAGATGGAAAGTTTGGAAAGCGTTATTTCAAAAACATCAATGAAGCCGGCAATAACCCACTTGGACAGATCTGGGACGACCGCGATAACCACGATGATATCTATACCGCTTCTGATGTTCACGTGGTGGTGAACAAGCCTGTAAAGTTTATCATCCTTGCAAAGGATGTGATCCATGACGTTGGTCTTGTGCATTTCCGTATGAAGATGGACGCTGTTCCGGGTACACCAACTACCATGTGGTTCACGCCTAAGTTCACTACAGCTGAAATGAAAAAGAAGCACGGTGAGAATTTCAATTACGAGATCTCCTGTGACCAGATGTGCGGAAAAGGTCACTACATGATGAGGGGAACAGTGATCGTTGAAACACAGGCGGAGTTTGATGCATGGCTGGCAAAGCAGACGCCCCAGTACCAGGCGGCCATGAAGCCGGCAAATCCAACTGCAACGCCTTTGCCACCATCAGATTCTGATGCGGCAGGAGGGGATACAACAGCAACAGCTGCTCCCGCCCAGCCAACTGCAATGAGAAACAAATAGTGAAATCAACGGAAACGAACATTTCAAAAAAGATATTATGAATCACGATAATCCGAATGTGCAACCAGGTTTACATGTTACCCACGACGGGCATCATGTTGGGCATGATGGAAATGGAAATGGACATCACCATCATAAGGAGACCTTCATCACTAAATATATTTTCAGCCAGGACCATAAGACCATCGCCAAGCAATTCCTGATTACAGGGATCATCTGGGCCATCATTGGTGGTTTGTTCTCTGTATTGTTTCGTCTGCAGCTGGGTTATCCTAACGATACCTTCCCTGTGCTTGCCACTATTTTTGGAAAATGGGGTGTGGGCGGAAAGATCAATCCTGAATTCTATTATGCGCTTGTGACCATGCACGGTACCGTGCTGGTGTTCTTTGTACTGACAGGTGGATTGAGCGGAACCTTCGCCAACCTGCTGATCCCGCTCCAGATCGGCGCAAGGGATATGGCATCTCCTTTCATGAACATGCTATCCTACTGGTTCTTTTTCCTTGCAAGCATTATCATGTTGTCATCCCTGTTCATTGAAACAGGACCGGCCAGTGGGGGATGGACCTCCTATCCGCCTTTGAGTGCGCTGGCGCAGGCATCTGAAGGATCGAAGCTAGGTATGGACCTGTGGATCGTGAGTATGGCCATGTTCGTAGTGTCTTCATTGCTGGGTGGTCTGAACTATATCTCCACCATCCTGAACATGCGAACGAAAGGAATGAGCATGACCAGGATGCCGCTGCCTATGTGGGCTTTGTTCTTTACCGCCATCCTTGGTGTACTTTCTTTCCCTGTACTGCTTTCAGGCTTCATCCTGTTGCTGTTTGACCGTAACCTGGGTACTTCTTTTTACCTGAGCGATATTTATGTGAACGGACAGATCCTTCCAAATGAAGGTGGTTCCGCCATTCTTTACCAGCACCTGTTCTGGTTCCTGGGTCACCCAGAAGTTTACATCATCATCCTCCCGGCAATGGGATTGGTATCAGAGATACTGAGTGTTAATTCGCGCAAGCCGATCTTCGGATACATGGCGATGGTTGGTTCACTTTTCGCGATTGCCATCCTGGCCTTCCTGGTGTGGGCGCACCACATGTTCGTATCAGGTATGAATCCCTTCCTAGGATCGGTGTTCGTGCTGCTGACGCTCCTGATCGCCATTCCTTCGGCAATCAAGGTGTTCAACTGGATCACCACCATATGGAGAGGTAATGTTAGGTTCACCCCCGCAATGCTTTTCGCCATTGGATTTGTAAGCATGTTCATCTCAGGCGGTCTAACGGGTATCTTCCTTGGTAACTCCACCATTGATATCCATATTCACGATACGTACTTTGTTGTGGCGCACTTCCATATTGTAATGGGTGTGTCGGCCTTCTTTGGAATGTTCGCGGGCATTTATCACTGGTTCCCTAAAATGTTTGGCAGGTATTTGAACAACACTCTTGGATACATTCACTTCTGGGTAACACTGGTGGGTGCATACCTCATATTCTGGCCAATGCATTACATGGGATTTGCCGGTGTGCCACGCCGTTATATGACCTGGGAAAACTGGACATCATTCAACCAGTTCGGTGACCTGAATAAAATGATCACGATCGTTTCATTTGTAGTGTTTGCGGTGAGCCTGATGTTTGTTTTCAATTTCTTCTACTCCATTTTCAAAGGAAGAAAAGTGAGAAGCACCAATCCATGGGGAGCAACCACACTGGAATGGACCACACCAATCAATCCTGGTCACGGTAACTGGCCTGGTGATATTCCTGAAGTTCACAGGTGGCCTTATGACTATGCTAAAGATGGAAGGGATTTCATTCCGCAGACTGAGCCTGTGAAGCCCGGAGAAAGCTTGCATTAAGAGTTATTTGAAATAAAATGTTTGCAAACACTGTAAAAGTGCATCAGCGCATGGGTCAACCGCAACAGGTAGCAAACAACGGGAACAGTAAGGTGAAGGATTACCTCCAGCTTACCAAGCCATCATTAAGCATCATGGTGGTTTTCTCGAGTGTGATCTGCTACCTGATGGCACCCAATGTTGCATTCAGCTGGCTGAACATCCTGATCCTGGCTGTTGGTGGTTTTTGTGTCACGGGAAGTGCCAATGCCATTAACCAGACCGTGGAAAAGGAGACAGACGCAAAGATGGCGCGGACCGCTTTGAGGCCGATCGCGTCTGGAAGGATGTCTGTCAGCGAAGGCTGGATCTTTTCGGTTGCCATGGGATTGGCAGGTGTATTCCTGCTGGGTTATTTTTTTAACCTGTCCTGTGCCTTGCTTGCCCTTGCCAGTCTTTTTCTATATGCGTTCATTTATACGCCCTGGAAAAAGAAGAACGCACTGGCAGTGCTGATCGGTGCATTTCCAGGTGCGCTGCCCTGCCTCATCGGGTGGGTGGCAGGAACCGGGTTGATTGATCCGACAGCCACCTTCCAGGTCAGCGGCAGGGAAGTAAGTAATGTTGGTGGATGGGTGCTCTTTGGTTTACAGTTCCTTTGGCAGTTCCCGCATTTCTGGGCCATTGCCTGGCTTGCACATGGCGATTACGCCAAAGCAGGTTTCAGGTTGTTGCCAAGTGAAAAGGGACCAACGAGGTTTACGGCTTTGCAAACCATCATCTATGCCCTTTTGCTGATCCCGGTGGGAATACTTCCTTACCTGGTAAGCATGACAGGCCTGGCGAGTTTGTTTGTAGTGACCATTGCCAACCTGTTCATGGTTTTTCTTTGCATTCTTCTTTACAGGGAAATGAATGCAAAGGCCGCAAGAAGGGTCATGTTTGGAAGTTATATCTATTTGCCCGTTGTGTTCCTTGCATTGCTGGCGGATAAGATCTGAAAAGCATTTAGCAGGAATTGATTCCTGTAGTAATAAAAAAACCGTGAAGACCGGTAAGTGAGGTAGTATAAATATGACATCATTGTTAGTGAGCGAACAAAGAAAAAAAACACATCCGGGTAAGTTTACCCTTTGGGTGGCCATTGCAAGCATCATCATGATGTTCGCGGGACTTACCTCTGCCTATATCGTAAAGAGCGGGCAGGCCGGATGGGTTGAAGTGATCACGCCGATGGCTTTCTGGTATTCAACAGCGGCCATCCTGCTAAGCAGCCTGACCATTCAAATGGCATTAAGGGCTTTCAGGCAGCGCAACATGGGACAGTACCGTTTGCTGCTGACGGTAACAGGCGTGTTGGGACTGGTATTTGTGTATTTCCAGTGGCAGGGTTTTCAATGGCTCTGGAATCATGGAGTGAAGCTGGAAGGGTCTGGAGCGGGCCAGTTCCTGTACATCATTGCAGGACTGCACGCGATACACGTTACAGGCGGCATCATTGCTTTAACGATCCTGCTTTTGAAAGCATACTTTGGTAAAGTAAAGAATTATAACCCTGTACCGGTAGAGATCATGGCAACGTACTGGCACTTTGTAGACATACTGTGGCTGTACCTGCTGGTATTTTTTGTGTGGATAGGATAGTTGGGGTTTATGGTTTATGGTCTATGGTTTTTTAAGACTTGAGCGCTTAATTAGTTTGAAAGCATTTTAATTCGAATAGGTAAATAGAAATTATAAAAGATAAACCCGGAAAATGGCAACAACTGCTGTAGCAACAAGAACAAACTGGTGGGATGGGGGAAAAAGTCCATTCAACATTGAGTACGGTAAGCTGATGATGTGGTATTTCCTGATGAGTGATGCCTTCACCTTCGGTGCATTCCTGATCTCTTATGGTACCATACGTTTCGCAAATAATTTCTGGCCTGATCCTAACGTGGTGTTCAATGCATTTCCGCTTGCTGGTCATGCCAACCTGCCGCTTGCATTTGTGAGCCTGATGACCTTTATCCTGATCATGAGCTCCGTTACCATGGTGCTTGCGGTTCATGCGGGTCATCATAACGATAAAAAAGCCGTGATCAAATGGCTGTTCTGGACCATCGTTGGAGGTATAGCATTCCTGAGCTGCCAGGCATGGGAATGGACACACATGATCACCGCTGAGCATGCAGTACTGATGGATGGCAAGCTGGATGTAATTGGCCAGACAGTTTCAGTTAATCCATGGGGTGAACCCGTTCACGACCAGGCTTCACTGACTGCGGCCCTCAATGCCTCCTCTCATGAACAACTTGTAAGGCTTGCGCATATCGAACATCATGATCTTGGTTGGGAGCATTTGCAGAACCAGTCGAAAGACCAGTTGAAAGCAATGATCAACTTTGAAAAATTACATATCAGGGAAGCAGGTCCGGTTGCTTTTGGAGGATTCTTCTACGGCATTACAGGTTTTCATGGCTTTCACGTACTTTCCGGCGTTGTCATCAACATTATTATGTTGATGATGGTCAGGAGAGATGTATTTGCAAAAAGAGGACATTACCTGATGATTGAAAAAGCAGGTCTGTACTGGCATTTTGTTGACTTGGTATGGGTATTCGTATTCCTTTGTTTTTATCTGATCTAATCAAAAAACTAATTCATTCGAAATGCAACAAAATACTGAGTTAAACGAAATAACGTTTCATCACGAGCCGTCTACCAGCACCAAGCATATCTGGAAAACATTCTGGGTGCTGCTGATCCTGACCGTCATTGAGCTTGGACTGGGTCTCCTGATGTATGCGGTGGAAATTCCTGACTGGGTAGCATTGGCGCTTAAAGGGATCATCGTGATCCTGACACTTGCCAAGGCTTTTTACATTGTGAGCATTTTCATGCACCTGGGCGCAGAGATCCGGAACATGATCATGACCATTGTAGTGCCACTGATGCTGTTCGTATGGTTCATCGCGGCTTTTCTGTGGGATGGGAATTCTTACCGCACCATGCGCAACCGCTATGACAAAAGCCATTATGAAAGGTCAAAATTTGAAAGGACCACCGGATCGCCTGAGCACAGGGGCGACACCGCCACCCGTCCTTTGGATTAAGCACCGGTTTGTTGCATACCAAATAAAACTGCTGCTTAAAGCTATTTTAACGCTCAAATCAAACATATTCAACACCGCCTGCATACTTTTGCGGCGGTGTTTTTATTATCCCCTGCCGGTAGGGTTTTGAGATGGAAATGATGTGGAATCATGAAGGGGATTTGAAGGTTAGCACAAGCTGCTTCGGTCTTGACCTTCTTTAAATAAGCACCACCACCATATGAGTAGAAAAGCTTTGTTTGGCCTTTTGATCGCACTTTTGGTACCTGTCCTTGGGTATGTATTCATGAAGCAATACAGCAGGGAAGTGCAAATGATGCCAAGGCATTACATCTTCGATACAGTTGTTCAAAACACGGTGGATGGTAAAGATGTTTACGATACCGTGTGGCATACCATACCTGATTTTTCACTGACCAATCATTTGGGTGACCAGGTTGGGATGAAGGACCTGCAAAACAAAGTGATCGTTGCTAATTTCTTTTTTACCCGTTGCCCAACAATCTGTCCCAGGATGACCATGGCCATGAAAACCATGCGCGATGATATTAAAAGCTCGGCAAAGGTGGGCACAAGGGAAGCCAACTTTGTACAATTCCTTTCATTCAGCGTGGATCCTGAAAGAGACAGCGTTCATAATCTTAAAAATTACGCGGACAGGTTCGGCATCAACCCGCAGAACTGGTGGCTGCTTACCGGTGAAAAAAAACAGATCTACGACCTCGCAAATGAGCACATGAAACTTGGAGTGGTAACGGCAGGACAGGTTGATACCAACTTCATTCATTCGGACATGTTTGTTCTGATCGACAAAAAAAGAAACATCAGGGGATATTATCATTCCCTTAAAGAGGACGGAATGACAATGGATACGGCTTCACTTGCAAAGCTGTCGCGCGACCTGATCTTTTTATCGCTTGAAAAGGATGCCAATAAAAAATCGCCTTTCGCAGGTAAACTCGAATTGATCGCCATTGTATTTGGTGCGCTGATCATTGGCCTTATCCTTCTGTTCATCTTCCTTAAAAGAGAAAAATCATCATGAGCCTGAGCCTTCAAAAGAATGACCGGAAAGCCAATATCCTTATCCTTGGCTTTTCGGTCATCGTATTCCTTGCGGTAACAATCCTGGAAAGAGTAACGCTGGATGTTGACCTTGGTTTTGATCCGCACCTGTTTGCCATGGTGAACGCCATCATCAATTCCATTGTATCCGTGCTTTTGATTGCGGGGCTTGTCACCGCAAAAAGGGGACTATACAGAACACACCGGAATATCATGCTGACGGCCATTGTTCTTTCTGTTTTCTTTTTAGTGACTTATATCCTTCACCATTTATTTGCTGGTTCCACCTGGTATGGAGATGCAGACAGGAATGGCATTGTTGATGCTGCTGAAAAAGCGGCAGCCGGTGGTAAACGCATCTTTTATTTTATTCTCCTGGGAACGCATATTCTTCTTGCAGGCATTTCACTTCCGTTCATTTTGTTCACTGCCTACCGGGCCCTGATCAATGAGAACAGCAGGCACCGAAAGATCGCAAGGATCACATGGCCACTCTGGTTCTATGTGGCAGTTACCGGTCCTGTTGTTTATCTGATGATCAGTCGTTATTATTAGGATGCAAACCTGAATTATTTTGGCGTTAGCCGAGACGCCCTTAGCGGTTAGATCGGTATCGCCGGTAATTTCTTTAGGCTGACAGAAAAAGAAACTTAATACATGGGCTATAATCTTTTCGGCTACCTCGTAAAAAAGGATCATAAAGACATTCCCGCAATGTTCGGGTCTGTCAAGGGAAAGCAGGTGGTAAAAAAAGGCCAGGTCACCTTTGAAGATGCCACCTATTACAATGACGATGCGTTCATATTTGATATTTACGAAACGGACAAAGGCTCGTTGATCCTGTGTGATTCGGAAATGGTTTCCGACAATATGGCCAGGAAGTTATCAGAAGGCACCGAGGTAATGACCTACCGCATGAGCGAAACGAGCATGACCTTTATGTTTGAAAAATATACAAATGGAAGCTTGCTCTGGGAAGACAGCGCTGTGTTTGAAGAAGAGGTACAAAGAATGGGGGAAGCAATGGTCATTAAGGAAGATGAGGATGTGGTCTTCACCACTTTCCCAAAGTTAACGCAGGAATATGTTGGCATTGATTTTCATGAAGCAGATGATGCAATGTTTGTAAGATATACCCTGGTGGATCATCCCGTTCAGTCAACGCCTCCACCTCTGTCAACAGATAATGGCCCGATAGGAAAAACAGACCGTCCTCCCATGTCAACGGATATAGGTCAGACAGTAATAAGTGATTACCGGTCGGAAGCCGAAACCCATTACGATGCATTTATGAGGGAGATTATACTGAACAAAAAGCCCGGAGTAGTTGCTGAGAAAGAAGGGAAAACAGTCTGCTCTATTGAATCCTATTTGCGGATAAAAGGCATACCTGCTGAAAAGGTTCATCTATACTGCACCTACCTGAAGTCCGAAGCATTCAAGACCAGGCTTGACGAAAAGCAAAAGCATTTCAGTAAGACCGCTAAGGCTGTGAATGTAAAATTTATAATCGTGATGGTGATGGTAATCCTGCTTGTTTATTTAGTTGTTTCTTTTCTGGCTTCAATATTCCTGGATTCTGTAGCATGGAGTTTCCAGTTCTTTGCATTTTTCTGTGCGGTTTGCCTTGTAATTTTTTTGCTCCCTTACCTGAAAGGGAAAGGCAGGAAGAAAAGGCATATAACCGTGACAAAGATTTTTGATAGTGATGAGGAACCTACTCTAAAAAATTAAGTATGGTCATTTATCATTTGCCTTAACCCGGTTAATCTTCTCCCTTAATAATTTTTTTTCAGCAGACGATGATGTTAAAGCAAAAGCTGATTCCATGTATTCGCTAGCCTTACTGTATTCGCCTGTTTTATTATAAAGTTCTCCAAGGACTGCGGCATACAGGTATTGTGACGACAGTAGCTTTTCCAATCCTTCGATCTGCATGATGTAACGGATGGCATCCTGGTGATAACCCATTTGGGAAAGCACCACGGCACGATTCAATTGCACCACAGGCGTTGATTTTTTTTCAATCAGCAGGTCATACAATTGCAGCATCCGCATCCAGGAAGTACTTTCAAAATCAGGCGCCAGGCAATGCTCCGCTGCTATCGCTGCTTCAAGATGGTACACACTAAGATCATTTCCTTTTGAAGAAGCGTTCAGGTAGTACAGGCCCCTTGCGATCAGGTCCTTGTTCCATTTAGTGCGGTCCTGCCTGTTCAATAAAATAATGGAATCATTGCTATCCATCCTGCTTTCAAACCTGGCCGCGTGCAGACACATGAGCGATAGCAAAGCGGAACCGGAAGGAAGACTTGTTAACCTGTGTTCATTCACCAGCAGGCAGAGGCGTGCCGCTTCAGCACAAAGATCCTGGCGGATCAGCGCATCGCTTTTTAATGAGTTGTACCCTTCGTTGAAGATCAGGTATAGAATGGTGTGAACAGTATGCAGCCTCTTTAATAATTCTGATCCTGTTGGTATTTCCAACTGGATCTTCTCATCTCGAAGAAATTGCTTTGCCCTGTAAATTCTTTTCTGGATGGATGCTTCGCTGGTGACAAGCGCTCTTGCTATCTCCGCAGGACTAAAACCAGAAACGGTCTTCAGTGTTAATGCGATCTGGTCTTCCTGGTTCAAAGAAGGATGGCAGCATGCAAAGATCATTTGCAGCTGGCTGTCGCTTACTTCTGTTTGAAGGAAAAATTGCTCGATCACCTGGCCGGTTTCGCGGTTTAGTTCATGCGCAAGCTCAGTTGAATACTGATGAAAGTTTTGCTGACGTCGAAGGATATCAAGCGCCTTGTTTTTTGCAACCTGCGTCAGCCAGGCTCCGGGCTGGTCGGGCAGGCCGCCATATGCCCATGACTGCGCGGCTTTCAGGAATGCTTCCTGCACCACGTCTTCCGCCAGTTGCAGGTTGTGCATTCCAAAGATGCGGGTCAGTACAGCGATCATCTTTCCTGCCTCGTGGCGGAAAAGATGATCGACAATACCTTTGTGATCCTGCTGCTCCATTACTCAGTTTCCATTACTTCACGCACTTCAACAATGCCACCCAGTTCAAAATCGGGAAAGCCTTTGGCAAGTTCCGATGCGCTGTCAATAGTTTCTGCTTTTACAATAAAATAACCTCCAACCAGCTCTTTGCTTTCTGCAAAGGGTCCATCGGTCACAACCGGTTGTTTGCCTTTCAGGGTTTTACCGCCAGGGAAAAGCGGGCGTCCTTCAACATAAACGTCCTTTGATTTCAGTTGTTCGATCCATTGGTACCATTTGTTCATCTGGCCCTGGATCTCGTCTGGTGAAAGTTTAAGGTCGCCATAATCAGCGCCCAGGAAAATGAGCATAAACTCTTTCATGATTTAAATTTTTTGATGTGAATTGATCCTGTCATGCAATGACGAGCGGGCAAACGGAACCCGGACAAATTCTGAAGATTTTTTTAAAATATCAAGTGATCTATCGTGAGACGGGAGACGGGAGACGTGGGGCTTTGAATCGTGAGACGTGAGACGTGAAGCGTGAGGCTAGGACGCGTGAGACGGTAGACGTAAGGTGAAGCTTAAATATCGGAGTAACCTTTAAGACCCTTTACTCCTTTTTTGCATAGTTGACGGAAATCAGTTTGGATAAGATCTGGAAACACCTTGGACCTGGTTCTGCCAGGAGTTTTAAATCTTCTTTTTCCCTCAGGTATCCAATGCTTTCTGCAATAGTAAGGTTAGCGATATTGAGATGAACAGACAGTGCAGTTCTGCGGATCTGAGAAACCATTCCAAATTTTTCTTCATTAGGGAATAACCTGGTGATCCTATAGCATTCAAGGACAAATGCGCTTGATAGTTTGTAAACATCTGGTTGATGATGTTTTAAATGTAGAAACATGGTTTTAGGCGAAAAAAATCAACCCTTAAGAATGGCACAATAGAAAACCTACATAAATGAATGTTAGAAAAAAGAAGATCAATTATTAAGTTCTATCCAACAAATGCTGCTCACGCCTCCCGCCTACCGTCTCACGTTCCTGGCCTCACGTCTCACGCCTCCCGCGTTCTAGCCTCACGACTCACGTCTCCCGCCTAACGGTCGCTCACGTCTCTGCCCCCTTACCTGGCCTTTACCACCAGTTCCCTGCTTCCAGTTGCGGGGTCGTGTTCCCTGTCGAAGCTTAGGTGTTTGGATTCCAGCAGCAGTACTTCTGCGGTGGTATAAATGATGTTGCCTTCAAGCATGTGACCGCCGATGGTATGGCCGTTTGCATCGCTGATGCTGATATGAAGATGTGACCCATTGGTTGATGCGGTGCCAGTAAAACTTACGATCTCAAAATAGCCTGATCCTTTTGTTCCTTCGGGCTGGTTGGCAAACCTTATGTGATACTGGGTGAGGCTCCCAACAACCGTCATGATGCAGCCGGCCTGGATGTTATGTTTTTTGATATAGGCTTCGATCTCCAGCTGAAGATCCTGACCTGTCTTCAACCGGAAGGCATGGGTCTTTGGCATAAGGGTGTAATTAAGTCCTCAAATGAACATGATAACCTGGTGCATTCTATCATGTCAATATCCTTCCAAAATAATACATTTTCATCAGCCCCCTTAGTTATTTGCCAGACGTTTTGCATTCATTCACTCCGGTTCAAGTGAGGAAAGAGGGTCCCAAAAAACAAGCGAGAAATCCTGTACCTGGTCCTGTTCAACCCTGATGCCTTCTTTTTCCAACAGCTCCTGCATGCGTTCGGGGTAATCAAAATGGATCTTGCCGGTTAATAGTCCCTGCCGGTTGACAACACGGTGTGCTGGAACTTTAGGTCTTATTTTATGAGACCCATTCATGGCCCAGCCAACCATGCGGGCAGAAGATTTTGCTCCAAGAGCAGCAGCAATAGCGCCGTAAGATGTAACGCGGCCTTTTGGTATTTGTCTTACAACATCATACACCGCCTCAAAGAAAGATTCATTCTTACCGGAAGGCCTAAGGCTTTTTAATTTTTCAGTTGTCTTTCTGGGAGGCATTACGTTGGTCTTTTTGCGCGATCCTTTTTTGCAGCAGCAAGTGGCGCTTTGGTTCAGGAACATCAACATAATCAAACGGGCAATGCCTGCATCCCGAGCCGCAGCAATGGCCCCTGTTCAGATGGTAATGTTCAGTGAAAGTGATCAGGCCCTTTTCATTGAAATAAAAATCTTTTCCTTCAATCAATTCCGGCTTCATCTTTCAGGATCTGTTGTAAGGTAGTATCCATTTCCCTTGAAGGCAAATGCTTAGGCAAGGAAAAACAAAGGTAGTGTACCCTCTTGCTATTGGCGATGTCCAGTGATTCGTAATGAGTTTTGATTCTTAGTTCCGGCGGAATGCCTGGCTCCGCATATACATCATCCAGGTCTTTATGAAGCCTGCAGTCATACATGCCGATCACTTTCTTGGTAAAATGGTAAAGGTCAGGACTGTCGGTCTTCAGGTGGATCTTTCCATCAGGCTTCAGGATCTCGTAGTACATTCGAAGGAACTTCGGATGTGTCAGCCTCTTTTTTGATTTTGATATGCGCAGTTGCGGATCGGGAAAAGTGATCCATAGTTCACTAACTTCCTCGTTGGCAAAAAATTCGGTGATCCGGTCTATCTGGATACGCAGGAACGCAACGTTATGCAGGTTGGCCTGCCTTGCTTTTTTGGCGCCAACCCAAAGCCTGTTGCCTTTGATGTCAACACCAATGAAATTTTTATTAGGATACATGGCGGCAAGACCAAGGCTGTATTCGCCTTTGCCGCAGGCCAGCTCCAGGACAACCGGGTTGGGGTTTTCGAAGAAATGATTCCAGGTCCCGGCCACATTTTCCGGACGCTGCAGCACGTTTTCAAACGTTTCGAGTTCCGCGAATCGAACCAGTTTTTTCTGACCCATAAGTGAACAGCTATTGGCCATCAGCACTCAGCTAATAGCAGTTATTTCTTTTCAAACATCAATTCCTGTACCTTTTGCTTGTCTTCTTTTTCCTTTTTCAGATCGAAGGTGGTACCAAACACATGGTCCCAGATGGTAGTACTGACACCAAAACCTTTTTCCTCGTTCTTGTAATGGTGCAGGTGATGATTGCGCCAAAGCGGCTTCAGCCATTTAAACGGAGGATTCCAGGCATGGATCGCGTAATGCATGGAAGCATACATCAGGTAACCAAGGATAAATCCAGGAAAGAATACAAATGCATAAGAACGCATGATCAGCCAGGTAATTCCAAATATTGTTGAGGAAAGTATGATGCTTGGTAACGGGGGCATGAACAAACGGTCACGGTCACGGGGATAATGATGATGATTGCCGTGCATGATGTAAACAAACTTCTGGGCACGCTCGCTCTCACCGATCCAGTGAAAAGCAAAACGGTGAGCCAGGTATTCGAAGAGCGTCCAGAACAGCATTCCGGATATAAATGTAAAAGCTACCATTCCAATACTGATATTCAGCCTGGTAGCGGCATATAGCGGTAAACCAATTATAAAGGGCAGGTACATGCTCCATACCACGAGTGGGTTGGCCTTTGTGAGCATTTCCAGAAGCTGGTTCTGGAAGAGCCTGGCCTGACCCTTATTATGAATCTTGTCAAACTTCATAGTAACATGGTTGAAGTTGCAAATTTAATGGAAAATAGGAAAGGCAGGAGGCGGAATGAATTTAGATATAACTTATTGAAACTTAATATAATTTGAAGATAAATTTTATGTGATTTTTCACTGATGAGCTGGTTTCACAGTTATATTGAATGGATTCAGCATCCAGCCTGTTTAATACGCTTTCGAATTGGTTTTAGTACCGGACCGGACCAATTTTTTTGTAACCCCATTCTTTAGCTGCAAGAAGATAGACAAGGGATGCAGTCCCATCCATGGTAGGTTCATTGGTGCTGTAATCGCCATAATCATCATGGTAAACTGCCAGGTTACTCTGAAATGAAGCATACTCGTCCTCACTGTAAATTCGGATGCCTTTCAGGTTGTTGTAGATGCTGCCGTAAACCGGCCCATCCACCAGGCCTCCGTCTATGGGGTAATTCTTTAAATGCGTAAAAGCCGAGTGAGGGTCAACAGGTGTATCGCCCCAGGATGGAAGGCCATATACCATGGAGGTGCCCCAGGGATTGCATCCGAATAACCAGTCGAAGTTGGCCTGCTCCAGCTCTTCAAATTCCTTGCTGCCGGTCAGCTGGCGGTACCAGTAGCATTGAATGGTAAAGGAAACTGTCAGGTTATTACTGCACCAGATGAAGGGAACTCCGCGGAGAAATGCATTGCCCGCTGCTTTTTGCTGCACCAGCCTGATACCACGACGGTAATAGTCAATGATCGTATCGCGTTTCAGCAAATTATCTGCGCTCTTTTTTGATAGGATCTTTGCAAGCTCGTAATGCCCCAGGTTAATGAAAGGATACCATTGGTAATGTTTGGCGGTGTCTTCTCCAAGCCATGGCGTTACAGGTTCAAGCTGGGCTTCCGCAAATGCCATTTGTTTAAAATATTCATTTTTCTCCCCTGAACCATTAAGCTGGTTCATTTGATGGATGGATGCATATGCCAGCTCCAGGTCATCATGCCAATTGTCTTCTTCATAAAAATAAGGTGCTTTGCCTGGTGCTGTCTGGGTAACTCCTGGTTTCTTTAGAGCAAAAGAAAATGCATCTAATACTTTTCCCAAATAGTCATTTGCTAACCGGTTATTCTTTTGGACAGACCGTTGAATATAGGAGGCGATCGCGAAAACACTGGCCACTTTTGCTGCGGTAGATGATGTGCCCGTAGTCCTGTTCGTATATTGAAACAGTCCCTGGGGTTCACCTGTAATAAAATACACAGGCCGTTCATACCCTCTACCGTAAAAAGAATCTTCTTTAGGTATGCGAAAGCCCCTGTGATCACGGTCATCAGCAATCTGGTTGAACATGATCCCTGAAGATGGATTCATCTTAATCAGCCACTGTGTTCCCCATTCAGCTTCGTCCAGCACATCGGCAATGCCATTTTTTCCTTTCAGCCCATTGCTTTGATGTTGATCGCCAAACACCGGTTTAAAGTCGCGGTAGGCCATGTAAAGATGATAGGCCGCATTGGCAGATGTCGTTACATATTGCAGGTAGTCCGATGCATCGTGCCATCCACCGGTAGCGTCAATGTGCATGCCTTCCTTCACATCAGGGTTTTGCAATAAAGAATCAGATGGAGGAGGTCCATAAACAGTATATCCATCATGGGTATGACAACTGTCTTTCAGGAAAGGATTAAAGCCACACCGCTGCTGGCGCATGTATCGCAGGCAAAAATCCGCAGTGCCTTTGTATACATCATTTCCAATTTCAAATTCAGGAGATCTTGCGCCTCCTGCTTCCAGGTAATATTTCCCGGGCTTTTGGTATTTTGAAAAGTTCAGTCTTGCGGTTTGGGTGAATGGTCCGTAGGCGCCATATGCTTTTGCTACAGGCGCACTGAAGACCACTTTATGGGTTGATGCATCTACCAGTTGAAAGGCTGTGAGCTTTTGATCTCCCTTGCTGCACCAGACCGCAACCTTCACATTGGAAGGCTGGTATCCAAGCTGGTTGATACGGATCCATGCATCAGGAGATTTTGTCCTGAAACCAGGGATGAATAATAGAGACAGCGCAGTGATGGTCAACCAACGTATCATAATTTAAGTTATGAAAAAAGAGAGGTTTCTGGTTTTTGGTTTCTGGATTGCCTGGGCCTTTAACCGCAAAGAACCCCGCTTTGGCGGGGCAAAGGATTTCACGCAAAGACGCAAAGAAGGCAAAGACGCAGAGATGTGGAGGGAGTCATTCTGTGCATGGTCGTTTTTGGGGAGGGCAGGTCATCAGGGTTGTTCTTGTTGAAGAATTTATTTATGATTACTTCTATTCATTTTTATAGGCTGTCTCATGGCCGCAAGGGGTTCTGATGAAAGATTTTTTTACGAGTTTATTCTTCGTCCCACAAAAATGTCCGCCGGTGGGGGATGCAGCTGCACGTGTTGTTCTAATATAGTTTAGGTGTGAAAGGGTCCTTTGCTTTTTGAAATAGACTTTTGGTGATGAAATAATTAAGTCCCATTCTTTGAGCTTCTTTGCGATCTTCTTTTTACGCTCTTTGCGGTACTGCCTCTCTATGCAAAAAGAACCAGTAATGAATAACCGTACTAATCAACCATCAACCATAAACAAAAAACTATAAACAACCTTCATTTCCCATCTGGACTCTTTCCCTTCCTTTCTCTTATTTTTACGCCTCAAACATTGGGGATGAAACTAGTTTCTTATATCAAAGATGGCCATGACCAGCTGGCTGTGATCGTAGACAGGCATTTGTATGATATGGAACTGCTCCATCCGGACCTTCCCAATACCATGAGCCTTTTTCTTGCTTACTGGGAAGATGCGTTTCCCTATGCACAGGCAGGTGTTCAGATGATCGAGGAAGGAAGGATCGCGCATAACAAAGGCATCTCCATAGATATTGTTGACCTGCTTGCACCTGTTCCTTATCCTCCATCCTGCCGCGATGGTTATGCATTCAGGCAACACGTGGCCGCTGCCCGCAGGAACCGTAAAGTGGATATGATCCCTGAGTTTGACCAGTATCCCATTTTCTATTTTACCAATCATCATAGCATATCCGGCCCGGGAGAAGTGGTTTGCATGCCCGATCACTTTGAAAAGCTGGACTTTGAACTGGAAGCCGCCATCGTAATTTCAAAAGCGGGCAGGAATATAAAAGCAGAAGAGGCTGAAGAATACATTGCAGGCTTCATGATCATGAATGACCTCAGTGCACGCAGGCTGCAGATGGAAGAAATGGCGCTGAACCTTGGACCTGCCAAAGGAAAAGATTTCGCAACCACTACAGGCCCCTGGCTTGTAACACTGGATGAACTGGAAGAATATGCCATTGAACCAAAGGAAGGTCACAGGGGCAGGAACTGGAACCTTCGCATGACCTGCAAAGTGAACGGCCAGCAGATAAGTGAAGGAAACCTGGGTGAGATGGACTGGACCTTTGCAGAGATCATTGAAAGAGCATCTTACGGTGTAACGCTCAACCCGGGCGACATCATTGGCAGCGGCACTGTTGGAACAGGATGCTTCCTGGAATTGAATGGCACGGGCAAACTGAATGACCCTTCTTACCAGGAGCAGTGGCTCAAAGCAGGTGATGTGGTTGAAATGGAAATTGATGTACTGGGCCTCCTCAGCAATACCATGGTGGCAGAAGAAACAGACTGGAGCATTCTTTCATTGAAGAAAGGATAAGAATAAATGATTGATTTTTGTGTTGATACTCTCTTCTTACAGTTTTTCAATGACATCTTCTTTAACTTATAGCAGCCTTTAGATGCGCAGTTTGCTCAGGAGACTTTATTTGAGTGTTACGCAGAAGCATCGTGTTGCCGTGCTGGATTATCCCATTGAGCCAAAATCATTGTATCCTCTTCAGGCGCCGCATCTGCAGTTGCTGCAATACATCGCTGGCAATAGCATTCAATATGAAAACCTGCTGGAGGAAGTACTGAAGCGATCTGCTCAATTAGTTACGATCAGGAATACTGCAGATGAAAAGGACCCGGTTCAGCCTTCATGGAACAACGGCTACCTGCCAGGCCTGGACATGGTGTTACTGTATACCATTATTGACCTTTATAAACCAAGTGCATATGTTGAGATCGGAAGCGGCAACAGCACCAAAATTGCGGCCAGGGTCCGGAAGGATAACATGCTTTCCTACTCCATCACTTCCATTGATCCTTTTCCACGGCAGGCCATCAGGAACATTGCAGACGTATGGCACATGAAGCCGGTGCAAAAAATATCCAATGATATTTTTAAAGATCTTAAGGCTGGAGATGTACTGTTCTTTGACGGCACGCATACCCTGCTTCCCAATTCAGATGTTACCTGGTTTTTTATGGAAGTACTGCCAGCCCTTTCTCCGGGTGTGATCGTTCATGTGCACGATATCTACCTGCCATATGATTATCCTCAATTCATGCTGGACAGGTATTATTCTGAAAATTATATCCTCGGCGCTGTTTTACTTGCCAACCCTTCAAAATATGAAGTGATGGCGCCTGCATTTTACATGAGCGAACAGGAGCAAATGGCCGGTAGGCTGCAAGATTTTTGGAAGCACCCAAATCTTGCAGGCGTTGAAAAGCACGGAGGCAGTTTCTGGTTCAGGGTACTGAAATAAAAAGCGGCCCGCCGGGGCGGACCGCATGTCTGACAGTTGGTTTTTTCAAATCACAACTTTATTCTGTTTCCTGGCAACGGCTGCTCCTTTGTTCTTTACACGGCTCATGCCATTGTCCTTTACTTTCAGTTCTTTAGCAGCATTCACTTCCGCAGAACCAATGCCGCTGTTCTCAATGTTCATGGTCTGCACCACAAAACCTGCAGCTTCAAGTGAGCCAACACCACTGTTCTTAACAATGGCATCGTCTGCTTTGCCGGTAAGGCGGACATTACCAACCGAAGTGTTCTGGATGTCTACTCTTGTTGCCGTGAAAAGAGAGGTCAACATTGCCGACACTCCTGTTCCTTAGCTCCAGGTTTCCAAAACGCAGGGACTCTTCAGATGTTACATTGCCAACAGTCTTCAGTTCAATGTCTTTCAGGTTCTTGAAGGTCACGTAAACCCGCATCGTGTTTTTAGACTTCAAATTTTTGTTCTCAAGCTTTTTCATTTCGATCACCAGCTTGTTGCCTTCATTACGGACCTGGAAAAGGTCCTGCAGGTTCTCGTCTGCTTCGATCCTGACCGATTCCTTGTCGCCCTGGGAAAGCTTCAGTTCATAAATACCGCTTGCCTGAAGCGCGTCAAATGAAGTGATGGCAACTTCTCGGGTAACGGATTTTCCATTTCCTTCAAGGGTCTCACGCTGGTCCTGGGCCATAACGCCTAATGAAAGCATCATGGTTGCTGCAAATAAGATCTTTCTCATACTGATTTTTTTTAGGTTGATTTCGGGTTATCACGAAAGTTTTCGTAAAACGAATGTAAGTCCCTACATGTTACACTAAAATCAAAAATTTGTATGACCGGCAGCGAGCAGGTTTAAAAGGCAGGAGCATGTTTAAGTGCTTTTAAGGAGTGCAGAGTCATATGTCATTGCTTCGTCTTTTTAAAAGTTACGTTCTTCTCTTTCTATTTTATGAAATTTGCTGCCTATGATCTTCAACCTCGGTGAACTGAAGCCTGCGGAAAAGCAATATTACCTGCAGCATGTGATCGCTCCAAGGCCTGTATGCTTTGCTTCCACCATTGACCGTGAAGGCAATGTAAACCTCAGTCCGTTCAGCTTTTTCAATATGTTTTCTTCCAATCCGCCGGTGGTTATTTTTTCTCCTGCCCGCAGGGTTCGCGATAATACCACCAAGCATTCCCTGCAAAACGTATTGGATGTTCCTGAGGTGGTGATCAATATCCTTACCTATGACCTGGTGCAGCAGGCATCGCTTTCCAGTTGCGAGTATCCAAAAGGTGTTGACGAGTTTGTAAAGGCAGGCTTCACTCCGCAGCCGGCAACTGTTGTAAAGCCACCAATGGTAAAGGAAAGTAAGGCAAAGCTGGAATGCAGGGTGCTTGAAGTAAAATCATTGGGTGAATCAGGTGGTGCGGGCCAACTGGTAATTTGCGAAGTGCTTGTATTGCATCTTGATGATGCGCTTTTGAATGATGATAAAAAAATTGACCAGCGCAGGCTGGATCTTGTAGCCAGGCTGGGTGGTGACTGGTATTGCCGTGTTGGTCCCGATAATCTTTTTGAAGTGCCCAAACCAAATGTACACCTGGGCATTGGTATCGATGTGCTGCCCGAAAGCATCCGCTTCAGTAAGATACTGACAGGGAACCATCTTGGCCAATTGGCCAATGTGCACCAGATGCCCGTGGTGGAACCTTCCTTCGATGATGAACACCTGAAGCAGATCATTCTTTATTTTTCTGTTAACCCCGTTGAAATGGAGCGTGAGCTGCACCGTTATGCAGCCAGTCTTCTGGAGCAGGGAAAAACAGTGGAAGCATGGCAGGTGCTGTTAGCGGGAGGATGAGGGAAGCTGATGGCTGATGGCTGATAGCTGTTGGCTTCGAGCTGCGAGTTGCGAGCTTCGAGTTTTTGCGTATTACTGATTTTAGTTTTTCAATTTTGATGAAGATCAGAAGTGCGGATCTTTGATCTAAGCTAATAGCCAACAGCTATCAGCTCGTAGCTCACAGCTCGCAGCTTTCTTTCAGCACATTATAAATAACCATAAACCATAGACCACAAACCATAAACTAAACAAAGAGGCCCCGCAAGAAAGCAGGGCCGTGAATTTAGTAGGTTAGTGCTCTATCTTGCTGCAGCCCAACCGAAAACCCTTTTCAGGATCTCTGTTGTGCGTGCTACAGGGTTTGCCCTGATGTTCGCCTCTTCCTGTGCGATCTGGTCGAACAGCGCGTTAACCGCCGTGTTCACTACGTAGGAAGTCAGATCCGGATTGATCTTATTCATGGTCGTTGGGAAACCGTTGTACGTATTAACAACGTCGGAATAGTATTTTGTTGCGTTGAATTTATCAAGTGAACTTTTAATGACCGGAGTAAATGCAGTCGTGAGTTTGGCAGTGGTCTTCTGCCTGAAATATTCCGTAGCTGAATTGTTTGAACCTTTCAGGATGGTCAGTGCGTCTGCAATGGTCATCTCCTGGATGGCATCAACAAAAATGGGACGGGCGAAACCAACAGCATCTTCCGCTGAACGGTTGATCTGCAGAATGGCTTTGTCAACCATTGCGCCCATGCCAAGAGTCCTCAGCGTGCTTTCTATTCGTTGAGCATCGGGCGGAAGAAATAATTTGTAGGTCTGGTTGCCAAAAAAACCATCAGGCTTATTCAGGTAGCTGATGCCGCGGCTTACACCCTGGTCCAGTGCTTCACGAATGCCCCTTGAGGCTTCCAGTTCTGTAATGGTTGTTGGCGCGGTGGTTCTTGTTGGAAGATTGGATAGTGTTTCACATGATACGGCGGTACATGCCATAGCGAGGATAAAGAGGTAACGTTTCATTAAACAGGCATTTCCCTTGACTTTCAAAATACGAGCCAGAATTGAGTCATACGCTGCGCAATAACACTTGGGTTTGTACGAGGGAAAGCAGGAAGAGCTACGAGCAGCGAGCTTGGAGCAAATGGCTAATGGCTGATGGCTTATAGCTATTAGCCATTAGTATAGATTAAAGATTCGGCCTTTACATCTTCATCAAATTGATAAAAAAATAAAATTATTGAAAGATGCAAAAGCTCTAAGCTCACAGCTCGAAGCCCTAAAGAAGATCATCTTTCAATAATGATATCAAACTAGGACTGTACGTACATTGCTATAAGCCATCAGCCATTAGCCATCAGCTTCTCTCCCCCTCCCTCATCCTCCTCCTGATCCTGTTAAAAAAGATCGACCTTTCTCTTTCGCTCACCGCACTGATAAGCGTTGATTTACGCAGCAGGTTCCTGATATGTTCTTCCATGTTGGTGGTAAAACCTATATCCCTGGTGCTGATAATGTTAATGACACTGTGGATCAGGAAAGCCACCCTGCTGCCATCCAGTGCGGCAAGAATGGAATTGTCGCCAAGGATCACTTCGTTGAAGTACATTCCGTAAGCTGCTTTTTTATTTCCAGGATCATCAACGCTAAACTGGTAACCGGCTTCCGCCTGTTTTTCCAGGTGGTTGGTCAGTGCTTCAAGCGCATCATACAGCCTTGCAATATCCTTGTCATTCCTGAACACATCTGAATCCTTGTAAAATTCTACCTGGTTGATGGAGCTTACTATGGTTTCAATATTCCAGATCTCTGTTGCCGGCATCTGCTGATATTGTTCCAGTGCTTTGCGTCCAAGCTGAAACAATTCGTCAGGATAATCATCAAAACTGAACGGCCGGTTCATGAATTCGGGTGCCTGCAAAATGGTCTTCATCCAGAAGTAATGCTTGAAGGCCGCTATCTCCCTGATATGGAAATGATGAAAAATGGGAATGTCCTTACAGAGGTAATAGATCTTTTTTTCCCTGAAACCATTCATGTATTTCATCTGTTGCAGAACACCCTGCAGGTATTGATCAAAACTGAATTCTGATGGCTTTACAAAAGTTCCCGAGAACTGGAAAGCTCCAGGCTGAAGGTTCATCAGGTTATCAAGCGATAATTTGAAATGACTGCACAACAGGTGAATCTCTTCAAAGTCCAGGGGCTTTTCTCCCCTGATCCTTCGATAAGCGCTGTCTGTACTGACCTTTAATAAACCTGCTATTTCTTCGGCAAGGGAAATGTGTTCGGGAAGTTTGGCCCGGATCTGTTGAAACAACTGTACCTGCAATTCCAAAACCGCCATGCTTTATGAAGTTGTAACCCTATGCGAGATCTTTTTATTAAGCAGGTAGAAAAAAGCGTTGCGCTGCTTTTCACTCACCGTGCTCAGGATAGTCCCTTTCCGCATAAGGCCCTGCAATTTATCATATGCATCGTTACAAAACCGCTCGTCTTCCGTAATGATGTAATTCAAAACATCGTAATTAATAAAGAGCGATCGTTTTCCATTGACGATGATCATCACCGTATTATCACCAAGCACCAGGCGGTTAAAATAAAAATCATAGTTGCTTTTCTTTAGCGCTGGATTTTCACCTGACCTGAATTTGCTGCCGTATTCAGCCTGTGCTTTCACATGTGCCATCATCTGGGTCATGGCCTCATAAATGGCATCAACATCCGCTGAAGATTTAAAATAGCCCGCTTCATGATAATAATCCACCTGGGCGATCAGGCTGTTCAGGCATTCGGTATTCAGGATCTCGATGGATGGAATGGAATTGTAAGTCTCAACGATCTGTGCACCCAGGGCTTGGATGTCTGGTGTCAGCAGGTCCATGGAAAACTTCATTGAAATAAAATCAGGATGCTGCAAAATGGATTTCATCCAGAAAAAATACCTGAAAGCAAATAGCGGCTTTACATTGAAATAATGAAACAGGGGCAGGTCCTTGGCGAGGTAGATGATCTGCTTTTGATCTGCGGCGGCAGCTGATTGAAGACTGTAAAGAATGTCTGTCAGATACGTTTGAAAATCATAGCCCTCATTTTTTACCTGTACGGAATGGAAAAGAACTGTATCCCGGGCCGATTGAAATAAATGATCCAGCGAGATGCCATACGTCCTGCAAAGCACGCCCGCTTCTTCCAGCACCAGCGGTGTTTCTCCCCTGATCCTCCTGTAAGCACTGTCGTTACTCAGGTGCAACACTTCAGCTATAGCATCAGCAAGTGATACCTCAGGTGACAGCTTTTCCCTGATCTGCCGGAATAAATGATCCTGAAACTGCGACATGTAAGCTTGAATTTTTGCAGGAACTGCAACTATCAGGTAAATCAAAGGAATTTCTTTCAATTTTGATCATTGGTCCTTTCCTGTCGCCGTTAAAAATGGGTGAAACAATAGGATTATTCGTTTCCATTATACCTGATCACTACATTCGTTTTGTATTTTCTTCTTGTGAACGGATGCAAGCAATAGGTCCTGCCTCCACCTTTAATGGATTCAAAGCATGTCAATTTCATGGACGCGCCCAGAAAAAAGTCTTGGCCAGCACTTACATAGGCCGCATCCAATAACTTTGCTTCTCCAAAATACAATTGATGCAGAGTTCCCATTTATCTGAACAGGAGATTATCCGGAGAGAAAAGCTGGCAGAATTGCAAAGGCTGGGTGTTGATCCTTTTCCGGCGGCTTTGTACCCTGTGAATACGCATTCATTAACGGTTAAGAACACCTTCACCGATGAAACTGCGGGTGAATTTGGTTCCGTTTGCCTGGCCGGCAGGATCATGAGCGTAAGGGATATGGGAAAGGCTTCGTTTGCCGAACTGCAGGATGCACAGGGACGCATCCAGATCTACGTGCGCAAGGATGACCTGGCCAAAGGCGATGATACTTCACTCTACGACCAGGTCTGGAAAAAGCTGATGGACATTGGTGACTTTATTGGAGTCAAAGGATTTGTTTTCCGTACCAAGCTGGGTGAGATCTCCATCCACGTAAAAGAACTGACTTTCCTTGCCAAATCATTACGGCCCCTGCCCATTGTAAAAGAAGCCGAAGGAAAGACCTTTGATGCGGTTACAGATCCCGAATTCAAATACCGCCAGCGCTACGCCGACCTGGTGATCAATCCTTCAGTAAAGGAAACATTCATCAAACGCACCAAAATGGTCAATTCCATCAGGGAATTCCTGAACGATCATGGTGCGTTGGAAGTAGATACACCGGTGCTGCAAAGCATCCCCGGAGGCGCCGCCGCAAGACCATTCATCACGCATCATAATGCCCTGGATGTTCCTTTTTATTTAAGGGTGGCCAATGAATTATACCTGAAGCGCCTGATCGTAGGCGGCTTTGACTGGGTGTATGAGTTCAGCCGGAATTTCCGCAACGAAGGCATGGACCGCACACACAATCCTGAATTCACCATTCTTGAATTTTATACGGCTTACAAGGATTACCTCTGGATGATGAATGTTACGGAGCGCCTGCTTGAAAAGGCAGCAACCGATGTTTGCGCAACTACTGATGTTCCTGTTGGCGATAAGGTGATCTCTTTTAAAGCGCCATTCAAAAGGATCTCTATTTACGATGCCATCAAAGAGCACACCGGGTTTAATGTAAGCACAATGGATGAAACTGCCCTGCGTGATGTTTGCCGCAAATTAAAGCTGGAGGTGGATGAGACCATGGGGCATGGCAAACTGATTGATGAGATCTTTGGTGGCCGGTGCGAACACCATTATGTGCAACCCACTTTCATTACAGATTATCCTGTTGAAATGAGCCCACTCACCAAGAAGCACCGCAGCAAGCCGGGATTGGTGGAAAGGTTTGAGCTGATCATCAATGGTAAGGAGATCGCCAATGCATACAGTGAGCTGAATGACCCCATAGACCAGCGTGAGAGGTTTGAGGAGCAGGTGCGCCTGATGGAACGCGGCGATGAAGAAGCCATGTTCATTGATTACGATTTCCTGCGTGCCCTTGAATACGGAATGCCGCCAACATCCGGTATCGGGTTTGGCATTGACCGCCTTTGCATGCTGCTAACCAACCAGCCTTCCATCCAGGACGTGCTGCTGTTCCCGCAGATGCGTCCCGAAAAATGGGTGGTGGATGCCAACGAACACCCTGAGGACAGGGATCAGTAAAGCATTAATCCAAAAAGATATCATTCATCAGTTGCTGGCCGGGCTTGTGCGCATATTGCTCAAGGTTAGTTATGCCCGCCTGCTCCAGTACTTCTTCATCAATGAAAAAATTACCGGTGCAGGTTGCCGGATCCTGTTTCAGGATATGGAAGGCGGCATCTGCAACGATCTGTGGTGTGCGGCTCATTTGCATCAGGAAATCACCGCCCAGTAAATTCTGCACTGCTGCTGTAGCAATGGTTGTTTTGGGCCATAGTGCATTCACACCGATCTTTTGAGATTTTAATTCTTCTGCAAGTCCCAGCACGATCATGCTCATGCCGTATTTGCTCATAGTATAGGCCAGGTGTTGTCCGAACCATTTTGGATTGAGGTTGATGGGAGGAGAAAGGTTCAGGATGTGTGCATGACCTGATTTTTTCAAATGCGGAATGCAGGCCCTGCTCATAAAAAAAGTTCCGCGTATCTGTATATCATGCATCAGGTCAAAGCGCTTTGGTTCCGTGCCTTCTGTTTGTGTCAGGTTGATGGCGCTGGCATTGTTCACAAGTATATCAATGCCCCCAAAAGTTGAAACGGTTTTATCAACGGCTTCCTGTATCTGTTCTTCATTCCGGATGTCGCATGCCAGCGGAAGCACCTGTACGCCTGTGGCGGCTATTTCCTCGGCGGAACTGTAAATGGTCCCTTCAAGCCTGGGATGGGGTGTGGTGGTCTTTGCTGCAATGGCAATGTTTACGCCTTCCTGCGCCAGCCTCATAGCTATTGCTTTCCCTATGCCACGGCTGCCCCCGGTGATCAAGGCTGTTTTTCCTTTTAAGTCCATGGCTACAAAATAGTTTATTGTTTCTGGTTTCTGGTCTCTTGTTTCTGGATGTTTACTGATCTCAAACATTTCTTTTTATTCAATTGCGTAGAAAGGCATTAACCGCAAAGGACGCTAAGGGCGCAAAGGGTCGCAAAGATGTTCCTGTATTCCTTTGCGCTCCTTTGCGTTTTCTCTGCGCTCTTTGCAGTTAATTACGCAAATGGAGACAATAATGAATGATTGTATCTAACAACCAAAAACTATAAACCAAAAACAGCTTCGCTAGAAGCTTTTCTCTGCTGGCTTGGTCTGCATAATCTCTTCTATCCTGTTCATCACCTGCTCCGTCAATAATGGCAGCGCATCAACCGCTTTGAGGTTTTCTTCCAGCTGGCTTCTTTTAGTAGCGCCAAGGATGGCGGTAGTCACGTTTGGATTTTTGATGCACCAGGCAATGGACAGGGTTGAAACAGCAATGCCCAGCTCTTTTGCAAATGCCGTCAGCTCTTTTACTTTTTTAAGCTTGTCGTCCACCATGAACCTGTCCTTCAGCCAATCAAATCCTTCAAGGGCAAATCGGCTGCCTTCGGGAATACCATCATTGTATTTGCCGGTGAGCAGGCCGGAAGCAAGAGGGCTCCAGATGGTTGTGCCAAGGCCAACGGTCTTGTAGATCATTTCGTAATCTTTTTCCACTTTATCTCTTTCAAGCAGGTTGTATTGGGGTTGCTCCATGCTGGGACCAATCAGCCGGTATTGCTGTGCGGCACGATGTGCCTCCATGATCTCGGCAGCGCTCCATTCGGAAGTGCCCCAGTAAAGGATCTTGCCTTGCTGGATCAGGTGGTTCATTGTCCACACCACTTCTTCAATGGGTACTGTTTTATCGGGACGATGACAGAAATAAAGATCCAGGTAGTCTGTTTGCAGGCGTTGCATGGCTTCATGGCAGGCTTCTACCAGGTGCTTGCGGCTCAGGCCAGTCTGGTTGGGTTTATTATCAGGACCTCTTGAACCAAAGTAGGCTTTGCTGCTGACCGTATAGGAAGTCCGGTCCCAGGCTTTTTTCTTCAGCACCCTGCCCATCAGTCTTTCACTTTCGCCACGTGCATAAACCTCGGCGTTATCAAAAAAGTTGATGCCACTATCGTAGGCAAGGCCCATTAATTCATCCGCAAGGCTATCGTCTACCTGTTTATGAAATGTAACCCAACTGCCATAAGAAACAATGCTCAGCTGCAGACCCGTATGACCCATTCTTCTGTATTCCATCACCTGAAGATTAAATATGAATTTGATAATTGATCGTTTGTTACCAAGGAGGCTACAAACGTTTTCATCTTCTAATAACAATCCGAAGTTATTTATTGTTCCTCAGGAGCATGACTAATTCATGAATTCAAGTACAGATATTCTTTATTGTGTGCTTTACCAAAGGGTAACCGCAAAGGACGCAGAGGTACGCAAAGGAGCGCAAAGCCTGGTGCCTGTATTCCTTTGCGATCGTTCACGCCTTTGCGGTTAAAGTAATTTTAAACTGCTTCGAATATCAATGCAACGGGGGAATGGAAAACCTTGTCAGGCTGCTGCAACCAACCGCATCATTTATGATAAAGATCCTTGCCATTTTAGCCCTGTTACTGGCTGCCTGTACAAACCTATCCGCACAGGAAGGAAAAATGCGCAGACACATCTTTTCTGCAACCATTGGTTTTGGACCTCCAGGATGGTGGAAAGAAGGATTGGAGACATTTGGTTATCAACCTGAAACTTCCATTCCAGCCTATGTTAAATACGAATACAGGTTTCCAAAAGCAGGAATTGGAATGACTGCAGGGATACTGGGTTACTGGATGTTCTATGAAGGAGAAAATAATAGCAGCAACACGGTGGAAGCATCCGGAGGAAGGGTCCTGCTTACCGGAAATTATTACCTGTTGCAGAAAAATAAATTTGATGTGTATGCAAGTGCTGCACTTGGATTTTACAGAGCCATCTTCCTGGAGTCAAGGGTTTACAATGGGCCTTTTTCAACGGTATCTACCAAAGGTGGACATGTGAGATCGGGATTTGATAAAGAGTTAGGTCTTGGAGTCCGGTATTATTTCCCTTCAAAATTTGGCGTGATGCTGGAAACAGGATTGGGTAAAAGTGTTGTACAGATCGGGGGATTTGTAAGAATATGATATTAGTTTGAAAATGTAATCAACATCTGATCTAACCTACTGCACAACAGAAATTAACGCTGCGCCATGCTGTCCGGTATCTCAATAATGCCGGTGGGGCGCCTGAAAAGAATATCACGCAGGTCCTGGCTGGCTTCCATGCCCTGGCCGCCAATAATATCCTGGCCTTTTCTTTTGACATGCGCCGGCTTGTCGGTATAAAACTTCTGGCTGTTCTGGTCCCACCATAATTCTTCGGTCCAAAGCGTATCGCCCTTAAGTGTATTGACCACTACGCTGTCGCGCAGCAGGATCTTGTTGCGGGTCTCAAAATATTTACCATACCGTGCGAACACCTGGCTTTCAACCGAATTGGTGGAATCAAAAAAATCCACTTTCAGGGTGCGGGGGAATTCAACATAAATGGTATCCTCCTGGTAACGGTACATCAGCGGCGACATAAGCTTGGCCCTTGTGTTTCCATTCTGGCTCAGGTAAGATGTAATGTCCCTGCCTTCTTCCAGCATGGTCTTTTTGCCGGACAAGCGGTTAATATCCTCAGGATCATTCTCGCAGGCAAAAAGGAACAGGCAACTACATAGAGCTGCCTGTAACACAAATCTTTTATTGAAAAGGAAATTAATCATACCTGCGTTTTGCAAACCACAGGTCTGCAAGATTAAAGCTGGCTGAAACCCTGAAGATGTTGTCTTTTAAACGGCTTTCATTGTCGCCTCTCCTGGAGTATTCCAAAGCAAGATTCAGGTTGCTTACCTGGTTGCGGCTGAACCGGTTCATCCCTGATATCGGTAAACCAAATCCAAGGCTGAAACCCATCAGGGGCAGTTTTTCCACCTGGCCTTTGCTGTTGGCAACGGCTATATAATCAGAGCCCATAAAGAATCCAGCGCGGTAAGTAACCTTGCCGCCGTATCCTTTGTTGATCAGGCCATTCCAGGATGGAGACAACTGTATCCCGGCGCGGACTTCCATATTATCGCGGACAGAATCTGCAGCGCCAAATATGCGGAATTTGCTCCACTGGCCGTTGGTTATATCAACACCTACCATCCATGGCCTGCGGTTACGTTCCCTGTTTGGATTGGGTGTGTGATTGATGGTGAATCCGTAGGTAAATGTCGCGGGAAATACAATACTTCCACGCACATCGTTCTGTTCAAAAACACTGTCGATACGGAATTCCTGTCCGTCCGTATTGCTTACAAAAGTTGATCGCGAAATGTCCCTCGATGTTTTAATGTCCTGCGACCAGTTTCCTGCAGCACCCAGGATAAGATGCGTAGAGCTGGTGCTGTCTTCTTTCAGCTTGATATCATATTGAAGGCCCGCTGTGAAGAAAAGGTCGCCGAAAGAATATTGCGTGGTATGATTGGATTGCTGGTAAGCCAGTGTATCATTAATAAAAGCCCGGCGCGTGGTCATTTGTTTCTTTCCAAAAAGGTATCCAACGTTGGCGCCGATGCTCAGGTTCTTGATGGCAAAGCCTGTTCCTATGGATGGAAGAAAGCTGCCGCCATCACCATTGAATTCAGTATAGGCGCTATCGATCACCTGCCCGGTAAATGGGTTGATCAGCTCTTCCAGTCGGGAGATCTTATAGCCTACGCGGGTAACAGGGCGAAGACCAAATGATAATCCCCAATTGTTTTTGATAGGCACACCCAGTTGCAGGTAAGAAAATTGCGCATTGGTGGAAGTAAAGGTTTGCGGATTATTTGGTTGACGCAACTTACGGCTGTCGATGTTCATGCCTACATCAAGTACCACCCTTCCTGCTGCAACCTGTTTGGAAGTTCTTTCCAGGTAAGCCGAAAATGCAGAATAAGAGGCAGGATTGCTGAAATTCACAGAAAGCGGATCACGATAACCAGCTGAAATGCCTCCAAGTCCGCGTGTTGAAATATTGGTATTCGGAACAACATCGCCTAAGCCAAAACGTGAGTAAGGCGAATTGTCCTGGGCTGTGGCTGTTGTAAAAGAAAAAAGTAGAAGGGAAAAAATAGATCCACGAATCATTCTCGTCCGCTCAGTTATTGATTTGGCTAATGGCATACAAACCTTTAAAAATTAAATCAGGGTCGGCAAATATATTATTCTTCAAATGGGGCTGAAAGAATTGAATATCTCCCCCGGTTAAAAGCGCGTTAAAGTTCCCGTAACGTTCCGCGTAGGCTTCCATAATGCCATCGATCTCTTTGGCCATTCCCAGCACCACGCCAGACTGCAGGTTGGTCTTCGTATCATACCCGATCAATGGTACATTCCAGTCGGCTTCTACCAATGGTAGTTTTGCGGTAAAATGATGCATGGCCTTAAAACGCATTTCCATCCCCGGTGAAATAGATCCTCCCATCAACTGGTGATCCTGGTTGATGAAATTGAATGTGATGCAGGAACCAAGGCCAATGGCAAGGTTATTCATCTTTGGAAAAAGATGAACGGAAGCCGCTGCTATTGCCAGCCTGTCGGCGCCAACAGTTTCAGGCTTTCCAACAGGGATGGTGAATGGAAGCTTTGATGTATTTGAAAGTTTATGATAACCTGTTCTTGCAGTCATTAACTGCTCTATTTCAACCGGGTGGTCAACTACTGAAGAAAGAATGGAATATTGTGGATTGAATTCATTGATCACTGCCTGCAGTTCCTCTACAGGATTTTCTTTCAGCACGATCACTTTCCTGATCTGGGGGCCCGAAAATAAAGCAGCTTTCAACCTGGTATTGCCAAAGTCGAGGCAGATGGTTTTGGTCATCAGTTGGTCCATTAATCTTCGAAGTTAAAGCTGGACAGGTTCTTAAAATGACCGTTGAGCTTTACTTTTTCTTTCAGGCCTTCCATTTCCGCAACCATCGGTATCACCTTGGTAAGATGCCGCTTCAGGTATTCCTGTCGCTGCCTTTCGTGCATCAGGTTCAGCAATTCGTATTCTTCTTTCAGGGAAAGTCCCACATGATGTGCAATATCATATGCTTTCAGTTCCGCATCTTTCTTTTGAAATTCTTTCGTCACCTTCAGCAGCTTGTATAATTCACGGATGCTGTTCACTACCTTGCGCATCAACTCGGCACTTCCATGATCGCTGTTGGGAGGATAATTCACAATAGCACCGCTGTATAATTTATCCGGAACTTCTTTGATCACTTCAAGGATGCGGAATACTTTATCTCCTTTTGTCTTGATATCCATCTCGCCATTTTCATGTACCGTTGTGATCTCGGTAACATGTACAAGTGTTCCGTAATCCTGCAGCTCGTTATCGATCACCGATGGTATGCCAAACATTTTTTTATTGGTATGGCATTCCGTGATCAGTTGCTTGTAACGGGGCTCATAAATATGCAGGTTCAGGTCTTCGCCAGGATAAACCACAATGCCCAGGGGAAATATCGGAATGAAATTCGTCATAGGTCAAATTCCAGCAAATTTGGTGCACAACATCATTTTCCTGATTGTAATTCGTAAAGCCTGGCGTACTTCAGGAAGGTATAAAAAGCTGTCATCCTTGCAGATACCAGGCCTTCCCATCCATCCAGGAATCCAAGCATAAAGATATAATGCTTCAGGAATGAAAAGCCGGGGCTGATGTAACGTTTCACCCAGGTGGAACGCTTGCCCTGCCTGTGGTATTTTTCTGCATTCAGCAATGCATACTGAACCATTTTGTTGCCATATTCCGCCGTATCCTTCATAGTGGTATGTAACACGCTACCCCTGAGCTTCACTACAGGCGCATCACTGGGGATCTGCAGCGACTCATGCACCATGGCTTCATCCCAGTTCACATATTTGCGGTTGAAAAGACGAATGTGCCAGTCGTTTCCCCATTCGCCCCATTTTAAATGCTTTTGTCCCAGGAAATTTTTAAAGCGGATATTATAGACCTTCTTTGGATCATCGAGTGATAGCTGTTTCAATTCTTCCTGCAGTGTTGGGTCAAGCGCTTCGTCCGCATCAATGCTCAATACCCATTCGTGCATGGCAAGATTGACAGCCTGCTGCTTTGTTTTTCCAAATCCCAGCCACGGACCTTCGTGCACCCGTACACCATATTTTTTCAGGATGGAAACCGTTTCATCCGTGCTGCCGTTATCATACACCACGATGTCATTGCTGACACTGCGTATGCTTTGGAGCACACGCTCTATAATGCCTGCTTCATTCTTGCAAACGATCACGATCGAAATATCATTCATGTTCAGGAACGTTTTGATTCAGCCACTTCCAGTACCATAACACCGGGAACACATAAAGGAAAACACCAAACTGCACTTCCAGCCCGATATCAAAAATAAAGCTGGCCGCGGCAACTATATTCAATGCGTTCCAGTAAAACCTGAGTCTTGCGGTCCTGTGTAACAGGGGCAGCAGCATGCTGGCTGAAAAAAGAAAGATGCCAGGCCAGCCGGCGGCGCATCCGTAGATCATCCATTCACTGCTTGGATAAAGCTTGTCTGTTTGGACCATACCCGGAATGTTTTGTTCATACCATTGGTCTGCTTCCCGGAATACATCGCCTGCACCAACACCAAACGGATGTTTTTTTATAATTGCACTTGCTGCCCTCAGCGATGTAATGCGGTTGCCATCATTGTAGCCTGGCCTGTATCCGCCACCCTTTGCTTCGGTGATGTCGTAGATATTATAGCGGATGCGGTTCTGGAAAGTTGGAAGTGCCAGCCAGGCAAGAAAGGGCAATGCAACAAGTAATGAAACTACGATCACTGCCCTGGTGAAATTTCTTTTCCTGATCACCAGGTGACAACCATACAGGACCAGAAAGATATAAAATGCAAGAAGCCCTGTGCGTGCGGCCAGCAGGTGCAGGTAAATGGCGAACCATGTAATGCAAACCACCAGCAACCATTTGACAATCTTTGAAGCAGTCCGTTCAAAGCAAACCAATCCCGTAATGATGGCAGCAGTGACCATCCAGCTAAAGCGCACATGATCATTCTGAAGTGGCGTGGCAAATACTTTTGCCCTTAAATATCCTTCATGGATCTCCTGTGCATTCTGAAGGTATTGAAAACTACTCCATATGCTACCTCCAAGCGCCATGATGATCCAGGCATAGCCTATGATCATCCATTGCCTTGCACCAAGTTGCCAGGGCCCTGCAAATGCAAGCGGGAACAGGAGCAGCGGAAGCTTGATGCGCATGATGTCCAACCATTCCTCCATATCATCACTCCATAAACCAGAGATAAAGGGAAGGAGGAAAAGCATTGAAATGCCGGGCAGGAATAAATGCCGTGTAAAGTTGGTCCATTGCTGCTTCCATTGACCGTGCAGGAAACAGCATGCAAAAAAGATCATCATGCCAATGGAAAGCCCTGCCCTTGAAGTCATAAGGCTAATGAGCATTACAAGAAGGGATAGAAAAATAACTCCTGTCCTGACGGCATACTGATTACCTATATTTTTGTATGATCTCATCAGATCTTTACAGATAAACGTACAATATTAGTTCATGTGGCAACAACTGTTGAATGATTTGCAAAAAGGCAGTGTGAAAGCGCTGGCCAGGGCAATCTCCCTTGTGGAGAATGAAAGCAATGGCTATGAAGACCTGATGTTGGCACTTCCGCGTTCCGGGGCTTCCGGCATTATTGGTATTACAGGTCCGCCCGGTGCAGGAAAGAGTACGCTTGTTGATGCGCTGATCGGACAGATCGTGGCGGAAGGAAAAAGAGTTGCGGTGCTTTGTGTTGATCCTTCATCTCCCTTCAATCTGGGCGCGGTCCTGGGCGACCGCATCCGAATGAGTGAATGGTACACCAATGACAATGTGTTCATACGTTCACTTGCTACCCGTGGTTCCATGGGTGGATTGCATCCAAAGATCATAGAGATCACTGAGCTCGTTAAAGCGGCAGCCTATGATCTTATATTGGTGGAAACAGTTGGTGTTGGGCAAAGTGAGATAGAGATCGTTGGACTTGCTGATACAACTGTGGTGGTGGTGGTGCCTGAAGCGGGAGACGAAGTGCAAACGATGAAGGCAGGCTTGATGGAGATCGCAGACATCTTTGTAGTAAATAAAAGCGACCGCCCGGACGCTGATCTTTTTGTAAACAACCTGCGGCTGATGCTTGCCCCTGCATTTTCAAACGGTGCGGCTGAAGTACCTATCATTAAAACAGTTGCTCTGGAAAGAAAAGGCATTGAGGAATTGTACCAAAAGATCGTGCAGCACCAACCCGCTGAAAAAGACAGCCACTACTGGTTGCTTGCTGAAAAAGCCTATTACCTCATCCGGCAAAAACGTATGAAAGACCTTAGTAAAACAGAATTGCTGGAAGCCATCCGGCATACAAAGGATTTTAACCTGTACCGGTTCATTAATAATTATTAGAAGGGAAAAGAAGAAGGACTACCTATTCTTCCTGATCCAGCGGAATGCAATGAAGCCCATAATCAGCAGCGGTGTAAGGGCAAGGTAAAGGATCCCTGCATTCAATCCTTCAGCAGGCTTCTGCCCTAATTGCTGGGCGGTTCGAGTACAGATTGAGCACTGGGCTGCAACATCAGTTGAAAGAAAAACAAACCCCAGGACCAGCATCACAATGAAAAATAATTTTTTCATGCGGCAAAGTTAAGCAACAAAGTTTCCCGGCAGCGATCGGAATGCCTGCGCATCGTCCCGCAAGGTCAAACTTTTGTTAGTTTTTATTGTGGTTTTCTGCAGGTAGGATCGTATTATCCGAAGCCCTGCACGATAATGTCCCATGAAGGCAATTGCTTGTGCTTTATTGTGTATTTTTCAAGGGAGTCCTTTCGATCCAGACATGAAGAACCTATTAACAGCCATGCTCCTGTTGGCGTTTGCAGCTGCATCCGGCCAGACATCCATCAGGGGTGTGGTGAACAGCTATTACAGGGTTGTTGAGGTGCTTCCGGCCAAAGGCTGCGTAAGGGTTGATAATCCCGCGGGGCTCGTATCCAACAACAGGACCATGCTCATTCAAATGAAGGGCGCATCGGTCAATACTACCAATTCTTCGTCCTTTGGAACGGTCACTGCAGTGAATGAAGCGGGAAATTATGAACTGAATACGGTTTGCGCCATTCGCGGTGATTCTGTTTTTTTCATGCAGGGTATTTTACATTCCTATTCCGTTGCAAATAAAGTGCAGTTGGTAAGGATCCCTTTGTATGCATCAGCGGTGGTTTCAGATACACTGAAAGCATTGCCATGGGACAGTACAACAGGCAAAGGCGGCGTACTTGCAATAAGTGTTGAAGATGACCTGATATTGCAGGCGCCCATCTGGGGTGCCGGTACCGGCTACCTGGGAGGCAGTTATGTCATGAGCTCAGGCACCTGTTCTAATTTTACTCCTGCAAGCAGTTATGTTTACAACCCTACCAACCTGAACCCGCAAAGTGGCTCCTGGAAAGGAGAAGGTATTGCAAGTATCCTTGTTGCCAACGCCGGTGGCCGTGCGCCCAATGGCAATGGAGGTGGAGGTGGCAATAACCATAACAATGGCGGTGGTGGCGGCGCTAACCTTACTGCCGGCGGCATTGGTGGTGGTAATTCCAGTACAGCAGGTTGTACCTCGTCTTTTCCTGGCATGGCAGGTTATGCGCTTACAAGCGGTGGAACAAAAGTATTCATGGGCGGAGGCGGGGGTGCGGGACATGCCAATGGCACACTGGTAACAGGTGGTGGCGGAAGGGGTGGCGGTGTGCTTTTCATCCAGGCCAATAACCTTATCAGCAATGGAAGAAAGATCGCAGCCAATGGAGCCAAAGGTGGCAATGCCCTGGGCGATGGTTCTTCCGGGGGTGGCGCAGGCGGCACCATCATTATGGATGTAGTCAATTATGCCGATGTTGTAAGAATTGAAGCAATAGGTGGTGATGGCGGCAACCAGAACGATGATAATATCAGTGGACGATGTTATGGTGAAGGGGGCGGCGGCAGTGGTGGCGTTATTTATTTACGTGGATCCACACCCCCTGGTACCTTGCTTGTTAATGGTGGCATCAAAGGTACCAAGACCGGCAGTGTAGGTTGCGCCACACTGATTGCAGCAGCACCTGGCAGTGCAGGCAGCATTGTCAATCATTACAGTTACCAGCGGTCTTCAACCATAACAACCTGCGCGGTCGTGCTTCCTGTGAAATTTGAATCTTTCAGGGCCTTACAAAATTTGTCAAAAGCATTATTGGAATGGCAGGTGTCGCACCCCGAAACAGTGAGGAAATTCGAAGTGGAACGCAGGATGGCTGGTAGTGAGTGGATGATCCTCGGCACCCTGGAGGCCTTATCAGCACAAAGAGCATATCAATTTGATGATGCAGGTCTTTCCCCTGGTGCATGGCAGTACAGGGTAAAGGTACTTGAACACAACGGCGCATCTTTCTATTCATCGGTGCGCAGTATCAATATGAGTGTTGCTGCTTCTTCTTTACAGGTGCATCCTAACCCTTCCTTCAATACCATCACCATCACAGGGACATTCAGCAAGGGTGATGTCTTGCAGTTGTTCGACGCAACCGGAAGAATGGTTATGGAAAGATCCATCCCGTCAGCATCTACGTCCATTCAACAGGATATCAGCATGCTTAGGTGCGGCATCTACCTTATTAAAGCAGGAAGCGGTGTGACAAGGCTGGTCAAAAATTAATCATCTTATAAAGCGCATGCCAAAAAAAGACCCCCTGCAATGCAGGAGGTCTGAATATATTTCCAGGGAGATGTTATACAGCTTCTGTGCTGAAACGCTTCTGCTGCTTTTTCCTTTCTTCTTCATCCAGGATCACTTTACGCATCCTGATAAAGTTTGGCGTTACTTCAATACACTCGTCCTGCTGGATGTATTCCATACATTCCTCAAGGCTCATCTGAGTTTTTGGAGCGATACGCGTTGCATCATCACTTCCGCTTGCACGGTGGTTGGTCAGTTTCTTACCCTCCGTAGCATTCACCACAAGGTCGCCTGGTTTGATGTTTTCGGCGATGATCATGCCTGCATAAACATCTTCACCCGGGTCAACAAAGAAGGTTCCCCTGTCCTGTAATTTATCAATTGAGTAACCGGTAGTTTTATCGTTGTTCTTGGAGATCAGCACACCATTGTTACGTCCCGGAATGGGTCCTTTCCACGGTTTGTATTCGCTGAATCGGTGGGCCATAACGGCTTCACCTGTAGTAGCGGTCAGCAATTGCGTACGCAGCCCGATCAAACCTCTTGAAGGGATATCGAATTCAAGGTGCTGCATATCGCCCTTTGTTTCCATCACCAGCATTTCACCTTTACGGCGGCTGACAAGGTCAATTACCTTGCTGGCGAACTCCTGGGGAACGTCAACAACAAGCACCTCGTAAGGTTCACACTTCTTGCCATTGATCTCTTTCACGATCACCTGCGGCTGGCCAACGGTCAGCTCATAACCTTCGCGACGCATGGTCTCGATCAGGATACCCAAGTGAAGGATACCACGTCCGTATACAACAAGGCTATCGCCTTCTTCGCTGTCCGTAACTTTCAAGGCGAGGTTCTTTTCTGTTTCTTTCATCAGGCGGTCACGCAGGTGACGTGATGTTACGAACTTGCCATCCTTTCCAAAGAAAGGTGAGTTGTTCACGGAGAACAGCATGTTCATGGTTGGTTCATCAACGCTGATGACCGGAAGTGCTTCAGGATTTTCCGCGTCGGCGATGGTATCACCAATATTGAAATTCTCAATACCAACAACAGCGCAAAGGTCGCCGGCACGTACTTCGGTAACTTTTTTCTTGCCCATGCCTTCAAAGACATAAAGCTCACGAACCCTCATTTTCTTATTGGAGCCATCAGCCTGCAAAAGCGCGATGGGCTGGTTTTCTTTAATGGTGCCACGGGCTACTTTGCCTACCGCGATACGGCCAAGGAAAGAAGAGTAGTCCAGTGAAGTACACTGCATCTGCAGCGGGCCATCTGCCACTTTAGGGGGTGGCACGTGTTTGATGATACCGTCAAGCAGCGGCTCTATGCCTTCGATCTGCTCCAGTGAAGTATTGAACCAGCCATTTTTTCCCGAACCATAAAAAGTAGGGAAATCAAGCTGTTCTTCAGTTGCATCCAGGTTAAAGAAAAGTTCAAAGATGGCGTCATGCACTTCGTCCGGGCGGCAGTTCGGCTTATCAACCTTATTGATCACAACAAGCGGCTTCAGGTTCAGCTGAAGTGCCTTTTGAAGTACAAAGCGTGTCTGGGGCATAGGACCTTCAAAGGCATCCACGAGCAGGATCACACCATCCGCCATTTTCAATACGCGTTCAACCTCACCACCAAAGTCGGCGTGACCAGGTGTATCGATCACATTGATCTTATAACCTTTGTAAACTACTGCGGCATTCTTACTGAAGATGGTGATACCTCTTTCTTTTTCCAGGTCATTGCTGTCCATGATGAGTTCGCCGGTATCCTGGTTATCACGGAACGTTTTTGTGGCGTGAAGGATCTTATCTACCAGGGTGGTCTTACCGTGGTCAACGTGTGCAATGATGGCAATATTTCTGATGTCCATAATGATTAACTTTTGACTTGAAGCGATAACAACGGGCCATCACCAAAAGTCACTTTGGGAGGCGCAAAGATAAGCCAAATCAGCGGGGTATCCCCTTTTAAAGCAATCTTTATATTTCTATTACCAATTCATGAAAGACATTGAATGTTATCGGACTTTTACGCCTTTTCACCGAAGAAACATGCGTGATAATACGTATGCAGTAAGGGTCAGAAAATCCTTCGTATGATATTGACCACTACCGTAAGCAGCAGGCTGAAAAGGATCATGGTCGTGATGGGAAAATAGAACCTGAAATTTTCTTTTTCAACCCTGATATCTCCGGGCAACCTCCCGATCCAGTTCAACCGGTCATGGAAAAAGTATAGGATGATACCAACTATAACCATGCCTGCACCAATGAAAATGATGTATTTACCTGTATTTTCATTCATTATTGGCAATTTACAAACGTTTACCGGAAGGATTTTTGAAACCAAATGAACATGAGAGCAGCACTACTTATATTATCATTTTTAATTACTTCCATCCTCATGGCCCAGGATAGCTGGAAAGTAACCCATAACGGAAAGGTCAGGCAGACCACATCAAAGGAAAATGAAGCAAAGAATGTGATCAGCATCAAAGCTTCGGACCTTAAGAAACCAGGAACTCTTTCGATTGCCTATACAGACAAAGACCCGGAAGCAGGCTGGGAAAGGACCATTACTTTATTCGATACACAGGATGCAGAACTGGAAACCCGGAAAGGTGCTATAGTAAAAGTTCAAAACAGCAGGCTGCTGGCGCTTTCTAAAAATTCAAAGACCATCAAGGTTTACACATGGGCCATGCCCACCGACCCTGAGCTGGCCGCCCGTGTTCGTATCCGCCGGGTACATTTGTGCACGCTTGTGATCAAATAATGAGTGAGAGGAAGCTGTTATACATCGTCAATCCTATCTCAGGTACCCATAACAAGGGCGGTCTGCGCTCTCTGATTGAATCCAGTACAAAAGCTTCAGGCATTCCTTTCGAGATACATTCTTCCGTAGCCAACGGTGATTACTCCTTCCTTGAGCCTTTGATCGATGAACAGCACTTTACGGATATAGTGATCGCCGGTGGAGATGGTACCGTGAACCAGGTAGTGAACTCTTTAAAAGCCACCGATGTCCGATTTGGTATCCTTCCCTGCGGATCGGGCAATGGCCTGGCTTTCAGCGCCGGCATTCCAAAAAATTACGGCAAGGCGCTCAGCATCATTTTTAAAGGCAAATGCGAATGGACAGACGCTTTTCTTGTCAATGACAAATTCGCGTGCATGCTGTGCGGAATCGGTTTTGATGCACAGGTGGCACACGACTTTGCCAATGATCCCAGAAGAGGACTTGCCACCTACGTGCGTAAGACCATCTCTAATTTTATTGCCGCAAAAGCATATCATTTTAAACTGGAGCTGGCCAAACGATCCTTTGAAACGGATGCTTTCTTTATCAGCATTGCCAACAGCAACCAGTTCGGAAATCACTTTACCATTGCGCCGCGCGCAAGCCTCACCGACGGACTGCTTGATGTAGTGATCATGACGCACCAATCCAAACTAAGCATGCTGCTGCAAACTATCCGGCAGGTAACAGGTTTCAATCCATTGCAAGAGGTGGAACTCCTGAATGAAAAAGCAGGGATCCTTTATTTCCAGACAGATTCCATTTCCATCAGCAATCCTGCTTCCGCACCCATGCACATCGATGGTGATCCTGTTCTTACCGAGAATAAGATAGAGGTGAAGATGCTGAAGAAGCATTTTAAGTTGATTTTTCCTTAGTGGTTTATTGAAATTTAAACGCAAAGAGCGCAAAGGACACGCAAAGGGCCGCAAAGGAATACACGTCAAACATCTTTACGCTTCTTTTCGGTCTTGGCGCTCTTAGCGTTCAATTACGCAAATTGAATGAGTAAAGAATGATTGTATCTAAAAAACAAAAAACAAAAAACAAAAAACAAGAAACCAGAAACCGAACTACTTCAGTAGTTCCATCACCTTCCTGAACTGCTCCATATTATGCCGGGAACCCAGTGAAGCCTCTATGTCACGCTTCTCTCTTTTGCTCAGGTGAAAATTCAGTGCGGCTTTGTTCTCTTCTTTATTGGGGATGTATTGAAAGGTAGCTTTATGAATAGGGTAATCGCTGTTGGACATAAAGTAAGTGGCCATGTCGGTCTGGAAGTAATCCATCATTTTATACCAGTTGTTCTGAAGCAGGAAGAAGGGCTTCACCGCATTGCCGGTCATGTTATCCGATTCATATGGGTTCTCCCATCCGCCATCCATCCGGTCGCGGATCTGCACAATAAGGACACCCCTGGTATTTTCCTTGATCCAATCCTTCATATGTCCAAGGAAACGAAGTGAGTTCTCAACGCCGTAATTGTCCCGAAGGCCGCCATCCATCACATCGATCACGGGATTGGAAGGCATCCATACATTGGGCAATACAACAGGAAATGTTGCATTCATGCGCAGGATGGAGAGTAACCTTAAATTATAAGGATCCTGTTTGGCAAAGAAGGAAGTGAAATCAACAGCATCTGCAGTAATGCCCGTGTGAACCGAGTCATTGGGCGGATGCATCATGAACCTTAAATTCTGCGTGCTGATGACCATCATCTTTCCGTCGCGGGTGATGACCGTATGGTAGAACATCAGCGGTATCCTGGCTTCAGATTCATCAGCCACATAATCTTTTAATCGCTTGTCAAGAACACCTTTTGTATTGCCGTTCAGTGCCAGCTCAAATGAGTATCCACGGTCTCGCAGGTAAGAATAAGGTCCTACAGAAAACTTTTGCTCCGGAGCAAACAGGTCCCTTGCTATGAATGCGGTGAACGTAGGATTGAGCAGGTCGTCAGCGATGTTATCTACATAGGAATCTGCCTGCAGGTTGATCTTTTTCCCAAGCATTTTCTGGCGGTACAGCTCGCGGAAATAAGTTGCCCCGATCATGCCACCTGAAGCACCTGTAATAAGAAATGCTTTGTTCATGATCTTACCACCTGTCAGGCTATCGAGGTGCTGCAGAACATTCACGGTGAATGTAGCGCTGCGCGAGCCGCCTCCGCTTGTTGTAAGCACCACCAGCATAGGCTTTTCCTCGTTCTGCTTTGCCTTCCATTTACCCAGGATCGAATACATGTTCTGAAGATCGCCCTGTACGGCAGCCGGATTGCTTAATTCCTGCAGGCTCTTCTGATCGTAAACAGGACGTTGGTCCTTGTTATCATAATTCAAACCATAAGCCTTGTTGCGCGGGTCGATCCATTCCGCCTTGTACATTATATTCATCAGGAGCAGGAAAAGCAAAAGCGCCGGAACACTCCAGCTCTGGAAGAAATACGCAAACGCACCTGATACAGCAATCAGGATCGCAAAAAATATGGTGATGCTGGCGCCTGCCGGCAACTGAAAGAACTTGTGGTCAAGGAAAAACCCGATAATGATCAGGAAAACATATGCAATCAGCATGGAGATAACAGCAGCAAAGTGGTGACGCTTGAAGATCTTTTCCATGAGCTCCGATGAATAGTGCGATACATCGCGGCAGCGGCGCACTCGGAAGAAAGAATCAAGGAACCATTCTGAACGGATCAAAGATTGTGTATTGGCTGTTGTTTGTTCAGGCTGCAGGTGCGCGATGTAGTTCTTGGCATTGTTAAATGCGGGCTGCAGCTTGCGCAGAATGGTCTTGTCTGCCCTGAAAAAGTAAAGAAAGGAGATGGCCAGTACAAAGAACAAACCAGCAAGAAAACCGCCTGTAAGGAAAATGATCTCAATGTTGGAGATCAGTTCCCTGTAATGCGCAAACTGGTAAGCTTTAACAAGAAAGAATAATAAGAAGGTGAGCGGAAGCACACTATTGTTGATGCAGAATTTAAGAAAAGGAAATTGCGTAGCGGCAAGGAAGGTAAAATGCCTGCTAAAAAGAATGAACGTGGTAATGTTCCAGCACATGATAAACAATCCAATGGACATTCCAAGAATGGCTGCGCTGAGAGAATTAACATTGCCAAGGTATTCGGGCGCAAGGAAAAGAGCTTCCGCGCCAAAGCTTTTCATGAAACTTCCATTAACAACACTGAACAGAACGAACCAGAAGATCAGGAATACCTGGTATTTCCTGAAGTGCAAAAAAAGCATTTGCACGGGTAAGGAATGGAAGATCCCTCTGAGGTAGGCTATTAGTGGATATTGTTTTTTCAAGTCTGGCGTAAAATAGTATTTAATCTACTGCAAGTCAAATTGTTGATCAATAACATTTTAAGAAAGTTTTTTTAAACTCCCCGCCTGCCGTTTTTAAACACAAAATGTGGGCTCCTGTAAGAGCTCCCCACTAATGGCAATGGAAAGAATTCAATTATTTTACAGGGCAGGATCGGTCCTCTTTTTATGAAGCAGGTAAAAAACCAAAAGTAATGACAGCAGCAGCAGCAGTGCAACGAACTGGTGTAATTGAGCCATCCATTCAAAGCTACCCCACCTTCTGGGTATCTTATACGGACTGTTGATCACGGTCAAAATTCCAAGCGTTACCTGGATCAATACAAAAACAAGCGGCCACCATCTGGCCCCGTTGAAGAACCGGCTGGCGCGGTGTTTTGCTGCCATTACCGTCCATATCAAAATAAGAAAACTCAGAAGGTAAGCCAGGTTGCGGTGTATAAAATGAATGGTGAGCGGGTGGTTGACCAGCGAGGATGCCCACGAATGTGTCCGTCCGCGGTCATTGGTCATATCAGGCAGGTAACCGCCATTGATGTCTGGCCACGTAGGAGCAAATACCCCTGCCTTTAATCCGGCCATAAATGCACCATACGTAAACTGGATGGTAAGCAAGACCAGGATAAAAACAGTGAAGCGTTTTAGAGCCGGTGCAAAAATGCCTCTTTCATTGGGGTATTGCACCTGGAGGGTGAACCAGAATGTATAAGCCAGCAGCAGCAGTGCCATGATAAAATGCGCGGCAAGGCGGATATGGCTTACATACAGATTGGTTTCCTTCAAACCGCTTTGCACCATGATCCATCCGATAGCGCCCTGCATTCCACCAAGCAGAAATAAAATGATCAATGGTTTGATCATGTCTTTGGATATGCGCCTTTGGTATAGAAAAATGCAGAATGGAATGATGAACACAATGCCGATTAGCCTGCCCCAGTTACGGTGCAGCCATTCCCAGAAATAAATGGATTTAAAATCCTCAAGCGTAAAATAAAAATGCAGGTCTTTATACTGTGCGATCTGTTTGTATTTCTCAAAGGCCGCTGCCCATTCACCGTCGGTCATTGGAGGGATCGTACCCAGGATCGGTTTCCATTCTGTAATGGATAGTCCTGAATCTGTGAGCCTGGTAATGCCGCCCAGGATGATCTGGATAATGATCATGACCACGCCTGCCAATAGCCAGATAACTAAAGGCCTGGACGAACGGATGGTTTTCATGGCGCAAAAGTACTGCCGGTGCACTTGCCAATCACAAACCATTTGAATAAATGCAGACCTGTGACCCAAAAAAATAGATCCGGGTCATGAAATATTTTCCTTGCCCAAATATTGGTTAACAAATTGATCTTTTCTTTAATCTTGCACCTATAACTAGCGTAGGTGTTACAAAGCCATTACCAGGATGCATTGATCGAAGCGGGGTGTGATGAGGCAGGCAGGGGCTGTCTTGCAGGTCCCGTGTTTGCCGCAGCAGTTGTACTGCCCAGGGGCTTTCAGCATCCATTGCTTAATGATTCGAAGCAACTGACAGAGGAACAGCGATATGAATTAAGGCCTGTTATCGAAAGCCAGGCGATCAGCTATGCCGTTGCAAGCCTTTGCAATAAACAAATTGACAGGATCAATATTTTAAAGGCCTCCTTCAAGACCATGCATCTTGCAGTGAAGCAACTGACCACCGTACCACAGTTACTGCTTATTGACGGTAATCGATTCACGCCTTATAAAAAGATACCTCATCGCTGCATTGTCCAGGGTGATGGGTTGTATGCATCCATTGCGGCTGCAAGTATCCTTGCAAAGACCTACCGTGATGATTATATGAAGGACCTGCACCATAAATTTCCGCGGTACAACTGGGCCCAGAATAAAGGCTATGCTACTAAAGAGCACCAACAGGCCCTGGAAAAATGGGGACCCTGCAGGTTCCACCGCAAATCTTTCCGGCTGGATTACAGCGACCTTCAATTTTATCAATAGACATTAAACCAATGCAGCGTTTTGGGGTCAGAATACTGTCTCTTTATTGTGCTGCATTACTTCGCTGATGGCGAAGCAGATGATCTGCCGAAAAAAGAATGGTTGAAGGTTAACAAAGCGCCCCTGTACGGGGCGTTTTTGTTTGGACCAATATAATGTTCTGTTGACCGGATCTCTTCCAGCATAACGAAGATTTTCAACAATTATCTTTCATCCCAAGCACCAGCGCCTTCGCGGATCACGGCAGCTTCTCCAGATGTAAAGTCAATGATGGTGGAAGGCGTCATGCCGCCGATACCCCCATCAATAACAAGGTCAACCAGTTTTTCAAACCTGTCGTGCATGACATCGGGATCTGTATAGTCTTCTACCATTTCTCCTGGCAGTGAAGCGCTCAGGATTGGATTGCCCAGTTCACGCACAATGCTTCTGGCAATCTCGTTGTCCGGCACCCTGATGCCTACCGTATCTTTTTTTGTTTTAAGGATTCGGGGTACCTGCCTGCTTGCTTCCAGAACAAAAGTATAAGGACCGGGAAGGTATTGCTTCAATTTCCGGTAAACGGGTGTTCCCAATTGTTTTGCATAGGTGCTCAGATGGCTGAGGTCATAACAAACAAAAGAAAGTTGTGCTTTTGCAGGGTCGATCTGCTTGAGGCGGCAGATCCTTTCAACAGCTTTTTGCTGAAAGATGTCGCATCCCAATCCATAGATGGTATCAGTTGGATAAATGATCACACCACCGCTTCGCAGCACATCAACTACCTGCCGTATGAGCCGTGGCTGAGGATCATCGGGATGAATGTGGATTAGCACTGTTTCTGGTTTATGGTTTCTAGTTTCTGGTTTTTAAGCACAGATAAACTTTACTCTTTCAATTCTGCCTAGAAAGGCATTAAACGCAAAGAGTGCAAAGAATACGCAAAGAAGCGCAAAGGAAATCATGCCAAAAATAATAGGTCCTCATCCAATTGGCTAACGCTCGCAGCTCGAATCCGCCGCGGCGGACATCAGCTTCTCTCTACACTATACTCCATACCTCATTACCCTTCAGCAGGGCATCAAGGTTTGCCGGTTTGCGGGCGGTAGCTTCCTGCAATTGCATGTTCAGCATGTCCTCGTAGGTTGGACGGGCAGCCTGGTAGAACACGCCAAATGGACGTGGCAGGTGGTTCTGAAGCTTTGGATCATCAAATATGCGGACAAGGATCTGTGCTTTGTAAATATCCGCTTCATCGTGGATCCACAGGTCATCAGCGCTATGCCCATCATTCAGATTCACCACAACAGGCCTGAAACCATCCAGCTTGATGCCCTTATCCCGGTTGGCCCCGAACAGCAGCGGCTTGCCCTGCTCAAGGAAAATTGTTTCTTCCGCCTTGGTCCCTTTCTCTGTAAATACTTCAAAAGCCCCATCATTAAAAATGTTGCAGTTCTGGTAGATCTCCAGGAAGGAAGTGCCATGATGGCCATGACTGCGCAGGAGCATGCTTTGCAGGTGCTTTGTATCGCGGTCCATGCTCCTGGCAATGAAAGTTGCATCAGCACCAAGCGCCAGGGCCAGTGGATTGAAAGGATGATCAATACTGCCGAATGGCGTTGACTTAGTCACCTTGTTCTCTTCAGAGGTTGGTGAGTACTGGCCTTTGGTGAGGCCATAGATCTGGTTATTGAACAGTAAGATGTTGACGTTAAAATTACGGCGCAGCAGGTGGATCATATGGTTGCCACCGATGCTCAGCCCGTCACCGTCACCGGTAACGATCCATACGCTCATTTCAGGCCTTGCGGCCTTCAGTCCGCTGGCCACCGCGGTAGCACGTCCATGGATAGAGTGCATGCCATAGACATTCATATAATAAGGGAAGCGTGAAGAACAACCGATCCCTGAGATGATGGCAATATTTTCCCGCGCAATACCCAGTGTCGGCATTACTTTTTGAACCTGCGCCAGGATGGAATAATCACCGCAACCCGGACACCAGCGGACCTCCTGGTCAGTTGCGAAATCCTTGGGGGTGAGGTTGACTTCCTTGATCGTTGTGGTTTCCATAACTTTTGATATATGTGCAGAAAAGCTACAGTTTAACCTGCAACCTGTCCGTGTGTTTTATGAATTTGATATTACCGCATGATGGTTATCCATGACGGTATTTAAATTTATTTTGATGTTATCCAGCACTTAAAACTTCCCAGTATTCAGCAGCTCTTCTTGTGTGCGGGATCACGATGGTGCCTCCTACAATGTTTGCTACAGCAAAGATCTCATACATCTGGTCCGTATTGATGCCCAGCTCATGGCATTTGCCCAGGTGGTATTTAATGCAATCGTCACAGCGAAGCACCATACTTGCCACCAGGCCCAGCATTTCCTTTGTTTTTTTGTCCAATGCACCTTCTTCGTAGGTATTTGTGTCGAGGTTCCAGAGCCTTTTCATCACCAGGTTATTTTTGCTCAGGATCACCTCGTTCATCTGCTCCCTGTACTCATTGAATTCCTTTACCAGGCTTGACATCTTCTGCTTTTTTTGGGTCCTGCAAAAATAACGATTGGTGGCCGCATCATCATTGTTAGACCACTGAGGTTTGAATTTTGTCTAAATTCAACCAAAATTTTAACGCTTTATGACAAAATCGACCCTGGTTATTGCAGGCATGGTGCTGATGGTTTCCATTTCATTTGCCTTTACCAACGCCGATGACCCTATTTACAAGAATTTGAAAGTGCTGCCAAAAAAGATCACAAAACACCAGATGGACAGCGTGATGAAGCATTTTACCACCTCTCTTGGAGTGAAATGTAATTTTTGCCATACACGGACTGCCGATAATAAGGAATGGGATTTTGCTTCAGATGCCAACAAGCATAAGCTTGTGGCCCGCAACATGATGAAGATGACTGACAAGATCAACAAGAAATATTTTGATGTGACTGGCAACAAAGGACTGGATGCGCACCTGATGGTGACCTGCTATACCTGTCATAACGGGAAGCCTGAACCACTTACAGATGCGCCCCGTGTTAATCCGGCTGCTCAAAGACAGGATTCTACCAAAAGACAATAGCATTGCAATCTGGAATTGCAATTGGATTCATCAATTAGTAAAGCAAATGGCACAGCAATATGATTTTGGAATGATAGGCCTGGGAGTGATGGGATCAAACCTTTTGCTCAATATGGCCGATAATGAGTTTGCAGTGATCGGCTATGACCTGAAGCCCGAAAGAGGCCGGGCCCTTGAAGCAGCAGCAGAAAAAGGGACCATTGTAAAAGGTATCAATGATCTGGCTGCCATGATGGCCGCCCTGAAAAGACCAAGGAAGATCATGATGCTGGTGCCTGCCGGCCCGCCGGTTGATGCGGTCATCACCAATGTGTTGCCCTTCCTTGAAGAAGGTGACATACTGATTGATGGCGGTAATTCCTTCTTCCAGGACACATTGAAGCGCATTACTTACCTGCACAATAAGAAAATTCATTTTTTTGGAATGGGTGTTTCCGGTGGGGAGCTGGGTGCAAGAACAGGCCCCAGCCTGATGCCGGGCGGTGACAGGGAAGCTTATCAATACCTGAAGCCGATACTAGAAGCGATTGCGGCCAAAGCCGATGGTAAGCCATGCGTTGAATACATGGGTAATGGTGCTGCAGGCCATTATGTGAAGATGGTGCACAATGGGATTGAATATGCCATGATGCAGATGCTCGCGGAAGTTTATGACGTCATGCGCCGCGGGCTGGGCTTCAGCAACAAACAGTTGAACGAGACCTTTGCACGCTGGCATAAGGGTCCGTTGAATGCTTACCTGGTTGGTATTACGGCTTCTGTTTTTAATACAAAGGACACAGAAACGGATCAATACTTGGTGGATATGATCCTGGACCAGGCAGGGTCAAAAGGAACCGGTAAATGGACTTCCCAGAATGCCATGGACCTTTCGGTTCCGCTTCCTGCAATTGATATGGCGGTTGCTATGCGAGACATGTCCGTTTACAAAGAACAAAGAATAAAAGCTGCAGCGCTTTATCAACAGGAAGCAGCAAAGATCAAAGCATCTAAAGAGACTTTTATACAAGACCTTGAAGCTGCGCTGCATTTTTCTTTTCTTGTTGCTTATGTACAGGGAATGAGCATGCTGGCCAAAGCTTCAACTGAACTGAAGATGAACATACCACTGCCCGATGTGGTCAGGGTTTGGAAAGCGGGATGCATCATTCGTTCCGCCATGCTCAACGACCTTGAAAAAGCTTTTGAAAAAGACAGGCAGTTGGCAAATCTCCTGCTTGATCCCGGCATTGCATCCATCATGAAAGAAAAACAGCAGGCGGTCCGTAACATCATTGCTGCTGCGGTGGAAGCAAGGATCCCCATTCCCGCAATCATGAGTTGTATTGGATATTTTGATGCCTTCACCAGTGAAAGGCTGCCCATCAATCTTATTCAGGCACAACGTGATTATTTTGGCGCTCATACTTACAGAAGAACAGACAGGGAAGGTGTATTTCATACCGAATGGCATTCGGAAGGTGAAGCAGGATAGCACCAGATATACTTGTGCACGCATTTCTATCATCAACAATGAACAGCAGTGGCAAACCATAAAATAAACCAGCAGGCAGGATACAGCGGACCTCCAAGGATTCCAACCATCATTTACATTTTCGGTGGCAGCGGTGACCTTACCTACAGGAAACTGATGCCTGCACTGTACAACTTGTACCTGGACAAATACCTGCCACAGGAGTTCACGATCGTTGCTTTGGGAAGAACTGATTTTACCAATGCCGCGTTTCGCAATCATACAAAGAAAGGCATCGAGGAACATTCCAGGAGAAAGGATTGCATCAGGATCGCATGGAAAGAATTTTCTGCGAACATTGAATATATGAAGGCAGATCTTGAAGCTGACAAGACCTACCGCAGCATTGTTACACATGTGAAAAAGAATGAAGAAGCCTGGAAGCAGCACGCCAACCTGATATTTTACATGTCGGTTGCACCCCAGCTGGCACCTGAGATCGCACGAAAGCTGCATAAAGCCAAACTGACTGCAGACCGCAAGCGGTCAAGAATGGTATTTGAAAAACCATTCGGGCACGATCTTAAAAGTGCACTGGCGCTGAACCTTGAACTGGGAAACATGTTAAGTGAAGAACAGATCTACCGTATTGACCATTACCTTGGAAAGGAAACAGTGCAGAACATCCTTGCGCTTCGTTTTGCCAATGCCATGTTTGAGCCGATCTGGAATTCCAATTACATTGATCATGTTCAGATCACGGCTTCTGAAACAGTGGGTGTGGAAGGACGTGGTAATTATTACGAGCATGCTGGCGCCTTGCGCGACATGGTGCAGAACCACATTCTTCAATTGCTTTGCATGGTAGCCATGGAAGCGCCTGTATCCTTTGAAGCAGACGAGATCCGCAACAAAAAACTGGACGTGCTGCGGGCCATTCGCATCTGGCATCGTGATGAGGTGCATCGCAACGCTGTGCGCGGACAGTACGGCAAGGGATGGCTGAAAGGAGAAAAGATGAACGGCTACAGGGAAGAAAAGAATGTAAATCCTGAATCAGGCGTTGAAACTTTTGCAGCGGTCAGGTTCTATGTGGACAACTGGCGCTGGAAGGATATACCATTCTATGTGCGCACGGGAAAGGCCATGCATGCCAAATCTACACTCATCACCATACGGTTCAAGGAAGCGCCACGCTTTGCATTTCCGCCGGAAGCCGGAGAAACATGGAGACCCAACCAGATGGTCATTTCCATTTCACCGCAAATGGATATACGGCTGCGCTTCCAGACAAAACAACCCGGTCCTCACATGGCCTTACAACCGGTGGACATGGTTTTTTCCTATTCGGATGCTTATGGTGGTGAGGACAATCAGCCGGAGGCTTATGAAACGCTTTTGGAAGATGTGATCGAAGGCAACCCTACTTTATTCATGCGTGCCGACCAGGTTGAAGCTGCATGGAAGATCGTTGACCCGATCATGGAAGCATGGAAGATCAGGCCACCTGTTGATTTCCCTAATTACGCGCCTGACTCCTGGGGACCCGAAGACGCCGAAGCGTTGGTGGCAAAGAACGGCCATCATTGGGCAAGTCTTTGAGGGTTTATGGTTTATGGTTTTTTGTTTCTGGTTCTTTAGACACAATCACTCTATTTTCTTCCATATTGCGTAAAAATACATTAACCGCAAAGGAACGCAAAGAAGCGCAAAGATGTTGGTATGTATTCTTTGTGGTCCTTTGCGTAATCTTTGCGCCTTTTGCGGTTAATCTCAAATAAAGATCATCGACCCTAAGTAACTATATACAAAAAACCATAAACCATAAACCTTTCAAGCCTCACGGCTGCCGTCTCACGTTTCACGATGCAGGCTAAAAGCCAATAGCCTCTTCTCCCACATAACTGCTTCCCCAATTCTTATACCTCGGGATCATGTAATTCTTCAACCGCAGATTAAAATCTTTCAGATCTTTCTTTGAAAGCGGTGTCCATAGCGCTTCACTCAAAGCCGTCATCCGTGGAAAGACCATATACTCCACTTTGGATGGGTATTCAATGTATTCCGTCCATAGATTGGCCTGCGCCCCAAGAACCAATTTTTGAAGGGAGGAAGGAATCTTAGCAACAGGGTTATAGAGGTACACTGCTTCCATGGGATTAAAACCATGAATGGCCAGGCTGTCTTTTCGTTGAGTAGGATAGTGATCGAAATAAAGCGGCTTGCCGGGGGACATGATCACCTGGTATTTTCTGTTTACGATCTCAAGGGCCTTTTTTTCATCAGCCCAGTTCATGATAATGGAAGCAGGATCTGGTTTTCCCTCGATGATCTCGTGCCATCCAATGATCTTTTTGCCTTTTGCCGTAAGAATGGAAGCAACCTTATTCACAAACCAGGTTTGCAGTCCTGTCTCATCTTTTAAGTTATTGTCGCGGATGAACTTTTGTGTTTCAGGGCTTTCCTTCCACCAGCGTTTGCTGGTTTCATCACCACCAATGTGTATGTATTCAGAAGGAAATAGGTCAGCTAATTCACTGAACACCGTTTCAAGAAACCGGATGGTAGCTGCGGTAGGCGCCAGTACATTGTTCTGCCGGTTGTACATGCCCCAAGTAGTAGCAACCTGCCATGCAGAATCAGGCCTTGTACTCAATTCCGGGTAAGCAGCAATGGCCGCACGACTGTGACCGGGAATGTCAATTTCCGGAATGATGGTGATGCCACGGATCTGGGCATACCTGATCACATCTTTTACTTCTTCCTGAGTATAGAATCCCCCGTATGGCTTTCCATCATACCTTGGAGGCGCATTATTAAAATGGCCGATGAGTGTTTCCTTGCGCCATGCTCCAATGCTGGTGAGCTTTGGATACGATTTTATCTCGATCCTCCATCCCTGGTCATCTGTAAGGTGCCAGTGGAACGTGTTGAGCTTATGGAACGCCAGGTAGTCGATGTATTTTTTAATAAAGTCAACAGGGAAGATGTGCCTGCTCACATCCAGGTGCATGCCACGGTAAGAAAAACGGGGATAATCGGAGATTGTTACAGGTTCAACACTGATCTCTTTTACTTTTTTTAATGGTATCAATTGCAACAGCGTTTGAATGCCATGAACCAGCCCTTCAACATCTTTTGCAGTGATCGTCACCATGCTGCCAGCCGCATCAAGCGTATACATTTCATTCCTGTTGATCTTTTTGTGATCATAAGCCAGCCGTATGGTTCCGTTGTTCCCGGATTTTGATCCTTCTTTTGTTTGAAAGATGATACCGGTCTGTATGGCCAATTGCTCGCGCAGGTAAGCTGCCTGCGGTGCAAAGAAAGGATCATAAGTGATGACAGATCTTTCATTCAAACTGACTGCAGGTCCTTTTCCTTCTAAAACGGCTACAGGTTTTGGAATGATGGAAGCAGACAACTGAGCACCTGCTTCCGTAAAGACAAACAAAATAAAAAACAGGAAAGTAGCGGCAATAAATCGTTTTAACATATGACAGACGGGTGAAAGGTAAAAATAAGGTACTCCTGCTACCTCTTTTGTTTAGGAACCGTGAAGGTTGATGGAATTTGGAAAAGAGGTAATACAAACGTCGCTTTGGACTGAGTATTTAACAGCTTGTTCTTATTCAGGTTTTCCAACCGTTTTACCTGCTCTTTTAATAAAGATCTTTTCAGGCAGATAACCAAAAACGAAGTTGGTTACCGCGCAAAGCCACATACGGTGGTCCACTTTTTTACCTTCGTACTCAGGCATAATGTAATAACCACCACCCATTGAAGGATGACATACCTCGTCCAGCACCAGTTCATCAGCACCGGCAAACGGATTGGTATCTATGGTAATGGAAATGGAATCTTTTCCTTCAGACATGGTATCCAGCATGGTATCAGCGCCGGCAACCATAGCCAGGTCTCCCTTGCTGCCACCCTGGGCCAGGTATTCGGGAAGGTCTATGTACCAACCTCCCTGCTCATTGTTGAATTGGTAAGTTTTCATCAGATGACCTGAACAAAGAAAAGGCCAATCGACCCACCACTATTTAAGAGAAATCTATGTACCGATAAATTTTTGAATCCAAAGAAATTGCAGACTTCATGGCTTCATCCATCAGGCACCAACCCCAACCATGTAAGTTCCAGCTCAGGTATTAGGCACGTTTTTTATAGACATTAAGAAAAAGAGTTTATGCGTTGGCAAGGAAGAAGCGGAAGTTCGAACGTTGATGACCGCCGGGGTATTGGCGGACCGGTTGCTGTAGGTGGTGGTATACTGGGTGTAATTGCACTACTGGTCAATTATTTATTAGGTGGCGGAGGCGATCCGTCGAGCATGCAATTGCCTGGTGCCGGAGCGCCTATGAGTGCAGAGCAGAAAGCAGTGCAGGATGAATATGCGCAATTTGTAGGCGTTGTATTGAAAGAAACAGAAGATGTGTGGAATGATTACTTTGCCAAGAACTTCAATGAAGATTATCCTGAACCAACCCTGGTTCTTTTTACAGGAGCCGTTCAATCAGGATGTGGCAGTGCCAGCTCACAGACAGGTCCTTTCTATTGCCCGGGCGACCAGAAACTATATATAGACCTTTCTTTTTATGATGACCTGAAGAACCGGTTCGGAGCTCCCGGTGATTTTGCCATGGCTTATGTTGTAGCGCATGAAGTGGGGCATCACATACAAACCATCATGGGCACTTCGGAAAAAATGGCAAGGTGGCGTCAGCAACTGAGTGAGGCAGAATACAACAAGCGATCCGTGATGATGGAACTGCAGGCCGATTTTCTTGCAGGCATGTGGGCAAGGTATACTGCCAACAAAAACCTTCTTGATCCTGACGATGTAAATGAAGCCCTGAACGCAGCTAACGCCATTGGAGATGACCGGCTGCAGCGCGAAGCCCAGGGCCGCGTATCACCCGAATCCTTCACACACGGCACTTCCCAACAAAGAATGTACTGGTTCAAAAAAGGATACGAGACCGGCGATATGCGATACGGTGATACTTTTTCGGATCCAAGTCTTCAGTAGTTTATCCTCATTGCGGTGGTGATCATTCCAGTTCCTGCAGCCAGTCCTTGATCCCTTTATATATCTGCTTTGCGGTGTTGCGCTGGAATTTGGGCTCCTGGATCTTTTTCTCGTCTTCCGCATTGCTGAGGAAGGCAACTTCCACCAGGCAATTGGGATATTCAGTAGGACCGCTGAGAGAAAAATTAAATGCCCCGATGTTTCCAAAATTATTCAGCCCCAGGTGGAGCATGCGATCGAGTATGGCTTCAGATAGTGGCCTGAAACCAATATAGCGGTAATAAGTGCTGACGCCTTTTACTTCCTTATTTCCTGCAGAATTCAGATGAATGCTGATGAGCAGGTCTGGCGCAGCATCCCGGATCATCAGTGTCCGGTCAATCATGGTGATATCAGTATCGTGACTGCGCACCATGTACACTTCAACGCCTTTTCTTTTTAAATAAGCCTCGAGTTCCTTTGCTATCATCAGGGTGTAATCTTTTTCCAGAATACCGCTGTTAAGACCTTTCGCTCCAGAATTGGCACCACCATGCCCGGCATCAATGGCTACTTTCAGGTGCTTTATTTTAAGTGAGGCAGGTTGCCGCTTCACTTTCACCTGCAGGGTATTATTCCTGTAATAGATTGAATGTCCCCAATGCTGCGGATGTTCAAGCTCAATAAAAACACGGAACACATCATCCTCTACCTGTTCATACCAGGCATTCCTGATCTCCTTTACAGTTTTCAATTGTGTGATCCAGTTGGTATTGCTGGTAAGACCAAAAATATCAACAACGATCCTGGAAGGATTGATCTGTTGAATGCTGCGGTAAGGCAATCGATCAGGAAGCGGCATGGTCACATAATCGTAAGCGGAATCTCCATAAACCCTCCAGCTTGCACTCAGGTAAAATGGTTTTGGTTTAACAGCGGTATCGGCCCTGAAATTCTGTTTGGGCAGAAAAGCGAAATGGTGATTTGATAACTGCACTTTATAATCTGAAAGCGTGCTGTCAACTACTTTGACCAGAATGTTGGAGTCAAGGTAGGTCATCTTGGCGCCGCCAAGGCGATCATCTCCTGCACCATATTCAAGATAAGGAAGCAGGCCAGTAGTCCTGCCATACAATGGCAGCTGGGCAGATAAGAAACGGGACAGGAACAAAAGCAGTAACAGCAGGATGAATTTCATGCGTCAATATTAAATACAAATCTACTCAATGAGATTTTCGTAGATGTACGAAAGCCTTTCAGTGCTACTACTCCATTTTATACGAACCCTATGAATTTGACTATTAGGGGTTTACTTTAGTGCATAAGTTATAGAACAGATCCAAATCCTAAACCCGACTCTATGAATTGGAATGCCATAATGGGTACAGCCTCAACATTCGCTTTTTTATTCCCGGTTATTTTGATCGGAATGTATAAGTTGTATACCCAGAGGGCTTTCCAGGTATTGTTCCTTTATTATTTATTGTCTGCAGTTTACAACCTGATGGTGCAGGATATCATACCTGTTTCCATCCAGACAAGAAAGATCTTCGGAACTTTCAGCAATTACCTGGATACACCCATGATGCTTTTGTTTCTTCTTTCCTTTTGTACTGATAAATGGAGAATAAGGACCATACAGGTAACCCTTGGGATTTTTATTGTCTACGAAGCCATTGTTACTATGGTGGTTGGTTTTACCAATGAGTCCAACGTATACATTCTTGGTCCTGGCATTTCGATCATCCTGATCTTCTCTTTAATATTATTCATCAGGCAGATGCGCATTACGGTTGTACAGGGAAGATCGCTTGGAAAGACACTGATGCTTACTTCCATTGTTTTCAGTTATGTACTTTTTGGGATCATTTACCTGTTTCATTACGTGCAAAAGCTGCCTGCAGTCAATGACATATTCCTTCTTTATTTCATAACATCCTTTATCACATCTGTCATAATGTCCATTGGTATTGTGCTGGTGAACAACAGGATCAGGGAAGTGAAGGAATTACAGCTGACAAGGAAGGAGTTACAAATGTTTTTTAATCACCCTGTGGCAGGCGTTAAATAATGCTTTGATAGCTTGCATATTGGCCGGTCAGCGGTTACATTTGTTTGCTGTTGGATGCATCGAAAAATTACTGATCCACCATCCTAAAAGAACGACCGCGTTTCAAAAAACCTGTGGCCTTAAAACGTCATACCCTAAGAAAACTATGGATTCGAAACTGAGTCTTTCCGCCCTACTGGTCCTGTTCGGTCTCAATTCCGGAGCCCAGCTTTTGGAATTGGAGCAAGGACAAGCCGCTTACCCCTTGGGAACTGAGAAGTTGCTGGGTCAGCGATACAAAGGTCTCCGCTCTGCCGGGGGCAGTTCAGAAAAAGAAATATTCATTGGTGTACAGGACCTTGACGTGGCTTATAACCGGGTTGAAGGCGATATCATCTATGGCAATACAATACATTTCAGGGTCATCTATGATCCTATTGGTGATTCGCTGACCACAGAGACCACCATAGCCAGAAGATCATTCCGCAGCTCGATGAAGAACATCAGCGCTGTGGCCAATGCCGCCGGCCGGGTTACGCCGCTGTCTGAAATGGATTTCATGGAAATGGAAGTGCGTACACAGAATGCAACAAGTGCATTGGATGTGACCAACCTTACTATAAATGGCCGTACCGTTTACGGGACCTATAACAGGTACAACTCACCAGGGCAAAGCTTCTGGCACATAGAGAATTTTGATTTTGGTTCGGGCTTTATCATGACCGGGACCATTACCACTACAGGGAATTTTGGCAGCAATACCGATTTCAACAAGGTTGAATTTGTATTCGGCAGCCAGAGGACCATACCCAGGTCATCTACCTATTCAACCCTGCAGGTAGACAAAGCAGGTACAGGTGATAATGTATTGTCCTGGACAACCCAGACCGATTCCAACATTGATCATTTCCAGATCCAGCGCTCTACAGATAGCCGGAATTTTTCCATTATTGGTTCGGTGTCTGCGATCGGTAGCAATACGGTTACAAAATACCAGTTCGAGGATAAGGGGGTAAGCTCCGAAGCCTATTACAGGATCATTGAGCGCAGGAAGGATGGCAGTATCGCCTTTTCCAGGATCGTGAACATTGAAGGCCTCAGTGCTGTATCAACTGTTATTTACGATGGCCGAAATACACTGCGTGTTCAACTTGCAGGCAGCGAGCCGAGGCAGGTTGTTATTTATGACCTGGGAGGAAGGGTGATGTTGCGTTCGCAGGTCAGCGAGAATGGAGCTTTTATCCATCTGGATAATCTCCCCTTAGGTATTTATATGGTCAAGATCGAAGGAGAAAGAGGTGCGTTCCGGTTCCTGAAGAATTAGAAACAGTCCATTTAATAACGTTTGCAGTTGACTGTGCCGTTAAGGACGATCTCCGGGATAAGGTTTACGCGAATTCTTTTCGGTCAACATATTATAAGTTCGATTGAACGGATCAGGCCACGCAAGTGGCCTGATCTTTTTTTGGAAAGTGAGACCTGCAAGTACAGAAAAGAGAAATGGATCTTGTGATGCTGGAAAAGATGGGTGGAAAATAAGGAGGTATGAGCCCGGAAGTGGGAGGCTTAATGGGATCGGATAGTGCGGTCATTATCATGTAAAAACCGGACACTAAAAACACAAATGTGTCAGTCCATTTAAACCGCCTGACATAATCTGGTAACTATATATGTAACACGTATATAGGCACCATTTTACTGATTTTCCCATAAACGATGCTCCTTTTACATCCCGCCTTTCACTCAATTTAGGCCTCTAATCTTCCCGCCATCCTCCGGAATAAAAGGCTCCCGTTTATGGTGATAAGGATACTCCTCCCATCTAAAAACAGCTGCGATCATCGGGTGTACCAGGATGTTCTTTTGGGCATTGATTACCAGGAAAAAGCTCAAATCCGCTAAGATGCACATATACTTCAATGGCATCTTTTTCCATCCCTGTAATGAAATTCTAAGGTCCCATAGTCCAATACAGCTTCTTCTTTTTCAAAAAGGGCCCAGGTCTTTCAGGTAATACTTTTTTATGGTTCTTTTTGGGCTGTTGGAATCCATATCCAGTTCTTCAAACGCAATTCTTCGGTGCTGCGCATCCATTACCTCCCTTCCATTGAGGATCAGCGTTCCTTTTTCATACAATTGCCAGTCCCATGCATGATAGGCCCCGTACACCTTCTCTTTCATATAAAAAGTAATGTTCCTGTAGGAGTCATTGATAGATGCCAATACACCTGCCCGATCTTCTCCGGGGGACAGGTAGTAAACCAAGGCAATATGATCCTGTAAAAAAGTATTCAACCTTTTTGAGGTGATCATTTTCAAAGTATTCTTTTATGTGATCATCACAAGTGATCTGGTCACCAGTGTCGATATCTCCGTGCATGATTTTTATTCTGATCTCAGTGCGCATTCCGGGATTAAAACTAGAAGTAAATGATCAAATCATTTATACTTCCATCTACTTAATTGATATGATAAAAAAACCGTGCAGTTGCCTGCACGGTCATACTAACCTTCTTAAAAACTAAACGAGCTATTTGATCAGGCGATGCGTTAAAGCAAGCCTTGAAAATTCTTATAGCGGGTAGCGCTTTTCTTCGATCACATGATCAGCGATCCTTCTGCGGGCTTCCTTGATATTAAAAGGCTGCGTTTTTGTAAAACGCTTCAGTCCCATCAGGATCATGCGCTGCTCGTCGCCTTCAGAGAACGCATTGACAGCATCGCGGCCGTTCTTGTGAATGCGGTCCGCTGCATCGTAAAGGAAGCAGTCCAGAATGTCCTGGTGCACCTGGGTGCTTTGTCCCCTTTCCGCAAGCTTCATCACACGAAGCAGGATGCTTTCTGCAACAAAGGCGTCAATGGACATATCGGCGATGTTCATCAGTACTTCCTGCTCGCTTTCCAGCTTCATCATCAGCTTTTGCGCAGCGGCACCTGCGGTAAGCAGTACCGTCTTCTTGAAGTTGGCCACCGCGGCTCTTTCGCTTGCAAACGGTGTTTCATCTTCTCCGCCAAAATCAGGAATGCTCATCAGCTCCTGCTGCACTTTCATGGCGGCGCCCATCATATTCAGCCTTCCCTGTAATGCGCGCTTTAAGGTCATATCAACGGTCAGCAGCCGGTTGATCTCGTTGGTGCCTTCGTAGATTCGATTGATACGGCTGTCGCGATAGGCCCTTGAAATATTGTATTCAGCCGAGAAACCATTACCACCATGGATCTGGACTCCTTCATCCACAATAAAGTCCAGCACTTCGCTGCCGTAAACTTTAAGGATGGCACATTCGATGGCAAATTCTTCCGCTCCGCCCAGTAAGGCTTCATTGAAAGGTTTGCCGCTTTCCTGAAGCTCGTGCTCTTTTTCGTCCACCCACTTGGCCGTGCGGTACAGGGCCGATTCACTTGCAAAAGTGCGGATGGTCATTTCAGCGATCTTATGCTTGATGGCACCGAAGTTGGAGATCGGTGTCTTGAACTGCTCACGTGTAATGGCGTATTCTACAGCATTGGTGATCGATCTTTTGGCGCCGCCCATTGTTGCTGCGCAAAGCTTCAGACGTCCGATGTTCAGGATATTAAAAGCGATCCTGTGTCCTTTGCCAATATCTCCAAGCACATTTTCGACAGGCACCTTGCAGTCCTGGAAATATAATTGCACTGTAGATGATCCCTTGATACCCATCTTATGCTCCTCGGGTCCCTGGGTAAAGCCTTCAAAGCCTCTTTCAACAATAAATCCTGTGAACTTATCGCCATCCACTTTGGCAAACACGGTGTACACATCGGCAAAACCACCATTGGTGATCCAGCACTTCTGCCCGTTCAACAGGTAAAATTTGCCATCATCGCTCAGGCGGGCCGTTGTTTTGGCGCCAAGTGCGTCTGAACCGCTGTTCGGCTCAGTCAAACCATATGCGCCAGCCCACTCGCCGCTGATCAGTTTAGGGATGTATTTCTGCTTTTGAGCGTCATTTCCAAAATAGAGGATGGGGAGTGTGCCAATTCCAAGGTGAGCCGAGATGGCAACGGAGAATGAGTGTCCTGCTCCCAGGTACTCGCTGATAATGGTCGAGGTTACAAAATCCTTTCCCAACCCACCGAACTCTTCAGGGAAAGAAGTGGCCAGAAGCCCCTGTTCTCCGGCCTTCTGCAGCAATGATTTCATCAAGCCAGGTTCCATGTTGTCGATCTTTTCAAGAATCGGGAAGATCTCCATATCGAGGAACTGGTTACACATGTCCTTGATCATGAACTGCTCTTCCGAAAAATCTTCAGGAATAAAGGTGTTAGCCGGATCGCTTTCCTTGGTCAGCCATTCGCCGCCTTTCAGGGCGGTAAGGGTTTGTGCTGTATTCATTTGTTATTGATTTAGATTGTCATAAACTTTTTGGAGGACCACTTTACACATTTCAACCTGGTCCGGTGGAACGCCACTTAACGCTTCGTTCAATGTCTCTTCAGCCAGTTGCATGGTTTCTTCCTGTAGTTTCAACGCTTGCTTGGTCAACTGGATCTTGTTGATCCGGCGGTCTTTATCATCTGCAACTCTTTTTACCAGGTTCAGTTTTTCAAGGTTGTCCACCAGTCTTGTAATGCTGGGCTTGTCCCGGAAAGTAGCATTGCATAGCTCCTGCTGGCTCTTGCCGTCTTCCTTCCATAAATGGTACAAAACACTCCATTGTTCTATGGTAAGGTTGATGCCGGATGTATTGAATTTTTTCTGTAAACGCCTCGCTATTGCTATGGATGCCTTGCCTGTTATGAAACTGTAGAGCTCGCCTTTCTTAAATTGGTTGTTTGGCATATAGTTGTTTAAGCAACTAAGTAAATTTAATGATCGGCTTTTGCATATCCAAATAAAAATTATTTTAATGCATGCCTGATATACCTTAAATTTAACATTGCTTTTTATTCCAAGATTTACCCACCCTGGTGAAAATAACTGCTGCTTACCAACCTCATTTTCATAAACATACACATGAGAAACACTTTACTCTTAGCAGGGTTATTCCTCCTATTGTCCACCATCGCAGCAGCGCAAAAAAAAGTTGTGGTGATGGGTTCATCCACGTCAGCAGGGACAGGTGCCAGCACTTATGATTCTTCCTGGGTTGGAAGGTTCCAGAAATTTTATCGGCAGAATGTGAATGATAATATCGATACGGTTGTTCACAACCTTGCCTGGTACGGCCAGACTTCTTATCACCAGATGCCAACTGGTTGGGTAAGTCCTGTTGCCAACCGTCCGGCAGTGGACCAGGAGCATAATGTATCAAAAGCCATCAGCCTTTCACCTGATATCGTCATTATCAATCTTCCAAGTAACGATGTGGCCAACCTGTACTGGCCCGGAAGTTCTCCTTTGTACACCACTAAGGAAACAATGGATAATTTCCGGTACATGAAGCAGGTGCTGAATAACAATGGCATTAAAACTTATTTTACGACTACGCAGCCCCGTAATGATATGGATTTCACCAAGCGCCAGATGCAGGCGCAGCTGCTGGACTCCATCCGTAATAATTTCGCCGGTTTTGTACTTAATTTCTGGGATCCCCTGGTGACCAGCGATGGGCAGTACATGCTGCGTGCCGATCTGAAATCAGACGACATCCACCCTAATGATATCGGGCACAGGCTGCTATTCAACCAGGCAATAGCTGCCAATGTATTTGGGTCTGCTTTCATTCAGCTGCCATCAAAAATTGAAGCAGAAGATTTTATTGCTATGAATGGCGTACGGATAGAGAATACTTCCGATGATGGCGGGGGCAGAAATGTGGGATATATAGACCAGGGCGACTGGATGGATTATAACGTAAACGCTACAAGAGCGGGTTCTTATACTTTGAACATCAGGCTTGCCACTCCGGGTAGCAATGGCCAGCTGCAGGTAAGGAACACTGCAGGAACAGTGCTGGCCGTGATGAATGTGCCTGTTACAGGTGGCTGGCAGGCATGGCAGACGGTGAATACCAGTGTGTCACTTCCGGCAGGTAACCAAACACTTAGGATTATTGCAACAGGTACTGGCAATTGGAACATTAACTGGCTAAATTTTTCCCAGGCTCCAGCATTAATGGAAGCGAGTACTAATAAGATCGAAGCTGAGGATTATACTTCCATGTCAGGCGTGCAAACCGAGAACACAACTGATATAGGCGGTGGTAAGAACGTAGGTTACATTGACCCGGGCGACTGGATGGAATATCATTTTCAGTCTCCGTCAGCACAATCCTATAGTCTCAAATTAAGAATATCTAGTCCCTATAATACTGCGCGGGTTGAGGTGCGGAATGCCGCTGGAAACGTGCTTGGTGCAATCAATATCCCAAATACGGGCGGCTGGCAATCATGGCAAACTGTATCGGTGCCTGTAACACTGCCTGCAGGGGCCCAGGTGATCCGGGTTGTTTCCGTTGGAAGTGGTTACTGGAATATCAACTGGCTTGAATTCACTACCGAGTCATCATTGCCTTACACGCAAATTCCAGCAAGGATTGAAGCAGAGCTATGGACAGCTATGAGTGGTGTCCAAAAGGAAAGCACCCTGGATGCAGGCGGAGGACAAAATGTTGGTTATATTGATAATGGCGATTGGATGGAATATAATATCCAGGTACCGGCCACAAGGAATTATGTGTTGTCATTCCGTTTAGCTTCTACCAATACCAGTGCCCAATTCCAGGTGAAGCAGGGGAGCAACATCCTGGCTACCGTTACGGTGCCCAATACCGGTGGTTATCAGTCATGGACAACCCAAAGCATTGTAGTGTCTTTGACAGCAGGACCACAAACGATCCGCCTGGTGTCTACTGCCTGGAGCCCATGGAACATCAACTGGCTAGAGTTCAGTGATGTCAACACAACTTCAATTGCAAAAGCGTTTCTGCCGTCAGAGGAAATCAGTTCCTCTTCGAAGGGCGGATTTGAAATATTTCCCAACCCGATCAGTGACCGCTTCAATATGACTGTAAACAATGATTATACCGGACGCATGCAATTGAATGTAGTAGACATGTCCGGCAATATTGTACAACAATTCATTCTGAACAAGATTAAAACAGGCGCCCAGGTCTTTCCTGTATCATTGAAGGGAAGTCCGCAAGGCAACTACATGCTTGTGCTCCATATGGGAGGTTCGAAACTGTCAAGAAAGATTTTCCGGAAGTAACATTTCATAATAACATAAAGGGCCGCATTGCCGGCCCTTTTTTGTGAGTGGTCATCACCATCAATAGATTCTATGCAACTTATAAAACTGGATTAGATTTGCCCGTTATGATCCTTGCGGCCATCGGTTTTTTATTATTTGCCTGCTATGCACTTCTGATTGCATTCTATAAACGCGGCTGGAGGGGTTTGCAAAACTATATGCCACCTGTTGCAAAAAAATCAAGTACAACCATCTCTGTTATTGTACCGGCCCGGAATGAAGAACACCAACTGCCAAACTTGCTCCGGGCTTTGCAGCAACAGTCTTACCCTGCCAATTTATTTGAAGTCATTGTTGTAGATGATTTTTCTACAGACCGCACTGCAATTGTTGCAAGGGACACAGGGCTTTCCAATGTCAGGATCATACAGCCTGGAGGCGAAAGCGAAGCTTCATCAAAAAAGAAAGCAGTGGCTGCAGGCGTGCAGGCTGCTACCCTTGAACTGATCGTAACCACTGATGCCGATTGTATTCCCGGACCAGGGTGGCTGGAAGCGCTGGCTGCTTTTTATGATGAAAAAAATGCTGCTTTCATTGCTGCGCCGGTGCGGTTCATTCACAACGACAGTATGCTGCAGGTATTCCAGTCACTTGATTTTCTGATCCTCCAGGGCATCACGGCTGCCAGTGTCTCACGGGATTTTCATTCCATGTGCAATGGAGCCAACCTGGCTTATGAGCGAAAGGCCTTTGAAGCAGTGAATGGATTCGAAGGCATTGATCATGTTGCATCGGGAGATGATCTTTTGCTGATGTACAAGATCCGGCAACAATACCCGGGAAGGGTCCATTACCTGAAAAGTGAAGCTGCCATTGTTTCAACATCACCCATGCCAACCCTTTCCGCCTTCATTGCTCAAAGAAAACGGTGGGCCAGCAAGACCTTCGTGTACCAGGATAAAAGGATCTTCTGGGCACTGGCGCTGGTGTATATTTTTAATCTTTTCTTTTTTGTTTTGCTTGCAGCGGGCTTTTTCAACTACTGGTATTGGATTGGGCTTGTGGCCATGGTCATGGCCAAGACAGCCGTCGAGGCTCCATTTGTAAATGATGTTGCCAGCTTTTACAGGAGCAGGGAACTGATGAAATATTTTCTTTTTTTTCAGCCCTTTCATATTGCGTATACGGTGCTCGTAGGTTTCATCAGCCAGTTGGGACGATACGAATGGAAAGGGCGCACAACCAAATAAAATTTATCTTCCTTCCATGAATGATTCGGGATCATTTGGTCAGGCTGCCTGGCGGCGGCTGAAGAAAAATAAAGGTGCAATGGCAGGTCTGGTCCTGATTGGTCTGAGTGTACTGCTTGCCATTTTCGCTTATTTCATAGCGCCTGACCCTTCACCTTTTGCCAACCGGCTGATCGTGGAAATTGGCGGGCAAAAGCCAGGATTCACACAGCAATTCCTTCTGGTTAAAAAAAGCCGCCAGGTGAACACCAACTTTGCAGGCAGGATGATGTCCGGCAAACCCGATGCCTATGATTTTTTACCCATCACCACGGCCAGGCAACAGGGCGATAGTTTTATCGTTGAACGATTCATTGATGAAGGCTTTACTGAAAAAGCATCTTTTCACACGTCTGCACTAGCTCCCGAACCTGTGATCAAAAAGAAATTTTACCTTGGTACGGATAAATCGGGCCGCGACATACTGAGCAGGTTGATCATCGGTACCAGGGTCAGTTTGAGCGTTGGACTGATCACGGTTTTTATTTCACTTACCCTTGGAATTTTTCTTGGATCGGTGGCAGGTTACTTCCGTGGTAAATGGGATGAGATCATCATGTGGCTGATCAATGTTATCTGGAGCATTCCCACACTGTTACTTGTTTTTGCCATCACTTTATTACTTGGAAAAGGGTTCTGGCAGGTTTTCATTGCCGTTGGGCTGACCATGTGGGTGAATGTGGCCAGGCTTGTAAGAGGACAGATCCTTTCCGCACGCGAACTTCAATATGTTGAAGCTGCAAAGACGCTTGGCTATTCGCACTTCCGCATCATTACAAGACACATCCTTCCAAATATTTTCGGTCCCATCCTTGTGATCGCTGCTTCCAACTTTGCATCCGCTATTGTTATTGAAGCAGGCCTGAGTTTCCTTGGTGTTGGTGTTCAGCCACCACAGCCAAGCTGGGGACTGATGATCAAGGAGAATTATTTATTTATCATGACGCAGAATCCAACCCTTGCGCTTGCACCTGGCTTCGCCATCATGTTGCTGGTGCTGGCCTTCAACCTGCTTGGAAACGGTTTAAGGGATGCTTTGAATGTGAGAGGCCGCATCTGAACGGCTCTTCCTGTCAGCTACCACCAGGACAGCCACACATAAATAAAACACGCTGCCAACTTTATCGGTTTCAATGAGGTCGCTCAGGAGATTCAGGGTGCAGATCATAACAAGCAATGCGCTGATCACTGCGGCTGTTCTCCTCCAGAAAATGTCTTTGGCCCTGTGATAAATGCGTTGCGCATAAAACAGCATGGCACCAACCAGTACAGAAAATAAAAGCAGGCCAATTATCCCCTGTTCCACCAGTTGCAGGAGGAAATAATTGTGAACGGTAGATTGTTCTTCATTTTTAGAGATCCAGGTTTTGTATGCCGGTACCGTGTAGCTCTTGTAGTTCTTATAAAAAGTATTCGGACCGATGCCTGTCTTCCAGTTGTCTTTCACCATGCGAACACCTGCAATCCAGCGGTAGAACCGTTCAGCGGCAGAAACATCATTCATTTTATAGGTAGCAACCAGGTGTTCGCTCAGGTCTTCGTGGAAAATGGTGGTCTGGTAGTCATGTGCATACCGTACATAACGTTCATCTTTTTTCAGCCAGAAAACAAGGGCGATCATCAGCAGCAAACCAATAACATAACTCCATGTCAGCCATTTCTTCTTCAGCAGCCAGTAAGAAAGCCCACCTGAAATAATGGAAAGCCAGGCCCCTCTTGAATAGGAAAAGTATAGCGCGGTAAGTGTAAGAATGATGAAAAAATATAACCATCCCCTGTGTCTTTTTTGCCCTGCAAGAAATGCAACCTGCAGTGGAAGTGTAAATGCCAGTAAAGCAGAATAGGCAACATGGTTCCTGAAGAATGGGGTCAGCGCGTCGTTGATGGCGTCAAACCTGAATCCAAAAGCAGCATGGCGCACAATGGTGACCATTGTTACAAGCCCCATTGAAATACAAAGGACAAGTGCAATTCTTTTAATAGCTGTTTGATCAATTTGCATCAGCAGGGGAGCAGCCACAAAAGCAAGCAGGTACCAGGATTTTGCCAGCAGGTATTTTGCAGAAAGTACAACATCAGTTGAAGTAAGAACAGTAAAACCGATCCATATCATTTGAGCCAATAGTAACAACAGGAGCGGATGAAATAAATCTTTTCGTGGTTCTTTTTTGGAAGCGAATAGTGCCAGGGCAGCAAATGAAAGCAGTAGCATAAGCGGTTCATCGGGCAGATCAGTTCCGAATGTGCCAATGGTCATCTCAGCCGACCATGGGATCGCTGCGATCAAAAGAAATAAAAGCAATAAAGGATATTGCAAAAGATAGAAAGCTCCTACAAAGAGAAGAGGTACAAAAACCATTAATGGCTGGTGCAGGAAGAAGGCTGCAAATGAAAAGGCCGCAAAGAACAGCAGGGCTCCACCCAGGAAAAATTTATGGTTGATGAACACATTCACGACTACAGTTTTCTTCTTTCAACAAGGAGCACAAGCAAAAAAAAGAATAAGGCCGATGAAAATGCGGTCAGCAGCAGGGCCTGTAACAGGTCCGGCCTGTCGTGCGATAAAGATGGCCTTGCCCTTTCAACGGTGATCAGTACCTGCGGGTTGGTGCTCAGGGAGAGTTCATATTCACCGATCAGTTTTTCCTGTTGGGTCAGTCGCTCCAGCAGGGCGGTCTTACGCGCCTGTATCAAGGGTGCATGACTTGCGGCGGTATCGGTTCGCATATATTGTTCCTGCCTCAAGGCAAGGTCTTTCTTTAGCCTGTCCAGTATCATGGCATTACCCTGGCTTATGATCTGCTGGTGGAGAGCCTGCAATCTTTCAAGGAGATCATTGGCAAGATGTGCGGCTATTTTGGGGTCCTTGTCCCATACCCTGATCTTCAGTTCACCATAAGCACTGCGGTTGATGGTGCTGTTCTTTTTCAGTTTGGCCGCTGCTTCATACACCTCATGTTCATCCCTGATACCGTAATGGGCAGCAAGCTGATTTTTTTCAGCGGCGGCAATGTAAAGTGTATCCAGTAACGCAGTGCCTTCTATCCTGTCCAGTTCATCAGGGTTGCCCAATTCCGAATACAGGTATTGAATGTTTTGATTGAAGAGGCGGGCCCTGTCGCTCAGTGCACTGTTAGCCGGAAGTGCCGTGGCAATTGAAAGATATTTTTTTGGGCTCAGGAGGCAGGCCACAACTGCTATCAGCGAGCAAAGCACAACAAAGCCAATCAAATGTTTCCACCACCTTGATAAAACAGTCAGTATATCGGGCATACTCCTAAAAAATTGAAACGAAATATTTTTTTAAGCGTTTGGCCTGTGAAAACAGCAGCACAGAAGTCACCAGAACGCCAATGGCTAAAATAATCCAAACATTCAACAATGTGGTTCTTGCAAACTGGAATAACCATATCAGTAGTACGGCTGCAAGAAGGTATAATAGAAATGATATGCCATGAAAGGGGATCTGCAGCCTGCGAGAAGCTAAGTAAGCAACCAGCATACCACAGAAATACTGGCTGCCTATGGCAGCGATACATGCTCCTTTAGCGCCATATTCAGGGATCAGCATAAGGTTGATCGCTGTATTCAGAAGAATGCTGGCAACCAGGATATACATGAACAGCCTTAGCCTGTGTGTTGCAGCAAGCACGGATCCATAGATATGCACAAGAAAATACCCGGGCAAAGCGGCCAGGCACCATTGCAATACGTCTGCATGGTAAGTGTCGCCAGTATGGTATAAGCGCTGCATGATCCATTGCGCAAATACAAAGCTGAAGGTTGCTACCATGATCCCGGAAAGCAAAAGCCCATGCCTGACTTTTAATACAACACCCCCTGACAATTGCCGGTTACTCCAATTGCGGGAGAGAAAGGGCAGCAGGAAGCTTGCAGAAAGATAACCCAGCATATTGCCTGCATCCAGCAGCCGGTAGGCGGATGCATAAATGCCTGCTTCATTAGCCCCATTCTCATGCAATCTTTCCAGCAGCAATCCATCCAGCCTGTAATGCAATGCCATTAACAGGATGGTCAGGCTGAAAGGCAACACTGCGCGGATCATGGAGCGCACGGTATGTTTTTCCGTAACAGGTTGCAGCCATTTTTTCTGGTAAACAACCAGGAAAGCAATGCCTGTTGCCACAAAAATGCAGGCGGTTTGTATCTGCAGGAAAAGATAAAGATTGATACCGCCAAACTGAAGGGGCAGGTAGATCAGGCCCCCGCAAAGGATGATCATTGCCGTTTTATCAAGCACAGATAAAAAGGCGTCTGTCCGGTACAATTGCTGCGATGTGATCATAGCCCTTAAAAAAAGAAAGAGAGAGGTCAGGGCTTGTATCGCAATCGTATAAATAAGCAGCAACCAGTAATGCAACCCGATGGCGTAACCTATGACCATGCAAATGACCGCATAGGCAAGAAGCATCACCAGCTTCACACGAAGCAGGTAGCCGATATCCATTGATTCGCCGGATGACATTTTCTGGTTCAGCATGTTGCTCAGCCCTGCGTCTGCAAGGAAGGAAAGAATAATAGTAAGGTTCAGCACAGCGAAGTAGGCCCCATAGGCTTCATGGCCTACGATCAGTTGCACTTTGCGGTCGACCAGGAAGATCCAGGCGGGTTTCACCAGCAGGTTCAGTGCCAGCAGCCATGACAAACCGCGAAAGAAACCTTTGCTGTTCATTGAGCGGAAACGGTTACGGTGCGGTTCAGGCTTTCTTCCAGTGAGATAAAAGTTTCTGTGCGTTCAATGCCTTTGATCTTTTGCAGTTCATCGTGCAGCACCGTGCGCAGTTGGGCGATATCGCGGCAAACGATCTCTGCGAAGATGCTGTAGTTGCCGGTGGTGTAGTTCATTCGGACAATTTCGGGGATCTTTTTCAGATCGCGGGCGACGTTGTCGTACAGCGAGCTTTTTTCAAGGTAGATGCCGATAAAGGCAATGACATCATAGCCCATTTTTTTCAGGTCCACGGTGAACTTCATGCCGTTGATGATGCCGGCTTCCTGCATTTTTTTGATCCGCACATGGATGGTGCCAGCCGAAACAAAGAGTTTCTTGCCAAGATCGGCGTAAGAGATGCCTGCATCGTGCATTAACTGCTGGACGATCTGGAGGTCCAGTTTGTCCATATTCAAAACGTTGGCCATTCAGGGGGCTGTTTTTAAAGATTATTCAATAGATGGTAAAAATAATGAACAGAAACTAAACTTTCTCCTGGATGATTGAATATTGTTTACCACATACTATTTTTGACTTGTCAAGTTCATTGAAACGGAAGAGAAGATAAAAGGTGGCGACACCGGAGCCGGATCTTCCATCAAACATTGTGGGGTGATGAAACCTTAGGCAGACATGCCCTCTTGTCTCGAGGGTGGGGATCCAACGGATAAACACAGCATAGAGCCGACGTTACCAAGGTAAGGCCGACCAGGGTTGACCACTATTCTTTGTGCTGCTGCTAACGTCCCCGTGGAGGTTCGACTCCTCCCCCTACAGCTAAAATTTCATGTGTGTAAGTGTTAAACCTCTGTAAATCAACTATTTTAGAAGATTTGCAGAGGTTTTCTTATTTCTTGGGGGTCTCCCTAGGGGTCTATTTTATAATGTAGGCCAGCCTCATCCGGCATTTCTGCACATAACACGAATGCCGCTCGATTCAAAGTGATATACTTTTTGTTCTTCGTTCAATTCTTTACAGATTTCAAAGACTTCGCCTTCAGAAAATTTACTTTCCAAAATTAATGAAGCTATCATAAAAGATTCTGGATCACGATCCTTCAGTAATAGTTTCACTTTTCCCCTCAACTGGTCTTTATCCTTCATTTTAAATTCAATCTTCATCTTTTGTCAGAATTATTTATCCCTCCTTGTCAAATAAAAAGCCTGAGTAAAAAAATATTTTGTTTGAGTATCAACAAGTTAAGCCCCATTTAGGGGATTTTTTTTTAACATCCTTCATTTAATGTGTTCCAGTTTTTTGATTTCCATATTTATCGGTGTATGAGGATACTTCTAGAAAGATGGTGGAAATAGTTCGATTTCATGCAAATCTGTACAAACTGCACGAAATCGGCCTTCTCATATTTAAGAGTATGCAACCTAAAAAACAAAATATGGAAACTCTATTGATGACCCGCAAACAAATTGCTACAATGTTTTTCGTAACAAGTGAAACTGTCCGGAATTGGGAAAGGGATGGGATAATTCCAGTTGCCACACGCATAAACGGAAAGCCCAGATACAAAAAAGATGACGTAAACAAGTTACTCGAAAAAGGAGTGAACAACAAAACCGCTTAAGCATGGAAGGCCAATTAATTATCAACGGTCTTTCCTTGGAACAATTCATATCCAAACTTTCAGAGGTAGTTCGCATTGAGGCGGAGGATGCTTTCAGGAAAATTAAGGCGGATGAATTACAGGACAAGCTTTTAACACCAAAGGAAGCCTGTAAAGTGTTCCATCCTGCTATTTCATTGCCCACTTTAACGGCTTGGAGCGAGGCTGGGCACTTCGAAAAGCGCCATATCGGAGGCCGTACTTTCTACCGCTATGGGGATCTAATCAATTGCGGCAGGATAAAGAAGAAATTTTCTAGGCAATCTTAAAAGAGGCAAATGGAAACCACCATAAAAAACGGGGCGGAAGTTTGCGAGACTTCAACCCCGGGAAATGATTTACAACAACGGTATAAAGATACTAAAAAGCCCTTTGATTTAAATAGCCTTCATGAGGAAATGAAAGGCTCTGAATCAAAATCGGCTAATGCCATATTATTAGAGCAAGCTAAAGTTAATCCAGATGACGAGCTACAAGACGCGCCAGTATGTTTGGAATTTGTAGGAAGAGATGATGCAGCTATTGTAGGCACGTTTGGAAACTTTCTAGCTATTATAGGTAAGGCAAAGAGCAGAAAGACTTTTCTAGTTAGCCTTATTGTAGCAGCTTTTCTAGCTGGGAGGGTTTTAATGAGAAAGATCAAAACGACTTTACCAGAAAATAAAAACCGGGTTTTATACTTTGATACAGAACAATCAAGGTATCACTTACAGAAAGTATTAAAGCGCATCCTAGCTACTGCAGAAATTCCGGCAGCTCCATATTTTGAGGCTTTCTGCCTTAGAACATTCCCCCCTACTAAGCGCCTGGAATTAATGACCGAAAAAATCAGATCCTGTCCTGACACAGGCGTAGTTATCATTGACGGTATTCGGGACGTTGTACTAGACATTAACGATGCTACAGAGGCCACAAATGTTGTTACAGCCTTAATGCAGCTCAGTGAGGAGCTAGGCATTCACATTATTGTTGTCATCCATCAGAATAAGAACGATAACAATGCCAGGGGCCATTTAGGTACGGAAATCATTAATAAAGCAGAATCGGTTTTATCAGTCACCAAGGACAGTCAACATCCTGATTTTTCAATAGTAGAAGCTGAGAGATGCAGGGAGAAAGACTTTGAACCATTCACTTTTAAAGTAACGGAACAAGGGTTGCCACTTATAGATGACGATTTTATAAAGACTTCAGATAGCGAAGGCCGGAAAAGGCAGATACTGCCCCATGAGATAGGCCGTGATGTTCATTTAGAAGTATTACAGGAGGTTTTCAAAGCTACGCCCCGTCCCAAATATTCACAGTTGCAAACCGGGATCATAACAGCATTTCAAAGATACAAAGTTGTGTTTGGAAACAGTAAGGCCGAGCAGTTCATCAGCTATTATAAAAAAGAAAGCATGATCACTGAAAATGAGGACAAACGGCCAGGTGAGCGGTGTGTTACTTACTGCTTTCATGTGCCTTAGCCTATCCACCTTACCTACCCCCTATATATAGGGGGGTAAGGTAGTTAAGGTACTTGGAAGGTGTCTTAGTTAAGGTGTCTTAAGGCAGTTAAGGTAGATAAGAGAGGAAACAATTATTTATTGAAAGATTACTACAATGGAAAGGAAAATCATTTACCCTGCAGAACTTGACAGGAGTAGTAAAAAAGTAAAGTGTATACAATGCGGGCATAAAACGATGGTGCTTTGTCGCAATACCCAAAGCCGTGAATTTTTACCTGATCATGTCGGAAGATGCGACCGAGAAAATAGTTGCGGTTATCATTATAGCTGGAAGGATTACTACAAGCAACAGGGGAAAGAACAAAAGCCGTTTATTGCCATTAGGGAGCCTGAGCCTCAAAAGCCTGTAGACTTCCTGAACATATCATACCTGCAAAGGGCAATAGGTGCAAAATTCCATTCCTTGAACAACTTCTACCAATATTTAGAAAGGAGTTACACCAGGGGCCCTGCACTGGAAGCGTTTTGCCGCTATTGTATCGGCACTTCAAAAATATGGCGTGGTGCTACAGTGTTTCCTCAGATTGACGAAAACGGCAACCTTAGGCAGCTTAAAGCGATCCTTTACAACCCCATTAAGGGAAAGCGTATAAAAGCTGGAGAAGTGGTAGAGCGGTATGATAATAAAACAAAATCCTACCAGATGGAAACTGCAGAGAAAGGATGCTCCAAGATTTACGGAAAATGGATTGACGAAAATACAAAGGCACTCAACTTGGAACAGTGTTTTTTCGGCGCTCATTTGCTAACTGAGTACCCTGATAAAATTATTGGGGTCGTTGAAAGCGAGAAAACAGCAGTCATTGCCTCAATACATTATCCAGAGTACATCTTTTTAGCTACTGGTGGAGCATCAGGTTGCCGCTGGCGGGAGTATGCAACCTATAAAGTACTGCAGGGTCGATCTGTAGTGTTTTTCCCTGATCATGGCCTCTATAACAAAACAACATGTATTACTTGTTATGAGGAATGGAAACAGAGAGCAGAAAGGATAACGGAAGTGCTGCCAGGAACAAAAATAAAGGTAAGCAACCTATTGGAAAACTTCTATAAAGGCGAGCCTCGGGAGGATCAGGATCTAGCAGATTTATTAACCCAGAATATCGATGAATCTACCGGGCTTGTACTTACCAACTCCCCATTTGCATACCCTTTTGTATTTGACTTGAAAAATGAATTAAACTGATCGTATCAGAAAATTAAGGCTATTCCTTGAAGCAATTACCAAGAGAACTGCCAAGAAACTGCGAAGAAAAAATGAAAAACCAAAGAATCCGTAAACCCCTGCCGGTGTGCAGGTGCAAGGCTGGAAAACTAAAATTCTATGACAATGGCAATGCAAAGACAAGAAATCCAACTATCTGGAAAAGACCCATTTGGAAAAGCAGTGAAGCTGCGTAAAATACCAGGTGTAGTAGCAGTAAATGTAATAGACGCTCAGTCTATTGTCATCCGCTACAACGATAAGAAACTAAAGGGAAAGGACCTTAAAAGACAAATGAAAGCGGCATGAACTGGAAGCAACTATTGAAGCGCATGAAGCTTGACTATATAAAGGCAACAGCCCCGGGGTTCTTTGAGCTGAGCGGCGGTTATAATATGCTGGTGAAGCCATACAATGACACCACGGCAAACGGGCTGCAACGATGTATAGAAAACTTCATAAACCATCTTCCAGACGGATTGGGACAAGCGACTAGAATAAATACAACTGGTATGCCTCGAAAGATGGCTAACGGTGAAATCAAATGGAGTACTGGAAACACAAGGAAAGGCTTTAGTGACATTGTAGGCAGCTATGCCGGCCGCTTTATTTCAATTGAAGTGAAGATAGGCCGGGACAAGCAAACCGAAGCCCAATGCAGAGAACAGGAGAGAGTACACAAAACAGGAGGTGTTTATATCCTTGCTAAAGACTTTCCCGGCTTCCTGGATCAGTGGCGAGCAGCAGGTTTCCCTATCCCTGAGTATAACGGACATTTAAAACAATTAAGCTAATGAAAATAACATCAATTCTAACAGCTCTCATTTTTGCCATTGCGCTAAATACTAGCTGCAGCACACTAAAGAAAAGTAAGAAACCTAAACAGGAGACCCCAGCTAAAGCAACGCGCACTACCGGTCTGCTCCCTTCATTAAATTAATTCAACTATGGCAGGATCAAATAACCCTAATTACATGGACAACTTGCAAAACTTCCAGACAGGCTATGACCCTCGGCGTAATACTGAAGGTAGGCCGAAGAAGATCTATAATATACTAAAAAAGAGCGGCTACACGGCAGAGGAAATCAGGCTGGCTTTTAGCGAGCTCTGCTGGTGTACAACTTCACAAGCGCAGGAGCACGTAGATAACCCCGAATCACCGCTCATAGTGAAAGTGGTAGCTAAAGCCATGATCCGGGGAGCCGATAAAGGGGACTATCGATATATAAGTGAAATTATACAGCAAGTAGCAGGCAAGCCAAAGGAAACAAAGGATGTGAAATCTGAAATGGATATGAACATCAGAAGTGTTTCTGTGGAGGTAATAGCGTCTGCCATCCCGGTAGCTAACTCGGAAGCAGACATTATTGATTAATTAAAACAATTCAAATGGAAAGACTATTAAATGAACAAGGGAAAAAACATATCCAGCAACACGAGCAAAACCAAATAGAAGGAAATTCTACATCAGATTATTTAGAGAGAGCAAAACGCCCTTTGGAAGTCGGGGTGAAAATTGATGCAGAGGGTAAAATTGAAATTGAGATCCATGAGACAAAATAGATGTGCAACGATTATTCAAAAAACATATTTATCGGTATGAACAATGAAATAGACCAAGTGATAGGCAGGGAAATCACCTTGATCACCACCTACGATTACTTAACGGTGCGGCAATTCCAGGCACTGCACCACATCTACCATAATGATCCATCATTAGTAGACGCAAATGACAAGCTACTGCAGGCGGTATTATCGCTTTATGATATTACCCTTTCTCAGTTTGTGCAGATCAAAAGAGAAGACCCTGCAACGGCATTGAAGCTAGTAAACTCTCTTTCTTTCCTTGAATCAGAGCTGCCTTCCAGAACAGCTACCACCATGATCAAAGTAAATGGAAGGTCCTACGGCTTTGTATTAAATGCAAAGAATGAGACAGTAGTAGGCAATTACAACGAGTTAATGAAACCCCGGGATGTTCATCAGATCGTCCAGGACATGCATATCATTGGAGCCCGGCTTGCCTTTCCGGTAAAGAAGAACTGGCTAGGGAAATGGAAGGCAATGAAGCCTAAAGTAGAACATTTTAAACAATACGAAGAAGACATGAAGTCTGCTCTTGCAATTGATATTTATTCGGTCCTGCAATTCTATTACAATTCCTTCATCACACTAGCCGAAGAAATTCATCAGGGCAAGCACCCGGGAATATTAAGGGAAGCAGTAGCAAGCCAGGGATTAGTAGATTCTATCCTTGAAGTTTCGAAAAATTAGTAATAGACATACACCCACCCAACCCAAAGAATCACCATTAAAAGGGTTGTGTAATGTCTGAAAATAAAGTAGTAATAGGGGCTAGTATAGTTCTCGATAGCAAGCCCGCAGAGAAATCAGTTGGATCTTTTAGAAAGGAACTAAGAGAGGCCAATGAAGAAATGTTGAAACTCCAAAAGTCGCATGGGGAGTTTTCTAAAGAAGCTATCACGGCGGCTAAAAGAGTAGCGGAGCTAAAAGACACATTAGGTGATGCCCGCTCACTAGTAGACACATTTAATCCTGACAAAAAATTTGCAGCTTTTGGTCAATCTGTCCAAGGAGTAGTCGGGGGGTTCACAGCACTTCAAGGTGTGATGGGTCTTGTAAATTCAGAATCTGAAGCTGTAAACAAGGCTTTACTAAAAGTACAATCAGCCTTAGCAATCTCCCAGGGCATTGACCAGGTTATGGAAGCAGTTCAAGGTTTTAAGAACCTGGGAACGATGATCAGGAACTCCACCATTTTTATTAAAGCCAATGAGATGGCGAATAAAGCTACCGCCGCTTCTATGCGCTTATTTGGAGCGTCTGTAGCAACTACATCAACTTCATTCAAGGTTTTGAAGGGAGCCATCATTGCAACTGGAATAGGTGCTCTCTTAATTCTGGTAGGAGAACTAATCAGCTATTTTGATCAGTTAGGTAATTCGGCGGGAAGAGCAGCCGAAAAACAAAAGGAGGCACTACAGGCTAAGATTGCGCTTGATAAAAAAGGTCGAGATGCTGTTTTAGATAGCATCGACATGGACGAAAAGATAGAATTGTCCAGGGCCAAGCTTGCGGGTAAAAGTGGTAAGGAGCTATTAGACATTCAGCAAAAGTATCAAAGGGAAAGGATTACAGCCCGCAGTAAATACCTCACCGAAGTCGCAACTTCTGGAGATGAGCAGCTGGCCGCGGAAAACGAATTGAAGGAGGCAGAAGCTCAAATTGAGATCAACCACAACACGTTCATGGCTGAGGAGCGAGAAAAGGCCTTAGACAAGCAGAAGCGAGCCAATGAAAAGGCTGCACAGGAAACAAAGAGAAAGGCTGAAGAATTAAAGAAGCAACAGGAGCAAGCGGTTGAGGCAGCCAGGAAACTAAATAAGGAGTTAGATGACCTAAATAGGCAGGATGCTGCAGGGGAAGGAAGAGGCGCAGAACTGGAAAAGCTGCAACAGGAGTTCGATGAAAAGAGTGTAATCCTACAGAAAGGTGGTCAGAACCTCTTGGAGTTGCAAGAATGGTATTTGCGCCAACGTGCTAACATCAATAAAAAATTTGATGATGAAGAAAGGGAAAAAAGATTGGAGAAGTATGAGGAAGAAAAGGAACAGCAAATTGAACGAGAGGAACAACAGGCGGAGTTCCGGGAAAGTCAGTTAAAAAGTTTTCAGGAAGCTACAGACAGACTAGTTGCGCAACAAACTCAAAGCGCTGAAGTAAGAAAAGGAATACTTGACAGCGCAGAAAGGCAGATTCTTACAGATACCACACTCACAGAGGAGCAGCGCACTTCCATCCTTTATCTGTTTTCTGAAGCACGTAAGCAAATAGACAGACAAGAAGCTGAAGCAAAGGCTAAGAACATGGAGATGATTAGCGGAACGCTTAAAAATTTCTCTGACCTGGCAGGCCGCCAAACTGCAGCAGGGAAGGCATTGGCAGTAGCCGCTGCTACGATGGACACATTTAAGGCAGCAAACCAGGCTTTAGCCACTTACCCGCCTCCCTTTAGTTATATCGCTATGGCTGGGGCTATTGCAAGTGGTATTAAGAATGTAAAGGAGATCATTAAAGTACAAATACCGGGGGGTGGTGGATCAGGCATAAACGTGCCTTCAATTGGCTCTAGCGGGAATGCACCATTGCAGCCACAGGCTCCTGGATCCACGGTCACTTCACTGGACCGCAATACAATCAATCAGATATCAAATCAGGCAGTCAGGGCTTTTGTAATTGAATCAGATGTTACAACTGGCCAGGAAAGAATTAGAAGAATCAATAGAGCTGCCCGTCTTGGGTGAGTTCAATATCCAAATGTTTTTAAAATTAAAAAATCATTAAATGAAAAGGCTTTTTTTTCTACTCGTACTCATTAGTTCCCTTCTTTCAACTTCCAAACTCCGGGCACAGATCAAAATATCTGACATGCCCACCTATACCGGTGACCTAGATGGGGGCTTTGTTCCTATAGTCATTTCAGGGGCCAACAGGAAAGCACCAGCTAGCAACTTTGGTTATAATAAGCTTGATAGCATCTCAGTTAGCAATGATTCCCTCTACTCCCACAAAGCCGGAGTTGCAACTTTTAAAGGGATAATTGGAGGCGGTGGTAGTTCCCTCCCATACAGGGCCATAGAGTTGAGCGTTACCAGTGGCAGCAACCAGACTACTCTAATTAATTCTCTTCTAGCATCTTCAGCAGTCAAGGAAATACTATTTGATGAAGGGGAGGTAATTATCAATGCTGCTGTCACTGTTCCTGCAGGTAAAAAATTGTCTTTCCGCAATGGAGCAAGGATTACTGGTAGTGGAAGTATCACTGGAGGCGTTATCGATGCTGATCTCAACACGCAAATCTTTGATACTACTCTAACAGTAACGCAGATAAAAGGAGGCACAGGAATTATATCAGCCCCTTGGTTTGGGCTGAAGCATGACGCTCTTTACGATGTTCCCGGGTTTACTGACAACGCTACACCCCTTGAAAAAGCTCTTGCTGCAGGTGACAGAAGCTTGTATAGTGCAAAAGTCTATCTAGGAGGCAATGCTCATTATGATTCTTTGGGTCGCTATGCGTGGATAGGAAGAACCATCACCATAAACAGGACCGTGGAGTTATACGGTAACGGTAAGGTTTCAACGATGCTGATGTTTGAGGGTAATGACATTGGCTTGATTATATCCTCACAGCATGCCTACATTCATGATTTTACAGTAAGTGGCGCTTTTGGTGGACAATCTCAAGGTTTCAATAATGACACAGCGCACGGAATTGTAATAACAGGAGCTACAAATAGGATTGAAAGGGTGGGCACCAATGCTTTTGATGGAGATGGATTCCAGTTAAACGGATCTTCTTCCATCGCTAATATTAATGCAATTATACACTGTTCAGGAAGCTACAATGGCCGCTATGGAATTAATATTCTAGGCGGTGATGCCAACGCAAACCAAATTGAAAGCTTTAATGCTACTGGAAATGCACAATGGGGAATTAGGGATGGATCATTTTTGGGAAATACTTGGGTTAATGCTCATACGGCTGCTAATGGGCTTGATCATTCTGAAAATAGAACCTGGGTTAAATATCCAGCAGATTCTATTGTTTACGGTGCGTTGCTTCCTTCAGGGCCAGGTACATCCGCGGGAGTTAAGGTCCCAGGGGCTGTAGGCTCAGAGCTTTATTGGCAACAGGTTAATTACTCCCTGCCCTTCCCTGAAAATTGGAACAACTCTACCAACTATTTCAATGGTGGAGGATACTTGGTAGACGGATCCAGCCAGCAATCAGTATTTCTATCTTGTTATGGCGAAGATGACCAATTTTTAAAACTAGTAACAGGGCCGGGTATGTTCATTGGTGGCTTTGCCGGGCGTTATGGTGCTGGTAGAACTGATTTTGGTATTCGTCAACAGTGGCCTACGATGCAAAAATTCCGCGTAATAGATGCAAGAGATGGATGGAGTGATGGTTTTTTTCTGGATGCTGATGGTGCGAATAGCGGAGGGGCTAAACACTTTGGAGTTTTCGATGACCTGGGCGGCGGTTACTATTCAATTTTCGGCTATGATAAAAACACAAAATCCATTCTCCCGTTTGCTGCCTACACGCCTGCACCATTATTTCAATGGTTTTTACCTGGCTATGAAACTCCTTCAGCTTTTGGACGATCAGCCATGCCGCAATACGGTGTATGGGGCTGGTGGAATGAAGGATGGTGGTCTCGCGTAAGTGAAACCTCCCAATTTAGAAACATATCCTTTGGCAATGCTGCTCATGCAAGCGGTGAACATGCAGCAGGTGACATCAGGCTAAACAGTGCAGCAGGACCTGTAATCGAGTGGAAAACCACCACATCAGGAACTCCAGGTACTAGCGTACCAGTGTTAGGTAGCTTGGGGCCTCAATCAGTTGCCTATAGTAGCACTATTACAATAGATGCATCGCAAATAGGCGAAGCAAGGATAACACTTGCCGGAAACCCTAATATAGCGGCACCTGTAAATCCCACGGATGGGCAAAGCATTGTCTTTCACTTGCTCCAGGATGCAACCGGAGGCAGGACAGTTACATGGACAAGTGGTGCTGGAGGCTTTGCGTTTAGCACTGATATACCAATGCCAACTCTATCAACAGGGGAGAATGTGCTAGACCTGGTGGCTTTTAAATACAGTGCTGCAGTAAACAGATGGATTTGTATGGGATATAACCGGGGGTTCTCTTTTTAAAATTTACTTTTCATTCGTTCATGATTCACGGCCTGCCTTTTCTAGGGCGGGCCTTCTTACTCACTATTGTACTTATAAGAATACTGCCTTAATGTGGGTAAAATTTCATGAAACTTATCTTCAATTTTACTGATATGGTCAACATTAAAGTATGCAAAGGCGGCAGTTGAATCTGCGCTATCAGCCGCTCTTGCTCGATAAAGATTTATGTCTTCAAACCCATCTTCCACTTGAAGCAATATATTTTTATAGTATTCATCAAGGTTTGACTTAAAATTCTCATCTATTATATCAGCATATAATGGACTCGATAAAAACCTCATAGCTTTTACATTAATATAAACGTTTCTCATTCCAACTGGTGGATGAGTATAGGACAAAAGATTCTCTTTATTATACTCACGAAGCCCCATTAATCTATATAGTGCTACAATTGAAAATAACCATTCCTTGTAATAATCGGCTATTGATTCATACTGAGCAGTAATTTTCCCCTTGTGTTTAATGGTATCATACATTTCGCGTATATCAAACATTGTAGCTGTTGTATCAGCATCAAATTCAAGAGCTTGATCTATCATTCGATTAGAATCATCATGAGGCGGAGGGATAATTAAGTCTTCAAAATCCTTAGAATTATTCCCATGATTTTTTAAAAATTCGAGGTGCCCATTCATAATGTGAGCAATTTCATGTTTTATCAAATGTCGTATTGCGTAGAACCCTAACCTAAATGATAGAGCGCTGCGTTCCTCTCCAATTGATTCATACAAATTATCTTTAGATTGCTCATCTAAAGCATATTCTGCAGATAACATATGGGGATTTTCAGTTTTTGCAAGCTTAATCTTAGAAATATCACCAACTTCAGGAAACAATCTAGGGCTTGACAAAAGTCTAGCAAAGAAACAATTAAATACGGGTATCGTTCCTGCGTGTAATCCTATTAAATAAGTGTCATCTATTTTAGTAGCCACAGCTCCAATTACTGATAAGTCTAAATATCCAATTAAAATTTTGGGCTTTATATGGAACGGTTCTAATACATATATTAAATTCCCTCTAAGCTGACTAATTATATTTCCCAGTATTTCTTTATTCGTAGGATGCATATAAGGGTGACTTTCAATATCCAATAACCCACCTCTTTTAGCAAAAGCACGGTTGAATAAATCCTTTTCTTCTTGTGTCATATAATACTGATAGAGATCTTTGTGTTGCAAAAGGTAAGATTTTTTTCCATCCAGTAACATACCGGTAGTCAAGAATAAGGATCGTTGAAACTAAACTGGAAGAATCTGATTATGGATATAGAATAGTGGTAAATAACAGAATTTAATTCCATAGAATATTCAAATCGGTGGTATATTGAAATCACAGCAGAGAAAAAATAGGTGCTAGGTCAATAATCTTGATGAATTTATCAAGGCGGCTATAGTTAGTGAAGGCTTTTACCTTTATAAGGCGGTCCCTTTGCATATTGTAATAAACCGAGCAATAGTAATTGCACCCCGGATATGAGATCTCAAATAAACACACTTTAAATGGCCCCTCAATTGTAAAAGCTTCCAAGTATTGCCCATACTGTTCTAGTATATAGTATTGCTCAGGAGTTGAGAGCCTATTAAATTGCTCAAGGGTTACTGTCTTTTCCATGTTGCAGCTTTTAGGTATCTGCGTACAAATTAAAAATTTAGGTAATTGAGGGTCAAAATTTATAGTTAATCATTTGAAGTATCTTTACAGCAGTGGTTGAAAAACTACTATTTAGGTAAGAAGTGGCTGCTCTTTTGGGCGGCCCTTCGAATTTTTATTCCATGTTGCATTTTTGTATACAATGTTGCAAAAATAAATACTGTGTATATAATGTATACATTGTATTAATCTTTCTATCTTTGGTATACCTAAATAGATAGAAAATGTCAACCAACAATCAAACTTCCATCCACCTCGGTGCAGGTTTTCAGGCTCATGTAACCTGGAATGCTAAAGGAACAATAGGCATTGATCAGCATGGCACAACTTGGTACAACAGGGCTAGCCCGGTTTCTGAAACCGGCATGACGGCTCAGCCTACAACTCCACTGGCTAAAGAAAAGCGCAGCAACAAAGATTTCTTTATGGATCAGAGAGAGGGTTACTATTCCCGCCGTATGCAAATGGTCGCTTAAAACTGGGGGCTTCGGCCCCTACATTCCTTCACCTACCAGAATCAACCAATGGCAAAGCGCAATAACAAAAAGAGCCAAACTGGCCAGGCAACCCGTAAAATGCAAGAATGGCTAGAAAGTAACGGGTACTCAGATCGATGATTTATTAAGCAGATCTAAACAAACCTCCATGACGGTATTGAAAACTACATCGATGATGAAACATACCTCAAAGTCAATCCTGAGCGGCAGGCTGTCTTATCCATTGTCTATTTAAACTAAATAGTATGCTGCAAGCTGAAATAAATATCATTTGTTCTATCTGTCCAAAGTTCAAGGGGTGCCAGCTAGTGACCCTAGACCATATCACACGCTCCCATGTATGCCCTAAGCTGCCTTATTTAAGTGTCCCCGATCCAATAGACTTACACCTTATCGACAGGATGAAACAGGCAGGAAGGCCTCTTATTGAGGTCCCTGCCGGCATTCAATCTAATTACTCAATCAATTAAACCTAAATAGTATGAAACATTCAACTGTTAACCCAAGAAAGAAGAAAACTTCGAACGGAAATCTACTCAAAACCGTGATTAAACAGTCCCAATCTAAGTCAGCTCCCCCAAAGGAGATTACTCGCAATGATGCCCAAATGCTTATTAATAGCATATGCTTGACCCTCGTAAATGAGGCTACCACTATTCAAAGAATGAATATATGCCCGAGTAACCGCAGGCGCTTACATGGATTTATAAGTCGGCAGATTGAGAAATTGAGGCAGTTACAAGGGAGTATAGCAATTGATACATCTAAGGAGAATATTGAGAAGGCAGTTAATGAAGCTAAAACTTTGCCCTCCTTTGAACAGTTAGTTAAGATTTCAAATGATTTGCCGTCGGAAGCAGGGGAAGCAGTCGAAGGATATTTAAAGGAAGTAAATCAGAAGCCTTTTGAGAATACCTCTTATGCCCTATACCAGCTCCTTTTTGATAAAGAGGGGGGATATGAAGCGAGATATTTTGAAGACTTTATACAGGATTTAATTAAGTTCTTCATTATACCGGATAACATTCAGAAATTTAGAGACTTGTCTCCAGAAGACACGTTTGATATACTTACCCGTTTGGAATCGTTCTTTCAAAAGATGGGGCAGGAAAGGCAGGAGGCAGAGATAAAGTATTATGCTGTTACTTCCTTCCCTTCCAGGTTTGTGTGGTCCGAATTGGAGGAAATGAAAGACTGGTACAGGAGGAAGGCGAAGGCAGAGAAAGCCTTTAATGAACCCCTGAGCAAATGATCAATTAGAAAATAAGGGCAGTTCTGAGGTATAAGCAGAGCTGCTCTTTATTATTTAGTAACCATTAGATATTACATTTATGGAAGAATTAGACGAAATGGCAAAAGCAATAAGAGAAGAACAAGAAAGCTCCAAGACAAGGGGCTTAAAGGAAGGAGAGGAACGCAAATCGTTGATCCTGGAAAGCGAGTTGGTATCTAAAATGGATGCCATAGCTTATTGGGATAGGGAAACGATAAAGGACGTATATAATGCAGCTCTGAGGGAGTATGTAGGGAAGTACGAAAAGAAGCACGGAACTATAAAGCCAATTCCTAAAAAATAAGGTGATGGCTAAGTCCTTAGAAATTATTTCCGAACAAGATCTAGATAATGTAATAGGAAATAGAATATCGCTCAACCACAAAGCTCCTCAAAAGGTAGTTAATGGTAAAATCATTAATTATCCTATAGAAATGATGAGGAGGCAAATCATCCATAGTAACACATATTTAACTGATCTTATTTTTACTGGATGCACCTTTAATGATGTGGTCAAAATAGGTACTATTGAAAGTGCAGGTAACGTTGAATTTATAAATTGCATTTTTAATAGTAAAGTAACCATCCAATATCAAACAATGTCCTTTTCAGAGGATTGTATTTTTAATTCCGATTTACATATTGAATTAAGTAATAGCCATAATAGTGGTGTGGAAATAAGTAAGTTAAACGTAGAGGGCACTTTAGAACTTACAGGCAGGGTTGAACTATTGTCAGTAACAAAAATTAATTTAAACTCACAAGCAGCAAGAAAACAAAAATTGCTTTTTCGAGTAGAAGTGGGGGAATTGGAAATAAGCAATGTTTTAAATACTGCTTTATTATTCAATAATAGTTGCGCTTTTTCAGGAATTGGGATTATAAGAGACGTTTTAAATTCTGAAATAAATTTTGGAGGTATTGCCATTGATACTGGTATAGAAATCTTTAATAGTAATGTTACTAATTTAAAGATTAGCAATACCAGAGGGGTATCGAGAAGATTTTCTCTTTTTGAATCAACCATAGCAAAAATGGAAGCTAACATTGGAAATCTTGATAAGCTTTCCATCATAGGAGGATCATTTGAAAATCTAAACCTTGTCGAGAACAACAACAAAGAAAGTATAATAAATATTGAAAAGGTATCAATATTCAATTTGAAATTTGAAAAGCTCTATAATAATGGCCTAATAACATTAAGAGAGCTATTCGTACCTAAAGATGGCGTTCTTGTCATTAACTCCTCAAATTTAGGGAAGACTGATTTTATCAATTGTAATTTTTCAAAAGCCCTATTAGAATTTCAAAATAGTAAGATTACTGAATGTTTTTTTTCTGAAACAGACTTCCCCAAAAAAGTGATTGTTAATGGGATGGAAAATGACGGACAAGCACAATTAGCTTTTGGTCAGTTATCTACTGCGTTCCAGAAACAAGGAGATACTATAAGGGCTCTTGAGTATTCTTCAAGGGAGGTAGAAGCTCATTACCGGAAAACTAGATGGTTTTCAAAGGATTTTTTTCATAAATTGAATCTTTTCCTAAATTGGATATCAAACAATTTTGGAAGAAATTGGATTAGAGGTGTTCTTTTTTCGTTTTCTATAGGATTGTTAATGTTTTGTCTACTATTAGTATCAACAGATAAGTTTAAGTGGGGGTATCCCTCTCTAGATTTTACATTATTACCATCGTATTTAAAATTTATGAACCCTCTTCGTTTTTTTGAGTTAGAGGATTTATTTAAAAACAGTAGTGCTGAAGGTGCAATAAAACTAAATGGGCTTTCCTATTTGGCAGATTTTGGAGGGCGCATACTTATTGCATACGGTTACTATCAAACGATTCAAGCTTTTCGTCGTTATGGCAGAAAATAGCCAGCCAAATGGTGGTTGTTTTGCTTTAATCTCTTACTAAGTTTGATTTTGTATCTGTCTATGTCTGCACAGTTATGCCCCCCCCCACATTGAAGTTTGGCTTGGTGCTAAAAAGTAATTCTATTTTTAGGAGGTAAACTCTTCCTGTTGTGATTGGTATTCAATTAATGTTCCCCAATGAAAAAAGTAACTTATCTATTTGGTGCTGGCGCTAGTGCAAATGCACTTCCAATTGTTACCCAAATTCCAAGAGCTTTGGATGACTTCTATGGATATATAATTAATAATAGGAATGGAAATTCAGAGGTAATAGGGAAATTAGATTTATATAAAAATAATTTTGACACAGAGGAGAGATTCTTGATTTCTTTAAAGAGCATTATTGAACAGTCCAAAGAACATCAAAGTATTGATACATATGCAAAGAAGCTAATGATAAATGGGAAGGGGTTGGAATACGGAGAGCTAAAATTTATTTTAACCTGCTTTTTTATTTACCTTCAAAATAAGAACCCAATTGATAAAAGGTATGATTCCTTCTTCGCTTCTCTATTGGGAACAAGTGATAATGATTTAGCAAATAATGTTAGGATTCTTTCTTGGAATTACGATTTTCAATTTGAAAAGGCATTTAGATCATACACTACACTTAAAACTTTGACTGATATTCAATCATTGTTGAGTGTTTACCCTGGGGTAAATCCAAGGTTTCATAAACCCAAATTTTCAATTTTTAAGCTCAATGGCACAACAGCATTGTTCCATAAAAGGTTTAGAAGCTATATGAATATGCTTGATGATTTTGATGATACTAACCCAAAGATTACTGTAGGGAAATTCATGAATGAGTATACCGAATGTTTTGGGGCAAATTGTACAAAGCTGATAACACTGTCATTTGCCTGGGAAAGAACACAGCTAATCAATGAAATGCTAGAACTTGCCGTACAAGAAATAATAGGCTCTGAGGTATTAGTAATAATTGGGTATTCGATCCCCTTTTTTAATCGTGAAATTGATAGGAAAATGGTTGCTGCAATGGCCCCTACATTAAAGAAAATTTACATTCAAGATTTGAATCCCCAAACTGTTGCCGATAGTTTTGCATCCATTTGGCCAGAAAATCTACCAGGCAGACCAGGAGTAGCTTTGCCTATGCCAACGATAATACAGCAGAGCACTACTGTTCAATTTTTCTTGCCACCAGAGTTATAGGTTACCCTTTGGCTTCATTTCTTTGCGTGACAGCAGAATGCTATCTTTTCTTCATCAAGCGCAGGTTGCCGTGAATATTATAGTGTGGGATCATGCCTGCAGCTACCATTCGTAAATGGGTTTGACTGCGAACCACGTCTTTTCACTAACAAGCTTTATGTTAAGTAAGTGTTTCATGCTTGTTTTGTTCAAAGCTACAAATACGGAATAATAAGTAAATGGGAGGTTTTACATATTCCGGACCATCTGGTAGATGTAAAAGCAGTTACTAGACATAATATCTTCCTAACGATATAAATTAAGAGAACAAGTATATTCGTAAAGGACTTCTTAATTCATATTAAATCTAGAAAAGGAATGTCAAACTTTTTAAGTAAGGCGAATATATATAGTTTCTATTGGGCATTAATTGGCGGGGTTGTGATTTTTATTCTCGGAATTATTTATAATTGTGGAGCGGTCCACAGGAGGTTAAAATTGTTAATAAAGATTATTTAAAGCGGGATACTACAATTGCAATTATTAAATTCGAGCCAAATAATTTGACAGTTAATAGAGAAGATTCACTAAAAGGAGATAGTTCCAGAGGATCTATAGTATATAAACTCGACCCTATTTTAGTAGATTCAATGATAAGAATAGTTCTTTCAGAACAATCCCGCCCTAGGAATGCTTTAGTTCAACTACCTACAAAATCATTTGAGAATAATGGACTTTTAATCGCTGAAGAATTTGCAACTTTTAATAGGCCGAAATTTGAATTGCCAACCATAATAACTGGTTACTCGAATTCACCTGTTGATCATTTTGGTTCTATTGATATTAATAAGAACGAATTTTCAAGATCTGAGCCAATCGATTTAATGATAAATTTTATTGAACCAGATGCGATAGGGAAAATAACGCCAATATTTGTAGATGTAGTTAAAAGAAAATCTGAAAAAGAGGTTTACCAAGTTTGGACTGATCAATTTAAGCCCACTAGAAAGAACACTAAGGTTCGCTTTTTAGCCTCGTTTCCGCCAGATAATTATGAAATTAACATTGGTTGGTATTATATCGAAGGTCTGCACCAGCCTTACCCTACATTTTTTAATAAAACCTTTAAAGTTATAATCAAGCAGTAAATGTTCATATTTTGAAAACAAACGAATAGCTCTCCTTATCATAATCAACCATTGATCAGGATGGCTTTCATATAGATAGCAAGGAACCTTTAGTTTTTGCCGAGCGAGAGATGGAACTGGAGCGCAGGAAAAGCCTGTTGTTTGAAGAAGTAAAAGCCACATTCATAGCAAGCCCTGGCAAAGAATGAAAGATGACCTCACTTCAATTACTTTATTGTTACGGCCCTATGGGTATATCCTTTCAATTAATAGTATAATGTGTGGTGCCTATAAAATGTTTATCATTCAAAAAAACTACAACTTTCCTTATATGAGAAGAAGGACATTTTTGAAAAATACGACACTTGCTTTAGGTGCAATTAAAACTTCAAGCATGTTTGACCCACACAGTCAATATTTGCGAAATGAAAAATCTACTATGGAGCAATATCCTGAACTAATTATACCGAGTAACACAAGAAAGGTCTTACCTGCTCAAACACACATATTCTCAAAAATCATTATTGAGCCAGGGGCCGTCCTTGAGATTGAAGAAAATAGCTCTAATTGGTGTATTCTTTTTTCAAAAGGAGATGTCACGTTAAATGGCCAAATTGTTTTCAAAAACTTTGCATCAGGCCTCGGTGGTGTTACAGCGATATCACCCTCAGGGAGAACATTGTCACATGAACATAAGGAAAGAAATAGAGGAGGTGCAGGCGGTAACGGAGGGTTAACTCAAGGGCCAAGCCCTACACCTGGTAAAGGATCCCCCGGTACCTCGGCTTATGGAGGGGGTGGTGGAAGTGGCTGTGGGTATATAAAGCAAGGGAATCAGAAATTCCCGGGAAATGATGCTAATGAAGAAACTGGTGGAGCAAGGCCTACAGGAAGAGGCGGGAAAGGAGGTGATGGCGTAAGAAGAGGCAATACTAATGGAGGGTTGTTGCTTATATATTCAAGTGGTAACTTCGATGGTAGTGGTGGGCTTGTTGATTTGTCTGGTTCTAATGGTAATCCTGGAAGCGGAGGAGGTTTAGGCGATGGAGATTATAATAGATCCGGTTCAGGCGGAGGAGGTGGAGGAGAACCAGGTGGTGAAGGTGGATGCTTCATTTTGGAGGTTAAAGGCAACTCAAATAATTATCCAGAGGTAAGAGTAAACGGTGGTTTAGGCGGACAGCCTGGGAAAGCAGGCAATAGTATTTCATTTAGCGGTCAAGATGGAAAAGCTGGTGAAAAAGGCCTTTCAGGAAAAATTGAAATCATTCCGAGATAGTTGAAGACACAGGACTGAGTTTCAAAATTACATTTGATATCCGCCCAGTAAATTTCACATAAATTGTTGAGGCTTTACCCCCGGCTGTTGCTAACCCTATAAAGTAAATTTGTTCCTATTGAGCTCATAGGCCGTCCAAGGCTGGCCCTGCTAGACCCTAAGGAGGACTCGGGGCTAAGCCATCTTACCAGGGGAAGATATCAGGTTGGGCTGACAAGGTTAGGGCAAATACAGGACTGAACCAAAAAGGATCTTTGCCATTGGAAACAACAGGGACACAGGAAAGTATTGCTTAGCAAATTCTATTTTTTTAAAAATTAGGCATGAAAAGCGCCTATTTAGATTGGAACATTTTTACAGCTATTGAAAAGGTTGATGATCCAACCTTCAAGGAAAGAGAGACCTTTTCTAAAATTGAAGAAGCCATCAAGAGTGGCAAATTACTTACACCGTATTCTAATGCGCATATAAACGATATTGTTCGAGGTTCACTTAAAAATGATTTTTATATCCCTCTTCATTTAAAAACTTTAAAACGGCTGACCAAAGACCTTTGTATTACACAATATTGGAATTTCAAAAATGCAACATGGCACATAAGGCCTGTAGAGGAGTTCTATCAAACCGCAAAGGACGATGCAGAAACCATTCCACAATCTTTCAGTCAGCTCATAGATTGGGATACAACTGGATTGTGGACTATGAATCTTTTATTAATGAGGTCCCAGAAATTACCTGGAACCTGGCTACAGATTTACGATGCTGACCCTATTTTCGATTTCATTTTCCCTCTGTCCAAAAGAGAGCCTAATGTGCTTATGCTATGTGAAGATTTATATAGCTTCTCCTTCAATGCCAGAAAAGATTTTAAATTATATAAATCATTGAGGTCATTTGTTAATAAGCATAGAGGAAAGCTTCAAAACCAAGAATCTACAATTGATAAAATGGAACGGGCATTAGGTGGAACGCCAGAGCATTTAAAATTTGATAATACTTGGGAGAAACTATCCGCCCAGAATAAAACAAGCGCCAATCCTATTTACCAAAGAGTTACAGATACTTATTATAAAATCGACTTTAGAGGGTATAAGTCTGATGAGAAATTCGAAAACATGATAGATGATTCACTTCATGTCTTTTACGGAGCTCACTGTAACTATTTTGTTACTATTGATGATCGATGTCATTATAAAGCCACTGAGACGTATAAAGAGTTAGGAATAAAAACTGTTGTTTGTAAACCACTTGACTTTATTAATTCCAATTATGAGGTATAAAGAAAATATAAAAAATAAATCCCTATTACTCCTACTTAGATAGGGCGTTTAATCGGATTCTAGATTCCTATCGAGCGAGGAGGTAAATGCAGATTATATAGTAATCGAGCGTTCAGTCGATGGAAGAACATTTTCAGAAAAAGGAAGGCTGCCAGCATCCGGAAGAGCGTCTTCATACAGCTTTACAGATATTGCTCCGGCAACAGGGGTTAATTACTTTATTCGATGGATCACTAGTGTAGCTGCATTCAATAGGTATCATTTTAATTGGGACATGGTTCAAAATGTAAACACCATTAGTCAATATCAGGTAGGTCCAAATATTCAATAGGAAATTGGAAGTGGTAGAGACTACTTACAGTTGTTTCATTAAAGCGTTTCTTCGCATTGAGAGATAAACCAGCTTGTTTTCTGCTGCTACGCTGATTCAGTTTGATTGATTCAATAGTAAAAGATCTTGTTGGCTTGTCAAGGATTTTCCCATAAATTAATGAGGCTTTACTTTTTTATGTTGTCAAATCGTCTAACATCTTTGTTATAAGTGAGTTCACAGGCATAAAGTACTGCCCTTGCCGATAACCCGGCAAGGGTTTTTTGCATTTAATAGCAACCATTAAGTCTTTTGGAGAGTTTTTGAACATTAAATGTTTATAAATATTGATTAGCTAGAAGTACACATTATTCATTTTTTATATATCTTTTGTGTCCAAACACATTGCTTATGTTAATCCCTGTAGACCTACTAGATAGCTATGAGAAAAAGGATGTACTCAAAAACGTAACGCTGGATGAAATTGTACATACTATTGAAAATACATCCGCTTCTAAGTTGGATGGAAGAGAAGCATTTTTAAAACGTCGTAATTCGATAACTAAGTCCACTATTGGTTCAGTAGAAGAAGAGTTTGAGGCTTACTATGGAGACAATGATCTTTTGCCAATTGCTTACCTAGAACTAGGAACAGCAAGAAGTAAGTCTATCGGGCGAATAAGATTTTTCGACAAAAAAGTCATGCGGAACGGAGTTGCTACAGGGTTCTTGGTATCTCCTGAACTTATAGTTACCAACTGGCATGTTTTTCAGAGTAAAGAATTATTTCGGGATGCGATAATAGAGTTCAATTGTGAATATGACTGCTTTGGTGTAGAAAAGGAAAAAATTGTTTTTGAGTTGGATCCGGACCGTTTCTTTTATTCTTTTAGTGGTCTCGATTTTGCTCTTATCGCAATTAGGGGTAAAGATAAAACTGATAAATATTCTGCAAAGGATTTTGGCTATTTGCCACTAATAGCTGGAGAAGTAACCGAAGGGCAGGGAGACTTTGCAACCATTATACAGCATCCTGAAGGAAAATTAAAGCAAATTGCCATCCGTGAAAACAGAATATTGGATGTAAGCGATCCAAATTTACTCACCTATTACTCAGATACAGCCCGCGGTAGCAGTGGTTCAGCAGTTTTCAATAATCAATGGCAACTTATCGCTTTACACAGTGCTGGTGTTGCAAAGAAAAATGAAAAAGGTGAGTACTTGGATAAGGATGACAATGTAATTGAAAAAATCGGAGGAAGCATTCCAAGCGAAAGGATTGTGTGGCTAAAAAATAAGGGGATTCGGGTAAAAAGTATCATCGAACATCTTCATCGAGATCCTAGCCTAAATACGCATGCACTGATTGTATCATTGTTTGCGAGCATTTCTAACGAAAGGGAACGATTGATATTGCCAGCTTCCTCAACAACAAAATCCAAAATAAACGAATCTCAGCCAGGTATTATTCCTACTTCTGCAGTTGCACCGTTTTCTAACCTGACAATTTCAATATCCCTTGGCACAAGTATCCCAGAAGTTCAGGTTTTTCCTGGAGCACAGTCAAAGGTAGATGAACTTGCATTTGAGAAAAAGTATGAGGATAATATGGATTATTCTCGTTGCAAAGGATTTGATTCGTTTTTTATGGGCGAAGAAGTGCCTCTTCCAAAGCTGAGTGATTCCCTAAAGAAAAAGGTTGCCTACTTGATTGACAATCCAGCGCGCAATATTATTCCCTACCATCATTACTCAACAATTTTTCACTCAGTAAGGCGCATGCCTGTGGTTAGTGCTATTAATATTAAAGGAAAAAGTCGATATGAGGAATTGGAAAGAGGTTCGGTGCCATGGTATAGGGACTACCGGATCGACTATAAATTGCAACTTGATGACGAATGGTATGTAAAAACAGGCTTTGATAAAGGGCACTTAAGTCGGTACGAAGACGCAGAATGGGGACCAAATGTAGGATATGCCGAGAAGGCGGCTATTATGACCTGCAGCTATACTAATGCATGTCCCCAAGCTCCGAATTTTAATCGTGCTGTTTTTGGCTACCATGGGATATGGGGAAGACTAGAACAGGCAGTCCTTGAAGAAGGTGTGATTGAAGAGCGCGGGGAAGAAGGAAAAATATGCGTTTTTAACGGCCCCATTTTCGATAGAGAAGATCCTGTTTTCAAAGGTGTAATGATACCCGTCCGTTTTTTTAAAATCATTGTGTGGCGAAACCAAAATAAGGAATTAAAGGCAACAGCCTTCCTGCTCTCACAGGCAAAGCAACTAGAGGACTACGAATTTGAAACCTTGAGATATGATGAGATATTTAAAAGGTACCAGGTAAGTATTTCACATGTAGAAAGACTAACGGGACTTTCCTTTCAAAGAGTCAGCGATTGGGACACTTTTAAACCTGCTCACGTGGGAGAGGAAGAACGTTTGATTACCGATGAAAAGGAAATATCAGTATTAATTCATGAGCATAGAAATTAAGTATGGCATAATTGGATATAATAGCTCAACACACTTTTTATGATTTATCCTGAACTGTTTATAAGTTTTAAGCGTGTAATTAAAATAGGCATTTTAGTTGCTGGAATCTGTTCTTTTAATCAAAAAGTTTGTGCACAGTCAGAAAGCAGTATATGGAATTTAAAAATGAAGGAAGTAATAAAGAGCACAGCAACAAAGCAACCTTTAGTAACAGGTGGATCTTTAACCACCAGTGCTGCAATCTTCGGAACATCGATGGTGATCATGGCATTTGAGGTATCTGCAAAAAAAGAAAGAGGCAATTCGAAAAAGAAATATTTAGACAGCCTCATAAAGAATTTACGCTCTAGTGTTGATACACTTATGCATTTTGCTGATCAAGATATAAAGGTATTTAATCGATTTCTTGCATCTATGAAATTACCCCGCAACACTGAAGCAGAAAAGAGACACCGGGATTCTATTTATTATGAAGCGTTGAAAGAAGCAACTGTACTACCTGTTAACATTGCAAAATCCATTAATCAGGTCTTATGGGCCACGCAGGCAGGTTCTTCGATTTGTAGTTCTCAAATAATCAGTGACCTGGGATTAGGCAGTTTGATTTTAAAGTCATCTCTTAACGGAATTTTACTTATTGCTCAAGGGAATATTCAACTTCTTAAAAAGGACGATAAGTATTTTTTTGACAAGGAGAGGAAAATGCTTTTAATGGAATCAGAAACATCAGAAAGAAAAATAAAAGAAGCTGTCAAAACCTCAATGAAGATTCAGGAATATTAAAGCCTGCACTATGCATACCAAGACAATATTACAACTGTTTATTGGGCTATTTTTATATGCTCCCCTACTTAATGCACAAAACACCAAAGTTCATTATGACATTGTAATAAAGAATACCAGACTTGTTGATGTATTGAACAAACGTGTTTTGGAAAAAAGGACAATTGCCATTCACAATGGCAAAATCATTAATATTAGCGATGGAACAGTAAACTATTCTGCTAAAAAAGTAATTGATGGCTCCAGGCTCATTGCTCTTCCAGGTTTTATTAACACACATACACATCTTTGGCAGCATATCTGTAAAGGGTGTTTTCCCAAGGAGTCTCTTCAGGCCTGGGTTAGAATTTATCGAACCATACACTACTTAGAGCCTCAACAATTGCGTAAAGTTGTTTTGGCTGCTTCTGCCGAAGCTTTACTGTCCGGAATTACAACCGTATCGGATTATGCTTCTCTTGGTTTCAACGATTATGCTTTCGAGGTTAACGCAAATAGTATGAAGGAGATAGGACTTGGTGGAGTGATCATCTGGCATAACCCCTCTATTTTCTTGCCTGACACAATAAAGCAAATAGAGATCGAGCGGTTAAGAGAGAAATATAAAAGCAATTTTTCTGTTTGGATGGGGCACGGACCTCTTTCTTTTCATTCCATACCACAAGTTTACTCAGGACTTAAAATTGCGAAGGACCTAGGTATGAATATTTCAGAGCATACAATGGAAAATAACCAAGAGCAAAAGGATTTTTATAATACCTTATCACGCTATTTTACTGCTTATAAAGGCCAACTTAGCCTGGAGGACAGTTCTTTCTTGGCAGGGTTGCTAAAATTGAGAAAGCCATCGGGTGTAGATGCTTATGAGGAAATGATTAGGGATGCAAGAAAAATTCTTAGTGCTGATGACCAATTAGTAAATGATAGCTCTTATACTAAATTGACGAAAGAAGAGCGGCAACTTATGGAGGCTTTTACAACAAATCGTAGCATATCTCCACTAGAGCTATTGGAGTATTTGCACGGTTTAAAAGATTTTCTTTCTATTCACAGTGTTTGGCCAGAAAAAGAGGATTTTTCTATTATGAAACGAAACAACATCTCAATTTCTCATAATCCAGAATCCAACATGTATCTATCTTCTGGGATTGCACCTGTCAAGGAATATGTTGATGAAGATATTCCGATTACAATAGGGACCGATGGCGCTGCTAGTAATGACGGAATCAACTTTTTTTCTGCGATGAGAGCCATGTGGAACCTATATAAACTGCGCGCAATGAATACTTCGATATCAAGCAATATGGACGAATGGGTAGTAATTCAGGCTGCAACAATAAACGGGGCAAAAGCATTGAAAATTGATGGGAATACAGGCTCCTTGGATGTTGGTAAAGAAGCCGATATAATCCTGCTTTCAATTGATCAATTGGGAATGTCCCCCTTAAGGCCGGAAAAGGTTCTGCCAATTATCATTTATAGCGCATCCCCAGCGGATGTAAAGTACGTGATTTCTAATGGGAAGATTGTAGTAGAAGAAGGAACACTTAAATATTTTAAAGAGAAAGAGCTTTCAAGTGATCTATCTCGCATTGCTAATGAGGTGGACGTGCAAATAAAGCAAGGAAAAGTTTGGGTGGTTAATCAGACTTTTAATTCTAAAAATCTTGCAACTTACTGGTATACTTATCGCTCTGTTCGAAGTGCAGATAGCGTAAACATAAAACTATCCAATATCTTAAACACGCCTGTCACTGTTACTGTTTTTTCATCAGCTGCTACTTTTGGGGGTGGGACAGCATATGTTGTAGATACTGAAGTGGCAAACCGCTTTCCAGAAAAACCAGCTGCAAAAGCTTTTAAAGAAACTATTATAATACAACCAGGAGAAACTTTTCAATTGTTAAAAGATAAAGGCAAAAACGATTACAGATTAATTTCAAAGGTAAATGTTCTTGAAAAGCATTCGGATATAGGTCAATTATTAATGATTGTGGAAAATAAATAAGGCTTTACCTATTGGTTTGTTTCAACCTATTAAGCTCATAGAAATTCAAGGCAGCCCTAAAGATTACACTTTCAGGGTTTTTATCCGCACTGGGTTATTAACCTGATGTAGATAACCTGCGGTACTGGTGAAGTGTGAATGAAAGGTAATTGACTAACCCATACACTCAGATTAATAGGCTGGCCAGCAAATGTTCTTACATAATAATAAGCGCCACCTTCCTCTTCTTTAACTAACTCAATAGGGCTTGAGCTTGGAAATTTTTTATATGCGACATACATACTTACAGTATTTGTGCTTCCTGCAGCAACGTCCAAAAGCCTGGCAAAGTTTCCAGTCCTTATATTATCGGAAGGATCGGAAGATGGGGGGAATCCTGATAAATCAGCATACCAAGTGTTTTCCTTTTTGTGGTAATCAATTAAATACATATGGAAACATAAGCTTAATTATTGCCAACCTTTCCTATTCGTATGTTATAGTTATCCCTTTCATTTATTAGGTGATCTTAAACAACTAAAACAGTTATACTGATTAGTCTTTTAATATTATAATTAAACAAAACCTTATTAATTAAGTAGCGCACGATCAAGTATCCTTCTTTCTTTCTCCTAATGGTTTACCCTGGCCATAGCTTTTCTTGCGATCATAAGGCATAGATGGAGCTGGTGGTTGCCCGTCCGGGTATAGCTTCTTTTCTTTCCTGGCTACGCTCTTTTCTTCTCTATATCTCTTTACTGCAGTTGAATGGTTAGAGAGCATGGCAGCTTCAAAATCCAGTACTTTGCTTTATCCATATTGCTTGTAAGTCTTGTACCTGTAGTAATTGGTTACAAAGTCGATATTTGGGTTGGTGTGTTCCCGAATGCCTTGGAGGATATTGTTTTCTTTGAGCCAGATAGTGATACGGTAGAAAGGCATAACTATTAAAGAAATAAATACTTTAGGATTATGAAATTACAATTATACAATGAGATCCCTGAGGGGAAAAAACTATACCATTATACAACTATTGCTGGATTTGCTGGAATGAGGTCTAGTAAATCTCTTTGGTTCAGCCATATAAAATTTCAAAACGATTTCCAAGAGTTCCTGTATGCCGTTGAAATAATAAAAAATGTCTTTAGCACTGTAGCAGATGAGAGAATCAAATTTCCAAATCATTTGCATATAGTGCCTGACAAATTACCTGTTTTTACCTTTTCGCTGTCAGAAGAAAAGGACTTATTGAGTCAATGGAGAGGTTACTGTCCAAACGGTGGATTTTCGGTAAGAATAGCTGATGGCCTATTAAATCATGTTATTAAAACTGACCCACATCTTGAATTAGGTCAATGTATTTATAAAAAAGATAAACAGGAAGAAATGGTATATGATACTATTATTGGCCCAATAATAGAAACTTTAAAACAAAGAGAATATGACAGAAACAAAACCTATCTCAAGAGGCCAGATTATGATTTTTTTCTTCCTTCTCAAATTTTAAAAGTAATTCCATTTATAAAGCATCCAGCATATGAACAGGAAAGTGAATGGCGAATAGTTATGAATCTTGAGGACCAGAATCTGAAAAGGTTCGATGAAAATCTGGATTTCCGAGCTGGTGAAAGCTCATTAATACCATTTATCAAAGTTCCTCTTGGAGAGTATTTGCAGTTCCAGGAAATAATAGTAGGACCTAACCCTCACCAATCTGCGGTGATTGAAGCTTGTAAAATGGATCGACGATTGATGGGTGTGCAAGCTTCAGATATACCTTATAGGAAGCTTTAACCAGAGATTTGCTAATTATACAATAAATATTTTATAAAATTTCCGTATTAACACGGTTGTTCAGCTTATTTGGTTATATTAACTATGCAATAACCAAACGCAATATGAGAAAGATATGCCACGCAAACCCTGAGATCTTTTAGGCCTACAAATTCAAGAGATTTCATACCTTTGCGGACAAATATATTGATAATCAATCTATTGTTGCTTGCTTGTTACATTTTTGAATATTTTTCTTGTGGAATTTTCGTTTTTCCATATCATACTTTATGAAGGCAAACAGCAGGTATTCATTTTGAATTAAACTAGTTGCTTAATGAGTAATCAAATAAATATGGAAAATTACAGCTCATACGTTGAAGCTCTAGCTAGAGAGGGTAAGGACCAAGCATTTTTTAATTCTGGGCCTAACCATGCTGCTATTGTTATGTCTCGAATGTTTAAATATTCCAACAACCTAATTAGGATTTATTGTGGAGGCTTCAATGGTGCTGTGTCTAATGATGAAGAATATTTGAGTCAGCTTCAAGGCTTTCTTGAAAGAGGCGGTAGGTTGCATTTACTTGTTGAAAAAGACAATTCAAATAACGAAATGTCTAAAATTTATAAAGTTTTAAGACGTTATAAGAATCAAGTAGATGTGCAATATACTCCATTACGATTTGTGAATGAGGAGACTAGAAAACCTATTCATTTCTCTACAGGGGATAAAAAGATGATTCGTGTTGAAACTGGGACAGATGATTATACAGCTCAGGTTAATTTTGGTAGTGAAAAGGATGCCGAGTATTTTATTTCTGCATTCGATAAAATATTCAACAACCAAGAAAACCGAAAAATCCCACTGGCTTAATCCTTTAGATGGAATTACAAAGTTTCAATTCAATATTTGAACTTTTCGCTACATTTTTCCTTGCTTATGTTTTGATTGATGAATTGACAGAAAATCCATTCATAAGCCTAATGAGTGAGAAAATATTAAGAAAGTATAGGGCGATAGATCAAATCTATAGAGAAATAAAATCAAATATTAGCGGGCACCGCACTAGTCTAACTAATCTAGCTCAAATGTCTCAAGTTAGAGGCCATGCGGAATATGTAAATGAAATTGCGGGCATCGAAGCTATAATGAAATCTACAACCGAAAGAAATGAACAATCATTTGCGGAAATACGATCATCCATAAGGCAAAATTATATTACTCGCTGCTTTGTTTATTTAAATGCTTATTTGTTCTTTTATTGTTTTACAATCCTTTTTTTTAGTGGGCTTTACTCATCAGTTGAAACCGAAAAGACTTGGACAGATGATCATAATGTAAGGCTTGATAATTCATTAGCTTTATTTTTGGCTTTATCCTTTATTTATTTATTGGTTGGATGGATTTTGGATAAGAAACGACCTGTGGATAAAGTTGTTACAAAAGAAAAAGGCATATTGGATTGGGATAGAATTAATGGTTATTTGGTAGCCTCTATACTTTTTATAATCTTTCTCATACTGAGCGGTTGTTCTTTTTATTTTAATTGGCATATAATCCATTTTGAAACTTATCCATATCACAACATTTTGGTGTTAGTTAGCATTATATTACCTGTTTCAAATTTCCTTATTTACATAATTAAAGCTTTTAAAAGAGCAGATTCAAGCATGCCAAACTTGCTTGCAAAAGCAAGAACATATAAAAATGATTATTTGGAGGAACTAAGAGAGGTTGATCTTTTTGTTTATAAATGCGGAAAGTTAGTTATGCCCAAAGTTGTTCCTGCAGCACCAGAATTATTTAATAACAATTCGCCAAATCCGTAACAAGCTTAATCTATTCTTTTAAAGAAGGTCTTCATGTCGCAAGACCCATTATCCCAAATACAAATAGGTCCCTTACGCTTACCAACTTCTCGCTGTCTGACATGCCATACCGGTATAGATGAATGATCTCACGTTCCATGAGGTATATCGCGCCTGTCAGCTCTTCTTCAAACATCTAGTACTTTATTTTGTCCATATTGCGTAAATGCCTTGTACCTGTAATAGTTGGTAAATAAATAATATTAGGGGTAGTGTGATCCCTGAGGCCCTGGAGTACCTATCCCTCTTTAAACCCATAATGTTATTCTGTAAAAAGGCATGGCTGGAAAGATACCGTATAAATACGGGTAGGGTATATTCTATAAAGCCCTAAATTTCATTAAACTTACTGCTATGTACTTACTACAGGTCATCACCTCTGACAACATGTTCATGTACCTATTATTCTCATTTATTGCTCTACTTTTGGTCCTGTGGATTGCAGCTCACATATTCTCAATGCCAAAAATCGTTAGACAGAATGAAGTCACTATCCTTCTTCTTTATAAGCTAGCGGAAATGGAACGCTTAGATCTGGACTCAGTTCGCAAAAAAATGAAGGAAATACGGATTAAACCATCTAAGAAGGAAGTAGAAGGGGAGATGTTAACCTCCAAGTAAATTAATTTGAAAAGCTAATATTATCATTATGAGACCATCAATTCTATTATTTTGTATTTGTCTTTTTGGATTTATTCAGTCTAATTGTCAAACTGTGAATGATATTCCTATCAAGGATATAGATGTAGAATATGTTCAAATTGTGGGGACTTCCAAATTATTAAGTTCTAAACTTAATATTGAAATTGACTTTGGGCAGGAGGATAAATTGTTTAAAGACAAGGACACCAGGGTAAAAAGTGCGGAGGGTAAAAACCTGGACTTTAATTCAATGATTGATGCTCTAAACTTTATGTCTAAAAACGGCTATGAGTTCGTCAATGCCTATGTGATAACTATATCTAATCAGAATGTTTATCATTATTTATTAAGAAAAAAGAAAGGATAACACTTCAATTGGTCCTCCTTTTTCGCCGGGGATTATCTAGAGCTTCTAATCCAATACGGATAAGTTCCTGCCTACGTAATGCCTCGAGACTTTTAAGAGGAGGTTTATCTTCTGCAGTAGCTAGCCTACTTAGGAACCCTTGTAGTCTGTTTAAATCAATCAACCCATTCTTGGTCATATTGAGCAAGTGATTTGCCTCTTTTTGATTCTCTTTAGTAAGAGGGACTTCTAAATATTGCTTTTGGGAGTTCTTCATGCTATTTAATTTTTGAATCCATTTCTGCAATGCGTTTCATACGGTCGGCTTTGGCAGAGGGTGGATCTTGCGCCACCCTTGCCAACAAAGCCTTCACACGGTTCATGTCCCACTTTCCGGCGCTGATCTGTAGGAGCAGATGGTTTGCCTCGTTCATATCTTGTTTTGAGATCACTTTCATTTTTAAAGAGTTTAACTAATGTTATTCATTGCGATTTCTGCATTTTACACTTTCCCATATAGGCTTTTTCTGACAATACTGTTTTTCAATCGCACATTGCTAATTGCCACTATCTTGCCATTAGACAACAAACTTTTTATGCTGTGAGGTTGGTTGTGTTAATTTTCATTCAAGTTAAACTGCAGTCATAAGACTTCGATTTCTTCGGATCCACATTTCCTTCATATGCTTATTTATCCGTTTTGCAGTATCCAGCCTGGTAATCCGTATATATTTTTTAAACGCCTTTTCTGTCTTATGTCCTGTTACCTCCATAATCTCAGCCGGATGGACACCGGCAAGAAAAAGATTTGTAGCAAAAGAGCGACGGGCTGTGTGTGAAGAAATGCACTCCCAAAGAGGCAATTCAGGCCTCGAAGCTAGACGCCCCTTTTCTTCCATTTTAGCCTCTCTGCAAGCGTCCTTTATATAGTCATTAAACTTTTGGTTGGAGATCGTTTTGGGCAGCTTATTCGGCCTCTCTGCATACTTTTCGAATATCTTTAAAACAATAGGGTGGCAAGGTACAAAAACTGTTTCCCCGGTCTTTTGAGTTTTAATCCTCAAGAAAAGGTCCCCAGCTTCATCAATAATATTTTCAGGCCTAACATTACTATAATCTGAAAAGCGTAAGCCTGTGAAGGCTCCAAATACAAATAGATCTTTAACGCTTTCAAGCTTTTTGTTTCCAGAAAGATCATATTCAAAAAGGCTAATCAACTCTTCCTCTTTCAAATACACGGCATCGGTTACCTCCTCAGTAAAGCTGAAGTCCTCGTTTTTAAATTGGAGATTGGTAGTATACCCGAGGCTTACAGCTTTGTTCATAAAAACCTTCAGGAAGGTGATATCCTTAGCGATGGTGTTGGGCGCCAGCGCCAAGTCTTTTTGGAGGAAGGTTATGTACTTGTAAAAGAAGTCAAGGGTTATGGTATCGAAATCTATTCGATAGCGGTACTTCTTTTCAAACCCCTCCAGGTGAAGTTTTACAGCGTTGTAATTCTGACGGGTGCGTTGGCTCTTCTCTCTGCCTCCTTTCTTTTTAATCTCCCCGGAAATAAAGCGGTCTATCAAATCATGCAAGGTTGGCTTTTGGGCCTTGACCTTGCCAATATTAGCATTCATGAAATTGCCTAGGTGCTTTTTCAAAGTTTCAGGAAGGGGGATGCCATTAGCCAGCTCCTGACGGTAGGCAGCAAGTAATACTTCCTCCAGGTTGTTTAAAAGATCATTCAAGGAGTGCTGACCATCGGCAGTGGTCATACGGCTATTTCTAACCCGTTGCTTTTTATCATTCCAGATCTCAGGGTCTATACTCTGGCCGAAATAAAACTTTAGGCGATGGCCACTGTATTTGAATTGAAGGAATACTGCGGACTTGCCAGTTGTTAGGTCAGGGGCTTTCAGGTAGAAATTAACATTTGGCATTCCTCTAAGGTAAGAGATTTATGATAGCAGGGGGTCCCGCTAGGGGTCCCTTTTTCTTTACGTTTCTTTCATCCTCAATTAAAGTTAGATAAAGTAAAATGCCGCACTGATAAGGGTTTCAGAAGGAGTTTGAGTCAAGCATAAAAACTGATATAAAAAGGTTCAAGTACTCCCCCTACAGCATTTTTCATGTGTGTAAAGCCTCGTTTTGTATGAACAATACATTACGGGGCTTTTTAATTTCCTCCCAGTGGTGTAAATAATCTTAAAACTGACCATTCATATTATCACCATACTTTCCTTTTTAATTGAATCGGTTATTCGAAATGTTGATATCAAAAAGCTTTACTTCTATTGGTCACCTTAAACGGTCTACAGGTCAAAGAAAATAAAATATAGAATACTGCAGCATTAGGTTTGTTTAAAATCGAACCATGCAACCCAACAGACAAGCTTATCTCGACTGGTTAAGGATCCTCGCCATCTTTGGCGTCCTTTTCTTTCACAGTGCCATGCCTTTTGTTGCAGAATGGGATTGGCATATCAAGAACAAAGAGACTTCTAACCTGATGATGGAAATGAACTTCTTTTTAGGCAGGTTTCGCATGCCTTTACTGTTCTTTATTTCCGGGGCTGTAGCTTTTTATATGTTGCAGAAGCGTACATCGGCTCAATTTATAGGCCTGAGGTTCCGAAGGTTATTGATCCCATTGGTGTTTGGAATGTTAACCATAGTTCCCCTCCAGGTTTACATGGAAAGGTTGAACCAGGGTTTTGAAGGAAACTTTTTTGAATTTTATCCCACCATTTTTTCTACAGGCCCTTATCCCGAAGGGAACATGAGCTGGCATCACCTATGGTTTATTGCTTATCTTTTCGTTTATGATGTGATTCTGGCACCGGTCTTTAAATGGTTCACCGCAAATCATCACAGGTTAACTTTTTTTCACTGGCTAGATAAAGGGAAAAGGATCTACCTGATCACCCTTCCATCTGTTATTCTCTTTGCTTTACTGACACTTTCCTATCCTGAGACCAATGACCTTATCAACGACTGGTGCCGGATCTTTTACTGGATGTTTTTCCTGCTTGCTGGTTTTATCTGCATCAGCCTGCCATCCCTCATGGAAAGCCTTGAGAGGAACCGTCGTATCTCTGTTACAGTTGGCTTTATTACCATTATTCTGATCAATTACCTTAGATGGAACAGTCTTGAGCCCCTTGATGTGATCCCAAATGCGGAAAGAGATATCCGCACCTACCTTTATTTGTCTCTTTACGCCATAACTGCCTGGAGTTGGGTATTTGCCCTTGCAGGATATGGAAAAAAATACCTGAACAGACAGCATCGCAGCCTTTCTTACCTGAATACAGCGGTCTATCCATTTTATATATTGCACCAGACAGTTATTGTGGTGCTTGCCTGGTATGTGGTAAGGACAACAGATTCTATTTTAATGAAATACATTTTCATTGTAACAGCCACATTCTTTATCAGCGTTGTCACTTATCATTTTTTCATCCGTCCATTTACTTTGACACGGTTCCTTTTCGGCGCCAAAAAAGCGAATCACCATTCGTCCAGGCCGGAACCAAAAAAGGTTGATATGGAAAATAAGCGCCCGCTGCTGGCAACAAAGGAAGAACTATATTAACTTGGAAAGTGCTGTAAAACTATTGGAAGACTGCAGCAAAAGGCAAAGACATAGATCAATTGCTTTTATCTAAAAATGTAGTTTATCAACCATAATCGAAAAATATTTCAGTTTTTCTTTCCCATCCTGTTCGGAATGCTGATCTATGCCAGTATCCGTTTGGTGACGGATACACCTGCCGGAGATCAGTTCTGGAAAAGAAGCTTCAGGCAAAATATGGTAGAGATCGTGTTTGTTGTCTTCACGGCTTACCTATTTGGAGCTATTGTGAAATGGGCAATTTGCAGGTTTAATAACAAAAGAGAAGCTTTTAGTATGAAGCATGTTGTTTTTGAATTCGGAATGTTTCTTTTGATCTGCATGCTTTTTATCAATCCTGTTCTTTTATTGATCCATTTCCTGGCGGACGACCCTGTAGATTGGGCGGATTTTACTATAGCTAATATCATTATACTCCTGTATGTAATGTTATACTATGCCATTGTAAGAGGTAATATTCTCATCAGGGACTATATTGAACAGAAAACACATATTGAAAGGCTGAAGAACGAACAGCTCCAGACAGAGTTGAAATTCCTGAAGGCACAGTATCATCCTCACTTTCTTTTTAATGCGCTTAACACGATATATTTTCAAATGGATGAAAGCGTGCCGTCAGCCAAGGAAACGATTGAAAAATTTTCTGAACTGCTACGTTACCAGCTTTATGACCAGGCAGAGAAAGTACCGATCCAGCAGGAAATCGATCACCTTAAGAACTTCATTTATTTGCAGAAACAACGCAGTTCGGAAAAGCTGGAACTTGAGCTTTTTTTGGATCAGAACTTTTCAGGTAAAAAGATCTACCCACTGTTGCTGTTACCTCTTGTGGAAAATGCTTTCAAATATGCAGGTGGTGATCATCAAATAAAAATCGAAGCTAAGATGGTGGAAGGTCAATTGATATTTAGTGTCCGTAATAGCCTTCCAAACCGGGAATTAAAAAAGGGTGGTGGTCTTGGTCTTGACAACCTGGAACGAAGGCTTAAGATCCTTTATCCCCAGAAGCACCATCTTACCATTATTCAAACAAAAACAGATTTTATGGCGGAACTTAAACTGCATGCAGCATGAGCGTTTCCTGTGTCATTACAGATGATGAGCCGATGGCAAGGAAAGGCCTTCAATCTTATGTTGAGAGAATCCCCTACCTGGAGCTTATTGGTGTTTGTGAAGATGCTTTACAATTAAATGAGCTTCTGCAGGTACAAAAACCCGATCTTGTTTTTCTCGACATTGAAATGCCATACCTGACCGGAATCGAGGTTTTAAAATCCATGTCAACTCCACCGAAGGTCATTCTAACTACGGCGTATGAACAATATGCACTTGAGGGATTTGAGCTTGATGTACTTGATTACCTGTTGAAGCCTATCCCATTTGAGCGCTTCCTGAAAGCAACCAACAAGGCTTCTGAATATTTCAATTCTCGTCAGCAATCCTCACCTGATTTTATTTTCATTAAAGTTGATAAAAAACTTGAAAAGGTTGTTTTTAAGGATATCGTGTTCATTGAAGCCCTTGAAAATTACATTTCAATTCAAACAAAATCAGGCAAATGGCTGACCCATGCAACCCTTAAATCCATGCAGGAATTACTTCCCTCCAATTTCGTGCAAACTCATAAATCATGGATCGTCAATACAGATTGTATCACAACAATTGAAGGCAATGTCGTGCATTGCGGAATGCATATCATACACGTATCAAAGTACATGAAGGAGGAAGTAATGGCTCTAATATTGAAAGGGAAAATGTTGAACAGGGGTGGAACTAAAAATTGATGGGAAGTTGTTCATTTACGCCCCGGGATTTAAATAATAAATTTTTACTCCTGTCGGGTCTACAGCAATGTGTAGGGCGTGAACAATTAGCCGTGGCCAACATTGCTAAAATCCATTGGACTGCGCTGGTATCATGTTCATTTGAGTAACATTTAGATTCATCTTTCCAAAACGGATTTCTTTATCGTTAATTCTATAAAAAAGGTCTTGCTCTTTTAAGCTGAGTCCTGTTCGCAACGTACCATTTAACCCTTGATCAAAGAGAACTACGACATAAAAACTACCAGATTCTTTTGGGTTAATAGTTCTTTTCAGCGAAAATGATTTATGAAGATTATAATCTAAAAAAAATTTCAAGTTCGTCAGGCCATAATTGAATAAGGGTTCATTATCAGATGTCATTGTGTTGGATGGAAGCAAAAGTTTAAAGTAGTTACCCGGCGAAGATGGAAGCTCATATGAACCTTGCTGAATATCAATTGTGAATTCAAAAGGATTGGTTGTTTCATTAATTATTCGTGTCCAAAATACAGCATAGACATATGTCTTACCCCTAAAGTCAGTGTATTTTAGTCCACCTTTAGGTAAGCTGTTTTGTATGATCAGGCTCATGCCAGAAGAATCCCGATACTCATATTTGGTATCAATATATTTTTCATTATAATCAGCCAGTGGTTTCTGATGTTGGGCAATTTCTGTTGAATTCGAAGTTTTATGATCAACGGTATCTGGTGGTAATTTACAGCCTTGTCCCCAGGTAAAAATTCCTGTTGTAGTCATAATCAATATTAGTATACTTGCTCTCATTTACTTACAGCCTGGTTTGAAAGGACAAGGCGTGCCCAAGGCAGTTCGTTTAAAGATACTTATTGATTTGATTGCCATTTTGCCGTACGTATAAGATCCGGAAAATTCAAGGTCAAAGAATACAGGTAAGAGATCCTGTATTCTTTCAAAGACCATTGTCCTTACTTAATGATTTCAATCATCTCAATTTGAGAGGTATTCAGAGCCACATCATTTGTGTACTGGATCTTGATATATTTAAAGCTGAAAGGGCCACCTGCCTTAAATTCCTGTAATGAACCGTCAGCCAGTTTGATCTGTCCTTCTGCAATCCTGATCCTTGATCTGCCCACAAGCCCCAAAAAGCTTTTGCCAATCGATAGCTTATCAAACGTAAGCTGCACATTTTCCTGAGCAAGGAAATTGCAGGTCTTGATCAGGTCTTCCCTTGAAGTAGTACCGTCCAGCAAAATGATTGTTTTTTCAATTTCCTTTCCATTAACCAGCGATGTGGTCCTGGTGATGGTCTTTGGTTGTGAAGAGTCACTGAATGGATTGACAAATGAGCTTAGGAAGAAAAAGCATCCAATAGCAATCATGAAGATTTGATGTCTCATGCAGGTAATTTTAAAATGGTTAAAACGCTTTTGTTGACATCCATACTGGATGTCATTTTTTATTAAGATTGTTTAAAAAAGATTTTGCCTGCTGGTCTGCAGGATCTAATTCTAATACCTGCTGGTAATTTTTTCAATGGCTTTGTCCTCGTCACCTTTCTTTAAATAAAATTCGGCCCACCGGCTGTAAACAACAGGCGACTTTGGATGCTGTTCCTGTGCCAGTTCCAGTATCGTTTTCACAGCATCCCGGTCCCAATTTCTCCTGTTCATCAGCTCATAGGCCAGGTAAGTGGCCTGGTATTCGTTCAGTTTCAGCCCCCTGACAGGAATTTTCCTCCCGGTATCTGCCAGGCCATCACCCTTTGCCCATTCAATATTGTAATCATTTTTTACAGCAATGCTGACACCAGGCACGCCATAATGCTTTATTCTTTCCAGGATATTCCAGTTGTTGAACCCTTTTACAGGAACATATGGGATCAGGCTGTTCTCAACTGCCTTAATGCGCTTAGCCACTGCTGATGCATGTCCACAAAGACCAATAAGTAAGATGAAAAGCAGTAGCGGCATGTAAATGGAGTAATATTTTATCAACGCACATAAATATGCAAAGCGTACCAGCCAGCCACTTAAAACAATCAGGTGCAGAAAAAGTTGGAAGGCTAAACTAAAAAGTCGTTTGTAAACTGTTTGAAGAACATTCTGCCAGGTATGAAATTGTTCAACAAACAATGATCTTCTCAACAACGGATCCGGGTGCCTGACCTTACTACGATCTTGGATCCTTCCGCAAGCATCACAGAAACCGGCTTCTCATCTTTTAAAAACGAAAAGGCTTTTCCGTAAACTTTTTCAAAATCAACTTCAATGGAATGATCCACTACGGGGTAAACTTCCCATTTAGGATGCTGCACCTGGTACTGAGAGGTGAGCCTGCTGCTGATCTTTGTATATCCCCAGTAATGCTCTGTAATGAATTCTTCTTCACTGCCTGGCTCTATCAGCTTGGAAGAAGGTCCCGCAATAACTTTGAAATGGCTCCATGCGCCTTTCTTCCAGCTGTATTCCACTTCAATGCGGTCCTTATCCAATACCCAGCTATGCTTCATGGCCATGGTCTCGTAGTTTTCCTTGTAGATGGTGTTGGCAACAAGGGTCAGGGCAGGCCGCGGAACGATCTCTTTGATAAAGACCACACCCCGCTTCCACAGGCCATTGTCGTTATACCTTACATAAAACCTCAGGTTGACCTCTTCAAAATTGGCATGAAAGGGTATCGGCAGGCCTTTAAGTTTAGTATTGAGGAACATGAACCCGACAAGACTTACATAACAGGTGTTTTGCCACAGGTCTATCTCTGTTCCTGCTGGAAGAAAATCATGCAGCACTTTTGGGTCAACGGCATAGTTGGCCATTGCAAGCTTGCGCCATTCGGCTGTTAAAAAGGAAGATGTAGTGATGGGAGCCTCGTTCATAATGAAACAGACACACGAAAGTAAATAGCTTTGAACCAAACTTCAGTGAAATAAAAAATGTGAACCATTTATTGTTATGCCTGCCTGCCGCCAGGGTCTTGTTTATGGTTTCACCCATCGGATCCGCCGTGGCGCAGAACGAGGGCTCTTAAGCCTGTGAGTCCGAAAGATAAATGGACCAGGTTCATTCAGTCATTCATTACATAATAAAAAGGGAAGCACACAGATTGCGTGCTTCCCTTTTAAGCATGATGGTTTTATTTCTGGATCACAAACCTTTCCACCAAAGTACCTTCCGCTGATGTAAGCTTCATCAGGTAAACACCGGCAGGCTGGCGGCTCAGGTCAAACTTCAGAACCTGTCCTTTTCCCTGCAGGTTTACTTTCCTGCTTTCAACCGTTAAGCCATTGGCATTGGTAATGGTAATTTGTGAGGCTCCTGTAGTGTTATTTTGCAGACGCACTTCAAACATACCACTGGTTGGATTCGGCTGAATCAACGCTTCAGATGAATTAATAGCTTCATCGGCAATTTCTGCAGGTATGGTCCTGCTGGATGTTGGTTGATCTGGCACGCCATCGCACTCACCAAGGTAGCATCCATGAGCAAGATGGGCTGGTACCGCATGGTAGTCGATACAGATCACGTGAGCATTGGCAGGATTGCCCGGTGGCACATGGCAAACCATCACTTTATGGTCTTTCTTGTTGTTTCCATTGAGACCTCCGCAACGCACGTCCTTGCATTTTACTTTGATCACCTTGATCGCTTTGCATCCCTTGGCATCGGTTACGGTAACGGTGTAGCTATGCTCTCCCGGTGTTGAACAGCTGACAGAGATGGATTGAGTTGTTGCACCGGTGGACCACTGGTAAGTATATGGAGCGGTACCGCCTTCAGCATTTGCTGTAAGCGTCAATGAATTTGGTCCGTATCCAATATAAATGGTATTTGGTTTTCCACCCGGCCTTACTGCATATGCATCCGGAACAGTGATGGTCAGTTTTTTCACGATCACCTGTACGGTGCATGAAGCGGTATTGCCATTCTTATCCTTGACAGTATAGGTAATGGTGCTGGTGCCAGGGTTGAAGCAACCGCTTGCATTGTTACCGGTGCCGGAGCGGTTGGTGGCGCCTGTTACTACGTATGTGATCTTGTCAATACCGCAATTATCAGTGGCGGTAACAGCTGGTACCATGTAGCTGCAATTGTCGCTGTAGCAATGGTAAATTGGTCCTGCAGGGCAGGTGATCTGCGGTGGTACATTATCATTGGTGCAAGGCGTTGGGCAAGGAACGATCTTCACTTTATGAATGTTCCCGATCGTACTGCCGGTCGATGCCGTAAAGCCCCAATACACCATGGAGTTGCCTCCGAAAATGGTATTGATAATGTCACCTGAATAGGAGTAGGTTGTACCAAAAATGGTCACCGTAAATGTTCTTGTTGTTGCATTCCAGCTGAAGGTGGCATCGTGGTACTGACCATCCTCAATGTTCATGGCAAAAGCTACCGGCGGAGCAAGTGCCGTGGGTGAATTGTGATAAGCATTACCCATGGACATAAAACCCAGGTGGTCTGCAACAGGATCTCCAAGGTTAAACCAGGGGTCTGAGTTGGACCAGGTGTCGAATTCAACAATAAAGGAAGGACTGATGGTGTGGTAACCCAGCCCTGCACCCTCATTACCTAGGGCATTGGTGCCCACTGTCTGAAGTACAAAGGCCATTCCATCGGCACCTGCTACATCGGTAGAACCGAAATAAAGTTTTGTGCAAATGGTGAAGTTCTGGTTCAGGCTGATCAGGTTATTGTTCCAGACCGAACCCCTGTCGTAATTAACCGGGGACGTTAACTGGAATTCTTCAGCGCCAAGATTCTGTGCGCTTCCGTTTAATGAATACTGGCTGAGAAGACTTGAAAAGGGGATCAATATCCCAAGCATTAGTGCATAGAAATTCCGCATAAACAAAGTGTTTAATTTTTTTTAGATGAGAGAACTGGACTCTTCATCGGTAGCAACAAGGTGTTTCAGATCTTTCTTTAGGACCGATTTCTTTCTGCAGGATGTAAACTATTTCTCCAGGATGTGTTGGTAATACTAAGATGGTTTCCCCAAGTAGGAGTAGGTAAGAAAATACTTCAGCTATTTATGCAATTTCTGTTCCACCGAAAGCGGTGTTCATTATCAATTCATTGAATATAATCAAGATTGATAACCCGATTAAAAGGGATAAATCTTACCTCGTTTTTTAAGCTTCCGCGCTCATATCAATATTTCGTTATAAATAGTTATAACAATCTACTGCGGGCAGCAAAGAAATAGATTATGGAAATTGATTATTTATAAAGAGCGCTATTTTGGATATGATAGTTTTTTTTAATTTGCATCAAATCGTGTTATGGGAAGGGCTTTTTCTGTAAGCTTCCAATTCGGGGATATACCCTGCGCTGCTCATGTGAGTGTAAAAGATGAAGGCTATGATCTCATGCTGTTGGTCCGGTTCCGCAATAAAGAGATCGCCAGGATCCTTCCAGAACGTAAAATGATCTTAAGCCTCATCAATGGTCCCCAGGGCATTGATCTTTCTGATCCGCAGGCCAATGAACTTGCCATTACAATAAGCGAAGCCATTTCGAAATACATGCAGGCCAACGAGGCGTTGATGGAAGACAATACCATGCTCAGGTAAAGCTTTCATAATAAAATATGGTAATCTCTGACCAGCCGGAATGCCAGTACAGAACTTCTATGATGAAGCTTTTTTGAGCACCAAAACCAGGATCCTGGGAATGGCATTGACGATGTCATCATCGAAAAATTCCTGGATCTCCTCCGGGATTAAACCATTTGCTTTAGCTGCCTTGATAAAATCAGAAATATGATGGTTGAAACAAGTAACTATTTGTTGTCCATGCGCTGTATCAAACCTGGCCTTTGATCCGGTATATTGTTTGAATGGATGGAGCTCCCCGATATAAACATGCCCCCCCGGACTAAGCACCTTTGATACTTCCCTGAAGACAGCATCAAGGTCTTCTATATGTTCCAGGACAAGGCTAAATGTTACAAGATCATAAGTGCCTTCCGTGAATGTCCATTCCTTTGTGATATCGGCCTGGCGAAATTTTACCTTTTCTGACCGGATCTTTTCCTTTGCTTTTGTAAGCATTTCTTCTGAAAAATCAACAGCTGTGATCCTGTCAGCCATCTGCTCCAGCCAAACCGTATTCTTTCCTGTACCGCAACCTATTTCCAGGCATGAGCGGAATTGCAGTTGTGGTAAAATGATGCGTAATGCTTTTGCTTCAAGGTCCCTTGTCTTATTGTCATTGCTGTCATATTGGGCAGCCCAGGTGTTGTATGCTTGTTGAACATCCATGATTGTAGAATTTATAAACGAGATTTGATGCCTTCAAAGTTAAGGCTCGGTGCAGCATCGTGTGCTCAATGAAGTAGCCAGGAATTAATTTTTGATATCGTGTAGCCCAAACATTCTTCCATCTTTTGATTGATATGCGCATTTGGAAGCATGAACTTAAGTGGTGGCAGGAAAAACGTTTTCCTTAAAAAAAGAGAAAAGCATCATATGTTCCTGTAGAAGAACAATGGATCCATGTTTGAACAACAAAGTTATTCACGAATCATTCACATGAATGAAGTTTTAAACGGGAAATGGTGTTTGTGGACCTGGAACCCGCATCTCGCTGTTTCATTCCAAAGAACACCGTATTACATTTACATTCTATCACCAACCCTATTAAAATTATGCGCAATGGCATCTATGCACTTGCCTTCGTTGTTTTGCTGATCTCGTGCAGCGAAAGAAATGCAGCCAAAGCACAGCACATCGAGTCACAACTTGGATGGACCCGGCAAAGCCTGATGTCGGTGAAAGATCAACTTCAGTCTGAAAGAACCATGTCCACAGGCAATCCAAATGCAATCCTGGTGCGTGACAGCATCATGCTTACAAAGAAACTTGATTCTTTAAAAAGGGAACTTCAACAGCTTAGGCAGACTGCTTTGTTTTAAACCGGTTCAACCTCGAATTTTGATCATCTTCTGTATTTAGTTCATTCCCAGACACTTGCTTTGGGAAATGGGTTCTACAATATTGGCCGTTAAAAAGGGATAGGTCATCTCCCGATTACCTGCCGGGCTTTAAAAACCGGTATTTTCTTTCTGGTACCTTCTTTGGCTATTATAAAGAAAAAGAAATGAAGCCTTATACCCTGAACCGGAAGCATGTTCTGCTTGCGGAGGATGATGGAGATCAGTCTTTCCTTTTCGGATTGATCTTAAGGCAACTTGATCCTGGGATCCGGCTCAGTGTTGTTTCAAATGGAGATGAATTGCTGCAGTTCCTTAAATGTAATTCTGTAGATCTTTTATTTCTTGACCTGAATATGCCCTGCAAAGGCGGATTTGAATGTTTATGCGAGATCAAAAGCAACCAGTTTCTCAAAGAGCTTCCCGTTGTTGTTTACAGCAGTTCAACGCATATGAACGATATCCAAAGGTCTTATGCAAGTAATGCTGATCTCTACATGGTAAAGCCTTTCAATGGCAATTACCTGAAAGAGGCGCTGAACCTGATCTTACAGCTTGACTGGAAACAGGAAGCCCATTCCAAATATTATTTCATGAACAATCGTTTCGTTCTTTACACCGCCTGATCTTTCTTCCTCTTCTCTGGTATAGATCACTTCTCATTGCGTAATGATATCATTATCTGAGGCAGCTTTTTAATTCTATACCTTTTGCATTATTGCGCGATAACGTTATTCAAAAAGAGGTTTCTTGTACAACATTTTTGATCATATCAAAAAATGAGGCTGTAATTCACCTTCTCTTATGGAAACCCCGAAACAAAAAACTAAAAGCCTTGCATGCCTGCAGGCCAAAAAATCATAAACCTCATTAAGCGAACTCTGCAAAAGCCCTGTGGAAAAAAACCTGTTTCTAAGAGAATTTAATGTGTAGTTGATACAGGATCACCCTTAAATTTGATTTCCCTTAACCTTAACCATAATGACCGGCAACAAACCTGCGGCAGACATACGTTTGCTGTTCGTTGAAGATGACCTGGATGATCAGTTTATTATAAAGGAAATCTTTGACAGATACCGATGGATGAAACATGTGAAGATTGTACAGGATGCAAGGCACATGTTTGATTACCTGAATTCACTAACTGATCCTGGAACTTATCCTTCCCTGATCATTTTGGATTACGCTATTCCGCGCATCAATGGTGCAAAAGCATTGAGGATGCTGAAAGATGACCGCAGGTTTCGTCATATCCCGGTTTCCATATACACCACTTCTCTTACTCCCGACAGGGAAGCATCCTTTCTATCCTCCGGCGCCTGTTTTTGCCGGGAAAAACCTTCAACCTTGCTTGCATACGACCAGTTAGTTAACGAGTACATGCGCTTTACAAATCAGGTCCCTCAAATGAATGGTATCAGTATATAGCTATGGTCAAACATCCTATTTGATAACTTTAAAATGCAAGATGCTTAATGGAAACTTACATCGCACACGTAGTGCCCATGAATGAAGAGTGGGAAATCCCCGGATACCTTGTTAAAAGCTACATTGATTACCTGCAAACGCATGCAGGGGATGCAAGATTTTTTTATGGCAACGTTTACCTGGATTGGTATTACCGCCTTCCGCTGGAAGAAAGGGATATGATCTCTAAAAGCCGGATGAAGCAGCTGGCTTATTGACCCTGCCTGCCGGATGCATACTTCCAGATTTATTTTCACAGGATGATGGTCTGGCTTCAATTTCAGCATGATCAGCATACTGTAAGCCGGAAGGCAACGGGTTGCCTTGTATCACATCAGCGGAGACTCTTTGTTTTATAGATGCGTTCCTTACTTTTGCTGCAAATCAAAAGCTGACCATCTCATGAAAAAACAATTCAGGACCCTCCTTGTACTCTTCCTATTCGCCTGCCCAGGTAAGGCATTTAGCCAGAATTATCAAACGGCCGCAGGTCTTAAATTTTACCCCGGGGCATTAACCGTTAAACATTTTATTAAACAGAATGCCGCGCTTGAAGGGTTGTTGTATGCATGGTCCTACGGGCTTCGCATCACTGCGCTTTACGAATACCATGCGCCGATCAAAGAAGCTTCAGGTTTGCAATGGTACGCTGGTGGTGGTATCCACTTCGGTGCATGGAACGACCGCTGGAGAGACAGGTATGACACTTATTATTCAAACAATCCTTATCGCAGTGGTTATGTAGGCCTCGATGGTGTGCTGGGTTTGGATTATAAGATCAAGGATGCGCCGCTCAACCTTAGTCTTGACTGGCAGCCCTCATTCAATTTCGGAGATGGGCCAGGCAACTATGGATTTTATTCAGGTCTTGGCGGCCTTGCCATCAGGTACACATTTAAATAATATTGGGCCTTGGCTGCAACATTTCAAGCCAGTTTCTACAGTTGTTCAAAATTGCAATCCTATATAAATCAGCATTTTAAACAGAAGAGCTTGGCCTGGAATTTTTAAAGTATTAAATAGCATAAGCCCCGTACCTGTTGGACGGGGCTTTTATATTATATACCATTAAAACTTAGCAATATGGAATTGAATGAAGAACAAAGCCGAAGTAAAAAGTCAAGAAGAGGATTTGCTTCCATGAGTCCTGATAAGCAACGTGCCATTGCCAGTGAAGGCGGCAGGGCTGCACACAAACAGGGTTCAGCACACAAATGGAATTCAGAAGAAGCAAAAAAAGCAGGGCAGAAAGGAGGCAAGGCAAGCAGGAACAGGTAAATGAACCGGAAATTTTTCAGCATGCACTACAAGTAGGGTGATCCTGTTCACCATTAATACGTATTGCTGTTACATTTGCAGGATCGACCAGATTATGATAGGAAATCCACCTTCCATCCAGACAGTCATTCTTGCGGATGATGACGAAGACGATCACGATCTTTTCAGGAACGCATTGAAAGAAGTGGCGCCTAAAACCAAACTTGCCATTGTTAAAGATGGAAGGGAATTGATTGAATTACTCGAAAGCTATGTTTCCGATTTCATTTTCCTGGATCTTGATATGCCTCTTAAGAACGGACTGGAATGTCTTAAAGAGATCAGGAAAGACAGGGGATTAAAGCACCTACCAGTTATCATTTTTAGCAGTACATCAAGGCCTGTGAATATTCAAACCGCATATGAAATGGGCTGCGATCTTTTCTTTATCAAGCCTCAGGCCTACCGCGATATGGTTTTCTCTCTTAAAGCCATTCTTGAACTTCCCTGGAACGACCGGCAGAAAATCAGGGACCAATATTGTAACAACGGCAGGTATCTTGCTTTTCTTTAATATAGATACATTCCCCTTTTGCGTCCCTTCTTTGCGTCCTTGGTGTTCTTTACGTTAATGTGCAGTTAAGCCCTTTGCTCTTTTTTTTCAAATCGAAACAATCTATTCATTTGTCGAAAAGAAGCTTTCGTTGATCGAAATGGGCAGGAAAAGGGTTTTTGGATTTGCATCTTTGATCCGGGTAACAATGAAAGACGATATCCGAAAAACCAACCAGATCCAGATCCTAGTAAGAAAGACCAACCAATCCTAAGAAAGACCAGTCAGATCCAATTCCTGAAAGAAGAACCAACGCCTAAGAAAAACCAAACGTCCGATCCTGAAGAAAAACCAGAACATCCAATCCTAACTGAGAAGCCCAGAAGCTTCCACCTAATCAAGTCAGGGCCTTTATTGTGAAGATCCATTCCTGCTGAAAGCTTTTCTAAACCTCTGACACAAAGTTGTTCCTCCCTCCGCTTAGCTGAGGGAGGATTTTTTTTCATATTATTCAATGTAGTTGAGGGCTTTTGAAAACCAGCAGCCGCGTGATAGGATGATGATCTGGGATCCGGAACAGCATTGATCGTATTTATATCCTATTTTTTTATCGCTGTTTGGATACGAACAGCCGGCGGATTTGGTATAGGCCTGTTAATATGCAAAACAGAAATGATACGCACTCATTGGAATTGTTTATTACTGTTAGTTTCAAACCGTTTGAATTACAAAGGAGTAAGGCGCTGTTGGCGATCTGCATGGCTAAGTAAAAATTATTTCAGAAGCAGAAGAGATTTTTTGACATTTGCGCCGGAATTGCTGGCATGATTCTTTCAAAAAGATCAATAGGAAAGCATTAATAATTTATATCTCCTGATTACAAAATGGCTTCTGGTGGTTTCTATCATCTGAAGACACTAAACCCTCGAACCTGCCGGCAATTGGAAAGTTATGTCAAGACCAAAAACAATTCTTCTGGCGGGCCAGGCTCTAGAGATTCAAAGAAATTTAGCGGACCTGTTGGAAAGTAACGATGCATCGATTGAAGTTCATACGGTGCCAGCTGGGAAAGATGTTCTTACTTACCTTCAGAAATGTCCTCCCGCTCAATTGCCATGCCTGGCATTGATAGAATATAATCTTCCAGTATTAAGCGGATTGGAACTGTTGCAGATCCTTGTGAAAGATAAAAGATATGCAAAGGTATCATTTGCCATAAGGAGCGAGTCAGCAACTGAGGATGTAATAGCAGCGTGCAAAAATGCCGGAGCGAAAGCTTTTTACACCAGGCCATCCAGTGATCTTGAATCACAACACCAGGTGCTGTCCATGCTGGAGCTATGTGGAAGCATGGTTAATTCTGATGATGAAGTGATATCGTGACCTCTTTATTATTTTTCTTTCTTCAAGTTCCCAATCCTCGTTTTCATTTTTCCAGCATACAATTTAACCGCAAAGGGCGCAAAGAAGCGCAAAGTTTATCCCCCTTCATGTGTCCTCACACAGCTTTTTCCACGCCCGCCCCTGCTTGTGTCCTAACAAGCAGCTTCGCTCTCACTGCCCCTTCCTGTGTCCTCACAAGCAGCTTAAGAAACGAATTATCTTCTTAATTCTGTCTTTCGTTCTTAAGTCTCTACTCTTAAGTCTGCACTCTTAAGTCTTCCCTTGTTCTTGCTCTGTTTCTCGCACTGTCTTATCTGCGGTCTTTTCTACTTTTTGTCTTGATACAAAAAGTAGAGCAAAAAGATCAAGGCCGGGTCTAATCGCTCCGCGTAGACCGGCCCGCCCACCGCACAACAGTCTTTCACTTCTGGTATCGATCATCACTTAAGAGTTCAGTCTTTTGTGATGAGGTGATGCTCACTAATGGTTGCAAAGTTTAATCAATCTACAATCAGCACTATTCGAGAATACTGCAGGCGCTGAATTTTGTTGGCAGGCTTTTAATGCTAAAGTCACTTCATTTAACCACAAAATGAGGCGCTGGAGCTTTTCTGAAATTCTTTGGGCTTATTGATACAATGGGCGTTGAAGTTGAAACAATTAGATCCTGCGCCTTCGGACATTCAGATAATAGACAATAGAATGGGTTGTGAGTTGGAATGGAAGCAAGAATGGAGCTAAAGCTAGACTAATTATAGAATCGATAAAAAGATTAAACTGCCTGGTAAATCAAGTGGAGTAAATCTGTGTAATCTGTGTAATCCGTGTAATCCGTGATAAGTGAAGTCGATCCGCGAAAATCCCTTCCTGTAAATCCGCGCAATCCGTGATAAAAAATTGAGGGCCGGATAGAAATCCAGCCCGTTTTAAAATCCAATATCCTATGAAAAACCGAGGTGAAGATATAGGCGCTTTTTTAATGGTGCAATAGTATTACTACCAATGTTGGAAATATGGGTATAAATACAAAATGTTGAAGCTGACATCTCCTGATCTGACATTTGATGAGTGCAGGAGCAGATGCTCATATCAGGAATCCAGACCATGAAGGAATTCCGCGGCGGCAACATTTACCTCCTCGTGCCTTTCTACAAGCCCCTGGTGTCCGGCCGGAGTTGCAGTCACCAGCCTAGAGCCTTTGATCTGCTGGTGCATGAAGGTGCTTGCATCAGGCTTAGTAAGCCTGTCCTTATTGGCTGCAATGATCAGGGTAGGTGTATTGATGTTAGGTAATTCATTGGTAACATCATAGGTCTTGAACATGCCAAGCATACCCCTTGCAAATACGGAAGGCGGAGCCATGGCCGCCAGCAGTGAAATAAAATTCAGCTGGCTGAAGCTTTGGGTGCCCGTAAAGGTGGCGAAGCGGGTGAACAATTGCATATGTCCGTTCAGGTAACTCATCCAGCGCATGAGCCATACAATGGGTGACAAGAAGACCATGAGGTAACAAAAAGGAAAGAGTACCGGCTTTTTAATGGCATGAACAATTTTGTTCAGGATAGATGTTTTTGTAGGGTCAGTAAAAGTAGTATGCTCAAGGATAATTCCTTTTACAGGGCCGCTAAGCGACTTGAACTGGTGTGTGATCAGTTCAAGTATCACCATCCCTCCAATGCTGTGACCCCAAAGGATTGGATTCTTCGCTCCTGTATGTTCAATGACCGCATTCAGATCCCTGGCCATTTTTTGAAGTGAGAAGTCCCGGTTGTTTGGACGCGTTGACCTGCCCAGCCCCGGAAGGTCCATAAGGATGATGCGGTGCTTTGCTTCAAAAAATTTTCTCTGGTAATACCATTCCATGCTGTTGGCATTCCAGCCATGCACGAATATGATAGGAGGCCCATCTTTTTTTCCAAAGTATTCTGCGTTGATAACAGTGCCGTCAGGGCGTTCAATGCTTTCACGTTGGGGGCTATGCTCTATTCTGGGTACATCATCTCCTTTTCTCCTTTTGCTGAACAGAAGAGGTAAGAGGAACCTGCCGAATAAATTATAGAGTAACAGCGCAATGGCGCCTGCAAGGTACCAGCGTGCGTCATCAGGAAGTATATCTTTTCTTTCATACCATTCGTGGAAGAGGTACGCTGCTATCACCAGGCTGGCTGTGCTAAGCAGATCCATAATGACCAATAATAATAACAGTATGCCCATATGGGTGCAGCACTAATTTTTATGCCATGGAAATTCGGCTTTAAAGCGGTGGATGTTTGATCAGGGCAGTTGAAACTCCTTTTTCCATCGATGATGACCTCATTTTAATGCCTTTTGCATGCAATTTCCCAGCAGTAAATTTCCGATTTTGAATAATAGTTTTCCACATAGGGGTCATTGAATCGAAGGATTATTTGAAAGGAATTTGACATGTATAGTCGTGTTGTTCATCAGCATTTTCTTCAGCATTTTAACCATACGGCGTTAAGGAATTACACGCTGCAAAGGCTTACGGTTAACCATATAAAGGCTTAGTATTTATACGATTATGGCGGAGTACATTTGCTTTTACTAAGAATTATTCTTCTATTTGCTAATAGAATCTACTTATGGTTTGATTCTGTTTTAGTCCGATATTTTTTGATAAGTCATTTTTTAATCTAGTAATAGTTACCCTTTATGAAAACTCTAAATCTAACCCGTTTATTAGGATTATTCCTTCTCATTCTAGCCTCATGTAATAAGGCAGACGTAATAGAACCACAGCCTAAAAATGACCTTCAGGCAGAGATCTCAACTGAATTAGTTGGTGGATTACTGACCGCCGCTGAAGAAGTAGCTTTTTGTTCTTCCAAGACTGTTACCATGTGTGCCGGTCAACATATCGCCATGGGTAATATCATTGTGAAGACGGCTGCAGGTAACCTTACCTATGTAACTTTTAAAGTTGATCCGGCCTGGTCTATTAAAGAACTGCATTTATATGTTGGACCTGATTCAGGCGTGCCGGTGAATAATGCTGGAAACGCAATACCAGGCCAATTCCCATACAAGAAAAAATTTAATGCTCCTTATAATGTAAAAGAGTACACTTTCGTGATCTCTGACCTGCCACAGAATTTTACAGTTGCGGCACACTCGTCGGTTGTGAAACTGAGCAATGCCCAGAGCGAAACTTCATGGGGTGATGGTTGTGAGGGTAAGAAGATCAACGGCAACGGCGGAAGCTGGGGTACCAAGTTCGATTATACCTCTGCTGCTTGCTATGTTGAGCCGGAAGATATGTGTGCTAACCCTACAGCCTATTTCTTTGAGCCAAATGATGCTGGTAACAACATTAAGTGGAGAGACGTGAACAATGAGAACGAAGGAAACCTGTCTGTAGCAAACTTTAACTACACAGAAGAAGAAGGACGTGCTATTTACAGCACTGGAGTTCATGGAATTACACCTAACTGCCCTGGTGCTAAGAAAGCGTTTGTTCACCTTTCAACCTTAAAGCTGAGCTATACTGATTACAATTCTTACTTTGTTCTTAATGGACATGTGAATACAGTTGAGACATGGCTGAATACTAAAGGCAAATTGAATTCATCTAATTTACCTAACTGTAATGCCACTGTTTCTGCCTCTATTGATTTTATTGCAAACTGGGTTGAAACCCATCCTTGCCCAGGCAGGTAAAACATTGATCAAACTATTACAACAGACCCCTGAATCAATTCAGGGGTTTTGTTATTTAAAGTCGTAGTGATGACTGAGCCCAACTACAGTTCTGGTGGCGCGTAAATACCAGGGGCTATAAAAAATGACAGGCCCTGTAGAAACAAGGCCTGGTTGTGCATTGTGATAACACATGCACATGAGGTAGTTCTAAGGTATATATACTAAACCTTTCGTAGCAAAAACAATGGTAAACGTTCATTAATACGGATGAACGGCCGGTAAACAGGCCTCTACGATTTTGCGTCCTTCGATATTAGCTCATTCAGGTCTATTTTCTGCAGGCCATGCCTGGCAGGTCCTGTAAGTACTTCACCATTAACAGAATACCTGGCGCCATGGCAGGGACAGTCCCATGATTTTTCCGCCATATTCCATCCAACTATGCACTTTGCATGTGAGCAAACAGGATTTACAGCATGCAGGCTGCCACCTTCATCTTTATAAAGGGCAATGGAAGCGCCTTCGTATTTAACTACCTTTCCCTCTCCCGCAGCAAGCTCAGAAAACGCATGAAGCTTCTCTTTGGAGATCCGCATACCAACGAACTTGGCTACCACATCTGAGTTCTCCTTTACAAAGGCGGCAAATCCTGCTACCGGCTTTACCCTGTTTGGGTTGAACAGCGTGGCAAATTCACTTTTCCCTGAAGTGATCAAGTCTGTAAGAACCAGGGCGGCAATATGGCTGTAAGTCATTCCATTGCCACTGTAGCCTGTGGCCACCAGCACATTTTCGGGATTACCGGGCAGATGCCCGATATAGGCCAGGCCATCAGCAGGTTCAAAGTATTGAGATGACCATTTGAAAGCGATTTGATCCACTTTAAAATACTTCCGCGTATGTGCTTCAAGATGGTTAAAGCAAGCCTCTGTATTTTTTTCATGAGCGGTCTTGTGGTCCTCACCACCCACGATCAGGTACTGCTCCCCGTCAATTTCCTGTGTTCTGTAATAGTGGTAAGGGTCGTACATATCGTAAGCAAGGTCTTCAGGGTAGGGTTCATCCTTTAGTTTTACTGCCATGGCATAACTGCGGTAGGGAGCACAACGGAAATGCAGAAGATTGATACCCGGAGGAATGTGTGTTGCATAGATCAGGTATTTTGAGAAAGTATTTCCAAGGCTGGTTTCAACAACCAGGCGGTCCTTTTCCTTGTTTTGGAATCCTTCTACGTGGCAGTTCTGAAGGATCACGCCACCTGCATCTTCAAAGGCTTTGGCCAGCGCATATACATAACGGCTAGCATGCACCTGTGCCTGTCCTTTATAAACAATCGCTTTTTTGAAATCAATGGGAACAGGGATGGAATCCGTATAGTCCACATGTACGCCTGCCTCTTTCGATGCCTGCAGGATTTTCTCCAGCTCTTCCACCTGCTGGTCTGTCTGCGCATAGATGTAACCATCCTTTTCAGCATATCCTACGGTAGTGTCATACTCCTGGACGTTCTTCCTGTAAAGATTCAATGCCAGCTTGGTGGCTTTGGCAACCAATTGAGAACCATCTTCCCCAAAATCATTTTTAATGATGTCATAAGTAGTGTCCAGGAAAGTGTTCAGGTGTGCTGTAGTACCGCCGGTAGTTCCGAAGCAAAGGGAATGGGCTTCGGCCACCAGGCATTTCAAACCTTTTTTCTGCAATTGCAAAGCGGTTGTTATTCCTGTAACGCCGCCACCAACAATCACTACATCAAAGCTGTTCTGTGTAAGACTGGTGTGTTTTGGTGCATAATCAGGCATACCATTTTGCCATAAACTGGTGCAGGCTCCGTCTCTTTTCATATAATCAATTTTTGTTATTGCCGAAAAAATAATGCCCGGCAGCCTGAAGTAGGTTCGCTGGCATGGTAACTGTTTTAGGTGTAGTGTGACCAGAAATTGTGAGTTATGAAAAAAATAGTTTTTAGCCTGGGTTTGGCTCTTTGCATCGGAGGCGTAGCATCAGCACAGCAGATTTCATGGAAGGATCTTAAAGGCAGGTGGGAAACTCCGGATGGCGGCGGGATAGAGATCCGCGACAGCGCTCATATCTTCCTCGTATATGGCGACCAGAAAAAGCCCATCAACCAGTTCCGCGCTGATTTTTCAAAATATCCGGCTCAATTTGATTTTGTGATCAAGGACAGCCTTCAGACCATTTCAATGAAAAGCATTCTTGTCCTGGTGAATGACGATATTATGAAATGGCAGGTCTTTGAAACCGATGATCATCCTGCTCATTTTACCAGCAGCGAGGGCGAAATGGTTTACCTGAGACGGAAGGCTTCCAAATAAGCATCAATTTATTAGCTCAGTCACCTTAATTATAGCTTAGTCTATACTATTTCTATTTCGTATAAAGGCAGGAACCGCAATTGCGCCCTTTGCGGATAATTTTAATAAGGCGAAGCACGGATAACCGTGTTTAATTATTCTTCGCTTTTGAAATGATCCAGTTCATCAACTCGGTTTTATCTACCAGCCCCCAGGTATAATTTGGATTTCTTCGGTCTTTAAGCTTTGGGTCCTGGTGAAATAAGGTCAACTCCGCATCGTTATTACCTGCAAGTTTCAACTCATTGATAATGCCTGCCATGTCAGGAAAATTGGTATCGAAGGTTGTTTTGCCTTTTTCCTCCATCCAGTAGATGGTTGCAGGTTCTGAATAGGCACGTACAGCCATGTTCTCCAGGTATTTTAAATGCCTGTTCCTTTCATCAAAATAACTATAGGCTGAAAATTCCAGGTAGGATTCAAGCTTTGTTCTGGGTGTTCCTCCCAAATGTTTTTCAAGTAAATAGGTGATCAGCTTTCCTTCGAAAACAGAACTCTCTGCAAAATTGTCTTTTACCCCTTTCTTTGCCTCGTACCATTGTCTTACCCAGTCCAGCACTCCATCGCATAAAATGACTCCACCCACGGTGCCTCTGAACGCTGCCTTATTTTGGTTTCGGTACTGAATATATTTCAGCGCCCTGTAGCCTGATAAATTCACACCAAGAAAGAAAATGTTCTTTTCCGGAAGGTCATATCGATCAAAGAGCGACTTTAAAAGAGTATCAATATATACAAGTGATCTTTTGCTCATAAACAGATCAACCGGTACACCCGTGGAAACATAAAGAACACCATAACCTTGTGCATTTGCCTGCGGATAGATCTGTTGTGCAGAATCGCCCCGGTTGAATTTGCGGTCATCCAGCGAAACAAGGATGCCTGAAAGATTTTTAATGCTGTCAGGAAGGATCAGTGTGTATCCTTTCTTGTCATAAGGAAGGAAATCGCCTTTGCCTGATCCGATTCTCAGGCTGTCCCTGGATTTGATATAATGTTCATGAATGATTTGTGCATCTGCAAATTTGTTCAGGCAAAACAATAATAATATGAAGCGGATCCTCATCATAAATTGATTTGTGCTTCCTGCTCACCACCTTTCATCATCACTGGAAGCTGTGTTAGTGGATGTATTCTTTTTAGACAACAGTTTTTCCTCCTGCCTTTTCAGGATCATATCTGCGATCAGTGGTGCGGCATCGCTGCCCGGATGCGCTTTCAATGCTTCTTTCAGGCCCTTTTCTGAAACATCGATCCTGTAAAGTAATTGCACCAGTGTTTGAAAATCGTTCAGCACCAGGTAATTGATATAAGTGCAAAGGTCTCCCTTTAGATCTGCCCTTTCAACAGGCTGCATTTCCAATCTCATCCTGCCCAGCAGTTCCTGTATCGATTGTTCACCTTCCATACTTAAAGGTAAAAAAATGGGAGTCATCCCCTTATATCGCCGCTGGTCCAAAAAGCAGGTATTCATCTACGAACTCCATCGTATAATTGGCCTTCTTAAAACTGTCTTATGCGTAAAATTTGGGGACTCATTGTTTTAGTGATGCTGACAACAGGGGCTTTTGGCCAGGGGTCCATCAGGGGAAAACTAACGGATTCAAGTGGCAAGCAACCATTGGGACTTGCTACAATCACTGTTTTTAGTGCAGTGGATACGGCCCTGATTACTTACCGTATCAGCACCCAGGAAGGTGAATTTAAGGTACCTGGTATCCCGCTGAATGTCCTTTGCAGGGTGGTGATCTCCTATTCAGGATTTGACGCATACCGGAAAGAGTTCACCCTAACCAATGATACGCCCCTCGACATGGGAACCATCGCCATGCAATCAAGTTCCAAAACCCTGGATGAAGTGCTGGTGATCGCAGAAAGGCCACCCGTGACCATCCGCCGCGACACGATCGAATTCAACGCATCTTCTTTCCGCACACTGCCAACCGCGCTGGTGGAAGACCTGCTTAAAAAGCTGCCTGGTGTGCAGGTGGACAAGGATGGCAACATCATGGCCAATGGAAAACGTGTTAACCGTATTCTTGTTGATGGTAAATCCTTTTTCGGAGATGATCCTAAAATGGCAACCCGCAATCTGCCAGCCAACCTCATTGAAAAAGTCCAGGTGACCGAGGACAAGGATGAAGCAGCACGCAATACAGACGGCGACCTTACCAATGTGGGACAGGTGATCAACCTGACTTTAAAGAAAGGCGTGAAAAAGGGCTGGTTTGGTAAAGCATATGCAGGTGCAGGAACAAAAGAACGATACGAGATTGGCGGCATTGCCAATATCTACCGCGACACCATGCAATTAAGTGTGCTGGCATTCAGCAATAATTTAAACCGAAGCGGGTTTTCTTTTAAAGAGATCCAGGACCTTGGCGGGTTCAACCGCAGCGGTTTCAACAGCGTCATGATCTCCCGCAGGGGCGGACAGGAAGGATTTGCCGTTAACGGCATTTCATTTGGCGGCATTGACGGAGGGATTGCCCGTACATCGGGCGGGGGCTTCAACCTGAACCATGCACCCAACAAGCGCAATACTTTTTTCGCGCAGTACTTTTATGGAAAGAGCACAAACCGTATCGAGGATTATACAAACAAACAGCAATTTTTCAATGACACAACGGTCAACTCAAGGACCATTACCAATAACGACCGCAATGCCAATGCGCACAATATCAACATTGGTACCAGCCTGAAGCCCGATACGCTGACAGATATTAATTTCAGGGCAGGCTATTCCTATACCACACAGGACGAGAACATCAACGCGAACATCCGCGTTACCAACAATAAATTTGGAGAAGTAAGTACTGGCCTGGGCCAGTTGTTCAACAACTTTTACAATAATGATTATTACCACAATGTTTTCCTGACAAAGCGGTTCCGTGCAAAAAAAGGTAGAACACTAAACCTGATGCACAATCTGAACTTCAGGAACAATTTATCCAGGTACATCACAGAATCTGAAAGCGAATTTTATTTTCCCAACCCAGATTACCGCCTGCTGGAGCAGTTGCGCAGGATGGATGTGCCTACACTGAATACCATTGCAAGCCTGACCTTCGCAGAGCCCTTATCAAAGAACGTAACCATACGGTTTACCAACCGTTATGATTTTTTGAAAGATGAGCAGGACATCAGCCTGTATTCAAAGCCCACCGGTAATTCAAAATACGACCTCCTGGATCATGCAAGAAGCAGCGGATTTTTGCGCAAACAGAACCGTTTCAGCTCCAATGTTTCCTTAAGTTATAAATACAAGAAATTTACCGTTATGGCTGGCGTAAGTGGACTGTACCAGGATATAGACAACCAGTTCAGGAACATTGCAACGCCGGTTGACATGAACCTTTTCAGCCTGTTGCCAACATTCAGTTTCACTTACAAACAGCTTTCTGTACGTTTTGACAAGAATGTGACTGCACCTTCCATTGCACACCTGATACCTGTTCCGGACAGCACCAATCCTTTCTTTATCCGCTATGGGAATCCTTACCTGCGTCCTGCAAAAAGACATTCAATCAACATCAACAATTTTTCTTTCCTCCAGGCAAGTGGCACCAATTATAACATTTACCTGAACGCCAATTTCATTGATGATGATGTGATGCTGGCGCGTACGGTAGGCACCAATGGTGTTGAATCCGTTCGCCCGGTTAATGCCAATGGTACCATCAATATGTACGCGGGTATGGGATTCGGAAAGGAATACAAGAACAAACAGAAGTTCATCTTCACCTACCGCATATCACCTTACATCAATTTTGACCGCAGGAAGCTTTCCGTGAATAACAACATCAGCACGGCAACCAGCATACAGTATGGGCCAGGCTTCAATATGGGGTTGAACTGGAATGACAAGATCGAGTTCAGGCCTGACTACCGCCCCGGTATCAGCCGCACTACTTATTCCGATAAATCAAGCTTCAAGGATCTTCAGGCGATCACGCACTACCTTGAAACAGAGCTGATCATCCGCTGGCCTAAAAAGCTGGTATGGGAAACCAACCTTGCTTACCGTTACACAACACAGGTGGCGCCTGGTTTACCAAAGGATAATATTTTGTGGAATGCGGCGGTTACTTTGCTGATGATGAAAAACGACCAGGGCTTGTTGAAGCTTGCTGTGTTCGACCTGCTTGACCGCAACAACAGTGTTTGGCGTTATACCCAGGGCAACAGCATCATTGATCAAAGGTCCAATGTGCTAACCCGCTACGCTTCGCTTTCCTTTACGTATAACATCCGTAACATGGGCACAGCGAAAAAAGTAGGTGGAAGAGACAGGATGTTTATGTTCTAGGAGAACATACTTAAGAGTGCAGATGTAAAAGTAGAGACTTAAGTTTTATGACTGCACATTAACCGCAAAGAACGCAAAGGGAACGCAAAGAAATACAGGATCTAAACTTTGCGACCCTTTGCGTTCCTCCGCGATCTTTGCGGTTAATGCCTTCTACGCAAAAAGCATCTATAAAGAAGGACAGCACCAAACAACCAGAAACCAGAAACCAGAGACCAGAAACAACCATAAACCAAAAACAATAAACCAAAAACGCCTCAGAATTTCTCCATCGCTCCCAGTCCAAACAACGCAAAATCATACTTCGCAGGATCAGCAACATCGAATTTTTTCAATGCCCTGGTTAATTCGAGGGCTGTCAGCCAATCCACCGAAGGTCTTTGCACCAGGTTGAACCTTTTAGCAACCCTCGCCACATGCACGTCAATAGGACAGACCAGCTGGGAAGGACTGATCTTATTCCAGATCCCAAAATCAACACCGCCTTCATCTTTCCTTACCATCCAGCGCAGGTACATATTCAGCCTTTTGCAGGTAGAGTTCTTTTCGGGGGTTGCAATGTGTTTTTTTGTGCGCGGAGGCGCATCGGGGAGTGAAAAGAAATAATGATGAAAGCCAGTGAGCGCAGTGCCTGTGTCTTCATCTGAAGGCTTCATCGATTTAGTAAAGGCTGTTTCCAGGCTCTTGTGCTTTTTGTAGTGATGCCTGAAGAAATGGATAAAATACAGCAGGTCGGTGGCATTAAAAGTGCGGTGCCTGAATTGCAGGAATCTTTTCAGGTCATGCTCATGATGGTTGATCATAAAATCATGCGGGCTGTTGTCCATCAGCTGCATCAGCTCCGTTGATTTATTGATGATGATGGTACGGTTGCCCCAGGCGAAAATAGCAGCAAAGAAGCCCGCGATCTCTATATCCTGCTTTTTTGAAAACCGGTGTGGGACGCAAACGGGGTCAGCTTCTATGAAGGATGGCTGGTTGTATTCAGCCACTTTCCTGTCCAGGAAGTCTTTAAGTTCATTCATCAGAATGGTTGCATAAGCCTGACAGATTGTTTTTGAAGAAATGAACGCAGGTAAGAATAATGATCCGCTCCTGTTAAAACAAGAATTGTTTTGCCTGGAAATCTGCTGATGATATTCAATACATTTTCCTGGATCTTGTGATTGCGCAGGTCGTAAAAAGCTGTCAGCTCTTCGTATTCACTTCCTCTCAAGGTCAGTTCAAGACAGTTATAATATTCCTGTGTAAGCATGGCATCACTTCCGGAAATGATTTGTTTTAAGGAAGCTGAGCGCAGAACATTCAGCCGTGCATCGGAATAGATCCTGCACCTGGCCAGTTTTTTTTGCATTGCGCTGTCCATCGCCATCAACTGTTCAAGCGCTTTGATCCTTGAGCTGTCCTTCCAGTAACGCGCCGGTACTTTCCTGCCTTCCAGATCAGCGCCCAGCCAGTCAAATCCTTCCACCCTTTTTCCCGGGAACCATTGCTGCACCATGCGCATTTCAAAAGGATAGTTCGCTTTCAGGTAGACCGTATCGGTATTGATGTCTTCAGACCTTATCTCAACAGCCACTACATCCGGATCCAGACGATTGATCAATGTTTGTATTGAATCATAATTATAGCGCGGGTTACTGGCATGCATGGCATGCAGGGTCGGGATCAGCACAACTTTGGTTTGCGAAAATGCCTGCAGGGAAAACAGGAATGCCACCGTTGTTATAAAGTATCTCATCATCACAAACCGAGTCATTTTCAAAACTAAGACAGAGCAGGTTCAGAAAAGGTTAAAAACCGTTCTTTTCTGCAAAGGCGATCACTTTTTCAGCGAACCACTGGGGCTCTTCCTGGAATGGGGCATGCCCACCAATGTATTTTGCCACGGTTGTTTTTGGAAAGCGGTAAGTTTTATACAGGTCCGGCCCAACTGCAAAATCTTTTTCTCCCGTCATCACAAGAACCGGGCACTTGATAGCAGCCGTGACAGGTGTAAAATCTTTCCAGTATTCTGGAACACCCCAGACCTTATTGCCGAATTCGAAGTTGAATGGGTTCACCACGAATGTAATGGAGTCGCTGTATTTTTTTTCATAAGCGTTTCGGAACATCAGGTGATACCAGATCCCTTTTTCGGTTAGCAGGTTATGCACCATAGAAACCCGCTCCATAACAGGCCTGGCAGTATCCCTGAAACTTGCCTGGTCCGTAATCCCAAGAAGTTTTAATCCATTATCAAGATGACTTTGAATGGAGGCCTGCATGTTAAGCGTGCAGTTGATCAACAACAGGGCAGATGTGGATGCCGGATGGTGAAGGGCATAATTTCCGGCAATGATCCCTCCAAATGAATGAGCCATCAATGCCCATTTTTTATATCCAAGCGCCTGCCTTAATTCCTCTATGTCTTTTTCCATGCGCTTCAGCGAATAATCGCCATTTGCAGCCGATGCAGATCTTCCGGATCCGCGCTGATCAAAATAGATCATGCGCATCTTTTTTTCAATAAGGGGAGCTGCTGCCATTGCTTCAAAATAATAGGCAGTAGAACCCGGACCCCCATGTACAAAGACACAAGGTTTTCCCTTGCCGGCAATACGCACAAAAAGTCTGACACTGTCTGAGGTTTGAAAGAAAAAAGTGGAGTCCTGTGCAAAAACGAAGATGCAGCTAATGCTTGTCAAAAAAGTAAAAAAACATTTTTTCATGAGTACGATCCCTCTTTGAGCTGCAAAAATAAATTAGGAATTGAATAAAAAAAAGGCCCCTGTTGACAGGGACCTTTTCAAAAAAGATTATTGCGATCAGCCTATGGCCTGTCTCAGATCTTCAATCAGGTCTTCAACATCTTCAATGCCCACGCTCAGGCGGATCAATGAATCACTCAATCCGTTTTTGATCCTTTCTTCCCTTGGGATGGAAGCATGGGTCATGGAAGCAGGATGGTTGATGAGTGATTCAACACCTCCAAGGCTTTCCGCAAGTGCGAACAACTGCGTGGATGATAGCAGTTTTTTTGCGACATCCACACTGTCATCTTTCAGGGTAAAACTCATCATGCCGCCAAAATCACGCATTTGTTTTTTAGCGATCGCATAATTGGGATGGTCTTCAAAACCGCACCAGTACACCTTTCCAACTTTCGGATGGTTGCGCAGGTAATGAGCGATCCTGGCTCCATTTTCACAATGACGCTGCATCCGCACATGAAGGGTCTTAATGCCACGCAGCACAAGGAAACAATCCATTGGCCCTGGCACAGCCCCGCATGATTTCTGGATGAAATACAACTGGTCCCTCAGCTCCGCGTCGTTCATCACCAGGCAGCCCTGGATCACATCACTATGGCCTCCTAAATATTTTGTAACGGAATGCATGACGATATCAGCACCAAGGTCCAGTGGATTCTGCAGGTAGGGCGAAGCAAAAGTATTATCAACACAAAGCAGGATCTTTCTTTCTTTCGCAATGGCCGACAGCGCTCCGATATCCGTGATATTCATCAGCGGGTTGGTTGGTGTTTCTGTCCAGATCAGCCTTGTATTTTCATTGATATAAGAACGGATGTTCTGTGCATCCTGCATGTTCACATAGTGAAATTTGATGCCGAACTTTTCAAATATTTTGGAGAACAACCGGTAAGAACCGCCATACATATCGCTTGCTGCAATCACTTCATCGCCGGGCTTCAACAATTTGATAACTGCATCAGTTGCTGCAACACCACTGCTGAATGCCAGCCCGAATTTTCCATTCTCAAGTACAGCGAAAGCCTTTTCCAGAGCGGTCCTTGTTGGATTCTGGCTCCTGGCGTATTCATAACCTTTGTGCTGTGCCGGAGCCTCCTGAACATAAGTTGAGGTTTGGTAGATAGGGGTCATAATGGCCCCGGTCGTAGGGTCCGGTTCTACACCCGCGTGTATGCATTTCGTTCCTTTATTCATATGTAAAATTAAAGGGGCAAAGATAGCTGCTCTTAAGTACCGAAAAGAAAAGCTGCAGACCAGTAGCGCCAGTCAGCATGCTCAAGCTGGTAAGCATGATGCGGATTTACTTTGGCCTCGGCTGCTTCTTTGGTAATAATGTTCTCCTCAGCCAGTATTTTCTTTGCTTTCATGATGCTGTCCATTACACCGGGTTGCTGCATCCAGGTTTTCTGCGGTGGTTCAAATCCTGTCTTGTCTTTCCTCCAGGTGATGGATCCAGGCAGCTTTTCATCCATGGCTTTACGAAGGATCCATTTTGTCCAACCCTGGTTGATCTTTAAGCTTGGAGGAAGCGTAAACAGGAACTCTACCAATTCATGTCCCAGGAAAGGAAGCCTGACCTCAACAGCATGTGCCATGCTGTTCCTGTCTGCAAGCCTTAATAACTCATCCAAACCATTGACAAAGGTGTTGTAATACAGGGCTCCATTCAGATCAAAGCTGGCAGGTGTTGCATAATACAGGTTGCGTTTATTCCTGAAAGCAAAATCAGGATGTAGTCCCCATTGGGTTAATGCCTTTTTGCTTTTTCTTGTTTGCAGGATGGACGCCGCAAATTCAGGGAACAGCGAAGCCATCCTGCCGGCTATTGAAAAGTTTTCTTTCACACCAATTGCCCTTGCACTTTCCAGTTCCCTGCTTGCTGAAAGTTTTTTGTTCCGGTACAATTCCTGCCAGTACCATTTATAATACCGGTGATAACCGGCAAGGGTTTCATCAGCCCCCTGTCCATCAAGGAGCACCGTTACGCCAGCTGCTTTTGCAGCTTCAAAAACTTTGTATTGTGCCAGTGCGCTGGCAGAGCCTACCGGGATCTCCTGAAAACGCATCATGTCATGCATCAGTTCCGGTACATCTCCGGGTTGAATGTTTACAAGGTGGTGATCGAGGTTAAATTTTTTGGCAACGATGGAAGCATATGCTTCTTCAGATTTCCGGAAGCCCTCGAAAACCGCGGTAAAGCACTTGTGACTGTATTGGTTTCCTGAAAGTCCTGAGCAATAAGCAACAATGGTGGAACTATCAAGGCCTCCGCTCAGGCTAGAGCCCACAGGCACATCACTGCGCAGGCGCTTATTGACTGAATCCTGCAGCAGCCTGTCAAATTGTTGAATGGCATCCTGCTCATTAATGTTATGATCCACCTCGCTATAAACCTGCCAGTAGGTTTCAATGGATAAGCGATGCGTATCCTGGTGGAACAGCAGGAAGGACGCTGCCGGAAGTTGTTCAACATCTTCAAAAAAAGTTTCGCTGGGATCGGAAGGATTGCTGGTATAACCAATGGTCAGGAAATTATACAGCATGCTGCTGTTGACTTCTTTTTTAACACCCATCAGCCACAGTGCCTTTAATTCAGATGCGAATAAAAGCCTGGTTCCATCATAATAATAAAACAGTGGCTTTTCACCCATCCTGTCACGGGCTGCAAAAAGTTGTTTTTCTTTTCTATCCCAGATCGCAAAAGCAAACATGCCATCAAAATGTTTCAGGCAATTGGTTCCCCAGGCTCCATAGGCGGCTACAATCACCTCGGTGTCTGAATCACTGGCAAAGGAAAGACCTTCCTTCTCCAGATCTTTCCTGATCTCAAGGTAATTGTATAATTCACCATTATGTATGATGGTATAGCGGTCCCCATAATGCATGGGTTGCGCTGCTCTTTCGCTCAGATCGATGATACAAAGCCTGGTATGTCCGAAAGCAATGCCTTCATCAAACCAGAACTGTTCCCCTTCCGGCCCGCGGTGACGAAGCAAGCTCACTGCATTCCTGATCTGCTGTTGGTTAATGGAAGTTTTTGAAAGTTCGCCTGCAATGCCGCACATAGATCAAAATTGAATAGGCAGTCGTGCAACAATATGGTCCCAGGCCATCAGCAGGTTGGCCCCGCTTGTGCCCTGTTCAAAGCTTATGGTAAATGATTCTATGTTGATGTTGGTATTCTCCGCATTCACCTGGAACCGGTGCACATCTTTACTTGCATCGATCTTTAATCCCCAGGAAAAAGTATTACTGTTAAGGACAACAGTCCATTGATCGGCCTGAGGTATGGCATACATCATATACCTGCCCCTTGCTACTTTTTGTCCCTGGATAACAGCAGGAACAAAAAATTCGATCTCAGTGGCTTCATTAGCACCCAGTCTCCAGGGCTCACCATATTTGACCAGGGATCCAAAAACCTGCCTGCCCTGCCGGTGCGGCCTGCTGTAGATCACTCTTGCAAATGGACCGGTGTTGACAGCGCCGCTGATCTTTAGTTTTGGATAATCCACCGGATAATAGCTCATGTCCATGGGTGATACATCCACCTGTGAAAAAGGATTGACATCCTTTGTGATGGGAGTTTCCCTTGCAGGAGTTGTATTGACTACAGGCTTTTCCTTACTGTCACTACAGGAAAGGCATATAGCCGCGGCAAGCAAGGAGCAATACAATTTCATGCGTGAAAAATACGCAATTCATTGAGAAAATGTCTTTTGATGGATCAGCGCATGCAGTTAAGCTGGATTTGCTTGATTATTTCATGTCAAATCTGCCTTGTGAATGCAAATAATCGTGAGCTTATTTTAGGTGGATGGGAAGGTTGACGATGACAGTATCCCATGCTACAATAAGGTCTGTGCCATAACCCGTTTTAGCAAAGGACATACTGAACGCGTCGATAGGCTCCGCCGATTTTTGTACCGGAACGTTGACGCGTACAACATCTTTTTTCTCATCGTATTTAAAAGCACCCCAGATATCGGTGTCCTTATTCAGGATCATTACCCACTGGTCCTGCTTTACAATGGCATACATGGTGTAACGGCCTTTGGGAATTTTTTTGCCACCGATCTTTACATCTTTATAGAATTCGATCTCGGTAGCTTCATTGGCGCCAAGACGCCAGACCGAATTGTAAGCAACAAGGTCACCAAAAATATTCCTGTTGTTCCTCAAGGGCCTGCTGTAGATCACGCGGGCCAGCGGAGGCTCGGTAGTTTTTTCCTTGATCTTTAATACCGGGTAATCAACCGGGAAATAGATCATATCCATTTGTGATTTATCCAGTGGCGGAACTTTGCTGGTCTGGGCCATTGCAATGGCAGCGAAGCAAACGAACAGGGAGGTACAAATCCATTTTTTCATAGAAGTAATTGAAGGGCAAATTTATCTCATTCCTTCTAATGATGAAAACTAAGAGACCTTTAGTACGTCAAATTCAAATTTTGCCCGTTTTTTAACATCAGGGAATACTTCTTCATAACAGCTTTTGAGGAACATATAGTGATCATTGAAGATCCTTATTGCAGTGTCACTGTCAGAAATAAAGCTTGCCCGCCTGATCAGGCCTTTGATGCTTCTTCCAATTCCTTCCTTTGTCCGGTAATGATACAGCCAGTTGTCTGTTTTCATATAATACAGCATCTGGAAAAAACGTGGCGGCAGTTCGTTTGCGTGATGTTCCAGTATCTCGTAAACTGATTTTGCGAATTCTGAAAGCGAAGCATCGTCGAAAATAGAAGGGTCTGTTGCAAGAAAATGATCAAATACTATATCAACGATCGGTGCGCTGTATAGGCGGTAATCATTCCTGAATATGGTCTTTGCTTTTTGTGTCGCCGGATGAATATCTGTTTCAGCATCAATAATGCGGTGAAGTGATATGCCCTGCTGTATTTCCTTCCTGAAGCCAAACCTTGCAGAGCCTTTTACAAAGTCAGAGACCATGTTTCCTGTAAGGATCGAAGGGTCCCCAAAAGACAGGTATGCATGGGCGAGGAAGTTCATGCGCAAATGTAATGAGGCGCAGTTGTTAATGAATTGAAAAACCGCTGTTAAACCGTTTAACACATGCAACCATTGCTCACAATTTTATTGCAACGCCCTGTAACCTATTCTACATTTGAATCGTTGAACAAGTATAAAAAAATAAATAACCAATAAAACCGAGTTTATGAAACGTACATTATTAACCTTGACCGTCCTTTTTTCGCTGATCAGTTTTAGCAGTTTTGCAAACGATGATGTAGCACCTGTAGTCCTCAAATCATTCAACGCTTCTTTCAAAGCAGCCAAAGAAGTCAACTGGACAATTTCTTCAGGCTTGTACAAAGCAAACTTTAATATGGATGGACAGCATGTTACCGCTTTTTACGAAACTGGTGGCAAAATGGTAGCCATGACCAGGAACATTACTTCCTTCCAGCTTCCAATGACACTGCAGGCTAGCCTCAAATCTGAAAGTGAAGGCTACTGGATTTCCGATCTTTTCGAGATCTCCAATGATGAAGGCACCAGTTATTTTGTAACACTTGAAACAGCAGATACAAAATTAGTGTTAAAAGCCAACGGTACAGATACATGGGGTTTCTACCAAAAGACCCGTAAACATTGATTCTTTTTAGTGTGTGTAATACGCATCCCGTTCCATACCTGGGTATGAACGGGATTTTTTGTTAATAAGAAGTACTTTTGCCGCTCAATTTTCTAATATGAGCAAAGGACCTGTTTCGAAATTTATACAGCACCACTATCGTCACTTCAATGCGGCTGCATTGGTGGATGCTGCCAAAGGATATGAACAGCATTTAATGGAAGGCGGCAAGATGATGATCACGCTGGCTGGTGCCATGAGCACTGCAGAGCTGGGAGTTTCGCTGGCAGAAATGATCCGCCAGGATAAAGTGCAGATCATTTCCTGCACAGGCGCTAACCTTGAAGAAGATATTATGAACCTGGTTGCCCATGATCATTATGAGCGGATCCCCAACTGGCGCGACCTGACACCTGAAATGGAATGGGACCTGCTTGAAAGAGGACTGAATCGAGTTACCGATACCTGCATACCCGAAGAAGAGGCTTTCAGAAGAATACAAAAGCACATTCACAAGATCTGGAAAGAGGCCAACGAAAGTGGCCAGCGTTTCTTCCCGCATGAATATATGTACAAGTTGCTTTTAAGCGGCGTAATGAAAGCCGATTACCAGATCGACCCGAAAAACAGCTGGATGATGGCTGCCGCAGAGAAGAATCTGCCGATTGTTGTAGGCGGATGGGAAGACAGTACCATGGGGAACATCTTCGCATCTTATGTTTATAAGAACGAGATCAATGCCAGCACAATGAAAAGCGGTATTGAATACATGGTTTGGCTGGCACAGTATTACAAGGACAATAGTGCAGGAAAAGGTATCGGCTTCTTCCAGATTGGCGGTGGCATAGCAGGTGATTTTCCAATTTGCGTTGTACCCATGATGTACCAGGACCTTGAGATGCATGAGATTCCATTCTGGAGCTATTTCTGCCAGATCTCGGATTCAACCACATCTTACGGTTCTTACTCCGGCGCCCACCCCAATGAAAAGATCACCTGGGGAAAGCTGGACATCAAAACGCCTAAATACATCATTGAAAGTGATGCGACCATTGTAGCACCGCTTGTATTTGCGTATGTTCTTGGCTGGTAAGCACAAGGGCTGACATTAAATCCTTATATGATCTGAACAAAGCCTCCTGGCTTAACCGGGGGCTTTTATTTTTCTAACGGTTGTGATCCTTAAAATGAGCTTTTTACTTCATAATGTAAAAACAACTGCTTATTATGCAAAGCCTGATTTAACAGGGATGACTCCATATTAAAATTAATTGCATGAAAAAAGTATTGTTTCTCTTTTGCGCAACATTAATGGTAACAATTTCCTTCGCACAGGGAAAAGTGGTCAAGGCCGACCTGGTCGGAAGCTGGAAGCCTACTTCAGTTGATATGGGCAGTGGTGCCATTGCCTACGATTTTACAAAGGAAACACTCTTCGTCTCTGATTCGGTTAAGAAAACCTGGAAGTCCGCAGAGGACAGTGCAATGGTATACAGTTTTATTGATATGATGTTTTCCAGGATAGGGAAAATGGTCATGACGTTCAGTGCCGATAATGTTTATATAGAATCAATAGCTTCAGGCAGGGAAAAGAAAGGGAGTTATACTTTTGATGAAAACAGTTCCTTACTGACTACTACTAGCACCAATACCCAGAATGTAATTGTAAAAAGGATCAATGGGCAGCTTGTATTTGAAGGAGACCTGGGTGATGGCAATAAAATGACCCTTGTATTAAAAAAGCAGTGACCTGATTGCACGGACATTTATCCAGGTAAGAATGGCTATAAATAATGTGACCCTGCCAAAAGCAGGGTCACTTTTATATAAAAAGGACGGATTGGAAAAGTTACAGAAGTAGCACCCGGTTAATGTAATCGGTCTTATGACGGGATTTTCAATTAAAGGTTTAATCCTGATGTCAGCAATGGGAAGGCATATCCTTCTGCATTTGTTGCAGTTCTCTTGCAAATCGAATGCTCCTGAGGAGGAAATACAGGAGCAGTACACGGAAAAAAATGCCTTTGTAGATGTAGGTTGTATCAACCAGCAGGATGGCACAAAGCCAGAATCCTATATACAGCAATAAGGATATAATAATGGCTTCCAGGGGTTCTTTTGTGCAGTAAACACCTAATGAAACAAAGGTCAGTGAAATAGCAGCTGAAAAATAAAATCCATCAGGCATTTCGAAAAGGATGGCTTTGATCAGGTCACCAAGAATGGTCAGCAGCGCGATGGAAAAGATCGCATTGCGGCCGTAGCGCACTTTTGATTTCACTTCCATTAAATGAAAATGACGGTAATCCTGCAGGTAATCAGCAAGAATGTCTTTTGATTTACCGGGATCTGTATAGATAGGACTCGGCATGGTTGGGTGCTCTACCTAAGTTAGGCAATAAAAAAAGTCCCCCCAGCTGAGCCGGGGGGAATTTTATTTTGGCTTACCTCCGCAGGACAGGCAAGGGCAGGTCCCGCTTCAGCATTTCATTCCTGTTAGCCATTTCCCAGGCTGTATAAAAAACCAGTTGGGCTCTTTTGGCCATCAGTGGATAAGTGATCTTATCAGGTGTATCTGTTGGCCTGTGGTAATCCGCATGTGTTCCATTAAAGTAAAAGATGATAGGTACTCCGTTCTTTGCGAAATTGTAATGGTCGCTGCGGTAATAGATGAATTCTTTATCCTCAGGGTCGTTGTATTTGTAATCGAGTTCCAGCTTTGTGTATTTCTTATTCATGGCTTCGCTGATCACCCTGAGATCCGAGCTGAGTTTATCATCCCCAACCACATAAACATAATTGGTTGAATCGCCGGTGGTGCGCTTGGGGTCGATGCGACCGATCATATCAATGTTCAGGTCCGCAGTCGTCTTATTTAAAGGATAAACAGGGTTGGATGCATAGTACTCAGAGCCCCACAATCCTTTTTCTTCACCGCTTACAGCCATGAATACAATGCTTCTGCGCGGACCCTTGCCTTCGGCCTTAGCTTTTTGAAAAGCCTCCGCCAGTTCTATCAGGCTTACCGTACCTGAACCATCATCGTCTGCACCATAATAGATCACAGAGTCGCCTCTTTTTCCCAGGTGATCGTAATGCGCGGTAATAAAAAGGTATTCATCTTTCAGGTCCGTGCCGGGCAGAACGCCCAGTACATTACTGCTTTGTACCACACCTGTGTTCTTGCGAACTTCCAGCAGCACATTCGCGGGATAGCTTTTGATGATGGTATTGTTGCTTTGTACAGCATCGTAATCAGGCGCAATGGTCCTTGCAACACTTGATGAAATACTCATTTGCAGCGGAGCTACCGTCCTTCTGAAAATATTTATGGTCTGTGAAGACTTCCTGTTGAATGGCGTGGTCCTTGGGAAAGCTGAAGAAACAGTAAGGATGGCTGCTACACCTTTGCTTTGCAGCAGGGTGGTAAGGTTCTGGCCTGCGGCATTTCTTTGTGTATTGGCTGATGTCAGCAGCACAAGCTTTCCTGCAAGATCCATTCTGGGAAGGGAATCCAGCGTATTGGGTCCCATTACAACAACCTCGCTGAATCGCATCGTGGCACCCAGGCCATTGACGATGGCATTATAGTCACGGTCCACCTGAAAACCATGTCCGTTCACTTCTATGTTGGAGCCAACCAGTGAATCCTGGTAAACATTGAACATCATCTGGTAGCTGCTTCCATTCCCTGGCTGCAGACCGATCTTTTTAAATTGATCTTCGATATAAGCAGCCGCCTTTCTTTGGCCTGGCGTGGCTGTTTCACGTCCTTCCATTTCAGGACCTGCAACAATGTAAAGATGCTTTTTCAGGTCAGCGGCCGTAATGGTCTTTGCATAAGCATCCGGCTTTGCAATTTTTTGGCTGTAGGCGATCGTTGTGCTGCATAACAGCAGCATGAGAAAACTTCTTTTCATATGTAAGGGAAATTTTTCTGAAGATAACTTAAACGGAACAGGCGATCTTGCTGACACGGTTTTGATGACGTCCGCCTTCAAAGTTTGTTGCAATGAACTGGTCTACCATTTGGGATGCTTCTTCGCTGGAAACAAACCTGGCTGGGATACAAATAATGTTTGCGTTGTTATGCTGGCGTGCAAGCTTTGCCACTTCTGTATTCCAGCAGATGGCTGCCCTGATGCCCTGGTGTTTGTTGGCTGTTATGGCCACGCCATTGGCGCTTCCGCAAACCAGGATACCCCAGCCTGCGGTCCCGTTCTCAACTGCTGATGAAACAGGGTGCGCAAAATCGGGATAATCAACAGAGTCAGGACTGTCCGTTCCAAAGTCATTTACCAGGAAGCCTTTCTTTTGAAGCAATTCGATCAGCATTTCCTTGTATTCAAACCCTGCATGATCCGATCCGATGGCTACAGGTGTATTTTTATGTATCTGGTTGTCCATGCAGCAAAAGTAGGGAGGTTTCTTGTTTCTGGTTTCTGGTCTCTTGTTAGGTGCAGTCTTTTGTACCTCTTCAATTTTGTGTGGAAAGGCAGAAACCGCAAAGAGCGCTAAGTGTACGCAAAGCAACGCAAAGATTAGGATTGTATTCCTTGCGGCCATTCGCGCACTTTGCGGTTTGCTTTTAAAGTCCTCTTGCTTTAAGTTTTGCCAATCCAATAATGCTCATCGACCTAAAGAACCATAAACCATAAACAAGAAACCATAAACGATCCGCCTGCGGCGGATCAATCACTCCCATTCTTTCTCTTCTTCTTTTTTTACCCTGGCAGTAAGCAGGATGCTCACCTCGTATAAAAGGAGCAGCGGAAGCGATACAATGATCTGGCTGATCACGTCGGGAGGTGTGATGAAGCCTGAAACAATGATGATGATCACGATGGCATACTTGCGCATCTTTCTCAGGTAATCGGGTCCAACAATGCCAACCTTTCCAAGGAAGTACATGACCAGCGGCAATTGAAAAGCGAGGCCTGTACCCAGGATCAGCGGGGTAAGCGTATCAATGTAGCTGGCGATGGTCCATTCATTCTTGATCATTTCATCCAGCTGGAAGTTGGAAAAGAAATTGATGGTATAAGGAGCGATCACAAAATAACCAAAGAACACACCTGAAAAGAAAAGAAAGGATACCCAGAAGATGACACCTCTTGTTTTATTCAGTTCTTTAGCGGTCAGCGCCGGCTTGATGAAGCTCCAGAATTCATAAAAAATATAAGGGAAGGCGATGATCAGTCCGCCAATGAAAACAACAGTAAAGAACATGCCCATTGGACCGGTCACCGAAGTATTCTGCATCAGGATGTGCATTTCATCCATGCACAGTCCGTCTTCCAGTCCAAGCCGGTGCCCCACTTTGCAAAGCGCCCGGTAGGTTGGGAAGTCTGCGCTGGTAGGACCCAGCAAAACTTTTTTGATAAAGAACTTATTATAGTAGCCTACAATGGTGGCGCCCACAGCCACTGCAAGTGCGCTGCGGAACAGATGGCCACGAAGCACTTCCAGGTGGTCAACAAAGGACATTTCTGCACGATCCTGAAGCGCTCTTTTTTTAAATAAACCAAATGCCATGTTGAATGAAGTGCGGCAAAGATAAGAGGGGAGGGGATTTATAGGAAGAAATTATGCCTGCAGCAGGCTGGTTATAGAATTGGCTTGTGTATGGTTTGCCATTAATATGGCGTTTGTTTTTTAAAGTTTTTAGGAGAGTTGACTTTGTTCAAGGGAATCATGATTATATGAAGGTTATCCTGGGACAAGATTGATTTTTTATTCTGTAAAACATTAACCGCAAAGGGCGCAAAGAACCACGCAAAGTATCGCAAAGCTTACCCTGGGCTGCTTGTGTCCTCACAAGCAGCTTAAGGAACGAAACATTTTCTTAATTCTGTCTTCCATTCTTAAGTCTCTATTCTTAAGTCTTTATTTCCCCGCTCTCGCTCTGTTTCTCGCTCTGTTTTCTTTATGCGGTTTTTTCTACTTTTTGTCTTGATACAAAAAGTAGAGCAAAAAGATCAAGGCCGGGTCTAATCGCTCCGCGTAGACCGGCCGGGCCACCGCACAACAGTCTTTCATTTCAGGCATCGACCATCACTTAAGAGTTCAGTCTTTCGTGACTTTAATAAGCTCACTATTGGCTTTTGTTATTTCCTCATCAACACTGGCCTTATCTGGGAATACTGCAGGCGCTGAATTTTGTTGGCAGGCCTTTATTGTTGGAGTCATTTTATTCAACCACAAAATGAGGCGCTGGAGCAGTTATGAAATCATTTGGGCTCCCTGTACTGTGGGCGTTGAAGGTTGGAAGAAGATCCTACGCCTTCGGCTCAGGATGACAGGTCAGAAAGGTTGATTGGGATGGGAGGTTGGCTTAGGTTGGATAGGTAAACTGGGTGCTGTGCATAGATCAGAAAAGCTTTCATCCATCAACTATCATCATTCCACTTCTTAAGTCTCTACTCTTAAGTCTGCACTCTTAAATCTGTATTCCTCCGCGTCTTTGCGTGAAATGCATTTCTACGCAATCAGGATCAGGAAAGAATGATTGAGGCTAAACAACAAGAAACCAGAAACAAAAAAGGCTGACGATCACGCCAGCCTTTTTAAAATATCTAATATACTTTACTTCGGATCCAGTGCATTGTTGATCAGGAATACAAGGCTGGCCCGGTGTGCTTTGGTTTCTTCATTTAAAGAAACAGCAGTAGCCAGTTGGGTCTTGATCTTTTTCAATGTGTTCAGTGCCGCAGCTTTAGAAACATCATCATAGAAGGACATCTTCGGATCCATGATGGACGCGAGTTGCTTCACAAATGCTGTTTGCAGGTACTGGCGGTAAACATTCACATTGGTCTTCAGATCGGCTGCGAAAATACCGCCGGTCAGGTCCACCATCACATCAGCCACGCTGTACTGGTTGCCATACAAGCGGCTGTTGGTGATACGCTGCAGTGTAGTAGGATGCAGGATGTGCGCAAGTGAGCCATTCACCTGGTTGCTCAGGATCATACCTGTAATGCGGAAGTCGTCGCCACCTGGGTTCTGGTTAAAGCCACGACGCTGCGGCTGCAGGTAAGCAAATACCTGTGCGTCCGCATCAAATGCTCCGGGAGCAAATACATATTTGTTCAGCACCTCAATGGCACGCTTCTGTTCTTTCAGCGGAACCGGTGTAAATGGCTTTACAGCAGGCTTCTGGTCAGGGTAGCTACGCTCAACATAAACACCTCCTACATAACGGCTGACAGCAGACATCATGCTAAAACGCTGCGACTGCAAAGTGCCATAACGGGCACGCAGTTCGGCATAGGATTGTCCTGGTTTGCTGTACTTGGAAACGATCTTGCTCATTAATCCATTAACCAGTTTGAAACGTTCTTCAGCATAACCAATGGCATCACTGGTAAGATCGTTCACATTCACCCTTGGATCCATGGCTTTTCCTGGTGCGCGCATGTCGTCTCCGTCATTACCAAAAGCAAGCTTTGGATCGTTGCTGCGGGCAAGGATCTTTTTCAAAGCTTCTTCCTCACCGGAAGTGAAAGGAGTATACCCATACTCAATCGCCCAAAGGTCATAAGGACCAGCAAGCGTAGTATAATAGTCACCTTGTTTGGTCCTGTCCAGAGAAATATTGATGGCCGGGTAATCCATTACGGACCCGATCAATCCATATTGTCTTGTGAGTTCTTTATTGTGGATCTCCGCAGGGCTCCAAAGCTGGCTGCTCTTCATGTTATGGTTCAAACCAAGGGTATGACCCATTTCATGCATGATCAGGTAAGTAAGAAACTGCTTGTGCATTTCACCGATCTCTTTTGTATCGGCTCCGGTTGCTTCCAGAGTGGTCATACCGGTCAGGAACTGACCTTTCAACTCTGAAGCCATTGCGCAGGCTTCGTAGTGATTCATTTCCATTCCAGGAAAATGCAAAGAGGTGGAAGGTTTGCTGTTTGCCAGTTCATCAAAGATGGGTGTTGCGCTTCCGCTGAACCATTCAACCGTGATGTCGGCTCCAAGGATCTGTCCTGTTTCAGGATTCACGAAAGATGGCCCGATAGCTCCATAAGGAGGATTGGCCGAAGATACCCAACGGATCACGTTGTAACGGATATCAGCCGGATCCCAATCGGCATCATCAGGCATGATCCGCATTTGAACCGCATTTTTGAAACCGGCTTTTTCAAAAGCCTGGTTCCATTTCAAACCCGCGTCAACAATGGTCTGGCGGTATTCGTAAGGCGTTGTATTCTCAACCCAGAAAACGATCGGCTCAACCGGCTCGCTCAGGGCTGCCGTAGGATCTTTTTTCACCAGGTGCCAGCGGTTGATGTTATCGCGGTAAGGCACGGGAGAGATGCTTGTCTGGTCGGTAACCTGCTGTGTAAAATAGCCAACACGCGGGTCGTCGCGGCGTGACTGGAAATTATTATTCGGTTTCTCGATGAAGCTGTGCTGAATCCGTACGCGTACATAACGTGCATCGGTGATGTCGGCGCCACCGGAAACAACCGCCATTGGATTATCATAAGCCAGGTCTACCACTACATCGGTATTGGTAGGGAAAGATTTGATCGCCTGGTATTTTGACTTAAGAGGATTCAGGCTGCCCAGGTTAAAAGTAGGCATGCTGAAAAGGCTTGGCATGGTTACCGGCTTTACAGGGTCCAGCTTTTCGCTGATGAACAGCGCATCGGCGTTTACCAGGTAACCATCACCATCTTCACCGGAGATCTTTTCTACCAGGAATACAGCTTCAGGTTTATCCGCAGCCTTTGATTTGCTGACAGGATTGGATGGATCATAGTAGAACGACTTATTGATACGCGAGAACTCCAGCTTATCGAAAGACTTCTGCACCTTAAAAGCAAAGTTTGCACGGTGCATGCTCTGGTTCAGGTACAAAGAAGTTGGTCCGCTAAGCGAAAAGCTCTGGTAAATGTATTCCTTACCCAGCTGGTTCTTTTTGATGTAGAGTTGAACGGTACCGGTTGCTGTATCCTGGAAGATCGTGAACAGTCCATCGCTTTTTTTGCTGCTCTTGATCTTGTCAGAAATACCGGGTGCCGGCTTTTTCATTTTGGCCGAATCGGTCGGCAGTGTAGTTGCCAGTGAAGGTCCATTTCCTTTTTTATCCTGTGCAATGCCAGAGGCAACTGCAAGGAGACAGGAAATTGACAGTACTAAGTTTTTAGTCATATACGGTTTTTGAAGTCTACAATAATAAGACGGAAAACCGTACTGAGGCTCCATTCAGGGATAGAAGCCCCTTTTTCAGGGATGAGCAGGGAAAAGAAGGGGTTTATTTAAGGACCTTGAGTTTTACCATTTCAATGCGGGTATCACTGACGCTCAGGATATCGAACTCGTAGTTGTCGATGATGATCCGCTCTTTTTGCGAAGGAATGGTCTCATGATGGTTGATAATGTAGCCGGAAAGGGTTTCAGATTCTTCATCCGGGAAACCCAGGTCGTACTTTTTTGCCAGGTAATCCAGCTCCATCCTCCCTGAAAAAATGTATTCATTTTCAGACAGGCGCTTTTCTACAAATTCTTCGCTGTCGTATTCGTCCTGTATCTCTCCGAAGATCTCTTCCAGTACATCTTCCATTGTTACAATACCGGCAGTGCCTCCGAATTCATCCACTACCCACGCAATGCTTTTGCCTTCCCTGGTTAGTTTGTTGATCAGGTCTGTGGCGCTCATGGTTTCCGGAACAGCAGGTATGGACAGCATAATTGACTGCAGGCTTGCGGGATTTTTAAACATATCCAATTGATGGATGTAACCAATGATGTTATCAATGTTATTATCGAAAATCACCAGTTTACTCAGTTTGGTCTCAATGAGTTTTTCCCTTGCTTTTTCTATTGGACAATTCAGGTCAACGCCCACTACTTCTTTTCTCGGGATCAAAAATTGCCTTGTCTTGATCTTGGCGAGGTTCAGTGCATTGTCAAAAAATTCAGTATTCACTTCCTCATTCTCAAACTCGTTTTCCTTGTGGGGTTGAAAGAGGGTCTCCAGGTTGCTGTTGGAAAAGTTTTCTTTCTTTCCGCTGATCCTGACGTTAAAAACATATTTAAGGATCCACCTTGATCCTGCAATGAAAAGATTGGCAATGGGATGAAAAAGCTGGAAGAAGATATTTACCAGCCATACAAGCCGCGATAGCACAAAATTGCTTCTTGCCCTGAAAATGGCACGTGGGATGAATTCTGCGAAGATCAGAACAGTGAAAGTGGCCAGTACGATATCAAGGAAAACCCTAAGCAGGTCCAGGTTCTCCCCGCCCAGACCAATAAAGGCCCACATAGGACGGGTAACAAGATTGAACAGTGAAACAAACCAGACCAGGAAAACGGTAAACCCTATTAGGGTGGTTCCGAGAAAACTTTCAGGATTCTCCATTAATTGGGAGAGTATCAGCCCACCCGGCTTCCCTTGCTTTTTTCTTAGTTCAATACCAAAACGGTTGGCACTGTAAAAAGCCATTTCAATTCCGGCAAAAAAACCCATCATCAGCAGGGTCACAAAGAACCACACCAGCGTTTGTGCATCAATCATCGGAATAAAGATAATAAAATCTGGTTGCTACCCTATAAAGGCCGATACAATGCTGTCGGCCTCGGTGCAGGCTTTTTCCAGGTCATTGTTAAGGATGATGTGGTGAAAGGAAGTTTTGAATGAGATCTCGTAAGCTGCTTTATTGATGCGTGCCTGCATGGAATCGGTGCTTTCAGTGCCCCTGCCTGCCAGCCTTCTTTTTAATTCGTCAATGCTGGGCGGCTCAATAAAAATGGATAAAGTTGTTTCTGGGTATTGCTGCTGCACATGTATGGCGCCTTTCACATCAATATCAAGTAAGGGTACCTTGCCCATGGCCCAGATCCTGTTCAGCTCCGCCTTCAGTGTACCGTAGTATTTTCCTTCATAGACCATCTCCCATTCTACAAATTCTTCATGCTGGATCTTATTGGTGAATTCTTCTTCAGACATAAAGTAATAATCAACGCCATTCCTTTCCGATCCCCTGGCCGGGCGGGTTGCTGCCGAAACTGAAAAAGCCAGCCTGTCAGGATACTTTCTCAATAAAAAACGGGTGATGCTTGTCTTTCCGGCACCCGACGGGGCTGTGATAATGATGACTTTCTGCTGGATATTAATGGCCATGAAGTTGCGAAGCTAGCAGTTTCAGGGAAAACTGGAAAACAGTAGTATCAAAACCCGATAGAGGCAGCCGCATTTAATGGCAAGCGCTATTCTTTATCTTGCAGATGTGCAGCACATTGAATTTTTTCATAAGGATCATTTTAAGAACCGGTACCACCGCAAAAAGGCTAAGAGGTCCTTATCAAGGTTCATTGACTTCTTTTGGGAAACAGATTTCGATCCCCTGTATTCAATCTATCCCAAAGGCTTTTCAGATGCATTGTTCCCTAATGTAGGATATACTTACCTGATCAACCTGGGAACACCATTTACCATGCAACTGGAAGATGAAAGGTTCGAGATCAGGTCAGATGGTTTCCTGCCCAGGCATAAGCAAATGATCTGTCATCATTCCTCAGGCAACCGCATCTTCGGGATCAAATTCAGGGTCTCACCTATTGTGTTTGAAAAGAAGGTGAATTTTTATGAATACCGCGAATACATTTTTCCCCTTGCCTACCTGATCGACCGCAAAGTTATAGAAAGGGTGAAGTCAGCTGAATCATTTTCGAAAAGGATAGAGGTACTTTCCGCTTATTTCGATCGCATAGTGGAAAAAGGTTCCGGTTCTGTGAAGCACGTTGATATCGTAACGCAGATCCTCAGCGATTGCAATGAGCACAATATGTTCAATGCTTCAGTTGAAGACCTTGCGTCCAGGTACAAGGTAAGCTCACGCACGCTGCAACGTTATTTTGAATCTGCAACAAGCATAAGCAGCAAGCAGGCGCTCCAGATCATGCGCATCAGGAAAGCAGTGGAACACATCACTACTGATCATGCATCATTTCATTACAGTACATATGGCTATTACGACCACAGTCATTTTTACAAGCACCTGAAAAGCTTCATCAGCAGTCACACCATAGATATCATTACACCGCATCTTAAGGTGCTGAAGGGAAACATTGTTTGAAGTTTATGGTTTTTGGTTTATAGTTTATGGTTGTTTCTGGCTCCGTCTACCGAAGCCTTGGCAAAGGTGGATTTCTGCTTGTTCTGGTACATCTATTACACTAGCGTAAAGGAAATTAAACGCAAAGGGCGCAAAGGGCGCAGAGGATCGCGAAGTGTATTTCCTTCGCGCTTCTTTGCGTGGTCTTCGCGCTCTTTGCGGTTTCTGTATTTAAGGCAACCCTGGAACGGTATATATTCTTAAGTCTGCACTCTCAAGTCTGTATTCCTAATTTCCTGCTCTTCTTGTTTCTTCTTCCGACGCGGTTGTTCTTCTTCTTGCGGCCTGAACTTTATTATTGCCAAAACGGTAAGTGAAACCGATATTAGCAACCCTTGATTCACGGTAAGCATGCCAGTTCTCAACGTACCGGCCTTCGTAAGTAATGGTCGCCCTTGGACGATTGGTCCAGAAGATATCGGTTACATTCAGCCTGACGGTGCCCTTGCCTTTCAAAACCGTTTTCTGCACCCCGGTGGCAAGGCCCCACTGGTGTTTGACCACCATATAGCCGCTTCTTCCACCGGTGTTCAGGTTGGCATTCAGTTCTGCGGTCCAGCCTTTTTTGAAAGTGAAGGTATTGTTCGTTCTGATGTTGGCTGCAGGAGCGCCTTTATCCAGCGCAACGCCACCCAGGTTGCCATCGAAATGGTTGTAGTATACGTTCAGGTTATTGATCATGTTCCACCACTTATTGATCCTGATAGGCGCAGTTGCTGTAAGTCCAACATAGTCGGATGCATTCAGGTTCACTGGTATTTGCACGGTGATGTTTGAATCCTGCCCTGGCTTGATCTCAAAAGTGGGGATCACATCAAGGATCCTTGAAAGCACAATGTTTTGTGGATTGGTGGAATGACTGTAACCTAAAGTGAAGTTCAGGTTCTTGAGCGTGTAACTCATTTCATAGGACCATGTCAGTTGGGGTTTCAGGTTAGGATCACCGGTTGAATAAATAGAAGCATCCACCTGGAACAGGAAAGGATTCAGTTGAGAATACCCCGGCCTGTCGATCCTGCGGCTGACCGATACACCAAGGGTCTGGTCTTCCTTGATCTTATAGTTAAAGAATGCGCTTGGGAAAAGCTGGAAGTAATCATTTTTAAATCGCTTATCAAGTTTTACCTGCCTTGTGCGCACATTGGTTTGTTCGCCACGGAGACCTACCTGGAAATCAAACTTTTTGAAGTTCCTGCTGAAGTTGGCATAAGCCGCGTTGTTGTATTCCTTGTAAAAGAACCGGTTGGTCTTCGTCACATCCACAACAGTTCCTGAAGAAAGAACATTGTAAAACTTCGCGTCATTATCTGAAGACACATAACTGGTTTTGAAACCAACTTCAAATTTTGCATCCTTTGGAAGCGGGTTGACGTAATCAACTTTTGCTGTGCGCAGAATCAATTCACCTGCCTGGTCACCATCAAGAATGTCATCGTCGCCTTTTGGTGCATTGTTCATTTCAAAGAAGCTGCTTGCAGTCCTTGTCAGTGAGTTTGAATTGAAAACGCCATAGTCCACATCTGCGCTCAACTCCTTGCCTTTGGTATCGAACTTATGTTTAAAGTTGATATTGGCAACAGCATTTTTAAAATGGTCGTTATTGGTACCGATAGAAAGAAATTTGAAATCCGGTCGGTTTTGGATGTCGTTGACTACCGTGTTGATGCGTGCATTGCGCCTGAAGCGGTTGAAATTGCTGTTCACTACAAAACCGATAATAGTTTTGTCAGAAGGAAAAAAGTCTGCACCCAGCCTGGCTGTATTGGAATGGAAAGGCATCCATGCATAATTGTCCTTGTCATCGGAACCTTCGAATACACCATTGTTATAAAAGTTACGGTTGATGATCAGGTGGTTCAGGTTTTCGCGGTAGGCATAATTATAGTTACCAAAAACATTTATTTTCTTGTTGCGGTGATTGAAGGTGCCGCCGGCATTTGCCTTGGGATAAACACCCTGTCCATATCCTGCGGTCAATGTGCCGTTGGTCCCAAGTCGCTGGTCTTTCTTCAGGCGAATATCAATGATACCGGAGTTTCCGGCAGCATCATATTTCGCTGATGGATTGGTAATGATATCGATCCTTTCCAGTGCATTGGATGGAAGACTTCTAAGGTAATTGGCCAGGTCCGCACCGGTCATTGGACTTGGTTTGCCATCGATCATGATAATAACACCTGACCTTCCGCGAAGGCTGATGGCATCGTTCTGGTCAAGTGTAATTCCAGGTGAACGTTCCAGTACATCCAGTGCCGAACTTCCCGCGCTTACAATACTGTTCTCAACATTCACAACGATCCTGTCTGACAATTTCTGGATGAAAGGTTTTTTTCCGGTTACTGTCACGTTGGAAAGCTGGCTGCTGGATACTGCAAGGTTCAATGCCGGGAGCGCCAGGCTCAATTGTGTGGCGGACAGTTGAAAAGGTCCCGTATACGCGGGATCAAAATTGACCATGGTTGCTTTCACCAGGTAATCGCCTGGCTTCAGCTGTTCAAATTCCGCCGATCCTGATTTATCCGAAAGCGCTGTTTTTACGATGGCTGAATCCTTTGCCCGGAGTAGTTCTACAGTGGCGCCTTCAAGCGCGCCATTCTGGGTATTGGTAATGGTAACAGAGACCTTTCCTCTCTGCTCCTGGGCCAGGCCGGAAAGTCCAAACAATAAAAAAGAAAGGAGTAAAACACGGTTCATGACTTGTTCTTTTGCCAAAAAAGCGAAGAATTAATAACAGAAAACAGCTAAAAAAGGTAACGGGCGCTAATAGAACTATGAACGGGCAATTTGGCTTTACCTACGAAAATGATCGTGTCGGAAATTTACACAAATCGTGAAGCGGGAGACGTGAACCGTGAGGCCAGGAACGGGAGACGTTAGGGTTTATGGTTTATTTTTTTTGGTTTATGGTTCTTACTGTATCTGGTTGATTTTTTTCATTTTATGGCGTAGGTAAAACGCAAAGAACATCTCGGCTTAGTTGAGACAAAGAGACGCAAAGATTTGAGGTCAGTATTTCTTGGCGGCTCTTTGCGCATCCTTTGCGCCCTTTGCGGTTAATGCCTTTCTACGGCAATTGCAAGTAGTAAGGAATGATTGATCTGAACAACCAGAAATCCTCCTTCGCCAAGGCTTCGGTAGACGGAGCCAGAAACAACTATAAACTATAAACCAAAAACAATAAACCCCTACAACCTCCGTATATCTGCACCTAATTCAGACAAACGTTTATCGATGTACTGATACCCCCTGTCGATCTGGTCACTGTTCTGGATGATGCTTTTGCCTTCGGCGCTGAGTGCTGCTATCAGCAGTGCAACGCCCGCACGGATGTCCGGGGAACTCATATTGATGCCACGCAATTTGGATTTTCTTTCAAGGCCAATTACAGCAGCGCGGTGAGGATCGCAGAGAATGATCTGCGCTCCCATATCAATCAGCTTGTCCACGAAGAACAAACGGCTTTCAAACATTTTTTGGTGAATGAGTACAGAGCCCCTTGCCTGCGTAGCCACCACCAATACAATGCTCAGGAGGTCCGGAGTAAATCCCGGCCATGGATGATCGTAAATGGTAAGTACACCCCCGTCCATATAGGTCTGGATCTCGTAGAGGTCCCGGGCAGGAATATGGATGTCATCACCAACAATTTCCATTTCAATACCAAGTTGCCTGAATTTTTCGGGGATCACGCCCAGGTGCTCTATGCTTGCATTTTTGATGGTGATCTCGCTTTGGGTCATGGCGGCAAGCCCAATGAATGATCCGATCTCGATCATGTCTGGCAGCATCTGGTGCGAAGCGCCGTGCAACTCGCTCACGCCTTCAATCACCAGCTGGTTGCTTCCAATGCCACTGATCTTTGCGCCCATTTTATTCAGCAGCTTGCAAAGCTGTTGTACATAAGGTTCGCAGGCAGCGTTATAGATCACGGTTGCGCCTTTTGCCATTACGGCTGCCATTACCACGTTAGCAGTTCCGGTTACGGAGGGTTCATCCAGCATCAGGTACCTTCCTTTCAGCTCTTCTGCCTGGAACTTATAGAAACCGTCCGGATGATAGTCGAAAGAGGCACCCAGTTTTTCAAATCCAATGATATGTGTATCAAGTCTGCGGCGGCCGATCTTGTCACCACCGGGCTTTGGGATATATGCTTTTTTAAATCGGGCCAGCATAGGTCCGGCCAGCATTACCGAGCCTCGAAGCTTCCCGCTTTTGGATCTGAAATTTTCTGTCAGGAGGTAATCAAGGTTCACATCATCGGCCTGGAAGATGCAGGTATGCCGGTCGGGACGTTCAACCTTTACATTCATATCCTGCAAAAGTTCGATCAGGTGGTTAACGTCAATGATATCCGGGATGTTGGTAATGGTTACTTTATCAGCGGTAAGGAGTACTGCACTGATCACTTGCAGCGCTTCGTTCTTTGCGCCCTGGGGGGTAATGGATCCTTTCAATTTTTTCCCGCCTGTTACTTCAAATGCGTTCATGGTTTGATGGTATATGGATTTTTAGAATTGGCGTTTGGCCTGGTTTCATGCAAAATTATCTGGTACAAAAAAATAAGTTGGCTGATAGCAGCCAACTTAAAACTATAAAGGAAGTGTTGGTCGCAAAGCAACCAGATGATCAGAATCTTTTCTTTCCGTATTTATTGCCACCACCACGTTTGTCATTACGGTTGTTGCCACCGCCGCCGCCGCCTCCGCGATCACGGTCATTGCTGCCGCTGCGTTGCTGGAATTTATTGCGGTTCTGCCGGCCATAACCTCCCCGGTTGTTCTCGCGCTCCTGTACCGGGCGGTAAGCCTTCACATAAGGGGTATTAGTAAACTCCAGCTGGCCCTCCGTAATGTTGGTCAGTTCGCTTTGGATGTTGTCATCATGAACCGTATCCTTATGCCAGTTGGTATAAGCCAGTTTCATATAATAGGCGATCGCATTGGCAAAACCCTGGCGTTTTTCCGGGCTTTCTTCTTTTAATGCCTTATTGATGACCAGTTCAAGGTTCTTACCCAGGTGGGAAAATTTGGGGTAACGTTTGGGGTAAGGTAACGGTGCTGGCTTCGCCTTATAGGTTTCCTTTTGTGGGATTGGATAAGGGCTATCCACATCCAGTTTAAAATCTGATATATAGAAAAGGTGGTCCCAGAGTTTATGGCGGAAATCCTCGACATTCTTTAAATGAGGGTTTAAAAAGCCCATCAGTTCAATTACCACATAAGCCTGGCGCTGCCGGCGTTCTTTATCCTCGATGCTCAACAGGTGCTCCACCATCTTTTGGATATGGCGGCCATATTCCTTCATCGTCAGGTAATTCCTTGTTGTATTATATTCCATTCCAGCAAATGTATCACGGATTTCGCAGATTATTGATCACGGATTACGGGGATTTTAAAGATCACAGATGACACGGATTTCACGGATATATTTAAGGGAAAGCGCTTTGAATTTGGGAACCATTTAGAATGGTGCTGTTGTTTCTTATGAATATCAGTAGGGACTCTAATCAATTTAAACCCATATTGACGGTTTTGGGCATAAAAAAACTCCTAAAGGGAGCCGAAAATTAAGAAACAGTAAAGAAATGTGGACTAAAGCAAAATAATCCGTGCTATCTGTGACATCCGCGATCCTTTCTTTAAGTCCGTGATAAAAGAAAGGGGCCCCGAACCAAGGCCCCTTTTACAAGCCACCATCCTCTTCCACCTAAGAGGTCGTTTATAGTACGTTTTGTAAGGTTAAGGGTGAAGCAATCTTCGTAAATCTATAGTAACAAACATGGTACCAATGCCAGAAAAACGGGCAAAGCGGTTCTTTTCCCCATATACCCCGGTTTTATTGTTGAATTATTACAACAGTTGAGTATCAACATGGGAAAATAATCAGCAGTTTCCCCAATTGGTATGGCACCAAACTGAGCATTTCATTTTTTCTTATCCTGTAACTCTCAGGCCTGCAAACAATTATAAAAAAACATCATTTGAGAGCCCAAAGCTTACCTCATCCATTATAAAATCCATGCGAACACCACCTGTTTTCGCACCCTGATTGGGTTTACCTTCGCGGACCTATGAGGATTGCCGTCAATACAAGGTTCCTGATCCCCGAAAGCCTGGAAGGTTGCGGCTATTTCATCCAGGAAGTCTTCGCCATATTAACCCGGAAATATCCTCAGCACCAGTTCTTTTTCCTCTTCGACCGTCCCTTTGATCCCAAAATGGTCTTTGAAAGTAATGTGACGCCCATTATTATTGGTCCGCCGGCCCGTCATCCTGTTCTCTGGAAGTTCTGGTTTGATGCCAGGGTCCCTTTTATACTCAGCAAGATCAGGGCCGATGTTTTTATTTCACCTGACGGCTTTGCTTCACTTTTTACCCGTGTGCCCCAATGCCTGGTAGTTCATGACCTGGGATTCCTGCATTACCCACAGGGTTATAAAAAAAGTCACTTGCTGTACCTGAAACATTATCAGCCTAAATTCATAAGGAAGGCGGCTAAAGTGGCTACGGTGTCCCGGTTTTCAAAAATGGATATTTGTAGTATATACGGTACTGATCCTGGAAAGATCGATGTGGTTTATAATGGTGTGAAAGAGATCTACGAGCCATTGGGTTGGGATCAAAAAGTTGCTGTCAAAGAGCAGTATACGGGTGGCAGGGAATTCTTCCTTTATGTTGGCGCCATCCAGCCACGCAAGAACCTTGTGAACCTGCTGAAAGCTTTTTCCTTTTTTAAAAAAAGACAGCAAAGTGGGATCCGGCTGGTCATCGCGGGACGCCTTGCCTGGAAGAATGAAGCATTTTTAAAATTGCTGCGCACCTTTAAATACAAGCAGGATGTGATCCTGACCCATTACCTGGAAGAAAAGGAACTGGCACGGCTGGCCGCATCTGCTTATGCGTTGGTCTATCCATCTTTTTTTGAAGGATTTGGTGTGCCCGTGGTAGAAGCCATGAAATGTGAAGTACCGGTGTTAACCTCAAAAAATTCATCCATGCAGGAGATCGCAGGTGAAGCGGCGCTTTATTTTGATCCTGCGGACCCAAAAGATATTGCAGAAGCAATGATGCACATCTATAAGGATGAAACTGGCAGGGAGCAACTGATCAGGAAAGGACGTGGAGTTGTAAAACAATATTCATGGCAAAGGACGGCGGATGCATTATGGACATGCATTGAAGCAGCCATACAATCAAAACAATTACCTTAGCCGCTCAAATAAGAAATGATGAAATCAAGTATTGTGATTGATGTGGAGCTGGATGAAAGCCGCATACCCCAGGGTATCCAATGGAAAGCAACGGAGAGTGCAACAGACCGTCCACAGGACGCAAAGGCCATGATGATATCTTTTTGGGATGGGGCAGAAAAGACTGCGTTGCGCATTGATCTTTGGACACAGAAAATGATGGTGGACGAAATGGCTGATTTTTATTACCAGACCATAATGACCATGGCAGATACCTTTGACAGAGCCACAAGGCAAACGGAACTGGTGAATGATATGAAGACATTCGCGAAAACTTTTTACAAAAAATTCCAGGAAAAGCAGCTCGAAGAGAACAAGGCGTCCTGAACCTTGTTGGATTGATGATCGTTTAGCTACATAGTGCATGAGCATCATTTGATTTGTTCTTTTAAAAAAAAGTCAATACCCTTTGATGCTTTGCGGAAGTATAAGCTCAGAAAATAAATTTACATACATGTCTTTGGAACAAAAGATCATGGCTGATATGAAAGATGCCATGAAATCTAAGAATGAACCGGCATTAAGAGGACTCAGGGCCATCAAGGCGGCCATCATCCTGGCCAAAACCGCTGAAGGTGCAAAGGACCAGCTGACGGAAGATGATGAAACCAAATTGCTGCAAAAACTGATCAAGCAAAGGAAAGATTCGCTGGAGATCTACCAGCAGCAGAACCGCCAGGATCTTTCACAAAAGGAGCAGGAGGAAATTGACGTGATCAGCAAATTCCTTCCAACGCAGTTAACCTCGGAAGAACTGAAAGAAGAGATCCGGCAGATCATTAGTGAAACAGGTGCTGCTTCTCCGGCCGATATGGGCAAAGTGATGGGAGCAGCCACTAAGAAGCTTGCAGGAAAAGCGGAAGGCAAGGCCATTTCTGCAACCGTGAAGGAATTGCTGGCCCGCTGATGATCATCGATATCGTTGTTGGCATCCTGTTGCTTCTGGCGCTATTCAAAGGCCTGCGCAACGGTTTTGTGCTTGCTGTATTTTCCTTTCTTGCATTAATTATTGGGATTGCCGCCGCAGTAAAACTTTCTGCAGTTGCCGCTGAATACATTGGCCACAATGTGAACATATCACAACGGTGGCTACCTGTTCTTGCTTTTATCGTGGTCTTTATCGGGGTAATGCTGCTGGTGAGACTGGGCGCTAAAGCCATTGAAGGCATGCTAAGGCTGGTGATGCTTGGATGGCTGAACAGGCTTGCCGGGGTAGTGCTATATGCCTTGCTGTATATTTTTATCTTCAGCATCATCTTATTTTACGCAGGACAAGTGCAGGCGATCAGGCCACAGGCATTGAAAGCTTCTTTCACTTATACTTATATTCATTCCATTGGTCCCGGCATCCTTGATGCAATGGGAGCTGTTATTCCTCTATTCAGCAACATGTTTTTAGAACTGGAGCAGTTTTTCCAGGGGCCTCCAACACATGAAGAACAAGTTGCAAGGCTTGTTTGCTGATTATCATTTGATTAGTTTTGGTCGTGCCGGGAAGAATCCGTGCTAATCGTATTCCATTAAAAAAAAGAAAATGCCCGGAAGTATTTCCATAATTGCCACGGTGTTCCTATATTATCGGCCCGAGTGCATGATATGCCGTTTGTTACCTGCATAAAAAGGTAAACTTACCGGGGATCATCATTCAAACCCTGCGAAAACAAGACCTGGAAATAAATCCAGGCATCAGTTATCGGAGGTATGGATGATAATGCGGGACAAATGGCTTTTGTGGTAAATGTTTATTTTAGCAAAAATTAATCATACGTCAACTGATGCAATATCCGATCAAAGAAGAAGGCAAGTTCAGGTTTATTGAAGAAGGTAAAGGTGAGCCGCTCATGTTGCTGCACGGATTGTTTGGAGGCCTGAGCAATTTTGATCACCTGGTTGAACATTTCCGCCATAATTTCAGGGTAGTTGTTCCATTGCTTCCACTCTTTGAACTAGATATCCTGCACACAACTGTTGGTGGCCTTGCCAAGCACGTACATAAATTTATTGAATTCAGGAAGTATGATCAGGTGCACCTGTTGGGCAATTCCCTTGGGGGCCATGTTGGACTTGTACATATTTTAAAACATCCCGAACGCATCAAATCACTGACCCTTACCGGAAGTTCCGGCTTGTTTGAAAATGGGATGGGTGATACTTATCCCAAGCGCGGCGATTACGAATACATTAAGAAAAAAACTGAATTGACTTTTTACGATCCAAAGACCGCTACCAAGGAACTGGTGGATGAGGTTTTCGAGATCACCCGCAACCGCCTGAAGGTCATAAAGATCATTGCACTGGCAAAAAGCGCGATCAGGCACAATCTTGGTGAAGAACTCAATAATATCAAGCAGCCAACGTTACTGATATGGGGTAACAACGATACGATAACCCCGCCCTTTGTGGCACGGGAATTTAACCGGTTGATACAAAACAGTGAACTTCATTTTATTGATAAGTGTGGCCATGCACCGATGATGGAGCAACCGGAAGAGTTCAATGCGATCCTTGATAAATTTTTGAAAAAACTAAGTCAACCTGCAACAGTTGTATGAGCGGTGTTGTCTAATAGAATATACCGTTATCCATGTTAACCCGCGACTTAATATCAAACTCGATTCCTTACCTCCGTCTTGACGACAAGGTGGTGCATGCACTTCAATTGATGAATGATTATCATGTTGTGCATCTTCCTGTTGTAAATGACGAGACCTACCTAGGGATCATCAGCGAGGAACAATTGCTTCAAAGTGATGAGGATGATACCATCATGCAGTTGCAGGTAACCGACGGATCTACATCGGTTCAGGCCAATGACCATTTCCTTAAAGCGATCCAGACAGCAGTTGTCAATAAACTTAGCGTAGTTCCGGTTGTTGAAGAAAAGCAGCTTCTTGGAATTGTGACCTATACAGACCTTTTGCGCAACGCCTCTGAATTTATGAGCCTTAACGAGCCAGGCGCCCTGATCGTTCTTGAACTGGAAAGTAAGCACTACTCTTTTACAGAGATCAACCGGATCGTAGAGACAAATGATGCACAAATTACCCAACTGAACACCTATACAGACCCTGAAACGGGCATTATGCAGGTTACCATCCGCGTAAGCAAACTGGAAGTGTCTGATGTGATCAGCACCCTTCAGCGGTACGAATACAACGTAAAGTATTATTTCGGAGAGGAACTTTACGAAAATGAGCTTAGAACCAACTATGACAATTTAATGAACTACTTGAAAATCTAGCATTTAGGTACTGTTACTCTAAAATTGTTGCTAATTTTCACAATTCGGGTATCATATTTAGTATATATTGATGTTACTGATACCTGATGAGGCTACCGATACGAAATACTTGCTTATGTGTGCTGCTGCTTTTGACATGTGCCGGATTAAAGGCCCAGATCAATATGGGCGGTTCGGGAGGAGGGGAGGTGATCTTTTCCACTGCTACTGAGACAGCAGAAGAAATTACAGACAGCAATACCACTTATATCATCCGGGAAATTGCCATCAATGGCAACAAAAAGACCCGTCCCGCCATCATTCTGAGGGAACTTTCCTTCCAGGTGAACGAGCAATACCCACTCAACGAGATCGTCGAAAAATTTCATGAAACAAAGAAACAGTTGATGAATACCGGCATGTTCCGGAGCGTCGTTGTTTCGCTTAAAAGCCTCCAGGGGTTTGATGTTTTTGTAAATATTGATGTGGAAGAACGCTGGTACATTTATCCTGTTCCATATGTGCGCATGGTGGATCATAACTTCCAGCAATGGCTGACCGAAAGAAATGGCGACCTCTCAAGGGTTAACTACGGTATCAAGCTAACATATCGAAATATTACCGGGCGCAACGATAAGCTGAATCTTTCCATCAACCAGGGATATACCAAGCAGGCTGCCCTGCGCTATGAAGGTCTATTCCTTGACCGCCAGCTGAAATGGTCAACCAATCTTTCTGTGGCCTTTGGCAAGAAGAAGGAAGTGAATTACATGACCGTTGATAACAAAGGTTTGAACATTAAGGATAACGACCAGTTCATTCACTCTTACTTCCGTTCTGCCATTGATGTCATCTACAGGAGGGCCATCAAGACCAAACATATTTTTACCCTTGGGTATGTCAATGAAACTGTAGCTGACACCATCTTTAAGCTGAACCCCGAATTTTCAGAAAGCAAATCGATCCGTTATCCAGAGCTTACTTACCGGCTTTCTTATTTCGATGTTGATTTCATTCCTTACCCTACCAAGGGCTACATAGCAGACATCGCGGTATCAAAGAAAGGATTCAATAATCCAATTAATCTTTGGCAATTGACGGCCAAGACCTCAGGAACATGGTCTCTTTCCGAGCGGTCTTTTGTTAACCTGCGTTTGGTAGGTGTTGTAAAGCTGCCATTTAAACAACCATTTATCACGCAGTCCTTTCTGGGCGGCAACGATATGTTCATCCAGGGTTATGAATATTATGTTGTAGATGGGGTGGCCGGTGGTTATGGAAAAGCTTCCGTAGCTACACAATTGCTGAGCAAGCACATTCATATTCCTTCAAAAAGAATTAAAAGACTCAACAATATTCCGATCAGGGTTTATGGAAAGGCCTTTGTGAATGCAGGATATGTTCACAATCCGCAGGCTGGCATCAATGGTTTAACCAACAGGACCCTGTATTCTTCAGGTGTTGGGATCGATATTATCACCTTCACGGACTTTATCATCAAATTGGAATGCACCTTCAACCAGTTAGGTGAAAACGGTTTATATTTACACAGACGCAATTACTTTTGATCTTTCAGGGGGTCCATTGTTCACCAGTTAACAAGCAGTTGGGTTACGATCAGGCTTGAGTAGGCGTTGCCCGTAAACTTGTGAACTTTAATAGAAATCATACGTTTTGAAGGTAGCCATTTATAGCAGGGTGCTTGAATCCACCCAGCAGGAATATGTACAACTGTTTTTTGATGAACTGCGCAAAGAGCTCATTATTCCTGTGGTGTTTGAGCCATTCTTTCATGAGGTGAAAACCCACCTGAACCTTCCTTCCGATTGTCTTACCTTCTCACATCATTCCGAACTGACCGACGATATAGACTTTTTGATCAGCCTTGGTGGTGATGGTACACTACTGGATACCGTTACCCTGATCAGGGACAAAGGCATACCGGTAGTGGGCATTAACTTCGGGCGCCTTGGCTTTCTTGCAAGTATCGGGCGCGAGGAACTAATCGAAGCCGTAAAAGCATTGGCCCGCAGGTCGTATATCATCGAAAAACGTGGTTTGATCCACCTGGATTCCAACGTTCCCCTGTTCAATGAAGTTCCATACGGACTAAATGAATTCGCCATTCATAAGCGGGATACAGCCCCCATGATCAAGGTTCACACTTATATTAACGGGGAGCTGCTGAACACCTATTGGGCGGATGGCCTGATACTGGCCACCCCTACCGGTTCAACGGGTTATTCACTAAGTTGCGCGGGCCCGGTTGTTTTCCCGGAATCCGGCAGTTTTGTACTAACGCCCATTGCACCTCATAACCTGAATGTCAGGCCTATCGTGGTGCCGGATAATACCATCATTTCTTTTGAAGTAGAGAGCCGTTCTGACGAGATCATTTGCGCCCTGGACTCGCGCCGGGAGCTGGTTGACAAGAACGTGCTGCTGGCCGTCAGGCGGGAGAACTTCATGCTCAATCTGGTACGCCTTAATGAGAACAATTTCTTGCAAACTTTAAGAAATAAGCTATCTTGGGGCCTGGATAAAAGAAACTAACTCCACTATCCATACCAAAACCCCCATTTATTTCGTTGAACTACTGAGTCAAAACCGTTACAGTTATGAGAAAGTTATTCGTGCTTGCGATCATTTGTCTACCCTTTACAATGATGGCGCAAGACGGGATCGTGCAGGAAGGCGAATTCGGGATCGGTGTGGGAGCCGCCCATTATTTCGGAGACCTTAATACGAAAGCCCGTCTGAACAGGCCCAAACCCGCTGCTACAGCGTTTTTCAGAAAGAACTTCGGTAATTATATTGCCTTGCGCGTTGGGGCAAGCTTCGCGAAGCTTGGTTATTCCGATGTGTACAATACGCATAATGAACTAATGCGCCGCCGTAATCTAAGCTTCAACACGAACGTGTGGGAACTCGGTCTGCAGGGGGATTTCAACTTTTACCGCTTTATGCCAGGTGATCCTGATTTTAAATGGACACCCTATGTTACCCTGGGCATGAGCATATTCAACTATGATCCTTATACTTACCTGGGCGACCAGAAGTATTTCCTTCGTCCACTGGGTACGGAAGGCCAGGGGGATACCATGTACCGCGACCGCAAGCCATATGGTTCCATGGCCTTTGCCATTCCTTTTGGCGTAGGTATCAAATATTCAATCAATGAAAGGATCAACCTGGGTTTTGAAGTGGTACACCGCTTCAGCCGTACAGACTACCTGGATGATGTCAGCAAGACCTACGTAGATCCACTGGTATTCCCACCAAACCCGGATGGCACACCCAATGTGGCTGCCCTTCTATCTGACCGTTCCTACGAAACCGGTCAGCCTATTGGTTTGAAAGGACGTGCAAGGGGTGTCAGCAGCAACAAAGACCAGTTTGCCACTGCCGTTTTTTATGTAAGCTTCAACCTGCAGTCTTATAAATGCCCTACGGCCAACTAATATCGCGGATTACGCAGATTTTTCTGAATGGATTTCGCGGATCATCGAGGATGCATTATTTAAATTGTGCATCTTTTAGATCGAAGTAATACGGATCACGGATGACACGGATTGCACGGATATTTTAAGCTCTAAATTCCTACATCCATGAAGCAATAATATTCTGGATTGGTTAACATACTCACCAGAAAAAACATATTAATTAACCCACTACCCTGCCTTTGGTGGGGTAGTGTTATTTAAGGAGGAGATAGCATGATTATGGTACCAGTCAGACATCAATGTAAAAAGTACAATTAACCATAATCAGAAGAATGGACCGATCTAAAAACCAGAAACAAGAGACCAAAAACCAGAAACCCTTTCCGTTTTAAAGGGATTCCCTGATATTTGTCCTTACGACCAGAATAGCCTGCCCACCAGCTATTCATTCAAAACAAACCATCAAGAATGTCCGACCTTTTACCGCAGATTGACAAAAGCAGGCTTCCAAAACACATTGCCATCATCATGGACGGTAATGGGCGCTGGGCAAAAGAACAGGGCCATGACAGGCTGTATGGCCATTACCATGGTGTTGAAAGTGTTCGCAATATTGTTGAAGGCTGCGCGGAACTTGGTATTGGTTACCTGACACTTTATGCTTTTTCAACAGAAAACTGGGACCGCCCGGAATATGAAGTGGTAGCCCTGATGGAATTACTGGTCAGCACCATCCGTAATGAAGTGGAAAGCCTTCACAAGAACAAGATCAAATTGCACGTAATCGGTGATATGAACATGCTGCCGGAATATGCCCGCAGAGAATTGAATGAGGCCCTGGACATGACGAAAGATAATACCGGGCTGCAACTGGTCATGGCACTGAGTTACAGCGGGCGCTGGGAATTGCTGAACGCTGTAAAGAACATTGCCTGGGAGGTAAAGTCAGGGCATTTGAATATAGAAGAGATCGATCAGAAGACCCTGCAGCAATACCTTTGCACCAGTGCTTTTCCCGACCCTGAACTGATGATCAGGACCAGTGGTGAATACCGCATCTCCAACTTCCTGCTCTACCAGCTTGCTTACGCTGAACTTTACTTCACCAATGTGCGGTGGCCGGATTTCCGAAAACAAAATCTTTACGAGGCCATACTTGATTACCAGCATAGGGAAAGGCGTTTTGGAAAGACCAGCGAACAGGTAGTGGTCTGATGAAACTGTTTGTTGAACTCCTGCCTGCTATAAATCACCAGCAACATCATCACAGATTCAACCAGCTCAGGGTGCACCGCTCATTCAGGGAGTGAATCGTTCTGAGATAATCACGAATCAACATCGACCAAAGTTTTTTAATCTTTTTTATAATTATCAGATGCATATAAATGAGGTTGCAACGGTGTCTTATTTAACAAAACCGTTTGAAATTTACCGTTAATTTGCCGGCCAAACTGCTTACAACCCTATTTGCTTTCGAGTCTGACTGAACATTTGATCATGCAACGATATTTTTTAAGACGCTTCCTTGCTGCTTTATGCATATTCTTTTCCTTTGCCGCTACAGCGCAGGAACCTACTTCGGTAGATCCTAACCTGCTGGCTTTAGAGTCTGCACGCATCCCAAAGGAATTCACCATTAGTTCCATCATTGTTACGGGTGTGACCACACTGGATACAGCCATCGTTCATTCCATTTCAGGTTTGAAAGTTGGTGACAAGGTGATGATCCCCGGGGGTGATAACTTTTCAAAATCCATTGCCAACCTGTGGCGCCAGCGATTGTTCTCTAACGTACAGATCTTCATCATTGCCGTTCGTGAGGACCAGATCGATATTGAGATCAATGTGCAGGAGCGTCCGCGTCTTGGAAGCATTCGATTTACCGGTATTAAGAAATCGGAGCAGGAAGAATTGCAGACGAAGATCAACATGGCAAAGCAGACCATCATTACGGAGAACAGCAGGCGTAATGCAAAAGAGATCATTCAGAAGTTCTATGTAGATAAAGGATTTAAGAATGTAAAGGTCAGGGTGGAAGAAAAGCCTGATCCAACATTCGTTAATTCAAACTTGCTCCTGTTTCATGTTGATAAAGGACAAAAGGTCCGCATCAATGAAGTGAATATTTACGGTAACGAAACCATTGGTGACCTGAAGCTGAAAAAGCAAATGAAAGGCACCAAGGAAATGTCCAAGTTCACATTGAACCCTGTTGAAACAACAAGCAGTTTTGGAACCAATGAAAAAATGAGCTTTAGCGAATACGCTAAGGATTTTGGTTTCCTTTCTCTTTCCAAGACCAGGGATTTTCTTGATCCCTACTTCCGGTTTAAATTATTCAGCAACGCCAAGTTCGACCAGAAGAAATTCGAGGACGACCTGCAGAAGGTGCTGGATTATTACAATTCCCAGGGTTACCGCGATGCGCAGATCATTGATACAAACATCTATCCTTCCGCTGATGGCGATAACCTCCAGGTGGATGTTCTTGTGAGCGAAGGGAACAAATACTATTTTGGAGACATCGCCTGGAGAGGCAATACCAAATATTCCGATTCGCTCCTCAGCGCTATTCTTGGTATCAGGAAAGGTGATACGTATAATGTTGACCTGCTGAATAAGCGCCTTGGCAAGCAATTAAGCCCGGAAGGTGGCGACATCAGTGGCCTTTACATGGATGACGGTTACCTGTTCTTCCGTGTTGACCCCGTTGAGACAGCAGTTTATAACGATACAATTAATTACGAGATCAGGGTGGTTGAAGGCCCGCAGGCTACAATTGGAACTGTTGGCATCACGGGTAATGACAAGACAAAGGATTATGTGATCCGCAGGGAACTGAGAACGGTTCCGGGAGAAAAGTTCAGCCGGACAGACCTGATCCGCTCACAAAGGGAACTGGCAGCCCTGAACTTCTTCAACCAGGAGAAGATCAACCCGAACGTAGTTCCGAACCAGGACAATGGTACGGTAGATATCAACTGGGAACTTGAAGAAAAGTCTTCAGACCAGCTGGAACTTTCAGCAGGATGGGGCGGTGGCATCGGGCTTACCGGTACATTGGGAATTTCATTCAATAACTTTTCTATTAGAAATATTCTTAAAAGAGAAGCATGGGATCCATTGCCCCAGGGTGATGGGCAGAAGCTAAGCATCCGGTACCAGTCAAACGGACGTGCGTTCCGATCTTATAATTTCTCTTTTACCGAGCCATGGCTTGGTGGAAAGAAAAGAAATTCATTAACCTTTAGTGTTTACAGCAGTAAGTTCTCCAATGCTTACGACTATTTTACGCAGAGGTTTGACAGGGCAAAATCTGACACTAATTTTCTGAAGACACTTGGAGCGAGCATATCCCTGGGTAAGCAGCTGAAATGGCCGGATGACTATTTTGCACTGATCTACTCTTTGAACTTTACCAGGTATCAAATGGAAAACTATCCCATTTTCCAGGGTATTGACAAGGGTACATCAACAAACGTAAGTTTGAAGATCGCACTGCAGCGTTCATCTATTAATAACCCTCAGTTCCCGACCAGTGGCTCCAACTTCCTGGCAAGTGTGCAGGCAACACCTCCGTATTCTTTATTCAACCCGGACCTTGTTACATCAACAAATCCTTATAAGAATCCAGAGTACCACAAATGGCGTTTCAATGCCGAATGGTATGTGCCGATCGGTAAGCCAATGGGGGCTGACAAAAACCGCCAGTTCGTTCTGAAACTCGCAGCCAAATACGGTTTCATGGGACGTTACAACCGTAAGCTTGATTTCTCTCCTTTTGAAAGATTCCAGGTGGGTGGTGATGGTCTGACCAACAGTTTCGGTTTGCTTGGATATGACATCATTGCGCATAGAGGATATCCTGTATATGAAACTTCGGATCCTTCCGTGAATCCGGACATAAGCAACGCAAGCCGGTTCTTTACCGTCTTTAACAAGTATCAGTTAGAATTGCGATATCCGCTTGTTGCGAACCCAACCAGCACCATTTATGGATTGGCCTTCTTTGACGCGGCCAACGGTTGGTTCTCTTTCAAGGATTATAACCCGTTCCGTTTGCGTCGCAGTGTAGGTGTAGGTATGCGTTTCTTCCTGCCGATGTTCGGTCTTCTTGGATTTGATTACGGTATTGGACTGGACCGCTTAAGGCCAGGCGAAACAGGATTGAAGAACGCAACAAGGTTTACGTTCATGCTTGGATTTGAACCCGAATAAGGATCACGGATCTCACGGATTTTTCTGAGAGGATTTCGCTGATCGGAGATTCTCTACTGATACGGATATTATTTTATTCCGGGGAAGGGATCACGGATTTCACGGATTAGGGTCCTTTTGTTGGGCAGGCTTTATTCATCCGGACAAACTTTTAAATAGTTGGTGTGGAGAGACGGATTTTAGAAAACTTAAAATCATCCTGGGGTCACAATCATGAATTTTGGGAAGGCTGGACCAGGAAGCATTGCATAAGGGTTTGGATTTAAAGCTTCAAAAAATCAAATTATAATCGCGTATATGAAAAAGGTCTTATTTCTGGCAGTAAGCTGCTTTTTGATGGTCGCATCAGCATTCGCGCAGCGTTATGCTGTTATCGATACCAAGTATATCCTTGACAAGATGCCGGAATACAAACTGGCGCAAAAGCAACTGGACGATGTGGCGGCCGGATGGCAGAAAGAGATAGATATGATGCAGCAGGACCTTACCCGCATGTACAGGGATTTTGACGCGGAGCAGGTGATGCTCAGCGACGACCTGAAGAAAAAAAGGGAAGACCAGCTTTTCAAAAAGGAAAAAGAAGTCCGTGACCTGCAAAGACAAAGGTTTGGATTCGAGGGCGATCTTTTCAAAAAAAGACAGGAACTGGTTCAGCCCATACAGAACAAAGTGTACAATGCCGTGCAAAAACTTGCCGTTCAACGAGGATATGATTTTATCCTGGATAAAAGTGAAGGGATTACGGTTATATTTGCCGACCCAAAGCTGGAAAAAAGCGATGACGTGCTGAAAGAATTGGGCGTTAAATAAAAGATGATATAAAAAATTGCAAAAGCAGTTTCAACAGGCAACCAAAACTAAACCGAACGTATCAATACTAAAACATCTCAAATCAATCTAATGAACAAGATCAAATTATTTTTCCTTGCCGCAATCCTTACCCTGGCTGTTGGCACGGTCAGCGCTCAGAAGACCGGTTACATCCGTGTAGACGATATTGTAAGACTGATGCCTGAAACCGGAAAGATCCAGGGCACCCTTGAAAAATACCAGGCAGATTCACTTCAGCCACGTTTCAATTATACATTAACAGAATACAGAAGAAAAGATAGCATTGTAAACGGTCCGGATTCTACAAAAACACCTGCATCCGTACGTTCTAAAATGCGAGAAGAAATGGAACAGGATCTCTACGAATTGCAGAACTGGCAGCAGATCGTGAACAACCTTGTTCAGCAAAAGCAGGATAACATGCTTGAGCCAATCTATGCCAAAGCTATCGATGCCGTACAGCAGGTTGCCAAAGAGAATGGCTATACGTATGTATACACCAAGGACGCTCTTTTGGTTGCTCCTCCGGCAGACGATCTTCTTCCACTTGTTGCGAGGAAGCTGAAACTGACCCTTCCGGGTAATGCTAACGCAGCTCCGGGCAGTTCACCAGCAGCAGCTAACGCTCCTAAAACAGGTGCCGCTACCCCCAAGAAAAATTAATTGAATCATAATCGACTGGATCCCGCTTCGCCAATGGCGAAAGCGGGATCTTTGTTTTACAGAAAGGCTTTATTTTGATGATGCAACCGATAGGTGTATTTGATTCAGGCTATGGAGGGCTTACCGTTATGCGGCAACTGGTGAACCGCCTGCCTCAATACGACTTTCTTTACCTGGGTGATAATGCCAGGGCTCCCTATGGTACCCGAAGCTTTGAAACCGTTTACCGTTATACCCTGCAATGTGTCAAGTGGCTGCTCCGGCAGGATTGTCCGCTCGTGATCCTTGCCTGTAACACGGCTTCGGCCAAAGCGCTTCGTACCATCCAGCAGAATGACCTTCCAGGGATCGATCCCTCAGTAAGGGTGCTTGGTGTGATCCGACCTACCAGCGAAGTGATTGGAAAACATACAGCCAATAACAGCATTGGCATCTTAGCTACAAAAGGAACTGTGCAATCGGAATCCTACCTGATAGAAATTGAAAAGTTCTTTCCCGGGATCAAAGTGCAGCAGGAAGCATGCCCCATGTGGGTGCCACTGGTTGAAAACAACGAGCACACAGGGCCCGGTGCCGATTTCTTTATAAAAAAACATATTGATAGCCTGCTGTCTCGAGACAAGGACATTGATACGATTTTACTGGCCTGTACGCATTATCCGCTGCTGAAAGAAAAGATTGAAAAGCTGCTGCCTGATGGAGTAAAGCTGCTGTCGCAGGGAGAGATCGTTGCGGAAAGCCTTCAGGATTACCTGGAACGTCACCCTGAGATGGAAGGACGCATCAGCAGGGGAGGATCGCTAAGTTTCTATACTACGGACTCACCGGAAGATTTTAATACCAAGGCATCTGTCTTCTTTGGGGAGTCGGTTTCGGCCAGGAATGTGGATCTGTAATTTTTTTATGGATTTTTCGAGATTTTGCTTTGAGCTTCAAAAGATTACAAAGATTGTGTCAGGCGGCTTAAGTGGGCTGACACAATCTTCATAACTCATTGATAATGGATTCAAAGATTTTATGTCTATAATCTCCAGGTCATCTCCATTTTTGAGCATCAATCCCCAGAACCGCCGTCAATTTTCATTCAAAGCACCTCTGCAATCTGACCCCCCATTCCATCTTTTCTACCTTTTAACAGCTTCTCCATAAAATTCTGTTCCCTTCTTTTTAAAGTTGCCCTCATTCCCCTTACCTTTGCCGTCCTTTCACAAAACCCGCCGGGTGTGGTGACCTGAGGGCAGAACTAAACAATCCCCGTTTCTCCACGGGCTATTTAGAAAACGTGAAAAAACTTATTTAAACATGAAACGTACATTTCAACCGCATCGCCGCCGCCGTAAGACTGTTCACGGTTTCCGTCAGCGTATGCAAACCGCTAATGGCAGGAAGGTGTTGGCCAGCCGTCGTTTAAAAGGACGTAAGAAGCTGACCATCAGTGATGAGAAGAAACTGAAATAGACTGGAAGTTATTAATGGAAAGCCCCGTTCCCATGAAGGACGGGGCTTTTTTACTTATTTTTCATTATGACCAGGTTTGGCTTTGGTAAAAGAGAGAAACTGAAAAGCCGCAAGGCCATCGAGGCCCTGTTTACTCAGGGAAAGTCCTTTTCCCAGTTTCCCCTGCGCGTGATGTACCTGTTTTTGCCCGTTGCTTCTGAAACGGAGGCGGGTATCCAGGTAGCCGTCAGTGCTTCAAAAAGGCATTTTAAAAAAGCTGTTGACCGTAACCGCATCAAAAGATTACTGAGGGAAGCTTACCGCCTTCAGAAGGAAAGTTTGGTTAAACCAGCCCGCAACAAGAAGGTCAGGGCGCATGTGTTCTTTATGTTCGTGGACAAGACCCTTCCCGATTTTGAAACGACAAAAGATGCAATGTCCAAATGCCTTCAGCAACTGGTAAAAGCCATTGAAAAGCATGAAGCAGTTTCTTAAAATATTATCCCTTCCTTTTATTTTCCTGATCAGGATCTACCAGTGGATCATTTCGCCGCTGCTCGGACCTAAATGCAGGTTCACTCCAACCTGCTCGCACTATGCGGTGGAAGCTTTAAAAAAGCATGGGCTGTTCAAGGGATTCTGGCTCAGTGCCCGCCGCATCAGCCGCTGCCATCCATGGGGTGGAAGCGGGTATGATCCGGTGCCTTGATGTTTCGCCGGAGGCGAAACGTTTATGGTTTATGGTCTCTTGTTTTTGGTTTCTTAGGTCGATCATCCCGATGAGTTGAAACCTTTCTTAGGTCTTAAATTTTTGTATTTATACCTTTCCTGTTTGAACCTAAAAATTGTTGTTCTTAATAATTGAAAGATCGGATTGCATTTGTTTTATAAAAAGAGGCGCAAGAAGATAAACTCCATGCGCCTCTTACTGTATTTAGGAAAAGATCGTTTCTGGAAGATATGTTCGATCTAAAGAAACCAGAAACAAGAAACCAAAAACAAGAAACATCAATAGCAAGGCTATTGATTACTTACTTGCATTTTCATAATGCTGTCCTACCCTGCCCCAGTTGATGGCGTTCCATACATTGGTCAGGTATTCGGGACGCCTGTTCTGGTACTTCAGGTAATAAGCATGTTCCCAGACATCAATGCCAAGGACCGGTTTGCCTTTTACTTCCGCAACATCCATCAGTGGATTATCCTGATTGGCAGTGGATGTTACTTCCAATTTGCCATCTTTTACAATAAGCCATGCCCATCCGCTTCCAAAGCGGGTAGTGCCGGCTGCATTTACTTTTTCTTTAAGTCCGTCGAGTGAGCCAAAGGTCTGGTTGATGGCTTCGGATAATTTTCCAGAAGGTTGTCCTCCGTTGGGTCCAAGTATTTCCCAGAAGAAAGTATGGTTCCAGTGACCGCCTCCATTGTTGCGTACAGCAGGTGAAATTTTGCCCGCATTGGCCACTAATTCTTCAAGGCTTTTATTTTCATGTTCTGTACCTGCGATGGCTTTGTTCAGGTTATCAACGTACGCCTGGTGGTGTTTACCGTGGTGAATCTGCATGGTTTGAGCATCAATGTGCGGTTCAAGTGCACTGTACTCATATGGAAGCTTGGGAAGGGTGAATGCCATAACTAATCTGATTTACGAGTTAAGAATAAGGTCTGTCTAAAGTGTCTTTCAGTTCTGCAAATTTAGGCGATGGCCTTATAATGAACGGAAGACAATTTAAAAGTTCCTGAATTGGTAAACCATTTGCGGTGCGGTAATCTGCACCCATACTTCAGAATTTCAATGGTTTGGACGTATCATTTTGCAGAAAAACGCATTACTTTCCTTAACAAAATATTGTAATTTTCTCCCCGCTACTATAACTACAAAAACTTCTTATGAGAGAAAAACTGATCACTGGGTGGATAGCAATCCTGCTATTCCTACCTATGCTATTGATGGCGCAGCAACGTCAAATTTCCGGAACAGTTACTAATGAAAGAGGTGTACCGGTGCCTTCTGCAACGGTCCAGGAAAAAGGCAGCAATAACGTTGTTGCTGCTGATGAGAACGGAAGATTTACCATTTCAGTTTCAGGGACTAACCCCGTCCTGGTCATCTCATCAGCCAATTTTACTACAAGGGAACTTACTGTTGGTTCTTCAGATTCCTACAATGTGAACCTGCAGGATTCAGGGCCTATGGCCGAGGTAGTGGTAACAGCGCTTGGTATCCGCAGGGATAAAAAAGCCCTTGGATATTCAGCCCAGGAGATCGGAGGCGAAGCGCTTACCCGCACCAAGCAAACCAATATTGTAAATGCACTGCGCGGGCAGGTTGCCGGTGTGCAGATCAATAGTGGTGGTGGAGCTCCGGGCCAGGGAAGCCGCATTCTCATCCGCGGTATCAAATCATTGTCACCGGGCAGGGACAACCAACCTTTATTTATTATTGATGGTGTTGAGATGGATAACAGCACTACAACCGTTTCAACCGCAGGAGACCTGCGCGGCTTATCAAACAGGGCTGCGGATATCAATCCTGATGATGTGGAAACCATTACAGTTCTTAAAGGTGGCGCTGCCACCGCTCTTTATGGATTGAGAGGCGCTAACGGAGTTGTTGTCATCACCACCAAATCTGCAAAGGCAGGAAAAATGCGGGTGGCTTTCACAACAACATACGGCATTGATGAAGTGAATAAATTTCCTGAAGTGCAGTCCACCTATACACAGGGAACAATGGGTGTTTACAGCCCAACTGAATTCTTTCCTGCCTGGGGACCAACGGTTGCCGCTGCAAGGGCACTTGATCCTACACACCCCGAAAAACTTTTTCATCATTATGCACGGGGCTACCAGAATGGCGACCAGTTCCGCACTACTCTGAATCTTTCCGGTGGCAACGAAGCAGCTCTTTTGACTTCATCATTCTCTTATTTCAAGCAGGAAGGTGTTATTCCAAATTCTGACTATAAAAATATTTCCGCCCGTGTTGGCGGTCAGTTCAAACTGGGCACCAAGCTGCGTTTCAATCCTTCCCTGTACTTTATCAATTCAGGCGGATACCGTGTAAACGCAGACCGTTATAATGAACAACTTACCTATTGGACTCCAAGGTATGATGTGCAGGACTACATCAAGCCTGATGGCACAATGAAGTCATACGGTACAACTGATAATCCTGTTTATGGAACTTCCGTTAACAGGTTCAAGGATAATGTGAACAGGTTAATCGGCAATGTGGCCTTCACTTATTCTCCATTCAGCTGGCTGGATTTCGATTATAAATTAGGTATGGATTATTATGCTGATTTCCGCAGGCATGCCGGCCCTGGCCCTAAGGGCCTTGTAGGTGAAATTCCATTTTCTGATAACGGTTTGGGCTTCATTGATGAATACAGGATCTCGCAGCGTTTGATGAACTCCAACGTGATGGCAACATTGAAACACGACTGGACAGACAAGTTCAACACTGTGCTTCGTCTTGGTAATGATGTACGCGCAAGGAAATACAGCCGCCTTACTGCAAGCGGATCAGAGCTTGATGTGCCGGATCTTTTATCCTTGAACAATGCCAAGATCCGTACTACTAGCCAGTATGAAGAAGAATACCGTATTGCCAGTGCTTTCGGTGACCTTGCTTTATCATGGGATAATTTTCTTTTCCTCAACGCTACTGCAAGGAACGACTGGACCTCCACGCTCAGCGAAGAGAACAGGTCATTCTTCTATCCTTCATTAAGCCTTGCTTATGCATTCTCGGATCATTTCCGCATGCCTAACTGGATGACATTTGGTAAGCTGCGTGCTTCTTATTCAGAGACCGGAAAAGATACAGGTCCCTATGAGACCAGCACAACTTACGGATCCAGTGTGATCACTTCAACCAGCCAGGTTGTGTGGACCAGGGGCGATGCAAGGGGAGATATCTTCCTGAAGCCTGAGCGGACCAATTCAATTGAACTGGGTACAGACCTGCGGTTTCTGAACAACCGTCTTGGTGTTGAATTTACCTGGTACAAAATGAACAGCCGTGATATGATCATTCCTGTTGCGGTATCCCCTACATCAGGCTTTACATCTGTGATCATCAATGCAGGTGAGATCGAGAACAAAGGCGTGGAGCTGGTATTGAATGCAAACCCGGTAAGGACAGCAGACTTCCGATGGGATGCAACACTGAATTTTTCCCGTAACAAGAATATGGTTGTTTCCCTCAGACCAGGACTGACCGAGATCGTTGTGGGTTCGCATTTTGGATATGCAGGATCTACTGCAACCATGAAATATGTGCCTGGTTATGCTGTAGGTAATATCTATGGTTCTTCTTACCTGCGTTATTACGGAGGCAAGACAGATGACAAGATCACGCTTGATGAAAGCTTACCCCGTGTGATCGCGGCAACAGGTACCAATGCAGGGTTCCCGGTAAGAGATGCCACACAGCGCATCCTTGGTAACTCCCAGCCAAAATGGATCGCTGGCTTCAACAATAATTTCAGCTACAAAGCATTCAATCTTTCCTTCCTTTGGGAAACACAGCAGGGCCAATACCGTTACAACCAGCTGAGCAACTTTATGGCTGCTTTCGGTATCGCAAAATATACAGAGAACAGGAATACCACTACTACTTTCGAAGGGGTATTACCTAATGGCAATCCGAATACACAGGTTGTATTCCTTGGCCAGGGCCTTGGGCCAGAAACGCCAACACCACGGAATTATACAGCAGGCTTCTACAGGAATGTTTATCGTACCGTAACGGAAAATTTTGTTGAAGATGCTTCATGGGTACGTCTGCGTAACCTGAGTTTGAGTTATGAAGTGCCTGCGAGCGTTTTCCGTAACAAAGGCATCACAGGTGCTTCTATAACATTAACAGGCAACAACCTGATTTTGATTACGGATTATACAGGCTATGACCCCGAATCAAGCAGCTTCAGTGCCAGCAGCAATGTAGATGCATTCAGTGGATTTACCTATCCTGCTTTGCGCAGCTTCCTGATCAGTGTTAACCTAAACTTTTAAAAATCTAACATGAAAATACTATTTCGCGCTTTTTTGATCTTTGCATTGGCAGGCACTTCGGCTTCGTGCAAGAAGTTCCTTGATGTGAACACCAATCCAAATCAACCAACAAGCCCGCCAATCAATGGCCTGCTTGCAAGGGTGACCCAGAATACGGCCATGAACGTTTTCCGTGTTTCCAATGTCACCTCTTATTATGTACAATACCTGGCTTCTCCCAACACTTCTTCATCAACGGATATTTATGAGCCTATTGATATCAGCAATACTTGGACTTCGCTTTACGATAACATGACTGATATTTACGACCTGGAGAAAATGGCTGCTGCAAGAGGCGCCACTCAATACCAGGGCGTGGCAAAGGTGCTGTTGGCGATGGACCTGCACCTTGTGCACAATTTATGGGGTGCAGCTCCTTACAGCAGCGCTTTCGGAGGCGAGAACCTTACGCCAACTTATGATGACGCACAATCGATCTTCCAGCAATGCATTGCTTTGCTGGACCAGGGTATTGAGCTGTTGGGACGTACCGGATCAACCATTACCATTCCTACCACAACAGGTACATCGAACCCGGATGTGATCCATAAGGGCTCTACCGCTGCATGGATCCGGACTGCGCATGCATTGAAAGCACGTTTGCTGAACCAGCTGAGTGATACTCCACAGTATAATCCCACCGCCATCTTTACAGAGCTTGCTGCTGCATATACCTCTAATGCGCATGATGCTTTCAGCACTACTTTTACCGTTCGCAATCCATGGAACCAGGTGGCGCTGAATAACCAGAACCTATTACTGGATGGATGGCTGTCGGAGTATTATGTGAACAATATGAATGGCACATCAGGCATTGTTGACCCAAGGTTGCCTTTTACTGCAAGCCTGACTCAATTCAATGATTACCGTGGTACAAGAAACGGGAAAGGACGTACAGGATCCGGAACAACAAGGGATGAATCTTATGTAAGCCTGACCGGGTATTACTCCAGTCCCAATTCACCCCTCTTCATTATCACTTATGAAGAAATGAAATTCATTGAGGCGGAAGCGGCATTGAGATCAAACAACAGGACACGCGCTTATGCCGCTTACCTGGAAGGAATCAGGGCCAATATGACAAAGATGGGTGTTGCAGCTGCAGCAAGAGATGCTTACATCAACAATGCAACAGTTTCTGTAGGAGAAGCAAACCTGACGCTTGGTCATATCTTCATGGAGAAATACAAGGCCTTGTTCCTGATGCCTGTAACCTGGGATGATGCCCGCAGGTTTGAATACGGATATACCGGGTTTCAGCTGCCACTGAACGCTGTTACCACAACTTATGTACGCAGGCTGGTTTACCCCAGTGTTGAAACAAGCCGTAACGGTGCCAATGTGCCAAACATTACCAACGTAACGCAAAAGCTCTGGTGGGACCTTTGATCCAATAATGATTTTTATAATAGCCCCTGCTTTGGCAGGGGCTATTTATTTTTTAGCCTGTGTAGTTTCTTTCCTTTTTTTAAAAAGTTTCAATGATGCTTTTTACTTCCATGTCTTTTTTCTCGGTTATGGTATACCAGGGTATGCACTCCGCAAACCATTCTTTTCCCTGGTGAAAGATTTCCTGAACATCTTCAGATAATTCAGTGAAGGTCATTGGCGGAGCAGATTTCAGAACCAGGAAGATGGCTTTAGAGAAAAGATCATACACTTCTGTGCTGATCTTCATGCGCCTGCCTGTATTGGGATTAACTCATTCGGTTTATTGCATGGTTGTTTGCGGCCTATTAACGTTTTTGACGAAAAAAATTTCGCATCAGCTCACCACACTCATCCTTCAGAATACCCTGCACCAATTCCGTTTTAGGATGAAAAGGTGAATTTTCTTTTGTGATGTGCCTATACCCATTCTTTTCATCAGAAGCACCATAAACAATGCGTCCGATCTTGCTCCAGTACAGCGCTCCCGCGCACATCACGCAGGGTTCAACCGTAATATAGATCGTTGCTTCAGGCAGGTATTTGCTTCCCAGGAAATTGAATGCCGACGTCAGAGCAATGATCTCGGCATGCGCAGTACAATCATTTAATTTTTCCACCTGGTTGTATCCCCTCGCTATGATCTTGTTCTCCTGTACGATGATGGCGCCAACAGGAACTTCATCATCTTCAAAAGCTTTCCGGGCCTGCTGGATGGCCTGGCGCATGTGGAACTCGTGAGAAGTTAGACCTGAATCGTGAAGCATAAATTGGGAGGCGTTAATCGTGAAACGTGAGGATTTATCGTGAAACGTGAATCGTGAGACGTGAGGCTTAAATCGGGAGGCTGAGTCGTGAATTTTCCTAAACTAATTCAGATCATTCCAGTTTCTCTTTTTCCCTTTGCTCTTTTAAAAAAGATGTTCCGAACGTGAGCTTTTTGGCGGTTGGTGAACGTTCATTGATCACTCTCCAGAAAGGTGTGATCTTCTGAATTGGTGTTCCGCTTTCCATGGCTTCGTACGCAGCTTCTGCCACGATCCTTACAAAGATGCCGGTTGTCAATGGGCATGTGACTTCAGCACCATGAGCTGCTGCAAGGTCTTTCCTGATGGTTTGAATATCAACCTGTCTGCCTTTTGGTATTTTCCTTACGTATTCATCAACCATTTTTGGTGTAGGAACCAGCATTAACTGCCCTGCTTTGATGCCCCCAAAATCTTTGTCTGATTTTTCTACCTGCGGCTTACGGTCGATGTTTAATTTCTGACTCCAGCTTTTTTTCTTTGAAGTGGACATGCTTTTAATTTTCCATGGCTAAGGTAGCGCAGTTGGTTTATAGTTTGCAGGGCAAGAGGATGACCGAGGCCATATTTAAATTGAGAGATCACCGGAAACTGAGCTATGCTATCTATGGCCCCCAAACAGGCAGGCCAGTCCTTTATTTTCATGGAACACCAAGTTCGAGGCTTGAGCCTTTGCTGCTGAAAGTGTATGGTGTTGACCTGGATGCATTGCTGGACAAAGCTGGTTTGAAACTGATCGCCATAGACCGTCCGGGCATGGGTCTTTCAACTTTTAATCCCAATGGAAACTTCCTGAGTTTTTGTGATGATGCCCGTGAACTTTGCGATCACCTTGGCATAAAAGCCTGCCCGGTATTATCATGGTCCGGTGGCGGGCCTTATTCATTGGCCATCGCCTTCAGGCACCCTCAACTGATTCGATCTGTACACATCATCTGTGGATTTACCCGGCAGTTCGACAGGGATGTGATGCGGCAGATGGGATTAAATAAATGGTACTTCCTGTTTGCAAGGAATGTTCCTGTTGCGCTGCGGCTTGGACTGAAGATCGCAAGGAATATGAAGACAAAGCATTCCGTACCACAACAGCTCACGGGACTTCCTTATGAAGATTATGTTTTTTTAAAAGACCCTGAAAATATGGAAGCTGTCTCAAGTCTTACCATGAAACAGGCCTGCAGGCTGGGATCCAAAGGGCCGGTGCGGGAGGCAGGTAATTATTACAAGGCTTTGGGTTTTGAACTTTCTTCCATTACTCAGCCGGTACATTACTGGTGGGGCACAAAAGACCAGACAGTAATAAAGATGCATCCTGAATCCATTGAAATGGAAGTGCAGAACCAGGTAATGCATTACCGTGATCAGGAGGGCCATTTGTCCGTTTACGTTCACTCATTCCACGAAGTGCTTCAGAATATATCCTCTCATTATTAGTAAATTGATGCATGAAGTTTCGCCTGCAAAAAGCTACGAAAGAAGATGCAGTAATGATAGCTGAGATCAGCCAGCTGACTTTTTATGAAACCTTTGCTGCAGATAACAGCAAGGAGAACATGGAAAAATTTCTTACCCAGCAATTCACAAAAGGTAAGCTGATCATGGAAGTTATGGAGCCGCAGAATACTTTTATGCTGGCCTACAATGGTGAGGAAGTTGCTGGATACCTGAAGCTCAGGGAAGGCAAGCATCCGCAAAAGATTGGAACTGCACCGGCCCTGGAAATTGCAAGGCTGTATGCCATGCGCACTTATATCGGAAAGGGAGTTGGTCAATTGCTGATGCAAACCAGCATTGACATTGCCGCCGAAAGAAAAAAAGAATGGGTATGGCTGGGCGTATGGGAAAAGAACCATCGCGCCATTGAGTTTTATAAAAAATGGGGTTTCGAGAAATTTGATGAGCAGGATTTTGTGCTCGGGGATGATGTACAGTTGGATTGGCTCATGAGGCGAGCGCTTTAGTTTATGGTTTATGGTATTTTGTTTTTAGTTCGCCCACCCGGAGCTGATGTGAAGTAAAAGTTTTTAATTGCTTCTGACAGGTTTTAAGAGCTTCCGGGTACATCACTTATGGCCAAAAGACGAAGTTGGGTACAATGACTATTGGACCTAAATAACCATAAACCAAAAACAATAAACCATAAACTCTCTCTATTTTTGTCTCTATGGATCAATTGTTAGAACAGATCGGTGCGCATAGGAAGGAAATAGAATCCTTTACAATTTCCAATGCGCAGGAACTGGAAGCATACCGCATCAAATTCCTGGGGACAAAAGGAATAGTGAAAGCATTGCTTGCTGAAATGAAGAATGTTCCTTCTGAAAAGAAGAAAGAGTTTGGACAGGTGCTGAATGATTTCAAGCAATTTGCAGAAGCCAGGTACGAGGATGCAAGGCATTCCGCCACGCAAAGCACCACAGAAACCGACACAGGCATTGATGTCACACTTCCCGGCGACCCTGTGCAGATCGGGTCACGGCACCCTATTACCCTGGTGCGCAACAGGATCGTTTCCATCTTTCAGCGCCTGGGTTTTTCTGTTGCTGATGGTCCCGAGATTGAGGACGACTGGCACAACTTCACTGCTTTGAACATGCCTGAGAATCACCCTGCACGTGATATGCAGGATACTTTTTATATCAACCAGGGCCCTGACTGGTTACTGCGCACCCATACCAGCAATGTACAGATCAGGGAAATGGCCAAAGGAAAACTTCCTATCCGGATCATATGCCCTGGAAGGGTTTACAGGAATGAGACCATATCTGCAAGGTCGCACTGTTTCTTTCACCAGGTTGAAGGTTTGTACATAGATGAAAATGTAAGCTTCGCAGACCTGAAGCAGACGCTTTATTTCTTTGTGCAGGAAATGTTTGGAAGGGATGTGAAGGTAAGGTTCAGGCCTTCTTATTTTCCATTTACCGAGCCCAGTGCCGAAATGGATATCACCTGTTTCATCTGCCAGGGCAAAGGCTGCCGCATCTGCAAGCAAACCGGGTGGGTTGAGATCCTGGGATGCGGGATGGTACATCCGAACGTATTGGAAAATTGCGGCATCGATCCCGAAAAATACACTGGATATGCATTTGGTATGGGAATCGAACGTCCTGCACTGCTGTTGTATGATGTCAATGATATCAGGTTATTCAGTGAGAATGATGCCCGCTTCCTGAAGCAGTTCTCCAGCGCTACATAAGTAATTTGATAATCACTGTTCAGGGAACAGGTTCCTGGTCATGACAGCGAGGGTCTATCCCAGTTCTGAAGCACTTGGAGAGACAGGAAAGTCGGATTGCGTTCCAGGATTTTCAATATTCAATTGAGGTGCCTTCCTTGGTGGCTTTTCACCTGATGCGACCTTCTTTCTACGGACCAGGAAAATGGTAGCCACGGTCGCCAGCGCCGCGCCGATGCCAATAAGGATGATATTTTGTTTTTTCATGACCCTTTTATTTAATTGAGGAAGCTTCATAAAGTTAAGTTTTGAAAAGGATTTTTGTATCGATAATCACACCAAAATCAGGAGGCAGGCATATTTTTATACCTTAATCAAGCAGGATGATGATCAATGTTATTTGCATTTGCGGGGCGGGTACCATGGGCAGCGGGATCGCGCAGGTTTGTGCAGCTGCCGGTTTCAGGACCATTCTGTACGATCTGAACGAGTCCGCAGTGAAAAATGCAGGGACCAAAATGGAAAAGGACCTGCAGGCGCTGGCTGACAAGCAAAAGATCGATATTTCCAGGAAAGATGCCATCATCCGGCAGATCCTTTTCACCAGTGAAATAAATGATTGCAAAGCAGACCTGGTGATTGAAGCCGTTGTTGAACGAATGGATGTAAAGCTGGCACTTTTTAAACAACTCGCTTCTATTAACGGGAATCAAACCATTTTCGCTTCCAATACTTCTTCTCTTTCCATATCAGAACTTGCTGCCGGATCCGGCAACCCTGAGCGAACGGCAGGACTGCATTTTTTTAACCCGGCGCCCCTCATGAAACTGGTAGAAGTTGTGAAAGGCATGGCCACTTCAGATACTGTAACGGAGGCATTAACGGAGCTGGTTAAACGATTGGGCAAAGTGCCGGTAGTTTGTAAAGATTCACCTGGATTTATTGTTAACCGGGTAGCCAGGCCTTATTACATAGAAGCCTTAAGGTTGGCAGAAGAAGAGGCATCATCTTACGAAGTAACAGACCGGCTTTTGGAAAGCCGTGGCTTCAGGATGGGTCCTTTCAAATTAATGGACCTGATCGGCAATGATATCAATTATGCTGTAAGTTGTTCTGTATATGAGCAATCGGGCAAGCCTGAAAGGTTAAAGCCTTCGCACCTGCAAAAGGAAAAAGTTGAAAAAGGCGATTTGGGAAGAAAAACCAAAAAAGGATATTTTGACTATTAAGTCATCTTATGAACCCGGTAAATTGATCCGTCTTACTTTCGCTGGCAAATCCCAGAGCAACTGATCCATCCAAACAACCATATTCTGGTAACAGGCGGCACTGGCTTCCTTGGCGCTTATATTTTGAAAGACCTGGTTGAACAAGGTTTTAAAGTCCGCGCCATTCGTCGCACTTCCAAAAAACCATTTTTTATTCCCGCAACCTATTTTGATCAGGTTGAATGGGTGGAGGGTGACGTGCTTGATGTTGTAGCGCTTTCAGATGCCATGAAAGGAATCGACGCTGTGATCCATTCCGCGGCTGTTGTTTCATTTTCGAAAGCCGAGCGGGAAAAAATGTATGCTGTTAATGTGGAAGGCACTGCCAATGTTGTTAATACTGCGCTGGAAGAAGGCGTTAAAAGACTGGTGCACATCAGTTCTGTTGCAGCATTGGGAAGAAGCCGTAAAGAGGAGATGGTGAATGAAGACAAGCAGTGGGAAGAGAATAGCAACAACACCCATTATGCCATTTCAAAATACCATGCAGAGATCCATGTATGGCGTGGATTTGCTGAAGGGCTGGAAGGGTTGATCCTGAATCCAAGTACGATCCTTGGGTTTGGAGACTGGCACAATTCCAGTTGCGCCATCTTCCGGAATGCCTACAAAGAATTTCCATGGTTCACCAAAGGTGTTAATGGTTTTGTTGGAGTAGAAGATGTGGCAGCAGTCGCATTGCAATTGCTTCAATCCGATATAACTGCCAGGCGGTTTGTGGTGAATGCGGAGAACTGGAGCTTCCAGCAACTGTTCAACACCATAGCAGAAGGTTTTGATAAAAAGATGCCGCACAGGGAAGCAACGCCTGCCCTGGGCGCCATAGCCTGGAGGGTTGAACAGTTGCGCTCCGTGCTGACAGGAAGTAAGGCACTTCTGACCCGTGAAACGGCAAGGGTAGCCCATAGTAAATCTTCGTTCGATAACCGTGCTTTATTAGCGGCTTTACCGCAATTCAGGTTTACACCGCTTAAGACCGTCATCCAAAAATCATGTGAAAAATACGCAGAGGCCCTCCGGGGTGGTGAACTAACGTTATAAACGCTTTATCTTAGCTTTCTATGAAAACACCAATCCTCTTATGCCTGGCTGTCTTCAGCTTTCTGTCATCATTTGCACAGTCCGTACTTACAGGACAGGTGGTGGATGCCGAATCAAAACTTCCTCTGGAAGGCGCCTCTGTTTTCGCACAGAATACAACCAAAGGAACCATTACAAATAACGAAGGCCGTTTCCAGGTCCAGTTGGGAAAGGGTGGTTATGAACTGATCATCTCCTTCACAGGTTATATCAGCCAAACCCGTAATGTGGATGCCACTGAAGACAAGGTGGTGAACATAGAACTGAAAAAGGCTGATAACAGCATGAGTGAGGTCATCATCAAAAGTTCCAATGAAGTAGAGAACGGATGGGAAGTGCACGGTTCTTTTTTTGTAAAGCATTTTATTGGTGGAACCCCTTTCGCCGACAGCACTGTGCTGCTGAATCCACAGGCATTAAGGTTCCTGTATTTTAAAAGGAACGACCGTTTAAAAGTTTTGGCAAGTGAGCCACTGCTGATCAACAATATGGCGCTTGGTTACCAGCTGCGGTATGAGCTGGACAGCTTTGTTTATTTCATGAAGACCAACCTGAATGCATACAGAGGGTATTGTTTCTTTACGGAACTGGATGGAACTGAGGAACAAAAAGCCGAATGGGCTGCCAACCGTAAAAAAGCCTATTATGGTTCACGCCTGCATTTTATGCGTGCCTACTACGACAGTACGCTAAAAGAGGATGGGTTTACAGTGGATGTGCTTACAAAAGATAAAAAGCGATTCGGAAGGTTGAAGAACCCGTACGATACAACCTATTATTATTTTGATGACAGCACCAACAACGCGGAACTGTACTTTCCAGACAAGGCCAGCATCACCTATCATCAAAGGCCACCCGAGAAAGCTTACCTGGAACAATACAAGCTACCGCTGGATGTAAAGACACAGATCTCTTATATAGATCTTGCCGATGTGATCGTGATCTCACCAAATGGATTTTTCTTTGACCAGAAAAGCTGGATCAACCAGGGTTACTGGAGCTGGAAGAACCTTGCCGACCAGTTACCATATGATTATGAACCTTAAAGCACAATAAAAAAGGGCATGATCAGATCATGCCCTTGAATGTTGTTTAGCGTGTCAGGCTTAGTTAGCAAGATTTACCAGGATAAAAAGCATTACTACAAGAGCAATAGCCTTTCCCAGGGATCTTAATGAATGTGGATTGAAAAGGTCGTACATAGGTTTGGTTTGAGAAGAGCAAAATTCCCTGCTGCACAGACCTGCCCTCATTTAATTAGACCAAACCGATCTTTTGATCGCCGGACCCCGCAGCCTGCTGGTCCACCATCAGTGAATTGCTGTCCGGATTACTGTACTGATGTTATTTTTTCCCCATCACCTTTTCCCATAGTTCGGGTATCCTTTTTACCCAGACGAATTCCTTCATTTTTTCCCTGGCATCTTCAACAGGAGAACCAAAATATTTCTTACCACCTTCGAGTGATGCAGGCACACCGCTTTGCGCATAGATCTCGGCGCCTTTGCCGATCGTAAGCGTTTTACTGATGCCTGCCTGGCCCCAAAGGATCACATTGTCTTCAATAGTTGTAGCGCCTGCAATACCAACCTGGGCAGCGAAGAGGCAGTTCTTTCCAACAATGGTATCATGCCCTATATGCACCAGGTTATCTATCTTGGTACCGGCACCAATGAAAGTATCGCCACTGACACCACGATCAATAGTGCAACCTGCCCCGATCTCCACGAAGTCATCGATGACCACACGTCCGCAACTAAGCATCTTTTTATAATGCACTTCGCGGTTGGTCTTCTTGTTGTAATAGAACGCATCACTGCCGATCACCGTTCCCGCCTGGATGATCACATGATTGCCCAGGGTGCAATGATTCATGATCACTACGTTGGGATGAATGATGGTATTGCTGCCGATGGTTACATGGTTACCAATGATGGCGCCAGGCATAATGATGGTATCCTTTCCTATAAAAGCCGTGCTGCTGATGGTGCCTGAAAGTGGTTGAAAGGGACGGAAGGTTGAAACGATCTTCTGGTAAGCTTCAAAAGGGTCTGTTACCAACAGCAAGGCTTTATGGGGAGGAAAGTCGGTCTTCTGGTTAATGATGATATAGGTGGCCGCCGACTCAATGCATTTCCGGTAATATTTGGGATGATCTACAAATACAAGGTCTCCTTCTTCAACCTTATGGATCTCGTTGATACCTGAAGCTGCTCCATCTGCTTTCCCAATGAGCTCTGCTCCAATCAGGCTGGCGATCTCGGTGAGGGGGACAGGTTTTTCAAAACGCATGAAACTTTTTTTTTCAAAGGTAAAGGCAAAGTTCGAGGAGCAGCGATGGGTTTGTACCAGTAATGATCACTGGCCTTTAAAGTTATTTTTCTGATGATGATTGAATATGTGATCCTCTGAAACATTGATGAACAGTGAACTTCAGCAGGCGATCAAATGCATGTAGAATAGAAAGATGATAAAGAACAGCTTCCCTGATACAACTTCGGCACCAAAAAAAGTGAGGCATCATCGTGATGCAATCCACAGAGCCATCTTAAAATGTGAATAATTTTTAAACAAAAATTTTTTAGTATGGCGAAAATATTTTTAATATTGTGATGGGAAATTTAATTTCCCTTACTTACTAACCCATCTACATATTAAGCCTCGCCAAAAGCGAGGCTTTTTGTTTGTCTGATTTCAGCCCTTAATTTCATTTAAAATATCTTTATTCCCACCTTAAATATTCTTGCATGTTAAAATCCATGACAGGCTTTGGAAGAGCAGAGCAGGCCGTTGGCGACAAGACTTTCTTGATAGATATCAAATCCCTCAATGGAAAACAATTCGACCTGCAACTGAAGATGCCGGCCTTTCTGAAGCCATTTGAATTTGATATCCGCAAGATCCTTTCTGAAAAACTGGGACGTGGTACTGTAGACTGCACCATCAACCTGAAAGAGACCGGTAATGCAAAACCGGTGACCATCAATACAGACCTTGCGAAAGCTTATTATAAACCGCTTGAAGCCCTTTCAAAAGAATTGAACCTGGATACATCAGGATTGCTGGGAGCCCTGATCAAATTGCCTGAAGTGATCACTCCTACCAGCGAGACCCTGACACCCAAAGAATGGGAAGCATTTGTGCTGGTGATCCAATCCGCTGTGGATGATCTGGACAGGCACCGGATAGAAGAAGGCAGGGTACTGAAGATCGAGCTTCAATCAAGGATGAACAACATCCTTAAACAACAGGAAGAAGTAACCCGCCTGGAACCGCTGCGCCAACAGAAGATCCGCGAAGGCCTGGTTAAATTGCTTGAGGATAACGTGGGCAAGGAAAATTACGATTCAAACCGCCTGGAACAGGAGATCATTTATTATATCGAAAAGATCGATATCACCGAAGAGCAGCTGCGCCTGAACAATCACTGCGATTATTTTTCCGCCGTGCTGAATGAAGAAGGCGATTCAAAAGGAAAGAAACTTTCTTTCATCTTGCAGGAAGTGGGACGTGAGATCAATACAACCGGCGCCAAAGCTTATGACTCCACCATTCAGAAATGCGTAGTACTGATGAAGGATGAGCTGGAAAAAGCCAAGGAGCAGGTGTTGAATGTCCTTTGATCACGATTGCACGTTGGAGATCAGCTTCGAGCCGCGAGCTGTGAGCTTCGAGCAAAGTCAATACAACCAGAGTCCTGGAATATCTTCAATTGAAAGAAAAATATAATCATTGAAACACGCAAAAGCTCGCAGCTCGCAGCTATCAGCCACCATCCTCCGTGGCGGACAACAGCTTTCCCCTTCCCCCAAAACCTCTAGATTTGCACCATGTTCTCCTTTAAAAGAAGCACCATTGCCCTGATCATGGCAGGCATGTCGCTGGCAGGGTTCTACTCCTGTGATACAATAGACCTTTATGAGAAGGTGGTATCACTGCCCGATCATGAATGGCCCAGCAAGCACCAGCCTGAATTCAGGTTCACCATTAAGGATACCACAGCGGCTTACCAGCTGCACATTACCCTTCGCCATGATGACCAATACGCTTACCGCAATATATGGCTGAACCTTTATGCGCAGGGTCCTGGTGATACCATTCAGAAGTTTACAGTAGAAGTGCCCCTGGCAACCGGGGAGAACTGGCTTGGCAGCGGCATGGCCGATCTTTACGAGCACAGGGTAGCACTGACCCTTGACCCGGATAAATTTAATTTCAGGAGGGCTGGCGATTACACCTTCCGCGTTGAACAGATCATGAGGGCTGATCCACTGATGCACGTATACAACGTTGGCCTCCGTATAGAAAAGCAATAATATGACAGCAGAAAGCAGGAAAGGCCTCCGTCGCGCCACCCTTGTTTACTGGGTGCTCCTGCTTTATATCATCGCCGCCCTGGTATGGTGGTTCCTTTCCTTACAGCAACAGAACAGGGAGATCCACCAAACCCTGCGCGAGGAACTGAACATCCGCTACAATGACACCAGCGCTCCTGTATACCGAAAAGAATTGGCGAGGATCAACCGGCTTGAGAAAAGAGCCAATACAAAATACTTAAGCGAGGGGATCACCTTCCTTGGATTGATCATTGTTGGTGCAGCCTATATCTACCGCCTGGTGAAGAAACAATTCGTGATGCAGCAGCAGCAACAAAATTTTGTAATGGCGGTGACACACGAATTGAAAACACCAATTTCCGTATCAAGGCTTAACCTGGAAACACTTCAGAAGCACCAGCTGGATGATGAAATGAAAAGCAAGCTGCTTCAAAGAGCACTTCAGGAAACCATGAGGCTGGATACCCTGATCAATAACATACTTATTTCTTCGCAACTGGATGGCAACTCCTATAAAATGACCATGGATGAATTAAATTTTTCAGACCTGGTGCAGGATGTGATAACCCAGTTCAACTCACGCTACCCGGAGCGAAAATTGTTGAAGACCGTGGAACCCGATGTAGAGTTAAATGGCGATCCGCTGTTATTGAAACTGCTGGTATCGAACCTGCTTGAAAATGCCAATAAATATTCTCCAAAGGACAAACCAATTTCCATCCAGGTAGATCAAAAGGGAAATCGTGTTGGCCTTGCCGTCAGTGATGAAGGACCAGGGATCCCGGAAGGAGAAAGACAGCATATCTTCCAGAAATTTTACCGCATCGGCAATGAGCAAACAAGGAAGGCCCAGGGCACGGGGCTTGGGCTTTACTTATGCAAGAAAATTGCTAAAGATCATAATGGCACCATCAACGTAGCCGATAATCAGCCGGCAGGCAGTACTTTTATGATAAGTTTCCATTCATGAATTCAAGACCTTCCATATTACTGGTTGAAGATGAAGAAAATCTTCACGAAGCGCTTAAGCTGAACCTGGAACTGGATGGCTACCAGGTAACTTCCGCATATGACGGCGCTGCAGCCATGAAGGCGGTTCAGAATGAATACTTTGACCTGATCATCATGGATGTGATGATACCCGAAATTGACGGATTGAACGTAACACAGAACATCAGGCTTACCAATACAGAGGTGCCTATTTTGATCCTGAGCGCGAAAGACAGCAGTGCCGACAGGGTGCTTGGATTGAAAAAAGGCGCTGACGACTATCTTACAAAACCTTTTAACCTGGAGGAACTTTTACTCAGGGTTCAAAAACTGATCAGGAAAAACAAAAAGCTCCAGGACCGCTCTTCGATCGGGGATACTTACCTATTTGGAGGTCATACCATTGATTTCAGGGCCCAGGAAGCAAAGACAGTGAGCGGAGAAAAAATCCAGTTGAGTAAAAAGGAAGCAATGCTGCTGAAGCTTCTGATCGAAAATAAAAATGAAGTAGTGCCCCGTGAAAAGATCCTTCAATCAGTTTGGGGCTATAATGTTTATCCCACCACAAGGACCATTGATAATTTCATTCTCAACTTCAGAAAATACTTTGAAGCAGATAGCCGTAACCCAAAGTACTTTCATTCAGTGCGTGGTGTGGGCTATAAGTATGCAGAGTTCCCGGAAAATTAATCTTACCGCACTTGCTCCCATCTGCTCAATAAGCTTAATGCCCTTTCCCTGATCAGCTCTTTCTGGTCTTGTCCCTCAAAGCTTGAATAACCAATCACCTCGCAATCATGAAACAGGCTTTTCAATTCAGTAAGGTCTGTTGAAGGCATCTTTCCTTCAAGTTGCTGAAGATCGGAAGTGTGATACCTGGAGCGGAGGTATTGGGAAAGAATACTTCGTACTTCAATGCAGGTTTGTTTTTCAGTGAGGAGATGTACCTGCAGATTTTGCATTGCTTCATAGCTGGAAGCATTGCTCGTATTCATTTTTTGTACTGATGAAATGCTGCTCCTTCTTTTCCAGAAAAAAAGCAACAGGGCCGCAGTACCGACCAGCATGGTAATGATGATCCATGAAAAATTGCCAGGGCCACTCGGCTTTGGGATAGATGTCAATGGGATGCCTGAATCGCCACTCACAGTAAACCTTATAGAATCAGACTGGATGTTCTGGTATTTTTTATTGACTGGATCAAAGAATGCAAATTGAACCGGTGGCAAAACAAAACGGCCCGTATCGGTAACTGTAAAGCTGTATGCATAGGTCCGTTCACCTGACAGCGGAACTGCTTCTTTGCTTATTGATTCACGAATGGGCTGGTCAAAAACATCTATGGAAGAAGGCCAGTGTAATCCGGGTCTTTGCATTTGAAGAAAGTCGCCGCTGCCACTGATCGTGACCAGCAGCTTTGCTTCCTCGTTCACGCTTAGACGGTCTTTTTCCAAAACTGTTTGAAGCATGAACTGCCCAACCGTTCCTGAAAAATTCTGAGGGCTTCCAGCGGGAAGCGATCTTACTTCAATGGAAACCGGGGATGACGCAATGTCCCTGTCGATCACCAGCTTTCTTTCAGGGTTGTTGGAATCACGGAATTCGATCTGGCTTCGCACATGAATGGCATCTATCATCTGCTTTCCGGAGCTGACAGGATACAGCTGCACCTTTCGGAGTATGCTTACATTATAAATTTTGTCATGAATGGATTCAACGGATTGATGCTGCCGGTTAATGTCAAGCATATCCATAGCGGTGAATCCATATAAGGCAGGGCTTTTTGTTACTTCCGAAGATGACTGCAGGCGTGAATACAATTTGAAGGTTGCCACAACAGGCTGGCCCTGGTAACAGGACTGTGTGCTTACTTCGGCTTTCACGAAATGGTTCTCATCTACCAGTTGCTCAAGGTCTTTTTTGGAAGAAGGTGCATAAAGGGATGCATCCGTATAACTGCTTTGAACCTGGAAACTTGCCTTTGGCTGGGGAATGACAGTAACATTGACATCATTGCTTTTGATCATTCCATCCGCGCCCTGTATAACAATTCCTTTGATCTTTTGTTTACCCAAGGAAAGCGGTACAAGGGTAAACGCAATGTTGCGGATCTTTTTACTCTGGCCATTCACCATCGTTCTTCCTTCGTAGATGTTTGGGCCACTTACGATCCTGAAGCTGTCGAAGCTTGCCGGGGGAACAAGATCTTTTTCCGGTGGATCCGTCACCACGAACTGCACCTGGAAAGCAGAACCTAATGGCACTGGTTTGGCTGGAACAATGGTCGTGGCCTTCTGGGCGAACAGGGTTCCCGGAACGAAGATGAAAGTGATTATACGGACCAGCAGCTTCATGAAGCAACGAAATTAGCGGTGACCTTTAAACATGGGTGTTAAGATGTACCAAAGGATGACAGGCTGCACAAGCGGCTATAAATCTCCCAGTTGAGGACGCAGCACGATCTCTTCAACAACAGCCTGGGGTGAAAGCTGGCTGGATGAAAAGATCATTTGCGCAATGTCTTCAGCCTCCATGATGCGCTCTTCAGGTACGCCACTACCTTTCCAGGAGTCTGTATATACTGCGCCCGGAATGACTGCTGTTACCTTAATGCCATGTGATTTTAATTCCTGGCGAAGGTTGCTGGTGAAACCAAGCAGCGCATATTTGCTGATGCTATAGGCGCCCCCGCCCGGGTAAGCACTCAGACTGGCAATAGAGCAAATGGTAAAGATGTGACCGGTCTTTGCTTCTTTCATCCTGGGCAGAAGGGTTCTTGTAGTATGATAGGCGCTCAACAGGTTTACTTCGAGCATGGTTTCCAAAGCCCCATCAGGTTCGTCCGAAACATTACCCTGGATAAAGGTCCCCACATTATTCACCAGCACATCAATGCTGTCTGATTGACTGATCACCCATTGTCCAAAAACCTGTGCCTGTTGTTTTTTGCCTACATCCAGTGCCTGGCCTTCTATTCGGACATTTGGAAAATCTTTTTTCAGCTCTTCAATAGTCTTGAGCAGGTTGGCTTCACTCCGGGAGCACAGGTAAAGATTATAATGGTTAGCGGCAAAGGTGCGGGCCACAGCTTTTCCAATTCCCCTAGATGCACCGGTGATAACAGCATTCATGATGAAGGTTTAATTTTGCGTCCTTACAAATCTAAACCCTATTCGGGCAAACCATGAAATACAGGCACCTGTTCTTCGATCTTGATCATACACTTTGGGATTTTGATGCTAATGCAAGGGAAACACTCGCGCAACTTCATGTTGATCTGAAACTGGCAGAAAGAGGTGTGCATGATTTTGAGTTGTTCCACCAGAATTACCTTCTGCATAATGAAAAATTGTGGGCTCGCTACCGAAATGGTTACATCAAGCAGGAGGAGTTAAGATTAAAGCGCATGTGGCTGACGTTACTTGATTTCAGGATCGCCGATGATGAACTGACGAAAGAGATGAGTGATCTTTTCCTTCAATTGCTTCCTACAAGGACCATTGTTTTTCCGGATACCATTGAAGTCTTGCAATGGCTTACCGACAAGGGTTACAACCTTCACCTGATCACCAATGGATTTGAAAAGACGCAGCACAGTAAGCTGAAGACCTGCGGTATGGATCGTTTCTTCAGGGAAGTTATTACATCGGAATCATCAAACAGCCTGAAACCTAAAAAGGAAATCTTTGAATTTGCAATGCAAAGAGCAGGCGCCAGGGTTGAAGAAAGCATCATGCTGGGTGACAGCATTGAAGTGGATATAGCGGGCGCCATGAGTGTAGGCATGGACCAGGTGCATGTAAATTTCAACAGGGTAGCGCAGGAATTAAAACCCACTTACACTGTTTATCAGTTGAAAGAATTAAAAGAAATATTTTAATAAAAAAAGCCCCCCAGCAACGCCGGGGGGCTAAAGGTCAATAGCAAGCAACCTTTAAACGCTTACTGCAGGAAGACTTTTTTGCTTCCTTCTTTTCAATTTTTTTGGTTGTGTCTTTAGTTTCTTTTTTACCGGAGGTACCTAGTACTGTTGCGGTAACGGCGGCTGTAGTCAGAAGGCCCAGTGCGCCGGCAAGGAGATATTTCTTCATGGAAGGGTTTTTTATAACTTATAAGTTAGGACAATTCCTTGGAATAAAATCACCATCTTCCAAGAACGGTAACACCACCTTTGACTTTCTGGTTCATTTTTACATCGATGATAGCGTCCGGAGGTAAGAGGAGGTCTACTCTTGAGCCAAATTTAATGAAGCCCATTTCTCCGCCCTGCTGCACTTTGTCGCCGGGCTTCAGGTAATTGACGATCCTTTTTGCCAGCGCGCCTGCAATTTGTTTAACCAGCACTTCCTTTCCAAGGTGGCTGTATACGACAGAGTGCCGTTCATTTTCTGTTGAAGATTTCGGATGCCAGGCCACCAGGTATTTGCCGGGATGGTATTTACTATATAAAACTTCCCCGCTGACCGGGTTGCGGTTGACGTGTACATTCAACGGGCTCATGAAGATGGAAAGCTGAAGGCGCCTGTCTTTAAAATACTCATCAGCTTCAACTTCCTCAATCACTACAACGGTGCCATCGCAGGGTGCAACGATGACGTCAGCGTCTTCGGTATGGTACCTGGTTGGAATCCTAAAGAAGGAAAGGATAAAGATCAGCAGTCCGAGAATACCCATGGTGATCAGCCATCCAACAATAGGATAGCTGGGCATCACCAGGAAAAGCGTGACAAGGATGATCACAGCGGCAATGATGGTGGAAATGGTTATGGTGCGGAAACCTTCTTTATGTAATCTCATCGGGAGCAAAATTAGGAATAAAAGGTTGATAGTTGTTGGCTTATAGAGGTGTTGTTTCTGGTTATTAAGTCGATGTTTCCTGCAGGAAAGTTAACCGCAAAGAGCGCAAAGGGCCGCAGAGGAATAAATTAAAACAACTTTGCGCGCTTTTGCGTGCTCTGCACCCTTTGCGGTTAATCTCTTTATACGCAAATGGAATCAATAATGAAAGAATGTATCTAAAGAACCAGAAACCAGAGACAAGAAACCAGAAACTACTTAATGAATCTTTTAAACAAGCCCAGCTTTCCTTTAAATGGTGGATACTTTATGGATGGATCAAACCAGGTGGGTGTTTTCATGATGGCTTTCTGATGGCTGAAGGTTTCGAAGGAAAACCTGCCATGGTAGTTTCCCATTCCACTAAAACCCCTTCCTCCAAACGGAAGATTATGATTGGTGAAATGCCAGCTGGCGTTATTGATACAACCGCCCCCGAAAGGAATGCTCCGGATCCATTTTTCCGCTTTCGCATCGCTGGATGTAAATACATAAAGGGCCAAAGGATTTTTGTTTCCGGTGATGGTGGTATAAACTTCCTTTTCATCGGTCCATGAAAGAATGGGGAGTATAGGTCCGAATATTTCATCCCGCATCAGTTTTGAATCCAGGGCCACATTGCTGATCAGGGTTGGCTCAATAAAAAGTGATGCAGCATCAGAGCTTCCTCCATAGATCACAGTGCCATCCTGCATATAAGAAATCAGCCGCTGGAATTGTTTTTCATTCACGATCCTTCCGTAATGGTAATCGCGCACCGGTTCTGAATTGTAAAACGCATTGATACTGATAATTAATTCCCGGATAAATTTTTCCCGGACAGATTCATGCACCATTACATAATCGGGAGCAATGCACATTTGTCCTGCATTACTGAATTTAGTAACAGCAATGCGCCGGGCTGCAATCTTAAGATCCGCATCCGCTTCTACAATGCATGGGCTTTTTCCTCCTAATTCCAGGGTAACAGGAACCAGTTTTTTAGCAGCCATCTCGTAGATGATCCTTCCTACAGTAGTACTACCGGTATAAAATACATGGTCGAAACGAAAGTTGTTCATCATTTCAGGGATCACTTCGGACCCCTCGCCCTGCACTACTGTAATGTATCTTTCATCAAAGATCTCCTGGACAATATCATTGATCACTGCGGATGTGGCCATTGCAAATTCACTTGGCTTGAGCACTATGCAATTGCCGGCTGCAATAGCACCGATCATTGGAGTAAGCACCAGTTGCAAAGGATAATTCCACGGGCCAATGATCAACACGGTGCCAAGCGGTTCGGGAAGGATGTAACTTTTGCTTGGGAGATTCAGAAGATTCGTTCCCTGTTTCCTGGGCTTCATCCAATCCTTCAGGTTTTTTAAAGTATGGCTGATCTCGGAAAGAATGACACCGATCTCTGTGACCCATGATTCTTCAGGATTTTTTTTCAGGTCGTTATTCAGGGCCTGAAGGATCCTTTTTTCATAACGGTACAGGGCTTCTTTCAATTTTTCCAGTTGTTCGCGCCGGAAACGGTATGATTGTGTTGCGCCTGAAAGGTAATAGGCTTCCATTTGCTGCAGCCGGGGTACAATAGGTCCATTCATTTTACAAAGATGCACATTCATCATCAGGAAGCTTCAGGCTGTAATAAGTAAAGAAGCAATGCTCTTCAACATCTTTTGTTATGAAACTGCTTTAGCCAAAACAGATCACGGCATAAAACCAAACAACGACCACTGCAAATAAAATGGAATCAAAGCGGTCAAGAAATCCACCATGCCCAGGCATGATGGTGCCACTGTCTTTAACGCCTGCCATGCGTTTGAGCTTACTTTCCATCAGGTCGCCGAAGGTGCCGGCAACGCCTGCCAGCGCAGCCATAACAGAGGCGTGTATCACACTGATGCGTCCAGTAAAGTAAGCCAGCAATCCAATGACCACGATGGTGAGTATGATTCCACCGATCGTGCCTTCCCAGGTCTTTTTGGGCGAGATAGCTGACAGTTGTGTTTTGCCAATAAGCGATCCTACGATATAGGCCATTGTATCATTGATCCATAAAGAAAAGATCACAAGAAGCGGAATGGTTGTTACCAGTGATGCCTGCTCTTCGATCCAGCGGTTACGGAGGTCTATCATCAGGGCCAGTGGAATGGAAATGTACAGAAGACCGGAAATGGAATATCCAAAATTCTTGAGCAGGAAGTTTTTAGGCCTGAGCAGTTCTGCCATTGGCAGGATCAATGCAATTGCAAGTCCGGTCCAGAAGCCTGCCTCGGTAAGCCATACGTTACCGATGCTCAATTCATTGTTGGTAAAAAAAAGCAGGAGGCACCAACCGCCAATCATCAGTGCATAGCGGTGAAAGGTTGTAGTCAGTGCATATTCAGGATTGAACTTCAGAACCAGTTTTTGGTATTCGATCCAGCAGCCAAAGTGTACAAAAGAAAATAAGATAAAAAAGGACCAGCGGCTCCAGAGCAGTCCAACGCCCATGACCAATACAAATACAATTGCCGTTAAGGCCCTTGTTTTAAAAGTTTGCCAGTTAAATGCCATGTTTTAAAATCTGAATTCGTCTTTTGGTGGCTGATCGTCTTTATAAATATCCGCGAAGCTGGTTGTTGAATATCTTTTCATCTGCCAGAGGATGGTTCCGACGAGTATGGCACTTCCAAGCGCCACCATCCAAAGGTTGGCCTGTGGTGTCATCCCAGCATTGGTGTCCTTCAACATTTCAGGCCGTAAATAAACGAGGGTGATCACCAAAGCATCATAAATAAAATGCGCAAGTATGGCTACCAGAAGGCTGCCGCTGTACCAGTAAATGGCGCCTAACAGTATGCCCATCAGGAACCGGGGAAGAAAACCAAGAAACTGCATATGGATGGCAGAAAAAATGATGGCAGTTACAATAATGCCTGCCCATGGACTTCTGAACCACTTGATAAAAAGTCTTTGCATCACACCCCTGAAAAAAAGCTCTTCACCTATTCCAGCAGTCAGTGCAATGAAAATCAGGTTCAGGAAAAGCTCGCCCGGTGTATGCCTGCTGAGCATGAAAGTGATCATTTTGTTGGCCTCGTCTTCCCTGGTCTGGATCCATCGCTGAATTTCAGGACCGAAAGTGATCTGCCGGTTCAGAAGTCCGGTGTATTCTACCAGGGGAATGGCAATGATCATAATGGTCAGCCCGAATATCCAGTAACGGTTCCTGTGCGGCAACCTTAATCCAAGATATTGCGATACCCCTGGAAGGGCGAAGATCAGTGAAGGAAGGAGGAACAATCCCAGGAACTGGAGGGTTTGCATGAAGCGGATCATCCAGATGGTCCTGGGATCGAGGTAATTCCATTTTGCAGGATCGGCGATCTCAATGATGCTGGTTCCTGTTGCAGCCGCATAAATTCCCATGCCGATCATACTAACGACCGTAAACAGACCAAAGGCAATGCTGACGAAAATGATCAATTGAATCCAGGCCGGCCTTGATTTAAGATATGTTTGCATGAGACCTACTTTGGGAACAGTAAATTTGCAGCTCCTAAAGTGCAAGATAAGCCTCGAAACATCATGCTCCATTGATCAAGATCGGAAACATATCATTACCCTCTTTCCCACTCCTGCTGGCACCCATGGAAGACGTGAGTGACCCGCCGTTCCGTTCTGTATGCAAGTTGAATGGAGCGGATATGATGTATACGGAGTTCATCAGCAGTGAAGGGCTCATCAGGGATGCCATCAAAAGCCGCCAAAAGCTGGACATCTATGAAGAAGAGCGGCCCATCGGCATCCAGATCTTTGGAGGCGATGAGGAAGCAATGGGGCTTAGTGCAAAGATCGTTGATGCGGTTCAGCCCGACCTAGTTGACATTAATTTCGGCTGTCCCGTAAAAAAGGTCGTTTCAAAAGGTGCTGGCGCGGCCGTATTGAAAGATATTGATTTGATGGTAAGGCTGACAAAAGCCGTGATCAGCTCCACCTCTCTTCCTGTAACAGTTAAAACAAGGCTTGGCTGGGACGATGCCACCATCAATATAAGTGAAGTGGCAGAAAGGCTTCAGGATATCGGTGTGCAGGCTCTGGCCATACATGGCCGCACCCGTTGCCAGTTGTATAAGGGAAGCGCCGACTGGACCCATATTGCCAGGGTGAAGGAAAATCCACGCATCCGCATTCCCATCTTTGGCAATGGTGATATTGACAGTCCTAAAAAAGCGCAGGCGTATAAAAACAAATATGGCGTTGATGGCATCATGATCGGCCGTGCCGCGATCGGGTATCCATGGATATTTAACGAGATCAAACACTTTATGAATACAGGCGGGCACCTGCCGCCGCCAACAATAAATCAAAGGGTTCAAGTGATCCGTCAGCATCTGAACCGCTCGGTGCAGTGGAAGGGATTAAAGCCGGGCATCAACGAGATGCGCAGGCATTATACCAATTACCTGAAAGGACTACCCAATGTAAAAGAATTCAGGCTGAAACTTGTCACCATTGGAGAGGTGGAAGAAATAGAAAGCGTGCTGAAGGAAATTGAAAGGTATTATGAAGGCTATGTATTTGAACCAAGGAAGGTTGATATGGATGCCATGGCTTATAGTTGCGGGTGATGATTTAGTCTGGCTCTGGATAAATACAGTGATCATTTTATTGTGCAAAAAATCACCACAGAAAGCAAATAAAAACCCATTTCTTACTGGCTTTCCCAACAAACTCCCGGTGATCCCGGTTGCGACCTTTGGTGATGCATTTTGAACCAGGATATGCAAGGGCGATGAACCGCTGCTGCCTTGCAATAGGAAGCGTGTTTTGAAAGAAAACCAGGAGCAGGTTGATCCTGCCTAAGCATAATTACCTTTTAAACCGCATCAGGTTCATTGATGAGGCACCGCCTGAGAAAAGGGCTGGTAAGAAGTGCCGCAGAGTGGTAATTTTCTTTCTTTCATAGTACTGGGATCGTGCGCCTGTTTGAGCTCTGTGAACGGCAGCGGTGCTATGAATTGGGAGGGTTTTAAAGAGGAATTGCTAAAAACTGTCAGTCCACTTAAGCCGCCTGACACAAAGCTTGTAAGTGTTTGAAAGACAGAGGGGAAGAGAACTGAAGATTTTGTCTTTTTAAAGGTCATTTTTAAGTCTCGAAAACATCCTCCCTAACTCTCTTTTTCACCTCTTTTCTATCTCGAATAATTCACCTTCTATCTTCCTTTCGTTATCAAGTCATCTATGCTTTGTTGTCATTTCAAAAGGATTCCTCCTACACTTTATCCTCTATTGCTTTTTTCACCTCCTCCATCGGCGAAACAGAAGGATCAAAATAATGTGTCAGCACGCCATTCTCACTCACAAGAAATTTTGAAAAGTTCCAAGAGGGTTGCTTGTTGTTCCATCCATTCTGATCTTTATGTGTCAGCCACTGAAAAACAGGATGCTGCGCGACACCATCGATCACTACGGATTTTTTTGCAAGGGGGAACTGCACTCCAAAATTTACCTGGCAGAAGGCTGCGATCTCGGCATCACTTCCTTTCTCCTGCTCTTTAAAATCATTTGCAGGAAATCCAATAATGGTAACCTTATCTCCGCATTGTTCATGTAATTTTTGAAGCTCTGCATACTGACCGGTATAGCCGCAATCAGATGCAGTGTTTACCAGCAGGATCTTTTTACCCTTCAATTGTGATAAGGATATACGGTTTCCGTTGTTCAGTGTAACATCCAGGTCATAAATAGACTTCACCGGCCTGACCCCGGAAGTGTTGGACAGGACCTTGCTGTTCTTCCCAAACAATTTTGTAATGAAGATTAAGGCAGGATAAAGCTTCTGCATGAGCGCCTGTTTCGGACTTAATCTTTTGGATATACTATGCTGATTTTCATTCATAAATAACTGATTGTCTATGCAATTTCCAACAATTATATAATATGCTCCTGCCTGCTTTTTTAATACCAAATAATAACGTTTCTATTGTTGATCTACTTATGCTTCAAACAGGAAATTACCTGATGATTATCGGTAGTTGTACGATTGTACAAGTTGTTAATTATTAGTTTCTTGTGAATTGATAAAATGATGCTCATGATGTAAATAAAAGATGAACAAGTCCTGAAAACCAACTACCCGGAACAGATCCAATGCCCTAAACTACTCCTATGAAAAAACAACTTTACACATTCATTTTTTTCTGGATCCTTGCGCTTCAGCTATCGGCACAGGATTGTAGCAACATTCAATTAGCCTTTACATCAAAAGAATCAAGATGTATGGCCACTGGTTCCATAACAACAATTGTTACAGGAGGTTCTGGAAATTACAATTACCGCGTAGTAGGACCGGTCACAAAGCCTTTTACATCCTCCAATACCATTACCGGTCTTTCAGCCGGATATTATCGCGTTATTGTAGAAGACGTAAATAACAACTGCACTGTGTTCAGGGACAGTGTGATGGTGCCGGGCACTTATCAGGATCCGCGCTTCCAGTTGTCCCGAAATAACGTGAGCTGCCGTGGCAACGATGGATCCATTGCACTGGTGGATCAGCAGTTCGGACGGGCCCCATTTACTTACAGCATTATTGCTCCTTCGCCTTCATTAGTAGGTACAAGCAATACAACCGGTAGCTTTTCCAATCTTGTTGCCGGTGAATACTATGTGCAGCTGCAGGATTCCTGCGGAGGCATACAGGTCAGAAGGGTCACTATTGAAACTTACAGCTGGTGGTTTGATAATAGCGTTGTGAACCGCATTGGATGCGATAGTGCCGAAGCAACTATTACTTTGCGTAACAACCAGGGCAACATCAACACCACAACAACCGGTTATAATGGATTCACTTACGGAGTGGTTCGTGCTCCAGGTGATACCATCTGGTCTGCCAACAGGACTTTCCGTTTTCACATAGGGACCAGGAGGTCGGTTACATTGCTGGCAAAGGATAATTGCGGATTCCTTCATTCAAGTTTCTGGACGTTGCCCTCGAACATGAGGCCTTCAGTGGGTTCGGTGAATCTTTCCAATTATGGCTGTACAACATTTGCAGCTACAGTCAGCAACCAGCAGAATCTTACCAACCCTGTTTTTTGCCTTTTAAATTCTTCAGGCAATACGGTCTCCTGTAACAATACAGGAACGTTTCCTTCCATGGCTTATGGCAGTTATTGCATCAGGATCATCGATGCCTGTTATGATACAACCATTACAAGGTGCTTTACAGCTACTAAGCCAGTCCCTTCGGTTGCTTCAACTGTAACGCTCACCAATCAGAATTGTACCAGCTTTACCGCATCGGTGCATGGATGGTCCAACCTGACCTCTCCACAGTTTTGCCTTTTCGATGCAGGTGGCACGCAGCTATCCTGTAACACCTCGGGATCCTTTAATAACCTGGCCTATGGCAGTTATTGCATCAGGGTAAGGAACGGTTGCAACGACACAACCATTACAAGATGTTTTGTTGCTTCCAGGCCGGCTGCAAGTTTAAACCAGCCAACCATATCCGGTGTTACCTGTACATCATTTAATGTAAACGTAACCGGAAACAACCTGACCGGTCCGGCAACCTATTGCTTGTATGACAGCCAGGGTAATGTTGATACCTGTAATACTACAGGCGTCTTCACTGGCATTGCAACCGGCAACTATTGTATCAGGGCCGTTTCAGCCTGTGGTGATTCTACCAACACTGTTTGTTTTACCGGAAGTTATCCAAGGCCGGTCCTGGGAGCTTCTGTACAGACCAGCAATGCGGATTGTAATGGATTCACTGCCACCATAACGGGCCAGCAGAACCTGACCAATCCTCGATATTGCCTGCTTAACGCATCTAACGATACCATCGGGTGCAACTCAACCGGTGTGTTCACTTCCATTCCTTATGGTAGTTATTGCATTACAATGAAAGATGGTTGCGCGGATACCACCATTATCAGGTGTTTTTCTCAAAGCCAGGTACAGCCATCCATCAATTCAACACTGCAGGCTTCCAATATGACCTGCTCAAGGCTTACGGTCAGGGCAACAGGTAATAATTTAACAGATCCAAAATACTGCATACGCGATTCGCTGGGCTATGTGGTGGAATGTAACACAACAGGCATTTTTAATAACCTGGCCTATGGCAGGTATTGCGTCACCATTACAGATGGTTGCGTGGATACGTCTTTCAGTGTTTGCCAGAGTTTTTATCCCAATAACAGGATCACGCTCACCACATCAAAAGCCTGTGCTATTGGCACAGCTAACCTTGATGTGCAGTTTACAAGTCCTGATGGGCCTTTTAACGTAAAGGTTTATCATCCCAATGGCGGACTGCTAAAAGATTCTACGGCATCTTCTAATCTCGTGAGGTTATCGGTGCCTGGACTGACCGCCGGTCTGCAGTACAAGGTCGTGGGAACAAATGGCTGCGGATTGAAAGATTCCGCCTATGTGGTACCCGATGCCACCATTGTTACAAAGTCTGCTTCCGTACAGGCAAAGTGTCCGTCTGCAAGCTGGATGAATGGTTCGGGCGACATCAGGGCTACATGTAGTTCTAACCTGTATAGTGTCATTCCCGGCATCATCAGGAAGAACGGTTCTGCTTACAGCCAGGGGTTCGCTTACCAGTCGAACGGCACTTACACTTTTACGGATCTTGAACCTGCTACCTATGTGGTGGAGTATACGCTTCAAACATGTAATTCAAGGGTGTATGATACGGTAACCGTAAGTGCTTACGTTTATCCAAACCAGGGGCAGTCCGCAATTTACCAGTGCGATAACAACAGTTTCAGCGTAGGTGCAAATGTGCAGGGCGGCATCAGCCCATATTCCTACCAGATCATTGGCAGTGTACCCTCAACTCCAAGTATTGTATCCATCCAACAGAACAATCCTGTATTCAATATCAGCAATGGAACTACTTATTCACTGGTGCGCCTGCGTACCATTGATGCCTGTGGTAATGCCACGCTGGCGGATGTGAGCGTTCTTCCTTTGCAGAATATTTCTATAACACCCAACAGGAATTGCTTTTACAGGAATGTCACACTCACAGTGGATACCATTGCCAATGCAACTTATACCTGGTACCGTAAAACAACAGCGGTCGACAGTGTGATCATCGGAACAGGTCTCAGTTATAACCTGCCGTTTTTTATTCCAGAGCAGACAGGTATTTATATCTGTAAAGTGAATGTAAACAATGGATGTATGATCAGGATCGCTTCTTTTAACCTTGATGGTGATTGCGATATTACGATCCTTCCATTAAGCTGGAACCTTGCCGGCAGGGTTTCCGGAAATACAAACAAACTCTCGTGGACGGTACGTGATGAACGTGATGTGGTATCATATGAGGTGGAAAGAAGAACAGGAAGCAGTTTCATGCCACTGGGAAGGGCTACCGCCACCAACCAGGGAATTACTGCCTTATACCATTTCATCGACCAGAACCCTGCTCCAGGTGTCAACCAGTACAGGGTGAAAATGATACTGGCTAATGGAAGGACCAAATACAGTAATACGATCATATTGACATCGGGCCAGGCATCCATAACGGTCTATCCAAACCCGGTCAAACAACATTTGAATATTGAAATAAACAGCACGCTGCGTTCAGACTACCAGGTGGAACTAATTAGTTCTTCCGGCCAGAAAGTGATCTCAGGCAGCCTGAAGAACGTGCTGCAGACAACATTGGTCTATAACCGCAACAACCTCCCTTCAGGAGTTTATTTCCTGAAGGTTAAAAACATGAATTCCGGCTTCGAAGAGATCCGGAAGATCGTTCTCGAGTAGTAGTTGCATGTTGGTTATAGTTCTGTCAGGCGGCTCCTTTCCAGGAGCGGCCTTTATTTTTTTTCTTCAGGGGAAGGCAATGGATTGGTCCAGTTCTTTTCTTCCTGGACAAGGTGACAGAGTTCTACATTGATCTTGTATTTATTCCGAAGATGATGGGCCAGTGCATCAGCGGCGTAAACACTCCTGTGCTGCCCGCCTGTGCAACCAAAGTTGACCGACAGGTTTGAAAAGCCTCGTTTGATGTATTCTTCCACGCTCAGGTCAACGATATCAAACACGGAATGTAAAAAGTCCTGCATCCTTGTTTGTCTTTCCAGGTATTCCATTACAGGCTTGTCACGGCCATGAATGGTCTTGTATTCATCATGCCTTCCGGGATTGTCAATGCCCCTGCAATCAAATACAAATCCTCCGCCGTTGCCATCCTTATCAGGTGGAATGCCTTTGCGAAATGAAAAGCTGCAGATCTTCACCACCAGTGGTGTATGCTCATCCGCCTGTATAGGTGTAAATCTCTGGATGACTTCTTCTTCAATACAAATACCAATGACCTTTTTAAATTCAGGTACAGAAATGCCGAGGCTGTTGTTTTCAATAAACCACCTCAGGTTCTGCAAGGCCAGCGGGATGGAGGTCAGGAATTGAGCTTTTCTTTCAAAGAGGCCGCGGAAGCCATAAGCGCCCAGGACCTGTAACAGCCGGATCAGTACATATCCATTGTACTGACTGTAGAAAACGTCGCGGTCAAGAGATGCCTGGATGATGGTCTCAAATGAGTCCATATAATCTTCCAGCAGGCGTGCTTTCCATTCATCCGGAAGGTTGGCTCTTGCCTGCCAGATAATAGAGGCGGCATCGTATTGGGGCGCTCCCAGCATACCACCCTGGTAATCGATAAAATGCACTGATTTGCCATCCTTTACCATAATGTTCCTGCTCTGGAAGTCGCGGAACATGAAGTATTTAAATTCGGTATGTGTCAGGTAATTACTGAGTGCCTCGAAATCATCAATCAATTTTTGCTTATCATAAGCCTTGCGCAAACCATCAAGAAAATAATATTTGAAGTAAAGCAGGTCCGCCATAATCGCCTGCTTCCCAAACTCTTTGTTGGTGAGGCACTGGTCATAATCCATGCCTTCATGACCCACGATCTGCAGCCTGGCAAGCTGGTGGAGGCTTTCTTTGAACAAGCCGTACACTTCGTCGGTATAGCCTTTCTGTTCAAGCACATTCAGCAGCGAAACATCTCCAAAATCTTCCTGCAGGTAAATGGTCTTGTCTTCGCTCACGGCAAGAATCTGGGGAACATTCAGGCCTTTTCTTTTAAAGTGTCCTGAAAAATAAATGAAAGTTTCATTTTCGGGAATATTGGCCCCACATGTGGCAATCACTGATTCACCCCGGTCATTGAACAACCTGAAATACCTGCGGTCGCTGCCGGATTGTGGAATGATATCCAAACTCTGTGGCTCCCTGCCCGCCCAGGTCCTGTACAATTGCGAAACCTCTTCAATCATTGACTGCATGCGGCAAATGTAATTAAATGCGGGACTTGTCAAAGCGCAGGATAATGTGATTGAAAAGAGCGCCAGGAAAAGGCGGTGTGGCAAAAACCACCTGGATTTTCCACGAATTGTGGAACGGAATAATATTTGGCTTATTAACCTTGATCCAAAACCAGTGAACTGGAAAAAAGATGAAGAAGGAATTTGAGCGATATGACCTGCAAACGCTACTGGAGCTTTACATGAAGGAAGCCAAGGATTTTTCTGACGCGTTGAGCGGAAGGACCTCCTGGGTAGACCTTAAGGTAAAGCGACTGCGGATCAGGGAAATAAGTGCTTGTATCAGCCGCAAGTACCAGGAACAGTTTTCCTCTTCCCAAAGAAGAAGGAATGCGCCACCCCATGGTGATTGAACCTTGTTTGCTGCTCTTACAATAGCGGACCCTGCAAATCAGGCTTTTTTTGCTGCGTCCCTTTCCATTTGTTTCCCAACAAGATATCCAAGCACCACACCAATGGCCGTTCCTATGGCCAGACCTGGAGCATCATTACCTACAATAAAGAAGGCGATCAGTATTCCGAATATGCCAAAAAGAATGGCCCATGTTACAGTGCCTTTTGTGCGCTGGCTGGCAGGAATGTCTGCAGGCTTTTTATAAGGATGTCCTGGTCTGTTTCTGCTTTGGGCCATGGGTTTTTGTTTTAAGATACGAAAAAAGCTGATGGCGGATAGCTGTTAGCCTATAGACATAGAAAGCATTTACCTCAAAGGGCGCAGAGGACACGCAAAGTATCGCAAGGATATTTACTTGGTTCTTTGCGATCCTTTGCCCCGCCTCAGTGGGGCGCTTTGCGGTTATCCTACCACGCATTTGTATCCGGTAAAGAATGACTGCATTTAAAGAACAAGAAACAAGAAAGCAGAGAACAGAAACACTTCAAACAACTATTTTTACCCTATAACTTCGAGCATGAACATCCGCATATTCGTCACCGGGGGTACGTTTGATAAAGAATACAATGAACTGACCGGCCAGTTGTATTTTAAGGACTCTCACCTGCCGGAAATGCTCGACCTGGGAAGGAACCTTATCCCGGTTGACATCCGCACCCTGATGATGATCGATTCCCTTGAAATGACCGACATCGACCGAGAACTGATTGCAAGACATTGCAGCGATGCTGATGAGGACCGGATCATCATTACGCACGGGACGGATACCATGGCCGATACCGCCAGGCTGCTTGCGGAAAAAGTTCAGGGAAAGACCATTGTACTTACCGGCGCCATGATCCCTTATAAGTTCGGATCCTCTGATGGATTGTTCAACCTTGGCAGCGCAATGGCTTTTGTGCAAACACTTTCACCCGGTGTTTATGTAGTAATGAACGGGCGTTACTTTCATGCAGGGAATGTTCGCAAGAACAAACAGACCGGAGAGTTTGAAGAATTGACACCGGCATGATCTTCCGCCTAATGGCAAAAATCTCTGCAGATAAAATAGGGACTCGATACCGGTTTTATGGCAGCCAGCTTCAATTGAACCAGACCGCATAACCCTGTCTTCTTAAATTCATTGCAAGTTTTTCTTCCATGATCAATGCTTCCTGTCTTGTCATAGCTTTCAGATTGATATGGTCGTATAGGCTCGGACGCAGGTAAGTCCCGTACTTCTGCACAATACTGGCAGACAGCTTATGTCCTTTCTTGTTTACGTACCCTGTTTTATGTTGTTTGAAGCGTTCAGCGGGGGTCTTGCTGGTCATGCCTACATACAGGCACTGTAGCACTCCATTGAATTGCGGATTGGCAGCCCTGAATTTTGCATTCTCTGTAAATACCTTTTTCGATAATTCAACAACATAAACATGGTACCTCATTTCGAAATTTCCTATTTGCTGTCTTTCTAATGATAGTTTTTGCGTAAAAAGATTAACCGCAAAGATCGCGAAGAACGCAAAGAATAAGCGCAAAGAAGTACCTGTTTTCCTTTGCGTTTCTTTGCGTTGCCTTTGCGTCCTTTGCGGTTAATTTAATTTAAAACTAACAGGATCTAAAATTGACCTATTCTCCCTGGATCCCGTTGCTTTTTTTCTTTTTCCATTGTTTCGCCGTAGCCCCGTCCATCTTCACGATCTTAGGATGGAAAACACCAACCGTATCCACCAGGTGCGATTGCGCTTTCATCACCGTATGAATGTCCTTGTAGGCAAATGGCGCTTCATCCAGCCCGCCTCCGATCAGTTTCACACCATTTTTCTCCAGTGTATCCTGTAACTGTTGATGGGTCACTGAATTCAAAGCGGCAGTACGGCTCATCTTCCTTCCGGCTCCATGAGATGCGGAATTTAATGAACCTTCCAGGCCTTTTCCTTTTACAATGAATCCCGGGCTTGCCATGGACCCTGGAATAATGCCCAATACATTTCTGCCTGCAGGCGTTGCACCTTTACGATGCACGATCACATCCCTTCCTTCAAATTTTTCCTTCCATGCGAAATTGTGATGGTTCTCCACCATTTTTAAGGGTTCCCTTCCCAATTGCATGGCGATCTTTTGATGAATAATGTGATGACAGGCGGAAGCGTAATCACCGGCGAGGTTCATGGACAACCAGTATTCAATGCCTGGCTGTTCATCCATTTGGAGCCAGGCAAGGTTGCCAGCTTCACCAGGAAGCTTTCTTTTTTCTTTCGCGATCCTGGTAAAATGATCCGCAATGGTAGCACCCAGTCCACGTGAGCCTGAATGAGAAAGCAATCCAAGGTATTTTCCAGGTTCTACACCCAGAACATCATCTTTTTCGGAGATCTCCACAATGCCAAATTCAACAAAGTGGTTTCCTGATCCGGAAGAACCCAGTTGCTTTCGAGCTTTTTCCTGGAGGCCTTTCAGCAATCCAATATCATTGAATTCTGCCCGGTACAATACTTCATGATCCGCAGGTTTTTGAAACTGTCCGCCGCTTCCAAATAAAGTCGCTTCATTCAATTCCCTTGTGAAGTAAGCCTCACGTGAAGACAATTCATCCGGATTGATATCAAAAACCGACAGGCACATCCTGCATCCAATGTCCACACCTACACCATAAGGGATCACTGCGCCTACTGTTGCCAGCACTCCACCGATTGGAAGGCCATAACCCGAATGCGCATCGGGCATCAGTGCCCCAGCAATTGAAACAGGAAGCCGCACTGCGTTATTCATCTGTGTCATGGCGCCTGCTTCAATATGTTCGCTTCCAAAAACATTGTAAGGAACACCGGTTTCTTTCAGCCCTATCTCTTCACCGCCGGTTTTTGGTTTTGGAAGAATACCCTCCGCGATCTTTCCAAGCTTCGGGTCGTTTGCGTATTCATTCGGACTTTGCAATATTGCGCTCAGCACTTCCAGGGCATCAGCAGTTGAAAGGTGCTTGAAATTTTTTTCCATCGTATTCATGGCAACGGAGATCACAGGCCCTTCGGGGTATCCGATGCTTCTTAGCTCCTTGCCGCTTAATTTCAGTTTTGCCATAATCTTAATTTTTCATGTATTCTGTTCTGAAGCCAATGACTTCCATTTGTTTGCTCACGTCCTGAACCTCATTTTGGTTGCTGATCTCTGCGATGGTCATCGGCCGGTCAATGATGCGCTGCACTCCAAGGTGATGGCTCAAACGCTGTGCCTTGGCAATGCCCAGTTTTTTAAATTCATACCGGGCAATGAGCCTTCCTTTTCGTAACAGGGCTGCATCAACCAGCGTTAGCGGGCTATTGAAAGTGCAGATCAGTTGTACGTTCAAAAAATCAGCCAGCAGTCCATCGGAAATATTCAAAAGATTGGATACGCCCGGGTTGCCACTCAGCTTTCGATCCATCAAGAGGGTTTCAGCATCTTCAATGATGAGTACCGTTTCAGGGTTGTCGATCAGCAACTCAAGGAATTCAGGGTCCATCAGGTTGCCTGCCATGCTGGTTGAAAGAAACAGTACTCTCTTTTTGATCCTGCCGACCAGGTGCCTCAGGTAGGTTGTCTTTCCTGTACCTGGAGCGCCATGCAAAAGGATGATGCCTTTATCGTTCTTATTATTCAGCCGTTTACGGATCACCTCATCCACTTCCTTGAAATCATCTTCGTAAAAAAGATCCAGGTCCAGCCTTGTCCTTTTAATTTCCATTGATTTCAAATCCAGCCCATAACTGGTCTGGATCACCAGGTTGATCTCGAGCGGCTTCCGGCGTTGCCTTACCTTGAACCTGCTTGCCAGTTCCATCCATTCCCTGACCAGGTCTGGGCAGGTGTTATCATGCAGCACTTCAAAGTATCCTACGTTGAATTCTACAAGACAATTGTTGTTCATGATGAAAAAGGTCTCATCAAATTCATAGGTCTTTCTTTTCCTGTCATAATTACGGAACCTGTGCTCATTGGTGATCATGTGGCTATACTTTTCCTTAAAGGCTGTATATGCCTTTTCTCCATTGATGCCAGAGGTATAATTAACGCTGGGCAAAGTATTAAATGAATAGAGGTACAATGACCTGCCATTAAGAAAATGTTTGCCAAACAGACTGTTGGCATCAAGCATTTTCTGAGTAGTTTCCTGGTTCATAAAATTTCATTTTTGAATGGCCTTACATGGGCCATGAATATTCAGCTATCATTGATAATTCGTTACTGGTTGTCTCCGGGAAATCGGACTTTGTTATCTTATTTGCCAGAGGTGCTTTACTTATAGCCTGAGACAACATGTGATCCTATAAATAAAAAACCCGGTCGTTGTTCACGCCGGGTCCATGTACCTTATAAAACAGGTTCAGTGTTCCGGCCTCGACTTTTGATCTTTTACTTCCACACGCATGCGCAAGCTTGCTATAACAGGGATCTTATACGTGAAACCTGTCACTTTCTGTCCAGAGCAAAAGCATGATTGTTTTATCGATCTTAAATCGTTCGAATGCATCATATTTTTATTTTATCAAAAGTGGACCTGTTGTCCAGGACAATAAAAAAAGCCCTCCGCTTTAGCGAGGGCTTTATATTAAAGTTCTGGTTATTTAATCCATCACTACATAAACCCCGCAACCAGTATAACCGCTGTTAAACTGCTCTGGTGAATCGATATGTAGCTTTCTGCGAAACATTTTATTTAAAATTTGCAGCGCAAAAATAGGCAGCTTTCATTCAATGCGCCAAAACATTTTGATGAATTATTTTTGCAGCATATTTGCATACAGCCCTGAAAGCCTTTACTGGCAAGCGTTTCAGCTGGCTGCAACTTACCACTTTATTTCAGCGATCTCAATCGATCCACTTTGATTGTCAAGTATCACATTTTGCACTTCAACAGTTTGGTCCTTTCTTCCAAAGTTTTTATACACGGTGATCCTTACCATTGCCGGAGCTGTCCTAAAATTCCTGTGTCCATCATGATAGGTAGTCCGGATCTTGTACTTGCCTTCTTTCGCTTCTTTCAACTGGTATTCTGCTATCTGGTAAAGACCAGTGGTAAAATAGGCCTGCTTTCTTTCATAGGTATTACTGCAGACATCGAATCCTCCGCCTGATATGCATGCCGTTTGGCCCAGGTTGATGTTGCCATCTATTACAATCCTTAGATCTACCGGCAGGGGTTGCACAACAGCCAGTCTGATGGCAGATACATCCATATTCTTACCATGCCGGGAAATGATGTTGTTCAAATCATACATCATTACATCTTTGACAGCCTTATATTGTCCTTCAAAATTCTCCCAGTCGCGGCTGATAGCCTCATACAAAGTGTTGGCTGCTTTTTGATACTCGCCAGCCAGCTCATAGGCCATAGCAAGGTTGCGATAATCATGGATGTCCCTGGTGTTTTCCTTTATGATTTCAAATAAATAGACAGCCTGTGCGTATTCTTTCCATGATTGCAGGATGAATGCCATGCCTTTTAAAACCGGGATACTTCCATGCGATACTTCAGCTGCATTGGACAAAGCTGTTACGGCCTCTGATCTTTTGCCAATCTCAAAAAGGTGCTGTGCGATGTCAAAATAAAATCCTGGCGCATCTCCATGAACTTCCTGCAGTTTGCGGTATTGCTCCATCTTGAATTCATTTGGCGTGGATTTAAATTCCTGCAGGTATTCTACGTCAGGTCTGTTTTTCAGTTTGTAGCGTCGGTCATTGAAATAGCTGTAGCCATAACGGATACCCTTCTTCAGGTTGATCAGGATAACACCATTGCTTCCGCGGCTCCCGTAAATAGCGGTTGCTGCAGCATCTTTCAATACACTGATGTTGTCAATATCAGATACGGCCACCATGTCATTGATGTTGCCGGCCACCGGAATGCCATCGATCACAAAAAGGGGTTGTTGATCACCCAAAAATGAACTAACACCACGTATACGTATAGAAGAGAGTTCCTGGTTTGCGAATCCATTATTCGTATTCACCTGTACGCCTGCAACCCTGCCCTGCAAGGCCTGCTCAACATTGGCAAATCCCTGCGACAGTTCATCGCTGCGGATGGTTGCCGAAGCGCCGGTCATGCTTTTTCTCCTTGCATTTCCATAACCAATCACAACTACTTCATCCATTGATTGAACAGCAGGTTCTCCTTTTAAAACATCCTGTACGGGTACTTGTATTGAACTGATATCAGCCTGTGAGTGAACCAATGTATTTCCGTTTGTTACAGGAGCCATATTTGCCTTGTCCTGCGCATTGATCCTGTTGCGATAGTAGTTTACGGATTGTTGCACCAATTCCTGCTCTGTTATTTTTTTGACCTGGGGAACGATGTCACGTTTTACATAGCCCTGCCTGATACATTCTTCTTCAATATCCTTGGGTGGTTCAATATTGAACTTTACATAATCTTCAATCCTTTCAAGCACCAGGTAAGCTGTATTGGGGGTAACGATCCTTTCTTTTTTCCCGAAGGCAAGGGTCTTGTCCCATTCGGTTGTGTTGATCATCCTGTCAAATTCCTGGAGTGCTGCTGACCGGTCAATTGCAGAATGCTTGCATGAGGTTCTTCCATCAACCACTACCTTTTCAACAGAAGCCATACGCTGTGTGTTGCCATAATAAAACAGTATCGTATCGTACCGCCCATGAAGCGTTCCTGAGATCAGCATCCTTCCCGATTCCCTGATCAGCTGCTCTTTGTCAATGATGCTTTTGCCTGAAGCGCTGCGAATATCCATAAGTATGTTCTCAGCCTGGTTAACGCTTTCTATGGCTTCACTGATCCTGGTCTTTCCAAGGTCTATGATCTCTCCGCCGCTGGCGCCGATGATCCTGGCGAGTTGTACCTGCTCATACCTGGAGCTGGCGATGCAATACAGGTAAGCACGGCCTGGTTTGGGAAGATCAGTTCCATAGCTGTTGATCCCATCAGTGAACAGGAAAATGACATCATCAGTCACCTTTGAAAAATCAAGCGTTCCTAATTGCGTAGCACCGTCATAGCGTATGTTCCTCAGGTATTGGTCGTACCTGCTGTTGAACTGCTGCTCCGTGTAAAAAACTGCTGTATCCCTTACTTTAAAATTGAATGTAATGACCGTGAGTTGTTCAATATTATGGTAAGAAACGTATTGCTTCAGGAAGCTGATCTCTTTTTCAATATCCCGCTTAATGGCGGAAGTGGAAATATCCCAGTAAACCGTCAGCTTTTTAGGAGCGATCGTATACTTTAAAGGCAAAGCAGGCTTGTAGGACAAGGCAAAATAAGTATTGCTTTCGCTTTCCTTGGTGCAAACTACGGGTTGCCTTCCCATGGGTATATGAAATTCAAGAGGCTTATTGAGGATCACATGACTGTAACTTGTATTGAAGACCCATGAAGGACTGTTGCCCCAGAATTGGGCCCCTTTTAAAAATCCATCACCTGTAAAAGCTTTATCGGGACTGTTGCTGACGGCTATATTAAGATCAACCCTTCCAACGGTATCTCTTACATTCATTGGAAGCAGGTAATCCATTGTTTGTTTACCGGCCTTTAACAATTGCTGGATGGTCATGCTGATACGCCTGCTGCCTCTTGCTGGTACAGGATAGATGCGGAGGTTGTAATGATTGGCTCCATCCATGGTAAGCAACGCAGGGTCTATTCTTTTTCCTACAATGGTATTATAGGCATTGGTAGCCTTCCATTTTTCTTCTATAGATCCATCACGGTACTGACCGTTCAGATCCAGCTGGAAGCCTGTGATGGCCTGGCCAGGCTGAAGGTTAAAAGAATACAACCCTTCGATCTCCTGGTCGTTGGGATTATAGAATTCCATTTCAATAAAAGTGGTAGCTGTGAAAGGATCTGCTTTAATATCAATAAAGCATCTTTTTAACTGCATGGGGCGGTCCCATTTTCTTTGCTGGGCCGAAAGGGTAACGGAGCATAGCAGCAAAGCGGCAAGCAATATCTTCTGCATAAACGAGGTTTTGTGAAGGATGCAGGGTTTTATTTGATTACATAAAAGAATTTTTAGAAAAGCTTTTAGCTAATAGCTGTTAGCCTTTAGAGATCAGTGATAGACTATAGATGATAAAGTTGAGATTTGGAATGGGAATGTAGGAGTTGAGACTTGATATGTGATAGAAGGATTTTAGAGCGGATAGCTTGCAGCTAATTTAACCGCAAAAAGCCCCGCTCAGGTGGGCAAAGAAATACAGGTTACCACTTTGCGATTCTCTTTTGCGGCCCTTTGCGCTCTTTGCGTTTTGCCTTCCTACGCTATATGAATTCAAAGAAAAATCGAGATCAGTAAGAACCATAAACAAAATAAACCATCAACTAGAACAACGTTCCCTGCTCTCCCGGTCTCACAAACCTTGATGCATCAAGCTCTGTTCTCTCATGGTTGAGGTCAAATTTTTTAGTGTACTTGCGGTACTGGTCCGCCACCATTTGCGCAATGTTGCCTTCACCACTGATCCTTCTTCCAAACTGGCTGTCGTTTACCTGGCCACCATGACCGCTTTCTATCAGGTGCCAGACCTTTTCCGCCTTATCAGGAAAGTTTTTATAAAGCCAGTCATGAAATAAGAACTTGATGGCGCCATTTAACCTGATGAAAGTATAGGCAGAGAAACTAGCCCCAGCCTCACTGGCCGCTTTGATGATAGCAGGCATTTCGTGTTCATTCAATCCGGGTATCATAGGTCCAAGCATAACACCGGCACGAATACCGGCATTGCTCAATTCGCGGATCAGCCTGATGCGCTGCAAACCTGTGGTGGTCCTGGGTTCCATGGCCCTTCGCAATGGTTCATTAAGGGTGGTGACGGAAACAATGATCGATACCAGGTTTCGGTCAGCCATTTTTTTCAGGATGTCAAGGTCACGCAGCATGCCGGCGTTCTTTGTGATCATGCCTACCGGCTGGTTGAATTCATAACATACTTCAAGCAGCGACCGGGTAATGCGGTAAGTTCTTTCCGCCGGCTGGTAACAATCCGTGTTGCCGCTGAGCATGATGGGTGTGGGCACCCACTTGGGATTCATCAAAAATTTTCGCAGGAGTTGCGCAGCATTCTTCTTTACCATGATCTTGCTTTCAAAATCAAGTCCTGCGCTGTAACCCCAGTATTCAAAGGAGTTGCGTGCAAAGCAGTAGATACATCCATGCTCACAACCCTGGTATGGATTCATGCTGTACCACATGCCTACATCGGGGCTGTCCACTTTATTCACGATCCTTTTAGGGAACACTTCTATGTACTGGGTAGGCACATCGGGTTGCTCCCACTCATCAATGCCTTCCAGGAACTCACGGGTGACTGATTGCTTTTCAAAGTGGTTGGGCGTATTGAACTGCGCCCCGCGTCCTTTCTTATATTCCTGGTCATCGCCTTCCTGTTCCGGTTGAGGCGCAGATGGATTAGTTTTGCTGCGTAAAATATTGTTGGTCGACATTTTTTAATTTTAATGATCCATGTGTTACCACTATTCATTGACTAAGAAGCAGGAAGAGATCATGAAAATGATCCAGGCCGAATGGGAAATGCCCTTTGAGCCGATCTACCACATCAATGGATTTGACTTTCCAGTGATGCCTGTGATCACCATGAAGGAACCCCGTAAGGTCCAGGCCTATTCCTGGGGACTTGTGCCGCATTGGAGCAAGTCGCTGGCAGATGCGCAGAAGCTGAGGACGCAAACGCTTAACGCCAGGTCAGAAACAGTTTTTGAAAAACCATCTTTCAGGACCTACGTTGAACAGAACCGTTGCCTGGTCCTGGCTGATGGTTTTTATGAGTGGATGGACTTCGCTAAAAAGAAGTATCCCCACTATGTTCACCTTGATGAAAAAAATCTTTTTGCTTTTGCCGGTCTCTATACCCATTGGACAGATAAGGAAACCGGTGAGCTTTTAAAAACATTCACCATACTCACAACGGACGCTAACCCGCTGATGGCACGAATACACAATGTGAAAAAACGCATGCCCCTGATCCTGCCAAAAGAACAATGGGACACCTGGCTGGATCCTTCCCTAAACAAAGAACAAATTGCTGCTTTATTCACGCCCTGTTCAGATGGGAACATGAAAGCCCATACCATATCAAAGCTGATCACAACAAGAGGCGCTGATACCAATGTGCCGGAGATCAACCATCCATTCGAATACCCTGAACTTGCATTAGCTGAATAGGTCTCCCTGCTTTACTTCCATGGGAAGATTGAGCATATCCATCTTACGCACCACTTCATAGCGTTTGCTGATATTGCTTCTTCTTAAAAGGATCAGCGAATCGGCAATGAACTTGCCTGTGAACTGACTATGCTCGCATTCGAGCCACATGTTGATGAATTGCATTGGCTTCAGCCTTTGCGCGATGATCAGGTGCGGTTCAGGAATAAAATGAGGCTCGTGCTCCGGAATGTTCATCAGCCATTTGGCCTTCCTGAGACTTTTAGCCAGTTCATTGAATGGGCTTTTGGTTGGCACATCAATGTAAATGGTATGGGAAGGATAGGCAGAAAAATCCTTCAGCTCCACTTTAAACGGATTGCAGCCCATGGCCACATGTTGCATCCGCTCAATAAATCGCGGCTCCACCTTTTCAAATGCATGGCACCTTAAAATGGTCAGGCTTGGTTTCAACTCAAAAGGAAATTTAACGCCGTGCCGCTCATGAAGATTTTTTCTCAATTGTTGCACCCGCTCCTGCAATGCGTCCGACAAAGGAACGATGAGCCTGTATTCATTGATCCGGTAACCGGGAAGTTCAAAGGTGTTACTCATATGATTGGTTTTAGGGAAAAGTGGATAACCTAATTTTATTAGTATGAAAATACTAAATAATTTAGCATATTAAACCAACTTTATGGAAGGACAAGATTTTTTTTATGCACAATACAGGGGATCAAAGGATTATGGACAGGAAAATATCAGAACAGCCAACGCTACCGGCTTTGGCGCAGCAGCGGATGATTATGCAGAAAGAGGTATTGACCTGAATGAACAACTGATCCGCAACAAGCCTGCAACTTTTTTTATGCGTGTGAACAGTGAGGCCATGAATGGCGCAGGCATCTTCAAGGGAGATGTAGTGATCATTGACCGTTCTCTTCCTGCGAACAATGGCAAGGTTGTAATTGCTGTGGTGGATGGGGAAATGCTGATCCGGCGCCTTGTGATCGATAACAACAGGACCTCCCTGGTACCCGCCAATAAAAATCTGTCATCCATTGATGTTACCCATGCGCTCGAGGTATGGGGTGTGGTTACCTATGTGATCCACCAGGTATGAAAGCCATTGTTGATTGTAATAGTTTTTATTGCTCCTGCGAACGCGTATTCCAGCCTCGCCTTGGCAACCAGCCCATTGTTGTATTAAGCAACAACGATGGTTGCATTATTTCACGGAATGATGAAGCCAAAGCTTTGGGGCTGGGAATGGCCGGCCCTTATTTTAAAGAAAAACCGCTGATCGATCAATATGGCGTTGCGGTCTTTTCATCCAATTACAATCTTTATGGCGACATGAGCCAAAGGGTGATGGAAGTGCTTACATCGTTCGTTGGTGAAGATCATGTAGAAGTATATTCAGTTGATGAAGCATTTGTTGACCTGGATGGATTCGAACAGGCAAAACTTCCACAACTTGCAGAAGCTATCCGTTCATCCATTGAACAATGGACAGGCATCAGGGTTTCCATTGGTGTAGCGCCATCCAAGACCCTTTCAAAATTGGCCAACCGCATTGCTAAAAAGGATAAGGAGCGTTCAGGGTGTATAACGGTCCTTGATTCGCCTGACAAAATCAATCCTGCATTGAAACAAACTTCTGTGAATGATATCTGGGGTATTGGCGGAAAGTATGCGGACAAGCTGCATTCGCTGGGCATTCATACCGCATGGGACCTTCGTTTGATGTCTGAAGATTGGGCACGGCGGCATTTAGGTGGTGTAGTTGGTGTAAGGTTGATCAAGGAATTAAACGGAATGGATGCAGTGGTGATGAAAGATGAACTGGTGACCAAAAAAATGATCGCCACTACACGCATGTTTGGCAAAGTTGTTACTGAACTGAGGGATATAAGAGAAGCAGTAGCCACCTATACTGCAAGGGCAGCAGAAAAATTACGCAGGCAGCATTGCGCAGCCAACATGATCAGCACTTTTTTAGTATCACAGGAAAAAATAGACGGCCCACGCTTCAAACATGGACCAACCGTTAGCCATTATGCAGTGCTTGAACAGCCCACGGCACTGACGCACCAATTGATCAAACCTGCAGTGCGCATGGCGGAGCAGCTTTTTCTGGAAGGGAAAAAATATAAAAAAGCTGGCGTTATTTTGAGCGGTCTTGTCCCGGATGATTCCATACAGGCCAGCATGTTTGAATCAGGCCAGGGCATTGGCCGGTTCCTGATGGAACAGATGGACAACATCAACTTCAGCATGCGCGGTGATGTAGTAAAATTTGCTTCCTCGGGCATGAGGCGAAACTGGAAGATGCAGCAGAACTTCCACTCGCCACGGTACACTACACGATGGGATGAATTGTATAAGGTAAGCTGATCTGCAACGCTACTGAGCCGGTAATCCTGTTATAAAAAGCCACGAGCTCCGAGCTGTGAGCCGTTTCAGAATATAGTACAATTTCCTTTTTTAGGAAGTGCGGAAACTAACTACTGCCTTGTATTTGCCGCGGCGGATCGTGGCTAGTAGCTTGTAACTTGCAACATCAAAATGCTTTGTCTACTACCTTCTTTGATTCCATGGTAACTTCGTGTATGGCTTTATTATTTGAACCATTGCAGATCAGGAGTATCAGGTTAAAGAACAGGATCGTAGTATCACCCATGTGCCAGTATTCAAGCAGCGACGGCTATGTCAACGACTGGCATTTTGTTCACCTGGGCAGCAGGGCGGTCGGTGGCGCAGCGCTGGTGATGTGCGAGGCAACAGCGGTATCACCTGAAGGAAGGATCACGCCAAACGATCTTGGCATCTGGAAGAATGAACACATCTACTGGTTGAAAAGGCTGACGCATTTTATGGAAACACATGGTGCCGTACCGGGCATTCAGCTGGCGCATGCCGGCAGAAAAGCCAGTCACGAAGCGCCATGGAATGGCGGTGGAAACGTACTTGCCGGTAAGGGCGACTGGCAGACTGTTGCACCGAGTGCTATACCTTTTAAAGACAATGAGCCTCCACCCATTGAACTTGATGCTGCAGGTATTGAAAAGGTTATTAAGGATTTCAGCGTTGGAGCCCAACGTGCCTTGCAGGCAGGATTTAAAGTAGCCGAGATCCATGCGGCTCATGGCTACCTGCTTCATGAATTCTTATCACCTTTCAGCAATCAGAGAGGCGATCAATATGGCGGGTCATTTGAAAACCGTATCCGCCTCCTGGTAGAAGTAACAGAAGCGGTACGCCGGGTATGGCCTGAAAACCTCCCGCTTTTTGTAAGGATCTCGGCAACGGATTGGGTAGAAGGCGGATGGAGTGAAGATGATTCGGTGCAGCTTGCGGCCATTTTAAAGACAAAAGGTGTTGACCTGGTAGATTGTTCAACAGGTGGTAATGTTCCTGCCGTGCGCATTCCGCTTACACCTTCTTACCAGGTTCCTTTCGCAGCAAAGATCAAAAATGAAACCGGCATCATGACCGGTGCGGTTGGGTTGATCACCACAGCGCAACAGGCGGAAGACATTCTGCAGAAAGGCGAAGCAGACCTGATCTTCCTCGCAAGGCAAATACTCCGCGATCCTTACTTCCCTTTGCATGCAGCAAAAGAGCTCGGCGTTGATGTTGACTGGCCGGTGCAGTATGAAAGAGCGAGGTAGAACTTCGGTTTTTGGTTTTTGGTTTCTTGTTGTTTAGATACAATCATTCCTTACAGTATCGAATTGCGTAAAGACGTAGTAACCGCAAAGAGCGCCAAGAATACGCAAAGAAGCGCAAAGAATTACATGTTACTCTTTGCAAACCTTTGCATTCCTCTGCGACCTTGCGTTTTGCCTTCTTACGCAATATGAAAGAGGGAAAATTAAAGACCTGTAGACAACCAGAAACCAGAAACTATAAACCAGAAACAATCATCTCGTACTATCCTTCTTCGGCACAATCCTATAATCCCCATCTGTCAATCCTTTCACACCTTTTGGCTTTTTCTGGATGGTATCTTTTGGTGAAGGGGCAACAACCAATGGCGGATTGATCTGTGGTGGCAGGCTTGTTTGCAAGACAGTGCTGTCGAGTGGAAAAGGATTGTCTGCTATTACAGGCTGCCTGTTCAATACGGAATCTCCAGGCTGATTCACACCTGGTCTGGAAGTTTGTTTCGCTGTGCCTGGAAAAATAACAGGTCCGCTTTTGTTTTGCGGATTGGCCCCGGACTTTTGTGGTTGTGTTGTTTGAGCGGATGGAAATGGTCTTGTCTGTACGGGATCCTGGTTTTTTCTTTTTTGTTTGTTTACGATGATGAGGGTAATGATGGCAACAATAACAGCAAACGGACCGGTACGGGCAAGGATCGACCGCCAGTCCGGGGACTGCGGGCCGGAACTGCCTCCGCCCTCATCTGTGGGCAGGTCGATGTCCAGCTGGTCTTCAATCCTGGACCAGATGGCATCCTTCAGATCCGGGATGGGCAGTGCGCCCAGCTTTTCCGCGATCGTCAGTTCGTATGCTTGTTTTTGATCCATTAATGATGTCGTTCCGTAATTTGTTTTTGTAATGTCTTCCTGGCTTCGCTGAGGTGCCATTTTGAAGTGCCTTCGCTGATCTTCAGCTTCTCAGCTATTTCGCGGTGATTGAAGCCTTCCACCGCGTAAAGAACAAACACGGCGTGGGTGGCAGGCGGCAGTCTTTTGATCAGGTTCATGATCTCCTCCGCGCCCATTTGTTCGAGGATATGATTGTTAATGGCAGGTTCCGCTACGGTCTCGATCTCCACGTTTTCACTGAACCGCTGTCTTCCTTTTATGTGGTCCAATCCTTCGTTAACAACAATCCTTTTGATCCAGGCATGCATGGAACCTTTAGAGGGATCGTAGCTGCTGATGCTTTTAAACACTTTTACAAATGCATGGCTGAGAATATCAGCGGCATCCATTTCATCGCGTGAATAACGTAGTGCAATGGTCATGGCAAAAGAATAGAATTGCTCGTACAGGAGCCTTTGCGCCCTGCGCTCGTTGGCTTTGCAGCCTTCGATCAACAATTCTATATCTTCCGCGATCGCTACCATGATGGCTTAGCCGTTTACGTCCTGGATTTTCCTGAGTAATAATGCAGTTGAGATGGAAGCAAGGATCATCTTGGTCTTTGCATCAAGGTCGTTATAGATCCAGATGTTGTGATCAAATGTATCAATGATGGCCACAACGCCGTCTTCTATCCTTAGTTCGTACCCGGTAAGAATTTTTACAGGCATATGTGCTTCCCTGCCTTTTTTGGTTGTTACATTTTTAACCCTTACAGGCTTAATGATCACGGTTTCCTTTCCATTGGTCACCCAGCCTTCTTCTTCAACGTAGGGAAGATCAAGCAGGCGGCGTGCGGTATCTTTCGACCTGTCATAATTATTGAACAGCACCAGTTGCCAGGGCTCATCTTCGGTTGCGGTTTGGGGCAGGATGGCTGCTGAGAATGAATACTGGTAGTTCTTGGTGCTGTAAGTATCCCCGATCCATTTAACATTGGACTTCACAACAACTTCTTCCCTGGTCATTTTTTCCTGGGCAAAGATCTCTGTAATAAGATTGCCATCCTGCACAGTGTATTGGAACTTGTTCTTCTGATTAGAGGTCGTGTGGCTTTTATCGATGTTGAACACTTTCAGGATACGTTCTTCAGTCGTTATACCGGAATTGCGGTCAGGGCGCGTGGTCGTGATGTTCCATCCTCGTTTGACCTTTGAAGTCTGGTATTGGCCGAATGATAATTTCTGGTTGATCTGCCAGCCATTCAGTCCTTTCACAGGCAGTTTTGTTGCCTGTGAGCTGAATTGATCCGGCACTGCCAGTTGAATGGATGTGCAGGAAGCAATGGAAACCAGCGAAACAATTGAGATGAGCAGCGTTCTCATTTTTATTGATTGTAAAAATTAATAATAAAGTTCTCTTCTGAATGTCAGCAGCGAAGCAGCGCTTGCAATAACGGTCCGTATGTTCTCATCCAGGTCCTCGCGGATCCAGAAGCGGCGCTCCGTTTCCCTGAAGCTGACAGCGCCCACGATCTGGTTATTATAAGTAAAGGAATAAACAAGGTTAAGGGAGGCCAGCAAGCTACTGATATCATCTTTATCAACCGCCTTGTCCTGCAACACTAACGTAGTTTTTACAAACCGGATCTCTTCACTTCCTTTACGGATCAGGCCTTTCTGTTCCTCATCTTTAGTGCCATTCAGGTTGGAGGCTGCAAGCTGCCACCGATTGCTGGTATCGTCTCCTACCTGTATCACCGCTTCAAGAAAGTCAACGTTCCTGGCTCCAAAAAAACTGGAATCCTGTTTTTGCAGCAGCCGGAAGGTTTCATTTTTCCTGAGGACAGCCTTGCTTTCAGTACGGCTGATTGTTTGTCCGTTCTTTTCCAGCTCAAAGCGAAATACATCCTTTGACCTGGACTTCCTGTTCTTGTAAAGCGGGATCCCTTCAATCTGCAAAAGAGCATTGGCAAGGGAAAAATTACCAAATGAAAAGAATGATCCTAAGGTCCTGCGAAGGTGGGTTGTACTGTAATCACCAAAATCGAGGTTGCGCTTGAAAGGACTTTTCTGTCCGCGAAGCTGGTAAGGCCGCAGGTCAAGCGCCCTGGCGGATTGCTCCTGCGCCTTGGCCTGCAGCACTGTTATAGAGGCTATGATCAAAAGGATCTGTTTCATGATATGATTATTGTACTGGCACAAAAACAAATTCAGTATATCCCATCGAGTTGACCAGCCTGTAAGAAAACCTGTTGGCACTGATCCTAAAATGATCAGCAACAATGGAAAACCCCTGTCCGCCGCCGATGCCCAGCCTGATCCTGGTATCATTATCCAGCAGTTCGTAAAAGCCATCGGTGCCACTGTCTCCAAACTGGTCGGTGTAAGTAATGGACCCATCTGCATGGTAACGCTGGCGTACCGCTGAAAAATCATCTTCGTTGTTCTGGGCTCCCCTTTTATAAACCTGGTGCGGGGTACCGTAGTTCTCATTTACTTCATCAATAAGCCAGGTCTTTGCCGTTAGTAATTCCCTGACTGAAGGTGCCGGCTGGGCGTCCCTTTCTTTCTGACAGGATGATAATGCAAAGATGATGGTCATGAAGGAAAATAAAAGCCTGAATGGAATGATCTGTAGTTTCATAAACATGATTTGTTGATTTTGAAAATTTTGGTTTATTGTAATTGCTTTGAGATAGTACCCTGGCTCATCTCAAAACCGTTGGGTAGAAAAAATCCCTTTAACAATTCTTTAAAGAATAGCCTAAAAAACCTGATCTTCCTGTAAAGCGCTTTTGGATCCCCGGAGGAAAACATACTATGAATGCGTGCCGGAAGTTTTACGATCATGGGTTTACTCTTCAGCCTCAAGGCTGCTCCTAAAGGTTTTGTGTTTAAGGTCTGTTTAATTGGATGAACCTATCTGGCGTGATCGCCCTTTCCTGCTTACCTTTAGGCCGCTGATCCTATCACAATGAGCTATCAACTAAAAAATAATATCCGTATCGTAACGGCCGCCTCGCTTTTTGACGGCCATGATGCTGCCATTAATATCATGCGCCGCATCCTGCAGTCCAAAGGGGCAGAGATCATCCACCTGGGTCATAACAGGAGCGTACTTGAGATCGTGGAATGTGCCATCGAGGAAGACGCCCAGGGCATCGCCATCACTTCCTATCAGGGCGGCCACGTTGAATTTTTCAAATACATGAAAGACCTGCTGCAGGAAAATGGCTGCGGTCATATTAAAATATTTGGTGGTGGCGGCGGCACTATACTGCCACAGGAAATAAAAGAGTTACATGATTACGGCATTACCAGGATCTATTCACCGGATGATGGCCGTAAAATGGGCCTTGAAGGCATGATCGAAGATGTGATCAGGCAATGCGATTTCACCCTTAATGGGAATGGCCGGTACTCAAAACCAATGTCCCTTGGCGAATTAAAGGATGTGCGCCAGATCGCCCGCCAGATCACCAACGCGGAGAATGGCGGCAATGGAACATCATCAAAGCTGGTAAAAAAAGAGCAGGCCGCGGAGACCATAACATCTCCTGTCCTGGGCATCACAGGGACCGGCGGTGCCGGTAAATCTTCAGTAACTGACGAGATCGTACGCCGCTTCCTCAATAATTTCCCGGACAAGACCATAGCGGTAATTTCAGTAGACCCATCCAAGAAGAAAACAGGAGGTGCCTTACTGGGTGACAGGATCAGGATGAATTCCATTTCATCTCCAAGAGCTTACATGCGCTCCCTCGCCACCCGCGAAAGCGACAGGGCTTTAAGCGAATATGTGCAGGAAGCCATCGACATCTGCAGGGCAGCCGATTTCAACTTCATCATCCTTGAAAGCGCTGGTGTTGGACAGAGCGATGCATCGATCCTGGATTATTGCGATATCAGTTTATATGTGATGACCCCGGAATACGGGGCTGCATCGCAACTGGAAAAGATCAATATGCTGGACTACGCCGATGTAGTGGCTATTAATAAATTTGACAAGGCAGGCGCTTTAGATGCACTGCACGACGTACGCAAACAATACAAGCGGAACCACCAGCTATGGACCGCGAAAGATGAAGATATTCCGGTGGTGGGTACCATTGCTTCCCAATTCAATGATACCGGTGTGAACGAGTTGTTTGAAAAGCTGATGACCGTTGTAAGCACCAAAACTAAAGTTCAGTTTGGCAGCTTCGAAATGCATGCGCACATTTCAGACACGGTCACAAAGTCGCAGATCATTCCACCAAAACGTGTCCGTTATCTTTCCGAGATCTCTGAAGAAGTAAGGACTTATAACCGCACAGGTGAAGAGCAGGCCGCTATTGCTTCAAAATTATATCGCCTGCAGGGTGCACTGGAAATACTACGTGCTTCAAATAGTAATGAAGCAGTCCAGGTTCTCCAACAGCAGATCGAGCATTATGACAGGCAATTGTTCCCGGTTTGCAAAAAACTGATCACCGAATGGGAGGAAACCAAGTCATCCTATCAGAAAGAATTCTTTGAATACGATGTGCGGGGTAAGATCATCCAGCAGCCCCTGTTTACTAAATCACTTTCAGGTACCAGCATTCCAAAGATCGCCGTGCCCCGTTTCAGGGACTGGGGTGATATATTGCGCTGGCGCATTCAGGAAAATTTTCCGGGTAAGTATCCATACACAGCCGGTGTATTTCCATTGAAAAGAGTGGAGGAAGATCCTACAAGGATGTTCGCTGGTGAAGGCGGTCCCGAAAGGACCAACAAGCGCTTTCACTATGTGTCACAGGGACAGCCGGCGAAAAGATTATCCACCGCTTTTGATTCGGTAACGTTATATGGTGAGGATCCGGATTACCGGCCGGACATCTATGGCAAGATCGGCAATTCAGGTGTTTCCATTGCAACTGTTGATGACGCTAAAAAATTATACAGCGGCTTTGATCTTTGCGATCCAAAAACTTCCGTATCCATGACCATCAATGGTCCGGCGCCGATGCTGCTGGCCTTTTTCATGAATGCGGCCATTGACCAGCAGTGTGAGAATTATATCACTAAAAATGGTCTTTGGGATGAAGTAAAAAAGTTCGCTGATCAGAAATACAGGTCATTCAATCGCCCCGGATATTACAATCCTTCCTCGCCTGAGCGTTTGCCAGAAGGCAACAGCGGCCTTGGATTGAAATTACTCGGGCTTAGTGGTGATGAAGTATTGCCAAGGGAAGTGTATGAACAATTGAAAGCGCATGCGCTTCAGAATGTACGCGGTACCGTGCAGGCAGACATCCTGAAGGAAGACCAGGCACAGAACACCTGCATCTTCTCAACAGAGTTTGCATTGAAGCTGATGGGTGATGTGCAGGAATATTTTATAACCAATAAGGTCCGCAATTTTTACAGTGTATCCATTTCAGGGTATCATATCGCTGAAGCGGGTGCCAACCCGATCACCCAGCTGGCCTTTACGCTGGCAAATGGTTTCACCTATGTTGAGTATTACCTGAGCCGGGGCATGCAGATCAATGATTTTGCACCCAACCTTTCGTTTTTCTTTTCTAACGGCATGGACCCCGAATACAGCGTGATCGGCCGTGTGGCGCGACGCATCTGGGCAAAGGCCATGAAGCATAAATACGCTGCCGACAGCCGTTCGCAAAAATTGAAATACCATATCCAGACATCTGGTCGAAGCCTGCATGCGCAGGAGATCGACTTCAATGACATACGAACCACCTTGCAGGCGTTGTATGCTATTTACGACAACTGTAATTCACTTCATACCAACGCGTACGATGAAGCCATCACCACGCCAACGGAAGAAAGTGTCAGAAGGGCCATGGCTATCCAGCTGATCATCAACCGTGAGCTGGGATCTGCGAAAACAGAGAATTTTATCCAGGGTTCTTTCCTGATAGAAGAACTCACAGACCTGGTAGAAGAAGCTGTGCTTACCGAGTTTGACCGCATCACGGAAAGAGGCGGCGTACTGGGTGCTATGGAACGCATGTACCAGCGCAACAAGATCCAGGAGGAAAGCCTGGTTTACGAACACCAGAAACACACCGGTGAATTGCCGCTGGTTGGTGTCAATACTTTCCTGAACAAAAATGGATCTCCAACCATTCTTCCCGGTGAAGTGATCCGATCTACAAAGGACGAAAAAGAGCAGCAGATCCAGAACCTGCGAAGTTTCCGAAATAGGAATGAAGGAAAGTCTACTGCAGCGCTGGAACGCTTAAAGCAAGCTGCCATCAGGAATGATAACCTGTTTGCTGAATTAATGGAGACCGTTAAGTATTGTTCGCTTGGCCAGATCACGCATGCGTTATATGAAGTGGGTGGACAGTACAGGAGGAATATGTAAGGGGAAAGCTGTTAGCTGCTAGCTTCTAGCTTCGAGCCTTGGGAGGAGTCACTGAGATATTAAGTCATGGGATTCGGCCTGATAAGAAATGAATTTAATAATTGAAACCTCTTAAGCTCGCAGCAAAAAAAATGTTGGTTTAATTATTTAAATGAAAAAAGGCACACCGTAGTGGGCCTTTCACCTATAATATTAAATCTTAATGCCGGATAAAGACCCTGTAGGCTTTTATTCCATTTGATGTTACAAGCTTTACCAGGTACATGCCTGATGGTTGCCCGGTAAGATTGAACTGAACGGCCTGCTGGGCACCATTTAAGCGGATCGTTCTTTTTTCAATAAGGCTTCCGGAGGGGCTATATACTTCAATCTCTGCAGACCCTGTCAATTTTCCATCCAGCTGCAGCTGGAATTGTCCTTTGGTTGGATTGGGATAGACCTGCTTATTGCCTGCTGTTGTTTCTCCTGCGCTTTCTGAGGGCCTGCTACGGTTATCCCATTCGCGATCATCATTGGCATTTCTGCAATGGCCAAGGTAATCACCATGGGCCAGGTGTTCCGCCACTGCTGCTTTGGCAATGCAGATCTCATTTGGTTTGCCGGGGTTGCCAGGAAGTACATGGCACAGCTGTATCTTATCATTCTTGTTGCCACAGCGAACGTCTGTTACAAAAACAGTTCTTGTCTTTATATAACTGCAACCTGCAGCATCTGTTACCACTACAAAATAAACATAGGCTCCAGGCCTTGATGGATTCACTGTAATGGATGGAGTGATTGCACCTGTGGACCACTTGTAGGTATATGGTGCTGTTCCTCCTGCAACCTGTGAAGTCAGCCTGAGTGATGTTGGCCCATAGCCGATATAGATGGTATTGGCAGCGCCGCCTGGATTAACCGCATAAGTGTCCGGGATACTTACATCCAGCCTGTTCACCTTTACTATTGTTGTACAGGTGGTAGAATTTCCGCTGGCATCAGTAGCCGTCCAGGTAATGGTGCTGCTGCCTGGTAAAAAGTATCCAGAGGCATTATTGCCATTACCGCTTCTGCTGGTGGCTCCGGTTATTGCAAATTTTACCGATACAAGGCTGCAATTGTCGGTTGCAATTAATTCAGGAACTGCATAAAGGTTTAAGATATTAAAGCAATGTTCCCGGGTGGCAGGGCAATTCAAAGCGGGGGCTGTTTGATCATTACTTGCAGCAACAGCAAATGTCTCCTGTTTTGAAATGCCAGATGCATCAGTAACTGTGATGGTGTAGCTGCCTGGCTGCAGGCCGGAAAGATCCTGCTGAGTAATTCCATTGGACCATAAATAGGTAAAAGGAGCCAGGCCACCGTTTACCGAAACATCGATCGCGCCTCCTGTGTTGCAGGAAGAAGGAGAGATGTTGGCTGTAACCAGGATCGGTTGTGTAAGATTTCCTGTAGCAACATTGAGAATACGTACCCGCTGATCGTTACCTGCATGACCCGAGCTGCCCGTAAATCCAAACCATACAAGGCTGCCTGTATGCCAGAAAATAGTGTTGACAATGTCTCCAGTGTAAACATGGTCCTGGCCAAGGAAGTTAACGGTAAGCGACTTTGTGGCGGCATTCCATAAGAATTTTACATCATGCCATGCCCCATCTTCTATATTCACCGGCAAGGCAACAGGCGGCTGAAGGGCTGACGCATGATTGTGGTAAGCATTTCCAAATGAAAGGAAACCAAGGTGGTCTGCCTGGGGATCACCAAGGTCGAAATACGGATCAGAGTTGGAATAGGTATCAAATTCCACGATGAGTGAAGGTGTGATGTTATGGTAACCAAGACCTGCTCCTGCATTGCCAAGGGCCTGTGTTCCTGCCGATTGTAAAACGAAGGCCATGCCATCGGCCGCAGTATCGTAAGCGCCAAAATACATTTGGGTAAGGATCTGGAAATCCTGGTTTAGGTCAAGCTGGGTAGTATTCCATACTGCGCCTGCAACATACATGGATGGTGGCGTTACCTGGAATTCATTGGGTCCCTGCTGTGAAGCAACGCCCTGGGTCTGGTACTGGGCATGAGAAACTGAAATGATGCTGGAAAGCAACATTGTAAGGAAGTAAAGTTTTCGCATTTTGAAAAAAAGGGTTGAACGTTTAAAATATATAGATTACGGATCGATCAGTATCCGACTTAAAAAACGACAGTCTTGTTTTTCAGAATATGAAACTGCTTTTCAGAAGATAGGTACGGTTTTCAGAAGATGTAACGAGGTCTTTTCAGGGGAAGTTTTTCAAAAGAGGGTGCTACAAAATACTCAACAAATCCAAAATTAAAAATGGTTAATCCTCTATCTTTCAAAAAATTATTGTAGGTACTTTTGATCTGCTTGCCAGTCAGGTAATTTCTAAGACTGAAACACATATGCTTAAAAATGCAGCACAATAAGTCCGGGGTGCTTTCCCATCGTTGGATAATGTTGAAAATCTGTTAACCTTTTTGGCGAAGTGAATTCATAACCTGCTTGGTTTTATCTTAATTCAAATACAGTAAATTATTTATACATGCATCGCATTCTTTCAGCCCTTGTGTTTTTACTCCTGGTTCAATCTTCCGGGGCCCAGGATATAGAATCAGCGATCCGCCGTCATGCGGACAGGTTCCAGCCCGAACGGGTTTATATGCACTACGACAAGGCAGTTTATGCTGCCGGAGAAACAGTATGGTTCAAGGCCTACCTGGTTGAAGGCGCTTTCCCTGCTGATTCTGCAAGAACATTCTATATTGATTGGATAGATGCCAAAGGAACCGTTTTAAAGCATGATGTTTGGCCGGTAGTGGATGCAACTACCACGGGGCATTTTGATATTCCAGGCGATTTTAAGGGTAATGCTATTTATGTAAAAGCCTACACCCAGTGGATGCTGAACTTTGATTCTTCATTTCATTATTCAAAGACCATCAGGTTGTTGAACAGATCGGAGGGCGGCCAGCAAAAAATGGAAGCTCCCATTCCATCAATCCAGTTTTTTCCCGAGGGCGGCGATGCCGTTACCGGTATCATGAACAACTTTGCTTTCAAAGCAAATGACCAATATGGCCGGCCTGTAAAAGTCAGCGGATACATTACGGATGCAAAAGGTACACAGGTACAAAACTTTATTTCCGCGCACGATGGCATGGGCATGTTCAGCTTTTTCCCCCAGGCCGGTACCAGTTATACCGCTAAATGGAAAGATGAAAAAGGTGTTGAAAGAACCAACCAGCTACCACCTGTAAAACCATCCGGAATTATCATGAAGGTCACCCTTGGTGCAGACAGAAGGGTCATTTCTCTCACAGGTACACCCGGTCTTCCAGAAACGTTGAAGCAGGTACATATCGTTGGCACCATGAATGGCAGGATGGCTTTTAAAACATCAGCCTCCATTAATGAAGGTGTTACGGTACAAAAGGCCGTTCCTGTGCAGAACCTTCCTTCAGGTATCCTGATGATCACTGTGCTGGATGTTAACTGGAACCCAATAGCAGAACGCATTACATTCATCAACAACAATGATTACGCTTTCCAGACTCAAATGAAAGTGGAACACTGGGGCACCAGCAAAAGAGGTAAGAATGAGATCCTGATCACCGTTCCTGACAGCCTGGTGGCAAGCCTTTCCATCTCGGTAACAGATTCGGATATACAGCGGGACAGCAGCAATATTATTACGGAATTGATGCTCACAGGTCACCTGAAAGGAGAGATATACAGGCCTGCTTATTATTTTTCAAGCAACCATGATTCCGTGCAGAAGCACCTGGACCTTGTGATGCTCACCCATGGATGGAGGAGGTTTCAATGGGAAGCTGTCGTAAAAGGAAAAGACCCTGAATTCCGTTACAGGAGAGATACGGCCTATCTGACCCTTTCGGGTCAATTATATGGCATCGGCAAAAAGGTGGTGTCGCCAACTGACCATATCATTTTGCTGATCAAGGAGAAGGACTCAAGCATGAAGATGAACATCCTGCCCATAGCTCCTGACGGCAGTTTCAATGATCCCAACATCGCCTTCTTTGGTGATGTAAAGATCCATCACCAGCTCAAGGCAAATGCGTTGCGTTTTGCTGAAGTGCGGTACATGACCAATCGTTTTCCTGCACCTAATTATGCCAATGCAGCGAAATCATTTCCACGCATTCCTGTACGCGATACTTTTGGTTTCTTCCGTCAAAACAACCTGGCAGCTGAATCTTTAAGGCTGCAGCAGCTTCGTAATTCAAGAGTGATGGAAACTGTTACGGTTCGTGCAACAACAAGGTCGCACCTGCAGCAACTTGAAGACAAATATGCGAGAGGTTTATTTTCAGGAGGAGATGCCAAGCAGTTTGATCTTGTAAATGAACCATCCTATGGTTACATGAATATTTTTCAATTCCTGCAGGGACGTGTTGCAGGATTACAGGTGAATACTAACAGCACCGCTACACAGCTATCCTGGAGGGGCAGCGAACCTTCTTTGTTCCTCGATGAAATGCAGGTGGAAGTAGAAACCATATCTATGATACCTGTAAGTGACATCGCTTATGTAAAAGTATTTAACCCCCCATTCCTGGGTGGAAGGGGCGGCAGTGGTGGCGGTATTGCCATTTACACCAGGAAAGGTGGAGATGTAGTATCAACATCAGGAAAGGGGCTTTCAGAAAATATCGTTTCGGGTTATTCCCCAATGCGCCAGTTTTATAGTCCCGATTATTCCAGAATAGATCCCAGGCATGAAGAGAAGGATCTTAGAACAACACTTTACTGGAACCCATTGCTTCAGTTTGATCCAAAGAACAGGTCGGTGCTGGTGCGTTTTTACAACAATGATGTCAGCAAATCTTTTCGGGTAGTCATACAGGGTATGACAAGGGATGGGGTCCTTACGCAGCTGGAGGAGATCATGGAATGATGAAACAATTGACTTTAGATGGAGCATCCTGTTGAATGAGACGTATTCTTAGTGTTCCAACGCTGGTTAAGAAACATGATTGAGATATCTGTCTTTCATTCAAATGAAGCAAAATATAATTATTAGAACACGCCAAAGCCCGCGGCTCGAAGCTCATGGCTCGCAGCTTCACAGAAACTGTGTGTGCCTGAAGGTGAGGAAATCATGGGGGAGGATCAACCTTTAAGAGGAATGGATTCGGCTATATAATTACGGGCTTCGCCGATTCCTGCCTTCCGGGAAAATGCCGGAATATATCTTTGATTCATCCTTTAGAAAACGCCCGTTTTTAACCTCCGATATCTGATTTCGGCCACCATTCTCTCAGCACCTTCATATAGGCGCAACCAATACTAACTGAACTGCAGTCCCCCAGGTTTAACCAGGGGGACTATTTTTTTGGTACCTGTGTAATGTAATTTAATCCTATTGAGATGGCACATCAGCTGCCACGCTGTGAGCCGCCGGTCATTGGCTTCTTTGCAAAACCCCCACCGCTTTTAGGAGCCTTGTTCATGAACTTAGATCCATTGTTATTCTTAGGCTGGCTCTTATTGTTTTTCTTGTCGCCTTTTTTTCCTTGTTGATTAAGCAATCCCATGTTGTATATATTTTATGATCCTTACAAATTTAATTCATTGATCGGGGGATGCCAAACCATTGTTCAGCAGATCAGAATGGCTTCCAGGGTTTTAACAAAAAGAAATCCCTTCCACAAAGCGGAAGGGACAATCATTTCAGGCGCAGCCGGTTGGTTTTTGCTTTTCACGGATTTGGACGCCTGCTGGGTTTTTCAGGATCGGATCTCTAATTGGATTTCAAAGGATAGTTAGGATCTATTGGGTTGGGTTAGTAACAAAAAAATTTGAAGTTGACCGATATTGGATTTTTGGTTTGGATACTGGACGCTAACGTTTGGTTTTTTGGATACTGGATGATTGATTTGGTATCAATCAACTTCTGATACAAAACTAATGGGTGAGCACTCCTTGTACAAGTGCATTTTTGCTCCTTTTTTGTAATGAGGTAAATACTGCAAATGGCTGCTTAAGCTAGCAAGTTTACGAGCCGGAGACTTGGTAATATTACGTCCTGAAGCGCGAATGGAGGTGTATAAAAATAAAAGAGGCAAACCGTGGTCTTTTAAACCTGGCTTGCCTTATTTATGATCGCTAATAAAAGTCGATACTTACAGGTCATTCGTAACGCCTCTTCTGCGTCCGGAGATCAGACTAAGAATAAAGAGGACGATAAAAATGAAGAACAGGATTTTCGCAATACCTGCCGCACCTGCTGCCAGACCGCCAAAGCCAAATATGGCCGCGATGATGGCAATCACCAAAAAAATAACTGTCCAGCGTAACATAGTTTTAAGTTTTAAATGATGTAATACTGATTATACACTGTAGAAGGCATAAAGCATGCCACTGGATAATTTGGGGAATTTTAAAGGTAAAAGCGGCCTAAGGCTTTTGTTCTTAAGCGTGCCTGTTGTGGAATTTTGTGTACTGCCAAGTATTTATCTTAACAGAAACCAATAAAATAACCTGTTTTAAGTAAGCAGAAGCCAGAAGGCACATTAATCATGAATTGGAAACATATTTTAGCCCGATGATGGACCCGATCAGCGTACTAATGAAAAACACCCTCCACAGGGTTGCGGGTTCTTTAAAAAAAACAATTCCAATGATAGCTGTTCCTGCAGCGCCTATTCCTGTCCATACTGCATAAGCAGTTCCCATGGGCAATGTCTGCGTTGCCTTATACAGAAAATACATGCTAAGGGACATGGATAAAAAGAAGCCACCCAGCCACATTGCATAGGCAACGCCATCAGATGTTTTTGCTTTTGTCAGGCATGTAGTAAATGCGATCTCAAATAAACCAGCTAATATCAACAGGAGCCAGGCCATACAAAATCTTTAAGGCTGCAATGTCGCAAATACTTATCAATTGAACTTTCTGCAATCATCAATGCGCATGAAAAAATTTTCCCGCAAATACCTGATGACCATGTAATTAATAAAAAGATGAGTTAAGAGTGGTATTCTTTTTGGCAATGAAAAAAGCAAAAAAATCGATGAGTGAATTACAGGAGTTGATCAGTAGAATAAAAGTAAATGACCAGGAACCTGATTGGAAGGCCATCAGGAATTTGTTTTCAATTAACCGTGATTATATACAGTTAGGCGCATCCCAGTTCCTGGTTTCGCATCCACAGCATATTAAGAATTCTATCGCCAGGTACAGCAGGCTATTGGATGAGCAGCCGGTCCTGTTTACAGAAGAACAGGAAAATAAAAGAATGCAGGATGTAAGGGATGCAGCAGCTGCCTATATGAAAGTGTCAAATCCGGATAATATTGCAATCACAGACAGTACAACCATGGGACTTGGTTTGATCTATACTGCGTTGAATATCCAGCCTGGCCAGGAGATCATCACAACAGATCACGATCATTATTCCCATCACGAATCCATCAGGCAGGCAGCAGGACGCACGGGTGCGCATGTTAAAAGAATTGCACTTTATAAAGACCTTTCCAAAGTAACGGAAGAAGAGATCGTACAGTCCGTTATAACAGCTATAGATAGCCGAACAAGGGTCATCGGGTTGACCTGGGTGCATTCCAGTTCCGGATTAAAGCTTCCTATCCCTGCCATCTCCGCTGCTATCAAAAAGTTGAATAAGGGGAGAGATGAAAAGAATAAGGTGTACATGGTACTTGATGGAGTTCATGGTTTTGGTATCGAGACGGAATCGTTTGATGAACTGGGCTGCGATTTCTTTATTACCAGTTGCCATAAATGGTTGTATGGTCCCCGCGGTACAGGGTTGATCATTGCAACAAAGGAAGCCTGGCAACTTGTGAACCCGGTCATACCATCTTATACAGATACCATGGATGTTGTGATCCAGGAAGAAAACAGGCCTTCCCATATGGATGGAAAACAGATGACACCCGGCGGTTTTCATTCACTGGAATACAGGTGGGCACTTACAGATGCATTTCGTTTCATGAGTGCACTGGGAAAAGATGTTGTTTGCCGACGTGTGAAAGAATTGAACAGGAGGTGTAAGGAAGGACTGGCATCCATGCCACATGTGATACTTCATACACCAATGGATCCATCATTTTCATCAGGCATTATTTCATTTGAGATCAATGGTCTGAAAACGGAAAAAGTTGTGGAAAAACTGAAAAAGGAAAAAGTTGTGGCAACCGCTGCGCCATATAAAATAAGCTGGCCGAGGTTTACCCCTGGTATCATCAATTCTGAAGAAGAAGTGGATCGTGCCCTGGAAGCTGTAGACCGTTTGCGGTATCCATGATACTGATGGGTGAAGCATACAGTAAATTATCGGGTCACAAAACCGGGAGTGCTCACATGGTCCCTGACTGTCTGCACTTTTCTATTGACAAGCTTCGATTGTTGCCACAACCAGATGCCCGCCAGTAATCGAACAAAGGGTTGAAAGGTAATGGAGAAAGTTTCCATGAAACGGTCCAGCGCTGCAAATTGCCATTGTTCATTCAGGAAAGCAATCATATTCATAACCCCCCAGGCAATGAACATCCAACCTAAGAAGCGGTTATGATTCAGCAAGGCAGGTCCGAAACAAAGACAGCCTGCTGCGAATGCAAGGAAGAAGATATTGAAAAGGACCGTCCCTTTATAACGCCAGGTGTCCAGCTCAAACCGCAGCAAATCCTTCACTTGTTCATCCTGTGCAAGCTGGTAGGCTTCACGCAGGGCATTCAATTCAAAAAGAACGGAGAACATCCGCATCCATTCCATCAAAACAAAGATCAAGAACCCAAATATGCCAAAAACACTTAATGCCGGTGAAGTGGTAAAAAGGATCAATCCCATTGCTGTCATGGACAGCAGCACAAGCAGGCAGTGAAAAATGGTGATCCAGATCCTTGTCAGGTAAAGGCTGTTACGGTACAATGACACCTGGTCTTCAAAGGCGGAAGGGGTAGTAAAAAGAAGGTGCACCAGCAGGGTGGTTACTACAGTTAGCAAGGCTGCTACCGCAGCTATTCTGAGAAAAGTATTTGAAAGCTGAAATTCCATGCAGGCACCTGGTTTCTGGTTTCATTTTTAAATTAATTCAATTGATGGCAGGCAACATGCTAAAGGTTATGAATGGAGGAAGATCTTGATGGAAGGGTTTATGGTTTATTGCCTGACGGCAGGCAGTTTATAGTTTATGGTTTTTTGTTTATGGTTCTTCAGGTAGGGTCATTTATTCCTGGTTCTATTTGCGTAAGGAGGAAATAACGCGCAAAGAACGCGTAGGGTACCGCCTCAGGGCAAAGAGTTCACAGGAATGTACTATTGATGATGGGTGAAGGGTAGATGTTGATAGTATAATGACCCCTGGATTTGCTTTAGCGGTACTTGTGAAGCTGGGCATTCCTGCCTAGTTTTAAGGTATGATCATGCACGACTTTCCGGACCTGCAATGGCTGAAGACGCAGATCGACCAGCGCTTCAGAAACCGTTTGGGCTATGGTAACATCCCTTTGGATGAAGAAGGATTTCCTTCCGTGATCATCAATACAAGATCTTTTTCCACGTACAGGCCGGATGTGCGCGGACCTGTTTCCCTTTTCCTGAATTTAACGGGGAAAAGCCATTGCACTGTTGACAACAGGCGGGTGACCATTCACGAAGACTTTTATTTTATTTCAAACCGCGACCAGTACTATACGCTGGAAATTGAAAGCGACAAGCCTGTTGAAACTTTCAATATACACGTGGGTGAATCTTTTTCAGAAGGCGTTTTCTCTGCCTGGCTTACACCTGCAAAGACCATCCTGGATCATGGGAGAGAACAAAAGCTGGTGACTGTCCATTTTCACAACCAGTTACACAGGAAGCTTCCTTCTTTTATACGGTTGGTTCAAAAATTAAAAGCATCCAGGACAGCCTTGGGAATGAACCGGATCATGTTTGAAGAAACAATGACGGAACTGCTTGTTAAACTGCTTCATCAGCACCGCGACATTGAAAACATGATCGCAAAGATGCCTGCCATAAAATCATCAACAAGGCAAGAGCTATACCGGCGATTATCTTACTCACTGGATTACCTGCATGGGGATGCGGAGCATACACCCGATATAAATGAAATGGCAGGAGCCGCCTGTATCTCTAAGTTTCATTTTTTAAGACTGTTCAGGCAAACATTTGGTTTATCGCCTTACCAGTACTGGCAGCAGCTGCGCATAGACAAGGCAGAAGCGCTATTAAAACAAACCACCCTGCCGGTTCAGGCCATTGCTGATCAACTGGGATTTGAGAGCGCCAGTTCATTCAGCCGCTTATTCAAACAAAGACGAAACCTTTATCCTTCGCAATACAGGGCAAAGTAATCCGACTTGAAGATCCTAATTAGCAATTTTGGCTATCTGCCCCACAAGTTGCCAGCCGCATCTTTGTATTCTAAATTCAAATAAAATGAACCACTCTTCAACAATACTCATGGGCCTCCTCGCCCTGGTTTGTGTACTGGTTGTTCTTGCAGGCCTTTATGTTATTCTGAACCGTTCTTTATGGGGCAGTAAAAAAAGACGCAGGGTCTTTATGACATTTACCATTGCCATAGCTGGCTGGATGGTGCTGGTTGCGGTGCTGGTTCAAATAGGGTATTTCAATGATTTTTCCACACTGCCGCCCCGCCCTGTACTCCTCATCCTGCTTCCGCTGCCTTTCGTTTTCTGGATTGCTTTTTCAAAAAAGTTCAGGGGTCTGGCCACTATAATCCCACAACACTGGCTGGTATATTTTCAAAGTTTCCGCATTGTTGTTGAATTACTTTTATGGCAGGCTTTCCTGCAGGACCTGCTTCCGGTACAAATGACATTTGAAGGAAGGAACCTGGATATCATTGCGGGTCTTCTTGCACTCCCTGCAGGTTATGCACTGATGCGTCGGGTTTCCTGGTCGCGTAAAGTGGCTTTCCTATACAACATCATTGGGCTCGGATTGCTTTTGAACATTTTGATCATCTCCTTATTGAGCATGCCTACACCATTCCGGTATTTTACTGAAGGCCGCTCCATCGAGGTCGTCGCTGGTTTCCCAATGGCTTACCTCCCAACCGTTCTGGTGGTACTGGCCTATAGTTTTCATATCCTTTCTTTAAGACAGCTTTGGTTGTTGAAGCAGCAACAACCAGAGAAAGAGATAGGAAGCAAAAATTTGCAGTCAGGGTATAGCGTTGAGGCATAGTATTAAATTGCAGCTCAAATTTTATTAACCGCAAAGAACGCTCAGCGCGCAAAGCCTGTGCAAAGAAAACAGCATTTGATCCAGCATCTTTCCAGCACTTTGCGCAGGCTTTGCGGGCTTTGCGGTTATCCTACGCCAACTGAATTATGAAGCCAGCTCATAACCTGTAGAGAACCAGAAACCAGAAACCATAAACCAGAAACCGCCCCTGGCTTACCATTTGCAACCCTGGAATAAAAAAATATGCCTGAAGGTCCGTCGCTGGTATTGGCAAGAGAGGAAATGCAGTTGTTTGTCGGGAAGAAAGTAATGGGTGTAACTGGAAATTCAAAGATCGATCAGTCGCGGCTGGTCAATAAAAAGATACTGGACATCCGCACCTGGGGCAAGCACCTGCTGCTGGTTTTTGATGGATTTACCATTCGCATTCACCTGCTGATGTTTGGGACTTACAGGATCAATGAAAAAAAAGATGCGGTGCCCAGGCTTGCACTCCAGTTCAGTAAAACAGAATTAAACTTTTATACCTGCGCTGTTAAATTGTTTGAAGAACCACTGGACGAGATCTATGACTGGAAAGCAGATGTGCTGAGCGATGCCTGGGATCCAAAGCATGCAAGAAAAAAACTGAAGCTTCTTCCGGACACCATGGTCACTGATGCACTGCTCGACCAGAATATCTTCGCAGGAGTAGGTAACATTATTAAGAATGAAGTCCTGTACCGCATCAAAGTGCACCCGGTAACAACAGTGGGTGCACTGCCACCCAGCAAGCTGACAGAAATGATCAATGAAGCACGGATTTACAGCTTTGATTTTTTAGCCTGGAAACGTGAGTTCACCCTACGGCAACACTGGCTTGCGCATAAGAAGAAAACCTGCCAGCGCGATGGTAACCTCATCAGCAAAGAATACCTGGGCAAGACCAACAGAAGGACTTTCTTTTGTGCTGCCTGCCAAAAACTCTATGGTGAAAAATAATCGAATAAATGCTTTGTAACTTATTGTTTCCTAACAAAATGTTTAGACAAAACAGGGTAATTTCAACCATATGAAACGCAGCGGATCGGCCGATCTTCCCTTACATAATGGGCAGGTTCCGAAATGGTTATTTGAACGCATGTCAAGCCTTGGCCTGGCCATAACGGAAGCGATCATTGCCGATTATGGCAAGGATGCTTTCCTGCGCCGCATGTCCGATCCTTTCTGGTTTCAAAGCTTTGGCGCTGTAATGGGAATGGACTGGCATTCATCAGGCATTACAACCTCTGTGCTTGGCGCATTAAGAAGGGCGATCAACCCGCATTCAAAAGAACTTGGGATCTACTTTTGCGGTGGGAAAGGAAAAGCTTCAAAAGAAACCCCGGCCGAACTGCTTCTTGTTGCAGACAGAACAGGCCTGGACGGACATGCACTGGTTCGCAGCTCAAAGCTGAGCGCCAAGGTTGACAATACTGCCGTGCAGGATGGCTTTCAGTTGTACCTCCATAGTTTTATTTTATCAGATACCGGTCAGTGGACCGTTGTTCAGCAGGGCATGCGCGAAGGCGATGCCATGGCACGCAGGTACCATTGGCACTCTGCGGGCCTGACATCTTTTGTTGAAGAGCCGCACACAGCAGTGCATGGCGCCAACATGGGATTGATCCTTAATCTTACAGCAAAAGAAGCAGGAACGGCAAGGCAAGGTATCATGGCCATCACCGGAGAGCACCCGGAAAACATGATCCCAGAGATCAACCACCTGATCATGCCACGTCATCATGATGTGAAGAGTAAAGATGTAGATATGAAAAGACTGGGCGCCATGCTTTGGCTTGCGCATGAGCAGCAGCCAAAGGACTTTGAAGAATTGCTGCTGCTGCAGGGACTTGGTCCGCGCACATTGCAGTCTTTAACGCTGGTAAGTGAGGTAGTGCATGGCACACCCTCACGTTTCAGGGATCCTGCAAGATTTTCTATGGCACATGGTGGTAAGGATGGTCATCCTTTTCCTGTTCCAACGAAGACCTACGATGAAGTGATCCAGACCATGAGGAATGCTGTCCAGAAGGCCAAAATCGGTCAAAGCGATAAAGCCGAAGCTTTGAAAAAACTGCATGAAATTTCAATGAAGGCTGAAAAGGATTTTATTCCCAATGACAGATTCCAGGAGTTGATACAAAAAGAAATGGATGATAGTTACCTCTATGGTGGTAAGACCATTTTTGGTGATGCGAAGCCTCCGAGGAGATCTAAAGGAGTGCAGCTACGCATGTTTTAGTTTTTAATTTCTGATTGATAGCCTATTTACAGCATATTAACCGCAAAGGACGCAAAGGAAACGCAAAGAAACTCCTATACCAGACGCCCCTTCTTGAGTCCTCAAAAGCTTAGATTATATCCTTCTCACGACACCCTACTTGTGTCCTCACAAGCAGCAAAAAGAACGAATCATCTTCTTATTTCTGTTCTCTACTCTTAAATCTGTATTCCCCTCGCTCTCGCACTGTTTCTCTCTCTTCTCTTTAGCTATCGCTCTCTTTTCGCTCTGTCTTCTCTGCGGTCTTTTCTACTTTTTGTCTTGATACAAAAAGTAGAGCAAAAAGATCAAGGCCGGGTCTAATCGCTCCGCGTAGACCGGCCGGGCCACCGCACAACAGTCTTTCACTTCTGGTATCGAACATTCATTTAAGTGTTCAGTCTTTCTTGGCATTGCTTAGCTCACTAAAGGCTGAAGTTTTCTTTAAACTACAATTGGCCTTATTCTTCTATA